>Ga0206119_100002_pt1 | contig 1615156 bp, 1401 predicted proteins | sample 3A50Ametagenome_FD_148608 | JGI IMG/M metagenome (GOLD analysis project Ga0206119, IMG submission 148608) | Enriched microbial communities from leaf-cutter ant dump, University of Wisconsin, Madison, United States - 3A50A | ecosystem: Environmental > Terrestrial > Nest > Insects nest > Nest...
CGATCTGGCTTTAAGCACGAACTATACCTTAGCCTATACCGGTGCCGACTTAACCATTGGCAAGAAAACGATTACGGTTACCGCGGCTGCAAAAAGCAAAACCTACGGGGATGCGGATCCGGCTTTAACCTATACTTTTAGTCCGGCGCTGATGGGTAGCGACAGCTTTAGCGGAGCACTGAGCCGTGTAGTGGGCGAGAACATCGGTACCTATGCGATTACGCAGGGCGACTTAACGCTAAGCACCAATTATACCTTAGCCTATACCGGTGCTGATTTAACCATTGGCAAAAAGACGATTACGGTTACCGCGGCTGCAAAAAGCAAAACCTACGGTGACAGCGATCCGGCTTTAACCTATACTTTTAGCCCGGCACTGATGGGTAGCGACAGCTTTAGCGGAGCACTGAGCCGTGCAGCGGGTGAGAACATCGGTACCTATGCGATTACGCAGGGCGACTTAATGCTAAGCACCAATTATACCTTAGCCTATACCGGAGCTGATCTAACGATCGGCAAGAAAACGATTACGGTTACCGCGGCTGCAAAAAGCAAAACCTACGGGGATGCGGATCCGGCCTTAACCTATACCTTTAGTCCGGCACTGATGGGCAGTGACAGCTTTAGCGGAGCACTGAGCCGTGCAGCGGGCGAGAACATCGGTGCCTATGCGATTACGCAGGGCGACTTAATGCTAAGCACCAATTATACCTTAGCCTATACCGGTGCTGATTTAACCATTGGCAAGAAAACGATTACGGTATTTATGGACGCCAAAACCAAGGTTTATGGTAGCCCGGATCCGGCATTTACCTATACCTTGTCGGATAACCTGGCCTTTTCAGATACCTTTAAAGGAAAGATTGGTCGTACGGCCGGCGAGCATGTGGGCACTTACACGATCAATTCGATCGATCTGCTCATCAATGATAATTATGAACTGTTTTATGTTCCTGCTCAGCTCAGTATTACCCCTAAGGCGATCACTGTTACCGCGCAAGCCGGGTCAAAAACTTATGGAGCAACAGAGCCTGCATTGACCTATACGGTAAATGGTTTATTGGCCGGTGATGAATTAAGCGGAAACTTAACCCGGGTATCAGGAGAGCATGCAGGTAATTATGCCATTACACAAGGCAGTTTATCGGCAGGAGGGGACTATGACCTTATCTTTAGCGGCAGTACCTTCACAATTACTAAAGGTAGTCTGTTGATCCGGGCTGAAGACAAGCAGAAAGTAAAAGGAGCAGCCAATCCGGTTTTGACAGCCGTTTATGAAGGTTTTGTGAATGGTGAAAGTGCTTCGGTATTGCAAAATCAACCGCTATTAAGCACTACAGCTACAACAGACAGCCCCGTAGGCAGCTATCCGATTACGGTAAGTGGCGCTGCAGCACAAAATTATACCATCAGTTACCAGGGAGCTACGCTCACGATTATAGCCGATCAGATCAGCGATATTGCGCTGTCGGCGACGCCATTATATGAAAACAGTGCCATCGGAACAATCGCCGGCACCCTGGCCAGCAGTTCTGCTCATCCTTCTTCCACGTTTAGCTACAGCCTGGTGGCCGGTGCAGGCAGCACCGATAATGCCTCGTTCACCATCACAGAAAATACCCTGCGAACGGCTGCGGTGTTAAATTATGAAAGTAAATCGACATATACTATCCGAATTCGCAGCACCAATGAAGATGGCCAAAGCTACGAAAAGTCGTTTACAGTCAATGTTCTGGATGTGAATGAAGTCCCCACACTGAATGCCCTGGCTGATCAGCAACTTTGTGCTACTACGGTGAAACAAAGTGTCAGCTTAAGTGGTATTACAGCGGGCCCGGAAAGCAGCCAGAGCACTACCCTGAGTGTCAGCAGCAGCAATGCCGCAATGTTCAGCAGCTTAACGGTTAATAAAACTACAACTGATGGGGGTGTAATTGAATACGTCCTGGCGCCGGGAGCCAGCGGTACCGCTATGATAACCGTGACCGTAAAAGACAATGGCGGGACTGCGAACGGTGGTGTCGATAGCTTTAGCCGCAGCTTTACCTTAACCGTAAACGCCCTTGCTCAGCTTACACTGAGCAGCGATAAGGGAACAAATATCTTTAAGGGTGAGGAAGCTGTTTTAACGGCTGCCGCTACCGGGGCCGCTGCTTATCAATGGCTGGATAATAATGGGGTTGTTGCCGGTCAGACAGGGGCCACTTTAACGGTAAAACCTGATCAGACGACGACATATACGGTTATCGTGAGCAATAGTTCTGGCTGTAGTGAAAGCAAATCGATTACGCTCACCGTCAGTGCCCGTCCGGTAACGGAAGGAGTGAATACAAAAATCACCAATGTGATGTCTCCGAATGGGGATGGGGTAAACGATAACTGGATTGTAGAGAATATTGAACAATATCCGAATAACTCCGTTCGCATCGTTGACCGTGCAGGAAGACTGGTATATAGCAAGAAAGGTTATGATAATAGCTGGGATGCCACACTGAGAGGTGTTCCGCTGGCGGAAGGTACGTATTACTACGTGATCGACTTTGGCGATGGAAAAACCATAAAGAAAGGATTTATTACCATTTTACGTAAGAAATAAGCTGTTCTCCATAAAAAACGAAACAAAAATGAATAAGATATACGGAATAATGCTTACCCTGTTTGTGATGGGTGGGCTAACAGTAAAAGCCCAGTTAAACCCTTTGGGTGCCCAATATTATAATAATGAATATCTGATGAACCCGGCTTATGCAGGGAGCGAAAAGGGGTTGAAACTGAATGCAGCATACCGGAAATTGTGGAGTGGTATCCCCGGTGCTCCTTTAACACAAAACATTACGGCCGATTATGGTTTTAATCGTGTAGGGCTCGGTTTGAATGTAAACAGGGAAAGTGCAGGATTATTACGCCAGACCCGTGTAGCGGGGAGCTATGCTTATCACCTACCCTTAGACAGCGGCCGGCACCAGCTTCATTTCGGGATATCCCTGGCGCTGATGAACCAACGGGTAGAGAGTGCAGATATCAGCGGGAATCCGAACGATATCAGTGTGGGCGATTATAACGGCAGAAGAACGTATATTGATGGCGATTTCGGAATTGGTTATACATCCAATGGTTTGAATCTACAGTTCGCTGTTCCCAATTTAAAAGATTTTTTAGGTCGCGATGCCGGCAATGTAGCTGACCTGGTTACTTTTTATGTTGCGGCGTCCTATCGGATAGAACTGAAAGAAAATATGGAACTGGAACCTAAACTTGCTTTCCGGGGTGTACGTAACTATAAGAATATGATCGATGCCGGTACGCAGTTGTCTTTAATGGATGGTAAATTTAAACTAATGGGGATGTATCATAGTAATGAAAGCATAACGGGGGGATTAGGAGTCGATTTTAACCGGAAATATTTCATCTCGGGGATGTACACCAGCCAGACCTCTGCCCTGAACAGTTATGCCAATGGCAGCTTTGAAATCAATATGCGTCTTAGTCTTGGCAAATAAGGAATAAACGGGAGAAAGCATAATTTTAAAAAATTTAGCATCTTTACATTTAACGATGACTTCATTTTTTACGGCTTTTTCACTTCTTTCTTTTTTGGCCTGTATGGCCCTGGGCATACTATATGCCTGGGTGTTATATCGTAAGCCCTGGCCGCTAAGCGTTTGGCAGATCAGAACATTAAGCGTGTTGCGTGCAGCTGCGGTTACACTGATCAGCTGGTTATTGTTTGCACCGCTGATCAGGCAGGTATCCTATACGCCCGAAAAACCGATTATTGTGATTGCCAATGATAATTCGCTTTCAGTAGGCCGGATAAAGCCCGCAGGTTTTGATGAAAAGGCATTTGAGCAGGATCTTAAACAGCTTCGTGAGCAGCTTGCGGCCACGTACGAGGTGAGAACGTATAGTTTCAGCGATAGTATAAAGAACGGTCTTGATTTTTCCGCTCAGGGAAAGCTCAGCAATGGTGCGAACCTGATCGGGAAGCTAAAAGATGAATTTATGAATCGTAACCTTGGTGCGGTGATCATGGCCAGTGATGGTATTTTTAACCGGGGTGGCAATCCGCTGTATGATCTGAAGCAGCTTCATGTTCCCGTCTATACCATTGCTTTAGGCGATACCATCCCCCGAAAAGATGTGCTTATTGCCGATGTCAGTTATAACGACCTGGTTTATCTGGATAATACATTTACGTTTGATATTCAGGTGGAAGCCTATCAAAGCCAGGGCGAAACCACACAGATTACCATAGAAGAGAACGGAAAAAAAATAAAAGAAGAGGCGCTGAAGATTGATGGCAACCGTTTTGTGAAAAATGTTCAGCTTCGGCTTAAGGCGAATAAAACCGGTATACAGCAATACCGGATCAGTCTGTCGGGCTTAACGCATGAAGTATCAGCCGAAAATAATGTTCAGACCGTTTTTGTAGAGGTGATTGATGGCCGGAAAAAGATTTTGTTGCTTTCGGCGGCGCCGCATCCGGATCTGGCTGCCCTGAAGCAGGCTATGATGATGAATGCGCATTATGAAGTGGTCGTGGCTTTGCCGGATGAGCAGGAGGCCTTAAATTTTGCCGATTACAGCCTGGCCATCCTTTACCAGTTCCCTGATCAGATTGCGGATGTGAAAGGTATTACGGCGCGGTTAAAAGCCGCAAAACTACCGTTATGGTATATTTTAGGGGCACAAACCGATGTGGCCCGGTTTAATGCCTTTCAGTCTTTCGTGAAAATAAGCCGTGCCAACGGGAACATTCAGGAGGTATTTCCTTTAGCTGCACCTGACTTTACGCTCTTCACGCTGGAGGCGGCAGTGCCGGAGGCTTACGACCCCCTGCTTATCCCTTTTGGTAACCTGGCCATTAACGGCAGTTATACCACCCTTTTACAGCAGAAAATAGGCAGGATAAATACCGATTCACCACTGTTGTTCTTTATGACGAAAGATGAGGTAAAGGCAGGCTTCCTGTTGGGAGAGGGGCTATGGAAATGGAAGCTGGAAGAAGCGAAGCACCCTGAGAAACCGTCGTTCGTCAATGAGCTGGTTACGAAAACGATACAATATCTTTCCGTAAGCAACGATAAGCGAAAATTTAAAGTGAACAGCAATAAAGCGGGATTTCATGAAAATGAGCAGGTTATATTGAATGCGACGCTGTATAATAACAGCTATGAACCGGTAAATGATCCTGATGTATCTGTACTGATCAAAGCGGATAATGGTAAGACCTTTAATTACATGTTTTCAAAACAGGGTACAGCCTATCGATTGGCCGCCGGGCCCTTACCCCAGGGCAATTATACCTATACGGCAGGCACTGTACTTGGCGAAAACCAGTATACCGCTACCGGCTCTTTTTATGTGAGTGCCGTTACAGCCGAATACCAGCAAACGACAGCCAATCATCAGTTGTTATACAGCATGGCTGCTCAAAATAACGGGAAAATGGTGATGCCCGGCCAGCTTCAGGAAATTGCAGAAGCGCTGAAGAATCATGAACAGGTAAAGACTATACGTTATGAAGATCGTACCTATGAAGAACTGATTAATCTTAAATGGCTATTCGCGGTGATCATACTGCTGTTAACGGCCGAATGGTTTTTACGTAAACGAAACGGTGAAATCTAATGGAATTTACAACCACATATGCCATTGAAACCTTAGGTACCATAGCCTTTGCCATTTCAGGCTCTTTTGCGGCCATGCAGCGGCGCCTTGATCCCTTTGGTGTGCTGATCATTGCGTTTGTAACCTCCATCGGAGGAGGAACGGTCAGGGATCTTTTGTTGGGCGATACGCCTGTGGCCTGGATGCGGAATGTGAATTATTGCCTGCTTATTTTGTTAACTTCCGTCGCTACGATCTTCTTTAAAAAACATATTAAGAAATTTAAAGTCACCCTTTTTCTGTTCGATTCGCTCGGACTGGGGCTGTTTACGCTTGTAGGCGTACAAAAGGGTATCGTTTTTGGATTAAGTCCCGGAATTTGTGTGGCCTTAGGTACGATTACCGGCTGTTTTGGGGGAATCATCAGGGATACGCTGCTGAACACGATCCCGCTGATCTTTAGGAAGGAGATTTATGCTACGGCGTGTATACTTGGCGGTGTGCTATATTTTACCCTGCTGTATTTTCAGGTGGAGGCCGATTTTGCCAAGATCATAGTGATCGCCTTTATTTTTGCACTGCGGATCATTGTGGTCCGGTATAAGCTGTCATTACCCCGCTTTGGCTATTAAATCAATTATTTTCGTCTAAAAACCGTTGCAGCTCTCCTTTTTTATAGGCTTTGAGCATTTGCAGGAGCTTATCAGGCCATGCTTTTTTATTTTGCTGTTCATCGAGATAAGGTAATACCCGTTGCAGGGCACCAAAAGCGCGTGCTTTCTGATCGGTAATCTCTTTATGTTGGAGCGTATAACTGGTCAGACCGGCCATATAAATGAGCATAAGTTCCGTGTCGCTAAAGGCTTCGGTTTCTTTCTCGCCCAGATAAAAAATATAATCAGGCGTACCATCCATCCATTTTATCAGGAACTGCCCTGCCTGACGCCGGGAATTGTTTTTAGGATCGATCGGTGTGGCAAAGATAAATTGTGTAACCTTTAAAACCAGGGGTTCAGTATCCTTGTAATGGATCTTTTTGCTAAGTTTAATCTTTTTTAAGTCGGGAAGTTCCTGCGCACGTGCCATGGAAGCGCTTATCAAAATACCGATCAACAAAAGTATGAATGGTTTGATCTGCATAAGCCTTAATCCTTCTCATTGCTGTTCTTTTTCACAATAACGAATACATCTTCATTGTCTTTCTTCATGAAATATTTTTCACGGGCGAACTTTTCAATGGAGTTGAGGTTACTGTCTAATTCGTTCAGGTCTTTTTTAACTTCGGCTGTTTGTTTAAGATAAAAATCACGCTCTTCTTTCAGCTTTTTTACTTTGGTGCTGTACGCATACTGTGAAATCATATCGTTTTTATCAAAAAAGAGCATCCACACCAGAAAAATAAGGAGAGCGATCAGGTATTTATTCTTTAAACGATTGATAATTCCTTTCATGGCCTTGGAGATATAGAACAAACTTAGATATATTCATTGTGATATGCAAAATAATTGTATGTATATCCGTTGGGTGTTTACCTGGCTACAAACCCATATATCTTCACAAATCTTTGCGAAACCAAAAAATGGAGATCTTATTTTTCATTCAAATATGGATTATCGCTTCTGTCCTGTTTTACCCAGATTAACTTAGATGTGTCATAGCCAATTTCCTGAGCAATTCTCAGATACTCGGCTTTCACATCCTCAGGAATATTTTTTGTTCTCGATAAGATCCATAAATAATCCAGGTTTTTCCCGGCAATTAATGCATACTGGTAATTCCTGTCTAATGCCACTACATTGTAACCTGCATAAAAAGGACCGAAAAAACTTACTTTCAGTTCAGCAATATCTTTTGCTCCTCTGAATTTTGCTAAACCTTCCGCCTTTTTCCATACGGCTTTTTTATCATTATAGCCACTGTTTAATACGATGACATTGCCTTTTTTATTCAGGCTATATTGAGCCGAAACATTATTTAAATCCTTTTCAAAACGAAAATCAAAACGGGCAATTTCGTACCAGGTGCCTAAATATTTATCGACATCAAAATTCCTGATCGCCTTTGCATTTTTGGGAATAGACGAACAGGAATTAAAAAGAGCAACTAATCCAATAGAAAAGATAATTATTAAAAATTTATGATTTGTTTTCATGGTGTGTATGTCTTACTTTAAAATATAACGCTCACAGGAATTGCATAACCCTATAGGATATCTTCTGCAAGTATCGTTCATAGAAAAGAGACTGTATCCATGAGAATTTCTCATGGATACAGTCTCTTTTTCTGAAGCAGTTATTCCTGCTTATTTCTTTGCGTATTTAAAATTCTTTCCGATAAAACGGGCGGCTTCGCCTAATTCTTCTTCAATGCGGAGCAGCTGATTGTATTTAGCGATCCTGTCTGAACGGGAGGCTGAACCGGTTTTGATCTGGCCACAGTTTAAAGCCACTGCCAGATCAGCAATGGTCGTATCTTCGGTTTCACCGCTACGGTGACTCATGACCGAAGTATAACCACTGGTTTGCGCCAAACTCACTGCATTAATCGTTTCCGTCAGAGAACCGATCTGGTTTACTTTTACCAGAATGGAATTCGCCGTATGGCTGTCTATACCTCTTTGCAGGCGCTTTACGTTTGTTACAAATAAATCGTCGCCTACGAGCTGCACCTTATCGCCGATCTTATCGGTGAGTGTTTTCCAGCCTGTCCAGTCATTTTCATCCATGCCATCCTCAATCGAGATGATCGGATATTTAGCCGATAAATCGGCCAGGTACTGTGCCTGTTCCTCACTGCTGCGAATGGCACCTTTGGCGCCTTCAAACTTTGTATAATCGTATTTCCCGTCTTTATAAAACTCTGACGAAGCACAGTCGAGCGCCAGGCAGATATCTGTACCGGGTGTATATCCGGCCTTTTCAATAGCTTTTAATACGGTTTCTATGGCATCTTCAGTACCTTCAAAGGTCGGGGCAAAACCGCCCTCATCACCCACTGCAGTGGATAAGCCGCGATCGTGTAATATCGCTTTTAAATGATGGAAAACCTCGGTACCCCAGCGCAGGGCTTCAGAGAACGAAGCGGCACCAACCGGCATGATCATAAATTCCTGAAAAGCAATAGGCGCATCCGAGTGTGATCCACCGTTAATGATATTCATCATCGGGATCGGCAGTGTATTCGCATTCACACCGCCAATATAACGGTACAGCGGTTGCCTGCTTTCTAAAGCGGCTGCTTTTGCTACGGCTAAGGATACGCCCAGAATAGCATTTGCACCCAGCTTTCCTTTGTTCTCCGTGCCGTCCAGATCGATCATCAGCTGATCGATTAAATTCTGTTCGAAAACATCGACACCCTGTAAGGCTTTTGCAATCGTCGTATTTACATTTTCAACAGCTTTTAATACGCCTTTGCCCATATATACTTTTTTATCGCCGTCACGAAGCTCAACAGCTTCATGCTCGCCGGTGCTCGCTCCGGAGGGAACTGCGGCACGGCCAAGACTGCCATTTTCGGTAATAACTTCCACTTCTATGGTTGGATTGCCGCGCGAATCGAGAATTTGGCGGGCATGAACATCTAAGATAATACTCATTCGGTTAGGATTAAAATGTTTACAAAAGCCTTAGTGTATAAAGTACAATTAGTAGGCTTTTTCAAAGTTAAACTTTTTTTTCGGATATACATTCGATCCAATAACATAATTCATCGATAAATACCCTGGCACGTTTATCGGTAGCTTCTTTATCAGTGGCTTCGCCGGCCTCATTAAAAGATTTCTCGACCACAGGCACCGGAAACATAGCCGGGATGGTTAATGCACCCATTTTCCACAGGCAGAATTGCAAAGAAGTAATCACCTGCGCCCCCCCAAAAGCACCTCCCGAAACCGTACTGATGGCCACCGGTTTTCTTTTCCATTCAGCATATAATAAGTCGATGGCATTTTTCAGGCTGGCCGGATAGCCGCCATTATATTCAGGCGTAACGATAATGACACCGTCGGCCCGGATAATGGTATCGGCAAAATCGAGCATCGCCGGTGTGGGATTTTCCATAAACCGTAAACGCTCATCGAATATCGGGAACTGGTAATCATTAAGGTCGCTCAGGATAACGCTTGCCAGGCTATTCGATTCCAGGAAATTTTTAAAATATAAGGCTACACGGTGACTTTTCCGGTCGCGGCGAACACTGGCGGAGAGAATGGTTATGGTCTTCATGGCTGAATTGTTTAACGGTTTAACGGTTTAATTGTTCAATTGTTTTATTGTTCATTGTTCAATTGTTGCCATACAGCAATATAGCCATGTAACTATTTATATGGGTACAATTGTTACTTTATTCCCATTTAAAGGTCTTTACAGCAACGGTATACACGATCAGTCCCCAAAGCAGAATAATCATGATCTGCTGCTTCACATCCCAGAGGCCGGCGCCTTCAAAAGCCACTTTCCGCATGGCATCATTTAAATAGGTGAGTGGTAAAGCACGGCTGATGGGCTGCAGCCATTCCGGAAAGGCCTCAATACTGAAAAAAGTACCCGACAACAAAAACTGGGGCAGGGTAATGATGTTGGAAATAGGAGGAATAGTGCTCTCGCTTTTGGCCAGCCCCGATACGACAAAGCCAAACCCCATGAATACAATAAGACCCAGAAGTGCCAGCAGCAACATATTCAATACGGTAATGAGACCGTGTATCAGTGTAAATTTAAACCAGAAATGCCCAATGAGGATAATAAATAAAGCGCCCATCAGGGCAAAGCCGATACGGGCAATACCCTCGCCTAATACAATACTCGACCGCCTTACAGGGGTGGCAAAAAAGCGTTTAATCACTAAATTTTGTCTTAAGGTGAAAAACACAAAAGCAGTACCAAATACACCGGTGCTTAATAAGGAGAAACCCAGTTGCCCGGGTAATATAAAATCAATCGTGCGATACTGACGGCCCGAAATAGTGGCGGCCCGGATCTCCGTTACGGCAGGCTTCACATCGCGCGTGTTAAGGTTAAAGCTGATCTCGTTTAATATCGATTTTAAAATATTTCCTTTGTCGAGCGAAGCCGAGGTATATTGTACATGCGTAATGTAGGCCGGATAGCCATTTTCATTTTTCTCCACACGGATAAGTGCATCGTAATTGCCTTTTTCCAGTTGCTGACGTATCGATGTCGTGTCTTCATTTTTAATGAGGCGTACTATTTTCACTTGTTTTAATGCCCCGATCACCGGATTTTGAAGATCAGACTGCGGAGAAACGGCGACTTCCACATGCATACCGCCGCCACCCAGAAATCCGAATACGATAATAAAGATCAGCGGGAAGGCCAGGGTAAAGACCACGGCCGACGGACTGCGCATAATAGAGCGGAAACTGGCTTTTGCCAGTGCAAGTGTAGCTTTAAGATGATTATACTTCATGCAGGGATTGATTTATGATTCGCGCCATTCTTTGCCGGTCAGATGAATAAAAACATCTTCCAGATTGGCTTTTTTCACTTCTTTTTTTCGCTCAAAGCCGCTGGCAACCAGGTTGTCGATCAGCTGATCAGGTGTGTCGAGCGCAATAATCTGCCCCCGCTCCACAAAAGCTACGCGATCGCATAGCTGTTCGGCTTCGTCCATATAGTGCGTAGTAATAACTACGGTTGTCCCCTGGTTCCTGATATCAGTGATCAGGTCCCATAAGTTACGTCTTGCCTGCGGGTCGAGACCGGTAGTAGGCTCATCCAGAAAAATGATCTTTGGTGCGTTAATGAGTGTGGTTGCAATCGAAAAACGTTGTTTTTGACCACCCGACAGCTCCTTATATTTTGCTTTGGCCTTATCCTGCAGGTTTACTTTTTCCAGCATTTCAACCGGTTTTACCTGTACACCGTACAGGCCCGCAAAAAGCTCCAGCAATTCAGTCAGGTTAAGATTGGGGTAATATCCTGCTGCCTGCAGCTGTACGCCGATCATTCGCTTTATGGCATTGGCATCCTGATCAATAGAAAGACCATTCACGATGACTTCTCCCGATGTTTTTTCACGAAGTGTTTCAATAATTTCGAGGGTGGTTGTTTTTCCGGCACCGTTAGGACCTAATAAACCGAAGATCTCATTTTCATACACTTCAAAACTCAGGCCCTGAACAGCTTTGAAGTCATCATAATTTTTGACCAGGTCTTTAACACGGATGATGACATGACTATTTTTCTCGCTCATTGATGAATGGCATTAGGCGGTAAATGTAAGAAGCTTTTATAACTTTTTACATCATTTAGAAATAAAAAAGCGGCCCTCTGTATGCAACGAAGGACCGCTTTATCATTCAAAAATACGTTTAAGAAACGTTGTCGGCAGCGACGAGTACGATTTTTACCCTTACATTGCCCGTAGGCTTAATGGGTTGGGTAGACTGGTTATCGGAACTCTGAATGTCGATTTCCACTTTACCTTTGCTGATGACCGTACTATACGCATCTACATTATATACAAATGGCATTTGCAGGTAGGTAGCGCCGTTATCATACGAAATATAAACCAGTACCGCTTCATTATCCATCGAATACTGGTCAATCTCAGGCACATTGAGGATGGTATAATAGGTATAGCCATCCTGGCTTAATGTCCAGGCCGAAGAGGCCACATTCATGACGATGGTACGGTTTGGTGTAGTCTGGTTGATAATAGTGTCTTTTTTGCAGGACGCCAAACCTAGTGAGGCGATGCAGAGGAGGATCAGGCTTAGGTGTTTCATGTTGTGTGTGTTTTTAAACTACTATGTGCAAATCTTTTGCCAATTTTTCTGAAGAAAGAATGCGGCATGGGAAAGCGGGCCGTACCAGCTTAAAAATATTTTTTAAATTAAAAGTATTTTATTAATTTAGAGGAAGTTAACGTTCATTATAATGGTCAGGCTATTATTCCCGATATTGGTTGTGCTGCTTTTGGGTACAACTTTTTTGTTTAAAGCCTGTGCCCAGCAATATACCGGTTGTTACCGGAGTGCTACGGGCAGGATCTATTACCAGCAAAATGGAACCAGCGGAGGGTATCCTAATTACAATAGTACCCCTTATGAGAATTTTAATTCAGTTTATTGCAAAGTAAGCCTGGGAACGACCTGTAGGGTGAATAAAAAAAGCAATCAGACAGGAGTAGTATATACTTTCTATATGGTGCAATGTCCTCTTGATGATTATGCCGGTCTGCTTTTAGTGGTATGCAGCGGATTTGGATTTTATAAACTTAAAAAACGGAAAGCAGACTCCGTAGATCTGCTTTCCGTTTAATCCTTATCCCGGCTTTTTATCCTTATTCCTGTCCGTTTTGCACTTAGCGGTTTAAACGAGGTATTCAAACAGGGTTTGATCCTGATTAAGTTCGATCATTTCAAATTTAAAAGCTTTCATTCGTTGCACTAAAGCGGTATAATCTTCGCGGCTTTTCAGCTCAATCCCTACAAGCGCTGGACCGCTTTCCCGTTCGGTCTTCTTGATAAATTCAAAACGGGTAATATCGTCATGCGGACCCAGTACCTCATTCACAAACAGCTTCAATGCGCCGGGTCGTTGCGGAAAACGGACAATGAAATAATGCTTTAAGCCTTCAAACAATAACGATTTTTCTTTGATCTCCTGCATCCGCTCAATATCGTTATTGCCGCCGCTTACGATGCAGACCACCTTTTTCCCTTTGATCTGTTCAGCGCAAAGATCTAATGAAGCTACCGATAAGGCTCCGGCCGGTTCAGCTACAATGGCCTCTTCGTTATAGAGCTTTAAAATGGTAGTACATACTTTGCCTTCAGGGATTAATAAAATCTCATCCAGTACTTCTTTGCATATAGCATGTGTGAGCTGGCCAACACATTTTACGGCAGCGCCATCTACAAAGCGGTTAATATGGTCCAGCTTAACCGGCTTGCCGGCTCTGAATGCTGCATCCATGGATGGTGCTCCCTCAGGCTCTACACCAATAAGACGGATCTCCGGGCGTTGTTGTTTGAGATAAGCCCCCGTTCCGGAAGCTAATCCGCCGCCGCCAACAGGCATGATCACCACCCCGGTATCGGGTAGTTCTTCTAAAATTTCCAAACCTACGGTGCCCTGGCCTTCCATCACATGCTGATGATCAAAAGGCGGAACGAAGGTCATCTGATGCTCTTCTGTAAAGCGCAGGGCTTCAGCCAGGCAGTCATCAAACGTATCACCCACCAGTACAATATCAATCCAGCCATTGCCAAACAAGGTGGTCTGACTGATCTTCTGTTTAGGCGTGATCTCCGGCATAAAAATGGTGCCTTTGATCTTTAGTTTTTTACAGGAATAGGCTACACCCTGCGCATGATTACCTGCACTGGCACACACCACACCATTTTTTATCTGACTGGCAGGGATCTGGCTGATCATATTATAGGCGCCGCGCAGCTTGTAGGAGCGAACAACCTGCTTATCTTCCCGTTTCAGGTAAACTTCAGCCTGGTATTTTTCAGAAAGACGTTCATTATATTCCAGCGGCGTATGGGTAACCGTGCCTTCAAGTCGTGCAGCAGCACCGGGGAAGTCGAATGAATATGTATGTCCCATTTTAACGTAGATGCTTAGCTACCAATTCATTCAGATCATGATCATCGATACCCTGTTTGCTGTCGGCCAGTACCAGGAACTGCTGGTAAACTATGTCTAAATGTTCTTTCTCTAACAGGTGGCCCAGACGGTCTAAGTGATGTTTCAGGGCATGGCGGCCGCTCCTGGCGGTTAATACAATGGCCGCCGAAGGGAAACCTACATCTTCGGGTTTGATGATCTCATAATTTTCACGGTTCTTTAAGAAACCATCCTGGTGGATGCCTGAACTGTGTGAAAAGGCATTTCCTCCCACAATAGCTTTATTGGGCTGTACAGGCATATGCATCTGTTCGCTTACCTGACGACTGATGTTATAGAAGCTGCGCGTATCGACCTGGGTATGCAGGTTTAAGCTTTTATGGGTCTTTAGGATCATGACCACTTCTTCCATCGAAGTATTGCCGGCACGCTCACCGATACCGTTAATCGTACATTCTACCTGACGGGCACCATTTTGCAGTCCGGCAATGGAGTTGGCCGTAGCCAGTCCGAGGTCATTATGGCAATGCACAGAAATAATGGCCTGATCAATATTTTTTACATGTTCTTTGAGGAAACGGATCTTGCTGCCGTATTGTTCAGGCAGGCAATAGCCATTGGTATCAGGGATGTTGACGACCGTTGCACCGGCGGCAATGACCGATTCGATCATTTTGGCCAGAAATTCGATATCGGCACGGCCGGCATCTTCAGCATAAAACTCCACATCTTCCACGAAGCGCTTTGCGTATTTTACAGCTTCCACACCACGGGCTAAAATTTCTTCCCGCGTACTGTTGAATTTGGTTTTAATATGCATATCCGATGCGCCGATACCGGTGTGGATACGCGGGCGTCTGGCATAGCGTAAGGCATCAGCCGCTACATCAATATCGTTTTTATTGGCCCGCGTAAGTGCACAGATGATCGGGTCGTTCACGGCTTTGGAAAGTTCGATCACACTGTTAAAATCACCGGGACTCGACACCGGGAAGCCGGCTTCGATCACATCCACGCCTAAAGCTTCCAATGCTTTGGCGATCTCAATTTTCTGAGGGGTAGACAACTGGCAGCCGGGAACCTGTTCTCCATCGCGGAGTGTAGTGTCGAAAATGTAAACTCTGTTGGGATCGTGTAGCATCTTTTATGAATTTATAGGGGTTTGTGATAAGAATTTTAAAACTAATTTGCCCATTTCGGCAGTGCCTAACACTTTATAGCGGTTAGTGGTACTGTCGGCGATATCATGGGTACGGAAGCCTTCTTTCAGTACCCGGTCTACTGCAGCGACCAGGCAGCGGGCTTCTTCTTTTAATCCGAAGCTGATCTCGAGCATCAGGGCTGCCGAAAGGATAGAGGCCAGGGGGTTAGCAAGGTCTTTGCCGGCAATATCATGTGCCGAGCCATGAATCGGTTCGAAGAAACCAGTGCCATCGCCCACAGAAGCAGAGGCCAGCATACCCATAGAGCCTGCAATCTGCGAGGCCTCGTCGGTTAAAATATCACCAAAAAGATTGGCCGTAAGTACGACATCAAATTGTTTTGGATCTTTAATGAGCTGCATGGCCGCATTATCAATAAACATATGCTGCGTTTCTACGTCAGGGTATTGCCTGGCAATTTCCTGAACGGTTTCGCGCCATAACCGTGAACTTTCCAGGACATTGGCCTTATCCACCGAGCATAGTTTTTTATGGCGTTGTCGCGCAGCCTGGTATGCTTTATGGGCGATCCGTTCCACTTCATATTTATGGTAGATCATCAGATCGGAAGCAGTGTGCCGGTCTTCAGAACGGGTCTTTTCACCGAAATACACATCGCCGGTCAGTTCCCTGAAAAAGAGAATGTCAGTGCCTTTCAGGATAGCCGGTTTAATGCTTGAGGCGTGCAGCAGCTCATCGAACAGAAGAATAGGGCGGAGGTTGGCATATAAGCCCAGTTCTTTCCTTATTTTTAACAATCCCTGTTCAGGCCGTACTTTTAGCGACGGGTCATTATCGTACAGGGCATGGCCTACGGCGCCGAATAGGATGGCATCACTCCGTCTGGCCTTTTCCAGTGTTTCGTCAGGAAGAGGGCTGCCGGTAGCTTCGATGGCTGCATGGCCCATCAGGGCTTCGTCAAACGTAAATTCATGTTCATACAGGGCAGCGATCTGTGCCAGTACGGCTTTACCCCAATGGGTAACTTCAGGGCCGATCCCGTCGCCGGGGATCACTAAAATGTGCTTCTTCATGAGGCTATTTCGTTTTCGATTTCGTAAAATGGTGTATTGCTCACCACTTTGCCCTCGCGGAGGACAAGGCGGTGTGTGAAATTTTTAGGGAGCTGTGCTTCGAAATGCCCTACATAGATAAGGGTCATTCCATTTTTGCAGATCTCATCCACTAACAGGTTAAAATATTGTGTTTGCTGCGGGTCTAAGCCCTGACAGGGCTCATCAAGAATAAGCAATGCCGGATTTTTCAGGATGGTTCTGGCCAGCAGTGTAAGCCGCTGTTTTCCCAGCGGAAGTGTATTTAACAAGGTATGCTTATCGCTGGTCAGATCGAAAAAGCGAAGGATTTCATCTACCTGTATCTGTTTGCTATAGGGCAATTGCTGGAATAATCCGACGGTATCATAAAAGCCCGAAGCCACACTTTGCCATACCGTGGAAGTGGTATCGAAATACCAGTGGAACTCGGGTGAAATCAGCCCTATTTTTTCCTTAATATCCCAGATACTTTCACCACTGCCTCTTCGCTGACCGAAAAGATGTAATTCGTTGGCATACGATTGCGGATGATCGCCATTGATGAGACTTAGCAGGGTTGACTTTCCCGAACCGTTATGTCCCTGCAGCAGCCAGCGTTCGCCGCTATTGATCTGCCAGTTTATATGATGGAGCACCTGCTTTTCACCATAAGCGATATTAACATCGGTCATTTTTACCATCAGGGGATGGGTGAAGGCAGGTGCCTGCTTTAAAAAGGAAGGGAGCTCACCCGGCCGGATGCTGTCTTCTGAGACGTTTTCAGGGGCATCGGTACGGATATGCAGCTGTTGATCCCGTATTTCGGCATAACGGTTCAGGCTTTCCGGTAATTCATGATCATTACTGATCAGGATATATTGAAGACCTTTTAAAACGGCTTCATCCAGCAAATCGTTCAGGTTTTGGCGCGATACGGCATCCAAACCGGTATAAGGTTGATCCAGGATGAGTAATTGAGGCTTTAACCAAAGTGCTTTAATCAATTGCAGCTTTTTATGCTCACCGCTCGATAATTCCAGGAGTTGTGCATTTAGACGCTCTGTATAACGGAATAAGACTAAAATGCGGCTTAATTCGTCCGGATTTAAATGATTTTCTTTTCCGAATAGCGTTAATTCGGCATCAACCGTAATGGTTTCTTTTGCCTGGAGGCGTGTATAGCGCTGCTGATAATAAAAATTGGCCTGTCCCTCCAGATTTTTAAAGGAGTACCAGCTCTCTACGTAAATGGCATTGGCCGGCAACGGACTGTCCGGGTTAAAATGGATCGTTATCTGACCATTGGCAGGATGTTTTCCGGCGATAGCTTTTGCCAGTGTGCTTTTACCACTGCCACTTTCGCCGCATAACAGCCAGTTTTCATCCCTCTGGATAAGCCAGTTCAATTCCTTTACGACTGCTTTTGTGCCGTAGCTCAGGGTTAATGAATGGATGTTGACCAGGGAATGGTGCATATTATAAGGCTTGCTGTTGTTCAAAGGCTTCGATGAGCGGCTTTTGATTTAAAATGAAATCGATATCATCGTATCCGTTGAGGAGACATGATTTCTTATAAGGATTGATGTCGAATGGCTCCTGGCGGCCCGTACGGTTGAGTGTAATCGTTTGTTCTTCCAGGTCGACCGTTAGCTGTGTTTGCGGATCTTTATCGATCTCAGTGAACAATATCTGCAAAAATCCGTCACTTACCTGAACGGGAAGAAGCCCGTTGTTGAGGGCGTTCCCTTTAAAGATATCGGCAAAGAAACTGCTCACTACCACATCGAACCCGGCATCCTGGATAGCCCATGCCGCATGTTCACGACTGCTTCCGCAACCGAAATTTTTTCCGGCAACAAGGATCTTTCCTGAATAAGCAGGATTATTTAACACAAAATCTTTTTTGGGCTGGTGCTCTTCATCGTAACGCCAGTCGCAGAACAATTTCTCACCGAAACCTTCACGTGTGGTGGCTTTCAGGAAACGCGCCGGAATGATCTGGTCGGTATCGATATTTTCGATGTTCAAAGGCACAAAGCCGGATGTTAATTTTTCAAATGGTTTCATTCGATTTTGGTTATTTGGGTGTTAGTTTGTTGTTTAGTGTTTAGCGCGTTTAGCGTGGAGAGTCCTCATCCTTACTTCTTTTAAAAGCTTTTACCCGCAAGCGCCGGTAATCAGCTATCCATTGCCCGTTTATATAATGGGTTTCACGGAGGATCTCGACCGCTTTGTTTTTCACGTCTTCCGTTTGCGTAGCATCTAATGTCTTAAAAGCATGTTGCGCAAACTGGCTGATCCAGTTATACAGGCCATTTTCATCCTGAAGTGGCGTAGGGCGGTCGAATAACCACATCTGCTCTATTTCAAAACCCTGCGATTCGAGCATAGCCGAATAGCTGCTCACGGAAGGGAAAAACCAAAAATTAGTGATCACCTTATGGTTCAGCGCTAATACTTCGGCCGCCTGTCTGATGGCATTGATGATACTTTCCACATTTCTTTTTCCGCCAAATTCAGCGACCAGGCGCCCGCCGGGTTTCAGGCTTCTGTACATGCCGTTAATCAGGGCCTCCTGGTCTTTGATCCAATGGAAAGTGGCATTGCTGAACAAGGCATCAAATGCCTCTTTATAAGGAAGCTGTTCCGCGTCCATCACCTCAAACGGCAATTGCGGATAAGTCGCTTTTGAGGTAGCGATCATATCAGGCGAAGCATCGATTCCTTTTACCATAGCGCCACTTTCTGCTATTTTTGCTGTAAGCGCACCGGTACCGCAACCGATATCCAGGATATGTTCTCCGCTTTGTGGCGCGAGCCACTGCAGTACATCTGCTCCGTAATCGGTTACAAAGTGATGCTGCCGGTCATATAATTTACTGTCCCAATACATGTTAGTAGTTAGTATTTAGTATCAAGTAATTGGTATCAAGTCTCAAGAAGTTTACGGGCTGTTGGTCTGTTCTTGCTTTTTGTTCCTCCATCTTTATTTTTGCGCTTTCAGTAATGTTCTTACATCGGTAATTCTTCCGGTTACGGCAGCAGCAGCGGCAGTAAGCGGACTGGCCAGCAGGGTACGGGCATTTGGTCCCTGACGGCCTTCAAAATTCCGGTTTGATGTGGAAATACAATATTTTCCGGCCGGAATTTTGTCTTCGTTCATTCCCAGGCAGGCTGAACATCCCGGCTCCCGTAATTGAAAGCCTGCCGCTTCGAATATTTTATCGATACCTTCTTTTCTGGCCTGTGCTTCTACCTGTTTGGAGCCGGGTACAATCCAGACTTCTACATGGTCTGCCTTTTGTTTGCCTTTTACGAATTCGGCAACGCTACGCAGGTCTTCGATGCGGGAGTTGGTGCAGCTGCCAATAAAAACATAATCTACTGCTTTGCCCAATAAGCTTTCGTCGTCATTAAAGCCCATATAGGCCAGGGCTTTTTTATAGGATACCTGTTCACTTTCGGGTTGTTCAGCTGTAGCCGGTATTTTTTCGGCAATGCCTATGCCCATGCCCGGGTTGGTACCATAGGTGATCATGGGGGTAATATCGGCCGCATCGTAGGTGAGCACGGCATCAAATGTGGCATCTTCATCACTATACAGGGTTTCCCAGTAGGCTAAGGCCTTCTCCCATGCTTCGCCCTGCGGAGCAAATTTCCGGCCTTTGATATAGTCGAACGTGGTTTGATCAGGAGCGATTAATCCGCCGCGTGCACCCATTTCAATGCTCATGTTACAAACGGTCATACGGGCTTCCATGCTTAATGAGCGGATCGCTGATCCTGCAAATTCTACAAAATATCCGGTGCCTCCGGCGGCTGAAATTTTAGAAATGATATACAGAATAATATCTTTTGCACCTACGCCTTCACCTAATTCCCCGTTCACCTCGATTTTCATGGTTTTAGGTTTTTGCTGTAACAGGCATTGTGTGGCAAATACCTGTTCTACCTGAGAGGTGCCGATGCCAAAGGCAATCGCGCCAAAAGCACCATGTGTGGAGGTGTGGCTGTCGCCGCAGACCATCGTTTTACCCGGCAGGGTAATGCCTAATTCAGGACCGATCACATGTACGATGCCCTGAAAGGGGTGTCCTAATCCATACAATTCGATGCCGAACTCCGCACAGTTTTTAGTCAGCATATCGACCTGGTAGCGTGAAAGTTCTTCCTTAATCGGTAAATGCTGATTTAAAGTAGGTACATTATGATCGGCAGTGGCCACGGTTTGCTGAGGCCGGAATACCGGCAAGCCTCTTTTCCGCAAGCCGTCAAAGGCCTGGGGAGAAGTTACCTCGTGAATTAAATGCGTGTCAATATATAGAATATCGGGAAATCCCTGCTCACGCTTTACCACGTGAGCATCCCAGATCTTTTCTACTAATGTTTTTGCCATGGTTCTTAGTCTTGTTAATGATTGCTTTTGGGGTAAGGTTAAGCCGTTTTAATGGATTTCATAGCCGTCATGGCCTTACGTAATTCAGCCCCTACAATTTCGACCGGATGGTTCCGGATAGCCTGGTTAACCGCGATGAGTGTACGATTATCTACACCACCGTCTTTGCCCTCGTTAAAGTTCCTGCCCACCAGGTCGGCATCTACCTTTTTCATAAAACCGGCTAATAAAGGCTTGCAGGCCTGATCGAACAGGTAACAGCCATATTCAGCGGTATCCGAAATAACCCGGTTCATCTCGAACAGTTTCTTACGGGCAATGGTATTGGCAATTAAAGGCGTTTCATGTAATGATTCGTAATACGCTGATTCAGCTTTGATACCGGCTTCAACCATCGTCTCGAAAGCCAGTTCCACGCCGGCGCGTACAAAAGCCACCATTAAGGTGTAATTGTCGAAATATTCCTGCTCACTGATCTTCACATCGGCGGCGGCTGTTTTTTCAAAGGCGGTTTCGGCGGTTTCGGCACGCCATGCCAGGAGGTTTTTATCACCGTTGGCCCAGTCTTCCATCATCGTCCGGCTAAACTCACCGCTCATAATGTCGTCCTGATGCTTCTGGAATAAAGGCCGCATAATATTTTTTAATTCTTCCGAGATTTCGAAGGCCTTAATTTTAGCCGGATTGCTCAGGCGGTCCATCATCGCGGTGATGCCTCCGTGTTTAAGTGCTTCGGTGATCACTTCCACACCATATTGCACGAGTTTGGCTGCATAGCCGGGGTCTATTCCTTTTTCAATCATCTTATCAAAAGAAAGGATGGAGCCGGTCTGCAATAAGCCACATAAAATGGTTTGCTCACCCATCAGGTCTGATTTCACTTCAGCCACGAATGATGATTTCAGCACACCGGCTTTGTGTCCGCCGGTACCTGCACAATAGGCTTTAGCCTGCGCCAGTCCTTTACCCTGCGGGTCGTTCTCCGGGTGCACGGCGATCAGCGTAGGTACGCCGAAACCGCGTACATATTCGGCTCTTACCTCACTGCCCGGGCATTTTGGCGCCACCATGATCACCGTAAGGTCTTTACGGATCTGCATACCTTCTTCTACAATATTGAAACCATGCGAGTAGGAAAGAGTCGCACCTTCTTTCATCAATGGCATAATGGTGTTGATAACGGCAGTATGCTGTTTATCCGGAGTAAGGTTAATGACCACGTCGGCCTGCGGGATCAGTTCTTCAAAAGTACCTGCATTAAAATGATTTTCAGTGGCATTTTTCCAGGAATCTCTTTTGTTTTCGATGGCTTCTTTTCGCAGGGCATACGATACGTCGAGGCCGCTGTCGCGCAGGTTCAGTCCCTGGTTTAAGCCTTGTGCACCACATCCTACGATGACCAGCTTTTTACCTTTAAGTGCGTTTACGCCATCGGCGAACTCGCTGTTGTTCATAAATTCACAAACGCCAAGCTGATTCAGTTTTTCGCGCAGAGGAAGGGTGTTAAAATAATTTGCCATTTTTTGTTTAGTTTTTTGGAGTGTTTTCTTCTTTAATATCTTCGTTAAATATGATCTTGTTATAAAAAGGATCGTTTACCGTAACGCCCCAGGTGCCATAAAAGGTTTTGTCGAAACCGGGCCGGTTGTATTTGTAGTTTTTGGCGATGAGGGTTTCGTGCCAGGCTTTTAAGCCTTCGCAATCGATATGTACCGTTGCACCCGGAGAGCAGTCGCCATGGTGTTCGCTCAGGTGAAGCACAATGCCGCCTAATGAAATTTGCATATAAATGGGCGTATTATCTTCAAAACGGTGTTCCCAGTCGATCATAAAGCCAAGCCAGTGCACATAGAATTCCACAGCTTTGTCATAATCGAAAATGCGCAGAATGGGGGTTACTTTTTTACAGTTCATGGTTACATTTCAAAAATCTTGTCACCTTTTTCGAGGAATTCGTTCTCCACGAGTTCTTCACCGGGTTCGATCGCTTCAAATTCTTTTAGTTTTTCGTGGAAGCCGGCACTGTTTTTAATGATCGATACACGTGCACTTCGCACAAATTCAATGAGTTTATACGGTTCAAGAGCCTTAACAAGGGCGTCAGTTTCTTCCCGGTGACCGGTTACGGCAAAGACCGTATAATCTTTACGGATCACGACGGCGCTGGCGCCAAATTGCCGGAGCAGGCGTTCTACAGTTACCTTTTCGGCAATTTCATCCGTAGGTACTTTATAGAGCGCCAGTTCCTGCCAGATGATCTCGTCGTTCGTATTGAAGTATACTTTCAGTACTTCTACCTGTTTTTCGATCTGGCGGGCCAGTTTGCGTACCACTTCACGGCTTTCATTGATCACGATATTGAAGCGGTGAATACCCTCGATCTCGGAAGGCGAGGTGTTCAGGCTTTCAATGTTTATTTTTCTTTTGGAGAAAATAATAGCGATCCGGTTCAGTAATCCGATCCGGTTTTCAGCATATAAGATGATGTTATATTCCTGTTTTCCTTCATGATCAGGATTGGCAGGTGTATGTTTTATAGTGTTCATTTGTTAGTACTTAGATTTTAGTAGTTAGTATCAAGTAGTTAGTATCAAGTAGTTAGTATCAAGTAATTAGTATCAAGTAATTAGTATCGAGTAGTTAGTATCGGTATGATTTTCAATCTTGCTACTTTCTACTTGTTACTCGATACTTATTTAAGCCTTATTTCACTTACGCTGCATCCCTGGGGTACCATCGGGAATACATTGTTCTCACGTCCTGTCATCACTTCAAGAAGATAGGCCCCTTTATGGCTGATCATGGTTTCGAGCGCTGCTTTCAGATCCTTACGATCATTTACACTTTGTCCCTCAATGGCATAGGCTTTTGCCAGCGCTACAAAATCCGGACTCGTGATATTCACAAACGAATAGCGCTTATCATGAAAAAGCTGCTGCCACTGGCGCACCATGCCCAGAAACCTGTTGTTGAGGATCAGGATCTTTACGTCTGCACCGAATTGCATAATGGTGCCGAGTTCCTGGGGCGTCATCTGGAATCCGCCGTCGCCGATAATGGCAATCACTGTTTTGTCGGGAGCGCCATATTTTGCGCCGATAGCGGCGGGCAGTCCGAAACCCATCGTACCTAATCCACCGGAAGTAATATTACTCCGGGTATGATTGAATTTGGCATAACGGCAGGTCACCATCTGGTGCTGACCCACATCCGTAACCATAATGGCATTGCCGTCACAAATCTCATTAATGAGACGTAATACTTCACCCATGCTTATTTCATCACCTTGGGGATGAAGCTCGGGTGTGATGACCTGATCGATTTCCTGTTGATTATATGCCCTGAACTTCGCCAGCCATTCGTGATGCTGTGTCTCGTGAACGAGCCTGGTGAGCAGGGGCAATGTTTCTTTACAGTCGCCCCAGATACCTACTTCTGTTTTTACATTTTTATCGATTTCGGCCGGATCGATATCCAGGTGAATAACTTTAGCCTGTTTGGCATATTTATCCAGACGGCCGGTTACACGGTCGTCAAACCGCATACCTACGGCAATCAGGACATCACATTCGTTTGTTAACACGTTCGGACCATAGTTACCATGCATACCCAGCATCCCTACATTTAAGGGGTGACGGGTAGGAATCGCGCCTTCGCCCATAATCGTCCATGCGGCAGGGAGACCGGCCTTTTCAATAAAGGCTTTAAATTCTTCTTCGGCTTTTCCTAAAATGACCCCCTGTCCAAACAGCACGAAAGGTTTTTTTGCTTCATTGATGAGTACCGCCGCTGCTTCAATGTACTCCATTCTTATTTTTGGCTTCGGACGATAGCTTCGGATATGGTTACATTTTACATATTCCGGAAAATCTTCTACCTGGAGCTGGGCATTTTTGGTAATGTCGATCAGCACAGGGCCGGGTCGTCCGCTTTTAGCAATATAGAATGCTTTGGCCAGAACTTCGGGTATTTCTTTAGCATCGGTTACCTGATAATTCCATTTGGTTACGGGAGTCGTGATATTGATCACATCAGTTTCCTGAAAGGCATCGGTACCCAGAAGATGGGCAAATACCTGCCCGGTGATGCAAACCAGGGGTGTACTGTCGATCTGTGCATCGGCAAGGCCGGTAACGAGATTGGTGGCTCCCGGACCGCTGGTGGCAAATACCACGCCCACTTCACCGCTGGCACGGGCAAAACCCTGTGCCGCATGGATGCCCCCCTGTTCGTGGCGTACCAGGATGTGTTTCAGCTTATCGCTATAATCATATAATGCATCATAGATGGGCATAATGGCACCGCCCGGATAACCAAAAATGGTGTGCACACCTTCCTCTAATAATCCGTTAAGTAAAGCCTGTGATCCGGTTCCCCTGAACAGTTTTTGTCCGGGGTTCGATTCTTTTTCCGTTGCTGATAAGGTTTGGGTAGTCATTTTCTGAGGATTTAAGGTTAAGCTTCATCGGTTACACAACCTTGGGCTGCGGTGGTTACACTTTTGGCATATTTATACAACACGCCTTTTTTTACTTTTAGGGACGGCTGCTGCCAGCCTGCTTTTCGCCGGGCGATCTCTTCATCACTTACATGGAGGGTAATGCTGTTGTTTATGGCGTTGATCTCAATACGATCGTCATCTTTTACGAAGGCAATTAAGCCGCCATCGAAATATTCGGGAGTGATATGACCTACAACGAACCCGTGTGTGCCCCCGCTGAAACGCCCGTCGGTGATAAGGGCGACACTACTGCCTAACCCGGCACCAAAAATGGCTGAAGTTGGCTTCAGCATCTCCGGCATACCGGGAGCGCCTTTTGGCCCTACATCGCGGATAACGACCACATCACCTGCACGCACCTTTCCGCTTGAAATACCGTCAATGAGTTCTGTTTCGCCATTGAAAACCCGGGCCGGACCTTCAAAAAATTCACCCTCCTTACCGCTGATCTTAGCTACGCTGCCGCCTTCGGCCAGGTTTCCGTACAGGATCTGGAGATGTCCGGTCGCTTTGATCGGGTCTTCGACCGGGAAGATGACCTTCTGTGTGTCAAAATCCAGTTCGGGGATCGCTGCCAGATTTTCGGCAATGGTTTTTCCGGTAACGGTTAAGCAGTCGCCATGCAACCAGCCTCTTTTTAATAAGTATTTCATCACGGCAGGTACTCCGCCAATTTTATGCAGATCTTCCATCATATAGCGCCCGCTGGGTTTCATATCGGCCAGTACGGGGATACGGTTACTGATGCTTTGGAAGTCGTCCTGTGTTAAAGGCACATCCACACTTTTAGCCATAGCGATTAAGTGCAGTACGGCATTGGTTGAACCCCCTAATACCATGAGCGTTACAATGGCATTTTCAAAAGCCTTGCGGGTCATGATGTCGGTGGGTTTGATATTTTTCTCTAAAAGAATGCGTATAGCTTTACCTGCGGCTGCACATTCGGCTTTTTTCTCGTCGCTTAATGCCGGATTGGATGAGGAAAAAGGCAGGCTCATGCCTAAGGCTTCGATCGCTGCGGCCATGGTGTTTGCCGTGTAGATACCGCCACAGGCACCCGCACCCGGACAGGCATGGCGGATAATTTCTTTAAAGTCGATCTCATCGATCTGACCGGCAATTTTTTTACCCAGCGCTTCAAAGGCCGAAACGATATTCAGGTCTTCGCCTTTATAGTGTCCCGGTTTTATAGTGCCGCCGTATACCATGATCGACGGCCGGTTTAAACGGCCCATTGCCATCACCGAGCCTGGCATATTTTTGTCGCATCCCGGTATCGTAATTAAACCGTCATAGTATTGCCCTCCACAAACGGCTTCGATCGAGTCGGCAATAATATCGCGGCTTACGAGCGAATAGCGCATGCCCTCCGTGCCGTTGCTCATCCCGTCACTTACCCCGATGGTATTAAAAATGAGACCGACCAGATCGTTTTCCCAAACGCCTTTTTTTACAATCTGCGCCAGGTCGTTCAGGTGCATGTTGCAGGTGTTACCATCATAGCCCATACTGGCAATGCCTACCTGCGCTTTTTCCATATCCTGGTCGGTAAGACCGATTCCATAAAGCATGGCCTGTGCAGCAGGTTGCGTGGGATCTTGTGTGAAGGTTTTACTATACTTGTTTAGTTCCATTGTATTGTGGTTTATAAATGTTTCTTTGTTTTCCGGGTTAAAAAAATGCTCAAAAAAAAACCGCCATCGGGTAAGGATGGCGGTTTCGGTTTATTTTTTTACATTATATGCAACCTGGTCCACCTCCTGAAGAAGAAATGACAATAATTGAGTTGCTAATAATGTTTGTAGTTAAAATCATGTTTTCGCTGATTGCACTACAAACATACTAACAAATTGAAAAAAACAAAGAACAATTGTATAAAAAACCGGATCGCCCGGTTTTAACGTTTTGGTTTAGATAATAACTTCGTAGTTTACTTTATCGAGTACCAGGTTTTTATAGGCCCGTTGCAGGGTAGCGCCAATGCTGTCGCTCCACCGTTGTCTGAACACCACATCATCCATCGTATGGATGCCGATAATTTCGGCAGCGGTGCCACAGAAAAAAGCTGAATCAGCACTTTTTAATTCTTCTGTGCTGATCGCTTTTTCCACCACGTCAATATCCAGTACACGACAAAGTTCGATGACCGTAGCGCGTGTGATGCCGGCCAGAATATGACCTAAAGCCGGTGTATAGAGCCTTCCGTTTTTCTCGATAAAGATATTGGCTCCCGGTGCTTCGGCTACATTTCCGTTCATGTCGAGCAGAAGGGCTTCGTCAAAGCCCTCTTTTTTAGCCCGGGTAGTAGCCAGGATCGAATTGACATAGTGACCGCTGATCTTGGCTTCTACAAAGGTGGATTTAGGGTTAGGCCGCTGAAAAGGCGAAATACCTACATGAAGCAGTTTGTCGCCTAAATAGGCTCCCCATTCCCAGGCACAGATCATGATCGATACCTCCTGCGGGGCGATAAGGGTCATATTCGGCCCGCTATATACAATAGGCCGGATATAGGCATCCTTTAATTTGTTGAGCTGCAGCAGGCGATAGGTCGCCCTGATCAGTTCTTCATTGTCCCAGGGATAGGGCATGCCGGTAAGTTCACAGGAGCGCTTAAGACGTTCGTAATGCTCCCTGACTTTGAATATCCGGGTGCCATTATGTGTTTTATAAGCCCTGATCCCTTCGAAAGCGGCTAAACCGTAATGGAGCGACTGGCCGTACAGATCGGTTTTAGCTTCTTCGGCCTTTACAAAGCTCCCATTAAGGTAGATGGCGGTGTTAGCGTTATAGTACTGCATATTGTATTTTAAAAAAAAGCGCCCCTTTTGAGGACGCTCTGTTATTCTGTTTTCTTTTTATAGCGACCCCTGCTGCTTACAGATAAGCAGAATGACAAATAAAATCAGTCCCAGTGCAGGTATGGCAAAAGGGGCTGTTTTTACATATGTGTTTTCGGGGTATCTCATTTTGTTGCTTTCTGAAAACCAATTTAGTTTTTGGTTCAATAAACTGCAATACGAAATCACATTTTTTTGAAAACAGAATATTATATTTAATAATGCGGTATTGTGGAAATATTATTCTGATTTGAGGGTATTTACGGCAGGTAAATTTATATGTTGTAGACCAAAAATGATTTTGGTATTCGGTATGTTTATTATGCAGGCATTGTAATTTTAGTCATTTTCTGCGTAAAATGATGATAGTGGAGTAAAAAGTGTTGCGGATTGCGGGTTTTGGGTTGCACGTTTTGGGACAGCAAGCCATAAAAAAAACCGATACACTTTTAATGGGTATCGGTTTTTTATTTTATGAATGTTCAGTCTTAAGCGACTACGGTCTCTGCTAATACGATGATCTTATCATCGAGTACTTCTACCACACCGCCTTTAATCGAAAACGTGCTTTCACCGTCCGAACCTTTTATGATAACAGGGCCGTCATCAAGGGTAGAGATCAGAGGAGCGTGACCTCTTAAAATCTGGAATGATCCCAGCGTTCCCGGTACGGTAACAGCCGTTACATCGCCTTCGAAAACTTTATGATCTGGTGTTAATATTTCTAATTTCATTTTTTTAGTATTCGGTATTCAGTAGTTAGTATCAGGTATTTAGTAGTTAGTATCAAGTAGCTGGTATTATACTACGTACTTGATACTATATACTTGCTACTATGTACTTAGTACTAATTAGACTCTGCTAATAATTTTTTGCCTTTTTCGATCGCATCTTCAATAGTGCCTACCAGGTTAAAGGCTGCTTCAGGATACGCGTCTACTTCGCCGTCCATAATCATGTTAAATCCTTTAATGGTATCTTTAATGTCAACCAGTACACCTTTTAAACCGGTAAACTGCTCGGCAACGTGGAAAGGCTGGGATAAGAAACGCTGTACACGGCGTGCACGGGCAACCACTAATTTATCTTCTTCCGATAACTCGTCCATACCTAAGATGGCGATAATATCCTGTAACTCTTTATAACGTTGTAAGATCTCTTTTACCCGTTGAGCCGTGTTGTAGTGCTCATCACCCAATACCGCAGGGTTTAAGATCCGTGAAGTTGAATCCAGAGGGTCAACCGCAGGGTAGATACCTAACTCTGCGATTTTACGTGAAAGTACAGTGGTGGCATCTAAGTGGGCAAAAGTTGTAGCCGGAGCCGGGTCTGTTAAGTCATCCGCAGGTACGTATACGGCCTGTACGGATGTAATTGAACCCCGTTTAGTCGATGTAATCCGCTCCTGCATTAAACCCATTTCGGTAGCCAGGGTAGGCTGATAACCTACGGCTGATGGCATACGGCCTAAAAGTGCCGATACCTCTGAACCTGCCTGGGTAAAACGGAAGATGTTATCCACGAAGAAAAGGATGTCTTTTCCCGCACCTTCACCATCGCCATCACGGAAATATTCAGCAACGGTTAGTCCTGAAAGCGCTACACGGGCACGGGCACCCGGAGGCTCGTTCATCTGGCCGAATACCAGGGTTGCTTTTGAATCCTGTAGTTTGGTTTTATCCACTTTGCTTAAATCCCATCCGCCTTTTTCCATGTCGTGAAGGAATTCTTCGCCATAGTTGATTACACCTGATTCGATAAACTCCCGTAATAAGTCGTTTCCTTCACGGGTACGTTCACCTACACCGGCAAATACGGATAAACCGGCATATGCTTTTGCGATATTGTTAATTAATTCCTGGATCAATACGGTTTTACCTACACCGGCACCACCGAATAAACCAATTTTACCTCCTTTTGCATAGGGCTCTAAAAGGTCGATCACCTTAATACCCGTGAAAAGTACTTCGGTCTCGGTCGATAACTCGTCGAATTTTGGCGGCTGTGCGTGAATAGGGCGGCCGTTTGCATTGTCGATTACATCGATCCCGTCAAGCGCTTCGCCTACTACGTTAAATAAGCGTCCTTTGATCTGATCACCCACAGGCATTTTAATGGCAGCACCGGTATCCAATACATCCATACCGCGGATCAGGCCGTCGGTTGAGTCCATGGCAATGGCACGTACACGATCTTCACCTAAGTGTTGTTGCACCTCAAGCACAATCTTTTGTCCGTTTTCTTTAGTAATCTCTAAAGCTGAATAAATTTTAGGTAAAGTGGCATCGTTAACAAAGCTTACGTCAACTACCGGTCCTATAATCTGCGCTATCTTTCCAATATTAGGCATATCTGTATTTGGTAAAATTATTAAATATCAAAATGTTACGACCGTTTTGAATGGCCTGCAATTTCGGTTGGCAAAGTTATGATTTTCTAATGTAAAATTTATATAGAAATTAAAAGTTTTTCCACAATTTTTTTGAGGATTAGGTGGTTGGGTGATTGGTTTTTTGGTTTGTTCGCAAACACCAGTTCCCAATAAGCCAGAAAATCTTAATTTTGTAAGGCGCAAACCATATGAGTGCATGAAGAAAATTTTAGTAACCGGCAGCAATGGTCTCTTAGGGCAAAAGATCACGGAGAAAGTGCTTAAAGAAGGAGGCTTTCAGCTCATTGCTACGGCAAAGGGCGAAAACCGTTACCCGGTAAAAGACGGCTATGTTTATGAAGAAATGGATATCCTGGATCCTCAGCAGGTAAAGGCGGTTATTACCAGACACCGGCCTGATGCAGTTATTCATACCGCAGCGATGACCAATGTAGATACCTGCGAAGTGCATAAAGAACAGGCTTTTGCACTGAATGTAGAGGCTGTGATTAGCCTGGTTAATGTCTGTGAAGAAAACAAGGTGCAGCTGGTTCATTTATCGACCGATTTTATTTTTGACGGCGAAGACGGGCCTTATGATGAGGAGGCAGCACCTCATCCGTTAAGTTATTATGGGGAGACCAAGCTGCTGGCTGAGGAGGCTGTTAAACGTTCAAAAGGCCGTTGGGCTATTCTGCGTACGATTATTGTATATGGTATCGTGAGCGATATGAGCCGGAGTAATATTGTGTTATGGGCAAAAGGTGCTTTAGAAAAAGGCCAGCCCTTAAATATTGTGAACGATCAGTGGCGCATGCCTACGCTGGCCGAAGACCTGGCCGATTGTTGCCTGCTGGCTGTAAAACATGAAGCACAGGGTGTATACAATGCTTCGGGCAAGGATATGATGAGCATTTCGGAACTGGTAAGGCGGGTGGCTGATTTCTGGGGGTTAGATAAAAGCCTGATCCGTGAGATCAGTGCGGCAACGCTAAATCAAACAGCAAAGCGCCCGAAACGGACGGGTTTTATTTTAGACAAAACGATGACCGAATTACACTATCAACCGCATAGCTTTGAGGAAGGATTGACGATCCTGAATGAACAATTAAATATAAAAAATATGGCACTAAAGACAGGCGATCAGGCACCCGCTTTCACATTATTCAGCTCCGAATTAAAAGAAGTTTCGTTGAGCGATTTCAAAGGTAAAAAAGTAGTCCTTCATTTCTTTCCGATGGCCTTTACCGGTGTATGTACTACCCAATTGTGTACATTAAGAGATCATTTTGGTTATTATGAAGGTTTAAATGCGCAGGTGTTAGGTATTTCGGTCGATTCGCCTTTCACGCTGGCCAAATTCAAAGAAGAGCAAAAATACCAGTTTCCTTTATTATCTGATTTTAATAAAGAAGTGGCTGCAGCCTATGGCGCTTTGTATGATGAATTTGTATTCGGCTTAAAAGGTGTTGCCAAACGGGCCGCATTTGTCATCGATGAAGAAGGAAAAGTGATCTATGCTGAGGTACTGGAAGATGCCGGTCATCTTCCCGATTTTCAGGCTATCGATCAATTGATCGCCGGATAAGCATTGTATCTGTCCCGTTTCAAATAATTACAATAAAAAATTGTTAATTTAATTTTGAAACATTAATTTTGCAGTCCCTTACAGAAAAGGATATGCACTCGTAGCTCAATTGGATAGAGCATCTGACTACGGATCAGAAGGTTTGGGGTTCGAATCCCTACGAGTGCACTTTTTAAGAAGCCTTATCACCCACCCGGAGCGGGTATAAGGCTTTTAAATTTTAAAGCCAATTAAATGCTGAATTTAATACTCTTTGGCCCTCCCGGTGCAGGTAAAGGCACCCAATCTCAGAAATTGATTGAAAAATATCAATTAGTACACATTTCTACAGGTGATCTCTTCAGGGCACACATCAAAAATGAAACGGCTTTAGGTAAAAAAGTAAGCAAACTGATTGCGAATGGCGAATTAGTACCCGATAAGATCACGATCGATATGCTGGAGGAAGAGATCGATAAAAATCCTGATGCAAAAGGTTTTGTTTTTGATGGTTTTCCCAGAACCATTCCTCAGGCTGAAGAACTTGACCGTTTTCTTGACGGAAAAGGAAATAAGATTGCAGGCGTTATTGCCTTAGATGTAGACAAAGACGAACTGTTAAAGCGCATTGCTCTTCGCCAGAAAGAAAGCGGCAGGGCAGACGATCAGGCTGATAAATCTAAAAAACGTATCGACGAGTATTTTAATAAGATCATTAAAGTGCTTCCCTACTACGATGCGCAAAAAAAATTGACCAAAATTAACGGTATTGGTGAGATTGAAGAGATCTTTGGCAAACTTTGTGCGGTGATTGATTTGTATTAGTACCGCCCCATCATGTCGCAAGGTTCCAATTTTGTAGATTATGTAAAGATCTGTTGCCGCTCGGGAAAGGGTGGAGCAGGCTCAGCGCATCTGCACCGTGATAAGTTTACGGCAACCGGCGGACCTGACGGTGGTGATGGTGGCAGAGGCGGCCATATTATCCTGCGGGGAAATGCACAATACTGGACTTTACTGCACCTTAAATACCGGAAACATATTATCGCAGGCGATGGTATGAGTGGCGGGAGCGCTCATAAAAGCGGCAAAACCGGTGCGGACGAAATTTTGGAAGTACCCCTGGGTACGATTGCCCGGGATGCGGAAACCGGACATCTTATTTTTGAGATTACAGAAGACGGTGAAACCCGTATTCTTACACCCGGTGGGAGAGGTGGCTTAGGCAATTCACATTTTAAAACCGCTACGCAGCAAACACCGCGCTTTGCTCAACCCGGTGAACCCGGCAGGGAAGAATGGATGATCCTTGAATTAAAGATCCTGGCCGATGTAGGTTTAGTAGGTTTCCCAAATGCCGGTAAATCAACGTTACTCTCCGTATTATCGGCGGCAAAGCCGGAAATTGCTGATTATCCTTTTACTACATTGGTGCCTAATCTCGGTATTGTATCTTACCGCGATGGAAAATCGTTCATCATGGCCGATATTCCGGGTATTATTGAGGGTGCATCAAAGGGAAAAGGCCTTGGCTTTCGGTTTTTACGTCATATCGAGCGAAATTCGGTACTGCTGTTCATGGTGCCGGCTGATACCAGCCGAAGTATCAAAGTGGAATATGAGATCCTCAAAAATGAACTCAAGGCTTATAATCCTGAACTCATGCAAAAGCCGCACGTGCTGGCCATCACCAAATCAGATATGCTGGATGAGGAGCTGAAAGCCGAGATGCAAAAAGAACTTCCCGCTATCCCCTGTCTTTTTATTTCTTCTGTGGCCCAACAGGGCTTAACGGAGCTGAAAGATCTGTTGTGGAAGACGATTAATGAACATTAATGGGTTTTTACACAACTGCCCGCACGACTACCTTGTCAGGACAATATTCTCCATAACTAACATATCCATCTTTGTTCTTAAAAAGCAGTCTAAGGCTTCCTGGGGGGAGTTTACAATAGGCTCATTCTCATTAAATGACGTATTAAGCAAAATGGGTATCCCGGTCTTTTCATAAAAAGCAGCGATTAAATTGTAATACCGCGGTTCAATCTGCTGATCTACGGTTTGTAACCTGCCTGTACCGTCTACGTGTGTAACAGCAGGTATATCTTTTCGCTTTTCTTCTTTAATGATAAATACTTTCTCCATAAAGGGTACATCATCCACCTGTTCAAAATAGTCTGCGGTATGACTCTTCAGAATTGAAGGAGCAAAAGGGCGGAATGATTCACGCCGTTTAATTTTGGAGTTGAGGATTTCTTTGGCGTCACTCCGGCGCGGATCGGCCAGGATAGACCGATGTCCTAATGCCCGCGGACCAAATTCGGCCCTTCCCTGGAACCAGCCTACTACACCGCCATCTATTAAGCAGTTACTGACTTTGTTGTAAAGCTCGTTATCGTCCAGCTTTTGGTAATGGATATTTTTTTCTTTAAGTATAGCTTCAATCTCGTCGTTTGTAAACCGGCTTCCAAAATATCCATGCTGCATGGGAGCGGTGCGGGGTTGTTTCAGCATCTGGTTGTATACCCAGAGTGCAGCGCCTATGGCTGTACCGGCATCATGACCGGCGGGAGGTATATAGAGCTTTTTAAAAGGTGTATGCTGAATAATTTTTCCGTTGGCCACCGAATTTTGTGCCACACCCCCGGCGATGCACACGGCATCTGATCCGGTCTTTTGATGCAGGCTGTTCAATAGATGAAAAATCAATTCTTCAGTAACACGCTGTACAGAGGCCGCCATGTTAAAATGATATTCATTGAGCGGTTCATCGGGTTGACGTACAGGGCCGAACTCAGCGATGAGCTTATCTGAGAATAAACTGTCAATGGCCGGAATGCCTCCTTCCCATACCATGTTTACCCCTTTTTTCGGATGATTAAAATAGGATAGATTAAGTTCGAACAGGCCGTTATCGCTGAATAACAGTACATTTTTCAGTTTCTCCGTATATACAGGCTTTCCATAAGGTGCCAGGCCCATCACTTTATACTCATCGCCGTAATGCGGAAAGCCCAGCCATTGTGTAAACGTAGTATAAAATATCCCGACCGAATGCGGATAAGAAACGGTATCCATTACACTGATCCCGTTTCTGTTCCCCGTTCCGGTCATGGTGCTGGTAAAATCGCCCATCCCATCAATAGAAAGGAGGGCTGCGTTATCAAAAGAAGAGGCAAAGAAGGCGCTTGCAAGGTGACTGCGATGATGTTCAACGTTTATGATCTGCGCTTTCAGGGATCCTTTTTCGAGGTTGAAATGAGTAATGAATTCGTCTTCCATTGAAGCCGCTTTTTTTAGATTCTTTACCCGGCTAAGGATATTACGAATACTCAGCTTATTCTTGATGGCCGTATATACTTTTTTCTGAAAGTTGGCTTTAGGGTCACGTGAAATGGCAATATAATCGACATCCTGAATGGTAATGCCGGCCTCTTTTAAACAAAAATCAATAGCCTGTGAAGGGAAACCTGCCCAATGCTTAATACGCCTGAAACGTTCTTCTTCCGTGGCAGCTATTAACTGACCATCCTGATAAATACAGGCCGATGAATCGCCATGATAGGCATTAATTCCCAGTATATACATCTTCTTCCGTTATATTTTTTGAAAATTCAGGTTTACGCGTGTTCTTCCTGATCCAGAAATACAGTAAAACAAAAATACAGAGGTAAACAATCACATTAAATATTTCATGGTGATAAGTGAAATTATGCCGCTGCGATTCAAAAAAACCTAAAAGAACACCTAATCCGGCAATACGCAGCACATTCAGTATATAGATCATGAACAGGCCTGTGATAAAAAGCCTGATCTTAGATTTCAGCTTTGCCGGAAATGCGATTATAAAAGCGGCTAAAAATGACATTACGCCTAAACCAAGGCAACTGTAGTTCACCCGCAGATAAGGGCCTTTCACAACCATAACATCCATTTCATTGTGGACCACGTAAAAGCCAAATAATTTGATCAGCCAGGTAGAAGGAACGATAAGCGCTGTTTTTAAAGCCTGAATATAATTGAAGTGGCTGGCCAGATATGGATGATAATAGCTGCCACCTTCATACATTACGCTGTTCATGAATAAATTAGCCTGGCTAAAAAGAAAATACAAGACTACCATCAGCAATACAAAGCGTATTGCTACTTTATTTGCTTTCTTCTTAGATTCACGGGTAGAAATATTATCCATTGCTTAAAAATGTTATCTATTCTCTTTGATTAATTGTCGTATTTTCTTATCTATTAATTTTCGAAACCAAAGGGCGTGTAAATAATGAAAATATCTGCCTTTTTTCCCGTCTAAGATACCCAATTTCATAAACATGCGATAGCTAAAATACAAATAAGGCCTGATGCCAAGGGGAAGCTTCCACCATAAACGCTTAAGCCATGCTGTACGTTCATCAGGACTACCGAACAGCCTTGGTTTCAGGGTTTGCTCCCGCAGACCTTTCAGGCGTTCATATTCTTCTTCGGCTACACGGTCGCTATAACGCCGGTGCTTCTCTATCCAGAAATTTATATCATTTTCTTTGAGATTTTCTTCTATAAGATAGCCTTTTTTCCATATTAAGGTTTTCCCGGGAACGATAAAGCGATGATCCATGTTTTCATTCAGATCAGAGTACCCCATGCCTGTACGGAACATTTTAAGCAGATAGAAGGGAAAATATCCGCCATGTTTGATCCATGTACCCTGGAAATAATTTTTACGATTAAAATAAATGCCGTTGATATTTTTCACCTCACTATCTTTAAACTGGCTTAACTGCTTAAATAATTCGGGTGAAACCACCTGATCAGCATCGAGGCCAATGGTCCAGGGAGTCTGAATTTGAAAATGCTGCAGGGCATAATGCCATTGTTTAGGATGATTTTCAAAAGGATGCGTTTTGACCTCAGCACCATATTTTGCGGCAATTTGCAGGGTCTGATCGGTACTTCCGCTATCCAGTATATAGATCCTGGCACCAAGTTTTCCGATCGAATCCAACAAACGTGGAAGATGAATTTCTTCGTTATAAGTGAGAATGATGAAACTGAATGAAGGGTTCACCCGTTAAATTTTAGCTTTAATGATCATCGATTTCCATAAATAAGGTATCCGGCCGCACCCTGAAAAATGGGTAATCGTAAAACCTTGTTCTTCCAGTAATTTAGTCAGCGTTCGTCTTGACCAGAATTTAATGTGTCCGCCATCCCATAAAGGATTAGCATGTTTATCCCAACGGCCTGTAATGGCCAGGATCAGATTTTTGAAATAACCATGATAGGGTGTTGTTAAGATAATTTCTCCGCCGCCATTCTTCATTAAGATCTTCTTACAGAACTGGATAAATGCCCTGGGATCATACAAATGCTCAATTACTTCGGTCGAGGTAATGGTATCAAAGCGAAGATCCGAAAATTTATCCGGTAATTCATCAGTGGCTAAATCCTGAACGGCGAAACGGTCAGGATCAAACTGTGAGGCCATGGCGATACCACTTTCAGAAGCATCCGTTCCAAATGCATTAAACCCGTTTGAGACAAAACGTTTTACCAGTGAGCCATTTCCGCAACCTACATCCAGTATGGTTTGATTGATTTTTTTATCCAGTAACCGGATAACCGGTTCCGCAATATATCCGTGAACATAGGTAGAACCCGTATGGTTAAATCCATAATCTTTATAATTTGCCATCTATAATTTGCTGATATAAATGAAGATATTGTTGCGTTACATGATGCTGATCAAAATCATTGGCAATTATTTGCGGGCCGGTGGTTCTTATCCTTTTACGCCTGCTTTCATCGTGATAAGCATTTATGATTTCCTGCTGGATGTTTTCCGCGGCTAAGCTGCTTATCCAACCCAATTCATTTTCTTTAATATAGGCTGCCAGTCCTACCTGATCGGATAATAATACCGGAGTACCCACACTTAAGCTTTCAACCACCACATTGGCAAAGTTCTCACTAACGGATGTGAGTATTAACAGATCATTTTTTGCCATTAGCTCAAATTTTTTATCGTTATGAACGTGACCGATCCAATCGATGTTGTTTTCTATTTTTAAATCTTTCGCTTTAAGCTTTAAGCTTTCAATATATGTTTCTTCGCCGCTTCCTGCAATGGTAAATTGATAATTAAAAGGCAGGTCAGCTAAAGCGTCCAGCAATACTTCTATCCCTTTTACCACATTGATACGGGAGAGAAATAAAAGTTTGAATGGTTGATCTTCCTGTTTCTGATGTTTAGCGTTTAACTTTTGAACTTCGACAGGTAAGTTAACGAGATTATGAATTACGGTAATGCTTTGAGGAGTAATAAATTTTAAAATATCCTGCTTTTCTTTTTCGCTGGTGGCATGAATATGGCAATAACGTAAAAGTGATTTTCCAATAAGAAAATGCAGTGTGGATTTAAAAAAAGAATTACGGTTACTCTGCGTGTAGGGTGTGAGCATTCCTCTGGGAGATAGTACGACAGGTATATGATACCATTTTGCCAGATAACAGCTAAAGACGGATACTAAATTCCACCAGGCATGGATGTGGATGACGAGTTGGTGTGTTGGTTTGTCAGGCTGAGCTTGTCGAAGCCTGTGTGCCTTAATCTTCTTCCATAGGGCGTGAAGCAAAGCAGGCGAAAAATGGGTATGATCCTTAGTTATGCGCTGATAATACGTAACGGGAACTCCATCCACAATTATTTGCTTCCCGGGAACGACCGGAAGCTCTTCAGGTCCGTTGGCCGTAGTGGTTAGCACTTCTACTCCGGTGTTAACTTCAGGTCCCATATCAGTTAACGCTTCACATAGTTTTGCTACCGACATGGTGGGACCGCCATAGATATATGCCGGTTTATATGCTGCCGTGACCTGGAGTAGTTTGATAAACATCTAATTCGATGATCGTATTCGATCGTTTAAGGATCCAGAAAATGGCATACATTGCCAGGTAGCCGTAAAAAATATTATTCAGCAGGAATTCGAAGTTATTTCCACGCCATAAATTCTGAAAAATAGCATTAAAGATGACAATACAGCCTAATTCATAGCCACCAAACCATTCTTCGGCTTTATTACATAACCATTGTGTGATCCAGCCATAAAAAAAGATGGCTATAAATACACCAATAAGCCCGGCGCTTACATAGCCGTCTACCACAGGCCGTGTTTTGGCCGAAACATTAGAACCTGAATAAACGACCCCGGCTTCATATACCCGTTGCATGGAAATGGTCTCCGTAACAAACTTACCCGGCCAAAAAGCTCTTGGAATAATAGCTAAAAGCGAATTTTTAAAGATCTCTATGCCATAGTAATCTCTTTCTTCCGGAATATGCTTTACAAAAGTGGTAAACATACTGATCTCGCTAAAACGATTGGTTAAGAAGGTCCAGTTGTTCTCCTGTATAATGGGAGCCTCGTTTGATAATAAGGCATTAATGGCTTCCTGCCGGGCTTCTGCAGCCGTTTTTTGACCTGACCACGACTGGTTCCGGATTATACTTGAATAGGTCGGTAAAATATATATTAAAACATAAATGATAGGGATAGCCAGGGTTAAAATCAGTTTTTTATAATAAGGATATACCAGGAAGCTAATAATGATCACGTTAATAATGACACTTTCCTTGTATCCTGTAAGCGTAGAGGCTAAGAAGTTGAATACGAAAAGCCCTCCGCCAAAAAACATATATCCCTTTTTTCTCTGAACTATTCCTCTTACAAATACAAGGGCACTGCAGGTAATGGAAATGTTGATGAGACCATATGAGAATTGTGAGATGCTCTTGAATTGAGATGTTGCACCGCCTAAAAGATAAGAAGCGACACATAACCAGATCAGAAAGAAATCCAGATTAAGATTGAGTTTGTGCTTGATGACCGGAAACTGTTTGATCTGTATGATCATGCCGGTTACTAAAGCGGCATGGGCCAGTAAGGATAAGCGCTGGCATTTTGCAATCGCGTAGGTTTGCTCATTTACTTTGAAAGGCAGGATACTTATTTTGGTAAAATATTCGTAGCCCAGGTGATCCAGAAAGTAGAATATGGAAGTGCAGCACATAAACCCTGCAAAGATCAACTGGATGAGTACAATCGGGCGCATGACCTGTTTGCTAAAAGGCAGATCATGTGCTATAAACCGTACTCTCGAAAATAAGGTCCAGTAGAAGATAAAAAAACTGCCTGCCCAGGCCACAAAATATGAAATAATAGGATCGATCTGAACAGCGATGGACAAGAGCCAGGGTACATAAATCAGGATAAGTACCTTTTGTCGTGAGAAATTGAGATATTTATCGGTTAACATAGATCGAAATTCGGTTTACCTGTTCTTCAAAACTCCATTTCTGGATGTATTCATGTGCATGCTCTCCCATTTTTTTCAGCGTGTCTTTATTATCGGTTAAAGCTATTAATTTTTGTATTAAATCTTCCAGATTCCCGCTCTTAAAAATAGTACCATATGGCTTTTGAGCGAGATCTTCCGCGCAGCCCACTTTGTCTGACACCAGTACGGCTTTTCCTGCGGCCATGGCTTCATTTACAGCTAAGCCCCAGGTTTCGCCCGGACCTTTTGAAGGGAGGCAAAACAGATCACAAGCCTGATAAACCGGTGGCATTTGCGTTTGATTTTGAAAGGGTAAAAAATGAATGTTCCGTTTTCCCTGACTCTTTATTTTTAAACGCTCTTCAAGTACGCCATTACCCACCATTAATAAGTGAATATTTTCTTTGCCAAGGGATAAGAATGCATCCAATAAAAGTTCAGGGTTTTTTTTAGGTTCCAGCTTGCCGGCAAAGAGCAGTACCAGATCGGAAGGCTTAATTTTCAGTGTTTTTTTCAACTCATCCACTTCTGCAGTCCTGTTTTCGCCAAACCTGTTATTGTCAATGGCGTGGGGTGCAAAAACTAACTGACTTTCCTTTAAGCCGTAACGTTCAAAATAGGCTTTATTGGCGCTTCCTACATAAAAAGCCATATCGATATGACTAAATACCCATTTTAAGGCTATTCTTTTTATTATATTTTTAAGCCCCTGCTGTTGATCCAGCAAATTAGAATCACCTCTGAAACAGACCGGGATCTTACCCTTAAAATAGCGCATTATATTTAAATGGCTCTGATATGCCCACCCGTAAATCAAAATGGCATCGGGCTGAAAAGCCCTGATCCGTTGAATAGCATCGGGATTCACAATTCCGTTAAAATGATGGCTGCCTTTATCTTTAGCGGTATTTTCCAGAAAGGTGTAGTCGTAACCCGATAATAATGGAATATCCCATTCAATATGCTTTCTAAAACCGCTATCATATTTATTCAGCTGCTCCCCGCCGGTATAAAAGACATTTAATGTTAATTCTTTTGCCAGCAACTGAAATACCGGGGCATGATATTGGATAGGATGCGTACTAATGACCGCTAATCTTTTACGCATTAGGAAGGGCTAAAATATTGCCGGATTCAAGTTTCGTAAAACTGTTCAACCTGACAGGGCCGGTCTGATAAATATGGAAAAAATGATAATTCATTGCTGATAATAACGAAAAAATATAGTCTTCGGCTAATCCGGTCTTCTGATGATAGCCTTTATCATATTCAAAAATGATTGTCGGCCGGTTTTTTTTAATCGTTTCTAATAAACCCTGGATCACAAAGCTTTCATAACCTTCCACATCGATCTTCATAAAATCTACTTTTTGATCTCCGGTAATTTCATCCCCTATACAACATGTAATTAACGTATTTCCGCTTTGATCAAACAGGTTGAATGTTCCCGGATTGATACTTTTTTCATCAGCAGCAATATAAATTTGCTCATTTTTATGACTAAGTGCTATGTTCATTGCTGTAATATGACTAAAATTATTCAGGCCGATATTATGCTGCAATGCCTGGTAATTATAAGGCACCGGTTCAAAAGCAGTAACCTTTCCCTGTTCACCCACTATTTCTGCAAAAAAGAGCGTGTGGAAACCGATATTAGCACCTATATCCAGGACATAATCCCCCTTTTTTAGAACGGATTTTACCACTTCCTTAAAAGCCGTTTCGTAATCGCCGGTATAAACGATTTTAGCACCAATCCAGGTAGCCGTATCACAATTGATTATAAAACTATTTTGAATAGGTTTAACAGTTTGCCACCCTTGATTTAATTTATTCTTTTTAAATAAATAACTGAACAGCCTGTCCTGGCCTTTAAAAAAGGGCCGTCTTAAGATGAATTTATATATTTTTTGGAATAGCATGTATGACTTCGTTGAACAGGTTTACCTGTACTTTAGTTAAAAAGGAGGCTGTATAAGGTTCAAATGCCGTGAAATCAGTTGAAACGGACTGATTATTTTTCACTTTGTTCAGATAGGCTGTAAGGACCTGATAAGCCGTCTCCTCATTTTGATTAAATGTAATTAAATCGCCGGCTTTGCAATCCGTTATAATTTTAGCAGCACTGCTGCTTTCATTAAAGATGGCCAGTAATGGTTTCTGTGCCAGTATATAAGGATATACTTTGGAAGCTGTATATGCGCTGTCGTTTGATCCGATAATGATCAGGCCATCTGCATTCAGAAGTTGCTTTATACTTTCATAAAACCCGATTCTATCGGTCTGTTCCGAGACATGCCCGGCAATTTTTAATTCATTCGCTACCGGGTATAGGGTTTGGGTTCCTGTGCCGCCCGGAGCATAACTCGTGCCTATAAAATGCATATGAACCGTTTTAAACAGATCGAAATGCTCATCCAGTCCTTTCTTTAACGCTTTGAACAGGATCGTTATAGCATCCCGCATATCATAACCCCCACGGCCTACATAGACTAAATTGGTTTGTTCACCGGTAGAATTAAAATATAATCTTAACTGCTCATCATTTATCCGGGCAATTTCGAAGTCCAATGCGTTAGCACCAAAAGTGATGACCTTATACGGTATGTTTTCCAAATTCGGGTACCGTTCTTTTAAGGTCTTAATATAGGCCGCTGAAACGCTCATCAGTCCATCTACCTTTTTCATGGCGATGGGTTCAAGGTATTTATGCAGGCGGTAGGAAAACCAATATTTTTTAGGCCGTTCATTTTTAGGTTTATCCTCGTAATAATTGGAATGCCATGGGTCCTGCATATCAATGATATAAGGAACCTTGAACTTTCTTTTCCAATATGGGCCTAAAATACACACCGGAAATTGCGTGGTTGAAAAATAGATCAGATCATAATGCCTGTCTCTTAATAAGGCGTTTACTTTTTTACGATAAAACCATAATGATCTCAGGGCGATACTTCCTAACCCAAACCAGCTGGTCCACTTTTTAGAAAAAGCGCTTACGCGATGAACAGGGATCTGATCAGGTATGGATTCTAAAAGAAGCGGATCTTTTGCCATATCTACCTTTTTCTCATCCACGGTGACCACTTCGGCTTCCCAGCCAAACGCTTTAAAATAAGGTAAGCTCATTCGTACACGCTGCATATCGGCCGCATTGACAGGGGGGAAATAAGGAGAGATGATCAGGATACGTTTCAATTTAAGCGTTGCATGTTAATTTAACAATAGAAAGAAATTTTTCTTTTTCCACCTCCCAGTTGAGTACGGTCGTAGCATACGCTCCTGATTGGCTCTTATGGCTGAGCAGGAGCTCTTTATCTGCGATATATTTCTTTATGACCGCGGCCAGATCCGTTACATTTTTCTTTTCATAGCTAAAACCCATACCTGGGAAGTCGTTTATAAATTGTTTTTGAGCAGTAGTATCGGATGCTATTATGGCCAGTCCCGACTGTACATAGGTGAAGATCTTGTTGCTTAGTGCACTATCATTATTAATAGAGAAATCGGGCTCAGTTGCCAATCCTATATCAAAATGACTGGCAAATTCGACAAGAGCATCAGGCGAAATGGGTGGGTGGAATGTAATTTTTGGAGGTGATGTGAAATTAAGATTTTTAATGATACCGTCCAGGGTGTTTTTAATATCAGGTTTAAGAAGCCCGAGAATATGAAATTCGATATCTTCATTTTCTAACAGGCGTATGGCGCCAAGCACATCCTGTATACCCCGCGAAAGACCTACATGCTGAGAGAACCAGAATAACTTCAACGTCTTTCCCGAAGAAATGCCTGTTTGTATATCATGCTTTGGAAATACATTTAAAATAGTAGTGAATTTCAGGGAAGGGAATATTTCTTCATATCTTTTCGCAATTTGCGGGCTGCTTGCTGTTAGATAATCAACCCGGGGAAAGTATTTTTCTTCTATATATTTTTTTAATTGCACATCCTCATTATTGTCCTCATTGCTCATTTCATACCGATGGAGATCTTCAGCATCAAAGCCACTTTTTGAACGGTTCTTTCGGGCCGCTATGACCGCAGCAGGCAGCGCAGCCAGGTTATGAGCAATATACAGATCCGCAGGTATGGTTTTTGTTTTTTTGATCAGCGGGATCGTACAACGGCCTATAGCCAATTCGGCCAGGTTGTTCCCAAAGCCAAATAATCTGACCAGTTTTTGTCCCGCTTTATGAAATAACCTGGATGTCCAATACGTTAATTTTCCGGTCACCGGATTACCGCCTACACGTATAGCATTCCATTTTTTCCCGGAAATTAAATGACGATCTAATGCTGTTGCCCAATCATTCCAGTATTGATAAAGGACAGTCACATGATATCCTGCCTGGCTTAATGCATCAGCTTCTTTGACCAGCCGGGGGTTTAAAGAGGGATGGGCTGTGGTGACGAGTACAATTTTTAACTTTAATCCCATCGGGTAGATGTTCTTAACGGATGATCGGCTTTGATAAATAGAAAATCAGATTGAAAAAGCGCATTATCGTATGGTCGCCGCATAAGCGAACAAATATCATATAATAAGAAGTTATTTTCCTTCATGAAGACGATCACTTCGTCGATTAATGGAGCGCCTTTGTAAATGTTTAATAAGGAAACCTCTAAAAGTACGAATTGCGCCGATTGAAGGACCTTAGTTCCGCCCTTTAAGATCTCAAGCTCATAACCCTGCGTATCTATTTTGATCAGATCAGCTTCCTGAAATGGCGTATCAGCGACTATCTTATCCAGTTGCTGCAATTTTATAGACTCAATTTTTGCATGGGTTTCATTATCTTCTTTATAAATTGAGCTGGCCGATTCATATATATTAAATTCAACCTCATTTTCTTCTGCACCCAATAAAGAAATGTTAACCTGTGAATCCGGAATGATCTTCGATTTGGAATCGAGGACAGCTCTTTTGCTTTCCTGGCCTTCTATCATCATAATTTTAGCTGAAGGGAATATATGATGTAATTCTTCCGCCCAATTACCTTCATAAGCGCCGATATCCAGAATAGATACGGGATTAAAGCCGAGCTTTTTTAAACGGATAAAGCTGTTTTGCTGATTTGGGATTCCCAATCGATGCTTTAACGTACGAATGAATTTATCTGGAAATATTTTTCTGAATATTCTATATATCACTATTGAATAATTTTAAATAGTCGAACGCTACTATGGGTGTATTAAATCTGCTCATGGCCGATTCTCTGCACTTCTGGCGGTCAATGATCGGAATTTTTTCGATTGCCCGGATCATTTCGGCCTTATTTTTTACAACGAATCCAGTGATGTTCTCTTCAATGACTTCACGTACAGCGCCTTTATCGAATCCAATCACAGGTGTTCCGCAAGCCATACTTTCGGCCATGACCATACCAAAGGCTTCCTGGATATCGATAGGAAACAACATGGCTTTAGCCATGCCCAGATAATGATTTTTTTGATCATCATTTACCGCGCCGACATACATGATCTGTTCTCCGTCGATGTGTGGTTCGATTTCTCTTTTGAAATAAGCTATTTCATGTTCAAGGTTGGAAATGTTCCCGGCTATGATTAATTTTTGATTCGCCGTTTTGGCCACTTCAATGGCGATATGGCAGCCTTTTACTTTATCTAAGCGGCTTAAGAAAATTAAGGGTGCATTTTCGGCTACGGTTGTCGTTAAGTTATATTTAGAAAAGTCGATGGCATTGTATACTCTTGTCCAATCACCCTTACCTCCTGAAGTACGAATACAATCATAGCTCGGAGCCGTAAATTTGAGATTCTTTGACGGGAATTTGTTGATTTGATCGATATTTTTTGAGTCTATACTCCGGCCGTAAGTCATTATCTTTTTTACCGGCGAATTTAATATAGCCAGAAGATAAGCCAGACGACCAAAATTATGGATCAGATCAAACTGATTTCTTTTAAGAAAAAGAAACCGCCATACATATAGTAATTCCTTTATTTTTTGCCATTTTGACCGTCTAAGGTTATTTACGCCAAAAGGATATACTTTACCTGGAATGTGTGAATCGGGACCGGCTAAAAGACTCACTTCATGTCCAAGCCGGGCGTATTCCTCTGCAAACATAAAAACCAGGCGCTCATGCCCTCCATATAATGGGGGCGGTATGGGAATACCCGGATCCATAATTAGTAATATTCTCATTAGCAGAGGGATTTATAAATGTCAATATATTTTTTTGCAGAAATTTCAAGGGTCAGATTTTCAAGGATAAAAGCTCTCGGATTAAATTCCTTATTTTCCAGTTTTGATACAAACTCATCCAGCATATCCGGAAAATCAGTCAGTGATTTAAATTTGCTTCCGCACCGTTGATCCCAGTATGGAACGGAACTTACAGGTTCAAATTTTACTTTTTCCGGAAAATAAGTGGGGTCCTGCCAGTAGCCTCCTCTGTCCCATGCCAGGATCGGAGTGTTTGTAGAAAGCATTTGCTGGTAGGCAATACCCTGGGTTTCATGTTCACATAGAAAAATAACAGCTTTACAGGTCCGTAACTCATGCAGTAAATCGCCCGGTTTGTAACTTCCATATTTTATCATACGGTAACTAAAGCCTTTTTCGTTCAGTTTTTCTATTAAAGTATGCTGAAATTCTGTTGGTTTCCAGCGTATTTTATCATAAATGAGAAAATCAACGGTCAGGTGATCTGCTTTAATTTTGTCTGACCATTTTTTAGTATCGATACCTACGGGCCATGCCTGGACCTTATCCTTGTAATAAGGTTTACACATGACTTCCATCCAGGGCCCGGGTACAAGCATCTTTTTAACATTCGGATAGGATGTAAACAGATCCGGGCAATCAACAGGATGTGAAAATACACCGGCGCCAAACAGAATAGGATTCTTAAACCGCCTTTCGAAGATAAGGTGTGGTTTTCCGATAACACCAATGAGCTCATCCGGATGTTTTCTGGCATATTGATAATCATTAAACCGATAGGGTATTTTCAATATATCTAAACCATGCATCAGCTCTAAGGCAACCATCATTACACCGCCTGGCCTTGGTTTGCCGCGCACTATTCTCCGGATAATTTCCCGGGGATAGCGATCATATTTAAACCACCGGTCTGATTTAGGTTCTTCATAAAATAAATTAAGCGGGGTCATGGGCTTCTTCAATAGCAGGGTGATAATCTTTATAAAAGGAATATATTTTACGGGTATCGGCATCCACACCGGTATCTATTCCCGACATGAAATATAAAATGGTTTTTAAGTCGGCTAACTTCCAGCTTCTTCTCCCGGTCACCGTGGACATATATCCCAGAATCTTTTTAAAGAGAATCCCTGTTTTTCCAAAAAAGCCAGCATTATTCCAATCGACCAGCTGCGTCTGATGGTGCAGCTTAATAATCGCTTCCTCAAAACCTTTATTCATTCTGGCCAGATAGTCCGGATTCAACCGCTTTCCGGCAATGAAATGCGTGAATTTCAGTCTTTCATCATAGTATATTTTATACCCTTTTAACTGAAGCCTGATGCAATATTCACTATCTTCTCCCGCACTAAGCTTATCACCGTTTCTTCCGGTTAAATAGGATGGAAATTCTTTTGGAAAACAATAATGATATAATTTTTTTCTGGTAATAAGACCTGCTCCCCATAAACTCTTTGTCAGAAACCTGCTGTTCTCCGCCTGCTTGCCAACAGCATAAGAACCTTTCACAGCTTCAAACCAGTCCGGGAAATGGCTAATGTCGGTTACGGCATCACTTTGGCCGCCTAATGCCCCAATTGTTAAGTTGTTTTCCATGATCTGATAACTCAGGTCGATGTAATCTGCTGCAAGCCGGTTATCATCGTCACAAAAAATGATGTATGCATATGCTGACGAATTTATTCCCCGTTCACGTGCAAAACTTAGGCCTGGTCTGGGCTCGTTGACCACACTAAATCTGTTTAATAGTTGCGGATAACGCTGACATTCTCTGATTGCAGTTTCGTATGTATTATCCGTGGATGCATTGTTGATAATAATAATTTCCCATCGGATATTTTCCGAAACCTGCTGAAGCGCCAGATGCCGGATGGTTTCCTCTAATCTTGAAACACTATTATAGCAGCAAACAATAACGGAAACCCCGGATGGAAATGAATTCATCTTTTATAAACGATTTTTAAAAAGCAATAAAGCGGGCGTAATTTCTGAAGCCCCTTCCTGAACAGACTTCTTTGCTGATGGAATTCGACAATTTCGATTAATTTCTGAAGGATGTTTTCTTCTTCCAAATGAGGATCCGGTTGATTGTTTTCAAAAGCGGGCTCACGAAGATATTGTAAATATAATTCATCATTAGCGTCTACTTCCAGCACATGCTTCATCACTTCTTCAAAATTGGGAAAGTCATGGCAGTTAATAAATCTTCCCGGATTAAAATCTTTATTTATCTGTGGATTACCCCAATAAATTGGAATACAGTCTTCGAGTAAGGGTTCAAAGATCTTCTCTGTGGTGTAACCTGGGTATGATGTATTTTCAAAGGCAATAACAAACTTGTAATCGCGGATGAAAGCCCTTTTCGACGTAATTTTTCCATTGATATTATTGAATAAGACACCGCCGGAATCAATATGTTTTAGCCTGGAAAAATGGATAAAGAAATCATTTCTGACCTGAGAGGACGGATTTGAAACCACAAAACAGCAGAACTTATGTTTACGGGCTAATACTTTCTCCGGAATGATTTCTTTATTTACCAGCTTATGGATATCATCGTATAACGCAAATAATGGCAGCCTGTAATTTTTATTGTTTTCAATGTCATCGAAGGAGAAAGCAAAATCACAATCTTTAAAATCCGGCCTGATGTTTTCTCCTGTATAGAAAATTTTAGTGCAGGTATATTTTAGATGCTTTTTCCCGTTTACTGAATAAAAAAGCAGATCGGGCTGATCCGATACGATCACGTTATATTTTTGGATTAACAATTTATAAAATATGAAATTATGCATGTCGAAATCAGACCAGAAGTCGACAAATTTCACTTTAATGGTATTCAGCTGCCCTCTCAATCCTTATGAGTTTTTCCGTACAAAAACAACATTTCCCATATCGGTTCCTTCGGGTATCATCTCTTTAATGACGATAAAGCCATGTTCTTCAAGCCATTTCTTAAAAAGCGGATATATGAGTACGCCTTCATAGGTTTCTTTGAGGCTAACCTCTGTATGGATCACTTTGACGGTTGGCAGAATTTTATGGGAAGCAAATAGCATCTGATATTCAAATCCCTGCATATCAAGCCATAAAAAATCGACACGGTCTATATTATGCTCTTCTGCCCATGTATCCAGTTTTTTGGTATTAATTTCAATTACCTCATTAAATAGTACGGCAGGATGATCCTGAAGATGTGTTTTAGGGGCTAATAATGAACTTGAACCATCTGAACCTGAACTGCTCACGAACATTTTTGTGCTTTCATCTTTATTGCTTAAGGCCAGGTTGTAAGTGAAAATGTTCTTGTAAGGTTTAGTTTTTTGGCATAATTTATCAAATATAACAGGCACAGGTTCAAAGCTATGAATGTATGCCCCTGGAAAAATTTTATGAAGCTCAATGGAGTCTGTCCCCATATGTGCTCCACAGTCTATGATAACCGGGTTTTTGGGTAAGTATGGTTTAAACATTCCCTTACTTACTGTAAATTTATCCCTGGGTTTGATCAGCGCATACTTTTGCTCTAATAAAAACCTGATTTCGTTTTTTAATTTTTGCCTTATTTTCACATTTAAATGATTGTAAATTCCAGGTTATTCAACTTTAACAGGCCAACCACCATGAGAGAGGCGGGAGCTCATTTCTATGTTTTCTGAAATAATCGATAAACTGATGTTAAGAACTGCCTGCATTTCAATTTAATATAAAGCATCTGCTCTGATATTAACCCCAGTTCTTTCCTGAATTTTGCTGCAATTTGCGTATGATTCTCGCGATTTACCCGTTTATCCGTTAGAAATTGCCTCTGTTTATAGCGTAGAAGCATTTTTTTCTTGTTTCCAAGTAAATTTAGCTTTTCCAGATAAGCTAATACATCGAAATATTCGGTGTATATTAAACCTTTAACAAACGCTGCGCTACTCACATCCTGTGGATGTTTCCGGAAGTAATTCAGTGTTTTTCCTGAAATAAAAACATTGCCCTGTAAGGCCACTTCAATCCAGAATATCCAGTCGCCACTAAGTTTATACTTTTTAAATTCATGATGAATATGGGTATACGTATCCTTTCTGAAAATACACATGCTGGCATTGAAAACAGCATTACCTTTAAGCATATGCTGCCGGACAAATGTATTTCCGTCTATGATCTCAGCAAATCGCCTGGCTTCACTTCTCCATATAATATCGTTATTTTCAAACATGACCGACTGGCAGAAAGCCATTACACACCCGGGGTATTTACGGGCATTGTTATATAATTCACTTAGTAAAGTTGGTTCACACCAATCGTCACTTTCTGCGATCCAGATCCAGTCGCTATTAACCTGAGCAATCCCTTTTGCCCATTGCATAAAAGTGTTGCCGGAATTGACCTCATTATAAATAATCCCGGATACTTTGGGCTGACCGCGGTATGATTCGATGATCACCCTGCTTTCATCTGTGGAGCAATCGTCTAAAATGATAATCTCAAAATCCGGAAAATTCTGGTTTAGTACGGAATCAATCCTTTCTTTCAGATATTTCGCATGATTATAATTTGGAATAATTACAGAAACTGCGCTCATATTTACTTCTTCATCTTTAAGGAATAAGATAGATATTTTATCGCTGCCCTTAAGGGATTTTCCATATCATTAAGATACATTTTTCCATATGAATAATGGCTGATCATGGTCTTCGTAAAAGCGTTAAAGTGCTTTTTTAAAATGTATTCCCGGCTTGAATTATCAGCATCCTGTTTCTGTGTTGCCAGGGAGTTTTCTACGATCCGGTAATAATAAAGCGCTTCATCCAAATGATAAAATCTAAATCCTTTTACGAATGCATGAACCCAGAATTCCCAATCCTCATGTCCTTTAAACCGATTGTCTGAATCATAACCCCCCGTAACTTCCCAGACTTCTCTTTTAAAGAGCGCACAGGTATCAATATAATTGTCGATAAAAAGATCGTCGCCATTAAACGGCCTGACTCTGAATTTTCTGGAAGGGGTATCCTCGCCAAAGAAAATAGGGTTCGCATACACGATATCGAACATTCCTTTATCCAGAATTCTTATTCCTTTATAGATGTATTCCGGCTTAAGCTTATTATCCGCATCCAAAGGCAGGATATATCTGCCCGTTGAGTTTCTGATCCCTGCATTTCTGGAAAAAGCAGGGCCACTATTTTCATGTGAAATTACCGTATAGCCTATGTCCTCCAGTTCTTTTAATTTTCTTAGCGTGAGCGGATCTGTAGAGCCATCATTTACAATAATAACTTCATAGTCAATATTTTCAATTTGTTTTGTACTCTCAATGGCATCCTGAATATATTGGCCATGATTAAAGCAGGGGATTATGATCGAAACGTCCATCTCACCATTTTTAAAGCAAAAGAAGCGGCAGATTTTACCTGCCTGTCTAAATATAAATAAGCCAGATACAAAGGGCCCTTATAGCGTAAAGCCTTTTTTAGGCCTTGAAAGTAATGAAGATAATCCGGATGATTTCTCCAGTCGCCGCTTAATCCCTGTAAATTGTATGCGGCAATTATTTCATCCACATAGAGTGGTGCATTTTTTTTATTAAAAATTTTCAGATTGAGGTCCCAGTCGGCACAAATTTCATATTTTAAATCATATGTATGTTCATTAAAGACAGACCGGTGATAAAAAATGGCCTGGTGGCATATATTCAGGTCAAGTAGTTTCCGGAATGAGAAGCCATCATACTTCTGGACATAATCTGCAGAAGTATATACATTGCCATAAATCATACGGGAATTGGGATGCCGGTCAATCTCGTGCTTTATCTTGTCTAACACCTTATGATGATAGAAATAATCATCGCTTCCTAAAAAATATAGCCAGGATCCCGTTGCAAAGCCAATACCTTTATTCATGGCATCGTAAACGCCTTTATCCTTCTCAACGTGTATCAAAATCCGGTCATCATTAAAAGCCCTGCAGATATGAATTGTTTCATCTGTGGAAAGCCCGTCAGCGATAATGATTTCAAATTCAGAAAAGGATTGGTTTAAAATGCTGTTTATACACTTTTCAATCGTTTTAGCAGCGTTAAATGTCGGGATGATGATTGAAAAAAAAGGATTAATCATACTCATCCCCGTTTAAAATTCATTAATCTTTTGACTAATAAACGAAATTTCTTCTTCCGTTGCTGAAACGGATATGGGAAGACTAAGGGTTGTTTTATGTATCTCTTCTGAGATCATGTATGGTTTATGATCAAATATATCTTTATATCCTTTTTGGAGATGAGGCGCTACAGGATAGTGAATTTCAGTTTTGATCCCATGTTTACTTAAGTATTCTTTTAATTCATCTCTTCGCCTGCACCTGATATTAAAAATGTGATATACATCTGTAATATTTTCTTGTTTTATGGGTAAAATGATCGCCGGATTTTTTATTTCTTCGAAATAAATATGGGCAAGACGTCTTTTATATTGGTTTAGCTTATCCAGGTCTTTTAACTTTATTCTTAGAAATGCAGCCTGTAATTCGTCCAGGCGGCTGTTAATTCCAATATAATCATTAAAATATTTTTGATGGGAACCATAATTCCTTAATGCTCTTAAACGGTTTGCCCATGTTTCGTCATTTGTAGTAATAGCGCCTGCATCACCTAATGCACCTAAATTTTTGGTGGGATAAAAGCTGAATGCACCAAAAGCTCCCCAATTACCTGCTTTTTTTGTATGTACAGCAGCGCCATGTGCCTGTGCGCAATCTTCTATTACCGGAAGATTATATTTTTCTGCTATAGCCATAATTTTAGGCATTTCACAGGGTTTCCCATATAAATGAACCACCATGATGGCTTTTGTTTTAGGCGTAATCTTTTCTTCAATAAGATCAGGATCGATATTATATGTTGTGATCTCAGGCTCTATTAAAACCGGTTTTAATCCGGCATTTACAATGCTTGTAATGGTAGCGATATAGGTATTGGAAGGAACAAGTACTTCCGAATCTTTTGGTAATTCCAGACAAATCAGCGACAGGTAGAGCGCATCCAGTCCATTGGCTACACCAATGCAAAACCGGCTTCCGCAGTAGTCCGCAAACTCTTCTTCGAACCGTTTTACTTCCTCACCTAAAATATACCAGCCTTTTTCCAGGAAAGATTTAAATACGTTATGATAGGCCTCCTGATAAGGCTCATTTACTTTTCTTAAACTCTCGTATTCTATCATTTGTAAGGCTCATAAATGTAGTCGTCCGGATCAAAATAAGTGGAAGCTAATACCATTAATATGGCATCAGGACTAAACTGGTCCATCGTATGCCAGTCCTCAGGATTAAGGATCAGGCATTTTGATGGAGAATCCAGATGAAAGTACGCTGTTTCAGATCCGTTATGATTGAAGATCCTGCAGCTTCCCTGGATACATATGGCGGCCTGGACAGTATTCTTATGTCTGTGCCCGCCACGTGTTGAATTATCAACTCCGTAGATATAGAATATTCTTTTAATATCAAAAGGGATGGTTTTCTCAATAACCGTTAAATTCCCTTTCTCATCCGTAAACGTTTTTAAGTCAATTAAAGCTGCCAATTTTTTTTATAAGAGATTGATATCCCGATTTTAATTTACAAATATTAAAAAAAATAATTTTATTAAATGAGCCGATGACAGCTCCATATGGGTGTTCCCAGATACGCTTCAGCAAAGAACCCTGATGATCCGCCATACGGTTATACCTGATCACGTTCTTGTCGGAGAAGCTGCCAGTCTTTTTGTTATTTATGTTTAACAGGCGGACATATATCCTGTATAAGCTTTTTACTGCCCTGGTTAAGTCGGGCATATCATAGTTTTGCAAATCATGGGTAACCAGGTTTCCTTTTAATCTTAAATTATGAAAATGATAATAAACTAAAGGCTTATCATCTACATAAAACTTATCCCCTGTGTATATTAAATTAGTGGATGAAATATTCCATGGAGCCCGGCCAAATGTTTTAAGCCGAATGGGAACGATATGGGTAAATTCCTGAGACCAGTCATCCAGGTATTTCTGATCCGCAAAATATCCGGTTTCCGGGTCTGAATAATCTTTGCACCAGGCTAAACATTTTTGTTTCCAGTCATGTAAAACATCAAAACCATTCTTCGTATTCGGAAAGGATTGAAAGCTGACATTATAAATTCCATATTTAGCAAGATCATTTAGTCTTGGTGAAAAGTCATGGGGCGTAATCAGGATGTCATTCTCATTAATTTCTTTGAAAAAGAACTCGGGCGAATCGAAAAAAAAGATATCTGCATCCAGGCTGGTGATGCGGTTACAATCTTTATAATTCTCCAGGATATATAAAGGTAAGACGGGACTTAATGTAAAGTAATACTCAATTTTGCTGCGATTCCGTTTTGCTTCATTTAACTCCTGAAAATGTGCCTCAACCTGCTCTAAGGATAATATGACGACCTGTGAGTTTGGATGCGCTGAGAAATACGCAATGGTTTCCTGATCTAATGCGAGAATGAATAAAGTGAATCTTTCATGTAACGTATTCGTTAGCGATTCAATTAAACATAACCCTCTGCTTAAATAATTGAAATCAAATAATGTGGCGAAATAAAGCATTATTTTCTTTTAAAATAATAACCTTTCCAGTAAAGGGTAATCCCGTTCTTTATTAAAGACGGATCACAATAACTTGGAAAATCTACGATCTGATGATAATCACGGGTAAATTGTTTCAGAAAATCATCTTCTTTGAAAAACCGGCAGGGATAACTGGCTTCGTAAATTTCTTTTGGAACCGTTTGTACCGTAAAGATTTCTTTCTGAATATCTTTGGCGAAGGAGGTCCGGTCGATCAGGATATATTTTATTTTTTCATCTGTAGCCTCTTTAATCACATCTTCGGGATCTTTAAGGTATTGAAGAACACTTGAAAATAAAATCGCGTGAGGACGGTGCCTGAGGGCCTGTTTAAGCGTATTTTCAAACATTAAGCATCCATCTTCAAACTCCTGCTTCCCGGCACTTACAAATAGCTCCTGCTCCACAACTATCCACTTAAGGTCTATGTTAGCCAGCCATTTTTTATTCTGAAAATAAGTAGAGCCCAACCCTCCTCCAAAGTCAATAAGAGTTAAGCTGTTATTATTTTCGATAGCGATATGCTGCAGAATACTTAAAAGTGGCCAGGAGTATTCAATTTGTTCAAATAATACAGAATCGCGTTCATAAGGATATTCTCCGTTCTTTACCGCTAATGCTGATTTTTTAACATTTAAAAAGATGTTTTCAGCATCATATCCTACAGATCTGTTTTCAGCTGCAGCCCACGAATGATAGGGTGCCGACCACATCGACTGCACATCATCCTGTCTGGCAAAAGTGCCGGCATTTCCGGAAATTTTTTTGAAAACACTCTTTATTAATTCTCTCATAAAATGTTAAGTAAGATAAGAATCGGCTATTATTGATCCGGAGTGTGCCGAATAAGGAAAAGTTCGTTCGGGCATTGGAGAATCATAAATTTCAAATCCCAGGTAACCGTCAACCCAGTCAAACATTAATAATTCACTGGCGCCAAGCCATGCATATACTTTATATTGATCTGGAATAAGGTTATTTAATGCTATTTCGCATTTATATATATACTTTTCGTTCTGAAAATCAATAAATGGTTTTAAGGAAGGAAAGGCTTCCAGAATAATCGTGTCTAAGCTGTTTCTGATACCAAAGGCCACATAGGCCGGCATAGCATTTGGAGATTTAGCGACTTCAAAGGCAATTTTAAGGATTAAATTCGGTTGTTCACCTGCCATGGCCACAGAAATCCTGGTAAACTTCGGATCGGTTGTCGGTACGGGCCTTATCCACGTATCGCTAAGAGATTGGATAAGATCTTTCTGAAAGAATTTAATGGCCTCACTGGCATCAGCATCTTTAACAACAACCCCGTTGTTTAAAATAATTGCGCGATTACAAAGCTCTAAAATGGCATGCATATTATGACTTACGAATAATACGGTTCGCCCTTCGCCTTTACTGACCTCGCCCATCTTACCCAGGCATTTTTTCTGAAACTCGGCATCACCAACGGCCAGCACCTCATCTACAATTAAGATCTCACTTTCTAAATGTGCTGCTACGGCGAACGCTAAGCGTACATACATGCCTGAACTATATCTTTTTACAGGTGTATCTAAATAACGTTCAATACCGGCAAAATCAACAATTTCATCTAATTTCCGGGAGATTTCTTTTTTGCGCATCCCCAGAATAGCACCGTTCAGGAAAATATTTTCCCGGCCTGAAAGTTCAGGATGAAAACCGGTGCCTACCTCTAATAGACTGGCGATACGGCCCCGACCGGTAATTCTGCCCGTAGTAGGGGCAGTTACCCTGCTTAATATTTTTAATAAAGTGCTTTTCCCGGCGCCATTTCGCCCGATAATACCTACAGCATCGCCCTGTTCGATCTCAAAGCTGATATCTTTTAGGCTCCAGACAATATCACTGCTTCCTTTTTTACTGCGGTCGTTTGTTTCGCCAATACGAAGAAACGGATCTTCTTTGCCCCGTATACGGGCATACCATCGTTCCAGGTCACGGTTAATAGAGCCTGTACCAATTTCACCTAACTGGTAAGCTTTGGAAATATTTTCTGATTTGATAGCCATCATACCGTATCGACAAAATTTCGTTCTACTTTATTAAAGATGATAACCCCAAAAATCAGGAAAACCAGCGTAATGCCGGAAGTATACCCTAAACTGGTCCAGCTAAAGCTTCCTTCACCCAGAAAACCGTATCTGAATGCTTCAATAATGGGGGTCATCGGGTTGTATTTAATGATCCAGCTGTATTCCGGATATTTTTTTTCAGCTTCTGATAAAGGATAGATCACCGTGGTGGCATACATCAGTAATTGTACGCCAAAACCTACTAAAAAGGCCAGGTCACGGTATTTAGTGGTCATGGCGGAGATAATCATACCTAAGCCCAAACCTAATAAAGCCATTAAGATAACAATGAACGGAAAGAGTGAAACTGCCCAGGTAAGGTGAAATGGAGCTCCATGCAGACTGTAATAAAGCATCATCATAAAGAACAGCAGCATTTGTACCCCAAAACGAACCAGGTTACTCACCACGATGCTGATAGGCATAATTAAACGGGGGAAATAGACTTTTCCAAAAATGGCCGAATTATCCCTGAATACGGTTGATGTTTTTGTTAAACAATCGGCAAAATAGTTCCAGGCTGTGATGCCGGCTATATAAAAGAGGGGTTTAGGCAGACCATCGGTAGAGATTCCGGCCAGGTTGCCAAAAATGAATGTAAATATCAGCGTGGTAAACAGGGGCTGGATAAAAAACCATAGCGGCCCCAGGATAGTTTGTTTATAGAACGAAACAAAATCACGGCGTACCAGCAGGCTTAGTAAATCACGATAGGTCCATACTTCTTTCAGTTTAAGGTCGAATAAGTTATGTTGCGGGGCAATTTCCCAGCTATCGAAGTTCTTTTCCATTATATGAGCCAAAAATAAGTAGTGCCATATACGATCATATTTTTAATACTGTCCCGATATTTCTCAAAATTAAAAATATGCAGGGTCTTTGCCTGTAATGCTTTTTTTTCTTCGATATGGATAGGATAATCTAACAAGCCTGTTAATGCATGCTCGATTTCATTCAGGTCATCAGGATCAACCAGTGTACCTAATTCGCCGCCATGCAAAGCATCTACACTGCCATCTTTATTGCCGGCAATAACCCTTAAGCCGCAAACCATGGCTTCAATAAAAACAATTCCAAATCCTTCTTTCTTACTGGGCATAATGAATACATCAGACAATAAAAAATGATCCGTCACTTCAGCCTCATCTACAAAGCCGATAAATTTAACATGATCGGCAATTTTATATTTTGCGATCAGCTTATCTAAGCGCTTCTTCTCTTGCTGATCATATTTCCCGCCTAATAAATAAACCAGTTTCGGTCTTTTTTTGATTAACCGGGGTAAAATTTCCATGGTATGATCATAGCCTTTATATTTCTCTGACGATGATAGCCGGGAAAGTGAAAATAAAATAGTTTGATCTTCACTAAGACCATAACGTTTCATTAAAAATTCGGGCCTGTCGAAAGTGTTTGGAATAGCAAAGAACGGATCGATACAGTTATTTAAGACCTCAATTTTATTTGGATCAATTTTATGCGCAGTCCTGATCATACCTGCTGTATATTCACTGACTGCAATAATTTTATCCAGCCGGAGCAACGCCCTTATTTTAGGTTCCGGCAGCTTGCGCCAGATCTCAATGCCATGGGCAATAAGATAAACCCTGGTGGCCGGCCGGTATCGTTTAATTAAATAACCTACCGACAATAAATTGATATGACTGAGGATCACGACATCGGCACGAATACCCTTGTATAATGACCAAAGCACGAATTTTTTCCGGTTGCCATTAAATCCTTTGAACTGACTCTTCTTTAAATATTTAGAGTCACGTTCATAGTTTTTATCATACATACAATGCACAATGGGTTCTATGACACCTTCAACGTTCAGGTCATAGAGGGCACGACATACCACACGCCCCACTTTTTCAATTCCCCCGGTGAAGCCGAACGTCTTTAAGGTCAGAAATAAAACTTTATGAGCTGCCATGAAATACTTTATACAATACAAATGCTGAAGACCAATGCAGCTTATTCTGATTAAACCGTTCAATGAGATTCCGGGCTGTTTTATTCGGATAACGATCGGCTGCTGAAATTCCTTTATGTCGCCGCATCCACTCCTGGAAGGGGAAGGTAAAGCCCATTTTTGCCCTGTTCCAGGTCTCTTCGGGCAGGTCGTTTTTATAGGCCTCGATCAGCAGCCGTTTCTTTTGGGAAGCACTGAATTTGATGTCCGGATTGATCGTATTCACCAGATTAACAAAGTTAATGTCTAAAAACGGAACCCTTACTTCAACGCCGTGGCTCATGCTCATAAAATCGGTATCTTTTAACAGCTGATTTTGCATGTACATATTCATTTCAAACCAGCTTGCCCGTTCTTCATTATTCAGATAAGAAATGCTGTTATCTAAAGGAACTTCCTGGAGCCGGTGAACAACAGTCCGTACATCCGTATTTAATAATTTGGCAATAACATCAGGCGTATACAAACCGCGAAGGCAGAGATATTCACCCACGGGCGACTGGAAGCTCAGGTAATACAGGCGTTTTAGTTTCGTGTTTTTTAAGAACTTTGCCGATTTAATGATGGTTCGGCTCAGGTTACCGATATTCTGGATCTTTCTGATCCTTTCAAAAGATGGGTAGCCTCCGAAAAGCTCATCCGCACCTAAACCCGAGAGCACCGATTTAACACCATTTTCTTTGGCACATTTACAAACAAACCAGGTGTTAATACCATCATTTGTAGGCTGATCCATATTTTGGAGAATGTTTTCAAAGTTGTAGACAAAATCTCTGTAGGTAATAACATTCTCAAAATGATCGCCTCCAATACGATCGGCCATAACTTTGCGTTGTGCACTTTCTGAAAAATCGATCTCATCAAAATTAGCTGAAATCGAACTGAGATTCCCTTTTGACCAGGTATCGGCCAGTAACGTGATAATACTGGAATCCAATCCGCCGCTAAAAAGCACCCCAATAGTCGTGTCGGATATGAGTTGCAGTTTAATAGCCTTGGAGAGCTCTTCCCTTATACGGCTTATGGCCTCTTTTTCATCGACAATATTGATAAAAGAAGTGAATTGAAAATAGGTGCTGATCCTGAAAGTTCCGGAAGAAAGTTCATATTTTAAAAAGCTTCCCTTAGGTAAACTGAAAACATTTTTTAGGGTTGTGAAGGGTTCGGGAATATGACCGAAGGCGAGGTAATAAATTTTCCAGTTTTCATTTTCAGATATTCCGATTCCTGAATATGCAAAAGCTTTTACTTCGGATGCAAAGATCAGCTGCTTTTGGTCAGCCGTATAATAAATCGGTTTAACGCCGCTTTGGTCGCGTACCAGATATACGCAGTTTTTGATTTTGTCGTACAGGCAAAATGCAAATATGCCATTTAACCGGGAAAATGCATCTTCACCCCAGAATTGGTAGGCTTTTAGGATCACTTCCGTATCGGTTCGGGTAGTAAAAATAAATCCTTCTTTCTGGAGATCTTCCCGCAGGCTTTTGTAATTATAGATCTCGCCATTATGGGTGATGACGATATTACCTTCATTGTCCGGCATGGGTTGATGCCCTGCCGGACTTAAATCTAAGATCGATAGCCGCCTGCTCCCCAGACTCACTTTTGTGTCCGGATCCACATAGCAGCCAAAATCGTCCGGACCACCATGCTTCATGCTGTCGCACATTAAGGTGGTATGATGCCGGAGCGTTTCTTCAGAAAATGTTTTATGGATTATTCCTGCAATTCTGCACATTATAGATAGGTAGATTCAATACAGCTCTACACAGCTTCGCCCTCTCAGTTACATCATAAATTTTGTAACCTACTTATTGATAATTGATTAAGTTAATCGTTCGATATACGATAATGAAGTGTTAATATAGATAGAAAAACCAAGATTTTGAAGTTTCAATACGATTTTTTTGTTCTTTTTTAGCGAAACCAGTTCTGCTAAAATACCTTGGAGCGGGCCGGCTTTGATAATGACCTTATCGCCGGGTTCGACAGGGGAGGTAGTTACCTCTAAGTCGGCACCACTGGCTAACAGCAACTTAAGGTCGTCAATCTGCTTTTCGGGGATGGTTGTGATCTCTCCTGAAAAGTAAATGAACCGGGAGAAACCCGGTGTATGTAAAATATCGGCATATTCGGTTAAAGAAATATAGACGAACAAATAGGATTTTAATAAAGGCTCATAGACAACTTTACGGCGGTCACTCCATTGTTTTTCAACTTTTATCAGGGGCAGATAGGAAATTATATTTTTCTTTTCGAGTGCCAGCTGCACTTTTTTTTCTGCCCTTGATCGTGTGTATATGGGATACCATTTGTAGATATTGTCTATCATCCCTGCTCCTTCTACTTCTTCTTCCAGAATTCCCACCAGCGCTTCGGATCATTATCATAATAACCATTGCCTACATAACCGGAATAGTCTGAATAATAATAAGTGCTGTTTCCGCCGCCTCTGGAGTAATCCGTAGTGTAGTAGTTCGCATGCAGGGCATCATCACCAAAGGCATTCAGTACAATGGCCATATTGTTTAAGCCATATTCACGTGAAAGCCGCTCAGGGATAGCGGCAGCCCTGTATTGCGATTTGCCTGAACGAATCACAAATATGTTGATGTCCGACTGACGGATTAAAGGAATAGCATCCGATACCAGACCTACCGGTGCTGTATCCACTAATACATAATCATATTTTGGCGACAATGTGTTTAACAGATCTTTCATCTTCTGACTGTGTAAGAGTTCTGAAGGATTTGGAGGTACAGGACCCGAAGGAACGAAATCAATATTATGCATTTCATCATGGGTAATCACTTCTTCCAATGTGGATTGCCCGGACAGATAGGTACTTAAACCAATTTTATTACTACTGCCAAAGGCTTTATGCAGCTTTGATTTACGTAAGTCGGCCGCAATTAAAATAACTTTTTTGTCAATTAGTGCCATGGTACTGGCCAGATTCACCGTCACGAACGATTTTCCTTCACCGGAGATCTCTGAAGTGATACAGATCGTCTTACTGGCCTTATGACTGGCCATAAAACTAAGGTTGGTACGTACCGAACGCACCGACTCGGCAAAGACCGATTTCGGTTTGGATAAAGATAAAGCCTGACGACTGTTCTTATCGATATACTCGGGGAATTTCCGGATCACACCAATAATAGGCGTATTGGTTAGGGCTTCAACCGTTTCTTTATCATAAATATACGGATTTAGGAAACGGACAAGTAAGATAAGTCCAATGCCTGCGGCTAAACCTACCATAGCCGCAAAAGAATAAACTTTATTCGGCTGCGGCGAGATCGGAGAGGTATTCGGGAAGGCCTCGTTTACAATAGAAGCGCCTGACACTACGGCCGCCTCATTCAGCTCGGCTTCTAATTTTTTCTCGGATAACAGGGATAAAAACTTATTGTTTACATCAAAATTAACCTGGTACTGGATATAGTCTTTCTCTTTGCCGGGTACCTGATGAAGTTCGGTATTTACCTGGGCAATCTGCTCATTGAGATAATTTATGGTTTTTTCATTTCGCAAACGCACTTCAGCAATATTCCGGCTAATGGAAGCTTTCACCGTCTCAATCTGATCGTCGAGATCTTTCACCGGCTGGGCGGTAGGCAGCAATTGTTCTAATTTTGCTTCCCTGGCTAAGATTAAGGTATTATATTGTGTAATCAATCCGCCTAATAACCCGGTGATATTACCTTCCAGCCCCATGTTAATGTCTAACTTATTCCGGCTGCTGTTAAGCTGATCTTCCAGTTGCCGGACACCTAACATTTCAATACTTAAAGCCGCTTTCTGACTTTCAAATTGCGTGAGCTTGGAAATACTCATCTGGCCGCTTGATCCCAGGTCGATCATGTTATTCCGGATCTTGAAGTTTGCCAGCTTTGCACCGGCACTATCAGCTTCTTTTTTTATAAAACGCGCCTGATTTTCAATAAATTCGACCATTTGCCGGGCTGAGCGTCTTTTCTGAACAACATCATATTTAATGTACTCACGCATCACTGCATTTAGCATATCGGCGGCAAAAATAGGATTTTCGTCAGCAAGCGACACGGTCATGATGTCGGTAAACCGACCCGCTTCGCCGGTATTTATGCTGCCTGCACGCCCCATAAAATCGTTTATGGCATTAAAACGAAAGCCATAAACAGAGTTCTTGGGTATAGCACTGGTAACTTTAAAGATCATATTGCCTAAGGCGATCGACTGATGATAACGGTAGCGCTTTTTTTGTGCGGTAGGATTGTCAGAAGCCACCAGCGAAAAGGTCGAATCATCAATGGCTTCCACATAATAAATATCACGGCTAAAATTAACGGAGTCCTGCTGTACGATCTGAATGGTAAAAGGCTTGTTTGGATAAACATCAGATGTCCGGATCCGGCCTTTCAGGAAATAGGAAATTTTATAATCGATTTTACGAATAGCATTTGTTAATAATTCGCTGCTTTTGATCACAATACCTTCAGCCAGAATTTTATCCGTATAGTTATAATTCTGAGGTGTTATGCCTGAAGTATTAATGGTTGGCCCTACTTCCTGCAGCTTGATCTGACCGGAGGTCTGATAAACATTAGGCGTATAGATAAGGTTAACTTTAGCGATCAGTAATGCGATGAGTACACAGCCTGCAATCCAATACCAGCGACTAAAAAATACTTTGAATATTTTGTAAAAGTCAATGTCCTGCCGGATGGATTTCGGATTATGTAACGTTTCTGGGTTATTCATTAACGGGTAATTGTAAAAATGAGTATAGCTAAATTGATCACCATCATTAAAGGCTGAATCATGTTGTTGAAGCTTTGGAACCGCTCGGCAGCCAATACATTTTTCGTTGGATTAACGATCACGATATCGCCGTTCTGCAGGTAGAGCTTCTGGCTGCTCAGACTTTTAATGTTCGTAAGGTTAATATAGATTTCCTCCGGGTTTGTTTTATCACCACGGATAATTTTTACCTTGCTGATATCGGCATTTTTGGATAACCCGCCTGCTTTGCTGAGTATATCCATTAACGTGATCTGGTCACGTTCCAGTAAATAACTCCCCGGGGAGCCTACTTCTCCAAAAACATTCACTTTTAAATTAACAATCATCAGGTCGATAATAGGATCTTTTAAATGTGAACGTTCAAAAAATCCCTGTATTTTTAAGGTGGCTTCCCTTCGGGTCAAACCTGCTACTAAGACCTTGCCAATGGCCGGCAGATTTACATTGCCGTCAATATCGACCCGGAAAACAGGGCCATTATTTCCTCCCTCAGCACTGTTGAACGTTGCTACATTCTGTGATCCGCTAACACCAAATTCTTTATCCTGCAGGTTGCGTATGGCTAATTCATCGTTAATCTTTATTTTATAATAGATGTCATCAGCACCTTTATCGTTTGCTACGTAAACTGCCTGCAGGTTTTCGGCATGCACGTCAGCAGCTGAATTAAACAGCGTTTGATTTTGACGTGATACACAGGAACTTAAAATGAGAAGTACAATAAAAAACAGAAAATAAGCAGGTTTTATAGCTTTAAAGGCAGTCATATAACATTTTTTATCAGCTAAAGTTCTTTATAAAATTTAGATATTCACCTAATGCTTCCGGCAATATTTATCAACAATTTCGTATAGGTTAAGATAAATGTGGATAACCGAATTTGGCTTCTTTTTTGTAAGAAAATGTATATCTTTGTTATTAGAAGTTCAGTATATGGTTAACCGCTCCGCTTTTTTGAAATTTTTCTGGTGCTTTGTGCTGTTCCTGTCGGGAACCGTTTCACTTCGTGCGCAAAATGTAGGATGTTTATCGAGTAATACGACGTATACCTACATCAATGAGGAGTCAAATAGCGTAAGAAATAATCATAAAACGAATAACAGCTATTCTTCTGATGAACGTGCTGCGCACGTTACCTATAACCGTGTTTTTTATCATCGTTATGAAAGTGACAGGAGTTTGACGGCCAATAATTTTTGTACCACTCCGGTGGTGCCTGCGCAAAATTGCTGGATCCATGCTACCCGAAGTGGTTATACCAGTAGCCCGGGTACTATAGTAAATTATACTACCGTGAATAATTGCGATCTGGATGGGTATGACCTGTTTTTACTTGGTGCTTTAGGCCTGGTCTCAGTCTGGTTCATTAAAAAGCACTTCCTGTTGTTATAAGGCTGTATGGTGTCGTAGTTTTTGGGGATTTAATTCTACAATTCGTGAAAATGTACCGCAGAAAATACTGTTTTAGCAAACAAACTATTACTTAATTTTTAATTAAACGCAGGGGGCTGTCTACGCTTCATGGCAGTGATCGTTAATTTAACCCTGCAACAAGGGTTTAAGATCATATGCTTTTAGATTTATAGCGTTGTTTTTGGACTACTGGTATGCATTTTGTTTATTTCTTGGTTAGAAAAATAGATATACCGGAAATGGGGGTCAAGAAATTAAGAGCTGTTTTATTATTGGGAATTTTAACGGGGTTTGCCCTGAATGCCTTTGCTACCTATACGGTAATCGGATGTGTTTCTGACGATACAGGTTATTTATATACAGGGCCGGCCGGCGTTAACAGTCCCCGCCCGGGAGGATATGGGCCTGCTTATGAAACTACGCCGGTCGTAACCGATGCACAGTTAGGCACAGGAATATACTGTTCGCCCACGTATTTAGGTGTATGTGTGATCAGATCGAAGACCCAATGCAGACAGTGTACAGGGCCATATGATTATAATTCATCGTGGTGGGCTACAGATAATTATTACGAACAGGCCGGTAAATTATATGGTTATATGAACTGTCCTCTTGATGATTATGCCGGTTTGCTATTGGTATTGGCTGGCGGAGCCGGCTTTTTCATATTGAGAAAAACATTGTAATAGGTTTTATACATTCCCGATAAACGAATGACCGCATTTTTTTTGTATTTTGGCAGCTTATCCTGGACTGGCGCGAAATTTGTCGGACATCATTAGCCGTTACATTATGAGAAAGTTACCGATCCTGTTTATTTTACTCTTACATTCGCTCTCCCTTCTTGCTGATACTTCTGGTTATGGCTGTAAAATTGGTCAGGACTATGTGTATACCGAATACCTGGGTATGGCTCCCGCCTATACCGGAACGGCTCCCATTAAATATTATAAAAGTACCGGTGCAAGAGTGCCGATTTATTGGGGATGGGGATGCAACGATTGCCGGGGATATCGGTGTGGTTATATAAATGTATATGGCGCTACTTCTTATTATGATCCGGATACCGGGCAAAATGTTCCTGTTGAAGCAGAAAATGAGTTTACCTATCAGGGCGAAAATTGTGTAATTGCCCCTTCACTTGGTGCTACACCTGTAGCCACCGATAGTTATGTTTACTATTCTTATAACAAAACCGGTAAATGCGGTGGTAACCAAAATAATGTGCCCCTGGATGATGAAGTTTGGGTAATGCTTATAGCTACCGCGTTGCTTGCGGTTTTCTTCTTAAAATCAAAGGTCTTAATAAGCCACTAATTCTTTCTTGTATATCTTGAAAATAACAATCATCACGGTGGTATATAACGGCGAAGCTTTCCTGGAAGACTGCATTCGTTCCGTGCTGGCACAGGATTATCCGGATATCGAATATGTGATCGTTGATGGAGGCTCAAGTGATGGCAGTCTTGCTATTATAGATCAATATAAAGCACGTATCCATCATTTTGTATCGGAAAAGGACAAAGGTATGTATGATGCGCTCAACAAAGGCATAGCGATGAGCAGCGGACAGGTGATTGGTATACTGAATGCGGATGACATGCTGGCTTCAATGGATGTAATCTCGGCGGTAGCGGATCGTTTTAAAACACAGCATGCGGAGGCCTTGTATGGGAACCTGAATTATGTTGATCCTTTGCAACCCAAAAGAATAATCCGCAAATGGATTTCCCGGCCTTTTGTTCGCCGGGATATCCTATTCGGATGGATGCCTGCCCATCCCACATTTTATGTGAAAAAAGATTTGTTTGAACAATATGGGTATTATTCGCTGCGTTTTGGCAGTGCAGCTGATTATGAATTAATGCTGCGATTCCTTTACCGCTACCGGGTAAAGGCTGTATTTTTAAATAAGCTCATGGTGAACATGCGAACCGGTGGAATGAGTAATGCCTCGTTAAAACACCGGTATCATGCTTTAGTGAATGATTATAAAGCGCTTCTTCAAAATAAAGTTCCTTTTTCGTTTTTTACCCTTTTTTTTAAGAAAATAAGTAAGCTCACCCAATTTATCAGATAAAAATATTTAACTTAACGGAATAAACATATATTTGTTATCGATCATTCATTCAGCTTTGGATCCGCTTTCAATAAACCTGCTGTATTATATTGCCATTTTTGCACTGGCCTTCTTATTATCAGTGGCAGGTATTCCATCTATTATTCATATCGCTTTAAGATACAGGCTATTTGATGAAGCCGAAAGTCACCGAAAATCGCATCGCGCCCAGATCTCCCGTCTGGGTGGAGTAGCTATATTCTGCAGTTTTACTATCGCTATACTCTTGTTTGCCACCACGGTAAATTATCAGAAAGCCAATTTCCTGATCACCTCCTGTATTATTCTCTTTGGCCTGGGTCTGAAAGATGATTTATATGGCGTAAACCCGGAAACGAAGTTCCTCTTGCAGATGGTCGTGGCCATTATCTTAGTGGTACTCGGCGATTTCAGACTGAGCAGTTTGTATGGTGTTTTTTTTGTGTGGGAAGTGAATATGCTGTGGGGGAGCTTATTTTCTATTCTGCTGATCATTTTTGTGAATAACGCCTTTAATCTGATCGACGGAATTGACGGGCTGGCCGGAACTATCGGCATGATTGCCACCTTGTGTTTTGGTATATTTTTCGCGATAGGAAATGAACTGCCTTATGCCTTTATTGCTTTTGCCATGACCGGGGCAATTGGTGGCTTCCTGGTATATAATTATTCACCAGCGAAAATCTTTATGGGCGATACAGGTGCATTACTGATTGGTCTGGTATCCATTATCCTGGCCATAAAATTTATTGAGCTAAATAAGATCGGTTCCATTCCCAAACCTAACTTCTATTCGGCCCCGGCAATCGCTGTTGCGGTACTGCTTATTCCGGTATTTGATTCATTACGCGTTTTTTTTATCCGCATTCTACACCGGAAATCACCTTTTACGGGCGACCGCAATCATATCCATCATCGTTTACAGCAATTAGGATTTAGTACCCGGCAGATATTAATGGCTCTGGGCTTCTTTAATGTGGGGATGATTTTCTTTGCGGTTAGCCTTCAGCATCTTGGGAATTTTGTGCTGATCACATTATTGTTGAGTATTTGCATTATCTTTAATTCCATCATCACGTATTCATTGGGAAAAAAGAACAACCATGCTTATCGTTTAAGCGATATTCTTTTTAAAGATACCTTTAAGGGAAGATAGTCTTTTCGTCTTTTCCGCTAAATATCGGTAGTTTTGTGTCATGAATATTGCAATAAATGGTTTTGGCAGAATAGGACGGACTTTTTTACGTACGGCGCTGGAAAGAGATATCCGTGTTGTTGCCGTGAATGATCTGACAGCCCCGGCCACATTAGCCCATCTTTTTAAATATGACTCCGTGCATGGCCCTTTTCAAGGTGATGTAAGCTATGATGATACGAATCTGATCATCCGGGGGAAAAAGATTAAGGTGCTGGCATTTTCTGATCCTGAAGCTTTGCCATGGGCATCATTGCAGATTGATCTCGTTGTTGAAGCTACGGGAAAGTTTACCCGTTTTGATGGCGCTTCCCGGCATCTTAAAGCGGGTGCAAAACAGGTGCTTATTTCGGCACCGGCAGTAGATAAACAAATCCCGATGGTCGTTATGGGGGTAAATGACCACTTCATCGATCTGCATGCAAAAATACTGTCAAATGCTTCCTGTACGACCAATAATGTGGCGCCTATGGTGAAAGTACTTGACGATAACTGGGGTGTGAAAGATGGCTATATTACGACTGTACACTCCATGACGGGTGATCAAAACCTCCACGATTCGCCACATAAAGATTTAAGGCGGGCAAGAGCAGCATCAGCGTCGATCATTCCAACCACCACCGGGGCCGCAAAAGCCATTACCTGTATTTTTCCCCATCTGGAAGGTAAATTGGGTGGTGCCGGTATCCGGGTACCCGTACTGAACGGTTCACTGACGGATTTTACCTGCACATTACATCAAAAAACGACCATCCAGGAGATAAATGCTGCTTTTAAAAGAGCAGCACAGCATCAAATGGCCTCCATTGTAGAATATACGGAAGATCCGCTTGTTTCCGTTGATATTATAAATAACCCGCATTCTTGTATATTTGATGCGCAGCTGACTTCTGTAGTAGGCGGTTTAGTGAAGGTAGTGGGCTGGTACGACAATGAATCTGGCTATTCAAACCGTCTCGCCGATATCATAGAAAAAATAAAAGGGCTAAGAAATGGTTAAATTTATTTCATCGCAACAAACTTTGGCCATTCGCAGTGCGGTATTACGTGCAGGTTTACCGCCGGAAGATTGTGTTTTTCCCACTGATGAAGTGCCGGGTGCTTTTCATTTGGGTTGTTTTTTGGATCATGAACTGGTGTCGGTAGCTTCTTTCTTCCCGCAGCATTATAAAGACAGGCATGATCAGGGCTACCAGCTGAGGGGAATGGCTACGTTAGCATCCTTTTCAGGAAAAGGTTGCGGAACACAATTACTGAAATTTGCGTTTGACCAGTTAAACGTAACCAATGCCACCCACTTATGGTGCAATGCCAGGGAAAACGCAGTACCTTTTTATCAGAGGAATGGGTTTGAAGTCGTTTCAGTACGATTTGAAATTCCGGGTATTGGTCCGCATTATGAAATGATCCGATCACTGGTCTCGAGAGAATCAGTGTGATGAATTACCTGATGCTAAATACTGACGACTTCATACTAAATACTTAAAAAAACATGAAAACCATTGATCAATATAATTTTAAAGACAAAAAAGCACTCATCCGGGTCGATTTTAACGTTCCTTTGGATAAGGATTTTACTATTACAGATGATAAGCGAATGCGTGCGGCCCTGCCCACTATCCAGAAAGTGCTGGATGACGGTGGTTCAGTGATCTTAATGTCGCATTTGGGACGGCCTAAAGGCGGCCCGGAAGATAAATATTCCCTGAAACATATCTTAGGGGATCTTTCCCGGATGCTTGACCTTACCGTAAAGTTCGCTGCCGATTGCATTGGCAATGAGGCTGAAAATAAAGCCCGAAACCTGTATCCGGGCGAAGTGCTGCTGCTCGAAAATCTGCGTTTTCATCCTGAAGAAGAGAAAGGTGATCTGCATTTTGCCGAAGCACTATCCAAATTAGGTGATATTTATGTCAATGATGCTTTTGGAACCGCCCACCGTGCACATGCTTCAACCACTATTGTCGCACAATTCTTTCCGGATGCGAAATGTTTTGGCTACCTGATGGCTGAAGAACTGAAAAATGCAGGGAAAGTCATTCATCATGCCGAACGTCCTTTTACAGCTATTATGGGAGGAGCAAAAGTTTCGGATAAGATACTGTTGATTGAAAATTTACTGGATAAGGTGGATAATGTGATCATAGGTGGTGGTATGGCTTATACATTTGCCAAAGCGCAGGGGGGTAAGATCGGCACTTCGCTGCTGGAAGAAGACCGTATGGCTTTATGTCTGGAGCTCCTGGAAAAAGCGAAAAACAAAGGCGTAAAGTTGATCCTGCCTTTAGATAGTGTTATCGCAGATCGCTTTGATAATAACGCCGACCGGTCTGAAGCGGATGCCGGGCAAATTCCTGATGGCTGGATGGGACTCGATATCGGACGTAAAACCATCGACCTGTTTGCTGAAGTGATCAACCGTTCAAAAACCATTTTATGGAATGGTCCTATGGGCGTTTTTGAAATGGAAAATTTTGAAAAAGGCACAAAAGCCGTAGCTGAAGCTGTGGTGAGTGCCACTGAAAAAGGCGCCTTTTCACTCATTGGGGGAGGCGATTCGGCGGCGGCCATTGCGAAGTTCGGCCTTGAAGATCAGGTTAGTTATGTATCAACCGGTGGCGGTGCCTTACTCGAGTATATGGAAGGTAAAGAGCTTCCTGGCGTAAAAGCCATTCTGAAAGGATAAATATTCATTTTTTTACATAGTATCATGATTAACCCGGTTCGATAGGACCGGGTTTTTGTTTTGCTATATCTTTTAGCACATATTGAGCTACCTCTTATAAAGATCAAACAGTGATCTTACAGGGACCCTGCAGGGATCACAAAGGGATTTATCCCTGTTAACCCCCTGTGTGATCCCTGTTAACCCCCTGTTAACTCCCTGTCAACTGGTGTTTAAGTATAGCATAAATATAACCCAGGTATCTGAAAGGATAGGTGCTGGTATCAGGAAACGATATATAAAATGGGGTTAAACCGTACTTTGAAATAGCAGTTTTTATGATGTTGAAAACTTTTTGTGGTAGAAAGTGGTAAAATGTGGTAAAAGTATTTATTTTTACACTACATAAAACGCGTAAGTGGTAAAATGATACAGCTATTAGGAGAATTTGATTGTAAATTGGATGCGAAAGGCCGCCTTATGGTGCCTTCGAATCTGAAAAAGCAATTGCCTGAGGTGGAGAAGGAAGGGTTAGTTGTTAATCGCGGTTTTGAGAAGCATCTGGTTATTTATCCTAAAAAAGTATGGGAGGGAATTGTCGCAGAGCTAAGTAAGCTTAATCCTTATGAAAAGAAAACACGTGAGTTTATTCGTTTCTTTACCCGGGGTGCGACAGAATTGAATGTAGATGCTGCCGGAAGGATATTGTTGCCGAAAGCCTTACTGGAATTTGCGGGTATCACATCAGAGGTGATCCTGGCTTGTCAATTTGATAAGATCGAAGTGTGGGATAAGATCGCCTATGATAATTTGCTGGATAACGAGCCTGAAAATTTTGCTAATCTGGCAGAAGAAGTGATGGGTGGTCAGGAAAGGAGGGGTGCGTATGACTCATAATTACCACGTTCCGGTGATGTTAAATGAATGTCTTGAGGGTCTGGCCATTAAACCGTCGGGGGTGTATGTGGATGTGACCTTTGGCGGTGGCGGTCACTCGAGGGCTATTTTAGAAAAATTGGATCAAAACGGGGTGCTTATTGCGTTTGATCAGGATCCGGATGCTCAACGGAATAAAATAGATGATAAACGCTTTCTGTTTGTAGATCAGAATTTCGGGTTTCTGAAAAATAATTTACGCTTGCTGGGTTATCAAAAAGTGGATGGCATTCTGGCTGATCTGGGTGTTTCGTCACATCAGTTTAACGAGCCGCAACGTGGTTTTTCAACCCGTTTTGAGGCTGACCTGGATATGCGGATGGATCAGCAGCGTGCGCTTACCGCGGCAAAAGTACTGGATACGTATACCGAAGAGCAATTGCATAAAATATTTGGTTTTTACGGTGAAGTAAAAAATGCAAAATCATTGGCAAAGACTATTTCGGCTGCCCGTCTGGAGCGTCCGATCCTGACGCTGGCGGATTTTAAAGAAGCAATTGCTATGCATATTCCTAAAGGAAAAGGGCATAAATATATGGCGCAGGTCTTTCAGGCACTGCGGATCGAAGTGAACGCTGAACTGGAAGTGCTGGAGCAATTTTTAATGCAGTCGGCTGAAGTGCTGCGGCCAGGCGGACGCCTGGTTGTGATGTCATATCATTCACTGGAAGATCGTCCGGTGAAAAACTTTATGGCGAAAGGAAAATTTAAAGGTGAAGCTGAGAAAGATTTTTATGGAAATGAGCAAAAGCCTTTTCGGGTGATGACAAGGAAGGCCATTATGGCCGGTCCGGATGAACTGGCGGTGAACAGCAGGGCAAGAAGTGCTAAACTGAGAGTTGCCGAAAAAATATAATATCGCATTTTAATGGAATATCGCGATGAACAATGAATTTAGAAAACCGGTAAAAGAAGAAGAGGAACACTTACCTCAGGAACCGGAAGAAGAAAGAAAGAAGACGACTGAAAGTGCATCGGTCACATTCTTTAAAAAATTGTTTACGGAAGGCGTGGTGAGCAAGGAAGCGGCAACAGCGATGCTCCCTTTTCTGGTGTATGTATGTGTTTTAGGGATGATTTATATCGGGAACAGCCATATGGCTGTAACCAACATTCGGAATATTGATAAATTAAGTAAGGAAGTTTCGGAACTAAGCTGGGAATATAAGTCGCTGAAAGCCGATTTGATGTTTAAAAGTAAGTTAACAGAAGTGGCGCGAAAAGTCGATACGCTTGGTATTAAAGAGCTGATCGAACCGCCCAAAAAAATCGTGGTGAATAGATGAATATCCGGGCAAACATTTTATTGAGAGTATACCTGGCCTTTGGGCTCATTGTACTTTTTGCTTTGGCGGTATTACTGCGGCTTGGTGAGGTCCAGTATATACAGGGAGCAAAATGGCGTGCAATGGCTGATAGCTTATCGGTCAGGGAATTTGATATAGAAGCTGCCCGCGGTAACATCTATTCAAACGATGGAAGTTTAATGGCTACCTCAGTACCGGAGTATGAGCTGCGCATGGATATGTTTGCCGGAGGTATACAGGACAATGATGTTTTTTACGCAAAGGTTGATTCGCTGGCTTTAAAATTGTCGGCCTTTTTTAAAGATAAAAGCACTAAAGAATATTCGCGTTTTTTAAGAAAAGCCCGGCAGGACAGCGCCCGGTATACCCTGATTAAACGTAAAGTATCATATCAGGATCTGAAAATCGTCAGAACCTTTCCTTTATACAATATCGGTAAACATACCGGCGGCTTAATGGCCATTCCGAAAAACAGGCGGATTATGCCGTTTAAATCGCTTGCTGCGCGGACGATTGGTTATTATAATGAAAATGTGAAAAACCCGGTGGGGCTGGAGGGTGCTTATGGAAACTACATTAACGGCGAAAAAGGGAAGCAGCTTATGCAGCGTATCTCAGGTGGGGTATGGGTGCCGGTAAATCCCGAGGCCGAGATTGCACCGAAAGACGGTGCCGATATTATATCGACAATTGATGTGAACATCCAGGATCTGGCGCAAAGTGCCCTGGAAGAGGGATTAATTAAAACGAAAGCACATCATGGCACTATCATCGTGATGGAGGTTGCCACAGGTGAGGTGCGTGCGGTGGCTAACCTTACACAGGCGGGTGAAGGTATTTATAAAGAACAACTTAATTATGCTATTTCCGGGAACCAGGATCCGGGATCAACGTTTAAGCTGGCTTCATACATGGCGCTGCTTGAAGATAAGCTGGTGGACACCAATACTCTGATCGGAACAGGTTATTATCAGATCCCGGGACACCTCATCAAAGATTCACACCCCAGGATCGAAACCGTAACCGTCAAAAGAGCATTTGAAACGTCATCCAATGCGGCGATTGCCAAGCTGATTAACGATCATTACGGAAATGACCCGAAACGGTTTACCGATCATTTATATAGCTGGCATCTGCATGAAAAAACCAAACTGCAAATTCCTGGCGAAGCACAGCCCTGGATTAAAAACCCGAAGACCTCTAAATCGTGGCACAAATATATGACCCTGCCGCAAATGGCCTATGGTTATGAAATGCAGCTTACCCCTTTAAAAATGTTAACGCTGTATAATGCCGTAGCCAATAATGGTAAAATGGTGGCGCCTATCTTCGTCAAAGAGATCCGGCGACTGGGAAATCCCATCCAGCAGTTTAAAGCGCCTGTGATGAATGAAAAGATCTGCTCAGACGAAACCTTAGGGAAAATACAACGCATGCTCGAAGGTGTGGTTACCGAAGGCAGCGGCAGAGAAGTGGTGTATAATCCGCTTTATAAAATTGCCGGCAAAACCGGAACCGCGCAGGTGGCGGATAATAATTTGGGCTATAAAGCCAAGCGCCAGTATCAGGCTTCATTTGTAGGTTATTTTCCGGCTGAGAAGCCTAAATATTCGATGATTGTGGTGATTAATGATCCCCGCGGCGGCGAATATTACGGAGCGAAAGTTTCGGGCCCGGTATTTCGCAAAGTGGCCGATCGTATTTTTGCCAGTGATGTACATATGTATAGCACTATAGCCTCCCATGCCATCGGAAATACCGTAGTTCCGGAAGCTAAAGCCGGTCAGAGCAAAGCCGTGAAAAAAGTGTACCATGCTTTTGGTATTAAAGCGCTTTATGCGGCTAAATCGGATTACTTTAATACGGTTGATACGACCAATGGTGTAGTTTATGAAGCCAGCACGCCGGTAAAAGGTATCATGCCGAATGTAAACGGTATGGGGCTTCGCGACGCGATGTACCTTTTAGGGAATGCCGGCTTAAAAGCCCGGGTAAGCGGCAGCGGCAAAGTTTATCAGCAGTCGGTAGATGCGGGAAGCCCTGTAGGCCGGGGAGCTGTCGTACAGATTGTCTTAAAATAGAAAATGATGGTATTACAGGATATATTGTATGGTGTAGCTATTCAAAGTCTGACGGGGAAAACCCATCAGGCCGTAAATGCGGTTACCTTCGATTCGAGAACGGTAAAGCCCGGTACTTTATTTGTCGCTGTAAAAGGAACGCAGACCGATGGACATCAATATATACCGCAGGCGATTGCTGCGGGGGCCTGTGTGCTGGTATGTGAAGAAATGCCTGAACAGCAGCCTGAACAGCTTACCTTTGTACAGGTTGAACATGCGGCAACCGCTTTGGGTATCATTGCTTCCAATTTCTATGGAAATCCGTCTGCAAAACTGAAACTGGTAGGTATTACCGGTACAAACGGGAAAACAACCATTGCCACACTGCTTTTCCAGTTATTTCGCAAATCAGGCTATAATGCAGGGTTGATCTCGACGGTCCGGAATTATATTAATGAAGAGATCATTCCGTCTACACATACCACGCCTGATCCGATATCCCTGAATGCGCTGTTACAGCAGATGACTGAAAAGGGTTGTGACTACTGTTTTATGGAAGTAAGCTCGCATGCTGTGGCGCAGGGACGTATTGCCGGATTACACTTTGCGGGTGGTGTATTTTCCAATATTACACATGATCATCTTGATTTTCATCGCACTTTTGATAACTACCTCAAAGCTAAAAAACAGTTTTTTGATGAGCTTCCCAAGTCGGCTTTTGCATTGAGCAATGCCGATGACCGGAATGGCAAAGTGGTGCTGCAGAATACCAAGGCGCATAAGAAAACCTATGCCCTGAAACAAATGGCTGATTTTAATGCAAAGATCATCGAAAATAAATTCAGCGGGTTGCATCTTATGATCGATCAGACAGAAGTATTTTTTAAGATGGTAGGCTCATTTAACGCATATAATCTTTTAGCGGCATATGCAACGGCTACCCTGTTAGAACAGGATAAACTGCGTGTATTGACCGTGCTGAGTAATCTTACAGGCGCAGAAGGCCGCTTTGACTATATGGTTTCCAGACAGGGAATTATTGGTATTGTGGATTATGCTCATACCCCGGATGCCGTACAAAATGTGTTAAGCACCATTGCCGATATCCGGAAGGGAACAGAGCAGGTGATCACCGTTATCGGATGTGGTGGCGACAGGGATCGCACCAAAAGACCTGTGATGGCTGGTGTGGCATGCGACTGGAGTGATAAAGTGATCCTGACTTCCGATAATCCGCGTACAGAAGATCCGGCGGCTATTATCACAGAAATGGAAAAAGGAGTTTCTCCTGTTAACCAGCGTAAAACGGTCTCTATCGTGGATCGTAAAGAAGCGATCAAAACCGCCTGCCACATGGCGAAATCCGGCGATATTATTCTCGTAGCCGGTAAAGGTCATGAGAAATACCAGGAAATTAATGGTGTGCGGCACCATTTTGATGATAAGGAAGTATTAACTGAACAACTAAACCTGATAAGCTGATGTTATACCTGCTATTTGAATATCTGCATAAGCATTATGATTTTCCCGGACTGAGGTTGTTCCAGTACCTTACTTTCCGCTCTTCATTGTCGATCATTTTGTCGCTGATCATTACTACGGTATATGGCCGGCGTATTATCGATTACTTAAGATATAAACAGGTTGGTGAAACCGTCCGGAACTTAGGACTCGAAGGACAGATGCAGAAACAGGGAACACCTACTATGGGCGGGATTATGATCCTGCTGGGCATTCTTATTCCAACCCTGCTCTTTGCTAATATTACCAATATTTATGTGATCTTAATGATCATTACCACCCTGTGGATGGGTACAATCGGCTTTATTGATGATTATATTAAGGTATTCCGAAAAAATAAAGAGGGCCTGGCCGGCCGCTTTAAAATTGTAGGGCAGGTGGGTCTTGCCTTAATTGTAGGACTGACCATGTTCTATCATCCGAATATTGTAGTCCGCCAGTCAGTAGATGAGACCTCCGTAACCGCAGGTTCAACTACCCCCATGGTGTTGCGCAAAAAAGGTGAAAGCTATTATTATACACAGGATGTAAAATCAACAAAGACCAATGTGCCTTTTTATAAGAATAACGAGTTCGACTACTCCAAGGTGCTTAAATTCCTGGGTGCAGGATATGAAAAATATGCTTTAATCGTATTTCTGGTTTTCGTAGTCATTATTGTTACGGGTATTTCAAACGGCGCTAACCTTACCGATGGTATCGACGGCCTGGCAACGGGCACATCGGCCGTAATCGGCGTTACATTAGGTATTCTGGCCTATGTTTCCGGAAATACGGTGATCGCTGAATACCTGAATATCATGTATATCCCAAATTCGGGAGAGCTGATCATTTTTGCAGGCGCCTTTGTGGGAGCATGTGTAGGATTTCTCTGGTATAACTCGTATCCTGCACAGATTTTCATGGGCGATACCGGAAGTCTCACCATAGGCGGAATTATTGCAGTTTTTGCCATCATGATCCGTAAAGAACTATTGATTCCAATACTGTGCGGTATATTTTTGGTTGAAATCCTTTCGGTGACCCTCCAGGTATCGTATTTCAAATATACAAAGAAACGTTTCGGCGAAGGGCGTCGTATTTTCCTGATGTCGCCACTGCATCATCATTACCAAAAGAAAGGTTATCATGAAGCCAAGATTGTTACCCGTTTCTGGATCATTGGTGTTATACTGGCCATTGTCACATTTGTAACCTTAAAGCTTCGGTAATGGAACAGAAACGTTTAGTCATATTGGGTGCAGGCGAAAGTGGAGTGGGCGCGGCCATGCTGGCTAAACAGCAGGGTTATAGTGTTTTTGTGTCGGATTTAGCGCTTATTGCCGACCGCTATAAGAGTCGTCTTGACGAATTGGGTGTAGACTACGAAGAAAAACAGCATAGCGAAGCCCTGATCCTGAATGCAGATGAAGTGATCAAAAGCCCCGGAATACCAGGAACAGCGGCTATAATACAGGCATTGATCCGGCAGAATACCCCGGTCATCTCTGAAATTGAATTTGCCAAACGGTATACGCATGCAAAAATGGTGTGCATTACAGGGTCGAACGGTAAATCGACGACCACTATGCTGACCTATCATGTTTTAAAGAATGCGGGATTAAATGTAGGGTTAGGTGGTAATATCGGACAAAGTTTTGCAGCCCAGGTAGCTACCGAAAACTTCGATTGGTATGTGCTTGAAATATCAAGCTTTATGCTGGACGATATGTTCGACTTTAAAGCCGACATCGCGGTGCTGTTAAATATTACGCCGGATCATTTAGACCGTTATGAATACCGGTTAGAGAAATATGCCGCCTCAAAAATGCGGATCCTTCAAAATCAGGCCGCCAATGATGTGTTTATTTATTGTGCCGATGATGAGGAAATACAGAAAGCACTTCAAAAGATAAACCTTAAACCTGTCAGCTATCCTTTTTCTATCCGGAGAAAAGTAGAGCAGGGTGCCTGGCTGGAAGACCAGACTATACATATCCAAACACACACCAAAGAACCATTTACGATGTCAATTTCAGAATTAGCCCTGCAGGGAAAGCACAACATTTATAACTCTATGGCTTCGGGCATTGTTGCCAAAGTTTTAGAGCTGCGTAATGAAACCATCCGCGAAAGCATGGGCGATTTTAAAAATATCGAACACCGACTGGAGTTTGTGGCCAAAATTTCAGGCGTTACCTATATTAACGATTCAAAAGCCACCAACGTAAACTCGACATGGTATGCATTGGAAAGTGTTGGAAATGAGGTGATCCTGATCCTGGGCGGGGTGGATAAAGGGAATGATTACAGTATGTTGAAAGACCTCGTACGGAGTAAAGTGAAAGCCATTATCTGTCTGGGGAAAGATAATCACCGGATCCATGAAGCCTTTGAAGAGGATGTAGAGATCATTGTAAACACCTTTTCAGCCTACGAAGCCGTGCAGGTAGCCTATCACCTGGCTAAAAAAGACGATACGGTATTGCTTTCGCCAGCTTGTGCAAGCTTCGATTTGTTTAAGAATTATGAAGACAGGGGTAATCAGTTTAAAGCAGCGGTTAAAGAATTATAGATATGTTTAATATTAAGTCTTTATTAGAAAAAACAAAAGGCGATCGCTGGATCTGGATCATCATCATTCTGTTGTCGATGATCTCGATTATGGCGGTTTACAGTGCTACAGGAACACTGGCTTATAAACGCGGCGAAAGTGTAGAGACTTTTTTACTGACACGGCATGTTATCTTCGTGCTGTTAGGGATCGTCATGATCTATATCTCGCATTTGCTGGATTATAAATATTATGCGGGTATTTCAAAATTGCTGATGATCATTACCATCCCGCTGTTAATTTATACGCTTCTCTTCGGCGCGCATGTGAATGATGCTTCCAGATGGGTGAAGATACCGGTGATCGGGTTAACATTTCAGACCTCCGACCTTGCAAAACTGGCACTGATCACCTTCCTGGCGAGGACACTGACCAAGAAGCAGGAAAACATTAAAGACGTGAAGAAGGCATTTGTTCCGATCATTTTCTGGGTTTGTGCGGTTACGGTGCTGATCGCGATCGCCAATATGTCGACCGCAATGATGCTTTTCGGCGTAAGTATTTTATTGCTGATCATTGGCCGGATCAGCATCAAACAGATTTCGATCGTTACTTTGGCAGGAGGCATACTGCTCACGATGGTTTTATTGTTTGGTCCCCGGGGTGAAACCTATATCTCACGGATCAAATCGTTTATGCATCCGGAGAAACAGCATTCGGATAAGACTTATCAGTCTGATCATTCGAAGATTGCCCTGGCCACGGGCGGGTTATTTGGTAAGGGCCCGGGAAACAGTACAGAGCGTAATTATCTGCCCCATCCGTATTCGGATTTTATTTTTTCGATCATTGTAGAAGAATATGGTACTATAGGAGGTTTTGTCGTCATGTTATTATACCTGGTTTTATTATACCGTTGTGTACGTATTGTAACCCGAAGTCCGAAGGCTTTTGGTGCATTGCTGGCGGCCGGATTGAGCTTTAGTCTTACGATTCAGGCGTTTGCCAATATGGCGGTTTCGGTAGGTTTAGGACCGGTAACCGGTGTGCCGATGCCACTGGTGAGTATGGGCGGAACGGCGATGATCTTTACCAGTATCGCTTTCGGTATTATTTTAAGTGTGAGTAAGGATGTGGAGGCGCATGATGCGCAAAAAGAAAAAGTGATTGTAGGTGAAATAACGGTGATGGATTAATGAATAATTTCCCAAAAATTATCATATCAGGCGGTGGCACAGGCGGGCATATCTTTCCCGCCATTGCCATTGCGAATGCGCTGCGAAGTATGGTTCCCGGATGTGAACTGCTATTCGTAGGTGCAGAGGGCAGGATGGAAATGGAGAAAGTGCCTGCTGCCGGATATAAAATTGAGGGTCTGCCCATTCGGGGTATACAAAGAGGATCTGTCCTTAAAAATTTGGGCTTACCGTTTAAATTGATTTCGAGTGTAAGAAAGGCCTTAAAAATAATTGCCACTTTTAAACCCGATGTCGTCGTTGGGGTCGGGGGTTATGCTTCCGGGCCGCTTTTATATGCCGCTTCACTGAAAGGCATACCTTATCTTATCCAGGAGCAGAACTCATATGCGGGTATCACCAATAAGTGGCTTGGAAAGAAAGCGGCTAAGATATGTGTAGCTTTTGACGGAATGGAGCAGTTCTTCCCGGAACAGCTGCTGCTCAAAACGGGCAACCCGGTACGTACAGACGTTGTAGATATTTATGGGAAACATCATGCCGGAGCAGAATTGCTGCGCCTGGATCCGTTGAAGAAAACGATTTTGGTGACCGGAGGAAGCCTTGGAGCGGGAACATTGAACAAGAGTGTTGAAAAACATCTGGATGAAATCATCGCGAACGATATACAGGTGATCTGGCAAACCGGAAAATTTTATTATAAGGGGATAATGGAGCGTCTGGGTGCTCATATTCATCCGAATATCAGGGTACTGGAATTTTTGAATAAAATGGACCTGGCCTATGCCGCAGCGGATGTGATCATTTCCAGGGCAGGTGCGGGTACGATTGCCGAATTATGTCTGATCCGTAAGCCCGTTATTCTGGTGCCTTCGCCGAATGTCGCTGAAGATCACCAGACGAAGAATGCTATGGCCCTGGTTCAACAGGATGCGGCTGTCCTGATCAATGACCGTTCGGCTGAAGATACGTTAATCAATGAAACATTGAAGTTATTACATGATCAGCAGCGCTGCAAAGTATTAGGTGAAAATATTGGTAAAATGGCCATGAAAGACGCCGATATGGTTATCGCCCAGGAAGTATTGAAATTGGTTAAAAGTATGAATTTAAAGTAAGGTCATGGAATTAAGTAAAATAAACAGAGTGTATTTTGTCGGTATTGGTGGTATCGGTATGAGTGCACTTGCCCGCTATTTTGCTAAAAGGGGCTGTTTGGTTTGTGGTTATGATAAAACCCGGACCAACCTGACAATTGCTTTGGAAAAGGAAGGGATTTTGATTTCCTATGTAGATGACGAATCGGTGGTTCCGGTTAGCTTCATGGAGCATCATCCTGATACTCTCGTGGTCTACACTCCGGCCATTCCGAAAAATTCACAGCTCCTGAACCATTTTAAAGAAAATGGTTTTGAACTCCGAAAACGTGCTGAAGTTTTAGGTATTATTAGTAAAGGGATGTTTTGCATTGCGGTGGCGGGCACGCATGGCAAAACAACCACTTCATCCATGGTGGCGCATATCCTGACGGATACGGGGTTTGGATGTACGGCCTTCCTCGGTGGAATAATGACGAACTACGATTCGAATGTACTTTTCGGAAAGAATAATGTGGTCGTGGTAGAAGCCGATGAGTATGACCGCTCTTTCTTAACCCTGTTTCCGGATGTAGCGATCGTGACGGCTATGGATGCTGATCACTTAGATATTTATGGTGATGAGCGCCATTTACAGGAATCATTCTGCCTGTTTGCCGGCCAGTTGAAAGATGATGGTAAGCTGTTGGTCAAAGAGGACCTTCCTTTACATGGAATTACCTATGGCACATCTGCAACGGCTTTATTAAAAGCGCGTAATATCCGGATCGAGCAGGGAAATTTTGTATTCGATTTTGAAGACGGATATACTTCGCTTAAAGGAATCACGCTGCGGATGCCGGGTTTGCATAATGTAGAGAATGCCGTGGCGGCCATTGGTGTAGCGCTTAGCCTCGGTATACATCCGAAAAGTGTGAAAGCGGCTGTCGAAACCTTTAAAGGGGTGAAAAGACGATTCGAACGGATCGTGACCACGGAGCAGCATGTTTATATTGATGATTATGCCCATCATCCGGAAGAATTAAGAGCCTGTTTTGATGCGGTACGGAGCCTTTATCCGGATAAGAAGATGACCGTGATCTTCCAGCCGCATTTGTTTAGCCGCACGCGTGATTTTGCCGATCAGTTCGCCGAAGTATTGCGTACGGCCGATGAATTGATCTTACTGGATATCTATCCGGCCAGAGAATTACCGATTGAAGGGGTGACATCCGCATGGTTAAAAGACAAGATCAATTCGGATAAGGTTATATTATGTGGAAAAGATTCGGTTACAGAATGGATTAAAAATAAAAAACCTGCCTTACTTTTGACCGTCGGGGCGGGCGATATTGATACATTGGTTGAACCCTTAAGAAATCAGTTAAATCATGCTTAGACGAATAAACTGGAGCGCCATATTTAAAGGATTTGCCTGGCTGGTATGCCTGGGCGGGGTAGGGGTCTTAATGAGTTTCATTGCCGTCAGGAAGCAGGGGCAAAAATGTACTTCGGTAAAAATATTAATTCCGGGAGCAGATAATTTTATTGAACGGGAAGAGGTCGACGCTATTTTGAAGCAGAGCCAGGGAAACCTGACGGGGCGCATATTAACGAATATCAATACACATGACATTGAAAAAGCCCTTCGGGCCAATCCTTATATTGCATTTGCCAAGGTATATGCGGATATGGATGGTGTGATCCGTATTGAGATCAGGCAGCGCCAGCCCGTTCTGCGGATCATTAATGCCGGCGGACAGGATTATTATGTGGATCGTGACGGATTGAAAATGCCGGTGTCGGCCAATTTCACCGCTGATGTGTTGGTGGCTACGGGTAATATTATGGAAGGTTTCGGCGGACGTGTGGATACATTACGCACACCTTTGCTCGTTGATTTGTATAAAACGGCTGTATTTATTAAGCAGGATACGCTTTGGGATGCACAAATAGAACAGTTATTTGTAAACAGCAGCGATGATATCGAGTTGATCCCCCGTGTTGGGAATCAGCGGATCATATTGGGCAATGCGGATTCATTAACGGTGAAAATGGATAACCTGCTGGCTTTTTATAAACAGGCCATGCCACAAGTGGGCTGGGATACCTATAAAACAATAAATGTGAAATATATCAATCAGGTGATATGTGAGAAAAATACCCCGCCCGATAAGGTGAAAATACCGGTTTCTCCGCCTGATAGTATGATGATGATACCAAAGCCGGTGGATTCGGCTACAGCAAAAACAACCATTAAAAGAAATTAAACTCAACAAAAGAATAGCGTTATGGACAAAGAAAAATCTACCATTCAATCTCCGATCGTTGTAGGACTCGACATCGGTACTACAAAGATATGTGCCATTGTAGGCCGCCGTACACAACACCATAAAATTGAGGTGTTAGGCATCGGGAAGGCTGAATCAGCAGGTGTAACGCGGGGTGTAGTGTCCAATATTCAAAAGACTGTACAAGGGATTGCCGCAGCGGTTGAGCTGGCGAGTGCCCAATCGAATGTAGAGATCCGGGTAGTCAATGTCGGTATTGCCGGTCAGCACATTAAGAGCCTGCAGCATCGCGGTATTTTAACCCGCAGAGAACTCAACAGTGAGATCAGTAAAAAGGACATCGATAAGCTGGTTGAAGATATGTTTAAACTGGTGATGCCGCCGGGAGAAGAAATTATCCATGTACTGCCGCAGGAGTTTACGATTGATAACGAACCAGGTATTAAAGACCCTATTGGTATGGCAGGCGTTCGTTTAGAGGCTAATTTTCACATTATCTCCGGCCAGGTTACGGCCGTAAAAAATATTATGCGTTGTGTAACCAATGCCGGTCTGCAAACCCAGGAACTTATTCTGGAGCCCTTAGCTTCATCTGAATCGGTGTTGAGCGATGAGGAAAAAGAAGCGGGCGTTTGCTTAGTCGACATTGGTGGTGGTACTACCGATATTGCTATTTTCCACGAAGGCATTATTCGTCATACGGCAGTGATTCCGTTTGGCGGTAACAGCGTTACCGAAGATATCCGCGAAGGCTGTTCAGTAATGCGCAACCAGGCTGAACTGTTAAAGACCCGCTTTGGCTCGGCACTGGCTGAAGAGAATAAGGAAAATGAGATCATTTGTGTGCCTGGATTAAGAGGCAGGGAACCTAAAGAGATTTCGGTGAAAAACCTGGCGTATGTTATTCAGGCCCGTATGGAAGAGATCGTAGAGCATGTCTATTATGAGATCAAATCATCAGGCTATGAGAAAAAACTTATCGGGGGTGTGGTGATCACCGGAGGAGGAGCACTGTTAAAGCATCTTAACCAGCTGGTTGAATATGTGACCGGTTTAGAATGCAGGGTAGGTTATCCGAACGAGCATCTTTCGAAATATGAAGATATGTCTAAAAATATTTATGAGGACCTGAAAAGCCCAATGTATGCTACCAGTATTGGTTTGCTGATCAAAGGGATTCAGAAAACGGAAGAACTGCTTGAAGAAATGAAACGGCCGGATGTGATTGTAGACCGCACAAAAGAAGATAAGAAAGCGAAAACAGGAGGCGGCCTGTTCGATAAGTTGCTGGGAAGAGCGAAAGACTTCATTAAAGATGATATGAACGTTAGCGATGAAGATTATATAAAACCTTAAAGTTTTCAACAAAGTGTGATTTTTCCACAAGATTAACATTTGTGGAAAACGCCTGTTAAAAAAGTGTTAATATTACGGTTAAGAGAAGAACGGAAAATTCAAATTTTAAACTACTGATTCATAACATTATGAAATTTGAAATGTTAAAAGATAAATCGTCGATCATCAAAGTTATTGGCGTTGGTGGTGGTGGAGGCAATGCTGTAAACCACATGTATCGTCAGGGAATTACAGGTGTAGACTTTATTATTTGTAATACAGACGCTCAGGCTTTAGAGTTCAGCCCTATCCCCAACAAGGTGCAATTAGGTTCCAGTTTAACGGAAGGAATGGGGGCAGGTTCTATTCCCGAAGTAGGGAAGAACTCGGCTATTGAAAATATCGACGATATTAAAGCCATGCTGGGAAGCACGACTAAAATGCTTTTCATTACGGCCGGAATGGGTGGAGGTACAGGAACAGGTGCCAGCCCGATCATTGCCAAAGCGGCAAAAGAAATGGACATCTTAACGGTAGCCATTGTGACCACACCTTTTGCTTTTGAAGGAAAAAGACGTAAAATGCAGGCTGATGACGGTCTGGATGAACTGAAAAAATATGTTGACTCCTATCTTGTGATTTCAAACGACCGTTTACGGGAGATCTTCGGTAATTTAACCCTGGGTTCTGCATTTGCCCAGGCAGATGATATTTTAACGACGGCCGCCAAGGGTATTGCCGAGATCATTACAGTTCCGGGCTATATCAACGTTGATTTCAAGGATGTTCGTACGGTCATGAAAGACAGTGGTGTATCGATCATGGGAAGCTATGCTGCCGAAGGCGAAAGCAGGGCTTTACTGGCCGTTGAGGGAGCGCTGGCATCACCTTTGCTGAAAGATAATGAAATTGAAGGTGCACGCTATATTCTTCTGAATATCAGTTCCGGTCTGCGTGAAGTGACGATGGACGAAGTTACCATCATTACAGATTATATCCAGGAGAAAGCCGGTCTTTCAGCCGATCTGATCTGGGGTAACTGTATTGATGAAAACCTGGGCGATAAATTATCCGTCACGATTATTGCTACCGGTTTCCAGACGACTGAACAACGTGAAAAAGACCGGGAGAATGTAAAGAAAATAACACACTTAACACCGGATGAAGCACCATTGGTAAGACCTGTGGAGCCTGTAAATTCGTTTATGGTGCCCAAACCGGAGCCTGTATCGATGGAGCCGGTACTAAAAGTGCAGGATGAACCTAAACAGTCGGATTTATTTGGTGATCTGTTTAACCCGGCTGGTCAACAGACGCCTGCTGACGATGCGGAAGCACAACCCGTATTTCATCAACTGATCCAGGAAGAAGCAGCGCCTGCAGAAGAAAGTCATGAAGCCGGATTTGAGTTTGAAATTAAAGTATCCGAAACAGAGTTCGTATTTGAAACACCGGCTGTGCCTCTGCACACAGAAGAAGAAATTCAGGCTCCTGTAGCGGAAAAAGAAGTTCCCGGTGCCGATGATGATAAGAATGATGAATCGATCGAAGATCAGCTTCGGAAATCAAAAGAACGCATTTTAAGACTGAAAGATCTAAGCATGAAGCTGCGGACCAGCAACGGTTTACAGGAACTGGAAAACGAACCGGCCTATAAACGTAAACAAATGCAGTTACAGCAAATTCAGCATTCGTCAGAGTCGCAGGTTTCGCGTTTTACACTAAGCAGTGATGAAGACGGCGGAACGGAAATAAGACCCAATAATTCTTTCCTGCATGATAATGTGGATTAATCAGGAAAAAGAAATATAACATAAAGCCTTGGTAATGTACATTGCCGGGGCTTTTTTTGTTAAACAGGACTTGTTTAAGCCTTGATAAATCGCTGATTTAAATGTAAATTTGCCGCGGAAAAACCGAGTGTAAGCGCTTATATAGTACGGCTTTACCACATCATAAAGTGTAACATTACAAAATAAATTTATATACATTGGATATTTTTGATAAAGTAGCGAAACGAATGGGGCCAATTGGTCAGCACCAAAAGTGGTCTCACGGCTATTTCTCTTTCCCTAAATTAGAAGGAGAGATCGCCCCACACATGCATTTCAGGGGAAAGGAAGTTTTAGTCTGGAGCCTGAATAATTATCTTGGACTGGCTAATCATCCGGAAGTCAGAAAGGCGGATGAGCAGGGAGCTGTTGATTTTGGAATGGCTTACCCGATGGGTGCCCGTATGATGTCGGGAAATTCGAAATATCATGAACAACTGGAAAAGGAACTGGCAGCATTTGCAGGTAAAGAAGATGCATTTTTGCTGAACTTTGGCTATCAGGGTATGGTGTCGATCATCGATGCATTATTGGATCGTAATGATGTGGTTGTTTATGATGCCGAATCACATGCCTGTATTGTAGATGGCTTACGCCTGCATATGGGAAAACGCTTTGTCTACCGTCATAATAATATAGAAGATTGCCGTAAACAGCTGGAAAGAGCTACTAAACTGGCAGAACAGACCGGTGGTGGTATTTTAGTGATCACAGAGGGTGTTTTTGGGATGTCAGGCGCACAGGGTAAGTTAAAAGAGATCATTGATCTGAAAAAGGAATTTAACTTCCGTTTATTAATTGACGATGCACATGGTTTCGGTACCATGGGGCCAAGCGGGGCGGGTACACATGAAGCACAAAACTGTATTGATGGAGTTGACGTTTATTTCGCCACTTTCGCGAAATCAATGGCTGGTATCGGCGCATTTGTAGCTTCTACGGAGGAACTGACAAATTATTTCCGTTATAATATGCGTTCGCAAACCTTTGCCAAAGCGCTGCCTATGCCTATGGTAATGGGTTTATTAAAGCGGCTTGAATTATTGAAAAACCGGCCGGAGTTGCGTGAAAAACTTTGGTCGGTGGCTAAAACCTTACAAAATGGTCTTCGTGAACGTGGTTTTGATATCGGTATTACCGATACCGTGGTGACTCCGGTATTCCTGAAAGGTGAATTGCTGGAAGCGACTGCCCTGACCATGGATCTGCGCGAGAATTATGGTATCTTCTGCTCTATTGTGGTATATCCCGTAATTCCGAAAGGCATGATCGAATTAAGATTAATTCCTACGGCCGTTCATACACTGGAAGATGTGCAACGAACACTGGATGCTTTTAGCGAAGTCGCTGAAAAACTGAAAGAAGGTTATTATAAAGAGGCGAAAATACCCGTCACACAATAAAATATAAAAAATGCCCTCTATCTGCGTTAGAGGGCATTTTTTTTGAATAATTATATTTAATATCCTGATAATCAGCTGATAATATGATTTTGTGTGCTATCTTGCTGTGTATAACCTTGTTAAATGTGGAAAAAAACACTGTTTCAGCTGGTTTTTTATTGGTATAAAAATTTTTTTATTAAAATAAACATCTTACTTTAGTACAAGAGTATTAATCAAAACCTTAAAAAACTAAAAGGAGTAATTTAAAAATGAAAAAATTTAACGAAGTAAAGGCATTAGTTGCAGCTTTAGAAGCTGATGCAGACAAATTTTATAACAAAGCTAATAATGCTGCCGGAACCCGTGTTCGTAAAGGTATGCAGGAATTAAAAAATTTGGCTCAAAGTATTCGTTTGGAAATTCAGGAGACTAAAAACAAGGCATAATTTATAGCTGTCTTGTTGAAAAAAAAGCGCCCCTAACCAAGGCGCTTTTTCTTTTTGCGATCAAAAAGAAACAAAAACTCCCGGCTGCTTATTTTTCTATTCAAGGCCGTGCTCAGGCTAATTGCTGCATCCCGAAAAATAAAAGGCCGGAGAAAAGCCGAACGATTGGACACTGATTCTACATAGTGTCATACCTTATGCCCGCTCACGCTATTTATTTTTACGATTGGATATCAAAATTGTTTAAGCTGTGCAGCGATCTGGTCATGCAGTACTGCACTGGCTTTAACCAAAGGCAGACGCACGCCGTCATCACAAATATTCAATTGTTTTAAAGCTGCTTTTACACCTGCCGGATTCCCTTCTGTAAACAGGAGGCGTGTTATTTCCAGAAGGCTTAAGTGCGCTGGTATAGCCGATGAGAAATCACCTTTTAAGCATAGCCTGATCATATCGGATAATGCCTTTGGTAAGGCATTGCCTAATACGGAGATTACGCCTACAGCACCAACGGCCATCATGGGCAGGGCAATCGGGTCATCACCGGATATCAGAAGGAAATCAGCAGGCTTATCGCGCATAATCTGATTAAACTGATCAAAGCTTCCTGAAGCCTCCTTAGTGCCAATAATATTTTTAAAATCTGTGGCCAGGCGGCAGGTGGTTTCAGGGCTCATATGGCTACCTGTGCGTCCGGGCACATTATAAAGCAGGATAGGGAGTTCAGATTGCTCGCTCAGGTATTTATAGTGCTGGTAAATACCTTCCTGAGTAGGCTTATTATAATATGGGCTTACCGAAAGGATAGCACTGTACCCGTTACTTTCAAACGTCCTGATGTCATTCGCAATGGCGAGTGTATTATTTCCTCCGATTCCGGCCACTAATGGTAAGCGGCCATTATTTATTTCAGCTGTAAATTCCCAGATCTTCTTCTTCTCATCCTTGGTTAACGTAGCGGTTTCGCCGGTTGTACCTAAAGAAACGAGGTAGTCTATACCTCCGTCGATCAAGTAGTTGATCAGGTTTTTTAACCCCTGATAATCTACCTCTCCGTTTGAGAGAAAGGGGGTAATCATAGCTACCCCTGTACCGTGGAATTTGTTCATTTTTTATATTGGTTATTTAGCTTATCATCTCTAATAATTCCGAGTCACTGATCATCGGAATATTAAGCTTAATTGCTTTTTCAAGTTTTGAAGGTCCCATATTAGAGCCGGCAACGAGATAATCCAGTTTAGACGAGATCCCACTCAGCATTTTACCGCCATGTTGTTCGATGAGTTCCTTAAGTTCTTCGCGACTATGGTTTTCAAAAACGCCCGAAATTACAAATGTTTTTCCATTTAGTTTATCACTCAGGCTAAAAGTTATATTTTCGATGGTTTCAAACTGTAGTCCGGCCTGTTTAAGCAGTTCGATTTGCTGCAGATGGGAGACATTGGAAAAATATTCCTGAATGCTCTCTGCAATCCGCCCTCCGATCTCCTCCACGGCTGTTAATTCTTCTAAAGTGGCCGTAGCCAGCCGGTCTATGTTTTTAAGGGCTTTTGCTAATTTTCGGGCTACGGTTTCGCCCACATAACGGATACCAAGACCAAACAGCAATTTTTCAAAAGGCATCTTTTTAGAATCTTCAATGCCTTTGAGCATATTTTCGATCGATTTTTCGCCAAAACGCTCGATCTGTTTTAACGCATCAGCCTTTTCATGCAGTGTATACAGGTCGCTGATCCGGCTGATAAGGCCTCTGTTATAAAATGTTTCAATGGTTTCATCTCCAAGGCCGTCAATATTCATGGCTTTCCGGCTGATAAAGTGCTGTATCTTTCCTACAATTTGCGGCCGGCAGCCTTCTTCATTCGGACAATAATGATTGGCTTCACCTTCTTTTCTGATGAGCGGAGTACCACATTCAGGGCAATTTTCAATATATTTTACGGGTTTTTCGGAAATTCTTTTTTCTAATACAACACTGGTAATTTTTGGTATGATTTCACCTCCTTTTTCTACTACTACAGTATCGTTTTCGTGCAACTTCAAACGTTCTTCGATCTCGTCGGCATTGTGTAATGTGGCCCGCTTTACCGTGGTCCCGGCCAATAGCACCGGTTTCAGGTTAGCTACCGGGGTAACGGCACCGGTACGCCCAACCTGATAGGTCACTTTCTCTAAAACGGTTTGTACTTCAGCGGCTTTATATTTGTAGGAAATGGCCCATCTTGGTGATTTTGCCGTATAGCCCAGTTCCTGTTGCTGGCCAATGTGGTTTACCTTGATCACGATCCCGTCAATATCATAACTGAGCTTAAAGCGTTGTTCTTCCCAGTAAGCAATGAAGCGAAGTACTTCATCCATGCTCTGGCAAAGCTGTGTATGTTCACATACGTGAAACCCCCATTTATTCAGGGCATGTATCGCCTCCCAATGTGTTTTAAACAGGGTCTTGTCGCTATATAAGCCATATAAAAAACAATCTAAAGGGCGTCTGGCCACCTCTTTGGAGTCCTGCATCTTTACCGTTCCGGCGGCAAAATTCCGCGGATTAGCATAGGGGAGCTCGCCTTGTTCTTCCCTTTCTTTATTTAACCGTTCAAAAGCCGCTTTATGCATAAAAACCTCTCCGCGGATCTCGAAGGTATCAGGGATCTCCCTGCTCTTTAACTGATGAGGGATGGTATGAATGGTCTTAATATTGCACGTAACATCGTCGCCCTGTGTGCCATCGCCCCGTGTAACGGCACGGGAGAGTTTCCCGTTTTCGTAGGTCAGGCTTATGGAGAGACCATCAAATTTGAGTTCGCAGACATACTCAAAATCATCGCCGATCGCTTTCCGGATGCGTTCATCAAAATCTTTCAGATCCTGCTCATTATACGTATTGCCTAACGAAAGCATAGGCCACTTATGCTTTACGGTCTCAAAGGTCTTGGTAATATCACCACCTACTTTTTGGGTGGGTGAATTCGGGTCGGCCAATTCAGGATATTCTTTTTCAAGCTGTGCCAGCTTTTCCAGCTTCTGATCAAATTCATAATCCGCAATGGTAGGCATAGCCAATACATAATAATTATAGGTATGCTGGTTTAATTCTTTAACCAGAGCATCTATTTGGTCTTTTATCTCGAAAAGTGACATGAAACAAAGATAAGCGTTAATTGCTTATAACTGATCTGTAATCTCCTGAAAAATGAGCAGATAATCTTTCTTCAAAACTTCTTTATACAGGTCGAGTTTGCCGGTCAGGGCTTCGGCAGTGATCGCTGTAAAAGGATCAGGCCAGATGCGCATACAAATCCGTTGCAGGGCATAACTGATGTTTTCTGTCTTTTGATAACTGAACAGGTAACGGGATGATTTAAACCGGTTGAAGAAGTCAAAGAAAAGCAGATTGTCGGTATTTCCGCATCTGTGGAGGAATACATCCAGCACTTCCTGATCGGTCTTTTCAAGATGATGGTAGAAATCATGAATGTCGATTTTACGGTTTTCGATAAGCAGATGGTCCAGTAGTAATTCGATGCCGATATGTGCCAGGAAAGAGGGCCTGACCGGACTTTCCTGTAAAACGGGGCCTAAAAGCATTTTTAAGGCAGCAGTATGTTGTGTGAAGAATGCAGAAGAATGAAACAGCTTATCGACCATCAGATGTTTTTTCCAGCCCCTCAAAAAACCGGTTAAATGGGGATCATCCGTGAACAGGTCTTCTTTTTTCTGCGGATAAAAATTCCAGTCCTTATTCGCATTTTTTACAAGGTCGGGCAAAACGGCACCTGTTACCTCGTTAGAAGATTCGTTATTTCGGTCAAAATAATAATGCGACAGGAAATTCATACCGTAAAGGTAATCATTTACCGGACTTCCAACTTTCATCATGATCACCTATCTTTGCAGCAAAAATCAGAGATCATGACAAATTTTGTAGACGAATTACGCTGGCGGGGGATGTTGCACGATATCATGCCCAATACGGAAGAAAAGCTAAATGAAGGCATTACATCCGGCTATATCGGTTTTGACCCAACAGCTGATTCACTGCATATCGGACATCTCACCCAGATCATGACCTTAATCCATTTTCAAAATGCCGGACATAAACCGGTAGCCTTAGTAGGAGGAGCAACCGGAATGGTAGGCGATCCGTCGGGAAAATCAGATGAGCGTAATCTTCAGACACCGGAGATGGTAGAGCATAATCTTGCCGGTATGAAAAAGCAGCTTGCCAGATTTCTGAGTTTTGATGATTCGCCTAATGCAGCAGTGATGGTAAACAATGCTGATTGGTTTAAGAACATGAATTTTCTTGATTTTATCCGCGATGTAGGTAAGCATATCACCGTAAATTATATGATGGCGAAAGATAGTGTGAAAAAACGCCTGGAGGGGGATAACGGGATGTCGTTTACGGAATTTAGTTATCAGCTGGTGCAGGGGTATGACTTTTATTATCTCTGGAAACATCATCACTGTATCGTACAGATGGGTGGCTCAGACCAATGGGGAAACATTGTAACCGGGACGGAACTCATTCGCCGGAAAGAAAGCGGAACGGCTTATGCCATCACCACACAACTTATTAAAAAGGCTGACGGGACCAAATTCGGTAAAACGGAAAGCGGAACGGTATGGCTGGATCCGGAGAAGACCTCACCCTATAAATTTTATCAGTTCTGGTTAAATGCCTCGGATGAAGATGTAAAACAATGGATACGCATCTTTACCTTAAAAGATAAAGCAACGATTGAAAGCCTGGAAAAAGAACATGATGCTGCTCCGCATCTTCGGATATTGCAAAAGGCGCTGGCCGAAGATATCACGGTTCGTACGCACTCGCAGGAAGCGCTTGAAACAGCTCTGAAAACATCGGCTTTCTTATTTGGAAACGGTTCTCTGGAATTTTTGAAAACGCTTGATGAAAAAAGTGTGTTTGAAATTTTTGAAGGTGTACCGCAGTTTAATATTGCTAAAGATATATTAACTAACGGAACGGATGTGGCCTCGCTTCTCGCTGAAAATACAGCCGTATTTCCGTCGAAAGGGGAAGTTAAGAAGACTATTCAGGGGGGGGGATTGAGTATCAATAAAGCTAAAGTTGAAAACATGACGGCTGTAATTTCGGCGGATGACCTGATCAACGACCGTTTTATCGTAGTACAGAAAGGGAAGAAAAATTATTTTCTTATTGTAGCCGGGTAAAGCCGTTTTTTGTTATTGGACCAGCAGGTTGCATCCCCGGATATCGGCATGGTCGAAACGACCCAGTACTTCGAAGCTGCCATCGGCATGGGTCCGGCCAAGATCCTGTGTAGCAATGAATGAGCAGGAGTTATAATTCGCTAAATCAATGACGTTAATGCCTCCTGTTTTTCCTTTCGGCGGTGGGCTAAGCGGATCGTTTGTATCGCGCAGCACAACTTTCATCCATGGGGGCGCATAAAAAATACCATCGCCTTTTGAGTAAGCCTGCGAAAGCAGTTCTGTCATTCCATATTCACTGTGAATCTTCGGTACACCAAATCCTTTGCAGAGCAGCTGGTGGAGCTCCTCCCGTACCATTTCTTTGCGTTTACCTTTCATACCTCCCGTTTCCATCACAATAAGCTCCGGAAAATCAATACTGAACTGTTCTGTGAAATCGAGCAGGGCATATGTTACGCCTATTAATATTGTCTTTTTACCCTCATTTTTCAGGTTTAATAAGGTGTGTTGTAATTCGGTAAGGTTGTGTAAAAAATAACCGCTTTCCGGATGACGGCTTTGTGATAACAATGAGTCGACCATATAGATCAGGGAGGAGCCTTCACGTTCAAGATAAGAAGGGAGCAGGGCCAGCAGGCAGATATCCTTAACGGGGCCGTAAAAAAGCTCAAATGTCCGGTTAAAACTTTGTTCATACCACTTTATATCGCTTACCGGATGACGGCTTTGTACCTGCCCGGTTGTTCCTGAACTGGTAAAGATGAGTTCTGGCGTTCCCGGCCGGCTGATAACATCGTGGCTTTTAAAAAAGCTAACCGGCAGAAAAGGAATTTGCGAAATAGTCCGGACAGCATCTGGTTGTATACCCAGATAATGTATAAATGCTTTATAAACACTGCAGTGTACAGCCTGATGTTTGAATGTGGCTAAGGCAGCCTCTTCAAAGTCCGTCTCACTGTTTATGAAGAAAGCAGGTGTATTTGTATTCACCGTACAAAAGTACAAAGAATATTTCTAAGCGCGGTTTTTGGATGCAATGACCGCTTTCCGGAAATAATACCCGCACAGGCCGCTAACAGCTGCTGTAAGTCCTCCTAAAACAGCTGTGATCAGCAATACGGCATACCATACGTTAACACCCGTCATTTCCGCTACCCGGCCGGCTAAGAGATGATGATTAGGAATGCTTTTATACAGCGCCATACCTGCCCAAAGCACCAGAATAGCAAAAAAAGACTGCCAGAATGAGATCTTCGCTGTTTTACCGATCAGACCGCAGGTGGCAAAAGCCAGCACAATGATCACCCACCAGGGTAAGCACAGTTGCAACAGGAAGGAGGCAATGAGAATGACAAAGAAAACCATGGTTATTTTTTTGAGATTTTTAAACGGGAAATAATAGTTGCCGATTTATCGTTAACCGATTGCATATAATAAAGGTCATATAGCTTACCGTGTGCCCAGGCGTCGACCATATTGTCGTAAAACGGACTTCCCGGGTTTCCGGATTGCCCACCGGGAAAGACACCGTAGCCCTTTGGCATTTTCCCTAATTCGACGACCATACGCCATGAGGGGCCGTTGGTTTCGCTGAGTGCATTTACGGTACTTTTTGAACCGCCGATACCCAGCTTTTTGGTGCCAAATCCGGGTATTTTGGCTAGGTGCGGTACATTACTGCCTTTTACATTTCCCCACTCCCAGTTTTGGCCGATGGGCCCATATTTACGTTCCAGACTATCACAGGTAAACCGAAATGCTTCGTTAACCAGATCGGTCAGTGTTTCTTTTTGAGGCGTATGTACATTGTCAAACCAGTGTGAACCCGGATCTTTTTGGATCAGCTCAATGGTACGGTCACGGCTCGGATAGCGCATAGGTATATCTTTAACCGTGAATTCGTCATTCCAGATGTTATACGAAAGCCGGTTTGTCCACAGATCGAAGATGCTGGCCGCAATTTCTTTGGCCTCAAAACATTTATTCCATTTTTGCATCAGCTGCTGCGCTTCTTTTTGTGTGGCATTCAACGACGCGGCATTCACCAGCGGAAGGATATAGGGTAAGAGGTTCTCTGCAAAAATGCTGTAAGAGTCCATTTGCAGGTTCCGCATACTGTCGGCAGTAGCCTTATGCATCTGGTTCAGGCGGTCGTTAATTCGCCTGCCTCTTTCGTAGGGAGAAAATTCCCAGTTAATATAGTATGGATAGGTAGGATCGGTAGAAGACTGGTTTGCGGAGCTCACAAAACCCCGGGGCGGGTTTTTTACTGTAGGGTTTTGCTCAGCAGGAATCCATCCCTGCCAGTCGTTTGAAGGATCGGTTCCATCTAAAATGAATTTTCCCTGATCTTTCCACTTTAACGGGAATTTCCCATTGGGTGTGATCGCGATATCGTTTTGATCGTCAGCAAAAATAAAATTCTGTGCCGGCGCTGTAAAAAAGGTCAGCGCTTTGCGGTAATCGGCATAATTCTTCCCGCGATTGAGGTAATAAAAGGTCATCAGCTCATTTGATTTTTCATGAGCGATCCATCGGAGGGCATTTCCTGTCGGCACGTTCGCTGCACGGCCATATACCGGTTTCTGTGTATATACTACCGGTCCGTGATGTGTGTAATAAACCGTGTCGGTAAAGGGTTTTGTACCTCTTACTTTAATCGTTTCTATATGTGATGAGGTATTTTTCCACTGATTGTTGTACCAGTACTGATGGTACGAATTATCTTTGAATTTGATCTGATAAAAATCGAGTACATCTGCCGCTACATTCGTTACTCCCCAGGCTATATTTTTATTAAAGCCGATAATAATGCCCGGTGCTCCGGGTAAAGAAACGCCATAGGCATTTATGCCGGGTGCATGTAACTGGATCTGGTACCAGATGGAAGGCAGCGTAAGATCTAAATGCGGGTCGTTAGCCAGAATAGGAAAACCGGAGGCCGTCCTTGTCCCTGAAACAGCCCAGTTATTACTGCCGATACCTTCTTCTTTTTGTTTTGTTTTCACCGGGCTGGTTAACATTTCAGTAAATGCCGCGGGTGCTGGTGGTACGGGTAAAGGCTTAAAGTCCCATGAAGTCCCTACCGGAATGATAGGATCTTCTTTAAACGGATAATCAGGAAACAGGTCTTTGGTGACATCAGGGCCAAACTTTTTAAGGATATTGGTCATATAAAACTCGTCTGAACCCATGGCCAGCACAGCCGACATCTGTTTCAGTAATAAGGCGCATTTAACAGGTGTCCAGGCTTCCGGCTTAAAATCAAGGATCTTATATTCAACCGGGTAATCTGCTTTGGCGAGCTGATGAATATAGGCATTTATACCTTCCGTATAGGCCAGGATCATGGCTTTGGCCTTGGGGTCTTCCATCATTCCTTTTAAAGAGTTCTCGGCGCCGTATACCATCCCCATCCGGCGTTGATAACGATCTACTTCAATGGCTTTTTCACCTACAATTTCCGAAATCCGCCCGGCAGCGAAGCGGGTTTGAAAATCCATTTGCCACAGACGATGCATAGCCGTAACATATCCCTGTGCATAATAGAGGTCATGGTCGTTTTGTGCAAATACATGGGGGATCATGCGGTCATCAAAAATGATGTTGATCTCTTCCTGTGCCCCCTTTAAAACGATTTTCTTTTTTGTGGCAGGCTTACTGCCTTCGGCGTTTTGCCAGAAACCCGTGAAAGGATTTAAGAACTTCATCAGCGGAGGTGTATTCCCGAATTTTGTGTTCAGCGCATAAGCGAGTAAAACAGGTATAAGTATGCAAACAATGGCTTTAACTTTGTTCATACAAGTGTGGTTCTATATTTTGATCTTATTTCAACGTGCGTATCAGGATGCAATTTACTATAAAATTAAATTCAAAATGCAATGAAATAAGATTTTGCAAATTATTTTTAATGCCGAATAGAATTTGTTAGTGTCAAAATTTGTATTTAAGTTTATATCTGAATACACTAAATAAAAACGAACGTATGAACAAAATCTTTACTAAAACCATTTTCATGCTTTTCCTGCTGATCGCCACCGGAGCGGGCGTGTATGCACAAAGCATTGTTATCAGCGGTAGTGTAACCGATAAGGTCACGAAAGAACCTATACCGGGCGTAAGTGTTACGATAAAGGGAAAAACGATAGGCACATCTACCAATGACAAAGGCCAGTTCTCTTTCAGTACAACAGAGCGGCCGCCTTTTGCAATTGTGATTTCTTTTCTGGGTTACAATGCTGTTGAACGGGAGATCACCGGTAACAGTACCGGCTTACAATTTGAACTGGAGCAGGGTGTCATTTTAGGTCAGGAAGTGGTGATCTCAGCTTCGAGGACCCCGGAGCGTATCCTGGAATCGCCGGTGAGTGTGGAACGTATCAGTGCAGCTGCCCTTAAAGAATTACCTGTGCCCTCATTTTATGATGCGTTGAATAATTTAAAAGGGGTAGAGATGAGTACTCAAAGTTTAACCTTTAAATCGGTAAACACCCGTGGCTTTAATGCGAATGGAAATACCCGTTTTAACCAGTATATCGACGGAATGGATAACCAGGCGCCAGGTCTGAACTTTTCGGTAGGTAATATTGTAGGGATGTCTGATCTGGATGTGGATAATGTAGAACTGCTTCCGGGTGCAGCGTCGGCTTTATATGGTGCAGGTGGTATCAACGGAACGCTGTTAATGACTTCGAAGAATCCTTTCCAATATCAGGGGGTAAGCTTCCAGTATAAAGGCGGTATCAATCATGTGGCTGATAAAAACACCAATATGGGTGTTCAGGAATTCAAACAGTTTGATTTGCGGATGGCAAAAGCCTGGGATAAATTCGCTTTTAAAACATCGTTTTCTTTCTTACAGGCTAAAGACTGGGCTGCAACCGATACGCGTAACTTTGACCGCACAGCTCGTCAGTTAAAGAGTGGTGACCGTAATTCAGATCCCAATTATGACGGGATCAATGTATATGGCGACGAGATCAGCCAGAACATGATCAATGTGGCGCAGAGTGTACAGAATCAAACGATTGCGGGAATTGCATCGGCAACAGGCGGTGCTATCCCGAATATTAAATCCATGATCGATGCTACTTTCGGGGCAGCCATTCCAAATGCAGCACAGCAGGCTGCGTTTTTGAGTGGTTTACCGGAGGCCTTACGTCCGGCAGTTGCTAATTATTTTCCTTTTTATGTGGGGCTAAAAGCCAATTTAATTCCTAATTCGTTTATTTCAAGAACCGGTTATGAAGAAAGCGCTCTGGTCGATTATAATACGAAGTCATTGAAAACATCAACCTCTTTGCATTATAAGATCAGCAATACAGTTGAAGCGATTGCTCAGGCGAACTGGGGAACGGGTACTTCAATATACACCGGAACAGACCGCTATTCGCTGCGGAATTTTAATGTGGGACAATATAAATTGGAATTAAAAGGCCAGGACTTTTTCCTTAGAGGATATACCACTCAGGAACGTTCAGGCGAGGCCTATAATGCGACCATTCTGGGTACTTTTATTAATGAAGCCTGGAAACCCAGCACTACATGGTTCCCGCAATATATCGGAAATTATGTGGGTGCAAGAGCCGGTGGCCAGAGTGATGCAGCTGCACATGCCTATGCGCGTTCACAGGCTGATATAGGCCGCTTCCTGCCGGGTACTGTAGGTTTTGAGACGGCGAAGAGCACGATTATCTCCAAACCGATCGGTCCGCAAAACGGAGCAAGATTTATGGACAAAACCAATCTGTACCATTATGAAGGTATGTATAACTTCTCCAACGCGTTGAACAATGTGGTGGATCTGCAGGCCGGGTTCTCCTATCGTACATACTACCTGCATTCAGACGGAACCATTTTTGATGATGCTAACCGTGATATCACCATTGATGAAATGGGTGCTTTCGTACAGTTAGGTAAAAAGCTCACCGAGAAATTCAAAATGACGGTAGCCGGTCGCTATGATAAGAGCAAGAACTTTGAAGGCCGCTTAACACCACGTGTTACAGCTGTTTATACTGTTGCGCCGAACAATAATATCCGGATGTCCTATCAAACCGGTTACCGCAACCCGACTACCCAGGATCAGTATATTGATTTAGCAGTAGGAGGAGGATCTACCCGTTTGATCGGTGGTTTACCGGAATCGATTAATAAATATAGCTTAAATACCAATAAAGGCGTATTAGCTTCCAGCTACCGGGCATTTTTGGCCTCAGTGGCTGCCGGAGCACCAAACCCGGCTTTATTAACGCCTTATACTTTCGATGCCGGCGGCTTACGCCCGGAAAGCGTACAGTCGTTTGAGCTGGGTTACAAAGGTTTAGCTACGCCTAAACTGTTAATTGATGCCTATGCTTATTATAACATCTATAAAGATTTTATTGGTGGCGTGGATCTATACCAGAACCCAACGGCTACAGCTGTTAAATTCAGTGTTCCGGTTAACCTTGCGGGCAATGTAAAATCATATGGCGGTGCATTTGGTTTAGATTATCAGACAGGAAAATGGAACTGGAACGGTAATGCTTCCTATAATAAGATCGGGGATACGCCTGCCGGTTTTGATAATAATTTCAATACACCTGAATGGCGTTTTAATGCCGGTGTAGGTAATCGTGAAGTGATTAAGAACGTTGGATTCAATGTTCAATACCGCTGGCAGGATGAGTTTTTATGGAACTCGACCTTTGCAAGAGGTATTGTGCCTTCGTTCTCTACTGTTGATGCACAGGTTAGCCTGAAGGTACCTTCCGTGAAATCGGTTGTTAAATTAGGCGGTTCCAACATTTTAAATAAATATTATGTTACCTCCTTCGGTAATCCGCAGGCAGGTGCTATTTATTATATCGGATTTACCTATAATCCGTAAACAGATTTTTGTTTTATAAAGAAAGCTCTCTGATCTTTGGTCAGAGAGCTTTTTTTGTTCAAAGAATTTTAATATGTTTATTGCTACGCTATGAACAAGGAAGAATAAGCGAAACAGGATATCATTGTTGAAGAATTTTTATGGAACCGCCATGATTTTCAAAATCACACAATGGAATGATTGGATCATGGCAGCTTCATCACCGCTGAAAACAAATTTAAACAGATGAAAGAAATTAACGAGGAGCGAATAGAAACAAAAGCAGGACTTATAGAAGAAGAAACCATCCAGCATTTAAATAATCCGGTTACCGATTTAAAACCTATTGTAAAAGAGTACCTGAGTGCCGTCATCAGGGTGAAAGAAGAACAAAATCGTTTCTACTTTTCGGATGGTCAGGCCGAAGTGGAGGTCCGTGTAGTGAGTGATGAAATTATCCGTATTCGCCTGGCGCCGCACAGTGTATTTTTAGACGATTTTTCATATGCCGTTCCGCAGGTAGATCAGAAAGTGAGTACGCTGCATTTTCAGGAGCATCCTGATTTTTATACGGTTGCTACGAATACCGTTACCTGCAGGATCAATAAGGCCGATTTCCATATTTCATTTACGGATAATTTAAGTGGAATGGAAATGAGCAAAGATGCATCGAGTATGCATTGGGAAGAAAATGTAGATTTTGGCGGTTATTATGTGTATGCTACCAAAGAATGCCGGCCGGAGGAAAATTTTTTCGGCTTAGGTGATAAATCGGGAAATATGAATTTACGGGGCCGTAAATTTCAGAACTGGAATACGGATGCCTATTCTTTTGGCTGGGACCAGGATCCGCTTTACCGCACGATTCCTTTTTATATCGGAATATATAAAGAAATGGCCTATGGTATATTCTTCGATAATACATTCCGTTCTTATTTCGATTTTGGTAAAGAGAATAATGAAAAAACAAGCTTTTGGGCAGACGGCGGTGAAATGCAATATTATTATATTCATGGGCCGCATGTGATGGATGTGGTCAAGCGTTATCAAAGCCTCACCGGCACCCATGCTTTACCCCCAAAATGGGCTTTAGGCTACCATCAGTGTCGCTGGAGCTATTATCCGGAATCGAAAGTCCGTGAAATTGCCCAAACCTTCAGGGAACTGCAGATCCCCTGTGACGCTATCTATCTTGATATCGATTATATGGATGGCTACCGGTGTTTTACCTGGAATAAAAAGTATTTTCCCGATCCTAAAAAGATGATCCGTGACCTTTCCGGTATTGGCATGAAAACAGTGGTGATGATCGATCCGGGAATAAAGGTCGATAAGAACTATTGGGTATTTAAAGAAGGAAAAGAAAATAACTATTTCTGCCGTCGCAGCGACGACTATTTCATGGAGGGGCATGTCTGGCCCGGGCGCTGTCAGTTCCCTGACTTTACCAATCCTAAAGTACGGGAATGGTGGGGAGGCCTGTATAAAGAGCTGCTCGATCTCGGGGTGGCGGGTTTCTGGAACGACATGAATGAGCCGGCCGTATTTGGTGCCGGGACGTTCCCGAATGATGTGCGGCATTATTACGAAGGTTACCGGGGTTCGCATCGTAAAGCCCATAATATTTACGGTATGCAGATGGTGCGTTCTACCTACGAAGGCCTGAAAAAGCTGATGCATAATAAACGTCCGTTTACCATTACCCGTGCCGGGTATTCAGGTGTGCAACGTTATGCCTGTGTATGGACAGGTGATAATGTGGCGACCTGGGAGCATCTCAAAATCGGCAATATCCAGTGCCAGCGCATGTCGGTTTCGGGTGTGCCGTTTGTGGGTACCGATATCGGTGGATTTAGCGGTGAACCGGATGGTGAACTGTTTACCCGATGGATACAACTGGGTACATTCTCGCCTTTCATGCGGGCACATTCAGCGGGTGATACCGCAGAGCGCGAACCCTGGAGCTTTGGAGAACCTTATACCCGTATCAACCGGAAATTTATCGAATTAAGGTACCGCTTAATGCCTTATATCTATTCCGTATTCTGGGAACATCACCGTTATGGTTTCCCTATCCTGAGGCCGCTGGTGATGCTGGAGCAGGAGCAGATCAGCAATCATTTCCGCCAGGATGAATTTAGTTTTGGCGATAAAATACTGGTATGCCCGGTGCTGGAGCAGGGCGCAACCTCCAGAAAAGTATATTTACCAAAAGGGCAGTGGTATAACTTCTGGACACATGAATGGTTAGACGGGCAAAACGAGTATGATATCGAGGCACCGCTCGAAGATATGCCCTTATTTGTACGTGCCGGTTCCGTTATTCCCGAATATCCGGTGATGCAGTATGTCGGTGAAAAGCCTATCGATGAGGTCTGGCTGAATATTTATTATACCGAAGAAGAAGTCAACTCATTTATGTTCGAAGATCATGGCGACACCTTTGCCTATGAACAGGACATCTATCTGGAAAAGAAATATACCGTTCGCGGCGATGGCAGAAACCTGTTTGTTACACAAACGATCGAAGGTCTGTATACCCCAAATTATGAGTGGTACGATTTTTATGTGATCGGACTTCCGTTTAAGGTGAGCAAAGTTTTTGTGGATGATAAAGAAGCAGCTGATTTCCATACCGATGAGCGGGGAAGATTACGTTTCCGCTCGAACAAAAACTTTATGCATCTGAAAATTATCGGGGTATCATGATCCATAAGCTCAGCATTATTTACACGAAACATTTTAAATTGATGTTGTGTCTGAATTTCTGCCTGAGCTTATTTTTTGCTTATCTTTTTTACCGGAAAGGCTTTAACCGGGTACCCTTGTATAATTTAGCCGTTTTCTTTAAGGCTCTGGGATATTTGTTTACGGTTACGGTTGAAAAATTCTTCTTTACGGGCCGTAATTATTATTTTAAAAATCAGGGGATTAGCTATCGGCGTTTGTTTACTACGCTCTTTTCGGTTGATGCAATGATCTTCTTACTTGTCTTATTCATGGTATGGCTGTACAGGAGCTTTATATAGATAGTGTGGAACATCATTTTTCCGGCCGTAAAATTTTAAACGGTGTATACCTTCGTTGTCAGACGGGAGAGGTATTGGGGCTTTTGGGACGGAACGGGAGCGGGAAATCCACGTTACTGAAAATCATCTTTGGAGCACTTAAACCCGATTATATGCATCTGAAGATTAACGGGTTGCTTTTAAACCGCAGCTATCTGACCGGCAAAACAGCTTATTTGCCACAACGTTATTTTATCCCCGGCTATTTAACGGTAAAGACCGCAGTCAATTTATTTACGAACCGGTACCGGAACCGTTTATTAGCGACAGATATGATCAGGGAGAATCTGCATATACCGCTTCATCACTTATCAGGCGGAAACCAGCGCCTGATTGAAGTGTTATTGATCATTTACAGTGATGCCTCTTTTGTATTGCTCGATGAGCCTTTCTCACAGTTAGCGCCATTGATTGCGGATGAAATACGGCTGCACATTGGAAAATTTAAAGCGGAGAAAGGCTTTATTATCACCGATCATTATTACCGGCAAATACTGGCCGTTGCCGACCGTATGGTGTTGCTGCATAACGGTGCAGCATATCCGGTAAAGGAGGAAGATGATTTGAAGTTACATGGTTATTTACCGGTATAAGATTGGAATTATTTGATTATCTTGTTGTCACCATGTTTGATGAATAGATAAAAATGTCAAAAAGTACAAAAAAGCAACCCGCCATCCGGGATAAAAAGGAACATCATCCCAATCCTTTTAAGGTATACCAGAAAAGTGTATGGGCCCACAGTTTGTTTTCGGATTTCGATATTTCGCTTTTCCTGGCCGGGAAACATTTCCGTCTTTATGAAAAAATGGGTGCGCATAGCTGCATGTTCGACAAAACGGAGGGTACTTATTTTGCCGTATGGGCACCATCTGCCAGAGAAGTTACGGTGATGGGCGATTTTAATGGCTGGCAGCGGAACACGCATCCACTATATAAGCGACAGGATCATTCGGGAATATGGGAAGGCTTCATTCCTCATATCGGAAAGGGAACGCTTTATAAATATTATATCAAAGGTTTTGACGGCAGTGATCACGAGAAAAGTGATCCTTATGCCTTTCGGTGCGAGCATCCGCCGCAAAAAGCATCCATCGTATGGGATACATCCTATACATGGAAAGACAAATCGTGGATGCGTCAACGCCCTAAAATAAATACCCTGGATAAGCCGGTTTCGGTATATGAGGTACATCTGGGCTCCTGGCAGCGTGACCCATCCGATCCCGAGCGCGTTTTAAGCTATGGCGAAATTGCAAAAGCACTGGTGCCTTATGTGCTTGAAATGGGTTTTACGCATGTCGAGTTCCTGCCGGTGATGGAATATCCGTATTACCCGTCATGGGGTTACCAGGTTACGGGTTATTATGCGGCCAGCTCAAGGCATGGCCATCCGCAGGACCTGATGGCGCTGATTGACGAATTGCATCAAAATAACATCGCGGTGATCTTAGACTGGGTACCTTCACACTTTCCCGGTGATGCGCATGGCCTGTTCCGTTTTGACGGCACGCATTTATATGAACATGCCGATATGCGCAAAGGTTTTCATCCCGACTGGAAATCCTATATTTTTAATTATGACCTGCATGAGGTGCGCTCATTTCTCATCAGCAATGCGATGTTCTGGCTCGATCGCTTTCATGTGGATGGCTTAAGGGTAGATGCTGTGGCCTCGATGCTGTATTTCGATTTTTCGAGAACGCCTGAAGAGTCGGGAACCAATGCTTTCGGTGGACGTGAGAATCTCGGTGCCATTGCCTTTCTGAAAGACCTGAATGAAGCGGTATATGGCCACTTCAAAGGCGTACAAACCATTGCCGAAGAAAGCAGCACATTTGACGGGGTTACACGGCCGGTGTTTGCCGGAGGTCTCGGATTTGGCATGAAATGGATGATGGGCTGGATGAACGATACACTGAAGTATTTTAAGCATGATCCGGTATACCGCAAATTTCATCATCATCAGCTTACTTTTGGTATGACCTATGCGTTTACCGAGAACTTTATGCTGCCGTTTTCGCATGATGAGGTGGTGCATGGCAAAGCCTCTATGATCTATAAAATGCCCGGTGATGAATGGCAGAAATTTGCCAATTTAAGAGCTTTATATACCTATATGTTTACGCATCCGGGCTCGAAGCTGCTCTTTATGGGGAATGAATTTGCCCAAACCAACGAATGGAACTTTACGGAATCGTTAAACTGGGACCTGCTGCAATACGCGCCGCATGCCGGTATGCAGCAGCTGGTCAAAAGGCTTAACCGCCTGTATCGTGAAGAACCGGCCTTATATAAAAAGCAGTTTTCATATGAAGGCTTCGAGTGGCTGGATGCTGACGATGCCGGCCATTCGATATACAGCTACCTGCGCAAATCGGGCAAACCGAAAGATATGCTTTTAGTGGTGGTCAATTTAACACCGGTTTTCCATGAACAATATCGGGTAGGGGTGCCTTATAAAGGAAACTGGGAAGAGCTTTTTAACAGCGATGATGAGGCGTACTATGGCAGCGGTAAACTCAATCCGGGTGTTTGCGTCACTGAAGCTGTAAAATGGAACCGGCAAAAACAATCTATCCTTATCCGGGTACCGCCATTGGGAGTAACGGTACTGAAAAGAGCAAAATAGAACTATGGGCGTTGGCTTCGGCGATAGATAAAAAAGGCCGCCAGCGTTAACACCATACCACCGGCGATCATCAGTAAGAGGCGATATCCATTCACGGCTTTGGTTAAGACCAGCTGCTGGTCGGTACCCATATAAATTAAATTATCCCAGTAATAGGGCAGGTAAAGCGCATTATTATCCTGTGGTGTATTTAACCAGTCGGTTTTTGCCCTGTGCAGGGCCTCACCGTTTTTCTTTCCCTCCAGCACATGCTTATAAAATTGGCCCATAATGACAGAAGCGGCTACATCATTTACTTTCCATAATCCGGCAATGGTAGCGGGCGTGCCAATGGCATTAAATCCACGCGACAGGCTGATAATCCCTTCACCGGCTGATAGCAGGCCGTCGGCTGTCTGGCAGGCGGTTAAAACGACTAAGGCGGGTGACTGTTTTTTTGCTGAAAGCTCAAAAAGGAAGAGCTTCTCACGGCCGAGGTCTAATACAGGCTCCTGGTTTTTTTCGGATAAATAGGCATGTGTGCCAATGTGCAATACTTTACTATGGCTAAAGGCCTGGTTAAGCGCAGCGGTATTTACCTGATCGTTCATGATAAAATTACCCCTGATCATCTTTTTTATAGTTCTGGCTTCAGCTTCTACGGCATGAAGTGCTTTTTTGCCTTCCTGCTCATGGGTAATGAAAAACCCTGTAAAGCCTTCGGCAGGGGTCTGTGCTTTTTGCCGGTTCAGGGTTTGTAAGGAAAAGGCATAGGTTACCTGATTCTTTTTTATGAAAAAGGGCCAGTTTGCAATGTCAGGACGGTAGCGGGCATCGGTTACTAAACCCTCAAAAGACAGATAGCCGAGTACATCATCCGGAATGATGGTAATGGCTTCGCCGGGTTCGAAATGTATATCCTTCAGCAATAGCTGGTAAATCTGAAACGATTTTTGATAGAACATTTCCGGGGCATTCATCATCGCGGCAGGGCCGTCTTTAAAATAAGTATTTACATACTGTTGAATACGGGAACGCAGCGTATCCGCCTGTGCGATCCGGTTAACATTTAAGACGGCTCCCTTGTGGATATCAATGCGATATATCGCATCCCTGCCGGCAAAATACTCTATAGTTTTTGCCGATTGTGCGGTGAGTGCCTGTTTTACAGAAAGTTCGTTGTTTATCGTGTTGAACCGGGGATATTTTTGTCTGATTTTTTTATTGATGAGCGCTAAGTCATACTTCATCTTACCGCCTGTTGTTAAATTTTCCGGCAAATTCCCCTCCATTACCTGCCGTTCATTGTATATAATAGCGCGTTCAAGGCTTGTTTTTCTGATAAAAAGTGAATCTTTCTGATTAATTTTTGCCAGGAACTGGTTGCGGTTAATCTGGTCTAAGAGTGTCCGGCTCTTACTTTGTTCGGCCAGTTCCAGGATTTCATTCAACCATTTTTGTTCTTTAGTGTGCTGATAAAGCCTGAATGTAATTTCGATCCCTTTTTCGGTAATGTGCTTCAGATTTGCCTGTAAGCGTTCTTTAGTGATATCATCCGCAAATTCATTCCTGATCTTATCACCACTCAGCAGGGCCAGCTTAATATAATGGCAGGCATCAACCGGCTTATTCAGCTGCAGGGCAGCAGAGGCCATCTCCTGGAAAACATCCACCAGCATATTATCCCCATAAATTTTCCGGCTGTCGATCTGGCCGGTAGGATGAAGTATCCTGAGGGTGGAAAGGGTCTGATTAAAATAGTGCATAGCCGCAGACGTCTGCTTGCTGAGTAATTTTATAGTGCCCAAACGGGTTAACAGGTTTGCTTTTTCTCTTAACCGGGTACCCGGATAGTAGGTGTTAAGCAAATGAAGGGCTTTGTTGTAATATTTTTCAGCCAGGAGTAGTCTGCCCAGTGCTTTGTAAATATTTCCGGCGGTGGTATAAGCGCCCATCAGCCAGTATGCATTTCCGGCATCTGTACTTTTCTGTTTCCGGATATTCTGCTCAATCCGTTGCGCGGCTTCCTGGAACTGGTTTTTATCGTATAGGATGTCGGCATGAATATTATTCAGAATAATGCTTGCCGGATTATGCGCATTCACCAGCTGTAAGCCCTTTCTGATACTATTTTCGGCTTCTTTAAGGTTACCCATAGCACGGTATGAAATAGCTATATTACTATAAACAGCCGCTATGTTTTCAGGCTTATCTTTAATCTGGTTCAGGTATTTTACAGCCCGTAACTGCAGATAAAGCGCTCTTTCATAATCGCCCAGCCGGGTATAGTTATTACTGAGGGGCTTAACGGTATATTCTACAATATCAAACTCGGTAACCTTGTTTTTCAGATAATAGGCATAGGCATTTTCATAGCTGTTAATGGAACCCAGGATGTTCCCGTCCAGCAGCTGGTAATAGCCCTGCGTGCTCAGGAGACTTAACCAGGCATAATGTTCTTCATTCGAGACCGCTTTACGCCAAACGGCCTGCTGGGTTTCCATTAAAAAGCCTGGTGGTTCCTGTGGATGTGCAACGGCATAATCGATACGCGCATAAATCCAATCGCTCAGCTTATCTTCTTTTTTCAGCCGGTCGAGTGTCTTTTGAATATCCGGCGATTGGGTAAAACCGCTCAGATGCGTGAAGAGCAGAACGATGAACAGTTGTATTTTCGCACGCATAAAAAGGAAAGGGCTAAAATTTCCAGGTTAGATAAGAGGCCATGCGGTTAATACGGGTTTTGGGATCGTATAAATATCGTATTCCCAGTGATGGGCCTACCCGCACCAGGCCCAGCTGCACATCGGCGAAGAAAGACAGCCGAGTATTTACAAAATTATCTTTCCACTGGTTAACCGGTAAATTCAGCTCCGTATTGCTGGTAGTGCCGCTGGCATTTTGCGTGTTTAACGTATAAACCAGCTCATCGGTATTTTTTCGGTAAAGATCAACCGAAAGCAGTGTGCCTGCGCCAACACCCAGGTAGGTATTCAGGTTGTAGCGAAGTTGTGCAGGTACCAGGTTAATGGTGGTCACTTTTGAATAGCGGATATAATCTTTATTTAAAATGCGGTAAGGAATGCGGTTAATAATGGTATCCTTGCCGGGGCCGCCTGAACCCAACAGTTCACGGCTTTCTTTAAAGCTGCTGAGGTAAAGCTCTATCTGCCAATATGCCCGGTAGGGTGCATAAGGAGCCAGGCTTGCGCCGAACACGATGTTACGCTGGTTCAGATAGGATGGATTATTGGTTTCAAAGGGGAAGCCATAACCGGCAATAATGCCCGGCGACAAGCCCATTTTAAACCGGCCTGTGGCCCGATTGGTGTAAATAGGTTCATTTTTGTCAAATACAATTGCTGCTCCGCTTCGGATAGGCAGTTTTTTAGGTTTTTCACTGAATTTAATCTTATATTCTACGAAGCCCATTGTCGAGTCGGCATCGTTTACCCCTTTTTGCTGTAAGCCGGGAAGGTAAATATTGGTAAATACAAAGTGTACACTGTCTTTTCCTTTGATGGTTTGTATACAACTTTGGTTGGTATAGGCCGAATCGCAGGAGATCACCTCAGGTTTGGTGCGGGTAACCTTAATGGTTTCCATATTAAAAATTTCGGGAATATTTACCGCTACATCTACTTTTTTTGCCGGACCTTTGCCGGTATTCTGAAAACGTATTTTATACGTAAGTTCCCGGTTTTTCCCGGTAAGCCTGTAATTCATGCGTGTTTTTCGCAGCACCATCTTATTGGGGTCGTGCGAAGCAACAATCTGAAGTTCGAGCGTAAAATATTCCCGTTCTGCCAAAGGCTGGTCGGGAATAAATACGGCCGTAAGCCTGACCACGGCATTCGTATCTTTCAGCATTTCGGGTGTGGTTTTAAAATGCATGAATAAAAAACGTTCTTCATTTTGCCGGAGATTATCAAAGCGCCAGGCTTCACTGTTTTTGAAGTCTTTCGCTTTTTCATGCAGCAGCATCTTTTCTTCGGCCGGGAGCATTAACCCATTTAATGAGGCATAATATACGGGAGGCCTGTTCTTTTTCATGGGCAGATACGCCGTTGTCATTAAAGGTTTCAGGTCAGTTTTTTTCTCACCATGATAGGCTCTGGTTTCGGCCAGTATAAAATTATTATTGGAGAACTCCCTGTCATTATATAAAATAGCTACCGTTCCGCTCAGGTTTTGCTGCCCGTTTTCGGGTTTATTCCGGTAGCCGAACACGAGCATCATATCGTCGCCGGGTTTGGGCATACAATTGCTTTTCAGTTCGATATTGCCGCCGGCTTTAAACAAGGAAGGTTCGGTTGTGACAGCGGCCATCAGCGGCCGGGAGCTGCCAGGTTTTATGGGCTGCGGCCGGGTAGGCGGGCGTTTGCCGTCGTCATAATTGTTCGTCGCATATAAGCGGGCGAAAACCGAATCAGGCCGGAGGTAAAGATGCAGAGGATCTTTTTCAAAGCTGAAATGCCCGTCGCCAAATTCCCAGAAATAGGTGTAAAAAGGTTCAGGCGCACCTGCAACAGGCCGTAAAGGCCGCAGACTGGCCGTAAAGCGGGTCAGGCCATTCTCGTTTGTATACCGGATAATAGCCGGTACGGTATCGGTTGGTAGTATTTGTGCCCTTGCTGCGGCAAATGTGAAGAGAAATAGGGTAAGAAATGTTTTCATTAGGCTTTAGGTTCATTAAATAAAATTATATAATTTCTCTTCAACAAAAAAATGAGGCTGGAATCCAGCCTCATTTTTTTATCATAAGCAGAGGATTAATAATTATTTAAGCTGGTAATGGCTGCCTGTACCTGCGCTTCGGTGGTTTCGGCCAGGGTGAGGGTTATACTTTGTCCGGCAGTAATGGTTGTTTCCAGTTCGGCATAGTAATATTTACCATCTTTTATGGAGAAGGATAAGTATTTTCCTTCAACACCTACCGGCATCATATTGTCGTAGCTTTTTACCGCATTCGGGCCATCGGGGGTATAGAGCTGGGCCGCCACATTACTTCCTTTTGCACAGAAGAAGATAAAGGTTTCGCCGCTGAATGCTCTGAATGAGGCTAATGTGCCGGGGTTGTTGACCAGGGTTACACGGGTAGTGGTTTTAGGATTATTATAGCTGTAGAAAACATCGCAGTTAATCCAGCCTAAATTACCCATATCGAACGCAAAGGTGCCTCCAACAGCATCTGCCTCACGTTTGATCTGCACACCGCCGCCAATTGGATTTTGTCCAGGGGCCTGCCATGCCATCTGGTTGTCGTTACCTACTTTCTCGACACCTTCCCAGATCTGGGTAACACCTGTGCGGTTAGCCGGAATAGCGATACGGATGGCTGCATTGAGCGCCTGATCGGCTTTTGTACCGTTTACAGACGCATTCAGGTAGATAAATCCATCGGAAGCTAAAGGGGCTCCGCTGATGTGGTTGGTATTGGTACCGCTGAACAGAACATCGCTTCTTTTTAATACTTCTATTGCTTCGATGCTGATATCGCCGGTTACGGCTGTGCCGCCAAGTTTTATGGCACCTGCGGGAATGATCACTTTTGTACCGCCTTTTAAAACAAAGGTACTGGTTACGCTTCCGTTAATTTTTACTTTCTGAACCTGCGGACCAAATACTTCGGTAAACTCGCGGGCTGACTGGGCCATGTTTAAACGGCTATAGCTTTGATCTTTTTTACATGCTGCACTGAATAAAACAAAGATGGCAACAATTACATAGGTTAAATTTAAGGTTTTCATGATTTTTCTGTTTTAAATTATGCTTACTCTCTTCTGGCTTTTCAGCAACCACCATTTTGTTGTGTTTGATGATATATCCAAAGCAGCCGGAATTTGTTACCCCTATTTTTTAATTTTTTTTTCGGGTCAGGCAGGAAAGTGTAAATTAGCTATGTATAACCGTGTTTATTTTATTGCCAATGGCGAAATCTGTACATCCCGATCAGCGTTATATTACGGCATTGCTGCATAATGATGCCCGGCTTATTCATGAGATATATAAAAAATGTGCAGGACGTGTAAAGTCCTTTGTGACTTTCAATAACGGAACGGCTGATGATGCTGAAGATATATTTCAGGAAGCACTGGTCGATATCTATAACCAGGCAAAATATAAAGATCTGCAGCTGAGCTGCCCGCTGGAACCCTTTCTGTTATTAATATGTAAGCGAAAATGGCTCAACATGTTAAAGAAAAAATCACTTTTACCGGTAACAAATAGCGAGGATGATGTATTATTAGTTGGTGAAGATACATTTGAACAGGCCGAGCGGCTGGAGGAAGAAACGGACAAAGCCGGTCGTTTTGCTTTAGCTTTTGAAAAACTGGGCGAGCGCTGCAAAGAAATCATTCAGTGGAGTATGCAGGGTGAAGCACAGGAAAAAGTGGCTGAAGCCTTAGGCGTTACGTATGGGTATCTCCGTAAAAAAAAATCAGAATGTATGGCAAGCCTGATAAAATTAATTCAGCTTAACACATAGAAATCATGGAAGAGGATAAAATCTTACTGATAGCCCGTTTTATGGAAGGTGATATGGATGCTGAAGAGCAGGCCGGATTTGAAGTCCGGTTAAAGGGCGATGCTGCTTTACAGCAGCTATTGCAGCAGTATGAAGATGTGCAGCAGGGCCTGAAAATGAAATTTGACGATCATACGGCTCTTAAAGAGACTTTGAAAGGCTTTAACCATCAGTATTTTAAAGAAGAACCCCGGCATGTCCGGCTATTACCGGCGATAAAATGGCTAAGCGGAGTGGCGGCTATTCTTATTACCGGTTTGCTGATCTGGGCGCCCTGGAAAACGGGATTATATGAACAGTATGTAGATCAGGGTAAGATGCTGGTTACCGAAAGGAGTGCCGTGCTGCCGACAGATTTAGATCAGGCAGCTTCGTTTTATAATGAAAAGAAATATGATGAAGCAGCGGTATTACTGGAAAAGCTGCATATTGCACAGCCTGAGAATGCCATGATTACGTATTACTATGGACTTTCCCAGCTTAAAACGGATAAAACGGATGCAGCCAGAACAACGCTTCATCCGCTTTACGAAGGCCGTTCGGTGTTTAAATACGAGGCCGCTTATGCCATTGCGCTGAGCTATTTAAAAGAAAACAGGAAGGAAGAATGTAAGCGCTGGCTGGAAAAAATCCCTGCCGAAGCTACCCGGTATACGCAGTCGAAAGCATTGTTAAAAGCGTTGTGAAAAGGCCTGCCCATCCAGGCAGGCCCGTTCCTAACTAACTAACTCAATTATTGATTTATTTGGGTATTCAGAGGTGTGTGCGTTGTTATTTTGCCATTTTAGCTTCGATATCGGCGTAGGGCATCTGGTATTTTTTGGCTTTGGCAAGGGCCATTTGCAAGAATTTCTGTTGCCCTGCCTTGTCGCCCGAAGCTTTGCACATATTGGCTGCGGCTTCCAGCAGATCCATGCTGTGCTCGCCGGTGATCGCCCCTTTTGCCCATGCGGCAAATAAAGCTAAGCGTTCCGGGTTGAGTTGTTTTTTCATCAGCATGCTGTTATGCAGGGCCGTAATGTGGAAGTTATGGACCACCGGATATTTTACCTGGTATTGCAGATAAGCCGTGGTATCTTTTTTAAGTCCTAAGAAATAGCGCTCAGAAAGGGTCTGACGGCATACTTTCCAGGCTTCGGCCGGGAAGGCCTTTTGTTCGCGGCTTATAAAAGCCTCAAACTCCGTTGCCGTACTGCTGCTGTTTAAGGTGTTGCCCAGCCTGTCGAGCAGGGCTTTATCCACAACCGGCTGCAGGATATCTTCCCCATAGGTGGCCACATAGCCGGTATAGTCACTCAGAATGGCTGCGGCCACATCGGCATTGCTGGTGCGGGCGATCAGAAAAGGTAATAAAGCGCTGTTTGCTTTAAAATCCTTAACCGTTTTACTGTATTCGGCTAAGGCTTCTTTATTCATTGGCCCCTTGCGTGTTTTGGCATATTCGGTATAAATAGCCGGGTACATGTTTTCATCATAAGTAGTCGCATAACCATTTAAAAATGCACCTTTGGCTGCTTTTCCGGATGCCTCGTTCAGCAACAGAATCAGATCGCCCGGGTCTTTATAACCGGAGGTATTGAGCACCAGCCTGCCATCGCCATTGATGACCAGGAAGGTCGGAAAGCCATTCATGATATGCTGCACTTTTAAGGTATCGCCCAGTTTTTCAGTAAAGACGTTCACTTTCAGGGTTACAAAGCGCTCGTCTAAAGCTTTCTTTACCGCCGCATTCGGGAATACATCCTGATCCATTTTTTCGCAGGGTATGCAACCGGTAAAGTAACAGTCAACAAAGACCAGTTTATTTTCGGATTTGGCCTTGCGCAGGGCCTGTTCCAGGCTCATCTGGGCAAATGTATTCACAGTGCCACCTAACAGCAGCAGCAGAAATGTATAAAATTTCAAATTTTTCATTATATGGTTATTTCTTAAAGGTGATTGTTTCTTTCTTACTGTCGTTCAGGTATTCCACACGGATACTGGTCTGTGCAGGCAGGTTCTTCAGGCTTTCCAGCATTTTAGCCTCTTTCAGCAGGCTCCGGGCTGTCATCCCGTTGATGCTGCTGATCAGCGTTCCGTTAGGCAGGGCCATTTCGCCATCGGCCAATGCCCGTATGGTGCTCTGTACTTCCAGTTGTCCCTGCAGGTTAAAACAGAGCAGGTATGCCCCCAGGACAAAGTTCAACGGATAAGCATAGGCATGATTGGGCACTATATAAATCTCGTTCTTTTTGCGGTTAATGGTAAAGTTGTACCGGGAAATAATGCCCATACCGATCGATCCGTCAAAGCCGGGGTTCCAGCTTTCATTTTGTCCGCCGCCGGCCATCAGGGTTACCGGCATGTTCCCGATAGCAGGGGTATTGGAAAAGGAGAAACTATGGGCCTTACCGTTAAAGGTAGGGGATGAAATGCCCATGCTGGTCGTACTGGCCTGGTATTCGGGGACAAAGCCGCTCACCAGCAGTTTATGCTGCCGCACAAAAGGACGGAAGCAGATCGCATTGTATGCTGCTCCGGTGTCGAATACAAAGTTACCGGCATAGGATTTCCCGGCAACGACCTCCACATGGGCCGGGATGATAAACAGGCCCTGGGGGATGGTCACCGGAACAACTGTTCCGCCTTTCTCATAACTGTACCCTTCAAATTCATAGAGCGATAGCTGGTAGCGGTTAAAATCAACTTTGACCACATAGCGCAGGGTCATGCTGTTGCCGATGATCCCGTCCAGGTCTTTGCTCATCTGGGGGAAAATGGCGATGCCCTGGTTTTTGAGCTGGAAGCCGTTTTCCAGGGTGACGGTATTGCCGTGTGAGACATCGATCTTCATCGAACCGCCCACCACCGAGGCTTCATGGCTTTTGGTCACTTTCAGGCCTATGCTGTCGGCCAGCGAACGGTCTACGGCCATACCGTCGGCACCGGTATCGAACAGCAGCCGCAGCGGCCGGGGGTGATCATTGATGTTAACCTTTAACACGATAGAACCGTGTACCACTTCAAAGGGGATGGTCGTCACAGCCTGCTGCTGACCCTTTACTTCACCTAAAAGAAGAATAAAAAAACATAAGGCAGGTAGGATTTTTAGATGTTTCATGATGTCGTATTAATACCCGTAAATTTTTTCAAGTGCTTTATCGATATCGTCAGTAGCGCTGGCCGTAATACGGAGAATGATCTTTCCCTCCTTATCGACTAAGATCTTGGTCGGGAAGCCATTGATCTGGTAACTTTTAACGATATCCTGCTTTTCGATCCCATCCTGATTCAAAACATGGACCCAGTTTATGCCATCTTCTTTAATAGCCTTTAGCCAGCTGGCTTTCGATTCATCCAATGTTTTCCCTCTTTCGTGTGCAATAGCAATAATTTCAAAGCCTTTGTCTTTGTATTTCTTATAAAGTTCTTTCAGATGCGGGTGGCTCGCCCGGCAGGGACCACACCAACTTCCCCAAAAATCGAGTAATACGGTTTTACCTTTGAAAGCTTCGAGATTGATCCGGTTTCCGTCTTTATCTGTCCGCTCAAAAGTAATGGCCGGTACACCGGCAAGTGTGCTACTTATTTTTTTGATGTATTCCTTCATCCCTTTAGCTTCCGGATGATCCTTAAGCCGGTCGGAGAGGCCGTTCCATATCCGGGTGAAGTCGTTCGCATTATACAGGTTCTGTAAGCGATTCAATAAGAAAACAGATGCCAGTGCATCGGGATGCGTATTTACAAAATCCTTTTGCTTTTGATATACCCGTTGCCGGGCCGCGTTGGCTTCCTGCTGTAAAGTCCCGGCATCAGCCGTAAGTGGCTGATTATGATATTTGGCATTAAACAGGGCTACCTCGGTTTCATAACTTTTCCGCTCATCGGCTCTTACCTGTTCTTTATACGTATTAAAGAGGTTATTTTCGGTATCGCCTTTTACTTCGGCTATTTGCACCAGCATGGCTTCACCGTTAATCGTAATGTTCTTATCAGATACAAACATATTCAGCACAGGGGCAGGGTTTCCTACCCGGTTACCGTTTTCAATGCCTGTTAACGAGCGGTTAATGGATATATCGAAACGGGCAACTACCGGTATTTCCTGCTTAGGTACTTTAAAAGAAAAGTAATCATCCCGGGCAGTTGCTTTAGTATGTCTGGTTTTACCATCGGTGCCGGCAAAAGCAATCCAGACGCCGTTGTTTGCTAAGCCGGTAAGCCTGCCACTAATGGTAATACTATCGGTTTGCGCATAAATTTTAGGCAAAAAAGTGAATATCATACTGCTGAAAAACAGTATAAAGGCTGTTCTATTCATAGAATGAATGATTTTGAATGAAAACATTGGGCTATCCGGAAATCAGACAGCCCGGTACTTAATGAACTAAACCGTTTTTTGATGACGCGTTATTTAGCTAATTCCTTTTCTAAAAGTGTTTTTAATTCAGGGTTAGACGGGCGAGGAGCATCCACACTTACAATTTTTCCCTGCTTGTCGAATACCAGGAATCGCGGAATGGTATTTACTTTATAATATTGCGAAAATTCATTTCCGGGACCACCGGCAAATAATTGTATTCCGCCAAGGTTTTCATCCCTGATCATTTTTAACCATTTCTCTTTATCTGTAACGGCATCGGTACTCAGGCTGATGATGGCTACTTCTTTGCCTTTCATTTCCTCTTCAAGCTTTTTAAGATGCGGTATCTCCTGCCGGCAGGGGCCACACCAGGTTGCCCATACATCAACCAGAATGACTTTACCTTTTAAACTGGCCATACTAACGGTTTTACCATTTTTATCCGGGTAAGAAAACGGATAAGCTTCCTCACCGGTCTTTAACGTTAACAGCGGTGTTTCGATATCCAGGCTTCTTTTCTTCTGAGCAGCCGTTAAAATATACTGGCCATATGATCCAATCAGCGTTTTAAATTCTGCATGCGTTTTATAACGTCCGGCGGCTTCTAAAACCCACTCGCCTTTTAAGGTATCATTGGGGATTAAGTTCAGGTTGTTCTTCACTCCTTCTAAACCTGGTACATATTTAATACCCTGCTGGCGCTGATTTACGCTAATTAAACCGCCGAGCGTTCTGAAGCCAAAAGGCATGCTGTACACATCTCCGGTAGTCTTTGCAAAGTCCTGTGCATGTAACGTGGCATAGAATGAGCTGTATTCTTCTACCGCCGGATGGGCTGAACGGGGTGTGTTTAAAAAGTTTGTCGCATAGGCAGCCAGATCCCAGGCCATAATCCTGGGCATTCTTTTATCAAAGTTTGCATTTCCGGTTGCTTTTCCGGCTAAGAAATTCTTTGTTTTGGCCACGATTTCTTCCTGCAACGGGAAATAATCTACAAAAGTGCTTTGCACTTTCATAAAATTGACCGCTCTGTGCTCCAACGGAAAAACCAGATCATGCCATTGTGTAAGTACAATATTTTCTTTAGAATTTAATTTTCCGGTTAAAACATAGCTGGAGTCTAAAAGATCAACAGCCAGTTTATCACCACCTTTAAAATAAAACTTATAGTTGTCATTAGGACTCCCGACAGTACCTGTACCTAATATGTACAAACCCTCATATTCGGGATAAAATAAAAAGCCAAATTTACCATTCGATGCAGGGGTGGTGCTGGATAATTCTACCGGCTTACCTTCTGAAACTTTAAATAGCTTTACCGGGCTAAGTCTTTTCTTTACTAATGTTCCGCTGATTTCAACCGGCGATTGGGAAAATGCGGAAAAAGCCGACAAACCACATAACAGGGAAGTTGTCAGTATCTTTTTTAGATTCATCATCATTGATTTCGTTTTATAAAATGTTTAATATAATGGTTAAGGTTTCTGGTGTTTAAAGTGTATAATGCTGTTTCACAACAGCAGACGCACTATGCCTGCTGTTGTGAAAACAACATATTTAGAACGAATTTGAATAGGTCGTTTCAGATATAGCAGGAGCAATGTATATGACATCCCGTACAGCGCCCTTGCCCTCTAAAGTGAATGCAGGAGTAGGATTGAGATTTCCGGAGGTTTTTGTAAACATCCGTACTTTATAATTGCTGCCCACCTTTGTGCCGATCATTACATAATTATAATTGAACGGAGCATCAGATGCTGTCGTATATTTTCTGTGCCGTATAAAGGTAATTTCTTCACCTGCAGGTACCGTAAACTGTAACTGCTCAAACCGGTTGGCCAGGTTTCGTGAATACACCTCATTACCCACCACGAAATACATTATACTTTCATCGTTATCCAATAACATATAACGTGTTGCACTGTAAAGTTTCTCAGAAGCGCTTAACGTATCATTCACAATATTAAAGGCCGTTTTGCTGGGGTTAATCTGTGATAATATTTTTAAGCCCGGATTTGTCTTATCCTGGAATACGGCATATCCCACTACCGGCGATAACCCCGACTTAAATCCCATGTACAACAGGTTTTTATTATTATTATTCGCCGACATTTTAGTGGTGGTTGAATTCACTACCGCAGTCATCACCGCGCCTGTACCTGTACCCATAAGGAATGAACTGCTGGTCTCATCAAAGAAGTATGGGTCTGCAATCCAGCTGGTTAAAAAGTATTTTGACAGGTAATATGGTGTAGCAACGTCGTCTTTGATTTTAGCTACCCCAAACTGCCCGGTATTGGCCGACATGGCGTAAATACTATGGCACTTGCCGTTATTGATCACATAATTTGCCTGGGCACCCATAAACATGGCTACCGGTGCTTTTACCGCAGGCGGATCATAAAATAACGAGTTATAGCCTCTGATCTCTTTCAGCGTATTAATATTGACGGCTGAAATGTCGTTCTCGGCAGCGATAAACAAGGTCCGGGTATTGGCCAGGGTACCCGTAACGTCCGATTTATAGGCCGAAACAAAGGTAAGCAAACTGGCTTTACCGTCTAACTTCTTTCCGTTGATCTGACTGTAGATATCTTCCATTTTACCTTCCTGCGACGGTACGATCGTACTTGGGGTTAAGAAGAGGTCTAAGTCGGTTTTGGAACCATCATCTTTGGCCACATACCATCCGCGTGTAAACTGGGTGACCACATTAATGGTCGAGGTAAAATAGGCAGAATATCCTGTCTTTTTATTTGTTACGCGATACACCAATACCCAGCCTTTAGCTGGTTGTTTGATCAGGTAGTCGAGGTTTTTGGTTTTAGAAAGCGTATCCAATACCGGAGCATAGCCCTGGACATTTGTTTCATAAATACCCCATAAGTATTCAAATTCAGCATTCGGATCCGTAGAACTTACCGTTGGTGTAATGGTTAATTTTTCGGCTTCCGAAATTTTGGTATAAGAACTCTCTATACCTTCAACCGTGATCTTTTCATGGGGTTTGTAATCGTAATTACTTTTATCCTTAGCGCACGACGCTAAGAATACACAAGCACCTAACATGGATGCTATCAATATATTCTTCATGTTTATCAAATATTAAGGGAATATAACAAGTTCACCATTTTCATCTCTTAAAGGGTTGCCCGGATGCGCACTGTTATATTCAACGAGTGCAATTTTTAGTTTACCGATCCAATATTGTAACTCGGCATAATTAGAAGGCAGGGGTTGCATAAAATCCTGATCCCATTTTTTGCCGGTACTGCTGATCATGAACTCATGTTTTACCACCGAATATTTACCATAGTAATATTGTACGGCACTGGCATTCCAGGCAGCCGGCTGACTTAAGCGGTCAGTAAATACGACTTTTCGCCATAAATTACTTACTTCGCCACTCAGGAAATTCTGATCAGGTATTACGTTCAGCTTAAGCGTTACCGTAGTCGTTTTTAAGCTTGGATCGCGCAGCATGATCACCGGCACCTTGGTGTGCACCGTGTTGGCTTTAATCACATAGTGTTTTGTAGCTTTAGGGTCGTTAAATGCGACATAATGTTTACCCGGTTCGGCATTTACGGCGCCCGCTACCTGCTCTTGTTGTAAAGTAAACGAACGGTCGGTTTTAGACACGCCGCCGATGGCATAAATGTCAAAATAAACCGTGTCTTCTTTCGTATTCGTATCCTCATAAAAAAACGTATACGATTTGGTGGTATCGGCCAGATTATACGATGCCGTATATATCCTGGATTCTTCCGGACCAAACTGGATTCTCGCCTTATCGTTATATAAATAATATTGGTCTTTTTTACATGCGTATGCCGATAGCAGAACCATTGCGATGCATACAAATTTTAACTTTTTCATGTGTTCTGACTTTAGTTTAGTGTAGTGATTTCAACAGGAGGTAATGGTGGCAGGTAATTTACAACGGCTGCCGTAGGCGCAAATACAATACTGGTGCGCGGCACATTTAAGCGTTTATAGGCATAAAAGGCCTGTCCCTCGGCATAAAACTCTTTCCGGGTTTCTTTTAATACCTCCAGTGCCCGCTGCATATCATCGGCCGGAAGGGTCGATGTGGTCACGTTCCGGGCTGTTTTAAACGTATTCCAGTAAGTCTGTGCTTCGGCCAGCGGCGCCACTTCGGCCATAATAAGGTACATTTCACTTAAACGGAGCATCGGGATCTGTTTAAAGTCTGTCGTGGCACCGGGGCTTTCCAGCGGTTTGTATTTTTTAATAACATACACTTTCGACTGGTTGGCCAGTGTAAGCAGTTCCCATAGATAGGTTTCACGGATATCGGTACCCGTGTTTCCATACAATGTCGTATTCACCGTGGTCACTGCCGATCCTTTTTTAAGGGTTCCGGACGAATAATACGTGCCGTATTTCGTGAACATATTATAATCATACAGGCCAAAAAGATGCTCGTTCACTAAGGTGAAATCGTTGTTTGCACCGCTCATGTCGGCAGCGGTGCCCAGGCGGAATTTAGCTGACCCATCCTGGTTTTTGGCATCGATCACGACTTTGGCATTTTCATAGGCTTTTTGTTTATCGCCAAACCATAAATACGCCCGGGCCTGCAGGGCCTTGATAGCATAATAATTGAGCCTTAAATAACGGAACGCTAAATAGGTATCGTCGGGATTAAAACCACTCGACACACTCGGCGATCTTAACTGGGCAATGGTATACTGCACAATAGGATCCACATCTTTTGCCAGTGCTTCAGCATCAGCAAGATCTTTTAATAAAGCGGTCTTATAGGCCTCAAAAGGAATTCTTGTAGTGGGTGTTTTGGAAAGCGTAGTCACATAGGCCAGCATGTTTCCGTTCGACGGGTCAGAAGGGATGGGGCCGAAAAGACGTAGAAGATCTAAGTGACAATACGCGCGCATGGCCAGTGCTTCCGATTTAACAAGTTCATACATGCCTGGGGTTGTAAATACCTCTTTTTTAGCATCGATCTGCCCTAATATGGCATTCACACCGGCAATGATCCTGTATTCCTGCTTAAAAATTTCGGAAAGCGCACTTTCAGCGCCTGCCTGTGTATAATTGAAAAGGCCAAGCGCCTGATCGGTATTGCCTGAGGTCACATCCCAGCTTGACACCAGCTGTTCAATAGTGGTCTGTGTCATTGCCAATCCATAGGCATTGTTATCTTTCATCTGGACATATACCCCGGCCAATGCATCTTTAAAGCCGTTCTGTGTACTGAAAAGCACATCCTGCGGCATTTGTGTTTTAGGCACCACCTCTAAAAACTTCTTACACGAAGTGAAGGGCAATACCAAAAACAACGTCAGTAAAATAAAACTAATTTTTTTCATCACAATATAGTTTAGAACGTTGCGGTTAAGTTTAATGAGAATTGTTTGGAGAAAGGATAATTAGTACCTCTTTCTCTTCTGATGGTCGATAAGTAGAACACATCAGCCATGTCTGCTCCTACATTTAAGGCTTCCAGTCCCCAGCCTTTGAGAAACTTCTTCCCTCTGAAATCATATTTTAAAGAGATGTTCTGCAGGCGAAGCGTATTTTCGTCCTGTACAAAACGCGATGTTTTACTGGTGGCGGTGGTAATCAATATACCTTTAAACGCCGCCATATCACCCGGATACTGCCAACGGCTCTCAAATACCCTTGCATCCACATTATACCTGTAATTGCCTCCTTCTACTTTATTCACCAGTGTCTGGTTATATTGCTGCCCGCCAAACTTGTACCCAAAAGAGGCGTTCACAATAAAGTTTTTGTAATTCAGCATGCTGCTGAAGTTTCCGGATATCTTAGGATCGGTGACGCCCACAGCGGCTACATCACTGGCTTTCCAGGTATAGGTAGGTAAACCGTCCTTACCTAAGAAAAGTTCTTTACCCGTACTGGGATCGATACCCAGTGAAGGCACAGCCCATATCGTATTGGTGGAATAGCCCTGTATATAGATCCCGTCGATCGTCGTGGCCGAGCTCAGGTTGTTTTGCTGTGCCTGCCGATATGCGGCCGAGGTGGAAATGATCTTGTTTTTGTTATGCATGATCGCACCGGTCACACTCCACGATACATTACCCGGATTCGATAGGATGAAAAACGTAGCCTTCACTTCGTAGCCTTTATTCCGCATACTGCCGATATTTTCAATATAGGTGGTAAACCCATTGGATGCCGGTAAGTTAATGGTCGACACCAGATCCTGTGTGGTTTCTTCATAATAATCAGCCGTCAATTTTAAGCGTCTGTTCAGGAATTCGGCATCGATACCGCCATTATATTTCATGGTTTGCTGCCATTGCAGGTCTTCATTGCCAAGGCCCATTAAATACGAGCCTAACCAGTTATAATACCGGTCGTTGGTATAATAAGCATAGGTAGAAAGCGCCTGGTAGGCATTAAAGTTCTGCGAACCGGTAATCCCCATTGATCCGCGTAATTTTAAGCGGTTGACGACCTTATTATCCTGCATGAATTTCTCGTTATGGATGTTCCATCCCAAACCGGCCGACCAGAAAGGCGCAAAGCGTTTATTGGCACCAAACTGCGATGATCCGTCAACACGAACTGAGGCATCAGCAAAATAACGGTTATCGTAAGTATAGTTCACGTTCCCGGTAAAGCCAATAGAACGGGTAAGCGCTTCACTTCCTGTCGGCTTTCCATCCTTAGCATACTGTAAAGCCATCGAAACGAAATCAAAATTTGCATTCGGGAAACCTTCTGCTACGAAGCTGTACGAGGAACTTTTGTTTTGAAGTACGTTATAATCTAAACCGCCAAATAAAACGTGTTTCACATTAAAGGATCTGGAGTAGGACAGATTTAAGGAAGCATCGTAGCCAAAAGCATTTGATATTCCGTAACGGTAATCGCCTTTCCTGAAAAAGTCAGATGTAGCGTAATTGGCAAAGGCTGTATGTTCGGCAGGCCGGAAAACATCCGTCTGGCCCGTCGTTTTGTTTAAACCGATCTGCCCTCTTAATACCAGGTCTTTAATAACGGTCCACTCTACAGAAGTATTATTAACCAGGTTGGATGTTCCTGTTTTATTGATCGTGTGTAACGTTGCATTATATAAGGGGTTGGCCGGTAAAGTACTCCAGAAACCCGTATAATCACTATTGCCCGGATTGCCTAATTGTTTGATCACATTCCCTTTTTCATCGTAAGGACGCCAGTAAGGATTAAGCCGGGTATACTCACTAAAGCTGCCATAAGGTGATTCATTCGACCTTCCCTCCGATATCTGCAGGTTATTTCTGAATCGTACATTTTTATAGGTATACTGCAGGGTAATACCGCCGTTAAAGGTTCTTCGGTTAGAACCGATCATAACCCCCTGCTGATCGTTTAACTGTGCCGATGCCGAATAGCGGAAGGCCTGATCACCACCTTCCAGACTTAAGTTGTGCCGTTGTCCTATAGCGGTATTTAACGGAATAGCCATCCAGTCGGTTTCCACACCACTGTTGATCTCATTCAGAATATAGTTGTAGTATCTTTTTAAAGGCAGATCACTTTCAGCACGGGCATTGTTATAATAACCTGCCCGGCGTTCCAGTTCGAGCTTATCTTTGGCTTTTAACAGGTTATAATCGCTCAGGTCAGCTAATTCTACGTTCATCAGCGTGCGGAAGCTCAAACGAAGCTTTCCGGCTTTTGGCGACCGGGTAGTGATCACGATCACACCGTTCGATCCGCGGGAACCATACATAGCCGTTGCGGCCGCATCTTTCAGAATGGTAATCGTTTCCACTTCATTCTCGTTAATGTCAAGAAGTTTTTGCAGGGTGGACTGGAAGCCGTCCAGGATAATCAGTGGTGTATTTAAGCCCACGCGGGTCTGATCCTGTAATTCGCCCACATTCGGCAAGCTCGAATTTCCACGCAGCGTGATCTCCGGTAAACGGTTAGGGTCTGAACCGAATGCGTTGCTTTCCACCACGTTAAACGAAGGATCAAGATTGCGTAGCGAAGTGATCAGGTTACGGCTGCCAAACTGTTGTAATTCCTCTCTGGTCACAGTGACCGACGAACCGGTAAAACTCTTGTCTACCTTTCTAAACATACCCGTATTGATGGTGACCTCATTCATCTGGTTTTCCTGAGGTTCCATCTTTATCACTACATCTGCGTTAATATTTTTTACGCTCAGCTCTCTGGGCTTATAACCCACATAGGTAATCACGAGGGTTTCGTTTTCGGTGGCCATGATCCTGAACCGGCCGTCACTGCCACTCACTGCCGTTCTGCGGTTTGAATTTTTGATTTTGATGGAAGCATCAGGCATTGGTTTTCCCCGTTCATCCTGGATAATTCCTTTAATTTCCTTTTCCTGAATAACAACACTTTCCCGTTCAGGTGCCTTACTACTGATCACGATGATCTTACCCATGATCTCATAGCTTAAAGGCTGATCTTTCAGGCTTTGTTCAAGTGCCTGAACGAGCTCAAGATCTTTAAACTTCAGGGTTACTTTTTTTGTTGGTGATAATACATTGTCGATATACCAAAAAGTATAGCCGCTTTGTTTCTTGATCTGGTCAAATACGTTTTCGATCGGTACATTTTTCATGTCTATACTGATTTTCTGCGCATAAAGGCTTGCAGAAACTTTTAAACAGCATATCATTGTCAATAATACGATCAGTTTCATTATTCTACGGGTTTGTTCCGGGAGTCTCCTGCACTTTTTGGTTAAGACGTGCGGAGTCCGTGTAAATAAATTCATAATTTTGTTTGGTTGGTTAGTTAAATTGATAAATCTATAGTAGGATTATAATTCACGGCCAGCTTTTCCCCGGGAGTGTTCTGACCAACACTTCCGGTTTTTTTTCCGTGCATACATTCTTTTTGTCATTATTCTCTCATAGGCTATTTTATTTAAGGTTAAACATGGTGTTCATTTTAAGAATTAAGGCAGAATAATAAGTTTTCGCTCTTTCAGTTCAAAATGTATCCCGCTTAGCGAAAGCACTTTGAGCATGGCCGATAGGCTTTCTCCTCGTGAGGCATCACCTGAAATGGTATACTCGGGGGTTTTCCCCTGATAGACGATATCAATATCATACCAACGCGCAAGCTGCCGCAGTACAACCTGGGCTTCTGTGCGTTTAAAAACAAACCGGCCATCTTTCCAGGCCGTGGCCAGGTCGGTATTTGCTTCGGTTACCGTCAGGCCTTTCTCATCCGAAACGGCCGCCTGACCGGGTTTTAACATTTTTTCCTCTCCGGCGGTCCTGACACGTACAGCACCTTCCAGAAGGGTCGTCACGCTTAGCGGTTCATCGGCATAATTATTCACATTAAAGTGCGTGCCCAGAACGGTGATTTCCTGTTTACCGGTCGACACCGTGAAAGGACGTGAAGCATCTTTTGCCACTTCAAAGTAAGCCTCGCCACTCAGTTTTACCTTCCGCTCGCCGGCGGTATTAAATTGGGTAGTATAGGTTAAGCTCGACGACGCATTGAGCCACACCCGTGTACCATCGGGCAATTGAAGCGGATAGGTCTCGCCTTTCGCTGTAGACAGCGTATTAATGTGCTGCCCGCCTGCCTGTTGATTGTCGACGATGGTATAGACCAGTCCGCCATCGGCCGATTTGGAAATTCTTACCCCCGTCTCTTCGGCCAGGTTCCCGGCTGATGCCTCCCCGAGCGGGATCTTCTTCCCGTTAGAAAGGGTAAGTGTAGCAGCCTGTTTTCCGGGTGCAATGTCGTACGTAACGGCATGTGCCGGAGAGGTATTTTTTTCTTTTCCGCCACGACGGGATAATGTATAGAAAGCCGTTCCCGATACCAGGACAATGGCCGCAGCATATTTCCAGCGAAACCAGCTTAAGCGAGCCGTTTTCGATTTCCGGTCGTTCGCCACCAACGATAATAGGCGATCGTGCATACGCTCCTTTACTTCCTGCTCATCGCGGGCATATCCATCGGGAAATACGGCCAGCTCATCATAATAATGATTATACCACTTGTCAAAATAAGCCTGCTCTTCAGCAGTAGCCTTTCCTGTTTTCAGCTTATGGGCAATTTCCAGTAAGTCTGCTTTACGGTATTCTTTTTCCATTCGGTAGTCTTTTGGGCTATAGTCCGAAAAAAAAGCACTTACCCTTAGTGGAAGATTAATTTTTTTTTCAGGCTATCGCTTATACTCGAACAGCCATAAAAGGAGGAAGGGAGAGATGGCCATCAGATCGCTGCGCAATTCTTTAATGGCTTTGGAAAGGTGAGCTTCAACCGTTTTCTCTGAAATATTTAGTTCTGCTGCAATTTGCTTATTGGTCATATGCGTTTCACGGCTCATCTTAAAGATAAGCCGGCACTTCTCCGGCAAACGTTTAGTGGCCGCCTCTATCCGCTCCATAAGTTCTTTTTCAAGCAGGTATTCTTCAGCCGATGGATAAGCCGGTTCACTGATTACCGGGTATGCCTGCTCCTGCCGGGCCTGCTTCCGGTATTGTTTATCCATTTGCTTGATGACCTGATACTTTACAGCCACCGACAGGTAGGTGGCCAATGAATACTTTAACTGCAATTCTTTACGACGCTGCCACAGACTAAAGAAAACATCCTGCACGCATTCTTCGGCAATTTCAGGATTATTTAAGCGATTTTCGGCCACAGCGAGCAATTTATCCCAATAACGATAATATAGCGCCGACAGGGCGTGCTCCTGGTCTTCCCGGAGAAGCTCGATCAGCGTATTATCAGAAATAATGGATGTATCATTCACGTTCAAAGACATTCTGAGGCGTTTCTTTGATGATCTTCACGAAGATCCGGTCATAACTCAAACTTAAGATTATTTACGCTATTTTTTATTTTTTTAAAAAAATTACTTCTGATTAGGAGTCTTGAACGAGCCTGACCTGCTTCGTATCTGGTTCGGGTCAGCTTCTTATTTACGCTATAATGAGTCCAGTATGTGTCCAGTATGCATCCAGTATGAAACCAGTATGTATCCAGGTATATACCGGACTTATATTGGATATATTATTGCCTTTATTTAGGATAATTCCTGATACATAGAAATTCAATCCCGAAACAATCCCGAAGCTGTTATAGCGGTGGTCTTTAGATATAAAGGTTCAATTCTTACGTCTGGTATCTTTTTTCTGCCAGTATTTTATGTATTTTTTCTTTTGTTCGTCTGTAAGCGGTTTGACGCAGTATTCCCATGTTGAAGAACTATAATAACCCAGCGGAATATCTTTCTCAAAGTCATCTTTTAATTTTTCAAAATTCAGAACCTGGTCTGCTGCCGTGACGAACTGATCAAACTGGGCCTTGTTATTCGGTTTTAAACCTGTTCTGAATAAATAGTGCTGCTCATCTGCAAACTCAACAATGGGCCCGTAGGAATCTGTAATCATGTATATCTTCCCTCCCTCCTGGCGTGAAAAATCTTTTACGTCAACAGCTAAAGCAGCCCGGTAAAGCGCACGTGAACGTTGCGGGTCTAACGGAATCCGTTGATAGTAAAGTTTGGGAAAGAGCCTGGCTCCGTCAGTCTCCAGATCACCATAAACGTACTGCGTGACAAATGCTTTGCAATGAAGGCTGTCTTTGCCATAAATATCCAGAATATAAGAAGCCGCAATGTATTTATCGATCCAGAAACGCCAGTGTTTCCCATGTGTTACTCCTTGCAGATCGGGCAAATACATCCGTTTGTTTTCTTCGTTTTTGCTGGCATAAACAGCCTGATCCCAGGTATGTATATCGATTACTCTTTGTGCATAAGCACAGGATACTGAACCTATACAGATCAGCATTACATGCATTATTATTTTTAGCTTCATATGGATAGCCATTCGTTCATGCAAAAAAAACGGGGTAAAAGAAACCAGATTTCAATTACCCCTCATGTGGTCTCGACGGGAATCGAACCCATATCTAAAGTTTAGGAAACTTCTATTCTATCCGTTGAACTACGAGACCTTATCGCGCAAATATCGCGTTCCTGAACGACTTTTTAAAATGCTTTTTCGAAGTAAGCGTTTATCCGCTTCAGAAGTTCTATACAGGCCCTGGTATTATGATAAGGACATTTCCAGAAACCGGCCTTGTTTTCAGGCATCAGCGATCCATCGGGATAAACGCCCCAATACCACTCGCCATTCGTCCTGTCTTTTAAGCTGTTTTCTACAAACGACCAGCTTTTCCATACCTGTTGCAGAAACTTCTCTTCGCCACTGAGCTGCCAGGCGTTAAAAAAACCCACCAGGGCTTCTGCCTGCGGCCACCAGTGCTTTTCGCGAACAAGGTGCTGTGCAGCCGTGTCATATTCATAAAACATGCCTCCATCGGTATCGGTTCCCGGCAGCACGGCATTGGCCATCGCCACGGCAAGAGATCTGAAATCCTGTATTTCCTCTTCCCGGCCCAGACTTTCCGCACATTCCTGCAACAACCATGCGGCCTCAATATCATGGCCAAACGAAATCAGCGAAGACTGCGTTTCCCATTGCTGAGAGAAGAATAAAGCCTGATGAAAACCGGCAGCGATAATATGGGTTTTGAACACCTGTAACAAGCTCTTCAGGGCCCCGGCCAGTTGCTCATCGGGCCATACCTGGTATAAGCTGGCATAGGCTTCGATCACATGCAGATGCGTATTCATCGATTTTGCCGCATTCTGGTCTTTTTCGCTCAGGCGCAGGTCGGCAAGCGCCGACCAGTCTTCGGCAAAGGCTTCGGTATAACCGCCATATTCCGGATCATAGCTGTATTTTTCAATAAGCCCGAATGTTGCTTTGGCCGTTTCAAGTGCCTGTACATCCGCCGTAGCCTTATAATATTCCGTTAACCCGTAAATGGCAAAGGCCTGTCCGTAGATCTGCTTTTTCCCGTCTGCTTTGCTGCCGGCAGCCGTAAGCGACCAGTAAAATCCGCCATGCTGCGGATCATAAAAAACAGCATTCAAATAATGGAATGCCCGATGCGCCATCTGCAGATCATCCGGATGCCGGTTAAGCCTGTAGGCGGCCGCAAATGTCCAGAGAATACGACTGTTGAGTACCAGACCTTTAGGGGCATCGGCAATCGCCTGGTTATCATTCCGGATCTCCCCATAAAAACCACCCTGTTCCTGATCAACGGCATAAGTTTTCCACCAGCGCAGCAGGGCATCCAGTTCATCACCGATTGTTTTTCGGTATCCTTCCAAAGCAGTATCCATGGTTCAGAAAGCCTGAGAAGCATCAGCCTTAACCGTCGGATCTTTTTCCGTAAAGGCCTTATTCCGGTCGATCAACTCCGTTAGTGTTTGTACGGATGTGGCTGAGCGCAATCCATCTTCAGGATGATGCAGCACATAATCCAGCAGGCGATCGATACTGCTGGTGGCCACATGCATCCGCGTGTCGGAAGAGGCATAATAAATATATACTGTTCCGTCAGGATCGGCAATCCACCCGTTACTGAAGACCACATTCGAGACATCGCCTACACGTTCATCACCCTCAGGGGCAATAAAATAACCCGCTGGTTTATGGGTAACCCGGGTCAGGTCGCTGATATCGGTTAAAAATAAATATAATACATAACGCAGTCCGGCAGCCGTATATCGCACACCATGCGCCAGGTGCAACCAGCCTTTTTCGGTTTTTAGCGGCGCAGGACCAAGGCCGTTCTTCGCTTCATATACGGTATGATAGATCTTGCGGTCGATCACGACTTCCTCACCGATGACGGCATGGGTAATATCGGGCGCAAGACCAAAGCCAATGCCTCCTCCGTTTCCGGCCTCTACAAATCCATCCTGGGGACGGGTATAAAACGCATACTGCCCTTGTACAAATTCGGGATGCAGTACCACATTGCGTTGTTGCGGCGAAGGGGTTTTCAGGTCAGGTAAACGCTCCCAGCTATGCAAATCCCGGGAGCGGATAATACCGCATTGGGCAATAGCAGCCGATTGGTCACTTTCAGCAGCCGAAGGGTCTCTCCTTTCGGTACAAAATAAGCCATATACCCAGCCATCTTCGTGTGCCACAAGGCGGATATCGTATATGTTGGTATCCGGCTCTTCTGTTTCGGGAACCACCAGCGGGTAATCCCAAAAACGGAAGTTATCGATACCGTTCGGACTTTCGGCGATCGCAAAAAACGATTTCCGGTCTGTACCTTCCACCCTGGCCACCAAAATATATTTATCCTGCCATTTTATGGCGCCTGCATTAAGTACGGCATTCACCCCGAATCGTTCCATCAGGAACGGATTGGTTTCCGGGTTAAGATCATACCTCCAGGTATAAGGAATGTGAGCGGCCGTTAAGACCGGGTTTTTATAACGATAGTAAAGCCCGTTAAACGGTTCTGCCTGTTCATTCTTTCGGCTTAAAAGCGCTTTCTGCCGGGTGGCCATGGCGGCAATGCGCTGTTCAAAATTTGTTTCCATGTGTAAATGCTTAATCTTCTAACCGGTTCCACCAGGTTCTTTTTAATAGGATCACAATAACGGCGAGTATCAGTACGGTTACCGCCAGTTGTTTATACATGCCTGTGATCAGGTACATCGGGAAAATGGTGAGGCATAGCTGGGCAATGATCCCCAACACTACATTTCCCATATCCAGGGCAAAGCCCTTGTTAGCCCTGAACGCAGGATCGTCTTTTACCACCAGCGCATGTACAGGCTTCCAGAAGCCCCATGGCCTTACGTTACGGTAAAAGGATTTTAAAACGGCCATATCTGTTGGCGCTGAGGCATACGTTCCGATAATGCACCCGCCTAACGACAGCACGAACAGCAGGGGCCACCAGTACAGCGGGAGGCCGGTGGTCACATAGGGCATGATCAGTGCGGCGAGGATACCAACCGCCATACCGCAGAAAAAGCCATTGGCATTAAAACGCCACCAATACCATTTTAAGCAGTTTGCAGCCACATAGCCGCCATAAAGTCCGCCTACGATCCATTGCAGGATATCGTTCACATTATGCGCCATAAAGCCAAAAAATATCCCGATCACCACCACCACTACGCCCGAAAGGTAGTTCATGCGCATTACCTTTTTATTGCTGGCGTTCTTATTAAAATATTTCAGGTAAATATCATTCACAATATAGGCCTGGGCGGCATTTAAGGTACCGCTAAAGGTACCCATAAACGCACCGAGCAAACCGGTGAGCACCAATCCCAATACGCCTACCGGCAGGAAATTATTGATCGTTGCCGGTAAAATCCGCTCAAAATCGGTTACCCCGTCGGGGCCTTTCAGGTAAAGCTGGTTATAATACAGCAGCGCCAGCACGGTAAGGCCGGTGATCATCGAATACCGGATCGGTAACAGAATGATACTTACAAAACCGGTCATTTTACTGGCTTCCTTAGGGCTTCGCGTACTCAGTACCTTTTGCATATCATAATTCGGAGCGGGTCCGGCGAGCGATGCGAATACACCTTTCAGCAACATCATCATAAAGAACAGGGTAAAGAGGCTATAGCCGTCTTCGGCAATTTTCCGGTTGGCATCAGCCGCAATTTCCGACCAGTCTAAATCGAGGTTCCAGCCAAAGAACGGATCGTCCCAGCCTTTAGGCACATGCAGCGTCTGCCCCTGCAAATGCTGTACGGCAATAACACCAATACAGATACAGGCGATAGTCATGATGGCATATTTAATGGCATCGCCGAGTACAATGCTGTGCAGACCGCCGATAATGGAATAGAACATGGCAAAAAGCGTAAATACAATGCCATAAAAGTGGGGCACATATTTATCCGGCACATGAAAAGGGATATAATCCTTTACAGCATCCCAGGGGATAAATACCTGCATAAATTTACCTAAACCCACAAAGCCATAGGCGAGGAATCCCAGGCAGCTGATCAGCGCAAAGGCGATAATGATGAGGTGCGAACCTTTAACGCCTGGCCCGGTCAATCCGAAACGGGTTTGCAGCCATTCGGCACCGGTATTGGCATTGGAACGCCGCAGCCATTTCGACAGGAACATCATCATAAAAACCTGGTTAAATACCGGCCACAGCCAGGGTATCCATATACTTTTAAGCCCGTATACAAAGCAAAGCGCTACCATCCACATGGTACCACTGATATCGAACATGTCGCTGGCATCACTAAGGCCCAACATGTACCAGGGCAGTTTTTTACCGCCGAGCAGGTAACTTTCCTTATTTTGCCTGGCTTTGTTACGCATATAAATACCGATCAGTACCATAGTTACCAGGTACGCGATCAGGATGGCGATATCTATAAGTTGTATTTTCATGTTTAGTCCTGATATAAATTCATTTTCCGGGTGGTTTTTTCAAAGATGACCACCGGGTTCCGGTAAAACTGCCTGAAATCATTCGCCGACATCTGCCCTTTATACGGTGCATAGTAATGCATCTTTTTCATAGACGGCATATAGCCGGCATTACGCCATACCAATACATAGCTTAGCGGAATGTCTTTTAAAACAGGCCAGAGTGTTTTTGTCCACCATTGTGCATCGGGTATAGCCTCATAACCGGTTTCGGCAAAGGCGGCCAGCTTATTCTTTTCCTGCGCAATGCGAACGACTGTTTTTAGCTCCTGCCGGGTACTTTGGATAAATGCCTCCCGCTGATGATCAAACTGATATTTATCAACGCTCAGCACATCCGCATATCCATCACCGGGATACTTTTCCATAAATTCGGCTTCATTGGCAAAGCTGTTGGTATTATATACGATGATCAGATTATGCAGTTCTTTTTCTTCACGGAGATAATTTATGGTAAACGTCCAGATGGCTTTAAACTCATCCGCCGTGGTGGTGGTACGGCCCCACCAGAACCAGTCGCCGTTCAGCTCATGAAAAGGCCTGAACAGGATGGGTATCGATTCACCACGGGTGCCTGTCAGCGTTTTGATGTAAGCCGCCGCCCGGTCGAGCCATGTCTTAAATAATTCGTGCTTTGCGCCGCCCGGCAAAATAGCCGCCACCGTTCTTTTCGTAGTATCCCAGGTCGATCCTCCGGTTAAGGGGTTGTCCAGGTGCCAGCTCAATGTGATCACAGCACCGCGGCTGTAGCCTTCCCGGATATATTGCCTGATCTTACTGAACGGAACACCGTCGAGATTAGCCTCCTGGCCTTTCTCTATCCCTCCCAAATCCCATCCATATATGCCGGGATAATCGCCTGTAAGATCTTTTATATCACTGCGGCCGGGTTTATATTTCCAGTTTACGCCATAGGCCAGATCGTCCTGATGTCCAAATAGTATATGCTTTTGGCTCAACCGGTACAGATTTTTATAGAGCGTTATGGTTTCTTTCGTGGCCTGCGGATCGATTAATCGCTGCGCCTCTACGGTGTATACGTGTCCTAAACATAACAGAAAGAGGATAAGCCTGGAGTTCATCATGATCTTATTTTTTAGCAGGAAGCACCGCGGTGATGGGGGCACCGGTTTCGCGGCCATTTTCGAATTTAAGTCCTAAGAAAGCGGCAATGGTTTGTGCCACCTGGTTTTGATAAAGCTGGCCTTTTTGTGTGATCTCGCCAAGGGCTTTGGTATCAGGTCCCATGACGGCCAGGAAGATCTCGTTGCTATGTGGCACACTGTAATAATGATGCTGCCAGTTATCACCATAACCCCGGCCATGATCTTCGGTAATGATAAAGGTGGTCTGATCTTTATAAAAGGGATCGTTTTGCATAAAATTCCACAGATCGGCAATCATGGCGTCGTTGTAATTTGCGGCATCTAAATAAAAATCATAACGACCGTCATGTGCGAGGGCATCCGTTTCAATAAAGCTGAGCTGCAATACCCGGGGGTGATGACGCTTCACATGTTCTTTCGCAAAGGCATAGGTAATGGCGTCATGCCTTTCGCCCATGCCGTAATCTTTAGGCAACCACCACATCAGTTGGTTTAACATTTTCTGCACATCGCTCAGGTTCTCCCCTTCCACGTTATGGTACCCTGAATTGATTGGAAAACCCGAACGTTCAGCATTCAGTATCCGGTAAAAAGCATCCCAACTGGTAAACGTGGCCACCTTTCCTTTAAAATCAGGCTGATGATTTAAAAATTCCAGTACATTGATATTATGGTTTGCGGGGTGCGCATTGGAATTGATCAGCGAATCGGGATAACCCGTAAAGAGCTCATTATAACCCGGAAAGGAGAACCAGTATTTATTTTTTACGTCGACATAGTTGCCATAATTCCGGTTGCCGTAGATCTGCCCCTGTTTAGCGATCGTATTCCACATGAAAGGCATGAGCTTAGTCCGCCGTTCCCGGATGTCCTTACCCCAGTATTTACGTACCCGCCAGGCTGAATCCTGCTTTGTAAATTTCTTACCAAAAAGGTTCAGTGAATCGGCGCCTTCGAAAAGTTCTTTCCAGCGATAACCATCGAACGTGATGACAACAATATTCTTCGTTTTAAAATCCTGTGCCACTGCTGGTTTAATGCCCAGCAGCAGACACAGGATGAATAAGCCCTTTTTTATCATGTATTATATTCTGCTAATAGAAGCCCACATCATCGATATAAATTTTAGATACGATACCGCTAAACTCCTGGAAGGTAATATAGTCAATATCTGTCGGACTACCCAGGTTCACCAAAGGTACCACATAATCGGTCCAGACCCCTTCGGTCAGGATCAGCTCATAGGTTGATTTAGCCGGAGTGAGTGAAATCCTGACTTTCTTACCTGCCGTTCCCGGTCCGCCATAGATCGAAATTTTGAGCATCGTATACCCGGCTGTTTTAAAGGTCGGAATACTTCTGAACCGGCAGGCACCAAAGCCTACTGAAAAATTATGTTCTATGGCTGTGGTTCCGCGTCGTACAATGGTTTTCTGGTTCATATCCCAGGTACTGCTATAGGAGGTATTGCTCCATACGGTACCTACAGTACCTAATGCATCGTCAAAAATGACCACCTTTAAGCCAAATGGATTAACCGATTTAGCGGTTCCCACCGGGGTGGTTACATAAATATAACCTGCGTTTACACCTGCCGGCACTTTTACCTTGACTTCGGTTTGTGAGCTTGATACAATAGTAGCCACGGCATTATCGAAACGTACCTCGGTAACGCCTTTAAAATAGTCGCCTTTGATCGTTACTTCGTCATTCGGACCGCCAGCCGCCGGACTAAAACCGCTCACCATAGGCGGAGGCTGCAGGATCTTAAAATTATAGGTTACGGTTCCGTATTTCGTGGTTAAGGTAATCGGGTTATTGATCGGATCCTTTAACGTAGAAGGGATCTTTACGGTAACTTCCTGGTCGGTAGCATAGGTCAGGGAATCGGCCGCCAGCGTACCGTTAAAATCTACTTTCGACGTCGTGGCCAGGTTGGCACCCTTAATAATGATCCATGCACCATAATCGACCTGCGATAACGCGTTTTCACGATCGGTTAAGTTTACGACACTGGTAATCACCGGGGCACCGGTATTTTCTGATTTTTCCTTTTTGCAGGCCGCAAAAAGTGTAAGAATTAACCCAAAAAGAAGGGAAATTCCGGTGATGTATTTCATTTTAATATTCATCGCTGTTATTTTTTAGGTAAACAACTTACCAGCCGGGATTATTCCCTTTGATGGCGGTATTCGAATTCAGTTCATTCAGAGGAAGCGGTAATAACAAGTTACGCAATGAGCGCACTTTAGAGATGTTATTCTGCCCGGTTCCGATCTTATTCATCACCGGAAGATATATTCCCCAGCGCTGCAGGTCGAAGCGGCGAATACCTTCTAAGGCAAATTCACGGGCCCGTTCGGCCAATACAAAGCTCCGGAACTGCTCCTGGCTCATGCCTGTGGGTGCACCACTGGCGCTCACCCTGGCCCGGATCGCATTCAGCGCCGTATACGCCGCTGTATTCGGGCCGTTGATCTCGTTTTCCGCTTCGGCCACCATCAGGATCACTTCCGAATAGCGTAACAACGGATAAAAAGCATCACTAAGCGCTACATTCGGGTCATTCACGGCACTGTACTTGATCACATAGGCCCGCTCGGCCGTAGTAGACCCGGTATTATTATAGTTCACACCGTTAACCGTTTTGTATAACGCCGACTGCCATGAAGGATAGAAGATATTCGTGCCCTGCAAAGTGGTATAGTTATGCGTTACACCATCTAATACACGTTTGTCTTCATCTTCATAATCTTTATAGTGATTATTGGTCATCCATACGGCGCCCTGTCCAAATGTAGAGCGGGCCGAGAAATATACGCCGAGATTATTCATAAAGGCTGTTCCGGCGAGCGATTGCAGTTCCCACATCTGTTCTTTGTTGTTCCGGCCGGCCATACTCCACAAATCTTTCCAGTTCGGGGTCAGGGCATACAGGTTCGAATTGATCACTTCAAGTGCCTTATCACGGGCTAACGTATAATATGCTTTGGCGTCTATACCTTCATGCCCGGCCACTACAGCTTTGGCATACGTATATACACCATTATCGGTACCGCCGCGCACCTGGATATTTGCCCCGCTAAGCGCACCTGAAGCCATGGTAAGATAGGTTTTGGCCAGGAAGGCTTTCGCCACACCCTGGTTAACACGCCCGGCTTCGCCTGAGCGGGCATCGCCATACGGGAATAACAGGCCTTCGGCTTCTTTGAGGTCTTTGATTACCTGCTCATAAGTATCCTTAACCGTAGCGCGGGGCACATTGGTCTCCGGATTATCAGCCGATAGGGTGGCTGTACGGATCGGAACGCCGCCATACAGCTGCACTAACTGGAAGTAGGCCCAGCCGCGAAGAAAATAAGCCTCTCCGATAATCCGCTTTTTCAGGTCGGCCGTGAGGTTATCCATTTTGCCCACATTTTCGATCACGGAACTTGCCCGGGCGATTAGGGCATAACAGCCTATCCACGGACCGCCATAGCCCCAATAGGCCTGCGGGTTCCCGGCACCGGTAGTCCCCACAAACCAGTCGGCACCCGAAACATGATCGTCATCTAAAATGGTCATATTCCAGAAAGGCTGCATAAAAAGGTCGTAGGTATATAGCTCATTATAGACCCCGTTGATCGCCGCTTTGGCGTCGCTTTCATTCTTATAAAAATTCTCGGGCGAATAAAACGAATAGGGTGTTTCTTCCAACGCTTTTTTACATGCGCCAAGGCTAAATAAGGCACACCCCGTAGCCATGACTATAAAATATTTTGATAATGTGTTCATCTTAAAATGTCTAAAGGGTTAAAAGTTGAGACGTAAAGAAAAATTATAGGTTCTGGCATTCGGGTACCCCCCCAAATCTACCCCAAACAGCGCCGGGTTGTCGCCGTAGCTGTTCACTTCAGGGTCATAACCGGAATAGTTGGTAAAGGTATACAGGTTATTTACGCCCAGTGCTACCCGCAGGGCTGAAATCGTTTTCGATCTTAAAGGTACATTATAGCCTAACGTAATATTTTTAATCCGCACAAAACTTCCGTCCTCAATAAAGCGGCGGCTAAACAATTGGTTCCTGAAAAACTGGCGCATAATTTTCGGGCCTGTAGCCTTGCTGTTATCCTTTCCTTCTGCCCATGCACCATCGGCCATTTCCTGCGTGATATTTTTGTTGGTTCCCAGGTTTGCATTAAACCGTGTGTTCATATTGATCACATCATTGCCCTGCACCCCGTTTACGAATACACTCAGATCAAAGCGCTTATATTTAAAATTATTGGTAAAGCCAAAGGTATAATCGGGATTAACATCACCAATAAAGGTACGGTCGGTTTGCGAAATACTGGCAGGATCGTTATCCAGGTTCTTGTATTTGATCTCCCCGATTGTTCTTTTGATAATGTCGTTGCCCAGGTTGGTATAAGCCGGGTCGTGGCGCACTTCGGCCTCGTTATCATAATACCCATCTTCTACATAGCCATATAAGGCTCCGATCGGTTTGCCCACGGTCTGGATGAACGGCGCATCACCGGTCGAAATATTTCTTCCGTATTGCTCGGTCACATCCGCGCTCAGGCTTAAGATCTTATTACGGTTAAAGGCAATATTAAAATTTGAGTTCCATTCAAAATCTTTTGATTTCAGTACGATACCACTTACCGTGGCCTCAAGTCCCTTATTTTCGATCGATCCGGAGTTCACTAATTTGGTCTGGAAGCCGGTTGATGAAGGAATGATCAGGTTCTGTAAAAGATCGTCGGTAATTTTTTTATAGGCTTCGACCGAAATGTTCAGACGGTTGTTGAACATGGCCAGGTCTAAACCGAGGTTATAGGCCGATGTGGTTTCCCATCTTAACTTATCGTTGGCCGGGCCGGCATAAAGATCGTTGGCAATACCGGTTTGTACAGCACCGCCAAAAGGATAATTATATACGCTTAATTTGGCCAGTGAGGCATAAGAACCGATCCCCTGGTTTCCGGTCTGCCCATAGCTGAAGCGAAGCTTAAGATCGCTGATCGCTTTTACGTCTTTTAAGAAGCTTTCGTTCGAGAGCTTCCAGGCTATGGCAGCTGAAGGGAAACCTGCCCATTTATTGTCTTTACCAAATTTGCTGGATCCATCCTGACGATAAGAGAATGTGAACAGGTAACGGTCGTCGAAGCTATAGTTTACGCGGCCTAAAAAGGAGATCAGCGTAGCCTGGTAACGGTTAGAGATCACCGGAAGAATAACTTCGCCCGCAGCTAAGTTCTCATTCTGTAAAGCATCGTTGGCAAATGTTTTGGCCTCCGCTCTTTTCGTTTGCCCGTTAGTACGCTCATAGGTGGCCGCACCCATGACATTAACGCTATGTTTATTCAGGTTTTTGTTGTAGGTAAGAATACTTTCGGCCACAGTACTGTTCCATACGTTATCGGCTTTTAAGCCCCAGCCTTTTACAGCAAAACCTTCATATACGCTGCGCGGATAATACTGGTCGCGGTTATTTGTAGCCGAATTAAAGCCCAGATTTTGCCTGAACTTAAAATCTTTCAGGAAAGTCGCCTCCACGTAATTGGATGAGAATATATTTAAGCCTTTTACCCGGTTCAATACCGCGTTAACATAGATGTACGGGTTCGTAATGAAGGCGTCGCCCACCCCGTCATAATCCATCGGCTCCATCAGGGTGGAAGGGAACGTAATGGCCGAACGGATCACGCCTGCACTGGCGGCGTCCGACTTATCGGTGCCGGTCTTTACACCATTGGTGACCGAGCTGGAAAACGATGTGCTGGTTCCGGCTTTAAACGTTTTACTGATATTCCGGTTCAGGTTTAATCCCATACCAAAACGGCTGTAATCGGAGTTGGAGATCGTACCCTGCTGATCAAGATAGCTAAAGGTGAGGCTATGACTGCCGGCATCACTTCCTCCCGATACATTCAGGCTGTAATTCTGGTACGCTCCGTTACGGAATATACGATCCTGCCAGTTATTGGTATTGCCGATATAATCGTCCGGACCTTTCGAATAATAGGTTTTGCCCGGATTTTGCGGATCAGGCACCTGCGCACCGGGGAATGGAAGGTTATAAGCCGTTCCGGTATATTTATTGGAATTAAGATACGCTAAATTCTGGTAGGCGGCATATTCTGCCGGATTAAGCACATCCAGCCGGCGGGATATTTCGGCCTGTCCGTAGCTGAAATTGGCTTCGATGCGGTCGCGGCCGTTTTTCCCTTTCCGCGTGGTAATGAGCACTACGCCATTCGCTCCGCGCGAACCATAGATGGCTGTTGCTGATGCATCTTTCAAAATATCAATGGTTTCAATATCGTTCGGGTTGAGGAAAGCCATGGCGTTCAACGTCTGCTTTTCATCATCGCCGATAGATAAAGGCGTAGCTCCTGAACTCGAATTATTGAATGGCACACCATCGATCACATATAAGGGCTCTGTACCGCCGAGAAAAGAGTTTGAGCCCCGCATCCGGATACTTAAGCCGGCGCCGGGAGCCCCATCGTTCTGGGTAACATTCACTCCGGCAATCTTGCCCTGCATGGCCTGTAGCACATTGGTAGGAATATCCTTAATGAAATCATCGCGGGTGATGCGGGCTACCGAACCGGTGAGATCTGTTTTTTTCACCGTACCGTAGCCTACAATGAGTACGTCTGACAAGGTGGTCCGGCTCGGATTCAACGTAATATTAAAAAGCGCTTTCGTACCGATAACCACTTCCTGGTCTTCCATACCGAGGTATTTAAAAAGCAGTGTTTTTCCGTTCGCAGGCACGGTCATCGAAAAAGCACCCTGTTCATTTGTCACCACAGCTGTTCCGGTTTCCTTTATCCGTACGGACACACCCGGAAGCGCGGTACCCGTTTCATCCGTCACTTTTCCCGATATTTTTCTATCCTGTGCAAAACCTGCTGTATAAAAGAACAGGCAGCCCAGAATGACAAATAACTTCATGAATCGTTTATTAAGCATAAGCATATCTATTTGGTTCACATCAAAAGTAGGGCTCGATTTACCGCGTTTAATAATACTATTTTATCCATTTATTGTATTTTTATCTCTGTAAACCTTAAAATACATTCAAAAACAAGCCATACTCTTTTATAAGCTGGTTTTTATTAGCAAATTAACAATTCTTAGCTTATCTTTGATAAATGATATTATTTTATCATTATTATTGATATTATTTAATCATTTATTGTGCATCCAAATATAATAAAAGAAATTACGCCGCTCACGAACAGCGATTGCTTTACCATTTTTGAGCGAAAAAAGCAGGATTTTGATTTTCCCCTCCACTACCATGAGGAAATGGAGCTGAACTTTATTCTGAATGCCAGCGGCGCCCGCAGGGTGGTGGGCGATCATATCGAAGAGATCGGCGATATTGAACTGGTGCTGGTGGGCTCTAACCTGCCACATGTCTGGGAAACCTATAAGCTTAACGGAAAGGAAATCCATGAAGTGACCATCCAGTTCCATAAGGATCTTTTTGATGAGAAATTCCTGCGCCGTAATCAGCTTCGTGTAATTCGTGAGCTGTTTGAAAAGGCAAAATGCGGTATTCTTTTCTCCAGCGAAACTGCGCAGCAGATCGGACCACGGCTTATCCGGCTCAACAAAAAACATGGTTTCGATTCGGTATTGGAGCTGATGTCGATCCTGCATGATCTGTCGACTTCGCGCAATATGCGTACGCTTTCGGATTCGACCTTTAGCCAGGCCGATTTTTCATATAGCAGCCGGCGGGTAGAAAAAGTCATGGAGTACCTCAATATGAATTTCGACCACCCGATAAGCTTAGCGGAGGTAGCGCGTATTGCCAATATGACCGAAGTTTCGTTCAGCCGCTTTTTTAAGAGCCGTACGGGGGTAAGCTTTATTGATAGCTTGATCGAAATCCGTTTAGGCCATGCTTCACGTAAACTCATTGACACCACAGAGTCGGTCGCCGAAGTGGCCTATAACTGCGGCTTTAACAACATCTCTAACTTTAACCGCATTTTTAAAAAGAAAAAAGGCTGTACGCCAAAAGAGTTCCGGGAAAACCTTTCGGGCAACCGGATTTTTGTCTGATCATTATTTACATATGAAAAAGTTCCTGTTCCTTCTCCTTCTAAATCTCGTGCAGCCGGCCCTGTTTGCTTCTCCCCTGAAAAGTACTTTTTTCCCGGCAAACCACCCTGCTATCCAATACATTGGAAGGGTAGATTTTTCCAACCCTTTAAAGCCCCGTTTCTGGGCTTCAGGAACGTACCTCTTCTTTCGCTTTAGCGGCACTTCCTGTATACTGGAAATCAACGACGAGGTGATCTACGGCATGGTCCATAATTATCTTGAAATACAGATCGATAAGCAGCCCGCTTTCCGGCTGCAATTACAGGGGAAAACAAACCAGATCGACCTGGGGCCATATCTGACCAGGGGCGGCGGCCATGCGGTTTTGATCTGTAAGAATACGGAAGCGGAAAACGGTTATCTGGAGATGCTTGGCGTTCAATGTGAGAAATTGCTTCCGCCGCAGGCCCTTCCCGTGCGTAAAATGGAGTTTATAGGCGATTCGATCACTTGCGGCTTTGGAGCTGATGAAAGTCTGATGAAATGCAGTGATAAAAATGCGCAATGGTATGACCAGCATAGTGCTTACCTGGCTTATGGACCCACGACCGCGCGCAGCCTGAAGGCACAATATCATCTCTCATCCGTATCCGGGATTGGCCTGATGCACAGCTGTTGTGATAAAAAGATAGTCATGCCCCAGGTATACGATAAGGTGAGCATGGCTAAAAATGAGATTCCCTGGGATTTTAATCGTTACCAGCCGGATGTGGTTACGGTATGTCTCGGCCAAAATGACGGTGTTCAGGATTCGACCCTGTTCTGCACCGCTTATGTAGATTTTGCACTACGACTGCGGGGGTATTATCCTAAAGCCAAATTAATCTTTCTAAGCAGCCCTATGGCCGATAAGACCCTGAAAGCGGCATTGATGAAATACATTACTGCCGTACAGGCCGAGCTGCTAAAACGGGGCGAACGTAATGCCGGCGCCTACTTTTTTACCAGGCGATCTGTTTCCGGCTGCAGCAGCCACCCTTCTCAGGCCGAGCAAAAAGAAATCGCCGCTGAATTAACGGCTTATCTTAAAAAGACCCTGAAGTGGTAAGGATTATTTCAAATATCCGCCTTTTTCCAGCAGCGCTTTCCATACCTGATAGCCGGCGGGAATAAGATGAAGCCCGTCTTTAGTGAGTTCGGCCCGCAGGTGATTATCCTTATCGAGGAAAGCCGGATACAGATCGATAACGGTCACTTTTTTCGCCGTGAATTTCCGGATCTGATCGTTCAGGTACAGGATATGCTCATCCTTCCCGTAATGATTTTTAAACTTCTCAAAAGCGCTGTTTACCGGCAGCAGGGTATAAAAATAGATCTGTGTTTTAGGTGATCCGGTGCGGATACGATGGATGATCTTCTTATAGTTGGCTAAGATATATTCATCGGGAATATTCCTGGAAATATCGTTAATACCGATCAGCACAAAAACCTTTGCCGGTTTACGGTCGATCACTTCCTGCAAGCGCTGCAATACGCCAAAGGAAATGTCGCCCGAAATACCGCGGTTCACGGCATTAGGCAGATTGAGCAGCTTTGACCAGTCTGTTCCCGCTGTGATGCTGTTTCCCAAAAAAACGAACGCCTTTTTACCCACAGGCTCTGCATTGAACTTTGTGGTGAGCTCCACATATTTTGCCGGGCGGTAAGTGCTATCCCATTTTACCGTTTGCGCGCTAAGCGGCCCTGCTCCTGTACATACCAGGAGACTTAAAGCGATAAGAAACCGTGCTAAATTCTTCATTTGCTGCTTTATTTAATGTCTGCTAAATTTTGTTTCTCTCTTTTCCAGGTAAATGCCGTAAAGAAAACCGACAATACACAGGCCATTACGATCACAAAGAAACCACCATTCCAACCCCAATGGTCGACCACAAAGCCGATCGCAATATTGGCAAACAGTGCCCCGCCGAGGTATCCGAATAATCCGGTGAGACCTGCCGCCGTCCCGGCGGCCTTTTTAGGCACCAGATCCAGGGCCTGTACACCGATCAGCATGACCGGGCCATAGATTAAAAACCCGATCGCAATGAGCGCTGAAATATCGATCCATACATTTCCCGGAGGGTTTTTCCAGTAAATCAACACCGCAACAAGCACTAAGATCATATAAATAATGGTGGCCGGCGCCCGGCGTCCTTTAAACACCTTATCACTTATCCATCCGCATAACAAAGTGCCGGGTATCCCTGCCCACTCATAGGCAAAATACGACCAGCTCGATTCTTTTATAGAAAAATGTTTAGCTTCCTGCAGAAACGTAGGTGCCCAGTCTAACACCCCGTATCTGACCAGATACACAAAAGCATTGGCAAATGCAATGTACCATAACATGCGGTTATTAAATACATATTTAAAAAATATCTCCCGGGCTGTAAACTCTTTTTCCTGCTCTGCAGAATAGTTCTTCGGATAATCATTTTTGTATTGCTCTATAGGCGGTAATCCGCATGATTGCGGGGTATCTCTTACAAAGATATAGGCAATAAGCGCAAATAACAGAGCGATCAATCCGGGGAAATAAAGCTGTGCATGCCAGTCGGCGAACAGTTCGATTGCCAGGATAGCAATAGGTCCTACCAGTCCTCCGCCTACATTGTGAGCCACATTCCAGATCGACATGGCTGTGCCACGTTCCTTTATCGAATACCAGTGTACAACCACCCGGCCACAGGGAGGCCATCCCATACCCTGGAACCATCCGTTAAGAAATAATAGCACAAACATGATGGTGATTGATGATGTGGCAAAAGGTACAAGCCCCATAAACATCATCGTCGCCGCCGATAATACCAGACCCAGTGCTAAAAATATACGGGCATTACTGCGATCGGAAAAATTCCCCATAATGAACTTGCTTAACCCGTAAGCAATCGATACGCCTGAAAGCGCTATACCAAGCTGCCCTTTCGTATAGCCCTGATCAATCAGGTCGGGCATGACCAAAGAGAAGTTCTTCCGGACAAGATAATAACCAGCATAGCCTAAAAAGATACCGGCAAAAACTTTTATCCGTTGTGCTTTATATTCTGCATCGATCTTATCGGCCGGTAACAAGGGTTTATGCGGCGCCGGGGGAGGAAATAGATTCATTTTGGTTGGTTTTTAATTAAAACAAATTCGGATAGTCGCTGATGATCCCATCTACTTTCAATGCTTTTAAATGCGCAATATCCTTTGCCGTATTGGCCGTCCACGGAATAACTTTTACACCATCGGCATGGGCTTTCCGGACCAGCTCGGCATCCACCGTCTTCCATTCAGGACTTAATATAAAGGGCTTATAGCCTAATTCGGCCATATATTCTTCGTAACTTTTTTTCTTCGACACCAGGTACGACGTTCTTACTGCCGGGTACTCCTGATGTAAAAGCTGTATGGTTCTTTTATCAAACGACTGGATCACCACATAGGGTGTGATCTTCTTTTTGCCGATCACCCCCATCAGCAGCTTTACAAAAACCTCCGGGTCTGGATTGACCACGCCGTCGCCTTCCGGACCGCATTTCGTTTCAATATTATAAAAGTATTGTTTTTTACCTTTTGATTTAATCTCATGCTGTACACTGTCAATTAAGTCTGCAAGCAAAGGAATATAGGTCTTTATTTTCTTTTGTTGCGGGAACCCGGTATTTACTTTCGTCCCGATATCAAATGTTTTCAGCCAGGCATAGTCCATCTGGAAAACAGGATATTTTTTGGCATCTGCTTTCGGAATGTCTTTTCCTTCGGGTGTAAGCATGAAGCCCGGGCTTAAATAATCATCGTGGGTCACCACCACTTTACCATCTCTGGTAATATGGGTATCCATTTCAAGCGTAGTGATCTTGTCATACTTCATGGCATCGAGCATTGCGATAATTGTATTTTCGGGCATTAACCCGCGGCCACCGCGATGGGCTTCGGCACTGAAGTCCGGAAACTTAGCATCGGCCAAAGTATTCCGGGTAATGCTTTTACATCCGGCAGCCAGCAACAGGGCTGCCAGGAACAGGCTGTTTTGTTTGTTCATGCTTCTTTATTTTTCTGCCACATATTGTTTCCCAAACCGGTCGGTGACCACGATCTTCACCTTTTTCACTTCGGGACCACAATGTACCATAAATAAATGGTCGGTTTTCTTCGGATCGGCAAAAGTTCGTCCCAGCGGCAGCTTATCACCCTGGTAAAGACGCACCGCTTCAGGATCAAACCCGATTTGCTTTTCCATATCCACCGCTTTTCCGTCAAGAAAGCAGGTCACTTTCCATTCCGGATCATAATTCCATACATTGGCGATCACCCGTTTCTGATTCGTAAGTTCTGCCACATCTACGCTCACCTGAACGTCTTTACCCAACCCCGTCGATTTATAATACCATTTCAGTTCTGTGCCTTTTACTTCATATACACCGTAGCCACGCGGTGTGCCATCTTCACATATCGGACCCGTCCACCAGGCGCCGCAGACCGTACCATGATTATGCTCAAAAACACCGTTCTGTATCACATTCTTATTGTAATGCGTATGGCCCGACATCACATGTACATGAGTAAACCCCTCAACGATCTTATAGAAATCGGCCTTATTCTTTACCGAACTGTGCACAGGGATATGGAGGTTAATGATCACGAGGTTGTCTTTAGGCACGTGTGCCAGGTCTTTTTCCATCCAGGCCAGCTGCTCTTCTGTAATATAGCCGTCATATTCCCTTTCTCTTCCCAGGTAGCGCACATCATCTAAAACAATATAATGGGCCTTACCCCGGTTAAATGAATAATAGGTAGGGCCAAAATATTCCTTAAATGTCCTGTCGGAGGTTTCGTCACCCCCCTGGCGATAGTCCATATCGTGATTACCCAGTGCCTGAAAAAACGGGATACCCATTTGCTGAACGGCCACGTTATAATCTTCATACAAGGGCAGGTTATCCCACACAATATCGCCCACACAAATACCATGTACGAGCGCATCTTTCCCTAATCCATTCACCACCCGCTGTACATCCGGCACCGATGTTTCCATCATCTGTGCTACATCTTTTTTGTTCTTCACCTGCGGATCAGCCCAGATCAAAAAGTGATGATTATGATCGTTTTTCTTTAACTTTTTAAGTTTAAAGTGATATTCATTCCGGGCACCCAGATTTTCATACTGCTTAGCGATATTACCATCTACCTTGAAATCATAGCCAGCCGGTGTACTTAAAAAAACGGAAACCGCTTTTTCATGTGGTGTAAGGCTGTATTTCCCGGCCGCATCGGTCTTTACGACTGAAAAGCCATCGGATACCACTGCACCTGCAATGCCTTTACCTTCGGAGGTTACTGTTCCGCTGATCGTTTCACTACGCTTTAACTGTTCAAACGCACGGGTGCGAATGGCAATAAATGCGCTTCCGCTAATCAACCCCAGACGCTGTATAAATGCTTTCCTGTTCATTATTTTATGGATGTCTGCTGATAAGGGATTCCGTTATCCCGGTCATTTTATACTTAAAAAAACCCAAAACACCGTTTTATAGCGGTGTTTTGGGTACGCTTATTTTATGTTAACATGTTATTTAATAACGGTCGATTTATCCGTCTCTATTTCCGATACCGTTGATGTTTTAGTCAGCGGAACAATCGTCTGCGAACGGGCACTAACCCACTTCCCTAAACCGGTATCGAACGTGCCGCCTAACAGGTAGAAGAAGCCCTGGTCACCCGGCGTGGTATAGGTAAAGCGCTGTGTATTCGTACCCTGGTTAAAGTATGGCTGATTGATGCCTGTACTTGGATCCACCGCATCATAAAAATCCGTATTACCAATGCGGTAACCTACCCCATAGGTTGGCGCCGGACCGGCCTGGAACAAGCTTCCCCCGTTGTGCACAAAGACCACATCGATAGGTTGTGTCTGAGCGGTTATTTGCAGACCCCTGAACAAGGCAATACCAAAGGCATTACCACTATTGGCCATAAGATTGGCCGTAGCGTTACCCGTATTTGTCTGCTCATTATTAAATCGCGGACTAACGGTATTATAATTCACGGCGGCAATCCAGTTTACTGACGCCATAGAGGCAGAGCTTGGCCCGTCAATCAGTTTATTAATCCCTCCTACATAAAAGAATTCACCTTTTTTCACGGAACCGGTTTTCAATTCAATTTTATACGTTCTTACCTGCCCTGTTGCCCATCCGTTAACCGGGAATCCCAAAGGTTCTGCCGTTCCGGCATTATTATTCGTAGCCACAGAGAAAGGTGTTACCGCAAAATCGATATCTTTTGTGGCTCTGAACTGGATATATTCATGGTTACCATCACCACCCATAGGGTCATTAAGAAAGCCCGAAATCACCGCCTCCGGCACATCCACCGTTGAACTTAGGGTTACAATATCCGCCGCGGTACGCACCCGGTGTTCAGGTTTGACTTTACCATCAGTACCCTGTTTTGCAAACGTAATGCCCAGATAATTTCCTGAATAGGGCGGAATGGTGTTCGCAAACGTAGCATTCGCTTCCGTATGTAAGGTAACATCACCGGCACCATCATTTAACGTTTTATCGCCGCTTAATATAGTGTTTGGTGCAAGCGTGGGATTAAAGGTACCTTTTACGATACGGATCAGTGTACCGTCAAAGCGGTCGGGGAACCGGTTAATCAGGTTTCCATATCCACGGTTAATCGTAGGCTTGATGCCCGAAGCCACTTTGGTTACATTGGCACCACTAATACCGGTAATCTGTAAAATACCGTCTACTCTTTTAAGTATACCACCTTCAATTTTTACATGCACCGAATCGCCGGGAAAATATTTAGCAGCATCTGCCCCGATATTAATCGAAATTCCGCGAAGCGAATCGATCCCGTTACCGCTTGTTCTGGAGTTTTGAATAACCAGCAAGCCTGCCGGCATATTATTTCCCGAATGGTCGGAAACTACCTGGCCTCTTACCATGCTGGCCTGACGCATATTTTCGAGTGTGAGAGTCACATCTTTACCCTGATAAATTTTGCGCAAATCGAAGTTGGCAATATACGGACTGGGCTTGCCGCCGATATAATCGCTATCGCGCTTACATCCCATCACAAAAGCTATACAAGCCATGATCAGGAAACTGTTTATGAATATCTTCTTCATCTTTTTGATTTTATAATGGATGACTATTCTATTTAATCGATCAACAATTAAGGCTTCTGCCACCACACCTTCGTGTTAATATCATCAGGTCCCTGCGATGCGACAGCCTCTTTATAGGATGTCGGGTTGGCCGACTGACTGATGATCGGGTAGTTGATCCGCGATGGCATTTGCCCGCCATTGGCCAGACCTACACCTTTTGGCAGGATCGGGTGGCCGGTGCGACGATACTCTATCCATTGCTGGAAGTCGACCAGGAACATGGCATAATATTTCTGAAGCAGGATCATTTCCATTTTACTGTTCGAGCCTGGTGTTTTATCATCAACCGGCAGGAAATCCAGCCATTGCAGATCCGCATTTGTTACATAGGTAATAAAGTTGGCATCTGTCGGTTTACTGATATGGGCGGGCACCCAGTAATTAATAGCATCGGCCATCCCTTTATAATAATAGGCTTCTACCGGGCCATTTATCCAGCCTTTCAACGCAGCCTCGGCCAGAATAAAATCAACCTCGGCACAATTCATCAGGATACCGGTATAAGGGTCGGTCTGCATGATATAGCCTGCGGTCTGGGTATCCGAATAAAAGTAAGCCTGCTTAGCTACGCCTGTACCGGGAGCATAACCGCTCGGCACACCCACATAGCCGCTTGGTCCCTGAGCAATTCCCCACCGGGGGGTACCGCTTTTTCCTAAAGCTGGTTTTACACGCGGATCATCCCAGTTCACTAATTTCTCCAGAAAGAAATCCGTAATTGCCGGCCCGCGGAAATCCGTTGGGCGAATGCTAACCATAAAAGGTGAGGAGTACACTGCCGAGCTGCTGTTGGTTCCGTTCCACAGGATTTTTGCAGTATGCGTATTATCCTGCATGATCGGGTAATTGGCCGGGTTCGTATCGACAATCTCTTTGATCTTCGCGATCACGGTAGAGGCCACATCCGATTTTCCCGAAACGCGCAGCAATAAGCGCAGGTACAGGGAGTTTCCAAAACGGCGCCATTTCGACACGTCACCCTGGTAAACCGGATCACCGGTAGCGATGATCGCCTGTCCCTCTTTTAACAGCGTATTCGCTTCTTCCAGTTTTTTGAACAGGTCGAGATAAATATCTTTTTGCTTATCAAATTTAGGTTCGTATACACCCTGGCGGCCTTCGTTCGCTTCTGAATACGGTACATCACCATACACATCGGTTAACAGCTGATACACCCAGGCCTGCGTGATCAGTGAAATCGCCTGGTACGATTTATTTACTTTCCCATCCTCACTGGCGATCCGGTGTATATCTTTGAGGTTGGTTAATTCCGGATACCAGACGTTCCAGGTATAATCGGCCCAGGTACGTCTGAAATCATAACGGAACACCTGTGCTTCCGCATCACTCAGGTTCACGGTAACCTGCATCAACTCATTGTTAAAATTACGGTTCCGCAGCAGGTTTGCAGATAACACATTCACCAACGCCGGCGCTAAAAGCTGATTTGGCGTGGTTGTGCCTTTTCCTATCGGGTCAACATTGATTTTTTCAAAGTTTTTATCACAGGAAGATAACGTGATACTGCATGCCAGCAACACGAAAAGACTGTTTTTAATATTCATTGTTTTCATCTCCTATAAAATTAAAGACCAACTACTAAACGTGCCCCAAAAACTCTGGTCGACGGTAACTGACCTGTTTCAAAACCCTGTGCAATATCGGTTCCTGCCAGCGTTCCGAATTCGGGATCGAATGCAGGCCATGGCGACCAGATAAACAGGTTACGGCCGTAGGCGCTGATGCTCAGTTTGCTCAGGCTTAATCTATTGGCCGTTTTTTTGCTGAATGTATATGTTAAATTCGCTTCCCTGAATTTCAGGTAATCGGTTCTGAAAACACTGCCTTCGGCCTGGTCAGAGCCATACAGGGCGGTATAATAGTTTTCAAAATTGGTGGCCATAACGTCATTTTTACGATAGCTGCCGTCGGGATTTTGCACTACACCGTCGCCGATAATTCCATTATAACGGCCGGGAAGTGTCACTTTCAGTTTTCCTAAAGCGGCCATCCGCGAGAATGTGAGCGAGTGCCCCACACCGCCTAACTGGGCGTCGAAAAGTACACTAAGGCTGATCTGTTTATTATAGTTGAGGCTCGTACCCCAGCTGAATTTGAATTTCGGAATGGTATTGCCTAAATAAATGAGATCAGTTGTATTCACTTTTGCGTTACCGGTAGTGGCATCAAAAACGATCTGTCCATCCGGTGAGCGCATAAAGCCGCGACCATAAAGGTCACCCATACTGCCGCCTACATTGGCAACCACCTGTCCACCGCCCAAAGCACCGGTACGAAGTACTACCGAACTGTCGGCCAGTTCTTTGATCGTGTTCCGGTTGGCCGAGAACGTACCGTTCATCGTCCATGTAAACTTCTTGGTTTGAAGCGGTGTGCCGTTTAAAGCAATTTCAATCCCTTTATTATCTACGCGACCTGCATTGAAAATGGCTACAGAATATCCTGTAGCACGATCAACCTGACGGCTCAGGATCTGATTTTTCGTATTACCGGTATACACCGCTACGTCAAGGCCTAAACGGTTTTTAAACATTTTCACCTCTGTACCCAGTTCAATCGTCGTGGTTTGAAGTGGTTTTAAGTTCGGGTTAGGCAGAACGTTAGGATTGGCCATTGCGCTGTCAGGATAAATACCATTTGCAGCCAGATTGTAGTTATAGGCTGTACGGTAAGGAGTGGTACCGCCGCTACCTACCTGCGAAACAGAGAAACGGAGCTTGGCAAAGCTAACAGACTTCGGTAACTGCCAGAAATCGGAAGCGACAAAGGATACACTCGCCGATGGATAGAAGAAGCCTACGTTGTCGGTACGGGTGGGCGTAGCCAATACGCTACTCCAGTCCTGACGACCGGTAAGGTCAAGGTATAAGTAGTTCTTATAGGCGAATGATAATGCAGCATACAAACTGTTAATGCGGTATCTGGCGGTATCCGGAACGGAAACCAAAGGACTTTCATTATTCTCTAAACGGAAAACACCGGGTTCTTTTAACCCATCAGCCCGAAGCTCTGCTTTTTTATATTCATTCTTTAACTGGCTACCGCCTGCAGTGGCATTAACACTGAAAGATTTCGTGATCTTCTTATTATATTTTAACAGAAAATCCCCGTTTAACTCATAGGAGTGGATATTCTGTATGCGATAGGCACCATGTGCAAACTTACTTCCGGCGGCATCCCATGGGCGCATGGTTTCACGTGTATCCCGGTTCATATCTAACGAACCGCGCACCATTAAGCTCAGTTCGTTCGTAAATTTATAGTTTCCCTGCAGGTTTCCGGTAAAGCCGTTTCGGCGTTGCGCATTAATATATTGTTCTGAAATCGCATATGGTCCTTCGGGGTTCGTAGTGGTTACGTCCACAAATTTACGAAGTTCCTGACCTCTCACCCAGTATTCACGATACCAGTCCATATTCACATTCGGCTGCGCGAACATAAACCAGTACATGAGCGACTGATTACCATAGCCGGTTGCCGGAAGATTGTCGCTATGCCGGTTGTTATAAATTCCTTTTAAGGTGAAATTTAATTTCTTATTCACTTTAGTATTTGCCGTGAGGGAGACGGTTGTCCGTTCCATACCGGTATTGTGTACAATCCAGTCGTTATTGCCATGGCTGGCCGAAAAGCGCAGGGTTGTATTTTTTACGGTACCGTCAATGCTCACTGCATTGGTTGTTTCCACACCGGTTTTAAAGAAAGCCTCTATCGGGTTACCATAAGCCCGCCATGGTGTTTTTTCTTTTCCTCCCGTTTGTGTAGTCGGATCATACTGGTAGAACATTCCGCCGGCTGAAAAAGGTGCTCCCCATGACGCACTTGTTGAACGGGTATTGGCCCCGTCTTCTGTAGCACCGAAAGAGAAGTAGCCTACACCATATTGTCCCTGTCCGAATTCCTGCTGAATATCCGGATGACGGTTTATACTTTCAAAAGCTGTATTTGAGGTAAAAGTGATGCTTATGCCTTTTTTGCGGTTCGTATTTCCTGATTTCGTGGTAATGATGACCGCTCCGTTAGCTCCCCGCTGACCGTATAATGCCGCCGCACCAGGGCCTTTAAGCACGGTTACCGATTCGATATCATCCGGGTTTAAATCGTTAATCCCACTACCAAAGTCGGCCGGCATAATGTCGCCGGATGTTCCGTAAACGCCACCTCCGGTAGCCGCTGTACGTCGCGTACTGCTGCTCACCACCACACCGTCGATAATCACAAGGGCCTCGTTATCGCCGGTCAGGTTATTTTCTCCCCGGAGGATGATTTTATTGGATCCCGCCGGACCGCTGTTTCGCACCAGGTTAAGACCAGCCACTTTTCCCGAAAGAGCATCTGTCCAGTTACTGGCCACCGCATCGGTAAGTTGTGTACTGTCGATCTTGGTAACCGCATACCCTAAGGATTTTTCTTCACGTTTAATACCCAGGGCGGTTACCACAACCTCGCTCAGCTGTTCGCTCGACGCTTTAAGCCGGATAATCACATTCTCCGCATTCTGCACAGCGGTCTGCGTATGTGCCTGAAAGCCGATCATACTTACGGTATAGGACGCTCCTTTCGGCACCCTCACGGTAAAACGACCATCAGCATCCGATAAGCCCAATACTTTCCGCTGACTATCCATAATGGTGGCCCCGGGTATTGGCGAGTTGTCAGCATCATCAAAGATCCGGCCCTTTATGGTAACCGTCTCCTGTGCCTGTATACGTACTGCAGACCGGGCAAACCCATTTGCCGGTGCTTGGCCTAAAAACAAGGCAACTGCAATTACCGCACAATACCGGGTCATTCCCAAATTGTACCTCTTTGCTTTCCTTTTTTTAAGCTGTTCAGGTAAAACTTTATTCATCACTTTGTTTTTTGGTTAGTTTTTGTTTGTGTTTCGATTTATTTCTTTTTTAACCAACGCTGCAAATTTCAGCTTTGTTCGTAAACTCTGTGTTAACGTTATATTAATTCAGCTTTCGGTTTTTGTTTTTGATTCCTCCCTGAGGTTTCTTTCGCCGGGCAGTACTTCGTACAGCAGATAGGCCTGTGCCAGGGCATTAAATTCCTGCAGCTCATCTTCTATCCATTTCTTATCTTTTCCAAGTTCTTCGGCCATAATCTCAGCCACATAGGGTGCTAAAGCAATCGCCGCCATCGCATCGAGAAACAGCAAACGGGTTCTCCGGGCCAGTACATCTTCTACTTTACGGGCCATTTCAGCCCGGGCCATCCATACCACCTCAGCTTTTAAAAACCGGTAGGAAGGGTGCAGCGGCCGGGCAAGTGTTGCGTTTTCTTTCATCAGCTTACGGATCTCTGCGGCATCGGTTCCATAGATCGAAAAATGATCATCAGGCACCACCGGCTTAAATCCATGGATATGCACCGTTTGGGTGATGCATTTTTTTGCCGGTAAACTTCCAAGCTCGATGGCTTTATCCAGCACATCCATAGCCATTTTCCGATAGGTAGTCCATTTTCCCCCGGTAATCGTGATCAGGCCGGAGCCGGACACGATCAGTTTATGGCTCCTTGAAATTTCCTTGGTACTATTGGTATCCTTCCCCGGCGCTGCCAAAGGTCTTAAGCCTGCAAACACCGATAATACATCTTCGCGACGGGGTTCTTTTGAAAGATACTGGCCTGCTGTCGTTAAAATAAATTCAATTTCCTTTTCCAGGGCTACCGGTTCCAGGCGATGCTCATTTAAAGGTGTATCCGTTGTACCCACCAGCACTTTCCCATGCCATGGTACGGCAAATAACACACGGCCGTCGGCTGTTTTCGGGATCATTAAGGCCGCATCGCCCTGCAGGAAAGAAGGATCGAGTACAATGTGGGCGCCCTGGCTCGGGCGGATCAGCGGACGGGCTGAAGGCACATCCATCTTCATGATCTCATCCACAAAAACGCCTGTGGCATTTACGATAGCTTTTGCCGTTAATGTAAATGTGTTGCCGCTTTCCAGGTCCTGTGCGGTAAGTCCTGTAGCTTTTTCACCGGTTTTCACCAGTCCGGTTACTTTGACGTAATTCAAAATAGTGGCACCATTTTCGGCAGCTGTTTGCGCCAAGTTAAGCGCCAGCCGTGCATCATCAAACTGCCCGTCATTATATTTCACGCCCCCGATCAGTCCTTCCGGCTTTAATCCCGGAATGGCATTCAGCACCTCACTTTTTTTAAGGAAGGTAGAGCGGCCAAACCCGCTTTTCCCGGCAAGAAGATCATAAAATTTTAATCCGATGAGGTATTTATACTTTGAAAACCAGGAATAAAGGGGGATAATAAACTCCTGGTCTTTGACCAGATGGGGTGCATTTTTAAGCAGCAGCCCCCGCTCATGCAGGGCTTCATAGACCAGCGCAATATCGCCCTGGGCCAGGTACCTGACGCCGCCATGCACCAGCTTTGTGCTTCTGCTTGATGTTCCCTTGGCAAAGTCAGACTGTTCCAGAAGCAGTGTCCGGTAGCCCCGCGTGGCCGCATCCACTGCTACGCCAAGGCCGGTAGCCCCTCCGCCAATAATAATCACATCCCAGTCTTTCTGATGCTCAAGTTCTGCTATACATGTTTCCCGATTAAAGCTCATCCTGTTTTTTTACAAGTCATTTTTAAACACGCTTTCGATAACTTTCGTTTTTCACAAAATTGTATTCAAAACGAAACTAAATATAAAATTTCAAATTAGAAAGAATTTTTAAAATTATATTTATCTTGAGCCCACGTATTTAATCCGACAAAATCAAGACAATGGGTAACGTTAACGCCAATAAAATGCTTGGAATTGCTGAGCGTCATCAATATATCTTAACGAAAATACAACAGCACGGAAGCCTCGATGTTCAGACCTTATGCAAAGAATTAAAGGTTTCATCGGTAACGATCCGGAAGGATCTAAAACTCCTGGAAGATAAGTCGCTTCTATACCGCACGCATGGCGGCGCCACCTTAAACAATCCTTATACGGTTGACCGTCCGGTCAATGAAAAGGAATTACTCCAGGCTACCGAGAAAATGCATATCGGACAGGTCGCTGCCGGCCTGGTCGAAGAAAACGATTCGATTATTATTGCTTCGGGCACTACGGTGCTGGCTTTTGCCCGTCATATTCAGTCTAAAGAGACTTTAACGGTTATTACGGCGTCTTTAAACGTGGCTCTAGAACTTATCCATCAGCCTAACGTAGAAGTTATCCAGCTGGGGGGCGTATTACGAAAGAGCTCCTCATCGGTAACCGGGCCTTATGCGGAGGGAATGCTCGTCGAGTCGTATTGCAGTAAGCTCTTCCTGGGTGTAGACGGGATCGACTTAGAATTTGGTCTTACCACGACCAATGCCCACGAAGCGCATCTGAATCGCCAGATGATCGCCGCTTCACAGAAAATTATTGTATTGGCCGACTCTACAAAGTTCGGCAAAAGGGGTTTTGGTCGTATCTGCGGACTGGATAAAGTTGATCATATCATTACCGATCGTGGCATCAGCGAGCTTACGAAGAAGGGACTGGAAAGCCTGGGCATTAAATTATCAATTGTTTAGCGGACAGCGTAAATAAACCTTGTTACGTGTTTTCATTTCTGTCGAAACAATTTATTTAGCCTGCCTGTTAGCTATCTATAATCTTAACCTTATGGATAGCATCAACCAACAACAACAGGAGAAAAACCATGAAGATCTTTATGGTTTTGACGCCACGAAAAGAATACAGGAAATGACCGGCAAAAACAGCAGTTGCTTCTTTTGCAGTAATATTAAAACCGGAATCCCGCTTTCTGTCCGGCCGATGTCGGTATTAGAAGTAGATGATGACGGGAACCTGTGGTTCTTAAGTGCAAGCGACAGCCACAAGAACATGGAAATAGAAACCGATCCTTTTGTTCACCTTTTATTTCAGGGCTCTAAATATTCCGATTTCCTGAATATTTACGGCATAGCCTCCGTTAACCGTGATCAGGCGAAGATCAGGGAATTATGGAGCCCGCTCATGAAAACCTGGTTCACGGAAGGCGAAGATGATCCGCGGATATCGGTAATAAAAGTAGAGCCCACCGAAGGCTATTATTGGGATAATAAGCATGGCAATGCGATTAGCTTTATGAAAATTGTTGCCGGCGCCCTTATCGGCAAAACCCTTGACGATTCGATTGAGGGAAAACTAACTGTTTAAGCTTTTCCTGGCATTAAAAAAGCGTTTAGTGAGCAGCGATAAGCGGTCTGTTTCTGCTTAATCCTGTTCCCTAAACGCTCCGCATTAAACGCTAAGCGCTCTCCCGTTACGCCCGGTCAATTGATCCCATCACCCGTTGCGCAAATCCGTTTAGCGCATCCTTTTCGGTTTCACCTTCTGCCACTTTTGCGTGTACTTCAAGTGCTCCGCAGATATTGGTGATTAACTCACCAACTACGTCTACTTCGGTTTCGCTTACCCCTCTGAATTCACAGAAGCTTTCTAAAACCGATAATGTATTTTCCAGCTGTTCAGTGCTTTGCGACTGAAAAAACTGTCTGATCACAGGAACTTTCATAGTGTATTATTTAATCTTTGAAAATAACTCCGTTAGCCCTTCCACTTTATTGGTCTGCACCTGATCGACCAGCGCGCCATTTGAAAAGGCAGCAAACGTAGGCAGATTGTCGACATTTGCCAGTTTACGTGACTCCGGAAACTTTTCGGCGTCCACGATAAAGAAAGCGACATCTTCATTTTCGGAAGCCAGCTTTTTGAACTTCGGCTTCATAATGCGGCAATTTCCACACCATGAGGCCGAATATTGCACCATAACTTTCTCATTTCCGCTTAAAGATTCCGCTAAATTATCTTGTGTTAATTCTACTAACATACGGAGTAATTTTAATTTTCACTGAAATAAGCGGCAACACCCTGACGGGTAGCATTCATCGCTGTTGCGCCTTCCTGCCAGTTTGCCGGACAAACTTCGCCGTGTTTCTGTACGTGGGCATACGCATCAATTAAGCGTAAATATTCTTTTACATTTCTTCCCAAAGGCATATCATTTACGCTTTCGTGAAATACTTTGCCGTCTTCGTCGATTAAATACGTTGCACGATAAGAAACATTTGAACCGTTAAAGGTTTCGTTTCCTTCTTCATCATATTGTACTTCCTGATCAAGGATATCTAAAATACCGGATAGCTGACGATGGGTATCGGCTAAGATCGGATACGTTACACCTTCAATACCGCCATTGTCTTTGGGTGTATTTAACCATGCAAAATGCACTTCATTGGTGTCGCATGAGGCGCCGATAACGATCGTATTGCGTTTTTCGAACTCCGGTAATGCTTCCTGGAAGGCATGTAATTCTGTCGGACAAACAAACGTAAAGTCTTTAGGATACCAGAATAAAAGTACTTTTGTCTTTTTATTTACTGCTTCTTCAAAAATATTGATCTTCATCCCGTCGCCCATTTCTGAAATGGCGTCGATGCTAACGCTTGGGAATTTTTTACCTACAAATGCCATAATATTTATTTTTTTAAATCTGGCGCAAAATTACGGCTTTCAGGCATCAAAAACAACGTTTGTGAGCTATATCATTATCTCTTTTCTCGATAAGGCTATTGGGAAAATCTATACATTGGGTCAGCGTGTATTCGCCTCAAACTTTTTCATCGCCGTTACCTGGTATGGTTTTTTTACGGCTTTATGGGCGGATGCCCTTGCAGCAGCGGCTTCCCGTTCGGAGACCTTTTCCGGCCGGTAGGTATTTCGTGTTACATTCTGTTTAAAAATGGCCTCATACCAGGCACAGGATGCTGTATACCGGCCTACATTCAAGTCCAGGTGATAGCCGTCGCGGCAGAGGTGGTCGCCAATGAACGTGGTCCGGGCATTTTGGATCGCTGTTCCGGCCGGGGCCAGCACGTCGAAATGCCCGAGGGCCATCGCCTGGCGTGATGCATCCGTAATTGCAGCATACATTTTAGCCTGATCTTTATCATAATTCGCAAAGCCGTTATGCGTTGAATTTTGCGCGTAGGCCCAGGTCTGATGCCAGATATATTTTACCTTCGGGTTGGTGGCCCTTTCACGCACATAAGATAACAGCGGCGGCAGGGGTGCTGTAAAGGTGGCAAATTGCCCCGAATTAGGACTCGCCTGCTGAAAGCTGATGAAATCCCAGGGTTCATCGGCAAGCGCTTTCGCGATCGACGTCGCGGGAAACCGTTCCTTTTTACCATTCACATCAATTTTACGGTATTCGTATGCTGCTTTGTCTTCATTGGCATTTTTCAGGTGTAACGATAAAGGTGCACCGCCGATATAGAGGTTACCGATAATAACCTTATGTCCGCCGGCCTTTGCCAGTCCATAAAGATATTCCTCTACCGCATCTTCTGAAAAGCTGTTCCCGATCGCGAGGATGCGGATAACACGCTCCTCTTTCGGAGTTACCTCTGCCGTATGGCCACGCTCCGCAGCCCTGGATACGGCTAAAGCAGTCTCCCCGCTTAAACTTAAACCGGTAAAGAATATCAGACCCGTGATCGCCCAAAGGGCTATTTTCCTGTACAATGCTGTCATCCTATTCATCATAAACTCCTTCCTGAAATCGAATTATTTCTTTAATGTGGTTTCAAATAATTTAAATATCCGCTTATACTCGTCTGTCCAGCCGCTTGGCTCTACAAAACCATGATCTTCAACCGGGTAAACGGCCAGCTCCCAATTATCCTTACCCAACTCAATAAAGCGCTGGGTTAACCGCACAATATCCTGAAAATTCACATTCACATCCACCATACCATGTGCCATTAAAAGATTTCCTTTTAATTTATCAGCAAAGTAGATCGGTGAGCTTTTTTTATAGGCATTCGGATCATTAAAAGGTTCATTGAGGATATTCGACGTATAGCCGTGATTATAATGCGCCCAGTCAGTCACCGAGCGTAAGGCGGCACCTGATGCAAAGACATCCGCTTCATTAAACAGGGCCATCAGCGTGATAAAACCACCGTAAGACCCTCCATATAAACCCACGTGCTTCGGATTTACACCGTACTTTTCGACCAGCATTTTCACCCCGTCGACCTGATCGGTCAGATCTTTGCCTCCCATATGCCGGTAAATTCCGGTACGATGATCACGGCCATAGCCCGAGCTTGCCGTATAGTCAATATCAATCACCGTATACCCATTATCGGCCAGCAGGTTATTAAACATGTATTCCCTGAAATACTGGCTCCACCAGTAGTGCACATTCTGCAGGTAACCGGCACCATGCACAAACACCACTGCCGGCTTATTCGGGTGCGGCTTCGCAGCAGGGTATACGCGCGCATACACATCGGCACCATAACGGTTCTTAAACGACACCATTTCCGGCTCACGCCACGCATATGAGTTAAATTCGGCCGAAGCAGACTGTGTTACCTGTACCGCTTTTGCTCCGGGCTTATTGGCCTGAATATACAACTCCCAGGGCTTGTTCATGTATGAATAGTGAATAGCCAGCCATTTCTCGTCCGGAGAGAGGGTTACTTCGTTTCCGCCTTTCATCGATGTAAGCTGTACCAGCTCACCGCCATCCACACTAATCCGGTAAAAGTGTGTAATCCCGGGATGTTCTTTATTTCCCGAGAGATAAAATGTTTTCTTATCTTTAGAAAGCTGCAGACTTTGCACCTCCCATTTCCCGGAGGTTAGCTGCTTTTTCTCACCAGTGATCCGGTTAAACACATAGAGGTGCGAATACCCGGTGGCTTCGCTCTGGAAATAAAAACGATCATTATCGATCCAGCCGACATTCCGGCCACCTATGCCCGGGCCACCAATCCAGGCCTCATCCCGCTGGCGATCCAACAGGCTCAGATCGCCTGTTGCTGCATCCAGCTTTAAGATCCACAGGTCCTTATTATCTGCTGCATCGGCAATTACGATCGCACTCGTCCCGTTTTCGTTCCAAACAGGCCCCATCAGACTCACATTGCGGTCTTCATTTTTCTTTGTCCGTTCTTCCAGCTGTTTCGGGTAATCCTTTACATAATCGGGAAGATCTTTGATGCCCGGGATCTGCGAGGTATGTACGGAATACAGACTGTCTTTCTGCCCGTCGTAGATGAACATCTCGGAAGTCGTTAACGTTTCGCCCACTTTGGTACGTCCCGGAATATCTTCTGTGTACCCCGAGGCCGTAACATAATTCGGCACAATGATCTTGTGATTGGTCGTCACCGGCGTAGTAATCCGGTAACTTACATAGCGCCCGTCGGGGCTGATGACGATATTGGACAACAGCTTATCTTCCAGGTATACCGGCTTAATGCTACGTTGCGGGCCGGCATTCATATTAAATGCTCCCCGGCCACCAAAACCACCCGCTCTTGCTCCTGCACGGCTTCTCTTTTTGATGATGTCGAACAGCTCCAGCTGATCAGCCTTAAGCCATGAATCCTGCCGGCTTACAGCCGGCCGTTCCGGATTAGCCGGCCGTTTTCCCCGGATAAAATTGGTCAGCTGTTTCAGTTCATTTGTGGCCAGGCTAAGCTGATACAGGTTATCGCCCCGTTGGTATACGATATCGTTATTGATCAGGAACCGTGCGCCGCTCTCACGCTCAAGCGTATTGGTTAAACGTATTTCGGCCTTATTTTTTACCTGATAAAAGTAGATATCGCCACCTTTTTCATATAAGGCCAGCGTTTTATCTTTGTTATAGGTATAAGCATTTCCCAGGGCTTTTTCCATGCTTTTCTCATCTGCCGGTTCCGGTTTAAAGTTCACCACACTGACCATATAGGGCTGATCGCGATCCTTTTTTTCGGGGTTCCAGGAAAAAAATACGGTTTTACTGTCGGCCGACCAACGGTAGTTTGAGGGCGATACCCCCATCCATTTCGGATCGCGCATGATCTTTTCAACCGTTAAGGGGGCCAGCTGCTGTGCCTGAACAGCGCCTGAAAAAAGGAATAGGGCAAAGATATATTTTTTCATTGTGATGTCTAATTAATTGCTTTTCATGGCTGTTCCGCCTTTTCTGCTGTTTACATTTACCGTATATTTTGTGCCGTTCCCTTTTACCAGCCAGCGAACGGTAACAAAGCCGTGGCCGGGAATATTCTCTACCCGGATATTAGCCGGATCATTCTTTTGTTCAGCGGTGATGTTCATATCCCGGTTCTGTACCAGCATTCCTGCCACCACAGTACCCCCACTTAACGAAATAATGTCCGGAACCTCAATGTTGTTTTTTACATCCTGGCTGGAATGTGTGGGAATAAGGCGTTCATTATTCACCACTGCAGTGACCTGGGTGAAGCCGCCCGCCAGCGGCACGACTTCGATCTCACTGATGCTGAGCTTCGGTGTGTTATAGGCATGATAAACACTGAACGCCATATTCCGGTGCGCATCGCTTTCGAGCAAAAAGCCCGGGTGCAGGCGGGTATAGGTCTTTTTAAAACCACCGATCTCAATATCGCCATACGTCGGGTGTTTATACGAATGCCAGTCTACAAAGGCATCCTTCATGAGCAGGTCTCGGTCAAAATTATAGGTCTGGGCCTGGCTATCTTCGCCGTCAGCCTTATTATACATGGAATAGCCTGTCCACAATTCATTCGAAAAGGTGTAAATGCCTCTTCCGCCATAAAACCAGTCGAGCTCGCCGCCAAATACAGAATAGAGGTCTTTATACACCACGAGGTAACGATAACCCGGCAACAGTTCTTCGCCCTTTTTACCTAAGGCATCATATACGCGAACGTCCTGCGCGTTATAGGTGTCGAGATCTTCCTGTGCACCGGGACCTCTTAAGATCATCCCCCCGTTGTTATGATAGGATTGTGCCGCCGCAATATTAGGATGCTTCATCACAAAATCAACTACTGCGCGGTTCTCAGGAAGCGAAAAAGGATATTTATAGGCCCCTCCCTGGATATAAGCGGGCTGCCAGTTCCATCCCCAGTCACGGTTCGGATCATAGGCTCCCTCTCCGTCTTCATTCACCAAGCCATCGCCGTCATTGTCGATCCCTTCAGATCCCAGCAGCTCGTACTCGCCTTTTTCTTCACCACTTACCATAATCATCCGTCGTTTATCGGTCGGATCTACTTTAAAACGCCCGTTCGGGTTTTTACGCCGCATCATGACGATATGACCATCCCCATCCAGGTCGTCAAAACCATCTTCATTGGTTAAGCCATCGCGGTCATTATCAATCGGGATCAGGCCTGTGCGGGGCGAGTGCGCCGTATTGGCCTGATGAATAAAGTGATCGCGGGCATCGGGATTAATGGTCGGTGCGATATAAAATGTTTTTTCACTCAAAAGCGACCGGATCATGTTATTACCGGCGGCATGCATTTCGACCAGGTACCAGGCGGTATACAGTGCAAATTCACTGCCCTGGATTTCGTTCGAATGGATATTCCCGTCGATATACATGGCCGGCTTTTTATCCGGATCGCCGGCTTTAAGATCGCTGACGGTCATTACCCACAGGTCTTTACCCTGATAAGATTTCCCCATCGACTCGAGCTTTACGAGATTGGGATGTGCTGCAGCCATTTTTTTACAGATCTCGGTAATGGCGGCATAGTCATTATAACGGTTCCAGCTTACCGGCACCTTAGGATTTACGGGGGAGCCTACAGCGGCAAGGAAATTTTCTGGTTTCTGGGCATTTACACTTCCGGCAAATACCAGCATTAAGGCCAGAAGAAAAGTATATTTTATATTCATAATGGTGTCTGATTAAAGCGTGACATCGATTGATTTACTTCCTGTGGTAGGACTGCCGGCGTCGATGGTTATTTTTCCATTTCCTTTTACCAGCCAGCTTAGTGTTCTATATTCCTTACCCTGTATACTTTCGATGGTTTGTGTTTTACGCCCGCTTACTACCGTTTGATTCGCATTGAGGTTTAGCTTTACCAGGATCTTTTTGAGGAAATAACTGCGGTCGCCGATGCGGGTATAGGTAGGCAGTTCGCCGGTATTCATCACCTGTAAGGTAATCCTTGTCAGCCCGTCGGTCACTTTTTCGGTCTTCACATTCACCAGTTCCAGCTGAGGTGCCATGCCGGCCAGCGCAATCAGAAAATCAGTATGTTTCGCCACGATCCCGTCCACCAACCGGTATGGCGGATTGATCAGCACAAAAGGATCCAGGCCGCCCACTTCAACCGTTTGCCCGGGAAAGTCGGGATGGTTTAACGCTTTCCAGGGAGTAAAGGTATCGCTTATTCCCTGTGAGGCCGCCCAACGCAGATAGTCGACCACCGGATCATTTTGGGTTAGCTTTTTCTCCCGGCGACTGCTGTCGGGTGCGACTTTGGGCACCCACCAGCCCGGTGTGCTGAAGCTTAAACGGCCATAATGAAAATATCCCCATTGCGAAAAGTCACCCGGCTCTGCCTGTGTTTTAGGCGCATCTTTCGTTTTAGTGATCTTATTATACCGCTCTGAAACGAGTGTGTTTACTTTTACATCCGACTCATACCAGCTGGTGATGACCCGTTTGGTGAGCCCATTCGGGTTAAAGGCGACCGGTGCCGACAGGTTATTTAGCGGACCAAAGGTGACTACCGCATAAACATTAAAGGCATCGAACAGAAAATCGAACAGCGCCCGGTTCTCTTTTTCAGAAACCGCATATTCACCGGCACCAGGCATAAAGGGCTTATAGTTAAAGCTCGAATTTTTATTAAAATGAACACCGCCCTCACCATCTTCATTAAAGTCGCCATCCTTATCATTATCAAGTCCTTCGGGCAGCAATATATATTTTCCCGTCTCGCCTTTCGAAGGGTCGGCCAAGATGAGCGACCGCTGATCATCGGGGTTAAGTTTGTATTTGCCTGTGGGATTAGCCACGCGCATCCAGGTGATCTTTCCGTTCCCGTCCAGGTCGTCTGCGCCATCCTCGTTCGTTTTCCCATCACGATCATCGTCGGTAGCATTGGCATTTCCGCTGCGCTCGGCCCGGATCTTTGCAAAATACTGTGCAGTAGCATCCGGGCTCATGTTTGGAAAAACGTAAAAAGTTTGCTTGTTCAGCAGGGCTTTAATGCTGTCTGTCGTGGTAGCTGCCAGGAGCTTCTCCGCAAAGCCGATAGCCATCTCTACGCCTAACAGATGTTTTCCTTCCACACCGCCGACGACGGCGATGGCCGGTTTCTCTTCAGTTTTACCTGCTCCGATGGTCAGTATCCAGATATCTTTTCCACCGGCCGTCTGTGTGAGCGCTTTGCTCTTTACCCATTGGGGATATTTCTGCGCCAATGTCTTCACCCGTTGGGCCAGGACCATGTTTGAACTGTAATCCTGCTGATTTTGCGCAAAGGCACCCGTGGTCATCAGCAGAAAAACCAGCTTAAAAAAGTAACGATTCTTCATTTTGTTAAGGTTATGTATGCAATTTAGAGAAAAAAGCCATTACATAAACCCTCACCCCTTAAGGTTTTATAATTGTTACCTAACCACCAGCCCGGTCTTATCGACATTTACATGGAAAGGCGGCAGGTAATCCTGTAACAGGAGTGCAAATTCGCGACGGGTAACGATCTTTTCCAGGAGAAAGTCACTGTTCAGCTTATACGTGGTTTTCCATTTTTTTTCAAGCTCCCGGGTAACGCTTTCCGGTGATTTATTACCCACATAGGACACCAGATCAATGGCCAGCTTCAGGCTAAGGTCTGTTTCCTGATGATCATCAAACCAAAGCTGCGCCTTATAATAAAAATCTTTAAGAGGTTGTTTAATTTCGGCCAGAGAAATGCTGTTATCCGGTAAAAAAGTGGCGATACCGTCTTTAACATCTGCTTTTATGACGCCGGTAAGGCCTACAAACTGTATGGCTTTCCAGTTGGGATCGTTTTGGCCGATATCGGCAAAAGGCATTAATGCCAGTTTATAATTCAGGAGCTCGCCCTGAATGGTTTTAAGATTAGACTGTGAGGTCTTTTTACCGAAAAAAGCAGCATACGCCGCGGTAGCCCCGGCAGCCTGTCCGATCAGCATTCCTTCCTGTGGCGGCAGCCAGATCAGGTTTTCCTGATTCCCGATCAGCAGGCTGTAGAGTGAAAAGACTGACGCTGTTCCGCCTCCATGCAGCTGTTTCCCGGAAGCAACACTGGTGCGATACAGGGTTTGTGTATAATCCAGTGCGGTTTCGGGTATAGCAACAGGCGTGTTGATCTTTAAGCGTTGCAGGAGCTGCCCGTCGCCAGCCAGGATGAGTACAGATGCTCGTATCGTTTTACCGTCATAAAGCTTAAAAATCCAGTTATTACCTGCCCTGTCGGCTTTTGTATACGGCGTATTCCGGATCACCGTCAGGTTTTTCAGGGTATCTGTCCACTTACTCAGTACCTCGCTGGCCGTTTGCTTATCAAACGCAGGAATCGCGGGGTTGTCGTTCTCCCCCTTCATCAGCCGCAACCGATTTATAAATTCGGCTTGTATACCCGAGTGAAGGTCGGTCGTTAAAGGGTCGATGTCAAAGCCGCCTGCCTGTAAGAGTAACGTGGTCTTCACCCCTGAAACGGCCGATTGAATGGCTGCTGCTGCTGCCGCATTTCCATTTCCCACCACCAGCACACCAGGCCGGCTGGTTTGTGCCATAGCCGGAAAAACCAGCAGACTATAACACCAGATAAAAAATAACTTCTTTGCCATTTTCCTGCTTATTTTTTATGACACCTGCAATATCCCAAATTAAGGCTATTTTTCATTATTATTCGGTTATTTTTAACTATATTTAACAAATATCAACCTCGTTTATCTCCGAAATGGAAAAATCGCTTTCCCAGCTTTTTGAGGCGCAACAACAGCACAAGTATACGCTCCGCCGGCGTAAGGCCGCCGATCGTATCGCCATACTGAAACAGCTAAAAAAAACGATCCGAAAACATGAAGAAGCGATCTTTTCCGCCTTATACCAGGACTTGCGAAAAAACCGCTTTGAAAGTGCAGTCACAGAATTACTTTTTACCTATGGAGAGCTCGACTTCGCGGTTTCCCATTTAAAAAGGTGGATGAAACCTCACCGTGCCGGGCGAACGCTGAGCAATCCTTTTTCACGTAACCGGATATTTTATGAGCCCAAAGGGGTTTGTTTGATCCTGGCGCCCTGGAACTATCCTTTTCAATTAGTGATGGGGCCACTCATCTCGGCGATCGCTGCCGGCAATACGGCTATGGTCAAGCCTTCAGAATTAAGCCCCGCTACTTCGGCTGTTATCCGGACTATTCTGGAGGACGCTTTTGATGAAAAAGAAGTCGCCTGTATAGAAGGCGACGCAGCTCTGGCAAGTCAACTGCTCGAACTGCCTTTCGATCATATTTTCTTTACCGGGAGTACAGCCGTTGGCAAAGTGGTCATGGCTGCTGCTGCCCGAAACCTCACTTCCGTGACACTGGAGCTCGGCGGAAAATCACCTGCTATTATCGACAGCGACTGCAACCTTGAAAAAGCCGCCGAAAAGCTGGCCTGGGGTAAATTAGTGAATTGCGGACAAACCTGCATTGCCCCCGATTACGTGATGGTGCCCGAACATTGCGCCGACGAGTTTAAAGGCCTTTACAAAGCGGCGGTGCAGCGCTTATTTTTTAACCGGCATCATCCTGATGAACACAGATATGGAAAGATCATCAGTAACCGGCATTTTTTACGTCTCCGGCAGCTGGTAGATGAAGCGGTAAGCCTCGGAGCCAGAATAGATTTTGGCGGTCTTTTTGATGAAAAGCAGCAAACGATAGCTCCTGTACTCTTAAGTCATGTACCGCATCAGGCCGGCCTGATGCAGGAAGAGATCTTTGGCCCGGTACTACCGGTTCTGACCTATCAGAATCAAAGCGAGATCTTAGACCAGGTGAATAAGCGGGGTAAGCCTTTGGCACTTTATATTTTTAGTGATAAGCGGCGGTTTGTTCAGGATATTTTAAAAAACACTTCTGCCGGAGGTACCTGTGTAAATGACGTGCTTGTTCATATCAGCAACCCGAAGCTGCCTTTCGGTGGTGTTAATGGCAGTGGAATGGGCAGTAGTCATGGCTTTTACGGGTTTAAGGCCTTCTCCCATGAACGGGCTGTTGTTTTTCAATCGGCCTTAAGTTTTAATCATCTTATTTATCCCCCTTATGCGGGCAAAGAATGGGTATTAAAAATGCTCCGCAAAATCATGTAACGATGTCCACACTCGAAGAACTAAAATATCCTATCGGAAAATTTAATTTTCCCCGGCATTGCGACCCGGTATGCATTTCCGGGTGGATCAGCCAGCTGGAAGAATTTCCCGCAGCACTTGCCGGAGTAGTTGGTCAGTTAAGCCCGGAACAACTCGATACATGCTACAGGCCCGGCGGCTGGACCGTACGGCAGGTTATACACCACCTGGCCGACAGCCACATCAATGCATATACCCGCGTGAAACTTGTCCTGACTGAAGATAACCCTATAGTAAAGCCTTATCAGGAAGCCCTTTGGGCAGAATTACCCGAAGCAAAACATAACGACGCTCATCTTTCAGTGGCTATTCTCAAGGGGGTACACCGCCGTATGGCAGCCACTTTACGTGCATTGGAATATGCTGATTTTGAACGCACTTACCAGCATCCCGAGTTTACAGCACCACTGTCGCTTGCTTTTTTAACCGGCACCTATGCGTGGCACGGGCAGCATCACCTGGCACAGATCAGGCTTGTACTTTAGCCGATCTGAACGGAAGTCATGGTCAGCGAACCGCCTACGGCTTTATCATTAAAAAGCGTTGCTTCTTCATTTTCAGTCTGCAAACCCAGCGTATACAGCAAAGGCAGATAATGTTCAGGGGTTGGAATGGCCATCAGTGCTTCTGTACCTAACTGTTCATAGTGAATAAGCTTATGGTGTTCTTTCTCTAAGATAAATTTTTTAAACTGCTCATTCATGTGTATCGCCCAGTCATAGCCTCCGCCATTGATCATTTGCCAGTTTATCATACCCAGATTATGTACCATGTTGCCGCTGCCCAGGATGAGTACGCCCTTTTGTCGTAAAGCCGACAGCTCGGCGGCCAGCTGATAATGATAAGAAGCATCTTTGGTATAATCTATACTCAATTGCAGTACCGGGATATTCGCTTCCGGATACATATGCCTGATCACGGTCCATGCCCCATGATCGAGGCCCCAGTCATGATCGGGAATGACCGCTGCCGAATGAATAAGGTCTATGGTTTCAAGGGCAAGTTCAGGACTACCTGGCGCGGGGTATTTCACCTCGAAAAGCGCTTTCGGGAAGCCATAGAAATCGTGAATGGTTGGTGGAAAATCCATTACCGTAATACGGGTTCCGCGGGTAAACCAATGCGCAGAGACCACCAGCACAGCCTTTGGCACAGGTATATGTGACGCCCTGTCGGCCCACTCCCGGCTGAATGCATTGAGCTCAATACCATTCATAGGTGAGCCATGTCCCATGAAAAGTACCGGCATCGTTTCGGCAGGCGGAAGGGCCGATGTAAAACTCCTGAACTGCTGTAATGTATCCATCCTCTTTAATTCGTTTTACAAAGGTAGGAGGATGGCCTCAAAACGTCCTTGATGTAAGATAAGAAAGCGCTCGCTCATCTGCTTCCTTATTCTATTTCGCTAAAGCATTAAAAAAGTTAAACTCCACCCGTGCCATCCATATGTTGCCGGCCAGCCTGGAGGCCATATTTCCGGCTACCTCAAAACGATAACCCAGGTCGATACGTGTTTTACTGTTCAGGATAAGCTGCACCGCAGGAGCCAGGTCGAGATATGATCTTCCTGTTTCGGTATTCGTTTGTCCCAGCATTTCGAAATAGAGATTAAAATTAGGCTGCTTATAGTTTTTATACACAAAAGGCAGCAAAAGATAACCTGAAGAAAAGCTGTAGCCCCAGGCAGCGGTCTCGCGGTTATGTCCTGCGCTGCGACCATAGGTAAGCGTACCCGATACAGCCAGCTTATGTAAAAGCTGGGTAAAAACCATGCCGCTCTGCCAGCCTGAATGCGTCCCCCCGAGGTCGAGCTCTTCAGTGATACGGTTGGTACCACTATGGCTGACCTTACCAAAGGCGGCTACCCTGAAATGGCTCTGCGCATTATCAACAGATAAGAACCGGTATTTCGCATAGGCTCCTACACTTTCGGCTTTATAGCGCCCGGATCTGTCTGCAAAACTACCCTGAACACGAAACATCAGGTTTTTATGTAGCCCGAACATGAGTTCGCCAACTGTACGGTTATTCAGATCCGTTCCGGGCATCAGCTCATGGGTTAACCGTAAGCCAACCGCATTCGTGGGCACATTACTTGCCGGGTCGGTATATACATACAGTTCCTGCGCTGCCAATGGAAAGGCAAAACCGATACCCCATATAAATAGTATTATTATTTTCCGGATCATCATTTAAACGCTTAGGTGATAGATCCGTACTTTCTTACCGTTTATCGTTCCTGAACCGGAGGTATACGAGTCGAATTTCAGCTTTGCCTGGTTCTTTTTAAAGGCTGAGGATGAAATAAAATCTTTATCGAGTACATTCACTTTTACCGCACCGTTAAGGATTTTATTTTTTACATTTTCAAAACGATAAACAGTGCTACCTATAACTAACTGACCGTTTTCATCCACCTTGGCCTGATCAAAATGCATGGTGGCCGCTAATTTGCCTACCGAAAAGCCAGCGTCTTTTACTTTTTTCTGCAGCTGATCAATATTCACATCAGCATCTTTCTTAAACGTGAGTAAGTAAAGGTTCTTGTTCAGGTCGGGATTAATATCGCTGATGTACGGCAGTGTTTTGAGCGATTGTTCTGTGGCCTGCGAACACATGGAGCAGGTTAAACCGGTAACCTGGAGTTCGACGGATGTAATTTGTTGAGCGGATACTTTATTTAGCGCAAAAAGTATCAAAAAAGCGATGATTATTTTTTGAGTTGTCATGTCGTACGTATTTTAAAGGAAAGATTTATGCTTGGCCGGAAAAAACTGGCTCATAAATATGGATACAGCGCCGCAAATGCGGACGACATTCTAATTCCTGAATACGCAATGCATGATGTTCAGGGCTACGCCTGATGGGTCGGGAGGGGTTTCATAAACCGTTTCTACGGTAAATAAAACCGGTAAAAAGCGGATAAAAAGTTCGGTAATGCCCGCCGGCAGAAAAGCAGTAAACCCGAAAAAGTCAGGCGCCTGGATGGTTTTCGAGGCCTGGTGGCTATCATCGACCTTAACGGTAAGCTTCGTGTCCTTACAGCAGTTATCTTTTTTTTCTGTTTTCTTTGCAGATGCACAAAGTTTGCAGCTCTTCGGAGTGCTAACGGCAGATACCGATGCCAGCCGGCCCCCACAAAAATGGAAGCTCAACGCCACGCCTATTACACTAACAAGGTAAAAGGAGCAGAGGGCAATCGCTATTTTCCGCTTTAACTGCATTATACAAAGATAGCGATTTTTGTTTTTGAATCCGCCATTTTTAAATACCTTAGCTTAAATCTTTTTAACATGAACAGACGATTCCTATTATGGTTCTTATCCTGCTTCCTCGTTATCCAGGCGCAGGCTGCAAAACCCCGGCACCAATATGTCAAGATCAGCACGAGTAAAGGCGAAGTTGTAATCAGGCTCTATAACGAAACACCACTGCACCGCGATAATTTTATAAAAGTCGCGAAATCAGGTTTATATAACGGCACCCTGTTTCATCGTGTGATCAAAGATTTTATGATCCAGGGGGGTGATCCGGATTCAAAGAATGCTCATCCCGATTCACTGCTTGGAAACGGCGGATTAAACTATACCGTACCGGCTGAATTCAGGGACAGTCTTTTTCATAAAAAGGGGGTGCTGGCCGCTGCCCGTGATAATAACCCGGAAAAGGCATCCAGCAGTACGCAATTTTATATTGTACAGGGAAAAGTGTTTAATGATTCGACGTTAAACCTGGTCGAAGAGCGCCGGCTGAAATTTAAAATCCCCGAATGGCAGCGGCAAGTCTATAAAACCCTTGGGGGTACGCCACATCTCGATCGCAGTTATACGGTGTATGGTGAAGTGGTAAAAGGCCTTGAAATGGTGGATGCTATTGCTGCTGAACCCACCGGGAAGGCCGACCGGCCGAAAACCGATGTGGCCATGACGGTTACCGTGCTGAGCAAAAGAGAAGTTAAAAAACTGGAAAAGGAGCTCTATAAGAAGAAAAAAAGATGAAGATCATTTCCTATAATGTAAACGGTATCCGGGCGGCGGCTTCCAAAGGCTTATTTAGCTGGCTTCAGGCCACAGACGCCGATATGATCTGCCTTCAGGAAGTAAAGGCATTAAAAGAACAGATTCCCGATATTATTGCGCTGACCGAGCACTTAGGCTATCATCATTACTGGTTCCCGGCCGAAAAAAAGGGCTACAGCGGAGTGGCTATTTTCAGCCGTATTCAACCCAGGTTAGTTACCTATGGCTGCGGCGAGTCCTGGATCGATGCCGAAGGCCGTATTTTACGGGCCGACTTCGATACCTTTTCACTCATGAGCCTGTATATGCCTTCAGGGTCGAGCGGCGATGAGCGCCAGGGTAAAAAATATGAATTTATGCGGTTTTTCGATTCATACATCGGCGAATTACGTCATGAATTTCCTAATCTGATCATTTCAGGCGATTATAATATCTGCCACCGTCCTATCGACATTCACAATCCGAAATCGAATGCCAACTCATCAGGGTTCCTGCCAGAGGAACGCGAATGGATGGAGCTTTTCATCAATAATGGTTTTATTGATTCGTTCAGACACTTTAATAAAGATCCGCATCATTATACCTGGTGGAGCTATCGTGCAGGAGCAAGGTCAAAGAACCTGGGCTGGCGTATCGACTATCATCTGGTTACCCATCCGATGGAGAGCCGGCTGAAACAGGTCCGTATTCTGCCTGATGCCCTGCATTCTGATCATTGCCCGGTTTTATTAGAGCTTGATTAAACTGTTCGTCCTATGTTGATCACGAATATAAAAGGGCTGGTAGGTGTGCACCCTCACGATAAAAAAGTGCTCCGCGGCGAAGCGCTTTCGGTATTGCCTGTATTAGAGAACGCCTGGATACGATTAGAAAATGGCCGTATCCGGGATTTTGGTACGATGGCCGGGCTTCCGGCTGATTTATCGGAAACTCCGTACTCTGCTCAGGGGTGTTATGTGTTTCCGTCATGGTGCGACAGCCATACGCATGTCGTGTTTGCGGCATCCCGCGAGGAGGAGTTTGCCATGAAAATTGCCGGAAAAAGCTATGAAGAAATTGCCGCCGCCGGAGGGGGAATACTGAATTCGGCACAGAAGCTGGCCAATGCCTCCGAAGATGATCTTTTTGCGCGTGCCGCACAACGGATTAAAGACATGATCAGGCTTGGGACCGGCGCATTGGAAATTAAAAGCGGTTATGGCCTTTCGGTCGAAAGTGAATTAAAAATGCTCCGGGTGATTAAACGCCTCAAAGCCGCGTTTCCTATCCCTATTAAAGCTTCGCTGCTGGCCGCGCATACGTATCCCACAGCTTATAAAGATGATCATGAGGGGTATATCCAGCTCATTCAGAATGAGCTGCTGCCGCAAGTGGCGGCAGAGGGTCTGGCCGATTATATGGATGTATTCTGTGAGCGTGGTTTTTTCACGGTCGACGAAACTGACCGCCTGCTCAGTGCCGCCGCAGTCTATGGCCTGAAACCTAAAATACATGCCAACCAGCTTTCGGTTTCGGGTGGTGTGCAGGTAGGTATAAAGCATCAGGCCGTTTCGGTTGACCACCTGGAAGAGACCGATGAAGCAGTGATGAACGCCCTGGCCGGTGCCGATACCATCGCTACCCTGTTGCCTTCCTGCTCCTTTTACCTGAACATTCCTTTCGCTAATGCCAAAGGCCTCCTGGCGGCGAATGCTGCCGTAGCCTTAGCCTCCGATTATAACCCGGGCTCCACACCTTCGGGCAATATGAATTTTGTGGTTTCGCTGGCCTGCATCAAGCTGAAGATGACGCCTGAGCAGGCGATTAATGCGGCCACACTAAATGGGGCGGCGGCTATGGAAATGAGCGATGAGGCGGGCAGCATCGCCATCGGAAAACGAGCCAATCTCTTTATTACCCGGGAAATGCCTTCTTTAGCCTATTTACCGTATAGTTTCGGGCAACCGCAGGTCGAAACAGTAATCTTAAATGGTGAAATCTATCATGGATAGCTTTAAAATATATGATCAGGCCTACCTTGCAACGCTCTTTAGTGTGCGGCCCGGCGAGGTGAAGATCGGCGAAAGGGTACAGCTGACCCGGGACCTCTATTCGATCGCAGAAAGCAGCGCCCGTTTTGTGCTTTTAGGTATTCCTGAAGATATTGGTGTGCGGGCCAACCATGGCATTGGTGGTACAGATAGCGCCTGGCTGCCTGCCCTGAGTACCCTTTTAAACATGCAGAGCAATGCTTTTATGGATGGAAGTGAAATACTCGTTTTGGGGGCTTTTGACATCGCAGAGCCTGCCGACCGCGGCATAGACGGGCTACGACGCAAAGTGCATGAAATTGATCTGCTGGTTTACCCGGTAATTGAAAAGATTATTGCAGCAGGAAAAATTCCGGTGGTGGTGGGCGGCGGGCATAACAATGCCTACGGGCTGATCAGGGGTGCCTCTGCTGCCCTAAAGTGTGCGATAAATGTGGTAAACATCGATGCGCATACGGACCTGAGACCGGCCGAAGGCCGGCATAGCGGGAATGGCTTCCGTTATGCTCTCGAAGAGGGGTACCTGGAAAACTACCGGATCTTTGGTCTTGCCGAAAACTATGTCCATGCCCATTTGCTGCCCGGCCTCCGCCAGAATGAACAGATCCGGGCTGTCTGGTTCAGGGACCTGTTAAAAAGCCGTGAGCCGGTGATAAAACACTGGGAGACCTTTATGGAGGATATGCCTGAGCCCCGCGGGCTTGAAATAGATGCAGACAGCATTAGCGGCGTACTATCAAGTGCTGTCACGCCTTCAGGTTTTGCCCTGAACGATATCCGGACCATTCTGTTATCCGGCAGACATTTTTGCTATATGCATCTCTGCGAAGGTGCCGTACGGTTAAATGACGGCCGGGAAGACCGGAATACCGCAAAAGCCATCGCTTTTTTAATCAGTGATTTTATGGCGGCGCAGCGGGATTAAAAGCGCATTCCTTGCCGGAAAACCCGTCCTAAAGTTCTTCGGCCTCGTAGCGTTCTGCCGCCCGTAGCATGATCTCCATTTCGGCAAGCTGTGCCGGTGTAAGGGGTTCTTCCTGTTCCTGCATTTCAAAAACAGCGATCATGGTTTCTTCATATTGTTTTGCTGAAGTGATCTTAAATTCTTTTTCCATAACCGTACGGATTAGATGATGATCAGAATGCCCGTTACACAAACCCGATTACTCCATGGGGAGTGATGCACTTATCGAGCCGTATATCATTCAAATGTACGTCTTTAATTTCAGTAATGGCATCAAAAAATGACAGGCCGATCTTTTGTGCGGAAAGTCCCTGCAAAAACCGGTCATAAAACCCTTTCCCATAACCCAGGCGGTAGCCGCGTGTATCAAAAGCCAGCAGGGGCACAATGACCATATCAGGTTGTCCGGAGTTAATTTCGTTTTGTGGTTCCGGAATATCATATCCGTTCAGTAGAAGGTTTTCCTTGCCCGGATAGGCATGCTGAGTCATAGCAAACGTACTGAAATCAGCCTTGGGCACCAGAATTTGAATCTCCGGGTGAGCCTGCAGCAACCATTCGATCATCGGAAAGGTATCGGGTTCTTTCCTGTTTTTTATAGGCAGAAAAATGTGGAGGGCTTTTACTCCTTTAAAATCAAGTGTTTTAAAGCGCTCCAGCAAACGATTACACAACAAGCCGTATTCGGCGTCAGATAATGCTGTTCGTTGTGCCAGCGCTTCTCTTCGTTGTTCCGCTTTAGTCATATGCAAACATACGAAGCTTTACGAAATAGTGTAAAAAAGAAATGGCTTCGGGAACCACTCCGAAGCCACAATCAACCTAAACCTAAAACTAAACTATGAAAATGAAATTTTATTTAACTCTTTCGATGTAATCCCCGGTACGGGTATCTACCTTCACTTTATCCCCCTCATTAATAAACATCGGCACTTTAATCTCTACACCCGTTTCTACGGTAGCATATTTTAATGCATTTGTAGAGGTATTGCCTTTTACAGCAGGCTCTGTATAGGTAATTTCCAACTCTACATGTGAAGGCATCTGCGCCATAATCGGCTCTTCGCTCTCAAAAGCAACGATCACGTTCATTCCTTCTTTCAGGAATTTTACACCCTCTCCAAAAAGGAACTTCGGAATGTTGAACTGTTCGTAAGTCGTGTTGTCCATGACCACCAAATAACTACCGTCTTCATACAGATACTGGTAATCATTGGTTTCTACACGGCAAATCTCTACCTCTTCATCTACACGAAAACGATACTCTGCCAGCTTGCCGGTTTTCACGTTACGCATTTTTGCCTGATAGAAAGCCCTTAAATTTCCGGGTGTACGGTGAATAAATTCTTCCACCATGACTAATTCTCCGTTAAACCGAAGAATATTCCCATTTTTAATGTCAGATGCTTTTGCCATTTTTCTTTGAAATTTCGCCTGTTTTCACGGCCTCATTTCGTGCCGCAAAGGTATAAACATTTTTTTAACTACACAACAGCAAATCGAAAATTTTTTTTCAATGTGCTTTTAAACTTATTTAAGCTACTTTTTATACGCAGAAATATGGAGTTGCGCTTCACAAAAAGTATATTCATGTTCCTGATTTGAGCCGATGATAATCGTTTTATTCGAGCCGAAACTCCCGATCAGCTGCCGGTACCAGTCTACCCCTTCCACATCCAGATTCGATGTCGGCTCATCCAGAATCAACAGGGGCGCATCTGAACAGCAGGCTAAAGCCAGCTTTGTGCGCTGTTTCATTCCTGACGAGAAATGTTTCAGTGCTTTATCTTTCGCCTTTTCCATTCCGAGAACACGCAATACCTCTGCGGCATCGAGCCCTTCACAATATCCTTTAAAGTTAAAATGAAAGCGGATGGTTTCGGCCAGTGTAAATTCTTCTACCAGATCAATATAAGGTGCAGCAAAGCTGAGGTGACGAAAAACCTCTTCCGGCTTTATAACAGACATATTGGTATATGCGAGGGTTCCTTCCGAAGGGCTTAAGCTACCCATCAACACATTCAGAAGGGTTGATTTCCCGGACCCGTTTGGCCCGAGTACCGCATACCGTCCGCCACTGACAAATGTAAAATCAATGGCCCTGAAAATCCATTCCCTGTTAAAGCGTCGGCCTATATGGTTCAGCGTAATATTCATCGGCTATTCTCCCTGCGGTGCAATGGCAGCCGTTATCGGTCTTTACTGCCGCTTCCGAAGCCCCGCATCACGCCGCGTGCCGAGTTTCGGATAAAATCAACGATCTCATCCCGGATCTCGGTAGGCTGAAACTCCGCTTCAATAATGTCGAGCGCTTTGGTAACATTATTATTTTTCACAAATAATACCCGGTAGATCTCCTGGATTTCATTGATGTTTTCAGCAGTAAAACCACGCCTGCGCAGGCCTACAGAATTGATGCCCACATACGAAAGCGGTTCTCTGGCGGCTTTAACATAGGGAGGAACATCTTTACGTACCAGCGAGCCGCCGGTTACAAAAGCATGCGAACCCACTTTCACAAACTGATGGATAGCGACCAGTCCGGCCAGCACCACATAATCACCAATCGTAATATGACCGGCCAGCGTTGTGCTGTTTGAAAAGATACAAAAATCACCTACCTGGCAATCGTGTGCAATATGGGAATACGCCTGGATAAGGCAGTTCTTACCAATAACTGTTTTCCATTTGTCTTTCGTGCCTCGATTAATGGTTACACATTCACGGATCGTGGTATTGTCGCCGATTTCAGCGGTGGTGACTTCACCGGCAAACTTCAGATCCTGCGGTATCCCGGAAATGACGGCTCCGGGAAAAATACGGCAATTCTTACCGATCCGGGCGCCATCCATGATCACTACATTCGAGCCGATCCATGTTCCTTCGCCAATTTCGACATCTTTATGAATAACGGCAAATGGCTCTACCACAACATTATCGGCAATTTTAGCCTGCGGGTGTATATATGCTAAAGGTTGTATCATTACAGGGTGTCGTTTTCTTTTACTTTTGATATTTGTGCCATCATTTCAGCTTCCACTACAATTTTTTCACCCACCATACCTACGCCTTTCATTTGCGCTATTCCCCGGCGGATTGGCTCCATAAGGTCGCAGCGGAATACGATCGTATCACCCGGTAAGACCTGTGCCCTGAACCGTACATTATCGATCTTCAGGAAATAGGTCAGGTAGTTATGCGGATCCGGAACGGTACTCAATACCAGGATGCCACCTACCTGGGCCATCGATTCGATCTGAATAACTCCCGGCATAACCGGTGCCCCCGGAAAATGACCCCTGAAGAAGTCTTCATTCATGGTCACATTTTTGATGCCTACCACATGGGTTTTGGAAAGCTCCAGCACTTTATCGACAAACAGAAACGGCTGACGATGCGGCAGGATATCCATGATCTGCACCACATCGTATAGCGGTTTTGCATTGACATCATAAACCTTTTGTATCTTTTTGCTTTTCTCTTTTTTAATGGCTGCTTTTATTTTCCTGGCAAATGCGACATTGGCTGCATGACCGGGTCTTGCGGCCATAATATGTCCCTTAAGGTGTACGCCTACCAGCGCCAGATCACCGATCATATCCAGCAGCTTATGCCGCGCGGGCTCATTCTGATACCGAAGCTCCATATTGTTAAGGATACCCTGAGGAGCCACCTCGATCGCCTTGCGGTTAAATATCTTCGCCAGATGATTCAATTCGTCTTTGCTTACCTCTTTATCTACAATAACAATGGCATTATTCAGATCTCCGCCCTTGATCAGGTTATGCTGAAGCTGGTATTCCAGTTCATGCAGAAAACAAAACGTACGACATGAGGCTATTTCTTTCTTAAACTCGCTGATGGTCGATATTCCGGCATGCTGACTGCCTAATACCGGCGAATTATAATCGATCATACAGGTAAAGCGATAATCATCCAGCGGTAACGCTACGATCTCTACCTTCCGGTCGGGTTCTGTATAGGTGATATTATGCGGAATACTGTAATACTCACGGTCGGCATTTTGAGCCACCAGACCCGCTTCTTCCAGCGCTTCCACGAATAAGATCGAGCTTCCGTCCATGATCGGAGTTTCCGGTCCGTCAAGCTTCACGAGCACATTATCTAAATCCATGCCCACCAATGAGGCCATCACGTGTTCAACGGTACTGACACTGGCGCCATTCTGTGAAATCGTAGTGCCTCTTGCCGTATCGGTCACGTTATCACAGTCGGCATCAATCACAGGTGCTCCCGGCAAATCGATTCGCTGAAATTTGAATCCATGATTTTCAGGAGCCGGGCAAAAGGTCATGGTGACATTCGCACCGGTATGTAATCCTACTCCTTTTACGGAAACTTCACTTTTAATGGTTTTTTGCTTAACGTTCATTTGCGTCTGATCTTGCTATTCTGGCCGTGAGTTCAGCTACTTTTGCTTCCAGTTCCCGCACCCGCTTATCTACCTCCGGTAGCTTTTTAAAGATGACGGTCGAGCGCATCCATTCTTTAAGCGGTTGGGCCGGACTTCCATGCCATTGTCTGTTTTCTTCTGTATTAAAATTAATTCCTGCCTGTGCGCCTATCTGAGTTCCTTTTGCCAGCACAAGATGCCCCGCAATACCCACCTGTCCGCCGATAACCGAATTTTCACCCAGCTTGGTGCTTCCGGAGATACCTGTCTGAGCAGCTACCACGGCATGTGCGCCGACATCTACGTTATGTGCAATCTGGATCAGGTTATCTAATTTTGCGCCTTTACGGATAAAGGTCGATCCCATCGTGGCCCGGTCGATCGTGGTATTGGCCCCAATCTCTACATCATCTTCGATAACCACATTTCCGATCTGGGCAATTTTATTATACGTTCCGTCGGGCTGCGGGGCAAAGCCAAAACCATCGCTCCCGATCACGGCATTCGAGTGTATCGTAACACGATTTGCGATTTCACACCGGTTATATATTTTAACGCCTGCATTAATAATCGTATCGCGGCCAATTTTTGAATAGGCTCCGATATAGACCTGCCCGTATACGCGGGTATTATCACCGATCTCTACTCCTTCTTCAACGATACAAAAGGGGCCTAAGTATACATTTTCTCCTATTTTTGCCGAGGGATGGACCACACAGGGATCGGCGATCCCGGTTATGGAAGGCTGCTGATTAATGGCTTCATTATATTTTTCCAGCAGACGTGAAAATGCGCTGTATGGATCTTTCACCTTGATCAGCGTGCAGTGTACAGGCTGAGCCGGAGAAAAGTTTTTTGAAACGATAACGACAGAGGCTTTCGTTGTATATAAATAACTTTCATATTTAGGGTTCGACAAAAAGCAAAGCGAACCCTCGGTTCCCTCTTCTATTTTAGCCAGTTCGCTTACTTTTACGGATGGGTCTCCAACCGTAAGCCCATCTAAAAACCCGCTTATCTGCTCGGCAGTAAATTGCATTTTACAAAGTTAAATGTTAAATTGATATGAACAAATAAACAATTTTGTTAAAAAACCTTAAATCCCTCTGGCATAACACAGAATATACTTTTTAACCGTTTTGTCTAACGATTCTAAATTCGACAGATCAGAGGCTTTTGCGATATCGACCAGCGACCCGTTCTTCATCAGGATATTAATGTTGCTGTTCGCGGCGTTATAAGCCCTGTTTTTAATGCTGTCCGTAAACACAAAATAAGACACCTGCTCTCCGGTAAGACCCAGTGCCGTCAATGCCTGGTCCTTTAACTGTTTAACATGGCTGGCTGAAGGGATCCCGTTCGAGATCTCCACCTTATACAGGGTTCTGGTGTTCAGCATTTTGCACAGCTTTGCCAAAATCATGTCCGGATGATTCTCCCAAACCTTAACCGCCGCATAAATATCCTGATCGTCCAGCTTCGAGAATTGTTGTAAATGGATTTCGTCTTCAAAAAAATTACCGGCATTTATTTCGTTTTTCAGGAAATGTTCCAGTGCCGGAGTGGCAAAAAGGCTCAGGCCGGCACCGGCCAGTTCTTTCGCCCGTTCGAGGATCTTTACCAATAGCTGCTCCCCTGCTATAACGGTTTTATGCAGGTATACCTGCCAGTACATCAGCCTCCGGGCAATTAAAAATTTCTCCACAGAGTAAATGCCTTTTTCTTCGATCACCAGCTGATCATCTGCCACATTGAACATCTTTATGATCCGGTCAAAGCTGATCACGCCTTCACTTACGCCTGTAAAAAAACTATCCCGGTTCAGGTAATCCATGCGGTCTAAATCAATCTGGCCCGAAATGAGCTGGCATAAGAACTTCCGGTGATATTCGCCTTTAAAAATGGCGATCGCCAGGGTGAGCCTTCCCTCAAAGGCTTCATTCAGCCGTTCCATCATCAGTATCGAAATGTGTTCGTGGTGAACCCCGTTCACCAGGGTATGTTCAAGGGCATGTGAAAACGGCCCGTGACCGATATCGTGCAATAAGATCGCCAGCGTTGCGGCTTCTTCTTCGGCTTCCGAGATCACCGTCCCTTTGGCTCTCAGCACTTCCAGTGCCAGGCTCATCAGGTGCATGGCACCCAACGCATGATGGAAACGCGTATGCAATGCGCCCGGATACACCAGATGGGTCATCCCCAGCTGCTTGATATACCGCAGCCGTTGAAACCAGGGGTGGGCAATAAGATCGTAAATAAGCGCTGAAGGGATTGTGATAAACCCATAAACCGGGTCGTTTATGATTTTCTTTTTGTTCAATGTTTAAAAATAAAATATACGGTACAAAAATTGCTATTTTTATCCGGACTATAAAATCCGATGCCTCTGAGGGCATTTATTTACATAAAAAGGATATATCATGCAGGAAACAAAAATTCTATGGGCCGACGACGAAATTGATCTTTTAAAACCGCACATCCTGCTGTTAAATGAAAAAGGCTATGTGGTATCTACGTTTACCAACGGAAATGATGCTTTATCCGCTTTTGAAAATGAGCATTTCGACCTGGTGTTTTTAGATGAAAATATGCCGGGCATGAGCGGCCTTGAAACTTTATCCGCCATAAAGAACCTTCGGTCGGATGTACCGGTCGTGCTCATTACCAAAAGCGAAGAAGAAAACCTGATGGAAGATGCGATCGGCTCTAAAATAGATGATTACCTGATCAAGCCGGTAAATCCAAAACAGGTCTTGTTAACCATTAAGAAATTAATTGACAATAAACGGCTGGTGAGTGAAAAGACCTCTTCCGCCTACCAGCAGGATTTCAGGCGGCTGGGGATGACCCTTAACGATAAGCTTAGCTATGACGAATGGGTCGATGTGTATAAGAAGCTGATCTTCTGGGAGCTTGAGTTAGAAAAACTTGACGATCCACAGATGCATGAAATTTTGACCATGCAGAAATCAGAAGCCAATATGCAGTTCGGGAAATTCGTTGAAGATCATTATTTAGACTGGATGAAAAGTCGCGAAAAGGCCCCGCTGTTTTCTGACGAGCTTTTAAAGAAAAAGGTATTTCCATTAATTAATCCCGGTACACCGGTATTCTTTATCCTGATCGATAACCTGCGCTATGATCAATGGAAAGTGATCAGCCCGCTAATCAGCGAATATTTCCGTTTAGACGAAGAGGATGTTTATTCCAGCATCCTTCCCACGGCCACTCAATATGCCCGTAACGCCATATTTTCAGGGCTGATGCCGCTGGAAATGGAAAAACGCTTCCCCTCTTTATGGCAAAATGACGATGATGAAGGCGGGAAGAACCTGAACGAGGAAGCTTTCCTGTCTGAACAGATCAAACGGAACCTCCGCAAAGAATGTAAATTCAGTTATTATAAAGTGCTTTCTTTTGACCAGGGAAAAGAACTCACCGAGCAGGCAAATCTTCTCTTACAAAATGACTTCAACGCTTTGGTATACAATTTTGTAGACATGCTTTCGCATGCCCGTACGGATATGCAGATGATCCGGGAACTGGCTAATGATGATGCCGCCTACCGATCATTAACGCTTTCCTGGTTCGAGCATTCTCCTTTACTCGATCTGTTGAAAAAGCTGTCACAAAAGCGTGTAAAGATTGTAATCACAACCGATCATGGTACTATTCGTGTAAAACACCCCAGTAAAGTGATCGGCGACCGTAATACGAATACTAACCTGCGGTATAAACAGGGTCGTAACCTTAATTTTAATCCTAAGGAAGTCTTTTTAGTGAAGAACCCGCATGAAGCACAATTGCCTAAAATAAATATCAGTTCGAATTATATCTTTGCCAAAGAAGACCGTTATTTTGTATACCAAAACAATTATAATCAGTTTGTGAATTATTATAATGAGACTTTTCAGCATGGTGGTATCTCGCTCGAAGAGATGATCATTCCAATCGTCACATACAGTTCAAAATAGGTCATGCTTTCCATTGAAATTCAAAACCCCGGACAGTTAAACGATGTTGCCGGGCAGCTTCTTGCATTTGCCGGCGATATCCGCTTTTTCACTTTTGAGGGTGATATGGGTGCCGGAAAAACCACGCTCATTAAAGCTTTTTGTGTGGTTTTAGGGGTAAGAGATGTGGTGAGCAGCCCCACATTTTCTATTGTAAACGAGTATGAAAGCCCTTCCGGACCAGTTTATCACTTTGATTTTTACCGGCTTAAAACCATCCGGGAGGCTTATGATATCGGGTACGAAGAGTATTTTTACAGTAATGCTTTCTGCCTGGTCGAATGGCCGCAAAAAGTAGAAGAGTTGCTGCCTGAACAGCGTATTAAAGTTGAAATTCAGGTTATTGACGAGTGCACACGCCAATTTCATTTCTCTCTGGTTAATGCTGCCGGTAATATTTAAAAGCACCGTTGCTATTTCATCCATTTATCCGTAACTTCAATGCTTCTAAAACCACCCAACCTACATGGCTACAGGATTACGCGAAGACATGGCCGCTATTGCCCAAAGGGGGCTGCTACAGGCGCAGGAAGAAATGCTGGAAACAAATAAAAAAAGTAACCGCTTATATATTGGTATTCCCAAAGAAACGTCATTTCAGGAGTGCCGTGTTCCTTTAACCCCGCTTTCTGTAGCGCTGCTGATCAATAACGGTCATGATGTGATCATTGAATCGGGTGCCGGAACAGGCGCTAATTTTTCGGATAAGGATTATAGCGAACAGGGTGCCCGGATCAGCTATAATAAAAAAGAGGTGTGGCAGGCCGATATTATTGTGAAAATTGCCCCGCCAACACTGGAAGAGATCGGGCTCATGCATAAAGGGCAGACCCTGTTCTCTGCTTTACAAACCGGCACTTTAAAAGAACCCTATCTAAAAGCATTGCTCCATAAAAAGATCAATGCCATTTGCTTTGAAAAGCTCCGCGATGAAGGGAACGTCCTTAGTGTGGTACGGGCAATGGGTGAAATCGTGGGGGCAACATCCATTTTTATTGCCGCCGAATACCTGAGCAGTACATTTGGCGGAAAGGGTCTGATGCTGGGTGGTTTTACCGGTGTACCTCCTACCGAAATTGTTATTCTTGGGGCCGGCACCGTGGGTGAATACGCCGCAAGAACCGCGCTCTCGCTGGGTGCCGAAGTAAAAGTATTTGACAGTTCCATCTTTAAGCTCAGACGTTTGCAGAACAACCTCGGAAGCCGGGTATTTACGTCGGTCATGCAACCCATTGTTTTGGCCAAAGCCATTACCACCTGTGATGTGGTGATCGGTGCTATCCGTTCCGATCATGGCCGCAGCCCCTGTGTAGTCATGGAAGAAACGGTATCGCGCATGAAACCTCAATCAGTAGTGGTTGATGTCAGCATCGACCAGGGGGGCTGCTTTGAAACCTCGGAGGTCACCAATCACAAAGAGCCGGTATTTATCAAACATGATGTGATCCATTATTGTGTGCCGAATATTGCTTCCCGTGTTCCGCGTACGGCATCATATGCGTTAACGAACGTGTTTGCCCCTATCCTGGTTGATATCGGCGAGATGGGCGGCCTGATGAACATGATCTGGAAAAAACCGGGTATCCGGGAGGCCCTCTACACCTATCATGGTAACCTGACCGATAAAGACCTCGCCAATATGTTTAACCTTCCTTATAAGGATCTTGAACTGTTAGTCGTATCCAATCAATAATTATGAAACGCTTTATCCCACTTTTCTTCCTTGTCCTCTGCCTCAATGCCTGTGCACAGAAACAAGATCAAAACCCGTATGGACTGCGCATTGTTAATCGTCCTGAAGCCTATTTGAAAAGTGTAAAAGAAAATCCGGATAATGAGCTGGTCGAGATCAGAAAAGAGATCCCTTCTATCGTACTCGACATTCGGTATGCCACCAAAAATAACTTTATGAATCAGGTGATGTATCCCGAGGCAAGGGCTTTTGCCCGGAAACCAGTGGTGGTACAGTTAAAGCGCATCCAGGCTGAACTGGCGAAAAAAGGCTATGGCTTAAAGATCTATGATGCCTATCGCCCTTATGCCATTACGGTTGCTTTTTATAAAAAGGCCAGTGATAAAACCTTTGTGGCCAATCCGGCCAAAGGCTCGAAACACAACCGCGGCTGTGCTGTAGATCTTACCCTTATCGATCTTAAAACCGGAAAAGAGATCCCGATGCCTACACCTTACGACAGCTTTGCTCCTGAAGCCGCCCCCCATTTCAATGCGTTGCCGCCACATATTATTAAAAACCGTGATTTTCTCATTTCAACAATGCAGGCTCATGGTTTTAAAGTGATCTATAATGAATGGTGGCATTTTGACTTTAACGGCTGGCAGCAGTACGATCTCATGGATATCCCTTTTAAACAGCTTTAGGACGGCGATAAATAAACTGAAGATAGCCCCAGGCCAACAGTGTAATACCCGTACAGATGTAAAAGATCATCGGGATGGTATTTACATCGGTTAGAAAGATACTTCCTGCCAGTAAAGCCCCAAGGCCAATACCGGCTTCCAGAAAAATATACATCGTAGCAACAGCCTTACCCCTGTGTTTCGGCCGGCTAAGGTCGATAGTCCAGGCGCTTACTGCCGGCGAAAGCATTCCTGTGGCTACGCCATACAGCGCGGAGGACAGCATTAACGTAAACGATGATCCCGCCAGGGCAATACCCATCAGTGATACCATTAATAAGGCCAGAGATATTTTAAGAATAACCACTCTTCCATATTGATCAGAAACCTTTCCGGCAATAAACCGGATAAGCAGCGAGGCCAGTGTAAACACCATAAAGAACAAGCCTTTATTGCCTGTTCCCAAATGCTGGCTCCAATCGGCTATAACCGTTAAGATCGCCCCGTAACTCATATAACTCCACAGCGTAATAAGCGATGCCGGCAATACACGCCATTCCACAATATCCTTTGCCCGTAATTTCAGATGCGAAATATCGAATTTCTGCCGGTTTGGTAATGTTTCTTTCATATTGGCCAGGATAAGGATCGACAGCAGCGCAAACAGAGAAGAGGCATAAAACAGATAATTGATCGAAAAATGAGCCGTTATGGCACTGCCAATGGCTGGTCCGATGGCCAAACCCGTACTGAAGCAAACGCCATGAACACCCATGGCTTCACCCCATTTTCCCGAAGGTACCAGATCTGCCACATAGGCTGACGTTGCTGTGGGTTTAAAGCCTGTTGAAAAACCATGAAACAGGCGAAGGAATAAAAAGCCTGCCACGCTGGTAAGTACCGGATATAAAAAGCCGCATACAAAACATACCAGCGAACCCACGGCCATGACCGGCACCCGTCCGATCGTATCGGTCAATTTCCCGCTAAATGGACGGGATATCCCTGCTGTCAGGGTAAATAAGGCGATGATCAGCCCCTTATACTCCGCCCCTCCCATGGCGGCCAGATAAGCGGGCAGCTCAGGGATCAGCATATTAAAGCTTGCCGAAAAGAGAAAGGAGCTCAGGCACACCAGTCCGAAAGAAAAAGTATAAATGGACTTCTCGTCTTCTGTCACCATGTCCTGTTATTTCCCTCAGACTTTATTCGTTCGTGTGATGCGGTACACCATAACGGTCTACCTTAACATCCTTTTTATTTCCCTTTATCGTGAGCGTAAAAATATAATCATAATCCTCTTCGGTAAGATCTTTAACCGGTTTAGGTACACCAAAAGCCTCCAGCATTTCCTGTATCGTATTTGAGTGTCCAATGATCAGCATCTTTTTCCCCTGTGCATTTTTTAACAGGCTTTCGGCAAATTCCTTTTGGGCCCCCGGGTCATACGTTTTTATATTCAGCCCGATCTTATCGGCCGTCGGATAACCTGTGAGCTTGGTGCGTTTATAGTTGGTCGAGAAAATAGAATCGATCTTTTCTCCTTTTAAATATTTAGCCAGATCCTGCGCACGCGTTTTCCCTTCGGCAGACAGATCCGGATCACGATCTTTCTTGTCAGATGTATCTTTTTCAGCATGGCGGACCACCCATATCTTCGTGGTCTTTTGTGCATATAACGTAGATTGTCCTATAAAAATAAACGCAAAAAGAAGGAGTAGGTTCTTCATATCTATACTTATTTAAGTGTGCTTAATTTATACGGGATAAAGCTAAGATTAATTCTTCAATATCGGTATCCGTATGCCAGCTGTTTAATACAATACGGTTAAGGGCCGGACCGTTCCTATCCGGATATGGGAATGAAGAGATCAGGAAGCCCTGTTCCATCAGTGAAGCGGCCAAATGTTCATTTGCCGACAGAAACACGGGGAAATCCGGTTTAAATTGCCATCCGGATGTTTTTTCCAGGGCCGCAGCAAATGCTGATGTCAGACGAAGCAGTTTCTGCCGCTCATGCTCGTAGATCGCCCCGCCCTGCATAAAGGCATATAACCCGGCTGCAGCGGGAGGTGAAGCCCCTAAAAACGCATGGGTCTGCTTCAGCTGATTGATCAAAGGACTTCGTCCCAGAACAAGGCCGGCATCTACGCCTAAGGCTTTTGCCATCGAACTGACCACGATGGGTTCGATGTATGCCGATGAAGGCAGTGTGGCAAAAACACCTTTCCCATCATGCATAATACCTATCCCATGCGAATCATCAACTACGAGGACGATTTGTTTTCCGGGATCAATCTGCTCCAGGAAAGCGAAGTCAAAAACCTCCGGGAAAAGATTATTGAGCGAATTGCTTACGATCACCCATTTTTCTTCGGTGCTTTGATTGATCTCTTCCACCAGTGCCTGCGCCCAGGTTGAAAAACCTCCTTCCGTAGCCGGTTTTCCGCCCGTCCATAGCGCCGGGTGCGTATCCGGGGCATAACGCACAATTCCCCGCCGGCAAACCTGTTTTAGGGTGAGTTGCACTGCCAGCCAGCCGCTCGACGTCATCAGCGCCGCCTGCGCACCAAATCGCTGAGCAGCGGCAGCTTCTGCCTGGTCATAAATACCGAGTTGAATATTATTGTTGCGGCTGGTACCGTTATTGAGGCCATAACGCTGTAATCCCTCTGCATACAGCGAATAAAACGCGGGATGCTGCGGGATGCCCAGGTAGGCTGTTCCGCCAAAATACAGGTAGCGTTTCCCCTTTAGCTGTATCTCCCGAAACAGCGGTCCTGAAATATGCCTCAGTTCCTCTTCCATTAATAGGTTCTTCCCAGCTGGTCGTTTGCCGCTTTAATTAAGGAGTTTGACGTATTCGAATCATGGGCGAACTCCCAGAACATAATGCCATTGGTTCGTTCTTTTGCCCGCTGCGTTTTTGTTTTGATGAGCGGTATACCGTTATATCCATAAGTTACGCCGTTTACAGTAGCTTCATTCAGGTTAAGGTCGGCACCTGAAGCTTCGATATCCCGATAGGCAATCGAAGCAGAACCCGCCTTTCCATATAAGGGCATTCCCAATACCGCTTTTTCTTTAGGCATCCCTTTGGTATTAAGCCAGAAGTTCAGGCTGGCATCGGTCATTTTTAAAGAAGCATGATTAAGTGGCTCTGCCGTATCATATCCGGCACCATCATATTGCATGATATTAAAAAAATCAACATACTGATATACTGCAGATTCGATCGCATCTCTGTTGGTCGAAGCATATACGCCCGGTGTTATGGCAGCACTTAAAAATATCCCGGCATTATGTAGTTCGACAGAAAGTTCTTTCATGAGGGCCGTAAAATCGGTAGACGGGCCTCCGCCTGAAGTACGGGGATATTCCCAGTCCATATCTACGCCATCCAGACTATACTGTTTGGCAAATGCGACCACATTTTTCACAAAGTTTGTACGGGCAGTTGCTGAAGCCGCGATCGCTGCAAAAATACTTTCTGCACCGGAGATGGAAATACCGAATTTAACATTATTGGCTTTAGCCTTTTGCTGAACGGTAAGAAAGCGGGATTGATTAGATAGTACCGCCAGGGAGCCATCAGCCGTCGGATTAGGATTTAGAAAGGCATAAAAGAGATGGGTGATCATCTTATATTTATGATCGGCAACCGTTGCCGGGTCTCTATAGCTGGGCATATAGGCAATGATCTTAAAGCTATTATCAGGCACGTAAGGTTTAACCACCGGCGGATCGACAGGCTTGGGTGTCGGGTCGTCTTTCGATTTCTTACAGGCATTAAAGAGCATTAAGGAGAGGCTTAAAAAAATAAGTAGGTGTTTTTTCATCGGTTGGTTAGTTAATTGGTTGGTTAGTTTAAAAGTGATTTAAAAAAGTCCATTTGCTGCCGGATAGATTTAGCCCAATAGGCACGGTTATGTGCGCCCGGTTGCGAAATATAGGTGGCATTCAGCTTAAGCTCATCACATTTCTGCTTGAGCGCCGTATTCGATTTATAAAAGATATCATCCGCTCCGCAGTCGAAAATAAAGGGCTTTTTATACCCTTTAAGCAGGTCGATCTGGCTAAAAACAGAATATTTGTTCCAAAGCTCACTTTCGGCAGGCGGATTTCCGAGCATTTCACCCAGGCCATATTTCCCGAAACTGTCCGACAGTCTTATCCCTCCGCTGGTGCTGCCGGCACTCTTAAAAAGGTCGGGCCTTTTCATAAAAAGATATAATGCGCCATGCCCGCCCATGCTTAGACCGCTAATGAAAACATTATTTTCATCGACCTTATACTTCGACTTTATATCCGGGAATAATTCATCAAAGAAAAATGTTTCAAACTGCATATCGGGTTTCACCGGACTGTTGATATACCAGCTGCTGTATAATCCGTCCGGGCAAACAATAATGAAACCATAATCATCGGCATATTGCTGGGCATTCATAATGCTGTGCCATTGCTTATAGTTCCCACTGTAACCATGCAGCAAAAAAAGAAGCGGCCGTTTTTCTTTTTCCTTTCCGTTTTTAGGCGTGAATACCCAGGTCGTATCCGGTCTGGCCAGATTTTTCGTACGGTAAATCAGCGTTTCCTGTGCTGAAGCATAAAAAGCTATGCTTATAAAAGCCGCAAGCAAGAATATCTTTCTCATTATTGTTGTTAAAGTTAAAAATTATCGTGGATATACGTCATGATCCGTACCATTTCCTTTCTGACATCAGCTGTTGGCAAAACGAAATTATTATTCATAAAAGAGAACAGCAGCACACGTCCTTTCTTGGTCACGACATAGCCGCTTTGATTATGGTTATTCGAAAGGCTGCCTGTTTTCCCAAACACAAAAGGGTGGTCGGTTTTTGGATAAGCATTTCGTAAAGTTCCTGATTTTCCACCGGCAGGCATTAAACTGAACAGCCGCTTCTGATCGTTCACCTCGTTATAAATTAACTCCAGTAAAGTAATAATATCACGTGGTGTAAATAAGTTTCCCCTGGATAAGCCTGAGCCATCTACCCACCGGACCCTGTCGGGCAGGTCCTTCAAATATTCCTTTTCGATATAAGCAATTACTTTCGAAGTATTCAGCTCGATACCGGCCCGGTCAGCATACGTTAATAGCAACTGTTCGGCCACAAAATTATCGCTCGGCAGCATCATTTGCCTGAAAACCGAATCACTTTTCATTCCAAAGAGGGTCTTTGCATCCGGAGGCATTTTAAGATGGACAATACCTACCGGCATTTTCAGCGTATCCATGAGCAGATTCAGGGTAGTGGCTGTCGACATCTTATAGGGTATTTGCTGACTGGTCTTCTCCGGCACCGGAATGGCCGGTATATGGAAAACATTGGTGTTAAAATCCCGTACCGCTTTAAAACCCTGGTTACTCATTGTGCTATCGATCACAAAACACGAAGCAAAAGACCGGGGGAAAATGTTTATCCGGCCAGCCTTGTCTGCACTTACCAGGACTACATTATCCATTAACGGCAGCTCGTTGATCTCGGCCTGATAATAATCATTATAATCATCCCACTGCCAGCCATTTCCATAAAAATCGCCGGTATAGCGCCCGGGTGCATAAAATAATTTTTTAGTGCTGCTCTTCAAAAAGTCAAGGGCTTTTACACCTTTTAATTGCGTATGGAGAAACGAAGGATCACCGGTTCCCCAAAAGATCAGCGAATCACCATGTTCCACATAACGCAAAGCCGGGATAGAATCGGGCGCTATTTTGAGACCGGCATAAAAGGTGAACAGCTTTGTATTCGAGGCCGGCGTAAAATATTTACCGGCATCCTTTTCGAAAATCATAGCCCGCTTTTCCTTATCATATAAGGCAAAACCGACCTGGTACTGGTTAATCACTTTTGAGTGCTTAAATTCTTTTTCTACCTTTCGTGCCATCATTTTATTCGGAGCACAGGAGGAAAACCCCGCTGCAGCAAAAAAAGACAGGTAAATGATCCTTTTGCAAATAGAAAACATTTGATTTTGCATTAAATAATGATGTAAAATTGAATTGTGCGCCCTAATTTATTAATTTAGTTTTAGGATTGGGCTTATGATCACTATAATTGTTATGATTTATGTACCCCAATTGATATGCCTGCCAGCCGGAGACCTGTATTGAAATGAAGAAATTAAACCGAATCATAAAGCTTTGTTTTTTTTCGGCCTTTCTCTTTTTGCAGATCGGCCTGCCGGCTCAGCTTTTCGGGCAGCGGTTTCAGTTCACGGATAATTTTAAGCGGGATCGCCTGTCGTTCGTGTCTGTTAAGAACATGATCATTATTCCGGTTTATATTAACGATAAGGGTCCGTTTAACTTTATTCTGGATACGGGTGTTGATCCGCTTATTATTGTCGATTCAACCATTCTTGACCTTCCGCAACGGAACTTATTTCGCAGTGTAAAGGTGAATGGCCATGGTGAGGGCGAAGATATTTCTGCCTATATTTCTAACCGGATAAAGGCAGGTGTAGGGCATTCTTTTATGGAAAATATTCCGACGATTATTTTAAAAGAAGATGTTTTTAACCTGTCCTCTTATTTAGGCATAAAAATTCACGGGCTTTTAGGATATTACTTCTTTAACAGTTTTACCGTCAGGATCAATTATGCGCAAAACCGGTTGATGTACTGGCTCCCGGATGTAAAAAAGAAGGTAAGAGGCGACAGGATTGCCCTGGAGATCCTCGATAATAAGCCCTATATCAATACCCAGCTCGAAGCTCAGGGTACCGGGAAAATAAATGCCAAGTTGATTGTCGATTGTGGCGCAAGTCATGCGATTTCTCTTGAAGCGCACAACGGATCAGGTTTTCCCCTTCCTGAAACGAGCTTTAAAGCGAATCTCGGCGTGGGCTTAAGCGGAAAAATAAACGGAAATATCGGACGGATCAGCTCCCTGACCTTAGGCCATTATGAACTGAAAAACGTTCTTTCCAGTTTCCCCGATTTCAATGATGTTGCCGCAAAAACCAGACAAAAGCAACGCACAGGCAATTTAGGGGCAAATGTATTGAAGAAGTTTAATGTTGTTTTTGATTATACGCACCAGGCCATGTATCTTAAAAAGAACGCTTACTTTAATGAGCCTTTTGAGCACGACATGTCGGGCATGGAGCTTTATGCCGATAACCAGTTATTTAACCGCATATTTGTGAGCAGGGTAGAGCCCGCTTCACCGGCTGAGAAAGCCGGTATCCAGGCGAATGATGAGATCCTGTCGGTCAATTTCATGAAAGTACAGGACTATACGCTGGAAGCGCTTGCCAACCTGCTGAAATCAGTAAATGGCCGTACCATCCTGGTGGAGTATGCGCGTAATGATAAAATTTATATTAAGCTCCTCTCTCTGAAACGGCGGCTGTAACTTTTTAAATACACCGGGTTTTTGGTCTCAAACCATTCTACCTTTATGCCAAAATGACCCTATTATTTGCACCGATGAAAAAACCTGTTATCCTGATCGTATTCTTTGCTCTGCTTCACACCTTTACTTTCGCACAAAATACCGATTCGCTCACCCTGGTAAAGGCCACATGGCAAAAACAAAAGATTGCTCCAAAAACATATCTTCTTACCCATCATTTTGATCAGAAAAACCTCTTTGCCGCGAACCAGTATATTTCCTATATCGAAATCAAACGAAAAGGGAATGCGCCCGTTTTCGCTTTTGGCAATGAAGTAAAAGAGAAAAAAACGACCTCTGCTTTTGGAAAAGAACTTCAGGCTTTAGCGGCTGTAAACGGAACTTTCTTTGATGTGGCCAATGGCGGTTCAGTCGATTTTGTAAAAATGGATGGCAGGGTCGTCAAAGAAAATGTGCTGGATAAAAACGGAAAACGTGCACGGCATCAGCAAGCAGCGATCGTGATTGATAATAAAGGCCGTTTAGCCCTTAAAAAGTGGGATAACAGTCCGCAGTGGGAGCATACCCTTCCTGAACCTCAGGTGATGTTAAGTGGTCCGCTACTCCTGCTCGGCAGCCATATCGAATCACTCGACAGCACTTCATTCACCAAAGCCCGTCATCCGCGTACGGCTATCGGCGTAAAACCTGATGGAAAAGTTATTTTATTAACGGTTGACGGGCGACAGGAAAACGCGGCCGGCATGAGCCTTCCTGAACTACGCTACATTATGCGCTGGCTGGGTTGCACCGATGCCATCAATCTTGATGGAGGCGGCTCCACGACGCTGTGGGTCAAAGACGCCACTGCAAACGGAGTCGTGAATTTCCCTTCCGACAATAAAAAATGGGATCATGAAGGCGAACGTAAAGTGGCCAATGTGGTTATCCTTAAAAAGAACTGACGAAACTGTCTTATCTTTGCGGCTGTCATGAAGTATTTCTCTTTCGCTTTTCCCGCATTATTACTTTTACTGTTTTCCTGTAACCGGGAAGCCGAAAAAAAAACCGCTAAACCTGGTATTTCTTTCAATGAAGGTTTTTCTGAAAATGAGCTTACCTTTAAAGATGTGAACGGGATCCGGTATTATGAAGTGAAACGAACGTTCAAAAATGGCTTATCATTTAACAAAGACGGCTTCCAGCAGGAGCCATCCTGGGCCATTGAAGTGCATAACCCGGATTCGATCCTGGCCTACAGTCCTGAAACCGATAAAATGGAACGGTTTTATCTACAATTCGACCATGGCCGGGTTTATAATTTTGCCAGGGAATTTTTCAGGGTAAAAACGATTACCAAAGACAGTATCCTTTTACAACGCCTGTTTGTACAAGGAAAAAACATTTCAGCCGATACGGATTACCGCTCCGAAGTGTATTGTCTCTTTTATGCGAAAGACTATATTGAGAACAAGCTGAAGACCACGGTAGATGAGCTGAGAAAACCTTCGAAGGCCGACTCGCTGTTTATTCGTAATCTGGCCATGGCCACGTATAAAGACCCCGCCAATCCGGCGCTGATGTTCGCTGCCCGTGAGCCGGCCGTGTTTTTGCCTAACAGTAAAAATGTGACGGCAGAGAAAATCAGTACGGTGGATGAGCTGAATAAACGCGGAACTTATGTGGACTATCTATATCCGGTTTACCGGCTCCATATAAACAAATCGTATAAAGATTTCAATTTCAGTTTCTCTGTAATCGTTGATGCTAAAGGCATATTGCATGTGAACCGTATCGATGGGGTGATGTCTGAAGACCTTCCATATCGTAAAAAATTGTTAGACGGCATTACTTCAGTTTATCTGCAAAACCTTTTTATTATCAAACCCGGATCAACACTGGGCTATAAACATTCGAGTGAAGTGAGCCTGCAACTGTCGGGAAAAAAGAGCAAATAGTCTGTGTTTTATGCTGTTCCCTAAAATAAATCAGCCTTTTAGGTGGTTTATTCATTTTAATTCCTTACCTTGCTCCCTTAATTTTTAATAATACAATAATGCAACAAGGAACAGTAAAATTTTTTAATGTAGAAAAAGGTTTCGGATTTATTATCCCGTCAAACGGCGATAGCGATATCTTTGTACATTCGTCAGGTCTTATCGACAAAATCCGTGAAAACGACACCGTTGAATACGAAGTCGAAGAAGGCAGAAAAGGCCTGAATGCCGTTAATGTGAAAGTAATCTAATTATTATCATATTTTGCCAAATGCCCCGTTTTCACGGGGCATTTTTTTTGTCTTATCATTTCGCTCTTTTCTTCAATACCTCAAAGAGCAGTTCCGGTTCGTTCGTGGTAATATAATCAAAGCCTTTATCTAAAAGCCATTCCATATCTTCCGCTTTATTCACCGTCCAGGCATTTAAGGTGATTCCTAATTTTTTTGCCGGCTCAATCCAGTCGTTCTTTTTAAACACCGAATAGTGATAATCGATTCCGGAAATTTTATCGGCCTTTAATTTCTCAGGTGCTGCATCACCGTTAAGATACTGTACTTTAGCCTCCGGAGCATTAGCGACTAAATACTGGCAGATATCATACCCGAAGCTGATATATTCTACCCATTGTTCGCATTTCAGATCCCGTACCAACTGCAGGCAACGCTGTGCCAGATACATATCCCGTTCTTTACCCATATTTTGTGGCTTGATCTCGAAAATCAGCTTTGTGCCTTTTTGCTTTTTACCCGCTTTAAGGTAGGATTCGGCCGTGGGGATCGATTCACCGTTAGACAGTTTCTTTGACAATAGCTGTGCATAGGTAGATTTGGAAATGGGCATTCCTAAAAATGCAGGATCATGGTTTACCACCAGGACACTATCTAACGTCATATGCACATCGAATTCCGAACCATGGCATTTTAGCCGGATCGCTTCTTTTAACGATGCAATGGAGTTTTCAGGCAGGCCTTTCGTTTTCCAGGCGCCGCGGTGGGCAACGACCTGGTTTTTATGCCAGGAAGTGATCGGTTTTTGTGCCATAGAAGTCCCTGCTATCATGGCTGAAACTAAAAGAGTCATTATACTTGTTTTCATCTGCTTTCGTTTTGTTTCTAATTAGATTTTAAAATTAGGATTTTAAAACGAAATAGCAAGAGTAATAGATATCCTATTCGTGTTTTCCGCACATATTTTTTACCTTTATTTTCGTTAAAAGAATATGAAGAGCAATTACGACCTGTTGCTGGATAAGATCAATGAATTTACGCAGAAATTTTACCTCAATAAATTACTGCGGGGGAGTATCTATGCCACAGCTGCGATCTTAGCCGTCTATCTTCTGCTGTTTCTGTTTATCTATTATATGCATCCCGGAGTGGCACTGAAAACCTTTTTATTCTTTTTCTTTATGGTTTTTTCCGTGGGGGTGATCATCGTATGGGTCATCAGGCCCGGCCTTGCCTATTTTAAATTAGGTAAAAATTTAAGTATAGAGCAAGCCGCAAAATTAATTGGCGATCACTTTTTCAATGTAAAAGATAAGCTGCTGAATACCCTGCAACTTAAAGTGCTTGCTGATCAGCAGCCCCAAAATCAGGCGCTTATTTTAGCCGGTATCGACCAAAAGATCTTAGCCTTAAAACCTATTCCCTTTTCCAGCGCCATACGACTGCAGGATAACCGCAAATATATCCGGTTTATTCTTTTTCCCCTTTCAGTGATCCTCCTGATCGGTATCCTGGCACCGGCCATCTTAAAAGAAGGAACAACCAGCTTTATCCGGTATGACAAAGAGATCCTCCCGAAAGCACCTTTTGAGTTTATTCTCATCAACGGACCGCTCCGTGTTACACAGGGCGATGATCTTACGGTGAAATTAAAACTTAACGGAAATGAATTTCCGAACGATATCTATATCGAGGACGGGGTAAATACCTACAAGATCGAAAAAGAAAGCATCAGCCGGTTTCATTATACCTTTAAAAACGTTCAGAAAAATAAACGTATCCGCTTTTCGGGCGGTGGTTTTCAGTCGGCGGCTTATACGCTCAGCGTTAATCCCCGTCCTTCCCTGCTTGGCGTGCGTATCGACCTGGTCTATCCCGCCTACCTGAACCGCAAAAAAGAAACGATCAGTAATGCCGGCGACCTGCTTGTTCCCGAAGGCACCCGGATAACCTGGGCCATCCAAACCGAAAACAGCTCTTCCCTGCTTTTTCTGCTCGGGAATAAAACCTACCCGTTAACGGTCAGGGAAAATGCTGCTACGTTTACACAGTCTTTGAAAAGCAGCGGCCATTACCGCATTATTCCTAAAAATACATTTTCGGCTTCGTCTGATTCATTAACGCATCTCATTACGGTGGTTGCCGATCAGCACCCGGTTATTGAGGTAAAGGAAAATACCGATTCGCTGAGCACAAAAGCGCTCTATTTTTCAGGGCACATTGCCGATGATTATGGATTCTCTTCCCTAAACTTCCGCTATACTATCCTGCAGGATGGCAAGATCCTTTCCGACCAGCGCCTGCCGCTTGCCATTAAAAAAGATCAGCCCGAAAACAGTTTCTTTTATCTCTGGGATCTGAATGCGATTCCGCTTAAAGCCGGACAGCAGCTTTCCTATTATTTTGAAGTGGCTGATAACGATGGCGTAAACGGGCCTAAAGTTACCCGTTCGGCCACCAGCACTTATCAGGTACCTTCGGCACAGGAGATGGCCGCCAAAATAGCTGAAGGAAGCGAAGTGCTAAAGAAAAAAGTCGAATCGACGATTAAACTGGCGGCAACAATCGAAAAAGAAAGCAAAAAATTAAGCCAGAACCTGCTCGACAAAAAGCAGCTCAGCTATGAAGATAAAAAGCAGATCGAGCAATTACTGGAGAAACAAAAACAGCTGGATCAGGCTGTCCGGGAAATTAAAAAACAAAATGAGAAAAATACATTCATAAAAGAAGAAAATAATACACTGAACGAAGAACTCAAAGCGAAACAAAAACAGATTAATGATCTCTTCAATAACGTACTGGATGAAAAGACCCGGGAGCTGCTGCAAAAGCTGCAGCAACTCATGGAACAAAACAGTAAAGATCTGACCCGTGAAGAACTGTCTAAAATGCAGCTGGATAATAAAACAGTTAAAAATGAGCTGGATCGTATTCTTGAACTCTATAAACAGCTGGAATTTGAGCAAAACCTGCAAAATAAGATCGACCGCTTAAATGAGCTGGCCCGGGAGCAAAAGGCGCTGAGCCGGGAAAGTAAAAATAAAAATGCGGATGGCGCTGATCTCCGGAACAAACAGGATGAACTGCAGAAAGAATTTAAATCATTGCAGGATGAGCTGGAGAAGCTGGAACAGAAGAACCAGGAACTTGACCGGCCTAATCCTTTTCAAAATCCTGAAAAACAAACCCGGCAAATTGAAAAGAAACAGCAGGAAAGCAAAGACCAGTTAAACCAGAATAACCGCGAAAAGGCAGCGGAGAAACAGGAAGAAGCCGCACAGCAGATGCAGGAACTGGCACAGCAGCTGCAGGAAGAACAGGCGCAACAGGAAGAACAGGAATCGAAGGTAAATGCCCGGGAGCTCCGTCGGCTGCTGGAAAATTTATTAACGACGTCTTTTGAACAGGAAAAGGTGATGCTCGCTTTCCGGAAAATGACCCTGAACGACCCCTCATATGTGAATCTCGTACAACAGCAAAACACCATAAAAGACAATATGAAAGGCATTGCCGACAGTCTTTTCTCCTTAAGCCGGCGGGTGCCGCAAATTGAAAGTACAGTGAGCACGGAAGTCGATAAAATTAATTTTAATATCGGAAAAGCGATCGACCAGCTGGGCGACAGACGTACGGCCGAGGCCAACCGTTACCAGCAGATGGCCATGACCTCCTTAAATAACCTCGCGCTGATGCTGAATGAAGCACTCAGCCAGCTGCAAAAAAGCATGAAAAATAGTAAAAGCGGAAAAGCGGGAAAACAAAATATGCAGCAGCTGCAAAAAATGCAGGAACAATTGAATAAGAATATGCAACAAGCTAAAGAGCAGATCGAGAGAGAGGGCAACAAGGGCACAGTGCCAAAGGGACAGATGAGCGAAGAGTTTGCGAAAATGGCCCGCCAGCAGCAAATGATCCGCGAAGCACTGCAAAAAATTAATTCGGAAGAAAATAAAGATGGCAAAGGAAGTCTGGGCGATCTTAACCAGGCGATTAAAGACATGAAGCAAACCGAAAATGACCTGGTGAACAAAAAAATAGAACAGGAAACATTAAACCGGCAAAAAAAACTGTTAACCAAACTTTTAGATGCCGAGAAAGCCCAACGCGACCAGGACGAAGACTCGAAAAGGGAAAGCCGGTCGGGAAAAGATTTTCCGCCGTCATACCAGCAAATGCTGGAGAATTTTAAAAAACAGCAGCAAAACGAAACCGAGCTGATCCAAAAGCTTCCGCCAAGCCTTAATTTCTATTATAAAAATAAAATTGCCGAATACTTTAAAATATTAAACAGTCTGAAGTAATTTTGTCTGTTTTTATTCCTGTCCGGGTATGCGCCACATTCATTTCTTTTCTGAAAATATCCGCTTTACACTGAAGCATAAGACAAAGATCCGGTCGTGGATTGCTGCTACGATCGCCGCTGAAGGGTATGAACTGAAAGAATTAAATTTTATTTTCTGTGACGACAGCTATTTGTTGCGTATAAACCAGGATTTTCTTCAGCACGACGATTATACCGACGTGGTCACTTTTGATAACGCAGAAGCGCTTAAAACGATCGAAGGCGATATTTTTATCAGCATAGACAGGATCAATGAAAATGCGACGAAATTTCAGGTCCGCCCCTTTGATGAGCTTTGCCGGGTGATGATCCACGGTACACTTCACTTGTTAGGCTATAAAGACAAGCGTAAGGCTGCTAAACTGCAAATGACGGCTAAAGAAGATTTCTATCTGGCCGCCCGGCCCTGATTTCTTAATCCGTCTATAGCTTATTTCCCAATTTTTTAAAGGCTTAATCGTACCTGGCAGGTGCCTGACTATTCCCTGCTTCGGCAAACTTCCGGTAATAAGCCATATATAACCCGGATCTAACAAAGACATTACAGGCATTTGTCCCTGTCAATCCCTCTGTTACCATCGAAGCGGTCACAAGTGAGATACGACGGAGACATGAAGTAGAAGTTTCAGGGTTGCCGACAACCTTGTACGATGTTGTGCGATGTAAAATCAGATGCTGGTAACCTGCGGATGTGACGTATACAAGCGATAATAAAAAAATACCCTGGCGGTTGGTCGAAAAAATAAAGGCGTTCGTCGAGACTTGACGCAGGCTGGTATAATACCGCCATCTTCATTGCAACCTTTTAAACGTTTTGCCGTCTTATTTACGAAAGCTCCTGAAAAGGACGCTGTTCAGAAACAAATTTAAAGATATAAAAATAAAAAAGATATTATGAAAACTTCTATTAAAAATTTAATCCGCGCCACTTTCACTTTCGCATTGTTAACTGGCGCTACTGCATTTGCAACGACTGATCATCAGCCATTAACGATCTTAAATGATGTTAAAAAAGTAAACACCATTACCGTTTCAGGAAACGTGGAACTTATTTTAGTGCAGAGTGCAGATGAAAATGTAAACGTATACGACAGCTATTACAGCAAAAATGCGCTGGTTCAACAAAAAAACGGTGAGCTTCGCATCAGCTCTTATGAAAAGAAACCTTTAACGGTTGTGGTGTACGTGAGCAACCTGACCGAGCTTAATGCCAGTGACAATGCCGTGGTCAAAACATCAGGAAAATTTAATGTTCTGGCTTTAGATGTGAACTTAAAAGATCAGGCCAAAGCTACGCTTAACCTACAGGCTGTAAGTGTAGATGCCGATGTAAAAGGAAAAGCTGATTTAACATTAAGTGGTTATACTGCCGAATATTATGGCAAAATTAACCAGCAGTCAACTGTAAATATGAATGCTTTTACGGCTGATCAGTTAAGCATACAGTCGCAGGGAACGCCTGAAAAACGTATTAGCCATATCGATATTACAGTTGCCGAATAAGAAACATACACACAAAAACCTTTATAAATTTAGTTTAGTTTTAGTTTAGTAAAATGCGGATGGATGTCCGCATTTTCTATTTTAGTACGCCATTAGCCTGCTGCAAATAAATTAATCGCTATTTTTGCAGTTCATTATTACCGATATATCTCTTGAGTACATTAATCGCAGCTGAAAATGTAGGCCACGCCTATCATGATGAATGGTTATTTAAAAATTTAACTTTAGGCATAAACAGCGGACAACGTATAGCGCTGGTAGGTATTAACGGCGCCGGAAAAAGTACGTTATTAAAATTAATGGCTGAACAATTCCCTCCACTGGAAGGAAAAATTGTTAAAAATAAGGGTACGAAAATCGGCTTTTTAAACCAGGAACCTTCTTTTCCTGAAAACTATTCCATCAGCGATTATATTTTTTCAGACGAAAATAAGCAGTTGCAGCTCATTAAGGCATACGAAGAACTCATTGAAAAACCAGATCCTGATGAAAAAGAACTGAACCGTTTGTATGAAGCACTTAGTGAACACCAGGCCTGGGCGTATGAGCATCAGATTAAAACCATCCTGAGCCGTATGGGTATCGATCAGCTTCAGCAAAAGATTGATACGCTTTCCGGCGGACAAAAAAAACGGTTGGCATTTGCCCGTTTACTCATTGAAGATCCCGAAGTATATGTGTTGGATGAACCGACCAATCATCTTGACATTGACACCATTGAATGGCTCGAAAAATTGTTAACGACAGGAAATAAAACCTTACTGCTTGTTACACACGACCGTTATTTCTTAGATCAGGTATGTAATACCATTGTGGAGCTCGACAAAGGAAAGATCTTTACTTATCAGGGAAATTATGCCTATTTCCTGGAAAAAAAAGCAGAACGTGAAGCCACAGAAGATAGTGTTTTCCAAAAGAACAGGAATCTTCTTAAAAAGGAACTGGAATGGATGCGGCGTATGCCTGCCGCCCGCACCACGAAGTCGCAGGCGCGGATAGATGCATTCTATGATTTAGAAGAAAAAACCAAACAACGTATTGATAATCAAAAAATTACATTAAACACAAAGATGTCGAGACAGGGAAATAAAATTCTTGAGCTCGAACATATTACACAGGCTTTTCAGGGTAAAACGATCATTCATGATTTTAGCTATACATTTAAGCGTGCAGACCGGATAGGTTTAGCCGGTAAGAATGGAAGTGGAAAATCAACCTTTTTAAATATCGTTACAGGATTACTTCATCCGCAAAAAGGAAACGTAATAAAGGGCGAGACTACCGTTTTTGGTTATTATAAACAAGGAGGCTTATCGTTCAATGAAAAGGACCGGGTTATTGATGTGGTTAAATCAGAGGCCGAATACATCAAAATGGCAAATGGCGAAACCGTTTCGGCTTCTGCCCTGCTTACTTTATTTCTTTTCCCGCCTAAAAAGCAGCATGGTTTAGTAGAGAAATTAAGCGGGGGTGAAAAGAAGCGTCTGCAGCTCATGAAAGTGCTGATGCAAAACCCTAACTTTTTGATTTTAGATGAACCGACCAACGATCTGGATATCGATACCTTAAACGTTTTAGAAGAATTCCTGGAAAACTTTGCGGGCGTGCTGCTATTAGTTTCACACGACCGGTATCTGTTAGATAAAATGAGTGATCAGCTATTTGTTTTTGACGGGCAAGGCAACCTGTCTGTTTTTAATGGAAATTATGCATCTTATCGTTTAAGTACCGAACAGACTAAAGGAGCAGAAACCACATCGAATAAACAAAGAAAAGAGCAGAAACCACATAAGGAAGTTGGAAAATTAACGTTTAAAGAGCAAAAAGAACTCCAGGAAATAGAAGAAGAAATAGCCAAAAGAGAAGAAGAAATAAACGACAAAACAACAGAACTTCATTCTGCTGATAGCGCTGATTATAAAAAGATACAGGAAATATCGGAACGCATTGAAGTGTTGAATGACGAGATGGAGCACATGATGGAACGGTGGATAACATTATCCGAAAAGTCAAAATAAAAGCATTAATCACATCGCCCGTTTTACAAGTATTTGATTTTTGTAATTTTGCAACCATAAATAATACCTCGTTTCACGTGAAACAAAAATTAAAAAGTTCATTATTAAATTTTTCTGCGTTTCACGTGAAACGCACACCTGATATATGTTTAAAGAATATGATGTTATCGTGGTAGGTGCCGGCCATGCCGGATGCGAGGCTGCTGCTGCTGCTGCCAATCTTGGCTCTTCCGTGTTGCTCATCACAATGAATATGGAAACGATCGCTCAAATGAGCTGTAATCCGGCGATGGGTGGCGTAGCCAAAGGCCAGATTGTTCGTGAAATTGATGCTATGGGTGGCTATTCCGGTATTATTGCCGATAAAACCACATTACAGTTCAGAATGCTCAATCTCTCGAAAGGACCTGCCATGTGGAGCCCCCGGGCACAAAATGATCGTAAAAAGTTTGCTTATGAATGGCGTCTGGCTTTAGAAGGTATCCCCAATATCGATTTCTGGCAGGAAATGGTAGGCAGCCTTTTAATCAGAAATCATACCGTTGTCGGTGTGAAAACAGCCCTTGGCGTGGAGATTAAAGCAAAAAGTGTAGTACTTACCAATGGCACCTTTTTAAATGGCCTCATTCATATTGGTGAAAAGCGTTTTGGTGGCGGTCGTACAGGTGAAAAATCGGCTACAGGTTTAACCGAACAGCTCAGTACGCTGGGCTTTGAAGCCGGAAGGATGAAAACAGGCACCCCTCCCCGCGTAGATGGCCGTTCCTTAGATTATCATAAAATGGAAGAGCAATGGGGCGATGAAAAACGCGGTCGTTTTTCGTTTACGGATGTAGCGCTACCCACCGATCAGCGCTGCTGCTGGATTACATATACAAATGCAGCAGTACATGAAACACTTAAAGAAGGTTTTGAAAAATCACCGATGTTTACCGGACGCATTAAAGGTCTTGGTCCACGATATTGCCCTTCTATAGAAGATAAAATAAATCGTTTTGCGGAGCGCGACCGGCACCAGATCTTTGTTGAACCCGAAGGTTGGGATACCTGCGAAATCTATGTGAACGGTTTCTCTACCTCCCTGCCTGAAGATGTACAATACCAGGCCTTGCGTCAGATACCAGGGTTTGAAAATGCCAAAATGTTCAGACCGGGTTATGCCATTGAATATGACTACTTCCCACCTACACAGCTGGCCTTAACATTGGAAACCAAGCTAATCCGAAATTTATTCTTTGCCGGTCAGATCAATGGCACAACAGGCTATGAAGAGGCTGCAAGTCAAGGGTTTATCGCCGGAATAAATGCGCATTTAAAAATAAATGACCAGCATGAACTCATTTTAAAGCGTTCCGAATCGTATATTGGGGTATTAATTGATGACTTAGTGACGAAAGGAACGGAAGAACCTTACCGAATGTTTACATCCCGTGCCGAGCATCGGTTATTGTTACGTCAGGATAATGCCGATATCCGTCTTTCTCCTATTGCACATCGATTAGGCCTGATTAATGATGAACGCCTGGAAAAGGTCAATCAAAAAATACAGCAATCGGATGCTATTGTCGATTTTTGCCGAAAACAAAGTATAGATATGAACCTGGCTAACGATGCTTTGGTCAGTTTAGGTACGGTAGCTTTAACGCAAAATGTAAAACTTTTTAATGTGCTTACCCGACCACAGGTGGGTATTCAGGACCTCCGGAAAGTAAACAAGCCTTTAAACGACTTACTGAATGCTTACGACCAGGAAACGATTGAACAGGCTGAAATTAAAATCAAATACGACAGCTATTTTGAAAAAGAAAATGAGATCGTAAACAAAATGCAGAAAATGGAAGACAAAGCCATTAATCCCGATTTTGATTATACACAGCTTGTATCCTTATCAAAAGAAGCCCGCGAGAAGCTTTTAAAAATAAAACCCCGTACCTTAGGGCAGGCCTCCAGAATTTCGGGTGTTTCACCATCTGACATTTCGGTTTTAATGATCCATATCAACAAATAAATGATAATTTATTGACATTCAATAATTTAAAATAGACGCAAAATAAAGACATTAAACAAGAGATTTTGATTTTTTAATATCAGCGATCCAAAAACAATAAAAATTCAACTGAAGCCTTATAAATGCGCAAAAACACGAATTCATCTTTTGCACTTCTTTTTTTAAGCCTCTTACTTATCCTGAGTGGTATTTATGGTTGTGCGAATATGCGGGCCCCTGAAGGTGGCCCTGTCGATAAGACTCCTCCCAAAGTTTTAAAAATGGAGCCGGCCGATTTAACGATCAACTTTAAGTCGCCAAAAATTGTGATCACTTTTGATGAATATTTTAATATCCAAAACGAGTCTAAAGAGTTTTCGATTTCTCCTGAACAGGAAAAAGCTCCCCTACTCCGTAAAAACCAGAAAAAATTAGAGATTATCTTTCAGGACAGTCTTGAAAAAAATACGACCTATACCCTTAACTTCGGAAAAGCTATTGTTGATGTGAACGAAGGAAATATACTCAATAATTTAACCTATGCTTTTTCAACCGGCCCGCTTCTCGATTCGTTAAGCATCCACGGGCAGGTTATGAATACCTTAACCGGCAAACCTGAATTTGATGCTACCGTTTTTATTCTGCCTCTTTCACGTGATTCGATCTTTGGAAAAAAGAAACCGGCTATTTTTACATCAACAGATAGCAGCGGAAATTATACCCTGAAACATCTGAAAAAAGATACGTATAAGATATATGCCCTGAAAGAAAGTTCACCTGATCGCATTTATCAACAAATATCTGATGAGATTGGCTTCCTGAAAGATTCGATTGTTCTCGACAAAAATCTGTCGAACATTGATCTGGGTATCTTTAAAGAACTCCCCGAAACCTTCCGGATCATGGACCGGAAGTTCAGTAGCGACGGAACTATAAATCTGGTCTTCAATCAAAAACTGAGCAGCCCGGCTATTCAGATCATCGACAATAAAGAGGTTAACGACAGCAAAATTTTACGTTTCAATAAAACCAATGATTCATTAAAAATGTGGTTAAAGAACCTCACGTTCGACAGTATTAAGGTGGAAATCCGAAACGAAGGAAAGGTATTGGATACCTTACGCTTTGAGCGAGATAAAAAGGATACCTATACCCGTAATGTCCAGATTGCAGATAATCTGGAATCAGGTATACTCAATCCCTACCGTACATTTAAACTTTACCCTAATTTTCCCATCGAGAAAATAGATGTCAGTAAATTCAAATTAAAAGAAGATACAACAAGCCGAAGCAATTTTACCGTTACCAAAGACAGTACAGACCTCCTGACCTATCATTTTAATTATCCCTGGAAGAAGAAGACCAATTATACGCTAACGATTGGCGAAGGTGCTTTTACGGCTATTTTTGATACTAAAAATAAGGAACTACGGAAAATGATTACATTAGGCAGTGCCGATGATTATGGTACTTATAATCTTAAAATCGTACTTCCAGACACATCAAAGGCTTATATTTTAGAAATCTTAAATGATAAAAAAACACTGTTATACAGTTATCCGTTAGCCAAAAATACAACCATAGCGCTGGTCAATTATAAAGTAGGCTCCTATTATACCCGCATTATTTATGATGATAATAAAAATGGCAAATGGGATACGGGAAGCTTAAAAGAACAAAACCAACCTGAAAGTACGTGGACCAACCCTCAGGAAATTGTGATCCGGGCCAACTGGACACAGAATATGGTCTATGAAATTCCACCTAAACCGGATAAAGAAAAACGCATAGCGGAAAATAAAAATCCCGTTGCCCCAGCCGAGGTTCCCGTGAAGCAACAATAAACACCATGTTATTCGGGTTAAAACCAGCCGGAATACATGATATAATTATCCGGCAAACGCTTTAATAAAGCTTTCTGCTCATCGGTAAGGGGCTTTATTTTCTTAGCCGGTGTACCGGCATACAGGAAACCGCTTTCACAAACTGTATTTTCCAATACCACCGAACCTGCTGCAATAATACAAAACGATTCAATGACGGCATGATCCATTACAATGGCGCCCATGCCTATAAGAACATGATCATGTACCGTACATCCGTGCACAATAGCATTATGCCCGACGGATACCCGGTTACCGATATGTGTGGAAGCCTTTAAATATGTAGCATGAATAACCGCACCATCCTGGATATTTGTTTCATGACCAATCGTAATGGCATTCACATCCCCTCTGATCACCGCGTTAAACCACACTGAACAGCGGTTTCCCATTTTCACATCACCCACGATCGTGGCATTGGGTGCTATATAACAGGCTTCGCCCCATACAGGATCTACACCTTTAACCGGTAAAATAATAGCCATACTTAGAATTAAATAATAGTATCTTTTAACTGACTGGCATGCTGCGGATAATCCGTCGTATAGTGTAATCCCCGGCTTTCTTTACGCAGCATAGCCGACTTGATCACCATATAGGCTACCTGTATTACATTTCGTAATTCACATAATTTCACCGAAACTTTATTCTTTTTATAAAATTCTTCGGTTTCTTCATATAACAGATACAACCTGCGCATCGCCCGGTCGAGCCTGAAATCGGAACGTACGATACCGACATAATCGCTCATGATCTTTTGCGTTTCACGCAAATTATGCGTTACTAAAATATCCTCATTCGATTGCATCACACCCTGCTCATTCCAGTCGGGAATAAACTCCGGCATTACGTTAGCCTGATAATTTTCCACAGCCGACATAAAAATACGGTGCGCAAATACGGTAGCTTCAAGTAAAGAATTTGAAGCCAATCGGTTAGCGCCATGTAAACCTGTTGATGATACTTCGCCACAGGCATACAAATTACGTATAGACGACCGGCCATATTCATCCACCATAATACCACCGCACATATAATGTGCTGCCGGTGTTACCGGTATAAAATCTTTCGTCATATCGATACCTATCGATAAACACTTTGCATAAATATTCGGAAAATGTGTTAAAATATCTTCCTTTTTACGCATGGTAATATCCAGGTAAACAAAATCATCACCCGATTTTTTCATTTCTGCATCAATAGCCCGGGCAACAATATCACGCGGAGCCAGCGAACCCCGTTCATCATATTCATACATAAATTCTTCCCCGTTGCGGCGTTTTAGTATACCGCCAAAACCACGCACGGCTTCGGAAATCAGAAAAGAAGGATATTCACCCGGATGATATAAGGCTGTAGGATGAAACTGAATAAATTCCATATTCCGGATCCGGCCTTTTGCCCGGTATACCATCGCCATACCATCGCCGGTAGCAATTACCGGATTAGTTGTGGTCGAATATACATGCCCTGCACCGCCTGAAGCCATGACGGTTACTTTTGCCAATATCTTTTCCACATCGTTAAGCTCTGTGTTAAAGGCATATATACCATAACAGTTCACCTCTTCTGTACTCTTATCCACATGTTCTCCTAAATGATGCTGGGTAATCAGTTCCAGGCAGAAATAATGTGTTAATATCTCAATATTTTTATTTTCATGGATCTGCTTCAATAAAACACTTTCAATTTCATAACCGGTCACATCCTTATAATGCAATACGCGATGTTCTGAATGTCCGCCTTCTTTAGCCAGATCGAATACCCCGGCCGGGTTCTTATCGAAATTGATACCATAATCAATAATTTCCTGGATACGCTGCGGACCTTCTTTCACGACAATCTCCACAATTTCCGGATCACACAAGCCATCCCCTGCAATTAACGTATCCTGTATATGTTTTTCAAACGAATCGGTTTCATCCACTACTACTGCTACACCACCCTGTGCATATTTTGTATTTGATTCATCCTCATTTGATTTGGTGACAATCAGTACTTTACCGTATTTAGCAGCTTTCAGGGCAAAACTTAATCCGGCTATCCCCGATCCGATCACTAAAAAATCTACTTCCCTCATTTTTAAATAAAAATGCAAACCTTGTTAATAACATTTCGTTTTATGTGGACGAAATGTCAAAATAAACTGAACAATTATTTTTGAATGTTTAAAGCTAAGTTAAAAAGCCAATTTGACACAATCTTTTCCATTATTTTTAAGCAACTTTGTACTGTTTATTAACTTTTTATAATCATAAAATAAATACACATTTTGGTATTAGTAATTTTTCTGACGAAATAATATCGTCTTGTAAATCAATTGATCTCAAAAATAAAAACATTCATTACATGTTGAAAAGTATAGAATAACTCAATTCCCCTCTTTTTTATCTATTCATTTATACACACTTTCAACATGCTAATAAACCATAAAAACATTTTATTTTAAAAATATTATCATTTATTGAAGTGTGAAAAGCTGCTAAATTTACATCAGCAAATACATCCATATAAAAATTAAAACGCATGAACATTGTAGAAGAATTAAACCGAAAAGGCTTTGTTGAAGAAGATATTGATCCTACTTTAGATTTATTTGCAGAAATAGAACGCTTAAAAAAGGAAAAGAATGCGATTATTTTATCGCACTATTATCAGGAACCTGATATTCAGGATATTGCAGATTATATTGGCGATAGTTTAGGTTTATCACAGGAAGCCGCAAAAACAGAAGCGGATATCATTGTATTTGCCGGTGTACATTTTATGGCTGAAACGGCAAAGATATTATCGCCTGAAAAAACCGTTTTGTTACCTGACCTGAAAGCAGGCTGCTCATTGGCTGATAGCTGTCCGCCGCATCTTTTTAAAAAATTTAAAGAAAAATACCCGGATCATCTGGTGATCACCTATGTGAATTGTACAGCAGAATTAAAAGCATTGAGTGATATTGTATGTACATCGACCAATGCGGTACAGATTGTAGAAAGCTTACCGAAAGATCAGAAGATTATTTTTGGTCCGGATAAAAACCTGGGTGCATGGGTAGCTAAAAAGACAGGCCGGGATTTAGTCTTATGGAATGGTGCCTGCATGGTTCATGAAATCTTTTCGCGCGAAAAGATCACTAAATTAAAGGAACGGCATCCGGGGGCTAAGTTTATAGCCCATCCCGAATGTGAAGAAGCCGTATTAAAAATGGCTGATTATATAGGCAGCACGACCGGTTTGTTGAAATATACGATCAATAGCGATTCGAAGGAATTTATAGTCGCTACAGAAAGCGGTATTATTCATCAGATGGAAAAGGCAAATCCGGATAAAACCTTTATTCCGGCACCGCCAAATAACCAGTGTGCCTGTAACGATTGTCCGTATATGAAAAGAAATACACTCGAAAAATTATACCTGTGTATAAAAAACGGTCTGCCAGAGGTTACTGTTCCAGCTGAGATTATTAATGAAGCCCGTAAGCCTATTGAACGGATGCTGGAGATCTCGGCAAAGTTGGGTTTATAAAGAATGAGGGTTATTAACCTGAACATCATAGAATTATGTTTGAAAATAAAGAACGTACAGAAATTTCTGAATTAGGTGAATTCGGATTGATAAAGCATTTAACGGAAAGTTTTTCGATCCGCCACGAAAGCAGTATAAAAGGTGTGGGTGATGATGCGGCTGTTTTACATTTTGAAGATAAACAAATGCTTATTTCGACCGATCTGCTCCTGGAAGGAATTCATTTTGATCTGGCTTATGTACCGCTGATGCATTTGGGCTATAAAGCTGTGCAGGTTAACCTGAGCGATATTTATGCCATGAATGGTATTGCTACGCAAATTACGGTTTCGATTGGTATATCCAGTAAATTTCCATTAGAAGCCGTAGAGGAAATTTATAAAGGTATTGAACTGGCCTGCAACAAATTTAATATTGACCTGATTGGCGGTGATACTTCGGCCAGTAAACAGGGATTAGTGATCAGTGTGACCAGTATCGGTTATGCAGATGCAAAGGATGTATGTTACCGGAATGGTGCAGAAGAAGGTGATCTGATCTGTGTTTCGGGCGATTTGGGCGCGGCTTATACCGGTTTACAGATACTGGAGAGGGAAAAGCAGATCTTTCTGGAAAACCCGCAGTTGCAACCTGATCTGGAAGGCAAAGACTATATTATAGAACGCCAGTTAAAACCGGAAGGCCGCAGAGATATTGTTGATTTGTTAGCGCAATTGAAAATAAAACCAACGGCTATGATTGATGTATCGGACGGTCTGGCCTCTGAAATACTGCATATATGCACACAATCCGGAAAAGGATGCCGTTTATATGAAGAAAAAATTCCTATTGATCCGATGACTTATGATACAGCCCGTGAATTGGGATTAGATCCTACCGTTTGTGCCTTAAATGGCGGTGAGGATTACGAATTATTATTTACCATTAAACAGGCGGATTATGACAAATTAAAAAACGATGTGGATATCAGTATCATCGGTCATATTACAGATAAAAATTCGGGATGTGTGATGATCTCCAAATCAGATATGATACATGAATTAAAGGCGCAGGGCTGGAATGCATTTATTCCAAAAACCGGGGGTTGATCTGCTTTCCGGCCTTTGTTTTTGCCCCCAGTTTTTTGATCTTCTCTACCCTGCCAATCAGGTTTCCGCTACCGTACTGTAATTTTTTAAAGGCTTCTTCATGCGCTTTCTGGGTTTGATCGAGATGTTTTCCGATCTTTTCCATATCATTTAAGAAGCCTACAAATTTATCATATAAAGCACCGGCTTCTTCGGCTATTTCCACCACATTTTTATTCTGCCGGTCGATTTTCCATACACTGGCAATGGTTCTTAACGTGGCGAGTAAGGTGGACGGACTGACCAGTACGACCTTACGGTTCCAGGCATAGGAAAATAATTCGTGATCGGTTTGCATGGTTAAGCTGAATGTCGATTCGACCGGCATAAAGAGTAGTACAAAATCGGGCGAATTCATACTATATAAATGCTGATAATTTTTTGAAGCCAGCATATCAATATGTGTTTTTACGGAAAGCAAATGTCGTTTTAATGCGGCTGCTTTTTCTTCTTCATTTTCGGCATTTACAAATTGCTCATAGGCGACAAGGCTGATTTTAGCGTCTACAATTAAATTTTTTTCGTCAGGGAGGTCAATGATCACGTCCGGTTGAAATTTTGTGCCTTCGGCGCTCTTAAGACTTTGCTGGAGCCGGTATTCCCTGCCCTTCTCTAACCCGGAATATTCCAGTACTCTTTCGAGGATCACTTCGCCCCAGTTTCCCTGTTTTTTAGTATCTCCTTTCAGCGCTTTCGTGAGGTTATTGGCATCGGCCTGTATCTGCCGGCTCTGATCCATTAACTGGAAAATTACACCTTTGAGCTGGTTTCGTTCTGCAGCATCATCTTTATATATCTTATCCACTTTTTCTTCAAACGATTTAATATTCGCTTTCAGCGGATTTAATATCGAATCCAGGCTGGTCTGGTTTTGGGCTGTAAAGCGGGCCGCTTTTTCATCCAGAATCTTATTGGCCAGGTCGGAGAAGGTCAGAGAAAGCTGCTGGCGGAGTTCAGAAAGATGCGCCTGCTGCTCTGTCAGTTTGTCACGCTGCGCCTGTAAGGCGGCTGCAGTGGTAATGAGTTCGGCATGTTGGGCATTAAAACGTTCACGCAGCTCCTGAAGTTCATGTTCCAATCGTTGTTTTTCAGCTTTTAAATAAAGCTCTGCCTGGTTTTGTGGTTTTCTGAGCAGTAAAATGATTAAAATTAGGGCTAATAAAGCCAGTCCGATCCATTCCATATCATGATTAATTTATCAGCGCCGATCCAACACCAGCTGCGCGGCTTCTTCACCTGTCTGGCTACCCATAGCAATACCCATACCATTGCAGCGAACCGCGCAAAATACACCTGGCTTAACTTCTTCGATCTGGGGTTGAAGGGTGTTACCAAAAGCCATGATACCACTCCATTTCTGTTCAATTTCGAAAGTTGTGCCGGGTAAAATAATGTCTTTTAACAGCGTAAACAGGGCTTCCTGTACACGTAACGTTTCACCAAATTCGTAGGTTTTTTCTGCTTCAAAATCCAGGTTCCGGCCGCCGCCAAGCAAGATACGGTTATCCACATTCCGGAAATAATAATAGCCTTTATCGTAATGAAAAGTCCCTTTCAGCTGTAGTCCTGTTATCGGTTTGGTGATCAGCACCTGCCCTCGTCCCGGGACGACATCAATTGAAGGCAGCAGGTCGCGGATAAAGGCATTCGTGGTGAGCAGTACCTGTTCTGCCGTGAAATTTCCAAAAGGTGTCTCTATCGAAAGCCCCTGCTGTTGTTCCCGGATCTGTGAAACGTTGCAATGATTTAAAAGACTGATACCTAAGGCACCCGCTTTTTGCATCAGCGAGCGCATCATCCGGCCGGGGTCGATCTGCGCTTCATATTCATTTTTGATGAGCGTGGATATGCCCTTAAATCCAAATGTCTGAATGTGTTCATTTGCCCGTTGGTATACCGCTTTTGTACCGATAATATCCTGCACAATAGTGTTATAATGCTCCATTTTTGATACACATTCGTGTGCAAGCGTATCTTCTTCCGTTTTAAAGAGTTCATACCCGCCATAGGCCTGATAAGCAAGGTTTTCATCACCAACCAGCGAGCGGAGCTTTTGCAGGCCGTTCCACCGTTTTGCAATGAGTTGATGCAGGCCGTCTGTACCTACACGGTTTTCCTGCTCAATAAGCTCAGAAATACTTCCAAAGCATGCAAATCCGGCATTTTTAGTGCTGGCTCCTGCAGGAAGGAAGCCGCGTTCGAGCACCAGAATACGAAGATCAGGTGCGGTCACTTTCAGGTGTATAGCAGCCGTTAACCCTACAATTCCGCTCCCTACAATGAGTACATCGGCGTGGAAAAAATGCTGCTTTTCCCAATAGGAAAATGTTGGGCTACTCATATCCGAATTGTAAATTTTTTATAATGATAAAATATGGGAACACTTTTTGATTTAAAGATAGCAAACACACAATTAAGAAGCATTAAGAAATATGGAAATGTATTTAATTTTAATTATACCTGTGCTGCTGTTAAGCATGTTTGTACAGTGGCGTTTCAGAAATAAATTTGCCCGATATGCGGAGATGCAGCTGAGTTCGGGCATGTCGGGTAAGGAAGTTGCTGAAAAAATGTTACATGATAATGGTATTTATGATGTAAAGGTAATGAGTACGGAAGGGCAGTTATCGGATCATTATAATCCGGCTGATCGTACCGTGAACCTGAGTACAGATGTCTATTACGGAAGAAGTGTAGCTGCAGCAGCCGTAGCGGCACACGAATGCGGCCATGCCGTGCAGCATGCCAAAGCCTATGGCTGGCTGCAGTTCAGATCGAGCATGGTTCCGGTGGTGAGTATTTCATCCAATCTCCTGCAATGGGTGCTTTTAATTGGCGTCATGCTAATCGCTTTTAATGGCTCTCCGGTGATCTTAGCGATTGGTGTTATCGGCCTGGCTATTATTACGCTGTTTAGTATTATTACCCTGCCGGTAGAGTTTGATGCCAGTAACCGTGCTTTATTATGGTTAAAGACCAATCACCAGATCATGTATACGGCCGAAGAAAACAAGCAGGCCAAAGATGCCCTCTGGTGGGCGGCAATGACGTATGTGGTCGCTGCGGTAGGTGCCTTGGCAAACCTTATTTATTACGCCTCTATGCTGTTTGGAAGAAGCCGGGAATAAACTCAATTCAGCTTATATGGTACAATGAGTTGAAACTCCGGAATATCAACCATAAAGAATGTACCATCAAGGGGCCTGATCATTTCATAGTACCCTTTCATGCTGCCCATTTCGGTTTTCAGGTTACATCCGGATACATATTCATAGCTTTCGCCGGGTTCGATCACCGGTTGTAAACCGACTACACCCTCGCCTTCTACTTCACGGTTGGTGGCATTTGAATCAAAAATAAACCATTTGCGGCGCAACAGCTGAATGGTCTGTTCAGAAAGATTTTGGATCGTAATACGGTAAGCGAACATATAATGTTCATTAGCCGAATTCGAATATTCGTCCTGATAAACCGTATCCACAGAGATCCTTACACCTTGGGTAGTAGCCGTAACCATAGTTTAAATTTAGGAATTGTTATTCAAGAATCAAGCCAATTCTGAAAAAGAAGCACAATGCGCATATTTGTCGGCCACATCATCCAAAAGGGCATCCAAAATGGCCGGGTCTTCTTCTTTCACCAGCAGCATCCGGTAAGCTTTAAAGTCGGGCAGACCTTTAAAATAATTGGCATAATGCCGGCGCATCTCAAAAACCCCTACTTTCGGGCCTTTCCATTCGATCGATTTGGCCAGATGTGTGCGGCAGGCAGCAACACGCTCTTCAAGGGTAGGTCCGCTCAGGAGTTCACCGGTGTTAAAAAAATGTTTAATCTCTCTGAATATCCAGGGGTAGCCAATGGCAGCACGGCCGATCATCATGCCATCCACCTCATATTCCATGCGCCATGCGGCGGCTTTATGGGGGCTATCGATATCGCCATTGCCAAAGATCGGGATTTTAACACGTGGATTGCGCTTTATATCGCGGATCAGAGTCCAGTCGGCCTCGCCTTTATACATTTGCGCCCGCGTACGGCCATGAATGGTTAGGGCCTGAATGCCTACATCCTGTAACCTTTCGGCCACCTGTTCTACGTTTTTCGTGTTATCATCCCAGCCTAAGCGGGTTTTTACCGTAACCGGCAGATGGGTTGCTTTCACTACAGCCGCAGTCATTTTCACCATCTTATCAATATCCTGCAAAAGGCTGGCACCGGCACCACGGCAGGCCACATTCTTCACCGGACATCCATAATTGATATCCATGAGGTCTGGCGAAGCCAACGTGGCGATCTCTGTGGCTTCCCGCATACTTTCGATATCGCTGCCGAAGATCTGAATGCCGATAGGCCGTTCATATTCAAAGATATCGAGTTTCTTTTTGCTCTTTGCCGCATCGCGGATAAGCCCTTCGGAAGATACAAATTCAGTATACATCAGATCGGCACCACCCTGCTTACATACATAGCGGAAAGGCGGATCACTCACATCTTCCATAGGTGCGAGTAATAAAGGGAATGTACCTAAATCAATATTTCCTATCTTTACAGACATTTTATATCTTCAAACCAATTATCCTGCAAAGGTACGAAATTTACCGCTAATGGAGTTTATCCCTTACCAACGACAAGAGAACAGTCCTTTTCTACAATTGCTCTACCTCGCTTTTGGGGCAATCGGCGGATTACTGCTGTTTATGGTGCTTGGACTTGGTGTTATTATGGTCGTGTACGGATGGGATTTTTTAAAAGACATGTCGTGGCTAACGGCGGGTTCTGCAGCAGGGACGGGTGCTTTAAAAATCATGCTTACGGCCCAGCAGTTGGGTCTTTTCCTGTTTCCGGCCCTGTTGCTGGGGATTACTGAAGGAAAACGCCCTGCTTCGTTTTATGGATTGAAAACACCCCATTGGCCTGTTTTAGGACTGGTTTTATTACTGATGATCGCTTCCATGCCCATGATGGGCGGCATAAATGAGCTCAACCAGCGAATGGTTTTACCTGATTTTTTAAAAGCTGTTGAAGACTGGATGCGCCGTATGGAAGACGAAAATGCGAAAACTACTGAGGCACTGTTACAAATGCGTACCGTAGTGGACTATTTGAGTACTCTTCTGGTCGTGGCCATTGTTCCGGCCATATGCGAGGAGTTTTTGTTCAGGGGGGCACTTCAGCGAACGCTGTTGCGTTGGATAAAGAATCCACATGTCGGGATCTGGCTTTCAGCCGTAATATTCAGTGCCATTCATTTCCAGTTTTTCGGCTTTTTTCCGCGCCTGCTTCTGGGTGCCGGGTTTGGGTATATCTGTTATTGGACGGGCAGCTTATGGTATGCGGTTTTTGCCCATTTTCTGAATAATGGTTTTGCCGTTACTGTGGCCTGGTACTTCCAGCTCAAAGGTGGTTCGGTGAACGACGATCTGCCCGTACAATGGTTTGCTGCCGTGGTGAGTATGGCAGTCACTTTTCTTTTGCTTAGGACCTTAAAATTATACCGATGAAGACCAGGGCTATCACTGCTTTTTTCTTTACCCTTGTGATGTTAGGATCGATTTTTTCTGGCATCTATGCCTTTACCGCATTTTATTTGCTGTTGAGTTTAGTTGCCCTGCTCGAGTTTTACCGCTTAGTGAAGACGGGAGGTATCCGCCCGCACCGCAATATTGGCGTACTGGTAGCCTCGCTGCTTTTCCTGCTTACGGCAGCCTATCATTTCCTGCAGTTTGAGGTTAAATACATGATGCTGGCTGTTCCGCTCGTGTTTTCCGTATTCATCAGCGAACTGTATAAGAAGAACAAGATCCCTTTTGCCAATATTGCCTATACTTATGTGGGTTTTGTGTATATAACGATTCCTTTTTGCTTCTTTTATTCGCTGGGGTTTTTATACGACGGGCAGACGTATCATTTTGCCTTCCCGCTGGCCTTTCTGCTGATGCTGTGGGCCAACGATACCGGTGCATACCTGTTTGGGATGCAGTTTGGAAAGCGGCGTTTATTTGAGCGGCATTCCCCAAAAAAATCGTGGGAAGGTTTTTTTGGCGGATTATTTACGGCTATACTGGTTTCGTTTGTATTGTCGCGCTATTTTACATTGCTTGACGCAGGTGTTTGGGCGGGTATGGCGGTGCTTATTTCCTGTTTCGGCACATTGGGCGACCTGGTAGAGTCGATGCTGAAGCGTAGCCTGGACGCCAAAGATTCAGGAAGCTTTTTACCCGGCCACGGCGGCTTTCTGGATCGTTTTGACGGACTGCTCATTGCGGCGCCTGTGGTGTATGTTTATTTGTATCTGATGATGGGTTAAGACGGCTCAGAAATAAAATTACTTTTAAGTTTGCTGTTTTCTTTTAATGAAACCGTGTTGTGAGGCTTTTTTGACGGTTTTTTCGTATATGGGTTAACCGTCGGTATAGGCTCGGTGAAGGCTCGGTGAAGGCTCGGTGAACCGTCGCTTTACCGATGCCGGTGGAGCGAGGTGTTTTTAATGTGATTTTTGCAGATATTTCGTTTGAGTTAAGGAAAATGATCCTTTATTGTCCTGGACTGGAAAAGAAATATTTCCCCAAAATCTGATAAATTAATGAAGCCTAAATTAAGAAATCAGTATCGTCTATTTGATTGATCTGCAAAAATTAGTGGTTAGTAAAATTGGCAGAAAACCACATACAATTGTTATATTGCATAACGGGATAATTTTAACGGATAAATTTCCAAACAGGAGAACGTTAGCAACAAGTACTGTAAAATAACGATGAAAATAGCACTCTTAATAGATGGGGATAATGCGCAAGCAGGCTTAATCAAAGAAATTATTGCTGAAGTCAGCAAATATGGAAAAGCTACAATCAGAAGGATTTATGGAGATTGGACAAGTTCAGGAATGAATAGTTGGAAGCAGATTTTAAATGAGAACTCAATAAGTGCGATGCAAAATTTCGCATATACCACTGGAAAAAATGCTACAGATGGAGCGATGATTATTGACGCTATGGATATTCTTCATTCTAAATCTATAGATGGTTTTTGTATCGTTTCGAGCGACAGTGATTTTACTGGTTTAGCAAAAAGAATTAGAGAAGAAGGCTTATTTGTTATGGGTATAGGCCGTCAAACTACCCCTATTGCTTTTGTAAATTCATGCGAAGTTTTTACTCAGACTGAAAATTTGGATAAGAAGTTAATTCGTAAGCAATCCAGTGATATAAGTCACGATACGGTACCTGCTAAATCTAATAAAAGATCTGCAAAAATTGACAAATCAGAAAAGGTTCCAATTCAAGTAAAAGATGAAAGAAAAATCCCTTTTAAAGAGTTAGAAAAAGTGGACAAAGCTTTTGATCTTGCCGCAAATGAAGGAGATGGGACCCATATATCAAAAGTTGGAACAATTTTGAGACAGATTGACCCAGGTTTTGACCCCAGATCGTATGGTTATAAGAATTTGACTCAGTTGTTTGATGATATAGAAAAATATCAAGTCATTAAAAATGGAGTAAATGGATTAAATCACCCATTGGTAAAATTAAAATAGCTGTATCTAATAAAGGTTCTGCAAAATCGGCGATAAATATTCTTTTACCTTTCCTGGGTTTAGTAGAATTATTTACTGCCCACGACCATGACCTGATTTACAACCCAAACTAAAACGAATGACAAAACAATAGAATTCTATGAGAAGAATAATTTCATTTATGCACATATCGCTTGACGGTTTTGTAGCAGGACCAAACGGAGAACTCAATTGGGCAAAAGCTGATGAGGAGATTTTTAATTATGTCGGCAAACGTATAAGTGAAACCGAAACGGCGTTGTACGGCCGGAAAACGTATGAAATGATGCAGGGTTATTGGCTTACCGCAGGCGACAAACCAACAGCAACCCAACACGATATTGAACATTCAGAATGGTATAAAAGCGCGCACAAAGTTGTTTTGTCAAAAACACTAAATGAAGCGGAATTGGCCAATACAACAATCATTAGCGAAAATCTTGCAGACAGAATAAATGAAATAAAAAAGCAAGACGGTAAAGAAATCCTGATTTTTGGCAGTCCGACAGCGACACATTCATTGATGCAACAGAATTTAATTGACGGCTATTGGCTGTTTGTTAATCCGATTATTCTTGGACAAGGTATTTCATTGTTTGCAGGCATCAAAGACCGCATAAAACTAAACCTGTTAAATACACTACAATTTAGCAACGGAGTAACAGAACTGAATTATACAGTGGAAAGACAATAACCATAAACTGCCAGGCCGATTTGTAACAAAATTAAAACGGCACATGAATCATTACGCCGTTAAAATTATATTTGGGTAATAAACCCATAAACTCATGATAAAAAGTTATTTGCGCCCGGTATGTGCGCTTGCGTTCCTTTTCCTGACGGTAACGGCCGCAGCCCAAAGCATTCCGTCGCCAAAAGACCATTTTGGCTTTACAATCGGCGATGACTATCAGCTGGCAAATTATACCCAAACCGAGGCCTACTTTAAAAAGCTGGCGGCAGGTTCAGACCGCGTGAAACTGGTCGACATTGGTAAGACCGAAGAAGGGCGAACCCAATATATGCTCATTGTAACTTCGCCCGAAAACCATAAGAACCTGGCGAGATATAAAGAAATTTCCCAAAAAATGGCGCGGGCGGAGGATTTAACCCCGGCACAGGCAAAAGCGCTTGCGGCCGAAGGAAAAGCGGTAGTCTGGATCGACGGCGGGTTGCACGCCAATGAAACGGTGGGTGCGCATCAGCTTATTCAGATGGCCTATAACCTGGCGAGCCGTACAGATGCTGAAACCATGAAAATACTCGATAAGGTAATCGTATTAATGACGCATGCCAATCCCGACGGACAGGAGCTTCAAAGTGATTGGTATATGCGTGAAAAAGACCCTAAAAAACGCTCACTGAGTGGCTTACCGCGTTTATATCAAAAATATGCCGGGCATGACAATAACCGGGATTTCTTCATGTTAAACCTTAAAGAGACCCAGAATATGGGCCGGCAGCTGTTTATAGAATGGATTCCGCAGATCATGTATAATCACCACCAGGCCGGTCCGGCCGGAACGGTAGTGGCCGGGCCTCCCTATCGTGATCCGTATAATTATGTATTCGACCCGGTGGTCTTAACCAGCCTGGATGCCGTGGGTGCGGCTATGCATGGCCGCATGAATGTGGAAGGCAAGCCCGGCTATACGCAGCGTAACGGATCGGTATTTTCGACCTGGTATAACGGGGGCTTACGAACAACTACGTATTTTCATAATATGATCGGATTGCTCACCGAAATTGTGGGTAGCCCTACGCCTTCTGAAATACCCTTAGTGCCTTCACGCCTGCTGCCGAACAGCGATTCGCCAAACCCGGTCTTACCGCAAAAATGGTTCTTTAGAAATTCGATAGATTATTCGGTATCCCTCAATTATGCGGTGCTCAATTATGCGCAGCGCCATAGCGATGAGCTGCTGTATAATATTTACCAGATGGGGCGGAATTCGATGGAGCGGGGAAGCAAAGATACCTGGTCATTTTCGCCTAAAAAAATTGATGCGATTAATGCGGCAGCACAAAAAGACCGCCCGGCAGCAGCAGGTGGCAGTGGATTTGGTAACCGCGGAGGCATGGCGGTTAAATATCTCGACACGGTGATGAAAGCTCCGCAAAACCGCGATGCCAGGGGATATATTATCCCGTCTGACCAGGCTGATTTTACGACGGCTATCCGCTTTTTGAACGCCCTGATCCGCACAGGCATTGTGGTGCATAAAGCGAATGCTGCATTTACAGTGGCTGGAAAACGTTACCCGGAAGGAAGTTATATCGTTAAAACGAATCAGGCTTTCCGTCCGCATATTTTAGATATGTTCGAACCACAGGATCACCCGAACGATTTTAAATACGAAGGCGGGCCGCCGACAGCACCTTATGATGCAGCGGGATGGACGCTGGCCTATCTGATGAATGTGAAGTTTGACCGGGTATTAGATGGTTTTGACGGTCCTTTTGAGCGGCTTCCTGCCGGAGAACTGATCAAACCCGAGGTCAAACCACTCCCTTCAGGCAGCGGATACGTCTTGAGTGCGGCTTCAAATGAAAGCTATCTGGCCGTAAATGAAATGCTGAAAAACGGCGTAGAGGTATTTAGAAATACCACCGACGGGTCATTTTACGTGCCGGCATCTGCAAAAGCAAAAGCGGTTTTGACCAGGGCAGAGCATGGCTTTGGCATGCGGATTACAGCGGGGGCTAAACCGGCTAAGGCCGTTAAAGTGGCGCCTTTGCGTATTGCCCTTTGGGATACCTATGGCGGCTCGATGAGTTCAGGATGGATACGTTTTATTATGGAGCAGTATCATTTTGATGCCTCGGTTATTTATGCCCCGGAAATAGATGCCGGGAAATTAAAACAGAAATATGATGTTATTGTATTTGTTGGCGGATCTATTCCGGCCTATAGTTCTTCGGAAGGCATGGGCGCCCGGGGAAGCTTTGGTGGTCCGGCTTTAGAATCGATCCCTGAAGAATACCGTAACCGGGTGGGCAGGATAAGCCAGGATAAATCCATTCCGGCCTTAAAGGCATTTTTAGACGAAGGCGGACAAATCATAGCCATCGGCACGGCGACGAATCTGGCGGCACATTTAGACCTTCCTGTACGAAACGCCATGGTGGAAATGGTCGACGGCGCCGAAAAACGGTTACCTTCTACGAAATATTATGTACCCGGCAGTGTGTTGCAGGTAACGGTAGACCGCCATCAGACCGCTAACTGGGGATTGGATGAAAATACAGATGTTTATTTCGATAACAGCCCGGTATTTAAGCTGAATCCCAATGCGGTTTCTTCGGGACAAATTAAGCCATTGGCCTGGTTTGGAGCCAACCCATTGCGGAGTGGCTGGGCCTGGGGGCAAAGCTACCTGCAGGATGGCGTAGCGGCTTTTGAAGCCCGGTACGGGAAGGGAAAGCTGTTTGCTTTCGGTCCGGAGATCACGTTCCGTTCGCAAACGCATGGGACCTTTAAATGGATGTTTAACCAGTTGTATAGATAAAACGGGTATCCCCCGGGGTGGACAAATGTATTTTTACCTGCTGTTTACCATCCCGGCCGCCATACCCCTTATCTTTGCAGGATGAAAATAGAAATCTGGTCGGACGTGATGTGTCCGTTTTGCTATATTGGGAAAAGGCACCTCGAAAATGCCTTAAAAGCCTTGCCTTTTCAACAGGAGGTCGATATTGAATGGAAAAGCTACCAGCTTAACCCCGAATATCAGAACACTTCCGGTGAAACCACCTATGATTACCTGGCCCGGGCAAAGGGAATGACGCCTGCACAGGCAAAGCAGCTTACCGGGAATGTTGTTGAAATGGCGGAACAGGCAGGCCTGCATTTTGATTTTGACCGCAGTATTCCGGCAAATTCATTTGATGCACACCGGCTGATCCACCTGGCAAAAGCCAATGGGAAGCAGGACGAAGCTGAAGAAGCGTTGTTCAGGGCCCATTTCATGGATGGAAAAGATATTGCCGATAAAGCTACATTATCGGCGATAGGACAAGAACTGGGACTTACCGCAGAATCGATCGAAAGGTTGTTTAGCAGCAACGATTATGCAGAAGCGGTACAATACGACCTGTATGAAAGCCGGCAAATCGGTATCCGGGGTGTGCCTTATTTTGTATTCGACCGGAAATATGCCTTATCGGGCGCACAGCCGGTAGAAACCTTTACCGCTGCGCTTAGCCAGAGTTATAACGAATGGAAGGTTGGTCAGGATAATAATGCCGTTTGCGATGACGATGGGTGTGCGATTTAAACGGCCTTAAAAGGTCAGTGTAAAGGTTTTAACAGGTATTCCAACCCGTTTAGCTTAATTTCATACATGGTAGCCAGCAGCATGCCTAATTTCCCCGGCGGAAAGCCCTTGGCCTGGTACCAGACGAGGTAAGGTTCGGGCAGGGAAGCGATAAGGTAACCTTTATATTTCCCGTAAGGCATTTTAACGGTCACCAGGTCCTGTAGTAGTTGCGGATTCATGATCAGATCATTTCGAGCATTTCAACGGCCTCATCTACGTTGTTGATGTTATCAAAAGCAATGCGCAGGCTGTCTTTTACTTCTTTCAGGTTACAAATTCGCGGATGAAGCTGTGCAAAGGCCAGTATCCGGTTAAAGATTTCCGAATCAAAAAAGGCCGATTGCTTATCGCTCACAAAGTAACCCCTAAGCAGGCCCTTTTTAAAGCTCAGCTTTTCAAACCCCAGCCTTTTGGCCACCCATTGCAGGCGTAATACGCTCAGCATCACTTTCACCGGTGGCGGCACGGGACCGAAACGATCGCGCAGCTGCTGCTCAAATTCAAGCAATTGCTGCTCATTTTCCAGCTTTGAAAGTTCAGTATACAGGTTATAGCGCTCGGTAATGCTGGTTACATAATCGTCGGGGATGTGTAACTCCAGATCCGTATCGATCTGCGTAAAATGTACAAAAGGCTGCTGCGGTTCGTCTTTAAACAGGTCTTTAAACTCCGCATCTTTCAATTCCTGGATAGCCTCATCAAGGATCTTATTGTACATCTCGAAGCCAATTTCGGCAATAAAGCCGCTTTGCTCGCCGCCTAACAGGTTGCCGCTTCCGCGGATATCCAGGTCGCGCATGGCGATGTTGAAGCCGCTGCCCAGGTCTGAAAACTCTTCAATGGCACTGAGTCGTTTACGGGCTTCGGCGGTGAGGGTCGACATCGGAAGGGTTAACAGGTAACAAAACGCCTTTTTATTGGAGCGCCCTACACGCCCGCGCATTTGGTGCAGGTCGCTTAACCCGAACATATGCGCATGGTTAATGATGATGGTATTGGCATTGGGAATATCCAGCCCTGCTTCAATGATCGTGGTCGCCACTAAAACATCTTTTTCGCCGTTAATGAAATCGAGCATTACCTCTTCCAGCTTATCGCCGTCGAGCTGCCCGTGGGCAATACCGATTCGGGCATGAGGCACGAGGCGTTGTATTAATCCGCCAAGCTGCATCAGGTCGTTTACCCGGTTATGGATAAAGAAGACCTGTCCGCCGCGATCCAGCTCAAACTGTATAGCTTCCTGGATCAGCTTATCGTTAAACACATGTAACTCCGTATTTACACCCTGCCGGTTGGGCGGTGGGGTACTCATGATCGACAGGTCGCGGGCACCCATTAAGGAGAAATGCAGGGTTCGCGGAATAGGGGTGGCGGTTAACGTGAGCGTATCCACATTTACCCGTAAGGCTCTCAGTTTTTCTTTGGCGGCTACACCGAACTTCTGCTCCTCATCAATGATCATCAGGCCCAGGTCTTTGAATTTGACATCTTTGCTGAGCAGGCGATGCGTGCCGATCACAATATCGACCTTTCCTTCGGCCAGTTTGGCCAGGGTTTCTTTAATCTGCTTTGAAGTTTTAAAGCGGTTGATGTAATCGACCGAGCAGGCAAACTCTTTTAACCGGGATGAAAAGGTTTTAAAATGCTGTAAGGCGAGGATCGTGGTCGGCACCAATACCGCCACCTGTTTTCCGTTGGCAACGGCTTTAAAGGCCGCCCGGATGGCAATTTCTGTTTTCCCAAAACCCACATCACCACAAATCAGACGATCCATAGGATGCGGAGCCTCCATATCTTTTTTTACATCGGCGGTAGCTTTCACCTGGTCGGGTGTATCTTCATAGATAAAAGAAGCTTCCAGCTCTGTTTCCAGGTAACCATCGGGCGCAAAGGCCGTTCCTGTTTGCGCTTTGCGCATGGCATACAGCCTGATCAGGTCGCGGGCAATGTCCTTAACCTTTTTTTTTGTGGTTTTTTTGAGTTTATCCCAGGCTTCGGTGCCCAGCTTATTCATCCTGGGTACAGAACCTTCTTTACCGCTAAACTTGGCAATCCGGTTCAGGGAGTTAATGTTAACATAGAGGAGGTCATTATCGGCATAGACCAGTCGGATCATCTCCTGTATTTTTCCATTCACTTCTACTTTTTCAAGGCCGGCATATTTGCCGATGCCATGATCAATATGCGTCACAAAATCGCCGGGCTTTAGCTCGCGAAACTCTTTTAGGGTGATCGCCTGACTGCGCTGATAGCCCTTTTTAAGCTGGTATTTATAGAAACGGTCGAAGATCTGATGATCTGTGTAAAAGGCCACATGCTGTCCGGCATCTACAAACCCTTCACGCAGCGGCACCTGTACCGGTGTAAATTTTGCTGTTTTATCCAGATCATCCAGAATAGCGTAAAGCCTTTCCGTTTGTTTTACGGAATTGGTAAAGATGAAATTATGAATGCCCTGGCTTTCGTTCTCCTTTAGATTTTTAATTAAAAGATCAAAGTCTTTATTAAAAGAGGGCTGCGGCCGGGTTTCAAAATGGAAAACAGCTTTGCTCTGGTAGAAAAACTGTTTCCCGAATTCGATCAGCGCGAAATCCTGGAAGAGATCGGCCAGCATCTTTTCATCTGAAAAGGAGAACCTGGGGTCGAGCCAGTTGGGGTTTTGCTGTTTGTCGGTCGCATCAAGTGCTTTCCAGAGCTCAACGGCCTTTTTATAGCCGCTTTTAACGACATCGAGCGTGAATGCCACATCTTTAAACCACAGTTGCGTATCGTTATCAATATAGTCCAGCAGGCTGATATTATGCTCTGTTAAAAACTTTGCCTGTACATTGGGTACAATGGTGAGGCTTTTCACTTCATCAACAGAAAGCTGGCTTTCGATCTCAAAGGTCCGGATACTTTCGACTTCATCTCCAAAAAACTCGATCCGGTAGGGAAGATCGTGGGAAAAAGAAAAGATATCCACAATACCACCCCGGATAGAGAATTGCCCGGGTTCATATACGAAAGCGGTTCGTTCAAAGTCGTAATCGCCCAAAAACTCATTGATAAAGTCGATACCGAGGCGAATACCGGTGCGGATCTCAAGGGTGTTTTTTTCGAGTATGCTTCGGTCGATCACCTTTTCGGCAAGCGCTTCAGGATAAGTAACCACAATTTTTCCGTATTCGGTATGATGATTAAGCGCATTTAGCACTTCGGCACGTGCTAATACGTTGGCCGTATCGATTTGTGTGAACTCGAAAGCTTTACGGAATGAAGAAGGAAAAAAGAGGAGCTCTTTGCCAAAAACCGATTCGAGATCGGCCAGAAAATAAGCGGCTTCTTCCCGGTTAGGCAGAATAAAAAGCAGCGGCTGATGTGATAAAAAGTAGCTGGCTGCGGCAATGACCGCATCGGCTGAACCCACCAATCCCCTGAGTTGAATTTTATTTTTCTTCTCTCCGTTGAGCGATTGTACAAATGCCTGCACCCGCCCGTCGGTTTTATAACGGCTAATCAGATCCCGGATATTCACTACGACAAAGATAAACATTAGCGATCTTTTCTTCTGCCCATAAGGGGGCTTTGTCGGTTTTTTTTTACCTTTCGTCGAAAAAGGCGGCTTAAAGGTAACATAAGTGCTTATCTTGCCTCTAAATCATAAAAAAGGAGAAAACATGAACAACGCCAAAAGCTTTCCGTTAGAATTCATTTTCTGGGCAACAGCTTTAGTGTTACTGGCAACAGCAAACCCGCATGAACACCATTTCAGTCTTTGCCCGCTGGCCAATTTAGGGATAACATGGTGTCCCGGCTGCGGCCTGGGAAGATCGATCAGTGCGCTCTTTCATGGTCAGCTCAGCGAGAGTCTCTCATTTCACTGGCTGGGCCTGCCGGCGCTGTTGCTTATGGTTTACCGGATGATACAGTTAAGTACAACATGGATAAAAGGAAATAAAAAATTTAATTTAAACTATAAGGAGGATTAATCATGCTCGACTCACAATTTATGGCATTGCCAGGCATCACACCGCAGGAATATTCATATTTGCAAACCGCCACAAACGGCCTTAATGAACAACAATTACGTACTTTTCTGATGATCTACTCCGGGAAACGGAAAAGTCCGAGCGATATCCTGCTTTTCTGTATCATTGGCCTTTTTCTGGTTCCGGGGTTACAACGCTTTATCGTCGGCCAGATCGGAATGGGAATTTTATATCTCGTCACTGTAGGCCTTTGCTTTATCGGCTCGATTGTCGATATCATTAACCATAAAGACCTTGCTTTTGAACATAATCAGCGTATGGTTTTCGAAAGTCTTCAAATGGTAAGAATGGGGAACTTTCAATAAAAGAAAAAGCGTGTACGGATAAAATGCTCCGCCGGTATAAATGCTTGCGGAGTTTTTATATTTTTATATCATGAAGTTATCGGCTATTACACAGTACCTGGAACGCATTGCACCATTGAATTATCAGGAAGACTATGACAATTCAGGGCTTCTTGTGGGCAGCCCGGAAATGGACGTGTCAAAAATACTGGTGGCACTTGACTGTACAGAGGCCGTTGTTGATGAAGCGGTCGCACAGCAATGCGGATTGATCATCACGCATCATCCTATTGTATTTAAGGGGCTGAAAAAGCTAAATGGAAAGACTTATGTAGAGCGGGTGGTGTTGAAAGCCATAAAAAACGATATTGCCTTATATGCTATCCATACCAATTTAGACCATGTGGCTACCGGTGTAAGCGGTGAAATTTGCCGGCGCCTTGGCCTCGAAGGGATTAAAATCCTGTCGCCTAAAACAGGGTTGTTAAAAAAGCTGGTTACATTCTGTCCGGAAGAGTCTGCCGGAAACGTTAAAGATGCCTTATTTCGTGCCGGAGCAGGCCACATCGGAAATTATAGCGAATGTAGTTTCAGCCATGCGGGCGAAGGAACCTTTAAAGCGAATGACGCTGCTACGCCTTATGTGGGCGAAATCAATGTGCGGCATACAGAAACGGAGCAACGGATAGAAGTGGTCTATAAGATCCAGGACGAGCGGAAAATTATCGTCGCACTGCTGGAAAGTCATCCCTATGAGGAGGTGGCCTACGATTGTTATGCGATCACCAATGCGCTCGATCATGTCGGTGCAGGCATGGCAGGGTGGCTGCCACGGGAAATGGATGCGGATTCGTTTTTGAAGCTCGTTAAAGAACGCATGCAGGCAAAGGTGATCCGTTATACGCAGCCTCCTGCAAAACCCATTAAAAAAGTGGCGGTTTGCGGAGGATCGGGCAGCTTTTTGTTAAAAGATGCGCTTGCACAGGGGGCGGATGCCTTTGTGACAGCCGATTTTAAATATCACGAATTTTTTGATGCCGAGGGGAAATTAATGATCTGCGATATCGGCCATTATGAAAGTGAACAGTTTACATCTGATCTGCTTGCCGGATGGTTAAAGCACGATTTTCCGGGGCTGGATGTGCGGCTTAGCGGGATCAATACCAACCCGGTTAATTATTTTGTTTAATTGACGTAATTCCCTGTAGGATTAAAAAAATACAGTATGAAAAAAAGTTTTTTATTAGCAATATTATTGCTTTCAACCCTGTTTGTTTTTTCGCAACAGGCAAGTATTATAGTGAATTTGAACAATTCCGATTCGAAGAGCATCATCATAGACGACCCGGTGAAGAGCTGGGAGAACAACTTTTTGTCGAGGCCTTATCGCATCATTCCGTGTGAGGCTAAAAAATCAGTCCATATCGTATTTGAGCTAAAGGATTCACAGTTTATAAACTTGCGCTCATATAGTCCTGAGAGCGAGAAACAGCTGTCATGTTTATTGTTTGTATCGCCGGGAGATGAATTAACGCTTTCGGCCGACTTTAAATTACCCGATTGTGGTTTGGAAGTTACGGGCAGGGGAAGTGAAAATAACCAGCTGCTTCCCGGTAGAGAAACGATGGCATCATACCGTAAATTTTATGGAGATACGATTCCTTATCGGATCATAAATGAGATTAATAAAGAAAGCGATCATCTACATCAATACCTGGAAACATATACCAGGCGATATAAGCCATCAAAAGGTTTTATCACAGCCTGGAAGGACCGCCTGAAATATGATCCGGCAGCAAATTACTTCTCATTTAAAGAAAATAACCGGTTTGAGATACGCGAGGCCTATGACCGGAATTATGCTAAATGGATGGCTGTGCAGGATAGCTTGTTTACCGTCGGGGCATTGAATAAGGCCGCTAAATTAAACGATGCCAGTTATCGGCGCTTAGTAGATGCATTTCTATTACGCGAAAAAGAGCGTCTTTGGAAAGAAAGCTCGAAAAATCCGGAAACATTTTTTAAGGAATGGTATGGGGATGTTGAAAAAGGAAGAAAAATGTTTCAGGCCGATATGCAGAATGATTTTTCGGAGCGGATCATTAACAAGTATTTTACCGGAAAAGTAGCAGAATATCTGTATGCAGTATTAATTACAAAAGCGATCGATGAAGCTAACCCGGTTAATCTGCCGGAAATCTTTGGTCGCTTAAAACAACGTTATCCAGAAAGTGCGTACATCACACACTTTTTGCCTAAGATCGACGCCATAATAAAACGGCAACAAATATTGGTGAATGAAAAGATGGTTTTCGCCCCGGAAGACGGGAAAAATCTCAACTCTTTTGACGAAGTGCTGGCTATGGTAAAGGGCAAGACGGTTTTATTGGATATGTGGGGAACCTGGTGTGGTCCCTGCCGGGAAGAGATCGAAAAGAACGGCAAAGCAATTAAAGAATATTTCAAGGAAAAGGATCTAACCTATCTCTATATTGCAAATTATGACACGCATAATGAAAAGAAATGGAAAGAACTCATTCCTTATTTTGGTTTAGAAGGGCTTCATATCCTGGCCAATGACAAGCTTACCAAAGATATTATGAACAATATCAAAGGCAAAGGATATCCAACCTATGCTATTATTAAAAAGGATGGCTCCTTTGAACTTTCAAAAGCGGGGTATCCTATGAAAAGAGATGTACTCGTTGAACAAATCGATGCTATTCTGAACGAACAGGGGAAATAATACAAAAAGGCAGACACAATTTGTTGATAAATAATATTTAAGAAAAAATTTGTAACTTTGCCCTCCGTTTAACGGGTATTATAAAAACCCCATAAATTATTTCATTTAATGGAACAAACAGTAGAGCAAAAGCTGAAAGCTTTATACGAATTACAGAACCTTCACACTAAAATTGATAAAATACGTCAGATTCGCGGAGAATTACCGATGGAAGTAGCCGACCTGGAAGACGAAGTGGCCGGGCTGGAAACAAGGATCCAAAAAATAAAAAATGAACTTGACGATACGGAAGACGCCATTGTAACCCGAAAAAATACCATTAAAGAGGCGCAAACGCTGATCAAAAAGTATGATACGCAGTTGCAGGATGTGAAAAACAACCGCGAATACGACGCGCTGACTAAAGAAATTGAAATTCAAAATCTGGAAATCCAGGTTTGTGAGAAGAAGATCAAAGAATACGGATTTGATATTGCCTCCAAAACGGAAGTTTACGAGCAGGCGTTAGCGAATCTGGAAACCCGTAAAGGTGACCTCGAGTTAAAACGGAAAGAACTGGAAACGATTACGGCAGAGACGGAGAAAGAAGAACAGGCATTGTTGAAAACAGCAGAAAAAGCAGAAACGCAGATCGAAGATCGCCTGTTGAATGCTTACCACCGATTACGAAGTAATGCAGTAAATGGTCTTGCTGTAGTTACTATTGATCGTGACTCGTGCTCAGGATGTTTTAATCAGATCCCTCCTCAGCGCCAGCTTGATATTCGTCAGCGTAAAAAAGTCATCGTGTGCGAGCATTGCGGACGGATCTTAGTCGATGAAGCACTTACCCGTGAGGTAGCAGAGGCATAAACAGTATAAAGCTCTCTTTAGAGAAATGAACGATGAACCCGGCCTGAAGAAGACCGGGTTTTTTTATACCATTCCCGACTCCTGCCATAAGCGATAATAATAGTTTTTTATAAGGATTAGCTCCTGGTGCGTGCCTTCCTCCACCACCATCCCTTTCTCCATAACCACGATACGATGCGCCTGCTTTAGGGTATGAAGACGATGCGCGATCAGAATAATGGTCTTTTGCTGCCGGAGTAATTGACGGATCGTCTCCTGTATATGGCTTTCGCTGAGAAGGTCCAGGGCAGATGTTACTTCGTCCAGTAATAAAATTTGCGGATCAGGATATAAGGCACGGGCAAGTCCTATCCGTTGCCGCTGACCGCCTGAAAGCCGTGCTCCGTTTTCGCCGGCAGGTGTGGCCAGGCCCTGAGGCAGGCTTTTTACAAAAGTCAATATTCCGGCCTGTTTACATACGTCATAAATACGTTCCATATCCGGCGCGTATTCTCCGGGTGCAATGTTCTCCAGGATGCTGCCTGAAAAAATATCAATATGCTGTGGTACGATGCTGATAGATTTCCGGAGAGAGGGAAGTGCTATATGGTTTATGTTTTGGCCTTCTACATAAATATTCCCCTGTAGAACTGGATACAGATTTTGAAGAAGCGAAAAGAGTGTAGATTTTCCAGAGCCGCTTGTGCCGGTAATGGCTGTTAATCGGCCAGGCATAATTTTTAAGCAAAACCGATCTAAGAGCAACGGCTCGGTACCGTATCGGAAACAAACATTCTCGAATCGTATCGCCTTTTTTAATGGTCCGGACAAGTTAAATCCATCGCTATGAACTTCCTTCTTCAGATCCATGATTTCATACAGGCGGTCGGTGGCAATAAGTGCATCCTGAATGGTTTTATTGGACGTGATGATGGACGTAATCGGCCCGGTAAAATAACCGGTTAAAGCATAGAAAGAAAAAAGTTCGCCGGCTGTGATTTCATGCGCCAGGACATATCCGGCGCCAGCCCATAAAAAAGCGATGACCAACAGCTGTGCGATCATTTCGGATGCCGTCCTTGAAAAGATCGTTACTTTGCCGCTTTTATAGATGATCTGAAGCAGACTCAGTAAGGAAGAATCGAGCTTTGACAGCATGAATGCTTCTAAAGCAAAACACTTTATGGTGTTAATGGTGCCTATACTTTCAATTAACCGGCTTTCAAAAGCAGCGGCCCGTTCCATTAACTGTCGTTGGTTTTTCCGGTTTAACCTATTATTTAATCCATATAACAGGATATAAAAGGGGATGGCCACGACTAAAAACAATGCCATTTTCCAATGATAGGCCAGCATAAATGCAAATGAAAAAAGAAGAATAAGGCTGTTTACGATTAAGCCTGTGGCGATATCATTTACAAAAGCCCGGATTTTAATGGCATCGTTTACACGGGAAATGATCTCGCCGGGTTGCATTGTATCAAAAAATGATTGCGGAAGTCTCAGTAACTGATGATAATATCCTGAAATTAATGCGGCGTCGATCTTTTGACCGGTAATCAGCGTATAAAAATGCTTTGTTGCCCCGATAAATAATTGCAGGCAGAGTATAAGGAGCATGGTCATGCTCATAAGGTTAAGTAATCCTGTATTGGCATCAGGTAATACATAATCCGTTATTTTCTGTATAAAAATAATACCGGATAAACTTAACAGGGTATGCATCCCTGCACCAAACAGGATCTGGAGTGTCATCTTCCGGTGCGGCAACAGCAGCTGGCAAAGCCGCCGGAAAGCAGAATATTTTTCTTTAGCCGGTTTAAAAGGCTGGCCGGGAAGAAGGAGTAATAGCGCCCCGGTCCATTCATTTAGGAAAGCACTTTTCTTCCGGTAATGTAATTTACCGGTTGAAGGATCCATAACACGCAGATGAGATGCAAAAACACGATAGACCACTATAAAATGAAATGCCCCGTCGTTTAGCTGCAGATGTGCAATAGCGGGCAGGGGTATTTTAGAAAGGCCGGCATTGTCGCTTTTAACGCCGCAGGCATCAAAACCTAAGCGAGTGGCGGCTTCGCTTAACCCGAAGAGACTTGCGCCACGGGCCGTGATTCCGGCATATTGTCTTATTTGCGCCAAAGGTAGCAGTAAACGATAATGGGCCGCGACCGATGCCAGGCAGGCCGCGCCACAATCACTTATGCCATGTTGCTTGATACGAATAGACATCGGGAGAAAATCATTCAAATGAAAAGAGATCAGGGTTTCAGCCAGTCTTCCATACGGTCGCAGAGCAATTGAAACAGGCTGCGCCTTGCCAATATGAAATGAGCCCGGCAGGTCATTCCTTTTCTCAGGAAGCCTTTATAACCATTTTTTAGTTGCAGGTAATCTTTATCCGGAATGCAGGGTATTTTGAAAAAAGGGATATCATCTTTAAACGTAACATTTGCAGGAATAGCTCCCGTCCGCGCACGTATTGTACCCCATGAATGGGCATTAAAAGTATCAATATGCAGGCGAACACGCTGTCCTTTCCGGATATAACCGATTTTTTCGGGGTCAAGATAGCAATAAGCAATGATGGTACTTTCCGGCACCAGTTCGCCTATTTTCTGCTGGGCCGCGATAAAGGAGCCCGGATATAAACCGGAGATATGCTGTAACGTACCCTGTACGGGTGCTTTTAAAACGGCGAATTGTTCACGTGCCGTTAATTCACCGGTCTTTTCCCGAAGTTGCGAAAGGAATGTCTGGTGCCGGACCATGTCTTGTTGCCACTGACTTTTAAAAGAGCTGATCAGCGCTTTCTCATCTAACCGGGCTTTTTCATACCGGAAATGCTGCTGCTCAAATTCTTCCCGGCTGATGACATTTTTTGAATATAAGGACTGATGACGATCATAAAGCTGTTTTTCCCGGAGCAGGAGCACTGCCTGTTGCTGTAACGTTTGTAAACAGGCATTCCACATGGAACGGTAGAGTACCGTGGATAATTTCGGTACAATGCCCGTCCGGAAACTACTGTCAGGGACGGTATGAATTAAGGCTGTTAAGTCATTAAGGTATTGCCGGGTCTGCTGCCGTTGTTGAGCCAGTATTTCGTTTTGTGTCCGGGTTAAACGGGTATCAATTTGGATCAGGACCTGCCCGCGATGTACGCGCTGATTTTCGGTCATGTGAACATATACCAGACTTCCTGATGAAGGTGCTGCCATGTCGATCTTTTCCGGTACCCCCTGCAGGATTCCCGGTGCTTTTATGCCCACATCTACATAAAGAAAAGGCAGCAGGCCAATAGAAATGAATAAGGTTAGGAGTACTGCAACATACAGGATGCGGGTAGTCCTGCAGGGAAGCTGCAGGTAATGAATTTCAAAGGAAGAAGCATACATAAACGGAAGGTCTGAAGCACAAACGAAAGCAAATATTATAGGAGGCGGACAAGAAAGACAATCAGGTTAAACAGAAAATGAGCCATCCACACCATGAGAACACTTCGGAATACGGTTTCCTGCAGGAAATAAAGCAAGCCAAATGCCAGCCCGCCGAAAAGTGCGTATATAAAGTAAGATACACTGTAAAGATGTATTAAGGAAAAACAAAGTGCTGAAATGACGACTACATACCGGATACGAAGCTTTCCCCGTATCGATTCAATAATAGCATATTGAAAGATGACCGTTTCTAATAGCGGACCCAGCAAAACGCCAATCGTAAATTGTTTTAATAAGGTCTCTTCCCGGTTAGGGCTATAAAAACCTTCACTATGAAAAAACAATGAAATCATATATATAATATACGATAAGAGCAAATTAAAAATGATGAATAATAAGAGTTGCCAGGGTTTTTTAAGCTGCCGGAGGGCATAATAAAAAGTGTTAAGAGAGGTTTTCATGATGGATATTGATGTTTAAAAAGGTCTCCCTAAGCCTGCAAGAGGAGAAATAAAAGCGCATCAAAAGAGATGAGATAACGTCTTTTAAATCCGGAGAACCCTTATCAGAAAATTATTTTACCGTAAGCCCTGCATTCCGGCCGCCGACTTTCCCGAATTCAATAAGCCCCTCAGCGGCATTCCCCAAAAATTGCGTAAAGGTATTCCAGAAACTACTTTGAGGGGCTTCTGTACCTCCACGTATTTGTTGCATTTTGGCTGTAGATAAGACCTCACAGCCAAGGGTTTCTACATTTTTCATAGGATATAAATTTTTAGAATAAATAATGTGCCGTCCATCTCGGTGGGACTGCTTTAAGCTAAGTTAGGAAGGCAAAGATTTAAAGTCAAATTTTTCAGGTTGATATAATATCAACCCCTGTGTCCAAAGAAATGATGTATCTTCGTGATATCAATCGCCCGGTACATCCCTGAATGGTTTTACTCGTAATCACGATTTATGGATCATATTGGAGAAAATATCCGGAAAATAAGAGTGTTTTTAGGCATAAAGCAATCGGTCATGGCACATATGCTGGGTCTGTCTGTAAATAGTTATGGTAAGATCGAAAGAAATCAGGTTGTGCTTAAACCGCAAAGGCTCCTGGAGATTGCCGCTATATTTAATGTGGCACCGTCATACATTATTAATATCCAGGATATTATGGAACAGATAAAATATATACCGAAGGAGCATTCTGCAGAAGTATGCGCGCTATTCGGAAAGGCTTAAACCGACTAATTATTGACTAAAAACAACGCATTGGTAAAAAGTTGCTTTCCGTTTTCCCAGAAGGAACGAAACAGGACATCGGCCCCCAAATAAATGATCGTACCCCTGCCCGATGACTGAACGCCAAAAAGCATTCCTGAATTCAGCTTCTTCTTTACTTTTTCGCCGGCAATACCAGCCATATAGCTGTCTTCTTTCAGCATGCCTACGTTCCAGCCCTTTTCTAAAGGCTCGTACAGTTTTTCATCCGTTTTTAACGTATAATAAAATACGCCAAGGCCCGAGGCGAGAGGATGTGTACGGTCGAGCGTCACTTTATAGATGGCTCCCGGAATACTGTTCGACAGGTCATCTTTATCTTTTTCTGCATATTTTCGCCCGGCTGTTGTTTTTTCATCTTTTTTTGGCTCTTCTTTCTTTTTTATATCAAAAGGACGTTTTCCGGCAACAGCCGAGATCGCATCCTCTAATAAGATCAGCTTCCCGCCTGCACCGATCCATGTGCTCAGCTGTTCAGCCAGTTTATCACTGTAAATGCCATCGGGCAGGATCAGAACATTCACTTTCCCTATAGTCAGATTAGCCAGATTTTGTGCGCCGATCAGGGTTACCGGATAATTTAATTCCTGTTCAAAGAAATGCCAGACCTGGCCAACACTTTGTGATGAAATGTCCTGGCCGCTTACCAGCGCCACTTTCGGGGTGGTCAGTACCCGGTAAACGGATGACCCAAAATCTTTTCCTTTCTCCACATAGCCGCTTTTTACCGGTAAAAATGACGTATTAAGCTCTTTTGCAAGGTGAGAGAGCAGGCTGCTGAGCCGATGATTGCTTTTTTCGTTTTCAGCACGGTAAATTAAAAGGCTTCCCGCCGGATGATCTTTGCCGTCAATGGTAAACCCTTCGTCGGCGATCCGGATCTTCAGGTTATTTTTTTGAAGAGCAATTAACGTTTTGGCGTCGCTTATTCCATTCCAGGGGATAATCCAGGCGTAAGGATTAGGAATGGCCGGAGACGTTGTTTTCTTTTCTTCGATAAAGCTATGACTACCTGTAACAGCTTCTTTCAGGGCATATGCGTTGAGGCCATAGGCATAGGGAAGTGCCCAGGCTGTAATATCATAAGTGTTTGAATCAGAAACAAAAGTTTGCGGCTCAAAAAGGACACTGGCGAGCACGGCATGAGGCTGATTAAGATTTAAGACCAGATCGTTTCGTTCTAATGTAAAGCGTTCTGTTTTCCGGCTTTCAAAACGATAGCCGTTTAAGGTTTTATCCCCGCCAAAGGCGAAGCGGATATGATTTCGGGTTAACAGGTCGGCAAGCTTGCGGAGCCGCCCGGTATTTTCCGCTTTTACGACATAGGTTTTATATTGCCCTGGCGGATTTAGCGCACTTTGATCGAAATATTTTTTAAACTCATCCACCAGCTTTTCGGCATGTGTCGACACGGTTTCGAGCGTGGCCATTGATGTGGTAAAATGATGATCGATACGATCCTTTAGAGTAAGCGTATCGCCATCGGCAGTAATCACTGCCAGGCCTGCCCGGATGCCCCCCTGTTCATAGGTCATACCAATAGCGCCGTTATATAAAGGGTAAGTATCGCCGTAAGAAGGGTAGAGCAGGTCGAAGCGTTCTTTGGTAAAATACTGCCAGCCCTTTTCATCGAAATAGCGGGCATTGTTTTTTCCGGCCAGCACCTGGAATTCACGCTGCCAGGCAGTAATATCCTGATGAACGGGTTCGGCGGCCGGAGCAAAATAATAGGGCTCATTATAGCTTTGCTCATGAAAATCGACATGCACCTGTGGCAACCAGCGATGATAGGCCTCGATCCGTTTTTGAGTTTCTATCTGGCTTTGCCATGCCCAATCGCGATTCAGGTCAAAATAATAGTGATTGGAACGCCCTCCCGGCCAGGGCTCGATGTGCTCCCGGGCAGCAGGGTCAGGATTGGGAACCATTCCGCTCACCATATTAAAATAATTTACATAGCGGTCGCGCCCGTCAGGATTCAGGCAGGGGTCTATAATGACCACTGTATTTTTAAGCCATTGCTGTGTTTTCGGATCGGAGGCGTTTGCCAGTGTATATAAGACTTTCATGGCCGTTTCGGTTGAATTGGCTTCGTTGCCATGCACATTATAGCTTAACCATAATACCGCCGGCTGATTCGATGGCCGGAACACATTTTTATCGGCACTGGCCAGACTTAGATTTCGCGTGCGGATCTCCTCAAGGCGGCTCATATTCGCAGGACCGGAGATCACCGCCAATAGCAATTCCCGCCCTTCATAGGTCTTTCCATAGCTTTCAAGGCGTATATTCCGGGTCGCTGCCGCTACGGTTTTAAAATAGTCCACCACCCGTTGATGCGGTGTAAAACGGCTGCCAAGTGTATAGCCCAGAAATTCGTCAGGAGAGGGTACCTGTGCATTTACAAGAGAGGTACACCAAAAAAGAAGGCCAAATGCGATTATTTTCTTCATGACGGGATGGTTAGGTCTTATTCCGCTTACATACTTCAGCGTATTATTTATCAATAATACTAAAAAGAATGTTTTATTTAACTTGCATTTGTAAATTTACCGGATTATTTGCCTTTATTGTGATGACCGCTATCGAAACACTTTATCAGCACTACTTAGACTTCCCCATCGTTTGTACAGATACCCGTACTATTCAGAAAGATTGCCTGTTTTTTGCGCTGAAAGGTGAAAATTTTAACGCCAATACCTTTGCGGAGGCCGCCTTGCAGCAGGGCGCAGCCTTTGCTATTATTGATGAAGAACAATTTGCAGTAAACGAACGATGTATCATTGTGCCCGATGTGCTGGGCGCTCTTCAGGAACTGGCAAAATATCACCGCCGTCAGCTACAGCTTCCGGTTATAGGACTTACAGGGAGTAATGGTAAAACCACGACAAAAGAGCTGATTAATGCTGTGTTATCAGAGAAATACCGTGTCTTTGCCACAAAGGGGAATCTGAATAATCATATTGGTGTGCCATTATCGGTCCTTTCTATTCGTAAAGACACGGAGATCGCCGTGATTGAAATGGGCGCCAATCATCAGAAAGAAATTGAAATGCTTTGTGAAATTGCACAGCCTACACATGGTTTGATCACCAATGTGGGGATGGCACATTTAGACGGATTTGGTGGCTTTGAAGGGGTAAAAAAAGGAAAAGCAGAGTTATATGCCTACCTGAAAAAGACACATGGCTTTGCTTTTATTCATCGTGAAAATCCCTACCTGCGGGAGATGAGCCAGGTTGCTGGCTTAAATAAAGTGATTTATTATGGGCTTACGGCCGGAGATCAGACCCGGGGTATATTAACAGAAGCGAATCCTTTTATCGCATTGAAGTGGGAATATCAGGGCAAGGCCTGGGACGTACACACCCATTTAACAGGCACCTATAATACAGAGAATATTTTAGCGGCTGTCTGTATCGGAAATTTCTTTAAAGTGGCTCCGGAAGCGATTAATCGCGGACTGAAAAATTACCGGCCGGTGAATAACCGTTCGCAACTTACCGAAACGGCAAAAAACAAGGTGATATGTGATTTTTATAATGCCAATCCAAGTAGTATGGCGGTCGCACTGGCAAATCTGAATGCCCTTTCTGCAGAATCAAAAGTAGTGATCATCGGTGATATGTTCGAGCTGGGTGCCGAATCGGCAGAGCAGCACCGGCAGATTGTAAAGCTTGCTTTGGCTTATGCTTTTGATAAAGTGGTATTTATTGGCGAACATTTTTTTGCCTCTAAAAGCGATGAAAGAGGCTTGTTTTTCCGTAACAGGGACGAAGCAAAAGAATATCTGCTTCAGCATGCGGTTGAAAGAAGTCTCGTACTGCTTAAAGGCAGCAGGGGCATGGCTTTAGAGCAGCTTTTGCCTTTACTATAGAACATACACATGAGGGGTTTATTCTGCTTTTTCCAGGACAAGGCCAATATCACTTATCCCTAAGAGTGGATTGTCACGCATATTTTGCTCAATCTCGATTTCATACTTTCCGGCGGCAGGAAAGCGGAAGCGCCGCAGTAAAGGAAATGAGTTGCTAAAAAGATCGCCGGAGCCTTTACCTGTCCATTGGCCGTTTTTATTAGCCAGCTGGAATTGGAACCGTGTATTTTTAGCCAGGGAAGGACCTTTGAGATACATCAGCACATAAAGGTTGGCATAACGGTAATCATTCGTGTTCCTGATCTTGAATGAGAGGTTATAGACTACAGAAGGGTCTTTAACCTCGAAAACCGCTTTTGCACTGTTACTATATAACCAGTTGTTTTCCGGAACGCCGACGTTGAGGTCGACTACGGTATTACTGGTACAGCGGCTAAAGAGCAGTAACAGGAGGACCCCTTTTACAAGATTATTCGTTTTTTGGAGAATCCGAAGTGCCATTTCCTGGTTTGTTTTTATTTCGTTGCCGGTTCCTGTTGCGGTTGTTCCTGTTGTTTTGCTTTGGTTTTTGTGCTGTTCCCTGCTCTGTTGCCGGGCTTTTTGCCTGATCCACTGCCGGCGAGGCTTTAGTATTGCTCTGCTGGGTTTTATTCCCGCCCATCTTTTTAGGTGCCGAAGGTTTACCCTGTGCCTGCTGATTTTGCGGGTTCTGGTTTCTGCCTTTGTTCTTATTGCGGTTATTCGCGTTCCGGCCGCGGGATTTTTCGTCCAGACGGGTCAGGCTGTCCTGCCCAACGACATTTTCATAGTCGTGTACTTTTTCAACCGGTACGGAAGGTTTCAGCTCAATAGCCTCATCTTTTAAGTTAGAAGGTCTTTCGCCGCGTTTATTCATGGCCATGATCTCTTTTACACGGTCAACTTTTAACGGGATCCAGTCCTCCTGGTGATCATAACTGAACCACATCAGTTTTTTAAAGATATCGGTTTTTTGATGCCGGGCCAGCCCGCTTTCGGTTTGCAGCGAATCTACCCGGTCAGGAATGTCCTTTAGTGCGTCTAAATACGTGTCAAGCTCGTAATTCAGGCAGCATTTTAATTTACCGCACTGTCCGGCAAGCTTTAACGTATTTAATGACAGATTTTGATAACGGGCTGCCGCCGTCGATACGGTTTTAAAATTAGTAAGCCAGGTAGAACAGCAAAGTTCGCGGCCGCAGGAACCTATCCCGCCTAATCGTCCCGCTTCCTGCCGCATTCCGATTTGTCGCATCTCAATACGGATCCGGAACGTTTCGGCCATTCTTTTGATCAGCTCCCTGAAATCAACACGGCCTTCAGCCGTATAGAAAAATGTGGCTTTGGTTTTATCACCCTGGTAGTCAACATCGCTGATCTTCATCGACAGCTTAAGGTTTAGCGCCAGGGTACGTGCCTTATGCATCGTCTCCCATTCCATACCTTTTGCCGATTTCCATTTTTCAACATCAGCCTCCGTCGCTTTCCGGTATACTTTGCGGGTCACCTGGTCGGCAGAGGTTTTCCGTCGTTTCATCTGCATCCGGACCAACTCGCCGGTGAGCGAAACATGGCCTACATCATATCCGCCGGTAGGACCCTCTACAGCCACCAGCTCGCCAATTTCAAGGTAAATATTATCGTTATTCAGAAAAAACTCTTTTCGTGATCCTTTAAATTTTACTTCAATAATCTGAAAAGGAACAAAATTAGAGGGCATGTCCAGGTTAGAAAGCCAATCATGCACTTCCATTTTCTGACATCCTCCGGTAAGGCAAGAACCATTACTTTTACATCCGGCAGGGGCACACCCGCCACCGGTAGAACAGCTACTACATCCCATATGAATCGTATATATATTGAGTCCCTTTCGGGAGCGTTTTAAATTTAATTATTTTAACAAGTTGTAAAGATACATCTAAAAACAGAATTTTCGGATTCGCATTCCTTTCAATATGATATTGTGCCGTTTCCAGTTCGGCAATAAGCGCTTCCGTCATAGCGGGATTTAGCACATTCGACGATAACCTGATCGCAACTTCAAGGGGTTTAGGCGGTAGTTTTACCAGGTCGTCGGCGCCGTTCAGCAGCAGGCAACATTCGCGGAGAAAATGAATACCGTAGCGTAAAAAATTTTTCTGGTTTTCTCTGCCCCAGCCGGAAAGGGTTTCTGTGAAGCTGATCATATCCGGCACTTTGTTGCCATAGCCCATCCGTAGCCATTCTGTAAAAGCATGGGCATGATTATCGGGATTTTCAGCCAGAAGCAACCGTGCTTCAATTAAATTCCCGTCGGCCAGAAAACTATATTCTTCGGCTTTTTCACGGCTTAATCCCGATTCGCTCAATAGAAAATGCTCGATTTCCGCATCGCTTAATTTGGGCACTTTTACCAGTTGCGTACGTGATAAGATGGTGGATAAGATCTGCTCCTGATTTTGAGCTACCAGTATAAATAGCGTATTCGCGGGTGGTTCCTCAATAATTTTCAGCAGCGCATTTCCCTCGCGGTCCAGAAATTCAGGCAGCCACATGATCAGCACTTTAGTCTGCGCCTCGAAAGCTTTATAGCTTAATTTTTTTATAATATCATGACATTCAGCAATGTTGATATTGGCCTGTTTATTTTCGGCATTCAGTTTTGAACGCCAGATGTCAAGATTAAAATAGGGACTTTCCAGCAGCATATTCCGCCATTCATCCAGTACATCGGTAGCTATACGTACATCTTTGGAGGCAAAAAAAGGATAAGAAAAATGCAGATCAGGATGAATGTATTTTTCATATTTCCGGCAGGAGCTGCATTGCCCGCAGCTATCATTTTCGAGCTTATCGAGACAGTTGATGTATTGTGCATAAGCAACGGCCAGTGGAAGTGCACCACTGCCTTCTGATGATAAAAATAACTGAGCATGACTTACCCGGTTTTCTTTAACTGTCCGGATGAGATGTGCTTTTAGCGATTCCTGGCCAATGATCTGATTGAACTGCATTGGTGCAAAATAAGAAATAGATTTGTAAAAAATTGATTGATATATCAATTGTTAGAAATGCAATGATTATGTTTGTGATCAGAATTATGGAAAAATTAAACGATACCTTTTTATATACGATCGATAAATGCTTCAGGTCTTATCATCAGTTTGCACAAAAAAATGTACGTCAGGCAGGTTATGAGATCACGATCGATCAATGGTTACTGCTGAAAAATATTTCAGAGAATCCGGGAATTACGCAAAATGATCTCGGACAAATGGTTTTTAAAGATAATGCTTCGGTGACCCGGATCGTTCAGCTACTGGTGAAAGCCGGACATCTTGTCCGGGAGGCGCACCCGACAGACAGGCGCCGGGTATCGCTGATTCTGACGGAAAAAGGAGAGAAGATTACCGCTGATGTAGAAAAGATTGCTGTCCAGAACAGGCTCAGTGCGTTAAAGAATGTTGATCTCCGGCAGCTGTCGGCCATGAAAGTCATTTTACAGCAGATCATCCGAAACTGCTCTCCAACGCACACTTAACGATGATGAAGCCTATATTAAGAATATTTTTGCTGCTATTTTTCTTGTGGAACAGTATCACACTGAATGCCCGGCAATCCGCTGATATATTCCGTGTGCGGGTTGTGGATGAGCAACAACGTCCGGTTGAAAAGGCTACGGTAGCGTTGCATGAGGATGGAAGTAAAGTGCTGGTTAAAGCGGTCTTTACATCTGATAAAGGAGTGGCCCTCTTTCCGGCAATTAAAGAAGGCCGGTATTATGTTTCAATACAGGCGATGGGCTATGCCCCGAAAACATCGGAGGTCGTGGTATTACCCGCAGCAAATCTGCTGACGATGGTCTTGCAGACAGGAACGAAGACTCTTCAGGAAGTGACCGTAACGGGGAAAAAGCCCCTGATTGAACGGCGGCAGGGGAAAACACTTTTGAATGTAGAGGCGGCGGTAACCCATGCCGGAACAAGTGTGCTCGAGGTACTGGAAAAATCGCCGGGGGTTATGGTCGACAAGAACGGCAGCATCAGCCTGCAGGGCAAGAACAGCGTACTGGTCATGATCGACGATAAGCCCACCTATTTATCAGGTACAGAATTAAGCAATCTGCTCGGCAGCATGAGCGCTGAACAGGTGAGTCAGATCGAATTGATCACCAGCCCGTCGGCGAAGTACGATGCGAGCGGAAATGCCGGGATTATCAATATCAAAACCAAAAAGAACAGGCAGGAAGGCTTTAACGGGAATCTGAATGCCAATATCGGACATGGCCGCTATCTCAAAAATAATAATGCGCTGTTGTTAAATTACCGTCGCGGCAGGGTCAATACCTTTGTAAATTATAGTGTTAACTATAATAAAGGCTTTACCGATATTTATGCTTATAGGAAATATTTTACAGCCGCAGGTACGGTGAACGCCATGCTTGATCAGCCCAGTATGCTGGGCAGCAGGAATACAAGCCAGCTATTGCGGACAGGGCTTGATCTGTATGCCTCAGAAAAAACAACGTTTGGCCTTACGCTCACCGGTAACCTGGTGAACCGCAAAGGGTCAGGTCATGCGGTAGCCACATGGCTGAATGCACAGCAAGTGGTCGATTCGGCCATTACAACGACCAGCAGCAGTGATTTTCATTTGCGTAACGGAGCCATAAACCTATATAGCCGTCATATCCTGAATAAAACGCAGACGTTAGGGTTCGATGTGGATTACCTGAAATACGGGATCGATAATGAACAGTATTTTCAGAACAGCCGAAGCGGAGCAGTGCACTATAACCAGGAGTCGAAAGGAGATATTCCCTCACAACTGGAAATATTTTCCGTTAAAGCTGATTACAGCTGGCAGCTGGGTAAGAACGCCAAACTGGAAGCGGGATTAAAGACGTCGTCTATTCATACAGATAATACGGCCAATTATGAAGTTTCTGCGGGTTCGGGCTGGACCGCTGACCTTAAAAAAAGCAATCATTTTTTATATGAGGAAAATATCCATTCAGCATACGGCAGCATAGAGCATAAAATAAAACGGTTGAGCTATCAATTAGGGCTTCGCTATGAGGCAACCCGCTATACCGGAAATCAGTTAGGCAATGCCGTGCAGGCGGGAAATGAATTTTCTCGTCATTACCAGAATCTGTTTCCATCAGGTTATCTGAGCTATGAGGCCGATTCGGCCCATAACTTTTCTTTTCTGGCGGGCAGACGCATCGACCGGCCGGCTTATCAGAAATTAAATCCCTTTGTTTTCATTATCAATAAATATACCCACCAAAAAGGGAATCCATTTTTTCTGCCGCAGCATACCTGGAATTTTGAATTTAGTCATACCTATAAGAACTTCCTGACAACAGCAGTGACCTATAGCCGCATTAAAAATTATTTTTCACAGTTATTCCTTTCGGATGGAGGTGATATTTTAGTGTATACAGAAGGAAATGTCGGACAGATGCATAATCTTGGATTTTATGTTACGGCACAACTATCGCCGTTTAAATGGTGGTCGGTCACGGCGCAGAGTAACTTCAATTATAAGAAGCTGAGCGGATATCAGCAGGTCGATTATCGGTCGTCGATAAAACAGCTGCATACTACAGTGAACAATCAGTTCAAAATTACGCCGACACTAAATGCCGAAATTTCAGGCTTTTATACCACAAAAGCCCGTAACGACCTGCAGGAACTTCTTTCACCTACGGGGCAGGTTTCGGCGGGATTAGCGAAAACCATTTTAAAAGGAAAAGGAAGCCTGCGCTTAACAGCCAGAGATATTTTCTATACCCAGGCCATGGAAGGAATAACGGATTTTCCCGGAGCAGAAGAATATTTTATCCTTTGGCGCGATAGCCGGGCGATTAATATTGGTTTCAGCTACCGTTTTGGGAAACCGCTTAAGGCGCTAAAACGTTCATCTGGCGGGGCAGCCGATGAAATTAACCGGGCGGGAGCCTGACTAAACGCCCGTCGGGAACAACTGTCCGGCTGCGTGTGCTTTAATGCTGTCGCTATTATCAATGCAGCTCCGTATCTTTGCCGGTATGGCGCGCATTATGGCTTTTGATTATGGCACAAAGCGAATAGGGATTGCGGTAACCGATCCGTTGCAGATCATCGCGACGGGATTAGATACTGTTCATCCGAAAGATATTATCGATTATCTGAAAAAATACCTGCTCCGCGAAACTGTTGAAGCATTTGTGATCGGCCAGCCAATACAAATGGACGGTTCCCCGTCTGATTCAGCCCCGCATGTAAAAGGCTTTTCCACATGGCTTCGTAAATCCTTTCCCGATATTCCGCAGCATTGGGTTGATGAACGGTATACGTCTAAAATGGCAGAGCAGACCATTTTGCAAAGTGGCTTAAAAAAAAGTGATCGCCGGGATAAAGCGAGGGTAGATACTATCGCCGCGACCATCATTCTGCAATATTTTATGGAAAAAAGCCGTTTATAAACATCATGATCAGTGAAGAACTACAAGAGCTCCTGCTAAAATATACCGAACCGGAAGAGGAGCTGCTGCAGCATATCGACCGTGAAACGCAGATGAAAGTACTCATGCCCCGGATGATCAGTGGTCATTATCAGGGAAGGGTACTCAGCCTTCTGAGTAAACTGATCCGGCCTGAACGGATCCTTGAGATCGGAACATTTACCGGATATGCGACCCTTTGCCTGGCCGAAGGACTAAGCGATACAGGAAGGATCTACACCCTCGACATTAATGAGGAGCTGGAAGAACGGGTACGCTCTTATTTTGAAAGATCACCGTTGAATACAAAAATCGATTACATCATTGGCGATGCCCGGCAAACTTTAGCCCGGTTGGAAGAAGAAACATTCGATCTCGTTTTTATCGATGCCGATAAGAAAAATAACGGAATGTACTATGATATGATCTTTGATCAGGTGCGTTCCGGCGGACTGATTATCGTAGACAATGTGCTTTGGAGCGGAAAAGTGCTGAAAGGGGCACAGGATACGGATACGAAAAATATCAGTACCTTTAATGATAAGATTGCTGCCGACAAACGTGTCGAGAAACTCATTTTGCCGGTTCGCGACGGTCTTTTTGTGATCAGGAAACGCTAACCGAATGAAAGCCGGATAACCCCATACCCATGAAAGTATTTTATTTGCTGAGTTTGTTTTTTTTCGCCATATGGCATACAAGTGCACAAACGGTAGAAGATTATATCGAATCAAATGCCTTTCAGGCACAATACCTGATGCAGAATTATGGCTTGCCGGCAAGCATTGTCCTGGGGGTCGCCATTCATGAATCGGCGGCCGGGAAAAGTAAGATTGCCCGTTACCTGAATAATCATTTCGGGATAAAGGGGCGAAATTCGAGCCGGGAAATAAAATCTTCTTATCAGGACTACCCTTCAGTCGATTCATCATACCTCCATTTTGTGACCTTCTTAAAAAGCCGTTCTTATTTTAATATTCTTTTCGAAAAATATAACCCCTATGATTATAAAGGATGGGCTTTAGGTATTCAGCGTGGCGGATATGCGGCGAGTCGTACCTGGGCCACGCAAGTGATCAATATTATTAAAAAATACGAATTGTTTAAGTATGATAATCTTCCACCTTTCATAAAAAAGAAAAACGAATGACAAGACTATGCCTTTACCTGTTCATCGCATTTTTTATCGTTTCAGGATGTAAATCGAGACAATATAGCCGCAATAATAAGCAAATCGAGAAAGAAGCGAACAGCCGGACTGCATCCTTTACCAACTATACCACATTAGCCTATATTGAGGCGTTTAAAGGGGTTGCTATTGAGGAAATGAATGCCTATGGTATTCCGGCAAGTATTACGCTGGCCCAGGGAATTTTGGAATCGGCCAGCGGCAACAGTGACCTGGCCCGTTATGCAAACAATCATTTCGGTATAAAATGTACGGCCGAATGGAAAGGAAAGTCTTATTTTAAAGATGACGATCACGGTAATGAGTGTTTCAGAGTATATAAAGACGCCCGGGATTCGTTTCGTGACCATTCAGAGTTCCTCAAGCGGAAAAGATATAGCTTTCTGTTCGAGTACGATAAAAATGATTATAAGAACTGGGCGGTGGGATTAAGAACGGCAGGTTATGCCACTAACCCGAAATACCCGGATTTACTGATCAATATCATCGAAAAGTATCAGCTTTATCAATACGACCAGCCTGAAACCGAGCGGGAAAAGATCAGTCGTGAAGACCGGGTATTTACAGAGATCAATGCGAATATCCCCCTGGAAAACAAAAAGTTTACGCCCGTCACAACGCCTCCTGCTGCTTCAACACCGGGAGTAGAAACCGGGAAAGATGCCGTTTATATCGTGAAACCGGGCGATACCCTCTTTAAAATAGCACAGCTCTATAAACTGAGTGTGGATGAGCTGAAAGCATTAAATAATCTGAACGATAACATCATTAAAGCAGGTCAGAAACTAAAGGTCGTTAAATAATGTTAAGGATAACAAAAACCAATCTGTAAATAGTAGTTTTGCTGTCTGATGAAATTATTTTCTTTCTTTCTTTTTCTGCTAATGGCCGGAGAACTTTTTGCACAAACAGTTCCTGTTCAGGGCTTTGTAATTGATAAAGATTCGAAGGCGAGACTGGCAAAGGTATATATCTATAATTCGGCCAATGATGAAGGAACCTATAATAACCTGAAAGGAGAATTTACGGTACAGGTAAAAGCAGGCGACACGATATTTGCGGCATTACCCGGTTATGCCATGGACACGGTTATTTATCATGGTAAAGGCGCTGTGGTGCTTCAATTAAAATCGTTAGCGATTAAACTAAATCAGGTTGATATTTATGGTAAAAAATTAACACCACAGGAGCAATATGCCAGGCATCTGGCCGAATACCGGTATGCATTGATCAAAGGAAATACGAAGAACCTGTTTAATATCGGACAGGGCGGTGTGGGATTGAGCATTGATGCAATTTATAATCTGCTTAGCCGGCAGGGAAAGAATGCGCGCCACCTGCAGGCCATTCTGGAACAGGATTACCGGGAAGCAATTATTGACTACCGCTTTCAGCCGGCCTATGTAAGTGCCGTACTGGGAAATCCGGTATTGGATATCAAAGATTTTATGTTGCAGTACCGGCCTACATACCATTTTGTGCTCACCGCATCCGACTATGCGTTTGTACAGTTTATCCGCAATTCGTATAATTCGTATAAACGGAATCCTGCAGCGTTGCGCCTGCCTAAATTGCCAAGTATACCGCCCGAAAACCCTCTCGGTCAGATACAATAAAATTACACGGTATATAAAATGAATTTAATGTAAATTTGCAGGGATGAAGCGCTTCATAACGATAGTTTTACTTACCGCTCTTACCTCTTCTTTATGGGCACAGGAGATCGATACTATTCCCATTTCCACAAAAAACTTAGATATTAAGCTGAAACGTAGTCCATTACCTACGCGAATGGGCACGCTGCTGTTTAAACCGGTGACTCTCGCCCCGGTGGTAGTTGATGCCAGGGTGAATTACTGGAAGACAAAAACATCGGTGGGGATTAATGTTAATCAGGCGGCATTCAGCGATAACTGGAAAGCGGGAGGTGTAAATTCATTTGCCCTTGGCGGATTGATCAATTATAAAGCCGAATACAGTAAAGAAAGTTATAGCTATACCAGTGAAGTTATCCTGCAATATGGCAAAGTAAAGAATAAAAATCAGCTCCAGAAGAAAACGAACGATCGTATCTACTGGGATAATAAAGCGGCTATTCAAATGTCTAAGAACTGGTATTTCTTCGGTTCAATCAACTTTGAATCACAGTTTGACCGGGGTTTTTCGTACAGCAAGGATGCGAAAGGCGATGAAGTGACCAAATTGTTATCCAAGTTCATGGCCCCGGGCTATTTAACCGAGTCGATAGGCTTTGAGTACAAACCGAATAAGTTCTTTTCTACCCGTATTGGTACCGGAACGGCCCGGCAAACCTTTGTACTGGATACCGCGCTATACCGCACCAATCCTAACAACTTTGGAGTGGTAAAAGGAAAAACATTTAAGAACGAACTTGCTTTTCAGATCGTAACCAGTTATGAAAAAGAAGTTTTTACCAATGTGGGCCTGAAAACCCGATATAATATGTTTATCCCTTACGATAATTTCGGCCATATCGATCACCGGCTTGATGTAACGTTAACCGCTAAAGTAAATCGCTTTATGAATGTAACGGTAAGCGGAGTGGGGTTGTATGACCGTGACCGTGATTCAAAAATCCAGGCCAGCCAGACTCTGGCCCTGGGCCTTACTTTCGCTTTCCCGCGTTAACGCAGGCAGCGGCAAAAACTATCGTTTCTTTTTAAGAAGATCAAGATAATCGACATAATATAATACTTTGACCGACAGGCTGTTGTTCTGAGGGCCGGAAATTACTTTGTCGAAATTCCGTCTATAGTGCTGAATAAGATAATTATCGTAGGTTTCGGCTGCATTCTTATAGGTAATGCTCAATTCGCTTCCTGGGGTAAATTGCCAGGTGTATACCAAATCGATGTTAAACACATTATAGTTGCGATCTGCATTGCTCAGGGCGGGCGCAGGATCTAAATAACCATTCGTACTCAAAGTATAGAAATCCTTATTGCGGCGGTCAGACCAGTAATGCCGCATAATGAACAATACGCCCATGCGGTTACTGAAACTATATTTTATGTCCATTGAATTTTCGACCGTATTCCGGTCATAACGCGAAAAAACGGATTGCTGACCATTCATGGCTACCCAGTTTACGAGATTATAGGCCGGCTGGTAATTAAGATCAAGCCCCAAAGCCAGCCTGTCACTCAGCCGCAGATTTTGAAAGAAATAGAAATTATATCGCACACCATCCATGAGGTTCATTTTTTCACGGGTGATATTCCCGCCAAAGTTATAGGCTTTTGCCCGGTTAGGATTAATATAGAGACCTAAGCGATAACTTGCCGGAGCCTTATACAGCTGACCGTTTCGTGATTCATAAAAGTCGTTTGATTCGGAAAGGAAATTTCCGTTCAACTCGGCCGACCAGAAGTTTTTGAATTGGACATACACCCCGGGGAAGATCCCGAAACTTTGGTAAGCTCCCGGACGGAAACGCCTGGAATATTCGACTTCTGTCCAGGCCTGAAGTTCATTATACCATTTGCCGGGCTTGTAAATGTTGTATGCAATATTTAGTCCCTGATTAAAAAAATTATTATTCGTGTAAAAACCCATATCGGAAGGGTCGAACCGGGTATCTGAAAACGCCTGTGTATACCGGTAGGTAAGTGAGCCGCTTTTCTTTCCGATGCCGAAATCATAGCTGTACCCGTTTCTATGGGCCGCCACAGGGTCTTCTGTAAGATAACTCATTTTAGCGCCGCCCTCCATATAATAAGTATTACTTTTCGTATTAAAGTTGAATAAAGCCGCGCTCACATTCGCATCATAAGCATTGCCCTGCCGAAGAACGCTCGTATTGATGAAGCTCACGGCACTGTTGTTCTTTAACGACTGGTCGAGCACGAGGATATTATAGTTGGTTAAAGGCTGATGCTCTATGGTATAGCGTTGACCGGAAGCATTTTCCACTTCGGCAAACATCCGGTTGGTGACGGCATTAAAGAAGCCTATTCCTAACCCTTTTGCCGTACGGCCGGAAATCTTTGTCGCATTTAAAATTTTAGCCTCCTGAGGGTTTTTAACCAGCTGTTCGCCAGGTTTCAGGGTGCTGTAATCAAAATATGAAGGGATAGAGCCTACGCGCTTCGAATAAAACAGGTCTCCTTTGTTGAAAAGCTCTGTGCCCTCGGTAAAAAACTGGCGGTTTTCATTAAATTTTACCTCAAACGGTGTTAAATTGAGTACCCGGTAATCACTTTGTACCTGCCCGAAATCGGGGATTAAGGTCATGTCAAGGGTAAAGCTCTGATTAATACCATATTTTACATCCATACCCCCGTTAAAGGTCGCCTGCGTGTTTTTTATGCCGGTCGTATGATAGGGATAATGGCTGATATACGTCGAAATATAAGGTGAGAAAGAAAGACGGAGAGGCGCATTGATGTTTTCGATACCTTCGAGAATGCCACTCTGATTAATAAAGCCGTTTATTTTGGGATCTACATTATTCCAGAATGTTTGTTGATTCTTACCTGTTCGCTTGCGTACCATATTCAGTCCCCAGTTTTGGATACTCTTGCTGGAAAAGCGCAATGCAGAGTACGGAATTTTCATTTCGGCAGTCCAGCCTTTATCGTCCACCCGGACGTGGCTTTCCCAAACGGCATTCCAGTTGGGATCTTCATTCCCCGAAAGGGAATATTTCGCATCGAACTGCACACCGGCAGCAGTAACAAAGAAACCATAACCATTTATCCCATCCATAAACGTATCAAAAACAATCCCGATAAAATCGGCATTCCCGATTTGGTCACGGGCAACCAGCTCTTTTACCACGCTGTCGGGATGATCGAACATACGGGCTGCAATATACATGGCGTAATCATCGTAGAGAATACGGACCTCTGTACGGCCCTCCTGGCGTTCCACACGTCCGGGTACCGGCCTGAGCTCAATAAAATCGGTCGCAACAGGTGCATTGTTCCAGACCGCATCGTCAATAAGCCCATCTATTTTTGGCGCTATGGTTGTCCGCGTGGCGGCGAGCTTCTTTTTAACAGGAGCTGTTTGAGCCAGTGTGATCGCCGCGTGGCAAATCAGGATAACCGGGATCAGAAAAAATTTCATCTAATAGTTAATAGTTATTGGTATAAGACTCCCGACGCCTGAAAAAAGTTGCACGTCTATGAAAATATATTTTTTGACTGCCGCTTTCAGGCAAAATACCTAACTTTGCAACCTGTTAAAAATTAGGAAACCAATACCTTAAGAAATGTTTGAAAATTTACAAGATAAGCTCGACAGAGCGTTTAAAGTATTAAAAGGGCAGGGAAGCATTACCGAGATCAACGTGGCTGAAACCATGAAGGAGATCCGTAAAGCCCTGTTAGATGCCGACGTAAATTATAAAACGGCCAAAAGCTTTACCGATGAGGTGAAGGAAAAAGCATTGGGCTTAAATGTATTGACAACGATTTCGCCCGGACAGTTACTGACGAAAGTCATGAACGATGAGCTGACCACTTTGATGGGGGGCTCTGTAACCGAACTCGACCTGAAGAATAATCCTACCATCATTTTAATCGCCGGACTGAACGGTGCGGGTAAGACGACTTTTTCGGGCAAGCTGGCCCTGCACCTGAAAGGTAAAGGTAAGAAGCCTTTACTGGTAGCCGGTGATGTGTACCGTCCGGCTGCGGTAGACCAGCTGCAGATACTGGGTGAACAGATCGGTATTCCGGTATATGCCAATACCGAATCAAAAGATCCGGTGGCTATTGCACAGGAGGGAGTTGCCGAAGGAAAGAAAAATAATCATAATGTGATCATTATTGATACCGCCGGTCGTCTTTCCATTGATGAGGCACTGATGAATGAGATTTCCGAGGTAAAGGCGAAGACCCAGCCACATGAAATTTTATTTGTGGTGGACTCGATGACGGGCCAGGATGCTGTAAATACCGCTAAAATATTTAATGACCGGCTCGACTTTACAGGAGTCGTGCTGACTAAGCTGGATGGTGATACCCGTGGCGGCGCGGCATTGTCGATAAAATCGGTGGTGAATAAACCGATCAAATTTATCGGTACCGGTGAGAAAATGGAAGCGCTGGATGTTTTCTATCCGGATCGTATGGCTTCGCGTATTCTGGGCATGGGCGATGTGGTTTCACTGGTGGAGCGTGCACAACAGCAGTTTGACGAGAAAGAGGCAGCCGAGCTTCAGAAAAAGATACGGAAGAACAAATTCGATTTTAACGATTTCTATAACCAGATCCAGCAGATCAAAAAAATGGGGAATATGAAAGACCTCATGGGCATGATCCCCGGTGTGGGCAAGATGATGAAAAATGTGGATATCCAGGATGATGCTTTTAAAGGAGTAGAGGCGATTATCCAGTCGATGACCCCTTTTGAAAAAGAAAACCCCGACAGCATTCAGCAAAGCCGGCGTTTACGGATTGCTAAAGGATCGGGCAGTAAGGTAGAAGATGTGACCAAACTGCTGAAACAATTTGAAGATATGCGGAAGATGATGAAACAGTTCTCTAATCCGGCAGCCGCCGTGAAGATGATGCGGAATATGCCAAAGGCGCCACAAAAGCGCTAATCCGGGAAAACAAAAAAAAGCCGGGTAAAATTATATTTACCCGGCGTTTTTATTTTTGGAATTCATTATAAGAAAATATTCTTCCCGGAGAATTAAACAAATTTCTTATCAGGTTGAATTTGCAGAAATACCATTTCGTCGGAAATGAACTTCCCTGGCAATGCTTACATTTAAGCATGAAGCTAGTAAAGATCTATGGAAGTGCCGTGCATGGCGTAGATGCATTAACCATTACAATTGAGGTAAGTATTCGCAGCGGGACACAATATTTTATGGTTGGGCTGCCGGATAATGCGGTAAAGGAAAGCCTGTTCAGGGTAGAGAGCGCGATCAGGTCTGCAGGCTATAACATGCCCCGGCAGCGTATCCTGGTTAATCTTGCACCTGCCGATCTGCGGAAAGAAGGCTCTGCCTATGATCTGCCCATTGCGATAGGAATCCTGGCGGCTTCAGGCCAGCTGGACATGAAACCGCCGGATGAGTATATGCTCATGGGAGAACTCTCCTTAAATGGTGATCTGCAACGGATAAAAGGAGCGTTGCCTATTGCCATACAGGCACAAAAAGAACAGTTTAAAGGATTTATCCTGCCGCAGGCTAATGCTCCGGAAGCGGGTATTGTAGACGGGATTGCGGTGTATGGTATGAAAAACCTGGGCGACGTTATTTTGTTTCTGCAGGGTAAAAAAGAAGTTGCGCCAACAGGACGTAACCGTGCATCACAAAGTGCGGTAAGCGTAACATATGATGAATATGATTTTGCAGATGTGCGGGGACAGGAAAATGTAAAACGGGCACTGGAAATTGCTGCTGCAGGCGGACACAATGTGCTGCTGATTGGTCCGCCGGGTGCCGGAAAAACCATGCTGGCTAAACGTTTTGCCACCATCCTGCCTCCCTTAAGTTTCCGGGAGGCACTGGAGTGTACAAAGATATATTCAGTAGCCGGTAAGCTTCCGCATACCGGAGCACTCCTGAATGTAAGACCGTTCCGCGCACCCCACCATACCATTTCGGATACGGCACTGGTAGGCGGAGGCTCAAATCCGCAGCCGGGTGAAATCTCACTGGCCCATAATGGCGTACTTTTTTTAGATGAACTGCCGGAATTTAAACGGAATGTGCTGGAAGTATTGCGGCAGCCTTTGGAGGAAAGAAAGATAGCGATTTCACGGGCAAAGTTTTCGGTGGTCTATGACTGTAATTTCCTATTGATCGCGGCGATGAATCCTTGCAACTGCGGCTTCTATGGTGTCCGGGACAAAGTCTGTTCCTGTGCTCCCGGTGCGGTACAGAAATATTTGAACCGGGTTTCCGGTCCCTTGTTGGATCGTATCGACCTGCATATTGAAGTCAGTCCTGTTCATGTCGACGACCTGAGTGCTAAGGCCGGAGGTGAAGAAAGCCGGACGATCCGTGAGCGGGTCATGAATGCCCGGGCTTTACAGGAAAGACGTTTTCAGGATAACCCGGATCTGCATTTTAATGCACAAATGCCTGTTAACATGGTTCGCCATGTATGTGTGATTGATGAGGCCGGAAAACGGCTGATCAAAATGGCCATGGAGAAGCTGGGCTTATCCGCAAGAGCATATGATCGCATTTTGAAAGTGTCACGTACGATTGCTGATCTGGATGGCCGGGAAACCATCGTAGCCGAACACCTGGCCGAAGCCATCCATTACCGGAGCTTAGATCGGGAGAACTGGGCAGGGTAATGATCGTTCTAAAGGATACTGCACTGAAATCGACAATGACCTTGTAGCGTTTTTGTGTCCCGTTCCGTTTGCGGAGTGAAGGCCTCGCTTAACCGGGATTGTTCAGTTTGAAATAGAATAGAAAAAGATTACCTTAGAACCCAAATCAAAACGCATGAAGTTAATATTCAAAACCGTACTCGTTTGTTTAATTGCCGGCCTGTTTGCTTCCTGCGCAAAAGAAGCCAAAGAAATGCAAAAACAGCTGATCCTGCTTACAAATCCTTCAGGTTGGTTACGGGTAAAAGTTGAGGAAAAGTCTACAACCGGGATCTGGGTAGATATTACAGACACGACTTCACCGATTGATGCGGATAACCTCCTTATTTTTGATCCCTGGTTTAATTGGGCCGTCGATGAGGGGGAATTAAAATTAGAGGCTAATCCACAAATTATTGCGTCAGGAACCTGGAGCTTTGTCGATAATATGAAAAAGATCCAGATCACGGATGGAAATCTGATGGAAATCATAACGCTGACGAAAACAGATTTTGTGACGGTAATTACCACCAATGGGGTTACTTACCGGTACACGTACGTGTTAGGCGGGAAATAACGGGAGTATATCTTTTTATCAACCCCATAAACAGGTCAATCCCTGGCCGCAAGCAGGTTTTTTATAAAGGTCCTGAATTTCGGGCTTGCATAATTGGCTGCTCCGACACCTTTATAAGCGATTCGTCCTTTTTTGTCGAGGATTACAGTTGTCGGTAATGAACCGTTGAACAGTACCTCGGGTACGGCCCCTGAAGCTTCATAGACCGGGAGACTGAACTTTTTACGATCCATATATTGCTGCGCTTTTTTCAGATCACTATCGGCATCAACCAGTAAAAAAACAAACTGCTCAGAAGCTTCTTCACGATAGATTCGTTGAATAGACGGCATTTCGGCCAGACAGGGCGGACACCAGGTAGCCCAAAAATTCAGAAAAATAACCTTCCCTTTCAAATCCGCTAAGCTGACTTCTTTGCCCTTAATATCTTTAAACCGGATGGCAGACAGATCATGGCCAATGTCTGTGAGGTTACGGGCAGGAGAAGGGTTGAACAACCCGATTTCTATCAGTCCTCTGATCACGATTGCCTTTGCCGGAGGAATAAGCAAAATCGCTAATAATACCGCCACAAAAACGCCATTGAAAATATGTTTCGATGTAAACCATTTTTTCATGGGCGTGCAGCTTTAAAATATCAGTAGAATTAGAAGCCTACTTTTAAGCGCAAGCCTTTACCCATCATTCGCAGGTCGTCTGCCGTACCATTGATGGGAAGCTTAACGAAAGGCTCAACGGATAACGTATTGTTTTTATAGATCTTTCGGGTATAGCCTACAGATAAATTATAAAATGCCAGATAATCCGTACGGTTTAAGGCTGAAGGAGCCACTTTTTCTGTCGTCCGCTGGTTCATAATATAAGTGTTGGCAAATTGCCCCTTAGGGCCAAAGGAATCCTGGGCATCACCACCACTGGCTATGCCTCCGGGTAAGTTTGCGGAGCCTGAACTACTGGTCGCACTTTTAATGACCACTTCCTGCACAAAGGTATTGTTGCGGTTCTGGCTTAGTACGGCGAAGCCTGAAACACCCATATTGGCGTAAACGTTTTTATTGACATGATAACGGAGTTCTAACGGGATATCGATACCGGTAACTTCTTCCGTAATCATTTCCAGGCTTTTAGTGTTAGCCATCACTACCGACGACATTCCGATATTCGTCTGGAAGTTTTTGCGGGCGTTCATCTTGTTATACGCGATACCCGAATGAATTGAAAAACGGTCAGAAAGGCGATAGTTCATACTCAATCCGTAACCCAGGTTCAGCTCATCGGTATTTCCGAAAGAAGGGGCCAGCATGAATGCCATACTCCATTTCTTTGGCTTACCATTTACAGCTAATTTATGCGGCCTGCTTTCGTTTTTCAGGCTTTCTTCGGCTAAGTAATCTGTAATGTTTTTAGTGTTATCGTTCTGTGCGATAAGTGCATCGGCAGCATTTGTGTTCCCCGATGAATTATGGGCAGTGTTGTTCGTGCTGCCGGTACTTTCTGCCTTATCTGCCGATCCGTTTTCATTCAGCGCTAAAGAAGCATCTGTATGGAAAGGACTGTTTTTAGCCGGAGAAACAGGGACGTAGGCCGTGAAAAGACGATTATTTTTGCCCTGTTCCGAATCATGGTGAGCAGAGGTGGCCGCGGGTGTTAGCGTGGTAACGCCCATTGATGTGCCTGTAGGGGCTTCATCAGCGCCCGCCGGAGGAATCGATAGTTTCGATTTTGCGGTTTGTACAGATGGTACCTGCTCCTCCGAAGTATACCAGAAAAGGGCGAAGCCGATGACTAAAACAGCTGCGGCACCACTTAGCCGCATTATCCACAGCAAGGGCCGGTTTTTTGTCGCCGGTTTTTCGTTAAAGCGCTCCCATGCTCCAGGCATATACGGCTCTTCATGGCGTTGAAGCGTATGCCGGATATGAGCAATGAGCTCTTCTTTTTTATGTTCCGTATGTCGCATATGAATTCTCTATTGTTTTTGAATAAAGCGTTCTCAATTTGTTTTTTGCTCTGGTTAAATAAACCCGGCTGGAACTTTCCGGGATATTTAAGGTTTTCGCAATTTCATCATGAGAGAAACCTTCTATTTCATATAAGTTAAAAATCAATTTTTGCATCTCCGGTAAGGCATCAAGCAGCTTCATAATATCTTTCACATTTAATGCCGTTACAATATTTACTTCCGTGTGTGGCTCCTGCTCTTCCACGACTTCGTCGATCGAAACGAAGTCCTTCTTTGTTCGTAAAAAATCGATCGCGGTTCGCGAAGCAATCGTGGATATCCACGCCTTAAACGCCTTCTGGTTCTCTTCTTTTTTCTTGGGAAAATTGAATTGCCCAATGGCGTTAAAGATTTTTATGAACGTATCATTCACCAACTCTTCTGCATCGTCTCTTTCTTTTACATAGCGCAGAATAACAGCCATTAAATAGCCATAAAATGATTTATAGACCATTTCTTTACAGTTATTCCGGTTATGTAGGCAGCCTACAATAATTTCCTCAAAGTTGAGCATGTCTTACTGTAAGCTTTAATGTAGTTCAATCATAAAAAGACGAATCTGTTCGGTTAACGTTTTATCATGCAGCGCCCTATTTATGTGTATACATGGCCGCGCTTAAACGGGTTTCGTCAACAGCGCTTTTCAGGCCTTTCACATAAATCGTATAAATCTTCCCTTCCTCCACTTTTACATCCGGTAAAACAGCAACCAATTGCCCTGTACGGTGTTCCCTGATATGAAAGGAAACCTTATCGCCGGTTTCTATTTCCATCGGATTCGAATGTTCTTTAAAAGAAATATTCGTAATCAGATAAGAAGGTGCACCTTCGATAGACAGGGTTAGAGGCTCAGAATCCGGACTTAAATTAGCAAACCGAATAGAAGCCATGCCTTTAGCCGGTTTTGTCAGATTATCCGGTAAGAGCAGAAATTTTACAGACGCCAGCTGGTCAACCACAAATAAAGTATAACCAAACTGGGGCTCTAAAATAAACGACTCCTGTTTTAAGGGGCTTGTTTGTCCCTTTTTGGTAAGCGTCATCTGCCGGGTACCTGAATAGACCGACAGATAATCAATCTTACTGCCAAAAGTAAAATCAATATCCCCTGTTACCTTGGTATTGTCGACATACACATCCAGCTTTTCAAAGCTTGGAGAGGCATTAACAATACTTAAACCAGAAAGATTACTTAACGGTGTATTGCCCTTTTTTGAACAGGAAAACATGATCAAAGGAAGGATCAGTACAACATAAATCGTTTTTATGAATCGTTTCATGATTTATTACCGATATAAAAAACAAACACGTCAAAGCACGTGAACTCCATTAACTGGAACGAGCAGACATGCTAAAACGCTACAATACAATTAAAAATATGTATAAAAGTACTATTTTTTTTAGAAACCCGGTCTCTCAATAATCATGTTACCTGAGGTACCCCTGAGTATGGTGCTGCCTGCGGGAGCCATCATTAGGGGAGTGGCTGAGCTGTCCATCATCATACTGCCTACCTGTTCCCTTATGGTGAAGTTTTGTCCGCCAAAATTGGAGAGACTGTAGCTGAGCCCGAAAGTAAATACGCGGGTAACGAGATTGCTGCGGCTGTCGATGATCGAGTTTCCTGAAACCATTCTGGAAAGACTGTTTCCCTGGTTTAGTAAATCATTCCCCGCAACATAGAGACTTAAGGCTTTATTCTTTAAAAAAGACCTTCTCAGATCGAGATTAATAAGCAGCGGATTAACATTTGCGGCATACCCTTTATTGATCTGCTGCGAAGCATTTATACCCAACGCATAATTTTTCAGGAATAACAACTGTCCGGATACCGACATACCCAAACGGTTAATGTTTCTAATCTGCCCGGGTTTAAACTCTCCTGAATTGTGTGTTGAGGTGTAATCAATGTTACCGTTAGCAAAAAACTTTTTAAAACGTAAAGCGCTGTTGATATTAAAGCCATAGGTTTGTGACCGGAAGAAAGTGGTGCTCACCAGGCTTTGGTTGTACAACTCGCCGATAAACCCGCTGTTCAATACATTGGTATTGGAATTATAACTGTAATTGGCTCCGCCTGATAAAGAGAATTTCTTTAAATGGAGATTGCCTGAAAACCGTTGCGAAAAATTAACACCTTCGTTGAAACGACGGGTGCTGTTAATAAATACTGCTTTATTGGAAAGACCGATATTGCCGTTATAGGAAATAGAAAAAACATTTTTTTTGATCGGAAAGTTAAAGTTATAGTTCCCGCTCGCGTTATATGTCCCGTTCGTATTTAAATAATGCGTTTCCTGCTTGATGCTGTTCAGCGTGTCGGGGAGCAGGATCAGGTTTGTGGTAATTTCATTCTGTGTGGCTGAAAAGCTTAACCCTGTCATCACCGTAAGGCCGGACTTGAGGTGCACATAATTATAATTTGACGAAAAACGGTGTGTAAAATAAGGTTTAAGATCAGGGTTGCCGACGATGATATTCTGCAGGTTTTGCGTATTCCGAACGGGTTGCATCTGCGATAATGAGGGTGCGTTACTGTTCCCGTTGTAGTTAAGAGAAAGTGTTTTCCCTTTGGAAAAGGTACGGCTAAGATTAAGTGTAGGCGAATAATTAAACTGATCATTCGAAATGTGTCGCTGAAGATGAACGTAATGATTACGCATAATGTTGGGACGTGCATTCATGCCCAGACTATACCGCATTTTCGGATTGCTGCGATTAAAACTGATGCCGAGCAACTGGTTTATAAACAGCGATGTGACTTCCGAGCTCAGCGAATCCACAAAACGGGCCTGGTTATCCAGGTTGTTAAAAACATAGGTAGCCATGTCGCTCCGGCTGTTTCCGATAGAAGCATTGTAATTAATACTTAAACTTTGCGAGGCCAATGTATCTTTTTTAGGTTTCCTCAGGCCAATATGATATGAAAAACCAAGCGTAGCATTTTGGTTTTGGTTATGGCTGATAATGTTACGGCTAAGTAATGAATCTTTTCGAAGCACTTCGGTGTCTTTATCATAATAAAGCGTATTGGTGCTTATATATTGATTATTGCGGTTTCCGTTAGACGAAAAGTTGAAGTTAGCGGAAAAACTGTTTCGTTTATTCTTCAGTGCTTTAGACAGGTTAATGCTGGCATTCAGGGACGGTGATCTTCCGGCTGATTCGGAACTGTTCCGGATGTCTTGCCGTAACACGCCGCTTTGGTTGCTGAACGATGCATTTAGATTGTTGTTCTGATTATAAGATGCGCTGAATGAACTGTTTACAAATATTTTTTTATTGTTAAAACTGTATCCTGAACTAAAATTATGGTTGTTGCCTGCATTCTCACCATTGCTGATCTGATGGGTATAAAAATTCCCTAACGTGTTCAGGGTGGATATATTTTGCTCTCTTGCATAAGCCGATTCATTCCCCGAGAAACGATAATTCACATTCAGGGTTCCGTTTTTGCCTAATTTATCCCGGTGATTGATACTGGCATTCTTATTTCCGCTGGTTCCGGCACCATTATTTTGGGTACCATAACCCAGGCTCGCCCCGCTTTGTTTAGTTCCGCTCCACAAATTGATGTTAGCCGTGCTCCTTAACTGGCTGTTTGTTCCCCCGTTGATGTTTGCACCGCCAAACTTACCTTTGTTCATGCCGGGTTTGGTCACAATATTCAGCATTTTAGAAGGCTCACCGGTTTTAATCCCGGTAAAGTTAGCTTCATCCCCATAGTCGTCAATGACCTGGATCTTGGAAACAATGCCCGCCGGAAGCTTGGCTATAAATTCCTTCACATCACTCGTAAAGAAATCCTGGCCGTTCACACGCAGCTTCACCACATTTTTTCCCATGGTGGTTACATTGTTCTGATCGTCGACCTCAAGACCGGGAAATTGTTTCAGCAGGTCAGCTACATTATCGCCTTCTTCTACCCTGAATGCCGCGGCATTGTACTCTACGGTATCCTGCATGAAGCGCACGGGATTAGGCTTCGCCTTAATTTCAACCGGCTTAAGCATATAGGCTGTTGGTTTAAGTACGATGTCGTTTATGTCAAGGCTTTTTGCCTTGCCGAAACTGTACGTTTGCCGGAAGGTATGATAACCCAATGCCGTGATCTGTATCGAGAAAGTCTCTGCCTTGATTTTCGGAAAACTGAAAACACCTTCAGTATTTGTAACTGCGCGGAGCGTATCGGTAGCGGCAATTAATAAAACCGTAACGTCACCCACGCTGGTTTTCGTCGAATCGGTTACCGATCCGCTTACCCGCCGGGTGCTCTGTGCATAGCTTTGCGCCAGGCCTAAAAAGAAGAAAATATAAAAGAGATATTTCTTCAAGGTTCGTGTGTTTGGTATACAAAGCTAAGCTTTAGTTATCAGGAAAAAATAAATTTCACATTTTTTAACTAAAAACTTAAGAGAAACCCTGCCTGCGGCAAATAGCGGCCGGCCTTAGCTTTTGAAAGAAGAGGGTGCAACACCCCGTTTGAGGGTAATCACACTAATTTCGGGCCAGATCCCGACACGGCCAGAAAACCCGATAAAACCAAAACCGCGATTTACATTTAGAATTCGTCCAAATTCTTCCTTTAAACCTGCCCAATGACGATAACGGTATTTTACAGGACTCCACTTTAAACCGAGGGCTTCAATACCGAATTGCATGCCGTGGGTATGCCCCGACAGCGTAAGATGGATAGCTGAAGGATACTTCTTCACTTCGGCTTCCCAATGCGATGGATCATGGGAGAGCAGGATTTTGAAATCATTGCTGTTCGTCCCTTTTAGCGCTTTTTTAAGATCTCCGCGTTCCCCAAAACCTATGCCCCAGTTTTCTACGCCGGCGAGTACCAGTTGCTCGCCGTTTTTTGTTAACATGATGTGTTCATCCAGCAGGAGGCGAAAACCTAACTCGGCATGATGTACTTTTAGCTGCTCCAGGTTTTGTTGTTTGGTCTGTGCGTCGGGCCAGGGCACATAGTCGCCGTAATCATGATTGCCTAATATGGAGAATTGGCCGTAAGGTGCCCGGATACGTGAAAAATGATCTATCCAGGGTTTGATCTCCTCTGCCCGGTTATTCACCAGGTCTCCGGTAAAGACAAAAAGATCGCCCTCTTGTTGCTGTATTAAATCAATTCCTTTTTGTACGGCCTTTGACCGGGTAAAGCTTCCGGCATGCACATCCGATATCTGTGTGATACGAAATCCGTCGAATGCTGCGGGCAGATCATCAAAATAAAGGGTGTGCCGGATAACGCGATAAGCATATTTGCCCCTGACCATACCATAAGCGAACAGCAGGACCACTATACAGAAAGTGATTACGGCTAATCCGACCCAATAGAGGTTGCGGGAAGGAAGGCTAAAAGCATGCCCTGAAGCGAGATTGGCCAGGCTATAAAAAAACCGGTAAACATCGCCGGCAAGCAGCACAGCAGCAGCAGCAATATTCGCTGTCAGGAGGATTAAGAAGGAGTGGGAGGCCACTTTGAATAATGTGCCCATACCATGGCTTCGCATCCGGCTTACTGCCCGTATAAATGCGGCTGTAGTGCACAGGATAATACCCCAAAAACTTACAGTAAAAGCAGGATGGGGAATAAGTATCCGGAAGCCACTCCATACATAACTGCTTACGCCGAAGAAAAGCAGTACAATAGAAGACCAGAGAAAGAATGACCGGCGGTTTTTCATGGTGATGAAAATTTAACCCCGCTTTATATCAAATCCACACTTCTGCTGACGAAAGCGGTCAGTTCAGCGCCGGTAAGCATACCCTGCGATAATAATGCAAGGTCGACCGCTTGCTTTGCAAATTTTGCCTGCTCCTCTTCAGCTGCCGACAGGATCTTGCTCATGAGTTTGTGATTGCCATTGATGGCCACTTTATAACTGTCGGGCATACTGCCATAGAAGCTCATGCCTCCACCCATTTTAGCCATATCTTTCATGCGGCGCATAAATTCATCCATGGTAATCGTTACCGGAGCATCATCCGGATTCAGGGCTGTTACTTCAACGGTATAACCTGGCTTGCTGATGGCCTTTTCAAAAATTTCTTTAATGGTGTTCGACTGTGTTTCACTTAAAACGGCTTCCAGTTTTTCATCTTTTTCAATAAGCTGGCTGGCTACCGATGCATCGACACGCTTTAATTGTGTTTTTTCAAGCTTATGTTCCAAACTGCTCACAAAATGCCCGTCAATGGGCGTGTTCATCACCAGCACATCATACCCTTTTTTCTGTGCAGCCTGGATAAAACCATCCTGCTTATCCGGGTCGGTGGTATACAGGTAGACCACATTTCCGTTTTTATCCGTTTGTACAGCACTTACTTTTTCGCGATATTCATTTAATGTGAAGTTTGTGCCTTCTGTATTGCTTAGTAATGCAAAATCTTTTGCTTTTTCATAAAACTTCTCTTCGCTGATCATGCCGTATTTCACAAATAACCCGATATCACTCCATTTTTCTTCATAGCTTTTCCGGTCGGCCTTAAAGAGCTCAGCTAACTTATCAGCTACTTTTTTAGTGATATAGGTATTGATCTTTTTGACATTGCTGTCGGCCTGAAGAAAGCTTCTCGAGACGTTTAACGGAATATCCGGAGAATCGATCACACCATGCAGCAGCATTAAAAATTCAGGAACAATATCCTTTACTTCGTCGGTAATGAACACCTGACGGCTAAACAGCCGGATCTTATTCCGCTGCAGATCGAAATCTTCTTTAACCTTAGGAAAATATAAAATGCCTGTCAGGTTAAATGGATAATCCACATTCAGGTGGATCCAGAACAAAGGTTCTTCTGCAAAGGGATAAAGCTGGCGATAGAAATCAAGGTAATCGGCATCTGACAAATCTGCAGGCGCTTTTGTCCACAGGGGCTGGGTCGTGTTAATGATATTATCGACCTCAACCGATTTATATTGTTTTTTGCCGTCCTTATCCTCGCCATCCTCCACGCTTTCGGTCTTTGTGCCAAATTTGACAGGCACAGGAAGAAATTTTGCATATTTATCCAGGATATCCTGGATTTTAGATTTGTTCAGGAACTCTTCGCTGTCGGCATTGATATGCAGGATGACGTCTGTTCCGCGGCTGGTACGGCTGCCTTCCGAAATTTCAAATTCCGTGCTGCCGTCGCAGGTCCATTTTGCAGGCGTTGCACCCTCCTGGTAAGAAAGGGTCTGGATTTCGACCAGGTCGGCAACCATAAAGGCCGAATAAAAACCTAAACCGAATTTACCGATAATTTCATTGGCATCTTTGGCATCCTTAAACTTTTCGACAAACTCACTGGCTCCTGAAAAAGCTACCTGGTTAATGTATTTTTTAATTTCTTCGGCCGTCATCCCTAAACCATTATCGCTAATGGTAATGGTTTTTGCGGTCTCATCCAGTTTCACTTCTACCAATGGTTCGCCTACTTCGCCCTGGTACTGACCAAGGGCGCCTAAACGTTTGATCTTTTGAACAGCATCAACGGCATTCGAAACCAGCTCCCTTAAAAAGATCTCGTTATCGGAGTAAAGGAACTTCTTGATAATTGGAAAAATGTTTTCGGTGTGTATGGAAATACTTCCTTTTTCTGTTGTCATTGTATCAAATATTTTTGCTTATGCCCTTGTTTATCAAGCATTGTTCCAAAGCTGAACATAAGTCAAAATGACAGGTTGCCGGCTGTGTGGTATGCGCAGATCGGAAAGAGTTATGTATCTTTGCGCTTTCCATGGAATATCACGTTCACACTTTACGCAATGGCATCCGCCTTTTACATGTGCCTGCGGCCTCTACCATTGCACATGCCTGTATATTGGTCAATGCGGGATCAAGAGATGAGGAAAGCCACCAGACGGGGCTGGCACATTTTATCGAGCATCTTATTTTTAAACGTACCGAAAAGCGGAATACGCAGCAGATCTTAAACCGGCTGGAAAGCGTGGGGGCCGATCTAAACGCTTATACCACCAAAGAATACACCTGCATTCATGCTTCTTTTTTAAATCCCTATCTCGATCGTACCCTGGAACTGTTCAATGATATTGTCTTTCATTCTACTTTTCCGCAGGATGAGATGGAGAAGGAAAAAGGGGTGATCCTCGATGAGATCGCCTCCTATCTTGACCAGCCTGAAGAAGCTATTGCCGACGACTTTGAAGATATGCTTTTTGAAGGGCATACCCTGGGCCGGAATATTCTCGGGAATCCCGAAAGCCTGAAGGCGATCACACAGCAGGATATTAAAGCTTTTATCGGGAAAAATTACCGGACCGATCAGATCATTGTGGCGGTTTTAGGGAATTATCCTTTAAAAAAAGTGGTCCGGACGGTTGAACGTTATTTTGATATGGTCCCGGAAAATACCGCTGTAGGCGGCCGGCGTGTGCCAACCGCCTACAAGGCGAGGCAGCAGCAGGAAAAAAAACCGATCATGCAGGCCCATACTATCCTGGGGGCGCCGGCATATTCACTTCATCACCCGTATAAAACCGGCTTGTTATTGTTGAATAATATGCTGGGCGGATCAGGCATGAGTGCCATCCTTAACCTGCAGATCCGTGAAAAACAGGGGATTGCCTATACAATTGAATCGAATTACAGCCCGCTGAGCGATACGGGAATTTTTACCGTTTATTTCGGTACAGATCAGGAAAAGACGGCGAAAGCGATCCGGTTAATTCTTAAGGAGTTTAAGAAGATCAGAGACCAGCCCATGAGCACAGTGCAATTGCATAAGGCACAAAACCGTTTTATCGGGCAGATTGCCCTGGGTGAAGAGAACCGGCTGGGCCTCATCATTTCGATGGCAAAAAGCCTGCTCGATTATCAGAAGATCGACGACCTGGAAACCATCTTTAAAAAGATCAGGGCTGTAACCGTGCAGGAGATGCACACGATCGCGAATGAGGTGCTTTCCGAAAATGCGCTTAGCATGCTGAGTTTCTTACCAGAGCATAAACGCTAACAGCTTTAGATCACAACCTTTTCGGAATAATTCGTATTTTTGTAAGCGATTACAGATCAAAAGCATATCAAAAAAAGCAATGAAGTTACCCATTATAGCCTATGGCGACCCGGTTTTAAAGAAGGTTTGTGCGCCGATTGATGAACATTATCCGGATTTGCAGCAACTGATTGAAAACATGTTTGAAACGATGTATCATGCCAGTGGCGTAGGGCTTGCTGCACCGCAGGTAGGATTGCCAATCCGCCTGTTCGTCGTCGATACCAAAGCGGATGAAGAGGAAGAAGAGTTTAAAAAGGTATTCATCAATGCCGAGATCCTGGAAGAGAGCGGTGAACCCTGGGCGTTTAACGAAGGTTGTTTAAGTATCCCCGAGATCCGGGAAGATGTGATGCGTAAGCCTGACATCCTGATCCGTTATTATGACGAACATTGGAAACTTCATGAAGAGAAAATAAGCGGTTTTGCAGCCCGGGTGATCCAGCATGAGTACGATCATATTGAAGGAAAACTGTTTACCGATAAGTTAAGCCTGCTGCGCCGGCAGCTCATCAAAGGCAAACTGGATGCCATTTCAAAAGGAAATGTGCATACCAGTTATAAAATGCGTTTCCCAAAACAAAATAAAAAGCGGTAACAATCCGGAATTACTTATCGGCTTCACGGCTTTTATCGCCGTTAAAGATCTGTTGCATTAAGCGGCCCCAGGCAAAGGGATTTAACAGCGGATTGGTTTGCCGCATGTTCACATTCACCATGCGGTCAAAATTATACCGGTAATTGCTGTTGCTGATCTCGGCAGCACTGCGCGGCAACGTTAATACCATTCCCTGGATACTTTTCTGCGAGAGATTTCTTTTGGCAATCGCCATATCGTCATCCGCTACTTTCATGGAAAGAAATTCCTTGTTAAACTCTTCAATGGTTGCCCAGGGATAGATCTGAACGGCTTTCAGAAATACAATTTCAGGCTTCATTTTTACCATTTCGGTATATTTGAAGTCGGTAATTTCAGTGGGAAGCACAACTACTTTATGATTAAAGCCAACGGCGCTGAAGATAATCGTATCGCCGGGGTTAACGATAATAGAAAAATAGCCCTGGTAGTTGGCTGAATATTTCTGACCCTTATTACTCACATTGGTCAGGGTAACATAGGGCACAACCGTATTGCTGTCTGTATCGGTTATGATTCCCGAAAACTGGACCAGCTTATTGCTCTTTTTACTGTCCTGCGCAAAAGCAGCGGTCAGAAAAAGAAGGCATATTATTGTTAACCCATACTTCATCATACAAAAATAGTGGTAAATGCAACTAAAAAGCGTTAAATAGTGTTAAATGCGCTTTTACGCCTGTTCAGCGAGGTCAATAGCTATAACGGCTTTAATTTCCGGAACTTCTTTCAGGATCGCCTGTTCAATACCGGCTTTCATGGTCATAAAACTCATTTTACAGGAGCTGCAATTCCCCAATAATCGTAATTTAACCACATGATCAGGCGTGATCTCTTCTATGGCCACGTTCCCCCCATCGGCAATCAGGTAAGGGCGGATGGTCTCTAACGCTTGTTCGACTTGTTCTGTTAAATTCATTTTATTCCTGTTAAAACATAAAAATAATAAAAATTCAGCAAATTACCTATTGTACATTGTTTATGGAAACCTGCTGGGCAATTTTACCCGCAATTTCATGGAAGGCTGCCCGTAACGGGCTGTCGGGGTCAAGCGCTATAGGGCGGCCCTCATCGCCGGCCTCTGCCACGGCCTGTACTAAAGGAATTTCACCTAAAAAAGGAACGGCATATTTTTCGGCAAGTGCTTTTCCGCCATTCCGGCCAAAGATATAATATTTATGGTCGGGAAGCTCGGCAGGTGTGAAATACGACATGTTTTCAATAACGCCTAACACCGGAATATCAACACCGGGCATCCTGAACATGTTCAGGCCTTTTTGTGTGTCGGCTAAAGCGACCTGTTGCGGAGTCGTTACAATGACAGCCCCGGTTACCGGGAAGCTTTGGCTGATGGTAATATGAATATCGCCTGTTCCGGGAGGCAGGTCAACGATAAGGTAGTCGAGTTCTCCCCAGTCGGCATCATTGAATAATTGTTTTACCGCATTGGAAGCCATAGGCCCCCGCCATGGTACGGCTTGTTCAGGATCGGCAAAGAAGCCCAATGAAAGCAGCTTTATACCATATTTTTCAATAGGCAGGATAAGCGTTTTTCCATTTTCTGTTTCCCGCGCAGCAGGCTTTGCCTTTAGCAGGTCGAACATCACCGGAACGGAAGGCCCGTAAATATCGGCGTCAATAAGTCCTGTGCAGGCTCCGGTAGCGGCTAAACTCACGGCAAGATTGCTGGCGACGGTCGACTTCCCTACCCCTCCTTTTCCTGACGAAACAAGGATAATATTCTTTATGGCGCTCAGCTGTGAGGTGTCGGCCGGGCGGGTTACCCTCGATGTAACCTGTATATTCACGTCGGCGTCTGCATCTGCAAAGTGCTTGATAGCATTGACACAGGCATTTTTCAGCATGTCTTTCATCGGGCATGCCGGCGTAGTAAGCTCCAGGGTAAACGCGATCTGATGCCCGTCAACAGCGAGATCTTTGATCATGTTCAATGAGACCAGATCTTTCTTTAAATCCGGGTCTTCTACATTGGCCAACGCCGTCAAAACCTGCTCCTTTGTTGCTGTCATGCTTCAAAATTAACAAAACATCGCCATAATCAGTTTGTGATCAGGCTTTTTATTGTAATTTTAACACGAAATAGACGAAACAGGCCATTTTGTATTTGCATAAGAAATAAACATTTGTTTGTGGCGTTTGTTAAAGCATTAATCTCTATACTGGTGTATGCAGCTACCTGAATTACGTATTCCAAAGAAATATTATAAGATCGGTGCCCTTGTATTGGGCCTGCTTACGCTGCTCATCCTGGTTACAGGCTTCATTGCGTATAGCAAAAGAGAGGCATTATTAAAGAAAGTAATGGCGAAGGCGATCGCTAAGGCACAAAATGATTACGGACTTAAAGTCGTGATCGCTAAAGCAGGGTTCAGTGGCTTAAGCACGGTTCGGATGGAGCAGGTTTCCGTTGTTCCGGCAGAACGGGATACCCTTACCGCTATTCAGGATCTGACCGTTGGAATAAAGATCTTCCCGTTGATTTTTGGACATGTAAAGCTGTCTGAAATAAGGCTGAACAACGGGCGTTTTAATGTGGTCGTGAAAGATTCACTGAGCAACCTCGATTTTTTTTTAAAGCGGAAAAAGAAAGACAGCGCCGCTGCAACCGGAAAGATCGACCTGAGCACCCTGGCAGGAAACCTGTTAAACGAAGTCTTATATAAGATACCGGATGATATGGAGATCCGTAATTTTATGCTGTCGCTAAACGATAACGATACAGCATCCCTGTCGTTTCTGACTACAGAGGCGACCATTGATAATGGAAAATTACAATCGACCATACGGGTTAATGATACGGCGGCTACCTGGCATCTTAACGGGAAACTGAAACCCGGCCGGCAGCAGATCGATGTGATGCTTTTTGCGGCCGGTCATCAGCGGGTGGAGCTGCCGCTTTATCTTCAGCATAAATTCCACACCCGCCTGAGTTTTGATACAGTGCATACGGAAATGAAAGATGCCGGTTACAGCGGTGATGATTTTAAGATCTCCGGCTCCTGGTCGGTAAGTAATCTGCATATCCATCAGCCGCGAATTGCAGAGCATGACATTCTGGTGTCAAGGGCAAAGATCGATGCAGATATGCTGGTGGGGCCGAATTATATCGCTTTAGACAGTACATCAACGGTTTATCTGAAAAATGCCGTTTTCCGACCCTATCTCAAATATACCCTTTCCCCGCATAAAATTTACGAGATCAAACTCCGGATGGATGAGCAGCAGGCGCAGGACGTGCTGGAAGCCTTCCCGCAGGGTCTTTTTGAATCGCTCGACGGGATGCAGGTGAGCGGAAAGCTCTGGTATGATCTCGATTTTTATCTCGACAGCACTTTACCCGACAGTGTAAAATTTGATTCTAACCTGAATTCATATGATTTTAAAATCCTGAAATGGGGAAAGACCGACCTGCAGAAAATAAACCGTGATTTTATGTATACCCCATATGAATATGGAAAACCCATGCGGGATATTCTGATCGGCCCTTCGAATCCCGATTTTACCCGTTTGGAAGATATTTCTCCGAATTTCAAAAATGCACTGCTTACATCTGAAGACCCGTCGTTTTTCAGGCATCACGGGTTTGTGGAAGAATCGTTCCGGAAATCGATCGCGGTGAACTTTAAAGAGAAACGGTTTAAGCGGGGGGGAAGTACCATTTCGATGCAGTTGGTAAAGAACGTTTTCCTGAACCGGAATAAAACGATTTCCCGTAAGGCAGAAGAGGTCCTTATTGTCTGGATGATTGAGAATAATAAGCTGGTCAGTAAAGAGCGGATGCTGGAAGTTTATTTTAACATCATCGAAATGGGGCAGAACGTATACGGGATTGGCGAAGCCGCGCGGCATTATTTCGGAAAGTCGCCGGCAGAATTAAGTGTAGGCGAAGGTATTTTTCTGGCGAATATTGTACCCAGGCCAAAAGCGGCCATGTATAAATTCATGAGCGACGGGAGCCTGAAACCTTATCTTTTACCCTATTTCAATTTTATCGGAAACACGATGGCGAGACGGGGCCTGACAGCTCCCGATACGAGTGGTTATGGTTTTTATTCGGTGCGGCTAAGGGAGGGTTTACGGCATTACCTGCTGCCTGACTCGATCACGGTCGATACGGCTGCGTTTGATGCGGATGAAAACCACACAGAAGGAATTCCGGTCGCCGGCGACCGCCCAAAAAATATTTTTGAACGGCTTTTTGGGCAGAAGGCCCCGAAAGATACGGTTATCCATCAGGCTGCCAAACCGGACACGGTGAAGACACCAAAGCAGATCCGGCAGGAACGCCGTGAACAACGTCGAAAAGCAAGGAGTGGCGGATAACCGGTGGTTTAATATGGAAAATGATGAAAAACGATGAATAATATACAGGTTGACGGTAAAGATTTTGAGCTCTTCCTGGAAAAGGATACCATTGCCAAGCGTATCCGTTTGATGGGAATTCAGCTCCATGTGGATTATGAAGACCGCTGTCCGGTTTTAATCGGCGTACTCAATGGTTGCTTCGTTTTCATGGCTGACCTGCTTAAGGAGATCGATATTCCCTGCGAGATCAGTTTCGTACGGGTAGCCAGCTATGCCGGGAATGCCAGCTCCGGGAACGTGAAAGAAGTGTTTGGTTTTGCGGACGATCTGAAAGACCGGGATGTGCTGATCATTGAAGATATTGTGGATACCGGTTTGACCCTGGATTTCCTGCTCGGGAAAGTGAAAGCACAGGATCCGGCTTCCGTTCAGGTATGTACACTGCTGTTCAAGCCTGCTGCGGTAAAGGCCGATATTCCTGAGCTGCGTTATGTAGGGTTCGAGATCCCCAATGAATTTGTAATCGGGTATGGTCTTGATTATAACGGGCTGGGCCGTAATTTAAAAGATATCTACCGGGCGGTATAAAAATAAACATCCAAATTCCTTTTTTTTTCTCAATTTTGCAGGGATCAAAACGGATATCAACATGACCATACATAAAGAAGGCTATACGACCATTGCACTGTCGGTACTTTTTATTTTTGTGCTTAATGCCATTGTAGACTATAAGTTTGGCGATATAACCTGGCTTCGCTGGATGGTTTATGTCCTCTCTTTTGCTTTATTCATTACGGTATTACAATTTTTCCGGAATCCGAAAAGAGTGTTTACAAATGGCAATAACCTGGTAATCTGCCCGGCCGACGGAAAAGTTGTGGTGATTGAAGAGACCGAGGAAACAGAATATTTGAAAGATAAACGTATCCAGGTGTCTGTTTTTATGTCGCCGGTAAACGTCCATATTAATCGTAATCCTGTCTCAGGCGTGGTGAAGTTCTTTAAATATCACCCCGGAAAATACCTGGTGGCCTGGCATCCGAAATCGAGCACGGAAAATGAGCGTACAACCACCGTCGTGGAACATGAAAGTGGCGCCCAGGTCTTATTCCGCCAGATTGCCGGAGCACTGGCCCGGCGTATCGTCTGGTATATTAAAGAAGGCGATCAGGTAAAGCAGGCGGAGGAATTCGGGTTTATTAAATTCGGGTCACGCGTGGATGTTTTCCTTCCTGTAGGGACCAAAATTAATGTGGAGCTGAACCAGGTGGTTAAAGGTGGCATCACGGTGCTGGCTGAACTCTAATGATCACTTATAGTTCGCTGTGTGGGGTAAGCAAAATCAGATTGATGAGCGGCTACCAGCGCTATGATTTTGAAATTCACGGCTTCTTTAATTTTAAGGTATTCACTATGGTTAAGCTGTTCCACCAGGTAAAGAACCTGGACATTTAACGCTGAATCACCGAAACTATCGAGCGTAACCGAAACATCGGTAACCCCTTCACAGGCTTCTAAATGCTCCTGAATGGCTGCAATGATTTTTTTAATATTTTCAGTATCGGTCTCATAGGTGAGGCCGATGCTGAATTTAACCCGCCGGTAATTTCTCCGGGTTAAGTTTTCCAGTACCCCGTCAATCATCGCCCGGTTGGGGATCACAATCGTGGTCTTGTCCACACTTCGGATCACCGTACTCCGGAAACCTACTTTTTCGATCGTGCCTTCAATACCGTCTACTTTCACTAAGTCGCCCACGGTGAATGGTTTATCCAGGAAGATCGTAAAGGAGCCGATCAGGTTCTCCAGGCTTTCTTTTGCTGCTAAGGCAATCGCAATACCCCCAATACCCAAACCCGTGATCAGGCTGATGGCATTGACCTCAAATACATAGCCCAGAAGGACAAAAAAGCCAATAAAATACACAATAAACTTTAAAAGCTCTTTCAGGAAAGGCACTAACTGGTCGTCGGCCTTATTTTCTGTTTTTGCCGCCTTATGCAATAATACATAAGCAACAAAATCGATTATCCGTAAAAAGATCCAGAAGACAGACAGGATAATAAAGAACAAAAAGACCTTATCTAAGGCCTGCCCCAGGGTAACCCCGGCCTGTACACTTCCTTTGACCGCTTTTTTTGAGAAATGAAAAATAACCTCCTGTAAAGGGTAGGAAAGCTGGTTAATAGCAAGGTAGAGGGACGAAACACTGATGAAGAACTCGATGGGCCGCAGTAAGAGCGAAACAAAGGTCTCGATCTGTACCTCTGCTGCAAATTTTTTGAACAGCTTGAAGAGCAGCCGGCTTAAAAAGCGGGAAACAACACGCTTAAAGAGCAGACCTAACAGGATAATCCCGCCAAAGAGGCAATAGGCCAATAGCGTATTGCCCCAAAAAACCTGTTCAAAAAACGGACGATTCATATCGGTTAAATTAATTGTTTTAACGCAATTTCAAAAGCAGTGCTGGATAAATTCGTGCGCTTATCAGATGTTGTATATACCGCATTAAGCGCATTTTTGATAATTTCTGAGGCGTCAGAAAAAATGGCGTCGTCGCTCATTTCCACATTGCGCTGCATCAGGTAGGCAAAAACCCTTGCCATTCCACAGTTGGCAATAAAATCAGGGATAACGGCCACATGGTTATCCGTATGTTCCATGATGCTTCCAAAGAAGATTTCTTTATCGGCAAAAGGGACATTGGCACCACAGGCAATCACTTCCAGTCCGGAGGCGATCATTTTATCCACTTCCACCTGCTTCACCAGGCGTGATGCAGCTGCAGGAACAAAGATCTCGGCACCCACATTCCATATCTGCTGGCTTGCTTCTTCAAAAGGAATTAAATTTTCAGCCACCAGCGTATTGTTCACGCGATTGTTGAACAGGTCTTTTATTTCAGCGGCGTTAAACCCATTAGGGTTGATCAGCCCGCCAACGCGGTCAATGATACCCACGATCTTTACGCCATTTTGAGCCAGATAATATCCGGCAGCAGCGGCTACATTTCCCCAACCCTGGATAATAGCCCGCTTGCCTTCCAGTTCGCCGCCCCAGATATTATAGTAATGTTTTATGGATTCAGATACGCCATAACCGGTGATCATGTCGGCTACTTTGTATTTACGTTTAATATCAGGGGTATAGGCAGGGTCTTCCAGGACTTTAGATACACCGTAGCGTAGCTGGCCGATCTGGTGAATACGTTCATTTTCACGGGCATGATAATGGCCGTTGATGACGCCTTCCTGCGGATGCCACAGCCCGTAGCCTTCTGTAATGGGAATAACCTCATGGATCTCATCCACATTGAGGTCGCCCCCGGTACCATAATAGTTTTTTAATAAAGGCATGACGGCTTTATACCAGCGTTCAAGCACTTCTTTTTTACGGGGATCAGCCGGGTCAAAGTTAATACCTGATTTGGCTCCCCCGATCGGCGGACCGGAAACGGTGAATTTTACCTCCATGGTTTTGGCCAGCGATTCAACCTCCCGTTTATCGAGCCCCTTACGCATGCGCGTACCGCCGCCCGCTGCACCGCCGCGAAGTGAATTGATGACTACCCAACCTTCAGCTTCCGACTCTTTATCTTTCCATTCGAAAACGATTTCGGGCTGTTTTTCTTCATACTTCTTTAATAAATCTTTCATTCTAAATGTGTGTTATCGGCAAAACGGGAGCCGGTGCTATACCGGATGGCTTGCCGTTGGTTTATGATTTGGTCCGGCAAAGATATAAACAAAAAAACCTCCACGAACTATCGTGAAGGTTATATTTTTGAAAAAGAAAAAACTATTTTCTAATTGATTTGATACGGGCGGCTTTACCGGTTAAGCTACGCAGGTAGAATAATTTTGCCCGGCGTACTTTACCGTAGCTGTTCACCTCTACTTTTTCGATATTTGGAGAGTTCACAGGGAAGATACGCTCTACACCTACACCATTGCTCATTTTACGAACGGTAAAGGTTTCGGTAGCTCCGGCACTGTTACGTTGAATAACAACACCCTGATAAATTTGAACACGTTCTTTATTTCCTTCGCGAATTTTATAGTGAACACTCACTGTATCTCCTGATTTGAAAGAAGGAATTTCGTTTTTTGCGATTACCTGCTCTTCTACAAATTTTACTAAATCCATGATTTTAAGCTGTTAAACCGATTTTTTATTGTTTAAAATCGGACTGCAATATTAGGGATTTTATTTTAAAAATAAAAATGAATGTCAAAAATAATTTATTTTTTAACACAGCATGATTTTTCCACAGCGGGTGACTTATTTCAGCAGGTCCGGTCTGCGCTCTTTTGTTCGTTGCAGCGCCTGTTCATAACGCCATTCGTTAATCCGCGCTTCATGGCCGCTTAACAGGATATCGGGTACTTTATGTCCGTTCCAGTCGGCCGGCCGGGTGTAGACGGGAGCATCCAGCAATTCACCCTGAAAACTGTCAGACAATGCGGAGGTTTCATCGTTCAGTACGCCGGGGATGAGGCGTGTAACGGCATCCACTAATACTGCCGCCGGGAGCTCTCCGCCTGAAAGGACATAATCGCCAATAGAAAGTTCACGGGTGACAAAAAGATCCCGGATACGTTGGTCAATGCCTTTATAATGCCCGCACAGGATCATTACGTTTTTCAGGGTCGACAATTCATTCGCGATACCCTGGTTCAGCGTTTGGCCATCGGGGCTCATGAAGATCACCTCGTCATATTCGCGCTCGCTTTTCAATTTTTCAATGCAGGCCGCAAAGGGCGGGATAGCCATAACCATGCCGCTGCCGCCGCCAAAGGGATAGTCGTCAACACTCTTCTGTTTGTTTGTGGCATAATCGCGAAGGTTATGGACCACAATTTCGGCGATGCCTTTTTTTTGTGCACGCTGCAAAATGGAATGCGCAAAAGGGCTGATCAGCAGATCCGGCAAAACGGTAATGATATCGAAACGCATGAGGCAAAGATAAAGATTGTTAAGCGCTAAGCCTAATCGCCTTCTTCCAGCATAAACACCTCTTCGACCGGGATGCCGAAAACACCGGCAATTTTTAAGGCCAGAACCGTTGAGGGTACATATTTTCCCGATTCAATCGTATTGATGGTTTGACGCGAAACCTGTATCAACTCGGCCAGCTCGGCCTGTGTTATATTTTTAATGGCGCGTTGTACTTTAACCGTGTTTTTCATCTCGTCATTCCTCCTTCAAAAGTATCGGTTATTTTTTGATTTTTATACCGCACATATTCCATGCGGATAATGAAATACAGGAGGAGTGAGAATTGGGCCAGCATTAAAATGAACAGATAACTTATGGAATACACCGTAAGTGTGGCGACCAGAAAAAGGATATAGTTAAAATAAAAAGCAATCTGCAGGCTCTCCATACACTGCTGGACCATCATTTCATCTTCGGTTTTATGCTTAGAGAAGGCCCAGAAGAACAGACCAAAAAAGAAAATAAAGTAGCAGATACCGGGCCACCAGGAGTCGGAAGAGAACAGGTTTTCTGTTGCCAGAGCATAGATAAGGCCCGCCGCTCCGGCCACTGTGCAGAGGATGCCGGCAAAGCGAAATGGCCGGCGGGGCAAAAAGTACGGTGGTGAAATGACAAAACGATCTTTGCCGGCATATTGCAGGTAATGCAGGCGCAGGTTAAAGATGAGCAAAGGCATGACAATGCTTAGTTCATATACATGTTCGGAAATAAAGGGTATACTGCCAAAAACCTTTGTTATCAGGACACCAAGGATGAACGCCGAATAATATGTCATCATACTCCAATACAAAGCATTTAACCGGATTTTGGAACTGAGCTCATCTTCTTTTTTACTTTTTGCAAAGGCCATGCATGTAAGCCCAATGACCACTAAGAAAATAGCCAGTTCATTCGTGAAATTTTCAAACCTGGAATAAAATAATGTGTCGTTTTCTCTCAGATTAAATCCGAAGCCCGGGATTTCATAGCCTTTTATACTATACAGGTAGCCCAGTGCTAAACCGGGAATAGCCAGCAGAAAGCCTAAGGGCCTGCACCAGCGGGGAAGTAAATACTTATTTTTCATCTGTTTATAATTTATTCGTTATTTTTAATGTTTTCAGTGGTACTCATGAGCCCTACGGGGTTTGTTTTTTTTGTCAGATGTTCCTTATCATGATTAAATAATCATTCCCTTGTGTGTTTATTCAAGAGTTCATATTGTTCTCATTTGCTTTCATGAGCCCTTCGGGGTTAATAATTATTTAATCATGGATGGTTCATGTTTGTTAAATTTAATGGATACACATCGATGTGTCAACTCTGCTTTAACAAATGTAAAGTAAATTTATATATATGTCAAGTGTGATTTACAAAAAGATAAGTAAGTCTTACTTTATATAGTTAAGGCGCTATGCCTGAGCTATATTTAAGCTGGTTTTTTTTAACGTTTCCATACCCTTCTTTCACCCTGTTCTCTACCCCGGGGGGTGAAAAAAGGGTGAATAGAGGGTGAAAAAAGGGTGAACGGAGGGTGAAAACAGGGTGAAAAATAGCTGTTTAACCCGTGCTTAAGTAATGAAAAGGGGCTGAAAAACAGCTGAAAAGTTCAGACAGCGTTACACCGTCCATTGATCGTGGATAACGGCCACAAGAAAATACTCGCCGTTCTGCTTTTCAAAGACCAGCCGCAGGCTGCTCCAGTCCATACCCTTAAATTTGGGGTCAAAGCCACTAAAATGGTAATCGACATAGTGGTGCTGCGGAAAAATGTCGCTCAGGTTGTTTATAGCGTTTCCCTGTTTTATGATTTTGTCAAAACCTACGGCCTCAGCATCCAGGTAGTCGGCATTATAGATAAACTTTTTAATATAATCGTTAACACTCAGGCGAATGGGCTCGCCTGTCCCGTCATACTGCCCCCATAAAAGAATATCGTTCTTTTGAGCAATATTTATAAAATCATCTGCCGTAAGGCGTTTGCAGTTAGGCAGATCGATATAACCATACGGAGAAAAGATCACCCCGTCTTCTGAAAAATATTTTCGAAGTTCCGATAAATTATTTGTTTTTAAGGCCAGCAATACCTGTTCTCCAATGGCTACCACCGAATCCTGGAGGGTAATGACCTCCGTTGTGAGCTGGGTATGGGAGGGATCTTTTTCTTCTTTAGGGTTTTGCCGGCAGCTGCAGAAGAGCAGGACCAGTGCAAACAGGGAGGCGAAATACTTCATGGCTTTTGGACGCGTATATAACTTCAGGCTTTAGGATAAACAGGAGGCAGCCCGGTCACGGCGTTAAAAAGACTGCCCCAAATCGTTAAACGTTTAAGGGGATAAAAAAGTTTGCCCGAATGACAGAAATACACTTAAAGATAAATATCAAGCAGACCCTCCGGTAATTCTACGTACAGGATCTTTTCGGCTTCATCGATCTCGATGATCGTTTCTTCGTTTAATGGGAACAGTACTTCTTTTTCTTTATAGAATAAGGCCGCTACATATTGCTGCGGATATTCATGTACGGCTATAATTTCGCCTAATTCGCCATGCGTCTCATCGCTCACCATAAAGCCTTTAAGGTCGTTATAGGTAAAATCGTCCGGGTGGCGTTCGGGCATTTTGGAGAGGGGTAGATAAATGCTCTTTTTAACCAGGTTTTTGGCTTTATCAATATGATCGATATCTTCAAAAAAGAACAGGCCGGTGCGATTGTCGTAGAGCTTATGCGAAGCGACGAAGAAAGGAACCATTTTGGCATTGATTTCGATGAAAAGCGTATCCAGCTCCAGATCGGGATAATCTTCAAATTCAAAAAAAAGCTGTACTTCGCCTTTCAGTCCTTTTGTTTTGGTGATGTACCCGATATAAAAAGCTTCTTCTTTGGTCATATGTGGGGTGAGCTAAAAAAATAGCGTCCTGAAATCATCAGAACGCTATATGACGTTGAGCAAAATCGGAGATTAAGCTTCTTCGCTTGTTTCTTCCTGGGCTTCAGCGGCCGGCGTTTCTTCAGCAGCGGGAGCTTCTTCTGTGGCAGCCGTTTCTGCTTCAGCAACCGGGGCCTCTTCGGCTGCCGGGGCTTCTTCTTCAACTACTTCTTCCACTACAGGTGCGTTTTTCGCGGCAAGGGCAGCTGCACGATCTGCATTTTTCTTCGCTTCAGCAGCTAATGCAGCTTTTTTGGCGTCTGCTTTTCCTGCTTTCAATGAATCTTTTTTGCCTTCAATTTTACCGGCTTTAGCCTCTACCCATGCGGCAAATTTAGCTTCTGCCTGTTCTGCGGTTAAAGCGCCTTTTTTAACGCCGCCTTCTAAGTGTTTTTTGTATAAAACACCTTTGTAAGAAAGAATTGCGCGGGCGGTATCCGTAGGTTCTGCACCATTGTTTACCCAGCTTAAAGTTCTTTCAAAGTTAAGTTCGATGGTTGCCGGATTGGTGTTCGGGTTATAAGAACCTAAACGCTCAATGAACTTACCATCTCTTGGAGCGCGGGAATCCGCCACTACCACATGATAAAAAGGTTTCCCTTTTTTACCAAAACGTTGCAATCTGATTTTAGTTGCCATGCTTTTTAAATTTATGTATTCAACATAGTTCCCGGAAGCACCATGCTTGCGGGGATGCAAAGGTAAGTAAAATACTAATACTAAGCAAGCTGCATTATTTTTTAAATGAAGAAGGTATAAATCCGGGCTGAATTTATGTAAGTTTGGCGCCTATGAAGATCGCAATTGACATGGATGAGGTGCTGGCCGATCCGCTTCGGAAGTTTATTCAGCTTTATCACCGTGATTATGGGACGCCTTTAGACCTTCGTCTGGATGCCGGGAACGAAATTTATCACCATGTGCCCGAACATATCCATCATAAATGGTATGATTATATTCATGAAAAAGGATTTTTCCGGGATCTGGAGCCTATTCCGGGCAGTATTGAGGCGGTACGGAAATTACAGGAGCAATACGAAGTATATATTGTGTCTGCGGCGATGGAATTTCCCAATTCGCTCGAGGATAAATATCATTGGCTTAAAGCGCATTTTCCCTTTATTGGCTGGAAAAACATCATTTTTTGCGGTGAAAAAATTGTAAATACCGATATCATGATCGACGACCGGATTAAAAATTTTGCCGGTTTTGAAGGGCGGTGCCTGCTCTTTTCCTCTCCGCATAATTTGCTGGTTACGGGGTATGAGCGGGTGGATAACTGGCAGCAGGTGTTGGAGAAGCTGGCGTGATTTCGGCGACTTATTTTCGCCAGCTCCATGGTGGGATAGGATTTGGATCCTGCCACAGGCCAACGCGTTTTTTTCTTGCTTCAGCCTCTAATCGGGCATAGAGAGGGTCACTGGAATATTTTTTAAAATGCCATGCCATACCATTTCTTAATAGCTCTTTATTTACGTTTGTTCCGCTTTGTAAAATTATTTCGCCAATTATTCGCTTGTTACGGTCTGTCTTTCCTTCTGTTATTACGGTTACGTTTTTGCCAAAGCAAATGTCTGATGCAAATTGTTTTGCCTTGCTACCAAAAGCTTGTTTCTTTTCGGGGCAGTCAATATGGGCAAGACGAATTGTTATCTCACTTCCATTGTAAAGAACTTTGTATGTATCTCCGTCTTTAACAGAGGTAACTTTCCCTTCAAATGTCAAAGGGAAATCTGATTTTTTGTTCTCTTTTTTAGAGTGTTCTTTGCAACTGGTAAAACTAAAACACAGTAAAAAAGCAATGCTAATTTTTAAAAAACTCTTCAATTCTTTTTTTTGTTAAATCGTTTGCTTGTTCTCTTTGAATGAATGATGTTTTATGTGCATTCATTCGCTCAAACCAGTCTTCCCAATATGCTTTTAATATTTCAAAATCTTTCGTTTTCCCTATTCGTCTTTCGTTTACTTCACAAACTAAAACGTCTGTGTTTGACAAATCAACTCCTTGGGCTTTTGTAATATTTAACCCCAAAGTTGTAATTGTTTTTTTGATATTTCCAATGTTTACTGACTTATATAGCTGTGGTGTTAGTTTTGTGTCGGCTGGTCTATTCTCTGCTTCTAAATAGCCGTCAGTTATTATGATAACTTTGTTAATGTAATTGTCATAAAGTGTAGGTTTCTTAATATGGTTTATTAGATACCTTCTGAAATAGAAGACATAGTCTGCTCCTAATGGTTTTTGTTTGGCAGATTGATACATTTTTGTAACAGCTTGTTCAAATTGTTTGTCTTTATCTTCTGTAAAATACAGACGGTTACTTTTTCCTTTGTGTGTTGAAAGGTCAAATTGTAGTTGATTAGCAACCTTGCCAAACTGTCTTTTGGCTTGGTCAATATCAGTTACATCAACTATTAATTTGTCTTTTGTGTCTTGCTTTAATTTTGAGTAATCAACAAACGAATGCCAAATAGTATTTAGTATAACCATATCATTACTGATTTGATTAGGATTGTTGATTGTATCAATAATACGTCTTGATAAGTCTGGAATTACAATGACATTTATACTTGTTTTGGCAGGTGGTAGCCACTCTAAGCATTTTTGGATTTCGTCATTATTCAAATTAAACGAATTGAGTTTATCTCTTACAGCATTTTGGAAATCAAGAGCTACAATTTTGTTTCCATTTTCATCATTCTCTAAAAGATCAAACTTGTAACGTTGAAAAAGAGATTTGACATCCTTCACATCGCTACAAACCTGAATTTGGTCAATAGCTTTACTTTGAAGAGATGGTCTTGTAATGAAGTATATGAAAACTCCAAAAAATATTAGAAATCCTAAAAGTAAATAAAATGGCTTTTTATCTTTCTTCTTGTGCTTTTTTCGATGTGTCTGTTCCATTATTAGCTTTCAGAGTTTAGGCTTTCTATTTTTTTGTTTAGCCAATTGTTTTGACTTTTTATGGCTTCGTCAATAAGGCTTTTTGCTTGTGATTGTGAAGAATTTCCGTGTGTATAGTTTTGCCAACCTCCCATAAACTCGCCAACCGAACCTTTTAAAGAAGAAATATTTATTGGAATTACTCCATTTTCGTAGCCGATAATGTCTTTTTGTTTTTCTTCGACTTTATTATCAATGGTAACAATATCACTTTCCAACTTATGAATTTTTGCAATAAGGTCTGAAAGTTCTTTTCTTTTTTCTGCTATTCTATTGTTTACATTTTCTATCATCAATTTAATTTTTTCATTCTCTGTTTTTAGATAAGAGTGGCTTAAAACGTAGTTTAGTAAAAAGCCCCATATTACATAAACAACAAATCCGAGAATAAGAACAAGATAGAAATTGATGTCCGAAAAAATCATATTGAATTTCCATAGTTTGTCTGTTCTTCCTGCATTAAATTCATTTGTATGAACACTTTCTGAAATTTTATAACCGATAAAAGCATCTGCAATAAGTGTGATAACTAAAAGCACTAAGATTGTAACTATTGCAGAGATCTTGTTTTTACCTGTCTTGATTTTTTCCAACGCATCGTGTATAAGAAAACCAAGTCCCAAAAAGATGACAGGAAATAAAATTATAAGAGTAATAACACCACCACCTTTATTAGTTGCGTCTGCAAACACGTTGGGATTTATGAAACCAAGACTTCCAGGCTTGATGCCATAAAATGCCGAATATCCAGAAGAAGAATAAAATACAAACAAATAAAGTGTCAGCAAAAGCGTAATAAATGCACCAATTACAAATGGTGTTGTGTCGCCCGTTTCACCATCGCCATTGCGAATGTCAATTTTTTCGAGGTCTAATTCTTCAATGTCTTTTTCTTTGTCTTCTTTGTTTCTTTTGTTAGCATTTATGTCAGCAATAGTCTCTTGTTTTTTTGCTTTTTCTTGTTGAACTTCTGCTTTTAGTTTTGCAATTCTGTCTTTAAGCCCTTGTTCATCTAATTTTTGGTCTTCTAAAAATTTGTCATAAACAATTTCAAGATAGCCATCAACAGCTTCAGGGTTTGATTGGGATTTTTGTGCTGAACGAAAACCTAATTGGTTATAAGTAATTTTCTCATTGTCTTCCGGTTTTACGGATTGTCCATTAGTGGGTTGTTCTATCATATTTTAATCGTCTTTGTATTTTTTCTTGTTGATAGTAGGAGTGTGTTGGATAAACTTGTTACCAATACTTTTTTCTCCTTTCCTTTCTCTGAACATATTCCTTTAGGTAAATAAAGAACTCATTATCCTGCCATTTAAAAAAGTAATAAGTAGATAAGCCCAACGTCGGCTAGACCTCAGATAATATCTGCCATCAGAAGGTTGTTTTATAATAAAATGTCATAACCCAAAATCTGAATAAAGGGCATCACAAATGCGTTCTTGGTAGCTTCTTCCGTGCTGATCTGCGGTTTCAGATCTTTTACCCGCTGATGCAGTTGTTCAAGTTTTAATTTTAACTCCATAGTATTTAGTATAAGCCTATTGTTTCCCAGGAACGGGAAAGAAATTTTGCTTGGTTATCCCAAATTTAATTAAGGAGAAAGTCAGATTTTTACGGGTTTCCGTAAGGGGGCATAAATACTGTCGTTATTTCATTCAGGCAGTTGATATTGAATAGCCACCATGCCGGGCATGAAAAACTTTTCAGTCCTTTATGTGGTAGTCTTTGAAGAAGATAAAAGCATTCGTTTATTAGACAACTCCGGTTTCAATACAATAGGCAATGAGTTGTTCATTAGTTGAAAAGTCAAGGTTCTCTTTCATGAGTTTAAGTCTTTTTTCTACGCTGCTCAGTCCTGAAGGTCTTATTTTAAGGTGCTCTAAATGCTGTGGGATTTCCTTTTGTAATTTTCCCTCAATAAGCGCCTTAATGATACCTTTATCAAGTATAGAAAAATCATGATAGCTTTCGTCGGCAGTGGTCCGCTTTAAATTAGGAGAGACATATTTTTTTCCTTTAGAAAGCGTTTCAATGGCAATTTTTAGATCTTTGGCATCCTGCCGGGCCTTGGGTACATACGCGTCAATGTCCAGATTTTTAAAGAGCGAATGAACAATTTTTGCCCTGTTCTCAATCGAAAAGATCAGCACTTTAAGGTCGGGCTGAATAGCCCGGGCTGCTTTAATAAGTTCCGTCCCTCTAACGATCTTTTGAGGGGTATAATCATCATCGAAAGAAAGGTCGGAAATGAGCAGCTCATATGGCTCATGCTCGCGTAGTGCTTTCTGAATACGGTTTAGCGCATCATCACAATAATAGACGAAGTTTGCCGGGTGAAAGGGTATGTTGAGGTCGGCCAGGGTTTTCTGGACAGAAATGTTTGCACTTTCATGGTCTTCGGCAATGAGAACTTTTTTAAACATCATATTCGTTCATTTTGAAAATGGAACCGAAAGGCTGATGGTTAACCCCCCTGCGGTTTGATTTTCAAATTTAATGAATGCATGAATATGACGAATACGGGTTTCCGTACTGGAAAGGCCATTTTTGAAGACGACATTTTTGGGCATGCCTAGGCCATTATCAGAATAGTTAATTTTTAAGTTGTTGTTTTCTTGGGTAAATGAGATACGTACCAATGTGGCACCACTGTGTTTTCGCATATTAATCATCAACTCCTGTAAAACATATTCAATTTCAGATTGAACAGAGGAATTAATCTTATGCCACAAGAAAGGATGATTTCCGGAAATAGAGATCTTTGTATGCCCTGTAGCAAACGAAAGAAGTAGCTGGTCTATTTTCTGATGAAACGGGATCAATGCAGGGGCAGGGTTTTCGTAAGAGATATCACGCGATTTTTCGTACATCACTTCAATCTTGCCCAACAAACGATCTTTATCTAAATGAACATCATTTTCAATCTCGGCCATCACGCGATAGAGGCCATTTGCGACTACATCGTGTACTTTTTTTGAGGTCCGAAGCTGATGTTCTCGTATGGTTTGCTGTGCCTCCTGTGCCAGTCTTTGCCTACGCTTTTTATACCATATTATCCCACCGGTAGCCGAAAAGAGCAAGGTGGCCATAAGTATTATTATTTGATATTTTCGTTCCGTATTTTCTTTTTGAAGAATCAGCTTATCAGCTTTATGCTTTTCCGTTTCATAGCGGATTAGAGCAAATTGGTTTTTAGCAGCATTTCGTGCATTTTGAATGCTGTCGGATAATATCTTATATGTCGTAAAGTATTTTTTCGCCTGTATTCCGGAGCTGAGCTTAATTAATTTCTCAAGCGATTCGAGTTGATCATCAGCGCTATGAATACGCTTTGCTATTGAATATCGTAACAAAGCATACGCATATGCAGAATCTGGGTAGTTCTGCTCGTAATAAGTACAAATGTGTGAATAAGAGGCATTTATTCCTAACGAGTCGCCTATACTTATTCGTGTTTTGAGGGCTTTTTTAAGTTCCGGTACTGCATTAAATGTTTTGTTTTTTAGCCATTTCGTATAGGCTAAGTTTGAAAGTACACGGGAATATTCTTTTTTATCTTCTTGCAACTTCAAAATGTCAGCATAGAGATCAATTGCTTTTTGATATTCTTTAGTCTTTCTATAAATGTTTGCAATATTGTTCTTTACAATTAATTCGTATGTTCTGACCGTTTCAAAGGGCAGCGCACTCCGGTAAAAATGAAGGGCCTGTGTATATTGTTCCAGACCTTCTGACGCAAGGCCAAGATTGTTAAAATTTGATTTTATATAAATATGGTGTTCTTTTTTATTTACATTAAAATAATTTATCGCATTTAAAGACATTTCCTGCCCACCATAATAATCACCTTTATCTGTAGCGATAATTGCCATGTTCAACAAGCACTTTCCTACACCCAGATTATCGTATTTTAAAACAAATATGTCTTTTGCTTTATTAAAATATATAAAAGCACTATCTGTTTGTCCAAGATCTTTAAATTCAAATGCCTTATCGTAAAACGGATTTTTTGTTTTTTCTACATATTGAGACTTTCTTTGACAAGACAGTAATAAAATGAAAATAAGAGAAATAGTTAAGAGCCTCATTTAGATATTTGATTTTCATCTAAATTAAGAATTTTAATATTAAACTAAATTTAAACAGCTTATAATCCTAGCTTTATGAAAAAATCTAAGCGGGTGCAATATGACCCACTTAGATTTGACTTTGGTTATTTACGGTTTTGGTGGGGGGATTTGGCTTCCTTCTCCTCCCGTACCGTCATCACCTGGATCTCCGGGGTTGTTAGGATCGTCAGGATCAATAGGATCGCCCGGGTCAACGGTTGAATTGGAAACGTAAACAGTTCCTCCGCTGCAATGATGCGTGCGACCTGGATGCGAAGGGGATAATAAGCCCAATAAAAGGGCGATGAATATGGGTATATACATTTTCTCAAAAATTAAAAGTGAATAAAGAGGTAGGTCCCGGCGGCCATTCGCCGGGCTTGCTACATTTTATCAGAAGGCCTTCTGAATTTTTGGGAAGTGTTTTTGAGAAGCATTGAGGATGTTGATAACCGCTTCCCTGGCCGGCTATTTACACCCTCCATTCTTCTCGGGTTTAAAATCAATCGTTGTCCATTTTAATTAAGAATACCAATCGATTTCTGAAGCAAAAGTATATAGGGCAACCGGCTTATTTTGAGATAATTCGGGTTGTCACTTTAATTCCGGGAAAGATTCCGGGAAACCGTAAGAATTCCGAAAATTCCGTTGTATTTTTATTTGAAAATTCGCTAAAATGATGGATCAATACCTTTTTCAGATATTAGAAAACTATCGGCTGCTATGTGATATTCAGGGTGTGCCGGTGAAAATGAAGAGCCCGACGGATGCGGGCCTCAAAAAAGAATGTATAAAGGCGCTGTCGGCCCATAATACCCTAAGAGATCGGGCAATTGTAAGTGACTTTCTTTCCTGTGATCCGGAGATGGATGCTTTATCGCGTAGATTAAATAATGCGGATGCAGAGAAATTTAGACCGTGTGTTAATCTTTTAAAAGGAAAAACAACAAATCCTGCTGATGTCACTGTAGAGTTGGTGAAGTGGTTAGTTGACGTTAATCTGGAAGAGGCATGGAAAAGAGTGGGTGAGCCAGGTGCTCTTCCTCCAATTGAAGAAGACGCCAAAAAAGCAGAAGAACAGCTTGCTGCCGGAAGTCAAATAACTGCTCCCGACCTGGAGCAAAAGCCCGTTATGCAGCCGGCAATGAATATCCCCTTAAGTTCAAAAAACATTTGGTTAAAAAGATTCAAAAAGAATCGTATCCTTTTAATCTTAATTGCCCTGCTTACCGGTGGTGGGTTTTATGCCAGTAAATTCAGGTCATCACCCAAATTGCAGGCAGTTATGCCTAATGTTAATGAAAAATGTATGTATTGGAAAGGAGATCATTATGAGCCTGCCCGATGCAGCGATACACTTGATTTTTCAAAAAAGATAATCCCTCTCGATATTCAGGAACTGACCAGTCTGAAAAAAATAACGCAGCCAGATACGCTTACCTTAGCCGATGTAGGTAAAGTATGGTATATAAAAACCAACAATAAGCTGGAGTATTTTACGGCGGGAGGTCGTTACCCTTTAGATACAGCCCGGAAACTAAAGGTGTTAAGTAAACACATGTACGATAATTATCCGCTAAATAAGAAAAGTTTTTTCAGCTGGTGGCCACTTTAAGCGACTGGAATTTTAATAACGGTATATTGAATTACCCCAGTTCAATTGCTTCAAAAAAATGCTTGCCAACCGAATAAGGAATGATTTTATCATGTTGTAAACGCCCAATGATAATGGCAGGATGTGTATTAAATTTCGCGGCAAATTTGGTCACGTCATTTTCTGTAATGACAGCATATTTCATAATTTCCTCTTGTTCTTCTTTTGAAAGAGTCCATTTTATGGCAAAACTGTCAGCTTCTTTTTCTTTCTGTAAGTCCTTTTCAGAATAATCAATGTCTTCTAAAAAAATATCCTTTTTGCCGTGTAATAAAATATGCCCTGCTTCATGAAAGAAAGTGAACCAAAAGCTATCATTACGTTTATAACGGCCTGACAGCTGAATTAGGGGGGTGTCGTTTAACCAGCGCGTGCTGCCATTAATAGGTGCTTTGTGGATACAAGGCGTGTATACAACCTTTACACCTGCATCCAGACACAGCTGCTGTAATTTCCTGAAGAAGTTTTCAGGGTGCTTTGCCATCATACTTTTTATTTCAGGCAGCGCTTCTTTAAAAGCCTTTTCATCATAAGGCCTGGCCGATAATTCCGCAGCTTGCAGCTCGCCTTTTCGAAGCCATGCGGAAATCGCATAAGGTTCTTTGGTATGCGCTAAAGAAATACGAAAGCCCACTTTTAATTGCTGTTTGAAATAATAATCTTCCCATGCCGTGTGGCTACTGATACTAAAAAATGCCAGTAGCACAGATGTTTTTTCCTGAATGGTTTTTTTAGCAGGTAACCAACCCTTTTTTATCATGTCGGCAACAGGAAACAGCCTTGCCCATCCGGCAGCTTCTGCCAGCAGGCCCTGGCGCTCTTCACGGGCAAGAAATTCATCATAGCTTCGCTGCATATTAAGCCAGAAATGAGCAGGGATTTTCAGAACATGCTCAAACTGTACGGCGGTTTCCGGAGTAATGCTGCTTTTACCCTTCATAATGGCGATTACGGTTTTTTCGGGCTTACCTGTACGTATCGCAAACTCTTTTGGCCCCATGCCCAGTTCTTCTAACTTTTCAGAGAGTGTATCACCGGGATGAAAAGCGATTTGGGGGAGGTATTGATTTATTTTTGTTACCATGGTGTATTCTTTTTATTTACGGTGGTAGTTGGTGATCTCTATAATTTTAACACCTTTGACTTCTAACCAAATGTACTGGCCATTTTCATCGACCGGCGTCGGTTTTTGGTGTGGTTGAAATATTAACCGGTAGGGGAGCTTTGCGCGGATTTGTCCCATTTCCTTTTGACACTTCCTGAAGTCGTTCGCCAGTTTTTCCAGTTTGTTATCATCAAAAGTTATTTCCACTACAAAGATACATGTTTTTTAGCTTACATCAAATGTAAGTTAAAAAATAAGACACAACAAGCCTTAATTTTCAACAATGAATTTGCCAAAGCCAAAAACGAATTACTGTCGAAATTCTGGAAGGTTTTATCCAAAGTGTCTTGTCTTTCTATCCGGTCAGGCTTATAAAAACCACTTTTTATACCGTAACAAAGCCTCTAAATAATAATAATCGGCATACACCAGCGGCACGTCGATTTCACTGTTCATCGGATAAGCGCCTGTACTGTGCAGGAGTAAGAAGCCGCCGTTTTCACCAGCCTTAGCCCGGTATGCCGGACTGGCGAGGGAATAAAGCATCGTTTCGGCAGCTTGTTTAAATGTTTCTTTTTCAGCACCCGATGTATATTGCGTGAGTTCTAACAGGGCCGAAGCGATAATGGCACCGGCAGAAGCATCACGTTTGGTAAACGGGACGCCCTGTGCATCAAAATCCCAGAACGGAATTTTGTCGGCCGGCAGATTAGGGTGATTTAAAATAAAATGGGCAATACCCTTAGCCTGCTTTAAGTAAGCCTTATTTTGGCTGAAACGGTACATCATGGTATAGCCATATAAGCCCCAGGCCTGCCCGCGCGCCCAGGCAGAACAGTCGGCCGCCCCCTGCCAGGTGGCCTTGCGTTTTATCTTTCCGCTTTCGGGGGAGTAATCAATGACATGAAACGAACTGAAATCAGGGCGGAAATGATTTTTCAGGGTCGTGTTGGCATGGTTCACCGCGATGTCGCGATATTTAGGGTCAGCACCGTGATCACTTGCCCAATATAGCATTTCGAGGTTCATCATGTTGTCGATAATGACCGGGCAATCCCAGTATTTACTTTTATTCCATGACTGTATCGATTTGATCTGCGGCCGGTAGCGGGTAGCGAGCGATTGGGCCGAGCGGTCGATGATCGTTTTATATTCCGGATTCCCGGTCAGGCGAAAAGCATTTCCAAAACTGCAATACATCATAAAGCCCAGGTCGTGATTACCGGTGAATGTCTGGTTTGGCGCAATCACTTTCAGTGCTTTTTCGGCTTCCGCCTTTACCTGCTCATCCTGGGTCTCTTCGTAAATATACCACAGGCTGCCGGCATAGAACCCGCTGCACCACCATTGGATGTCACGGCTTATAAATTTTCCGTTCTCAAAACTTTGTGGGGTTTTGCCCGGAGGGATGTTGCCTGACAGTATCTTATATTGTTCTTTAGCGAAATTAAACTCCTCTGTAATTAACTGTGCAAAAGGTTTTCGGTTATTTTGTTGGGCAAACGCCAGTTGGCTCAGCAACAGCAGTCCTAAGAAAATACTTTTTCTGTTCATGAGCTAAAATTAAAATTATTTATGCAATTGTGTCGTATCGGGAGCGAAAAACAATACCCTGTTTGTATGAAAGCTCAAACGTAATTTTTTTGATAGCCGTTCAATACTTAACTTTAAGTAAATCTACATTAGATGCACATTTGCTATCTTTAGACAACATTTTTAATCATGGATTCAAGAAGAGACTTTATAAAAAAAGCAGCCCTGCTTTCGGGTGGCGCGGCACTGGCTAATGTCATGCCGGCCGCTATCCAACGGGCATTTGCTATTAATCCGGCACCCGGCAGCACCTTTCTCGATGCCGAACACATCGTGATCCTGATGCAGGAAAACCGTTCTTTTGATCATTGCTTTGGTACGCTTCAGGGTGTGCGCGGATTTAATGACCCCCGTGCCATTCAACTGCCCGACGGCAAGCCTGTCTGGTTTCAAACCGATGCGACCGGCAATACCTATTCACCATTCCGCCTGAATATTAAAGACACGAAGGTAACCTGGATGGGCTCTTTACCCCATTCACGCGCCAGCCAGGTCGATGCCAACAACCTGGGTAAATACGATAAATGGTTAACGGCAAAGAAATCGGGAAATAAGCAATATGCAGCCATGCCGCTTACACTGGGCTACTACAATCGCGACGACCTGCCGTTTAACTATGCGATGGCCGATGCCTTTACGATCTGCGACCAGAACTTCTGTTCGGCCATGACCAGTACCACCCCGAACCGATCCTTTTTCTGGACCGGTAAGATCATGAGCGAAGAAGACGGTCTGGCCAAAGCCAATATCCGCAATACGGATTTCAGCTATGGAAAGATGGAATGGAAAACCTTTCCCGAACTGCTCACTGAAAATAACCTGCCCTGGAAATTCTACCAGAACGACCTGAGCTGCGGCGGCGGCTTTGCAGGCGAAGAACGCTCGTGGCTGGCCAATTACGGATGTAATCTGCTCGAGTTTTTCAAAGCCTATCATGTTAAATTCTCCGACCGTAATATCAGGGCCCTGCAAAAACAGGCCGAAACCCTCCCGGAAGAGATCGATAAGTTACAGGAAGCCTCACCCTCTGACGAAGCGACAGCGGCGAAAGCCCGCGAAGCGATAAAAGCGAAGCAGGAAGTGCTCGATAATGCCCGTGCCGAACTGTCGAAATGGAACCGCAAAGCCTTTGAACAGTTGTCGGCTAAAGAAAAAGAACTTTACTACAGTGCATTTAGCATCAATAAAGCCGATCCCGATTTCAGAAGCATTACCGAACTTACCTATTTTGATAAAGGCACAGCCCGTAAAGTAACGGTACCAAAGGGCGATGTCCTGCACCAGTTCCGGCAGGACGTTAATCAGGGTAAGCTGCCGCTGGTATCGTGGCTGGCCAGTCCGCAGAACTTTTCCGACCACCCCAGTGCTCCCTGGTATGGAGCCTGGTATGTATCGGAGGTACTCGACATTCTCACCAAAAACCCGGAAGTCTGGAAAAAAACCATATTCATTGTAACGTACGATGAGAACGACGGTTATTTTGATCATATACCGCCTTTTTCCATCCCTGACGATAAACAGCCCGATACCGGGAAATGTTCAGCCGGTATAGTGACTGAAGTGGAACATGTACGGCTGGAAAACGAAATTAAGCAGGGGACACCCAAAAACCAGGCGCGTGAGGGAGCGGTAGGCTTAGGGTTCCGGGTGCCGATGCTCATTGCCTCACCCTGGAGCCGCGGCGGAAAAGTATGTTCGGAAGTGTTCGACCATACGTCGACCCTGCAATTTCTTGAAACCTTTGTGAACCAAAAATTCGGTAAACAGCTGCGACTGGATAATATCAGCGAATGGCGCCGCACCATTTGCGGTGATCTCACTTCGGCATTCAGCCCTTATGATGGGCGTGTGCTTGAAAAACTACCTTTCTTAGACCGGAATAAGAATGTAGAGAATATTTATAACGCGAAGTTCAAGGACGAACCTAAAGGGTTTAAGCCGCTTCATGCAGGCGACATTGAAAGTCTTAGTGCTGTGCCTACCTACATCACCCTGCAGGAAAAGGGTATCCGTGCCTCCTGCGCACTTCCTTATGAACTGTATGTTTCAGGCGGATGGGATGCGGATAAAAAAGGAATCACGCTGAAGCTTAAAGCCGGAAATAACGCCTTCGGAAAAAAATCGGCCGGTTCACCGTTTACGGTATATGCGCCGATCCCATACAAAAATGCACAAGGCAGGAATGAACATTCTAAAAACTGGTGGTTTGCCGTAAAAGCCGGAGATGAGATCAGCTATAACTGGCCATTAACGGCCTTTGAAAACGGAAAATACCATTTAAGGGCACACGGGCCTAACGGGTTTTACAGGGAGTTTACCGGCGATGCTGCCCGCCCGGGATTGAACGTACAGGCGCTTTATGAAAAAGATACGAAAACAGGGCGGTTCACCGGAAACCTTATCCTGGCGATAAAGAACAACGATCGGGAGGCGCATACCCTTACCGTGACCGACAATGCGTATAAAACAGGGGCACAAAGCCGGAAAATAGAAGCCGGCAAACAGGCTGAGCTCGTCTTTAATCTGGCAAAAAGCCATCAATGGTACGATCTGAGTGTAAAGGTTGCCGGAAACGCTGTCTTTGAAGAGCGCCTGGCCGGCCGGGTTGAAACCGGTACCGAAGGAAGAACGGATCCTTTAATGGGCACTCTGCTATGAGCACGACAATAAAACGGTGGCTTTTAGGCATCGCCTTATGCTTTGCAGGAGGCCATATCTATGCGCAAATACACTGGAAAAACCCTTTGAACGAAGCGGTAAATGTGATGCAGGGCATCGCCATGCCCGGTGCAGCCAGGCAGCCCTTTGCCCGCTTACCTGATGCGCTGAAGGCTACGGTAAGAACACCTGTATGGAACCTCGGACAGCAAAGTGCAGGTGAATACATCGAGTTTACCAGCAATGCCTCGAAGATTAGTGTACGTTACCAGGTGCAGGGAGCCCTACAGATGCCGCATATGCCTGCTACCGGTGTAAGCGGCGTAGACCTGTATGTCCATAATGGTAAGGGCCAATGGGAATGGGCACCGGGCCGGTACAGCTTTAAAGATACTGTAAATTATACCTTCGATCATCTGGCTGACCAAAGAGGCACGATATTCAGGCTCTACCTGCCTTTGTATAATGGTGTAAAATGGCTTGAAATTGGTGTTGAACCAGGTAAATCATTATCCTTTTTACGACCATCAGATGAACGGCCGGTGGTGATCTACGGCACATCGATTGCGCAGGGCGGGTGTGCAAGCCGTCCCGGTCTGGCCTGGCCTTCTGTTTTAGGACGAAAATTGAACGTCCCCGTCATTAACCTGGCATTTTCAGGAAATGGCCGCCTGGAAGAACCCATCATTAACCTGATGAATACCGTTGATGCGAGGATATTTGTGCTCGATTGTATGCCCAATCTCGCTGATAAAACGCTTTACCCTGAAGAAGAGCTTAGAAAGCGGATCACGGCAGCGGTTTCCTTGCTAAAAGAAAAGCACCCGCAAACCCCGATCCTGCTGGTCGGACATAGTGGCGGAGCAGACCCGCATGTCTTAGATGCCCGTCGTATGGAGGAGTTCCGTAGTACAAGTGCCATCCTGATCAAAGTATTTAAGGAACTTCAGGCGAAAGGTGTAGCCGGTATTTATCACCTGAGCAGTGCTGAAATCGGCATGAACATCGAATCGACGGTTGATGGGGTGCATCCTAACGATATCGGGATGATGGAACATGCCAATGCCTTTGCCAAAAAGATCAGGGAGATCGGAATGCCATAAATTTCCTAAATTAGCGACCTTTAAACGAAAGTATGAACCCGCATTCCCAGTCTATTGCCAAGAGCCTGCTCGTACATCCGAAGCAGGTAGAAGCGACATTGGCCCTTTTGGAAGAAGGTGCAACCATTCCTTTTATATCCCGTTACCGTAAAGAACTAACGGGCAGTTTAGATGAAGTGCAGGTAGCCGCTATTCGCGACCGTTCGCAGCAGTTAAAGGAACTCGATAAACGCCGTGAAGCCATTCTTAAATCGTTAACAGAACAGGGAAAATTAACGCCTGAGCTGGAAAAGCAAATCCGCCATGCCGAAACCCTGGCTGTCCTGGAAGACATTTATCTCCCTTACAAAACCAAACGCAAAACCCGTGCCTCGATGGCCCGTGAAAAAGGCCTGGAGTCGCTGGCTTTACGTATACTGGCACAAAGCCGTATGAATCCTCACGAAGCGGCCCGGGCATACCTGAATAATGCAAAAGGCGTAACGAACATTGAAGAAGCACTGTCGGGTGCCAGAGATATCATCGCCGAGCATATCAGTGAAAGTGCCGAAGCCAGGGCGGCCATGCGGCGTTACTTCAGCCGGGAAGCTACGTATAAGACCAGCGTAGTGAAAGGAAAAGAAACGGAAGGGATCAAGTATAAAGACTATTTTGACTGGGAAGAACCGGCAAAGAACGCGCCTTCACATCGCATACTGGCCATGCGCCGGGGAGAAGAGGAGGGTTTTTTAAAACTGGACGTATTGCCGCCCGACGAGGGCGCGCTGATCCTGCTCGAAAGGCAGTTCATCACAGCTGCAAATGCCTGTGCCGACCAGGTGCAGCTGGCTATTCATGATGGCTATAAGCGCCTGCTGCGGCCAGCCATGGAAACGGAATGGCGTTCGTTAACCAAGCAAAAAGCCGATGAAGAAGCGATACGCGTATTTGCCGGAAATGCCCGGCAGTTGTTAATGGCTGCTCCGCTCGGGCAAAAAAATGTTTTAGCTATTGATCCGGGCTTCCGGACAGGATGTAAAGTGGTTTGTCTGGACAGGCAGGGGAAATTACTGGATAATACCACCATTTATCCGCATAATGGCACCGGCGCCGGAAAAGATGCAGCCTGGCAGCTCACACAGTGGTGTGAAAAATACGCCGTTGAGGCTATCGCCATTGGAAATGGTACGGCCGGCCGTGAAACCGAAGCCTTTGTGCGCGGATTAAAGATCCCCGATGTATTGGTGGTGATGGTGAATGAAAGTGGTGCATCTGTTTATTCGGCATCGCCATTGGCAAGAGAAGAATTTCCTGCGTATGATATCACTGTACGCGGTGCCGTATCGATTGGTCGCCGATTGATGGACCCGCTGGCCGAGCTCGTGAAGATCGATCCTAAATCGATTGGCGTAGGACAATACCAACACGATGTGGATCAGCAAAAATTGCAGCAAAGCCTCGACGATACCGTGATGAGCTGTGTAAATGCCGTGGGCGTGGAACTGAATACCGCCTCCAAACAAATACTGGCCTATGTATCCGGCTTAGGTGATAGCCTGGCGCAGAATATCGTTACCTACCGGAATACACATGGGGCATTTAAGAATCGCGAAAGCCTGAAAAAAGTACCTCGCCTCGGCGAAAAGGCTTTTGAGCAGGCCGCCGGCTTTTTACGCATCAGTGATGCTCCCCAGGTGCTCGATCGCAGTGGCGTACATCCCGAAAGGTATGCCTTGGTGGCACAGATGGCTGCCGGTCTGCAGTGTAGTGTCGAAATGCTCATGAAAGATCCGCAATTGCAAAAAAAGATCGATCTTCAAAAATATGTGAGCGCCTCAGTAGGGCTGCCCACCCTGAACGATATCCTGAAAGAACTGGCTAAGCCCGGCCGTGATCCGCGCGAGCAGTTTGAAGCCTTTAGTTTTGCGGAGGGGATAAACACGATGAACGATCTTAAAACCGGGATGAAGCTGGCCGGCATTGTTACCAATATTACCAATTTCGGTGCTTTTGTGGATATCGGCGTCCACCAGGATGGCCTGGTCCATACCAGTCAGCTGGCGAGCCGCTTTGTAACCGACCCCAATGAGGTGGTTAAAGTTGGGCAGGTGGTGCAGGTTACCGTAAAAGAAATCGATATGGCCCGGAAACGCATCTCCTTATCCATGAAAGAGGAGGGAAAACGGCCTACAACGCGATCTGCCGTTTAATGCTTTCTTCTAATGAGATCAGGGTTTCTGTTCGCTGGATACCCTTTACCGCTTGTATCTCTTCGTTTAACACATGGCGCAGGTGATTCGTATCGCGACAGGTAATTTTAGCGAACATGCTGTAAGCACCGGTGGTATAATGCAGCTCTACCACTTCCTTTATTTTGCTGAGCTGTTCAACGGCGTCTTTGTAAAGCGACCCTTTTTCTAAATAAATACCAAGGAAAGCGGTAATATCATACCCGGCTTTTTTAGGGTCGATGATGAGATGGGAACCTTTGATAATGCCCATTTCTGCAAGTCTCTTCATCCGCACATGTACCGTTCCGCCTGAAATGATCAGATCTTTGGCAATTTCGGTGTAAGGCTTGGTCGCATCATTCATTAAGTGCGTCAGGATCTGCATATCGAGGTTATCAATTTCTAAATTTTGGGTTTCTTTTTTATGCATAAATTTCAATATTTACAATGTAATATCAAAAATATTAAAAATAACATAAAAATTCAATAAAATGATTAAAATATTTGCAACATATTTAGGCTTTCACCTATATTTGTATCAAGCAAATCAAACAAAGGGACGTTCTTTAAAGGTTGCTTCTAATCTGTAGGGTGGTGAAACAGGCAGACACACCTCCTTGTCTCGGTGGCAGAGAAAAATGGGAAACCCGGCAACGGATCAACCACTCTTTGAAGGTTCGACTCCTTCCCCTACAGCAACGAGAGTTTAGGTAGTAAGTTTTAAGGTGTACGTTTTTTACAAACGTTACTTATAACTTAAAACGTATCACTTATAACTTCGTATAGAATGTTGGGTGGTGAAATTGGCAGACACACCTCCTTGTCTCGGTGGTGGGGATCATGGGACAAACGCAATTTATGGATTGACCACAAAGAAATTTTGAATTGTAGCTAACTACCCCTTGAAGGTTCGACTCCTTCCCCAACAGCCAGTTTTTGTAAAGATAAGTTAGTTAAGAAAAGCGCCGCTGCATCCAGGGCGCTTTTTTTGTGTGGTTTATTTTATCCCGTATTTATCGCTGAACTTCTTATCCAATTGCTTATGCAGGTTGTCTAAGTTGATGGAGCGGCCCTGGATAAAGGCTTCTTCCACTTTATTAGAGATCATATCCAACGCATCACCGGCCGAAATAAAGAAGGTAGCATCCTTCCCTATGGCTAAGCTGCCGGTGGTTTTATCCATCCCCATAGCTTTTGCCGCATTTAAAGTGATCGTTTTGAGCGCATCTTCTTTGCTCATACCCCAGGCTGATGCTGTTCCGGCCATAAATGGGAGGTTGCGCTGCTGCCAGAAGCCATCAATGCTCAGTACCACTGTTACACCGGCATTATTTAAGATCGAGGCGTTTTTATAGGGCAGGTTCACATCTTCATCCACACTGCCGGGTAAAGAATGCGGTTGTTTGACTACGACGATCACGTTATTCGCCTTTAAGAAGCCGGTTAATAAACGAGCTTCCTCACCACCCACGATGACCGGTGTAATGCCAAACTTCTTTGCGAAATTTACGGCAGCAACAATGTCTTTTTGTGCATTAGCCGTCATAAATAATTTCTTAGAACCATTAAATACGCCTTTCATGGCTGCTAATCGGGCATTCGTAATAGCGGGCGTATTTTCACTGTAGGCCTTTGCCTGGGTAAAGAACGTATTCAACTCGGCAATGGCGTTATTTACCCGTTCATTCGGATCGCCGGCAGGAGCTGCGCCAAACCGGCCACCGCCGCCAAAGCCCCTGCCGCGGGGTATGGCAGGCCAGGTCATATGCATGGCATCTTCCATCTTAAGGGCAGCGTCTTCCCAGTTCCAGGCATCGAGCTGTACGACACCCGAACTTCCGGAGATCGAACCGCCCGAAGGGGTGATCTGTGCCATGAGCACACCATTACTGCGTAAAGTGGCGGGCACTTTCGAATCGGTATTGTACGCAATGATCGAACGGATATGCGCATTATTGTCACCAATTTCGCGTTCATCCAGTGTCGCTTTGACCGCTTCAATTTCGGCAAGGCCTAAATTGGTTATCGGCGCGATAAAGCCCGGATAAATATGCTTTCCGCTGGCTGTAATGAGACGGGCGTCGCTGGTATTTAATTTGACCACCGTAGCATCACCAATCCCGGTAATTTTTCCTTTTTCAAGGGTGATGTAACCGTTCGGGATCACGGTGCCGTCGCCAGTGTGAATGGTAGCACCCATCACGATGATCTTCTGGCTTTGCGGTTTTGCAGGAGAAATATTGGCCTGTCCGTAGGCGAAGCTTACCGATGCAAACAAGGCGATGGCGCTAATGATATATTTATTCATGATGATGTTCTCCTTCCATTTGATAGGCTTCGCCCTGATTGATCTCTGCCCAATAATCCTCTTCCGATTCGCAGTGGTATAACCTTGGCGGACGTTCGCCGAATGCACGCTGCGTACGGGCACCGGCATTTTTGCTTTCTAATAACTTTTGAATGATACGCGCTTTCTCAGCGGCTTGTGCCTTTTGTACCTGTGCATCGCGGTCGATATCCCAATAGGCAATACCATCTACAAAGGTCTTTTCAGCTTTCGCATAGATCGAAAGCGGATTGGCCGACCATACCACGATATCGGCATCTTTGCCGGGCTTTAAACTGCCCACTTTCTGATCAATATGCAGCATACGGGCGGGATTTAAGGTGACGAATTTTAACGCATCTTCTTCAGATACGCCCCCATACAGTACAGCTTTGCCGGCCTCCTGGTTTAAGCGCCTTGCCATTTCAGCATCATCCGAGTTAAATGCCGTGGTAATGCCCACATTGTGCATGATCTTTCCGTTATACGGGATAGCTTCCTGTACTTCCATTTTATAGGCCCACCAGTCGGAGAAGGTAGAGCCGTTAATGCCATGCGCCTTCATCTTGTCGGCCACCTTATAGCCCTCCAGGATATGGGTAAACGTATTGATTTTAAAGCCCAGGCTGTCGGCTACATGGATCAGCATGTTGATCTCGCTTTGTACATAAGAGTGGCAGGTAATAAACCGTTTGTTATTCAGGATCTCTACCAGTGCGTCTAATTCCAGATCACGGCGAACATTGTTGCCTTTTACGGATAAGGCTTTTTCATATTCCCGGGCGCGGGTAAAGGCATCTACAAAGGTTTGTTCTACCCCCATACGCGTGGCGGGGAAACGCTGGTTGCTTTGCGCTGAGCTTTGCTTAACGTTCTCCCCCAGGGCAAATTTGATAAAACCATCGGCCCCGGCAAACTTCAGCTCTTCAGGCGTTTTTCCCCAGCGCAGCTTGATCAGCTGCGCCTGACCGCCGATAGGATTAGCCGAACCATGCAGGATCTGGGATGACGTTACGCCACCGGCCAGCTGCCGGTAAATGTTCACATCTTCTGAATTGATGATATCGCCGATACGTACTTCGGCTGATACCGATTGGGCACCTTCATTGATACCGCCGGTTCCGGCAATATGCGAGTGTTCGTCTATTAAACCCGGGGTGATGTGTTTGCCCGTAGCATCGATCACTTTAGCCGAACCGGCGGAAAGATTCTTTCCTATGGCTTTAATTTTTCCAGCTTCAATGAGTACATCTGCGTTTTGAAGAATGCCGTCTTTCTCGTTGGTCCATACGGTAGCATTTTTTAACAGTACGCTCTCCTGTACAGGTGCGGTTTCCTGGCCGAATGCCGTGAAAGGAAAGATCAGTGCTCCTTTAGTCACAGCCGGTTTAGCCGGTTCTTCCCGTTTGGGACCTTCTTTAAAAGCTTCGCTGAACGTACCGCTCCACGAACCGGAGGCCATGGCATTGATCACGGCATCGCCGCTAAATGCAACGGGATTAACCGAGGTTAAATAGCCGCTTAAGCGGACATCACCCACCGGGTCTTTGCGCGAATTAAAGTAAATATTCACCCAGTCGCCATTGCGGTTAAAGGTCGCATTGATCCGGGTACTGTCGGCTCCTGAGCGTTCAATCGAAGCCGTAGGCGCCGAGGCTGTTCCGGCAATTTTTAAGACCGCATCGCCCATGCCGGCAATATTCAGCGTATAGGTGCCCCGGATATCGGTCACGTCCATTTTGTTCACAACAAAGCGTTTTCCCTGTACCCAGTTCTCGTAAATAATATTTCCGCTTTTGAAAAGATTGTCGGAGGTAATGATGAAGTTCGCTAATTTTCCTTTTTCCAGTGAGCCCACTTTATCGCTGATGCCTAACATGGCGGCCGGAATTTCGGTGACCGATTGCAGGGCCTGTTTCTCACTCAGCCCATTGCTGATGGCCTGCTGGATATTGGTCCAGAATTCGCGGGGCGTTTCGAGGCCAAAAGTAGTCAGCGCAAAGCGGATCCCGGCCTTCTCTAAAACGCCCGGGTTTGTAGGCGCCAGTTCCCAGCCTTTTAGCTGGGCAAGCGATAAATTACGGGCTTCGGCAGGGTCTTCCACATCAAAAGCTTTCGGGAAGCTGATCGGGATAATAAGGGAGGCTCCCGTAGCTTTTACGGCATCAATACGCTGGTATTCATCGCCATTTGATTTTAGGATATACGATTTGCCAAATTCTTTGGCGATTTTATCGGCCCGTAAAATATTGGCCCATCCGTCGGCCTCGAACAGCTGCGGCAGGCTTTGCTGCCGGTTAAACTGCTCTAAAGAGATGTTGTATTCCTCTTTCTGGTTTTTATACCATGCGGCGTCTAAATAGGTTTGACGTAACAGTGCGATAGAGCCCATCAGTGAAGAGGGATAATCGTTGCCCGATGTGCCGCGGTTAAACGAATAATTAGCTGTACTCTGGTCGTTCAGCATTACCTCGTTTTCACGTGCATCGCTCAGGGTTACCGCGGCGGATGTTCCCCGGGCAATACCGTCCCGGCTGATGGCATTCACACTGCCAAACCCGGCTTTACGAAGATCATCGGCCTTTTTAGCGTCTACAGAAAATACATTTCGCACTTCGGTTTCAGGGCGGATACTTTCATTCCAGCTGTAAGGACCTTTTTTAGTGGAGGTAAATATCGATTGCCGCCCGCCAAAACCACCTCCGGCAGGTGTGGCACGGGTAGCCTCCGGTACACCGTATGACGTAAAGGCATCGATAAGGGAAGGATAAATATATTTTCCTTTCAGGTCGATCACCTCATACCCTTTCGGGATAGCCGTTCCGGTGCCTACAGATTGAATAACTTTGTCTTTAATGAGCAATACACCATTGCTGATGGTTTGACTGGCATTGACTACAATGTGGGCATTCGTAAACGCATACATTCCCGGTCTGATATCGTACGATCCGTTAACAGGATAGGTTTGTTGCGCAAATACACCCACAGCAGAAAACACCAGTGCAAGCACGAGTAAAATTTTCTTCATCATGTTTTAGTTTATTGGAATTAAAGCTACCGATAAATTAAGATTTAACAGCTATATAATAGGTTTTTTACATTCGTGTATCCCGCCTGATCCCGGGGCAGACTTTTTCCCGGATGTTTAGACTGGTTATAAATAACAAGGATTCACCTTTTCCCTCTTTTATTTATTATTTTTGAAATAAAAACATGAATTTTTACGACATCTTAAAAAGTGCCCATTCGGGCTGGCGTTATATCGTTTTATTGCTGCTTGTGGTGGCGGTTATTCAGGCTTTGTCAGGTTGGGCGGGTCGTAAAGCTTATACCGACGGAAACCGGAAACTCAATCTGTTTACCCTGATCAGCGCCCATGTGCAGCTGCTGTTCGGATTAGTATTGTATTTTCTGAGCCCGCTTACGAAGCTGCCGGCCAGCGAAGCCCTTGGCCGTTACTGGAAAATGGAGCATATCAGCGTCATGATCCTGGCTATTATCCTGATCACTATTGGAAATTCCCGATCGAAAAAAGTGTCGGATGGCGCTGCAAAGCATAAAGCGGTGGCTGTCTTTTTTGGCCTGGCACTTATTTTAGTTATTGGCGGCATTTTTATGATGGTAAAGAGCGATCCGTCAAAAACCTGGTTTGGAATGAGTTGAGCGGAAAGCGTTGATCAATGAACATGGAACGTCTGCATGGAGATATACCGGTAAGTAACACTGTTGCTTTTGTCTTTTTGGCACTGGCAGGCCTGCTCATGGCCAAAGCGGTATATGACTGCCTGAAAACACCGTCATTATCACCTAAGGAAAGATATTTTTGTTTAGCGGTTATCGTGATCTTGCCGGTGATGGGCCCCTGGTTCTTTTATTTTTACCGGAGCAACTTTGTTCGTTCCTCATCCGGTCGTTAACCTATCGTCGAACTTAACATCCGTGCGTCAGCCGTGCATCAGGTCTGCATCAGCCGTGCATTGGTTCTGTGCGGTTACCCACGGATTACCCACAGAGGGGCAGCGTAAACCCAGGCGTATTTAACGGATGTAATATACGGTGATTGGAGATGTCTTGTTCACATGTTATGGACAGGCTATGGAATATTGCTCTGAAAGATCATCGTATGGTTGCACTGAACTGTTCCGTGAGCGGATCTAAGATTATCCATTGCTTATTTGCAGACGTACTTATTTCAGGCAATAAATTTTTAAGCGCCCCGATAAAGCCGGATCGATAATCCAACGTGTCATCAGCAGAATTATGATAAAAAACAGGAATAAAAACTAATTTATCTGCATAGATCCTGTAAGTAGATTGCTGATCTTTGATTCGCCTGACTAATGCCGCATCAGGTTTCATTACCTTTTTAACATTTTCGCTTATTTGTTTGGGAAAATAAACAGAATCAACTTTACCATTATGATCAAAAGAAAGGGTAACCGAAAATAAATAGGCAAAGCCGGCCGGTGTCTGCCCTAATAATGCTTTATCACTATGTTGAGCAATAGCTTTAGCAATCTTTAATCTTAGATTTGTTAACTTTTGGGTTTCTTGTGCCAGGCTGATGTGACTCGCAAATAACAGAAGAACAAAAATCTTTTTCATAGGAAATTTTAGTTGAATATTAAATGACTCTTTATTTCATCCGTTTAAAGGTTAAGCTTTTGTTTCCTTCGCGGAGGATTAATTTTTCTTCATCGCACTGTATTATCTTGTAATTAACGGTTTTTGGCGGGATATCATAATTTGTTTGGAGTTTTAAGTACGCAGTGATATTAACCATTTTGCCTAATATTCTCTTAATAGGGATAGAAATCCGGTGGTAACCGATCGCATCTATGACAAAATAACGAATAGACCGGTGGGGGAAGATCGTCATATTTCCTATGCCATTTTTATCGCTGAAAGTAAGGAACATCGGCGCATCTTTATCATCTCTGCAACCGTATTGTACCTGCAAGGGTAGTCCGTTTGAATCAAAAGCCGTTATATCAACTCTGGCCGATTCGCCAGCATTTGCACCGGCTGATATTTTATAGGTGGAACGATCAGCGTTGGCATCGTCAAGATATTTAAGCAAAAGATAACGGTTATTCATCGTAAAAGTACCGGCTCCCTTTTTAGGGATTAAATCGCCATTTATTTCTATGGTAAATGTGTTGTTTAAAAAGGTAAGCGTTTGGCTTTCGGTATGGTCATCGTTTGTGTAACGATAGGTTCCCCGCAATTGTTGGGCATATATACCGGTTGAAATGAGAATTAAGATAAGGAAAAGACAGATTTTCATTGCCATTACTTTTCATTCTATGGGGCTGCTGCTAACCACATCCGAACCGATATAAGAATGAACCTGGATAATTTTAAACTGGTTTGCTGAAAGCTTCTCAACAATAAAGATTTTCGAATATGGAAAGTGTTTTTTTCTAAAATATCGTAATGTACGTCTCGCAATTGTAAGACATTTTTAAGCGGAATAATCGTCTTCTCTTTCAACCCGATACTATCCGTTACCCGATACCTGTACTTATTGATTGTCGCAAAGGGTAAGCTTACAATCACTATATTTTTGTCACGAGCGATTGTTTTAAACCCATAAACATCGTATCGATCAGGTAAATATTCGCCGTTTGAATGTGTTGGTTTTTGCTCTCGCTCGAATCTCAGGTTATTCGAATCAGGCTCGAATAATAAATAAAGCTCACCTTTCCCTTTATTCTGAGAATAACCCGAAAAACCAATAAACATGAATAAAATGATAATATATCGTTTCATATTAGTCATTGCATTTTAGCCCTTGCCAAGCAAGGGCACTATAATAACTCATATCAAATTTACTATTATCTATCATATTGCTTTATAGCATTACTCATAATATCAACGCAATATTAAGCTGCATGCGCTGGTCATTAAAGCAATAAGGAGGACAATCGGCATAAATATTTGATCCATCAGAGGATGGTATTTTGACGTTAATTCCATAAAAAAACTCAAAATATTTTGATTTCTTAACTTTTTATATATTTTTGCTTCCCGATGATGAGCAATATACATACATGGCAGTGGCGTCGTAATGCAGAACCGCGTTATGTCGATGTCATGTGTACCTTATAGTTGATCAACCTAAACCTAAACTTAAACCACATTTAAAAACCCGACGTAACCACACGGCGGGTTTTTTGTTTATTATGAAACCGTATAAAGTTCAAACCTATCTTAAAAGACGCTTAGCCGATACGACTACGCCGGTAAGCATTTATCTTCGGTTGCGTGATGTTTTCCCGAATACGATCCTGCTCGAAAGTTCGGATTATCACAGCCGTGAAAATGCGACCAGCTATGTCTGTGCCGGGCCTGTGGCGGGCATCCGGTTAAAAGAGGGGGTATTAAGCACTTACCTGCCCGATGGGACATCCACTGAAAAAACCGAATTTGTACTGACTGATGAAATCAGTGCTTTCAAATCACAGTTTGAAGTGAGCGATGCGATGAGCGAAAAGCATCTTTCGACTGGTCTTTTTGGGTATTTTACCTGGAATGCCGTTCAATATTTTGAGGATATCCGTTTCGGGGCGGTAACGCCCGATGCTGATCAGATCCCGCTGATGCAATATCATATCTATCGCTATATTATTGCCATCGACCATTTTAAGAACGAAATGACGCTGATGAAAAGCACATTCAATGCCGATGAAGATGACGACCTGAGCAAAGTGGAATACCTTATTCAGAATAAGAATTTCCCCGAATACCAGTTTAAGCTTGACGGAAGTGAACAGTCGAACCTCACCGATGAGGGATTCATGCAAATGGTAGAGCAGCTTAAAACGCATATTTACCGGGGTGATGTGTTCCAGATCGTGCCTTCAAGAGCCTTCACACAGCGTTTCCAGGGCGATGAATTTAACGTATACCGCTGCCTGCGTTCCATTAACCCCTCGCCATATCTTTTTTATTTTGATTATGGCAGCTTTAAATTGTTTGGCTCCTCGCCTGAAGCGCAGATTACCATTAAAACCAATGTGGCCAGTATTTTCCCGATCGCCGGGACGTTTAAGCGCACCGGTAATGATGAAGAAGATGTAGCGCTGGCGAAAGCACTGGAGGCCGATCCTAAAGAAAGTGCCGAGCATGTGATGCTGGTTGATCTGGCCCGCAACGACCTGAGCCGTCATTGCAGCGGGGTAGAAGTAAAATCGTTTAAAGAAGTACAGTATTACTCACATCTTATTCATCTGGTATCGAAAGTAAGCGGGAACCTGCAGGAAAACACTACCGCCTTTAAAATCGTGGCCGATACTTATCCCGCCGGAACGTTAAGCGGGGCGCCCAAATATAAAGCCATGCAGCTGATTGATCATTATGAACCTACCGGGCGTAACTTTTATGCCGGAGCCATTGGGTATATGGGCTTCGATAACGATTTTAATCATGCCATTATGATCCGGACCTTTATGAGCAAAAACAACCAGCTGCATTATCGTGCCGGAGCCGGTATTGTAGCCGATTCCGTACCCGAAAAAGAATTACATGAAGTGAATCATAAAATAGCGGCATTAAGAAAAGCCATTGAAATGGCTGAACATCTTCAACAATAAAACCACTCAACCCATCCACAACGATGAAACCCATATTAGTGATCGATAATTACGACAGCTTTACCTATAACCTTGTACACCTGCTGCATGAGCTGGGTTATGAGGCTGAAGTATGGCGGAACGATAAATTTAAACTGGAAGATGTCGCCGCTTACGATAATATCCTGTTATCACCAGGCCCGGGAATTCCTGAAGAGGCCGGCTTATTAATGGATCTGATCAGGACCTATGCCCCGCAGAAGCGGATCCTTGGCGTGTGCCTCGGACAGCAGGCCATTGCCGAAGTGTTTGGCGGCACCTTGTTGAACCTGGGCCGCCCTATGCATGGTATTGCCACGCCGGTTACGGTGCTCGACAATGACGAACCGCTATTTAAAGACTGTCCGTCAACCATGCCTGTGGGCCGTTACCACTCCTGGGTGGTTAATCCCGAAGATCTGCCCAACACCCTTAAAGTAACCGCAACCGATGAAGACGGGCAGATCATGGCTTTGCGGCATACCCGGTATGAAGTGTGCGGTGTACAGTTCCATCCCGAAAGCGTGCTCACCCCCGACGGGAAACAAATCATCAAAAACTGGCTGGAGAACTGACGATGAACATCCTCGATAAAATTGTACAGCAAAAAAAGACGGAAGTAGCAGCGGCAAAACAGCAGAAGCCTATACAGGAGTTGGAAAGCAGCCCATACTTTACCCGTACTCCCTTTTCGTTAAGGGAATTTCTCCTGGCAGAGAACCGTACCGGCATTATTGCCGAATTTAAACGGCAGTCGCCATCTAAAGGGCTCATCAATGGCACAGCAACCGTAGCGGAGGTAACACAGGGTTATAATGAAGCCGGCGCATCCGCCATATCGGTACTCACCGATACCTGTTTTTTTGGCGGTCATGCCCGTGATCTTCTGGAAGCGCGTGCGCTGAATGCCATTCCTTTATTGCGAAAAGACTTTATTCTGGACGAGTACCAGATCCTGGAAGCTAAAGCCTGGGGTGCAGATATCGTACTGCTGATTGCCGCTATTTTAACGCCGAAGCAGATTAAGGATTATGGGACGCTGGCGAAGCGCCTGGGCTTAAACGTGCTGCTCGAAGTGCATGATGCGCAGGAACTACAACGCAGCCTGTGTGAACCCTTAGACGCTATCGGAGTCAATAACCGGAACTTAGGAAACTTTATGGTCGATATTCAGACTTCATTTAAGCTGGCAGAACAGATTCCGGCAGGTTTCCTGAAGATCTCAGAAAGTGCGATCGATAACCCGCAGGTGATCCGCGAACTGCGAACCGCAGGGTATCAGGGCTTTTTAATTGGTGAGAATTTTATGAAAACCGCTCATCCTGCACAAGCCCTGAAAACTTTCGTTAAACAATTGGGTTAGTTCATGGTAACCATATAACATTACAGCAATGTAACAACACATCAATAAACGAATCCGTATCTTTGCATTTTACATGGGAAAACAGAAAACATACGATACCGCGTTAAAGCAGGAACGGGCAGTATTAGTGGGCGTGGCTATCCCCGGCGAAAAACCGGAGCAGACACGGGAATATTTAGACGAACTGGCTTTCCTGGTGGATACCGCAGGTGGAGCCGTAGAGAAGGTCTTTACACAAAAAATGAACCGCCCCGACCGTGCCACCTTTGTGGGTACCGGAAAGCTCGAAGAGATACAGGCTTATGTAAAAGCCGAAGAGATCGACATGGTGGTGTTTGATGATGAGCTTTCGCCTTCACAATTGCGGAACATTGAACGGGAATTGCAGGTGAAGATCTTAGACCGGAGTAACCTGATCCTCGATATTTTTGCCCGAAGAGCGCAGACCGCACAGGCTAAAACGCAGGTAGAGCTGGCGCAACTGCAATATCTCCTTCCCCGCTTAACCCGTTTATGGACCCACCTTGAACGGCAGAAAGGAGGGATTGGAATGCGTGGCCCGGGTGAAACCCAGATCGAGAGCGACCGGCGGATGATCCTCGAAAAAATATCGCTGCTCAAGGAGCGCCTTAAACTGATCGACCGGCAGAATGAAACACAGCGCAAGAACCGCGGACAATTGATCAGGGTAGCCTTAGTGGGCTATACCAATGTAGGGAAATCGACCATTATGAATATGCTTTCCAAGTCGGAAGTGTTTGCCGAAAATAAGCTTTTTGCAACGCTCGATACCACCGTCAGGAAAGTGGTGATTGATAATCTCCCCTTTTTGTTGTCAGATACCGTTGGGTTTATCCGCAAGCTGCCGCATCACCTGGTCGAATGCTTTAAATCGACCCTGGATGAGGTACGTGAAGCCGATATTTTAATCCATGTGGTCGATGTGTCGCATCCTAACTTTGAAGATCAGATACACACCGTTAACGAAACGTTAAACGACCTGGGCGCCGGTGATAAGGAGACACTCATGGTATTCAATAAGATCGATGCCTATGTAACACCGGAGGCCGATGAGTTTAATGAAGATACCCCGGCGCCGCTTACACTGGCCGACTTTAAAAAGAGCTGGATGGCCCGTCATAATGCTCCGGCCATTTTTATTTCGGCAACCCGCAAAGAAAATATGGAAGAGTTTAAGCAGATCGTTTATGATAAAGTGAAAAATATGCATGTAAAGCGTTATCCTTATGATAAACTTTTATATTAAAGATTATGGAAAGTAAAAGACAACAGAAGTTTGCAGGACTGATACAGGAAGAACTTGCCACTATTTTTCAGCGGGAAGGTGCTGCCTATTTACCAAATACGCTGGTCACCATTACGAAGGTCAGGGTTTCACCCGATCTGGCAGTCGCCAAAGTATACCTCAGCTTTTTAAATACAAATAATACCGGGCTTTCTGTGTCTACGGTAAATGCCCATGCGGGTGAAATCCGCTATAAACTGGGTGCACGCATCCGTCACCAGGTCAGAGTGGTACCCACACTTACTTTTTTTGTGGACGATACCAATGAGTATGTAGAACGTATGGACAAGCTGTTCGATAAAATTGCCAGTGAACGGAAAGAGAACGAGACCGGCACCAATGAGCAGGTATAAGTATATCCGCGAGCCGGGAAATTTTATTACCCATGCCATTCCCGCCGTATTCGCTATTCCCGCGCTTTATTTTTTATTACAGGAGGCTACTGATATCCGGGCTTATACAGCAGCATTGCTCTATGGCTTCGGTATGCTTGTTCTTTTCAGTGTAAGCGCCATTTATCATAGCCTGCCCAATACGCCGTACAGCATTCGCCTGTGGCAAAAACTGGATCATTGCTGTATCTACCTGATGATCGCGGGATCGTTTACACCTACCGCTCTATGCGTATTCGACGGCTGGTTAAGCTATACCATGTTGGGTAGCGTATGGCTGATGGCGGCTATTGGCTGTGCACTGAAGATTTTTAACCGGCTCAAAGGCGGGGCACTCTCGACCGGGCTTTATATTGCGATGGGCTGCCTGGTACTGCCTTTTCTGAAAGAAATGCTTGGTATACTGTCCTGGAGCGCGATCTTCTGGTTGATATTGGGCGGCGCGTTTTATATCGGCGGTACGTATTATTATGCAAAAGATAAAAGGATGAACCGTTTTTTTCATAGCCATGAATTATGGCATGTATTTGTCAATATGGGCGCGTTATCACATTATATTTATAATTATGTTTATGTGTTTAAGTAATTGTTACATTGCTTCATTGCTCCATTGTTGCCATCAGCGATATAACCATACAACCATATAACAATTTAGCAATACAACCATTCAGCAATATAAACCCCACCAAAGAAATATGCGCCTAACTTTACGGATCTTTGCCCTGCTTGACGCCTTATCGCTCACGTTTATGGGGATGCAGCTCTGGTATATTGCCGGAAATTTTCAGGCATTGAGCGACAGGCCTTCCGAAAAGATACAGGCCGTTCTCCTGTTTCCGATGTTTGTACTGGTGATGGCAGGCGCTATAGGATTATTTCTTTACAAGAAATGGGCTTTCTTCCTGTATTATGTACAATTCCCTTTCCGGCTTTATTTATGGGTATTTACACTGGGCTTTATTACGCTTTTACCCGAAGCATTTAATGATTACGAAGGGAAGTGGTTTGAACCCCTGCTAAAGGTTTGTTTTGCAGCAGAGTTTATACGGCTCTTTCTGAGCATCCGGATGCATCGTATGCGAAATAGAGAATAATTAATTATATTTATATAATTAAAATCATCTGTTATGAAACCCAAAAAACTATTTATGATGTGTTCGCTCTTATTTCTCGTACTGCTGGGTGCATGTTCGAAAGATCTGAACACCAAAGTGAAAATGAATTCGAAATGGATACTGACCTCGTGGCCGGGAAATAGTCTTCCCGCAAACGGCAGCGCCACCCTGAACATCAGCGATGCGAATAAGATCGGCGGAAAATCGTTCTGTAATACCTACGGCGGTACGGCTGTTTTTAATGGTAATGCCATCCAGTTCAGCCAGCTGATCAGCACTAAAATGTACTGTACCGAGCTTGCTGCAGCTGAGGATAAATATCTGGCCGATCTGCAATCCGTAAATGCAGGCAGCCTGGCCGGCAATAAGCTCACGTTAATGAAAGATGGAAAAGTATTGCTGATCTTTAGCCGGGCAGAATAACGATCCGGTTGTTTAACCGCTTTTATGATCTTCAGGCTTGATGAAAATAATTTGTCTTTTCCCGACCCGGCATTGGCTGAGGCCGACGGATTACTGGCCATTGGAGGGGATTTAAGTACGGAACGATTGCTGCATGCTTATCGGAATGGTATTTTTCCCTGGTTTAATGAAGACGACCCCCTGCTATGGTTTTCGCCGCATGAGCGCTGTGTGATCTTTCCCGACCGGATAAACATCAGTAAGAGCATGCAAAATGAATTACGCAAAGAGCGGTTCCGTCTTACCGAAAACCAGGCTTTTGAGGAGGTCATCGCCGCATGTGCAACGGTACCGCGTACCGGGCAGCAGGGCACCTGGATCAATTCCGCTATGCAGGAGGCCTATACCCGGCTTCATCGGCAGGGTGTGGCGCAAAGCATTGAAGTATGGATGGACGGGGAACTGGCCGGGGGTTTATACGGTCTTAAGATGGGTACGGTATTTTGTGGAGAGAGTATGTTTAGTAAGGCTGCTAACGCCTCTAAAGCAGCCTTAATTTATCTTGCCCGGAAAGAAGGACTTACCCTGATCGACTGTCAGCTCCCTAATTCCCATTTGATGCGTATGGGTGCCGAAATGATTAGCCGGGAAGCCTATATGGCCCTGTTAACCGGGGGATCAATTCAATAATTCCCGGATGTCTTCCCGGCTGAGGGACTTAAAGAAGCTCTCTTCGGTTGTAATGAGTGAACTGGCCAGCGATCTTTTCCGCTTTTGCAGGGCAAGGATCTTTTCTTCTACCGTGTCTTTTGAAATAAACTTGTAAATAAAAACCTTCTTGTCCTGCCCGATGCGATGGGTACGGTCGATCGCCTGCTGCTCCACAGCCGGATTCCACCAGGGATCAAGAATAAACACGTAATCGGCCTGGGTTAAATTTAATCCCACACCCCCGGCTTTTATCGAGATCAGGAAAACCTTTAAGGATTCGTTCTGTTGAAATCGGGCAACAATTTCACCCCGGTTTTTTGTCGCCCCATCTAAATAGGCATAAGCGATCCCATCCTTGTCAAGTGCATTCCGCAAAATGGAAAGGTGTTTAACGAACTGTGAAAAGATAAGCACCTTATGCCCGCCTTTCAGCACATTATCGAGGGTGTGCAGCACGTCTTCAAATTTTCCCGAATCAGCATTATAGGTGTCGTCAACCATCTTAGGATGGTTGGCCAGCTGCCGTAATACGGTAAGCCCCTGCAAAAGCTGGATCTGCTTTTGTGCTGAAGTGCCTTCGTCCATCTGATGAAGCAGGTCATTCCGGTAGGCTGATTTGGTCTTTTCATAATAAGAAGCCTGGTCTTCGCTCATATCGCAATAAAAAATATGCTCTGTTTTTGGCGGAAGCTCGGCGGCCACCTGCTCTTTGGTACGGCGCAGGATGAACGGTTTGATCAGCGCCTGTAGTTTCCGCGCCTTATCTTCATCTTTTCTTTTTTCAATGGCCTGTACATATTCTTCATTAAAGAACGACTGCGTACCTAATAAGCCCGGATTCAGAAAGGTAAGCTGTGTCCAGAGATCGCTCACTGAATTTTCGACCGGTGTGCCGCTGAGTACCAGCTTGTGCTTCGATTTCAGGGCTCTTACGGCTTTAAATGCTTTTGAAGACGGGTTCTTTATGTTCTGGCTTTCATCTAAAATGATATAATTAAAATAGAACTGGCTCATATGCTCCATATCTACGCGGGTAATGCCATACGTGGTCATGATCAGGTCGTATTTACTGAAGATGCGGATATCTTTATTACGGAAGGTACCGGTATGCGTATGGATCTTAAGACCGGGCGTAAATTTCCGGGCTTCATTCAGCCAGTTATACACCAGTGAGGTGGGCATCACGATCAGCGATGTGCTGTGTGTGGCGTTTTGCTCATCATCCTCCTTTATTTTCTGCAGCATAGCCAGGGTCTGGATGGTCTTTCCCAAACCCATATCGTCGGCCAGGCATCCCCCGAAATGATATTCCCGCAAAAAGCTGAACCAGTTATACCCGGCTTTCTGGTAATGCCGCAGATCACCTTTAAAACGTGCGGGCATAGGCGTGTCGGCAATGTGCTCAAAATCGGTTAAACGCTGTAGTTTCCGGCTGAGCGTCACGTTGGCAATGCTGTCTTCGGCAAGATCGTTAATCAGGCCGATATGATGTTTCTTCAGTTTTAACTGTTTACCGCTTTCTGCCAGGCTGAGCAGGCTGCTGTATTGGGTAAACCATTTTTCGGGAATGATGGCGATCTCCCCGTCGGGCAGAATAAATTCTCTTTTTTTATGGAGGATATGCTGTTTCAGCGCCATAAAAGGGATCGGGTAAGGCCCAAAATAGACTACCGCGCGGATATCGAACCAGTCATTATCTTCGCTGATCTCGAAATCAATTTTGCTGGAACCGAAAACAAAGCGTTTTGCCGTACCGGTCTGTTCCAGTTCAAAACCATTGTCTTTTAAGGTATCGATATGTTCATTCACCCAGTTGATGAGCGCATATGAGGCGTCCTCCCCCTCATGTATATCGGCCAGTTCAAGATGGGGAAAAAGGGCGCTTGTTTTTTTAAGGCCGAGCGCCATAAGAAAGGCAAATTGCTGTTTTTCCCACTCATGGTTTCTTTTGATCCGTGTAAACGTGTACTGATCACCGTTTTTCTTCAGACGAACGGTTACCTTTTGTTCGTTGCCCATGGCAAAAACATATTCCCCGTATTTAAAATACAATTGGATCTGCGATATACCATGTTCTACAAAGATCACTTTGATCACGGGGATCGCTTCATGTTTTTCTGTCCGGATATCGAAACCTTCAGCATATACATGGTATTTTTCGATCAGCGGAGCGACAAATTTTTCGAAATAGGTAGCCTCGGTGGCTTTGGGGATAGTAATATACCGTTTATTCAGAAAAGGCATTAATTTTTTGCCTTCGATTTGCTGCTCAAAGAAATACAGCACATCATTGAGCAGCAGCCATGCCGGCTGATTGCAGATCACCTGTGCCTCTTTGAACATGAAATCGATGCGCATGCCCTGATATTTGAGGGTGGGGAAATAACGGGTCTCCGTCTCATTTCGCCTGAAATGAAATAAAACTGTAGCCGCTTCTGTCGCCAGTTCAATTTTCCGTTCAGCGGGCCAGCCGTCTTTATCCATCAGATAGAGTCCGTTCTTTTCTTTTAAGATCTCCAGCACTTCAGCCAGCTTCTTTTCTATTTTAGGCCGTACATTCTCGTAAAAGCGGTTATCGAAGAACCTGCTGAAAAACTCGAGGGGCCGTATCGGTTTTTTATAGTATTTCTTGATGATATAATCCTGCTCTGTATCATCGAGGATGCGGATCAGCTTAAAATCGAGTTCTGTTAAATGTCTTGAAAATTCTTTTGCCGTATGACTGAATAAACGCTGGTAGGTAAGCGAAAAATCACCCTGGGGATTGAGCTGAACGATGTGGGGTTCAATTAAAAAACCTAAAAATGCATGTTTGCATAAGGAATATACAATCTTACAGGGAGCAGAACTATTTACGCGTAACATCGGCTAATGACAAAAAGAAAGAAAGGTAAGCAGCTAAAAAATCTTAAAAGTACATCAAATTGTTGGTTATTCAAAGTGATATTGTTCGTCGAAGAATAGAGGGCATTCGTCTAAGGAGGTCTGCATGTGGTCTAAAAGCCAGTGTCATCATGCAACGTTTTTGACCGCTTATCGTCTTAATCATGTTGCCGGTCAATAAGATGCCGGTAAACACCCATCATTAACAGTTAAATAACATAAAAAATTATAGTATGAACACTTCTATTAAAAATGTACTCGCCACTGTATTTGCCATCTTCGTTCTGGCTTATACCGCGAATGCCTCGGCAGCTAAGCCGGAAAATAATCTTAATGGCAAAACCATAAGCAGCATAAAGAACGTCCGTCACCTGGTAGTAAGCGGCAATGTAACGGTTTTCCTGCTTCAGGCCGAAACCGAAAGTGTAAAACTGTGTGGCCATACCGACGTTAAACAGGTAACGGTCCGGCAGGATGGCGATGTATTAAAAGTAAGCGCTTCACAAAACCAGCCGGTTACCGTAGCCATTTATGTGCGAAATCTCAGCACGATTGATGCGGCCGGTAATGCTTCGGTAAGCACTTCGGGTAAGATCAGCTTTTTAGGCCTTGATGTGCTGCTGAAAGATCATGCTAAAGCCGATATACAGGCGTCGGTAGTCAGCCTGTATACCTCCTTAAAAGATGATGCCAGCTTAACATTAAGCGGTTCGGCGCAGGAACATACGTCGGTTTTGGGTGCCTTCGCCCGGTTGGATATGAACCGGTTTACAGCGGCAAACACATCGATCATCAGCCAGCCGGTCACCTTAATATCCGGCGTTCGTTATTAACGGATAACGCTCCCCGCTTCAAAAGCCTGTTGCGGGGCAACAAACGTTAAGCGGCCCTGGGGATCTTCAGCCATTAAGATCATGCCCTGCGACACAATCCCCTTGATTTCGCGTGGCGCCAGGTTCACCAGCACACTTACCTGTTGCCCGATGATCTCTTCAGGCGTATAGTATTCGGCAATTCCCGATACCACGGTGCGTTCGTCTATACCTGTATTCAAGGTTAATTTGAGCAGCTTTTTGGTCTTCTCTACCTTTTCGGCAGCTACGATTGTTGCCACGCGGATGTCGATCGCACTGAAGTGCTCAAACGGGACATCAGGCTTTGCAGATGCCGCTTTTTGACCTGCTGCGGCATTTTCAGCTTTGCTGTTGTTCAGCTTGCTGATCTGCGCTTCCACATCCTGGTCTTCGATCTTGGAGAACAGCAACTCCGGTTTGCCTAACTGGTGTCCGCGCTTTAAAAGGTGGATGCTTCCCGCCTCATCCCAGGTATAGCCGCCCGAGTTTAGCATCTGCATCAGCTTGCCCGCCGTAAAAGGAAGGAAAGGTTCGATTAAAATGCGCAGATTGGCAGCCATCTGTAAGCTGATGTTTAAAATGGTTCGTACACGGTCTTCATCGGTCTTAATAACCTTCCAGGGTTCGGTATCGGCAAGGTATTTATTTCCCAGGCGGGCCACATTCATCACTTCGGCCAGGGCCTCCCGGAAGTGATAATGCTCAATGGCTGCGCCAATCCTGGCCGGGGCAGCGGCGAGTTCGTCGATCACCGCCTGATCTTCGCTGGTTACCGCCATTAAAGTAGGCACCTTACCCTCGAAATACTTTTGGGTGAGCACGGTAACGCGGTTCACAAAATTACCGAGGATGGCGACGAGCTCATTATTATTGCGTGCCTGGAAATCTTTCCAGGTAAAGTCATTATCTTTTGTTTCGGGTGCAGTAGCGGTAAGCACATAACGAAGCACATCCTGTTTGTCTTTAAAATCAATCAGGTATTCGTTCAGCCATACGGCCCAGTTCTTAGAGGTAGATATCTTCTGGCCCTCCAGATTTAAAAATTCATTTGCCGGCACATTATCGGCTAAGATATAATCGCCATGCGCCATGAGCATGGCCGGAAAGATGATGCAATGAAATACAATATTATCCTTCCCGATAAAGTGTACGAGTTTCGTATCCTCCTGTTTCCAGTATTCTTCCCATCCGCACTGGTCGCTTTCGGCCTGGCGGATATAATATTCTTCGGCTTTAGGGTTCCAGATACCGAGCTTCATATAGTTGCAGAGCTCTTTTGTTGCTGAAATATAGCCGATCGGAGCATCAAACCATACATAAAGCACCTTACCATCGGCGCCCTTTACCGGTACTTTTACACCCCAGTCGAGATCGCGGGTCATGGCGCGCGGCTGTAATCCGGCATTGAGCCAGCTCTGGCACTGGCCGTACACATTGGGACGCCATTCTTTATGGCTTTCGATATAGGCCCGTAAACGGTCTTCATATTTATCTAAAGGCAGAAACCAGTTTTTAGTTTCCCGGCGCACCGGTGTTTCACCGGATAAGGTCGATTTCGGGTGGATAAGATCCGTAGCATTCAGGCTGCTGCCGCAGCTTTCACATTGATCGCCATAGGCATTTTCATTACCGCATTTCGGACATGTACCGGTAATATAGCGGTCGGCCAGAAAAGTACCGGCTTTTTCATCATAGTATTGTTCTGTGACTTGTTCCATAAAAACACCGTCGTTATACAGCTTCTCAAAAAAGTCTTCGGCTGTTTGATGGTGGGTAAGCGAAGAAGTACGGTGATAGATATCGAATGAAATACCGAACTCCTGGAACGAATCGCCAATGATCTTATGATATTTATCCACCACCTGTTGCGGCGTGATCCCTTCTTTTCTTGCTTTTAACGTAATCGGTACGCCATTCTCATCAGAGCCACAGATAAATTTAACATCTTTTTTACAGGCACGCAGATAGCGCACATAGGTGTCGGCAGGTAAGTAAACGCCGGCCAGGTGCCCGATATGTACCGGGCCGTTGGTGTAAGGCAATGCTGCCGTTACGGTATATCTTTTTATTTTATCGTTATCCAAAACTATTTTTTTATTTTGCAAAGATATTGAAACGGTTTAAAATTTATCGGATTATTTGATGATTAAACAGCCTGCGCATTTAAAAAAAGGCGATAAAGTCGCGATCGTTTGCCCGGCAAAGAAATTGCCGCGATCTATTGATGAAGGAATGGCGATCTTACGATCGTGGGGGCTTGAGGTTGTCACAGGACATACCGTAACCGGGAGTTATCACCAGTTCTCGGGTACCGATGCTGAACGTACTGCCGACCTGCAGCAATATCTCGATGATTCTGAAATAAAAGCGATCATTGCCGGAAGAGGCGGTTATGGAACGATACGGATTATCGACAAACTTGATTTTACGGGATTTAACCGGCAGCCCAAATGGCTGGTCGGCTTTAGCGATATTACCGTATTACTATCCCATACCTTAGCCGTATGGCAAACCCAAAGCATCCATGGCCAAATGCCCTATACGTTTAAGGAGAGTACACCCGAAGCCCTGCAAAGCCTTAAAGGCTGCCTTTTTGGTGAGCCGTTAAGGTATTCCTATACGAGTGCCTTTAAGAACAGGCCGGGCAATGCACGGGGGATGCTGATTGGTGGAAATCTGACGTTGCTGCTTGCCGTAGAGGGTTCCGTATCGGAAATGGATTATGACGGGAAAGTCCTGTTCATTGAAGATGTGGGAGAACATGAATATGCGATCGACCGGATGATGCGGACACTGAAGCGAAAGGGCAGGCTGAACCATTTAAAGGCTTTGATTGTTGGTGCATTTAATGAGTTGGGTGAAGAATCCATTCCGTTCGGGCAAACGCCGGAAGAAGTGATTTGGGAATTGGTGAAAGAATATGATTACCCGGTTTGTTTTCATTTCCCTACGGGGCATATTGACGATAACCGGGCCATGGTGCTGGGTGCTGAGGTAAGCCTGGAAGTAACCGGTCAACACGTTCATTTTAATTATGTATAAATATGGCAGTATTAGAAAGTTTGGGAAAGTATCGTAACACCGGGTTATTGGTGTTGCGTATAGGTTTAGGAATCATGATGATGTTACATGGTTTTCCGAAATTGTCGGGCGGGGTAGAGACCTGGACAAAAGTGGGTGGCAGCATGAAACTGATCGGAATTGATTTTGTGCCGGTGTTCTGGGGGTTTATGGCTGCGCTGGCAGAAGGTATGGGCGGATTGTTCCTGCTGCTTGGTTTGTTTTTCAGACCGGTAATGATCTTCCTGGTGCTGACGATGGCGATGGCCGCCACGGTTCATTTGTCTGATCCAAAACAAGACCTGATGGATGCTTCACATGCCATCGAATTAGGGATTGTATTTTTAGGCTTATTGTTTATCGGTCCGGGAAAATACAGTATCGATAAAAAGTAGCTAATACGTCTCGCTGTCGGGCGGAATGCCGTAATCTGCAAATTCGATCTCCTGTTTCTGCTTTGCCTTTTTCCCTTTAAAGATGGATTTTACAAAATTAAAGATCCCTGACAGGCTTTCGGCATTTAAGGATTTGCCTACATTTCTGGAGACCAGGGCTGCTAAGGCCTTTGTGATAAAGCCCGAACCCCTGAAAAAAGTACTGTTCATCAGCAATGGTAATACGATCGACATCAGTTTACTGCTGATATGAGTCTTTTCATCGAGTTTGAGTAAACCATTTGGTGTAGCGTATTTTTTGAATAAGTTACCGAGGGTAAACTGTTTAAAATAGGCTTTGGTATCGTTTTTAAGCTGTACTTCCCGATACAGATAATCTGCTTTTACACGGGACATTTCGATATGCAGCTCAGCTAAATTTTGTATGTTCTTTGTTGTCGTCATCGTTTTTGTCGGCTACTTTACTGAAATACTTCTTAATAAACAGGTTGATCAGGCCAGGCTCAATGAATTTATCTTTAATCAGATAAAGCAGGATCGCGAACAGGAGATAAATCCCTGCTACTGCACCAAACCCACGGGTATGACTTCCCAGAACATCGGAAAGAAAGAAGGCCAGGGTAAGGGTGCCGAACAAAAAAGCTAAAATAAAGCAGATAATGACGGCAGCATTCGTGATCAGATCGGCAAATATTTTTGACCCTTTTTCTACGGCCGATAAGCGAATATAATCCACACGGGTATTCACATAATCTTTGGCGTCAGAAAGAAGGGTTTCTATATCTTTTTCTTTATTTTCTTCCATTACTTTACTCCTGTTTTAGAAGGGTCACACTCATCCTGCCGACCGGTACACTGAACCTGTCGCCGTGTGACCGGTGAGGCAATCGTTAAGCATTAACCCCGCAGGCGACCGGTGCAAGAGAACAATCACCTGCGAGGCTGTTTATATAAGCCTGTCAAAGCCTTAAACATGTTCTACTTCGTCTGAATATTCGTTTTCAACATCCCTGAGCTTTCCTTTAATGGAATCGACCACTTTGTCTTTTAAGCTCGACAGGTTATTGATCTCATTGGCCGCTTTTTCTTTGATCGAATCGCCGAAATCTTTTAACGACTGGCTGAGTTTATCACGTGTTTCACTTCCTTTGTCAGGTGCAAATAGTAACCCTAATGCTGCTCCGGCAGCTAACCCGGCTAAAAGCGCTACCACTACTTTTGAATTATCATTCATCTTCTTCATTTTTAAAGTTAAACCATCAATTAATATTTATAAGCGGAAGTTTATGGCTCCTCCTGTTCCTGAATATTCTTTAAGCGTTCCAGTCGTTCGGATGCTTTCGCACTTGTTTCATAGATCCGGATCAGCAAAAAGAAGTAAGAAAACAGCAGCGGGCCGAAAACAAGTCCTAATATACCGAATAAGGGTACACCAATAACCACGCCAATTACCGTGATCACGGGATGAATATTTCCAATTTTTTTTGCGATCATAAACCGCAATACATTATCGATGTTGATAATGACCACAAAACCAAAGATTAACATGGCCCAGCCGCCGAAGGTATTTCCGTTCACCATCTGCAGTAATGCGGCCGGCACAAATACAACAGGAGGTCCTAAAACCGGTACAAATGAAATAAAAGTGGTGATCACCCCCCAGAATAAAGGATCATTATAATCCAGCACATAGAAAGCAAGGCTTACCAGCGAACCCTGTACAATGGCAATGAAGCCCTGACCCAATACATTGGCATAGGTAATATTTCGCATTTCCTCCGCAAAGCGCATCGCATTCTGGATACGGAAAGGGGCATATTTTAAAAGTGTTTGTTCAAAAGCTATTCTTTCGACCAGCATAAAGTACAGTAAAAAGTACATCAGCAATAAGCCGAATACAATATTGAACACACCGCTGATCAGGGAGGGGAACAATCCTGTAGCCCATGTGCCGGCGCTCCGGATCCCGTCTTCGATCATTTCGGTCGCTTTTTCGCTGAACTCGAACAGGTGCTTTATCTTATTCAGCAAATTGGTGAAATAGATCTGGTCATTATTAAGCTCCGTGATCTTGGTGATCACCATACTGCTTAAGCCATAAAAAGGAAGGACCAGCACAATTAAGGAAAGAAATAGCAGTAAGACCGCCGTAAACCGTTTATTCCATTTTTTCTTTTCGGCCAGGTGAATATACGCCGGACGCAAAATCGTATATAAGACCAATGTGCTCAGGATAGAGCTGAATATCCCCTGTAAAGAATAAATGATCAGTCCGCCTAAAGCGATAATGATAACCAAGTTAATGTTGCTCCGTTGCTTGTAATTGAATATCGACATGCGGGGGTCTTAAAACGACCTATTTATCGAGGTCGATGGCTTTCATTTTGTTATAGAGGGTTTTCCTGTCGATATTAAGCATCTTTGCCGCTTTGGTCTTGTTGAAGTTTACTTCTTTCAGCACATTCAGGATGGTGTCGTATTCTGCTTCAAGCGCCGCATTTTTAAGATCGCGCGGTTTTTCCGATTTCGCAATGCTCTCTACGGCAGCTTCCATGACGCTGGCTTTGGCATAGGTCGATATTTCAAGCGGGAGTGCTTTCAGCTGGATTTCATCACTCTCGGTTAATAAGGTTGCCCGTCGTACCACATTCTTTAATTCGCGTACATTTCCCGGCCAGTTGTAGGTAAGAAAGCATTCTTCTACTTCGGGTGAGAACGAAACGACATTCCGGTTAAGTTCTTCATTGGCCATTTTCAGGAAGGTATGGGCAAAGATCATAATGTCTTTTCCCCGTTTACTGATCGGTGGCAGCTGGATCGAGAACTCATTAAACCGGTGGTACAGATCTTCTCTGAACCGTCCTTTCTGAATGGCTTCCTGGAGATTTTCATTGGTGGCGACAATGATCCGTACATCGAGCTCGATTTCTTTGGTGCTTCCTATGCGCTTAATTTTCCTTTCCTGTACGGTTCTGAGCAGCGCGGCCTGGATGTCGTACGATAAATTGCCGACCTCGTCCAGGAAGAGCGTGCCGCCGTTGGCCATTTCAAAATGGCCGATCTTGGTATAAAGCGCACCGGTAAAGGCACCCTTTTCATGGCCGAAAAATTCACTGCCCGCAAGTTCTTTGGTGAGTGAGCCGCAGTCCATCGCTACAAAAGGCTTGTCTTTTCGCGGACTGTTTAAATGAATGGCCTTTGCCACCGATTCTTTTCCGGTACCGCTTTCGCCATTCAGGATCACGCTGTAATTCGTGGGAGCCACGAGCATGATCTGTTTAATGAGATCTTTAGAGGCCTGGCTCTGGCCGGTTACAAAGGCCTCGGTTTCTATAAATGATTTTTGATTCTTTTTTGGTTCTTTGATGTCCGGTTCGGGCATACTGGCATTTAAGGCGATCTGGGTTTCAATAGCCTTATTAATTGTGTTCAGGATCTCATCCGGATAAAGCGGCTTGGTAATATAATCGTAGGCGCCAAGTTTGATCAGCTCAACCGCCAGCTTAATATCTGAATAACCGGTAATAATGATGACGCCGGTTTTTGGATAATGCTCCTTGATGTGAATGAGCATATCTTTGCCGTCAGTATCCTCCAGCCGGTAATCGCACAGTACCAGATCGAAATGTTGACGCGTCAGATGATCCAGCGCTGCATTTCCGCTGGTTACCGTTTCTACACTAAACGAATTCCGGGTTAAAAATTTGGATAACAGAAGCCCGATATTTACCTCGTCGTCTACTATAAGTATCTTTTTCATAGCCGTATAAATGTATTAATTATCCAGCCTTAAATATAATTAAATATTTGTTATGGGCAATATTTTCTACACCAATCTTTACGCCCCTTTAAACACCGCTTTCCGTTTTTCCAGAAAAGCCGCAACGCCCTCTTTGAAATCTTCCGTTTTAAAGCAGCCGGCAAATTCATCCATCTCCGTGTCGAAGCCGTTCACCTCCGGATCAAGCGAGGCATTAATGGCCCGTATGGCTGCGGCCACGGCCAGGGGAGCACGGGAACTGATTTTGGCTAAGAGCGCTTCGGCTTTAGTGATCAATTCGCCGGCAGGCACCACCTCGTTCACAAGTCCGATCTGTTGGGCCTTTTCAGCGGTGATCATATCGGCCGTGGTGATCATTTCCATCGCCCGGCCTTTTCCAACTAATTGCGTAAGTCGCTGTGTACCTCCATATCCGGGAATTAAGCCCAGTGTAACTTCAGGAAGGCCAAGTTTAGCACTTTCAGCCGCGATACGGATATGACAGGCCATCGCCAGTTCAAGGCCGCCGCCTAAAGCAAATCCATTGATAGCGGCCACAAAGGGTTTCGGACAATGGGCAATAGCGTCAAATACGGTTTGCTGACCTCTTTGAGCCAGTTCCTTACCCTGATGAACATCATAATCACTAAACTCCGAAATGTCGGCTCCGGCCACAAACGCTTTTTCGCCTGCGCCGGTTAAGAGTACGCCCCTGATGTCCGGATCCTGCACTGTTGTGGCCACGGCATCGGCCAGTTCTTCCAAAGTCGCCTTATTTAAGGCATTTAATTTACTTTCGCGGTTAATCGTGATATAAAGGATATGTCCCTTTTTTTCCGTTAAAATATTCAGATAGGTCATAGTTTAAAAAGTTCTGTGTTCAACAACCCAGTTTTCAATATAGGTTACAATAGAGGCCATCGACGTTCCCGGGGCAAACAGGCTGCCCACGCCTAATGCCTGCAGGGCAGCCATGTCTTTTTCGGGGATGATCCCCCCGCCGGTCAGCAAAACATCATTCATTCCTTTTTCTTTCATCAGCGTGATGATCTTCGGAAATACGGTCATATGTGCGCCCGAGAGGATGGAAATGCCAATGGCGTCTACATCCTCCTGTAAAGCCGTGTTCACCACCATTTCGGGGGTTTGACGCAATCCGGTATAAATCACTTCCATGCCGGCATCGCGCAGGGAGGTCGCAATCACTTTTGCACCCCTGTCGTGCCCGTCTAAGCCCACTTTTGCCACCAGTACCCGTATAGGCCTGTTTAACGTCCTGTTCATACCTCGTCAGATTGGTTTTAAAGCTGTAAATGTAAAAATTTTTAGCTGAAAACAATATGCTCATAAGCCCGGGTAATTTCTTAACTTTGACGCTCAAATTTTAAAGTTATGAGCGAAGAAAAATCATTGAACTTTATTGAAGAGTTAATAGAGCATGATTTAAAGACCGGAAAATATAAGACTTTAGTTACACGATTTCCGCCAGAACCCAATGGCTATCTCCATATTGGCCATGCGAAGGCCATTTGCCTCAATTTTGGGTTAACTTTAAAATATGGCGGCTATACTAACCTGCGTTTTGACGATACCAACCCGGTAACCGAAAAAACCGAATATGTGAACAGCCAGCAGGAAGATATTCACTGGTTAGGCTTTAACTGGAAAAATGAATTATATGCGTCTGATTATTTCGATCAATTGTACGGTTTTGCGGTACAGCTGATTGAAAAAGGACTCGCTTACGTAGATCATAGCACGGCCGAAGAAATTGCGGCGCAGAAAGGAACACCTACCGAGCCCGGTACGCCGGGTGTTTACCGTGACCGCAGCATAGCAGAGAACCTCGACCTGTTTACGCGGATGAAGCAGGGTGAATTTCCGGACGGCGCCTGCACGCTCCGGGCAAAAATCGATATGGCCAGTCCGAACATGCTGATGCGTGACCCGATCATCTACCGGATCAAACATGCGCATCACCATCGCACCGGCGATGCCTGGTGTATCTATCCGATGTATGATTTTGCCCATGGCCAGAGCGACAGTATTGAGCACATTACCCACTCGATCTGTACCCTGGAATATGTGGCACATCGTGAACTGTACGACTGGTTTATTGCCCAATTGGGGATCTTCCCGTCTAAACAATATGAATTTGCCCGTTTAAACCTGACCTATACGGTCATGAGCAAGCGGAAACTGCTGCAGCTTGTTAACGAAGGACTGGTAAGAGGCTGGGATGATCCGCGTATGCCTACCATCAGCGGGCTGCGCAGAAGAGGCTATACGCCGGAGAGTATCCGCGGGTTTTGTGATCGTATCGGTATCGCAAAGCGGGAAAACCTGATCGAACTGAGTTTATTAGAGTTCTGCATCCGTGAAGACCTGAATAAAAAAGCCACCCGCGTGATGGCGGTACTGGATCCGGTTAAGCTGGTGATCACGAACTATGCCGCCGGAAAAGAAGAGATCCTTATTGGAGAGAATAATCCGGAGGCGGAGGATAAAGGCGGAAGCCGTGAAATCCCATTCAGCCGGGAGCTGTGGATAGAACGGGAAGACTTTATGGAAGAACCGGCCAAAAAATGGTTCAGACTGGCTCCGGGTGCGATGGTGCGTTTAAAACATGCCTATATCGTACAATGTACCGGTTTTAAAAAGGATAGCCATGGCAGGATTACCGAAATCGAAGCCGAATATATTCCTGAATCGAAAAGCGGTGAAGATACCAGCGGGATTAACGTAAAAGGAACCATTCACTGGGTAAGCGCAGCGCATGCGAAAACAGCCGAAGTAAGATTGTATGACCGGTTGTTCAGCGTCGAGTCGCCTGACCATGAAGAGGGCGATTTTAAGGAGTACCTGAATCCGGGCAGTATGGAAATCATCGAAAATGCCTGTATCGAACCCTATCTTGCACAGGTAAACGAGCATCAGCCTTATCAGTTTATCCGGAAAGGTTATTTCTGCGTCGATAAAGATTCAACGGCAGAAAAACTGGTGTTTAACCGTACGGTAACCCTTAAAGAAACCTGGAAGCCGAAGCACTAAATGTTAAGCGAACAGTGCTTATCACTCAACGCCTGGCGCTTCCTTTATGCTCTCCGTGCTAATACGTAGAAGAATATACCCTGTTTTAGGTATTCTATTCCTATAGGCGCTAAACTATTTTTGTTGTATAAATTTTAATCTTAAACAATTATGAAGAATTTTACAATGAAAACATTAGCCCTTGCCCTGGTGGCTTTAGGCTTAAGTATCAGTACTTCGTTTGCACAAACGTACAGTAAAGGCGATAACCTGTTAAACCTGGGTATTGGTCTTGGCGGTGGCTTTGGTACACCGATCGGCTTTAGTTATGAGCATGGTTTTTCGGATAAGATTAGCGGTGGTGTGTATGCATCTTATTCATCAGAAGAGATGCCGGTGTGGACAAGCACATTAAAATGGACCTATATTTTAGCGGCAGCACGTGCCTCTTATCACTTTGATTTTGGTGTTGAAAATCTGGATCCTTATGTAGGTGTGATCTTAGGTTATAATGCCGCTTCTTCAAAATGGACGGGTGCATCTTTCCCAACGGCAAAAGCCGGTGGTGTGATCTATGGTGGCCATGCCGGTGCAAGATATTTCTTCTCTGAAAAAATCGGGGTCTTTGCTGAGGCAGGTTATGGTGTCGGAACCTTAAATGTAGGTCTTACCTTTAAACTCTAAGACGGATCTTATTAAAAGTCAAAAAGCCGCCTGCAGAAACAGGCGGCTTTTTGTTTTACAAATATTTCTTATACACATTGTATAAAAGTATTTTATCTGTTTCGGTCAGTGTTCGTGAAATATCGGTTTGCACGAAGTGAATTTTAAAAGCCTCGATCGCATTGCTCAGATTTGTCGTATTATAACCAATAACACGCAGGGCCAGTACCGGGTCAAAGCCATCGGGAGGAAGTGTTAATACCTCATCATACCAATAGCCAAAGCCTCTGTCGGCTAAGGTTTTCCAGGGAAAGTTCTTCGGGTCGTTTTTACGCCCCGGCGCATAATCGGCATGACCGATAAAGTTGGCCGTCGGGATGGCATACTTCTTCTTTAAAGTGGCCAGTACCGAACACAGGCTGTTGATCTGAGCCTCTGTCCAGAGATCGGTTGTCCCGTTATTATCCATCTCAATACCAATCGAACAGGAATTCATATCGGTAATCGAACCCCATTTACCCACACCGGCATGCTGTGCCCTTAAATAATCGTTCACCATCTGGTATACCTTGCCATCGCGGCCAATCACATAATGCGCACTGGTTTGCGGACGTTTGATCGTAAAGGTCTTTAAGGTTTGTGCGGTTGAATCCTGAGCCGTATGATGAATGATCACATAATTAGGCTTACGCATGCTCATATTCACCGTACCTACAAAATGCTGCTCATTATCCAGTGAATCGATACGCTGATCAGCAGGAGGCATCGACTTGATGGTCTTCGAAAATTCTTTGGCCATACGCTTATATTCTTTGTCGCTCGCTGCATATTTAGAGCTGCTGCAACTGCTTATGATGATGGCTGCTGCAAGGAGGGCTCCTATTCCGCAGAAGCCGGATTTCTTTAATAACATGGTGTCGGGTAAATTAATTTGATAAATTAAAGCTATTTTTTTTGCTAATTTAGTGCTTTGAATCCTTAAGGGAAATAAAATTATAAACTTTACACCATGACAAAAAACGGGAGCCTGTTATTTATAGGATTATCACTATGCATCGGCATGACAGCGTGCAATTCCACATCCACGACATCATCTGATCGTACCAAAAAAACAAACGACACCCTGCAGGATTATGTAGCCGACAGGATAAAGATCTATGAAAAAGTAAAACTCACCACAGACCTCAATCAGCTGAGTCCGGGTGAACGTAAGGTGTTGCCACTGCTTATTCAGGCGGCGGCTATTATGGACGATCTTTTCTGGAAACAGGCCTACCCGCAGCGCGATAGCTTACTGGCTACCATAAAAGATGAAAGGACCCGCGAATTTGTCAGGATAAACTATGGCCCCTGGGATCGCCTCAATGGCGATAAGCCTTTTGTAACAGGAATAGGTGAAAAGCCGCTTAATGGCACGTTTTACCCGGCAGATATGACGAAAGACATGCTGGAGAAATCAGATGTGAAAGACAAGTATGGTTTGTATTCGGTGATCCGCATGGAGAAAGATAAGCTCATTTCGGTGCCTTATCACGTGGTATATGCCGCTGAACTGCAGAAGGCAAGCAACTTATTGAAACAGGCCGCTTTGTTAACCGATGATCCGGGATTTAAAAAATACCTGAATTTAAGAGCCGAGGCTTTGGTGACAGATAATTATACGGCCAGTGATTATGCCTGGCTCGACATGAAGAATAATGGTCTCGATATCATTATCGGGCCGATCGAGAATTATGAAGACAAGCTCTTCAATGCCCGCGCGGCATTTGAATCGTATGTGCTGGTGAAAGATAAGGAGTGGAGCAAACGCCTGGCCAAATATGTAGCCATGCTGCCCGATCTGCAAAAAGGTCTGCCGGTAGATGCGAAATATAAAAAGGAAGTGCCGGGAACCGATTCAGAATTGAATGCTTACGATGTAGTGTATTATGCCGGTGATTGTAATGCCGGATCAAAAACCATTGCGGTAAACCTGCCGAACGATGAAGAGATCCAGCAAAAGAAAGGAACGCGCCGCTCACAGCTTAAAAATGCAATGAAAGCAAAATTCGATAAGATCCTGATGCCGATTGCCGGTGAGCTGATCGATAAGGAGCAGCAGCAATATATCAAATTCGATGCTTTCTTTGCCAATGTGATGTTCCATGAGGTGGCACATGGTTTAGGTATAAAAAATACCGTTACCGGTAAAGGAACGGTACGGAATGCTTTGCAGGAACAGTATTCATGGTTAGAAGAGGGAAAGGCCGATGTGCTGGGCTTATATATGGTAACCGGTCTGCTTAAAAAAGGCGAATTGCAGGGCGATATTAAAGAATACTATACAACGTATATGGCAGGCATCCTGCGTTCGGTACGTTTTGGTGCTTCCAGTGCCCATGGCAAGGCCAATATGCAATGCTTTAATTATTTTAAAGATAACGGTGCTTTTGAGCGGACTTCAGCCGGTACTTACCGGGTAAACTTTGAAAAATTCGAAAAGGCCATGAACGGGCTCAGCAATGTGATCCTTACCTTACAGGGTAATGGCGATAAGGCTGCAGTAGAGAAAGCGCAGAAAGAAAAAAGTGTGATCGGTGCTGAATTGCAAAGTGATTTAGACCGCCTGAGTAAAAAAGGCATCCCTGTGGATATCATTTTTGACCAGGGCGTGGATGTATTGGGCGTGAAATAATCGCCCTTCATAAAAAATAAAAATTTTCTGTAACCTTTTATGATTTCGTGCCGTCTATAGGTTTGTAAACTAAAATGAAAAGGCCTTCCGGTCTTTCCGGCTAAACTAAAAATTTATGGCGCAGGAGTCCCGGCATTTTGCCGCAGGGAATCCATATGCCTTAATTTTTAACCTAAACCTATACACAAATGAAGAAAATTTACTTTTTATGGGTGGCCATGGTCACGGTGCTGAGCATGAATCTTCCCGCACAGGAAAAACCTCAGCCGGTCTCCGCCACGCTTAACGGAGTCATTTTAGATGAACAGCAACACCCGGTTGATTATGCGACCGTTGGATTGTTCAGACAGGCCGACTCTGCACTGGTGAAGACCGCGCTCAGCGGAAGCGATGGGAAATTTGAGCTCTTAACCGTAAACGCTGGTACCTATTACCTGAAAGTGAGCCTGATGGGATTTAAACCCTATAAAGGAAAGCCGTTTAACCTTTCGCTTTCGTCTGCAGTGGTCAATCTCGGTACCATTCAGCTTCTGGCAGAAGGGAAGGTCTTAAAGACGGTGAACATCACTGCAGTTAAACCTTTAATTGAACGGAAAACCGATAAGCTGGTCATGAATGTGGAGAACAGCAGTGTGGCCATCGGTTCTACGGCTCTGGAAGTATTGCAAAAGGCCCCGGGCGTTAGTGTAGATCATAACGATAACATTTCGATGCAGGGAAAACAGGGGGTATTGATACTATTAGATGGTAAGTCGACCTATATGAGTAATGCTGATGTCGCCAATCTGCTGCGGAATATGGCAAGTGATCAGTTGGAAAGCATCGAACTTATTACCAATCCTTCATCAAAATATGATGCTTCAGGCAACTCGGGGATCATTAATATTAAAACAAAGAAGAATAAGAATGGCGGTACAAACGGGAACCTGAGTGCTTCCACAGCTGTGGGAAGAAATATAAGGGTCAATACCGGGATTAATCTGAACCATCGCACAAACAACCTGAATGTCTTTGGCAATTACTTCTACGGGCGTTACGGCAATAACAACATGCTTGATATCGACCGGATATCGAATGGTTTCCCCGATACCTATTTTATGCAGATCGGCGATACCCATAAAAAACGGAATAATAATAATTTTAAAGCCGGGGTCGATTTTTTTCTCGACAAGAAAAACACCCTGGGTATACTGGTGAACGGCTATCATAATACAGGGCTGGAAACAGCCGATAACAAGACGCAGATCGGATCTTCTTTTTCACAGGTCGATTCATTGCTGATGGCGAATAGTATACAGGATGATCAATACAAGGGACTTTCATATAACCTGAATTATAAATCGGTATTGGATAGTGCGGGATCTGAAATTTCGGCCGATCTGGACTATTCAAGATATACCGGTAATGATATTTCAAAATATGAAAACGATTATCGTTTCACGAATGGCACATCGATGCGGCCGTTGAACGTGATCCGGAATACCACCCCTACGCAGATCGATATCCGGGCGTTTAAGATCGATTATAATGTGGCGCTGAACAAAACACTAAAGCTGGAAGCCGGTATAAAAAGCAGTTGGGTGAAGACCGACAATGATCTGCGGGCTGAAGAAATGGTAAATAGTACCTGGCAGAACGATGTACGCCGGAGCAATCAGTTTGTTTATGATGAAAATGTAAATGCTGCTTATGCCAACCTGAATAAGCAGTTTGAAAAATTCAGTATACAGCTGGGCTTACGGATGGAGCAAACCCATTCGAAAGGTAACCTGATCACGACGAATAATGTGGTTAAAAGAAGCTATATTGATTTTTTCCCTACTGTATTTGTACAGCATACCCTGTCTGATAACCACCAGTTGGGACTGTCGTACAGCCGGCGCATTGACCGCCCGGGTTATGATGCCCTAAATCCGTTTGTCTATTACCTGGATCAATATACCTACAATCAGGGAAATCCTTTCTTAAATCCGCAGTATACCGATAACATGGAACTTTCGTATACCTTAAAACAAAAGTATATGATCTCGGTAAATTATAGCTATGTGCACGACGTCATTGCCCAGGTATTGCTCCCTAATGAGGGCCGTAAAGCGCTTTATCAGACCAATGCCAACCTGGCGAAGAACATTTCCTATGGCGCTAACCTGAATATACCGGTAAACGTTGCCAAATGGTGGAGCATGAACAATAACTTAAATGCATTTCATTTAAGCTTTGATGCCCCTGATCTTGCCGGGCGTCATTTAAAGAGCGGAAGAACCTCCTTCCAGTTTAAGATGCAGAACAGCTTTACGTTGGGCAAGGGGCTGAATGCGGAGCTGATGGCCAGTTATGAATCGCCTTTAGATTATGGCACCATCAGCCTGGAAGAACGTTATTCTATGGATATCGGTATCAGTAAATCACTGCTGAACAAGAAAGCCACCCTTAAACTGGGTATGAGTGATGTATTTAATACGAATGCTACCCGTCTGAGCAGTGCCTATCCGGGTCTGAAATATACCTTATATCAAAAAAATGATACCCAGATGGCGAAACTAAGCTTTACGTATCGTTTTGGTAAAAATGAGATCAAACCTGCCCGGCGCCGTACCACCGGAACGGAAGATGAGCAGGGTAGAATAAAAAATTAACCGAGGTGGTCTCTGACGATCCCTACCAGATCGTGAATATCAAAAGGTTTGGCCAGGTAATGATCGGCTCCGGCCTTTTCCGACAGGGTGCGGATGTCATTGTTGGCTGAGAAATAGATCACAGGGATGTGCTTTAAGGCTTCACAGCCCTTTAACGTGCGGGTGGCTTCCATACCTCCGAGATCGGGCAACCAGTTATCCATGAAGATCAGGTCGGGCATATAAGTGCTCACCTGATCGATAATGGCATTTGATGTGGACGATGTTTTAATATCATAACCTTCCTCTTCCAGGATCATGGTACATAACTCTAAAATATCGTTATTATCGTCAAAAATGTATATCTTTTTGTTCATATGGTTAAGCGTTTAAGCGGAAAGCGAGTTTAAATAAGCGGCCATTTCTTCGATAGGCAGGACAGCATCCATGTCGACATTTAAAATGGCCTGCTCAGGCATATAACTGACCGATGCCGATGCCGGATCCTGCGCAAGAGCCAGGCCACCAAAGCGCTTTACGGTTTTTAACCCGTTTACCCCGTCGGCATTTGAACCCGACAGCAGCAGGCAGGCGAGCGTTGCAGCATATACCTCGGCGGCCGACTGAAAAGTCACATCGATAGAGGGGCGGCTGTAATTTACTTTTTCAGAATAATCCAGTGAAAAAGAAAAATCTCTTTCGATCAGTAAATGATAGTCGGGCGGAGCAATATAAATGTGCTGTGCCAGAATGGTCTCTTTTTCTTCCGCTTCTTTTACCTGCATGGTTGTCCGGGAAGCTAAAAGATTGGCGAGCAGCAGATCATTTCCCTGCTTGCGGTGTACAACGATCACGATCGGGAAACTCAGATCGGGTTTGAGCCCGGGCAGCAGGTGTAGCAGCACATCCAAGCTTCCTGCAGAGCCCCCTATTATTAATGCTTTACACGTGTTCATCTATTTTCCTCCAGATTTTTTCCCGATTCAGTCGTGTATAACGATGCGCAATGGATGAGAAGGCGATCGTTTCTTTTGATCCCAGGGCGAGATATCCCTGGGGGCTCAGACTTTGATCAAAGAGTTTTAAAACATTAAACTGTAATCCCCTGTCGAAATAAATTAAGACATTTCTACATAAAATTAACTGAAATTCATTAAAAGAATGGTCTGATGCTAAATTATGTGTAGAAAAAATAATTTTTGAGCGGAGTTCCTCATTAAATTTCGCTAAGGAATAGCTGGCATGATAGTAGGACGAAAAATCGTTCATACCTCCTGAGGCAATATAATTCTCCGAATATTGTTTCATGTTGCTGAGCGGAAACATGGCCTGTGCGGCCTTTTCCAGTACCGATGGATTAATATCGGTGGCATAGATCAGCGATTTGCTTAACAGCTGCATTTCTTTCAACAGGATGGCCATTGAATACGCCTCCTCCCCGGTTGAACATCCCGCCAGCCAGATGCGGATAAAAGAAGCGCTGCTAAACTGGGGCAGGACCGCGTTCCGTAATGTTTTATAAAATTCAGGATCCCTGAACATTTCGGTCACATTCACGGTGAGCTGTTCAATAAAACGTTTAAAATAGTTTGGGTCACGGCTAATCCGGTACCGGAATTCGATGAAATTGTTAAACTTATCCAACGCGAACAGGCGCATCACCCGTCGTTTTAAGGATGCTCTTGAATAACCCGTAAAATCATAACCGTATTGCTCAAATACATCGTTAAGCAATAGCTCGATCTGATTTTCGATGAAGGCAGTTTGCTGCGGCACTTTACAGGTGTTTATTTATTTCTTCTACTAATTCATCAACGCGAATGGGTTTTGAGATATAACTTACGGCCCCGGCTTCCAGGCAGCGCTCTTTATCGCCTAACATGGCCTGCGCGGTCACGGCGATCACCGGTATATGTTTTAACCGGGGATGCGTTTTCATCTGGGCGATGGCCTCATAACCGTCCATATCCGGCATCATGATATCCATTAACACTAACGCAATATCATTGTTGCTTTCCATCAGCCGGAATCCTTTCTCCGCACTGTCGGCTGAGATACAGGTATAATTTTTAGCTTTCAATACTGCCGTTAAGGCAAATATATTCCGGCTGTCGTCGTCGATAATTAATATTTTTCTTGTCGTATTGTTCATATAAAACAGGAAATTAAATGCTATGATATAACCATACTCTTAAAAGGGAGATCAGCTGATCCATATCCACCGGTTTTGAAATATAATCCGATGCACCGGCATCGATACATTTCTCACGGTCGCCCATCATAGCTTTAGCTGTAACAGCTAAAATCGGTAATTGTTTATATTGGTTCTCCTGTCTTATTTTCTTTATGGTCTCATAGCCGTCCATTTCGGGCATCATCATGTCCATTAACACGACGTCCATTTCGGGGTTTTCCGTTAAGATGCGCAGTGCTTCTTTGCCGTCGGTTGCTGAAAATACCTGCATCTGGTGTTGCTCAAGTGCTTTGGTCAGTGAAAAAATATTACGGACGTCATCATCAGCAATAAGCACTTTTTTCCCTTTCAGTACCTGGTGCAGACTGCCGAAATGTTTACCGGCAGGAACTTCCCTTTTTTCATTTTCTTCTACTAAATGTAGAAAGAGTCCGGCTTCATCCAGTAGCCGCTGGTAAGAATGGGCGGTTTTCAGGATAATCGAATCGGCATATTGCTTGATCCGGTATTCCTCAGCTTTTGACAAGCTTTTTCCTGTAAAGATAATAATGGGCAGCTTTTCCAGTCCCTCGCTTTTCTTAATGGTTTCGAGGGTTTCATAAGCCGCTTTATCCGGAATGCCCATATCGAGAATGACACAGTCTACCTCCTGCCGCTGTAAGGCCTCGATACTGTCGGCAATTCTGCTCTCTACCCGTGTATGGATATTGGCGTTACTTAAGAAATAACTTAAAGCTTCGGCATGAAGCTTATTCTCCTCCACGATCAATACTTTTTTCGGATAACGGCTCAGCGCATCTTCAAGCTTTTCGAAGATCTGCTTCATATGTTCAGGCGCAACAGGTTTATCGATAAAGTCGACAGCACCTTTCAGCAGGCTTTCTTTCCTGACCGAGAGCGACGACATGATGTGGACAGGAATAGGCCGGGTTAACGGATTCGATTTTAGCTCTTCCAGTACCTCCCAGCCGTCTTTTACCGGCAGCTGAATATCAAGCAGGATCGCCAGTGGCCGGAAGCGGGTGGCCAGTTCAATGCCGCTGTCGCCGCGCACGGCCACCAGGCCTTTATACTTTCTTTTTCGTGTAAATTCCAGTAACATCTTGGCAAAGATGGTATCATCTTCGATGATCAGGATCACCTTATCCCCGGCAGCAACCGTATCGCGGTCGTCGGCAATGTCTTCGGGAATATAACTGACCGTGTAGCGCGGTGTTAATTCATCTTCCTGTGCTTCGGGCGGCATTATTCTACCTCCGGTATCGGAAAAAGGCTCGGTCACTACCAAGTCTTTGTTATAAACGACCGGGATCTCCAGGGTAAACGTCGAACCTTCATCTTCGATACTATCCACCTGCAATGTTCCGCCTAACAAATGCGCGAGCTCACGGCTAATCGATAATCCAAGCCCGGTACCGCCAAACTTACGCCGTGTAGAGCCATCTGCCTGCTGAAAGGCCTGAAATACCATGTCCAGTTTGTGGGCAGGGATGCCAATACCGGTATCGGTTACGCTGAATAGCAGCCGGTCGCCCTGTGCATTTGCCGAAAAGCGCAGGGTTACCCCTCCGTTCAGTGTAAACTTGAAAGCATTCGAAAGCAGGTTTTTCAGGATCTGCTCCAACCGCATCTTATCTGTGTACATCGTTTCAGGAAGACCTTTTCCGGCAATAATTTTGAAATCCAGCTTTTTATCGTTCGCAATCGGTGTGAAAAGCAATTGCAGGTCATTTCTGACCTGTTCCAGCCGAATCTCTTCCACTTCCAGCTCCATCTTTCCGGCCTCGATCTTTGAAAGATCTAAGATCTCATCGATCAGCGTAAGCAGGCTCTGCCCGGAGCTCTGGATCACTTCGGCATATTCGGTATATTCATGGTCGAGGTCTTCATTATCGGCCATCAGTTTAGAAAGCAGCAGAATAGAATTTAAAGGTGTCCGCAGTTCGTGCGACATATTGGCCAGGAATTCGGATTTGTATTTGGTGCTGAGCTCGAGCTGTTCGGCCTTTTGCTGGATCTCGATATTGCGTTCCTGAATGATCTGGTTCTTTTCCTCCAGGAGGCTGCTTCGTTCTTCCAGCTCCTGGTTACTGTGAAGAAGCTCTTCCTGCTGTACACGCAATTCTTCTTCTGAGGCTTTTATTTTTTGTGTATGCGACTCTAACTCGGCATTCAGGTTTTCCAGCTCGGTATGCTGGGTTTGCAGCTCTTCGGCCTGCGCCTGGGTTTCTTCGAGCAGCTCCTGTAACTTTTTGCGGCTTTGTGCAGCATGGATGGAAATACCGATATTATTGGAAACGCCGCGCAGAAAATCTAATTTACGGGGCGGATAACTTTGCACTGTTCCCAGTTCAATGACACCGGTCAGGATCCCGTCTCTTAAGATCGGAGCGGCCAGCACCGTGCGTGGCTTCGTATGACCGCTGGCATAGCTGATCGTAAGGTCGGTTTCAGGCAGATCTTCGAGCATTAGGATCTGTTTCGATTCCAGGCACTGGCCCGGTATGCCTTCGCCAAGGGCAATCCGTTGTTTCTGGACATTTTTATCGAGCGCATAACCGGCCTTCAGGTATAATTTCTGGTCTTCTCCCAGAATATATAATGCCCCGATATGGCTTTTGGTATACTCTACCACCATATGAAGCACATCATGTGCCAGCGTTTCCACGTCTTTTTCGCCCACCATTTTATCATTTAAAGAGGCAATACCGGTTTGCAGCCATTCTTTGTCTTCCAGCAGGCTGAATGAATGTTCTAAAGCTGCGGCCATACTGTTCAGGGATCCTGCAAGCTGCCCTAAGCTATCCTTTCCTTCCTCTGTAAGCCTGATGCTGTAATCGCCCTTGGAGATCTGCGAAGCGATTTGCTGAATGATCTCGATACGGTTCTCCGTTTCTTCATTTAGCTGTTGCAGTTCCTGCTGTAATTTGAGGCGGTGATCAAAATCGAGGGTTACCTTGCGGTAAAAGAAAAGGGTAATCACTAAGGCTAAAACAGCCGCTAAGATCACCAGCATCGGGGTATAGTTCACAAAGGTTTCGAGACTGGCACTACGGATATTCAACAGCCTTTTCTCTTCATTCTGCATGTCTTTGATGATCTGCCGCATCTTATCCATATAGACCTTCCCGTCGAGTAAATAACCTTCAGTTACCGTAGCGCCTGCGGCTCTGACCTTAATGGTATTGTCGATAATATTTAAGCGCGAATCCAGAATATCTTTGAGCTCATTGAGCTTCCGTTGCTGATAAGGGTTATCGGCCGTCTGTTTCTGCAGATCAAGGTATAACTGGTTTATCTTCTCGCGTGAACCTGTATAAGGTTCAAGAAAAATTTTATTCCCGGTTAACAGGTAACCCCGTTGCCCGGTTTCGGCATCTTTAAGGGTGGAAATCGTATTTTCGAGTTGCGTAATGATCTGGTTGGTATGTGAAACCATACCCGCATTCCTGATGAGCTCGCTGATGCTGATATAAGAGGCAAGAGAACTGATGATCAATAAAAAGAGGGATAATCCGAGGCCAAGGCGCAGGTTGTTTTTTAACGATAACTTCATGGGTTCAGTCTTTGTGTACGTGTTCATAGCAGGTCTTTGAGATGTTTTCAGGTGGATTTACAGGAATGGTAAAATAAAATTCGGAGCCTTCTCCGTAAGTACTGTTTACACCGATCTCGCCGCCATGCCGTTTGATAATTTCGGAGGAGATATAAAGGCCGATACCAAGGCCCTGAAAACGGTGTGAGGTTTCTTCAACACGGTAAAATTTGTCGAACACGAACGCCAGTTGTTCCGGTAACATGCCAATGCCCTGGTCTTTTACGGAAAAATAGAGCAGATCATCTTTTATCGCCGTGGTCAGTGTGATTTCACTTGCTCCGGGCGCATATTTTATAGCATTGGTTAAAAAGTTTAAGATCACCTGTTCCAGGCGCATTTCATCGGCGTAAATATCGCTCCCGGCAATGCCTTTTCTGAGGATATGTATACCCGGATTGGCCTGTTGGATCGTTTCGATGATCCCGTCCAGCAGGCTATCAAAAGCAAAGCACTGTTTGTTAAACTTCAGCTTCCCGTTTTCAATTTTCGAAATATCGAGCAGATCGGCAATAAGGCTGTTCAGTTTATCTAACTGAAGCTGGGCCTTTGCCAGGTGTTTGATCACGGTTTCCGTATCATTTTTCTGCACACTGCGCTCCAGCAGCTGCAGGTAACCCTTTACGCTGGTCAGAGGTGTTTTCAGCTCGTGACTGGCGATACTGATAAATTCGTCCTTTTTGCGTTCGGCTTCTTTGCGGAATTCGATTTCGGCCAGCAGCGACTGCTGCATTTCATTTAGCTTTCTGCTTTGCTCATAGATCTGGTAGAACGTTTTGACCTTTAGCAGCAGAATATTCATGTCTACCGGCTTGGTGATGTAATCCAGCCCCCCGGCTGAATAGCCTTTTGTGATGAAACGCAGCTCGGTATTTACGGCAGAAAGAAAAATGATCGCTGTTTCTTTGGCTTTACTGTATCCTGAAATGGCTTCAGCCACTTCAAAGCCATCCATTTCAGGCATCTGCACATCGAGAATGATGAGCACATACGATCTTTTCAATACCTTTTTCAGCGCTTCGGGCCCTGAGGAGGCCGTATCCACTTCAAAATTATTCTTTTCGAGAACTTTCTTAAGGGAAATAAGGTTCTCGCGAGTGTCGTCAACTAATAGAATCATTGCGTAGCTTTATCTGGTTGTCTTAATCCTGTAAAACAAGCAGCGCCGGCCTTTTGTTTTAACGATTTGAATTAAACGTGTCGCCCTGCCGGAAATCCCCGGTCTCGAACCCTTTTTTAAACCAATACATCCGTTGTGCCGAGGTGCCGTGTGTAAATGAATCGGGCGTAACCTCGCCCTGCATCTGTTTTTGCAAATGATCATCGCCAATGGCATTGGCGGCCTGAAGTGCTTCTTCAAGGTCACCTGGATCAAGCCGGAAGTTGTTAAGTCCCTGCGCTTTATTAGCCCAAAGGCCGGCATAAAAATCGGCCTGAAGTTCCAGTTTTACAGAAAGACGGTTGTATTCGGTCGTACTTAAACGACGGCGGGCCTTGTCGAGCTCTGCCGTTACCCCCAGCAGGTTCTGAACATGATGCCCTACTTCATGGGCAATGACATAGGCCTGCGCAAAATCACCTGAAGCCTGGAAACGTTCTTTCAGCTCCCTGTAAAACGAGAGATCGATATATACCTTGTGATCACCGGGGCAATAAAACGGCCCTACAGCTGCGCTGGCACCCCCGCAGGCCGACTCTACAGATCCGGTAAACAAGCGTAATATCGGGTATTCATATTTCAGGCCCATGGCCGCAAATTCCGCATCCCAAACCTGTTCTGTCGACTCTAAAACGCCTGATACGAATTTGGCCTGCGCATCATTAGCCGGCACACCTTTCTTTACAGGCCCCTGCTCTACTGCCGGTAACTGGCTTACCAGGCCGGTCAGATCCTGGCCAAACAGCAGCCCTAAAATGACGATCAGAATACCCGCCCCGCCGCCTAATGCCAGGCGGCTGCCGCCCGAACCGCGGCCGTCTTCAACATTGTTACTTCCTTTTCCGAACCATTGCATAATTTCACGGGTTAAATAGCTAACTAAGGTAAGCTTTTTTTAGAACAAAGCATAAAGCCGAATGTCCAACTTCGCAGGTCACAGGCTATTTGCTCCGCTAAACCTGCGGGGTTATCCGTGAAATTAGTGTTCACATTACACTTTGACCCCTTGTATTTTAAAAATACCTGTTATATTTACTGCTCCGTTTAACCACAATCACAAAAAATGGCAAGATTAAATCTTTTAGAAGAAACAAGGTTTGAAAAATTACCGGTAACCGTATTTAAAACACCAAATGAGGCATCATTAAGTGTGGCCCACCGGATCGCAACGATTATCCGGGAGAAACAAAGCCGGCAATTGAATGCCGTGCTGGGACTGGCTACGGGCGCTACTCCGATTGCGGTATATGCCGAGCTGGTGAGGCTTCACCGCGAGGAGGGGCTGAGCTTTACAAACGTTATAACGTTTAATCTCGACGAATATTACCCGATGCAGCCCGGATCGGCGCAGAGCTATGTGACGTTCATGAACGAACATTTATTTAATCATGTCGATATTCGCCCGGAGAATATTCATATTCCAAACGGAACCTTAGCGCTTGAAGATATTCAGGCATTTTGTATGGATTACGAGCAAAAGATTGAAGAGGTTGGCGGAATTGATATCCAGATCCTGGGGATAGGGCGTACCGGCCACATCGGGTTTAATGAGCCGGGATCGGCACCCAATTCGGGAACACGTCTGGTCACCCTTGATGATCTGACCCGGCGTGATGCCGCACGTGATTTTGGAGGTAAATCAAATGTGCCTACAAAAGCCATCACCATGGGTATCGGTACTATTTTTAAAGCCCGGGAAATCATCCTGATGGCCTGGAACAAGAAAAAGGCCCCGATTATCAAGAAAGCCGTAGAAGGCGAGATCTCCGGCGAAGTTCCGGCCACTTACCTGCAGCTTTCCGATCATGTAGAGTTTATATTAGATGAAGATGCGGCGTATTTACTCACCCGCTTTGATACACCATGGCTGGTAAAAGATTGTGTGTGGACAGAAGCACTGATCAAGAAAGCGGTGATCTGGCTGGCCAATAAACTGAAAAAACCCGTATTAAAGCTTACTGAAGATGACTTTAATACGAATGGTATGGCACAGCTGGCCGTTGAAAAGGGGCCTGTTTACAATATCAACATCGATATTTTTAACCAGCTACAGCATACGATTACCGGCTGGCCGGGCGGAAAACCGAATGCCGACGATAGTCAGCGCCCCGAAAGGGCCGAGCCGGCTAAAAAGCGGGTGATTATTTTCTCGCCGCATCCGGATGATGATGTGATCTCTATGGGCGGTACATTTATCCGTCTTGTCGATCAGCATCATGATGTGCATGTGGCGTATCAGACTTCGGGAAATACAGCCGTTTGGGATGATGATGTACTGCGTTTTATTGAGTTTAACCTGGATTTTTCAGAAAGTATGGGCATGGGACAGCCTGCCATGCGCGAAATGTATCATAACATGCGCCGGTTTATTGAACAGAAACAACCCAATCAGATCGATACCCCGGAAATACAGACCGTAAAAGGACTCATCCGGAAAGGAGAGGCTATTGCCGGGGCGCGCTATTGCGGACTGGAAGACGATCATATCCATTTCATGGCCCTTCCGTTCTATGAAAGCGGGAAAAGTCAGAAAAACCCGGTAACCGAGGCCGATGTATTGCTCACCATGGAGCTGCTGCAGAAGATCCGGCCGCACCAGGTGTTTGCTGCGGGCGATTTTGAAGATCCGCATGGCACACATATCGTTTGTTTTAATATCATTCTTGAGGCGTTAAAACGGCTGCGCGAAACCGAAAACTGGGTAAACGATTGCTGGTTATGGATGTACAGGGGTGCATGGCTCGAATTTGAGACCCACGAGATTGAAATGGCGGTTCCGTTGAGTCCGCAGGAAGTAGAACGGAAGAAGTTTGCTATTTTCAAGCACCAGTCGCAAAAAGACAGGGCGGTGTTTCCCGGTGATGATGCCCGTGAATTCTGGCAACGGGCTGAAGATCGTAACCGTGAAACAGCTAAGGCCTATGATGAGCTGGGCTTAGCGGATTATGAAGCGATGGAAGCGTTTGTACGGTATAAGTTTTAGTGGTTGACACCTCCCGCTTAAATCACAGATACCGGTCCTTAATGACCTTTACATGATGAATAATATGCCCGGCAAGAATATATACCACCGCTCGGGCACTCATGTTTTTGCCGTTGGCATTTCCGGTCCGGTCCAGCTCTTCCTCACTTAAGGATTTGATCAGGTGCAGGTTGGCTTTTCGTCGAAGGGCAAACTCATCCGCCATATGGAACAAGCTGCGGTCTTTAAAACGGGCATTCAGCACATAGGCATCTTCATCGAAGCCCGGCAGCCCGGCCTGCTCGCCGCGGGCAAAGCAAAGCATCCGACAGGCTAAAATATGCTCCGTATCGGCGATATGGCCAACCAGTTCTTTAATGGTCCATTTGCCAGGTGCATAAGCATAATCGGCTTTTTCTGCAAGACCATTTACAAAGTCGGGGAAGCTGCTTACCTGTTCCTCTAAAACAGTCATCACATCGCCTTCTACCTGTTTAATATAGTTTTCGCCCCATGCGGGGTATTCATGTGGTTGTGGTCGGTTCATAACGTATACTGCTTTTTAATATAATTCTGAAAGTGGTTCCTTTCCCGATTTCCGATTCTTTGACAAAGATCTTCCCGTTATGGTAGTTCTCTATGATCCGCCGGGTGAGGGAAAGCCCCAGGCCCCAGCCTCGCTTACGGGTCGTATATCCGGGTTGAAATACGGCGTCGAATTTGGAGCCGGGGATACCCTTTCCTGTATCGCTTACATCGATAAAGACTTCTTCTTTGGCTAAATGCTCGATAATGTTTATCGTAATGGTTCCGTTGTTTTCAATGGCATTTACAGCGTTTTTGAGCAGGTTCTCGATCACCCAGTCGAACAGCGGAACGCAAAGCATGGCTCTGACCTGCTGGTCGCCGTTGATGACAAAGCGGATCTTTTCGGAGGTCCTGACCTTAAAGTAATCCACGTAATGCTGTACAACAGCGAAAACGACATGATCTTCGAGCATCGGTCGGGAACCTATTTTAGAAAAACGGTCGGTAATGATTTCCAGCCGGCGGATATCGTTTTCCATTTCTGAAACGAGCGGGTCGTTTTCGGCATCAAAGCGGGAACGGATCAGCTCTGTCCAGGCCATCAGTGAAGAGATCGGTGTTCCGAGCTGATGGGCCGTTTCTTTGGCCAGGCCTACCCATACCTGGTCCTGCTCTGCCTTGCGGGCCTGGCTGAACGCCACGTAGGCCGCTAAAATAAACAGGGCAATCACGCCCAGCTGGATATACGGGAAATAGCGTAACTGTGTTAAAATGAAAGAATCTTTGTGATAAACCAGCAGTTTTTCATCGCCATAGGTTACGGCGGCTGCCGGGTACTGTCGTTTCATTTTATGGAGCTGCCGTACAAAATACAGTGAATCGTATACTTTGGTGTGATCGGTATTGTAAAACGTTTTCGTCGTATCCAACCCGTCATACGTTAAGATCGAGCCATCCATTTTAGTGATGATCACTGCCACTTTCGTGTTTTTCTTAATCGTTTCAAATACACCGGTAAGCTGAGGCATATCGTACATGGTCATCCTTTGCTCCAGCACCTTCACCCAGATCTGGAATTGTGCAGCCTCTTCCCTTTCCATCTTTTTAACGAAAAAGTTGAAATAAAAAATAGATGCCGTGCCGATCACTATGGCAAAGATGAGTAAGAAAAATTTCCAGCGGCGCTTTTTCTGATAGGGATTCATATCGATACCATGGCAAATTAGTAAAATAACGTGAGTTTGCGATAAAGATTTTTGTGCCGGACAGACGAAGCCTTATCTTTGCTCTAAAATGAATAAGAAAGTACGTGTACGCTTTGCGCCGAGTCCGACCGGCGGATTGCATTTGGGAGGTGTTCGCACCGCATTATTTAATTACCTGTTTGCCCGTCAGCATAACGGCACCTTTGTGCTGCGTATTGAAGATACCGATCAGACCCGCTTTGTGGAAGGCGCTGAACAATATATTGTCGATTGCCTGGACTGGTGTGGCATTACGCCTGATGAAAGTCCGCAGCATCCGGGTGCCTATGGCCCTTACCGGCAAAGCGAAAGGAAAGAGGCTTACCGGCAGTATGCAGAACGGCTTGTCGAAGCGGGGTATGCCTATTATGCTTTTGATACGCCTGAAGCGTTAGATATACAACGAAAAGAAACACCCAATTTTGTATATGGCCAGGCTACCCGTATGCAGCTTCGCAACTCGCTGGCCTTAAGTCCTGAAGAGGTTGATGCGTTGCTGACGCAGGGGGTGTCGCATGTCATCCGCATCCGGGTGCCGGAGAATGAAACGGTCACCTTTACCGACATGATCCGCGGGGAGGTCAGCTTTGATACGAACCAGGTGGATGATAAGGTATTGTTAAAAGCCGATGGCATGCCCACCTATCATTTAGCCGTGGTGGTCGATGATAAAGCCATGGCGATCAGTCATGCCTTCAGGGGCGAAGAATGGCTGCCCTCAGCACCTGTACATCTCCTGCTCTGGAAATACCTGGGTTGGGCGGATGAAATGCCGCAATGGGCACATTTGCCGCTGATCCTAAAGCCGGATGGCCATGGAAAACTGAGCAAACGTGATGGTGACCGCCTGGGATTCCCGGTATATGCACAGAACTGGACAGATCCTAAAACCGGCGAAACGACAAAAGGCTTTAAAGAACTGGGCTTCCTGCCGCAGGCCTTTGTTAACCTGCTGGCCATGCTGGGCTGGAACAATGGTACCGACCAGGAGATATTCTCCTTAGACGAACTGACAGAAGCCTTTTCGATGGACCGGATCAGCAAAGCCGGCGCACGCTTCGATTATGAAAAAGCAAAGTGGTTTAATCAGGAGTGGATAAAACAGCTTCCGGCTGAAGCGCTTCTGGCTGATGTGCGGGGAGTGCTGTCTGCCGAAGGGGTAAAAGCAGATGATGATATTTTCCTGGCAAAGGTCATTACACTGGTTAAAGACCGTTGTACATTGCTGGGTGATTTTGCTGCGCAGGGTTCCTACTTCTTTCAGGTACCTGCTGTTTATGATGAAGCCGCCGTTAAGCCGAAGTGGAATGACGAAAAGGCGGCTTTTTTCAAGGCCTTTGCGGCCGGGCTTAGCAGGTATGTAACCGCTGTGGAAATGGAAACGGCGTTTAAGGAGCTGGCTGCTGAGCAGGGATTGAAGCCGGGCGAACTGATGCTGCCTTTCCGCATTATGCTGGTGGGGGGTAAATTTGGTCCGGCTGTTTTTGATATTGCCCTATTACTTGGTGCTGAAGAAACTACGAAACGAATTGAAGCGGCACTTGCAAAGTTTTAAAGAACAAGGAGCACATTTCGACAAGCTCTATGTGACAATTTAGCCATACAACAATTCAACCAAATAACCACACCACCTTGAATTCAAATATCGCAAAGCTATACCAGATGGCACAAAAGCCGGAACGCCTGATTATCGGCTTAATGTCGGGTACATCACTCGACGGGCTGGATATTGCATTGTGTTCATGTAAAGGTGCCGGAGCAACCACTAAAATAGAGGTGTTAAATTTTGTGACCAAAAGCTATGATGAGATATTCAGGGCTGATATTAAATCTGTTTTTGCCAAAAGGGATGCTGATCTGGAGAAGGTATGCCTCCTAAACGAGGTTATTGCTGTAAAACATGCGGCACTTATTCTTGAAACGCTTCAGGAATGGGGGATCGAGCCTGCGTCGATTGATCTTATTGCCAGTCACGGCCAGACGATCTTTCATGCTCCCCGGATCCTGCATCGTCAGGAAGCTTATCCGAACGGAACCTTACAAATTGGCGACGGCGATCACCTGGCTGTACATACCGGGGTGATCACCGTGTCGGATTTCAGGCAAAAACATGTGGCTGCTGGTGGTGAAGGTGCTCCTTTGGCCGTATATGGTGATTATCTGATCTTTTCATGCGCCGGCGAGGACCGTATTATGCTCAATATAGGCGGGATTGCCAACTTTACCTTTTTACCGGGTGACGGGGACGCCTCCCGGGTGTTTTCAACGGATGTAGGTCCCGGAAATACGCTGATGGATCAGATAGTACAGGTACACTATCCGGGGCAGTACTATGACCGGCATGCTGAAAAAGCACAGGCCGGAACGGTACATGCAGGACTGTTAGCGGCTTTACTCGATCATGATTTCTTCGATGCCCATTTTCCAAAGACAACAGGACCTGAGCTGTTCAGCCTCTCCTATGTACGGGAAGCCCAACAGAAAAGCCATACCATAGCGCTCCGAAATGAAGACCTGCTGGCTACGCTATGTCATTTTACGGCGCAGGGAATTATAAAAGCGGTTAGGGCAGGTATGAATGCGATGCATCATCCGGTTATCTATATGAGTGGCGGTGGGATGCATAACCCGCTGCTGGTTCGCCTGTTGCAGGAGGGGTTACCCGGCCTGCAATTTAAAACTACTGCCGATCTGGCTATTCTCCCTGATGCTAAAGAAGCCGTGCTTTTTGCGCTGCTGGCGAATGAAACCGTGGCCGGCACACCGGTTAATTTCGGCAAGCGCACCGGTGTTCCATCGGTTTGTATGGGGAAAATCAGTTTTCCGGGATAAGATTATCCACTGTTTGTCGACATGGCTTCGACACGTCTGTAAGACTGCTTCGGGACAACTTCGAGACAGGTAGTATATATTCCGGGAATACATAAAGATAAAATCAGGAATTTGTTTAGTAAATATCCGGTACTTATCCGGACTCATACTGGTATTAACCTGGATACATACTGGACACATACTGGACTCATCTGCCTTTAGATACGAAGTTGCCCCGAACTTGTCCTATAGAAATCTCCTATGTCTTACAAAAGCTGCAGACCGTTATGATGATAAGGTTTGAGTTCGGGAGAGTTGGGTTCGATCTCGGTAATGAGGTAACTGATCTGGTCTAAACCAGCTACTTTTAAACGTAAGCTGATATTCAGCTTTTCTGCGATGCACAGTACAGCTGTTTTCTTGGATGAACCTAACATCACTTTTTTGAGCTGATTGATTTCCCAGTCGGTGTCCGTAAGACCATTTTCAGGATGAATAGCACTGGTACCCATTAAGCAAAGATCAGCATTGATTTCCGAAAGCTGGTTAATGACCTGTCCGCCATAGGTGATCTGGGAGTTGCTGGAGAACAGGCCGCCAATCAGGACCACTTCAATTTTTGGATATTTGGCAAGCTCAACCGCCACCAGTGGACTGATCGTGAAAAAAGTAGCCTGCAGCGATTCAGGAAGCTGTTTAGCCATTTCAATAATGGTGGTTCCGCCGCCTGTAAGGACAAACATACCATCCTTGATAAGCGATATTGCTTTTCTGGCAATACTGATCTTCGCATCTTTCGCATATACCGTACTGTCATCGAAAGTAGAATGATAGGATTTGGAGAGTGCACCGCCATGAACCTTGTATAAGCGGTTTTCGTCTGACAGTTCCTGTAAATCCCGGCGTATCGTGTCTTCTGAGACATTCAGGAGCTGTACCAGATCGGAGGTGAGCACCCGGTTGTGGAGGTTAATTTGCCGCATGATCGCGTCATGGCGTTCTTTTTTAAGCATATTCTTTTCGCTTTAGATGCACTAAGATAAAATAAATAAAATTATTATGCGGGTTTTTGCGGGTTTTTGCAATAAAAATTTGCGGGTTCATGAGAAAATAGTTGAAAAATTTCTTTTTTTACTCAAAAACATTTATCATATTTACCTTGCATTTGATAATTTGCGTATTCGTGCGTGTTTGTCGGATGCTGACAATCAACAAACAAAACTAATTTTTTAACCAAATTGGCATTTATGAAAAGAAAACTACTCATGCTGTTTTTGGGAGGGTTTTTGTTGGCAATGCAATCTTTTGCCCAACAAATAACCGTTATCGGTAAGGTTACTTCAGCCGAAGACGGTCAGCCCATTCCAGGTGCTTCAGTAAAAATTAAGGGTACCAGCGTGGCGGTGCAAACGGCTCCTGCAGGTACGTATTCCATTCGGACGAAAGCCGGAGATGTTCTCCAGTTCACGTTTTTGGGTTATGCGATGGCCGAACGTACTGTAGGTACTGCAACAACGATTAACGTAGCTTTAAGGGAAGATGCAAGTACCCTGAAAGAGGTAACCATCACTACTGCTTATAGTATTGAGCGGGACCGGAAAAGTTTGGGTTCCTCAAGTTCGAGTGTAAAGGGTGACGAAGTAACGGCTACCGGTCGTGAGAGCTTTGTGAATGGCTTGGCAGGCCGTGTTCCCGGTTTGTCCATTAATCCAACCACCGGAGATCCGGGTGCATCTTCGCAGATCGTATTGCGCGGTATTGTTTCCCTGAGCGGCGATAATCAGCCTTTAATGGTGTTAGACGGGGTACCAATCGATAACTCTGTCGTAAACCAGATCAATACTACTATTCAGGGAACCAACCGTAACCAGGACTATACTAACCGGGCATCGGATATTAATCCGGCCGATATTGAAAGTTACGTGATCCTGAAAGGTCCGGAGGCTACAGCTTTATATGGTAACTTAGGGGCTAATGGAGCCATTGTCATTACCACTAAAAAGGCCAAAGCAGGTAAAGCAACGGTGGCCTACGACGGCTCTTTACGTATCGAATCAGTAAATAACCCGCCTGAAGTACAGACGGTATATGCGCAGGGTGCTACGAATGGTATCTATGCCGGAACATCAGCTGTTTTCTTTGGGCCTAAATATGCCGAAGGATTACCGATCTACGATAATATTGGTAACTTCTTCAGAAATGGTACCGCACAGAAAAATAACCTGGCTATTTCAGGTGGTAAAGAATCATTTACTTACCGCTGGTCAAATGAATACGTGAATAATCAGGGTACTATTCCTAATACTTTCTATAAGCGCTTTGTATCTTCATTAACCAGTACAGCGGCGATTACGGATAATATTAAACTGACTACCCGTTTCAGTTATACCAATGCTAATAACCAGAAGGCGAATAAAGGTCTGGCCGGTTATTTAATGAACCTGCTCACTTATCCGTCACGTTTCGATGTACGTAACTGGATGGATCCGGTAGGCAACCGGGTATTAACTACTTCCGATATTTATAACGAGGTGGATAATCCGTTCTGGGATGTATATAAAAATGCAAACATCGATAAGACCAATACGATTTATGCAAACACGAACTTAGATGTGAAATTAAATTCATGGTTAAATATGAAAGTGGTATTAGGTACGAATATATCCAGTACTACAGGTGTTCAGGGTTTCCACCCGCAGTCGTACCGCGGCTCAGGTTCGGCTACGGCACAAACCGGAGGGGTGATCTATGATATGACCATCAATAACAGGAGTTTTAACGGGACATTCAGTTTTACAGCTAAACATAAATTCGGTAAATTTAACAACACTTATGTTTTAGGCGGTAATGCGGATGATGTGTATAATGTAACCCGTTCTGACAGAGGTTCGGCGTTTTTTGATCCGAATTTTTATAGTATTAATAATACGTTACCTACTACGCGTAACGCCATGCTTTCTATTATTCAGCGGAGAAATGCCGGTCTTTTTGCCCAGGCTATTATGGGTTATGAGAGGTTATTATATCTGACCCTTTCCGGCCGTGTGGATGCCGCTTCACGGATGATGCCGAATAACCCATATTTTGCTTATCCTTCTGCCAGTATGGCCTTTAACTTTACCGAACTGGAAGCGGTTAAGAAATTAGGCTGGTTAAGCAGTGGTAAAATTCGTTCTTCATTCGGTATTACCGGTAAAGAGCCTTACAGACATTATGCGCTTGCCACACGTCTGGTAACGGTAACGACCAGTGGCGGGGGCTTTACCCGTGATTTAGCCGCCGGAGGTAATCCAGAGCTGGTGCCTGAGCGTACGCAGGATTTTGAGATCGGTACAGAGTTAGGCTTTTTAAAAGACCGCATCTCGATTGATGCTACCTATTATACCCGTGATAGCCGCAGGCAAATCATTTCACCACGTATCAGTTATGCTACCGGTGCAGTGATCCGGATTATGAACGGTGGTATGGTGACTAACAGAGGGGTAGAGGTACAGTTAAAAGGCTCTCCAATTCGTAAACCGGATCTGAGCTGGGATATGACCTTCAACTTTACTCATAATAAAGGTTTAGTAAAAACCATCGCTGAAGATCTGCCGGAGTTTTATGATTCAGATACCTGGATTGCTAATGGGGCCAGAGCTTCTGTAAATCCGGGAACCAGTACCCTGGCCATTGCAGGTTGGGTAAACAAGAAAAATAAAAATGGCGAACTGCTTATTAACCCGGATAATGGATTGCCGGCATTAAAAAGTTCAGCAGAGTTTGTATACCTTGGTGACCGGGCTCCCAGATTTACATTAGGTTTTGTAAATGGATTCCGTTATAAGGATCTTTCCTTATCATTCCTGTTCGATCTTCGTGTGGGTGGTGATGTATATAATCAAACCCAATACGAATTATACCGAAGAGGCTTAAGTGTGAAGACCTTAGACCGCGAAATTCCGCGTATCATTAAAGGGGTGCTGGAAGATGGATTGGAGAATACCGATAACCCAACCCGCAATACCATCATGATCACGCCATACACCTATACGAGTTATTATACCAGTACAACCACCAGTTTAGCGCCGGAACAGTTTTTAGAAAGAAATATCAAAACCTTACGGTTAAGAGATGTCACTTTACGCTATGACCTGCCGCAATCGCTATTGGCAAAATCAAAAGTGATAAACGGCTTAGGCATGTTTGTAACCTTTACGGATGTATTTTTGCTGACTAACTATTCGGGTATGGATCCGGATACAAACGGTAATAACCCCAGTACTTCGGGTGCAGGCGGCTATGGTATCGACTATGGCAGCATGGGCCGTCCGTTAGGCGTAAATATGGGTCTTAGCATTAGATTATAGGTTTAATTTAAAGATTAAAGAAATGAAATATATTAAAATAATTTGCCTTCTTTCGATGCTGTTTTCGGCCAGCGGCTGTAAGAAATGGTTGGATGTAAACACCGATCCGGCAACCCCGCAAACCTCACGGGCCGAGTTTTACCTGGCGCCGATCATTGCCCGGATGGCGATGTCGAGTATTCAGGATTATCGTGATGCACAGTTTTTATTTACACAGAACATGGGCTCTCAGGCCGCTTTGGCTACATTTGAACGTCATGGATATACCTCATCAGATGTAGGCGCGATGATGTGGCGGTTTGTGTATATTGATGCCGGTTTAAACCTGGAGGATATGATTTCGAAAGGAGAAGAAGCCGGAGCAAACAGCCTGGTGGGTATTGGCTATGCCATCAAAGCCTGGGGCTTTCAATTCCTGACCGATTCACATGGCCCGATCATTTTAGACGAAGCGTTTAAAGACCAGCTGACGTTTAAATATAATGAGCAGGAGGAAGTATATGCCAAAGTACGGGAATGGTGCAGAACCGCTATTAAATACCTGGATAAACCGGATGTAGGCAATTATACCAATATTTTAAAGGCCAATGACTTTATATTCCAGGGTGACCGTGCTAAATGGAAAAAATTTGTATATGCTATTTTAGCGCAACAATACAGCCACCTGATTAATAAAGCAGATTTCCAAAGTAAATATGCCGACAGTGTTGTGAAATATGCAGATCTTTCATTTGCAGCCGCATCAGAAGACGCTACGATTAGTTTTAATGGAAATACAGCTGCAGATGCTAATCCGATTAGTGTATTGGGCAACTACTTAGGTACTTTGCGTATTGGCCAGCCTATTGTGAATTATTTAACCGGTGGCGTTAGAGGTATACCTCCAACCAGTCCGACCTCGTCAATTGATCCACGTTTAACCCGAATGATCAACCCAATGTCAACCCCGACGGTACCCGCTACCAATGGTGTTTACAAAGGTGTGATCGCCACCAAGGGTGATGTGCCTGCCACGAAAACGATTGTAAGTCCGTATGGCGGGGTAACCAACACAACGGCTACACCTTTTCCGGGTAAGTATCTGTTTGGCCAGGGCGTAGCCTCGGTAGATAAGCCTAAGTTTCCGTTATTCAGTTATGCACAGTTACAGTTTGCCAAAGCAGAAGCCTTGTTTATAAAAGGTGATAAAGGCGGGGCTTATACCGCTTACCGAAATGGTATTACCGGTCATATGGATTTCGTAAATTTATACGGACGTAATGGGGCGGTTGTAGCTCCGGCGATTACCACAGCTGAGGTAACAGCCTATATGAATTCCAGTGAAGTGGCACAAAGTGCAGGAGACTTGACCATTGCCGATATCATGGGGCAGAAATACATTGCACAATGGGGATGGGCAGGTCAGGAGCAATGGAGTGATTTACGCAAATATCATTATGACCCAGACGTGTTCAAGCAATTTAAGCCATTAGAAACCGCTGAGTTTTATAATCCGTCAAATCCTAAATATGCTTATCGGATCCGTCCAAGATATAACTCTGAATATTTATGGAATATTGATGAATTAAAACGATTGGGTGGGTTTGATGCAGATTACACGAATAAAGAGACCTGGTTTTCATTACCTTAAACAGAATGACAATGAAAAATATAAAGACTTTTTCGATACTTGGACTAGTATCTCTGGCAGCAGTGCTGCTGTTTAACGGCTGTAAAAAGAATTCCACGACTTATATTGATTATGATTATGTGGATGCCAGTATGGCCAGAATTAAAATAAACTATAATGTAGCGTTTAATGCCAATCCTGCTGCACAAATTAAGATTAACGGGGTACGGGTCAGTGGCACGAATATAAAAACGCGTTATCCTTTTCCGGGAGGTGGTTTCAATACTTTAGGAGGCTCAACAGGTGATTATTTGCCTATTAGTGCCGGGAATGCCGAAGTTTCGATTTCTATTCCTAAAAAAGGAACTAATGTTGACTCGGTCGCTATTTTTAAAACGACGGTGAATGCTGCCGCCAGTAAGTATTATACATTGCATGTGGCTGATTCTTTGAATCGAAAAGGCTTGTTGGTGGAAGAAGACTTAACCCGCCCTGATTCAGGTATTGTTCGTTATCGTTTCGTGAATCTAATGGCCAATGTACCTGCGGTTGATCTCTACATCGGATCAGTGCTGGTAAAATCGAATGTAGCTTTCATGAGTATCAGTGAACCTTTCACGTTACCGACGTCGCAGGCAACGATTTCAACCACCTGGGCTATTCGTCCGGCTGGTGCAGCGCCGACATCCACAGCATTAGCCACCTATAATAGTGCGAGTACGGTGTTAAACCAACGTGTATATACTGTCTTTGCCAATGGGTATTCAGGATTTACGGATGCGAACCGAAAGCCTTATGTGTCCTTCTATTATGTACTATAGTTTAGTATAACTGGATTTCTAATTAGCGGCCAGTGTATTTTACACTGGCCGTTTTATTTGGTATGAATCCAGAATTAATTACTTTTGTAATTCATTACAGCAACCATGGCAAATTTTACACTTACTCCCGAGAACTGGCAAAAAGTTAAAATCAAATTCTTAAGGAAATATCGTGATCTGGCGAATGCCGATCTTGCTTTTATTCCGGGTAAAGAAGATGAACTGGTGCAGCAGCTGATGAAACTGGTTAACCGGGACCGGGCTTATATTGAATTTACCATTCAGAAGGCTTTGGCGGATACGCATGGCAACCGGCTTTAGCCATCGAGATCTAACGACGGCCGTGCAGCAGCGAAATGCTGTAATTTAACCCCAGGCTGAAAGTAGGACTGCTCAGGCGGCCATCCATGGCTTTTACAAAACCCACCGTTGATCGCAGGCTTAATACCGGATGTACATGATATTGAAGGCCCGCTGCAGGTTTAATAATCAGTCCCTGACCTACATCGAGGCCGCCACCTCCTGAGCCACCTGCCATAACCTGTATGAATCCGCTAAACGACTTATCTTTTGCCGTTGACATACCTATGCCAAACGAACCTTCGCCATAAGCCCCTGCATTTCCGAAATTAGCGAATGACACGTCGATTGCGGCATAGAATGGTTTATGGATAGAAAAGTTTAGCTGCGTAAAAAACTGATGCAGATGTGCCGGAGAAATATCTGTTCTTTTTGCGTTAAAATACACCTCCTGGCCTGCCGTAATTTCCAGACCTTTGAAAACAGCCGAGCGATAATGCTGGTTTTCGTTGTAACGGAAGCCGCTTTGATGAAGATGATATTGTAAACCGAGGCCTAATGTAGTGCCAAAAAAGTGCTGATCGGGCGTTAACAGGTAGCCTTTATTGATATTCACACTGAAATTTTTCCAGATCTTTTGCGTAACAGAGAGATCGGGAGCCAGGAGTAACCCGCCTTTGGTATCCACATCTCCGCCGCCGCCCGGACCGGCGGCAAACTTCAGGGCTATTTGCGTACGATCATTGAATATGCTGAATTTATGCCCGTAACCGAACAGGACATTCAGGTATCCCCCTTTTATTCCCTTGTAGCCGCCATCGGCCCGGGTAAAGAGAAAGTCGTTCTTATCCAGATTTGCAGCCAGTTCAAAACCTAATAACTGAATCTTTTTGCCCGCCAGTGATGCACCGCTGACAAACTCACGGGATTTCTTCTTCGGTAAAAGACGGTTCAGGCGTAAAGTGAAGTCTATTTTTCTTTCCGGCACATCCCACTCACTGCCGGCATAATCCTCATATCGGATTGTTTTTCCGGTATGGATGACGGAAGTATGTCTGAGCTGAAGCGGGATACGAAGCGCATAGCTGAGTTGATGGCTTTTTATACGGCCTCCGTCAAAAAAGTTTAGATAATTATATCCGGCGAGGAGCGAAACATGAGAAAAGCGATAACCGATATGGGCATGTGGTAAGATGACTGCCCCACCTCCATCAGGAGCTGCTGCTCCGCCGCCACCGCCGAAATAAATGCCGGCATCAACGAATAGCTTTGATTGAATACGGGCCTGAAACCCGGCGTTCAACCCCAGGGTAAAAAAACCACCCCTTCTGCCGGTGATCGCACCATAGTAGCCGACTCCGCCATAAAATGAACGGTTTATGTCAAATATATAGTGCAGGCCGGAAAGACCTAATTTCTTTTCGCCGTCTGGCATGCCTGCCGCCATAAAATCACTTTGTAAAAACCCGGTGTGCCGGTATTGCCGTATGAATGAAATACTGTCGTTTTGAGCATATGCGTCAAACGAAAGGAAAATGAACATAAGTATAAAAAGGTGGGTCTTCATAAGGCAGGTACCTTTGCTTTAGCCCGCATACCGGGATGAAAGGGAGATTAGATGCTTTTAACGGTGTTTTCCGGATTTAAAGTTAATATAATTTCTGCAGGGTTCCCTGTTTTTTGTATAATAATTGTTTAGCAATGCATAGCTAATGAATAGTAATACAGCAAGATAAAAAAATAAAAAATAAAAAAAAGTTTGCGAATGTTAAAAGTAACACAGATATTTGTTGCCGAATAGGATTAATTCCGGAAAGGGATACGTTTGTTATATAATTATTAAAAATATTTTTTTAATTATAGGATTAGCTGTATATTCGTGCCGTGAACTTATGTTTTGTTCAACAGGGATGCTGAAAACTGTTAATAGAGTAGGCAAGAAAAATTAATTTTTATTAACTCTAAGATTATGAGAAAAGTTTTATTAACTGTAATGACAGTGAGCTCTCTTATAGCGCTTAATGCTTGTAAGAAAGATGGAGCTCAAGGTCCTCAGGGTCCTGCAGGTCCTACCGGAGCTACTGGTGCTACGGGTGCGACTGGTCCTGCCGGTGCTGTGGGTGCTGCTGGTGCCAAAGGTGCTGACGGAACCAAAATTTTAAAAGGAACAGTTGATCCTGTTGCTGCTGACGGAGCTGTGGGTGACTACTTCTTCAACTCAACTACCAAAACATTATGGGGTCCTAAAGTGGCTGCAGGATGGGCTGGAACATCTGTATCATTACAAGGTGCTAACGGTGCAACAGGTGCTACTGGTGCAACCGGCGCTACTGGTGCAACAGGTGCTACCGGTGCAACTGGTGCTGCTGGTGCGAACGGTACACAGTTCTTAGCTGGTGCTGGTGCTCCTACTGCTGCTATTGGTGTAACTGGTGACTTTTATTTTAATACCACCAACTCTACTTTCTATGGTCCTAAATTAGCTGATGGTACCTGGGGTACTAACGTAATGCCTTTAGGTCAGGCTTATGCTGCTAAAACATACACCATTACAAGAGGTTTTGAGAGTGTAACGGAGAAAACTACAGGTGCTCCTGCTGTTTCCGTTAGACAATGGGGTCAGGATTTAGTTCCTACATGGTCTAAATTTGAGATCTTTACTTCATACGCTGTAACGGCTAACGATTTAATTCGTATTAACCAGTATGACGGATGGGGTGATGACAGAGAGATGATCTTCCAGAATGACCCAGTTGGTCAGCCAGGAATCTTCAATGTTGTTCCTTCAGCTGCTGGTCAATTAGGTGTAGCTCCGTTCCAGGTTGGTGCTAAATTCAGATATAGCCGTAACAAAAATAACCCTACTGCTGAGTTTACTTTAACTCAGGCTGATATCGACAGATTAACTGTTGATGGCGGTACTGCATTCGGTTATTTAACGTATGCAAAAGCATTACCTTCAACGGTTGCTTTAGGTCAGACTTTAGTATTAGCCCGTAACAAAAACGTACAAGTTAAAAACAGCACTACAAACTTCACAACTCAGTATACTGCTGTAACTTCATTTAACTTAAACACGTTAGTTCCAAACTACGAGAAATACCGTCAGGATGGTAAAGTATTTGTGAAATACAAATATTACACTCCAAACTCTGCTACTCCGGCTACAAATAACGTATTAGTTATTCACCCGGGAGCTGCTGCTGGTTGGGTAGACATTACTGCTTATGCTAACTCTTATGTAACTGGTACAGGTGGTTATAGCATCACTACTAATCCTTTCACTGGTGACTTCATGACTTCAGGTGTTCCTTTCGGTCAGGTGGGTGCTGTTGTTCCTGTGGGTGCTAACCAGGCAGCTACTGTTGTTGCCGGTGCCGGTGCTACTGCTACTACTTACACTAACGGTAACATCCGTATTAACTGGGATATTACTTCTGGTACTAACTGGAATGCTGCTGCTGCAAATACCATCATTGGTCCATCTACTTTATCAAACTCTGGTAACGTATTAGACCCTGTAACGGCTGCATATGCTACTACTGCTGGTCCTGCTACTGCTGAGTTTGTTGCTCGTGGTTTTGAGACTACATATTACTCAACTCCTGCTTTAACAGCAACTAACAATGCTGGTGCTGATATTTCAGGTACTATTGGTGGTGTTGCGCCTAACCAGACTATCGCTCAACTTGTTAGAGTTGGTGGTCAGGAAGCTTCTTACTTCACCAACACTAAGTTAGTTCAAGTTCAGGTTTTTGTAGTTCCTGGCGACGTAGTTGCTGCTGCAAAAGCTAAAGGAATTGATGTTAACAATGCTAACGCATTACAACAATACGTTAAATTATAATTATTAATCTTTAGAGTTAAATTTATATAATTTAATGCAAGCAGCTTCTCTATTGAGGAGCTGCTTTTTTGTTTATCCCTGTCTGTGATTTTTCCTTAATCCATTACATTTTCGTAGATTTACATTATTCGCGTGTTGTACAGAAAGAAACAAATGAGATCATTACGTATTATTTTTTGGGCAGGAGTTGCTGGTTTGACAGTAATTCTTTTTTCGTTTAAAGAGGATCTTTTCCTCATTTCAAAGAACCTCGATATTTTTACATCTCTCTATAAGGAGGTGAGTATCAATTATGTGGATGAGACCGACGCTTCTGCGCTGATGCGGGCAGGTATTGATTCAATGCTCGACGGGTTAGATCCTTATACCGAATATATTCCGGAATCGGAAATCGAAGCCTATAAACTTAAATATGTAAGCACTCAATATGGCGGGATTGGAGCAAGTACTTTGGTTCTGGACAAGAAGCTGTATGTGAATGAATTGTTGGAGAACGGGCCTGCGCATAAGCAGGATTTACTCCCGGGCGACCAGATTCTTAAGATTAATGATATTGAGGTGTATGGGAAAGGGAAAGAACAGATCAGCCAGCTCATGCGGGGGCCAAAAGGGTCGTCGGTAAAGTTACAGATAGCACGTGACGGGAAGGTAATTGATAAAGTTATTCTCCGCGACGAGATTAAACAGCATAATGTTAGCTATTCCGGTATGCTGGCTAACCAGATCGGCTATATTCGCCTGGATAAGTTCTTAGAGAATGCCGGTCAGGAAGTAAAGGATGCTTTATTGCAATTGAACAGGCAACCGCTTAGAGGGCTTGTGCTCGATTTGAGAAATAACGGAGGCGGTATTTTGCAGGAGGCGGTAAAGATCGTTAATCTTTTTGTAGACGAAAATATGCTTATTGTGGTGCAGAAAGGGAGAAATCCTTCGAAAACAGTGAGCTACAAATCGACCGTTAAGCCGGTCTCTTCCAGCCTTCCGCTTATTGTTCTGATTAATGGTTCGTCGGCCTCAGCATCTGAAATTGTGGCCGGAGCCTTACAGGATCTGGATCGGGCCGTGATCGTAGGGGAGCAGAGTTACGGAAAAGGCTTAGTCCAACAAACCTTTAACTTACCTTATAATAGCCTGGTTAAGATCACCGTGGCTAAATATTTTACCCCTTCGGGAAGGTGTATCCAGGCGCTTGATTATGCACATAAAGATGAAAGAGGCGCAGCCACAAAATTTTCTGATTCCACTTTGACCGCCTTTACCACAAAAGGAGGACGAACTGTATTTAGCGGGAATGGTATCTCACCCGATGTGGCAGTACCTGCCACAGTTGTGAGCTTATTAACACAAACCCTGGCCTCAAACCATCTGTTCTTTGATTTTGTGAATACATATAAACGAAATCATAAACAAATTGAAGACGCCGGAAAGTTCAGTATCCATAATGCAGATTATGAGTTATTTCTAAAATCATTGAAAGGAAAAGATTATAGCTATACATCTGATTCAGAACAGATGCTTGACCGGTTTGAGGCAAAAGCTGATGCTGAAAAGCGATTAATCCCCGTAAAGGCTGAACTGGACCAGTTACGGGCGAAAGTGCTTAATGCTAAAGAAAATGAGTTAAATACCCATAAAGACGAGATAAAACAAGTGCTGGAAAGCCAGGTGGTTGCACGCTATTATTTCGAAAAAGGTAAAATAGAACATGCCTTCCAATATGATCAGGGATTAAAACAAGCTCTGGCGTTGCTGGCTGCTCCCCAGCAAATGAAAGCTGTTTTAAGCGGAGATGGCGTATATAAGACCATTAGCGCAAAGCGCTGATCACCTAATGCTGGGTATGAAGCCGTACCTTTAAGCCATCCATCTCCGGATGAAGCTGTAGCTGACAGGCCAGGCGGGAGTTTGGTAACAGATCGGGAAGGGTATCGAGCATAGCATATTCATCATCGCTCATTTCGCTGAGCTTTTCTTCTCCTTCCAGCACGTCTACGCAGCAGGTTGCGCAAAGCGCCATTCCTCCGCAAGTCGCTAAAATATCGTATTCACTGGCTTTTAGGAATTCCATGAGGCTTAAACCCATGTCGGTGGGAGCTGTCAATATAGCTGTATTGCCTTCACGGTCTTCTACATGGATGGTGATATCGTTCATGACGTTAATTTAGAATGCAGTTACGCCGTTAACAGTCGTATATTTCATGGTATATTTAACACCCGGATTCATATATTGGTAAGCACTATGGCTCATCAATGCCGCTTCATGGAAGCCGCACAGAATTAACTTTAGTTTGTTGGTGTAGGTGTTAATATCACCAATCGCATAAATACCTGGTATATTGGTGCTGTAGTCATCTGTATTTACCTCAATGGCACTTTTACTGATGTTTAATCCCCAGTTCTCTATCGGGCCTAATTTAGGGCTTAACCCAAAAAGAGGAATGAGGTGATCGGTTTCAAAAGTAGTGGTTTCCATACTGCGATTATGGATCACTTCTACACGTTCGAGTTTACCTTCACCGGATACGGCATTCAGATTGCTGTTTAAGACCAGGTTTATCTTACCGGTTGCTGCCAGTTCCATCACTTTATTCACTGAATCGGGTGCCCCGCGGAAACTCTCACTCCGATGTACGAGCGTAAGCTCTTCACAGATATCAGCCAAAAAGATGGTCCAGTCTAAGGCCGAATCACCGCCCCCGGCAATCACCATTTTTTGTCCGCGATATTTCTCCGGATCCAGGATCATATAATTTACGCCCCGGCCGTTTTCAAATTGCTCTAATCCTTCTACTGCAGGCTTACGAGGTTCAAAACAGCCTAATCCCCCGGCAATTACGATTACTTTTGCCTCGATCACTGTGCCCATATTGGTGGTCAGTACAAAGTCGGCTTCACCACGTTTTTCAAGGCCTTCCACCCGTTCACCGAGCGTAAAACCAGGATGAAAGGGCTTGGCCTGCTCCATCAGGTTATCAATAAGTTCCTGGGCCAATACGGTAGGATAACCAGGAATATCATATATGGGTTTTTTGGGGTATATTTCTGATAATTGTCCGCCTACCTGTGGCAGGTAATCAATTAAATGGCAGCGCATTTTTAATAATCCGGCTTCAAAGATGGCAAAGAGGCCTACAGGACCGGCACCAATAATGGCGATATCAGTAGAAATCATTCGTTTAAAATTTGTGCAAATTTACAAAAATAAAATGGAAAGGACAGGGCTTATTTAGAGGGGTTCTATATAATAATGATGTGCAGATTACAAAGCGCCTCAGCCTGACTATCCGGGATTAACCTTGCAGGTTACGGCAATTTGCAAGGCTAAACCTTCAGGGTTGGTGAACGCTTTCCGCTTTTCGCCTTACACTTTCTGCTGATAAACAATTACCTTTGTGATCAGTCATGCAAAAACGCATTTATTTCGCTTCTGATTTTCATTTAGGTGCGCCTGATTTTGCCGAAAGCAGGAAAAGGGAGGCACTTATTGTGAAGTGGCTGGAGGAGATCACCCCCACCTGCAGCGAGTTGTTTCTGATGGGCGATATCTTTGATTTCTGGTTCGAATATAAAAAAGTTGTACCCAAGGGCTTTGTTCGCCTACAAGGCAAACTGGCGCAAATGGCTGACAAGGGGATTCGCATTTATTTCTTTAAAGGCAATCACGATATGTGGGTGAATGACTATTTTACCCGTGAGATCGGGATGGAGATCATCAGCAATGAAATGGTGATGGAACGTTCGGGGAAACGCTTTTTTCTGCATCATGGTGATGGACTTGGACCGGGCGATACCAAATATAAATTCCTGCGTAAGGTGTTTCGTAACCCGCTATGTCAATGGTTATTTTCGATGCTGCCCCCCCGTATTGGTATGAGCATTGCCGATGCCTGGTCAGGACAAAGCCGCATAGCCAGTCAGCAAAAAGAAGTTTTTCAGGGAGAGGAGAACGAATGGCTGGCTATTTATGCCAGGGAACAGTTACAGCAGCAGCATTTCGATTATTTTATTTTCGGTCACCGGCATCTGCCGCTCGATATCCGTTTAAATGCACACAGCCGTTATATTAATCTCGGGGAGTGGATTAATTATCATTCGTATGCGGTGTTTGACGGACAGGATGTCCGGTTAATGTACTTTGATGCGTAGCAAGTCGTTAGTATTTAGTCGTCAGTATCAAGATTGGGCGCATTGTCTATAAAGTACTTTATCTAAGTACTAAATACTAACGACTATATACTAAGTACTAACGACTTTTTTGCGTATTTTTGCGCCTGATTAGCACAGGCCTTTGTTAAATAAACCTGATTACAGTGGAAAGCCCGCCTTTAAGCGGCTTGAAACGAAAAGCAGGGCTGCCTTGTTTAATAGCAGAAAGAAGATTTTCAAGCCATCATAAATCGTATGTTAGAAAAATTAGAAGCGATAAAGCAACGCTGGGAGGATGTGGAAGAACAGTTGAGTAACCCGGATGTAATCCAGGATATGAAACGTTTTGCTGCGCTCAATAAAGAATATAAAGAATTAGGAAAGATTGTAGATGAGTACAAAGTCTACAAAAATGTGGTAAGTAACATTGAAGCCAATAAGGATATCCTGAGTAACGAAAAAGATCAGGAATTGCGCGATATGGCTAAGGAGGAACTTGATCTGTTGCTTGTACAACAGGAAAAGATGGAAGAGGCTATACGGTTGATGCTGGTTCCTAAAGACCCTGAAGATGCGAAGAATGCGGTTTTTGAGATCAGAGGTGGAACGGGGGGCGATGAAGCCGCTTTATTTGCCGGCGATCTTTACCGGATGTATACCCGCTTTTTTGAGCAGAAGGGTTGGAAAATTGAAGTGGTCGATGTGACTGAAGGCTCGGCGGGTGGCTATAAAGAGGTCATCTTAAAAGTGAGCGGTGATGATGTTTACGGTACATTAAAATACGAATCAGGCGTACACCGGGTGCAACGGGTGCCGGATACGGAAACACAGGGACGCGTGCATACATCGGCAGCATCCGTAGCGGTATTGCCGGAGGCTGAAGAAGTAGATGTATACATTAATCCGGCTGATGTGGAATTGCAAACCTCCCGTTCAGGTGGTGCCGGGGGGCAGAATGTTAATAAGGTAGAAACCAAAGTACAGCTTACGCATAAACCTACCGGTATTGTTGTTGTATGTCAACGGGAGCGTTCGCAGTTAGGGAACCGTATTATCGCCATGGAGATGCTGAGAAGTAAGCTTTACGATATTGAACTGCAGAAGAAAAACGGGGATATTGCCGCTAAACGAAAAACGATGGTATCCACCGGCGACCGCTCGGCAAAGATCCGTACGTATAATTACCCGCAGGGAAGGGTTACCGATCACCGGATCGGTTTAACATTATATAACCTGGGCGGTGTAATGGATGGTGATATTCAGGAATTAATTGACGCATTACAGTTTGCAGAGAATGCAGAGAAAATGAAAGAAGGTGCTGTAAATTAAAAGGTTATAAATATTTTACTTTTTTTGTTGTAAAATAAATTAATCACGCTATATTTGCAATCCCAATCCAAGAGAGATTTTGATGCGGGAAAAGGTCTGGTAGTTCAGCTGGTTAGAATGCCGCCCTGTCACGGCGGAGGTCGCGGGTTCGAGTCCCGTCCAGACCGCAAGAAAAGCTCCATAAATTGGGGCTTTTTGCATTAAATGGGTTATTGCCACAGGGAATAGATCATCGGCTGCTTTATTTCTTTACTTGATTATTTAAGGTTGATCTTTTATTGCTTTAACATTCTCGTAAGCATCACCGAATGAGTTTGTGTTTCCAGCTCAGCGAAATAGTCCTTATGGAGTATATTTTATCTCCCACGAAAACACGGCCTGTGATCTGTCCCCATTCCTGTTTAAAGATATTCAGTACGCTTTCTGAGGCCGAAGCAGGCACAATACACTCCGGAGAGAGCATTCGTTAGGCCTTGAGAGGGCTACGGTATGCAACTTAATCTCATGAAAACAGATGGATTTGATGACACAATATCTTTTATTGGTCTGAATATACAAACTCTATGGATAAGTCATAAAGCCACATATTTCATTTAATCTTTTTCAATTGTAACCTTTTATGCTTTATGGTAATCCTATAGCTAAACAAACTATATGAACGTAGCAATAATTTGGTTATCAATCTTTATCACTTTTTGTATTCTGATGTTTCTTGCATGGTTCTTTGCCCACCGGGCGAAACATAAAGAACGGTTGGCTATGATCGAGCGGGGTATGCATCCCGACGAAAAAAACGCCAATGATAAGGACAAGCTTTCTGCATCTCAAAAGTTAGCTGTAGTGGTGCTGGGTCTTAGTGCGGGCTTGGTGGTGATCGCCGTGCTGGCTAATTTTGGAGCCCTTGGACGTTCAGATGCCATTCCCGCGGCCATCTTAGGCGCATTTGGTGCAGGAGCCCTGCTGGTAGCGCATTCATTTTCTAACAAAAAATAAAGTAAGTCCGATGGATGAGTTTTACATCCGTAAGGTTTGTAATGGTGATGTGCAGGCATACCGGTATTTTATTAAAAAGTTTCAGGCTGTCTCCTTATCCGTTGCGCTTTCGATCGTAAAAGATCAATTTGTTGCTGAAGAAATCGTTCAGGATGCATTTGTAAAGGCTTTCAATGCCATGCCGGGTTTCAGGTCCGATTCGAAGTTCAGCAGCTGGTTTTACCGCATCGTGGTTAACGAAGCATTTATGCAGCTAAAGCGGGCAAAACATCAGGTTGAATACCGCGAATACTATGAAGAGGATATCGTTGACGAGCATGAGGTATTGAGCCTGCAAAATGAAGAACAGGCGCAGCTGATCAATCGCGCCCTGCTGATGCTTCCGCCCAATGAAAGCCTCGCTTTACAGCTGTTTTATTTACAGGAAGAAAGCTTACGCGAAGTTTGTGCCGCCACGGGCTGGACAACCGCCAATGCAAAGGTGATCCTGCACCGGGCAAGGAAAAGCATTCGTATGGCAATGAACAACTTATTAAAAAACTCAAACATATAATTATGCAGGAATTAGAATTTAAGGACGAATTTCTTTTGAAAATTATGCCCTACAGTATTGCCAAGCCCCATACTTCAGACCTGGAAGACAGCATTATCAAACGTATAGAAGAAAGGTTAAACCGGAAAAAAGCAATACTATTCCAACTTCGAACAGCGCTGTTTCTTCTTTTGGCCGCAGCCGGTACCGGACTGGCTATGTTGCATCTTTTACCCTATGCAAAAGCTCTTCTGCCTGGCTGGAATCTGAATTTTTTCGTACTTCCACTACAGCTTGCATGTACATGCGCAATACTTTTACAAGCTGAAAATTTACTAAAAGCCTTTACGCGCCTGAACAAAGATCTCTTAAACTAAAAATCATGAAAAAGATATTATTAATGGTCATTTGCATGACCGTGAGGGCTGTTTTTGCCCAAGAACAGGGAATTACATTTGAAAATTCAGACTGGATATCTGTCCTTTCCAAAGCCAGATCTACCGGTAAGCTCATATTCGTAGACGTATTTACAGATTGGTGTGCGCCCTGCAGGCAAATGGATAACGAGGTTTTTCCACAGGAAATTGCAGGCAAATTCTTCAATGAGCATTTCATCAATTTTAAAATAGACGCAGAAAAAGGAGAAGGCAGAAAATTTGCTGAAAAATATGCTGTACGATCTTATCCCAACTACCTTTTTATCAATGGCGAAGGTGCTCCTGTTTATCGTATGCTTGGCGCAATGAAGACTTCGGAATTGATTCAGCACGCAAAAAATGCGATTGAAGAAGCAAAAGTCCCGGAAACAGTATTTAATATGGAAAGAGTATATCCGCAAAACAATACGGATAAGGATTTTATGTACCGCTATCTCACCAGGCTTACAAAATTACGTCTGCATACTTCTGAACTATTGAACGAATATGTAGGTTTGCTTTCAACTGAAGAGCGCTCCCATCCAAAAAACATCAAACTCATCGCAGATAATGGTTCCTGGTTTAACCGAAAGCTGAGCTTTGGCCTGGCAATGGATGTTCTTGAAGGCCATCGCGCAGTATTCGAACAGCTGAGAAACGAGAAACAGGTTAATGAAACGCTCGAGAATATAAGGAGGAATGTGATGAATACCTCGCTTGACAAGGCTATTGCCAGTAGGGATACGGCCTTGTTAGGTAAAGTTTTGCAGGTAAAGGACAATTTCCAGCTAAATTATTTTGATAATAAGCAGACAGCAATGCTCAAATATCTTTACAGAACAGGCGACCAGGAAGCTTATAAACGTCAGGCAACTGACTTTATTGAAAATAATTTGCTAAGAATTCACCGTGATACACTGCTTGCACATGACCTTGCCAGTTTTAACAGCGTGAAATCCCATTTCTTAAAAGAGGGTACGCCACTGCCGGAAAGTGAAGAAAAATCTTATCAATATACCCAGACAGTACAACTAAGTGGCACATTGATCTCCATCGTTGAGAATTTTCTTAAATTACCCTTAACCCGTTTGGAAAAGCGCAAAGCCTTATCCTGGGTAACCATTGCATTAAAGATAGCCGATATGGATGCCGAATATTTTAAGAACGCCCGCCCACATTATGAGATGGTACAGGCCATGGCGCTTTACAAAGCGGGATCTTCAAAACAGGCACTTTCAGGATTACAAGGATTGCTTGAAAAATATGCAGACAACCCACAGGCTACAGCACATATCACCGGTATTATGCAACGTATGAAAGGCGGTAAGGAACTGTAATCAATCCGTGGGAAGGTCTGGTATACGTCTTTACCTTCCTTTTTCCGGTCTATACTGACATCCAATCACTCGCTGCGGAACAAAACAGGTCATTCTGCTGTTATATTGTAAAGCGGCATGATTCGATTTACCGACAAAGGAATGTATTGCGAACCGGGTGATTTTTATATCGACCCCTGGCGGCCGGTAACTCGTGCTGTGATCACACACGGGCATAGTGATCATGCCCGCTGGGGCAACCAGACATATCTCTGTCATACGGATACACTCCCGATCCTGAAATTGCGGCTTGGTGCCGATACACAGGTAGAAAGCATGCCTTATGGTGAGCGGCGGAACATCGGCGGAGTAGAGATTAGTTTTCATCCGGCAGGTCATATTATCGGGTCGGCACAGGTACGTATGGCGTACAAGGGCGAGGTTTGGGTGGTTTCCGGTGATTATAAGCTGGCCAATGATCTCCTTACTACACCCTTCGAACCCATAAAATGCCATCATTTTATAACCGAGTCAACTTTTGGACTTCCGCTTTACCGCTTTGACCCTCCGGAGCATACCTATGCGGCGATCAATCGCTGGTGGGCGGCAAATGCAGCTGCGGGAATAAACACGATATTGTTAGGGTATGCCCTGGGAAAAGCACAAGCATTGCTGCATGCCCTTGATTTGAGTATCGGTCCTGTTTTCTTACATGGGGCGGTAGCGAATGTGAATGAAGCCCTGGCGCAGGCGGGTTATCATTTTCCGGGTACGCGGGTCACACCGGATACAGACATGAAAGCATTCCGGGGAGCACTGATCGTAGCGCCACCTTCAGCCTTTGGAACACCGTGGATGCGGAAATTTATGCCCTATCATGCAGCGATGTGCAGCGGATGGATGGCCTTGCGGGGTGCAAGACGACGAAAAGGCGTGGATAAAGGTTTTGCCCTGTCGGATCATGGCGACTGGAACCAGCTTAACCAGGCCGTGCTGGCTACCGGTGCTACACATATTTATGTGACGCATGGCTATGAAGCGGCTTTTGTACGTTGGTTACAGGAAAAACATGGCTTACAGGCCTACCAGGTTAAAACATTGTTTCACGAAGGCGAGGATGAAGATCTATGAGACTGTTTACCCAATTATTCGAAGCGATCGATCAAACCACGAAAACCAATGCGAAAGTGGCAGCGCTGGCCGCGTATTTCAAAAATGCCACAGATGAAGATATCCTGTATGCCATTGCTCTGCTGATCGGAAACAGGCCCCGGAGACCTGTTAAAACGGCTGAGCTGAAAGTCTGGGCAGCAGAACTGGCTGCCATTCCCGACTGGCTTTTTGACGAATCCTATTATATTGCCGGCGATCTGGCCGAAACCATTGCACTGCTTCTTCCCCCTCCTGCTCAGCCTGGGACACTGGAACTTCATACGGTTATTAACGATTTGCAAAAGCTTCCGGATCTTGCTCCCGATGAACGAAAAGCAGCTATTCTTGCTTACTGGCAGGCTTTCGCCGGTAACGAACGTTTTGTGTTCAATAAATTGATTACCGGTAATTTCCGTATGGGTGTTTCGCGCCAGTTAGTGGTAAAAGCACTGGCACAGGTGTTGGAAACGGAGGAAACCGACGTTGCACATCGCCTGATGGGAAAATGGTCGCCGGGTGAAGAGACCGTTGAAACACTTTTCCATAAGCAAACGACCGGGAACCGGTACCATCAGCCTTACCCTTTTTATCTGGCTTATGCATTAGACGTGGAGGAAAGTAACGAGCCAGTCTATAATGACCGGTTAAATACCCTGTTAGGTGACATTCGCGACTGGATTATTGAACGGAAGCTTGACGGTATTCGCGGACAGATCATTGTGCGCCATAGTGAATTGTTCGTATGGAGCCGCGGAGAGGATTTGCTGACGGATAAATTCCCGGAATTTCTGCCTTTAAAAACCGTTCTTCCACACGGTACAGTCATTGATGGTGAGATCATCCCTTACAGGGACGGCCGTTTCCTGAGCTTTAATGAGATGCAGACCCGTATCGGACGTAAGAACCTTTCCCGTAAAATACTTAGTGACGTGCCCCTGGTGATGGTCTGTTATGATCTGTTGGAATGGGAGGGCAAAGATATCCGTTATGAGGCACTTTCAACACGAAGAAAGTTACTGGTTAGCCTGCTTGAACAGTTTGCGGTAGATAATGTACTTTTACTTTCTACGGATATTCCCTTTTCAGGATGGCAGGAAGCTGCTGATTTTCGCAGGCAGGCCCGGGAAAATGAATGTGAGGGACTAATGTTGAAACGGCGGGAAAGCCCGTATGAGTCGGGCCGGAGACGTGGAAACTGGTGGAAATGGAAAACGACACCCATGACCATCGATGGGGTACTGATCTATGCGCAAAGCGGGCATGGACGACGGGCTAATCTTTTTACCGATTATACCTTTGCCGTCTGGGATGAGGAAGGAAAACTGCTCCCTTTTGCAAAAGCGTATTCGGGACTAACGGATAAAGAAATCCTGGAGCTCGACAACTGGGTTAAACGCCATACCGTCGAAAAATTTGGTCCGGTACGTAGTGTTACGCCTTATTGGGTGTTTGAGATCGCTTTTGAAGGCATTGCGGCAAGCCCGAGACATAAATCAGGGATTGCATTACGCTTCCCAAGAATTCTCCGGTGGCGGCGCGATAAAGCGGCCTCAGAAGCCAATACCATAACCGACCTGAAAGAATGGCTAAAAACCTGTAAAAATGAATGATATCGCATCGGCCTGGTTTGCACTTCATCACTGGACACCACATGCATTCCAGTATAAAACCTGGGATGCCATGGCGAAAGGTCGCTCGGGCCTGTTAAATGCGCCTACAGGATTTGGAAAAACCTATGCCATCTGGTTTGGCTTGCTGGATCATTATTATCGTCAGCAGAAAGCTGCGCCGAAACAGCGTATCCATACCCTTTGGATCACACCTCTGCGTGCCCTGTCTAAAGAAATTTATAAAGCAGCGTATCGGGTAAGCGATGACCTCGGCCTGGACTATGATGTGCAGCTACGAACAGGTGATACCCCGGCGGCTACACGGCAACGACAAAAGCAAAAAGCACCGCATGCGCTGATTACCACACCTGAAAGTGTACACCTGATGCTGGCATCTAAAGATTATCATGACTATTTTAGCGGACTGGCTTTCGTGGTGGTCGACGAGTGGCATGAGCTGCTCGGAAGCAAACGGGGTGTACTGACGGAACTTGCCCTGAGCCGCTTAAAAGCGATTTGCCCGAAATTGAAGATATGGGGGATTTCGGCAACTATTGGTAATCTGGAGGAAGCACGCGACATCCTGCTTGGGCCGGAAAATAAAGGCATATTGATCAAAGCAGCCTTGCACAAGGAAATCCGCATGGAAACCCTGTTTCCCGACACGCTGGAAAAATTCCCCTGGTCGGGTCATCTTGGTGTGCACATGATCCGTAAAGTTTTGCCGGTGATCTATACCTACCGGTCTACCCTGCTCTTTACCAATACGCGCTCACAGGCCGAGATCTGGTATCAGAAGTTAATTGAGGCCGACCCGGACCTGTCCGGGCAGATTGCCATGCATCATGGTTCTTTAAGCGAGGAGGTTCGCAACTGGGTAGAAGAAGCCCTGCATTCAGGACGGCTGAAAGCCGTAGTTTGTACCAGCAGCCTCGATTTAGGGGTCGATTTCCGCCCGGTTGATTGTGTGGTACAGATCGGTTCGCCGAAAGGTGTTTCCCGGTTTATGCAGCGTGCGGGACGAAGTGGCCACCGGCCGGATGAGATCAGCCGGATCTATTTCCTCCCTACCCATTCACTCGAGATCATGGAGGGTGCAGCGCTTCGTTACGCTCTGCATGAAAAACGGTATGAACAGCGGCAGCCTTATGTCCGTTCTTTTGATGTGTTACTCCAATATATGGTTACACTGGCCGTTTCCGAAGGGTTTACACCGGATCAGTTGTACAGGGAAGTTAAATCCACACACTGCTTTGCTTCGATAAGTCCGGAGGAATTTAGCGAATGCCTGTTGGCGATCACCCAGGGTGGGAGATCATTACAGGCTTATGAAGAATTCCATAAAGTAGTGATTGAAAATGGCGTGTATAAAGTCGTTTCCCGGAAGATCGCTATGCGCCACCGGCTAAGTATTGGCGCCATTGTTTCTGATCCAATGATGCAGGTGAAGTTCCGGAAAGGCAACTACTTAGGCAGTATTGAAGAAGGGTTTATTTCAAGATTGAAGCCCGGCGATTCATTCTGGTTTAGCGGGCGACTGCTGGAACTGGTCAGCGTGAAGGATATGCAGGTACTGGTAAAGCCTTCGGCGGCAAAAAAAGGTGTGGTTCCATCCTGGATGGGCGGCCGTTTCGCCATTTCGACCGACTTTGCCACGGCATTGCGCCATACATTCAGTCTGATCCGGCAAAGGGGAAAACAACCGGAAGAATTACGTTATCTGAAGCCGTTGTTCGACAGGCAAAGAGAAGTGTCGTCGATCCCCCGGGAAGACGAACTGTTGGTTGAATATATTACGACAAAAATGGGCCACCACCTCTTTGTTTTTCCTTTTGAAGGGAAGCTGGTACATGAGGGCATGGCTGCGGTGATCGCTTACCGCCTGAGCAGTATACAAAAGGCCACGTTCAGCATTGCCACCAATGAGTATGGATTTGAATTGCTCAGCGATACGGCATTTGATATCCGGAAGGCGATCGACGAGGGATTATTTTCCCCTGAATACCTTGCCGAAGATATCCGGCATGGGATTAATGTGGGCGAAATGGCCCGGCGCCGGTTCAGGGATATTGCCGGTATTGCCGGCCTGGTGTTCCAGGGCTTTCCTGGAAAACAACAAAAAACGAAACATTTACAGGCCAATTCCGGATTATTCTTTTCTGTTTTCAGGGATTACGACCCTGATAACCTCTTATTGCGTGAGGCTTACGATGAGGTTTATGATTTTCAGCTGGAATATGCCCGGATGTTTACGGCATTTACGCGGATGGCGGAGCATCGGATCCTGCTGGAAACACCCGAAAGGCTCACCCCTTTCGCTTTTCCTGTTTTTGCCGAGTCTTTCAGGGAGAAATATAGTAACGAAGACTGGCAGTCGCGACTTGAAAAACTTCGGAAAAGCCTGGAATGATCGTATCTTTGTGCCATGATCGTCACGCTGAATGGGGTGGAATTACATCTGCTTCCTGAAAAAGCTCTTTTTTTGCCGGAAACCAGAACCTTGTGCCTGGCCGACTGGCACCTGGGAAAAGCAGCGCATTTCCGGAAGGCCGGTATCCCGATGCCGCAGCCTGATCAGGATCAGGAATTTTCAAAGGTAGCCAAACTGATACGAACGCATCAACCGGAAGCCGTCGTGTTGCTGGGTGATGTTTTTCACAGTGATATGAATAATGACTGGATCGCTTTCGAAAAATTTATCTGCTCCCAAAACACCACAAATTGGGTCATTACCATGGGAAATCATGACATTATCGGCAAAGCCCATTTCGAATCGCTGGGGATGCTTGCGTTGGATGAGTATGTGATCGGCAATACGCTTTTATGTACTCATCTTCCCACACCGGTTCAGGGTATGCTGAATATTTGTGGCCATGTGCATCCCGGTTGCGAACTCTTCATGAATCCCCGGCAGTATTTTCGGCTACCTTGTTTTTATTATTCTGAAAATGTGCTTACGCTTCCGGCTTTTGGCCCGCTGACGGGGTTATATAAGGTAAAACCAGGCAAAAACAATAAAGTCTTTGCCATCTTCGGCGAAACGATCAGACAGGTGAGTTAACGTTCTTAAGCGGTCTTTCTTTTTCCAAATACTTTACGGAACAGGGCCTCTCCGGCTTTATAAAAGATGAAGCGGGTATAATCCGTATATGATATTTCATCAGACAGCAGCTCGATATGTTTATGAACGAGGCTATGCGTTTTGGGCAGCACGCGAATAAACCATTTGTGCAGCAGCGGGGAAAAGAGCAGGACGCGCAGGAGTTTTGCCGTTTGGATGTCACGGGTAATCACCCGGCTTTTCTTCCGGTAAATGCCCAGTGCAGTTTTCGGATTCCCCGTTTTTATACATTCAAAAACCGCCTGTGCGGCTAAATATCCGCTTTGCATGGCATATGCAATACCTTCACCTGATACGGGTTCTACAAAGCCAGCTGCATCGCCGGCCAACAGTATATTCTCTCTTCCGGGTTTTTTCCTGTAATCGCCACCGGGAATATAATGGCCTTTAACTTTTCCGGGGTAAGCTTTTCCGGTGATTTCTGTGCAAAAGCGTGCCATGTCACTTTTCATGTCCGGATTAAGACGCAGTAATCCACCTACTCCAACGGTTAATGAATCGGCCTTTGGGAATACCCATCCATAACCCCACTTCATACAGTCGAAGTAAATTTCGGGATACAGCACATCCCGTTTCACATCCACTTTATCCACGTCCAGCTCCAGTGCAAAAGTGATTTTTTCTTTCCGAAATGATTCACCGAATAAGGTTTTAGCCACGACGCTATTGACCCCATCAGCGCCAATCAGATAATCGTACGTCAGTTCTTCACCTGAACGTAGTGCACAACTATTTTTTTCTGGCGACAGGCTGAACAGACCTTCACCTTCTTTTATTGTTGCCCCGGCATCCCGGGCCAGGCCAAGTAAATAATCATCAAAAGAAAGGCGATGCGTAAAATAGAAATCGCGATATTGTTCAGTACCATTCAGGTAGCCGTCGCGGGTTAAAAAATGAATGCCGCCCGTTTTGAAATTATAGGCTTTATCCCAATCGGCATCAAAGATCTCATGGAAAATTTTCTTGCTTCGGAGTGTAAGCAGGCCTCCGCACAGCTTTTCACGGGGAAAAATGGCTTTATCAATCAGGCATACCTGAATTCCCTGCCGTGCCAGCGTATAGGCTGCTGCTGAGCCGGCAGGGCCGCCACCAGCAATGACTACGGTATAATGCATACTCAAACGTTTACTCGCCCAAAATACGAAAACGCCGGAATTCTTTTCTCCTTTTTTCGGCATATTTAAGCATAGCCACCTGCTCAATATGCGCCAGGGCTTCTTCTACCGAGTCGGTAAACAATAATAGATTCAGATCTTCAGGAGCGATCATCTGATGTTGTAATAATGAATTCAGCATGGGCCTAAGCGGTTCCCAGAAAGCATTTCCGAATACAATGATGGGGAAATCCAATATTTTACGGGTCTGTATAAGCGTTAAGGCCTCAAAAAATTCGTCTAAAGTACCGATGCCGCCGGGCATAATGATAAAAGCATCGGAGTACTTAAACATGAGTACTTTGCGGACAAAGAAATACTTACAAAGAAACCACTTATCGAGATATGGATTAGGATGCTGTTCTTTAGGCAGGCGGATATTACAGCCTACCGAATGCCCCCCGGCTTCTTTTGCGCCCCGGTTTGCGGCTTCCATGATACCGGGGCCGCCTCCGGTGATTACCGTAAACCCTAATTTTGCCAGGCCACTGCCTAAATCGCGTGCCTGTCCGTAAAAAGGGGAGTCCTCGGCTACCCTGGCCGATCCGAAGACGGCTACGCAGGGACCCAGAAAATGTAAAACTCTGAAGCCGGAAATAAACTCGAAAAGAACTTTCAGTGCAAAAATAAATTCCCGGAACCGGGAACGGGGGCCTTCGAGAAATACTTTTTCGTTGTCTTTGTTCTGATGAAAGGCCTTCGCAGCCTTCATATTTTCTTCTTTCATGGAATGTGCTTTAGTGTTCTTACCACCCGATAGGTTCATGATTTTCAGGCATTACCAGTAAAGGAAGGCAGATCATATCGGCCATTTTCTGCGTGTAGCTTCCCCGAAGAATAGCCGATAATCCACTGGTTTTACGATGTATCATGGCCATCATATCCATGCGGCCATGTTCGGATATCCAGAGTAATCCCTCATTGATATCGGCCTGCGTAATGTGCCGGTAGTAAATCTTTGCATAATTGATTTTGCAGGTTACCCGGTTTAAAAACTGGTTGGCAGGTGTGCGGGGGTCATGGAAATCAGACGGAGCAGCACTTACATGTGTTAATAAGAGCTCGGGATCAAATGCTGAAAATAACAGCGCCACTTCGTGAATGGCATTTAAATCACTTTCGGTGAGATCAGTTGCAAAACCGATCTTCTTTAAAGGGACAAAACCGGCGTTTTCCGGAATGAGCAATACCGGGACAGGAGCCGAATCGATCATTTGACGACTGTTGCTGCCTAATAAAAGCCGGCGCACGGCACTTGTACCGGTCAGCCCCATGACGATGAGATTTATTTTTTGTGTCTGTGCTAATTTCTGGGCCACTTCGGTAGCGGTTCCGATCCCGGTACTACAGGTAAACGGAATTTTGTCCAGTGCCGGACAATCGTTTTTTTGAAATGCGGCAATGTATTCACGGAGTTGCTGTACGGCTTCTTCCCGTAGTTCGGGATGATCCAAAGCGGGCAAAGGGCTGAGATCAGAAAAAGCATTTGCCGCCGGGAGATCAATGGCATGGCAAAAATGGAGTTGCGCCTTTATCGTTTGGGCCAATTCAATGGCATATTGCATGGCTTTTTTTGCACAGGCGGAATAATCGGTAAGAACAAGTATCTGCTTCATCGGTATGCGGTTAATTTTAATGGACGTTAATGACTGAAAACCGGTAAAACAAAGATGCATAAAATAAAAGACCGATTTATTGACGGCCGTCATTTCTGTGGATGATCGTGAGCAGCCGGGCAAAAGGCGTTAAAAGGCACAGATCGCCTTACCGGATTAAAAAAGTAAGGAAGATCACTTTTTTAGATGATGTACCTGAGCCTTGCTTTTTCTGCTTTCCGATACATTTGAAGCCGTCAAATTATTTCTATGATTCATAAATTTCATATTCCGGTTCTGGGACTGGGTTTTTCTATTGATACCCCGCTTAAAGTGGCTAAGTACGGGATTTCGTCGGTTGTTTCGATCGTTGATGATGAGCTTGTTGAACGAATGAGGGCGCATCATTGTCATCAGTCTGGTGAAGTCTATCAGCCGATTTCCAAAAAAGAGACCGACAGCCGGGCAAAGCGGATTACCGCTTATCTGAATCTTTTAAACCTGTTGGTAGACAGGCAATTTGATGCGATTCAGCAAATGCCGTTCGAAGCGGGGAATGCCCTATGTACTTATTTTGAACTGCTGCCCGATGAATCGCCGGTAAAGCATGGATATGAACTGATGATGGATTTCCCTGAAGGAGAACGGAAAACAATCTTTCAAAACCTGCTGCGCCTGCATATGGAAAAAGGATCGATCGACGTCAATATTATGTCGAAAGTAGACCGGGTTAACCCGAAATATCAAAGCGATTTTACAGAAGGAGAAAACACAGAAGCGCTAACCGCACTGCGGGGTTTTGCCAACAGCAGTTTATCATCGTCTTTAACGCTTTCGGCGGGAATGAATCCACGTTTGTATAGTTATATTACACAATTTGATGATTTTTTTCCGGATGATCGCGGGCAGTTGAAGAAGAAAATTATGCTTAAAGTAAGTGATTTCCGATCGGCACTCATCCAGGCAAAATTTCTGGCGAAGAAAGGTCTCTGGGTATCGGAGTTCAGGGTAGAGAGCGGACTGAACTGCGGCGGACATGCTTTCGCGACCGAAGGCTATTTGCTGGGGCCTATCCTGGAAGAGTTTAAGCAAAACCGCGAACGCATGCAGCAGGAGTTATTCCTGTTATATAAAGAGGCCTTAAAAGAAAGAGAAATGATTACCGGGGTTGCTCCTGAACAGAAATTAAGCGTCCAGGGTGGGATTGGTACGGCTGAAGAAAATAAGTTTCTGATGAAGCATTATCAGTTGAGTTCAACCGGTTGGGGAAGCCCATTTTTACTGGTGCCTGAAGTGACCAATGTGGATGATCAGACCTTAAAACAGCTGACCGCTGCCGGTGAACATGATTTTTATCTGAGCAATGCATCACCCTTAGGCATTCCGTTCAATAACTTCAGGGGCAGCAGCATCGAGCAGGAGCGCCTCCGAAGAATTGCCGAAGGAAAACCGGGAAGTCCCTGTACCAAAAAATACCTGGTGTCTGATACAGAATTTACAAAAGAGCCCATCTGTACGGCTTCCAGTAAATATCAGCAGCGTAAAATTAAAGCCTTAGAAGCGCTACAGCTTCCGGCGGATGTATTTAAAAAGGAGTTTGAAGCCATTACCGAAAAGATATGCCTTTGTGAAGGACTGTGTAGTTCTGCGTACCAGCGTAACGGGTTACTGAAACCTAAAGAAAGTAAGGCTGTAGCCATTTGCCCGGGACCCAACCTGGCTTATTTCTCAGCGGTGTATACATTTGGTCAGATGGTTGATCATATTTACGGAAGAGTAAACCTGCTCGACAATGTGAACCGTCCGCATATGTTTATGAAAGAGCTGGAGCTGTATATGACCTATCTGCATACGGAGGTCAGCAACCTTCTGAGAAACTTCAGTGATAAAAAGAAACTTCAGCTGATAAAATTTAAAGATCAACTGCTGGCAGGCATTCATTATTATAAACAACTGGCCGATAAGCTATCGTTCGACAGGGATAAGATCGGAGAGACCTTATCAAAAGCCGAGCATCATCTGGCACTGACAACGCTTTAGTCTGAAAAAAAGAAAAATCCTGATTACCTTTGGATATACCTGTAACCATGGAAAGAGCGAAGTTTTTAGCAGCCATTATTGAGAATGCGATTGACGGGATCATTACGATCGACGACCAGGGCCTGATCGAGAATATTAACCCGGCAGCATTACGATTATTCGGATATACCAAAGAGGAGCTGATCGGTAAAAATGTATCGGTGCTGATGCCTGAACCGGACAAAAGCCGGCATGACGGCTATATGGGGAATTATCATCGTACGGGAAAAAAGAAGATTATCGGTATTGGCCGGGAGGTGCTCGGCCTGAGAAGCGATGGTACAACTTTTCCTTTTCGCTTAGGTGTGAGCGAGGTAAAATTTGACGATAAACGTATCTATACCGGATTCGTACATGACCTGACCAAAGCGAAAGAAGATGAAATAAAAATAAAAAGTTATACAGAAGAGCTTGAAACGAAGATCAAAGAGCGGACGCAGGACCTGATTAAAACCATTAGTGAACTCGAAACCGCCAAGGAGGTGGTGAGTGAAATGTTCGAAAAGGAAAAAGAACTTAATCAGCTTAAGACCCGCTTTGTGTCGATGGCATCGCATGAGTTCAGGACACCGTTAAGTTCCATTCAGCTTTCGGCTTCGCTCATTGATAAGTATACCTCTAAACAGGATGCGGCGGGTGTGGAGAAGCATACCACAAAGATTAAAAATGCGATAAATAATCTCACGACTATACTCAATGATTTTCTGTCACTTGAAAAGCTCGAGGCCGGAAAAGTAGAACCGAATGCGACTTTCTTCGATCTGGTATCGTTTGCAGAGGAAATTACGGAAGAGATGCAGCTCATTACCAAGCAAAACCAGCTGATTGTATATGAGCACCAGGGTACATCGGCGCAGGTATTCCTGGATCAGAATTTGCTGAAAAACAGTATTCTCAATCTTATTTCGAATGCCATTAAGTATTCGGGCGAAAATACCATGATCCAGTTTACCACCATTCTGAAAGAAAGCCAGCTGCTGATCGAAGTGAAGGATAACGGTATCGGGATTCCGGAAACGGCTATGAATAATCTTTTTGAACCGTTTTTCAGGGCCCATAATACCGGCGATATTCCGGGGACCGGTCTGGGGCTGAATATTGTGAAGCGGTATGTAAAACTGATGAACGGTGAGGTGGTGTGCGAAAGTGCGCAAAATGTAGGGACAACGTTCAGGCTCACATTTAAGGTATAGATAAGTTCAAAATAAAATGTATTTTTATCTCCCGTAAATCCTTTTTAAGCGGGAATGAAAAAAGCACTGGTCATAGAAGATAATGATGATATCCGGGAAAGTACAGCTGAGGTACTGAGCCTTGCCGGATACGAAACCTTTACGGCGGCTAACGGGAAAATAGGGGTTGAGCTGGCTACGCGGCACCTTCCGGATGTGATCTTATGTGATATTATGATGCCTGAGCTTGATGGCTATGGAGTCCTTTATTTATTACAGAAAAACCCGTCGACGGCTGCTATTCCTTTTATCTTTATGACAGCAAAGGCCGAAAGGGCCGACATGCGGAAGGGTATGGAAATGGGAGCCGATGATTATATTACCAAACCTTTTGACGATGTAGAGCTGTTCAATGCCATCGAGAGCCGCCTGCGGAAAAGAAACACTTCTGGAAACTTCAGGTCTGCGGGGAAAAGTATGGATACGCTGCTGGAAGAACTCCGGTCAAAAGGCCGTACCCGGGCATTTGATAACCGCCAGGTTATCTATGTGGAAAATGACGAACCGGCCTATCTTTATTATATAAAAAAAGGGAAAGTGAAGATCTATAAACGGGCAAAAGATGGCCGTGAACTCTCTTCGATGTTGTATAAGGAGCATGACTTTTTTGGTTATGAGAACGTGTGCCTTGGTACACCTTATAATGATAATGCCGCTACGCTTACGGATAGCGAGCTGATCCTGATCTCGAAAGCCGATTTCATGAACTATCTGCTTACCCACCAGGAAATAGCATCGGCTTTTATCCATTTATTATCGAATAACATCCAGAATAAGGAAGATCAGATGCTTAAGCTGGCCTATTTTTCGGTACGCAAGCGTGTAGCTGAAGCACTTATCGAAGTAGCGGAGAAATTTGGCCGTTATGAAGGCGGTCAATGTATTCTGAAGATCTCGCGTGATGACCTGGCGGCGTTGGTAGGGACTGCCAGTGAAACGGTAAGTCGCATGCTGGCCGATTTTAAAGAAGAAAAGCTGATTGAAAAGAACGGAAATGCAATCCATATCCTCTCGATCGACCGATTGAAGAATATTAAACAGTGATGAAAATCATTTTCTAACCTAACTCCGCTCATCTCCGGGGCCGGCGTTATGCGCTAATTTTGTGAAATATAATGTTTACGAATGAAAGCCATAGCCTACAACATCAGCCCGAAAGATAAAGAATGGCTTATTCTTGCCAATCATAAAAAGCACGACATTACGATCATTGCCAACAGTCTCGGTGAAGATACGCTGGCCTATGCCAATGGTAAGGAAGCGCTGATCTTATTGAATGAGGATCCGCTGGAGGCATCGATGATCGAATCGCTAAAGCATATCGGGATTAAATATATCGCCACAGCATCATTCAATACGGGTCACATTGATTTAAATGCAGCGATTATTGCAGGTCTTAAAATAGCAAATATTCCTTTTGAAAACGGGGGCAGTCTTGAAGTCATGCACCAGGTTATCCGTAATCTCGATAATTGGGGTAGTGGGAAATGTGTGGGAAATGCCTGCTGCTGTCAACGTAACTGTGCGTCCGAAACCTTAAATAAGGAAGCCTGATGGAAACCATAAATCTTCTCGAAAAATATAATGTTGCCGCACCGCGGTATACAAGCTATCCAACCGTACCTTATTGGGACCATGCCTCGTTTGAAAAAGAACAATGGTTCACCGCCATTCGCCGGTCTTATCACGATTTGAAGGATGAGGGAATAAGCCTTTACATTCATTTACCCTTTTGCGAAAATTTATGTACCTATTGCGGTTGTAATAAACGGATCACCAAAAACCACGGTGTGGAAAAGCCCTATATTGATGCGGTTCTGAAAGAATGGGAGATGTATGTGGCGCTCTTAGGGGAAAGGCCTGTGATTAAAGAGCTCCATCTTGGGGGAGGGACACCTACTTTTTTCAGTCCGGAGAATTTACATCGTCTTATTTACACCATTTTAGGGGAAAAGCATCAGGCGGAATGCTCTTTTGAAGGTCATCCCGACAATACTACGGAAGAACATTTAAGAACACTTTATCAATTGGGATTTACACGCCTGAGCCTGGGCATCCAGGATTTTGATCCTAAGGTGCAGTTTATGATCAACCGCTTTCAAACGCCGGCTCAGGTGCAGCATATTACGTCAGTAGCCCGGACGATGGGTTATGATTCGATCAATTACGATCTGATCTACGGGCTTCCCGGTCAGACCCGTGAGGGGCTTGCACAGACGGTTAACGAAGTGCTGACCATGAGACCCGACCGGATCGCTTTTTACAGCTATGCGCACGTACCCTGGATGAAACCCGGACAAAGACATTACAGCGAAGCGGATATTCCCAAGGGTGCCGATAAATTTAACCTTTACCAGGATGGAAGGGAAATGCTCCTGGCAGCCGGTTACCACGAAATCGGTATGGATCATTTCGCCCTTGAAACCGATACTTTATATAAAGCTTCTGTCAGCGGAAATCTCCACCGCAATTTTATGGGCTATACACATCAGCATACCCGTATACTTCTCGGGTTGGGTGTTTCATCGATCAGCGACAGCTTTGGTGCTTTTGCCCAGAATGAGAAGACCGTGGAAGCTTACCAGCAAAAAATAAACCAGGGCGAATTTGCTGTTGAAAAAGGGCATATCCTGAATGAAGAAGATCTGTATATCCGGCAACATATTCTACATCTGATGTGTGGAAATACTACTTTTTTTGAGGAAGGGCTACCGCAGGCATTGAAAGACCGGCTGCAGCCGATGATCAGTGACGGTCTGCTGACGACAGACGGTAAACGGATCTATGTACAGGATGCCGGACGTTCCTTTTTAAGGAATATATGTATGGCATTTGATGAACGGTTATGGCGGCAAAAACCGGATACCGTTGTTTTTAGTTCTGCAATTTAATATCTTTAGGAATGGAGGAGGCAAAAACGATACGTACGGCAACCACCTGTTATCATTGTGGTGAGGATTTGCCGGAGCCCTGTTATCAGGCCGATGATAAGGCTTTTTGTTGTGCAGGCTGCAAAAGCGTGTACCAGATCCTGGCGTCCAATAATATGTGCAGCTATTATGCCTATAATCAGGCACCAGGCCGGCCCTCTGAAAAACAGGCCGAACTGGCTTATCTGGACGAACCTAAAATTTCTGCCCGGCTGATCGACTACCAGGATAAAGAAAATACCATCGTGACCTTCTATATCCCGGCGATCCATTGCAGCTCATGTATCTGGCTATTGGAACATTTATACCGTATAAATGAAGCTATATACAGCTCCAGGATCGATTTCCTCAAAAAAGAAATTACGGTTAGCTTTAAACATCAGCGTATTTCCCTCCGGGAAGTCGTCACGATCCTGGCGTCTATCGGATATGAGCCGCTCATCAGTGCTCAGGATGTGGTAAAGGAACACGCTAAGGCGGTGGATAAGAAACTGATTCTGAAAATTGCTATTGCGGGCTTCTGTATGGGAAATGTGATGTTATTCAGCTTTCCCGAATATTTTGGTATTACGGATCTCGAAAGCCGGTTCAGAGCATTGTTCGGATGGTTAAACCTGGGGCTTTGTATCCCGGTTACCTTCTACTGTGCCCGTGATTATTTTCTATCGGCATACAACAGCCTGAAGCAGAAAAGAATTAATCTGGATACCCCTCTGGCGCTGATCATTGCCGTATTATTTATCCGTACAGTATTGGCCACTGTCATGAACAACGGACCCGGCTTTGCCGATACGCTCACCGGGCTGGTATTTCTGCTGTTGATGGGCAAATGGGTGAAACAACGCACCTATCATCATATTTCATTCGACAGGGATTATCGCTCTTATTTTCCCATCGCCGTAACTATCCTGAAAGGCGGCGAAGAAAAACCGGTAGAAATTAGTGAATTGCAGGTTGGCGACCGCTTATGGATCCGGAACGGGGAACTCATTCCCGCCGATTCTATCCTGATGAAAGGTGAAGCCTGGGTAGATATGAGTTTTGTAACCGGCGAAACAGACCCTCAGCATAAAGTACTGGGTGAAATTATTTATGCCGGCGGACGACAGGAAGGTAGTGCTATTGAAGTGGAAGTAGTGAAACCGGTATCGCAAAGTTATCTTACAGCCCTATGGAACCGGGATTATCATAAAGTGCATGAAAGCCATAATTTTAATGACAGCATCGCAAAATATTTTAGTCTTGGTGTATTTATTATTGCCGTGAGTTCTTTTCTGTATTGGACATGGCACCAGGACAGTACGAAAGCCTGGGCGGCATTCACAGCCGTTATCATTGTAGCATGCCCCTGTGTGCTGGCTTTAAGTACACCCTTTACCTTATCCGCCATTCTGGCGGTGTTCGACAAGAAGGGATTCTATGTGAAAAATACGGATGCTGTAGAGCAGCTGGCCAAATGTGATACCCTGGTTTTTGATAAGACCGGGACACTGACCAGTACGGCAAAAGCAAAGATCAGTTTTACCGGTACACTTAGCGATGAAGAACGGAAAATGGTGGCATCCCTTTTACAGCATTCTTCACACCCGATGAGCCGGCATATTCTCAAAAGTATACGTTATGAAGGTTTTTACCCTGTTTCGGGATTTAAGGAAATTACCGGTGCGGGTATTAGCGGCCGGGTCATACCGCACGAAGTCTGTGTAGGGTCGAAGCGAATGATGCCTGCCGGAATAGAAATACCGGAGCATAATGGCGTACATGTGGTGATTGATCAGCAGTATAAAGGGGTCTTTCATGTGAACCAGGAATGGAGGACCGGGCTGCCTGCGCTCATGCGCACACTGGCCGGTTCTTTTAAACTGAATGTATTATCGGGTGATACCGCTAAGGATGAAGAGGCTTTGAAGCCGATCTTCCCCGCAGGCGCCGATATCCGGTTTAATCAAAGCCCGGCACAAAAGCTGGACGCTATACTCGAAAAACAAAAAGCCGGCGAACGTGTCATGATGCTGGGTGATGGCCTGAATGATGCCGGGGCGTTAAAACAAAGCGATTTTGGAATTGCCCTGACGGATAATGTGAATAATTTCACACCGGGCTGTGATGCCATTCTGAAAGGATCGTCCATGAACAATCTGCCGCACTTTTATCAGTTAAGTAAAGATGGCCTTAAGATCATCAGGATCAGTTTTGCCATTGCCACAGCCTATAACTGCATTGGCGTATTTTATGCGGTGCAAGGTACTTTATACCCTTTGATAGCGGCTATACTCATGCCTTTAAGCACCATTACGATCATTAGCTTTACCACTGCGGCTACCCGTTATTTTGCGAAGAAAAATAAACTATTATGAACCGTCCATAACAAATATAAACAAATGAATATCCTGTATTTTTTAGTGGGTTGTAGTCTTTTGATGGCCCTGGTTTTTTTAGGGGCATTCATCTGGTCGTTAAAGAGCGGCCAGCATGACGATATGAATACGCCCGGGATCCGGATTTTGCTGGATGAAGACGAAAAAGAAGAAAAATGATACAGATCATTTTTAAGCCTAATGACCATCAGTAGTGGTCTGTGTTTGCACCTATAACTTTGTAACTATAATTTAATCCGAATTTCTATTTTATGCAATTAGAAAAATTTACGTACGATAATAAGATAGTCCGCAACTTCGGACTGGCCGCCATTATCTGGGGCATTATCGGGATGACCGTTGGTCTGTTAGTAGCCATGCAGCTGTTTAAGCCGGCTATGAATTTGGGTAACCAGTACACCACATTTGGCAGGATCAGACCTTTGCATACGAATGCGGTCATCTTCGCTTTCGTGGGGAATGCCATCTTTATGGGCGTATACTACTCCCTTCAGCGTTTGCTGAAAGCGAGGATGTTCAGTGATGCGCTGAGCAAGATCCATTTCTGGGGATGGCAGCTTATCATCCTGTCGGCCGTAGCGACACTTCCGCTGGGTTTTACCACGTCGCATGAATATGCCGAACTGGAATGGCCGATTGATATTGCCATCACTGTTATCTGGGTAGTGTTTGGTATTAACATGTTTGGTACCATCATTAAACGCAGGGAGCGGCATTTATATGTAGCGATCTGGTTCTACATTGCCACTTTCGTGACGATTGCGGTATTGCATATTGTGAATTCTTTCGAGTTGCCGGTATCGTTCCTGAAGAGCTATTACGTTTATGCGGGTGTGCAGGATGCGCTGGTACAATGGTGGTATGGCCATAATGCGGTGGCGTTCTTCCTGACTACGCCTTATTTGGGACTGATGTATTACTTTCTTCCTAAAATGGCTAACCGCCCCGTATATTCTTATAAGCTGAGCATACTTCACTTCTGGTCACTTATTTTCATTTATATCTGGGCAGGCCCGCATCACTTATTGTATACTTCTTTACCCGGTTGGGTACAATCGTTAGGCGTCGCATTCTCCGTGATGCTGATCGCACCAAGCTGGGGCGGTATGATCAACGGGTTACTTACCCTCCGCGGCGCCTGGGATAAAGTACGTGATGATGTGACGCTGAAATTTATGGTGGTTGCGTTAACGGCTTATGGTATGGCTACTTTCGAGGGGCCTATGCTGTCGTTAAAACAGATCAATGCGATTGCGCATTTTACCGATTGGATTGTGGCACACGTGCATGTGGGCGCTTTAGGATGGAATGGTTTCCTGACCTTTGGTATCTTATACTGGCTCATTCCCCGTATGTACAAAACCGAACTGTATTCAAAGAAAATGGCATCTTTCCATTTCTGGATAGGTACTTTAGGGATCCTGTTCTATGCGATCCCGATGTATTGGGCGGGGTTCACCCAGGGCTTAATGTGGAAGGAGTTCTTACCTGAAGGGTTACTGAAATATCCGAACTTCTTATCGACCACGGTTCAGATTATCCCGATGCATGTACTCAGAGCAATTGGCGGCGGCCTGTATCTGACGGGGGCGATCGTTATGACCTATAACCTGGCTAAAACGATGCTTAAAGGCAAGCTGGTTGCAAACGAGCCCGCAGAGGCTATGCCCTTACCGGTATTGGGTGAAGAAGATGCAGCTGATAAAAAATGGCACCGTCAGCTGGAGCGTAAGCCGGTCAAGTTTATGGTCTTTGCCCTTATTGCTATCCTGATTGGCGGTATGGTAGAGATGATGCCAACATTCACTATTCAGTCGAATGTGCCTACGATTGCTACGGTAAAACCCTATACGCCGCTCGAACTTCAGGGACGTGATCTCTATATCCGGGAAGGTTGTGTGAATTGTCATACACAGACCGTTCGTCCGTTCCGTTCCGAAACCGAACGCTACGGAGAATATAGCAAAGCGGGCGAATTTGTATACGATCATCCATTCCTGTGGGGAAGTAAGCGTACCGGTCCTGATCTGCACCGTGTGGGCCAGAAATACAGTAATGCATGGCATTTTAACCACCTGCTCGATCCGGCATCCATGTCGCCGGGCAGTATCATGCCGGCTTATGAATGGCTGATTACGCAGAAACTGGATATCTCGACGACCAGTAATAAGATCAGAGCGATGCAGGCTCTTGGCGTACCTTATGAAACAGGATATGACAAGATTGCGAACGAGGATCTGCAGCGCCAGGCAAAAAGTATTGCCAAAGATCTGAAGCGGGATAATATAAAGGTAGATAGCGATCGTGAAATTATCGCCATCATTGCCTATCTGCAACGCCTTGGTACAGATATTAAAGCTAATAAATCAGATATTCCTTCAAACCAATAATTATGTTTAAGCAAATAAAAGATCTGAACGGAAATGAGTTATATCTTATCATTTCGCTGTTAATTTTTGTCGTCTTTTTTATCGGCGTAGCCATCTATCTTTTTAAGATGAATAAAAATTATGTAGCACAGATGAGCAACATGCCTTTCAACGACCAAACCTCTCTAAACGATCATGAAGAAGATTAATTTAATAATGGCACTGGCACTTTTAAGTTTTAGTGCACTGGCAAATACCGCTGAACCCGAAGCCGCCGCCACCGTTCCGGCGTCCGGTGCAGGTTTGTCAGTGACGGAGGTCTTAATAATCGCCTTACTGTTTTTCGCGGTGGTATTGCTCCTGGTCACTGTGATCTTGTATAATGCCTTTAAGGTTTTTATAAAAGAGCGGAATAACCCGGGTGTGGCACAGCCGGAGGAGACGATAAAGCCGATGACCTATGAGGAGTGGTTAAAATATAAAAAAGGGAAGCCTACGATCTGGACAAAACTGTTGAGCTTAAAGCCGATAGAGCAGGAGAAGGACATGATGATCCCGCATGATTATGACGGGATAAAAGAACTCAATAATCCTGTTCCGGGCTGGTTTAACTTCTTATTCTATGGAACGATGATCTTTGGCGCCATTTACCTGTATTATTATCATTTCTCCGGGGGACCTAACCAGGATGTGGAATATCAAAAGGAAATGGAGAAAGCGGCAAAAGATAAAATTGCCTTTCTGGCTAAATCATCTGAAAAGTATGATGAAAGTTCCGTAAAAATTGAGCCGGCCATGATCGAAGAAGGCAAAGCTGTATATAATGCTAATTGTACGGCTTGTCATGGGGCGGTGGGCGAAGGTATTGTTGGCCCAAATCTGACCGATGAGTTCTGGATTCATGGCGGAACGATAAACGATGTCTTTAAAACCATAAAATACGGTGTTTTAGATAAGGGCATGACCAGTTGGGAAAAAACGTTGAGCTCAAAGAAAATAGCGCAGGTATCAAACTATATTATGTCGCTTCAGGGTAGTCATCCGGCAAATGCCAAAGCGCCTCAGGGCGAAAAATATGTGCCGGAGAGTACGACCGACAGTGTAAAGAATGAAGCCAAAAAACCATAACGTCAGGAAAAAAGGCCGGGAGTTCATCTATCCTAAAAAACCTTCCGGAAAACTGTATAACTATCGCAAAGTATTTAGTGTTATACTCTTACTGTGCCTGTTCAGTTTCCCGTTTTTACGGATGAACGGTGAGCAACTGGTACTGCTTAATTTTCTTGAACGAAAGTTCGTATTCTTCGGGATTATCTTTACACCGCAGGATTTTTACCTGTTTGCATTGGCCATGCTGATCTTTGTGATCTTCATCGTCTGCTTTACAGTGATCCTCGGACGTTTATGGTGTGGGTGGGCCTGTCCGCAAACCATATTTATGGAGATGGTGTTCAGGCGTATTGAATACTGGATTGAAGGGGACGCCAACCAGCAGCGAAAATTAGATGCCCAGGGTTGGACAAGAGAGAAGATCATGAAGAAAGGCGTTAAGCACTTTCTGTTTATTGCGATCTCTTTTGTCATCTCGAATACTTTTCTGGCCTATCTTATCGGTTCAGATGTGTTGTATAAGATCGTGACCGAACCCATCAGCGAACACCTGTCAGGCTTTTTCTTTATCTGGCTGTTTACCTTTGTTTTTTATGGTGTATTTGCCTATGTACGGGAAGTTGTATGTACGGTAATTTGTCCTTATGGACGCCTGCAGGGTGTACTGTTAGACCGCCAGAGTTTGGTGGTGGCCTATGATGAAACAAGAGGTGAGCCAAGGGGACATATCCAGAAAGGAGCAGATCCGTCCACTAAAGGCGACTGTGTAGACTGCAGTCTGTGTGTTCAGGTTTGCCCTACAGGAATCGACATCCGGAAAGGTACTCAGCTGGAATGCGTAAACTGTACGGCCTGTATCGATGTCTGTAATGAAGTGATGCACAAGATTAACCGTGCACCTAACCTGATTGGTTTTTATACGCAGGAGCATATTCAAAGCCGGAAACCGTTTAAACTCAGTGTAAAGGCCTATGGTTATGCCGCAGTGCTGCTCGTGATGATGATCATTCTTTCCGGCCTGGTTTATAAACGGGATGCGGTGGAAACCACGGTGCTGCGGGCCAGCGGTACGCTCTATCAGCAGCGGCAGGACTCGACCAGTAACCTGTATAATGCCGAGCTGATCAATAAAACAAATCAGGATATCCGGTATGTGTTTAAAAGCAATGACCCGGCCGACCGGATACAATTTATTCAGAGAACAGCTGTTCTGCCAAAAGAAGGCTCGTCGCAAATTACGTTTTTCTTAGTGAAAAAAAATACCGATATTAAAGCATATAAAACAAAGGTGAAATTTGAAGTGCTCAGTGAAGGAAAAGTGGTGAGTAAAGCGGAAACTACATTTTTTGCACAGCCACAATAAGATATTTTAAGGAAACAATCGCATGAATTGGGGAACAAAACTGGTGATAGGCATGGCGGCATTTATGCTGTTTATTGTGGCGATGGCGTTTTATATGTTCAGTAAGCAGGGAAATGATGCCCTTGTGGAAGAGGATTATTATGAACGGTCGATCCATTATGATCAGGACATCCGGGCAAAACAGCAAATGCTGGACGACCGGGTTGAACCCCTGATCCGGATCAGCGAAAGTCAGCTCATTATCCAGCTAAAAGATAGTGCAAATTATGAGTTAAAGTTACTGCGGCCATCTTCCGCAAAAGAAGATAAAACTGAAAAAGGGTCAACCGTTGGGGATTCGAACCTGATCCTGGTTGACCGGACGGCCATGCACAAAGGTTTATGGCTGCTCGAGTTACGATGGAAGAGTAAAGGCAGGGATTACCTGTATCAGAAAAATATAACGTTATGAGCTTCTTTTCATTAGCGTTTTTGTTAGGCTTTTTAGGCAGCCTGCATTGTGCTGTGATGTGCGGGCCGCTCATGCTGAGCCTGCCTCATCAGGGAGAAGGGTTCTTTAAGCACTTTTTTTCTGTATTACAATACCAGCTTGGCCGTACGCTAAGTTATACTTTTTTAGGAGTTATTGTGGGGATTATCGGGAATGGAGCGGCTACATTTATGGGGCAGGAGGTATTCGGAATAGGTTTTGGAGTGCTCCTGGTGTTGTATGCGTTTCTTTATTTCAGTGGAAACCGGCTGGTGCGCTTTGAAGCCTTTCAGCAACGGTTAACTGCACCCTTGTCGGCCTTGATGGGTAAAATATACCGTTTCCGTTTATGGAGCCTGCTGGCGGGAATGCTTAATGGACTTATTCCCTGCGGTATGGTATACCTGGCGCTGGCGAGCGCTTTAAATACCGGAACAGTAAAGGAAAGCGCATGGTTTATGTTCCTGTTTGGATGCGGTACGATCCCCCTGATGCTTTTTATCTCTCTTGGTGGTGTGTACCTGAAGCGCTATATCCGCTTTAATCCGACTAAGCTTATTCCCTGGTTTACCCTTTTCTTAGGTGTACTCTTCATTTTAAGGTCGTCTAACCTGGATATTCCCTTCTTATCACCATTGCATCTGCATGAGTATCATACAGATGTAGCCGAATGCCGTTAGAATGACAGCTTGGCTGTGACCGGTCTGCTTTACAACAGTCTGCAACTTTTTAGTGCATAATATCATTCTGATGATTTGTTTTGTATCTTTAACAGGGCCATTCAGGCAGTCCTTAAAACAGTCGTCATTATGTTCAGTCAGGAAGAATACCGGCAGCGGAGAAAACAATTAAAAGCTCATTTTCATGAAGGCATTTTACTTTTCTTAGGCAATAGCGAGAGCCCGATCAATTTTTTCGATAACACCTATCCGTTCCGGCAGGATAGTACATTTCTGTATTATTTCGGAATAGCGGCCCCGATACTGGCGGCGGTGATCGATGTGGAGGAAAACCGGGAGCTGATCTTTGGTGATGAGCTCAGCATCGACGAAGTGGTGTGGATGGGGCAGCAACAGTCTTTACAGGAAAAAGCCGGCTTATCCGGTATCCGTGAAGTACTCCCTTCAGCAGAATTGGATACCTGTCTGAAAAATGCCAGACAAAAAGGAAGGACTATTCATTTTTTACCACCTTACCGGGCTGAAAATATCCTTAAGCTCGCCTCTGTCCTGAACGCAGAGCCCGAAAAGATAAAAGAATACGCATCGTTAACCTTTATCAGGGCTGTCGTCGCGCAGCGTTCTGTGAAGTCGGAGATAGAGCTCGAAGAGCTGGATAAAGCCTCTTCACTTTCGGCTGATATGCATCTTTTAGCGATGCAAATGGCCCGTCCGGGTATGAAAGAGCAGGAAATAGCCGCAGCTATTCAGCGTATTGCAGTGAAAGACGGCGGAGCGCTGGCTTACCCGATCATTTTAACGGTGAACGGACAAATTCTGCATAACCATTATCATGGAAATACGCTAAAAGACGGCGACCTGGTGTTGAACGATTCCGGCGCCGAAACCGCGATGGGCTATGCCGGTGATCTGACCCGTACGTTCCCGGCAGGAAAGAAATTTTCAAATCAGCAAAAAGAAATGTACCATATCGTACTTGATGCCTATCAGAAAGCAGTTTCAGCGCTGAAGCCAGGTATCCGATACCTTGATGTGCATTATACGGCATGTTTAAAACTGGCGGAAGGATTAAAAGCCATGGGATTAATGAAAGGTGATATGCACGACGCGGTTGCGGAAGGGGCACATGCTTTGTTTTTTCAATGTGGTACGGGCCATATGATGGGACTCGATGTGCACGATATGGAAGATCTGGGCGAGCAATATGTAGGGTATACGGATGAACTGAAAAAGAATACTACACAGTTTGGGTTAAAATCGCTTCGTCTTGGAAAAGCGCTGCAACCGGGGTATGTACTTACCGTAGAGCCCGGACTTTATTTTATCCCGGAACTTATTGCACAATGGAAAGCTGCACAGCGCTTTACCGATTTTATACATTATCCGGCTGTCGAGAAATATATCCATTTTGGCGGTATACGGGTGGAGGATGATTATGTGATCACCGATAAAGGTTTCCGTAAATTGGGTAAAGACCTGGCTATCTCAGCGAATGCGATTGAGCACATCCGGGAAGCAGCCTGGTAAAAATACTGTTTGAAAATATATTTAACTCACATGAGCATGAAAAGATCATATTTGTTTGCCGGTTTCTTAGGAATAGCTTTATCAGGATATCTGATGACCGGCGCACAGGCACAAAACCGCCCGGGGCTTAAGCAATATACCCGCGCGGATACCCTTCGGGGTACTTTAACCTCTGAGCGTACCTGGTGGGATGTACAGCGTTATGAAATTGCTTTTACTCCTGATTTTATGGCAAAAACGATTGCCGGCTCAAATGAAATTGCATACAAGGTGGTAAAACCAAATAACGGAAGTATCCGGATGCAGATCGATTTGCAGGATCCGTTGGTGATCGACAGTGTATTGTATAATGGCCGTACCCGGCTGGCTTTCGAGAAAAAAGAAAGTGTGTGGCTGATCAAAGTGCCGGCTCAGCAACTGTCGGCGATAAACCGGGTTAAGATCTATTACCAGGGCAAGGTACACCAGGCGGTGAGACCACCCTGGGATGGCGGCTTTATCTTTGCTGTCGATTCACTGAAGCGGCCTTACATGACCGTGGCCTGTCAGGGCCTGGGGGCTTCGGTATGGTATCCGAATAAAGATCACCAGAGTGACGAGCCGGATAAAGGTGCTTCATTAACGATGACGGTACCCGACTCGCTGGTGGCTGTAGGAAACGGGCGTTTATCCTTTAAAAAGAATAACGGCAACGGCACAGCGACTTACAAGTATAATGTCATCAACCCGATCAATAACTACTGTATTATTCCTTATATCGGGAAATATGTGAATTTTAAGGAGATATATAAAGGTGAGAAAGGTCCGCTCAGCGTAAATTACTGGGTGCTGGATTATAACCTGAACAAGGCTAAAAGCTATATGCCCGACCAGGTACATAAAATGTTTAAAGCGCTTGAATACTGGTTTGGGCCTTATCCATTCTACGAAGACGGTTATCAGCTGATCGATGCGCCGCATACGGGCATGGAACATCAGTCGGCTGTTTCGTATGGGAATGGCTATAAGTTCGGCTATGGAGGGCGTGATGCTTCCGGTTATGGATGGGGGATGAAATGGGATTTTATTATTATCCATGAAAGCGGTCATGAGTGGTTTGGCAATAACATTACTACGAAAGATCTTGCCGATATGTGGGTGCATGAGGGCTTTACAAATTACAGTGAAACGCTTTTTGTGGAGTATCATTTTGGAGAGACGGCAGGTAATGAATACAATTATGGCATAAGAAGAGGTATCCGTAACGACAAACCCATTATTCCGCCATACGGTGTGAATGCACAAGGGAGCGGGGATATGTATCCGAAAGGAGCAAATTTGCTGCACAGTATCCGCCACAGCCTGAATAACGATGTACTTTTCCGGTCTGTTTTAAGAGGACTGAACAGTCGTTTTTATCATCAGACGGTAACCTCGGCGCAGGTAGAGCAATACATCTCTGCACAGACAAAATTTAATTATGGAAAAGTATTTGACCAGTATCTGCGGACTACACAGATCCCCACGCTCGAATACAGCTTTAAAGAGGGTAAACTCAGCTACCGGTATGTGAATTGTGTGGATGGATTTAACCTGCCTTTAGTCCTGAAAAAGGATAATCAGGTACTGAAATTGTACCCGGATACACAAATGCAGACGAAAACATTAAGTCCTGCAGAGCAGGCGCTGGTGGCTCCGGATGCGATTGAAAAAATGTTTTACATTAAAGTAAAGGCAATTCTGTAAAATTTTTATTTGTAATTTAATCACAATCCATATTTTAGCTTTTGAAAGTTAAAAGATCACCATCAAAAACACATCAAATGGAAAGAAGAGATTTTATAAAGAATGGCGCCATCGCTGCGGCAGGGTTTAGTGTTTTACCATCGGGAACCCTGTTTGCCCAACACAAAGATAAAGTCAGGCTGGGTTATATCGGCGTAGGTGCCAGGGGGATGAACCACATTAAAGAGGGTACCCTGCGTGATGACGTGGAGATCGTGGCCATTTGTGATACACAGGAAAGCTCTTTAAAGATCTGCCGTGAGTTTATCGCTAAATCGGGCCGGGCCGCAGCAAAGGAATATACCGGTGGAACGGATGCATATAAGGCATTGCTCGACCGGAAAGATATTGATGCGGTTATTATTTCTACGCCATGGCAGTTTCATCACAGGCAATCCATCGATGCGATGAATGCCGGTAAATATGTGGGATGTGAGGTGATTGCGGGACTGACCGTTAAGGAACACTGGGATATTGTAAATACTTCTGAAAAAACAGGGGTACCCTATATGACCCTGGAAAATGTTTGTTACCGCCGCGATGTGATGGCGGTATTGAATATGGTGCGTGATAATGTTTTCGGTGAACTTATTCATCTCGAAGGAGGCTACCAGCATGATCTGCGGGAAGTCCTTTTCAATAATGGGAAACAGTATTATGGCGGAGGCGTGGAGTATGGCCCGAATGCGCTGAGCGAAGCGCAGTGGCGTACGCAGTTTAATATTGATCAGGATGGAGATCTGTACCCGACACACGGTGTAGGTCCTTTAATGCAATATGCAAATATTAATCGCGGTAACCGCTTTACGAACTTAGTTTCTTTCAGCTCAAAAGCACGGGGACTGGCCAATCATGTTGAAAAGCTTTCGCCGGGACATCCCAATGCCAGACTGCATTATAAAAACGGTGATGTGACGACCACGCTGATCAATTGTGCTAATGGCGAAACGGTATTGCTTTCGCATGATGTGCATTTACCACGCCCGTATTCCTTAGGGTTCAGGGTTCAGGGTACCAATGGTCTATGGATGGACGTGAACAAGTCTATTCATATTGAAGGGAAATCAAAAGCACATACCTGGGAACCAGCCGAAGCATGGTTAAAGAAATATGATCACCCGGTATGGAAAAAATATGAAAAAGAGGCTACAGGTGCAGGCCATGGCGGTATGGACTGGTTTGTATTCAATGCCTTTATTCTGGCGGTAAAAGAAAAACGCCAGACACCGATCGATGTGTACGATTCGGTAACGATGAGTGTGATTACGCCGCTCTCGACCAAATCCTTAAAAGAAGGGAATAAACCTCAGGAGATCCCTGATTTTACCCGTGGTAAATGGAATGGACGTAAAAATACATTCGCTTTGGATGACAGCGGATTTTAAAAAGGTTTAACATATAAAAAAACACCTCTTAAAGGCGTTTTTTTATATGTTAACGAAATAGTTCCTGTTCGTCACGGTCTGCAACAGGGATCTTTTTTAAAAAATCGTCGAATGCCGGACCATCATGATCGGAGTAGGTCCCATAGGCATCGAGAATATACCCCAGATCGCCGTCATTGTCCATAACCAAATACAGCGCTGAACTGTCGGCCGGATCAGACATTCCTTCAAAACGGTAGCTTTTTACGATCGTTAAATCTTCGGGGTTATAGATCTTATGGAGGCTGGCCGCCTGCATTTTTCCATGATCGGAGAGCTTAATTTCATTATCTTTTCCTTTAAGCCTCAATTTTTCCATGATCTGGCTTAAAGTGTTCATTTCTACTGGCTGTTCCATAACTGAGTTTTTTATTTCCATAAAAACACGTCAGAATGGAATTGGTTTTTGATTTGTATAATCCTTGTTCGGCCACGGTAGATGAGAGTCGTGTACTAACCCTGCGCTTGACATGCATTAACCGTGCCTCAGTTGTGCAAATACGCACGGCCAATGCACGGAAAACGCACGGCTGATGCACAGTTGACGCACGGCTGATGCACGGGTGTTAAGTACGACGGACGAACGAGAGTAGGACGAGGGACGAACCTTGCCTGCAATTACAACCCGAAAGCTGCTTTTACCTTGTCTGTAAAGTCTAATTTTTCCCAGGTAAATAACTCAACGGTGACGGTTTTTTGTTCGCCGCCAGGACTTTTAAAGGTTTTGGTAACGGTTTCCGGCCGGCGTCCCATATGGCCATAGGCAGCGGTTTCACTATAAATCGGATTTCTTAACTTCAGACGTTGTTCGATAAAATAAGGCCGCATATCGAACAGGTCTTCTACGATACGGGCAATTTCGCCGTCTGTTTTATTCACTTTCCCGGTGCCATAGGTGTTCACATAAATACCCATTGGTTTAGCTACCCCGATGGCATAGGATACCTGTACCAGTATTTCGTCAGCTACGCCAGCCGCAACTAAATTTTTAGCGATATGGCGGGTGGCATAGGCAGCACTGCGATCTACTTTACTTGGGTCTTTCCCGGAAAAAGCGCCGCCGCCATGAGCTCCTTTTCCGCCATAAGTATCAACAATAATTTTCCTGCCGGTTAATCCGGTATCACCGTGCGGGCCGCCTATCACAAATTTTCCGGTAGGATTAATATGATATTTGATCTGGTCATTGAACAGGTGTGCATATTGCGGATATTTCCGGATGATACGTGGAATAAGGATCGTTACCAGGTCACTTTTGATCTTCGCCAGCATCGAGGCCTCATCGGCAAAATCATCATGTTGTGTGGAGATCACAATCGCATCAATGCGTACCGGTTTATTATGATCGTCATACTCCAGGGTAACCTGTGATTTGGCATCCGGTCGCAGATATGTAATTTCCCTGTTCTCCCGTCTTAATACGGCCAGTTCCTGTAATAATTTATGTGAAAGATCTAAAGCCAGCGGCATGAAGTCCTCGGTTTCATTCGTGGCATACCCAAACATCATTCCCTGATCGCCGGCACCCTGCTCTTCTTTGTTGCTGCGGTCTACACCCTGGTTAATATCCTGCGACTGCTCATGAATGGCCGATAAGATACCACATGAATTGGCTTCGAACATATATTCACTTTTAGTATAGCCGATCCTTTTGATCACATCGCGGGCAATCTGCTGCACATCAAGATAAGTCGTTGATTTGACTTCGCCAGCCAGAATGACCTGACCGGTGGTTACCAGGGTTTCACAGGCCACTTTCGACTCGCTGTCGAACGCTAAGAAATGATCAATTAAAGCGTCTGAAATTTGATCGGCAACTTTATCCGGGTGACCTTCGGATACCGACTCGGAGGTAAACAGGTATGACATTTAAACTAAATTTTAAAATAAATAAAATAAAATGGATGCCGACCGCTACAGCGTAGTAAAACGAAGTGTAAGAATGTTAGCACTTTTTTTTACGTGGTTGCAATCCCGCTTCTGATAAAGCATCGCAAATCAGTCCACCTTTAAGGCCACAAAATTATGATAAATATTATTAATAGTCAAAAAATATCAATTATTTTGTGCACCTTAATCAATTTACTTCATCGTTGAAATCCAACATTTTATTTATCATAAATCCGGTATCGGGCGGTAAGAATAAGCAAAAAATCCCGGCATTGATAGGACGGTATTTAGACTCTGAAAAGTTCTGTGCAACATTTGCTTTTACCGCTTATGCCGGCCATGCTGCAGAGCTTGTGGATGAGGCTGTACAGCAGCGTTACGACAGTATTATTGCTGTAGGTGGTGATGGGACGGTGAATGAAATTGCGGGTAAGCTGGCCGGAAGTAACATACACTTTGGTATTATTCCGTTAGGATCAGGAAACGGTCTGGCACGTTCTCTGCATATTCCCCTAAACCTTAAAAAAGCGGTTGCGGTGATTAACCGGTATCCGTTGATCACCATTGATGGGGCAATACTCAACAACCGGTATTTCTTTAATGTGGCAGGTGCGGGGTTTGATGCCCGGATCAGTGCTGCTTTTGCCGGAAATAAAAAACGGGGATTTACAGGCTATGCCCTGATGTGTTTCCGGGAGATCAGGTCTTATGTTTCCCAGACCTATCATATTACAATCGACGGTGTTTCTTATACAGAAAAAGCATTTATTTTAAGTATCGCAAACTCGCCCCAATATGGGAATGAGATTTATATTTCACCAGGATCAAAACTTAACGACGGTTTGCTGGAAGTATGTATCATAAAACCTGTATCTTTGTTTAACATGCTGCCCTTTATATGGAATATGTGGCGGTCAAAAAAACAACCTTCGAAATGGGTCGATATTCGGAGCGGAAAGCAGATACAGATTGAGAGACCGGAAGAAAATGCAGTTCATTTAGACGGAGAGCCCTTCTTCATGGGTAAAACGATCGAGATAAATATTATTCCGGATGCGTTAAAGGTGATTGGCAAGTTATGAAAAGGTAACCGTTTAAAAGTGGCTAAGGAGAAGAAAAAGATATTTAATGATTTCAGTGGAATTATGTATTCTACCGATCCCGGCTTTGTATTCAATGATGCTGAGGAAAAAAATGACACAGCCTTGCCTCCTGCACAACAGGATCTGAGGGTAATGCTCGATCGTCGTAACCGTGCCGGCAAGGCTGTCACCCGGGTTACCGGTTATAAAGGGAATGAGGTACAGCTGCAGGAGCTGGCTAAATTCCTGAAGAGCAAATGCGGTGTGGGCGGAAGCGCTAAAGACGGTGAAATATTGATACAGGGCGATTTCAGGGATAAGGTTGTTTTATTGCTTCAGAAAGAAGGCTATAAAGTGAAAAAATCCGGGGGTTGACAGGTAGCTTATAATGCTTATAATCAACATGTTATCAAATAGTGTATTTGCCACAATAAGTAAAATTTTTCCATAAAAATTCTGTTTTTTGCGTGAATAACTGTTTAGCTTTGCAGTCAAATAAGACCAGATATGAGCAGTTTGAATGTAAGCCGGGTAGATTTAAATTACCTAAATCTTAACCCTGAAGCCATTAAATACCAGCTGAGTGTAAGTGAATTAATTGAAGAGGCCATCCGGAATGGTGAAGGTACACTGGCCGATTCGGGAGCTCTGGCCGTCGATACCGGTAAATTTACAGGCCGTTCACCGAAAGATCGTTTTATTGTTGCCGATTCGCTGACCTCAGATACAGTCTGGTGGGGCGATATCAATCTAAAATTTTCACCCGGGCATTTTGATCGTTTGCTCACAAAAGTAACTGCCCATCTGAACAGGAAGCAGATCTATGTGCGTGATGGCTACGCCTGTGCCAGTGATCCGTATAAAATGAGCATCCGGGTCATTACCGAGCATGCTTTTCAAAACCTTTTTGCCCATCACCTTTTTTTACGCTACAAGCCGGAGGAAATACCTGTTCTGCCGGAATGGACCATTATTGCCGCGCCTTCATTTGAGGCCGATCCGGATACGGACGGTACCCGGCAGGCTAACTTTTCGATTTTAAATTTTTCTAAAAAGATCATTCTGATTGGTGGCACAGCCTATACGGGAGAAATAAAGAAAGGAATTTTCTCCGTTTTGAATTATATTCTGCCGGAGCAAAAAAATACCTTGTCAATGCACTGCTCGGCTAATGTGGGTAAGGATGGCGACACCGCGATATTCTTCGGTCTGTCGGGTACAGGCAAAACCACTTTGTCTGCTGATCCTGATCGCGGATTGATCGGCGATGATGAACATGGCTGGAGCGACCATGAGATTTTTAATTTTGAAGGCGGCTGTTATGCAAAATGTGTGGATCTGACCGCTGAAAAGGAACCTCAGATTTTTAATGCCATCCGGTTTGGGGCATTGCTGGAAAATACGAATTATTACCCGGACAGCCGGACTGTTGATTTTTCAAATATCGAAAAGACGGAAAACACACGTGTAGCCTATCCAATCCATTTTATTGACAATGCTGTATCCCCATCGCAAGGGGGAGTGCCGAAGAATATCTTTTTTCTGACGGCCGATGCCTGCGGGGTATTACCTCCTATTTCAAAGCTTACTCCCGGGCAGGCCATGTTTCACTTTATTTCGGGCTATACGGCTAAAGTTGCCGGGACAGAGGCCGGTGTTACAGAGCCGCAGCTAACGTTCTCGGCCTGTTTCGGAAAAGCATTCTTACCTTTGCATCCCGTAAAATATGCAACGCTACTGGGTGAAAAAATGCAAAAGCACAACGTAAACGTATGGCTGGTGAATACCGGATGGAGCGGTGGCCCATATGGTGTAGGTAAACGAATGAAACTGGCCTATACCCGGGCAATGATCGCTTCGGCATTGAACGGAAGCCTGAAGGATGCCGAATTTGTGACACATCCTGTATTCGGACTACAAATCCCTACATCCTGTATGAATGTGCCATCCGAATTACTTGATCCGAGAAGCACCTGGTCTGACGCGAATGCCTATGATAATAAGGCTGTTGAACTGGCGCAGGCTTTCCTGGAAAATTATAAACAATTTGCCGGCTTCCATGCAGAGGAGATTCAACAGGCACTTCCCAAAATACCTGAAAATAGTATTTAGTGTATTTTTTTTCATGTAAAATTTGGTTTTAATTGATTTTTTAGTTTTAATTGCGAAAGATTGTCTTGACAAGGGCAATCTTTTTTAGTTATACGCACCCGGTTCGAAATGTATTTGGGGCTGAACGTAACGAATTAATGGCGTAATGATTATTTAATTTGTAATTTAAAATCAATTTATAAATTTGTTTTCACAATACTTACGTTTTAAAACCGTTGTGTATTACTATCTTTATTTAAATAATTTTTATAAATTTAAAACAAGTACTAAAACTAAAAACTAAAAAAATGGCAAACGCACCAAAACCAACAACCACAAAAAAAGAAAGCTCCACTGCATCTAATTTATTTGCAACGCTTGTAATTCCTATCTGTCTTATTATCGGGATTAGCTTATTCATCTTTGTATTGGGTAAACCATCGAATTTTAGTATTCCGGAAGATGTAGCAAAGAACAACAGTGCAGTTTCGTTAGCCTTCTATACCGATGACACGCATAGTTATTTGCCGCATCCTGGAAATTATGGCGGTATGGCTTATAAAGGAGGTTTTATTGTGCCCATCCTGATGGGGATGCTTTTAATGGTATTCGTGTTCTCAATCGAGCGCTTAATTGTGATCGGGAAAGCAACAGGAAAAGGAAGCTTAGATTCTTTTATCAAAAAAATCCAGTCATTGTTGGCTTCTGGTAATATTGCGGCCGCTTCTGCAGAGTGCGATAAACAGGAAGGCTCTGTAGCCAATGTAATTAAATCAGGTCTGAAAAAATACAGTGAGATGGAAACGGAGCAGAACATGGATACGGATCAGAAATGTCTGGCCATTCAGAAAGATATCGAAGAAGCTACTTCACTGGAAATGCCAATGTTAGAGCAAAACTTAACGATCATTGCAACATTAGTATCGGTAGGTACATTAATGGGTCTGTTAGGTACCGTAACCGGTATGATCAAAGCGTTTGGTGGTTTAGCGAACTCTGGAGCTCCTGACCAGGCTGCACTGGCTACCGGTATTTCTGAGGCGCTTATCAATACCGCAACCGGTATCAGTACATCTACAGTAGCGATCATCATGTATAACATCCTGACTTCGAAAATCGATAAATTAACATATGCTATCGATGAGGCTGGTTTCAGCATCATTCAGACCTATGCGTCTACCCATAAATAAAAATTATTTTAATTTTTTTTACCGGCTTTATGGAAAACCGGATGAATTAACATCATTAATTAAAAAATTATAATTTTTATATTATGCCAAGAGTAAAAGTCCCAAGAAAGAGTACAACAGTCGATATGACGGCGATGTGTGATGTGGCGTTCCTGTTGTTAACTTTCTTTATTTTAACGGCAACAGCACGTCAGCCCGATCCGTTGGAAGTAAAAATTCCTTCGTCTACGGTGCAGTTCAAAGTGCCGGATAAAGATCTTACCATTTTAACCATTGGTAAAGGAAAGGTGTTTATCGAGATTATCGGAAAGGACGTAAAGGAACTAACGCTTCAAAAAATGGCCGAGTTGTACGGTACGTCATTTACACCTGAGCAATATAAACGTTTTGGCGTAATTCCATCGTTCGGAGTACCTTTTAACCAGTTAGGCAACTTCATTAACATGACGGGAGAGCAGCGTAAAAAATCAGGTTTAGAGGTGGGTATCCCAAGCGATTCGACCCGTAACAATGAATTGTTCCGCTGGATCGAGCAGGCTCGCCGGGCTACTGCCGAACTCCACCAAACCGAGATGCGGGTAAGTATCAAAGGCGATGCCGATGAAGAATATCCGACGGTTAGAAAGATTGTAGATGTTCTACAACGACAAAAAGTTAATAAATTTAGTTTAATCACCTCAGCAGAAGCTGCGGCCAATTAATAAACAATGGCAGAATTAGATACCTCCAGCGGGGGTGGCAAAAAAGGCGGGAAAGTAAGAAGCAAGAAGCAGTCTACACGGGTTGACTTAACGGCAATGGTGGATCTGGCGTTTTTACTGATCACGTTTTTTATGCTCACCACCTCTTTATCCAAACCGCAGGCAATGGATATTGCCAAACCGGATAAAGACGATAAAAATCCGGATAACAAACTCGAGGTGAAACAATCTCAGACGATGACCATATTATTGGGTAAAAACAATAAAATTATGTGGTATATGGGATTACCGGGAGAACAGACCCCAACCATCGAGGGTTATGTAGCGATTAGAAAATCACTTTTGGAAAACAAAAAGAAAGTTAAAGACGCCAGTGGTAAAGATATCATGGTGATCGTGAAACCAACGGATGGCGCTACATATAAAAATTTTGTGGATATCATGGATGAGTTAAACATTACAAAAACAAATCTGACCGCTCCGGCTGTAGATGATGATCCAAAAAATATATTGCCGGAAGAGAAAGAGTACATGAAGCAGAACGGGCTTTAGCAAATAATTAAAAACAATTAAAAACATTAAGCAATGTCTAAAATAGATTTATTTAAGAAAGAGTGGCTTGATCTTGTATTTGCTAAAAAGAACAGGAGTTACGGCGCTTACGAGCTTCGTACGCAAAATGGAGCAAATACGACCAAATCATTATTGATTGGCGCGTCAGTTTTTATCCTACTCTTCTTAGCACCAAAGATTTATGCGCTTTTTGCGGGATTAGTGCCTGAGCCGCCTCCGGAAAAAATGACGGAAGTGGTGATGCAGCCTCCTCCCCCAATTGATGAAAAAGTTCAGCCGCCGCCGCCGGTAGAACCGCCGCCACCAAGAACGGATCAGGTGAAGTTCCCGCCGCCGATTGTAAAACCGGATGAGCAGGTGCGTGACGAAGAACCCCCAAAAGCAGAGGATTTAAAAGTGGCCGATCCGGGTCAGAAAACCATTGAAGGAGACCCTACTGCTGATATTGTTCAGATTGCGCCGGCAGGTGAAGGTCCTAAGCAGGCCATTGTGGTAGAAGATAATACCATTTATGAGTCGGTAACCATGGAGAACCCGCCTACCTATCCGGGAGGTATTGACAAGTTTTACGCCTGGTTGAGTAACACGATCAAATATCCGCCAATGGCCAATGAAAATAATATCTCAGGTACGGTTTATGCCAGTTTTACCATCGAAAGAGACGGGACGTTATCGGATGTTAAGGTAGAAGGCCGTAAATTAGGTTACGGGCTGGAAGAAGAAGCAATCCGCGTACTCCGGATGAGTAAACGTTGGAATCCGGGGATGCAAAACGGAAGACCGGTACGGGTGAAGTATAATATACCGGTGAAATTCTCAATGCCGCAATAAAGAATGTTTAATTTTAATTTTTTTAAACAGAAATCGCCCCAGCAGCGATTTCTGTTTATTTTAGGCCTGACGATGCTGCTTATTTATTTTGCAATAGGCTTTATTTTAATTTTTACAACCCTGATCCCCCTGGATACTGATCGTTTTCCACGGCAATATCAGGTAGCCTTCGGCATAGTGCTTGTTGTGTACGGGCTTATCCGGTTTGGGCGATTAGCAAAACAGAACGATACCGATTAGATGAGGTGGATTAATCTCTTTTTAATAGTAATCCTGTTTTTTTCCTGTCACCGGAATAAGAAGAAGGATACCGTACGCGAAACCCGGACTTCAGGAAATACGACCCTGTTGGTGGATGAATCATTCTCGAATATACTGGATGATCAGATCGAGGTTTTTGTAAGCGACTATCCCGATGCTGTCATCAAAACCGTTCCGGGTAATGAGGCGAAGATCATGCCTGAACTTTTAAGGGGTAAGATAGGGATGATCGTGCTTTCGCGTATGCTAAATGCTTCAGAAGAACGTTATTTTAAACAGAAAAAATTCCCGGTTTTTACAGATCGTTTTGCTATCGATGGCATTGCGCTGATTACCAATAGTGCAAATGCCGATACGCTGGTCACCGTGAAAGAGATATTCGACTTGCTACAGGGAAAGGGTGACGGTAAAAAGAAGCTTGTTTTTGATCATGCAGCCTCCAGTACCGTTCGTTATTTTTTAGATTCGGCAGGGGTGAGCACATTACCCCCTTCAGGTGTGTATACGCTGAATGATAATAATGATGTGATTAAGTATATTGCAGCCCATACCGATTATATAGGTGTGGTCGGAATTAACTGGATTATTGCGAATAAAGCCGATATGCAGCCTTATTTGTCGAAAGTTAAAACCATGAGCGTGAAGAATTTAGCAGGAAAGAAAGGAGCAGATAATTTTTATAAACCTACGCAAGATAATTTAATAAAAGGCGTTTATCCTTTTTTAAGAAATATTTATATTATAAATTGCGAGGGAAAAAATGGTTTAGGCACAGGATTTGCAAACTGGTTAAATAGCCCCAGGGGACAATTGATTGTACTTAAATCCGGACTGGGTCCACATAAAATGGTGTCCCGGGACTTTAATTTAAAATAATTTTGTATATTTAAACTAAGGAAATAGTTTTGCTGTTACGAGAACCATAAAAAGAAGATGCAGTTAACGTATTTCGATTTAAACAAATGAAGACGATGAAAATGATTAAGAAAACAATAGCCTTATCTTTAGGCTTCGTATTGATGGGAGGAGCTGCCTCATTTGCGCAGAGCTTAGCGGATGCTAAGAAGGCTATAGATGCAGAGCAGTATCAGAAAGCAACATCCATGCTTAAGACCCTGGTAAATTCACAAGCCAAGGAGGGTGATAATTATTATAATTTAGGCCGTGTGTACCTTTTAGTTGAAGAGGCTGATTCGGCAAAGGCAACCTTTACAAAAGGTACGGTTGCCGATCCGAAAAATGCGTTGAACTATGTAGGTTTAGGCCAGGTAGAACTGAATAACGGAAATACCGCCGGTGCTAAAACAAACTTTGATAAAGCTGTTGAATTAGGAAAGAAAGATTATGTGACCTATATGCAGATCGGTCGTGCTTATTTTGAACAGTCTAAGCCCGATTATGCCACGGCATTGCCTTTCCTGCAAAAGGCGGATGAGCTGGATGCGAAAGATAAAGACGCCGAGGTATTTATTGCACTGGGCGATTACTGGGCCAGCCAGATCAATAATGCAGCAGCATATGAACAATATTTAAGAGCATTAGATATTGATCCGAACCTGAAACGGGTTAAAGTACAAATCGGCAGAATGTTTAAAATGGCCTATTCTTTCCCTGAAGCAGAGGATAAAGTGAAGGAAGTGATTTCAGCTGATGCTAATTACGGTCCTGCTTATCGGGAATTAGCAGAGATCAATATGGGATGGTCATTCCGCGATCCTGATCCGAAAAAGGCCGAGGCAAAACGTACAGAAGCCCTGGGAAATATGCGGAAATACCTGGATCTGACCGATAAGTCTTTCGATTCCCGTTACCGTTATGCGCAGTTCCTGGTATATGCATCTGATTGGAATACATTAGCTTCAGAGCTAACCACGTTAAAAACCGATCCTGCAAACCCTAAGAACTTTGTAATTAATCGTTTACAGGGATATTCAGCTGTTGAAGGAAAGAATTTTGACAGAGGTGTTAAATACCTGACTGAACTTTTTACACGTAAAGAAGATGCTTCACGTGTTTTGGCTTCAGATTATCTTTATCTTGGAAAAGCTTATCAGGGTATAGGAAACGACAGTCTTGCGGTGCTTAATTTAACAAAAGGTGTTCAGCTGGACAGTACGAAGGTGGAGGAGCTTGCGGCATTAGGTTTAAAGCTGTTTAACGAGAAAAAATACGGTAAAGCCGCACAGGTATATGCAGATGTTATTAATGCAAATTCAAAAAATCCGGCAATCGCCATGAATTTATATTATTTAGGTCTGGCACATTACTGGAATTATGCAACCTTAAATAACGAGAAGAAAAACCCGGATAAACAGCTGTTAAAAGAAGCAGACAGTGCTTTTGCGAGGGTACTTACGTTAGTTCCGGAGTATGAAGATGCCTTATGGTACAGGGTTCAGTCTAATCGTTTGCAGGATGATCCGCAGGCACCAACCGGTTTAGCCATGCCTTTCTACGAAAAATTTATTGAGCTGGTTACCGTAACCAAACCGGATAAAGCGACCAAGCCCGCTAACCAGAAAAAATTAGTGGACGCTTATAATAATATGGCGGCATTTTATTCAGCAACGGATAAGGATAAAGCCATCGAGTTTTTAAATAAAACCTTAGCCATTGATCCGCAGAATAATTATGCATTGGAAACATTAAAAATTATCAATGCGCAGGCTGCCCCTCCAAAAAAGGCGCCGATTAAATAATCAGTAATGAAATAAAAAGGCAGGTTTGTAATCCTGCCTTTTTATTTTAATTTTGCCCAAAATAACAGCTATGGAAACGACGAGTACAGCACAGGATTTTTTACCTATCTTATTTCAGGTTATTGTAGCCTTAGGTTTTGTGGTGGTTACCCTTTTGGCGACGCATCTCTTAGGGCCTAAGCGTAAAACCAATGATAAGCTTACTACATTCGAATCGGGAATTAAAGTGGTCGGGAATGCCCGTCAGCCCTTTTCCATTAAATATTTCTTAGTGGCGATCCTCTTTGTACTGTTTGATGTAGAGGTTATTTTCATGTATCCGTGGGCGGTTAATTTTAGAGAATTAGGCTGGAACGGGATCATCGAGATGTTTATCTTTATGGGCACCTTACTGTTAGGTTTTATCTATGTATTAAGAAAGAAAGCATTGGACTGGGCATAAGAATTCCAATTATTTAGAATAATTCTAAATGCCAGACTTCTAAGTTTATTTGCTTTTAAATATTGTAAATTTGCTGCTTATTCTGTATTCAGAATAAGCATTTTTTGTTTTGAACATGAGTGATATTAATCTGGTTGAAGCGCCCCCGGGTATAGAAGGATCAGGCTTTTTTGCCACTTCTCTGGATAAGGTAATTGGTTTGGCGCGTTCACATTCTTTATGGCCATTGCCTTTCGCTACTTCATGTTGCGGAATTGAGTTTATGGCGACCATGGGTTCGCACTATGATTTTGGGCGCTTTGGTGCTGAAAGATTAAGTTTTTCACCCCGGCAGGCTGATTTATTAATGGTCATGGGCACTATTGCCAAAAAAATGGGCCCGGTATTAAAACAGGTATACCTGCAAATGGCCGAACCACGCTGGGTGATCGCTGTAGGGGCCTGTGCCTCGAGCGGCGGGATCTTCGATACATATTCTGTCTTACAGGGTATTGACGAGATCATTCCGGTAGACGTATATGTGCCCGGATGCCCCCCGCGCCCGGAAGCTATTTTAGACGGTTTCGGAAAGATACAGGAACTGGTCAAAAACGAATCCGGCAGAAGGCGGTATTCCGCACAATATAAACAATTATTGGCATCATACGGGATAGAATAATGGCGAAAGTAACCAATACAGCGATCATTGATCTGCTGGCTGAAAAATTCGGAGAACAGTTATTCGATGTGAACGAACCTTATGGACTGCTTACCTTTTCGACCACGAAAGATAAGGTCATCCCGGTACTAGCCTTTCTAAAAGAAAACGGAAAGATCAATTTTAATTTCCTGACCGATATTACAGCAGTTCATCATCCTGAAAAAGAGCAGATTGCTGTTGTATACCACCTTCACAGTATGATTAACAGTGTACGGGTACGGCTTAAAGTATTCCTTCATGAAAAACAGGCTGTTATTGCCTCGGCTACTTCGTTATGGAATGCCGCTAACTGGATGGAACGCGAAACGTATGACTTCTTTGGGGTAAAATTTGAGGGACATCCCGATTTGCGCCGTATTCTGAACATGGACGATCTGGGTGTATACCCGATGCTGAAACAATATCCGCTGGAAGATCCGAACAGGGTCGATAAAAAAGATGAATTCTTTGGACGATAAGACGCATGAAACATAATCAACCCGTATATACCGATAACGATCCGCAACAAGAGCTGGTTACGCTGAACCTGGGGCCAACACACCCGGCAACCCATGGTGTTTTCCAGAATGTTTTGCAGTTAGATGGCGAGCGTATCGTAAGTGGTGTCTCGACTATCGGTTATATTCACCGTGCATTTGAAAAAATTGCAGAACACCGGCCTTTTTATCAGATCACTCCATTAACCGATCGTTTAAACTATTGCTCGTCACCTATTAACAATATGGGCTGGCATATGACGGTTGAAAAACTGCTGAATATTCAGATCCCAAAGCGTGTGGATTATATGCGCGTGGTGATCATGGAGCTGTCGCGCATTGCCGATCATATTATCTGTAATACCATTATTGCACAGGATACGGGTGCTACCACAACCTTCCTGTATCTGTTTCAGTTCAGGGAGCATATTTATGAGATCTTTGAAGAGATTTGCGGAGCCCGCTTAACCACAAATATTGGTCGTATCGGCGGCTTGGAACGCGATTTTAATGAAATTGCTTTTGCAAAGATCGAAAAGTTTTTAACGGACTTTCCTAAGGCGCTGAGGGAATTTGAAAGCCTGCTTAACCGGAACAGGATCTTTATTGACCGTACGGCCGGAGTAGCTGAAGTAACGCAGGAAAATGCGCTGAGCTACGGCTGGACAGGTCCGCTGTTGCGTTCAACCGGTGTGGATTATGATGTACGGGTAAGTGAACCTTATGCCTCTTACCAGGATTTCGATTTTGAGATCCCGGTAGGTACAAGTGGCGATATTTATGACCGTTACTTAGTCCGTAATGAGGAAATGTGGCAAAGTGTACGCATCATTGAGCAGGCATTGGCCAGAATAAAAGCTGAACCTAAAGGTGTTTTCCATGCCGATGTACCTGAATTTTATTTGCCTGGCAAAGAGCAGGTATATAATAATATGGAAGCCCTGATCTATCATTTTAAGATCGTTATGGGTGAGATCGATGCTCCAAAAGCCGAAGTATATCATGCGGTGGAGGGTGGAAATGGTGAGTTAGGCTTTTACCTGATCAACGACGGAGGAAGAACACCTTACCGTCTGCATTTCAGAAGACCAAGTTTTATTAATTATTCCATGTTTGCAAAAATGAGCGAAGGCATGCTTTTATCGGATGCCATCATTAATATGAGCAGCATGAACATCATTGCAGGAGAATTAGATGCTTAAAGTAGAAGAACAACCCCCTGTAACCTTTTCATCAGACCTGCTAGCGAAGTTTGATGAAGTCGTAAAACGCTATCCGGAAGGTCGCCAGAAATCGGCATTGTTGCCTGTTTTACACCTGGTGCAGGCTGAATATGGCTGGACCAGTGTACCGGCGATGGATAAAGTGGCCGAATACCTGGATATTCAACCGATCGAGGTATATGAAGTGGCCTCGTTTTATACGATGTATTTTTTACAGCCGAAAGGAAAATATGTACTGGAGGTTTGCCGTACGGGTCCCTGCTGCCTGGTAGGTGCTGAGAAAATTATGGCCCGCATGGAGCAGAAGCTCGGCGTTAAGGAAGGTGAGGTTACCCCCGATGGCCTTTTCAGCTGGCGTGGCGTAGAATGCCTGGCTGCCTGCGGTTATGGCCCTGTATTACAGATCGGCCCCGAATATACTTTCTATGAAAACCTGACAGAGCAATCGGTTGACCAGTTAATTGACAATTTAAAAAATAAACAAGATCTGAGACAATAGATTTGAGATCTGAGATTTGGGCACTTGTCTCCTATCTCCTATCTCACATCTCCTATCGATAGAACATGAGCCGTAAACTATTACTCGAACACATCAATGTACCCGGCATTAACACGCTCGACGTATACCGTCAGAAAGGCGGCTATCGTGCAGTGGAGAAAGCTTTAAAAAGCCTGACACCTGAAGATGTAGTGGAAGAGGTGAAAAAGTCGGGTCTTCGCGGACGTGGCGGTGCAGGGTTTCCGACGGGTATGAAGTGGAGCTTCCTGGCCAAGCCGGAAGGGGTTCCGCGTTACCTGGTATGCAATGCGGATGAGTCGGAGCCCGGTACGTTTAAAGACCGCTTCCTGATGACCCACATTCCTCATGCGTTAATTGAAGGCATGATTGTGTCCAGTTATGCATTGGGAGCCAATACGTCTTATATTTATGTGCGTGGCGAGATGATGCCGCAGATCCGCATTCTTGAAAAAGCCATTGCCGAAGCTAAAGCAGCAGGCTTTTTAGGTCAGAATATCCTGGGAACAGGCTATAACCTCGAGTTATATGTACAACCCGGGGGTGGAGCTTATATTTGCGGTGAAGAAACAGCGCTGTTAGAATCACTGGAAGGAAAAAGAGGAAACCCCAGGATAAAACCACCATTTCCCGCCATCGCAGGCTTGTATGGCTGCCCTACGGTGGTGAATAATGTGGAATCGATAGCGGCTGTTGTTCCTATTGTGAACGATGGCGGAGAGGAATATGCGAAGATCGGTATCGGTCGTAGTACGGGAACGAAACTTATTTCGGCTTCAGGAAACCTGGTCAAACCGGGAGTATATGAGATCGAGCTGGGATTACCGGTAGAAGAATTTATTTATTCAGACGAATATTGCGGTGGAATTGCGAATGGAAAACGGCTGAAAGCCACGGTAGCCGGTGGTTCATCGGTTCCGGTATTACCGGCAAACCTGACCCTGAAGCTGGCCAATGGTGAACCGCGCCTGATGAGCTATGAATCGCTCTCGGAAGGTGGTTTTGCCACCGGAACGATGCTGGGTTCAGGCGGATTCATTGCTTTTGATGAAGATCAGTGCATTGTGCGCAATACCTGGAATTTCTCCCGGTTCTATCATCATGAAAGCTGCGGACAATGTTCACCATGCCGTGAAGGTACCGGATGGTTAGAAAAGATCCTGCATAAGCTGGAATACGGTCACGGCACGATGGACGATATTGATCTGTTATGGGATGTGCAGCGTAAAATTGAGGGGAATACCATTTGTCCCTTAGGTGATGCCGCTGCATGGCCGGTAGCCAGTGCCATCCGGCATTTCCGGGATGAATTTGAGTGGCATGTAAAAGAACCGGTGAAAAGCCAGACCAGCAATTACGGGCTGGCAGACTATGCCAGACCCATAGAAAAAGTGGAGGAAGTAAAATGAGTGAGCTTGTTAAAGTAACCATCGATGGGATAACCGTAGAAGTGGCTCCCGGTACCACCATCCTTAATGCGGCAAGACAGATCGGAGGCGATATCGTGCCGCCGGCCATGTGCTATTATTCCAAGCTGGAAGGCAGTGGCGGTAAATGCCGGACCTGTATTGTTAAAGTAAGCAAGGGTTCAGAAAGAGACCCTCGCCCTATGCCTAAACTGGTAGCGTCCTGCCGTACTACAGTAATGGACGGCATGGAAGTACAAAATATTACCTCGCCTGAGGTGCTCGAAGCCCGTGCCGGTGTGGTCGAAATGTTATTGATCAATCACCCTTTAGATTGCCCGGTGTGCGACCAGGCGGGTGAATGCGACCTTCAGAACCTGAGTTATGAGCACGGTTTGCAGAAAACCCGTTATGAGTTTGAACGACGTACATTTGACCGGATCGATATCGGGGATAAGATACAGCTGCATATGAACCGTTGTATCTTATGTTATCGTTGTGTATTTACAGCCGATCAGATCACCAACCGGCGTGTACATGGCATCCTGAACCGTGGCGACCACTCTGAAATTTCAACCTATATCCAGCAGGCGGTTGATAATGATTTCTCCGGTAATGTGATCGATGTTTGCCCGGTAGGTGCATTGACCGATAAAACCTTCCGTTTTAAGAACCGGGTGTGGTTTACGAAACCGGTGGATGCACACCGCGACTGTGATCATGAAAATTGTTCCGGAAAAGTAACCCTGTGGTATAAGGGTGAAGATGTATTGCGCGTAACGGCCCGTAAAGACCAGTTTGGTGAAGTGGAGTCGTTCATCTGTAATACCTGCCGCTTTGATAAAAAGCGTACCTCAGACTGGGTAATTGAGCATCCAACCGTGATTGCCGATACTTCGGTGATCGCCTCTAATCATTACGATACCTTTAAACCGCTTCCGGTGATCAAAGAAAACCCGACGTTGCAGGAAGCGAATAAACGTGAACTGGAAAAAACCGTAAAATTCTAATGGAAATTAATTTTGTAATTGAGAAATTTTTGCTGGTTACGGTATTATTTGCGATCAGCCTGCTGATTGCGATGTATTCAACCTATGCCGAGCGTAAGGTAGCTGCGTTTCTGCAGGATCGTCTGGGTCCTGACCGTGCCGGCCCCTTTGGCATTCTTCAGCCGCTGGCGGATGGGATCAAGATGTTCATGAAAGAAGAGATCGTTCCGGCCAGTTCGAATAAATGGCTGTTCATGGTAGGTCCCGGCCTGGCCATGTTGTGTGCCTGTATCGGTACGGCGGTTATTCCCTGGGGACAGGACATCACCCTAAATGGACGTGTTATTCCCTTGCAGGTAACGGATATCAACGTTGGGGTACTTTATATCTTTGGCGTGGTTTCTTTAGGCGTATATGGTGTAATGATCGGCGGTTGGGCATCCAATAATAAATATTCGTTGTTAAGTGCCATTCGTGCCGCTTCGCAAAATATCAGCTATGAAGTGGCGATGGGCTTATCCATTATTGCCTTGCTGCTGGTGACGAATACGCTGAGTTTACGTGAAATTGTAGCACAGCAGCATGGCTGGCATTGGAATGTATTGTATCAGCCCCTGGGCTTTCTCATTTTTATGGTCTGCTCGTTTGCCGAAACCAACCGGGCGCCTTTCGATCTCCCGGAATGTGAAACAGAGCTGATCGGTGGTTATCATACGGAATATTCATCCATGAAATTAGGTTTTTACCTGTTTGCGGAATACATCAATATGTTTGTATCATCCGCCGTTATGGCCACCCTGTATTTCGGCGGATATAATTACCCTGGGATGGATTGGGTAGCCACGCAGGTAGGACCGGTAGCCGCTCCATTAATCGGAACAGCCGTATTCTTTGTGAAGATCCTGTTGTTCATCTTTTTCTTTATGTGGGTACGGTGGACGATCCCCCGTTTCCGTTACGATCAACTGATGAATTTAGGCTGGAAAGGATTAATTCCGCTGGCCATTGCCAATATTATCATTACCGGAATTGTTATTGCCATCGTTAATAAGTTTTAAGGAGGAAACATGGAGTCATTAAGCAATAAGAAAAAAGTACTGGAGCAAAAGCCCTTATCCCTTGCCGAGCGGTTATACCTGCCGGTCATTGCCAAAGGGCTGGGGACTACGATGAGCCACTTTTTTAAGAAAAGTGCGACTATTCGTTATCCGGAACAGGAAAGGGAGTTTTCAACCAACTGGAGGGGGATGCACTCGTTAAAACGGGATGAAGAAGGCCGGGAGCGTTGTACGGCATGTGGTTTATGCGCCCTGTCATGTCCTGCAGAGGCCATTACCATGATCGCTGCCGAGCGTAAGCCTGATGAAAAGCATTTATACCGTGAAGAAAAATACGCTGCTGTGTATGAGATCAATATGCTGCGCTGCATTTTTTGCGGCTTATGTGAGGAGGCCTGCCCGAAAGAGGCCATTTATTTAGACGGCCCGATTGTGCCAGCCGACTATTTACGTAAAGATTTTATTTACGGGAAAGATAAGCTGGTAGAAGAGCCTTTGAACACAAAATAATATCTAACAACAAACTAAAAATTAATGGGTACATCGGTATTCTATTTTGTAGCCACGCTAAGCATCATATTTTCGCTGCTGGTGATTTTTTCTAAAAATCCCATTCATAGCGTACTCTACCTGATCCTGACGTTTTTTACGTTCACTGTACATTATGTGCTGCTCAATGCACAGTTCCTGGCTGTCGTTAACTTTATTGTATACATGGGCGCCATCATGGTTTTATTTCTTTTTGTGCTCATGTTGTTAAATCTCAATAAAGAAAATGAGCCGAATAAACCGGCATTCTTAAAGATCTTAGGGGTTATTGCCGGCGGCTGCCTGGCTGTTACGCTGGTAGGTTCGCTCAAGGCCGTGTCTGTTCATAGTCCGCTGGTGCTGCAAAATCCTAATCTCGGACTGGTCAAAAATCTGGGTAAAGAATTATTCGGGCCTTTTATGCTGCCTTTTGAATTATCGTCGATCTTACTGTTAACGGCTATGGTGGGCGCAGTGCTATTAACTAAAAAGGAGGAAAAAGCAAATGGATAAGGTTACACAAACGCTTCAGGGCGTTCCCTTAGAGCATTATATCTGGTTAAGCGCCATCATTTTTACCATCGGCGTTATTGGTGTACTGACCCGCCGGAATGCCATTGTTATTTTTATGTCGGTTGAGCTGATGCTGAATGCGGTTAATTTATTGCTCACAGCATTTTCAGTACATCATAATGATGCGTCGGGCCAGGTTTTCGTATTCTTTATTATGGCGCTGGCGGCTGCCGAAGTGGCAGTGGGTCTGAGTATTATCGTAATGGTATACCGGAATACACAATCCATAGATATTAACGTTTTAAATCGCCTTAAGTGGTAAGTATATAGAAGATGATAAATAATTTACTCTGGTTAATTCCTCTGCTCCCGTTATTGGGTTTTGTGATCAATGGCCTGGGCAGAAATACCCTCAGTAGGGGGCTTATTGGCTTCATTGGAAGCGGTGTTATCCTCGCCTCTTTTATATTGAGTGTGATGCTGTTCTTCGATCTGGGCGCAGGCGGGCAGAAACAGTTTACGGTCGATCTGTTCGACTGGATCAGTGTAGGCCAGCTCCATATCCCCCTGTCGTTCCTGTATGATCCGCTTAGTGCGGTAATGCTGCTGATCATTACCGGCATCGGCTTTTTGATCCACGTGTATTCGATTGGCTATATGCATGAGGATGCCGGTTTCGGTAAATTTTTCAGTTACCTGAACCTGTTTATCTTCTTCATGCTGATCCTGGTATTGGGATCCAATTATATTGTCATGTTCATCGGCTGGGAAGGTGTGGGCTTATGTTCCTACCTGCTTATCGGCTTCTGGTATACGAACAGCAGTTATGCCAGTGCTGCTAAAAAAGCTTTTGTGATGAACCGTATCGGCGACCTTGGCTTTTTGTTAGGCGTGTTTCTGCTGTTTATGACCTTTGGCAGTGTCGAATTTGCGAACGTATTTCCGCAGGCCGCAGGCATGATGCCGGGTACGGCTGCCATTACATTTATTACGTTATTGTTGTTTATAGGCGCTTGCGGTAAATCAGCACAGCTGCCTTTATTTACCTGGCTGCCAGACGCCATGGCCGGTCCTACACCTGTTTCGGCGCTTATTCACGCGGCGACCATGGTTACTGCCGGGATCTATATGATTGCCCGTTCAAGTGTACTGTTCGACCTCGCCCCGCATACACAGGATGTGATTGCGATCATCGGCACGGCTACGGCACTTGTAGCAGCGCTTATCGCTTTAACGCAAACGGATATTAAAAAGGTATTGGCCTATTCTACCGTATCGCAGTTAGGGTATATGTTCTTGGGTCTTGGCGTAGGAGCATATACCGGTTCTTTCTTCCATGTCTTAACGCATGCATTCTTTAAAGCCTTATTATTCTTAGGCGCGGGATCGGTTATTCACGCCCTGCATCATCAGCAGGATATGCGCCATATGGGCGGATTAAAGGCGAAACTGAAAACGACCTTTATGACCATGATGATCGGTACGATCGCCATTGCCGGATTACCCCCATTCTCCGGTTTTTTCTCTAAGGATGAGATCCTGGCTCATGCTTACCAGGAAAATAAGATACTTTGGGCCATTGGCTTATTCACGGCATTTTTAACAGCGTTCTATATGTTCAGGATGATGTTCCTGACCTTTTCGGGTAAATACCGTGGAACACATCATGCTGAAAGCCATATTCATGAATCACCGGCAAGCATGACCTTCCCGCTGATTGTTTTAGCCATACTGGCGGCCGTGGGCGGTCTGCTCAATATTCCGCATGTATTTGGCGGTAATGAATGGCTGGCACACTGGCTTTCGGGTGCCGGCATTGCGCATCACGAATTATTGCTCGATCACAACACTGAATTTATGCTGATGGGTGTATCGGTACTGGCAGCTTTGACAGCCGTCTGGTATGCCTATACCCGCTATGTGAAAAATGCGCATGTGCCATTGCCTGACGAAGCGAAACGTTCGCTGTTGGCGAACCTCTCTTATCATAAGTTTTACTTCGATGAGATCTATGATACCGTTATCCGTAAACCACTGGACGCCTTTTCGGCCTTCTTTTATCGTATTGTGGATAAAAAGATTATCGACGGCTTCGTGAACGGACTGGGGTGGACAGCCGGAGAAGGAAGTAAAGGCCTTCGCCTGTTGCAGACAGGAAATGTAGGCTTTTATATCTTTATGATGGTGATCGGGATCATCGCTTTACTTGTTTATACATATTTATCAATTGCTTAAATCGGTTCAACTTCTATAATGGAATTACTCGTACTCATTTTTCTTCCTTTGGCAGGTGCTCTTATTACTGCTTTTCTTGCCAAAAAAGAGGCGGCTGCAAGAAGTGCAATGGTATTTTCAATATTTACCCTTGCCGCAACGGTCAGCGTTATCGCCGGTTTTGTACCGGATGCATCGATGCAGTTTGTATTAAACTATTCCTGGATTCCACAATTGGGGATTCATTTTCATGCCGGTATTGACGGGATAAGCCTGATCACATTGATCTTAACCAATGTGCTGACTCCTTTAATTATACTTTCGACGTTTGGCCACTCCTATAAAAATGCTAATGCATTTTATGCGCTGATCCTGTTCATGCAAAGCGGATTGATCTTAGTGTTTACGGCTTTGGATGCATTTCTGTTTTATATTGGCTGGGAGGCGGCATTAATCCCGATCTACTTTATCTGCGCCATGTGGGGCGGGAAAGACCGTATTAAGGTGAACATGAAGTTCTTTGTGTATACCATTGCCGGATCGCTTTTCATGTTGCTGGGCATCATTTACCTGTACCTGCAGAACCCGGTGCATAATTTTGATATGAAGGCCTTTTATCTGCTTAGTCTCGACAGTACACAGCAGGGCTGGATCTTCTGGGCTTTCTTTATTGCCTTTGCGATCAAGATGCCGGTCTTCCCTTTTCACACGTGGCAGCCTGATACGTATACGGAAGCACCTGCGGCCGGAACGATGCTTTTATCGGGTATCATGTTGAAGATGGGGATTTACGGTGTTATCCGCTGGTTACTGCCCATTGTTCCGCAGGGTGTTCAGGACTGGACGTGTTTAGTAATGATCTTATCGGTAACCGGTATTGTATATGCATCGGTGATCGCTTTTACACAACGAAATGCGAAGCGACTGGTGGCGTATTCATCGATAGCACACGTTGGGCTTATTGCTGCCGGTATGTTTACCCTGAACGTACAGGGTATGCAGGGGGTAATGATACAGATGCTTAGCCACGGTATCAATGTGGTGGGCCTGTTCTTTGTACTGGATATTATTTTATCCCGGCTTAAAACCCAAAAGATCGAAGAATTAGGCGGACTGGCCAAAGTTGCGCCGCAACTGGCCATCGCTTTCCTGATCATCGTACTTGGAACGGTAGCTTTGCCGGGTGCAAACGGCTTTATAGGTGAGTTTCTATTACTCTTAAGTGTGTACGATTATAATGCCTGGTTAGGTGCAATTGCCGGACTGACCATCATCTTCGGCGCGGTATATATGTTGAGAATGTATCAGAAAGTAATGTTAGGCGAAACCAATGCCTTAACATCAACCTTCACGGATATTAAAGGAACCGAAAAAGTAGTATTATATACCATTTGTATACTGATCGTCGTACTGGGCGTATATCCGAAGCCGGTTTTACACTTATCCGAAGCTTCGGTGCAACAGTTATTAGAAACGGTAAATCAAAAATTAACAGGATTAAAATAAGATGAACATCATTATAACCATCGCTGTAACAGCTTTTATCGTGCTTTATGCCGGTTTATTTAAGGCAAAGAAAAGCGTATTGCCTTTAACGCTTGTGGGTTTACTGGTGGCGTTAGGATTTGCAGCCTGTTCGTGGAACGAGGAAACGACTTATTTTACCATGATGCGGATGGATAATTTTGCTTTGGCATTTTCGGTGATCACTATGGTCGGTACCCTGTTTATTTTCCTGCTCACACCCCGTTATTTTGCTGAAGACAGCCCGAATATTGCTGAATACTTTACACTGATCCTGTTTTCCTTATGCGGAATGATCATCATGGTTTCGTATCAGAACCTGTCGATGCTGTTTATCGGGATCGAGATCATGTCGGTAAGCTTATATATTCTTGCGGGTATCCGGAAGCTCAATTTTGCATCGAACGAAGCTTCGCTGAAATATTTCCTGATGGGGGCCTTTTCAACAGGCTTTTTATTGTTCGGTATTGCCCTGATCTATGGCGCTACAGGGTCGTTTGATATTGCGGTTATCCAACAGTATCTGGTCAATAATGTACATACGGTGTCGCCCTTATTTTACCCGGGAATTATTCTGATCCTGATTGGTTTATGTTTTAAAGTGGGCGCCGCACCTTTTCATTTCTGGACTCCGGATGTATATGAGGGAGCGCCTACCCTGATCACTACCTTTATGGCTACGGTGGTGAAAACAGCCGGCTTTGCCGCTTTCCTGCGTCTTTTTGCCGGCGCTTTTGAGCCGTTACACGATTTCTGGACTCCGGCCGTTATGGTCATTATTGTGCTTACCCTTTGTATCGGCAATATTACGGCACTCTTTCAAAAGAATTTTAAGCGACTGCTCGCTTACTCCAGTATTTCCCATGCCGGTTATTTGTTATTTTCAATCGTTGTACTGACAGCAAATTCGGGTAGTAATGTATTGGTATATGCAGCGGCCTACACTTTTGCTACCATCATCGCCTTTGGTGTTCTGATCCTGGTAAAACAGCAAACCGGCAGTGAACTGATCGACAGCTTTAATGGATTAGGGAAGAAAAATCCGATGGCGGCAACTGCTTTAACGATTGCTATGCTTTCGTTGGCCGGGATACCGTTAACGGCCGGCTTTATCGGGAAGTATGTGATGTTCTTAAATGTGATGGAAAGCTATCGCACTACATTGGTAGTTATTGCCATCCTGAACGCCCTTGTAGGCTTTTATTATTATTTTAAAGTGATTATTGCTGTCTGGTTTAAAACCGAAGGCGATATCGTGCTTAACACGCCATTATCCTATAAAGTGGTACTGGTACTTTCTGCATTTGTCACACTATTGTTAGGCATCTATCCAACGCTGATTTTAAATTTGATATAGCCTGAGGAAGTAGAGAATTATTTGTAGTTTTACATGAACTGAACTATGCAAGAATTCTGGAATTCCTTACAACATTTGATTGACCCTGAAAAACTGTTAAAGGAAGGTGGGTTTTATGTGGTTGTATTCGTTATTTTTGCAGAAACCGGACTTTTCTTTGGTTTTTTTCTCCCGGGTGACTACCTGTTGTTCCTGGCCGGTATGTTTGTGGCCACCGGTAAACTTGACGTAAGTATCTATACGCTTGTCATTTCATTGCTCATCGCCGCGGTGGCAGGGAATTTTACGGGTTACTGGTTCGGCCGTAAAACGGGGCCTATGCTCTATAACCGGAAGGAAAGCTTCTTTTTTAAGAAACGTTATCTGATGGCTGCAGAGAAGTATTATCATGAGCAGGGAGCCTTTGCCCTGATTATGGGCCGCTTTGTACCGATCGTTCGTACGTTTGCCCCCATCTTTGCCGGGGTGGTAAAACTCGATTTCAAAAAATTTGCTTTTTATAATATTCTGGGTGCCATTTTATGGATAGCTTCCTTAACTTTGTTAGGTTATTTTTTAGGCAGAAAATTTGCACAGCAAATTGAAGAATATTTAGTTTATATTATTATTGGCTTTATCGTTATCACCACTATACCTTTAATTATTACTTTTGTAAAAAAACAAATAGGCATAAACAAGGTTGACGAGAAGCCGCAACCCTAACACTATGAGTAAAGACGACTATCATCCGTGGCATAGCGTATCCCCAGGTCTTCAGGCCCCTCAATCGGTAAATGCCATTATTGAGATCCCTAAAGGTTCTAAAGCAAAATATGAAATTGATAAAGAATCGAACCTGATTAAATTAGACAGGGTCTTATTTTCATCGGTGATGTATCCGGCTAATTATGGTTTTATTCCTCAGACTTATTGCGATGATAATGACCCGCTTGATATTTTAGTGTTATGCTCGGTAGATGTATATCCGATGACCATCATTGAAGCTAAGGTTATCGGGGTAATGCATATGGTAGATAACGGTGAACAGGATGACAAGATCATTGCGGTAGCTAAAAATGATATGTCGGTGAACTATATTAACGACCTTCCCGAGCTTCCGCCGCATACCATGAAAGAGATCGTAAAGTTTTTCCAGGATTATAAGGCGCTTGAGCAGAAGAAAGTGACGATTGAGCATTTATTGGGTGTTCGTTATGCGCATAAGGTTATTCAGGAAAGTATTGAGCTTTATAATAAAAAGTTTAAAAATAAAGGTTAATGGTTTAAGCTGTTAGTATACCCATCATGATTTCACTGCTAAGTTTCTTTACCATTCCGCTTTTAGCCGCTACTCCGGATACTGACCCGGGTTCAATTGGCTGGCGATTGATGCTGGCGTTGTTCCTGGTATTCCTGAATGGCTTTTTTGTGGCTGCAGAATTTGCTATTGTTAAGGTAAGAGCTTCGCAGATCGAGATCAAAGCCAAATCCGGCAGTCGTGTAGGGAAAATGGCAAAGAGCATTGTGCATAACTTAGATGGTTATCTGGCGGCAACCCAGTTGGGAATCACCCTGGCTTCTCTTGGTCTGGGATGGGTGGGTGAAGACGTCATGCATACCATTTTTCAACAGATGTTCCTGAGCTTTGATCTTCATCTTAGTGATGCGTTTGTGCATTCAGCCTCAACAGTAGTGGCTTTCTCACTGATCACTGTGATGCATATTGTATTTGGTGAGCTGGCTCCAAAATCACTGGCCATCCAGCGGCCGGTGGGTACCACTTTATTTGTGTCGTTCCCGTTACAGCTTTTTTATGTGGTATTCAGGCCTTTTATCTGGACATTGAACAGCCTGGCAGCGATTATCCTGAAGCCTTTCGGCATTGATACCTCTGCCGGACATGAATCGATCCATAGTAATGAAGAACTGCAGTATATCCTGGATCAGGGAAAGGAAAGCGGTGCATTGGAAGACAGTGAGCATGAGCTGATCAAGAATGTGTTCGATTTTAATGAGCGTGTGGTTAAAAATATTATGGTGCCCCGTACAAAGATTTCGGGCATTGAGCTTGACACACCCAGGAAGGAAGTGGTAGAAAAGATTATCGGAGAAGGTTATTCCCGTCTTCCGGTATACGATGATGTGATCGATAAGATCATCGGGATTGTACATGCCAAAGACATTTTGCCACTGCTGGCTGCGAATAAAGAGTGGACACTGAAAGATATTATCCGGAAACCTTATTTTGTGCCGGAGACTAAAAAAATTAATGATCTGCTGAATGAATTGCAGCAGAAGCGTATCCAGATCGCCATCGTGATCGATGAGTTTGGCGGAACAGCCGGTATGGTTACCCTGGAAGATATCGTGGAAGAGATTGTTGGAGAGATCCAGGACGAATATGATGAAGAAAAACCGATGGTGGAGAAGATCTCGGATAATGAATTCATCATTAACGCCGATGCGACCGTCTATGATGTAAATGAATATCTGCCGCATGATCTGCCTGAGGATGAAGCGTACGATACCATGGGCGGCCTGGTTACCCATGCCTTTGGCCGCATCCCCGAGGTGGGCGAAACAGAAGAATGTTATGGCTATATTTTTACTATCCTGAAAAAAACAGAGCAAAATATAGAGACGATCAAACTGGAGCTGGTGCTAAATGAAAACAACAGGGTGGATGTTCATTAAACCGCTAAGATGCATATCTTTTATACCCCCGGTCTTACTGCCGATTTTTTAACGCTGAATGAAGAGGAAAGCCGGCATTGCAGTAAAGTGCTCCGGCTTGGACCTGGTGATCATGTACATCTGATTGACGGAAAGGGAGGCTTATTTGAAGCCGAGATCACTGCAGCAGGTAAGCGGCATGTCGATCTTAAGATCATTTCCCGTCGAACCGGATTTGGCAGGCGAAATCATCATCTTCATATCGCCCTGGCCCCGACAAAAAATATCGACCGGCTGGAATGGTTTCTGGAAAAAGCTACCGAGATCGGGATCGATGAGATCAGTCTGCTGATCTGCGACCGCTCAGAACGTAAAACCGTTAATGAAGACCGGCTGGAAAAGATCCTGACATCGGCCGTAAAACAATCGCTAACGGCTTATCACCCGGTATTAAATGAAACGATACGTTTTTCTGATTTTATAAAACAACAGCCGGAAGGGGCTACGCGCCTTATTGCCCATTGCATGGATGAGGCGGAAAAACCATATATCAGTGAGCGGATCAGGGCGCATGAATCATATGTTGTTCTGATCGGACCGGAAGGCGATTTTAGTCCGGCAGAAATAAACCTGGCTTTGCAAAATGGTTATAAACCTGTAACTTTAGGTACCACCCGCCTTCGCACGGAGACCGCGGCTTTGGCGGCATGTTTTGAGGTGAATTTTTTAAACAGGGCCAGGGAATAGGAATGAAAGAACGAGGAACAAAGATGAAGCTTTCTGCTTTGTGCTTTCCGCTTTTAGCGATCAGCTTTCTGCTTTGTGCTTTCCGCTTTGCGCCTCCTACCTATAAAATGGGAAAGCTAAAGTATAATGGCGGCGGCGACTGGTATGGCAACCGTACCGCTCTTCCTAATCTGATTGAATTCTGTAATAAGAACCTGTCGACTAATTTTGCGGCTGATGAAGGCATTGTGGAGGTGGGCAGTGAGGAACTGTTCAATTATCCGTTCGTGTATATGACCGGACATGGAAATGTGCTGTTTAGCGAGCAGGAAGCAGCTAATCTGCGTAAATATTTAACAGGCGGTGGCTTTCTGCATATTGATGATAATTACGGGCTGGATAAATTTATACGACCGCAAATGAAAAAAGTGTTTCCGGAGTTAAACTTTGTGGAGTTACCGGCTAATCATAAACTATATCAGCAGAAATTTAAATTTCCGGACGGGCTTCCAAAGATCCATGAGCACGATAATAAACGTCCGCAGGGTTTTGCGTTGCTCTGGAAAGGGCGTGTAGTTTGCTATTATACGTATGAATGTGATCTGGGCAATGGCTGGGAAGATTTCGGTACCTATCCTAACGATACGCAGGAAATCCGGTTAAAGGCGCTTAAAATGGGTGCTAACTTAGTTCAATATGCATTAACGCAATAATAAAGGCATGTATAAGGTAAAAGTAAATCAACAATACGATTTTGAGATCGAGGCCGGTCATGATGCTCTTCGGGTAAATGGCAGCCCCGTTGTTTTAGATGAGCAAACATTACATGACAGATGTTCCCATATTCTGTATAAGAACCGTTCTTACACGGTGGAGACCGTTTCACTTGACCGGGAGGAAAAGCAGGCTGTCATTAAAGTGAACGGAACGCTTTATCAGGTCGCTGTTGCCGATCAGTTCGATCTTTTGCTGAAACAGCTGGGCATGGATAATCTGGCCGTTAATAAGGTACAACAGATCAAAGCGCCTATGCCCGGTTTGGTGTTAAATGTACTGGTGAATGATGGTGATGAGGTAAAGAAAGGCGATAACCTGCTGGTGCTGGAAGCGATGAAAATGGAAAATATGATCAAATCGCCAAGCGATGGCACGATTAAAAAGATTAATGTAGTCAAAGGCGATAAGGTAGAAAAGAATGAGGTATTAATTCATTTCTAAAAAGAAGCCCCGGTATTTACCGGGGCTTCTTTTTTATTTCGTTTTAAAGCCGGACTTGCCAGGCTTTATGGCAGAGGGGCCTAACATGGTCATGGCACAGCGGAAACCAATATCGGCCGTCGATTCGTCTTCCTGCAGATGGCGGCGGGCTGCAGGATTTAACCATTGTGCCTGGTCATTCCATGAACCGCCCTTATATACCCTTGATTTGTTATTCACCAATGTCGTCACGCCGTATAGCGGGCTTTCTTCATCGCGATACCCCCGCAGATCGGAATTATAGGGTTGTGATCCGGCAGGTTTCCCGGCCTGTAATTCTTCCCAGGTTTGCTTTTTGGCTGAGTTGGCATTTACCATAGCCGGTTTGCCGTATTTGTCGGCTGTTAAAGCGCCAGTTTTAGGATCACGTTCTTTATTTTCGAAACGGTTACCCCGGAAAGGATTTAAAGCATCAGCCTGTTCGAATGTCATGGCCCGGTAAGTATCGGCTACCCATTCATTCACATTACCGGCCATATTATATAATCCGAAGTCGTTAGGCAGATAGCTGGTGACATTCTCGGTGAATGCGGCTTTATCATTTAAAGAACCGCCAACGCCCATATAGTCACCTTTGCTGCGTTTAAAGTTCGCTAAGATCTCACCACGGGTACTCTTTTTAGCCGAAGTGATACCTAAGCCATTCCACGGATATATTTTTTTGGTGTCGATATTCTGATCGCGTGTGTTCCCAATTAAGCCCAATGCTGCATATTCCCATTCAGCCTCTGTAGCAAGACGATAAGGTTGCAGGATGACACCGTCTTCGAGGCGTACGTTCCGTTTAGGTAAAGCTGCCTGGTTTCTGCGGCTGTTAGGAGAGCCTGTTATGGGTGCTCCTCCTGCAGGTGCGGCAGCAGGATTAAGGTCGGTCTTTGCGCCAGGACCTTTATCATCATACTGGCCGTTCAGGTATAATTCAGTGTTAAACGGCTTATCTTTTTTGGTAATAGGTGTTTGAGGCGCCCTTCTTCCTGTCGCTGTACCATTGATAGCGGCAAACGAATTCATATAACCTTTATCACGTAGTAATTTCTCGTTCACCATGTCGGTACGCCATTCGCAATAATCTTCGGCCTGCAGGGCACTTACGCCTACCACAGGATAATCTTTATAGGCCGGGTGTCTTAGATAATTGTTGACAAAAGGCTCATTGAAGGATAAAGGACTACGCCATACCAGCGTATCGGGAAGCGCTTCATAATAATACTGCTCATCATCAGGGAAATTTCGCCTGATCCAGTTCAGGTACTCCAGCCAGTTTGTATTGGAAACCTCGGTCTCATCCATATAGAAAGAGCTGATGGTAACCTCTCTTTTATAGCTATAGTTAGACAGCTCCTGGCCGGGAATATCAACAGCACTTCCGCCCATGATAAACTGCCCGCCTTCGATCTCTACAAGGCCTTGTCCGATGCCGCGTTTAAAATTACTGGCGACCTCAAACCCTCCGTTATCGCGGTTATTATACGCATAGCCGGTCTTGTTTGAAACATTTGCTTTATTAGGGCTTTTACAGGAAGTAAAAAATGTTGCTGTAATTAGAACTGCAAGTGAAAAGGGATATAGGTGTTTCATCATTAAAGTTAAAATTACATAAAAAGGCGTATTTGCCAAAAAATTATTGTAATTTATAACGAAAACGATTTGTAAATATTGTATCGGATAATCTTCATAATTTATAAGAATTAAGTGAAGAATGTTTTATACATTTATGGCAGAATATGCGTTTGCATTAATATCATCATCCTCATTAAGCTGTAGATGAATTTGAAGTATCTTAGTAAAGCTGTTATCGGTATAGTTTCGGCAACCATTCTCTTTCAGGGTAATTTGTGGGGCCAGGTTGTACAACCCGGAACACAAACGAACGGAAGTCAGTCTAATAACATAGCTACGGCTGTACCCTTCCTTTTGATTACGCCCGATGCACGGGCAGGCGGAATGGGTGAAGCGGGTGTAGCCATACAACCAGATGCAAATACAATGTCTATCAATCCCTCAAAGCTGGCGTTTCTGGACAGAGGTTATGGTTTTGCGGCTTCATATAGTCCGTGGTTAAAGAGCCTCGTGCCGGATATTAACCTGGCTTACCTGAGTGGCTTTTATAAGCTGAATGATGTAAGTGCCATCGGGAGCTCATTACGCTATTTTTCGTTAGGACAGATCCAGCTTACCGACGAAGGACAGCAGGATTTAGGGATCTACAGTCCCAGTGAATTTGCCCTTGACGCGACGTATTCAAGACGTTTCGGGGATGAGTTTTCACTGGGTACCACTTTTCGCTTTATTTATTCGAATTTAACATCGGGCCAGTTCTCTGCCGGACAGCAGACCAGGCCGGGCACCTCGTTTGGTGTCGACGTATCGGCCTATTATAAAAAACCTACAGTACTATTTAATAAAGATGCCATTTTTTCGCTGGGCGGGACGATCTCGAACATCGGCGGTAAAGTAAGCTATGTAGATGGCGGAAGCAAATATTTCCTGCCTACAAATCTGAAGATCGGTGCGGCTTCGACCTTTATTATCGATGATTATAATCAGTTTACCTTTGCATTAGACCTGAACAAGCTGTTGGTGCCTACGCAACCTGTTCGGGATTCGAATGGCCAGATCATTTCCGGAAAAGACCCCGACCGTTCGGTTCCGGCAGGAATATTCGGTTCCTTCAGTGATGCGCCGGGGGGCTTCAGCGAAGAACTGAAAGAGATCAGCGCGGCCATAGGTGCCGAATACTGGTATAACCAGCAGTTTGCCCTGAGGGCCGGTTATTTTTACGAAACGCCTGAAAAAGGCGATCGCCGTTACCTGACATTGGGCGCGGGGTTAAAATATAATATCTTTAATATCGATTTTGCGTATCTGCTGGCCAATCCTCAAAAGAGTCCGCTGGCGAATACCCTGCGGTTTACCTTACTGTTCAATTTCGGTAGTGCTAAATAATGAAGATAAGAGTAGGTTTTGGCTTTGATGTTCATCAGTTAAAAGAAGGACATCCTTTTGTAGTGGGGGGCGTAAATCTAAGCCATTATAAAGGGGCTTTTGGCCATTCCGATGCGGATGTACTGCTGCATGCTATCTGTGATGCTCTTTTGGGAGCTGCTAACCTCCGCGACATCGGCTTTCACTTTAAAAATACAGATCCGCAGTGGAAAGGTATAAGCAGCCTCATCCTGCTGCAGGAAACCATGAAATTGCTTCGGGCTAAAGGCTGGGAGATCAACAATATTGACGCTATGTTATGTCTGGAGGCCCCGAAAATTAACCCGCATATTCCCGAAATGCAGCAGCATATTGCTACTGCAGCCGGGATTTCAGCGGATGATATTTCGATCAAAGCCACCACAAATGAACAAATGGGTTTCATTGGCCGTGAAGAGGGGGTGGTGGCTTATGCGGTCTGCCTGATTTCAGCGGTCTAACCTTCTAAATAACCAAACTTACCTTCATTATAGTCGGCAATAGCCTCGCGGATCTGCTCCTGTGTATTCATCAGAAAAGGCCCGTATTGCGCTATGGGTTCATTCAGTGGCTCGCCACTCATCACTAATAGAATACTATTTTCTTTCGCTTCTACTGTAATAAGCTCGCCTTCATGCTTAAAATGAACAAGCTGATCGGATGCTGCTGTTTTTTCGTTATTCACCATAACTTCGCCTTCGATCACCAGGAAGGCCGTATTATACGAGGCAGGGAAGCTGAACTGAGCATGAGCACCCTGGTTGAGGCGGGCACTGTACAGCTCTATCGGGCTGAACGTACGGGCACTGCCTTTAATTCCTTCATAATTTCCGGCAATGACCTCAACGGTACCTGCATGGTTGTCAAGCGTCTTCTTCGCTATTTCGCTATGTTTAAGGGCCTGGTATCCGGGGGTGCTCATCTTGTCTTTCGCCGGAAGGTTGACCCAGAGTTGTACCATCTGGAAAAGACCGCCTTTTTTGCTGAAATCTTCTTCATGATACTCTTTGTGTAAAATGCCCCGTGCTGCAGTCATCCACTGTACATCGCCGGGATAGATCACGCCGCTGTTTCCTGCGCTGTCATGATGCGCTACAGCACCATGATACGCAATGGTCACGGTTTCAAAACCGCGATGCGGATGAACGCCAACTCCGCGGGGTTCCTGACGTGCTGAGAATTCTATTTTTGCATTATAGTCGAGCAGAAAGAAGGGATCCATATTTATACCGGTGCCCGGAAAGAAGTTATGCACCCTGAAACCATCGCCTACCATGTGCGGAGCAGGAGGTTGTACAATGGCTGCTATTTGTTTTGTTGCCATTTTATAAAAGATAAAATAAAAGGTTTTGTACGTTTATCAGGCCTGTTTTACAAATTGTAATTCGCCGAGGATGCGTACTTCTTCACTGACCATGACGCCACCTGTCTCTAAAGCAGCATTCCAGGTAAGTCCGAAATCTGTACGGTTGATTTTACCGCTCAGCGTAAATCCTGCTTTGGTATTTCCCCATGGATCGGTGGCAATACCGCCAAATTCGGCTGTTAATTTAACCGGTTTAGTCACTCCTTTGATGGTTAAATCGCCTTTAACAGTATAATCACTTCCATCTTTTTCAACCTGGGTAGAGGTGAAATCAATGGTAGGGAAGTTTTCGGCATCAAAGAAATCGGCGCTTCTCAGGTGATTGTCGCGATCGGTATTCCCCGTGTCTAACGAGCTGATATCGCCTTTAAAAGAAATGCTTGCTGTGCTGAAATCTTCACCTTCTGAAGAGAGCTCTGCGCTGAACGATTTTAACGTACCGGTAACGGTAGTGATCATTAAGTGTTTTACTTTGAACTGAAGTTCGCTATGTGTCGGATCTAATGTCCATTTTGTTGTTGCCATCATGATATGTTTTAATTTTATATTTAATAACACAAAATTACGGCAGGAAGTTTTTTCCGGCATTGATGTATGGTAATAAGTAGAGTGCTTAACGGAAATGTTTTTTAGCCAGATCTTTACGCACGCGGCTCAACGATTCGGGCGTAATGCCGAGGTAAGAAGCGATCATCCATTGCGGTACGCGCAGGGTGAGGTTGGGATAAAGTTTAATGAAATCGAGGTAACGTTCTTCAGCACTGGCGCTCAGCAGCATATTAATGCGTTTCTGCATAAAACGGATCGAATTATGGAGCATCAGGATGTTTAACTTCAGGATATCGGGTACAATAGGCTGGATAGCCGGGAAGAAGTCCTTTTTGATGATGACAGCCTCGGTATCTTCGATGGCATCGATAAAGAAAGCAGAAGGTTCGCTGAAGATGGTCGTATCCCGGTCGGAGATCATCCAGTCTTCAGGTGCGAACTGAATAATATGCTCTTTTCCTTTTTCATCGATGGAGTAATAACGAAGCAGGCCACGGTTAATAAAATAGATATCTGACTTCAGATCGCCGGGGCTCAGCAGGATGTCTCCCTTTTTAAAGGATTTTATTTTCAGACAGCTCACCGCTTCGGCAGCCTGTTCTTCGGTAATGGCAAGGCGGTCTTTAAGATAAGTGGCTAACTTCGCTAACATGGGCAGATGATTGCTTTGGTGGAGCAATATCGTTAAAATTTGCGGCACATTTACCACATCCGCTGGCACATCCGCTTTTTTTCGGTCGCACCGCGCGATAGATCATCCGCCCGATATAAGCCAGCGCGGCTATGAATATGACAATGACCAGGAAAAACTGAATATCCATACGGCAAATTTACGATTTATTCCGGCATGGGTTTCAGCGTATTGTCAAAATACGCCACAGACAATTATCTGGCTTTGTTTTGTACCGGTGGTTTATACGAAGGATCATTAAGCCTGAAACGGGCATAAATCTTAGCCAGTTCATTTTCATTAAGTTTTGTCGTAGCTTTTAGTGCACGAATAAAAGCATCAACCTCTTCTTTTGATGCCGGACAACCGATAATACCTTTTCCTTTTACATCAAGGCCGGTGCCTTCAGGCCGGAGGTGTGAATCGACCAGCAGCTTACCATCAGTATCAAAGATGAACCATACCGGTATACCAAACCCGTCTGAATTATATTTTTTAAGCAGATCAGCGCCGCCGGGATTTTCGAGGTTCTTTTTCTCTGCTGCTTCCATGACAATGAGCTGCCGGACCACAAAGCTTTTATCGAACAGGGGTTTCAGGTCGGGCTCATTCATACTGGCGTCCATTTTATGGCACCACCCACACCAGGAGGCACTGAATTTAATGAATACCTTTTTCTTTTGTGCTTTAGCCTCTTTTAAGGCTTCTCTTAGTACCTCATCGGCAGATGGAGGTGTGTTTTGCGCTTTTGCCAGGTGACTTATTAAGAAGGTGGCGAATAACAGAAGGAGTATTTTAGCTTTCATGATGATCAGGATTAATGAAATCCTAAATTAAGTATTTAAAACGGGATTGTCAATCCGCGCCGGATCTGCTTTGACGGGGGCTGTGGTCTAAACGAAAAAGCCTGCCTACGAATCGTAGGCAGGCTTTTTTACAGGCTCAGTGATTATGACTGAAATTGTTTCCCTTTTATTTTACGCTCGTTTTCGGTTAAGTAAATTTTCCTTAAACGCATACTTTGCGGTGTTACTTCAATGTATTCATCGGCCTGGATATACTCCATGGCTTCTTCCAGTGAAAATTTGATAGCCGGTGCAATACGGGCATTATCATCCGATCCGGAAGCCCGCATGTTGGTTAGCGCTTTGCCTTTCACCACATTCACCACTAAATCGTTATCACGGATGTGCTCGCCCATGATCTGGCCTTCATACACGTCAACACCCGGATCCACAAAGAAACGGCCCCTGTCCTGTAGCTTATCGATCGAATAAGCGGTGGTCTGACCTTTTTCCATTGATACCAGTACCCCGTTTAAGCGGCCGGGGATCGTTCCTTTCCACGGCTCGTATGCTTTAAAGCGGTGCGCCATAATGGCTTCACCCCCTGTAGCGGTTAATACGTTGTTCCGGAGGCCGATGATACCCCGTGAAGGGATCTCAAACTCCAGGTGCTGCAAGTCGCCTTTAGGCTCCATGATCAGCAGTTCGCCTTTACGCTGGGTAACCAGTTCGATCACCTTGCCTGAAACCTCGGCAGGAACATCAACGATCAGTGTTTCTACAGGCTCGTGTTTCTTGCCGTCGATCTCTTTGATGATGACCTGGGGCTGTCCTACCTGTAACTCGTAACCTTCACGACGCATCGTTTCGATCAATACCGATAAGTGGAGGATGCCCCGTCCGTATACCAGCCACGAATCAGGTGATGGTGTGTCCACCACTTTCAGCGCCAGGTTTTTCTCCATTTCTTTTAACAAACGGTCTTTAATACGCTGAGAAGTTACCAGCTTACCTTCCTTACCAAAGAAAGGCGAGTTGTTAATGGTAAACAGCATATTCATCGTCGGCTCATCAATTTTGATAACCGGCAGTTGCTCCGGGTTCTCAAAATCGGCAATTGTATCGCCAATATCGAAGCCTTCGATGCCTACTACGGCACATATATCACCCGATTTTACTTCGGTGGTTTTTACTTTTCCTAATCCGTCGAAGGTATAAAGTTCTTTTACTCTTGATTTTACGACTTTCCCGTCCCGCTTGATCAGGCTTACCGGCTGGTTTTCTTTGATCGAACCGCGGTGTACCCGGCCAATGGCAATACGGCCCACAAATGACGAGTAATCTAATGAAGTGATCTGCATTTGAAGGGTTCCTTCATTTTCAGGTGCGGCAGGAATATGTTCTAAGATTGCATCCAGCAGCGGAAAGATATTCTCGGTTGGTGTTTTCCAGTCGGTGCTCATCCATCCCTGTTTTGAAGAACCATAGATCACCGGAAAATCCAGCTGCTCTTCAGTGGCTTCGAGGTTAAAGAACAGCTCGAAGATCTGCTCGTACACCTCTTCAGGACGGCAGTTCTCTTTATCCACTTTGTTCACGACTACGATCGGTTTTAACCCTAAAGCCAATGCCTTCTGAGTCACAAAACGGGTTTGCGGCATGGCGCCTTCAAAAGCATCACATAATAAGAGTACGCCATCGGCCATTTTGAGCACGCGTTCTACTTCGCCGCCGAAATCGGCGTGTCCCGGGGTATCGATAATATTGATCTTTACGCCTTTATATTGGACTGAAACGTTCTTGGAAACAATGGTAATGCCCCGTTCGCGCTCTAAATCGTTGTTGTCCAGGATTAATTCTCCGGTTTGCTCATTGTCGCGAAAAATGGAACAAGAGTGTAATATTTTATCAACCAGCGTAGTTTTACCATGGTCAACGTGTGCTATAATAGCGATATTTCTGATTTTTTGCATGTGATGCGATTGTATTTAAGGGCGCAAAGGTAAGGGTTTTTATCGGATTTTTTAGCATAAAGCCCTCATAAAAAGCAGTTAAGCTTTTGTTAAGCCATAGATATCAGGCTGATGGAAAGGATTTTGATTATTTTCCGAAGGCCCAGACCAAAAAGGCAGGCATGGCGCCGGCCCAGGTGGGGATGTCGTGTTTACCGCCTACTTTTTCATAATAAAAGATGTCCTGGGGGCGTTTATAGCCCTTTTTCAGAAGTTCTTTGATCACGTCGATGGTATCGTCGATCGAGTCAATAATAAAATTATGATTGCGGTCGGCCACCTCATCTTCGGTGCCGGTCATGAACCAGCATTTTAATGCCGGATTATGCTTTGTTTCGCGGATCATTTGATGCAGGATACGGTCATTATCCGTGTAACCGGCTTTCAGGTCTTTTTTCCGCCACCAGAACGACCCGGAAAATACTCCTGCATGATCAAAATGTGCAGGATGGTTCCAGGCGATGTCAAAGGCCGTAAGACCGCCCAGGGAGAAGCCGGCAAAAGCCTTTTTCCCGTTCAGGGTCAGCCCGGTTTCGGCTTGCAGGTAAGGCATAAGCTCTTTGATCACAAAATCCGTATACAAATGTGCTTTGGATCCTCTTTTTTTAAAATCGGGACGGTTGGCTATGCCATATTCCTGCAGGCGTTCTTCAGTGGCTTTTATCCCGACAACCAGTACCGGCTCAATTTTCCAGCTTTCATACAGGTGCTGCAGGATGGATTCCATGTGCATCTGTTCCAGGTCCTGCCCGTCGTTCACCAGAAGTAAATGGACGCGTTCATGACCCATCAGTCCGGTAGGCGTGTACAGGCAAAGATCGACAGTCCGGTTTAAAAAAACAGATTCAAGCTGGTGGCTTGTCATGATTGCAGCAGGCAGGGATAAGGTATTATACATGTAAAAGGCGCTCTCTCAAAATCGGGGCAAATGTACAAATCTTCTGTTTAATTTGAGGTTTATTCGTTCAATTGTTTAATGGTTTCAGTGTTGGGCAGTAATCATAAAACAATAAAGCAATAGAACACTGGTTCATTGGCCGATTTTTTAAAAATTCGCTTTGGGATTGAATTAGATTTTGTATATCTTAAAACTTTAAAGCAGAATACGTATGCAGGAAGAATTAAAAGAATGGCACAGCCCGAATTTAGGGAGCGAAATAAAGACACTGATCTTTGGCCATAGCGGCTATCCGGTATTCCTATTTCCGACCAGTATGGGGCGGTATTTTGAAAATAAGGATTTCAAGCTGATCGAATCTGTTCAGGGCTTTATTGAAGCCGGAAAAGTGAAGATCTATTGTCCGGACGGTGTGGATAAGCAAAGCTGGTATAATAAAGATATTCATCCGTCTGAACGGGTAAAAAATCATATCTGGTATGATAAATTTTTGCTCGAGGAACTTTTTTCCCTGGCCAAACAGGAAACGGGATACCAGAAAGTCATCACTGCCGGTTGCAGCTTTGGCGGCTATCATGCAGCAAATTTCGCTTTCAGGCATCCCTGGGCTGTCAGTCATATGTTCAGCATGAGCGGTGCATTCGATATCCGGCGCCAGCTGGACGGCTTTTATAATAACGATGTTTATTTTAATAACCCGGTCGATTTTCTGCCAAATGATATGAACCCGGAGCTCTGGCAGATGAAGATCGTACTGGGCACATCCGACAGGGATATGTGCAGGGGCGATAATGAACGATTGTCGGGCATCTTAACCCAGAAGGGAATTACCCACTGGCTTGACATACGACTCAATGCCGATCACGACTGGCCGGTATGGCGGCAGATGTTCCCGGAGTACCTGTCGCAGCTTTAAAGAAGAGCGCGATCAACCAAAAACCAAAAACTAAAAAAACAAGAATATGAAGAAAATAGGAATCTTATTCGGACAGGAAAGATCATTCCCCCAGGCATTTGTAGACCGTGTAAATCAGAAAGCCGAAAAAGGTATTACGGCTGAATTTGTGAATATCAGTAAAGTTTTCCAGGCTGAAATCCCTGAATATGCCGTGATTATTGATCGCATTTCGCAGGATGTACCTTTTTACCGGGCCTATCTTAAAAATGCGGCTATGGGCGGTACGGCTGTCATCAACAATCCTTTTTGGTGGAGTGCCGATGAAAAGTTCTTTAACAATGCGCTGGCCGTAAATATTGGTGTTCCGGTACCTAAAACAGCACTCATTCCATCACGTGAGCATCCCGATGACACCACGGAACAGTCGTTTATGAACCTGGCGATGCCCTTAGACTGGGATGCCATTTTTGAATATACCGGTTTTCCGGCCTATATGAAGCCTTTTGACGGCGGCGGCTGGAAAGAAGTGTATAAGCTTCATGATAAAGAGGATTTCTTTGATAAGCACAGCCAGACTAAACAGGCGGTGATGATGCTCCAGGAAGAGATCATTTTTGAATCGTATTTCAGATGTTATTGTATTGGCGGTAAATATGTACGTATTATGCAGTATGAACCCCGTAATCCGCATCATTTACGTTATGTAACGGATGGCCCGCAGCCGGAGGCCGGACTTTTGAAAACCATTGAAGAATATACCCTGCGTCTTAATCGCTACCTGGGTTATGACTTTAACACCGTAGAATTTGCCGTTCGCGATGGTATCCCCTATGCGATCGATTTCTGTAACCCGGCGCCGGATGCGGCTATAGAAAGTGTAGGTGCTGAAAACTTTGAATGGGTGGTAGAAACCGCAGCAACCTATGCCATTGAAAAGGCAAAGGCACAGCAATTTGGCCAGGATAATTTAACCTGGGGCGATTATGTGCGCAGCGGCGCGACGGGGAAACCATTGGTGCCCAAGGCTTCGGCGGCAAAGGCATCTGCTGGAAAAGCTACGGCAAAAGCCGCTAAACCGGCAACCAAAGCTCCGGCTAAAAAAGCAACCCCAAAAAAATGAGTATGATTTAAGGATATACACAAGATGATGAACGAATTTACGCTCGGCATTGAAGAAGAATATATGGTGGTCGACCCGGTTACCCGGGAACTCACTTCTCATGAGCAAAAGATAGTTGAATCGGCCCAGAAAATACATAAAGACCAGGTCAAGGCCGAGATGCACCAGGCGGTGGTGGAAGTGGGGACCGGCATCTGCCATACCACGGAGCAGGCCCGGAAAGAGATTTCGCAGCTGCGTTATACCGTATCGCAGCTGGCCGGCGAGCAGGGTTTGCGTATTGGCGCTGCGGGAACACACCCTTTTTCGCATTGGGAGAAACAGCTCATTACAGAACATCCCCGGTATAATGAGATCGTGAATGAACTGCAGGAAGCTGCACGCTCTAACCTGATCTTCGGGCTGCATGTACATGTAGGCTTTCAGTCGCGTGAGCTGGCCATCCATATCGCTAACCAGGTGCGCTATTTCCTGCCGCACGTATTTGCGTTGTCGGCTAATTCACCCTTTTGGGAAGGGCGTAATACGGGGTATAAATCGTTCCGCACAAAGGTCTTTGATAAATTTCCGCGAACCGGTATCCCTGATATTTTCAACAGCATTGAAGATTACGATAATTATGTAAAGCTGCTCATCAAGACCAACTGTATGGATAATGCCAAGAAGATCTGGTGGGATATCCGGGTGCATCCGTTTTTTGATACGGTCGAGTTCCGGATCTGTGACTGCCCTATGCTGATCGATGAGACCATGGCCTTTACCGCTTTATTCCAGGCGTTGTGTGCAAAGCTCTATAAACTGCGTCTGCAGAATATGGAGTTTATCAGCTATTCGAGAGCCTTGATCAATGAAAATAAATGGCGTGCCGCACGTTATGGCATTGATGGCAATTTAATTGATTTTGGAAAGGAAATGGAAGTGAACTGCCGTAACCTGATCCTCGAATTGCTGGATTTTGTGGACGATGTGGTCGACGACCTGGGCAGCCGCCGCGACATTGATTATGTACATCAGATCTTAAAAAACGGCACCGGAGCCGACCGTCAGCTTGCTGTTTATGAAAAAACCGGTAACTTTGAATCCGTGGTGGATTACATTACCACACAAACGTTAATTGGTGCGGAGAAATAAAATGACGGAGAAAAGAACCATTCAGGTTGCGGTGATCGACATGAACAACGGGAGTCCCAACCAGGGCATGCGGGGTATTCAGGAGGTCCTTCAGCAATACCGGAAAAAGAATAAGCTGGATTTAACCTATGATATTTTCGATATCAGGCAGAAAAATGAAGTGCCTGATCTGCGTTACGACCTTTATATTTCGAGTGGTGGGCCGGGAAGCCCTTTTGAAGGAGAACATGCGCCGTGGGAGCACGACTTTTTTGCCCTGTTAGATGCGATTGAGGCCTATAATGCTTCCCATGAACAGAAGAAGCATGTTTTCCTGATCTGCCATTCCTTTCAGCTGGCCTGCCGTAAATATGGCCTGGGCCGGGTTACCCGCCGTAAATCGAACGCCTTTGGTATCTTCCCGGTGAGTTTAACTCCCGATGGTGAACATGAAGAGGTATTTAGCGGCTTACCAAATCCGTTCTACTCTGTTGACAGCCGCGACTGGCAGGTTGTAGAGCCTGACCTGGCCGGTTTTGAAGCCAAAGGAGCCTGCATCCTGGCCATTGAAAAAGAACGGCCTCATGTAGCACTCGAAAGATGTATCATGGCCATTCGCTTTTCAGCGTATATGATCGGTACGCAGTTTCATCCTGAGGCCGATCCTGTTGGCATGAAGATGTACCTGCTCCAGGAGGAGAAAAAGGAGGCGATTATTACAAATCATGGGGAGGATAAGTATTTTGATATGCTGAACAGCCTCGATAATCCCGATCGCATTACCCTGACCCAGCGTATTATCTTACCTCATTTTTTAGATCAGGCCATCGGGCTGTGTACAGAAGCAACATTACCATGATCAAAGCACTTCGTCACGCATTTAATGCCAATTTTACAACCGGTAAGTATGCGCAGTTAAAAGAAACACTGCGTGATGGTTTCCCTGAAATTCCGTTCCGGGTAGCCGAAACACCTGTCTTTATTCCTGATGCGCTGAAAGAAAAGCTGATCGCCGCCGGCGAAGAGATCATTGCCCTCATTAAACAGGATAATTTTAAAGCACTGACACAAAAGGCTATTCCTGCCGAATGGATGGTGCCGGGTGAAAATGATCACCCCCATTTCCTGACCTTCGATTATGGTTTATGTGAAGATGCCGGTGGTGAGATCACCCCGATGCTGATCGAGATGCAGGGCTTCCCCTCTTTATATGGCTTCCAGGCACACCTGGCCCAAACCTATAAAAAGGTTTACGGGTTGGATGAGGCATTAAGCCCCTATTTCGGGGAATTGGATGAGACTTCATATACAGCATTGCTGCATAAGGTTATTGTAGGCCCCCATGCTCCACATGAAGTGGCATTGATGGATATCGATGCCCCTAACCAGAAAACAGCGATTGATTTTTTTGTGACAGCCGAAAAGACCGGGATTAAAATCCTGGCTTTAGACGCTATACAGCAAATCGGGAAACAATTGTTTTATGAAGAAAACGGCCAAAAGATACGGTTAAAACGTATCTATAACCGGCTTATCTTTGATGAGATTGGCGATAATACATCGGTTTTTGATTCCTGTTTCGATCCGCGCCAGGCACTGGATGTGGAATGGATAACGCATCCGAACTGGTTTTACCGCATCAGTAAATATACCATGCCTTTGCTGAACAGCCGTTTTGTGCCGGAAACCCATTTTTTACATACCCTGGCCAGTCTTCCGGCCGACCTGGAAAATTATGTACTCAAACCCTTGTTCTCTTTTGCGGGTATGGGCGTGATCATCGACGTCACGAAAGCCGATGTGGAGGCCATCAGCGATCCGGAGAACTGGATCTTACAGCGCAAAGTGACCTATGCTCCTGTAGTGCAATCGCCTGATGGGGGTGTAAAAGCCGAGATCCGGATGATGTATCTCTGGCCTGATGGTGGTGAGCCCCAACTCTGCATCAACCTGGCCCGTTTGAGCCGGGGTAAAATGATCGGCGTGCGCTATAACCAGGATTTTGACTGGGTAGGCGGCACGGTAGGGTTACTGGAGGGTGAGCGATGCGATGAGCAGTAAGCGTTTGTTTAGTCGTTTGTTCGCCGGTGGCGAATATAATAGCCGATAAGGTTTAAGGCGATCACGAAATGATGGAAAATAGTAGGAATAAGCCCGTAATAGTGGCTGAAGATCCGGAAACGCTCCTTTAAACTCTCCCGGTGTTTTTTCTTGGAGATCCCTCCAACAAGATATTTGGCCACATATTGGTGTGTATTTACCACATGCGAGGCCTTTTTTAACGCTTTTAGGATCCAGTCGATATCGGCACTATAGCGATAACGAAGGTCGTAAGGTTCTGTAAGGTTCCGTTTGATATAAATGGCCTGGTGGCTTACATTCATGCCATATTTAAAGCTCTTCCAGTTGAGGTTTTCCGGGGCCTGATGGCGGCGCTGCCCTAAGCTGTGCCAGTGTTCATCGAACATTTCGGTTTCCCCATAATAAATATCGGCTGCAGGGGCAGCAGCAAACACGGAAGCCACGGTATCGGGTGCATACAGCTCATCGCCCGAATTCATAAACAGCACATAATCGCCCGAAGCCAGTGCCAGTCCTTTGTTCATGGCATCGTACAGACCCTTGTCGGGTTCCGACACAAAATGAGCCAGCCGGTCGCGATATTTTTCGATATGTTCTTTCGTGCCATCGGTCGAAGCCCCGTCGATGATAATGTATTCGATAGCCGGAAAGGTCTGGTTCAATACCGAAAGCATGGTGCGTTCAATAGCGGCCACATTATTAAAAACGATCGTAATGACACTGAGTTTAGGCTTCATCTTATCGGGGTTGGGCATGGAGCAGGTTTTGGTACAGGTCGATATGTTTATGCGCGACTACCTGGGGCGAAAACACCGTTAAAATGGTACGTCGTGCCTCTTTCTGTAAGGCTGCTTTGTCTTCATGCAGCAAAAGCCATTCGATGCCGTCGGCCAGGTCGGTGGCCGATTTATACCCGGCCAGGTAGCCATTTTCAAGATGCTTTACCATATCGGGAATGCCGCCGGTGTTAAAGGTCACCACAGGCGTGGCACAGGCCAGGCTTTCCAGCACGGTGTTCGGTAAATTATCTTCTAACGACGGGAGGATAAATGCATCAGCTGCTGAGTAGCATTTAGCTAAGTGTTCATCTTTGCTGATCGTACCTAAAAAAGTGGTTTTAAATGGAAATTCAGGCATATTTTCCATGTCACGGTTGCCGAAAATGACCAGCTCAATCCTATGTTTATCCACTTCAGGGCGCGCGGCCAGTTCATGCAGGGCTTCGAGGAGATAGGCTGTTCCTTTATGCTTATCGTTTTTAGAGGGCATAAAGCCACTCATCAGGACAAATTTATCAGGGGAAATTTTCAGCATCTTTTTGGCTTCTGCTTTTACATAGGGTTTAAAAATATCGGTTTCGATGGTATTCGGAATAATATCCGTTTTTCGTAAGCCCAGCAGGCTGCTTTGTTTTACGGATGCTGCCATCCAGGAACTGGGGGCTACGATATGGAAATTCAACCGCGACCAGGCTTTTTGTTTCCGGCGCCAGTTCCGGTGTGAAATATCGTCCTCTCCGCTAAAACGTAATAAGGGACAGTTGCCGCATTGCCGGTGAAAATGCTCACAGGAATAACGCACATGGCATCCGCCGGTAAAGGCATTGCTGTCATGAAAGGTCCATACGACTGGTTTTTCGAGCTCATCGAGCTGCGCAAGGAATTTAGGGGTTAAGAACCCGTGGTTTACCCAGTGAAGATGGATAATATCGGCCTCTTTCAGCAGGGGATGATCTTTGATCGACCGTCCGAACCACTGCAGGGAAAAAGGTGTTTTCAGTGCCTTAACAAACAGCTTTGCCAGATAACGCTCGGCCATAATGTTAAACAGGGCTTTCAGGCGGGCGAAAGGGCTGCTGCTCAAATTCCGGATGGCCGGGTCTTTTCCGAATTTATAGAAAACAGCGATTTTAGAGTCAACACCTTCGGCTTTTAGGGCTTCGTTCAGACGCAGGCAGGCCCTGCCGGCACCGCCGTTCCCATCGTAGGTATTTAGGTGGATGACTTTCAATACCATCAAAAATACATTTTATTGTTCAGGATTGTAAGAAACTATTTAAATTCATCAGCTCTATCCCTGTTATTCTTATCTTTACGCTGTTGATATAACATTAACCTCAAATAAACCCCGTTATGAAGAAAAAATTATGGTATGGTCTTGTTGCCGGAACATTGTTATGCCCTCTTTTTGGCAACGCGCAGGCACAAACCTATTTTGCAGCTTACCCGGCCTTAACACCTGAAGCCCAAACCCTGGTTTTCAGCTATGATGGCGACATCTGGAAAGTTCCTGTAAAAGGCGGCACCGCTTCCCGCTTAACGGCGATGCCGGGCGACGAGATCAACCCAAAAGTATCACCTGATGGGAAATGGCTGGCCTTTACTTCTAATCAGTATGGTAATAATGATGTTTATGTGATGCCGATGACCGGAGGTGAGATCAAACAGCTTACCTTTAATGACGGCACCGATGAGGTCGATAACTGGAGCTGGGATTCGAAAACCATTTATTTTACCTCGTCACGGTATAATTCATTTTCCAGCTATAAAGTCAGCATCAGTGGCGGCACGCCACAACGCTTATTCGATAATTATTTCAATACCACACACCTTGTCGCTGAGGCGCCGAATGGTGAGCTGTTCTTTAATGATACCTGGGAAAGCCGCAATTTTGCAAACCGCAAGCATTACAAGGGTGCTTATAATCCCGATATCCAGTCGTATAACCCTAAAACCAAAGCCTATAAGCAATATACCGACTATATCGGTAAGGACTTCTGGACGACGATCGATCAGAAAGGAACGATTTATTTTGCATCGGATGAAGCGAATGGTGAATATAATCTTTACACGTTTGCCAATGGCGTTAAGACACCGCTTACCCGGTTTGAGACCTCTATAAAACGGCCCTTTGTTTCGGCTGATGGCAGTACGATTGTATTTGAAAGGGACTACCAGCTTTGGACTTATGATGTGGCGACTAAAAAAGCACAGAAAGTAAATATTTATACCAGTCGTAACTCCTTACTGAACAAAGCCCAGGAGTATGATGTGAAAGGGGAGATCTCCACATTTGATGCCTCACCGGATGGTAAAAAGTTAGCCTTTATTTCGAGGGGTGAGCTCTTTGTAAGCGATGCGGAAGGGAAATTTATCCGCAAGATCAGCAACAGTACTGAACGTGCCATGGAAGTAAACTGGCTGGCCGATAATAAGACGCTGTTGTTCAGCCAGACGTATAACGGTTATCAGAACTGGTTTACGATCGCTGCCGATGGCAAAGGTGAGGTAAAGCAATTAACAAAAGATAAGGCGAATAACCGCGATATCAGCTTTAATAAGACCCGCACGATGGCGGTATACTTATCCGGGAGAGATGAACTGCGCCTGCTCGATCTGAAAACACTCACCAGTAAAACGATTGTTAAGGATGAGTTCTGGGCTTTCCAGAATTCATCGCCCGGCTTTTCTCCCAATGATCAGTACGTGGTGTTTACGGCATACCGCAACTTTGAACAGGATATCTTTGTGCATGACATCAAAGAAAATAAAACGATAAACTTAACGAATACCGGTGTTACGGAGACCAGCCCGATGTGGTCGCCGGATGGCAAATACATTTACTTTACCAGTTCACGCACCAAACCATCCTATCCCACCGGTTTAAGTGACCCGCATGTGTACCGGATGGCCTTAAATCATTACGATGCCCCGTATCGCAGTGATAAGTTTGATGAATTATTTAAGGAAGCACCGAAACCGGCCGAACCGGTAACCGCTAAGCCTGCTGCGAATACTAAAACCGGAACCAAAACGGATGCAAAGGCCAGTGCGGATACGGCGAAAAAGAAAACTGAACCGAAGCCAACCATACGGATCACGATCAATACGCAACGTATCCTGGATCGGATCGAACAGATCAGTCCGGCATTTGGAGGCCAGTATCTGACAGGTGTATTTGCCAAAGGCGAGAAAACCTATGTGTTTTACGGATCAACCCATGAGGGGGCCCGGATGGCCATGTACCGTACCATTATTGAACCTTTTGAAAATAACAAGACCGAAAAAGTGGGTGATGGCAGCTTTGGTCTTATCGAAACCGGTGGTAAATTTTACGCATTAGCACAGGGAGTGATCCAGAAATATAATATCGATGCCAATAAAATGGATAAGATCGATATGGCGTATAAATTTAGCCGGAACCTGAATGCCGAGTTTAACCAGATGTTTTATGAAACCTGGGCCGGTCTGGACGAGAATTTTTATGATGATGCTTTTCATGGCGTAGACTGGGAAAAGATGAAAACCCGTTATGCAGCCTATCTGCCTTACCTGAACAACCGTGCTGATCTGCGTATTCTGCTGAATGATATGCTGGGTGAGCTCAATTCGTCGCATATGGGCTTTAACAGCTCAGGCGCCGAAGAGCGCCGGGGCTTTGCGTCGGTAACCAATGAAACAGGTGCAGTTTTTGAGAATGATAACCCCTACCGGGTAGCACGGATCGTGGCTAAAAGCAATGCCGTCTTAACCGGCGATAAGATCCTGCCCGGCGATGTGCTGGTGGCGGTGAACGGCCAGAAAGTGGATGCCGGAACAGACCGGGATTATTATTTTACCAGGCCTTCGCTGGAGCGCGAAATGACGCTTACTTTTAACCGGAATGGCAAGGAGGTGAACGTGAATGTACATCCGCAGAGTTCTGCTGCCCTGAAGGCTAATTTATACGATGAATGGATTGCCCGAAACCGTGAGAATGTAGATAAGTGGGGGAATAACCGTATTGCGTACTCCTATATGAAAAATATGGGCGGCGGTGAGCTGGAGCGTTTCTTACTGGATATGGTCGAACAGGAAAATAATAAAGAGGCCGTTATTCTCGATCTGCGGTATAATACCGGCGGAAATGTACATGATGAAGTGCTGCGGTTCTTATCGCAACGGCCTTACCTGCAATGGAAATACCGCGGCGGTAAGCTGTCGCCGCAAAGCAATTTCGCACCGGCTGCAAAACCGATCGTCCTGCTGATCAATGAGCAGTCGCTCAGCGATGCCGAGATGACTGCCGCCGGATTTAAACAGCTGAAGTTGGGAAAGATCATTGGTACGGAAAGTTACCGATGGATCATCTTTACGTCGGGGAAAAGCCTGGTTGACGGATCGTCTTATCGCCTGCCTTCATGGGGATGCTATACGATGGATGGTCAGGATATTGAGAAAGAAGGTGTGAAGCCGGATATTTATGTGAAAAATACGTTTACAGACCGCTTAACGGATAAGGATCCGCAACTCGAAAGAGCCGTTGCAGAGATATTGAAGGAACTTAAATAGACGTGTCAGGTATTATTTAGTAGCAAGTAGTAAGTATCAAGTACTTAGGTTCTTTATCTGCTGCCTGATACTAAATACCTGCTACTAAGAATAAATGAATCGATGAGCAACCTCTTGACCGACCGGGATTTTTGGGTACACTACTGGGAAAGTAAAAAAGGGCTGGTCATGCCTATACCCTCCGATTACCTGTTTCACCGGGAGCTGGAAAATCTGGTAAAGCGCGACGGCCTCCGGAATGCCATTGAGTTAGGTGGCTTTCCGGGTTATTATGCGGTGTTTTTGAAAAAGTATCTGGATCTGGATGTGACCCTGCTGGATTATTTTGTGCACCGGCCTATTACAGCGGCTTTATTAGAAAAAAACGGATTACCGGCTGATGCGGTTCATATTATCGAAACGGATCTGTTCCGGTATGTACCCGAACAGCAATATGACCTGGTGTTAAGCTGCGGGCTGATCGAGCATTTTAACGATACCGCCGATATCATCCGGCGGCATATCGCACTGCTTAAACCGGGTGGAACACTGTTTATCACCCTGCCGAACTTTAAGGCACTGAACGGCTGGTTTCAGCGGCAGTTTGACCGGGATAATTACGACAAACATAATGTAGACTGTATGGATCCGGAGTTGCTGGCTTCCATTTGCCGCGATGCCGGACTGGATGTGATACAATCCCGCTATTATGGAAAATTTAGTGTATGGCTCGAAAACGAAAATGAAAAGCCCGCCTGGGTGCGACTTTTTAAGAAGACCGTATGGCTGGCCGGGAAAGTGTTTACGAAAATTATTCCTTTTGAGTCGAATGTACTTTCGCCTTATATTTTATTGGAAGCCAAAAAACGATAAGTATGTCCGTGAGCTGGGGTTATTCACCAAAGATTGAAAAATATATCCCGCTGGGCGATTTCCCGGCTGACCGTTATCTGATCATCGCGGCCCAGGCCATTGAAAACCTGGGCTGGAAGCTCAGCCATATTTCCGAACAGGGTATTATTGCTTATACATCCCTTTCATGGCAATCGTACAGTGAGGAAATATCAATCCGGATCGTTCATAATTTTGCCATCTTTAAAAGCGAATGTGTAGGAATACAGCTGTTGTTTAATGATTATGGTAAAAATACCCTTAATCTCGAGCGGTTTTTTCATGAATTTGATTATGTCGAATTTCATCTCCGGGATACCTGGGAAGAACGCCTGGCCGACTTTTACCAGCTGGTTGCCCAACAGGATCCGGATTATTTTGAAAAGGCACCTTTAACGGCTAAAAATAAGATCAGGAATGTGCTTTACCTGCTGTATCCGCAGAAAAAATACCAGGTTACTCCTGTTCTTATCCTGGTAAACGTCTTTTGTTTTGTAGCCTCTCTGTTTTTTCTCCTGCTCTATGTGAAATACCAGCGTGCATTTGGCCGGCCGGTGTGGGGCTGGACGAATCCTGCTTATTATCTGGGTGCAAACAGCCGGGGTCTGGTGCTCGACGGGCAATCCTGGCGTTTGCTGACACACCAGTTTCTGCACGGGTCGCTTTCCCATTTATTCTTCAATATGTATGCATTGGCCTATATCGGGCTGATGACAGAACATAAACTGGGTTCGAAGCGTTTTCTGGTGATCTATCTGTTAAGCGGGGTTTGTGGCGGACTGATCAGTCTGATTTATCATCCTACCGGCTATATGGCCGGTGCTTCGGGTGCTATTATGGGGCTTTTCGGTGCTTTCCTGGCGCTATTGCTCGGTAAGGCTTATGAGAAAAATGCCACCCGTGCTCTGCTGATCAGTACGGTGCTTGTGGTGACTATCATGCTGCTGAACGGTGCATTTAAACAGCGCGTGGATAATGCCGCGCATCTTGGCGGATTGATCCCGGGGTTTATTATGGGTTACGCACTGTATAAGGAAAAGTTATGGGCATGGCGGCCGGCTATGGTATGGCGATATGTTATCCTGCTGCTGTTCACAGTAGTACTGACTTTTACTGTTCTGCACCATACACATAAGATACAGACCAAAGAGTTTCTGGCACTGGAGGCCAAATACCGCGAGAATTGGCGCCTCTATGCCCGCATATACAGGCTGCCAGCCTCGTATAGCAAGGCAGAACGCCTTAAAGCGATTGAAAAGAATGGCATTGCACTATGGAAGAAAAACGATACGCTGGTCAAAGAAATGTTAGCCCTTCATTTAACGAAAGAATATCGGGCCAAAGCAGAATACCTGTCTAAAATGGTGCCGCTAAAACAAAGACTGGTACAGTTGCTGTATAAGGAGAGTGCCGAAAATACCCGTGCTTACCGGCAGGAGATCGTTTACCTGACGCAGCAAATCAATACATTAAAAGTCGGGAAGTAAGGGCTAAACATACCGATAGTTCGACCTAAGATATATCTAAAAACATTTGTTTACGTTCCCTTAGCGACCTTTTCTTTTTGACCGCAAAAAGAAACAAAAACTCCCGGCTGCTTATTTTTCTGTGAAAAGACAGTGCTTAGGCCAATTATTGGATCCCGAAAAATAAAAGGCCGGAAAAAAGCACATTGAAAGCTCTGTGCTAATACCCGGCCGGTTTAATCTGTAATTTTATACAAGCCCAACTCACTTAACGTGAGGCATACAGGTGCTTTTAAGCGGACACGAACGGCATCACTGCTCACCGGCTGTCGGAGTTTTACCAGGCGTTTTGCACCTATGCTGGCTCCTGTGGTAAGGGTTGTCCATTGTCCGTTTTGCAGGGCTTCAACGGTATAGCTGTCTATCCGTTGTCCAAGGGCGATATATTCCTGCAGGCTGATGATATCGAAGGTAACCAGCTTTTTAAAGTTAAGCCTAATGGTGGCTTCGGTGACCTCATCGGCTGAGGCCCAATAGGTATCCCGTTTTTGATCGGTCATATGTGCGGCTTTAAAGGATCTGCCGCGGCTGTTGCTGACCGTAATTGTTGCTTTACCGGCCAGGTTTACGGCAAAGGTATGCTGCAGCCGGTCGCCAAAGGCTTTTAAAGAGGCCACATCATCTTCATGCAGCAAGCCGCGGGTATCCGGTGCCAGGCCCAGGTCTAAGGCCGCTCCGCGACCTACACTTTGCAGGTACAGCTCAAACAGCTGATCGGGTGTTTTCGGTTTTTCGTTCGGATGGTAGAACCAGCCCCGGCGTAGGGGAACATCACATTCGGCCGGCATCCAGAACTGGCCGTTTCTTATCCCTTTCGGGCTGTCGGGATAATTCGATTGCCCGGGTACGGCTACATTTTTGCCTTTTGGCGGCATCGGGGTAAAGGTTGCCCAACAGGTATCGGCAGCGCCTCCCTTTTCGTTCCCAACCCAACGTACATCAGGGCCGATATCACTAAAGATGCTGGCCATAGGCTGCCTGTTGCGGGTAATCTGCCAGGTGTTTTTCCAGTCGTAATAAGTGGTATTATCGATCGATCGTTTTTCCCGGGCGCCACCATAATAGCCATCACCACCATTGGCGCCATCATGCCAGCTCATAAAGAGTTCACCATAATGGCTATATAATTCGCTGAGCTGCGTCTGGTAAACAGCCAGATAATCAGCTGTACCGTATTTCGGGTGGTTGCGGTCCCAGGGTGAGCAGTATATACCGAATTTTAAGCCGTTCTTCCGTGCGGCCTGTTCTATTTCCTTTACCATATCGCCTTTACCATCTCTGAACGGGCTTTTACTGATATTGTAATCTGTTGTTTTAGTGGGCCATAAAGCAAAGCCGTCATGATGTTTGGCCACCAGGATAACACCTTTCAGTCCGCCCGCCCTGGCCGCTTTAATGATCTGCTCCGCATCAAATTGCAGGGGGTTAAAGATCTTCGGATCAGCATCGCCATAGCCCCATTCTTTATTCTCGTAAGTGGTCGGGGTAAAATGGATGAGGCCATAGAGTTCAGTTTCGTGCCAGGCCAGTTGCTGTTTTGCCGGGACAGGGCCATACGGGGCCGGGGCCTTTTGCGCCAGAAGATGAAAGCAGGTGCCCAGCAGAAGCAGCGTAAGCAATGATCGCATATGAAGAGGTTTATGCGAATAAATCTACTATTATTTTCTGAAAAGTTGTACGAATTTTTCTTTCACGAAACGCTGAATACGGTTCATCAGGCTGCCTTTACGGTTGGCCAGGAATGCCCGTATCGCCTGGTAGGCTTTTGTGTTTTCTTTTATTTCGTCGGGGAAGCGGGTAACGGGTTTAGGGTTGATCACCACATTATAAATATCGTTAATGCCTGAGTGTACACCGCTGCCGTCGTGGCCGATGTTATTGATCAGCGATTGCGCGGGGTTAAGTGTAAGGCCGCCCTTTAAAAAGACAGAGGCGTACCATCGGATCGCCCAGCTGTTATTTTTTCCGGTTTTGAATTCGATCATCTGCTTCCAGAAGTTCATGGTATGATCGATCGAGAAAGCGGCTTTTTTAGCCGGATCGAACTGCTGCATCAGCTTATCAATATCCGCTTCGAAATGTACCCATGCCCGTTGCCAGGTTGCCCAGCCCCAGCTGGTCGCCGCGCGGTAGAAAAAGCTTTCGGGCAGGTCAGGATTCGCCAGGGGGTACATATAAGCACCAATATGCATCACTTTCTCGTGGTTACGGTAGCGATTTAAGGCTTCATTAAAATAGGTGAGGGTATGCGGTGAAGAGATCAGGTCGTCTTCAAACACGATGACCTGGCCGTAAGTCGCGGTGAGCTGGGTAACACCATCGATAATGGATTGCGCGAGGCCTTTATTTTTGTTGCTTTCGATGATGGTGACGGATTTGAAGCCGTCGATGGTCTTCAGGTAATCGCGCACTTCCTGCACCTTCGTATCGTCATCCCCACCTGCTTTTGGTCCGTCGGCATAGATAAACAGCCGGCTCTCTGCGGCCAGCTCATTTTGCCGTAAGAACTTCACGGTCCGTTCGGTATGCTGCGGGCGATTATATACAAAAAGTGCTATCGGAGCGAGGGTTTGCATTTTGGTTTGTTGGTTTGTTGGTTGTTGGATTTTAAAAAATCTCCAGGTTCTGATCCGATTTCTTTGTTAAAACGGTATAAGCATTGGCGTATTGTTCCCGCTTCTTTTTCCCGAATAGTCGTCCGAGGTTGTTTTTGATCTGGTATTCCAGTGCGATCTTCATCTTCTTTGTAAACGATTTCGGCGTCTTTCGGTTTATAAATTCATTAAAATAATTTACTTCGGGCGGCGTAAGGGAGGTCTTATCGGTAATGATCTCCAATCCTTCACTTTTCAGCAGAAAGCGTAATAAGGTAGGCGTATACATGTTGATATGACCATAGTCGAGAAAATGTTTCATCCGCCGGTCAACACCATAGCGGTAATCTCTGGGCACCTCGATCACCATATAGCGTGCTACCCTTTTCAATTCCCGGATCAGCAGGCGTTCATGTTCCACATGTTCCAGCACATGGGCCAGGATCACCAGGTCGAAATGATTATCGGGATAGGGGATATGATAGCCGTCAAATGTTTGTGCTTCTTTAAGCCGGGGTAACTTCCGGTCGCGGATCAGGGTTACACCACTTTCTGCAATTTCGATGGCATACAGGTTTCTTCCAAAATTCCATTCCTGCAGGTAGTGCAGGATGCTGCCATCGCCGGCGCCTACTTCCAGTACATTTTCGGGCTGTATGCTGCGGCAAACATCCGTGATATTTTGTGCTTTATACTTTGCGCCCAGCATCCGCCAGGCGGTATCACTGTGGGTATAGAAGTCGTCGTACGCGGTTTTAAGGTTGTCGGTTAGCATTGTATTTTATTGCTAAGACTAAATATCCAAACAATTATCCGTTTTATAAAAGACCGAAGTGGCTTTTTCGTAAAATAGTCCGGGTGATATACCCGAAAAGGAAAGCTCTTTAAATCCCTGCGCCTGCAGAAAGCTTCGTGCTTCCTGGTAGCTTTCGCGTTCCGAATCGTCTAATACAATGACGCCTTTTTCTTTTAAAGCATACAGGGCATGTTTGCAGCAGTTTACGCGATCGCGGCCATCTACGATAATGATATCAAACTTTTCACCTAAGGAAGCGGCTTTTTTAGCATATTCACCATTGGTATCGAGCAGACAATAGATCATTTCGGCGTTGGCGGCTTTTTCTTTTACGATCTTCCGGTACCAGGCTTCGTCGTGCTCAACCGATACCACCCGCTGCACATGACGGGCATAGAACAGGGTGGAATTGCCCGAGCCGTATTCAAAAATGCTGAGCTCCGGATGAAGGCGTGGCTTTATAAAATCGATAAAGGAATAGGTTACCCAGGGGATAGGCTGTCCGTTCTGGTCGACGGCCTGTTGCTGATCAAAGGCCTTAAACCAGCCGATGCTGTGCAGATAACCTTTATGTCCGTAAGATAGCAGGGCGGTTAACCGTTTAGGTTTGCGGATCAGGTTGACCAATGCGTTCAGGGTGCTCAATGTTTGCGTATTTTTTGAAATAAGGTGATCAAAAATAAGGATTTTAACATCATCATTCCCTGCTGTCTTGTTTTAGGGATACATAAAATGAAAAAAGTAGCCGTGCAATAGGCGATCAGGGTAGCCAGGGCGGCACCCATAATCCCATAGCGGGGGATCCAGAAGATATTCAGGATGATATTGATGAGGGCACCCATTGCCGTGCGCAGCATGGATAAACGGGTTAAGCCTTCGGCAATCAGGAATTGTCCGCTGGCACTTCCGAGGAAAACAAAAATGCCTGCCCATACGTGAACAGTGAGCACATGCGCTCCGGGCCAGAATTCAGGCTTATAGACAATGCGATAAATGAGGGGCGACGTAAAGCTGATGAAAATGGCCACGCTAAGGCTGATCCACACCATGAGGTCGTAGAGGTTTTGCATGCGCTTCTGATAGCGTTTGGGATCGTCGCGGCGGGCATTCATCAGGGCGGGGAAAACCGACGTCACGATGGCTACGGGGATAAAATACCAGCTTTCACTTAGCTGTACAACGGTAGAATATACGCCTAATGCACCGGTGCCCAGGTAATTCTCTACCATCAGCTGGTCTATTTTCATATAGACGGATACCAGAATAGCCGATAAAGCCAGCGGCCATGCGTTTCGTAACAGGTACTTTGCCAGTGCCGAATCGTATATCCATTTAAAGATGCTGCCGGCTTTGCGCTGATAAAACCAGAGGTAGCCCGAGGCTAATATGACGGTGTCGATGAGCAGTGCCAGTATAAACCATTTTATATCCAGTTTAAGGCCGATCATCATCAGCTTGAGCATCGCCGAAAACAGGTTGCCAAACACCTGCACCCGCATCACGTATTTTCCCTGTACGGTAGACTGGAAATAGCTGTCGGTAATGTAAAAGGCCTGTGTAATACCGGTGAGACCTACGATAAGAATGTACGACAGCGGGGTTTCGACCGGTCTGTGACTGTTTAGTACGCTCCAGGCCAGGTAAATCAGCGGCAGGATGGCCAGGCCTCCGGCCAGTTTCAGAAAAAAGGCTGTGCCTAATAACTGATTGCGCTTTTCGGGGGTACGGAGCAGCTCCCGGGTGATGAACCCATCGAGGCCCAGGGCTGCGGCGGCGACAAAAAAAGTAGTAAAGGCTGTGGGATAATTTAAGATGCCATTGAGCTCTTTGCCTAAATAATTGGTGATGGCAAAACCAACCAGAATCTTAATGATGAGGCTTCCTACACGCGCCAGCATGAGCCAGCCTGTGTTTTTCAGGTATTTGTGAAATGCTTCTTCATCAAAGCCTTTTATGGCGGGAAATTTCATCCTTACAAAGATGCTAATTGTTTTTATTGTTGGATGGTTATATTGTTATATTGTTGGGGGTTGTGGGTTCTGCTTTAGGCTTTAAGCTTCTGGTGGTCTTTTTCAATCCTTTTAAGCTGCTTCAGGTGATGGCGCATATGGATATCGATAAAGCGGAGCCATTGCATGGCGTTTAAATAACCCAGGCGTGGATGCGCTATCTTTTGTCGGGCTGAGGCCTGGCGGATCGTGCTTTCAATATGGCTTAACTGCGTTTCCATATCAGCGATGAGCTGCACGGCCTCCGGGATCGGGATTTTCTTTACCCGTTCGGCCAGGCGCTTCGGGACTTTATATTTTCCCGGCGGGAAGCGACCGAAGAAAAGAATGACGCGGGCGGTAAAAGGTGTGATTTTATCTTTCCCCTCGCCTTTGATGCAGTTCCGGATCGCCATCAGCGAAAGCAGGTTGGAATCAAAAATATGCGAATAGACTTCACTGTACGACCATCCGCCGGAAGGCGGAGTTTTGCTGAACAGGCTTTCGCTCATCTTATTCAGTGTTGAGCGATAGGCGTTCATACTTTTTTGAATGGCGCGAAGGCGTTTGTTGGGGTTCATGGTTACGGGTTATGCGTTGTGAGTTGCGGGTGGTGAGCTTGTCAGTTTTTCAGTTTGGCATATCGAAACGTGGGCTTGGCAGGTGTGTTAAAAATGGTTTAGCAATTCATTCAAATGGTGGATCTGCCAATCGACGTCGTCCGGTTTTGGCTGCCGGAGCGGGTTAAAAAAGATCGCTTTCAGACCAAAGCTTTGAGCACCCCGGATATCAGCCTCGAGGCTGTCGCCCACCATAATACTTTCTTCTTTTCCGGCATTGGCCTGATACAGTGCATGCCGGAAAATGACAGGATGCGGTTTGTTTACGCCTACATCTTCCGAAATGATCACCTGGTCGAAATAGGGATTGAGCCCGGATACCCGCATTTTGGTGAGGGTAGTTTCTTTAAACCCGTTAGAGATGATATGCAGGGTATATTTTTCCTGCAGGTAGCCCAATACCTGTGTGGCGCCTTCAAACAGATGGGTCTTTGTGGGGCTGATGCTCACATAATCATCTTCGAACTGCACAGGCACCCGGTCGGGATGTACGCCCAGCTCGATGAAGGTGCTGCGAAAGCGTTCGGCACGCAGGGTATCTTTTGTAATTTCGCCGAGGTGATATTTTGCCCACAGGCGGTGATTATTTTCAGTATAGCGGTCAATAAATTCATCGGCCGAATGCAGGCCCAGAGCCTGCAGCTGATGGATTTCGTATAGTTCCTGCAGCGTTTCACGGGCATTGCGGTCAAAGTCCCAAATGGTATGGTCGAGGTCGAAGAAAATATGTTTGATCATGATTTCAGGCCATAGGCTAAATCGCCGGCATCGCCTAAGCCGGGCACGATATACGATTTGCTGGTCATTTCCTCATCCATGGCGCCTATCCAGATATCAGCTTTAGGCAGATTGGCTTTTACATGCCGGATGCCTTCAGTACTGGCTATGGCGGCCACAATATGCAGTTTTTTGATTTTGTATCCGTTAATCAGTTCTTTGGCACAGAGCACCATGCTCAGTCCTGTAGCCAGCATGGGATCGGCCAGGATCACGGTTTTATCATTCAGATCGGGTGATGAAATATGTTCCATCTGGATGGTAAAATCGCCGCTCTTTTTTACTTTCCGGTAGGCCGTAATGAAAGCGCTTTCGGCCCTGTCAAATACCTGGAGAAAACCCTGGTGCATGGGCAGTCCGGCACGTAAAATGGTGGCAATAACCGGCTGTTCTTTCAGGATACTGCTTTTGGCAATGCCCAGCGGCGTTTGCGTATCGACCTCTTTATATTCGAGCGTTTTACTGATCTCATACGCGAAAAAAGTACCCAGGCGTTCGAGGTTTTTACGAAACCGCATGGGGTCTTTCTGGATGTGCTCATCGCGCATTTCGGCAATAAACGTATTGGCAATGGAGTTGGTTTTACTAAGGTCAAACAGCATACGTAAATATACGAAAATATGGCAGAAAAAAAGCCCTCCGGTTTAAAGGGAGGGCTTTGGGGTCAGCTGCGGAAGATCTGGCAGGTAAATGTGGTTACATTTCCCGGCGTGTCGGCCGCTTTGGCCGTAATGAAGGTCCCGTCGGGATTTCCGTTGAGTACCGTGGCCGTATACAGCCAGTCGGCCTGGTTTGCTGTCTGCACAGCTGTTCCGGTTTCGAGCACTGTGCCGTCAGGTGCTGAGATGGTTACCATTACCGACTGTACTTTGAAATTGTCGATTACCCGGATGATGAGCTGATCGCCAATAGCGCCTGCGTATTGACCGGTGTTGATGTTTTTGATCTCTGGCGGTTTACAAAAATCGGCCAATGCCAGGTTGTAGATTCGTACTCCGCCTTTTACATAAGGCTGGTAAAAACCGGCCAGGATCGGATCCTGCAATACACCTTTTGCATAGATCACACCTTCTTTAAATCGCTCTTTTACGAGCATTTGTTCCTCACTGGTGTTGAGGGGTTTTCTTTTCCGTCCTCTCTTTGAGATAACGGTTTCGCCATAATAGTTTTTAAAAACTACCAGGTTGCCCACTTTACCGCGGGCACCAAACATGACTTCATTGTTTTCGGACTTTGCCATAACATTTTGAATTAAATTGTTTTACGATGGCCCTATTGCCATTGCATGGAACAAATATGCAGCGGATAAAAACGGGCGGTGTCGGTTTTGACGGCTTCTGACGACATTGACGGATTTGTCGTTTTTTGACGGTTTTGTCGGGGTGTACCGTTCTTTCTGTTGTGGTCTTCCAGTGGTGTTCCAGTGGTTCCGGCCTCAGGGTATATTGACCTGGTTTTTGCGATATTGAATTGTTATTTACGCAGAAAATATATTGGTTCTGCGAAAACTTTTTAATAAATACGGATTTTTGTATTTTATCTGTGCTAAAGAATTGGCCGATTTGTTATTAATTTAATAATAGGTGTTCTACTACCCTTTAACAATTTGATAACGGGTGTTTACCCCCTCGTTAAGAGATTCGTAAAAATGCTTTTTCAGGTTGCAGGTTCTTGTTTATGAGTTACATTTGACATGTAAACTTATGTTGTTAAAAACCACATTTCTGCAAAAAGACAATTATGAACGCACCGTTACATCGGGTCATCTTTTATACTGCCGATCTGAAACAGATCACGGGGAAAGGCGAGCGTTCGTGCCAGCGGATGATGCAGCTGATGCGTGATTTTTTTGGTTTACGGAAGCACCAGCCGGTAACGGTTTACCATGCTTCGGAATTTTTAGGGCTGAGCATGGAGCAGCTGATGCCTTATATTAAGTATTGAGGGGAGATGTTGGGGTGCGGTTTTAAAACTGCAAATTATTCTTCCAGCCATTTTTTAAAAGCGCTTAATTTTTCGCGGGTGATCTGGATCTTCGACTTTTTAGGATCATTTTTGAAGGTAAGAAGGTATATGATCTATTGAAGGGCATGTACAAATGTTATTTTTGAAGCAATCTGGGTTAGCTTTAATGAGGGCTTCGGCGTATGCTCTTTTTTGTTCGTTGTAATATGCTTTAATGTCTTTTTTGTTTTTCTCAAAAATTATTTCAACAACTTCAAGTATGGTTTTGTTCTGTATGTCTTGACGATTTACAAGATCTCTGTCACTATTGTTTAATTTGCTATTAGGACTTGGTGATAAAAGCAGTATATCAGTATTATTTGTAATCGCTTTCTCGGATATGGAAGCTTTATCTATCAGTTTCTGATTCTCTACCCTCAATACGGAGTTTTCATTGGTTATCGTTTCTGTCTGTTTCAGCAACTTGTTATTTTCTTTGTAATAATAAACGATTGCTACAATAGCTACTGTTAATGCAAGTAACAAGGCGATACCAATAATTATAACGTTCCTGTTTATAAATGATATTCTATTTTTCATCTTAGTAAAGAATTTTGCGTTATTATCAATGGAAGAAAAATATTTGTCAATGAGTTGATTTATTAGGATTTTAACTTCGCTTAATTGAGTGTTTTTCTTGCCGATTTGCAATCCCAATCGGTAAATGTATTTTATAAATTTTTTATTGTTTGTTTCGGTATTAAGTATTTGTTGGGAAAGTCCATTCTCCTGACGGAGAAATAAGTTACGTTTCGTTTCAATAGTATGTTTTAGTAAGGAAACAATAAAAGATAATTTATTATCATCTCTCTGCTTTGAAAATGCTTCTTCAACAATACCTTGAAATTGTTTTTTATTAGATTCTACAAATCCTTGATTGGCGTCTGAAAAATCTAAGATTTCCTGAATACTACGATTGCTTTGTGAAAACGATTTTATAAAAGATTCTGTTAGCTCTGCAACGATTTCATTGTTTTTGATAGTGTTGCTATTTTTGCCATACAAGGAAATAAAATTCAACAATTCGTTTTCGGTTTTTGAATTTGGTTGCGTAGCCGTTATTTTAAATTCAAAAGTAGATGCAACTTGAAAACTCTTTGTATAGAATTGATTGGTTTGGCAATTTGGTTGTGATATTACTTTTTCGATAAACCCGATTACCTCGTTTTTTTGAACCATTTTTTTATTCTCCCGAATGATTCTGCATAGTGAATCAAAACGGGAATAATCATTTTGTGATTTAATTTTTTCTGCCTGATTGTTTAGATACTTGCCTACATCAAAAGAAGCGGTTGAATTGTTTTCATTGAATAGCGAAACCCATTTTAGTATTTCAGGAAAATTATCCTCTTTAATCAACAATTCCATTATTGGCTCATAGAAATTTCCATTTCTTAAAATCTTTTCGCTTTTATCTTTTCTTAATAGGTTAAACAGTTCGCCAAAGCCGATTTTTTTAATTAATGAAAGTATTTGATTTTCACTAAGTTCATCTATTTCAGTTTTCAGAATTTCAAAATTTTCCGACTTCGATAAATTACTTTCCTTACTATCAAAATCAACTCTTGTATAAAAATTACTCTGAAAATCTGTTTTAATTCCGTTCTTAGTTGCTTGTTGCTTATACGCCTCAATTTCTTTCACTTCTCTAACATTCTTTCCTTTGTAGGAACTGATGTATTTGATTTTGATTTCGTCAAGCAATGAAGCATTGGCAATATTAAATGATGGAAAACTTAGTAAAGAAACAAACTTGGAATCAATTTCACTAAAAGCATTTATACCACTAACTTCAAGTTGAATTGTTTCGTTGATGCTTCTTTTAATAACATGGTCAGCGAATAATTTTTCGTGTGAAATTTTTGCTTCATTTACTTTCTTCCAAAACCAAATAAATAAATCTGTTTTTATCAATCCGTTAAAGTCCCATGCTCTGTAAATTTTTATTATTCGTTCTAATATGTAGCGATTGGTTGTAAAAGAACTTGTAAGAAAATCTGAAACATACTGCTTTGATTCTGATAGAAATTCTTCTTTCTTTCTTTCAGGTATATTGCCTTGTGAATACTTATCCGTTTTGAAATGCAGTTTGTGGAATTTTACCAGTTCGTAAAGTGTATTTCGGCTAAGCGGAATGTTTAATAGTAAAATTTCAGTATCATCATATTGTATCTGCTCGGTGAATAATGCTTCTGCAAAATCGTTTAAATCGTTGTCTTTTATTTTTAGATTGGGTAAAGCATTTGCTTCAACTCCGCTATCGTCAAGAGTAGTAAATAGATGAAGATTGTTTTTTACAAAAACGGCATTGCTTTCAACGTTGAATCCAAATCCCAAATACTTTTTATATGTGACAGGTAGTTTTTTTATTGCTCCTAATATCTTATCTTTTATTTCATCGGCGTTGCTCCCTGTTACTTTTTTTATTGCTGTTGATTGGGTTAGTAGTGATGTAATAATGTATTTATGAAGATTGTCATCTGAATGGTAATTTGCTTCTTTTAATACATAATCATTAATCTGTCCCAATAGCTTCTTTTCATATTGAACCATTGGTGGAAGTGAAAACACAAAATCAATGATTTCTATTTCCAGATTTGTATTAAAATAAAAGTATTCTCTTCTATCATAGGCTCTGTATTGTGTGGGAAAAGATGTAAATTTTTTCCTCGCCCTAATTGTCAAAAAACAATATTCTGAATCTAATATTTTTGCAAAAAAGATATATTGTGTGAGATTTGAATACTGTTCGTCTTGAGCGTCATAAAAAGAGGTAAATTCTTTATCAATTTCTTCGATACTATTTATACGTTCTTGACTTTTCTCAAAATTTTCAGATGATACAATATAATTACCAAAACCTTGAAATTCTGACAAAGCACCTTTAGCAGCAAATCCTATTTCTTGTTTAAGTATCATCTATTTTTCTCCATTTATTTTTTTGATAACAGGATTGTATTCTATAGTTTTAGGCAAAGGAAGCCCTGACTTTTTTAAATCAAATCCTGATTTTTTTAGAATATATAATATCAATTCTAAAACACCGATTGGAGTTCTTCTTCCATTATTTTCTTCTTTCCATACATCATCAACATTATTTGCACCATTTTCATCTGAATTAATGAATTTATAAAATTTAGATGCTGAATAATTGTAAGCAACTGAGGTGGTAAACAGATTGTATGTGGTTTCTCCTACTAAGTCATTTAATTTTTTCCATTCATCTTGATTAACTATTTCAGTGTTTATCTTTGTATATAGTTCACTCATTGAAAGCCAGTATTCCATTAGTTTATCGTTACTATCCCTTGATTGACTATTTCTATTGGTAGGTTGGGGTAATTTATTATCTGTATTTAGTATTAGGTCAAATTGGGTGAAGCAAATCATAAATTGACTGCCTTTATTGCCCCGAATACCATGATAAATATTTTCTATTTCTTTTTTCCCCTTTTCGCTTGCTGTGGTGTTTTCACCTTGTCTTCCCTTTGACTTTATACAGTAAATACTAAAATTAGAAGTTACATAAAATAAAAAGGCAAAAAAATTGTCCTTTGCTTCAGTTAAATCACTCCCTTGTTTTATGTTTTTATCAGATAATGTTTTTATAAATTCATCTCTGATTTCAGTCATTTTTCTTTCAACTTCTTCTCGCGAATCTATATTGGCTTTCTTAAATAAGGTTCGGTAAATGCTTCGGTAATTCTTATTAACTTTAATAAAATCATCAAATAGCATTTTTAATGATTTGTCGTCCTTAGTATTGGCTTGTGTTTCAAAATAAATTCTAAACATTTCACCCGGTAAATTTCTTGTCAATATGAGCCTTTCTTTGCCACAAAAAGATAAGTGAACATAATATGTATGAGTATTCCACTGCCCATCGTCTAATGTTTCCTGATTAGGCTTATGAAAATTACGGCTTACTTTACTGCGTAAAGAGTCATAATCTGAATATATGCCATCAAATGGGTTTGAGTCTTTTTCTGTTTCTTCGTAAAATCCGCCTTTAAAGTTTTTAGGAATATATCCAGGTATATGCATCTTATCAAAAAAAGAAAACATAGCATCAATTAATACTGTTTTTCCTGATGAAGAAAAACCGCCAACACCTATTTGTATTACATCGGGCTTACGAGTGAATAGTTTTATCATTTTGAAAAATATTTTGTTGATTTTTGAATCTTTCTTATTTAATGCTTCCAAATATGTTGTGTTTACGCTCATAATCCTTAGTTTATTTGAAAATGATAAGCGTTCAATTTATCAAATGATAGCAATTGCATCAGCAAATTTGTTGCAAATTCATTTTTCCCATACATAATTTCCGAATTGGAATTATTGAACGCCATAAAATTGATTTTTTTCTGTATACTGAATAATCGCTGTTCTTTTGAATGATAATTGAAAATTTTAAACAATCCCTGAATGATAGCATCGCCCTGTTCTGTAAGTTTTATTTCCGATTTAACCGTATTGTCAATAATGCGTTTGTGCAGTTCGTTATTTATCATCTGCCATTGGGTTTCGTTTTCTATTCGATTCTCAAAAATATATTCAGCATTCAGGTAAGAAAAAACAGCAGGTTTGTTAGTTGAAGTAATTGAACTCAAAATAGCATCTGTGGCATGAGCCGTTTGGTCGTATTCATAAGTTGCATATTTATTTAGCCGAAATACAGGAATTAAAATGTCATGGTTAGAAAAATCACTTTCAATGGAATTAAATCCGTGAATTGAAAATTTAATTTCTGTTTCGTTATTGACAATAAAGCTGAAAACTTCTTTGTCTTTTTTGTAAGATATATTTCCGATTTCGTTCAGAATAGTATCAGCAGTATCAAAAGCAGAATATAAGAAGTTCTTGAGCAAAGTGCGATTTTGCTCCTCATCGCTGATAACAGCAATGCTCAAAATGTTTTTGTATGGGAATAATAATTTCTTAATCATCTCTCTTAAACTTGGCATACAATAAACTTAAAAGCAGAGGTAGAATATCAATAACCAATGATGATGAAAGGCTCATCATAATCAGCATATCCGTGTCCTTGTCATAGCGTTGGTCAGAGTTGTCTGTAATCGTTGTTCCCTTTCCTGCAATTTTACTTCCTATAAACCTGTATAGCTGCTTTATGGACTGCAATGCAGAGGGTTTATTGGGATAAAGTAAATTTACATAGCCCATTAATGTAGTGTCTTTACTGCCGTTGCATACTGAAATCAATTTCATTTTTATACTGTCGCCTAAACTTTTAGCATTGGCGGTATTTGTAATTCTGTCAAGTTTAAGTTTCTTGTTTTTGCAAGTTTGCAATGTATCTAATAGCCTTTTATAGCTGATAGTTGCTGCATCTGATTCATTGAAAAGGTCATTTTCTCTGTCAGACCTTTTTATTTCTCTCGGTCTGTATTTTATCTTTAAGTAATTGAACTGATTATTGTATTCTTCTTGTGTTATCGTTCCCTCATTTAATTGTTCTCTAAGTGCAGCTTTATCACTCTCTAATCTTCTTTGCTTGTTCGTTTCGTCCTCTGTCATTGCATTTGATACTCTACTATTGATATTCCTAAGGTTGTTTACAGCAGTTTCATATTTAGGCGTAATAACAGAATCGCAAGCATTTATTACAACTGAAAGATTTTTCTTGTCAAATTCAACATTGGAAGCCGTTTTCAGGTGTTCATAGAAAAAGAGAAAATTATAAGGCAGGGCAGTCATTGAATCAAAAAGCAGGTAAAGTATCAATGCTCCAAAAATTAAAGAAGGAGTTTTCCGTTCTTTGATAAACAGCGTAATTACAAACAATGCTGATGAAATACCGAATGCAAAAACCCCTGCGAACCATTTATGTCCGCCTGTTAAGCCAAAAACATTTACAATGCCCTCATAAGTGGCAACGCCTGTAAGCCCTAAGAATATTACTACCGTTCCCCAATATGACCAACTTATTACTGTGGCTACTTTTTGAAGTGTAACGGGCTTTTTCCCGAAATACTTTAATGCGGACAAGTAAGTGTAGGAAACCAAAAAAGAAAAGAACAGAACTTTCAGCAACGTTCCATGCAGAAAAAAAGCGATTGCAGGAACAATCCAAATGCAGTTTATCAATGCAAAACGCAATAGAAACTTTAAGACGGTTTTAGTGGTTATTTCTTTTGGTGTCATTTTTAACCCTCTGTTTTACTGATTAAGCCCATATAGGAAAACAAAAATATCGTTTCAAATACTTCGGCAATAGAATCCTGCCCTAAGCCAAAAATCAATCTGCCTGTAAACGGAACGATATTGTAATAAGATGCAATGAGCCATAGTCCTGAACCCACTAACATACAAGCACAATAAATTCTGATTATGGCATATTGCGTAAAGTATCGCTGATTGTTGGAATTGGCTGTTGGAGTAATTGTTGTTCGTAATACCGAAAAGAAAATAATACTCCAAATGAGAATTAACCCCAAAATAGGTATCAACCATGTTTCACCAAATTGATAAATCAATCCGAACGGAACACTTAAATCATTCTTTACAACAGGGTCAATAAACGAGCTAATACCGGGGTGAATTGGTTCATACAAATTGTGTTGAGAAGGATAGGAATATTTGGAAAGTTCGGCAAAAAATTGTGCCTGCTTTTCCGATTCTCTTATTCCGTATTCGTGAACGGTGTTGAAATCAAAGAATGAAGTAAATCGGCTTCCCATTCTTCCGGGTTCAAGTGGGTTGTATCCTTGAGATTTGTTTTTTGCCCAAAAGAATGATCCGACAAAGACTATAAAGATAAAGCCTATATTAATGAAAAATCCAAATTTTGTTTTGTTCCAGTTGATACCAGAATCTGCATCTGAATAGTATTTATAAAGCCCGAAAAGAATAACGGAAATTATCGTAGGGAATATAATAACATTGATAAAATAACCTCCATCGCTATATAAAAAGGCTAATAATAGAGCTACTATTAGCGGTAGTATTGCTATCAAAGTAAATTTTAATAGCCGTTCTACATAATTTACATCAAGTGTTAGCTTAAACCTTTGCTTAAAGAAATTAATTATATTTGCAGCAATCTTTGAATTACCAGTTAAGTTCAACGCTCCTTTGTTTCCTAAGCCGATAAGAGTCCAAACAGCAAGCAATAATGCTGAAACAGAATAGGAGTTTTTAGCAAAAAAAAGGAATCCTATGGCAAGTAAAGCTAAATATATTAAGTAAAGCAAATACTTAAATGAAATATCATTATTTCTACTAATAGGAACTAATTGTATCGAAACTGTAATCAAGAAAAAGACAAGTGATATTACAAGTGATATTATTGTCAAGTAGTGAACTTCAATGCTTTTCCAATTTCTTGGATTCAATAATCTCAAATTAATTTCAGGAAAATCCTGTATGTAAAAAGGAAAGTTGTCAATTACAACGTAGCGTAATATAAACAAAAGGACAATTGGAACGACAAACAAAGCAACTCTGCATTTAAAACCAATCGCATCTGGGTCATTATGCAGAATAAATATCAGCCAAACATAAAGAACGGTTAAGAGTAATAAAGGCGAAACGATTATAGATGTCGGAAATGCAAATGAAAAATAAGGTGCTGTATAGGATAAATTGTAGCCGATGAAAATTCTGCCGACTGAAAGAAAAAATAATGCGGTGAATAATATCCAAAAATGGTTTCGCCATTTAGAACTTTCTCCCTGATTGGATTCAATTTCATAAATGTCGTTCTTTTCTGTTACAAAATAGATTACAATAAGTCCGAAAATAAAAACGAAAATGAGAGGAAGTATAGAATAAATAAATGTCCGCTTATCAATTCTGAAACTGCTTAAATTGTTTTCATTCAAAAGAGGGTTGTTCTTGCTTTGAGCAAATTGTAAAGAAGCGTCAACGTTGCCAAGTGCAACTGCATTACAGTTAGAAATGTTAGTTGTATAAAGGTCATTACTGTAAGTATTGGAATGTGCTTTTTGCTTTATGTTTACGGAATTAGAATCATTTCTTGTAAGTGCTGAATCTATTGCAAATTTAGGTATCACTTCTCTGAAATGCTTATTAAACAAAACGGCTAATTTTTCATTTGCTGTAATGCTAAATTTATTTGCTCCAAATGGTGTGTAGTAAGATTTTACAGTAGTAAAGAAAGCAGTATCGCGAATATGAAACAGCTTGCTTTTTTTAGTGGTGTCAAGCAAAACAGAGTTGAAGGTCCTAAAAAATTCAACGCTTAATTCTCTGCTTTTTACTGAACCGTTTGTTTTTAACGGTTGCCGTATTCCGTTAGTTTTAACTACTGAAACATTGGTATCAAGAATTATCAGTTTGGTAATTTCATTTTCTTCATCATAAGCAATTAAAGAGTTTAAGCCGTCTGTTTCGGGAGAAACTTCTGTGCCTAAATTTCTAATAATATTGCTAAGTTTTATATAGCTATTACCTTTTTTCTTTTTAAAGAAGAGAAACCCTTTTCTTTGGTTTCTGAAAAATTGGTCTGTGATTGGCTTAATATCCTTTGTGTAATATTGATGCCCTTCGGCTTCAATGGAATCAATAGAATCTAAAGAAATAGCATTTTGTGTAGTGTCGTTAAGTCTGAAATATGCAGGTTTATTTAACTGCCATGTAAAAGCAGAATCACTTTCTGAAAATGTAACGGATAATGTTGAATCGGGCAAACCATTTACAATAATATCCTGATTGCTTCCGAAAACTATTGTGTCTGCTTTTTCAAAAGATATGCTGTTGATGTCTAAAACTAACGCATCTTTAAACGCATTTTTACAGGAATGCAGAAAAAGAACTAACGACAATATGTATAGTATGCGTTTCATGGCGTAAAGCGATTTTGATTATAGAACATTATTTTCTTATAAATATCAGGTGTAAAAAAATCTCTTGCCGTTGACGATTCAACGCCATTACCAGGGTTTGCAAGAGATAGATGTTTAATGTACACAACGCCAACAACGCCTTTAGGATAGTTTGTATCTTTATTCGTTATACCAAAAACAAAAAGCCCCTCGTCTGTCCAAATCTTGTCTTTCCCTTTTTTGAATACTTTGGTATTGGTAAGTTCATCATGTTCTTGTGGTGTTCCTGTTTTGCAGTAGAAATAATAATCTTCATGATTGGCAACGCCTGTCGTAAACTCTTTGTATGCTTTAATCAAGGTATTCCGTCCAATTGTAGGTGTCACTAACTTTACTGCCTCTCTCCAATCAGTCATAAAACTGTTCCAAGTGGTTTCCGCTTCAGGAGTTGTTATATTAAACTCATAACGGGCATTCTCTCTTGAGTGAAACAATGACTCTGGATTTAGGAATAAATATGGGAAAGAAGCAGAATCGTTTCTGATAAATGTTGTAGTTACTTTATGTTTTGACAATAATCTTGAATACGCTTCTGCAAGTTTTATATTTGTCCAACGATTGTCTCCTTGACCAAGAACAAAAAGTTTAAACTTTGTAAAATCCTCACTGTCTGAATTGGCATTTCCAAATCGTTCTGTTCCCAAATAGACAATATCAGGATAGAGAGAATAAAAATTCTTCTTGCTTGTTTTTAATCTGTTCCATGAATCTGTATCGTAAGTAATAATGTTATATTTGCTATCCTTGGTTTCCGCTTCTACACTATATAGATTTGACAGAAGATTTATAAATGACGAATTAGAGATGTTGTTGAATATAATTCTCTTATCTTGTTGTCTGATTCTGCTTGTTTCATTGCCGTTTACTTGATATAGATTGTTTATAGCTGCATTATTCAAATTGGTATTGGTAAGTAAAGAATATGCAGGAGCATTATCCTCTGTGAGTGCAAGCATTGCTAAGGCAATTGGATAATTATCGTGAGAAGCCGACAGAAAATTCTTTCTATTTATTGTGTATGGGTATGACCAAAACAACTTATTAGGTTCTTTAGTTTTTTTATCTACTCCATATTTAATAGTGTTGTGATAGCCCAAAATTGTAAAATCAGTATCACCAATAATGCGGGTTGTATTCGGAAGTAGTTGAAATTGGGAAAGTGATTTGTATTTCAGATAAGCAGCAAAAGAAATAAGCGGTTTAAAAGTGCTGCCAATATCATGCTTAATAAGATTGAAATTCCGTTGTTCTGTTAATTCATCAATGTTATTCTTCTCAAATTCATTACTGTAATATGGCGTAGCAATAATTTCACCTGTTGCTATATCCATTAAACAAACACTCATTTCAAACACATCCTCGGGGCTTTTGCGGAAGGTGGCTGAATCACTGTATAACTTAGATACATATTTTTTAATTTCTTGTTCAAGATATTTTGATAAAACAATGTTTGTGCTCAGTTCAACTTTATCAATGTTGTCTTTACCTGATATACTCGTTTCTACTTGGCGAACTTGCTGTAATGAAAACAAATCCAAATAGCTTGTGTCAATATGTATTCGTTCTCCTGTTACGCCCTCATTTTGTGGCTTTGAGGCAATGAAAGGTGATATATTAGAAATATAAAGACGGGCAATTTCTTTTTTCAAATTCACTATTGGGTGTAATGATATTTTTAAATTATCAAATGAATTGGGTATTACAAGTGTTGTATCATGAACGGCATGAACATTGTTTTTTGCACCATATACAGAAATCCCAACACCTTGGGTTTGTAAAAAAACTTTGTCGCCCGTATTCAAAATGCGTAACGAAAATTCCTTATTGTCATTACTTGCATGATAATTAAGCAAAATAGTTCTGCTGTTTTTGGGATTGCTTTGGTTAAGGCTCTCATATATTTTCTCATACTCACTTATGGAATATTTCTTGGAATTTTGAAGGTTAATCGTACCCAATCTTGTTTGCTGATTTTTTTTAAAATCAGCCGAATCTGCATTACTGCTGAAAAGAGGAATGATAGAGTTTTCCGTTATCAGATATTTTACATTGGAATCAATTTTGGAAAACGGATCTTTAAATTTGACTAATCCTTTCCAGTTGTCGTTTTGCAATGAAAGATTAAACAATGTGGTGTCAATCGTAATTCCGACAATTTTTGTTTTAGTGTTATCCCATTTAATGTTGAAATATTTTTGAGTAAGATTTCTCTTTTGCTTTTCAATTATACTCCTGAAATCGCTATTGAAATAAAAGGCTTTCTGTTCTTTACTATTGCTATCCGGTTCAAACTCAATAAGGCGAATATCATCAACAGAGACAAGATAATCAGCCGTATCAGTTGGATAATAGAACTTTAATCGTCTATAAAAACTGTCAAGATTGGCAATGTCGTAGTTCGTGTGGCTTGTGTCTTTAAGAGCTTCTTGAAGATAAGTATTCACCTTGCCGTAAAATCCTTTTCCGTTTTCCGTTAAAGGTGAATAATCACTTTGTCCGTGAAATTTTAGAAAGCTGTCTTGTTTGTTGAACTTAAATTGATAAACAAAACCCAATAAAAGTGAAATAGCAATTACCCCAATCCAAATGATAGGTGTCTTACTGCTTTTTTCTATTTCAAATAATTTTCTATTCATAGGAAGATACTATAAATAATAAAAGTTTCTTAAAATTTATATAATGAGAAAGAGTGTGTTACATGTAAAAACCAGATACTTTCTCACTGATTATAATAAGTAAAATAAATATCTATTGATTTACATTTTATTTATGCAATATCATTTGATTTATGGGGGTATTTCTTAATAAGAGCTAGGAGAAAGAGCGTAAGGCCATTTAATAATTCTAATTTAGAAAGTTACTCTGATAAATCAAAATAAAATGGTTTCATTACTAACTAAGTTGCGTATCTTCTCCCTGACTTTCCGGAAAACTACATTTCGATAGACTCAATGTGGACGTGATAAGTGTCGTGCCAAAAACGCCTTGTCGGGCCTGAGTTCCTCCAACCCCTACCCCTTCCCCGGAGGCGGCGGCACCGTTACCTTATTCGTTTTGATCTTCGAAAAGCGGTAACTCAGACTAAGGAGGGCATTGCTGGTATTCACGGTAGAATAGCTTTGAGACGTAAAATTAAGCCCTTCATTAAACACTGTATTATTACGGCGGCCAAAAGGGTCAACAGTGCTTATCCGCACCGTGAGGGTGTTCTTAAAGAAGTTCTTCCGCGCACCAAAGCTGCTGTTTACCGAGCCTTTATTCCGGCCCTGCGCATTTGGCGTATTGGCATAATTCACGTTCGACTCAAAAGCCGTTTTATAGGGCAGCTGCATCGACAGGCCCATAGAGGCGGTAAAGCCTAAGGCATCCAGGTTTCGCGAGGTATTTAACAACGAATTGTAGGTAGACCGGAAAACCCTGAAATTAGCATTCGCGGTAATCTTATTGGTGGGCTTGTAATTGCCGATCAGGAATAAAGACAGGGCACTGTTTGAACCCACATTTTCGAACGTACTTTCCGAAACACCGTTGGGTTTTACGATCCGGTAGCGCTCAATCACCCCGCTGCTGCGCGAATAGGAGATACGCGGCGTAAACGACCATTTTTTGCCGAAAGCCCCGAAGCTCACATCAAACTGGTGGGTATATGCCGGTTTTAAGGCCGGGTTACCATACGAAATGTTCAGCGTATCGGCATTGTTTACCTGCGGATTAAGCGTATTCTCACGCGGACGGTTGATCCGCACGCTGTACGTGGCGCCAATGTTATAGCGTTTCCGGAAAAAGCGGTTAAGAGAAACATTCGGGAAAAGTGTTACATAAGGCGAAATGTTATAATTCCCGCCGGTCGACAGTTCGAAATTCACATCGGTGAGTTCGGCCCGTAACCCGCCTTTCAGGCTCCATCCGTTTTTCCGGTAATTATAGGTCGTATAGGCACCGAGAATATTTTCGTTGTAAAAGAACTTATTGCTCAGCTTCTGGTCGGTAAGAAATTCCTGTTTTTTGAAATTGTAATTCTCCACCAGCAGGTCGTTGTCGTTCTTGCGGTAATTATAAGCCAGCCCGAACTCAAAGCGATCCCGTTTCTTAAATACAGGTTTATCATAATCGAGATTAAACGTTAAGCCGTTGTTGCCTACCTCGTTATTGTTTTGCTGTAATGACGGATTAAGATTAGACGGAAAGGCATAGCTGCGGTTAAATGCCCGGTAGCTGTTATTGGCATTGGCGTTTACCGTTACGCCCATACTCAGCTTACCGCCCGAAGTGTCGGTTTGCAGGTTATAATCTGCATTGAAAACAAAATTATGGCTGTTTCCGCCGCCGGTGCTGAGCTGGTTACGCAGGCGAACTTCTTCCAGTTCCTCGTTAATATAATAAAAATCGTTTCCCGAGCGGTTGTTGCTCCGGTTGGCATTATAGTTCGTCGACATGCGCAGGTTCTGGCGCGGGGTAATATCCCATTCCATGCCCAGCCTGATGTTGCCGCCATCCCCTAAATTACGGTTCTGGTTAAACTGGTTATAATAGAACGTGGTATCAGGGAAAAAATTAGTGCGATAACTTTCGTTGCGGCTTTTCCCGATATTATGCCGGTAGGCCATACCTCCGCTAAGACTATATTTCTTCCCTTTATAGGAGGCATTGGCATTCGAGTTCATGTTACCCTGTAAACCGGCCGTAGTACCGATATTACCATTAAAGCCTACTTTTACGCCTTTTTTCAGCACAATGTTGAGGATACCTTCGCCGTCGCCAGAGTATTTGGAGGGCGGGTTGGTCATCACTTCGATCTTTTCGATCGCATCCGAAGGAAGCACATTCAGGAGATCTGAAATATTGGAGGTCAGGTATTCGGAAGGCTTACCGTCAATGAATACGCGGGTACTGCGTTTCCCGGCAATCGTGGCATTACCGTCGATATCGACCTGCACCATAGGTACGTTCTTTAATACATCGGTAGCGGTACTGCCTTCGGCCATGATCGATGAGCCCACATTATAAGTGATCACATCAGCACCCACCTCGACCACCGGTTTCTGGGCGGTGATCACTACTTCAGACAGACTGCTGGACTCGCTGCTGAGTTTCAGGGTGCCTACATTCTTGTCAAAATCCTTATCGGTGATGAAAATATCGTTTACAAAATAATTCGTAAAGCCTACATAACTCACCTTTATCCGGTAGGTGCCCGGTTTCAGGTTGATGAATTTGAAATAACCGCTTTCGTCGGTCTGTGTCACAAACAGGGCCTGCTCACCGGCCTGCTCATATACGGCCACACCGGCAAAAGGCACGGGGTTGGCACCATCTTCTTCCACCACTTTACCTCTGATGATGCCTTTTTCAGCAATTGGGGAATACATTCCGCCGGCCATCGCATGTGCTGATGTAAAAACGATCAGACAGATAAGAGCGCAAAAGTGTATTAATTTTTTCAAGGTATTAAAATGTGTACAAACTTATCACTTTCTGCTTAAAATGCCTCTTCGTCCGGACGATTATTCTGCTCTTCCTGTTTTTTTGTTTTCTTAAAGTTGAACGATGTTTTTCCGAAACGGTAAGAATAGGTCAGGTTCGCCATGGTGCCCTGCATACGCCGGCTGAAATCCACTACCGAAGCATTTCCCGTCGTCGTCATCCGCCATCTGCGGCTGCCAAACACATCGCGGATGTTCAGGCTTAGGCTCGACCGCTTATTGCTGAAATCGTATTTGGCCCCGGCATCCATGCCATACATCGCCTTTCTTTTTCCCTGTGCCATAATTTCAGGGGCACGGTAATCGCCTTTTACCTGCAGGGTAATACTATAGGGCAGTACAAAATTATTCGTCAGGTTGGCATTCCAGCTAAATCCTGAATTTTCGACAATGCCAAAGGCCGGTACACCTTTGATCTTACTTTGATACAGGTTGATGTTGGCGGTAAAATTCCAGGCTTTGGCCACATCATATTTCCCGATCAGCTCTACGCCGCTCGACATGTTCCGGGTTAAGTTCTGTGGTGTGGTTAATGTTATGCCGTTAACATCCGGTTCGGTCCGGATCCGTTGAATAACATCATTGGTCTGTCGAAGATAGACTGATGATACCAGCGAGAAGCTTTTCCAGTATTTACTGTAGCTCAGCTCAAAGGCATGCACATCTTCAGGCCTTAAGTTGGGATTACCCTGACGGTGGTTTAAAGGGTCGGATACATCCACAAAAGGATTGGTATCCCAGCCCCGCGGACGATTCACCCGGCGGCTGTAGCTCAGCTGCAGCTGCTGTTCGGCGCTGAACTTTTGCGTTAAGAAGATGCTCGGATAGATACGGGTATAGGCCACTTTCCCGGGCGTATAGTTTATACCCCCCGATAAGGCGTTGTACATGCCCATGCGGGTATCCAGACGGGCATCTTCCGCCCGTAACCCGATCTGGTAACCAAAGTTCTTTACCTGGTTCTGATAATTAAAATAAGCCGCATGTACCTGGTCTTTATTATCAAAATCGTTGCTCAGGTTATAATTGAATTCGTAAACACCGCTTGAAGGATTAAGCTGATCGGCCAGCGTGTTGCTTTCCGATATTTTGACCTGGCTGCGATAGCCTGCTTCGATCTTACCCGCCGTGCCTATTGGCAGGGTATAGTCCAGCTGCACATTATAATTCCGGTTCATTCCATCACGGTTAGTCCGCTGAATGTCAAGATCGTTGGTGCTGATGCCGTTTACATTATACGTATGTGTATTATATACCTGGTTATTATCATTATTTCCTTCCGAGAAGCTTAAACTTGCTGTTAGCTCTTCTTTCGGCTTTTTGAATTTCTGTGTAAAATCTAAATTCAGATCGTAGCTGTTCCCTTTTTGCAGTTCATTGTTGTTCCGGGCACTTAATGAATAAGGGTTGCGGTTGCTGTAAAACTGGTCGATATTCAGCAGTGTGTTATCGTCGCCGTTTCTGAAGTTTAGTCCTGATGAAAAACTGATCACGCTTTTTTCAGCCAGATAATAATCGATCCCCGCCTTTAAATTATGCCCTTTATTCAGATTTTTGGAATCGTTAAGCTGACTGGCATAGGCCAGGCCATTGGCCGAAGGATTTAAATACTCAATGTTATTGTATCCGCCGCCGATACGGTTGCCATAGCGGTAGCTGTAATTTCCGTAAAGATTTACCTTTTTATTCTGGAAGCTCAGGCTGGTATTCGCATTGTAATTATCGCGGTTACCTGCGGTGAGGGCTACCGATCCGTTAAAGCCTAACTTCTTATTGCGTTTAAGTACGATATTGATAATGCCCGATTGCCCCTCAGCATCATATTTGGCCGAAGGATTGGTGATCAGTTCTACGGATTCAATAGAGCTGGCCGGGATAGACTGCAGGATCTGCGCTACATTACCCCCGGCAATTAACGAAGGTTTGCCGTCGATGAGCACCTTAACACCTGATGACCCGCGCAGACTCACATTGCCGTCAATATCGGTTTGTACTGAAGGTACATTCTGCAGCAGGTCGGAAGCCGAACCACCTTCGCTCACCAGGCTTTGATCAACCGAAAAGACTTTCTTATCAATGCCCATCTGCATGGTAGGTTTGGTCGCGGTAACGGTAACCTCATTTAATATGTTTCCCTTCGCCGTTTTCATTTTAATATTGCCGAAATTTACGATGGCGACCTTATCGTTTATCGATACCGAATCACGCACCATCGTCTGGAAGCCCACATAGCTGGCTTTGAAGGTATATACGCCATTCGGTAATGCCGCTAACTGAAAATTACCGTCTGCATCCGACTGGGCCACACGCACAGTGGCCTTTGTTTTACGATCAAGCAGTATAGCGGTGGCAAAAGGGATACCTTCATTATTTTCGGCATCCACAATTTTCCCGGTAATCTTTCCACTTCCGGTAGTTTGTGCCAAAAGTGTGACCGAAGTCATACAAAGGATTAAAAATAAAAACAGAACTTTGTGTGTAATAAATCTCATCTCAACAGATCGCTTTGGATTAACATAATAATAAAAAGACAAAGGTCGGGTTTGTAGGTTTAAAAAATGAGGCGTAACTATTTTATTACAGCTATTTTATGCTCAATTACCGTAATATTTTTGATAACGAGGGGATCAGCTACCCTCAATACCGCGAAATGATCGACCGTCTGTTAGCCGAAGGCAGAACGACCGGTACCAATCATTCGGAGGCCATGTTGCACTATACCAAAATGAACGTGCAACGAATGAAGCGTGTAGAGAAAACAACTATCCTTAGCGAAGAATTGTTAACTATTATTCAACGAGTGACCGGCCATTATCATTTTCTGGTGATCACCGAAGGCTGGTGCGGCGATGCGGCGCAGATCGTACCGGTGTTAAACAGGATAGCCGAAGCATCTGCCGGTAAGTTTGATTTGAGAGTAGTGCTGCGCGATCAGCATTTGCCTCTGATAGATGCCCATTTAACCCATGGCGGAAGAGCTATTCCGGTTTTACTGGTGCTTGATCAGCAGAAGGAGCTTATTTTGCCGAAGTGGGGTCCGAGGCCGGCCGTATTGCAGGTGCAGCTTGCGGAATGGAAAAAGGAAGGTGTGGAAATGCCGGAACTGGCTGAAAAGCTGCACGGCTGGTATGCGAAAGACAAAACGCAGCATGTACAGGCAGAGTTGGCAGCCTTGCTGGCGGAGCTGGTTTAAAGGCTTGTCGAGGCCCTAATCTACCGTAACGGTTAAGCCCTCCTGCTGCAGGATTTTCCGGTATACCTCCATTTCGGTAAATGAGCCTTCCAGGACGGCACACTTACCTTTGTTGTGGACTTCCCAGGCAATTTTCTCGCCCTGTGCTTCGGTATAGTCCAGGTATTTCATCATGCACCAGATCACATGCTCAAAGGTATTCACATCATCGTTCCATAAAATAAGGCGATGCACGGTCTTTAAGGAGGTTAAGATCTCGTCAAGTGTAAATGCTTTTTCCTTTGTTTGTGTTGACATCGTGCAAAAATACGCATAAAGTTTTAAAATGTAGAGCACAACACGTTTAGGATAAGCGTTGCATGCTTCACTGCTGTACACTAAACACTTATCACATCTGGCTTCACAAAAAAACAGTACATTTCCTCTGTCAATATGGTTATGGTGGAGGAGAATTTACGTAAGTTTGTTTTCTAATCATAATGTATGAACCGCTCAAAAATTGCCGGCATCGGGTATTATGTGCCGGAGAACCGCTATACCAATGATGATCTTTCCCGTTTTATGGAAACCAGCGATGCCTGGATACGGGAGCGTACCGGTATTGAAGAACGCCGCTTTGCCGACCGCTACGCAGAGACTACGACCACAATGGGGGTGGAAGCGGCTAAAATAGCGATTGAGCGGGCAGGGATCACACCCCGGGAAGTTGATTTTATCATTTTTGCTACCCTGAGTCCCGATTATTATTTCCCCGGCTGCGGGGTGCTCCTGCAGCGGGAAATGAAAATGCGCGAAATCGGTGCGCTGGATATCCGTAACCAGTGCTCGGGATTTGTATATGCCCTTTCCGTAGCCGATCAGTTCATTAGAACGGGGATGTATAAAAATATCCTGGTGGTAGGAAGTGAAAAGCATTCGTTTGCTATGGATTTTGAAACCCGTAGCCGCAATGTATCCGTCATTTTTGGTGATGGTGCCGGCGCGGTGGTACTACAGCCGGCCACGAAAGAAGGGCAGGGTATTCTCAGTACGCATTTACATAGTGATGGTACGGATGCCGAGATTCTGGCGATGTTATATCCGGGTTCACATGCCAATAAATGGCAGAAAGATAAACTTCCTTTTCCCGATCAGGAGCTCGGCGGACTTTTCCTGACTACAGAACAATTGGAAAGCGGGGCTGCATTACCCTATATGGACGGCCCTGCCGTGTTTAAAAAGGCCGTCGTTAAATTCCCGGAAGTGATCAAAGAGGCTTTAGCTGCAAACGGAATGACTCCCGGTGATATCGATTTGCTCGTGCCGCATCAGGCTAACCTGCGTATCAGCCAGTATGTGCAGCAGCTGTTGAAACTGCCTGATGAAAAGGTGTTTAATAATATCCAGAAATACGGTAATACTACAGCCGCTTCGGTGCCTATTGCCCTTTGTGAAGCCTGGGAACAGGGTAAAATTAAAGAGGACGATGTTATTTGCCTGGCCGCCTTCGGTTCGGGATTTACCTGGGCAAGTGCATTATTACGATGGTGATCGTTAACGCGGACTATAATATGTAACTTTGTGTTATGAAATTTAAGTTGGGCGATTTCGTCCGTTTTGTAGATGAAAAGCGGGAAGGCTATATTACCCGGATCATTGATACTTTAACCGTGGGCGTGACCGATACCGATGGATTTGAGATCCCGGTAGCCATTAGCAACCTGACCACGGTGCATGGCCATGAGGCGAATACGGCATCGGTTTATCCGGTACCGGAAGAGGTTTCCATAACGCCGGAATCATTTAAAGAGGATGGTATTTTCCTGGCGGTCACCGAAGCCCAAAAGGGAAGTCCGGCGGTACTTTTTCATGTGATCAACCAAAGCTCCTGGCAATTGTTGGTTTCACTCACCAGTCATCTTAAGGGGCGGTATAAAGGCGAATTTGCCGGTATAATTCCGGCGTTTGGTCAAAGCCGGTTGTATAGTGCTAATCTGGCGGATATCGATATATGGCCGTCCTTTACCATGCAGCTGCTTTTCCATACAGGCGCCGATCGCAAACCCGCATCACCGCGGGTATGGGAGAAGAAATTCAGGGCAAAAGATTTTAGCGCAGCCAAAGAAAAAATAGACGAATTAAACCTGGCTGGCTGGCGTATCCGTATCGACGAACCCACGTTGCACATCGATCCGCAACAATTAAAAGAAAGCTTTTTCAGAGGTGAAGACAGGGAGGAAACCGGGATGAAACGCCCCCCTGAAGAGGTCGATCTGCATATTGAAAACCTGCGCGACGATCATCATCTTTTAAGTGCCGGAGAAATACTGGCTGCCCAGCTTTCTCATGTCCGGCATATGCTCGACGCCGCGCTGGTAAATCGTATGCCCGGGATCATCTTTATCCACGGCGTAGGAAACGGGACGCTCCGGCATGAACTGCATCGCATCATCAGCAGGCACCCGCAGGTACGCACTTTTATGGATGCGCAAAAGCAGAAATTTGGCTACGGTGCTACTGAAGTCGTTTTTAAGGTATAAAGTTATTCGGTGCCTATTTCGCTTTCCGGGTCATTTGCTCCAGCATATCCCACATCTCAGCCGGAATAGCTTCCAGACCATTCATTTGTCCGGCGCCCTGCAGCCATTCACCGCCATCAATAGTAATCACTTCCCCGTTAATATACGAAGAAAAATCGCTGACTAAGAAAGCGGCCAGGTTAGCCAGCTCCTGGTTTTCGCCAACCCGTTTAAGCGGGATACGTTTTTTGAAGTCGAACTTTTCAGCCAGATCGCCCGGTAGTAAGCGGTCCCATGCGCCTTTAGTGGGGAAAGGGCCCGGTGCAATGGCATTGGTGCGGATGTTATATTTGCCCCATTCTACCGCTAAGGAGCGTGTCAATGCCAGCACGCCGCCTTTGGCGCAGGCTGAGGGTACAACATAAGCTGATCCGGTAAAGGCATAGGTGGTCACAATATTAAGCACAGTGGCCGGCTGTTTCTTTTTGATCCAGCTTTTACCAAAGGCCAGCGTACAGTTTACCGTTCCCTTTAAAACAATATCGATAATGCTCGAGAAAGCATTGGCCGATAAGCGCTCGGTAGGTGAAATGAAATTGCCTGCAGCATTGTTCAATAAAACATCGATCCGGCCAAATTCCTGTTCAGCCTGTTGCCGCAGGTTTTCGACCTGTTCATAATCCCGTACATCGCAGGCTACGGCGAATACCTTTCCGCCCGTTTCCTGCATCATGGCATCTGCCGTTTCCTGCAGCACGTCAAGCTTCCGGCTGGTGATCACCAGGTTGGCGCCTAATTTCAGGAAATAAAGCCCCATGGCCTTTCCCAGGCCGGTGCCTCCGCCTGTGATCACGATGGTTTTGCCTTGCAGGGCATTTTCTCTTAACATCGGTTGATTATACATGGGCTAATTTTTCTTTTGAAGGTTATCGATAATCGTTTTCAGGATGGCTCTCGTCGAGGGAGCCCACCATTGGCTGAGCATCACTTCCAGATCAGCCGAATGGTCGGCACTGGTAATCGCGATCAGATCTTTACGGATATTTAATTTGCTCTGCTGCCAGGTATGGGCTTCAAAGGCCATATACTTTCGGGCCATACGCTCGGCGGCGGTCAGTATGCTTTCGGGCTTCACCAGCTCATCCACCAGACCTGTGGCCTGCGCTTCTTCAGGGGTAAATAGTTTTCCTTCCAGCAGCGACCGTGCGGCACGGGCATTACCCAGCCAGAAGCGGTACAACGCAAATATACTGTTCGGTACGATAATGCCGACCGGCACTTCGTTGAGCCCGATAATATATTTTCCTTCGGCCATTACACGGCCATCACAGGCCAGGGCGATAACGCAGCCGCCGGCAGGGCTATGGCCGTTAATGGCGCTGATAAGCGGTTTGCGGAAAGCGGTAATGCGTGCCACAAAATGCAGGAACAGGTGCCAGAAGTCTTTCGCTTCTTCTTCGTTATAATGATAGAGTTCAATTAAATCGAGTCCTGCTGAAAAGAAATGACCCTGCCCGGTGATCATAGCGCCACCAATACCGGGGTCGGCTTCGATGTGTCCTAATATATCGGTTAATTCGGTGATCATCTCCCGGTTCAGGGCATTTGATTTAGGCCGGTTTAAAGTGATGATCGCCAGCCGGTCTTTTACAGTTATGGTAAGGGTATGCATACAGGGGAATATTTAAGGTTCTGCGTTTAGCTATTTCACATCATAGGTAAACACCTGCCGGGCCAGGTGTCCGAAAGCGTCAATCCCTTCGATCACGATACGGTGTTTGCCGGCCTGATCCGTATTAAAGAAACTGATCCTGGCCTTTCCATTATCATCGGTAACCAGATGTGGATTCCAATATAAGGTCGTCCTCCGATCAGGCGTGGGATCGGATGTGGCCGTATATTGAGGAGTGTAGAACTGGCGAATGGCATAAAACCCTTTCGGGTTAAGATTAATCACACCGGGCGTATATTTCTTTTGAATGTTGGTATTTGCACCCGCCTTGGTAGTGATCATGATAATACCTTCTTTAGCTCCATAGACCTGGGTATAGGCGATTGATTTTAAGATCTCTACGCTTTCGATATCATTAATCGGGATGTCGTCAATTAAGGTCGAATCCATGCGCATACCGTTCAGAAAAAGAATCATAGCTCCCGGACCATTCATTTGTCCCGGAATAGATAATTTCGGATCATTTCTGGAAGTAAAAATTTTTCCGTCGGCATATATAAGTCCGGATACGCGACTCTGTAAAAACTGGGTCAGCGAAACAGCATTTTTTAGATCATTATCATTAAATACGGCATCGGCATTGCCAGGGCCATTAAAATTCGCTGAGTTGGGTGCTTTATTTGGTTTTTCACCTACAATTTCCACCTGTTTCAACTGTTTTGCCGAGCCAAAGCTTCCACTTTTAGTTGTTACCACAAACAGCGTTTGCGTTTTAACGCCATAAATGAAGGTGTAACCAATTCCGTTCAATACCTCAATACTTTCGATATCCTGGAGCGGAATACTTGAAATCTGCCCCTGCATAACCCCATCCACGACAACGGGAATAAGATCGATATCTGATTTCTCCCGGACAATCACCCTTTGCAGGGCTTGCCGCACATCGGCTACACTTTTAAGATCGTTGGCAGTGATGACATACGAAGCATTGCCTGCGCCATTCAGGTTTTGCGAATTAGGGGCTTTACTGGCTTTATCACCTTTAACCTCTACTTCTTTAAGGTTTTGAGCCTGATTTAACCGGGCTTCATTGGCCAGGGCTTCATAATATTCTTTATTGTTGCTGATATAGCTTTTCAGCTGCTCACTTGCTTCTTTTTCAAAGTCTACTATATACGGCAAGGCCTCAACCGGTGCGACGGCATTTTTATCAATACTAATATCATATGCTTTTTTGCCATTTTCAGCTTTGGCCTGGATAACGAACGTATTATTCTCGCCAAATTTAAGATCATCAAAAATAAAGCGCCCGTATTCATTGGTGAGGGTGTCGATGGCCATTAATCCTCCGCCCGAGCTCAGTAACGAAACTTTGGTTTTGGAAACAGGCTTACCGCCACTGGTCACTACTCCGCTAATCTGCAAGCCTTTTTCGGCGATAAAATAGGGCGGTGGTGTGGTTGATTCGTGAAGTGCTTTCCAGTCTATCTTTCGCCATCCCTGCGTTAACATGAGATTATCGAGCTCATCCTGTGTTTGCCGGTCATTTTTCAGGAAGTAATGATTAGGTTTTTCAATATATCCTTTCAGGTCGGGCGAGAGCAATAAGCCGGTGAAGATATTGCTTTCATTTTCAGGATCGGGTTCGATAACGGATGCATTGGTAACGGCGATAGAAAAACTGCCCAGGACAGGTTTATCCTGATAGGTGGTGAATAAATCCAACTCCGTTTTACCGCGTCTGGTACTATTTTTTAACCCTTCTTCTCGAATTTGAATACGATTAGCTATGTTGCTTACAAACATAATCCGCTCGGCAACGGGACTTAACTTCGCATTAAATAAGGTGAATGTGATAATTCCCGGCGGTAGCCCGGCTTTCGGGAGGGCGAATACAGAAAGCTGTTTTGTAGCAGGTATTTTAGTGCTGGAGATTACATTACCCTGCTGATGCACGATTAATTGAAGCTCATCTGCACCGATCAGGTCTTCACTTCGCATGATCCGTACCGGTATTTTGAGGCTATCCGTAGCTGTTATTTGAATGGCATAGCCGCTTTTTTCTGCTTTGGGCAGGTTTACCAGCTGTGTGCTGCCGTCTTTAAGGCTAATCTTTGCGGTATACGTTTTACCCGGTGCCGGGGTTAAAAGGAAATTACCCATGCCAAGATAAGCGGTTTCAAAATCGAGTACCTCAATTCCTTCGTTATCAACAATCTTTCCTTTAATATTCTGTCCGCGGCCACTATTATCAATCGCTTTAACGCCAATTTTAACCGGCAGTCCTTCAATAAGGCTTCCTCCTTCAGGGAGAAACTGAACAGAAAGGTCCGTTTTTACTCCGGGGATGGGCATCATTTTGCTTACTTTTAGTCCCCCCGGGAGTGTAATGTTTGCATTAATGCTTCCCGTTTTAAAATCAACCGTGTTATTTAGAGAGACAGGAATTCGAAGTTCTCCCTGCTCGTTGGTCTTTAACTGGCCTTTGGATACTGTTTTTTGATTGATAATTACTTCATAATCTACATTTATTGCGGGTAAAGGCAATCCCTGTCTGTTTGCGAAATTTAATATCCCCTGAATTTGTTGCTGATTATTCTTGGTACTCCACTGATAGGTAGCGCTACTGTATATCTGGTTTGACCATAAGCTGCCTACTTTAAAGGTTTTATCAAAAAAGAAATCCGTTCCTGCATTTCGCATCCATTGGGTGTAAGCTCTGATCCGGTAATTGCCGTCGCTCAGCGAATCGCTGAGTTTAAAATCGCCCCATGCCAGCCCGCTTTTCATTTCGAGACGAAGCTGCCTTTTCAACTGATCGTTACCGTCAATAAGATCTACATACAGGATATTACTGATGGATGAAGGTTCATTCGTCCTGCTGTCGGTGACATAGGCTTTGAACCAGATATCATCCCCAATGGCATAGTAAGGCTTGTCGAGATGCAGGTATACTTTTTCAGACGGATATTTTTTTGTGAATTCGTCCAGTTTTTTGAGTAAGGTGAGGATAGGATCTTCGGCGGCTTTAAATGCGCTGGATCCAAACAGGATAATGGCACATACTACGGATAAGCAGATCTTTTTCATAAGTGACTTTATTTAACATCATAGGTAAACACCTGCCGGGCCAGGTGTCCGAAGGCATCAATACCTTCGATCACGATGCGGTACATGCCTGGTTCGTCTGTATTAAAATAATCAAATTTGAACCTGCCCTGCGCATCGGCCAGAATAGAAGGATTCCAATATACCGTGGTTCTTAAATCAGGTTTAGGATCAGGTTTTATATCATATCGGGGGGAATAGAACTCCCTGATGCTATAATAGCCTTTTGGCATTACCGTGATCACACCTGGTGCATATACCGTAGCCGGCGAGCTGTTGCCCCGTTTGGTGGTGATCAGGATGACCCCGTTGGCTCCCTGCGATCCATAGATAGCGGCATAAGCCAGACTTTTCAGGATCTCAATGGATTCGATATCCTGAATGTTCAGGTCGTCTAATGACATATCCTGCATGGGCATACCGTCAACCACGATCGTCATTGGCCCGCGCGAGGCCCTTGAATAGGCTTGTCCGTCACGAATGGTAATACCTGCCACTCTGCCCATCAGGTATGTAGAAAGGAAAGTGGTGTTTTCCAGATCTTTTGCCGTGATGATGGCATCAGCCCGGCCGCCACCATTGAGGTTCGATGAATTTTCTAATTCTTTCTTCTGTCCGGTGATCTCTACTTTTTTTAGCTGGATCGTACGGCTCAGCATGCCTCTTTTCGTTAATTCCTCAAAATACGCATCGCTGCCGGCCAGGTAATCTTTCAATGATTCATTCACATTGATGTCGATGTCCGGCTCGTTTTTATTAGGGGTAACCGGTTGTGCCGGTTCTGCATCGAGCACTATATTTACACCTTTTTTCCCTTTTTCATTGCGGCCCTGTACAACAAATTTGGTGCTGTCGGGGAATTGCAGCTTATCGAAATGAAAACGGCCATTCTCATCGCTCAAGGTGTCTATGGCAAAAAGTCCGCCGGAATTAGAAAAAAGGGAAACCTTGCCACGAGGCAGGGGTTTGCCGCTCAGATTGGTTAACAAGCCGCTTATCTTGAGGTCTTTTTCAGCCTGGAAAACCGGCTCCGGCCATGGGGTGCTGTTCAGTCCTTTCCAGTTTATCTTACGCCATCCCTGGGTAAGCATCAGCAGGTCTAAATCGCTTTTCGTTTTGGTATCCTGGCTTAAAAAATAATAATTTGGGTTTTCAATATAACCTTTCAGATCGGACGTTAAGAGCAGACCGGTCAGCATATGGCTTTCATTTTCAGGATCAGGTTTTACGACTGACGTGTTGGTTACGGATACCGAATAATTGGCCCGGACTGGCTGCTTGCCAACCGTTCCCGTAAAGGAAAGCGGTATGAGTTCGCGTTTTCCGTAAGCCGTTTTGAGCGTTTCGGCATGGAGTTCTATTTCTTCTGCGGGGTTTTGAATAAAGACAATCCGTTCGGCTACCGGCATCAGCTGGTCATTAAACAAAGTAAGGGTTACGATACCAGAGGGTAATTTTGATTTTGGAAGGTTAGTCAGCGCAAAATTTTTCGATCCGGAAACCTTTACGGATAAATAAACGGCCCCATTTTGATGGGCAATTAAATGAAGATCACCTTTGTTGCTTAAATCATTGCTGAACAGGATCTTTACATTTACTTTCGCCGTATCGGTATTGTTGACACTTAATATATAACCGCTTTGTACTGCGGCCGGAAGATCCACCCATTTTTCGCGGCCATTTTTCAGGGTGAACCTGGCTTTATAGGCCTTGCCGGTCTGCGGCAGGAGATAGAAATTTCCCATACCGGCATGGGTGCTTTCAAATGTAGTGACCTCATTCCCGGTATTATCTGTAATGATCCCATTCACCTCTTCGCCTTTTCCCTGGGCGTTGACGACCTTAAAGGCGACACGGTTAGGCAGGTCGGTCACAAAATTTCCACTTTCGGGGAAGAATTGTATATCCGTATCGGGGACTATGCTTTTTAGCGGAATGATTTTAGTAATCACCTGCTTATCAGGCAGGGTCATCCTGACAACAATTTTTCCCGGTCTGTTTTCCCCTGTTTTTAAAGGAGTTACCGGAATGGAGATTTCACCATTTGTATTCGTGGTTTGTTTGCTACGTGCGGTGATCCTGCCTTCTGTTTCGATGCTGTAATTGACCTGCATATTAGCATAGGGCTTGCCTTCCTTATCTCTTAGGGAAATAACCGCATCGGTGTTCTCATCTATTCCTTGCCTGCGGGTTTGGTATCGGGACGTCACAAATACTTTATTGGCCCATGAATTGCCAATTTTCAGGGTCTTGTCAAAGAAGAAATCCGGGCCGGCATTCCGCATCAGCTGTGTGTAGGCTCGTATCCGGTAATTTCCCTCGCTCAACGAATCGTTGAGTGCAAAATCCCCCCAGGTTATGCCGCTTTCCATCGGAAGTTTAAGCTGTTTTCGTAAGGAGTCGTTCCCGTCAATCAGGTCTACGTATAACACATTACTATGTACGGTAGGTGCCGTTGTACGGATATCGGTGACATAGGCTTTGAACCAGATATGATCGCCTATGGCATAATAAGGTTTATCCAGATGGAGGTATACTTTTTCGGCAGGATATTTTTTCGTGAACTCCTCCAGTTTTTTAATTAAAGCTAAAATGGGGTCTTCCGGGAGGGTGAATGCAGAAAAACCCAGGAAGGCGGATAGGGCCAGGCAACAGGTAAGAAGGCGGACTTTCATAAGTGTGTATATTATAAAAGCCTTAAGTTACTAAAAAATATTCTTCCACATCATACTTTCTACCGGGCGTGTTGTCTTATTATTGTATTTAGCATCATTTTTGGTATTGTAAAGATTACCGATCTCCCCGTCTACCTTAAAATAGATGAGCTGCCCGATGGGCATGCCGGCATAGATCCTTACCGGCTGGGCACATGAGATTTCAAGGGTCCAGGTATTGCAGAAACCTACATCGCCCTTGCCCGCAGTAGCATGAATATCGATACCCAGGCGGCCTGTACTGCTCTTCCCTTCTAAGAAGGGTACATGCGCATGCGTTTCCGTATACTCCAACGTTACGCCGAGATACAGCACACCCGGCTGCAATACGTAGCCGTCTTTCGGAATTTCGAAATGCTCGATCTTATTATGCGCTTTGGCATCCAGCACACGGTCTTTATAGGTTGCCAGGTATTTCCCTAAATGCACATCATAAGAGTTTGTTCCCAGGCATTCGATCTTAAAAGGTTCGATAATGATGGTCCCTTTTTCGATCTCCTGGAGGATAAGTTTATCAGAGAGGATCATTTTTGAGTATTTTGGACTAAATTATGATTAATTTAAGATACTTTTGCATTACTTTTTAAATAGAGATGCCGATAGTTTATCAAAAGGAAATTGACGAGTATACTCATCTCGCCGTTTGGAAGATCGAAGAAAGCGAAGCACAATTACTTTCCGGCTTACAGTTAAAGCAGCATGAACTGGATATTATTGATTCGCTGAGTAAAGGGAAACGGGTGCTGCACTGGCTCAGTACCCGGCTGCTGCTGCGAACGATGCTGAATACCAGCGATTATATCGACTGCCGTATGGATGAACATGGAAAGCCGTATCTCGTGAACAGCGATACCGCTATCTCGTTTAGTCATTCGTACGATTACGCGGTGGTGATGATCAGTCGCGATAAAAAGGTGGGCATCGATATCGAGCTCATCAAGCATAAAATAAAAAGCATCAGGCATAAGTTCTTATCCGATGCAGAGCTGGCGCAGAAACAGATTGGTGATAATATCAATGGCTTATATGTGAGCTGGTGCGCCAAAGAGGCGATCTATAAATGGCATGGACGCAAAGGCCTGGAATTTAAGCAGCACATTCATATTAAACCCTTTAAATTAAAAGATGAAGGCCTGTTGCAGGTATTTGTAGAACTGCCTGAAGGGGCACGGACACTGGATGTCCATTATTTTAAAACCAAAGACGGTTATATGCTGGGCTATGTAGCCGAACCCTGACGATCATGAATAAGGAAACGATATTTACAGACTGGGGCTTAGTGGATTATCAGGAGGCCTGGGATAAGCAGGAACAGCTTTTTCAGGATACCGTAGCCATAAAGACGCGAAATCGTACTGAAGGTACGTTGGAAAAGACCCCTAATTACCTTGTTTTTTGTGAACATCCGCATGTATATACGTTAGGCAAAAGTGGTAAGCCTGATCATTTACTGCTGGATGACGAAGGGCTGAAAGCGAAACAGGCCACTTACTATAAAATAAATCGAGGCGGTGATATTACCTATCACGGACCCGGACAAATCGTAGGCTATCCCATTCTGGATCTGGATAATTTTTTTACCGATATCCACTTGTACTTAAGGACCCTTGAAGAAGCCATTATTCTTACCCTGGCTGATTATGGCATTATCGCCGGGAGGTATGAAGGCTATACGGGGGTATGGTTAGATGCCGGTAATGAAAAGGCCCGGAAAATATGTGCTATGGGTGTTCGCTGCAGCCGCTGGGTCACCATGCATGGCTTTGCCTTTAATGTCAATGCCGATTTGTCGTACTTCCGGAATATTGTGCCCTGCGGTATCGATGATAAGGATGTGACGTCGATGCAGCGTGAGCTGGGCCGGCCACTGGATATGGAAGAGGTCAAAGCAAAACTGAAAATACATATTGCGGCGCTTTTTGAGATGCAGCTGATTTAGCAGGGAGCATTGCTCTATTGTTGTATGGTTATATTGTTACCAAACCATTGAACCATGAAGCCATTGAACCATGAAGCCACATAGCAATACAGCTATTTAACAATGAAACTATTAAACAAATGTACACCTACTTAGCCCTTGGCGATTCGTATACGATTGGCGAATCAGTACCTTTATCTGAATCGTTTCCGCATATGTTAGCGGCACAACTTACCGGTAAGGGACTGCCTGTATCGCAACCGCATATTATTGCCACTACCGGTTGGACAACGGATGAACTGCAGGCGGCTATTCAGGCGGAAAGACCTGTCGGACCATTTGATTTGGTTACCCTGCTGATCGGTGTCAATAACCAATATCGGGGTTATGCCATGGATATTTACCAGAAAGAGTTTGCAGCCTTGCTGGATCAGGCTATTGGTTTTGCCGGCGGCAGGACTGATCATGTTTTTGTCGTGTCGATCCCCGACTGGGGTGTAACGCCTTTTGGTAAAGCCAGTGGCCGGCCGGTTGATCAGACCGGAAGTGAAATCGATTCCTTTAATGCTTTAAATCGTGAAGAAAGCGAGCGCCGCCAGGTATCTTATACCGATATTACTCCGGGTTCGCGGGCTGCTGCAGATGACCTGTCGCTCGTGGCAGCTGATGGGTTGCACTATTCCGGGAAAATGCATGCGCTGTGGGCTTCGGAAGTGGCCGCAAAAGTGTTGGATAAGCTGGGCGTCCGCTGAAGCTCTAAACGCTCAACCCTGACCGCTCAACCCTTAACCCTAAGTGCCTAACGCTTTAACACTCCGGCAAACTGATCGGGATATTCGTAGCCAGTCCGCCGTCAGAAGTTTCTTTATATTTCGAATTCATATCCAGGGCAGTTTCCCACATGGTGTTGACCACGGCATCGAGACTTACCTTTGCTTTATCCGGGTTCGTTTGCAGCGCCAGCTGACTGGCGGTAATGGCTTTGATAGCCCCCATGGTATTCCGCTCTATGCAGGGAATCTGTACCAGTCCCCCGATGGGGTCACAGGTTAGGCCCAGGTGATGCTCCATGGCAATCTCGGCCGCCATTAATACCTGCCGCTGTGAGCCACCCAGACTTTCGGTTAATGCGGCCGCGGCCATCGCCGATGAAACGCCGATCTCAGCCTGGCATCCGCCCATCGCTGCCGATATGGTTGCCCTTTTTTTGAAAATACTGCCAATCTCGGAAGCACAGGCAATAAACGGTATGATCTTATTCTCACTATACCCGTCGCAAAAGACGATAAAATAATGCAAGACGGCAGGGATCACACCTGCCGCGCCATTAGTTGGTGCGGTAACTACTCTCCCGAAAGCCGCATTTTCTTCATTTACCGCCAGTGCAAAGCAGCTTACCCAGTCCAGGATATAGTTAAAGCCGCTGCCGCCGGTGCGAATGGCTTCGATCCAGCTGTCGTAATCGTGATAGCTTTTGCCGGCAAGCAATCGCTTATTCAGCACCGCTGCCCGCCGGGCAACGTCTAATCCCCCGGGTAAAAAGCCTGTCGTATGACATCCGCGGTAAATACATTCTTTGATCACCTGATAATGTTGCCATATGCCTTTGCGGGTTTCGGCTTCAGGGCGCCAGGCGGCTTCGTTCTCCATAACCACCTCACTCACTTTTAAGCCGGTAGAAAGACACCAGTGTAAGAGCTCGCTTGCTTTTTCAACCGGAAAGGGAAGGTCTACCTGTTCCTTATCCTGGTTGTTTTCGCCTTCTTTCACCACAAAACCCCCGCCTATCGAATAATAGGTTTCCGAAAAACCCCTTCCATCATTCATAAAAGCCTGAAACGTGACTGCATTCGGATGAAAGGGCAGGCTTTCTGAAAAAAGAAAGAGCAGATCATCCGGGTAGGAGAAATGGATCCCGTGTATTCCGGCCAGGTTCAGCTTTTCCGTTCTTTTGATCATATCGATCGTACTGTCGATCGCATTCACATCAAAGGAAACCGGGTCACCACCGGCCAGGCCTAATAAAACTGCAATATCGGTACCATGTCCCTTGCCGGTCTTCGCTAATGAGCCATACAGCAGTATTTTTACCTGCGCAACCGTACTCAGCAAATTTTGCTGCTTTAAGGAAGCGGTAAATTGCTGGGCTGCCCGCCAGGGGCCTAAGGTGTGAGAGCTGGAAGGGCCAATCCCTATCTTAAAAATATCGAAAACGGAAATCTGTTCATTTGGCATATACAAATCTACAATTGTTTTATCATATAAAAATACCGGCATCATCGAACATAATTTGCGATCGGCAAAAGATGGCCGTATAGCCGATATCGTAGTGCAACGGAGCATTTTCGTTACTTAACCAACGCATAGATAAGAAGGGCTGCGGGGATTAAGAAAAAAAGAAAGATGATCAGACTGCAATAAAAAATCCGGATTATCCTGCTTCCTGCTTTAAATTCAGCTATTTTTTCTTCTAATCGACCTTCTTTATCCTGTCTGATAAAGATAAAAAGATACGCAATGGGTATTATCGAGACGAGCTGTGCCAGAAAGGGATGGCCTGTTAGCCTAAAAACCCATAGAAACAGGATCACGGCTATGCAGCTTAGTATAGCTCTGAGTATCCTGTATCCCGACAAGGAAAAATACCTGCGAAATAAAAAGCGCTGAATGACAGCCGCAGCGGAAAGCACATTATAAAAAACGTTATTGATTATGTTCATAACACTACTTTCCCCGGATTTGTTTTTCTGACACGTGACGGATTTCAAATATAAAGGCTAATTTTATAATTTCATGGTTAAATTTAAACGAAGGTTATTTATTAACAAATGAAAAAAGCACTTATAATTTTGTTCTTCGGTTTACCGGGCATTTTTGTTTTCGCTCAAAAGTATACTGCCCCAGCCGATCCGCAGGTGGCGGCTAATTTATCGAAATGGAACGATAAGAAATTCGGCCTTTTTATGCACTGGGGCATTTACAGCATCCCGGGTATTGTCGAGTCATGGAGCATTAACTCGGAAGATGCTTCATGGATCCCGCGCGACAGCACCTTGCATTATGACGATTATAAGCGCTGGTATTTCAATCTCAGCCGGTCATTTAACCCGGTACATTTTGATCCTGAAAAATGGGCTTCCATCGCGCAGAGAGCCGGCATGCAGTATGTGGTATTTACCACCAAGCACCATGATGGTTTTGCGATGTTCGATACCCGGCAGTCGGAGTATAAGGTTACGTCCCCGGATGTGCCTTTCTCGCGTGATGCAAGAGCTAATATTGCCAAAGAAGTGTTTAGCGCCTTCCGGAATAAAGGTTTTATGATCGGCGCTTATTTTTCAAAACCCGACTGGCATAGTGAATATTACTGGTGGCCCCGGTATGCCACACCAAGCCGCTATAACAATTATGATATCCGGCTGCATCCCTGGCGTTGGGAAAAGTTTAAAACCTATACCTATAAGCAGATCGGGGAACTGATGAGTGATTACGGGAAAATCGATATTCTCTGGCTCGACGGGGGATGGGTGCGGCCAAAGACAAGTATTAATGAAGAGGTCTTATCCTGGGGAATGCCTATCCCCGATTGGGATCAGGATATTGATATGCCCCGTATTGCACAGATGGCAAGAGCAAAACAGCCGGGTTTGATTATGGTAGACCGTACGGTACACGGCGAATATGAGAATTACCGCACACCTGAACAAAAAGTGCCCGACAAACCACTTGATTATCCCTGGGAAACCTGTATGACCATGGGCGATGCCTGGGGTTATATACCTGATGACAGATATAAAAGCACAGGCACATTAATACATCTGCTGATTGATATTGTAGCCAAAGGGGGTAATTTCCTGTTAGATGTAGGGCCAAAGCCGGATGGTACGTTCCCGGACGAGGTGATACAACGTTTAACAGAGATTGGTGCGTGGATGGAGATCAACAGGGAGGCAATTTATGCAACACAGCCTGTTGCACCTTATAAATCCGGACAAACCTGTTTTACGCAAAAAAAAGATGGTCAGGTGTATGCGCTGCATCTGCTGGAAGAAAGTGGGACTATGCCGCTGACGATCACTATTCCGGCTGTTCCGAAGCCGCCACCTCGTAAGATCAGCCTGTTAGGCTGTAAAGGGCCTGTTAAATGGAAGTCTGTAGGAACTGGTGTTCAGATTACCGTTCCGAAGGCCGCTGCATCGTTAAAGCATGCGCTGGTGTTTGTCCTTTAAAAATCAAACTCGATAATGCTTTCATCCTGCAGCATCGATTCTACAAAGTGGTGGTGATTGGCCGGGCTGCCGATCGCATCCCATGAGCCGACAATAATACCATTCGCCAGCTGGTGTTTACCCCGGTTGGGTTTTAACTTATGTTGCTTAAAGATAAGCTCATAACTATCGAGATCCTGGTTCTGGTATTTTTTTACGATCCGGTAACTGCGTTTGGTGTACCGTCGTTCGGCAATATTCTCAATATACGGGAAGATCAGAAGCGAGAATAACACGACCACCGTAACACCAATAGCCTGGATAAAATAGCCTGAACCTACGGCCATACCTATAGCCGCTACGATCCAGATTACACAGGCAGTAGTTAATCCTTTTACACGGTTTTCTTCTTTAAAGATGACACCGGCACCTAAAAAACCAATACCGGTGACGATGTTCGATGCAATACGGTCATGGCTGTTATCCCCGATTTTTATGGAGAGGACGGTGAAAAGTGCCGATCCTAATCCAATCATGATCATGGTTTTTAAACCGGCTGATTTGGAACGGTATTCGCGCTCGGCACCAATAATGCCACAGAGTAGAATGGTCAGTAAAAATTTATTTACTTCAACCATGGAAAGAAACTCGTTCCGGTCGCCTAAAAATTCCCACATAGCCGCTAAATTAAGAGATGCAAGATACTAAAATTAAACAAAAAATCCCGCTGAGCGTACGCTCAGCGGGATAATCTATTTTGGGTCGTCTGTCAGACTAAGCTTGTCGGAGCCTACATCATGCCACCCATGCCACCGCCGCCCATTGGAGGATGTGCGTGTGCACCGGCACCTGCTTCTTCAGGTTCATCGGCTAAGACCACTTCGGTAGTTAATAACATCGCGGCAATTGAGGCAGCGTTTTCTAAAGCTACGCGGCTTACTTTTGTCGGATCAATTACACCGGCACCGATCAGGTTCTCATATACGTCTGTGCGTGCGTTGTAACCAAAATCAGCCTGGCCTTCTTTTACTTTCTGCACCACAATCGAACCTTCGATACCCGCGTTATCGCAGATCTGGCGCAGAGGCTCTTCGATCGCACGTTTCACGATAGCGATACCGGTTGTTTCGTCATCATTTTCGCCTTTCAGATCCGCTAAAGCCGCTACGGCACGGATAAAGGCTACACCGCCACCGGCAACGATACCTTCTTCAACGGCTGCTCTGGTTGCATGTAAAGCATCATCCACACGGTCTTTTTTCTCTTTCATCTCCACTTCGCTGGCTGCACCTACGTAAAGTACGGCTACACCGCCGGAAAGCTTCGCTAAACGCTCCTGTAATTTTTCTTTATCGTAATCAGAAGTGGTGGTTTCAATCTGTGCTTTGATCTGGCCTACACGGGCTTTAATATCTTCTGTCTTACCTGAGCCGTTAATGACGGTAGTATTATCTTTATCAACAACTACTTTTTCGGCTGTTCCCAGGTAGGAAAGGTCAGCATTTTCTAATTTATATCCTCTTTCTTCCGAGATGACGGTACCACCGGTTAAGATGGCGATATCTTCTAACATGGCTTTTCTTCTGTCGCCAAAGCCCGGTGCTTTCACTGCAGCTACTTTTAATGAACCGCGGATCTTGTTCACGACTAAGGTTGCTAAGGCTTCGCCGTCTAAATCTTCAGCAATGATTAAAAGTGGTTTACCCGTCTGAACCGTTTTTTCCAGTACCGGCAGCAATTCTTTCATGTTGCTGATCTTTTTGTCGTAAATTAAGATGAAAGGCGCATCTAATTCAGCCTCCATTTTATCGGCATTGGTCACGAAATAAGGGGATAAGTACCCTCTGTCGAATTGCATACCTTCAACGGTTTTTACTTCGGTTTCAGTACCCTTTGCTTCTTCTACGGTAATGACACCGTCTTTACCTACCTTTTGCATCGCCTCAGCAATTAACGAGCCGATCACTTCGTCGTTATTGGCTGAAATGGCGGCCACCTGCTTGATTTTGTTGTTATCTTCACCAACGGTTTGCGACTGTTCTTTTAAGTTCGTAACTACGGCAGCAACCGCTTTGTCGATACCCCGTTTTAAGTCCATCGGGTTAGCGCCGGCAGCAACGTTTTTAATCCCTGCCGTTACGATGGCCTGAGCTAAAACAGTCGCTGTTGTAGTACCATCACCGGCAATATCAGCCGTTTTTGAAGCCACTTCTTTCACCATTTGTGCACCCATGTTCTCGATCGGATCTTTTAAATCGATCTCTTTTGCCACACTCACACCGTCTTTTGTGATGGTGGGTGAACCGAATTTTTTATCGATAATTACATTACGGCCTTTCGGACCTAAAGTTACTTTTACTGCATTTGCAAGAATATCAACACCTCTTTTTAGGGCATCTCTTGCTTCGACGTTATATTTTACCTGTTTTGCCATTTTTTTTAAGATTTGAGACTTGAGATTTAAGATTTGAGACCTATGCCTTACACCTTAACCTCACACCTTTTAACTTTTAACTTTGTATTTTTAACTTGTATTATCCGATTACCGCGTAAATGTCGCTTTCCCGCATAATTAAATATTCTTTTCCTTCGTGTGTAATTTCGGTACCGCCATATTTGCCATACAATACTACATCACCAACTTTTACGGTCATTGGTTCGTCTTTTTTACCGGTACCTACGGCCACTACAGTTCCCTGTTGTGGTTTTTCTTTAGCGGTATCAGGGATATAGATTCCCGATGCAGTTTTTTCTTCGGCAGGAGCAGCTTCCACTACGATCCTGTCGCCAATTGGTTTTAAATTTAAAGCCATAACTCGATTACTATTTATTGGTTTTTAAATGTTTAATATTAATGATTGGTCTTCATCAGTTTTTGTGCCAATTGATAACAGGCTTGCCAAATTTACACGCACTGTCAGTTAATCCATTGTCCGGCAAAAAATGTGTGTCAGTCTGGCAGGCCGGCAGGAGTAGCCGTTCAGCGATCAGCGTAGCGCTTAGTACCTGGCTCTTTAATATCTTCCAGCCTTCTTTTTTCTGCCTTATTTGTAGATCTTTTTGTCATAAACAATCATAATAAAACCTAAGTCGATCACGTTAGGTTCTGGTTTTCGAACCAATTTTAATATCGATTCAGACACATTGGAAAGGTCAACCATTGCGGGCTTATATGTAGAGTCGTGAACGATTAAACAAAATTTAAAAATGAATGCTTTTTGAACATCATTATCCATTAACGAACTGAAATCTATTTTTTTAAGGGCTTCACTGCCTGTGAAAACAGATAAGAATTCAGGGCTGCTAAGCGTAACGGCGACTTCTTGTTTTTCGATTGTTCTCTTTACTTTGATAAGTATATCGCCTGTATAAAGTGCTGTAGAGTCTTTCAGCTTTTCTGAAGGAAAATTATCCCCCATAAGTTGATAAACAATTCTGCTTACTGAGTCGATCTTTTTTTTGTTTTGGCCGAATACTACGTTAAAGCAAAGCAAAAAAGAGATCATCAGCCCTGTTTTTTTATTTACATGTACCATTTCCTGTACCTCCTTGGTTAAGTGTATAATTTGTTGCTATGACCTGCAAATCATCTTTTGAGATGATGGTAGCATTAGGCCCACTTCCTATGGTAAAATTATTTGCATTTTTAAAGGCATCAGCATCCGCTACAGTATTCCATGCGAGTGCTGTAGCGTCTGTAAGACTTAATCCAAAAAGTCCGGTGAGGAAGTTCGCTATTGGGTTTATATAATTTGTTGCCATATCCTGATGATCTTTACCGTCAAATTCTTCAGCTTTTGATGTGCTTTTCCGAAAATATGCATGGACTATTTCATGAATTAGTATTACGGCAACATGTTCCTTCGTCGATTCAAGCAATAAGGACCTGCTTAAAGTGATATTTGTCATAAAATTAGTTGTTAACCCGTTTTGTGGGTCTTTCGTCCATGATGTGTTGGAAGTTTGACCAGCACTACCATTTGGATTTTCCGATGCATCATAAATTTTAACCTTAACAGTTGTATTACTATCTAAAGCTGAAATTATATTTGCTATCTCTCCAACCATATTATTATCCAAAACAAGTTTTGCAATTTTAAATAAACATGTATCCGTAACATTGTTTATAATCTCCGGACATTCGGTAATCCCGGTTGTTCCCCCAATGCAGCCACAATCAGCCATGTAAGCCGTTCCGTTTAGTACACCCGCGCAATCATAAGTTCCAGGCCCGTCATTGCCCCCATCACCTCCGCCAATGGGTTCATCAGGATATTCAGGATCAACCTCAATCTCCGAAGGATGAAATGAGAAGGGATAGGGGACAAGATCATATAAACCACCTATTATAATCATCATATAAAATTCTGGGTAGGTTTCACCTGAAACGACATTCTCGGGAAGATCACAATCGCATGTTGCCGGGTTATACAAGGTTCCTAATGTACACTGGTATATCAGCACCATCGAAAAGCTAGGCCCATACATCTGTTTAATAAGCGTAATAACCTCACTTTGATATATCATAGTTTTATTCAAACCTGAGGAGAGCCCCTTATTTCCGTTACCTTTTTTAGACAGCATTGCTATATCCTGTCCGGAAAGATTTATTTTTGTTTTTCCTTCTCCGGCCAGCGTATAGCGCAAGGGATAATATTTCCCTTTAAAGTTCATAAATTGCATAATGCTCACTTCGTTTTGTCCTTTATTATTTTTAATATAAAGTTCAAAAACGGTCCTGGTTTTTGAAGCAGGTATTCGTTTGCCATATTTTGGTTTAAAATTGTTGAAATCCAAATACATAGGCACCCGTATGTTGCCCGCACTATCTGTAATGGCTTTCTCCCAAATGATTTGGAAGCCCATTTTCTTAACAAAGGCATCCGGCCCCTGCTGTTGGATAAGGGATTCGACATGAGCTTTTGCCTTTAAAATGTTTTGGTCAGCCGTTAACCTCGACTGGTTCTGAATATCAGGATCGCGTTTACAGGAGTTGATCAATAAAGCAGTGCCTACAAACAAGATGTAAGACAGCCATAGCATCGTTAATTTTTTCATGAGCATGAAATGTTAATTTATAAAGTCCAAATGAAGATTGGCAGAATGTTTACCTGAAAGAATCCAATCGGATAATCTTTTGATATTATAGAACTAATTTATGGAATTTTTTAGCAGTTTATAATTTAAGTCATAGTTTTAATCCTTGTCCTTTTTTAGGCTTATTTCGACGAACTCAATCTGCCAGGTTAAAGGTATAAAAAAAGCACCTCCAATAATGAAAGTGCTTTTTCTATAAAACAATGCTTTTATTATTTCTTAGTACTATCGCCAGCTTTGGCCGGTGTTGCTGCCGGGCTGGTTGCATTTCCGCCGATAGGTGACGGCGTAGCTGTTTTGTTGATATGCTCGTCAATCTTTGAAGCAGGTCCGCTATTGCCGCCTCCGGATTTTGTCATAGCCGTTACGGCCAGGGAAAGCACAACGATCAGGGTTAACAGTACCCAGGTTCCTTTTTCCAGTACATCACCGGTACGCTGCACACCAAACATGTTACTGCCTGAACCGCCGGTGGCCAGACCGCCCCCTTTAGGATTTTGTATTAACACAAATAAACCCAGGATAATACAAAGGATAATTAATAAAATGATTAAAAAAGTTATCATGCTCTATGCTATTGTTAAATTTTCTTTTCTAAAGACTGAATAAGGTCGGCAAAGTAACGGCTTTTTTCTGGAAATTTCAAACTTAATTTTTGATAAGTGTCTATTGCCTTGTGATAAAGCATCTGCTCAATGTAAATGGACGCTAACGTTTCGGATACCAGATCATAATGATCTTCGGCACTTTTTTTGGCTTTATTCTCGGTATTGATCTGCTCCGCTTTAGGCGCTTTGATCTGCGGTTCATTTTTAATGAAGTTGTCAATAATAGCGCTATCCCTCATTTTAGGCTGCGGCGAAACCTGTTCTTTTTGCATATTCTCCTTCAGGTCGAATGGTGTCTGAAGATGAAAAATATGCTCAATATACTGCTGTTGTAATTCGCCGGTTTGCGGTTGAACCTGTTTCTTTTCGCTTACATAAGGCTGAAAGATCTGCTCATGCTCTTTTCGGGTCTTTGCCAGCCACCATAAAAACGTATAGGGAAGCTTGTCGTCGTCATATTTGCTTACTCTGCTTTGCGCTTCTGCTTCGAGATTATATTCTTCCGGCTGCCATACGGCTACATTTTCCTCCTTTAACTCAGGAGCGGCCGGTTCGGTATGAAAGTCTTTTTCGAAGGCAAAGAAATCAGACGAGTCGCGGAAAGCATCCGTATCGATTTCATTGATCTCCTCAAAAATCTCGTCTGTCGCCACAGGATCCTCCATCACAGCATCCGTTTTAAATACGGCTGTTTCCACTTCGGCGATTTCCTCAAAAGTTTCCTGCTCATCCGTGACAGCGGGGGTGTGCTGTTCCGGAGTTACGGTTTCGGTTTCGGAGGCTCCACTGTGGAAAGATATAAGTGTATGAAGCGTTTCAGGCCGGGTCATAACGGCATGTACAATCGATCCGCCATTATAAAGGCTGGCTTTTGCCAGGAGGCGGTCATGATCGGGCAGCTGTTGCCCGGCTTTGGCCAGCAGCAGATGCAGCGGTTTGAAATAAGGATAGCGTGCGGCCAGGTCGGTCAGCATACTGCAATGGGCCTCCGAAACCGTAGCGGGTTTCTGAAGCAGTTCTGTCAGTTGTTGAATAGGAGTGTTTGGCTGCATTTTCTGCTAAGTTAATCATTGGCGGCAAAAATCCCTACCATTGCGCAAAAGCACGGTTAAAAATATTTTCCGTAAGCTGGTCAATTACTTTTTGGTTGATACTTTTCTGAATATTGGCCAGCTGTTGTCCGGCTAATGAAAAATCGGTATATGCGCTGAAGGTCTGCTCAAAGCCTTCCTTTTCATGGCCTTTTACCTGGTTCACATATTTTACCTGTACGGAAATGGTTAAACGGTTGGCGCCGGCCGTAGGACGGTTGTTATCCTGAATGGAGATCGGTTTGATGTCATACTCTGTAATACGTCCTTCAAAACGTCCCTGCGGATTATTATCCGAAATATTTAATTTACTTTGGGTCCGGATACGCTCCTTAAACGCTTCCGTGAAATCCTGGCTTAACCTGGGGTCTACAAAAACGGCGTTGTTCTCAAAGTATTTCACGGCAACGGTCTTCATTTCGGCGGGGATGGAAGCTCCGTTGAATTTATAACTGCAACTGCTGATTAAAAAGACGCTTAATAAGATTAATATTTTTTTCATTGCTGACATTGCTGATGATTTAGATATTTCTTTTTAACTCAAATTAAGTTCTTTTATTTTGCGATATAATGTACGCTCGGAGATCCCTAATTCCTGTGCAGCAAATTTTCGTTTACCTTTGTGCTTTTTTAAGGCCTTCTTGATCAGATCTGATTCTTTGTCGATCAGCGAAAGTGATTCTTCTATCTCCTCTGCATCATGGGCAAAATTGTATTCGGCCGGGTGGCTTACTGAGGGATGTTTGATCGTTAAACCCGGTTCATGCACATGTGCCGGAAGATCGGTATCCTGGTAAAGCTGATTAATGAACTGCGGATTATCGGCCAGGATATGTGCAGTGTTGCCTCCATTCTGAATAATCTCGGCCACTAATTTTTTCAGCTCCATCATATCCTTTTTCATATCGAAAAGCACTTTATATAAGATGTCACGTTCCGAGAAATCTTCCTTGCTGCTGCTGTTGATGGCCATTGGCAGATTATGGCTGGCTTCATTTGGGATATAATTCAACAGTGCCTGGGCACTTACATTCCGGTCTTTTTCCAATACACAGATCTGTTCGGCAATATTTTTCAGCTGCCGTACATTCCCCGGCCAGCTGTAATTGCTTAAAAGTTGAATGGCTTCGAGCTCTAACTGGATGCCCGGGCTACGGTATTTTGCACTAAAATCGGCCGAAAACTTGCGAAAAAGCAGGTAGATATCTTCTTTACGTTCACTTAAAGACGGGATACGCAGCGGCACCGTATTTAAGCGGTAGTACAGGTCTTCTCTGAACTTTCCCGATTTTACACGATCGTACACATCCACATTGGTAGCCGCAATGATACGTACATCTGTTTTCTGCACTTTTGAAGAGCCTACACGTAAATATTCGCCGCTTTCCAGTACCCTGAGCAGGCGTGCCTGCGTGCCCAAAGGCAGTTCGGCAACCTCATCCAGGAAGATGGTGCCTCCGTTGGCGACTTCAAAGTAGCCCTTCCGGGCCTCATGGGCACCGGTAAAAGAGCCTTTTTCATGCCCGAAAAGTTCCGAATCGATCGTTCCTTCGGGAATAGCGCCACAGTTCACGGCAATGAATGTGCCATGCTTGCGGGCACTGAGCTGATGGATGATTTTTGAAAAGACTTCCTTTCCGCTACCGCTTTCGCCGGTGATCAATACCGACATATCTGTAGGCGCTACCTGCCGGGCGGTATCAATGGCCCGGTTAAGCAGCGGTGAGTTTCCAATAATACCAAACCTGTTCTTTATATCCTGAATGTCCATTTTTGTTTCGGTTACGGGTTGTGTGTTGCCTGTTACGGATTTTTATATCACCTTTCCAATTAGAGTAGCTGTGGTACAGCGCTCGACAAGAACATCAGCATATTCACCCGGTTTAACGGAATCGGTCACCGGGAATACCACCATGACATTTTCATCATTCCGTCCGCGATACTCCTTATCTGATTTCTTAGAGAAACCTTCAATCAGTACCCGGGTCGTTTTGCCCACAAAATCTTTAATATAATGATGCGAGCATTCCTGCTGTTTGCTGATCACCTCATTGAGGCGGCGCAATTTTACCGCTTCAGGCACATCATCGGTGTAACGGCGTGCCGCCAGCGTACCCGGCCGCTCAGAATAGGCGAACTGGTAAGCAAAGCTGTATCCGGCATAATCCATCATACTTAATGTATCCTGGTGTTCTTCTTCGGTTTCTGTACAAAAACCGGTGATGATATCGGTCGAAATGGCACAGCCCGGTAAGATGCGTTTAATGGCATCTACCCGGTTGATATACCATTCCCGGTCATATGTCCTGTTCATGAGTTTTAAGATCCGGCTGTTGCCGCTCTGCACAGGCAGGTGGATGTAATTGCAGATGTTCTCATATCTGGCCATGGTATAAAGCACTTCATCGGTAATATCTTTGGGGTGTGACGTCGAAAAACGAACCCTTAATTCAGGGCTTATCTCAGCCACCATAGCCAGTAACCGGGCAAAGTTAACGGCGCCGTCAACGGCTGTCTCGTGGGCATCGCCACGTTTTTCAGGCAGGTCTTTCTTATGGACCAGCGCTTCCAGCAGGGCGTCGCCGGTAAGGGTGTTCATTTCGTCCTGCGCATCGAGGCTCCTGCTTTTTACTTCGCTGCCATCCTTCCAGAGGTATGAATCGACATTCTGGCCTAACAACGTCACCTCACGATACCCCTCGTTAAAGAGCTGGCGGGCTTCATTCACGATTGAAAAGGGATCACGGCTCCGTTCGCGGCCCCGGGTAAAAGGAACCACACAGAACGAACACATGTTATCACAACCCCGCATAATGGAAATAAAGGCGCTGATACCATTTCCGGTTAAACGAACCGGGCTGATATCGGCATAGGTTTCCTCACGCGAAAGAATAACATTTACCGCTTTATGGCCTTCTTCTACCTGGCCGATAAGACCGGGCAGATCACGATAAGCATCCGGACCTACCACCACGTCGACCAGCTTCTCCTCTTCGAGGAATTTTGATTTCAGTCTTTCAGCCATACAGCCCAGCACGCCTACAATCAGCTTCGGGTTTCGCTTTTTCTCGACCCCGAATTGCGAAAGCCGGTTGCGCACCCTTTGTTCGGCATTTTCACGGATCGAACAGGTATTAATAAAGATCACATCCGCCTGTTGATAGTTGGAGGTGGTTTCAAAACCCGTATCGGCTAAGATAGAGGCCACGATCTCACTATCGGCAAAATTCATCTGGCAGCCATAACTTTCGATATAGAGTTTACGCCCATCACTTTTTTGAGCGGACTGGATCATGAGTGCCTCTCCCTGGCGCGCTTCATCATGTGTTTTATCGGCAAGTTGCAAATCGATCATGTTTGTACTGTAATTAGAACCCCAAAAGTAGTAATTATATTCAATAAATGACAAATTGTCAGCATTAAAATCGTTCTTCCTTACAATTTTCAAACAAAATTCCGAATGAATTGTCTTATAAAAATACGACCTGTATGACAATTCGAAAAAAACGTTCTACGATCCTGAAATGGGTGGCAGGCGTGCTGCTGTCCCTTCTGCTTATCCTGTGCGCTGCTGCGGTTTATCTGGGCAGCCGGTGGAAACCCCTGCTTCGTGAAAAAATTACGGAAAGCGTTCATACGGCTTCCGGCGGCCTTTACCGGATCGAATTTAAGGATCTGCATGTAAACCTGTTCACCGGAAGTGTGACGTTCGACAGTTTGAAGCTCTTGCCGGATACGGCCGTGTTTTATCAGCTGAAAGCCAAACGAAAAGCACCCAGCCATCTTTTTACCATACGGATGGCTAATCTGAAGCTCAGCCGTATCCAGGTGCTGACCACCTATTTCCAAAAAAAGCTCTATATCCGGACCATTGTACTCAATAAGCCCTCGATCGATATGGTGTATCACAAGGTGATCCGGCAGGCCGATACGCTCAGGGAGGAACGAACCCTGTATGAGCAGCTTTCAAAAACGCTGAAATCGGTTCAGGTTGGTCATATCCAAATGGCCGATGCCGATTTTGATTATTATAACGGGAAGAAAAAACAGAATGCCGTAAAGCACTTAACGGTGAATATACGGGATATCCTGATCGATTCACTTTCGCAATACGATAGTACCCGTGTATTATATGCGAAGAATATCGGGTTTGAGTTAAATGGTTACCGATCGGTAACGAAAGACAAGATGTATCGTATGACCATCGATTCGCTGAGCGGATCGGTCAACAGCCATACGTTAAAAATCCGGAACCTGAAGCTTACGCCTTTATACCCTGATCTGACGTTTAGCCGGAAGTATACCATACAGAAAGACCGTTATGACCTGTCGTTCCCGGCTATTGATATGACAGGTGTCGATTTCGTCCGGCTGAACAATGAAGGTACTGTTTATGCCCGCCGGCTCAGTATAGACGGTGCTGCCGTGGCCGTTTTCCTGAACCGGGAACTTCCGCCCCCGTCAATGGATAAGGGGCGCAATTACCCGCATAATGCGCTGAAAAGATTGCCCTTTCCCGCAATTGTAGATACGGTAAGCCTGAAAGGTGTAAACGTAGCCTATACGGAATTTCATGAGCAAACGAAAGAAAGAGGGACTTTGAGGCTGGAAAACCTGGAGGGGGACATTCTGAATGTGACGAACGACAGTTTAAGGCTGACCCAAAATCACTACACCAGGGCTGATCTGAAGACCTCGATTATGGGTGCTGCGCGGTTAAATATCACCATAAATTTTAACCTCACCCAGGCGGCAGCACCTTTTCACTATAAGGGCTCGGTACAGCCGTTCAGCATGACGGTGCTTAACCCTTTATCCAAACCGCTTGGCCAGATCGCCATTGAGAGCGGGCGGGTTAATCATGTGGACTTCGATATACAGGCCAATGAACGGCGTTCGGAGGGCATCGTCCACTTTACCTATTCTGATCTGAAAGTTAACCTGCTGAAAAAAGAGGAGGGTGGTAAGACGACTGAAAAGGGTGTGCTGTCGTTCCTGGCCAATACGCTTTTAGTGAAAAATGATAATCCCGAAAAAGGAAAAGAGGCGCGTGTGGCACATGTACAGTTCAGCCGGGTACCGCAGGCCTCTTTCTTTAACCTGATGTGGAAAAGCATTTTTTCGGGCATCCGTGAAATTGCCGGTATAGGTATTGTACCGATGAAAAATCCGCCTCCGCCAAAGAAGAAGTAAAACCAGCTGTAAAGTGATATCCATTTAACCGTTCGATTTCTGTAAAGCCAAAGCCTTATAAGACAGGCTTCGACAGGCCCAGCCTGACATGCCGGGTTGTACGATGTAAAGGCCATCCGCTTAAGAGAGCAGGTAAAGCGTAATCAGCAACGGTTTCCAGAAAACTTTATTCTCCGCTTTTCCTCATAAAAACTGTATCTTGCTTTTGCAATGGAACAACCGCGTACGATGGAAAAAAGGAAACGGAAAATTCGATTTCTGAAATGGTTTTCAGGGATTTTTCTGCTCGTGGCCCTCTTGCTGGCGGCCGCTTCCTGGATGATCAGCATTAAATTACGGCCGTATATCCGGCAGGAGATCACAGCCCTCGTGCATAAATCGACTTCGGGCCTGTATCATATTGAATTCAGTTCTTTTCATACCAATTTTATCACCGGAACAGCGGTCATTAACGATGTGAAGATCTACCCTGATACGGTGGTTTTCAAACAGCTGATCGCCGAAAAAAAAGCGCCCAACAATTTGTATCATATCGCCCTGAAGCAACTCTCGGTAAGGCATTTTCACCCCCTGATGATGTACTTCAGGAAAAAAGCGAAAATAAACCAGCTGCTGTTCGATAAGCCGCAGGTAACCATGGTGAACCGGCATTTTGACTTTAATGACGACCGTCCGCCCCGTCCGCGGAAATCACCTTACGATTATATCTCAAAATTATTCAGCGCATTGCATATTGAAACGATAGACTTTAAGCATGTCAATTTTAAATATATAAACAATAACGGGCCTGTACCAGATATCGACTCCGTCGCCAACCTGAATGTGACCTTCAAAGACTGGTTAATTGATGCCCGGTCGGCCGCCGATACCTCTCGTCTGTATTTGTTGAAGGCCATTGAAATTGATCTGAGCAATTACCGCTATGCCACGCCGGATAGTATGTATTTCATTCAGCTTGACCAGCTTACCTTTCAGAGCTCAACGGGGAAATTAAATATTAAACAGCTCGGCCTGCAACCCCGGTATAGTGAAGCTGATTTTGCGCGGGTAAATGGCTATGCCCGCGACCGTTTTACCTTAAAGCTTAACAATCTCGAATGGCAGGGAATAGATTTACCGGCCTACGTACAAAAGCAGGAATTGATGGCGCGGAAAATGACGGTTTCCGACGGGCAGCTTGCCGTTTATAATGATAACCGCTTTCCAAAGCGAAGCGTTAACCGTACCGGTCGTTTCCCTCATCAACTGCTGCAGCAGCTGCGTGCCCGTTTAAGTGTGGATACGATCAACCTGCATGATATTGATATCCGCTATTCCGAGTTTGATGCCGAAAGCAGGCAAACCGGAACCATCACTTTTGAAAAGACAGGCGGCATTATCCGGAATGTGACCAATATCCCTAAAAAGAAAGTACAGAATCCATTGATCACTGCCGATTTAGAGAGTTATGTTATGGGACAGGGGAAACTAAAGGTAGCTTTCACTTTCGATCTGCACTCGCCCAAAGGTGCGTTTAATTATACCGGCGAACTTACTCATCTCGACGGACGGACCTTAAACCGGATCACCAAACCGCTCGGCATGGTACAGGTAAACCGGGGCGATATCAAATCGTTCCTTTTTAACGTGAATGCTGATGAAGATGTGGCGAAAGGGAAAGTAGAATTCCGCTATCAGAACCTTTCCGTAGCGCTTATGAAAAAAGAATACGGTAAAGACCGGCTGGTGAGGCAGGGGTTGATCTCTTTCCTGGCCAATAACCTCGTGATCTATTCGGATAACCCGAGCGCCGATGGCCGGTTTACGGCAGCGCCGCTTCAATATAAACGGGAAACGACTGCTTCCTTTTTTAATTATATCTGGAAGACCCTGTTCCAGGGTGCAAAGTACAGTATCGGCGTAAGCCCGGTGAAAGAGCAGGAAATCAGGCTGCAGATCAGGCGCTTTGAACAAATGAAAGCCGAAAGGGAAGAACGGCGCTGGCGCAGACAGCAGCGTAAAAACCGTAACGACTAATGGGAGAGCAGCAAGCTATGGAAACGACAGCACAACAACCGGAACATCCGGCACCGGCTGCATTAGCCGCCGCATTTATTAATCAGACATCAAGACATGTGTTCCTGACCGGGAAAGCCGGAACCGGCAAAACTACCTTTTTAAAGAACCTGATGTCGCTTACCCATAAACGGGCGGTGATCGTGGCACCCACAGGGATTGCGGCCATTAATGCCGGCGGCGTAACCATTCATTCCCTTTTCCAGTTGCCGTTCGGGATGTTTATGCCGGTTGCGGCTCCGGCCGATCTGGCCACCGCTGCGGTGCACTACCACACGCCAAAATCGATATGGCGTCATCTGGGGATGAATGCCCGAAAGCGCCGGGTATTGCTGGATATGGAGCTGCTCGTGATCGACGAGGTGAGCATGTTGCGGGCCGACCTGCTGGATGCCGTTGACCTTGTGCTTCGCTATATCCGGAAAAATAACAGCGCGGCTTTCGGCGGTGTACAGGTATTGTTTATCGGCGACCTGCACCAGCTGCCGCCGGTCGTGAAGCCTGACGAATGGGCCATCCTGAGCACGGTATATAAAAGTATTTACTTTTTTGATGCCCAGGTGCTTCAGCAGCATCCGCCGGTATATATTGAGCTGGATAAGATCTACCGGCAGGCCGATGAACGTTTTATCCGCCTGCTGAATAACCTGCGTAACCATCAGCCGGATGCGGCCGACAGGGCTTTGCTTGAATGCTATTACCGTGCCGATTTTATACCTCCGCTGCATGAAAACTATATTACGCTCACTACACATAATCAGAAAGCAGAGCGGTTAAACCAAAGCCGGCTGGATGAGCTGCAGACCCGGGCGTATACTTTTACCGCTGACGTGGAAAAGGAATTTCCCGAATCGGCCTGGCCTGCTGAAAAGAGCCTGACCCTGAAAGCAGGCGCCCAGGTGATGTTCATTAAAAATGATCCCGGAGGTGAGCAGCGCTTCTTTAATGGCAAGCTGGCCACGGTAACGGCACTTGGCGAAAGCTATATCCGGGTAAAAACAGAAGGTTCTGCTGACGAGATCGTCGTAGAACGTTATACCTGGAAGAATGTGCGTTATACAACAAACCGGATCAGCAATGAGATCGAAGAAGAGGTGATCGGTACTTTTGAACAATATCCCCTTCGCCTGGCCTGGGCCATCACTGTACATAAAAGCCAGGGCCTGACCTTTGATAAGGCTGTAATTGACCTGGGTGATGCCTTTGCCCCGGGGCAGGCCTACGTGGCGCTTTCCCGCCTGCGGAGCCTCGACGGATTGATCTTAACCTCGCACCTGTCAGGCCGCGTGCTGATGCAGGATCCGCATGTAGGTTATTTTTCAAAGACCAAAGAACGGCAGGAGGATCCGGAATTGCTGATGCAAAAAGAACGGGATGCCTTTCTGCAAAACTATCTCCTGCAAAGCTTTGATTTCAAAGCCCTGGATAATTACCTGTTTGAGCATGTATTCAGCTATACGAAAGATGAAAAACGTTCGGTAAAGCAGCAGCACCTGTTATGGGCCAATGGATTGCAGCAGGGATTAATGGCTTTAAAAACCGATGCCGATAAGTTTATCCGCCAGCTGCAGCGGATGCTTGCCGGCGGAATCTCCGGAAATCTCGACACTTTAACAGAACGTGTAGGTGCAGCCGAACACTATTTTAACGAACGGATATCGGGTTTTAGCCACATGATCTTTGAGCAGGTCGAAAAGTTGAAAAGCGAAAAGAAAACCAAAGCCTACCTGGCTGAGCTGATGGACATGGAAGATATGTTTTATGAACAGTTTAAACGGATGCGTAAGGCCAGGGCGATGATAACCGCGCAGCAGTCGGGCAGGGAATTGACAAAGGAAGACCTCCGCGGCTTATTTGAGGAAGCGAAACGGGAAGAGCAGCTTCGAACAATCTGGCAGCAGCATCCGGATGAGCCGGTGGATGAAGATCATTTTATGCCTGTAAAACGGAAAAAAGTCTCCAAAGTACCGAAAGAAGATACATACGTTGTGACGATGCGGCTGATCAAAGAAGGCTTAAATCCTGAAGAGATCGCAAAGACAAGGAAAATGAGCCTCAGTACCATTGAGGGGCATATCGCCTGGTTCATTGCCCGGGATGAACTTGATCCGGCATTGTTTATAACGCCTGAAAAATTAAAAGCGATTCAGGAGGCTATTGCGGCGTTGAAATCGATAAGGCTCAATGCCTTACGGGAATACCTCGGTAAAGGCTATTCATTTAGCGAAATTAAGATCGGGGTGGCGGCTTCTAAACAATTTTGAAACTATTGCGCGGGGAAGTTGTTCCTTTCAGCAAATGGGGAATGCGATTTTAAATTACTATACGGGTACCAGTGGATTGGTGCTTCCCGTTCCGAATAAGCTTTTTTTTCCGGATGCCTTTAAAGACCGCAGCCGGATCAGCTATTATGCATCTTTAACAAATTCAATAGAGATCAACAGTTCTTTTTATAAAGTGCCAAGGCGCAGTACCGTTGAAAAGTGGCAGCAGGAAGTACCTGCGCATTTCAGATTTACCTTTAAGCTCTTCCGCGGGATCACTCATCAGAAAGATCTGCTTTATGATCCCGGCCTGATCCCCTCCTTTTTTGATGTACTTGCCGGCGTGGCCGATAAGCGTGGGGCCCTGCTTGTGCAATTGCCGGCCAGCATCCGGATGGCCCATTATGCCCGGCTGAAGGTCCTGCTCTGTGCCTTACGCGATCATGATCCCGGCAGGCATTGGAAGATAGCACTTGAAGTGCGCCACCCTTCCCTGTATGCCGGCGAGGTTTATGAACTGCTTGATGAGCTGAATATGGCGATGGTTATTCATGATAAAAAACGGGCGGAGGCCCCTTTACGGGAAAATAAGACTGATTTTATTTACCTCCGGCTTCATGGTCCTGATGGTCACTATGGCGGAAGTTACAGCGATGCCGTATTATACGAGTATGCCGGCTATATAAAAGAATGGATCGCCGGCGGAAAGACCGTATTTGTATATTTTAACAATACCCTGGGACAGGCCTTTGCAAATAGGCGCACATTACAGGAATACGTTTCGGAAAACTCCATATGACCGGTAAGCCCTATGAGTCTGCTAACCCCAATCCCCTTCAAAAACCTTTTCAGCAGGGCCGCCCAAGAAGATATGGGTAAAGGCCTGTCCGTCATAATCGAATTTGATATGGAGACGGCCGCCTAATACGTTGACGGGGGTTTCAATATGCCCGCTTTTATGCAGGTGTTTCGCCATGGCGAGCGCTACTGCAGTGGCACCGGTTCCGCAGGCATAAGTTTCATCTTCCACACCGCGCTCAAAGGTCCGCACAAAGAGATGATCACCCTGATCTTCCACAAAATTGACATTGATGCCGGCAGCTTTATAGGTGTCGTTGTTCCGGATGTTTTTCCCTGCGGTATACACATCCATGGTTTCCAGCGCGTTCACTTCCAGCACATAATGCGGCGACCCGGTATTTAAGACATAGGCATTTCCGTCTTTCGAAATCTGTTGCACATTGATCATCTGAAGGTCGACCCAGTTCCCCGCTGCTGAAATTTTGGCATAATGTTCCCCGTCGACTGCCAAAAAATGTGTCTCATTGTCAATGATGCCCAGATGTTTTGCAAAGGCCACGATACAACGCCCGCCATTGCCGCACATGCTGCCCACATTTCCATCGGCATTATAATAGACCATTTCAAAATCGAACGAAGGATGACTGAGGAGGAACATCAATCCGTCGGCACCAATGCCAAACCGGCGGTCGCAAAGCTGCTTTACCAGGCTGTTATCGATGTTTTTAAGGGTACTCATGCGGTGGTCGATCAGGATAAAATCGTTGCCCGCCCCCTGATATTTATAAAAATGGATGTTCATCATTTCTTCATTTTCTGATTGGAATATTTGTATAATGAAAACCGGAAAACGATTACGTTTTTGATTTAACATTTTTTAACATAAAATGGAATGTATTATACATACAAATATCGTTTATATGGTATTAAATTTGAATAACTCTTTTTGTAAAAAATAAAATAATATATAAAAATATGAAGAAAATAGGATTAATGGTGTTAGCTGCATTCCTTGGAGGTGCACTTGCAATTGGCGCTTATAAACTATTTGAGCGCAATGACGACAGACTTTCTTTAACCGATAAACAGAATTTGTTGTTTGCCAATAACCCGGTAAAAATATCTTCAGCAGGCGCTGTTGATTTTGTACAGGCAGCAGCAGCGGTATCGCCGGCAGTGGTGCATATTAAAACGACTTATGGTACCAATAACACTTCAGACCGGAACAGTATGAATGGCATTGAAGATTTCTTTGATTTCTTTGGTGGTCGTGGCCGACGCATGATGCCCCAGGCCGCTTCGGGATCGGGTGTGATCCTGACATCCGACGGGTATATTGCCACAAATAATCACGTTGTCGATAATGCCGATAAAATTGAAGTTGTTTTGTCGAATAAACGGAAAGTACCTGCTAAAGTGATCGGTAAAGATCCCAATACTGACTTAGCGTTAATTAAAGTGGATGTTGACGGACTGCCTTTTGTAAAAATGGGTAATTCGGATAATGTACAGATCGGTGAGTGGGTATTAGCTGTGGGTTTCCCCTTAGATCTGCAAACGACGGTAACCGCGGGTATTGTGAGTGCAAAAGCACGTGATATCGGTATTTTGAAAAGAGAATCACAGGGCTATACACAGGAAGAAATGATGGAAATGCAGCGTACAGGTGTACGGATTAAAAAACCAGCCAGTGCTGCCATCGAATCGTTTATCCAGACCGATGCAGCGATCAACCCCGGAAACAGCGGCGGTGCTTTAGTCAATGCGAATGGGGAGCTGATCGGCATTAATTCGGCCATTGCTTCACAAACCGGCCGGAATGAAGGTTACGGATTTGCCATCCCGGTAAACCTGGCCAAGAAGATCCTGGAAGATTTTAAACAGTACGGTGCCGTAAAACGGGGTTATATTGGCGTTAGCTTTACACCCCTGGACGCGGATGCCGCTGAGAACCTGAAAATTAAAGATATTAACGGTTTATATGTGAACGAAGTCGTGCCCAATGGTGGTGCCGCACAGGCCGGAATTAAAGAAGGCGACATCATTAAAAAAGTAGAGGGTAAAGAGATTTATGATTCGCCTGATCTGCAGGAAAAGATCGGCCGTTTGCGTCCGGGCGATAAAGTTAGCTTAACGGTGCAAAAAGCGGATGGTGCGTTGAAAAACGTAGTCGTTACACTTAAACCGGAAAGCGTCCTGGCCAGTTCTGCTAAACCTGCCCTAAAAACAGGCGCTACCGTAGCGAAACTGGGTGCAAGCTTTGAACCGGCTTCAGCCGCCGTGAAAAACAAATATGGCGTGAAAGATGGCGTAGTGGTCACCAGTGTTGAACCTGGTAAACTGTTTGATTATTTTGATGTGACCAAAGGGCTGCTGATCACAAAAGTGAATGGTAAACCGGTGAACAGCACTGATGATGTGGAAAAAGCACTGGAAACTTCTGCCAACGGAAAAACAACGATTTCGGGTGTAGGAGAGCATGGAACCTTTGCGTTTTCATTTAATTAAGCGCACATTTTAATTTTTTAAGGAAAAGGGACGGCATAGGCCGTCCCTTTTTTTGTTAACGAAACATACAACTTAACATTAACTTAACATTGTTGTTGTAGTTTTGTCGGGAATATCAACATAAACTCTATATGAATAGCATTTTCAGCTTCTTTACGCCAAAAGATAAAAAATTCCAACCGCTGTTTGAGCAGGCCGGAAGTAATGTCCGGGAAATTGCGGAAGCTTTATTGATCGTGGTGACGGCAACCGATCCTGAAAAAAGAAAAGAAGCCATTAAAGAAGTGGAGCGCCTGGAGCATGTAGGTGATGATCTGACACATTCCATATTCATTGAGTTAAGCAAGAACTTCATTACACCTTTTGACCGCGAGGATATTCATACACTGGCCAGTGCCATTGATGATATTGCCGATTATATTCATGCATCTGCCGGTAATATTGAGCTCTATCATGTTACCAATATCGGCGATCCGATGATCAAGCTGGCTGAATTACTGGTAGAGATGTGCAGCGATCTTGAAAAGGCGATTAAAGAATTGAGAAGCTTTAAAAATGTACGCGTCATTGCGGATGCCTGTGTGCGGATCAATAGTGCAGAGAACCAGGCAGATTATGTATGTAACCTGGCGATTGCCCGTTTATTTGAATTTGAGACCAACGCTATTGAGCTGATCAAACAAAAAGAAGTTTTACAAACCCTTGAAATTGCAACGGATAAATGTGAAGATGCAGCCAACGTATTGGAATCAATCCTGGTTAAAAACGCTTAAGCTATTCCTATGTCTTTAACCCTCCTCTTCGTCATTATCATTTTAGCGCTCGTTTTTGATTATATTAACGGTTTTCACGATGCAGCGAATGCGATCGCTACCATTGTGGCCACTAAAGTATTAACGCCATTCCAGGCGGTAGTCTGGGCAGCTTTCTTTAACTTTTTAGCTTATTGGGTGTTTGGGTTCGGCGTGGCCGATACGGTGGCGAAGACAGCCCATACCATGGAAATTAATTTAGTCGTGATCCTTGCCGGTGTTATTGCAGCTATTATCTGGAATTTGCTGACCTGGTGGTTCGGTATTCCTTCAAGCTCCTCACACACGCTCATTGGCGGTTTTGCGGGGGCGGCCATTGCCCATGCCGGCCTGAATGTGGTGAACTGGTATAAGGAAGGAAAAGTGGGCGAGATGCCTACCGGCGTACTGGTGATCATCGGTTTTATTGTATTAGCACCTTTTATCGGGGCCATTGTTTCCTATTTCATTTCAATCTGGTTACTGCATTCTTCAAAAAAGAGCATCTGGCCTAAAATCTTTACGATTTCGCTGATAATCGCTACCGTATGGTTTGTATGGGATCAGATGTTGTTCTATCACGAGATCGAGCATCCGCGCTTCGAATCACATTTTCTGAGCGTTATTTTAGAATCCCATAATATCAAATGGCTGCTGGTGGCTTTTATCATCCTGTTGATCAGTTTCTTTTGTCTAATCTTCAGCAGCCTGAACCAGACACAGTCAACCGCCTGGTTAAGAAAAATGCAGCTACTGTCGTCAGCATCGTTTAGTTTGGGACATGGCGGTAATGATTCGCAAAAGGTAATGGGTATTATTGCGGCAGCTGTAGTGGTTTATATTCATACCAGCGGTGTGCCGATGGAAAGCCTGCCCGAATGGCTGCATGTGGCCCTTCCTTCAAGAGGTGCCAACGGCGAAGAGATTGCCGGGCATATGCCCGCATGGATTCCCCTGGCCTGTTACAGCGCCATCGCCGTTGGTACATTGAGCGGCGGCTGGAAAATTGTGAAGACCATGGGTTCAAAGATCACCAAAGTGACCCCGTTTGAAGGGGTTACCTCCGAGACGGCAGGGGCCTTAACACTTTATTTTACCGAACACCTGAAGATCCCGGTCAGTACTACGCATACCATTACCGGCTCGATCATCGGTTCGGGCTTAACCAAAGGTATTTCGGCGGTAAAATGGGGCGTAACCATTAAGCTGATCTGGGCCTGGGTATTGACCATTCCGATCTCAGCCTTGTTAGCGGCGATCATTTATTACATCCTGTCGTTTTTTATCGGGTAAATACGTTCCCGCTCGCCATTTTCTATTCCAAAATATTATAATATTCCGGAATCATAAATATCTTTACTACGTATCAATAAAATGGATTATCAGATATTATTTCTGGGTTGTGTGGGTATATGCCTGTTTTGGTGGGCCGGTCATTTAGGTGCGCAAACCAGATTAGGTTTTTGGGGAACTATATTGCTGTCTACTTTAATAACACCTGTAACCGTCATTTGTCTCCTTCTTGTCGTTCTTTCATTAAGAAACTTCAGAAAGGCTTAAAATATCCTCATCGATATTTTAATGTAATTTTATCAGGGATAAGAGCTAACAAATGCTTGTCAGATCTTTATCTCGGCATAATACGTTTGTGCGGCATTATCTTTGTTTGCAGGCTCCCATTTCGGGCCTTTTTGCATAAGACTGATCGCTTCATCTCTTTCTTCGTCGGTTAAAGACTGCGGCATGCCTGGTGCAATACGGATGTTTACGGGCGTTCCGTTGGGTTGCAGTTCAAAAAGAAGCGGAACGATTTTTCCCCGCGGGATTTTATTCACCGCCAGCCTATTGTTTTCCAGCAGCCAGGTATCAAATTTTGCCTGTCCGCCAACCGGCACCGCACGGGGAAACGTTATCCCGCTTACCTTGGATTTGAGAAGGAGGGCTTCCGTTTTCAATTCCTTGCGTTCGGCTGCCACAATAGCTACTTCGTTCAGAATAGCCGATTCCGCTTTTAATTCGGGTTGCGTTGTTACGGTTGTCCTGACCGGTGATGCATTTTCTTTGGCTTTGATAGCATTATTTTTTTTAGGAACACCTGCATAGGAGTGTGCTTTCGCTTCTTCGATAACCTGATCTGTTTTTGTCTTTTCGATAGCAGGCCCGGTTGTTGCCTTTTCGACGACTGGTGTTTCTGCCTTTTCAGCAGGTAGTGGAACAGCTGGTTTTACCGTGGCGGCAGACTGTGTTTCCGGAGTTAAAGTGCGGCGATTATTCTCCCGCATCCAGAATAACAGGCTTACGGTAATAAAGAGTACGGCAGCTGTGGCGGCAATACTGAGCCGGTGGGAGGTGATGCGCCAGCGTTTTTGTTCGGCTGGTTTTTGTGCAATGCGTTCCTGTAATTGCTTTTGCAGGAGCGATAATGCCAGTGTCCGCTTCGGCGACCGGCTCAGCCCTTCAAGGGCCTGGGCCACAAAAGGATCTTCGAGCGAACGCCGCTCCACATCGTGCATGGCTTTTGCATCCAGCTTCCCGTCAAGGTAAGCCTCCAGTACATCTGTATCTAACCAATCGTTATAACTCACTGTTTTTCTCTATACAAATTTTTAAATTCCTTTTTCCGTTCTGGATATAACTTTTCACTTTCGAAAGCTCATACCCCGTCATCTCAGCCACTTCCTTATAGCACTTTTCCTGAAGATAAAATAAGTCTACACTTTTGCGTTGTTCTTCGGGAAGGCTTTCCATACATTTTTCCATAACGGTAAGCTGGCTTTCTTTGGCTTCGTCGATATCAAGATGCACAAAATCATCACTTTCCACAATGGTATCGTCTAAAGAAACCACATGATGTTTAGCCGATTTACGTAAGGCCATCAGGCAATGATTACGGGTGAGCACATGCAGCCAGCTTTTAAAGTTCTGTACCTGATGGATTTTAAGCTTTTGTACCAGCTCCTCGAAAATCTGCATCACTGCATCCTTACTTTGCTCTTCGTCTTTAAAATAAGTTAAACATACCCCGAAAACCAGTGCCATATAACGGTTATACAAGGTTCCCAAAACAGAAAGATCACCGCTTTGCCGGTAGACAGCAAGCAGGTCAGCATCGCTTTGCTCATTTTTTTTGCCAGTATGTTTAATAAACTTCAATGGGCTGTTGAAACAATTTTCAGGTCAAGTATAAAAAATAATTTGATGAATTTAAACAACTCCACACGGTTAATGGCACCGGATTTGCGTAATATTGCAGAAGAAAAGTAAACGCAATCTTTCGCATATGATACGAATGAAGAAAATATATGCCGGTTTATGTATCGCGATACTCCCTGTTTTCAGCGGATGTGATGTACAAAGCCAGCAGCGCATAGGGGGCATTTTGAGCCAGATCCCGACTGGCAGTACGCCAACCACTTTCGAGATCAGTGCCGGCCTTAAAGAAGCGCTGGAGCTGGGAACATCGCACGGAGCGGATCTGCTCTCGGCGAAAGACGGGTTCCTGGGCAATCTGGCCATTAAGATCTTGTTTCCGCCAGAAGCCCAAAAGGTAGAACAGACCCTCAGAAGTGTAGGCCTGGGCAGTCTGGCCGATAATGTGATCCTAAGTCTGAACCGGGCGGCTGAAGATGCCGCCAAAGAAGCAAAACCCATTTTTATAGCGGCCATAAAAGAAATGACCCTAACCGATGCCACGAATATCTTATTGGGACAAAAAGATGCCGCAACCGCTTATTTTAAACGGGTAACCACGAACCAGCTTTTGGCGAAATTTGAACCGGTGATCACGGCCAGTTTAAACAAAGTAGGCGCTACCCGCTATTGGAGTGATGCGGCTGCGGCATATAATAAAATTCCGCTCGTGAAGCCGGTAAACACGAATTTGTCAAACTATGTAGCGCAAAAGGCGATCGACGGCATGTTTTACCAGGTGGCTCAGGAAGAATTGAAAATCAGGGACAACATCAGTGCCCGTACCTCAACCTTGTTGCAGAAAGTTTTCGGTTACGCCGATTCGAAGAAGTAAATACCTGGTTCCTGGTTCGTTCCCTGTCCGATCGTTGAACGATCTCCGGACTTAACACCCGTGCATCAGCCGTGCATGAAGTGTGCATCAGCCGTGCATCGGCTCTGTGCCCTTATGCACAGCCAGTGCAGCTCAGGGCACGTCAACCCCGGGGCTTAGTCAAATGATGATTAAACCGTGGCCGGACAAACCTGATCCGCTTAACATTCAGCGCTAAGTGTTGTATCTGATCAACCCGCATCCATACTTCTTAGAATGTTTCTAAATAGAAAATTCTTATGGATTTATCCCCACGCTTCCTGATATTAATTCATATTTTAAATACTTTTGTACGAACTGAATAAAATATAAAAGCTAATGGGTAGTATCGCAAGTGCTTTTTCCTCATCCATAGGAAAAAAATTAGTAATGGGCATTACGGGCCTGTTCCTTATCTCTTTTTTAGTTATACATTGTTTTTTAAATGCATTCGTGTTTTTTGATAACACCGGTGTGTTATTTAATGAAGGCGCACACTTTATGGCAACGAACTGGATTATCCGGGCTATGGAAGTCGTATTGATGCTGGGGCTGTTGTTGCATATTGCACAGGGATATCGTTTAACAGTTCAAAACCAGGCTGCCCGTCCGGAGAAATATGCCTATAACAACGGTAATGCCAACAGTAAATGGTATTCGCGCTCGATGGGCTTATTAGGTACCTTACTGTTAATGTTTCTGATCGTTCACCTTTCCGATTTCTGGATCGTTTCGCGCTTCACCGGTATTGAACATTTTAACGGAAATACCCCGCTTGATGCCAATGGCCATGAGGATCTGTATGCCGTTATGCATACCCGGTTCAGCGAGCCATGGCGCGTTATCCTGTATGTTCTGGCAATGATCTCCTTAGCCTATCACCTGTTACACGGTTTTGCTTCAGCCTTTCAGACCTTAGGCTGGAATCATAAGAAATACACGCCGGTCATTAAAACTATCGGGGTGTGGTTTTCGATCCTGATCCCCTTAATCTTTGCGGCGATGCCGGTATGGATCTACCTGGGCCTTTAACCTAATCTTGAACGAATAAAGCGAAATAGCATGTCAGCATTACATTCAAATATACCCGAAGGAGAATTAACCGGTAAATGGACAAAGTTTAAATCTTCTGTACCCCTGGTTAATCCTTCCAATAAAAGAAATTTAGAAGTGATTGTCGTAGGGTCGGGATTAGCCGGCGCATCGGCAGCCGCTACATTAGCCGAAATGGGCTATAAAGTGAAGTGTTTCTGTTTTCAGGATTCACCACGCCGGGCGCACTCGATTGCGGCGCAGGGCGGGATCAATGCCGCAAAAAACTACCAGAATGATGGTGATAGCACCTATCGTTTATTCTATGATACGATTAAGGGTGGCGATTACCGGGCAAGGGAAGCCAATGTATACCGCCTGGCCGAGGTAAGTGCAAACATTATCGATCAGTGTGTGGCACAGGGCGTGCCGTTGGCGCGTGAATATGGCGGTCTGCTCGATAACCGTTCATTTGGCGGTACACAGGTACAGCGTACATTTTATGCTGCCGGACAAACCGGACAACAGCTTTTATTAGGAGCCTATTCAGCTTTGGAACGCCAGATCGGGATGGGTAAGATAGAGATGTTTACCCGTCACGAGATGCTTGAAATCGTTAAAATTGATGGTAAAGCGCGGGGTATCATTGCACGTAACCTGATCACCGGTGATCTGGAACGTCATTTCGGTCATGCCGTGGTACTAGGCACAGGGGGGTATGGAAACGTATTTTACCTGTCAACCAATGCCATGGGAAGCAATGTCACTGCGGCCTGGAAAGCGAATAAACAGGGTGCTTTTTTTGGTAACCCCTGCTATACGCAAATTCACCCTACCTGTATCCCGGTTTCAGGCGATCATCAGTCGAAATTAACGCTGATGTCTGAATCGTTACGAAACGACGGCCGGATCTGGGTGCCGAAGAAGAAGGACGACCCGCGTAAACCTACGGATATTCCGGAAGATGAACGCGATTATTATTTAGAGCGCCGTTATCCGGCTTTCGGGAACCTGGTGCCGCGCGATGTGGCTTCGCGGGCAGCCAAAGAGCGTTGTGATGCAGGTTATGGAGTGGGTGCTTCTAAAAAGGCCGTTTACCTGGATTTTACCTATAATACGGAGCGTTATGGCCGTATTGAGGCAAATAAAAATAACATTCACCATCCCGATCATGAAACCATTATGCGCCTGGGCCGGGAGGTGATCAAAGAAAAATACGGAAACCTGTTCGACATGTATAAGCAGATTACCGGTGAAGACCCGTATGAAACACCTATGCGGATCTATCCGGCGGTACACTATACCATGGGCGGCCTTTGGGTAGATTATAACCTGATGACCACCGTTCCGGGCTTATATTGCACCGGCGAAGCGAACTTTTCAGATCATGGTGCCAACCGTCTGGGCGCTTCGGCGCTGATGCAGGGCTTAGCCGACGGCTATTTTGTGCTTCCCTATACTATTGGTGCTTACCTCTCGAAAGAGATCTCCGTAAAAGCGATCCCGACCGATCATCCGGCATTTGAAGAGGCAGAGGCTCGTGTAAAAGCACAGCTGGATAGATTTATCCGGATTAAAGGAACCAAATCGGTTGATCATTTCCACAAAAAACTGGGCCTGATCATGTGGGATAAATGTGGAATGGCCCGGAATGCTGAAGGCCTGGTCGAAGCTATTGCCGAAATTCAGCAGCTCAAAAAAGAATTCTGGGCGGATGTACGGGTACCCGGATCGGCAGATGAGTACAATCCGGAACTGGAAAAAGCCGGGCGTGTGGCCGACTTTATCGAATTAGGCGAACTGATGTGTATCGATGCATTACATCGTAATGAAAGCTGCGGCGGTCACTTCCGTGAAGAATACCAGACCGAAGAGGGAGAGGCGCTGCGCGATGATGAACACTATGCATATGTGGCAGCCTGGGAAAATAAAGGCGACGGAACGTTTGAGCTCCATAAGGAAGAGCTTCATTTCGAGAACATTAAAATAGCACAAAGAAGTTATAAATAGGTAGGGGGCATAAAAATGAGTACAGGAAATATGAATTTAACGCTGAAGGTCTGGCGTCAGAAAAACAGCAACACAAAAGGTAAACTGGTTGATTATAAAGTATCGGATATTTCACCGGATATGTCCTTCCTGGAGATGTTCGATGTTCTGAACGAAGATCTGATCAACAAGGGTGAGGAACCGATCGTGTTCGACCATGATTGCCGCGAAGGTATTTGCGGGATGTGTTCGATGTTTATCAACGGGCGGCCTCATGGACCTAAGCAGGGGATCACCACCTGCCAGCTCCATATGCGTTCGTTTAAGGACGGCGATACCATTGTGGTAGAACCGTGGCGGGCAAAAGCCTTCCCGGTGATTAAGGATTTAACGGTAGACCGTACCGCATTCGACCGTATCATTGCTGCCGGCGGATTTATTTCGGTAAATACAGGGAATGCACAGGATGCCAATAACCTGCCTATTGCAAAAGCCAAAGCGGATGCTGCTTTCGAAGCGGCTGCCTGTATTGGCTGTGGCGCCTGTGTGGCGACCTGTAAAAATGCTTCGGCCATGTTGTTTGTGTCGGCGAAGATCTCACAGTTAGCCTTATTACCCCAGGGTCAGCCCGAACGGTATAAACGGGTGCAGAACATGGTGGCACAGATGGATGCCGAGGGTTTCGGAAACTGTACGAATACCGGCGCCTGTGAGGCCGAATGCCCTAAAGGTATTTCTTTAGAGAATATTGCACGGATGAACCGTGATTATTACGGTGCTAAATTTGTGAGCGAAGAAGAAGGATAATTTTCGTTCCTTAAATCCGGATTTGCTTTTTACGGGAAAATGAATTAAATTTAAATTTCCGAGACAAAGGAGTAATATACAAAAAACCCTGACCGCTGAGGCCGGGGTTTTTTGCGTTATAAAAGGCTATTTCTTTTTAAGAGAGAACTTTACCGGTATATTATATTTAGCGATTACCGGTTCTCCGTTGTGTGTACCGGGATTCCAAGGGGGTGACATACTGAGCACACGGATGGCTTCTTCCTCCAGGCCATAGCCCAGTTTACGACCATGTGATTGAAGCTCGCTTAAACTGCCATCTTTTTCAATCATAAAGCTTAAATAAACGGTGCCCTCTTGTTTGGCCTCTGCTGCCATCTTAGGATAGCTTATGTTTTTGCTTAGAAATTCATAAAGCTTCGCAATACCGCCTGGATAGGTGGGCGGATTTTGCATTTCAACAGATGAATACACTTTTTTGTCCTGGGCTTTCACAGAAAAAGTGCAAAAGCCGGTCAGTAACACCGCGAATAGCGATGAGAGAAGGATTTTTTTCATGATGATTAAAGTTTAATTTTAGGAGTTATTTATCTTCTTTTTTAGTCGTGATCACGATAACGCCATTTAAGGCCTCCGGGCCGTACAAAGCTACAGCCGATGCGTCTTTCAGGACGGTAATACTTTCAATTTTATCCGGTTTAAGTGATCCGGCCTGACCGGCATCAGCCGCTTTTCCGTCGATGATCATCAGAGGGGAAACCGTACCGGTCTCATTCCCCCGGATGCGGATATTTGGAATTTCGCCGCTTCCCGTTGGGGCTTCTGTTTTCGGCCGTTCGATAATCCGGATTTTTGGATCACCGGCCTTTGTTGTGATCATAATTACACCGTTTGCAGCTCCGGTACCATAAAGCGCCACGGCTGCCGGGCCTTTTGTGATGGTAATATCCTGAATGGCATCCGGTGAAAGGGCATTAAATATGGAACCTTCCACAATTTTACCGTTCACTACGTAAACCGGCTGGGCTGAAGAAGATACCTTTTGCTGTGCCTGAACATGCAGGGAGGCCAGCATGACGAACAGGAATAAAGAGAATAACGTTTTTGTTGACATATGCTAATGGTTTTATTTGTTCACGGGTATTTTTTTAGTGGTAACAAGAATGACGCCGTTCTCTGCGGCTGGCCCGTATAAGGCCATAGAGTCACCGCTTTTAAGCACGGTAATGCTTTCAATATGTTCCGGTTTCTGCTGATTAAAGTTGTCCCAGCTTTCTACTTTGCCGTCAACCACGAGCATAATCTCTTTTATGGATTTAGCATGGGATTCAGAGACCAGTTCACGGATCGCCAATTCGGTCCCGGACAGATTATTTTTAAGTGCTGCGTTTTTCAGGGTTACTGTCGGGAGTGCAAAGCGAATAGGGATGTTGTATTTCATCCTTACGGGTTTGCCATCTGCTAAACCCGGGTTCCAGCGTTTACTTTGCCGGAGTATCCGGATTGCCTCTTCTTCAAGACCATATCCTATTTTGCGCCCCTCCGTTTTAATATCACTGAGTGTCCCGTCTTTTTCTACGACAAAACTCGTATAGACAATGCCCTGCTTGTTATTGGCTACCGCATCAGCAGGATATTTAATCGACTGACCTAAAAAATCATAGAATTTCTGTATCCCGCCCGGGTATGAGGCTGTCTGGCCTATATTTGTAAAATTATAAACGGGAGATTCGATCTCTTTCTCCTCTGCTACAGGACTTATCATCATATTGCTGACCGTGACTTTAGGCAGATCATCATAGCCTTTTGGTGTTTCAGAGGGCGTGGTATCAGAAACTGTTGCCATCCTGTTTAAGGCCTTTGCGTCAAATTTTAATGTTGGTACAGTTGTGGTTTTTTCTGCCGATACGGGTTTGTCGGCAATGACCACTTCTACAAGCTGAAGGGGTGTTTTCAATGTTCTGCCGACGGCCTCACCCACATTATCGAGAGGCAATTGCGCGGCGACCTCCATCAGCCGGTCGTTTTTACGTACCGTAGCGGAAGACAGGATCAGGGTAAGGGCAAAAAGCGGAACGAACAGGCCGTACTTTAATATGGCTGTTTTTTTCGATCGCTTTTTGTGTAGCATAAAAATCCTTTTTTTGATCAGCGACCGGGTGAAGAAACCATTCGTCAGATCACTCGGGCTGGCGCCGAATGCACGGCTTAATAACAGCAGCGAATACGCCTCCTTATCCCCCTGGAAATTTGCAGCCGCCTCATCCGCTAAAAACTCATGGATATTTTTGACCGCGTGCTTATAAGCATAGATCACCGGGTTAAACCAGGTAAAAATAGCCAGGCATTCAAAAAACAGAATATCTAAAGAGTGGTTCTGCCGGATATGAATTTCTTCATGAACATGAATTGTTGCCGGTTCAGGAACATCAGCGCTGATCACTTTCTTATGAAAAAAAGAAAAGGCCATACCTTTTTTAGCCTGGCGAAATGTGCTCTGTAACAGGATCAGACGGTAGATAAACCGGCTAAGGCAAAATAACAGGCCGCATACATATAAGGTAACCATAAAATTACCCCAGGTAAATGTTTCGGCTTTAACCGAAATAACCTGTGCATTCGCCATAAAGCTGCTGAACTGGTCGACCCCGATATACACCTGTTTGGAAACCGGTTGCCGGCTAAGCCATTCAAAACGCATAAACGGAATGGTAAGTGAAAGAATGCCGGAAGCAATCAGATAAATCCTGTTTAAATGGAAATAGGTTTCTTTATCAAGCAGTAGCTTGAAAAAGCAATAAAAGGTAACCAGGTAGATGTTTACCTGTAACAGATAATGTGCCCAACTCATTTTGGCCTGTTTTTAAATTTGTTGATCATGTTCAGGATTTCGTCCACATCATTTAAATCCAGCTTTTGTTCCTTCACAAAAAAGGAAAACATGCTTTCGACTGAATTTTCGAAGTAATTTCCTAACAGTTTCTCTGTAGCATGACGCTTGTATTCTTCACGGCTTACCAACGGATAATATTTATGCGCCTTGCCCAAAGGCTCATGGCCGATAAATCCCTTTGTTTCCAGGATACGGATGATGGTAGAGACCGTATTATAAGCAGGTTTAGGCTCAGGAAGATAATCCATCACTTCTTTGACGAACGCTTTTTCCAGTTGCCATACAATTTGCATGATTTGTTCCTCAGCTCTTGTTAAATCTTTAATTTCCATGATAATTGTTGTTTTTTTATTTAGATGAGCGCTTTTTTTAATTATTTGTGTAGTTTGGATATCGGATAATCTCATTTTATAAGATAAACTTAAAACTAATAAATTAGTTTTCCAAATTTTTTTACTTTTTAACAAAGCGGAATGAAGATCGGTTTTTACGGCGCAGCCAGGACGGTTACCGGCAGTAAGCATTTACTGACACTGGATAATGGTATAAAGATATTGTTAGACTGTGGCATGTTCCAGGGGATGGGGCATGTTACGGAATCACTGAATGCGCATTTCGCTTTTGATCCATTGGAAGTCGACTATATGATCCTTTCGCATGCCCATATTGATCATTGCGGCTTATTGCCGCGTTTGGTGGCAGAAGGATTTAAAGGCCCGGTTTTCTGTACTCCGGCAACCATGGACCTGGTCCGGGTGCTGATGCTCGATTCGGCAAAGATACAGGCGCAGGACAGCCAGTTTAATCATAAACACCTGCAACCGGGAGATGAACCGGAAGAGCCTCTATATACAGAAGAGGATGTCATGCAAACGGTGGGCCGGATGAAAATTGTACCTTACGACGAAACGTATGCTATAGATGAGCATATTTCGCTGCAGTTCACCGATGCCGGCCATATCCTGGGAAGCGCAGCAGTGCATTTAACACTTAAAGAACATGGAAAAGAAACGAGGCTGACCTTTAGCGGCGATGTAGGCCGTTATGACGACATGTTGCTGAAAAGCCCCGCACCATTCCGGCAGGCAGACTATATCATTATGGAATCGACCTATGGCGACAGCCTTCATCAGTCGGCGGAGCCGATCGAGCAGCAATTATATGAAATTATACAGCACACCTGCATGGTAAAAAAAGGAAAAGTAATTATTCCGGCCTTTAGCGTTGGCCGTACGCAGGAACTGCTGTATGCATTAAATGCACTGGAGTTAAAGCACCGCTTACCCGGGGTAAATTATTATGTCGACAGTCCCTTATCGGCAGAGGCTACAGCGGTATTAAAGCATCATACCGAAGTGTATAATGCAGAAGTTAAGAAGACGCTGGCAGTTGATCATGATATCTTTTCCTTTAAAGGCCTCCGGTTTATCGAAAGCAAAGAAGAATCGAAGATGCTGAATAATGATCCCAGGCCCTGTGTGATTATATCTTCTTCGGGTATGGCTGAAGGCGGACGGGTGAGGCATCATATCCGGAATAATATCGGCGACTCCCGGAATACGATCCTGATGGTGGGCTATTGTGAGCCTTCGTCGTTAGGCGGTCGTTTAACCGCTGGTGAAAAAGAAGTAATGATCTTTAATGAATATTACCAGGTGAACGCCGAAATTAAGAGCATGCGCTCTCTGAGTGCGCACGGTGATTATAAAGACCTGTTACGGTTCTTATCCTGTCAGGATCCGGCTGCGGTAAAACAGCTGTTCCTGGTTCATGGCGAATATCACGTACAACAGCAGTTTAGACGGTATTTGGAGGAACAGGGTTTCCGGAATGTGATGATCCCTGGTTTTCGGGAGGAAATGGAATTATAGGCACGATCCATAAAAAAGCCCTGACATGGTAGGCCAGGGCTTTTTATAGGTATGCTGTTATGGTCTCGGAGGTGCTGGTTTAGGCAGCTCTTTACGGGGTAGCTTCTCGGCACGTTCTGAGGTATGATACACGAAAGAAGCCACAATGGTTGCTGATTTTTTCAGATCATCTTCCACTAAACGATCGTATGTGTCCTGATTAGAATGGTGCGTGCGGGTATTATAATCCATCGGATCCTGAATAAACTGGAAGCCCGGTAAGCCTACGGCATCAAAAGCCTGATGGTCTGTACCCCCGGTGTTGTTAATGGTGATGGTTTTGGCGCCTAAATCTTCAAAAGGGGTGAGCCAGCTTTGGAAAATATTCCTTACCGCCGCATTCCCCTGAAGGTATACGCCACGAATAGTACCGGTTCCGTTGTCGAGGTTATAATAAGCGCTTAATTTTTCATGCTCCGGTTTCAGCTTCATATCGGCCGGATCAGCAAAATGTTGTTTCACATAACCTCTTGAGCCAAAGAGCCCCTGTTCTTCTGAGCTCCACAACGCGATACGAATGGTACGTTTAGGCTTAAAATCGATCGCTTTCAGGATACGCATCGCTTCGATCATAACCGTCGATCCGGCGGCGTTATCGGTGGCGCCGGTACCTGAATGCCATGAATCATAGTGACCGCCAAGCATGACGATCTCATTTTTTAATTTAGGATCGGTACCGGGAATTTCGGCGATCACATTATATCCTTTCGGGTCATTGTCGAAGAAAGAGGTTTTTACATCGGCCTCCATTTCTACTTTTTCGCCGCCGCGCAATAAGCGAAGCATGTGGAGATAATCTTCACTGCTGATCTCGAGCTCAGGGGAAACAGGTTTTGCATCTGATTTATAGGAAGCGCCGTTACTGGTAAAGAATGTACCATGACTGCCCCGTGCATACGATAATTTAAGACCTATGCCTTCGACCAGTAACATGCTGTCGATTGCCGCCCGCATACCCATCATCCGCATCATCATAGCGCGTTGGTTATTGCCGTTACCCTGGCGGTTTCCAAAACCCTGACGACCTTCGCCGGGTGCCTGAGGCTGGGCGTCGGCCATTTTCTGCAATTGCTCATCTGTAAATCTTACGGCATCAGCAGTATAGGTATTTCTTAAAGGCTGAACGGTCACCGACTCGATCATCACGATCTTACCTTTTAATTTTCCTTTGTATTTTGCCAGATCAGTGATGGTGTCGGCTTTGATCAGGATGACCTCCGATTTTATCGGGCCGTTGGTACCGGGTGTCCATGCTTTGGGCGAACCGATAATCGGACGGTAAAAGGGAAGTGTGGTTGCCGCATAATATTTATCGACCTGCCAGCCCCTGCCAAATTCGCCCCAGGCTTCTAAGTGGACATTCTGGAGTCCCATTTCTTTAAAATATTTTACAGCCCAATCCTGTGCCCGCTTTAAACCTGGTGAGTTGGATAAGCGCGGACCGGCAACATCGGTAATATGGTAGGCAATATCCATGGCTTTCGATTTCTCGAGGCCTTCGGTTCTGATCTTCTGCACAACAGCCGAATGGAGCGGCTCCTGTGCAAAGGCCGAAAAGCATAAGCTTAAAGCGAATGCGCTAAACGTAAATCTTTTAATCATAATGAGTTAGTTTTTAAGTTAGTAACGTTGTTGTGGATGAATTTACAGGTTATCTGAATTATTCGTACCTTTCTATTCATATTTTTACACATGATGATATGAACAAATTCAGGCTATATTATGGGCTACTTTGTTGTTTGCTGACGTGGAGTACCGCTATATATGCACAGCGGACAGAGCGCCGGGATCCCCTTATCAGCGGGATGACGGAAGAAGTTTCTTCCGCCCGGCTGGAAGCCCTTGTCCGCAAGCTGGTTTCTTTTCATACACGTCATACATTAAGCGACACATTGAGTAAAACCTCAGGCATCGGTGCCGCCAGGAGTTGGATAAAGGAAGAGCTTGAAAAATATAGCCGCGAAAGTAGTGGTCGCTTACAGGTGAGCTATGATACCTTTATACAGCCCGCCGACGGACGGCGTGTACCGCTTCCGGTGACCTTAAAAAACGTGATGGCTGTTTTACCGGGAACGGATCCGGAGGATAAACGAATGATCATGATCTCGGGGCATTATGATTCGAGAGTTACAGATGTGATGAATGCGAACGACTTTGCTCCGGGAGCCAATGATGATGCTTCGGGTGTAGCGGCGGTAATGGAACTTTGCCGGATTATGAGTAAGCAGCAATTTAGGGCTACGCTTGTATTTGTAGCAATGGTAGGTGAAGAACAAGGCCTTTATGGTGCTGCCAATCTGGCTAAAAGAGCTAAGGCTGAAGGCTGGAATGTACATTTGCTGTTGAATAATGATATTGTCGGGAACTCGTACGGTATGGAAACCGACATTAAGGATAATACACGCGTTCGTGTATTCAGTGAGGGTGTTCCCGCATCAGAAACGCCAGCCCAGGCGGCGGCAAGGCTATCGGCCGGTACAGAGAATGACGGCCCTGCCCGGCAGGCGGCACGCTATATAAAAGAAGTAGCTGAACGCTATGTTGACCAGCTGGAAGTGAAGCTGATTTACCGTCGTGACCGTTACCTGCGTGGCGGCGACCATACGCCTTTCTCGCAGCAGGGGTTTACCGCCGTACGTATTACGGAAATGAATGAAGATTTTAACCGTCAGCATCAGGATGTACGTACCGAAAACGGATTTAAGTTTGGCGACCTGCCCGAATATGTCGATTATACGTACCTCCAGAAAGTAGCCAGGATGAATCTTTCGGTGATGGCCAACCTGGCCCTGTCGTGCCAGGAACCCGAAAATGTAGTCGTGCAGACTTCCGGCTTAACCAATAAAACTCAATTAAAATGGACAGCCCCGAAAGGGAAAACACCGGCCGGCTATTATGTGCTGATGCGTGAAACCACCAGTCCTTTCTGGGAAAGAAAGTTTTTAGTGAAAGAAACATCCGCCACACTGGCCTATTCAAAAGATAACTATTTCTTTGCTATACAATCAGTAGATGAAGCCGGGCATGAAAGCCTGATGGTTATTCCTAAACCCGGCAGACAGTAAATATTATTTAATCGTTTTCCGGGCTACGATAAAATACCCGATCACAAAAACAACCCCTGCATAAATCAGACTGGGATAAATATGATGATCAAAAACAGCGAGCTTATCAATCGTATCCGGTTTGGTTTGCATCAGGCTGTTCACGGTCAGGTTAGGATAGGCATAAGGCAGGTAATCCACATATTTCCATTTCAGGTTGGTGGTGATGATTCCCATGATCGTGGCCAGAAAGCCAATGCCAAAGGGTTTCAGAAAGTCTGACCAGATCAGGTTCATTAAAAACTGGATAGAAATAATCCCCAGTGAAGAAAGGAAAAGTTTAAAAAATACTTTAAAGATCAGTTGCTGTGGATCGTATTCACTGAATTTGAGTTGCGGTTTTATCGCTTCAATAAACGGCCCGGATGCCAGGATGAATACCGAAAACAAGATCATGGTTAAAAACGTGAGTAATACAATAAAAAGGTATTTGCTCGTATACACCGATAGTTTAGGCAGCGGTAGGGAGAATACACTTTTCCAGGTATCGCCCTTATATTCCATATTGGTGATCGCATAAGCATTATAAATCACCAGTACGGGTAATAACAGGATGCCCATCACGCCCATAATGGCCGATATATAGCGTAACCAGAGGACCATGGCGGGGTTGGATGCCAGTTTATCGGCCTGTGAGATAAACCCCCAGCTCATTAAAATACAAATGACCAGCGGAAGCAGAATGGCACTCCAGAAAGCGAGTGTTTTTCTCGATTTATAAAACTCTGAGGTAAGAGAGACAAAAAATGAACGCATAGTATGTGAGGTTTAAACAGGAATATACCGGAGGGTACCCCTTAATTCGTTGAAGTAATGTCTAAAAATAAATGTTCGAGGTCTTTTCTGTCTGCACCTAATGCATACACCTTTACCCCGTTCTCGACTAAAATGGTATTCATACGGGCGATCTCTTCTTTATGATGGAACCCGGTGGTCAGCAGATTGCCTTTTTGATCCAGAATTTCACAATGCGGAGCAAGCAGCTGGGCTGCACGTGGTGCATCATCAACCTCTATTTTTATCGTGGGTTTTGAAAGATCATGCAATTCGCTGATCGTTCCCTGAAAAAGTAACTGCCCTTTATTAATGATACCTACATGCGTAGCCGTACGTTCAATCTCGGCTAACAGGTGGCTCGAAACCAGGATGGTTTTTCCATATTGTGTGGCCAGATCGATCATCAGGTTACGGATCTCGATAATGCCATTCGGATCTAAACCATTGGTCGGTTCATCGAGCAGCAATAATTCAGGGTCTGAAATTAAAGCCTGTGCGATACCGAGCCGTTGCTTCATCCCTAAAGAATATTTTCCGGCTTTTTTATGTGCAGCATCGGTCAACCCAACACGTTTTAACATTTCGTCAGCCCTGTTTTTCCGGATTCCCAATAAGAGGCAACGGTTAATCAGATTTTCTTTTCCGCTGAGATGGGCGTAGATAGCCGGCTGCTCGACCAGTGCACCGATACGTTTTAGGGTGGCAATACGGTGTGTGTTGATATCTTTTCCAAAAATAAAAACCTGGTCTTTCGGCGATTTTAACAGGTTCAGCAAAATCTTTATCGTGGTGGTTTTGCCGGCGCCATTAGGGCCTAAAAAGCCATATATACTTCCGGCAGGCACTTTCAGCGAAAGGTTATCGACCACCGTTTGCTGTCCGAAGCGATAGGTAAGGCCTATAGTTTCAATTGCGGGCATCGTCATCTTATTTTAAAATAGCCGGAATAACTTTGATCAGGCTGCTGGTTGCTGAAGGAGCAGATTGCCTTAAAACAACTTCTTCATTTTGACGGTGGGTGCCTGAAGTGCTGACGGCTACAATAAACATCATGACTACCGGAACTAACAGGAGGATAAAAGGCGATACATTGGCTAACTTTTTCATAATGGTTTTATTTTTAAGGTTGATGATCATTTTTCTTCTTTGTTTTGTTTTGATGAAACAAATAGAATAATTAAAAAAAGAAGCTGAAAATGTTTTAGACCAAGCGGAATTAATTATAGATAAACGCCCTAATTCGCTATTTTTAGCACTTATTGGTAGATTTGACCTGTTGGTAGAAAAAAAATGGCAGTTGGTCGAAAGGGGTGATTTAAAACCGGCAGAATAGTTAATTTAGAACGTTTGCAGCAATAGACAATGTTATGAAAAGTAAGGGCTTTATCATCGTAAACCTTTTATTCTGGCTGATGATCGGTACGATTATCAGTCTGGGAGAAATAAATTCACCGGAGAAGAAAACGGTTTTTGCGTATGTCGTAGAGTTCGGTTATTATGGTATTATAAATGTGTCGCTTTTTTATATTAATTCGCTCATTTTAATTCCGGATATCATTAAAAAACGCCAGAAATCCTGGCTGTATCTCTTCTTAATTATCGGTTTAATTGTGGTTTCGGTAGCGCTGAAGTTCGGCATTGCCGTGATGCATAATGATATCATTCTCGAACATATCAACAGGGAAGGAAAGGTCATGCAGCGAAGCTATAAAGAATACCTGTTGGTTACATTTTTCGTGTCCGGATTCTTTGTGGTTGTGAGCTCACTGCTCAAATTTACGACCGACTGGTTTTCTAACGAGCGCATCCAGCGGAGCCTCGAAAGCCAGAAGAAAGATATGGAGCTGCAATTCTTAAAGTCGCAGCTGAACCCGCATTTTTTATTTAACTCTTTAAATAATATTTATTCCTTAGCTTATCAGAAATCGGATAAAACAGCCGATGCTGTGCTTAAGCTCTCCGAAATCATGCGTTATATGATCTACGAAAGTAACGACAGCTGGGTGGCGTTAAGCAAAGAAGTGGAATATGTTCAAAGTTATATTGAGCTGCAGAAGCTGCGCTTCAAAGATGGTGCTGCCGTAGAATTAACGCTCAACGGTGAGATTGACGCCCAGCGTATCGTACCTCTTATCCTGATCTCTTTTGTCGAAAATGCCTTTAAGCATGGTGTAGCCAATGACCCGGCTGATCCGATCCGGATTAATATTATTGCCAATCAGAAGATTCTGCATTTCAGCATTACGAATAAAAAGAATAAAACCAACAAAGATGCCATGGGCGGCGTAGGATTGAGTAATGTGGAACGGCGATTACAGCTGCTGTATCCGGAGCGATATAAATTAAATATCGTAAATTCGGCTACCCATTATACAAGTGAATTGATGTTAGACATATGAGGTTAAAATGCATTGCCGTGGATGACGAGCCCTTAGCGCTCGATATCATCGAAGATTATATTTCAAAAGTTCCCTTTTTAGAACTGGTAAAACGTACCGAAAATGCCATCGAAGCGCTGCAGTTAGTGCAGGCAGGAGGCATTGATCTGGTTTTTTTAGATATCCAGATGCCCGACCTGACCGGTATTCAGTTTCTGAAAATCGCGAATAATAAAGCCAGCTACATTTTAACCACAGCCTATTCTCAATATGCGCTGGAAAGCTATGACCTGAATGTGTCCGATTATCTCTTAAAGCCGATCGCATTTGATCGTTTTTATAAGGCTGTTGAAAAGGTACGAAACCAGCATCAGAAAGAAGAAACAGCCGCCCCGGTAGCTGAGCCTGCACCGGCTGTCCAGCCTGTTCAGGATTTTATTTTTGTAAAAACAGAGCATAAGATTCAGAAAGTGCAGCTCGATGATATTCTGTATATAGAAGGGTTAAAGGATTATATTTCCATCTTCACGCCTACCGAGCGGATTATTACACTCCAAAACATGAAGAAAATGGAAGAAACGCTTCCTAAAGGCGAGTTTATACGGGTACATAAATCGTATATCGTGGCATTCAATAAAATTGAGAGTATTGAACGCAGCCGTATTACGATTAAAGGAAAGATCATCCCGGTTGGCGATACCTACCGGGATGAGTTCTTTAAGCTGGTGGACGGCCGGAATATTTAAGCCTGGCCAAGCTGCGCCTGTATGGCATGCTGCGCTTCAAGGGTGATGGTCTCTGCATCTTTACCGGTACGGTCTATAGGTGGCAGAACGGTCCATCGCAACGCATGTCCCATACTTAAAGGCATTTGCCCATACCGGACGATCTTCCACGAATTTTCAATCGCCACCGGCACGACCTGTGCATTCGGCACGACTTTCAGTAACGTCGCGATCCCGCCTACATGAAAAGGTTTGACCTTCCCGTCTTTCGCCCGGGTGCCTTCAGCAAAGATGACTGTGCTCCAGTTGTTTTCTTTCATACGACGCCCTAATTTGATTAGCTCAGAAACCGATTGCTTGCTGTCTTTACGATCGATATTGGCACCGCCACCATATTTTAAGTTAAATGAAACGGAGGGAATACCACGCGTAAGTTCAATTTTTGAAATAAACTTGGGATGGTATTTCCGTAGATGCCAGATCATGGCCGGGATATCATACATGCTCTGGTGATTGGCCACAAAGATCACCGGCGCACTCGCATCAAGGGGCTGCTGAAAACGGAAACGTACCGAATTAAACAGGACAAACTGGTTATACGTCAGAAAGAAATTGAGCAGGTCTACTGATGCTTTATGCGCTTTATATCCGAAGACACGATAACATAGCCATTGTATGGGATGAAAGATACACAGGAAGATAAAAAAGATAAGGTGAAAGCAAGCACCTGCAATATAGCCTGGAATTTTCTTCATATTAAATTTTTCCCTGATCGATTAATATTTTTGTTTTTAAGATCCCCGCCACACTCATACTGTCGGTAATTTCACCGTTCAGCACCATTTCATAAGCTTCCCGGAAGGGCAGTTTCCGGATATGGAGATCTTCGGTCTCTTCAGGGGAGGCCATTCCCATTTGCAGGTCCTGCGCCAGGTAAATAATAGCGAGCTCATCACTTACCGAATTGGAAAGATGCATACGCTGGATCTCCGTATAGCGCGATGCCGTAATGCCGGTTTCTTCCTGCAGTTCCCGTTGGGCACTTTGTAGGGGATCGGCAGCAAGAGGGCCACCGCCTTCGGGGATCTCCCAGCTATACGCTTTTAAAGGAAAACGGTATTGGCCCACTAACCAGGTATTTTTATCCTCATCCAGTACCACAATGCCAATGGCCAGATTTTTAAAATGCACCACACCATAGATCCCTTTACCGCCTGAAGGGTTAATGACCTGATGTTCGGTCAGTCTGATCCAGGGATTATCATACTTTTCCCGGCTTTCCAGCACCGACCATGGGTTATTATGCTCCATGGCGCAAGATACGATTTTCTTACAGTTTATTTCCGATTGTAAAAGATTAAAAGTAGCTTTGCCCCCTCAAAATGAAACACTTCGTTGCCATATCGCTAGTCTTTTTCAGCCTGACCCAACTGGCCAGGATAGAACGTGAAGAAGCTTTCCGGCTGATGACCGAAGGCTATTGCCGGCAGGAAGTGACCTTACAGAAATATGCAGAACGCCTGAACGTAGAAGAGGAAGAGCTAAATACATCTTTCTTATCTTCCAGTGAACTGGCATTGATCGGCATGCTTTCCGGTGCAGCACATACGGCTTATGCCCTGTGCGATCAGCACATCAGCGACCTGATCGTGATCCGGGCACCCCATAATAACAGTCCGCCTTTTTCCTGGTCTTAAGCGACGCGTTAACGCATCACCCCAATAACCTGTCAAATTGACCTGCTATTTTTATGGCCTGGTTGTTGAACAAATCATTTCAAGTTTTTAATATTTATTTTATACAATAACACCCGATGTTAGGATTTTTAACCAAGATATTTGGAAGCAAGTCTGAACGAGATATTAAGGCCATTATGCCTGTTGTTCAGCAAATTAATGAAGAATATGCAAAGCTCGCTTCCCTAAGCAATGATGAGCTGCGCTATAAAACCGTACAATTTAAAGAAACCATTGCCGCTGCTCTGGCGGGTATCGATGAAAAGATAGCCGATCTTAAACAAAAAGCAGAAGATCATACGCTTTCACTGGCGGAAAAAACCGCGCTGTATGATGAGGTGGATGCTATGGGTAAAGAGCGTGATACCGAGTTGGAAAAGATATTAAAGGAGATACTACCTGAAGCATTTGCCGTAGTGAAAGAAACGTCGCGCCGCTTCAGCGAAAATGAAGTCGTTGAGGTAACGGCCAGCGCATACGACAGGGATTATGCTGCCCGCAAAAATCATGTAAAGATCGTGGGCGATAAAGCGTTGTGGGCGAACAAATGGGAAGCTGCAGGTAATGAAGTGACCTGGAATATGGTGCATTATGATGTACAGCTTATCGGTGGTATCGTATTGCACAGCGGTAAAATTTCGGAAATGGCTACCGGTGAAGGTAAAACGCTCGTGAGTACATTACCGGCCTATCTCAATGCCCTTGCCGGACAAGGCGTGCACGTGGTTACCGTGAACGATTATCTCGCCCGTCGTGACTCGGAATGGAACGGCCCTTTATTTGAATTCCACGGATTACGGGTAGATTGTATCGATAAACATGAACCCAACTCTGCCGAGCGCCGGAATGCTTACCTCGCCGATATCACCTATGGAACCAATAATGAGTTCGGCTTTGATTACCTGCGTGATAATATGTCGCAAACCCCGGATCAGCTGGTGCAGCGTAAGCTGCATTTCGCCATGGTGGATGAGGTCGACTCGGTACTGATCGATGATGCCCGTACACCACTGATCATCTCCGGTCCGGTACCGTTTGGCGACCAGCATGAATTTCATGAGCTGAAACCGCGTATCGAACGCCTGGTAAATGCTCAGAAAACCTATGTGACCCAGGCATTGAACGAGGCCAAAAAATTAATCAACGAAGGTAAAACCGGAACAGAAGAAGGCGAAGGCGGCTTAGCCCTGTTGCGTGCGCACCGGGGTTTACCTAAAAATAAAGCACTGATCAAGTTCTTAAGTGAAAGCGGTGTACGCCAGATATTACTGAAGACCGAAAACCACTATATGGCTGATCAGTCGAAAAATATGCCTAAAGTCGATTCAGCACTGTTCTTCTATATTGATGAAAAGAATAACCAGGTAGAGCTGACCGAGAAAGGGATCGAACTCATTACCCAGCAGGGTGAAGATCCGGGCTTTTTTGTCCTGCCTGATGTAGGTACAGAAATTGCCGAGATCGAGAAATCATCGCTCAGCAGTGAAGAGAAGATCGCTAACAAGGATGCCCTGATGCGTGATTATGCCGTTAAAGCTGAACGTATCCACTCGGTTAACCAGTTGTTAAAGGCTTATACCTTATTCGAAAAGGATGTGGAATACATTATCGATGAGGATAAAATTAAGATCGTTGATGAGCAAACCGGTCGTATTATGGATGGCCGCCGCTATTCAGATGGCTTACACCAGGCCATTGAGGCGAAAGAAAATGTGAAAGTGGAGGATGCTACGCAAACCTATGCTACGATCACGTTGCAGAATTTCTTCCGGATGTATCATAAGCTTTGCGGTATGACCGGTACAGCCACTACCGAGGCGGGTGAGTTCTGGTCGATCTATAAGTTAGATGTCGTGGAGATCCCGACAAATCGGCCATTGTCGAGAAAAGACCAGCAGGATTATGTATACCGTACGGTTCGCGAGAAATACAATGCCGTAGCCGAAGAGATCGTACAGCTTACCCAGGCCGGAAGACCGGTATTGGTCGGTACCACGTCGGTAGAGATCTCCGAATTGTTAAGCCGGATGTTAAAGCTGCGGGGGATTAAACATAATGTACTGAATGCCAAATTACACCAGAGGGAAGCTGATATTGTGGCCGAGGCTGGTAAAGCGGGTACGGTAACCATTGCCACCAACATGGCCGGCCGGGGTACCGATATTAAATTAGGTGAAGGCGTTAAAGAAGCCGGAGGTTTAGCTATTATCGGTACGGAGCGTCATGAATCGCGCCGCGTTGACCGCCAGCTGCGTGGTCGTGCCGGCCGTCAGGGCGATCCGGGGACATCGCAGTTCTTTGTATCGCTGGAAGATAACCTGATGCGTTTGTTCGGCTCAGAACGGATCTCCAATATCATGGTAAAAATGGGTATTGAAGAAGGCGAGGTTATTCAGCACTCGATGATTACCAGCTCAATCGAACGGGCGCAGAAGAAAGTCGAAGAAAATAACTTCGGTGTGCGTAAACGCTTACTGGAATATGACGATGTGATGAACTCACAACGGACCGTGATTTATGCAAAGCGTAAGAATGCCCTGTTTGGCGACCGCCTGGATGTGGATATGAACAATATGGTGTTTGATGTGGCGGAAGATATTGTAACGGAATATAAAGAAGCATCGAACTACGAAGGCTTTAAGCTGGAAGTGATCAGGAATTTCTCTTCCGATACATCGATCACCGAAGAAGCATTTAACACGAAAAATATTCACCAGTTAACCGATCAGTTGTTTGCCGAGGTCACGGATTTTTATACCCGTAAATCGGAAGCGATTACTGAACGGGCGATGCCGGTGTTAAAGCAGGTTTATGAAGAACGCGGGGCACAGATCGAGCAGGTGGTGGTTCCGTTTACCGATGGTATGCGCCATATCAATGTGGCGGTCGACCTTAAAAAGGCCATTGCCAATAACGGCCGTGAGGTAACCAAGGCTTTCGAGAAAACCATTATCCTGGCCCTGATCGATGATAGCTGGAAAGAGCATCTGCGTGAAATGGACGAATTAAAGCAATCGGTACAGAATGCCGTATATGAGCAGAAAGATCCGCTGATCATTTATAAAATGGAAGCGTTCAACCTTTTCCGGAGTATGTTAGGTGTGATCAATAAGGAAGTGGTCAGCTTCCTGTTCAAAGGTGGAATACCGGTGCATCAGGAGGCAGATGAATTGCGTGAAGCCAGAGCGCCGCGGGCGGAGCAACAACCTAAGCTACGGACTTCAAAAGCTGAATACGGACAACCTGTAAATGCCGCGGGAATGCCGATGGACGATACCCGTGAACTGGCTCCGCAGCAACCGATCCGTAAGGAAGTTACGATTGGACGGAATGAGCCCTGTCCTTGCGGCAGCGGCAAGAAATTCAAGCATTGCCACGGGGCAAATGCCTGATCGCTTGCAGAGAAATCATTCGAAAAACCTCCCGGAGCAAAAGCACCGGGAGGTTTTTTGTGGAATATATTTTCATTCAGCCGGGCACATTTGCATAGCCCGTTAAGAATACCGATTTTTGCACATGATGAACAGGCTTGTCTTTTGTATATGCATCTTACTGATTACCGGAAAGGCCGGGGCGCAGACCCGGGGCACCGTAACGATCATCAAAGATCCGCTTATCGACAGCCTGATTGCCAAAAGAATTGCCCTGAACACCAAGAAACCGACAATCACAAACCCGGCTTCGCCGGTGCCGGTTTCCCTCATGGGCTATCGCGTACAGGTGTTCTATGGCTCCGACCGGCGGGAAGCCTTTAATGAGCAGGCCCGTTTTAAAGGACTGTATCCACGTATAAATACCTATATTACCTATAAAGAGCCTAATTATTACCTGCGTGTGGGCGATTTCCGCACGCGTCTTGAAGCACAGAACTTCCTGAATGAACTCCGGAAAGCTAATTTTACCACACTGTTTATTTTCAGGGAGAAAATTAATGCGCCGGATTTAGAAGCAGGAAACAAATAAAGAAGAGATAAATCAGATGAAGGAAAAAATACAGGCCTTGTCGGCAAAAATATTTGATGAGGTGACCGGCTATCGTCATCATATTCATGCGCATCCGGAGCTTTCGTTTAAAGAATTTGAAACATCGGCGTTTATCAAAGATAAGCTGGCCAGCTGGGGGATCGAGTTTAAAGAAATGGCCAATACCGGCGTGGTAGGCCTGATCAAAGGTGAACTGCCGTCTGACAGGGTCGTTGCCCTTCGGGCCGATATGGATGCTCTTCCCATTCACGAAGCCAATGAAGACAAACCATACCGGTCTAAAAATGAAGGTGTCATGCATGCCTGTGGCCATGATGTACACAGTTCGTCCTTATTAGGCACGGCATATATTCTGAATTCGCTGAAAGCGGAATTTGGCGGTACTGTAAAACTGGTTTTTCAGCCTGCTGAAGAATTGCTGCCCGGAGGGGCCAGTATTATGATCAAAGAAGGTGTACTGGAAAATCCGAAACCCGATGCCATGATCGGGCAGCATGTAATGCCGCTCATCGAAACGGGAAAGGTAGGGTTCAGGCCGGGGATTTATATGGCCTCTACGGATGAGCTCTATGTTACGGTAAAAGGAAAGGGCGGTCATGGCGCGCAGCCACATCAGAACATCGATCCGGTTTTAATTACAGCCCATATCATCGTGGCATTGCAGCAGATCGTGAGCCGCAATGCCGATCCGCGGCTTCCATCGGTACTCTCGTTCGGCAAAGTCATCGCACAGGGTGCCACGAATATTATCCCGAACGAAGTAAAATTAGAAGGTACTTTCCGTACACTGAATGAAGAATGGCGTAAAGAGGCCCACCGGCTTATGAAGAAAATGGCCGAAGGCATTGCCGAGAGCATGGGTGGTTCGTGCGATTTCCATATCATGCATGGCTATCCGTTCCTGATTAACGAAGAAAAACTAACCCTGGAGGCCATGGAACATGCCAGAGCCTACCTGGGTGAAGAAAATGTCGTTGATCTGGATATCTGGATGGCTGCCGAAGACTTTGCTTATTACTCGCAGGTGGCTGATGCCTGTTTTTATCGTTTGGGTACCGGCAATAAAGCAAAGGATACGATGCACTCTGTGCACACCCCTCATTTTGATATTGACGAAGATGCCTTTAAAATATCGACCGGATTAATGGCCTGGCTGGCGTTGAAACAGCTGGGTAATTAAGCACTTTTGCCAGGAGCTTTCCGGGCATTATATTTGTAGTATATTCGTTCATGAAGAGAATAATCCTGCTTTTATGGCTGAGTGCGGGCGTTTTTGCGCATGCACAGGAAATCCCGCGCTTTAACCCGGATACGATTAAAACGATCCGGCTCGATTCGGTGGTGAATATTGTCGGGAAGCCTTTCGGTATCGAAACCTTCATACAGGCTATCATTAATGATACCAGCTTTTATCAGGCCTTCCGGAACATGAAACGGTATAGCTTTATTGCAGAGAACCGGATTTATACTTACGATAAACAAAATAAAGTAGAAGGAAAACTTTACCGGAAGATCAGGCATAACAATCATGGCCCTTATAAAATGGAATATCTCGAAAAGGAAGACCAGGGAAAGCTGTATAAAAAGAACGGAAAATATCAGCTGTATACGGTAGAAATGTTCGATTATATTTTCATGAATGCCTATAACACTGATTTTGTAGCAGCACCATCTCCGGGGAAGGGTAAAGGAACGAATGAAAGCTATAAAGACAAGCTTAAAACACTGATCTTTAATCCGGGGAGGCCCATTAAAGGCCTGCCGTTCATCGGCAATAAAACGCAGATCTTCAGTGCTAACATGCGCCAGTATTATGATTATTCCTTTTACAGCGCCACTTACCTGGATTCCATCCCCGTATATCGTTTTAAAGTAGCCATAAAGCCCGATCTGAGCAACTGGACCAAAGACGGCCTGATGATTAAAGAGCTGGTCACACTATTCGATAAACGTAATTTTGAGATCCTGGGGCGTTATGTAGATATGAAATACAGCAATATGCTGTTTGATTTTGATGTGCAGATGAATATTGAGATGAGTTATTTTGGGGATGATAAGCTCCCGACAAAGATCACCTACCAGGGTAACTGGGATTACCCGTTAAAAAAAGAAGAACGGGCCAGCTTCCTGATCGTCCATAAAGATTACAAGCTGGAAAAGAACCAGTAAGATTTTAACCGCCCTTAAAAAGTAAAAGATTACTATCTTAGCTTAGCAATTTTAAAATCGTTCAAATGAGATCTTCTTTTAAACGGGGCATAGCCCTTTTTGCAGCATTGCTTTTCACGGGGAGCACGCTCTGCGCACAGGTATTAACATCTGCGCAGATTGATAGTGTGGCGGAACAAACCCTTCGTACGTTCAATGTACCGGGCGTAGCCGTAGCGGTCATTAAGGATGGAAAAGTGATCCATTCCAAAGGCTATGGTGTTCGTTCGATTAAAACCAACCAAAAGGTAGACGAGAATACGCTTTTTGGTGTCGCATCGAATACGAAAGCGATGACGGCAGCATCGTTGGGTATGCTGGTGGATGCCGGGAAAATAACCTGGGATACCAAGGTGACTGATGTGATCCCTGAATTTAAATTGTATGATCCCTATGTGACCAGTGAATTTACGGTGCGTGATTTACTGACCCACCGCAGTGGCCTGGGCTTAGGCGCAGGCGATCTCATGATCTGGCCCGATTCGTCAACGGTCAATAAAAAGCAGTTAATCCATAATTTACGTTATTTAAAACCCGTTTCTTCTTTCCGCACCAAATATGATTATGATAATTTATTGTATATCGTTGCCGGTGAAGTGGTGGAGCGGGTGTCAGGCATATCGTATGAGGATTTTATAGAAACGCGGATCATGAAGCCATTAGGCATGACGAAAACGGCAGCTTCGTGGTATCGCTTAAAGGATAAATCGAATGTGATCGACGGGCATGCGCCTTATGAAGGTAAATTGTTGCCGGTCGGATTGAGCTTTGGTGAAGTAGCGAATGCTGCGGGAGGTGTTTATTCAAGTGTTAACGATATGAGTAAGTGGGTAATGGCCATGATCAATGGCGGAAAATATGGCCTGGATCTGAAAGAACGCCTGTTTAGCGAGGCCGTACACCGGGAGCTGTGGACACCTCAGACCATCATTGCCGGTGGTAATCCGGCAGCTTTCAGCAGTTATGGACTGGGTTGGTTTCTGAGCAATGTAAACGGTCGTTTCCAGGCTACACATACCGGTGGTTTATCAGGCATTGTCACGCAGGTAACCATTTTACCCGAACTTAAGCTGGGTATTATTGTGCTTACCAATCAACAGTCGGGCGCAGCATTTAATGCCATTACCAATTCGATCAAAGATGGTTACCTGGGTATTAAAGGACAGAACCGGATCAAAACGTATAACGATAACCGTTTGAAAAGAGAAAAAGAAGCCGATTCGATCGTGGCTAAAGTATGGGCCGATATTGCTGCTGCACAAAAAAATATAACGGTAAAACCAGATGCGAAGAACTACCTCGGCAGCTATACGGACGCCTGGTTTGGTGAAGTAACCCTGAGCATGCAAAATGGTAAAATGCATTTCCAGGCGAAGAACTCGCCAAAGCTGCGTGGCGACATGACCTATTACAAAGGAAATACCTTTATTGTGAAATGGTACGACCGCAGTCTTGATGCCGACGCTTTTGTGAATTTCAGCCTTGATCATGATGGCCGGGCCAACGGATTTAAGATCGCCGCGATCTCACCCCTAACCGACTTTAGCTTTGATTTCCAGGATCTCGATTTTAACCGGAGTATAAAAAAATAATTATTTAATCGTATAACGATGAAATCATATTTGAAACCAGTTCTTTTTACCTTAATGTTAGGTATATTAACGATAGGAATGTCCATGAAGAAAAAGCCAAAACGTGTTATCTTTTTTGGTGATTCCATTACACAGGCCGGTGTACAGGGCAATGGCTATATTAACCAGCTTAAGCAGAAAGTTGATCCCGCTAAATTTGAACTGATCGGTGCAGGCATCGGCGGAAATAAAGTGTACGACCTTTACCTGCGCCTGGAAGATGATGTGCTGAATAAGAAACCAGACCTGGTTTTCATTTACGTGGGTATTAATGATGTGTGGCATAAGCTGGGTGCACGTACCGGAACCGACTACGATAAATACCTTAAATTTTATCAGGCACTGATTAACAAGATCAAAGCAACAGGGAGCGATGTGGTGCTGTGTACGCCAAGTGTTATTGGCGAGAAAAAAGACGGCATGAACGAAGTAGATGCCGATCTTACGAAGTATGCCGCCGGTGTAAGAGAGCTGGCCGCGAAAAATAACCTGCCGCTATGCGACCTTCGTAAAGCATTTACCGTTTACGAAGAAAAGAACAATCCTGAAAATAACGAAAAAGGTATATTAACCACCGATAAGGTCCATTTAAACGACGCCGGTAACCGGCTGGTGGCCGAAATGATGCTGCCTTTTATAAAGTAAAAAGTGATAACACGCGAAACCATCGACCGGATCATGGAAACTGCCCGTATTGAGGAGGTGGTTGGTGATTTCGTACATCTTAAAAAACGGGGCTCCAGCCTGATCGGGAACTGCCCTTTTCATGGCGAAAAGACACCCTCTTTTCATGTTTCGGTAAGCAAAGGTATTTATAAATGTTTTGGTTGCGGAAAGGGCGGCGATGCCGTTCGCTTCATTATGGAGCATGAAAAATATTCGTATCCTGAGGCACTGAAATTCCTGGCACAGAAATACAATATCGAAGTAGAGGAAACGGTCGAAACCATTCAGGATACCGAAGCCCAGAATGCACGGGAAAGTCTGTATATCGTTTCGCAATTTGCCGCTAACTTTTTTGAAGACCAGCTTTGGAACAGCGACGATGGCCGTGCCGTTGGATTAAGCTATTTTAAGGAAAGAGGTTTCAGGGAAGACATTATCAAAAAATTTAATCTGGGTTATTCACCGGATGTATGGGATGCGCTCACCCAGGAAGCGATTAAAAACCAGCATGCCGAGATTTATCTCGAAAAAACAGGTTTAACCATCCGGAACGATAAAGGGAAGTTATACGACCGTTTTCGCGGGCGGGTCATGTTTCCTATTCATAATTTTACCGGCAGGGTGATCGGTTTTGGTGGAAGGACATTAAAGACCGATAAGAACGTACCCAAGTATGTAAACTCACCTGAAAGTGAGATCTATCACAAGTCGAATGTACTATATGGCTTGTTTCATGCTAAAAAAGCCATCCGTGATGCCGATAACTGCTACCTGGTAGAGGGTTATGCTGATGTGCTTTCTGTACATCAGGCAAATATTGAAAACGTGGTCGCTTCGTCGGGAACTTCCTTAACCATCGAGCAGATCCGTTTAATCGGCCGGTTTACGCAAAATGTGACCATTTTATACGATGGTGATGCTGCGGGGATAAAAGCCTCCTTAAGAGGCCTCGATATGATTTTGGAAGAGGGCCTGAATGTAAAGGTCGTCTCTTTCCCCGATGGTGACGACCCGGATTCATATATGCATAAAGTGGGTGCCGGAGCCTTTAAAAGCTATATCGAAGAGAACCGGAAGGACTTTATCCTGTATAAAGCGAATATCCTGCTTGCCGAAGCCGGGAAAGATCCTATCAAGCGGGCAGCCCTTATCCGCGATATTGTGGAAAGTATTGCAAAAATCCCCGACAATATTAAGGCATCGGTCTTTATTCGCGAATGCAGTTACCTGCTCGAGGTTGAAGAACGTATTCTTCTGACCGAACTGAACAGCATGCGCGTGGCAAAGCAGAAAAAAGCAGCAACCTCCGCCACCAGACCGCCTGTGAATGAACAGCCGCCCGATCATTTGTTTGCCGATGAGATGCTGTCTGATTCTGCTGTCGGAACAGATCTGAAAAATGATGATCTGCAGGAACAGGAAATTGTTCGCCTGTTGCTTAGCTTTGGTCACGAATTAGTGAGCTGGGACAAGATCGACAACCTGTATATCGGGTCGTTTATTATGCAGAACCTGAATGACGTAAGCTTTGAAAATCCACTTTGCAGACGGATCATCGATTATTACCGGACAGAAATGGAAAATGGCCGTCTGCCTACGGCCAATCATTTTATAAAGAGTGATGATACAGAGATTGCCGACCTGGCTATTACCCTTTCCAGTTCGCCCTATACGTTAAGTGAAAACTGGTATAACCGCCATCATATCTATGTACGTGATGAAACGGTGAATCTGAAGACCACCATCCTCGGTGGATTATATCATCTTAAAAAAAGAAAAGTAGACCGCATTTTATCTGATCTGCTCAAAGAAATCAGGGAAGAGCAGGATCCTGCCAACCAGGATATCCTGATGCAGCGTTATGCTTATATTAAAAATGTAGAGAAAGAGATCTCGAAATACCTGGGCTCGGTGATCTTGAAATAAATAGTTGTAGGGATCCTTTCATATGGCACAGCATCATGATTTAGGTATTACCGGTGAGCAAATGGCAAAAGCCTTTCTGATGCAAAAGGGATATCGTATTTTAGAAGAGAACTGGGCATACGGGCACCTGGAAATTGATCTTATTGCCCATATGGATACAACGCTGGTCTTTGTGGAGGTAAAGACGCGGACTTCTTCCGGCTTCGGAATGCCGGAAGAATTTGTAAAGCGACCAAAACAATTGCGAATGGCGAAAGCTGCGGAGGCCTATATACAGCGGATGGATTACCAGGGTGAGATCCGTTTTGATATTATGGCTATTCTTTTTACAGGTACTTCGCCGGTGATCAATCATATTGAAGATGCATTTTGGCCACAATAACATAGGATATATTATAGCCACTGCCGTTATAGGATTGTTCACCGCCTGCAGCAGTACGGTCGCGTTAAAGCCCATGAAACCCCTGCGGTTAACCTACAAGGTTATTCATACGTTTCCGCACGATACCAGCGCTTATACTCAGGGTTTAAGTTATGCCCATGGAAAATTACTGGAAAGCACAGGCCGGAAAGGTGCATCTTCACTGCGTTGGGTAGACCTGAACAGCGGTAAAGTGCAGCAGCAGGTTTTATTAGACACCGTTTATTTTGGTGAAGGAAGTGTAAAAGTAGATGACCGGATCATCATGCTGACCTGGCAGGAATGCACAGGGCTTATTTTTGATGCTGCAAGCCTTCGTCAAACGGGTTCCTTTCCTTATCAATACAGTAAAGAAGGCTGGGGCCTGACCTTCGATGGAAAGCAACTATGGCGAAGTGACGGTACACATCGCATTTGGCGAATGAATAAAGATACCTTCCAGGAAGAAGGCTATATCGAAGTAACCGACCATAAAGGGATAGTGCGGGGAATCAACGAGCTGGAATTTATAGAAGGAAAGATCTATGCCAATATTTATCCTGAAAATAAGATTATCCTGATCGATTCGGGAACCGGAAAAGTAGTGGCACAATGTGATTTAAGCGCTCTGGTACCAAAGCATTTTTTTAAAAATCCGTTTGATGCATACAGTAATGTTCTGAATGGGATTGCCTGGGATGAAGCCGGTAAGCGTTTATTTGTAGGCGGAAAGAAGTGGCCGTTCTTATATCAGATCGAACTTATATGGCCAAAGTAAAGTCTATTTGTTTTCTTCGATATTGCCGGCATAGCTGATGCTTTGTTTGTCGTTACTGCTTACCATGAGCGAAGCATAACCGTCGGGCGAAATGCTTAAATTAAGCCAGTAGCCATTTATATTGTCGCTGGTTTTAATGTTAATTTCCCGGATCCCCTTTTTGTTGATACTTTGTTTATAGGTAAACTTTGTCGAAGTAAAATGAACACCGCTTTCGTCACGGTTTAAGGATGGGCGATAAACCCTTCCATAATACGGCAGATCGGCTATCACACTATCCGGCGTAACACGCACCCGGTAACCTCCGCCGGTGATATTGATATTACTGCCCCCGGTTGCTCCCGGCATACGGCTAAGGATATTATTCAGCTCCGTACTGTTTATAGGTGAGGCGGTTGCCGGAGAAAAAGTATAGGTTTTAGCTTCAACGATACGCTTAATGGTGGCTTTTTTATCGGTTTGAGCATAGGCAGAACCAGCTGCTACCAGCAAACTGATCACCAGCATGTTTTTTATGGTTGTCATATGCAAATCATATAAGTTGTTGTTTCTAACAACAAAAAATAATTGTCTTTTGTTTAAAAAAATTATCGCCAGGCTTTGTACTGGTTGATCAGCCCGTTGGTAGAAACATCATGCGATGTTACCGGCCGTTCGTCTTCCAGTTCGGGTTGTATTTTTTGTGCCAGTTGTTTTCCTAACTCCACGCCCCACTGGTCGAAGCTATAGATATTCCAGATCACTCCCTGTACAAAGATCTTATGCTCATAAATAGCGATCAGTTTTCCGAGGCTGTAAGGGGTTACTTTTTTCAGTAATATAGAAGTCGTAGGGCGGTTACCTTCAAAAACTTTAAATGGTGCTAACTCCGTAATGGCATGTTCAGGCAGACCTCCTGCTCTTAATTCACGGATCACCTCTTCTTCACTTTTACCATTCATCAGCGCTTCGGTTTGCGCAAAGAAGTTGGATAACAGGATAGGATGATGATGGCCCATGGGGTTCAGGCTTTGTGCAGGTGCAATGAAATCACAGGGAATTAAATGGGTTCCCTGATGGATAAGCTGGTAAAAGGCATGCTGTCCGTTGGTGCCGGGTTCACCCCAGATCACGGGCCCGGTCTGGTAGCTAACCGCTATTCCGTTACGATCTACATGTTTTCCGTTACTTTCCATGTCGCCCTGCTGAAAATAGGCTGCAAAGCGATGCAGATACTGATCATAAGGAAGAATGGCCTGTGTCCCGGCATTAAAGAAGTTAATATACCAGATGCCCAGCATTCCTAAAATAACCGGGATATTTTCTTCAAAAGGAGTATGCTTAAAATGTTCGTCGGTAGCATGGGCACCGGCAAGCAGTTGTTTAAAGTTTTCAAAACCAATGCCCAGGGCGATCGACAGCCCGATAGCGCTCCAAAGTGAATAGCGGCCGCCCACCCAGTCCCAGAACTCAAACATATTCGCCGTATCGATCCCGAATGCCGATACCGCTTTACCATTGGTCGATAAGGCGGCGAAATGACGGGCAATATCACTTTCTGCGGCTCCCGATTCCAGGAACCAGCTGCGTGCACTATGTGCATTTGTCATGGTCTCCTGCGTGGTAAATGTTTTCGACGCCACCAGGAACAGGGTGGTTTCCGGATCTGCGCGCTTCAGCGTTTCCGCCAGATGCGTACCGTCAACATTCGATACGAAATGGAGGTTTAAATGTGTTTTGTAGGCTTTTAAGGCTTCGGTTACCATGACAGGCCCTAAATCCGATCCGCCGATCCCGATATTTACCACATCGGTAATCGCCTTTCCGGTGTAGCCTTTCCATGTTCCTGAAAGGATAGCCCCGGTAAACCTTTCCATTTTTGCCAGTACGGCATTCACTTCAGGCATCACATCCGCTCCGTCTACGTAAACAGGGGTATTGCTTTGATTGCGCAGCGCTACATGTAAGACCGGCCGGTTTTCCGTTTGATTGATCTTCTCCCCGCTGAACATCGCGCTGATGGCCTCATCCAGCTTACATTCTTTGGCCAGCTGCATCAGCAATGCCATAGTTGTATCATTGATGCGGTTCTTTGAGAAATCGACCAGGATATCATCAAACAGCCCGGAAAATTTCTTAAACCGCTCCGGATCTGCTTTAAATAATGCCTGAAGTGTGGTTTCATGCATCTGCATGAAATGTTCAGTTAAATAGGGATATACAGGAGTAGTCGTAAAATCTATTTTGGCTAACATGATGAATAGGAGGTTTAGTGTAAAAATAAGAAAATGACGCTGTATTTCCTATCTTTGTCTTATGACTAAAGAACTTTTACAAGATTTAAGGGACAGGGTAGCGTCGCTGAGGAGGTATCTTTGACGTTGATGAGTTAATATACCAGATCAGCGAAGAAGAAAAGATAACATTAGACCCCAATTTCTGGGATAATCCGAAGAAAGCCGAGAGCATACTGGCTGAAATTAGTAGCAAGAAAAAATGGACAGAGGGTTTTAAGGCGGCAGAATCGGCGGTAGAAGATACGGCTGTATTGTTCGATTTCTTTCAAAGCGGCGATGGTACAGAAGCCGAAGTGGATGAGCAATATGCACAGGCACTGAAAGTCGTGGAAGATCTGGAGCTTCGCAATATGCTGAAAACCAAAGAAGATCAGCTCAATGCCGTGATGCAGATCACCGCAGGTGCTGGCGGTACGGAGAGCTGCGACTGGGCTTCGATGCTGATGCGGATGTACCTGATGTGGGCCGAAAAAAATGGTTATAAAGTTACTGAACAGGACTATGCCGAAGGTGATGTGGCGGGCATTAAATCCGTGACCATACAGATATCAGGCGAATTTGCTTATGGTTATCTCAAGGGTGAGAATGGCGTTCACCGTCTGGTACGCATTTCTCCGTTCGATTCCAATGCCCGCCGCCACACGTCTTTTGCTTCGGTATATGTGTATCCGCTGGTCGATGAAACAATCCAGATCGATATTAACCCGGCCGATATTGAGTTTGAAACGTTCCGGTCAGGCGGAGCCGGCGGACAAAATGTGAATAAGGTGGAAACAGCGGTCAGATTATATCATAAACCCTCCGGCATTATTATTAAAAATCAGGAATCACGCTCACAGCTGCAGAATAAAGAGAATGCTTTGCGACTGTTAAAATCACAGCTATATGAGATCGAGCAACGCAAGCGCAATGAAGCCATTGCCGAAGTAGAGGGGGCGAAAAAGAAAATAGAGTGGGGTTCGCAGATCCGGAGCTATGTGCTCGACGACCGTCGTGTAAAAGATCACCGCACCAATTATCAGACCTCCAATCCGCAGGCGGTGTTGGACGGCGATATCAATGAGTTTTTAAAGGCTTATTTAATGGAGTTTTAAATAATCAGGATATTAAACCTCAATTGCAATGAAACGATTTATTCCCTTTTTTCTTCTTATACTGCTCATGAAAGGATCTGCTGCACAGGATGTCATTCCTTTATATGGCGATAAAATTCCGGGTGCGAAATCAGCTCCGGCCGGATACAAGGAAACAACCGTGACCGGTGCCGATGGCGTAGCGAGGATCAGTAAAGTGACCGAACCTGCCTTAACCATCTTCTCGCCTGAAAAAGGAAAAGCCAATGGCACGGCTGTTATTATATGCCCTGGCGGGGGATACAGTATTCTCGCATTTGAGAAAGAAGGAACACTCGTGGCTAAAAAGTTTGCTGCCGCAGGTGTTACCGCTTTTGTGTTGAAATACCGTCTGCCGGATGATGCCATTATGGAGGATAAATCGATGGCGCCTTTACAGGATGCCCTGCAGGCCATATACCTGGTCCGGAAAAATGCCGGTCTCTGGAATTTAGACGTACATAAGATCGGCGTGATGGGTTTCTCTGCCGGCGGGCATTTAGCGGCAAGTCTTGCTGTACATTACCAGGACGTGAAAATTCAGAATGAAGAAGGCGTAAACTTAAGACCTGATTTTGCACTGCTGATTTATCCGGTGATCAGTTTTGGCACCGTAACCCATGCCGGATCCATGAAAAATCTGCTGGGCGATGCACCTACCCAGGCCCAGCGTACCTATTTTTCGGCACAGAATCACGTGAATGAAACCACGCCGCCCACCTTCATGGTACATGCCAATAACGATTCCAGCGTGCCTGTAAAAAACAGTATCCTGTTTAACGAAGCATTAGTAAAGTTTAAAGTGCCTGCAGAACTGCACCTTTACCAGAGCGGCGGACATGGATTTGGTCTTTATAATAAAACGACGAAAGAAGACTGGTTCGAAACCATGAAAAACTGGCTGGCGGCGAATAAATTTTTGGGCAACTAAAAGCGAGGGTAATATCAAGTGTTTAGTGTCAAGTACTGAGGGCCACGCCTTAGGCCTTACACCTTATCACTTTTCACCGCTAACTGGCCGCAGGCCGCATCAATATCCTTACCACGGCTTCGCCTGATGTTGGTATTCACACCGTTTTGACGGAGATAAGCCGCGAAGGCATCAATTTTATCGCCCTCGGCATTGGTAAAATCAGCAAACTGAATAGGATTATATTCGATCAGGTTTACCTTGCAGGGGATGTGCTTGCAGAATTTGGCCAGCTCCATGGCATCCTGGATCTCATCATTGAAGTGGTTAAACACAATGTATTCGTAGGTTACCGGGTTTTTGGTTTTCTGGAAATAATATTTCAGGGCTTCGGCTAAGGCCTTTAACGAGTTATGCTCAGAGATCGGCATGATCTGATGACGCTTCTCGTCGTTCGCGGCATGTAAAGAAAGGGCCAGGTTGAATTTAACACCATCATCGCCAAGCTTTTTGATCATCTTGGCAATTCCTGCTGTTGAAACCGTAATGCGTTTATACGACATGTTCAACCCATCGGGGGCGGTGATCCGTTCAATCGACTTTAATACATTGGCATAATTGAGCAGGGGTTCGCCCATGCCCATATATACGATATTACTAAGCGGAATATTGTAATTTTTACGGGCCTGCTCATCAATAAGCACCACCTGGTCATAAATCTCATCGGCATTTAAGTTGCGCTTGCGGTCCATATAACCGGTAGCGCAAAACTTGCAGGTTAAGCTGCAGCCCACCTGTGAACTTACACAGGCCGTCATCCGCTCGTCGGTAGGAATGAGCACACCCTCTACAATATTGCCATCGTACAAACGGAAGGCATTTTTTATGGTATGATCGCTGCTAAATTGCGCCTGGCTGATGGCAACGGTATTGATTACATACTGCCCGTTTAGTTTTTGGCGAAGGTCTTTAGACAGGTTGCTCATCTCGTCGAAGCTGCGCGCCGATTTTTCCCATAGCCACTGGTAAACCTGCTTAGCCCGGTAGGCCGGCTCTTTCATCGCCGTGAAATGTTCCTGTAACTGCGCGAGATCAAGTGAACGGATATCTGTTTTTTTTGCGGTAACCATCAGGATGCAAAGATACGGATTTCACACTTACTTTCGTTTAGGACTCTTCGTCTTTGCTGCCGGAATGCCGGCTTTCCCTTTAGCGGGGCGACTGGAACGCTTATTCGGACCATTATTTTTAAACCAGTCGTTTTCAGAAGCTGCGGTGCTTTTATGGCTTCCGCTGTTCCCTTTGCCACTGCCGCCAGTCCCTTTTTCATTGCGGTAATGACTACTGCCTGCTGTACGTCCTGGCGCTGTTTTCTTTTGGGGTGTTTTACTTTTTACCCCGGCAAGCGAAGTCTCCGGCTTTTTAGCACGGTCTGCGGCATTCTTTTTCGTCTTTGCTGCGGTACTTTTCTCTGAACTGGAGTTTGCGATCATACGGAACACTTCGTTCAGCTCAGTGTCGGTGAGTTCACGCCATTCGCCCGAAGGAATGCCTTTCAGTGTAATATTCATGATGCGGACGCGCTCCAGCTTTGTCACCTCATAGCCAAAATGTTCGCACATACGCCTGATCTGGCGGTTTAAGCCCTGGATAAGGGTAATCCGGAAAACGAAGGTACTTTCTTTAACGACCTTACATTTTTTGGTCATCACCCCCAGCACCGGTACCCCTTTGCCCATATTGGTCACGAACTGGTCGGTAACAGGTTTATTGACCGTTACTACATACTCTTTTTCATGATTGTTTCCTGCCCTCAGGATCTTATTCACCAGGTCACCGTTATTGGTTAAAAAAATGAGTCCCTGCGAGTCCTTATCTAAACGGCCGATCGGGAATATCCGCTCACTGTGATTGACGTGGTCGACAATATTGTCTTTCACTTTCGACTCCGTGGTGCTGGTAATACCCACCGGCTTATTATAGGCAATGAGGATCGTATTTTCGGGCTTCGCCGGTTCAATGGTAATACCGTTTACCATAACCACATCCCCAAACATGACCTTGTCGCCCACCCTGGCGCACCGGCCATTAATAAAGACCTGTCCCAGCTCAATATAGCGATCGGCTGCCCTGCGGGAGCATAAACCACTTTCACTGATATATTTATTTAATCTTGTTGTTGATCCGGTCATCCGCTGTTTAAAAATTAGACTGTAAAAATACACATTTCTATTACGTTTAATTTAACAGCACGATTTTTGTTATAAATCAGATGATGCCGGCACCAATCCGTAAACCATTTATTCAGGCAACCAAGGGTAAGATCATTATCGGGTTTTTGTTCGCTTTTTTAGCGCTCGGTCTGGCTTGGGCGACCAGTAAGCTGGTTTTTAGTAAAATGCTGGATACGGTAGAACGCTTATCTGCGCCTAACGATCGTATCCGTATCGTTAATAAATTATCGAACCAGATCGCCGGCTTAGATCAGCTGCAAAAGGAAAAAGCGTTTAATAAAGACGAAAAAGGTGTTGTTTTCCGGAAAGAAACAGATGCCTTGCAGCGCAGTCTGGATACGTTAAGCCGCCTGTATGCCCGGCATGAACATCAATTGAAACGTATCCGGGCCATTAAAGCCCTTTTAACCGAAAGAAATAAACAATTTCTGAGTTATCTTGATGTCCGGAAAAGCTTAACGAATACCGAATCATTCTCAGCAGAAGTGCAAAAATTAAACGAGCTGGTTTCAGAACGGTCCAGGCGTGTGGACAGTGCCGTGCTTACCACGTCGACATCAACCACCACCGTTGTTCCTGCCGAACCCCGGGCGAAGGGCTTCCTGAACCGCCTGTTTGGAAAAAAGAAGGCCGATGTGTATAAGATCATTAATGAAGAGTTCAAAATCAAACATGATACCCTGAACGCACTGGCTGAAGACAGTATCATGAAAAGTATAGGCGGTTCCTTACAGAGCATTGAACAGGAGCAGCTGCTAAAGACCGAAAAATTTCTTAAACGGGAAGCTGAGTTGCTGAATTCAGGTCATATGCTCACACAGCAGATGTTACAGGTGCTGAGAGAAGTAGAGACTGAGGCCCTGGCGCAGATCGATACCAACGCCAATGAAGCCAAGGCCCTGGTCAATGCAGGAGTAGACCGGATCATGCTCATTATTGTGGCCTTTTGCCTGATCACGCTGGTGTTAGGTGGCCTGATCCTGCTCGATATGAGCCGGATTAGCCGGTACCGGAAAGAACTGGAGCAGGCAAAAGACCAGGCGCTGCAGTATGGTCAGGCAAAACAACGGTTCCTGGCCAACATGAGCCATGAGATCCGGACCCCTTTACAGTCGATCATCGGTTATGCCGAACACCTTCTTCACCAGCCGCAACCTGCAAAAAAAGATGTGCAGGCCGTTTATCAGTCGGCACTGCATTTGCTTCAGATCGTGAACGAAGTGCTCGACTTTAACCGTATCAATTCAGGAGCGTTCAGTTTTGAAGAGCAGCGTTTCCATCTGATGCAGGTGCTCCAGGAAGTGTTTTCGGCAGTACGGCCCCTGGCAGAGAAGAAAAACCTGAAACTACAGCATCATTTTGATGCCGAAGCGGATGCCTGGGTGAGCGGCGATGCCTTCAGGCTAAAGCAGATCCTGTTTAATTTACTGGGCAATGCGATCAAATTTACGCCCGAAGGGAAGGTAGCGTTAAATGTGAGCTGCAAGATCCATGAAGAGCAGGAACTGTATGTTGACTTTTATGTAACTGACACGGGAATAGGTTTTGAAAATGAAGCGCTGGATAAGATCTTCAATGCCTTTGAACAGCTATCGCATCCGGATAGGCCGCAGATCAACGGGGCAGGTACCGGTTTGGGCCTGGCCATTGTAAAATCACTGGTCGAAAGCCAGGGCGGGCGGGTTCACGCCCGGAGCCAGGTGAACGAGGGATCAACCTTCAGCGTACATTTAAAATATCCCCTGGTTATGAATGCCGGAGAGAGGAAGGAAAATTCCAGCTGGCCTGATCATCAGATTAGCGGCCGTGTATGGGTAGTAGACGACGACCGGATGATCCTGGATCTGTGCGCGCTGATCTTTTCAAAAAATAACATCCCGTATGAACTGTTTGAAAATGCAGAAGCACTATTAGCGGCCGCCATACCTGACGATCTGAAATACATATTGATCGATTTGCGTTTGCCTGACCTGCCCGGTACAGTACTTTGCCGTCGCTTAAAACCACAATTACCGGAGCAGGTTAAATGCATCGCGGTAACAGCCCAGGTATTTCCCGAAGAACGCGGAGAATTACTGTCAAATGGGTTTGACAATGTATTGTTAAAACCGTTCAGGGCAAACGATCTGCTTCAGTTATTTACGGCTGGCTATACGGAAAGGAAGATAAAAGTGAACCCGGAAATACTCCATCATATGACCTATGGCGATGCCGGGGCGATGGAGCGGATATGGCAAAGCTTTAAACAGGATTGCCGCTCAGATATAGTGGCACTGCGTGCAGCAATAGCCACCGGCGGGTGGTCAGAGGCGTCGCTGATCGTACATCGCCTGGCAGGTCGTACGGCACAGATAGGGGCACCGGAACTGGCGGGCGTATTCCGCCAAATGGAGCAGCATTTGTTAAGAAAGGAAAATCCCGGTCCGGAAGCCCACAGGCAACTTAATGAGGCACTTGCAGATCTGCAGCAGCTTATGGAGGAATATGAGCCTCAGGTAATCCCGTAACGTTCCATCTTACTGTATAAGGTCTTACGATCAATATTCAGCAGTTTGGCTGCCTTGGTCTTATTGTATTTTACTTTACTCAGGATCTCCGTGATCAGTCTTTTCTCGTTATCTTCATGAATGGCCCTTAAATCGGTTGTCGGGTTTTGGGGGGTAGCCGAAAGCTGCCATTGCATTTCTTCGGGCAGCGTATCCACATCGGCAGCGGCATCTGTGCTCAGAAGCACCATCCGTTTAATAACATTCTTTAATTCGCGCAGATTTCCCGGCCAGTCATAATCAAGCAGCATGCGTTTAGCAGCCGGGGCAATACGTTTCACGGCCCTGCCGAGCTCTTTATTAGCCAGCTCTACAAAGTGATCGATAAAGAGTCCCAGGTCATCCTCTCTTTCCCGAAGCGGGGGAATGAGCAGCTTAAACTCATTGATCCGGTGATACAGGTCTTCCCTGAAATGCCCTTCTTTAATGCTGTTCAGCAGGTCGTCATTGGTTGCGGCAATTAGCCTCACATCAATTTTTACCGGTTTGGTAGCACCGACCGGATGAATGCAACGTTCCTGGAGGGCCCTCAACAACTTTACCTGCACCTCGTAACTCAGGTTCCCGATCTCATCTAAAAAGATCGTACCCCCATGTGCAAGCTCGAACTGGCCCTTTTTATCCTGAAGAGCACCGGTAAAGGCCCCTTTCACATGGCCGAAAAGCTCGCTGGCCGCCAGCTCTTTAGAAAGTGACCCGCAATCGATCGCAATGAATGCATGATCTTTCCGCTTACTTTGGGTATGCAGTAATTTGGCAGCAAATTCTTTACCCGTTCCGCTTTCCCCCTGGATCAGTACCGACATGTTGGTTTGTGCCACTAAGTGGATATGGTCGTAAAGCTTATGTGCAGAGGGGTGGTTTCCCTTAATGAATAACGCATCTGCCGGCGCACTTTTTACGTTATTCTTTACGGATGACTGGATAAGCATGAGTAGCTCTTCCGGGTTCACAGGTTTGGTAATATAATCGGTGGCGCCAGACTGCATTGATCTTACCGCGGTTCTTACATCATTAAAGCTGGTCATGATAATGGCCGGAGTGGCATTTCCCTGTGCCCGTGCATGTAAGAGAGCATCCAGCCCGGTACCATCCGGTAAGCGGTAATCGAGCAGAAGAAGATCGAAATGCTGCCTGTCGATTTGCTTTAATGCCTGTTGCAATGTGCCGGCCACACTGACCTGAAAATCGTTCTTTAACAAAAAAACTTCGATAATCTGCGCAAAGGTAGCATCATCTTCCAGTATGAGTATGCTTGCCATAATTACAAAAATAGCAAAAGCCCGGGACAATTGTGCCAGGCTTTTACAGACATCCGTATGCTGATGAATTATTCTACCGGTTTACCTTCTTTATCTAATTTTAAAGAAGCCGTTTCTTCTTCAGACTTTCTGATGTCGATCTGGAAGTACTCTTTCTCCCCTTCTTTCACGCGGAATGCTGCGGTAGGGGTCCAGTCTTTATAAGGATCGGATTGTAAAACCATTTTTATGGCTTCCGGAAGCTCCTCTACTTTGATCGGCGTTTTAATCACACTATCCTGAATACTGTTTACCACCTGATGACTGGCTATGGAAGCTTTAGTTTCTAAAGTGGTAAATCCTGCGAAAGCTACAAACGCTGCTACAAATAGTTTTTTCATGATGATCAGATTTTTAAGTTTAATACTTGTTTTTTGTATAAAGCAGGTACAGAATAGTGCCAAAAAACCGGATTTCAAATAATTGGCTGATAATTAGCAGAGTATCTGTTTTGATACGGCGAAAGACTGTTGCTTTTCGCCACAATATGATGACTTTGTCAACAAAAGGAAGGTTTGATTTGAGTATTTATAGGGATTATCCTTAATTTGTACCATGCTACGCTATATCTCTGCCGACTGGATCTACCCGGTAACAAGCCCTCCGCTAAAGAACGGGGTAATGGCCCTTGATGAAAAAGGGAAGATACAGCAGCTGTTTAGCGGGGAGGAGGCTAAGGAACTTTTGCCGGTGACCCGTTATGACGGCATTATCGTGCCGGGCTTTATCAATACCCACTGTCACCTGGAGTTATCGCACCTGAAACATAAAATAGCCGAAGGTACGGGTTTAACCCGTTTTATTGAAAGTGTGGTGACGTTAAGGCAACAGCCCCGCGAAGAAATCATGCAGGCCATGCAGGATGCCGACGCAGAAATGTATGCCAATGGTATTGTGGCCGTAGGTGATATTTCGAATGCGCCCGATTCAAGAACGGTGAAGCTCAACAGTCCTGTTCATTACCATACATTTGTAGAAGTTTTTGGCTTTAACCGCCCCTCAGCCCCGATCATGGCCGCTGCACGGCAGTTAAAGGCAGACTTTGCCCCTTTGCCGGCTTCGGTGGTGCCGCACGCCCCTTACTCTGTATCGGCAGCATTATTTGAAGAAATCCGGGCGGTGACAACGCCTGATGACCTGCTTTCTATCCATAACCAGGAAACGGCAGCTGAAAACGAGCTGTTTGAAAAAGGAACAGGCAGCTTTGCTGATTTTTTTAACGGGCTGGGAATAGCAAAAAGCGGGGCACATGGCCGTGGAGAAAATGCCATTCATTACCATTTGCCAAAACTTTCAAAGGCGGTAAATACCCTGTTGGTCCATAATACATTTACGACGGAAGCCGATGTCCGGTTTGCAACGGACGAAAACCCGAACATATACTGGTGCTTATGTCCCAATGCGAACCGCTATATTGAAAATGCCCTTCCGGATGCAGAAATGTTCATGCATGAAAAGGTAAAAGTGACCTTAGGCACGGATAGCCTGGCCAGCAATCACCAGTTAAGTATCCTGTCCGAAATGTATACTCTGCAGCAGGAAAAGGATATTCCTTTTGAAAAGCTACTGGAATGGGCCACCCTAAACGGTGCTGAGTTTTTAAAGATTGAACAGCGGTATGGTAGCTTAGGCAGGGGTAAGCAGCCGGGTATCCTGCTGCTCGAAGGCATAGAACAGGAAAAATTAACCCCGGAAACCCGGGTAAAACGCTTATTTTAGTACGATGGTAAACCGGATTACTTCATTATTTCAAATTCAGTATCCCATTATTCAGGCGGGAATGATCTGGTGCAGCGGCTGGCGGCTGGCTTCGGCGGTGTCGAATGCCGGCGGATTAGGCATCCTGGGTGCCGGTTCGATGTACCCGGAGGTATTACGTGAACATATCCGGAAATGTAAACAGGCCACCAGCAAACCTTTCGCCGTAAACGTGCCGCTCCTTTATCCGAATGTAGAAGAACTGATGGATATCCTGGTTAAAGAGGAAATCAAAATTGTGTTTACATCCGCCGGGAACCCGGCGACATGGACAGGCTTTTTAAAACAGCATGGCATTACCGTAGTGCACGTGATCGCGAATACCAGATTTGCACTCAAAGCCGAAGCAGCAGGTGTGGATGCCCTTGTTGCCGAAGGTTTTGAAGCCGGTGGTCATAACGGACGTGAAGAAACCACTACGTTGTGTCTTATCCCGATGATTACAGAGGCGGTTCGTATTCCGGTGATCGCTGCCGGTGGTATTGGCAGCGGAAAAGCCATGCTCGCGGCCTTTGCTTTAGGTGCAGAGGCCGTACAGGTGGGTTCGGCCTTTGCCGTGGCTGAAGAGTCGTCGGCACACGCCGGGTTTAAAGCCCGTATTTTGGCAGCTGGAGAGGGCGATACACAATTGCGCATGAAAAAGCTGGTGCCCGTACGCCTGCTAAAGAATGAATTTGCCGACACGATTGCCCAGGCCGAAGCCGAAGGCGCCAGCACGACACGTTTAGCAGAGCTTTTAGGGCGTGCCCGGGCAAAGAAAGGGATGTTCGAGGGCGATATGGAACAGGGCGAGCTTGAGATTGGCCAGGTGTCAGCCATGTTGAAAGCCGTAAAGCCTGCCGCACAGATCTTAACAGAGATGTGGACGGAGTTCTTAATGGAAAAAGAACGACTTTGTACATTGAAGTAACAAGTATCAAGTACTCAGTAGCAGGTATCTGGGTTTAACGTCTAACGACTTGATACTAAATACCTGATACTAAATACTTGCTACTAAATACTTGCTACTAAATACTTGATACTAAATACTTGATACCAATAAACGAATAACCAATGAACCAAATAAAACATATCCGTATTATCGTAAGCGGCAAAGTGCAGGGCGTTTTTTTCAGGGCGAGTACAAAAGCTGTAGCCGACCAGATCGGTATAAAGGGCCTGGTGAAAAATCAGAAAGATGGTACGGTATATATTGAAGCTGAAGGAGATGAAGCTTCATTAGCGGCATTTCTCGACTGGTGCCATGAAGGTCCTGAAAAAGCAAAAGTAGAAAAAGTGCAGTACGAAGAAGATGAAGTGCGAAATTATCGCAATTTTGAAGTGATTAAAAAGAACCTGTTGTGGTAATATGTCAGTGATAAAGAACTTCTTAGGGCAAACGGCCATATACGGTATCAGTACGGTGTTTTCGAGGCTGTTTAATTTTATACTGACACCGATCTATACCCGGGTCTATCCTGCAGGAGTGTATGGCATATTTACCAATATGTATGCCAATGCTTCCATTATCAATGCCGTACTGGCATTTGGTATGGAAAGTACATATTTCCGCTACCTCAACAAACATGAAGACCGCAAGCAGGAGGTATATAACAACTCTTTTCTGTGCATCGCCTTTATATCGACCCTGTTCCTCATCACCGGGTTTGTTTTTTCGAATACCCTGGCGGCCTATCTTGCTTCAAAGCCCGAAGAGTTGAGCGATTACCGGCATTATGTGGCTTTTTTTCTCTGGATCTTATACATTGATGCCATTTGTGTAATCCCCTTTGCCCGTCTGCGGGCCGACGGAAAGGCCATGGCCTACAGTGTAGCCAAGTTCTTAAACATCGGTTGTTTTGTGGGCTTTAATCTCCTGTTTATTTTTGGTCTTCCCCTGATCATAAAACACCAGTGGCCGGGCAGCGGCTGGCTGTTATCCTGGTACCGGCCGCAATGGATAGGCTATGTCTTTTTATCGAACCTGATTGCCAGTCTGGCGACGTTCATTTACCTGTTCCCCCAGTTCCTTAAACTGAAATTAAAGTTCAATGCAGCCCTTTTCCGAGAAATGTTCCGCTATAGCTGGCCTATACTGGTGGCCAATCTTTCTTTTATCGTAAATGAAAACTTAGATAAGATCGTGCTCCGGCATCTGTTGCCTGTCGATATTGCCGATAGCCAGGTCGGTATTTACGGCGCTGTATGCAAGATCGCTGTTTTCCTGAGCATCTTTATTACCGCTTTCCGGCTGGGAGCCGAGCCCTTTTTTTTCAGTCATGCCAAACATGAAAATGCGCGAAAGACCTATGCGCTGATCCTGCATTATTTTGTAATCGCCCTATCCATTCTTTTTGTGGCGCTGGTGGCCAATATCGAGATCTTAAAATATTTTATCAGCCGTGATAAGTCGCATCTGGCCGAGTATTGGGCAGGTCTGCCGGCAGTACCGTACCTCTTATTGGGTTATGTGTGTCTGGGTATTTACATGAATCTTTCGGTATGGTACCGGCTCTCTGATCAAACGCGGTTCGGGCTCTATATTTCCTTAGTCGGTGCGGCCATCACCATTGTACTGAATTTGGTGCTCATTCCCCGGTTCAGCTATATGGGGTCGGCCTGGGTAAGTATGCTGGCTTACTTTGTGATGATGGTGCTGTCGTACGTGTTAGGGCAGAAATATTACCCGATACCGTACAACCTGAAAAGAATTTCAGGCTATCTTCTCACTTCTACCGTGATCGTATTCATATCTTTCTTTATTTTTGACCGGAATATTTATATCGGAAATGCGATGCTGCTGCTTTTCCTGGGCGGTATCGTGTACCTGGAGAAAGATGAATTAAGGAAGATATGGCGAAGGGCATGAGTGTTTTAACGAAAGCAATACCATGAAGAAAAAGTTGTTGTTGATCCTGGCCTTAGGGCTCTGCCTCCGGGTATATGCGCAAAGTAACCCCGTCGAAAAAGCTGCGGACAGCAATATCGTGAAAACACTTTTCTTTGCCGGCCTGCAGGAGAAGATGCATGAGAACTACCTGAATGCCAGTACCAGCTTTAATAAAATACTGGAGCTTGACCCCAAAAATGATGCAGCCCTTTTTGAACTGGCTACACTCAGTATGCGCCAGCGGAAATGGGCGGAGGCTGAGATTCACATTAAAAGGGCATTGGCTATAAATGCTCAAAATACATGGTACCATCGTCTTCAGGCCGAAATCTATAAACAAACGGGAAACATGGAGGCATTGACCCAGGTTTTTGATAAGCTGATCGCATTGCTTCCCGACAATGAAGATCTTTATTTCGACCGGGCGAATGCAATCTATCTTTCGGGGAAGAAAGACGAGGCCCTGAAAGCCTATGAGGCGATCGCGGCGAAGTTCGGTACTTCGGCTGATCTGACCGCAGCAGTACAGCGTATTAACATGCAGAACCAGGGCATACCCGCTGCAGGAGCTATTGATAAGATGCTTGCCGACGATCCGGCTGATATTAAGAACTATCTGTATATGAGCGGTCTGCTCCTGGAAAAAAAGAAACCCGATGAAGCTTTTACACTTCTGCAAAAGGCAAAGACGGTTGATCCGGATAATTTTGAGGTCGACCTGGGACTGGCCGATGTATACCGGGCAAAACGTCTGGACGACAAGGCGGCAGCTTCATTGAAATCGGCATTTGCACATGCATCCATGCCGGTTGAACATAAGATACGGATCATTTCAGGGATGCTTGGCGGGTTTAACAATGCCCATACGGCCGCTACGGCCACAGACCTGAGCCTGATGGCCCTGCAGATACACCCCGATGAGCCGCGGCTGCTCATTCTATACGGCGATGTGCTGTATCAGCAACAACAGCTGAACGCCGCAAAAGACCAGTATAAAGCGACTATAAAATTGTCTGAACAGTTTTACCCCGCATGGGAGAAATTACTGGCCCTTCAAACCCTTACCGGACAATATGCCGAAGCTATAAAGACCGGAGAGGAAGCGCTGTCCCTGTATCCTAATCAGGCCATTCTGTATTATTACCGGGCTTTTGCCCTTCACCGGAACGGGCAAAATGCCGAGGCGGGGATCGAAATTAAATCGGCGCTCCAGCTCGATGGCGATGATGCCGCGCTGAAAGCGATGATCTTTGCCCTGCAGGCGGAGGTCCTTATTGATCAGCAGAAATTAAAAGAAGCGGATGCCGCTTTTGACAAATCGATCGCGCTTGATCCGGATAACTATTTAACATTAAGCAATTATGCGTACTATTTAGCGTTAAGAAATCATAACCTGGGTAAAGCCGAAACACTGGCCGCGAAAGCGGCGAATGCGCTGAGCCAGAATGCTTCGGCAGCGGATACCTATGCTTTTGTACTCTTTAAGCTGGAAAAATACAGCCAGGCGAAAAACTGGATAGAGCGTGCATTGCAGCAAAATGAGCAATCAAATCCGGTTTTCCTGGAGCATTATGGTGATATCCTGTTCTTATATGGTGATAAAGACGGGGCGCTTATACAATGGCAAAAGGCAAAACAAAGTGGGGGTAATTCAGATAAATTAATTAAAAAAATCAATGAGAAAAAATATATCAGGTAGGTTAATAATTCTGCTTTCAGGACTTTTGATCCTGAGCTGTAAACCGAAGAAAATTATTGTGGCGCCACCGGCCAATGCCGGGGAAGTAACAGCCATCCCGGATAAAAAACCGGAAAATCTGAATCTCTTAAAAAGTAAAGACCTTTCTTTTCAAACGTTATCGCTCAAGGGAAAAGCGAACCTGAATATCGCCGGTGATGAGAATAATGTAACCATGCAGGTACGGATGCAGAAAGACGCCAAGATATGGGTAAGCGTTACGGCGATTGCCGGTATCGAGGTGGCGCGGGCAGTGATCACGCCCGACAGCCTGCTGCTTCGGAATAATCTGCAGCGTACTTATACCAAAAAACCGTTCAGTTATATTTATGGATTTACGAATAAGCAAATCACATTTAAATGGCTGCAGTCGGTGCTGTCCGGAAATACCATCAGCGATTTTATGAAAGTAAGCTCTGATCTTGAACAGGAAGATGGGGTATGGGTATTAAGCGGGTTAACCCGCGATCTGGCTTACCGGAGCCTGTTCAATACGCTTTTAAAAGTGAAAGAAACCAGCCTGAATGATGCGAAAGCGGCTCAGGCCTTTAAGGTAACCTATGGAAATTATACGCCCCTTGCTGCCGGGTTATTTCCCTCGAGCCTGAAAATTAACTCCATGTCGGGTACAAAGACCATTCAGATCGATATTAATTTTACCAAAACGGAAGCGAATATACCGGTCGACTTCCCGTTTTCCGTACCTAAAAGTTATGAGCTAATCCAGTAATTTTTATATTTTTGAAGCAATGAACCTGAAAAAACTTTTCCTTCCCTTATTTTTTCTGATGCTCAGCACGATGGTTTTTGCACAATCCATGGAGCAGCTGAAAAAGAATAAAGAGGCATTAGACCGGCAGATCGAGCTTGCTCAAAAGAATCTGAATAAAACGGTTAACGGTAAAAAATTAACCCTGGGACAAATTAACGCTATAAAAGCACAGGTACGTTTAATGCAGCAAAAAATCTCGACGATCAACTCAGAGATGAAAAACCTCGATAACCAGATTGCCGAAAATACCGGTAAGGTGCAAAATCTCCAGCAGCGGCTCAGCGATCTCAAGAAAGAATATGCCGGTATGATCCGTTTCGCCCAGCGTAACCGCAATGCCTACGATAAGATGATGTTCATCTTTGCCGCTTCCGATTTTAACCAGGCTTATAAGCGGATCAAATATCTGCAGCAATTCGGGCAATATCGTAAAAAGCAGGCAGCCTATATTCAGGGCACCGAAAAAGAGCTCAGCAATAAGATCCAGGTGCTGGATAAGGATCTGAAAAGCAAAAATGTGCTGTTAAAGGAACAGGTTAACGAGAAAGGTAAACTGGATAAGAAAAAAAATGAGCAGGCGCAGGTACTGAACCGGCTCAGTCGGGAAGAAAAACAAATTACCCAGGATATCCAGAAAAAACGACGGGAGCAGGCGGCCATCAATAAGAAGATCACAGCCGAAATGAACCGGATTATCGAGTTGGAACGGAAAAGAGAAGAAGAACGCTTAAAAGAAGAAGCCCGTATCGCTGCAGCGAAGGCGAAAGCCGAAAACAGGCCGGTTCCGGTAACCCCTGCAGCTAAACCAAAGACCAATTCGGAGTTATTAAGAGCGACGCCCGAAGCTGCACGGCTATCGGATGCCTTCGAAAATAATCGCGGAAGCCTGCCGGCACCGGTAGCAAACGGCTATATCACGGGACACTTCGGCACGTATATGGTGGACCAGGCATCCGGTAAGAATGAAGGCGTAACCTATCAGACCTCTGAAGGAGCTGCCGTGCGTGCCGTGTTTAACGGTGAGGTCAGAGACGTGGGCGTAATGATGGGTAAATATTATGTGTTGATCCGCCATGGCGAATATTTTACGGTATACCAGAACCTGAAGAGTGTTTCTATCGCAAAGGGGCAGAAGGTCACTACCAAACAAAACATTGGTACAGCCGCCTTAAATGAAGGTGTGGCAGAGGTAAATTTCCAGATCATTAAAGGCGGAACCCTGCGGCTCGATCCGGAAGGCTGGCTGGCAAAATAAGCACGGGAATACGATAAATGTTTATATTTGTGAAATAATTGGCTTAAACATGTATCAGGGCGTAGTATTAGAGTTCTTTAACATTGGCGGAAGTGAGATGATGATCATTGTGCTGGCCATACTTTTGTTATTTGGAGGTAAAAAATTACCGGAACTGGCAAGAGGATTGGGCAAAGGCATCCGCGAATTTAAAGATGCTTCGGAAGGGGTAAAACGTGAAATTCAACGGAATATTAATGCCGTAACGGCGGATGAAGAAGATACGGATAAGCGTGATTATACGGATAATTCCCATCATCACCCGGCTGAAGATCCTTACATGCCATCGATGAACGAAAACGAACCCACTCCGGAAGTTAATGATGAAGGAACGGTAAAGGAGCAAAGCAGCAATTGAATAAAGCACTTAATTAAAATATCATGATACAAGGAACAGTTTTGGCCGGAGCATTAGGTACACCGGAAATAATCATAATCGTATTAGTACTTTTATTATTATTCGGCGGTAAGAAAATTCCTGAGCTCATGCGCGGATTAGGCAGAGGTGTGAAAGAGTTTAAAGAGGGGAAAGATGGTCTTGATTCCGGCGGCAATGTCACCAATGGTGATAACAAAGCACAGTAATTATCTTTAATCGCATCATTTCAGGTTTTGAAGACGTATACCTCTTTAACGGAGATACAGGGCGAACTTATGCAAAACCGGCTCCGGTTGCCGGATCTGTTGGAGCATTATATCGCACAGATCGAAAAGAAGAAACACCTCAACGCATTCAATGAGGTGTTTTTTGATTCTGCCCGGCAGCAGGCCGAACGTGTACAGCAAAAGATCGGACAGGGTACCGCCGGCAGGCTTGCCGGTATGGTGATCGGGATTAAAGATAATATTTGTTATCAGGATCACGTCGTTTCCGCTTCGTCCAGGATGCTCGAAAACTTTGTAGCACCCTATTCTGCCACTGTGGTAGAGCGCTTATTACAGGAAGATGCGGTCATTATCGGCCGTTTAAACTGTGATGAGTTTGCTATGGGCGGATCAAACGAAACATCGTATTACGGGCCGGTAAAGAACGAGGCCGGGCATCATCGGGTTTCCGGCGGTTCCTCGGGCGGCTCGGCAGTGGCCGTGCAGGCCGGCCTGTGCCTGGCAGCTTTGGGCACAGATACCGGTGGCTCGGTACGGCAACCGGCTGCATTCTGCGGCTGTATCGGGTTTAAGCCTACCTACGGACGCATCTCCCGGCATGGGGTAATTGCTTATGCATCTTCTTTCGACCAGGTGGGTACGCTCACCGCTTCGGTAAGCGATGCGGCACTCCTGATGGAAGTGCTGGCCGGGGCTGACGAATATGACAGTACAGTGGCTGCCCGCGAGGTGCCGGCATACGTTGAACACCTGGCTGAAAGCGGGAAAAAGAAAATCGCCGTGCTGGAAGAAACCCTTCACAACGATGCCCTCGACCCTGAAATTAAACAGGTGATCTTAACAGCGATCGAAAAATTTAAAGCCGACGGCCACGAGGTGGAATGGGTATCGTTCGATCTGCTGGACTACTTAGTGCCGGCTTATTATGTGCTGACTACAGCAGAAGCCTCATCCAACCTGTCGCGTTATGACGGGGTACATTATGGTTACCGGAATAAAACAGCGAAGAACCTGACAGAGCTGTATACATTATCACGGGCAGAAGGTTTTGGCGACGAAGTAAAACGCCGGATCTTGTTAGGTACGTTTGTATTAAGTGCCGGTTATTATGACGCTTATTATCAGAAGGCCCAGCAGGTACGGCGGCTTATCCGCGAGAAGGTGGAACAATTGCTGGAAACGTATGATTTGCTGTTGAGCCCGGTCACACCTACACCTGCTTTCCCGATCGGGGAGAACGTAAAAGATCCGCTGGTGATGTATATGGCCGATATTTATACCGTATTAGCCTCTTTAGCCGGTATTCCGGCCGTGGCGCTGCCTTTGGGCAATAATACCGAAGGTTTACCGTTGAGTATGCAGTTAATGGCCAAACATTTTAATGAACAGGAACTGTTATCGTTCGCTTCCCGGTTCCGGGGCGAGCGCTAAAGTAAATGCGTATGAAGAGACCGATACTCAGCTTTTTCTTATTGCTCAGCTTTGCCGCCCAGGCACAGCTTATCCGTTTGCCGGGCGATAGCCTCAAAGCCGATACCGATACCGTTCAGGTACCCGCCGTGCAGTCGTTCGGGTTTTACAATTATAACTTTGCGTATAAAGCACGGCTCGATTCGATACAAAACAGTGTACCCTTGTCCTATAACGAATATGTGCACCAGTTTATAGACATCTATAGCCGCCGAAAAGAAATGATCGGCCGTATGCTGGGACTTTCTAAATATTATTTCCCCATTTTTGAAAAGGCATTGCAGGCTTACCGTATCCCTTCCGAAATTAAATATCTCCCGATTATTGAATCGGCGATGAATCCACATGCCGTGTCGAGGGTAGGCGCTACCGGTTTATGGCAGTTTATGTTTGGTACGGCAAAAGGCTATGGTCTGAATATGGATAATTTTGTAGATGAGCGTAAAGATCCTATCCAGGCCAGTTATGCAGCTGCAGCGTATTTTAGGGATGCCTATGATGAGCTGGGCGACTGGCTGCTGGCTATTGCAGCCTATAATTGCGGAAAAGGAAATGTGACCCGCGCTATAGAAAAGGCCGGATCGCGTGATTTCTGGCAGATCAGATCTTTTCTGCCGCGCGAAACGAGGGATTATGTACCCGCTTTTATTGCCGCCCTGTATGTGATGAATTATGCCGGTAAGCATCAGATCGAGACACAGCGTGCTGAAATGCCTGTACGTACAGATACGATCCATGTGCATCATTATGTGGCGCTCGCGGATGTGTCAAAGGCCCTTGGCGTAAATGAAGACCTGCTGTTCAGTTTAAATCCCTCCTATAAGAAGAAGGTAGTGAACGGGACATTGCTTTCTCCAAAGCGCATCATTATGCCCGCGGTTGATTATCATCAATATGAAGCCCTGTATGAGGTGCTGAATACCGATATTGAAACCGACAGGGAGATTATTCTGGCCTCTACTGATGATGTGCGGGAGCTGCGTAAGAAAATGCCGGCAATTAAGGTAAATCCCGTTAAAGTGCAGTATCATACCGTAGCGAAAGGACAAAATCTGAGCATTATTGCTGAAAAATATGGCGTAGAAGTGCAGGACCTGAAAGTATGGAACAAGCTGAAAAGCCTCACGATCGTACCCGGACAGAAACTTAAAGTTCAGCGGGCTCCGGCAGAAAAACCGGCGTCTAAAACCCGTACCGCTTATTCACCCGGTAAAACGAAGGCAAAAAGCATTCTGTAATTCTTATTCCAGGTAAATTTCGCCGGTTAAATACAATTTTGCCTGTCCGCTAATTTCAACCCTGTCGCCTAAATAATGGCATTGTAAATGGCCTTTACGTGCCGAAAGCTGTACGGCGGTCAGTTCAGCCTTCTTTAAACGCTCTGCCCAGTAAGGGGTTAACGTGGTATGCGCCGAGCCTGTAACAGGATCTTCCCGGATACCGGATTGCGGGGCAAAAAATCGCGACACGAAATCGACCTCGTCGCCTCTGGCCGTAATGATCACCCCGCGTCCTTTTAGTTTGGTAATCCTGTCAAATGCAGGTGTTACATTCCTGATGTCTTCTTCTTTGTCAAAAACGAGCAGGTAATCGGTTTTACCTTTAAAGGCTAACGTGGGTTTTATGTCAAAGCAGTCCGCTATTTCGTCCGTAAGTGTTAAGGAAACCGGCAGGTCGGAAGGGAAATTCAGGGTTAATAATTCACCTTTTTTAGTAACGGTTAACGTGCCGCTTCTCGGCGAATAAAAATGAATGCTATTTCCGATATAGCTTTCGTAATGGAATAACACAAACGCTGCGGCTAAAGTAGCATGTCCGCAAAGGTCAACTTCAACCGTCGGTGTAAACCACCGGATCTGATACTGATCATCCTGCTTTACATAAAAAGCCGTTTCGGCAAGGTTATTTTCCATGGCTATTTTTTGCAGGATATCGTCGCTTAGCCATTGTCCGAGGGGGCATACCGCCGCCGGATTCCCTGAAAAGATCCGGTCTGCAAAGGCATCTACCTGGTATATTTTCTGTTTCATATGTACATCTGATGTGAGATGAGGTAAAAACTGTCCGCAAGGAATACTCAAATGTACATAATTAGCGTATTAAAATACCCGAACAACGTTCTCATTTGCTACAACGGCATTAAATTGCACTATGACAGTGCAAATTTTTGTGCTGTTATAGTACAAATGTAGGGTATGATATCTAATCACAATCTTTTAAAGCACAATCAACCTCAATTGAGCCTTTCGGAGCGCTGTTTCCTTTTTACGATTTTATTCCCACATCCTTACATTTAATTGTAACTTTGCCTGTTACCAAACTGCATTTTATGAGTAAGATAAACAGAAAACAAGACGCTTTAGATTATCATTCACAGGGTAGGCCGGGTAAAATTGAGGTGATCCCTACTAAACCCTACTCTTCGCAAAGAGATCTCACACTGGCCTATTCGCCAGGTGTTGCTGAACCTTGTTTAAAAATAGCAGAAAATAAAGAAGATGTTTATAAATACACCGCTAAAGGCAATCTTGTCGCCGTCATCAGTAATGGTACCGCGGTGCTGGGCCTGGGCGATATAGGCCCTGAAGGCGGCAAGCCCGTTATGGAGGGTAAAGGTTTGCTGTTCAAGATCTTTGCCGATATTGATGTGTTCGACCTCGAGCTCGACACGAAAAATGTCGACGATTTTGTAAAGATCGTCAAAGCCCTGGAACCTACTTTTGGCGGGGTGAACCTGGAAGATATTAAAGCGCCTGAATGTTTTGAGATCGAACGCCGCCTGAAGGAAGAGATGAACATTCCGGTGATGCACGACGATCAGCATGGTACCGCCATCATATCAGCCGCCGCTCTGCTCAATGCCTGCGAATTGCAGAAAAAAAAGATCGATAAAGTAAAGATCGTGGTAAACGGTGCCGGTGCTGCCGCCATCTCCTGCTCACGCCTCTACGTCGCTTTAGGCGCCAAAAAAGAAAATATTGTCATGTGCGACCGGAGCGGGGTGATCCGCAGCGACCGCGAAAAGCTCGATCATATTAAGAAAGAGTTTGCCACCCCCCGGAATATCCATACCCTCGAAGAGGCCATGAAAGACTCCGATGTATTTATCGGCCTTTCATCAGCCGATTGCGTAACGGTTGAGATGCTGAAGTCGATGACCAAAAACCCGATCGTTTTTGCCATGGCAAACCCTAATCCGGAAATTGCATACGATCTGGCCATTCGTTCCCGGAAAGATCTGATCATGGCTACCGGCCGTTCCGATTATCCTAACCAGGTGAACAATGTACTCGGTTTCCCGTATATTTTCAGGGGTGCGCTGGATGTACGGGCCACTGCCATTAACGAAGAAATGAAGATTGCCGCCGTTCGTGCCATCGCCGAGCTGACCAAAAAGCCGGTACCCGAATCGGTAAATATGGCCTATAACATGCGGAACCTTAAGTTCGGCAAAGAATACATTATCCCGAAACCGATGGATTTCCGCCTGATGACCAATGTGTCGATGGCCGTAGCGAAAGCCGCGATCGAATCGGGCGTAGCCCGCAAACAGATCACCGACTGGGATGCCTATGCCGAAGAGCTGAAACGCCGCCTGGGTATGGACGATTCCATTATGCGTGCCATTACGAATAAAGCGAAATCCGCGCCTAAGCGTGTCGTGTTTGCCGAAGCCGACAACTATAAGATCCTGAAGGCAGCACAAATTGTAAAAGACGATAATATTGCGATCCCGATCTTATTGGGAAATAAAGAAGCCATCAAAAAGATCATTGCCGAAAACGCACTGGAGCTGGAAGGCGTACAGATCATTGAGCCGGTTTCAGAGCCGGAGCGTATTAAGAAATATGCAGATGCCCTGTATCAGAAACGGCAGCGCCGCGGGGTAACGCTGTTTGAAGCCCAGAAACTGCTGCGCGACCGGAATTATTTCGGCGCTTCGATGGTCGAGTTTGGCGAGGCCGATGCCATGATCTCCGGACTAACGAAAAATTATGTATCCACGATAAAGCCTGCCCTGCAGGTAATTGGCACCGAAAAAGGCGTAAACCGGGTGGCGGGCATGTACATGATGATGACCGAAAAAGGGCCGGTGTTCTTTGGCGATACCACGGTAAACGTGAATCCATCGGCACAGGAGCTGGTTGATGTTACCCTTTTACTTGAAAAATCGGTGCGCAAATTTAATATCCAGCCCCGTATTGCCTTACTTTCGTATTCGAACTTTGGCTCGAACGAGGGCGAGGTGCCTGAAAAAGTAAGAGAAGCTGTCCGGATCCTGCATGACCAACATCCCGATATTGTGGTCGACGGCGATATGCAGGGTAACTTCGCGATGAACAATACCATGCTGAAAGAGAATTTCCCGTTCAGCCACCTGGCCGATGCGCCGGCCAATACACTGGTATTTCCTAACCTGGAATCCGGCAATATTGCCTATAAGCTTCTCCAGGAACTGGGAGGTGCCGAGGCAGTAGGCCCTATTTTATTAGGGCTTAAGAAACCGGTACATATCGTACAGTTGGGCAGCTCCGTACGGGAGATCGTTAATATGGTCACGATTGCCGTATTAGACGTGCAGGCTAAAGAAGAAGAAACAGCCCCCTCTAAACGAAGAGGAATTTTAAACAGGATTGCCAAGAAATAAGCCAGCATGTTTGCATATATTGATGGGAAGCTCGCCTTTAAATGCCCCACCTATATTGTGGTGGAAACCGGCGGTGTGGGTTATCATATTCATATCTCGCTGAATACCTATTCGGCGCTGGCCAATACCGAACGGTGCAAGATCTATACCTGGATGCATGTAAAGGAAGATGCGCATACCCTGTATGGTTTTGCCGATGAAGGCGAGCGGCGGCTCTTTTTACACCTGATATCGGTTTCAGGGATCGGCCCCTCTACCTGCCGGATGATGCTCTCTTCCATTACGCCTGCCGAGATCCAGCAGGCGATCATTAAAGCAGATGTCGCATTAATCCAGCGGATCAAGGGAATAGGCGCAAAATCGGCGCAGCGCATCGTTCTCGAACTACAGGATAAGCTTAAAAAAGAAGGCGCCGATTCACTAATATCGATGCCGGTACACAATACCGCAAAAGACGAAGCGTTATCAGCATTGATCATGTTGGGTTTTGGTAAACAGGCGGCTGAAAAAGCGATTGATCAGATCATCAGGAATACGGGCAACGATTTATCGGTCGAAGAAATGATCAAAGCTGCATTGAGAAATTTATAAATCCTTGCTTTTTGAGAACTAAAATTACGCTTTTAAGTCTTTTCTTTCAGGTTTTTACCGTATTCGCGGTCCTGGCACAGGACCCTGCGGTGAAAAGACCTGCCGATTCACTTAAAAAGACGGCCGATACCCTCAAAAACTCCTTTAATTTAAGGGAAAAGCAATTCCTGGGCTTTCGTGACTTCTCTAATCCCTTCCTGCCGCTGCCGGAAAATATTAAGCGCGAAGTTTCTTACGATGCGAAGATCCAGCGGTATATCATCACCGAAAAGATTGGCGGCCGGCTGTTCTCGCCGCCCCAGTATTTAACCGTTGAGCAGTATCTGCGGCTGGTGAACAGCGATATTAAGCGCGAGAACTGGCGCCTGTTTTCAAATGCAGAGGTCGCCGAGATCCGGAAAACAGGTATCCTGCCCCCCGTAAAGATCAACAGCCGCGCCTTTGAAAAGATGTTTGGCGGCACAACCATCGATATTCAGCCCCGGGGTGAAGCCGAGCTTACCTTTTTGGGACGGATAAACCGGAATGAGAATCCTCTTTTCAGCGAGCGCCAGCGTGTACAGCATAATTTTGATTTTAACCAGCGGATCCAGATGGACGTACTGGGAAACATCGGCACCAAGATGAAGATCAAAATGAACTACAATACAGAGGCGCAGTTTGATTTTGAGAACCAGATCAAGCTGGATTATACCGGCGGTCCCGACGATATCATTAAGAAGATCGAAGCCGGAACGGTGAGCATGCCGTTGAACAGTACGCTCATTAATGGTACACAATCGTTGTTTGGTGTGAAAACGCAACTGCAGCTCGGCAAGCTGGATGTGACCACCGTATTCAGTCAGCAGAAATCGCAGTCGAAAGAGCTCCAGATCAATAACGGTGCCCAGCAGAATGAGTTTTCCGTGAGCGGTTCCGAATACGAAGCCAATAAGCATTATTTCCTGGCGCGCTATTTCAGAGATAATTATAACAAAGCGCTGAGCAACCCGCCCACCATTTTATCCGGTATCCAGATCACGAAGATCGAGGTCTGGATCACGAACAAAACCGGGAATACGCAGGATTCGAGAGATGTGCTGGCTTTCCTCGATTTAGGCGAGAATGTCCCCTATAATACGGCACAGGTCAGCGGTGGCGGCTCGGTATTGCCTTCGGCCTTTAGTAACCCGGCATTTCCGGCGCATTCCAATAATCTCCTGGCCAATCTTCCGGCCAATGCCCGGCAAAGCAACTCGAACGATATTATCGGCTATTTCCAGGCAAACGGGGGTACCGATAACTTTGCCAAAATTACCTATGCCCGGCGCTTAAGTGAGCGGGAGTATTCTTACCAGCCGCAGCTGGGCTATATATCTTTAAACATGGCACTGAATGCCGACGAGGTATTAGCCGTGGCCTATCGCTATACGTATAACGGTATCGAATACCAGGTGGGTGAGTTCAGTACGGATATCCCTTTTGACCAGGCTTCGCCCCGGGTGCTGTTTGCCAAATTGCTGAAGAACGAAACCGTAAAGACCAACCTGCCGACCTGGGATCTGATGATGAAAAACATCTACTCGATTAACGGGTACCAGATCAGCCGGCAGAATTTTAAACTCGATATTTTCCGTATTGACGACAAAACAGGTGTAGAAATGCCCCTGATGCGTGAAGGGGTCAACACTTCCGGGAAACAATATATTGCGCTTACCAACCTCGACCAGCTCAACCAGCAAAAAGAAAGAAAACCCGATGGGGTATTCGATTTTGAGGCCGAGAACAAGCCGTTCACGACCAATAATAATTACAATACGAACCCGGCCATACCCGGCTTCCAGGGAAGCGGCATCGGAACCGGCACGCTGATCAACAATACCAGCAACGGCTATATCACGATCGATCCGCTGAACGGGAAACTGATCTTCCCGGTGGTAGAGCCCTTTGGTCAGGACCTCGCCCAACGCTTTAACCTGCCGGCAGAACAGGCATTGGCCGATAAATACAGCTATCCCCAGTTATACGATTCGGTAAAGGTGGTGGCTCAGCAGCTCTTCAGCAACAAGAACCTCTACCTGATCAAGGGAAGCTACCAGTCGGAGATATCATCTTCCTTTCCGTTAAATTCGATCAATGTTCCGGAAGGTTCCGTAAAAGTATATGCCGGTACCATTCCCCTGCAGGAGGGTGCCGATTTTACGGTCGATTATATGAGCGGAATGGTAAACATTGTGAATACGGCGCTGCTCACCTCGGGCCAGCCTATCCGTATTACCACCGAAAATACAGAACTGTTTGGCTTGCAGCAGCGTTCGTTATTCGGCACCCGTTTAGATTATCGTGTGAATAAGAAATTGAACGTTGGCGGTACGTTTATGAATTTAACCGAAAAACCGCTTACCGAAAAAGTAAACTATTTCGAGGAGCCGATTTCCAATTCCATTTTCGGTTTTGATCTGAATTACAGTTCTCCTTCACGTTTCCTGACAAAGATGGTCGATAAGCTGCCCCTTATTTCGACGAAAGTACCTTCGGTCTTTACGTTCTCAGGTGAATATGCACAGCTCATCCCGGGGCACCCTAAGTCGATCAATTCAGGGGGTGATCGCGGAGGCAGCAGCTACCTGGACGATTTTGAAGCTTCGCGTCTGGTCTTTGATCTGAAGAGCGCCGTGCCCTGGCAGATCTCCGGTACCCCGCAGCTGTTCCCCGAATCGCAGCTGATGGATAACCTGGCCTATGGCTATAACCGGGCAAAGATCGCCTTTTATAATATTGATCCTTCTTTCTATAACCGTACCGGTTTTTCAGCCGTTCCGGCCAGCCTTCGTAATAATAAGGCCGAACAGTCAAATCATTACGTACGGGAGATCATCGAACAGGAAGTATTCCCGTATAAGGAAACCAGCATTGGCCAGTCGATCTTACTACCCACCCTGGATGTGGCTTTTTACCCGACCCTCCGCGGCCCTTATAATTATACGCCTGCCGGCTTCAGCAGTGATGGCAGCCTGCTCAACCCACGCAGCCGCTGGGGCGGATTGATGCGCAAGATAGACTGGAATGACTTTGAATCGCAGAATATCGAATACCTCGAGTTCTGGCTTATGGATCCCTTCCTGTATAAAACAGCCTCACAGGGCGGCGACCTTTATTTTAACCTCGGGAACATCTCGGAAGATATCTTAAAAGACGGCCGTAAATCCTTAGAAAATGCCCTGCCGGCAAATGACGATCCCACGAAATACGATGAGACCAACTGGGGGCGTGTGGCTAAGCTGCAGCCGGTGGTACAGGTATTTGATAATGACCCGGCGGTGCGTAAGGCACAAGACGTGGGTTTAGACGGCTTATCGAACGTGAATGAAAAAGCCAAGTTTGCCGCGCTGATCAGTCAGATCAAAGCACAGCTAAATCCCGGGGCAGCAGCAGCCTTTGAAAAAGATCCCTCGTCTGATGATTATGCCTACTTCAGGGGAAGAGATCTGGATCAGTCGAATGCCGGGATCTTAAAGCGCTACATGAACTTCAATGGTACAGAGGGCAACTCGAAAACCCCGCAGCAGTCGATGGATGAGCTGGGTATCGAGAACTCGGCATCCACAGCGCTTCCTGACGGGGAGGATGTGAACCGGGATAATAACATGACGCAGTCTGACGAATATTTCCAGTATAAGGTATCCATGCGCCCGGGCGATCTTGCCGTGGGGCAGAACTTTATTACCGATAAAGTGGTGTCGCAGGTGAAGCTGGCGAACGGCCAGACACAGCCGGTTACCTGGTACCAGGTGCGCATTCCGCTGGCTCAGTACCAGCAAAAGGTAGGAAACATCCAGGACTTTAAATCTATCCGTTTTATCCGGATGTTCCTGACCAATTTTGCCGATACAGTGGTACTGCGTTTTGCCAAACTTCAACTCGTGAAGGGCGACTGGCGGCGGTACAATGCCCGCAACGAAAGCAGCCAGGTGATCGCTGATCCATCCTTACTGCCGGCGCTGGCCGATAATTCGACCCTCGAAGTGGCTACCGTCAATATCGAAGAGAACGGCAAGCGTGACCCGATCCCGTATGTGGTGCCGCCGGGCATCGTGCGCGAGCGCGATTTCAGCAATTACCGCGGCGATACCCGCCAGAATGAGCAGTCGCTCTCGGTAGTGGTCAAAAACCTGAAAGACGGTTACGGCCGTGCCGTATTTAAAACGGCGATAAACGATTTCCGCTCGTATAAGCGGCTGCAGATGTATATCCATCTCGAAGCGATTGCCGGCGATGACCTGAAAGATGGTGATCTTACGGCCTTTCTCCGCATTGGTACCGATAACCAGGATAACTATTACGAGTATAACATGCCGTTAAAGGTAACCCGCCCCGGCACGATCGATCCCTATGCCATCTGGCCGGAAGATAATAAGATGAACATCGGGCTCGAATTATTCCAGAAAGCCAAGCTGGCCCGGAACAGTGCGCTTACTTCTTCAGGACAAGCCTGGCCGATCAATGTCCCCTTTACGTATAGTGATGGCCAGAATACGATCGTGGTAAAAGGGCAACCGGATATGAGCAAGGTGCGTGTATATATGCTGGGTATCAAGAACCCCTTGCGAAACCCGGTTTCACCGGCGGGCGACGACGGACTGGAAAAAAGGGGTGAAGTATGGTTCAACGAATTGCGCTTAACCGATTTCGATGAACGCGGCGGCTGGGCAGCTACGGCACGCATGAATGCCAGGCTGGCCGATTTTGCCGATCTGAACGTTTCAGGAAGCAAGTCGACCATCGGCTTCGGCTCTCTTGAAAAAAGGGTGAGTGAACGGAACCGCGCCGACCAGCTGTTCTTCGATGTTTCCTCGAGCATGGAATTAGGGAAGTTCCTGCCCCGACGGTCAGGACTGCGGATCCCGATGTATGTAAGCTATTCTACGCAGGTGATTACGCCGCAATATGATCCCCGCACCCCGGATGTGGAATTGAAAAAGGCCCTCGATGGCGCCACCCGGATACAACGCGATTCGATCCTGAATTTTGCACAGGATTTTACCACCCGGAGCAGCATCAATTTTACCAATGTACATAAAGAGCGGGATGCGGGCGACAGCCGTTTCCGGCCCTGGGATATTGAAAACTTTAATATCTCCTATGCGCACACGAAGTATTCGCACCGTGATTTTATCAATGAAAATAGTTTTCAGCGCTCCTATAAGGCTTCACTGGGTTACAATTATACCGGTACTTCCAAAATTTATCAGCCCTTCCAGAAGCTGGTTAAATCGAATATGCTGCGCCTGCTGAAAGACTTTAATTTCAGCCTGTTCCCCGAATCTATTCATTTCCGGATCGACCTCGACCGCTTTTATTCGGAAAACACCCTGCGCGATAATGATCCGAACAATTACCTGCCTGTTAATACCACCTTTAACAAGAATTTCCTCCTGTCGAGGGTATATGGCATTGCCTGGAACCTGACCAACTCCCTTTCACTGGATTTTGATGCCACCAACTATTCCATTATCGACGAGCCCGAGGGACGTATTGAGGGTTTAAAACGGGATACGCTCTGGCAGAACTTAAAACGCCTGGGCCGCACTACGGATTACAGCCACAATGTGAACCTGACCTATAAGCTGCCTGTCGATAAGCTTCCGGGTTTAGACTGGGTAACGGTATCGACCACCTACGGATCGACCTTTAACTGGCAAACGGAGCCGCTTTCTACCCTGCTGGATCCCGCCATTAACCTGGGTAATACCATCCAGAACTCCAGGATCATCCAGGTGAACCCTGTGCTCAACTTCTCAGGCCTGTATAACAAATTCGGGTTTATCCGGAAAAGTGTGAACACGGCGGATTCGACATGGCGTTTTTCGGATGTACTGATCGGCCTGCTTACCAGTGTAAAAAATGTAAAGCTATCCTTCGTGCAAAATAAGGGTACGTTCCTGCCGGGCTACCTGCCAAAGACCCGCTACCTGGGTATCGACGATGTCACGGGCGCACCGGGATGGGGCTTTGTGTTTGGCAGCCAGTCTGATCTTCGGGAGCGGGCCATCCGTGAGGGCTGGTTAACCCCGGATGAGCTGCAGACCCAATTGTATATCAATACGCTCCGCGAAGAGCTCCAGTTTTCAGGTACGCTTGAACCGCTGCGCGATCTGCGGATTATCCTGACGGCCTCAAAAACCCGCAACCTGAATTACTCTTCCAATTTTAAATACGATAGCAGCACCGGCGGCTTCCGTAATTTAAGTCCGAATACGGCCGGCGATTACAGCATTTCGTTCATGGCGATCCGCACGGCCTTTACCGATAAGAATGGCAGTACCGTTTCACGCCTGTTCAACCAGTTCATGCAAAACCGGCAGGTTATCTCCTCGCGCTTCGGGGCTTTAAACCCAAATTCGAACGGGGTAAATAACGGTTTTGCCGAAGGCTATGATAAAGATGCCCAGGATGTGCTGGTTTCTGCGTTTATTGCGGCTTATTCCGGTAAGGATGCCCGCTCATCAGGATTAAGCAGCCTGCCGAAGATCCCCTTGCCGAACTGGCAGATCACGTACGAAGGCTTTACCCGGATGCCTTATTTTGCGGAACGCTTTTCGGCATTCACCGTGCGGCATACCTATATGTCGACCTACAGTGTGAACGGATTTAACAGCCTGCTTAAATACCAGCAAACCAATGGTTATGTCAGCAGCAAGGATGTTAACGGCAACTTCCTGCCTGAGTTCCAGTTTGCCCAGGTGAACATTTCCGAGCGTTTTGCCCCTTTTATCGGGATCGATACCCGTCTTAAGAATAATATGAATGCCGGTTTCGAAATTAACCGCAGCCGCCTGATGGCGCTCAGCCTGTCGAACAGCCAGCTGGCACAGTTATCGGAGAATAACATGGTGTTTAAGATCGGGCTGCGGACCACTAAATTCCGCTTTCCTTTTGGCTGGTTCAGTCAGCTGCGGCTGGATAATAATATGGATTTTAACCTCGATGTAGCCGTGCGCGACAGCAAAACAGTGATCTATCGTGCCGATATTGCCGAGGCGGAAGTATCATCGGGCGCTAAAAATATCGCTTTGCGGCCCAGTATCGATTATGTGCTGAACCAGCGCTTTAATCTCCGGGTCTTTTATGATTCGAACATTACAAAACCCTACACCTCCCAATCGTTTAACACAGCCTTTTCCAACTTTGGCTTTAGCTTAAGGGTAACGTTGAATTAGGATCAAATTGTGTTCAATAGTTATATTGTTGGATGGTTGAATTGTTCAATGGTTATATTGTTGGATGGCTATATTGTTGGATGGTTGAATGGTAACCATAAAGCAATAAAGCAATAAAACAATAATGCAATTAGGTAATAAAACCATTGTGCAATAACAATATTCCGTATTTTTGCATCATCAAATCAGATAAAGGGTTATGGACATTCAGGAAAACATTGTCAATAAGGTTGCCAACAGCGGTATTATGACGTTCAATCTGGAGGATCATCTTCATAAAGGCGAGCGCCTGGTGTATGATATAAAAGACAATTTATTTCACGGCCTGATCTTAAAGGAGAAAGATTTCAGGGCGTTCGTAAAGGGACACGACTGGTCGCAATATGCCGGTAAAAATGTGGCCCTGCTCTGCAGCGCCGATGCCATTGTGCCCACCTGGGCTTATATGCTGCTGGCTAACCGCCTCTCTCCCTATGCCAATGAAGTGGTATTCGGCGACCTGGAATTATTAGCGACCGTACTGTTCAACAAAGCGCTGGCAAAGATCAATACGGCCGATTTTGAGGGGGCAAGAGTGGTGATCAAAGGCTGTGCGAACCCCAATGTTCCGGTTTCGGCCTATGTAGAAATAACCAGGCTGTTAAGTCCTGTGGTCAGGAGCATCATGTATGGCGAACCCTGCTCTACCGTACCGATCTATAAACGGAAAGATTAGTCCGGAAATTTTGGATTACTTTTTGTGTACTTTCCGGTATGAAGACACAAATGATCATATTATTGCTGTTATCAGGGCATTTTGCTGCTATTTCACAGGAGCTGCCCATGAAAAAGGAGCCGATCTTTAAGGAGGGCGAAGTGTTGCAGTATAAATTAAAATACGGGTTTATTACTGCCGCCGAAGCTACGCTGAAAGTACAGCGTTCTGATCTGACATTTGATAACAAACCGGTATATCGTTTGGTAGCCGATGCCAGAACATCCGGTACGTTCGATATCTTTTATAAAGTAAGGGACCATTACGATTCATATATCGATAAAACCGATCTTACCCCATATTTTTATCAGGAAAACATCCGCGAAGCCAGCTATCGCCGCCAGGATAAAGCGCGTTTTTACCAGGACAGTAAAAAGGTGGTGGCGAATAAAGGTACTTTTACGGCGCCTACCACGCAGACCTTCGACCTGGTATCGGCATACTATTTTGCCCGCAGCTTAGACATCAGCCGCTTAAAAAAGGGCGATAAGTTCAGGCTGAACTATTTCCTGAGCGACGAAATTTCGGCCTTAGAGATCGAATATGTCGGTAAGGAAGTGGTGAAAACCAAAATCGGTAACATCAGCTGCCTGAAGTTCAGTCCGTCGATAAAGCCGGGAAGGATCTTTAAAAAAGACAGTAAGCTCTATCTGTGGATCACCGACGATGGTAACCGTGTACCGGTAAAGGCCGAGGTAGAGATCCTGGTCGGTTCGGTGACCATGGAGATCCAATCGGCCGAAGGACTAAAATATCCGATAGGAAGATCATAAAAAAATAGTAATTTTGTCGCTAATGGCGGTGTTATATCGCTGATCTGCAAAATGATTGAAATTGAACATACCCTGGTGCATGGCGAAGTGATACGGGAGCAGTTTGTATGCAACCTGCACAAATGTAAAGGTGCGTGCTGCGTGGAAGGTGATGCCGGTGCACCGTTAGACAGGGATGAAGCAGCTGTTTTAGACGAGATCTATCCGAAAATCAGGCATCTTCTTGCAGAAAAAGGAATTGCCGCTATCGAAACACAGGGTACTTCGGTAACCGATGCCGATGGCGATCTCACCACGCCCTGTGTAGACGGGCATAAGGAATGCGCTTATGTGCTTTTCGAAAACGGGATCACCAAATGTGCCATTGAAAAGGCTTATGAGCAGGGCCTGATCGACTGGAAAAAACCGATCTCCTGCCATTTGTATCCGATCCGCATTACCCGTTACCCGGAATTTGAAGTGCTTAATTATGATCGCTGGCATATTTGTCATGACGCCTGTACCTTTGGGCGGGAGCTGAAAGTGCCGGTATACCAGTTCTTAAAAGAACCGCTGATCCGGAAATACGGCGCCGAATGGTATCAGGCGCTTGAAGAGGCCGTTCCGCATTATCCATCCACCTTATCCTAATCTGTAACTACTTGTAACCATCAATATGCCTATGAAAGGAATTATTTTAGCCGGGGGCAGCGGAACGCGTCTTCATCCTTTAACGCTGGCCTGCAGCAAGCAAATGATGCCGGTATACGACAAACCGATGATCTATTATCCCCTGTCGACCTTAATGTTAGCCGGTATCCGAGAGATCCTGATTATCTCCACCCCCCACGATCTTCCCGGCTTTGAGAAGCTGCTGGGCGACGGCTCCGCCATCGGTTGCCGCTTTTCGTATGCGGTGCAGCCTGAACCAAACGGTTTGGCGCAGGCTTTTGTGATCGGCGAAAAATTTATTGGTCATGAAAAAGTAGCCTTAGTGTTAGGCGATAATATTTTTCACGGCGACGGGATGGCACGTCTCTTACAGTCCTGTGCCGACCCGGAGGGGGGCGTGGTGTTTGCCTACCAGGTTTCCGATCCTGAACGGTATGGGGTGGTGGAGTTTGACGATCAGAACCGGGTGATCTCGATCGAGGAGAAGCCGAAAGCCCCCAAATCGGATTATGCGGTGCCGGGCTTATATTTTTATGATAATTCGGTCGTGGAGATTGCCAAAAATATCCAGCCGTCGGCACGCGGTGAGTACGAGATCACCGATGTGAACAAAGAGTACCTCCGCCGGGGAAAACTGAATGTGGGGGTGCTGAGCCGGGGTACGGCATGGCTCGATACCGGAACCTTTGCCTCGCTCATGCAGGCCGGGCAGTTCGTGCAGATCATCGAAGAGCGTCAGGGCCTGAAAATAGGCTGTATCGAAGAGATCGCCTATCGCATGGGCTTTATTGATGCGGTGCAGCTCAGGGCCATTGCCGAACCGCTGGTTAAAAGCGGCTATGGCGAATATTTGTTAAGGATATTAAAGTAAGTTACATATGAAAGTTGCACTCATTACGGGCGTTACCGGGCAGGACGGGGCTTACCTGGCCGAATTTTTATTAAAGAAGGGATATTTTGTACATGGCCTGAAACGGCGGGCCTCTTCGTTCAATACCGATCGTATCGATCATTTATACCAGGATCCGCATGAGCATGATGTGCGGTTTAAATTGCATTATGGTGATCTGACCGATTCGACCAACCTGATCCGCATTATACAGGAAACCCGGCCTGATGAGATTTATAACCTGGCCGCGATGAGCCATGTGCATGTGAGCTTCGAAATGCCTGAATATACAGCGAATGCCGATGGTATCGGTACCTTGCGGCTGCTGGAAGCCATACGTATCCTGGGCCTGGAGAAAAAAACACGCATTTACCAGGCGTCTACATCGGAACTGTACGGATTGGTGCAGGCCGTTCCCCAGAGTGAAACCACGCCGTTCTATCCGCGTTCACCCTATGCCGCTGCCAAGCTGTATGCCTACTGGATCACTGTGAATTACCGGGAGGCCTACCAGATGTATGCCTGTAATGGTATTTTGTTCAATCATGAAAGTCCGCTCCGTGGCGAAACCTTTGTGACCCGAAAAATTACCCGTGCGGCCGCTAAGATCGTGCTGGGCCTGCAAAACTGCCTGTATTTAGGAAACCTTTCGGCACAGCGCGACTGGGGCCATGCCAAAGATTATATTGAAGCCATGTGGCTGATCCTGCAGCAGGAAAAGCCCGAAGATTTTGTGATCGCCACCGGTATAACCACTACCGTACGTGATTTTGTGCGGATGACCTTTGCCGAATTGGGTGCCGTGATCGAATTCTCAGGGAAGGACGAAAATGAAAAAGGCGTGGTGATCGACATTGATGAGCACCGGATGACAGCATTAGGCTTAAATACGGCGATCCTGCATTTAGGACAGACCGTGGTCAGGGTAGATCCGAAATATTTCAGACCTACCGAGGTAGACCTGCTTTTAGGCGATCCCACCAAAGCTAAAAAGCAATTGAACTGGCAACCCAAATACGATCTGCCGGCCTTAGTGAAAGATATGAGCTTAGCCGATCTCGTGCTGATGAAAAAAGATGAATACCTTAAGGGCGGCGGTTATGCCACCTTAAATTACTTCGAATAAATTTTCGCCGAAGTTAAATTGCAGCAGCAATTCTACGTGTGTAGAAAATTGGGGTATAAAAATACCCAGATATACGGAGTGTCCTCTTAAGAGGATACCCTGTTATTGCGGGGCAAAATACGGTTTTATAAAAATGAATGTGCTATAAACAAGGCTTATAGCACATTTTTTATATCGAATGGACAGACAGGGATCCTTTCCGGAAAGATTGGAAATGCATTTGCAATGGTTTTTATGAACCATAAATGATTTTGCAATGAAACCTAAAGCCTGTACCTGTAAAAAATGCGGTAATACGAATATGTATTACGAAATTCCCGCCAACCTCATCCTGAAGGCATTTTCCATCCATATTTACTGGTGTCATAAATGTGAGGCCCGTAATTATGTCCGGGACCGGGGTGTTACCGCGGCCCCGACCCGGTCGGTGTAACGGATGCCATACGCCTCGCTCAACGTTTTCCGCTATACTAATGTCTCATTTTTCAGTAAACCACTGCTTAGCAGGCGCATGAAATGCTTGCTGGCCGGTACTGTCTTTAAGGCTTCGAGATGTCTTGAATGATGCAGGTCGGTGCCGATAAAATCGATCATGTCGGCTTCGATCAGCTTTTCAGCGACCCTTCGGATGTGCTTTCCGTAATAATCCGTCAGGGAAAGGGCATTCACCTGCAATTCGACCCCCATTTCTTTCAGCCGGTTAAAGTAATTGAATTGCTTATGAAAGAACAGGTACCGTTCAGGATGTGCCAGGATAACCTGGAACCCTTTAATACCCAGGTCAAAGATACGCTCTTCGAGGCTCTGCGGCCGGGAGATCTGGCTGAACTCTATCAGCAGGCGGTTGCCCGGCAGCGGCAGCAGGGCATTGTCTTTTACCTGTTGCTCGAAATGCTCATCCAAATAATATTCAGAAGATATCCCCATCGTGATCTCGCGGGGAATAAGATCCTTAATGCCCGAAAAACCGGTCTGGATCGTGGAAGCGGTATTCGGATGGATCTCCTGGAGCGTATGCGGTGTGGTAAAAAGATGCCTGAAGCCCAGTGTGCGTAAACCTTCGATCAGCATTAAACTGTCTTCCGTATTTTTAGCACCGTCATCAATACCCGGTACCAGGTGGGAGTGCATATCAATCCCCACTGTCGTGAAATCTGAATACCGTGGTCGTTTTTTAAAGAAGAACATGACAGGCCAAGATAATAAAATCTTTTGATGATGTGGGCTAAGTTTTACCCAACTGTTGCAAAAAATCCATAGTTGGGGTTTGGGGATAAGAGTCCCTCCCCCTTATCGCTCCCCGCTTATCGCTCCCCGCTCACCCTTTCCAATCTTGGAACAATAATTGCAATTACCGGTGAAACTGTCTGAATGAGCTATAAAGATCTCCAATGTAAAAAATGCGGCACGGATTTTCATTACCAGGTGCCCCGTGGTTTTTTATTAAAAACGCTCCTTGGTTTTCTTCCCATAAAAATTTACTGGTGTCCGAAATGTACGAAAAACCGCTACGTATGGACACGCGGAAAGTAGGATGAATTTACAAAATTAAAAATTCTGTAAATTCGTTTCATTCCATATCTTTATACTTATTAATTTGTGTTGAAGGTATGGTCATTGCTACTACTATGAAGTTCAGTAAACTCTTTTTTTTGTGCGTTTTGTTTATTTTGACAGGAATAACATCCGCATATGCCCAAACCAATTATGCCGATATCCGTGTAGATGACCTGACTGATACGCAGATCAGGCAACTGATCCAACGGGCAGAGGCCATTGGTTTTAATGACCTTCAGCTCGAGCAAATGGCGGCGGCACAGGGCATGAAGCCTGCCGAAATTGTAAAGCTCAGGGCCAGGGTGCAGAAGATCAGGAGTCAGGACCAGGGAAATACGACCACACCAAACGACTTCAAAGAAACAGACCGTTCGCGCAGTTATCCGGATGCCCATGCGGATAGCACGGCAAAAGACCGGTTAAAATTAGTACAGCAGGAAAAGCAGGATGAATTGTTCGAGGGCATGAGACCCCGGATATTCGGTGCCGACCTGTTTAAAAATAAGAAGATCACATTCGAGCCCAGCCTTAAAATGCCCACGCCCAAAGGCTATGTGATTGGCCCGGAAGACGAACTGCTGGTGGATATTACCGGCGATAATGAAAAGGAATACAAGTTAAAGGTAAGTCCCGATGGCCGTATCCGGATGGAATATGTGGGGCTGATCGCCGTAGGCGGTTTAACCATGGAGAGTGCTACGGCAAAGATCCGGAATGCCATGCAGGCGACCTATCCGGCTATCCGTAGCGGAAGAACCCAGGTAGCGGTGAACTTAGGCAATATCCGGAGCATTAAAGTGATCCTGACCGGCGAGATCGTGAAACCGGGAACCTACACCCTGCCATCGCTGGCCACCGTATTTAATGCCCTGTATGCCTCGGGCGGTCCGAATGAGAACGGCTCGTTCCGGAAGATCCAGGTGATCCGCAATGGAGTGATGGTGAGCACCATCGATACGTATGATTTCCTGCTGAATGGCATTCAACGGGGAAATATCCGGCTGCAGGACCAGGATGTGATCCATGTGCCGGTGTATGATACCCGCGTGGAAATGAGTGGCGAAGTCAAGCGTTTTGCTTTATTTGAAGTGCAGAAAGGCGAAACCCTGAAAGACGTGATCCGTTTTGCAGGAGGCTTCAGCAGCGATGCCTATCGCAGCCGTATCAAGGCTTTACAGAACACCGATAAGGAACGGCGTATTTCGGATGTATATGCGGCTGATTTTGCCACTTATCAGCCTCAGAATGGCGATAAATATGTAGTAGAGCCGATCCTGGAGCGCTTCGAGAACCGTGTAGAAATAGAAGGTGCCGTATTCCGCCCCGGACCTTTTGAGCTGGAAAAGGGCCTGAGTCTCAAAAAACTTATTCAGAAGGCCGAAGGCTTAAAGGAAGATGCCTTTTTAAGCCGGGCTTATATCAGCCGGCTTAATCCCGACAATACCATGGGGCTGGTCTCTTTCGACCTCGGAAAACTCATGAACGGTGCTGTACCTGATATCCCGCTGCAACGCGAAGATAAGGTTGTGATTGCTTCGATCTTTGATATGCGGGAAGAATATAAGGTTCATATCCAGGGCGAGGTGCGGAACCCGGGTATCTTCGATTATGCGAAAGCCATGCACCTGGAAGACCTGATCCAGATGGCCGGCGGCTTTAAGGAAGGCGCTACGCCCACCCGGATCGAGATTTCGCGGCGGGTAAAGAACAGTGAAACCACATCGGCATCGGCTAAAACGGCCGAAATATTTGTGGTCAATGTTGATCCGAACCTGCGTTTAAAGGAAAAGCAGTTCGTGCTGGAGCCTTTCGATATTGTGTCGGTACGCAGTGCGGAAGGCTATACCATACAGCGGCAGGTGAAGCTGGAAGGCGAGGTAGTGTATCCCGGGCCGTATACCATTAACCGGAAAGATGAGCGTATTTCAGATATCATTAAAAGGGCAGGCGGCTTAACCGTAGGGGCTTATCCGGAAGGCGCTTCTTTAAAACGACCCGGCGCAGAGAAAGTGAACCCTAAAGCTAAAAATGTGATCGATAATACTGAAGAAGAAGAGCGTAACCTGTTAAACCTCGAGCGTATCCGCCAGAATAACGGGAAAGAGATCATGCCTAAGGATTCGCTCAACCTGGCCATCGAGCAAAAGCTCGTACAGTCTGACCTGATCGGGATAGACCTGGTGATGATCATGGATAAGCCGGGCAGCAATTCGGACCTTATCCTGGAAGACGGTGATATTATCCGGGTGCCCAAGCTGTTACAGGTGGTGAAGGTGACCGGCGAGGTGTTAAACCCGAACGGGATTGTCTTTACCAAAGGGCGGGGACTAAAAAGCTATATCAATGGTGCCGGCGGTTTTACCCCTAATGCGTTAAAGCGCAATGTATATGTGAAGTATGCCAATGGTACGGCCGAGGCGGCCAAGAAATTCCTGGTCTTTAATACGTACCCTAAAGTAAAGCCGGGCGCCGAGATCATGGTGCCTAAACGGGCGCCGAGAGAGCCGATGACCACCCAGGCCTGGATCTCGATCAGTACGGCACTGGCCTCTATGGCGGCGATTATTATTACGTTGTTCAGGTAACCCAAGGCTATGGAAAAAGAAATTACCCTGAAAGAAGTGGCGGGAAGTATAGCTTCCTGGTTCCGGTATTTTAAAGCCCATAAAAAGAGCATCTTTATAGCGGCGATAGCCGGCGCCCTCATTGGGGCAGGCTATTCCTGGTTTAAAAAGCCGGTATTTACCGCTACCAGTACGTTTGTGCTGGAAGAAGATAAAGGTGCCGGAAGCCTGGGCCAGTATGCCGGTCTGGCTTCCCTGGTAGGCATTGACCTGGGCATGGGAAATAACGATCTTTTCCAGGGCGAAAATATTACCGCCTTATACCGTTCCCGTACCATGCTCGAAAGTGTATTACGGAGCAAAGCGACCTTTAAGGGGAAAGAAACCCTGCTCATCGATGCCTATGCCGACGAAACCGGCCTTCGCAAAAAGTGGGCTCGGCGGGAAAAGTTTAAGGATCTGCATTTTCAGGCGATCAACGGGCAGGCTCAAAGCCGCCTGGCCGACAGTCTGCTGGGCGAGGTGATCGAAGATATTGATCAGAAATACCTGCAGGTGGGTAAGGTCGATAAGCGGATGAATGTGATCGGCGTGAGCTTCACTACCTGTAATGAAGAGCTGGCGAAGCTGTTTAACCGTACCCTGGTGGCGAAGGTAAACCAGTTTTACATCCAGACGAAAACCAAAAAATCACTGGATAATATTAAGGTTCTGCAGCACCAGACCGATTCGGTAAAGGCCGTGATGGACGGGGCTATCCTGGAAGCGGCACGGGTAGTGGATATTACCCCGAACCTCAACATTACCCGGCAATCGCAGCGGACTTCGCCCGTGCAGCGTTCGCAGTTCAATGCCGAAGCCAACAAAGAGATCTTAAAAGAGCTGGTCAAGAACCTGGAGCTTAGCAAAATGACGCTTTTAAAGAATAAACCGCTTATCCAGCTTATTGATGAACCGGTTTACCCGATCAGGGATAAAAAACCCGGTATGGTTAAAATGGCCCTGTTTGGCTTCGTTTTAGGCATTGTTTTCATCCTGTTTGCCCTGCTGTTCAGGCGGGTCTGGATCCGGGCGATGAACGACGATCAGGCGGTATGGAAGGGATAGAGAAGATCACGGCCATTTTTTGCAGCCTGCTTATCCTGGCCAATGCCATAGGCCTGCGGAAAATGACCGGTACCTGGTTGTTCCCCGGCTGTATCTTCTCCCTGTTCTGGTTCCTGTATACCTTCTTTCCCTTAGTGATTCTGTTTGAAGTGCCGGTGAATGCTGCTGCTGTGGCTTTTATCGCTTTAGCGGTGGTTTTATTTTCGTCGACACTATTACTCTTTAACTGGAAAGAAGCTTTTGCTTTCAATTTAACCAAACCGGATCCTGTTACCCTTTATCATACCCGGTTCTTAAAAGTGGTGCTTACCGGTTCGGTGCTTATTTCCTTACTGGGTTCGGTGATGCATTTGTTTGCGCAGGGCTTCAGTATTTCTGATGTACTGAATGATCCCGTACTGGTGGCCAGTAAATTTGCGGATGCCCGGTATACCGATCAACTGAATTATACGGTTTTCGGGCCTGTAAGCTTATTGTTTTCCAACCTGGCAGTCATTATCGGGGGGCTTATTTACGGGGTTAAACCGCAAAAAAAGCTGTTCCTGGCCTTTCTTCCCTCGCTGGTGATCCTGTTAACCCAATCGTCGAAAGGTTTATTTTTCCAGTCTGTCTTTTTATTCCTGGGTGCGGTCATGGTCATGAAACTTTATGCCGGCCAGTTTACCCTGTTCAGGCGCCGGCTCATCCTCAGGGGCCTGCTGGTGGCTTCAGGCCTTATGGTATTGCTGGCCGTTTCTTTTTTGTCGAGAGGCGGTATTCAGCATATCAGCGATCTGGCCCTGCTGTTCGATAACCTCCGGATTTTATTTGCGACCTATTTCTTTGGTCATTTATATGGCTTCTCCGACTGGTTTACCGCCTATATAGGGGGGAAGGCCCTGTTCAGCTATGATACCAGCCACTATTACTGGGGTTATTATACCTTTACCACTTTTTTTAAGCTATTCGGTTCGGCAAAAGTAACCTCGCCGGGCGTATTCGATGAATACTTTGTATATAAGGACCTGTTGGATTCGAATATCTATACGTTTTTCAGGGGCATGATCATGGATTTCGGCCTGCCCGGTGCCTGTGCGTTCATGCTCTTGAACGGCTGGGTTATTCATGCGGCCTTTTATATCTTCCTGCGCCGGAAAACCCCGGTGTTTACAGCTGTTTTCCTGATCTTTATGCTCGAATATTTCTATATTTCGTTTATTATCAGCCTGCTTACCTGGAATATCATCCCCTTAACCTTTGTGGTTTGTTATCTTATTTTGAAGTTTAATCATGTTCAGTTTGTTTCAAAAAGAGAATCGCCGCCTGCACCTTAATATGGGTTACCTGCTGCTGGCCCAGGTCCTGTTCGTGCTCACCAATCTTTATATCAACTATGAGGCGAACCGGATGTGGGATGTGGAAGGTTTTGCTGTGTTTAATCTTTTAAAACGGTTCGGCTCTTTTGTGATCTATCCTCTTTTAGTGGGAGCGGGTATTGGCATCCCGCGGTATATCAGCTTCCTGAAACGTCGCCGGGCTGATCAGGGTATGGAATATCTTTGGGCGGGGATGGCCTGGTTCACGGGCCTGTTTGCCCTCTTTGCGGTGGTGATGCGGTGTTTCCCGGAGCCCCTGCTTCGTGCCTTTGGTCCGGCCGCCATTAATCCCGATCTGTGGTGGTGGGCGGTTTTTGGATTTATCTTTAGCCAGGGTTTGTTCGTGCTCATTACGGCTTATTACCGGGGCTTCATGGCTTTTATGCAGGTGGCCTTTTTAAATATAGGTATAATGTCGGTGTTTCCATTGGGGATGCTGTGGCTTGCGGCCGATGTATGGCAGTATTTTGTGTATTACGCCTGTTTTTCGACCGGGCTTTTAATGGTGATCCTTGCCGTATTGCAACGCGGAAAGCATATCAGGCGCAGCGCTATCCGGTTAAAGGCTATTCGTTTATTCCGCTATGGCTGGCCGCGTATCGGCGCTGAAGTGGGTTTGTTCGGCCTGGAATTTATCCCGGTATTTGGAGTGAGCCTTTTTGTGGGCCTGGAGGCTTCGGCATATCTGTCGCTCACGTTTATTCTCCTGAAGCTCGCGGCCATGCTTTTCGAGCTGGCCGGATCGATGGTTTTACCGTATTACGGGCAGCTGTTCCGGAACGAAACGCGTGCGGTATTTGCTGCGAAAGTGAACCGGCTGGTGCTTTACGGGGCCCTGGCAGCCCTGGTCATCGCCGTGTTGTTTTACCTCGTTACACCTTTCCTGGTGGCGGTGTTCTTTCCCGGGTTAAGCCTTTCGGCGGGCTATGCCCGGATGGTATTGCCGGTTTTCCCGGTATATGCGGTTTACCTGCTTCTGCGCAATATTCTCGATATTGTTTCAGACCGGGCATATAATACGTTTAACCTGCTCCTGGCCATGGGTATGCTGGTACTTATCTTAGCCGTGGGGATAGGATTTCGGCAGCCGCTGATCTACCAGGCCGGGGTTATTATCGGACCTTATGTGTTTTTAGGGCTGCTGACGTACCGGCGATGGCTTTTGTTAAGTGCTAAGTTGTAGGTAATAAGTATTAAGGACTATGTATTAATTTGTTACTTTTGACACGTGCAGCAGGGTTTAAGTATTATCATCGTTAACTATAACGGCAGGGACTTCCTCGAGACCTGTGTGGAAAGCTGCCGGCAGGCCTTGCTGGCAAATGATATCCCGCATGAATTTTTAATCATCGACAATGCCTCTGCCGATGGGAGCGCGGCCCTGTTAAGCCGGCTGGAGGCCGATATACCCCATACACGGGTTTTTGCAGAGGCGGTAAACCACGGTTTCGGGAAGGCGAATAACCTTATGGCCCGGCTGGCACGTTACGAAACGCTTGTGCTGCTGAATAATGATACACAAACCTTAAGCCTCCATGCGCTGGCCGGAGTGTTTAACAGCGGCAGCCTTGAAAAGCACCATGTTTATACCTGCCGGCTGCTGAATGCCGATCGCAGCCTGCAAAAGAATACGTTTCATTACCCGAGACTGTTCAATGTGATGGTAGAGGTATACCTGGTTAAAAAGCCCTTGTTTAAATTATACAGCCTGCTGTTTAAAAAACGCCTCGAAATCCCCGATGGTTATTATAGCGGCTGCTTTTTGGTGTTGAACCGTGAGCTCTTTTTACAGGCCGGGGGCTTTGATGAGGCTTTCTTTTTCTATCATGAAGAATGCGACCTGTTTCTGCGGATGGAGAGAACAGGGATTCAAAAGGCGATCCTCGACGATGAGCTTATCCATTTTGGTTCAGGAGGTGCCGGTATCAGTGATTTTGCCTTTAAAAATTATTACCAGAACCTGGCCAGGTTACTGATCAAGCATCGTTATGGCCGTCCCGCATCGATCAAAAGGCTGTTTCGCATAGGGTTCCGCTTCCGGATCTTCTTATTGCGCTTAGGTTTTAACATTCCTTACAGCCCGTTTTCGCATATTTATGATGGCAACAAAACCAGTCACCAGGCACAAAGCCGGCCGGCCATCATCGCCCTGCACCGGCAAACTTTACAGGCCATTGAGGCGATTAACGTATCAGCATTTTTTTAACAGGATGAAGGTTTCGATCATAACAGCTACGTTTAACAGCGCAACAACCATTGCCGATACCCTGAAAAGTATAGCCTCGCAGGATCATGGCGATATCGAACACCTCGTAGTGGATGGCTGTTCGACCGATGATACACTGGCGGTCGTGGCCGCTTTCCCGGGCTTGCGCAGGGTAATTTCCGAGCCTGATGCCGGTATTTACGATGCCATGAATAAGGGTATTGGACTGGCCGGCGGCGAGATCATCGGTATTTTAAATTCAGATGATGTGTATGAAGATGAGCAGGTGATCCGTGATGTGGTGCAGGCTTTTGAGGCAGATGAGACCCTGGATATGCTCTATGGCGACCTTGTTTATGTAAAGACAGACGATCTGAACAGGATCGTACGCCGCTGGACCTCGGCACCTTATACCCGGCGTTTTTTTGAACGGGGGCATGTGCCGCCGCATCCTACGCTGTTTGTACGCCGCCGGGTATACGAACAGGCCGGCCGTTTTGATCTGCAGTACCGGCTGGCTGCCGATTATGAGTTTATGCTAAGGGCGTTTAAAAAACATCATTTTAAGATACTGCACCTGCCGCGACTTATGGTGCGCATGCGCCTGGGCGGGGCTACCAATGTAAGTTTCTCGAATATTGCAAAAGGTAACCGGGAAATTATACAGGCCTGGAAAAATAATGGCTTTAAGGTGCCGCTTCTGCTTATGCCCTTGCGGGTGTTAAAACGGATAAGGCAGTTTTTTTAAAAGGAATTTGCCTAAGTTTGTTACATGAAGATATTGGTAACCGGTGCTTCGGGTTTTTTAGGTAAAGTGATCTGCCGTTGCTTAGCGGATGAAACGCTGATCAGGCTGGGCCGTGGTGAGGGCGAGGTTGTTGCCGATCTGACAAAGCCGCTGCCACCCTTACCGCTTTGTGACCTGGTGGTGCATGCCGCCGGACTGGCACATGTTATTCCGGATAAAGAGGAAGTTAAAAAGGCTTTTTTTGATGTGAATGTGCAGGGAACGGAAAATCTTTTAAAGGGCCTTTCGGCTTTACCGGTATTACCAAAATATATGGTGCTGATCAGTTCGGTAGCGGTTTACGGGCTTGAAACAGGTACAGCTATTCCCGAAACGGCACCCCTGCTGGCACAGGATGCGTATGGAAAGAGCAAGATCGAAGCCGAAGTGCGGGTCAGGAACTGGTGCTCGGCCAATCATGTGATCTGCACCATATTGCGGCTTCCACTGGTGTTTGGTGAGGAACCCAAGGGCAATTTAGCAGCCATGTGGAAGGGCATCCGGAAAGGTTATTATTTTAATGTGGGCGGTGGTAAGGCCCGGCGCAGCATGGTACTGGCAGAAGATGTGGCCAGGACTATTCCCATAGTCGCACCATTAGGCGGTACCTATCATTTAACGGATGGTGATCACCCGGTTTTTGGTGAACTGAGCCTGGCCATGTCGCAACGCCTGGGGCGATCGAAACCTTTAAACCTGCCTGCGGGCCTGGCTTTGCTGTTTGCGCAACTGGGTAACCTGATGGGCGCATCGGCACCCATAAACAGCCGTAAGCTTCAGAAGATCACTTCCGACCTTACGTTTGATGATGGTCTGGCCAGGGAGCGCTTTGGCTGGAACCCGGGAAAGATACTGGATTATCTCTCGAAAGAATAAAACAATATTTGTAAATTTAAATAATGAACAAGAAAATATTTATACTGTTATACATGGTACTGTGTGGCAGTAATGCATTATATGCACAATCTCTGCCCGTAGGCTTACTGGAACGTATGGACGATTATTACCGCCGGCAGCAACTGCTGGGTACCGATTCGATCAAAACCTCGTTCATGATCCGGCCTGTTCATACAGCTGTTTTGCCGGCAGGAAGCGATTCGTTAGCCGGGCTTAACAAACTTCTCTTTAACCGTCCGGATCAAAAAATACAGGTATATGCCTTGCCTTTGGTATGGCAGCAGCAATATAACAGCCATCATCCCTATGGTATAAACGACGGGTTGATGGTCCCGGCCAAAGGCTACCAGACCTTTTTCTCGGCCGGGATATATGCCAGGGCCGGGTTCCTGAGCATCCAGCTGCGGCCGGAATTTGTGTTTGCGCAGAATGCAGGTTTTACGCAGAGCATCGAGGCATCTTTAGAAAGTAATATAAATAAAAGTTTAATTAATTATTATAATGCAGTTGATGCCCCCGAACGTATGGGGAATGGTACTTATCACCGGTTAAGCTGGGGGCAAAGCAGTATCCGTTTCAACTGGCGCTCCCTTTCGTTTGGCATCTCGAATGAAAATTTATGGTGGGGACCGGGGGTGCACAACAGCCTGCTGATGAGTAATAATGCGCCGGGCTTTAAACACCTTACCTTAAATACCCTGAAGCCCATTTTAACCGGTGTGGGGAGTTTTGAAGGACAGCTAATTGCAGGGCGTTTAGAAGGATCGGGTGTGACTCATCCGCTGCTGAAAGCAAAAAATACGGACTGGCGTTATTTATCAGGCGTGGCTATTACCTGGCAGCCAAAATGGACACCGGGATTATTCATCGGTTTTGACCGTACATTTACCGCCTATAGCAAGAGTCTGGGTAAAAAGTTAGGTGATTACCTGCCTTTATTTTCGTCCTTAAGTAAAAAGAACTACCAGGTGAGTGATTCGGAAAATACGGAGGATAAACGGAAACGAGACCAGATCTTTTCACTGTTTGCCAAATGGGTGATGCCTGAATCGAAAGCCGAAGTGTATATCCAGTACGGTAAAGAAGATCATAACTGGGATTTACGCGATATGCTGGTAGAGCCGGAGCATTCCCGGGCGTATGTGGCCGGATTTAGGAAATTGATGCCTTTAAAGGGACAGGATGAATTTATACAGGTGGGTCTTGAATTTACCCAGATGGAATCGGGCTCGAAAGGTGTACGAAATGTAGGGACATGGTATTTACATTCACAGGTAAAAAGCGGATATACACATATAGGTCAGTTTTTGGGTGCAGGAAATGGCCCCGATAATATGCAACATATAGATATCGCCTGGGTAAAGACCTTAAAGCGGATTGGTTTTTCCTTTGAGCGAAGAGTGCATAACAATACACTTTATTATAAAATATTCAATAGCTCGATCGAACCCCGCCGGCACTGGGTTGATTTAGGTTTTATCGGGCAATTGGATTGGACATATAAGCATTTTATCTTTAACAGCCAGTTAGGTTATATCCGCTCACTGAATTACCATTACCGTATCGCGAACCAGGATCCGAATTTATTCTGGGAATTTGATCCGCAGGATGCGAATAATCTGCATCTTAAAGCGGGCATAGCCTACCGTTGGTGAGCCTTTGACCGGAAATTTTCTATTCCCGTTTATATCTCCACCATGCCAGGAACAGTACCATGGCGACAGCGGCATAACCAAGGTTCCATTGCCAGGTAAAGCGTTGGCTTGCCGAACGTTTTTCGGTTTCCTTTCGGGTAGCAGCGGTGTTGACCGAGTGCCGGTAGAGGCTATCGGCCTGCTTTTCCTGTGTCTGATCATGTACTTTATTTATCCGCCTCACCAGTTTTAAGGCGGATGCATGTCCTTTAAAGCCTTCATTTACAGTGAATTCAAAATATCCATTCGGATAAACCTCCATGACCATATCTTCGTGCAGGCTGTCGCGCATCAAAAGGCTTTGCCGCTCTTTTTTACGGCCGCTTTCCTGCAGGCGACGGTGTTCAGTGCTACGATATTGCTCTTCGTGATTTTGTTTTTTTTGCTGTTTGAAGCTGGCGCAGCTGCTAAGGAGCAGGCATATCGGGAAAAGGTATGTAAACTTAATCATGGGGTACCTCCTTTCCCTTTAGCCAGTTGGCAAAGCTGTTAATGGTACGGATATGCCGCCATTTTCGGTATACGCCATCGCCATCACGGCGACCGTCAGCATGGGTATTGCCCTCGATCGAAATGATCCAGTCGTGCTGCCGGCGCTCCACGAGGCCGGCATGGGCAATACGCTTTAGTTTTAAGGAATAAATACCGAATACATCGGCCGGCTGTGGTGAACGGGTTTGTTTTCCGGCCGGCAAGAGGGCCGGCGACCAGGCCGTGTTGGGCTGGTTGAAGCCTGCCTGTCCATATACCCAGCTTACAAAGGATGCACACCAGGCTTCGCCTTTGCGGTTGCCGGTATAGTGCAGGTAGCGTTCTACCTCAGGGCCATCATTATGGCCGGTAGCTTCGCGTACGCCGATCTGTGATTGGGCAATGCCTATTAGCGTATTGCGTGTGTCATTTGTGTTACCCGTTGTGGGTTGCGTGTTGCGGGTAATGTTGCCGGTTGTCCGTGCCTCGCAACCCACAACGGGTAACACGCAACCTTTCAAAACACTGCGCTCAGGCACTGCACGGCTGCCCAGAGCAGCAAGGCAAACGATGCCCAGTAAAATGCGAATTGTTGCCATAATGTTAATTGTTTAAATTGTGAAACCATATATTGAATTTTAGGAAGGCCCAGGCTTATCCATACCTTTTGCAGCATCCACCAGGCGAGTGCGCTCAGGATGGCAAAATTTAAGGCGCTGATCAGGGTAAGCTGCCAGATGCCGGCATCGGGAATGCCCATCGTGGGAATGGTTTCCTGTAATTTTATGCCTAACTGCATCAGCATGAAAGGGGCTGCAGCTGCCAATAGCAGCAGGAGGCTGTTTTTAACGACCGGCCATGCCGATCTGAATGTTTGTGTTGTCATTTTCGTGGTGATTTAAAAAATCGTTGCAGGGAAGCCAGGCCTCCCCGCAACGATAGGGTGAATTAACTTTCTATCAATGCCTGTTCAAGCGTACCTGCATAGACGGTGGGTGAAGTCAATATACGCCCCTGATTCACGCAAAAGAGCCAGGCATGCGTTACCTCACCGGGTTTTAGCCGGCGATTGATGGTTATACTTCCATCCCCGCGTAAGGCATTATTATATACCTTATAGAGATTTGTCGTTTGGTTGTATAAAACCACGATGACCCTGTCTTCCGAAAACGTGTTTAAATCGTTGATGTCATCAACTTCCCAAGCCAATGAAAAACCGGGGTCGTTAAACGTCACGGTGATGTACATTAACGGTCCTAAAGAACCTTTGCTCAATTGCATAGAAGCATAATCAACGTCGAAATCGGGATATTCGCCAATGATAGATTGGTTAATGAATGCCTTTACGGCGGCATTGTAACCGCTAATACCCGCTAACTTCTGGTCGCGATATCCCAGTCTGATCACCTCTTTTATCGGGCTTAACTGTTTAATGGCCAGATGCATTTTAGCTAATGTGATGAGCTGAAGCGGACTATTGCCTTTTTTTCGTTTATCGGGTAAACTGCGCATGACTTTTTTGCCACGCCATTTACTGCCTACGGCCTCACCTACTTTGCCTTTGATGCTGCCGAAATTACTTTTGGAATAAATTGCCATAATTTTTAAAATTTAATTGTGAAAAAATGATTAATTCATCATTGCTGTTGTACCGGTACCAATGATGAAGCAAACATACCGGGACGCGTTTAGGCGAGACGAATTTTGGTCCAAAATGGTCCAAAATGGTCTGAAATGAGCCAAAATGATCCGGTAAACAAGGTGTTCCTGCAGGCATATCGAATGAGTCTGACCTTCCTGGACTATACCTGAGCAGAGTTTGGTCAGGTATTTTTTAAGGGCGGGACAGCGTACTTTCACCCTGTTTTCAGCTCGAGGGGGTGAGAAAAGGGTGAACAGAGGGTGAAAGAAGGGTGAAAACAGGGTGAAAAAGAGCTGAAAAAAGGTTGCTTAACCCTTGTTTAAATAGTATAAAAGGGCTGAAAAAAAGTTGAAAAAGGGTAGAAAAATGAGGGTTGTTACACCAGGCCTTTACGAACACTTTCTTTATAGGCTTCGTGCAGGTCACTTTTGTAAAAGCGATGTCCGCCCGGTAGTTTCCGGGGTTTTAAAGTGCCGTCTTTTACCCGGCGTTTGTAAGTAGTATTGCAGATGCCGAGGTATTCCATCACCTGTTGGCGGGTCATTTCTTCTTCTGCATAATTAGGTGTATGATTTCTGACAGCGCTATCAGGCCGGACTTTCAGTTCGGCCCGAATTTCGTCCAGCAGGTGAGTGATATGATAGAGGGCTTTGAGAATGGGGTTCGTTTCCATACGCGTCCGTTTGATACTCAAAATTGAGGCATAAGCGGCGGATAAATCAATCCATTTTCGGATATTTTAAGTAAAATGATGCATAAAACACTCTTTTTAGCTGCATAAAAGCAAAAAAGCAGCGGATATTTTTATGCAGCCTTCCGAAGATTTATTCATGTTTCGATAACCTGCAATATTCTTCTTTGAATTAAATGCATTTTGTTAATTTTAAGGTAGTTATCTAAATTAAACCGCTATGAAAGATTTCCATTTTGGCGAAAACCTCCGGACGCTGAGGAAAGCCAGGGGCATTATGCAGGATTTAATGGCACAACAACTCCGCATGTCACAATCCTCTTATTCCCGTTTAGAAAGCCGCACTACCATACCAGATGCGCAGCTCATCAAAGAAATTGCGAAAGTTCTGCAGGTCAGGACCGCGACACTGAAGTCTCCTATGCCATCGGGGGCCTTTGGTCTTGTTTCGGTCGTGGGCAAAGCCGAGGCTAAGCAGAAAATAAAAGATATGATGCATTTTTCGGCTGGCTGGATCATTATATTAGGTGCTTCGGCTTCGTTTGTGAGTACGGTTTTTGATATCCCCCGGGGTTTTCTCACCGGTATGCATGCGCCTGAAGCGGTAATTGAGTGGGTGAGCTGGACATTAGCCCTATCGGCTTTAGTGTACGTGTATTATGTGTTTAAAAATATCCGAAAGGAAGGGTGAGCGTTTATTAATGTTAGCTTAATGCACTATTAATATAAAAACGGCATTTTTGAGACATAAGAAGCGAGAATTTACCTATTAACATTATTCTTATGAACTGGAAATGTAAAAATTGTGACCATAAGCTCTACTATGAAATCCCCGGTAATCTTTTTTTTAAGCTCATTAGCTTTAGAATTTATTGGTGTCATCACTGTGAAGCAAAAAACTATATTTGGGGCTGGCATTCTAAGACATTAATATCTCAGGAATGAATATTCCGTAGCATACCTGATACTAAAAAGGTCAACATTCGTTGACGAGTTATAATTTTGTCTATTAAAGCAGACAGTCTAAAAATTCTATTCGAAAAGATAGCCTCTTACCCTGCGAAAAATAGTGGTCAGGCGTTATTTTTGCTTTAAATCTATTTTAAATTATGATATTGAATGGATGAGGCATGGCTTTTGTTAGCCAGAGCCATCATGCATCATATAGCAATTAAAATCAAGTAATTATATGAGTTAATGATGCTTAATTCATATATTTGCCATGCAAAAATAATTCCTATGTATAAAAACATTTACCTCTTTGTTATACTGGCTCTTTTAAGCTCGTGTGGTGTTAAATACCAGACTGTTCCTTATTTTACGGATCTGCCTTCGGGTGATGTGGTTTCGGATATCGAAAACCAGGGTGTGCTTAAAATCCAGAAAAACGATATTTTGGCGATTACGGTATCCAGTTTAGATGAAAAATCAGATGTGTATTTTAACTTAGGCAACATGGGTGCGGCGCAGGCAGGAGCTGCCGGAGCTGCAAGTTCAGGGCCAGCCGGATATATTGTTGATCAAAAAGGCCAGGTACAATTACCCTATCTGGGAAGTGTACGGGTTGAAGGATTAAGTACCTCTGAAGCCAGAAAACTAATTGAAACCAAATTAGAAGACGGTAAGTTTTTAATTAAGCCTATTTTAAATCTGCGTTTGGCAAATTTTAAAATTTCGGTATTAGGTGATGTCGTCCGGCCAGGTGTATACCCCGTAAATAGTGAACGGATTACAGTTATTGAAGCGTTGAGTATGGCTGGCGATCTGACCATTACGGCCAAGCGAAATGATATATTGCTTATTCGTGAAATAGACGGTAAACGTCAGCAGGTACGCTTAGATATGCAAAGTGCAGCTCTGTTTAATTCGCCGTATTATTACCTGCAGAATAACGATGTACTTTATATCACACCGAGTTCAGCAAAATATGCCAGTGTAGATACCAGTTACCGGAACATCGGCATTATACTTTCTACACTTTCTGTAGTTGCTCTCGTTATTTCCCGTCTTTTCTAATCAGAATTTTTATATATAAATATAAATGGAAGAATTTCAATCTAACATCGGTGAATCCGAAGAAAGCTCCTCAATTAATATCCGGGAAATTGTTAGTAAATATGTATACCATTGGCCGGTATTTATATTGGGTGTTTTTATTTGCATGTCAGCAGCATTTTTATACCTGCGTTATACACCTTTGGTCTATTCGGTACAGAGTACGCTGTTAATTAAAGATGAAAAAAAAGGCGGCGGAACGAATAATGATCTTTTGAATGAACTGGATATTTTTGGTAGTTCTAAGGTAGTTGAAAACGAAATAGAAATATTAAAATCAAAAACGTTAATACGCCGGGTAGTGCAACGCTTAAATCTGATGATTGGCTATACAATGGAAGGGCGAATTATTGAAAGTGATATTTATGCTATTAAACCGGTCGAAATTGGTGTTGCTGAGTTGGATAGTGCCTGGTATGGAAAAACGCTAAACCTCACGTTTCCTACCGCTGAAACCTATCAAATAGAAGATGAGCTAAGTCACAAAGTAATACGCGGTTTATTGGATAGTTTACAACGTAACAGTTTGGGTGTATTAAAAGTGCAACGTGCTGAAAACTTTGCGGAGTGGATAAAAAAAAATAAAGCTCCCATTTTTCTTAAAATATATGATCCCAAGAATATAGCAGATAAATATTTAGATGATATAAATGTTGTGTTAACGAATAAGCAGTCGTCTATTTTAAGTCTTAGTATTGAAACTACAGTAAAGGAGCGAGGAGCTGATATATTAAATACCTTAATTCAGGTCTATAATGAAGCGGGGCTGGAAGACAAAAACCGGATTACGAAGAGCACGATGGATTTTATTGATGTACGTCTGAAATTAATCACAGGTGAATTAACGGAAGCTGAAAAAGATGTAGAGGTTTTTAAAAGTACAAGAGGAATTACCTCCATGAGTAATGATGCTAATCTTTTTCTAGATAATGTTAAGCAGAATGATGCCCGTTTAAATGAAATTAATTTACAATTATTAGTCATTAATGATATTAAACGTTATGTAAGTTCAACTTCCAGTAAAGAAAAACTGCCTAGTACTATGGGCATAAATGATCCGGTATTATTAGGTCAAATTACTACATTAAGTAATTTACAACTGCAACGGGATGAGATGTTAGCTAAGACCGGCGAAAACAACCCTCGTTTAGAGCCTTTATTAAATCAAATTCAAACCACCCGTGAGAGTATCCAGGCTGCAGTAAATAACCTGCAGGAATCAGTGAATAATACCAGAAAAGCACTATTAAATAATGAATCGCAAATTCAGGGTAAGATTCGTCAAATCCCAGGACAGGAGCGGGAGCTAATGAGTGCTGAACGGAAAAAGTTAACTAAAGAAAATATTTATTTATACCTGTTACAGAAAAAAGAAGAAGCCGCTTTATCTTATGCTTCAGCTGTAGCTGATAGCCGTGTTGTTGATCCGGCCATTGCATCAAACTCTCCGATTAAGCCTAAAAAACAGATTATATATTTAGGTGCACTTTTATTGGGAATCTTACTGCCTACTGGCTATGTTTATGCAAAAGGAGCCTTGAATAACAAAGTACAAAATAACAATGATCTTAATAAGATAACTCAGGTGCCTTTACTGGGTGAAATTATGTTTGAAGAAGGAACAGACCCTGTTGTAGTACAAGTCAATAGTAGAAAAGGTATTGCTGAGCAATTTAGAGCTATTCGTACGAATATGGCCTTTTTACATGGTAAACCAGTTGCTGGTCAGGGAAATGTAACCTTATTTACTTCCAGCATGAGCGGTGAGGGTAAATCATTCGTGGCTACTAATCTTGCAGCAGCAATGGCTATTTCGGGAAAGAAAACAATATTATTAGAGCTTGATTTACGAAAACCGAAAATTAGTAGATATTTAAATATAGATAATAAGCTTGGATTAAGTAATTATTTGATAGGTAAAGCTACCCTCGAACAGATTATCCAAAACACCAATGTTCACACTAATCTTTTCGTGATCAGTTCAGGTCCGGTTCCACCTAACCCTTCCGAGTTATTAATCCAGCCAGAAATGGATCAGTTGATGACACATTTGCGTGCAAATTTCGACGAAATATTAATTGATACCCCTCCGATTGGCCTTGTAACGGATGCGCAGATTCTGGCGCGCCTGGCTGATGCCAGCATATATCTGGTACGTCAGGGTGTAACGTTTAAACCACAAATTGAGCATTTAGAACGGTTATATCGTGATAAAAAATTCCCTAAACTCAACATCATACTGAATGGAGTTAAACTAGGAGGAGGCTATGGTTATGGCTATGGCTATGGCTATGGTTACGGTTATGGCTACGGTTATGGCTATTATTCAGATGACTCGCATAAACGAAAAAGAACCTTACGCTCAACCATTAAAAATATACGTAACCGTTTTTAGTTTAAATCATAATAAATATCTTTTAACAGGATAATGAAGAATACGAAGATCGCCGTTATCGGGTTGGGTTATGTAGGTTTACCTCTGGCCGTTGCCTTTGCTGAGAAATACCCGGTAATTGGTTTTGATATCAATGAACAAAGAATTAAGGAGTTAAATAAAGGCCATGATCATACGCTGGAAGTGAGTGATGAGCAATTGACTCGTGTTTTAAAAGAAGATAAAACCACATCAGGATTATATTGTAGTAAGGAACTGCGACATATAGAAGATTGTAATGTATTCATTGTTACCGTTCCTACACCTACGGATAAGAATAACCGGCCAGATCTCACGCCACTTTATAAAGCCAGTGAAACGGTGGGTAAAGTGCTTAAGAAGAGCGATGTAGTCATTTATGAATCAACTGTTTACCCCGGTGTTACCGAAGATGAATGTGTACCGGTGCTGGAAAAGATTTCAGGACTTAAGTATAACAAAGACTTTTTTGCCGGTTATTCGCCTGAGAGGATCAATCCCGGAGATAAAGAACATACCGTTACGAAGATATTAAAAATTACATCGGGCAGTACACCTGAGATCGCTGAGTTTGTAGACCGGCTATACCGTTCGGTTATTGTAGCCGGTACACATAAAGCCAGCAGTATTAAAGTGGCAGAAGCAGCCAAAGTAATTGAAAACTCACAGCGCGACATTAACATCGCTTTTGTAAATGAGCTGGCCAAGATATTTAGCCGTATTGGCATTGATACACATGAAGTTTTAGAAGCTGCAGGCACCAAATGGAATTTCCTGAAATTTAAGCCGGGTTTAGTGGGTGGGCATTGTATCGGGGTTGATCCCTATTACTTAGCTCAAAAGGCTCAGGAAAGTGGTTATCACCCTGAAATTATTTTAGCCGGCCGCCGTTTAAACGACGGTATGGGCGAATATGTGGCGCACGAAGTGGTCAAGTTAATGGTAAAGAAAGATATCCCGGTTAAAAATGCAAATATTCTGGTTTTGGGGATTACTTTTAAAGAAAATTGTCCGGATGTGCGGAATACTAAGGTAGTGGATATCCTTACAGCATTAAAGGACTATGAAACGCATTTAACCATTTATGATCCCTGGGCCTCACCGGCTGAAGTATTACATGAATATGGCTGGGCCTGTACAAATGAATTGCCGGTAGAGGACAAATATGATGCTGTAATTCTGACCGTTGCGCATCAGGAGTTTGAGAATTTGGACTTAGCCAGGCTTTGTTGCGATAACAAGGTAATTTATGATGTGAAGGGTGTATTATCGAAAGATCTGGTTGATGCCAGGTTATAAGACAGGCCACTCTAATTTAATAAAAAACATGAAAAACATATTGATCACCGGTGGTGCTGGGTTTATTGGCTCAAACCTGACAGCGTATTTTCTGAATAAAGGCTATCATGTTATCGTTCTCGACAATTTTGCAACCGGACACCGGCATAATATTAGTCAACATGAGGGGAATCCGAATTTTCGATTAATAGAAGGGGATATCCGGAATATGGATGATTGCGTATCAGCCGTTAAGGGTGTGGATTATGTTTTACATCAGGCGGCTTTAGGATCAGTACCCCGGTCTATCAAAGACCCTCGAACCTCGAATGAGGTTAATGTGTCTGGTTTTCTAAATATGCTGGTGGCTGCACGTGATGCAGGAGTGAAGCGTTTTGTATACGCCGCCAGTTCTTCTACCTATGGCGATTCGGAAAGTTTGCCAAAAGTTGAGGATAAGATAGGCCGACCCTTATCGCCTTATGCCATCACCAAATATGTAAACGAATTATATGCCGATGTTTTTAGCCGTACTTACGGAATGGAAACCATAGGATTACGTTATTTTAATGTATTCGGCCGCCGTCAGGATCCGAATGGTGCATATGCCGCGGTAATACCAAAATTTGTCATGCAATTCATGCAGCACGAATCACCGGTAATTAATGGTGCCGGCGATTATTCCCGTGACTTTACGTATATTGATAACGTTATTCAGATGAATGAATTAGCCATGTTAACGGATAATCCCAAAGCCGTTAATACGGTATATAATACGGCTGTGGGCGATCGGACGACGTTGAATCAGTTAGTAGGGTACTTAAAGGAATTTTTATCCGAATATGATCCTGAAATTGCTGATGTGGAGATTATTCATGGTCCTAATCGTTTGGGGGATATTCCACATTCTTTAGCCTCTGTAGATAAGGCTCAAAAATTATTAGATTATCAGCCTTCCCATGCGATTCGTGAAGGATTAAAGGAAGCAGTTGGATGGTATTGGAAGAATTTGAAGAGATAAATTGAAATGTCAATCAATTAAGAATAAATGGTTAGTGCAAAAAGCCAGAACTCAAAATTAGCTAAAGGCATATTTTGGAGTGTTGTTGAATTTTTAATTAAAAGAGTCCTTGATTTAGTAGTTAGATTGACTTTAGCCATTGTATTATTACCTAGTGATTTTGGTATAGTTGGAATGGCTACAGTGTTTATCTCTTTTATCCAGGTATTAAACGATGCCGGTATTTATGCTGCTTTGATTCAGAGAAAAGACGAGGATCTGACAGATGCACATTATCATACAACATTTTGGACTCAAATGGTATGGTCAATATTATTATACTTTTTTTGTGTAATCGTATTGGCTCCCTTAGTGGCACAATTCTATCACGAACCGATTCTTGTTAAAATTATGCCTTTCTTATGCATTACTTTTATTACAAGTTCTTTAAATACTATTCACAAATCTCAACTTTTAAAACAGTTAGAGTTTAAAAAGATAGCGTTTATAAGTAATGTGTCGAGCTTAATTGCCGGTGGGGTCGCATTGGCACTTGCTTTTTTGAATTTTGGTGTATGGGCAATTGTGGTTTATAATACATTAGCTTACATTATTACTATTCCTTTGTATTTTACTGCAACCAAATGGATGCCAAAGTTTATTTGGAAAAAAGAAGAGTTTAAGGATGTATTTAGTTTTGGGATGTATACTACCGGAACACAGGTAATTAATAATGTAGCAGGCAATGTTGATTATTTAATTATTGGGAAGTTTTTTTCAGCGACCCTGCTGGGAATATACACCCTGGCTTTTATGTTAACTAACATGATTAAATCTCAGGTTACCAGTGTTATAGATCGTGTTATATTCCCCTTTTATAGTTCCATACAAAATGACAGGGAAAAAATAACAAAGTACTATCTGACTTTAATTAAATATTATTCTACTTCTATTTTTTTAATGATGCTCATTTTAATAATATTCGGAAGTGATATTATTAAATTAGGTTTTGGTGTTAAATGGACGGAAACAATCATTCCGATGAAAATTTTATCTGTATCAGTCATGATTGACACACTGACAAGTGGATATAATCTATTGTATCGGAGTATTGGTCAGCCAAGAAAAGAGATGAACTTAAAATTAATCATCTTTTCTTTCCTCTATGTACCATCAGTAATTGTTGGTATTTATTTGAATGGTATTATTGGCGCTGCAGAAGGAATATTGTTTTCTAAATTTATGAGTTTTATATTAATTCAGTTCTTTCTAAAAAAGGACTTTAATATCACGCAAAAAGATTTGTTTCATCAATCAAAACCTGCATTATTTGCATCGCTGGTAATACTTTTTTTATTTTACCCTTTAGCATATTTTTTTTCAGGCGGAATAATCCTTACCGGTTTACTTATTATACTTTGTTGTGCAGTGTATTTATATGTATGTAGTTTCTTCTTTAAGAATGAAATTTCAATGATCAGGGTTAAATTGAAATCAAGACGAAATAAAATAAATGAATGATTAATATATTACAATAATATAATGTATTGTGAAGGGTAGCTTATTTAAAATAATAATATCAGCGTTTATCGTTCGATTAGTATTATTATATATTGATCAATATTGGTTTCGCCTACCTCAGGGTGGGGTTGATACTGAAAATTTTGATAAGTGGGCTTATAATATTTACTTATATAAACCCTATTCATTCCTTCAGACTATTTCTAATGGCGTAACACTATTTTCCTCTTACGGAGCCTTTATATATAGTATTGTGGGCAGGTCTCCCTTTGTTTGGGGGTTTACAATGATATTATTTGGTGTTGGCACAGTCTATAACTCCTATTGTATTACGCTCAAGATTACAAAAAATTATAAAATTGCTTCAAGGGTGGGATGGTTACTAACCTTATTCCCGAATATTGCGGTGTTATCCGTATTAGTGCTAAGAGAAGCTCCTATACATTACTTTTTAACATTATCTATTCTCCATCTGACAAAATTCTTAGTAGATGGAAAAAAATCGGGCATTCTTTTCTTCTTTATTTATGGATTAATCACCTCCATTTTACATACTGCAATGATAGCCATATTTGTAGGTTTTTTGATTGCAACCATATTTTACAATAATAAATTGAATCTTTTTAGTAAATTTATAATTATACTGGCTACCATCGGGGGCCTAATTTTAGTTAATATTACGGGGATTGGCTTAAGTAAATTTGGTGGATCGTTTGAAAATGCTCTGGAAATTTTAGAAAGTGGGGCAGGGGCTAAAGATAGCGGAGCTGTTTATCCTGAGTGGCTGTTATTAAGGAACGGCTTTGGAGACCTATGGAAAATCCCATTTAGATTTATTGCCTTTTTGTTTGCTCCATTATTTCCTTTTATGGTCAGGTCTGCCAATCATGCCATTGGGTTAATTGATGTTGCATTTTATTTGATATTATTTTATTGGATATTAAAATATAGAAAAGCTCTTAAATATGTTAGAATGTTGGGTGCAATAGCATGTATTATCTTTGCAATTACCCTTGCGTTTTCATTTGGGGCATCAAACTTTGGAACGAATATAAGGCATAGAGCTAAAATATTCCCGATAATCGCCATTGCAGCTTTAATATCAAAAGAATATAAAAAAAATGAAAGGAAGAAAGGTATTTAACCGAATAGGGGGTCTCATCAACTTAATGTGTATCATTGTTTCAATCTTTCCTTCAAAATTGAATCAACAGATATTTTTCTTATTACGCTATTTCCCTGGAAAAATTGGAATTGGGTTAAGATATATTTATTTAAAAGATCTTGCCGCAGAGTGTGGTAAAAATGTTGCAATTCATCAAGGGGTATACTTAAAATCTGTAAAGAAGATGAAAGTAGGAAATAATGTTTCAATTCATCCAATGTGCTATATTGATGCAACGGGAGGGTTAGAAATTATGAATGATGTATCCATTGCACATGCATGTTCTATCTTAACAACAAATCATCAGTGGGAAAATGCTGAAATACCTATAAAATATAATGCGTTGAGCTACGGTAGCGTTCTTATTAAGAATAATGTATGGATAGGTTGCGGTGTAAGAATTTTAGCAGGAGTGACCATTGGAAGCAGATCGATAATTGCTGCTGGAGCTGTGGTGAATAGAGAAGTAGAAGAAAATACAATTGCCGGAGGGGTACCCTCTAAAACATTAAAGAATATTTGAATGAAATCTTTCATAATTGTTTTCCTGGTATTTATTGTTTCTATTTTCTTTATTCAAGACAAATATAAGACAGAGGCTGTACCATTAGTCATTCAAAAATATTATAAGGCTAATTTGAATAAATATTCTATTCCTCAACAAAAAATACAAGATGCATATGATTTAGGTAAAATAATTTCTGAGCGTGACACGAGTGATTTAACAAATATAATACAAGAAAGTATTGATAAATATCCAATCATTATATTCCCTGATTTTGGCATCAGGATAAATAAAAGTGGCCTTAGATTAAGGTCGAACTCGCTGCTTATTTTCAGAGAAAAATCACAATTAACCATTGAACCTAATGATTTAAAAAGATATGCAATTCTTCATATAGAGAGGGTTGAAAATGTAACTGTTTATCATCCAAAATTAATCGGAGACAAATTTCTTCATACCGGAACGAAAGGGGAATGGGGTATGGGAATATTTGTTAGCGGCTCAAAAAATATAAGCATTTATAAACCTCACATTAGAAATACATGGGGAGATGGCATATATATAGGCCGGACTAAAAATATATCATGTGAAAATGTTCAGATATATGATGCAGATATAGATAATGGAAGAAGAAATGGGATTTCCATAATTAGTGGAAATAACATTCTAATTGATAATGCTATTGTGTCTAATACTTATGGTACAAATCCAATGGCAGGAATAGATGTAGAGCCTAATAATAATAACGATTTTTTAAAAAATATTACATTAAAGAACATATATACTTTCAATAATAAAAATAGTGGCATAATTCTATCCTTAAAAGGTTTAGTTGGAAAAGAAAAAAGATCAGTGGACATCAGTATTAAAAATCATACAGATATTAAATCTAAATACGCTTTAAATATTAGCAGTGGAAATAATAAAACAACTTTAGATGGATATCCGGTCAGTGGTGTTATTTCTGTAGAAGATGTGAAATATTATGATAATAGCCTTGGTATCCAAATTTTTAATGCGAAATATAATGACTTATATATCAATATATCAAAGTCTATTCTGTTAAAAGATGGAAAATCAGATAATGAAGGTAAGGCTAAATATAAACTTCAGATCGATAAATATTATAAAACAATTAAATGACGGAGCCAAAACCAAAGTTAATAAGGATAACAACACAACCAAAGTCTATGCGGCGTCTTCTCAAGGGACAACTACGATTTATGTCGGCTGATTTTGAAGTTATTGGTATTACGTCAAATGGACAGCAAATCAACGAAATAATTGAAAATGAAGGTGTCCCTGTTTTAATTGTTGAAATGACTCGTACCATATCGCCGATTAAAGATTTAAAGGCTATATGGAAATTATATAGAATATTTAAAAAGGAGAGGCCCATTTATGTGCATACGCATACGCCTAAAGCCGGTACATTAGGAATGATTGCTGCGTGGTTAGCAAATGTACCCATAAGACTGCACACTGTTGCGGGTCTTCCTTTAATTTTAGCCAAGGGACCAAAAAGAGTATTACTAAATTGGGTTGAAAAAGTGACTTATTTTTGTGCTAATAAAGTATTTCCTAATTCATTTGGGTTGTATGATATTATCATAAAAAATAGATTTACAAAAAGCAGTAAGCTTAAAGTTATCGCTAAAGGGAGTTCTAACGGGATAGATACTTCTTTTTTTGATCCGGCTATCATATCTGATCAAGATCGGCTGGACCTTAAAAAACAACTCAGCATTTCTCAACATGATTTCGTATTTATATATGTTGGACGAATTGTTAAGGCTAAAGGCATCAATGAGTTAGTGTCTGCCTTTAAAGATTTAAACAAAAGCTATCCCAATACTAAACTTTTATTGGTAGGTGGAGCTGCTGACCAGGAATTAGACCCTTTAAAAGATGATACAATTAACCTGATCAACTCCTATCCTAATATTATATCTGTTGGACATCAGGCTGATGTAAGACCTTATTTTGCTATTGCAGATATATTGGTCTTTCCAAGCTATCGGGAAGGATTCCCTAATGTTGTGATGCAGGCATGTGCAATGAATATCCCGGCAATAGTGAGTGATATAAATGGCTGCAATGAGATTATAACAGATCAAATCAATGGTTGGATTATTCCTCCAAAAGACGAGTGCTCATTAAAAAGCAAAATGGAAGAAGTCTATAAAAATCAGGATGAGTTAAAAAAAATGAAATTAACGATTAGACAGCATATCCAGGATAACTATGAACAAAGATTTGTATGGAATGAGATTAAAAAAGAATATTTTGATTTAATAAAGAATAATAAAAATAATTTTAAATGAATAAAAAAAAGAAAAAAGTAGTAACAGTTGGTGTATTTGATTTTTTTCATTTAGGACATTTGAATGTATTAGAAAGCGCAAAAAGTTTAGGCGATTATCTAATCGTGGGTGTACATAATGATAAGTTAAATACAAAAGGAGTAGATTTTTTATATAGTCTTGATGATCGTATCCGGCTGGTTCAATCATTGTGCTGTGTGGATGAGGTTGTGCCTTATGAAAGAATTGATTTATTAATTGAAGGGATGGATTTCGATATATTAGCTCATGGGCCTGATCAAAATCACCAATATTTTCAGAAGGCATTTGAGTGGTGTATAAAAAATGAAAAAGAAGTTTATACGTTACCCCGAACCGAAGGAATATCCTCAACAAAGTTACGGGCTATATTAAAACATATTGAAGTTTAGCATGCCTAATTAAGGAATTATGAAAATAGCTGTAATTGGTGTAAATGGGAAGGAACTCACCTATAATGTAGTAAAAGCTTTGGCTGATAGCCCTTTTTCATTAGAGTTAGTTGCCTTAAGAGAAAAAAAGAAGAAATATTTTCAGATAGCATTGAATTACATTAAAACATTTGGTATTCTCAAATTTCTCAAAAAAGCATATCTTAGAAAAGAAAATTTAACTTTAAATATAAAAAGTTTTTGTGCTGTAAATAAAATAAGATGTATTGCTCATGAAAATATTAATAGTACAGAAATTGCCAATGCGTTGAAAGAGATTAATCCTGATGTAATTGTACTGGCCGGTCCCCCTATTGTGAAGGAACACATATTTGAAATAGCAAATATGTATACTATAAATGTTCACCGTTCAATACTACCTAAATATGCGGGATTGGAAGCAATTTTTTGGGCTTTATATCATAATGAAAAGGAAATAGGGGCAACGATTCATACGGTAGAAAAAGGAATTGATGCAGGTGATATTATTTATCAGGAAACAAAAAGGGTGGGTCCTCAGGATGATGTGGAAACATTAACCTCATGGTATGTACAAAATGCCCCAACTTTTGTGATTAAAGCATTACATATTATTGCAGATCCTGCTCATCAATTTAAAAAACAAGACTTTTCTAAGAGAAGCTATTTTTCCAGACCAACCCAAGCCCAAAGGGAAGAGTTAAATAAAAGATTAAATAAGTAGTCCTAAGATATGAGTTTGTATAATTTATTAGAGATTCATGGATAATATAAAACTGGCATTTCTAGGAGATATAATGCCTGGAGGTTTACTTCATTATAAAAAGTCATCTTGTGTCAATAATGAGGTTTTAGAATATTTGAATGGTTTTGATTTAAGAATAGGAACATTAGAATGTGCAATTGGAGACGATTTAGCTTTTTATAGAGGGTTATTAGATGAAAATGCAAAAAATAAAAATATAATATATGCTAATGAATTAGATATCAAAAGATTAAAAGAGCTAAGGATAGATATAGTAACTATTGCCAATAATCATATTTTTGATTTAGGCGTAGCAGGGCTAGAAAATACGATTAAAGTTTTAGAAGAAAATAATATAAAGTATTTTGGCGCTGGAATGAACATTGCAGAAGCCTCAAAACCTGTAATAGTTGAATTGAAAGGAAAAAGAATAGCATTTTTGGGTTGTACGGAAATATTGCCAGGCTCTCCATATCCTGCAGATATTTCTACTCCGGGGTTTAATCCACTTATTATAGATAAGATACTTCAAGATATTACTAATTTAAAACGGGAGAATGATTATGTTTTTGTATTGCCACATTGGGATATAGAATATAATATTATTCCCTTAAAAAAGAATAGAGATTTAGCATTCAGGATGATTTCTGCTGGAGCTGATGGTGTTTTTGGAGGACATTCTCATGTTGCCCAACCTCCTGTTTTTTATAAAAAAAAACCAATTGTATTTAGCATGGGAAATTTTTTATTTCCAGATCGCTATGTTCAACCTCCTGCCCCTACTTACTATCCTGCTCATAATTTAGATATAAATAAGATTCCACATTCAACCAGTCCATTTTGTAAGGAAATAACATTAAAAAAATGGATTGCAAGGGCTAATATTGGAATGATTGCGGGTCTTCAAATTTATGAGCAAAAAAAATTGATTATTAAATTTACGAAATATACTAATCAACAACTTATACAGTTTCATAAAAAATCCATATTTAAACAGCTGTTTTTTAATGTTGGTTCTTTCATGATACGTTGGTGTTATGCATTATTATCATCGCTTATTTGGGGTTTGAAATTTATTCGAAGAACACAATTAGCTATTTTAAAAAGGAAATAAGGATAAATATGGAAGATTTCTCCATTTATAACGGGCCAGATACTGAATTAAGGAAAGCTCAATTAAGATTATTAGAAATTTTACTTGAAGTAGACCGCATCTGTAAGAAACATGATATTCCTTACTGGTTGGATGGTGGTTCAACACTCGGGGCTGTCAGACATGGAGGATTTATCCCATGGGATGATGACATTGATATTGCGTTGTTACGGAAAGATTATTTGAAATTAATTAAAATACTGGACAAAGAGTTACCAGACCGGTTCAAATTACAGAATAAAAATAATGAGAAGAACTTTCATATGACATTTTCAAGAGTTGTTGACACAAACTCATATTTGAATTATGGCGATAAAATAACTCAGATTAGAGAAAAAATTAAGTATAAAGGCTTGTTTTTAGATATATTCTATATTGAACGAGGTAGCTTACGCCTAAAGAAAGGAATAGATTTTTTTTATTTTTATTCTTTTCTAATGATGCGGCACCCTTATAAAGGGAGTAAGCTAATAAAAGCATTAGCATATTTAACATGGCCCTTTGCAAACGGATTAGTGGCTTTAGCACGGCTTATATCCATAACCTTTCCTAAAGATAATTTTATTTTTGGCTATGGTATACCATTTAAAAGGCGATTTAGAAAAAGCGAGATATTACCTGTTAAACCGTTAAATTTTGAAGGTGAAATGGTCTCAGGACCCAATGAAGTTCATGCCTATTTAAAAAGGTATTTTGGAGACTATATGAAAATACCTCCAAAAGAACAGAGATTAGTTCATGCTGCTGGCATAGAAGTTTATGACAATAAAAGTTCTTAATGTGATTTTTTAATATTTACACTATAAAAATGAATGCAATAATATTAGCTGCCGGTCTGGGCAAACGTATGGGAATAAATCAGCCCAAACAATTTTTAAAGATTAATGGGAAGCCGATTTTAGTATATAGCTTAGAAGTATTATCAAAGGTCCCGACGATAAATAAGATCATATTGGTACATCAGGGAGGATATTTAGAAGAATGCCAGAATATTATTAACGATTACGATATAAAAAATGTTGTTTTTGTAGAGGGGGGGAAAACAAGGCAGGAATCAGTATTCTTAGGGTTGCAATTAACAGATAGTAAAGAAGTGCTTATTCATGAAGCTGCAAGGCCTCTGGTTTCGATCGAGTTTGTAGATGAAATCATTGCCGCTTTTACAGAAGATGTTGACGCAGTTGTTCCTGTTTTGCCGGTTAACTTTACGGTAGCGAAAGGCGATAAGTATATGGAAGGTATTTTAGACAGAAGCACTTTACGTAATGTTCAGTTACCACAAGTCTTTGGAACAGATACCATCATTAAAGCCCATCAGGAGGCTATTAAGGAGGACTTTGATGCTACAGAAGATAGTATGCTGGTGTTTAAATATGGAGGAAAGGTGAAATTTATTCATGGGAGAGAGTCGAATATAAAGATAACGACCATGATGGATGTAAAAATGATTGATGGATTATTAAATTTAAATTATGAGTAGTAGGGTAATTGTAGTTACCGGTGCGAGTTCTGGTATTGGTTTTGAAATAGCAAATAAGCTCCAGGAGCTTGGCGACCATGTAATTTGGTGTAGTCGGTCAATTGAGAACAATGAAAATATACAAGGTTTGATTCAATCTAACTCGTCAATAATGAATGTTGATGTAAGTAATGAAGAATCGGTAATTAAATTATTTTCATTTGTTAATGAAAAATATGGCCGGCTGGATGCATTAATTAACTGTGCTGGTTTTGTGATTCCACAATCGTTATTAATGACAACTTTATCGAATTGGAAAGAAACAATTGATATTAATCTAACCGGTACTTTTTTATGCTGTAAGCATGGCCTGAACATCATGAAGAAGACCGGAGGCAGGATCATAAATATTGCATCTACTGCAGGATTAACACCTCGTCCGGGGTGGAGCGCCTATGCGGCAGCTAAAAGTGGAGTGATTAATTTTTCACATGCGATTTCTGAAGAATTGAACGAGTATGGAATCAAGGTCTTTGTTCTTTGTCCTGGGCGTACAGCTACTCCTTTAAGAAAGATTTTAGCGCCAACAGAAGACCCTTCAACAATCATGCAGCCTGATGTAGTGGCCGATATGGCGATCTTTTGTCTAAGCAAACAGGCCGACGCTTTAGAGGGCCAGCCTATTTTGGTAAGAGAAAGGTTTTAAGAAGGCAGAGCATGTATAATACATCGGAAGTTAAAGATATCCAAAATAACCTGCTGATCTTATTAAAGGATTTTGATCATTTTTGCAGAGCGCATGAAATTAAATATAGTTTAATCGGAGGTTCCCTGATAGGGGCAATACGTGAAAAGGGATTTTTAAAATGGGATGATGATGCCGATATTATTATGGAAAGAGTTTATTTTGAAAAGCTGCTTTCGATTTGTTCTTCAAGATACAGCCTGAACAGGCATTTATGGGTGCCCAGGTTAACTTTGAAGAATACGGACAAAACAGAATTGATCAGGGGCTTTTATATAGACATCCTGATTTTAGATAAAATGCCCCGGCCATATTATAAACATAGGCTAAAACTGCTTCTTTTAAAGATGTTACAGGGAACCCTGAAGAAACGGGTTGAATATAAGAAGTTCAACTTAAAAGGGAAAATACTCTCATTCATAACCAGCTCTCTTGGCCGGTTTTTTTCTCAGGAACGAAAATTAAAGTGGTATGATAAAATGGCAAAATGGGGTTATACGCATGAATCAGACTTCCTTTGTTCTTATACAGACCAATATCGATATTTGGATAAGGTCTTTTCTGCAGAGATCGTAAGCAGTTACATTGATGTGGATTTTGAAAACACCAAATTAATGTCGATGTCAGGCTATGACAGCTATCTAAGAATAAATTTTGGGGATTATATGACACCGCCGCCAATCGAAATGCAAATTCCTGAACATGGTGATATTTAATGCAATGCTATATGTATAGTAAATACATTAAAAGAATGGTGGATATTTTCTTTTCATTTTTAGGCTTATTAATCCTTAGCCCGGTTTTACTGATTGTAATTATATCATTAACTTTTGCTAATCATGGCAAGCCGTTCTTCTTTCAATTAAGGCCGGGAAAGAATGGAAGAATTTTTAAAATTGTTAAATTCAAAACAATGAGTGATAAAAGAGATATAGAAGGTAATTTATTGCCCGATGCTCAGCGGCTCACTCCCATAGGACGCTTTGTCCGAAAAACTTCACTGGATGAAATTCCGCAATTAGTGAACGTATTAAAAGGAAATATGAGCCTGATTGGTCCGCGGCCGCTTTTACCGGAATATCTGCCTTTATACTCCGATGAACAGGCCCGCCGGCATGAGGTAAGGCCGGGTATTACAGGCTGGGCACAGGTAAATGGCCGGAATGCCATTAGTTGGGCGCAGAAGTTTAAGTTAGATGTCTGGTATGTGGACAATCTTTCCTTTTTTTTAGATATGAAGATTATTCTGCTCACTATAAAAAAAGTGCTTATAAGGGAAGGGATAAGTTCCGACACATCAGCTACTATGGAAATATTTACCGGAAATGATAACTAATATTTTAATAACGTCTGCCGGGCAACGCGTTTCTCTTGTTCGGGCTTTTCAATCTGAAATTAAAAAGATTAATCCAGAAAATAAGGTTTATACTGTAGACTTAAATCCGATATTGGCGCCTGCATGTCATGTTGCTGACGGCTTTAATAAAGTTCAGCGTGTTACGGATTTGAACTATATTGATAATCTGATTCATATTTGTAAAAATTGGGGAGTGACCCTGATCGTTCCTACAATTGATACTGAGCTACTTGTATTGGCTCAGAATAAAGAAAAATTCTTAAAAGAGGGTATTGTGCCAATTGTATCCTCATTAGATTTAATAAAAAAATGCAGAGATAAACGCCTTACAAATCAATTTTTTGAAGATCATGATATAGAGGTCCCTGAGCAGCTGGAAAAAAACGCTCTGTCATTCCCCTTCTTTATAAAGCCATATGATGGTTCTTTAAGTAAGGACATTTTTGTAATTAATAGTAAGGCAGATTTGCAGGATTATCATTTTCAAAATGAAAAATTAATGTTCATGGAATATATCGATCCCTTGCTTCATGATGAATATACGGTGGATACTTATTATGACAAGAGCGGGGCATTAAAATGTGTTGTTCCAAGAAAGCGGATCTTTGTAAGAGCTGGAGAGGTGAACAAGGCCGTTACCCATAAAAATGAGTTGGTTGCATTTATAAGAGAGAAGTTGTCTTTTATAAAGGGGGCAGTTGGATGTCTGACGATGCAGTTTTTTATGAATAAAAAAACAAAGCGAATAATAGGAATAGAAATAAATCCTCGTTTTGGCGGCGGGTATCCTTTAAGTTATTTGGCCGGAGCCAATTACCCTGAATATTTAATGAAAGAATATATTTCTGGTAAAGAGTTAAGCTATGTAGAAGATTGGGAAGATAACTTATTAATGTTAAGGTATGATGCAGAAGTAATATATAAAAATTATTGTGAGTAAGTATATTGTTTTTGATTTAGATGATACGCTGTATAATGAGTTGGATTTCCTGAAATCAGCCTATAAAGAAATAGCTGCATTAACCGGGAATGCCGCAGAGTATGAGCGGATGATGACTCTTTTTTCATCGAAAAAGAATGTTTTTGAAGATCTTGCGTTAAAATATTCACTTGAATTAGCCTATTTATTAGATGTTTATCGCAACCATTTGCCTGATATTAAAGTTAACCCCGATTTTTTAAGATTTGTTGAAGCGGGAAAGCGTAAAGGTTATAGTTTTGGTTTGCTGACGGATGGCCGTTCTGTAACACAGCGCAATAAAATAAAAGCGCTTGGACTTGAAACGGTATTTGATAAGATAATTATTTCTGAGGAATTTGGTAGTGAAAAGCCAAATGAAAAAAATTACAGGGCTTTTATGGCCGTTCAGGATATGGATTTTTATTATATCGCGGATAATCCGGGCAAAGATTTTATCACGCCAAATAAATTAGGATGGAAAACGATTTGTATCCTCGATAATGGTCATAATATCCACAAACAAGACTTCGATTTATTAGAACAGGATTATATGCCGCAGTGGCGAATTAAAGATTTGACCGCATTGAATGAGATAATTGAATAAGAATCTGACCAATTTGATTTCAACTTTCTTCTTGTTCAAATAATTAAATATAATTCGATAACTTAGCAACATGAACGAGAAAATCTGGCTTTCGTCGCCCCACATGTGTGGTAAAGAGCAGGAATATGTAAATGAAGCTTTTGCGACCAACTGGGTGGCGCCCCTCGGGCCTTTAGTAAATGGTTTTGAGCAGGACCTGGCTAACTTTACCGGGGTAAAAGCTGTAGCGGCATTAAGTTCGGGAACAGCAGCTCTGCATCTGGCCCTGATCATGTTAGGGGTAAAACCCGGCGACGAAGTGATTTGCCAGAGTATGACTTTCTCAGCCAGTGCCAACCCCATTGCCTACCTGGGTGCAGCGCCTGTTTTTATTGATAGTGAAACCGATACCTGGAACATGTGCCCCAAACATTTGCAGGAAGCGATTGAAGACCGTTTAAAGCAGGGTAAAAAACCAAAGGCCATTATACCGGTACATTTATATGGGATGCCGGCAAAAATGGATGAAATTAATGCCATTGCTGCACAGTATGGTATACCGGTAGTGGAAGATGCTGCTGAGGCCCTGGGTTCTACCTTAAATGGTAAAGCGATGGGTGGTTTTGGCCTGATGGGAGTTCTGTCTTTTAACGGGAATAAAATTATTACCACTTCGGGTGGCGGAGCACTGATCTCGAATGAAGAGCATTATATTACAAAAGCCCGCTTCCTGGCTACCCAGGCCAGAGATCAGGCACCCCATTACCAGCACAGCGAAATAGGCTACAATTACCGCATGAGTAACGTGTGTGCCGGTATTGGACGGGGCCAGATGGAAGTGTTACCGGAACGGGTACGGCAGCGGCGGGCAAATTTTGAAAAGTATAAGGAAAAATTAGGCCCCCTTCCGGGCATCGCCTTTCTCGAGGAGCCCGCAGGGGTGCGATCAAACCGTTGGCTCACCACCATTTTAATTGATCCGGAGCGGAGCGGGGGCATTACCCGTGAGCAGGTAGCCGCTATCCTGGCCGAAGATAATATTGAAAGCCGGCCTTTATGGAAACCTATGCATCTGCAGCCGGTATTTGCACAGGCCCTTTATTATGGAAACGGGGTTGCAGAAAAACTATTCGAAAATGGCTTATGTTTACCTTCGGGCAGCAATTTAGACCCGACTGATCTCGACAGAATATGTGCACACATTGTAGCGCTTTTTAAAAACGTAGCAGTGAGCTGATTACGGCATAGCTTTTGCATAGGATAGCACAAAACAAATGATCATCTACGCCGGCATACTTTTACTTTTTTTCCTGTTTATCCGCTTATATTTTAAGCTGGCCCTGCAATATGGGATTACCGACCGGCCAAACGACCGGAGCTCGCACCAGGCAGATACAATTCGGGGTGCCGGAGCCATTTATCTTTTTGCGGCGCTGATATGCCTGTATTGGGTGCCGGAAGCCTGGTTGCCACTGCTTGGACTGTTGGCGATCGGCGTAGTCAGTTTTTTTGACGATCATCTCGGCTTATCGCAAAAAATCAGGTTATTGGCACAGTTAGTGAGTGTAAGCATTCTCTTTTATGGTGTGCAGGTTTTTACCCACTACCCTCTATGGGCTTTACCCATTTTATACTTTGTAATGATCGGTATTCTCAATGCCTATAATTTTATGGATGGCATTAACGGGTTGAATGGCGCCTATAGTCTTATCGTATTACTGGCACTGCAGTATGTAAATTTAAAAATTCATCCCTTTGTACAGCCGGAGCTGATCTGGGTGCCCGTATTGGCTACACTGGTATTTTTGTACTACAACTTCAGAACAAAGGCACGATGCTTTGCCGGCGATGTAGGGAGCATTGGCATTGCTTTCTGGATCCTCTGGCTGTTATTAAGCCTGATCATGCAGACACATAATTACGGTTACATTTTATTCTTATCCGTATACGGTGTGGATAGCGTATTAACCATTTTGCATCGCCTGTGGTTAAAACAAAATGTAATGGAACCGCACCGTTTACACGTTTACCAGCTATTAGTGAATGAGAAAAAAATTCCTCATGTGTGGGTTTCGGCCTTATATGCGCTGTTGCAGGCACTGCTCTGTATGTTTTTGATACATACCTCCTTACCCTGGTATGGCCAGGTATTGTGGTGTTTAGGACCGTTGACCCTGCTTTATATACTGTTGAAACCAAGGCTGATGCAGGTTTCGGCAATTCATATTGAACCTGACCAGACATCAGCCTGACCACAGAATCTTTAACAGTAAAAACAACTAAGATTATTTTATTGTTAATCATGTGTCAATTACCTATATTTGATTGATCATCTCCCTGATATGACCATAGGAAAGATTAACATCGTGCCCCGTTGGCTTATTTTATTGCTGGATTTAGGGGTTTGTGCCGTCGCACTGGTTTTTGCCTACCAGCTAACCCATAATTTTGATCTGTTTGCTTTAGATTATGTCGAGTTAGGCCGCAATATCCTGCTGTTTGGTTTTTTTAACCTTATTGCCTTTTACAATGTAAAGACCTATGCCGGTATTATCCGGTATACCAGTGCGCAGGATACCTTCCGGGTACTTTTCGCTGTATTGCTGAGCAGCGGCGCCTTTATCTTTTTTAACCTCATTTTTACCTCGGTTACGCATCAGCAGCTGGTATCGAATAAGCTGATGATCATTACCGGGCTGATCAGCTTCCTGTTCCTGGTTACCTACAGGGTGGTGATCAAGTTTTTCTTTTTGTACATTAAAAACCTGACGCTCGACAAACGGAAAGTGATCATCTATGGTGCCGGTGAGGCCGGTCTGGCCACGAAGCGTACGTTTGATCATGATGCAAAAGTGCATAAGACCATTTTTGCCTTTGTGGATGATGATGAACGAAAAGTGGGTAAAACCATTGATGGGGTGAAGATCCTGGATGCCGTAAAGCTTGAGGAACTGATTGTAAAGCATGAAATTGATGAGGTTATTTTTGCCTCCTACAGTATCCCGGCCGAACGGAAAAACCACATTGTGGATCTTTCGCTCGAACACAATGTTACGATATTAAATATTCCGCCGGCCGATCTGTGGCTGGGGGGTGTGATGAATACGCGCCAGATCCAGCAGATCAATATTGAAGACCTCCTGAACCGGAAGCCTATTGAAATTGATACGGTACAAATTCAGAATCAATTAAAGGGCAAGCGTATTTTAATTACGGGTGCAGCAGGCTCTATAGGCAGTGAGATTGTACGGCAGCTTATCAAATTTGATACCGGGCTGATCATTCTTTGCGACCAGTCGGAAACGGCCCTGCATCATATTTATCTCGAATTGGATGAAACCTACAAAAACACCAACTTCCATGCCTTTGTAGGTGATGTAAAGGATGTGAAGCGTATGGAATACCTGTTTTCGACATTTAAGCCGCATTATGTATATCATGCCGCAGCATATAAGCATGTGCCTTTAATGGAAGATAACCCTTCAGAAGCCATAAAGACCAATGTATTCGGTACCAAAACGATTGCCGACCTGGCCGTGAAATACGGGGTGCAGAAGTTTGTTATGATATCGACCGATAAAGCCGTAAACCCGACCAATATTATGGGGGCCTCGAAACGGATCGCCGAAATCTATGTGCAGTCGCTCAATGCCTCTCTGAACGCGAAAAATTTTATATACAGCAACGGGCTGAGCTTTATAAACGAGCTGGATGTAAAGCCCATTACTAAATTTATTACGACCCGTTTCGGCAATGTATTAGGCTCGAACGGTTCGGTGATACCGCGGTTCAGGAAACAGATCGAAAAAGGAGGGCCGGTTACGGTAACCCATCCCGAGATTACCCGTTATTTTATGACCATCCCCGAAGCCTGTCGCCTGGTGCTTGAGGCAGGCTGTATGGGTAAAGGGGGGGAGATCTTTATTTTTGATATGGGCAAATCGGTTAAAATTGTAGAATTGGCTAAAAAAATGATCCGTTTAGCCGGTTTAGTGCCCAATGAGGATATTAAGATCCAGTTCTCAGGATTACGCCCCGGCGAAAAGCTTTTTGAAGAACTCTTAAATGATCATGAAAATACGATCCCTACGCACCATGAGAAGATCATGATCGGGAAAGTGAGAGAATATGATTTCGCTGAAGTAGAAGAGCGGATCTATAAGCTTATCGGCTATGCCCGGCAGAACAGCGACCGCAATGTGGTTATCTGCATGAAAGAAATGGTAACAGAGTTTAAGAGTAAAAATTCGATATTCGAAGAGCTTGACCATGATGAGGCTTCAGCAGACGAGACTTCGGCAGGCTCAGCCTGACCCGCTTAACGCTTCTCACTCCACCCGCTCAGGTAATCCTGGTACGCCAGCTTAAGGCCTTCTTTTAAGGCTGTTCGATGCTGCCATCCGAGTTGATGCAGCTTAGATACATCCATCAATTTTCGGGGTGTGCCATCCGGTTTTGACGGATCAAAGCGTAATTCGCCTTCAAAGCCCGTCACTTCTTTGATCAGCAGGGCTAATTCCTTAATGCTAAGGTCTTCGCCGGTACCGATATTGATCAGGTGCGGTTCATTATAGGTCTGCATCAGGAAGTAACAGGCCTCAGCCAGATCGTCGGCAAAGAGGAACTCCCGCTTAGGGGTGCCCGAGCCCCATATGGTTACCGAAGGTGCATGATCCCGTTTGGCTTCATGAAACCGGCGGATCAGGGCAGGCAGCACATGTGAATTTTCAGGGTGGTAGTTATCATTATAGCCATACAGGTTGGTGGGCATCACCGAAATAAAGTTGCAGCCATACTGATCCCGGTAAGCATCGCACATTTTTATGCCGGCAATTTTGGCAATGGCATACGGTTCGTTGGTTTCTTCCAGCGGACCGGTGAGCAGGTAATCTTCTTTTAAGGGCTGCGGCGCCATTTTCGGATAAATACAGCTGGAGCCTAAAAACATTAGTTTTTTTACACCATGCGCATACGCCGAATGGATCACATTGTTCTGGATGGCCAGGTTTTCATATAAGAAATCGGCCCGGTAGGTATTATTGGCGACAATACCGCCCACTTTAGCCGCCGCCAGGAAAACATATTCCGGCTTTTCGAGGGCAAAGAAATCGGCCACCGCCTGCTGGTTCCGCAAATCTAATTCGGCCGATGTACGGTAAATGAGCGATGTATACCCTTCTTTTTCCAGTTTGCGGCGTATAGCAGAACCGACCATGCCACGATGACCGGCAATATATATCTTTGCATTCTTTTCCATTACGAAGCCAGGATATCGGTGGTACGGCTGACCACTAGTTTTTTTACGGTTTCGACGATGGCGTTCGTATCATAACCACATAAGGCCCATAGTTCGGGTTGCTCACCATGCTCAATCACATCGTCGGGGATGCCTAAGCGCACCACGTTGAGCGGGTATTGATGATCGGCCATAAATTCCAGGACCGCACTTCCCATACCGCCCTGTAAGCAACCGTCTTCAACGGTAACGATATGGCGATAGCGTTTACATACTTCATGTAACAGCGCTTCATCCAGCGGTTTCACAAAACGCAGGTCGTAGTGTGCCGGGTTAATCCCTTCGCTGTTCAGTATTTCACAGGCCTGAACGGCAAAATTGCCTGCATGACCGATCGTTAAGATCGCTAATTCCTCGCCATCGCAGATTTTCCGGCCCTTGCCCGGTTCAATAGCCTGCAGGGGTCTTTTCCAGTCAGGCATAACACCATTCCCACGCGGGTAGCGGATGGTGAACGGTCCCATATCCGGCTGTTGTGCCGTATACATCAGGTTTCGCAGCTCTTCTTCATTCATTGGCGAAGCCACGATCATATTCGGGATACACCGCATATAGGCCAGGTCGTAAGCCCCGTGATGCGTGGCGCCGTCGGCACCGGCGAGTCCGGCACGGTCTAAGCAAAAGACCACATTCAGGTTTTGAATAGCTACATCGTGGATCACCTGGTCGTAAGCCCGCTGCATAAAGCTCGAATAGATATTGCAGAAAGGTACCAGTCCCTGCGTAGCCAGTCCGGCTGAAAACGTGACGGCATGCTGTTCGGCAATGCCTACATCAAAAGCCCTTTCAGGCATGGCTTTCATCATAATATTCATCGATGAACCTGAAGGCATGGCCGGGGTGATGCCTACGATCTTTGTATTCCGCTCAGCCAGCTCCACGAGGGTATGGCCAAATACATCCTGGTATTTAGGCGCCTGAGGTTTATCGATCACCGGCTTTTTAATTTCGCCGGTAATTTTATCGAATAAGCCCGGAGCGTGCCATTTGGTCTGATCTTTCTCCGCCAGGGCAAAACCCTTGCCTTTCACCGTAACGCAATGCAGAAGCTTAGGTCCCGGAATAGCGGTCAGGTCTTTGATCACAGAGGCTAAACGCTTCACGTCATGCCCGTCGACCGGGCCGAAATACCGGAAGTTAAGCGATTCGAACAGGTTGCTTTGGCGTAGCAGTGTACCTTTAATGCTCTTCTCGATCTTCTTCACATATTTATGTGCATTCGGGCCGAGTTCTGATATCTTGCTGAGCACGTGCGATACATCGTCGCGGAAACGGTTATACGATTTAGAGGTAGTAATGCTGGTGAGATACTCTTTTAAGGCGCCTACATTCGGATCAATGGACATGCAGTTGTCGTTCAGGATCACGAGCAGGTTCGAGTTTTCAATCCCCGCATGGTTTAAACCTTCGAAAGCCAGTCCGGCGGTCATGGCGCCATCACCAATCACGGCTACATGCTGGCGATCGGTTTCGCCCTTATACTGCGAGGCTACGGCCATGCCTAAGGCTGCCGAAATGGAGGTGGAGGAATGTCCTACACCAAAAGTATCATATTCGCTTTCGCTGATCTTCGGGAAACCGCTGATGCCGTTCAGAATGCGGTTGGTATGAAACAGGTCTTTTCTTCCCGTCAGGATCTTATGGCCGTAAGCCTGGTGGCCTACATCCCATACCAGCTTATCGTAGGGCGTGTTTAAGACATAATGCAATGCCACGGTTAATTCAACCACCCCTAAACTGGCCCCGAAGTGACCTCCGTTTACACTGACAACATCAATAATATACTGACGTAATTCCTGGCAAATCTGCTCTAAATCCTGCTCACGATACTTTTTTAAATCAGCCGGGTATTGAATTGCAGCTAATAGCGGACCTGTTTTAACTTCCATGCAACACGTTGAAAATAAATTAACAGCAAAGTACGGTATTTTGTTTAATACTTTTATGAAGAATCGTTCCAAATTTTATTGTTTAAAGATTGCTTTATGGCTATATTGCTTTATTGCTACCCTCAACAATACAACAATACAACAATACAACAATGAAACAATCCCATAATGTAACCATTTTACTGTTCCGATAAATTCCCTATTTTTACAGGTAAATAGAATAATCCCATAACAATTTTTACATCAATGAACAAAGACACCTTAATTTTTGACCTGATCGATAAAGAACTGGAAAGACAGGAACATGGCCTGGAGCTGATTGCCTCTGAAAATTTTGTGAGTAAGCAGGTTATGGAGGCAGCAGGTTCTGTCTTAACCAATAAATATGCGGAAGGCTTACCCGGAAAGCGCTATTATGGCGGTTGCCAGGTAGTGGATGAAATCGAAAATATAGCGATTGAAAGGGCAAAAAAACTTTTTGGTGCCGAATGGGTAAATGTGCAGCCGCACTCCGGGGCACAGGCAAATGCGGCGGTCATGCTGGCCGTTTTGCAGCCGGGCGATAAGATCTTAGGCTTTGATCTTTCGCATGGCGGCCATTTAACGCACGGTTCGCCGGTAAATTTCTCCGGAAAACTATACCAGCCGCTTTTTTATGGCGTGAAAAAAGAAGACGGCCTGATCGATTATGCAAAGCTGGAGGAAGTGGCGCTGGCCGAAAAACCGAAACTGATCATCTGTGGTGCATCGGCGTACGCACGCGATTGGGATTATGCTTTTATCCGTAACGTTGCCGACAGGATCGGTGCGCTGGTGCTGGCCGATATTTCGCATCCGGCAGGCTTCATTGCGAAAGGCTTATTAAGCGATCCGCTTCCGCATTGCCATATTGTAACCACCACTACCCATAAAACACTTCGCGGACCAAGAGGCGGCATGATCATGATGGGAAAAGATTTTGAAAATCCGTGGGGACTGAAAACACCGAAAGGTGAGATCCGGATGCTATCGAACCTGTTGGATATGGCCGTTTTCCCGGGTACGCAGGGCGGGCCGCTTGAACATATTATTGCCGCCAAGGCAGTAGCCTTCGGCGAAGCCCTGACCGACGATTACCTGGCCTATATGAAGCAGGTGGGCGCCAATGCCCAGGCTATGGCAAAAGCGTTTGTTGCGAAAGGTTATGGCATTATTTCAGGCGGAACAGATAATCACCTCATGCTGATCGATCTGCGCAATAAAGGCATCACCGGTAAAGATGCCGAGAACGCCCTGGTTAAAGCCGATATTACTGTCAATAAAAATATGGTGCCTTTTGATGATAAATCGCCGTTCGTGACCTCGGGCATCCGTGTAGGAACGGCTGCCATCACGAGCCGGGGGCTCAAAGAAGCAGAAATGCAGCAGATCGTAGACCTGATCGATGAGGTATTGACCTACCCTTCAGATGAAGCCCGGCTTTCAGACATCAAAGCAAGGGTACAGGCGCTGGTACGTCATTTTCCGTTATATAAATAGCTTCCGTTTCAGCCATGTTTACGGATCCTGCCTCCTGTCAAAATGAAGAACAACGCCTTGCGGCTTTGTATTCGTATGATATTTTAGGGGAAGCCCTGGAACATGAGCTGGATAACCTTGTCAAGCTTGCCGCACAGATCGCCAAAGTGCCGATGGCCTATGTTTCGTTCGTGGATGCTGAACATGTGATCTTAAAATCGATGGTAGGCATTGCTACGGAATACCGGAAAGTGCCCCGTGATCTGACCCTGTGTCAGTATACCATGCTGATGGATACCATTTATGTGGTGCCTGATGTGAGCGAAAATACCGATATGGCCAGCAATCCCCTGCTCAATGCTGAAGGGGAGATCCGCTTCTATGCCAGTGCACCTTTGAAAGATGCGGATGGCTATGCCTTAGGGTGCTTATGCCTGCTGGATTATGTACCCCGGCAATTAGAAACTTTACAATTACAGGCGCTGGAAACCCTCGCGGTCCAGGTAGTGGCGCAGCTGGCCTTAAAGCGTAAAAATGCCCAGCTGGAAGCACAGACCAAGCGTTTCAATGAGTTTATTGATATTTTTACCATATCGCCTGAAATCCATTGTATCCTTGACCGTAAAGGGGAGATCCTGTTTATCAATAATGCTGTTACACACCTGCTCGAATATGAAGTGGAAGAAACCATCGGGAAGAGCATGTGGTCATACTGTTATCGCGAAGATATTGACCGGACGGTTACCGCAGTGGAGAGCGGGCTGGCCAGGGGAGAGAAAAATTTTGCGATCGACTTTCGACTGATCAGTAAAAGCAACCAGCTGCACTGGATGGGCTGGAGAATGGTAGCTAAAGGTGATCGCTGGTACTGTTATGGCCGGGATATTACGGAGAGCAAGCAGGTCGAAAATGAACTGATGCGCCTGTCGGTCGTCGCCAGTAAGATCAATAACGGAGTCGCGATCAACGACTCCTCCAACCGGGTAACCTGGGTAAATGCCGCATTCGAAAATATTACCGGCTATACCCTGGCCGAAGTACAGGGCAGGCAGTTAGGCGACCTGATCAGCGGCCCGGACACCGACAGATCCATTATCCAAAAGGCCAGGGAAATGACCCGTCAGGGCAAGTCTTTTACGGTCGATATGCTGGCCTACCGTAAAGACAGGACGCCGATCTGGATCTCTATTTATAATACCGTGATCCTGGATGAAGAAGGGAACGTGGAGAGCGAGGTTGAGATTATTATCGATATTACAGCGAAAAAGCAGGCCGAAGAAGAGCTGCAGGTGCTTTCGTTAGTGGCCAGTAAAACCAATACCGGGGTGACCATTGCCAATGCCCGGGGTGAAATTACCTGGATAAACAGCGCTTTGTCGCAGCTTACGGGCTATAGCCTGGAAGAGCTTTCGGGGAAACTGCTGGGCGATGTGCTCTCAGGGCCGTCCACAGATCATGCAATGATTGCGGAAGCAAGGAATAAAGCGCAACAAAAGCTGCCCTATAGTATTGAGGTGGTTGCCCATAAAAAGAACGGCGAAGAAATATGGCTTTCGGTTTCGAATACCCCCGTGCTGAACGATAAGGGTGAGGCAGAACGCCAGGTAGAGCTTATTAACGATATTACCCAGCGTAAACAGGTAGAGCGCGAGATGGTCGAATCGAGAGAGCAGGCGCTGCAGCTGAGTGAAGCGAAAGAAATGTTCCTTTCGGTGATGAGCCATGAGATCCGGACGCCCCTGAATGCCGTGATTGGCATGACCCACCTGCTGCTGGATAATGACCCTAAGGAATCGCAGATCGACGACCTGAACATCCTGAAATTCTCAAGTGAGAACCTGTTGCATATTATTAATGATATCCTGGATTTTACAAAAATCGAAACCGGCAACCTTCACTTAGAGACCCTGCCTTTCGATCTGCATACGCTGAGTGTGGATATTATAAGCTCATTACAGATCAATGCCGGGAAAAAGGGGAACCAGCTGCTGCTGCAGTACGATGATTCGATTCCGCCGGTGGTATCGGGCGACAGAACCCGCCTGTACCAGGTACTGATCAACCTCTTAGGAAATGCGATTAAATTTACCGATTATGGTAAAGTAACCCTGAATATTCGCCGCGAGCACCACGACACACAAAGTGTGCTGATCCGTTTTGACGTCAAAGATACCGGTATAGGTATCCCTGAAGATAAGCAGTCGTATATTTTTGAAACGTTTACCCAGGCCAAAAGTGATATTGCCCGCAAGTATGGCGGAACCGGTCTCGGGCTGGCCATTACCAAGCGGCTGCTCAGGCTTTACGGGGCTGAAATTGATGTGCATAGTGTGGAAGGGCAGGGAACAACCTTTTCGTTTGCCATCCGCTTTGCGCTGCCGGGTAAAGGCGAACAGCCTTCGGTGAGTGCACCGGTACCTAAGCTGTTTAAGGATAAATATATCCTGGTGGTCGATGATAACGAAGTGAATATCCTGATCGCCAAACGCTTTTTGGGTAAATGGGGGCTGATGATCGATTTTGCATCGAACGGTGAAGAGGCGATCAATAAGATCTGGAGTAAAAAATACGACCTGGTCTTTATGGATATCCGTATGCCCGGCATTGACGGCTTTGAAACCACCCGTATTATCCGGGATATGAAAGAAGATTACTTCAGGAACGTACCGATCATTGCCCTGACGGCATCGACCTTACATAACGAGCATCAGAAATTTAAAGAATCGGGGATGAACGGCCATGTGCTGAAACCTTTTAACCCGAATGAAATTAAAGACGTTCTTCAGAAATTTTTAGGGTAAAAAGAAGGGCCGGTTATTACATAGAATAATCCGACCCTTACCATCTAAATTAACGCTCTCGATATAATAAACGCCGTCTTATTGGAAATGTTTTAAAAAAAGTGATTTTTTTTAATTATTTTCATAACAACCTAATTCAGAGGGAAATAATCTTTCATTATTTTTTAAATCCCGTGCCAGGTAGAGATCAAAATAATGGTCCTGCTGCAGGTCGAGCCCCTTATTCAGCGCCGGACTGTTCGTGCTTAAATGGAAATTATTTAAGGTTACATTCACAAATCCAGGATTAATATTTAAAATATTGTTCCCTGCCGCATAAGCGCTGTTACTGCTTCGGATAAGGTTATTCCGGATATCGGTGACGATGTTGGTGCCGGTCGCTTTCTTTTCAACGGTCAGCTCATCGGGCAGGCTGCCCCAGATCAGGTTATTTTGTAAGACCAGTTCCAGGTGGTTGGCCTGCTGGCTGCTGATGTAATCCGTGAAATAGAGCGACGGCGATTTGCGGGCGAATTGCAGGCTGAACCCGGCAAATGTATTTTGTTTCAGGTCGTACTTTCCGCCTCCTGCCACATACAGGAGGTACTGCCCGCAGTTATGGAATAAATTGTTAAAGCCTGCTAACGAGGTCTGGTAGCCTAAAAAGCCTACAACGGTCATGTTCTTCACCATAGAATTGGTGAGCAGCAATTTGGGCTCCCGGGTGGTGGAAAGGGAATCGCAGGTAATGCCCACCACGGCGTTTTTGATGATCGCGTGATGGATATGGTTGTTTTTGCTCTGCGGGTAAAAATGCAGGCCGTTCCACTGCCCGGGTTCTTCAGCATACAGCTGTTCGAGCCGGTCGCTGGCAAAGACCACGCTGTCTTTCCGGGTGCCGTTTACCGATAAGGTGCCCTTGATGTTCATGGTGGCATTGCGGTGGAAGAGAATTTTACTGCCCGGCTGGATCTGAAGGGTAGCTCCTTCTTCGATACTCAGTGATTTATAGATAATATAAGGCAGGCGGTTATCCCAGGTCGTATTGCTTTTTATACTGCCGTTAACAATGAAGTTGGCGTTCTGGCCATAAGCCACAAGGGGAATATTCTGGCGCTGCCCCTGGTAAAAGATCCCGATCGAGTCTTTTACGAGGAAAGGTAATTTCTGATCGTCGGGGTTAATATTTACTTTGATGAAAATGTTCATCGAATCACGGCCATTGAGCTTAAGCAGGGAAGTTTCGCTACCGGCCTGGCCATTGATGTTAAGGCTATAGGCAGATGTATTACCACCGCCCAGCCGGATCTGTGTAATGAGTACGGCCCGGGGGTTGGGGTTATAGATCTTAAGGCGCCTGCTGGCCGAGCCCACCGAGGTGAAAACGGTATCGAATAAAATGCTGTCTATTGAAAATGAAAGCCTGGCATCCGGATCGGTCGTGATCTCCTCGTCTTTCTCACAGGCGGAGAAAAAGATAACGATACTCAACAACAGCAGTAGCCTTATTTTCATGGTAGATCAGCAGGTAAATGCAACAGTGGCGATACTTAATTTCTCAATTTTTCCCTCTAACAGCGTTTGCCCGCATGATTCGAGGGTTGCCCCTGTGGTCATCACATCATCCACCAAAAGGACATGCTGATGTTCAAGCGCTTTAGCGGCATGAAGTGAAAAAGCGGATTGTATATTCTCGTAACGTATAAATTTCGATTTTCTTGTTTGCGACTCTGTAATTTTTTTCCGGATAAGCGTATGCTCGTAAACCTGCAGGTTCAGCACCCGCCCAATACCCTGCGCAATCAGCGCTGCCTGGTTATAGCCCCTTATCCGCTCTTTTTTAGGGTGCAGGGGCACGGGAATGATCGCCCCGATACCGTTAAAGCGGGGGCTTTGCAGTAGCCGCTGACCGACAAGGTTACCGAGAAGAAGACCAACTTCTTTTTGGCCGCCGTATTTAAGATTGTGGATTAAATGCTGGATCTTACCGCCTTTTCTGAAATAAAAGAGCGACATGGCGGCATCGACCGGGAGGCGCCCCCAGAATTGCCTGGCCAGCCGGTTATCGGGATGCAGGTGGAAATCTGTATAGGGCAGATCAGCATAACAGCCCGTACAAATATGCTTTTCACCTTTATACAGGCTTTCGCCACAGGCATTGCACAGTCGTGGAAAGAGCAGGGCGCTAAGGTCGTTAAGCCATCGGAGCACGGTCATGCCTCAATATACGGAAATTAATCTAAAATTTCCTGGAGCTGCTTTAGTTCCTGTACTTTTTCAGCGGCACCCTGATTTTCGTAAGCAGAGATCAGGTTACGAATCACCCGCCGGATAATCTCCGTATTACTGCAGGGCGCATAAAAGCCGGGCTGCGGGTCTAAATTCAGCTGCCGCAGAAACTGGTCTACATCATGCTTGCCGAAGATGGCGCCTTTATTAAAAGCATTGATGTAAAAAAGAACACCGCCGGCTTCCTGATCTTTCTGCTGTTCATCCGTATAGCCTAAGATAAAATGCTGTGGCAGGTTCACCCCGTATACCGGGATATCGAGCCTTTGGGCAACGGTGGCATACAAAATGGCCAGGGAGACCTGGTTCCCTTTTTTGCTTTCCAGGACCTGGCTGATATAGGAGTTTTGCGGATCATGATGATTCTTAATATTGCCGCTAAAGCCATATTGGTTATAAAAAACATGATTGATCAGCTTTATCTTTTCAATAGAGCTCATTTCGTGCTGGAGGTTGAGCCATATTTCACGCTTTATGTCCTCGACCTGGTTAATGACATGCTGCTCATCCAGATCGGGGTATGGGTAGCGGTTAATGATCAGGGCGCCCTGCAGCAGGTCGAATGCCCCGCTCTGGTACCATAAATTCAGATCTTCTTTTATCGAAGTAAACTGGATGGCGTGTACCAGGTTTTCGATACGTTCCTGGAGTACAGTATCTAACGATTGCTCCCAGGCACTTTCCAGGCAGGCCACGACTTCGGTGCCATAGGTAAGCAGGCGTTCCTGCACGTGCTGGAAAACAGCTTCGTCGGGATCATCCAATAATTTGACCAATGCATCTATTTCTGTACGATTTTCCATGAATATGCCAATGAAAATGTGCGATTTCCCTATTTTTACCGGATGTTAATTCCATTCGCCGCCGATTACCTGAAACATTACATATGCGCCAATAGCCGGCATGGAACGCATTCACCTTTTGTGTATCATCTGGTTGATAAGGTAATTTACGATTTTCCGGTGAAAAAAGTATATGCTTCCCTGGAAGCACAACGAAAAAAACGTTTGAATGACGATTCAGGAGCGGAAAAGCTTAGCGGAAGACCGCGTACCGACCAGCTGCTATATCGCCTGGCGGCTTACCATGCGCCTCGCCGGATGATCCTGTTTGGCTCAGGACTGACCATAACCGGCGCCTATCTTTCAGCAGCGCGGCCGGGTGTCCCGTTAAGGATAGTGGAAGTGCAGCCGGAAGATACCCTGCTCCGGCAGCCTGTTTCGGGTGATGCTATGGATTGGATAAGTATACAGGGTATAAACACAAAAGAAGCCGTGCTGCACATTTTCGGGCATTGCCTGCCGCATGTCCATGACGGCAGCCTCCTGCTGCTCGAGGGGATTTATCGGAATAAAGCCATGAAAGAAGCCTGGCAGGAGATCAGGAACCACCCACAGGTTACGGTAACCGTTGATCTGTTCTGGCTGGGCCTGGTGTATTTCCGGAAGGGACAGGTAAAGGAGCATTTCCGGATCCGCTTTTAAATAAAAAAACCGGTAGTTTCCGGCTGCCGGTTTTTTTTATTTATGGACAAGTATTTTAATTCGTTTTTAACGTACCGTCTTCATTTTTATTCACGACCGGACGTTTAGCGCCATTGGCTAATTCCCATGCCGTATAATACACTAATTGTGCACGTTTGGCTAACATCGGGAAGTCGATCTTGCTCACTTCATCACCAGGCTGGTGGTAATCTTTGTGCACACCGTTGAAATAGAAGATCACCGGGATACCGAACTTCGCAAAGTTATAGTGATCTGAACGGTAATAGAAACGGTTAGGATCGGTACGGTTGTTATATTTTTCATCCAGCACTAAGCCTACATAATCTTCATTTGCTTTCTTACCGATACGATCTAAATCGTCGCTCAGCATGTTCGAACCAATGATATAAACAAAGTTATTGTCGCCCGGACGGTCGTCATCACCCCGGCCGATCATATCGATGTTCAGGTTCGTAATGGTGTTGGCAATCGGGAAGACCGGGTGCTCTGAATACCATTCTGAACCTAACAGGCCTTTTTCTTCGCCGGTTACGGTCATAAATAAAATGCTGCGCTTAGGGCCTTTTCCGGCTTTTTTAGCTTTCGAGAAAGCCTCGGCCAGCATTAATACGCCGGTTGTTCCGGAACCATCATCGTCGGCACCGTTGTTGACTTTATCCGTAGCATTCGGATCATTCACCAGGCCAATATGGTCATAGTGACCGGTGATCACCAATACTTCATCTTTTAACTTAGGATCTGAACCTTCGAGGAAACCCAATACGTTCTCGGCCCTGATATCGGTTTCTTTGCTTTGTGCAGCGAAGGCTACGGGCATATTGATCATTACGCTGGCCGGTTTAAGGGTTTCGGCAATTTTTTGTTTGACCGCATCCATGTTGGTATTCGCCGCCGCCAGGATCTGGTTGGCTACAGCCGAACCGATCACTACGGTTGGAAGCCCTGCAGCATTCGCCATGTTCTTTATTCTCTCGGCTGTTTTTAAATATGGGTTTCCGTTTTCCAGGAAAGCACGCATCTGAGGCGAAAGGTTGTCGACATTCTGGTTGATGACCAGTACGCCGGCGGCTTTATTATCCAATAGATATTTAATTTTTGCCTGCTGGCTGCCTACGCTCGACGGACGACGACCCTGTCCCGGTGCGGGAGCTGCCGGTTGCTTTACCGTAGGATCTCCGGTGGCAAAGATCATCACGACCTTACCGGCAACATCCTGTCCGGCATACTCATTAAAGTCATCTTTATTTAAGCCATAGCCTGCAAAAAGAATGCTGTTTGCTTTAATGTCATACCCCGAAGTGCTTACCGAGTTCGGCTGAATGTAATAATCTTTAAAGTTCTCTTTGGTTTGTCCGTTAACGGATAAAACGGATTTGCTGAGGGTTAATGAGGCATAACCGATCTTCTGGAAATAAGGATCGTTGCTGTCTTTAACAGGACCTTTTAATCCAAAGCTCTGGAATTGCTTCTTGATATATTCAGCGGCCATCCAGGCGCCTTTTTTGCCGGTTTCGCGGCCTTCATACTCGTCAGAAGCCAGGATAGACAAGTGGCTGTATGCACGGTCTTTGTTGATGGTGCTGCTGAATTTTACAGCATCCGGGTTCTTCTGTGCTGTTGCACCAAGGCTGAGGAGCAATGCCAGAGCGGTGGTGCACAAAAATTGTTTTTTCATTCGTTTATTTATTGTTTTCAATTGTAATGAAGCGATCATGATTAAGTTGTTTATAGGTCTGTTGAAAATCATGATGGTTTCATTCGTTTATTTATAGTTTAACATGCTATTTTCTTTACACGGTTTTCATGGCGCCCGCCTTCAAACGGGGTAGCCAGGAAAGTATCAGCCATGGTTTTGGCCAGTTCTGTCGAAACGAAGCGTGCCGGAATACAGAGAATATTGGCATTATTATGTTGCCGTGCTAAGGCAGCCAGCTCGTTTTCCCAGCATATTGCTGCCCGGATCTGCTGGTGTTTATTCGCGGTGATGGCCACCCCATTTGCACTTCCGCAGATTAAAATGCCGAAGTCGAATGCCCCGCTTTCTACGGCAGCGGCCACAGGATGCGCAAAATCAGGATAATCGACCGAATCGGAAGAATACGTTCCAAAGTCTTTGATTTCGTGTGCCGATAAATGTGCCATAAGCAGGGCCTTATATTCAAAACCGGCATGATCGGCACCAATGGCAATCTTATATGTTTTCTGTTCAGACATTATTTCAAATTTATATAGAATAAAGAAGAATACGCGTAAATTTTTTGTTGCGCATCGGGTGATGTTATACAGGGGTTAATTTTTATAAAATGCTTCTTCGGCTTTTAATCGTTTTTTCTGAATGTTTGCGGAGATCATGATACTCACTTCATACAATAAAAACAACGGAAATGCCACGATAAGCATGGTATACGGATCGGCAGTAGGCGTGACTACGGCAGCCACAATCAGGATCAGCACGGTAGCATAACGCCGGCTTTTGCGCATAAATTGCGGGGTCATCAGACCCAGCTTGGAGAGAATATAAATGATTACCGGCAGCTGAAAGATAATACCGCTGCCGATAGTGAGGGTAAGTACAGTCGATAAATAAGAGTCGATGGTGAACGTGTTCTCAATTTCGGGACTGACGGTGAAATTGATCAGAAAGTTTACCGAAAGCGGGCAGATGACATAGTAGCCGAATAATACACCGATCAGGAACAGGACAGAGGCGAAAAGTACAAAGCCACTGGCTGATTTCCGTTCATTTTCATGCAGGGCCGGTTTGATGAACAGCCATACTTCAAAAAGGATATAGGGTACGCCCAGCATCAGCCCGGCAATGATGCTCGAGTTCATGAGCAGGGTGAACTGCCCGGCCATTTGCGTATTGATGATCTTGGCCTGAATATCCGTGATACAGAATTCCTGCGAAATGGCATTAGGGAAAGCGGCTACCAGCTTACACATCATGCGGTACGTCCAGAAATCGGGATTCCGGGGTCCCATGATAATACTATGCCAGATGAAATCTGAAAAATAAAAGGTGCCGCAGGTGAGCAGGGTCACCACGGCTAATGCCCGCAATAAATGTTTTCGTAAGACATCGATATGATCAAAGAACGACATTTCGGCCTCCAGGTTCTTACCTTTATTCTTTATCGATTCGATCAGCTTTTTTGATTTGTTCTCGCTCATTGAAAATTATTGACAAACAAAAATACCATTCTGTTTGATATAGAATGGTATTTCGGGTTTAATTTGGAAAAAAGATGAGGTTATTCTGAAAATTCGAACGTTTCCATAAATTTCGTGGTAAAATTACCGGCCCTGAAATTCGGGTCTTTCATCAGTTTCAAATGAAACGGAATAGTTGTTTTGATGCCTTCAATGACAAACTCGCTCAACGCACGCTCCATGGTACAGATCGCTTCTTCGCGGGTTTGCGCGATACAGATCAGCTTGGCGATCATCGAATCGTAGTTTGGCGGGATCTGGTAACCGGCATACACATGCGTATCCACCCGTACCCCATGACCTCCCGGTGAATGGAAATTGGTTATTCTTCCCGGCGACGGGCGGAAGCCGTTGAAAGGATCTTCGGCATTGATACGGCATTCAATGGCATGCATATCGGGCACATAGTTTTTTCCCGAGATCGGGATGCCGGCGGCTACTTTTATCTGTTCTTTTATCAGGTCGTAGTTAATCACTTCTTCAGTTACCGGATGTTCTACCTGGATCCGGGTGTTCATCTCCATGAAGTAGAAATTACGGTGTTTATCCACCAGGAACTCTACGGTACCGGCGCCTTCGTAATTTACGGCTAAAGCACCTTTAATGGCAGCAGCACCCATTTTTTCACGCAGCTCAGGCGTCATAAAAGGCGAGGGGGCCTCTTCCACCAGCTTTTGATGGCGGCGTTGAATAGAGCAGTCCCTTTCAGAAAGGTGGCAGGCTTTGCCATACTGGTCGCCGATCACCTGGATCTCGATATGGCGGGGATCTTCGATATATTTTTCCAGGTAAAGGCCGTCGTTTCCAAAGGCGGCACCGGATTCCTGGCGGGCACTGTCCCACGCATTTTCAAATTCTTCATCTTTCCATACGATCCGCATTCCGCGGCCACCGCCTCCGGCAGTTGCTTTAAGAATAACGGGGTAACCGATCTCGTTCGCAATGCGCAGTCCTTCTTTTACATTCTCTAATAAACCTTCTGATCCGGGAATAGTAGGTACGCCTGCCTGTTTCATGGTTTCTTTGGCCGATGATTTATCGCCCATACCATTGATCTGTTCCGGGGTAGCCCCGATAAACTTAATGCCGTAATCACGGCAAACCGATGAAAATTTAGCGTTTTCGGAAAGAAAGCCGTAGCCCGGGTGAATGGCATCGGCATTGGTGAGTTCTGCAGCCGAAATGATGTTCGGAATGCTCAGGTAAGAATCTTTACTTGGCGGCGGCCCGATACAGACGGCCTCATCCGCAAAACGGACATGTAAACTGTCTTTATCGGCAGTAGAATAAACAGCAACGGTTTTAATGCCCATTTCTTTACAGGTACGAATAATACGTAAAGCAATTTCGCCCCGGTTGGCAATTAATATTTTTTTAAACATGAAATTTCAATGTTATCAATTATACAGGCTCCACTAAAAATAACGGCTGGTCATACTCAACCGGAGAGGCATTGTCGACCAAAACTTTAACGATACGACCTGCTACTTCACTTTCGATCTCGTTAAAGAGTTTCATGGCTTCGATAATACAAACCACTTTACCGGCCGTTACTTCATCACCTACATTGGCGAAAGGAGGTTTATCAGGGCTTGATGAGCGATAAAATGTGCCGATCATCGGTGATTTGATGGTGACATATTTTGAAGTATCTTCAGCCTGCGGTGCAGCACTGGCTTTTGCTTCGGCCTGCGGCGCAGCAGCAGGTACGGCAGCAGGTTGCGGCGCAGGGGCAGCCACCGGTGCAGGAATAGCGGCGTTTACATAAACTGGCGCCTGGTTCGTTTTAATGGTGATCTTGAAGTTCTCCTGTTCAATGGCAACTTCATTTACCCCCGACCGGGAAACAAATTTAATGAGTTCCTGAATTTGTTTGATATCCATTCTTTATGTTGTTATGTTAAAAATTGGTGTCTTGTTTGGTTAATCTAAGTTAAGATTTTTTTGATAACTAACTATTATATGCCCACTTCAGGTATACCGAGCCCCAGGTAAATCCACCGCCAAAGGCTGCCAATACAATGTTGTCGCCCTTTTTAAGCTGTTTTTCCCATTCCCATAAGCAGAGCGGAATAGTGCCGTTGGTGGTATTCCCGTAACGCTCAATATTGATCATTACTTTTTCACTGCCCACACCCATGCGCGAAGCAGTAGCATCAATGATCCGCTTATTGGCCTGGTGCGGAACCAGCCAGGCGACATCACCGGAGGTCAGCTGGTTACGTTCCATGATCTCTGCCGCCACATCGGCCATATTGGTAACGGCAAATTTGAATACGGTTTGTCCTTCCTGGTGTGCAAAATGTTCTTTGGCATCCACTGTTTCATGGCTGGCCGGCTTTACCGAACCGCCGGCTTTCATGCCTAAATATTTTCCGCCGGAGCCGTCGGTTCTTAAGATCGAATCCTGGATGCCATAACCTTCGGTATTGGGCTCAAGCAATACGCATCCGCAGCCGTCGCCAAAAATGATACAGGTAGTGCGATCTTCATAATTGATGATCGACGACATTTTATCGCCACCCACCACGAGTACCTTTTTATGTTTGCCCGATTCAATAAACTGCGCAGCGGTCGTTAATCCGAAAATAAAACCCGAGCAGGCTGCCTGTAAATCATATCCCCAGGCATTTACGGCACCGATCTTGTCGGCAAGTACATTGGCTGTAGCCGGGAACGTAAAATCGGGAGTCGTAGTACAAAAAATAATGAGCTCAATTTCTTTGGCGTCGATACCTCTTTTTTTGAGGAGGCCGTTCACTGCTTCCACCGCCATATCGGAGGTGCCCAAGCCTTCGCCCTTTAATATTCGCCGCTCCTTAATGCCTGTTCGCGTGGTAATCCACTCATCCGATGTTTCGACCATGGTTTCCAGCTCTTTATTGGTTAGAATATAGTCCGGAACATACGCGTTAACAGCAGTAATTGCAGCGTGAATTTTATTCATTTTTTGTTTTGTTTTTAATTTATTGGAATGCGGCCTGTATTTTACTGACCAATTTGGTATTGATCATGTCTCTGGATTGAAATATCATATTCTTTATGGCTTCCGGACTTGAAATGCCATGACCGATCAGCACCGGGGCATTGACGCCCAATACCGGGCTTCCACCATAATTCTCATAATTAAAGCGATCAAAGAACTCGTCTTTTAAGCCCTTCCGGATGGTTAGCACATAAAAAGATTCGGCTAATTTTAGCATCACATTTCCCGTAAACCCGTCGCAAACAATCACATCGGCTTTATCATTAAACAGATCTCTTCCTTCAACGTTTCCCACAAAGTTGAATAAGGAGGTTTGCTTCATTAAACGATGACTGGCCAGGGCCAGCATATTTCCTTTTTCATCTTCCTCGCCAATGTTCATTAAGGCTACTTTTGGCTTTTCGATCTGCATGATATGTTCGGCGTACAGGCTGCCCAGAACGCCAAATTCTAATAAGTTGTCGGGTTTACAGTCGGCATTCGCGCCAACATCTAACAGGAGGCCGGTACCGCCTTTTAATTTAGGGATGATGGTACATAAGCAGGGTCTGGAAATACCGGCGATGGGTTTAACGCTGAATACCGCGCCAACCAGCATGGCACCTGAATTACCGGCACTGGCAAAGGAATCAATTTTTCCTTCTTTAAGAAGTTGAAAGCCAAGGGCTATACTGGAATTTGGTTTTTGAAGTATAGCTTTTGTAGGGTGTTCAGCCATACCGATAACATCTTCGGTATGGTGATATTCGAAGTGGTCGGGGTTAAATCCCTGTTCGGATAGAAGCGGTTTGATCTGCCGGGTATCGCCGATCAGCACGATATGCTCATCCGGATTCAGAGATTTATGGGCGGCAATGGCTCCCAAAACGTTTGCTTTGGGAGCATAGTCTCCACCCATGATATCGAGACCTATTTTCATAGTAAAAATCTTTCGTGTAAAGCTTTTCGCTTATTCTATCAGCCTAAGTTAAACTTAAACCAATGGAAACACAAAAATTTTATCAGAAAATTATCCTAATGAAGTGTTTTCAATGATTAACTTACCGTTATAGTATAAGTTACCATCAACGTTGTAAGCATGGTGAGGAACATGTACTGCACCTGTAGTCTGGCAGGTGGCCAAAGAAGGAGCTGTTGCTTTATAATGCGTTCTTCTTTTGTCTCTTCTTTGCTTAGAAACTTTACGTTTTGGATGTGCCATTGTTTTTTATTTAATATTACTTTAATTTTTTTAAGGCGGCCCAACGGGGGTCGTCATTTTTTTCTTCTTCCTGTTCAGTGCTTCTGCCGGCCAGTTTGTTCAGGGTGGAAATCATCTCCTGATCACAGGTTTGTCCGGCCTGTTCACACTTATTTACATAAGGTACGGCAACCGTGATGTATTCATAGATCAATGCTGAAACATCAATTTCGCTTTCCTTTTTGCTTAACACCATGATCTCCAGGTCGTCGCTCTCCAGCTCGTCTTCGGCAAACTTTACAATCTGCCTTTCCCTGATCTCCACAGGCTGCGCAAAGGCTGCCAGGCAGGTGTCGCAGTTCAATTGAATGGTACCTTCGATCAGGAAATGTAAAATTAACATGGTTTCCTGTTTGTCAAGATCGAGGGTTACTTTTAAGTTCCCGTCTTTCACTAAAGAATACTCAAATGCATCAAAAAAGCGCTTATCAATATCAAATTCAAATTGATGTCTGCCCAATTTTAAACCTGTGAAAGGGATAGAAAATTGTTTTAATGCCTTCAATTGTAACTAAATTTTAGCCTGCAAAGGTAGGAATATTTTTAATATATATAAAATAATTTTTGGTTTGTTGTGCGATTGTTCTGGCAGAACATATTCATTTAAAATAGTACTTTTAAAAATCTTTATATAAAATGACATCAGCAGAAAAACAATCCGAACTTATACGTCATCAGGCTATTATACAAGCTGCTTTGGACTACCTCATTCAATTTGAAGGAGGAAGGTTTGTTTTAGATGACTGTGATTTTGCCGTTGAGTATTATCAGCAGCAGAAAATACAGGCAGAAAAGTATTTTAAACTGCGGCGCTTAGACAGGCTTCAACAGCAGCTTACCAGGTTTGTCGAAGGAAGGCAAATTAAAGCAGATATGGTGTTTTCTGGCTATATCAAAGAAAATACAGGCTACGAACTCGATATTTTTGAGGATTTGCGAAAGCATTTTCAGACTATTCTGGAACGAGGGGAGATCCGTGATCATAAGGAGCATAGTGATGTGATGGTCATGCTTCAATATCATGAACAAACAGCAGGTTCTAAAGAAATAAAGGAGCGGATTGGACATTTGCTATCCAACTATGCTAAACGGATGTTTGAAACGGGAAACCGGAAACAAACCGGGTATTCGGAAGTGATCAGCCGTGTTGAAGAAAACGGATTGATAACAGAACATATACGTTTTTCGACGGGTCCGAAACCGAAGCATTTGGTTGATAACGAGGTTATTTCGCCTGACGGGAAGCGCAGTTTGCATGTGGTGCAGTGGAGTAACGGGACAAATGCTTCCACGTATGTGTCGATTAATTTAGAAGGAGGCAGCGGAGCTATTTACAGTCTGGATGGTATTTTCCCAGATGTAAAGGCCTGTTGGAGCGATAATCAGACCATTGTTATAGAAACCGAAAAGGATCACAGGGCAAACACTCAATGTCGCCGGGTGCAAAGCTTTGATGATGTTATTCGTATTAAGTATGTCATAGCTCCTCCTGCTATTTAGTTGGCATCATCCTTCACATCGCTGGCCGTTTCGATGATCTTGCCTCCGCTGCGAAGCTGGTTGCTCAGCATCAGATCCTGCTCCCTGCGGCGTTTCACGATGTGTATGGCTGAAAAAAGGGCTTCCATAAAGGAAGTGGGATCGGCTATTCCCTTCCCGGCAATGTCGAAGCCGGTACCGTGATCGGGTGAAGTACGTACAAATTTTAGTCCGGCTGTATAATTTACGCCGGTATCAAAAGCAATGGTTTTAAAGGGGATGAGCGCCTGGTCGTGATACATGCCCAGCACGGCATCGAATTGTTTATAAGTGCCGTTTCCGAAGAAACCATCGGCCGGATAAGGACCAAAACAGATAATACCCCTGTCAAAAGCCTCCTGGATGGCCGGGCTGATAATCTCGGCTTCCTCTTTCCCTAAAAGTCCCTGATCGCCGGCATGCGGATTTAAGCCTAATACGGCAATTTTAGGTTTTTCGATCCAGAAATCCCGTTTCAGGCTTTCGTTCATTAGCTGCAGCTTGCGTACGATCTTTTCTCTGGAGATCGATTTTGGCACCTCGGCCACCGGGATATGCCCGGTTACCACGCCTACGCGCAGTTCATCACTAATGAGGAACATCAATACATCTTTGCTGCCGCTGCGTTCCTGCAGGTATTCGGTATGCCCGGGGAACTTAAAGTCTTCAGACTGGATATTATTTTTATTGATCGGGGCGGTGACCAGGGCATCAATCGCACCTGAAACGACATCGTCTGTCGCTCTCTGCAGGGATAAAAGCGCATATTTGCCGCCCGTTTCATTGTTTTCGCCCAGGTCAATGCGGACTTCTTCCTCCCAGCAGCTGATCATGTTGGCTTTACGCGGATTGGCCTGGTCCGGGTGCTGGATTACGTTAAACATAAAGTCGCTCATGTGCAGTGCCTTCCGGTGAAAGGAAGCGGCCTTGGTATTCCCGTAAACAATAGGTGTACAATAATCTAAGATCCGGCTTTCGGCAAGGGTCTTTAAAATGACTTCTAATCCGATGCCATTGATATCGCCAATGCTAATGCCTATTTTAACTTTATCGCTCATGCTGCATGAAGAATTTGGCGCAAATTAGTAAAAAAACGTGAGTTCGACGTAACATACCTATTTAGATACTTAAAATCGTTTGTTAGCGTTCCGCTAATGATCTTTTTCTTTTTGATCGCAAAAAGAAACAAAAACTCCCGGCTGCTTATTTTTCTATGAAAGGCAGTGCTTAGGCTAATTACGGCATCGCGAAAAATAAAAGGCCGGAGAAAAAGCTTAACGAAAGGACTGTGCTAATACCTTTATTCCGAACTCACGTTAAAAATTGTTGTTTAGTCGGGATTTATATTGTATTGATTGCGAAAATGCAATATAACCTCGACAATCCTTGCTCTTTTCCGCTTATGCTTTGCTCCTTTATGGTGTCAATAAAGCCATAAAACAATAAAGCAATAAAACCTATCTTTGCAAAGATGAGTTTAGTTAAAGCTAAGAAACATTTAGGGCAACATTTTCTGACGGATAAAAATATTGCCGCCCGGATTGTACATGCACTTATTCATACCAATCAGTACCGGCAGGTACTGGAAGTGGGTCCCGGTATGGGTATCCTGTCTGATATTTTACTGGAACGGGAAGACCTGGAAACGTTCCTGATCGATATTGATACGGAGTCGATTACGTTTCTGGCGGATAAATATCCGCAGTTAGGCGAGCGGTTGATTAGCGGGGATTTTCTGAAGCTCGACCTGAGCGGTATCTTTAAAGAAAAGTTCGCCGTGATCGGCAATTTTCCCTATAATATCTCGTCGCAGATTCTGTTTAAGATTTTAGAACACCGTAACCAGGTGATTAAAATGGTTGGTATGTTCCAGAAAGAAGTGGCCGAGCGTTGTGCCGCCAAACCGGGATCAAAAGAATACGGAATATTAAGCGTCCTGCTTCAGGCTTATTATGATATTGAATATTTGTTTACCGTGAAGCCGGGTACATTTAATCCGCCGCCAAAAGTAAATTCAGGGGTGATCCGGCTCAGCCGGAATAATGTCGAAAAACTACCCTGCGATGAAAAACTGTTCTGGCGCGTAGTTAAGGCGGGTTTCAATCAGCGCAGAAAAACACTGCGGAACGCCTTATCGGCTATTGTGCCAAAAGACAGGCTGGGTGTACATCCTTTTTATGAAAAGCGGGCAGAAACGCTGAGTGTACAGGATTTTGTGGAGCTGACGAATTTTTTATCTACCCGCTGATGTCACGTTAACCGGAAATAAGCATCTTTATAAATCAATATGAAGAACCTTTTTTATGTATTTCTTATCGGGCTGTTCATTTCTAATACGCCGCCGGCCTGTGCTCAGGGAGATATGAACTATGCCGACCTGGAAAACCTGTATGTGGCTATCCTGAAAATGCCTTCTTATAAAATATTGGTCAATGGCAGCCATAGTTACCGGCAGTTGTTTGGCGATATAGAGCAGAAATTAAAAGGTGCTGACGAGCGCGAAGCTTTCCGGCAGTTAAGCCGCTTAATTACCGCACTTAATGATAACCACCTCGGTTTTTACCGGACACCGGATTCGACTGCTAAACCGGGGTATATTTCGTTATCCTTAAATACAGATTCGTTAAAAAAGCAATTGCTGCAAAAAGATAAAAACGCTTTAGAAGGTGTTTACTATGCAGGTAATCGCGAATTTGGATTATATGCGTATGACGATAAAACGTACCATATGGTAAGCCTGACCAATGGGGTTTTGATGGGAGAAATTATGCATACGGATTATGACGGCTATGATCTGTTGCTGTACCAGGGGAAGCCGGTACCGTACCAGATCCTAAAAAATGTAAAACTGGTCAATGGGCAGTTAATCGGTACACCCTTTGTGAAGGATAACGAAAAGCGGTTTTCGTCATTGGTAAAAGACGGCGGGCATTATGCCTATAAGGTGCTGGATGATCAGGTTGGCTATTTGAAACTGAGTAACTTTAATTCGGACAATGTCAATATTAAGGAGTCGGAAGAATTTTATGCCTCCATTGCAGGTCAGCTGCCGCCAAAGCATTTAATTGTGGATGTCAGGAACAATCCGGGCGGCGGCTATAAAGTATCGCGAAAGTTCATTAACCTGCTTAAAAAATATAAAGGGAAAATATTTATCCTGCAAAATGCTTATACGGTAAGCAATGCCGAACAGTTTATTATTGCGTTAAAAGGATTAAAAAATGTGACGACCTTAGGGGAACAAACCAGGGGAATGATCACATTTGGCAGCAACTACGGAAAAACGCTGGTTTTGCCCAGCGGCCGTTTTACATTTTATCCCACCGATATGGACGGAAAAATGAAAGAACTGGCTTACGAAAGCAGGGGGATCAGTCCGGACGTAGCATTAAATGCGTTTAAAGAGGATTGGATTGTACAAACCATGGCATTTATCAAAAACGGACTTACAAAATGAGCAAACGTATTTTAATTGTTGATGATTTACATCCTGCGTTTAAAGCGCAGGCCATTGCCTTAGGTTTTGAGGTAGATGACAGGCCGCAGATCACCCGGGCAGAGACTTTAGCCATCATTGAAAAATACACGGGTATTGCGGTGCGTACCAAATTCCGGATCGATAAGGATCTGCTGGATCGTGCGGCAGGCTTAAAATTTGTGGCCCGTGCCGGTGCCGGTTTAGATAATATTGATGAGGAGGAAGCCCTGAAACGGGGTATTGCACTGATCAATGCTCCTGAAGGGAATTGTGATGCGGTAGGTGAACATGCTGCCGGCCTGCTGTTGTCGCTGATGAATAATTTCCGCAAGGCCGATGCAGAGGTGCGTAACGGGGTGTGGGACAGGGAAGGTAACCGGGGATATGAGCTGAAAGGCAAAACAGTGGGGCTGATCGGTTACGGTTTTATGGGGCAAAGCTTTGCCCGTAAGTTAAGTGGCTTTGGTGTCAGGCTTATTGCGTATGACAAATATAAAACGGGCTTTTCGGACGGGCTTGTGCAGGAAGTGAGTATGGAGGAAATGGTAAAACAGGCCGATGTGCTCAGCCTTCATCTTCCTTTAACCCGTGAAACCCGGCAAATGGTGAACGATGAATACCTGTTCCACTTCCGGAAGCCGCTTTTCTTTATCAATACCGCGAGGGGTGAAATTGTGAATACGCAAGCCATTTTAAACGCGATCGATGCCGGAAAGATCTTAGGTGCGGGGTTAGATGTGCTGGAAACGGAAAAATTCCCGGCGCTGGCAGAGCAGGACTGGTTCGATGTCCTTAAGCATCAGGAGAAAGTGACCTTAACACCACATGTGGCCGGGTGGACTTTCGATTCGTATCGTAAAATTTCTGAAGTTTTAGGCCGGAAATTAGCCGAACTTAATTTATAATTTGTTAAATTGCTAACGATTAAAAGGTATGGCAAAGGAACATCAATATAAAACCCGTTTGGTATGGACAGGCAACAAGGGGTCCGGAACGATGGATTACCGCTCGTATGACAGGGACTTCGTGGTTTCTATTGATCAGAAGCCGCCGCTGGACGGTTCTTCGGATTCGGCCTTCATGGGTGATAAGACCAAATATAATCCGGAAGACCTGTTAGTCTCGTCTATTTCGTCGTGCCATATGTTGTGGTATCTCCATTTGTGCGCTAAAAATGATATCGTGGTGCTCGAATACAGCGACCAGGCTGTGGGCATGATGATCGAGAATGCCGACGGAAGCGGGCAGTTCAATGAAGTGATCTTAAAACCGGAAGTGGTGATCTCCAAAAAAGAGCAGGTCGACCTGGCGAACGCCTTACACCAGGAGGCGAATAAGCTGTGTTTCATTGCCAATTCCTTAAACTTCCCGGTAAAGCATCTCCCGACCTGTAAGGGCATCGGCAGCTAATCACCGGCAGACTGCTTCAGGATGCCGTCCTGGTGCAAATGATCATAATTTAATTTAAAATATTTGCTTTTGTAAGTTCAGGCTTATATCTTCGTTTTTATTGAAGCAAGACTATGTGGGCTAAACGCCGATGTAGTCTTGTTTCTTTTTTAGGAGATTTAATAAAGAAGGGATCCATTATGGGAGATGTAACATATTATACACAAGAAGGTTTAGATAAATTAAAAGAGGAATTACACCTGCTAAAAACGACGGGGAGAGCAGCCATTTCAAAAGCGATTGCTGAGGCGCGCGATAAAGGGGATCTTTCAGAGAATGCGGAGTATGATGCTGCCAAAGAAGCGCAGGGTTTGCATGAGGCAAAGATCGCCAAGCTGGAAGCAACACTCTCCACAGCACGGCTTATTGATGAGAGCAAGCTGGACTTATCTAAAGTGCTGGCTTTATCGATCGTGAAAATTAAGAATATAAAGAACGGTGCCACGATGACTTACCAGCTGGTGGCAGAGAGCGAAGCCGATTTAAAATCGGGAAAGATCTCTGTAAAGTCGCCGATTGCACAGGGCTTACTGGGTAAATCGGTAGGCGATAAAACGGAGATCCAGGTGCCTGCGGGAAAACTTGAATTTGAGATCCTGGAAATATCGAGGTAACCACAACTTAGTATGAGTATCTTTTCAAAAATCATAGCCGGTGAAATTCCGGCGCATAAAGTAGCTGAAAACGACGGTTTTCTGGCCTTTTTAGATATTAATCCCTTAGTCATGGGGCATGTGCTGGTTATTCCGAAGAAAGAAGTGGATTATATTTTTGATATGGATGATGCCCTGTATAGCGGGCTGACCCTTTTTGCCAAGCGCGTGGCTAAAGCTGTAAAAACAGCCTTTCCCTGTAAGAAGGTCGGCGTCGCGGTAATTGGTCTGGAAGTGCCGCATACGCATATCCACCTTATCCCGATGAATCAGGTGAGTGATATGAACTTCGCGAAAGAAAAGCTAAATCCAACTTCAGCAGAGCTGGCTACTGCCGCAGCGAAGATCCGGGAAGCGTTTGTTTAGATTTTGGTTTGTTCGTTTTTTGGTTTGTTCGTTTTTTGGTTTTTTCGTTGGTCAGATCGGGTTGTCTAACCAACTAACACCTAACTAACCAACCAACTAACTAACACCTAACTAACTAACACTATTTCAATTTTTCGTTCTTGCGATGACGTTCTGCATCACGGATCGTTTTCTTTTCCAGGTTCTTAAGGAATGCTGTATTTAAGTCGATACCGGTTTGATTGGCCAGGCAGATCAGCACAAAAAGCACATCGGCCATCTCATCCGCCAGATTCACGTCTTCGTCGCTCTTTTTAAATGACTGTTCGCCATATTTCCGTGCCATAATACGGGCTACTTCGCCTACTTCTTCCATCAGGATGGCGGTATTGGTGAGCTCATTAAAATAACGGATGCCGGTGGTTTTTATCCATTGGTCGACAGTCTTTTGGGCTTCTTCTATCGTCATTTTGTTGTTTGGTTTGCTGGTTTGCTGGTTTTTTCGTTTGTTGGGTGTTTGGTTGGTCAGATCGGGTTGTCTAATCACCTAACTAACTAACTAACTAACCAACTAACTAACCAACCGTTATTCTTTATTCTTAGTATCTATCATGATCGTAACGGGGCCATCGTTGATGAGGCTGATCTTCATATCGGCGCCGAATATGCCGCATTGGATTTCTTTATTTAAGGATACGGATAACTGCCGGATCATCTCCTCGTACAGCGGAATAGCTTTGTCAGGCCGGGCCGCACGGGTAAAGCCAGGGCGGTTCCCTTTTTTAGTCGATGCAAACAGGGTAAACTGACTGATCAGCAGGATATTTCCATCCACATCGGCCAGTGATCTGTTCATGAGTCCGTTTTCATCCCCAAAAACACGCATGTTCGTGATCTTTTGTGCCAGCCAGTCCAGGTCTTCATGGGTATCACTATCTTCAATACCTAAAAGTACAAGGAAACCCTGTTCAATCCGGCCGGTAATTTTATCGTCTACCGTGCATGATGCTGATGTTACGCGTTGTAGTATGACTCTCATTTATGCCCGTGTATCGTTTCCATGGTAAATACTTAAATAGCTCTCGTAGCGGCTGGGTTCGATTTCACCATTTTCGACCGCTTTTATAATGGCGCAACCGGGTTCATTCACATGCCGGCAGTTGTTAAACTTACATTGATTAAGACGCTCGCGCATCTCCACAAAATAATGGCTTAACTCGTCGGGCCGGATGTCGAAAATACCCAGTTCACGGATGCCGGGGGTATCGATCAGGTAACCACCAAAAGGCAGGGCATACATTTCGGCAAATGTTGTGGTATGCTGCCCCTTATCGCTCCATGCCGAAACTTCGCCGGTTTTAATGTCAAAGCCCGGCAGCAACGCATTGATAAGGCTTGATTTCCCGACGCCCGAGTGACCTGAAAACAAAGTGGTCTTATCTTTTAACAGGTTTTTCAACTGCTCCAGGTTCGTTCCCTTCAGGGCTGAAACATCATAGCAGGCATAACCTATTTTCTCATATATGGCTTTATATTCGGCTAATATTTCCAGTCCCCGGGCACTGAACAGATCGAGCTTATTAAAAATGAGACTGGTCGGAATATCATACGCTTCGGCGGTGGCCAGGAAACGGTCAATAAAACCTAACGATGTACGTGGTGAGGCCAGGGTAACGATCAGAAAAGCCTGATCTAAATTGGCGGCAATAATCTGCGCCTGCCTGGAAAGGTTGATCGATTTGCGGATGATATAGTTTTTCCGGTCATGCAGCCGGTTGATCACCCCGGTATCGGCATTGGGCTCCAGTTCAAAATCGACTATATCACCCACCGCTACCGGATTAGTGGTCTGAATACCTTTGATCCTGAATTTCCCTTTTATCCGGCAATCATAATAACGGCCGTCATCAGCAAAAACCTGATACCAGCTTCCGGTTGATTTAATAACTAATCCCTGCATATCGATGATGTAAAGGTAGTAATTATGAAATATTTAATTTTTTTTAAATAATTCTTGACAATGTAAAAAAATATCATCTATTTAGCGGTGTAATTATTACACTTAGCAGGAAATGATTTTTAACCACACTATTATTACCATTACCACCACCACAGGCTGCGGCCTGAGGGGGATACGCTAATGGTATAACGTGAACAAACATATACAGCGCCCCCGATGACCTCGGGGGCGTTTTTTTTTAACTTAAAATCCTGGGATAACAAGGTTATTTCAACAAAAATGAACGCATGAATATTTTAAAATTTGGCGGCACTTCTGTAGGTTCTGCAGCAAGCATCCGAGTCCTGTTAAACATTATCGAAAAAGAAAATCAGGAACCTGAAAAACCGGTCATTGTCTTATCGGCGATGAGTGGTGTCACCAACCTGCTTACGGCAATGGCCGAAAAAGCGGCTTCGGGCGAAGCCTGTGCCGATAGTCTGAAACAAATGGAAGATCGCCATTTCGAGGTCGTGAGAGCCTTATTGCCGGCGGCGGCACAAAACCCGGTACTCACCCGTCTGAAGCTTTATTTTAATGAGCTTGAAGAACTTTTACAGGCCATTTATAACCTGCGGGAGCTTAGCCTGCAGGCAAAAGACCTGGTGTTAAGCTATGGCGAACGCTGTTCTACGTTTATGGTGAGCCAGATTGCCCGCCAGAAGCTGCCGGAAGCGGTGTTTGCCGATGCTTCATTGTTCATTAAAACGGATAGCCATTTCGGACAGGCCCGCGTGGATATGCCACTCACGGAAATGCTGATCCGTGATTTTTACCAGCAACATGCCGGTAAGCTTCTTTTTGTAACGGGGTTTGTTGCCAGTAATGAAGCAAATCGTGTTACGACCTTAGGACGGGGTGGAAGCGATTATACCGCGGCTATTCTGGGCTCGGCACTGGATGCCCGTGAAATTCAGATCTGGACCGATGTGAACGGGATGATGACAGCTGATCCGCGTATCGTGAAGAAAGCTTTCTCCCTGCCTGAGCTGAGCTATATTGAAGCGATGGAGCTTTCTTATTTCGGGGCTAAGGTAATTTACCCGCCTACTATGACCCCAGCTTTCCTGAAAAAGATCCCTATCGTCATTAAAAATACATTTGATGTCGGCTTTGCGGGTACGTATATCCGTCATGGTGCGAAACCATCGGCACTGCCCATTAAAGGGATATCTTCAATCGATGCGATCAGTATCATTAATCTGGCCGGCAGCGGTATGGTCGGGAAAGCGGGCTTTAGCGGCCGGCTGTTCTCCCTGCTGTCGCGTGAGCAGATCAACGTGGTGCTGATCACGCAATCATCGTCAGAACATAGCATTACCTTTGCCGTGAAGCCCGACGATGCGGTCCGTGCGGTGGATCTGATCGTCAGGGAGTTTGACCTGGAGCTGCAGGCGAAGAAACTGGAGGCTCCTGAGGTGGAAAACGGCCTGGCGGCGCTGGCTATTGTAGGCGAAAACATGAAACGCACGCCCGGTATTTCGGGCCGGCTGTTCCATGCGCTGGGACGTAACGGGGTAAATGTAAGGGCCATAGCGCAGGGTTCATCCGAATATAACATCTCCGTGATCCTGGATAAGAGTGATCTGTCGAAAGCGGTAAACGCGGTTCACGATGCTTTTTACTCCGACCTGAACAAAACCCTGCACATTTTCTGCCTCGGTACCGGCAATATCGGAAAAACCTTATTCCGGCAGTTGCAGGTACAGATGCCTTTCCTTTCGCAGAATAACGACCTTCAGGTAAAAGTAGCAGGGATAAGCAATACCCGGAAGATGCTGCTGGATCGTGACGGCATTGACTTGCAAAACTGGGAAGAGCGCCTGGATCAGGAGGGTGAAGCCGCTAACCTGGACGTATTTGTGGCCCGGATGAAAGCGATGAACCTGCCTAACTGTGTGTTTGTGGATAATACGGCCAGCCCGGCTCCGGTACCTTTTTACCAGGGTGTTTTCGAATCAAATATTTCGGTCGTGACTTGTAATAAGATTGGTAATTCATCGGCCTATGCCCAATACCGCAGCTTTAAAGATACGGCCCGGAAATATGGCGTCGACTTTTATTATGAGACGAATGTAGGCGCCGGTTTGCCTATTATCCGGACGTTGAGAGAACTGATGATGAGCGGTGATAAAGTGGCCTGCATTGAAGCGATCTTGTCGGGCACGATTTCCTATATCTTCAATCATTTTAAAGGAGACGCTGCCTTTCATGAAGTAGTGAAGGAAGCCCAGGCAAAAGGTTATACCGAGCCTGACCCGCGTGATGACCTGAACGGGAAGGACTTTATGCGTAAGATGCTTATCCTGGCGCGTGATGCCGGCTATGCACTGGAAGAAAGCGATGTCAGTATAGAAAATATGCTTCCGGAGGCCTGCCTGAAAGCGCCTACGGTAGAAGAATTTTATACGCAGCTGGAGCGCCATGCTGATCATTTTAAGGCATTGAAGGCAGAAGCCGAAGGTGCGCGAAAAGTGCTGCGGTATATCGGGAAACTGGAAAACGGCAAAGCGGCGATTACCCTGCAAATGGTCGATGAAAGCCATCCGTTCTATATGCTGTCGGGCAGTGATAATATTATTTCGTTCACGACCGATCGTTATCAGGAACGGCCTTTAGTGGTGAAAGGTCCGGGTGCCGGCGCCGAAGTAACGGCAGCAGGTGTTTTTGCCGATATTATTAATGTAGGGGTAGAATAAAAATGGAAGAGATAAATGTTTTTGCCCCGGCTACGGTGGCTAATGTGGTTTGTGGTTTTGATATCCTTGGCTTTGCCGTGAATGAACCCGGTGATGAGGTCAGGATGCGGCTGGTGGATAAACCAGGGGTACGCCTGTTAAACATTACCGGCGATGATGGACGGCTGCCGCTCGATCCGGCGAAAAATACGGTGAGCGCCAGTGTGCAGCACTACCTGGAACATCTGCAGCGTACCGATGTAGGCGTGGAAATAGAATTGCATAAGAAAATGCCTATTGGCAGCGGCTTAGGCTCCAGCTCGGCCAGTACGGTGGCAGGCCTGTTTGCCATTAACCAACTGATGGGGGCGCCTTTAACCGCAAAGGCATTGGTGCCTTTTGCCATGAAAGGTGAGGAATTAGCCTGTGGCTACGGGCATGCCGATAATGTGGCGCCGGCCCTGATGGGGGGCTTTGTGCTGGTGCGCAGTTATGAGCCGCTTGATCTGGTGGCTTTGCCTGTTCCCCGGGGCCTGTTTGCTGCCATTGTTTACCCTGAGGTTGATGTGCCGACCAAAGATGCCCGGCAAATGATCCGGTCAAAAGTACTGTTAAAAGACGCCGTTACACAATGGGGGAATGTGGCCGGTCTGGTCAGCGGGCTTTTTATGAATGATTATACGCTGATCGGGCGGAGCATGAAAGATGTGCTGATCGAGCCGGTACGCTCTATACTGATCCCTGGTTTTGAGGTGCTGCGGTCGCTGGCCATGGAAAATGGTGCCATCGGTTTTGGGATCTCCGGATCGGGGCCTTCTGTTTTTGCTTTAACGCAGGATGAAGCCACTGCCCGGCAGATTACGGCCTTGCAGCAACAACACCTGCACTGCCTGAATATTCAAAGCAAAGCTTATGTATCGGCTGTGAATACGGAAGGACCGAAGATCATTTAGTAATTAGTATCAAGTATCTGGTATCAAGTATCTGGTATTACTAACGACTTGTTACTTGCTACTAACTACTTGCTACTAACTACTTGATACTTGCTACTAACTACTTGATACTTGATACTAACTACTTGTTACTTGCTACTAACTACTTGATACTTCATACTCACTATTAAAAAGACAACTATGCAATTATACAGCACCAACAATACGAACGTAAGGGTTTCTTTCAAAGAAGCCGTTTTTAACAGTATGCCAGCAGATCAGGGTTTATATATGCCTGTAGAAATACCGGATTTATCGGGTGATCCCGCCGGGCTGGGCCTGGCCCCTGGTTTTATGTCGGATATTGAACACTATTCTTTTCCTGAAATTGCCTTTCAGGTGGCATTGGCTTTGTTGGGCGACGATATTCCGGTAGAAGACCTGAAAAAACTGGTCGAAGAGACCATCAACTTTGAGGCACCGGTAGTGAAATTAGATGCACAAACTTTTGTGCTGGAATTATTTCACGGTCCCTCCTTAGCTTTTAAGGATTTCGGTGCGCGCTTTATGAGCCGGGTGATGGGCTATTTCTTAAAGGATGGCGAGCAGCAGCTTGATGTACTGGTGGCTACCTCGGGCGATACGGGTGGTGCCGTCGCTTTAGGTTTTCTGGGTGTGCCGAATACACGGGTGACCATTCTTTTCCCGAAAGGAAAAGTTAGTGAAGTGCAGCGGCTGCAGTTAACCACCAATGGCGCTAACATCAGGGCCATTGCCGTAGATGGTACGTTTGACGATTGCCAACGGCTTGTAAAACAGGCTTTTGCCGATGAAGAGCTGAATAAGCGTTTTAGACTTACTTCGGCCAATTCGATTAACATTGCCCGTTTAATTCCGCAGACCTTCTATTATTTTAATGCTTATGCCCAATTAAAAAGACAGGGGTATAATGATGTAGCATTTGTGGTGCCAAGTGGTAATTTCGGTAACATCGGTGCGGGTTTGTTTGCCGCTAAAATGGGTCTTCCGGTTAAGCAGTTCGTGGCCGCCACCAATGCCAACGATACGGTGCCTCGTTTCCTGGAAGGTGGTGTGTATGAAGCCCGGCCTTCTGTACAAACCTATGCCAATGCCATGGATGTGGGGGCACCAAGTAACTGGGTACGGATCATGGATCTGTTTCATGGCGATCAGGAAGTGCTTAAGGAAAAAGTGAGTGCTTTCCGCTTTAGTGATGAAGACACCTTAAAGGGGATGCACGCCCTTGATGAGCAGTTTAATTATGTGGCCTGCCCGCATACGGCTATTGCCTGGTTGGGCGCAAGGGCTTATCAGCAACAGCATCCGGAGGATACTTCAACAGCAACGGTTTTTTTATCGACGGCACATGCCTGCAAGTTCCCCGAAATTGCTTCAGCTCCGGTCGAATTACCCGAACAGGTAAAATCACTTTATCAGAAAGAAGAAGCGTATAGCGAATTAGGTAATGATTTCGAAGGATTTAAAGCTTATTTGTTAGAGATTGAAAGTTAAAAAACAATAATATCTGCACAGGAATGACTATTATTGGCGGGCCAAAATCCATAAATTAGCATTTTCTTAAAGCAGGTGGCAACAAAATCCCTCCATAATGAGCAGGAATTGCTGGCTAAAATAGCCGATGGGGATCAAAATGCCTTTACTGTTTTGTTTAACCATTATCAAAGGGATGTATTTGTGCACAGTAAAAGACTTGTGCATTCCGAACATGATGCGTTGGAAGCCGTTCAGGATATTTTCATCAAAATATGGGTAGGCAGAGAAAAATTAAGGTCGATTGATAATTTTGGAGGCTACCTTAACCGGATTGTACGCAACTATTCTTTCGACCTGTTGAAACAACTGGCCCGCGAAATAGAAACAAATCTAAGCCTGCAAAAAGCGACCACAGAAATTGACTACTCCACCGGACAGTTACTCGAATATAACCAGACCATAAAACTCCTTAATGAGGTATTGGATGAACTTTCTCCCCAACAAAAACTGGTTTATAAACTCTGTCATCAGAACGGACTAACCTATGAAGAAGCGGCCGTTCAACTGAACATTTCAATAGAAACCGTACGGGCTCACATGAAACAGGCACTAAAAAAAATCCGTGAACATTTTAGTAAATATGCGGTCTTTTATCCCATGCTTGTTATCGCTTTGTGTAAATAATCTATCTGATTATTAGTGTTTTGCGTAAATTTTGTAAAAAAAAACATTTTCAGGCTAACCCTCGGCCTGCTGATTTTAAGTCAATATTAATAAATGGTTAAGCTACGCTTAGCACAGATTAATTTTGATGGCAAAGACAGACAAAAGATTACAGCAATTATTCGACCTATACTTAAATAAGACGGCATCCGAAGAAGAAAAAACCGAACTATGGGATTATGTTAATGATCCTGTGTTTGCCGTAGCGATTATCGAACTCCTTGAAAAAGATTATATCCGCCCACACAACGAACCCGGACTTAGCAAAGTACAAAGTACTGAACTATTACAAAATATTTTCGTTCAGGAGCAGGATCATCAGCCTAAAACAATTAAACTTTGGCCAAAGCTGTCCCGGGCCCGCATGAGGTTTGCTGTGGCGGCATCTATTGCTATCGCCATCATTACCGGAGGTTATTTCTACTACCAATTCAAAATTGTAAATCGTAATTCGTCAATTGCCTGGCAGAATGATATCGCTCCGGGGAGGAATGGTGCTACCCTGACCTTGGCCGATGGCCGAAAGATTTTGATTAACGACGCCGTAGCGGGAAATATTGCCAATGAAGCAGGTGTAACCATTTCAAAGGATAAAGACGGGCAAATCGTTTATGAAGTTTCATCTGCCCTTTCTTCCGGGGAGAGGTTGGGATTGAATACCCTGACCACCACACGGGGTGAGCAGGCCAAAGTGCGTTTACCTGATGGCACGCTGGTGTTCTTAAATTCGGCATCAAGCCTGAAATACCCTGTTGTTTTCGGCAAGCAGCGCCATGTTGAGTTAACGGGCGAAGCCTATTTTGAGGTGGAAAAAGCCTACTCGTCGTTGCCAGAAACGAAGCAATCTCCTCAAAGGATACCTTTCATCGTCACCACTGCCACGCAAAAAGTAGAAGTACTCGGCACACATTTTAATATCAACAGCTATGCCGATGAAGCAGCCGTTAAAACAACGTTGTTGGAGGGCTCTGTTCGTGTATCGTCATTAGAGGGAGCGAAGCAATCGCTTACGTTGATACCCGGGCAACAAGCGGTTAACAATGGCGAAAACTTAACCGTTCAGGCCGCCGATCTGGAATACACCATGGGCTGGAAAGACGGAAATTTTGTGTTTACCGGTCAGGATATAAAAGAGGTAATGTCACAGCTGCAGCGCTGGTATAATATTGAAGTGGTTTACGAGGGCGAGGTGGGACCAGAAGTGTTTCACGCCAACATTTCCCGTCATAAAAATATTAGCCAGATTCTTAATTCGCTGAAAAAAACCAATGCAGTGCATTTTAAAATTGAGGGGAGGAGGGTAATGGTGGGAAAATAACGAAGATGGTGAACCGTGTTAAAAAACTGTTCCGGCGGTAACCGGAACAGCTATTAGCCTGTAACCGAAATAAAATATTTATTAACCGCGCGGCCATGCCTCAACCACTGGAAATGAAAAAGGCAGGCTGCATAAACAAGCTATGCAAATGTATAAAATTTTACATCAATTTTTTTTGCGGCAAAGGCCGCTTATTCCTAAAACCCTGTTGGCAATGAAGTTGATAACTTTCATCATGATTGTTTCGATAATGCAGGTAAGTGCTTCGTTGAGGGCGCAAAAAATTACGCTGTCCGAAAGAAATGCGTCTTTGGACAAGGTGCTTACCGCGATCAAGGCGCAAACGGGCTACGATTTTGTGTTTACCGGTTCGTTGTTAAAAAACGCTAAGCCGGTAACCGTAACGGTAGTCAACGAGGAATTGGAAAATGTACTGGCTCAAATTTTTAAAGACCAGCCGTTATTGTACAGCATCGAAGACAACACTGTAGTGGTTATACGCAAGGAAAAATCTTTTATGGACAGGCTAAAGGAGGTTTTTGTTTTACCCGTTGATGTGCGGGGCACCGTAACCGACAGCCTTGGGCAGCCCCTGGCAGGAGCCACCATTAAAGTAAAAGGCACTAACATGACCGCTATTGCCAATAACGATGGTTCCTTTTTCTTCCCGGGATTAAAGGAAGATGCCATATTGGAAGTATATTACATTGGCTATAAAACCAAGGAAATAGCCGTGAAAGGTGTTAAGGGAAGTGTTACCGTTGTGCTTTATTTGGAAAATAAGGCGTTGGAGGAGGTGGTGGTTTCAACAGGTTATCAAAAAATGAGTGCCGAAAAACTGGCAGGCTCTTTTGATGTGATAACCAACCACCGCTTTAACGAGCAGGTTGGCACGGGCATACTGGAACGTTTGGAAAGTGTGGCCAGCAGCCTGTCCGTTGACCGTAAAACCAATAAGCCCGGTATTAATATCAGGGGCATAAGCACCCTTAACGGGCAGCGTGGCGCACTGGTAATAATAGACAACTTTCCCTATGAGGGCGATATGGGCAACATTAACCCTAACGACGTAGAAAACATCACCATACTTAAAGATGCTGCGGCAAGTTCCATTTGGGGGGCTAAAGCCGCCAATGGTGTTATTGTAATTACAACCAAGCGGGGGCGGTACCAACAACCGTTAAGATTAAGCTATAATACCAATTTTTCGGTAACGGAAAAGCCCAATCTCAATTACCTCAAGCCCATGTCCTCTTCCGACTTTATAGACCTCGAAATGTTCCTTTTCGAAAAAGGCCAATATACAAGCATGGAAAGTCCCACTTCGGCGGCACCGCTTACGCCATTGGTAGAGCTGCTCATAGCCAAAAGGGACGGCAAAATTTCGGCGGCCGATGCTGATGCGCAGATAGCATGGCTAAGGCAACAGAACAATATGGACAACTATGCCCAACATTTTTATAGAACGGGCATAAACAGGCAATATTCCATCGGTTTAAGCGGTGGCGAACAAAAACAGTGGTGGAGTCTGTCTGCCGGCTATGACAGGAATAGTTCCAATCTTGATGCCGCCTACGACCGTCTGAACCTTAGTTTTAAAAATGGCTATATGCCTGTTAAAAACCTGGAACTGGCCATTGGCGGCTATTATACCAGAAGTGCCCGCCACTCGGGACAAATGGAATACGGCAGCATCAGGGCAACCAACGGCAGCCTGCCGCCCTATGTGAATTTTACCGATGAAAATGGTAATGCGCTACCGGTAATGAACCAGTACCGCAGTGAGTACCTAAGCCGTTTTGCGGGCATCGACCAACTGCTGGACTGGAACTATTACCCTGCAAAAGAGGCATTGCTAACCCCTAATAGTGCCAAACTGCAAGATTTGATGCTTAACCTTAGCGCCAAATACCAATGGCAGGGCTTTGGTGCACAAATCCTCTATCAGTATGGCAGGCAAACCACCGTTGACGAGCAGTTTTATGAAGAAGATAGCTATTATACACGCAACCTTATTAACACGCTTACGCAGGTAAGCGGCGGTACGGTAAAACGGCCAATTCCGTTAGGTACTATTTACGATTATGGCAACGGCCAATATAGCAGGCATCATTTGCGTGGGCAGTTGGAATATAAAAATACCTTTGCCCAAAGGCACGAACTTAATGCCTTTGCAGGCGTAGAACTTCGGGACGAGTTTAGCCTGAACGATAGTTTTAGGCGTTATGGTTTTGATAGGATACTGGGCAGTTCGGTTTCGGTCGATTTTGCCAACATTTACCCCCGTTTTTTGGGCAGTGGCCAAATACCCATTACCAACAACAGCAACCATTCTTACGGTACCAATAGGTATGTGTCGCTTTATGCCAATGCCGCCTATACCTATCTCAACAAATATACACTAACGGCAAGTGCCCGCAGGGATGCTTCTAATCTGTTCGGCCTTAATGTTAATGACCAATGGAATCCATTTTGGTCGTTAGGAGGCAGTTGGCACATTAGCAGGGAAAGTTTCTTTAAATATAAGGCAGACCTTAGGTTGAGGGCTAGCTATGGAGTGAGCGGCAACGTAAACCCGAATATGGCTGCGGTTACCACCATTGTCTACGATGCCGTTTCTACCTATACCCGGCAGCCTATGACAAACTACAAGAACTTTCGCAATCCCGAGCTACGTTGGGAAAACACCTATATGTTTAATGTGGGGCTGGATTTTAGCCTGCTGGACCATCGCCTAAAAGGCAGCCTGGAATATTATCGAAAAAGGGGAACAGACCTTTTCGGCCTTGCGGAAATAGACGCAACCGCAGGCATTGGCAACACCATGACCAAAAACGTTGCCACCATGAAAGGAAACGGGGTTGACCTTAATTTGCAATGGCAGCATACCAAAGGAGTTTTAAATTGGCAGAGCGACATTAACTTTAGCCTAAACCGCGACGAGATTACCGCCTATTACCTACTTACCAATCCCGGAAATTTGTTGTTGGTAGGCACTAACCGTATAACGGGGCAGGTTGGAAGGCCTGTATATGCGCTTTACTCTTACCAATGGGGCGGGTTGGATGGGCAAAGCGGCAATCCGGTTGGCTATGTAAACGGCCGGCAGAGTACCGATTATGCCTATATGACTGCCAATGCCCGTACGCCCGAAGAAATGGTGTACAACGGCAGGATAATGCCTGCTTATTTTGGTGCATTTGGCAATGCGTTCAGCTACAAAGGCTTGTCGCTCAGCATTCGCTTTAGCACCAAATTGGGCTATTTCTTTAGGCGCAGTACGGTTAGCTATACCAATCTGGTAGGCAGCAGGCAGGGTCACGCAGATTATGCGCTCCGTTGGCAAAATCCCGGAGACGAACAGCACACGGACGTGCCTTCCTTTATCTACCCTGTTTCTTCTGCACGGAACACTTTTTACGAGTATTCCGAAGCAACAGCAGAGAAGGGAGACCACATCAGGTTACAATATGTTAACCTCGCCTATGCGGCTTTTAAGCAGGGTAGGTATAAATCTCTGCAAAACCTACAGCTATTTGCTGCGGGCAACCAACTGGGCATAATCTGGTCGACAAACAAACAGCATTTAGACCCGGATTATCCAAACCTGCCGCCAAGACCTATATGGAGTTTTGGTATCAGGGGAACGCTTTAACCTTAAATTTATGGACATGAAAAAGTTTCATTATATTATTATTTTGGGCGTGGGCTTAAGCCTAGCGGCCTGTAAAAAGTTTTTGGGCGAAAGGTCGCAGAGCTACCTGCGCATACCAACCACTGTTTCCGATTTCCAATCGCTGTTGGATAATTATTCGACAATGAATTATATGGACCTTTCCAGTGCGGAAATGGTGGCCGGAGATTTCTACCTGACCGATGCGGACTGGGCATCGCGTACCGAGCAGGAACGCAGGCTCTATATTTGGGAAACCACCAATGTAATGAGTGTAACCAGTAACGATTGGATAAATATGTACAACATGGTTTACCGTGCCAATACCGTTATAGAAGGTACCGATGAACTGCATGCGGTTAAAAATTTAGAATGGGACAATGTATTGGGACAAGGGTATTATTATCGTGCCAAGTCTTTCCTACAATTGTTGGGCTCGTACGCTCTGGCCTACGATGAGCAAGAGGAAAATCCAGGTATTCCGCTGCGGCTGGATGCCGATTTTAATAAAAAATCAACAAGGGCTACCGTTAAACAAAGTTACCAACAGGTAATAGACGATTTAAAAAAAGCTGTTCGCTTATTACAGGTGGCACCAGTACATGTAATGAGACCAAGCAAACCTGCCGCCCATGCTTTATTGGCAAGAGCCTACCTTATGATGCGCAAATATGAACAGGCAGGCTTACATGCCGATAGCTGCCTGCAAATGAAATCGGATTTGATAGATTACAATACCTTAAACCTATCATCCACCAATCCTTTTGTAATGTTCCATCCCGAAACGATACACTACACCCGTTTCCAAAATCCGGCAAGTTTAAGCAATGTAAGGGCCAAGATTGTTCCAGAAATTATCAATAGCTATGCCGATGGAGATTTGCGCAAGCAGGCATTCTACAGAGTCAATGCAGGCACCTATGTGCAAAGAGGTAGCTATTCGGGAGAAACTATCCCCTTTGGTGGACTGGCAACAGATGAAATATATCTGATAAGGGCGGAAGGCCATGCCAGGGCTAACCGTTTACAGGCAGCATTGGCCGATTTGAATACATTGCTTAAAAAGCGTTGGGATAAAAACAAAGTCTTTGTACCCTATACGGCCGACACGAAAGAAGCTGCATTGGATATTGTACTGAGCGAGAGGAGGAAGGAACTGACCTTAAGAGGGCTAAGATGGTCTGACATTAAGAGGTTGAACAAAGAGGGACGTGGGATTTCCCTGACCAGAACAATTAACGGTGTAACTTATACACTGCCTGCCAACTCGCCCCGGTTCGCAAACCCCATCCCAGAAAATATTATTGATGTTTCCGGGATGGAACAGAACAAATATTGATGAAAATTTATGAATTGAATACGCATGAATAAGAAGATAGTATTAATTCCATTTATATGGATGGTTGGCATTTATTTGCCATTATTTGCACAGGAATCATCGATTAAACCGTTACAAGTGGGTAATAAACTACCTGAAAGCTTTTGGAAGCAGGAACATATTATTTATTCCAATGGGCAAACCATCATAACAACCTTGGCGCAGTATAGGGGTAAACTGCTCATTTTAGACTTTTGGGCTACTTGGTGCGGTAGCTGTATCAATAAATTCAGAACAATAGAGGCTCTGCAAGTGCAATTTAAAAATGAAGCCGCCTTTGTACTAGTAAATACCAATAAAACCAGAGACGATGAACAGAAGATTGCCAAGCTGCTATCTGGTGAGAAATACGGCACAAAACCCTATGCACTCACCACCATTTACCAAGATGGGTACATTACTGAGCTTTTTCCGCACGGCTATATGCCCTATTACGTGATCGTTAGCCCTAGTGCCGAAGTAAGAGCCATAGTGCCTGCCGAACTCATTACCGCAGACAATATTAAACTTATGCTAAATGCCTTTAGCTCAAGAACCAAGAAAGGAGCAAATCAAGGCTAAAAACTATCTGCCTGCTTAAGAAAAGGAGCATTTGAGCAAGTATGTAATAGGGGATTTAAACAGGTTTTTAGCATTGCAAAATGGAGTGGAAGATATCTAAAACCATTCGTTCTCATTGATAAAACACGTTTTAATGATAATGTAGGCATGTCTCTGTCTCATAAACACTGTATAAATTTAGGTTAATAATAACCGGGAGTTTGGCCAGCCGGCCGAACTCCCGGCTTGTTTGTGTCGCTGATTTCGACAAACCCAATCTGATACTTTTTGCCTTCGGTTTTCCGGTCTTCGGACTTTCCGACCGGTTAAGGCTTAGGCACCCGGAGCCAATGAACAAATAAAGCAATACTCCAAACGAAAGATATCTTCTACGCTCAAAGGTTAAAAAAATCGCGGATCTGGCTGATATAACTTGTTCCGGTGGTAATACGGCTCTGCGGCATATCCTGCATCGTTAAAATTAAGCGGTTGTTAAAATATTTACTGATCTCTTTAACCTTTTCGGTATTTACGATATACGATTTCTGTACTCTTAAAAAAGTTGCCGGTAATTTTTCTTCGAGCTGCACCAGGTTCAGGTCGCTGATATGCTGGGTGCCATCTTCCTGATGGATAATCACGTAACCTTCAGCCGCCTGGAAATAGGCGATCCGGCTTAAGCGGACCAGCAAGATCTTATCCTTTATTTTTATGGGTATAGCCGTTATTTCTTTCCGCGGACGGAGACCGTCAAACAATTGCTTAAGTCTGAACACATCAAGGGGTGGTTGTGCCTGTTCTAAGGCTTTAAGCCTGGTTATACATTTGGTAAAGCGTTCTTCTTCGATAGGCTTTAACAGGTAATCGATGGCATTCTCTTCGAAAGCTTTCACTGCGAATTGTTCATAAGCCGTGGTAAATACGATCATAGGCTGATGCACTACTTTTGTAAGTACGGAAAAACCATCTAAATCGGGCATATTGATATCGAGAAAGATCAGATCGGGCTGCAGGGCGTTGATCTGTTCGATCGCTTTAGCCCCATTATCGGCCTCGCCCACCAGGTTAATAAAGTGGCGATGTGGGGCTATTAATTCCTTTATCCGCATCCGTGCCGGGCGTTCATCATCAATAATAAGGGTGTTTAATAAGCCGGTCATCCTGCAAAGTTATTTTTAAAACGGATATGAACAGCCTTTGGTGCCGTTAGAAAAGCGATTTCATAGTTTCCGGCGGTCAGCAGGTCCAGTTTATCGTAAAGTGATTTTAAGCCATAGCCCGGGTTAAAATGCGTGTCGAAAGGTTTGCCGTTATCGCCTACGGCTATTTCGATACGATCGTTTTCTTTTCGGATGTCGATGTGAATATTGATGCCTTCCGGACTGCCTCCATGCTTCACGGCGTTTTCGACCAGTGGTTGCAATAAGTGGCGGGGGATAAGCTCCTTTTCCAAACCCGGGGCGATTTGGATGGTATACAGCAGCCTCTCGTCGAAACGGATCTTTTCTATGTCGAGGTAGGTACGTACCATCTCCAGTTCATCTTCAACGGTCACGTAATTGCTTTCTTCTTTGTTCAGGTTATAGCGGAACAGCTTAGACAGGGCAATGGCCATATCCCTGGTTTTGGCACCATCAGTACCGGCCAGTCCGGCGATAGAATTTAAGGTATTGTATAAAAAGTGAGGATTGATTTTTGAAGATAATGCATCTAATTGCGAGCGGGTAAGGTCCTGCTGCAAACGGACAATCTTTAGCTCTTTTTCCTGCTCTTTTAATGAGTTGAAATATTCATAATAACTGTAAACCATAAAGGCCAGGGCGCAACCTGCTGTACCACTGATCCACCCGGCTAATATATCGGGGATATCGGTATTGCTAAAATTATTGATGATGAGTTGTACACATAACATGGAAATGTTAGTTAACAAGAAAACCAGTACTCCATTTACAAGAGATTTGCCGGCGATATGGTTTATTTTTTTAACAAATCGGTAATTTAAGTAATGATATATTGAAAACAAGAATGATATACCAATTGTATTTGTTAGCATCACCATATAATTACCGGGATCTGTAATGGGGCCTGATATATTGAATCTTTTATGATTAATAAAATAGGAAAGCCGCATAAAAACGACATAGATCGTAATTAAGAATAGGCAGCAGAGCAGTGTTGCGATAAACACATTTAGTGGCTTTGCTAACCGTAATTTGTATGTGTGTTTTTGGATCTTAGTGTAACATATCAAAAATACGATAGTCCAGCTAAAGCAGGATAGCGTGCTGTTACTGAAAAGATGATCGGCAGCCTGGAGGAAAATATTATTGTTCATAATCTAAAATGTAAATGTTGAAATTATTCTTCAAAGAGATACATTTTATTTCATGCAATAAATCAAAACGGGCTGAACCTGAAAGAAAGCGGGTTAAACCTGATTAAAATACGGCTTCGGCGATCTTCTTTGTCGGGCCGGGATTACTCATGGTGTAGAAATGCAATACCGGTGCACCTAACTTAATCAACTCTTTGCACTGTGCGATCATAAATTCGATACCCACTTCTTTTACCTGGGCCTCATTTTTACAGGCATGAACGGCCTCACTCAATTCTTCGGGCAGGTCGATATGGAATACTTTGGGCAGGCTGATGAGCTGTTTGGAAGACGTAATAGGCTTTAAGCCCGGAATAATGGGTACGTTAATGTCGTTTTCGCGGCATTTCTGTACAAAGTCTACATATTTCTGATTGTCGAAAAACATTTGGGTCACGATAAATTCGGCGCCCATATCCACTTTTTTCTTCAGGAACTTAAAGTCGCTTTTCAGGTTGGGCGCTTCGAAATGCTTCTCGGGGTAACCGGCTACGCCAATGCAGAAATCGGTCTTAAATGTATCATGATCTTCATGCAGGTACCGCCCGTTATTCATATCGGCAACCTGTTGCAGGAGTTCGCTGGCATAGGCATGGCCGCCGGGTGTGGGAATAAAATTGGCGTCCGCATGGCGGGCATCCCCCCTTAACACCAATACATTGTCGATCCCCAGGAATTGCAGGTCGATCAATGCGTTTTCGGTTTCCTCTTTGGTAAAGCCCCCGCAAATGAGGTGTGGTACGGCATCTACCTTATACTTATTCATAATAGCCGCACAAATGGCTACCGTTCCCGGCCGTTTGCGATAGGAGATCTTTTCCAGCAGCCCGCTTTCATGTTGCTTATAGATATAATCTTCGCGGTGATAGGTCACATCGATAAACGGTGGATTAAACTCCATGAGCGGATCAATGGCATTATAAATATCATGAATGCTTTTGCCTTTCACCGGGGGCAGCAGCTCAAAAGAGAAAAGGGTTTTACCTTTAGCGTTTTTAATATGGTCAGTGATTTTCATTTTAGTACATAGTATGTAGTCGTAAGTATCAAGTATCAAGTATCAAGTATCAAGTATCGAGTATCAAGTATCGGGTATCAAGTATCGGGTAGTTAGTATATAGTCGTTAGTATTAAGTATAAAGTACGCAATTAAATATGCAGGCTTTTTTGTAGTCCTACAATCATTTTTTGAACTTCATTTATTTGATAAATTGTGTTTTCGTAATATTCTTTGTTTATGTATCCGAATTGAAATGCTAAAATAATCTGAGTTTCTAATTCAAAAGAAGAGCCTAAACTGATACTTAAGAACTGATTAAATTCTTTTGTTGATTTTCTTCCACAACCCTCAGCAATATTGGACGGAATGGAAACTGCACATCTGTTTAATTGTGAAGTTAATGTATATCTTTCTACTATCGGAAATGTACGTGTAAGTTGAAAAATTATTTTTGCAACTTCAATTCCTGTCTGCCATACTTTAAGTTCTTTAAAATTGTGCATTCTGTCTAATTACTTGCTACTAAATACTTGCTACTAATTATCTTAATAACTCAAATTAGGTGCCAGCCACTTCTCGGCTTCTTCCAGGGGCATTCCTTTGCGCCGGGCATAGTCTTCGACCTGGTCTTTCGTGATCTTACCCAGGCCAAAGTAGCGCGATTCAGGGTGGGCAAAGTAAAAGCCGCTTACTGCTGCGGTAGGATACATGGCATAGTTCTCTGTAATTTTCAGGCCGATCTTATTTTCGGCATCCAGCAGGGCAAACAGGGTTCCCTTTTCGGTATGTTCGGGACAGGCCGGATAGCCGGGCGCCGGACGTATACCGGTATACGCTTCTTTGATCAGCTCTTCATTGCTAAAGTCTTCTTCTTTGGCATAACCCCAATAGTCTTTACGTACAAGCTCATGCAGCTTTTCGGCAAAGGCTTCGGCCAGGCGGTCGGCCAGTGCTTTTACCATGATGCTGTTATAATCGTCAAAATTCTTTTCATATTCAGCGACCAGCTCATCGCAGCCAATGCCGGCGGTGAGGGCGAAGCCGCCGATATAATCCTGGACTCCCGACTCCGCCGGAGCGATAAAGTCGGCCAGAGCATAATAGGGTTGCTCCGCTGTCTTTTCCGCCTGCTGACGTAAAGTATGGATGCGTACATTTTCGGTATCGCCCAGTTTCACCCTGGGGTCGGCAGCGATGGTACGGCTTAACACATCGATTTCAATATCGTCGCCCATACGTTTTGCAGGCCAGAAACCAAATACCGCTTTGGCTTTAAGCAGCTTTTCGTCGACAATCTTTTTTAACAGGGCCTGCGCATCATCAAAGAGCTTGCGGGCTTCTATGCCAACATGCTTATCGTCAAAAATGCGCGGGTAGCTACCCCGTAGCTCCCAGGTATGGAAAAAGGGTGTCCAGTCGATATAATCGAGCAGCTCGGTTAGCGGAAAATCATCCAGCACTTTTGTGCCGGTAAAGGAAGGAGCCGGAGCCATCAGGCTAAGGTCGGCTTTGAAGCCGTTTTCACGGGCCTCATCCAGCGTTTTAAACCGTTTGTCGGAGCGTTTGTTCAGGTGCGCCTCGCGGGCTTTATCGTATTCTGCCCGGATATTGGCAGCATAGGTTTCTTTTACTTCCGGGTTCAACAGGCTGCTGCATACCGTTACGCTGCGGGAGGCATCTAATACATGAACAGTTGGCCCGGAATAATTCGGCGCTATTTTTACGGCAGCATGGATCCGGGAGGTGGTGGCACCGCCTACGATGAGCGGAATGTTGAAGTCTTCCCGCTCCATTTCTTTGGCAAAATGTACCATTTCATCGAGCGATGGGGTGATCAGTCCGCTAAGACCGATAATGTCGGCATTAATTTCTTTGGCTTTCCGGATGATATCCTGTGCCGGTACCATCACGCCCATATCCACAATTTCGAAGTTGTTACAGGCCAGTACCACGCCGACGATGTTCTTGCCAATATCGTGCACATCACCTTTTACGGTGGCTAATAAGATCTTTCCTGCCGAGGCATTCTGGTCGAGCTCGGGATTGTCCAGCTTTTCCTGCTCAATGAAGGGCAGCAGGTAGGCCACAGCCTTTTTCATCACGCGGGCTGATTTTACGACCTGCGGGAGGAACATTTTTCCGGAGCCAAAAAGGTCACCGACCACGTTCATGCCATCCATTAAAGGGCCTTCGATCACCTGGATGGGGCGATCGTACTTTTGCCGGGCTTCTTCCACATCGTCGTCTAAATACTCGATCAGGCCTTTCACCAGGGCGTGCGAGAGCCGTTCCTCTACAGTGCCCTTACGCCATGCTTCATCTTTGACCACTTCTTTGCCTTTACTTTTGATGGTCTCGGCATATTCAACCAGGCGCTCTGTAGCATCCGGCCGGCGATTCAGGAGTACATCCTCGACATAAGTGAGCAGCTCTGGTGTAATTTCTTCATACACTTCCAGCATACCGGCATTCACAATGCCCATATCCAGGCCGGCTTTAATGGCATGATAGAGGAAAGCGGAGTGCATGGCTTCGCGCACGGTATTATTCCCCCTGAACGAGAAAGAAATATTGGACACGCCGCCGCTTACTTTGGCATAAGGCAGGTTCTCTTTAATCCATCGGGTGGCATTGATAAAATCAACGGCATAGTTATTATGCTCTTCAAGACCGGTAGCAACCGTTAAAATGTTCGGATCGAAAATAATGTCCTGCGGCGGGAAGCCCAGCTCTTTAACCAAAATATCGTAGCTGCGCTGGCAGATCCCGATACGGCGCTGGTAATTATCGGCCTGGCCTTTTTCGTCAAATGCCATCACCACTACGGCAGCCCCATATTTCATGATCTTGCGGGCATATTCTTTGAATTTTTCTTCCCCTTCTTTCAGCGAGATCGAGTTGACGATCCCTTTGCCCTGAACGCACTTTAACCCTGCTTCGATCACCGTCCATTTGGAGGAGTCGATCATGATCGGGAGTTTGGCAATATCGGGTTCGGAGGCAATGAGGTTCAGGAATTTGGTCATGGCCGCTTCCGAATCGATCATCCCTTCGTCCATATTCACGTCGATGATTTGCGCACCACCCTCTACCTGCTGCAAGGCTACGGCAAGGGCGCTTTCAAAATCGCCGCTTAAGATCAGCTTCGAGAATTTTGGTGATCCGGTGATATTGGTACGTTCGCCGATATTTACAAAGATGCTTTCGGGCGTGATCGTTACCGGTTCCAGTCCGCTTAAACGCAGGTAGGGTTCAATCACGGGGATTTGACGCGGTTTTCCGGCGGCCGCTTTTTTAGCGATACAGCCGATATGGTCGGGCGTGGTGCCGCAGCATCCGCCTACGATGTTGACAAAACCGGAGATGATAAAATCATCGACCAGATGTGCCGTTTGATGCGGCAGCTCATCATAAGCGCCAAATTCGTTAGGTAAGCCGGCGTTGGGATACGCCGAAATATAGCATCCGGCTTTTGCCGAAAGCTCTTCGATATGCGGGCGCATTTCTTTAGCGCCTAAAGCACAGTTAAAACCAATGCTAAGCGGGTTGGCATGGGCTACGGAATTCAGAAACGCTTCGGCCGTCTGCCCCGACAGGGTACGCCCGGAAGCATCGGTAATGGTACCGGAGATCATGATCTCCAGTTTCCGGCCTATCACCTCTTCGTAATTTTTAATGGCGGCAATAGCCACCTTGGCATTTAAGGTGTCGAATATGGTTTCGATGAGCAATACATCGGCTCCGCCATCGACCAGTCCGCGGATTTGTTCATAGTAAGCTTCATAAAGCTCATCGTAAGAAATAGCCCGGAAGCCGGGATCGTTCACGTCGGGCGAGAGCGAAAGAGTACGGTTAGTGGGACCAATAGCGCCGGCTACAAAGCAGGTGCGCCCAGGGTGCTTTGCCATAAATTCATTGACGGCCTCTTTGGCCAGGCGTGCCCCTTCAAAGCTCATTTCGTACGACAGCTCTTCCATGCGGTAGTCGGCCATGGAGATGCGCTGTGTGCTGAACGTATTGGTTTCGATAATATCGGCCCCGGCATCCAGGTATTCGGTGTGGATGGCTTTGATGATATCGGGGCGTGTCAGGTTAAGCAGGTCGTTATTTCCCTTTACATCGCAGGGATGATCTTTAAAGCGTTCGCCCCTGAAATCGTCTTCGGTCAGGGTATACCGCTGGATCATGGTGCCCATGGCGCCGTCGATGATTAATATGCGTTTTTGTAATTCTTCTCTGATTTTCATTTAAGCAGTCGCAAGTAGCGAGTATCAGGTATCAGGATTTCCTGATACGGGTACAAGCTTTTTTATAGTTGAAATATTCAAATATATACCCTGCGATTCGGCTCTCGATATTTGATTATCGGTACTTAATACTTTAAAAAGCTCATTAAAAAGTTAGAACGGATTATTCTGTTTAAACTTATCTTTTCTCTTTCCTTTCGGAATGGGTTGAGATAGAATTTAGCACCTTGTAGGAACAGGTTGCTAAGACATCATCGGGTCTAATCCCTCCGCCTTTCTTAATAAGCGATGCAAAATTGCAATATAACTGCGTCATTTCCAAAAAATAACCGAATTTGACCAAATAAAATTACAAAGGCCATGCAAAACTGCACGGCCTTTAAAATATTGTTCGGTAGGTTTTGTTATTTCCGCTGACCAAATAAGCGTAGCAGGAATAAGAAAATGTTTAGAAAATCTAAGTATAACCGTAAGGCCGCGATGATGGCTGTTTTCTTTGCATCGATCTGTAAAGCGACTTCACCATTGCTCTCGATGCCCTGGCCAATCTGCTTGATCTTTTGCACATCGTAGGCGGTAAGCGCGGTAAAGATGGCTACGCCCAGGAAACTGATCAGATAATCGAGTGTAGAATTTCCAATGAACATATTGATCAGGCTGGCGATGATCAGACCGACCACGCCGACCATTAAGATGGGGCCGAACTTCGTCAGGTCTACATCCGTAGTATAGCCTAAAAAGGCCATAATGCCGAAAATGGCAGCAGCTGAGGCAAAACAGGCTACAATAGAGCCGGGTGTATAGGCTGATATGATAAAGCTTAAGCTTACGCCGGTTAATACGGCATAGAGAATAAATAAACCTAATAAAGCGGGGTAGGAAAGGCGGCTTAAGCCGAAGCTCATGGTGAGCACCAGGCCAAGGGGGGCAAACATGACGATCCAGCCGATAAGCGACGGACCAACGGCACCATTAGGCTTTTCAACCAGCAGGTACTGTGTAAAACTGGCATTCGCACCAAAGAGCCAGGCGGCAAAGGTCGACAGGCCAAGTGCTACAAACATCCACAGAAATACATTGGCAAAGAATTTCTTTGATACGGCGCCCTCTTCTAAAACGATAACGTTAGGATCCCGATATTGATAATTTTGTTGTTCCATATGTGTTAAATAAGTTGATCTGGTTAAAAATACATAATTAATTCAGTCTTTTTGTCAACAGTTCTTCAACTTTTTTATAAAACTGCAGGGGTTTGAGCTTACGCCAGTGGAGGTCGTCGAGCTCACCGCCAAAGTTAATGTAATAATCAATTCCGTTATCCCTGAACTCGCGGATAACATGTTCGTTAAAGTTAATAGCAGCGATCCAGCCGTCTTCTACCTCCTGGAACCATTCTTCGTAATAATTATCGTCTGAGGCATGGAAATTTAATACGTTTTCGCCGATCAGGATGAACTTGTTGATCCCTTCATCCATCATCATTTCGATAATTTCCCGTTTCAGGAGCATGATGTCGTTGCTGATGGCATCGTTCCATTCGCCCATCAGCTCGATAATGGCGTATTGCCGGTCGTAATCAACAAATAAGACCTTAATGTACAGGGTGTTTGAGCCAAACACATCCCACTGGGGGTGAATGAGGTAGTTATAGAGCTGCTTATCGTAATAGAATTCCGAGTATTCGGTATTAAAAAAGGGCGAACGTTCATCTTCAGCGGCGATATAGTCGTCGCGCCAAAGGTAAAAAGGTTCGATTTCGTGCATCTTGGTTGGTTGGTTTTTTGGTTGATTTGTTTTTAGGTTAAATGCTTACTTTCTCTAATCACCCAACCAACTAACACCTAACTAACTAAACTACTTCATGGCTTCAACGGCCTTACGTACGCTGCCGTATTTGCTAAGCAGGTTTGCAGCCTGTTCCTGGTCAATATTCAGTTCATTCATCACCATTTGTGTGCCGCGGTCGACCAGCTTATTATTAGTGAGCTGCATGTCGACCATGCGGTTTCCTTTTACCCGGCCTAATTTGATCATAACCGTAGTGCTCAGCATGTTTAATACCAGCTTCTGGGCTGTTCCTGATTTCATGCGGGTGGAGCCGGTTAAGAACTCGGGGCCAACCACTACTTCTACCGGGAAATCCGATTCGGCTACGACGGGCCCGCCGTGGTTACAAACGATGCATCCGGTTAGCACGCCATGCTGGCGGGCGGTATTCAATCCGCCAATTACATAGGGCGTAGTGCCTGATGCGGCCAGCCCGACCAGTGAATCTTTTTCATTGATCTGGTATTCCTGCAGGTCGATCCAGGCCTGCTTCGCATCGTCTTCGGCAAATTCAACAGCCTTGCGGATGGCCGAATCGCCACCGGCAATAATGCCTACCACGCGGTCAAAGCTTACGCCAAAGGTGGGCGGGCATTCAGAGGCGTCGACCACACCCAGGCGGCCGCTGGTTCCGGCACCGATATAAAATAACCGGCCCCCGTTAATCATTCTTTCGGCAACTGCCGAAGCTAACTTCTCGATCTGCGGAAGCGCTTTTTCTACGGCTTCGGGAACGAGTTTGTCTTCTGCGTTAATTCCTTTCAAAATCTCCATGACCGACATTTTGTCGATGTCGTGATATTTGGATTCCTGCTCGGTTATTCTGATCATAGTGCTGTTTAATTAAAGTTCGTTAATTTCTCTGAAATCACGAAATCTTATGCATAAAACCATGCAATTTTAGAGAGAAGATTACGGCTCTCCAAATATATTGCAGGAAATTATTAAAAAAATCATAAACCGCCGGGGTTGCTTTGTTGTTAAATGTTTAATAATCATTGTTTTAAATAGGTGCTGTTTTTACGGTTCAAATCCTTGTAAACTTGATAAAATCGATCTGTATTTCTAACTTTGTACCGTCTATACATGAAAAAATCGACCCGTTATAATCTGCTCATTGCCCTGGCTTATTCTGTTGTGCTGACAGTAGGGATGGTTCTGGGCTACAAATTCCTGAAAGATCAGGGCTATAAGGTCGAAAAACCGGTTCGTTATGCACATACCAGCGATCAGAAAATGGAGGATATCCTCCATATTATCCGCAAAAAATATGTGGATGAGGTAAATGCCGACAGCCTGCAGCACCTCCCTATTGATAGTCTTTTACATCAGCTGGATCCCCATAGTATGTACCTGCCGCCTGCCGAGGCCGGGGAGATGACCGAAAGCTTGGAAGGAAATTTTGAAGGCATTGGGGTTGAATATTATATCCTGAATGATACGCTGCTGGTTACCGGTGTGGTGAAAGACGGGCCGGCGTTTGCCGGAGGCTTAAAGGCCGGGGATAAGATCCTGAAGGTAGACAGTACCTTTGTAAGCGGCCGCTCACTGCCCCGTTCGGAGATGACCGGGAAAATACGGGGTAAGCGCGGCACATCGGTGCAGCTGTTAGTGGCCCGGCAGGGTCTTCCTGCGCCTGCTTTACTGAATATAAAACGCGGCAAGGTAGAAGTCAGCAGCATTGACGTAGCTTATATGCTCAATCCCGAAACGGGGTATATGCGGATCAGCAAGTTCGGCGCCAATACGGATAAAGATTTTGTGGATGCGGTAAAAAGCCTGAAAGCACGGGGAATGCGTAAGCTGGTGCTCGACCTGAGGGATAATGGCGGAGGTTATGTGAGCGCTGCTACGGGGCTTGCCAACCAGTTCTTACAGGAAAACAGGCTCATTGTATATACCGAAGGAAAGCATGAACCGCGCACGGATTATTTTTCGACCGGCGGCGGCGAGTTTGAGCAGGGCAAGCTGGCGGTGCTGATCAACGAGAACTCGGCTTCGGCCAGTGAGATCTTTGCCGGGGCTATCCAGGATCTCGACCGCGGTATTATTGTAGGCCGGCGCTCGTTTGGCAAGGGGCTGGTGCAGGAACAATTCTCTTTTGAAGACGGATCGGCCTTAAACCTGACCATTGCCCGTTATTATACGCCATTGGGGCGCAGCATTCAGAAATCCTATAAGCGGGGCTATAAGGCTTACCAGCAGGAACTCGAAGAACGGTTTAACGACGGAGAGCTTACGCAGGTGAATGCGAAAGTACGCGACAGCCTGCAGCGTGGAAATGTTTTTGTAACGGCCTCAGGAAAGAAAGTGTTCGGCGGCGGAGGCATTCAGCCGGATGTCTATGTAAGGCTCGATACCTCCGGGTATAATAAGTTTTATATGAGCCTGGTGGATAAAAATATCCTGGTCGATTTTGTGTTCCAGGTGCTGGCCGATCGTTATACACCGGACTATCTCCTGCAAAACCTGAATACGTTTAGCATTAGTGATGTCGATTTTAAAGCCCTGATCGGCTATATGCATCAGCGGCAGGTTAAAATAGACCCCCGGCAGCTGGCCGCTTCGCGGGCGCTTATCTATAATGATATGAAAGTGATGCTTTGCAAATATCATTTAGGCGATTTAGGCTATTACCGTGCCAGTAACCTGACCGACCCGGTTGTTAAGCAGGCTTTGGCCAGCCTGCAATAATCCTTTCTCTGCCATATTTTATTATAAATTTTTTCATGATTTCGTATCTTTTCGGAATAAACAATCGTTATTGTTGTATAATTTGAAATTGTATTCTTATTTTTTGTTTATAAAACATATATTATTTTGATTTTAATATCTTTGGGCAACATAAATTAAAACCAGAATCCATGTCCCAAAGAATGAAACCCGAAAGTTTAATGATGTCGTATGGTTACCGGCCGGAACTCTCTGAAGGTGCCGTCAAATGCCCGATCTTTCAAACCTCTACCTTTGTTTTTAAAAGTGCTGAAGACGGTAAAGCCTTTTTTGAAGTGGCTTACGGGCACCGCGCACAGAAAACGGATGAAGAGCCGGGCTTAATTTACAGCCGGATCAATAATCCCGACCTGGAAATTTTAGAGAACCGGCTTTGCCTTTGGGATGAGGCCGAAGATTGTGCGGTGTTTGAAAGCGGTATGGCTGCTATTTCGACGGTATTGCTGGAGTTTTTAAATCCGGGCGATGTGCTGCTCATCAGCAGTCCGTTATATGGCGGCAGCGATCATTTTATTAAAAAGATCTTAACCCGTTTTGGTATCCGTGCGCTTACGTTTAAAGTGGGGCAAACGACCGAAGAGATCATCAGCCTGGTGAACGCATCGGGCTGTGCAGCGCAGCTGGCCATGGTCTATATTGAGACGCCGGCAAATCCGACGAACGAGCTGATCGATATTGAAGGGGCAAAGGTGGTGGCCGATTATTTTTCTGCCCCCGGAAAAGAAGTTTACCTGGCGGTAGATAATACCTATATGGGGCCGGTATGGCAGCATCCGCTAAAGCATGGGGCCGACCTGGTGCTGTATTCGGCTACCAAATACATTGGCGGGCACAGTGATGTGATTGCCGGCGCCTGCCTGGGCCGTAAGGCTTTAATGGGAAGGATAAGGGCATTGCGTACGTTTTTAGGAAATATGGCCAGCCCGAATACAGGCTGGTTGTTGTTGAGAAGCCTGGAAACCCTCAAAATAAGGATGGATATGCAGGCGCAGAATGCCAATAGCGTTGCGGCATTCTTAAACGGGCATCCGATGGTCGAAAAGGTGTATTTTATCGGTAACCTCACCCCGATGGACGGGATGCAGTATGCTATTAAAGAAAAGCAATGCCTGAGCAACGGCGGCATGATCTCGTTTGATATTAAGGGTGGCGAAAAGGAAGCCTTTGCCTTTTTAAATGCGCTGAAGCTGATCAAGCTGGCCGTGAGCCTGGGCGGCACGGAGAGTCTGGCCGAGCATCCGGCCACGATGACCCATGTAGATGTCGATCCTGGTTTAAAACAGGCGCTGGGCATCACGGAGAAAATGATCCGGCTTTCTATTGGCGTAGAACATGCTGACGATCTGATCTTTGACCTTCGGCAGGCGTTAGATAAGGTGTGTTAACCGGGAGTTCTGTTTTATTTCTGGCGGAAATAGATCTGTATCGGGATACCGGAGAAATCAAAATTTTCGCGCAGCTTATTTTCCAGGAAGCGTTTGTAGGGTTCCTTAATGTATTGCGGCAGGTTGCAGAAAAAGGCAAACATAGGTGCAACTCCATTAATCTGCGTAATGTATTTGATCTTGATATACTTGCCTTTCGTGGCCGGCGGCGGATAGTTTTCAATAATAGGCAGCATCACATCGTTCAGCTTTGAGGTCGGGATCTTTTTACCCCGGTTATGGTATACCTCCAGGGCGGTTTCGACAGCCTTAAAGATCCGTTGTTTGTTCAATACCGATATAAAGATGACGGGCACATCGGTAAAGGGTTGCAACTTATGCCTGATCTGGTCTTCAAACTCCTTAGCGGTTTTATTGTTCTTTTCGATCAGGTCCCATTTATTCACCAGGATAACGATGCCTTTCTTGTTTTTCTCGGCCAGGTGGAAGATGTTAATATCCTGCGATTCGAGACCCTCCTGCGCATCGATCATGAGGATTACTACATCGGCTTCTTCGAGCGCTTTAATGGTACGCATTACCGAATAGAACTCAATGTTCTCTTTTACCTTGGTCTTTTTACGGAGCCCGGCGGTATCGATAAACATAAACTCGTGGCCGAACTGGTTATAATGGATATGGATCGAATCGCGTGTGGTGCCCGCAATCGGCGTAACAATGTTTCGCTCTTTGCCCATCAGCGCGTTAATGAGTGATGATTTACCTACGTTAGGGCGGCCCACAATGGTGATCTTGGGCAGGGTACTTTCTTCTTCCTGAACGTTTTCGAAGTGTTTTACGACTTCGTCGAGCAGCTCGCCGGTACCCGAACCGGTCATGGATGAAATGGTGTAGATCTCGCCTAAGCCAAAGCTGTAAAAAACGGATGCATCATTCTCGAGGTTGGTATTGTCTACCTTGTTCACGACAATAAACACGGGCTTATTGCTGCGACGAAGGAGTTGTGCAATGTCGTCATCAAGATCGGTAATGCCGGTGGTTACATCCACCATAAAGAGCAATACGGTTGCTTCTTCGATGGCAATGATGACCTGCTCGCGGATCGCCGCTTCGAACACATCTTCCGAATTGGCCACATAGCCGCCGGTGTCGATCACGGTAAACTCCTTGCCGGTCCACTCGGCTTTGCCGTAATGCCTGTCGCGTGTAACGCCGCTATAATCATCTACAATTGCTTTACGCGTTTCGGTTAAGCGATTAAAGAGAGTTGATTTGCCTACGTTTGGCCGGCCTACAATGGCGATGATATTGCTCATGGTGCAAAAGTACGCTTATTTTTTGATTAAGCGTAAAGAATGCCGTCCAATCGTTGGTCTCTACCTTTTGTGAAGCAGGGCTTCTTTCGCTTCCGGGCCTGCGATCAGAAAATATATATAGGTGGCAACGCTCACTAGCATTATATAAATCACGACTACTCCGATTAACACAAGAATTATCCGTAAAATAATTTGCGACAGTTTTTTGTCACGATAAAATCCGGTATAAAACCAAATAAAAACGAAAGGGATGATCAGCGTAGAGGCAAATGAGAGCGGTAAAACTACTTTAGGTTGGTGTCGCATCAAAAACATTAGCGGGTAAACGAGTAACACGTGAACCAGCGTATAAGTACACAGGCCAAAAGCGTTCATCACCACATGTTCATAATAATTTTGCCCCCATTTTCTAAAAGCGAGGAAGGTGAAAATGACAAAGAAAGGTATCAGCAGTAACATAATTAACGCTAGCGAACTGGATATGAACGAAAATACACTGTTCATGAGTTCGGGATATTTCATCTGCGCGAAAATCTGGCGCATGATGCTGTTCAGGCCAATGATCTTAAAGGTAATAAAGGCCGAAATACCGCTCAATATAAAGGCCAGCAGAATGGGTTTATAGTGGTTTATGCGGTTGCCCTCTATAAACGACCGCGCTGTTTTACCCGGATTTTTAAGGATGTGTTTGATGGAGTACAGAAATCCCTTATTGGTATGGATCAGCGAGTATTGCAGCTCATCCAGCACATACTTACGGTCAATACGTGTGTATTTCTTTTGCCCGCAGTTGCTGCAAAAGTTGCCGCTAAGGGGTTCGTTACAATTCAGACAGTTGCTTACCATGTTATAAAATTAACAATACCTGTCGGATTTTTTGTAAGAATGGCCTAACTTTCGTAACCGAAGTTCTTCAGGTAGTTCTTTTTGCTGCGCCAGTCGGGGATTACTTTAACAAAGGTTTCGAGAAAAACGTTCTCGCCGATAAATTTTTCGATGTCTTTGCGGGCTTCCATACCTACTTTTTTGAGCATGGCGCCGCCTTTGCCGATGAGGATATTTTTCTGCGATTCGCGTTCGACGATAATTTCGGCGGTAATGCGAATAAGCGGGCCATTTTTGCTTTCGGTTTCTTTGTAGGCCGTAACGATCACTTCGGTGCTGTAGGGGATCTCTTTCTGGTAATGCTGGAAGATCTTCTCGCGGATCATTTCAGACACGAAGAAACGCATGTTCCGATCAGATAGCTCCTCCTTATCGTAATAGGCCGGATGTTCAGGAATAAAAGACAGGATGGTATCGAGCAATCCGTCGAGATTATACTGGTGCAATGCCGAGATAGCAAAAATATGCTTTGGACTTAGCTTTTCCTGCCAGTAGGCGGTTTTTTCTTTTACGAGGTCCTGATTACCCGTGTCGATCTTATTGAGGAGTACGATAATGGGGATGGTGGTGTTGGCTATTTTTTCGAGCACATCACCTTCGTCGTGCTTTTCGTGAATATCGGTTACAAAGAGGATCAGGTCGGCATCAATCAGGGCGCCTTTTACGGCGGTCATCATAGCGTCCTGTAATTCGTAGCGCGGTTTAATAATACCCGGCGTATCCGAAAAAACAATCTGGTAATCATTGTTGTTTACAATGCCGAGTATACGATGGCGTGTGGTCTGGGCTTTAGGGGTAATGATCGAAAGCTTTTCGCCCACAAGGGCATTCATAAGGGTCGATTTCCCTACGTTTGGTTTTCCGATGATGCTGACGAAGCCTGCTTTATGCGACATAGAAACTTTTTTAAAATAAATTTGCACTGCAAAGAAACGAATTATATCTTTGCATTCCAATTCGGAAACAACGTTAAGGATTTAACAGAAAGCCGTTTTGTATGTAGTGCGGGGTGGAGCAGTTGGTAGCTCGTCGGGCTCATAACCCGAAGGTCGCACGTTCGAGTCGTGTCCCCGCTACCAAAGAAGTGTTAAGGCAGGCACTTTGAAATAATGGCCCGTTCGTCTAGGGGTGAGGACGCCAGATTTTCATTCTGGAAACAGGGGTTCGATTCCCCTACGGGCTACGATCCCGCTTTATGATAAGTAGAGCGGGATTTTGTTTTTAGGGGAAATTCCACTCTTCTCAAAACTACTTTAAACGTAGGTTTTGGTTCGGTTCCCTTAAGGCTACCTGCTTCTCATTTGGCAATTGGATTTAACAAATTGGCTCGATTAATGCTTAGGTTCTTTATTTAACCCATAAATCAGCATTATGAAATCTACAATTTTAATTGTTTTTTGCTTCGGAGTAACGATGCTATCTTGTAATACAGAGCCTGTAGAGAAAATAACAGGTACCTACGTACGTGAATATAGTTGGCATCCAAGAAATATAAATACTGAAAAAATTATAGGCACTGAATTTTTCAAGGATACTATATTTATTACTAAAAAGAAGGATGGCTATCAGATTGATAATGTAAAATGGAAGAAAAAGGATTATGATAATGAAGGGTGGCAAAGCCAGGGGCATGCACAAGATCGCCCTATGCCCACTTATACAGTTTCATATGATGAAACAGATAAATCTTTAAATCCTACAAATGCCTTGATGGGTAAAATTGTTTATCTTGATTTCGAAAAGAAAAGTATATCGCTCAATAAAAAAATGGAAAACGCTTGGAAAAAAGTTGAATAGAAGCACCTGGAAACATAACTTAGGGGGGCAAATAAAATAGAAACGAATTTTTGTTTCTTTTATTTAAATACGTATGTTTGAATATTAAATCACACGTGTATGATAACTAAGCTCACATTAACAATGGAAGACAGCGTAATTGATTCTGCTAAGAAATACGCAAGTCAAAAAGGAAAAAGCCTTTCAGATATAGTGGAGAATTATTTGAAGTCAATTGCTACACCTGAAAATACCACTGAAAAGTTATCTCCTAAAGTAATGAAAATGATGGGAGTAATTAAATTGCCACAGGATTATGACTATAAAAAAGAATTAGGAAGTGCTTTGGCTAAAAAATATAAATCCTAGAGATGAAACATATCTTTATGGACACTAATGTTGTCATTGATTTTTTAGCCAACAGACAACCTTTTTCTTTAGATGCAGCAAGACTTTTTAATATGTCGGTTGAAGGGAAAATTAAGATCCATATTTCGGCTGTTTCCTACAATAACATTTATTATGTTCTTCGCCAGTCGCTAACAAATATTGCCACGATAAAATTATTAGAAGAACTGGAAGATATGACAGAGATAATAGATGTAACCAGTAAAGTAATTCAGCAATCCTTAAAAACAGATTTCAAAGATTATGAAGATGCTATACAATATTATTGCGCATTGAGCATACCAAATGTTGATTTTATTGTAACTCGCAATACGAAAGACTTTAAGAAGAGTAGTTTGCCTGTTTTAACATCAGCTGAAGCAATAGTTTCACTTCATAGTGAATTATGAGTTTTTTAAGGATTAAGTGTGTATTCATCATTTCCCAGCTAACCTCTTCAAATCTTTAATAAATTGATTAGAGATGTTTCCTCTTAGGGCTACTAACGGGATTTTGTCCCAAAAATACAGAGGGTTGTTCTACAAAGAGCGGCCCTTTTTCTTTAGCTTTCAGCGAGTTAGGAGCGAATGTTTCGTCTACTTTAGTTCGATTTTTGGCGGGAAATTTTGATATTTTGAGGGGATTTGACCTGAAGATGAGTTTGGGATGGCTTTAGGAGCAGTTTTTCAATGATTCGATTTTTCCTTAGGGTTCCGACATCAGATTCCCTACGGTTTCCCTAATTTCTTGTCTTACAATGTAAGGATCTAAGATCATTTATAATATAAGGTTCAAAAGGGTCTTATTATGGCTGGTCATAAATATTTGTTATTTTACAGCTTCATTTATTATACACTACTATTTCGATGCCCCTTGACGATATAAATAAGCTAGGCTTTAAAGACATTAACGAACTATTCTATAAGAACGGTATAATAGAAAGCCAAACAATTGAAATTAAAAGGCAATTGCCTCTTGATAAAAACGGCAAACCTGAGAATAGAGAGTTTGCAAAAGATGTTACTGCAATGTGTAATGCAGATGGCGGGATCATTTTTTTTGGGATTGATGAGAAGGTTATGGAAATCTGTGGAATTGAAAGCAAACATGGAAACCAAAAAGTAGAAGATTGGATCAGTAATGTTTTGAACGACCTTGTAGATAAAACGATAAATTATCAATTGCATCTAATTCCAATAAATGAAGATGCAAACAAGGTTGTCGTTCTGATTAAGATAAATAAAGGAACTGATAAGCCTTACTATGTAGTTTTTGATAAGAAGAATTTAGTGTATATCCGAAAAGGGACTTCGGTTTTTACAGCAAAGCCCCAGGATATCGCTAATATGTATCGAGAGAATATTCAACAAGAGATACATAGTTCAACTAAAATTATTCAAGAAGCGAAAGGTAAAAGTGTTCAGCAAATTGGGCAAAATTTTGGTAAGATCTTCAATACAAAAAAAGTCCAACATGTTACTGAGGTGGTATATGACAAAGACCTCCATATTAGTGATCAACAGGCCAAACTAATCAAAGACAAAGTGGATGAAATAGTCCAAATCCATGATAGTGCTGGCAAGTTTAAGGATTCAGTGAGTAAAGGGAAGTTTTATGCAAGTACTTGGAGTGGAATAAGGAACAGGTTTGACGTTACTAAGTATACTCTATTGCCACCACACCAGTTTGACGATTGCATGCAATGGCTACAATCACAAATTGCCTCAAAACATCGGCCTATTCTACGTAAGTACAACAATCCAGTATGGAAAAAAGATATGTATTCTAGTATTTATGCGAAATCTAGAAATCTGAATATGGATAAAGCCGATTTATATGATTTTGCTTTTGACAAACTTAAACTCAAAAAACCCATTGCCTCTTTAAAAGATCTAAGTGATGTAAATCTAAAAAAACTTTATAACTTGCTTTTTTCTACATAATTAGCAGGTGTTTAAGCTGATTCGGATGTAAAAGCTATGACATTCACTGATGAAAAATGCAGAAAGTTAAATAGAAAAATTGTTAATTTCACTTTTTAATAGAACGCGTAAGTCTTTTTGTTTTTATCCCAGCTTTATTATCACATGGCAAGACTTCAACCAACTCCATCAGTAGTTAAAAGACTATTTGCATTATCAGGTAATCAATGTGCTTACCCTGGGTGTAATGAAAAACTGATTGATAATCATGGCACTGTTATAGGAGAAATCTGCCATATTGAAGCAGCTGAAATAGGTGGAGAAAGATATAACGCCTCTTCAAATGATGAGTTTAGAAGGAGTTTTGAAAATTTAATATTACTGTGCAGTAATCATCACAAAAAGACTGATAATGTGAAGATTTATACATCAGAGAAACTCGCCCTTTTCAAGTCGCAACATGAAAAATCGAATATTAACAGGAACTATTATATAAAAGATGGCATCATTAATCAAGTTATAAACAACTTTATGGAGCAAAAAAATGAAAATTCAAGCTCTGGTACTCAATTTAACAATCAGGCTACCATTCAGAAAATAGATTCTCAAATTGGCACTCAGAATAACTATTATAATTCAGGCAAAGGAAATGATCTTAAGATTGATGGCGCCAGAAAAGTAAATCAAGAGTATAAAAAAATTATAGATCAGTTTAAGAAAAAAGCCAGCCCTCCGTCTACTGAAGTTATAGATTTTCAAAATGAACTTAAAGATCGTGTAGAAAGACCTGTTGAATTAATCCCCACGATACATCTTCGTTTCAGAAAAAATAATGGACGGATTATAGCGGAGGTTGAGAGCCATGAAAGAGAACATGGTTTAAAGCTGAATGAAGAAGAAGATACTACACAGAACATACTAAGGGAGTTCCTCTTAAATAATGACAAGGAGAAAAATGAAGAGTTAAAGCGGTTGCTGTCTCAAAAAGGTCAACAAAAGCCTGCGATTGTAACATGTGATGGTTTTCTTATCAATGGCAATAGGCGTAAGATGGCGCTAGAGGAACTTTATAGATTAAAGAACCAGGACTCTCAATTTGAGATGATGCGTGTTGTCGTTCTGCCCGAAGGCGTAACAGAGTTAGATATACAGAAAATTGAAAATAGGTACCAGTTACAAAGTGAAGGAAAATCTGAATACCAAGGTCTGAACCGCGCTATAAAAATTAAACGAAATATAGAAAATGGGTTCTCTTTAGAAGCACAGTTAATGGACGATCCTAATTATTATGATCTACCCAAAAAAGATTTTGAAAAGAAGGTACAGGAATTTAAAAAGAACTTTTTAAATCCTTTGGAGTGTGTAGATAAATACTTAGATACATTTAACCGCAAAGGTATGTATAACACCATTTCAGAAAGTGCTAATGATAAAGAAGGGCGATGGCAGGCGTTTATTGATTACAGTAACTTCAAATCGGGTACGCTTGAAAATAGCAGTAAACTGAGTCAGCTGAGGATCAAAGAAAATGAAATAGGAAAAATTGAAAATGCCGTTTTCAAAATAATTAGAAAGCGAAGCCTTAATGTTCAGGGAACAGATATTGGTAAAGTACATGATTTTGTAAGAAAACTGCCGAAATACCTTTCAAATAATGATGCCAAGAAACTTATCTTAGAAATAACAAATACACCTGAAGATATTCCGGAAGATCAGAAATATGATAAAGACGGAAATAGATTGTCAGAGCGAGAGATAGATGATAAATGGGGAGCAAATAATAGAGAAAAGATATTAGGTAATCTGATCCAGGCCTATCGCCATGTTAATCATCAACAAGAAAGGGACAAGCCTCTTGAGCTTTTAGAAGATGCCTTTAAAAAGTTGCAGCACGATAATTTGAAAATAGAAAACCTGGGGACAGAGTATTATGAAAAAGCTTTAGAGCTCACAACTAATATCATTGAAAAGGCTGGAGTAATACATAAGGCAGTTGATGACGCCAGGTACCAATTTAAAAAACTGGGTAAAAAGAAATAATTGAAAGTAGATATTGAACATAGCACTATATTGGTGTCAGGTATTGAAGATTTGCGAAGATATCAGATCTCACAGATCGAATACTATGGTTTTGTTAAGGAAGATAATAATTTAAGGAAGCAGTCGGAAAATACTAAAGCCGATCTGATTAAAGTTACTTCTTACCTTTCTGAGGAGGGAATTACTTATGAGTTGTCGGAAAATGTATCGGCTATAATTACGGATGCTATTCAGAAGAAGGAAGAGCTACAGGATGTTTTTATCACAGCAAAACAAATCAAGGAGGAGGCAGTGTTAGGAGAGGGCTTTTATGCATTTAAAAAGTTCGTAGAAACATTACCAAGAAAGCTAAAATCACATCAATTAAAAGCAGCATTCCATTTTTATATATTAAGGAATGGAGCCAATTTTTCTGTTCCAGGAAGTGGTAAAACCACAACTATATTATCTGTATATGAAAAACTACGTACAGAAGGAAAATGTAATGTATTGTTTATTGTCGGCCCCCCGTCCTGTTTTCAACCTTGGCAAAATGAGTTTATCGAAACGCTTGGAAGAAAACCGGATTCCCTTATTTTATCGGGAGGAAATAAATCTTTTAGAAAAAGTGAATATTATAGATCGTCTGAAAATACCTATGAATTATACTTATCTACCTTTCACACTGCTTTAAATGATTATAAAGATATAGTGAGATTTTTCTCCCAGGTAAATATAAATGTATTCTTAATAATTGATGAAGCACATTATATCAAGCAACTTGGTGGTTCGTGGGCTAACTCACTACTTGAAATTGGGAAAAAAGCTACTTTTAAAGGAGTTTTGACAGGAACTCCAATTCCAAAAAGCTATAAAGATGTTTTCAATTTGTTTGACTTTTTATGGGAAGAAAACTCACCGCTTTCACATGATGATAAAATACAAATAAATATTTGGGAAAAAGGTAAAAAGAATGAAGAAATAAAGGCACTTTTACACGCTCATATAGGGCCATTGTTTTATAGGGTAAGAAAAAAGGACCTTGGATTGATCCCGGCCATATTTCATCCTCCTATAGTAGTAAAAATGAAGGAGGTAGAAAAATCCATATATGATCTGGTAAAATCAAAAATCATAGAACTAAACCAGTCGGATTATTTTAAAAATGAAGACGTACTCATTAAATTATGGAAAGGCCGCATGATAAGATTACGGCAATCTGCGTCTTATCCCAAGCTCTTGCTGTCTGCCATAGAGGGCTATAATGAAAAATTAATTGACGATTCAGACCTAAGATCAAAAATTAAAAATTATGATAAAATAGAGGTCTGTGGCAAATTGGAAGCTTTACATGATTTGGTTCTCAGTTTACGGAAAGAAGGAAAAAAAATCCTGATATGGTCCAATTTTATAAAGACCTTACAACTTATAAAAGTCCATTTTAATTCATTGGGAGAAAGAGCTGAGCTTATTTATGGGAAAACACCGGTTCGTAAAGATGATTCTACATTAATTTGTGAAGAAAAGACCAGGGAGGATATAAGAGATGAGTTTTTAGATATGAATAGTGGATTAGATATTTTGATTGCTAATCCAGCAGCATGTGCTGAATCAATCTCATTACATAAATCTTGTTTTCATGCTATTTATTACGACCTATCTTATAATTCAGCACAATATCTCCAATCTCTAGATCGGATCCATCGTGTTGGTGGTTCTGAATTGAATGTAGCTAATTATTATTTTTTACAGTATGAAGATTCGGTGGATCAAGATATCAAAAAGAATCTGGAAGCAAAAGCTCAAAAAATGTATGATATAATTGATGAAGATTATAATATCTATGATCTAGATATTTATGAGGAAAATGAGGAAAATGAAATAGAAGCGTACAGACGCATTTTTTTATAGATCAATGGAAGAAACGATTGCAATGAAACCAAAGAAAATAAATGCTCCCTTTGGGTATTTTGGTTCGAAGAATAAGATAGCGCTTCAGTTGTGTAGCGAACTCCCTCCACATAATTGTTGGGTGGAGGCTTTTTGTGGCTCTGCTGCTTTAACATTAAGAAAAAATCCCGCTCCTATCGAAGTTCTAAATGATATAGATAATGAAATAGTTAATTTCTTTAATCAATTGCGAAATAATCACTGGGCACTTTGCGAAGCAATAGAATTAACTCCGTACGCAGAGGAGGAGCTAAATATGGCTAGGATTCATATTGAAGGACTATCCGATCTTGAACGGGCAAGAAGATTCCTAGTTCAATCAATGATGGCAATTAATGGACTTTTCGGAGAAGCCAAAGGCGGTTTCTCTTATTCCGATTCGTATTCCAGGAATGGACATGATGCGAGGGTTAATAGATGGAATAATTTACCAGAAAGATTAAAGCTAGTGGTTTCCAGATTAAAGAATGTTCGTATAGAGAATAAAGATGCTCTGAAGCTTTTACAAAAGTATAAAAATCGACCTGCAACACTTGTATATTTGGACCCTCCATACCTTGGGGATAGAACAAATGGTTATAATAAGGATGCAAATGATGAGAGCTTTCATAAAAAACTATTAGAGTTCTCTAATGACGCTAAATGTATGATTTTTATCAGTGGGTATGAGAATGAACTTTATGATAGTATATTAACCGAAGAAATTGGTTGGGAGAAAAGAACGATTGAAACATCGACAAAAGACTCAAAAGGAAACTCTCATCACAGGACAGAGGTCGTTTGGATGAATAATTTTTATGTTAAAGCACTCAAAGAAAAAAAGGTGCCCATAGAGCTTACTGAAAAAGAAAGTAAACAAGGAAAAGTTAACCCCATACGATAATTCTAAAAGATCCAAGGTCAAATATTAAACCCCATAAACCTACGCGTAAAGTTGATTCTACTTTACACGTATCTGGTTTAAACCGTATCAGGCATTCCTTGATGTCTTCTGATGTTCTGAAAGGATTGCCCCATCCATCTCAATTTTGTAGAAGCGTATAAAATTTGTTTCATCTAACCTGTTGTTGGAGTTTTAACTTTTATTTTGTATAAATTCTACCAAATATTCCTGTAATTGTTGGTGAAGATCACCGCTTACATTTTTTACTTTGTTTTTGAGGAAACTTTCATTCAGTTTATAAAGATCCTGAAGATCCTGTTTTTCGCTGTCTTTCTATTCTTGTAGCGGAAGGAAATGTGTCTAAAATTCTCTGGCCTAATAAGAAGTATTTCCATAAACAGATTATCAAATCGATATGAGCAGCTCTTAGCAGAATATGATTCCTTAATTATAGACGAAAACGACGCTGAATATCAAAAAAAAGTATAGACAATGTATTTTTCCGGATCTCAGAGTTTACGAACTAAGTCGGGACGACCAGGGTTAACTCTATCTATGACATTCTCAAAAACCTTATTGGCTATTTTAATAAATTCAATAATTCTTAAAAAAGGTAGCTGTCTTTTAATGTCAGCATTAAATACAATGACGATTAGAGTTGAATAGTACTTGTAATATTAAATGATGATGTTACTTATAGTCTTTGGCGTATAGTCTACATTTTTTCATCTTTACAAAATGGAAATTAAATCCAAAGTAGGTAGTCGTATAAAAGATATCCGTGAAAAAAGTGGCATTTCACAAAAGGACTTATCCTATAGTGCTGATTTAGACAGAAGTTATATTGCGAGTGTAGAGAATGGTCAAAGAAATATCTCAATTGTCAATTTAGAAAAAATTGCCAAAGCATTGAAGATCACCCTAAGCGAATTATTTCAAGGAATATAATGAAAATTAAAATACCGAATGCCCAAGTACAGGAATTACTTTCGGGGAAAAAATACAGTTATTTAAAATATGCTACGCAAATTATGAATTTGGCAAATCAAAATGCGCAAGGCACAAGAGCTAAAGTTGTAGGTCAAATGAGTGACCTTATTCAACAATTTGAAGGCACAACTCTTGCCGATTGGGAGAAGTGGTATCTCGAGAGTTACCCTACAGCTATTGATGATGCTTCAGATAAGGTATGGGAAATGGTGAAAGCGTTTCAAGAGGGGATTCAGAAAATTGATAGAGATACAGTAAAGCAATGGATTGAGGAGCTTGTAATTGTAAAAACATTTGCTGGCTTGAAATTTCAACAGGCAATTTTAAAAATCGTAGCTATTAAATACAACAAAGAATTTAGATTAGCCACTCCTAATGAAGAAAGCAAAGGAATCGATGGCGTGATTGGAGATGTGTGTGTAAGCATTAAACCCGTTACTTACAAAACCAAACTTGGATTAAACGAAGTAATTGATGTCCCGATCATTTTTTATGATAAGAAAAAGAGCGAAATTGTTATTGAATTTGATTTGCCTGGATTAGAAACTTAGATTAACTATTTGTATATGCCTATTACCTTCACAGCACAGCAACGACAAGACTTACTTAATGCATTAGTTCCAGGAAGGGCTAATGCATTAAGCGCACCCGTTTTGGAACAGATATTGGGCTATCCACCTACTAGAAATCAAACAAAACTCAGAAAGCTAATCAAAGAATGCATTGAACATGACAATGACTTAATTGGATCTATCACGGGATCGCCCGCCGGCTATTTTATGATAAGTAGTATAGCTGAATTAGATAATTATCTTGATAGTCTCGAAGGTAGAATAAGAAGTGATAATACAAGAAGGGATGCTTTAATTTTACAATGGAATGGTGCTAATCCAGCAGTAACGACAACTCGATTGCCATTAATAATCACTTAGCTACCTATATATCAATTTTATAATATAGACATGCTTAATAATGGATGAATTTTCATTGCCAATAGACGCAAATAAGTTTAGATCAACTAATGAATCCTGGAACAATTTAATGTTAAATGATCCTTGGTCAGTTGGCTATGTAACAAGTTTAATTGTCATTGCTGAATTTACTAAAAAAGAGGATTGGGAAGCATTTTATTATAAGAGCGGCGAGGAAAGAAACCAGCAAATTAAATTTCTAAATGATGAGCAGCGAACATTGGTCAACGATGAGCAATTGGTTTCAAAAAACAGTTCAAAAATTCGGCAATTGTCTTGGAATTTGAAAAACCTAAATTTCCAGTTTGGAAGGACGGAAGAACAATTAAAGAAAAAAGGGTTAATATTGTATAACGCTGTAAAAAATAATGGCTTTAATCTAAACCCTGAAGAATGTTTTCATTGTGTTCATTTCCGTGTGATCTGCGAAACTTGGAATGGTGTTATTATTCGCGAGGCAAATACCATTGCAACCTTAAAACGCTTATTTCCGCATGCGGATTTTAGAAAAGTGGATGGTAAATTTGATCATAAATATGCCGTGGATTATGAAGTATTTAAAGATGGTAAATTAGTTTATGGCCTTCAAATAAAGCCGGAATCATATACCCGAAATGCTCCCTACATTAACGAGGCGAGGTTTGCAAATCAGCAGAAAAATCAGGCATATCAGTCGAAATTTAGCGTGCCTGTTTATGATATAATTGCAGGTAGTGGCGGAAATGTTATAAATCAGGAAATAATTAAAAGTTTATAAGTTCCTGTTTAAATGTTTTATGTTTTTTAAATGTAAAATGTTCGCTTTTAGCTATTTCAGTATAAGTAGCCTCGAAGCCATTTTCAATTTTATTAACTTGATTAAGAAAAGATAATTTTAATCCTGTCTCCTGTAATGTCATGACAGGCAGGTTTAGGTGTGGATTAAAATGCTTGACCTCATTTTTATTTTCGTCACTACTACGGTTATGCAAGAAAAGTTTGTGTTGTTCAATACGATTTTGTATATATCTATTTAATTGCACAGGTGCGGCGTTATTAATATTTTCATCAACGATTGGTATAAAAGATGGATCTATTTCTATTCCTATGCTATTTCTTTCCGAGGCCATAGCCGCCAATGTAGTTGTTCCTGTTCCCAAAAATGGGTCTAATATAACATCTCCTTTAACGGAATACATATTAATTAGTCTATATGGTAATTCAAAAGGATAAGCAGCACTACGGTTCCTTGACTCCGGACTTTCAATTTTTTGTTTGGTTCCCTTTAAATCCCATAAATCAGAAAACCATACATTTCTTTCTTCCCAAAAAAATGCGCTTGCTCTTCTTAGTTCTTTCTGCGTATCTGTTTTAAAATTTCTTTTACCACCCTTTCGAAAAATCAATATCCATTCGTGTTCGAGTGTCACATAGGCGCCAGCGGGAAGCATTCCAGATCCCATAAACTTGTTTGGGGCATTAGTTTGTTTTCGCCAAATAATATTTGGTATATTATTAAAACCGAGCTTAATGAAAGCAGATACTATTCGTGAATGATTATTATACAATGAAAAATGCTCATTTATCGTTCGTGTTGCATCTCCAATATTAACACATGCAAATCCCCCCGGGGATAATACTCTTTCAACTTGTAGCCAAATTTTATCCAATTCTTGATGCATTAACTCAAACATCGCATTTCCATTTCCTTTTATTTGCTCTTTGACAATAGACTGATTTTGATTAGCCATAATGTCATCCCACATTTCAATCATGGGATATGGCGGGGATGTAACAACCAAATTGACTGAATGATCATTCAATTTTTCAATTGCTTTATCTGCAGCACTTGTCAAAACATGATGTTTAGTAGTAGAGGGTAACATTTTGTAAAAATAATAAAAGTTACTTAAAGTCAACATTAAGTTTAATAATAATTTATTATTGATCCCGCCTGCTAAAAACGGCATGCTTCTTATAGTCTTTCATATCCATATACAATGTCTGGTTCTGTGTGTTGGAGGCTGTTATTGGCTTTTGCGAAGCAAATGGGGACTTTGAGGAAACTGTCGGTAGGGCCTTGTATCCATACCAACAACTGATGGGAAAGGTGCTAAAGAGAAAAAGCTATAGTTGGGCTGGATAATTTAGAAAGAAACGGAGTGGATACTTTTACTGAAATACACACGCTGGTTTTATTTTGTCTGATTTTTCTTCCAATACATGTGATCTTTCTGATTTTCAATATGGATAATTTCCTGTTTTGTTAGATTGTAAAATTTAGACCACTTATCCAAAATCGGCATCAATTTGTTTGATCAACCGTTGCAATAACCTTTTCATTTGCATGGCCGTATGCTGATTAATACTCTTGTATTTAATGTACGGTCTATCGGCCGATAAAAGCGTGTGCCGTGTTTTGGGTGTTTCGAAATGGCAGGAAATAAACTCCATTAGTTGTTTTCGGTTTGATACCATGGCGATTTCGGTTTCAATAAGCAGGCGGAACAGGTACACCAACAGTTCAGAAGAAATACTCAGCTTAAAGCGATAATCCTCTCTGCTAATCCTCTTTGGTATCTTTTTTGTTTTTGCAATAGCAAGAATCCTGATCTCTGCACATAGGTAACTCAACAATTGATCCTTAAGGCTGGGTTTATCTTTTCTATACCTAAAATCTGGTTGCTCGATAACCTGCAATAACCTTTTCTTGTGGGCAACAAGCAGGTTGAATTGTGTCTGCGTCTCATAATGTATCGATACCACCATCAACTGCATACGTAATTGCCGGCATGGCTATATCCTGTAAGACTGCGTATATAGCCATTAACCATTATCGTTTCAAAAATCCACAACCTATGGCTGCCGACTACATTTTCTCTGTTTTGCTTTTTGAACATTGCGAAAGAAACGCGGTAGAAATTTTGGAGTATTTTATTGCAACTCCCAAATCGTTCAAAAGCCTTAAAGAAAATCTTTTAGCGAATTAAAAAAGACCTTCTTTAAACTAACGTAATTATACTACTCAATTTGATAAAATGTTAGAAAATAGCCGGGTGTTAACAGAAACCATGAAGTGGTTCCATTGGTTTTTTAGCCGGCATTTCGCCACCTGGGTTTTGCACACTTTTGACCTGCCTTGGTAGAGGAGATGTTTTTGAAAATAATTCAAAATTAACCATGAAAATATCAAAGTAAACCTTATTTTTGCAACCATCATCAACGCCCGGGTGGTGAAATTGGTAGACACGCTGTCTTCAGGTGGCAGTGCCTCACGGTGTGCTGGTTCGAGTCCAGTCCCGGGTACAAAGCTCTTTCGGAATTTCCGGAAGAGCTTTTTTTATCCCGAATACCTTGTTCGGCAAAGTAAATGCCTGTGTCCGGCATTAAACCGGGACTGACGGCCTCTTTCTATACCCAAACGATACCCATATTATACCTTTTTTATACCCCCAGGGTATAGAAAAGGTCTGGAATACGTATAGAAAAAGTATAGAATAGGTACAGGAAACCCGAATTAAACCAAAAGCGACACTATAGAAACCCAGGAAAACCACTATAAGAACCGTGGACCTGACGTGGACTTACCGTGGACTTGTGGTGGACTTGCCGTGGACTCGAGAATAAAATCAATGGGGAAAGATCTTCCGGTTTACCGGGGTTTTGAGGCAAATGCATAATAGCCTTTCACCGCGGGCGCGACGTAATCAAATGTACAAAAATGTAAGGATAAACAAAATTATTAGCCCCTATAAAATGAGCTTACACGCAATGCACACGGAACTTAATGTAACCGCACTTTTAAGGTGTGTATCCCGGCACCGAGTGCAACGGGTGTTTGATCGGCAGCATTTGTCGGCGGATAAAAGGTAGCGCTGGAATTAGCAGGTACCGCCAGGTTTAAAAACACCGTTTTACCCCGTTTCTTCCATTGCACCCTGATATCGCCATAAGGCGAACGATGCATTACAGATGATTCCTGTAAGGCTTCAGGAAACAGGGGTTTCAGCAAAATATGCTTAAAGCCCGGAAAAGCCGGGTCGGGCAGAATACCGCCGATCGACTTAAAGAACCATCCGCCGATTTCGCCAAACATCATGTGGTTATCCGAAATATCGCGTTTGGCCTGCAGATCCCAGTTTTCGGGCAGGGTAGTGGCACCATTTACCACCCACCACCCCCACGAAGGGTAGCTGTCCTGTACAGCCACTTTATAAGCGCTTTCGCCATAACCGTTTTCAGCCAATGCATTTAATAGCGCCTTGGCCCCTAATACACCCACATCTAAATGAAAATTGCTGGCCAAAACCTTCTTATTCAGGTTGGCTGCTACAAGTGCTTTCAGTGCTTCGGGAACAATACCCCAATATAACGGAACGCTTAATTCGGTCTGTGATCCGTCGGCATAGATGCCACTGTCGGCATGCAGGAATTTGCGGTTAATGGCCGCCTTAATTTTCTGGCTTAAGGCCTCATATTTGTGGAAGTCGGCTTCCCTGCCGAACAGTTTGGCTGCCGAAGCCAGGATGTGTGCATCCACATAAAAATAAACCGACGAGGTAAGCTCCAGGCTGGATGTTGATTTTACCGGCACCCAGTCGCCCCGGCCAAAAGTTGTAAGCCCCTCCGGACTGATCCGGTCTACATAATCCACATAGCGTTTAATATTTTCATAACGATCGGCTAAAAGCCGGCTGTCACCGTAAAACAGGTACACCTGCCAGGGAATAATGGCAATGGTGCTTGTCCAGTCGAGGCCATTGGCCGTGCCATAGCCCCAGCCTCCCGTAGGAATAATATCAGGCAGCACGCCGTTGGGCTGTTGCTCATCGGCATGATCGGCCAGCCATTTTTCATATACCGTGATCCCGTCAAAATTATATAAAGCCGTTTCGATGGCCAGGTGGGCATCGCCGGTCCAGCCGTTCTTTTCCCGTTGCGGGCAATCGGTAGGATAGCCCATCAGGTTAGAGAGATAGGCATTATTGGTCACCTCCCACAGGCGGTTAACCAAAGTTGAAGAGGTTTTAACCGCACCTACAGCATCCACATCGCTGTGCATAAAATAAGCCGTAACAGATGTTTCGTCGAGTGCGACCGGCTCGCTGCTGCTAATCTCTACATAGCGAAACCCCTTATAATTGAAACGGGCCATAAATTCGTCTTCCTTTTTTCCACTCAGGATCAGGATATCGGTTTGAAAAGGCTCCGTTTCCTTATCTCCACGGTAATACACATCAATATTTGAGAGGTCTAAGCGGCCGTTTGGCAGCAGGCGCTCGCCATGCTTAATATGAAGTGTGGTGCCTTCTTTTCCCGTGATGCGGATACGGGTAACACCAGCCATGTTTTGCCCGAAGTCGAACAGGTAAGTCTTTTCGCCTGTTTTTTTAACGGATTGCGGGCGGTACGAACGCACCAGGCGTACAGGCACCAGCTGCTGTGCCACGATTTGGGGCGAAGGCGCACTGCGCAGCCGGATAGGGCGCCATTTCGAATCATCAAAGCCGGCTTTATCCCAGCCGGGCTGCTCAAGGCGGGCATCATAATGCTCACCGGTATAGATGTTATTATAGAGAAGCGGCCCTGATGAAGTCTTCCAGCCCGGTCCGGAAGTCCATGTTTCTTCCGTGCCGTCTTCATACACGATGCGAACATCTAAGCAAAATGCGGGACGTGCGCGCCAGGGTGCCTGGTGAAAATTCCATACGGCTAATGCCTGGTGATTATACCAGCCATTACCCAGGAGCACTCCAATGGCATTCACGCCCTGTTGAAGCGGTGCCGTAACATCGTACGTGACATACAGGGTGCGGCGGTCAAAACGGGTATACATCGGGTCGAGGCGATGATCACCAATGCGTTTCCCGTTGATAGAAAGTTCATATAAGCCGGCTGCGGCCATATATGCCCGGGCATATTTCACTTTTTTGCCCAGAACGAACTCTTTTCTGAAATAAGGCGCTTTCCGCTCATGCATATCCTGGGCATCGCTAATCCAGGTTCCCTGCCAGTGCCGGCCCATCATGCCGGTTTCAAAAGTGGCTACGGCCGAAGAAACCGCCTGCCCGTCTTTGCCCCATAGCATCACCTTCCAGAAGTAACGGGTTAAGGCCTTTAGCGGCTGCCCGGCATAGTCCACGAGCATATCCTCCTGGTCCTGTTTGCCGGTATCCCAGATATTTCCATTGTTGTTCATCACCGCAACCGAATCGGTGCCTACCCATATCCGGTAAGCCTGTTGTACAGCGCCCGGCCGCCCATCATGCAGCCGCCAGCTGAAGCGTGGCCGGGCAGCATCTATGCCTAAGGGATCACTTAAATGCGCACATTTCAGGTTTACGGGCATGCCGTTTTGCGGAGCCGCCGGTTGTGCCTTAACAAGGCCTGCCAGGCTCGTAAATAAAAGCAGGAAAGCAATTTTAATGTTCATCAGCAAACGAATATCGGATAATTCTTTCGATTTCGCTTCCGCCTGTCGGGCAAATTATTTTCAAAAAAAATTGTGTAGTTAAATAACGACATATATATTTGTAGTCAAATAACTTCATAAGAGATCAGGTGAAATGAATTTACGACGCGACGTTTTCCAGGCCATTGCCGATCCTACACGCAGAACGATACTCCTGCTGGTGGCCACGCAGGCGATGACAGCCGGTGCCATTGCCGCCAGGTTTGATACCGCAAGACCTACGGTGTCGAAGCATCTGCAGATCCTTACCGAATGTGAATTGCTGAGGCCGGTACAAAATGGCCGGGAGATCAGCTATCATCTGAATGCCGGTAAAATGAAAGAAATTGCCAGCTTTCTTGAACCATTCCGCCAATGGTGGGATGAGCGTTTCAATACGCTGGAACAATTGATGAAAACCTATACCCCTAAAATAGAACAGGATGGAACAGAAAACGAACATCACCGCCGGTGAAGGCAGACAGGACCTGGTGATCACCCGGGTGTTTGATTTACCTCTGCCGCTGCTTTTTACGGCCTACACGCAGCCGGAGCTGGTTGAGCAATGGATGGGCACCAAAGTGCTGAAGCTGGAATCAAAGCGCCATGGCAGCTACCAGTTTGAAACCACCGATCCCAAAGGTAATACGCATCGTTTTAACGGCACTATTCATGAATTTGAGCCTGAACAGAAGATCACCAGAACGTTTGAAATGGAAAATACATCGTTCCCGGTGCAGCTCGAGTATCTGACCTTCGAGCCATTGGATGAGCATACCAGTAAACTGACCATGCATATCGTATATAAGTCGGTAACCGATCGCGACAATATGCTTAAGCTGCCCTTTGCACAGGGCATAAATGGGGCGCATAACCGCATACAGGAAATTTTACATCAAAAAATAAATGCAATATGACAAACAAAAGCGGACTTGCAGGCTCCACGAAGCCGGGCAGGATCATGTATTGGATAGCCACCGTCTGGCTGGCGTTGGGGATGACCTCCACCGGCGTGGTGCAAATTATCCATTTAGAAGAAGAAGCGCAGAAAATGAAAGCGCTGGGTTATCCCCTTTATTTCCTGACCATCATCGGGATATGGAAACTGTTGGGTACCATCGCCATTCTGGTACCCCGATATCCTTTGGTTAAAGAATGGGCGTATGCAGGCTTCTTTTTCGTGAGCAGCGGTGCTATTTTTACCCATCTGGCCGTGGGCGACAAAGCAACCGAATATTTTGGCCCGGCATTGCTGCTCGTACTCACCGTCGTATCATGGTATTTCAGGCCTGCCGGACGGAAATGAATAGTAGTGTAAAACGCGTAGCGCCGGCACTTTTAAGACCGGATGAGCCGCGCCTCTAAGGTGATATCGAAGCTAAAGGCCACGCTTACCGGGCAGGTTTCTTTTGCTTTTTGAGCGATCTGCTGAAACTGTTCCTCTTCAATATCGGGCACATGAGCCGATAAGCGGAGCTCGGAACGGGCCACCTTACCATCTTCGAAGGTAATGACCGATTGCGTTTCGAGTGTTTGGGGTGGGAAGCCGGCTTCCGTAAGATCATTACTCATTTTCATGGTGAAACAACCGGCATGTGCGGCGGCGAGCAGCTCTTCCGGATTGGTACCGGTGCCTTCCGCAAAGCGGCTGTTGAACGAATAGGGGGTCTGGTTTAAAACCGTACTCTGGGTGCTGAGATGACCGCTTCCTTCTTTAAGTGTGCCGTTCCAGACGGCAGTGGCATGACGTTTCATATTGTAGATATTATTGTTTTTTAAACAGAGCGCCTGTATAGCTAAAAACAAAAAATACAGCCAACGGTTTTAAAAACCCGGTATTTAACGATCGAGGGCGGCGATCTGTTCTTTATAGGCTGCAGGAAGCAATGCGGCTTTGATATAAGGTTTAAGGCCGGTATATGCGCTAAGCTTATAGAGCCCGATAAGCGGACGTGCGAAGGGCTTTGGTCCGAAATGTAATAATTTCTTCACTTCGTCCGGTACCAGTAGCTGCTGTACCTGTTTTAACAAGGCATATCGCAGGCCGCCGAGATGTTTACGGTATTGTTGGTAAAGATCGTCTGTGAAGCGGCTTTTGAGCAGGTTTTCCCGGAGAGCATCGCTGCGCATTTTTTCCCAGTCACGATAATTGGCAGGCAGGCCGGGTAGCTCCATGCGTTTTCCCATCCGGTAAAAAACATCGAACACGTCGTCTTTTTCTTCCCCGCTGAGCGGCCTTTCCAGGAGTGCGTATGCCCGTATCGAATAATCAATAAGCATGTAAAGCACATCGCGATAAGCCCGGTCGGGAATAACGCTCCCCCGCTGGTGCTCTACGGCTTTGTGGATCGCAGTAATGCTGTCGATCGCCTTAAAAGCATCATCATGCGCTGCAAATACAATACGATGGGCGTAAGAAACGGTCGAAAATAAACGCTGCAACGGATCGGAGGGAAGCTTTCCGGTAAAATACAGCCAGTCTACCGCCTTGTTTAAGGCAAATTCGGCTGCGGCACCCGCAAAAATGAATAAAATAACGTCGCTGTTTCCCCATATTTTGCGGACTACCGAGTGGGGCTCTACAAAATAGCCTGTTGTTTTTTTCGCTGCCGGTTCACTGTTCATGCCCATCGTCCTGAATTTTTTAAGAAATGTGTTGCAAATTTAAAATTTCTCTTTTAACTTTGAAAAAAAAAGTACTTTTCATTATGCTGTAAAAAGCGAAGAATTAAACGGTAAACCATATGAAAACAGAGATGGACTATAGGAGTGATATTGCAGCCATACGCCACATGATGGAGCGGAGCTCCAAATTCCTGTCGCTCTCGGGCTGGGCGGGCGTAATGGCCGGGCTATATGCCCTGGGTGGCGCCTGGTTAGCCTATGATCAGTTTAATTTCAACCCCGCAGAGCCGGTATACCCGGCCACGCTGATGCCCATGCAGCTGATCGTATTAGCCGTGGCGATATTGATCCTGGCGCTTGGCACTGCGGTAGTGCTTTCTCACCGTAAAGCCGTGAAAAGAAACGAGCGGATATGGAATACGGCATCCAGGCGGATGCTACTGCAAATGGCCTTTCCGCTGGTGGCCGGCGGCCTGTTTGCCCTGATCCTCATCAGTAAAGACCTGGTGGGACTGCTTACCCCGGTTACGCTTTTGTTTTACGGGCTTTCGCTGGTCTGCGCTGGTAGTTTTACCTATAAGGAAATACGTTTTCTGGGGATCATGGAAATCCTGCTGGGACTGGCAGGCGCCTGTTATACGGCTTATGGCTTACTTTTCTGGGCGATAGGTTTTGGCCTGTTGCATATTCTTACCGGTATTTATCTTCATTACAAATACGAACAGTGAAACTAACCATAAACGGATTTCATAAAGCTTTCGAGAGCAGGATACGGTTGGGTATAATGTCGGCCCTGGCGGTAAATGAAACCGTCAGCTTCAATGAGCTGAAAGAATATCTTGACCTGACCGACGGGAACCTCGCCAGTCACCTGAAGGCGCTGGAGAAAGAGGAATTTATTGCCGTGACCAAAACCTTTGTAGGGCGTAAACCCCTCACCAGCTACTATGCCACCAAGGCTGGTACCGAAGCTTTTGATACCCATCTTAAAGCCTTAGAGCACCTGATAAAAGCACAGAAATAATGAAGCAGCTATTTTTTTATCTATATACTTTGAAAAACAAAGTTCTTTTATTAAGTTTATTTAATTAAAACCTATATGACACAAAATCAAAACTTATCAGCAGGGCCGGTACAGCCGGTTCAATTAGGAAAAAGAATGTTCTGGGGCGTTATTCCTGCATTTTTAATCGTGATGGCTTTTTTATGGAGCGTTTCCGGAAAAGACGATCCGGCCTGGGGCAATTACTGGATGATCCGGCCCATCGTGATCATGTGTTTTGCCGGTGCCGTTGGCGGAGCCGTATATGCTTTTCTCGACGGTTTACGGATGCAGCTTCACTGGAACCGCACACTCATCATTATACTGTGCTTCATCATTTACCTTTTTGGCTTATGGATGGGCATGGTATTAGGCTTTAACGGTACCTATTGGCATTAATAAAAAACGATATCATCAACATGAAAGCACTTATTCGCACACACCTTGATCAGCCGGCACAGTTGGAGCAACTGTACCGTAACGATAAAAATGGATTTAAACAGGCCTTTAATTCCCTTTATCCCGACATTCGTGAACATATCATTGCCCAATACTGGCATGAACGCCTAAACTTTACCGGAACGGCTTCTGCATGGGGTACACGCCAGGATCTGGTATTTGTGCTTATTGCCGCAGCAATTGCCGGCTGTATTACAAAATTCCCGGCTATTTTTGGGTTCAATGAGGAATTCTTTTATAGCCGCAATATCGGCTTTATTATTTTCCCTCCGCTCACGGCCTATTTCGCCTGGAAGAATAATCTGTCGCCGGCAAAGATAGCCGGTATGTTCACGCTGATGCTGGCCGGACTGGTCTTTATTAACCTCCTGCCTGATGATCAGAAAAGCAATACACTTATCCTGTCGTGCATGCACCTGATGCTGGTATTATGGGCGGTGCTGGCCTTTTCATTTACGGGTAAAAGTGACCACCCGGCAACGCAGCGCCTGGGCTTCCTGAAATATAATGGCGATGTGGTGGTGATGGGTGCCTTGATCCTCATTGCCGGCGGATTAATGAGTGCCGTCACCGTAGGGCTGTTTGGGGTGATTGGCTTTAAAATAGAAGAATTTTATTTCCGGAATATTGTCCCGGTAGGCCTGGCGGCTGTGCCGATCGTAGCCACCTGGCTAACAAGAGTGAATCCCCAGCTGGTGGGTAAAGTCTCGCCGGTGATTGCTAAGTTATTCAGTCCGCTGGTGCTGATCATGCTGGTCATTTACCTTGGAGCCATGATCTATTCCGGTAAAGACCCTTATAACGACCGCGACTTTCTCATGGTATTTAATGCCTTGCTGATAGGGGTAATGGCCATTATTTTCTTTTCTATTACCGAAACGGCAAAGCAATCGCAAAAAAGCTGGGAGGTATGGAACCTTTTCTTCCTGGCGATGGTGACTATTATCGTAAACGGGATAGCGCTGTCGGCCATTATTTTCCGGATTGCCGAATGGGGGATGACACCAAACCGGGCAGCCGTATTAGGAAGCAATGCCCTGATGCTGGTTAACCTGCTGTTGGTAGGCTGGAAATTTTTCCGCGTACTTAATCAAAAGGAAGAGACAGACAGCATCGGAAAGCTTATTGCGCTTTATCTGCCGGTGTATATGCTGTGGGCCTTTTTCGTGACCTTTTTATTCCCCGTCATTTTCGGATATAAATAAGAATCAACACAGGTTTTCTTATCTTTGATGAGATGAATCATCTGCTTGATAACCCGATTTATAATGCGCTCACAGGCAAACATTTTTCTTTTTCAAAAGGGACGGAAAACGTGCGGTACTATGATGAAGATGTGGCTCCTTTTGCCGGTTTAAAGGAAAATTCAGTGGCTGAATTCGACCGGCTGTACCAGATCTCACGGGCGGGGCAAATCTTTGTGGTCTTTACGCCAGAGCCGTATCCGGTACCGGACAAATGGAAACACATTACGCATATCGATATGTACCAGATGGTGTATACGGCAGCGCAGCCCCCGGCACAGGGAAAAGCCGTGTTTGAGGATCTGCAAACGGCACATGTGCCGGAGATGATTAACCTGGTGAAATTGACCGAGCCGGGCCCGTTTCGTGACCGGACGATCGAATTGAGCAATTATACGGGTGTTTTTGACGGCGATAAGCTGGTTTCCATGGCCGGACATCGCTTTCATGCTGAACCCTACATCGAGATCAGTGCCGTATGTACACATCCGGAGCATGTGGGCAAAGGCTATGCGTATGCTTTATTAAGCGAACAGGTGGAGCGCATATTGGCGAAACAGCAAATTCCTTTTCTGCATGTGCGGCAGGATAATGAAGCGGCTGTTAAGCTGTATGAAAAGCTGGGTTTTGAGATCAGGACCACCATGCTGGCCTATGTATTGCAGAAAATAGATGTGGTATGATGAGCCGTTTTATCCATATCGTCTTGCTGATGCTGGTGCCGGGCTTTCTTTTTGCCCAATCTTCATCGCATCCCGAAGAAATAGAAGCCATCTGGCAGCAGTATGAACAATACAAAGAACCCGCTATAAAAAACCGCCTGTTTAAGCATAGTGACCTGCTGCCCCTGATGCAAAAGCATGTCCGGTCGGGCTTGCTGACCGATGAGATCATAGGCTACTCCGTGGCCAACAGGAGCATTCATCATTTAACTGCTGGCAGCGGAAAAACGAAGGTCCTGCTCTGGTCGCAAATGCATGGCGATGAAGCGACAGCTACCATGGCCCTGTTTGATGTGTTTAACTTTTTAGCGGCTGATGATCGCTTTAACGCCTTTCGTGCCCGTTTACTGGAGTGTTTAACCCTGCATATCGTGCCCATGCTTAACCCCGATGGTGCGCAGGTATGGACACGGCGTAATGCCATGAATATCGATTTGAATCGCGATGCACGTAACCTGGCCACGCCCGAAGCCCGGGCACTGATGCGCTTAGGGAAGCAGCTTGCTCCGGACTTTGGCTTTAACCTGCATGATCAGAGCACCTTATATGCTGCCGGCAAAAATACGTCTAAACCGGCCACGATCTCTTTCCTGGCACCCGCCTATAACCGGGCTAAAGAGATGAATGCCGTACGGACGCGGGCCGTGCAGGTGATTGCCGGGATGAACAAAGCCATCCAGACGAAAATTCCCGGCCAGGTGGCAAAATATAACGACACACACGATTCGACCTGCTTTGGCGATACCTTTCAGGAGATGGGCATATCGGCTATTCTGATCGAATCAGGCGGCTATCCGGGCGATCCCGAAAAACAATTTATCCGTAAGATCAACTTTTATAGTATACTAACCGCGTTAGAGGCGATCGCTACCGAAAGCTATCGCACGGCAGATCCGCTCACGTACTGGAGCCTGCCCGATAACTCCAGAAACCTGTATGACCTGATCATCCGGAATGTAAAAATGCCGGCTGATGAAGCAACGGCTATGGCCGATCTGGGTATAAACCGGAATACCCGCATCAGCAGCGATTATCTGCAAATGCATTATAGCGGGGTAGTCGCAAAGGTCACTAAACTGGACAGTTCATTTGCTTACCAGGAAATTGATGCGCGAGGACTGATCCTTGCGCCCGGAAGAATAAAGAAAATAAGCCCTGCCCGCTGGGAAAGATTAAGCCCTGCCAAAGAACTTAAATGGTTAAAAAGGGGATTTTTATACCTGAAATGGAAAAACACCGCCTCACCGGAGGTACCGCTTCCCGGACGCTGGCTGAATACCGTAAATCAGCCCGCTGTTCCGGGCATTAAAACGCTTGCCCCGGCTAACTTTTTATTGCTTTCGCATGGTAAGCCCAGGTATGCTATGGTTAACGGTTTCCTGATCGATCTCAAAGGAATACCGTCAGCGCCTGTAAACGCCATGGGTTACTGATCTGTTTTCTTAAGGGTCAGCTTCCGGTGCAGGAAACCGGCCGTCGCCTCTGAAACGCTAACCGCGTTGGAAAATTTCATCCAGTGATGCGTATCGTCGGGAATAACCAGGTATTCGAAATCAAACTTTTTTTGCTCAAAACGGCGAACCAGGTCCTGGCTCTGGCTAAAGGGCACATTCCGGTCATCATCAGCATGAATGAGCAGGGTAGGCGAAGTCCAGGTATTTAAATACATCAATGGCGACGAGGCGATCAGTTTTTCGGCCGCCAGCCGGGCATCCGGAGCGCTTTCTTTTTCGGGTACCGGGCTGTTAAAGCGGCTGTTCACGCCATGGATATCCACACCGGCCGCAAATAGGCGGGAATCTTTTCCTAAAGCCAGTGCCGTGAGATAGCCGCCATACGATCCACCGTAAATGCCTATACGGCTGGCATCGATCCGCGATTGTGCGGCCAGCCATTCGCCGGCAGCTTTAATATCCTGGTATTCGGAAGCCCCCTGAGCACCTGCAAAAAGCGGTTTGTGAAAATCGTAGCCATAGCCAATACCCAGCCGGTAGTTTACCGATAAGACCACATAGCCGAGACTCACAAGGTATTGGTTTAGGGCATAATCCATGGCATAGTAATCCATCGGATTCCAACCCAGCAGCATTTGCCGCTGTGGCCCGCCATGCACATACACAACGGCCGGTTTTTTACGCGGACCTTCTTTCGGCGTAAACAGCTGCCCATATACCGTAGTCCCGTCGGCAGCTTTGAATGTTACCTGCGTAGGTTCCACCAGTTGCGCTGCCGGGAAGTCGTCGGGAATAAGTTCTTCCCCTAAACGCTGCATTTGCCGGCTCTGCTGATGAAGCAGGGTGGGTAAGAAAGGCTGCTGTGCTGTCGCACCCAGATAAGCAACAGCCTGCTGATCGCCGGTAAACACAGGCCAGGTCTCTATACCTTTGCCGGTCGTAAGCGCCTGCATATCTGCCTTATCGGTCGAAACCCGGTACAGGTGCCGCCGGTCGATATCTTCTTTTTCCTTTCCGGTGTTGGCACTGAAAAGAAGGCTTCGTTTATCCGGGCTGAGCTTTACATGTTCAACCATGAAAGGTCCCGGAGTGAGGAGGGTTTGCTGTGAGCCATCAGGCAGGATGCTGTACAGGTGCGGCCATCCGTCCTGATAAGACATAAAAATGATGCGGTCTGCAGCCCAGATCAGGTTGGCACCACCGGCTACCGAAGGCAGCGAGCCCTGGGGTGTTTCAGGGGCTTTCCAGATCGGTTTTCCGACGCCTATCTGGATATTTACCCGCCATATAGCCCAGGGTACATGTTTCCGGTTCAGGATCGAATCGGGTGCACCACCGCCGCCGGGATGACGGATAAAGACAATCTCTGTCCCGTCAGGGCTCCATCGCGGTGAATTATCCCTTGAAAAGGAAGGCAATAGCCATTGTACAGGGGTTTCAGCATTGCTGTAAATACCAATAAAAGAGTGATCCTCACGTGAGGACACGAAAGCTACTTTAGTGCCGTCAGGGCTCCAGCTGGCTGAACCGTTTATACCACGGGCATAAAATAGCGGCTTTGCCGCCGCTGTACCGTCAATAGGTACCACCATGATCTGGCCGCTTTTTGTGAAAAGGACCTGCATGCTGCCCGGTGAAACCTGCGGGTTATCGCCTTCGGCAAGGATGTTTATTTTGCCGCCTGAAAAGGGAACGCTCATCAGCTGTACTTTAGGCGCTACAGGCATCGAAGCGGCATTTACCGGTACAGCACTTTCTCTGGAACCATGATCGCCGCCGCGTACAAAAACGACCCATTTACCATCGGCCGAGATCGTAAGACTGGTGAGCTCCTGGCCGTCATCCATATTAAAATCAGTAATTTTTACCGGTTTAAAAGCAGGCGCTTCCGCCACATAGATATTTCTTTTCCCCTGTTCGTTCATGGCCCAGGCTATTTTTGAGCCCACGGGTGCCGCCGTAAGCTCAGTAGGGAAAGGGTAGCTTAATACAGCCTTTACCGTAAACGATTGAGCGAAGGTATGATAGCAGGTAATGAGCGTAAAGGATAAAAATAACAGCAGTTTTCTCATAAAAATAGCATATATAGGTCAGGGTACATGATTCTGATCTTTTAAAGATAAACTTTTTTGTACAGCCCGGTTTAAAAGGAACGTAAAATTATGGATTATAGCCTGATCTTTACCGCAGGGATCAGACTCTTTATCAGGTAACCCCATGTATATAACCTGCCGGAATGGTATCTTTGTGCAGTTATGATGGATACGAAACTACTGGAAAGCCGGCTTCTGGAAAAAAAGACTACGCCTACGGCCATGCGGCTGCTGGTGCTTGATTTCCTGTTGAAGCAGTCGGCCGCCTTAAGCCTTACCGAGCTCGAAATTGGTATGGCGCCTACCGATCGCGTAACGCTGTACCGTACGATCCGCACGTTTGAAGAACATGGCCTGGTGCATCGTATTGAAGACGGAACCGGGGTCACTAAATTTGCACTTTGTCAGACCGGATGCGATGATAATGGACATCACGATCTGCATGTGCATTTCTATTGTACCAGCTGCCGCGAAACCCATTGCCTGCCTAAAACCCATATCCCTGAAGTACAGCTGCCGGAGGCCTATACCGCTTTAGAAACACAGCTGATCGTGAAAGGCCTGTGTGCGCAATGTAGTGCCGGCCGGCGATAGCGGTCAGGACAGATGCGTATATACATACAACAATGCAATACCATTGCATACCGGACCTGCTTATCTTTGGGCATAAATATGTATGTATGCAGCACTGTTGTCACGATGATAGCCACCAGCCGTCAGTAATATCCCGCCCGAATGCCTCCCCTGTCACGGATCACCACTCTCATGATGGTCATAATCACGCTGATCAGCATGATCATGGTGCCGGATGGAAGCAGCAGGCTGGTTTGCTATGCAGTTTGCTGATGCTTCTGGTGCTCCTGGTCATGGAGTATGGCTTTAACCTGGAGCTGCCATCACCTTATGCGCTTATCGTGAATATTGTGGCCTACCTGCTGGCCGGCTGGGGTGTGCTTCGCCTGGCTTTCCGAAAAGCGATGAGAGGCGATTTTTTTAATGAGTTCGTCTTAATGAGTATGGCCACACTGGGGGCCTTTTATATTGGCGAGTACACGGAAGGCGTGGCCGTGATGGTATTCTATTCCATTGGCGAATGGTTTCAGGAATCGGCAGTGAACCGGGCAAAAGCGGGGATCAAAGCGCTGCTCGACAGCCGGCCCGACCAGGTCAGCGTACTTCGGAAGGGGAAAGTAGAAGTTGTGCATTCGGCCGGTGTACAGCCCGGCGAAACGATACGGATAAAACCGGGTGAAAAAGTGGCTTTAGATGGTCGTCTGCTGTCAGAACACAGCACATTCAATACAGCCGCACTGACCGGCGAAAGCGTACCGGATACCCGCTATAAAGGCGATACGGTACTGGCCGGCATGATCAACCTGCAAACCGTTGCCGACGTTGAAGTAACCGTGTTATTTAAAGACAGTAAATTGAGCCGGATCCTGGAAATGGTGCAGGATGCTACGGCCCGAAAATCACAAACGCAGCTTTTTATTTCGCGATTTGCCCGAATCTATACGCCTATTGTGTTTTTCCTGGCATTGGCCCTTGTTTTAGTACCCTTTTTTATAGTAGATGAATACCGGTTTAACGACTGGTTATACCGGGCGCTGGTCTTTCTCGTGATCAGCTGTCCCTGTGCACTGGTTATTTCGATCCCGTTGGGTTATTTCGGGGGGATTGGCCTGGCCTCGCGAAAGGGTATCTTATTTAAAGGCGGAAATTTCCTGGATGTGATGACACAGGTCGATACCGTGGTCATGGATAAGACAGGTACCTTAACAAAAGGTGTTTTCCGGGTGCAGGACGTCGCATCAACGATCGATCAGGTACAGCTTATCCGGTATGCTGCTGCTTTAGAAAGCCACTCCACACATCCTGCCGGAAAAGCTATTGTAGAATATGCGGCCAATGTGCCGGATAGGGCCGAGGCTACTTCGGTAGAAGAACTGGCCGGGCATGGCTTAAGAGGGATGATAAACGGGCAGGAGGTTTTAGCCGGTAATCTTAAGTTACTGAAAAAATATGGGGTAAGCTATGCCCCTGAACTGGAAACCCGCACAGAAACCATCGTGGCTGTCGCCATAAACCATCATTATGCCGGGTACTTTACGATCGCTGACGAGCTTAAAGATGATGCCGCTGCCACCATCAGGCAATTGCAGCAGCTAAAGATCCGCCCGGTCATGCTTTCAGGCGATAAGCAGGCCGTGGTGGATAAGGTTGCGCGTACATTAGGGATTGAAAAAGCCTGGGGCGATCTGCTCCCTGAAGGCAAAGTAGAAAAGCTGGAAGCCCTGAAAAAAGAAGGCCGTAAGATCGCTTTTGCCGGTGATGGAATAAACGATGCCCCGGTACTGGCCTTGGCCGATGCCGGGATAGCCATGGGTGGTTTAGGCAGTGATGCCGCTATCGAAACGGCCGATATTGTGATCCAGAATGACCAGGTGCAAAAGATCGTTACCGCTATCCGCATCGGGCAGCTTACCCGGCAGGTAGTATGGCAGAATATCGTATTAGCGATGGCTGTAAAAATAGCCGTACTTTCTTTAGGCGCCTTTGGCGTGGCAAATCTGTGGGAAGCCGTTATTGCTGATGTGGGAGTTGCCCTGCTCGCTATTCTGAATGCTGTTCGTATTCAACAGGCAAAACTTAGCGCCGAATAAGGTATACTTGCATCATGTTTTTAAAAAGATATGCCTGGCCGCTTGCCGGATTGCTTTTTGCGGTGGTATGGGCTTCAGCATCAACAGCAACTAAGATCGGGCTTCATGTAGCACAACCACTGGTCATTGCCGAAACACGCTTTGTACTGGCTGCCGGCATCATGCTGCTTGTTTCGCACGGGATACAGCGCAACCGTTTGCCCCGGGGAAAGGAATGGCGGCAGCTCACGATCTATGGTTTGCTGAACATCAGCATTTACTTAGGGCTTTATATTATCGCCATGCAGGAGGTTACCGCAGGTGTAGGGGCGCTGGCCGTGGCCATTAACCCGGTGCTGATCAGTTTTTTGTCTGTTTTCCTGCTGAAAAAGAAATTAACGCCCCGGTTGTTTCTGGCCCTTTTTTTAGGCTCTGCCGGAGTACTGTGTGCGGCATGGCCTTTGTTTAGCGATGCACAGGTAACGGCAGGTGGCTTATTCGTACTTTTTCTCAGCATGTGCTCATATGCCCTGGCTGCTATTTATTTTTCGGCCCGGCACTGGCATGATCTTGACCTGCTCACGCTGAACGGCTGGCAAACCGCTATTGGCGGCTTATTTGTATTGCCCTTTACAGTGGGATTTTATCAGGCATCTGCCAATTCCTTTAATGTTTCTTTCTGGGCTTCGGTAGGCTGGCTGGCCGTCGCCGTATCCATCGGTGCCGTGCAGCTGTGGTTATGGCTGCTGCGCAAAGATGCCGTAAAGGCCGGGTTATGGCTGTTCTTATGCCCGGTATTCGGCTATATCATCGCAGCCATATACACCAGCGAGCGGATCGGCATTTATACCTTTTTCGGTGTCGCACTGGTATTGCTGGGATTATTCTTTACCAGGCGGGCAGATTGAAACCGGATAGGATATCATAAAGAATTCGCTTATATTTAAGTTTTATAGCTTCAAAATGAACAAAATAGCTTTCTTTTTGCTGTTGTCCCTGTTTGCTGTTCCGGGATTTACACAATCGGTAAAACGCCCAAACATAGTGATCATTATTTCAGATGATCATGCCTTATCCACGATCGGTGCTTATGGCGCACGGTATGGAGCAACACCCAATATCGATAAGATCGCCCGGCAGGGTGCCGTATTTAAAAATGCCTTTGTCAATAATTCGATCTGTGCCCCGAGCCGGGCTACGCTTTTAACCGGGAAATACAGCCATGCGAATGGCTTAAAGGATAACCGGGATGTATTTGATGCGAAGCAGGACATCTTTCCGCGGCGGATGAAAGATGCCGGCTATCAAACGGCCTGGGTCGGAAAGTGGCACCTGAAAACGTATCCCGATGGTTTTGATTACTGGAATATCCTGCCCGGGCAGGGGCAATATTATAATCCCACCTTTATCGGGATGAAGGGTGATACGGTAAAAGTGAATGGTTATTGCACGGATCTGACCACTGATGCAGCGCTGAACTGGCTTGACCGGCGCAATCCTGATCAGCCTTTTTGTATCGTGATCGGGCAGAAAGCACCTCATCGTACCTGGATGCCCGACATTCAGGATCTCGGTAAATTTGATGATGTGAAATTTCCGCTGCCGGCTAATTTTTACGATGCGTACGATAAACGTATTGCAGCAGCGGCGCAGGATATGAATATCGTAAAGACCATGAAGCTGGGTTACGATCTGAAGATGAAAAGCGATACCGATAAAGTAAATACGGCAACGCTATTTACAACGCGGATGAATCCTGTTCAGCGGCGCGCCTGGAATGCCTATTATGATCAGGTTGAAGCCAAATTTTTAGCATTGAAACCGGAAGGGAAAGCCCTGACGGAATGGAAATACCAGCGCTATATGCGCGATTACCTGAGTACCACACTTTCGTTAGACCGTAATATTGGCCGCGTACTGGATTACCTGGATGAGCACCACCTGTCTGATGAAACCATTGTGGTCTACACGTCAGACCAGGGTTTTTACATGGGTGAACATGGCTGGTTCGATAAGCGCTTTATGTATGAAGAGTCGATGCATGTACCTTTTATAATGCGTTATCCGGGTATTCTGAAACCCGGAACTGTGCTCCCGCAGCTGGTATCGAATGTCGATTTTGCACCTACTTTTCTGGAACTGGCCGGTGTTGAGGTGCCGGCGGGCATGCAGGGCAGATCTTTTGTGCCCGTGTTAAAGAACCCGTCGGCGAAATTCAGGGATGCCGTATACTATCATTATTACGAGTTTCCGGGAGAACACAGTGTCATGAAGCATTTTGGCATCCGTACAGACCGGTATAAGCTGATCCGGTTTTATGGCGAACAAAACTTTTGGGAGCTATATGACCTGAAGACCGATCCGAACGAAATGCATAACCTATATGATCGTCAGGATAAAGCATCCATAATTGCCGGCCTGAAGAAACGTCTGCTTCAAATGGCACACGATACCCAGGATAAAACAGCGCAGGAAGTATTCGTACATTAAACCTGTTTACAAGCTGTAGTCAAATAACGTAGCTCCCGGAAGTACGATTTTCGCATCACATTTGTAGCTTAACTGTCCTGAAAAATTGCATGTTAAATCTGGTAATTGGCATTAACTGTTTTAATACTTCTTTAATTCAGATTATATTTTTTTTATAATTCTTTTTTCTGCTTTTTGTTTTTGTAATTTCATGATAATTAAACGATTGCAGATTTAATATTAAATGCCGATACGTATGATTTATGAGAACAGCCACGCCAGAAATCTGGCCAATTTTGATTCCCTGCTGGCCAGGATATTCCATTTAGGAAACTATTATAATCCGGTCAGAAACAGTATCCGTATGGATGCATTAACCGTTGTTTCGCACAATGCCCGGATGGCCATTGCTAACGTAACACACTTACATGAGCAGTATACCGCTTCAGTGAACCATCGTGAACGGGCTTTTGAAACCCTTAAAAAGATAAACCGGCGTATCGCGGAAGAACTAAAATCGCTGACGGGTATCCGGGAAACGGAAATGTATATGCTTACCGGATGCGGGAAGGGGTCTTATGATCCTTTTACAGATCAGCATCGTTATGATTTTTTACTCGATAATTTTAGCAGGATCATCCGGCAGCTCAAAGTGCAGGCACACTATTCGCCCTTACAAAAAGAACTGCAAATTCCGGAACTGGAAGAAAGATATGCTTCCCTCAGGGATCTTCATCAGGATGTGAAGAAAGGACATGCTCTTTTATGTAATGCCATGGCCATCCGGGATGAGGTGCTTTACCGGGATGGAAATGGACTGGTATCCTTAGCATCCTTAGTAAAGCGGTATATTAAATATCATTTTGGCTGGAACAGCCTGCTTTATAAAGAAGTCGCCGGCATTTACATCCGGAAAGAAAAATAACCGGTACTAAGATCAATCCTGGCACAGATTTCGAGGGTATAAATAAAGTTTAATAAGCGATTAATCCTTTATTTATTTATAAGGTCATAGCAATATAGTTTACAGAACCACACTTAAATCTATAGCTCAATGAAAAAGCATATTCATCCCTTTTATGTGCTTACCCTGGGGTTCGGCCTTTTAATTGCCTTCTCCTCTTTTATACAGTATAACAGCTTCCGTTTGCCTTATAAAAAGGCCGGACTTACCGAGCAACAGGCCGCCGCACATTTATTAAGCCGCTTTACCTATGGTGCGAAACCGGGCGAGGTTGATGAGGTCGTTAAAACAGGTCTCGAAAAATGGTTCCTGCAACAGGTAGAGGGAAATATGGACGACGAGGAGCTTCAAACGGCGTTGAGCCGCTATGAGGATATTCAGCTCACGAATGCGCAGGTAGAGCAAATCTACCCCCGGAATGCCCAGGTGGTACGTTTTGCGGTCAGAGATGGCTATCTGCATAAAGATTCCGTCAATAAAGGCAACAACAAGGCCTACCGGGAGGCTATCCAGGCGTATATGAAAGATAAAGGATATAAGCCGCAACAGGAATTATACCGCCAATTTATTAATCAGAAAATTACCCGGGCTATCTATACACAGAACCAGCTACGGGAGCTCATGACCGACTTTTGGTTCAATCATTTTAATGTTTCGTTAAGTAAAAACCAGTGTGCGGCTTATGTGCCGGCCTATGAACGGGATGTGATCCGGCCACAGGTATTCGGTAAATTTGAAGATCTGGTGATCGGTACGGCAAAATCGCCGGCCATGCTCATGTACCTGGACAACTTTAGTAGTTCGGGGACAAATAACCCAATGGCATCGCCGGATTCCGAAATGATAAATGCCGGAGGCAAAATCAAAAAAGGTAAAAACCGGATGCCGCAGAAGGCCCTGAAAACAAAGGCACCATTAGCAAATAAAAAATCAGGCTTAAATGAAAACTATGCCCGTGAGGTGATGGAGCTGCATACTTTAGGCGTTGACGGGGGGTATACCCAAAGCGATGTAACGCAGGCTGCCCGTATTTTAACAGGTTGGACGATCGCACCGTTAAGTGATCTGGGTTATGGCGCAGCCATGAAAAATGTGATACAACGGGTTGGTGCTGATCAGCTGCAAAAACGGGGCTTTGTATTAGACGGCGATTTCTTCTTTGCCATGAACCGCCACGATAATGGGGAGAAAGTCGTTTTGGGCAGGAAATTCCCGGCCGGTGGCGGCTATGAAGAAGGCGTGGCCCTCTTAAAAATGCTGGCACATCACTCCTCAACAGCAAAGTTCATCTCCGGAAAATTAGCGACGCGTTTTGTGAGCGATCATCCGCCGCAAAGCCTGATCGATAAAATGGCAAAAACATTCCTGACTACCGGTGGTGATATCAAAAGCGTGTTGTTAACGATGGTGAGCGCTCCCGAATTCTGGGCGGCTGATGCCTTACGGGAAAAGACCAAGTCGCCCTTTGAACTGGCCATCAGTGCTGTGAGAGGGCTGGATGCTACTGTCAGACAACCTTACCAGCTCTATACCTGGATTAATAAAATGGGACAGCAGATGTATTATTATCAGGCACCCACCGGTTTTCCGGACCGTGGACAATACTGGATCAATACGGGTTCGTTGTTAAACCGGATGAATTTTGGCCTGGCCCTGGCCGCGCAGCGTATTCCCGGCATTTCATTTGACCTTGCTGCGCTGAATGCGCATCGTGAGCCCGAAAGTGCCGAAGCAGCATTAATCACTTACAGTAAGCTCATGATGCCGGAGCGGCAGCTTGATGAAACACTGGACCGCCTGAAACCGATGCTCACTAATCCTGACCTGGAATCGAAAGTGGCTGCCGCTGCCGAGAAAAATACGGTACCCAGGCAGGCAGGTAACATGATGAATGAAGATGCCAATCTGGCTATGCTTACACCGCAACGACAAAAAGCAGGAAATAACAATATGCTTGCGCAGGTGGTAGGTGTCATTATTGGCTCTCCCGAATTTCAACGTAAATAATTGTAATCATGACAACACGAAGAGGTTTTATTAAGGCCGGTGGCCTGGCCCTGTTTGGTATAGGATTAGGCGGTATCCCGGGATTTCTGGCCGATGCCGTAGCCGGTACGGTAGCTCCGGGTTTATTTAAAAGAAGAAAGATCATGGTCTGTATCTTTCAGCGGGGTGCTATGGATGGGCTGATGGCGGTAACGCCATTTACAGATGCCTACCTGAAAGCGGCAAGACCGGGTTTATTTATGTCGGCCGCAAATGGTCAAAAGGGCAGGCCGTTGATCGATCTCGATGGTCGCTTCGGGCTTCATCCTGCGATGAGTGCCTTTGAAGCGGTATTCCGGGAAAAACGCCTGGCGATCGTACACGGTATTGGCTCGCCCAATAACACCCGGTCGCATTTTGATGCACAGGATTTTATGGAATCAGGTACGCCTTTCAAGAAAGGTACAGAAACCGGCTGGTTAAACCGTGCTGTAGGGCTCTTAGGCCATGATGCTGCAACACCCTTCCAGGCGGTCAGCCTTACCTCTTCTTTACCCCGGTCTTTTTACGGGGATAACCCGGCCGTAGCGATCCGTAACCTGGCCGATTTTAATATCCAGGTCAGAGGTAATCAGGTGAGTGCGGGTCGTACCACAAAGACGTTTGAGGATTTGTACGATCAAACCTCATCCGGCCTGCTGAAAGAAACCGGTAAAGAGAGTTTTGATGCCATTAAAATGTTGCAAAAAACGGATGTACGTAACTATACGCCCGAAAATAATGTAGTATACCCGGCTTCTGCGCTGGGAAATGCTTTAAAGCAGATCGCACAACTCATCAAAATGGATGTGGGTATGGAAGTGGCCTTTGCCGAATCAGGCGGTTGGGATACACATTTTAACCAGGGAACCGATACCGGTATCTTTGCCCGTAATGTCAACGACCTCAGCAGTAGTATGATGGCCTTCTGGAATGATATGGCCCGCTACCAGGATGATATTACCGTGATGACTATGACCGAGTTTGGTCGTACTGTTGCCCAAAATGGCACCGGAGGTACGGATCACGGTCGCGCTTCGTGTAATTTTATTTTGGGAAATGCCGTAAGCGGCGGACGTGTGCACGGTATCGTTAATCCTTTAGTGAAAGAAAACCTTGAAGATGGCCGTGACCTGGCCGTTACGACCGACTTCCGCTGCGTATTCAGCGAAGTGGCCGATAAGCATTTAGGCATTCATAATGATAAAGTGCTTTTTCCCGATTGGGATGGGAAACAGATCGGAGTCATGCGAAGCATTTAGATAAAAGGTTAAACAAAAAAAGGCGACAGGTAAAAAATTCCCGTCGCCTTTTTTTGTGCATTTATTTAGCTTAATTACAATCCTTTTTCACGATGCCTTCTATCGTTAAGCGGTTGGTCAGGCCATTATAACTTGCTGCTCCGGTAAGATCGTAGCCTGTAGGAAGTGTGAAATTTTCTTTTTTGGCGGTAAACTGACCGGTATAGATTTTATCATCTACCTGTGCCGTAACCTTATACGTGGTGCCATTTATAAACTGTCCGCTGCCCTTGCCATCTCTCAGGTAATAAGTTTGTGTTTCGCCCCCGTTTATTGGGGTAACAGTAATAAAGCTGTTAATACCGGTAAGCACATCTTTAGTGGTACATTTAAACATCACACTTACATCTACATTAACCAGGTCGGATTTAGGAGCAAAGTTAAACGTATACGTTTGTCCGCATAAATTGGTGGTAACGGTTATGGATTGTGCACTGTTTGCATACTTTGAATCTAATACGCCAAAGCCAAATGAACCAAATGTGGAAACGGTGATTTTTCCCTGACCTGATGAGGCGTAAACGGTAGTCGTTTTACTTTTCTCACCCGGATTGAATGATACACTTGACACAGCTGTAAGGCCGCCGGAAGAAATCATGAAAGTGTCATAGCCCACTTCGGTATTCCGGTTAACGATTACCGTTGAGGTACATGGCGTATAATTATAAAATAATCCCCAGTCAGTAAGGTGGGTGATTTGCATTCTTCCCACTAATTTACCGTTGGTGTTTTTCACTACGTTGGCGTTGCCTTCCTGTTTCCACTGCCCGCTTTCGGTATTTAAACTCCACATCGGGATGGTTTCACCTTCTTTAATCGCCTGGTTCGTAGCGGGGTTAATTTTAGCGGCATTTAACTCTACATCAACAGTAACCGGTTTGGTAAAGCCTTTTACTTCTTTGGTGCCGGCCAGCATATTGATGGATACCGAGGCGACCGGGTTAAAGTAAACACCTCCGCTAATGGGGTTTCCATTGTTGTCCGTAGCATTTGCGGCATAGCCATTGGCCGGTATAACCGTCATTCCGCCATTCGCATCAATACCTGTATGCACCATACGCACTTCCAGTTGAGCACCGCCGGTGGGCTGACCCGTAGCATCTAAGAAGCCGGTACCTGCAGGGATAGTAATTTCTGTTTTTTCGGTCATCCCGGCATTGGTGGTGGTTGTAAATTTAACATCACCGCCCGTGCTGCCGTTCGTGATGGCTTGTGTGCTCACCGCAGCAGCCGTAGCAGCAGCCGGATTAGCATACTCATTCATAAATACTTTGTAGGCAATAGGATCTTTCTCGCTGGTCACCACCACATCCTGGTAAGTAGGGGCAAAACCCGGTACACTGGCAATTACGGTAAATTTAACCGGATTGGAAGGGCTTGGTGTAGCCGATCGGTCGAGTAACAGGTTTAAATAACCATCCGTTACTTTGAATACCTTCGAACCCGTAGTGGTACGCACCAGACCGGCGCCCGGTCCGATGATTTTTACAGTAAAGCTTTTAGGACCCTCCGCCCCATATTTAGCATTTACGAATTGAAGGAATACCGGCGATTTAAAAATATCGGTACTTACAATAATTTGGACATCTTTAGCCGGGTTTTTACAACCAGCATAAAGCAGTGAAACAAGCGTTAGGGCTAAGGTTATTTTTTGTAATATGGATTTCATCAGAGGCGATATTTAGAATTTAAAGTTGAAATTTAATTGCATCACCGGTAAGAAGCGGTAATTCTTAATATTGTTTTGGATAATGACCGCATTGGGCTCGTTATTGCTTAATAGTTTGGTGCCTATAGCCGTTACTTTTGGTGCCGAAATATAATAGGTGCCCAGGTCGAGGTTCACATTGAACTTCCTGCCCGGAATGCCTTTCCCGATACCCACCCCTAAGTAAGGAGCCAGTTTTCCGGTTTCGACCTTAAAATCAAGCGTTCCGATTTCGTCAGGGGTGATGGTAATGTCATTAAAATGCTGCGTGTCTTTCGGTTCAAAATGAACCAGTGCTTCGGCATTGGCCAGATAAGCTGCACCGGCTACCACACGGAAGAATTTTTGCGGCATGAGCTCAGCTAACAGGTGCAGATTTGCCAGTTTTCCTGACAGACGGTTCGATGAACTGAAATCACTGAAATTGATTTTGTCGTTAACACCGGCCTTCGCATAACTGCCGCCAAGTCGCAGGCCGACGGTTTTGTTTAAGACATACCGGAAGTTGGCACCCACACCCTGGGTACCGGCCAGTATCTGAAACGACATGAGTTTACGGGTACTTAGCGTACTGTCGGTGTTCTGTGCATAAGCCAGGCTTTGTAATCCTGTACATAGCAGGATTAGGTAGAATATTTTCTTCATTAGCATTAATTTTTCGCTAAGATAACTAAATTGGTGAAAGCATTGGTTTAAAGATAAATAAATATTTTATACACCTTTTTGGAATACTTCGTAACAAATTTTCTGTAAAAGGGTATTTGTTTGCGTAAATAAGCCGAAAGTCCTATCTTCAACAGGATAAACTAAAATTATGAAGATCGTTCAACATCACTTCGGCCGGTATGCCCGGCTTTGCTTTGCCTTCCTGATGCTTTGCAGCAGTCTTGCCTATGCACAAAGCAAAGATCCGGTCATTGAAAAAATGATAAAAGAAGCTCTGGGAAATTCACAGCTCGAAAAGCTGGCACATGAATTACTGGATAAGATTGGCCCCCGTTTGGTGGGCACCCCTCAAATGAAGCGTGCCAATGACTGGGTGCTGGCCAGCTATACGGCCTGGGGTATCCCGGCGAGAAATGAAAAATGGGGCGAATGGCGCGGATGGGAACGCGGTGTAACGCATATTGATTTAATCAGCCCGCGCTTACGGACCTTAGAAGGTACGCAGCTGGCCTGGAGCCCGTCTACGAACGGAAGGCCTATCAATGCTGAAGCTATCGTATTGCCGTTAGTAGCTGATTCGGCTGCTTTTCAGAAATGGTTACCGCAGGTAAAAGGGAAATTAGTGCTGATCTCACAGAACCCTGTCTCCGGTCGCCCGGACAAGAACTGGGAGGAGTTTGCCACAAAAGAGGCTTTTGAACAAATGAAAGAAGAAAAGGCCGAAGCGGCAAGTGCATGGAGAGAACGGTTGTCAAATACCGGGTTGAATGCGAAGAACCTGGCCCTGACCCTCGAAAACGCGGGTGCTGCAGGTATCATCATCAATAACTGGTCGCAAGGCTGGGGCGTAGATAAGGTATTTGGAGCCAATACGACGAAAATACCGACCGTTGACCTTTCTGTTGAAGATTATGGCTTAGTTTACCGGCTGGCCGGATCGGGTGCAAAACCAAGATTGAATATCGTATCTGAATCGAAAGAATTGGGTATGGTACCTACGTATAATACAATTGCTGAAATGAAAAGCAAAGTGAAACCTAATGAATATGTCATGCTTTCGGCCCACTTAGATTCATGGGATGCATCAAGCGGTGCGACCGATAATGGTTCGGGTACTATTCTGATGATGGAGACTATGCGGATCTTAAAGAAATACTACCCTAATCCGAAACGCACTATTTTAGCCGGACATTGGGGCAGTGAAGAGCAGGGGCTGAACGGGTCGCGCGCTTTTGTAGAAGATCATCCTGAGATTGTAAATCATCTGCAGGCACTTTTTAACCAGGACAATGGTACCGGCAGAGTAGTGAATTTATCCGGCCAGGGTTTTGCCAAAGCAAAAGATTTTCTGTTGCGCTGGTTAGCGCCTGTTCCGGATACGATCAAAAATCAGATCAGAACCAGCTTTCCAGGTTCACCCAGCGGAGGCGGCTCGGATAATGCCTCTTTTGTGGCTGCCGGCGCCCCGGGCTTTTCCCTGAGTTCAACCAGCTGGGATTACGGTACCTACACCTGGCATACCAATCGTGATTCGTATGATAAGATGGTATTTGATGAGATCCGGAGCAATGCTGTCCTGGCTGCCATATTAGTGTATATGGCCTGTGAGGATCCTCAAAAAATGCCGCATGAGAAAGCAGTGCTCCCTCAAAATCCCCGGACCGGTGCACCCGGCACCTGGCCTGTACCCGTAAAAGCAAATCGTAAAGGCGGTGTTAACTGATCGAATGAGACTCCTGAAAATAATTCCGGCAGCCCTTTTATTATGGGTATCATACAGTGCATGGGCACAACCTGCCGAACAGAAACCCCCACAGGTGATGAAAGAATTCAGGGCAGCCTGGATTGCTTCCGTAGCGAATATTAACTGGCCAAGTAAACCCGGCTTAAGTACTGCCGAACAGCAAAAGGAAGCCGTTGTGCTGCTTGATCTTTTGAAATCGCTTCATTTTAATGCGGCCATTCTGCAAATCCGGCCGCAGGCTGATGCCTTGTACAAAAGCAATATCGAGCCCTGGTCATATTTTTTAACCGGCCAGCAGGGGAAGGCGCCTGATCCTTATTATGATCCGCTTGAGTTCTGGGTAGAAGCTGCGCATGACCGTGGAATAGAATTGCATGTCTGGTTGAATCCTTATCGTGCACATCACTTATCCGGCGGTGAAGAAAGCGAAGCATCGGTGGTCAAAGCACATCCTGAGCTCGTGGTAAAGCTTAAAGACGGCCAGTATTGGATGGATCCGTCGTTGAAAGGTGTGCAGGATCTGTCGGCAGCCGTCGTGAAAGATATTGTTAAGCGGTATGATATCGACGGCGTTCATTTCGATGATTATTTTTACCCTTACGATTCCTATAATGGTGGTGCCGATTTCCCGGACGATGCCAGCTGGGCGGCTTATCAGCAGAAGGGCGGGAAATTATCCCGGGCCGACTGGAGGCGGGAAAGTGTGAATACGTTCATTAAACGGGTGTACAAAGACATTAAAGCGGAAAAGAAACACGTAAAATTTGGTCTGAGCCCTTTCGGGATCTGGCGACCGGGTTATCCTGAATCGATCGAAGGTTACGACCAGTATGAAAAACTCTATGCCGATGCAAAACTATGGTTAAATAAAGGATGGATCGATTATTTTACCCCTCAGCTTTATTGGAAAGTCAATGATATTCCACATAGCTTTCCGGTTTTGCTGGGCTGGTGGCAATCCGAAAATCATAAGAAAAGACATTTATGGCCGGGAATGAACGTGGGGTTAGGCGGTGACGATAAAAATGCCGATGAGATCATCAACCAGATCATGATCACAAGAGGGTTAATGCCTGAAAGCAAGGGAGCAGTACACTGGAGTATTGCCGCATTGGTTAAGCATGAGCTGCTGCGTAAGAGTTTCAGAGAAGGGCCTTATAAGAATGAAGCCATCGTGCCGCCAAGTTCATGGCTCGATCGTAAAAGACCGGAAATGCCGGTAGTGACCATTCAGCGGAAGGACGATTTCCAGCAAATTACCTGGGATCATCCTAAAAAGACCGATGTGTTCCGGTGGGTGGTCTATTTTAAATACGGTACTAAATGGTCCTATAAGATCATGAACCGGAAAGACCATACCCTCGATATATTGGATGCTATTCAACCGGTCAATACCAAAACCAGGCAGGCCTTATCAGCGGTTGCTGTCACGGCAATAGATCGCTCAGGTAACGAAAGTGTATTGAAAACCTTATATTTGCCCGTCAGATAAAATTACATGAACAAAATACTAACCCTGTTAACTTTTATTATTGGAACAACTTTAAGCGCTTTGGCTCAAAATCCCATCAAAATGGGTGAACGGCAGTTTAATGCCGGGCTCGGCATATTCGGAAAAGGAACAGCTATATATGCGGGGATGGATTTTGGGATCATCGGGAATATTTCGGCCGGCGGTGAAATCGCCTTTCACTCGAAGACCAGTCGTTTTGGATTTGGGAAGATCAGCTATCAGGGATTTGGTTTAGGAGCAAATATGAATTATCATTTTAATGAACTGCTAAACTTAGAAGAACAATGGGGGCTGTATGGGGGCTTAACGCTCAGCTATTTCAAATGGAATACAGACGTCACCGACAGCAGTGGGAATCCCTACGCCTACATCGGTACATATGATTATGATTCAGGCCTGAAGCTGGATTTTCAGGTGGGTGGCAGGTACTTCTTTAACGAACGTTTTGGCCTTAACCTTGAACTCGGCGGGCTTTCCGAAAGCGGCGGTAAATTAGGCATTACCTATAAATTCTGAGTCTGCGAAGCCTTTATTTTAATAACATAATTTTTCGCGTAAACATCCTGGTGCCTACCCTGACTACTAAGATATATACGCCGTCGGCATATGCGCTTAAGTTCGCCGTTTTGGTATATAAACCCTTGAAATTGCTTTTTTCTTCGGTAAACACCACTTGTCCCAAAAGATTGCTTAGCTGAATTTTAATGTTTTCGGCCTGACTAATTTCAAACGAAACATGCATCTCGTTCTTTACCGGAACCGGATAAACACTCAGATCGATCTCATTCGCTACGTTAGGGCGGATATGGCTTACCGTAAACCCGGCCGAACGCATTGTACAACCTGCTGGCGTACTCACCTCTACGGTATAGACACCATTTTTAAGCGGGGTAAAGGTAGAAGAGACTGCTCCTGGAATAGGCTCACCGTTGCGATACCATTGATTTCCTGTTTGAAGACCGGAGAACAATTGTTCGCCATTTTGGGTGATCTGTGGCGTAGTGATATTCACGGCAAGGCGTGGTCCGCCGGGGCAGCCTGCCGATTTTATCTTTAAATCATAAAAGTAATAGTAGAATCCTCTGAAATAATTGGGACTGTTATCCTGCGTAGCCGTATTTCCGGTAATGCTGAATAAATTCAATAACGTTTTATAAGGATAAGCGGTCACCGATGCTGCATTATTATTTCTGAAAATAGTGGCATCGTTGATATATTCGATATTGATCGTATAGGTGCCGGCTTCGGGGAGTGTTAAGTTAAGCGGATAAACCTGTCCCTGGTCATTCAGATCATTGGCTGTAGCACCGGGCCCGGGTTGTGTTTTCGTTGCCGTTACATTTAAAAGAACCGTCGACACGTTCATTCCGGAGCTGTTCACTGCAGTGAACCTGATCTGCCCGGAGTTCCCGATATACAGACGTGCGCTTTCGAGCGTAATGGGTATTAACGTGTTCACCGTAATACCCGGAGTAAACTGGTTATAGCCGCCATCGCCGGTCTCTGCTTTTGTTTTCGGACCTATATCCGCTTTAAAATCATTTAACCCGATAAAATATTGCTGATTGAGGGGAGGCTGCTGCGTTGTGCTGAGAGGGCCAAAGGCAAAAGGTTGTGTGTCATTTTCCTGCTGATACCAGAAAATCGTATGGCCTTCAGGTGCTGTGCCATTTAGGGTATACGTATTCAGGTTATAACAATAGAAAGCTTCGCCGCTGGTCGCCACAGGGGGCACGTTTACCCGGAAGCTTCCTTCAGACTGGTTATTGCCGGTATTTTGATCGTCGCTTAGTGTTGTGGTGGCGGTCATCGTATATGTCTTACCGGCCTGCGCATTAAATCCGGCAGGCAGGGTAAAATCAACTTCGTTTAAATAGGGCAAATTCCCGCTGTATGTTCCGGTGAGTGTGGCCACTACGGCAGCATTTTCCCGTATCGTAACGGTAACCGGAATACTGCTGAGGCTTTGGGTACCACTGTTTTTGAGGGTTACGGTTATTTTCTGATCATTGTTGGCACAGATCGCTCCTGTGGGGGCAACAACAGCTTTCAGGGTAGCATCAACCGAGGCATTTAAAAAAGTTACCCGATAATCCTGCGTTTCACCTTTGGCATAACTTCCGCAGGCATTTACCATCGATGCCTGGCTGGTTTCGGTAAGTACGATCCTCAACAACGAAAAGTTATTCACGTTTACGCCGGCAGGCACAGTTATAGAACCGTTGAAAATGCCGGTGCCATTGATCACGGTACTGACAGCGGCCAATTCGTTTTCATCATCGAAATCGCCGTCGCCGTTCCAGTCAATAAAAACTTTGGCTATTTTATCAAAATTTGCACCACAGCTGCCTAATGTAAGGCTAAGAGGGTATGTTCGTCCTTTTTCGAGATGGATTGTTTGTGCTGTAAAATCGGAATAGGTGGTGCAATTAAGCCCCGGTGTATGGTCAATGTTGGAAAGCTTAAAGTTCACGATCTTAGAATCGGCATTGCTGAGTGGCGCAGAGGCACAGTAGTTAGCCCCGCCAATGCCGGTAACCACTAATGAAAAGGCCTGCGGACCACGGCTCAAGGTGCCCTTATGGCTAACCGTAAGGGTATAGCTTTTGCCGGGCGTGGCATTTGCAATATAGATCTGTTCTACATTATCCCTGAAATTATCACCCGTAGTGGCCGGTGCTGCAGGGCTGGCCGGATTTAATACCCAGGGCAAATAGGTTGCATTCTGCGTGTCTTTAATCCGGATGTCGAGATCATTCACTAACCGTAGTGCAGGGTTATTCAATGCACTGGCGCTGGCCACGGGCGTGGCTTCGGGATCAGTCCAGCACAGGGTAGCAATAAGGGGGCCATTCCCCGAGGCGACCATGTTGATGGTTTGTGTGCTTCCCTGTTCCAATATGCTTTCACTGATCAGACTTTTTACATGACGGCTAAGGATGGCTTTTGCAGCGTCTTCCATGTTTAATAATCCCCAGCCATAGATATAGTCTGGTCCCGGGTTAGTTCCGGCTTCGGTGGCCGTACCCAATACAAGTGCCTTTAAGGTGGCTGCACGCATGTAGGCGCCTGCATTCCGCTGGCTGTATAATTCCTGCAATAAAACCAGCGACCCACTTACATTAGGAGACGCCATAGATGTGCCGGACAGTGAAGTATAAGCATTGTTGCCCGCACTGGATGTTGATGTTACATTCACCCCGTCGGCCACGATATCAGGTTTGATCCGGCCGTCATCGGCAGGCCCCCAGCTACTGAACGGGGAAATCTGGATGCTGGCCGTGGAAGAAGGCCCAAAAGGTAAAGGGTTAATAGCACCTACAGTAAGAATATTTTTAGCCGTAGAATAAGTAGACAGGATATCATAGCCGTTATTGCTGTTTATACCCTCCGGCCGGTTCCCGGCGCTTGCCATGGTGCCTGAGGCATTAAACCGGTAATAAGGTTGTCCGACAGCCGGCCCGTTTTCGTTCCGGCTGTTTCCGGCGGATTTTACCGGTAGATAATATGGCGCATTGTAGCAGATCTTGTCCCAGTCGCTCGCTGCCTGGTTGTAATAGCCAAACTTAAAATCTTCATTTGCACCCGGAGCGCCCCAGAACTCCCATCGTGCCGGGCTCACATCACTGTTATATTGCCACCCGGCAATGGAGCCATATGAATGGTTCGAGATCAGGAGGGTAGCGGCATTTGCCGACATCTCTGAAACATCAGCGGTATAATCAAAAGAAAGAAGCTGCGGTAAGCCAAAAGCCATTCCACGGGCAGGAGCATAAGTGCCTTTGGCCATAATGGTACCGGCCACATGCGTGGCATGCACAGACAGGGTAGAGGCATTGTCTTTTGCGAATATCCGGGAGGGCAGAAACTCTGTATGTGTTTTCAGGATCGCCCCGCCATCCCATATTGCCACTTTGTCGGTGCCGACCGTACTTCCGCTCAGATTCAGGCCCAAACCCCCGTTTGCATAAAGTTTAGAAGTGCCGGTGGTCGCGGCGGCGGTACTGTTATTGTCGGTCCTATAATAAATGGGCAAGCCCAGTTCATCTACGCCCTGAAGGGCAATAACAGTGCCATCGCGGGTGATCCTGAACGTTTCCCAGCCTTTTGATATCGCTAATGCAAATGCCTTTTGTCTGTTTTCTTCCAGTTTTTGTTGTAGCTGCAGGGCATTTTGCCGTAAAAAAGCTACATTGGTTTCTTTATTGATGATCTGAGCATAAGTGCTAAACGATATACAGATCAGCAACGTGATAATAAGACCTATGCGCAGGGTTTTAAACATAATGGAATGAAAGATACGAGAATATTTTTGTTAGTTATTCTAAGTGCTCACCTAATTTGCTGTGGAGGTATAAAAAATGGTCAAAGCACTATAAAGGAAGGTATAACCGGCCGGGTAATGTGGCTGTCAGGTAACGTCATGCCCTCGCCCGACAAGCCCTCCTTCCATAAGCCGGTGCCGGTTAGCCGGACGATCTGTATTTACGAACAAACCCCTTTAACAGCGGTTGAAGGTGAAGCGCCTCTGTTCAAAAGGATCAACCGGAAATTAATAGCCCGTGTGAAAGCAAATAAGGAAGGATATTTTGAATGCCGCCTGCCTGCCGGACGCTATTCTGTCTTTACCGTTGAACCTGACGGTCGTTTTTTTGCGAACCTGTTCGACGGAGACGGATATATACATGTGGTGGACGTGAAAAGCAGAGCAGTTACTCCGATTGAAATTCAGATCAATTATAGTGCTTTTTATTAATGGAAACAGCTGGTGAAGCCGTAAACAGACTGCACTTAAGCAGAAATGAGCCCTTCTCTTTTTAAAATATAGTCAAAAATACCTTCAATGGGTTTTTGGAGAATTTTATTCACTTTGATCTGGTTCCTGGCGCAGACTTCGCGTAGCTCATCCTGGTAGTACCAGGCGATGGAGCCTACAAAATTACAGGGAATGGATTTATAGGTTTTATAGTCCTTAATATTTGTATCTACAAATTCCTGGAAACCCTCCTTCAGCATTTGCTGAATAAATGGATGGGCTTTGTGCATAGCCATGAAACGACTGAAATTAGCAAGATAAGCATTTGGGAAGGGCTTCTGATAGAGGTTATGGATAACATCGTCTTTTGTTGCCGCATAGGTCGTGGCAAAGCTCATCCGGAGTTCTTCCGGCATTGTGCCATACAGGTATGAAACCAATACTTTACGGCCAAAAAAAGTACCCGATCCTTCGTCTCCTAAGATGTAGCCCAGGCCGTGTTTCCCTTTATGGACATTCGTCCCGTCATAATACGAAATGTTCGATCCGGTTCCAAGGATACAGGCCAGCCCTTCCTGATGCCCGCAGGTTGCATAAGCAGACCCGATCAGGTCATTGTCGACACTTACAAACGCCCTGGTGAAAAAGGAAGATAGCCCGTTCGACACGATCTCGTGTTTATCGGGGGTAGCACAGCCTGCACCAAAAAAATAAACCTCTTTTACCTGTTCGGCAATGGCCGTAATACCTTTATTTTTGGTTAATATTTTCTGAATATCATGTGCATTCAAAAAATAGGGATTAATACCCTGTGTGCTGAATGATTCGACACCGGTTTCCGTATGAACCATCCAGTCGGTTTTGGATGAACCACTATCTGCAACTACAATCATGCAATAAAAATAACAATCTTATTGAATATTAAGCGTTCCGCTGATCGTTTTTAATGTAATTTCTGCCATCTTGGCCTGGTATTGGATATCGGTATAACGGGAATTCGCGTTAATAGCATTCCGCTGTGCTTCCCGGAGCTCGAGCGGAGGAATGCTGCCGAGGCGATATTTGTCTAAGGTAATGGATAAATTCTGGCGGGCCAGTTCCACATTTTTACTTTCCAGCCGGATCAGCTCCATAAACGTGGTGTAATTCCGGTAAGCTGTGGCCAGCTGTGCCAACAGGTCCTGCCGGGTCTTATTCAGCACTAATTCGCTGCTGCTGATCGCTATCAGTGCATTCCGCTCATTCTGGCGTTGTAAGAACCCGTTAAAAATAGGAATGCTGGCCGTGATACCATAGGTCAGGCCGTTCGCCCGGAATTGTGTATTAAAACCGGTTGGACTGGCACTTCGGTTAAATTCATAGCCGCTGTTGACATTGATGAGCGGATAGCGCCCGGCTTTTACCTCTTTTAACGTTAATTCAGTAATTTTCTTTTGAATTAACGCCGCCTGCAGATCGGGATTGAGCTGTTCGGTCTGGCCGGCTAAAGTAGTATAATCCATATGCGGTTCCATACGGATATCGTTTGCTACTGTAAAACGGATATCCAATGGCCTTGCCATAATCTGGTTCAGGCGTACCATGTAGGTTGTTAACAGGTTTTTCTGCTGAAGATAATTGGAAGTATCGGCGTTATAATCTACCTGAGCAGCCACCACATCTAATTTTGAACCCTTGCCTAACTGAAGCTTGTTATCGGCTATCTTAAGCCGCAATGCAGAAACATCGATCGAACTGTCGGCCGCGGCTACCAATTGCTGCTGCCTGACCAGGTCATAATAAGCGGTCACTACATCCGATACGGTGGCCAGAATAACCCCTTTTGCATTAACCTCTCCCTGCTTTTCCAATGCCCGGAGTTTGTCGTAAGTGGCAAACATCTTAAAGCCATCAAAAATGGTCCAGCCCAGGCCTACACCATAACTCATGTTAGTGCTTTTTGCACCGTCTGTGACACGCTGTGTGCCGGAAGCCTGTGTCTGAACGGTATTTTGAATACTGCCGCCGGTACTGAATGTTCCTGAAAGGGAAGGTAATAATCCGGCATTGCCGGCATTTACATTATTATGCGCAATGGCCAGTTCATTGCTGATCAGCTTAATATCATAATTGTTCTTTAATGCTATGGAAATAGCTTCCTGAAGCGTTAATCGTTCCTGCGCAAAAATGGCAGTGTTAAAAACCATTAGCCCTATCCATACCAGAAAGGCCCTGTTCATCATTGTCCGTGTGCTCATCTTCTTTAACATGGATTAATTTTCCTCCTCACGCATCGCCGCGGTTAGGGAATCACTTAGTTCTTTATTCTCTTTATGTTCTTTTGACCAGTACGAATAAATGGCGGGAATTACAAAGAGGGTCAGAATTAAAGAGAACAGAGTTCCGCCAACAATAACGGTTCCCATACTCATACGACTCTTTGCGGCCGCTCCCAATGCCAGCGCAATAGGCAAGGCACCTATGGCAATGGCCAGGCTGGTCATTAATATAGGCCGAAGCCGGGATACGGCGGCTTCCCTGATTGCTTCCTGTACCGGCTTGCCCTGCTCTTTCAGCTGATTAGCAAATTCTACGATTAAAATCCCGTTTTTGGTCACCAGCCCAATGAGCATAATGGTGCCGATCTGGCTGAAGATGTTCCAGCTTTGCCCGCATAACCATAGCGACAGAAAGGCGCCGGCTACGGCCATGGGGACGGTTAAAATAATGATAGCCGGATCTTTGAAGCTTTCAAACTGCGCTGAAAGGATCAGGTAAACCAATAATAAAGCCAGGCCAAAAGCAAACATTGTATTGGATGAGCTTTCCTGGAAATCGCGCGATTCACCACTCAGATCGGTTGTGAACGTATCATCCAGTACTTTTGCGGCAATATTGTCCATTGCTTTTATCCCGTCGCCTATGCTTTTCCCGGGTGCAAGCCCTGCTGAAACGGTGGCCGATATAAAACGGTTATTCCGGTAAAGTTGCGGCGGACTGCTTTGCTCTTTTGCGGTTACGAGATTATCTAACTGGATAAGCTGGCCTTTGTTATTCCTGACATATACAGAGCTCAGATCGAGCGGGTCTTTACGGTCGCTGATATCAAACTGTCCGATGACCTGGTATTGCTTGCCGTTCATAAAGAAATACGAAAAACGCTGGCCGCTTAGGCCTAACTGTAGGGTTTGTGCCACATCAATGATCGAGACCCCCAGGTTCTTCGCCTTATCCCTGTCGATGGTCAGGTTGATTTCAGGCTTATTAAATTTAAGATTTACATCGGATACGGAGAATGTGGGATCTTTCGCCACTTCATCCATGAACAGGGGCACTTTTTCCCGCAGCTTTTCAAAGTTCTGCGCCTGGATGATATAGCTTATCGGTAAGCCGCCCCGGCGGCCTACGGAAATAGTAGGCTGCTGGTTCACGGTCACTTTACCTTCCGAATATTTTCTGGTGATCTTAGTGAGCTTCTCAGCAATCTCTTTCTGGTTTTTTTCCCGTTGGTCGGGATCCACAAGACCCAGCCGCACGAACCCGGAATTGGTAGAGCCTGCTCCGCCGAACCCGGGTGAAGTAATGGTAATATTGACCCGTTTTTCCGGAATGGAATCCATCACCATCTGGTTGATTTTAGAAATAAAACGGTCTGTATAGGTAAATGATGAGCCTTCAGGTGTAGACACATTCATGTTAATGGCACTACGGTCATCATAAGGAGCTGTTTCTTTGGGAAGCACGTTCCAGAACAGGGCGATCAGCCCGATACATATGGCAATGATCGGTACGGCCAGCCAGCGGCGGTTTAAAAAAGCATTCAGGTTACTTTTATAGCTTTCGTTAAGCTTTATAAAATAAGGCTCGGTAAAATTATAGAAACGGGAATGGTTATGCCCTCCTTTTTTCATCAGGTAGGCATTAAGCATAGGTGTTAAGGTAAGGGATACGAAGGCAGAGATAAGTACCGCTGCCCCGATGACGACACCAAATTCCCGAAAGAGCCTGCCCACAAAGCCCTGCAGGAAGATTACCGGGAGGAAAACCGCTGCCAGGGTGATCGAAATGGAAATAACAGCAAAGAAGATTTCGTTCGATCCGCGAATAGCCGCTTCAATCGGTGAATAGCCTTCTTCGATCTTTTTAAAGATATTCTCGGTTACTACGATCCCGTCGTCGACCACCAGACCGGTAGCCAGCACGATGGCAAGCAGGGTCAGCACATTAATGGAATAACCAAAAATGTACATGATAAAAAAGGTAGCGACCAACGATACCGGGATATCGATTAAGGGCCGGAAAGCAATAGCCCAGTCCCTGAAAAAGAGATAGATAATCAGGATCACCAGAATAAGCGAAATGAGAATGGTCTCCGCCACCTCTGTGACCGAACGTTTGATGAAAAGAGTTGAATCGGAGGAGATATTCAGTTTAATATCTTCAGGAACATCTTTGACCAGTTTGTCGTAACGTTTGTAAAACTCCTTGCTGATCTCTAAGTAATTGGCGCCGGGCTGCGGAATAATGGCAACGGCCACCATGGGTTTCCCCGATTCCCGGAGTACAGTTTCTTCATTTTCGGAACCTATTTCAGTGAGTGCCACATCCTGCAGGCGTACCACATTATTGCTGTCGCTGCGGATGATCAGGTTGTTAAATTCTTCGGCTGTGGTCAGCTTTCCCAGGGTCTTCACGGTAAGTTCGGTAGCGGCGCCGGTCAGCTTTCCGGAAGGGAGCTCCACATTTTCATTATTGAGCGCCGAAACGATATCCTGTGAGGTTAAGCCATAGGAGGCCAGTCGGTTAGGGTCTATCCGGATCCGCATGGCATATTTCCGCTGTCCCTGAATTTGCACACTACTGACACCGGGAATAGTCTGGATACGGTCGGCGATCACATTTTCTGCAAAATCACTTAGATCGGTCACATTCCGGCGGTCGCTCTGAATGGTCATTGACAAAATGTTATCCGAATTGGCATCAGCCTTACTCACTACCGGCAGCCCGTCAATATCTTTAGGCAGATTACGTGCAGCCTGCGATACCTTATCCCGTACATCATTGGCAGCCTCTTCAATATTTTTACCGAGCTCAAACTCGATGGTAATATTACTGGTCCCCTGGTTACTGGAGGAGGATATATTCCGGATCCCGTCGATCGAGTTAATGGACTTCTCGAGGGGTTCCGTGATCTGCGATTCGATAATATCCGAATTGGCGCCCGGATAAGAGGTCCGGACAGAAACGACCGTTGGATCGATAGACGGATATTCACGGATGCCCAGGAAGTTATAACCGATCACCCCGAAAAGGAGGATCATCAGATTCATCACAATAGCAAGAACAGGCCGCTTTATACTGGTGGTCGATATACTCATGCTGTTAATCTTTTTTTGCTGCTATTTTCACTTTTACGGGAGCATCGGGTTTTAGTGCCATGGCACCGGTGGTAAGTACAGTATCGCCGACATGAAGCCCGGAGGTGATGACGACATGGTCGGCTGTCCGTGTGCCGGCTTCAACCAGGACCTGTTGTGCTTTGCCGTCTTTGCTCACATAGACCATTTTTCCCTTTAAAACCGGAATAACAGCTTCTGATGGAACTAAAATCGAATTTTCCTGTGTGCTTAACGCCAGCCTGACCTTCGCAAAAGATCCGGGGATCAGTTCATCTGCCGGATTAGGGGCCAGCGCTTTGATCTGCAGGGTACGGGTTTGCTGATTAATACCCGGCTCAATAGCAAATACCTTTCCCTGATAGCTCTTTCCGGATGCATCGGTCGCAAAGGTAATATTGCTGTTCAGCCGGAGTTGAGCGGCATATTTTTCAGGAATGGAAAAGCTGATCTTCACCGGGTTGGTATTGACCAGGCTGGCAATGACGGTTGAAGGCGTAATGTATTCGCCCAGGGAAATAGAACGTATGCCCACCTTCCCGCTAAATGGTGCTCTGACAGTGGTTTTGGCCAGTTGTGCCCGCACTAATTGTGATTGCGCCTTTAACGATTTCAGGTTGGCCAGTGCGATATCATATTCTTCCTGGCTGATGGCGCCTTTAGATAGCAGTTGTTTTGCCCGGTTTTCATTGGTAGATGCCAGATCCTCTTTGGTGAGTACATCCTGCAGTTGCGCCTGAATGTCTTTATCATTAATTCTTACCAATACGGCGCCTTTGCTGACATAAGCTCCTTCCTTAAAAAGGATATCGGTCACCAGTCCGGCTACTTCACTGCGTAATGCCACCGATTCATTGGCTTCAATATTACCGGTGATCTCTAACAGATTAGCAAAAGGGCGGGTCTCGACCACGATGCCATCCACCGAAAGGGGCGGTGCATCGCCTCCCTTGCCGCCTTTCGCATTTTTACCACCACCCTTCGGACTATTTCCGCTCATTTTTTTGTTTTCAGAAATGCGGTACCAGATCAGGTAAATAAATCCGGCCAGCAGCAGTACGTATATAATATATCTTAATTTCATGACACAAATGTATGCTTTGGATAAGAAACAAAAATATCTAATTGTTTTGTTTAGCCCGGGTGTGTACTAAGTATGTTACAGCGTAATACGGGATTTTAGATCGAAATGTAGTTAGAAATTATAAATTTGCGATAAAACAATAAACATGAATAGTAAAAAATCGATTTTAGGATTAGTGATCCTGTTTTCCATTACAATGTCAGCAAAAGCGCAGGTAAAGACCAGCTTCGAGGTCAGCTTTAAGGAACCTCAGGCACATTATGCCGAGGTAGAGATGAATATCGCCGGTATTTCAGCAAAGAACTATGTAGATGTGAAAATGCCGGTATGGACTCCCGGTTCTTACCTGGTCAGGGAATTTGCTAAAAGCGTGGAGGGTTTTGGTGCTCAGGTGAACGGAAAAGGAATTAAAACCGAAAAGATCAATAAAAATACCTGGAGAGTGTACCATCATAAAGCGGCAGCGGTTAAAATTAATTATCGCGTATATGCTTTCGAGATCTCGGTACGGACGGCATTCATTGATGCCAGCCATGCTTTCCTGTCATCCGCTTGTATCTTCATGTACCCGGCCGGGATGATAAAAACGCCAAGTACAGTTAAAATTATTCCTTTTGAGGGCTGGACCAAAGTAAGTACCGGGTTGGAACCTGTTCCTGGAAAACCATTTACGTACACGGCTGCCGATTTTGATATCCTGTTCGACAGCCCGATCGAAGTGGGCAATCAGGATGTATTTGAGTTTACTGCTGCCGGTGTGAAGCACGAAGTAGCCATGTATGGCGGTGGTAATTATGATAAAGAAAAGTTAAAAGTAGATATGGCCAGGATCGTAGAGCAGGCCACAGCCATTTACGGCGAAAATCCGAATAAGCATTATACGTTTATCGTACATAATTATGCCCAGGGTGGCGGCGGTCTGGAGCATTTAAATTCGTCGGTATTAGGAGCTTCAAGAAATGCTTATGGCACATCAAGGGGCTACAGCGGCTTTTTAGGCCTGGTAGCACATGAGTATCATCACCTCTGGAATGTGAAACGGCTGCGCCCGATTGCGTTAGGACCGTTTGATTATGATAATGAAAACTATACGACAAATTTATGGGTAGCTGAAGGCTTTACGTCTTATTATGAGAACAAGCTGATGCTGCGTGCCGGCCTTGAAACGAAGGAGGGATTTGTGACGGCGCTGGCAGGTACTGTGGGAACGGTAATGAATACGCCTGGTGCAAAGATCAACTCGGCAGCCGCGTCGAGCTTTGATGCCTGGATAAACGGTGCATACCGGCCGAATGAAAATTCAAAGAATACGTTTATTTCGTATTATACCAAGGGTGAAGTGATCGGTCTGTTAATGGACCTGGAAATTGCAAAAGCCACGAAAGGAGCCAAAAGTTTAGATGATGTGATGAAAGCGATGTACTGGCAATGTAAAACACTGAAACGAGGTTATACCGATGCAGAGTTTAAGGCGATGGTGGAGAAGATCAGCGGGGTGAGTTTCACGAATTTCTGGGCTAAATATGTGACCGGTACGGCCGATATTGAATATGCAAAATATTTAGGCTATGCCGGCATTGATATGGTCAATGAGAATGAGGGAAAAAATATACCTTATTTTGGCGCAACCATCGGAAGAGCCGGAGGCCCGGCTGCTGCGGCAACAGGTGGTAAAGTGATCGTTTCGGGGATTGCCCGCGGTTCGGGTGCCTGGAACGGTGGTGTAAATGTGAACGATGAGATCTTAACGATCGACGGGGTGCCCGCAGAGGTTATGATTGAACGGATGCCACAGATCGCGGATAAAAAGCCGGGCGATGTAGTGGATGTGGTGGTGATGCGCGACGGGCAAAAAAAGGAATTGAAAGTAACCTTAACCGTAAATGAGACCGTTCGCTTTAAAACCAGTATCCGTGAAAACGCTACACCTGAACAGTTAGCAGTTCGTAAACGATGGATGGGGATTTAAGTTTAAAGTAAAAAGTTAAAATAAAAAGCCGGTTGATTTCTCAGCCGGCTTTTTTATGCGTTTTTGTTGCGCACTACATCGTTTATGGTTAAAACGTAAAGCGTAAGCCTAAGCCTACATCACCACCCCAGAAACCGGTGTCAGGTGTTAATTGTAAGGCAGGTACCCAATCTAAAGAAATATTGAATGGCACACCATTAAATTTATAATCCAATCCTAACACCCCGTTGGCAGATAAATAAACATCACCATCAAATCCTTTTACTTTATATGAACCGATGGTTGCACCACCACCATAATAAAAGTTCAGGCCGTCAGCACCATTTATAGGTTTGTAGACCTGATAGAGACCGGTCAGGTTAAAATAATCAGCCCCGCTGTTGCTTCTGAAATTTCCGATAAGCTCGAGCATAGCCCCTTTATTTAATCCGGTTTTAAAACTGATCCCGTTTGCCGATCCGAACCGGCCTCCGATCGCATTTTTATAACCTTGTGCATTGGCGTCTGTGGCATTAAATGCAAAAATGGCCAGACCCGTCATAAGAGTGAAAAATAATTTCTTCATACGTTGTTGTTTTAAGATTAAATATTAAACCATTGTCCTTAGCATAACAAGATTTATGCCGTTTATACCATAAAAATAAAAAAAAGAACAATACCGTATGCATGGTATTAAAACCATTAAGAATATTTGCATACAACCGTATATAAAGGGGTATTCGTTATCCTAAAAAAAAGACAATGGTCAATATTTTAAATATTATGCATGCAGAATATTTTGAAGAAGGTTGCTGCTCAGCAGATAATTTATTAGATTTGGTTTCAGGCAGCGGTTATGCAGGCATACACGGAAACTTAATCAAAAAAATGAAGTAAAAACATGGATAGCATTACAAGAGTATTTGATCTGTTAGCCTATAACCTGACGCATTTTCCTAAAGATGAATTCATCAGCGGGAAAGTGAACGGGAAGTGGAAAAAATACAGTACAAAGGCATTTTGCGAGACAACGGATCGGCTCAGTAAGGGACTTACCACGTTAGGGATACAGAAAGGATCGAGAGTGGCCATTATGTCGGCCAACCGGCCCGAATGGAATATCTGCGATTATGCGATCATGCAGCTGGGCGCCTATCAGATTCCGTTATATCCTACCCTTGCCGAACATGATATCAAATTTATTATTGAAAATGCAGAGATAACGGTCGTTTTTGCCGGTGATGAGATCATTTATCATAAATTATTATCGGTGAATAAAATGTTGAGCCGACCGGTGCAGCTCTATACCTTTAATGAGGTGCCTGGTGCTACATCCTGGGAAACACTGGTTGCGGCGGGCAGAGAACTGAGCGTCGACCTTCAGCCATACCGTGATGCGGTAACCGCTGACGATATTTTAACCATTATTTATACTTCGGGTACTACAGGTACACCGAAAGGTGTCATGTTAACGCATGATAACCTGGTGATGAACTTTAAGAAGTCGGCTATGATTTTCCCGAAGGAAGTACGGAAAGCGTTAAGTTTTCTGCCACTTTCTCATATTTTTGAACGGCTGATCTCTTACCTGTATGCATATGCCGATGTATCGGTTTACTATGCTGAAAGTATGGATACGATTGTAGCAGATATACAGGAGGTGCGGCCAAACGGCTTTTCAACGGTACCCCGTCTGCTCGAGAAAGTATATGATAAGATCGTGGAGAAAGGAAAAGAGCTTACAGGCATAAAGCGGGCGATTTTCTTCTGGTCATTAAGCCTTGCTGAAAAGTATGATTTTAACAAAAGCTGGTGGTATAATTTCAGGCTCGGTATTGCCCGGAAGCTGGTCTTTAAAAAATGGCAGGAGGCACTGGGAGGACATATTTTAGTGATGGTATCAGGCGGTGCGGCGCTGAATCCGCGACTGGCACGGGTGTTCTGGGCGGCAGGCATGCCCGTTTTTGAAGGATACGGGCTTACCGAAACATCGCCTGTGATTACAGTTAATCATTTTGGCGCGACTATGTTCGGTACCGTGGGGCCAGTGATCGAAGGCGTGGAGATTAAAATTGCCAGCGATGGCGAAATCCTTACCCGTGGCCATCATGTGATGAAAGGCTATTATTTAAGGGATGACCTGACGGCTGAAAGTATAGATGCAGAAGGATGGTTCCATACCGGCGATATAGGGGAGATTGTAGCCGGGAAATTTCTTAAGATCACCGACCGTAAAAAGGAGATCTTTAAAACGGCCGGCGGAAAATATATCGCGCCGCAAACACTGGAAAATCGCTATAAAGAATCACCACTCATAGAACAGATTATCGTATTGGGCGAAAACAGGAAATTCCCGGTAGCATTGGTCGTACCGGCATTCCCTGCTCTGAAAAGCTGGTGCGAAAAGAAAGGGATATCCTATACCAGCAATGAGGAAATGTTGAAAAATGAGCAGGTGTTGGATAAATATACCCGGGTTATCGCTGCCTTGGGCGCTGATTTCGGGCGATGGGAACAGGTAAAACGTTTCGCCCTGCTGTCAAAAGAATTTAGTATTGAAGGTGGTGAGCTTACACCTAAACTGAGCCTGAAACGAAAAGTGATCATAGATAAAAACAATGAAACGATCGATAAAATCTATAAAGATGCGGAAAACTTTAAACCTTAATGTATGTCACCGGATACTTGCCGCTTTATTATTTGCCGGGATGCTGGCAGGTTGTGTGGGTGGGCAATTGGGTAAGAATAATAGCGGCCAATATAAGAACGGGATGGTCGTTTCGGCGAATGCGCTGGCTTCGGAAGTTGGCGTTTCCATTTTGAAAAAAGGGGGTAATGCCGTTGATGCTGCCGTAGCGGTGCAGTTTGCCCTGGCCGTTGTTTATCCGAATGCCGGTAATCTGGGTGGTGGCGGTTTTATGGTGTACCGTTCGGCGAAGGGAGAAACCAGCACACTCGACTTTAGAGAGAAAGCCCCCGGTGCGGCTGGCAGGGATATGTATTTAGATGCATCCGGCAACCCTATAGTGGAAAAGAGTCTATACGGTCCTTTGGCGGCCGGCGTTCCGGGATCTGTGGCCGGGATGGAGGAAGCTCATCAAAAATATGGCCGTTTAAAATGGGAAGATCTGATCGCTCCGGCAGTGGCTTTAGCGGCTGACGGCTTTAAAATTACTGCCCGCCAGGCCAGGGAGTTGAATGGGATGAAAGCAAGATTTAGCAAATTAAACCCTCTTGGAACGGCACTCGTTAAAGAAAGTACCTGGGCAGAAGGTGATGTATTGGTGCAAAAAGAACTTGCCGCTACGTTGAAGCGTATCAAAGAGCATGGAAGAAGAGGTTTCTACGAGGGGCCTGTAGCCGATTCGATCGTCGCCGAGATGCAGCGTGGCAACGGTATCATGACAACGCAGGATCTGAAAGATTACAGAGCCGTATGGCGTAAGCCGGTAACGGGTACGTATCGCGGATATGATATTGTTACGATGCCTCCGCCTTCAAGTGGTGGTATTGCATTGATCCAGCTCTTAAAATCAGTGGAGCCTTACCCCCTTTCGCGCTGGGGTTTTAATACCGATTCAACGGTGCAGCTGATGGTAGAGGCTGAGCGCAGGGTATATGCCGACCGGGCAGAATACCTGGGTGATCCTGATTTTTACCCGGTACCACAGACAAAATTAACGGAGACATCTTATATTAGACAACGGATGTCATCATTTAACTGGCAAAAGGCCAGTACCAGCGCCGAAATAAAGGCGGGTGAAATTGCTCCCCCGGAACATGAAGAAACGACACACTTTTCGATCGTTGACCGGGAGGGGAATGCAGTGGCTATTACCACTACCTTAAATGGTTCATATGGTGCAGGTGTAGTCGTAAAGGGAGCAGGCTTTTTACTCAATAATGAGATGGATGATTTTTCTGTAAAACCCGGTGCACCAAATATGTATGGTTTGGTTGGCGGTGAAGCCAATGCCATTGCCCCTCAAAAACGAATGCTGAGTTCAATGACTCCTGCTATCCTGTCTAAAGATGGCGAACTATTTATGGTCGTAGGAACACCTGGCGGTTCAACCATTATCACTTCGGTCTTTCAAACGATCGTAAATGTGGTTGATTTTAACCAGTCGATGCAAACAGCCGTAAATGCAAAGAAATTCCACCATCAATGGCTACCTGATCAGGTTGATGTAGAGCCCAATGCGCTCGATAGCTTAACCACTGTAAAGCTTAAAGCCAAAGGCTATAAGATTGTGCAGCGAGGTGCTATAGGCCGTGTAGATGCCATTCTTAAAACTAAATGGGGCTATTACCAGGGTGGGGCAGATCCAAGGGGAGATGATAAAATGGTAGGATGGTAATTGCCAGAAGTAGGGTGGGGTAACTGTAGCATAGTGCCATTGCGTATTATAATTTAAAAAAAATCATGAAAAGATATCTCCTTACAGCTTTAATTAGCTTTGCCATTACCCCAGCATTTGCCCAGCAGGCAACTGTATACCTAAAATTTAAAGCGGCGAAAGACCAAAAAGTAACCGTACAGCTGCCACTTGATGGAACCACTTTTTATCCGAACCGGTCTGAAAAGCAGTTCGATAAAGACAGCATTTTGACGCTCAATCTTTCGGTCGATAAGATCGCGAATATCTATGTGGTCAATAGCGATCGCCGGTTCCGGTTTTTGATCGAGCCTGGAAAAACGACTATTCAGTTAGACCACAGTAAAAAGGATACCGCAGCGATTAACTTTAAGGGGAGGAGTGAGAAAGGGCAGTTGCTCATTAATTCCCGGAAATGGACCTTTTATCAATCCCGTGCAGATGCCTATTTAGGAAAAGATAGTACCGCCAACGGTATCCTAAAATTAATAGTGCTCGATAGGGAAAAAGAGTTGCAGCCATATGAGCAGTTGTTGCAGCAAAAGCAGATCAGTAATGCATTTTATGAAGCCATCAAAGCAGATATCATGACCTATTATGTAGCTGTGGCTGCGCATGTACCCATAAGACTTTATTTCGATTCGATGCGCGATAGTAAAGTGGTATTTAAAGACGAGTTTAAGAAGCTTTGGAAAGAAGTTTACAACTCCTATTCCTTTACTAATCCGGCAAATTACAATGCTGCAGAATACTATTCTTTGGCAGAATATTATACTAATTATTACCAGGATATGTTTTTGGCGCAGGCTAATGGTACCTGGGTAAAACCTGATTATTCCAATGCAGACCTCCGGTTGAAACTTTCCTATCAAAGCTTTTCCAGGAACTTTACAGGAAAGAGCCGCGAATATTTGATGGCTTACTTCCTCTATAATGAAATGCTGCAGGAAAAGTATCAACTGCTTTTAGTGGAACAGTTTAACGATTTCAAACAACAGTATCCAAAGAGTACTTATACAGGGTTCCTCATGCCAATGGCTAACAAGATCTTAAAATATCATGAAGATATTAAGAAAGACTTTACGGCTGATCAGATACTTTTAGCCAATTACAGCCAGATAAATACGCTTGATGAGCTGATGACGAAGTTTAAAGGTAAAACCGTTTTTGTAGATATTTGGGCTACCTGGTGTGGGCCGTGTAAGGCAGAGTTCGAGTACGGTCATGACCTGGAGAAATTTCTGAAAAGCAAAAATGCCGAAATGCTTTATATCTCCATGGATAACGAAGCTGTACAACAGCAATGGAAAGATATGATCAAGTACTATAAGCTGTCGGGCAGTCACATCAGGGCCAACGATGCTTTGCAAAAAGACCTGATGAACCGGCTTTGGGATGGAAAAGGCTATTCGATCCCGCGTTATTTAATTATCAAAGACGGGAAGTTGGAAGAGGCCAAGGCACTACGGCCAAGCGATAAACAAAAACTGTACGATCAAATCGCAGCTTATTTATAAAAAGAAAACCCTCATCTTGCCAATGAGGGTTTTTTTATACATAAGTTAAGCTAACCTGTTATACACCTAATAACAGGCGTGCAGGATCTTCCAGTAATTGTTTAACCCGGACCAGGAACCCTACCGATTCACGGCCGTCGATAATACGATGATCATAGGATAAGGCAATGTACATCATTGGCCGGATCACGACTTCTTTATTTTCGGCAACCGGTCGCTCTACAATGTTATGCATGCCCAGAATGGCCGATTGCGGAGCATTGATGATCGGGGTCGACATCATAGACCCGAATACACCACCATTGGTGATGGTAAAGGTTCCGCCGGTCATCTCTTCAATGGTTAATTTGCTGTCGCGTGCTTTGGTTGCCAGTTCAATCACTGATTTTTCGATCTGTGCCAGGCTCATGCTTTCAGCATTGCGGATCACTGGTACAACAAGACCTTTTGGTGCCGATACGGCAATCGAAACATCCACAAAATCATTATATACAATTTCGTCGCCTTCAATGCGGGCATTTACGGCTGGGAAATCTTTTAACGCTTCACAAACGGCTTTGGTAAAGAAGCTCATGAAACCTAAGCCCACGCCATGCTTTTCTTTGAACTGGTCTTTGTATTTGGCTCTTAAGTCCATAACCGGTTTCATATTCACCTCGTTGAAAGTGGTGAGCATAGCCGTTTCATTTTTAACGGTAACCAATCGTTTCGCTACGGTTTTTCGTAAAGGCGACATTTTCTCGCGGCGCTCATGACGGCTTCCGGCTACAGCAACAGCTGCAGGAGCAGAAGCTGGTTTTGCAGCGGGTTCTGCTTTAGGCTTTTGGCCTTCTGCTTTTTGTGCATCATCTTTGGTAATCCGCCCGTCAACGCCGCTGCCTTTAACAGCACTGGCTTCAATACCTTTTTCGGCTAAGATCTTTGCCGCTGCCGGTGATGGGGTACCGCTGGCATAAGTGTTTTTATCAGAAGTAACCGGGGCAGCAGGTGTCTTTTCGGCTACGGGCTCAGCAGCGGTTTTCTCCTCTGCCGCTTTAGAGGTACCGGAATTCGCCTCTCCGGCTTCAATGGTACATACGACTGCACCGATAGCAAGCGTATCGCCCTCATTCGCTACCGTTTTTAAAGTTCCTGCCTGCTCGGCTGTTAATTCGAAAGTGGCTTTGTCTGATTCTAATTCAGCAATAATCTCATCCATCTCCACAAAGTCACCGTTGTTTTTAACCCAACGTGATAATACTACTTCGGTGATCGATTCGCCTACTGGCGGCACTTTAATTTCTAAACTCATGTTAATAATTTATTTGTAATAAGCGAACGGTGTTGAGTGTTCTGTTATTTAACTAATCTATATTTACTAATTTCTTGGTTGCCTTTGCTACAATGGCTTTAACTTTTTCGGTAATAGGAACATCGAAGGTGGTGGATACGATATAGGCCTGCTGGTTCGCATGCTGTTTGGCATAGCCGGTAGCTGTACTGCTGCTCTCCTTTCGGGAGATCACATCGATATGGCTTAAAGCGGTTTTTCTTAAACGACGCAGCATATATGGCCAGGCACCCATATTTTCAGGTTCTTCCTGTACCCATATTACCTCCCTTGCATTTTTATAACGTTTATACACGGCTTCCATCTGATCAACCGGTGTAGGATAAAGCTGCTCTACACGAACTACCGCTACATCACCGGCCTGGTGTGCTTTCTGTGCTTCCAAAAGATCGTAATAGATCTTGCCGCTACAGAATACCACTCTTTTAACCTGAGTTGCCTTTACATGCACATCATCAATAACCTCATGAAATTTTCCATCGGTAAAGTCGGTCAGCGGACTTACACATAACGGATGGCGTAACAGGCTTTTCGGACTGAAGACGACCAGCGGTTTACGGAAATCACGTTTGAACTGACGGCGTAATGCGTGGAAGAAGTTGGCCGGTGTGGTACAGTTGGTGATCTGCATATTGTAGTCGGCACACAACTCCAGAAAACGTTCAATACGGGCTGACGAATGTTCCGGCCCCTGACCTTCATAACCATGAGGTAATAACATGACCAGACCATTTTCACGCTGCCATTTGGTTTCGGCACTGGACACATATTGATCTACCACAATCTGTGCACCATTGAAGAAATCGCCGAACTGGGCTTCCCATATCGTTAAAGCGTTCGGGTTTGCCATGGCATACCCATATTCAAAGCCCAATACGCCGTATTCAGACAAATGCGAATTGTAGATGTCGAACTGCGCCTGCTGATCTGAAATATTAGTGAGCGGAGTATATTCTTCTTCCGAATCTTCAAGCGTTAATACGGCATGACGATGCGAAAAAGTCCCCCGCTTAACATCCTGCCCGCTTAAGCGAACCCGTTTGCCTTCGGCCAGCAGTGTCCCGAAAGCCAGCTGCTCAGCCATTGCCCAGTCGAAAATATAGGTGGTAGTGGCCATCTTGTGGCGTTCTTCAAAAAGCTTTTCGATCTTTTTAAAGAACTTTTTCTCTGCCGGCAAAACAGAAATGCGTTTAGCCACTTCCAGTAAGGTACTTTTCTTAACGGATGTATCGGGCGAAGTTTCGAAGTCCTTTGCCGTAGCCAGCCGCATATCGGCCCAGGCACCCCCAAATTTTACATCTTTATGGGTCGATGTAAGCTCTTTCGCTTCATTTAACCGCTCCTGTAAAAGGCCTTTGAACTGTTTTTCCATTTCTTTGGCCAGTCCGGCCTCCAGTTCTCCGGCTTTGGTAAGCTTCTCAATATAAATATCACGTGGATTGGCGTGTTTTTCTATGGCCTTGTATAATAAGGGTTGCGTAAATTTAGGTTCGTCAGCCTCGTTATGGCCAAATCGGCGATAGCATAAAATATCAATAAATACATCATTTCTGTATTTCTGACGATATTCCATGGCTAAATTAATCGCATACACCAATGCCTCTACATCATCACCGTTGACATGAAATACAGGCGAAAGCGTTACTTTCGCAATATCCGTACAATAGGTGCTTGAACGGGCATCTTTATAATTGGTGGTAAAACCGATCTGGTTGTTGATCACTAAGTGGATGGTGCCCCCGGTTTTATAACCTTCCAGGCTTGCCATCTGGATCACTTCATAAACAATTCCCTGCCCGGCAACGGAGGCGTCACCATGGATTAAGATCGGGGCTAAACGACTGTTATCACCGTTATATTTAAAATCAATTTTTGAACGCGACATGCCTTCCACTACGCCATTTACGGTTTCCAGGTGGGAAGGATTAGGACATAAACTGAGGTGAACGCTTTTGCCGGCATTGGTGGTGACATCCGTCGAATAACCAAGATGGTATTTAACATCGCCGCTAAATGCCGAATCGTCACTGTAACCCTTACCTTCAAATTCTGCAAAAATATCTTTATAGGTTTTTTGCATGATGTTGGCCAGTACATTTAAACGCCCGCGGTGTGCCATACCGATCACAAATTCTTCAATACCCAACTGAGCACCTTTTTCGATCACCGAATCCAGTGCCGGGATCAGTGCTTCAGCGCCTTCAAGTGAGAAACGTTTCTGCCCCAGAAATTTAGTGCCTAAAAAGTTCTCAAAGGTTACGGCTTCATTTAATTTAGTAAGAATGCGCTTTTTCTCTTCCATAGAGAACTTAGGCGTATTACGGGCACTCTCCATTTTGCCTTCAATCCAGGAAAGGACTTCGGGTGTACGGACATATTTGTATTCTACGCCGATAGAAACACAATAGGTCTGCTCCAGAAAAGTGACAAGGTCACGAAGGGTGGCCGGCGCGCCAATTCCGGTTTCAATCGCGGAATTGAAAATAATATCTAAATCACTTTGCGAGAGCCCGAAGTTTTCAATGGCCAGTGTAGGCATATGCTTACGGCGTTCCCTCACCGGATTGGTTTTGGTAAACAGGTGGCCGCGCTGCCGGTAACCGTTGATCAGATTTAAAACATTAATTTCTTTAAGAAAGTGCTCAGGTGTTTCGGTAATGACATTTGCTGCTGCAGATCCTCTTCCAAAATCAAAGCCTTCGAAAAATTTCTGCCAGCCAAATTCTACCGAGGAAGGGTCTTCTTTGTAACTTTGATACAGTGATTCGATATATTCGGCATTCGCGCCGTTGAGATAAGATAAGTTATCCATTTTGAAGTTTACGATAAGTATTGCAAAATTAGGATTTTACCTTAACAAAAGGGAATAAACTTCATATTAATATGAACAATTTCATCAGGCCTTTGCCTGGTGGATATAAAGTCCTTTCGGGTCGAAAGCTTTGAGTTGTTTCTCGAAATCGAAACTTCCGCTTAAACGCTGATCGTTTCCTACACCGGCCACGTTGGCCCAGTTGCCCCAATTGCTCGCCGGACAATAATCAATAAGCTGTTCTTCAAAATAAGCGGCACCAAGTATCCAGTTCTGACGGAGCTCATTAACAAGGTAAGAAGCCGTTAATGATCTCGCACCGTGGTTCAGATAACCCGTAGTATTCAGTTCGCTCATCATTGAATCGATCAGCGGGTGCCCGGTATTCGCATTTTTCCATTTATTAAGCAGTTCGGTATCCTGTAATGGACGAATCGCGACTTCCTGCTTAAATCCTTCCTGCCTGAAAAATGTATTGCCATATTTTTTGAACATGAAGCGGAAATAATCACGCCATAATAAGCCGATAATAACCTGTCCGGAATAAGGTTTTAGTCCGGCGTCGGTTTCTGCTTCTTTTAATTTCCAGTATACCTCACGCGGCGAGAGACTGCCGATCGCCAGCCATGCAGAAAGCCTGCTGATGGCTTCATGTTTTTTGAGGGATGTATGCGGCAGGTTTTCAGCATCGTGTATAAATTCATTCAGCTGTTTAAGCGCTTCGTTCTCACCGCCTTTAAAGACCATTGAAGATACACCGGCCTCAGGGGTTTTGTCCGCAAACAACTCCTGCAGGGCAGGCAGTGTTCCCCAGGTTTCGGGGTTTAAAAAACAAATAGTCTCCGGGCTTGGAAAACACGGTTTTACCGTTGCATCGCGTTCTGTTTTTTTCTTAAACAAATTAAAGGCATCCGGAATATCACGGATCGGAAAGGGAAGATCTTCCTTATTATACAAGGTATGCCCGATAAAATGTTTCAGGTTTACTTTTAACTTCCAGAGCTCGTCCTCAACGCGGGTTGAAATATCGGTTTCTTCGGATGCCACTTCCCGATGATGATATACTTCTGAAATATCATATTTCGCAACCAGTTCCGGGAGTAAGTCTTCTGGTTGCCCGGTGAGGATAAGCAGATCGCCGCCGGCTTCGCGAAATGAATCGCGCAGGGCAGCTACGTTTTCAAGCAGGAACCGTGCCCGGTGTACACCGGTTTTAAGGGTAAAGAAAGGCGTTTTTTTAAACTGGCGGGGGTCAAAAAAATAAACCGGTAGTACACAATCTGCTTTTGCAACAGCTTCAACCAGCATTTCATTATCGTGTAAGCGGAGATCGTTTCTGAACCAAACCAGTATTTTTTTGCTCATTATTTGCCTGAACGGTTTATTTCAGTTGCAAATTTGCAGAAAATACAGGAATTACAGGCTTAAAAGCCTCCTTTTTTACACTGTTTAAACAATAAACATACAAGTTTCTTATTCCGTTACGTCCGTTACCTCAATATCGAAGTCGAGAATAGAGTTAGCCGGAATAGTGCCCGAAGCCGTTTTTCCGTAACCGAGATCAGAAGGGATGAACACCCGCAGCTTTACTCCGTTTTGAAGGCCGATAAGTGTCTTTTTCCAACCGGAGATCAGCGTACTGAGCGCCTGGGTTAAATTCGTATCGCCCGATTCATCAAAGACAGTACCGTCTAATAAGCGCCCCTTATATTTTACGGTGATGGTTGATGTGGCACGGATCACATCACCTGTACCCGGAGTACTGATGTTACGGTAAATTCCTGAAGGCAGGCGTGTAAAGCCGGTCAGATTCTTGTCGGCCAGAAAACGGGTAATCATCCGGTCTTCCAACTGCCATAATGTGGTTTCCGGGAATACGGAAATGTCTGAAACGATAATTTCGTTCGAGGGTACATTGCCCTGACCATTTTTACCAAATGCTAAATAAGAAGGAATGATCAGGCGGATTTTACCTCCTCTGTTAATGCGGTACATTGCCTGTCTGAAAGCAGCAGGGCTCACATAGCCTAAGTAATTTGCATCGAACACATAGGCAGTAGGCGCATAGTACACCTCATTATTTAATGATTTTAACGTAGCCGTATAAAAAACGGAATCTTTATTTAACATGACGCCATTTGTGCCTGGTTCAAGGATCTGGTAGTAGAAGCCGGCCGAATCTTTTATGGCCTGGATATTATTCTTCGTTAAATAGGCTTTGATCTTTTCCTCATCGATATTTTCGATGCTTTCATAGTTTTTTTTACAGGCGTTAAATGTTAACAGCATACCTAATAAGGCGATGCTGAACAGGCTGTATCTTTTTATTTGCATGCTATTGCGCATTAATTAACTCAATGGTAAAATCTAAAACAGAGTTTGCAGGAATACCTACACGGGCCTTATTCATATAAGCCAGGGTTGAAGGGACGATCAGGCGGATTTTACCGCCCTTTTGGATGTAGGGGATGCCGACCTGCCATCCGGTGATCAGATTGCCTAATGAAAAAGTAGCACCAATGGCATTTTTATCAAATACAGAACCATTTAACAGTCGTCCTTCATATTTAACGGTGATCTGGGTAGATGCCGTATAATTTATGCTTCCGCTGCCGGCAGTGATCACTTCATAATACACTCCTGATTTTTCGTCTTTGATGGCGGGAATGTTATTTTTGGTAATGAACTCTTTGATCAGCGCGTCGTCTAAAAGCAGTTGTTTATCAGGATCGTAATCTTCTTTTTTGCAGGATGAAAATGCCCCTGCGACCAGAAAGAGCACTAAAAAAATCTTCTGTTTTAACATCATCGCACAAAAATAAGCTTTTATTGCGGATGCTACAATATTTAACCAATTTTAACAATTTAGTATCCAGTATTTAGTACTTAGTATTTAGACTGGACGCATAGGTTATATACGCCTTGACCGTATCGTCCGGTCCTGATACCTGATACTAAAAACAATACTTATTTGCCGCAATTAACTGTTGCGCTACATTTTGACGGGCCTGTTTTACATTGAATGGCTCTATTTTGGTAAAGCGGCGCAGACCTACCATCATCATGCGAAGTTCATCACCTTCGGCAAAGGCCCATAAGGCTTCTTTTCCGGCCTTATGTATGCCATCAACGGCTTCAACCAGGTAAATCCGCATCATGTCGAGCTGACCTTTACAAGCCTCTTCACCACGCAAGGCTACCAGCTTCTCCGTCCGGAGCAAGGCCGATTCAGCAACATATACGTAACTGGCCATATCCGCGATATTCATTAAAATTTCCTGTTCTTTTGACAGGCTCATCATCAGCTTCTGAACAGCGGCACCAGCGACCATTAAGGTCGCTTTTTTCAGGTTCTGAATGATCTTTTTCTCCGCAGCAAACAGCATGTCGTCGGGTTCACCAAAGTCAGGGATCGACATGAGTTCAGCAGCCACGGCAGTAGCCGGCGTCATCAGGTCTAATTCGCCTTTCATGGCTCTTTTCAGCATCATATCCACCGTGAGCAGGCGGTTAATTTCATTGGTGCCCTCAAAGATACGGTTGATCCGCGCATCACGATAGGAACGATCCATTGGGGCATCAGCACTGAAACCCATTCCTCCGTAGATCTGTACACCCTCATCCGTTACATAATCCAGTACTTCTGAACCCCACACTTTCAGGATAGCACATTCTACGGCAAACTGTTCGGTCGATTTCAACTTGGCTTTCCCGGCATCCATTCCTCCGGCTATCAATGCGTCATACGCATCATCAATGTTTTGTCCCGCACGGTAATTGGCCGCTTCGACGGCATAGATCTTCGTAGCCATTTCAGCAAGTTTATAACGGATGGCCCCGTATTTCGAGATCGGCCTGTCGAATTGAATACGTTCATTGGCATAGTTTACCGCCTGGCTCACTACTTCTTTCGATCCTCCAATCGCTGCGGCGGCCAGCTTGATCCGGCCGATATTCAGAATATTAACAGCGATCTTGAAGCCATTTTCTCTTTCCGACAGCATATTTTCTGCCGGAACCGGGCAATCGTTAAAGAATACCTGGCGGGTAGATGAACCTTTTATGCCCATCTTATGCTCTTCGGGATTCATCGTAATACCACCAAATGCTTTCTCTACAATAAAAGCCGTTAAGTTCTTGTCGTCGTCAATCTTAGCAAAAACAATAAAAATATCAGCAAAGCCACCATTCGTGATCCACATTTTCTGCCCGTTGATGAGGTAGTACTTACCATCGGCACTTAACGTGGCTTTGGTTTTACCGGAATTGGCATCTGAGCCTGAATTGGGCTCGGTAAGACAATAGGAGGCTTTCCATTCGCCGGTACCCAGTTTGGGGATGTATTTAGCCTTTTGCGCCTCATTACCATAATACAGAATGGGCAGGGTGCCGATCCCGGTATGTGCAGAGAGCGCCACAGCGAACGAATGTCCGGCACCGCATACATCAGCCACTAACATCGAAGTGTTAAAGTTCTTTCCGAAGCCCCCGTATTCTTCCGGGATAGAGACGCCCAATAGCCCGAGCTCGCCCGCTTTATCCATCAGGCTTTCCATTAATCCCTCCTCCTGGCTGTCGATGCGGTCCAGGATCGGGTTAATTTCTGCAGCCAGGAAATCCCGGCAGGTCTGTGCGATCATTTGTTGTTCTTCGTCAAATTCTTCAGGAATGAAAACGTCCTGGAAGGAAGTTTCTTTGATTAAAAACTCTCCGCCTTTAATGGCTTGTTTATCTCTTGTTTCCATATTCTGTGTTTTATAAATGGGATGTCTGATTATAATAATTCAAAAATTCCGGCAGCGCCCTGTCCTGTACCCACGCACATGGTCACCATGCCGTATTTCTTATTTTGCCTTTTCAGTTCGTTAAACAGTTGTACAGAGAGCTTAGCGCCTGTACAGCCCAGCGGATGTCCCAATGCGATAGCCCCGCCATTTACATTTACTTTTTCCCGATCAAGCCCCAGTGTCCGGATAATCGCTAATGATTGTGATGCAAATGCTTCATTCAGTTCAATCAGGTCAATGTCGTCCTGTGTTAAGCCGGCTGATGCAAGGGCTTTAGGAATAGCTTCAATGGGGCCAATACCCATGATGCGGGGGGGTACACCCGCCACGCCGTAGCTTACCAGCCGTGCGATAGGAGTGGCATTCAGTTCTTTCATCTTTTTTTCTGAAACGACCAGTACAAATGCGGCACCATCCGATGTTTGGGAAGAGTTCCCGGCTGTAATGCAGCCATCGGCAGCGAATACCGGTTTTAATTTGGCCAGCTTATCCGGTGTGGTATCGGCTCTTGGGCCTTCGTCGGTATCCACTACGTAAGAGCGGATCTTCTTTTTTAGCTGGTCGTCTAAATACGTCTCACTGACGGTGATAGGTAATATACCATCTTTCAGATGTCCGTTTTTGATCGCTTCGACGGCTTTCATATGCGAGTGATAAGCAAATTCGTCCTGATCTTCGCGGCTCACCTTATATTCGCGGGCAACGGCCTCAGCGGTAAGACCCATACCCCAATACCAGTCGGGGTTTGTTTTAGCTACATCCGGGTTTGGTACAATTTTCCATCCGCCGAAAGGCATGCCTGACATCACCTCTACACCACCTGCCACAATACAATCAGCCATGCCGGCTTTTATTTTTGCGGCGGCAGTGGCAATGGTTTCCAGGCCGGAGGCACAATAGCGGTTAACCGTTACGCCCGGAACCTTATCGGTATCCAACGCCATTAAGCTGATCATCCGGGCAATATTAAGACCTTGTTCGGCCTCAGGAGTGGCATTTCCCACGATAACGTCATCAATTTGTTCCCTGTCTAAATCAGGAACTGAAGCGATAAGTTCGCGGATTACATTTGCCGCCAGTTCATCAGCACGGGTAAAACGGAAAACACCTCTCGGGGCTTTTCCAACAGCGGTTCTCAAACCGGCAATGATGTAAGCTTCTTGCATTTTATTTTGATTAAAGACCAAGAGACAAAGATTAAAGACTATGTTTCTTAATCATTTTAAGTTTAATTTATTTTATCATCCCCATCCTTTGTTCCTTCATTCCTGTTTCTCAATTCCTCAACGGTTTCCCTTTCATCACAATACTCTGTATCCGTTCCAGGGTTTTCCGTTCACCGCATAGCGACAGAAAGGCTTCCCGTTCCAGATCGAGCAGGTATTGTTCGCTCACTTCTGCAGGTGATGATAAGTCGCCGCCGCACATCACCCAACCCAGCTTTTCAGAGATCTTTTTATCATGCTCCGAAATATAGTGGCCGGAGTACATCGTATTGGCACCGGCATATACAATGCCTAAACCCTGTTTACCCAATACTTTAATATCCGTGCGTGGTATGGGCTTCGTATATCCGGCTTCAGCAAGTTCAATGGCTTTTGCTTTCGCATCGGCAATTAAGCGGCTTCTGTTCATTGAAATGGCATATTTACCTTTTTGCAGGTAACCCAGCTCAAAAGCTTCTACGGCTGAAGTGGATACTTTGGCCATACCAATCGTTAAAAAGCGATCCTTTAGCGTGTTTTGTACAATCTGATCAGCGTGGTATTCATCAGATGCGCGTAATGCAAACTCTTTTGATCCGCCGCCGCCGGGAATCACACCCACACCAAATTCCACCAGCCCCATATAGGTTTCGGCGTTTAGCTGCACAAAATCCGCATGTAAACTAAACTCGCAGCCACCCCCTAAGGTAAGGTTATGGGGGGCAACGACCACCGGTACGGATGAATAGCGTATGCGCATCGACGTGTTCTGGAACATGCGGACAGCCATATTCAGTTCCTCCCATTCCTGCTCTACAGCCATCATAAAGATCATGCCCACGTTGGCTCCGGCTGAAAAATTAGTGCCGTCATTACCGATCACTACACCCCTGTAATCTTTTTCTGCCATATCAATGGCCTTATTGATGGCGGTAAGGGTATCGCCGCCAATCGTATTCATTTTCGAATGGAATTCGACGTTCAGGATACCGTCGCCCAGGTCAATGACCGAAGCACCGGCATTTTTCCATAATACGTTTGTGTTTCGCAGGTTATCTAAAAGAATATAATCATCTGTTCCCGGGATGGCTTTATAGCGCTTTGACGGGATATCATAGTATTTTTTAATGCCATCCTCTACTTTATAAAAAGTAGTGTTGCCGTTGGCAAGCATATCATTTACCCAGGCCGCCGGTTGATGACCATAGGCTTTCATACCCGCTATGGTTTCATTAAGCCCTACGGCATCCCACACTTCAAAAGGTCCGAGTTCCCACCCGAATCCAGCCCGCATGGCATCATCGATCCGATAAAGCTCATCCGAAATTTCAGGAATACGATCAGACACATATTCGAACAACCCAAAAAAAGAAGCACGGAAAAGCTCACCGGCTTTATCTTTTCCGGCAGCAAATACTTTCATGCGTTCCCGCACGTTCTCCATGTTTTTCGTTATCTCTAACGTGGCGGATTTAATTTTTTCCTGAGGCCGGTACCCGAGTGTATTTAAGTCGAGCGCCAGAATCTCCGTTTTGCCTTCCGGTGTTTTGGTTTTCTTATAAAAGCCCTGTCTGGTTTTATCGCCTAACCAATTGTTGGCTTCCATTTTTTCAATATACGCGGGCAGCTTAAAGAGTTCGCGGGCTTTATCGTCCGGACAATTATCATACAGGCCTTTGGCCACTTTGATCATGGTATCTAAACCTACGACATCCGTAGTGCGGAACGTAGCTGATTTAGGCCGTCCTAATGCCGGACCGGTATATTTATCGACTTCTTCAACGCTAAGGCTAAGTTTTTCAACAAGGTGGAGTAGGGCCATGATCGAATATACACCCACGCGATTCGCGATAAATGCAGGTGTATCTTTACATAAAACGGTGGTTTTGCCTAAAAATTTATCACCATAATGCAGTAAGAATTCGATCAGTTCAGGTCTGGTATGAGGGGTAGGAATGATTTCTAATAAACGCAGGTAGCGCGGCGGATTAAAAAAGTGCGTACCGCAGAAATGCGCTTTAAAATCATCACTCCGGCCCTCAGCCATCAGATGAATGGGAATACCGGAAGTATTCGATGTAATCAGGGTGCCAGGTTTACGGTATTGCTCTACCTGCTCAAAAACTTTTTGTTTGATCGGCAGGTTTTCAACCACCACTTCAATGATCCAGTCGCAGGTAGCAATCTTCGCCATATCATCATCGAAATTCCCGGTATGAATGCGATTAATGTACGATTTGCTATAAATGGGAGAAGGATTAGCTTTCAGTGTGCTTTGCAATGCCGCGTTCACGATCCGGTTCTTCACTGCGGGATGGCTTAATGTCATCCCTTTTGCCTGTTCATCCGGTGTGAGTTCTTTGGGGGCAATATCTAAAAGTAATACCCCCACGCCAATATTCGCAAAATGGCAGGCAATCCGGGACCCCATAATACCCGAACCCAGAACGGCTACTTTATTTATTCTTTTGTTCATCATGATCTTGTTGCGCATAAGCCAGCGTTAAGCGGTTTATTTTATTCAATGATTCAATTAATTGGGCTTTCTCCCTGATCGATAAATGCTGGTTCAGGTATTCATTAAAGGAAACCACCACATCCCGCGCTAATTTCCTTTTTTCGACACCGAAAGGAGTCAGAAACACTTTTACCGAGCGTTTATCGCCGGCAGCGGTTTCTCTGTAGATCAGCCCCAGTTCTTCCATGTTATTGAGCATGCGCGATAAGCTGGTAGCTTTCACGCCAAGGAGCGCGGCTAAAGCAGAAACAGCGGTACCTTCCGCTTCAATATTGATCAATACATAGCCTATGGCCTGGGTGATGCCAAAACCAGAGGCAATCTGGTTATAGGTGTTGGAAACATTTTGCCAAACCACCTTTAGAAAATAATCGACCGTTTCTTTTTGTTTCATTAATTGTTATGCTTGCATAACAAATCTAAAGAATTAAAATTAGAAAACAAACAAAATGTGAAAATGATAAACGGGTTGTTCTGTGCGCCTGTTCTGTGCAGCTTATTTTAGTTCACCGGCAAATTTCCATTGGGTACTGTAATTTTCAGGCAGAAGCTGGTTGGTTAAAATAGCTCTCACCATTTCTACCGGCATACAGTTTTCTTTTAAAATACGGTCATGAAATTGCAGGTTCGTCATTTTGCCGCCAACCACTAATTCTTTATGCAAGGCTCTAAACTGTAATCCCCCCAGCATATAACCGATCTGGTAAAGCGGGCCGTAGCCACCGGTAAAAGAACGCCGTACTTCGGCTTCGGCATTCGCCTGCTCAAAACCAACACGGTCTACCAGGAAATCGATACACTGCTTAGGTGTCCATTTATGCAGATGATAGTTCATGGAAAAGATAATTCGCGCACAGCGGTGCATCCGCCAGAAAAGCATCCCGATTTTATCCTCCGGTGATTTTGGAAAGTTCTTATCCCAGAGTAGCATTTCCCAGTACAGTGACCAGCCTTCGGTCCAGAACGGGGTGCTGAATATGCGGCGGTACGGTTTATAACGACTTTGCATAAAATATTGCAGATTATGCCCCGGAATTAGCTCATGATGGACCACTGCTCTTGAAAAATGGCGATTATTCCCCCGCAGCGTCATCATTTTAGCATCCTCACTCATATCTTCAGTAGGGTAGGCAATGAGTACCGATTCGCCGCCCAGAAAGAAAGGAGCGAACTGCTGTTCCTGTTTGCTGAGCATCCGCATGCGCCAGCCTTCTTTGGCCAGCTCAGGAACGGCAATCAGTTTATTTTGCTCCACAAAATTTATAGCTTCATTGGCGAGTTCATACACCAGCTCAGGTTGTTTCCCCAATTCCGGATAAGCGGTTTTAACCTTTTCAAGTGCCTTTTTCCAGTCATTGCCAAAGCCCATAGCCTGGCTGGCTTTGAGCATTTCAGCATCACACCAGGCAAATTCTCTCATGGCAATGGCTTCAATTTGTTCAGGACTGTAGGCAATCATTTCGTCTTTTAGCAAAGCCTTAAAAGCAACCCGGCCAATCGGATTGCCCAATATGCCGCTTCCATCATCCTGGGCTACCGATAATTTTGCTGTCTTTCCTAATGAAGCGGCATATTCTTTTAGCGCCGTAACCGCATCAGGATAGCTGTTCCTGGTAGCTTTCGTAAATTGCGGGTCATATCCTTCATAAAATTTGTAAGCTTCCGTAAACGTGGCAAGATACTGATTTACGGTTTGCTGGGCCCAGTTCGCCTGGATTGGACTTAGGATTAGCCCGTTATTGATAAAAGCCTTATTGGCAGTCTTTACATCTGCCGTTAATTTTTCAAAGGCACTATTCACGGCATTTCCGTCGGGTTGCTGACCAATGCGTCGCTGCTGCTCAAAATCAATGATCGGTTTTATAAAAGGAATGCTATATACGTTTTGCTTATATTCTGCATAATTTTCATCGAGTACACGCGCTGCGCTATGAATATTCCGTTTTAACAGCTGGTAGTCGACCCTTTCATTCACACTTAATTTGTCGTAGGGTAAGGCTTTAAGCTTTGTCTGCCAGCTATGATAAAAGCGCTGCATCCGCTGAAAGTATTCTTCCGATCGCTTCAATGCATATTTCCGGTTCAGCATCGTTTCATCAGCCTGGAACTGGTTAATATAGGGTGCGATAGCACTGGCTTCGTTAGGAGGAAGCTGGCCTTTTGTATCCTGTGCATGAGCAGGTATACCAGGATATGCAAATAAGATCAACGAAAAAACCAGTAGTAACTTATTCATAAATGAAAATTTAAACCGTTAAGATAAAAATAATCTTTGGTTAAAAAGCGCAGTATAGCGATGTAACAAAAAAATCAGGCGTGCTCAAGCAAAAACAGGAAAAAAGCGTATTAACTCCCTGTTTCTATGGCAAAAGCAATCTAAAAAAGAGAAGCCGCCTCAAAATTATTTTTGAGGCGGCTTCTCTGGTTTCAAGGGTGTATAAAATAATATTTAAATTTTCCGGACCTGCCCGGAGCCGCTTACTCTTTTTTCGACGCTGGCATTGCCGCTATAGTTCAGTGCACCTGATCCGCTGATCACGGTTTCAATATGATCTTTGGCGGTAATGTTTACCGCACCCGACCCGCTGATGACCGAAGTAAGCCGGTTAACCGTAAATGATTTCCGCGTGAATGCCCCCGATCCACTCACGACGATGTTCGCGTCGTTCGCACTTCCCGAAATGTTCAGGTTTCCTGATCCGCTGATCACACCGGTAAAACTGTTTACATCCGCATCCGCATATACATTACCTGATCCGCTCAGGGTAGCTGCCAGGCTTTGTTCTTTGATTTTGCCATTCACCGTTATCGACCCGTTGCCGCTCATCGTTAAGCTTTTTATATTTTTCGCTGAAATATAAACGGTAATTTTTTTATGCTGATATTTTCTGTTCCAGCTTGTCCAGCTGGCTTGGGGACGGATAATAAGGACATTGCCTTTTACTTCTGTCACTAACGTAGCGATAGCCTCGGCATCACCTTCAAAGCGTAAACCCTCTTTGCTTCCCAGGTTAATAATCACCTGAAGCGGTCCGCCAGTGGCTACGCCGGTAAAATTTTTAACTTCTCTTTCCTGGACATTGTTTTTATAAAGTCCGATCACAATAGGCTGTGAAGCCGGAACAGGCGATATCGTTTGACTTAAAATGGTCGCAGTGATACACAAAAAGGGTAAATGCTTTAGCTTCATAACAACGTTTTTTTAATAAGACGCCAATTATCAGCAAACGTTGCATGCTTCTGAAAAAAAATCTTCAAATCCGAAACTTACCTCAGCACTTGTACCGTAATATACGAACTGTTAAAGGTGTCGTGGTAAATCCGGTGTGTAGCCTTTTGGAAATCCCCGGGTTCTGCTTCATAAATATTCATGAACTTCTGCGGATTACGGTCGGCCAGCGGAAACCAGGAGTTTTGAATCTGGATCATGATCCGGTGGCCCTTTTTAAAGGTATGCGCCACATCGGGCAGAGCATAGCTTACTTTAGTGATCTTCCCCGGTACAAAAGGTTCCGGTTTTTCAAAACTGTTGCGGTATTTCCCCCTTAAGATCTCCCCACGTACCAGCATTTCATAGCCGGCCATCATCACGCCGTTCGGGTTTGGTGAAGGATTGAGCGCATCTTCAGGATAGACATCGATCAGCTTCACCACATAATCGGCATCTGTGCCCGTAGTAGAGACTACCAGATTTGCCAGTACAGGTCCGGTCAGGGTTATATCTTCAGTTAGTACGTCCGACCGGTAACTTTTTACATCTGGCCGGCGTGAAGCAAAACGCTGATCATCGATCATATACTCCCGCGTGCGGTTTGCCTGGATGCCGGCCTGGTAAGGAACAGGACTGTCCGGATCGCTTACATATTCATCCCAGCTATCGGTACGCCCTACTTTTTCAAAGGCCAGCCTGCCATTGGGATGCAGGTAAAGATTGCGGCTCTCCGCTTCGGCGGGTGGCCAGGTGCCGAAGCCTTTCCATTGGTTGCTTCCGGTGATGAAAATATTGGCTTCTGCCGGATTAAAATTTCCTTCTCCTTTCAGGTAGTATTTAAAGAAGGGAAGCTCAAAGTTCTGCTGATAATAAGTGCTGGTGGGCTGCTCAAAGGTAATATCGCCGAAACTGGCGCCTGTACTGCGCACCCAGCCGCCGTGAAACCAGGGACCGGCCACCAGGATATTATGAGCGCCCGGATTTTGTTTTTCAATGGCTTTATATGTTGCAAAAGTGCCGTATGCATCTTCTGCATCAAAGAAACCGCCTACCACCATCACGGCCGGTTTAACGTTCGTGAGGTGCGGTATGATCTGGCGTGCTTTCCAGAAGGTATCCAGGTCAGGATGCTTAAACAGGTTATTCCAGAATTTTATACTATCCGCAAAATAGCGGTCTTTCAGGTTTTTAACGGATCCGGCTTCCAGATAAAAGCGGTAGTTGTCCTGAATGGGGAATTTAAAAGGTTTAGGTCCTTTGTCGGGTGTAATGGGCTTAGGCCGGGCTACGCCAAAGCTGCTCATAAATTTGAATGCATCCATTAAGAATAATGCCCCGCCATGATGAAAGTCATCCCCGATAAACCAATCGGTCACAGGCGCCTGCGGTGAAACGGCTTTCAGTGCCGGATGGGCATTAGGCAGAGAGGTAGTCGAGTAAAAGCCGGGATAGGAGATGCCCGAAATGCCCACCTTTCCATTATTACCGGCAATATTTTTGATCAGCCAGTCGATGGTATCATAGGTGTCTGTACTTTCATCGATGTCCTTTCTTCCTTTTTTCAACGTTTGCGGCCGGATATCTTCAAAGCTGCCTTCACTCATCCAGCGCCCTCTTACGTCCTGGTAAACAAAAATAAAACCTTCACGCATGAGGGCCGGAAACGTGCCGAGACTCGTTTTATATTTATCCTCGCCATAAGGCGCTACGGTATAGGGTGTACGGGTCATCAGAAAAGGATATTTCTTTTGCTGGTCTTTCGGGATATAGATCGATGTAAACAACCGGACACCATCACGCATCGGAATGAGGCGTTCTATTTTAGTATAATGATTTCTGACGTAGGCTGAGTCGCTTTCCTGTGCTCCTGCCGGAAAAGCAAATACGGCAAGCAGGAATAATAATGGGATAAAATTTTTCATGATCAGGTGTTTAACAGGATTGAACACCTAAATATAGGAAACGCGGCAGGGAAATGATAAATATTGATAAAGAAGTTACGAAAGACTACCTTTGCAGCATAAAATTCTTGAAACTATGCAATACGATGTAATTGTTATTGGCTCGGGTCCGGGCGGTTATGTAGGTGCCATTCGTTGTGCACAATTAGGTTTAAAAACAGCAGTCATAGAAAAATATAAGACCTATGGCGGGACCTGCCTTAATGTAGGCTGTATTCCTTCGAAAGCACTTTTAGATTCATCGGAGCATTTTCATAATGCAGCCCATAGTTTTTCGCTACATGGCATTCAGCTCAAAGACCTGAAAGTCGATATAAAGCAAATGATTGCACGCAAAGATGACGTAGTAGCCCAGAATACAGCCGGTATTACCTATCTGTTCAAGAAAAATAAAATCGATACGTATGAAGGGGTGGGGTCTTTTGTAGATAAAAATACGATCCTGGTGACCAAAGCGGATGGCACGACGGAAAAGCTGACCACTAAAAATGTGATCATTGCTACCGGTTCAAAACCTACGGCGTTGCCTTTTTTACCGGTCGATAAGAAGCGGATCATTACCTCGACAGAAGCGCTTAACCTGAAAGAAGTACCTAAAACGATGGTCGTGATCGGCGGCGGCGTGATCGGCCTGGAGTTGGGTTCTGTGTATGCCCGCCTGGGGACTAAAGTTTCGGTCGTGGAGTTTATGCCATCGATCATTGGTACCATGGATGCCGGTCTTGGAAAAGAGCTACAACGGGTTTTAAAGAAAACCTTAGGCATGGAGTTTTATATGAGCCATAAAGTAACCGGTGCCAGTGTGAAAGGTAAAACCGTTACCGTTACAGCGGATAATGCAAAAGGAGAGCCTGTTAAGCTTGAAGCCGATTATTGCATCGTAGCCGTAGGGCGGACCGCTTATACCGAAGGATTAGGACTCGAAAATATAGGCATTACCCTGGAAGAGCGCGGCAAAAAAGTACCGGTGAATGCACATCTGGAAACACCGGTAAATGGCGTCTATGCCATAGGTGATGCGATCAGAGGTGCGATGCTGGCGCATAAAGCGGAAGATGAGGGCATATATGTGGCCGAAACCATTGCCGGACAAAAACCGCATATTAACTATGATCTCATCCCCGGTGTGGTGTATACCTGGCCTGAGGTGGCATCAGTGGGTTTTACGGAAGAGCAGTTAAAAGAAAAGGGTGTAAAATATAAAGCGGGTTCATTTCCGTTCAAAGCCAGCGGAAGGGCAAAAGCGAGTATGGATACCGATGGTTTTGTAAAAGTGCTGGCCGATGCAACAACAGACGAAGTGCTGGGCGTACATATGATTGGCCCGCGGGCTGCTGATATGATCGCCGAAGCGGTCGTTGCCATGGAGTTTCGTGCATCAGCCGAGGATATCGCCAGGATCTGCCATGCGCATCCTACTTATACCGAAGCCTTGAAAGAAGCGGCCTTAGCAGCCACGGAGAACCGGGCCATACATATTTAAATACCTGGTATGCGATAAAAAAAGGCCGGGATTGTTCTGTTCGCAGAACAATCCCGGCCTTTTTTTATCGATCCGCTTTAAGGAGTAGTTATGTGTTTTGCGTCCCGGCATCCACGATAACCGGTTTTTTCTTAAACCAGCCTTTTACCCTTTTTGAGCCCTTATCCATTACCATATACATACAAGGTACCAGGATTAGTGTTAAGAAAGTGGCAAAACTTAATCCGAAGATCATCGTCCACGATAACGGACCCCAGAAAGCCACATTATCACCGCCAAAGTAAATATGGGGATGAAGCTCTGTAAACAGCTTTACGAAGTCGATATTTAAACCTACAGCCAACGGTATCAGACCTAACATCGTGGCCGTTGCTGTCAGCAATACCGGGGTCATCCGTGTGCGGCCGGCTTCAATAACAGCCTCTTTCACCGGCATCCCCTGCTGCACCATCAGGTCGGTAAATTCGACCAGTAAAATGCCGTTCCGTACTACAATACCCACCAGTGCTACAATACCCAGCATCGACATCATGACCGAGAAGGGCATGTTAAAGAGGATACAGCCACCCAATACACCGATCAAACTAAAAAGCACTTCCACAAGAATGATCAGCGGCTTACTCACGGAGTTAAACTGCGTCACGAGAATAATTAAGATCAACCCGATAGCCGTTAAAAATGCGGTCCCCAGGAAGCCCATGGTTTCGGCCTGCTCTTCCTGGTCGCCGGCCATACGGATCTCGACACCAGCCGGCGCTTTAAACTGACTGACTTCAGCGGCCACATCGGCGACCACCTGGTTCGGGTTAAAGTCGCCCAACACATTCGACGAAAGGATAATGATCCGTTTTTGTTGTTTGCGCTTGATACCGCCATACGTATTCACATATTGAATATCCGCGAATGAAGAGATCGGCACCTGGCGGATCTGTCCGCCCATGGCCATATCCCGATAGGTTATCTTCATATTTCGCAGCACTTCGAGATTGTTTTTCTGATCGTCCTTAGCCCGTACATTGATCTCATAATCCTCATTTTCGTCTCTGAATTTAGAGATTTCACGGCCATATAAGGCAGCACGAAGATCCATGGCGATCTGTCCGGTCGAAATGCCTTCGCGGTTTGCCCGTTCCCGGTTAATGTCGAAGATCACCTCAGGCTTATTGTTCTGGAAGTCGGAACGCAATTCCTCCACTCCGGCAATTTGTTTGCTCACTAAATATTTTTTCAGTCTTTCTGAAGTGGATACGATCGAATCCAGGTTGTCGCCGGTAATTTCAATGCTGATCGGTTTTGCCGTTGGCGGCCCGCCCTGTTCCTGTGCCACTGAGATCTCTGCCCCAGGAACATCCTGCACGGCCTTCCGGATCTTCTCCAGGTACTCGGCTGTATTGACCCCGTTTCTTTTCCCAAATTCGACAAAAGCCACCGTTACTTTCCCCTTGTTCGGGTACTCACCCTGGTCTTCATCCTGCGGATCGGTAACACCCTTTGTCACATTCGAAATAATGGACGTTACGACAGGATCGATTTTCCCGTTTTTCGTTAATACTCCGGTTACCTGCTCTTCCACTTTTTTCACCACTTCGTTGGTATACGCCTGATCGGTTCCCACCGGCAGGCCTACATATACATATACAAAGTTAGGATCGGCTGAAGGGAAGAAGATAATTTTCTGGCGACCGGCACCTACCAAAATGCCAAACAGCATCAATGTGCCCACAAAAAGGCCTAAAGTACCCCATATCAGTTTCCGGGGATGCTCAACCGACCATTGCAGTACTTTTACATATTTTGCCTGGATCGATGGCCATATCTTCTGCTGAAACTTTTTAACAGCATTGGTCAGGAAGAAATGGTTGATCAGGTATAAGATCGCCAGGAATACGACGAAGTTACCCAGCCCCACATTGAACAGGTAACCGATCATCGCTACGATCCCGAAGATCAGAAAATTCTTTCTTACCTTTTTATCAAAGGTTGGCTTTTTAGCGGCTTCATGATCATCATGTGCCATAAAGTCGACCGCAAAAACCGGGTTAATGATATACGCCACGATCAGCGATGCCAGTAGGGTAACGATCAGTGTTACCGGTAAAAAGAACATAAACTTACCAATAATTCCGGGCCAGAATAACAGCGGGGCAAAAGGCGCCAGTGTCGTTAATGTTCCTGAAAATACCGGCAGGAATACTTCCCCGGCGGCCATTTTAGCGGCACTGACGATCGGCACCTTCCCGTTATCGAAAATACGGTGTGTGTTTTCAATCACCACAATGGCATCATCCACGACGATTCCCAGTCCCAGGAGGAAGGAGAACAGTACGATCATGTTCATGGTAAAATTGAACCCGAAGATGCCGCCAAGTACAGGCATAGCTAAAAAGGCAATGAACATCGACAAGGGTACCGAAGATGCCACAAAGATGGCATTGGTTACGCCCATAAAGAACATCAGGATAACCGTTACCAGAATAAAGCCGATGATAATGGTGTTGATCAGATCGTGCAGCGTTACGCGGGTCTGATCAGACTGGTCGCCGGTGATCTTAATATCCAGGCCTTTGGGAAGCACCGTAGCCTTCATATCCGTAACAATTTCGTTGATCTTGTCTGATGCTTCAATAAGGTTCTGGCCTGAACGTTTTTTCACATTCAGTGTAATCACATTTTTGCCATATAAGCGCGCATAGCTGGTTTGCTCTTTAAATGAATCTTTAACCTCTGCAATATCGCGCAGGTAGACCGATGCCCCGGTAGGCGTTTTGATCACGAGGTTAGCGATCTCTTCGGCGCTTTTAAACTCTTTTTTGATGTTCAGCGTACGACGGAGCCCATCCATTTTTACGGTGCCTCCGGAGGCCGTTAAATTCTCATAGCCTACGGCATTCTGAATATCACCAAAAGAGATCTGGGCCGCCGACATCTTATTCATATCTACATTGATCTGGATTTCAGGATCAAGGGCACCCACAATATCAACACCTGAAATTTCAGGAAGGGCCTCAATACGATCCTGAATATCATCGGCATATTCCTTTAGTTTTTTCAGGTCAAAATCACCGGAAATGTTCAGGTACATGATCGGCAGATCCGACAGGTTAATGTCCATCACCACAGGATCGTCGGGCAGGTCATTCGGCAGATCGGTTTTTGCCTTATCGACAGCATCTTTGATCCGTTGTTTGGCATCTTTGATATCAACGTTAGTGCCGAACTCGGCCGTAATGATCGAAAAATCCTGATACGAGTTTGATGTGATCTTTTTCAGGCCCTGGGTAGACTTGATCTGTTTTTCGAGCTGTTTGGTGACCAGGTTTTCCATATTTGCGGGCGAAGTTCCCGGGTAAACGGTCTGCACAAATATTTTCGGGATAATCACTTCCGGAAAGTTCTCTTTTGGTGTGGAATTATAGGCGAAAAGACCGGCGATAGTGATCATGATCGTCAGCACATAAATAGCTGTTTTATTATCGATCGCCCAGCTTGAAGGTTTAAATTCTTTATTAACGTCTTTCATTGTTTTGCGATTAGCGTTTTGCGGTTAGCGTATAGTGATAAGCGTTTAGCGTGTAGTGATAAGCCTTAGAATTTTACCGGGTCGCCTTCCGTGAGGTTATCCATACCGGTAACGATCAGCTGATCGCCGGCTTTAAGGCCGCTTAGAACCTCGGTCTTCCCGTCAATCGTTCTTCCTGCGGTAATCACAGTACGTTTTGCCTTTCCATTTTCAGCTATCCATACAAAGGCGCCATTTTCCGTACGCTGAATTACATTCACAGGGATCGCAATAGCGTTATTGTTCCGGTAGTCTACCACTTTAAGAATAGCGATCATATTGGCCCGGTATTTTGTGCTGGAAGGCAGCTTAACTTCCACATTGAAGCTGCGCGATGCCGGATCGATCACTTTTGACGCAAAAGAAACCCTGGTGTTCAGGCTGTCGGCCAGATCAGGGAAGATTACGCGTACATCATCGCCCTGCCCCACTTTACCCAGGTACGATTCGGCAACTAAGGCCTTTGCCTTCAGGTTGCTGGCATTGACTACCCGGATGGCATTCATACCGGGCATGGCTACACCACCCACCTTCAGATCCATCTGCTCAATAGTGCCGGAAATGGGTGATTTAATTTTATACATGGCCTGCTGTGTGCGCAATACGTTCATCTGGCGTTCTAATCCTTCTTTTTGCGTTTTGGCACTGAGGTATTGCACTTCTGTACCGATCTTCTGATCCCACAGGTTTTTCTGGCGGTTATATAAGTTCGTAGCCAGGTCTAACTGGGTTTGCAGCTGTGCCATACTTTCGCGCAGTACGTTATCATCGATCTGTGCCAATACCTGGCCTTTATTAACGGTTTGGCCAATGTTCACATACACTGCCGTTATAATACCCTGCGCTTCAGGATTAACGGATACGTTTTGCTCGGCATCTACCTTACCCTGTATCTCCAGATAGTTGATGAAGGTACCTGTTTTTAATTCGACTACACTTATTTCTTTGATGCCGGCAGAATCTTTGGTGCCGGTCTCGGCTTCCAGTTTAGCAATTTTACTGTCTAACTCGGCACGTTGTTTTTTAAGATCTGCCAACTCCGTTTTTTTGTCTTTAGGTTGTGAACAGGCCGCTAAAAGGGCAAGGGCGGGTATCAGGTAAATGCGTTTCATTTTTATCATGATTTTTGTAAGGTTAGTAATTAATGTTTCCAAGGGCTTTATCCAGATTTACTTTATTGATCAGCATATCGTATAAAGCACTGATATAATTATTTTGAGCCTCTTTAAGGGAAGTTTCGGCGGTAGTGACCTCGAGGCTTGAGCCTACGCCCTGTTCATATTTGATTTTGGTTACCCGCAATACTTCTCTGGCCAGTTCCATATTTCGGCGCTGGTTCTCTAAGGATTGCTGTCCGTTCTTATACGTGGTTTGTGCCTGTTTAATATCGAGGTTAAGCGTATTCTTTAAGTTATACAGATCGTTCTCTGTTTTCAGGGCAGCTAATTTTGCATTGCGAAGCTGATAGGTTTTCTGTCCGCCGGAAATAATCGGTACTGACAGCTTCAATCCGACCAGGGTAGTGGGGAAACGGGTATCGTACAAGGAGCCGAAGCGGTTACTCTGGTAACTGTTCGATGCGCTGCCAAAAGCAACCAGCGAAGGTAAAAAAGCACTTTTATAGCGCTTCACATCCAGTTCGTTCAACCGTTTCTGCGTTTCCAGTAAGGAATATTCGATACGTTTCCGGTAGGCGGTCGAGTCGCTGGCTAATATCGAATTATCGTATACCGAAACATCACTGATCTGGTCGGCAAGGCTAAGCGCACTGCCAATGGTCATTCCCATCTGAAATTTTAACAGATCCTTATTTAAAGCCAGCAGGCGGATCACGTTTTCACGTTCAGTGACCAGGTTATTTTTTAATACGGTAAGGCGGTCGACATCAATTTTCTCGGCATAACCATTCTTAAACAGTTGCTCGGTATCGTGAAGGGTCTTGTTCAGACGGTCGAGGTTAGCATCGATCAGGTTGAGCTGCTCATGACTCACCAAAACCGAATAATAAGCTTTGGTTACGGCTACAGCTGTTTCAATGCGGGTACGTTTCGTATTCTTTACGGATAGTTCTTTATAGGTTTGAGAGGCTTTTAATCCAACCAGGTAAGTGCCGTCAAATACCAGCTGGCTTAATTCCAAACCCATCGATGAATTGTACTTTACCCCGAACTGTACCGGGATCTGTGTTCCCGGCTGGCCAAAAACTTCACCGGGGATCAGGCTTGTGGGAACCTTGATATAATCCTGAAAAGTAGCGTTACCGCTAAGCTGAGGCAAGCCGATACCGATCGTTTGCTTTACGGTATTTTTAGCAATTTGCTCATCAATTTCGGCATTTAAGACGGCCGACTGATGTTTCTGAGCATAGCTGATCGCCTGCTGCAGGGTAAAAGTGGCAACGGTATCTTTTTGCTGTGCTTTGACAGGGAGTATCCAGCTAAGACAAAAAAGGCAGATGTAAAATGGATGTTTCATAAATATTTATACTTGTGTTGCTTTTTGTTTATAATGGCGGATCATTTCCAGGCCTTTTTGATTACAAATGCCATAGAGGAAATGTTCGGTAATTTCGGCCATCACCTGTGCAATGCTATATTTGTTCATGGTATAATGGTCGTTTTGGTTAAAAATAAGATCAATCTGGTTCAGCCGTAGCTGCGTAAGCATATCGACATTCAGATCAGTACGGTAATATCCTTCTTTTATACCCCTCGACAGGTTAACCGAAATCGTATGACGCAGCTTCTGCGCTTTGAATTCCTGGAAGAAGAGCCAGGCTTTAGGATGATACTTTTGCAGGTCGTAGAACAGCTTGGCATTCATATTATTTAACAGCTCATGAATATTACGGATAGCAAAGAAAAGCTCATGGACGGCATTTTCAGCATGGTTATGCCCATCTTTCATGACACATTCCTGGCGATCTAACTTTTCGCGGATAAGGATATTCACTAATTCATCTTTATCTTTAAAATGCTGATATATCGTTTTTTTCGATATACCCAGTTGCCGGGCAATATCGTCCATCGTTACACTTTTAAACCCATACTGGCAAAAGAGTTTATCCGATTCCTGAATGATGTAATCTTTAGCTTCCAAAGTAAAATTCAAATCAGCCTCCAAAACTATGGAAACTTTTATTAAAAGTTAAGTTTCCGGTAAATAATATTTTAATCTGTTATGAAAAATAGCCGGAGACTGATTTTTAGCTTACAAAGAAAGAAACGGATCGTTTAACCGGCAAGTGCCTGTCGGTGAATGGCGGTTTTTAGCAGGTAAAAAAAATCGTGCGCCCGGAGTTTTTGCAACACCAAACGCACGATGGGAGATCGGCCCGGGATTAAACTCCCGGATATCCTGTTTAATTAATGATGCATATCGTATTCATGCACATCTTTATGTTCATAAGGCTCGACCATTAATTCATCAATCGTTTTTCCTTTTTTATTGAAGCCGAACCGTTCCAGGAGGTTATCAAAGATCTGGTACATGACCGGTACGACCACGAGGGTCAGGAAGAGCGAGCTCACCAGACCACCTACAATTACCCAGGCCAGGCCGTTTTTCCATTCGGCACCGGCGCCGCTGGCAATCGCAATCGGAAGCATCCCGAACACCATCGCAATAGTGGTCATGAGGATCGGGCGTAACCGGGCATGGTTGGCTAAGATCAGCGCTTCAACCGTCGATTTTCCTTCCGCTTTCATGTGGTTCGTAAAATCGACCAGGATGATCGCATTTTTTGCTACCAGCCCCATCAGCATGATAATACCGAGGATGGTAAATATACCAATCGCATTATTGGTTAAGGCCAGGGCCAGTAAAGCCCCGATCATGGCTAATGGCAGGGAGAACATCACGACTAAAGGATAGATAAAGCTGTCATAAAGGGCTACCATGATCAGGTAAACCAAAATGATTGAGGCCAGTAAAGCGATGCCCAGTGTACCGAAACCTTCGGCCTGGTTTTCCTGATCACCGGCCCATGTATAGCTTACACCCAGCGGCTTTTTAAGTTTACCGGATTGTTCCAGTTCTTCCAGCTGTTTCTGGAAATCGGCCACAATAGTACCGGTTGGCCGGCCTATCGATTGTGCCCTTACGGTAACGGATGTCGATTTATTTAAGCGCTCCAGCTGACTGGGGCCGGCGCCTTCGGTAATATCGGCAAACTGCGATAACTTAATCGGCTGACCGGCATTATTTACGAAAGTCAGGTTGCGTACGTCGTCAATATCTTTGCGGTTAAAATCCTGATATTGAATGTTAATGTCGTACTCATATTCACCGCTGCGGTATTTTCCGTTGGTATTGCCCGAGAAAGCCGTCTGCATCGTGGCGCCTACGGTTTGAAGGGTCAGCCCTAAGGCCGACATTTTATCACGGTCTACTTTCACGTTAATTTCAGGGGTTCCTTTTTCAACGGACAGCTTGATCTCGGTAGCTCCCGGAATTTTAGCCAGCACCTTTTGTGCACTTTCGGCATATTTCAGGGCACTGTCCAGATCAGGACTCATGACCACTAACTGGATGGGCGCATTTTCAGCCATCCCCAGGATACTGATCGGAACGGTTTTTACTTTGGCACCTACTAATTGTTTGGCCAGCTCCCGGCTGATCCTTGTGGAGTAAATATCGGAAGTCACATTGTTCCGCTCCTTGCGATCCACCAGCTTCACGTTGATCTCCGATTTATAAGCGGTGGCCTGTGTACCGCCAAAGTCGCCACTGGCCTGACCCACCATGGTGATCAGCTGTGTGATCTCAGGCTGTTTGCTTAAAAAGGCTTCGGCACGCTGGGTCATGAAGTTTGTTTGTTCGAGCGATGCGTCTTTAGGCAACTCGATCTGTATCAGGAACTCGCCTTTATCGGATTTTGGGAAAAACTCTGCCCCGATAAAACCGCTCACCAATAATCCGCATGAACTGAAGAACATCAGTACCACCAGACCCAGTGTTTTGTATTTATTGTTTAACGACCAGGTTAAGATACCGGTGATCCACTGTGTAAATCTGCTCAGTTGTTTTTCGAACCATAAGATAAAACGGCCGAACATATTTTTACCTTCTATCCGCTCCAGCTTTCCAAAGCGGGAAAACAGTAAGGGTACAATGGTGAACGAAGCCAGCAGGGAGAGCAGGGTTGACATGATCACCACGATACAGAACTGGCGCAGAATGTTCGATACTAAACCCGTACTTACGGCGATCGGGAAGAACACCACTACAATAACGAACGTAATGGATACAACAGTAAAGCCAATTTCACGGGTACCATCAATGGCGGCCCTTACTTTGTTTTTACCCATTTCCATATGGCGCTGAATGTTCTCAAGTACCACAATGGCATCATCCACCAGGATACCCACTACGAGCGATAAGCCCAACAGCGACATCAGGTTTAACGTAAAGCCGAACAGGCTGATCCCGATAAAGGTGGCAATGAGTGAGGCAGGGATTGATACCATCACGATCACGGCATTTCGCAGGCTGTGCAGGAAGAACAGCATCACAAAGGCCACCAGCACTACCGCTAACATTAAATCGTGGATAACGGCATCGGCCGATTGTAAAGTGAAGATCGAACTGTCGTTGACGATCCGGATATCTAAATTATCTTTTTTGTATTCCGTTTTTAGCTGATCGATGATCTTATGTACGCCTTTGCTCACTTCTACGGCATTGGCATCACTCTGTTTGATGATCTGGATCGCGATAGCGCCTTTACGGTCAATACGGGCTAACTTCTCCGTTTCTTTCTGTGCATCCTGCACATCGGCCAAATCCGAAAGGCGTATTTGTGTGCCGTTCTTGTTGGTGGCGATCACGAGGTTACGCAATTCATCAATGGAGCGGTATTTACCCGATAAACGGATCAGGATATCCTGGTTTTTCGTTTTTACGCTCCCGGTAGGGAAGTCGAGGTTCGAAGCCAGGATCATTTGCTGTACCTGCGGTAAGGATAATCCGTAGCCTTTCAGCTTTTCAGCATCTATGGCCACCTGGATCTCCCGTTCAGCACCGCCGATCAGGTTTACCTGTGCTATACCGTTTACACGTGATACCACAGGTGCTACACGCTTATCGATCAGATCGAAAAAGGCGGCATCGTCCATATTGGCAGAGGCCGACATCGTAATTACCGGCAGATCGTCGAGCGAGAACTTACTTAACGAAGGTGTCTTTACATCTTCCGGCAGCGTGGAAAGAATAGCATTTACTTTCCGCTGGGCATCGTTCAGCGCATTGTCGATCTTCGCTTTTTCTGTAAGCGTAATGGTTACGACCGATAAGCTTTCGTATGAAACAGCATTAATTTTCTTAATATTTTCCATCGAGGATACGGCATCCTCGATCTTTTTGGTGACGGTATTTTCAACCTCATTCGGAGAGGCTCCCGGATAAATGGTGGCAATCGAGACCACATTAGGCGAGAATTTAGGTAACAATTCATAGCCTAATGAAAAGTAACTTAGCAGTCCTAACAAGGTAAGCGCCGTGAATACGACGATCACTAAAGAAGGTCTTTTTACAGATATGTCGGTTATTTTCATTTTTAATTTCCCCCTTATTTAACAATGGTTACCGGGCTTCCTTCAGTAAGATTGATCTGACCGCTGGTAATGACCGTTTCGCCTTCTTTCAGACCGCTTAGAATTTCAACGCTGTCGCCGATAATCCTTCCGCTGATCACATTCCGGACAGAAGCCGTATTGCTGGCGGCATCGAATACAAATACCTGGTTGCTGCTCACGCTCCCTACAAATGAGGTACGCGGAATAAAAATAGCGGGTGCCTGTTTCGGGAATTTGAACACTGCTGTTCCGTACATACCGGCACGAAGACTGTTTTTAGTATTATTGCTCACTTCGATCTCTACCGGAAAGTTTAAGGAGCCATCAGCTTTGGCGGCAATAAAGCTCACCTTACCGCTGAATTTTTCGTCCGGGAAAACCGATGATTGGATAACGATCGTTTCACCCGGTTTAAGGTTGGCTACCTGGCTTTCGCTCACATTCACTTTCAGCTTTAATTTAGAGATATCGACCAGCTCAAACAAAGGCGTTCCGGGAGCTACATAAGCGCCTGTTTCGATCATCTTTTTGTTGACCACGCCGTTAATCGACGAGCGGATATTGGCATCGTTCAGCTTGCGTTGCTGTTGCTGCAGGCGTAACTTGGCATTTTCGGCATTCAAACGCGCCTGATCTAACTGCTGCTGGGTAACACCGCCGGTTTTAAAAGAGCTTTCATAACGGGCAAGATCACGGGCAGCATTCTGATAAGTGGCCTGTGCCGTTTCACGATCGGTATTTAAGATCTCGGCATCAATACGGGCTAAAATCTGTCCTTTGCTTACGCGGCTGCCTTCCTGAACAAAGATCTGTGCCACACGGCCGCTGTTTTCGGCGGCGAAATTTAATTCCTGGTTAGCCATGAAATTTCCGTTGGCCACAAAATCAAGATCGACCACTTTTTTTGCTACCTGTGCCACGCGAACGGCTACAGCACCGCCGCCTTCGGCGATGAAAGCGGTTTTGGCTTCATTCTTCTTTTTATTGTTGGATAAGACCCAGCTAATAGCACCTAAGGCTACAATTACGACCAGTATAATGGTGATTATTCGTTTCATTTTTTGATAGGATTATATATATTGTTTTACAGGATGTTTGATATAGAATTAACGGATCAGCGAGCGGATGTTCCCATTCGATCTGATGAACTGGATCTCGGCGATCCGGTAGTTCAGCAGGGCCTGGGTATAGCTGTTCTGCGCCTGGGTGAGTGAGCTTTCTGTATCGAGCAGATCAGTTAAACCGGCCAGTCCGTTGTTATAATTGTTCTGTGTACTTTTATAGATCTCTTCCGCCAGCTGCATATTTTTTTTCTGCGTGTTGATCGTATTCAGGCTATTGGTGAGCTGTATCTTCGCATTTTCATACGCGAGGGTTAAGGCATTTCCGGTTTCCGTACGGTCTTCCCGGGCTTTTTGCAGGGCTACATCTGCCTGGCGCACTTTTGACCGGGTGGCAAAGCCGTTAAAAATAGGTACCCGGAGGGTGAGGCCGATGGCCGATGATCCGAAACCGATAGCACTGCTGTTGGAAGTCAGAAAATCGAAACTGCCGCTCTGGCTCGAGTAGGTATAATTCCCCGAAAGGGCCAGTGTGGGATAATATTCCGAAACATAGGCTTTGCGCTGTAAAGTGAGCAGTTTCTGCTGATTATCCAGTAATTTCATTTCAGTACGGGTATTTAAGTCCATCGTATGAAAGACCGGGAGCTGTTTTATTTCTGTAAGCTCAGTTTCAGGCAGGATAATGGGTTCGGTAACTTCCATACCCATGGAGAATTTAAGCTGGTTTTCAAGCAGGGTAATGGCGTTGACTACCTGCTCACGCTGTGTTTCAAGATTGGTCAGGTTAACCCGGATGCGGTCTACATCTATCTTTTTGGCCAGTCCGTTCTGGTATTGATTGGCAATGATCTTTTCAATGACCTTTACATTTTTTATGTTATTGTCAATCACCTGCAACTGCTGGCGGTTTACCAATACCTGGTAATAATTGCCGGCCACCAGTTCGATGATCTGTTCTTCGGTCAACTTTGCAGTGAGATCATAATACTCTTCGCTTGAGCGGGCAGCCTGTAAGCCGGTAAATACCTGCTGGTTGAAAAGCTGCTGCGATAATTGAAGTCCGGCATTCGAATTCCATTTCTGCCCGAATTTAAGCACTTGGGTCGTACCACCGAAATTCACCACCTGCTGTCCGATAATGGGATTTATGGTTAATCCCGACGTTGCCGAAAGCTGAGGTAAGGCCTGTGCGCGCACTTCTTCCACTTTGTATTTGCCACCCTCCATATCCAGGCGTGCTTTACGCACTTTGGTGTTATGCTGGAGCGCATAGGTCAGGGCATCGCTCAGTGTAATCTTTTGCTGCGCCTGTATGACTTGTGGTAAACCGATCATTCCTAAGATGACCCACATCAATTTTATCTTTTTTATTCCGGATGTCATGTGATATATAAATTGTTAATGATTTGCGTATTGTTGTTTGTATCTGGCCATGAGCTTTAAGCCTTTCTGATTGCAAACGCCATACAGATAATGCTCGGTAAGCTCTACCAGCACCTGGGCGATGCTGTACTTATTCATCGTAAAATGATCGTGTTTGTTAAAGACCAGATCAGCATGATCAATGCGGATCTGTGTCAGGATATCTATGTTGATCTCGCTCCGGTAAATACCTTCGGCAAGACCGCGCTCAAGATTTTCCCGGAAAGAGGTTTCCATTCGTTTTTCTTTAAATGCCTTAAAGGTTAACCATGCTTTGGGATGATATTTTTGCAGGTCATAAAAGAGCTTTGGATTCATCGTTCCCAGGGTTTCATGAATACGTGCCATAGACAGGAAAATCTCTTCAATGGCATCCTTTGCCTGGGCTGCACAATTTTTCATAGTGCATTGCTGATGTTCAAGCTTAGCCCCGATCAGGATATTCACCAGCTCATCCTTGTCGGCAAAATGCTGGTAAATCGTTTTTTTGGAGATACCTAACTGCCGGGCAATATCATCCATGGTTACACTTTTAAATCCAAACTGGCTGAACAGTTTATTGGACTCCCGGATAATGTACGACCTTATTTCTAATTCTTCTTCCATTTTTCAAATCTTAAATAAAAAATCATGAGCACTTCTTTCCGTTCATTTTATTCGTCGTAAAAAGGAAATTGCGGGGCAAAACTAAAGAAACTTTTTTTAAATCAAAAGTTTCCTAAGTTTATTTACTGATCATGACGTTGAAATGATAATTCACTATCTTTGTGCGATAAATCCCATTCCATGTTGCTTATCCAGGAAAATATTTCATTAAAACCTTATAATACGTTTCGTATCCCGGTAGTTGCCCGGTCGTTTGTAGAAATTCGCAGCGAACAGGAACTGCCTGAACTATTTAGCCGCCTGGATCCGGAAACAGAGAAAATACTTATCCTGGGCGGAGGGAGTAATATGCTTTTCACCAAAGATTTTGAGGGTACGGTCATTAAAATGGCCATCCCGGGTATCCGTTATGAGGAACAAGGTAACGACATCCTTGTGACGGCAGGTGCCGGTGTAGTCTGGAACCACCTGGTACGCTTTTGTGTAGAAAGGGGTTTCGCCGGACTGGAAAACCTGACCTTAATTCCGGGAACAGTAGGTGCGGCACCCATACAGAATATCGGGGCTTATGGGGTCGAAATAAAGGATGTTTTTGAAACTTGCCGTGCCTACGACCTGAAAACCGGTCTTTTTACAGTGTTTTCTCGTGAGGAATGCCAGTTTGCGTATCGCGAAAGCATTTTTAAACAGGCCTTAAAAGGACAATACATTATCACCTCGGTGAGTTTCAGACTCAGTAAAACATCCCGGTTACAGACACATTATGGTGCCATTCAGGATGAGCTGCATAAACGCCGGATCGATCAGCCGGATATCGCCGATATCTCTGCGGTAGTGGCCGACATCCGTGTCAGTAAATTGCCAGATCCTTCAACGATCGGAAATGCCGGGAGCTTTTTCAAAAACCCGGTGATCAGTCCGGAACAGTTTGAGGCCCTAAGAGCACGTTTCCCGGATGTGGTGCACTACCCGGCGCCCGGGGGTAACGTGAAACTGGCGGCCGGATGGCTGATTGAACAATGCGGTTATAAGGGTAAAGTAAGCGGTCAGACCGGCACCTGGAAAAATCAGGCGCTGGTATTGGTTAACCATGGCCACGCCAGCGGACAGGAAGTGTATGATTTTTCAGAAGAAATCCTGAATTCCGTATACACCCGTTTCGGTGTACAGCTCAGCCGCGAAGTAAATATTCTTTAATTACCGCCTTAGCGTATTCTTTTTACGAATTCATTTTTTTGGTATCATAGTTGTATGAGTTCAGGTGAGATAAGCTTTGCTTAGCGAATTGTTTCCTGTTTTACCTAAATCGAACCTATGACACAGCTACAATTTAACCATCAACTGAACAGTTATTCAGGCTCTTTAAGGTCGTTTGCCTTAAATTTTACGAAGAACGTTGAAGATGCCAATGATCTGGTGCAGGACACCCTGTTAAAAGCCATTACCTATTACGGCAGGTTTAAAGAAGGTACTAATCTGAAAGGATGGTTGTTTACCATTATGCGGAATACTTTCATTAACAATTACCGTCGTATGGTAAAAGCCAATACACTGATCACGCAAACGGATGATATCTCATCCGCCAGCCTGCATTACAGTGCCAGCCGGAACGCCGTAGAAAGTAAATTTGTATTGGGCGATATCCATAAGGCATTGGCTACTTTACCTTCTGAATATTATGTGCCCTTTATCCGGTATTTTGAGGGATATAAATATCATGAAATTGCCGATGAGCTTAATATTCCGATCGGAACGGTAAAAACACGCATTCATATGGCCCGTAGCCTGCTCAAAAAATATTTAAAGATGTACGGCAAAGATAAGCCGGCCACCGACATATAAAGCATCTGACCCTATGTTTAAAGCTCCCTGATAAATTGGGGAGCTTTTTTATTGCTATAGGGCAGGCAGCGAAGGCCAACTAAAATCACCATGATCTACAAAACCCCGGAGGGACTCAGGAGTACCCATAAAAATGATTACTTTTGGTGCTTTAGAAAACCCGGCGATGAATAATTTCTTTTTACTGCTTGATGCATTGCTCTTGTTATTTCCATTTGTTTTCCTGGCCGACAGGAAGGTTTTTACTATAAAGATGATCGTGCAGGCGATCATTCCTTCTTTGGCCGTTACGCTGATCTATGCGGAGACGGGTATCTTCTTCTCCCGTACCGGGGCCTGGCAATTTAACAACAGCGAAATTTCAGGTTTACAGTACCGGTCGCTGCCTGCAGAACAATATCTTTATTATTTTAGTCTTAGCTTCCTTTGTCTGGCCATTTATCAATATCGGAAAGCGAAATTTGCACATAAAAGGATCACCTTCGCCTTATTTGTAAGCAATCTGCTGATCGGCATCTGTATTGCACTCTTATTTTTTGCCTATACAAAGTGGTATACACTGCTTACCGTAGGCATGGCCGCCTTGCTCCTGCTGCTGGTCGAATACCGGAGTCGCCTGCGCTTTATGGGCATATTTTATCCGGCCTGTTTATGGGGCCTGATCCCCTTTTACGGAAGCCAGTATTTCCTGTCTAACCGGCCGGTGGTTTCTTATCAGTGGGAAAAAACACTGGATACCGGCTGGGTTAAAATTCCTTTTGAAAACCATTTTCTCTATCTGGGCATGTTTTTATTAGGCGTATTTGTGCTCGAAGCCATTCAAAGTTTTAGAAAACGCTGATGGATATGCCTGTTTATACCCGGCAACAGCTGGCGCTTCGTAACGGACAGGACAAGCCTCAAATCTGGGTGGCCTATAAAGGGCTGATCTACGATGTGACCGAAAGCCGCTTATGGCGTAATGGCAAACATTATGAACATTGGGCCGGACAGGATCTGACCGATGAACTGCCTGATGCCCCGCATACCGAAACCGTATTCGAAAAGTTTAGAATAGTGGGGAGGATCTTGTCTTAGTTCATCCAGCCGGGTTTGGGTTTATCCATCAAAAAATGGTCAAAGAACTCCCGCATCCGTCGGGTAAAATCTTCAGCCTGCTTTTCTTTAAATACATGCCCCGCATTCAGGTACTCTAAAAACCAGGCCGGTTTCCCGGCCCGACGTAATGCAGTGAACAGTTCAATCGACTGCTCAAAGGGTAATGCCGTATCTTTATCACCATGCACGATCAGCATCGGCGTAGTTATCTTGTCGACATAGAATACCGGCGAATTTCGGATATATAGATCGGGCGTGGTCCAGGGTGTCTTCCCCACGCCAAATCCAATACCCATAAATCCCACCTCTCCACCGGGCTGCCGGCTTGCGCCCCGACCCGTTAGCTGCCCATACGAACTGATCAGGTTTGCTGTGCCGGCCACTTCACAGGCTGCGGCAAACAGGGTAGAGTGTGTGATGATAAAATTAGTTTGCGAACCGCCATGGCTATGGGCCTGCAAACCCATTCGCCGGGCATCCACAAAGTCAAATCGCCGGAGAAACAGGGCTGCTGATTCAACAGCATTCAATGCCGATTCTCCATTGCCTTTTCCAAAGCTGTAATAAATATCCGGAACAAAAACCAGGTAGCCGTTACTCACATACGTCGGAATATCGAGCGTTGCTCCCGATAACTGCGGAATAAGGTATTCATTTAATTTATCACTTTTTCGCTGGTAATAATGAAAAATGACCGGATATTTTTTCTGCGGATCAAAATCTTCAGGCTTGTATAAAATGCCCTGAGATGTCCGGCCATCGGTCATTTTCCATGACAAAACCGTACTGCTTAACCAGTTATAGGCCTTCTGCGGCGCCAGGTCACTTATAGGGCGGTAGGTTTTAAAATCAGCTGTGGTAAACAAATTGGGATGCTCGGTAGCGCTTTCCCGGCGTACGATATATTGTTGCTGTTGTGAAGCCTTCAGGGGCCGCATACCTTTGGGAAATTCAAACCCGTACGAGTTGATCCGGCCGATATGATACACGTACGAATCCATGTGTTGCTTTACAGGTACCGTATTTTCCCGGACGGTCCAGAACCCATTGGTTTTCGTTTCCCGATCAAAAGCCGACAAAAGCATGAATGGCTGTTTCCCGATCAGTGCTTCCCGGTCTTCGTACACATAACTAAAGATCAGCTGGTTTTTGCGGCCAATGCCCTGTGTCAGGTTTTGTGCCGGTCTGTCTTCTTTTACATGGACATTCCAGATATCGTACTGGTCATAAATCAGGAGCTGATCGTCACTGTACCAGCCGGCTACGCCATAAGGCCTTCGAACAATGCGGTCAATAACATCGTCGTAAACGATCGCATTTATCCGCTTGCTGAGGTTGTGCCAGTTTCCTGTTTTCACTTCATACACATAATACTGAAGATCGGGGGTAAAAAAATTAACCAGGTATTGACGGTTTGGCGAAAAGAAGGGTGTCGACTCATAATTGCTGAATTTTTCAGGCAGCTTTGTTTTTTGCCCGGTCTGCGTATTCACCAGATACGTATCCGTTTGTAAGGATGCTTCCCAAAAGCGATTGGTTTTGAACTTTCTTTTCACGAGCAGGGATGTCCCATTTACGGTACTGGCCAGTTCTTCATCCTCATTGGTTACCTGGAAGATCTGCTTTGAAGGGATGTGAAAGGTATACAAACTTAAAGGGGGCGTTACTTTGATTTCACTTTGGAAAAGTGAATCCCGGTAACTCCAGATCCGTACAGAAGGTGTTTCAGTAGGAGATGTAAGATGAGTCTGATCGTTGGCAAGTAGTGTAAAGAAAATATTTTCTCCACTCTTATTAAAATAGGGCTTAATCGTATCTACTTTAATCCTACCCGTAATTTTGGATAAATCGATATCGACGGGCTTTTCCAGGGCTGGTGCATAATACCATACTTTTTCCCGGTGTTCTGCATCCATGCTGGTAAATACCAGCTGGTTCCGGATACTATCCGTGACCATCGCATGGATGGCGATATGTTCGGCCACCGGTTTAACCTGCAGGGTTTGCAGGTTTACCGCCATGATCCGTTGCATGCCGGCCGGTGTATCGGCTTGCTGTGTCATATAAAGCCAGTGTCCGTCGGCACTGAAGAAATGCGTCTTCACCTTTTTAAAAACCGTTTGGGCTTTGGTGCTGATATGATAAAGAATCAGTTCATCTTCCTTCGCTTTCGTATAGGTCAGGTATTCGCGGGCATTGGTGTTGAATGTATTTACGTTGCTGAGCTTGTTGATCAGGAGATTTTTGTCGAGCGATACCAGGTATAAAGTATCACCTCCGGCTTTAAATACAGTCATCTCTTTATGCTGCATCAGGTACACTGCTGAATGCAGCGGATAGCGCTGCTTTGGCCATTGCTGTTTGAGGTCGGTTATGATGAGCTCTTCCTTTCCGGCAGCATGACGCAGCGTGTAAAAGGCAAAACGTCCGTCGCTGGTCAGGGCCGGGTTAACCAGGGCTTTTTCCCAGTCTTTATAATCAGCAGCAGTAAGTGTGGGTTTTTGGGCGAATAGGGGAAGGTTGCCCAGCAGCAGAAATAGGCATAAATATTTCATGAGCGATATGGTTAAACTCAGGTGTACAACAGGTATTTTTTTCGTTTAAGCAGGAATTGTTCCAGCTCCGTTTCCCATAATCTGTAAATTTCGGAAGGATGTTTTCCTTCCCTGATCAGATTTAGCAGCCGTGTACCACCGCTTAGCCGCACGATCGATTTTTCGTTCCAGACCATTTGGTCAGCATGGAGCTGATGAATGGCCCATACTAATGCCACTGCCACTTTATAGGGTTCGAATTGTTCACGCCGGGTAACATGCACATAAATACCTTTGCAGCTTTCACCGGCCAGTTCAGGTGGTCTTTTGGAATGGATGGGCTGTTTAGGTACAAAAACAATGGGTTCGAAGCGCACCCCTTTAAAATTAAAGGCTTTAAGCAGGCTGATCACGTGATGGTGATCGATCCATGGCGCTCCAATGTATTCAAAGGGTTTATCGCTTCCGCGGCCCTCCGAAATATTCAGCGACTCGAACAGACAGGTGCCTGAATAAGCCAGTACTGATGCATCGGTTAGCAGGTTAGGAGAGGGCTTTTTCCAGGGCAGCCCGGTTTCATTATACCACATATTGCGTTTCCAGCCCTTCATTTTTATCACATACAGCCGGGCTTTAACTCCCCCTTTTAGTAAACGCTCTTCGTTATAAAAGGTGGCCAGCTCGCCTATGGTCATCCCATGCCGTACGGGTATCTTCGCATAAGAACCAAAATTATAGATAAACGCATCTTCAGTGACGAAACCATCGGCCTGCAATCCGGTAATCGGATTGGGGCGGTCGAGTACAATGACCGTTATACCCTGTTCGGCGGCGGCCTCCATCACAAAACCCAGGATGTTCACATGTTCATAAAAACGTACTCCCACTTCCTGCATATCGAAGATAATCACCTCCGTATCGCCCAGCATTTCGGGAACAGGCTTATGGGTATGTCCGTAAAGTGAATATTTGATCAGTCCGGTGGGTTTATCGATATCTTTTTCCTGATCGCGTTCAATGGAATAATCATTACTGCGGATGTTATATTCCATACCGAACAACACCCTTAAGTGAACGTCCGGATGTGCAAATAAGGCGTCAGCCAGATGTGTGCCGTTTTGCAGCATCGCACTGTGATTGGCCACCAGGGCAACATTTTTGCCTTTAATGAGTTTAAAATTCTCCGTAAACAGAAGGTCGGCGCCACAAACAACAGCCGGTTTAAATGCAATGCATACCAGGCTGTTCAAACTCAGCAAAAGGAAGCAGACCCTGAGGACAATGCGCCCCGTGTGGTGTTGTATCATGCTCTTCGTGTTATTCATACATTAAATATTGATGTCTGATCTTTTTATAATGACTTAAGTCCGGTTTCCAGCTTTCCCTGATGCCGGCCGCAGGAAGCCCCTGCATGAGTTGCTCCCTTAACCTGCGGGTTCCGGCCAGCCTGTCAAATTTTTCCGGATTAAAGAAAACGGCTTTCTCCGGGAAGACGCGGTAGCTGTCTACCAGCCAGTTCAGGCTTATTTGTTGCTGTGGAACGGGTTCGGCACTTAAGTCCAACCCATAGCAGGGTATGTTCTGGTAAGGCGGCGGAGTACTGGTTTTACTCCCTGTACGAGGCGTAAATGAAAATGTATAATGCGATTTGAGCAAAGGGTGGCCTAATACCGTAAAGGGAAAGTCGGTACCACGCCCGGAGCTCATTACCGTTCCGTCAAACCAGCATAGAGAAGGATATAATTGTATGGCCTGATCGCTGTTCAGGTTGGGAAAGGGCGGATTGGACAAGGTATAGCTGCTGCTATGCGTATAGTTTAGCATATTAACGACCTTCAGTTTGCATTTGATGCCGTTTTTCAGCCACCCTTCGCCGTTGATCATTTTTGCGTATTCACCAAAGGTAAGGCCATGAGCAAGGGGCAGGGGGTCGGTCCCCAGGAATGAAGCGAGTGATGGATCCAATACGGGGCCATCCACCATGCTTCCGATGGGATTTGGCCGGTCAAGAACAATCACTTCGATATCGTTTTCGGCACAGGCTTCCATGACATAATGCAGGGTCGCCAGATAAATGTAAAACCGCACCCCCAGATCCTGTACGTCTACCAGCATCACATCGATGCCGGAAAGGTCCTGCCGGTCGGGCTTGTGTTGATCACCATAGAGATAGACCAGCGGAAGTGCCGGATACGGTGTAAGCAGGTTGTTCCCGTCTTTTCCACGCAGTTCTCTTTCGGCACCAAATCTTTTCACCACCTTTACGCCCGATTGTATAAGCGTATCGATACTGAGCTGTCCGTTTAACAGGGCGTTGTTGTTGATAAGCACGCCTACATTCCGGCCTCTCAGATCAGGCAGATATTGCGTAAGCCGGGCAGCACCGGTTACCAGTGCGGGAGCATTGGTAACCGGTCGTTTTTCCGACCTGTGCAGGCCGGCCTGCTGCCAGAATAATAGCGAGGCTATCAGCAGTGCCAGATATGAGGGTCTTATAAGCATGTCTTTTTCAGGTTTGCGCCAGCTTAATAGCCCGGGTTCTGATCGGCCTGACTGATCATCGGGTTATTATCGATCTCCTGTTGAGGTATAGGCCAGTTCAGGTGCGCCTGTGCCACCTGAATACCCAGGTAATGTAAGATCGACGATTGTATTTTTCCGGTACGTTTGAGGTCTAACCAGCGTTTCCCTTCTAAAAAGAGCTCATAGGCGCGTTCCAAAAGTACAGCATCCTGGAAACTGGCTGCAGTCCAGCCGGTAGTGGGATAGTCGATCGCCGAAGGCGTATTTACCGGTAAGCCATATCCGCGGCGTTTAATCCTGTTCAGGTTCTCGACAGCTGTGGCTGAAGGGCCATTTTGTGCCATGGCCGACGCTTCAGCCTGGATGAGCAATACGTCGGCATATCGCAGAAATGGATAATCATTGGCATGTCCCGAGTTCGTTGGTGCATTATTGTCGCGGAATTTGCTGAACTGGACCGGTGCTAATGATGGCAGTTGGGTATACTGCCCGGTTACACGATTGGTATAATGGGTGGTTACGCCCCATTGTTTACGTAAATCGTTATCGCTCCATTCTTTCAGGAACTTATTATCCAGTGTCGACGTCATAACATATGCTCCGAAAGGTGAGAATGTAGTGCCGCTATATAAAATGCTATGCGGCCATTGCCAGCCATTCTGATTACTGTATTTAAGATAAAAGATCTCTTCTTCCGTACCATTAGCCAAAGGGCCAAAAATCTTATCCAGATCGTTGAGTGTATTTACCGGAACCAGGTTAAATTTACCGGAATTGATAACTTCTTCGGCCTTTTGCCGGGCTAAGTTCCATTCCTTACGGGTAAGGTATACGTCGGCCAGGAAAGCCTTGGCCGACCATTTCGTAGGTCTGCCGTATTGCTCGGGTTTATCCGGTAAGATACTTTCTCCATTTTGCAGGTCAGCAATAATGGTTTTATACACCTCCTCCACCGGTGCGCGTCCGGTATTTTCGGGTTTAAGCGACACGAGCAATGGAACGGCACCCCAATGCCTCACCAGGTGATAGTAGTTAAAGGCCCGCATGTAGCGGGCCTCCGCTACCAGGGCAGCTTTAGTATTGTCATTTATACTGCTGATCTGGGGAATCTTCTCGATGGCCAGGTTTGCATAATTTATGCTTTGATACAGATATTGCCATACCAGTCCGACACGCTGGGCATTGGTAGCATCTAATCCCTGATAAGCTCCAACGGCTGCTGTCGATCCGCGGCCTACTGAAAATTCGGCCATGATCTCTACCTGCAGCAGGTATTGTCCGCCAAAAGCTGAGATCACCCGAATGGGTTGATAAATGGCGTTAACGGCTGCCTTTGCATCCTCCAGATTGTTATAAAAATTTCCTTCCGAAAGGCGGTCTTCCGGTACTTCATCCAGAAAGTCCTTGCACGATGCCAGAGGCAACAGGAGCATGAACATAAAAAATATTTTCTTTATCATGATGTGACGTGTAAAGGGTAAAATAATCATGTATTTATATTTCGTTAAAACTTAAGACGTACCCCAAATAAAAAGGTACGTGCATCCGGATAGCCGAACTGGTCAACACCCCGTGATATACCGGCGCCGATGGTATTCACCTCCGGCGAATAAAACGAATAGTTGGTAAAGGTGAGCAGGTTTTGCGCAGAGACGTAGATCTGTGACTGCTCCAGGCTGAAGTTATTGATCTTTATGCCCTTTAAAGTATAGGCCAGCTGTACATTCCGGAGGCGGATATAAGAGCCGTCTTCCACAAAGCGGTCGGATACGAGATAACGGGTGTTTTTACTGATGCGGGGATATCTGGCATTCGGATTAGGATTTTCCTTTACCCAGTAATTGCCCAGCACATCCTTAATCTGGTTAATACCAAAGCTGAAGCCATCGGCTAAGTTTGAAGCATTGAAATTAAAGATATCATTGCCCTGCACTGAATTAACCACCATCGAAAGGGAAAAGTTTTTATAGCTGAGGGAGGTATTTAATCCGAGGATATAGTCCGGGTTAGGGTCGCCGATAATGGTACGGTCAAGCGTATTGATCACGCCATTCTTATCCTGGTCCACAAAATTAATATCGCCGGTAGCGGTTAATCCGTTTTCCACGTAGCCAAAGAATACACCTACCGGATAGCCTTCTCTCACTAAGTTTACCGGCAGGCTGATGGGTAGTCCGATGGTCTGACCAAAAATATCAGCTCCGCCAGCCAGGCTAAGCACCCTGTTTCGGTTGATACTTAAATTGATTCCCATATCCCACTTTAATGTCCCCTTTAAGAGCTTTCCGTTTAAAGCGGCGTCGATGCCCCGGTTTTGTACGCTGCCTATGTTTCGCGACATGGTAATGTAACCGGTAGAGAGCGCTACGGGCGTAGAGGTTAGCAGATCGTTGGTTTTTTTCTGATAGTAATCAAACGTCAGTGTAAAACGGTTGTTCAGCAGGCCGAGGTCAAAACCCGCGTCGATCTGATTAGTCGTTTCCCATTTTAACGCCGGGTTGGGCTGATTGCCTCCCGGGCCGAAACCTACATACAGGCTATTGCCGAATACGGTAGGCAAGCTGCCAATGGTGGCCAGCGATTGATAAGGGGCTACGGATGTATTCCCGGTCTTGCCCCAGCTGGCACGAAGTTTAAAATCACTGATCGTATGATGCAGGTTACTCCAGAAATCCTCTTCACTTACCCGCCATGCCACAGCAGCCGAAGGGAAATAGCCCCATTTATTTTCCCGGCCAAAGCGGGAAGAACCATCGGCCCGGATACTTGCCGTAAACAGGTAACGTCCTTTATAGCTGTAGTTGATACGCCCCAGTCCCGAAAGGATGGCATATTTGGTTTTATATGATTCGGGTGTGCCTGGTGAGCTTCCTGCCTGTAGGTTCAGGTTGTCGAGCAGATCGGTCTGGAACCCTGTGGCTTTCGCTAAAAAGCCCTGCTCCATCGTCTGTTGTGATGTTATCCCGCCCAGTACGTTAATGCTGTGATCGGTGCCAATTCTTTTGGAATAGGTAAGCGTGTTTTCGTTTACGACGTTTACGATCTCTGTATTACGGATTGAACCTTCGCCGGTGGCCGTGAGGTGGATCAGGGTAGGTGAATAAAAGTCACCGCGGTAGTTGGCATATTCTACACCCAGTGAGGAGCGTAGTACCAGATCTCTGGTCAGGCTGCCTTCCAGGATAGCATTGCCCAACAGGCTGTTTTTGGTGGTCATGTCCATTCGCTCTACCGCATTTAACACCGGATTTATAGCGATATCGGGGCTGAAGGCATAGGCACGAATGTTGGTATAGGTACCGTCTGCATTGTAGATATCTAAGGTAGGCGGCGCCACCAGTGCACCGCTCAGTACACCATTACCGCGCGAAGAATTGTCGCTGCGCAGAATATTGGTCCGGGTACGGTTTAAGATGCTGTTCAGCGAAAACTTCCATCCTTTAAACAGGTTATGGTCAATGGTATTGCGAAGCTGCATCTGGTTAAAATAGGAGTTGAGGATAATACCTTCCTGATCCATTACATTGCCCGAAATGCTGAACGTGGTTTTCTCACTGCCCCCGGAAATCATTAACGAATGATTTTGCATAGGGCCGGTACGGAAAATAGCATCCTGCCAGTCGGTGCCCTTTCCGAAAGCAGCAATTTGTGCAGCGGTAAAATAAGGCGTTTCATTGTCGTTCTGTGCCCGGAGATTGGCCAGTGTGGCAAACTCCTTTGCGTTAAGCATCCCGATTTGTTTATAGGCCGATTGCAGGCCATAATAGGCGTTGTATTCTACTCTGGGCTGATTGGCCTGGCCCCTTTTCGTGCTTACCATGACCACGCCATTTGCTCCCCTGGAGCCATATATCGCCGTGGCGGATGCATCTTTTAATACTTCGATCGACTGGATATCATTGGCGTTAATGTTCTCTAAACTTCCTGAAATGGGGAAGCCATCGATCACATATAGCGGGTCATTGCTGCCTAATAGCGAATTGCTTCCCCTGATGCGAATACTTACAGGGCTTCCGGGCTGTCCGGAGTTTTGAAGCACTTCTATACCCGGTGCTACACCGGCAAGCGCCTGTAAGGGGTTAGGTACAGCCTGTAAGGTCACCTGATCACCTTTAATCGAGGCAATAGAACCGGTCAGGTCGGCCCGTGTTTGTTTGCCGTAGGCTACAATGATCACTTCGTTCAGGTTTTCCTGAGGCGAGAGTTTAATGGTCAGAAACGTGTCCTGATCTACCCGGATCTCGCGGGTGGTAAAGCCTACAAAAGCGATTTCCAGTACAGATCCCTTTTCCAGGTTTGGAAGGGTAAAACGGCCATCGGCATCGGTCATCGTGGCTATGGTGGTGCCTTTTACCCGTACACTGGCCTTTTCAAGGGGTTGTCCCAGCGTATCGGTTATGCGCCCTTTAACTTCGATGGGCTGCCGCACTCCGGTAGCTGAAACAGATGCCGGTGACAAGTTCGCCAATACTTTTGCCCGCGGCCTGATCAGGATGGTCTTCTCTTTAATGACATAGGTTAAGGAAAGTCCCTGCAGGCTGCGGTCGAGGGCCTCCTTCAACGGGGCATTGACCAGGTTCACCGTTAATTTCCGGCTGTCGTTTATTTTACGTGCCGAATACAGGACATTAAACCCCGTTTGCAGCCGGATCTCTTCAAAAAGCTGTCCGAGACTAATCTCTGTTTTATGCAGTGTGATTTGCGGCTGGGCGGCACTCCGGGCGCCTGCCTGTAGTATGACGAGGAATAATAAAATAGAAACGATATTCATTCGCATAAGGATGGCTCGTTTGGTTGACGGGTTAAGCGCAACGATCCGATGCAGGAAGTCACGCCAGTACACGTATATTTTTCTGATAAAAATTATATACATTTGGTTATGTTTAAGGGTTAACGGATTGTTTAAGCAATTTTTCCTGAACATTTCTGCCTGGCAGAACTGCCGGAGGTGTTGGTCGCACTTCCGGTTTTTTGTTCCTGTTGATCTTCTATAAACTATACATGTTCTATCCTCCTTTGTGTAGTTTGGCTAATTCGTTTAGTTCTTTTTCGGATATACCAGAATGCGCCTGCCTTTGATCACAAATTGCACATCACCCGTTTCTTCGAGCATGCTTAATATGGTAGTGACCTGGTCAAAGCGGGATAAGCGGCCTTCAAAGACTTCATTTCCGGGCCATCCTTCCGGATATTCAATATCGGCATTATACCAGCGTCCCACGCGGCGCATAATGCTGGGCAGGGCTTCTTTCTTAAAAATGAAGACCCCGTTTTTCCAGTCGATAAAACTCCCGGTATCCACTTCTTTAACCGCAATTCCGTTTTCGTCGGTAAGGCTTTGCTGCCCGGCTTTCAGAATAGCCGGCGCGAAATTGCCGTTCAGCGGATGCACTTTTACTGAACCTTCCATGAGCGTAGTGCTTACTGCCGGCTCGTCGGTATAACTGTTGATCGAAAAATGTGTGCCCAATACCTCTACCTCCTGCGTAGCGGTCTTTACCACGAACGGGATCTTTTTACCGGTCTTATCTCTTGCCCCTGCAATCTCAAAATAGGCCTCTCCTTTTAATACGACCCGTCGTTCAGGGGTGGCTGTAAAGTTCAGCGAATAGGTGAGTGACGAGGCGGCATTGAGCCAAACCTTGCTTTTATCGGGAAGCATCAGGATATAGGTTTCGCCTTTTGCGGTCGACAGGGTATTGGTACCCTCTTTTGCCTGAGTCTGTCCGCCCAGAATTTCATAGACCACTTCGCCATTTGCAGTCTTCATGATCTTTACGCCCGCTTCTTTGGCCAGCTCGCCCTGACTGGCATCATTGAGCAGGATCCTGCGCCCATCAGCAAGCGTCAGGGTAGCGCTCTTCCTGGCAGGAGAAAGGGCCATACTGCCGGTATCTGTGCCGGTACCGGAAACGCCCTGTTTCTGATACAGGTAAAAACCGATGCTAAGGAAGAGCAATACGGCTGCTGCGGCTGTCCACCTGTAGAACAAGGATCTCTGCACGGGCCGTTTCACCTCGTCAGGCTGAATGTAGTTTAACAGCGAAGTACGCATTCTGGCATTTACCGCTGCTATTTTTTGTTCGTCGGGTACCACATCACTTTTGCGATGCTCGTCCATGAGCCATTGCTCTACGAGGGCCTGTTCGGCTTCGGTACATTCGTTGCGGTTGTACTTTTGTATTAATTCTTCCGGGTGTGGAGTGGTATTCATCTTACGGCAATAAAACAAGGTTATAGCAGTAAGTAAGTTAATGGGGGCGTTTTGCCCAGACGAATTGAAAAAAATTAATAAAAAAGCAGGAGGAGTAAGAAATTCCAGAGTCCTAATTTTATACGCAGGTGCTTAAGCGCATTATTTACCTGGTTTCTGGCGGTTTTTTCAGTGATGTTCAACCGCCCGGCAATTTCTTTATTTGACAGCCCTGCCTGGCGGCTCAGGATAAATACTTCCCGCATTTTTTCCGGCAGCAGAGCGATCTCCTTTTCAATAAGGGTTATGAATTCTTTTTCGCGTATGTAATGGTCGATCAGCTCTTCACCCCGGTCTATAAAGCGCTGAAACGATTCGAGATAATGGCTTCGTACCCGTTTATGATCGAGCAGGTTGATGAATTTATAACGTACAGCGGCGTACAGGTAAGACCGTAACGAAGTGCGCAGCTGAAAGGTGCGCCGTTTATCCCAAAGGGAAATAAAGACTTCCTGCACAAGATCCTCCGCTTCATCCATATTTTTGCAGATCTTACAGGCATACACATACATCACACCCTGGAAGCGGTCATAGATCTCGGTGAAGGCCAGACGGTCATCAGCCTTTAGAAGGGCCGCTAATTCAGTGTCTGCGTAGGTCCTGTAATCCGCCATGGTGTGCTGTAAGGTTTATTTGGTGCCATCTAATATACTTATTCTATCCTGCTTTTGCAAAGGACATCTCCGCCAAACCTAACGGATCACACGCGTTAAAAGTCAATTTACGTAAACCAAACGCTGCTTTTGTGTGTTTTGTACATAGTGAATTTTTCATATGGAAAAAGCAATTAACAATAAAGGACAGGCCAGGATATTTACGCACCCGTTTCTGGAAAGCCTCACCAGAACCCGGCCGTGGATTATTTATGCTATTTATATCCCATTGAATACCTGGTTTATTTACCTGGCCTATACAGCCTGGTTGTATAGCCTGAAAACAATCCTGGTTGTATTTGTAGCCGCGATGTTAAGCTGGACACTTTTTGAGTACATCATCCACCGGTTCTTATTTCATTTTGAAGCTAAAAGTGCCTGGGGCAAACGGCTGGTGTATATCTTTCATGAAAATCATCATGAATACCCGCGCGATAAAATGCGGTTGTTTATGCCGCCGGTACCCAGTATGCTCCTGGCATCGTTGGTGTTTTCGATATTTTGCTTTTTTTCATGGCTATTCAGCGGGACTATAGGTTATGCGCTTATCTATTTTGCCGGATTTATCAGCGGGTACCTGATCTATGTATCCATGCATTATGCCATTCATGCCTATGCGCCGCCAAAGTATCTGAAAAAACTGTGGCGAAATCATCACCTCCACCATTATAAATATCCCGATAAGGGTTTTGGGGTAAGCTCAGTGTTATGGGATAAGCTGTTTGGTACCATGCCGGAACGGAAATAATCCGGGGATGCAATGTTCTGAAAAATGGCGCGTCATTTGAGGATGTAAATCTAACCCGGCAACATGCGTAAACTTCTTTTCAGTATCGCACATGCTGTAAAGCTATAGCCGTATAAGACATGCTGTAAAGCTATAGCCGTATAAGACACGTATAAGACAACGTATGTTTTATACTTATCTTATTCGGGTTTGGTTCGGATCATGTTCGGACTTTGTTCGGACATTATTCATAAAAACATGAATAAAAGCCGAATAATATCCGAATGAAATTCCTTTTAAACTCGATATAGATAAGTTAAAATCCTGAATTATTTCTTATCTTAGTTTAAACATTTAAAATATGCAGGTATGGCAACGTTCAAAGAAGGTATAAACGGCGGCTTTTCCGGTAAGGCAGGAACAGTAATTGGCTATTATCGTATGGGTAAGTGGGTAATGCGTGCTGTTCCAAAAACAAGTGGAAAAAATAAACAGGGTACTGAAGCACAAAAGGCCTGCCGCACACGCTTTACCCTGATCCAGCGTTTTCTGAAACCCATGCCCGGATTTGTTAATGCAGGCTTCACAGCAGAAGGTCAGGCAAGGCAAATCACAGCACATAATGCCGCAAAGTCACATAATATGCGTGTGTTTACACCAGAGGGTACGATCGATTACAGTAAGATACTCATCAGCTATGGCCGTTTGCCGGGTACTGTTTCGGCAAAGGTAGAAAGGGATGATGCCGGTTTACATGTAAGCTGGGATCCGAAGCCCTTAAGAAAGGAAGGCGATGTTGATCCCGGTTTGTATGATCAGGTGATCCTGATGGCGTATTACCTCGAAGAAGAGGATACCTACCAGGGAAACAGAGTTTTCGGTCGGCCCAGCGGTGCCCGCCGGAAAGCCGGTTCGGATGTGATCGAACTTCCGGACCACCGGAAGGGAAAGCCTTTTCACGTGTGGATGGCTTTTATTTCAGACGACCGCCGGGATGTTTCTACCAGTCAGTATCTGGGTGAACATATCTTTTAATCGATCTGCCGGTTAATGAAAAAGCCGGGCTATGATGGCCCGGCTGGTTATATATTTACTTATTTCTGTATAATTTCGAAACTGCTGAGCTGTACAAATTGCTGTAAGCGTGCTGCAATAGCCTGTTCATTCAGCTCCAGCAGCCGCTCAGTGCCGAACTTTTCCACGCAGAAAGAAGCCAGTGCTGATCCGTAGATCAGGGCATTTTTCATATTGTTGAAGTTTACGGTGCCTACCTGGGCCAAATACCCGATAAATCCGCCGGCAAAAGTATCGCCGGCACCGGTAGGATCGAAAACATCGGCCAGTGGGAGAGCCGGTGCGGAGAAGATCTTATCTTCATGGAATAACAGGGCGCCGTGTTCACCTTTTTTGATAATGAGGTATTTTGGCCCCATGGTTAGAATTTTATTGGCCGCTTTCACCAGCGAGTATTCGCCGGATAGCTGACGGGCCTCTGAATCGTTAATGGTCAGTACATCCACCAGCTTAATGGTTTCGAGCAGATCGTCCATCATGATATCCATCCAGAAATTCATGGTATCGAGCACGATTAGTTTTGGGCGGTTTTTCAACCTGTTGATTACCGTGCGCTGAATTTGCGGGGTAAGGTTGCCCAGCATCAGGTATTCACAGTCCTGATAGCTATCAGGAATGATGGGGTCGAAATTTTCGAGCACATTCAGTTCGGTGATGAGCGTATCGCGGCTGTTCATATCGTTGTGATATTTGCCGCTCCAGAAGAATGATTTTTCGCCGGCTTTAATTTGCAGGCCTTCGGTATCGATACCCCTGTTTTTTAGGGTGTTGATATTGTCATCACCAAAATCGTCGCCCACAACGGCCACAATTTTTGCTTTATTATAAAAGTAAGAAGCGGCTAAACTGGCGTAAGTAGCAGCACCCCCTACGATCTTATCCGTTTTCCCAAATGGCGTTTCGATGGCATCGAAAGCAACAGTACCTATGATTATCAGGCTCATATCAATCAACGTAATTTTTTTTAAAATTTTTTTCACTGCAAATATTGCATAAATAATTTAAAAGCCCTAATATTGCAGTCCTAAAACAAACGAGGTTAAATGTTGTTTAACAGGAACTAAGTGCGTTTTAGCGAAAGCCGGTACTCCCGAATAGCTCAGCCGGTTAGAGCATCTGACTGTTAATCAGAGGGTCGCTGGTTCGAGCCCAGCTTCGGGAGCTCAGATTTGCAAGTCCGCAAATCACATAAAAACCCCATCTTAAAGTAAGATGGGGCTTTTATATTTTTAATGCCACATCTTTCCGGTCTCCCCACTGAATTTTTGACAGTCAGCCACTGAATTTTTTTCAGCGAACCTGTAATTTTTTCCATCTGTACGGACAAAAACCCTGTTGGCATTCAGGTTGTAATAATCTCACTGAACGGAAGTTCTTGAGTTTAATTAATAATAAGTTTTAATCGTTAAATTAAATTAAGGAGGAAAAACCCATGACATTGGTTAAATTTAATCCCGAAAACAAGAGAAATGCATTAATGCCAGGCTTTAATGATGTTTTCGATTCCATTTTTAATGATACGTTCTTTTCAGATCGTATGGTTACCCGGGTACCGGCCACAAATATTAGCGAAAGCCGGGATCATTACCATGTAGAGCTTGCTGCTCCCGGACTTAAAAAAGAAGATTTTAAATTAAATCTGGAAAGAAATGTACTAAGTATCTCGGTCGAGCAGCATACGGAAGATAAGCAGGCGGAAAAAAACTACACTAAGCGTGAATATAGCTATAGTTCATTCGTCCGCTCTTTTACCCTGCCGGAAGGCGCCGACGAAAATGGCATTCAGGCAACGTATAGTGATGGTATTTTGACCATAGATATTCCGAAAAGAGAAGAGGCAAAAACAGTAAGCCGTCAGATAGCGATTAAATAATCTTGCTGAGACCGATCTGCAGAGCTGCCCCTTGTGGTGGCTCTTTTTTTATTTCGCGCTTTAGAAGCACTTAAACTTTCTTATCCCTTAACGTATGTGATCAGCGATAAATTAGTGGTCATTAGCGATTAATCATTAAAATGGTTTTCCGGTTATTATTTAAGTTCTTCATTTAGGAAAAAGATTGGTCAATTCTTAGTACTTTTGCGATCGGCGAAAGCCATCCGAAAAGAATTAAATACCAAATATAGATGAAGAATACCGCGTTAACCGAAAAACATATCGAATTAGGGGCAAAGATGGTGCCTTTTGCAGGCTATAATATGCCCGTACAATATGAAGGAATAAATGTAGAACATGCCACCGTCAGATCGGCCGTAGGGGTGTTTGATGTGAGCCACATGGGCGAATTTATTTTAAAAGGCGAGCAGGCGCTCGATCTTATTCAGCGGGTAAGCAGTAACGATGCCTCAAAATTATATGACGGTAAAATTCAGTATTCCTGCCTGCCCAACGAGCAGGGAGGTATTGTTGACGACTTGTTAGTCTATCGCATTGATGAAAAAACCTATATGCTGGTGGTGAATGCATCGAATATCGAAAAAGACTGGAACTGGATACAACGTTTTAATACGGCAGGCGTAGAGATGCATAACATTTCGGATAAGACTTCCCTGTTAGCCGTTCAGGGCCCCAAAGCCGCTGATGCATTACAGAGCCTTACGGACATGGACCTGGCCTCTATGGAATATTATACGTTTAAAAAAGGTGTTTTTGCCGGAATAGAGAATGTGCTGGTCTCGGCCACAGGCTATACCGGTGCCGGAGGTTTTGAGGTTTATTTTGAAAATCAACATGCCGGACAGATATGGAATGCCATTTTTGAAGCCGGTGCGCCATATGGTATTAAACCGATCGGTTTAGGTGCCAGGGATACCCTGCGCCTGGAAATGGGTTTTTGCCTCTATGGGAACGATATTGATGATACCACTTCGCCCATCGAAGCCGGATTAGGCTGGGTAACAAAGTTTACGAAATCCTTCACAAACTCAGAAGCGCTGTTAGCACAGAAAGAAGCCGGTGTTTCGCGTAAACTGGTTGGTTTCGAAATGATCGACCGGGGTATTCCGCGGCATGATTACGCGATAGTTGATGAGCAGGGAAATGGTATTGGTAAAGTGACCTCGGGTACGCAATCGCCATCGTTACAAAAAGCCATTGGCATGGGCTATGTCGATAAAGCCTTTGCCAAAGAAGGAACAGCTATTTATATCGATATCCGTAATCAAAAGATAAAGGCTAAAATCGTTAAATTTCCTTTCTATAAATAAAGCTACCCGCAACCCATTGAGAACCGTTCAAGTTTGCCTCACGCCAGCATTGCTCCACCTGCACCCGATTGAGGGACGCGTGGTGGTGGTGATTGATATTCTGCGGGCCACATCGTCGATTACGTATGGTTTGGCTAATGGTGCGGAAGCGATCATTCCCGTGGCTAACGTTGAAGATTGCCTGGCTTGTGCCGGGAATGGTTACCTGCTGGCTGCCGAACGTAACGGGGAAGTGGTGGAAGGCTTTGATTTCGGTAATTCCCCGTTTTCGTATACGGAAGAAAAAGTACATGGAAAAACCATCGTTTTAACCACTACGAATGGTACAAAAGCCCTGCATATGGCTCGTGAACAGGCTGCCCAGGTGGTTATTGGGGCATTCCTTAACGTCACGGTATTAGTGCAATGGTTAAGGCAACAGGATAAAGATGTCGTGTTATTATGTGCCGGCTGGAAAGACCAGTTTAACCTTGAAGATACCCTGTTTGCCGGAGCGGTGGTACATGCCTTAAAAGACGACTTTGTACATTTCGATGATGCCTGCGTAGCTGCCGAAGATATGTACCTGCTGGCCAAAGGCGACCTGCGCGGCTACCTGAAGAAATCATCGCACAGCCATCGCCTGGCGCAGCTTAATATTGAAGAGGATGTACAGTTTTGCCTGCGTCAGGATGTATGTTCGGTTATTCCGGTATTAAAAGGGGATAAGCTGGTGGTCTTAACGGATTAACGCCTGGAAACTTTCGGAATGACGCATAATCTTTAAGGTCTCTTCGTGGGCCAGCCAGTAAATGGTCTCGGCCTTTTTCATATCAAAAGTACTGATCTGCCCCATACCTTTGGGTTCGATCAGCAAATTGCAGAATTTGGCTTTTCGTTCCATGTCATGATTAATCGACATGATCCCTGCACGTTGGATAAGCTGGGAGAAACCACTGATCTTCTCTACCGGCATCAGGTGATTGCAGGATGAGCCGATGATGTAATCACAGGTTTCGAGCAGCGGCTCGACCGGGAAATTGTTTAGCACACCGCCATCTACATACATCTGGTTATCGATCGTGATTGGTTTAAAGATGCCTGGAATACAGCTGGATGCCAGTACGGCCTGGATTAAAGGTCCCTTATTAAAATACACCAGATGGCCTTCACTGAAATTGGTGGCACATATGGTTAAAGGAATATCCAGATCTTCAATATGTTCATGGTTGAAATAGGACGTAAAGATTTCGCGTGTCCGTTCAATGTTGATGATCCCTAACCCGCTTAATGCCGGCCGTACAAATCGTAAAAGCCGTGTTTTCATAAAGATATTCAGGCTTTCTTCGGGATCGATACCAGCGGCACAAAAAGCGCCGGCGATGGCACCTGCACTCGTTCCGCTGATATGAGAAAATGTAATACCGGCATCCATCAGCGCTTTTAATACCCCTAAATGTGCAATGCCGCGTATACCGCCGCCCGATAATACAATACCAACCTTCATAACGGTCATTCTTTAACTTTCGGTTTATATTTAGCACCTATCAGTATCTTTTGTGCGTCCTGATCTGCCATGAGCTGCTGTAAGGTAATGTCGGGGTTTTCTTTCATATACTTCCGAACGATCTGCCAGCCTGTCCATACGCCGAGGCGTGGTGCCGATTCAGATTTGTCGCCCAATCCGGGGGTGAAGGGGCCGTCGCTTAAATAGACCTGTATTTTCTGAACATCCGTTTTGTACAGCAGATCTTCTTCTAAAAAGACACTCCAGATATTGCCTTCAAAATTTTTGCACCAGGCCAGCTGCCGGCCCGTATAGCCGATCTTTAACGTGTCACTCATCGTTTCGGGAAGTACCTGATCCATAAAATACAGGATCTTCCCGTTATAGATCATTTGTGATAACAGTGTGCGGTTTTCCTCCACGGGAGGAAACAGCTCCTGCCGGGCAAACTCTTCCGTTACGCGGGGTACGATATAGGCCCGCTCAAATCGCCGCGACTGGTAACGGGGAATACTTTCGATCAGTGCCGGGTAAAACTTACTGTTGCGGCCCAGGAACATGTCGAGACCAATGCCCATATACGCATCGCCGATGGGAATTTGATAGGCAAAGCCTGAAACAAATGCAATAAAACGCGGTATATGCGTTTTTGGATAATAATACATGATATATTTAAAAGCCTGCGTAAGTTCATTTTCAACAGCGGTGAGCTGTGGATATACACTGTCGACCTCATGCTGCAGATCCTGATAAGCCTTTCCTTTATATAGCTCTTCCAGTATATAACTATGGTCCAGATCGGGTGTGCCAACCATCCTCGACATGAAATCCTGGTAAAAATTATCGTATTTATGCGAAAGCATGCTATCCGTTTCGCTGACCGCTTTGCCCTTAGCCAGGTAAAGGTCCCGGTCAAAACGTTCTATTTTAAGCTGTAATTTAATGTGGTCTGCCGAGGGTCTTTTATCCCGGCTACACGAAAAAAATAGCAATACAGAAAGAAAAAAAAGATAAATTTGGCGATGTTTTACGTTATAGCACATAGTAAACAAATATAACGATGAAGAAATTCATATTCCTGCTATTTTGCTTTTTTTATGTATCCTTTAGCCAGGCTCAATTTAATCCATCCTATTATGGCTTCCGTTTAGGCTTAACCGCACATCCTAATTTTGGGATGATCGCTGCTGAAGAGGGCAAAAGTAACGGCACCAGTCCAGGCTTTGTGTATGGTTTAATAGCTGATGTTAATTTTGCCGAACATTATAGCTTTTATACCGGTCTAACCGTTACATCCATTAACGGAAAGAGTACGGAAATAAATGCCATGCCCTATCATGCCATAAAAAGCAGTGTAGCGCCCGTGGCTTACGATTTAAAATATAAAATGCAATACATCGAAATACCGCTGGCCCTGAAGCTAAAGACCTCGCAGATCGGTGAAGTAAAATGGTTCGGCCAGTTTGGGTTATCGAATGGCTTCAGGATCAGGGCAAGGCAGGATGTGACCGAAATGAACAGGGAGCTGGCCTATGATGCAAATTCAGCAAGCTGGACCCGTTTTTACCGGGCAGGACTGCTTATTGGCGGCGGAGCCGAATATGACCTGGATACCCATACCAGTCTGGTGGCAGGGCTGACATTCAATAAGGGGTTAACGAATATTAACACGGCAAAAGCGGTGGTCAGAAATCATTACCTTGCCTTAAATATCGGCGTATTCTTTTAATCAGAAATTTATAGATCTATGAAAATAGCGTTAGCCCAGCTGAATTATCATATCGGAAATTTTGAAGCCAACACACAAAAGATCATCGAATCTATTCGCCGGGCCAAAGCTATGGGTGCAGATCTTGTGGTCTTTGCTGAGTTGGCCATATGTGGTTATCCGCCCCGCGATTTTCTGGAATATGACGAATTTATCGTAGCCTGTGAGCAGGCCGCACAACAAATAGCATTCCATTGCCAGGGCATTGCGGCCATTGTAGGCCTGCCGGTAAAGAATGAGGTGTTGGCCGGTAAAGACCTGTATAATGCAGCTTATTTTCTGGCCGATGGCGGAGTGCAGGCCGTGGTTAAAAAAGCCTTACTGCCTACATATGATGTATTTGATGAATATCGGTATTTCGAACCCAATACCGTTTTCAGTCCGATCGACTACCAGGGAAAACGTATCGCCTTAACGATATGCGAGGATTTGTGGAATATTGATGATAACCCCTTGTATGTTTCCTGCCCGATGGATAAGCTGATCCATGAGCAGCCGGATGTGATGATTAACATTGCCGCTTCGCCCTTTAATTACCGGCATGATGAAGAACGTATTGCGGTTTTATCGGCAAATGCGCGGAAATATAAATTGCCCTTATTTTATGTGAATCAGGTGGGGGCACAGACCGAGATCATTTTCGATGGTGGTTCGCTGGTGTTTGACGCAGAAGGCGGGCTGAAAGCCGAAATGAATTACTTTGAAGAAGACCTGCAACTGTTCGACCTGGATGAAATTTCGACGCAGGCAACGATTAGCGGTCAGCACGACAGTGATATAGCCCAGGTTCATGATGCCCTTATCCTGGGTATTCGTGATTATTTTGAAAAATCAGGCTTTAAAAAAGCCGTTTTGGGCCTGTCAGGTGGTATTGATTCAGCCGTTGTATGTGCACTGGCCTGTAAGGCCCTTGGGCCGGAGCAGGTGATGGCCGTGTTAATGCCTTCTAAATATTCGACCGGTCATTCGATCAGAGATGCTTTAGATTTGGTAGAGACCATAGGCTGTAAGCATGAGATCATTGGCATCGCGCCTGCCGCCGCCGCCTTTGATGAAATGATGGCACTGCCTTTTACCGGTTTGCCTTTTAATCTGACAGAAGAGAATATCCAGGCCCGCTGCCGGGGTATTGTGCTCATGGCCATGTCGAATAAGTTCGGTTATATCTTATTGAACACCTCAAATAAAAGTGAATGTGCCGTAGGGTATGGAACCTTATATGGAGATATGTGCGGGGCGATCGGCGTGATCGGCGACGTGTATAAGACCCAGGTCTTCCAGTTGGCGCGATACCTGAATAAAGATGGCCGGGTTATTCCGGAAAACACCATTGTGAAGCCGCCGTCGGCAGAGCTAAGACCCGATCAGAAAGATTCCGATTCTCTGCCTGATTATGAAGTGCTCGACCAGGTCTTATATCAGCATATCGAATTAAAAAAAGGACTGCATGCGATTATGACAGCAGGTTTTGAGGAAACGCTGGTAAGGCGTATTCTGAATATGGTGAACCGGGCTGAATTTAAACGCTACCAGACACCGCCTATCCTGCGTGTGTCGCCCAAGGCCTTTGGTATGGGCCGGAGGATGCCTATTGTAGGTAAATACGAACGATAGCGATATACCCAATAGCGGGTAGTTCTAATCCGTGAAAGTGGGTATTGAAAGCGACGGTCATTATGGGTTTTTTTGTACAGTAAACAATTAAAACCCATATACAATGAAAAATTTAGCAAAATTAATGGTAGCCTGTCTGTTCCTGTTTGCCATTGCAGCCTGTAAAAAAGATAAAAATGGCGGCGACGGTGGTTCTGCCGGAGAAGGGACAGTAAAAGCTAAAGTTGGCGGTTCCAGTTGGACCTCTCTTTCCATGTCTACGAATGCCACGTATATTACTGCCGCAAAAACCCTGACCATCATGGGTACAGATGCCAGTGGGAAAAACGTAAAGCTGATGATAATAGGATACGATGGCAGTACCGGAACCTGGGATATTACCAGCGCCGGTGCGGGAGCTATTTCTGTTAACGCCTCCTATATCGAAACGAATATTACGAATCCTACGGCATCAAAAACGTATGTAGCGCCATATTCAGGCAGCGGGGCTATCGGAAAAGTGCAAATTTCAGAGTTCTCTAAAACCGGAAGTGTAAAAGGTACTTTTAACTTTAAATCCAGAAATCAGAGCGATAGCGGCGACTTTAAAGACGTAACCGAAGGTTCGTTTAACATAAAAGTGTCAAGCATGTAAATTATACGCTATCTATGTTTCAGACAGGCTCAGCATGGATTGGTGTTATTCATGCTGAGCCTTATCTTTTTACTTCAATCCTGCTCCCTGGCTGCAGCTACTTTTCTCCCGGAAAAATTATGCAGCAATAACAGCCCGATACCCGTCATGATCGAAACATCGGCAAAATTGAAGACACCAGTGCTGAAGAGTCCAAGATCGGCATGCAGAAAGTCGGTTACCGAACCAAATTTAAGCCGGTCGTAAATATTACCGATACCTCCGCCGATTAAAAAGCATAAGGCAAGCTGCATGAGCAAAGGCAATCCAGGACGGCTGAACAGGTAATACAGGCCGAAACTCAAAACCAGGATAGGCATCAGGCTTAACAGTCCGAACCGGACAACCTGGGGCAGGTCATCGCCTAAGCTTAAAAAAGCACCTGTGTTTTCCACCTTTGTTAAGGTAAGACGGTCTTTAATCAGGCTAATGTTTTCGTGGTAGTCCACATTTTTCCGGACAATGATCTTCGTGACCTGGTCACACCCTACGTTGAGTGCTAACAGGCAAAGCAATAACAGGTAACGGAGCTGTTTTTTCTTTCCCGGCATGGTGATTATTTTTTTATCCATTGATGATAAAGAATTACAAAAGCGAGTAAAACGCTGCTTACGATGCTTAACAGGGCAATCACATCACCCCGTCTGGTATATACCGTGATCGAGTCGTTTAAGTTGATATCCTGCTTTAAGGCAGTGGCAGTCCACCATGTCGATTGTCTGACCACGTCTCCGCGCTGGTTGATAAAGGCAGAGATGCCCGTATTCGCTGAACGTACCACCCAGCGGCGGTTTTCCAGGGCTCTTAACTTCGCGTACATCAGGTGCTGATCTTTGCCTGAAGTATTGCCCCACCAGCCATCGTTGGTGATCACGGCGATGAATTGTGCACCGTCTTTAACGGCTTTGCCAACCCAGTCGCCCCAGATCGACTCATAACAGATCACCGGCGCCACACCAATGCCGCTGCGGGCATAAAATACACCCGGCTCATCCTGCCATCCCCAACCCGATACGCTACCGCCTAATTCTTTAAATACAGGTGCTAAAAAGGAGAATACTTTGGGGAAGGGCATCTTTTCGACCCCCGGCACTAATTTTGACTTATGATAAAAAGCGACTTCATTACTGTTTTCGATCTGCATGGCTGAGTTATAATGGTCGTAAAAAATGCCGGGTTGTGTATATTCAAGTGCAGAGGCTGTTTTTTTAGAGGTATACCAGCGCATACTTTCGATACCGGTGATCAGGCTGGCATTTTTGTACTGATCTAAAAATTGACGGGCTTGCAGATAAGCCGGATGATGCCTTATGTTTTCCTCATCAGCGTATACCGGCAGCGCTGTTTCGGGCCAGATAAAATATTCGGTATTGACCTGCGCTACCGAATCGGATAAACGGGTAAGAATAGACAGCTGTATCTCGGGACTTAACTTTCCCAGTTTTTCATACGGATCGATATTCGGTTGAACGCTGACCACATTGACAGGCATATTTTTTTCCTCATAATTAAAATACCGGTAAAGCGAAAAGCCTGCCGGGACGATCATGATCAATGCCGCATAAAGCAGCTGACCGGAGGCTTTGCGTTGTGGTGTTCGTACGGCTTTCCAGGCTTCAAATGCAAAGATGTTGCTCAACAGGATCCAGAGCGATCCGCCATACACACCGGTATATTCGTACCATTGTACGAGCTGATGCATCCCGGCAAAGCCGTTTCCGAGGTTCATCCAGGGAAAAGCCAGTTCCCAGCTTTGATGGAGGTATTCCATGGTCAGGTAAAAAGAGATGAGCCCTGTGTAGGCTGTTATGCGATTTACATATTTCCGAAGCCGCATATACAACCAAAAGGCAAAGGTCATCAGGAGTGCACCCAACCCGTAAGGGATGAGGGAAACCAGCAGGGAAACGATGACGTTGACAAAGCCGGTGCCGGAACTACTGATCGCATTGTACACCCAGTAAATGGAAGCGGTATTCCAGGCAAAAAATGTTAGTCCGGCGGTGAGAAAGACTTTTCTTCCTACGCTTTTGACCCCTGAGCTTTCCAGGTTTTGCAGGGCGATGAACAGCGGAACCAGTGCAATGAGCAACAGGGGCGCCAGCCAGGTATGCGGTGGCCAGCCTAACCATAACAGCACTGCACTCAGCAATGCCAGGCTGTACGTTTGTTTGTTGGAGATCATAAACTGTTCAGGATATCCGCCTTTTTATTTTCGTATTCCTCAAGGGTGATGAGCTGGCTGTCGTATAACTTTTTGAGTTTCCTTAGCTTTTGCGTGATCTCGTCTTCGGCAGTTTCCGTTTCCACCATCACTGGTGTTTCCACGATTACCGGTGTTTCTTCCTCCACCAGCTGTGCCTCTTCAATATCGGCAGTAAGCGTTTGATATAAGGCCTGCCGGTTTTCGCCTGCAGCTTCTTTTCTGAAATGTTCCAGCTGTTCAGTAGCGGCCTGATAAAGTTTCCGGGCCTGCTGCCTGGGAATAAATTCGGTCACGATATTCTCGCCATGCACAGGCACGCAAATAAATTTTGCTCCGAAGAACTCTTCTTTAAAAGATACTTCTTTAATGTTCCTCCAGGAAATATCTTTGAAGTTCATGGTGAGCCCCAGATTTCCGGGTTCACAATAAAAGATGCGTTTGTTGCTTACGGCAATGCTGTCGGGAAGGAGATTTACAGCCGGTTTCTTCTGAACAGCCAGGTAGTGGATCTCTTCGCCGCTGGTGAGCAGGTCATTTAATTTAAAAATAACTTTTTCTACCGCTTTAACATCCTGCTCGTCGCTTAAAAATTTATCAATGTTCATTAAAGTAGTTCGTATTTAGTAGTTTGTATTTAGATCGGGTTGTTCCTTTCTCCTGAGCTCCCTTATCTTTCCCGGCCACACAAATTACAAATTCTCCTTTTAATATATGGTTTTCGAAATGTGATTTTATGTCGCCGAGCGTCCCGCGCACGGTTTCTTCATATAATTTAGTGAGCTCCCGGCTTACGGATGCCTGGCGTCCGGCACCGAATGCAACGGCCATTTCCTCAAGGGTTTTTAATAACCGATGCGGACTTTCATAAAAAACCAGCGTCCGTTCTTCTTCAGCTAAGCGCTTTAAACGGGTTTGCCGGCCTTTTTTCACCGGTAAAAAGCCTTCAAAAACAAATTGGTCGCAGGGCAGTCCTGAATTGACCAATGCCGGAACAAAGGCGGTGGCACCCGGAAGGCAGCAGACCTCAATGTCGTTTTTCAGCGCCTCGCGCACTAAGAAAAACCCGGGATCGGAGATAGCAGGTGTACCGGCATCTGAAATGAGCGACACCTGTTTCCCTTCCTTCAAAAAGCGGATCACCTCAGCCGTGGCTTTATGCTCATTATGCTGATGATGCGAATAGGCTTTTTTATCGATCCCGAAATGTTTAAGCAACGGGGCACTGGTACGTGTATCTTCGGCTAAAATAATATCCGCTTCTTTCAGAATACGGATCGCCCTGAAGGTCATGTCTTCAAGGTTGCCGATAGGCGTAGGGACGAGGTATAATTTGCCGTTCATCTATCTTTGTTACGGGTTATCTGTTGCGGGTTGTGGGTTATTAGGTCGTCAGGGGTTGAGTGTTTACATAAAAACACAAACACATAACGTATAACACATAACTCTTTTTATCTTTGTGAAAAAATAAAATAATGCTGCAAGTTAACTATATCCGCGAAAATAGAGAGAAAGTTTTAGAACGCTTAAGTGTACGCCATTTTAAACAGCCTGAGCTGGTTGACCAGATTCTGGCTGTGGATGAAGCACGCAGGCAAACGCAAACCTCACTGGATAGCCTTTCGGCAGAAGCGAATGCGGCGGCTAAACAGATCGGCGAATGGATGCGCAGCGGTAAAAAAGAAGAAGCTGAAGCATTGAAAAATCAGACTGCTTCGCATAAAGAACGTATTAAAGAACTATCAGACCGCCTTACGGATATGGAGCAGCAGCAGCACCAATTGTTAGTGCAGTTGCCGAATCTGCCGCATCATCTCGTAAAACCCGGCGTTTCGGCTGATGATAATGAAGTGGTGCTGACACATGGTACCCCGGCTCATCTGCCGGCAAATGCTAAGCCGCACTGGGAGCTTGCTGCACAATATGATATTATTGATTTTGAGCTCGGGGTGAAGATCACCGGTGCCGGCTTTCCCGTATATAAGGGTAAAGGTGCCCGTCTGCAACGCGCATTGATCAATTTTTTCCTTGATCGTGCAACGGCTGCCGGTTATAAGGAAATGCAGGTACCTCACCTCATTAATGCTGCTTCGGGTTTTGGAACGGGGCAGCTGCCTGATAAAGAGGGGCAAATGTACCATGTTACGATAGATGAACTTTATCTTATTCCTACGGCCGAAGTACCGGTGACCAATCTGTATCGGGATGTTATTCTGAAAGAAGATGAGCTGCCGGTGAAGAATACAGGGTATACACCCTGCTTTCGTCGTGAAGCCGGTTCGTATGGCGCCCATGTGCGCGGGTTGAACCGGCTGCACCAGTTTGATAAAGTCGAAGTGGTACAGGTAGCGCACCCTGAGCACTCTTATGCCATCTTAGAAGAAATGAGCAGTTATGTGCAGTCCCTGTTACAGGAACTGGGTTTACATTATCGTGTGCTGCGCTTATGTGGTGGTGATATGGGCTTTACATCGGCCATGACCTATGATATGGAAGTGTGGAGCGCGGCTCAGCAACGCTGGCTGGAAGTTTCGTCCGTATCCAATTTTGAAACCTACCAGAGTAATCGCCTCAAACTGCGTTTTAAGGGAAAAGAAGGAAAGGCCCAACTGGCCCACACTTTAAACGGAAGTGCACTGGCCTTACCCCGTATCGTAGCCTCTATATTAGAGAATTATCAGACGGAAAGAGGTATCGTCATCCCGGAAGTATTACGTCCGTATACGGGTTTTGATTTAATCGATTAGTATTTATCCCGGAGATTGCCTTGCGATGTGAAGCCAACCTCCGGGATAAAATAATATTATAAGATCAGGATCAGTAGCAAAATAATAATAATAATGGCTCCTACAGAAAGGTAAACACCATTATTAAGTACCCTTGCTTCCTGTTTCATTTCTTTAAGTTCTTTACGAAGTGCTTTTCTTTCTTCGCTGCTGAGTTTCGATTTATCCATATTGCGGATCTCATCTACACGGGCTATAATTTTATCAAGACGGGCCTTTTGTTCAGCAGTAAGTTCAGTTTCAGGTGTTTTCTTTTCTGCTGCCATGGCAGGTGTCATGCTTAAGGTTAGGCAACTCAGGAGCATGAGTTTGTACATTATTCTCTTCATGTTTTCTAATTTTTGAGGTTAACGTTTATGATTTATGATATAAACAAAGAAACCTGCCAAATAGATTTGACAGGTTTCAGTTTTTTTGGAAATGGATGCGGTTACCGGATCTCGAAGACCGTATTCATCACATAGTTTAATTTTATTTTCTTAAAATCGAGCTCAGGGGCAATTGCTGCTTCGTTCATGACATCCGCTTTCGCCATCATCATCGTATTGCGGTATACAGGCTGCGGATAATATTCGTTATTTACTTCCTGAATATCAATCACGCCTCCTAATTTCTCGCCAATGGCTTCCACCATATAGGTGGCTTTTGCTTTAGCTGCCTGAAGGGCCTTAATTTTTAATTCTTTTTTAAGGTCTTCTATTTTCGAATAATCATAGCTTTCGATATTGGTATAGGCAATCCCTTTGGCATCTACTGATGCGATAAGCTGGTTCCACTTATTTAAGTCGGTTACTTTTAAACGGTATTGTTTACTGGCCAGAAAATCGGGATTTTTCTTTTTTTCGGTCGCATAATTATAACCCGAAATATTATTGATCATGAGGTTCTCTTTCGGGATACCGGCCTTTAATACGGCATTATACAGCTGGTTCTCCAAATCCGTGATCTCTACGCGTTTTTTATTATTGTTGTCTTTAAAATACTCTTTCAGGGAGATCGATATGTAAATAATATCGGGTGTAACTTCGGCTTCCGCATTTCCGCTGACACTGATCTTTTTTCGCAGATCTGCCTGTTGTGCCATCGCACTCATACTCATTAAGCCTATAAAGGCAAGGGTGATTAACTTTTTCATCGGGTGTGTATAATTAATAAATGTATTTACCTAATCAGATGAAAAAATCGCGCCAATTTCACAGGTGCCAGGAATATTTATTTTTAAACGGTTTGTTTTCAGTAGATTAATTTCTGTTGTCGTTTATTCAGACAGCTTTTTGATGGGTTTGAGGGTGATGCTTTTAAACTCTACTTCTGCGCCTTCTGCCTGTAGGGCAATTTGGCCCCTGGTAGCGGTACAGTTGGTGCCTTCATTTACCAGGTCGCCGTTTACCCAAACCTTTACCTGGTCGTTTAAACATTCAATAACGATAGTATTCCATTCGCCTAAAGGTTTTTCCGAATTATCGGTCAGGTTTTTAATGCGCCGCAATTTATTCCCGTTTACACCCCAATTGGCTTTTGGACCACGCCGCGCTTCCATATCCGGAACGGTAATATCCTCTTCGATACACCAGAAATCGCCGGCATCCTTATGCTGCATCTGTACTTCCAGTGATTTCGGAAACATACCATATAAAGCTCTCGGTGTAGAGCTATGTACTAAAATACCGCAGTTTCCCGGCTTACCGGCAAAGCGATAGCTGGCCTCCAGGCGATAATTTTCATACACTGCATCCGTGATCAGGTGGCCGCGGGGTTCACCCATACTGACCAGCAGTCCGTTTCTGATGATAAATGCATCCGGTGTTTTAGGATCTTTATCTTTTGCCGGCACATCGGCATGCCAGCCGGTTAAACTTTTTCCGTCAAAGAGTTTTTTCTTTTGTGCATGAACAGCAAGAAAAGGAATGCACAGGCAGCAGGCCAGCAATAAGCGTTTTAAGTTCATCATCTTTTTAAGAAATATGTTAATCTTCTACGGTTTCATTATTAATACCGATCTCGTCTTTTACTTCTTCTTTAAAATAAGTTTTCTGGAAGATTAAAATGGTGATCACACCAATGGATATGGCCGTATCGGCAATGTTAAATACAGGGCGAAAGAAAACAAGCTCTTCACCACCCCAGATCGGGAACCAGGCTGGAAAATGCGTGTCGACCAAAGGAAAATATAACATATCGACTACGCGGCCATGAAATAAGGTCTCGTAGTTATAGATCACCCCATAGAATACGGAGTCGATGATATTTCCTAAGGCACCGGCAAAGATCAGCGCCACATTCAGGATCAGTCCGCGGTGATACTTGCGTTTGATCATATAATGCAATCCATAACCAATTCCCCCGACAGCCAGGATGCGAAACAGGGACAAGGCCAGCTTGCCAAACTCGCCGCCAAATTCCAGCCCGAAAGCCATACCGTTATTTTCGGTAAAATGGATAATGAACCAGTCACCGAAAACCTTGTATTCCTGACCAATAAACATATGGGTTTTTACCCAAACCTTTGATGCCTGGTCAATCAGCAGGACAATAAATATTAAAAGCAGTGGTTTTGTATAGCCTTTCATCTGTATTAAGTGATGTTTCGCGGTTTATTAACCTTGTTTCAATTTGGCTTCCATGCTTAACGTCGCGTGGGGTACAGCCCGTAAACGCTCTTTCTGGATTAATTTTCCCGTTTCACGGCAAATGCCATAGGTTTTATTTTCGATACGCACTAATGCGGCTTCGAGATTTTCAATAAATTTTTTCTGACGGGCGGCCAGTTGATTGATCTGCTCCTTTTCTAATGTAGCTGAACCGTCTTCAAGGGTTTTATAGGCACCAGAGGTATCTTCTGTTCCATGCGCATTCGGGTTGCTTAACGACGCCGTTAATGAACTCAATTCTTCTCTTGAGCTTTTTAATTTTGCCAGGATCAGTTCTTTAAATTCTTGCAGTTCGCTATCTGAATAGCGGGTTTTTTCCGATTTTTCCATCTCTTTAAATTAATTTAAGTGGTACCTGGAATTCCGGATGTATTTATTTTCACATCCGGAATCCGTATAACGATTAATATTTGGTAATTAAAATTTGTAATTCAACATCTTCAATAACAATTTTGTTTCCATCGCTGATCGTGTCTGATAAAACGATATCATGGGCTAAGACCTCTTCGCAAATATATCCTTTGTTCTGTAAGACGGCATCTGCAATCCGTTTATCATTTTGTAAACTTACGGTAATACGGTCGGTGACTTCAAAATTTAATTCTTTTCTTAAATTCTGGATCCGGTTGATCAGCTCGCGGGATAGTCCTTCGCTTTTCAGTTCCGGTGTCAGGCTTACATCAAGCGCTACGGTCAGGCTGCCGAGATTCGTGACCTGCCAGCCCGGAATATCTTCGGCAATGATCTCTACATCGCTTAACAGTATCGTATATGGAGTATCAGGTACGGCATATGTACCTTCACGTTCGAACTTTGCGAGTTCCTGCTGGCTCATACCGGAAACAGCTGCGGTAACCAGCTTCATGTCTTTTCCTACTTTAGCACCTAATGCCTTGAAATTAGGTTTTACTTTTTTCCGGATAAAGCCTTCGGTATCACGGATGAAATCAATGGCCTTCATATTGGTCTCGGATAAGATCAGCTCTTTTACCCGTTCTACCTTATCCCTGAAGGTATCATCCAATACCGGGATAAGTACCTTAGCTAAAGGCTGACGCACATTGATACCCGTTTTCTTTCGCAGGGAAAGCACCATGGAAGAGATGTTCTGGGCAAGCTCCATCCGTTCGTTTAAGCCGGTATCGATCAGCGTAGTGTCTGCTTCTGTCAAAAGCGTAAGGTGTACCGATTCAGGATGCTTACCCGGAGTGGCATCACTCAGGTTCTTATACAGCCAGTCGGCAAAGAAAGGTGCCACCGGACTCATCAGCTGTGCAATGCGGATCAGGCAGGTATATAAGGTTTCGTAAGCGGCTTTTTTATCCGTGGTCATCTCGCCTTTCCAGAAGCGGCGGCGCGACAGGCGGATATACCAGTTGCTCAGATGTTCATCTACAAATAGCTGAATGGCTCTGGCTGCTTTGGTAGGCTCATAAGCATTATAGCTTTCATCAACTTCGGCCGTGAGGGTTTGCAGGAGCGATAAGATCCAACGGTCTAATTCGCTGCGTTCCGCTACCGGTGTCTGATGCTCCAGGTCGATCTCAAACCGGTCGATATTGGCATACAGCGCAAAGAATGAATAGGTATTATACAGGGTGCCGAAGAATTTACGGCGTACTTCGTCTAAGCCTTCGATATTAAATTTCAGGTTATCCCATGGGGATGCATTGCTGATCATATACCAGCGCGTAGCATCGGCGCTATAGGTAGCAATTGTAGTAAACGGATCAACGGCATTACCCAGACGTTTCGACATCTTATTGCCGTTCTTGTCGAGTACCAACCCGTTCGATACCACATTTTTATAGGCAATACCGGGATTATTTACCCTGGCATTGATGGCTTTTATATCATCGCTGCTTTCACTCAGCATCACGGCGATAGCGTGTAAGGTAAAGAACCATCCGCGGGTCTGGTCTACGCCTTCGGCAATAAAATCAGCCGGATAAGCATTTTCAAATTCTTCTTTATGCTCAAAAGGGAAGTGCCATTGTGCATAAGGCATGGCACCGCTGTCAAACCACACATCGATCAGGTCGGTTTCGCGGGTCATCTTTTCCCCTTTATCCGAAACCAGGATCACCTCATCCACATAAGGCCGGTGCATATCTTTTAATGCAAAGCCGGCAGGCATGAATCCGGCGGCAATAGCTTTTTCAATTTCTTCATTTAATTCGGCGATCGAACCGATACATTTTTCTTCCGAGCCGTCTTTGGTACGCCAGATCGGCAGGGGGGTACCCCAATAGCGCGAGCGCGACAGGTTCCAGTCGACCAGGTTCTCCAGCCAGTTGCCAAAGCGACCAGTGCCGGTCGCTTCCGGTTTCCAGTTGATACGCTTATTGAGCTCCACCATTTTCTCCTTTACAGCCGTGGTTTTGATAAACCAGCTGTCGAGCGGATAATAGAGTACCGGTTTGTCGGTACGCCAGCAATGCGGATAGGTGTGTACATATTTTTCAACCTTAAACGCTTTGTTCTGCTCTTTTAAGTGGATGGCAATTTCCACATCGACTGAACGCTCAGGGGCTTCGCCATCGTTGTAGTATTCGTTTTTCACGAACTTTCCGCCTAAGCCCCCGCCCAGTGAGGCCACAAAACGGCCTTGCAGGTCAACCAATGGTACGGGATTTTCTTTTTCGTCCAGGATCAGCATCGGGGGCACTTCAGGGCTTGCTGCTTTGGCTGCCCGGGCATCGTCGGCTCCAAAAGTAGGTGCGGTATGGACGATACCGGTACCATCTTCGGTCGTTACAAAATCGCCGGTAATCACCCGGAAAGCATTTTCGGGATGTTGATAAGGCAGCGCATAAGGCAGCAGCTGCTCATAACGGATACCGGCCAGATCATTGCCCGTAAACTCCTGTAAAACCCGATAGGGGATCTTTTTATCTTCGGCGGTGAACGTGCTCAGTTCTTCATCAGTTTCAACTGCCGTATATTTCCCGGCAAACTGTTTACCGACCAATGCTTTGGCTAAAATAACCTGCACCGGCTCATACGTATATTGGTTAAATGTTTTAACTAAAACATAATCAATTTTTGGCCCTACGGTAAGGGCTGTATTGCTCGGAAGTGTCCAGGGTGTCGTGGTCCAGGCCAGGAAATGGATATCACCTGCGTTTTTTAAGAAATCAGGCAGGGTTTCGCTAACCGCCTTAAATTGGGCCACAATGGTCGTATCGCTTACATCACGATAGGTGCCCGGCTGATTTAATTCATGTGAACTTAACCCGGTACCGGCTGCCGGCGAATAGGGTTGTACGGTATAGCCTTTATACAGCAGGCCTTTATCGTAAAATGACTTTAGGATCCACCAGAGCGTTTCAATGTATTCGTTATGATAGGTCACGTAGGGATGCTGCAGATCTACCCAATAGCCCATTTTTTCGGTCAGATCGTTCCATACATCGGTATAGCGCATCACTTCTTCTTTACAGGCTTTGTTATAGGCTTCAACCGAGATCTTTTTGCCAATATCGTCTTTCGTAATGCCTAATTTTTTCTCCACGGCAAGCTCGATAGGCAGTCCATGGGTATCCCATCCGCCTTTACGCTTTACCTGGTATCCTTTCAGGGTCTTATAACGGCAGAAAATATCTTTAATGGCACGTGCCATGACGTGATGAATACCCGGCATACCATTGGCCGAAGGCGGGCCTTCATAAAAGGTAAACGGTCTGGCTTTTGAGCGGGTGCTGATGCTTTTTTCAAAGATCATTTCCCTTTTCCAGAAATCAAGTATTTCTTCTCCTATTTTGGCGAGTTCCAGCGTTTTAAATTCCCTATACATCAATCAAGTATCTTCAAAAAATTAAGGATGCAAAGTTACGGTTTTAGAATGAATAATAGTAGTTTTGTTTGAATTTGTTTTATGGATAAGTACCTCAAAATAGGATTAATAGCGATGTCGGTAGCCGTGGTTTTAGTCCCCGTTTCGGTTTTATTGAAATCCTGGCATGAAGCGTTCCTGTTTGCCGGCCTGATCACCGCCATGTTTTCAGAACTTATTGGTTTAATTTTTGTTATCTTGAGTATAGTAAAACGTAAACGTACTCCATAACGCGCTATGTTAAAGGTTTTAAAATTACAGAAAGCAGTATACCTGCTCATTTTGGGGATCATCGCATTGATTGTTGCCCAGGTGATGAAGACGAATGAGGTAGAAGGAAGCAGCTTTGCGCTTGGTATCTCAGGTGTTTTTTTCATCATTGGCGCCCTGTTATTCCTCTATCCGATCTTATTTGCCAAAAAGGCTGATCAGGATGGGAAAAATGTAGAGCTCCAGCCCATGGGTGAGGAGAAGAGTGAAAAGTGAAAACGGCCAGCGGAAATGGCTGATTAAATCTGTTATAGGTCTTCTATTTCTTTTTTAGGAAGTTTTTTTATCATCAGTATTTGTTTTTTTTAATGGTATGATAGAGCCCTACGGGGTTCCACATGCAGGAACTCCTCCCGGTCATCACCACCGGGAAGGGTAAAACGATCCATCCGCACGATCACATATACCTCACTGATGTTGTAGCCCCATTCCCTGCGGCTGCCTTTTGGCGCCTGATCAGCAATCAGTTTACTGCCATAATACAACATGCGCCTTTTGAGGTTTTGCTGATGCGTGCGTTGTACCCCGATAATGAATTGTAGCTTGGGTGTCGCCTGCATGTTCGTTTGACGTCGTTTAGGCGATGGCAGCTTTATCCCTTAATGATCATTCAGCAGCTCTTCATTCTTAAGGGCCTGCTCATGCGGAATAAGCTTGCGGGTTTTCTTTTTGTCGAGCCAGAGCATCAGGGCGGGCAGCAGCGTAAGGTTAAAAATCAGTGCCACGAGCAGCGTAATCGACAACAATAAGCCCAGCACTACCGTGCCGCCAAAAGTAGAGGCGGTGAAAATACCAAATCCAAAGAACAGAATAAAAGCAATATGGGTCATGCTCACCCCCGTTTCGCGGATGGTATCGGAGATCACTTTATTTACCGGATAATTCGTTAAGGTGAGTTCCTGCTGGTAACGGGTCAGGAAATAGATCGTCTGATCGGATGCCAGACCGAAAGCGATCGTAAAGATCAGAATGGTAGAGGGCTTAAGCGGGATGTTAAAAAAGCCCATCAGTGCAGCGGTGATCAGCAGCGGTACCACGTTGGGCAGTAGTGAGATAAACATGATGCCCAGGCTCCGGAACTGAGCGAGCCGCAGCAGCGAGATCAGTACGATGGCCAGGCCTATACTTTCAAACAGGTGCTTAAGCAGGTAGTCGGTGCCTTTTGAGAAAATAATGCTCGACCCGGTTAACCATACATCAAACCGTTTTGGCGACAGAATAGAATCAATACGTGGTTTGAGCTCTTCCAGCAGCTGATCAAGCCGTTGAGAACCCACATCGGCCATTTGAAAGCTGATACGGGCGCTTTGCTTGTCCTTATCCACAAAATTAGTGAGCATATTACCATTCCCTTTTCCCGAGTTGGCGGCATAGGCCAGGATGAAATTCTTTTCAATATCGGTAGGCAGGCGGTAAAATGCAGGATCGCCGTTGTAAAAGGCCTGTGATGCATATTTAAGACCGGTATTTAACGATATCGATCGCGAAAATTCCGGATAAGCGGCAATCATGCGCTCCATTTTGTCGATCTTGTTGAGGGTCGACAGGTTTAAGATGCCATTCTTGCGGCGGGTATCTACACGGATCTCTAAGGGTAAAATACCTTCAAAATTCTTTTCAAAAAACTTCAGGTCGGTTAAAATAGCAGAGCTTTTGGGCAGATCGTCTACCACATAGCCGTTAATCTGAATACGGGAAATACCAATAGCGGATAGCAATGTAAGCAGTATTGTGGCACTATAAATCAGGCCCCTTTTATGCTGCACTAAGGTGTCGGTTTTCAACAGCAGGCGGTCGAGGAAATTCTGCTGATGCGGGGTATTGACTTTTCCTTTGGGCAGGGGCAGGTAACTGAAGATGATGGGGATCAGGCACAGGCATATCAGCCAGGTGAACATCACGTTCAGGGCCGCTACACTGCCGAACTGCATCAGCAGCTCACTGCCGGTAAAGTACAATACACCAAAGCCGATGGCAGCGGTTACGTTGGCAATCAGGGTGGTAATGGCAATGCGTTCGATGCTGATGCGGAGTGCCAATGACTTATCGCCATGTTTTTTAAGCTCGTTATGGTATTTGTTAAGCAGTAAAATGCTGTTGGGAATACCGATGATCACAATGAGCGGCGGGATCAGACCGGTGAGGATCGTGATCTCATAGCCGAAAAGTACCAGCGTGCCTACACTCCATACCACGCCCATGATCACCACCAGAACAGGAAAGAACACGGCGGCAAAACTGCGGAAGAAAAAAAGCAGGATGAGCGCCGAAACGCCGATCGAAAGGCCGAGAAAAAGTACGAACTCATTGGATATCAGCTTGCTGGTGGCCGTACGGATATAGGGCAGGCCGGAAAGGTGCACCTGGATATGCGTGCTTTTTTCAAAGGCACGGGCTTTGGCTTCGATGGTTTTGAGGACCGGGTTGCGGGCCTGGGTATTCAGGATCTGCGGATCAAAAGTGATGGCCATGAGCGTAGCGTTACTCGCTTTGTTGTAGAGCAGCTTATCATAAAAGGGCATGCTCATCAGCTTTTGCTTCAGCGAATCCATTTCAGCGGCCGTTGTTGCCGGTGCTGCCGGAAAAGGTTTTACCACAAATTTCTGATGCAGCGTATCTTTTTGCAGCTCAAATAAGCGGCCTATGGAAAGTACGCCTTTAATCCCTTTGAGGGCCTGTATATCGGCCGTAAGCGCCGACCATTGATTATAATTGTCTTTTTCAAAGAGGGTGGGGCTCTGAATGCCCAGCACCATCACGCTGCCATCTTCACCAAATTGTTTTTTAAATTCGTTGTACTGGATAAAAACAGAGTCGGTTAAGGGTAAGATCTTACTGCCCGCATACGATAATTTCAGGTTCCGGGCGTGCCAGCCCATGAAAAGTGTGGCGATCAGAAAAAAGAGAAGAATGGGGATCCGGAAATGAAGTATTGTTTTAGAAAATTTAGCCCACATATCAATTGCTGCATTTGAAAAGGTAAAGAAAAGATAAAAACAGCTGAATCCAAAATGGTTTTTTGGATTTCATTATCTTTGTATTGTGTTGCATAAGACCCGGGGAATCGTTTTAAAGACGACATTATACAGCGAAAGCAGTGTGGTGGCAAAGATCTTTACCGAAAAATTCGGATTGCAGACTTACCTGATCAACGGGGTGAAAAAGGCGAAAGCGAAGATCCCGATGAATATGCTTCAGCCTTTGCATGTACTGGATATGGTGGTTTATCATAAAACAGGAACGCAGATGCAGCGGATCTCGGAAGCACATCCGGCGCCGGTTTTTCGTAGCATTCCTTATGAAGTGCTCAAAAATACGATCGTTCAGTTTCTGAATGAGGTGATCTATAAATGCCTGGGTGAAAGTATCCATGATGAGCGCTTGTTTGATTTTATGTACCATGCCCTTTGCTGGTTCGATGAGACGGATGAAGCCGATGTAAATTTCCATCTGGCCTTTCTGATCAGGTTGTCGCGCTACCTGGGCTTTGCCCCGCATTTTCAGCACCGGTCCGATCAGATTTATTTTGATTTGCAGGAGGGGGGCTTTACATCACTGCTGCCCCTGCATCCTCATGTTATGGAAAAAGAAGATGCTGTTTTGCTTCATGTGCTGTTTTCGACTCCCTTTGAAAAATTAAATGAAGTGAAAATTTCAAATGCAAAAAGAAAATTCTTGCTGTCTAAGCTATTGGTTTACTATTCCTTACATATGGTGTCGTTTGGACAGGTAAAATCACATCAGATACTGGAAGAGGTGCTTGCCTGAAAAAAAATGAAATTATTTTTGCAAAACCAATAGAAGGCGCTATATTTGCAATCCCAAAACGAAAGAACGGATGTTCCGGTAGTTCAGAAAAATGGAAAATTAGCTCAGCTGGTTCAGAGCACCTCGTTTACACCGAGGGGGTCGGGGGTTCGAATCCCTCATTTTCCACATACAGCCTTTCATTGCAAAATGAGAGGCTTTTTTGTTTCTGCGCCTTCCGATAATGAAGTGTCCATTCATTTGCATATTATCCCGGATATCGCTATATTGGGGCAAACCACGCCTGTGGTTAATGAGGGTAATTTATTTGCCTCTCATCCGGTAAAGCCGGAAGATTTTTCCCCACAAATTTTATTTTCAGGTCCACGGCAAGTCCACCACAAGTCCACGGTAAGTCCACGTCAGGTCCACTGTCCTTATAGTGGTTTTGTTGTATTCCTATAGTGTCGCTTAGAAATGGACATTAATGTTGGTTCGATCCCGAAAAAGAGACGAGGCTAATTCCTTTAATTCCATTTCTTCTCTTAAATTTGCTGCCGATAACAGACCTGGTCTGATTCATTTGACGTTAAACCGGTAATACGCCATGCAGAAGAAGGTTTTGATGATTATCCCCTGTTATAATGAAGCCATAGCATTGCCTTTTTTATTAGGCGAACTGAAGCAGCTGGTCATGCCCGACGGCTATACGCTCACACCTTTAGTGATTAATGATTGTTCTAAGGACGATACGGCAGAAGTAGCCCGGAAGAGAGGGCTAAAGGTATTAGACCTGGTGAATAACCTGGGTATTGGCGGGGCGGTGCAATCGGGCATCCGGTATGCGCGGGATAACGATTTCGATATGGCTGTACAGGTAGACGGCGACGGACAGCATCCGCCGGGTGAACTGCCCAAGCTGATCCGTGCCATGGAAAATGAGCAGGCCGACATGGTTATCGGTTCCCGTTTCCTCGAAAATGAAGGCTTTCAATCGTCGTTTATGCGGCGAATGGGCATAAAGTATTTTTTTAACCTGAACAAATGGCTCACCGGTAACCGGATATACGACAGCACATCGGGTTTCCGGCTGATGGGCAGAAAAGCTATTGCCCTGGCTGCGGAGCATTACCCGGATGATTATCCTGAGCCTGAATCGCTGATCATTTTTTCAAAAGCCGGATTAAAGATTGTGGAAACACCGGTCATTATGAGCGAGCGCCGCGGCGGAAAATCATCGATCGGCCGTTTTTCATCCCTTTATTATGGTATAAAAGTAACGATAAGCATGTTATTTTCGTTTATACGTAAAACCCGTTAATGTTATGACCAGAATTCAAATTATCACCATTGTCATTAACCTGTTGTTCCTGTTTTATATTGCGAGACTGATCGTAAAAGGAAAACTCAGGGAAGAATATTCTATTGTATGGCTCATCTGCACGGGTGTATTGCTTATTTTTTCGTTCTGGGCGGAAGGCCTGGAGGTGATGTCGCATATCTTTGGTGTATACGAACCGGCTAACCTGGTCTTTACCGGTTTTATATTTATTATTCTGGTGTATTTGCTGCACCTTTCGGTGGTCAATTCCAAACTGCAGCGACATATGACCAAACTTACCCAGGAACTGGCGCTCATGAAAGAAAAAGCAGAAAGTGAAAAGCGTACGGAAGAAAACAATACTACCTATGACACCTAAAAATAAGAATATCGTTAGCCTGGCGCTGATCGCCCTGTGTATGCTGATGGTTGCTTATGCCAATCATTTTTACAACGGGTTTCATTTTGATGATCTCCATGCCATATATGACAATGTGCATATCCGGAATTTGCAGAATATCCCACGTTTCTTTTGGGATCCATCCATGTTCAGCGCTGATCCGGAGCATTTCGGATTACGTTCGCTGGTGACCACTACACTGGCCATTGATTACTGGATGGGCGGCGGATTGAACCTGTTCTATTTTCATTTGTCGACCTTTATCTGGCATATCGGCCTCACGGTGATGCTGTATTTTATGTATAAGCGCCTGTTCAGACAGGCCTTAAAGCATGAATGGGTAAACTATATAGCTTTATTTACCGCTTCGCTGTTTGCCCTGCATACCGCAAATGCCGAAACGATCAACTACATCATATCCCGCTCCGATGTACAATCGACGTTCTGTATTGTGGCTTCCTTTCTGATCTATATCGCCTACCCGGCAAAACGGAAATGGTATCTCTATGTTATCCCTGCCATTATTGGTGTGTTTGCTAAAGAAACCGTATTGGTGCTGGTCATCCTGTTGTTTTTTTACCGTCTCTTATTCGAAGAAAACCTTTCGGTAGCCGACATATTCAAAGCGAAGAATTTTAAAGCCATAGGGCGTACGATCCGGGTGCTGCTTCCGTTATTTATCGTTGTAGTGCTGGTGCAGGCTTATACCTTATCGAGAATTACATCGATACCGGGTATTAGTAACCCGGCAGGCTATTACTGGCTTACACAATGTTATGTATGGTTGTTATATGTAAGTGCCTTCTTTTTGCCGGTTCACCTGAGTGCCGATACCGATCTGACCGTCATCTTAACGGTAGGCGACGGCCGTATCCTGCTGGGATTGCTTTTTATGGCGGCTTATCTTTATGCCATTTTTAAAACGTCTGCATCAGCCCGCACAAAACCTATTGCATTCGGGCTCATCTGGTTTGGTGCATCCCTGCTGCCTACCTCGCTGGCACCCTTTGCCGAAGTCATGAACGATCACCGGATGTATTTTGCCTTCGCAGGCTTAACCCTGAGTGTGGTCTGGGCGATTTCATTGTGGATTATTCGCCGGGAAGAGCAGTTCAGAACGAATAAAATATGGCGTACGGCCCTGATTGCCGCTATTGTGCTTCTTTTTGCTGCGCATAGCTATGGTGTATATCAACGTAACGAGGTCTGGCATTCGGAAGAAAGCTTATGGCATGATGTAACCCTGAAAAGCCCGAAAAATGGCCGGGGCTTCATGAACTATGGATTGGCCTTATTAGGCAAGGGTGAAATCAAAAAAGCATTGGAATATTACGAGCGGGCGCAGACACTTATTCCCGAATACAGCCGGGTATATACGAATATGGGGATTGCCCATGGCCTTTTAGGCAATCATGAAGCCGCCAATCAAAACTTCCTGAAAGGAATCTTCCTGGGTGGAAATCTGTATGAATCGTATGTGTATTATGCCCGTTATCTGAAAGAGCAGCGAAAGTATGAAGAGGCAAAAGCAGTGGGCGAACAGGCTTTACAGCTTCAGCCACATGCGATGATCACCTTAAAGGTGCTGATGGAGGTATATATGCAGCTTGGTCTTTGGGCCGATCTGGAGCGCACTTCGGCTTTGGCGCTTTCACTTGTCCCCGGTGATGCAGAATCGGCTAAACTACTGGCTTTAGCCAAATCGCAGCGGCTAAACGGTAAGGGAGCAGCACCTGTTCCTGAAGTAAAGAATCCAACGGCCGAAGATTTCCTGAATCTGAGCCTGGCATTTTATAATATGGAGAATTACGCCGAATGTATTGAATATTGTAAAAAAGCGATCGCACTGAAGCCTGATTATGCAGATGCATACAGCAATATGGCGGCTGCTTACAATAAGCTGAAACAATGGAATAAAGGCTTGGAAGCCAGTAAAAAAGCCTTAACTATTGATCCTGGTCATGTGCTGGCTAAAGGGAATCTCGAATGGGCAAAGCGCAGAACAGATCCCTGATCATTTCAGCATGACACATATGCCTACTAATACAATAAAAGCGCCAACAGACTGTTGCATATTGAGCTTTTCGTCTAAGAAAAAATAGTTGGCGACCACAATAAAGATGAGCGACAGCAGGGTGGCAAATGTGGCGACGGTGGTAGAGGCATCAGCCAGCTTCGGGATCTTCAGCAGCGTATTATTCAGCATGATAAAATTCAGGCGTGTTAAAACGGCAAAGATCATGGCCAGGATAAATTTCCAGTGTATAAGAATGCGCATTAGGTTGGTCATGTCCAGCAAATTTCCGGAGATGAGCGAGCGATCGCCCATTAAAACGATCGATAATGCATTTGTAATACAGAATGCCAGTAACCAGAAGATGACAAGTATCATATCGAACAAAGATAGTATTTAGTATCAAGTATCAAGTATCAAGTATCAAGTATCCAGTATCCAGTACTTAGCGCATCGGTACTTGCTGCCTGATACTTAGTACTTGCTACTGTATACTAGTTACCCGCTACTTTTGACTTTTGATTTTTAACATTTAACTTTGAGGTATGTCTGAAAATACGCCTGCTTCTGCGGCTCCTACAAGCGAAAAAAGTTATGCCGAGGGTCTGGTTAACCGGCAGTCGGCCTGGTGGAAAAAATTTTTCAATGTGCAGTTACCCTATAAATGGAATATCCGGCGGCTTAACCCCGGTTTTGTGCTGGATATAGGCTGTGGCATTGGCCGCAATTTATTACATCTTGACGGAAATGGTATTGGTGTAGATCATAACCCGGTATCGGTGGCCATATGCCGTGAACGTGGTCTCCGTGCATATACGGTGGATGAATTTCAGGCTTCATCACATCACGTACCTGGTCATTTTGATTCCATATTGCTGGCGCATGTAGCTGAACATATGACAAATGATGATTTTAAAGCCTTGCTGGCGATGTATCTGCCCCTGCTTAAAGAAGGTGGAAAGGTGATCGTGATTACCCCGCAGGAATATGGCTATAAGACTGACGATACGCATGTTGAATTTACAGACTTTAAAAAAGTGGGGGCTGTATTTTCGGCGTTATCCCTTCAAGCCCTGAAACAATACTCATTTCCGTTTCCGCGTTTTGCCGGCAGGCTGTTCCAATATAATGAGTTTGTAAGTGTGGCGCTGAAACCTTATACCGGTTAAACAGCATTGTCTTTATAAGCGGTTTTATAAAGCGCAGATAAGCATTTGGCGACAGGTTTTCCCCAGAGCTGTTCAAATAGCTGGTATTCTTCCTGCTGCCGTTTACCATTTTGGATCTGGTTCGTGGTTTCCGATCCGGTATGGATACGGTGTTGTACCAGCTTTTTACGGATATAGATAAAAGCGCCCTTTTGCCGGGCCAGTTCAAGCCAGGCCTGCCAGTCTAAAGCACAGCTGTACGCATTGGAGAACTGAAAGCCGGGTGCAATAGCGGCCATATTCAGGGTCACCGTAGGGCACGATATGGGATCGCCAAAAGCAAGCGTTGCCTTTTTAAAGAACCTGCTTTTCACCTGTTTTGAAAATAAAAAAGGCCATAATAAGATCGATTTTATGCGGCTGTTCAACGAGGAGGGGCGCACCTTGCCGTTCACCAGGTCATCATAACCCGTAAACGCCATTAAAGCCTTTTCGTCTTTGTTAAAGGCCGCAAGAATATGCTGTGTATAAGCGGGATGGTAGATATCATCCTGATGCGCGATGGTCACCAGGGGCCCGGCAGCCTGTGCCAGTGCAAAATTCCAATCGCCCGAAATAGAGCTTTTCGCCTCATGAATGCAATATTTTAACCCGTATTTTTGAGCCATGCTTTCATGAAAAGCCGAGGGTGTGGACGTCGCTAAAATAACTTCTCCGGCGATGCTTTGGTTTAACAGGCTTTGAATGCAGGCTTCGAGATAAGGCGAATCCTGGTATGCCGGGATAACAAAGCTGTGTTTTTGCATGGATCAAACTTAGCTATATTCATTTTTATATACAATATCATGGCGGTGTATGAATTTTTTCTATTTTTAACACATGAAATAATATTATCCACATATGAATTGGAGATTATCACTCGTTGGTTTAAGCTTGCTGATTTCATTTTATAGCGGGAAAGCGCAGGAAGAAGGAAAGTCCTATTTGCAAAAGATAGAAGGGACATCGCTGTCGTTTGAGATGAAGGCCATTCCGGCTGGAAGTTTCCGGATGGGAAGTACAAAGGGCGAGACTGATGAACAACCGGTGCACCAGGTAAAACTCGATCCGTTCTGGATGAGTAAAACCGAGGTTACCTGGGATCTGTTTGAATTATTTCTATATAAAGACTATGAGACATCGCAAAGTACAACGCCTGTGCCACCGGCTGTAGATGCTGTTACACGCCCTACCAAGCCCTATCTGGATATGACGTTCGGGATGGGGAAACAAAATTATCCGGCGCTGGCTATGACTCAATATAATGCCATACAGTTTTGCAAATGGTTGTATATGCGTACCGGTGTTTTCTACCGGTTACCTACCGAGGCGGAGTGGGAATATGCCTGCAGAGCCGGATCTCAGGACGATTATTATTTTGGCAGGGATGCTGCCGGACTTGGCGATTATGCCTGGTACAGTGCGAACAGTGATCAGCGCACACATCCGGTAGGGCAGAAAAAACCAAATGCCTGGGGTTTATATGATATGCATGGCAATGTGGCCGAGTGGGTCTGTGATCAGTATATTCTTGATTTCTATAGCAGGCATGCTACAGCGGAAGTCAGAAACCCGGTAGCGGAGCCTGATAAATTATATCCGCTGGTGGTTCGTGGAGGAACGTATGAAGATGAAGCAAAAGCCCTGAGGGCTTCGGCACGACGGGCCTCCGACCCGGCATGGAAGCAGATCGATCCGCAACTGCCCAAAAGCAACTGGTGGTTTCCGGAAGCGCCGTTTATCGGTATCCGCCTGGTAAGGCCTGTAACCCCACCTTCAAAGGAAGCAATTGCCGCATATTATGATAAGGCGCCGATTAAAGATTATTAAATGAGTAGCAAGTAACGAATGAACCACTAAACCGAAATAAAATGGCAAAAGAAACATTAAACGAACGCAGGGAATTTTTAAAAGCTTCGGCACTGGTTGCCGGAGGAGTTATGCTAAGCGGCTATTCCTGGGCAGGCATACCTTCCTCTGTAGATGATACGATTAAAATTGCCCTGATCGGCTGCGGCGACCGCGGGACGGGAGCGGCTTCGCAGGCGCTGAACACTAAATTTAACCTGAAGCTGGTGGCCATGGCCGATGCTTTTCAGGACCGGCTCGACAATAGCTATAAGATCTTATCCGAAAAATATAAAGACAAAGTAGACGTTCCTAAAGAACGGCAGTTCACAGGCTTTGACGCGTATAAAAAAGCGATTGCCCTGGCCGATGTGGTGTTGCTGGTAACACCTCCGGGTTTCCGGCCCATGCATTTTGAAGAAGCCATAAACCAGGGAAAGCACGTCTTCATGGAAAAGCCGGTAGCTGTTGATTCGCCCGGCATCCGTAAGGTACTGGCCGCCGCTGAAATGGCAAAACAAAAGAAATTAAATGTCGTGGTAGGCTTACAGCGCCGTTATCAAACCAATTACCGGGAGGTCCTGAAGCGCATCGAAGACGGGGCGGTGGGTGATATTGTTTCCGGCCAGGTGTATTGGAACAGCGGCGGCGTCTGGGTACATCCGCGCAAACCCGGTCAGACTGAAATGACGTACCAGATGCGTAACTGGTATTATTTTAACTGGCTTTGCGGGGACCATATTGTGGAACAGCATGTGCATAATATCGACATTGCCAACTGGGTGAAAAATGCTTATCCGGTATCGGTACAGGGAACCGGAAGCCGTGCCTGGCGAACCGGGAAAGATTATGGCGAGATCTATGACAATCATGCCGTAGAGCTTACGTATGCCGACGGATCGGTTATTTACAGCCAGTGCCGGCACTTTGAAGGGATCAGCAACCGCGTAGATGAGACTTTCCAGGGAACCAAAGGCCGCGTTTATCTTTCGGCCAATAACAGTGGCAGGCTGTGGGATCAAAAAGGCAACGAGCTCTATAACCACAATACCAGGGGAAACCGTAATCCGTATCAAACCGAACATGACGAGCTGTTTGAGGCTATCAGCAACCGGGAGTATAAATTCTGGGATGCCGAGCGGGCCGCAAAAAGTTGTTTTACCGCTATTATAGGTCGTTATGCTACCTATTCGGGTGCGATTATTAAATGGGATGAAGCCCTGAAAGCGGAAAACAGTCTGATGCCGGATGTACTGGCCTGGGATGCCAGCCCTAAGGTACTGCCTGATGCCGGGGGCCTGTATCCGGTAGCACGTCCCGGAAAGGTGAAGGTGTTATAAGATAAACCATGAAAGCGTTACGGTTCCTGTTTATGCTGGCTTTATGGCTGCCGGGTCCGGGCTTTGCCCAAAAATCTTTACAGGAATTTACGATATCAGGTTATGCGCAGGGTACATCATACCGAATTCTGTATTATGCTGCTACAGAAAAAGTGAAAAAAACGGAAATTGACAGTGTATTGCAGGTACTCGATCAGTCGATGTCGCTGTATCGTACACAATCGTTGATCAGCCGGTTTAACAGGTCGGCAGATGGTATGCCCGTAGACCTTCATTTTTTAAAGGTGTATAAAAAAGCCCGGCAGATTTATAAAGCTACCGGCGGAAGATTCGATGCTACAGTAGCCCCTTTGGTACAGCTTTGGGGTTTTGGTCCGCAAAAAATCAGTCAGTTCCCTGATTCGGCCAGTATCCAAACGGCGCTGGCCACAGTAGGTATGGATAAACTTCGGCAAAAAGGGTGTTTTATCCAAAAGAAAGACCCCAGGGTGCAGCTTGATTTTAATGGTATTGCACAGGGCTATTCGGTGGATGTGCTGGCCACCTGGTTGCGTAAACGCCCGGTACAGCATTTTATGGTGGAACTGGGCGGAGAACTGAGGGTACAGGGCATTAAAGGTAATGGACAACCTTTCCATATCGGAATTGAAGGGCCAGTGGATAAGGCCCTTTCCACGCCACAGATACGACATGTGATTGCCTTTAAAAGAGGCGCTGTGACCACTTCGGGCAGTTATCAGAAATATGTGCAAAACGGCAGCCGGCAGATCACCCATCTCCTGGATCCTAAAAGCGGTTACCCGTTGGCGAATACGATGGTCAGCGCTACCGTATATGCAAAAGATGCCATCACGGCTGATGGCTATGATAATGCCCTGATGGCGATGACGGTGGATGAGGCCCTGAGGTTTGCCAGGCAGCACCGGCTGGAAATTTACCTCATTTACCGGAAATCGAATGGAGAACTGGCCGATGTATGGAGTGCCGGGTTTCAAAAGCTGATCGTAAATTAATTGAAAAGAATGAGAATAATGAACCGGGTTATTTTTTGTGTACTGATGTTCATACTGTTCATCGTACTTTCGTGGAAGCCGGCTGCTGATCAACCCTGGAAACGGGAAACTAAAAATCGCCCGCTTCGGATCATGCTGATCAGTGATCTTAACGGAGCCTACGGATCATTAGCATACAGCTCCGATGTAAGCGCCGTGATCAGCGAGGCTTCCCGCATCCGGCCCGATCTGATCTTATGTGGCGGCGATATGGTAGCCGGACAAAAAAATACACTTACCGAAGATCACCTGAATGCGATGTGGGCGGGTTTTAAGCAGGTTGTATTCGACCCGCTTACTGCGCAGAAGATCCCCTTTGGCTTTACATTAGGAAATCACGATGCATCGCCGGGTTTTATAAAAGACCGTGCGGTCGCCGCTCAGTTCTGGAAAACGCATAAGGCGAATACAGGGTTAACATTTGTAGACGACAGCCACTATCCCTTTTATTTCAGTTACCTGAAAAATAATGTGTTCTTTATGAGCTGGGATGCATCGGGAGCAAAGATCGATCCTGAACTGTACCGGTGGATGGAGGCGCAACTGGCCCGGCCTGCAGCTAAAAAAGCACGGATGCGTATTTTGCTGGGACATTTACCGTTATATGCTATTGTAGCAGCTAAAAATAAACCGGGTGAGGTAAATGCTGCGGCCGATAGTGCATTGGCCTTCTTCAAAAAGAAAGGAATCGATTTATATATCAGCGGACACCAGCATGCCTATTATCCGGCTGCTAAAAATGGAGTTAGCCTGTTAAATGCCGGTTGCATCGGCGATGGTCCGCGGCCTCTTTTAGGGCATGCCTTCCCGGCCAAAAAGGCCTATACACTGATCGAAATACCGGTGAAAAAGCCACATCAGTTTAAAGAACAAAGCTTTATCCCCCAAAGTAATGAGCAAATAGCGGTCATGACACTTCCTGATTCGGTGAGCGGTTTTAATGGTACAATTTATCGTCGCAATCAATAAGAATAAACTAAAAATTAATAGTTTTGTTTATGGAGATTTATATCGAAAATGAACATTTGCAGGCCTCATTTTCAGCAAAAGGTGCCGAATTGCAGCGTCTTACGGGGATCGATAGCGGAACCGAATATCTGTGGAGCGGCGATCCTGCCTATTGGGGCAAATTCAGTCCGGTATTATTTCCGATAGTAGGGGCCCTGAAAGACAATGTATATTTTTATAAGAGCCGGCAATACACCTTATCACGCCATGGCTTTGCCCGGGATATGGTTTTTGATATCCGGCAAACCGGCGACCAGGAAATCTTATTTACGCTGCAGCATTCGCCTGCAACGTTAAACATCTATCCTTTTCCGTTTAAACTGGGTATCCGCTATCATTTGGAGGCCACTACACTTTCCTGTACCTACGAGGTCGAAAACCCTGCCGGTGATGCGCTTTGGTTCGCTATAGGCGGTCACCCGGCATTTGCGGCACCATTGAATCAGGAGGGGGTATATACCGATTATTTCCTGCAATTCGATGCCGACGATGAACTCTCTTATTTTCATATTGAAGATAATCTTATTTCAGATAAAACATCAACAATTACGTTGAACAACAAAAGATTATTCTTAAAGCATGAATTATTTTATGAAGATGCGCTGGTTTTTAAAAATCTGAAGAGTCACAACATTTCGCTAATGAATACAAAAAATTATAACGGTATAAATTTTAAGTTTGAGGATTTTCCATACTTTGGGGTATGGGCTGCACGGAATGCAGATTTTGTTTGCCTGGAACCCTGGTGTGGCATCGCCGATTCGCTGCATCACCAGCATCAGCTTACCGAAAAAGAAGGGATGGTACAGCTTGGGCCTCATCAGCACTGGCAACGCAGCTGGGCAATAACCTGTTTTTAACGTTACACTTTTAACTTCTGCATATGGATTCGAGAAGAGATTTTTTAAGGAAAGCCGGCCTGTTAACCGGTACATTAGCCATGTCGAATGTGATCCCCATGTCGATACAGCGTGCGATGGCTATACAGGCCGATCCGGGGACGACTTTTTATGATGCTGAACATATCGTTTTTCTGATGCAGGAAAACCGCTCTTTCGATCATATGTTCGGATCAATGCGCGGTGTAAGAGGCTTTCACGATCCGAGAGCAAAGACCTTGCCGAATGGCCATAAGGTATGGCTGCAGAATGATGCTAAGGGAAATACCTTTGCCCCTTTTCATGTCGATATCCATAAAACTAAAATCACCTGGCAGGGTGGACTTCCGCATTCATGGCCTGACCAGGTAGCTGCCCGCAACAAAGGCAAATATGACAAATGGATCCCGGCGAAATCGCTGATGTGCATGGGCTATTATAAACGGGAGGATATTCCGTTCTATTATGCTATGGCTGATGCCTTTACGGTGTGTGATCATCATTTCTGTTCGTCTCTTACGGGGACCACGCCTAACCGCCTGTTCTTCTGGACGGGGACGGTAAGACCGGAACAGGATGCCAACTCCGTAGCCGTAGTCAATAATTCGCAGGCAGAATCACGTGATAACATTTTTGTAGACTGGCAGACCTTCCCGGAGGTCCTGGAAGATAACGGTATTTCATGGAAGGTGTACCAGAACGAATTGTGGACGGCTGATGTACCCGGTGATGAAGTGGATAACTGGCTGGGGAATTACGGCGATAATCCGCTTGAATATGTAAAACGTCACCGTGTCAAGCTGTCGGCGTATTTTCGTAAAAACGGGGATGAAACGAGTCACCCTGCACTATCGGCCGAAGAAGTGCTGGAACGCTATAACCGTCTTTCGCAACGTGAAAAGAATTTAATCGATAAGGCATTTGCCACTAATATTGATAATCCCGATTATTTAGAGCTGGCTCCTTTTACGTTTCGTCATGAAGAAAAGGAGGAAACCCTCTGGATCCCTAAAGAAGATATTTTTGAGAATTTCCGGAAAGATGTTGATGGCGGAAAGCTGCCCACTGTATCCTGGCTGGTGGCTCCACAGCGCTTTTCCGACCATACCAGTACCCCCTTGTATGGTGTATGGTATGTATCGGAAGCACTCGATATCCTGACGAAAAACCCGGAAGTATGGAAAAAAACGATCTTTATTCTTACCTATGACGAAAATGACGGTTATTTTGATCACCTGCCGCCCTTTGTAGCGCCCCGGCCTGACGACCGTTCTGCCGGTAAGGTGAGCCGGGGCCTTGAGCCCTGGGCCGATTATGAGTACCGCAAAAATAGCCCGATAGGTTTAGGCTATCGTGTACCGATGGTCATTGCCTCACCCTGGAGCAAAGGAGGCTATGTAAATTCACAGATTTTTGATCATACTTCATCCCTGATGTTCCTGGAAGACTTTCTGAGTAAGAAAACGGGACGAATGATAAAAAGCGATAATATCAGCCCCTGGCGCAGAGCCATATGCGGCGATCTCACCTCGGCATTCCGGCCGTATATGGGTGAACATATTTCAGTTCCGGAACGGCTGGAACGCGGCAATGTCATCACCGGTATCCATCAGGCGAAAACGAAACCAGCGCAGGTTACGCCTCAGCCTTTAACATCTGCTGAAATAGTGAAAATAAATACCCGGTTTCCTTTTGCGCATGATGCTTCGGAACAGGCGCCGGTACAGGAAAAAGGTGTGCGGCCGGCTTGTGCATTACCTTACTTCCTGCAGACTGATGCCCGGTTAAACGACGACGGGACAGCGCTGGTGGTTAATTTTAAAGCCGATGAAGCCCCCTCTGGTGTGCCCTTAAAAGCCTCAGGTGTGGCTTTCAATGTATATACGCCCGGCAGCTATGCCGACGAAGCGGGACGTACCTGGGCTTATGCCGTAAAAGCAGGTGATGCGGTTCACGATGAATGGGAACTGGATGCGTTTAAAGCGCAGCAGTATGATTTGCATGTGCACGGCCCGAATGGCTTTTTCAGAGCATTTAAAGGCGGGGCAAAAACAAAACGTTTACATATCCAATGTGCCGGCGAACAACAGGCCTTAAGGGGGAAATATAGCGGTAACCTGAAATTAACTATTCATAACGGAGGTGAAAAAGCCATAGAACTGCAGATAAAATCGGATACCTATGGTGCCAAAGATAAAATCATTCGTGTGCCTGCAAACAACGGGAAAATAGTGGTTTTTGATCTGGGAAAGCAAAAAGGCTGGTATGATTTTAAGATCATGGTGACCGGCGATCCGGAGTTCTGCTATCAATATGCAGGTCATATGGAAACCGGAGCCGAATCGATCAGCGATCCGTTGATGGGAGGAGTGATTAGCTGACTATGGGTATGATCCGAAACCTGCTATCTACCTATAAAACCTCTTTTTCGGGCTTAAGCCGGGAGACCTGGCTGTTAAGCGTGGTGATCCTGATTAATCGCTGCGGCTATATGGCTGTCCCGTTCATGGGATTATATGTTACGCAGTCGCTGCACCGGCCGGCTGCTGATGCAGGGATTATTATTTCATTGTTTGGGCTCGGATCGATCCTGGGTGCCAGTGCCGGCGGCAAGCTTACCGATATGTTTGGGTTCCGGCCGGTACAGATCTTTTCTTCGCTCATTGGCGGTCTCCTGTTCTTCGTCTTCGCACAAATCCGTGATTTTCATACCTTATGTGTACTGGCGCTGTTTATCAGCTTTTTTTATGATGCCTTCCGTCCGGCCAATTTTACAGCCATTGCCGCTTATGCATCGGAGGGGAACGAGACGCGTTCCTATTCTTTAAACCGGCTGGCTACAAATATCGGGTGGGCCTTTGGCGTGAGTATGGGCGGCATTATTGCTGCTTACGATTATAACCTGCTTTTTATTGTAGACGGGGTAGTAAGCATATTGGTGGCACTGGCTATATTTATGCTGCTGCCAACTGTGAAAGGATTTAGAAAAGCCGTTAAAGAAAAAATGGCCGGTACCGATGTACGCAAACCCTGGCAGGACCAGGCTTTTATCCGCTTTCTGGTGCTGACCACTCTTTTTGCAACTTGTTTTTTCCTGATGTTTCGGGTAGTGCCGGTATTTTATAAAGAAGTATGGCATCTGAACGAAGCGCTGATCGGAGTGATTTTAGGTGTAAACGGCATACAGATCGCCCTCATGGAAATGATCCTGATCAGTAAAATCGAGAATAAGCGGCCGGCGATGTTTTATATTGTTTTTGGTGTGGGAATCGTGGCACTGTCTTTTGCCTGCTTAATGCTGCCCCGGTTTATTCCCATAGCCATTGCCCTGATCAGTGTGATCTGTTTCACATTTGGTGAAATGTTGTCCATTCCTTTTATCAATACGATTGTGATCAGGAGAAGTAATGAATTTAACCGTGGTCAGTACGCCGCAGGATATACGGTAGCGTGGTCGGCCGCACAGGTTATCGGTCCCAGTTTCGGGTTTTACATTGCCGGCAAGTTCGGCTATAACTTCTTATGGCCGATTATTGTCTTCCTGTTACTCCTGTGTGCCTATGGCTATCATTTAAATCTCAGAGCATTTGAAAAACCCGGAGATTTATAGATGTCGGAACAATTATTTCAGTAGTTTTGCCGTTCTAACCAACAATATATTCACGCTATTTCATCCCTTAAAAAATGAACAAAAAATATTTCCTGAGAAAAATCATTACCCTCACGGGATTAATCTTCCTTTCGGCTACGGCTTCTGCGCAGAAGGCAAACTGGCAAAATTTAGATCTCAAAACCGACAGTGTTTTCGGGATCAGTACAGAGAAGGCCTATAAAGAATTGCTGAAAGGTAAAAAATCAGTACCCGTTATTGTAGCGGTATTAGACGGCGGTGTCGATTTTAACCACGAAGACCTGAAAAGTGTGATGTGGCTTAATAAAAAAGAAATGGATGGTAACGGGATCGATGACGATAAAAACGGATATATCGATGATATTCACGGGTGGAATTTCTTAGGCGGTAAAAATGGTTCCATTGAGCACGAAACGCTGGAGCTTACGCGTCTGGTGCGGCGTGATCAAAAACGTTTTGCCGGTCTGACCGCCGCGACGGTAGCCGAAAAAGATAAAGCCGCTTATGAGGCATTTGTGCAAAACCGGAATAAGATGGAGCAGGAGCTCATCACGGCAAAGAGTAATTATGCCGGTGTGGCAGGCTTTAAGAATGCCCTTGATCCGGTCATAAAAAAGATCGGGAAAGAAAATCCAACCCTGCAGGATGTCCAGAACTTTCAGCCAGAAGGAGAAAGAGAAAGCAGGGTAAAGTCGGCTTTGCTGGATATCTTAAAAACGTATGACTTTAAAACGTTTTATAATGAACAGATCGTGGAAGGTGTAACGTATTATTCGAACCAGATCAATTATAACTATAATGTAGATTACGACCCCCGCAGCATCGTAAATGACGATCCGGAAAACAGCCGTGAGCGGTCTTATGGCAATAAGGATGTAAAAGGCCCGGATGCGCTGCACGGTTCGCATGTAGCCGGTATTATCGGGGCTGACCGGAACAATACACTGGGCATTAAAGGTGTGGCCGATAATATACGTATTATGGCCGTGCGTAATACACCAAATGGTGATGAACGGGATAAAGACGTGGCCAATGCTATTCGCTATGCCGTTGATAATGGCGCTAAAGTGATCAATATGAGTTTTGGGAAAGCGTATTCATGGGATAAGTCTATTGTAGATGAGGCAGTTAAATATGCCGTAAGTAAGGATGTATTGCTGGTGCAGGCTGCCGGAAACGAAAATAAGGATATTGATGCGGAACCTAATTTTCCGTCAAGGAAATATCTCGACGGAAGAATTGCCGAGGGTTACCTGACTGTTGGCGCTTCAGGACCGTTGAATGATGAAACCTTAAAGGCTTCATTTTCAAATTTCGGGAAAACCAGCGTTGATGTTTTTGCGCCAGGAGTGGCCATATACTCGACTACACCGGAAAATTCGTATAAAGAAGAAGACGGGACGAGCATGGCAGCCCCGGTAGTGTCGGGCCTGGCCGCTTTAATCCGTTCGTATTATCCGAAACTAAGCGCCGTTCAGGTTAAAGATATCATTCTGAAATCGGTCGTTAAAATAGACCACAACATCACCAATCTGGATGGGGCAAACCCGGCAAGCATACCTTTTTCTTCACTTTGTGCGACAGGAGGTATTGTAAATGCATATAATGCCTTAAAATTAGCAGCCAGCTATAAATGATAGAAATTCATGAATATTGCTAAAGTATTAGTTAATTTTAACCTTATTTAACTTTTGGCCTGCTTCATGTCTTTTCGACCATTTTATATCCTTACTTTTCTGATGCTTTTCTCTTCGATCGGCATTTTTGCGAAAGATGATGAAAGGGCAAAGCAGGGTATTCTTGATCTCCGGAAAGAAACGTTTAAGCAAAAAGTTTCTTTAGACGGTGAATGGGCATTTTACTGGAAAAAGCTTTTCATCCCTACAAATACAGATAAGGCCAGATTTATTTCTTTTCCGGCAAAATGGAGCGACCTGACCATTGACGGTAAGAAGCTGCCGGCATTCGGGTATGCGACTTACAAGCTTAAATTGCTGTTGCCTGAAGATCACGATTCCTTGCGCATTGTGGTGCCTGACGTGTATTGTGCCTCGCGCCTGTATATTAATGGCAGACTGATGATGGAAATGGGCAGGGTAGCCGATAATGCTGAACAGTTTGTACCGAAATGGCAGTATAAAACCGTTGGCTTTGTACCGCATACGGATACCACCGAAATTGTATTACAGATCAGCAATTTTGTGCATAGTAAGGGCGGGATTAAAGAAAGTCTGATTATCGGTAAATCAGACCAGATTACCCTCGAACGCCGAAGGACAGAAGCCATTGACCTGTTCCTGACCGGCTGTTTGTTTATGGGTGGCTTGTTTTTTTTAGGTTTATACCTGATGGGTAACCGGGATAAGGCTGTTTTACTTTTCTCCCTGTATTCGATTACATATTGTTACCGGATTATTGGTGTGGATAATTATGTGCTTCACACCGTAATACCCGATGTGGGCTGGGCTGTGCTGCTTCATCTCGAATACCTGAGTTTGTTCACGTCCATTGGTTTGTTTGCATTATACACCTATCATCTTTACCCGAAAGATGTAAACAGGACCATTATTTATTCGATGTGTGCGACCTGTTTCCTGTTTAGTGGTATCACGATCGTGGTTAAACCATTTTATTTCAGTCAGCTCATCGATCCCTTTTTGGTCGTTACCGTGTTCTGTATTGCCTATGCACTATATATTTATACGGTGGTGTTTATCCGCAAACGCCCCGGAGCCATTTATGCTTTAATGAGCTCAGGGGTGATGATGATTATTTTTACGATTACGCTGCTTATTTATTGGGATATTATAGGCCTCCAGCAGCTGCCCAATTTTGCCGCGTATATCAGCTTTTTCTTTTTACAGTCGCTGATCCTTTCGCACAGGGTTTCGTTCCAGTTAAAGCAGGCCAAGCGCGAGGCCGAACAAGCTCTGCAGGCAAAAAGTGAGTTTTTAAGTAATATGAGCCATGAGATCCGGACTCCTTTAAATTCGGTTATCGGATTAAGTCACCTGTTATTAAAGAACAACCCGAGGAAAGACCAGACTGAGCATCTGGATATTATGCTGTTTTCAGCAAATAACCTGTTAGGAATTGTAAATGATATCCTGGATTATAACAAAATAGAAGCCGGTAAGATCGAGCTGGATTATGTGGAAACGGATATTGCTGCTATCGCCAGAAATGTAGTTGCCGGTTTGCAGAATGCCGCTTCAGAAAAGGGAATAGACCTGCGGATCAGGGTGGATGAGAAATTGAAAAGCAGGGTGCTCGCCGATCCGACGCGTATATTTCAGGTGCTGAATAACCTGGTGCATAATGCGATAAAATTTACCCGGGAAGGATATGTTGAAGTGGTACTCACGGTCGTGAAACAGTCAGCGCATGAACTGATATTGAAAACGGAAGTGATCGACACCGGGATTGGTATTTCTGCAGAGAAACAGGCTGTCATATTCGACCGTTTTACGCAGGCAGATAATTCAACGTCGAGAAGCTTTGGCGGAACGGGGCTTGGTCTGGCCATATCAAAACGAATTTTAGACCTGCAGGGTAGTCTTTTATGTGTGTCGAGTGAGGAAAATAAAGGATCTGTCTTTTACTTTGTTCAGCAGTTCAGAAAGGTTGCCGGAACACCGGATTCTCTTAAAATAACAGATGATAAAGATTCAGATACAGAACAGCCATTTAAAGGGGTTTCCATTCTTTTGGTTGAAGATAATAACATCAATGTTATTGTGGCACGCAGCTTTTTACAAGGCTGGGGTGCAGAGGTTAATATTGCAGCGAATGGTGCAGAAGCGTTGGCCAAACCGGATATCACCCATTATCACCTGATCTTAATGGATCTGAATATGCCGGTGATGGATGGTTATGAAGCAACGCGGAACATGCGGAAAATGGGGGTTAACGTTCCGGTTATTGCGCTCACCGCAAATTTACGGAAAGATATCGAGGAGAAAATTGAAGAGGCCGGGATGAATGATGTGATTGTTAAACCTTTCCTCCCGGATGAATTGTATCAGAAAGTAAAAAAATATGCCGGCAAATAGGATATTATGATAAACCGGGCAAAATATCAGGCAGCAAAGCTGGTGGCGGCAAATGTGGAAGCACATTTTGCAAAGCATTTGATGGAAGCCAATGCCAAAGGTGAAATCGATCTGGCTCCACAACCGCCTGCAAGGGTTATTGAAGCTGTGCTGGATGCGGCATTCTGGGCCAGTCTGCGTAAAGAAGAAGGCCATTCGCCTAAAATTTCCATTGCCTTTTTGCCACCCGAACAGGCCGGAAAACCAGTTTTATTTCATCAGCATCTGCCCCTGAACCCCAATGTACTGACCAAGCTGGCTCCCGGAGTAGAAGGTGCAGGAATTCATATCGGGGTCTGGCATGATGGCTATAATCTTCATATCTGGGGAACCACATTAAATATTCCCAACTATTGCTTTGTGGTGGATGTTTCTGAACCGGGGCTGCTGATTGTGAAACACAGACGGATCCACGGTTTTGGAAAATATACGAATGTAGCGGTTTTAAAGGGCGACCAGATCAAGATGATCGAAGAGAATAGTGCCGGGCAGCCCGATTGCCCGCCGATGCTGTTATCGTTGCTTGACCTGAGCGACCGCTCCTGGAATGATGGTGCAAATATTTTAATCCAGCTGGCTGTTTCCATGCGTGCTCACCGGCGGGGAGGGGCAGTGCTTATCGTGCCGGGGCAGACAGAAGCCTGGAAAAAGTCTATTATTCATCCACTGAATTATGCCTTAAAACCACCCTATACAGGGCTGACCAACCTGATCAACAAAGAGATCAACCCCGAAGCCAGCGAAATCTTCTGGCAAAGCGCGCTAAAACGGGAAATTGAGCATCTGGCCGGACTTACGGCAATTGACGGCGCAACGGTTATCAGTGACCGGTTTGAGCTGTTGGCCTTTGGCGTAAAAACCGGACGCGCGAACAGCAGCAGCCATATTCAGGAACTCTCTTTTTGTGAGCCTGTTAACGGGAGTAAACCAGAGATCGTACATCCGGCGAAAATTGGCGGTACACGACATCTTTCTGCAGCACAGTTTGTATATGATCAGCGCAATGTGCAGGTATTGGTGGCTTCTCAGGATGGCCATTTCACTATTTATACCTGGTCTGATGTTCTTCGAATGGTGCAGGCTTACCGGATCGATACACTGCTTCTGTAAAGCATTTCTTACTTCCGAACCGCACACAAGACCTTCTGGCCGATCATTTTCACTTCAAAAATAGAATGCATAAAAAATATTTGGCTCATAATCAGAGAGTTGTTATTTTATATAGTACTATGTATTGCATAATACCATATAAAACATATATCTTTGTATAATGATAGCTGAAAATACACAAACCCAAATGCGAAAGGGCATACTCGAATATTGTGTGCTTTTAATTATATCGCGAGGCGAGATTTATGCGTCCGATATTATCGCCGAATTAAAGCAGGCAAAGATGCTTGTCGTAGAGGGAACGTTATATCCCCTGCTTACCCGTTTAAAGAACAATGGCCTGCTGGCCTATAACTGGGTCGAATCCACCTCAGGCCCCCCGCGTAAATACTATGTACTTACGCCGGAAGGGCAACAGTTTTTACAGCAATTAGATCAAACCTGGCAGGAATTGCTTTATGCAATCACCACTTCGCAAAAAGGTGCCTCTACATCAACAATACAAAATTAAAAGACATGAAGAAGACCATTATTATAAATATCGGAAATTCCATTATCCATATTGAAGAGGATGCGTATGAGATACTTACGGCATACCTGAATGAAATTAAACAACATTTTGCCGGAAATGCAGATGATCTGGAGATCGTTGCCGACATTGAGAACCGGATCGCTGAAATGTTCGCCGACAAACTTCTTGACCGTACGGTTAACGTGATCACACTCGCCGATGTAGAGGAAGTGATTTCGCAGATGGGCAGGGTGCAGGATTTTGAAGCGGAACAAGGGCAGGAGGGGCCTTCAGCTATGGCTTACAATGGCGTAAAAAAATTATATCGTGATGCAGATGATGTCATGATCGCCGGAGTATGTGCCGGTTTAGGACATTACCTGAATATAGAAGCACGATGGGTACGGATACTGGCATTGTGTAGTATCTTTCTCTACGGAGCAGGTATTTTAGCTTATATTATTCTCTGGATCGCCATACCAAGAGCCATTACCCGTTCTGAACGTATGGAAATGAAAGGTGAATCGACCAATTTATACGGCTATAAAAGAAATTTTGAAGAAGAACTGGCAGCCTTTAATGAACGTATGAGACAGGCTGGTGGCGATTTTAAACCTTTGAAGAGCCGCTCAACGCATTTCATTACGGAACTGTTCTCGGCTATTGGCCGCTTATTCAGTGCATTGGGGAAACTTTTTTCGAAAACGATTGCCGGAATTATTGTTGTGGCAGGTTTTGCCATCCTGATCGGATTGATCATATCGCTGGCTGCTTTTTTAGGTTTCTGGGACACTGAAGCCTATCAATATTTTCCCCTTTCGATCATTGATGAAAGCTACCGGTCGGAACTGGCTTTCTCTGCTTTTTTCATTCTTTTCATACCGGTGCTGGCCCTGGTCCTGTTTTCGATACGGGTGGCTTTTAATAAAACAACCCTGAATAAGTCATTGTCTTTCGGCCTGCTGATCGTATGGTTAGGTGCCGTATCGGTGGGTGTATATTATGCTGCAAAAATATCTTCCGAGTTTAAAGAACATGCGGAGCTCGAGCAAACCACGGTATTAAAACCCTTTCCGGTCTATGTGCTCAATGTGGATAAGGGGATGGTATTTAACCAAAAGGATAGTGTAGACTACCAATTAAAAAATGAAGGATTTCAGCGACGGATCATTGTCGATGATTCGGAAGATCATCCGTTCAGGATACCACGTAACGTTCATGTTCAGATTGAAAAGAGCGAATCCGGGAAACCCATGCTGATCCAGAATTTCGAAGCCCAGGGAAAAACATTTCAGGTGGCCTTACAAAATGCAAAAAATATAGACTATAAATTTACCCAACAGGCCGAAGTTTTAACATTCAGTCCGCGGATATCGTTAAAGAATAACGCCAACTGGCGAAATCAGGAAGTACATTTAACCTTAAAATTACCGGTAGGCACCCACGTGAAGATCAATGATAATCTGTATTCGTACCTGTATTTTTACTATCATAATTGCACGGCTGATGAAGTTCAGTATACGGAATATAAAGAGTGGGTCATGACCGAAGAAGGATTAAAATGTAAAGCTGATTTAAATACGGAAACAAACTCAAAACAGTAAAGCGATGCGTTTACGGTTTCTGAAAACCTGTTAAAAGGCGAGAAAATATTTGCTGTGGCAGGAAGAAATATTTAGAATGAAACATATCATGATCAAAATCGCAATATGGGGTGGCCTGAAAAACATGAAGGCCTGTGCCTGCCTCATCCTTCTTCTGGGGGCTATAATCCCTGGCGGATGTCAATTGAAGTTTAAAGATAATAATTCGGTTTCGTTGCAAACGGAAGATCGCCCCGGGCGCTTACATTTTACAGCAGATTATCCCGAAAAGAACACTATGCGGGTACAAAATTATGTTAAAAAATACCTGAAAGAAGCACGGATTTTTTCTTCGGCAGATGATGGTCAGCGGGTAGAAGTGCGGCTTACAGATGGCATGCAATTCTACGTAAAGTACAGGCCGGGTTATCTTCGGATGGATATGGAACGAAATAAAAACTCAGAATCTTCATATCAGCGAATGAAAAACATGATAAAGGGCATAGAGGATATACTGAAGGATTAATCATCTTTCCGGTTTTAATTTACCTTAAACCGGTACACAGCACGGCCAATCTTCCCATCTTTATCTACGCCTTCCAGGATAGCCCGGTAAGTACCCTTTCCATCGGCAGTAAAAAACTCAAGGCTGGCATTCCCGCTGGCATCCGTTATCACTTTTGGATTCCAGTAAATGGTTGTACGGAGGTCAGCATTGACAGGCTGGGCATTTGGAAGGTATTTTGGCGAATAGAACTCCCGTTCTTTGCTGTAGCCCATCGGGTTAATGGTAACAATGTTCTTTTTAGGAATCATATCTAAAAACTCCTGTTTGCTGATCTTTGTTCCGGTTGGTGGTTTTTTGGTATTGATAACCAGCACCCCTTTGGTACCATACATCCGGTCGATAGTACCTAGTGCATCGGTTAAAAATATTTCAACCGATTCGAGTTCAGCTACGTTGACCGTATTGATATCGCGGGCTTCTACCGGAAAATTATTCAAAAAGACCTGTACGGGGGTCCTTGAGCCGGAATTATAATCCCTGGTGACATAAAATTTTTCACCATCAAATGTCAGACCGGTCAGTTGGGCTTTCATACACTCCAGTACCATCGTCCCGCAGGCTGAAAAAGCTGACCCATCGATCAGATGATCAGGATTACCCAGACCTGCTAAAGCACTATGATCGGTATGAGAAACCCGTTTAGGGGCACTGCCTTTGATCTCAACGGTTTTTAAAGTGCGTAGGTAACGATATTGTTTCTGACTGTTGCTCAGATAAGAAGAAAGTGTGGTATCAATATTCCTGATTTCATCAGGGAAATTCTTATTCCTGCCCGCGGCTGCAAAGGGTGTTCCATCCATGATGATCATCAGGTTAGCAGCATTCGGGTTATATCGGGCACTAATCACCACTTGTGATGAATCGGGAAAGACCAGGTTTTGAAAGTGGAAAACCCCTGTATTGCTGGTCACCAGCTCGGCAGAAATAGGCTTCCCGGTCACCATTAAACGTAATGAACCTTTTCTTACGGGCATTCCGGTCAGATCGCGTAAGGTACCACTCAATGTAATTCCCTGTTCAGGCAGCAACGTTACCGCCGGAAACTTATCGGCCAGGATATCGGTATATGAAAACCGCCGGTAGCCTTGTGTCAGCATGAGCTTGTCTAAGTCTGCTAATTTTTTATCGTCTGTTTTTGTAAAGTAATAGTTAGGTTTTTCCACATAGCCTTTCAAATCAGAAGTAAGCAGTAGTGAACTTAATATACTGGTTTCATGGTTCTCGTCATAAGGTACCTTTTGTTCGTCGACCACTGCGATCGAAAAATCACCAGAGACCGGCAAGTTATGGGCACTGGCCCGAATGTTCATTTTAACCTTTTGACGTGGTTTATAGGCCGGCAAATCCGTTTTTACCATCAGGTTTAACTGCTCCGGCTGCCATACAAAAACCAGGCGTTCGCTTAAGGGTGTATTGTCGGTGCTGAATAAAGTGAGTTGCAGAATACCTGAAGGCAGCCCGGTTTTAGGGATTTTTATATTGACGACCTGGCCGTTGAGTTGTAATTTCGCAGCAAAGCATACGACATTATTATTCTGTGCGACCAAAAAATAGGATTTACCCTGATTCGCCGCTAAATAAGGCGCATTGGCCAAAATGCGGGAGTTGATCTGCTCAGGGGTCTGGTTAATGACCTGCAAACCAATACCTGCTGTTACGGCAGCTGGCAGGGGATACATTTTGGTTGACCCGTCTTTAAACGTAATTTTTGCACGGTAGGTCACTCCTTCATCCGGGCTAAGGTAAAAAGAGCTCATTCCCGCAAATCCGGGATTAATAACCGCTACCTCATGATTTTCGTTGTTCAGAATACTACCTTTGATATCGGCCCCTAATCCGTCGGGGTTCACCGCCTTTATGGCTACCTGATTGGGAATGCCGGCAATTAAATTTCCGCCCTCGGGGAAAAACCGGACATCCACCGGGTTACGGTCCTGTTTTAAGCTGAAATGGGCCGTTGCGGTTTCTTTTTCAGTAAGATTAATCGTTGCCGAAATGTTACCACGGGTAATCAGTTCATTTTCTTTGCGGCTGACACTGATCGTCATAAAACCGTTCTGGTCAGTTGTTCCCTTTCCTTTGCTTATCACATCACCGGCAGAAAAGATGGTCCAGCTTACGGGTTTGTTGGCCAGATTTTTCTTGTCTGTTCCTTTAAATTGTATTCGCGCATTCGTTTTAAGTGTTTTGTCACTCTCTTCAGTGGTATAATTAATATGTGTGATCAGCTCTTTATCAATAGCTTCACCAATGGGAATTGTTTTATAAAAAAAATAGGCATCATCAAAATTCAGCATCCATAAGGTATAAGCACGTACATAATAATTGCCTTGCTTAAAGCTTTGCATGGTAATGGGAATATTTCCATAAGCTACACTATTTTTAACGGGTAGTTTAACGGTTTTAATAAGTGAATCCGCTGCATTAAAAACCTCTACATAAACGATTTTACTGAACGGAGAAGGAATATTTTGTTCAAGGGTTACATAAGCCTTAAACCACATGGTATCGGCAACGGCATAATAGGGCTTGTCGAAATGAAGATATACTTTTTCTATAGGCTGGGCGTCTGCTAATTTCTTAACCTGGCCGATAATCCTGTTCAGATGAATACTATCTGCCTGCTGGGCGGAAGCAGAGGAGCTAAAAAACAGGTTTAAAATGAAAAAGCTGAGGTATACAATAATCGATCTCATAGTAGCGGCATAATGCAGTGAATTGCTAAGATATTGATTATTGCTTAAGAGCGGTAATCCGGGACCTATCTTTAACAAATTTTTACAATTGCAAAAGCCAGACAGGTCCCTGATTTTACTTCATTTCGTTGATGAATTTCGATTTAGGCTGACGTACTTTTTTCAAATTAACCAGCCAGTCGCCGGTTTCGTCGCGATAACCCAAAGGCAAAATGGTCACACTCCGCAATCCGAGTTCTTTCAAGCCCAGGATTTCATCATACATTTTATTATTAAATCCTTCCATAGGCGTAGCATCTACCTTTTGCATCGCGGCTTCTGCAATGGCCATTCCAAAGCCGATATAGGCCTGACGGGCAGCATGCTGGAAATTCGTCTCTGCATCCCGTGGTACGAAGGTATCGATCAGTCGTTGTTTAAAATCTGCGGTCCCCGAATCCGGGATCCCTCTTTGCTGATTAGTTCTCGAGATCACATCATGAATACGTTGTTCGGTATAGGTATCCCAGGCAGCGAAGACCAGAAGATGCGAACAGTCAATAATCTGCTGCTGATTAAATGAATAAGGTAACAGCGCCTGTTTAAGTTCAGGATTGGTAACGACAATAACCTGGTAAGGCTGCAGACCGGATGAAGTAGGCGCCAGACGGGCTGCTTCTAAAATCTGATCTACTTTTTCCTGCGGAACTTTGTTTCCGTTCATTTTTTTAGTGGCATAACGCCAGTTTAAAGCTTCTATTAAACTCATTATCTATAATAATTAATCATGTATGTTTCGAATAAAACCCTGAATGGCATCTTTTAAGACCAGATGTTGCATTTCATCAGGTGTTGCGGTCATATTGACCATATTAATGGCCGTTAAACCATGCAGAATAGACCAAAAAGTATGAAACTTCTGCCGGATCTTTTCATCATCGTTAAGCGGAGGATGGATGTTTTTCATGATGCCTGTAATGATCGTACCAAAACGACCGATCTCAGGAATTTGCCTCGCCCGTTCACAACCAGGCATGCCCAGACCGAACATCATCTGATAATAATCACGTTGGGCAAAAGCAAATTCAAAATAATATTGTGCTACATCGGCTAGTTGCTGCCCGGGCAACGATGATAAGCCGGCAGCATGTTCAACGACCTGGTTTAACTGGCTGAACCCGGATCTTACGAACTCCTCGAGTAAGGCATCTTTATTTTCAAAATGGGTGTAAACTACCGGAAGACTATAATTAATGGCATCAGCGATTTTCCGGATTGAGACAGCCTGCCAACCTTCGGATGCAATAATGGCCCTGGTGGCCGCAAGAATGGAATGGCGAACCTGTTCCTTTTGTTTTTCTCTTCTGGATAGCTCCATATATAATAAAATAACAGTGTTAGCAAAATTAACACTGTTATTTTATTGCTGAAAATGTGAAGGTCAAATATGACTTTTGCTTGATTTTTTCGGGCTATACGGAAACTTCTTCTTCCTGGTAGCTTTCAATGGGCGGACATGCACATATCAATGAACGATCGCCATAGCTATCATTTACGCGTCCTACGGACGGCCAGAATTTGTATTCAGCTACATAAGGAAGCGGGAATACCGCTGTTTGACGACTGTACGGATGATTCCAGGTCTCAGCAGTAGCCACTGCGGAAGTGTGCGGAGCATTCTTAAGCGGGTTGTCGGTTTTATCGGATACGCCGTCCTGTATGGCTGCAATTTCTTTGCGGATAGCAATTAGTGCATCGCAAAAACGATCTAACTCATGTTTAGGCTCACTTTCGGTAGGTTCTACCATAAGTGTTCCTGCTACAGGGAACGAAACGGTCGGTGCATGGAAGCCATAATCCATAAGCCGTTTGGCAATATCCACCACTTCGATACCTGCATTTTTAAATGCCCGGCAGTCGAGAATCATTTCATGCGCACAACGACCGTTACTGCCGGAGTAAAGTACCGGATAATGCTGTTCTAAACGGGCCTTCATATAATTGGCGTTTAAAATGGCATATTTAGTGGCGTTGGTTAAGCCTTCACCACCCATCATGGCTATATATGCGTGCGAGATGATCAGGATAGATGCCGAACCCCATGGAGCTGAAGAAACGGCAGAGATCGATTTTTCGTTATTGATATTGACTACACTATGACCGGGTAGATATTTTACAAGGTGTGCTGCAACGCCAATAGGGCCCATGCCGGGACCACCGCCACCATGCGGAATGCAGAATGTTTTATGCAGGTTAAGATGGCATACATCGGCCCCGATCGTGGCCGGGCTGGTCAGGCCTACCTGTGCATTCATATTCGCGCCATCCATATATACCTGTCCGCCGTTGGCGTGAATAATATTACAGATATCGATAATACTTTCTTCAAACACGCCGTGCGTGGAGGGATAGGTCACCATCAGACAGGAAAGATTAGCCGCATGTTCTTCAGCTTTTGCTTTCAGATCATCCACATCAATATTTCCGTTTTCCAATGATTTCACGACCACGATCTTCATACCGGCCATGGCTGCTGACGCCGGATTGGTGCCATGTGCCGAAGCAGGAATTAATGCAATATTCCGGTGAAAATCGCCTTTGTCGTGATGATAAGCACGAATGACCATCAGGCCGGCATATTCGCCCTGCGCACCGGCATTGGGCTGAAAGCTCATGGCGGCGAAGCCGGTGATCTCACTTAGCCATGTATTCAGTTCATGGAATACAGTGTAATAACCTGAAACCTGGTCTGCAGGCGCAAAAGGATGAATCTGTCCAAACTCCGGCCAGGTTACCGGGATCATCTCGCTGGTTGCATTTAACTTCATCGTACATGACCCTAATGCGATCATCGAATGACAAAGGGAAAGATCTTTTGCTTCGAGCGATTTGATATACCGCAGCATTTCGTGCTCCGAATGGTATGAATTAAATACCGGATGGGTCAAATAAGCAGACTCACGTTGCAGGTTCGAAGGAATGGCTGTGGTTACTGCTTCCTCGGCATGAACATGGTCGGCCGCAATTCCTTTAACCTTAGAAAAAATTCTGAGCAGTAATTTTACGTCTTCAAAAGAAACTGTTTCGTCTAAAGAGATACTTACGCGGTCTTCTGTATAATTTAAATTAATATTATTATCGATACATTCTTTATGAATAGAATCTTTAAGCTCACCCAATGCGATCTGGATCGTATCGAAAAATGTAGCGTTTAACACTTTGTAGCCGATCTTCTGTAACGATTGTGCCAGTGAGGCTGTCAGGCCATGAATACGTCCAGCAATCGATTTTAATCCTTTAGGGCCGTGATACGCGGCATAAAAACCGGCCATAATCGCCAGCAATGCCTGAGCTGTACAGATATTAGATGTTGCTTTATCGCGACGGATGTGCTGTTCGCGGGTTTGTAAAGCCATCCGCAGCGCATAATTATCATTACTGTCGATGGTTACCCCGATAATCCGGCCGGGAATGGATCGTTTGTATTCGTCTTTTGTTGCAAAATAAGCCGCATGAGGTCCGCCAAAACCCATCGGGATACCGAAACGCTGGGTGGTACCCACCACTACATCGGCACCCCATTCACCCGGAGGAGTTAAAAGGGTTAAGCTCAGTAAATCGGCAATCACGGTGAGTTTAATATTTTGTGTATGCAGTGTATTTGCGAAAGCAGCATAATCATACACTTCACCATTTGCCGCAGGATATTGAACGATAGCACCGAAAAACGTTTCATCCGGAGAGAACTGTTCATGACTTCCGATAACCAGTTCAATGCCGAAAGGCTGTGCCCGTGTTTTCAGGATATCGATGGTTTGCGGGAAAATCAGGTCAGAAACAAAGTATCTGACGGCCTGCTGGTTCTTACGAAGACTGTATTGCATAAACATGGCTTCGGCTGCCGCTGTGCCTTCATCTAACAGGGAAGCATTGGCAATTTCCATACCGGTTAAATCAATTACCATGGTCTGGAAGTTCAATAATGCCTGCAGGCGGCCCTGGGCGATCTCAGCCTGATAAGGCGTATATTGGGTATACCATCCCGGGTTTTCCATCACATTCCGTAAGATTACTCCGGGTGTGATCGTATCATAGTACCCCTGTCCGATATACGATTTAAATACTTTATTTAAGGATGCTGTTTGACGGAGTTTGCTTAAATATTCGACCTCAGACTTTGCACCGGGCAGATCTAAAGGAGTCTTCAGCCGTATTTTCTGCGGCACAGTCTGTTCGATGAGTTCATCCAGCGAATGAACGCCGATCGTATGTAACATTGCCGCGGTATCTTCTGCATTGGGTGCAATATGGCGGTCTTGAAAATCTTCTTTGTAGTGAATATTTAAGCTCATAAATAATAGCAATAATGGGTTGCGCAAAGGTACGAAAATAATTGCCGGGAAGCAATGTAAAAACGCCGTTAAACTTGTCCGGCATCATGCTTTTTACTATCTTGGTGCAATGCTTTGCAAATGGTATAAAAAGGCACTACTTCTTATTGTCCTGCTCATTTATGGCATAGCAGGTTCTGCTGCCGTTTTTGTGGTAACAACAAATGCCAATTCGGGTTCAGGTTCCCTCCGTCAGGCCATCATAGATGCCGGATCGAATACTCCGGGTACTACAGATGAGATTATTTTCCGTATTCCGGCCTCTGATGCTGCCGCTGTTACCATTGAGCTTACTGCAGCATTGCCGGTATTAAGTGATCATCTTATTATTGACGGGACCACACAGGGAACAACTTTTCTGGATAGTCGGTTTATCTGTATTCAACTCGTCAATAAATCCGGTACTTTCATTAATGGTCTGGTAGTGGATAAAGTAAGTGATGTGCAGATTTACGGAATACATTTTGTGAATTTTAATGCCGATATAAATGCGGGTGTGAGCGATAAAAGAGGGGCAATCTATTTAAAAGATGCCAAAAATATTATTATTGGAAACCGGGATAAACAAAATGCATTTACGAATAATTACGCAGGTGTTTATGCACCTTTAGATCCGCATTTACTGGAAAACATTAAAATTCAGTCGAACTATTTTGGACTATTGCCTGACGGTACGGGGATAGAGGCTAACCGGAACGGAATCGACATTTCCTATATCCGGAACTCCGTAGTAGGGGGTGAAGATGCCGGACTTGGAAATTTTTTTGCTGCTAATGAAGGCTTTGCCATTTATGTGAGCGGTATGTCGGGCAATATGGAAATCAGTTTCAATAAGGTCGGGTTCGATGTGAAGCACAAACTTATCCCGTCGGCTGGTGCAAAGGGGATAAGTGCCAATGGACGACAGGCTACCCTGTATATGGATAATAACTGGGTAGGCGGACAAGCCGTGGGTATATATATCGGGGATGTAGATAACGGATTCTTTTTAAAGAGAAACCGTATCGGTACCGGAATTAATGGGAATGAAAATTATGGTAATAGCGAAACCGGCATAGAAATCTATCATTGTGATAAAGGGACTATTGGTACTGCCGATTGGGTTGACCGTAACGACGTGGCTTACAACAGGAATGGGATTCTGATTAATGAATCTTATCCTATTACTGTTACAAAAAATAGTATTTATTGTAATACCGGGAAGCCTCTTGATTTTAAAAATGTAGATATAAGCAAGTTGCAAACTCCGCGGGTTACAGAGATTACGGCCGGCACGGCGAAAGGGAATTATTTCGCTAATAGTATTATTGAACTTTTTTATGATGATGAATGCCCCGACTGTCAGGGCAAAACTTTTCTGGCTGCCGTAAATACGCTTGCAGATGGCTCATGGTCTTACCAGGGTGCAATTAATGGTGCAATTACGGTCACCGGGACTAATAGTGATGGTGCGACCTCCGGTTTTACTTCTCCGGTGTTAAATGACCGGCAAATTCAGATTGTAAACGAACAATGCGGTATGAAGAATGGAAGTATACGTAATATCGAAGTTTCAGATGCTACCGAGTTTCACTGGTTTGATGCAAATAATGCGGAGGTTGCGCAAACCAAAGACCTGCTGAATGTAAAGGCCGGTAAATATTATCTTATTGCAGGGCAAAAAGGCGGATGTTCAGTCACATCAGACATTTATGAAATAAAGAGTATTAATTATGCCTATAAGGTAAAATTGGCAGCACTTACAGCTTCTGCCTGCGGAAAAACAAATGGATCGGTCATTATTCAGTCGTTTGAAACCGATGTTCCACAATTGTTTGAATGGCTTGATAAAGACGACAAAGTAGTATCAACCGAACGTAACCTGGTAAATGTACCTCCGGGTACTTATCGGTTATTTGGTGATAATGGTTCCGGCTGCAGAGAATTAACAGGTACATTCACTATTGAATACACTGAAGATCTTGTCGTTAATACAGGTAAGGTTCAGATTATCAATAACGACTGTCTGAAAGACGAAGGTACAATCTCTAATGTCCGGATTGTGGGAGGCACGGCACCGTTTACCTATCAGTGGCTTGATGAGAACGGACAACAGGCAGGTGCACAGGCCGACTTAATACAGGCACCAAGCGGAAAATATATGCTTAAAATAACAGATGCCAAAGGTTGTTCTGTGCAAAGTGATTATATCACTATCCCTCCCTCCCTCGTAAATGCAAAAATACCGAATTCTTTTTCCCCTAATGGAGATGGCGTCAATGATGTATGGCGAATACCCGGACTAAGTGGATTGCCAGATTTTGAAGTGAAAATCTTTAATCGGCAGGGCAATCTTGTTTTCCATGCTAAAAATGAAGTAAAGAATTTTGATGGTCGATTTAACAATAATGACCTGCCTGTAGGTGTATATTATTATTATATTAATTTAAAAAATAATTGTAAAAGCCTGCATGGGAGTCTTACCCTGATACGATAAGTTTATTTCGCTACTTTCCACCCCTCCTCTTTATCTAACTTAAGGCGATAGGTACGGGTAATGAAATCGCTGTTCTCTTCTTTGTTTTTCTGAAAGGGTGCAAATGCCGTATTCACTTTTTTAAGGGTAACGGTTACCTTAGCCTGATGATCATTCACCTGGTTAAAATTCACCGGTTTTTCGTTCGAAAGCTCATATAAAACGACCTTTACCGTAGCTTTATCTTCATTTTGCTTCAATACGAGGTCGCTGGCTTTATCTTTTAACTTAATGGTATATACAAAGCTGCTGTCTTTGGATAAGAATTTTTTCTTTCCTTCTTCCAGTGTCATTTCAATGTAGCCCTCTGCTTCCAGCTTTTTATATTTTTCCAGCTCAAGCATTTCGCTTTTGCTGTTAAACTTTATTTCTCCAAAATGAAATTTCCCGGTTTTATATTCCTGGTTTGTTTTCAGGTAGTCCGTAATTACTTCACCAGCTTCATCTGCATTGATTTTGCCGGTATTTTTGCATCCGCCGAAGGCGAAAGTCAACACGATTAAAAAGAAAAAAAGTTTGTTCATCCGTATAATTTTTTTTTCACACACCCGTCAGCGTCTTGTGCTTAAGCGCGTGGTTTAAAGATATTCTGCTTTTTGATATTTTCCAAATTAGAATAGACAATAGCACCTAAAATAAGGGCTACTCCCAGCCATCTGCTTATACCGACCTGCTCATGCAGAACAAATACCGACATGCTCACGGCTACGGGAAGCTCTACGGCACTCAGAATGGTACTTAAAGATAAGCCTGCTTTGGGTATTCCCGCTGCAAAGCACATGGGTGGAATAACTGTACCGAAAATAGCCAGTATCATACCCCATTTTAACAGGCTTCCGCCTAACGCGCCATTTATCAGAAAGGAGGGTGGAAGAATGATGAAAATAAGAAAGCAGGCCCCCGTAATCATCAAAGCACTTTTTTGAAGTACCGGGTATTCATTGCCCAGCTTACCGTTAAACAGTAAAAATACAGCATAGAAAAGGGCGGCGAGCAGACCATAAAGTATACCGGTTATACTTATACTTCCTGTTTGGCTTTCGTACCATCCGCTTGCCGCTACGGTACCCATAAGAATAAAAAGAACGGCTATGAGCTGTTTTACACCGGGTTTCTTTTTATAAATGAACAGTTCAAGCAGGATGCTGATCCATAAAAACTGCATTAAAAGAATGATCGCCACCGATGCCGGGACCAGCTTTACGCATTGATAATAGGCCAGACTTACCATACCGGTAAATGTTCCGGCACCGACCAGCTTAAGCCAATAGGTTTTAACGGGAGTTTTCGGTAAATCTTTTTGCTTTCGCCATGAAATGCTATAAAGTATCCATAGCAATATGGCACCAAAAAATGCCTGACTGCCCGTTACATCACCCAGCGTGTAGCCTTCTGCGTAAGCAAGTTTTACAAAAGTAGACAGGATACCAAAGCTGGCGGCGCCAAGAAGGACAAGGAAGATGCCTTTAAACATACCGTAAAATTCTAATTTTGCACTAAGCCAGTTGCTTTAAATATAACTGTATGGTATTTTCCAGACCATAATAAAGTGCATCGCTGATTAAAGCATGCCCGATAGACACTTCGAGCAGATTGGGAATATGCGTAGCAAAATAGTGCAGATTATGCAGGTCTAAATCATGGCCGGCATTCAGGCCAAGCCCAAGCTGAGCAGCTTTTTTTGCAGCTGCGATATAGGGGCGAATGGCGGCTTCCCGGTTTTGAGCATAGCCATGGGCATAGGCTTCGGTATAAAGCTCAATACGATCCGTACCGGTGGCTGATGCACCTTCCACCATTTCCGCTATGGGGTCTACAAAAATAGATACCCGGATACCGGCCTGCTTAAATACCGAGACCATTTCTTTCAGGTAATCTTTTTCTTTCAGCGTATTCCAGCCGTGATTAGACGTGATCTGCCCCAAGGCATCCGGAACCAGCGTAACCTGCTCCGGCTGGTTAGCCAGTACTAAATCCACAAATTTTTGCTCCCGGCAATTTCCTTCAATATTAAATTCGGTAGTAATCACCGCTTTAAGGTCGAAAACATCCTGATAACGGATATGACGCTCGTCAGGCCGCGGGTGTACGGTAATACCCTGAGCACCGAACCGTTCACCATCTAAGGCAACACGAACCAGATCAGGGTTGCTGCCCCCACGGCTGTTACGAAGTGTTGCAATTTTGTTGATGTTTACCGATAGTCTCGTCATAGCACAAAGATACAGAATAGCGCCGAATGCAAAAGCATTTTTACAGACCGAAGCTGATTTAGCAGAAATTTTATTAACTTGAGCTTTTTTATGCCACTAACGCTTTTATGGTCAAAAAGATCTGTTTTAATTTACTTTGCCTTTTCCTGATTACGCCTGCTGTTTTTGCCTGGCATGCTCTTGCTATTGATACTACTTCTATTCGTTCCTTAATCGATTCTTCAAATTTTTATACCTATTCAAAGGCAGAAAAGAGTATTGATTTTGCACGGCAGGCCTTGCAGCTGGCCGAAGAAAAAAAAGCTCCGAACCATGAAGCTGAGGCCCTGATGAGTTTAGCCAAGGCTTTTTATATTAAAGGAGAATATGATCTTTCGCTGCAGTATGGTACCCGTTTATATACACTGAGCCAGCAGATCGGCTATGGCCGCGGAAAAGCATTTGCTTTGAATAACCGGGGACTGATCTTTCTTAGTCAGGAAAATCATAAAGCCGCACTGCGGGAGTTCAATGCCGCGCTCCAGGTAAATAAAAGCCTGAACATGCTTAAACCGCAAGCCAGCAACTACTTTAATATCGCTTTGTGTTACATGGAACTGAAAGAGCTTAACGAAGCTGAAAAGGCGTTAAATGAAAGTATTATGATTTGCAAGGCTGCAAAAGATTCAACCGTGTTCATTATGGCCATTAACCGTTTGGGCGACATAGCCTATCAACGGAAACAATACGGGCGCTCACTTCAGTTCTTTAAAACAGCCCTTCAGCAAAACACGCAGAAAAATGATTGGGAATTTACATTCTCCTATACTGGTATGGCCCTTGCTGAATTTGAAGCCGGCTTGTATGATGCCGCGATAAAAAATGCGCAAAAAGGCCTTGACCATGCTAAAAAATTAGGGGCGTACTGGGACATTCACCGCGCATCGAAAATATTATACGAGGCGTATGCGGCTACTAAAAATTATAAGCTTGCCTTTGAGTATCAAAAACTTAATGCCTTATATGGGGATAGCCTGTACAACGAAAAAAAGGAGAAAGAGATTAATAAACTTATGCTGAAACAGAAGCAGGTCGAAAATGAAGATCTGCAGCATAAGCTCGAGATCAGGCAGCAGCGCATTCTGTTTAACCAGCTTATTATTTTTGTGGTGGGAATTGTAGTTGTCCTGCTGACAGCGATCCTGCTGGTCATTTACCGTAAGAATATGCAGGTGAGGACGCTTAACGAAGAGTTGATAAAACGTAATGCCAACATGGCTCTGCAAAGAGACCAGATCGAACAGCAGAATGTAGAGCTGGCGAATCTGAATCATTCTAAGGATCAGCTTTTTTCTGTCATCGGGCACGATCTTCGGAGTCCTATCGTATCTATTATTCAAACGGTTGATCTTTTACGGTCTGATGATCTTTCGGCAGCTGAAACCCGGCTGATCCTGGATAGTTTTTTTGAAAAACTGACTGCTACCGCAACGATGCTTGATAATCTTTTGCTTTGGGTGCAGGGTCAGAAAAAGGAAATACGTACCGATAAAAGTCATTTTCTATTGCCTTCACTGATGGACCAGTTATTGATGGTGTTGAATTTTCAGGCAAAGGAAAAGAATATTTCAATTCAACATGAACCACTTGAGGGTGTGCGTGTTTATGCCGATGTGAATCATGTGCGGATCATCTTTCAAAACCTGATCAGTAATGCCATTAAATTTACGCCGGCCGGAGGCCGTATTTTTATTCATTATTTTGTAGATGAGGTAAAGAGCGGAGTTGTTCTTCGTGATACCGGAGTGGGCATTCCGAAAGATAAAATTCCGCTTCTCTTCCGGGTAATGGGAAAAGACATTTCGACCTATGGTACAGCACATGAAAAAGGGATCGGTATTGGTTTGATGCTGGTTAAAAAATATGCAGATGAGAATGAGGCCGGGATCGTGGTCAATTCAACGGCAGAGGGAACGGAGTTTATCGTGGTATTTAACCGTTCTGTACCGGCCTAAGCAAACCATAAAAAAGGGATGTGCAAATGCATGCACACCCCTTTTTAGTTTAAAAAAATTTATTGCTTACACTATCGTTTAATACCGGTATGTATCTGGTTTGAACGGTCCTTCAACAGCCACACCGATGTATTCAGCCTGATGCGGATCTAATACATCAAGTTCGGCGCCAATCTTTTCCAGGTGCAGACGGGCCACCTTTTCGTCTAAGTGTTTGGGTAAAACATATACCTTGTTTTCGTACTTTCCGGTGTTCGTCCATAATTCGATCTGAGCAAGAGTCTGGTTCGTAAATGAATTACTCATTACAAAACTCGGATGTCCTGTAGCACAGCCTAAGTTAACCAGGCGGCCTTCAGCCAGTACGATCACGTCTTTCCCATCGATGGTATATTTATCCACCTGCGGTTTAATTTCGACTTTCGTATGACCGTAATTCCCGTTTAACCAGGCCATGTCGATTTCATTATCAAAGTGGCCGATATTACATACAATCGCTTTGTCTTTTAATGCTCTGAAATGCTGCTCACGTACAATATCGCAATTTCCGGTAGTGGTGACCACAATGTCGGCTTCTTTAATGGCGGTAGCTAATTTTTTCACTTCATAACCTTCCATGGCAGCCTGTAAAGCACAGATCGGATCGATCTCTGTAACGATCACCCGGACACCCTGTGAGCTTAATGATTCGGCTGAACCCTTACCGACATCGCCATAACCGCAAACCACAGCTACTTTTCCGGCCATCATCACGTCGGTAGCACGGCGGATAGCATCTACCAGTGATTCGCGGCAGCCGTATTTATTATCGAATTTCGATTTGGTGACGGAATCGTTCACATTAATGGCTGGTAAATGTAACGTGCCGTTTTTCATTCGTTCATATAAACGGTGTACGCCGGTAGTGGTTTCTTCGGATAAGCCTTTGATCCCGGCAATCAGTTCAGGGAAACGGTCGAAAACCATATTGGTAAGATCGCCGCCATCGTCCAGGATCATATTTAAAGGCTGGCGGTCAGGACCAAAATGTAAGGTTTGTTCAATACACCAGTCAAACTCTTCTGCATTCAGGCCTTTCCAGGCATAGACCTGGATTCCGGCAGCGGCGATCGCGGCAGCAGCATGATCCTGCGTGGAGAAAATATTACATGAGGACCAGGTCACTTCGGCACCTAAAGCAACCAGGGTTTCAATTAATACGGCCGTTTGAATGGTCATATGCAAACATCCGGCAATACGTGCGCCTGCCAGAGGCCTGGAAGGACCGAATTCTTTTCTTAACGACATTAAGCCTGGCATTTCGGCCTCGGCCAGTTCAATCTCTTTGCGGCCCCATTCTGCCAGTGAAATGTCCTTAACTTTGTAAGGAATAAAAGTTGTCTCTACTGATGACATTTGTATTTAAAATTAAATTGTGGTAAATCCAGCTGCAAAAATAACTAAAAAACACGAGTTTATAACAAGGATGTATTTTGAAAGAATTATCTTCGGCATAAATTTAGGATTGGATGCTGCCCTGGATAAAATCTCATTTATTCGCCTGCCCTATTAAAGCGCACTTAGGGATAGATTGTCCGGGCTGTGGCTTTCAGCGTTCAGTAGTGGCGCTTTTTGAAGGTGATATCGCCGGGTCGTTGCAGCTTTATCCCGCCACGCTTCCGTTTATTTTTTTAATCGTCTATACGCTGATGCACCTCAGATGCGATTTCAGAAGTGGTGCGCTGCATATTAAAATACTTTATATTGCCGTAAGTTTGATCGTGATGATTCATTATATTTACAAAATATTGACCCAACAGATATATTAAATTTTATGTCAGAAGAACAATCGTCTTTTCCTGAAAATAATCCGCAGCCGGCCAATCCTTTTGATCAGCATATGAACCCGGGACAGCCAGGCTCTTTTCATTTTCAAATGCCATTGCCGAATGCTACTGTGGTACTGGTATTAGGTATTTTATCTATTGTAACCTGCTGTTGTTATGGTATCATTGGATTGATACTGGCTATTCTGGCATTAGTATTGGCCGGCAAAGACCGGAAGCTTTATACGGCCAATCCATCTGCCTATACGATGAGTTCATTTAAAAACTTAAATACCGGAAGAGTGTGTGCGTTGATCGGTGTGATCATGAGTGCGCTGGTGGCGCTGTTCTATATCGGTATGATCGTGATATTCGGGCTTTCTGTCTTATCTGACCCCGAAGCGTTCCGCGAAGCAATGGGTGGATTGCAGTAATACCTGCTTAATATCTGTTTCATGCCTGCTTCGTAAAGCGTTTAAGAATAATATAGTAATAATCCGGATGCGGATACGATCGGATACGAACCGGCACAAACAATGCCAGATAAGTCAACCCAATGTTATTTTATGATGCTTTGATTTTAAGCGGACAAGTTTTGCTATCTTTGTGCATTAATTTATAAAGAAGAAAAATGTATCCTGAATATCTCGTAGAGCCCATGCGGGCAGAGCTTGTAAATGCAGGCTTTGAAGAGTTGAAAACCGTTGAAGCGGTAGACCAGGCCATAAAAGGCGAAGGAACGGTGTTTGTTGTAGTGAATTCTGTATGTGGATGTGCAGCAGCGAATGCACGTCCGGCGGCACGTCTGGCGGCAGCGAATGAAAAGCACCCTGATAAACTGGTTACCGTATTCGCTGGTATGGAAAAAGATGCAGTAGATCGCGCACGTTCTTATATGGTACCTTTTCCGCCTTCATCACCATCCATGGCTTTATTTAAAGATGGTAAACTTGTACATATGATTGAGCGGCACCAGATTGAAGGGCGCCCGGCACAAATGATTGCCGACAGCCTGACCGATGCTTTCGATAAATATTGCTAAAAATCTTTATTCAATAGTTTTTCTAACTCGCCGAACGAAACATTCATTCGTACGCGTCCCTGTTTGGCATAAGCAATTTCGCCGGTCTCCTCAGAAATGATCACGGCTACGGCATCTGTATTCTCCGAAATTCCGATACCCGCCCGGTGGCGTAATCCGAAATGCGGAGGTAATTTATCATTATCGGTAAGCGGAAGAATACAGCTGGCACTTTTAATTTTGTTTTCGGCAATGACCACAGCCCCGTCATGCAGCGGGCTGTGTTTCTGAAAGATACTTTCAAGCAGCCGCTTCGATATTTTGGCTTCAAGCATTTCACAGCTATTGGCAAAAAGCTGGTCGTCGTAAAACTTTACAAAGACGATCAATGCACCCGTCCGGGTTTTCTTCATGCTTTTGCAGGCATCAATCACAGGCTTGATACGAAGCAGGTTATCCCGTTCCACATTCCGGCTTCCGAACAGGTTTCCCCACCAGGTCTTATTTTTCTGCAGGAATGTATTTTTCCCGATATGTAAGAGAAACCGCCTGATCTCCGGCTGAAAAATGACTACCAAAGCCAATATGCCCACGCTCATAAACTTGCTGATAATGGCCGATAACAGGTCCATATGCAGACTGTTTACGAGGTGATAAAACAGAAAGATAATCAGCAGGCCAAGTAATAAATTAACGGCGAGCGTGCTCTTGATCAGACTATAAATGTAGTAGAGCAAAATGGCGACCACCAGAATGTCGATCACATTTACCCAGGTTATTTTCAGAAAATCAAAATCCAGATTCTTCATGGCATGACAAGATACATATTATTAGGTGAATTGTGCTGCCGGCCCTGCAATTTTAGTGGCGCAGCACGATCGTTAAATACCCGTTTGCTGCACCAGTTTAATGCATTCGGCTGCTTCTTTCACATCATGTACACGCAGGATCGAAGCGCCTTTCATTAACGCCAGGGTATGAAGAACAGTTGTGCCATTCAGGGCATCAACGGCTTTATTGCCCAGTACGTTTGTAATCATGGATTTACGGGAAACGCCGACCAGTAATGGTAAACCAAAGCATTTCAAGTGGTCGAGATGCTGCAAAAGTGTATAATTATGTTCAACGGTTTTTGCAAATCCAAACCCCGGATCCAAAATGACTTCATGCACTCCGGCCTGTTTTAAAACATCAAGTTTTTCACGGAAATAGCGGATCACTTCGGCCGTTACATCTTCGTATACCGGGTTTTGCTGCATGGTTTGTGGTGTTCCCTTCATATGCATCATGATGTATGGTATCTTCAGGGAGGCCACCGTATTAAACATTGCCGGATCCAGACTGCCGGCCGAAATATCATTGATCAGGTGTGCACCGGCCTCAATGGCTTCACCAGCTACCTTTGATCGGAAGGTGTCGATGGAAAGCAATGCCTCCGGGAAGGTTTTAGCCAATGCTTCGACAACAGGAATAAGTCTTTTCAATTCCTCATCTTCATGAATGTGTTGTGCGCCCGGGCGGGAAGAGTAGGCGCCTATATCGATAAAAGAAGCGCCTTCATTTAAAAATGCTTCCGTACGTCTTAGCGCCATATCACGGCCTGAAACCCGGCTGCCGGCATAGAAAGAATCGGGGGTCAGGTTTAAAATAGCCATGACCGAAGGGCGTGTGAAATCGATAAGATTACCCTTATCATTTAATGTTACTTTTCGGTTTAAAGATGTATCTTTAGCCATAATTTAAGACAAAAATAAGCATTCAGTTGCTTTTAAAAGGTAAACATAAATTAATTGTTTTGGGCGCAAATACATCACTTGAATTTGATAAGGTTATTGCAGTATGCAAAGCACTTTTTCTGAAAAAGACCAGCGATTATGGTACGGCATGGCGTATTCTGAGACCCTCATCCATTACCGATCAGCTTTTTATTAAGGCGCAGCGTATACGTACCCTCGAAGAAAAGAAAGTATCGAAAGTGGGCGAGGATATTGCTTCTGAATATATTGGCATTGTAAACTATTGTGTGATCGCCATGCTGCAGCTGGAGCTTGGCCCTGATGATCCCTTTGAACTCGGTGTAGAACAGGTAGAACGCCTGTTTGATAAACGTGTAAATGAGACAAAAGAACTGATGTTCGCTAAAAATCATGATTATGGTGAAGCCTGGCGCGATATGCGGATCAGCTCTTTAACAGATTTGATCCTGATGAAAATTTTAAGGGTAAAGCAAATAGAAGATCATAACGGACAAACACTCGCCTCTGAAGGTATCAAGGCGAATTACCAGGACATGCTGAATTATGCTGTTTTTGCATTGATCCGTTTAGAGGTACAATAATCATTTTAATTTTATTCCTGATCATATCGTCATGTTTAAAAATTCCATATTACATTTTTCGCGCTGGTTTGTAGGCTTGTTGTTCATCTTTTCGGGGTTAATTAAGGCGAACGATCCTTTGGGCTTTGGGTATAAGCTCCAGGAGTATTTTGAAGTATTTCACCTGAGTTTCCTGAATGGCATGGCTACCGGGATTGCGATTCTCCTCTGTGTACTGGAGATCGTTGCCGGTGCATTACTTCTGTTTGGCTTCTGGCGAAACCAGGTATTAAAAGGCTTGCTGGCACTCATTATTTTCTTTACATTCCTGACCTTTGTTTCGGCCGCATTTAAGGTCGTTACCTCCTGCGGATGCTTTGGCGATGCCATACCGCTTACGCCATGGCAGTCGTTTGGAAAAGATCTTATCCTGTTGGTGCTGATCATTTATCTATTCCTTTACCGTAAGCATATACAGCCACTTCTGACCGATAAGCGTCTGCAAAAAGCCATATTTTTTATCGTATGTTTCCTGTCTCTTTCTTTCGGGTTATATACGTATAATTTTTTACCGGTGATCGACTTTCTTCCCTATAAAGTGGGTTCGAGCATACCCGAATCGATGAAGATCCCTGAAGGCGCTCCGGTCGATGAGTTTTTAATCCTGTACCAGCTCAAGCATAAAAAAACAGGGGAGACGAAACAGATGAGCGATAAGGATTATATGAAGCTCGAAATATGGAAGGATGAGAACTGGGAAATTATTGGCGAGCCGGAAAAGAAACTGATCAAAAAAGGGTATGAGGCAAAGATCAAAGACCTGATCATTTCAGATGCATCAGGAACAGATTATACAAAAGAGCTGATCGAAAACCCTTTTTATAACCTGGTGGTGGTAGCCTATAATTTAGCGGAAACGAATGAAGATGCCATTGCAAAAGCAAATGCACTGGCCTTGAATGTTGTAGAACAATATAATATCCGTTCTGTATTGTTAACATCGAGTTCGGCCCAGGATGCTGCCCTGTTCAGCAAGCGTATGAAGCTTTTTATGGAGGTCTTTTATGCCGATGGGGTACCACTGAAGAGTATGGTCAGAGCCAATCCCGGTATAATGTTGTTAAAAAATGGCGTGATCGTCGATAAATGGCATTTCCATAATATGCCTTCCTTTGAAGAGCTGGCCAACACTTATTTTAATAAATAATGGGCACATATATTATCCGGAAATTGCTTTATGGGCTGGCTGTAATGGCCGGTGTGGTTTTGGTGGTATTTGTTTTGTTTAACATTTTACCCGGCGATCCGGCACGTATGACCATGGGACAGCGTTCGGATGTACAGTCATTAGAAGCGGTGAGAAAAGAATTTGGCTTAGACCGTCCTAAATCTGTACAGTTCCTCTTGTATGTAAATGATCTGTCACCGCTTAGTCTCTATCAGGCAACAACAGAGAATGCGTTAAAGTATCATTATGTTCCTCTGTTCAGCGTGGGAGAGAAAACGGTGGTCTTAAAAAAGCCCTACTTACGCCGCTCCTATCAAACGAAAAGAGATGTGACCACTATCCTGGCTGAAACGATTCCGAATACATTCGTGCTTGCCCTTACAGCCATGATTTTTGCAACACTCATTGGTGTTTTTTTAGGGGTACTTTCTGCCGTTCACAAAGGGAGCTGGATTGATAATGCTGCAAATTCATTTGCTATTCTGGGCATATCGGCGCCTTCCTTTTTTGCAGGCATTATCATTGCCTGGTTTTTCGGATTTGTACTGGCTGATTATACAGGTTTAAATATGAGCGGAAGCTTATACAGCTATGACCCTTTCAGCGGGGAAGTCATGACCTGGAAGAACTTATGGTTACCCATGCTTACCCTCGGACTACGGCCATTAGCCATCATTGTACAGTTAACCCGTAGTGCAATGCTCGACGTTATGGCGCAGGATTATATCCGTACAGCAAAAGCAAAAGGCCTGAGCCGTAACGCTATTATTTACCGGCATGCCCTCAAAAACGCATTGAACCCGGTCATTACGGCGATTTCGGGATGGTTTGCTTCTTTATTGGCCGGATCATTTTTTGTAGAATATATTTTTGGATATAACGGATTGGGACGTACCACCGTTACGGCTTTGGAAATGTCTGACTTTCCGGTGGTCATGGGAGCGATACTGTTTATTGCCTTTGTCTTCGTCGTGATGAATATCATCGTCGATATTTTATATGCTTGGGTCGATCCCCGGGTTAAATTAGCTTGATTATGTTGACCGGAATGATGCGGATTTTCCTGATTGGATTTATGGGATGTGGTAAAAGTACTAAAGCCAGGCAACTGGCAAAGCTACTGAATTGCCCCGTAATTGATATCGATGCCGTTATTGTAGAACAGACGGGTATGAGCATTGCCGATTATTTTGCATTACATGGTGAAGAAAGTTTTCGGAGGCTGGAGGGTGAGACACTTAAAAATTATCCTTATCCGTCAATATGTGTTATAGCCACCGGTGGTGGTCTGCCTTGTTTTTTTGATCACATGGACTGGATGAATGCCAACGGCCGTACGGTTTACCTGCAAATGACGCCTTCGCAATTGGTGTCCAGATTACATAATCGCGAAAAACGTCCACTTATTAAAGGAATGGACGATGTACAGTTATTGGAATTTATTAAAATGAAACTGGCTGAGCGAGAGCCGTTTTATATGCAGGCGCAGTTCATTGCAGCTGCCTTTGATCTGGAAGCAGCTGTCTTGCTGAGCCGTATCAGAAGCATCTGATCTAAAAATCACCCTTTTGGGGTGATTTTGGCGAAAGCAAATCTTCATATTTTGTTTGCCCATGATAAAAAGATTAATATTAAAGCTCATAGGGGCTCTTGCACTCTTCTGCAGCAATAGCCTCTATGCGCAGAATTATAATTTTACCAGCTACAATTTAAAGGAAGGCCTGCCGCAATCACAGGTGAGTGTTATTTTTCAGGCGGCTAACCGGATGTTGTGGTTAGGTACATATGGTGGTTTAAGCTGTTTTGACGGCACACAGTTTATCTCCTATGGTAAGGCCGACGGCCTTTATTCGAATACCATAAGCGGCATTACCGAAGATGCTCTCGGCCGCATTATTGTAGGTACCGCGAATGGCATAAATGTGGTAGAGAATGGAAAGGTAAAAAAGCTGGCCTCAAGCCGTTCAGTGCATGCGCTGTATAAAGCGACTGATGGAGTGGTCTGGGGAATAACAGAAGGAAAATTATTCCGGCTTCATCAGGATAAGATGGAGTTTTTGCCGCTTGACGGTGAGCACCGGGCAACCACGATAAATGCGGATCAGCATGGCCGTTTGTATACAGCTGTAAGAGGCAGCGGTATTTTTGTTTTGCAAAATGGCGTATGGAAGAAACACATTACATTCAACCCTGATTTTTCTGATTATTATATTGCAAAGTTGCTTTTCGATAAAAAAGTACCATCACGCCTTTATATCGTGACCTTTCGCAAAGGTATTTTCCTGTATGAAAATGGGGTGCCGGAGCCCTTTTTCAGCCGGCCGGATATCCTGGCGTATTTTGATGCTGATCTGGATTCACATCATAATATCTGGCTGGGTACAGAAAAAGGCGCTTATCTGATCACGCCTGATAAAAAAGTCACCTCTTTTAATGAACAGAACGGGCTAACCAATAACCGGATAGCAGCTGTTCTTAATGATGCTGAAAATAATATCTGGATGTCGAGCTTTACCAATGGTATCTTTAAATATGAAGGAAATGAATTTATCCGGTATGACCGGTTTAAAGGCCAGCATATGGCATATCCGATCAACGGGCTTGCCGTTGATAAGCAAAACAGGTTATGGGTATCTACATTTTCCAGTAAGGTTTTCAGGTATGATGGTCATGCAGTAACGCAGCAGGTCCCGGCATTTTTCAATAATAAAAGCATCTATTTCCTTACGGCAGACCGGGAACAGAACATTGTCGTTTCGATACAAAATCAGGGTTTATGGCGATATGATGGAAGGAAATTCAACCAGATACCGCAAACTGAAAGAGCTAATTTCAGTTCGTTCGCCCAGGATGAAGAAGGCGGCCTCTATCTTGGAGATATGACAGCTGTAACGTTTCTGCATAAAGGGAAGACGGAAAAGATAGCCGGCTTTAGCGGCTGGGTTTCATGCTTATATGCATATGGCGGCGACAGCATTCTGGTGGGTACCACTTCCGGGGTATATCTTATAAAAGACCGCAAGCTACAATCATCGTTCAATATTCCAGGTCTTCGTGATGCTTATGTGCTGTGCATTCTGAAGCAACGGAATTATATCCTGTTTGCTACGCTTGGCGACGGTATCATGGTTTATGATCTAAAAAGCCGTAAATTAAGTAAGTACCGCACTGTAAACGGTCTGAACTCTAATGATGTATATACCCTGACAACGGATTCGCAAGGTATTGTATGGGCGGGAACGGGACGTGGGATCAACAAGTTAAAACCACGTAAGGCGCCGGATCCCTATATGATCCTGAGCAATAATTCGCCTATTGTGGAATGTAATCAGAATGCGCTGATCAATTATGCAGGTGAAATCCTGGTTGGCACTACCGGCGGGGTAATTTTATGTAATACAAATCCGTCTGTGAATAAGCATGCCGCGCCTTCAGTCTTTTTTCAAAAGATAAATGCCTATCATAAAACGGATAACAAAAAGGATACATCATTATTTATCGCTCCGCAGCAGCATGAACCGCTGATGTTCAGTTATAAGCATAATCATGTGTCAATCAGTTATAAAGGTATTTTCTTAACCAATCCCCGAAATGTGGTATACCGCTACAGGCTGGTGGGTGTGGATAATACGTTCAGCAAGACGACAACGAATACACAGGCCGAATATTCAGTACTGCAACCCGGTAAATATACCTTTCAGGTATATGCCGAAGCAAACGGAAAAAAATCAGCCACACAACAAATCCACTTTTTGATCGTTCCTCCATTTTATGAGATGTGGTGGTTTAAAGCAACGGTAATTGTCGTATGCATCTTGCTTTTGTGGACAACCATGTACGCTATTTTTAAACGAAAAGAACAAAAAAAGAAAGAACACGAACAAATTAAACTAAAAGAACAGAAGAAGATTAGAAAACAAACCGCAGAAGATTTTCATGACGATATCGGAAATAAATTGACCCGGATAAATGTATTATCCGAAATTCTGGATAAAAAAATTGACGGACAGCAGCAGGAAGAAGAAAAAGAGCTTGTCCGTCTGATTAAAGAAAATGCCGGATTACTGTATAACGGGACAAAAGATATTTTATGGGCGCTTGATCCGAAAAGTGATAATTTATATGAGATCATGCAGCATATTAAAGATTTTTGCGTCGATCTATTTCAGGGAACTCCTGTAAAGTTCAGCATGGAAGGCCTTCTGCCCGAACATAAAGATGTTTACATGTCGATGGAACAGAATCGAAATCTTACGCTGGTCTTTAAAGAAACACTTAACAATGTGTTGAAACATGCGATGGCCAATGAGGTATGCATTCAGATAAATCGTAACGATCAGATGAAAGGAATTGAAATTCTGATCACAGATGACGGGACAGGTTTTGATTTGCAACAGCGTAGAAAAGGTAATGGCCTGAAAAATATGGAAAACCGTTGTAAACGTATTCATGTCCTGTTTAATATGACCTCTTCTCCGGGAAAAGGGACCTGTGTTCGTCTGTATTTGCCTTTCCGTTAAAAACTTAACCTGAACCGCTTAACTGAATGAAGAGAACATGAACAAATTGAGAATAGTCCTGGTCGAAGACGACGATATTATAAGAAAAGGTTATGCCTCGCTCCTTTCCGAAGTGGATGATTTTTTAATTGTGAACGTTTACGATTCATTTGATGTGGCCAAGAAGCATTTGAAAAATGATCATCCGCATGTGATCCTGTTGGATATAAAAATGCCCGGGACAAACGGGCTGCAGGCACTTCCCGAGATAAAGAAAATACTACCACATACGCATGTGATCATTTTAACCGTTTTCGACTCGCCGGAACTTGTATTTGAAGCTTTAAATATGGGAGCAGGAGGGTATCTGACGAAGAATTCGAGCCATGAAAAGATCGTGGAGGCTATTCGTGATGTGAACAGCGGCGGAGGTGTAATGAGTGCTAACATTGCCCGGATCGTGATCCATTCTTTTCAGAAAAACCTGAATTCGCCACTGACCAAACGCGAAACGGAGATCCTTCAGCGCATCGCCGTAGGGCAGACCAAGCCCAAGATTGCTCAGGAACTGTTTATTGACGAAAATACTGTACGTAGCCACGTCCGTAATATCTATATTAAACTGGATGTAAACTCCAAATCAGAAGCTATTCGCACGGCTAAACAAAAGCGTTTCATCTGATTAAATTAAAAATCACCCCAAAAGGGTGATATATCAATGATTTTCTGTTACTAATTTTATAGTACACAAATTAGAAACAGAAATGAATGAATTGGAGGTTAAAAGCGTTTGCGTTAAGGTTGGGGATTTAACGGAAGCCATTGTCTTTTTTCGTGATGTTCTAGGCCTTAAGGTCGAAGCAATCCGTTTCAATGAACAGTCCTATGCATTGGTGGAATACAGTGACACTGTTCAATTGTACCTGTCAGAAAAAGCGGAGCCGAATCAGACCAGAGAGATCAGACTTTATACCCATGACTGCCTGGAACAATATTGCCGTTTAAAAGCAAAAGGAGTTCATTTTAAAAGTCAGCCCGTATATGCCGACCAGGGATTACAGGCTGAATTTTCCGATCCTTATGGCAATACCTATAAACTGCTTGAACCTCGAAATTACAATGATTAAAACGTATTTTTATGAGGCACATTAAAGAATTAAGCAACCGGAACAAAATCATTAGCGAAAGTACGTATAAATCTGTTTTCAGACCATACGATACAATGGCTTACACGATTAAATTCGTTTTTTCAGGTGTAGAGAACTGCAATATTAATAATCGTACCGTCAGTATTTTTCCCGATAGCTTTGTTATGCTGAATGCCGGTACAAACTATAAGAGCGTGATCGATTCGATCACGCCTGTCAGTACACTGTCGGTATCTTTTGACCCTTCTTTTGTGGAAGACTTTAACAGTTTATGCCAGCTTGATCATGAACAGCTGCTGGACGGTAACCGGACGGTACAGACACCGGTATTTATGGAAACCTTATACCCCTTCATGGGTGATATGAAATATAATATTCTTCATCTGAAGTCGCAACTCGACAAGGGAGCAGATAATGAAATGCTGATGAATGAGTATCTGCATCACTGCCTGATCAATTATTATAAAATATATCAGCACGAAGTGCTTCAGAAAGTTGGCCGGCTCCGTTTCATCCGAACTAAAACCAGGGAAGAGGTCCTAAGGCGCCTGGTGCTTGCCCGGGAATATATCAATAGTAATTTTAATAAAAATATACTGCTGGAAGATATTTCGGCCTATTGTTTCCTTTCTGTCAATCATTTGCTAAGGACGTTTAAAGAGGCTTACGGTACAAGCCCTTATCAGCACTTAATCCAATTACGGATTAACCGGGCAAAGTACCTGTTAAAAACAAGCGATTATCCCCTCAGTGAGATTGTATGTCTCATTGGGTTTGAAAATACAAGCTCATTCATCCGTCTGTTTAAGCAGGCGACGGGCATGACACCAACAAAGTATCGAAAACAGCATGAGCGAATGTTTTATTCGGTGGCATAAAAAATAAAAGGTGTTTTATGCACATTTTTTTATAAATGGCGGTTATACCTTTGAAATGTATACGGACAAATTTTTGTAGAAGTTTTGCCGTTAGTTAATAGTTAATAGTTAATTAAAAAAAGCAAACACCTGGATGGGCTGTTTGCTTTTTTGTTTACGCGTAAATCACCAAAAAGGTGTTTTCTGCATATTTTTTGGATTTCCATAGGCATTACTTTGTAGTGGCGGCCTTATGCGATATGAGGGCGCTGAATCGTATTAATTAACTAACCATTAGATTATGAAACAAAAATTACTATTATTAGTGATTACCGTTTTGTCTTATTTTGCTGTTTGTGCACAAAATAAAACAGTAACGGGCACAGTACTGGATGCTACCGATGGCTTACCGCTGCCGGGTGTATCTATTAAAGCAAAAGGAGGCACTCAGTTTGCGCAAACGAATAATCAGGGCGTATTTTCGATCGCCGTGCCACAAAATGTACAAAGCCTTGTTTTTAGTTTTGTAGGATATGCAGAACAGGAAGTAAAAATAACAGGGCGATCCCTTACGGTAAAGCTAAGTTCTGTAGCTCAAAAATTGAGTGAAGTCGTGGTAGTGGCTTACGGGCAGTCGACCAAAGAAGCCATCACCGGTGCAGTGACGTCTATCAGTGCAAAAGACATTGAGAAACGTCCTATTACCAACACCCTGGCAGTTATTGAAGGTGCCGCCCCGGGAATACAGGTCAATAATACCGCCGGACAGCCTGGTTCTGAACCTGCGGTGCGTATCCGTGGTTTTTCATCCCTCACCGAAAACAGCCCCCTGTATGTGATCGACGGGGTTCCTTTTGGCGGAAATGTGGCTGATATTAACCCGAATGATATTGAAAGTGTATCGGTATTAAAAGATGCTTCTGCTTCATCGCTGTACGGTAACAGAGCATCAAACGGGGTAATCATTCTGACTACTAAGAAAGGAAAAGGTACACCTTCATTGAATTTCAGCTCTAATCAGGGTTATTATTCACGGGGTATTGCCGAATATGACCGGATGGGGCCTGATCAGTTTATGGAAACGATGTGGCAGGGATTTAAAAACAGCCTGAGGACGTCAAACCCAGCAGCTTATCCGACAGAAGCTGCTGCTGCAGCCCGGGCAACAAGTAACCTGATCAGCGATTACCTGCTGCTGAATATTTATAATAAACCGGCCGGCCAGTTATTTGATTCAAACGGGAAATTAGTGGCCGGTGCACAGATACTTCCGGGATATGCGGATGATTTAGACTGGTTTACCTTTGAAAGAAAAGGTTATCGTCAGGATTATAACGTGAATGCCAGCAGCAGTACCGATAAAAGCAGCCTGTATTTTTCGACCGGTTACCTGAACGAAAAAGGCTATATTAAAAAGTCGAATTACAGCCGGTTCTCAGGGCGGGTAAATGCAAGTTTCACCCCGAAAAGCTGGATCAAATCCGGGTTTAATCTCTCAGGATCGCATCAGCGTTCTAATTATATCTCTGCATCAGCAGCCAGTTCAGGTTCCTATAAAAGCCCATATTGGTATGCGCGCACTATTGCACCTATTTACCCGGTGCACTTACATAACATCACTACGGGTGAATATATATTAGACGATAGCGGTATGCCGCGCTATGATGACGGTACGTTAACCAGAAAGCAATATGTAGGCCGTCACACCATTTGGGAAAATGAGCTGGATGAGGATTTTGATTTCCGGAATACCTTAAACGGTCAGGGTTTTGTAGATATTAAATTTTTAAAAGATTTTACATTTACGGTTAAAGGTGATCTGAACGTCAGAAACAACGAAGAGCAAACCTATAATAATGCTATTATTGGTGACGGTTCAGGGAATAATGGCCGTGCACAACGGATCATTTACCGCTATAAGAACTATACGGCACAACAACTTTTGAACTGGAATAAAGCGTTCGGACAGCACCATGTCGATGTTCTGGCCGGTCATGAAAACTATTCTTACAATTATAATTATTTAAACGGGTACAAAACCACAGAAACATTTGCCGGTAAAACTGAGCTGATCAACTTCACCGATATTGTAAGATTAACGGATTATCAGGTAAATTACCGTACAGAAGGCTATTTAAGCCGGGCAAAATATGATTATAATAACATCTATTATGTCGATGCCTCGTTCAGGAGAGATGCTTCTTCGCGCTTTTCACGCACTTCGCGCTGGGGTAATTTCTGGTCTTTAGGCGGTGCATGGTTAGTCTCAAAAGAGAATTTCTTCCAGCCGCTTGCCAGTAAAATAAATAACCTGAAGCTAAGGGCGTCTTACGGAGAGGTAGGAAATGATGCGGCTGCAGGCTATTATGCTTATATGGCCTTGTACGATCTGCGTCAAAATGCCAATCGATCGGCCCTTACCATTGGTCAGAATGCGAATGAGGACCTCATCTGGGAAACCTCCTCTTCATCAAACGCCGCGTTGGAAGGACGGATCTTTAACCGGGCTAATTTTGTGATCGAATATTTTGATAAACGCTCGCAAAACCTGTTGTTTGATGTAAACCTGCCTCTGTCTGCCGGAGGTACATCAACCACGACTGCCGAGTCGGTGATTACCAAAAATATCGGATCCATTTCTAACCGTGGTTTGGAGCTTACTTTTGATGTGGATGTGGTTAAAAACCAGAACTGGGGCTGGAATGTGGGAGCGAATGCCACGTTTATGAAAAATAAAATTGTTCGTCTTCCTGAAGAAAACCGGCAAAATGGTATTGTATCCGGATTATTTAAACGTGTGGAGGGCCGGGGCATTTATGATTTCTGGACCTATCAGTATGTGGGTGTCGACCAGATGACCGGTGATGCGCTTTACCTGCCGGATACTGAAAATTATAATGTAAATGGTTCTGCACCCACTAAAACGGCCATTCCGGCGGCAAACCTGGTACAGATAAATGGTAATTATTATACCAATTTTAACACCTATGCGAAAAGAGACTGGAGCGGCAGCGCTATTCCTAAAGTGTTTGGCAGCTTCTCTACTCAGTTCAGGTATAAAGATCTTTCCTTATCCGGATTATTTACCTATGCCTTAGGCGGTAAAACATTTGACTATGCTTATCAGGATTTAGTGTCAATGAGCGGTACCCCGGGTTCTTTACATACCGATCTGTTAAAAGCCTGGAATGGTGTTCCGGCTGGTATGACAGCTACTTCAGCTGATCGTATCGATCCTAAGGGTACACCGGTAGTGGACTTTGCGAGGAGCGACAGGGTAAACGGCACTTCAACCCGTTTTCTGCAGGACGGATCTTATTTAGTGATCAAAAATATCGCCCTGAATTACCGTGTTCCTAAAACGCTTCTTGGTAAGCTGGATATTAGTTCTTTAAGTCTAAATCTGGGCGTAGAGAACCTGGCTACGTTTACTAAACTTAAAGGGATGAATCCTCAGCAGGCATTTAATGGTACGAACGATCATGCCTACATTACCCCGAGAACAGTATCGTTCGGAATTAATCTTGGTCTATAAAAATCGAAACAATGAAGAAGTTAACATATAAACTTGTGGCACTGAGCGTGCTGCTTCTCACAACGGTTTCATGTAAAAAGGAATATCTTGATACTGCGCCTACCGATGCTACGGGTACGGCTACTGTATTTGAAACCACTAAAAACGCTGCATTTGCCATTAATGGTATTGCCAAGCTGATGTCGAGTCAATACCTTCAAAGCCAGGGATTTAATGGTGAGGGTACCATAAAAATGTGGTATGGTAATTACCCGGGTAATCATTTTGTGGTGGATCTGGCCGGATGGGCCGTTATCATTAATGGCCAATATAATGAAAATGTATCAAGCATTTACCTGTATTACCCATGGCATTATTATTATATGCTCATCGGAAACGCAAATGCCGTAATCAATAATATTGATAAAGCAGTCGGTCCGGATTCTGAAAAGCAATATATTAAGGCGCAGGCGCTGGGTTACAGGGCGTATAGCTATATGATGCTGGCGCAACTTTACTGCAACCGCTGGTCAGATTCAAATAATGGGGCCGGCGAGGGCCTGGTACTTCGCCAGGATGAATCGAATGGCGATATGCCGAGATCTACCCTGCTGGAAACCTATAATCTGATCTATAAGGATTTGAACGAGGCGATCAGCCTGTTTGCTTCATCCGGAAAAACCAGAAGTAATAGCTATGAGATCAATGCCAATGTGGCGCATGCCATCCTGGCGCGGGCAGCATTGAACCGCCAGGATTACCCGACTGCTGAGGCTAATGCCGTTAAGGCTAGAGCAGGTTATGCCTTAATGACCAATGCCGAATATAATGCCGGCTTCTGTAACCCGAACAGTGAGTGGATATGGAGCACCTATGGTGCTTCGGATGAAACCCTGTATTTTTATTCGTATTTTGCCTATATTGCTTATCCATCCAATGCAGGTGCAGTAAGGACTACGCCAAAATGTATCAGCAGAGAGTTATATAATACTATTCCGGCAACGGATATCAGAAGGGATCTGTTCCTGAATCCTGCAGGATATACATACAATACCACAACAGGAAGAGCGGCTAAGGCCGATGGTACCTTATATGACAGAGCTTTTGCCCTGCGACCAAACCTGTATAGCACGGCTACGCCTTATGCCTATATGCAGTTTAAGGTCTCCTTAAATGATCAGCCGGGGGTAGGCCATTTGAATAATTTCAGATCTTCAGAGATGTATCTGATCGAAGCTGAGGCAAAATATTTCCAGAATAAACCGGCTACCGACATACAGAACCTGCTGATCGAGCTTACTAAAACGAGTGGCCGTGATCCTGCTTATACCTGTACACTTACCGGGACGGCATTATTGAACGAGATTAAAAAATACAGAGCCATCGAACTGTGGGGTGAAGGGTTTGACTGGTTTGATACAAAACGCTGGGGTGATAATATCGTGCGGAGAACCTATCCTGAAGGAGGAAACTTTATTACGGCTTTGGCAAAAACCATTACACCTGCCGAAAATAATAAATGGACCTGGAAGCTTCCGCTGAAAGAGACCGATTATAATAAGCTGGCACAATAACAGCATCTTTAAGGTTTTGATGCAAGCCCCGGAAGAATATTCTTCCGGGGCTTTTTGTTGGCGTATCATATTTCTGTTACAGAGCATTATAGGTGTTTTCAGCATATATTTTTTGATACAATTGATCGAGATTTAAGTATGATAATCAAAAACAAAAAATACACATATGAAACTAAAAATTCTCGCAATCTGTTTACTAGGTATGACGATTGCAAAAAATGCTGCCGCTGTTAAAGAACCATTCGTACCCGCTTATCAGCCTGTTATTGATGGCTTCATCGACAGCTACATGAACAATGATCATAAGAAATTAAAAAAGATGCTGAGTGGTGATGCTACCTTTTCCTTTAATCGTGATGTGCATGTGCTGAGCTACAGTGCAGGTACTCTTATTGACGAGATGAGAAAAAACCAGGGCGTAAAACAACAGGATTGTCATGCCAGATCTAAAATAATAAGCGCTACGGATGCCCTGGTGATCGCAGAAGTGGATATTTCGTATGGCTGGACAAATAGTAAACAGCAGAATTTTCTGGTGATCGGAAAGGATAAATCCGGAGAATGGAAAATAAACAGTATATATAAACTTTATTTGACGAACAAAGAAGAAGTCACACCTGCGTCGAAAATTGCAGTGTAATAACATGAATGATCTCCTGACCGCCCGGAGAACTCAGATCTCCGGGCGGTCAGTATTTTATTTCAATTGTGAAACATATTCCTGTGTTTTTTTCTCCACTTCGAGTACAGCGGCCTTAATGGCTGAGCCCACTCTCGTGGTAGCCGGATTAACCGCCATGTTATTTATCGTTGCCAGGGCATCCGTATACCATTTCCCCCAAACGTTTATAATATGCTGTTCGGCTGTGGCGTCTTTTTCATCAGCCACTGCTTTTTTGCTAAGTTCAAATTCGGTGCTCAAACGCTTTAAAGCATCGGCTTTTACCTGCGCAACCGTAGCCAGGGCTGTATTTTCATCAGCTGTTACCAGCGTATAAGCCGCGGTCAGGGCACTGACACCTACATTTTTCATTGTTGTTGCCGATACCTTATCAATGCGATCATTATCGGTATGATAAAATACATCCGTAAAATGCCACATTAACAGCCCGGGAATCTTATTTTGCAGAAAAGGTGTATGATCACTCCCCCCTTCAAAGGGATTAAAGTTCACGGTCCAGTTGGCGAATTTTCCCTGCTCTTTGCAGATATCAAAGATGAAATCATTAAAATAATGTGGGAAGAGATCTTTTTCCTGTACATTTCCCGCTCCCCATTCGCTGTGTTTATCTTCGCCACGGGTCCAGATTGCAGAGGGGTCAGGCATTTTCTCCATTAAAAAGCTACCGCCTGTCTTTTGTGTGTCTTCACCTACCATATCGAGGCTCATGCCCCATAGTATCCCTTTGGCACGTTCTTTATCATCGGTAATATATCTGCCGGTCGAAACAATCTCGTCACCCCATAAAAAAGTCAGGGTACGTTGCGGCTTTAATTTTCCGGATTTGAGCAGCTCAGCTGTTAAGCGGGCCATTTCAGCTAAAGTACCTACGCCGGTAGCGTTATCGTTCGCGCCTGGTTCCTGTACATGTGCGCTGTATACAAAGCGTTCATCGGGTTTCACAGACCCTTTTACATTGGCGATGATGGTAAGCTCTTCGGCCGGGTAGCTCTTCGTGCTGATCTCTACTTTCAGGCTGACTTTACCTTTTAAACAGGCTGCTTTTAACTTTTCTTTGACGCCATACGATAACAGGAGCGCCCAAATGCCTGCATTGGGTGCCATGCTGCTAAACTGAATAGAAGTCTGATGGGTCTCCGGCTGTGTATACTTAGGCATCGAATAGCCCATCACACCGATGGCACCGGCTTTTGCTGCGGCGCTTACTAACCGGCCGGCAGCCACCTCACCAAATACGATCTTTCCTTTCATATCTTTACCGTCAAGATCGGCTGCTGTACCTTTGTCTACAAAAATAACCTCTGCCGTAACTCCGCCCTCCGGTGTTGAGGGGCAGTTGATCGGGATCATATTACGGTTGGTTTTAAAAGCAATGAGCGGTGTGCTTTCACCTGCCATATAAACACTTGCATCCACGGGTTCCCAGGTGTTGCGCTTCATCGGGCGTTTCTCAATACGGTAAGTCAGCGGTGCTTCAAATTCATTTGCTTTTTGTTCTATATATCCAGCCTTTTTCAGGATATTTTCCACATAATGAATACTGGCATTAAAGCCTGTATTTCCGGGAACACGAAAATATTTTTCGACAAAAGCAGTAGTCTCATAGGCATTCTTTTCATTGAAGCCGGCGCGGGTATACTTAAAATAATCGGCTTTCTGATTTTGGGCAAAGCTGTATGATGCGATGCAAAGAAAGAAGCATAGTAATTTTTTCATATATGATGATCCTTTTTAGAAGCCGAAAGGTACAAAGTTTATGCATTAAAAGCATAAATTAATGCTGCTGTAACTGGATTCTTACGGCCTTCAGGCGTTCAGCCACTGCTACTTTTGGATCGCTTAATACAAATAACCACGTGCCCTTTTCCCGGGCATATTCATTTTCGATTTTGCCGGCAAGATCGATCCGGTTAAAAAGCAGCTTTTCACGGCTAAGATCATCGTTCTTTGCATCTTTTACCCGGATGATCGTCTGAATGTTCCGGTCCAGATCTAACCAGTTGATGTAATCATTGGTAAAGGAGCCGGCGGAGAGACCTTTTATACGGGTATAATAATTAATGGCGCCGGCTTGCCCGTAATTATCACACAGGATGAGCACGGCCTCCTGGTTGTCCAGTGTCTGATAAATGGAGTCGATCCGCTGTGCAAGCTCCTTCCAGCCCAGCATGTCGGCAAAATCCTGCGAAATAGGATGCTTTTTGCCGTCTTCCCAGGTATGCTCACTGAAAGGCCTCTTTTGCGCTGCTTTTTCTGCATAAGTTGCCGGGCTGAATACGGGCATGGCGATAACAATAAGCGGATAGCAGAAAAGGAGAATAATCGCCATGGCAATATAGCGTAAGGAATAGGCCCGGCCTTTCTCCCATATGCGGCTGAGATATACGGAGCCAAAGGCAAACAGGATAGGATAGAGCCCGATGGCATAATAGGGTTTTGCTTTAAGTGCCATAAAAATGACTATCGTAAACATATAGCTGAAAAATAGCCAGCGATAGGTACGAAAGGCAGGATAAACAAGAAAGCTGATAAAAGCAGCCAGGGGAATGAAAACCGAGCCGATAAAAAAGAAGATCTGTTCTTTTAGAAAATTACCCCGGCTTACATGGGTGAGCTGTGTTTCCCGGAGCTCTTTCATGTGGTTCAGCACAGGGAAGTCATGTTGAAATTGCCAGATCAAATTCGGGCTGATGAGGATCAGCGCTAATAATATAGCGATATAGAGCTGAGGCCGGGTAAATATCTGCCGGTGCGCACTGCATAACAGCGCCGGTAAAAGTCCCGCCGCACAAAAAATGATGTTGTATTTATTCAGAAAGCCAAGGGCAAAGCCGACAGCCAGCATATATAGCCATTTACTTTGCCCGGTTTGAATAAAGCGGATAAGACAGAAATACAGGAACGTCCAGGCCAGAATATCAAATGAATTAGGCTGATATAAGATATTTATCCGGAGTAACACCGAGCACAGAAGTGCTGTAGCCGCCAGTATACAGGCATATACACCTCCTTTCAGGCGCTCAATCGTTTTCCAGACGATTACAATAGTAAGGGCTCCAAACAGGGCGGGAAAAAATTTAATCCAGAAATGCCCGTTTCCGGATTGCCAGATAAGCCAGGAAATCCATGAGGTGAATGGTGGTACCGAATGATACCCCCAGGCCAGGTGATGTGCCTGGTCGAGATGCAGAAACTCGTCACGGTGTAATTCATATACCGGATGAACCAGGAAATACTGAAGAATGAATTTGATCCCTACAAAGCCGAGTAGTAAAAGCGTCTCCTTCTTCATCCGCTAATTTATTTTTTACCAGCTCTTTTATTCAGCTCTTCGACCGGCATTTGCATCATGCGGCCTACCGGCGTTTTCCCCCGATAAGTGATCACTTTTAATACGCTTGCATCCACCGGAACAATGAGCGGCCCGGCATATTTCGGATAGAAATGGTCAGGGAAAGAATTGTCGAAGCTGTAATACATATCCAAACCTTCTACCTCTGTGCTTAGCGTGATCTGCAATTGCTTATCGGCGCCTCTTTTAACGGTGAATATAGGATCGTAAACGCTGGGTGCATATTTGGTTTCGGCTATATCGAGACGTTTAAAATGCTGTTCGGTACGTGCAAAAAAGTTTGTCCAGTTTTTCTTCTCGCGTGGCGACCAAACGGATTCGGCTATTGCGAAACCCCGTGGCCAGGTCATATATTCGGCCTGGCGGATGTTATAGATCTGTTCTGTCCAGAGATTGGCCTGTCCGCCTTTAATGAATTTGCTGTCCACCCCGGGAGGTACGGGATCGAACTCATAAGCCTTACTTAAACGAAGCGAAGCATATACACGTGGTTCTGTAATAGCGTCAGCCTGCATATAGTCGATATAGGCATATTGGGTGGGGCTCATGACCACTTCATGTCCGTTTTTAGCGGCCTCTATACCATATTTCATATCACGCCAGCTCATTACTGCGGCATTTTGTGATACTCCGCCTTCCAGCACTTCATCCCATGCCATGAACTTCCTGCCCTTTGCGGTAATAATGGCTTCTAAGCGGCGTTCAAAATAAGCCTGTACTTCGGGGATGGTCTTTAGCTTTTCGCGCTTCATCAGTTCTTTAATCTGATCACTTTTTTCCCAGAAGTTGCGGGGCACTTCATCGCCTCCAACATGAATATATTCAAAAGGGAAAAGTTTTGCAACCTGTGAGAAAACGGTATCTAAAAATTCATAAACCTTTTCATTTGCCGGATTCAGGGTATTATCCACCAAAGCAATAGGTGGTGCGCCGCGGCTCCAGTCCATGATCTTTTCACCGCTGCGTACCCGGTAATTGACCGCATCAGGCGTGCCTGAAAGCTCGGGATAAGCAGCAATGGCGGCTAAACTATGCCCGGGTACATCGATTTCCGGCATGATCTCCACAAAACGTTCTTTGGCGTAGGCAACGAGCTCACGAATGTCGTCCTGCGTATAAAAACCACCGTAATCACGGGGTTCATCCGGTTTTGGGGGAATAAAATCACCAAAGGTGCCTTCCTTTTTTACCCGCCAGGCGCCTACTTCTGTTAATTTGGGCAGGCCTTTAATTTCAATACGCCATCCTTCATCATCCGTAAGATGCAGATGCAGGCGGTTGTATTTGTAGCGGACCATGGCATCGATATATTGTTTCACCTCCTGCTTGGTAAAGAAGTGCCGGGCTACATCAAACATTAATCCGCGCCAGCCTAAACGAGGATAGTCAGTAATTTCAACGCAGGGCATCGTCCATTTTACGCCTTTAATTTCTTCTTTGCTTTCAATTTCCCTGGGCAGCAGCTGTAGCAGGGTCTGCATCCCGTAGAATAGTCCGGCCGGTTTATTGGCCTTCACCGTAACCTGTTTCGGTCCTACATGTACCTGATAACCTTCGTTCCCGATCAGGGGATCATTTTTTTCATTTAAAATAAAGCGGAATGTAGCCGTTTGTACAGGTACATGTACCACACTTACAAAATGGCCGGTTGCCGTATTCAGACGTTCCTGAAAGAAGGCAATGGTTTGTTTTAATTCGGCTGATTTGTTTGCCTGGATGACGATATTCGCCGGTAATGTAAATATACCGCTTTGTTTGATCAGTGTTACCGGTTCGGGGATGATGGCAATTTCGGGCTGTGGTACAGTGAGGAGCTCTTCAGCCGGAGTTGCCGTTTCGGCCATTGCCTGCGGCATTTGGGCCTGGAGCTGAATCTGGAACAAAAGAAAAGAAAAAACGAACAGTTTGAGTTTCATATGCGGAATATAGAAAATTAAACACAATTAAATCATACTTTGAATATAAAGAAATGCTGGCGGTCAATCAACCACCACCGGAACAAAACCAGCTATTTCAGTGCATCCAGTACTTTAAACAGTTTTTTGCTGATGCCCGATCCGCTATAATTATTGATGTTGATCACCATGATATAGCTGTTGCCATTGGAGGCGGTATAATATCCGGCATAGGCCGATACGTCGTTAATACTGCCGCTTTTAAGTTTCATACCATTGTTTTCAGGTAACGATTCATAAAAATCGGGGAACCAGTCTTCTTTTTGTATCTGAAATAAAACAGAAGCCATTGCATTGGTCGTAACACGCGTGCCGGGTGAAAGGCCGCTGCCATCTAAGATATTTAATGCATTTCCATCGATGCCTTTCGATGACCAGAAATTAATTTCGACCGCTGCGCCGTTTCGTGTTGTAGGTGTTTTTCCGCTTTTCCAGGCGATCGTCTTCAGCAATTGTTCGCCATACAGATTAATGCTTTTTTTGTTAAACCAATAAATGATCTCGCTCAGCGATGGGGATGTGACAGTAGCTAACTTTTGGCTGGTTTCCGGTAGTTGCACACCCGCCAGCTCCAGCTTCCGGGTCGTTGTCGCTTCACCGGATATCGCAAGGTTCAGGCGTTTAAGAGTGTCCTGCAGGCGAAAGGCGGCATCAAATGCCGGATCAGGTAAGGCCAGGGAGATACCAGGTTTGCCGATTCCCATACCCCATGTACCGCGCAGGTAAGCTACCGTCGTGAACGGGGGCAAATAGCCGTAGGCATTGTCGCCTGAACCCTGCCGGCCGGTTTTCAGTTCGTTCAGTATCTTCAGGTAAGGCATTTCCGGAACGGTACGCAGCATCGTGACATCGGATCCTGCCGTACTGCCAGGTTTAAGATGGATGTCAAACTGGTTTTCGCGCCATGAAAGGGCTGATGTGCCGGCGCCATAGTAATTTCCCATATCCTGCCATATCCAGCCATCAGGAGTAGTCTGTGTGCCGAATAAGCGGTCGTCGGCAATAATGCGGCCTTCTACTTTTTTAATTCCTGCAGCATAGATAGCTTTTACCCACTCATTGAGCACGATATTCTCTTTGGTGGATGCATAACGCCATGAGCCGAGAGTAGGGTCACCACTTCCGGTTAGAATGATATCCCCATGTAAAGTACCATCTGTATTGATCTTTCCGCTATAACTTAAAGTAGTCTGGTACCTGAAATCCTTACCCAACAGGCTGAAGGCCGTGGCTGCCGTAATTGTTTTTAATGTGGATGCCGTGGCCAGCCCGATATTTTCATTTTTTGTAAAGAGCGGGGTGCCGGTCTTTGCATCGAGTACGCAAAGTGAAGTGATTGCATATTTTGCCTGCTCATCGTTCAGCAGGTTTTGCCAGGCCTGCTCTAACCTGTCGGCCGGGAATTGTGCTGCGGCAATGCCGGTGGTAAAAAGGAAAAAGACCAGCAGTTTAAGTGGTTTCATATGTGAATAATGATTTCTTTAATTGTCATATGGAATAGCCATGTTATCTTCATTTGTGTTTGTGCTTTCGGAACATGGCTATTTCATATTGTTGTTCAAAGCCATAAAACGTTGCAAATGCGTTTCCGGTACAAAATACTCAATTTACCTGTAATTTTCAGCCCCTGAAAACCGCTTTAAAAAAAAAGTGATACGGAGAGCATCACTTTTTACGTATTTTTTTTATCGTATTAAATCAATTCCTTCTGCACCAAATATTCAGCGATCTGCACCGCATTGGTAGCAGCACCTTTACGGAGATTATCCGCTACGATCCACATATTTAAGCTGTTTGGCATGGATTCATCCCGGCGGATACGGCCTACAAATACCTCATCTTTTTCATGGGCATCTTTTGGCATGGGGTATTTTAAATTGGCAATATCATCCACTACTATCAGGCCACTGGTATTTTCCAACAGGCTGCGTACTTCGGCAAGGTCAAAATCATTTTCAAATTCAATATTTACCGACTCAGAATGGCCGCCCATTACCGGAATGCGTACCGTAGTAGCTGTTAAACGGAGATGATCATCCCCCATGATCTTACGGGTTTCGTTGATCATTTTCATTTCTTCTTTGGTATAACCGTTTTCAGTAAACACATCGATCTGCGGGATCACATTTAAGTCGATCGGATATGGATAAGCCATTACGCCATCGTGAATACCTTTACGCTCATTCATCATCTGATCAACCGCTTTAACCCCTGTTCCGGTTACCGATTGATAAGTAGACACGACCACACGTTTTATCCGGTATTTATCATGTAAGGGTTTCAGCGCTACCACCATTTGGATCGTCGAGCAGTTAGGATTGGCTATAATTTTATCGTCAATCGATAATACATCAGCATTTACCTCCGGCACGACCAGGCGGATCGCCGGATCCATGCGCCAGGCCGATGAGTTGTCGATCACGGTTGTCCCGGCCTCCTTAAACCGCGGAGCATGCTCCAGTGACGTGCTGCCACCGGCAGAGAAAAGAGCGATATCAGGTTTCATGCTAATTGCTGTATCCATGCCAACAATTGGAAACTGCTTACCCTTGAATGTGATTAACTTACCGATACTCTTTTCAGAGGCCACAGGAATTAATTCGGTTAAAGGGAAATTTCTTTCTTCCAATACTTTCAGCATAACGGTGCCTACTAAACCTGTAGCACCCACAACAGCAACTTTCATTTGATAATTGATTTGATTAAATTATAGATTATTAAATATCTGCCAAATATGAGAAAAACTTTAGTCTTTTTACTGCTCTTGAGCGTTAAACTTACGTTCGGGCAACTTTATGATGATTTCAGCGATGGGAACTTTACGGCAAACCCGGTTTGGCGTGGGCATATGACCCTGTTCAATGTAAACAGTGCCGGGCAATTAAAAACATCTTTATCTGCTGTAACACAGGTAATTGGCTTGTCAACAGCAAGTGCACTTGCTTTAAATGTAAAATGGGAATTTTTTGTTCAGTTAAATTTTGATCCTTCCGCAACAAATTTGACCCGGATCTATTTAGTGTCAGATGAGGATGACTTAACCGGACCGCTGAATGGTTACTTTGTACAGATTGGTGAAAGCGGGGCTACAGACAGCTATGATCTATACCGGCAAACGGGTTCCAATGTCACAAAAATTATCGATGGTATGCCGAAGAGCCGGGCTAATCCAAACTTTTTATCCACAACGATCAGGGTTACCCGCGACCAGCAGGGCCATTGGGAATTGTATTCTGCCCGTGATCAGGCTGCTTCTTTTATGTCTGAAGGCAGCACAACCGATTTGACGCACACCCGCAGCCGATGGTTCGGTGTTTATTGTAAGTATACGGCGACACGGTCGGATGGATTTACCTTTGATGATTTTAATGTAAGTGAACTCATCCCGGACACCACTCCACCGCAACTGCAGCGTATTAAAATGATCAGCCCGCAGGCCATGCAGGTCACTTTCTCAGAGCCACCTGATTCGCTCAGCGCACGGCTTCCGGCTCATTATGCTATTAAGGAAACAGGAACTGTGCCGGCATCTGTGCAAAGCACAGCGTTAGACGATGTATATGAATTGTATTTTGAACGACCCTTTGAAACAGGGAGATATACGCTGGTGGTTAACCATGTTAAAGATCTGAAAGGGAATGAAATTGCTCCAGGAAGTGAAATGACAACCTTCTATATACGACCTTATCCGGCCGTGAGAGGCGATATCGTGATCAATGAGATCATGGTCGACCCTTCGCCGCCGGCGGGTTTGCCTGAAGCCGAGTATGTGGAACTATGGAATACAACATCGCATTATATTCTTTTAGAAGGCTGGAAGTTTAAAGATCTCACGTCAACAGCTATACTAAAAGCAGATACATTGCCACCCCACAGCTATCTTATTTTATGTGCCCGGGCTGATACACTCGAATTTAAAGTCTATGGGAAAACAACTGGCCTTAGTCCGTGGCCTTCCTTAAACAATGATAAAGACCGCCTAAGCCTGTTCAATAATAGAGACGAGCTGATCGATGAGGTCTTTTACCAGGACAGCTGGTATAAAGATATGGCGAAGAATAAAGGCGGATATAGCCTGGAACTGATTGATCCGCAGAACAGATGTAAGGGCATACAGAACTGGCAGGCAAGCATACATATAACCGGTGGTAGTCCGGGGACAGCGAATTCCGTTTACCGGCAGCAACTCAGCATCCTGCCGCCAAAGGCTGAGCGACTGGTTCAGCTTTCGGATACAACCATCAGGATCTTTTTTAATAAAAGTATAGATAGTGCAGCGGCTGCAGAAGCATATTATCATATCAATAACGGCGTATGGTTACCGGTAGCCGTTATGGCTGAAGCACCTGCTTTTACCAGTGTAATGCTTCAATTTTCAACACCTCTGAACAGGGGAATGCCCTACGAATTAACCATGAGCGGCATCTGTGATTGTGCGGGGAATATAATGGATGCAGACGGCAACCGGCTCTCCTTTTTTAAAGCGAAAGCCATTCAGCCGGGTGATGTGCTGATCAGTGAAGTGATGAATAACCCCAGGCCCGGAGGGGTCGATTTTATAGAGATTTATAATCATGCCGGTCATGTACTCGACCTCACAGAACTATGGCTGGCGAGTACGAATACCGATGGATCACCGGCTTCGTTAAGGCAGGTAAGTAAAACAACGCTATATATGGAAAGTAAATCCTATTGGGTGCTGAGTGCCGATCCGGAAATGATAAAAAAGCAATATGCCCTCAGGGAACCGCACCAGGTGGTCGGCATGAGTATGCCCGCCTACCCGAATGAAAAAGGAACAGTTGTTTTAATGAGCAATGCCCTGGAGATTGACCGGTTCAGCTACCATGAACAGATGCATTTTCCTTTGCTGAAGCAGGTGAAAGGCGTATCCCTGGAGCGCACTTCATTTGAACGGTCCGCAAATGAGAATGGTAATTTTAAATCGGCTGCTGCAACAGCCGGGTTTGCTACTCCTACTGCGAAGAACAGTCAGGCAGAAGAACTGGTACAGCGAAATAAGGTTTGGGCAGAACGAAAGGTTTTTTCGCCCGACGGGGATGGCTTTGATGATATTTTACGCCTGCATTATGCGCTTGATGAACAGGATTATCTGGCCAGTGTAACCGTTTATGATGATAAAGGCCGGCTGGTCAGGCGGCTGCTTAAAAATAATACTCTTGCTCCACAAGGGATGCTGTCCTGGGATGGACTGGATGATCAGGGCGTAAAAAGTAAGGTCGGATTATATGTGATTTGCTGGCAGCTTTATACCTTAAAAGGCCGGAAAAAGGAGTTCAGGGAAGTTGTAGCACTTGTACAGAAATTGTAAAATTAAAATGTTTATATGGATATTTATACCCGTAAATCATAAACAAGATGACGGTGAATAAAGAACTTGAGGAATTAGCCGCCCAGTTACGGCAACCCAGCGGGACGAAAGGAATTGAAATTGCAGTGATGATGAATGAAACAAACATGGGCATGACTCATCATGCCATCGACCTGCTGGGCATTCTTGACAAGGCTCATGTTTTAGAGCTTGGCCACGGCAACGGCGGGCATCTTTCGTATTTGTTTGAACAAAATGGCGGGCTTACTTATTATGGCCTGGAAATATCTGTACTGATGCATGAAGAGGCAAAGCAGGTAAATCAATCCTTTATCCAGCGGAAGCAGGCCGCTTTCTATTTGTATGACGGACTGAACATCCCTTTTGCCGACGATCATTTCGATAAAGTATTTACCGTGAATACCCTTTATTTCTGGACTGACCCTGAACTTCTGCTCGCTGAACTGTATCGTGTTTTAAAACCGGGCGGTATTCTAAACATTACTTTTGCCCAACAGGATTTTATGAAGCAGCTTCCCTTTACATCGTTCGGGTTTACACTTTATGACAACGAAAAAATAAGGCAGCTCATTGACTCCTCCCCATTCAGGTATCTCTCTTCAGCTACGCAAACCGAACAGATAAAAAGCAAAACAGGCGACCTGGTTGACCGGGCATTCACCACGGTTACCCTTGGAAAATAGCCAGGCTGTTTTTGCAGCTATTTATAAGCCTCCCGGGTTAAAATTAGCCGCATTATAACAGGCTATTTTTAATATATTCAAAACTGGTTTTAATGGAACCCAGTTCATCCGGTTTATAGTTTGTTTCGTGCTCCACGAAATAGTGTTTTACGCCAGACAGTTTTGCAGCAGCAAAGATCGATTTGAAATCTATTGCCCCTTGTCCCACTTCGGTATTTGCATTTTTATTCTGCTTGTCCATGTCTTTTACATGCCACATGGTAAAGCGTTTGGGGTATACTTTAAACAGGGCTACAGGATCAGCACCTGAATGCCTTACCCAATACAGGTCCATTTCAAAATCGACCAGGTTTTTATCAGTCTCCTGTAGGAGGATCTCATAACCCGTGGTATCGCCCATCTTTGCAAACTCAAAGTCATGATTATGATAGGCCAGTTTCAATCCTTCCGCTTTGCAAAGCTGCCCCGCTTCATTAAATTTTTGTGCGGTTTTCTTATAGTCGTCGGCCGTTTTGCGCACTTTTGGTTGTAAATAGGGAATCGTAATGTATTTACCGCCCGTTATGTTTGCTGCTTCTATACAGGTTTTTAACGACTGGTCACCTTTTCCGGCAAGATAGGCATCCAGATCAAAATGACCACTTGGAGCCTTCAACCCGTTTTGCTTCAACAAAGAAGCAAAGGCTTTGGCATCTAAACCCCAAAAGCCGTTCTTTACACTATATCCATAGGTTTCCACTTCTTTATAGCCGATGGCTGCTACTTTTTCTATAATTCCGGTGATATTTTTCCCGATAATGTCTCTAAGACTATAGAGCTGCAGGCCCACAGGATGTCTTGCCCATACAGCTGCCCGCGAAAGTTGCGGCAATAATGCACCGGAAGCAGCGAGCACACCAGCCTGTTTAATAAAATTTCTTCTTGAAGTCATGTTAACTTACAAAACTAAGGGGTTGTTAATTCTTTATTGTTGTCTTTAAAGAACAAAATGAACAGTAAAGTCACTGCTGCCGCAATGGTTGCCGGAATAATCCAAATACTATACCAGTTATGGCCATCGGCAACTACATATTTATCTACTACCATTCCCGAAACGAACGATCCGATCAGCATACCCACACCATAAGTGGCGAGGGTAATAAATCCCTGAGCGGCGCTTTTAAACTTCTCGCCGGCTAATTTATCAGTATAGATCTGTCCGGTAACGAAGAAGAAATCATAACAAATGCCATGAAGTACGATACCCCCGATCAACATCCAGTAATTAGCATCAGCATTCCCATAGGCAAATAGCAGATAGCGGATCACCCAGGCCAGCATGCCGATGGCCAGCATTTTCTTCACACCCAGACGGGCAAAGAATAAAGGCATGAGCAGCATGAATAAAGTTTCGGATACCTGACCTAATGATTGTACACCCGCAGCGCCTTTTACACCACTTTCGTTCAGAAAGGGATTGGTGAAGTTGTAATAGAACGCAAGCGGTACGCATATGGCTACCGACGCCAGGAAGAACAGCAGGTATGAACGGTTTTTGAGGAGACCAATTGCATCTAACCCGATGATCTCTCCGAATGAAGTTTTCTCTTCCTTTTTTGCCGGAGGCGTATGCGGTAACAGGAAACTGAATAAGCCTAATACGATCGACGCGCCGGCAGCTGTTTTAAAGGTGAGAATTAGATTTCCATCCTGCTCCCAGTTCATCCATCCGATCAGCAGCCCGGCTACGATCCATCCGATCGTGCCGAAAACCCGTATAGCCGGAAATTCCTTACCCGGATCTTTCATTTGCTTAAACGATATCGAGTTCACTAAGGCCAGTGTAGGCATATACGCGATCATATAACCCAAAATAAGCGGGAAGAAGCTCTCGAATGTCAGGGAACTGGCGGCAAACCATAATAACAGGCCTCCGGCGAGGTGCAGGATCCCCAGGATCTTTTGGGCAGCAAAAAACTTATCAGCAATCAGCCCGATGATGAAAGGAGCAAGGATTGCACCAAAAGACTGGGTGCTGTATGCTGAACCGATCTGTACCCCGTCTGATGATAGATTTTTAGCCAGGTAGGTACCCATTGTAACAAACCATGAGCCCCAGATAAAAAATTCGAGGAACATCATGAGTGATAGCTTTGTGCGGATAGTTGCGTTCATTTGGTTTAGAGTTTAGAGTTTAAGGTTTGAAAGGTTTTAGGTAATAAGTGCTAAGTTTTAGGTTTTACTTACAACTTAGTACTTACGACTTTTGACTTAAATTAAAGTTCCTTTATACTGATATTGCGGTACCATACACTGTCTCCATGATCCTGTAAGGCAATTTTGCCGGTTTTATAGGTGCCAAAGCCTTCCCATTTGGCGAATTTGCTTCCGGCGATCAGATTTTTCCAGTTCTCATCCCACATTGTCGTTTTCACTACCGTTACGCCATTCAGAATAAACGTTAATTTCCCCTTTTTGCTGATAATTTCTGCTTTATTCCATTCGCCTACAGCTTTTACAGGTTCTGAGGTGCTCTGGACCATGTCGTACAGATCGCCGGAACGATGTTTGGTAATCTTCCCGTCGGGATGCCCGTCGTTATCCAGTACCTGCATTTCAGGTCCGGTAAGGTAGGTTTGCTTAAACTTCGGATCTTCGTGTACGTAAAAGATGATGCCACTATTCGCTTTTGGTGCCACTTTCCATTCCAGCTTTAAATGAAAATCACCATATTCTTTATCCGTGACCAGGTCACCGCCACCCTCTTTTCCTTTTTTATCGGGGTTCATGTGTAAGGTGCCGTCAACCACTTCCCAGGCACTGCCTACGGTTGTTTTACCATAAGTATGCCATCCTGTAGTCGTTTTCCCATCAAACAAGGGTTTAAATCCTTTTTGTGCATTGGCCAGGGGGCTGAATGCGAGCAGCACGAAGGCTGATATGATATATTTTTTCATCTTAAATTATAAATTAAAACCCAGACTCCATCCTTTACGGTATTCCCGCTTCACGAACTGGTTTACATCATCAAAATTAGTTACTTTCATCTGGTCATTATCCCAAAGCAGCTGGGTATAGCGACCCGGGTAAACAATTTTACCTTTATCGTTGGTCCGCTGAATATCAGCACCACGAATAGCGAGGTTGGCCATTAACAAGGCCTCGGTAAGCGGTCCGGCAATTTCAAAAGGCGAACTTACTTCCTGTTTACCATATCCGGCAATGGCGGCTTCTACCCACTGGGCATAATGGCCGTTGGCTTCATTGGGTACACGGGCGAATTTTTCCTGAACATTGATCTCGGCATTTCGCGATAAGGGCAGTAAACGTGGATTAGCACTATAGGTACTGCTCATCATTTTTCCTTTAGTGCCGATAAACAGCGTACCATTGCCCCCATCGCCAAAGGTTTCATTAGCCTGCAGCTCGGCAGGACGTTCGGGCTGTATGCCGCCATCCATCCAGTGAACGGTAACTTCGCCCTGCGTTTTATCTGTTTTAGGAAACTTGAGGGTCACATGGCTCGATGGCGGACAACTTTCAGGGAAATACCCGCGTTTAAACTCATCCACATACACCGAACCCACGCTGGCTTCTACAGCCGTAGCGTATTTAAGGTTCAGCACACTGAAAGGGGCTTCCAGCAGGTGACATCCCATATCGCCTAAGGCGCCGGTGCCATAATCCCACCATCCGCGCCAGTTAAAGGGTACCAATTTAGGAATATAATCTTTATAAGGAGCGGTTCCGAGCCAAAGATCCCAGTCGAGTTCTGCAGGTACTTCTGTTTTATTTGACGGCCATGGAATGCCCTGTGGCCATACCGGACGGTCGGTCCAGGCATAAACCGTATGTACATCGCCAATCAAACCGGCATCATACCATTCTTTCATCTGGCGCGGACCATTATTTGAAGCGCCCTGGTTGCCCATTTGAGTGACTACTTTATATTTTTTTGCTGCTGCTGTAAGTGCTCTTGCTTCGTAAATATCATGGGTCAGTGGTTTCTGAACATACACGTGCTTACCTAACTGCATGGCGGCCATCGTTTGAACGGCATGATTATGGTCGGGTGTGGAAACGGAGACGGCATCGAAGTTTTTATGTTCTTTATCATACATCTCACGCCAGTCTTTATAGAATTTTGCCTTTGGAAATCTTTTTACACTTCCTGCGGCCCTGCGGGTATCCACATCGCAGAGAAAAGCCACATCGGCCTTGCCGCTTTCAGAAAACATTTTCAAATCGCTGTCCCCTTTTCCGCCAACGCCAACGCCGGCAATAATGAGGCGGTCGCTGGGTGCCAGAAACCCTTTTCCGCCCAGTACATGGCGGGGGACGATCATAAAAGCGGCAGTCGCTAAAGCACCTGTTTTCAGGAAGCTGCGCCGGTTACTCAATTCCGTTTCTTTTTTTGAAGTATCCATGTTTTATTTTTTTAGGGATAAGATATATTTAACCATTTCTTTGGCATCGCTTTCAGGCAGGTTTGGGTGTGGTGTCATGAGGATAGGTCCCCATACGCCTTTCCCGCCTTTAATAATTTTTTCAGTCAGCAGGTTGATATTTTCTTCTGTGGCTTCGTATTTATCGGCAACTTCGATATAGGAAGGCCCTATCAGTTTATTTTCTTTATGGTGACAGCCCACACAGTCGGCTTTTGCAATGAGCAGTTCACCACCGGTTTTAGCCGGTTGTGCAGGGGTAGTGGCTGTTGTACCTGTTTCCTTCTGATCTGTCCCTGATCCGCCACAGGCTGCGAGACTCAGGGTAATAGTGCTTAAAAATAAAATTGTCTTCTTCTTCATTTGAGGTGTATCGGGTTATATTCCTAGTATTTCTTTATTCAGGTTGCCGGGGTTTCCGGTGGATGCAAAATCGTCGAAGGCTTTTTCTGTTACCGGAATAATATGCTTTTTGATAAATTCGGCACCTTCACGTGCCCCGGTTTCTGAGTCTTTAATGCAGCATTCCCATTCCATCACTGCCCATCCGCTGAAATTGTATTGGGTTAATTTACTGAATATCCGTTTAAAATCAACCTGCCCGTCGCCCGGGGAGCGGTAGCGTCCTGCACGGTTGGCCCAGCTTTGGTAACCTCCAAATGTACCCTGTTTACCGGTCGGATTAAATTCAGCATCTTTCACATGGAAAGCTTTTATCCGTTCATGATAAAAATCAATATACTGGATATAGTCGAGCTGCTGCAACACAAAATGTGAGGGGTCATACAGCAGGCATGCTCTTGGATGATGATTGACTTTGTGAAGGAACATCTCATAGGTTTCCCCGTCAAACAGATCTTCGCCGGGATGGATTTCGTAACAGACATCTACACCACATTCGTCGAACGCGTTCAATATGGGTGTCCAACGCCGTGCCAGCTCCGTAAAGCCGTCATCAACAAGCCCGTCGGGCCGTTGCGGCCAGGGATGAAAGGTATGCCATAATAAAGAACCGCTAAAGGTAGCATGTGCCTTTAAGCCGAGATTCTGTGAGGCTTTGGCCGCGTATTTTAACTGTTGTATGGCCCATTGCGTACGTGCAGCAGGGTTGTTTTTGACTTCGTCGACCGCAAAAGCATCAAATAGCTTATCATAAGCGGGGTTAACAGCCACGAGCTGTCCCTGCAGGTGAGTCGAAAGTTCCGTAATTTTTAAACCATGTGCGGCTACTTTGCCGGTTAATTCGTCGGCATAGGTTTTGCTTTCGGCAGCAAGCTTCAGGTCTATAAAACGGGGATCGAGGGTTGGCATCTGTATGCCTTTAAATCCGAGGCCGGCCGCCCATTGGCAAATACCATCTAAAGAATTAAAGGGGGCTTTGTCTCCAATAAACTGGGCTAAAAAAACGGCAGGTCCTTGTATCGTTGTCATGTTATTAAAGTTTAAAATCGTGCCATTTCTGATCAGATTTGCCCGAGGCGACTACATTTTCAATGAAAGCCATCCCGCGTACGCCATCATCGGCATTGGGGAAGTCGAGCATTTCAGGCGTAGGTATTGTGCCTTCCAGCCGTGCCGAAAGGGTAAGAGCGAAATTCCGGTAAATATTGGCAAAGGCTTCGAGGTAGCCTTCGGGATGGCCGGAGGGTGTTCGGGTGTTAAATTGTGCGATGACAGCATTATAACCATTTCCGCTGCGATATACCTGTGCCGGTTTATCCAGCCATTTTACCAGGAGTGTGTTTGGTTCCATCTGGTGCCATTCCAGGCCGCCTTTTTCCCCATATATGCGAATACTTAACGCGTTTTCTTCACCTGCGGCGATCTGTGAGGCGACGAGTACACCATTAGCACCATTATCAAATTTTAATAAAATATTCCCGTCGTCATCTAATAAACGGCCGTCGACCACGATATTCAGGTCGGCACATAATCTGGTGATCTTCAGCCCCGAAATATACTCTGCCAGTTGTGCAGCATGTGTGCCGATATCGCCCATACAGCCGCTTATTCCGCTTCGCTTAGGATCGGTACGCCAGGCGGCCTGCTTATTGCTGGTCGCTTCGCTTAACCAGCCCTGCGGATAATCGACGCAAACTTTACGGATCGCGCCAAAAGCGCCGTCTTTTACCATCTGCCGGGCCTGCTTTACCATGGGGTAGGCTGAATAGGTATGGGTTAACGCGACCAACAGGCCTTTTTCATCGGCCTTTGCTTTCAGTGCTTTGGCTTCGGCCAGGGTAAAGGTCATCGGCTTGTCGATCAGGACATGAAAACCATGTTCCAGGGCCATCATGGCCGGTTCGAAGTGCATATGGTTAGGCGTAACGATACTGACGAAATGCATGCGTTCAGTGGCAGGGAGCATGCTTTCTTCATGGATCATCTGTTCATACCCGGTATAGATGCGGCTTTCAGGAAGAAACAGGTCCCGGCCCGAAACCTTTGCATTCTCCGGATCGGCACTCAGTGCGCCGCAGCATAAGCTAATCAAACCATCCAGATTGGCAGCTATGCGGTGTACTGCGCCAATAAAGGCATTTCTGCCTCCGCCAATCATACCCATGCGTATCTTTTCATTCATTTTGGTTGGTTCGTCTTTTGGTTTGTTTGGTTTTTGGTTTTTTGATTGTCACATTGAGCTTTGTCGAAATGCACTTCCTTTATCCCTGCTCCTTTCAGTCTTTCGCTCCACACTTACCGCGTTTTACCTATAAATTCCCTTTTTTCAGTTCGCTTACGGCATAGTCGCAAGCTCTGGCGGTTAAGGCCATATAGGTTAATGAGGGGTTCTGGCAGGCTGCAGAGGGCATACACGATCCATCGGTAACAAATACATTCTTCACTTCATGCATCTGGTTCCATTTATTCAATACCGATGTTTTGGGATCATGTCCCATCCGGGCCGTACCCATTTCATGGATCGCCATACCGGGTGTACAGCCATTGTCGTAGGTTTTCACGTCTTTAATGCCCGCTAATTCCAGCATTTCGGCGGCATCGTTCATCATATCAACACGCATCCGGGCTTCGTTTTCTTTAAACTCGCAGTCGATAGCCAGTACCGGTAATCCCCACTTGTCTTTTTTCGTTTTATCGATATATACCCGGTTCTCGTGATGCGGCAGGGATTCGCCAAAACCACCTAAACCCATTGTCCATGCGCCGGGCGTGCTCATCAGGTCTTTTATCTCGCCGCCAAAGGCTAACTCTGCTACCTCTGCATGCCAGTTACCGCGGCTTGCTCCGCCCTGATAACCAAAACCGCGTACGTAATCACGTTTGTCGTGGCCGATATTCCGGTACCGGGGAATATAAATGCCGTTTGCTCTTTTTCCGAAGGTATATTTATCTTCAAAACCTTCGGCTTTGCCACTGGCGCCGCAACGGAAGTGGTGATCCATCAGGTTATGTCCCAATTCACCACTGGCGTTCCCTAAGCCGTTAGGGTGCTCTGCTGAAACTGAATTTAACAGGATAAAGGTGGTGCCCAGTGTAGAACCGTTTACAAAAACGATCTTCGAGAAATACTCCGTCACTTCGTTGGTTTCGGCATCGATGATGCGTACGCCGCTGGCCTTTTGAGTATTTTTATCGTATATAATTTCTTTAACAATAGAGAAAGGCCTTAAGGTTAAATTGCCGGTGGCCTGTGCTGCAGGGAGCGTAGACGATTGTGTGCTGAAATAGGCACCGAAAGGGCAGCCGCGGCTGCACAGGTTGCGGTACTGGCAGCTTCCGCGGCCGCCATGCTCTACCGTTAAATTGGCTACCCGTCCAATGGTCATGATCCGGGCTCTTTTATAGTGCTCTTCGATCCGTTTTTTTACGGATTTCTCGACGCAATTCATTTCCATAGGCGGAAGGAACTGACCATCCGGGAAATGCGGGAAGTTTTCGGCTGAGCCGCTTATACCGGCAAATTTCTCGACATAGTCATACCAGGGTGCAATATCTTTATAGCGGATCGGCCAGTCGACGCCATGTCCGTCTTTTACGTTGTCTTCAAAATTAAGATCGCTTAAGCGGTAGCTCTGGCGTCCCCACATCAGTGATTTCCCGCCTACATGAAAACCCCGGTACCAGTCGAAACGTTTTACTTCGGTATAAGGACATTCCATATCGTTCACCCAGAAGCTTTCATTAAATTCGGTATAAGGATAGTCGCGTTTCTGCACGGGATGCGATTTGAGCTGCTCCTGTGTCAAACGGCCGCGATGTTCAAATTCCCAGGGCTTTTTCATAGCCGTGGTATAATCCTTAATATGTTCGATGTTCCGGCCCCGTTCAAGCAATAATACTTTTAAGCCCTTTTCGGTCAATTCTTTTGCTGCCCATCCGCCGCTTATCCCTGATCCTACAACAATGGCATCGTAGGTATGTTGTGCGTTCGCTTTTGTATTTAAGTTCATTTTTTACAGATAATTCGTTATGCCCAAACCCGTTGTCCTGGTTTCATATCCATACAGCCGTCATAGCGGCCGGGGATCTGGATGTATTCATTGGCCTGGGTAGCGCCGATCTCAGAAGTGAAAAAGCCCAGTATCGTCAGATCACGTGCAATGGCAAAGAACATGGGTGTATCTTTTTTCTCATCTTTAATGGGCGCCGGTTTTACAGGTTGTTTAGGCGCTTCTTCCGGTGTATTGGCTTTTTCGGTTTCTTTTTTCTCTTTCTCCGCTTTCTGTGCCGCCAGGGTATCATCTTTTACCCTGGTCAGTAAATCGGCACGCTCGGTTGGATTCAGGCTAAGGAATGATTTATTGAATTCTTTTTTTGCACGGCTTTCGACATCATCAAGCCCTTTTACGAAGGCTTGCTGTGCTTCTTCAGCATAACAGTCTTTGATCATCAGCGCAATGAAAGGACCAACGCCGGCAGCTTTAGCACCCGGTGATCTGTCGGTGGTAGGTAGAATCGTGTCGGCAATTTCGGTAATCAGCTTCTCCTGATCTGCAGAGAACAGGTTCTCACTGTTCTTGCCCGGCTGTGTACAGCTGTCGAATAAAGTGGCAATCGTGGTCGCCGATAACGCGCCTCCAATCAGGAAAGCAACGCTTTTTACGGCTTCTCTTCTGTCCATAGTCTTAGTTTAATGTTGTTTTTGTTTTGGTGCAATTAAATTAGGTAAAATATCTTATCAAAATCAAAATGAAATGAAATAAAATGAAACAAATGGAAAAAACGAGTGTACAACCTACACTTAGACACGTTTTTACGATGCTTATCATATTGTAAAAATTTTCTTACAGGTTTGATTCTATATTTCAATAAGTATGGCGGTTGAATATTCAATAAAAAATCAGGGTGTTTTATAAAGGTTTGGGTCATTTTTTTACCTTTGTTCAAATTCAATACAGTATGAACGAAAAGATATTGGTATTAGGTTCTAATGGTCAGATCGGAACAGAATTAGTGAATGCTTTACGTAAAGCCTATGGGAATGATGATGTTATTGCCTGCGATATCCGCCGGCCGGATTATGAAATCAAGAATGCCGGACCTTTTGAGTTTGTAAACGTATTGGATAAAGAGGTGCTGAAAGATATCTTTCAGAAATATAAGCCCACGCAGGTATATCTGTTAGCGGCCCTGCTATCGGCTACCGGTGAGCAAAATCCTAAGCTGGCCTGGGATCTGAATATGAACGGTCTGCTGAATGTATTGGATTTCGCGCTGGCTTTTAAAACGGCAAAAGTATACTGGCCAAGTTCCATTGCCGCATTCGGACCTAATTCGCCTAAAGTAAATACGCCGCAGTTCTGCACCATGGATCCGAATACGGTGTATGGGATCAGCAAGCTGGCTGGTGAGCGCTGGTGCGAATATTATTATCAGAAATATCATTTAGATGTGCGAAGTATCCGTTATCCCGGGCTGATCAGCTGGAAAGCAGCGCCCGGTGGGGGTACAACCGATTATGCCATCCATATTTTCCACGATGCTTTAAAAAAAGGCAGCTATACCTCATTTTTATCTGCCGAAACCGAATTGCCGATGATGTATATGGACGATGCGATCCGCGGTACGATCGAACTGATGGATGCGCCGGCTGATCAGATCAGCATCCGTTCCAGTTATAACTTTGCGGGAGTGAGTTTTACGCCTGAAGTACTGGCTGCGGAGATTCGGAAGCATATTCCGGAGTTTAAACTGAGCTATGCGGAAAATGATCCGCGGCAGGAGATCGCTAACAGCTGGCCGGCTTCTATTGATGACAGTCAGGCAAGGAACGACTGGTCATGGCAGCCGGTATTTGACCTGAAAAAGATGACCGACGATATGTTAAAGAATTTAAAGAAATAGGATAGCGTTGAGCGTTTAAATCGTTTTACGATTAACCTGATATAATTAATAGGAAACAAAGTATGAAGTCTACATACTTTATACTAAATACTTTATACTAAGAAAAATGGGAAGAGCATTTGAGTTTAGAAAAGAACGAAAATTTAAGCGCTGGGCCAAAATGGCGGTTCAGTTTACCCGTATCGGGAAAGATATTGTCATTGCCGTAAAAGAAGGCGGACCCCACCCCGAAACCAACTCCCGTTTACGCACGGCGATACAAAATGCGAAGGCGGTGAATATGCCTAAAGACCGGGTAGATGCCGCGATCAAACGCGCATCGGATAAGTCGATGGCGAATTATGAAGAGATCGTATACGAAGGGTATGCGCCGCATGGCGTAGCCGTGCTGATCGAAACAGCAACGGATAATACCAACCGTACGGTGGCCAATGTGCGAAGTTATTTTAATAAGACCAATGGCTCCCTGGGTAAAACAGGGTCTTTAGATTTCGTGTTCAGCCGTAAGTCGATCTTCCGTTTTGTGCCTTCAGATGATATGGATCTTGAAGAGCTGGAATTTGAACTCATTGACGCTGGTTTAGAAGAACTGTATGTTGAGGCTGATGAGGAAGGCCATGATATCGTGGTTGCGCAGGCAGCTTTTGAGGATTTCGGGAAAATGCAGAAAGCTCTTGAAGAAAAAGGTATTGAATTAAAAAGCTCGAAATTAGAGCGGATTGCGTTGTCGCATCATGAAGTATCGGAAGAGCAGGCCGCTGATGTATTAAAGCTGATCGATAAGCTGGAGGAGGATGACGACGTACAGGCGGTTTATCACAATATGGCGGAATAACGTTATTTAGAATAGCTAAACAACCAGGGCAGCAGATCCTTTTCGGCAAAGGCCGGATCCCAGCTGTTATGGTTCGCTTTGGGGTAGATGGTATATTTAGGCGTATGACCCCGTTTTCGGAGTTCGCGGAAAATGGCGTACGACAGCTGTGGATTGACCACATCATCCAGCCCGCCGTGAAAGATCCATAAAGGTACATGTTTGTATTTTTTAGCGTTAGCCATGTTATCGCCGCCACATATGGCAAAGGCGGCGGCAAATAATCCAGGCTTACGCCGCAGGATCTCGAAAGTGCCCATTCCGCCCATGGAGAGGCCACCCACATAGATACGGTTCTTATCGGTATAGGTTTGTTTTTCGATTTTTTCTGTTAAGCCCAATAGCAGGCGCATGGCAAAGGTAGGTGCACCGCCCCGCTGAAACGTAAAGAAGCGCTTGCCGTCAACAGCTTCAATTTCAACATTCGACCAGTAGCTGTCTTCAGCACATTGCGGGAAGATCACAATGGCCGGAAAACGTTGCCTGAATTCAGGTGCCAAAAACAGCTTTGCTCCGTGGGTAAGCTGCTTTTCATTGTCATTCCCGCTTTCACCCCGCCCGTGTAAAAAGAATAGTACCGGGTATTTTTTTTCCGGGTTAAAGTTTTCCGGATACAGTACCCGGTATTTTAACGTATCGTGCCCCTGTATGAAAATTTCTTTTTTGTATAGCGAGTAGTCCTGTGCCGATGCGGTATTTAATCCGGCCATATTTAACAGTAGCCAAAGACAGGCAAAACTAAAGAGAAATTTTTTCAGCATAATTTGGCTTATTTAATCAGTTTAAAATCAGCTTCTTTCACATCCCGTACATTCGGGCCGATAAAGACTTTAAAATCACCGGCTTCGGAAACAAATTTAAGCTCCGAATTATAAAAGCGAAGCATCTCTTCTTTTATGGTAAAGCTAACGGTTTTACGTTCGCCGGGCTGCAGCATCATTTTCTGAAAGCCTTTCAATTCCTTTACCGGACGTGTACTGCTGCCCACCAGGTCGCGGGTATATAATTGTACCACTTCTTCACCAGCCACTTCACCGGTATTGGTTACGGTTACGGAAGCGGTAATCGTCTGTCCTGCCTTTAAGGTAGAAGCACTTAATTTTATATCTCCATACGAAAACGTGGTGTAACTTAATCCATATCCGAAGGGATAAAGCGGCTCATTGCTCACATCTAAATAATTCGATTGGAAGCGGGTAAACCACGGACTGCTGCCTAGCGGCCGACCGGTATTTTTATGGCTGTAATACAAAGGGATCTGCCCCACATTTTGCGGGAAAGTGGCCGTCAGTTTTCCGGATGGATTTACATCGCCGAACAGAACATCACCAATGGCATTTGCAGCTTCAATACCGCCAAACCAAACGTTCAGTATGGCGGGAACATGTTCGTTTTCCCAGGTCAGCGTCATTGGCCTGCCTGCAAATAACACTAAAACCACGGGTTTCCCGGTTTTCAGTAAGGCGGCTAATAATTTTTTCTGTGTTTCAGGAATGCCAATATCGGTACGGCTTGAACTTTCTCCGCTCATTTCCGAACCTTCACCTAAAGCGGCTACAACCACATCGGCCTTTAAAGCCGTTTGAACGGCTTCGGCAATGATCTCTTCTTCCTTACGGTTATCTCTTGGAATATCTCTTCCATGTGCCGTACCCCAGGTTTGCTGCTTTGCATCGGCGATCAGGTTGGAGCCTAAAGCGTGCAGGATTTTAACCTGTGGTCCCGCCACGGCGGTAAGCCCTTCCAGTAAGGTCGGCACTTTCGCCATATCAGCATTTACACTCCAGGTACCCGGCATATTGGCGCGTGTATTGGCCAATGGACCGATTAAAGCGATCGTTCCGCTGCGCTTTAGTGGTAAGGTCTGTTGCTCATTTTTCAGCAATACAAATGTTTTTGCTGCCACCGACCGGGCAAAGCGGATATTTTCGGGTGTTAAGATCTCTTTCCGGGCTCTTTCTTCATTACAGTAACGGAACGGATCGTCGAACAGGCCTAATTTATATTTGGCTTCGAGGATCAGGCGGCAGGCCTGATTGATCTGCGCCAGGGTCACTTTACCTTCGGCTAATGATTTTTTCAATGTCGTTAAAAAGCCTTCGCTCACCATATCCATATCGGTGCCGGCTTTGAGTGATAAGGCCGAAACGGTTTTCAAATCGCCCAGACCGTGGTTAATGAGCTCGCTTACACCAGTATAGTCTGATACGACGAAGCCCTTAAATCCCCACTGTTTGCGTAATACATCGGTCAGCAGCCAGCGGTTAGCGGTAGCGGGAATACCGTTAATATCATTAAAAGAGGCCATGATGCTGCCTGCTCCTGCATCAAGGGCAGCTTTATAGGGCGGCAGATATTCGTTATACATCCGGTCGAGGCTCATATCGGTCGCGTTATAATCCCTGCCGGCTTCTGAAGCTCCATATAAAGCAAAGTGCTTTACGCAGGCCATTAAGGTATTAATTGCTTTCAGATCATTGCCCTGATAACCTTTTACCATGACACGGGCAATTTCTGATCCCAGGAAAGTATCTTCACCACTACTTTCGGCAATACGTCCCCATCGAGGGTCGCGCGAAATATCAACCATAGGCGAAAACGTCCAGTTCAGTCCGTCGGCACTGGCTTCTATTGCGGCTACACGGGCGGTCTTCTCCATTAAGGGCAAATCCCAGCTGGCCGCCAGTGCTAAGGGGATAGGGAAGGTGGTCTTATAGCCGTGGATGACATCCTGTCCAAAGATCAGCGGAATTTTTAAGCGGCTTTTCATGGCAATTTCCTGTGTTTTCCGGATCTTTTCGGGGGTGGTCATGCTAAATATGCCACCTACATTTCCTTTGGCAATTTTAGCCTCCACATCGGTACTTACGGATGAACCTGTGGTGGCCTCGCCGCCGGTGACCAGGTTTAGCTGCCCGATCTTTTCATCAACCGTCATCTTTGCCATCAGGGAGGTGATAAAGCTGTCCATCTTCTGCTGCGCCGTACTTACCGTCTTTTTCTGCTGCGCAAATGTTGTTCCGCCTAAAAACAGGAGTAAAGTGAGCGCGCTGATCATTTTCATCGTATAGATATTTCGTGTCATCTTCATTCTTTTTATTAAATCATTTTTCAGTGCCGGATTAAAGCCTAATTTTTTAATGAGGGGCTCTGAAATCCTAATTTCTTCAGCCCTGCCTGCACTTCAGGGCAGCTCATGAACAGCTTCCATAATAATCCTGTTCTTCCATTTTCGATCATGATCACGATAGGACCCTGGTCAATACCCAGGTAACGTTTTGGGTACCAGTTATGGGTTTCACTGAACGCATCATAAAATCCATACTCCCCCCAGACTTTATCGCCCAGGTCTTCATACAGGTGGCGGATCATCTTCATCGTTTCTTTTGGTGTGAACGGATAAGAAGACAATGCAGCAGTGGGTGAGATCACGCCTAAGTCTTCCTGAGGACTATGGCCGGCATAGCCTTTTACGGAATAGCTGGCGGTTAATCCCCAGGTATTATCCCCGTAGCCTTTATAGTTCTTCGGATTTTCGACGCTGTACGCATGGTGAATTAAGGCATGGTTCCGCGCTTCCTCTCCGTAATTAGCATAGCGGTCTTTTAACCCTTCCGGATTAAGGCCCAAATAAGAATATTGCGACCAGAATAGGGGACCAACACCACCCTTCTGTCCGTTATGACTTAATTTTATAGGGAAACCATAAGGCTTACTTTCACTGTTGATGGCGCCGCTCCTGGCCCAGCCTTCATGATACACTTCAGCCGGAATGGTATGTGTTGGCGAGGCGGCAGCCATGATGTACATGATCAGGCACTCGTTAAAGCCGGTGACCGGGAAATTCATTTTCCAGCCCACATTGGGCGACCAATGCCAGTACAATACATTTTTACCCCCCTGGCGATACCAGCTCCAGTCTATTTCTTTCCATAGTTTATCAATTTGCGCTGCCAGGGCTTTCTCTTTCGTATTGCCCTTAGCGAAGTACTGTCTTACGCATAGCAGTCCCTGTGCCAGGTAAGCGGTTTCGACGAGATCGCCCCCATCGTCATAACGGCTGAAGGGTTTGGCCTTACCGGAAGGGTAGATCCAGTGCGACCAGGCGCCGTGAAAGCGCTCGGCTTTTTCAAGAAAATCGACACCTTTTTTTAAACGCTCATATCCTTCCTCACGTGTAATGAATTTACGTTCGATAGCTACCAATGTGGCCATCACACCAAATCCGGCAGCACCGGTAGCAATCACATTTTTATCATTTTGCTGATAAACGTTGTCGACATGATAACGTTCGCGTGCCAGACCTGAAACAGGCTCTGCACCATCCCAGAAATACTTAAAGGTTTGTTTCTGGACAAGCGTAAGCAGTTGTTCGTCAGTTAAACGGGGAGCCCCTTTATCGGTTTTTTGTGTTCCGCAACTGCTTAATAAAAAGCATAAACCAAGTATATAATAAAATTTCATTCTTCGTGTTATAGGTTCGGGCCTGAAAAGCCAAGTTTTTGAAGTCCGTTTTTAATTTCAGGAGCACTCATGAACAAATTCCATAGCAATTTGCTGCGATAGTTCTCCAGCATGACCACGATTGGTCCCTGGTCAATGGCCAGCGCCTGGTTATCGAACCAGTTTTGACTTAAGTTAAATGCATCATTAAAACCATATTCACCCCAGATTTTATCGCCCAATTTATAATAAAAAAAGCGTAATGCCTGCATCGACTCTTCAGGTGTATAGGGCATGGATGCGAGCGCTGCTGTTGGCGCAATCGTACCGTTGTCGTTGCCCGGTGAACTTGCCGTATAGCCATTATACGTATCGCTTGCTGTTAACCCCCAGCAATCGGCACCATAATTTGGAAAACCTTTTGGATTGGCGATACCATATGCCCGGTTAATCAGGGTGTGGTTTTTAGTCTGTATTTCATAATTGGCATACGCATCCGTAAGGCCTAAAGGATTTAAGCCTAAGAACGAATAATGTTCAAAAAACAGCGGGCCACCATTGGCCGTTCCCAACGGAAGCAGTATTCCATAATAAGGATTGCCGTTTTTCATGTTACCATTTTGCGCCCACCCGTTATCATATACACTTTTTGGAATGGCCGATGTAGGAGACGATGCCGCAAGCACATATACGATCAGCGCTTCATTCCAGCCGCTGATCTTTAAATTCATCGCCCAACCTTTATCCGGGCTCCAGTGCCAGTAAAGTACATTTTGCCCGCCCTGCCTGAACCAGTCCCACTCTACCGCATTCCATATCGCGTTGATATCCGCCCGTAAAGCCATTTCACCGGCCAGAGCCCCGTCAAAATACTGACGTGCCGTTAAAAGCCCCTGCAGGAGGAAAGCCGTTTCAACCAGGTCGGCACCATTATCATTGGCACTAAAGGGCTGTACGTTCCCGGTACTGCCGTTCAGCCAGTGGGGGAATGCCCCGTGAAAACGGTCGGCCTTTGTGTTTAGAAAGGTGACTATCTTCTGTATCCGGCTGAGCGCCTCCGTCCGGCTGATAAAACCCCGGTGAGCACCGGCAATCATGGCCATAATACCAAAACCAGAGCCGCCTGTGGTTACGGTTTCGCCCGAGGTACTCCGTTCGCGGGCCAGCCCGCTTACGGGATGACCAAAATCGTAAAAATATTTTAAGGTCTGTTTCTGTACCAGATCGAGCAGGGCTTCATCGCTGATCCGGGGAAACTTATCCTTCCCGTCAATACCGGTCGTCAGGCTGATGTTAACCGGGTTAATTAGCCCTCCGCCAGAGGTCGTTTTCAGCCGGTCAGTTGCCGAAAGTGTATAGGCCGTTAATCCCGGGAGATCCTGCTGCGGTGTAATAACGATGGTTTTATCCATGTTCTGGAAGCTGACCGTTAATGCGATGACTGCCCCCGATGCACTCGTAAGCTTAAAGCCGTCAGCAGCTGTTGATGTACGAATAGCTTCCGTGAAATTGAATTTAATAACAGGCTTTACATTAAGATTTTTATAGACCAGCGTGCCGTTATACAGATCGTTTACGACGAAGGAGAGCGTGGTTTCCGTTGGAACAGTCTCCGTTCCTTTTCCTTTTTTACAGCCCGACATGACCATGAGCATAAACACCTCACAGCAAAGCAGCAAGAAAAGGGCTTTTCGGAAAGATGTAAAACGGTTAAGCATCGGCAATCAAGGCAGAAATAAAAGTTGGCCGGTATCCCTGGATACCGGCCAAAAAAATGCGGGTATAGAATTTATTTTTTGGCTACGCCCAGTTCATATAAGGCTTTTACAATAGCATCCGGCATGAATGCATTATAAATCCTTACTTCATCCACAACACCGGTCATTGCCGCATATTCAACGCTGGTATTCACCGCTTTTCCGGGGATCACGTTATAATTGCCCCCGATAATAAGCTCCGTAGGCTCATAGGCCTTAAACAGGTTATTGCCTACACCACGATCAGAATAACTGCCGATATTCACGCCATTAGTGATCACGTTGAAACGGCCGGTAGCGCCATTGTAGCTTAATACCAGGTGAACCCAGTTGTCAGGACCGATTTTGGGTGATAATGTAGCGTTCAGGTTGTCCTGAGAACCGCCGCCTACTGTGGTAAAGCGCGGACCAACTTTCAATATATCAATATTTGATGCCGGATAGCTATTTGTATTTAAGCGGATATCCAGGTTGCCGTCAAAAATACCGGGTCTTGCCAGCTGCATGAGCATGGTTCTTTTTGATCCGTTATTCGAGATCTTTATCCACTGGCTGATGGTAAAGCTTTTAAAAACATCCGTTTTAAAGGCATCAAATTGTTTGGCATAATAAAGATAACCGTCTTTCAGGTTGAGGGCTTTACCTTTAAAGCCATCCACGAGAGAATTCCCTGCAGTCTGCGTGGGTGCTGTGTTGCTTATCTTTTCGTTATAGTTATCATCAAAGCTGAAATAAGCCACCAGATTATCTTTAAAGACCTCGTCGGTTGATTTGTATCCGCCAATGGTGCCTTCGTAAATGCTGGGATCTATTTCAGGCAGGTTATTCGGATTTCCGTCCTTTTCACAGCCTGAGAACGTCGCTGCAACAAGAAAAAGGCCTGCTGCACATGCTGATGTATATAAATTTGAAAATTTCATTTTTCTGTGAATTAATGATTAATAACCAGGATTTTGAGTTAACACATTTTTACTGAGATCGATCTGTTGCTGCGGGATAGGCAATAAACGGTCACGGTTAGGGTTATAAGCTGTTTTTCCGGCAGCCTGCATGGCCTCCGCATCAATGCCCCAGCGAACAATATCAAAGAAACGTTCATGTTCCATCGCCAGTTCGACCCTTCTTTCCTGGCGGATGGCATCACGCAATGCGCCCTGATCGGTAGTCGTCACATTTGGCAGAACACCAGCGTTAGACCCTCTCGCACGGGCTCTTACACTATTCAGCGCATTTAATGCATTGGTGGTGTTTGTTGCTCCGCCCAGCTCATTAGCGGCCTCGGCATACATCAGTACCACATCGGCATACCGTAAGATACGAACATTCATCCACCATCCTTTTAAGTGGTTATATAAAGCGCGGTATGCCGGATTAGTATGTACTTTTTGATTGTATTTAGGATTCGGTAAACCTACAGGTGTAACCTCACCATAGATCGTTAAACCCGGTGTGGTCGATGTACTGGTATACAGGATGGTACGGGCTTTACGCGGATCGCCCGGTTCATAAGCGGCTTCGAGCGCTGCGCTCGGCGTATTCCATCCCCAGCCTAAATCCCACTGGCCGGATCCTCTTACCCCTTGCATATTGGTGTATTGAATGCCATTTGCGGTAGGAACAGCGGCTGAAGCCGTTCCCTGGATCTCAAAGATCGACTCTTTACTGTTTTCGCCTTCTTCACTGAATATCTTGCTATACGGTGTAGAAAGGTCATATTGGCCTGAGGTCATCACCAGGTTGGCCGTAGCCATGGCCTGTGCCCATTTCTTCTGGTACAGATATACTTTAGCCAGAATGCCGTTGGCAGCACCTTTGGTAGAGCGCCCTACGAATTTTTTATCCCAGCTTAGTGGCAGATTGGCCGCAGCGAACTGCAGGTCGCTTTCAATAAAGGCATAGATTTCTGCCGGACTGCTTTGTGGGGTATTTGTGGCTACACTGGTTAACTTATCCACCAAAGGAACGCGGCCAAAACATCTTACCAGTACGAAGTAGGAATAACCTCTTAAGAAACGGGCTTCAGCTTCGGCCTGGATCTTCATTTCCGGTGTAGCAATGATCTCGCTATTGTTTTGAACCTGATCGATGATGCTGTTACAGCGGTTGATCATGACGTAATATTCAGACCACAAACTGTTTACACGGCCATTGGTCAGTGCCGGGAAATTGTCCATACCGATCACATCGGCACCGCCGTCGGTAGGTGTACTGCCTTTATCCGCATCATCGCTTCGTATACTGGTTACGACCATAAAGGCGTCCGAAACATAGTTATATGCTCTTAATGCGTCGTAAGCTGCAAATAAATAGGTGTCATAAGGTGTACCTCCCTGCGGATAGGGGTAGTTATCAGCTGTATATGTTCCTTGCCGTTGCGTATCAAGAAAATCTTTACATCCTGAATTTACAGAAATCAATGTGGCCGCGGTGAGCGCGATAGCCAGATTTCTTTTATTGGTATTTAATAGTTTCATTTTCTGTAAAATTTAAGGGATTAGAAAGTAACATTTAACCCGAATGAATAAATTGCCGGCACCGGATATATACCATTGTCGGCACCACCAGCGGTAGGATTTCCGATTTGCGGTTCAGGTGAATAACCGGTAGCTTTTGTCCATGTTTTGATATTCTGGCCGCTGACGTATACTCTCAATTTTTGTACGCCCATTTTGGTCATCAGTTCTTTTCCGAATGTATATCCTACCTGTAAGGTACGTATTCTGAAATAGTCGCCCGGTTCTAAGAAGTAAGAGCTGAATAAGAAGTTATTACCACGTGTATTATCCAGGATAGGCTCTATATTGGTACTTCCGGCTTTTGTCCAGGCATTTAAGCGGTTGCTTTCATAGTTCAGCGTGGCAAAGTTAGCGGTACGGCGCTGAGTATAGATTTCATTTCCCGCAACACCCTGGCCTTCAATCAGGGCGTCAAATCCTTTATACCCTAAAGAAATGCTTCCGCCATAGCTATATGGTGGGAACGGAGTGCCTAAATACGTACGATCTAAAGGACTGAGAATGCCATCGCCATTCATATCCGCAAAACGGATATCGCCGGGAAGTGAGTTGGTAAACACCGGCTGGGTAAGCATTTCTCTGGCCGTCTGGTAAATGCCAATCTGTTTATAGCCATAGAAATAACCGATCGAACGGCCTGTAGTGGTCAGGTTTGCACCGCTGTTTCCGATGATCTGGAACTCCGTGTTATTTCCTAAGGAGACTACTTTATTCTTATTATAGCTCATATTTCCAGCCAGACCATATGAAAATTCACCAATCTTATCGTTCCAGCCTAAGCTGAGCTCGATCCCTTTGTTGGTAATTTTACCCAGGTTAGTGTAATAGGTAAGCCCCCCCTGTGATGCTGGTAAAGGGAAAGAAGTAATAATCCCGTTGGTCGTTTTATTATAAACGTTCAGATCTACATTTAAACGGTTAGACAGGGTTCGCAATTCAAAACCGAGGTCTATTCCCTGTACGATTTCAGAGCGCAGGGCGGAGTCCGGACGGTAGGCATTGGTAATGGCTGTATAAATGTAATCACCGAAAACAGCTGTTGAGCCGTTTGATAATCCCTGTTGGAAAAGATTTTGAGGGATACCTTTAGCGTTACCTAAACGGCCCCATGAGGCACGAATCTTCAGGTAATCGATACCTTTGAGGTTGTTTTTTACGAAATCCTCTTCACTGGCTACCCAGCCTAAACCCACACTTCCGAAGGTATCCCAACGATTTTGAGGGGCTACACGCGAGGTGCCGTCTCTGCGTACAGTACCGTTAAACAGGTATTTGTTCTGGTAAGCATAGCTTAACCGGGCAAAGACACCGGCATTGGTCTCTTCACCACCGCCGCCACCGTTCGACTGGATATTATTCGCGTTAATAATACCTAAATACCATAGATCAGGATCGCCGGGAACGACCAGTGTACTGTCGGTACGGGAAGCGCTGAGATTGGAGCTGGCCATTCTTAATGAAGTAAAACCGGCCATAGCTGTCAGGCGGTGTCCGCCTTCCAATGATTTCTCATAGGTAAGTGTATGATCCTGCTGATAGCGATGTCCCTCATTCTGATACTGGCTAACGGTGGAGCGGAATTGCTGATCAACAGTTGTCGTTGTGGCCGATCCGTTTTCGCCCAGGTTAATCATTTTATATGGCGGACGGGTATAGCCCCGGCCATGACTGAAGCCATAATCCGCATATACGGTAGAACGCAGGGTGAAATCTTTTAAAAATTTAAGCTCTGCAAAAAAACTACCGTTAAAACGGAAAGTTTTATTGATCGAGGTATTATTGCCGCGGTTCATGGTCGCCACGAGGTTTCCTACCTGCGCCCGCTGAAAAGACGGCATGGCATAATAGGTATTGGCATCGGTTTGTACCGGAACAATAGGTGCTGCCCATAAGGCATTATTTAAACTTACTGAAGTCGGGTTGTTATTGGCATGGAAACCGCTAAAATCAGCACCGATCTTAAACTTATCACTTACCCGGATCTCCTCGTTCAGGCGAAGTACAAATTTCTCATAACGATCATATTTAACTACACCATCCTGATGATTATATCCCAGGCTCACTAATGTAGTTGTTTTTTCGCCACTATTGGAGAAGCTCAGGCTGTTCGAATTCATACCGGCACTTCTGAGCATTTCATTTTGCCAGTCGGTATTCGCGTTGTAGTTGGTGTAATCGAACGGTGCCGCACCGATATTGGCTAATTGTGCGCTGTAGAGTTTCTTGAAACCTGCAGCATCGGCCACATCAATCGTATTAATGACTTTCTGAATACCTACATTGCTTGAAAAATTAACACGGGTTTGTCCTTTTGCTGCGCGTTTTGTGGTAATGGCAATCACACCATTCGCCCCTCTTAACCCATAAATCGCAGACGAGGAGGCATCCCGCAGCAGGTCGACCGACTCGATATCGGCCGGGTTAAGGAATTCGATGTTATCCTGGATTAAACCATCCACTACATATAGTGGTTGTGCGGCATCTGTACCCGTACTCACAAAACCCCGGATACGCACCGTTGGCTGTGCACCTGCACCTCCGGAATTAGAGATCATTAAGCCGGGTACTTTACCCTGTAAAGAGGCTAAAGGATGTACGGCCGGCATTTTAGCAATATCTTCGCCCTTCACACTTGAAATGGCGCCGGTTACATCCTGTTTCTTTTGTGTACCATAACCTATAACCACAACCTGTTCCAGGTTCTTCACGTCTGCTTTTAATGTAATGTCGATTTTGGTTCTGCCGTTTACAGCGACTTCCTGTGAAATGAAGCCGAGATAAGCAAAAACTAATGTTGCGTTGGAGGGAACACTAATCGTATAGTTTCCGTTCGGCTCTGTTTGTACTGCCCGATTTGTTCCTTTGACCATAATGCTGGCAAAAGGGATAGGCTGGTTACCTTCATCTTTTACCTGCCCGCTCACCGTGATATTGTTTTGAGCAACGGCAACATTCATCATCAGCAAACAAAAAAGTGTGAGTACAGAAAAATGCGTAAAAATTCTTTTCATACTTATTTAGTTTCGTTTTAATTGATATGTCTAATTTTCAGTTTTTGAAGATAAAAAACAAGCAGACACGCCTATACATTACTACATCAACCAATAGTATGCAGCTATCTCATTAAATAAGATAAATGCTATTTTTGTATCTATTTGTACATTTTTTAAACTCTTTAGTGAGAAAAAGAACTACTACAAACAGAATTTTTTTTAAGAAAACCGGGAAGGGCAGGACAGGTGTATGAGAGGAAATGATGTAGTGTCAGAGTTCCATTAAAAACTCGGTTAAATTTTTATCATGCGGTACCTGTAGCTTTTTACGCAGGCGGTATCGCCTGATCTCAACGCCTCTTAAGGAGATGTTTAACAAGGAAGCCATTTCTTTACTGCTCATGTTCATATGCAGATAGGCGCAGAGTTTAAGATCGTTGGGTACAAGGTCGGGGTGATTTGCTTTGAGCTTTTTAAAGAAGCTTTCATGGGCTTCGTTAAAGCTGGCTTCAAAAAGGTTCCAGTCGCGTTCATCATTCATACCATCGTTAATGACTTTCTGAATTTTGCGCAGCTGGTCTTCAGACAGGCGTTTGCCGTTTTCATCTTTCAGCTTGGTCATTTCATCGCTTATCTTCTGCAGCAGTTCATTCTTATAGACCAGGCTCATTGCTGAATTTGCTAATTCCCGGTTTTTCCCGGCCAGTTCGGCCTGTAGTTTCTCGGTTTGCAGTCTGATGATCTGTTTTTCTGTCGCTTCAGCCTCTTTTTTCAAAAAGGCTTCCTTTTCAAGCTGCAGCCTATGGGTAATGGCCTGCTGATCTCTTTTAAGTTTGGCTTCATAAATTCTTTTTCCGGCAATCAGGGCACCGAGCCCAACCAGGAAATAAATAAACAGGGCCCAGTTACTTCCATACCAGGGGGGCAGTACTGTAAACGAAAAGGCTGTAACCTCACTGACCAGCGCATCATTGATCTTGGCGCGGACTTTAAAGACATAATCACCTCTCGACAGGTTGGTAAAATCTTTCTGTGTAGCCGTATTCCATTCAGACCATTGCCGCGAATAGCCTTCCAGGTAGTACTGGAATTTTATTTTGCCCTGACGGTAATAAGGTAAGGAAAAAGAAATACGGATATTGTTGCGGCTAAAGGGGATCTCGATCGTTTCTTCCTGGCTCCCGTTCTCCGCAAGCGTACGATATTTATCAGTAATATCCTCCATCTTACGGATGAGTACTGCCGGTAGTTTTTGTTTGGCCTCGGGATGATCGCTATTGGTGGTGTTATAGATCACAAAGCCGTCATCCACACTGATCAGGTAAATGTTACTGCTGATCTGGCTGATGTTTTCATAGTACTGTACCATACGGCCGTCTAATACACTGAAACGGTTCGAGTCGATATCGATCTTCCCGGGCTCCCGGAAATCCATCAGGCCCATTTTGCCGTTGTTAATGAACCAGTATTTCTTCGCCCCGGCATAAATGATCTTATTGGCCGTGTGGAAACTCCCCAGGTGTCTGTTCAGGCTTTCATAGGGGTTAAAATGATTGCTGATTTCATCATAGACCAAAAAGCCATTTTCAGATGAAAAGACAATCTTATTTTCCAGATTAAAAATATTGATGTTAAAATTATTCGGAAGGCCGTTCTTTTCGTCGAAATACTTCACCTGTATGACCTGTTTCAGGTCAGGACTCAGGCTTAATTTATACAATCCTTTGTAGGCATGGCTCACCCATATATCTCCTTTATGATCCTGCTCCACATAACGGGAAGGTTCGCCGAACCCACTGATCTTGTGACTGAACGTCCACTGTCCGGTATGGTCCCTGATGAACACCACCAGTCCGGTATAGGTTCCCTGAATTAAATAATCAGGATTTGAGTTTAATTTTTTAACAGTCCAACCCCCGTTTACGGCCGAGATTTTTTCGATCTGGTTCCCATTCACTCTGAATGTGCCATTATTATGTCCGCAAAGCAGCTGTCCGTCAATTTCCCGGAGTTCCCAAACCTGTCCCTGCGAGTTGGGGATTAAATGAAAATCGAACGTATTGAATAGATTTCCGTTTCCGGGCAGCCATTTGCTCACAAAAAGACCCTGATTGGTGCCGAGGTAAATATTGTCTCTGACGATCAGGCTGGAATATACGGTACCGAATTCGCCTTTTTTATCGAGATAGAAATAAAGCGGTGAATTCAGCTCAATACGATCGATCCCGTTATCCAGGCCTGCCCATAAGTTTTGTTCATTATCAGCATAGAGGCTAAGCACGGTATTGTTTTGCAGCCCACCCGATTTATTGATGCGCTGTACGACCTGCCCGTTTTCATCAATGATCATCAGACCGTTTAAAATTGTGCCATAGGCATAATATTTATGCAGCAGCCGTGCACCATTGTTGAGCTGATAGGTCTTTAAAAATGAATTCGCAGTGGTAGACATTGGTGTAAAAAGCCGGCCATCATAGATGAACAGGCCGTTTTTACCTGTTCCGATAATAAACTGGTCTTCTTTATAGGGAAGGATAGACAATATACCGGTATTGCCCAGCACTTCACTGCCGCTTACCGGTACCAGGGTTTTTCCTTTTAATTCGTAAAGTCCTTTTCCAAGTACTTCAGCAAACAGCCTGTTCCTGGCCTGATGCAGAAACAAGATCGCATTAGGCGGCTTCACCACGGTGACTTTGTCATGTTCATAAAGATAAATGGTAGAGAACGACTGAAAGATCACCCGGCTCCCGTCCATGTATATTTTCCATATCTCATCCGTTAAGGCATAGGGTTTTGGGATCAGGTTGACGAGTGAGGTATATCGAAGCTGTTTTTGCTGATAGGACCAGTAACCAAACTCACCGAAGCTTCCGGTATAGATACGTCCGTCGTTAGCGGCGGCTACTGAACGTACAATCTGTCGGTTAGGCATTTTATAGAGCTGCCAATACCGGCCATCAAATGTGAGCAGGCCTTCCGCATTACCGAAATACATGACCCCGCTTTTATCCTTAGCAATTGACCAGTTCTGGTTACCGGATAAGTACATGGATTTAGGGTAATTCTGTACATAAGGTACACCGATATTCTGGATATCGCCGGCTTTTAATAAAGCCGGATAAAGGAGCATTGCCCAGATAACGATATGCCTGAACCGGAAAGATCTCATGAATACAAAATCAATATAGGTGCAAAATAAAGCTTTCGCAGGGATAAAGCGTAATAAAATCCTATTTCTTCATAAATGCAAAGAAGACGGCGAGAATGATCAGGCTAAAAGCGACGATATGATTCCACGCTATCTTCTCCGTTTTAAAGAAAAAGATTGAAAAGATAAGAAATACGGTTATGGAAATGGCTTCCTGTGTTACTTTGAGCTGCATTAAACTGAAAGGTCCGCCATTTTCTTTGAACCCATACTTATTGGCCGGTACCTGAAAAATATATTCAAACAAGGCGATCCCCCAGCTGATCAGGATGATGCTTACTAACCCTAAGTTTTTGCTCCATTCCATGTCTTTAAACCGGAGATGCCCATACCAGGCGAGGGTCATAAATGTATTTGAAATGGTTAAAAAGACAATGGTCGATAAAAAGCGCATATGCACAGCTTAAGCTTTGGTAACCGGCTGAGGAACCTTTATATAATAACCTGTACCATCATAGGGCCGGCGGCGCGGATGTGTCATGCAGGCTTCAGAGCAGCAGCCCTGTAAAGTCTCTCCGCATTCATCACATTGTGTAAAATGCTCATTACATTCAGGGTTCGCACAGTTTATCATCTTTGGTGTCGTTTTTCCGCAGTTCAGGCAGGTCGAAACTACTGAAGGATTAACGCTGTTCACATCTACGGCAATACGGTTATCGAATACATAACATTTACCTTCAAAATCTTCGCCCCCGGCTTCTTTTCCGTATTTAATGATGCCGCCATGCAGCTGGTAAACATCGTTAAAGCCGTGATGTAATAAAAGCGCACTGGCTTTCTCACATTTTATCCCCCCGGTACAATACGTCATCACTTTTTTGTCTTTGTACTGTGCCAGTTTTTCGATCTGATCGGGGAAATCCCTGAAGTTGTCGATGTCGAGCGTAATGGCGTTTTTAAAATGTCCCAGTTTATGTTCGTAATTAGAGCGCACATCTAAAACGATCACGTCTTCTTCTTTCAGCATGTCGCGAAATTCAACCGGTTCAAGATGCTTTCCCGTCTTTTTGTTGGGGTCGATAATGCGGGTATCCCGCAGGCCGGAGTGCACAATCTCGGGTTTATAGCGGCAGTGCATTTTGATGAAAGAGGGTTCCTCTACTTCATCAATTTTAAACTCAGTTTTGGCAAAGCGCTCATCCGCATGTATCGCATTCATGTAGGCGTCACAGGCTTCTTTCGTTCCCGAAACGGTTCCGTTTAGTCCCTCATCTGCCACAATAATACGACCGGTAAGACCTAAAGATTTACAAAATGACAGGTGATCAGCAGCAAATTGTTCTGCATCTGCTATGGGTGAATAGCAGTAATAGAGTAAAGTATGGTATTTCATCGTTCATTGATACCGCTGCAAACGGCGTTTAATGCAGGGCAAAGATACGAGTTTCTTTTTTTCAGAGGTATTTATTTTTCAGCGGTCTTCAAGCTTGCTTTGCAGGTTGATCGCAAAAAGAAACAAAACCGAGGCTTTACCGGGCTCAATACCACCAATGAAACCATCAACAGCAAGCATTAAACTCCCGGCTGACAACTATTTTTTATTAAAGGAAATACGCTGGCCTGGACACTGCTACCCAAAATAGTTGAAGGCCGGGTTGGCGTAAAACGGAGGGACACTGCTTTTGCATGTCGCCGAACAATTATTTATAAGCCATTGGCAAAAGAAACTCCCGCAAAAACTTACAAACCATAGGCGATCCGGAAACCCTGAGCCGTTTTTTTATTTCCGTCAAACGCATAGCCATAACTTAATCCGAAACCTAAACGTTCAATACCGAAATAAAATTCTTTATAATTTCGTTTGCCCGGCTGTGTCAGGTAATTGAAACCAACGATTTCTTCCAGCTTCAATTTACGTAATAAAGGAATTTTGTTGGTCAGGAAGCCGGCAAAATTGTGTTCGATATGGGCTTCTGCATATTCTTCATTTGTACTGTGGATATAAAAGTCGAGGTACCTGAACTTTCGGAGATTAGGCGGAAAAACCGTTGAGTTATTGCCTCTGAATTGTTTGCTCTCCGGATAAAAAACAATATTATTGTTCAGGAACTTTCCGGCGCCAACTACAAACGAGGTATATCCGGCTAAGCCGGTGCTGATCCGGTTTTGATACACTTCAATGCTTAAAAGGTCATAATCCACATCACTGCCAAACAGTGTTTTAATGCCTTTCCGATAGTTTAACTGGATACGTGGAAATTTCGACTCCGAATAAATTTTTGAAGTTGGTGTTGTAATGTATTTCTGTCCTATCGTATAGGTTAATGAGGCGCTGATATTAAAGGAGCGGTAATCGGGGAATAAAGGTATGTCATTGCCGGGAGTATACGGGTTATTGGAGGTTAAAAATTTATTCTTTACATCGCGGAAGGTAAAATAACTCGTGTTCTGCAGGGTGTAATTTTTGTCATAATTGACCGATACTGCGGCCTGCAAACCGTCGGCAAGTTCGCGGGTGGCGCTAAACGTAGCAAATGCCCTCTTATAAAATTTTGAACTGTTGGTCTTAAAAAACAATGTATTGAGTGCATTTGACCCCAGGCTCATGGTGCCATAGCGGTTAAGGTCGGCGATTTCCGTGCCAAAGCCACCGCTTATACTGGCTCTTTTAAGCCGGTTATACAGATACGTGCCATGCACATTTGCGGTAAATATCCGGTTTGAAAAACCGTAGCGGATTTGCGGACGAATACTGTAACTATGCTGGTCTTCCAGGACTTTTCGGTAGGTAATACCGTATTTTAAGGCTAAACCTTCTACCGTGTTAAAGAAGACCGAATTAACCAGAGGATCGAAATACAGGTATTTTTTATCATAACGGTTATTGATGCTATAACCTGTAAGTATAAATTTACCTAATTTGAATTTGTTGTTTGCCCGTTCAACCGAATCGAGATAGGGTTTGCTGCTTTTCAGCAGGGCGATGCTGTCTTTACGCTGATAATCGAATTTCTCTTCATCGGTTAAGGGGATAGGCCGGTTGTTCATCCAATACAATGAATCTTTCTTGTTCACCGCTTTATTGATCCGCAATATCTCGGCCGTAAAATAATCCTTAGGAAAATCAGGGTTGAGATTATACTGACTGAAAATACTCACGAAATAACCTTCAAACTTAAAACCGAATACATTACCTTTAAACTGAAATTTAATGTTTGCAGGCATGAATGTATGCTGTATACGGTTAAAATCCTGCCGGATATTCAGGGTGTCGAGCAGGTTGATGCCGGCATTTTGCGTAAGGTATACGTTCGTTCCGGTAAGCCGCCAGCTTTCGTCGGCAATATAAATGGTACCGCTAAATGCCGGATCGTTTTTACGCCGTGGAATCACTTCGATTTTATTGATCAGGATACCGTTCTCTTCAGAAGTGCCTAATAATTTATATTTGTAATAAAACAGCGCATTATCTGCTACGGGCGAAACAAAGCTCCTGGAACTCAGTCCGCTTCCTTCCAATAACAGGTTCTCATAAAAATTGATGAGCATATCAGACGCTTTATTATAGCTGAATGCATTGTTACGGCCCGAAACCTTTGACGATACCATAATTTCTCTGACTTTTCCCGGTCGCTCATAGCTGAACTCCGATTGGGATTCAGAAAGATACAGTATGCCTTTCCGGTTGGTATCGAGCTCGAGTGTTTTCTGCACATCATAACCAAAGAATTTCTTAGGTGCACCGACCAGCTTCTGCATGCCTTTGATATAGACATTAGCGGTATAGGCTTTTACTTCGTTCAGATGCTTTTTACGATTTTTGATCGCTTTGCGCATGATTTCGTAAGCCGGATCTTCGGCATTAGGCCGGATCACTACATTCTGCAGCGTATAACTTTCGGCTTCAAGTACCTGGTTCACCTCCATGTTGCCGTTCACCTGCAGGCTGCGCTCCGTTGTTTTAAAGCCGATCGATTTGAAAACGACAATATGCATGCCTTTATCAACGTTCAGTGTATAAACCCCTTCTGCATTTGCCGAAACAGCCTTTTGTGTGTTCTTCAGGTATACCGAGGTGAACGGAATGGGTTCTCCGTTGGCCTCTGTAATTTTTCCTGTCAGCTGGTATTGAGCGAATACAGCTGCCGGGACTATAAAATAAAACAGGAGCAGGTAGATTTTTTTCATACAGGAGACTAAATTACATATAAATCCGTAAGCATTGCGTGATATGAACTGTTAAAGTTTGTTAATCGTAACGAATATATCTAAGTTTGCAGACGGATAATAACGGTAAATGGTTGCATCCAAAAAACCATTCTTACTAAACAGATGAATAAATATGTATAAAACACTACAACCGGTTTTGCAAAAGGAACTGGCCGAAATCGAAAACGCCGGCCTGTATAAAAAAGAGCGTATTATTGTCACGCCTCAGGGGGCCGATATCAAGGTCAATACGGGTGATGAAGTGGTTAATTTTTGCGCCAATAATTACCTGGGTCTGTCATCCCACCCTAAAGTAATTGAGGCGGCAAAGGCCGCTATTGATCATTACGGATATGGAATGTCTTCGGTGCGGTTTATATGTGGTACACAGGATGTTCATAAGGAGCTGGAAGCCAAAATTTCAACATTTTTAGGCACTGAAGATACGATTTTATATGCAGCTGCTTTTGATGCCAATGGTGGTGTTTTTGAGCCTTTGTTTGGCCCTGAAGATGCGATTATTTCGGATGAGCTGAATCATGCTTCTATTATTGACGGGGTACGTTTGTGTAAAGCGCAGCGTTTCCGGTATAAAAATATGGACATGGCCGATCTGGAAGAGCAACTGATCGCCGCTAAAGGATGCCGGCACCGGATCATCGTTACGGATGGTGCTTTTTCTATGGATGGTTCAGTAGCGCCTTTAGATCAGATCTGTGATCTGGCGGATAAATATGAGGCCCTGGTCATGATCGACGAATCGCATTGTACAGGTTTTATCGGTAAAACCGGCCGGGGTACACATGAGCATTTTAATGTCATGAACCGTATTGATATCATTACAGGTACCCTGGGAAAGGCATTGGGTGGTGCATCAGGTGGTTTTACATCGGGTAAAAAAGAAATTATTGATATGCTTCGTCAGCGGTCTCGTCCATACCTGTTTTCGAATACGCTGGCACCTTCTATTGCAGGAGCTTCTGTAGCCGTACTGGATATGCTTTCTGAAACAACAGCCCTTCGCGATAAGCTGGAATATAACACCCGTTATTTCCGTGAAAAAATGACAGCTGCCGGCTTTGACATTAAGCCGGGTTTTCATCCTATTGTTCCCGTCATGCTATATGATGCCCGGATTGCGCAGGCCTTTGCCGCTAAGATGCTGGAGGAAGGCATCTACGTGATCGGATTTTTCTATCCCGTTGTTCCGCAGGGAAAGGCCCGGATCAGGGTACAGCTTTCGGCAGCCCATGAGCAGCATCATTTAGATAAAGCCGTGGCGGCCTTTACCAAAGTGGGAAAAGAACTCGGGGTGATCTGATCTTAAAACCTGACCCTCATGAAACGAATTTACTGGATATTACTTTTAAGTTTAAGCGCTTCTTTCTCAGCCTGCAAAAAGAATACGCCGGTGATCACTGATCCCGTGGTGAAAATAGAAGCCAAAACGCTTTTAGACGTGGCATATGGGAGTCATCCCCAGCAAAAAGCAGATGTATATCTGCCGGCAAACCGCACCTCATCTACACCTTTGGTTATTTTTATACATGGCGGAAGCTTCATTGGTGGCGATAAGCAGGATTATGCATACTTAGTGAAAGAGCTGGTCAGGGAGAACTATGCGGTGCTGAATATAAATTATCGCCTGGTGGATGCTACCGGCCTGTATGATACACCGGTAAAGCATCAGGAAAGCAGCGTAAAGATCAAAGATCAGGTGGCTGATGTGCGTCTGGCCGTTGATTATGCGCTTTCCAGGGCGAAGGAATGGCAGGTCAGCGACAGCAGGATAGCGATGGCCGGACACAGTGCAGGCGCCTCGCTGGCTTTATTATACAGTTATGATGCGCTGAATACCAATAAGGTAAAAGTGGTGATTAACCTGGCGGCCTCGCTGGATCTGACCTTTGTAGATATTCCTTTTTATCAGATTCTTCTGCCTGCTGCCGTTCTGGAAGCCGGTTACCGCTATACCGGTTATGAAGCAGGCCCTGCTACCGATATACACTATCAGGCGATAAGCCCGATGTATGTAGCCAATGCCAGTCAAAAGGTGCCTACATTAAATGTGTTTCCGGAGCTTAATAATGTGAATGGATTACCCAAACAAAATCGCGCTACGTTTGATGCTTTTACAGCAAAACTGAATAGTCTTGGCATTCCGAACAAATTTGTACAGGTAGCCGGCGCTGATCATGAGTTTTCGCAGCCCGGTACTTTTGATGTGGCCTTCCGGGAAACGTTGAGCTATCTCCAGGCCAGCCTGAAGTAAAAACCGGCGGATTAATCCGTGATTATTTCTATTATTGCCGTATATTTGGCGCATGTTACAAGAGCAGATCACCCAATACAGCGAAGAAATCCGTGCATTTAAGACGACCAGCACCGAAGAACTGGAACAATTCCGTATCCGGTTTTTAGGATCAAAAGGAATTATTAAAGACATTTTTGATCAGTTCAAGGCTGTTTCGCCGGAAGAGAAAAGGCTATTGGGAAAAGTGTTGAATGCGTTTAAGCAGCTTGCAGAAACCACTTATGCAGCGCTTAGCGAGAGCCTTTCTGAGGACACTGCACAAAGTAGCTTTGGCCATATGGACCTGACCTTACCCGGAGAAGGCTTTGAGTTGGGTGCCAGACATCCGTTGGCGCTGGTTCGGAAAGAGATTATCGGTATCTTTAATAAGTTGGGTTTTACCGTAGCCGAAGGTCCTGAAATTGAAGATGACTGGCATAACTTCTCGGCATTGAATTTTCCGGAAGAGCACCCGGCAAGGGATATGCAGGATACTTTCTTCATTAAAAAGGATCCGTTGCATGGCGATATAGCACTGCGCACCCATACTTCTTCCGTGCAGGTGCGTATGATGGAGGCCGGAAAGCCGCCGTTCAGAGCGCTGATGCCGGGACGTGTTTACCGGAATGAGGCGATATCTGCCCGTGCACATTGCTTTTTCCATCAGGTTGAAGGCCTGTATGTGGATGAAAAAGTATCGTTCGCGGATCTGAAACAAACCTTGTTCTATTTTGTACAGGAACTGTATGGCGAGGGGACAAAAGTACGGTTCAGGCCTTCTTATTTTCCATTTACCGAACCGTCGGCAGAGATGGATATTTCCTGTACCATTTGTAAGGGCGATGGCTGCCAGATGTGTAAATATAGTGGCTGGGTGGAAATCCTGGGCTGTGGAATGGTAGATCCGAATGTATTGGAGAACTGCGGAATTGATTCGGAAAAATACAGCGGCTTTGCTTTTGGTATGGGTATCGAACGGATCGCTAACCTTAAATTTGAGATCAAAGACCTGCGCCTGTTCTCGGAGAATGATACACGGTTTTTGAAACAATATAAAACCGTATTGCTATAATGTGGAAACGGAACACCGGACTATGGCTGCTGATCTTATTGAGCATGGCTTGTGCAAAAGAAAGCCTGTTGCCTGATATTCCGGTTAATTTCAGTGCGCCGCTGACCGATCCGCGTCTCAACCGTTTGAGCAGTGCCGGGGGGGCTGTGGCCTTAACCGGGCATGGAATTGCAGGGCTGATTATTTACCGCCGGCCGGATAATGCCTATGTAGCCTACGATCGCTGCAGTACGGTAAACCCCGAAAAGAAAAACCCGGTGAATATCGATGATCCCAGCTTAACCGCTACAGATCCGGTTTCAGGGGCTAAATACTCATTATACGACGGTAGTCCGGTTAAAGCCCCGGCAAAAACTTTTCTTAAACGATATAATGTTATTATTGCAGGTAATACATTACAGGTAACGAACTAATGGAGCCGGTAAAAATAAAAGAGAGTATTCTTAAGGCAGCAAAAGAGCTGTTCCGGAAATATGGTTATCATAAAACCAGTGTGAATGAGATTGCCCGTAAAGCGCGCATTGCAAAGGCAACCATTTACAAATACTTTGACAGCAAAGAGCAGATACTGGATGCCATTTTAATGGATTATTTAGATGTCAATCTGCGCGGGATCCTGAGCTCCAAGGCGCAGTTCGCGAATGAAGAAGAGCATTTAAAAGCCCTTGTCATGAAAACCTGCCGGTTGTCATTTACCGTTTGCAATGAATTTATCGGTTGGGATTTTGTGCGTGAAAACGCTAATTCACAGGAATTTTTAAAACACCTTTCCGACCAGCTGGAGGCCCTGCTCTTATCGGCCTACCTGGAACACGACCGGTTTAAGCAAAATCCGGCCCGCCGTGAAGGCCTGGCTTTCCTGCTTAAAGCCAGTAAAAGTATCGTCTTTTCGTTTGCTTTTACCTCGGTCAGTGATTCTGATGTACGCAAAAACTTCGTCGCTTTTCAGAAAGAGTTGCTGCCTTACCTGGTCAAGGCTGCCTTGTAAGCGGTATTCGTCCCGGCTCCGACTCTGCGTCGTACCAGCTTTAAGGCAGGTTCGTATCAACATCGTATCAAGCTCGTCATTTTTCCCTCTCCGCTTCATCGGTTGTTCGGCGGCCGTTTGGTAATTTTCTGTCGTTTCTTCGTCGTTTCTTCGTATGTCGACGAACAAATGCCGGAGAAACGACGAAGAAACGAGCTCCAAACGGCGATTTTAATACCTTTCTGTTCCGATTTTGGTACGATGCTGAAAGGACGTAGCTACATTAACAGCAATACAACAATGAAACACTACAAATTATCAGCAATTAAGCAATACGGCCATTCATTCATAACCTTATTCTTTATAAATACATTATATACCATTTTGGTATTTGGTATAAATTTGCTAAATTTGAGTATATATACCATTATGAGTGCCGAAATATTGGAAATATCTGTGGCTTTGGATGAACAGTTTGATGTGGAGTTTAATCTGGCGCAGGGCTTATTAGGTGTCATTCTCCGTTTGTGGGGAAATTAGGTATCTTTGCCACAATGAGCAGAAACAGAAAACGAAGCGAGCCGATACGCGTATCGGCATTGCCGATTATTGATATTGCCGAAGAAGGAAAGGGTGTAGGAAAGGCTGATGAGCTGGTGATCTTTGTGGATAAGGCCGTACCCGGCGACGTGGTGGATGTACGGGTGATAAAAAAGAAAAAGAATTTTGCAGAGGCCGTCATCGAGAAGCTGCATACCGCATCCGGATTTCGGGTTGATCCTTTCTGTTCCCATTTTGGTACCTGCGGCGGTTGTAAGTGGCAGCATATGGATTATACAGCCCAGCTTCGCTTTAAGCAGAAAAGTGTTGAGTCAGCCCTGCAACGCCTGGGAAAGACGGATACTGCGATGATGGAACCCATTTTAGGATCTGCCGTTAACCGTTATTACCGGAATAAGCTGGAATTTACTTTTTCCAATAAGCGCTGGCTCGATGCCGGCGATATGAACGAAGAGGCCGAAGGCCGGAATATGAATGCCCTGGGCTTTCATGTACCCCTGCGTTTTGACAAGATCTTAGATATTGAGCATTGCTACCTGCAGGCCGATCCGAGTAACCGTATCCGGCTGGCGATACGTGAATATGCCTGGCAGCATGGGCTGAGCTTTTACGATCTCCGGAATCATGAGGGATGCCTGCGAAACCTGATCATCCGTACCGCTTCTACCGGTGAACTGATGGTCGTGGTCGTTTTCGCTTATGCGGATGCCCGTCAGATCGAAGGCCTGATGGAATATGTCAGAAATACGTTTCCGGAAATTACCGCTTTACTGTATGTCGTTAATCAGAAGAAAAATGATACGATCTTTGATCAGGAAGTGATAACATATGCCGGAAGAGATCATATTTTTGAACAAATGCCGGTGGATGAACTGGGTGAACGGATGGTGAAATTTAAAATCGGCGCTAAATCCTTTTATCAGACCAATTCGGAACAAGCCTTTGAACTATACAAAATTACCCGGGAGTTTGCCGGGTTTAAAGGCTATGAACGGGTTTATGACCTGTATACCGGTGCCGGTACCATTGCTAATTTTGTGGCAAGAGGTGTGAAAGAAGTGATTGGTATAGAGTATGTACCTACGGCAATTGAAGATGCAAAATTTAATTCAGCGCTCAACGGCATTACGAATACCCGTTTTTATGCCGGTGATATGAAAGATATTCTGACAGCGGATTTTATTGCCGGACATGGTAAACCGGATGTGGTGATTACCGATCCGCCAAGGGCAGGCATGCATGCGGATGTGGTAGCGCGCCTGTTAGAGATGGAAGCCGAAAAAATTGTTTATGTAAGCTGCAATGCTGCCACACAGGCCCGTGACCTGGCTTTATTAAAAGAAAAATATGATACAATACGTATCCGTCCGGTCGATATGTTCCCGCATACGCAGCATGTGGAAAATGTGGTGTTATTGCAATTACGTGAACGTGTAGAAGCGGTTTAAATTAAAACGATATTTAAATGAATGCAGAAGAGTTATTAGGTACGGGAGAATCGAATGATCCCGGGCAGCCGCCCAGGAAAAGCCCGTTGGTCAGCTTAGAAAAGGACCTGTCATTATATGCCGATTCCATTAAGGAAGTGGCCATTGATATTATGGTGGAAGGGATTTCGTCGTATCCCATTTTTATTGCCCACCAGCATGAGGTCAATTTCGGAGAGATCATTCTAAACCGGGAAGAGCTCAATACCAATTGGACTATACAAGCCTCTACATTGGAAGAATTTGTGCAAAAAGGCATTATACACCCGGATAAGAAAGCGCACTTTATAAAATCATATAAAAAGCCTGAAAACTATATGTGCCTGTTTGTGATCGTTCCGGAAGGCGCCAATTTTGTGTATTATCCTTATCCAAAATAGGAACCCGGCCCCGGGTTGATCTGTACAAGCCTGCGGAGGCCGGGGCACAAATTTATTTCACGTGCGTTATATCTCCGCTTTTGGACGAATTATCCCGTTTTAGAACAGCATTGCCTTTATAACGAATATCGGCTCCGCCACTGGCAGCAGCATCGAGCCCTTTACTAACGGAGATATGAATATCGGCTCCTCCGCTGGCAGCTACTTTCGCATAGTTCACCACGTAACCGTAAGCATCCACATCAGCGCCTCCACTGGCACTCAGGCTTAGGTTTTCGCCACTGCCCTTCAGTTCCACATCAGCCCCTCCGCTCACGCTCATGTTCAGGTTTTTGCAATTCAGGGTTAACTTTAGGTCAGCCCCTCCGCTGGCACTTATATCGAGCGCATTTGCCCTCATGGGGTTTTGTGTATATACATCCGACCCCCCCGAGGCGGCTAAGCGTTCCAGTGTTTTATAGTTTACATACACCCGTATGGTGGCCCCTTTCAGCATGCTCCAGTTGATGCGTGATTTATAACGAATATTAATGTCGGTACCTTTCTGCTCTACAATCACGTCGTCGATAACGTCTTTTTGCCCTTTGATCGTTAAACTTTCATTCTGCCCCTGACTAAGGTAAAGATCAATGCCGCTGCCTACGCTCAGGCCATTAAAATGTTTAACAGGCACATTTCTGCTATCCTGTGCCGCTGCGCGGTAGGTTAAACTTAAAAAAAGAACCAGCACGAAGCTTATTTTAAAAATGTTGATCGGTTTCATATACATTTTGTTTTAATGATCTGCTTTTAGCATTAGACGTCAGCCTGAGGTAAAAAGTTGCACATTTTTGAAAATATTATTTTGCATGTTTGATTTTGAGGGTTAAAATCGTTCTTTTGTAAGGAAATAAAAGACAATGGCCGATTCACAAGTACTTATTTTGGATAAGACCCAGATCATTCAAAAGATTAACCGGATCGCTTATCAGATCCTTGAAGATAACCTGGATGAAAAAGAAGTGGTGCTTGCCGGTATATGGGAAAGAGGCTATAAGTTTGCCTTACGTCTGAAAGCTGTTTTAACCGAAATAGCTGATTTTAAGGTAACCCTGCTCCGGGTTGATCTTGAAAAAATGAACAGTAAGCTGGTTGCAAAAACCGATCTGCCGGAAAGTGAATGGAAGGGAAAGGTCATTATTCTGGCAGACGATGTGCTGAATAGCGGAAAGACCCTGGCCTATGGCCTGGGTGTTTTCTTAAATACGCCCCATAAAAAGATACGTACAGTCGTACTGGTTGACCGGAGTCATAAAATCTTTCCGGTGGCTACCGATTTTGTAGGCCTTCAGATGGCTACGATCTTAAAGGAACATGTGGATGTGGTGCTGGATGTGGAAGGTGAAGAAGACCGGGTGTATCTGAGCTAAATTTTGTGTGATCATGGGATATAACCTCAATGTAACGATTGATAAATCTTCAGGTTTCTGTTTTGGCGTAGTCTATGCCATTGATATGGCTGAAGATATTTTAGAGCAGGATGAATACTTATATTGCCTGGGTGATATTGTGCATAATGACGAAGAAGTACTGCGCCTGAAATCAAAAGGGTTACGCATCATTGACCATGAACAGCTTAAAGACCTTTACCACGAAAAAGTGCTGATCAGAGCTCACGGTGAAGCACCGTCGACTTATGAACTGGCATTAAAGAATAGTCTGACCCTCATTGATGCTTCCTGCCCGGTGGTTCTTAAGCTGCAAAACCGGATTAAAAATTCGCATGACGACGAAGAGCAGATCCTGATCTTTGGAAAGCACGGCCATGCCGAGGTGATCGGGTTACAGGGGCAAACCAATGGAAAAGCGATTGTCTTCCAGGATCTGGCCGAATTGGATCATGCACAGCTCCCCGATAAGTTCACACTATATAGTCAGACCACCAAAAGTGTTGATAAGTTCTATCAGATCAAAGAAGAATTATTGAACCGGGGCTATGAAGTAAAGGCGAATGATACCATTTGCCGGCAAGTCTCCAATCGTTATGAAGAACTGGAAGGCTTTGTAAAGGGGTATGATAAGGTAGTTTTCGTATCGGGCAAGAAATCTTCGAATGGGAAAGTACTTTACGATGTCTGCAAAAAATATAACGATAACTCTTATTTTATCTCGAATGTGGATGAATTAGATAAGACATGGTTTTCCGCGAATGATAAAGTCGGTATTTGCGGCGCTACGTCCACCCCGATGTGGCTGATGGAACAGGTAAAAGCAGAATTAGAAAGTTATTAATAATGGCAAAAAAAGGTATACTCCTGGTTAATCTGGGTACCCCCGATAGTCCTGAGGTAAAAGATGTAAAAAAATATCTGGATCAATTCTTGATGGATGAACGGGTTATCGATATTCCCACCCTAAACAGGAATTTACTGGTAAGAGGTATCATTGTGCCTTTCCGTAGTCCGAAAACCTCCGCTTTATATAAAAAAATCTGGAACGAAAACGGTTCTCCCTTACTTTATTACAGTGAACGCCAGGCGGCCATGTTACAGGAGCAGCTGGGTGATGACTACCAGGTAGAGCTGGCTATGCGGTATCAGAATCCGTCTATAGAAAGAGGCCTCGACCGGTTAAAGGCAGGTTTGGTGAGCAGTATCAAAGTCATTCCGTTATTTCCGCAATATGCATCAGCAAGTACCGGTTCTGTGATGCAGCTGGTGATGAAGATCATCAGCAAATGGCATACGATCCCCCCGGTTTCTTTTGTGAACTCCTTTCATGATCACCCGCTGATGATCGATATTTTTGCCGATAATGCCCGAAAGCATCAGCCTGAAACATTCGATCATTTTCTGTTCAGCTTTCATGGCCTTCCTGAAAGGCAGATCTTAAAGAGCAATTATGTGTCAGCCGGCTATGATTTCAGGGATATCAGTCAGCGGGAAAGGCTGAATGATGGGAATCAGTTTTGTTATCTGGCGCAGTCGTATGATACGGCCCGGCTTATCGCTGAAAAACTCGGTCTGAAAAAAGAAGATTATACGGTTTGCTTCCAGTCGCGGCTTGGGAAAGAACCCTGGGTGCAGCCCTATACGAGTGATGTGCTGAAAAAGCTGGCCGGGGAAGGCAAAAAGCGATTGTTAGCGTTCAGCCCTGCATTTGTAGCCGATTGCCTCGAAACCATTCATGAGATTACTGTTGAATATGATGAAGAGTTCAAAGCCTTAGGCGGTGAAAAAGTGCAGCTGGTCGAAAGTCTGAATGAAGACCCGAGGTTTATTGAAATGCTGGCCGGCATGGTAAAGGGTTAGTCCTGTATGCGAAACCAGTAATGGGCAGGAGGCTTTCAAATTCTCAGAACAGTGCAGAGGGTCCGGGTGTTGGTTTCGCCAACATTATCAAAAATGAAAACTGGCAACTTACGGGAGTTCGAAAGTTAGCCGGGCGTGATAGGGTATTTAATCAGCTTTCAGAATATAAAGTAATAAATTTCGGCAATAAACTAATCACATTGGCATTTAGAATGTCAATACAAAAAACCAAACAACCATAACGGAATGCGGTTAAGGCTTCCTGTTTCCACATCATCTATAACAATATACGCACCCGGAATCTCTTTCACCTGTTTTCTGGTTTTGGCTTTGCCGCCGATTTCAAAAATTAAGCAGTCATTTACGGTAAAATCACCTTGCTCAGCATAGCTGATGGTATTTTGATAACCGATTTGGTTAGCGAAAAAAGTTTCCCGTAAATTTCCTTTATTAACCTGATCACGGGCTAATAGAAACATCAGGTTGGTATTCTCCAAATAGGTTTTAATGGGTTTTTGGAGGCTGCTGATGCCGCTGCTTTGTTTGAACAGGTTTCTTGTTAAATTGATTTCATCCAGATAATGAAAATACGCTAATAATGTACTGCGGTTGATGCCCATTTTTTCGCTCAGTTTAGATACATTAGGTTGAAAAGGCACGACCGCCGCGATGATGGATAAAAGTTGCTTTACTTTCGGAATATAAGGTATTTCCACTTTGCGAAGTAGTGGCAATTCGATATCAAGCATCATGTTTAAGACCTCGCCTAATCGCATCAGATAAAGCGCTTTGTCTTCCCGGTAAAAAGGATAATAGCCGTTTTGTAAATAAGAATCAAAATATTGCAGCGGTTTAATGTGCTGATTAATTTCTCTGGCAATAGAGGTATGGTTTTTAAGTAAATCTTCTAATGGAGCCGATGGAAAAGCTGTACCGGTTTCAATTCCGATATATTCCCTGAACGACAAGCCCTGCATCGAATAGGTAATAGCTCTCCGGCTGAGATCAGCACGGGCATTTAAGATTTCCAATAACGACGAACCTGTAAATACGACTTTTAAATCAGGATAGTCATCATAAATATTTTTTAATTCCTGTGCCCAATTCGGGTATTTGTGTACTTCATCTAAAAAAAGATATTTGCCTCCGCGTTGTTCAAATTGTCTTACTAAATCCATCAGACTATGGTTATTAAACCAGATGTTGTCTAAACTGGTATATAATACATGGTCTAAATCACTGGCTAAATGTAATTTGATGTATTGTAATAACAAGGTGGTTTTCCCAACACCACGGGCACCTCTTATCCCGATTAACCGGGCATTCCAATTAATTTGCCCTAAAATGCTGCGGACAAATCCTGTGTCCGTCCGGGCAATCTTCTGTTGAAATATATCAATTAGAATATCCATTTTGTTTGTTTCAATAAACAAAATTAATCAATTTTGTTTATTGAAACAAACAAAAAAATGAATTTCTTGTTCAGTCTGCCGAGCACAAATTTGTTATATCCTCTCTATCCGACTAAGAATTTGTGCGGTAGCCCCTTTATTGTCGGCTACATATGTCTTCGCATGTACTCCGGCCTGTTTATCCCATTTAAACTGTTCAAAGGCGTTATCCAGTTCTGAAGCGTTCTTTATGCTTTGCGCTGCTCCCAGGGCGATCAGGTCTTTTGCTTCCTGAAACTTATCATATTTTGGGCCGAAAATTACCGGCAATCCGAAAGCAGCAGCTTCTAAGGTGTTGTGGATGCCGGCACCGAACCCTCCTCCGATATAAGCAATTTTGCCATAGGCATAGAGGGAGGAAAGCATTCCGATATTATCGATGATCAGGGTTTGCGGGTTCCGGGTTGTATGTTGTATGTTGTGTGCTGTGTGTTGTATGTTATGGGTTGCGGGCTGAGCGTTTAAGGCGTATTCTGAAAACCGTACACTATCAGGAAATAACCCTTCAATTTCGCGAATGTGCGATTGGTGAATTTCATGCGGAGCCAGGATAAATTTCCACCCAGGATTGGCTAAAGCCAGATCTGCCAGCAATTTTTCATCATCAGGCCAGGTACTTCCTGCGATCACAACGGGTGCCTCACCGCAAAAAGTAGTGATTAAAGGCAGTTGCTGCGGATGTTGTGTATGGGTATACACACGGTCAAAACGGGTATCGCCGCTGCGGGTTACATTCTTAAAGCCAATGTTGTGCAAAAGCTGCATGCTCTCTTCGTTCTGCACAAAAAAATGACTGACAAGACGTAAAATACGGCGGTTAAAGCCTCCATACCATTTAAAGAAGACCTGTCCGGGTCTGAATATGGCAGAGATTAGATACAGCGGAACCTGCCGTTGATGTAAGGCGTTAAAATAATGATACCAGAACTCATATTTGGTGAAAATGGCCATTTTGGGGTTCGCCAGTTCTATAAAACGACGGGCATTGGCAGCGGTGTCGAGTGGGAGATAAAAAACGCCGTCAGCACCGGTATAGTTTTTCCGGACCTCATAGCCCGAAGGGGAAAAGAAGGTTATGATAATCTTTTCGTTTGCATATTTCGCTTTAAAAGCCTCTAAAACCGGCCGCCCCTGTTCAAATTCACCGAGTGATGCAAAATGAAACCAGACTGGCCGGCTGGCCGGAATAACCGTCGACTGTATCTGCTGAAAAATATTTTTTCTGCCCTCAATAAATAACTTTGCTTTCTTGTTAAATAGTGAGGCTAATCGTATCGCAAACGAAAATAGAACTATGCCAATTGTATAAAGCCAGGCCATTTTTGACAGTTTATTTGTTATCTTCGTTCCGAAGATAGATGATTATTCTTAAATAGATATAAAAATATGAAGATAGCAGTAATCGGTACAGGATATGTAGGTCTGGTCACCGGAACATGCCTTGCCGAAACGGGTAATAATGTGATATGTGTAGATATTAATGAGGCTAAGGTACAAAAGATGATCAATGGCGAAGTGCCGATTTATGAACCTGGGCTCGACGTACTTTTTCACCGGAATATTGCTCAGGGACGCTTGTCTTTCACCACGGATCTGGCTCATGCCGTACATGAATCGCAGATCATCTTTATGGCTCTGCCTACGCCTCCCGGTGGAGATGGTGCTGCTGACCTGTCGTATATCCTGGGTGCTGCAAAAGATATGGCTAATCTGGTTAAGGAATATAAGGTCATCGTGAATAAATCGACCGTTCCGGTAGGTACGGCCGATAAGGTGCAGGCTGTATTTAAGGAAAATACAGCGGTAACGGTCGATGTGGTCTCTAACCCCGAGTTTTTACGGGAAGGCGTGGCGGTAGACGATTTTATGAAGCCCGATCGTGTAGTGATTGGTACGAAAAGTGAGAAAGCCCGTAAGCTGATGGCAGAGTTATATGCACCGTATGTGCGGCAGGGAAATCCGATCTTCTTTATGGATGAACGCTCCTCGGAGCTGACCAAATATGCAGCCAATTCCTTTTTGGCCACTAAAATTACCTTTATGAACGAGATTGCCAATCTTTGTGAAATTGTAGGTGCCGATGTGGATGCCGTGCGTAAGGGTATTGGTTCGGATGATCGTATCGGTAAGCGCTTTTTGTTTCCCGGTATAGGATATGGCGGAAGCTGCTTTCCGAAAGATGTACAGGCATTAGCCATTGCCGCAAATGCACACGACTATGATTTCCAGATTCTGAAAGCAGTGATGGAGGTAAACGATAAGCAAAGAACCATTCTGGTAGACAAAATATTAAAGTATTACAAAAACGACATAAAGGGCAAACGCTTTGCGTTATGGGGTTTGGCATTCAAACCTGAAACCGATGATATTCGTGAAGCACCCGCCTTATATATAGTGGATGAGCTGCTAAAAAACGGGGCAGAAGTCACGGCTTTTGATCCTGAAGCCATGAATAATGTGCGGGATCTGATCGGTACTAAAATTAACTATGCTGATAATCCTTACGAAGCCCTGAACGATGCCGATGCGCTGCTTATTGCAACAGAATGGTCGGTATTCCGCAATCCCGACTTCGATAAAATGGAAAAAATGCTTAAAAATAAAGTTATTTTCGACGGAAGAAACCTGTTCGATCTCGATAAGATGATTGATCGGGGTTATTATTATAACAGTATCGGACGAAAGTTAATCCATAACTCATGAAACGAAAAAGAGTACTGATTACCGGAGCTGCCGGTTTTTTAGGCTCACATTTATGTGATCGCTTTATCAAAGAAGATTTTCATGTGATCGGGATGGATAACCTCATTACCGGTGATCTGAAAAATATTGAGCACCTGTTCAGGCTGTCAAATTTTGAATTTTATCATCACGATGTTTCCACGTTTGTACATGTTCCCGGAAAACTGGATTATATCCTGCATTTCGCTTCACCGGCAAGCCCGATCGATTATCTGAAAATTCCGATCCAAACCCTTAAGGTGGGTTCTCTGGGTACACATAACCTGCTTGGACTGGCCCGTAATAAAAAAGCAAGGATGCTTATCGCCTCAACCTCCGAAGTATACGGTGATCCTTCCGTTAATCCGCAACCCGAAGAATATTGGGGTAATGTAAATCCCGTAGGCCCACGCGGGGTATATGATGAGGCGAAGCGCTTCCAGGAAGCCATTACAATGGCCTATCATACCTTTCATGGCCTGGAAACCCGCATCGTTCGTATTTTTAATACCTACGGCCCTCGCATGCGGCTTAACGACGGACGGGTGTTGCCGGCATTTATCGGGCAGGCACTACGGGGCGAAGATCTTACTGTTTTTGGTGATGGCAGCCAGACACGCTCTTTTTGTTATGTAGATGATCTGATAGAAGGTATTTACCGGCTGCTGTTCAGCGATTATGCGTATCCTGTAAATATTGGAAATCCGGATGAGATCACGATCCGCCAGTTTGGCGAAGAGATCATTAAGCTCACGGGGACAACACAGAAACTGATCTGTAAAGATCTGCCGGTGGATGATCCCAAACAACGCCGGCCCGATATCAGCAAAGCAAAGACACTTTTAAACTGGGAACCTAAAGTGAGCCGGGCAGAAGGGTTGAAAATTACCTATGAATATTTTAAATCCCTGCCACCGGAAGCCTTAACAGATACGGCGCATAAGAACTTCGAAACCTATAATAAATAATGACAAGCGCATCAAAAATAATCGTCACGGGTGGAACGGGCTATATCGGTTCGCATACCGTAGTTGAATTGCACAATGCCGGTTATGAGGTGGTTATTGTTGATAACCTTTCCAATTCGAATATCCGGATCTTAAACCAGCTGGAAAAAATAACCGGAAAATGGCATGAGTTTGTAGAACTGGATCTGCAGGATGCGAATGCGGTAGTGGAATTTGCACAGCATTACCAGGATATTGCCGGGATTATTCACTTTGCAGCCTATAAAGCTGTAGGAGAATCGGTAGAACAGCCTTTAAAATACTACCGGAATAACTTTTACAGCCTCATTAACCTGCTGACCGCGTTTCCGGTAATCCCTTTTGTTTTCTCCTCGTCGTGTACGGTATATGGCCAGCCCGATACACTACCGGTTACCGAAAGCAGTCCGGTAAAAAAAGCCGAATCGCCCTATGGCAATACCAAACAGGTTGCCGAAGAAATTTTAATGGAAACGGCTAAAGCCACCCCAGGATTGAATGTAATCGCCCTGCGTTATTTTAATCCGGTTGGTGCGCACAGTACTGCACTTATCGGTGAATTGCCCAATGGTGTGCCGCAAAATCTGGTGCCTTTTATCACGCAGTCGGCCATTGGAAAGCGCGGACCGATACAGGTTTTTGGGGATGATTATAATACACCTGATGGCTCGGCGATCCGTGATTATATCCACGTCGTCGACCTGGCTAAAGCGCATGTGGCGGCCATTAAACACCTGGAAGCCGGTAAAGTGGATGGTTATGACGTTTTCAACCTGGGAACAGGAAAAGGTTCGTCTGTGCTCGAAATTATAAGGGCGTTTGAGCAATCAACCGGTGAAAAGCTGCATTATAAAATAGCGCCCAGGAGAGAGGGTGACATTGAAAAGATATATGGCGATGTACAAAAATCAAAAGCCGTTTTAGGATGGCAAACGGAACTTGATTTAAACGAAATGATGCGTTCTGCCTGGGCCTGGGAAAAGTATATAAAAGATCATCCCTTTTGAGTTTATTTAGTCCGAAGGCCGAAAAATGAAGTTAAGTGAACATAAAGAGCTTAAAACGGAGATCCTCCGGCTGCCGCAAAAAGAAAAGGACAAGCTTTTATTGCGGCTTATTGCAAAGGATCGTGTATTAACAGAACGGTTACATTTTTTATTACATGAGGATTCGAATGCACTGGCAAAGCGACAGGAAGCCCTTAAGGCCATCATTATACAATGTGGAAAGGATTTAAAAAAAGAGAAATACAGTGCCCGGAATCTTTTAATACATTTGCGAAAAGGATTACGGCTGATCAATCATTTTTATAAAGTGACCAAAGGAAATCTGGAAGAAGCAGAATTAAGGCTATTTTTGTTTAATCGTTTGCTGGAAGATTTTAAAGGCGGTAGCCTTATCTTCACGTCTAAGGATGAACTGCTGCTCACCAACTTTGTGATAAAATCGACATTATTAACATTAAAGAAAATTGAAAAGCTGCACAGCGATTTACAGTTCGATGTGCAGGATGATATGAATAAATTGTTATACCGGATCAATAATTCACGGATGGCAACGGTTGCCCGAACGCTGGGCTTACCTAAACAGATATAAAATGAAGAAAATTTTAGTGACCGGAGGAGCCGGTTTTATCGGATCGCATGTAGTACGCAGGCTGGTGAACAATTATCCCGGGTATGAGATCGTAAATCTTGATAAGTTAACCTATGCCGGTAATCTGGCTAATCTGAAAGATATTGAGGACGCGCCGAATTACAAGTTTATAAAAGCTGATATTACAGATGCTTCACTGATCAGTCAAATCTTCAGAGATGAAAGCTTTGACGCGGTTATCCACCTGGCTGCTGAATCGCATGTAGACCGGTCTATTGCTGATCCGACGGCATTTGTGATGACCAATGTGATCGGGACGGTAAATCTGTTAAATGCAGCCCGTGAATTCTGGAAGGGACAGTATGCCGAAAAACGTTTTTATCATGTGAGCACTGATGAAGTATATGGTGCTTTAGGTGAAACCGGGATGTTTACTGAAACTACTGCTTACGATCCGCATAGTCCATATTCGGCATCAAAAGCCAGCTCCGACCATTTTGTGCGGGCTTACCAGGATACCTATGGAATGAATTGTGTGATCTCCAATTGTTCCAATAATTATGGTTCACATCATTTTCCTGAGAAACTTATCCCGCTGGCCATCCATAACCTGAAGAATAATAAACCTGTTCCCGTCTATGGAAAAGGCGAGAATGTGCGCGACTGGCTTTGGGTGGAAGACCACGCCAGAGCTATTGATGTTATCTTTCATCAGGCCAAAGCTGGTGAAACGTATAATATTGGCGGACATAACGAATGGAAAAATATCGATCTGATCCGTTTATTATGTGAGATCATGGATAAAAAACTAAAACGCCCTGCCGGTGAATCCGCAAAACTCATTACTTTTGTAACGGACAGGGCCGGGCATGATTTGCGATATGCAATAGATTCTACTAAATTGCAAAACGAATTAGGCTGGGTGCCGAGCCTGCAGTTTGAAGAAGGACTGGAAAAAACGGTAGATTGGTATCTGGAAAATGAAGCGTGGCTGAAGGATGTAACTTCAGGAAATTACCAGTCATATTATGAAACACAATATCACGGGAGATAATTTTGTTCGGATTATTTAAAAAGAAACGCCAGGAGCCTGAAATTAATTTTTCCGTATTGGGCGCAGATATGCATTCACATATCATTCCCGGTATTGATGATGGTGCCCGTACGGTTGATGATTCGATCGCCCTTGCGAAACGTTTTAAGGCATTGGGATATCGTAAACTCATTGCTACGCCGCACGTGATGGCTGATTATTTCAGGAATACCCCTGATACCATACGCCGGGGCCTGGATACTCTGCGTGAAGGCTTGCGCCGTCATGAAATTGATCTCGAGGTAGAGGCTGCTGCCGAATATTATATGGATGAGACCTTTGAACGTAAGGTCAGGGAAAAAACAGTGTTAACGTTTGGGCATAATTTCCTGTTATTCGAGCTTTCGTTCATTAATTACCCGTCAAATATTAACGATATGATTAAGCTGATGCTGGATAATGGTTATCAGCCGGTTTTAGCACACCCTGAGCGTTATCCTTATTTTCATGGTACGGTCGATAATTACAGCCGTATAAAAGAGCAAAATTGTTATCTGCAAACCAATGCCATCGCCTTAACCGGTTATTATGGTGCGGGACCTAAGGCGCTTGCCGAAGAAATGATCGAGAACAACCTGCTCGATTTTCTGGGAAGCGATATGCATCACCTGCGTCATGCCGATGCGCTAAAAGAAAGCCTCTACTCACCGTTTATTCAGAAAGCACTGAGCACGCCGCTGAAAAACAGCTCGTTATAAGCTGTTGCCGGTTGTGTGTTGCCGGTTGCGGGGCTGATAACACGCAAAGCGGTAACAGATGCTACTCGTATCTTAACGCTTCCACAGGGTCCAGCTTTGATGCTTTTTTTGCCGGATAATAACCCGACAGGATCCCTACACCCACGCATAAAATAAGCCCGCCGAGGATAAACATCCACGGAATAATAAATGCGCCGCCCATCGACAGGGAGATCAGGTTTCCGATGCCAATGCCTAGTAGAATACCCATTCCTCCTCCAAGCACGCAAATCACCACGGCTTCAATTAAAAATTGTTTACGGATAGTCGACGGATTTGCCCCGATGGCTTTTCGGATACCAATTTCGCGGGTACGTTCCGTTACCGAAACCAGCATGATATTCATCAAGCCTATGGAAGCACCAATGAGGGTAATGGTTCCGATGGCAATGCCGCCGATGGCTACCCAGGCCAGGTTCTCAAAAAGGGTTTGTGCGATCGCATCACTTTTAGTGATCTCAAAATTGTTAGGTTCTTTCACTTTGATCTTCCGGATATTCCTGAACTCGGCTGTAGCTTCACCGATAACGTTGTCCATAAGATCATTTTGGGGTACAGAAACCGTGATCGTATAAGATGGGTTGCCGCTTGCATTAATCAGTTTAGCCTTTAACAGAGGAATATAGACTGCCCGGTCGTTACTTGGTCCCATACTGGCACCTTTAGCGGCCAGTACGCCAATCACCCGTAAACGGTTACTGCCCGCCATAATAAATTTATCGATCGGGCTTTCTGTTTTAAAAAGTGTTTTGGCAATTTCTTCACCAATAATACAAACGTTATTTCCGTTTTCGACTTCCTGTGTACTGAAATTCCGGCCCTGGGCCAGCTCAAGCCCTTTACTGGCTAACCCGTTTTCATCGAAACCCTGAATGTTAATATTGGGATTAGTTTTTTCGGAACCGTATTTTACGGTGGCACCTCCGCTGGCAAAAACACTTATAGATACCGTTGCCGGTGCATTCAGTCTTTTCTTAAAGGCCACAGCATCCTCATAACGGATCGATTTGAAAGGTTTAGGTCTTTTTCCCCCTCCGCCAACACGAATACCCGTACCCCGGTTCCGGATATTAAAAGAGTTTGCACCCATACTCGAAAAAGCATCGGTCATACTTTTTTTAACGGCATCGAGTGTCGTTAAAATACCTACCAGCGCTGAAAGCCCGATGGCGATGATCAATGCGGTCAGAAAAGTCCGTAAACGGTTGCTTTTAATGGATTGGATCGCAATTTTTACGTTTTCAGTATACGTCATTTGATAAAGATAAACCCTTTAGGGCGTAAAATAAAAAATCCCGCTGTTAAGACAACGGGACTTTGTAAAATGTTACAAAAAATGATCCTAAATCGAGAAACTGCTGCCACAACCACATGAGCTGGCTGCATTCGGGTTGTTAAATGTAAAGCCCCGTGCATTCAGGCCATCCTGCCAGTCGATCTGCATACCCAGGAGATACATCTGATGGGCCTTATGCATAAAAACTTTTACACCATCGATTAAAAATTCCTGATCACCTTCTTTTTTCTGGTCAAAACCCAAAACATAGCTCATACCCGAACAGCCGCCACCTTCAACCCCCACACGAAGACCAAAATCGTTGGCAATTTCCTGCTGATCTCTTAATTTATGAAGTTCTTTCACGGCATTTTCAGTAAAAGTTACCGGTGCAAAAGCGGTGTCTGTCGTATTACTCATGCTATTTAAAATTTATGTGCATCAAATATAAATAATAATGTACATTTTTGCCTTGCAAGCCTTGTGAATATTACCCAATTTAAACAAAACCTATGTGGTTAAAACCTATTCTGACAGACCTTATTGTTCTTTCGGCCGGTCTATTTTCGGCCGGTATGGCTCTTTACTATGTTGTAAAAAATGATCTGAAACGGTATATGGATCTGAAAGCAATGAACCTGAATAAAGAAACCCGCGCGGCATTGCTCCCTTTACGTCTGCAGGCACATGAAAGACTGATCATTTTTGTGGAACGTATAAATCCCGGAAATCTGTTAATACGCCTGCATCAGCCGGGAATAGAAATCAAAGAACTACAAAACCTGGTGGTGGATGAGATTAAATCCGAGTTTCAGCATAATATTACCCAGCAGCTTTATATGGATTCAGATCGCTGGAAAGCCGTCCGGAAATTAAAAGACGATACGATAGCGATGATCAATAATGCGGTGGAGGGATTGCCAGGGTCGGCCGGAGGCATTGATCTGAGCAGAAAGATCCTGCAGCATATGTCGACCATTGAAGAAAACCCTTACGATCTGACCATCGATTATCTGAAAAAGGATATTCAGCAATTGTTTTAGTTTTTCATATGGATATGAATGATAAAAAATACTATACGACTTCAGGAATAGAGATAAAGGACATATATACCGCATCCCGGCCAATGACCGAACTTCCCGGCCAGTTTCCCTATACACGGGGCATACAGAAAGACATGTACCGGGGACGTTTATGGACAATGCGGCAGTATGCCGGGTTTTCAACAGCCGAAGAATCGAATAAGCGATATCATTATCTGCTGTCGCAGGGAACCATGGGGCTGTCAGTAGCTTTCGATCTTCCTACCCAGATTGGCTATGATTCGGATCATGAAATGGCCGAAGGCGAAGTGGGAAAAGTGGGCGTGGCCATCGATTCGCTGAAAGATATGGAAATTCTGTTTGATGGCATTGAGCTGGAGAAAATCACTACCTCCATGACCATCAATGCAACGGCATCGATACTGCTGGCTATGTATATTGCCCTGGCCAAAAAGCAGGGTGCCGATTTAAAACAGCTGTCGGGTACGGTACAAAATGATATATTAAAGGAATATGCCGCACGGGGGACCTATATCTATCCTCCAAAATCTTCCATGCGTATTATTACGGATATTTTTGAATATTGCAGTAAAGAGGTGCCCAAATGGAATACGATCTCGATTTCAGGTTACCATATCCGTGAGGCAGGCTCAACAGCGGTACAGGAACTGGCCTTTACCCTGGCCAATGGAAAAGCATACCTGAATGCCGCTTTGGAAAAAGGTCTTGATATCAATGTATTTGCAAAACGCCTGTCTTTCTTTTTCAACTGCCATAATAATTTCTTTGAAGAGATCGCCAAGTTCAGGGCTGCCAGGCGGATGTGGGCAAAACTGACAAAAGTGATGGGTGCAACAGATAAAAAAGCGCAAATGCTTCGTTTTCACACGCAGACCGGCGGAAGCACGCTTACTGCACAGCAACCGCTCAATAATGTGATCAGAGTAACCAATCAGGCGATGGCTGCCGTATTAGGCGGAACACAGTCTTTACATACCAATGGCTATGATGAGGCGCTTTCGCTGCCTACCGAAGCCGCGGCAAAAGTGGCCCTGCGTACACAACAGATTATTGCATTTGAAAGTGGTGTAACCGATACAGTTGATCCCCTGGCGGGCTCGTACTTTATAGAGAACCTGACCGATGAAATGGAACAGGCAGCACAGCTTTATATCGATAAGATCGATGCGATGGGCGGCTCGGTCTATGCGATCGAGAATGGCTACATTCAGCAGGAAATTGCCGACGCCGCTTATCAATATCAGGTAGAGGTTGAGAGCGGAGACAGAGTTATTGTGGGTGTCAATAAATTTACCCAGAAAGAGGAGGAAATTACTGATGTATTAAATATTGATGAAAGTATCCGGAGTATACAAATACAGAAATTAAAATCGTTAAAAGCGGAGCGGGATAATATGGCTGTTGCGCAGGCATTGGCCGCCCTGGAAGAGGCGGCAAAAACCGACCGGAATTTGATGCCTTTTATCCTGCAGGCGGTGGAGGCATATGCTACACTTGGTGAGATCGCCGACCGCCTTCGAAAAGTGTTTGGTGAATATTAATTCGGGGTTAAAAAATAGTTATCCACACAAAAAATTTAGGTTAAGTCATATATGCCATTGCTCCTGAACGACTTACAAAATAATTGAAAATTTTGTTTTATTTGTTGATAATTTTTTGAATATTCGGTAACTCAAAAAGGCGTATCCGTAACCGCCTTCTTAGCATTGAAAACCAACAAATTATAGAATTGAAATGGAAAAAACTTGTACCGAAGTATGGAAGAACTGTCTCCAAATCATTAAGGATAACATCCCAAGCCAGAGTTTCAAAACCTGGTTTGAGCCGATCGCTGCACTTAAGTTAGAGGGGAATGTGTTAACCATCCAGGTACCCAGTTTATTTTTCTATGAATGGCTTGAAGAACATTATGTTGGACTGCTCCGTAAAACGGTAAAAAAACAGCTTGGTGATGAGGGTCGGCTGGAGTATAATATCGTGGTCGATAAGTCCTCGAACAGTGGCCTGCCCTATACTACGAATATGCCATCCAACGGTAATGGTGCAGAGGCTAAAACACAGTCGATGCCTATCCCGGTGGCGATCAATAAAGACATTAAAAATCCCTTTATTATTCCGGGCTTAAAAAAGCTCAATGTAGACCCGCAGTTAAATGCCAATTATACCTTTGAAAATTATATTGAAGGTGACTGTAACCGCCTGGCACGTTCAGCGGGTTATGCTGTTGCCGCCAAACCGGGAGGTACATCCTTTAACCCGCTGATGATCTACGGGGGAGTAGGGCTCGGGAAAACGCATCTTGCGCAGGCTATCGGAAATGAGATTAAACGGAATATGCCCGATAAGCTGGTGATCTACGTGTCATGCGAAAAATTCTGTCAGCAGTTTGTCGACTCTTTAAAGAACAATACGATTAATGATTTTGTGAATTTCTACCAGGCCATGGATGTGATCATTATGGATGATGTGCATAATTTTGCCGGTAAAGAAAAAACACAGGATATCTTCTTCCACATTTTTAACCATCTGCATCAATCGGGTAAACAGGTTATTTTAACGTCAGATAAGGCGCCTAAAGATCTGGCTGGACTGGAAGAACGCCTGCTGAGCCGTTTTAAGTGGGGCTTGTCGGCTGACCTGCAGGTGCCCGATCTTGAAACCCGTATCGCTATCCTTAAAAAGAAAATGTATGCCGACGGCATAGAGCTTCCCTCAGAGGTTATTGAATACGTAGCGCACAATATCGATAATAATGTGCGGGAACTGGAAGGTGCAATGGTATCCCTGTTGGCACAGTCTACCCTGAACAAAAAAGATATTGATCTGGCACTGGCCAAGCAGATGCTGAAGAATTTCATCAAAAATACCTCTAAGGAGATTTCGATGGAGTATATTCAGAAACTGGTATGTGAGTATTTTGAGGTGCCGGTTGATATGGTGAAATCACAGACCCGTAAACGTGAAATAGTACAGGCCCGCCAGATTTCCATGTATCTATCCAAAAGCCATACCAAATCTTCTTTAAAGACAATAGGTGCTTTCTTTGGCGGACGCGATCACTCGACGGTGATTTATGCCTGCCAGACAGTCGAAGACCTGATCGAGACGGATAAGAAATTTAAAGCTTACGTAAACGACATTCAGAAGAAACTGAAAATGAGTTAAAAGGAGGCCGCCTAAAAGCGGCTTTTTTGGTTAGAGCCGGGATAGGCCATAATATAATCCGGCCACATGAAGTGCCTGAGCTATTTTATTTTCAGCTAATAATTGTTGTACTTCTTCCATGGTATATTCTTCCACATTCAGGATCTCATGTTCATCGAGTTGCTGTTCGCTGGTTTTTACACCGCCGGTGAGCAGATAAGTGAATGTCCGGTTTGTAGACGTCGCCGGATTTGGATAAAGGGTAGCTATTAACGTACAGCTTTCGAAAGTATAGCCGGTTTCTTCCAGCAGTTCGCGCTGAATAGCAGCTTCCGGGGTTTCGTTCCCATCGATCACACCGCCAGGAATCTCTAAAGAAATAATATCTGCCGCATGACGGTACTGCCTGACCAGGATGATCCTGCCTTCTTTTGTACAGGCTACAGCATTAACCCAGTCGGGATATTCCAGTACATAATAATCGTCTTTAACCAGGCCACCCTGCAATTCGCAGGTGTCGACCCGTAAAGTAGCCCATTTTTCTTTAACCAGGTAACGGGATGATAGCTTCTTCCATTTTTTTATCTCCATGGCTATATGGTTCATGATAAAGCGTCAAAAATTAACAATTGAGCGATAATGGTTTATAGATATTGCTGTATAATCTCCTGCCGGTGAAAATTCACTAAATGCACCAGTTTATGCTTTTCAGCCAATACCTGATAAATAAGGTTCAGCTTAGGGGCTATAATCGCATTGCGTTGCGGGCTGGTACCTAATTCGTAAAACAGGAACTCGCTGAGCGAATCTAATTTTGCTGCCGGCAGATTGTGCTTTTCCATCCATGCTTTAAACGGCGAAATATCCGCATCAGCCAATATATCCGGCGAAAGACCGAATGAACTTTCCATGGTCTCGTTAAAAATTTCCAGCGCCTCATCGGGTTTGCCGTCCAGTTTAAGCCCCAGCATGCGGGCTAATACCTGTGCTAAACGTTCGATTTCGGCGGTGATCAGGTCTCTCTTATACATGCATTAATAATTCTGTAAAAACTACCAGCTCCCGCTGCTTCCGCCTCCGCCAAAGCTTCCGCCTCCGAAACCACCAAAGCCGCCCCCGCTGCTTCCACCTCCGAATCCGCCACCTCCAAATCCGCCGCGGTCACGATACCGCCCGCCCCCGCCTAACAACATCCCCCATAAGAGGCTTTCGGCAACACCGCGGCCGCTGATAATTTCACTGCCGCCCCCGCCACCGCGCTTTCCGATAATAAAAATCAGGATCACAATCAGAATAATAATGCCGGCACCAATACCTGCATCAGGCTGTTCACGAACTTTTGAAGTTTTTGGCCGGTCATTTTTATATTCACCTTTGGTTAAGGCGATAATGGCATCGATTCCGGCATCAATACCGACATAATAGTTGCCTTCTTTAAAAAAAGGTTTGATATCGTTTTCAATGATCCGTTTGGTGTAAATATCAGGCAGGGCGCCCTCCAGGCCATAACCCGTCTGGATCGACATTTTGCGGTCACCTAACGCAATCAGTAATACTACCCCGTTGTTTTTTCCTTTATTTCCAACGCCCCATTTACGTCCAAGTTCAAGGGCATATTCATTAATGTCATAATCGCCAACCGTTTTAACCAGCACTACGGCAATCTGGTTCGAAGTCGAATCGTCAAAAGCGATCAGCTTTTGCTCCAGATTTGCAATTTGTTCAGCACTCAATGTCTGCGTATAATCGGTCACCAGGCGGTTGCTGTTTTCAGGGATGGTCTGTGCCCGTACGCAAATAGCGCTAAACGTCAGGAGGAGCAGGGAGATGGATCGTTTCATGGGTGCTGATTAAGATAAATGATATCATCCGGCAGTTCATTGACATCGCCGTTCTGATAAGGGAAGAACATGGCCAGCTTTTCACCGGCTAATGAAACGCCGGCAATGATGCCGTCAGCCAGGTTCCCGCTCTGGAAATGGGCTTTCATGGCTACCTGTGTCATTTCCCAGAAATCGTCGGGCACGACCCTGTTAATACCACTATCGCCGATGATGGCAAATTTATGGTCTTCATAGGCCAAATAGATCAGGACACCGTTATGCTGTGCAGTCTTATCCATCCCTAATTCGGTAAAATATTGGGCAGCCTTTTCAAAGGCACTGCCATGACAGTGTTTATCGATTGCAATCCTGATCTCGCCTGAGGTGGCTTTTTCAGCATTTGCTATGGCATAGGCTATACGTTCCTGTTCTTCCTGACTGAAAATAGACATAGATTTATGGGTTACAGCTTAAAATTCTACTTTTGGCGCATTCTCGGCACCGGCATCTGCTTTAAATGCCGCTTTAGGGCTAAAGCCGAATATTCCGGCGGTAAGGTTTGTGGGGAAAGATCTTACTTTTGTATTAAATACCTGTACAGCATCATTAAAATCTTTACGTGCTACTGTAATCCGGTTTTCTGTTCCCTCTAACTGGGCAGAAAGATCGCTGAATTGTTGTGTTGCTTTGAGTTCAGGATAGTTTTCGGTGAGTACCATCAGTTTACCTAAGGCCTGTGTGATCTGACCTTGTGCAGCCTGGTATTTCTGTATATTTTCTTCATTTAACTTGTCCGGGTCAATAGTGATCTTGCTGGCACTTGCACGGGCTTCGATAACAGCTGTCAGTGTACTTTGCTCAAATTTTGCTGCGCCTTTAACTGTATTCACTAAATTCGGGATTAAGTCGGCACGACGCTGGTACTGGGTCTCAACATTGCTCCATTTGGTTTGTACATCTACGTCAAGTTTTACAAGGTTGTTATAACTGTTACATCCGCTGACCACAGCAAAAAGAACAATTAAGCCAATGATTACTAATACAATTTTCTTCATTTTTTCAGGTTTTAAGTTTTTAAAATTAGACTACAATTCCTGTGCCTTGTTACGAAAGAGGGAGGAAAACTGACAAAATGCCACTAATTTCTTACCTTTGTATAGTCCGGGATAAAAACCCGGCCAGGCTATGATCAAAGAAATTGAAATTACACTACGCCCCGAAGAGCTGGCGAATGAAGAGGCGTTAAAAGCACAGCTGATTCATAAACTGCATATAACACCTTTGCAAATGCAGGGCTTCCGGGTGATAAAACGTTCTATCGACGCCCGTTCGCGCCAGGTGGTATACCGCCTGCAGGTAAAGGTGTATATTGACGAGCCCCCCCTGCAGGAGGAAGCTTCATTTCATTATCCCGGCGTTCCATCAAAAAAGATAGTTATTATAGTTGGGGCAGGCCCTGCAGGGTTATTTGCAGCTCTGCAATGTCTGGAAAACGGGCTTAAACCTATTGTGATTGAACGGGGAAAAGAGGTGAAGCAGCGCCGGCGCGATCTTGCAGCCATCAACAAAGAGGGGGTGGTAAATACGGAGTCGAATTATTGTTATGGTGAAGGCGGGGCTGGTACTTACTCAGACGGGAAACTCTATACCCGGTCGAACAAGCGTGGCGACATTCACAAGGTGCTTCAGCTTTTTGTACAGCATGGTGCCCATCCGGATATCCTGATCGATGCGCGGCCCCACATTGGTACGAATAAACTGCCCCACATCATTACGGCCATACGCGAAACGATAGAACGTGCTGGCGGTGAGGTGCATTTTAATGCCAGACTGACCGACCTGCTCCTGAAAGACGGACGGATAAAAGGTGTGGTCGTAAACCAGGAAGCTGAACTTCTGGCCGATTCGGTTATTCTGGCTACCGGCCATTCGGCAAGGGATATCTACGAATTGCTGCATCATAAAAATATCTTAATTGAAGCCAAACCGTTTGCCTTGGGCGTTAGGATTGAACACCCCCAGCAAGTGGTCGATTCGGCACAATATCATTGTGCTGTAAGAAATGAATTTCTGCCTCCGGCCTATTACAGTCTGGTCGAGCAGGTAAAAGGCAGGGGTGTGTTTTCGTTTTGTATGTGTCCGGGTGGAATAATAGCACCATGTGCAACCGGTTTAAACGAAATTGTGGTGAATGGCTGGTCGCCTTCGAAACGGAATAATCCCTATGCCAATTCCGGCACGGTTGTACAGATTACATTAGATGATGTACAGGGATATGATCCATTGCGGATGCTGAAATTTCAGGCCGAAATTGAGCAGCATGCTTTTGAGGCCGGCGGCGGAAAGCTGGTGGCTCCGGCACAGCGAATGATCGACTTTGTGGAGAACCGCCTGTCTATCGATCTTCCCGGGAATTCATACCTTCCCGGTACAAAAAGTGTTATGCTCGAAAACATATTGCCCGGATTTGTGTCTGATAGTTTAAAGATGGCTTTGCCGTTGTTCGGAAAAAAAATGAAGGGATATTATACCAATGAAGCTATTCTGGTGGGTGTAGAAAGCCGCACTTCGTCACCGGTACGTATTCCGAGAGATAAGGAAAGCTTTGAACATCCACAGGTAAAGGGTTTATATCCCTGCGCCGAAGGCGCGGGATATGCCGGTGGTATTGTATCAGCAGCCATTGACGGAATGAATTGTGCAAATGCCATTTTAAAATCTTAACGTCATGAACATAGATCTGGTTAGCGAATTAAAGAAAGCCTTTAATGGTGATGCCTGGCATGGCGACAGCCTGCTGCGACAGTTACATAAAGTGAAAGCGGAGCAGGCATTCCGACACTTTATCCCAGACGCACATTCCATTGCTGAAATTGTTCTGCATATTACTTCCTGGACACTGGAAGTTGCTGACAGGATAAAGGGTGAAAAGGCAAAAGCACCTGAAATGGGCGACTGGCCAATGCCGGATTCCTTTACAGCTGAGAACTGGGAGGCAATTATTGCGGCCTGCATAGCTGCCAATGAAAAATTAATCCGCGTTTGTGAGCAGTCAGATGGAAATGATAATGACCCTGAGCCTCGCGAAGTGCGGGACAGAGCATTAGGCTCGGGTGTAAGTCCTGCAGAATTACTGAATGGGATTATTCAGCATCATGCCTATCATTCCGGCCAGATTGCGCTCCTGCTGAAGTTCCCGGGTATGGCTACATGAACAAAAAATATAAACGGATGAAAAAGACATTGATCATAGGGGCATCACCTGATGAAACCCGGTATGCATATAAAGCGGCGCACATGCTGAAACGTTTTCAGTATGACATCGTGAATATAGGAATAAAAAAGGGAGAAGTGGCCGGTGTGCCGATCGAAAAGCCCGGAAATATACATCCGGATATTCATACAATTACCTTGTATATAGGCCCGGCATTGCAGGTAAACTATTATGATTATATTTTAAAAACAAATCCGGAAAGAGTTATTTTTAATCCGGGGACAGAAAATCCGGAGTTGGAAATACTGCTGGAACAGCATGGAATAGAACCTGTTGAGGCCTGCACGCTGGTATTGTTAAGCACGGGACAGTATTAGCAGGGTGTCTTATATCGCAAAAACCAAACACATGAAGAAAGCGTTAATCATTTTTTTACTGGCGCTAAGGAGTCTGCACATAGCGGCCCAGGATCTGCCTGTTGAGTTGCAAACACCGGAAATTGTTTCTGTGAACCGGCTGCCCATGCGGGCACAGGCATTTGCCTTTGAAAACAGGGCCCTGGCCGAAAAACGGGAAAAGGAAAAATCCGATTATTTCATCTCCCTTAATGGAACATGGAAGTTTAACTGGGTAAAAGACCCGCGTCAACGTCCGACCGGGTTTTATCAGCCCGGCTATAATGATGCCGCCTGGGATAATTTTAAAGTGCCGGCGAACTGGGAAACACATGGCTATGGTACGCCCATTTATGTAAACCAGCCTTATGAATTTGCAGGCAGGCGTTTAACAGGTGCCCGGATGAATCCACCGTTTGATATCCCTGCCGATAATAATCCTGTAGGGTCATATCGCCGCAAAATTACTATTCCCGAAAACTGGAATGGACGGCAGATCTTTATTCACCTTGGTGCCGTTAAATCCTGTTTCTTTATCTGGGTGAACGGGAAAAAAGTAGGATATAGCGAAGATAGTAAGTTGGCTGCCGAATTTGATATTACAAATTTTGTACGCCCCGGTGAAAACCTGATCGCCCTGCAGGTTTACCGCTGGAGCGATGCCAGTTACCTCGAATGTCAGGATATGTGGCGCATTTCGGGCATAGAGCGGGATGTTTATCTCTATGCAACGCCAAAGCTACATGTGCGCGATTATAAAACAGTGGCTACCCTTGACGGCACATATACGAATGGGATGCTTAGCGCTGATATTACAGTAGAAAATTATAAGATAGACCGTCGTACACTTCACAGCCGGCCCGATACGTTTTATGTGTCGCTTGATCTGGTCGATGCCAAAGGTAATCGTATCTGGAAAAAAGAGGGTGACCTGACCACGGTATTGGGAAATTATCACAAGAAAATTGTATTTAATACGGAAGTTAAGAATGTGAGCACATGGTCGGCTGAGATTCCTTATTTGTACACCCTTTATATTACCCTGAAAGATGCCCGGCAGAATATTATTGAGGTGGTGCCGCAACGTATTGGTTTCCGCTCTATTGAAATAAAAGGATCTGATTTGCTGGTTAATGGTAAAAGAGTTTTTTTAAAGGGTGTAAACCGTCATGAGCATCATCCCGTAACCGGGCATGCCCTTAGCCATGCCGATATGTTGAAGGATATGGAAATGATGAAAAAGCTGAATGTAAATGCCGTTCGTCACTCCCATTATCCGCCTGATCCGTTTTGGATGGACCTATGTGATGAATATGGCTTATACGTTGTTGATGAAGCCAATATCGAAAGTCATGGTCGCTATTATAGTTTGGAAACTACTTTTGGAAATGACAGACAATGGCGCCTACCGCATCTGGAACGTATTCAGCGTATGTACGAACGCGATAAGAATCATCCGGCAGTCATTACCTGGAGCTTGGGAAATGAAGCCGGTAACGGTGCAAATTTTTATGAAGCCTACGACTGGTTAAAGACTATGGATGGCCGGCCTGTGCAGTATGAGCGGGCCGAAGGCGATTATAATACCGATATTATGGTGCCGCAATACCCTTCGCCGGATTACCTGCTGTATTATGCCAATAAGCAGAACAGAGAGAACCGTCCTTTTATCATGAGCGAATATGCTCATATTATGGGAAATAGCCTTGGGAATTTTAAAGAGTATTGGGATGCGATTGAAAATAACCCGAAATTGCAGGGTGGTTTTATCTGGGAGTGGATTGATCAGGCTCTGGATACGATCAAAAATGGGAAACGGATCATGGCCTATGGTGGCGATTTCCCTTTAAGCGGTCCTGTGGATGAGAATTTCAGCGATAATAACTTTAGTATTAAAGGTGTCGTTACGGCCTATCGGGAGATGACACCGATGGCGGTGGAAGTGAAAAAAGTACATCAGTATATTAAAACTTCTTTCAACGGAGGTCATCAAATTAATATCAACAATAGTTATTTCTTTAGAGATATCAGCAATGTACAGCTAAACTGGGAGTTGCTGGAAAACGGACTGCCTGTTCAAAAGGGCACGATCAGCGATGTCAATGTGGCGCCCCGGCACACCCGTACATTCAGCATCCCTTTTAAAGCGAATTATAAAGAAGGCAGGGAGTATTTTCTGAACGTGCATTATGTGCTTAAAAATGCAGAACCTTTCCTGGAAAAGGGTTATGAGATTGCTTATGAGCAGTTACCGCTTGCCGGACAGCCTAAGCTTTTTATGGTTGCCGCCAGGATGGGAGAGCAGGGTATGCGCCTTGAAAAAACTGCTGATAAGGCCATCTTCTCAGGTAAAGGCTTTGCCGTAACGTTCGATTTGCAAAAGGGGAAACTGGACGGTTACAGCATAAATGGGGCTGAAATGCTGGCTGCTGGTTTGCAACCGGGGTTTTATCGGGCCCCAACCGATAATGATATTGGTGCCGGACTAAACCAGAAACTGCGGATGTGGCGGAATGTATACGATGAGCGTACTAAAGTGGTCAGCGTAAGAGCCGAAAAAGTAAGCGGTATGTCGTATGCGGGACGGGTCGATATAGAAGCAGTGCTGCTGGATGGGGATGCGGCAACCCGGCAGCTGTTTTATATTTATGCGGATGGTACCATAAGAGTCGAAAACCAGTTCAAAGCATTGAAAGGTAATTATAAGAGCCTGATGCGTATTGGTAACGACTTGCAGTTAAAGCCCGCTTATGCGAATATCCAATGGTATGGCCGTGGCCCAGGTGAAAATTATACTGACCGGAAGACGGCTTCATTGGTGGGGGTTTATAAATCAACAGTCAATGACCAGTATTTCCCATATGCGCGTCCACAGGAAAGTGGTAATAAAACTGAAGTGCGCTGGGTGCAGTTCACAGATAACAGGGGAAAAGGATTACGTTTTGAGTTTGCCGGCCAGCTGCTAGGCTTTAATGCACTGCCTTATGCTTTGGAAGATCTGGATCCAAAAGATCATAAAGAGCAATACCATAGCGGAGAGCTGGAAAAGCGTAAGCAAACGTATGTGCACATGGATCTGGTCCAGTTAGGGGTTCAGGGTATCGACAGCTGGGGCTCGATGCCACTTATTCAGTACCAGGTTCCGTTTAAGGATTATACGTATAGTTATTTTATCCGGTTAATGAAGTAAATTTCATCCTGTTTTCACTTTTTTTTGGGGTGGGGGGGGTGTAAAAGTGGGGAAGGATTTAACGGAGGTGTTTAAAAAGGACTGATGAAATCAGGCGGGTACCAGGGGAGGCGTTCTGCTTTTGTCTGTGGTTATTTATTTGTGGTTATTTAGCTTTTGGGGCTGTGATTTTTTTTATTTTTTCTTATTGTTTATCATGGTGTTAAGTTTTTTGGGTACTAAATGTTTTGGTTACTATTTGTGGATAAGGAAAAGTTTTCTACCTTTGCACTCCGCTTACGGAGGTAAGGGGGTTTAAGGTTGAGGGTTTCGTGCGGAGGGTTGTTGAAAGCGGATATTGCTGTGGGGATTGAAGGAGGGATGGTTGAAAAAATATTTTTAATATTTTTTTTGCGGGAAAGAAAAAGTTTTCTACCTTTGCAGTCCCAAAACAAGGGAGCCGGTTGAGGCGGATGTTTCACCGGGAATAACAAAGACTGGATCGATACGGGTTTTGAGGGTTTAAGGATTAAAAACGACCTTATATTCGCTGCCTGAGAAGACATATTAAGATCTGCCGTGAGGCGAAGGATCGGGAAGTTCATTAAAGAGATATCATTATACAAGCACAACGGGGTAAACAAGTGCGTTAAGAAGTACACATTAACCGTTGCTGTTTTTTAAGTCTATAGTCTGACAGACAATACAAGAATAGACTATTTTAATTTAACAATTTAGTTAGCAAAAAAGAATAGTCAGTATCAAAACACATTTTACAATGGAGAGTTTGATCCTGGCTCAGGATGAACGCTAGCGGCAGGCCTAATACATGCAAGTCGAGGGGTAGAGGATCTTCGGATCCTTGAGACCGGCGCACGGGTGCGTAACGCGTATGCAACCTACCTTTATCAGGGGGATAGCCCGAAGAAATTCGGATTAATACCGCATAAAATCACAGTATCGCATGGTACAATGATCAAACATTTATGGGATAGAGATGGGCATGCGTGTCATTAGTTAGTTGGCGGGGTAACGGCCCACCAAGACGACGATGACTAGGGGATCTGAGAGGATGACCCCCCACACTGGTACTGAGACACGGACCAGACTCCTACGGGAGGCAGCAGTAAGGAATATTGGTCAATGGACGCAAGTCTGAACCAGCCATGCCGCGTGCAGGAAGACGGCCCTCTGGGTTGTAAACTGCTTTTATTCGGGAATAAACCTACTTTCGTGAAAGTAGCTGAATGTACCGAAGGAATAAGGATCGGCTAACTCCGTGCCAGCAGCCGCGGTAATACGGAGGATCCGAGCGTTATCCGGATTTATTGGGTTTAAAGGGTGCGTAGGCGGCCTATTAAGTCAGGGGTGAAAGACGGTAGCTCAACTATCGCAGTGCCTTTGATACTGATGGGCTTGAATGTACTAGAGGTAGGCGGAATGTGACAAGTAGCGGTGAAATGCATAGATATGTCACAGAACACCGATTGCGAAGGCAGCTTACTATGGTATGATTGACGCTGATGCACGAAAGCGTGGGGATCAAACAGGATTAGATACCCTGGTAGTCCACGCCCTAAACGATGAATACTCGCTGTTAGCGATATACAGTTAGCGGCTAAGCGAAAGCGTTAAGTATTCCACCTGGGGAGTACGCCCGCAAGGGTGAAACTCAAAGGAATTGACGGGGGCCCGCACAAGCGGAGGAGCATGTGGTTTAATTCGATGATACGCGAGGAACCTTACCCGGGCTTGAAAGTTACTGAAGGTAGCAGAGACGCTACCGTCCTTCGGGACAGGAAACTAGGTGCTGCATGGCTGTCGTCAGCTCGTGCCGTGAGGTGTTGGGTTAAGTCCCGCAACGAGCGCAACCCCTATGTTTAGTTGCCAGCATGTTATGGTGGGGACTCTAAACAGACTGCCTGTGCAAACAGAGAGGAAGGAGGGGACGACGTCAAGTCATCATGGCCCTTACGTCCGGGGCTACACACGTGCTACAATGGTCGGTACAGAGGGCAGCGAGCTGGCAACAGCAAGCCAATCTCAAAAAGCCGATCACAGTTCGGATTGAGGTCTGCAACTCGACCTCATGAAGTTGGATTCGCTAGTAATCGCAGATCAGCAATGCTGCGGTGAATACGTTCCCGGGCCTTGTACACACCGCCCGTCAAGCCATGGAAGCTGGGGGTACCTAAAGTCCGTAACCGCAAGGATCGGCCTAGGGTAAAACCGGTAACTGGGGCTAAGTCGTAACAAGGTAGCCGTACCGGAAGGTGCGGCTGGAATACCTCCTTTCTGGAGCAGAGTAGACTACTCGTTGTGCTAAAAATGATATTTATCAAGAGAAACACCAAAAAGAAGAAGCCGCAGGTCTGACCGGCCAACAGGGCTAGGGAGGATAAGGTTGATCTTTATAGTCCCGTAGCTCAGCCTGGTTAGAGCACTACACTGATAATGTAGGGGTCTCCAGTTCAAATCTGGACGGGACTACCATCGATGTTAGGGGTTGCGTGTTATGGGTTTTAAGGTATGCGTTCGGGTTTAACCCCGCAACAGCTAACCGGCAACACACCACAGCTAACCGGCAACATATCACAGGTAACCTCTTTTTGGGGAATTAGCTCAGCTGGCTAGAGCGCCTGCCTTGCACGCAGGAGGTCATCGGTTCGACTCCGATATTCTCCACCATGCTTGCGATAGGAGACAGCAGATAAGCGGTAAGAGATGAAAATCTCAAATCTGGCATCTGATCTCTCAGATCGGAGAAGCGAAAGTTCTTTGACATATTGGAAGAAGTTAAAAAAGAAGAGCAAACAACAATAGAGACGCTTTTTTGGTACTTAGTAAAAAGTACAGCGTAGTTAGACTTCGGTCTAATGACTATATACCAACTACTATATACCAGGGGGCAAATCAAAAAAGCATACCTACCGGCGCAAAAGGCGGTAGCGTAGAAGAAAGTAAGAAAGAGTATACGGGGGATGCCTTGGCTCTCAGAGGCGAAGAAGGACGTGATAAGCTGCGATAAGCTGCGGGGATTAGCAAATATGATTTGATCCGCGGATTTCCGAATGGGGGAACCCGGCATGTTGAAGACATGTCACCTAAATAGGAGCAAACCTGCCGAACTGAAACATCTAAGTAAGCAGAGGAAGAGAAAATAATAATGATTTCGTAAGTAGTGGCGAGCGAACGCGAAAGAGCCCAAACCAGATTTGTTACGGCATATCTGGGGTTGTAGGACTACGATGTAGTACAATGAAATGAACTGGAACGGGATGGGAAGCCCGGCGATACAAGGTGATAGCCCTGTACAGGTAAGTAACATTGGCTTAGTAGTATCCTGAGTACTGCGAGGTTGGAGACGCCTTGTGGGAATCTGCCGGCACCATCCGGTAAGGCTAAATACTCCTGAGAGACCGATAGTGAACCAGTACCGTGAGGGAAAGGTGAAAAGAACCCCGAACAGGGGAGTGAAATAGAACCTGAAACCGTATACTTACAAGCGGTCGGAGCGTCCAGGTGGCGTGACGGCGTGCCTTTTGCATAATGAGCCTACGAGTTACTCTTCTCTGGCAAGGTTAAGTGGTTCAGCCACGGATCCGAAGCGAAAGCGAGTCTGAATAGGGCGTATAGTCAGGGGAGGTAGACGCGAAACCTTGTGATCTACCCATGGACAGGTTGAAGGTGCGGTAACACGTACTGGAGGACCGAACCGATAAACGTTGAAAAGTTTCCGGATGATCTGTGGGTAGGGGTGAAAGGCTAATCAAACTGGGAAATAGCTCGTACTCCCCGAAATGTTTTTAGGAACAGCGTGGACGTTAAGTTATTTAGAGGTAGAGCTACTGATTGGGTGCGGGGGAGTCACATCCTACCAAATCCAGACAAACTCCGAATGCTAAATAATATAGTCTGCAGTGAGGCTCAGGGTGCTAAGGTCCTGGGCCGAGAGGGAAAGAACCCAGACCATCAGCTAAGGTCCCCAAATTACCGCTAAGTTGAACTAACGAGGTGCGATTGCATAGACAGCTAGGATGTTGGCTTGGAAGCAGCCATTCATTTAAAGAGTGCGTAACAGCTCACTAGTCGAGCGATCGTGCATGGATAATAAACGGGCATAAGTGGTATACCGAAGCTATGGGTAATATTAATATTACGGTAGGGGAGCATTCCAGCGGCAGCGAAGTCAGGACGTGAGTTCTGGTGGAGCTTCTGGAAAAGCAAATGTAGGCATAAGTAACGATAAGGCGGGCGAGAAACCCGCCCACCGAAAGGATAAGGTTTCCTGATCAACGCTAATCGGATCAGGGTTAGTCGGGTCCTAAGGCGCACCCGAAGGGGGAAGTCGATGGACAACGGGTTAATATTCCCGTACTTTTTATAACTGCGATGTGGGGACGGAGTAGTGACACTGCCGCGATCTGACGGAATAGATCGTTAAAGGCTTTAGGTATTAGAATCATAGGCAAATCCGTGATTTTAGCTGAAGGCTGATAGTACCGCAAACCTTCGGGGGCGCGGATAGTGCAGGTAATCAGACTTCCAAGAAAAACCGCTAAGCTTCAGGTTATAAAAACCCGTACCGCAAACCGACACAGGTATCCGGGAAGAGAATTCTAAGGTGCTCGAGTGAATCATGGCTAAGGAACTCGGCAAAATGGCCCTGTAACTTCGGGAGAAGGGGCGCTGGAGCGATCCAGCCGCAGTGAAAAGGCCCAGGCGACTGTTTAACAAAAACACATGGCTTTGCAAAATCGCAAGATGAGGTATAAGGCCTGACACCTGCCCGGTGCTGGAAGGTTAAGAGGGGATGTTAGTCTTCGGGCGAAGCATTGAATCGAAGCCCCAGTAAACGGCGGCCGTAACTATAACGGTCCTAAGGTAGCGAAATTCCTTGTCGGGTAAGTTCCGACCTGCACGAATGGTGTAACGATCTGGGCGCTGTCTCAGCCATGAGCTCGGTGAAATTGTGGTCCCGGTGAAGACGCCGGGTACCCGCAACGGGACGGAAAGACCCCATGCACCTTCACTACAATTTAACATTGACATTGGATACAGGATGTGTAGGATAGGTGGGAGACTATGAAGCGGCGTCGCCAGGCGTCGTGGAGTCAACGTTGAAATACCACCCTTTCTGTATTCGGTGTCTAACCCCTCTGAGAGGGGGACATTGTTTGATGGGTAGTTTGACTGGGGTGGTCGCCTCCAAAAAGGTAACGGAGGCTTTCAAAGGTAAGCTCAGTACGCTTGGTAACCGTACGTGGAGTGCAATAGCATAAGCTTGCTTGACTGTGAGACAGACAAGTCGATCAGGGTCGAAAGACGGATATAGTGATCCGGTGGTTCTGCATGGAAGGGCCATCGCTCAAAGGATAAAAGGTACGCTGGGGATAACAGGCTGATCTCCCCCAAGAGCTCATATCGACGGGGAGGTTTGGCACCTCGATGTCGGCTCGTCACATCCTGGGGCTGGAGAAGGTCCCAAGGGTTCGGCTGTTCGCCGATTAAAGTGGCACGCGAGCTGGGTTCAGAACGTCGCGAGACAGTTCGGTCCCTATCTGTTGTGGGCGTAGGAATTTTGAGTGGGGCTGACCTTAGTACGAGAGGACCGGGTTGGACTAGCCTCTAGTGTATCTGTTGTTCCGCCAGGGGCATTGCAGAGTAGCTACGCTGGGAATAGATAAGCGCTGAAAGCATCTAAGTGCGAAACTAGCCACGAGATGAGAATTCCATATAGGGCCGTAGAAGATGACTACGTTGATAGGTTACAGATGTAAAGCTGGCGACAGCATAGTCGAGTAATACTAATCACCCGAAGCTTTCATCAAAGCAGACGTTGTTTGCTCTTCTGAACTAACTTCTTTCAATAATATGTCAGTTTAAGTGGTAAGTAGTAAGTAATAAGTTCTAAGTGGCATTTAGCCGGAACGTAAAACCTACAACTTATAACCTATAACTTAAAATATTCAGGTGCCTATATCGGCGGTGTCCACCTCTTCCCATTCCGAACAGAGAAGTTAAGCCCGCCAGAGCCGATGGTACTGCAGTAAAATGTGGGAGAGTAGGTCGGTGCCAACCCTTAAATCAAGCCTTGCTGGTCAATCAGCAGGGCTTTTTTGGTTTAAGATAGTGATAACAATCATTCTTAATTTATAAATAAAGTCATGTTAAACAGGTAATAATGCGTATCTTTGCATTTAAATTGTTATACACTGATGAATATAGATTTTGGATCGAGAAGGGAAGTTATGAAGCATATTGAAAAGTATATGCTCCAAATGATGTCCGAATACCTTAAACCTATCGATGAGATATGGCAACCTGCCGATCTTTTGCCTGATTCGTCACACGAGAATTTTTTCCAGGATGTAAAAGAGCTGCAGCAACGTGCAGGCGAACTTTCTTATGACCTGGTAGCGGTACTTATCGGCGATACAATTACGGAAGAAGCATTGCCTACTTACGAATCGTGGCTGGCCATGGTAGAGGGTGTGAGCAAAGATGAAACGGGCGGATGGATGAAATGGAACAGGCACTGGACCGCTGAAGAAAACAGGCATGGCGATCTTTTAAATAAATATCTTTATCTGTCGGGAAGGGTAGATATGCGCCAGATGGAACTTTCTACACAATATCTGATCGCCGATGGTTTTGATATTGGCACCGGACATGATCCTTACCGGAACTTTATTTATACCTCTTTCCAGGAAATGGCCACGAATATTTCACATCGCAGGGTGGCCTCGCTGGCTAAGAAAGACGGCGATACCGTTCTGTCTAAAATGTGTGGTGTGGTTGCATCCGATGAAGCACGTCATGCCAGAGCGTACAAAGATTTTATTAAACAGATCTTCGCTGTGGATGCTAACGAAGTAATGCTGGCTTTTGAAGATATGATGCGGAAGAAAATTGTAATGCCGGCACATTTCTTACGGGAGGTAGGCCTGCCTATCGGCCAGGTTTTTGGTCACTTTACGGATGCTGCGCAGCGACTTGGCGTATATACGGCAATTGATTATGTAGATATTCTGAAACAACTTATCGTAGAATGGAATATTGAAAGCATACGGGAATTAAATGAAGCCGGCGAGAAAGCACGTGATTATATCTTAAATCTGCCAGCCAGGCTGTTACGGGTTGCCGAACGCATGAAGAATCCAACAATGGATTATAAGTTTAAGTGGATTTATGCATAGATCCTTACCGGATGATTAATAGAAAATATATAGGCTTTGTTATTTCAAAGCCTTTTTTATGTGCTGTATTTTTTATTTTATTTTTAGCTGACATAAAAGCGCAAAATCCAAAACCATTTACCATTCCGGTTATGCAGTACTGGGAAGGCGGCCAGGGATCATTTGAATTAATAAATAGAAGTCCGCTTATTTTATCGGCGAAAAGCCCGAAAAGTTTTATTCGTTATCTGCAGACTTTTGCATCAGACCTGACGAAATTTGATCCTAAACGACAGCCGCTTATAAAGATAGGTAAGCCGGTAAAAGGATGCATCTATTTTAATATTGATTCTTCAGATACGTCATTCCAGGAGGAAAGTTATACATTAAATATTGCCGGTTTCATTTCGGTAAATGCGGCCGATGAACAAGGCGCATTCTGGGCTACGAGAACTATCCTTCAGCTACTGGAGCAAAGTGCTACCGGCCGGGAAATTCCAAGGGGCTTCTCCTATGATTATCCCGAATATCCTGTCCGGGGCTTTGTATTAGATGCCGGCCGGAAGTTCTTTAGTCTTTCCTTTTTAGAAAATTATGTGAAACTTCTGGCTTATTATAAGATGAACGATTTTCATATTCATCTGAATGATAATGGATTTAAGAAGTTTTTTAAGGATAAATGGGAAGATACTTATAGTGCTTTTCGCCTTGAAAACAGCACTTACCCGCAGCTTACGGCTAAAGACGGGAGTTATACCAAGAAAGAATTTGTTGCTTTACAGCAGTTGGCACAATCATACGGCGTACGAATTATTCCTGAAATTGATGTCCCTGCACATTCACTGGCTTTTGTAAAGGCTATCCCTGAAATTGGCAGCAAAAGTTATGGAGATGATCATCTCGATATTCATAATCCACTCACTTATCAGGTTATCGATAATGTTTTTAAAGAATATCTTAACGGTCCTGATCCGGTATTTACAGGTGATGAGATTCATATCGGAACAGACGAATACGCAAAAGCTGATGCCGAAGCATTCAGGGCTTTTACCAATCATTATATCCGGTTGGTGAAGGGATTTGGCAAGAAAGTTCGTCTTTGGGGTGCATTAACCCATGCTGCCGGACAGACGCCGGTTGATGTAGACAGTGTTACCATGAATGTTTGGTATAATGGCTACGCCGACCCAAAAGCGATGATGGCTTTAGGTTATGAAGTGATCAGTACCCCCGACAGCTGGTTATATATTGTTCCGGCAGCGGGATATTACTATGATTATTTAAATGATCAGAAGATTTTTATGGAATGGACACCTCATCGTATAGGAAATCAGGTATTTCCCAAAGATAATAAACAGGTGAAAGGTGGTGCATTTGCCGTCTGGAACGATCATCCGGGTAATGGTATTACGGAAAAAGATGTACACGATCGTGTTTTTAAATCCCTCCAGGTATTGTCACAGAAAATGTGGTCACCGGAACAGGCAAATATGCGTTTTGAAACTTTTTCAAATGATGCAGGAAGGATATCTGAAGGACCTGGCTTAAATATTGCCGGAAAGGTGGCGGGCAAAACAAGTTTGGTTTTAGCGTATGGACTGAAGCGTACGAAAATAAAAGACCATAGCGGGCAGTTGAGGCACGCCCTGCGGCAGAGTCATGTTCACGGGGTGAAGATCATGAATAAGCGGGCCATATTATTTAACGGAAACAGCAGCATCCAAACACCTCTTGAGCATATCGGTTATAACTATACGGTATCTTTTTATGTTTATCCGGATAAAACTAATCCCGATAATGCTATTCTTTTCTCATCAGCTGATGCATGTGTAAAGCTGAAGCAGGGAACAAGCGGCAAACTGGGATTTAGCCGTGAAAATTATGACTACTCATTTGATTTTGAAGTGCCGGAAAATACCTGGACTAAAATTACCATTACCGGTGATCACACCGGAACGACTTTATTTGTGAATGGCGAATTGAAGCAGGAATTAAAAGGCCAGTTTCAATCATTTGGCAATACTAAGGATAAGATTGCTAAGGTACAAACCCTGTTTTTCCCATTAAAAAACATCGGCGACCTGGAAAACGGGTTTAAGGGTTGCCTTTCTGATCTCAAAGTGTTTAACCGGATATTATCTGCCGAAGAAATTAAGACGCTTTAAAGATTATTTAAAGCGCTCATAAAATGCTTTTTCCAGATTTTCCCGGTGTTCAGGATGGGCAATTCCGATCAACGCTTTGGCGCGCTGCTTTAAATTCATTCCAAAGAGATTTACGCGGCCATATTCCGTAATGATCCAATGTACATGTCCCCGTGTTGTAACTACACCGGCTCCTTCTTTGAGAAAAGGTGTAATCCGGCTGATACCTTTATTCGTTACCGAAGGCAGGGCAATAATCGGTTTCCCTCCCTGTGATAAAGAAGCACCACGCATAAAATCCATTTGTCCGCCGATACCCGAATATTGATAGGTACCGATCGAATCGGCACAAACCTGCCCGGTAAGGTCAATTTCGATAGCGCTGTTAATCGCAATCATATCTTTGTTTTTCCGGATAATGCTGGTATCATTAACATAGCTGATATCCAGAACTTCAATTTCCGGATTATCATCCACAAAATCATACAGCAATCTTGTACCCGCCATAAAGCTGGTGACCGTTTTTCCCTTATTGATCTTTTTGCGGCTGTTATTTACGGCGCCGTTTTTGATTAAGGGAATAACCCCGTCTGACATCATTTCGGTATGAATACCCAGATTTTTATGATGGGTCAGATTTTTCATGACCTGGTCGGGTATCGTACCGATTCCTAATTGCAATGTAGCACCATCTTCAATCAGTTCAGCAATATTTTTCCCGATCTGCTGAATGGCTTCTGTAGCTCCTTCGCCGTAATTGATTTCGGGTAAATCGGCTTCATGCCATACTAAGCTGTTAATTTTGCTGACGTGGATGAAACTGTCGCCATGGGTACGTGGCATTTTCGGGTTTACCTGGGCAATAATATAGCCGGCTACTTCAACAGCGGCCCTTGCAATATCAACGGATGTCCCTAATGAACAAAAGCCATGTGCATCAGGTGGCGAAACGTGAATAATCGCCACATCTACCGGAAGAATATTGCTTTTAAATAATTGTGGTATCTGGCTTAAAAATACAGGAATATAATCTCCGAAATGGCTGTTGGCGCTCTTCCGGGTATTTGCCGAAACAAAGAGGGAGTTTATAAAAAAGCTGTCCTGATATTTCTCATCGTTGAAGTCGATATCCCCAAAGCTGGTGATACTCACTAATTCTACATCACGAAGTTCCTGATATCGCTCCTGTAGCGCATGGATAAGATGTACCGGCGTCGCCGCACTGCCATGCAGGAATACACGGTTACCGGATTGAATGTGCTTTACCGCCTCTGCGGCACTGATATAGTTGTTGAAAGGTGTCTTTATCATGGCATTACATATTTCTGCGGTATTGTCCGCCTACCTCGTATAAGGCATGACTGATCTGTCCTAATGAACATACTTTACAAACTTCCATCAATTGTTCAAAGATATTTTTGCCGGCTACCGCGGTGTGCTGCAGATCGCTCAATGCTTTTTCACTATGGGACGCGTTCCTGTCCTGGAAAGCTTTCAATGCATTAATCTGGAATTGCTTTTCCTCCTCCGTGGCACGGATCACTTCGCCGGGAACAATGGTAGGTGAACCGTTTTTATTCAGGAATGTATTCACACCTACGATCGGAAATTCACCGGTATGTTTCAGTGTTTCGTAATAAAGGCTTTCTTCCTGGATCTTACCCCGTTGGTACATGGTTTCCATCGCCCCTAATACGCCTCCACGATCGTTTATGCGTTTAAATTCGGCCAATACTGCTTCCTCAACCAGATCGGTCAGTTCTTCAATAATGAATGCGCCCTGTAAGGGGTTTTCATTTTTTGCCAGGCCTAATTCGCGGTTAATAATAAGCTGGATCGCCATGGCCCGGCGTACGGATTCTTCGGTAGGTGTAGTAATCGCTTCATCATAAGCGTTGGTATGCAGTGAATTACAATTATCATAAATAGCATACAGGGCCTGCAGGGTAGTACGGATATCGTTAAAATCGATTTCCTGCGCATGCAGTGAGCGCCCTGAGGTCTGGATATGATATTTTAACTTTTGTGAGCGATCATTTCCCTTATATTTATTTTTGATTGCCTTTGCCCATATTCTACGGGCTACACGACCGATAACAGAATATTCCGGATCAATACCATTGCTGAAAAAGAATGATAAATTCGGAGCAAAGTCGTCGATATGCATTCCGCGACTTAAATAATATTCGACAAATGTAAAACCATTACTCAGGGTAAATGCCAATTGTGATATGGGATTGGCACCGGCTTCGGCAATATGATAACCGGAAATGGAAACGGAATAGAAGTTCCGGACCCTTTGATCAATAAAGTATTTTTGAATATCACCCATCATCCGTAAAGCAAATTCGGTAGAGAAAATGCAGGTATTCTGAGCCTGGTCTTCTTTCAGAATGTCGGCCTGTACGGTTCCTCTCACCGTGCTGATCGCATAGGCTTTTAATTTCTGGTATACATCAGCTGGAAGTACCTGATCGCCGGTAACCCCTAACAGCATCAGCCCTAAGCCATTGTTGCCTTCGGGCAGGTTGCCCTGGTAATGCGGTCTGGGTAACCCTTTCCGGGCATAGATCTGTTTTATTTTTGCTTCCACTTCTTTTTCCAACCCATTTTCGAGGATATATTTTTCGCATTGCTGATCAATAGCTGCATTCATAAAAAAGCCCAGGAGCATTGGTGCCGGGCCATTTATGGTCATGGATACCGAAGTAGAGGCGGCGCAGAGATCGAATCCTGAATACAGTTTTTTAGCATCATCAAGTGTGGCAATGCTCACACCCGAATTGCCGATCTTTCCGTAAATGTCGGGACGCAGATGCGGATCTTCACCATACAGGGTAACTGAATCGAAAGCGGTAGAAAGCCGGTGTGCCGGTTGGCCTAAAGAAACGTAATGAAAGCGTTTATTGGTTCGTTCGGGGCCTCCCTCGCCGGCAAACATCCGTGTAGGATCCTCGCCTTCCCGTTTCAAAGGGAACACACCTGCCGCATAAGGAAACTCACCTGGTACGTTTTCGGTGAGCAGCCAGCGTAAAATATCACCCCAGTCTTCATAACGGGGCAGGGCTATTTTAGGAATCTGAAGTTTTGACAACGATTCATAATATAGCGGCTGTTTAATCTCTTTATCGCGCACCTGATAGCTGAAAAAATCAGCTTTATATTTTTGTTTTGTCTCCGGCCACTGGCGCAACAGGCGTTTGCATTCACCGTCCAGTTGTTCTTCCAGATAGGTATAGGCATCCTGAAGTCCTTCGCCGAATGTGCCTTTAAAGTCGCCGGCAAAGCTCATTACCCCTTTTAGCTGATAAAGTTTACGGGCCAGCTGACATTGTTTTTCGACCCATTCATGATAGTGTTCGCTGGCTTCGGCAATCTCAGAGAGGTAACGGATCCGGTCTGGCGGAATAATATATATTTTTTCAGACTGGGCATCGGATGAAGCGACATTTAACTTTGCATCAAAGCCGGTTCTTTCTTTTAACTTGTTCATCACGGCAATGAAGAGATTATTCATTCCCGGGTCATTGAACTGTGAAGCCATAGTGCCATATACGGGGATGTCTTCATCTTTGGCATCGAACAGGTTATGATTTCGTTTATACTGTTTTCGCACATCGCGGATCGCATCTAAGGCGCCCCGTTTGTCAAATTTGTTGATGGCCACAAGATCGGCAAAATCGAGCATATCGATCTTTTCCAGCTGGGTAGCGGCGCCAAACTCCGGGGTCATCACGTACAATGACACATCGCAATGTTCCGTAATTTCGGTATCTGACTGGCCAATACCGGATGTCTCCACGATAATCAGGTCATATCCGGCAGCTTTGCAGATATCGATACTTTCCTGCACATTCTTAGAGAGTGCCAGATTAGCCTGTCGGGTAGCCAGCGAACGCATATAGACCCTCGGGTTATTGATAGCATTCATCCGTATCCGGTCGCCTAATAAAGCTCCGCCGGTTTTACGTTTAGAAGGATCGACAGAAATAATGGCCAGCGTTTTATCTTTCACTTCCATCAGGAAGCGGCGCACCAGCTCATCCACTAAAGACGACTTTCCGGCACCACCGGTTCCGGTAATCCCCAATACCGGTGCCTGGCTCTTTGCCGTAAGTTTTTTGAGCTCGTCTACAAAGGCTTGTGTGCCTTCAGGATCATTTTCGGCAACGGTAATGGCCGAAGCAATACGTTTGACGATCCTTTGAGGGATAGCTTCCAGCTCATCAGTAATCTTTTCGGTCGTTACAAAATCTGTTTGCTGCAGCATATCGTTAATCATGCCCTGCAGGCCCATTTTACGCCCATCGTCGGGCGAATAAATGCGGGCTATTCCATATTCATGCAGTTCTGCGATCTCGGAAGGGAGGATCACGCCGCCACCGCCGCCAAATATTTTGATATGTCCGGCACCGCGCTCCTGCAACAGGTCGTACATGTATTTAAAATATTCGATATGCCCGCCCTGATAGGAGGTCATGGCAATACCCTGTACATCTTCCTGTATGGCACAGTTTACGACTTCATCTACGGAACGGTTATGCCCCAAATGAATCACTTCGGCACCTGAGGATTGTAAAATCCGGCGCATGATGTTGATGGTGGCATCATGTCCGTCAAAAAGTGCTGCCGCTGTTACAAAGCGAATTTTATGTTTTGGCTTATAAATTTCAATTTTCTCCACACCCAAAGTTACGGTATAACCGGGGTATTATCAAGGTTTCATCAGCTCGGTAATCACCTGCCCGATGCTTCCGCTGGGCTGTTGAATATGTAATAGGGCTGAAACGGTGGGGGCAATATCCGTCATAGCGTAGGCTTTGTTGGTTTTACCAGGCTTTATGCCCCAGCCCATAAATACAGCCGGGATATGACTGTCGTATGGATTCCATGCGCCATGGCCGGTTCCGGCACTTAATGAGGGGTACCATCCGGCATCCAGAATAATATAGACATCACCACTGCGACGGGCATTATACCCGTTGATCACTTTTGATTTAATTTCCTGCGGTACATTGGTATTGTTCAGATTTTTGATGTCTACAGCATTTAAAACGCCATCCTGCCTGAGCAGATAGTCGATCGTAAACTGTTTGATCTTACTATAATCCGCATTTGCCTCCTGAATGGCATCCATATCAAAGATCACCTGGTTATTCATGATAGTGAAAATGGTCTTTTTCGCCCCAAATTGTTTCAGGATAAGGCTATCCAGGTCGGTCTTAAACTTCCGGGTGGCCAGGCCGTCGCCCGGCATTTTGTTCTCTTTTGAAAATCCGGGAACATGGGTAGCCCCATGATCAGCCGTTAAAAAGAAGAGGTAATTTCCTTTGCCTACGGTTTTATCGAGGTAATTGAAAAAATCTTCCAGGTCTTTATCTAATCGCAGGTAGGTATCTTCCGCTTCAATAGAATTCGGGCCAAACTGATGGCCCACATAATCCGTGGAAGAAAGGCTTACGGCGAGGAAATCAGTATTTCCCTGCTGCCCCATTTTCTCGGCCGTAACGGCACTTTTTGCCAGATCAAGCGTAAAAGTATTCCCATAAGGCATGCTGGCCATCATGGAATAATTTTTACGCACATACTGTTTAAACAGGTGGGGAAACGTAGACGTTTTTTCACCTTTGAACAGCCGTTCATAAATCTTGCTATCCGCTGTGCTCTGTGTATAGGTTTCAATCGGATATAGTGTATTCCAGTCTTTTTCAAAATACCTGTCGGGCCATTTCTGTGCATTAAACTGTTTTACCCATTCCGGAAGTTCGGTCATATAATGCGTGCTGCTGATAAAATTGCCCGAAGCATCATCATACCAATAGGCGGCATTAGCGGTATGGCCGCCGGGCAGGATGGCACCACGGTCTTTTATCGAAATACTGATGACTTTACTTTTAAAATTGGTTGCCATCCGGAGCTCGTCGGTAAGGGTAGTGACTAACAGATTTTTAGGCGACATGAGTCCTTCATTGCTTGTGCTGCCAACAGTTTTTGCAGTCTTATCTTCCACGCAATATACATCACGTCCTAACTGCGGATCGAACCAGTTATTTCCAATGATCCCGTTAATGGCCGGAACCGTACCTGTATAAACGGAGGCATGGCCGCAGGCAGTCAGCGTAGGCACATAGGGGATAAGTGTATTTTCAGCTGAAAAGCCCTCATTAATTAAACGTTTGAAACCTCCTTTTCCATAACGCTCATAATAACGGTATAAATAGTCCCAGCGCATTTGATCAACGACCATGCCCACCACCAGCTTAGGCCGGTTTATGGTAGAGGGGTAGGCGGGTGCGGTGACAGGACGGCTTGCCTTTTGTGCAAAAGCAGGTGTACAGAAGAGGAACAGAACGAGGAGATACAGGCTTCTAAATTTCATTTTTATTTATTTTTTGCAACATTCATATTCACAGGAGACAGGTAAAAGTAATAAAAGCATTATGAACTTATCATGAATTTTCTATATTATTTCTGCTACAACGAATGTGCTTCCACCCACAAAAATAAGATCATGGTCTTGCGCTGCTTTTTTTGCCGCGGCAAGCGCTTCTTCTACATGTGAATAGGCGCTGCCCTTTAATCGGTACATCATGGCTTGTGCCCGGAGCTCAGCAGCAGGAAGTGCTCTTTCGAGTTGTGGTGCACAAAAATAATACAGGGCTTCTTTAGGAAGCAGGGCCAGTACTTTGCCGATGTCTTTATCTTTCACCATCCCGATTACTATATGCAATTGCCTGTGTGGTGTGTTGTCGATATTTTTTAAGACCTCCGTTATACCGGCTTCATTATGGCCGGTGTCGCAGATTACCAGGGGCGACTTGCCCAGTGTTTGCCAGCGTCCTTTCAGTCCGGTCAGTTTTTTGACATGCCGTAACCCGGTATAAAGCGCCTCATCCGGAATCTGGTATCCCTTTTTTCTAAGCTGCAGGACAGCTTCCGTAACGGTTAGCACATTTTTCTGCTGATAACTTCCGGTAAGATCAAGCTTCAATGCTTTATATAGCATTCCGCTGGTATTTTGTATATCAATAAGCAGCATATTGCGGAGGCGTTTTACCCGGCTTAATTTTAACGCTGTATCGGCAAAGGTGATGGGGGCATGTTCGGATGTTGCTTTTGTGATAAAAACCGGTAGTGTTTCGGGCTGTTGTTCACCGATAACGACCGGTATATTCTTTTTAATGATCCCGGCTTTTTCAGCGGCGATCTCTTGGAGAGTATGTCCGAGGATCTGGGTATGATCGAGACTGATGTTGGTAATGACCGACAGTTCAGGCTGAATAATATTCGTTGAATCAAGTCGCCCGCCCAAACCCACTTCAATGATGGCGATATCGACCTTTTCCCGGGCAAAAAAATCGAATGCCATAGCTACGGTGACTTCGAAAAAGGAGGGTTCGATCTCCCGGATGATCTTTTTCTGTGCCTTTACAAAATGTATAACTGATGCTTTAGGGATCATCTTTCCATTAATACGAATGCGTTCCCTGAAGTCTTTTAAATGCGGTGAAGTATATAACCCGGTCTTATAGCCCGCTTTTTGGAGAATAGCGGCCAGCATATGTGAGGTAGAACCTTTTCCATTCGTACCGCCGATATGAACGGATTTAAAGTGGTGTTGCGGATTACCGAGGGCAGCACATAAAGTGAACGTATTATGCAGGTCTTTTTTTAAGGCAACCGGCCCTATGCGGGTAAACATGGGAAGTTTACTATAAAGAAATTCCAGGGTTTGCAGGTAGTTCATTACCGACATTCGGTTTTAGAAAGGGCTTATTTCACTTTAAAGTTAAATATAACGACATAGGTCCGGTTTTCGGCACCGGCCGACATGTTGTCTAAATTAGCGCCCATAATGGCATCCTCGCATATTCTGAACAGCCGTTGATCGGAAAAAGTAGTTCCTTTCGCCCCTGCAACGGCCTCTATGACCTTACCATAACGGTTTACCCGCACTTTTACGGCTATTTTACCAGTCTGTTGTCCATTATCGTCAATGGATTTAACATTGCTGAACTTGCTCAGTGCGATGGGTGTATTTCCAAATCCTGAGCCACCCTCTCCATAACCCGGCTCGAGCGGATCACCATTGATGCTTCCCTGGTTTCCCGGAGTAGAACCGGTACCGTCGCCCTGACCTTTCCCGTTGTTTTTATTGCCTTTGTACAGGGCATTCGGATTAATGGACGGAGTTTCACTTTTATTCTCGGCAGTGCTGGTAGGTGAAGTATTTTTCTTAGTGGATTTGGTATTAATGGCTACGGCATCTTCCATGTCCTGTGTGAGAATATCTTTTGCATCCACCTGAGAAGAAGTATTCGGTGTAACCTGTTGTTCAGGGGTTACCTTATCCGGTAGTTTATTATTGGCATTAGGGTCCATTGAAGGTTCTTCAATGCTGGTATAATCATTTCCTATACCTTCAGCTGCCGTGCCATAGTTAACTACCATGCCACCCATACCCGGCGGTTCTTCAGGCTGAAAGGAATTAATGACCAGGAAAAAGCTAAGTGCAATAAAGGCCCCCATAATGGCTGTTGCCAGCATTACAGCTTTGGGATAATTATTTTCTTCTTGGATTATCATTATTTTTTAGGATCAACCGCCAATACCAGTTTCAGCTTTAACTTATTTGCTACATCATAAGCCTTCATGATATTCTCGGCAGGTACACTTTTGTCAACATTTAAAATAATAGTCAGATCCGGGGCTATTTTCTGATAGGCCTCCACGACGGTTTGCAGCTGCTCAATGTTTGTCGGTTTTTTATCAACGAAATAATTCAGTTTTTCGTCTATACTAATGGTAATAGCTTTTTTTGAAGTACTCTGTTGCCCGCTATCTGATTTTGGTAATAACAATTTAACTACCCGTGGATTTACTACGGCCGAAGCCAATAGGAAAAACAACAACAGGAAGAACATAATATCGTTGAGGGCCGAGGTATGTACCTCAACAGAACCTTTTTTTCTTTTTCGTAAATTCATTATTTGCCTGGTTCTTCTAACAAGTCAATAAATTCAATGGCATCCGTTTCCATTTTAAGGATAATCTTTTCGACCATCATGTTCAAAATATGATACAGCACATAGGCCACAATACCAATGATCAATCCGGCCGCAGAGGTGATCATTTTTGTATAGAGACCACCGGAAATGGTGCCAATCTCAATTTCGCCTTTGATCGATACATCATGAAAAATGGTAATTACCCCGATAATGGTACCTACGAAACCCAGCATCGGTGCAATACCCGCAATAATACCCAGGATACCAATATTTTTTTCGAGCTTGGAAACCTCCAGTTTACCGGTATTTTCAATGGCGCCTTCGATATCTTTAATAGGCCGGCCAATCCGTTTTAATCCTTTTTCAAGCATCCTTGCCAGGGGCGACCGGGTATTTTTGCATAATGCAATAGCGCTTTCCAGGCGGCCTTCGTGGATATTTTGTTTGATCTGAAACATTAAATTAGATTCATCTTTCGACGATTTACGGATGGTAAGATAACGTTCAATGAAAATCACCAGTCCGAGAAAGGCAAGTATGCCCAGAGGGATCATTACCCACCCGCCTTTAAAGAGCAGGTCAATAAAATGGATGTTCTGTGTTTCGGGAGCAGCTGTATTCGTTAATGCGTTTGACGTGCTGTCAAGGGGTTGCTGGAGGGAATCGATGGCTGTTAAAAGCAATGTGATCATCTTAATGCTGAGGTTTTATAGTTTGTATGTATATTTCGGGATTTTTTAATTTCTTCTTTAAGCTATCCAGTTTTTTTTTTGCCAGATCATAATCCGTAAAAGTTCCTAAACTGATCTTAATACGACGACCAGGAAGGTTTTCGGCTTTTTTTGCAGGAATACCTCTTCCTGCAAATTCACGGATGACCTCGTCCGCTTTTTTCCGGGTTTTCATAGCACCACCGATAATTTCATAGATTACCGGTGAAGTTTGAGTGTTTTGGCGGAGTACACTATCGGCAGTGTGGGGAGTCAACGTTACTTTGGCTGTGGAATCGACCATACCTGAGTCAGTCTGGTGCAGGAGCGTATCTGCCATCACTGCCGGACCCGTACCATTATTGATATGTTGCGGAAGATCGGTATCTGATTTAAACCGGTGAATGAGGCCATCAAAGAGAGCCGGAAAGAACAGGTAGAGTATGCCTCCCAGCACTGCAATAATAATAATACTCCATACTATTTTTAAAATTACCCGTTTTACGCGGCCTTTACGGTTATCGTCGTCATCATCATCTTCATCATAACCATATTCATAGCGTTGGTTAACTGTAGGTTTCCAGATCGCTTCTGTTTCCTGTACCGGGTTAGAGTTGTCCGGTAAAGTATTTTCATTTTCCTGTACCGGTATATTTTCTACCATAGGAACATGAACCGGGGCTTCGCTTATTTCTTCCTGTACCGGCTGATCATCCTGTTCAATCTGTTCAACCGGTTCGGGCTCTTCCGCGTGTATTTCCTGCGGGACGGGTACAGGCGCTGCACTTTCTTCGTCAACAGGTTGTACTGCGCTTTCCGCGATACCTGCATCTACTTTCGGCAGGCCATAAAAATCAAAGCCTGCGAACTCTCCGGAAGACGGAAAAAATACGAGCTGATTATTTTCGAGCTTTAATTCACCCAAAGGTGCAATCAGGGCTAACTGATGCTCAGCCAGGTGGCTTTGTATGCTGTCTACAAATTCATTAATATAGAAGTGCGCCGCATCCACAGAAATATTTCGCTTTTCACTGATGAACCGGGCCAGCTCTTCATCGCCCTGCACTTCATTGGTAAAGGCAATTTCGTGTCTCGGAGGAAGGAATGTATGACTCTCACTATCGTATCTACCCGGTATTTTCTTTTTATAGAACGTACCCAGAGCTGTAACTCCCACCGTTTTCCGGCTTTCTATAAGTTCTAAAAGATATGATATGATGTCCATTGTGGTAAAATTAAAATTTTAATTCGGTATGCGCCAACTTAAATTCTAAACGTATTAAAACGAATACGTTACCCCTCCAAAAGCATTTAACCCATTCATCTGATAATACAAATATTTGCTGTATTTTGTGTTAAGCAGGTTATTTATATTTAAAAATGCGGCAAACTTTGAATTTATTTTATAAGACGCCCCTATACCCAGATCTACAAAACCTTTAATATTAATGATGTTTTCGTTTGCAAAATCAGGCAGCGGCGGATAAAGGTTGCTGCCCGCCGGATAAGGTGAAGATAAGAATATTTTTGCTTTACTATCATCCTGAACCAGCATATTTGCATGAAAGGTAAGCTGCTTGTTGATGTTGTAAATAAGGTTCGTACTTACTTTTAGCCCCGGTTTGAAGTAACTTTGTTTTTCCGTGGCCGGCTTATAATCGTCTATATTTAACCGGCCTGTCCATTTCAGGTTATCACTTACCTGAACAGATATCTCGCCTTCCAGACCGGTTAGCTTCATGTTTCCGAAGTCGTAGATAACGTCAAATTTGTTAAAATGGACGTAATTGTTTACAAATAAGGGCATGTCGGTTATTTTTTTGCTGTAAAACCGTGCCTTATATCCAAATCCGGGTCCGCCTGTTCCTTTAACACCGGCGCTGATGCTTAGTTTTTCAACACTGTTTTTCACCAGGATATTGCTGTTTAAAAAGGGGTTCTCATCGGTAAAATTTTTCAGGCTGTTACGCTTCACATCGCCTTTAACTTCAGCAAAGAGCTGTAAGAAGTCGGGAATTAAGGTGAAATCGGCTGTAATTGCCGGGAATATCCTTGTGGTCGAGTAGGTGCCAAATTCCTGTACAAAATTAATACCTGCCGTAATTTTGATCCCGTTAGGTTCCAGTACAAAATAAGGATTTACACGTATGAGGTGATTTGCAATGGATGTTAAGGAGTCTTTGCTGGTGCCAATTTCAGCAGCGGCAGACAGGCCAACATTGAAGTTGTTTATTTTTCTGTTCAGGTAACCTGAAAAGCTCAACAGGTTTTCTTTTGCATGGAATCGATCATTAAAGAGATAGAAATTCGCTTTTGTGGCATAGTTGAAAGCATTGTCGTCTCCCGAAAAACGGTTCATTAATTCGCCTTCCAGTTCTATAAAGTTCAGTGACTGTTTTTCGGGATTTGGGTTTAATAAAGGATTGAGTGCATCAAAACCATAAAAATAAAGTCCGTGCCGTTGCCAGTTTAACCGGCCGTTAAGGGTAGTTGTTTCGCCAATGCTGCGACCAAAGGCACTTAACTGCTGGGTATTTTCATTTTGCTTATAAAGCTTTCCTGTCTGACTGAAATGTTTAAAGAACACACCGGTTTGTAAGGCTTCATCTTTCCCCATCCCGATATATCCTTCAGCAAGCAGGGTGGTCAGGTTACCTATACCCCCTTTTACGTAATTGTTGACTAATGGTGCAGCTTTTTCATCTGCCAGCTTTTGCGCCTGTAATTTCTGGATGTCGGTATTCAGCTCCAGCTTGCGCTCAAGGGGGGTATAATTGAATTTTGCTTTATACGTTTTTAGGTTATCTAAATCCGGACTGCGGCGTAATTTTACGGCTTCAGCCAGGATTGGTTTATAAGGACGGATAACCTCAATTTCTGAGCTCACCGTTTTTTCAGGTGGTTTTACATCCTGTGCCTGCACCGCGGAAAATCCGGCTGATAAAATAAATAAGGCGCTATATATCGTTTTCTGTAGTTTCATGGTGTGCTTAATTTATCCTGGATAGTTTTTCCTTGGCGGTAGGGATAATGTCGTCATTTCCCTCATATCCGTCAATAATACTCAATAACGTGCTTCTTGCCTGTAATTTATCTTTTAGTGCCAGGTAATTATCTGCTAAAAGAATAAATGATCTGGCTACCCAGTAGTCGTACGAAGGCATATTATTGATGAGATCGAAGCAGGTTTTCTGCGAGGTTTTATAATCGCCTTTAGCATATTGAATGGCCGCAAGATTATATTTTGCTTCGGCAGCGGCCACCGTTTTGGTCTTACTGACCACGGCATTAAAAGATTTTATCGCTCTTACCGTATCAGCTTTGATCAGATAACCTTTCCCGGCATACAGGTCTGAACTGTTTTTCTCTTCTTCCGATGATTTATCCGAATTTTGGATCAGATCTGCGTATCTGATCATATCGTCGGCCATACCGAGTGCATTGTATGCTTTAATGAGGTTATTTAAGGCAAAATTGTAATTGGCCTTGTAATCGGCTGTAGTTTCCAACCGTTTAAGATAAACAATGGCTTCATTGTACTTTTTCTCCGCCATCAATGCTTTTGAAATATTGAGCAATGATTTTTCGGTATAATCACTGGTCCAATCGTTCAGGATATAATCGTAGTCGATAATCGCCTCGGCGAGACGGTCTAAGCGTACTAACGATTCGGCCCTGATAAAGCGGGCTTCTTTATCATGAATGGGTTTGGCAAACTTTTCGAGATAAGCATTGATCGCTTCATAAGCAGCTTTGGCATCACCCCTTAAGTAAACATTTTTTGCAGCTTCGAACAGAATGTTATCCTGTTCACTGATCGAGTAATTGCCCAGCGGCGTAGTGGACGCATAGCTGATGAAGCCTGTAGCATCGCCGCGGTCCACATAAATCCGTTTAATAGCTTCGAGCGCTTCTTTGGCTTCCGGTAAGCTCGGATATTCATTAATTACTCTTTTGAAGGATACGAGTGCGGCATCGTCCTGATCCTGATTATAGCGGACCAGGCCAATATTGACTAAGGCACGCGGTACATAACTGCTTCGGGGATACTTTAAGATCAGCGTTTCAAGGTCATTCTTGGAACGTTCAAAATCGCCTTTATTAAAATACGTATTGGCCATTTCAAAGCCGGCATCATCGGCATAATTGGAACGCGGAAATTCGACAAGGAGGTTTTGCATCGTCGCAATTTTTGCATCATCTCTCTTTTCCAGGCCATGGATCATTCCCTTTTGAAAAAGGGCATAATCCTGCCCGGTAAACCTTCCGTTTATAATTTTATTGTAGTTGTTCATGGCCTCAGTATAATTCTTATTCACGAAATACGAGTCGGCCAGGCGAAGAATAGCGTCGTTCACGGTTTTGGAATCCTTATCCGAACCTTTTAAAAACCGTTCAAAATAAGTGGCGGCTTTGGCATATTTTTCATCTTCAAAAGCAGCATAACCCAGTCCGTAATTAGCAAAGTTATATACTTCGGTTTTATCGGCTTCGGGAAGAGTGAGAAATTTTTCAAAAGCTTTGACCGATTCGCCGAATTTGCGTAACTCATACATGGCTTCAGCCATCCAGTATATACTTAGAGCATAAATTTCTTTATCCTCTGCAAAATTTCCTGATCGTAAAAACATGGATAATGCGTTCGGGAAAGCACGTTCATTGTAAAATTGTAGTCCTCTGAAGTAGGTCGCTTTCTGATAGGCTTCGCGGGCCGTAGTGGTTTTATGCTGAAGCGGTTCCAGAATGTCTATGGCAGTCTGATAATTTTTGCTGGTTAGTAAGACTTCGCCTAATAATACTTTTACCTCATTTGTTTTCGGCGAATTAGGGAATTGTTTTAAAAAGTTCTGGGTAGCTTCTAAAGCCTGCTGGTTAAATTCCAGCTCGTAGCTTAGCTTTGCATAATTCAGCCAGGCATCTTCCTGAATGAACTTATCGATGTCGAGGCGGGAGGCTCTGAAGAAGGCACTTCTGGCTTTTGATTTTTCATTCAGTTTGAGATAAGCCTTTCCTAAAGTATACATACCGTTTTGCAGGTATGCATCATCCGTATTCAGTTTTTCTAAATAGGTTGCTGCTTCTTTATATTTCCCGTTCTGAAATAATGCATACCCATATTGATAGAAGAAAAGATTGTTTTTGGTGTTGTTTTTATCTTTTGCGTAAAAATCACTGAAGTATTTTTCGGCATTTTTAAAGTCCGATTTTGCGAAATATGAAGCTGCAATAAGGCTGAGCATTTCAGGTTCGTATTTCTGTTTTGTTTTTTGAATGGCTGCCAGTGCATAATCGATTACATCATCATAGCGTTCATCCAGGTAATACATTGAAGTGATATAATATGGATAGCTGGCTTCGTAGGTAGGGGAACCTTTTAGTTTTTCAAAATTAGCCAGTGCAGTACGGTACTCTTTGTTCAGGTAATTGATGTAGGCAAAATAATAAGTGGCACTTTCCTGAAAAGGAGATTGTTCCTTTTTTACTTTTTCAAAAAGGGGCTCGGCTTTGTCGAAGTTATTCAGTTCAAAATACGAATAACCCTGTTTAAACTGATATTCAAGTCGTTGTTTTTGCGAAAGTAAGCCCGGATCTGTTTTTTCAAACCAGCTGAGTGCCGTGGTATAGTCTTTTTTAGCAAAGTAGGATTTGCCCATATGGAAATAGGCCGGAATGATATTGGAATTCATCGGATAGTGATGAATAAAGGCTTTAAAAAGCGCTTCCGCATCATCGTTTCCCAGTTCCAGTGCACAAACAGCAGCATAGAACTTTGCATTCTCCTTAAGAATGGAAAGTTCGGCACTACTTTCCTGTTGGGTGCTGCTTTTTGATCTTTCCTGTTCTACCAGTTTAAATTGTTGTGCAGCAGCAACATATTTTTCGTTCTGAAATAATTCGAGGCCTGTTCGATAATATTGGTTAAGTTTTATGAGCGGGCTGATTTGTGCAAGTGCTTCTAAGCTGCCTGCTAAAAACAGTGGGATTAAAAGATATTTTTTCTGCATTCGGTTTCAGTTATGGTTGGTACTAAAGTAAGATAAACGGCCGTAGATATCAACATAAGAAATTAACATCTGTTAATAACACTCGTTTAACGAATAGATTTAAAAAATGTTGCTTATTAAAGAGCAGGGATAAGAACTAATCGTTTTGACTGGCCAGAAGGTAGAGTACAGCCATTCGGATGGCTACCCCGTTTTCGACCTGATCGAGAATGATCGATTGCCTGCTGTCGGCTACATCACTGGTGATCTCAACACCCCGGTTAACAGGACCAGGATGCATAACGATGATTTCTTTGTCGAGGCTGTCTAGTAACTCCCGGTTAAGCCCATACATTAAAGCATATTCGCGGAGGGACGGAAAATATTTGATGTCCTGACGTTCAAGCTGTATACGAAGCATGTTAGCTACATCGCACCAGTTCAGGGCTTTTACTAAATTATGTTCTACCTTAACGCCTAAGGATTCGATGTGTTTGGGAATGAGGGTTGTTGGACCGCAAACCATCACTTCGGCGCCTAATTTCTGCAGGCAAAGGATGTTGGAAACGGCCACCCTGGAATGTAGAATATCGCCTACAATAACGATTTTTTTGCCGGCTACCGAACCCAGCTTTTCCCGGATGGAAAAAGCATCCAACAATGCCTGGGTGGGGTGCTCATGCGCACCGTCACCGGCGTTTACAATCTGCGCTTTGACATGTTTACTGAGAAAAACGCCTGCTCCTGCATTCGGATGGCGCATCACGACCATATCTACTTTCATAGCCAGGATATTGTTTACCGTATCAATAAGCGTTTCGCCCTTACTTACCGATGAGGAAGAAGCTGCAAAATTAATGATATCGGCGGATAGCCTTTTTTCGGCAAGTTCGAATGAAAGTTTGGTGCGGGTTGAGTTCTCAAAAAAAATATTAGCAATGGTAATATCTCTTAAGGAAGGCACTTTTTTGATAGGCCTGTTAATGACATTTTTAAAATTAGCGGCGGTTTCGAAAATCAGCTCGATATCATTCAGGTTGAGGTCTTTGATACCTAAGAGATGTCGGGTGGATAGTTTTTCTGCTGCCATTTTATATTTATTTGTCTGATAATAAAATCACCTTGTCTTCTCCTTCGTTTTCTTTCCAGCTTACTTTCACTTTCTGCGAGTCGATCGAGTCGACCTGTTGCCCGATATAGTCTGGTTCGATGGGCAGATGTCTGGAGAACCTGCGGTCGATTAATACCATCAGCTCTACCTTTTCGGGTCTGCCAAAGGCCAGCAGGGCATCCATAGCTGCCCGGATAGTACGACCAGTCCAAAGTACATCGTCGATCAGGATTACTTTTTTTCCTTCAATGATAAAATCAATGCTGTTACTGCTTGCGGTCACCAACCCATCTTTCCGCCTGAAATCATCACGGAAAAAAGTAATATCGAGGTTTCCTTTTTTAAGGTTTGAAGCCGGTAAAATGGAAGAAAGTTCCTGATAAATACGATCGGCGAAATAGGGCCCCCGGGGTTGAATTCCTATTAATACGGTGTTTGAAAAATCGGTATGATTCTCAATTAACTGATGGCAAAGCCGTTTGATGGTGATCTGAAATTTTTTACCGCTTAATAGTGTTCTCTTTTGCATGAAACCAAGAATTGTGCAAACTTAGCTATATTCGTGATGATATGCAATTTTTGCCTATAACAAATATGTTTGCTGTTCGATTAATTGACACAATAATTCATTAATCTGCCGGGTAACAGGCCCGGGCTTTCCATCGCCTGTTTTCCGTCCGTCAATCGCCAGCACCGGCAGTGCATTTTTTGTGGAACTGGAAATGAAAGCCTCGTCGGCATGAGCGATGTCGGAAAGATCAAAATCTTCTGCTGTGAATATATAGCCGGGTAAGCTCAGATTTAGGATCTTAGAGCGTGTGACACCACCCAGCACATGGCTTTTCGGAGTGATGATGCGATTTCCTTTTACGATAAAGAAGTTGGCTCTCGGGCACTCCCGTATCGCTCCCTGGTGATGATATAGCACATCGTCTGCCTGTTTTTCTTTCAGATAAGGCTGCAGCCTTATGGCCTGGAGATAGTCAATGGTTTTAATAGCGGGCAGTTGCCGCTGGTGGGGATAAGTGATCAATGTAGTGCCTTTTTCGAATGCAGCCTTATTGATTTCAAAAGGATTTTGCATCAAAATCAGGTTCGGTTGGGTCATGGTGTAGCCATCAGCCGAAAGACCGCCGGTAAGAATAAATTTTATTCCGGAATTAGCCAGGCTGTTTTTCTCCATGAGCTGTCTGATAGCTGCCTTTAGTGCTTCACGATCCAGACCAACCGGTAAGTTCATTTCTTTTGCCGAACGATAAAACCGGTCAAGATGATCTTCCAGAAAAACAGGTTTATGGTGAACCGTCTTTAAGAAATCGAAAATGCCAAAACCCCGTTGAATGGCCAGATCACTAACCGGGAGTTTAGCCTCTTCTTCAGTATAAAGTGTATTATTAATGGAGATGTATCGTTTATTCATTTGGAATACGGTTATATTTTTTAAGCAGAGGAACGACTTTATCTAATGGAAGCGCGGGAATGCTGTTTCCATTATAACCGGTCATGTCTTTTGCAGCGAAAAGTGAATTTATGACAGCTTCTTCCGTGGCTTCAATAGCAGCCATGAAAAGAGGAGAAACAACCTCGTTATGTAATACTTCCGTTTTCAGGGTTCTGCCTTGTGGTGTGTGCGGAATGCGCAGCTCCGGAGCGGTAGAAAAAGCGATCATATAGTCGCCGCTACCATTGGAAGCAATACCCCCGGTTTTTCCCAGGCCTAAAAAAGCACGTTTTGCCAGGCGTTCCAGGTTACGGCTGTCGAGGGGGGCATCCGTAGCAATGATCACCATACATGAGCCATCCACATTATTTAGCAGCTGATTACTGAAGCTGAACTTTTTCAGTTCTTCGCCCACGGGAACACCGTCGATCTGCAACACGCCGCCAAAATTACTTTGTACTAATACTCCAACCGTGTATCCGCCCAGGTTTGCCGGGAGTTTTCGTGACGAAGTGCCAATACCGCCTTTAAAGCCAAAGCATACTGTACCTGTTCCGGCGCCTGTATTGCCTTCTTCAACGGGTCCGGGTGCGGCGGTGGTTATCGCTTTTAAGACGTCTGATTTGTGTACATGCCGGTTCCGGATGTCATTTAAAAAGCTGTCGTTCGTTTCACCTACCACAGCATTTACGGATCTTACGGTTTCATTTCCGGGATAAGCCAGTGTGTACTCGATCAGGGCATCGACAGCGGTGCTTACACTTAATGTATTGGTCAGAATAATCGGTGTTTCCAGATTCCCTAATTCAGCCACCTGGGTGCTTCCGGTTAACTTTCCAAAACCGTTCCCCGCAAAAATGGCTGCCGGTACCTTTTGCTGGAACAGGTTGCCGTCATGGGGTAAGATAGCGGTTACGCCGGTGCGTATGTTTTGGCCTTTGATCAGGGTAACCTGTCCTACTTTTACACCTTCTACATCGGTGATGCTGTTTAGTTTTCCTGCAGGCAAAACGCCGATTTTGATCCCCAGATCACGAGCCCGCTGCGGTGGCTGGCCTGACACCATCTGAGACAGACAGGATAATAGTATTCCGAGGATGTATTTCATATCTTAAAGGTATCAAGATTATGTTAAAAACGATAACCTTATCAGGAAATATAGCTAAGTTTGAAGCAGATTATCTTATGGATATGGAACACCCTATCGTATTTTTTGACGGAGTATGTAATCTTTGTAATGGTGCAGTGCAGTTCATCATTGCCAGAGATCGTAAAAATGTGTTCTATTTTGCCTCTTTGCAAAGTGATACGGCCAAAGAGAAGTTAAAACCCATTGGGGTGGAACCGGAGCATGTTCTGAGTATTGTGCTGTTATCCGAAGGTAAAGCATATCAGCAATCATCAGCCGTATTACGGATCGCACGAAAATTGAGCTGGCCCTGGCCGGTATTTTATGTGCTTATCCTGATCCCGCCGTTTATCCGGGACTCGATATACCGGTTCATTGCTCATAACCGTTACCGCTGGTTTGGAAAGCGGGAAAGCTGCTGGCTGCCTGATCCACAGCTTAAAAGCCGGTTTTTAGATAATAATTAGTTAAGCTCCAGGTATCGGCGGCTATATGTAATTCCCATTAGGTCATACCGTTTGAATTGTATCTTTAAACGCTTCATAAAGTCCGTATAATCCCGGTTTTGCTTTGGACTCCACAAAATCTCACTTAAGGCAGCTAAGCGGGGAAATAGCATATATTCTGCTTTGACCGGGTTAGTGATGTATTCAGACCATAAATTGCCCTGTCCGCCCCAGATGTATGCACTTTCTGCAGGAGTAAGCTCCTGTGGAACGGGATCATAATTGTACACATGCGTTAAAGGAAGGAATTTTTGTGCAGCAAGACTATCCTCGTTCATGAATTGTTTATGATTAAAGTACATCCTGTCTTCAGGTGTCATGATCACTTTATGTTTTTCCCTGGCCGCTGCAATACCGCCCTGTTCACCACGCCAGCTCATGACAACAGCGTTCGGGGCAAGGCCACCATCTAAAATTTCATCCCAGCCGATAATCGTCTTTCCCTTGCTGTTTACGAATTTTTCTATGCGGTGAATGAAGTAGCTCTGCAACGCATTTTCATCTTTTAGATTCTGTTCTTTCATGATCTGTTGTGCCACCGGTGAACTTCTCCACCAGATCTTTGAAGCCTCATCGCCGCCAATATGGATATAGGGCGATGGAAATAGGTTCATCACTTCAGCTAACACATTTTCCAGGAATTTGAATGTTTTTTCGGTTGGCTGTAAGACATTGTTATATTTATTCATCATCCCCCAGGTTGTGGCCACTTCATATTTTTTCTGCGGTTCGGTGCCCAGCTCGGGATAAGCGGCCAGCGCAGCCATACTATGTGCCGGCATTTCAATCTCGGGAATAATCGTGATGTAACGCTTTGATGCATAATCTACAACTTCTTTAATCTGTTCCTGCGTATAAAATCCGCCATGTGGGATATTGTCGGTTTTAATGACTGCATTTTTGGGTGTAATATGTACAGTTGTCGGACGGGTTTTATCCGGCCATAATTCATAGCGTATATGTTCATTTCCTTTTCCGGGCCACAGTCCGACAATGCTGCCGGTTCGCCGGGCACCAATCTCAGTGAGTTTGGGATATTGTTTTATTTCGATGCGCCAGCCATGATCATCCGTTAAATGCCAGTGAAAATAATTCATTTTATGAAGCGCCAGATAATCAATATACTTTTTAATAAAATCCACATCAAAAAAATGGCGGCTCACATCTAAGTGCATCCCGCGATATTCGAAGCGCGGAAAATCGATGATCATCACATAGGGGATAGAAATGTTCGTTTTCTCTACCGGAAGCAGCTGAATAAGCGTTTGTATACCATAAAAAACAGCCTGGGGAGAATTTCCCGTAATAGATATCCGTTTATCGTCTACCTTAAAATAATAGGCATTTTTCTTTTCGCCCAGCCTGGGGTCTAAAATAAGATGGATGCTATTATCTTCCGGCAGGTAGGAGCTGGCTAAGCTCAATTGAAAATATTGCTGCAAATAGGCGTTCAGAAAATCAACCGAGGATTGTAATGCCTTATCATTCATGATGATCTTGGTTTGGGCGTTCATTGAAAAAGAACCGGGACCCACAGATGCCAATGATACCGGCTTGGGGATAATGCTGATCTCGCGGACAGACTGGGCATGTACACCAGCCAGGAACAGGACAAAAATTAGGGTAAATATTGATTTCATATGCAGCGCTTAAAAATCAAAAATATATAAAAAAAGGCCGGCCCAAAACAATGGGCATAAAAAAGCCCCTGAATATCTCAGGGGCTTTATCGATCTATCAGGGATATACCCTAAGAAGCTGTAAATTATTTTCCTTTTTTCTTGCTTTCTTCGCCTTCCATTTGCTCCTTTAACTGAGCTAATACGCTAAGATCGCCTAAGGTAGATTTCTCTACAGAATCTTTTACTTTTTTAACGGCTGAACTGGCAGCTTTTGCTTCTTTTTTCTTGCTTGCTCTTTCTTCCTGTAAAGCTTCAGCTTTTGCTTCTTCCCAGATGCGGGCATGTGAAACCACGATACGTTTAGCATCTTTGTTAAACTCGATGATCTGGAAATCGTTTGTTTCTTCCGCTTTAATCACTGAACCGTCTTCTTTAGCCATGTGTTTAGTCGGTACGAAGCCTTCCACACCATAAGGTAAAGCAATAACAGCACCTTTATCGGTCACTTTAACAACGGTACCCTGATGTATTGAACCCAGTGTGAAAATGGTTTCGAATGTATCCCATGGATTTTCTTCCAGCTGTTTGTGGCCTAAGCTTAACTTGCGGTTTTCAACATCAAGTTCTAAAACCACTACGTCTAAAGTATCGCCCACTTTCGTGAACTCATTCGGATGGTTTACTTTTTTGCTCCATGAAAGATCAGAGATGTGGATTAATCCATCAATTCCCTCTTCAATTTCCACAAATACGCCGAAGTTAGTCATGTTTTTCACGACAGCTTTGTGTTTGCTTCCGATCGGATATCTTTCAGCCACATTTTGCCAAGGATCCTGTGTTAATTGTTTGATACCTAAGCTCATTTTGCGCTCATCTCTATCTAAAGTCAATACTTCAGCTTCGATTTCGTCACCTACTTTTAAGAATTCCTGCGGAGAACGTAAGTTTTGTGACCAGCTCATTTCTGAAACGTGGATCAGACCTTCAACACCAGGGATAATTTCAAGGAATGCACCGTAATCAGCTACGGTAACGATCTTTCCTTTTACTTTAGAACCTACGGTAATGTTGGTGTCTAAATTTTCCCATGGATGTGGAGTTAATTGTTTTAAGCCTAAGGCAATACGTTTTTTCTCATCATCAAAGTCAAGTACAACCACATTGATTTTCTGGTCTAATGCCAATACTTCCTTCGGATGCTCGATACGGCCCCATGAAATATCGGTAATGTGCAGTAAGCCGTCAACACCACCTAAGTCGATGAACACACCGAAGTCAGTAATGTTTTTAACGGTACCTTCCAGTACCTGTCCTTTTTCTAATTTAGAAACGATTTCTACTTTTTGGCTTTCTAAATCATCTTCAATTAATACTTTGTGAGATACGACCACGTTTTTGAACTCATGGTTAATTTTAACCACTTTGAATTCCATGGTTTTGCCTACGTATATATCGTAGTCGCGGATCGGCTTAATGTCGATCTGAGAACCAGGTAAGAAGGCTTCAACACCCATAATATCAACGATAAGACCACCTTTGGTACGGCTTTTAACATAACCGTTAATGATCGTGTCATTGTCAAGGGCTTCGTTGATGGTTTCCCATGAACGTTGGGTTTTTGCTCTCTTACGAGATAAAATTAACTGACCATTCGCATCTTCCGGAGCCTCAACGAAAACATCCACTGAATCGCCAATTTTCAAATCAGGCATATCACGGAACTCAGATGCTGATACTAAACCGTCTGATTTAAAACCTACGTTTAAGACCACATCTTTGTTGTTGATCGATACTACCGTTCCGGTAATGATCTCGCCTTGAGTGATTTGATTGAATGTACCGGTATACATGTCTTCAAACTTTTTACGGTCTGCATCACTGTAGTTTCCGAATACTTTATCATCAGCATCCCAGTCAAAATCCTGATCAGGTGTTGCTAATGATGATTTGATTTGTTCGATCGATACTGAATCAGCTTCTGATTCTATCGTTTCTTTCTCGGTTAGACGGGCGTCTGCACCTTGTAGTTCGGCTTTTTTAGCCTCCAGTTCTTTTTCTGCTACTTGTTTTTTAGCCATTAATTAATTATCTCCTTTGTTCCCTATTTAGGGACTGCAAAGGTAGGAAAATCTTTTTTAAAAGAAAAGAAATATTTCAGAAACAGGACTGATATTTAACGGATTAAATACGATGCAGGCTTTGCAAAGTTATTGCTTTGTAAACTGCCCGATTATCGTATGCAGCTTTTTTTCGTTTTTAAGATAAGGTACTAAGTTAAGCAGTTTAACCGTCTTAAATTCAATAGGATGACTTTCGCTTTGCAACGCGATATAACCCTGGGTTAATGCTTTGCCATCCTGTTTAACTTTAGGATCAAAATTATTTATATTACCGCCTCCGATCTTAGGTTTGCTGTATTCAAGTACTACTTCATTTTCAAGAATATGCTGAATAAGCGAATCGCCTAATACTACGAAGGTAGCTTCTACCCACTGATCGCCGGCATAAGTTTTTGATTTCGAATCCAGACAGTGCGGCGTAAAAAGCTTGTTGTTGATTTCGATTGTGGTTCCGGGTGTACAGACATTGCTGGTATGGCGTTCATTCCTGCCGTTTCCACCCAGCATCTGCGCTTCTACAGAGATCGGGAAGTCCTGATCTTTGAGCATGGTTTCAGGTGCCTGGCTGTGCAGCATGGCGCCGCTGTTGCGGAAGGCCCACCCCTCGCCACCTTTAACCTGTTCGCCCGTAAACCGGTATTGCACTTTTAAAATATAATGGGAAAATGGCTTCTTATAAAAAATATGGCCATATTGCTGGTCAAATTCAGCATATCCGTCATAACTTACTTTCATCACACCGTTTTCTACCCGGAACGTACGGGCATAATTATCTCCGGGCTCATGCTTGGCAATTTTTACCGTCCAGTCATTCAGATCTTTTCCGTTAAACAGATTGATCCATTTTTGTGCCCTGACGGGGGTGGTTAAGCCCAGAAAAAATACCATGACCAAGAGAAATGTATAGTGTGCTTTCATTGTATAGTTAATGTAGAAAAGGTTCAATTTTATGGTAGGCAAAGTCTAATTGTGCTTCCGGACTGAGATTGGTATTGTCTAAAATAATGGCATCATCGGCACGTGTTAAAGGGCTTTCAGTACGTGTAGTGTCCGCATAATCCCGATGTGCCAGGTTTTCAAATACTTCTTCCAGTGTAATAGCTGTGCTGCCTTTGGACAACAATTCTTTATACCGTCGTTCAGCGCGGACCTTAGGGTCGGCAGTCATGAAGAACTTTATCTGAGCATCCTGAAAAACAGCAGTCCCGATATCGCGTCCGTCCATCACGATGTTTTTAGATTTTCCCATTCGTTGCTGTTGTTTCACCATATCGCGGCGGACTAATTTGTGGGCTGAGACCTCGCTTACCTTTTCCGAAACGGGCATTTGCCTGATCTCTTCCGATACTTCCTCCCCGTTAAGCAAAATATGTGATTCGTAATCTCTTGAATGAAAGTTTAATTCAATATGCTGTAGGGCATCTTCAATGGCTTTTTCATTAGTCATGTCAACCTGATGACGAATGAAGTAAAGTGTAACGGCACGATACATGGCCCCACTGTCAATGTAAATAAAGCCTAATTTCCTGGCCAAAGCTTTTGCAAGTGTGCTTTTGCCACAAGAGGAATAGCCGTCAATGGCAATGACAATATTTTTTCTCATCAACGGACAAACTTAGATAAATTCGCTTTTATATGCAATATAACTATCTTTGAAGATGCTGCCTTCAAAAGAAGAATTTATCAGGGAAATCATATTTAGAACCTCGAGAAGCGGAGGTAAGGGTGGGCAGCATGTAAATAAAGTGTCTACCCGTGTAGAACTTATTTTTAATCCCGGTCAATCTGCTTTATTTTCAGAAGGGGAAAGGGCACGGCTTCTGGATAAGTTAGCCGGAAAATTAGATTCAGAAGGTCATCTGCACGTTGTCAGCCAGGAAAGCCGAAGCCAGGCCGTCAATAAAGAAAGGGCTATTGAAAAAACACTGGAACTTTTAGAAAAGGCGTTACACGTTAAAAAACAACGAAAAGCCACTAAAGTGCCGAAAGCTGTTATCGAAAAGCGCCTGATGAATAAACAGGTCAATGCAGAAAAAAAAGAAAACCGGAAAAGGCTACGTCCTGCTGATGATTAATTGAACCGGTAATATAGAGCAATGCTGCCATACTGATGCGGCCTAGCCTTACTTTTGAGCTCTTTTGATTTGAACAGAAGACTGAAATCGAAGGTAAACCGTGGTGTACTATAATTATAACCTATCTGCTGGGCAAATACAAAGGGTTTGGTTTTGAAGGTTACCGGACTGTTGTCTTTAAACAGGCTACCCTGTATGGTGATATCGTAGGCGACATAATTTAGCTGCGGTTTAATATAAAAATAAGATTCGTTTTCTGCAGGTGCAGCAGTATTATTCTGTATCGATGCGTGCGTATAGGCACTTTGAAAATAGGGGTTAATACGCCCGGTACGAAGGACCAGGCCTGCACCTGCACTGTTCCAGGCTGTCCCGGCATTTAAATAACTTTCAAAAGCCATATCGGTACGGTTGTTTTCTGCGCGGAAAAGGCGGTGAGTAAACTCCAGCCGGAGGTTTGCGGTAAGTTCATTCCTGATCTGGTATTGCCAGCCGCTGATCTCATAAAAGCCTACGATTTTATGAAGTAGTTCCTGTGAGTCTTCGCCTAAGGCATTTGGACCTACTGTACCCAGTTCAATTCCTGTTTTGAGCACGCTCTCGTTCTTATAGAAAAAGCCGGCCTTAAAGCCTGCATATAAATAACCTGCAAATGGCCGGTCCTGAAATTCCTTTTTTGGCGCATACCCGCTATAGGCATTATACATTTTCTGTCCGGCCGAAATTTCATAGATGAATTTTTCCAGCGCTTTCTTTTCACTGTTCTGGCGGGTGGCCCGTCTGAAATAAAGCATCAACCCGTTGGTATAATAGCGATCCTGTCCATAGAACAGGTAAGCATCGTTATCACTCTGAAAACCAAACTCATTTTTATAGTTCTTTTGCGCATATCCTGTAAAATGGAATGTGCACAGAATTAGTCCTAAAAAGAAAGAGGCTTTACTGAACATCAGGCTTCTTCTCGCTTAAAGCTAAGGTTCTGTGCATTTTTCACCTTATCTTTTGTTAATGCCAATTCAATTATTTCTTTCATTTCATTCACATAGTGAAATTTCAGATCTTTTATATAATCTTCCTTAATTTCAAGGATATCTTTTTTATTAGATACGCATAAAATGACCTCTTTAATATTTGCTCGTTTAGCTGCAAGGATTTTTTCTTTAATCCCGCCAACCGGCAATACTTTGCCGCGAAGGGTAATTTCGCCGGTCATGGCTAAATTCGATTTTACCTTGCGTTGTGTAAACGCAGAAGCCAGCGCTGTAAGCATCGTAATTCCTGCCGATGGGCCGTCTTTTGGCGTAGCTCCGGCCGGGACGTGGATGTGTACATCCCAGTTGTCGAATAAGGCATAGTCGATATGGAACAGGTCCGCATGGGCGCGAAGATAAGCCAGGGCGATCACGGCCGATTCTTTCATCACCTCACCGAGATTTCCCGTAAGGGTTAATTTCCCTTTCCCGGGACTAAGGCTGGCTTCAATAAACAGAATGTCGCCGCCTACCTGGGTCCATGCCAGGCCGGTCACGACGCCGGCAACTTCATTACCTTCATACTGATCCTTATCGAAAATAGGAGCGCCGAGAATATCCTCCACATCCTGCTGACGGAGATGAGGATCGTAAGTTTCTTCCATAGCTACTTTTGTGGCAATACCACGCACTAAAGAACCTATTTTTTTCTCTAAGCCCCTTACACCTGATTCACGCGTATAATCCTCGATCACTTTTTCAATGAGCTGATTTTTAAGGGAGATGTCTTTTGGTTTTAATCCGTGAATTTCTTTCTGTTTTGGCAACAGGTATTTTTTGGCAATTTCAATTTTTTCTTCAATGGTATAGCCGTTTACTTCAATCACTTCCATGCGGTCTAAAAGTGCCGGCTGGATACTGCTTAAAGAATTAGCCGTGGCGATGAATAATACATTAGAAAGGTCGTAATCGATTTCTACGTAATGATCATTAAAGGCATTATTTTGTTCAGGGTCGAGTACTTCGAGGAGGGCAGACGAAGGATCACCCCTGAAATCAGAACCTACTTTGTCAATTTCGTCGAGTACGAACACCGGATTAGCCGTACCTGCTTTTTTTAATGATTGAATAATGCGTCCGGGCATGGCGCCGATATACGTTTTACGATGTCCGCGTATCTCAGCCTCGTCACGGATACCACCTAATGCCATTCGTACGTATTTCCGGTTCAGGGCTTTGGCAATAGACTTTCCAAGTGAGGTTTTTCCCACCCCCGGAGGGCCTACCAGACACAGGATCGGTGCTTTCATGTCACGTTTCAGCTTTAGTACTGCCAGGTATTCGATAATACGCTGTTTTACCTTTTCAAGCCCGTAATGATCTTTGTCTAAAATTTTCTTTGCCCGTTTAAGGTCGAAATTATCTTTTGAAAAGTCGTTCCAGGGCAGGTCAAGCAAAAGTTCCAGGTAGTTGAGCTGGATGGAATAATCAGGTGCTGCGGGGTTCATCCGTCCCAGTTTTTCGAGTTCCTTCTGGAAATGCTCAGTGGTAAATACCGGCCATTTTTTGTTTTTTGCACGTGTTTGCAGTGCTTCCAGTTCCAGATCACCCGCATTTCCTCCTAATTCTTCCTGTATGGTTTTCAGTTGCTGGTTTAGAAAATAATCCCGCTGCTGTTTATCTAAGTCCGTACGCACTTTTGACTGTATCTGGTTTTTTAATTCCAGCATTTGGAGCTCAAGGGTCAGCAATTCCATAACCCGTTCTGCTCGTTTTCGCAGATTTGTCATTTCCAGCATCTTTTGCTTTTCAGCGACATCGGCATTCATGTTAGACGAGATGAAATTGATCAGAAAGGATTTGCTTTCTATATTCTTTAAAGCGATACCGGCTTCACTCGGAATATTCGGAGATAACTGAATGATTTGTGACGACATTTCACGAATGGCTGCCACGAGATTTTTAAATTCCTTATCTTCTTTATGCTTTGTCTCGGCGAATTTAGCGACGATAACTTTAAAATAGGGTTCAGCCTGTACTTCCTGAACTAACTGGAAACGCTGTTTACCCTGAATAATCACAGTGGTATTACCATCCGGCATCTGCAGCATTTTAATAATATGAGCCACCGTACCTACACTGTTCAGCTGCTCAAATGTAGGATCTTCAATGGCTACATCGCGTTGCGAAACGACACCGATGATGCGGTCGCCTTTATAAGCCTCCTTTATTAATTTAATAGACTTATCACGGCCAACCGTAATAGGGATCACGACGCCGGGAAAAAGAACGGTATTTCGCAGAGGTAAGATGGATAAAATCTCCGGTGTTTCTTCACTATTCATGTCATCTTCATCCTGTTGTGACATTAACGGAAAAAACTCAGTATCTTCATTTATGATAGGTAAGGCACTATTAAAATCAAAGTAATCTTCTTTACTCATTAATTGATATTTTTAAATATTGGTTAACGACAAACTGACAACCTGACGTACAGGCCGCGTTGTTTTATGCAAGTGAAAAACATTTCAACTCCTATGCCAAAAACGAATTCCGCCATCAATATGTTAAAAAGTCAGCCTTTTAAGAAATTATCATTCATTTTATCATAATTCACATTCTTTTGCGTTAAAGCATTGATTACTTATGACCGATAATTGTATATTAGCATTCGTAAACCTTCGGGTTGACCGGGGTTATCAGATTTAACTTTAGAAAACACTTAATGATAAATTCAGGAAAATTCTTTTTATTGTTTATTTCATTCCTCAGCAGCATACAGGCGTATGCACAAAGTAACTTTGAGAAAATGGGGATGCAGGCATGGATGAAAGGTGATTTTAAGGCTGCGGTTGCTCAGCTGGAGAAAGCCGAATCAATCGAGCCGAATAATACCAATGTGCTGAGGGCTTTGGGGTATTCGTATTTTCAATGTAACGATTATGAAAATGCGATCGGTGCTTACAGTAAACTGATTACCTTAAAACCCACTGATTATTCAGCTTATTATTATCGCGGTAAGGCCCGGTTAAATATTGCCAACGCCCCTAAGCAGGCTTTAAATCAACTCCGGGAAAATTTTTATACATCTGCCATTAAAGATTTCTCAAAGGCCATTGAAATAAATGGTGAGGAAGATACACAGATACTGCAGAACAGGGCTATTGCGTATAAAGATTATGCGATTTTCAAATCGTATAAAGTAAAAAAGGCAACTGAAAAGAATAGTTGTATCAGCCTGTTTAACAGTTCGATCGCTGATTTTCAAAAAGTACTTACCGTACAGCCTATGCGCCGGGATATTGTCGACCTGATCGATTATGTAAAAGCGCAGATCGCCAGTTTGAAATAGAAAAGCGGCAGGACTAAGCGAACAGCGGGTAGCATTGAGGGGTTAAGCGGCCAACGTTAAGGATGCAGGAATTCGCCTTTAATCCCGTAGGTGGCGGGCGATAGCAGTTTTACTTTCTCCACTTTTCGGATCTCGTACAGGCTGTCTGCTTTGTACACCAGGGTATCAGCGGAGCGGTATAAGATATTCGTATCTGAACGGATGATCCGGATGCCTTTCACACGCTTACCCGAACTATAAATTTCAAGCCTTTTTACCGGTATCTTTGTATTGTTGGTATAATAAAGCGTAAGGTTGTCTTTTTTTTCGACCCTGAAGGCACCTTTCCAGGATGACTTATTGATGTCGGCATCAGCAAAGCTGGCCAGTTCTTTTTTAAAGTCAATGTCATTTATCTTTTTTGTTTCCATAATCCCATTAATGGAAACGGTTTTCAGCACCGGCAAATGTTGCTGGTTTAACCGTATGGCTTCCTGCTCAAAATACGTTTTTAGACTGAAATAGGCGGGTGACATTGTCTTTTCTGTCGTATTTGACGTACACGCAGCAAGCAGGATTATTCCGGCCAGCCCCGGAAAATATTTCAGGGGTATTATATAGTTCATGGATTTTTACTTACCAAACAGTTTCCGGTCATGATGGCGGGTACAGGTATACCCATTAATGTTAAGATTGTGGGTGCAATATCGCCTAATTTACCATCGGCAATCCTATGATATTCCCTGTCGATTAGGATACAGGGTACGAGATTGGTGGTGTGTGCTGTATTGACACTGCCGTCAGCATTCATCATAAACTCGGCATTTCCATGGTCGGCGAGAATGATAAAAGAATATCCGTTTTCAATCCCGGCTTTCACAACCTGCTCTGCACAATGATCGGTGGTCTCCACGGCTTTTACAACCGCTTCGAATACACCCGTATGGCCTACCATATCAGGATTGGCGAAGTTCAGACATACAAAATCCGGCCAGCCATTCTGTAATTCCTTCACAATAGCTTCCGTAATAGCCTCAGCACTCATTTCCGGCTTCAGATCGTAAGTAGCTACTTTTGGGGAGGGGATCAATATTCTTTTTTCCAGGTTGAATTCTTTTTCTCTTCCCCCCGAAAAAAAGAACGTAACATGCGGATATTTCTCTGTCTCTGCGATCCGGATTTGTTTTTTGTGGTGTAATTCCAGTACTTCACCCAGTGTTTGAGAAAGATCATCTTTGTAAAAAACAATACGGACATTCTCAAAATGCTCGTCATATACCGTCATGGTTACATAATAAAGCGGGAGTTTATGCATGCCAAACTCAGGATAATCTTTCTGACTTAGTGCCGAAGTAATTTCCCGGCCGCGATCGGTTCTGTAATTAAAGCAGATCACTACATCACCGGCTTGTATTCTTGTCAACGGGGTACCCAGTGTATCAGTCATGACAACAGGCTTTATAAATTCGTCGGTGATGCCGCTTTCATATGATTTCCGGATCTCCTCTTCGGCGTTCGTTCCCGGTATTCCTATACCGTTCACCATGGCATCATAGGCCAGTTTTACACGTTCCCAGCGGTTATCCCTGTCCATCGCATAATAACGGCCGCAAAGTGTAGCTATTTTACCGGTTGAGGTTTCCAGGTGTTGCGACAGCTCTTTAATGAAGCCTGCTCCCGAATAGGGATCGGTATCTCTTCCATCCATAAAGGCATGAATAAATACATTTGTCAGATTACTGGCTTTGGCTGCGTCTGTAAGTGCTTTCAGGTGGTGAATATGGGCGTGTACACCTCCGTCAGAAACGAGGCCGATGAAATGAACTGGTTTCTGGTTTTCTCTGGCATAGTCAAAAGCATTTATCAGGGTTTCATTCTGATAAAAGCTTCCGTTTTTTATGGCGTTATTGATACGGCCCAGCTCCTGATAAACAACTCTTCCGGCACCAAGGTTCATATGGCCCACTTCCGAATTTCCCATTTGCCCTTCCGGCAGCCCTACGGCTTCACCTGAAGCTTCCAGGCGACTGTTCGGGTATTGTGCCAGCAGCGAGTCGAAAAAAGGAGTATAAGCTGTACTGGTGGCATCAGAACTATCTTTTTTACCATAGCCCCAGCCATCAAGAATTAAAAGGACAAGCTTTTTAGTATTCATATCTGTCATATCAGTAAGGGAAGGAGAGCCATATGTACCGTGTCATTTTCCGGTTTTCTCCTTGCGTCAACAAATATAAATCTATTAATTGTTGCGAAAAAAGAAAAATTATTGAATATGATAAGGTAATGGCACAATTTTGGATGTAATATTCCGTCATTAATGCGCAAATATGAAACCGTTTTTAGCCTCAGTGTTTCTTTTTCTTCAATTTCTTTCAAATAGCAACGTTCAGGCTGATATTGTAGATGATCTGATTGTTCATTTTAAGAACGGTAACAGTAAAGAAATCGCTAAAAGTTTTGCATCATCAGTAGAACTGCTCATCCTGGATCAGGAAGATGTATACAGTAAAGTACAATCAGAACAAATTCTAAAAGATTTTTTTGCAAAAAACCCACCGGTTAAAACGACAGTTATTCACCGGTTGAACAGTAATCCTGCCTTTAAGTTCGGCGTATTTTCGCTGCATTCCAAAAATGCCCGGTTCCGGGTAACGCTTACCCTTCGCTGGCAAAAATCAATTAATGCTTTCTTAATCACTGAGTTGAGAATTGAAAAAGACTGATCTTGGCTTTTTATCTGACAAATTGCTAATTTTGGATTTTAAATACATTGATTTTGGATAAAAAAATAATTGATCTTTTTATCAGAAATGCTGTAGCCGAAGATGTAGGTGATGGCGATCATACTTCCCTGTCAACCATTCCCCGGGATGCGCAGGGAAAAGCCCGGTTAATCGTAAAAGAATCCGGAATTTTAGCCGGTGTGGAACTGGCTCTGGTTATTTTTAATCATATCGATCCGCAGTTAAAAGTGGATGTCTTTCTGGCTGATGGCACTGCCGTCAAATCCGGAGATATTGCTTTTACCGTTGAAGGGAATACACATGCTATTTTACTTGCTGAACGCCTGGTGCTCAATTGTATGCAGCGTATGAGCGGTATTGCCACTAAAACACATCACATTGTGCAGTTGCTGAAGCCTTATCATACAAAAATTCTGGACACCCGTAAAACCACACCGGGTTTGCGTTATCTTGAAAAGTGGGCGGTCAGGATCGGAGGGGGCACTAATCACCGAATCGGTTTATATGATATGATCTTAATTAAAGACAATCATGTCGATTATGCCGGTGGCATTGAAAAAGCTATTGAATCGGCCAATACATACCTGGCTACTACCGGAAAAGATCTGCCCATCGAGATCGAAGTGCGAAATCTGGAAGAACTGAAACAGGTATTGGCTACCGGAAAAGTACAACGCATTATGCTCGATAATTTTGAGCCTTCCCTTCTAAAAGAGGCTGTTCACCTGATCAATGGAAGGTTTATTAGCGAAGCATCAGGAGGCATTACCGAAGAAAGTTTAACAGCATATGCTGCCTGTGGTGTCGATTATATTTCGATGGGTGCCTTAACCCATTCGGTTAAAAGCTTGGACCTGAGTTTAAAAGCATATTAATCCCAAAATCGCGGATGTTTGAATCTATTTTTAGTATAATTGCAGGTCAATGATATCAGTCTATTCTATTTCGGCATTGATTATGGCTTATCTGCTGGGTTCTATCCCTACAGCAGTTTGGCTGGGACAGGCATTTTATGGGGTGGATGTACGGGAATACGGAAGCGGGAATGCCGGAGCTACAAATACTTTTCGTGTATTGGGTAAAAAGGCAGGTATTGCGGTTATGCTGATTGATATTTTTAAAGGATATACTGCCACAAAATTAGCGTACCTGATCGGACTGTCTGTTACAGGACCCCAAAATTCTATTCAATTTGTAAATTATGAACTTGCTCTTGGTGTTATTGCGGTGATGGGACACTTGTTTCCGGTGTTTGCCGGTTTCAGAGGCGGCAAGGGAGTAGCCACTTTGTTCGGGATGGTACTTGCTGTTAATCCTATGGCCGCTTTATTATGTGTGGCTGTCTTTATTACGGTCTTATTGAGTACAAAATATGTTTCGTTAAGCTCTATAAGTGCGGGTTTTACCTTCCCGATTGTTACGGTATTTATATTGCAGTCTTCTATTAAATCGGAAGTGCTGTATGGAATTGCAGTATGTCTGCTGATCCTGGTTACTCACCAAAAAAACCTGGAACGACTGTTAAAAGGTAAAGAATCAAAGGTTTATCTTTTTAAGAAAAAATCCTGATGATAAAATCAAACATATTTATATTTAGGTTGTTAAAGACTTGAATGGATATAAACGTATAATGCTCGAAAAAATGAAAAGAATAATGACTATCGGTATAGCGGGTTTGCTGGCTATATCATCTTGTACGACATCGGTTGTGCCTTTAACAGGCCGGAAAGTGAAAACATTTGGGGTGAGTGCTGCTGATCTTGAACAGCAGGCAGCTGCCGGCTATGCAGAATTTTTAAGTGATCCGAAAACGAAAGTGATTAGCAGTACTACAGATGCGCAACGGGTTAAACGTATCGGAGCCAATATTCAGAATGCCGTAAGCCAGTACATGAATGCAAATGGTTACGGTGAGCAGATCAAAGGATATAAATGGGAGTTTAATTTGGTGGAAAGCCCTGAAATTAATGCCTGGTGTATGCCTGGGGGGAAAGTAGCGGTATATACCGGTATTTTAAAAATAACAAAGGATGATGCCGGGCTGGCTACAGTGATGGGACATGAGATTGCACATGCCATTGCGCAGCATTCTCTGGAAAGAGCTTCAGATATGCTGAAAGCGCAGATTGGAGGGGCAGTGGTTGGTATTGCCACCAGCGGGCAATCGGAAGCTGCGCAGAATGTCATCGGCCAGTTGTACGGACTTGGCGCTCAGGGTGGCTATATTTTGCCTAACTCACGAAAACAGGAGTTGGAGGCCGATAAAATGGGTTTATCCTTCATGGCTATGGCAGGATATAATCCCCAAAATGCTGTTGCCTTCTGGCAGCGGATGGCTGAAGCCAGTGCCGGGTCACAAAAACCTCCGGTATTTTTAAGTACGCACCCGACAGATGAATCAAGAATCGCCCAGATACAAAAAGATCTCCCCGAAGCTATGAAATATTATAAGGGAAAATAAGTGTGTCGGATTTATCTTAATCAAGCCCCAGTACCGTTTTAATAGCAGATGCTTTTATCAGGCATTCTTCATATTCCTGTTCGGCATCAGAGGCGTATGTTATCGCGCCGCCTACCTGAAACGATAAATACCCGGTATCATGATTATATAAAATTGTACGGATAACTACATTGAAGTCAAAATCGCCCTCGGGACTAATATAACCGATCGCACCGGAATAGGCGCCTCTCCGGCTTCGTTCATATTGTTCGATGAGCTGCATGGCACGGATTTTAGGAGCACCTGTCATGGAACCCATGGGAAAAGTATTTTTTAGACTATCCACCGGATGCAGGTCGTCCCGAAGTATGCAGCTCACGGTAGAGATGAGCTGATGAACCTGAGGGAAACTATAAATTCCGAACAATTCCTCGACGTTAACACTTCCTTTTACAGCACTTTTAGTCAGATCATTGCGGACAAGATCAACGATCATTACATTTTCGGCTTGTTCCTTAATGCTTGACCGCAATTCGGATTTAATTCTTTCGTCCTGAACAGGATCCGCACTCCGTTTTGCCGTGCCTTTTATGGGTTGTGAGATTAAACGCCGGCCACGCTTGCATAAAAAGCGTTCGGGACTGGCCGACAGGATAAACTTTTCGCCAATTTTGAAAAATCCGGAAAAGGGAGTAGGCGATATGGCATTCAGGTGCTTATATACTTCTAAAGGATTAATGAGCGCATGTTCAGCAAAAAATTCCTGACAAAAATTAATCTCATAAATATCACCTTTCCGGATATGCATTTTAAGTTGCTCTACAACTTGCAGGTATTCATTTTTGTTGAATCGTGTACGAACAAGAGGCGGTTGAAAGCTGTCCTGTATAGGGACCGGCATTTCACGGATGGTGCGGATTAAGGTGTCGTTACCGATAATGACCGTTATTTTATCGCCGTTAATCCCGATAAGATATTGTGGAACAAAAAAATACAATTCCGGAAAATGGAGCGAATCGCTATGCGAAGAAGAAAGAGCCTCCGTTTCGTTCTTAAGATCATAGCTTAACAAGCCTATCACCCAGCTTTGTTGCCGGTCATAGAATTCCCGAAGAGCAGAAAAAGCAGATCCCGTTGTGTTTACAGATACATCTGCTTTAACACCTGCGGCTATGATACAATCAAAACGGCTGTACGGATCGGTATAATGATTTGAATCAAAACAGCAGCAAACCGGAAACGTGTTTGCCCAATGGATTGCCTTTTCTTTTAGCGCACTCAAGTTTTAGGTTAAAATCAGTGTCTGTGTTCTGTCCGGACCAACGGAAAGGAATGTAATTGGAACTTCTAATTCTTTTTCTAAAAACGCAATATAATCGGCCAGTTGGGGTGGGATCTGATCCACAGATGTAATTTTAGTTAGATCTGTTTCCCAGCCCGGGATAGCTTTTAATACAGGTTTAGGTGTTACAGAAAGAATATCATACGGCATGTAATCAATGGTTTCATCCTTATATTCATAATGGGTACAGGCGTAAATGGTATCGAAGTTATCCAGTACATCTGCTTTCATCATGATCAGATCGGTAACACCATTCAGCATAATGGCATATTTGAGCGCCGGTAGATCAATCCATCCGCAACGGCGGGCCCTTCCGGTCGTTGCACCGAACTCATGTCCGGTTTGACGCAATGTTTCGCCAACTTCATTATCCAGTTCGGTAGGGAAAGGCCCTCCGCCCACCCGTGTACAGTAGGCTTTAAAAATACCATACACCCGGCCTACTTTATTAGGTGCAATGCCAAGACCGGTGCATGCACCGGCAGTAGTCGTATTGGAGGAGGTTACAAATGGATAGGATCCGAAATCAACATCCAATAAAGTTCCCTGGGCACCTTCGGCCAGCACTTTTTTGTTTTCTTTCAGATAGCTGTTCACAAAGTGTTCGCTGTCGACATGAGGAATGGTCTTTATAAATTCGATGGCCTCAAAGAAAGCGGCTTCCTTTTCGCTCAGATCATATTCAAAGTTGTAATGTGACAGGATCTCTTTGTGTTTTTCAACCAACCGCTTATAACGTTCGTTAAAATCAGGCAGGGTAGTGTCGCCCACCCGAAGTCCGTTACGGCCCGTTTTATCCATATAGGTCGGACCAATGCCTTTTAGTGTAGAACCAATTTTCCCCGCACCCATTTTCTGCTCGTTGGCAGCATCGAGGAGCTGGTGAGTAGGTAAAATCAGGTGAGCTTTCCGGGCAATGACTAATTTACCCTGTGCTACAGGATCCTGCCCGGCTTTTCTTAAATTATCTAATTCCCTTTTAAGGATAATGGGATCGATGACCACTCCATTACCGATTAAGTTCATGCTGCCGTCGTTAAAAATGCCGGAAGGAATAGTATTCAATACAAATTTCTTTCCGTCGAATTCTAAAGTATGACCCGCATTCGGCCCTCCCTGGAAACGGGCCACCAAATCGTATTGAGGACTTAAAACATCAACAATTTTTCCTTTTCCTTCATCGCCCCATTGCAGGCCCAGCAGCACATCTACTTGCGTCATTCGTAATTATAAATTTTATAGTTAATAAGAAAATTAGTTAGCGGATTTTTTTTGAGCGGTTGCCGATTTTATGGCTGCGGCGGCACTGCAATCGAAACAAATGCCATATAAATTCAGGGAGTGGTGCTTAATATCAAACTTTAACAGATCACCTACCATGCTTTGAATCTGGTGGATCCGCGGATCACAAAATTCGACCACTTTTCCGCAATCGATACAGATCACATGGTCATGCTGATGATAACCGTATGATTTTTCGAATTGCGCCATGTTCTTGCCGAACTGATGTTTGGTCACTAAATCACACGATACCAACAGTTCCAGTGTATTATAAACCGTTGCCCGGCTTACCCGGTATTTCTGATTCTTCATGTGAATATAAAGGGTCTCCACATCAAAATGGTCATCCCTTGAATAGATCTCCTCTAAAATGGCAAAGCGTTCAGGCGTTTTCCTTAAGTTTTTATTTTCAAGATAGGCTTCGAAAATTTTCCTAACCAGCTCGTTTGTATTCTGTCCAGACATAATTATTTGCTCCTCCCAAAGGTATGAAACCATCATGATTTTACAAAACTTACAAGAGATTGGATAAAAATCATGATAGCTTCATCACCGCTGAAGACAAACTATATACAGATGAAAAAGATTTGGCTTACGCGTCTTACGCGTCAAAACGTGTTACACCCGTTACCCCTTTAACTTCCAATAAGTTTTCAATCAGTTTGTCTAAATGTTCCTTGTCATTTACGAACACCATGATCGAGCCGTCAAAAATACCATCATTTGTATCAACGGTGATCGATCGCATGTTTACTTTGAAATCGTTGGATATGACTTTTGTAATGTTGTTAATTAATCCCACATCATCGATCCCTACAATATGAAGCCCTGTCAGGAAAGTTAACTCCTGCTGCCTGTTCCATTTGGCCTTTACGATCCGGTAACCATAATTGGCCATCAGCTGGGCGGCGTTCGGACAGTTGGTCCGATGAATTTTAATACCCTCATTTACAGTGACGAAACCAAAAACATCGTCGCCGGGAATAGGGTTACAGCAGGCCGCCAGGGTATAATCAATTTTCTGCAGGTCTTCGCCAATAAGCAATACATCCGATTCAGGACCTTTTACTTTATTTAATAAGGTTTCAATGTGCTGGCTTTCTGTTTTATAATCATTGCCCCGGTTCTCTTCTTTTTCAGCTGCGACATATTCTTTCAGGTCTTTCAGTTCAATTTTTCCATGGGCTACGGCAATAAACAGATCCTGTGTCGATGGTAATTTAAAATAGTAACTTAATTTGTTAAGGTTATCGGTATTATAGGTTATTTTAAGTGATTTGAGCTTACGTTCAAGGATCTCCTTTCCGGTTTCTGCAATTTTTCTTTTTTCTTCTTTTAATGAAGATTTAATTTTTGATTTGGCTTTGGCGGTGACCACGATATTAAGCCAGTCTTCTTTAGGCGTTTGTTTTCCCGAAGTGATCACTTCTACCTGGTCACCATTCTGCAGCTTATACGATAAAGGTACAAGTTTATGATTTACTTTGGCACCTATACATTTGGCGCCCACATCGGTATGGATCTCGAAGGCAAAATCGAGTGCTGTGGCCCCAAGCGGAAGCTGCAACAATGCACCTTTCGGTGTAAAAATGAAGATCTCATCCGAGAAAAGATTCATTTTAAAATCGTCAAGAAAATCGAGTGCATTGGCTTCCGGGTTGCTCAGCATATCGCGTACTTTTTGTATCCACTGATCTAAACCGTTATCGCTGCTCGATTCTTTATATTTCCAATGTGCGGCAAAACCTTTTTCAGCGATCTCATTCATCCGCTGGGTGCGGATCTGTACTTCAACCCACTGGCCTTTCGGTCCCATTACGGTCGTATGTAACGATTCATAACCATTTGCTTTTGGCGATGATACCCAGTCTCTCAAACGGTCGGGATTGGGCCTGTAAAGATCGGTCACGATCGAATAAGCTTTCCAGCAATCTGCTTTTTCCTTTTCGGGAGCGCTGTCTAAAATAATCCGTATGGCAAAAAGATCATATACTTCTTCGAAAGGAATACTTTTTTTCTTCATCTTATTCCAGATGGAATGGATTGACTTCGGCCGGCCATATACATTGGCCACCAGGCCCTGCTCTTTCAGGATCTCGTTGATCGGCTCGACAAATGCTTTCACAAAAGCATTGCGTTCAGCCTTTTTTTCATTCAGCTGGTTGGCAATATATTTATAGGTATCCGGTTCGAGGTATTTCATCGACAGGTCTTCCAGCTCCGATTTAATGGCGTAAAGACCCAGGCGGTGTGCCAGGGGAGCATAGAGATAAATCGTTTCAGAGGCAATTTTCAACTGCTTTTGCCTTGGCATAAAATCCATGGTCCGCATGTTATGCAGGCGGTCGGCCAGTTTGATTAAAATAACCCTGACATCATCGGCCAGAGTAAGCAGCATTTTCCTGAAATTTTCGGCCTGTAAAGAACTGTTATAATCGAAGACACCTGAAATCTTAGTCAGTCCGTCAATAATACGGGCTGTTTTTTTACCGAATTCACGTTCAATATCATCTAACGTGATATCCGTATCCTCTACCACATCATGCAATAAAGCACATACGATGGAGGTGGTGCCCAGCCCGATCTCCTCGGCAGCAATCTGCGCCACAGCAATGGGATGGTAAATATAAGGTTCACCCGATTTCCGGCGCATATCTTTATGACTTTCGAGTGCCATCTCGAATGCTTTCCGGATCTCCTTTTTATCGCCTTTTTGTAATGTGGATTTTGATGCACGCAGCAGGGCACGGTATCGCTTTAATATTTCCTGCTTCTCCGCTTCCAAATCGATTACTAAAGTGGTTTTCATTTGTATTATTTAGGTAAAAAAATCGTAAATTAAGCTATAAAAGATTATATTCGGTTGTTATTTGACGAATATATAAAATTAGCTTTAACTTTGTAAGGACATAAATTTATGAAATTTTCTATATTCTTTCTTCTGTTTATTGTCAGCATTGCAAATAATAAGCTGCATGCCCAGGAAAGGCCTGCCGGTGTGATCTGGCCTGAAACCGGCAAAAATGACACGATCAGGGTAGCGGCATATAATGATAACGGTGTGATGATACCGTGGATTCCCCTAAAAGAGGTGGTCATTACCGGTATCCGGACATTCCGGTCTGCTGAAGAGCAAATGGCTTTTAACCGCTTAAAATATAACGTTTTAAAAGTAATGCCTTATGCATTATATGCCAAACGCCGTTATGAAAAGCTCGAAAGGGACCTGGCACTCACACCGGACCGCAAAACACAGAAAAAACTGGTTAAGGAATGTGATGCGGAGATAAAAAAGATGTTTAATACGGAGATCAAGGAATTAACCATTACACAAGGCCAGATCCTCACCAAGCTGATCGACCGGGAAGTGGGGAGAACCACCTATGACATTGTAAAAGAAACCAAAGGCGGCTTTGCTGCTTTTTCATATCAGCTGGTTGCCAGAGTAGTAGGGCATAATCTTAAAAGTACCTATAATGCCCGGGAAGAGCGCGATATCGAATCAATCATTGTGAATTCCGGTTATTACCAATAAAACAGATGAAGCTAGATATACTTGTTTTTGCAGTTCATCCTGATGATGCGGAGCTGGGCTGTTCGGGAACGATTTTAAAACACATTGCGGAAGGAAAAAAAGTAGGGATTGTCGACTTTACAAGGGGTGAGCTCGGTACCCGCGGAACCGCGGAAACCCGTGATGAAGAAACCCTTGTTTCCTCACAGATCTTAGGGCTCCATGCCCGTGAAAACCTCCGGTTTAAGGATGGCTTTTTTAAAAATGACGAGGAACACCAGCTGGAAGTGATCAAAATGGTACGTAAATACCGGCCTGAGATTATTTTAACCAATGCGCTGCATGACCGTCATCCGGATCATGGCAGGGCGGGTGATCTGGCTAATGATGCCATTTTCCTGTCCGGTCTGATCAAGATCGAAACCGTTTCAGACGGCATAAAACAGGAAGCCTGGCGGCCGCGATTAGTGTTACAGTATATCCAGGACCGCTATATCCAACCAGATATTATTGTTGATATTTCTGAAGTTATTGACCAGAAGATTGCCTGTATCCGGGCATTTAAAACCCAGTTTGACAGTGAAGACAATAGTGAACCGCAAACGTATATCTCGACCCCCGAATTTCTCGAGGCTGTTATCGGCCGCTCGCGCGAATTTGGGAAGAGCATAGGCGCCCAGTATGCAGAAGGGTTTACTTCGCGTAAACTGCTCGGTGTCGATAATCTGTTTAACCTGCGATAGCGGTTGCCAGCTACCAGCCTCCTCTTTCTTTCAGGGTTTCCTGACTTTTGACGTTCAGCTCCGGGCGGTCAGGGCCCCGTCTTTGCTCTCTTTTATACTTTTGTTTATCTTCATTTATACCGACATCGAAACTATAACGTATTTTATTCGGATTTCATTCGGATTTCATTCGGATTTTAATCACTCATTTGTGAATGAAAGCCGAACATAATCCGAACATGATCCGAACCAAAGCCGAACAAGACAAGTATAAAACATATGTTGTCTTATACGGCTATAGCTATACACTGCCATAATCGGATAATTAAACAGAAATAAATGGTTTAGTAACGCACTTGCAAAGACATGAACTACCGGGTCAACTCAGGCAGGATCTTGTGCATAACCGCCATTCCCTCATCGATATGTTTCTTTTCGATACAAAGGGCTGGCCGGAAACGGATCGTCTGGTTGCCACAGCCAAGGAACATCACGTTATTTTCCATTCCTTTTTTGATAAAAGCATCGCGCATTTCTTTAGATGGAAAATCAAAGCCGGCTAACAGTCCACGACCTCTTATATTACTCATTACATGATGTTGCTGTGCCAGACCCTGCAGGCTTTCCAGTAAGTACCGGCCTACTTCAGCGGCATTTTCACAAAGCTTATCTTCTTCAATGATCTGAAGAATTTGTGTAGAGCGAACCATATCGACCAGGCTGCCACCCCAGGTGGAATTAATGCGCGAAGGAACATTAAATACGTTTCCTTCCACTTCATTTACTTTATCACCCACCAATATACCGCAAACCTGCATCTTTTTACCAAAGGCCAGAATATCGGGCCGTGCAGCTTCGCTGTAATGCTGATGGCACCAGAATTTACCCGTTAAGCCTACGCCGGTTTGTACTTCGTCATAAATTAAGAAAGCCTCATTTTCATCGGCCAGCTGTCGCAACTGGATAAGAAATTCTTCACGTAAGTGATTATCTCCGCCTTCTGACTGGATTGGTTCGATGATAATGGCGCAAATATCATCTTTATGCTCTTTAAAAGCTTGTTTTACATGTGCAATAGCTATTTCTTCAGTTTGTAAAGTATGAATGAGGTTATCGCCGGTTAACGGAAAGCGTACCTGCGGCACTGTTACCCGTGGCCAGTCAAATTTGGCAAACCATTTTGTTTTATCAGGTAATGTATTGGTTAAGCTTAAAGTATAACCACTTCTGCCGTGAAATGCTTTTTCAAAATGGAGTACTTTAAAGCCCTTTTCCTCCTGATAACCTTTGGTAAAGTTTTTCTGGACTTTCCAGTCCATGGCCACTTTGAGTGCATTTTCAACCGCTAAAGCACCGCCTGATATAAAAAAGGCATGGGGCAGGTAAGAAGGAATGCCTACTCTGGAAAAAGTGGCTACAAATTCGGCATATTGCTGCGTATACACATCCGAATTAGACGGGTTAGCCATGGCCGCTAGCAGTAAGTTGCGCTTAAAGCTTTCGTCATTCACCATCTTCGGGTGATTATATCCTAATGGAACCGATGCAAAACAGGTAAAGAAATCCAGAAATTTTCGGTTATATTTTGAATCATAGATATAGGCACCCTCACTTTTTTCCATATCAAAAGTAAGGTCATAGCCATCGGCCAGAATATGTTGTTGCAGGGTATGGTTTACCTGATCAGGAGCAATGTTAAGTTGATACATACATTCGGTTTTTGAAGTCTTCAAAAGTAATGAAAAGGGGCAAATTTTCAAATTTAGGCACTATTTTGACGAAATATGCAAAATCATGGTTTAAACTGTTTAAACCATGATTTTGTGAAATTTAAAATGAGGACCTCGGGAATTGTGGAAAAATAATATGGAAAAATGACCGGAAAAAGTGCCTGAAAAGGCATCCATGGCATTGGATATAAAAATAAATATCGCTAAGTTTAGTTGAAATTCTACGAAACCTGTGAAAGAAGAATTGAATTGTATAATCATTGATGATGACGACCTCGACCGCCTGGCTATAGAAGCAGAGGTAGCCTCGCAAAAAGGGTTGAAGCTGACCGGCAGTTTTGCCAATCCAATAGAAGCTTTTGATACATTGCAGGCTGCACAACCTGATGTGCTGTTCCTCGATATTGATATGCCGGAACTGAACGGACTGGACTTTGTGAGGCAAATCTCCGCACTGAACACGATTAATGTTATTATTTCATCCCACCCTGAGTATGCGTTGGAAGGTTTCAGACTGAGCGTATTTGATTTCATTGTGAAACCTTTGGAAACCGACAGGTTTGAGCAGGCTGTAAAACGGATTTATGATTTTGCGCAGCTTAAAAATAAGGCTCATGCTTATGATGTGCTCTTTGAAAAGGAAAAAATTCTTTTCAAAGAAGGATATAATGTCATCCACCTGAATGCTAACGAAGTGATTTATCTGGAAGCATATGGCGATTATACAAAAATTGTAACCGAAAAAAAATCACATCTTACGCTGGCTACACTGGGCAGTTTTTTAGAAGCCTTGCCTGCCGGAAAATTTATGCGTGTGCACCGTAGTTATGTAGTGGCCGTAAACAAAGTGAAAAGTGTAAATCATAAATGCATCGACATGGGCTTACATGTGATTCCTGTAGGTAAAACCTATATTAAAGAAACCAAAAGGATGTTTAATGCCAGTTAAATACTATGAAGGGTCGAAGATCAGGACTTATCGTTAAAACCATTTTTTTTCTGATATTCATTTCTTTTGCAGGGGCACTTTATGCACAGAAGCGACCGGATCTGACTAAAATAAAGACCAATGAAGCCCGGGTAGAAGCCTGGCGGGTTTATTGTAACAGCCTGCTGGACGATATGAAGCACAACAAAAGGCTGATTAGCGAAGCTAAATACGGGCTGGCCTTTTGTGATAAGAATAATGATGCCTTTTTAGGTGTTTTTGCACTGTTTGCAGGTGTTGCCTATGAAAAAGAAAAGCAGTTCGACAGCGCCGCCTATTACCTGGAAAAGGCAGCCATTCATACTCAAAAAGCGGGTAAAATAAGGAATCATGTATTGGCGCTCAGTAGGTTAGACTATGTTTACGATTATGCCAATAATACAGCCAAAAGGAAACATACCCTGGAGCGGATGAAAAAAATAGGGGATACTTCTACAAGCCTGCCCATCAAACAAATGATCACCGTAGCATTGGGTGGTTATTATTCAGATATTGAAGATTATGAAACGTCTATAAAATACCGGCTCCAGAGTATTGAGCAATACAAAAAGCTTATAAAGACCGATACTTTAGTAGGTGAAGAATACCAGGTTGGGTATTTCTTAACGAATATCGGTGGGTTGTACATTCAGATGGGACGTTATCAAAAAGCAATCGAATATCTGGATGAGGCCGCATCATATCTGGGTAACAGGGTCCTTAAAGACGGGGAACAGACCTTATATGGAAGTTATATCCGTTCATACCTTGGGTTAAACAGGCTGGATAGCGCAAAAGCCTATTATAACCGGATTTACCGGGGGATGAAAGGTATCGATTCGATCTATAACCTGCTTTCGTATGCCAATCAATATTTCGCAGGGTACTATCTGGAACAAAACAAACCGGATAGTGCTGTTTATTATGCCAGAGAAGGAATGCGGTTGGGCAGGAAATCGGCTGAGGCAGATCCCCTTATGAATGCCAATATCGTGTATGGTAAGATATTATTTAAGCAGCATAAATATGCAGACGCCATTCTTTTTTTAACACCTGCGCTTCATAATGCTTATGACTTTGATAAGGAAATGCTTGCCAATATCCATGATATTCTGTCGAAAAGCTATGCGATGTTAAAGCAATGGGATAAGGCTTATTTTCATAAAGAAAAATATAGCGACCTGAACGATATCATACAATTGGCAAAAGCCAACCGGAATTTCAATGAAATTGAAGCTAAATACCAGAATTCACAGAAAATACAACAGATAAAGCTGAAAGATTTAGCACTTCATGAGGCCAGAAAACAAAGAATCTGGCTTTTCTCGGGCCTGCTGCTCCTGCTGTTTACAGCCGTGCTGTTACTGGTGATTTACAATAATAAGAAAAAGGCAGCTTTTATCTTAGATAAGAAAAATGCAGAACTGGATCTGGCTAATGAACATTTGGCACTTGCCAACCAGACCAAGGCAAAATTGTTCAGCATCATCTCGCATGATCTGAGAAGCCCTGTTAGCCAGCTTTTTACTTTTCTGAGATTACAGCAAACCAATTCCAATATTTTATCAGAAGAAAAAAAGCAACAGCATCAGCAGAAACTGATTGGATCGGCCAGGCAATTGTTGGCTACCATGGAAGATCTGCTGATCTGGTCTAAAAGCCAGATGGAACATTTTGAGCTGAACATCATGCCGGTAGCGATGGCTGATTTGTTGACAACTGCCATTCGTTTAATGCAGGACCAGGCTGAGGCCAGGAACATCGGGATCAGGATAGGGGAGCTTACGTTAAAAGAATTGAAAAGCGACGAAAATCTGTTGACGATTGTGTTAAGAAACCTTCTTCAAAATGCTATACATAGCGCTTTTTCCCATACAGAAATCATTTTGGGCGCAGGTTTTACTATAGCAGGAAATCCGGTAATCACTGTTTTTAATAAAGGCGATGCTATTCCACAGGAAAAAATACAGACACTATTGGAAAACAACCAGGTCGGAAGTAAATCATCAGGTTATGGCCTGGTCATCGTTAAGGAACTTCTGCAAAAAATAAATGCCCGATTACAAATTGTCAGTAATACAGAAGGTACCACCCTGACCGTCGAATTTATGGCCTGAGCTTCTGTTTTTCCCTTTGCCGATTATTTCTATCCTTTCATCGATAATATCCGTAGTTAACGGTAGTGCTTTGTTAATTTCAGGCATCTGAATGACGTGATAAGCCGCTCTGACAAGCTACTGAAATAATGATAAACATGATAGATCCTATGAAAAACAATCGGTTTTTACGTATTCTTATGCGTAGTGTGCTCATTGCCCTATTGTTTAATGCCTGTTCTGAAACCGGACTTATGGGGCCGGAAGGTCCCGTTGGTCCGGCAGGCCCTACCGGCCCTGCGGGGGCGGCCGGAGCTGTAGGCAGTGCCGGTAAAGATGGCAGTATCATATACAGCGGCAACGGTGCCCCGGTATCCACACTGGGTAATAACGGCGATTATTATCTCGACAAAAGCACTGGAAATTTATACGGTCCGAAAACGGCCGCGGGCTGGGGAACGCCGATAACGCTTATCGGTGCGAAAGGCGCTGATGGTACCAATGGTAAGGATGGTACGAATGGCAAAGACGGTTCGAATGGTAAAGATGGTACAAACGGGAAGGACGGCACCAATGGCAAAGACGGGGCCGATGGAAAAGATGGCAAAGACGGTACCAATGGCAGTATCACATTTAGCGGAAATGGTGCTCCTTCAAGTATTATGGGGCAGACTGGCGATTATTATCTCGATAAAACCAATTATCTACTCTATGGGCCAAAAGTAGACGCAGACTGGGGAGTGCCCATTTTGTTAAGGGGAGCAGCAGGTGCGCAAGGCCCGATGGGCCCGGCAGGAGCCGACGGAACCATATTTTATAGTGGTGAAATGGCACCTGACCCTGCTTTGGGTAAGGTAGGCGATTTCTATATCTCTCGCCTCCCTGTTATGTTGTACGGTCCTAAACATGCAACCTTTGGCTGGGGCGTTGGCACGAATTTAAAAGGTGCTGACGGAGCAAACGGTACCAATGGGAATACCATATTGAATGGCACAGGTATCCCCTCCAGCAGCCTGGGCGTAAATGGCGATTTTTATATCAATATAAGCAATTATGATATATATGGCCCCAAAACAGCTGCCGGCTGGGGAGCTCCGACTTCCCTGAAGGGAGCCGATGGCAATGGCGGAGGTAGCGCGGGTTTATTATTTGAAACACCTGATGAGGCCACATTTAGCTGGGGCTATGAACCATCATATTATAACGATCGTTCTAAATTAATGATGCATCGTAATGGCGTATATAACGACAGCACATCGGTGTTCCAGGTTCCGGCAAGCGGGCTGGCTGCCGCACAAACCAGCTTAATGCTGGTATATATGCGGGATGCCGTAAACGGCTGGAAACAGGTAGTTGAAAGTGATACCACGATTTATGGTTTCTATTCAAGAAGCCGGATTGTCTCCACCAGCGCTTCTGCAAGAATTATTGAAAGAATAAATGGTGTTGCCATTGCGCCCAATATTGATAAAGTACGCCTGGTTTTGGTGCCTTATACCGTTGGGGGTACTATTTCAGGTACGCGAGATCGTGCACCGCTTATCCCGTTGAATGAAGTGTTGCGGCAACTCAACCGGACAGAGAAAGACTTTAAAAAATTATAGCCTGTGCTATGAAAAGGGTAATAATTTTGGCTTTCTTTTTAACAGCAGGCTTTCTTTTTAAGAATGCTAACGCACAGGATATTGAACAGATCGCCAAACAGAAACCGGTTCAGCTAAGTGGTAATTTGGGTATCGGTTTGGGAATGTATAGTGTAAAAGGCATTCCTGCCCGGCAACGCAACTTTACCTATCTGTTCAACGGAGCGCCATTAGTGAGCATTTATGGTGTTTCGTTTCCATTTTCGGTGGTCGTGAGTGATCAGCAGCGCAGCTATACACAGCCTTTTAATCAATACGGCATTAGCCCGACCTATAAATGGCTAACCGTACATGCCGGCTGGCGCAGTATCGAGTTTTCGCCTTTTACGCTGGCCGGACACAACTTTTTGGGCGGAGGCGTGGAGTTAAATCCCGGCAAATTAAGGTTTGGGTTCGTGTATGGTCGCTTCAATAAAGCCATTGAAGAAGATCTTAATCAACCTCTGGCCTTAGCGCAGCAGCCGGCCTATAAACGTACCGGATATAGCGCTAAAGTAGGGTTAGGCACCGAAAGAAACCATGTTGATGTTATTTTTCTGAATGCTAAAGACAATGTGTATTCACTTAGCCAGCCTGTTACCGGAGGCATTTTAACACCATCCGAAAATATGGTGCTGGGTGTATCGTCTAAGTTTAGTTTTTTAAAACGATTTGTTTTTGATACGGACGTGTCGGGAAGTATTTATACCCGCGATGTGCTATCGGATACGGTGAAAAACCTGAAACTGGGAAAGACCGGCTTTATAAAAAGTCTGGTCACCCTGAATGCTTCTACCCAGCTGCTTACTGCCGGTCAGACCAGTTTCGGGTATATGGGTTCTAACTACAATATAAAATTTAAGTATCGCCGTGTTGATCCTGATTACAAAAGTATGGGCGCTTATTATTTTGAAACAGATGTACAGAATTATACGGTAGAGGGTATGGTTCGTCTGCTGAAAAGCCGGATGCAGATAGGAGGTAGCCTGGGCCTGCAAAACGATAACATACTTCATGATAAGGCTGTACGTTCTAAACGAAAAATAGGCGCTGTTAATGTATCGTATAATACACCACAATACGGTATAGATGTGCGCTATACAAATTATGGCATTACGCAGGATCGCGGGCTGAACCTGATCATCGATCAGTTTCGTGTAGCCCGCACAAACCATAATTTCAGCTCCGTTTTAAGATATACGCTAAGTTCAGAAAGTATTTCGCATGGCTTTGTCCTGACGGGCAGTCTGCAATCACTTGTTGATTTAAACACGTATACCAAACCTGCCAGCCAGTCGAACAGTAAATCGGTCAATATTTCCTACCAGTTAGACCTGCCTCAAAAATCATTCGGTATGAATACGACGATGAACTATACAATTGCTGAAATGGCATCAGGAAATTCAGTTTTTTATGGCCCGACAATCGGGATTAACCAACTGCTTGTCAAGACTAAAATGGGTGTCAATACGATGCTTAGCTATCAAAGGCAACGCACAGATGGCAGCTTTACCGGAAACATCATCCACCTGAATCTGAATACCTCGTACAAAATCAGTTCAAAGAATGCGGCTAATCTCACATTAGGTTATTTAAGGAGCCATTCGGCTGATATTTTAATGCCTTCTTTTAATGAATTAAGGTCGAATATTGGCCTGGTACACTCGTTTTAAAAAAATTGCTATGGATAATACGCATCATCTGATAAGGAATTTTAAAAGCATAGTCGTTTTGCTTTGCATTTGTTTTTTCAGCAGAGAGGCAGTGGCGCAAAGTGTAAATATTACAGTTAATATTACACCCCCTTATTCGCCATTTTATGCGGATTATTCCGGTGTAAATGCTTCAAAAGTGTTGTTAACCCTGCAAAACCTGACCAATACTACAAAGAATATAAAACTTACCGGTCAGTTAGAAGGGGATAATGGTATCCGGATCACGACGAAGTCAAATTATGTGCCATTACAGCCTATCGTATTAGGACCTAACCAGGTAAGGCAATTAAACGGGGTGGCACTTAAAGATATTTTTGATGTGAATACGCTAAACGTATATGGTATTGATAAAGTAAAAATGGTGCAGACCTCGCGCCTGCCCGAGGGTAATTATACCTTTTGTATTCAAGCAGTTGATATGGCGAATAACCAGGTGATTTCGTCAACGGCACCTCAGGGCTGTACCTTCATTAGCATTACATATCCTGATGCGCCGGTTTTAATCAATCCCATGCCGGAGGCCATTGTAAGCCCGAGCACTCCGCAAAGTGTAGTATTTAACTGGATAAATGCAGGTTACGTTCCGGCAGGTATACACTATCAATTCCAATTGGCCGAAATGCCCGGCATGGTAAACATGAACCCGAATCAGTTACTTAATGCCAGCAGTTTTCCATTAATAAACAAAATAGTGAATGGCCTAAGCTATATGCTTTCACCTGCTGATGCGCCTTTAAAGCCGAATACCGTTTATGCGTGGCGTGTTAAAGCCATAGACCCAAGCGGAAAAATCGTTTTCAAAAATGAGGGTGTGAGCCAGGCCGGCACTTTTAAATACGGGGTAACAGCCCCTGCGGGTAAGGGCGAAATTTTGGCCAAAGCACCTGTAATTACCTCGCCAGCTGCCAATACTGCCTATAAACAGGGCGATAATGGTATTCAACCCCATATAAGCCTTTCGTGGACGGCCGTAAATGTGGATTATCCTGTTAATTACGAAGTGAAAGTTATGAAAGTGCCAAAAGCTATGAGTACCGATATGGCCATAGCTGCCAATACCGCTGTTTTCAGCAGGGTACAAAGCGGAACAAACATCGTAATAGAACCCCTCAATCCCTATCAGATCCAACAGAAAACCAAAACCTATATACAGCTTGACAATGAGGCCACTTATGCCGCCATGGTTACCGCTTTACCGGCCGATACCGCCTGGTACTATGCCCAACAACAAAAATTGCAGCACGAGGGAAAAACACCTTTACAACGAATAGAAAATAATGGCCGAAGTAAGCCTGTTATTTTCACGTATGCCGAAAATAAAAGTAATGATATTAACAACACGCCCATTTCTACGAGCATAGCGGGCCGCTTTTTCTATCGGTATAAAGCAGTTGATGAAAAGCCGTTAAACCCCCTTTTGGGTTTCCCCACTGTAGGTACGCTTAAACAAATTGTGCCTGGTACCACCCAAATTAAGGAGGTAGATATGTACGACAATGAAAAGTATCCGGGCGTAGCGGGCAATAACCTGTTTGCCATGGGCAGTAACGTTCGCCCGCTTAAAAATGTAACTATCAACTTCGTTTATACCATTTACAAAAGCAATAGTAAAAACCCGGCAAAATTTACCGATTTAACCTTTTTAAATATGCCAACCCTTGTTAATTTGCAATATTGGGCAGGTTACGAGCTGTCGGTAAACGGCCAAAAAGTTAAATATAATACTATAGCCGCTACGACTAAGGCCAAAGCCGATGGTAGTTTTAACGTTACTTTCAACGCTGATAATCCCATTGGTTATTTGGGTACAGAAAAGGGTGTCAGCTATTTTGGGGCTATACAACTGTTGATTGCTGATCATGATTATTACACCAGTCCCGATCTTTTGGTAATGCCAAAACAGGGGCAAACAACCACCATTCCCGATGATATTGTGTTTGTAAGGTCGTATGACGCCGAAGTTTTGGTAAAAACCACCACGGTGGTAAAAACACAGGCGGTTGATGCAGGTAAACCGCTTTCCAACTACAACGTAACTATGGCCGATGTACACACTTATATTTCAGGTATGGATGATGGTGCTAATTATCTCCATTACCAGATAGATCCCGAAGATAATCCCCTGACCATTCCTGTAGAAGCCAATGTAGACAGCTATGCCGGACAACTTTTGGATAATATTAACAATCAGCAGATTATCGACAATGTAAAGACAGATGCTTATGGTGTTGCCCGTTTTAAAAACCTGTTGACGGCACACAGTCATTATGCGGCAGCATTATCCAACCCATTTGAGGGTACGCTCACCTATAAACCTGCCTATAGTGAGGTCATTAAAGCCGGAACCGGACAAACGTCCGTATATAACACCGCATTTATACCCGAAACCATTAAACAGGAAATTATAGTAAAACCTGCGCCGCCTGAAATTTACCTGAGGGCAATTACCATACAAAACGGTGTGCCAAAGGGCATTCCGCTCGCAAAGATGCGTATCTATTCGTATGATGCCAGCACTCAAAAATTGATTGGCGATGAATATTACAACACCGATGAAAACGGCTATTTAAAGCTAAGCAACCTGCCTGAAAATGTGCTCAGAACCCTGATTTTATCAAAACCGGGCTTTGCTGATAAACAGGTAGGTATAACCAAACAGCTTATTGTGCCGGGCGAACGCTTTCCGGCAACGGTAGAACAGGAAATGTGGGGTGCCGGTATGATTGCAGGTATAGTGGTAAACGAAAGGGGGCAGCCCGTAGAATGTAATATTAAAGTGGCCGATGGTCCTTACATCAAAACCAGCAATGGCGTTTTCACCATCCAAAATGCGCCTGCGGGCTGGTTATCGGTACAGGTAATACCAGGTGTTGATAATTATTTTGCTGAAAACTTAGCCCCTGTAATTAAGGCCGATGGCAACTGGACAGTAGTAACCAACCCCGATGGTGCGGCACAGGGTCGAATTGTGCTAAAGGAAAAATTGCACAGGGTTCAGTTTAAAGTGACAGATGAAAGCGGAAAAGTTATTGCAGGCGCTAACGTAAAAGTGGGCAACTCGCTTAGAAGCTATCTTACTTTATCCAGTGGATTAACCAGCGAATATGCCTTAGCCAGTCCCGATAACGAGTTTAAAATACAAGTTTCGGCTAATGGCTATGTAAACTATGAGGATTATGCGATTATCCCGCTGGCAAAAACAGCCAAACTGATAGTGATAACGCTTAAAAAAGGGCAAACCATTAATGGTATAGTGGTAGACGCCCAAACCAAAGTACCCATTGCCAATGCAAGGGTGTACACGGTAAGTGGTACGAATGCTGATGGCGAAGTGCAGAACGAAACTTATACCGATGCTAACGGTAAATACACATTGAGCGGTGTAATTGGCGATTTGGGCTATTATATGGGTAATTCCGTTCCGGTTATTCAACCCAATGGTACGGTAAAATATATATCGAGTGTTGAATATGGCAATTTGCCCGTAACTATATACGCCGTAAAAAGTGGTAACAATGCCTATTTACGCCAGGAAAAATCGACCAAAGGAACAAGTACCACAGGTATCAGCACCGCTAATTTTGAGTTACAGCCCCTTAGCGCAAATGCCCAGATATGGGGTATGCCTATCGAAATAAATAGTTTAAGAACGGTAAATCAAAGCACTTATATTACGGGAGCTTTTACCCAAATGACCAACAACACTACGTTTAAGGCTCTGCCAAATACTAAATTGCCGTTTAGCAATCTGGCAGTAAGCATTAAACAGCCATCAGGGATTAAAATACCCGGAAAACCTACGCCAACGGCGACTATAGAACCAATCGATGAAAAAATAGAACTTAATATTACCGCCCTGAAATTAATCGCTTTTGATCATTACCAGTGCGAAGTACTGGGTACAAATGTGCAACAGGCCGTACAAAAACTAAGTATCGATAAAAACGGCGGTAGCGGAATGCTTTCGGGATATATTACCACAACATTGGCCTCGTTCAACTTCAGCTACAATTACGACGGCAAGTTTTTGTTGAATGCGTTAAATAGAATACCTGGAAAATCGGCCACTTTACTACCTGTATTTGCCGCCAGTAGCAGTTTTGCTCCGGCAACAGTTTACGCATTGAGCGCACTATATGGTAGAAACGATTTCAGGATCCATAATTTTAGCGCCAAACTAAGCTCGGGCAGGTTTGACAAAGATGCTTTTTATTTAGATGCTACTGTAAATCTGCAGATACCAATGGTGGGCTTGAGCACCATGCCTGCAGGACAGCTAAAAGTAACCAACAGCGATATTGTGTGGAACCAATATACAGGCGACATCAACATTCCGTTGGAAAAATGGACGATTAAAGGCAAAGGATTGGTCTACGATCTTAACAAAGGTGGTTTTAACGTTGTTAACGGGATACTCGTTACCGATTTGCCGCAGTTGGCGCTGAACAACATCATGCTAATGCCCAACCGCATAGACCTGGGCGAAACAAAACTGACCGGGAAAGAGGCGCTTAGCATTAGCGGCGTTGCACCCCTGAATTTAATGCCTGATGCCCGTCTTACGCTCAATTATGACGATGCCGCCCCATTCGATCAAAAACCGCATTATCGCATCAATATATCGGGTACCGGTAATGTTGTAGCTTATTTAAACGATTTACCCGGCATAGGCAGTTCAAAAATTAATATCAGGATGTTGAGCAGTTACAGCGATGCTGTACACAAAACTATCCTGTTGGAAGACAGCAAAATCAACTATTATAATATCATATCCCAAAATGTTAGTGGTATTGATATTGGAGAGAATTTTTTCAGTCTGATGGGTAATACCGATTTAGGCATACCCGGTGCAAACAACAACATTACGGGGCGTTTTAAATTTGTAAAAGAGCCCAGCAATGCCAAAAAAGACAAAAACGGCGTGGTGCTATATGTGGATAAACTACAAACTGATGTAGAAATGGCTGGAAAAGTGCGGTTTGAAGGTTACAGCTACACGCTCGAAGAGAACAAATTTACGGCTGATGGTAAAGTGCTCATCTACAAAAACAGTCCTTCTGATGCTATTAGCGGCATCAATGGCAGGCTTACCAAAACGGTTAACGGCGGTGCGGCTAATATAGATATGAATATTCTGCAAAACCAGCAGATTTCAATGGGTAGCAAATCACTATTGATTACGCAAGGCGGTAACAAGGTGCAAAGCAACACCTGGAATAATTTGAAATTTACAGGTCAGGCCCGCAACTTCACTTCAGGTTCGCCGGGTGGTACAAAAAATATGTTTGCCGAGGGTAAAGATCTCTTTGATTTTGAAGTAAAAGGCGGCATAGAAACCGATAAGGCTTCTACTAAGCAAATCAGTATATCCGATATTAATACGCCATTTGGCGGTTTAAGTTTTGCTTTCGATTTCGAAAAACGCCTGTTCCAGGGCTCACTGGCTTTTAGTAATATGGCCATTCCGGTAGGCCCTGTCGTGCTGCAGGCCGGAACTGTTGATGCACAAATGGACGCCAACGGATTTATACTGGCAGGTACCATACAAAAATCCCGTATTGAAGTACCACCGCTGCCGGAAATAATCAAGAAAGATTTTAAATGTGGTGTAGCCATAGGCTATTACGGTGCGGCCATGCCGGCCTATATTAAAAACAATTTGTTGGGCGTAACACTGTACAACGAACTACCAGGCTCCGTTACCAGCTCGCTAAAGGGCTTTTACGTAAATATTATGAAATCGCTAAGTAAAAATGATTTACCGCAGTTGCCCGGGCCAAACCTTAAAAGCATTCCCATCATTGGCTCTTTTGTACCCACTTTCGATTTTTCGGCAGGGATAGATATGTATGCCTACCTCAATGTAGCAAACGGGGCAGAAATAGGCATTGGTGGCAAAGCCTTTGCGCAAGCCTCATGCTATTACGATTTAGAAGCCTGTACCATAGGCTTATCGGCAGGGGCTGACGGGCAATTTGATATGCAGTTTAAAACGCCGGGCGACCTTACCGGCCAACTGAGATTTGGTATGGACGGAAGAGTATCCTATTGTGTGGGCAGTGTTGGTGTTGGTATAGATTTGTTATTGAAAAAAGATGGTGATGGCTTTAAATTTAAGCCGAGCCTTCGCTAATAAGAAATGATATGAAGAATTTACTTTTTATACTATTTACTTTTATCAGTCTGCCTGTTATGGCACAACAGCAGGTTACGTCATCGCTTACAGCAAGGTATGAGGGAGGTGATATCATATTGCAGTATCTCCCGCCTGTTACCGGTGCCGATAGCCTAACGATAAACGTGTACCGCAAAAATGCACAGCACGACGAACTGATACGAGCAGATCGTAAAATTGCCGCTAAAGCCGTTTGGCTATATGCCGATACTTTTACACGCCGGAACCCGGGTGTTTATCAATATCGTATAGAGGTTAAAGGTGATGCACAATCTGACCAAAACAGCGCAGCTTGGGCTTATGCCTATTCGCCTGATGTTATTCCCGTTGCCGGGGAGTTTAAAGTACAGTCTGCCAAAGGTTCAAATGCCGTTTTGCTGACCTGGCAAATTGCCGATGCCTATATGGTAAACAGCATTGTTGTTCAACGTAGCCGGAAAAAAGATACAGGATATAAGCCCATTGCCACTCTAAAAGGCAACGAAACCAATTATACTGACCGGGTAAATGACGCCAACGAAGCATTTTTTTACCGTATAGATATGATACCTCACCATTCGGAACGGGTTTACCAATCCGCATCGGTGTTTATCATGCCCGATTTTACCATTAATCCGGCCAAAGTACAAAATATTAAAGCCGGGCAAATTAATAAACAGATTATAGTTTCATGGCAAAGTGATGATGAATACAGCAGGGCATTCTATGTGTTTAAGCGCAGTCAAAATCAGGGCGATTTTATTCCTGCATCGTTGGCTATTACTGCCGGCAAAACCAAAAAATATCAATGGGCTGATACGGCTTCTACGCTGTCGAACAATATGATGTACCAATATATCGTTCTGGCCGAAAGCAACTCTTTCCATAAAAGCCAACCGTCTGATACCGTAACCGTTTCATACAGGAACAAAAACATGCCCTTAAATGCACCACAGGATTTACGGATTTTAACCGTAAACGACACTACTTATCATTTAGTATGGAGCACCGACAGCTTACAGAACGAAAATTATTCGGGATTTCAGGTTTACCTGAAACGTAGAAATGATAATGATTACCGTTTAATACCCAATGGTATGGTTACGTCCAATCTTAACTATGTGGCCATTCCCCAACCTGACAACGGCGATAGTTACAAAATAAAAGCTACGCAGGGAACAAAGGAAAGTAATTTTAGCCTGCCTTTTACTTACCGAAATGCACAAGAAAAAAACTTCGGCCCTAAATATTTAAAAGCCCTAGTGCTAAAAGAGGGCTTGTTCATCAAATGGACATCAAACCCCGACTTCCGGGCAAGCAGCTATAAACTTTACAAATGGGACGGTAAAAACTTCATTCTTATGGAAAGTATTGACGGAAAACAAGACGGTATCATGACTAAAAAATACCAGCCTAACACCCTGAATGTTTACAAATTAGTTACGGTTGATAAAAACGGGATTGAAAATGCAGGCTCGGAGTTGTTGCAGGTGAATTAGTTGAGGATTATTTCTTTAGAAACTGCCGGTAAAGCACATTAAAACTTTCTTTAATAATGGTATTGTAACCTTCGGTATAACCGCCATTGGTACCATTGGTAATCACGACTATTCCGAACTTTTCCTTTGGTTCGAAGAACATGGCGCTGAAAAGACCATAAGCCGATCCTGTATGTCCCTTGAGCACTTTACCGGGAATAAGCTTGTCACTGGTGCGGATGGCCAGGCCATAGCCTTCTTCATCCGATACTTTGGTTTGCATCAGCTTTGCACTTTTCCTGGAAATGATCCGTTTACCATCATACTTTCCATAGTTCATATGCATGGTCATATAGCAGGCCAGGTCAGCTGCCGATATTTTCATGCCACCGGTAGGTGAAAATACCGGCGTACTATAACCCTGTACATAATTCTTTATCTCTTCCGTTCTTGGTGCATAGGCTGCCGGTGAGGCTGTAAATTTTTTAAGGGTGTTATTGTACTCATAAAGTGTAACAAAACGCCCGGCCTGGAGTTCTTCTACCCAATAACCGGCATATAATCCCAGCGGATCGAGGATATGGCTCTTTATGTGGCGATCAAAACGGGTATCGCTCAGGCGTTCAATCACCGCCCCGATCATGTTAAAATTGAGATTACAATAGCTGTATTTGGTGCCAGGTGCATAATCGCTATAACACTTTTCCCAATTCTTTCCCTTTTCCGGATTGATGGCATCCAGGTCAAAGTAGCCTTCACTGTCATTAATGCTTGATGTATGGGAGAGCACCATTTTTAAAGTGATCACCTTGTCCGGAAATTTGGGATTCCTTACTTTAAAACCGACAAGCTTACTAAAATCATCCGAAAGCGATAGCTTTCCGGCTTCCACCAGTTGCATAATAGCGGTAGCGGAAAAGGATTTGGATATGGATGCGATCCGGAAAATATCATTATCTGTTAATGGAATGGCTTTGTCGATATCTTTCAACCCAAATGAGTGCGTATAAATGAGTTTACTGTTTTTCACAACGGCTACAGCTAATCCGACGGTATTCGTTTTTTTCATAAGGTCCTGCAGGGCGGTTTCAACGGCAGTTTCCTGACCGGCAGCTGTCATATAAAGGAACAGGGTAAGAAAGCAAATGTAAATTTTTCGCATGTGCATGAATTATATTTAATGCGTTAAATATAAGCAATGATGCAATCTTTTGGAAATGAAATCGTTGCCCGAAAAGCGAAGAAAATGACAATAAATTCACGGATACCAGAAATAAAGCAGTATATTTGCTAATATTTTTAGTAAGATATGATTGTAACGGTAATCCCTGTATTTGATGAACTTCAGCCTTCCCAACCGCTGAAAAAGGTAATGTCTGAGCGGTTGAAACGCTTAACGTATGAACTTGAAACGATTCATCTGAAATCCTTAACATTTTTTGAGCCGGCTAATGGCGATGTCGTGATCTATCTTTCCTATAACAGTAAATATACGGTGCGTTGGCAGGTGGTCAATGATGTGCCCGCAGAAGTAGAAGATAAAGTAAAAGAAATCTGCATGTCCCTTAATTATCTGCCCTGGAAAATTAATGCTTCATCTATTTTAGGGCTGCAAAACCGTACCGGGCTTTAAGCATGTAATAATCTAAAGAGCAGTTTCGTTACGGAATTTCTGTTCCGCACCCAATAAGCCTAATAGCCCGCCCGTATGGAGAACAAGTATACGGGCATCGGATGGGATTATTTGTTTTTGCAGAAGGTCATAGAGGGCATAAAATACTTTCCCTGTATATACATGATCGGTCAGCAGCCCGGTCTTTTGCGTAAAATCCTGTATAAAATCCAGTAAATGGGGTGTCGTTTTTGCATAGCCGCCGAAATGATAGTCCGTATGGAAATGTAAGCAGTCTGTGTTTGGTTCATACCGGCTGATCTGCCCGCGTATAAATTCATTATCCTTTAATACCGGAATGATATGAAGTGCTGTTGGCAAAGCCTTTTGGTTGATGCCCCGTAATAAACCGGCTCCCGTGGTGCCGGTACCTGCAGCACAAAAAAGATAATCGTAGGGTTCAGTTATTTCGTCAATGATCTCTGCACAACCTTTCACAGCTTCTTCACCAGCCCCTCCTTCATCGATCATGAAGGTTTGCGGATCTTTGCTAAAGTAAGCATCAAAGAGCTTTTGCTTATCCCGGTAGCATTCACGACTGATAAAAATACACTTCATACCAAACATATGACAAAGAAACAGCATATGATTATGGACTTCCTCGCCCCGTATAAAAGCTGTAGAACGATAGCCAAAACGGGCTGCCGCTGCCGCAGTGGCCAGCACATGATTGGAATAAGCTCCGCCAAAGGTGACCAGGTGATCCTTTCCCAAAGCGTTTGCTGTTTTAAGGATGTATTTTAATTTGCGGTATTTATTGCCTGAAATGTAAGGATCGATCAGGTCATCCCGTTTCACATCGATCTGGAATTGATCATAAACGAGGCGATGTATGGGGCTGTAAATCTTATTTTCCTGTTCCAAAACCTATACCTACATTTCCATAGCTGTATTGCGCCTGGGTATAAGAAGCAAAGATCCGGAAAAATGATACATGGAGCTGAAAGCCCAGCGTCGCTTTCAGGCCGTTAATATCTGTTTGCTCCAGGGATATCGGGTTTACAAATGTTTTTTTGCCGGTAGGTGTTAAAGGGGTTACCGCAATATCAAAATCATAAGACCCCAGCGCGTTCAGTTTTGACTCAGACCGATGCAGTCCTATGCTGACAAATGGTGTAAAGAAAGCTATTTTTTTAGAAATCAGGGCTTCAGCACTGTAGCCATCCATCTTCACATCAATCACCTGATCGTGAGTCGTCTGGTCTTCAAGTGTTAAAGGCAGATTATAGTTAAGCTTTGTATATCCGAAAGTTACGGCCAGATCAAAAGGAGTGATCTTTTGTTTTTTACCCAAAAGAATGGGCAGCAATTCGATTTTTGCCCCTGCACCGAACATATTCAGTTTTCCGTCTTCAATTTTAATGTCCGGCACCAGTCGCAGTGAAACGTCGACATACTTTAACAGTCCTAATGTAAGTTGAACCTGGGGTGAAGGCACATAATTTAATCCTATACCTTTTGGCAGGTTAAAGGTTGCCGGATCAGGATCGGGAAAATTACGATCGTAGATTTCCATTAGCGGTCCGTCTTTTTTTTCACCAAAAATGGTAGGCCCTACCGATTTATGCGGATCAGCAGGTCTGATGTTCTCCAGTCCAAGCTGGTTTACATCATATGCCTTATCCATATTCGGTACAAAGGCCATGGTACCGATTATCCTCAAATCAAAACGGAATGGTTTTTTTGCTTTTGCGGTATTCGTCCAGCCCGAATTTAAGCCGGTACCAAGACCTTTAAATAATGGGCTGATATAAGCGCCAACTAATTTTTGTGCATCCTGAGGACCTGATTTAAATAGATCACCGATATCGCTTTGCGAAAATGCAATAAACGGACTTAAAGTAAATGCACCTGCAAGAAAGAATATTACTTTTTTTATCATTTAAAATGATTTACAGTCAGGAACGAAAGTAAATCTTTCTTATCAGATAAGGAAAAAAATTAATTACAATTTTGAAATTCTCCGTAAACGTTTTCATAGGCTGGTCGTTTTAGCATTTGGATGTGCACAAATTATACGCCAAAAAATATTTTCAAGATTATTAAATTGTTAATCTTATTTTTGCCGGTGCACAAAAAGGAAGGTAAAAGGTTAATTTTTATCTCTTTTTATTTAATCAAGACAGCTTCATCACCGCTGAAAATAAATTATAGACAGATGAAAAATGATGTAATCGAGCCGGGAGAAGATGAACAGGACTTATTTGAACACTTCAATATTGTCGTCGATAAAGGACAGTCTTTGCTGCGGATTGATAAGTTTTTGATGCACCGTATTGAAAATGCATCCCGGAACAGGATACAAAATGCGATTGACGCGGGAAACGTCCTGGTTAATAAGAATACGGTAAAATCAAGCTATAAGGTGAAACCTGCTGATGAGATCTCTATCGTTTTTGCACATCCGCCGCGTGATACGGAAATATACCCGGAAAATATTCCTATTGATATTGTTTATGAAGATAAAGATCTGCTGGTCGTGAATAAACCGGCAGGCATGGTTGTTCATCCGGGATTTAATAATTATACCGGCACACTGGTGAATGCACTTGCCTGGCATTTTGAACACCTGCCTACCTTGCCGGGTAACGATGGCCGGCCGGGCCTGGTTCATCGTATCGATAAAGATACTTCCGGCCTGCTTTTGATCAGCAAAAACGAAATCACGATGACCAAGCTGGCTAAGCAGTTTTTTGATCATAGTATACGCCGTAAATATGTGGCTCTGGTATGGGGTGATCTGGAGCAGGATGGCAGAGTAGAGGGGTATATTGGCCGTAGTATAAAAAACCGGATCATCATGGATGTATATGATGACGAAGAAAGGGGGAAATGGTCGGCCACGAATTATCATGTTTTAGAACGTTTTGGCTTTGTAACACTGATTAGCTGCGTATTGGAAACAGGCCGTACGCACCAGATCAGGGCGCATATGAAGCATATCGGCCACCCTTTATTCAGTGATGCAAATTACGGCGGCGATAAGCTTTTAAAAGGACCTCATACGGCAAAGTATAAACAGTTTGTTCATAATTGTTTTGAGCTGATGCCACGACAGGCTTTGCATGCACAGCTTTTGGGCTTTATTCATCCCTCCACTCAGCAATATATGGAATTTGAAAGTCTGCTGCCATTTGATTTTGAGACTGTAGTCGCGAAATGGAGAAATTATCATTCACTGTTAGCTCAATAAGATGCCTGATTTTATTTTATTTAATGACACGTATATCGATGCAAACCAGCCGGTTTTAAAGTCAGCCAATCGCGGGTTTAAATTCGGGGATGGTATTTTTGAATCGATGCGGATGTGTAACGGGAAACTGCAGTTCACCACATATCATGCCGACCGCCTGAAGGCTGCCATGAAGGCTATAAAAATAGATGGTTATACCTTGTTTGATGAATATTTCCTGAAGCAAAAAACAACCGATCTTGCAAAAAAAAATAAGATATATGGAAATGCACGTTTCAGACTTACGATTTACCGGGAAGCTGAAGGACTGTATACGCCGGCCTCAAATAAACCGGGTTATGTGCTTGAAATGGTGCCGCTAACGGCTTCTTCTTACGAACTTAACCAAAAGGGGCTTATTGTGGATGTTTTTGATGAATTGACGAAGCCTGTAAATAAGTTATCGAATTTTAAAACCACTAATGCGCTGCTGTATGTGATGGCCGGACTTTTCCAGAAGCAACACCGTCTGGATGAAGCCATGATATTGAACCAGTATGGTTTTCTCTGTGAGAGCACGAGTTCAAATGTCTTCGTATTATATGATCATCAGATTTATACCCCTGCATTGTCCGAAGGCTGTGTGAGTGGTGTGATGCGCAGTGTAGTCCTTAAACTGGCCAAAATTCATAATCTGCCGGTGACAGAAGCGCAAATTAATCCTGAAATATTAAACCAGGCAGATGAAGTATTCATCACTAATGCGGCTTCAGGCATACGATGGGTAATGGGATATGGCCGTAAACGTTATTTCAATGAAATGGCCAGACACCTGAATGCAAAGCTAAACGAGCTCGTAAATAATGGGTTATAGGTGTATTCCTCGTAAGAAATTATCAATAGTCAGTCTTTTTTTCCCTTCATACTGTACATCGGTCAGCTTAATAAAGCCATTGTTTGTGGCAAATTTCAGATACGTTTTACCATCGCTCAAAAAGGCACCCGGCGCTATCTGAGGTATGGTATTTTCGGGAATGGCATTGAAAATTTTTAAGGTTTTATCCTGAAAAGTGGTGAATGCCGTTGGATAAGGACTTAATCCCCGGATATGATTATACACAGTTGCCGTAGACTGGTTCCAATTTATCCGGCAAAAGTCTTTAAAGATCTTAGGCGCTGTTTTGAGTGCCTCGCCAGCCGGTTGCGGTATTTCTTTATAATCGTTAACTTCAATCGCTTTGACGGTTTTCACTAGCAGCCTGGCACCCAGAATACTTAAACGATCGTGGAGGCTTCCGGCGGTTTCATCATCAGCAATGGGTAATGAATCGGAAAAGATAATATCTCCCGTATCGATTTCCTGTTTGAGGAAAAAGGTTGTCACGCCTGTTTCCTTTTCGCCGTTGATGATGGCATGATTAATGGGTGCAGCACCCCGGTACTGCGGTAATAATGAGCCATGCAGGTTAATAGTACCTTTCGGTGGCATTTTCCAGACCATTTCGGGCAGCATTCGGAAAGCAACGACTACAAACAGGTCTGCATGTAATGCTTTCAGTTCATCGATAAAAACAGGATCTTTAAGTTTTAAAGGCTGAAGCACAGGGATATGCTGTGTTACGGCATATCTTTTCACAGCACTTTCCTGAAGCCTTTGGCCGCGGCCTGCCGGTTTATCGGCAGCCGTAACCACGCCTGCAACCTCGATACCTGCCTGTACGAGTGCATTTAATGAGGTTACGGCAAAGTCGGGCGTACCCATAAAAACTATTTTCATGCTATTTTTGTTATGGCTATTAATGTCGCAAAATAACTAAAAAAAATATTCATATCCGGTCTTAATCTATGGTTTCAACCGCCGAAATTATTAATTCCAGCTGCCTGGTCTATGTTGATCAGGATAAATCAGGTATTTACAGGAAAGGGAGCGCGGGCCATTTTTATTATGTGGATATTGCCGGTCAGCGTATCACCAATGAAGCAGATCTTAACCGGATTAAGGCACTTGTACTTCCTCCGGCATGGAAAGAAGTATGGATATCGCCGAGCAGGAATGGTTATTTACAGGCCACCGGCATCGACTCCCTGGGAAGGAAACAATATCGCTATCATCCTGAATGGGTATCCAGACGTTCGGAAAAGAAGTATTTTAACCTTCTTGAATTTGGGAAAGCGCTCCCCGCCGCCCGAAAAAAGATCGTCATAGATCTGAAGAGACGTGTATTTGACGAAAGAAAAGTACTGGCTCTTTGTGTGGCGTTATTACAGCAAACCCTGATCAGGATGGGAAACGAAAGCTATAAGCGAAAGCATGGCAGTTACGGGCTTACCACCTTAAAAGACCGGCATCTTAAAGAGAAGGATGATAAGACATTTTTATGTTTTACGGGGAAGAAAGGTGTTCGACAGGAAGTGGAACTCAGTGATAAGACCCTGATCAGACTGGTAAAGCGCTGCAAAAATATTCCTGGTCAGGAGTTATTCCAGTTTTATACGCGCGATGGTCGTCACTCGGCTATCGATTCGGGAATGTTGAATGCCTATATCCGGGAAATTACCGGCGGGGATTTTACGGCTAAAGATTTCCGCACATGGGGTGGAACGTTAGAAATGTTCTGTCAGCTCACTTGTTTTTCGATGCAGTATCCTGAAGTGTCAAAAAAGAAAATTATGGTGGAAGCCCTGGACCAGGTGGCTTTAAAATTGGGAAATACGCGGGCTGTATGTAAAAAATCATATGTTGATCCGCGATTACTTCAGGCCTTTGAGAAAGGTACATTACAGCCTTACCTGCATAAGGCAGGCTGTAAACAAAGGGTTATGACCAAAGGCATGTATCCTGAGGAAAAGATCCTGCTTCAATTTCTGTGTCACTTCCCGACGTCATAGCCGGTCGACGTATTATACATCGGCCGGCTCGTTACTATCATGGATAAAGTAAATATTTTTTCCGCATTTTTTTGTATTCGCTTAGTCCAGGTTCCCAGCTTGCACGAATTTCTTTTTCTGATTTTCCGTCAATGATCTGCTGCCTGAAACTGGCTACACCAATAAGCTTTTCAATAGTGCCCATCTGGTTGCTCAATTTGGAATTAAAGAAATTTTCTTTCTGCGGCGATACTTTATATAAATCCATGATCCAGCGGATATTGATCTGCTTTGTTTTTCTGAAAATAGAGGTGTCATAATTCCGGAGGTCTAACCCATAACATACCTGGTTCATAAAGAGCGGGGTTTCGGCCATACCTTTTATACTTGTCGGTGTATATGAAAAATCGTATATTCCTTTGAGATAAGGAGCACCGATTACGGTAAACGGAAACAGAGTACCCCGGCCATGGTTTAGATAGATCCCTTCAAATAAACAGGTACTTGGATATAGCAGAATAGATTGTGCCGTATTCAGATTCGGAGAAGGCTTAACAGGCAATTCATAGGGCATGTTATGCGTATAATTGGCATTTTTGATCACCGTAATCTTACATTTTACTTTATCTTTCAGCCAGCCTTCACCATTCAGCATGTGTGCATACTCACCTACGGTAAGTCCGTGTACGATGGGAATTGGCTGTAAGCCGATACCCGACTTAAACTTAGGATCCAGGATAGGGCCGTCGATATAAAAACCATTCGGATTAGGGCGGTCAAAGATCATGACCTCTTTGCTGTTTACCGCACAGGCTTCCATCAGATGCTGTAAGGAATTGATATAGGTATAAAACCGGACCCCAACATCCTGGATGTCGAAGATCACTATATCCACATCTGCCAGCTCCTCTTTAGTAGGTGTATTATGTTTTCCATATAAGGAAATAGTCTTTATGCCTGTCCTGGCGTCGATTTCATCATCAACATGCACACCGGCACTGGCATTGCCGCGGAAACCATGCTCAGGTCCGAAAATTTTTACAATGTTCACCCCAAGTTTCAGCAAACTGTCGACAGTAGTTTCGTTTCCGATCATGGATGTCTGGTTAGCCAGGATGGCTACGCGTTTTCCTTTCAGGAGTGGCAGGTAAATGTCGGTTTGTTCAGCTCCGGTTTTAAAAGAAATAGTTTTCGTTTTACGTACGGTTTCTTTAGGCGACTGGGCACAGGCCGGCAGGATAAAAAGTACAAATACAGAAGTTAAAATTAAGGTGACTTTCTTCATTCTTATGTTTTTTAAAAGAGAATTGTGTTAAATCGAAATCGAATCAGCATTTTTGCTAAGTTACAATTTATTATAAAGATTTGAATATAGAATATTTCATATCAAGACGCATTGCCATGCAGTCGGAACGGACATTTTCAAAATTAATTGTACGCATTGCTATTGCCGGTATTATGTTGAGTCTTGCTGTCATGATTTTGTCTGTGGCGATTATTAAAGGCTTTAAAACAGAAATTCAGGATAAAGTAAGAGGATTTGTGGGCGATATACAGATCTATCGTTATGATTTAAACGGGTCTTTTGAAAAAGCACCTTTTGTGCCGAACGATACAACATTATCTTATTTGAAACAGAATCCTCATCTGACTTCTTTTTATCCATTTGCGACTAAACCGGCTATTATCACGGTAAATAATGAGGTGGAGGGGCTGAATTTTAAAGGCGTTGATCAGCATTATGACTGGTCTTTCATCAAAAAACATCTGATAAACGGTAATATTATCCGTTTTTCGGATAGTACAAAAAATCAGATCCTCATTTCGCAGCATACGGCAAATCGTCTTCATTTGAAAGTTGGCGATTCGTTTCTGATGCATTTTGTTCAAAATCCCCCTAAGCCGAGGAAGTTTGTCGTAACGGGAATCTATAATGTGGGTATTGAGTATCTGGATAAGAGTTTTGCGATCGGCGATATCCGTATGATCCGTAATGTAAATAACTGGACGCCTGATCTGATGGGTGGTATCGAAGTCAGAATTAAAAATTTTGAGCAGCTAAAGTCCGTTGCTGACGATGTTTATGCTAATCTGGAGCTTCGTTTACGATCGCGTTCCGTGCAGGAGAGCTCACCGGAGATTTTTACCTGGCTTTCTTTATTGGATGTGAATACCAGGATATTGTTAATATTGATGTTAATTGTTGGCGTGATTAATATGATCACCGCTTTACTGATCATGATTTTAGAACGTACATCGATGATCGGACTACTTAAGGCATTGGGTGCAGGCAATCTGAGTATGATGCGGATATTTTTATACCAGGCACTTTATCTTGTAGGTTTTGGGTTAGTGTTGGGGAATATCTTAGGGCTGGGTTTAGCCTGGCTGCAGCAGTATACACATTTTCTCAAATTAGATCAGACGAATTATTACCTGTCGCACGTGCCCGTGGAAGTGCATATCAGCGACGTGGTTCTGTTAAATGTGGCCACGCTGATCATTTGCACCCTGGTCTTAATCATCCCTTCATTCTTAGTTAGCCGGATCAGTCCGGTTAAAGCGATCCGTTTTAAGTAGCTGCCTGTTACTTCTTGTCAGTTATGGGTAATGGGCTTATACCCATAACCCTACTTTGCATTTTTCACATAGGTATCTAACCAGGTATTGATTTCCCAAAGCTGGTGTAAAATATTTTCCTTTGCGCGATAACCATGCGCTTCATAAGGAAGGAAGACAAAGCGTGCTGTTCCGCCATGACCTTTAATCGCATTGAAAAGCCGCTCACTGTTAATCGGGAAAGTACCCTGGTTATCGTCCATTTCACCATGAATAAGTAAAATAGGTGTTTTGATTTTATCGGCGTAGCTAAAAGGACTCATTTCATAATACAGTTGCGGGGCCTGCCAATAGGTACGGTCTTCGTTCTGGAATCCAAAAGGCGTAAGCGTACGGTTATAGGCACCACTGCGGGCGATTCCCGCTTTAAACAGGTGGGTATGTGCCAATAAATTAGCGGTCATAAATGCTCCATAACTATGTCCGCCAACTGCCATGCGATTACGGTCGCCAACACCCATTTCTACCAGTTTGTTAATGGCTGCTTCTGCATTTAAAGTGAGCTGTTGTACAAACGTATCATTGGGTCTTTTTCCTTCAGCAGCTACGATGGGCATTTCAGCATTATCTAATACGGCATAACCCTGAGTAACAAAAAATAATGGTCCGCCGGAACCTATTGTTGTAAAACGGTCTTGTGAGCCTCTTATCTGTGCAGCATCCGTAGCCGAATTAAATTCACGCGGATACGCCCAGATCAGTACAGGCAGCGGGCCATCTTTAGCTTTGTCATAACCTTTAGGCAAATAGAGATCACCGGTTAAGTCAATACCATCGGCCCGTTTATAAGCGATCTTCTCTTTCGTAACCCCTTCCATTTGCGGATAAGGATTCGTGAAATTGGTAACCGGCCGGTCGGCAATACGGAGTGTCAGGTTTTTGATGTAATAATTCGGAACATCTTTCTGACTTTCTTTGCGGGTTAATAATATCAGTTTATTCGGATCGATCACATCGGTGACCATTTCAAAGGTTCCTGGTTGTGCACGCCATAAGATCTCAGACTTTTTAGTATTCAGGTCAAACTTAGCTAAAAAAGGCAGATCGCCTTTTTCTGAAGCACCTGTTGTATTATTCATTAACAGTTTTGTGCCATTATCGGTTGTCAGGATTACCTGCCGGCCGAATTTGTTTTTTTCGGTTACCGGCGATCCGGGATTGTTATAAGCATCGGTCGTATTTAATTCGTATAACGTTTCTATACTGCCGGTCGACGGATTATAGCGGCTTAACTTTGTCGTTTGCTTTGTCCGTGATATCTCACGGATAAGGGCAAGAGAGGCATTTCCCCAGCTTACGCCTCCAAAGCGCATTTTCGTTTTGAAAAGCTCAACCGGATTTCCGTTAAACGGGGAAGATAACGCCAGTACGGCATCATGGTATTCCACATTCTTTTTGATTAAACCACTATCTAAAGGCATGGCCCAGGTTACGGTAGCCGGTTCATCATCCCGCCAGTCGAAAGCACGGGGCACATTCTGTACATTATCATAACCTGAAGGGCGTATTTCGGTCGAAGGCAGATCGGCCAGGGTTTTTAATACTTTACCGGTACGATCGGTAATGGTCACTACAGAAGGGAAACCACCTGCCGATACCAAATAAGAAAATGGTTTTTTGATGGTGCGTATCATCATATAGTTTTTGTCAGGTGAAAGGCTTACACTACTGTATATGGCAGGTTTGCCGATTGGTGTTTCGATGCCGCCTTTATTTTGCACCAACTGCGACGTCGCAAAGAACTCAAATAATTGTTCGTCATAAGGCGATTTGATCAGGTCCTGTAATGTCGGACTTGGCGCTGCTTTTCCCAGGCTTTGCTGTACCACAGGTCCTTTCGGGGCTAATGGTTTTGCCGGTGCCAGATTAGCCGCTTTGGTTGCTGTGCGATAAAGCAGGGTCTGATCGTCTGCCCAGATTACACCATTACCCATGATCAGGTTTAAAGGCTGTTTGTTTACTTTTGCCGCCTTTGCCGTAATCACATCAATCACATATAAATCAACTCCGCGTTGCCCTGTATGCGTTATGGCGATTTTCTTTTCATTCGGACTCCAGTTCGCTGATCCGGCATATAAAGGATTTGGAAGTCCTGTTACGGAAGTTGTAGTACCGGTCTTAATATTTTTAAGGCTAAAACTGTTCATATAGGTTTGCCGGCTGGGGGCAAAATTATTTGGATTTATGCGCATTCCGGCTATACGATATTCAGGCATTGCTAATTCTTCAACAGAAGGATATGAATTCCGTTCACTGAACAATATCCATTCGGCCTTACTGTCGATGCTTACGCCGGGAGTAGGTTTGGCCAGTAACAGATCGGCAATAGCTTTTGGAGGCATTTGATAATTCACCGCGTCCTGCGCATAAAGGTTCCATCCGGAGGTGAGAAAGAGAAAGGCTAAGAAAATCTTCTTCATCTGTATAATTTTTGAGTTTATCCTGAATGTTAAACTTACGAATATGCACGTAGAAAAAGAGAAATGTATCAAAAATTTGATACTTAACCAGGTAGCCCTCATCAAAAGAATCAACTTTCTTAGCAGACCGTCATTGATCTTACAGCGAAACGCTGATAATGGCCGTACGTGGCTTGCTTTCCGGTGCATTTACATCCGGATAGGGTGTGATATCTTCAAGTCGGATCGTATACGAAATGCCATTCAATTCGATGGTCTTTTCCTTATTCAGTGTTGGAATATTACAGCTGCCGGTACATAACAGCTGATTTTGCTCGCCCTTTTCATCTTTAAAATTTATTTTTACAGCCGCATAACCTTCCCATACACACATGGCATTTTTCGGGCAGCGGCTTTCATAAAATTCGGATGCGGTAACCTGTATGGTTTTTCCGGCGTGGGCAAATACATTCGTTTCATTGGCTTTCAGGGCAATGGATCCGCTAAAATCAGGAGTCTCTGCTTTTTTGCACGACTGCATGAAGATCAGCAGGCTTAAAAGAACAATGATGCTGATAAGTAAGATTTTAGTCTGCCTGATGGTCATAGGCTATCTGATGTTAAGTACTATTATATACGATTAAAATGATTAAAACGCTACATGCATAGTGGTTTGTTTTAATTTGGCCGGTTCTTGAAACAGCTTCATGAATTTTCAGTAAATTTGCCTTTTCATTCCATAATTAAGCGATTTGTGTCATTCGAAAAATTAAAATTAAGTAAGCCTTTGATATCGGCGATGACCGATGCCGGTTATCTGGTGCCTACAGAAATGCAGCGGCGTTGTATACCGCGCATTATGGGTGGGCAGGATATTATAGCCGTGGGTCCTGAAGGATGCGGAAAAACGACCACGCTGGTGCTGACCACGCTGATGCGCATACGTTACGGATTTGAAGAGGCGCCAAGGGCATTGATCTTAGTGCCTGATAAAGCCCGGGTTCTAGCCATACTGGATCGTTTCCGGCAATTGAACCGGAATACGAGCATCCGGATTAAAGGCATTCATACAGATGACCCGATCGATCAGCAGGTGAATGACATTACAGATGGTGTGGATATTATTGTGGCCATCCCTTCAAGAGCAAGGGCTATTTATTTAAAGCTGGGTTTGAATACCAATAAAATTCAGCTTCTTGCCGTTGATGATGCTGCTGAAATGGTTCGTTCAGGGATGCAGCTCCCCATTACTGAACTGGCAAACAGTATTCAGAAGTGCCAGCATCTGGTCTTTACGGAAGTCATGCATGAGCGTTTATCAAAAATGACAGCACCTTTTATGTCGTTCCCGGCTTTCATTGAAGTAGACGCAATACCGGAAACCAGGATCGAAACTGTTCGTCAGTGGCAATACCATGTACCTAATTTCCGGACAAAGCTTAATTTACTTTACCTGTTGCTTGCTGATAAAGAAGTATTTGAAAAAGTGATCGTCTTTGTGAATACCCGTTTAACCGCGCAGAAGGTTTTTGCTGATCTTTTCGACGGGAAAGCAGATGATGTATTTGTTTATAAACCTTTATTTTATGATGATCCGGGTTTTGATTCGGTCCGGCAATTTAAAGCGGATGAAGCTGCCAGAATATTGATCACCGCCAATGAGAATTTTGAGGAGGAATCGTTGGAGGGGATACCTTTTATTTTACATTTTGAGCTTCCTTTACAAAAGGAAACCTATCTGAATCGCATGCTTAAAAGCGATCAGGCAGATGATGTAATGGCGATTACATTTACAACTGATCTGGAACTGGGTATGATGAAGAAAATAGAGCAGGCCATTGGTCATAAAATGGAAGCGGCAGAACTTCCGGATACTTTATTTATAGAGGATACACCGGCAAAAAAAAGAAAGTGATAAAAAAGAGCATCAGTACTCTTTTTATAGAGATGCAATTATTTTGCATATCAAAATGAATATATCTAAGTTTGAGAAAATTAGATCTGAAATGGAAAATACAGAAATGCCTGTCCCGGCTGAAGAACCGGTATCACAGCTTGTTGTTACGGAAAATATGCGCAGTTATATCTATGATATGGCTAAATGGGCTAATTTTTTAGCGATTGTGGGTTTCGTGATCTCCGGTTTTCTGATCCTGGCCTCTTTTACCCTCGGTTCAGCGATGCAGACCAATCCCGAATTGGGTGAAAAGATACTGGCAATGGGTTTGACACCAATGGCCTTCACGATTTTCCTGTTGCTTTATGCTTTTGCGGTCTTTTATCCAAGCCTGTTGTTATTTAAATATTCAGTTAAAGCCCGGCTTGGCGTGTTATTCGCTGATCAGGCAAGTTTAGAGGATTCTTTAAGCAAAATGAAGGCCCTGTTTAAATATTTAGGGATTATGGTGCTGATTTTTATCAGTGTTTATCTGCTTGCTTTCATTATTTCGGTATTGCAGGTGGCTTAATGATATTTTTCCATTCCCGGTGCCGGCGTCCATGCTGAGCCAGGTTCAAAATAAGTCCACAGTAGCCGGCTTAGGCTGCGGATAAGTGCAGCACCTTCATTTTCATATTTCCAGGAAGTATCTTTCTGGTTTTTTGTGGCCATACAAAAAACATAATCGCCGTGCGGAGCATTTACTAAGACAACTTCTGACCGGGCTTCATTTACCGCACCTGATTTTGATGCGACCTGTATATAAGGCGGGATTTGAGACAGAGCGTCCTGGTCAAAATAAATGCGGATAAGGTTCCTGTAAATACGTTCGGATGCAGCCTTACTGATCATTTTGCCATCACGGATAAGGGTTAATAAAGTGGCCATTTCACGCGGGGTGGTTTGCCCCCAGCCATACATACGCTGGTTAACCGAGCGGCCGGGTGTCCGGGAATTAACACGGGTATATTGAAGTCCGTTTTTTTCCATGATTTCGTTAATCGCTGCTCCGCCTCCTGCTAAACTCTGACACCATAAACTGGCCGTATTATCGCTCGTAGTAATCATGAGCATAAGCACTTTTGCCAGCCAGATTCTTTCATTATTTTTAAAGGAACCCAAAATATCTTCACCGGCATATAACAGGCTGTCTTTGTATATGAGCTGCGCTTTATAGTCAAGCTCTCCTTTTTCAATTTTGCTGAAGATACCACAGGTAATCGGAATCTTTATCATACTGGCTGTAGGAAAAAGCGTATCGGCATTAAAGGTCGCGACTTTACCCGTTTTCAGATTCTTTACATAAATACCCACGTCGCCATGAAATGTTTTAACCATTTCAGCGAGCATAGCATTTAGCTTATGATCTGTTTTTTCTTTTTGAGCAAAAAGTGTACTGCATATGCACAATAGAAAAAGAATGAGCTTTAGTAGTTTCATCATCATATAAATGACAGGTATAAAAAAAGTCCCTCCCGGGAGGGAGAGACTTCCAGGTGTTAAAAGTCTTTTTAATACGAAAAGTCGTCGTCTGATTTTACGCCCGAACTGTACTCGCCGTTTTCAGAATATTCATAACGTTTTTCCACAACTTCCTGATGCGATTTGATATATTCAACGGTTTCATTTAAACCTTCTGTAAATTTTTCAAAATCTTCCTTATAAAGGAAAATTTTATGCTTTACAAATACACCATCTTCTAATCTCTTTTTACTCTCTGTTAAAGTAAGGTAGTAATCGCCTGACCTTGTAGCTTTCACGTCAAAAAAATAAGTGCGCTTTCCTGCTCTTACTTTCTTCGAAAAAACCTCTTCTCTCTCTTTATTGTCAAAATCTCCCATTGTTTATGTGTGTGGTTGGTTTAAGGTTGGTAAATATAAGTGAATAATTATGAAACTTCAAAATAGAAAATGGTATCTTTTAATTTTCTTCTTCGAGCAGCTGGTTATTGTAGATCTCGGCATATAAACCACCCTGATTCAGAAGGGTTTCATGGGTGCCCGTTTCTTTGATTTCACCATTGTCGAGTACGATGATCTTATCAGCATTTTTTAGAGTAGATATGCGGTGCGCAATAATAAGGCTGGTTTTTCCACGCATCAGTTTCCCGAGATTATGGAGGATATCTTCTTCCGTTTTGGTATCTACAGCAGAAAGGCAATCATCAAAAATGAGTAACCGGGGTTCCTTAATCAGAGCCCGAGCAATCGATACCCGTTGTTTTTGTCCGCCGGATAACGTAATACCACGTTCACCGAGCAGCGTTTCAAATTTCTGATCAAACTCCATGATGTTATGATAAACGGCAGCATTTTTTGCGGCCCATTCCACCTTTTCATCCGAGGCCTGATCCATGCCGAAAGCAATATTGTTTCGTATGGTGTCTGAGAATAAAAACACTTCCTGAGGTACAAAGCCTGTCTGATCCCGGAAATGGTGCAGATGAACAGCTGTAATTGGTCGGTTATCAATCAGGATTTCCCCTGAATCTACGTCATACATACGCAGGAGAAGATTGGCCAGTGTTGATTTTCCGGAGCCTGTTTTGCCGATAATCGCTACAAACTGTCCTTTTCCGACCTCAAAGCTTACATTTTTTAAGGCCGTTATTCCTGTATCGGGATAGGTGAAACTGACATTCCTGAATGCAATGTTTCCTTCAAAATCATGAGGGGCAACATCCGGCGGGATAATGTCGGGCTGAAGTTGCAGGAATGCATTGATCCGTTTCTGAGAAGCCGCTGCGCGTTGAATGAGTGTAGTTACCCAACCCAGCATGGTCACCGGAAACGTAAGTTGATTCACATATACAATGAATTCAGCAATATTACCAGGGGTAATCGCACCTTCTATCACCTGCCTGCCCCCGATGAATACGGTAAGTATCGTACTTAAACCGACCAGCAACAACATTGCCGGAAAGAAAAGTGCCTGCGTTTTAACCAGATTCATGGCATTCTGTTTATAGGCCTGGCTCTCCCGGGCGAAAACTTCCTGGTTATGGGCTTCCCTGACGTATGATTTGATGACACGAATGCCTGAAAACCGTTCCTGTACAAAACTTGATAATCGTGAAAGTTGTTCCTGGATTTTTTCACTTTTCTGGTTGATTACAGTATTTACGCGGTATATTGTGAAAACCAAAACGGGCAGGGGTAATAAACAATAAATGGCCAGTGTAGCATTGACGGCGAACATAAAATGGATGATAAGCGAGAACAATACCGCCGTATTTAAAGCATACATAATGGCAGGGCCTACATACATCCTCACCCGGTTAACATCTTCTGTGGCCCGGTTCATCAGGTCGCCGGTATGATTACGCCGGTAAAAGCCTAAGCTGAGCTTCTGGTAATGCGCATAGATTTCATTTTTCATGTCGAACTCGATATGCCTTGACATTAAAATGATCGTTTGCCGCATAAAAAATAGAAACAACCCTCTCAGCAGATATAAGATCAGGATGAGCGCTCCAAAGAAAAGCACACCTGAACTAAAAATGCTGTACATGAGTTTCTGTCGTTCAAATCCTTCGAATAGAATATAGGTTTCTATATTTTCCGTAATGAGGTTAAAAGCATGTCCAACCACCTGTGCAGGCACCACTCCGAAAATATTGGAAATGATCACAAAGAAAATCCCGGGGATGATCCACCATTTGTATTTAAGGAAGTATTTATTTAAAAATGAAAGGTGCTTCATGCGGGTTAAAGTTATTAAAAGACTTTCTTTTTTTATTCTTTCAGGAATAATAGATTTTATCTTAATTTTGCCTTTTATAAATTCCATTTTACGTATGACGGGTAATAGTTCTTCAAATTCTTCGATTTTAGAGCAGTTAAGTGCTTTGGGACATAAGAAAGTTGTTTTTTGTAATGATCCTGATACCGGTCTGAAAGCGATTATTGCCATTCATGATACAACGTTAGGTCCGGCATTAGGCGGAACCCGTATGTGGAATTATGCGAGTGAAGCTGAAGCGCTTGAAGATGTACTTCGTTTATCAAAAGCAATGACGTATAAGGCAGCTATTTCCGGCCTGAATTTAGGTGGTGGAAAGGCTGTGATCATCGGTGACCCCCGTAAACATAAGACAGAAGCGCTGATGCGCAGCTATGGCCGTTTCCTGAAAAACCTGAACGGTGAATTTGTAACGGCTGAAGATATGGGTACCAACATCAAAGATATGGAGTATATCCGGATGGAGACCCATCATGTTACCGGTGTACCTGAATCGATCGGTGGAGCCGGCGATCCTTCACCGGTAACCGCAAAAGGTGTTTTCCTTGGAATTAAAGCCTGTGTAAAAGAAGTATTTGGTACGGATATGCTGGCCGGGAGATCGGTTGTGGTTCAGGGTATTGGGAATGTGGGTGAGCACCTGGTTGATCTCCTCCGGAAGGAAAACGTAGAGGTGTATGTAAGTGATATTAATGAAGAGCGCTTACAGCAGGTAGCCCGGAAGTATAAAGCAAAACCCATCGAAGCGGACAAAATATTTACTTTAGGTGCTGATGTTTATGCCCCGTGTGCATTGGGTGCTACCGTAAATGATGTGACCATCAAGAAAATGAAATTCGCCATTATAGCCGGCTCTGCCAACAATCAGCTGGCGGATGAACAGCTGCACGGCCAGCTCCTTTTAGAAAAAGGTATATTATATGCTCCTGATTATCTGATCAATGCCGGTGGTTTGATCAATTGTTATTCAGAACTTACCGGTTTCGGGAAAAAGCGTACCACACAACTTACGGAGCATATTTATGACGCTACGCGCGAAGTGATCAAACTGTCGAAAGCCGAAAATATTCCTACGAATTTAGCTGCCGGCAGGATAGCCGAAAATAGAATAGCCGCAATTAAAAAAATAAAGTCCTCTTATTAAAATTTATCCCCAAATACACACATCGTTCTTATTTTTATTTCATGTTAAACAGAAGGCATCTACGAATTAAAGCCCTGCAGAGCATATATGCCTGGCAGGTTATGGAAAATACCGACATTTTAAACAGCCAGAAAACACTGATGAAGAGTATCGACAGTGTTTATGAAATGTATATACGTATGCTGGCGCTTATCATTGAGGTAACTGAATATACCGCTATTGACGCAGAAGAACGTCTGAACAAGCATTTGCCAACAGCGGAGGACTTAAACCCGAATCAAAAGCTGCTGACGAATAAATTTGCCGAAGTATTAAAGAAAAACCCTGAATATACAGCAGCCGTTAATAGATACCAGATTAACTGGCTTGCCGATGCGGAATTGTTAAAAGCTGCTTTTAATAAGCTGAAAACGACCAAAGAATATGAGGCTTATCTGAATGAGCACGATGAAACCCTCGAAGGTTCTAAAGAGATTATTAAGTTTATTTTCCGGAAAATCTTATTAAAGAACCCGAATGTGATTCAGGCCTTTGAAGATAAGTTTATTAACTGGCCGGTAGACAGTGAGGTAATGAAAGGAATGATCGCTAAAACGATTAAGAGCTTTACCGAGGAAGATCCCTTTGCCAATAAACTTACGCCAATAAGCTCCGACTGGGAAGAAGACAGCCGTTTTGTGAAAGACCTGTTCATGTATACGCTGAAAAATGACGGAACTTATCAGGCTTTAATAGCTGAGCGTACTAAAAACTGGGAATCGGAAAGAATTGCCTTAATGGATACCATCCTGATGAAGATGGCGATCTGTGAACTGATGAATTTTCCATCTATTCCGGTTAAAGTAACTATCAATGAATACCTTGACCTTTCAAAAGATTACAGTACGCCGAAAAGTAATTCATTTATAAATGGTATCTTGGACAAAATTTTAAATGACCTGAAGCGAACCAACAGCATTAAGAAAGTTGGACGCGGATTAATTGAAGATTAACCATATGAAGTATTTTTTGGGTTTATGGATGCTGTTGGCCATAACAGCCTGCCAAAGAGGGGAAACATCGCAACATAGCGAAACTGTTCTGGATTCGACCGGCAAACCGGTATCCTTAGCCGATGCGCCTGTTATTACCTTCGACAAGGATGTATATGATTTTGGCGTGATCACAGAAGGTGAATCGGTAACCTATGAATTTTCATTTAAGAATACGGGAAAAAGCCCTTTGATTATCAGTAATGCCAGTGCTACCTGCGGATGTACGGTGCCTGAATATCCGACAAAACCAATAAAACCGGGTGAAGAAGGCGTTATTAAGGTTGTTTTTAACAGCCTGGGTAAGGTAGGTCTTCAGGATAAAGTAGTTACCCTTGTTTCAAATGCCAACCCCAATTTAAGCAATGTGCATGTTGTGGGCGAAGTAAAACAGAAAAAAGAGGGGAAATAAAAAATCAATTTCTTTAAATATTTTACATAAAACATCACGTAATGACAGGAGTAATTTTACAGGCTGCAGGAGCAAGTTCAATGACAGGTGCTATTTTACCAATGGTACTGATTATGGTCGTATTTTATTTTTTTATGATCAGACCCCAGGTAAGAAAAGCAAAAGAGCATAAAAAGATGGTAGCCGATTTAAGCATCGGTGATAAGGTAGTGACCACAGCTGGTATTCACGGAAAAATAACCGGTGCAAATGAAACGACTTTCCTGATCGAAGTAGAAGGCGGAACAAAGATCCGCTTTGATAAGTCTGCTATTTCGTTGGATGCTACGAAAGCGGCAACGACTGCGGCCACGCCGAAAGCATAGTCAACTTTCTGAATTTAGAAAAAGCCGCTCCACTGATTTCGATAGAGCGGCTTTTTTTGTAGTTTTACGTTATGCCATTTATTAAGCTAACCAAAATAGAGCGGAAACGGTTTTTCATCCTTGTGATGTGCCTGTTTTGTGCCATTGGTGCCTGGCTGTTTATGTCGCTCAACCGTAAATATGTATACACGGCTGAAACGGTATTGATCTATAAAGATTTTCCGCAAAAAAAAGCCTTTAAAGCCTTGCAGACGGATACGGTTGACCTACAGATTGAAGGTACAGGCTGGCAATTGCTTTTTGCCAGGTTACGGGTAAACCCACAGTCGATTACGGTAAGTCTCGACAAATTAAATCAACGGAATTTTATTGCTTTTAGTGAACAATTAACACAAATCAACAAACAGCTTGAAACCACTCAAAAAATTATATCCATTCATCCCGATACCTTATATTTTGACTTTTCAAAACGAACAAATAAACGTGTGCCGGTACGGTTGCGCTACGATCTGTCTTTTATCAAACAATATGGCATTGCCAGCAATATCCAGTTGAAACCGGCCTATGTGAATATTTCAGGTCCTCAGGAAGAACTGGTCAAGATAAAAGAATGGTATACGGATACGCTTCGTTTAAAAGATCTGCAGGAAAATGTCCATGTAAAGGTGCCTATCCGTACCAATAATCTTGCTAATGTGAGCATCTATCCTACAAGTGTAAGCGTAAAGATACCGGTGGATGAATTTACCGAAAAAACAGTCGAGATACCCCTTCGCATGTTAAATAACCATGATTTTATGGATATCCGCTTTTATCCGAAAAAAGTAAAAGTTAAATTTATGGTTGCGCTTTCCCGGTATGAAGAGATCACTGAAGATTTTATGGAGGCGAATGTAGATATGAATGAATGGAAAATATTAAAGCATGAACAGTTAAGTGTAAATATCACCCGTTTTCCTGATTTTTGCCGTCTGGTAAGTGTCCATCCCTCGAAAGTGAATTTTTTAATTGAAAAATAATGTTAAAAATAGGAATCACGGGCGGCATAGGAAGTGGTAAAACTACAGTTTGTCAGGTATTTGAAACTTTTGGTATACCGGTTTTTTATGCTGACAGGGCTGCGAAAGCCGCGATGACTGGAGATGAAACATTGGTAACTTCCATAAAAGATCATTTTGGTGCAGGAAGTTATCATCCGGATGGAAAATTAAATAATCAATATCTTGCCGGGATCGTGTTTCAGGAACAGGCTGCTCTGGAAACATTAAACAGTCTCGTACATCCGGCTGTCTTTAAAGCCTTTGATAAATGGGCGGAAGAGTGGGCTGGACATACACCCTATGTATTAAAAGAAGCAGCATTGCTTTTTGAGAGTGGTTCTTATCAGCAATGTGATAAAAATATCCTGGTTACAGCACCCGCGGAGCTTCGGATACAGCGCGTCATGCAACGTGACGCGGTCACCAGTGACCAGGTAAGGGCCAGGATGGATAAACAGTTTTCAGATGAGCAGAAAGAAAAAATGGCAGATTATCTTATCTATAATACCGAAAAAGAATCGATTATTCTCCAGGTGATGGCCCTGCATCAGAAAATACTTGACCTGAAAAAGGAGGCTGATGCCCTTAGCTGATTTTATTATATCTACGAAGATGGGTTTGTATTGCCCATACGGTGATTTTTACCTCGATGCACAGCAGCCTGTTATGCATGCCGTAATCTCACATGCCCATGGCGATCATGCGATCAGCGGACACCGGTATGTCTACTGTACTGCACCTACAATGGCATTTATGGAGCACCGTTACCGGAAATTTTCAGCGTTTCATTTTCAACCTTATGACTATCATCAAACATTTGATGTGAATGGTATACGCATTACCTTTTTTCCGGCAGGGCATATGCTGGGCTCAGCCTTAGTGCAAATGGAATATAAAGGCTGTACATACTTATATACCGGCGATTATAAAAGAGAGGCGGACTCCACATGTGAGCCTATTCAATGCGGGGCGGCAGATGTGCTGATCACTGAAACTACTTTTGCTTATCCGGAATTGAAGCATCCGGATGCGGTAGAAGAAATAAAGAAGCTCAACACTATCCCGGGAAATATTATGTTGGGCGCTTATGCCCTGGGTAAAAGTCAACGCCTGACCGCCCTGATTAATGAGCATTGTAGCCAAAAAAGGATACTGCTGCATCATAGTATCCTGCCCTTTACAAAGATATATGAGCAATTCGGTATGCCGGTGGGTAAGTACGAGCCCTATGATCGTAAAGTTATGAAGATGAATCCCGAAAACCTGATTTATATAGTTCCGCCGATGGTCTTTCACAGTTATTTTAAAGCCATAAATGTGGTCAGGATCTTTGCCAGCGGCTGGAAACACCTTCAGCAAAATCCGGAAGCAAGCCTTTATATTTCTGATCATGTGGACTGGCAGGGTATCCTGGATACTGTAACCGAAGTTAACCCGAAAGAGATCTGGACCACGCATGGAGAAGGAAAGCATCTGCAAGCCCACTTCGGTGAAAAAATGGTCGTTAAATTGCTTAACTAATGGAAGAACAGGCAGATTACTATTTTAACGAGGATGGACTGATGGTTTTTACAGCAGCTTATCATTTGAAAAGAGGCTATTGCTGTAAAAATAAGTGTAAACATTGTCCATGGGGTTACGGGAAGAAAAACGGTCGTGAAAAGACGCCTGGAAAAAAGAGATCAGAAACCTAAAAAAACATAATGGAGTTACAAAAAGAAGTCAGAAGTTCGAAATTTGAAAATGTATTTCAGCAGGCACTTGTGAATGTTTTTTTTACCTTTCACTGGAGTAACCAAAAGGTAAAGGAAATGCTGAAACCACATAATATTACACAACAACAGTATAATGTGCTTCGTATTTTACGCGGACAGCACCCGGAGCCCTGTACATTAAACCTTATCAAATCGAGAATATTGGATAAGGTAAGTGATACATCGAGAATTGTTGACCGCTTATTACAAAAGGGTTATATCGTGAAGAACGTGAACGGTGGCGATAAACGGGCTTTGGATATCATGATCTCGCAAAAAGGTCTCGAATTATTAAAGCATTTAGATCGTGAAGTTGATTTTTCAACCTTTATCCGGCCAAATATGACTGAGCAGGAAGCCGTGCAGCTGAATGTTCTCCTCGATAAATACCGCGGATAGTGACTTCATCTGCTACTCACCGCATAACGCTAATGCCCTTCACTATAAAAACCCAGCAGGGCAATTGCTATTCCGGTTAATACCGCAATCATTTTCTTTTTATTGATCTTATGATCTGCGCTCGATTCGAAAAGGATCGTAGTAGAGATATGAAGGAAAATACCGATCACTATGCCCATAATTTTATTGAAATAGCGTTCGGTTCCGATAATACTGCCATTGCTGAGATGTTCACTGAAGTAATAGCCGAGTGGTGCCATCAGCGCGAACAGACCAATAAAAAGCGCAATAGAACCGGCTTTAAAGTGGTTTTGAACCAGGATGCTCGCTAATGCAAATGCTGCAGGAATATGGTGAAGGGAGATTCCAAAAATGAGTTCGTTATGCTGGTCTTTTATCAGCGGCATTCCCTCTAAAAAAGCATGCAGACACAGACTGATCATAATGCCAAAAGGGAAGACATGTCCTTCGTTATGCTTATGAATGTGACCATGTTCAACACCCTGTGAAAACTGCTCGAGCAGGATCTGGAAGAGGAAACCGATCAGAATAAAAATACCGATCTCATGGGCATCGGTGCCTTCATAAGCATGAGGAATGAGATGTAATACCGTTATAGCGAATAAATAAGCGCCGCTAAAAGATAAGATTAATTTCAGGCTTTGCGATTTGTCATTCTTTACTAAAAAGATGGCCATGCCACCTAGAAAAGCACTAAAGAACAACACGAGAAATTTCCAGGTTTCCATTTATGATAAGGGTTGTAATTTTTTAAAGACAAAGGATACCACAAGGCCGATGATGATGCCTAATACGGCGCCGGCTATGGTATCTAAAGGGTAATGTACGCCCACATACACCTGTGCAAAGGCAATCGAGGCCGCCCAGCCAAGGCTGATAGGTAAGATGGCTTTCCAACGGCGGTAGAACATGCCAGTCAGGAATAGTGCAATAGCAAAATGATTGGTAGCATGCGCAGAAGGGAAACTATATCCGCTGCCACAGGGTACCCTTTTGATCACAAATGATGTTAAACGGATTTCGTTACACGGGCGTATACGCTCTGTATGAGGTTTAATTATTCTCGATGCTGTAAGATCACCCAATCCAAATGTGATCAATACCCCAAGAATAAGGTAATATCCCTGTCTTTTATATTGGACGATAAAGAAAACGATCATAAAAAGATAGAGGGGTGACCAGAAAAACCGGTTCCTCAGTAAAGGCATGATGCTATCAAAGAAGCCATTGCTGAGGCCCCTGTTTATCTTCAGAAATAACTCGGTATCGAACTGCTGTAATTCAGTGATCATGCTTTCTTGCAGATTAATATGAGGCGATCTGATTTAAGCACATCAAAAGGGTCAAGCGCGTAACTGCCAAAAGAAGCGGAGATCTGTAATCCGGCCTGTTGCAGCATCCGCTCAAAATCACTGAAAGTAAATGCCTGTACACGTTCTTCAAAGGCATATGATTTAAGGCGGTGTTCAAAATTAATGTGCTTTATAATTTTACCATCAGATACAAATTTATGGAGATGAAACTCAATTCCGTCTATCGTCTTTATTTCCTGATGGGTAAGATTGTGCATAATTTTTTCTGTATTAAAGTAATCGATCACCAGTGTGCCCTCCGGTTTTAAACTTTTACGAAAGGCCTTAAGCGCATTGATATGTTCTTTTTCAGTTTCAAAGTACCCAAAGCTGGTAAACAGGTTCAGGGCGATATCAAAATAGTTGATATACGATAGTTTTCGCATGTCGTGCACATAAAAATGCAGGTTTTTCTGCTCAAACTGCTGGGCATACCGGATGTTTTGTTCAGACAGGTCAATACCGGTTACATCATATCCTTTTTTGTTAAGATAAATGGCATGTCTCCCGCGGCCGCAGGCAATATCTAAGATACGACTGTCTTTTGATGGGGCCAGGTAAGAAGACAGGTTATCAATTAAAAACTCCGCTTCATCATCATTTCGCTGATGATACAGGATATGATAATAAGGAGAGTTAAACCAGTGTTGAAACCATTTTCGCTGCATTCGCACAGATGATTTGTGTTTTGTAAGCAAACTTAGATATATTAGTTTTCATTTTTTATTACTTTTGAAAAAATCTGCATAAACTTTGACACTGATAAAATCGATCTCCGGAATTAGAGGCACGATAGGAGGCCCCGCAGGCGATGGGCTGACGCCTGTTGACATTGTAAAATTTACCGCTGCTTATGGTACATGGGTTATTCAAAAGACCGGAAATAAAAAAATAGTGATCGGCCGTGATGCCCGTATATCGGGCGAAATGGTTAACCGCCTCGTATGCGGAACATTACAGGGCCTGGGTATCGATGTGGTTGACCTTGGCCTTTCAACTACGCCTACTGTAGAAATTGCCGTTCCGCTTGAAAAGGCCGGCGGTGGTATTATCTTAACAGCCAGCCATAACCCGAAACAATGGAATGCATTGAAATTGCTGAATGAAAAAGGCGAGTTTATCAGTGATGCTGACGGAAAAGAGGTGCTGGAAATGGCTGAAGCGGCTACCTTTGATTTTGCGGAGATCAATGCACTTGGTAACGTTACTGCTGATGATACCTATCTGCAAAAGCATATTGATGCGGTGCTGGCTTTGCCACTGGTGGATGTGGAGGCCATTAAAAAGGCAGATCTGAAGGTTGCCGTTGATGCTGTAAATTCGACCGGAGGTATTTTTATTCCGGCCTTATTACGTGCATTGGGTGTGAAAACCATATTTGAGCTGTATTGTACACCTGACGGGCACTTTCCGCATAACCCGGAACCTTTGCCTGAAAATCTGACTGAAATTGCCAGGATTGTTCAGGAAAAAGGTGCTGATCTGGGGATTGTGGTCGATCCGGATGTCGATCGTCTATGCTTCGTGAATGAAGATGGCACCATGTTCGGTGAAGAATATACGCTGGTGGCTGTGGCAGATTATGTGTTGAAAAATACACCCGGAAACACCGTTTCTAATTTATCGTCGACCCGTGCACTGAAAGATGTTACGTTGAAAGCAGGCGGAAATTATACCGCTGCAGCGGTGGGCGAAGTCAATGTAGTGAATCAGATGAAAGCCACACAGGCTATTATCGGCGGAGAAGGCAATGGCGGTATCATTTATCCTGAATCACACTATGGCCGTGATGCTTTGGTGGGTATTGCGCTATTTTTGTCGCACCTCGCTAAATCCGGTAAATCGATTTCGATGTTAAGAAGTACCTATCCGGCTTATTATATTTCCAAGAATAAAATTACACTCACACCAGAGATGGATATTGATGCGTTATTATTAAGCGTACAGGAAAAATATAAACATTATCCGCACAGTACAATCGACGGATTAAAGATCGAATTTGAAAAAGAATGGGTGCACCTGCGCCGGTCCAATACAGAACCGATCATCCGGATTTATAGTGAAGCCGAAAATGAAACCACTGCAGAGAATTTAGCCCATAAAATTATTTCAGATATTAAAGAGATATTAAATTTAAACTAAACCGGAGTAACCGATATGACCATGAAAAGAGTTTATTTAGATAATGCTGCTACCACTCCCTTAGATCCTGACGTGATTGCAGAGATGACAAAGGTGATGGAAAATTATTTCGGAAATCCATCGGCTATACATGCCCTGGGTCGCGAAGTAAGAACTCTGGTAGAAAAGGCCAGAAAAACGGTTGCGGGATTATTGAATGCCTCACCGGCAGAGATCTTTTTTACATCCGGAGGTACAGAAGCCGATAATACCGCTATTCGCTGCGGTATATCTGCATATGGGATCAGACATGCTATTACGTCTAAAATTGAGCACCATGCTGTAGAACATACTTTAGCGATGATGCTGAAAGAAGGAAAGATCGACAAGCTGAGCTTTGTAAATATCGACGAAAAGGGGAATGTCGATTATGCGCATTTGGAATTACTTCTGAAAGAGAACGAGCGCAGTTTTGTTTCCCTGATGCATGCCAATAACGAGCTGGGCACACTTACCGATATGGAAAGGGTAGGTGACCTTTGTGAAAAATACAATGCCATTTATCATGCGGATACGGTACAAACCATGGGACATTATCGTCATGACGTTCAACGTTTAAAGGTTCATTTCTTAGTTTGTGCGGCCCATAAACTGCATGGTCCTAAAGGTGTTGGTTTTTTATATGTGAACAGCCGTATTAAAATCCCGCCGATGATCTATGGGGGGGCACAGGAGCGGAATATGCGCGGCGGTACAGAAAATGTTTATGGGATTGTTGGTTTGGCCAGGGCCCTTGAAATCGCCTATGCTGAAATGGATGAGCATCAACGTCATATTCAGGAACTTAAAGATTATTTAAAGACACAGCTGATTGCCGAAATACCCGGAGTAGCCTTTAATGGTGAAACCAATGCGGAAAAGAGCCTGTATACCGTTCTAAATGTATCATTTCCTGAAATGGATATGGCCGATATGCTGTTGTTTAACCTGGATATTAACGGCGTTTGTGCTTCAGGCGGCAGTGCCTGTTCTTCAGGATCCAATATCGGCTCTCATGTGCTGAATGGGATACAGGCTAATCCCAATCGGCCTGCCGTGCGTTTTTCATTCAGTAAGTATACCACGAAAGAGGATCTGGATTATGTGATGGAGAAGGTGAAAATGATCGTGAAACAGAACGCGCTGGCATAGTCCGAATAATCATTATTTTTTACAAACAATAGGCGATGAGCGCTGTTTTATATATAAACAACTCTTATCGCTATGGAAACAAATCAGAAAAAACACCGGGAGGTTAAAACCGACCTGATCGATGTGCAGGGAGATGATAAGGATACTCCGAGAAACAAAGAAAATATAGAGAAGAGCATTTCTTCCAATCCGACCAGCAAGTTTGAGAAAAAGCATGGTCGTGTGCATAATGCCTTTGGTGAAGGGCATGAACCAGGTACCGTTCCGGGTGCCGGAATTTAATTTATGATAAATATTAATTATTTTTAAACCACGGTAATGTATCGTGGTTTATTTTTTTTATGATGGAAAGAAGGAAATTTATTCAGCATTCGGCATGGGCACTGGCGATGGTATCGTTATATAAGACCAATGCTTTCGCCGGTTTAGGCGCTAAAAGAGCCTATCAGTTTAAATTGCTGCGCAACGATGTCGGTATCTTTACTGAACAGGGTGGTACTATTGCCTGGTTAAACGGGTCGACGGGTTTTGTAGTCGTGGATGCCCAGTTCCCGAATACTTCGCCGCATGTTATTGAAGAATTAAAAAACCTGGGTGATAAGCCTTTTAAATATTTGTTAAATACCCATCATCATGGTGATCATACCGCCGGAAATATTGCCTTTAAAGGACTGGTACAGCAGGTGGTGGCGCATCAAAACTCACTGGTAAATCAGAAAATAGCTGCCGAAAAAGCTAAAAATGAAGATAAGCAACTTTATCCCGATGTGACCTTCGGAAAAGGATGGAAGGCTCCCGTAGGTAAAGAAAAGATCAGTGCGTATTATTATGGTTCAGGCCATACGAATGGAGATGCAGTTTATCATTTTGAAAATGCGAATATCGCACATTTAGGTGACCTATTGTTTAACCGTCGCTATCCCTATATCGATAAAGACAACGGGGCGCATATCGGTAACTGGATCACTGCACTTGACAAAATTGAGCAGCAATTTGATAAGGATACACTGTTTATTTTTGGGCATAGTCTTGACCCTGAAAAAGTTACAGGTAATAAGGACGATATCAGGGCCTTTCGGAATTACCTTGATTGCGTGCTTACTTTTGTAAAGGCCGAAATGAAAGCCGGGAAATCTAAAGAAGAAATCTTAAAAGCAACGGCTATTCCGGGTGCAGCCGAATGGAAAGGTGATGGTATTCAACGCAGCTTATCGGCTGCTTATACTGAACTAACGATCGGTTAGAAATTGTATTTGCCAACTTTTTCTGAAATTTTAAGATATTCAGATAAGGCAGCTGATCCGTACCAGTTAAACAGGTCGGCATCCAATAACTTTGCTTTTACGGCGGGGTCGGTCTGTAAAAGTGCTTTTGCCTCATCAAGTGTTTTTACGTTGAAAATAAATATACCCCGGTAGTTTTTGTCATTTTTTCCGAGCGGTCCCGCAACGATCAGTTTGTTTTCGGCAACGAGACGGTTAATATTAGTCATATGCCCGGCAAAGAGGCTATCGGTCTTTGCTTTGGTTTCATTGGTGTTTGTTCCGGTCTTAAGCATGACCAGTACGTACATTTTCATGCCATAGTCGTCAGCCCCTACTTCCTTAGCCAGTTTTTCATCATATTTCGGATTTGCTTTTTTGTCCTGCGCATTGGCCAGGAAAACGGAAGCCAGTAATAAGAGGCTAAGGAAAGTCAGTTTTTTCATCTGTTTATCATTTTTATTTTTTCCGCTTTCGTTCCTCTAACCAGGACAAATTAAGCGCCATTTAATGCTTCATCATTTTGAGGAAAGTGGCCAGTTTTGCTTTCATTTCCCGCCTGTCAACGATAAAATCGAGGAAGCCGTGCTCTAATACAAACTCAGCGGTTTGAAAACCTTTGGGAAGATCTTTTTTAATGGTTTCTTTAATGACCCGCGGACCGGCAAAACCGATCAGCGCTCCGGGTTCGGCAATATTAATATCGCCTAACATGGCATAAGATGCGGTTACACCACCGGTTGTGGGATCAGTTAATAAAGAGATATAGGGGATTTTTGCCTGTGCCAGCAAGGCCAGCTTTGCCGATGTCTTAGCCATTTGCATCAGTGAAAAGGCGGCTTCCATCATCCGGGCACCACCCGATTTAGAGATCATCAGAAAGGGAACTTTATGTTTCAGACTATAATCGATAGAGCGGGCGATTTTTTCGCCTACTACAGAACCCATTGAGCCGCCGATGAAGTTAAAATCCATACAGGCAATCATGATCTCCTCACCATTGATCTGCCCGTGAGCTGCCCTGATCGCATCTTTAAGACCGGTTTTTGCGGTTGTTTCCGCAATTCTGGAGGTATAAGGCTTACTGTCAACGAAATTCAGCGGGTCGCCCGAAGTTAAATCGGCAAATAATTCTGTAAACTGGTTGTTGTCAAATAAAACTTCAAAATATTCTTTTGAGCCTATGCGTAAATGATAACCACAGTAAAGACAAACATATTTATTTTCTGTTAAATCAGCACTGTGAAGAGCCTTTTTACAATTCGGACACTTATTCCACAATCCGTCAGGAGCTTCTTTTTTTTCTTCGGTTGTAGTACTGATCCCCTTTTTTTCTCTCTTAAACCAAGCCATATTTTTTATAAGAATGCGAGTACAAAGAAACAAAAAAATATTTAACAACCATAGCTGTTTTCTGATTTGAACAGGAAATGAATTTCCCGTTTCAGACCTGTTTTTCCGGATTTTTTTTTACCTTCGAATTATCAAATCGAATAAAAAAATGAGTTTAAAAGGTTATAAAGGCGTAATTTACGGAGCTGCTGTACAGGAATTGTTTGAGCAGGCTAAAAAACATCAATTTGCACTCCCTGCAGTAAATGTGATCGGGACAAACAGTATCAATGCCGTTATGGAAACAGCTAAGGCAGTAAACTCACCGGTGATGATCCAGCTATCAAACGGCGGTGCCCAGTTCTATGCCGGCAAAACGCTGAATAACGATCATCTCCATGCCTGTGTATTAGGTGCCGTTTCGGCAGCCAGACATGTTCATCTGCTGGCCGAACATTATGGAGTAGCAGTCGTATTGCATACCGATCATGCTGCAAAAAAACTATTGCCCTGGATCGACGGATTGCTCTCATATGGTGAAAAATTCTTTGAGGAAACCGGGAAACCGTTATTTTCTTCGCATATGCTTGACCTTTCGGAAGAACCTATCGAAGAAAACATTGAGATTTGTGTGGAATATCTGAAACGAATGGATAAACTGGGTATGACTCTGGAAATAGAATTAGGTGTTACCGGCGGTGAAGAGGATGGAGTAGATAACAGCGACGTGGATAGTTCCAAACTCTACACACAGCCTTCTGAAGTAGCCTATGCCTATGAAGAACTAAGCAAAGTGAGCGATCGCTTTACCATTGCCGCTGCATTTGGGAACGTGCATGGCGTATATAAGCCCGGAAATGTGAAACTGCAGCCTGTTATCCTGAAAAACTCTCAGGATTTTGTACGGGAGAAATTTAATTTAAGTGCTGAAAAACCAATAAATTTTGTGTTTCATGGGGGCTCAGGCTCATCGCAGGAGGAAATCCGGGAGGCCATTTCTTATGGCGCTATTAAAATGAATATCGATACCGATATGCAATGGGCATTCTGGGAAGGTGTTCTAAACTACTATAAAAAAAATGAAGCCTGCCTTCAGGGACAGATCGGTAATCCGGAAGGAGAGGATAAACCCAACAAGAAATATTATGATCCGCGTGTATGGTTGAGAAAAGGGGAAGAAGAATTTGTAAAACGCTTAACTGTAGCTTTTGAAGATTTGAACTGCTTAAATGTTAACGAAAAATTATAGGCTTTAAGCCTTTTTTTCGATCATTTTAAAAGAAAAGCGTTATCGATAAAACGAATAACGCTTTTTTTGTGTTTATATTTATATAAACCATTCTTTTATGAAACATACGACAAAAAATCATACCCGGAAGAACTTTTTTGAGCGTTTTGCCAATGCGGCTACAAAATTTACCGGCAGTTCGGCCGCGTTTCTGATCGCTGTGGCCCTGGTTCTGATATGGGCTATTACGGGGCCGCTGTTCAATTATTCGCAAACCTGGCAGCTGGTGATTAATACCGGAACCACGATTATCACTTTTTTAATGGTATTTCTCATTCAGAAAGCACAAAATAAGGATGGAAAAGCTATTCAGCTAAAGTTGAATGAATTGATTGCTGCGCATGAAATGGCCAGTAACCGTATGGTCGATATTGAAGATCTGACAGAAGAGGAATTAGATCATCTGCATAAGTTTTATGTAACGCTTTCAAACCTGGCAAAAAAGGAACGGGATATCCATTGTTCGCATTCTATTGATGCCGCTGAAGAGATCAATGAGCTCAAAGAGGAGATAAGCGATATTAAGCAAGCTAAAAAACGAAGAAAACATGGATGAGCTTCGTGTGTATAAAGTGAATGATAAAGCGGATCTGGAAAAGGCTTTTGTTATTCGAAGAAAAGTCTTTGTAGAAGAGCAGGGCTGCACACCTGAACTTGAGCAGGCTAATGAGGATGAATCTGTACATTTTCTGGCGGTGGCTGATGATCAGCCCTGTGGTACCTGCCGCTGGCGCAAAATGGAACAAGGGTATAAATTAGAACGTTTTGCAGTACTTCCGGCTTTCCGCGGCAAAGGTGTGGGGCGGGCGATGGTAACAGCTGTTCTGGCCGATCTCCCTCCTGAGGCAGATTATATTTACCTGAATGCACAGCTCGATGCTATGGTTTTATATGCGGGGTTTGGTTTTGTGCCCGAAGGCGAACAATTTGAAGAAGCCGGTATCCAACATTTTAAGATGGTAAAAAGGGAATAGGACCTGGTATATTAAGATCAGCGGTCTTTAAACGAGCTTAAAGGTGGTAAAGTCCACTTATCGAGACCGCTTTTTTCAGCCATTTTCTTTTCTACATCGGCTATACTTCGGGGTGCAAAACGGGACAGGTTCTCGTAGCCGTTTTCGGTAATCAGCACATCATCTTCAATACGGACGGCCATACCCCACCACTTCGCATCGCAATCACTGTCGGGCGCAATATAAATGCCGGGTTCAATGGTGATGACCATGTTCTTTTGAAGCGTATTTGAAAAAGCGCGATCATGTACATCTAGTCCAATATGATGTCCTAAACCATGCGTATAATATTTCCGGTAGTCGTTTTTGTTCTTAGTGATGCCCAGCTTTAATAGACCTTCAGCGATGACCTCATTGGCCGCCGCACTGGCTTTTGAAAAGGTTGATCCTGCTTTTAAGGTCTTAAAGGCAGCTTCCTGCGCATCGTATACCAGCTGATAGATTAATTTTTCATCAGCCGTAAATTTACCGCTTGCAGGAATGGTACGGGTTACGTCGGCCGTATACCCATGATATTCAGCACCTACATCCATTAAGATCATCGAATTGCCGACTTTCATTTTGTTATTGTCTACATAATGCAGGATACAGCCGTTTTCACCGGCCCCTACAATGGAACCGTAACCTACACTCTCTGCACCGTATTTCTTATGAACAAATTCATGCAGTCCCTGAATTTCAAGCTCGCTCATCCCGGCATGTGTAGATTTCATGACTTCGATTTGCCCCTGACACGAAATCTCGATGGCTTTACGTAGTAATGTGAGTTCTTCTTCAGTCTTTATTTCACGCAGCTGGCCGGTTAATTGGAAATACGTACGTCCGCTATTCTTTGCATTTTCCGGAAGCAAAGAATCGTTAAGCCCGGTTTTCTTTATAAAACTTGCCACTAAGCCGCCTAATGTAGCTGTTTCTGTTTTGGAGATCACCTGACCAACGGGAAGCCGGTAAATCAACGATTTGAATTTTGAAAAATCGACCGGATAATCTTTAAAGTCACGGCCGTTAAGTGCCATGGGAATACCTAATTGTTCTTTAACACCCTCAACACCGAGGCGCCGGCCTGTCCAGCTTTCCTGCTGGGGGTTGCGTTGTTGTACAAAAAATAATTCACGGTACGCATTTCCTGAAGCGTCAGCTTGCGGTTCTTTAAAAATAAGCAGGACAGCATCCGGTTCTTTATAACCGGAAAAATAATACAAATCAGGATCCTGGTGGTAGGCATAATCAACATCGTTGGAATAATTACGCACCGGGTTCGCAAAGAAAACAGCAACACTGTTGTCAGGCATCAGGGCACGCAGCGCATCCCGCCGGCCGGCATGAAATTCTTTGCTAAGGTAATCTGTAGGTAAACCGCGTTGCGCATACATTCCGGAAGCCATACAGGCAAGTATCAGGAATAAGATGAGTTTTTTCATGATGAAGTGTTTGGTTTGTTGTTGGTAAGGTAATGGACCTGCCATATATAAAGATAAGGAAATGATATAGATCCATTTTTATTGGTATAAAATATTTTACATAAAAAATTGATATATCAATCATTTGTACTTATTTGTAATAATAATGTTATGTTCTTGTCGGTAAAGACAGGAGGGATGCTACCGGTTATGGCTTTTTGAAAGTTGTATATGCACCGGAACAGATCTTAACTGTAGAGGTTGTGTTAAGCTGTTTAACTCATCTAATTCCCAATGATTTTGGGTATTACGGAAAAAGTGTTCGATACATGCCGCTTCCGGATCGATCAGGATATATTCCTGAAGCGAAGGGATATCCCGGTAATATTTGAACTTGTTACCCCTGTCATAGCTTTGTGTGGTTTTGGAAAGGATTTCGATCAGTATGACAGGTTGTATGGCTGTGGTTTTATCCAGCAGTGAATATTTAGCTTTTTTGGAATATATTGCGATGTCAGGATAAGTGAACAGGTCATTTTCAGGCACATGCAGACGTTTATCAGCACCTGAAAGCGTAAAAGACGTGGTTTTCAGGGCACTTTTTAATAAAGCAACAAGATCGGTTAAAACTAATTGATGTGCAGCGGTTTCTTCGGCTATGGGATAAATATGCCCGTCAAAATATTCGTGTCGTGTAATTGCTCTTCGCTCTATTTCGAGATATTGAACAGGAGTATAACGCCGGTGATATACCGGAGCTTCCTCTTTTACAAAGGAAGGCACAACGTAATAGTTTTTCGGATTGTACCGGTTATTTTTTTCTACAGGTTTTATTTCTATTGCCGGTGGTTCAGGAAACAAAATAAGGCCGATCTGGCTGTTCGTTAAAGGTGGTCGTTCATATCTTTCCATTCCCTAATTTACCAAAGATTCGTTGGGAAAAGAACATCGCATCATGCCATTTCTCAACATTAATCTTTAATTGTTCACCTTTATCATTCAGGAAATTTATTAAATCTTCAGTAGCTATATTTCCTGTAAGTTCGTCTGTAGCCATCGGGCATCCACCATATCCTTTTAGCGCACTGTCAAAACGTTTGCAACCGGCCTTATAAGCCGCTTGTATCTTTTCAAGGCGTGTATCCGGTGTGCTATGCAAATGCAGACCAATTTCAGCTGTATTAAATTTTTCGATCAGACGGGGTACGATACGACAGATCTTTTCCGGTGTGGACATACCTGTTGTATCGGCTAGTGACAAAATTCTTACACCTCGCTTCACCAACCGTTCTGTCTGCATTTCAACGATCTCCTCATTCCATACATCGCCATATGGATTGCCAAATCCCATGGAAAGATAAATTACAGCTGTTTTATGATGTTTATCACACAGGTTTAACAGGTTTTCAACAGTGACCAGCGATTGTTCAATTCCCGATCGGGTATTACGTTGCTGAAAGGTCTCTGAAATGGAAAAAGGAAAACCAAGGTAATCAATCAGATCATATTGAACGGCCTCTTCCGCTCCCCGTAAATTGGCAATGATCGCCAGTAACTTTGTGGATGTACCGTTTAGCTCGAGCTTTTCGATAACCTTTTTCGTATCGCGTAATTGCGGAATGGCCTTTGGAGAGACAAAGCTTCCAAAATCAAGCGTATCGAAGCCTACCTGCAGCAGCAGATTAAGGTAGTCGATCTTATCCTCTGTGGGAACAAAATGATGCAGGCCCTGCATGGCATCGCGAGGGCATTCAATAAGTTTCATTTGTTAGTATTAAGTACTTAGTATTTAGACCATAGCCTGTGCCTTATTCATACGCTTTAATCTTTGTTCCTTTATCTTTACTTTTTATAAAAGGTCTTATGATCAATCTTGTACCCCTGTCGTAGCTGAAGTAACTCCATACCCAGTTTACAAATACGACCAGCTTGTTCCGGAAACCCACCAGTGTCATCAGGTGCACAAACATCCAGGTGAACCAGGCAAAGATACCCTGAAAGTGAAGTTTTCCGAGATCCACCACTGCTTTATTCCGGCCTACCGTAGCCATTGCCCCCTTATCAAAATATTTAAAGGGTTGTGCTGTTTGGCCAGCCATTAAACGGATCAGGTTCTTTGCCAGCTGTTTACCCTGTTGAATGGCTACCGGGGCAACTCCCGGATGCCCGTTAGGATTTTCTTCCGTGATCATTGCCGCCACATCGCCAATAGCGTAAATATTCGTATACCCGTCTACAGCATTTATTTCGTTCACTTTGAGCCGGCCCCTGAAATGGCTTTCAGGTTTTATCCCTTCGATAATGGCACCTTTTACCCCTGCACTCCAGATGACGGTAGCTGAGCGTAGTACTCTGCCGTCGGCCAGCACAAGATCAGAACCATCATACGATTGTACTCTCGAATCGGTATAAACCGTTACCCCCAGATCTTCCAGGAAGCGTTTCGACTTTTCCCGTGACTGTGCCGACATCACGCCCAGCAAATCCGGAGAACCTTCAATTAAAAAAATATTCACTTTATGAATATCCAGTTCAGGATAATCGTTTTTAAGCACATGTTTTTTTAATTCGGCCAGGGCACCTGCCGTTTCCACTCCGGTAGGACCGCCTCCTACAATGATGAAATTTAAAAGTGTTTCTTCCGTTGCACTATCGGTAGCAATTAAAGCTGCTTCAAGATTTTGTAAGATCAGGCTTCGTAAGTTGAGCGCTTCCGGGATCGACTTCATCGGCATGGCGTTTTGTTCAATCTCTGTTTGCCCGAAATAATTACTGGTTGACCCCGTAGCCAGCACCAGGTGATCGTAGTCCAGCTCGCCGATCGAAGTGAGAAGTTTATTTTCATCAGGGATGATCCGTTCCACTTCTGTTACCCTGAATGTGAGGTTCTTTTGCCCTTTAAAGATCTTTCGGATAGGAAATGCAATTGAATCGGCCTCTAAACCACCTGTAGCTACCTGGTAGAGCAGGGGTTGAAACGTATGATAATTATGCCGGTCAAGGATGAGTACATCCACGGCATGATGCCTTAATTTTTTTGCCAGTTCAATTCCACCGAAACCACCGCCAACGATTACAACTTTTTGTCTTTTGCTATCCATATTCTATAAACTCAAAATACAGGTGATTGGTTTAGCAAACTTAGATATATTCATTTTTATAAACAATAAAAAAGGCGCCCGAAAGAGCGCCTTTTCATGACTTGCAGTCTTATAACTATTTCAGGGCTTTTTTGGCCTCATCTTTTGATAAATCAATTACAATCGGTGTAGAGATACACAGTGAAGAATATGTACCGATAATACGGCCGATCAACAGGGCGAAAATAAATCCGCGGATACTATCACCACCGAACACGAAGATCGCCATTAATACAAAGAATACGGTTAATGATGTTAAAATCGTACGGCTTAATGTGCTGTTTAATGCAAAATTGATCAGTGTATTTCTTTCTTCACCATATACATCCGTCTTACCTTTTTCGTTTAACTTTTCACGGATACGGTCAAATACAATTACGGTCTCGGTCATTGTATAACCCATTACCGTTAATATGGCAGCAATGAAATCCTGGCCAATTTCAAGGGAGAACGGTAAAACGCCATCTAAGATGGTATATGCCGATAATACTAACAATACATCATGGAATAAAGCAATCACTGCACCTAATCCGTACTGCCATTTCCGGAAACGTACCAGGATATAGATAAACATCACGATACAGGAGAATAAGATCGCTCCGTAAGCACCATAAACAATATCGCTGGCCACAATAGGGGTCACTTTGGCACCACCTTCATTGGTATATTTTACACCCAAGGTCGAAAGTCCTTTATGTAATGCATCTTCGACCACTTTATCCGCATTATCAGCCTGATCAAAAATGTGGTAAGTCGTAGTGATTTTCAACTCATTTGGTGAACCTGCAGTAACAACCTGCGTTTCTTCCTCCTGTCCGAAAACTTCTTCCAGCTTGTTTTTCACCTCTTCGGTGTTCATATCTTTTTCAAAGTGAACGATGTATGTCCGGCCACCTTTAAAGTCGATGCCCAGGTTTAATCCGCCATGTTTAATATAAAAGACAACACCCAGCACGATAATCGCACTTGAAATGATATAATACAATTTCCGGTGCCCTACAAAGTTGAAGGCTACATTTTTAAATGCATTGCGGGTTACCCGGTTATCAAATGTAATGTTCGCTTTTTTGTCGATCATGCTCTCAAATACCAGGCGGGAGATCAATACTGCGGCAAACAGGGAAGTTGCGATACCCACACACAGTGTAGTGGCAAAACCCTGTACGGGTCCTGAACCAAAAGTAAACAGGATAATACCCAGGATGAAAATGGTGACGTTCGAGTCGATGATCGACGACATGGCATGTTTAAACCCTTCCCGGATAGCTACTGCTGTCGTTTTGCCATGTGCCAGCTCTTCCCTGACCCTTTCAAATATAAGGATGTTAGCATCCACGGATAAACCGATGGTTAAAACGATACCGGCAATACCCGGCAAGGTCAGTACCGCCCCAAAAGCGGCCAGTACCCCCATAATAAAGAATACGTTGATCACCAGGGCAAGGTTGGCAACCCATCCGGCTTTATTATAATATAAGGCCATAAAGATCAGGATTACTACAAAAGCGATCACAAAAGAAGACAAACCGCTCTCGATCGCTTCTTTTCCTAATGACGGACCCACCACAAAGTCGGAAACGATCTTTGCCGGAGCCGGAAGCTTACCGGCTTTCAGGATATTCGCGAGGTCTTTGGTATCTTCAATGGTAAAGCTCCCGCTAATGGAAGAAACACCGTTCGGAATCTCATTTTGTACGGTAGGTGCCGAGTAAACGGTGTTATCCAGCACAATCGCGATCGCTTTCTTGTTCTGCGGATCGGCAGAAGCCTCTGCAGTGATTTTTTTCCACTTTGAAGCACCGTCAGCAGTCATATACATGGTTACCTGTGGATCGTTTTTATCCCCATAACCCTGCATGGCATTCGAAACAGCATCACCGCCTAAATCCGGTCGGCCATCTAAAGAAGATACTTTAATTGCGTAAAGTTCAAAAATCTTTGTGCCCTGCATCGGTTTCAATCCCCACATGAACTTCAGTGTACCCGGAATAAGGGGTTTAATTTCTGCTCTTGCAAAATAGGCATTTACTTTTGCCGTATCTTTCTGCAGTACCCAACCCACTACCGGACCCGGGCGTAATGCCTGCTGGCCATTTTCGGCCTGATACGACGGAATATTCAATATACTGAACAAAGGATTGTTTTTGGTCTGTTGTGCAGCAGCTGCAGTGGTATCCTTTTCTTCTTTTTTGTTGGTTAATCCCGCTAACTTGCTGTCTTTTTTAGTCGAGTCAGTAGCAGCTTTGGCTACAGTGGCCGTATCTTTTTCTTTAACCGTTAGCGCTAAGGTCTTATTGATATTTTCTAATATACCGACGACTTCATCATTCTGATAAACTTTCCAGAACTGTAGCTCGGCAGAACCCTGTAAAAGTTTACGGATACGTTCTTTATCCTGAATACCGGGCATTTCAATAAAGATCCGGTTCGAACCTTCCTGTTTCTGCATGTTCGGACTTACAACGCCAAATCCGTCAATACGACTACGCAGGATAGTGAATGAACGGTCGATAGCACTATTTCCTTCTTTTGTTAAGAAGTTCTTTACATCGGCATTGCTGGCATTGGCTTTCAGTTGCTGAGCATTATCCTGGGTAGAAAAGAAATCAGCCAGTTTTCCGCCGGGTACCAGTTTTTCATATTCGCCTACAAACAAAGCGATAAAATCTTTACCTCCGGCATTCATCTGCGTTTGCGCATTTTTCAATGCCTGATTGAAGTTGGCATCTGTGGTATTACCGGCTAACGATTTGGTCAGTTCAGCGAGAGAGATCTCCATCGTTACGTTCATACCGCCTTTCAGGTCAAGCCCCAGATTGATCTCTTTGGCTTTTACCTGCTGATAGGTGAAGCCAAGTCCCGGATAAACAGGAACAGTGGCCATTGAATCCAAATATGCTTTTTCTTTTGCTAAATCGCCTTTTGCAAATTCTTTAGCGTCTTTTTCAACCTTATACGTCACTAAATTGAACGAAAGTGAATACAGACAGACAACACCTAAGAGTATTGCCATGAATTTAATAAATCCTTTACCTTGCATTTGTTTGTAAATTTATTCTAATAGTTTGCTGTTTTTAAACAAGTCGGCAAATCTAATTATTTTTTTAAATAATCAGACGGCTTATTGTAAATTATATAATAAATGTTAAGTGCGACGTTCTAATGTGGAAAAGGTATAGGGAATGGTGTTCTTTTCATCAGGCTGAAACGTAGCAGAAGCAGTTTCTTCCCAGATGCCGGGGTCAATTTCCGGGAAAAAAGCATCGGCATCATGGTGTTGATGTATTTTTGTCAGATAAATTTTATCGGCAAAAGGCAATGACTGCCGGTAAATTTCTGCGCCCCCGATAATAAAGACTTCTTCTTCATTTCCGGCAAGCCTTAAAGCGTCTTCGAGGGTATACGCCAGCTCAACGCCTTCGATTTTCAGGGCGGTATTACGGCTGACGACAATGCTCCGGCGGTTGGGCAACGGTTTTCCGATCGAATCAAACGTTTTCCGCCCCATGATGATCGTGTGTCCGGTAGTTAACGCCTTAAAATGTTTCAGATCAGCCGGCAAATGCCAGAGTAGCTGATTATCTTTACCAATGGCATTGTTTTCTGAAATGGCTGCTATGATCGATAATTTGCTCATACCGCTACAATTCCTTTAATATGCGGATGGGGGTCGTAGTCCGTCAGGGTGAAATCTTCAAATTTAAAATCAAAAATGTTTTTAATCTCCGGATTGATCTTCATGACCGGTAAAGGTCTTGGCGTACGGCTCAGCTGAAGACGGGCCTGTTCAATATGGTTATTATATAAATGGGCATCGCCGAACGTATGAATAAAGTCACCATATTCAAGATCGCAGACCTGTGCCACCATCATGGTCAGCAGTGCATAGGAGGCAATATTAAAAGGAACACCGAGAAAGATGTCGGCACTGCGCTGATAGAGCTGACAGCTTAATTTCCCGTCGGCCACATAAAACTGAAAAAAAGCGTGGCATGGCGGAAGCGCCATATTTTCAATCTCCGCTACATTCCAGGCTGATACGATGATGCGCCGTGAATCGGGATTGTTCTTTATGGTATCGATCACCTGTTTGATCTGATCGATCTTTTTACCGTCAGGTGCAGGCCATGAACGCCATTGTACACCGTATACCGGCCCGAGATTACCTTCAGCATCCGCCCATTCGTCCCAGATCCTTACTCCGTTTTCTTTCAGGTATCTGATATTGGTATCGCCGCTTAAAAACCAGATCAGTTCATGGATGATCGATTTCAGATGCAGTTTTTTGGTCGTGACCATCGGAAATCCTTCCCCCAGGTTAAAGCGCATCTGATAGCCAAACACACTGATCGTACCCGTTCCTGTACGGTCATGCTTCTGGGTACCATGATCCAGCACGTGCTGCATTAAATCTAAATATTGTTTCATGTTCAAAACAAAGCTATGTAAAATTAGTGGACTGCTGAAACCTTAATTTTAAACATTTTTGTACATCATAACGGGCTGATGCGTAGGATTGCCGCAGAGATTATTACATTTGCAATCATGCTAACTTTCACCAATGCCAAAATTAACCTTGGTTTAAATATTGTCGGAAAACGAAGCGATGGGTATCATGCCATTGAAACCGTTTTTTACCCGGTTCATATACAGGATGTGGTGGAATTATATGATGCAGACGAAACCGGCCTAACGGTGCTGGGAATTGAAATTCCGGGTAAGGTGGATGATAATCTGTGTTTGCGTGTTTATGAGCGTATGCAAAAAGATTTTAATCTGCCTCCTCAACAGATCGTTTTACTGAAAAACATCCCTGTAGGCGGCGGATTGGGAGGTGGCTCGGCAGATGCAGCATTTCTGATAAAGCTGATTGACCGGAAGTTCGGATTGGGGCTGAAAGACGGGGATTTGATGACGTATGCCCGGTTATTTGGTGCCGACTGTGCTTTTTTTATAAAAAACATACCTGTTTTTGCCTGGGGAAAGGGAGATGAGTTTGAACCTTTGCCACTTGACCTAAGCCATTATTTTATCGTTTTAATAAAGCCCCCCATCCATGTATCCACAGCTGATGCCTATAGCCGGGTAAGGGTGAAAGTGCCGGAATGGTCGCTTAAACATGCCTTAAGCGGCCCTTTGGAAAACTGGAAAACACAGGTTAAGAATGACTTTGAAGCTGCTGTTTTTGAACAATATCCGGAGATATCCCATATAAAACAGAAGTTATATGATGCAGGTGCTGTTTTTGCGCTCATGAGCGGAAGCGGTTCATCAGTATTCGGTATTTTTAAACAACCCGTTAAATTGCCTGAGCTGGAAAATAGGAACGTCGTGTTTTATTTGAAGTAAAAAGTGTAATATGAACAACGAAAAACCAAAAATTGGATGGAAATAAATCTGATTCGTAAAAGCGGAAAATTTAATTTTGAAGCGCAGAATGAAAGTGGCTTTACAGTCGAAGTCGATGCTAATCCGGCCATTGGCGGTGAAGGGAAAGGTTTCAGGCCGATGGAAATGATGCTGGTAGGACTGGGTGGATGCAGCGGTATTGATATGGTAAATATCTTACGCAAACAGAAAGAAGACCTGAAAGATATCACTATCCGCATTAACGCCAGTCGGAGAGATCATGAAGTACCCCCGATTTTTGAAGTGATCCATATTCATTTTACATTATATGGTGCATTAAACATCGCAAAAGTGGAGCGTGCTTTACAAATAACCTTCGATAAATATTGCTCGGTGGCGAATATCCTGAGCCGAAGTGCTACGATAAAATATAGTTTTGAAGTGGCTGGGATGAAGGAGTAAGGATAAAACAACTAAACCAATAAATAATTGAATCAATAATCCAAAAATATGTCAGAAAATTTTGAGACCATCGCCATTCGTACACAGATTGAAAGAAGCCAGCACAAAGAGCATTCGTCACCCGTCTATTTAACCTCGAGTTATAAATTTGATGATGCTGAAGAAATGCGCGCACTTTTTGCGAATGAGAAAAGTGGAAATGTGTACAGCCGTTATTCCAATCCGAATACGTCTGAGTTTATCGAAAAAATGTGTCTTCTGGAAGGAGCAGAAGACGGATTTGCCACAGCAACCGGTATGGCTTCTATTTTTACCACATTTGGTGCTTTCCTGAAAAGCGGTGATCATATTTTATCCAGCCGCTCGGTATTTGGTTCCACCCATCAGCTGCTTACCAATGTATTCAGTAAATGGGGAGTTACGTATAGTTATGCTGACTTAGATAAACCGGAAGCCTGGGAAGGTCTCATTCAGGAAAATACAAAAATGATCTTCGTCGAAACGCCGTCTAATCCCGGTATTGATATTATTGATCTCGAATTTTTAGCCGTCCTGGCAAAGAAACATGATGTGCTGCTGGTGGTGGATAATTGTTTTGCCACACCTTATTTACAACAGCCCATAAAGTTGGGTGCTGATATCTCGATTCATTCGGCCACAAAATATATCGACGGACAGGGTCGTGTGTTGGGAGGAATTATCTTAGGCAGTAAAGCACATATTACCGAAGTGATGAACTTTGCCCGCCACAGCGGACCTTCGCTTTCGCCTTTCAATGCCTGGATATTATCGAAAAGCCTTGAAACCTTAGCCGTACGCATGGATCGACACTGTGAGAATGCCCTTAAAGTGGCAGAGTACCTCGAAAAGCACCCGAAGATCAAATTAGTCAAATACCCGTTCCTGCCCTCACATCCGCAGTATGCTATTGCAAGGAAGCAGATGAAGCAGGGCGGGGGTATCGTGACCATTGTTGTAGATGGTGGTATGGAAGGTGCCCGTACATTTATGGACGGCCTTAAACTATTTTCAATTTCTGCCAATCTGGCTGATACGCGGTCGATCGCTACGCATCCGGCAACCAGTACGCATTCCAAACTTACCGAAGAACAACGGCAGGAGGTGGGGATTGAGCAGGGTTCTATTCGTCTTTCGATCGGTTTAGAGCATATTAACGATATTTTGAATGATATTGAGAATGCGCTGAAATTTTAATAGATTTGCTATGCCTGACAAGGCAGGCGAAGAACAGGCTAAAGCAGCCGGCAGGACAGGCTATTATTCGTTCCTGCATCGAACTTAGCAAAACAGTACCATGTCAGGGTTTTCTCAGAGTCTTCTCAGACTTTGTCAGACCCCCGTCTGGCAGGAGGCTTACAGTGGCTGTTAAATGCTCTTTTGTTAAGTTCGGTGCTTATCGCATACCTAACTGATGTATTCCCGGTCTTCGTCGCTCAGGTCTGATGGGTTCTTCGTTCCTTTCTCAATTTCAGGATCATAGCTGCTCAGGGTTTTCCGTGGCCGGCCTGCAATGAAGCCGAGGATAAAGCCAATGAGTACGCAAATGCCGATAACCAGCAGCTTTGACACCGGAACCGGCTCGCCAATGATAAAATCAAAATCAACAGGATCACTGTTTACCGTTAAAAATACCGTAAGCAGTACGGTTAGCAGTATGATGAGTAAGGTTTTAAAACGCATCTGTTAAAAGCTATAGTTAAAAATCAACTCGAATATAGGGTTTTGTTTATAAGTTTTATCAACAAAAATCATTCTTGCGCCTAAATCGGCTATGGGTTGGTACCGTAAAAGGTTCATGCTGCTGCGCAATTCAAAGCCAAATGTTTTCGGTTGGAACAGGTTGGTTTCTTTTCCGATGTTCTCATAGTGGCTGAATAATCCGCCCCTGATGTTGCGAATATACGCCAGCGGACCAATCTCGACATCAGGAAAGGCCAGCGGAAAGCGATAGTTGAAAAGTAAGGTATTGTGCAAAAGCGATCGTGCTTTAATTTGTACATAACCATATACGGTCGGGATCTCGGTATGCGCCAGGAACACGCCATTGGCTTGCTGATAATTAAAGCCCATGGAAAACGTATGATTGGCAGCTACGCCAGGGAAATAAAATCCGCTTTGAAAAGCAAATAGTTTTCCATTAACGACATGATCAAATGGCCGATGCGCATATTTGAGATTGAACGTTTGCGCAAATCGCGGATTGATATCCCGTTCGGCAGCACGAATCACATGCGTGAAACCAAAGGTGTAGCTCATCGGGAAAGGAATGGTGCTGCGGATGCTTTTGGCATCAAAATCTGTCAAATTTCGTCGGGTATAACTGGTGCTTACTTCGCCTAAAAAAACATAACTATGGTTAAAACTGGTTACACTTAAAGGCAAACCTATTTTAGCATTAAGATAATTTTCGCGCCATCCGGCCTGGTGGATCGTGTTGTTTAATTTATAAAATGCGGTAACCGGCCGGTTTTTATAGCCTGCGCTTAAAATGGGATAAAGTGCTTTGAAAGCAAAACCACCTTGGTATTCTGCTTTACGAAGACTGCTATTGTACTTTACGCCGCCATAAAAGTCAAATGTGCTGAGCAGATCGGTCGACGTGAGTTGCAGTCCCGGATCATCATTGTCGTCTAAAAACGGCGACAGGCTGTGAAAATTAAAGAGATGGGCCAAAGGCCGGTAAGGTTTTGACTGGAACGTTTCGGTGGCAATGTTTTTAAAAACATTGCCTGATGTGTGCTTTAATGAATCAATAAAATACACAAAATGCCCTTCAGGTACGGGGCGCGGTTCTAAAGGTGCTTTCACAACGTTATACCCGGTAACCCCATAATCGTTAAACAGGATGGTTTTTTCTCCGGAGATCAGGCTGGCATTAAATGCACCGTATTTAGAGGCGCTCAGTGCGCTTATTTGTTTGTTATGAGGGTTAACCTCGTAAAGGTTGTCAATACCGCTCAGATGGGCGTTAAAAACGATATTATCACCGTTAAATACTGGTCTGCCTAATTGCTGGTTTGTTTCATTAATGATTTTCTGTGGTTCGCCTCCCTTTTTTAGCAGCCAGAGTGCTTTTCCCTGCTCGCTTACACTAATCCAGGTCATGGCGGTGCCGTCGCTGTTTAATGCGGGTTGCTGCAATAGCAGGCGTTCCGGGTTCGGGTAAGTGTGACGGGTGTTACCTGTGGCTGGGTCGATCTCAATGAGGTTGGTCTGGTTGCTCAGGTCAATCTGCACAGCGATGATGGTTTGTCCGTCGGCCGACAGGGAGGGGGAGAAAATACGCGATTTAAACGTGAGTTGCTTTTTTCCCCCGGTTTCCATATCGTAGATGCATACCACATTATAGCTCCGTTGTTTATAACGGGGATCAAACCGGGTTTCGTCCCACACCAGCTTCTGCTGCGCGTAACTAAACCAGGGTTGCTCCTGGTAACCTATCGTGAAAAGCTTTTCTTCTTTCCCCGTGCTTGTATTCAATTTCACCAATGCGGGCGGGGTCGCTTTGCTTTGTTTGAGGCATATCACCGCCTCGTTGCCGGTGGCCTGCGGTAAAAAATAATGCGTAGCAAATGTGGCTGGCTGGTTTAAGGGTTGGTAAGCGATGCTTTGATTGAGGCTATCCTGCTTTTCCCATGCTTTTTTGATTTGCGCGGTTGTGTGCAGGTACCATTGCCGGGTATTATATCCGGTAAGTTTTTTCAGGCTGCGGGAAAAAGGGTAGGGGCGGAGCGGATTTTTACGGATACTTTCAAGGATCTGATTGACAACCTGGTCGCCATATTCGTTTTTAAGTCTGGCTGTGAGCAGATAGCCCAGCTGGTAATAGCCCGGTGTTAAATCTTTTTCCGAGCCAAAATAGGCTTTAGAATAAGAGAACTTTTTTCCTTCAAGGAGTGCAGTCCGAAAAGGCATAATCCATGACGGTTGCCTTCCTCGACCGGCATCTGTTAACATGGTTTCGGTCACTACAGCATCACCTTCCAGAAACCATGTGGGGGTGGTGAGACCAATGTAGGCGAACTGAATGTCCTCAAAGAAGAGGTGTGACTTAGCCCCGGTAAGTTTGTCGAATTGAGCCACGTGTCGGAGCTCATGAACGGCGAGGTTGTTTAGCCAGTCCTGGCTGTCGAACTGCTGGGGTGGGGTCGTATAAAACTGGGTCTTTTTTGGGGCCAGCTGCACGAAGCCGTTTGCCGTTGTTCCACGGTTTTGAAGCACGACCGGAATGGTGGTTTTACGAAGATGATAGTCGGTCCCTACAGCGGGGTATATTTTAATGAACGTATTCCCTAAACGCTGCGCTTCATTTTCGAGTTCAATAGGGTAGATGATTTTGAAGCCTGCGGCATCAAGCTGTCGCCATTTTACACTAAGTGGGTTTTGGGAAGCGTCAAAAATCTGTCCGGAAACATATAGTGAATTAAGAAGTAATATAAATGTGATTAATATACTGATTAATTGTGTTTTATAATTTGATTTTATAATCATTTAATAATGTTGCTATTATTTTTAGTATTTATATTTATTTTCAGGCATTTTTATATTTACTATTAAATTATATAATATTTATAAATATCTGATTTTTAAATTTATATTATATTTTAATTTTACGATATTGATGTATTTTTTTGCTGTTTTTATTCTTTTTAAGTACTGTAAATACCCCTTAAGAGCATTTGCCGGATACTGCTTTAAATTCCCGGTTAATATACACGAATTATCTCTTATTTTTTCAGAAAAAAGTATAGAAAAAAATAAAAATGTATACCGATTTATGGAAACGTATATAAGGTTTAGAGAAAATATCTGCTGGTTTTTACAGTCATTTACCGATAGGAAAAGGATAAATCCCGACTGGTTCTAAAGTGAAATCCCGGCTGTTTTTCTAGGTGATGAAGAAGAGAAGGAGAGTTGTTCCACGGACTTATCGCCGGTATCTTTTATACACCGGGTACAGAAAGACGGCGCTTAAAATAAGTAACGAACCCAGATAAAAACCGCCCGTCATTTGTTCGCGGCTGCCAAATAAAAAGAAGGCCAGCAGGATGCCATATACCGGTTCTAAATTTGTAATGAGCGCTACTCTGAAAGCCGACAAGGTGCGCATCACACCCACGCCTGCTACATAGGCCAGGGCTGTACAGACGGTGCCTAAAAGCAGCAGATAAAACCAGTCGGAAACACTGAGCTGAAACGTTTCGCCACGCAGGCTGCCATCAAACAGACGATATAAAGTGATCCAGAAAAAGGCACCGGATAATTCATAAAAACCGATAATTGACGGATTGTTTTTTTGAACAAGTGTGGAGTTTATAGTCGAAAAGAAGCTGGCTGCAACTGCCGACAAAAGCCCGAAAATAATTCCTGCCGTGTATTGGGTTTCAAATTTGAAAATAAGATAAATACCGCTGATGATTACCAGGCCGATCATAATGTCGCCCTTAGAGAGTCTGTATTTCTTAACTATAGGTTCCAATACAGCTGTAAAAAGGGTTACAGATGATAAGCAGATAAGGCTTACCGATACGTTGGCTACTTTTATGGTATGAAAGAACAGTATCCAGTGAATGGCTACGATACTGCCTGTAAAGAAGAACTGAAGAAATTGTTTTTTGGGGATACGGATGTCGATCTTTCGCCCTAAAAACCAGGCTAGCAGGCTTATACTGGCGATCATTACCCTGTACCACACCAGCTGGATAGCGTTTACAGAGATTAAAGCGCCTAAAATACCTGTAAAGCCCCAGATAAATACAGTAATATGAAGGATAATGAGGTTTTTTAAATTCGTATTTGGCCGCAAATCATTCATTATTTGGGAGCACGTCTAAGCAGGTAAAACCCTAAAAGCCCGAAAACCAGTGTAGGTGTCAATACTGCTGCCAAAGGATGAAATCCACCTTTGGTAGAGAAGATCATGGCAAACTGACTAAGCACAATATACGTGAAACTCAGGAATATCCCTACACCAAGGGGCAGTCCTACGCCGCCGCGTACCTTACGGGAGGAAAGGGAAACCCCGATAAGCGTAAGCACGAATGCCGACAAAGGCGATAGCCATCGCTTATACTTTTCAAATAAAAGATCATTCATAATCCCTGCTCCTCTGATCTTTTCTTTCTCAATTTTATCCGAAAGCTCTTTATTACTCATGCTGGAATACACATTTTCATACACGGAGAAATCGTCTGGCCGCATATCAAGAGTCGTATCTTTCGGGACACTACTCTCGACAATCATTTTTTCTTTCATGCCATTAATATTTCTTACTGAATAATCGCTGATGATCCATTTTCGTTTTAATGAATCCCACTTGACTGTTTGTGCCATTAATTTCTTTTGAAGCACATCGCCCTTAAATTTATCCAGTGTAAATCGATAGCCGATATTGGTCCGGTTATCAAAGGCATCAATAAAGATATAGGTATTGCTGTCGAGCTTCATGTGGATCTTTTCTTTGGTAAAAGGATCTTTCTTTTTGACCACCTCGTTCTCGAACTTATTTTTGATCTGGTTAGTGTAAGGGAGAATGAACAGATTTGAAATCAGGTTTGCCGAAAAAATGATGAATGCTGAAATAAAATATGGTCTTAAAAACCGGTTAAAACTAACTCCTCCGCTTAAAATAGGAACAATCTCCGTTTGATCGGCCATTTTTGCGGTAAAAAAGATCACCGCTATAAAATTGATCAATGGTGAAAGCATGTTTACATAAAAAGGGATAGATCCGGCATAATATTGGGTCAGTGTATCCCAAACGCCCATATTATTTTCCAGGAAATCGTCCAGCTTTTCCGAGAGATCAAAAATGACAATGATGACCACAAACACGGCCAGGGTATAAATGAATGTACCCAGGTATTTGCCGATAATGAAGGCATCCAGAATTTTTAAGCGGTTTCGGAAAAGTTTCATTTATAATTTATGCCCTAATATACCAACCATTTTATTTTTCCAGCTGTAAAATTCACCGGAAATAATTTTTTCCCGTGCTTCATTCACCAGCCACAGGTAAAAATGAAGGTTATGTAAGGTAGCAATTTGTGCGCCTAAGATTTCTTTCGAATGCATTAAATGCCGCAGATAAGCTTTTGAATATACCTGATCCGCATACAGTGTACTCTCTGGATCCAGAGGCGAAAAGTCATTTTCCCATTTTTTATTGCCGATATTGATGATCCCGTTGCGTGTAAATAACATCCCGTTCCGGGCATTCCGGGTAGGCATCACACAATCGAACATATCTATACCTAAAGCAATGTTTTCGAGGATGTTAACAGGCGTACCTACGCCCATCAGGTAGCGGGGTTTTCCGGCAGGCAGGATGTCGCATACCACCTCTGTCATGGCATACATTTCTTCAGCAGGCTCGCCTACTGATAAGCCGCCAATCGCATTCCCCTCACGTTCCATACCGGCAATAAATTCGGCTGATTTTACACGGAGATCTTTATAAACAGAACCCTGTACGATAGGGAAAAGGCTTTGCGCATAACCATATTTCGGTTCTGTTGTATCAAAACGATCACAACAACGCTTTAGCCAGCGGTGAGTCATGTTTAACGAGTTAGCTGCGTATTTATAATCGCAGGGATAGGGTGTACATTCATCAAAGGCCATAATAATATCGGCACCGATCGTGCGTTGGATATCCATCACATTTTCAGGTGTGAAAAGATGTCTGGAACCGTCGATATGGGAGCGGAAAGTTACGCCCTCTTCTTTAATTTTTCGGACCTGGCTAAGGGAATACACCTGGTAGCCACCGCTGTCGGTAAGAATAGGCCTGTCCCATCCTATAAAGCGGTGTAATCCGCCGGCAGGTTCTATAATATCCAGGCCAGGCCGGAGGTACAAATGATAAGTGTTTCCTAAGATAATCTGTGCATGAATATCGTCGACTAATTCCCGCTGATGAACGGCTTTTACTGTTCCTGCAGTGCCTACCGGCATAAAAATAGGCGTTTGGATATCGCCATGCGCTGTTGAAATCACGCCGGCCCGGGCCTTCGACTGCGGATCTTTAGCCGCTAAGGTAAATTTCATGTTCCTCTTTAATTCCTGATCAAATTCCTGCAAAAGTAGCCAAAATAATGTTTTTTTATGATAGATATTTTAATCGAAAATGAGAACTTTGCATGCTTTAGGATAAGTATGGTGGAATTAACACTTTTGGAAGCCTGTATTTCAGGTGCTTTTATTTTTTGTTTACTGGTACAGCTTTATATCAGCCTTTTCGTACACTTAAGGCTTGCTTTTATACCGCTTGATGATGTCCGCGAACATCCTTTAGAACCCCTGAGTGTTATTCTATACAGCCGGAACGCCCTTGAAAGCCTGAAAAATCATTTGCAGAAGATTATCGAACAGGATTATCCTGATTTTGAAGTGATTGTGGTCGATGATCGTTCGTGGGATGGAACAGCTGATTTCTTATCGGAATATGTAAAGAAGACAGTCCGTGTTAAAGTTGTTACGATACGGGAAGGTGAAAAATTTATTGCGGGTAAAAAGTTTGCCGTTACCATGGGGATAAAAGCAGCGTCTTATGACTGGCTTGTGCTTACAGAAGCCGGCTGTTTTCCGGCATCATCAAACTGGTTAAAGGGAATGCAGCAACCTGCTGATCCGGAAGTGGAGATCATCCTGGGTTATTCGCCCTGTCAGAAACGGAAAGGATGGTTTAATGTTATGCTCCGCCTCGATACTTTTTTTACAGCGGTAAACTATTTGTCGTTTGCATGGAAAGGAATGCCTTACATGGGTGTTGGCCGGAATTTAGCGTATAAGAAATCGCTTTTCTTTAGTCGTAAAGGGTTTGCTGCTCATATGCATATTTCGGCAGGTGATGATAACCTGTTTGTTAATAAACATGCGGATAAACGGAATACAGAAATTCGAATTCACCCGGATACGCAAGTGTGGAGTGAAGCTAACTTTTCACTTATGCATTATCTCCGACAGAGAAAGGCCCGGCAGGAGGCCCAAAAATTATACCAGCAACGACATAAGATGATGCTTACCCTCCAGGCCATTTTCCAGTTCTCATTTTATCTTTTTGGTGTACTGGCATTATGCTTTCCCGAAACCCGTTATCCGGCCATCGGTATTTTTGCAGGTTATGCACTGATTCGTGGTACGATATATGCAAAGCTTTTTAACCGTTTAGGTTATCCGGAGCTGAAATGGTGGTTGCCCTTATTAGAATGGGTATGGATACTGTTTTTAACGCTTACGGCGTTTGTTTCTATCTTTGTAAAAGAGAAACCCGTGTGGAGTAAATTAAATTAAATCTTTTGATCAATGCCGGACATAAAACCTGATCTTATTCTTAACTATTTTCCTGATCTGGATGAAAAACAGATCAGTCGCTTTGCACAACTTTATGAATTATATAAATTCTGGAATGCCCAGATCAATGTGATTTCCAGAAAAGATATTGATGAACTCTATAAACGACATATTCTGCATTCGTTAGGTATCGCAAAGTTTTGTACGTTCAGAGCCGGCGAAAAGGTGTTGGATGTAGGTACCGGTGGCGGTTTCCCGGGTATTCCGTTGGCTATTTTATTTCCTGAAACGCAATTTCATCTGGTTGATTCAATTGGTAAGAAAATAAAAGTAGTCACTGAAGTAGCTTCGGCTTTAGGGCTTAAAAATGTAAAAACAAGTCATTTAAGGGCAGAGCAACTAACAGATAAGTACAATTTCGTCGTTTCCAGAGCGGTTACCCGCCTGGTTGATTTTTATCCCTGGGTAAAAGGAAAATTTGTGAAGGAAAATAAGAATGCCATTGCGAATGGTATTTTATACCTTAAAGGTGGCGATCTGGATGAAGAGATCAGAGAATCGAAGCTGAAAGCAGAACGGTATCCGCTTTCAGCTTATTTTAAGGAAGATTTTTTTGATACGAAATATATTGTTTATATTCCTGTATAGGATAATCGTTTCATTATCCCTTTGTTTTCTTATCTGGCTTAATGACCGGTGGTGGAAACTTCACCTGGTCTGTTTTACGGCGTGGCGGCGGGGGTTCGACAGGTGGCGGGGGAACCATCATTTCAGTCATTTTGACGGCCTTCCCGGTAATCACAACGGCACCGTTCTTCCCATGTTCACCATATTTTCGGACAGCTTCATCAGGTGTCAGGATAATTACTGTTTCAGCATTCGTTACGCCCTGAAATTTTGAATTATCCTGTACGGGTTCTCCATTGATCACCATATAACGGGTATCCGTGATGATAATTTCCTTGTCTTTTATCTCGTGCTTCGGAAAGAAATAGGTTTGATCAGGCTTCACAATGGGTGGTGGAAATTTGACTTTGGGTGGTGGCGGGGTCAGCTTGTTTGATGTTTTTGATTTAACGACCGGCGGTGGAAATTTTACCTGATCCTTTTTTGGTGCAGGTACTGGCGGAGGTGGTACTTTCTTTTTCTGCTGTACGGCTTTTTTAGGCGGGGGTGGAGGCTGTTGGGTATTTACCTGAGCATTTTCTTTTTGTGGAAGCAAGTCGAAATACGCATAGTCTTTGGTAAAAGCACGGGTAGACAGACAGACCATTCCGCCAATCAGGGGGACAGTTAGCAGCAGCCTGAGCCTTGCCCTGGATGCTGTTCTTTTTTTGTTTAACATGTTAATTCTCCTTTTTAATATGGATGGATTGAAAAATTGATTGCGTAAGGGACTTACCTGTAATCCAAGCGAGTTTTGAATTAAAAGCAGGGCGTATTCATGCTTGTGAATATGCTGGTGTGTGGTGAGCTCATCAGCAATATATTCATGTAATAATTTGAGATCTTTTTTAATGAAATAAACAAAGGGATTAAACCAGCAGATTAGCTGTATAAGCTCCAGCAGGATAATGTCTATACTATGACGTTGTTTAATGTGAACCATTTCATGTTTGAGAACAGCTGGCTTATGCAGAAGTCCGGGATGTATAAACAGCAGGTTAAAGAAAGAGAAAGCGGTGATTTCGTTATGGATCTCCATTAAGGTCAGACCTTCTATAGTATGTTTTTTTGCCTGACGCGCCATTTTCAGGATGGCAAGGATGTTTATGAGTAAGCGGATACTGAAACCTGTCATGATCAAGAAATAGATCAGCAGAACCGGGTCTAAAGCCGAGATAAACGAAAACAGGTTATTTTCTGTCTGCGCAGCTTTTAGCAGTACCGGAGATGGGAAAACCTGATCATGTATAGCATTTTTTACTGTCAGGTTGGTAGTTGATTTTAAGACCCCCACCTGTAAAAGCGGTAAAATAAACGATAAAGCAGTGGTCAGCAAAATAAACCAGCGGTTCAGCGTATAAAAGGTTTCATGCTGTAGAAATAGCCTGTAAAATCCGTAAAACAATACGATATACAGGTTGGCTTCCAGAAGATAATATAGCCAGTTCATTATTTTTTATGTTTAAGTTGTTCCGCTAAAGCGATCAGTTCGTCGAGCTCTTCAATATCGATGTTTTTTTCTTTAACAAGAAAGGAGACCAGGCTTTGATAGTTATTCTCAAAATAGGTATTCATTACCTTATCAAAGGCAAAATGCCGGTATTGTTCTTCACTGATCATCGGAAAATAAATATGTGAATTTCCGATAGCCCGATGCGAAATAAAGCCTTTATTTTCTAATACCCGGATTACGGTCGATACTGTATTATATGCGGGTTTAGGCGGTAACATTTTATCGATCACATCCTTAACTACTCCTTCTTTGATTTCCCATAAAATGAGCATTACTTGCTCTTCTGCTTTTGTTAACTCTCTCATTGTATTGCTTGCGTATTTATAAAATAAATTTACAACTATTTATATAGTTTGCAAACTATTATTGTAGTTTTAATATTAAATCCCTGATAATTAAATATATAAAAATTGTTATATCCATTCATTTTTAACAAAACTTAAATTTGGAATATGAGTTTGGTTCATAATATCGCGTTAACACTGATCAAAAATGTAGGGGCCCGTCAGGCCAGGAAATTAATTAAAGCATTTGGCGATGCAGAGCGGGTGTTCAGGGCAAGCCATCAGGAACTGATGGCTGTTCAGGGCATAGGCCGGAAGATTGCACATGCCATATGTACTGAGGATGCACAGGAAAAAGCAGAAAAACAGCTGGCATTTATAAAAAAATATCATATCACGGTCTTATTTTTTACAGATGAACAGTATCCAAAGCGTTTAAGGCATTGTGATGATGCGCCGGTGATTTTATACTTTAAAGGAAAAGTAAATTTTAATCGGCAGCGGATTATTGGGATTGTCGGAACCCGGAAGGCCACAAACTATGGAAAGGCAGTATGTAAAAAGCTTATCGAAGCCCTGGTACCCTATGAAGTCATCGTGATTAGTGGTTTGGCATATGGTATTGATATTGCTGCACATACGGCATGTGTGCATTTTAAGATACCCACAATAGGCGTACTGGGGCATGGTTTAGACCGGATCTATCCACGGGTGCATACGGGGATTGCCCGGGATATGATGGATAATGGAGGATTATTAACGGAGTTTTTGCCTGGAACTATGCCTGATAAGAAAAACTTTCCAAAGCGTAACCGCATTATTGCGGGCTTATGTGACGCCCTGATCGTGATCGAAGCCTCGGCGAAAGGTGGAGCACTCATTACAGCCGATCTGGCCAATTCTTATTTCAGGGAGGTTTTTGCATTTCCCGGTCGCGCTACAGACGGCTGTTCAGAAGGTTGTAATTTCCTGATCAAAACACATAGGGCCGCCCTGATCACTGGTATTGACGACCTGGTCTATCAATTAGGCTGGGAAAGCATCGTTATAGCAAAGGAGAAAAATCCGGCAGAATCATCTCCCGATCCGGATAGCAGTTCGCAGAAAGTACTGGCAGTATTAAAGGATGCTATCTTAACAATCGATGAAATCATTGATAAAACCGGATTACCGCAAAGTAAACTGGCTATGGTCTTACTGGAACTCGAAATAAAAGGAAACATCCTCACATCACCCGGTAAATGTTATCAGTTACGTTAAAATGTCAGAATTTTATTTTAAATAGATATAAATACGTAGAATTTATAGTCAATGTGTAAATTTGCCTCATGTGGTATAACAATATTTTGGAGACGATCGGCAACACGCCATTGGTAAAATTAAATAAAATTACAGCATCCATACCAGCAACGGTACTGGCTAAGGTTGAAACAACCAACCCTGGCAATTCTATTAAAGACCGTATGGCTTTAAAAATGATCGAAGATGCCGAAAAAAGCGGTTTGTTAAAGCCCGGAGGCACTATCATCGAAGGTACGTCAGGCAATACCGGAATGGGCCTTGCCATTGCCGCCGTTATAAAAGGTTATAAGTGCATATTTACAACCACCGATAAACAATCTAAGGAAAAGGTGGATGCGCTGCGTGCCTTTGGTGCAGAGGTTATTGTATGCCCGACAAACGTTGATCCGGAAGATCCACGTTCATATTATTCGGTGTCATCCCGCCTGGAGCGTGAAGTGCCAAATTCATGGAAACCTAATCAATACGATAACCTGTCGAACAGCCAGGCCCATTATGAGCAGACCGGTCCCGAGATATGGGAACAAACGGAAGGTAAGATCACGCACCTTGTGGCGGGTGTGGGTACCGGTGGTACCATTTCGGGAGTAGGAAAATACCTGAAAGAGAAGAACCCGGCTATTCAGATATGGGGTATAGATACCTATGGTTCTGTTTTTAAAAAATATAAAGAAACCGGTATTTTCGATAAAGATGAGATCTATCCTTATATTACAGAGGGAATAGGGGAAGATTTCCTGCCAAAGAATGTTGACTTCGATGTGATCGATCTTTTTGAGAAAGTTACCGATAAGGATGCTGCTTTAATGACCCGTGAAATTGCCCGAAAAGAAGGTGTTTTTGCCGGAAATTCTGCCGGATCGGCTATTGCCGGGCTTTTGCAGCTCAAAGATAAACTTAAGGCAGGTGATGTGGTAGTGGTTATTTTTCATGATCATGGAAGTCGTTATATGGCAAAAATGTATAATGAGGACTGGTTACGTGAACGGGGCTTTTTAAAAGATGAAAAATTAACGGCAAGGTCTATTCTGGCAAAACGAAAAGACCAGGAAGTGGTCACTTTAGATTGTGAAAAGTCGGTTACCGAGGCGATCAATGTGATGAAAACACTGAACATTTCTCAGTTGCCGGTTACACAACAAGGTATGGTGATTGGTAAAGTTACCGAAAGCAATGTACTGGATGCCCTGCTGGAAACGCCTTCATTAAAGTCAAGCGCTGTTAAGGAGATTATGACCGCTTCGCTTCCCTTTGTGGATATGAATACGTCGATCGATAAGATCTCGGCCATGATCAATAAAGATAACAGTGCAGTATTAGTAGAAAATGAAGGTAAGATCGGGATTATAACCCAATACGATATTATTGAAGCTATCTCAGGTTAAATAACCATAGCAGATAACCTGTATCCACAACTCTAACCCGATTAAAAGCTTCGGTTGATACTGTTGCTTAAGGTTTTAGGGCTCCAGTATCCGCTTGCGATAATTCTTCGGATTGTATATAAAGGCTCATGCTCATCACGCTTATCGGCAAGCGCGAAAGCCATTCTGAAATTCCGCTTTTTAAGCTCTGGGATACCTTCGGCATTCCACAGACCGAATGGATAGGCAAATTCTGTAATTTTCTTCCCTGTAATTTCTTCCAATCGTTTGGTGGGTTTATCCAATTGCTCTTCCCAGTCTTTTCCAGTATATTTTTTGAAATTCTTGTGGTCATAAGTATGACTCCCGATCACATTTCCTTCGTCTGATAACTGTTTGATCTGGTCGGCACTCATATAATCCACAAATTTACCCTTTTTGCCTATGGAAACGGTCATGATAAAATACACGGCTTTATAGCCATATTTCTTCAGGATCGGGTTTACTACGGTAAACTGATCGAGGTCGGTATCATCAAACGTAAGCATAATTGGCTTTGACGGCAGGGGGGCGCCGGTATTTAAATAGGCGTACAGCTGATCAGGCAATATCGTATGATATCCGCTGTCGGCCAGCATTTTAATATGATTCTTGAAGTTTTCAATCTCTACAATATAATCTTTTCCCACTTTCCCGTCGGTCGGTTTCCAGTTACGCACCTGGTGATAGCATAGAATAGGCACCTGTTTACGGGCTAAAATGGTTTTGGCATCGGCTACTTTGATCTTGCTTACATCGACAGCTCCTTCCTGGTCATTTTGAACAGATGCAGACGTATCCGTGTTTTGATTTTCAGGAGCAGCAGCTGCTGCATTTTCGGGTTTAGACTGGCATCCGGCAGAAAGCAAAAGCCCTGCAAAAAATAAAGGTAGAATATATTTCTTCATCTTAAAAACTGAAATTACAAAGCTATAAAAAGCACACTTATTTTAAGCTGCAAAATACAATTGTGGATAATTTGTTTTTATTGTTTCAAATTCAATAAATTAGGCAATAATTTATCAAACTTATTCCCCACATGAAGAAATCTTACCTTTTTACGGCATTCCTGCTGGGTGTCGTGATGCAAGGGATGGCGCAAACCAAGACCATTTCGCTTACTGAAACGACAGCAATGCCTGAACGGGCAAATTACCAGGCGGCAGCCCGTTTTTCGCCTAACAAATTAAGAAAAGTTATTTATTCTACATCTGTTGATCCTCACTGGTTAAAATTAAGTAACCGCTTCTGGTACCAATTCGAAACACCAAACGGAAAGAACTGGTATATTGTAGACCCGGTTCTAAAAACAAAGACATTAATGTTTGATCCTGAGCGTCTGGCCGCCGAGATCACACTGGTAATCCGTGATCCTTTTGATGCGCAGCATCTGCCTATCGAAAACCTGAAATTCGCCAAAGACGAAAAGAGCATCAGCTTCGAGATCAAAAGTACCATCGATGAGGTAAAGCCTGATCGTAAAGACAAAAAGGCTCCCGATTCGATGCAGAAAAAGATTTTCTCCTTTAGTTATGAGCTTGCATCCGGTAAACTTACCGAGATCAAGAACTTTTCAAAGCCTAAAGCAAAACCTAATTGGGGATCTGTGGCCCCTGATTCATCAGCTGTTATCTTTTCCCGTAACTATAATCTTTACTGGATGGATAAAGCTAACTATCTGAAAGCCGTTAAAAATGAAGATGACTCGACGATTGTAGAGCATCAGCTGACGAAAGACGGGGTTAAATTTTACTCTTACGGAAGTGATGGCGATGGTGAAAACAATGAAGATAATATCAAAAACAATAAAAAGAGAAGAGGAGCCTATGTATTATGGTCGCCCGATTCAAAATATTTTGTGCTCGATCGTACCGATTCCCGTAAAGTAAAGGACCTGTGGGTCATTAATAGTGTTAGTCCCGGACGTCCTACACTGGAAACCTATAAATACCAGATGCCTGGTGAAAAAGAGGCACCTGTTGATGAGTTTGTATTATTCAATTTCGCTGAAAAAACACATAAGACGATTAATACAACGGCGTTTAAGGATCAGAGTATCTCAGCCTGGGGTAAACCTTCCTTAAATAAAGACCGGGATAATGAGTTCAGGCCATCTATATGGTTAGGTGATGATCAGAAGTTCTATTTCTCCCGCACCAGCCGTGATTTAAAACGTATTGATATCTGTACGATCGATATCCAAACGGGGAAAGTGACCACCTTAATCGAAGAACGTTTTAATACGTATGTTGAAGTACAGCGCCCCGGATTAATTAACGGTGGTAAAGAGATCATTCATTGGAGCGAGCGTGACGGATGGGGGCATTTTTATCTTTTTGATGAACAGGGCAAGCTAAAAAACCAGATCACCAGGGGCTCATTTCACTGTGAAAATATTATAAATATTGATGAAAAGAACCGCGTACTTTATTTTACGGCTAATGGTCGCGAAGCTAAAGAAGATCCTTACTATCTGCACTTGTACCGCATCAATTTTGATGGTAGCGGTATGAAACTCCTGAATGCCGGCGATTATGATCATGCCGTGAACATGAATGATGAAGGCCGGTTCTTTGTCGATAATTTTTCCAGAGTAAATACCGTACCTAAGGCCGTATTAAAGGATAACCAGGGTAATGTGGTCATGGATATGGAAACGGCCGATTTATCTTTACTGATGGCTACCGGCTATAAATTTCCTGAACCGTTTAAAGTAAAGGCTGATGATGGTATAACTGATCTGTATGGTGTGCTATATAAGCCTTTCGATTTCGATCCGAATAAAAAATACCCCATCATTGAGTATGTATATCCCGGCCCGCAAACAGAAGCGGTTAATAAAGCATTTGGTCGCAGTATGGACCGGGTAGACCGCCTGGCGCAATTAGGGTATATCGTGATTACAGTAGGAAATCGTGGCGGACATCCGGCCAGATCTAAATGGTATCATACCTATGGATATGGAAACCTGAGGGATTATGGATTGGCTGATAAAAAAGCCGCTATTGAACAATTAGCGGATCGTTATTCATTTATTGATGCTAACCGGGTAGGTATTACCGGCCATTCGGGCGGTGGTTTTATGTCAACAGCCGCGATGCTGGTTTATCCGGATTTCTTTAAAGTTGCTGTGTCGGCTGCCGGAAACCATGATAATGCCATTTACAACCGTTGGTGGAGTGAAAAACATCATGGTGTAACAGAGATCGTCTCCGCAAAAGGCGATACGACATTTAAATATTCGATCGATAAAAACCCGGATCTGGCTAAAAACCTGAAAGGTCATTTGCTATTGATGCATGGTGATATTGATAATAATGTGCATCCGGCGAACTCTATCCGAGTGGCAAATGCTTTAATCCGGGCAGGTAAGCGTTTTGATTTTATGATTGTCCCGGGACAACGTCATGGTTTTGGTGATATGACCGAATATATGTTCTGGCGGCTGGCCGATTATTTTAATAATTATCTTTTGGGCGATTTTTCACAGTCAGTTAATGTGAATATCACTGAAATGGATCGGGAAATAGAAAGAAAACGATAATAAGATGAATAAACTTTATTTTGGCCTGCTTGCGCTGGCAACAGGCTTCAGCGCCTGTAATACAAACAGAAATAATGATACCATACAGGCCGATTCGGTGGCTTTTAAAGCCATAAATGATACGGTTTTATCGAAACATATTACTGTACTCGCATCCGATGCGTTTGAAGGACGTAAACCCTTTACGAACGGCGAAACCAAAACGATCAACTACCTGAAGCAGGAATTTGAAAAGCTGGGCTTGAAGCCGGGAAATGGCGACAGTTATTTTCAGGAAGTTCCGCTGGTAGAGATAAAATCGGCTCCGGTATCCAAGCTGAGCATTAAAGGTGCCGCTGGTAATGTATCCTGGAATTATTTAGATGATTTTGTAGCAGCAAGCCGCCATATGGACAGTGAGATCAGCATTGAAAACTCGGAAATGGTTTTTGCCGGTTACGGTATTGTAGCGCCTGAATATAAATGGAATGATTATGAGGGACTGGATGTGAAAGGTAAAACCGTAGTCGTGATGGTGAATGATCCGGGCTTTGCGGACAGCACTTTATTTAAAGGAAAAACCATGACCTATTACGGTCGGTGGACCTACAAATTTGAAGAAGCCGCCCGTCAGGGCGCTACCGGCCTGATCATTATTCATGATACGGCGCCGGCAAGTTATCCCTGGTCAGTAGTACGCAGCGGATGGTCTAAATCAAAACTCTATTTAGCAGCGGCCGATGGCAACCGGTCAAGAGCGCCGCTCGAGGGCTGGATAACGTTTGATAAAGCAAAAGAACTGTTTAAGCTGGCCGGAAAACCGGACGATTTAATGCAGCAGGCCGGAAAAAACGGCTTTAAGCCGGTTAATCTGGGACTTAAGTTATCGGTTACATTAAAGAATGATATTCTGAAGTCAACATCAAACAACGTAGTGGCTGTTTTACCGGGTACTATACATGCTGATGAGTACATTATTTATTCGGCGCATTGGGATCACTTAGGAATAGGGGAAGCTATAAATGGTGATTCAGTATATAACGGCGCGGTGGATAATGCTACCGGTACTGCTGCTTTATTAGCCCTGGCCGATGCCTTTAAAAAAGCAAAGAAGCAACCGGAACGTTCGATCATGTTTTTAGCGGTAACTGCTGAGGAACAGGGTTTGTTAGGTTCTGAATATTATGCTGCACACCCGATTGTTCCGATACAAAAAACCGTGGCCGATATTAATATCGATGCGCTTCAGGCTTTCGGGAAAACAAAAGACATCATCGCCATTGGTTACGGACAGTCGGAACTGGAAGATTATTTAACAGCGGCGGCCAAAAAGCAGGGAAGGGTAGTGGTTAAGGATACTAATCCTTCTGCCGGATTATATTTTCGTTCTGATCATTTTAATTTTGCCAAGGTAGGCATTCCGGCTTTGTATACCGAAACCGGGGATGAGCATGTCGGCAAAGGACTGGTCTGGGGTAAAGCGCAGAAAGAAGATTATACGAAAAATCGCTATCATGCACCGGCTGATAATTTTGAACCTGAAAAATGGGACTTTTCAGGTATGGTAGAGGATTTAAGGCTTTTATTCGATGTGGGTTATCGTTTAAGCCAAGAACGTGCTTTCCCTGCATGGAAGGCCGGATCGGAGTTTAAAGCTATACGGGAAAAAAGTATGGAGAATAAATAACAACAAACAGAGAGCCGGGAAATTACCCGGCTCTTCTTTTATTTTATGGTAATCTTAAAAGTTTTTACCCCGAATTTGCCCTGCATATCTGAACCTTCTACCCAAACCGTATAAGTGCCTTTACGATCGGCACTGAAAAAAGAAAATTGTGCTTCTCCTTTAAGGTTGGTGACCAGGTTAGGCTGCCAGTAAAGAGTAGATCGTAAATCCCTTGTTTTATCATTCCGGTTTACTATTGTATATTTTGGGCTATAGAATACGCGGTTATCGCCATAATCAGGTGGTTTGACCAGATAGGTATTGGGTGACTTCTTTAAAAAAGGGCCTGTACCACCTTTGGTAGTGATCTCGATATAAGAGGTCTCTTTAATAATCTGAACATATGGCTCAAACCTGATCTTGTAGCGTGTTGCATTCCCAATATGACGCATTACTTCAATACCTTCAATATCTTCAGCTGTATAATAGCGTAAGAGTGCATTTATTTGTCGGAAATGCTTGTCATCTATACTTTTGGTATCATTATTATATTGTTCTGGTGGAGTTTCGATAAGTACCTCATTATCATAATCTGTCCCCCAAAAAGGTATGCCATCGAAGATGAATCTTATTTCATTGAAACTAAGAAAATAATCCTTTATTAAAGTTTCTCTGCGAAATCCTTCTGTAAAGCCCTTTACATTATCGAAAAGTATCTGTAGAAGTGTCTTTTTCCCTTCTTTAGCAATTTCTTCGGCCGTAATGGTCTGATCAGCTTCACCCGGGCCATTCAGGTTTTTAGAGCCTTTTATGATCTTTTTTCCGACGATATTAACCTCTTTAAGTGCTATACCATTGCCCGGCTTTGTTTTTAATTCTTCCTGGCGTGTGGCTACAAAGTTTAGCGTAATACTGTCCACTGCTGTTTGCTGACTGTCCGGGCGTAAAGCAGCTTTCTTAACGGTTGCCGGCTTAAACTCATTCACTTCAAAACCGAGCGTGCCAAGTTGCCCTTTCGTATTTAATACTTTTAATACAAAGAGGGCACTATCCAGAACAGGCAGGTCTTTAAATATAAACTCACCTTTTTCGTTGGTGATGGTATCACCAAACATCATCGTTTTACTTCTTCCAAAAATGCTGACTTTAGCGTGCGCTGCCGGTTTACCTGCAATATTGGTAATCTTCCCGCTAATTGTATATTCTTTTTCGACTGCATATTTTGATGCAGCCCCCAGGTAGAAGCGATAACTCACCCAACCCTGAGTTAAACAGAGTGCTTCCAGATCTTCATGTTTTTGGCGGTTATTTTCTTCAAAATAGGTATACGGCTCTTCAATTTCGCCTTTCAGATCAGACGTTAATAAAAAATAACTCAAAATATTCTGTTCGGTACTTAGATTTTTAGCGACCTGTGCGTCGTCGGTAACAGCAACAGAGAAGCTTCCGCCTATGGGGTTTAATTGTTCGTCAGCCGCGTGCAATGCCATGGAAATGCTGTCTCGTAGGCCATAGCTTTCAGCAGATGAATTTAAGGTTAGGTGGAGTTGATCGGGATGACGAATGAAAACACGACGTTCATTTAAAACTTGTGCCTGATTTTGTAAAGTGATCTGTGCAACGCCGCTGGAGAACAATTTCTTAGGGATCTTAAGGGTACGTCGGCGTGTATCTGCCGGCAGGTTAGCACTGAAGCAGATCATCCCTCGTGACTGCCCGGTAAGTGTTAATGGCTGGTTGGAAAGATCCGTTATGACAGTGATCGTTAACGAATCAGTATTGAAATCATTTCTGACAAATAATGATGTTCCGGTAGGCTTTATTCCCTGAATGACCTGATTATAATCTTTTCCGCCGATTTTCATATAAGCGGTATAAACCTCGCCAGGTTCGGCAAAGAGTTCAAAATACCCCATTCCTTTTTGGTTTGAAGCGAATGTGGCTACAGTATTTAATTTTGAATCTTTGATTTCGCCCTGCACTTGTATGCCCAAGCCATTCGGGGCAATGGCTTTAAAACCTGTTTTTTGCAGGCGGTTAGCTATCCATGTACCGCCTTCGGGCAGGAATTGAACCGATGGATCCTGTTTTTTGAGGTTTTCAGTGCCTGGAGATGCTTTGGAGGAAGACACTGCCGGCTTTGTTGTGTTCTTCAATGCGTTTGACGGCTCGTTAAGAGCAACGATACGAATAGTTTTTGTAAAGAAGAATGTATCACCAAAGTTTCGTATCCATTGGGTATAAGCCCGAATGGTATATTGCCCGCTTACATAATCTTTGGTATTGAATGCAAAGCTACCCCATGAAATGCCCAGATTAACGGGTAAACTCAAGCTTTGAATGATTGTTCCGTTGTCACTTAATATTTCCACATGAATAACCCCGCTTTGATTGGAATATGCATTGGTAGCTGGGTTGATCAGATAAGCCTTAAACCAAAGTGTGTCGGTTACGGCATAGACGGATTTGTCGAGATGAAGATATATTTTTTCTTTTGGTACAGCTTTGTTAAGGCTGTCTGAATAGGAGGCTGCAATTCCTTTGAGTCCTGCTTCCTGAGCCCGTAATAAATGACCTGAAAGCAGAATCAAGTATATGAAAATATACAATCGGTTCATGTCAATGTTTTTACGAATTTAAAATAAAAAATGGACTTTCAAAGTCCATAATGGGAGCCAGTTCAGAAAAAAACAGACTGTTTGTACGACAAGCAGACGTAGTAAACCAGTGTTATCCGGCTCTTCTTTTTTCCTCTTCAACACCAGTATTACGCCGGCGTGACTGGGCTACGGTGTTTTTGCCAAAACGTTGTGTATAAGAGAAGTTAATTACTCTTGAATCCCATCGGCGGTCGGTAAAGAAATCCATGTTTTGGTATTTTACTAAAACAGCAATATGGTTAGTAGCGAACAAATCGGTACCGGATAGCCTGAAGGTTGTCATTTTGTTAGCGGTCGTTTTTTGTATACCTGCCGATACGGCTGCCAGATTTCGAATGGTGAATAAGCCCCAGGCAATTTTAGAGTTATAGTTGCCGTTTAATTCGGCTGACCAGCCTTTGCCCAATGCAAATGAATTGTTCAGACTGGCATTCCAGGATACATATTTGTTGGTGAGATTACCCCCTTGCAGCGGACTATCGTAAATACTTTGGAAAACACTGGTATTTATGTTCGAGTTGATCGCCCTTTTAAGTTGGAAAGGTACATTGGCCGACAGACTATACTGATTAAATGTTTGGAGATTAGCCGGGATTTGATTGGAGATACGGGTAACATCATCCTGTTCAAAAATATCAGTAATGACATCCTTGGTGTGCGAATAGGCCGCTGTAAATATATACTTTGAATTTAAGGTATAGGCCAGTTCAAAATTATTATTGATCATGGGTTTGAGCTGCGGGTCGCCCACCACATAGGTATACGGATCTACAAATAACCGGAAAGGATTTAACTGCCGGTAGCTTGGCCGGTCGATACTCTTACGGTATGACAAAGATAATTGATGTAATTTTCCCAGTTTCTGGTTCACGAACAGGGTGGGGAAAAAAGAAATATAGTTTCTGGAAAATGCCTGTCCGGTGGTGAGTTGTTGCCCGTCGGTATGCGTGTGCTCAGTCCGCAGGCCGGCCTGAAAATCCGTACTTTTAAATTGTTTTCCATAGCTTAGATAAGCCGCATTGATATTTTCTTCATAAATGAAATGATTTGTACGGCTGGGATCGGGTATTTCGGAGCCTGGCGCATGGATGAAAAACCGGATATCATTATCCGTGGTGACGATGCTGCTTTTAAAACCGGCCTCCAGTTTGTCTGTTTTTCCTATCGGATGGATATAATCTGCTTTAATCGACTTAATATTCAGGTTTCCGAACTGGTCGGTCTTTAAATAATCCGTATGAGTAGGACTGCCCGAAGCATTGAAGATTTCGGTCACAAACTTTTGTAGATTATCGGAGTTAAAACGGCCATAATCCACATCTACCGTTAATTCTTTACCAGTAGTATTAAAAGTATGTTTAAGGTTGAAGTTCAGAAAAAAGTTGCACCGTTCTTCGTTAAGCTGATTGTTGTTTTCTGTAGAGGATGCCAGGTGGCCGTCAGGATTGGAAATGACCGAGTGGGTAGTACCATCCCGCTTGCTACGGCTGTTCACATACGTGGAAATGAAGCCAACTGTTGTTTTTTTATTCAGAAAATAGTCGGTACCTATTTTTCCGACATCATTTTTAATAGGTTGCTTAATAAACGATCGCTGATCAAATATCGATTCGACAGCATTACCGGAAAAAAATTTACGGTTGATATCAAATTCCGTAAAACCCAGCGGTTCACTATGTGCATAGTTGCCAAAGAAATTCCATTTTCTGTCTCTGTAGTTGGCGTTTAAGCTGCCTGAAGGTTTGCCGTAAACCCCTTGTCCATAATTAAGTGCGACGTTGCCATTAAAGCCAAAGCGCTGATCTTTTTTTAGCTTAATATTGATCATCCCCGCATTGCCTGAAGCATCATATTTTGATGAAGGATTAGTCATGATCTCAAGCTGCTCCACCGAAGTAGCCGGGATGCTTTTCAGATAGCTGATCAGGTCTGCCCCGTTTAACGGGCTGGGTTTGCCGTCAATCATGACAATCAGGCCCTGTTTGCCATTTAAACTAATTGATGATTCCTGATTGGTAACCACGCCGGGCGCTTTCTCAAGGGCTTCTAATAAGGTGCCGCCTGATGCCACAATGCTGTTCTCTATGTGGACGATCAGTTTGTCGAATTTCTTTTCAATGAAAGGTTTTTTAGCCTCTATTACTACTTCATTTAATGCTTTAGTGGATACACTTAATGTGATAGCGGACAGATTAAGCACAGGGTTTGCGGCTGTAATACTGATTTTTTCTGTATTGTATTTTTCAAATCCCTGCAGGATAAGACTCAAGGTATAATCACCTGCTTCGATATTTTGGAAATGTATTTTGCCGCTTTGATCCGATACGGCTGTGCGGTATACCCGGGTCTCTCCCCATTTAAACAGCAGAGCAGTTACGCTTTCTACAGGTTGCCCTGCGGGCTGATGAACAACAAGACTGATACTGCCGGAATGTTTTATCTGTGCAAAAGTATGAACAAAATTAAAGCAGAGCAAAAATGAGATAAGTAAGTAGTTAACCATAAATTATCAGTTAATAAGGTCAAAATTATATTTTCTTTTATATGCAAATATCATCCTAAAATGGTGATATATAGTGTGATTATAGTATTATTTTTGTTGCATTTATGTAAGTTATTACATAAATATATAGTATATTGACGGGAAGCAGAAAAATGCCATAAAAAAAACCGGCAGAACGTAAACGCTGCCGGTTTTTTTATAGAGATGTTTAACCTTATGCTTTTGAGTTCAAAAACACAAACTGATGATCGAACATGTCAAGTTTAATCGTACTGTCTTTATCCACAGTACCTGCTAAAATCGATTTTGATAGCTCATTGAGAATGCGTTTCTGAATAACTCTTTTTAGCGGGCGTGCACCAAATTGCGGGTCATATCCTAATTCTGCCAGCCAGTCTAATGCTTCTGTACTGGCTTCAAGTGTAATGCCCATTTCGGCCAGTGTATGTTGCACCTGTTTAAACTGCAGGTTTACAATATTTCTGATCTCATCGCGGTTCAGTGGTGTAAACATGATCAGCTCGTCGATACGGTTTAAAAACTCCGGCCTTATGGTTTGTTTTAATAATTCAAACAATTCATTTTTTGTTTTAGCGATAACTTCGTCACGGTTATCATCACGCAGGTTTTTAAAATTCTCCTGTATAAGGTGCGAGCCGATATTAGACGTCATAATGATGATCGTGTTTTTAAAGTTCACCACGCGGCCTTTATTGTCCGTTAATCGACCATCATCCAGTACCTGCAATAAGATATTAAACACATCGGGATGTGCCTTTTCGATCTCGTCTAACAGGACCACTGAATAAGGTTTACGGCGTACGGCTTCGGTAAGCTGACCACCTTCATCGTAACCTACATAACCCGGAGGCGCACCAATTAATCTTGAAACGGCATGACGTTCCTGGTATTCGCTCATATCAATACGGGTTAAAGCATTTTCATCATTAAATAAGAATTCGGCCAGCGCTTTGGCTAATTCGGTTTTACCCACACCGGTAGTACCCAGAAAGATAAAGGAACCGATGGGTTTCCGTTTGTCCTGCAATCCGGCCCTTGAGCGACGTATGGCATCGGATATAGCTTCAATGGCTTCTTCCTGTCCGGCCACCCGCTTATGCAGCTCGTCTTCCAGATGAAGCAGCTTTTCCCGTTCGCTGGCTACCAGTTTAGTCACCGGAATACCGGTCCATCGTGCCACTACTCCCGCAATATCATCGGCCGTGACCTCTTCTTTCAACATTCTGCTTTCGCTTTGCTGGCTTTCAAGGTCGGCTTTTAACTGATCTACTTTATCCTGTGCTTCTTTGATCTTGCCATAGCGTATCTCTGCTACTTTCCCGTAATCGCCGGCACGTTCGGCCTGTTCAGCTTCAAGCTTATAATTTTCGATCTGTTCTACCTGTGCATTTACAGCGTCAACGAGATCCTTTTCGCCCTGCCATTTGGCTTTCAACTGATCACGCTCAGCGGATAAGTTGGCAATTTCTTTAGAAAGCTCCTGTACCTTTTTCTCATCATTCTCCCGTTTGATGGCTTCACGTTCAATTTCCAGTCGCATAATTTCGCGGTCCAGTGCATCCACATCTTCGGGCACACTGTCCATTTCCATACGCAGTTTGGAGGCCGCCTCATCCATCAGGTCGATGGCCTTATCCGGTAAAAAACGGTCAGAGATATAACGTTGCGACATTTCAACAGCAGCAATAATAGCTTCGTCACGGATACTGACTTTATGATGTGTTTCATAACGTTCTTTTAACCCGCGCAAGATCGAGATCGCATCCTGCGTATCCGGTTCGTCGATCATCACTTTCTGAAAACGGCGTTCTAAGGCTTTATCCTTTTCGAGGTACTTTTGGTATTCGTCCAATGTCGTAGCGCCTATAGCCCTTAACTCGCCTCTGGCTAATGCGGGTTTTAAGATGTTTGCCGCATCCATAGCGCCTTCACCGCCGCCTGCACCCACGAGCGTGTGGATCTCATCGATAAACAGGATGATATCGCCATCACTTTGTGTGACCTCTTTCACTACGGCTTTTAAGCGTTCTTCGAACTCCCCTTTATACTTGGCACCTGCTACCAGAGCACCCATATCTAAAGAGAATACCGTTTTCGTTTTCAGGTTTTCCGGTACATCCCCTTTGATGATCCGGAAAGCAATCCCCTCAGCAATCGCTGTTTTACCTACACCCGGCTCACCGATAAGAATAGGATTATTTTTTGTCCGACGTGAAAGGATCTGGATCACCCGGCGGATCTCTTCATCACGTCCGATAACGGGATCCAGTTTTCCGCTTTCAGCATACTCATTTAAATTGCGTGCATATTTGTTCAGTGCCTGATAAGTGGCCTCGGCATTCTGATCGGTTACACGGCTATTGCCGCGAAGTTCTTTAATGGCTTTTTTTAACCCGTCTTCCGTAACGCCCTGTTCTTTCAATAGTCGTGCGGTGGCATCGTTTGTAGCCAGAATACCTAATAATAAATGCTCAACCGCTACAAAATCGTCTTTAAATTCTTTTAAATACGATTGCGCCTTTTGCAGTGCCGAATTGGCATTATTGGATAAATAGATCTGACCTCCCGTTATTTTAGGTAATTTTTGTATTTCATCATTTAATTTCTGGTCAAGTGTATTTAGATTTACGTTTAGTTTTTTTAATACATACGAAACCACATTTTCGTCGACAGTAAGCAGGCCTTTCAGCAAATGAGCAGTCTCCATGGCCTGTTGCTGATTGCCCTGTGCTATTTCTGAAGCTTTTTGTATGGCTTCCTGTGCTTTGATAGTAAAATTGTTGAAGTTCATGTCTGTTTTAAATCAAAACAAATGCCATGACTACTTTGTGTTTATGATCGGAAATTTTGTCGGTTAAGATTGAACTTATCGGACTAATTGTCTGCTTGTTAGTAATTTATACTGAAATATTGGCTGAGGACCGGAGATAACAATAAGCTTTACCCCAGAATTTCCTTTAACCTTTTAGTCTGGTAATCTGCAAGTTTTTGTAAAGGCCCTGCCGCCAGCATTTTCATCATCATATTAAGATCGGCCGAGATAATATGTTTTGCCGTTGTTTTACCATCGGCATTGGCGTGCAATGTCCACTTTAATTCCACATCGAAAGGTGCTTTTTCTTTAGGCACAGCTGTAATTTCCTGATTTTCGATGCGATCAGCTATCTTAATGGCCAGCTTTGCCATATTTTGGATCGTAAAACTGGCTTCCTCTGTTGTAGAAGACCAGTTATAAATATTATCCGGCATTAATTGCTGATGATTATTCAGGTCCGAAAGAAAGGCATATACCTGTCCTACAGGCATGTTAATTTCGGATGTACTTTCAATGATGGTCATGATTAGGAAGTTACCGGCGTTGTTTCCTTTCCCCATTCAGAAGGGTTTTCACGCCATTTATTTAATAAATCGATATCGTTCTGGCCAATAAAGCCCTGTTCAGCAGCATAGCTTAGAAGCGTCTGATAGTTTGATAATGCAGAAAAACGACATTTTGCAGCAGCAAAATTCTCTGCTGCCTGATCAAATCCATAGGTAAAAATAGCTACTACTCCGGCAACAGATAAGCCTGCCTGACGTAAAGCTTCAATAGCCTGCAGGCTACTTTTTCCGGTAGAAATCAAATCTTCAATAACAGCCACACGCTGCCCTTCAATTACTTCACCTTCGATAAGGCTTCCGGTACCATGTTCTTTAGCCTTTGAACGTACATATATAAACGGTAATCCGAGTTCCTGAGCTACCAATGCACCCTGCGGAATGCCTGCTGTAGCCACACCCGCAATGACATCTACAGCGCCGAACTCTTCCTGGATAAGCTGCGATAATTTCTGACGGATATAGGTACGTACCGCCGGATGGGATAAGGTAATACGGTTGTCACAATAGATTGGCGACTTCCAACCTGAGGCCCATGTGAACGGATTATTAGGTTGCAATTTAATTGCTTTAATTTGTAATAAAAATTCAGCTACTTTTAATTCGATATCACTCTTATTATACATGGCCCAAAAATACAGAATTTATATCAACCAAAACACGTTGTTTATCGCAGATAAGACGGTAATCGTAAACAATAATGAGCAACTTGTTGATTCACAGAATTTTGATTTTCCAACATTTTATAAAAAGCTAAAAAAAGGAGGGAACTCCGTTTATGTCCTGATCACAGATAAGCCAAAAAAGATAATGCAGGCTATAAAAAAGGCCTGTATCGGCATAAAAGCAGCTGGCGGACTGGTACAGAACAGTGCGGGCGAATATCTGTTTATTTTCAGGAATAATAAATGGGACCTGCCCAAAGGAAAAGTAGAGAAAAAGGAAAAAATGAAAATAGCAGCGGTACGTGAAGTAGAAGAAGAATGCGGTGTTCGCGTGGAGCATTTAGGGAAGCGGATCTGTAAAACCTATCATGTCTATGAGATCAATAATAAGCCGGTATTGAAACGTACAAACTGGTATGAAATGACTATTAAAGGCTGCCCAAAGCTCATTCCTCAGACTGAGGAGGGTATTACGGAAGCGGTTTGGGTACAACGTTCAGCGATTGACCGGATGACAAACAATACCTATCCTTCTATCGTTGAAGTGCTGTCGTATCAAATATTTAGTGTCAGGGACTAAGTGCAGGTCTAAAACCTAATGACTTGATACTTCTACAAAAAAGCTAAAACGGCCCGGGGAACAAAAGGACTGACATCACCGCTGTTCCGGAGAATATCGCGAACGATCGTTGAGCTGATGGCCGAATATTCAGGTTTGCTAAGCAGAAGTATGGTTTCTACATCCGGCATCATCGTCTGGTTTATTTGTGCAATTGCCCGTTCATATTCGAAATCAGCCGATGAACGGATACCCCGGATCATATAACCGGCATTTATCTTGCGGCAGAAATCAACGGTTAAACCTTCATAAAGCTGAACTTCGATCTTATCATTCCCCGCAAATACAGTTCTTACCATTTCTTCACGCTGTTTGGCAGTCAGAAAGTTTTGTTTAGCACTGTTCAGGCCTATACCCACAATAATTTTATCAAAAAGAGGTAAAGCGCGGGTCAAAATATCGACATGAGCAATAGTGATCGGATCAAATGACCCCGGAAACAGTGCGGTTTTCATGATCAAAGATAGCGAAATCTGTGCATACATTAAGACGTAGCGTTTTCAAAAAAGCTGAACGATGAGTTTCCATATTTCCGTACTTCTTTAAATCCGGGAAGGTTATCCAGCTTTAGCATGGGGGGATGCTCCACAATCAGCGTTCCGTTTTTTTTTAGCAGATCGTTTTTAAATACAAGCTGGGGGATCATCGGAATATTAGGTAAATCATATGGCGGGTCTGCAAATATAATATGATACTGATGTGTATCCTGTAACAGAAATTTGAATGTATCTGCCCGTTGGGGATAAATTTCGTCTAGCTGATGCTGCTCCCTTACTGATTTAAGCCACTGCACACAACCCGGATGTTTATCCACAGCAGTAACCTGTTTGATCCCCCGCGAAGCAAACTCGATACTGACACTTCCGGTACCACTAAACAGATCCAGGACTTCACATTCAGAAAGATCATAACTATTCGATAATATGTTGAACAGGGCTTCTTTTGCCATGTCGGTAGTAGGACGGACAGGTAATTTTGAAGGGGCATGAAATTGCCGGCCTTTTAACTTTCCGCCGATTATTCGCATTGATCTAACGCTAACAAAGTGGTATAATAGTGGCCGGGCATATCGTCCAGTATATCCATATTCAGATGCTCATTAACCGGTAAAAGCGGATTAATTTCTTTAAAATAAGACGATATACGGGCATATTTTTCATCATCTGTATGGATAATTCCACTCATGTAAACCGGGGTTGATTCTCTGTTGACCGCTAACAGGTCGCTCATTAATAAGAGATAATAGGTTAATTCATCTGTATCAGCGAGCGCGTAGGTCTGTTGAAAAATGAGTTCATTATTCCGGAAATAAGCTGCATATACCGTACCCGCGGTAAAATCAAGAACTAAGGCTGTTCCGCCTACGGAAAGTGCAGTCTTACATAAAGGAGCACTCTGGGCAAATTTCCGATGCCCGGGCCATAGGTTTTCCATAAGGCGGACATCTGCTGCGGAAAGCCCGAATACAGACCGGAAACCACTTTGAGGAAATATATTATGATGAATATGGGAAGGATCGACATCGGGAAAATAAGCAGCACTTATCTGAAATTCAGGATTCGCAAAAAGGGCTTCAGGAATATGTATTATATTTTCAGTATATATAGCCAGCTTTGTGTTTTGATAAGGAAGTACTAAATTAGGGTCGGTTTTAATACATGCTGTTACGCGTTTTATGGGCTCATTGCACTCCTGTTCATCATAAACAGCCATGATTTTATTTTTCTTCTTATCAAGAATGGCATACGAAAAATTATCCATTCCCAGCCTTACTAATAAGTCGCATCCGGTGGACGAAGCCGGGTCGAATGCAGGATCCGTAAATAAGATGCTGTTTTTATTACTCATGTTTTACAAAAATAATCTTTTTTCTATAACATTGCCATCGCATCTTTGCTAAATGGAGAAAGCTGGTCTGATCGCAGGGAATTATCCCTTTGTACCCACTGCAGCACAACAAGTGTTTTGTGATCGGATAGCCATTTTTTTATGCCGGAAAGAAGAAAACCGTTGTTTTGTACTGCGGGGATATGCGGGTACGGGAAAAACGACTTCGGTAGCCGCTCTTGTACGCTCATTACCTCAGTTTCGGATGAAAGCTGTCTTACTTGCACCTACAGGAAGAGCAGCAAAAGTGATGAGCAGTTATACCGGAATGCATGCGCTGACCATTCATAAAAAAATATACCAGCAACGGGCGGCCATTTCATTTGAACCTTCCTTTCAACTGGCCCCAAATTTGCATCGTGATACGTTATTTATTGTGGATGAAGCCTCTATGCTTGATGATGAATGGAATATGCAGAACGCCTCGTCATTTCTTAATGATCTTATCCGGTATGTATATCAACCGGCAAACGATGGAAAATATAAGAATTGTTGTCTGCTATTTGTTGGAGATACGGCTCAGCTTCCACCAGTTGGAAGTGCAGAAAGTCCGGCGCTTAACAACAATTACCTTTCAAGCCGCTTTAATCTGGATGTAGATATGGTTGAACTGAAAGAAGTGGTGCGGCAACAACAGAAATCAGGTATTCTTGCCAATGCTACACAATTGCGGAAAATGATTGCCGGCGAAAGGAAGGCAAAAACGGCTTTTCCAGGATTTCGGTCGAGGGGTTATCCCGATATGTTCCGGATGACAGGCCACCGTCTGGTAGAAGGTCTTGAATATGCTTATCATAAGTTTGGTATAACGAATTCACTGATTGTATGTCGTTCAAATAAGTCGGCAAACAGCTACAATAACCAAATCAGGGCACGATTGCTTTACAGGGAAGAAGGGTTAACCGGCGGCGATCAGGTTATGGTGGTACGCAACAATTATTTCTGGCTCCCTGAAAATGAATATACCGCTTTTATTGCCAACGGCGATATGGCACAGGTCGTAAGTGTGCGAAGAGAAGAAGAACGTTATGGCTTTCGCTTTGCAGAGGTGAGGTTGGAATTTTTAGATTACCCCGAGTTAGGCCATGTAACCTGCAAGGTGATTTTAGATACATTACAGGCAGAAACACCAAATTTATCCGCTGCACAGCACAAACAGTTATATGAGCAACTGATCCTGGATTACGCCCATCTTCCTACCAGAAAAGAACAGATGGCAGCGTTAAAGGCCGATCCGTATTATAATGCTTTGCAATTAAAATTCGCTTATGCGGTAACCTGCCATAAAGCACAGGGAGGGCAGTGGGATGTTGTCTTTGTAGACCAGGGGTATCTTACAGACGATATGATGGATACGGAGTTTTTAAGATGGCTCTATACGGCACTAACCCGGGCAAAAAAAGAACTTTTTCTGATAAATTTTACAGATCACTTTTTTCCGGAAGATAACATAACAGGCCAGGATTTTTAACCGGTCCTAAGGGGTAATTGTATTGTAAACGTTGTGCCGTTACTTTCTTTACTTTCCACAAATAATTCACCCCCATGCTGCTGCATAATCTTTTTTGAAATATGAAGGCCAAGCCCTAATGATTTTTCGCCTTTTAATCCCGTTCTTCCGGCCTGCGAAAACTGTTGGAAGATAAAAGGGATAAGGTTTTCAGGGATCCCTATGCCCTCGTCATTTACACTGATGCGGATTTCATCTGCTGTTTTCGACAGGCTGATGACAATATCTTTCTCATCCGGAGAAAACTTAATGGCATTACTGATTAAATTATCTAAAACCCGCTCCATTTTGTAAGCGTTCACTGGTGCATAAATCTCTTCTTCTGTAAGGTTTAGCCTAAAGTTTCTGGTCGAATTGGTTTTCCATTTATGCGTAACGACCTGCAAAAAAGTATTAAGATTTTCAGGATGGGTATCCAGCTCTGTCTTATCGGTTTTTACAGCTACAATCAGATCGTTGATAATACTTTTTGCCTTATCCGTTGAAACCATAATGAGCTTCAGTTCTTCTTTCGGGGCTTCTTCATCAAGCATACGGCTTAATGCTTCGATATTATGCAGTGGATTTCTTAAATCGTGCGCTACGAACCCTAAGATTTCTCCCTGTTGAATAAGTAAGCGTTCAACCTGCAGGTTTTTTTCTTCAAGCTGTTTTAGCCGTACGAAATGTTGCGATTTAAAATAATAACTGTAACGGGAAAAACTGTATAGAATAAAACCGAGTATGAATCCGGCAAAAAGATTCATGATTTTATCGTTTACATTGATAGGAGCATTGAAGATGCTGAAACAATAAGCCCCGGTAATGAAAAAAGTGATGATCAGGATTTCGATGAGCTCAAGAGAAAAAAAGAGACTTACCGTTACAATCCCGATAAGATACATCATCAGGTTATTTTTCGTATTATGCATTGAAAATGTATAACTTACGCTAAGTGTAACGGCAAGTACAAAAGCGACGAACAAGAGTGTGATAACCTTTTTTAAATACTGCTTTTTAGGTAAATATTTTAGGATCAGTATACTGGTTGTAAAAAAAAATAATGTACCACTTAATTGTATCCAATTGATATTTGAATATGTTGTATAATTTAAAATGTGTTTACCGGAGTCAAAAACGATATATGAAGTTCGGAATACAATAGCAATAAACAGGAATAGCGCACTTAACATCTGAACCTGCTTCAGATTATCAGTGGCATATTGTGCGTGAAATGCTGCCGCAAATTTCTTAGGTGTCTTATAATTAAATAAGGTTGTCAAATGAGATTAGAATTAGATTTTTTTAAAAATAATAAAACAACCTGTACTTGTACAAATTAAATATTAAATAGCAGCTAATTTCAAAAAGGCTAGCGTGCACCTGGCGGACAATGCTCTTTAAGGAATTTTGTAAAGATAAGTGACAGATGCTCACGGGTGCCTGCACCTTCCGATATGCCATGTGTGCGGTTCGGATAACTCATCATTTGGAACACTTTTTTATATTTGATTAGTTCGTTGATCAGCATTTCAGCATTCTGGTAATGAACATTGTCGTCGCCTGTACCATGGATATAAAGTAAATTTCCGGTCAGATTTTTAGCATAAGTTACCGGCGAGCCTTTTACATAGGCCTCGGTACTCGGAAAAGGTGTCCCCATATAGCGTTCCTGATAAATATTGTCGTAAGTAAGCTGATTAGCCACTGCGGCGACAGCAATACCCGTCTTAAAGATATCCGGATACTGGAAAAGTAAATTCAGGGTGGTCGATCCGCCCCCGCTCCATCCATGTACGGCTACCCGGTCTTTGTCCATAAAAGAATAAGTTTCCAACAGTTTTTTTGCAGCCATAGCCTGGTCACGGATATTGATTAACCCGATATTTTTATAAATGCTTTTTCGCCATGCGGCACCTTTGGGCACTGGCGCACCGCGGTTATCCATAGAAATATAAATGTAACCATCCTGTGCCATATCACCTGCGTAAAGGCTGTTTCTTCCGGCACCATATACATCAGCTGCAGTTTGAGAGGCCGGCTCGCCATATACATAAAAAACGACCGGGTATTTTTTGGAAGGGTTAAAGTCGTCCGGTTTTTTCATCCATCCATCCATTTCAATACCGTCTTCTGTTTTCACCTTGAAGAACTCAACCTTGTTTTTGGGTGGCTGTTGCCTCGCCAGCTGGTTGGTAATGCTGCCATCCATCGTGAGCGGTGTAAGGGTTTTAAAGTTCATCCACTCACTTATAGGGCTTACTACCGAACTATTATAGCTGTGAAAAGCGTATAGTCCGCCTGGCGAGATCGAGTAAGTATGTGTTCCCGGAAAAACAGATGGTGTAACCCGTTCCAGCTTTCCTTTTCCGTCAAGTCTGGTTTTATACAGGTATTTCTGCGTGGCATTCTCCGGAGACGCTGCGAAATAGATAAGATTGTTCTTTTCATCTGTATAGTTGATGCTCATGATATCATAAGCACCGTTGGTGATTAACGTTTGTTTTTTGCCATCTTTGCTGATTCGATAAAGATGCCGCCAGCCGTCTTTTTCACTTTCCCATATAAATTCTTTATTGCTGTTTATCCAGATCCAGCTGTCGGTGGCATCGATCCAGGCTTTATCCGTTTCTTTATAAATCTCTGTTATTGTTCCGGTGCTCATGTTGCCTACATAGAGCTTACTTTCATTTTGTTCACGGTTCAGCTGCTGAAGAATGATCTCGTTTGTGTTAGGTATCCACTCCATCCGGGGAATATAATGCTGTACATGATCACCAGGTACCGCTAACCAGCGGGTAACAGCACTTTCAATATCAACCACGCCAATCTTACAGGCCGACGGATCCTGGCCCACTTTAGGGTATTCGACGGGAACATTAAAAGAATATATGGAATCCGTATTATTAATCATCAGAAAATTCCGGATCTTACGGGCATCAATTTGCCAGTAGGCGATCGATTTACCGTCAGGGCTCCATCTGAATCCGTCTAAACAATTAAATTCTTCTTCATATACCCAATCAAATGTGCCATTGATAATCCGACTCGTTCCATCGGTGGTTAATGCTTTGGAAACATGACTGGTCAGATCTTCCACATAAATATTGTGCCCGCTTACATAAGCTACCTTATCGCCATTAGGTGAAAATTTAGCAAACATTAAAGACGAAGCCGGTTTATCTTTACCAACTTGTGTGAGTGTATTATTGCTGATGTCGGCTACCCAATAGTCGCCCCGGCTATCCTGGCGCCACACCCGTTTGGTATTGGTGTAAATTAAGGCTTTTGTACCATCGTCACTCCATTGGAAACTACGTACAGCAAGTGGAGAGGTGCTGTTGACCGGCGTAAGCAGTGCACGGCTGATCACCGTTTTCCGCTCACTCTTAGGTAATGTCACCGTAACGATTTCACCTCCTGTCTGTTGATAATAGGCATTTCCGTCTTTGGTCCAGTTTATGCCTCTTTGTCCATATACATGGCTTACCCAAACAAAAGCCAGGGAAATCATAATTATAAAATATCGGGTGAATTTCATGATACTTTTTTTATAAATGTATAAATTGTTGATATGCAGTTTGTAAATAAGCTTTTCCAAAACGAAGTAGTGTCGAATTATCTTTTCCCGCGTCAGACTGATAGAGAATATTTTTCCCGACATTATCAAAGGTAACACATTGTGAGCTGGTAATGAAACCCAGACCATTATCCCAGCTAAAAAAAGCAAAATCTTTTGTATAAGGATTTAAAAGATTTTTACTCCATGTAAAATTCTCTGCAGAGATATCGAGCTGAGCCAGTAATGTAGCGGCCAGATCCTGCTGACTCCCCACTTTATCCATTTTTTTTCCTCTGAAGGCTTCTTTAACCACATCGCCATATAATAATAAAGGAATATGATATCGTTCAGGCATATATATATCGAATTTATTCTTTGGGTAAGCGTGTCCGTGATCAGCAATGAAGATAAATAAGGTATTTTTATACCAGTCTTGTTTTTTAGCTTCGGCAAGATAAGCATGAATACAGGAGTCCGTATAATATGCTGTGCTTTTAAAACGGTGTACGGCATCAGATTTCCCAAACTTATAGGCTCCGGGTACTTCAAAAGGTTCATGATTGGTAAGGCTAAGGATCGTAGAGAAGAAGGGTTGCCTGGTTTTGCCTAAATCACGCAGTTGCCGGTTAAATACCAGGCCATCGTAAGTTCCCCATTTGGAGTTCATGTCTTTAGGATTGAAACTGTTCTTATCTACTAGTGCCTGATAACTGTGGCTTAGTATGAATGCTTTGTAATTGTCAAATTCAGATTCACCGCCATAATAAAAAGAAGTATTATATTTTAGTTCAGCAAATTTCTGGCTCATGGCCGGAATACTCTGCATTTTTTCCGGCCATTTTACGATACTTCCGGTACCTAGTGTAGGGAAACCAGCCAACGTTCCGATCAGACCTTTATCGGTGCGGTTTCCGGCTGCGTACACCCGGCTGAAAAGAAAACCTTCTTTGATCAGGTTGTCAAAATTTGGCGTTATGCCCTGTTCATTTCCCAGTGTTTGTGTTAAATCGGCCGTAAAGCTCTCCAGAATGAAAAGCACTATATTTGGCCTTTTTGTGGTTAATATAGAAATACTGGTGTCTTTTTTTACAGCATACAGACTGTCTGTAAGTTGCCTGGCTACTTCCGGCTCAAAATAAAGATATGGGTTTTTATTGGTTTTCTTTGACGCCAGCAGACTCGACAGTAAATTCCATTCTGTATTTACCGCTGCATGATTTAAGATCTGATACCTGCTGAAATACGCCATGCTCTGGTTATTCGGGGCTACCCCAAGTCCACCCCGAATGCCTATAAAATTAAGACCTATTAAAAGCAGGGCGATCATTGATTTTAACCAGATAGCACCTTTTTTTGCCGCATAAGTGGCCGGGATTATTTTTTTATGCAGGTAAAAGAAAAGCCCCAAAATTACGATGAACAGAACGGCACTGAATAGCAGGGGAGAAGAAGCACTTGAAGCCAGTGCCTCATTCGGAGTATCGATCAAAAAACCAAATGCACGTTCATTTACTTTTGTTCCCCATTCCCGGTAAATATTGAAATTAACAATGGTCAGTATACCGAAAATGATAAGAAGAAACCGGTTATACATGTTGATCCAAGGGAAGTGGATAACCTTTGTGTTTCGCAGAAACCAAAAGATAAAAACGAACAAAGGAATAATGTTCATATAGGCTGTCATCGAAATATCAAGCCTTAGTCCGTGATAAAAAGTGGAAATGATCTCACTAAAACTAATTTTCGCTAATTTCTCATAGAAAATAAGGAGAAAGATAAGCCGGTCGATGAAAAAGAACAGCAACCAGAATGTAAAAAAACGGACAAAAAAAATCAGGCTTTTAAACATGGGCAGCTAATTTACTAAAATGCCTGAATAAAAGCCTGATAAATTAAATCAGAAAAAGAAGGAGCTATTCGCCTCCGCCCTGCATGGCCATAATTTCTTCCATGGTTTTTAAATCATAGCCACTGGGTACATCTAATGAAAGCTTTCCAACTTTATCTTCTGTAATGCTTTTGATCGATTGCGTCACTTTAACGCCCTGCTGAAAGGTAGTATATTTTACCAAAGTGCCTTTAACATCTTTAAACTGCTCTCCAAAGAAACCCGCAGGCAGTTCAACATCGTTGGTTAACCATAATTCGTAGGCACCTCCTTTATCATCTTTATACGTGTATTTTTCAGTATTATAACCTGAGATCACTTTTTTCTCGCCGGTGGCTTTGAAGTCACTGAATTTTGGTGCAGAGGCCATTTCCTTATCATACGCTGCTTTATCATTTTTAACGGCAAGCTGCATTTGTGCTACAGGTACGTCAATAAGTGTTAATCCTTCGTGTTTCGCAAAATCCTGGATAACCGTTATGGTTGCTGGTCCGTTTTCAAAAGACAGCTTAAGGAAATTACCACTGAATTTTGTTTTTACTTCCTTAGGCAACATGCTTACTATGGCTTCCTGTTCTGCAGTGGGTGCATATTCAGAGGTAAACGTGACCGTTCCTTCCGTGAATTTCTTTTGTGCCTGTGCTATGAATGCCGTGGCCACTAACATTGCCGCTAAAACGCCGGTTTTGATTGATTTAAACATAGTTATAGTTTTAAGATTAATTTACCAATTTATTTTTTCTTTATTCAAAAAAGCAGCTATTCCTTTTTTGAAATCTTCACTTTGTCTGACCTTTGCATTCAGCTCTGCTGCTTCTGATAAACTCTTTTCTAATGCTGCAAAAGTAGTCTCATTGATGAGTTTCTTGGTCACTGTTAAAGCAGTTGCGGATGCATGTATACACAGGTCAAGGGCAAAATCAGTTACTTTTTGACAGATATCTTCTTTTTTTGTTACAAAAGTAATCAAATTATACTGTAAAGCGGTTTCGGCACTGAATAATTCGCCGGTTAATAATATACGTTTAGCGATCGTTTCACTGGTTTTACGGACCAGCAGACAGGAAACAAGCGCTGGCACAAATCCGAGCCTGACCTCCGTATACCCGAAATGGGCCTCAGGTACAGAAAAAATAATATCACAGGCTGTAGCCAAACCACAACCGCCTGCCAGGGCATGACCTTCCACTTGTGCAATGATCACTTTAGGCAGCCGTAAGATGGTGGTATAGAGGTTTTTCAACTGAAGCGAATCGGCCAAATTCTCTTCATAGGTATTCTTTTGCAGTTGTTGCAGATACGCTAAATCAGCACCGGCACTGAAGACCGCCCCGTTTGCTTTAAGTATAATAACCTTTATTTCGTCACTTTCTCCTGCTTTTTGCAGCAAGTGTGTAAGGGTAGTTATCATTTCCGGATTCAGGGCATTTCGCTTTTCAGGCCGGTTTAAGGTGATCGTGGCTATCCGTTGGCCGGTTTCATATACTATAATGGGATCACGCATGCTTTACTTATTTAAATTAATCAAATATGCTTTATTTTTCTTTAAAAAATAACCGGAAGCATAAATATTATCGGTAAAGTTTTGCCTTTCAGATGGCTTGGCGCTATCAAAGATTAAATGATCAAAATGAATGGATGATTGTATGTGCCTGAGTGCCGGTGTCGGGTGATGATGTACCAAAACTATCTCAAAATGAGGTGTATTTACGATCTTCCGCCGATTGAAAAACGTATCCAGTAATAGCAGCCTGAATTGATGAAAGCGGATCTGGTGATGTCGTTTAATAAAGGCATCGTCCTGCATTTCTGCATCCCAGGACAGAATATGGCAGACCGTTACCTGTCGCTGGTCTAATGCTGGTTTTATGGAGAACTGGAAACTCTTTTCCCCGGTATTTAAATCGCTGACCAGAAAAGCCTTATTTCCGGTGATGAAAGCCGTAGCGTATCCTTTTTGAAGACTAAAAAAGATAATCTCTTTCTGCGTTTTTATCTGGAAATGTTTGGAGCACTCCATGAGCCGAAAGGTCAGAAAACATAGTAATGACAGAAAAAGGATCTTTTTTTGAAAAGTGCTCAGGGCGTATAACAGGAGAAAGAGGCCGAGGCTTAAAAGAAGCATTTGCAATGGACTGATCCATATTTTTTCAAGCGTAGCTAAAGGAAGCTTTGCGATCCATTTCAACCCTTCATTCATCCAAATAATGATATGCTCAAAAACAGGGGCTAAAAAATGAAGTCCGAAAAAAATCATGATACCCATATACATTAATAGCATGACAGGAAGAGCAATAAATAAATTGCTAATGATAAAATAAACCGGGAACTGGTGAAAATAATAAATGCTCAGCGGCAATGTAGTTAATTGTGCGGCGATGCTTAACGCCATCATTGACCAAAGCTTATCGATCCATTTTTGTTTAAAAAAGAACCAGTGATAGATTTTGGGCTGTAGGTAAATAAGTCCCCATACCGCTAAAAATGAAAGTTGAAAGCCCACATCCCATACTAAGAAAGGTGAATAAATCAATAAGCCAAATGCAGTAAATGCCAGAATATTATAGCTGTCAGCCTGCTGATGAAAGGTTTTTGCGATAATATAAACAGATATCATGATGGCCGATCGAAGTACGGATGGCGAGAAGCCGGTAAGTAATGCATAAAACCAGATTAGTGCACATATTACGAATATTTTAAAGACCTTTTGAAGACGCCCTTTATCCAGGAACCGGAATAACAGGTTTAAAACCATATAAACCAGGCCCACATGCATACCGGATACAGATAAAGCATGAATGGTGCCTGTTTTACTATAAGCGGCAAAGGTATCCTGATTTAAATCGGCCCGGTAGCCTAATATCAGCGTAGAGGCTATGGCAAAAGCCTCATCATCTTTTATAAGTTTCCGATATGTTTTGATCTGATCATCCCTGAGTGTTCCGGCAAATTTTGAAATAAAGTTAGTCGTATTGAAGCCCGTTTTTATCCATTCGTCTTGGCCTATAAATACCTGGTGACGGATGTTTTTAGCGGCCATATGGGCTTGGTAATCAAATTCACCAGGATTTTGGGGTGCCTTTATCGGCATGACCTTATTGACCAGGATGATCTCATCGCCATGGCAGATATTTGCGAAGGAACCGGTTTTTAGCGTGACAAGTAAACTCCCTTTTACAGCGATGGCTTTTGTTTTATCTATGGCTTCCGAAATGTTAACAATAAAGCGTGAAATATCATTTTTATGAGCGACTTCACCTGAAATGCTGCCTTTAAGCCATTTGCTTTTATGGTGGCTGAAATGCTTTTCATCAGTAATTTCTTTATGGATGATACCTTTCCATGTTCCCAAGGAAAAGAATAAAAATATAAATAATAAGCCCGTGCCATATTTGAAGCGGTATACCTGAAAAGACAAATAAAAGCGATTTAGGATGAGTACAAAGAGATAGAGGAGCCCGGTTAAGATGCCTGATCCTATACGAAATGTAACCTGTCCGAATGGATAAAAAAGTAAAATTCCCAGTATATAGGGGATAAGTATCCGGACAAATATCATTTTCGTACCCATATGTTTAATTAAAACTGGTAACGAAACTGGATCTTTACCTCTGATTTTTTATTTCCCTGAATTTCATCTAATCCTGATCCTGTTGTGCTTACATTTTTATAATGGGATAAAGCATATCTTAACCAGATATCGGCATGTTTCCATAAGCCAAGCTTAATATTCGCATAGGTTCTGAGGCCATGCCCGCTATATAAACCAAAACCATAATGATATAAAACATCATTTTCATAAGCATAGATCCGGCTGTTATAGCTATGACTATAGAAGTAAGCAAACCGGATATTTGCTGCGTATCTGTCCGTTTTCAGGTAAAGGTCCTGGGCAATCAGACTTCCTCTTTCTGCAGGTTCATCACCCTTTCTGAATAATACCCGTTCTGCCCTGCTTTGCCAGGTAAGGGACCTGTTTATCTTCCAGTTTAACTCTACGTGATAAGATCCCTTTCGAACCTCATCCAGGCTTCTTAACGGAATTTCCTGATCTGTATTTTCCTGTTTCGACTGCTGCTTAAACCGTAGTGTGATGCTTAGGCTTTTATCCGGTGTATATTGAAGGAAAGAAAACAACTCATATCCTTCTGAAGGTGCATCTGTTCTGAATTTAAGCCAGGGGAATTTAAAAAAATCGGCATAACATGAGATTTTCCATTTTTTTGAAGGCTGGATCGTGACACCGGTATATATTCCGTTTTCATTAAAACCGTTTGCTTCGGCTGGCGGCTGACTAAAAAAGTTATGGTAATCTTTTGCATAATCCCTGTAAAAAAGCGATGCCGATAATTCGCGCGAAAGACTAAGCAGTATACCTTGCATCCATGCTATGCCGCCGGGATTGCTTTTAGCTATTTCACCATAAAAATGAGCATTTTTATATGTATAATTATAGTGAAACCCGGTATTCAGAAGAGATTTGCCTTTAAAATTAAACTGTTGATAGGGTTGAGGGCCAGGGATAAACATTTTGTTAAAGCGGATCCTGTACATGCTCATTCCCCATGTGAACTGGCCGGAGCTATAGCCGCCTGCCAATCCATAACTATGTTGGATGATACGTTTTTCATTCGCTATTTCTGTAGGCGTGCGATGATAGCCGCTTTGATTTAGGGTATTCAGAACTTCTGTTCCGTTTTGCATGGAAATAGAGGCATCATGCTTTCTGAAAGACCAGAAAGGATATACTGTTATATGTTTTAGCACTTGCAGCTTAAAGGCTGTACCTCTGAAAAAAGAATATTCATTTGCAGATGCATAGGGTTTTAGTCCACTTTCGGCTTTTACCATACCCGCAACATCAGGTGATTTTCCAAACGAAAAGCCCGACCAGAGGTTTAAGCCCTGCCCGAACTGGAGGTTGTAATCACCAATAACGATCTTTTTGAAGATACCAGCGTCTGCAATGGCCAGACTTAGAGATGTGAAATCCATTGGAGCGGGTTTTAAGGGTTCGCCGGCATCCTTTTCCATGACCCAGGCCATGAAGATTTTCTGTTGGAAATGATACTTATAACGGAAAAGTAATTTATCGGGTGTGCCGGTATAATGACTGCCGGAAGCAGGGGCATAGCCCTTTTGTTTTTCGAGGGTACGCCCGTAACGAAGGAGGAGATCATGTTCTCCGGAACCGAACAGATTCTTTATATCCGGCCTTTCCAATGCAACATCTTCACTCACTTTGACGTAAGGAAGTAATTTCTGAACGGTAATGGCATCAAAACCAGCCACGGCATGTAATTCTAAGACATCAATGAATCTTCCATGCTGTGCAATATGCCGGAAGATACCTGCAATTTGTAGTGGCGACAATAACCATAAATTTTGCAATTCTTCCCGTTTAGCCAGATTCAGATTTAACGGATGTTTTTTGTAATACGTTAACCGTTCACTCCATTCTTCAAAATCATAATCTTCAGGCAGGACATCAGCCATATTTTCAATAAGTTCTCTAATGGGTATTTCCTCCTGTGCAGCAGCAGCAAAAGAGAAGAACAAATAAAGAAACACGAATCTAAAACGCATAGCCGAGGGAAATAAGGGATGAGTAACCTGAAGATGTCTGCATGATGAAAGCGGCGTCGAGATTAAACGTTGCTCTTTTTATACCAAGACCCATATGATGGGATATAGGGGCTATATTCAGTCCGGAACGAATACTGAACTGCTCCGACAGCATGTAATCGATACCTACAGCATATTGCGGATTTGTTTTTTCCCGGAAAGTCAGGGTTCCGGCCATCAGCACTTTATGATGGAGCATGTAAGCGATGCCGGCATAGCAGGTGCGTGATACTGGCAAAGCACTTCTATTTATTGGCAGGCTTTTAGACAGATTATCGATGTATAAGCCTAAACTGATCTTGTCGTTGAGCTGGTAAAAACTCCCCACATCAATCGATAAGCTGCTACTGGTACCATATTCCGGAATATGGAGCCGGTAAAAATTTGACCGGATGCCTATGCTGAACCTGGTGCCGAACGTTCTGGCCAATACCCAGCCGGCCTGCAAGTCCTGATACTCAGGAATGCCCTCATTGCGTAAATAGAATCCTGTTATGCTTTTGCCGAAAGGGACCGCAAACGCAAATGCCTGGCGCCGAAGCTCTTTTGCCAGAAAATATTGATGATAACTGAGCTGGAAAGCGGGTCTCGTCATACTTCCGAAGCCTGCAGGATTAGCTTCTACAGCCCAGATGTCGTTCACAGCGGCCTTCTGGTTACCGGTTGCGGCTAAACGGGCTCCGGGACTTAATTGTGCGAATGAAGCAGGTACCCAATACAGACAGCCTGCCCATAGTAAAATATAGTTTTTCATAGGAAGAGGTAATTAAACAAAATGAGGGACGGATTTATAGAGGGATGCAGGCACTAAATTAAACAAATAATATTTTATATATGAATTATTTTAAAAATAATATTTTGTTTAATACTGTTCAACTTGATGTTAATTTTTTAATATTAAGAATCTTTATCTATTTTGTCTGAAACTTGTTTTTGAAAAGGCATCTTTGCCGTTGTGTATTTTTCAAAGAAAAATATAGTGTTGTAATTAAAATTGTACCTATACTTGCGCTGAAATGAAGTCTGCAAAACACTGGACAGATGAAGTACTTACTGCCATTTCTGTATTAACTCCTGCGGCGCAGCTCATCCATGAGGAGCCTTTTTATATGATCCGCTGTAATACAGGGAACATATATATGCATTTGGTAAGTTTAGAACAGCCGTTCATTCCTGTTGAGCTTATTGCTGTCCAGGAGCGCTACCTGGCGGAAGGAAAGTTTCTTATTCATGTATGGGAAGATATATGGTACAGGCATAAATACATCGTATTAGACCGTATGAAATCTATCTTAGGTATGAATACTACTATTTATGCACGATCTACCCGTCTGATAAAGCTGACGGCCAAAGAGGCGCGTGAATTTCTGCAGCACTATCATCTTCAGGGTTTTGTACATGCAAAATATTTTTATGGGCTTTTCCTGAATAGCGAGCTGCTTGTTGTGGCGGCTTTCAGTCATCTACGGCCAATGCTGTCAAAAGGCAGTCATTACCGATCGGCAGAACTGGTTCGTTTTGCTTCAAAAAGTGGTTTTACCGTAACCGGCGGGTTAAGCCGGCTGATCAAACATTTTATCCAGGAAACCGGCCCGGACGATTTGATGACCTATGCTGATCGTGACTGGTCGGCAGGAGCGGGCTATGCCCGGCTCGGTTTTGTGCTTACAGGTGTGAGCAATCCGATTTATTTATGTGTTGACCAGGCAGATTACAGCCGTCATTATCTGCATCGGATGCATTATCATTCAAAAACGGATTTAAACGCTAAAGAGGGGGGATGTCCTCCGGGATTTTCAAGGATATTTACTACAGGTAATTTAAAATATTATCTTTATTGCAAATGAGGATGCAGCCTTTATTGATCATTTTAGGTCCCACCGCATCGGGCAAAACACAATTAGCCCTGGAAATTGCAAAAGAGCGGTCTGCTGAGATTATCAGTGCCGACAGCCGGCAGATTTTTAAGGGAATGGATATCGGAACCGGGAAAGATCTTTGGGCCTATAAAGCGGCAGGTGTGTCTTTTCACTTGATCGACCATTATGAAGCGGGCGAAAAATATCATGTAGATCAATTTAAAAAAGATTTTTATCAGGCGCTTGATACCATTTCAGCAAAGGGCAAATTACCGGTGCTATGCGGGGGTACGGGTATGTACATCCATAGCATATTACAAAATCATATCTATACGGCTGTACCGGTTAATCAGGCATTAAGAGATCAGCTCGCATCGCTCGATAAATTATCGCTTCAGCAAATGCTTGAAGAATACCCTTATCCATTGACGGTTCATGCTGATCATTCTTCGTTGAAGCGCCTGATAAGAGCTATAGAAGTTGCCGATTACTTACAATACCATGACCTTCCACCGGCGAATGTGCAGCCTGTTCATCCCCTGGTTATCGGGCTTGCCGATGATGTGGTTACCAGAAGAGAGAAAATAGCGATGCGTTTAGACCGTCGGCTTGAAGAAGGATTAATTGAAGAAGTAGAAGGCCTGCTGGCAAAAGGCGTAAGCCCCGAAATGTTAACGTTTTATGGACTGGAATATAAGTTTGTCACGGCTTATCTGCAGCACGAAATGGATTATCAAACCTTCAAGGAGCGTTTGTATACGGCTATTTGTCAGTTTGCCAAACGACAAATGACTTTTTTCAGGAAGATGGAAAAGGATGGTGTATATATTCACTGGTTAGATGCCGGCGATCTTCCGGAAGTTTTAAAGAAGAAAGCGCTGAAATTAATAACGCAGCACTTCGGCTTGGCATACAATTTGTTTTAATCCTGGTATAACCGTTTAAATCCATAAACAAATACGGTAAATTTTAATACTATGAAACAAACATTCAAACTTATGGCTTCTGCAGTAGCTGCAGTGGCTTTATTCTTCTCTACAACCGTAAATGCACAATCTACACCGAAACTTGGTATTGGTGTAAATTTGGGTGTGCCCACCAATGATTTTAATGACCTGGCAGCCGGTGTCGATCTACGCTATCAGTTTGACCTGGACAGACAGTTATCGGTGCCGATTACGGCAGGATATACGCATTTTTTTGGAAAAAAGATCCCTAATACCGATATGCATTACAGTAGCTACGGCTATATTCCGGTAAAAGCAGGTTTAAAATATTTCTTTAATGATACCGGATCTGGTGCTTATGGTTTAGCCGAGGCTGGCGCTGGTTTCGGTACCGGAAATGCTTCAGGTACCGTATTTACATACTCGCCGGCATTGGGTTATGCATGGAGCAACGGACTCGATCTGGGTGCAAAATATGAAGGTTATACCAAGAATGGTGGTAATATGGGATATGTAGGTTTACGCCTGGCCTATGGCTTTAAATTATAGTCTGAACACCAGACAAAAAATCCCGCTGGCATTAAACTGGCGGGATTTTTATTTGATAAGTGCCGATAATTCAGCAGGGTTAAGCGGTTTCTTTAAGAGCTTCATGATAAAAGGGTTAGCCTCGGCCCTTTTGATATCGCCGAAATCAAGGGTAGAGGATAGCATGGCAATCGGGCATTTACGGGTAATCGCTGCCGGGAACAATTTAAAATGTTCTAAAAAATCAAAGCCATCCATCTCGGGCATCTGAATATCCAGCAAAATAAAATCAGGCAATTTTTCCGGATGCTCCAAATTCATATTCATATACGATAATGCCTCTTCTGCTGATGTACAGGTAATGATCTCCGCAAAAAGCTTAGTTAAAGAAATGATTCTGGAATTGATTTTCAGATCAATTTCATTATCATCAACTAACATCACTCTGTGGGCTTTATTTTGCATTCGGAATGGTGATTTTAAAAGCTGTACCCTGGTTAAGGGTTGATTTTACCGTAATTTGTCCGTTAATTTTATTCAGTGCTTCCTTCACAATAAACAAACCCAATCCCGTGCCGTGATGATGTTTACTCTTAAAAAACTGCGTGAATATCTTTTCTAAATGTTCATTCAAAATACCAACACCATTATCGGTAATGATAATTTCAGCAGTTACTGTATTTACCTCTACCGAGATATCTACCTTTTTGTGCACCTCATGGCTTTTCTGATATTTGATAGCGTTTGAGATCAGGTTACCTAAGATGACTTCGATGCGGAACAGGTCGCCCTTAAAGGGCACTTTCTGGTTAACGTGAATGGTAAAATGCGTTTCTTTATCTGAATAGGCGTACAGATCAACAAGATCAACAATCACGGCATTGAAATCAATGTCGATTTCTTCAGGCTGCGTTTTATTGTTTTTATAGTACTGTACTGTTTTTTGTATATAATAATCTAATTTGTTGGAGCAGTTTTCAATCAGGCTCCAGTATTCGCCACTCGAATGGTAGAGATTCTCCATTTTCACGAGATCGACGATACCCATGACGGAAACCAACGGAGCTCTTAATTCGTGCGAAATACTATAGATAAAACGATTAAGTTCCTCATTGGTTTTTTCGAGCTCATTTATTTTGTTCCGCAAATCGATTTTTGCTTTATAGGCATCATAAGCGTTTTTAATCGAATTATGAAGTTCCAGATCATTCCAGGGTTTAGTAATATACCGGTAAATATCGCCATGATTAATCGCATCGGCCAGTGCTTCAATATCCGTATACCCGGTCAGTAAGATGCGGATAGGATCGGGATAAGTACCAATAATGCTTTTAAAGAACTCCACACCCGTGGTATTGGGCATTTTTTGGTCGGCAATAATGATGTGGATATTAACATTCTGTAGAATTTTCAGTCCTTCTTCAGCAGAAATAGCCGTATAGATCTCATACAGACGTCTGAAGCTGGCTTTAAAGGCCTGAAGATTGTTTTCTTCATCATCGATATATAACACTTTAATGCCCGACGTACTCATGGACTTCAATTTAAGGGTTCACATTTAACGTAATAATAAATTCAGTACCTTCATTCAGCCTGGAGTTTACTTCAATACTGCCCTTATGCTTTTCGATGATACTAAAAACAATAGAGAGCCCTAAACCTGTCCCTTCGCCTATATCCTTTGTGGTAAAGAAAGGCTCAAAGATACGGCGTTTTACTTCATCGGTCATACCCGTACCGCTATCACGGATACTGATCTTTACTTGCTGATCAGCATACCATGACTTAATGATCAAAAATTCTTCATCTTGCTGAACTTCTTTCGACCGGATCGCCTGAAGGGCATTTGAAACCAAATTCATAAAGACCTGGTTAATTTTTCCAGGCTGGCATTCTACCTTCGGTAAGTTTCCCAATTCCTTAACAACGGTAACATTGTCCGGAATATTATTCCGCACCAGAACCAGTGTCGATTGAAGCCCTTCATTCAAGTCGATAGGCTTCATGTCATTTTCATCCAGCCGGCTGAAATTCCGGAGGCTTCTGATGATTTCTGCCGTCCGTTTGGCACCTTCACTGATTCCTGACAGCAGCGACGTAATTTCGTTGTTCACAAATTTGAGATCGATTTGTGCTTTGAAGGTCTCAATTTCCTCGATCTGAGGTTTTAGTTCTTTTTCAAGATCCAGGTTCTCATAACGGGAGATGATCTCTCTCAGGTCGTTAATGTCCAGTTCAAGAGGTTTGATGTTCGATGTTACAAAATTGATCGGATTGTTGATTTCATGGGCAATACCGGCAGTAAGCTGACCCAGTGTAGCCATTTTTTCGGCATCGACCAATTGTGACTGGGTTTCTTTAAGATTTGTTAAGGCGATATTGAGTGTGGAGTTGGCATTTTGAAGTTCAAGGGTCCTTTCCTGTACGCTTTTTTCCAGGATCACGTTCTGTTCACGGATCAGGCGTTCATTTTCAAGTGAAGCATTCAGTGCCTGGGCCTGTGCCACTTCATTTTCTTTCTTAAAGAAGTTGATCTTATCGGCCAGCGCAAATGAAAGTAACATCACTTCAATAGCCGAAGCGATCTGGATCAGGTAAATCGTAAAATTGTTATAGGGAATAAGACTATAATCTTTCATCACAAAAAGAATGGCACCAACCAGCAATACCGACCAGGCCACGAGATAATAGCCTGCCGGTTTGAAATGCTTTTTAAAATATACAAAATTAGCCGCTGCCAAAGCTAAAATAGTGCCGATGATGGTTAATCCCTGCATGATAATGAAGGCAGGCCGGATACCGGCTACAAGGAGAATTACCAGGTTAAGTAAAGTAAAATAAAAAAACAGAGTGATCAGCTTATGCCATAGCTTTGAAAATACTTTTGTATTGAGGAAAGAAAGGGTAAATAAGCTGGTAAATACCAGGGTAATACTCGAAAACAGCACGACAGAATACTGATCGGCAACCGATCCTTCGGCCCATAAATATTTGGAAGAATAACCCTGAATGGAGATCTGTGTGAGCCATGTAAAAAGAATATAAAATATATAGTAAAGATAACTCTTATCGCGGATGATAATATACAGGAAAAGGTTATAAATAAACATAATGGCCATAATGCCACTATAAAAACCGAAAATAATACCACGCAGCGAGAAGGTATCCAATAGAGATTTCTGATCGGTAATGCGCACAGGTGCTACAAATGTTTCATTTGATTTTAATTGTAAGTAAATGGAACTGCCTGCATGGAGTCTTTCTGGCAGTGCGAATACCATACCCTGGCTGAAAATGTTACCGGAATACAGAGAATTATGATTTGAAGGAATGGATTCAATTCGTCCGTCCTCATAAAGGATATACATTTGTGCCAGCCGGAGCCTGGCCTGGTCAATGAAAATGACATGATGGGTGAATATATGGTCTTCTGTAATATTCAACCTGATCCAGAATGTCGATTTTTTCATCCCGTAATTAAAGATATCGGACGGGGCAGCGCTGAAAGTTTTACGTTGTACTGTCTTTAAGTCGGCCGAATTGCTCTCATCCTCGTAAACTTCAGGATGAAAATCACTGATCCCGACTTGTTGCAGGTAAGTCGCGAAAGCAGAGGAATAATTGAAAAGAAGGCAAAAAATTAATAAGATATGAATATGTCTTTTCATCATCTTAAACGCTTAGATCAAAATGTAATGTGATGATATCCCCTGTTTTCGACTCGATTTGTTGTTGTATAATTTGTTTTGCCCGCATTTCCATAGCGATCGTACGTTCCGGTTCGTGGGTGAGCGGCAGATTTTTAATATCATCGATCAGGATGGATGTAGCGGTCAGGTCTTCTTTAGGGTAATAAAATTTACCATTTATCCCGATTTCAGAGATCACCCTGAAGCCACCCCTGATCGAGTTACGATAAGTGGCGGGTGCACAAAGACCGAATAAGGTACTCAGATTAATGAGATCAGCATAGGCTACACAGGCTGTGCTCAGGTGCATACTACCAATGCCAAGACCTGCAATTTCCCATGAATTCCAAAGTCCGCAAAGTTCACCTGTACCGGCATCGGTGCGCTCTTCCACCATTTGATAGATCCGTTCATCCATATACCCCACGGCATCCTCAATAGGTAAGGGGTTTTTACGGTTTGCCTGATGGATGCGGCCGCCGGCAAGCGCTTTACCATCTTTTTCGGCAGTTACCAGAATGACAAATACATCCGGATTAAGGATCCAGTCGATCTTGGCCGATGTGATCTGCGTAATACCAAAAACTTCCAGAACATGCGTATGTCCTTCCACGAACTTCATGCATGCCGATCTGTCATCAACAGCCCTGAATGCTTTGAAATATAGATTATCAATATGAGGTTTATGCTCTTCCAATGGAAAATATTTTTGATGTTGATTTTCTTATCGTTCTCTCCGGTGATGAACTGGCTTTGAAGAGCCTGAACATAAATACAGCGTATTCATCCGGGCCGTTCTCAAACAACGCATTCACATTATTTTCTAAACGGGATAAAGTTGCTTTATTTTCTTCAGATATAGATAAACTTTTTTCTATATTATTTTTATAAAAGAAAATCAAGGGAACATTTACAGGATGGATTTTAAGGTCCATTCCCGTGGCGCTCAGCCATATCTTTTCAACCGCTCTTCCGGCATTGATCAGGTCCTTTGCCGATGCCGAAGGCATGGTGAGCAAGCCCACCGCCGAAGAGGCCATAAACTGTTGCATGGCCAGCCTTTTAAAACCACTCCCTCCGTTAATTTTTTCCAGAAAATCAACCGTCCGGCGGTCTTTTATTAGCCGCATACCCACCAGGTCATTATGGCTTAGATCCAATGTATGGACGCCGATGCCGTTCTCAGTGGCATGCACTTCTTCCAAATTCCAGCGCATTTCCCGCTTCATAAAATCGAAATAGGCTTCCGGGATGAATAATCGTAGCAGGTCGGCATAGGCCGAAATGCCGGCTAATTGTTGTAATCGCTGCGGATCGCTGATCCATTTCAGTCTGGCGCCTGTAATGTCACTACATTGTGCTTCTAAAGATATGAGCACACTTTCATCCAGTTCATGCCGTGGCGTAATTTTCCGGTTGGTATGTCTTTCACGGATCTGGGCAGCCAGATGCTGCTCTTCGGCAGTTGGTGTATAACCCGGTTCAAAATTAAACCATGCAATATGGGTGGGAGTAAGATCCGGGGTAAGTTCCCAATTCACTTTTAGTCCTTTTTGTGCCGCAGAAAGCAGCAGGTTTTCGATAGCGGCTCCCAGTGAGATGTATGACGACAGGCTTTCTGGATCTAGAAATGCGCCTGTTGCACTTTCATCGGTGAAAAGATGAAGCGTATGGTAGTGAAGGTGAAAAAGCCAGGGCTGATTGTTTCCTCCTGAAGGGGCTTTCTGAGCATCCTGTATGATTAATCGCAGGGTGTTTTCGTCGATCTGTGTTCCGTTATCCGGGACGTGAAGAGCATGCCTGTCGATGAAATCTTCCATCTCAGGGATGGTAATCGGTTGTGCCGGAGGAGGAAACATCATAACATCATTCCCCGCTTCATCTCGGATCAGTTCTTCCATGTCGAGAAAGAAACGTCCGGAAACATGTAAAGTGTCTAACAGGATCCTTCTGGACAGATCAGCGGTAACACCACCGCCTAACGTGACCGCACTGGCCAGCTGAGGCCAGGTGGAGATACTGCTCATAATCTCTACGGCAGAGCCTTTCATTCGTGGTGACAGCGTTTCGACACCGGTTACTGCCGTAATATAAGGCACTTTTTCATCCATCGTGGTTAAAGTGCCGTATTTTTCCATATCTAAGTGTTCGACCATTCCATGCAGCACAGCACGATCAGGTTCCAGGTCAAAACGTTCAATGTCGATGGTACAGCGGTCGCTGCCTTCCATTAATACAGGTATACCTAAAACCTTTGCCTTTTTACGGGCACTGATCTTAATATCGAAACTGTCGCATTCATCAATAAGAAGGTCTAATTTTCCGTTCCCTTCCAGAAAAGTATCCAGGTTAGCCGCTGTAATACCCTCGTTAAAGCATACCACGTTCAGAAAAGGATCAATTTCGGCAATTTCACGGGCTACAATAACGGTCTTCCTTATTTTTAAATTCTGCACACCCGACCGGATCCGGTTAATATTACTCAGATCCAATTCATCAAAATCGGCAATGCGTAGCTCACCGAAACTCCTTTCCATAGCAAGGGTAAGCGAAACAGATTGCCCTACCGATAGGCCCATAACGCCGATCTTTTTTTGCGATAGCAACTCCTGTTCTTCTGCCGTAATTTTATATTTATTCCGGTTGGTGCGGACGATGCTGAATCCGGGTTCATCTAAAATGTGCACCAGCTTTTTATTCCAGGGATAGTATACCCAGATACCATATTGTTCTTTCGGCTTATCCTGAAATTGTTTCGCAATGGCGTCCTGCATGACAGCAGGAGGCATGAACACGATGGCCGGTTGTATACAGCGGATGAGCTCGTTGACCTGAGCGTCAATATAATCAAATACCTGTATGCCTTTTTCTGTTTCGAGCAGATGCTCCAGCGCCTTTTTCTGTTCGGGGTTATCGAGCTTAAAGAAGAGTGGCTTATAGGTGTGATTTAGCGCTTGTGTGTCGTGAACAAGTTGGGATAGCGTTGAAAATAAACCGGTATCGGGTTGCATTATTTCTAAAAATAATAAGGTTCTTCGAGTAAAAAATACAATTGTAAGTTAAAACATCTAAATTAGTCTTTTAAGAGTAATAATAAAAGAGTAATTTTAACTTTTATTTAAATAGAGATGAGCGCTAATATACTATACGTTGATGACGAGCCACATAATTTAAGTGCCTTTACAGCTACTTACCGGAGGCTATATAAGATTTTTACGGCCGAGTCGGCTGAGGAGGGGAGAAAGATACTGGACCGTGAAGAAATTCATGTGATCATTACCGATCAGCGAATGCCAAGAACGACCGGAGTTGAATTTTTGGCTTCCATTCTGGAGGTCTATCCCGAGCCTATCCGGATGATTTTAACCGGCTATACGGATATCGACGCGGTTATTGCAGCAATTAATAAAGGTCAGGTATATCGGTATATTCAAAAACCCTGGATGGAAGAAGACCTGAGAATTAATATTGACAAAGCGATCGAGATCTACACCTTGCGAAAAGAAAATAAAGAACTTACAGAAAAGCTGCTCATCGTGAATAAGCAACTGGAGTTTTTAGCCCGTCAGAATTTACTTTCCTGATCAAATCCGGTTAACCGAGTTCTTGTAAACATCTCCTTCATTCCCAGTGAATCTATGCATATGAAGCATGCCGGCCTGTACTTTTTCTTTCTGATCACCTGTTTTCTGATGCAGGGCCGGACATTGTACGGGCAAAGCATTTCGAATGAGGGTATGGAGTTCTGGGCTATTTTTCCTACACACGACCCTTCGGGTGGTAATATGGCCACAATGAACATCAATGTGACCTCCAAGAGTGAATCGGAAGTTACTGTAAGCTGCGGCAGCTGGCAACAAACACAAATAATACCGGCGAATACGGTGGTGACTTTTTTAGTGGATCGTCCTCAGTCATATATTGATTATAATGATGGTAATCAACCTTTAACCAATCGTGCTATTCATATTAAAGTAACGCCAGGAAGATCCAAAGTCGTGGCCTATGCCCATATGTTTGCCGCTGCCCGATCAGCAGCCACTCTGATCCTTCCGGTCGAATCATTAGGTCAGAAATATTATTCTATGAATTATACGCAGGATAATTCATCTGTTTCGCAGAATTATATGGTATTTGTGGCCGCTGAGGATGATACCCGTCTTTTATTATATAAAAAAGGAAATGAAAAACCGGATGTTATCGACCTGCCCCATGCCGGTGATGTGTATGAATATATTTCCACAAGTAAAGAAGATCTGACAGGAACCTATGTGGAAGTAGATCCTTCTACATCGCCCTGTAAGCGTTTTGCTGCATTTGCCGGAAGCACATCCATTATTATCGGAGGGTGTGCAGGCTCAAGAGACCCCTTGTTTCAACAGTTATATTCGGTGAACAGTTGGGGTAAAAGCTATGGATTAGTACCATTTAAAGACCGCAGGTACGTTTTCCGGGTATTGGCCCAGGAAGATGGCACTACGGTAAGAATGAATGGTAACCTGTTGGCCGTATTAAACAGGGGACAATATTATGAAAGTAATGTGTTGACGGATGGGGTCTTTTTAAATGCGGATAAGCTGATCAGTGTGGCGCAATATGCATTTACGCAGGCCTGCTCATCGGCCATCGGCAGGGAAACAATAGGCGACCCTGAAATGGTATTGCTTAATCCGGTAGAATTTAATATCAAAAACATCACCGTATTTTCCTCCAGCCGGGAAAATATTATTGAAAAATATGTGAACATATTCATGAAGACGGCGCGAACATCTACGTTCAGGCTAAACGGATCGCAAGCAGGCATAAACTGGACCCCTATGCCTTCTGATCCTCTATATTCCTATGCGCAAATTCAGGTATTCGATACAAACCTTACACTTACCGCTGATGAAGGCTTTAATGCCATTGCATATGGTTTTGGAAACTTCGAATCGTATGCCTATTCAGCAGGAACCAATCTTTATTCGACCAGTACACTTGGCTTATTGAATGTGCAAACCAAGCTGGTCAGTACAACATCGGCATGTCTGGGGCAAGCTACTAAGCCTAAGCTTACAGTGCCTTACCGTTTAACCCGTATTACATGGGATTTTCATGATGGCAGTGGCCTATATACAGATGATAATCCGGCGAAACCGGAAGAAAGTACAAACAATATGGGCGTAAAAATATATACCTATACTTCGCCTATTGAAAAGACTTTTATCCAGACAGGTTCACGGATCATTACCGCAATGGCTGTATTATCGCCTGATGATACACCGCCTTGTTTTGACGGCAATGATATTGAGTTTAATTTTGAAATAGACGTGGTGCCTTTAGGAAAGGCTGATTTTGATATTCCGGAGATATGCGCGGGACATCCGACACAGTTTACGGATAAAAGCAGTATCAGCGGCAGTACTATTGCTGAATGGCGCTGGGATATTGATGGTGTTATTTATACCGAACAAAATCCTCTGCATACATTTACGAATAAAGGTATGCATACCGTGAAGCTTTCGGTAGCGAATGTATCTGGCTGCTGGTCGGATGTTTTATCCAGGACTTTTAGTGTAAATAGGGACTTTCCCCAACTGGAATTCGTTAAAAAAGAGCTGGCTTGTATTACAGATCCGCCTTTCCAGTTCGTGGTGAATGAAAAATTAGGCCTTCCAGCTGCAAAAAAGGAATTTTCGGGCAAAGGTGTTTCGGCAAGTGGTGTTTTTGATCCGGCAACAGCCGGTGCAGGCTTGCACACCATTACCTATACATTTACGTCGGTGGATGGCTGTACGGATGTCGTGACCACCGATATTGAAGTATACGCGTTAACGGAAATAGAGGCAGAACCTACGGTATACATTCTTGCCGGCGGACAGAAAAAGATCGAAGCATCCATAAAAAATCCCAATCCGTCCTATCCGTATATCTATAAATGGACTCCGGCGGCTGGTTTGAGCAGGGATGATGTGCTTGCGCCGGTGGCTTCGCCCGAAAAGGATACCTGGTATACCTTAACGGTTTCTTTGGAAGGGTTATGTAGCGTGGAGAAAAAGGTGTTTGTGAAGGTACTGGATGAAGTTAAACCTCCAAATTCATTTAGTCCGAATGGCGATGGTGTAAACGATGTATGGAATATAGAAGCGTTAACATCATATCCAAATGCTACGATCGAGGTGTTTAATCGTAACGGGCAAAAGGTTTTTTTCAGTAAAGGTTATCTTAGGCCGTTTGACGGGAATTTTCAGAACAAGCCGCTTCCGGTAGGTGTTTATTATTATCGTATTAATCCGAATAACGGACGGCGTATGTTGTCCGGTGCCTTAACCCTGATCCGATGAAAAGATATTTTGTTATATTATTTTTTCTGTGGCCTTTGCTGACCGAAGGTCAGCAAAGGCCACAATATACACAGTATATTTTTAATAATTATCTGTTAAATCCGGCGATCAGCGGAATAGAAAACTATGCAGATATAAAGCTGGGGTACCGGAAACAGTGGACAGGTATTCGGGATGCGCCGCAGACCTCCTTTGCGGCTGCCCATTGGAGCCTCGGGCGTGAGTATCTTTGGAAAAACCCGCTGTCACTCCCGGAACGGGATGAAGATCCGATGAGTGATAACTATATGCAGAACTATACGGCTTCACCGGCTCATCATGGCGTAGGTGCCGTTTTTGTATTAGATAAGGCTGGTCCTTTAAGCCGTATGGATGCAAGCTTAACGTATGCCTATCATCTTCAGTTAGGGGGAACACTGAATTTATCGGCAGGTATAGCTGCCGGTATTACCCGCTACGGACTGAATATTGATGAACTTAGCCTGGAAGAACCCGCCGATCCGGCCTTGTATCATGCTGTGATCTCGCAATACAAACCTGATCTTGCCGTCGGATTATGGTTATATGGTGTACGGTTCTTTGCAGGCGTATCCGTACAGCAGTTATGGCCTCAGCAATTATCGTTCACGACAGAAGGGCTGTATGATCAGGGAAAATCCGTTCCCCATTTTTTTGGAACGGTGGGGTATAAGCTGTCTATTGATGAAACGATTTCGGCAACGCCTTCGGTTATGGTCAAATATGTAAGACCAACCTCGCCTTCCTTTGATGCTAATCTGAAGGTGAGTTTCAGAGACCGGTTTTGGCTGGGCGCAAGTTATCGTCACAAGGATTCCTATGCCGGGCTGGTCGGATTTAATTTTAGCCGGCTGGTCAATTTAACTTACTCTTATGATATGACAACTTCTGAATTAAATAAAGTAAGTTCAGGAAGTCATGAGATCGTACTGGGTATCCAGCTAAATAACGGTAACCGTTCAGCACATAAAATGCGGATGTGGTAGGTGAGTTAAAGCTCTTTTCTTAAACGGGCTACCGGAATGTTCATCTGTTCACGATATTTGGCAACTGTTCTCCGGGCAATGTTATAGCCACGTTCCTTTAAGATCTCCGTTAGCTTTTCATCGGCAAGCGGCTTTCGCTTATCTTCATGGCTGATGCAGTCTTCCAGAATTTTTTTAACTTCTTTATTCGAGACCTCCTCGCCGGTTTCTGTTTGAATAGCTTCAGAAAAGAACGATTTTAGCAGAAAGGTGCCAAATTCAGTCTGTACATATTTAGAGTTCGCCACCCGTGATACTGTCGAAATATCCATACCTATTTTGTCGGCAATATCTTTCAGAATCATGGGTCGTATTTTTCGTTCATCAGCTGTCAGAAAATATTCATACTGATAATGCATAATAGCATTCATGGTTTTAAGCAATGTCTGCTGCCGTTGTTTGATCGCGTCGATGAACCATTTTGCCGAATCCAATTTTTGCTTTACAAACTGAACGGCCTCCTTTAGTTTTTTATCCTTTTGCGAGGCTTTTTCATAATGATCGAACATTTCCATATACGAACGGCTCACCCGAAGTTCCGGCGCATTTTTAGAGTTTAGCGTTAAGACCAGCACACCATCATTATTATGAATATGGAAGTCGGGAATGATCTGCAGCTGTTTTGTAGTGACCTGATTAGCATCACCAGGTTTGGGATTAAGGCGCAGAATCTCATTGACAACCTCCTTAAGCTCATCGCTGCTCAACCCAACAGATTTTTCCAGTTTATCGTAATGTTTGCGGGTAAACTCATCCAAATGGCTCTCCACAATGGTGATGGCCTTTTTAATGATCGGGTTATGCTGATCCTTGCGCTTTAACTGAAGGGATAAGCATTCCTGTAAGTCGCGAGCGGCAATACCCGGAGGATCAAAATTCTGGATCACCTTTAGCATATCCAGCACTTCTTCTTCTTCGACCATAACGTTTTGGGAGAAAGCCAGGTCATCGATCATCGACGTCACGGGACGCCGGAGGTAACCATCGTCATCCAGGCTGCCGATAATCTGTTTGCCGATAATAAAGTCGGTATCCGATAGCGGAATGAGATCAAGCTGCTGCTGCAGGCTTTCAAAAAAAGTACTTTCAATGGCTATCGGCGTTTCTTTCTTGTCCTCATCTTCATCACTGTTATGATAAGCCTGCGAATAATCATTTTCATGATCATCCTGCAGGTAATCTTCCACATTAAATTCATCGCCTCCTAAATCCTCATCACTTTCCTGATTAAACTCATTCTCATCACGGCTAAGATCATCGTACTCGCTTACCGGCTCATCATTTACCATTAAGCTGGGATCTTCCAGTGCGGGATTATCTTCCAGCTCTTCTTTAATACGGGTATCTAAGGCTACGGTAGGTACCTGTAGCAATTTGATGAACTGGATTTGCTGGGGAGATAATTTTTGAAGTAATTTTTGTTGCAAATGTTGTTTCAGCATGGCAGAGGAAGATATTTATCTTTCAAAAATAAGCATTTGCTTTAAAATATGTGTAAAGTTTGCTTTTAATCTTTATATCGTACCGGCTTTTAGGGATTAAAAAATAGTTTGGTTTTTCTTAAAGTTTTTTACTTTTATAGAAAGGATCATTAATGATCGACATCTGATTAATTATTAAGAAAAATTTATGGGTATTATTAAAGAATTTAAAGAGTTTGCTGTAAAAGGAAATGTACTGGATCTGGCTGTTGGTGTAATCATCGGTGCGGCATTTGGGAAGATCGTAAGTTCGCTGGTGGAGGATATTATCACACCTGCGGTTTTGGGTCCGGCATTAAAGGCGGCAAACCTGCAGAATTTGAGTGAGCTTACGGTTCCGGGTACAGCCATTAAGTATGGTAATTTCCTATCGGAAGTGATTTCATTCATCATCATTGCTTTTGTGTTGTTCCTGATCATTAAAGGGGCAAATAACCTGAAGAAAAAAGAAGATGTTGCACCTGCTGCTCCGCCGGCGCCTTCTAAAGAGGAAGTTCTGTTGGCAGAGATCAGGGATTTGTTGAAAAATAAATCGTAAAGCCCGATCTTCCTTTGGTTATAGTTCGTGCCGTGAACTACCGTTGAACGTAACAGCCGTGCATTAGCCGTGCATCAGGTCTGCATCAGCCGTGCATCAGTCGTGCCTATATGCACGGCTCATGCATGACTGATGCACATTAAACCATGGGTTTATGTATAACTCTTATATCCTGCGGCTGAACAAGCCTTATGGGCTGAACGTTGAGTGTTTAACGTGCAGCCCGGAATGCTAAACGCTACTCCATCTTCGCTAAAACGTCCTTCTTACCGCAGGATCGGTCAGGATGATATAATCGCCAAGTGCCAAATAGCGGCTCCAGTCAGGCTGGCTAAAATCATCTGCAGAGAAACAGGAGATATTCAGGATATTTAATTTGGGGGCATATTGATTAAGTTTTGCCAGGGTGCCGAGCTTTTCGTCGCTATGAAAGCGGCCGTTTATCTGTAAAACCTTTTTTCCTTTGTTTTTTCTGAGATAGCTGGCCACAGACCAGGCCATTGTGGCATCCCAGAAATTCTGGGTCTGATATATTTTCATTCCGCCCATACCATGGCCGCCGAGGGTTTCGATAAACTTATCATAATAACGGCCGGTAGCAGTATCCAACGGCAACGGGGCCATAAATGCTTTTGAAGTGGCAGGCAACTGCATGAGTGCTCGAAGGCCACTACGGGTGACCAGATTACTGTACCGGGCAGCTGCATTTCCGCCGATCACGGGGATGACGTTCGCCCGGGCAAATTCGATCATCGGCCTGTAATCTTTATAATTGTTCCAGGCGCGGGCCTCTTTTATAAAATTCTTTTCCGTAATCAGTCCGGCAAGGTATTCATCAATCACCGGCTGCACATCGGTATGGAACATTTCCATGGTTAAGGCCACCTTTCCCGGAAAGGCAGCTGCCATTTTTTTCAGGATTTCTGCTTCCAGGAAATGCCCGGTTGAATCGTTATGTTCTTCGCCGAAAAACAATACATCGGCCTTATACATCTGTTGAACAATACTATCCAGGCTGGTCAGCGTATTCTTTTTGACATCGTAAACTTTATAATGTTTGCTCATGTCCTGCGTAAAGCCGGCTAACGGTAAAAGCATCAGAAGAAGTCCCGGTAATAATTTGAAGCTCATTTCTTTTCGTGGTCATTAATTCAGGGTATAAAATTAAGACTATTCTTTTACTTTTCAGGATAAAAAGGATAAAGCAACCCGCGACCCCGAAGCCGCTCGGCATCAAAACTGTTTTTACCGACCGGATACAGTTGTTTACCGGGAATTTGCCTTCATGTAAGGGCAGGACTATTGGTCTGTTCACGGTATAATCCTACATTTGAATAACAAAATCAGATGGAACACGAAATATTAAATTTAAATGATTTGAAATGGAAAATACAGATAACAACAGGATGATGCAACGATCGGGAAAGGTTTGGGCCGGTATGTTTATTATCGTGATCGGCGGACTTCTTTTATTGGAGAATGTAGGATTGAACCTGCCTGACTGGATATTCAGCTGGCATACCTTTTTAATGGCACTGGGCTTATTTATTGGGTTCAGGCATCGTTTCAGAGACAACGGATGGCTGATCCTCTTTTTTATCGGCAGCTTTTTTACCCTGAGGGAAATATTTCCTGATCTAAATATGTCGAAAACGGTATTCCCGGTGATGCTGGTGTTGTTAGGTATATTCCTCATTTTTAAACCGAAAAACCAGCGACCCCGTTTCGGACGAAGACGACGTTTAAGAGACCGTATTGCTTTTGGTACCTATCCGGAAGCCAGCAGTGTACCTGTCAATGATGATGAGCAGGAAAATCGTAATAATTATCTGGATTCGGTCAATGTTTTTGGTGGAAGTCATCAGGCTGTTTATTCAAAGAATTTTAAAGGCGGCGATATTGTGGCTGTTTTTGGTGGATGTGATGTGAATTTAACACAGGCTGATTTTGAAGGAGAGATACGGATCGAGATCGTGGCGATCTTTGGCGGAGCCAAGATCATCGTGCCCACAGGATGGGAAATAAAATCGGAAATTACAGCCATACTTGGCGGAATGGATGATAAACGTGCTATCCAACCTATGGCTGAGGGCGCTCCCCGGAAGCTGCTTGTTATTACCGGACTGGCTTTATTCGGCGGTATTGATATCCGGAATTATTAGGCTGTTTAACAAACTAAAACTAAAATTTGACAACTACCCCATTATCGATAGGAAGGATCCGTTTGGCCTCCGGCATTTTCCTGATCTGCTGGATGGCCGTATATAGCTATCTGCTCTATAATTCGGCAGGCTTTGCCTGGAGGATCGCTTTAGCCGATAGTGTGATTAACAATGGCTTACTGGCGGTTTGTTGCGTTATATTAAGCAACATGCTGGGTTATTATCAGCCCAAAAACGAAAAGGCCCTGTTTCTGTTTCTGCTTACAGCCGTATTAACACTGATCGTTACTTTCCTGGCCAACTATGCATTGATATATTTGTTTCCCGGCCAGCAAGCTTATTTACGTTTTTTAGATGTGAGCCTGCTTTTTAAAGGAATGATCATTTTTTTATGTCTTACCTGGTGCGCTTATGCCAATGTTTTGTGGTACAGGCTCGACGAACAGTCGGAGTTGCAGAAAAGATTGCTGGATGCACAAAACCTGGCCAAAGAAGCTGAACTGAATAAATTGCGGCATCAGTTGCAACCTCATTTTCTGTTTAACAGCCTGAACTCTGTATATGCACTCACGATTGTAAATCCTGCTGAAGCTGGTATCATGATCACGAAATTAGCCGCTTTTTTACGGGGAACCTTAAAAAGGGATGATGAAATATGGGTAAAAGTGGCCGATGAAATGGAATATATACAATTGTATCTCGACATTGAAAAGGTGCGGTTTAGCCACCGCTTAAACATCGATGTCCAGATTGAAGAAGATACGCTGGAATGTTGTCTGCCAGGCACGCTCTTGCAGCCGGTGATTGAAAATGCGATTAAATTCGGACTGTATAATACTTCATCCGCCATTACAATAACACTTCATGTCGCTCTGGAAGGCCATGCACTGGTGATTAGAGTAACCAATCCCTACGACCCGGAAATGCGGGCCAGTAAAGGAACCGGTTTCGGTCTTTCAGCCATTCGCCGGCGTTTATATTTACTTTTTGGCGACAGCAGCCTGTTACAAACCGAATCTCAACACAATAATTTGTATATTACTACGCTAAAAATTCCACAAAAAGATGATAAAAACCATACTGATTGATGACGAGGCTCTGGCCAGGGATGTGGTGAAGTATTACCTGAGTGATTATCCGCAAATTGAGATCGTGGCCGAATGCAGCGACGGTTTTGAGGGATTAAAGGCCATTACACAACATCAGCCGGATTTTATATTTTTGGACATACAGATGCCTAAGATAAGCGGGTTTGAAATGCTGGAGCTTGTGGAAAAACACCCTGCTGTTATTTTTACCACTGCTTTTGATGAGTACGCGATTAAAGCATTTGAAGTAAATGCCGTAGATTATCTGTTAAAACCTATTGAGAAAAGCCGTTTTGATCAGGCCATGCAGAAACTGCCGGCTAAACTGGCAAAAGAGGAGGGCAGCAGGGAATTGTTGGAAACGGCTTCTTTATCGCCGATGCAGAACAGTCGTGTGGTCGTGAAGAGCGGGGGTGTCATTAAAATTATTCCGGTGAATGAACTGAATTATCTGGAAGCTGATGATGATTATGTGAAGCTGAGTACACCGGAGGGTATTTTTCATAAGAATAAGACGATGAGTTTCTTTGAACAGACCCTTGATCCGTCGCAATTTATACGTATTCACCGCTCGTATATGATTAATCTTGCACAGGTTACCAAAATTGAACTGAAGGAAAAAGAAAGCTATGTTGTACTTTTGAAATCCGGGATCTGGTTGCCGGTCAGTAAAACAGGATATGTTAAACTGAAAACTGCTCTGGCGCTTTGAGGTTATGCGGCATCTGTTGTGGTTGCGGGTTAAAAAACAAATCATATTTGCATTTATAAATAAATAGCTTTATATTTGCACCTCTTATTTAAAAACTCTGTTTAAGACCGTATAATTTATGAAAAGAACATTCCAACCTTCGCAAAGAAAGAGAAGAAATAAGCATGGCTTCCGCGAAAGAATGGCAACAGCAAATGGCCGGAGAGTATTAGCTTCCCGCCGCGCAAAAGGAAGAAAAAGATTAACAGTTTCTGACGAGCGTCGTCATAAAGCATAATTTTTGATTGCCATCCCCGGGTTGAGGGATGTTTGCAGTCATGAAGCTGCCCCTTGCAATCAAAAAATGAATACATTTAGAAAGGAAGAACGGTTATGCAGTAAGAAGTTTATCGACTTACTCTTTAAAAACGGTTCTTCTTTTTTATTATATCCCTTCCGGATTACATACCTTCCGATCCATGAGCAACAGCCTTTCCCTGTTAAAGTGGTGATCAATGTGGCTAAGAAACGTTACAAGCGGGCCGTAGATCGTAATGTAATCAAACGCCGTACCCGCGAGGCTTATCGCCGGCAAAAAGCAGACTTCCTGTACGCTCCGTTGCAGCACGCTGAAAAGCAATTGCTTTTAGCAGTTCAATTCGTAGGAAAGGAAAAATATACTTATTCGTTTATGGAGAAGAAGCTGCAGCTCGCACTTCGTAAATTAATCGTCCTGATCTGCCCCCATGAAACTCCTTAATCGTTTGTTCTCCGGCTTGTTTTTAGGACTGATTCGTTTATATCAGCTGCTCATTTCTCCTTTACTGGGTGCAAATTGTCGTTTTACGCCCACATGCTCACAATATGGTATTGAAGCCATAAAGAAGTACGGACCTTTTAAAGGCGGATGGCTTACCTTAAAGCGGATAGGAAGCTGTCATCCCTGGGGTCGTCATGGTCATGATCCGGTACCTTAATTTTAGACTTTTAATTTTACCTCATGTCTGTTATTCTTCAAATTGAAACTGCTACTTCCGTTTGCTCCGTTGCCCTGGCGGTGAATGGAAAAACCATTACCCTGAAAGAAGAAAATGAACCGAATATCCATGCATCGCGCCTGACGCTGTTTATCGGCGATGTGATACAACAGGCAGGCGTATCATTTCGTGATCTCGATGCTGTGGCTGTGAGCATGGGTCCCGGGTCCTATACCGGTTTGCGTATTGGAGTTTCAACGGCAAAAGGATTATGCTTTGCGCTGGATAAACCCTTAATTGCTATTCATACCTTAAAAATGATGGCAAACGGGTATCTGGCTCAATATCCATCTGAAAACGGTTATATCTGCCCGATGATCGATGCACGCCGGATGGAGGTTTTTACGGCCGTTTTTGACCATCAACTCTCCGAAACAGATACTACACATGCCAAAATTATTGATGAATCGAGTTTTTCCGCTCTATTGAGTACACATCAAATGGTGTTTATTGGCAATGGTGCCGAAAAATGTAGGGCAGTCATTCAGCACCCCCATGCATCCTTTACAACCGGAAATTTTAATTCAGCTGCTTATATGAGTACATTGGCCTATGAAGCATTTATGACTGGTCAGTTTGAAGATGTGGCCTATTTTGAGCCTTTCTATCTGAAAGACTTTGTATTCACTACACCTAAAAAATGAGGCAATAAGTCTGCATTATTGTGATAGCGAATCGGTGCTAAGCACATTATTTTCTTTAAGCAGCAGGAGATTTGTAAGGAACTTGCCCTTATTACCTGATAGCTGCAAGGATAAACCGTCAAATTTTCCCAAGCCTTCATCGGCCTGATATTGCCTGAAGTAAGGCATGTTCAGGTTACGGCTAAACAGTGTTTCTGAATTTTTACGGTCGATATAAAATGAAAGTGTTGCGCCGGATAGCTGGTTATTCAGGCGTTGGTAGGCTTTGTTGTTTATCAGCAGCTGATTGTTACGATATTGATTTAAAAACACCTGGATACTGCTGGCGTAATTGGCCATGACGAGATAATTATCCAGAATGGTATAATAAGGTTTGTCAAATTTCTTAAAGGGCTCTCCGAAATATGCATAGGGCAAACCTGCTTCCCTGAAAATTTTAATATCAGGGGCGTAGGTGGCACTTAAATCTAATAACAGCTGATTCACTTTTTCGCCATTGGTCAGAGCAATCCCACCAAATTTCTCACCGCTGGCTAATTGAAATGTAATAAACTGGTTCTTAAAATAAACCGGAAAGATCTTTTGCAGGTCTAATCCATACTTTTTGTTAACCGCTATTTCATTTTGTATCAGTTTTTCCTTTTCCTTTTTAGTCTCCAGCCACTGATCTAATTTTTCTTTCCACGATTTATAGTTATTCACCGCATAAATGGTATAGTTAGCTGTTGTTTGAGGTAAAATCGTATTTAGCGAAAGCGTTTGATCGGGAAGATCGGCAAACAGCCTGTAATAGGCCATTTCAGGATTGATCGTCATCTCTCCGTTCCATAACACTTTTTCAGCACTGAAATTATAATGGAGAGTAGTATAGGTTTGTTTCTGGTTTAAGACTTCAAGTTCGCCGTTCAGGGGACTGCTCATGACAGGCTTTAATAAAGGATGGAGCCCTTCAAAGTTCACATAGGCCGTGATCAGGTTATTTTTGGCCGCACCACTGTTTTTCTTAATATAAGCCGCAAAATCATTATTTTCTGCCGGTTGCTTTAATGTATTATGAACAAGCTCCGGATTACCTGAAAGAACAGCCAGGTTCCCTTTATTGCCGATATAAAGCAGGGTGCTGTCAGTAAATGTAAGTTTAAATACATCGTTTAAAGGAGCAGCTAAAGGCGATGTACTGATAACCGATCCAAAACCTGCCAGATCCGGTAGCTGCTTAAGTTGCATGCACAACAAAAGATCGATTTCTTTTTTTGTACCGGGAAGGAAAGCTATATAGATTTTTTGTTCGTGTAATACCTCATTCAGGTTGCGATGGGTATTTAAGAGTGTATAAAGGGCATGAAGTTGTTTACTTTTAGTTTTTCCAATGAGCTGTTGCAACAGTTCCTGGCCTTCCATGATCTCATAAAAACTTTTATCGTGATCAAAACTGATCACCAGTCCGGCATTTGCCGAAACCGCATTTAAAGCAAGGTCGTTGGCATTCGTGCTTCGTTGCAGGTTAGAAAAATAGAGACTGGCCATGATGACGATCCCTATAAGCAGGAAACTTATGGCGAATATGAGCTTCTTCATGATCTTATCGTTACAAATTTAATTTAATCCTTTTAATTTAACCTGCTTATACTTGCATTTTCTTAAATTAGCCTTTTTAAAGCCGAAACGAATGAATAAACGTATTATCCTGACCGCTGCTTTTTTCGGCGCTTTAGCCGTCGCGCTGGGTGCTTTCGGAGCACATGGTTTGAAACAGATTGTTCAGCCTGAAGCATTGGTCACCTGGCAGAAAGGGGTTGAATACCAGTTTTATCATACCTTTGCGTTGCTGTACCTCTCGACCTTTGCCCGCTATAAACATAAACTGATCTATTTTGCTTATCTTTTCTTCACGTTTGGCATACTGCTTTTTTCCGGGTCCTTATACATATTGGCGTTAAAAGATACTTATCATCTTTCTTTTGCCCGTTTTGTCGGGCCGATAACGCCAATTGGCGGATTATGTTTTATTGCCGGTTGGATCAGTCTTTTTCTGGCAGCCCTGCGTGATAAATAATGTTATTTAAGGCACCATCAGATTTTTCAGAGCGTGAAACGCTGTTTGCAGAGGTGATACTGCCTTTATCACTGGCGATTAACTATACTTACCGGGTGCCTTTTGAGCTGAATGAAAGAGTGGCTCCGGGCAAAAGGGTAGTTGTGCAATTTGGTAAACATAAGATTTATACGGCCCTGGTAAAAACCGTAGGACATATACCGCCGGTTCTTTATGAAGCTAAATACCTGATCGATGTAATGGATGACTTTCCGGTAGTGACGCCGGAGCAATTCCGGTTTTGGGATTGGATAACTGCGTACTACCTTTGCAATGAGGGTGATGTTATGGCAGCAGCCCTTCCCTCCGGTTTAAAACTGGCCAGTGAAACGCTCCTGGTCTTAGAAGACGAACTTCCGGCAGAACTGCAGTTCAATGAGAAAGAACAGCTGATTTTTAATGTGCTTTTAAAGCAGCGAAAGATGAAAGTCAGTGAAGTTGTTGAAGTATTAGGACAGAAGACCGTTTATCCCCTTATTCATGCATTGTTGGGTAAAGGCGTACTTTTCATTGCTGAAGAAGTTGTTGAAAAATATAAACCCCTGTTAAAATCATTCATCGTCCTTCATGCTGATTACAGAGAAGAGGCGAATTTAAAACAGCTTTTTATGCATCTTGAAAAGGCACCAAAGCAATCAGATGCTCTCTTAGCATGGCTTCATTTATCACGTGCTTCCCTGCCGGTATCACGTCAGGCACTTCTGGAGCACAGTGGTTGTGGACAGGCGGCTTTAAAAGCTATGGTTGAAAAAGGAGTTTTTATCGTGGAAAAGCGCCAGGTGAGCCGGCTTTCGGATTCTACTGATGAATTTGAGCTTAATTTTCAATTGACAGCTGCGCAACAACAGGCATTTGAGGCTGTACAAGATCGCTTTAAGGAAAAGGAGGTCGTGCTGTTGCACGGCGTTACTTCGTCGGGGAAAACGCAGGTATATATTAAACTGATCGAACAGGCGATTGCCGATGGCGGTCAGGTTCTGTTCCTGCTTCCGGAAATTGCACTCACTACACAGATCGTAGAACGCATTAAGCACTATTTTGGCGATAAAATAGGGGTTTATCATTCTAAATTTAATGATAACGAACGTGTTGAAATATGGAATAGGGTACTAAATGGTTCCTATAAAGTCATTTTGGGCGCCCGTTCGGCTATATTCCTGCCTTTTAAGACCTTAAAGTTGATCGTGGTAGATGAGGAGCATGAATCATCCTATAAGCAGCAGGAACCGCCGCCACGTTATCAGGCAAGAGATGCCGCCATTTTTCTGGCGCACCTGCATCAGGCGAAGACCGTATTAGGGTCGGCAACACCCTCTGTTGAAAGTTATTATAATGCTTCTGTTCAGAAATATGGCCTGGTTACTTTAACTGAACGGTATGGTGGTGTGGAATTGCCCCTGCAGCAAGTGGTGAGCATTGCCGCCGAAACCCGCCAGAAGAAAATGACAGCTTATTTTACAAGTGTTTTGCTGGAGCATATTACAGATGCGGTTGCCCGTCAGGAACAGGTTATTTTATTCCAGAACCGCAGAGGCTATGCCACGATACTGATTTGTGCTACCTGTGGTTATGTGCCAAAATGTGTGAATTGCGATGTAAGCCTTACTTTTCATAAGGCAAGCGGTCGCCTGCATTGTCATTATTGCGGTTTTCATCAAAACAGTATCAGTAGTTGCCCTGCATGTGGCTCTGTCCATATTGAGCAGAAAGGCTTTGGTACAGAACGGATCGAAGAAGAGCTTTCCCTGTTGTTTCCGGAAGTGAAAATAGCGCGTCTTGATATGGACAGTGCCCGTACCCGGAATGCCATGCATCAGATCATCGATGCTTTTCAGGCTAAAAGAACACAGATCCTGATCGGAACACAAATGATCGCCAAAGGCCTTGATTTTGATCATGTAAGCCTGATTGGCGTCATTAATGCTGATACACTGCTGAACTATCCTGATTTCAGGGCTTTTGAACGCAGTTATCAGCTCCTGGCGCAGGTTGCCGGGCGGGCGGGCCGGAGAGATAAGCAGGGCATGGCTATTATACAGGCATACAGTGAACAACACCGTATTTTAAACCATGTGCTGGCGAATGATTATGAAGCCATGTATCAGGATGAACTTGGCGAACGGGAGAAGTTTCATTACCCGCCATTTACCCGCCTTATTCATCTGAATATAAAACATAAAGATCAACCGGTTTTACATGCAGCTGCCAGCCGGCTGGCTGATCAGCTTAAAGCACAGCTTGGTCATCGTGTACTTGGTCCTGAGCAGCCTTTAGTGGCTAAGATCAGAAATTATCACCTGGCACAGATCGGCATAAAAATAGAGAAAACATTAGCTGTTCAGAAAGTGAAGCAATTTATAAAAGAATGCATCAGCGATTTGAATACACAAAAAGCCTTTAGAAGCGTGCTGGTACAGGTTGATGTTGATCCTTATTAAAGCTTTAGCCGGCTTCAGGCCGAGATGTTGGCAGATTATACGTTTGATTGCCTGCTCTTTGCAGATTGTTAGAAAATTAATAGGATACATTTCTGTTCAAAACGCTATTTTTGGATGCTATGGCCTACAAGTTTATTGATAATTACAGAGAGCAGGGGGCGAGAAAAAGGCTCGTTGCCTTACTTCGGGAAAGAGGAATTTCAGATGAACCGGTACTTAAAGCCATAGGAAAAGTTCCCCGTCATTTTTTCTTTGATGAAACGTTCTGGAACCAGGCCTATAAAGATATTGCCTTTCCGATCGGTGCAGGACAAACCATTTCCCAGCCATATACGGTCGCCTATCAAACGGAGCTGCTGCATATTCAAAAAGGCGATAAAGTACTTGAAATAGGGACAGGGTCTGGTTATCAGACCTGTATTCTGATGGAGCTGGGTGCTAAAGTATATACAATTGAACGTCAGGAAAACTTATTTCGCCACACCATAAAAGTATTACCCGGTATGGGCTATAAAGCACATTTCTTCTTAGGAGACGGATCGAAAGGCATTGCAGAACATGCACCTTATGATAAGATCCTGGTAACTGCCGGTGCACCTTTTGTACCGGAGATCCTGCTAAAGCAATTAAAGATCGGAGGGATCATGGTGATTCCTGTAGGGGATGAAAAATTGCAGAAGATGGTAACAGTGCTGCGTGTCAATGAAAATGATTACGAGAAAATTGAACTCGATACCTTCCGCTTTGTGCCTTTGGTAGGCGATCAGGCCTGGTAAACTTACATTTTCAGCGCCCGGTCTATTTCCCGTTTGCTATCGCGTTCTTTGATACTTTCGCGTTTATCAAATTCCTTTTTCCCCTGGGCCAGCGCGATTTCCATCTTTGCAAAACCGCGTTCGTTGATAAAAATGCGAAGGGGAACAATCGTATATCCCTTTTCTTCCCCTTTCACCTTCAGTTTTTTCAACTCCCTTTTTTTAAGTAAAAGCGCCCGGTCACGCTTAATATCATGGCGATAAAAAGAACTATGACTGTATTCAGAAATATGAAGATTGCGAACATACAGCTGATCATTGATAAACATGCAAAAAGCATCCGTAAGATTTGCTTTTCCCTGCCGTATCGATTTAATCTCGGTACCCAGCAGGGCGATACCTGCCACAAAATTCTCTAAGATGTGATAATCAAAATATGCCCGTTTATTTTTAATGTGAATGTCGTTCGCCATATAGGCAAATATCGGTAATTTCTTTTGATTAGCGGAATATGTTATAGCGTATACCTGCGAAAATCCTTATACCCTGGTTTGGGCCATAAACGTACGAAGGATCGAAGGTGAGGCCATACGGGTTATCCGGTGTCGCCATGGCTTGTCCGTTCATATCGAATTGTACATGTTTATCGAAAGGGTCATCTGCGCGTGCAATCAGGAAGGGGTTACCTTTGTCGGGTGTCCAGTTCAACAGGTTTTTTACGCCGCCGTACACCTCGATCTTTTGTCCGATCCGTTGCGTTAACTGGATATTCTGAATGCTCCACCAGGGTGAGTATTCGCTGCGGGGATCAGTATCGCTTAATAGGGGCAGGCGCATGGGGCCATATAGGTTGCCGGTATAATCCACACTTAGCCCGATCCGGTTAAACAGGTAGCCGATATTCCATACGCCGGTAAAGTGTTCGGCAAACAGCTGGCGTATTCTTGTGCCGGTTTCGGTATGATATACATCCATGGCAGTAGCCCCGGCCAGTATTTTTAACCCGTTGGAGAAAACGACATCGATATTCAGGGAAATCCCTTTTGAGATGGCGTAACCGTTTAAATTAGCATACAGGATCTGATTAGAGTGTGTATCATAATCAGGAATAATCTTATTGGTAAAACGAGTGTAGAAAGCAGTAGCATCAAGGCCGATGAATGTCGAACCCGCCGTTATTTTCTTTACAAAGTTCAGGTTTCCGTTCCATGATGTTTCGGGTTTCAGGTCTTCTTCAAAAACCACTTCCCGGGCACCTGTGAGGGCAGCATGGTCTTCGGTAAATACATTAGCCACCCGGTAGCCGTTACCAAAGCTCAAACGTAATACATTACGTTTATCGGTTGTGCTCCATTTGTAATTGAAACGTGGCGTAAAGATATGGCCATGCAATGAATGGTAATCGTAACGTATTCCCAGCAACAGCTTATGGTTTTTATGTAAGGAAACTTCATCCTGTATAAATATGCCTGGCAGCCTGGTTTTTGAAGGGTTATTTATCGTCAGGTCGCTTGCATGAGCTGTTGCAGGCGTATTATCATCATACCAGGTATAACGATACGTTAAGCCGGACAGGAGCTCGTGTTGTCCGAGTGTTTTGAACCAGGTGAGCTGGCCAAAGCCAATATATTGATCGGCTAAATAGGGTGTGTTTCCATAATAGGAGTTTTGGTTGTGCCCGTTAGTGCTAAACTGGAAGATGATATTTTCTTTCATGGGCAACTGATACGTACCGAAGAATTCCCAGCGTTTCGTGTAAATACTTTCACCATATACGTCATTACTGCCGCGATATTTTTTTGCCCAGTTCATTTCGCCACCCCACCGGTCTTCATAGCTATAACGTCCGGCCATCGAAAATAAGCGGTCGTTATTCCGCTTAAAATTCCATTTATTAAATACAGACAAGCGGTCTTGCAGGGTTACATCCGTAAAGTTATCTTTATTTTTGTCGATGGGGTTTTGATAATTAAAATAAGTGACTCCGATTAAAGACTGCGCTTTCTCGCCGACGTTGAATTTTGCGGCGATATCGGTATGGAGTTCTGACCAGTTTGTACCAAAAGCGTCTATCGAAAAAAGAGGAGCATTGGCTGGTTTTTTGGTAATAATATTGATCAATCCACCTACGGCTTCGCTACCATAAAGGGTAGATGCCGGCCCTTTTACAATCTCAATGCGATCGATAAGCGATTGCGGGATACCGCTTAATCCATATACGGTTGATAAACCGCTCACAATCGGCATACCATCAATGAGCACCATGGTATAAGGCCCTTCTAAGCCGTTAATATGAATATCACCGGTATTGCATATGTTGCAATTTAACTGCGGGCGAACCCCGTTTACGTTTTGCAGGGCTTCAAAAACAGAGGGGTTTGGATTGGCTTTAAAGAATTTTGCCGTATACACCTCAACGGGCACCGGGCTATCGAGCCTGGATACTTCTTTTAATGTACCCGAAATAACGATTTCATTTAAAAGCAGGCTGTCGGCTTTTAGCCGGGCACTATCGGCTTTTTTTTTGCCGGCCTGGGCATGACTGAACAAAGCGCTGAGCATAAAGATGCCGGTAAATAACAGGGATTTGATAGTATTCATTATCTTGTTTTAGTTAATCTAATTTTTAATTTAGATGTGTCAAAATTAATATTTTAGATTAATCTAAAAAAATAAAAATAAAAATACTCAGGCATAGCCCAGCCTGACACAGGTACCTGGTAGTTAATCTGGTATACATACTGCTGAAAAGAAGAGAGAAAAAACAATCTGGAAGTAAAAGAAGTACGCTTTAATATTCCAGCGGAACGATAGGCTCTTTTTTAGTGGTTGACATGATCATCATGGTCTGAAAGGTTTTTACGACGGAGATCTTGCTAATCTTATCCATAATTAAACGTTCATATGCCTTAATATCATTCACATATACTTTTAATAAAAAATCGGCCTGGCCGGTTACGTGATGGCATTCTGTGATTTCTTTGATCTGGTTGACCTCATCCAGAAAAATCTGGATCGTATTGTTTTTATGGAAATCGAGCTGCACCTGGATAAATGTCTTAATGCCTAAGCCCAGTTTTTCTTCATCCACCAGTGCATGATAGCTTTTAATGTAGCCGGACATTTCCAGTTTTCGCACTCTTTCTAAGGTTGGCGCCGGTGATAAACCAATTTCCTGTGATAACAATAAATTGGTGATTCTGCCATTTTCCTGCAATAGCTTAAGAATTTTAAGGTCGGTTTTGTCCAGTTCCAAGGCCATAATTTTAGGGATAATGTTCAAAGATAGGAGTTCAAATGCCATACACCAAATTTTATTTTATTAACCCGATAAAATATTGCTTTTTATTTTATATTAAATTTTTTTAGATTTGTCTAAATTTAAAATTAGGTATATATAAATGCAGTCATTTACCGAAGAAAATTATTTGAAAGTGATCTATCATTTATCGGTGATCAGTAATCCAGTGCAAACCAATGCTATTGCCGAACGTATGCAGACCAAAGCCGCATCCGTAACGGATATGATTAAGAAACTTTCGGAAAAAGAGCTGGTCAATTATGTTAAATATCAGGGTGTAACCCTCACGGATAAAGGCCGGCTTACAGCCATTAATATTGTCCGAAAACATCGTTTATGGGAAGTATTCCTGGTTGAAAAGCTTAATTTTAAGTGGGATGAGGTCCATGATGTGGCTGAAGAGCTCGAGCATATTAACTCAATACTATTGGTTGAACGCTTAGATGAATTTCTCGAATTTCCGAAGACCGATCCTCATGGCGACCCCATACCAGATAAGCATGGTAATTTCGCCGATCTTTCTTTTATAAAGCTTAATAAGCTAAAGGAAGGCGAACGGGGTACGATTACCGGTGTAAGTGAGCATTCTTCACCCTTTTTAAGGCACCTTGAAAAGCTGGGTCTCACCCTTGGAAAACCAGTGGAGATTACAGAGATTATTGATTTCGATGGCTCCGTTGAGCTGTTGGCCGATAGCCGGAAAGTAAACATCAGCAAAGAAGTGGCCAAGCATATTTTAATCAGTAAAAGCATATGAGCCAGAAAGAGTCCTTAAGTGAAGTACATAAAAGTGTGGAAACCGGTAAACGCACCGGCTGGAAGCGCATACTAGCCTTTCTGGGCCCTGCTTATCTGGTGAGTGTAGGTTATATGGATCCTGGTAACTGGGCTACGGATATTGCCGGTGGCAGTAAATTCGGCTATCAGTTAATCTGGGTATTGCTGATGTCAAATTTAATTGCACTCTTGTTACAGTCGCTCAGTGCCCGGCTGGGTATTGTAAGAGGGCTTGATCTGGCACAAGCTTCGCGGAATGCCTATCCGAAATGGGTAAATTTTCCCTTATTCATCCTGGCCCAAACCGCTATTATTGCCTGTGATCTGGCCGAAATTATCGGGATGGCGATTGGATTGAATCTGCTGTTTGGCCTTCCTCTGATCTGGGGTGTTTCGATTACTATATTTGATACCGTACTGTTACTGTTTTTGCTGAATAAAGGGATGCGAAAAATGGAAGCTTTTATTGTGTCGATGGTCTTTATTGTCGGTGTATCTTTCCTGTTTGAAATGTTTATCGTGGAGCCTTCGCTTAAAGAAATTGCCCGGGGATTTGAACCGTCGCTATTGAATGGTGAGGCGTTATATATTGCGATCGGGATTATCGGTGCAACCGTGATGCCGCATAACCTGTACCTGCATTCTTCCTTAGTGCAGACCCGGAAGTTTAACCGGGATGACCGGGGCATCAGGGAAGCTATAAAATTTAATTTTATTGATACCACGGTGGCACTGAACCTGGCGTTTTTTGTGAATGCTGCGATATTAATCCTGGCTGCTGCCGCTTTTTACAAAAACGGCTTTCATGAAGTGGCCGAAATTCAGGATGCACACCGTTTACTGAGCCATATTTTTGGTGACATAGCGCCGGCATTGTTTGCTATTGCCCTTATTGCTGCCGGACAAAGTTCAACCGTTACGGGTACGCTGGCAGGACAGATTATTATGGAAGGTCATCTTAACTTACGGATCCAGCCCTGGTTAAGACGGCTTATTACCCGTTTACTGGCCATTATTCCGGCATTTTGTACTATTGTTTTTTTTGGAGACAATGCATTGGGCGGTCTGCTGATCTTAAGCCAGGTGGTGTTAAGCCTGCAGTTAGGTTTTGCTATTATACCGCTTATCCATCTTACATCTGATCGCCAGGAAATGAAGTCTTTTACCATTAAGCCATGGGTAAAAGTATTGGCCTGGATCAGTGCAGTGGTCATTGTAAGCCTGAATATTAAGCTGGTGGTTGAAGAAATATCGGGATGGATGGAAACAGCCAATGGCTGGTATATTTATGTGATCGTTATTCCGCTAGCCGTTTTAACGGCATGTTTACTGGCTTATATTGCCATTTATCCGTTGATCAACCGGAAGCAGCGCCGCGGGAATGTGCCGCATGGTAATGCTTTAGCGATCGACAGGATCGAGAAAATAAATTATGCACGGATCGGCATCACGGTCGATTTTTCAGTACATGATCGTAATACCATTCGTCATGCCCTTATTCAGGGTGGGAAAAATGCGCATTATTACCTTATTCATATTGTAGAGACCGCGGCTGCCCGTTATCATGGACAGAAGGCATTCGATCACGAGACCGTAGCCGATACGGAGAATCTCGAAAAGTACCGTTTAAACCTCCTGGAACTGGGATATAAATCCAGTATACATATCGGTTTCGGAGGTACTGCCAAAGCCATTGCTGAAATCAGTACACAAAACGAGATCGAATTATTGGTTATGGGTGCGCATGGCCATAAAGGATTAAAAGATCTTATTTTTGGTACAACGGTAGATGCGGTAAGGCACCGGGTAAGTATCCCGGTCCTGATTGTGCGGTGATCATCTGCTTCCGCTAACTAATGAACCAATCCACAGGTTTTAATCCTTCAGCGGTCAGATATTGATTGGCTTTTAAAAAGTGGCCGCATCCGAAGAAACCATTGTTCGCCGAAAAAGGAGAGGGATGGGCAGCCTTTAATACATGGTGTTTTTTCGTATCGATCAGGTTTTCTTTTTGCTGGGCAAAGCGGCCCCATAACAAGAATACGATACCCTGCCGCTGATCTGACAGTGTGGAGATCACTTTATCGGTAAAAATTTCCCAGCCTTTATGCTGATGGGATCCTGCCTCATTTGCCCGAACGGTAAGGGTGGCATTTAGTAAAAGTACCCCCTGATCGGCCCATTTCGTCAGATTGCCATGAGCGGGTATCCTGAAATCAGGATATTCATCAGCCAGTTCTTTATACATGTTCTTTAAGGATGGCGGTATAGCTACGCCTTTTTGTACACTGAACGAAAGGCCGTGTGCCTGTCCTGCCCCATGATAGGGATCCTGTCCTAAAATGACCACTTTAACCTGTTCAAAGGGGGTATGATTAAAGGCATTAAAAATATCGCTTCCCTTTGGATAAACGGTATATCCTTTTTGCTTTTCTTCCAACAAAAAGGCTTTCAGGGACTTCATGTAGGGTTTTTCGAATTCGTCGCCCAAATGATCCAGCCAGCTCGAATGTAATGCAACAGCCATTTTAATTTGTTTTTGCCGACGCCAGAATCTTTAACATATCTTTTTCAAGATTTTCTTTGGGATGTTCAATGATCCGGCCTATTTCATTACCTTTCTTATCGGTAAAAATGAATGTAGGCACACGCTCGATCTTTAATTTGTCGATAAGGCCATTTTCCGCTTTTTTAGTTCCGTCAACAGCAATAATCGTCATCTCTTTATCGGTTAATTTAAGTGCATCACTCACTTTCAGAAAATGGGGCACCTGAAATTTGCTGTCGCCACACCAGGTACCCAGTACAATGGTTATTTTCTTATCTTTCGTTAAGGTCTTCATGGCCGCTATGGTTGCCGAATCAGGCTGGTAAGCTGCATAATTAGGATCATAACTGGCTTTAAATTCGTCAAAAGTGGTGATGCCGTCACGGGTACAAATGTTAATCATCACTTCTGTATGCCTGTTTGGATCCTGTATTTTCTTGTTGACTTCCTGTGCGCCTGCATTCATGGTAAAAAAGAGTAGAATAACGAAAACAAATGTTCTCATAAGGGAATAAGTTAGATCAGGTTGTGATATCGTGCGAAATGCACCTCATAAAATTATGAATTTTTGGTATATAAACACGATATTTGCACAAATATTATAAAACTATGCCAAACTTTATACGTCTTATTATCGGATTTGCTTTTATAGGTGCTGCTGTTACGTTAATGGTTTACAGTTTCTGGGGTTGGGGGGTGTTGCTGATCCTGCTCAGTATTCTCGTTTTTGTTTCATTTTTTTATAATGAACATATGCTTATTGCACAATGGTATTTACGTAAAGACCGTATGGATAAGGCCGAAACAAGTCTGGCCAGAATAAAGAACTACGAAAAGCAATTACACAAATATCAATATGGCTACTATAACCTGTTAATTGGCCTGATCGAGTCGCGAAAGGCACCCATGAAATCAGAAAAATATTTTAAGCAGGCCTTATCTCAGGGGCTGCATATGGATCATAATGTGGCCCTGGCAAAGCTCAGCCTTGCGGGAATTGCCATGGCTAAGCGAAACAAACGCGAAGCGCAGATGTATTTAACAGAAGCCAAAAAAGCTGATAAGAATAAATTACTGGCCGATCAGATTAAACAAATGAAAGATCAGATGGGACTGATGGACAAACAAACACAGGTACGCTATTCAGCACGGTAAGACTGTTCTGATTTCTAACTATTTATCATCTAGATGATCGAAAGGGCTGATCTCTCTTTCTTTATTCCGGCTCACGATATCATCCTCTATACCTGAACGGCTAAAAAACAGCTCTTCAGCCTGTATGCGCTTAATTAACTGACGAACGAGCGACAGATCGAAAGTATCCCGGTTAAGTTTAATGCAGTATTCTTTTTCTGTGATTTCTAAGCTTGAACTGTTCATATTGATATTTTTTTTAAAAATAGGAGAAGTATCAGGATAACAGTTTTACAGGGTTTTAAGTTTTTATTATTTTTTTGTTAAGCGCTTTTATTCTTCTATTTTTGACCTATCCGCTTGCCGTTCAGGCATAAAGCATATCCTTAACATACAAATGAAATGAAGAATAAGAAAAAACCGGTCATTGCTGTTGCAATAGCACTCCTTTTATGTGGCCAAACCGATATGATCCGGGCTTCCGGCCTGGTACGAGATCATCATCCCTTATCCGGGGTGAAGAAAGAATCGATCGTTTCGGTAAAGAAAATAAATCCGACGACCGTAGAGCTTTTATTTAACGACCACAACCGTCTGACCATTGATTTTTATAGTGACTTTATTTTTCGCCTCTTTCAGGATAATGAAGGCGGAATTGTACGTGATCCGCAGGCTAATCCGCCCGCTAAAATTTTAAAGGAAAATCCACGTATTCCAGTGAAGAAACTTGAAGTGATCGATCAGTCCGGTGAAATTACGATTGCAACCCCAGCTGTGAAGATCGTGCTAAACAAAGCAACGCAGCTTTTTACTGTGATCAACCTGAAACACAATGCTGTCGTTTTAAGTGAGATTGCTCCGGTTTTATTTGAAAAGGATAAGGTTACGCTTACCTTTAAAGAAGGAACAGATGAATTTTTCTATGGCGGCGGTGTGCAGAACGGCAGGTTTTCGCACAAAGGTAAAGTTATTTCGATTGAGAATCAGAACAGCTGGACCGATGGCGGTGTGGCTTCACCTACACCTTTTTATTGGTCGACAGCAGGTTATGGTTTTATGGCCTATACGTTTAAAAAAGGAAAATATGATTTTGGAGCAGGAGAGAAGGGCAAGGTTAAGTTGTATCATGAAACACCTTATTTAGATGTTTTCATCATGATTGGTGATGGTGCCGCGGCACAACTGAATAATTTCTATCAGCTTACCGGCAACCCGGTCTTACTGCCGAAGTTTGGATTTTACCAGGGCCACTTAAATGCCTATAATCGTGATTACTGGAAAGAAGATCAAAGTGGTGTTCTATTTGAAGACGGGAAACGCTATAAAGAAAGCCAGAAAGATAATGGCGGTATTAAGGAATCACTCAATGGGGAAAAAGGAAATTATCCGTTTTCAGCACGTGCAGTTATCGACCGGTATAAGCATCACGATATGCCGCTGGGGTGGGTATTACCTAACGATGGCTATGGCGCAGGCTATGGGCAGACAGAAACCCTCGACGGCAATATTCAGAATTTAAAAAGTTTTGGCGATTATGCCCGCAAGAACGGGGTAGAAATAGGCCTTTGGACACAGTCTGATCTGTATCCTAAACCGGGTATCGCGCCTTTATTACAACGTGATATCGTAAAAGAAGTTCGTGATGCCGGTGTAAGGGTATTAAAGACCGATGTGGCCTGGGTAGGAGCAGGTTATTCATTTGGCCTGAATGGTGTTTCGGGTGTTGGCGGACAGATTATGCCTTATTATGGCAATGATGCACGGCCTTTTATTATTTCGCTCGACGGATGGGCGGGAACACAGCGTTATGCGGGCGTATGGTCGGGTGACCAAACCGGCGGACAGTGGGAATATATTCGTTTTCATATTCCAACTTATTTGGGTTCAGGATTATCCGGTCAGCCAAATATCACTTCAGATATGGACGGCATTTTTGGCGGTAAAAATCCGGTGGTCAATACCCGCGATTTTCAATGGAAAACCTTTACACCCATGCAGCTGAACATGGATGGATGGGGTACGAATGAAAAATATCCGCATGCCTTAGGTGAGCCCGTGACATCGATTAACCGTTTATACCTTAAGCTTAAATCGGCACTCATGCCCTATGCTTACAGCATTGCCAAAGAGGCTGTTGATGGTTTACCAATGATCAGGAGCCTATTTTTGGAGTATCCGAATGCGTATACATATGGTAAAGCCACCCAATATCAGTTCTTATACGGGCCGAATTTCCTGATAGCACCTATTTATCAGCCTACGAATGCCGATGAAAAAGGAAATGATATCCGCAATGGTATTTATTTACCGGAGGGTACCTGGATCGATTATTTTAGCGGTGAGCGTTTCGAAGGAGGTCGTGTGCTGAACAACTATGATGCGCCATTATGGAAACTGCCTGTTTTTGTAAAAGCCGGTGCCATTATTCCGATGGTGAATCCCAATAATAACCCATCTGAGATCAATAAAAAGCGCCGCATTTTTGAGCTCTATCCGGCCGGAAAAGCATCATTTACTCTGTATGATGACGATGGCATAAGCGAAGCTTATAAAGCCGGTTATGGCGTGACCACACAGATTGAAAGTGAGGTGGATGATCAGCAGACAGCTGTGATCACGATTAAACCATCGGAAGGGAATTTTGAAGGCTTTGATCCGCAGCAGGCTACAGAATTCCATGTGAATGTGACCCGTCCACCCAAAACCCTTGCCGTTTCTATCGGAAACAAAAAAGTAGCACTGACCGCTGTATCTACTTACAGTGATTATGAAGCAGGGGAGAATGTTTATTTTTATGATGCGCAACCAAATTTAAATCGTTTTGCCACTAAAGGAAGTGAGTTTGAAAAAGTGACAATAGTAAAGAATCCGCAATTGCTGGTGAAATTGGATATGACCGATATCCGTACAAATGAGGTTCGCCTTACGCTGAAAGGCTATCAGTTTACACCGGTAAACCATATGTTAGTCTCAACAGGTAGCCTTAACCAGCCTAAGGGGACTGTTACGATGGAAAATACCGGTCCATATACACTGGCACCTACATGGGATAAAGTCGCAAATGCTGATTATTATGAAATCCTGTTTAACGATATCCTATATTCGACCATAAAGAGTAATACGTTGTTATTTGAAGGTCTGCAGCCCGAAACTTCATATACATTTAAACTGCGGGCGGTGAATAAAGATGGCCATTCAGACTGGACAACCTTTATGGCCGGTACGAAAAGCGATCCGCTTGAATTTGCCGTAAAAGGAATCCTGGCAGAAAGTAAGGCAGCCAGTCAGGGTGGCGAAGGCTTAAATAAACTTGTTGATTTTGATGAAAACAGCTTATGGCATAGTCGTTATGGAACGGTAGCGGTGCCGTTTGATGTGGTTATGGATTTGAAAACGGTAAATCAGCTGGAAAAATTCCAGTATCTGCCGCGTATCGGAGCGGGTAACGGTGCATGGTTAAACGGATCGGTATATTACAGCTCCGATAAGCAGAACTGGGTGTCTGCAGGTGAATTTAGCTGGGTGAGAGATGATAAGACCAAGGAGTTTATATTTAAAGATCGACCCCTCGTTCGCTACCTGAAGCTGTCGGTAAGCAAGGCGGTAGGTGATTATGGGTCGGGCCGCGAATTATATGTGTTTAAAGTACCCGGATCAGCAAGCTATTTGCAGGGCGATATTAATAATGATAAGCGAATTGACCGCAATGATCTTACTTCATATATGAATTACACAGGTCTGCGTAAAGGGGATGCCGATTTTGAGGGCTATATCAGTAATGGCGACATTAATAAGAATGGGTTAATTGATGCCTATGATATTTCGGTGGTAGCTACACAGCTTGATGGCGGTATAAAAAGCAGGCGTCCCGAAACCTTAGCCGGTAAGCTGGCATTTATGACGGCCAAAACGAGCTATGCCAAAGGAGAAATGGTAGAGATTCAGGTGAAAGGGGACAGCCTTTCGGCTGTAAACGCATTGAGCTTTGCCTTACCTTATGAAGCCCAGGACTATGAGTTTGCAGGTATAGAGGCACAGCAGATGGCTAAGATGGAAAATTTGACATACGACAGGTTGCACAGTAACGGTGCAAAGGTGCTTTATCCCACATTTGTGAATATCGGCCAGCAGGAAACATTGCAGGGTTCTTCTACACTGTTTACCATTAAGCTGAAAGCCAGGCGAAATGTGAAATTCAACCTCAAAGCGACAGATAGTATCCTGGTAGACAGGGGATTGAATATGTTGAAATTTTAACAGTAGTTTAAAGAATATAAATCCCCGGTTAGGTCTTTTGCTTAACCGGGGATTTTTTTATAACATTTAGAGGAGGCTTATCAGTTTCAAATAAAGAAGACCAGTAAAAATGGCAATTCCAAAACTAAGCAGTGTGCCGATTAAGATATATTCTGTTAACCGTATTTCTTTGTTTTCTTTTAAGTCGCCAAACCTGAAAATAGATTTAGCAGCTAAAAGAAATCCTATGCCTTCCCAAAAGGAAATAACAACAAAGACAAAAACAAAAAGACGCTCTAATATTCCAATGTATTTTCCGGCATCCCTGATTCCGCCTTTAGGTAAAGAATAATGGAAAACTTCCATTATTTTCCTGATAAAAACAGAGGCTACCTGTGAAATAACGATCAAAGCGATACATAGAAGGTAATTCTTTTCATTAAACAGAGCCTGAATATGAACGGAGTAAGGATAGAAGTGATTTACAAATAATGCGATGGCTATGAAATGCAACAACTGATCGAGAAGTAGATTCTGAAAGGGATTTATTCCTTTTTTTATCACCAGTTTGGTCAGTATGTCGATCATGAGGTGGGATAAGGCCAATAGAAATACAGGGAATAAATAGGGCTTTGCAGCTTTTGTCACGACTAACAGCAGTACGAGGTGAATAAGGGCATGAATGTATAATTGTCCGGATTTAAATCTTTTCCGTTTAATATCATTTACCATTTTGGTGCTCTGAAATACAAAATCACCTAATAAATGAGCCAGTATCAGTTTAAATATCAGTTCGTACATTGCTGTATTTTTTTAGCATATAAATTTACGATTTCTAAAATTTCCGGATAAGCCCCTCTTTTTAAAGCTTTATTAACCGTAGTACTATCGCGTTTTAATTTTTGTGCAACCTCTTTCTGTAAGAGATTTCTGTGGGTCAGGGTATAATAGATGATTTCTGCAGTAGCGGGTTTCCAGTTATCCGCAATGAAGGCTATTAATTTCAACATGCCGTTCAAATACTCGTCAAATTCTTCGAAGGGACTCTTAAGGCTAAGTGTATCCTGTTTGAGGCTTTCAAAACTTTCTCCGGAATTTATATAAGCCTGTCCGAATGATTCGCTTACCTTTTTACCTTTATAACCTGCTTCACCAATGCCAATGGCCATTCGTACATTGATTTGCGAATTGGTTTTTATCAGTGCTTTTATGCATAAGGCAATTTCAACGGCTTTCTCGATATTTACTTCGAGTTGAAAACTATCACCTCTATATATCGTCCAATTTGTTTTCTTTGCAGTTGTTTTCGATAAAAATTGTTTTAGTGGTGTTTGCCAGCGTTCAGTAGGAACATTTCTTGAATTAATAATGTCGCCTGTTATAACTGCTATCATATTGATTTATAGTTTTATATAAACAAATATAATAAAAATTGGCTTAAAAAGGCCAATTTTGATAAATTGGCTTAAAAAGGCCAGTTTTTCATGCAGCCATTCTGTTCATCCTATCTATAATTGGAAAAACAGTTAACTTAGTGGTCAAAAAATTAAAAAAGATGAGTATACAAAAAGCATTATTAATTGAATTAGAAAGGGAAAAAGACAATACCATGCGAATGTTAAAGGTACTTCCTGACGAACATTTTAGCTGGAAACCCCATGTAAAATCCTATACATTAGGTGAGCTGGCCAATCACATTGTTGAACTGCATAACTGGGTCACAGCGGTTATTGAAAAGGATGAGTTAAATTTCTACACGGATTATAAGCGGTCAGAACTTCCGAATGCGGAGGCACTTATCCAGACACTGGAAAAGGGTTATGAGGCTAATAAAGCCGCTCTGGAAAACCTGGAAGAAGCGAATTACTTTGGCACATGGACATTGAGGGCCGGCGATCATGTATTGGTTTCCCTGCCAAAAGCGGGTGCTATTCGCTTTATCGTTAATAATCATTTAATTCATCACCGCGGACAACTTTCTGTCTACCTGCGCTTACTGGATGTGCCGGTACCCGGAATATACGGACCTTCGGCAGACGAGAAATAATTGGGTTACGAGTGATGTGTTGCCTGTTGCGGGCCGAGGAACTGGCGTCATTGCTTCATTTGCTACGCAGGTGAAGCAATGACTTTACATCCCTTATTTATGTTCCAGAAACAGGCCTTCGTCGGTTTTGGTTACTTTTAGTAAACCTTTGCCTGTTAAAGCTTTCAGCGTGGTATCCCATTTTTTATTGCTCCAGTCTAACTGCCCTTTTATGTCATTCAGCAAATGCTGCTGACCGGCTTTCACTAAGACAAAAAGCTCGCTTTCTTCAGCACTGAGCTCAATTTTCTTTTTCTCCGGCCGCATTTGCGGGAAGAATAATACTTCCTGGATGGTCGACTGGTTGGTCATCAGCATCACCAGGCGGTCGATACCGATACCTAAGCCCGAAGTAGGCGGCATACCATATTCCAGGGCCCGTACAAAATCATCATCCATGGCCATCGCTTCATCATCACCCCGGGCGGCCAGCTTTAACTGTTCTTCAAAGCGTTCGCGCTGATCGATCGGGTCGTTTAATTCGGAATAGGCATTGGCAATCTCTTTGCCGTTAACAAACAGTTCAAAACGCTCTACCAGTCCGTCTTTGCTGCGGTGCTTTTTAGCCAGTGGCGTCATCTCGATCGGGTAGTCGGTAATGTAAGTGGGTTGGATAAGATTGGCTTCTACTTTTTCGCCAAAGATCTCATCAATCAGTTTGCCACGGCCCATGCTTGGATCGGTTTCAATGCCAAGGTCTTTGCATACCTGCGCAATTTCGGTTTCGCTCATGGCTGATACATCAATGCCGGTGTATTTTTCGATGGATTCGTACATGGTTAAGCGTTCGTACGGCCCGGCAAAATCAATTTCATGTGTGCCTACTTTTACCACCGGAGTGCCATGAATAGCCACGGCTACCTTTTCAAGGCATTCTTCTACCATTTCCATCATCCAGACATAGTCTTTATAGGCAACGTAGATCTCCATGGAGGTAAATTCCGGGTTGTGGGTTCTGTCCATCCCCTCGTTACGGAACATTTTTCCAAATTCATATACCCCGTCAAAACCTGCAACAATTAGTCTTTTTAAATAAAGCTCATTGGCAATCCGCAGGAACAAAGGCATATCGAGCGTGTTATGATGCGTGGCAAAGGGGCGGGCTGCAGCACCACCGTGAACAGCCTGTAAGATCGGTGTTTCTACTTCCATCCAGCCCTGACTGTCGAAATAGCTCCGCATGGTGTTAATGACCTTTGAGCGGTTGATAAAGATCTTTTTATAATCCGGATTTACGGTCAGATCAACATAGCGCATCCGGTAGCGTAATTCAGGATCGGTAAAGCCGTCATAAATATTGCCGTCGTCGTCGCGTTTTACCACCGGCAGCGGTTTTAAAGATTTCGCCAATACGGTTAATGCCGTTACATGCACCGAGATTTCGCCGGTTTGGGTGGTAAATACATAGCCTTTAATGCCGACGTAATCACCAAGGTCTAATAATTTCTTGAATACGGTATTGTACAGGGTTTTATCTTCACCCGGGCAAAGATCATCACGTTTCAGATACAGTTGAACACGGCCGGTTGAGTCCTGTAATTCGGCGAACGATGCATTTCCCATAATACGACGGGTCATCAAACGGCCAGCCATACTGATGTTCTTATAGGCCGTCTTCTCTCTTTCGTAGTTTTCATTGATGTCGGCCGCATAAGCATTAATTTCGTAAGCCTCTGCAGGGTAAGGGTTGATGCCTAATTCGCGAAGTTGTTTTAATGAATCACGGCGTAAAAGTTCCTGTTCTGATAATCCTATACTCATTTATCGATTTTTTTGCAAAAGTAATGATTTCAATCCACTTCCACGGCTTCCTGGTACATTGTGTTGATGGCCTCTGCATATTTTTTTTCCACCACCCGACGTTTCACTTTTAGCGTAGGCGTGATCTCGCCTTCCTCGATGCTGAATGGGTTACGTTTAATGATAAAGTTCTTAATACGTTCAAATTTGGCCAGCTCATTACTGATCTTGCGGATATCCTGCGCCATCCAGTCGTTAATATCTTTCTCTTCGATGAAATCGCCCTCGCGCTGGAAAAATTCCTCTTTCAGGTTAAACGTTTCCTGCAGGGTTTCTTTATTCGGGATGATGATGGCGGTAATATATTCCCGTTTATCGCCAATCAGAAAAAGCTGATCAATTTTCGGGCTTTTCAGGTAAATATTCTCCACCGGTGTGGGATATACATTTTTGCCGTATGCATTTACGATCATATTCTTCAAACGGTCGGTAATTTGCAGGTTCCCTTTATAGAACCGGCCAATGTCGCCGGTATGGAACCATTTATCTTTGTCGATCGCTTCAGCTGTTTCGGCGGGCTTATTGAAATAGCCTTTCATTACGCAATGACCGCGTACAATGATCTCCCCTTCGGCACATTCAAAATTTTCATTGAAGGTGTTATGCGTCTGGATACTGATCATGGCTTTGGTGTCTATATCCTGGATGGCCACTTCAATACCCGGAATGATACGGCCTACGGTGCCATATACCTGCCGATGGTATTCGGTTACCGCCATCACCGGTGAGGTTTCCGTTAAGCCGAAGCCCTCGAGGATCTTAATGCCCAAATCGCCGAAAAACTCACCTACGTTCTTAGGCAGGGCTGCACCCCCGGAGATCATAAATTTTAAGCGGCCACCGGTCTTTTCTTTGATCTTGCTGAAAACCAGTTTTTCAGCTAATGCTTTTTTAGCGTTCAGGACCAGTCCGACGCTTTTACCGGACTCTTTTGCTTCGCGGTATTTTTTACCGGTTTCGAGCGCCCAGTTAAAGATATTGGCTTTTATACCACCCGCAGCAGTACCTGATTTGATAGCTTTATCATGAATACGTTCTAATAAACGCGGAACGCAGGCCATAATGGTAGGCCGTACTTCGCTCATATTTTTAGCCAGCAGTTCCAGGCTTTGTGCAAAGGCAATTTTACAGCCTTGTGCACAGCATACATGGTAGGTAGCTGTACGCTCAAACACATGCGAAAGGGGCAGGAAAGATAAAAATGTTTCTGTTTCGTCGATCACGGGAATTTGTTCCAGGCAAACTTTTACGTTTTCCACGAAATTACTGTGGGTAAGCATAACACCTTTTGGTGTACCGGTGGTACCCGATGTATAGATCAGTGAAGAAACATCAGCCGGAAGGACTTCGGCACGGCGCTCATTGATCCGTGCGATCGCTGCCTCGCCTGCTTTGTAGTCTACTAACGTTTTAAACGCGATGATCTCCGCTTTTATATCGGCCGGAACATCAATTTTCTCATAGCCATCAAAAGCCGGGATAATGTAGCGGAGCTCTGCGCAGTTATCGGCAATCTTCAGTACTTTCTTAAATAAAAAGGGGTTTCCGACCAGGAGCGCTTTAATGCCCGAGTCGTTGATAATGTAAGCCACTTCATGTTCAGACAGGGTAGGGTAGATCGATACGTTGATGGCGCCGATTTGCTGTATCCCCTGATCGTAATAAACATACTCAGGTGAATTTTCAATCATTAAACCTAAACGGTCACCTTTGGCTATTTCTTTTTCCAGGAAAAAGGCAGAAATTGAATCGGCATAGCGCAGGGTGTCTTTAAAAGAGACTTCCTCCCATGCTGAGCCTTTCTTATGAATTAAAAAAGTTTCTTCCGGCTTATGTATATGGGCTACGACATTTCGTAATAAGGTAGGGACCGTTGAAAATTCGTTAAATACGACCATGATAGGGGTTTAAAATTGGTTTAGCTAACAATGATAAAGTTTTTGGTTTAATTATACAACACAAAAAAGGCGCCCTTGTTGAGCGCCTTAAAATGATTGATATCACTATTAAACAGAAAAACTTTCGCCACAGCCACATGAGCGGCTGGCATTCGGGTTATTAAATGCGAATCCCTTACCGTTCAGGCCGTCGGTAAAATCAAGCTCTGTACCGGCCAGGTAAAGAAATGATTTCATATCGAGGGCAATACGGATGCCTTTGTCCTCAAAAAACTGATCGCCTTTTTTCTCTTCATTATCGAAATCCAGGTTATACGATAAGCCGGAACAACCTCCGCCCTTTACCGAAACCCGTAAAAAGTAATCAGAACCCAAAGCAGAATCCTGCATCAGGTGATCAATTTTATTTTTCGCTTTATCGGTGATGGTGATCATACGAATATCTAAATACTTTTAATGGTGTGATTTAGGAAGTTCTAAAGCCTCTAAACCATTTTTTACGCGATAATCATTGATAGCCGATTTAATCGCGTCTTCGGCTAATACCGAACAGTGGATTTTTACCGGAGGAAGGGCCAGCTCTTCTACGATATCCATATTGTCGATCGTTAAGGCTTCATCAATGGTCTTTCCTTTTAACCATTCTGTAGCCAGCGATGAAGAAGCGATCGCTGAGCCGCATCCGAAGGTTTTAAATTTTGCATCGGTGATCACATTGTTATCGTCCACTTCAATCTGCAGCCGCATTACGTCGCCGCATTCCGGTGCACCCACTAAACCGGTACCTACCGATTTACTTTCTTTATTTAACGTACCCACATTGCGCGGGTTGGTATAATGATCAATTACTTTATCTGAATATGCCATGATATTTTTAATTTAATGTTCCTGCCACTCAATTTTACTTAAATCAATTCCTTCTTTAAACATTTCCCAAAGCGGAGAAAGGTCACGAAGGTGGTTTACTGCCTTTTTGGTCACTTCAATGGCGTAATCTACTTCTTCGTCGGTTGTAAACCGTCCTAAGCCAAAACGTATCGAAGAGTGTGCCAAATCATCCGAAAGGCCCAAACTTTTTAATACGTAGCTGGGTTCTAACGAAGCCGATGTACAGGCCGATCCTGAAGAAACGGCCAGGTCTTTCATGGCCATCATCAATCCTTCGCCTTCTACATATTTAAAGGAGATGTTAGCCACGTGCGGCAAACGGTGTTGTGTATTTCCGTTCACATAGCTTTCTTCAAGGCTGGTCAGCTCATGCTCTAACTTATCGCGTAAGGCTGATAAGCGTTTAGCTTCCTGGTCCATTTCAAGACGGCAAAGCTCACAGGCCTTTCCAAAGCCTACAATACCCGGAACGTTCAGGGTACCTGAGCGCATACCGCGTTCATGACCACCGCCATCCATCTGAGAAGTAACTTTTACCCTTGGGTTCTTACGGCGTACATATAAAGCGCCTACACCTTTAGGGCCATACATTTTATGGGCACTGAAAGCCATCAGGTCAATGCCATCTGCATTTACATCCACCGGGATCTTACCTACAGCCTGCGTAGCATCGGTCATAAAAAGTGCACCGTGCTGATGGGCGATTGCTGAAATTTCTTTAACGGGCTGTATCACACCAATCTCGTTATTGCCATACATCATGCAGACCAGGATGGTTTGCGGGGTCATGGCTGCTTCTAACTCGTTAAGATCGATCAGGCCATCTTCTTTTACCTGCAGGTAGGTTACTTTTGCGCCCTGTTTTTCAAGGTGCTTGCAGGTATCTAAAACAGCTTTATGTTCGGTAGTAGCAGTAATAATATGATTGCCTTTGTCGGCATACATCTCAAATACACCCTTAATGCCTAAGTTATCGGCTTCGGTAGCGCCGGAAGTAAATATAATTTCTTTATCGGTACAGCCAATCAGTTTAGCCACCTGTTCCCGTGCATAATCCACACCTTCTTCAGCTACCCAGCCAAAAGCGTGATTACGGCTGGCGGCATTGCCGAATTTACTGGTAAAATAAGGCAGCATAGCCTCTAATACGCGCGGATCAAGCGGGGTTGTGGCGTTATTATCTAAATATATTGGAAGTTCCATTCGTTATCTTAATTAATTCTCCAACCAGAGAAAGTTTATGTATTTGTTAAGGTGTTTAGCGTTAAGTGCCATTTGCCTTATAAAGTATTATGATACAAAGATACGAAAAAGTTTTGCGAACAATTATAAATAATACCTATGAACCTATCGATAAAACCTGCATTTTTACATTTACGTAACCAACACGCATCATGAATAAGATTGAACATATTGGCATTGCCGTGAAAAACCTGGCCTCGTCTGTTGCTATTTATCAGCGTTTGTTAAATGCCGACTGCTATAAAACGGAAACGGTTGATACTGAGCAGGTGCGCACGGCTTTTTTCCGGACGGGTGAAAATAAGATCGAGTTATTGGAAGCCACATCGCCTGAAAGTCCTATTGCCCGCTTTTTGGAAAAGAAGGGTGAAGGTATTCATCATATCGCCTTTGCGGTGGATGATATTATGGCTGAGATGTCGCGATTACGTGCGGAGGGCTTTACCCTGCTAAATGAGCAACCTAAGAAAGGAGCCGATAATAAGATGGTATGTTTTGTACATCCTAAAGATGCTAATGGGGTGCTGATTGAGCTGTGCCAGGAAATTAAATGGGTTTAAGTTGGGTTTTGAGTTGCGGGTTATGAGTTGCAGGTTTGGCTGGCATATCAAATTGATTTCAACTTGTCAGACTGAGCTTGTCGAAGTCTCCATCTGACAGCTTGTCGAAGTTTGTGAGGTAGTGTTTTATGCGTACATCATTACAGAAAATAGTTGCTAAAGATTTTGATTTTCCCGATCATCTGGATGATAGCGCTTTGCGTCTGGCTTTAGTAAAGGCCTTTGATTATCTGCTTGCCGAAGATTTTTCGAAGCTGTTGCAGATCTTATACCGGGCTGATGTTGATCAGGATAAACTTAAAATGTTGCTGGCAGAAAATATGGAGCGGAGTGCTGCCGAAGTCATTGCCGATGCCTACATTACCCGTCAGCAGGCAAAAGTGGCTATATGGGAAAAGTATAGCAGGAAAGGATGCGATGAGAAATAAGAAAGGCGAGTTGCCCCGCCTTGAATGTGTTATTCACTAATCTTTATTTTCTCTTATTGGTGTTCATGAAACATTTGGACAATAAAAAAGCCTCCTGATTATGGACAAGAGGCAATCCAAATGTTTTCACAACGGAATAATCCTTATTGTGATTTGCTTTCATTCAGTACAAATATAGTACTTTCTCTTATTGCCGCAATACGGGAAACCGGAAATCGTAATTTTAAAATTTCTTATCTTTATCAAAACCATCAAATTAACAGCTTTATGAGTAAGAAAATGATACTTGGACTTGATTTAGGGACAAATTCCATTGGTTGGGCATTAGTAAAACATGATATCGAAAATAACCAAGGGGAAATACTCGGCATGGGGAGTCGGATTATACCGATGGGGCAAGATGTTTTGGGAGAATTTGGAAAAGGAAACTCCATTTCGCAAACGGCGGAACGTACCGGATACAGAAGTGTCCGCCGATTGCGGGAGCGTTTTTTGTTACGAAGGGAAAGGCTGCACAGAGTTTTGAATGTATTGGGATTTTTGCCTAAACATTATGCTTCGGAAATTGATTTTGAAAAGCGTTTCGGTAAATTCAAATCAGAAACCGAACCAAAATTGCCTTGGAAGAAAGGCGATGATGGAAAGTTTTCGTTCCTTTTCCAAAACTCTTTCAACGAAATGCTCACTGATTTTAAAGTAAATGGACAAGACCTTAAAATTCCTTACGATTGGACGATTTATTATTTGCGCAAGAAAGCCTTAACCCAAAAAATTGAAAAAGAAGAGCTGGCTTGGATACTGCTGAACTTTAATCAAAAACGAGGCTACTATCAATTAAGGGGTGAAGAGGAGGAAGAAAACCTAAATAAGCAGGTGGAGTTTTATTCCTTGAAGGTCATGGATGTTATTGCCGACGAACCACAAAAAGGTAAGGCAGACATTTGGTATTCTTTGATTTTAGAAAATGGGTGGGTGTACAGACGTTCCAGCAAAATGCCTTTATTTGACTGGAAGGACAAGGTAAGAGATTTCATTGTTACCACTGATTTGGATGATGATGGAGCTATAAAAACCGATAAAGAAGGAAATGAAAAAAGGAGTTTCCGCGCACCTGCTGAAACGGACTGGACTCTGGTGAAGAAGAAAACCGAACAGGAAATTGACCAATCGCACAAAACCGTGGGTGCGTACATCTACGAGAATTTACGGCAAAATCCCAAACAAAAAATAAAAGGAAAATTAGTTCGTACCATTGAGCGGAAATTTTACAAGGAGGAACTAAAACAGATTTTAGAAAAGCAAAAGGGGTTTCATCTCGATCTGCAAAGCGAAGATTTGTATAGTGACTGCGTGAGGGAATTATACCGCAACAACGATGCCCATCAGTTAACACTTAGCAAAAAAGATTTTGTGCATTTGTTGATGGAGGATATTCTGTTTTACCAACGTCCTTTGCGAAGTCAGAAATCATCCATTTCCAATTGCACATTGGAGTATTGGATGTACAAGGACAAAGACGGTTTGGAACATACTGAGTACCTGAAAGCCATTCCAAAATCCAATCCATATTATCAGGAGTTCCGCATCTGGCAATGGATATACAACCTGAACATCTATAAAAAAGATGACGACACGAATGTTACATCTGAATTTCTAAACGCAACAGGCGATTTTGAAAAGCTGTTTGAATTTTTGGATAATCGCAAAGAGGTAGAACAAAAAGCATTGCTGAAGTTTTTGCTGGAACAAAAAGGGTTCAAAGGAAAAATACTAAATGCAGAAGTTGAAAAATACCGTTGGAATTATGTTGAGGACAAAAAATACCCTTGCAATGAAACGAAAACAATGATTTCAAGCAGATTGGAAAAAGTAGAAAATGTACCTGTCAGCTTTTTAACAAGAGAAACCGCGCAAAAGTTATGGCATATTATCTATTCGGTAAACGATAAAATCGAATTTGAAAAGGCGCTGAAATCCTTTGCCGGTAAAAACAATCTGCATGAAAATTCTTTTATTGAAGTCTTTAAAAAGTTTCCACCATTTAAAAGTGAATACGGTTCGTTTTCGGAAAAAGCCATCAAAAAATTATTGCCTTTGATGCGGTTGGGAAAATATTGGAGTTGGGATAATGTGGGCGAAAAATCCAAAGACCGGATTTCAAAAATCATCACTGGCGAATACGATGAAAACATCAAAGACAAAGTAAGAGAAAAAGCCATCCATCTTACTTCCGAAAGTCATTTTCAGGGTTTGCAATTGTGGCTGGCGCAATATATTGTTTATGGCAGACATTCTGAAGCAGCAATGGCAGGCAAATGGAACAGCGTAGGTGATATGGGAGAATTTTTAAAAGAATTTAAACAACATTCACTCCGCAATCCGATCGTAGAAAAAGTGGTTACTGAAACACTCCGAGTGGTAAAAGATATCTGGCAACAACACGGAAATGGGGCTAAAGATTTCTTTTCCGAAATTCATATAGAGCTGGGCAGGGAAATGAAAAACACTACTGAAGAACGCAAGAATATAACCAATGCTATAACAGAGAATGAAAACACCAATCTGCGCATTAAAGCGCTACTGGCAGAAATGATGAATGATGGTAAGGTGGAAAATGTGCGTCCATTTTCGCCGATGCAGCAGGAGATTTTGAAGATTTATGAGGATGGTGTACTTAATTCTGATATCGAGATTGAAGATGATATTTTGAAAATAAGCAAGACTGCTCAACCTTCATCATCCGATTTAAAGCGCTACAAACTTTGGCTGGAACAGAAATATCGCTCACCTTATACTGGTGCTGTTATTCCACTCAATAAATTATTTACGCCTGAGTACGAGATAGAACATATTATTCCGCAAAGTCGTTATTTTGACGATAGTTTCAATAATAAAGTTATTTGTGAAGCTGCGGTAAACAAACTGAAAGATAATTACATCGGACTTGCATTCATCAAACAGTTTGGCGGTACGATTGTGGAGTGCGGAATGGGTAAAACTGTAACCGTTTTGAAGCAGGAAGCGTATGAAGACTTTGTAAAACAGCATTATGCCAAAAACCGAAGCAAACGTACAAAACTGTTGCTGGAAGAAATACCCGAAAAGATGATAGAGCGGCAGATGAATGACACCCGATACATCAGCAAATATATCTCGGGTGTGCTTTCTAATATTGTAAGAGCAGAAGATGGAACAGACGAGGGTATAAATTCCAAAAACATCCTTCCCGGAAATGGAAAAATTACCGCGACATTAAAGCAGGATTGGGGACTGAACGATGTGTGGAACGAATTGATATTACCTCGCTTTGAGCGAATGAACAACCTGACGAAGTCTAAAGATTTCACAGCATGGAACGAAAATCATCAGAAATTTTTACCAACGGTTCCGATTGAGCTTTCCAAAGGGTTTCAGAAAAAACGCATCGACCATCGCCACCACGCATTGGATGCTTTGGTTATTGCCTGTGCTACAAGAGATCACGTTAATTTGCTCAACAACCAGTCTGCACGATCTGACATGAAACGTTATGATCTACAGCGTAAGCTTCGCCATGCTGAAAAGTGGACGGACAAAGAAGGGAAGATAAAAGACAAATTCACGGAATTTAAAAAGCCATGGGAAGAGTTTACCTTAGAAGCAAGAACTGCATTGGAAAATATTGTGGTGAGTTTTAAACAAAACCTACGGATAATCAACAAGGCCACCAATAATTATCAAATAATAGACAATGGTAAAAAAGTAAAGAAAAAACAAGAGGGGATTAATTGGGTCATCCGAAAACCGATGCATAAAGAAACCGTTTCGGGGAAAGTAAACTTGCCTTGGATAAAAGTTCCGAAAGGTAGAATTCTTACCGCAACACGGAAAAGTTTGGATACTTCGTTTGATTTAAAAACCATTGAAAGCATTACTGATACAGGCATTCAAAAGATTTTAAAAAATTATCTTGTAGAAAAGGGAAGTCCGGAACTGGCATTCTCTCCAGAGGGAATTGAAGATATGAATAGAAATATTGCTAAGTATAACGGTGAAAAGCCGCATCAACCCATCAATAAGGTGAGAGTTTTTGAATTGGGTAGTAAATTTCCACTTGGACAAACCGGAAATAAGAAAGACAAATATGTAGAAGCTGCCAAAGGGACTAATCTTTTCTTTGCTATTTATGAAGATGAAAATGGAAAGCGCAGCTATAATTCTGTTCCTTTAAATGAAGTTATAGAAAGGCAGAAGCAAGGATTGAGTACAGTTCCATTTGAAAATGAAAAAGGGCATAGATTGTTATTCCATCTTTCACCAAACGATTTAGTATATGTACCAACGGAAGATGAGTTGGAGAACAATGATCAAATCGATTTTAATAATTTGAACAAAGAGCAAAGAAAAAGAATTTATAAGTTTGTTAGTTGTACAGGAGGAGAAGGATATTTAATTCCACAAACAAATGCATTTGAAATTGTGAAAAATGAAAATGGCACAAATAGCAAAAGTGAACGACTACAAGATCTTAAAGATGGTAATTGTGGTTACGATAAAAATGGCAAACCACTAATGATAAAAGAAGTCTGCATCAAACTCAAAGTAGACCGATTAGGCAATATCTCACCCGAAAAAAAAATATATAGAAGCACAATGGATAAAAGTCTTGTTTCTGAACTTGAGGTGATCTATGAAACAAGAAAATGGGGCTTAAAGAAGTTTGATTCTTTTGATGATATGGAAAATGAGCAATTGCGATATTTCGCATCCTTGTCACCAACAGAATTGTTTCGCAATCTCAAAAAATTAACGCTGGCAGCCTTTGGGATAGCTGATGAATCAAAACTCAAGCATCCGAAAAGGATTGTAAAATATGAATAAGCACCATGAATATATTTTTTAAAGAACATCAAGAAATACTTGCTACATTGCTAAAACATAAGGTGAGTTTTATGCTCATAGGCGGTTATGCCGTTAATTATTATGGCTACAATCGTGTTACCGGAGACATGGATATTTGGATAGAACCCAGTAATGAGAATAAAGAATTGCTGCTTCAGGCATTAACAGCTATAGGCTTTGACGATGATGGAATAGCTATTATTCGCAGCTGGGACTTTAGCGTACCACAGCTATTTCATATTGGCGATTCATCCCAGCCAGACAAGACGGAGTTTATGACCCATATTACAGGAGTAGATTATCTAATAGCTTATAGCAATCGGATAATGGCTGACCTCGATGGTTTAATGCTCCCAATAATACACTATAACAATCTTATCCAAAATAAGAAGTCAACAGGGAGAAGCAAGGACAATGCTGATGTAGAGTATCTGGAGAAAATTACCCTTCTGAAAAAGAAGTAATCATCATTAAGCAGGCAATATGCTAATTGGCTCATCTTACATTCAAATATATTACTCGATAAACAACTTTCTTTATAACATGAACGAAATAGTCATCTATCAAACTTCCGATAATCAAACTCAAATTGATGTGAAATTTGAGAATGAAACTGTCTGGCTTACACAAAAGCAAATGGCAACGTTGTTCGATAAAAATGTAATGACTGTAAATGAGCATATTAAGAACATTTACAATGAGGGCGAGTTGGACGAAACAGCAACTATAAGGAAATCCCTTATAGTTCAACAGGAGGGAAATCGTGAAGTAAGTCGTGAGGTTTTATTATACAACCTCGATGTCATCATTTCCGTAGGATACCGCGTAAAATCAAAACAGGGAACGCAGTTTCGGATATGGGCTACGCAGCGATTAAGAGAATACCTGATAAAAGGTTTCACTATCGACAGCCATCGCCTGAAGGATCTTGGAGGCGGAAATTACTGGAAAGAACTATTAGACGCCATACGCGACATCCGCAGTAGCGAAAAAGTAATGTACCGGCAGGTATTGGATTTATATGCTACTGCTATCGACTATAATCCAAAAGCGGCCGAAAGTATCCAGTTCTTTAAAATTGTACAAAACAAACTGCATTTTGCCGCTCACGGACAAACAGCAGCTGAAGTGGTTTATTTCAGGGTCAATTCTGAAAAGCCCTTTGCGGGCTTAACCAATTTTAAAGGAATGCAACCCACACAGTCCGAGGCTATGATTGCTAAAAACTATTTGCAGGTAGAAGAACTTAAAGTATTAAACAACCTGGTTTCGGCCTATTTTGATCTGGCAGAAATTAACGCCATTGAACAAAAGTCAATGACTATGGTCAATTATATTGAGGAGTTAGACCGTATCTTGACCTCCGCAGGCCGGAAATTATTGTCGGATGCCGGAAAAGTGAGCCATAATGAAGCTGAAGAAAAAGCTAAAACAGAATTTCGTAAATACCAGGCTAAAACATTAAGCGAAGTAGAGAAAGCTTACCTCGATAGTTTAAAACAAATAGAACGGAAAATAAAAGCGAAATGAAGATAAAGAATATTGGTATGATTTAACAGCAGTTATCATGATTAAACGCACACTACTTTTCAGTAACCCGGCTTATCTGAGTTTAAAAGACAAGCAACTGCAAATTGATTTGCCTCACCTAAAAACATTGGGCGAGATGGAAAGTAAAAAAGTAGTTCCGATTGAAGATATTGGGATTTTGGTACTCGATCATCAGCAAATTACCCTGACACATGGCTGTATGGCGGCGTTGTTAGAGAATAATGCAGCCATCGTTACCTGTAATTCAAGTCATCTGCCCACGGGTTTATTACTGCCTTTAGATGGTCATAATACACAGAGTGAACGTTTTCGATATCAGATTGATGCTTCACAGCCTCTCAAAAAGCAATTATGGCAACAAACGGTGCAGGCTAAAATCTTAAATCAGGCAGCAGTACTCTATAACAGAGGAATTGACTGTGAAAATATGTTGTACTGGGCAAAGTCGGTGAAATCAGGCGACCCTGAAAATTATGAAGGTAGAGCGGCTGCTTATTACTGGCAGAATGTATTTCCTAAAAAAGTAGAATTTTTTAGAGGCAGAGAGGGTAATCCACCCAACAATCTGCTCAATTACGGATATGCGATTTTACGAGCCATAGTCGCCCGGGGACTGGTTTCTTCGGGTTTATTGCCTACTTTGGGCATTCATCATCGGAATAAATACAATGCCTATTGCCTGGCTGATGATATCATGGAGCCTTACCGACCGTATGTGGATGAAATTGTGTTAGGAATTATAGACCGGGGTGAAAATTTTCTGGAGTTGGGATCGGCTATTAAATCGCAATTATTGGGTATTGCTACCGTTGATGTGTTGTTTGATAAAGGAAAAAGCCCGCTGATGGTCGGATTACAACAAACTACGGCTTCGTTGGCAAAATGTTATGAGGGTACAGCACGGAAAATAGCCTATCCGCAGATGAAGAACTTTGACCGGCAGGTTCGTTATTATCGTATAGAGAATGAAAACCTTTCTTTTGTAGCTGAGGGGGCTGAAGAATATGAGCAAAACGATGACGAAGATGAAAATCTACCTTTTTAAATAGCATAATCCTATGGTGTATGCGCTTAAACGAATATCGTATTTTGTGGGTGCTTGTCTTTTTTGATTTACCAACCGAGACCAAGAAGGATCGAAAATATGCATCAAAATTCCGTAAGGATATGTTGCAGGATGGTTTTAGTATGTTTCAGTTTTCGATTTACCTACGTCATTGCAGCAGCCGGGAAAATGCCGATGTGCATATTAAGCGCATTAAAAAGATATTGCCTCCTAAAGGTCATGTGGGTATGATGACAGTGACCGACAAGCAATTCGGTATGATGGAACTTTTTTATGGAAAAGAAGAAAAACCACTTCCTGATACACCACAACAATTAGAATTGTTTTAGAATAGAACTGACGAAATTCAATTAGAACAAAATCCGATGACATTATTTCATCGGATTTTTTAATTCTAATTTTTTTCTTAACTATCTGATAGTTAATTTTTTGAACTATGGTATGTTGTTGTAAATATCAGTAGTTCAAAGAATGAAAGCAAATCACAACAGCACCAATATTAGCAAACTCAAACAGGTAGTTGTTGTAAATATCAGTAGTTCAAAGAATGAAAGCAAATCACAACTACCAGATGCTCGAAAAGCACAAAAAAGAGGTTGTTGTAAATATCAGTAGTTCAAAGAATGAAAGCAAATCACAACGAATATCTTTCAAGCTTTCATAGTGATTAAGTTGTTGTAAATATCAGTAGTTCAAAGAATGAAAGCAAATCACAACAGAATGGGGCAGCATGCAAACGTGATGTGTGTTGTTGTAAATATCAGTAGTTCAAAGAATGAAAGCAAATCACAACGGGGGATTTGAAAGTTTGTATCGGAAAATGGTTGTTGTAAATATCAGTAGTTCAAAGAATGAAAGCAAATCACAACCCAATCAAACTGAGGGTTGACGGCCTTATGTTGTTGTAAATATCAGTAGTTCAAAGAATGAAAGCAAATCACAACCAACAGTTGGATGTTTGCCACTCTGATCGGTTGTTGTAAATATCAGTAGTTCAAAGAATGAAAGCAAATCACAACAGGAAATGCAGGATATGTTTTACCAAATGGGTTGTTGTAAATATCAGTAGTTCAAAGAATGAAAGCAAATCACAACGTATTTGTTGATTGTTGTAATCTCCACTTTGTTGTTGTAAATATCAGTAGTTCAAAGAATGAAAGCAAATCACAACAGCCGCCGGCCGCAAATGCGCGCCCGGCTAGTTGTTGTAAATATCAGTAGTTCAAAGAATGAAAGCAAATCACAACGCATCACCGGCGCAATCATAGGGGCCATACGTTGTTGTAAATATCAGTAGTTCAAAGAATGAAAGCAAATCACAACATCGAGAGTATTTACGCCCATTTCGGCGTGTTGTTGTAAATATCAGTAGTTCAAAGAATGAAAGCAAATCACAACAGAACAATTATAAACAAATTAAATTAAATAGTTGTTGTAAATATCAGTAGTTCAAAGAATGAAAGCAAATCACAACACCTCCGAAACGGTGGATAGCCCGCAAGGTGTTGTTGTAAATATCAGTAGTTCAAAGAATGAAAGCAAATCACAACTACGGTAGAGTATTTTACTATTTCAGGATAGTTGTTGTAAATATCAGTAGTTCAAAGAATGAAAGCAAATCACAACGGATAAGCATACCATTGTTCCAATTATCGAGTTGTTGTAAATATCAGTAGTTCAAAGAATGAAAGCAAATCACAACAGTCCGGAGGTACGGTAGATTTAGGTGGCGTTGTTGTAAATATCAGTAGTTCAAAGAATGAAAGCAAATCACAACAGTCCGGAGGTACGGTAGATTTAGGTGGCGTTGTTGTAAATATCAGTAGTTCAAAGAATGAAAGCAAATCACAACTGATAAGAAGGAAATCTCCTCCCGGGCTTAGTTGTTGTAAATATCAGTAGTTCAAAGAATGAAAGCAAATCACAACAAAGTAAGATTTGATAACTCCAGAATAGAGTTGTTGTAAATATCAGTAGTTCAAAGAATGAAAGCAAATCACAACAGGATCTGGTCATTTGAGAATTATATACCGTTGTTGTAAATATCAGTAGTTCAAAGAATGAAAGCAAATCACAACGTCATGTCTTCCTTGGCCGCAGAAGGGCGAGTTGTTGTAAATATCAGTAGTTCAAAGAATGAAAGCAAATCACAACCATTATATTAGTATTATGAAAAAAGTAGAAGTTGTTGTAAATATCAGTAGTTCAAAGAATGAAAGCAAATCACAACCTCGGTGGGGTCTGGGCTGTTTTGGTAATTGTTGTTGTAAATATCAGTAGTTCAAAGAATGAAAGCAAATCACAACATTTCATTCGACATCACGGTTGTTAGAAGGGTTGTTGTAAATATCAGTAGTTCAAAGAATGAAAGCAAATCACAACTTTGTTTTTAATACTAAAGTTTTCATATTTGTTGTTGTAAATATCAGTAGTTCAAAGAATGAAAGCAAATCACAACGGGAAGTAATATTGATTCTTTTGAAAAGTTGTTGTTGTAAATATCAGTAGTTCAAAGAATGAAAGCAAATCACAACACAAAAATCATTGCATTAATTCAATTGACGGTTGTTGTAAATATCAGTAGTTCAAAGAATGAAAGCAAATCACAACTCTGCCAAACCTCGCACGTAAGGTACGGATGTTGTTGTAAATATCAGTAGTTCAAAGAATGAAAGCAAATCACAACGAAAATCCTCCCATGCCTTGCAGTCTCTTTGTTGTTGTAAATATCAGTAGTTCAAAGAATGAAAGCAAATCACAACGACAGTCCGGAAATCCAAATGGATTTTCCGTTGTTGTAAATATCAGTAGTTCAAAGAATGAAAGCAAATCACAACTTGACATAAGAGATTAATTAGGAATACGAAGTTGTTGTAAATATCAGTAGTTCAAAGAATGAAAGCAAATCACAACTATAAGCAGCAATACCAGCGATCGGATCCCGTTGTTGTAAATATCAGTAGTTCAAAGAATGAAAGCAAATCACAACGTACGACGGTACGTCAAGTACGAACCGGTCGTTGTTGTAAATATCAGTAGTTCAAAGAATGAAAGCAAATCACAACCGGTTAGGCTATAACAATCCAATTAATCCCGTTGTTGTAAATATCAGTAGTTCAAAGAATGAAAGCAAATCACAACGGTCATTAACAAGATTTATGCTCGGCGTCGGTTGTTGTAAATATCAGTAGTTCAAAGAATGAAAGCAAATCACAACAAGAGTTTGAGTTGTTTGTTTTTTCTGCAAGTTGTTGTAAATATCAGTAGTTCAAAGAATGAAAGCAAATCACAACTGGTGTAGCATTATTCTTCTTTCTTCTTCGGTTGTTGTAAATATCAGTAGTTCAAAGAATGAAAGCAAATCACAACTGGTGTAGCATTATTCTTCTTTCTTCTTCGGTTGTTGTAAATATCAGTAGTTCAAAGAATGAAAGCAAATCACAACCGCTACGCTGAATATAAATATCAAGCGTCCGTTGTTGTAAATATCAGTAGTTCAAAGAATGAAAGCAAATCACAACGCTCGGCGTCGTCTTCCGAAATTTGGTATAGTTGTTGTAAATATCAGTAGTTCAAAGAATGAAAGCAAATCACAACTAGCACCTATAATAGGTGCAGGTGCTTCCCGTTGTTGTAAATATCAGTAGTTCAAAGAATGAAAGCAAATCACAACGTCATGTCTTCCTTGGCCGCAGAAGGGCGAGTTGTTGTAAATATCAGTAGTTCAAAGAATGAAAGCAAATCACAACGGTGATTAATAAGATTTATGCTCGTCGCCGGTTGTTGTAAATATCAGTAGTTCAAAGAATGAAAGCAAATCACAACTGGTTCATTTTTTGCTATATTTGTATTAAGCCAGCAGCTGATGGTTAATCGAAACGGCCAGCACCTCACAGATGATGGGGGTTGTAAAGTCCGGTCACCGGGCGTTAGCTTATGGTCAATCTGTATAAGCCTTGGGTAATAAACCGTCCAGGGCTTATTTGTTATATATCAAAAGCCCTTTATGGTAACGCTGTTGTTGTAAATATCAGTAGTTCAAACAATCGAGCTTGCGAGCTCATAAATACCATCAAAAATATGAGCAGTTAATGGATAATAAAAGTAAACCCTCTGTTTGTTTTTCTAAAATTATCAAAACACCCAACTAATAAAATTAATTTCAAACAAAATTCAGGTTTCGGGCATTAATCTTATAAACATAAATGCCATGGAACATCAGCATCAATACCAGGGAAATAAGCCTATCCCTAAGCACCCAAAACCGGAAGACGATGTGCAGTTACACATCGAAACGGTTATTCCTGAAACTGAAAAAGAAAAAGAAGTGCCTGCTGATCAGGAAAGTCAGCAGAAACCTGAAGATCCGGATGCCGGTGATGCTGCATCATCACGATAAACCGTAAGTTTGTAAGGAGAGACCAAAAACTAACGGAATGAACGGAGAAAGTTCAACATCAGATAAACAGCTTACCAAGAAACTGCTGCCCACCATTTTGGCGACGGCCATTTTTATGCAGATGTTAGATTCGACTATCCTGAACACATCGCTGCCGGCCATTGCCAGAGATCTGCATGAATCGCCCTTAAACATGCAGAATGCTATTATTGGTTATGTGCTTACCTTAGCCCTTTTTATGCCGGTAAGTGGCTTTCTGGCCGATAAATTCGGTACCAGAAAGGTGTTTATAGCGGCATTGATCCTGTTTGGCCTGGGCTCTGTATTTTGTTCATTTTCGCAAAACCTGCCTCAGTTAGTGGTTTCGCGGGTAATTCAGGGCGTAGGAGGCAGCCTGATGACACCCGTCGGGAAATTAGCCCTTATTAAAACTTTTCCCAAAAATGAATTATTGAAAGCCATGAACTTTGCGATTATTCCGGCATTGATCGGCCCGGTGTTAGGGCCATTGGTGGGTGGTTATATGGTCGATTACCTATCCTGGCACTGGATCTTTCTGATCAATGTGCCGATTGGGCTTATTGGTATTGCTTTGAGCCTGAACTATATGCCCGATTATAAATCGGCGATTATCGATTTTGACTTAAAAGGCTTTCTCATCTTTGCGGTGGCCTCCCTGCTGCTGTCCATATCCCTGGAACTTTTTGGCAATACCATTCACGTTACGCCGGTACTGTTGGTATTTGCACTGGGCTTTTTGATGCTGTATTATTATTACCGGCATGCTTCGAAAGATGATAATCCCATATTCCCTTTAAATCTGTTTAAAGTACGTACTTTCAGGGTAGGGATAGCCGGTAACTTAGCTACCCGCCTGGGCATTAGTGCCATTCCTTTATTGCTCCCGATGATGATCCAGCTCGCCTATCATCAGTCGGCCGTAACCTCAGGTTGGATCGTAGCACCGATGGCCTTAACTGCTATGTTTGGAAAATCGGCCGTGATCAGTATCCTTAACCGCTTTGGATACCGGCGAACTTTAATGGTAAACACCTTTGTGATCGGCGTTTTGATATGTTCGATGGCTATACCGGGCGTACATACGTCCATTTACTGGTACATGCCTATCATAGCCGTATTAGGTTTTTTTAACTCTATTCAGTTTACGGCGATGAATTCCATTTCGATTGCCGATTTGCGTGCCTATCATACCAGCAGTGGAAATTCGCTGATCTCTGTGAACCAGCAGTTAGCCATAGGTTTTGGTATTGCCTTTGGCCTTATTGTATTAAAGATCTTCCAGGGGGATGCCAGCCGGCTTAACCTCGACATTCATCATGCCTTTAGGTACACCTTTTTAACGGTAGGTGTTTTAACGATACTGTCGGGTTTTGTGTTCAGGCGATTGCATTTCAGAGATGGTGAAAACATGCGATCGAATGAAGAATAATATTTTCATATTTTTTGTAGCAAAAACCACCTAATTTTATCTAAAGTTAAAATAAAAGCCTGTGAAGGAAATCATATCGTATCAAAATATCGAAGAGGCCTTTGCCCAGTTAGACAACGGCGGCCGTTTTTATAATCTTTTTACCAAAGCCAAAGACGAGGAAATCAATACGGCCGAACTGGCCAGAGTAGCCGGTTTATTTAGCGAAAAGCAGCAATTGATCCTGTTTCTGGAACTTTCCATTTCGCAATTATCAAAACAGGATCAGGTCACGATCATCTCGAAACTGGATGATAAGCTGCGTAAGGACTTTTTAAAATATAAAGCCCAGGAACTGATGCCATCAGAGGCGGAGCAACGGGGTGTACTTTCTGCAAATGCGATTATCACCGGTGTCCCCAGGGTTAAAAACTCCACCTCAGAATTTAAAGGTTTCATTTTAATCCCTGTTTCAGCCGGGAAAGTTATCACGGTGATGCCCATTCCCATTATTGATCAGTACGATATCTATGAGATCCGCGATGAGCATGCTGCCGAATCGTTTTTAGTTGCCCATTATCGGGGCAAAGGGACACTTCCGGAAAAAAAGATAAAAGTAGCCGGCGTTTTGAAAGATATTGAGGTGGAGACAGAGGGTGGGATAGCACACCGCAAATTTTTAGAAATCAATTATTATCAGCTTCTCTAAATGAATGTCCGTCTAAAACCCGTCTTATTCCATATCAGCTGGCTAAGCGCACTGTATTTTATCCTTTTGTGTTTAAATACGTATGTTATTAAATCTGATTTTGTACTGATTGGTGTTGTCCAGGAACTGATCACTATACCCATCATCCTGGGGCAATTCGTCATTGCTGTGGTTTCGGCCCTATCATGGGCAAAAGAGGGTTTTGCTAAGAAAGGATATGTTTTCTGGACGTTTTTAATCTCGGTTTGCAATAGTCTTTTTGTAGTGGGGAGTTTTTTAGGGTGGGGGTAAATGATTTAACCCTGCTCTATCTCTTTCAGACTCGTCATTTTCTTGTAAGCCAGGAAACCTTTAATATCCTCAAAATGTTCACGAACACGCTTATTTCCAAATTCGAATACTTTCTTAACCAGTCCGTCCAGGAAATCGCGGTCGTGTGATACGAGGATTAATGTGCCATCAAAATCCTGCAAAGCCTCTTTAATGATGTCTTTGGTCTTCATGTCCAGGTGATTGGTCGGCTCATCGAGGATCAATACATTTACGGGTTCTAACAGCAGTTTGATCATCGCCAGGCGGGTTTTTTCACCGCCTGAAAGTACCTTTATCTTTTTGGTCGTATCATCGCCGCTAAACATAAAGGCGCCTAACAGGTCTTTAATTTTGATGGTTCCGTCGCTTAAGGGGATCTGATCAATGGTTTCGAATACGGTGAGGTTCTCTTCGAGCAGGGCCGCCTGGTTCTGGGCAAAATAGCCGATCTTTGCATTATGGCCAACTTTTAAGCTTCCCTCAAAATCGATCTCACCCATGATGGCTTTGATCATGGTCGATTTACCTTCACCGTTCTTTCCTACAAAGGCTATCTTTTCGCCCCTTTCAATCACCATCGATGCTTTTTCAAATACGACGTGATCGCCATAGGCTTTTGTGAGCTCTTCCACAATAACCGGATATTGGCCCGAACGCGGCGAGGGAGGGAACTTCAGGCGCAGGGCTGAGGTATCGACTTCATCGACCTCAATAATTTCGAGCTTTTCGAGCATTTTTACCCGCGATTGCACCTGTAAGGTTTTAGAATAGGTGCCTCTAAAACGATCAATAAACTCTTGGTTGTCGGCAATAAAGCGTTGCTGCTCTTCGTAGGCTTTTAGCTGATGTACACGGCGCTCGGCCCTTAATTGCAGGTAATGGCTGTATTTGGCCTTGTAATCGTATATCCGGCCCATGGTGACTTCGATGGTGCGATTGGTAATGTTGTCGACAAAGGCGCGGTCGTGCGAGATCACCATAACCGCTTTTGCCGAGTTGAGCAGGAAATCTTCCAGCCATTGAATACTTTCAATATCCATGTGATTGGTAGGCTCATCAAGCAAAATGAGGTCGGGTTTCTTTAATAAGATCTTGGCCAGTTCAATGCGCATACGCCATCCGCCCGAAAACTCGGAAGTTGGCCGCGTAAAGTCTTTACGCTCAAAGCCAAGGCCTTTTAATACTTTCTCTACCTCGGCATCGTAATTGGTTTCTTCTATCGAATAAAATTTCTCGCTTAGTTCCGATACCCGCTCGATCAGTTTCATGTAATCGTCGCTTTCGTAGTCGGTACGGATCGTAAGCTGCTCATTCAGCGCATCGAGTTCTTTCTGCATCTGATGTACTTCTTCGAAGGCTTTCGAGGTTTCTTCAAAAACGGTAACGTTATCCTGCGTAAGCAAATGCTGCGGTAAATAGGCAATAACAGCTTCTTTAGGGCCGGTTACATTGCCCGATGTGGCATTGGTAACGCCGGCAATGATCTTTAGGATGGTACTCTTGCCAGCGCCATTTTTGCCCATCAGGGCTATTTTATCATTTTCGTTAATCGAAAAGGTGACATCACTAAAAAGGGTGGTTCCGCCAAACGAAACGGAGATGTTATTTACATTAATCACAACAGCGGGTATTAAAATTGAGCGGCAAAGATAGTATAAACTTATAGCATTAGGAATGGAACCTGGCTATGCGTTTGTTATTTTATCGGATGACACGCTGGTCGTAGGAAAGCAGGCCCCGTACATCGCGGAGCCTGCTGTTGTTGTTAAGGAGAAGCGGTTTCAGTGTGTTCACATACATTACCAGGTGTATCGCTTGCTTTTACCTGTATTCGTGTACCGGCAGGTTCGTGGTTAGCCTGGGTAGCGGTATAGACCCAATCTGCACCATTTGCTGCGGCTACTGCCTGGCCCGTTTCCATTACCGTACCGTCGGGTTTGGAAAGGGTTACCTTTACCGAGGTCACTTTAAACGAATCGACCGCCCGGATAGTAATCACATCGCCAACATGGCCCCGGTATGCATTCAGCTTAACGGACGTGATTTTTGGAGGCTGGCAGAAATCGGCCAATGCCATGTTATAGGCCGAAACGCCCGGTTTGGCGAACGACTGGTAGAAAGCGGCCAGGATGGGATCCTTTATCGCGCTTTTAGCGTAAAGCACGCCTTCTTTAAACCGTTCTTTTGCGAATTCCTGATCTTCTGAATAGAACCTGTTTCGCCTTTTGCGTGGTCTTTTTGAAATAATGGTCTGACCATTACCGAAGTTTTTAAAAACCACCAGGTTGCCCACTTTACCGCGGGCACCAAACATCACTTCGTTGTTTTCTGACTTTGCCATACTATAAAAGTTTAAAATGTTTTACAATGACCCTATTGCCATTGCCTGGTGTAAAAGTGCGGTGAATGCAAAAAAGCGATGTCGGGTTTGACGGTTTCTGTCGCAATTGTCGGATTTGTCGTTTTTTGACGGTTTTGTCGGGATGTACCCGTTGTTTACCGTCGGTATAGGCTCGGTGAAGGCTCAGTTTACCGTCGGCGGAATTTAAACTATCATTTAACCAAACAAAATCAGTATTATTGTTCAAGTTAACTAATGTATCCCTTACCAACACAAGAACAACTAAAAGTCAATTTGTTAGCCGGAAGTTTTAACAATACGTCGGCTACATATAAATTTTATTGGTTTTTAGCCTTGTTAGATGAAGTTGAGGCAGGGCACTTCCATATAAATAAGCGCATACTTTTTGCCCGGATGATGGCCAATGCCTGGTACACAGTAAACTATTTTCACATTAACTTTGGTGTTCAGGATCAGTTGCAACGCGCCATTTCGTACATTAAACTTATGGAGGATTTGTCGATTGATGAGAAGAAATCGACTATTGTGAACAGGTTGATGAATACGGATTTGAAAGAAACCATCCGAACACTCTGGTATTTTAATGGCGAAGTCCCATACCGTTTTCTTAGTCCGTGGTTCCCTCAATTAAAAGGAAATAAGAAAGCCATTTATGCATTGTCGAAAGATTTTGAAAATGATTGCCTTTATAGTGTTAATGAAACGGAGGTTATCGTTAATCCTAAATGGATAGAATACCTCATAAAACATGCAGCTATATTACGTTCATTTTGTTATTGGCATTTGAGTTTATACCTGCAGAAGTTCAATCCTAATGTACCCGATATTCCGAATAAATTAATACGTCCTGCTATGCGGAGTAGTTTAAGCAAACAGCGGAAAGAATTTTGGGATGTGATTCTTAGGCAAACCGGCCCTGTTGATTGTATTTATACCGGACATCCGCTTTATATAGGCGATTATGCCGTGGAGCATTTCCTGCCTTATGCTTTTGTTTCGCATGATCTGGTCTGGAATTTAATTCCTGCTGATAAGCTGTTTAACAGTAGCAAATCGGATAAACTTCCGGTTTGGGAAGCCCATTTTGAACCTTATTTCCAATTGCAGAAAATGGCGTTGAGGACGTTTTGGGATATAAATCCCGGACATAAGTTTTTGGAAGATTATCTTTCTTTATTGCCTGATTTATCGCAGTTGAAAAGCCTGGATGATGAAACTTTGAGGGGTCGGTTTAGAGATACCGTGCAACCGCTGATGACGATAGCGAGTAATAATGGGTTTGAGGAGATGATTTAAGGATAGGTTATTACGAATCTTTTTTTGTTGATACTAGTAATTCTCTCACATCTACATCCAATACTTTAGCTATTTTAAATAAAACCTCTATACTTGGTTGGTTTTTGTTATTGCAATAATTCGTAACAACAACATAGCTTTTGCCAATTTTTTCAGCCAGCCATGTTTGAGAACGGCCTTGTTGTTTTAAAACATCTTTAATTCTATTCATCTTAAATAAGCGTCATAATCAAAGGTAAAGTTAATATAAACCGTTTGAGATCGGATTATATTATAAAATAATATAAAAATATTTTGAATATTATTAATATTCGTTATATATTTGTATTGTATTTTAATATATTAATCTTTTGTGCTTATGAAAACCTTACTCGAAACCCTCAATTATCAACCGCATCAATTAACTCCTGAAGAAATTGAAAACCCCGAAAAAGCCATTGCACATTTCTTTAACTGCCATGAGTTGCATACTGTCCGTGCCCATTTACAGGCTTTTTATCAGGCCTGGCAATATGAACATGCCGATAATCCGCAAAGCGAAACCTTAAAAGAAATGCTGTTCTTTTTTAACAGCTTAATTGATCTGGTAAATGCCAGTTATGTAGTCAATTACAAAGAAAAGCTAAAAGATGATTCATTATTAACGGTAAATTAACAACCCTAAATTCAATGTCGAATATGGAAAAATTAATTATTATTGTTGAAAAGGCAAATGATGGTACTTACAGTGCGTTCGTTGAAAATGCAGAAGGCAGCTATGGCATGGGCGATACCCTAAAGCAAGCTGTAACCGAAGCTATAGAGGGTTGGGAACTGACCAGGGGATATAATTTAACAAAATAATATTCGAATTAATCTCTTGCATTTATAAAACAATATCACGATATTTGCATCCTCTAAAATAGAAGAATAGTAAAACGATGTGTTGTCGTGGTTAAAATCCATAAAAAAGCCATGCTTACGATAGCCGCATCCACATTAAAAAATAGATAACGAAATGAAAAAAGATTTGCATCCATCGAACTATAGATTTGTCGTATTTAAAGACATGTCTAACGACTATCAGTTTTTAACAAAATCATGTGTAGAAACGAAAGAAACCACTACATGGGAAGATGGAAATGAATATCCATTATACAAATTAGAGATCTCACACACGTCGCACCCGTTCTATACCGGTAAGATGAAACTGGTAGATACCGCTGGTCGTATCGATAAATTCAAAAACCGTTACGCTAAAAAATAATTGGCTTAAAAACACGATATTTTTGAAAGTCCCATGCAATGCATCGGGACTTTTTTTATTTTTGTAACGTATGATGATCAATTTATTTGATGACAGATCATGGTTATCGCTAAGGCCTTTAACCTTTACCCGGCCGGTAGCCGACCTGCGTATCGGTATGCTCACCATCGCCGAAAAATGGGCTAAGCACTTTAATACCGCGTTCGGCTACCAGACACAGGACTACCTCCGCACAAAATATCCCCCGGTCAATGCCTCTTTATACATCAACGGATCCGTTTGTCCGGACGAAGCCCTGCTCGATGCCATTAGCGCACTGCAGCCCGGCCAGGCTTTAAAAGCCGGCGATGTGCTGATCGCCTACTATCAAACCGGCGCAGGAACAGACATACAAACGATCATCAACGAATTTGAGCCGGTTAGCTTTCCACACGGCTTTATTAAAATTACCTACCCGGAAGATATTTTTAGAAATAACCATACCGAATTAATTAAAGATTTTGTTCTCGTTACCAAAGGCCGGCAATCTGCAACGTTAAGCAATACCAATACCTTTTTGGGTAATCAGTTCTTTGCCGAAGAAGGGGCAGAGGCCGAATGCTCCACCTTTAACAGCCTGCAGGGGCCGATATACCTGGGTAAAAACAGCGGCATCTGGGAAGGCTGCCATATCAGGGGTTCCTTTGCACTCTGCCATCACTCGCAGGTAAAAATGGGGGCAAAAATCTACGGACAAACGACTATTGGTCCGTACAGCCGGGTAGGGGGCGAGATCAATAACGCCGTGATCTGGGGCTATTCGTCAAAAGGACACGAAGGTTACCTCGGTAACTCCGTTTTAGGCCAGTGGTGCAATATCGGGGCCGACAGCAATAACTCGAACCTGAAAAATAATTATGCCGATGTAAAGCTGTGGGATTACGAAAAGCAAAGCTTCCGTAAAACCGGTTTGCAGTTTTGCGGGCTGATCATGGCCGATCATGCCAAATGTGCCATCAATACCATGTTTAATACCGGTACGGTGGCCGGTGTAAGTGCCAACATTTTTGGGGCCGGTTTTCCACGCAACTTTATCCCGGATTTTGCCTGGGGTGGCCCGCAGGGCTTTGAAGTGTACAGCCTGCCTAAAATGCTCGAAACCGTTATTAAAGTATACGAACGTCGTAATACGGTATTAGACGATATGGAGATCGCCATACTCACTCACATCTTTGAACAAACAAAAATATATCGCCGGTTTTAAGCGCCAGACCGCTTAGCCGGGTAAATAACAAAATAGCATGAGAAAAAAAATCGTTGCAGGCAACTGGAAAATGAATATGGATTATAGCGAAGGCGTTTCGCTTTTTTCTGAGATTGTAAATATGATCAGGGATGAACGAAAAGGCGATCAGCTTGCTGTGGTCTGCTCACCGTTCATTCATTTGAACAGCCTCGCGCAGTTATCGTCGGGTATCGTGAAAATTGGTGCCCAAAACTGCCATCAACAGGAAAGCGGAGCCTTTACCGGCGAAATTTCGGCAAAGATGATACGCTCAACCGGCGCCGAGTATGTACTCATCGGGCATTCAGAACGCCGGCAGTATTATGCCGAAACCAATGCCCTGCTGGCCGAAAAAACCGCTGTGGCTCTCAAACACGGGTTAACACCGATCTTTTGTGTAGGTGAAACGTTAGATGAACGGAATAACGGCAGCTATTTCCAGGTATTGCGAACACAGCTGGAAGAAGGCTTATTTGCTTTATCCGCAGATGATTTTGCGAAAGTGGTGATCGCCTACGAACCCGTATGGGCGATCGGAACCGGCCTTACGGCTACACCCGAGCAGGCACAGGATATCCATGCCTTTATCCGGGCAGAGATCGAAGCGAAATATGGTTTTGAACGGGCTGATGATACGACGATCCTATACGGCGGAAGCTGTAATGCGAAAAATGCCCCTGAACTCTTTGCACAGCATGATATCGACGGCGGACTGATTGGCGGCGCATCCCTGAAATCGCGCGATTTCACGGATATTATAAAAGCTTTAAATGCATAATGGAATATAAAAAAGTAGCTTTCAGCTTTCAGGCCATTGAAGAATATCAGAAAGATATGTTTATCGCCGCCCTGGCAGATGCAGGTTTTGATAGTTTCGTGGATACCGATACCGGTTTTGATGCGTTCATTGTAGCCGGCCAGTTTAATGAAAGTACTTTAAACGAAGTGCTGATGGATTTTGGGGATGCATTGCAGTACACCTGGCTTATCCACGACATTGAGCCGCAGAACTGGAATGAGGAATGGGAAAAGAATTTCAGTCCGCTCGTGATTGGCGATCAGTGCTATGTGCGGGCTACGTTTCATGAAGCGCAGCCGAACTATCCCTACGAGATCGTGATCGATCCGAAAATGGCCTTCGGCACAGGGCACCATCAAACTACGACCATGATGATGGAATATATCCTGGAAAGCCATGTGAAAGATAAGGTGATCTTAGATATGGGAGCCGGCACCGGTATCCTGGCCATTCTGGCTGCTAAGCGGGGTGCAAAGGAGCTTATTGCCATCGATTATGATGAGGTGTGCTATCAGAGCGCGATCGAAAATGCCGCCCTGAATGGAATAAACAATTTAACATCCCTTTGGGGGAGTAAGGAAGTGATCCCTCCCGGGCCCTTTGATCTCATTTTTGCCAATATCAACCGGAATATCCTGCTGGATCAGATCGAAAGTTATGCGAAAGTATTAAGACCCGGTGGTACCATCTTTTACAGTGGTTTTTATGAACATCCTGATTTGGAAATGATTACGGCTGAGAATGCAAAATACGGCATGCATTATAAAGATCATAAAAAAAATGGCGACTGGGTAGCCGCCCGCTTTGAGAAAAACTAACCAACCCATGAAAGTACATTTTATTGCTATTGGCGGCAGCGCGATGCACAACCTGGCTATTGCCCTGCATTTGAAAGGGTACGAGGTAAGCGGTTCAGACGATGTGATTTTTGAACCTTCGGCCAGTCGTTTAAAAAAATATGGCCTGCTACCGGAAAAGGAGGGATGGTATACCGATAAAATTACCGCTGATCTGGATGCCGTTATTTTAGGGATGCACGCGCGAATTGATAACCCTGAGTTGCTCAGAGCCCAGGAATTAGGCCTGAAAATATATTCTTACCCGGAATATATCTATGAACAGTCGAAAGATAAAATCCGGGTGGTTATTGGCGGAAGCCATGGCAAAACAACGATCACCTCGATGATCCTCCATGTACTTCATTATTATGGCAAAGACTTCGATTACCTTGTAGGCGCACAACTGCCCGGTTTCGAAACCATGGTGAAGCTAACGGAAAGCGCACCCGTGATTATCCTGGAGGGCGACGAATATCTGGCTTCTCCCATTGACCGGCGGCCCAAGTTCCATTTGTATCATGCCAATATCGCGGTGATCAGCGGTATAGCCTGGGATCATATCAATGTTTTCCCCACTTTTGAGGATTATATTACTCAGTTCGGCAAGTTTATTCGCACAATATTCCCCAATGGGATCCTGATCTATTGTGAAAGTGATGAAGAAGTAAAAAAACTTGTCCACAAAACAGCAGCTGATATTCAAAAGATCCCCTATCATATCCCACCGCACAAAGTGATCAACGGCATCACGTATTTGTTGCCTGATACACCGCTAAGCATATTTGGTAACCACAACCTGCTAAACCTGAATGCCGCCCGTTTGGTATGTGCGCAACTGGGTATAGCGGAGGAGGCCTTTAGAAAGGCCATAGCCGGATTTACCGGCGCAGCAAAGCGACTGGAGCTATTGAGCAGCATTAATAATACGAATATCTATAAGGATTTTGCGCATTCGCCATCCAAACTAAAAGCGACCATCGAGGCGGTAAAAACGCAGTTTAGAGAGCGTCGCCTCGTAGCATGTATGGAACTGCACACCTTCAGCAGCCTGAATCCCGTTTTCCTCAAACAATATCAGAAAACCATGGAAAAGGCCGATGTACGTATCGTATATATCGATGCAAAAACCTTTGTCCATAAGAAAATGGAACCCCTGCATGCTGCTGATATCCGGGCTGCCTTTGATGATGAAACACTTTTATTCTTTGACCATAAGGAGGCATTGGAAAGCTATCTGAAAACGCTCGATTTTAAAGATACAAACCTGCTACTCATGAGCTCCGGTAATTTCGGGGGACTGGACCTGGTAAAGTTGGCATATGAATTGACATGTTGACGGTGTACAAGCCAGAAAACTAAATCATAGCTCATGAATACAATCGGAAAAAACATCAGGCACCTCAGGCATAAAAATGGTTGGAGCCAGGGAGAAGTGGCGAAGAGATTAGACATATCCATACCTGCATTTTCAAAGATAGAAACCGGTGTGACCGATGTAAATATCTCCAGACTCGAACAAATTGCCAAATTATTTGAAACAACAGTCGTTGAGCTGATCTCTAAAGAAGGAGAACATCATCTCGCAGAGAATACGGCCGAGATCAACATGTTAAAAGAAAAGATAGCCTTTAAAGAAGAAGAGATCATTAGTCTTCAGAAAAAGATTATCGAGCTTTATGAAGAAATCAGAGCTAAGAATAAGGCGTTATAACCTTTTCAGATCTTTTTTCGCAGGGTAAGATGCCGCTTACCAAATTTGGCACCTGTAGCCTCATGGAAAGCCAGCATTTTTTCATTAAAATCGCCTACCCACGACAGCTCCAGTTCTGTATATTGATTCTTTGGAAGCACATATTCGCCAAGCTTGATAATCATGGCCGATTCTAAACCTAATTTCTGGTATTTGCTTTTCGTGCCCATCACAATGGCACGCATGCGGTGTACTCCTTTCCATCTTTTATAGGCAAATTTTAATTTTTCAATTAATCCTAATTTGCCGTGAAGCCCTTTAATCATCTGATTGGCATCAGGGATAATCACTACGAAAGAAGCTGGTTCGCCGTTGGCATAGGCAAACCAGATCAGGTTTTCGTCCATGATCACTTCCATTTGCCTGAAACTTTCCTGTAAGGTTTCTTTTTTTATGGGAACGAAATTCTCAAAATCCTTCCAACCGTCATTATAGATCTCCATAAGATCTTCAATGTATTTTTCGGACCGTTTTTTAGAGAAATGTTCAAAAGAATAATCCGGTTTGGCCGCCACCCAATTAGCAATTTTAGTAAATCGCGCCGGGAAAGGGATAGTAAGGTCGATATGATTGGTGAGCTGCTCATAAGCCGTTTCAAAGCCATAAGCCTGGAATAAGCGGTGATAATAAGGCCGGTGGTAATTCATCCCGTACGAAGGTGGAGTGAATCCCTCTACCAGTAGCCCCCAAAACGAATCATTTTCGCCAAAATTGATCGGTCCCTCCATGACTTCCATCCCCCGTTCATGAAGCCAGCTTTTAGCCGTGTCAAATAATAAAAAGGCAGCATCCTGATCGTCAATACATTCAAAAAAGCCTATCCCGCCGGTAGGCCGTTCATACAGGTGTGCTTTTTTCCGGTTAATAAAAGCAGCAATACGTCCTATAGGTTCTCCTTTGAGGTTTCGTAATAACCAGCGTGTGCACTCTCCATCCTTAAAGAATGGATTTTTTGCCGGATCAAAAACTTTTTCGATATCCTGGTCTAATGGACGGATCCAGTTCGGGTCACCGGCATAGATGGTCTCTGCCATAGTTAAGAAATCACGGCGGCTTTGTTTATCTTCAACAACAGAAATGTGCATTTTTAGGGGATGTTAAAATAAAAAGCACCCTGAAAGGATGCTTTTTTGTATATCAAAAAATAATAAACAGCTTAATATTGGTCGTCATCGTCGTCGTCAAAATTATCGAAAGTATCCAAATCGTCTAAAGGCATATCAAAATCATCATCCTCATCATCCAGCATGTTGTTATGCTGAAGATCATCATCCTCATCATATTCCTTCTTGGATAAAGGTTTACTCATCGGTTTTTTCTTAATGGGCTTTTTTGGCGTTTTCATCACAAAAAAATAAAAATTGAACTAACGTTTTTATGCTATCTAAATTACAAAAATCTTTTTATAGAAAGAAAGATTGATTTTTTTATTTATGCCCAAAAGTAAAATAAAAACATTTCCTCCAAAAGTTTTTTTAAAAAAAAGAAGCCGGTCGTATATGGCCCTGTTTAAGGCTTCCGGCGACATCTTTTTATCGAATAAAATTTATGCAAAACTCTTTATTTAGAATGAATCTTATTAAATTTGCGCATGAACAGAATGATCGTACTCCTGTGGTTAACGGCTCTTGCTGTAAACGGCCATGCACAGAAAAACAGTTTCCATGACCAGGCCTTCTGGAAAACAAATCCTGATGTAGCCGCTATTAAGGCCGAAATAGCCAAAGGCAGTGATCCTGCACAATTAACATCCTCTTCTTTCGATGCTACGGTATATGCTATTAATCAAAATGCTCCTTATGAGAGTATTTTATTCCTGCTTTCGCAACCGGGAAATGAAGTGAATAAAATGACACACGACAGCCGGACATATCTGTTCTGGGCTGCTTCGAGAGGCAACCTCCCGGTAATGGAATATCTGTTAAAAAATGGCGCAAAGGTTGATCTGAAAGATAGTCATGGCTATTCGCCGCTGGCTTTCGCCGTAGCCGGTGGTCAGATGAACACGAAAGTATACGACCTTTTGATACAGCATGGCCTTAACCTTAAAAAGGACCAGAACCATGATGGGGCCAATCCACTGTTAATCGGGATTGCAAATGATAAGGATCTGGCGCTTACGAATTACTTTATTTCAAAAGGACTTGATCTGAACAGTAAAGATGCTGCCGGGAATACAGCCTTTAATTATGTGGCCAGAACCGGTAATATCGAATTGATGAAAACCCTTGTGCAAAAAGGCGTAAAATATACCGATAATGCTTTTATTATGGCTGCGCAGGGCGGACGGCAGGGGGCAAATAGCCTGGCCGTATTCCAGTACCTTGAAAGTTTAAAATTAAATCTGATAGCATCAGGCCCGAATGGGGAGAATGCATTAGCTTATATTGTACGCAGGTCCGGACAGGAAGATATCATGGCGTATTTTATATCGAAAGGTGCCGATGTGAACCAGCCGGATAAAGAGGGCAATACACCTTTTATGAACGCCGCGGCCAGCAATAATGAAGTAACTGTTTTGGAATACTTAAGCAGCAGGCTTAAAAATATTAATCAGGTCAATCACAAAGGCCAGTCGGCCTTAACGCTGGCGGTGCGGAGTAATTCGGCAGCGGTCGTAAAGTGGCTGCTGGATCATGGCGCTTCTGTACAGGTGATCGATAAGGATGGAAATAACCTGGCAGCTAACTTAATGCAGGCCTATAATACCCGAAATGCTGAAGCGTTTGAAGCCAAGTTAAATTTGCTTACGGCTAAAGGATTAAATGCCGGTGCTACCCAGCAAAACGGAAATTCGCTATACCATATTGCCGTGGCCAAAAATGATCTGAACCTGCTGAAGCGGGTAAAAGAGCTTCATGTTGATATTAATTTAAAAGACAGGGAGGGTTATACAGCTTTGCACAGGGCTGTATTAATCGCAAAAGATACCGAAATCCTGAAACAGCTGATCAGTTTTGGTGCGAAAAAGGAGCTGACTACCGATTTTAAAGAAACCGCTTATGATTTAGCGAAAGAGAATGAATACTTAGTTAAACAACATATTAATACAGACTTTTTAAAACCATAAAATGAACAATTTTTTCAAGATCGGCCTGTTAGTGCTCTCGTATTTCTTTTTACCTTCTGTATCATCTGCTCAGAAAACAGTGAAATATAAATGTATGCTCCAGATGAACAATTATATGGGTGAGAAAGCCTATATCGTAGTCTCCCTGATCAATTCCAAAGGCGCTTATGAAAAAACATTATATGTGATGGGGTCCAATAAAAGATGGTATGCGGATCTGAGAGAATGGTATAAATTCTATAAGAAAAAACCGTCCGACATCAGCGCCATTACCGGAGCATCCATTACCGGCGGCGACCGTAGCGTAACCACGTTCGAAATCGAAGAAAAGAAGATCAACAAAGGCTATACACTTCGCTTTGAATCGGCCGTGGAAGATAATAAGTACTATATAAACGACCTGGAAGTTCCCTTAACCACAGAAGGCCTGGCGGCTAAAACAGAAGGTACAGGCTATATCCGTTATGTACGGTTCAGTACCAATTAATCCTTAATGCATGACGATTTCGGTGTGGCGGTACAGTCATCTGGCACTGGCGGTATCTTCGTTCTTATTTATTCTGCTGGCGGCGCTGACCGGTATTATCCTGTCGTTTAAACCGCTTATTGAAAAGAGTAAGCCTTATAAAGCAGAGAAATTTGATCAGATTACGGTAGCCGGGCTGATTCCCGTATTGCAGCAATCCTATACCGATATCAGCGAGGTGCGGGTAGACCATCATGGTTTTGTCATAGTAAACGGTACCGATTCCCTGGATCAGTCGGGCAGCTTTTATATCGATCCGGTTAGCGGTCGTAAATTAGGAATAGTGGAAAAGGAGAGTGCCTTTTTCGAATGGGTAACCGCTTTTCACCGATCCTTATTTTTACATGAATGGGGTCGGTTCTTTGTAGGGTTAACGGCTTTTTTATTGCTCATGATTACACTTTCGGGTATCGTGCTGATTATACAACGGCAACGCAGCCTGAAACGCTTTTTTACCCGCATCGTTAAAGATCATGTTCACCAGTATTATCATGTCGTATTAGGCCGCCTGATGTTCATTCCCATGATCCTGATTTCGCTCAGCGGAACCTATTTATCGCTGCAGCGTTTTGATATTCTGAAAACGAAACCGTTAACCTCAGGAGTGGATCCTGATACGTTAAAAACCGGGCCGCAACTACCCCTTAAAGATTTTGACGTGTTTAAGCAAACGCGTTTAAATGAGATCGAAGTCATCGAATTTCCATTCTCCGATGATGTAGAAGATTTCTTTACGCTCAAACTGCATGATCAGGAGATCGTGGTCAATCAGCTTACCGGCGATGTATTAAGCACACAGGTCTATGATAAGGTGACATGGTGGGCTAAGCTCAGCTTAAGCGTACATACCGGGCAGGATAGTGCGATATGGGCCATTATATTAGGCCTGGCATCGGTGAATATCCTGTATTTTATCTGGTCGGGCTTTGCCATGACCCTGAAACGCCGGTCGGGACGTATCAAAAATAAATATAAAGCTGCCGAAGCGGAGATTATTCTGCTGGCCGGTTCCGAAAATGGCAGTACATTCCGTTATGCAGCAGCCATTCAGGAACAGCTGCTAAAGGCCGGGAAAATATCGCATCTCACAGAGCTTAATCATTATACCGTATTTCCAAAGGCGAAACAACTCCTGGTACTTACGGCAACATATGGATTAGGGGACGCGCCTACGAATGCCTCCAGGTTTTTATCACTGCTGGAAAAGTACCCGCAACCGGCTCCGCTGCAGTTTGCCGTGCTGGCTTTTGGCTCCTGCGCTTATCCTGATTTTTGTAAGTTTGGTTTCGATGTGCATAATGCCTTATCCCGCCAGGAATGGGCAGTACCCTTAATAGAGCTGCATACCATTAACGACCGTTCGCCGGATGAAGTTCAGCAGTGGTTAACCCGATGGTCGGCACATCTTCATACCGATATAACACTTCCCGCTTCTTTGGCAGCGGCTAAACCCGGCAAACGGCAACGATTTGAGGTGATCGCCAAAGATGCTCCGGTAGAACCGGGGCAATCGTTTCTGATTCGCTTACGCCCTTTAAAAGGCTATACCTTCCATTCCGGCGACCTGATCACTATTTATCCTGCAAACGATCATCGCGAGCGGCAGTATTCGATAGGGAAGATTGGAAAAACGATCCAACTGAGTGTGAAACGACATGAAAATGGCTTAGGGTCCGGCTTTTTAAATGCATTAAGCGTGGGGCAGATCCTGCCGGCTAAGCTGGTGGCTAATCCGCATTTTCATTTTCCGGAAAACGCCGGGCGTGTGATCATGGTTTCGAACGGTACGGGCATAGCGCCCTTTTTAGGAATGATCGATCAATATGGAAAGACACATGCTATTCAACTCTATGCCGGTTTCAGGAGCCAGGCATCTTTCGCCGCTTACGAAAAAGCTATACACACAGAAGGCTGTCTCCGTGTTACGGTTAATCTTGCTTTTTCAAGAGAGGGCGAACGCCAGTACGTAAAAGATCTGCTGGCACGGGATAAAGACCTGGTATTAGAGGATTTAAAGCATGGCGGGGTCATCATGATCTGCGGTTCTTTACAGATGCAGCAGGATGTGCTATATTGGCTGGAAACCTGCCTGCAGGATAACGATAAGGCACTCAGTGATTACCAATCGCAGGGACAGATCTTAATGGACTGCTATTAAGGTACCCTAAGAATTAAAAAAGAAACGGTCTTTTAATTCGGCAGAGATCTCAGCGGTCACACGTATAATTTCGTCCGGTATATCCTTATTGTTAATCACGATCTTTTCACAATGTTCACGATAAGGCAACAGGTATTCCCGGTAGGCGGGCACCACATGGTTCTCCCATTTATACAGCACATCTTCTTCCGGATAGCCGCGTTCCATACCATCGCGTTTTATACGGCGCATCAGTGCCACCTGCTCGTCGGCCTCAATAAAGATACGAAGATCAAGCAGGTCTGAAATCTCTTTAAAGTGTAAAATGAAAAGCCCCTCTACAATAAGGATCGGAGCAGGTTTTATTTCCAGGATCTTAACAACCGCCAGTGGATTATTAAAATTGTATTCCTTTTTATAGACCGCTTCGCCGCTAATGAGTTTTTTAATATCGATCAGGAACTGTACATCATCAATGGTAGAAGGAAGATCAAAATTATATAGCTTATTCTCTTCCTGGGTCATCTCACCGGCAGGGATATAATAATCATCCTGTGATACCAGCGTAACTTCATCATGTTTAAAATGATGGAGAAAGCTATTCAAAAAAAATGTTTTACCCGATCCGCTTCCCCCTGCAATGCCAATAATAACAGGCTTATTGTTGTTCATTTTCGACTGCACCGTAGTTTATGTTACAAAAAAATCGTTTATCTAAAGCTCCGACAGCATCGGCAACAGCTTTTGTGATCACAATAATAACATCTTTTGTGGTTTCATTTTCCGTAAATTTACCAACAACCTTGGCAAAGGCCGAACGGTTTGTCATCGGGTTGGTAATTCGGATGATGGTGCCCACCGGTGCTGTACGGTGAAGCACAAGCATTTTCGTGGGATCTAAATCCGGGTCAGAAATCCAGACGGCGGTGCCTTTTTCATCAAAACGGGTTAGCCCGAACTTACTGGCAGGCTGCTTTAGCCGGGGATCTTTCATGGTTTCAAGCTCCTCGTCTTCATGGTTGTTGTTTGAGGCCGTAACCGGATTAGCCGTGTTGTTTACGGCAGCCCCTTTGATGATTAATTTCTGACCCACCTTTAGCTCGTTACCGGTCAGGTTATTGGCTGTCTGGATCTGATAGGTGGTCAGATTATATTTGCGGGCAATGGCATAAATGGTTTCGCCGGGTGCTACGATGTGTTCTATACCGGTATCGGCTGTCGTTTCACTGCTGCGTGTGCCTGCCGGATTGTTCACGATGACCTGGACGGGCTGCTCTGTCACTGTTCTTTTCGGACGGATGGTTTCGGTACGTTTGACTTCTACTTTTAGGAGCTGACCAATCTTAAGTTTGGTGCTGCTAAGCTTATTTAATTTTTTGATCGCTTCAACGGAGGTATCATATTTCCCGGCAATGCCGCCTAAGGTTTCTCCTGATTTTACTTTATGCGAAATTTTAGCTTTATAATGCCTGATGACCGGTTCCTGTGTTTCCGTCTCCCGTTGAGGTACAGGTGATGTTACAGGCCGGTTGTTTTGACTACTTACTGCTGATGACGGGGTGTTTTCGGTCTGCTTTGCCGGAATTTTTAAAACCTGGCCAATCTGGAGATTGTTGGAACTCAGACCATTTGCCTGTTTAATCTCGTCAACTGAAGTGCCGAATTTGCCGGCAATCAGGTTTAAATTATCTTTAGGCTTCACGGTATATTCCGTTGCAGGTCCTGCAGATGTGGGAGAAACAGGAGGCGTTTTCGGTGATGAACTTCCAAAGGGCTGCGGGGTAGGGATCTTAAGCACAACACCAGGTTGTAAAAGCTTACTGTCATTAAATTCCATGACCTCATGGTACGGAACATTATATTTTTTGGCGATCGAGTAATAGGTCTCTTTGGGGTCAACTTTATAAAGGATCACTTTTTTACCTTTATAATTCTCTACACCTATCGAATCCATAACAGTACTGGCAAAAGAAACGGAAGTGTGCAGAAAAAATGAACTTAGTAATAATGTATATATTTTATGCATTAAATATGTTGCTGGTTCGAATTACAAGTATACGAATAATATATTTTTATCGGTACCGATTTAATAAACGATAAGATTACACTTCTATTATGGATATTAAAACCGTTTATCTTTATTTTTGTTATGTAACCATAGAAAAATTAATCTCATGAATGCAAAAGAAATAAGTTTAAATGAAAAAGAGGTAAGTCCTATTGCCGACAAGCTAAATACTTACCTTGCCAATTATCATGTACATTACCAGAAGCTGAGAGGATGCCACTGGAATGTGAAAGGACAGAATTTTTTTACGTTACACCTTAAGTTTGAAGAACTTTACACGAACGCACAACTGACGATCGATGAGATTGCCGAGCGGGTATTAACTTTAGGTAAATCGCCCCATAGCCGTTTCGCAGACTATATTAAAGAATCGGCCATTAAAGAGATCGATACCATTGGGATGAAAGACCTGGATATGGTAGATGCCATTCTGAACGATATGGCAGCACTGATCGAAATGGAACGGGAATTACTCGACCTGACCGATGAAGCCGGCGATGACGGCTCGAATGATATGGTAAACCGTTTCATGCAGTTTAAAGAGAAAACGATCTGGATGCTGCGGTCTTTTGCCGGAAAAAAATAATAGTGTTGCAGGTTGCGTGTTATGAGTTGCGAGTGAAAACCCATAACCCGCAACCCATAACCCACACCCGTAACTCACAACCCCTAAATGGGATATAAAAACTTAGCCGATTGTGTTCACGATTTAGAGCGGAATGGCCATTTGATCCGGATCAAAGAAGAAGTAGATCCCTATCTGGAAATGGCTGCCATTCACCTGCGTGTGTATGAGCAGCAGGGGCCGGCTTTATTGTTTGAACAGGTAAAAGGAAGTCCGTTTAAAGCAGTCTCTAACCTGTTCGGCACCTTAGAAAGGTCCCGGTTTATGTTCCGCGACAGCCTGGATAAGGTTAAGCAGTTGGTTGAATTGCGTTCTGATCCGGTCAAAGCGCTGAAGAAACCGTTTTCATATGCCGGGTCGGCCGTTACAGCGTTTTCAGCACTTCCCTTAAAGCAATCCCTGTTTAAAAGAACATTTCAGAAAACATCGATCAGCCAGTTACCGCAGATTGTGAACTGGCCTATGGACGGCGGACCGTTTGTGACCATGCCGCAGGTGTTTACCGAAGATGTGGATAAACCCGGCGTGATGCATGCCAACCTGGGGATGTACCGTATTCAGCTTACCGGAAACGATTACCTGACCGACCGGGAGATCGGTCTCCATTATCAAATTCACCGGGGTATTGGCGTGCATCAGGCCAAAGCTAATGCGAAAGGTCTGCCGCTTAAAGTGAGTATTTTTGTGGGCGGGCCGCCGGCACACCCGCTGGCAGCCGTGATGCCGCTGCCTGAAGGCTTATCCGAACTGACCTTTGCCGGTGCGTTAGGCAATCGCCGCTTCCGCTATTTTTATGATGAGGAAGGCTTTTGCATTTCGGCTGATGCTGATTTTGTGATCACCGGCACCGTATATCCGCATGAGAATAAACCCGAAGGCCCCTTTGGTGATCACCTGGGCTATTACAGCCTGGTTCATCCTTTTCCTCTGCTCAAAGTGCATAATGTATACCACAAGAAAGATGCTTTGTGGTCGTTTACGGTAGTTGGCCGTCCGCCCCAGGAAGATACCAGCTTTGGTGCGCTGATCCATGAGATTGCCGGTTCGGCTATTTCGCAGGAGATCCCGGGGTTAAAGGAAGTACACGCTGTAGACGCCGCAGGCGTACATCCCTTACTGTTTGCCATTGGCAGTGAGCGGTATACACCTTATTTAAATGAACGAAAACCGCAGGAGATCCTCACTATTGCCAATCATATCCTGGGCAAAAATCAGCTAAGCCTGGCAAAATACCTGTTTATTGCGGCCGGAGAGGATAATCACCAGCTCCATATACACGATATCAGAGGTTTTCTCAGTCATATGCTGGAACGTATCGATCTGAGCAGAGATCTGCATTTTTATACGCATACCACGATAGATACGCTCGATTATTCCGGGCAGGGCTTAAATGCCGGCTCAAAAGTGGTTTTTGCAGCAGCAGGAAGTCCAAAACGGGCGTTATGGGAAGCCTTTCCGCCCGATATTACCCTGCCCGACGGTTTTGAAACGGTTCATATGGCCTTCCCGGGTGTTGCTGTCATGAACGCCCGCCCTTATCTGGATGCATCGGCTTGTACGGTTGAAATAGAGCGTTTAACTGCCGCGCTCTCCCCGCATGACTTATCGGGTATTCCGCTGATCGTTTTATGTGATGATCCGGCATTTACGGCAGTATCTGAAAATAATTTTGTTTGGGTAACCTTTACGAGAAGCAATCCCGCAACCGATGTACATGGTGTAAACGCTTTTACAAAAGATAAGCACTGGGGCTGCCATGGCCCACTGATCATTGACGCCCGTAAAAAACCGCATCATGCTCCGGAATTAATAAAAGATCCTCAGGTAGAAAATAAGATCGATCGATTATGGGAAAAAGGTGGATCACTATACGCTGCCTGTCATTAAACGATCAGCGTTTAGTGTTGAGTACGCAGCATTTAGCAATTATTTAATAATTTTCGCATTAGCTAATGACGATCTGTCAGGAGGTAAATCCCATTTGAGGACATCATTTACCCAGAATTTTGTAATGTAGATGGATGGATACCTATCCACATTAAATTGTCCGGTGAATTTATCTTCCGTACCATCGGGATATTGCATATACATTATGATCTTATCCGTCTTTTTATAATCCTCAAAAAAGAATTGTAAATGTTTTCCGATGCTAGTATCGATAATGCGGAAATTCTGGGGATATGTTAGGTTAGGATGACGCATTTCGATCCTTTGCCCATCCTTTAGCAGAAAAACGCGAAGACCTTCTGGTTTTATATAACCTGGTGTGGCTTCGTCCAATAAGTTTTGCCCATTCGCATTTTCATATTTTATAAAAACATCAAGATCTTTATTGAAACCTGATGATGTTTTTTTACACGCTGCCAAAGCAAAAATGCCGATTAAAAGTATACATATGTTTTTCATTTTAATCTGAGTTTAATTCATAACGATCAGGGGCGAGTGAAAAGGGTTAAGCGGTAGGGTTGAGCGGGATACTCTTATCGCTTCACACTTATTTTTTATTATCTGACCTGTATCTCATACTCCATTTTCGTTTGCACGCCTGAGGTTTGTACAGCCTTTTTCATTTGCTTAAACAAAGTGTATTGCTCGCCCAGCTCCTTTTTCATATAATAAACATGGATGTTTTCCCTGGCTTCGTTTAACAGGGCTTTAAGCTTATCAATTTTTTCCGGATACTCAACCACTTTATAATCGCTCAGTTTCGCTTTTTTGGCAGCGGCGGCAATGGCATCATTAAAGCTTCCCAGGCGGTCGGCTAAGCCGATCTTTACGGCATCCGTACCTGTCCATACATGTCCGCCGCCTATGCTGTCGACCTGTGCTTTTGTCTTTTTACGGCCCTTGGCCACACGGGTAAGGAAAGTATCGTATACATGATTTACACTATTCTGGATAATGAAGCGTTCACCAGGTGTTAAAGGCCGGTTAGTGCTCATAATATCGGCATATTCGGCGGTTTTCACACCATCAAACGTAATGCCGAGCTTATTGTTCAGCAGGTTCTGGAAATTCGGGATAATTCCAAACACCCCAATCGAGCCGGTGATGGTATTCGGCTGTACAAAGATACTGTCGGCAGCACAACCGATATAATAACCGCCTGATGCGGCCACATCCCCAAAAGAAGCGATCACCGGTTTTACCTTTTTGCTCAACTCGATTTCACGCCAGATCACTTCAGAAGCCAGTGCACTGCCTCCGCCGGAGTTCACACGCAGTACGATAGCCTTGATGTTCTGGTCTAAACGGGCTTTACGGATGGCCCTTGAAATCCGTTCCGAACCGATCTGCTCATCTGAACCTTCACCACCCACGATATCGCCGTTGGCATAAATAACAGCTACCTTATTTTTTGCGGTGAAAGTGGCTGATGCCGGCAGGTTTTTAGCATATTCGTTGATGCCCACGATATCCACATTACTTTTCTTGTCTTTATGCGTAAGCTTTCGCAACTCATCTAATACCTCATCTTTATACCTCAGGCCGTCAACCAGTTTATGGGTCAGCGCATCCTGTGGCTGCCGGATAGCATATGCATTGGCCAGCTGATGCAGATCACCGGCAGGAATATGGCGGCTTTGTGAAATTCCGGCCAGAAAGACCTGGTATAAGCCATTCACATATTCGGTTACCTGCTGGCGGTTATAATCACTCATTTTCGTATTAATGAAAGGCTCTACGGCACTTTTATAATGACCTACGCGAATAACCTGGGCTTCGATTCCCAGCTTTTCCAGAGCACCCTTAAAGAAGGCCAGCTCTGTACGGAAACCTTTAAACTCCAATCCGCCCTGTGGATTTAAATATACTTTGTCAGCCGCCGACGCCAGGTAATAAGCACCTTGTGAATACACTTCGCTATAGGCTATAATAGGTTTCCGGCTGCTTTTAAAATCGATGATCGCATTTCTGACTTCCAGCATGGTGGCCATACCGGCCTGTGGATAAGTCACATTCAGGTATATACCTTTTATTTTAGGGTCGGTCTTCGCTGCCTTCAGCGCCCGGATCAGGTCGGGAAACCCGATGGTTTTTTCCTCATTCCCGCCTACAAGGGGTAAACCTGCCAGGGAATTCTCAGGGGTACGTTCGGTAATGACCTGATCGAGATTTAAATAAAGAACAGAATTTTCCTTTACGGCTATTTTTTTCTCTTCACCCACACTGGCAACAATGCCGATCATCAGCACGAAGAATAAGATAAACAATAACACGCTGGAAATAACAATGCCGACAACGGTAGCAAAAACATATTTAAAAAAATCTCTCATATGCAGATTAAATATTTATTTTGTAAAGATATAAAATAGAAGGTAGTTATATGGTATCAGACGGAAATTGGGTGTATTTGTTACTGGGAAGCAATCTTGGCGATCGTGAAAAGATCATGCATCAGGCATTGAAGCAATTAGCCGAAAAGGTGGGGGAACCGGTACTGTTGTCGTCGTTATATGAAACGGCTGCATGGGGTAAGACGGATCAGCCGGCCTTCCTGAACTGTGCCGTAAAAATACAGACCGTTTTATCGCCTCTTTCGCTGCTGGAAAGTGTACTGTCCATTGAAACTGCTTTGGGACGGACACGCCATGAGAAATGGGGTGCACGCATTATCGATATCGACATTATATTTTATGGAGAGGCCGTGATCGATATACCCGGACGCCTGCAGATTCCGCACCCGCAAATGCAGCACCGGAAGTTCGTACTGCAGCCACTGGCCGAGATAGAACCCTGTTTTATGCACCCCGTATTGCATAAAAGTATACAGGAACTGCTCGATACACTTTCTGATGAATTACCCGTGATAAAGTACGAAAACAGGCCGGTTAAAAATAACGGATGAATATTTTTCAGGTCTTTGCAGAATGCAACAATTTTTAATTAAGTTTGATCATATGATTGATAAAAGTAGAAATAATCAACCTTTAGATTTATCGTATCTCCGGGAAATGTCGGGCGATAGCAGCGATTTTATGATTGAAATGCTGGATGCCTTTTTAAAGCAGACGCCGATCTATCTGGCCGACCTGGAGCGTGCCATTCTGGCTGAAGACTGGAAAGCCACTGCCGAATGTGCGCATAAGATAAAACCTACTTTTTATTATATCGGGCGGGAAGATGTGAAGGAGCATATGCAGACCATGGAGCGCAATGCCCGGGAACTCCGGAATATAGAGCATATTCCTGCCGATTTTAACGAGGTAAAAATCTTCGTGGAAATACTTTACCGTCAGCTGCTGGAAGCTAAGGCAGCCTTGCAAAAGGCCTGATATCTTTAGGCTTTCCCCGCTAACCGGAAGTGAAAAACCGATAAAACAATATAGAGTATCAGGATAAACGGTACTGCGGTAAATTTAAAGCAAAATACCAGTAAGGCAGCCAGTAACAGGAAAATATATTTCATGCTGTTTTTTGCCCAGCTCACGTCGCTCAGCTTCATGGAAAAGAAACGGAGCTCACTCACGAGTAAAAAGCTGCTTATAAGGATAATGGTCAGGAGCACCATCGTGTTCCCGATCAGCAAAGGATAATCTTTTGCGATAAAAGGAAGCGACACGATAAACAGGGTGTTCATCGGCGTATTCAAACCTATAAAATCTTCCGTTTGCCTTTCATCGATATTGAATTTGGCCAGGCGCAATGCCGAGAAGATCGTAATCAGGAATGCAGCATAAGGGATCCAGGTATTTCCGGCAGTACTGCTTTTTAACAACTGAAACATGATCACGCCAGGTAAAAAACCGAAACTGACCATATCCGCCAGAGAGTCGAGTTCTTTTCCGATGGCCGATTTTACCCGGAGCAGGCGGGCCGCCATACCGTCAAAGAAATCGAAAATACCCGAAAGCAATACAAAGCCTGCAGCCGTTTCGGCTTGTCCGCTAAAGGCAAACACAACCCCGATACATCCTGAGGCTAAGTTAGCACAGGTAATGGCATTGGGGATGTGTTTTTTCAGCATGTTCTTTCTTTTATCCGTTCATACCCATTAAGAACTCTTCATTGGTTTTAGTGCCTTTGATTTGAGCCTGTACTAATTCCATTGCCTCCTGTGAGTTCATGTCGGCCAGGTGGTTTCGTAGTATCCAGATGCGTTGTAACATGTCTCGTTCCAGCAACAGATCGTCGCGGCGGGTACTGGATGCGGTAATGTCGATGGCCGGGAAGATACGCTTGTTCGATAGCTTACGGTCAAGCTGTAATTCCATATTACCTGTACCTTTAAATTCTTCAAAGATCACTTCATCCATTTTCGAGCCTGTATCGGTAAGCGCGGTGGCTAATATGGTGAGCGATCCGCCTTTTTCAATGTTCCGTGCCGCACCAAAGAAACGTTTAGGTTTATGTAAGGCATTGGCATCCACACCCCCCGAAAGGATCTTACCCGATGCCGGCGCTGTAGTATTATAAGCCCGGGCCAGGCGGGTGATCGAATCCAGCAGGATCACGACATCGTGCCCGCATTCCACCAGGCGTTTTGCTTTTTCCAATACAATATTGGCAATTTTAACGTGCCGGTCGGCCGGTTCATCAAACGTAGAAGAGATGACTTCGGCCCGTACACTGCGCGCCATATCCGTTACCTCTTCCGGACGTTCGTCAATTAATAAGATAATTAAATAAACTTCAGGATGATTTTTAGCAATAGCATTCGCTACTTCCTTTAAAAGGTTGGTTTTACCGGTTTTAGGCTGTGCCACGATTAATCCACGCTGTCCTTTCCCGATTGGCGTAAAAAGATCCATAATCCGGGTTGAGTAATTCGTGAAATCCGTAAACAGATTCAGCTTTTCAGTAGGGAATAAAGGCGTGAGGTAATCAAAAGGAACACGGTCACGTACATCAGCAGGCACCCGGCCGTTAATGCTGATCACTTTCACTAATGGAAAATATTTCTCTCCCTCTTTTGGCGGACGAATACTTCCGTTCACTGTATCGCCGGTTTTTAACCCGAAAAGTTTGATCTGTGATTGTGATACATAAATATCATCCGGAGAGGAAAGGTAATTGTAATCGGCCGAGCGCAGAAAGCCGTAGCCGTCGGGCATAATTTCCAGCACTCCCTCATTGGTGATCGTATTATCAAAATCAAGATTCGAGTAACTGGTCTCGTTTTGCTTTTGATTATTGTTTTTAACCGGCCGGTTCTCCTCTCTGTTCGTCCGTTCTTCTTTTGCGGGCTTCTCTTTAGGGGTGATCGCATCAGCAGCCGGTAGGGGTGCTGGCTGGCTCTCGTTTGTCTTTATACGCTCGCGATGACCTTTACGCGGTTTTGTATCGGCCATAGGTTCGGGACTGGCTGCCGGCGCAGATTCTTGTGGGACCGGTTCAGGCTTGTCATTATCATGGCCTGTCTGTTTTTTCTTCTTTCCCTGGTGGTGGGGTTTCTTTTCCGGGTTTTCTGCTTCCGTAGTTTCCGGTTTGGCCGGTGAAACCTCTGCTTCGGGTATTTTTATTTCCTGCGGAGCGGTATTAGCGGCAGCATCAAAAAGGGTGACCGGTTCAGTGGCCGCAGACGGGTTTGTTTTTTCCCCGATCCGCATTCTTTTTCGCAAGGGTTTATCCGTTGCCGGCTCTTCCCGGTTTTCTTTTATTTTTGTTTTTTTCGGTTGAGGAGATGCAGTCTCTTTTTTACTATCCTGCCGGACAAGGATTTGTTCTATCAGATCGTTCTTACGCAGTTCATCAGCATTCGCTACCCCTTCATTTTTGGCTAACTCACGTAATTCGGCGGTAAGCTTTTCCGTTAATTCTGTTTTACTAAACATTTATATGTGTTAATCAAGAAAATTTTAAATGAGTTTATCCATAAAATACACCAAAAAATGCCTTTAGATTAATCTAAAACTTAAATTTTTAAGAAATTTTTGTGGGATATTCAGATAAACGTTCGAGAATTATGGCACAATTGTATGTATTTGAAATTAAATCTGCAACAAAAAAATAAAAAATGTTTAAAAATAAATCGAAAAAAAGCAGTCTGGTTGTCGCTAAAAATGCCTGAAATTAACATCTTTGTGCACATTTCAGGCGCAGATGAATAAACAGCAACTTTTTGAGCAGATTCGTTTAAAACGGTCTTTTTTATGCATTGGCTTAGATCCGGTATTGGAGAAACTACCCCCGCATCTTTTAGCGTACGATAATCCGATCCTGGAATTCAATAAGCAGCTTATTGATGCAACGCATGATCTGTGTGTGGCCTATAAGCCTAATACGGCATTTTTTGAGAGTTATGGTGCGAAGGGCTGGGAAACCTTAACCCAAACGTGGGCGCATATCCCGAAACCTTTATTTACGATTGCCGATGCCAAGCGTGGCGATATCGGCAATACTTCCGCACGGTATGCCGAGGCTTTTTTTAATGCGGAGAAATCGGGAATGAGTTTTGACTCCATTACCGTAGCACCGTATATGGGTAAAGATTCGGTTACTCCCTTTTTAGACTTTGACGGTAAATGGGTGATCCTGCTGGCACTGACGTCGAATACCGGCAGCCAGGATTTTCAACATTTCCGGGATAATGAAGGCATGTGTTTATTTGAGAAAGTGATCCAAACCTCATCGGCGTGGGCAGGGCCAAACCAGCTGATGTATGTAGTGGGTGCTACGCAGCCTGAAGCCTTTGAAAACATTCGCCGCCTGGCACCTGATCATTTTCTGCTGGTCCCGGGTGTAGGCGCACAGGGAGGAAGCCTGGCTGAAGTATGCCGGTACGGCCTGAATGCCGAATGCGGCTTGCTGGTGAACGCGGCACGAAGTATTATTTATGCCGGCAACGGAGAAGATTTTGCAGAGAAGGCGAGGTCTGAAGCCTTAAAATTACAGCAGGAGATGGAAATATTGCTGGAACAGGCCGGGTTGCTATGAGCAGGAAAACCGATATTCGCCTGATTATCGCTTTACTGGTCGTTGCCATCGTCTGGGGAACGACCTACTTAGGCATTCGTGTAGCGGTGCATACCATCCCGCCCTGGTTTGTAGCAGGTATCCGCCAGCTCCTGGCCGCCTTTATCCTGATGATGATCTTATGGCGTAAAGGGGAGCTCCGATGGATTGGCTGGAAAGACCTGCGCCGGCAAATGCTGCTTTCCTTTTTTATGATCGTCGTGGCAAATGGGATGACTACTGTAGCGGAACAAAGTATTCCCAGCGGCTTAACCTCCCTGCTGAATGCCCTTTCGCCTATTGCTGTTTTCATAGGCAGTGTATTTGTCGGACTTCAGAAACCGAATTTAAAAGGTATTTCAGGTGTGTTACTGGGCTTTCTGGGTGTCGCTTTTATTTTCAGGGACGGGATAAATGACCTGTGGGATCCGGCTTACCGGATGGGAATGATTTCACTGCTTATTGCGATCTCAGGATGGGCAGGTGGTACCATTTATGCTAAGAAAAATGTACAAACCGGCGCTAATATCTTTTTAGATCTTTTTTACCAGTTTGCCTTTTCGGCCATCGTACAGCTGCTGTTCGCATTTGTATGGTCGCCCGTTATTGAACCCTCCGTCTGGAGTCTGAAAAGCGGTGCTGCTGTGGTTTATCTGGCCGTATTCGGTTCGGTGATCGGGTATTTCAGCTACCATTATGCATTGAAGCGCGTTACGGCTACGGAGGTATCGCTGCTTTCGTATGTGAATACCCTGATCGCACTTTTCTTAGGCTGGCTGATCCTCGACGAAGTGATCACAGTTGATCTGCTTATCGCTACCGTATTGATCATTGCCGGCGTTTTTATTACGAACTATAAGAAGAAGAATACTGTTGTTGAAATTAAATAATATTTACACTATTAATTTTAATTTCTTTCTATGTAAGTGCTTGTAATTCAGTGTTAAATGTGTTATAAAGTTGGCTTTTCCCCTGCTTTTTTAATAGATTTATACATGGAGTTCCCGGAAGAATTTTTGCAGTTTATATGGCAGTTCAGCTTATTGAATACCATGAAGATCAGCGGTACACGGGCTGAGGCTATCCGGATTATCCGGCCCGGCAGGCTGAATAAAAATGCAGGTCCCGATTTTTTACAGGCAAAGCTTTCCATTAACGATGTGTTATGGGTAGGGAATGTCGAAATTCATTACCGCGCATCCGATTGGATCGGACATGGGCATCATACGGATGAGCAATATAATACCGTTATTCTTCATGTGGTGTATGAAGCGGATGCTGAAATTTACCGGACAGATGGTACCCGTATTCCTGTATTGCTGCTCAGGGGATTGTTCGATGAAAAGCTCAGGGACCGCTATACGCAATTGCTTCATCAGGTTACTTATCTGCCCTGCGAAAATCATTTAAAAAAGCTTGATCCTTTCCTGGTCGAATATTTCCTGACCCGCGTAGGGGTGGAACGTCTTGTGCAGAAATCGGAAGAAGTGTTTGAGAGGCTTGAGCATTATAAGGGCGACTGGAATGAAACGTTTTATTATTTTTTGTTGCGATGCTTTGGTTATCGCATCAATACTGTCCCGATGGAAATGCTGGCTGGTGCCCTTCCCGGCCGGCTTCTAACGAAACATAAAGATCATCCCGGGCAAATCGAAGCCCTGATATTCGGCCAGTCCGGCTTTTTGGAACAGCGTCTTACGGATTCTTATCCGGTGATGTTAAAAACCGAATATGAGTTTTTACGGAAAAAATATAAGCTGAAACCCATGAATGTTTCGCTATGGAAATTTATGCGGATGCGCCCGCAGCATTTCCCGACGCTCCGTTTAGCGCAGATATCAGGCTTAATTGCTGCTTCAGGCCATTTATTTTCAGAGGTCTTAATTCGTATGAAAGAACAGGAACTGACCGCACTTTTCCGGGATCTTCCGGTAAATGCGTATTGGTTAACACATTATCATTTTAATAAAGAAACAAAAAGGGTAAGTGTACAGCTGGGGGATGCAATGATCACGAATGTGCTTATCAATGTCGTGAGCCTGTTTTTATTCTCGTATGGAAAATATACAGGTCAATATGCCCTGATCGAACGGGCAATTGCCCTTTTAGAGCAGCTGCCTGCTGAAAAGAATGCGATCGTAACACGTTTTTCCCGCGCCGGGTTTCCGGTACATGCAGCTTCCTCCAGTCAGGCTGTCCTGCAGTTAAGGCATCATTATTGTGATCAGAAAAGATGCCTGTATTGCGGAATAGGCAACAGGATTATACGACAGGGAGAATAAGGCTTATTTTTTCTTTTTCAATTAAAATGTTTAATTTGCTCTGCGTAAGCAGAAATAATATGTTTCAACGATTAGTTTTCTTTTTTGAAAAACGGAGCTTCGGCGTGTCTACATACCTGGCCGGTAAGTTAAATATGAGCACAAACAAAGTAAGACTGTTTTTTATTTATGCTTCCTTTCTTGCCGTAGGGTTCCCGATCTTATTTTATATCATGGCGGCCCTGATCTTAGACATCCGGCACTATATGAAGCGTAGCCGGTTAAATGTTTGGGATATTTAACCCCTAATCATCATCTCTTAAAATCCCGGCAATTTCGGTGAAGCCTTTTTCGGCAGCGAGATCGGCAGGGAGCTTGCCGCCTTCCATTCTTAAGTTTACCTCTGCGCCATGCTCTAAGAGCAAAATGATCAGCTCGATATTCCCTAATGATGCAGCACTGTGCAGGGGCGCCATGCCCGATTTCTGACAAACATTCGGATAAGCGCCCGCCTCGAAGAGCAAACGGGTAATCGAAATGTTATTGGCGGCCACGGCTGAGTGAATGGGAAAAACATTAAAACCGTTCTTACTGGCCATATTCACATCAGCCCCTTTCATGATCAAGAACCGGACAATTTCCTCATGCCCGAAATAACAGGCAATCCCTAAAGGGGTAAAGCCGCTTTCATCATGCTGGTTGAGCAGTTGCGGATCTTTAAAGATGAGCAGGGTCACATCCTCAAAGCGTCCTAAAGCACAGGCTTCTGCCATACTGATCTCCGGAACAAATCCGGCAATAACTTTGGCCATCTCCGGCCGGTTATAATAGGCCGCCAGCAATAAAGGAGAAATACCGTGTGATGTGGTTTCGGTAGCGAGCTGCGGTTTTTTTTGCAGGATTTCAGCAATCTCACTCAGCTGATTATTTTCAATAAACTGTTCAAGCGATGATGGATTCATGTATCAGCATATTTAAACCCTTAAAATAACAAAAATAAAATGAGATTATGATAATCTTTTAAGGAATTGTTCCGGCATAAAAAATCCTGTCCGAAACGCATCAGACAGGACTAACCTAAAACAAAACTATTAGAAAGAATACAAGTTGTAATGTGAAAGTTTGACAGGTTAACGAATTAAAGGTTTAATCTGTTTTAAAAATATATGCGATGTCATTGTATTGCATATAAAAGCGAATTTATCTAAGTTTGCTCATTATAACTTAATATCGATGGCGATCAGGGGAAATCAATTTAAATCCAACTCATTTAAGCAGGAAAAAGATTCGTCAGCAGGCGCAGCCCGCAGATCTGTAAATCGCCCGCCAAGCCCTAAATCCGATCTGATGCCAAGATTTGATCTCAAGGATGGCCGGCTGGTTAAGATCATCGGTTTACTTTTTATTATCCTGTCGCTTTACTTTCTTGTTGCCTTTACTTCTTACCTGTTCAGCTGGCAGGAAGACCAGAGCTATGTGATGGATGCCAATGGCGGATGGAGCAATCTTTTTAAAACTGCCGAAGAGCTGAAGGAGCATGGTGTAAGCAGCCCGGTAGTCGAAAACTGGCTGGGTAAAGTAGGCGCTTTACTTTCCCATCAGTTTATTTACGAATGGTTTGGTGTGGCCTCTTTTCTTTTTATCCTGGTTTTCTTTGTGATAGGCTACCGCCTGTTATTTAAGGTGAAGATCTTTGCCATCGAAAAAACATTAGGCTACAGCTTCTTTTTTCTGATTTACATTTCATTTACACTGGCTTTTGCCCATTCTTTTCTGACGAAGACCCCACATTTTCTGGAAGGTGAATTCGGATATTGGAGCAACCAGCTGTTAACGGCACAAATTGGTCAGGCCGGTGTGGCCGGACTCCTGGTTTTCCTTGGATTAACGATCCTCATCATTGCCTATAATATTGACTTTAAAGTACCAAAGTTAAGCAGAGACAAGGCACCTATACCACCGGTAGGTCCGGTAGATATAGAACGGGAGGAAGAGATCATTTCAGAACCTGTTGAATTCAGCATCAACGACCGCTATAAAAAGGAGCAGAAAGTGGCACAAAATGTAGTGCTCACGCCTGACAGGCACCAGGAAGAAGCGCCTGCTGATGAAGAGGATACCGGGCCTGAAGCGCCACTGGCGGCGAATATATTGTTAACACCGGCAACACCACCCCCTGTTGCACCGCCTCCCGCTGTGGCCGAACCCGCTTTTACCGTCGAAAAAAGTGAAGAAGAGGTGAAAGCCAACGGGCTGGTAGAGCAGTTCGGTACCTATGATGAAAAGCTGGACCTTTCAGGATACAAATATCCTACATTAGATCTGCTGGAAAACCACGGATCGAATAAGATCTCGGTAAATGCCGAAGAACTGGAAGCCAATAAAAATAAGATCGTAGAAACATTAAATCACTATAATATTGAGATCGATAAAATAAAAGCCACGATCGGCCCTACGGTAACCCTTTATGAGATTATTCCTGCCCCCGGTGTAAGAATATCTAAAATCAAGAACCTGGAAGATGATATTGCTTTAAGCCTTGCTGCACTGGGTATACGGATCATCGCACCCATGCCGGGCAAAGGAACGATCGGGATCGAAGTGCCTAATCAGCACCCCGAAATGGTATCCATGCGGAGTATTCTCAATACGGAGAAATGGGCACAAAATACGATGGATCTGCCTATTGCTTTAGGAAAGACCATCAGTAATGAAGTTTTTATTGCCGATCTGGCTAAAATGCCCCACCTGCTGGTTGCCGGTGCAACCGGGCAGGGTAAATCAGTAGGGATCAATTCGATCCTGGTTTCCCTGTTATATAAAAAACACCCTGCACAGCTTAAATTTGTACTTGTCGACCCTAAAAAAGTAGAGCTTACGCTGTTTAACCGTATTGAGCGGCATTTTCTGGCCAAGCTGCCCGGTGAAGCTGATGCCATTATTACCGATACCAAGAAAGTGGTCAATACCCTGAATTCATTATGTATCGAAATGGATCAGCGTTATGACCTGTTAAAAGATGCACAGGTCAGAAATCTGAAAGAATATAACGATAAATTCGTTAAACGTAAGCTCAACCCGAATAACGGGCACCGCTTCCTGCCTTTCATTGTACTGGTCGTAGATGAATTTGCCGACCTGATGATGACTGCCGGAAAAGAGGTAGAGGCCCCTATTGCACGTCTGGCACAACTGGCACGGGCCATCGGTATCCACCTGGTATTAGCCACGCAGCGTCCGTCGGTAAATATTATTACCGGAACCATTAAGGCCAATTTTCCTGCCCGCCTGGCCTTCAGGGTACTCTCCAAGATCGATTCCCGGACGATCTTAGACAGTGGGGGTGCTGACCAGCTGATTGGCCGCGGCGATATGCTTTTAGCCACCGGCAGTGACCTGATCCGCTTACAGTGTGCATTTGTCGATACACCTGAGGTAGATCGTATTTCGGAATATATCGGCAATCAGCGGGGATATCCGGACGCCTATCAGCTACCGGAATATTTCGACGAAAATGCCGAGCAGGGCAGAGCCGATTTTGATCCCGACGATCGGGATCCCCTGTTCGAGGAAGCAGCACAACTTATTGTTACTCACCAGCAAGGCTCTACTTCGCTGATCCAGCGAAAGATGAAACTCGGTTATAATCGTGCCGGACGAATTATCGATCAGCTGGAGGCCGCCGGCGTGGTAGGTCCTTTTGAAGGCAGTAAGGCACGTGAAGTTTTATTGCCTGACCTTTATGCATTGGAACAATTCTTGAATGACCTGAATAATAAATAACAGGATTTTCGATTCTGCTGCGTAAATTTGTACGCTTTAGCAGATAAATTAATAGAAGATGAAGAAAATAATAGTAGCCCTAATGATGATCGGAAGCTTTGGCTCTGCCGTTATGGCGCAAAATGATTCGAAAGCAAAGGAAATTTTAGCAGCCGTAAGTAAAAAATACCGCTCTTATGACATTGTGAAAACAGATTTTACCTTTACCCTGAACAATGCACAGGCTAAAGTGAAAGAAACCCAGCAGGGCACCTTATATGTAAAGGCAAATGCCAATAAATATAAAGTGGCGATGACCAACCAGGACCTGATCAGTGACGGAAAAGTACAGTGGACCTATCTTAAAAATGACAAAGAGGTACAGATCTCGAATGTGGATAACAGCAGTGATGCCATAAACCCGGCAAAACTATTTACCATTTACGAAAAGGGATTTAAATACCTCTATACCGGTGAAAACAAAGTGGGAAATAAAGTTTATCAGATGATTGACTTATCGCCAACGGATACCAAAAAGTCTATTTTTAAAGTACGTTTAAGTATCGATAAAGCCACGAAGCAGATCGCAAATGTAGTGATCTTTGAGAAGAACGGAACCACGTATACCTATAATGTGAAGACCTTTTCGCCAAATATAAAAGTACCGGAAACGACCTTTGCTTTTGATACAAAAAAGTATCCCGGCGTTGAAGTCGTTGACCTTCGTTAAATTTTTTTAATTGTTAATAAAGGGCTTTGGCAATTTGCTGAAGCCCTTTTTATTTTTGTATGTTTGTGTGATCAGGTCCTGCAATGAAGCAGCCTGATATATCTGATACACTGCTTTGAGAATTACGTTTTTAGGTACCGGAACATCACAGGGCATCCCCGTTATCGGATGTGACTGCCAGGTATGCCGGTCGGCCGATAAACGGGATAAACGGCTCAGGGTATCGGTGTTGATCGAACTGGCCGACAAAACGCTGGTCATCGACAGTGGTCCTGATTTCAGATACCAGATGTTGCGGGCAGGTGTGAAAGACCTCGACGCCATCCTGTATACACATGAACATAAAGATCATATTGCCGGCCTGGATGATATCCGCCCTTTTAATTACCTGCTCAAAAAACGGATCGATATTTATGCGGTTCCAAGGGTTCAGGAAGCCCTAAAACGGGAGTTTTCCTATATCTTTTCAGATATTCCCTACCATGGCTTACCCCAGATCGACCTTCATACCATCCACAGCGATCCCTTTTTGATCGGGAAAAATGTTATTCAGCCTGTCCAGGTCATGCATTATAAACTGCCGGTCTTAGGTTACAGGATCGGCGATTTTACCTATATCACCGATGCGAAAACTATTTCTGCAGCAGAAATGGCCAGGATAAAAGGAAGCAGGATTGTAGTCGTTAATGCTCTGCAGCGGGAAAGCCATATTTCTCATTTTACATTCGATGAAGCTATAGCTTTTGCCGGCGAAACCGGGGCAGAAACCACTTATTTCACGCACATCAGCCATCACTTAGGCTTGCATGAAGCGGTGGAGAAAGAATTGCCGCCGCATATACGCCTGGCCTATGACGGGCTCGTGATCAGTCTGTAAGCAGCTAAATTTAATGATTTTGGAATTTTCCTTTATAAATTCGATCTATCGCTTATCTTTGCAGCATAAACCCGGGTGGCGAAATTGGTAGACGCACCATCTTGAGGGGGTGGCGCCTTATGGGCGTGGCAGTTCGAATCTGCTCCCGGGTACACTTTTTTAATAGCTAACAATCAGATTGTTAGCTATTTGTGCTTTAAAAATCTTTCTTTTTAAAGTTCTTCTTACTGCATTTTTATAGAATTTGATTTTGCAATTTTTTGATTCTCAAACACTTCAAAATCGCAGATTTTGGAGATATTTTTTACCTGTTTTTGCATCATTTTGACTGCCAATTCATTAAGATTTGGCCTGTTTTTCATTAAAATAAATCGAGTTCCGATACCATGAGGAGATTAGCTTAGAACATTTTTTTTAGTTTTGTCTCTACTTTTTACAATTTCGGCTATGATTTTAGTCACTGATTTGATGAACTTTTGGTCTTTTTGACATTTGATCTTTGTCTCTTCATACGTCGATTTTCTCAGCGCTCTTCTAAGTTCTATATATTCTATTCTGTTATTCAGATCAGTTGCTGCTTTGTTTCTTGATGAAAGTACTAATAGTGTTTTTATACTCGCTTTTTTTAGATTGAATTGTAGAAACTCATTAATGTAAAGAGAAGTAAACATTCCTTGATCCCATGTTAAGTAATCTTTGAAAATCATCCTAACTAAAAGATGCTTTTGTAGAATATCCGATCTTCTATACACTTTGTAGAAATTGAATCTGACAGACTTAAATAGCGTCAATACATTTTCAGTATTTACTTTGTCGAGCAATAGGTTATTAGACATACTTTCGATGTGTTTTTTTTCAGTTTTAAACTCTTCTCTGCATTTATGATATACGAGAACTGAAATTTGGTCGGCTATGAATTTTTGGTCCAACTTTTTGGTCTTTTCTCTTAGAATTCGAAGCTGCCTTGCTTTTTCTTTTTGTTTCTTGTTCTCGTCTTTTAATAGTTCATCCGATAAGCTTAGTAGTGAACTATTCAGTAAGTCAACTAGATGTTTTTGCAGTGTAATTTTCTTTAATAATTCTTCAAACTTCGAATGCATAGTTTCTCCCGGAATATTTATGCTAGGATGGTCGACGCACTTATAGTACAAGTAATATTTGCGATTTCCTTTTGTCCATCCAGCAGTAAGGTTGCGACCACATGGACATTTGATAACGCCTCTTAGCGGAAATTCTTCATTGGTCCTAGTTTGTCTTTTTGGCCTTCTATCCAATACTTTTTGTATTCGCCAAAAATCTGTTTCTAATATTATAGGTTCGTGGAGAGCTTTTACATACTTTTCTGGTGTGTTTTTAAAAGCTTTGATTTTTATTAAGCCTGCATAGACGGGATTTCTCAAAATATCATTGATAGCGTTACTTCCTCTATTTTTGAATCCAAGTGCCATTACTTCTTTATGTATTGCCTTTTGCGGAACACCTGCTTCAAAATCAGCAAAAATTTTCTTTATGATGAAGCTTTGCGAGCTATTGATTTCTATTGTTTGGTCGTTGAATGGCTTTTTGATGTTTATGTAACCAAATGGTGCCTTACCTAAAAACCGACCTTTTTCTTTCGCGTTTAATATACCTAGTCTAGTTCTGCTTTTTATGGTAAGCAGTTCTCTATGTGCTATCAAATATTCAAAAGCTCTTTTCATAAAGACATCTGAGTCGGATGTGTCGAGACTAATCGGCTCATTGGTCGAGATGACCTTGACATCATACTTTCTTTCTAGTTCAGCAATTTTAATTAATGCTTCAGGTAAGTTTCTGCTAAACCGGTCGTGGTCGAGCACCACAAGATATTGGCATTTGCTCTTATGTTTTTTAATAAAGTCCTCTAAAGCCAAATAGCTATTTCTTTTAAAAGTATAGCTACTTTCTCCATTATCTCTAAAGACTTCCAGAATTTTCAGTTTATTTCGTTTACAATAATCACGAACGATGGTTTCCTGATATTCCAATGATTTCGATTGATCTTTCGTGCTCAATCTTAGATAGCATACTGCATTCATATATAATTTTTTTGATGAATGCCTAATTGAAGAAAATGATTGGATTTCAGATAAGTTTACGGTTTAATGTATTCTTGGGAGCTCCAGTTTTTAGTAGATTAGAATTAAAAGCAATACATTGATTGATGGTTGTTTATGTGTATATCTAAAATTCATCAAAAGTTAGAGGCGATTAAAATGTTGATAAAAAAACCATACTACTTTTGAGAATACTAACTATTTTAGTATAAATATGTTGCCATGAAAAAATATACTGCTAGAGTTACCGCTAAAACCATTGAACAGAACCTGCCGAGCGATTACAGAAAGGCAATTGCCGGATTTATCTGGAACGGCTTCGACGCTGGGGCCACTGAGATCCGACTGGATTTCCAGGGCAACGAGGTCGGCCATCTGTCCGGTTTCTCGATTTCCGATAACGGAACTGGCATAAATGCCAGAGAGGTAGATTCTGCCTTCGGGAGTTTCATGGATTCCAAAAAGCTTGATCCCTCTAACGTTGACCAGTACCGGAAAAACCGCAAGGGAAAGGGAAGGTATGGCTTTAGCGTGTTTGCGGACAATTGCACCTGGTCGACCGCATTCTTGGAGCCTGATGGCAAGATGTTAAAATACACCATCCTGATCGACAAGGGCGACCTTCAGAATTTCAGCGTTGATGATACCAAAATAACCAAGGGGAGCAAGACCGGTACAACGGTTGATTTTCTGAACATATTCGGTCTGTATTCCACTTCGCTCTCGGCCAAGGATTTTGAGGACTATCTCTGCGGCGAATTCGGCTGGTACATGTTCAAGTACCGCGACCTGGGATGCAAGATATTAATTAATGGAAGGGAACTGGATTACCAGCAGATGATCGGCGATAGCGAAAAGCTCACTTATGACATTGGAGGTGAGGAATTCCATACTGTTTTTATCCGTTGGAACCATAAGATCGGCGATAAGTACTTTTTCTATTTTATGGACCGGGGCCATAACGAGGTTGGAAAGAGGCATACCTCTTTCAATAACAAGGCCATCGACTTCCACCATTCGGTCTATGTCGAATCGTCATTCTTTGATAGTTTCCACGAGACCCTCGATGATAATCCGGTCCTTTTTTCAGAAAATAACCAGTCCCATCCGTCCTTTAAGGACCTTTTAAAGGCACTCAATCTTTTGGTCTTGGAAAAGGAAAAGCATTATATCAGGGATGTTCAGGCGGACAGTCTTGTTAATGACTTCAAGACAAAAGGCCTATTTCCTGGGGAGGGTGTCAGATCTGATGATATGGAGGCTGTGCTCAAGGAAATCTATTGCGCCGAGCCGCGCATTTTCCAGTCTTCTAATATCCAGCAAAGCAAGACCCTTTTGGGGTTTTTGAACCTCTTGCTGGTCACCCACCAGAACGAGCATATTTTGGAGGTGATCGAAAGCGTTACTGAATTGACCGAAGAGGAAAGGGAGAACTTGAGGCGAGTTTTATAGCAAATTATCGCGATCAGTTGGTTTTTCCTGATCATCTCGATAACTATGGCCTTTTGCCAGTTTACTAGATAAAAAACGCTGAAAATTTAGATGTAGTCTAAAAAAGTGTTCAATTTCTTATTGCGGTTATCGAATATGATTTTTATTGCTTTCAATGATGCTGTTGTTCAATTATGCTTTTTTTGCTTTAGGTTTGCCGGTGCGCGCTTTGCGGTCGAGCTGGTGGCAAGGTAGTAAAAATAACCTTAATTTTCTTTAGGATGAAATCTGGGCCGGGTTTGGACAGCATAGTTTGTCCGGGCGTTTGGCCAAATCCCTTTGAAATTTGCTTTAGTGCGCAGGAATATGATATATTCGTTGATACGTTTTCTCCCTCCATACACCTTATGCTCCTTCAAGAAATAACCCAGCAACATATCCTCCAGGCCATCGAACGGTATGATCGCGGTGACCAGCCCAAAGATCGGAGCTCAGATCTTTACGATCTTTTTTTCCATGGCAAACTTTATCCCCCAAAGGTCATCCTCAGTTTCTCCCACGAGGCGGCCTTTGACCGGACACTTCTTCCAGCGGACTTCCAAAGCAGCACCAGTAGCAGAAGACTGCTGATGGACAGGGGATTTCCCATCCTATTGAAGCGCAATTCGGCCATTGAAGATATGTTCACCCAGGAGGATTTGTATTTTTTCTCGGTCATTAAGAACTATGCCTACGACCGGGACGATCCCATCGCAAGCAATATCGCAAAGTACCTTCGAAAATACATTTGGTCGCGTTCCGAGCACTGGACCAACCTCATCGCGAAGGAAAACCACCTGATCGTTTCCGGAAGGATGAACTGGAACACGCGAAAAGGCAAACGACAGGGGTTTAAAAAATATTCCTGGTACAAGCTCCATCCCGAGGATAGCTTTCACACCCAGGTCTTTTTTACCGTTGGTGCTGACGCACATGAACAGGCACTCATATTAAAACTGGACTGCTTGCGGGAGGGCGACCGAAAATTGAGTCCGGTATTGCAGCAGTGGTTCGACGGAATGTTGCGGCAGCACGGAATCCAGTGGATGATGCTTGGTTCCGATGAAATGAAACTGCTGGACTGGGATCAGCTGCTGATCAGGTCCAGCGCCTATATCCATCAAACCTTACCGGTCTACTACCAGGCCGTCGACTATATTTCGAACCTGAACCCAAGAAAATGCGCAAGGATCTGCTGGAACACTAACGGCTGGTCGTCGCCCTCTGGCCCAAGGGGCAAATCGGTCACTTCGGCTGGATCGCAGGGCTTTATCCATGAGCGGGACCATGGGTTTGCGCCAGAGGAATGGCTGTTCGATCTGGACAAGACCATTGATGGCTATCATTACTCCAGGATCGAGCCGGTACATACCAGATCGGAAAAGCATGTGGACCAGATTTACGATATCCTGTTCTATGCCTTCAACAGCGAAAATTCAACATGGTATTGGATAGCCGAAATCGACCAGGTAGAGGTCATTTCCTCGGATACTTCTATACATATCACCCAGCGATACGATGAGCACAACTGGCGGGCAGAACAGCTCCAACAGCTGGTCGCCTTGAAATTATTAGATTCGCTATCTGAAAAGTTGAACCTCGAGAGTTTTCAAAATTGGGCGCCCGGGGATCTGTTCAACGTTCGCTTTAAGCCCGAACAGGTGCGGATCTATCCCGAGCCTGTGCCTTTTTCACCCGAAGATGCCATCCCTTCCAATCACTACAATCTACCGGAGCTTGGCAAAACACCGGACTTCAAGGAACCCGAGGAAAAGGGCGGGCTCGACTTTGGCGATCGTGAAGGCGGTGAGGATACGAACGGTCAGCCCAATATCATCATCAAAAACGTTTCCGGAGGCATGCGGGAGTTGACCGATGTCCATTCGGCCTTGCAGAAGTCTTTTAAAAGCTATTTAAAAGAGCGCTATCCCGATCAGCTGGTGGGTAAGGAATGTGTCCGAAAAGGGTACCGCACTAAAATCGATCTGGTCAGGCGGGACAAGGAGCGGGATATCTTCTATGAGATCAAAACCTATCCGAACGTGCTGATCAGCATCCGGGTGGCCATTGGGCAGTTATTGGAATACAGTTTTTACCCCAACCAGCATCTGGCCAGCGAGATGGTGATCGTGACACACTTGAATGCCGATGCCGAGGTGTATGCGTACCTTGAGCACCTTAATCTTGCCACTGGGCTCCGCATCGGACTGGTCTGTTTTGATCATTTCCAAAAGAAAGTACTTTCCTCCAACGTTGTGTGGTAATCTCCGCTGAACCCGACTAATAGTTATGGACCTGCCCTTTGTCCAGCCAGGAAGGTACGGTAAAATCTTGTGCCAGGGGATGCCTGGCAAAAAAATGCCTTAGGGCCTTGGTGGCCTGATAGCAGCGACCAACAAGGTCGAGTTGTTTATCGTAATATTTGACATCGTAACTGTTCTCGGTGATCTTGTGGGCCGGGGTCTGCCGCTGCTTCCTCACGTCTTTGAATTCACCGAACAGCTTTTTCAGGCCTTCTGGATTGCCTTCCTGCAGTTCCCCGCTCAGCCAGTCTTCGAACAGCCGGAGCGTGCCTTTGGGCTTGCGTTGATTGGTCCCATCTTTTCCCTCTGTCAGCTCGTCGAGTTCTACCTTATCGCTAAAAAAGTCCTTGTTGAGATTGTCCGAAATCATTTTGTCTAGCAGGGAAACGAAATCAAGGTAGTTTTTGAGCGTCGGGGTAAAAAAGGGGGTAAATGACTTTGGCCGGTTGTCCGGATCATAGACCTTATGGAAGATCGGTTTGCCGAACAGGTGCAGGGATAACTGGTTCAGGCAGTTCTGTTCGCCGATGAAGGCACTGAACACGCTGTAGGAGGAGGTCCATTGGCCCTGGATCATGTTTTCATGATAGGCCTTGGCGATCTTTGCCGGTTGGTTATAGCGCTTGCTCTTCCAGAACATCTGCTGGTCCTCGGAGAGGTCCTTGAGGTAGGTCAGTGGGACCACGGCCAGCCGCTGGCCGTTTTCGGCATAGCCCAGGCCGAAGCTCTTGAGGAAGAGCTCGTCTTCCGCCCGGACTAAAGGTTTTTCGTGTTCATCATAGTGGCAGGAAATGGACCCCGAGTAGTTTGTAAAGCGGAAGTCGTACCTGGGATCGTTCGCGTAGCGGTCAAGTACTTCGATGTCAAAGAAGATCATCGATAGCTGGGGCTGGGCAAGGGCGAGCTGCTTGGTAAAATAGGCATCGCCGAATGGGGTCAGGTCCCGGTGTACTTTTAGGTAGGCTGGCGAGGGATAAAGGCAGATCGGGAACTCGGTCTGTTCCATCGGAATTTCAAAATCCCCAAATTTCCGAATTTCCACCTTTATTTTTTTTGCCTCTTCCAGCGCCCAGAGCTGCTTTTCGGTTTCAAAATGCTGGAAGCCGATGATGTGTGGGTTGGTGCTGCTCTGTATGCTGAGCACGCCACGCTCCACGGCCTTTTTGATCAGGTCAATGGAATGTTCGTAACCGGTTCCCATTTTTTCCGATACCTCCCGCAAGGGCAGCCCGTTGAAATCGGATGATCGGATAAAGAAGTCGTAGACCAATCGGATGATGTTTTCTGCTGGGGTGTTATCTGCTGTCTGCATGTCGGAAGTTGGTTCATGTTGAGCGTTGCTATAATATGGTGTATTAAGTCCAGTGCCATCACTTAAAAATTTTTCAGCCTGACACTGGTGATGAATGCATTCAAGTTGTTCTGGGAAATACGGGTCAGTTCAGGTTTTAGCTCTTCAAGGATAAGTCCGGCATTCTGGGCCACCGCTTCCCTCAGCGCGGCAGGATCGTGGATGGCCATATTGTGGCCAACCAGCCAGCTGCTGAGCCTCCAGATCAACAACCGGTCAGAAATCCCAAGATCACTCAGCACCAGCTGCAGGTCGGTCTTAAGCCCCAGCAGGATATATTTTGTCCATTGACTGGCTACATAAGAAGTTTGCACCTCATCCTGGGCGCGCTGCTCTTCCATGTACCTGACCATGCTGTTCACCTGCGACTGGAATTCCCCTTCTATGAATTTCATGAATTTGAGCACCCCGGTCATATCGGTATCCAATACGGCGGCGATTTGGGGATACCACGCTCCATTGCACCAGGCGGTAAGTGCCGCCACGATCTTTTCTTTCGTATACTGCTCTGGGATAAAACGTCTGAGCCCGTGGATACTGAAGGCCGTATCGATGACAACATCCATCCACGCGGGATCCAGCGGGTCGGACAAGGTATTCAGGATTTCAAGGTCAAGGGGTATCAGTGCAGTATAGGCATCGAAGATGCGCAGCGGTATGCCTGTTTTCTTGAGCTGCAGCAGCTGATTGTTCTCTACGGCTTGTCTCACCTTTTCCATCCTCAGGTTGAATATGGTCTCCAGCATCTGTCGGTGCTCAGGGCTGCTCTGAAAGTAAGTGAAGGTATTCTGTACCAACTGACTGATCTCATCGCGCAACTGGTCGACCGCAACTTCTTCGGAGAGCAGGTTGATGATCGCATTGTCGATGATGTCCGATTGCTGCAGGGTATCGAGGATATCATTGGATAGCGGAATACGATTTCTAATGATGTAATCGTTGATCACCTCGACTACCTTGGACAGGAAGCCGTTAGCCGGTTCGAGCCCTCTGTTATTGATCACATCGATGAAAATGCCGAATTCTCCGGGGGTGATGATGATGATGGTTCCCTTGGTTTCCTTTCCCGCCCTGCCAGCCCTGCCGATGAGGTTCTTCAGGTCCCTGTAGTGTAGGGGAGCCTGTACTCGTCCATTATATCGCTTAGCGGTTTTGACGATCAGCGTCTTGATGGGCAGGTTCACCCCTTCGGATAAGGTGGTGGTACAGATCAGCAACTTGATCTTCTCGTTCCTGACATAGGTTTCGATGATCTCCCGGACAAACTGGGGGAGGTCGCCATGATGGAAAAGAAAACCATACCTGCTGCTCACCGTCAGCAGGTCATCGCTGCCGAAAACCAATCCAAAATATTCCGACAGTTCATCCACTGCTTTGTGATCGGCATATTGTAAAGGGACAGGAAGGCTGGTCAGGCTTTGGTTAATGACCTCGCGTGCTAGACCCGCGACGCCCTGCTTATCATCCTTTGTTGGCGAAAATATCGCTACCGCTCCCGAATTCATCGATTTCAAGCCTGCCGATACCGCTTTGGCCTTGTATGTTGTCGGTGTAATGCTGGTCGAAGGACCATCAAAGTCCTGCGCGTTCAGAAAGCCCTTGGCCACATAGTTCTTTGGGGCCTGTTGATGTGGATTGATCTGCAGGTCGAATTCTTTGTTGGAAACCTGTCTTAGGAATGCCAGTTCAACTTCCGTTGGACGGTAGTTGGAAACCGCTACATCATTGTCGCTGCCGCCCAGCCAAGAGTTTATCTGCCGGATATTGGGTACGATGGCGGACAAAAACAGAAAGCGCTTTGTACTGGTTCCGGACTTTTTCAGCCGCGAAAGCAGTAGCTCGTAGCTGATCCCCCTTGAGCGGTCATCGATCAGGTGCCCCTCGTCGCATATGACCAGGTCGAACTGGTCCAGCAGCCCGGGTTCGCTCACTTCGATGGCCATAAATTTTTCGGGTGTTGAAATGAGTACATTGGCTGACTCGATGCTCATCCTGTCCTGGTCGGTAACCACGTTCCCTCCGTAGATCGTCTTCACGTTGATCCCAAGCCGTGCGTTGAGGTTGCGGCCAAGGCTGATCCTGAGTTCGGAAGCGAGCGCACGAAAAGGGGCGAGGTATAGAATTTTGGAAAATGGATTTTTTTTGATCTCATTGAATATGAGTACCTCTGAAATCGCGGTCTTGCCAGAACTCGTCGGGGTTTGTAGGCTAAAGGCCCTTTCAAAATGCAGCAGCCCGTTGTTCAACGCCTCGCGCTGCGATGGAAAGAAGCTCCAGATCGAGGGGACCTTGTTCAGGTTGTAGCGGACAAAGGGTTTCCAATGCTCTTTGGAACCAAAGGGTGAGAGGTCTGTCCAAATATTGTTGTTGCTGAACTTTTTCACTACCGACCTGGAGAAATAGGCGAGTACAAAATGCCTGCTATCGGTTTCGTCCGTATGTATGATCTTTTCGATTTCCTCGCTCAGGCTCAGCAGTACCTCGGGATCGCCGTCTCGTAAAAATGTGGCAATCCTGGCATAATAGCTGTTCACTGCCCCTTGTAGACGGGATACGTTTCTTGACAAAAGGTAATAGAGGAACTTTTCAAGCTTCCCCTGGAAGTCATGGTCCGAAAATTGCCGAAGGAGCAGGATCGCAGTCGCCGAGAAATCCGCGAGATAGTACAGCGAAGCGACATACAGCATGTTCCTTTTATAGTCTATTCCATGGAACTGGTTCCGTTTATGGGTCAGCGAATAGATTTCCAGCCCCTTGGCCAATGCCAACAGGTCGCGCTTGGCTTCCTCGGTCTCTTCGGTGTAGTAATCTTCAAGGGCGTCCTGAAGCCGGGAGAGCAGGGAAATGTAAAAATCGCCCGGCCTGGAGAGAAACTCCCTTTGCTGCTGATCTGTATCGATAACTTGATAGTCGATATGGGATTGCCATGATTCTGAATCGGCAATCCATCCAGTCAGTTCGGCGTAGATCATGTCGTCAACATATTGATATAAGTGGACTCGTAGCCGTTCTGCATATCTGTTATTTTGACCAATATGACCTCGAAGCTATCCAAAATATGCAACGGCCAGCTCACGATATTGTCGATGTGATGGTCGCCATACTGATGATCGACGATGGCCATGGCCTTGAAGTGTTTCAGGAATGTAGGATATTTTGCAAGGTCCATAAACCGTTCCAGCCTGGCTAATGAATCCAGATCATGTTCGTCCTTGTACTTGGTCTTGATGTGGAAGAAGCTTTCGGCAAGGCGGCCGTTGAAATCCGTTTCTACGTCATCGATAGCGTTCTGTAACGAGCTTTGCACACCACTCGGCCTTGTGGCCCTGGATTTGGTTTCCACCGAGATCACATAATCGCTAGGCGCAGGCGTATCGTCATCCAATTGGTTAAAAAGAACAACATCGGAAAAATGTGCAGCAAAGTTCCTGGCTTCCTTCCATCGCCATTTGGGCGGGCGCAGCTTTGCTGTAGCAGCATACTTCTCCGGTATCAGGTAAAAGGCAAGGAGTTCACCGAATTCCCCTGATTTGATAATGGGATTTGTCGGCACTTTTTCCGCAATATCATCGGCGCGAACAGAACTCATGTTGTCTTGCAGCCATTGCAGCTGTTCGTCGGTTATGTACATCAATCTAAAAGGCTTGGGGATCTTCGATAGGAAAGTGTCCCGTTCGGTGTCCTTGAGCGTAAAGACCCTAATCCGATCGGTTCGCACCTGTTCGGTAAAGTGGGTAAGGATATCAATGTTGAGCATGCGTTAATTCGGTTGTTTACCCCTAAGATAAACCTATTTCGGGAATATGGCAACACCAGAAGGGGTCTGAAAATTGGAGCCAGGTTTTTTCGGATTGCTGGCAATTTGCTAACTTAGCGTTTATTAATGTCACTATATGTTCTTATAATCTTAAAAATGGTGACCAATTTCAATATTGATGTAGGATGTTAATAAGTTATTTTATTTCAGTTAGATAGCTCATAATTTTGTTTTAACTTTATACAAAGTTTAGCAATGAAAATTAGTGAAGCAACAAAAGAATCCCTGCAAAAGGAAACCCTTTCAAACATAGAGACTCTTACATCCCTTGTAGATTCCATTAGAAATGGCATCTACATGATCGATAAAACTGAAAATTTTTCGCGAGAAAGAAATATTGGAATCCCAGATGAAAATCATCATCTAAGAAGATTTAGTGAATATTCTATGTTATTAGGATTAATCTGGCTTGATATAACGACTGCTTTTAGAGTTTATCTGAATGCGAAAGAGAATTATGAGACAATCTATGCGACAAAGCAATTGGTTATCATTATCAATGAAGGTTTTAAAAAAATATATAATTATGTAGGAATTGACGATAAAGGAAATCCGCTAACAAGAGCTCGGAATGATTCATTTTGGATTAAAGATGTTGGAGGTTTGGTGACAAAAGAACTTCCATACCTTTGCGATGATTATGATCAAATTACTTTACTATTAGATAGTTACGATGATCAGGAATTAAAAGACTTAAAAGAACCTCGAAATCTTTTTGTACATTATGATGATGAACCATCCAAAGTTTATGACTTTTTGAAAAATTTAGATATTGAAAAAATCACTATCAAGACCATTCCGTTCATGGATATATTGTCGAAGATGGTCAATTTTGGCCACACTCTTCAAATTGCTTATGGAGATCTCATTGAATCGAGAAAGAATAATGTGTTTGATGATTTCATTAATAAATTTGAAGCTTTTCGACCTCAAATGGGCGATAATAAGAATGGACACGATTTGCTAGATCAAATCAATAGGGATTTGAAAAGGTGGAGAAATTTATAGTGCTAAATATTCATGCGAATAAGTCTTATCCATAGTTGATCGCCAATTTGATATTGATATGCGTAAGGAAAGATGTTTTTTATGAGGGTTTCCTTTTCGAACTCCATCGGGGAGAGAAAATGTAATTGTAGTTACCCATAAAATGTTGTTGATTAGACGAATTTACAACATCCTGTCCGATAAGTAAAATACTGAAACGATCAAGTAGCCAATCCTTCAAATATTCAGATGTTAGACCAAAAAAATGCAAATTATTAGTATTCACATTTGCCAACTTTTATGTTCTAACATAATCTGGTTAAGGTATCCTTGATGAAAATCTGAAAAATTTTCGTACTCTTTTTATATGAATCCTTTTCGTTCTAAATCCTCGATAATAGGCTCAATAAGCCGTAAAAAGCTTCTTAAATGTTCAAAATATTCCTCCTGATCGGTACAACGAATGCTTCTGATGTGAATTCAGGGGCATTAGACAAGGCTGTCTACGCGACGATCTGCAAAATACATCTTTAAGGTTCCCTTGTTTTTTGCTTCAATTTCTCCGCGATACCAGAAATCGAATTGATCACTTACCAGATTATAGGTCTTCTCCGACACGTTAATTTTCCCTTGTTCAGAACTCTGCTCCATGCGGGCAGCCGTATTTACGGTGTCGCCCCAGATATCGTAAGCAAATTTTTTGATACCGACAATACCGGCAACAACACTGCCGGAATGAACACCGATCCGGATAGCAAAGGTTTTATCGCCCATTGTTTTTTTGCGTTCTTCCACGAAATCCCTGATTTCTAAGGCTGCATAGATGATGTTTCGGGCATGTTCAGGTTCGGGATTAGGCAGGCCTGAAACGGCTAAATAAGCATCGCCGATGGTTTTAATCTTTTCAATACCATATTTTGAAATAATATGATCAAAAGCTTCAAAACAATGGTGAAGCTCATCCACCAGTTCCTGGGGTGTCAGCCTTTCGCTGATGGAAGTGAAATTTACAAAGTCTGTAAATAATACGGTGACCTCATCAAACAGACGTGCTTTGGCACTTCCTTTTTCTTTTAATTCTTCCGCCACGTCTTCGGGCAGGATATTCAACAGCAGACTGTCCGAGCGGTTAAGCGACTGATTTAATTCGAGAGTACGGGCTTTCACCTGATCTTCCAGCTCAGTCTTTTGTTGTTCAATGAGGGCCAGCTTTTCGACTTCGTTCTTTTTAATCAACCGCCGGAATCGCAGGATGAGATCCCATGAAAACGCAATCAGCAACCAATAATATGCTCCGACGAACATCTCAGGTAAGTAATTGCGAATTAATTGCGTTTCTTTTAAAAGTAATGCCAGGCTGATGGCTGCTATAAACACGATTAATATCGGCCCGATCGTTAGGGCATGAAAAACCCATCGTTGTTTATTCCGGATGATGCTGCAGACGGTAAGAAGAACAGAACTTACAATCACTATGATACAAGTTAACGAAGCCGCCTGGGCGATAGGAGAATTTTCGTATTCGGCAGGCAGGAACAAGGCTAATGTAACCACAAGTAAGCCGTAACTTGCTGCATAATTCACTTTATGCCAGCGCGGAAAATAAAATTCTGTCTGATTGAAAAGGAAAATAAACCGCAGTGCCAGGAATACAATAGGAAATATAAGAGTCTGTAATGTATAAGCAGTTTGCACCGGATATGCTTTAATGAAAACATCATTGTACGATGTAAAGAAAGTCATCAGGGCAATCAAAAAAACAAATGACGAGAAATAAAGGTACAATCGCTCACGTACAACAATAAAAAAGAAAAAGCTCAAAATTGCGGCAAGCAACGAAAATCCGCTCATAAACGAGAAATTGGTTTGACTGCGCAATAGCTCCTCATAGGCAGCTTCCCAGTTGGAGAATGCATTTTCCGAAGTGGCTACTTCCAGCCCAACAGTAGAATTGTCTAAAACATGATTGTATAGGTTTCGCTGATAAAAAACAACTTCTTCACCTGCAGAAAGCCGGACATCAAATTGCTTTAGCCGTTTATTTGGCCAGCTTTCTGCCCAGGTAACTCCCTTACCGGCCGTTCTTTTTTCCGTTTTTCTTCCTTCCCTTTCGATGTAGAGGTCAGTACGGCGCTGGTTCACCAAAACGATCAGTGTTACAGGGCGGTTAAGCTTGTTTTTTACCCGATACCGTAACCAGTAAACGCAGATGTCGGGGATCGTGGAATACGTGCTATCCTTAACCGGCAAAAAATGAGCAGTTTTTACCTGTTCCAGCTGGCGTTTAGCACTGGTATCAGGATAAAATTGCCAGTACCTGCCGTTTATATTTGTGGATTTTGTGTCGGCTTTCGTAATTTCAATAACAGGAGGGAATGGGGTCTGAGCGAATGCGGGAAAAACGTTCAGAATTAAAATGGATACGAACAAAGATCTTTTCACTTTAAGAAGCATTATGGATTTGAGGAAAATTCATCCAGCATATCCAGGCTCGGTACAAAGAACAGGGAACCTGTTTGTGCAGTACTAAAATCGAGGATGCGGTCATAATTTCCGGGCGGGTTTCCGATGAACATGTTGGTTAGCATTTTTTCTACGGTACTGAATGTACGGGCATAACAGATAAAATAAGTGCCCATTTCATTCGTCGCTACATTGCCGAAAGGCATATTGTCTCTGACTACTTTGAAATCATCGCCAATATTCGCCAATGCGATATGGGAGTTCGGGGGTTTAACATCATCGCTCATTTCGATATCATGTGCTTTCGATCTTCCCATTACTTTTTCCTGTTCTTCTACCGAAAGTGATTTCCAGGCATCGAGATCATGAATATATTTCTGTACAAAGAGGTAACTCCCGCCATGATATAAAGGATCTTCGTCACCAATAATAGCAAAATGATCCCTGTCTTTGCCATGCGGATTTTCAGTGCCGTCAACAAAGCCTAAAACAGACCTGCTGTCCCAGTAACGAAAGCCCTGTACCTCCACTACAGCATCTGCAATGCCTCTCATAAAACCGGAGATCACAGAAGCCATATCGTAGGCAAAGCTCTTTTCATCAGCGCGGATATGGAAATGCAGGTCGCCCCGGGTGCTGACTGCCGTATGTTTGCTGCCGTTGATTTGCGTAAATCTTTTTAAGGCTTTGGGCAGGGGTTGGGGTAAGTCAAGCTGTAGCCATGCATCATACCCGATACCCAGTACGCAGCTTGCCTTTGAATCCGGGAAACGGTCAAGCGCCGAGTTATTCAGATTGGTGACCAGTCCACATATCCGCTGAAAAACCGATTTGATTTCAGCAGGATCAATATTATCCTTAAAATTCCAAACCAGAAAATAGGTATTGTTGTTCGGATAATCCGTTACGTTTTGAGCATTGGCGGGTCTGGAAAAAGTATTTGACGGCATCGGTATGGCATGTTGATGGCAAATCAAATTTAATAAATGATAATGGAAATATGAGATTTTGTTTTTTGGAAATAGCAATTACAGGATGAGATCTTCAGATCGGGCCAATTCTGCAATCGTTTTTTCACGAAACACTTTTAATAGATCCTGCTTAATGATCTTATAAGACCTGTGCATAGCACAGGGGTGGGTATCGCTGCATTTAGGCAGTCCAAGAATACATTTTTCGATTATTTTTATTTCGTCCATCAACTCCAGCACTCTGTAAAGCGGTAGCTGCTGTGCCTGTTCGGATATGTATAATCCGCCCGAAGGGCCGCTTACAGACGAGATGATACCCGTTTCTTTTTTAGTCAGCTGCTGCAGTATTTTCGCTGTAAAGGAGGGTGGTGCATCAATACCTTCTGCCACCATCTTAATATTGGCCTTTTTTTCTTCAGATGCCCTTCGGGCTATAAATAAGGTGGCGCGCAGGGCATATTCCGTCGACTTTGAAAACATCTTTATATGTATTGATAAGTGTCAATTCCCCTTAATGATCTCATTGACCTTCGCGGCTACTTTTTCGGTATTGATGTTTCCTTCTTCCTGCATGATCAGTTCGCCATCAGGATTAAAGACGCTAATGATGTTAGAGTGCGAAAAATCGATGGGCGAGATTTTTTTGTACTTCATCGACAGTACATTGGCAAACTCCTGAGTAGCTGCTTCATCGCTGCGCAAAAACACCCAGTGCGGAGCATCCATTTCTCCGGTTTTTGCAAATTCTGCAAGACGCTCCGGTGTGTCGGTTTCCGGGTCGATGCTGACCAATACTAACGACATTCTGTCCAGATAGGAGCGCTTTATCTGCTTTTCTATTCTTTTCATATCGGCTACCAGGATAGGGCAGGCCGATTTACAGGTGGTATAGATCATGACCACCACCAGCGTTTTTCCCCGTAAGGCGTCTAAGGTATACGATTGATGACGCTGATCCTGCCATTGCGAGGTCAGGTGAAAAATAGAGTCGGAGGGTAGTTCTTTTTTCGCTACAGGTTGTTTGCAGGAAAATAGCAAAAAGCCTGCAGCAAGTATAAAATAGAATGATTTCATGTTTATTTATGTTTAAGGTCAGGCGCCGCATCTTTTGCACAGCGAAAACCCAGGTTAGAAATCGTATAATCTGCTTTTACCGTAGCGCGGAGGGCAAAGCGCATGAAAGCGGCATAATTCATGACATCGGTAGCCGAAGTGGCGCCTCCGGCACAAAATAGTCCTTTATCGTCATACTGCCCGCTGCGTGAGTCATTGGTAGTTAATACCGAATTAAAGTCGTCTGTCCACTCCCAGATCAGGTCAAACACATTATACACGCCCCAGTAGTTGGGCTTACTTTGCATGACCGGTTTAAACTGCCGGTCTTTCTGTAAATACAGATCAATGATGGCATCAGAATAGTGCGGCTTATTCCGGGCATTCGGGCTTACCTCATCGGCCATTGCCACAAATTCCCATTCATCTAATGTCGGTAATCGTTTACCCACACTTTGGGCAAAAGCTTTGGCAGCAAACCAGGAAACATTGCACACGGGAGCATCCGGATGGATATTTGCTGACAGCGTTGTATCTGAAGCCCATACTTTAAGGTAATTGGTGTCGGCAAAGATCCGTTTTACCTGCGATCGCTGCCACTGTGGATTGGCTTTTACAAAAGCCAGGAACTCCCGGTTCGTAACCGCCCGTTCATCTAAGCGGAACGGCAGTACGTTTACACGTTCATTACCGCTGCCGTAAAAGGGCTGATACTCCCCGCCGGGAATATCAACCATTTTTACATCCACATTTACCGGGTGTACCACCGCCGAAACACCAGGTGATGGTTTTACCGTTTCCGCTATGCCTGCCTGTTCTTTATGACAGGACGCAAAAGCCATCATCATCCATACACCCCATAAATATTTCATCGCACTCATTTATTAAACAGATTCTTATTCTTTACCGGTCACTTTTCCTTTAAATATTTTTGGATTGGGATCGCCGGTGACTTTTAACTTACCGATAGCTCCTTTGTTAAAGGCCCTGGAAAGGGAGTGGTCAACCAGCACATATTCTCCGGGAACATCACATTTGAATTCTACAATGGCAGAGCCGCCGGCAGGGATCATCGTGGTTTGTACGTTGTGTGTTACGGTACTGCCGCCTTCGAGATAAACAGTGTCGAAGATTTCGCCGATCACGTGAAAAGAAGAGGTCAGGTTAGGGCCGCCGTTTCCAACAAAAAGACGGACGGTTTCGCCTACTTTTGCCTCGATCATATTAGCGCCTAATAAGGAGCCCTTTTTACCGTTAAATAAAACATAGTCAGGATTTTCGGCAACGGCTTTGTCATTGTCAAATTCCATCAGCCCCTGTTTAATGACAGATGCTTTGGTATAAAAATCGCCCTGCATAATGTAATACTCCTTATCTACAGGTTTAAGGCCGCCCTCGGGTTCTACCAGGATCAGGCCGTACATGCCGTTTCCGATGTGCATCGGTACCGGAGGAGCCGCACAGTGGTAAACATATAATCCGGGATTAAGTGCTTTAAAGGTGAACGAAGCTTCCTGTCCGGGAGCTGCTGAAGTTACTGCGGCACCACCGCCGGGTCCGGTTACGGCATGAAGGTCGATATTGTGTGGCAATACACTGTTGGCTTCATTTTTCAGGTGTAATTCCACTTCATCACCCACACGGATACGGATAAAGCTGCCCGGTACGGTGTTGTTAAACGTCCAGAACGTATATTTTATGCCGTCAGCAATTTCACCTTCGATTTCGGAAGTCACCAGGTTTACGATCAGTTTTTTAGGTCCGCGGGTACCTACCGGTGCAGGTACATGGGGTGCAGCGGTAACTTCGGCCTGTACGGGATCCCCGGTGGCTTCCATGTTTTCGCCGGTTTTTGGGCTCCCCTGATCGGTATGGCTTTGACAGCTTCCGAAAACAAGTGCCGCTGAGAGCAGGAATAATGAGAATTTGTTTGACATAACTTTAATATTAATTGATTTATTTATTAGAATTTTAATTTTAAAATCTCAGGGTTAATGTTGAGCGTGCACCATGCCCAGTGCTGTAAAGAAGCGGAAGATACTATGCCTTTCAAAAAATGAACGGATGGCGTAACCGCATAGACAGAATAGCCGCCGCTAAGCCCGAGATAAGGATGAAGGCTGTAATTGAAATCGAGATCAAATTCCTGACCTAAGTCGGATGACAGATCGCTGCCGCCATTGTTTAGCTTAACCGGTGCTATAAACTGATGTGCGGCCAGTGCCAATGTCCATTTCCGATCCGGTGTATGGCGTGCTTTCAGATAAATATCGCCCAAGCCTGCGTTTCGATGTGCATTGCCGGCATAATAATAATCCATACTGCCATAGAATTTATGATTTGTGCCAAAATATGGGTTAAAAGCATGGTTGTCTTTTTGAATGCTGCCGTCAACAGGATTACCGCTCAGCCAGTCACCACCCAGTATAAAGCTCCATTTTGAATGGAACAGGCGTTCTGCACTTACCGCCGCCAGGTAGGCACGGGTAGAAATGCCCTGCTGGTTTTTACCGGCCTGGTAATATGCAGAGGACTGGTATTTCCATTGGCCCCCGCTATGAAAATAGTTAACTCCTGCCGTTTGCGTAAAATACGTGCCGGCTGTGAGATCGGCGCTGCTTTTTGCATTTTGAAAGCCCAGGTTGCTGATCAAAAAGCTCAGGCTGTTTTGCTGATCCGGCTGGTATTTGAGCCAGACATTCTGCATCCACTTATAGGGCGCTGCATCTTTTGAAGTAAAGAGAGCACCCGATACATTGCCCAGGTTATTGCCGTACAGCTCCTTATAGTTCTGGCTGAAGGCAGCCTGCGCCCGCAGTACCAGCTTATTTTTTTGAAACTGGAAAGACACCGCATCATGCGCTCTTGCTCCCTGTGCCCAGTCTAAGGCCCCGAAAAAACGTTCATCATCTAATGAGATCACCTGGCGGCCAATTTGCAGTGATGCATCTGCACTTAGCCGTAATTTTGCCCAGGCTTCAAAAAAGGCCAGATTATTATTCGATGTTGCGGTTTGCGTGAGCGGGTTCTGCCCCCAGATACTGATGTTTTGGGGAGAGAACTGCAGGGTCAATATATTTTTATACTGATAATTCATCGTAAGCCGGCTTCGCTGACTGATTAAAAAAGCCGCCCGATCACTTTTCGCCAGGGGCTGAAACGTGCCGCTTCTTAATTCTGCACGCGGGCGGAGCTGGGCTGTCACACGGAGGTGACTTAACGTGTCCGGATTATTTTGAGCGAAAGAAACATGGAGTGCAAATGCAGTGGATAAGATCACTGTAAATGCATGGCGGAAAAAAGGAAAAATGTCCATAACAGTGTTATTAATGCTATTTCAGGATAGCCTGGAAAAACAATTAAAGATAGATTTGTCCTTAATTATTTTTTGTGACGCCTGTCACCTTTTGAGATGATATTCATTAAAGACAAAAATGTCCTTTATGCGCAGGGTCATAAATGATTTATCTTTTTCTCTCCTATTATTGCCTGTGGCGTTACGGCCGGGAAATTTATTTATAAAAGCATTTTTATGATGTCAGACAGGAATAAAATGACCATACTGCTTACACTACTGGTTTTATTTCTATGTTATTCGTTTTACCTGTATCAGCCGGGCCTCGATGCACGGCATGTTCCCGGTAAGATGGCCGATAAGGGTAAAAGATTATGGCAGGAAAAGAACTGCAATTCCTGTCATCAGGTATACGGGCTTGGGGGGTATCTCGGGCCGGATCTGACAAATATTTATGCTGCGCGGACGGAGGCCCATATCCATGCATTTCTCAGGTCCGGCACTAACATCATGCCTGATTTTAAATTGAATGATGAGCAGATCGCGCAGCTTATCGCTTATCTGAAAAGTATGGACTCGACCGGTGTAGCGGCGCCACATCAACTTAAAGTAAATCACGATGGAACCATTGAACGATAACCGCACTGTATTTTCCCGGTATATCATTATCGCCTTGCTGTTATTCCTTTCAGCCTTGCTGTTCGGGATAGCAGGGGCATTCCAGTATATCGTTCCGGGTTTGTTCAGGGAAACATTTTCTTTTGAAAAAGTACGCCCGCTGCATGTATCGTCGGCTGTATTCTGGATCATCCTTTGCGCCTGCGGTGCCGTAAGCTATTATCTTCACGAGATGAAAAGGGGACTATGGTCGCTCAGATTATTACGGGTACAATGGTATTTGTTTGCCGGCGCTGTCATACTCATTCTGCTTACCTATGTAGCTGGCATTTTTGGGGGCAGGGAGTACTGGGAATTTCACCCCATACTGGCTGTACCCATTGTGATCGCATGGCTGCTGTTTCTGGTAAATGTGTTTCGGTCGGTGAAGGTATTTCGCGGACAGCCGGTGTATATCTGGATGTGGCTTACCGGTGTCGTTTTCTTTTTATATACCTATTTAGAGTCATACCTGTGGCTTATCCCTTCATTCCGGTCAAATGTAGTGCAGGATATGACCATTCAGTGGAAGTCTTACGGCTCTATGGTGGGCGGCTGGAATATGCTGATCTATGGTTCAGGTATTTACCTGATGGATAAAATTTCGGGAAGCGAACACTACAGCCACTCAAAAATTGCTTTTACGCTTTATTTTCTCGGGCTTTTTAACCTGATGTTTAACTGGGGACACCATATTTATACGCTGCCGGTACCACGGTATATACAATATATCAGTTATAGTGTAAGCATGACCGAACTACTTTTGCTGGGGAGGATGATTTACCTCTGGAAAGCATCCGTAAGCACGGCACGAAAAAATTATCATATGCTGTCTTACCGGTTTTTGCTGGCTGCCGATCTGTGGATACTGCTTACGCTGGTGCTGGCTATTGCGATGTCTGTCCCCGCTATTAATATCTATACACATGGTACCCATGTTACGGTGGCACATACGATGGGAGCTACCATCGGGATCAATAGTTTCCTGCTGCTTTCTTTTGTAACGGATATGGCAGGCATCCGGTCTGAAAAAATAAAAAAGCGTATTACATTCGGTTTATATCTGTCCTTAGCAGCCTTACTGGTTTTCTGGTTAAGCCTGATCATGGCCGGTATCCTGAAAGCCGACTGGCAGATGCATCAGCAGGATGTTCCCTTTGGTGTGATGATGCTTAGCCTGCGGCCTTATTTTATCCTGTTCCTCATAGCCGGTATCTTTTTGGCGGCCGGACTTTCGCTGATCATTATTCATTTACTGAATAGTTTCAGGAAAAAATAATGACGACCGAAGTTGTGCTTTCGCTCATCAGTGCCTGCTGTTTTCGACTTACCCCGTTGCGTGTATCTTTCCTCAATTCGAGGAAACACACATAAAAGTTGTGAAAAAAAATCTACAACTTACCGGTGCTTTTTTAAAAATCAACTCTTCGTTTATTTTTTGTGAATATTTTTTACTTAACTCAAAGTTCAATTTTATGTGAACGGATAACTTTTTAAGGGAGTATGCGTAAAGCTGTTTCCCTGCCCTGCTAAAAACTGGCGTTTTATTTGACACGTGTTATCTTGCCATAAGGTTTAATGAGCCTGTAAAAGCATGCAGCAAAAAAGTAAGATCATGATAGTGGATGATAACCCGATCGATCAGTTGATCACGGAGTATATCCTTACATGCAATTATCAGAAAAAAGATATTCTGGTCATGACCAGTGCGATCGAAGCATTGGCCTATTTAGCTGCCCATGCCGACATTCCCGAGGCGCTCCCCTGCCTGATCCTGTTAGATCTGGATATGCCTGTGATGAATGGTTATGGCTTCCTGCAGGAATTCAGAACACAAGCCGAGCATGTACGTAACGGATGTAAGATCGTAGTGATCACTGCATCAGAGATCCGGGATGATATCGAGAAGATGCAGGCCGACCCGCTGGTCGCCAAATTGATCAATAAACCGCTTCACCGGCATTCGCTTGTTTTTTAAAAAAAGAAATTTCATATTTAGGCGATGAAACAATCAATCGCTATTCTGTTATTATTAAGCTTAACCATTACGTTAAAAGCGCAGAAACAACCTGATCCTGAGAAAAAACTGCTTAAGGCCGTTGAAAAATTACGCCAGGCCATGATCAGCGGAAACCGTGCTGACCTGGAAAGTATCGCCAGCAAAGAACTAAGCTACGGCCACTCGGGCGGAAAGCTTGAAAATTACGATGCTTTTGTGGAAACGATAGCCAGCGGAAAGTCTGACTTCGTAACAGCCGATTTTAATAAGCAAACCGTCCAGCTCAGCGGTAAAGTAGCACTGGTCAGGCACCAGTTGGATGCGAAGACCAATGATGGCGGCAAGCCCGGTGAGATTCATTTAGGCATTCTGCTGGTCTGGAAAAAGGAGGGAAAAGACTGGAAATTGTTTGGCCGGCAGGCTTATAAGCTGCCTTAATCATCCTTAACGGATAAATATATCCGTTTCGAGTACTCTTTTCTCAAACTCTTCAACCGGGTATTTGGCTTCAATAAGGGCGATTAACATCTCAGTGGCCTGTCTTCCGATCTCATAGGCCGGCTGCCGTACCGAGGTTAACGAGGGGTTGAACAGGTCCAGCACATCCGAATTACTGAAGCCTGCAATGGCAATTTCATCCGGAACGCGCACATTCAATGCTTTAAATACACTTAAACATCCTACGCTCAACCGGTCGCCCGCTACAAAAATAGCATCGGGCTTTTCAGGCAGCGAAAGCAGTTCTTTAATGGCCGTTTCCGTCTCTTCCGGCAGCATACCCCCATGCAGGCAATATTTAATATACGTCTCATTTACGTCCATGCCATGATCCTTTAAGGCAGCTTTATAACCCGATAAACGTTCAATGCTGATCGACAAGTGTGCAGAACTGGTTAAATGAGCAATTCGTTGATAACCGCGCCCGATCAGGTATGCTGTAGCCTTGTAAGCCCCTTTTTCATTATCGGCGATCACCTTATGCGTGTCGATCTCATCCGCTACGCGATCAAAGAACACCAGGGGTAACCCGCGTTCATGTAAAGTGCTGAGATGCGAAATGTCTGTCGTTTCAGAAGATAAAGAGACTAACAGGCCATCTACAGAACGGGAAGCCAGGTGTTGTACGTTGATCACTTCCCGCTCATACGATTCATGGGTTTGCGAGATGATAACATGATAACCCCGGTCGTAGGCAATGGATTCGATCCCGTTGATCGCCTGTGAAAAATAACTGTTAGCCACTTCACTCACGACCACTCCGATCGATTTACTTCGTCTTTCTTTCAGGCTTAATGCAATGGGATTAGGCTGATAATTGATTTCGCGTGCATAATCCAGGACCAGCTTTTTGGTAGCGGCACTGATTTCATGCGTATCTCTTAGTGCTCTCGATACGGTTGAGGTAGAGAGACCAAGTGCTTTGGCAATATCTTTTATCGTAACGGGCTCGAACATGTGGTGTCTGGTTGGGATAAAGATAACTTTTTTTGATGGAATTCTGGCAACGTTGTCGGGAACGATTGCACAAATTTATCCTTCTGCATCCGTCACATATATAAAAAAAACAATGTAGACTTGTTTTAGGAAGACAGCAAAAGTTAACCTAAACCAAATATATCCTTAAATATGAAAAGAGTTTTACTATTATGTAGTATGCTGATCCTTTATACAGGGTGGGCAAATGCACAACAAACAAAACAGGTTTCAGGAAAAGTAACGAACAAGGTCTCGCGCGAACCCATGCCGGGAGTGACCATTTCACTGAAAGGTGCATCACTCCGTGTGAGCACGGACGATAAAGGTGAATATAGGATCACAGTTCCTGTTTCGGGCAATGCTGTTTTGCAGGCCCGTTATTTAGGATTTAAAATGCAGGAAGCATCCGTAGGCACAGCAAGCCGGCTTAATTTTGCACTGGAAGAGGATGTGGCTACCCTGAACGAGGTTATCGTTAATGTGGGCTACGGAACCGTCAGGAAGAAGGATCTTACCGGTGCCGTATCGAGTATTGGTGCCGACGTCATTGCCGCCGCACCGGTGGCATCGGCACTCGAAGCGATACAGGGCAGAGTACCAGGGATCAGCATTGCAGCTACCGAAGGGTCGCCTGATGCCGAACTGATTGTACGGGTCCGGGGCGGGGGCTCCATTACCGGTGATAATACACCGTTGTATATCGTTGACGGTTTTCCGGTGTCATCCATATCGAATATTGCTCCCCAGGATATCGAATCGATCGACATCCTGAAAGATGCTTCATCAACCGCTATTTATGGTTCACGCGGTGCAAACGGGGTAGTTTTAATAACCACGAAAAACAGTAAAGACGGTAAAACCAGTATCAGCTATAACCTGTTTGGCGGAACCCGAGAGCTGGCCAAAAAGATCGGCGTATTATCGCCGTTTGATTATGTAACCTGGCAATATGAACGCTCTCTGTTAGATAAATCGCCCAACGATTATACCCAGTATTTCGGTAATTACCAGGACATTGATCTATATGCCGATGTGCCTTTTAACGACTGGCAGGAAATCCTGTTCGGCCGTACCGGTACAACGGTAAACCATAACCTGAATGTGATGGGTGGAGGCGAAAAGACAAAATTCAGCATCAGCCACAGCTATGTGAAAGATAAAGCCATTATGCAGCTGTCAGATTACCAGCGTCAAAACCTTAATTTCAAATTAAATCATAAATTATATAAAGGACTGACGCTGGATTTCGGCCTGCGTTATGCCGATATGAAAACGAATGGCAGCGGGGTGAATGAACAGAATGAGATCTCTTCGGCTGATTCACGCTTAAAATATGCCATGCTTTACCCTTCATTCCCGGTGGCGGGTTTAACGACTACTACCGAAACCGATGATGAATTTAACTTATACAATCCATTAATTTCTATTTCCGATAATAACCAATATGTTCATCGTAAAACCTATAACCTGAATGGTGCCGTTTCATACGATATTCTGGATGGTTTACGCCTGCGTACAGAAGCAGGCTATGATGGTTTCCGGAATGATCAGGATCGTTTTTACGGCAATACTACCTATTACGTGCGGAATGTGCCGGCAGCCGAAAACCAGAACCTGCCTGCTATTATTTTCAATAATACCAGCCGTAACAGTTTCCGGAATACCAATACCTTAAACTATAATTTTAACAAGCTCCTGCCGGCTAATCACAACCTCAATGTACTGTTAGGTCATGAATACCTGAAAACCGAGCAGGCCTTACTCAGTACCGTAGTACATGGATTTCCGAAATCGTTTGGATTTGAGCAGGCAAGGGTACTTTCAACCCAGGGTAAAGCCAATGCTATTGATAATAATTTTGCACCCGATGATAAAATGTTATCGTTTTTTGCAAGAGCCAATTATGATTATAAAGGTAAATACCTGTTAAGCGCGACTTTCCGTGCTGACGGATCATCTAAGTTTTCAGAAGAGAACCGCTGGGGATATTTTCCTTCTGCATCTGCCGCCTGGCGTATTTCGCAGGAGGGATTTATGGACGGTACAAAATCATGGTTGAATGATTTAAAATTGCGGGCCAGCTATGGTACGGCAGGTAATAATAATATCCCCTCCGGACAAATGGCGCAGACTTTCCAGAACTCGGTAACGACCTGGGTAAATGGTTTTAATAATTATTGGGCAGCTTCAAAAACGATGGCTAACCCTGATCTGAAATGGGAAACGACCGTGACCCGTAATCTTGGTTTAGATTTCGATCTGCTTGGATCAAAATTAACCGGTACGATAGATGCCTATTTAAACCGGACAAAAGACCTGTTAATTCAGTTTCCGGTAGCCGGAACGGGTTATGATTTCCAGTACCGGAATTTAGGCGAAACGCAAAATAAAGGACTCGAAGTGCTTTTAAACTGGAATGCTGTAAAACAAAAAGATTTCGATCTCAGTCTGAGCGGTAACATCAATTTTAACCGCAATAAAGTGATATCCTTAGGTTCGGTAAAAAATATTAACGGTACATCGGGCTGGGCATCCACCGAGATCGGCGTTGATTACCTAGTGGAAGAAGGCGCACCCGTAGGCCGTATATATGGCTATAAGAGTGCCGGAAGATATGAGGTTTCTGATTTTCAGGGGTATAATTCGGCAACAGGTAACTGGACATTAAAGCCTGGTGTAGTGGATGCTACGGCCTTTATTGGTACTTTAAGGCCGGGATCGATGAAAATACAGGATCTTTCGGGTGATGGGAAGATCGATCTTTCTGACCGTACGGTGATTGGCAATGCCAATCCGCTCCACACCGGCGGCTTTTCGGTAAATTCCCGGATCTTTAATTTCGATATCGGGGCTTATTTTAACTGGAGCTATGGCAATGATATTTATAACGCCAATAAAATAGAATATACTTCCACCAGTAAATACAGCTCACGCAATATGATCGCAGAGATGGCTACCGGAAAACGCTGGACAAACCTGCGTGCCGACGGAACGATCAGTAATGACCCTGTTGAGCTGGCGGCGATGAATGCCAATACGACCTTATGGTCGCCCTATATGAAAACTTTTGTATTGAGCGACTGGGCAGTAGAAGACGGTTCTTTTTTACGCTTATCGACCGTAACGCTGGGCTATACCCTGCCACAGGCCCTGTCTGAAAAAATGAAAATGAAAAAATTACGGGTATATGCTTCCGGCTATAATTTAGGATTACTCACGAATTACAGCGGCTTCGATCCGGAAGTGTCTACACGACGTAAAACACCGCTTACTCCGGGTGTGGATTATTCGGCCTATCCACGAAGCAGGTCTTTCGTTTTTGGGTTAAATGTTAATTTTTAATGAGGATTACGTATATGAAAAAGATTGTTTATATCCTGTTCCTGGCTTTTGGCATAACCGTGATGCATAGCTGTAAAAATGCGCTGGAAGCTCCCACCAAATCGTCACTTGATGAGTCGGTTATCTTTTCTACTCCCGGACTGGCCGAGGGTGCTATTGCCGGAATTATCCAGTCGTTCGGCGAAACCAATTCCTACCGCGGGCGCTTCCTTGTTTTTTACGGTATCAATACCGATACGGAAGTGAATAACAGCCTGAAATCGGTGAACGACGATAAGTCGCGCCTGTCAAATTATAACACCAATGTGAATAACAGCCAGATGAATACCGATAATAACGTGTGGGCAAAGCTGTATGAAGGTATCGAAAGGGCTAACTTGGCGATCAGGGGTATCCGCACGTACGGTAATATTCAGAATAATGCACAAATGGCACAGCTTTTAGGCGAAATATTAACCCTTCGTGCTGTATTATACAGCGATTTGCTGAAAGGATGGGGTGATGTTCCGGCCCGTTTTGAGCCGATCACAACCGCTACCACCTATTTACCGCGCAGCGACCGCGATGTGATCTACAGGCAATTGCTGAAAGACCTCGATGAGGCGGCAGGCTATCTGCCCTGGCCAAATGAAAATGCGGTGACCAGCAAAGTGGAAAGAGTAAGCAAGGCGTTTGCGAAAGGTATGCGTGCCCGTCTGGCTTTAGCGGCCGGCGGATATGGCCAGCGCTTAGACGGAACGGTACGTTTAAGCAGCGATCCGGAGCTTTCGCGCGAGAAAGTGTATACTATAGCCAAAAAAGAATGCCTTGATATTATTAACAGCGGCCGGTTGCGTCTCCTGGGTTTTGAAGAAGTATTCCGCAAATTAAATGAAGAAACAGGTGCTGCAGGACTGGAGTCCATGTGGGAAATACCATTCAGTGAAGGCCGGGGCCGCGTCATTTTCGACCTGGGTGTACGCCACCTGAAAACAGACCAGTATACCGGTCAGAACAAAGGTGGTACCAACGGGCCAAATCCGGTCATGCTGTACGAGTATGACAATGATGATGTGCGTCGTGATGTCACCGTCGTGCCTTATGAGTGGGATGGCGGTGATGGTACCAAAGGCGCTTATCAGGTACCTTCTACTTTAGGACGTTTATATTTCGGAAAATACCGCTATGAATGGATGAAGCGCCGCGTAACCTCTACGAACGACGATGGCTTAAACTGGTTATATATGCGTTATGCTGATGTGCTGCTGATGGCTGCAGAAGCCATTAATGAATTGGATGGCCCTGGTGCAGCGGCACCTTATCTGAAAATGGTTCGCGATCGTGCTTTCCCGGGTAATCCGGCCAAGGTAACGGCATATATGGCTTCAGTAAGCGGTTCAAAACAGGCATTTTTCAATGCGATTGTGGATGAAAGAGCCTTAGAATTTACCGGCGAAATGCTGCGGAAAGCCGACCTTATCCGGTGGAACCTGTTGGGGCCAAAACTGGCAGAGGCGAAAGAAAAGCTCCGGCAGCTGGAAGCCCGTCAGGGAAAATATGCCGGTTTGCCATCTAAAATATATTACAAAACGGCTGCCAACGGTGAAACGGTAGAAATTTACGGGTTAAAATTCGGAGATACCGACGCACAGGGTGCTGCACTGGGCTACCCGTCGAATAAAACGTGGACGATGGTATCCTCCGGCGATGCGACAAGCTATTGGGATGCCCTGTTCGTTAAGGATCCGGATAAACAGCAATACTGGCCGATATGGCAGTTCTTTATCGATTCATCGAACGGAAAATTAGATAATAAAAACCTCAACCTCTAAATGAATGTTATGAACAGCAATAAAATTTATGCCGGACTTTTCTTTATGATGGTCATAGCAGGTTTTTCATCCTGTAAAGACCATACCCTGGAAGAAATTTCGACCTTAAAGGTAAGCCGTACGTTTTCGCCTACGGGGCTAACCGCCAATGTGATCAATAAAACGAATGTGATCTTATCCTGGAAAGCGGTGAGCAATGCCAAAAGCTATACCATAGAAGTTTTTGAAACAGCCGATTTCTCCGGTACTCCGGTGAAGACGGTAAAAGACATTCTTTTTACGCAGGTACCTTATACCGTAACCGGGCTGGGCGGCGATTCACAGTATTACATCCGGGTGAAGGCAGCAGGAGAGGGGATTGACGATTCGAAATGGGTAAGTGCTTCGGTAAAAACTGATGCGGAGCAGATCCTGCAAAATATTAACCCGGCAAAATTAACGGCTACTTCAGTGGCGTTAAACTGGCCGGCCGGTGAAATGGCGACTACGATTACCCTGAACCCGGGCAATATTACCCGTAACGTTAGTGCTGCCGAAGTGGCTGCCGGTGAAGCCATTATTAACGGTCTGACGGGCGAAACCACCTATACCGCCCGACTGCTTAACGGCTCAAAAGTACGGGGCACCATGACTTTTACCACCTTACTTGACCTCGGAGGAGCCACTTCCGTTTCACCATCGGATGACCTGGCTGCTATGGTTGCTAATGCCAATGCCGGTGATGTGCTCGCCTTAATGCCGGGTACCTATACCATTAACGGCGATATTACCATCAATAAGAACATTTCGCTGAAAGGCGCCAAACCATCGGATAAACCGGTGATCAAAGGGCTCATTTTGCGGGTAAAAGGAAATGCCGGACTAAGCCTGAAAGACCTGGTGTTAGATGGCACAGGCGCATTGAACGGTAACCAGACCATTATTTATGATGAAGCTTCCGATAATGCCTATGGTAACCTGAATGTGGAAGATTGTGTGATTAAGAATTATGTAAAGGGACTAATTTATGTGAACCTGAAAACACTGATCGAGTCGGCTACCTTTAAAGGCAATGTGATCAGTGCAATCGAATGTAATGGCGGCGATTTTATCGACTTTAGAAATGGTATAGCCAAAACGTTTAATTTTACGAATAATACGGTGTATAACTCGGCACTGGCACGTGATCTTTTCCGGATGGATGCTGGTGGATCGACCAACTTCTCTACCGTAACATCGGTCATTACCATTGCCAATAATACGTTCAATAATATATGTGCCGGTGCGGCAAACCGTATCCTGTATATCCGTCTGGCGAAGCACGAGATTTATTTCTCAAAAAATATAGTGGCCAACTCGGGTGGTATTTTAACCAACCAGGCAGCCACGAGCATTGTAGCCGCTAATTTTACAGGCAACAATTATTATAATGCACCGACGTATATGGGCGGAAGCGCTACTTCAGGTGCCAAATACGATACCGGCTCATTTACTACACTGAATCCTGGTTTTGCGGATGCGGCCAATGGTAATTTCACCCTGTCGGATATTACGTTAAAATCGAATGGCATCGGTGATCCAAGATGGCGGTAAATATGCCATCTTCCTTTTGCTGCCGGTATTTACTCTGCTTGGCAATGCCTGCAGTAAAAAGGCAGAGAAAGAGGTAGATAAAGGTGAGGGTACAGGGGGGACACCTGTCATTACGCCGGTTTCTGAAACAGCCATAGCCTTTCCCGGTGCGGAAGGCTATGGCAAAAATACCACCGGCGGACGGGGCGGACGGGTTATTAAGGTCACGAACCTGGACGACGACGGGCCGGGGAGCTTAAGGGCTGCTATTGCCGAAAGCGGTGCACGGATCATTGTATTTGAGGTTTCGGGCACCATTCAACTCAAAAGTCCGCTCCGGATCAGGAACGGAAACCTGACCATCGCGGGGCAAACGGCTCCCGGCGACGGCATTTGTATCCGTGATTATGAAATGAATGTGGATGCCGACAATGTTATTATCCGCTTTATGCGGTTCCGTATGGGTGATCTCACCAAAAATGAACAGGATGCCTTATGGGGGCGTTACCATCAGCATATGATCATTGATCATTGCTCCATGAGTTGGTCGATCGACGAATGTGCTTCATTTTACGCGAACCGGAATTTTACCATGCAGTGGTGTATCCTGTCAGAAAGCCTCAATAAATCCTTCCATGAAAAGGACGATCATGGTTATGGAGCGATATGGGGCGGATCGAATGCCAGCTTTCATCACAACCTGCTGGCTCATCATAACAGCCGTAATGCCCGTTTTGATGGCGGGAACCGCCCGGGCACCGGCTTAAGTCCTTTTGGGAGCGATAAGGTTGATTACCGTAATAATGTGATCTACAATTGGGGCAGTAACAGCGCTTATGGTGGTGAGAACGGTGAATACAATATGGTAGCGAATTATTATAAGCCCGGTCCCGGAACCACAGCCAATAAGCGTAGCCGGGTGATGGAGATCTATATGGAAAGCGACGTGAAATATGCCCCCGGTTACGGAAAGTTCTATATCAGCGATAATTGGGTAGATGGAAATACAACAGTTACCCAAAATAACTGGAATGGCGGTGTAGATAAGGGGTCGGGCCTGGGCGATGCAAATTATGCCGCCGCAAAAGCCATTATCGCCTTTGCGGCTGAGCCCATTCCGCTGCATACGGCGCCACAGGCCTATGATGCGGTATTGCTTTACAGTGGGGCCAGCTACCGCCGTGATGAGACCGACACCCGGGTGTTGAAAGAAGTACGGGAAGGAACGGTAACGTTTAACGGGTCAAAGACCGGAAAAAAGGGAATTATTGATTCGCAGGCTGATGTGGGCGGATGGCCTGTTCTTAAACAGGGTACTGTTCCTAAAGACACGGATGGCGATGGGATGCCCGACGACTGGGAAGTAGCTAAAGGGCTCGACCCTAAAACGGCCAATGCCAATGGCCGCAACCTGAGTACAGGTTATGATAATATCGAAGTATATATAAACGAGCTGGTGAAAGCAATAACGGAGAAACAATATAAGTAGACCTTATGATCAGCTATTTTACATCTTTTCTCTTTATACTGGCACTGTTGGGCTATCCCAAAGAAAAGATCACGGTTTATATTATCGGGGATTCAACAGCAGCCCATAAGGAAGAAAAAGCCTGGCCCGAAACCGGATGGGGCATGGTGATAGATCAGTTCTTTAATACGGATATACGTATCGACAACCGTGCGGTAAATGGACGGAGTACGAAATCATTTCTTCATGAAAAACGTTGGGATGCTGTTTTAGCCAGCTTAAAAGCAGGTGATTATGTGTTCATTCAGTTTGGACATAACGATGAGAAAACCGATCGTCCTGAAGTGGGGACTTCGTTAGGTGCGTATAAGGCCAATCTAATCCGCTATGTAAACGATACCCGGATAAAAAAAGCACATCCCGTTTTACTGACTCCCATTATGCGGCGTAGTTTTAAAGACGGCCGGTTTACCGATACCCATGGGCGATATCCGGACGTCGTGAGGCAGGTGGCCGACTCGCTAAAGGTTCCGCTTATCGATATGCACCGAAAAACGGAAGCCCTGCTGGTAAACATGGGTGAACTGGCGTCTGTAAAGCTGTTTAACCATGTGGATAGCGGCCATGTGAATTATCCGGCCGGGAAAAAAGACAATACCCATTTAAGCCCTGAGGGGGCAAAAGTGATTGCTTCGCTGTTTGCAGAAGGCATTCGTGAAAGCAAAATCGGGCTGGCATGCTACCTGTTGCCAACGCACAACGCACAACCTGCAACCCACAGCCTCTACGACCTTATTGTGGCGCAGGATGGCAGCGGGACATATAAAACGGTGCAGGAGGCCATTAATGCCGTACCTGATTTCAGAAAAGCAGTGACCACCATTTATATTAGAAATGGGGTATATAAAGAAAAATTAAACCTGTCGCCCTCCAAGCAGTTTATTCACCTGATTGGCGAAAATGTAGAAAAGACCATACTTACCTTTGACGACTGGGCGCAGCGAAAAAACAGCTTTGGCGAAGAAAAGGGAACTTCCGGATCGGCCAGCTTTTATGTATACGGCAATAATTTTACCGCGGAGAACATTACCTTTCAGAATAGTGCCGGACCGGTGGGGCAGGCGGTAGCCTTGTTTGTAGCTGGTGATAAGGCCCGCTTTATTAACTGCCGGATGTTGGGTTTTCAGGATACACTATATACTTACGGCTACGGCAGCCGGCAGTATTATTATCAGTGCTATATCGAGGGGACGGTCGATTTTATCTTTGGTGCTGCTACGGCCGTGTTTGAGGCATGTGAAATCTTCTGCAAAAAAGGAGGCTATATTACGGCTTCTTCTTCACCGGATACCAGTGCCTATGGCTATGTGTTTCTGAACAGTAAGATTACCGGCGATGCATCCGACGGCTCCTTTTATCTGGGCCGGCCCTGGCGTCCCTATGCCAAAACCGTGTTCCTGAACTGCTATTTAAGTAAAGTGATCAAAGCCGAAGGCTGGCACAACTGGGGTAAAGAAAGCAACGAAAAAACGGCTTATTATGCCGAATATAACAGTACAGGTCCCGGAGCAGCAGTTCGGCAACGCGTCAACTGGTCGCATCAGCTGGATGCCGCTACCGTACAGCATTTTACGATCGATAAAGTGCTCAATAACTGGGACCCCCGAAAAGAAATTACCGACAAAAAATAAACACATTCACCATGAAAGTTCTTGCGATGTCACTACTCTGGTGTTGTACCCTCGCCCTGCACGCGCAGCAAACATCGGATTATCCCACATCATTTACGGTAGCTAAAGACGGAAGCGGTGATTTTAAGACTATTCAGGAGGCCGTGAATAAAGTGCGCGACTGGTCGGATGTGCAGGTGCCCATTTACATTAAAAAGGGCATATACCGTGAGAAACTGATGATCCCCATCGAAAAGATCCGCATTTCGCTCATTGGCGAAGATAAAATGCAAACTATTATTACCTACGATGATTATTCGGGTAAGAATGGTATCAACACCTATACCTCGCAAAGCGTACTGATACAGGGAAATGGATTCAGCGCCGAGAATTTAACGTTCGGGAACAGTGCCGGCCCGGTAGGACAGGCTGTGGCGCTACAGGTGCAGGCTGATCGGGTGGTGATTAAAAACTGTCGCATTCTGGGCCATCAGGATACGCTATTTCCTTCGGCCGATACCAGTCGGCAATATTACCTGGACTGTTATATTGAAGGGACTACCGATTTTATCTTTGGTGCCGCAACGGCGGTATTTGAGAACTGCCATATTCACAGCAAGAAAAATTCGTATATCACGGCCGCTTCCACTACGGCCAGTCAAGCCTATGGTTTTGTGTTCTTAAACTGTAAGCTCACTGCCGATCCATCGGTTACGAAAGTGTATTTAGGCCGGCCCTGGCGCCCCTATGCGCGTACTGTTTTTATCCATACCGAAATGGGTAGCCATATCAGCCCTGAAGGCTGGCATACCTGGAACGATAACCATAACCACCTGAAAACCTTCTATGCCGAATACGGCTCCTATGGTCCTGGTTTTGTCAAAGATCGTCGTGTACCCTGGTCGCATCAGCTCAGCCGTAAAGAAGCAAAGTCTTATACGTTAAAGTCTGTTTTTAAAGGTACCACCGCCTGGGATCCCAGGCGTTAACCGGTCTTAAACCGTTACCGAACCCAGGTAATAGCTGTTGCTTTGTGCACTGTGATCGTAAGCGATAAAGGCGATATACACATGATATTCATGTTCTCTGGAACGTTTGGGGATCGTAAGTTCCGCATTTTTCAAATGTCTTTTAGAAAGGGTGGTGTCACCCCAGATGCTTCGTGAAAGCGGATCGTAAGCTACCATCATCACGTCTTGTGCGATAGAGGTATAGGGGAGATCATCCCAGGTAACCACGACGTTTGAACCATTACTTTCCATTTTCAGATGATCGGGCAGGGGCAGGTGGCCATGGCTGATCATCACCAGCGCCGGATCGATAAAATAACTTCCGTCCTCTTTCTGCTTTAGGGCATGTTTGCTGACATACGATTTAGCGGCCACAAACCCTTGAAAGGTAGGTGCATAATTTTTAAAACCTATCCTTAAAAAGGGTAGCAGTGGCCGCAGCCACTGTTGGGTAAGGGCAAACTTAGCCCGGTTATTCAGCTCTTTCTCACTCACTTTCTTACTTCTTGAACCGATCGATCGGATAATGGTCCGTCCGTTTAACTGGTAGCCCACCATTCCGCCGGTTTTTCCGGAAAAACCTCCAATGCTGTTATTACTTAAAATAGCCATTTTAATTTTTTAATTTCTACTTCTACACACCTGGTTAGGATATGCTATACTCTTTAACACCTATAAAGCTACACCTTATAAGGGACAAATCCAAATCATACAGGGATCATACAGGGGGTTGACAGGGATTTGTCCCTGTTAACCCCCTGTCAACCCCCTGTATGATCCCTGTCAACCCCCTGTTAACAGGTGTTTAAGTATAGCGCAGATATAGAGAAAGAATATATCAGGGCAATCCTGGAAGACTCGGATTTTTTGGGAAGAATAAAGTATAAATGGAAAACTACCGTAAACTTTTTGATCTTACAGTTACCTGATCGATCGGAGTACCATTTCGATCGTAAAGTGTCAGGGTTAGGCGCTTTTTGCCGGCTTTCATGAGGAGGGCTCCGACGGTTTTGCTCCCTTCAGACCAGCGGAACCGGATAAGATCCTTGTTGTAAAGCAACTCGCCAAAGGATCGCCCTCGTTCGTTATCCGAGGAGGGTGTTTGTATGTATACGGTTCCTTTTGAGCCATCCGTTTCCTGGTCAGCGTATAGGGCGTCGGTGCGCACATAGATGTGGTTGTTACCGCTGATGGCAAGGTCAACGCCGCATTCGTCAAATAGTTTTTTCCAGCGGCTGTATTGCGAACTCCTGCCGTCGTCGCCCATAAACCATTGGTAATGCGATACGACAATGACGTATTTTGCCGGATGGTGTTTGATCACTTTCCTTGTCCAGGCCTGCGCCTGTGCCAGCCCTTCCTCGCTTTTCATGGCCTCGTTGTTGAGCATGACGAATAGGGCATTGCCGTACATAAAATGATAGGACACACCGGTTTCGCCTGCATAACCATTGACCGGATTGTTGTTCACGTTCCGGAAAAACTGGTTGCTTTGCCCATTTAGCCGGGTCATATTGTCATGGTTTCCATTGACTCCCGCCCACACATACTTACGGAAAGTAGTATCGGCGTATAATGTTGGCCAAAATGAATAGCTACCGCCCCAGGCAGACATATCTCCTACATGCAGCATCATATCAAAGGGCTTTTTATTCTGTTTTTCCAGCTGCTGTATCATCTCCATAGCCACTTTTTGCCTGTTCGGCAGGGGGGTGTAAACGTGCATGTCGGAAATAATACCCATATTCCATTTCCCGGATTTTGGTGCTGTTTTGAAATAACGGATCTCACTGTTCCCGGTGGAGGAGGGATTACCCGAAGCGGGTCTTTCTGAAGAGAGCTTATACTTATACTCCGTGTCGGCTTTTAGTCCCTGCAAGGCAATGGTATTGCGTATAAAGCGGGCATCTTCGTAGAAATTTTCGCCATTCGGCTTTTTTGAATAAATACTATCGTAGACGGTGCATAGCTCCTGATCAGCCCGGGCCGTAATCGCTTTCTTCCAGTTTTTATCTGATTTCTTCGTATAGGTCATGTATGAATGGCCATTACCCAAATCCGTGTGCCAGTTAAACCGGATTTCGGTCGAAGCGTTTTCTCCGGGGTTAGCCATAACGGTGTATGCCGTAGTTTGAGCCAAAACCGGATTTAACCATCCCAAAGCGATTATTGCAACGAGAAGCAGCGTTAGTTTTTTTATCATTTTTTGATGTGTTGAATAAATTCATCGGGCGCTAATACCAGAATGCCTGTATTCTTAAAATCTTTTAAGTTCCTCGTTATGATACAGTCCATGTCTGCAATTGAATTTGCTGCAAATATCTGGATAGCATCTTCAAGATCTTTGTGGCCTGATAAAAGACTTTTTTTGATGATGGAAATATCAATAGGAATCAATTTAATAAAATCTAATAACGTATACAGTAACGCTCTTAATTCCTTTTCGGCGATATATTTCTTTAGCATATAATGCGTTGTGGCATACGAATGTGATGACGTATAAAGCTGAAGCTGTTTCTTTTGTCCCAGGTCGAAGATTTCGATGGCAAATTTGCTAAAGGGCACCCGGTTGGCCAGAAGATCAATCAGTATATTGGTATCCAGAAATACATTTCTCATAAATGCTTGTTTTCAAAATAAGCATTCAGCTCTTTTTGTTCATCAAAGTCTGCCGGTAGTTTAACAGCGCCCACCAGTTTTTTGAGTTTGGGAGAAAGTTGTTTTTGTTCGTGATGTTCATTCGTTAATGACTCCAAATACTTTTCAATTAACTCCGATAAGCTTCTGCCTGTTTCCCTGGCATAAAACTTCGCTTTTTTTATGGTGCTTTCTTCTACCGTTAAGGTTAACTTCGTTGTCATGATACGTGTATTTTTAGTAAAGATACGTATTTACCCGGAAATTAAAAACACCGGCAAAATCTTTAGGTATAAATACCGCATTTCTTTAGTCGAGAACGTTTGCACAGTTATTTTCCCGCATTTAGTTTTATTTCGCTGTAAATCTGTGTAGACTTGTTATTCGAATATAACCTGTAAGCTGATGAACAAAATCCTTTCTTTCCTGGCACCTGTCGTCTTCACCTTAACGGTACATGCACAATCGGTTAAACCTTATTCCTTTGCTCACCTGCCTAAAGTGGCTAAAACGGCCTTTAAAGCCGATACGCTGAGCATCCTGAAATTTGGTGCCAAAAATGATGGTGTTACTTTAAATACGAAAAGCATTAACGATGCCATTGCAGCATGCCATAAAAAGGGCGGTGGCGTAGTGCTCATCCCGAAAGGCTTATGGATTACCGGACCTATTGAGCTGAAAAGTAATGTTAATCTTCACCTGCAGAAAAATGCGGTTTTACAGTTTACGAAAGATTTTGACCAGTATCCGCTGGTGAGGAGCAATTGGGAAGGACTACCGCAAATGCGTAATCAGTCGCCGCTATGGGCAGTGGGTCAGCAAAATATAGCGATTACCGGGCAGGGGATCATCGATGGCGGTGGTGATGCCTGGCGGATGGTCAAAAAGGAGAAATTAACCGAAAGCCAGTGGAAGAAATTAACGGCCTCGGGTGGTGTGGTGAGTGACGATAAGAAGACCTGGTACCCTTCTCAGGGCTCATTAGCGGCTTCTAAGCTGAAAAACCCGGGCGAGATCACCGCCGATAAAACGCCTGAGTTTTATGCACAGGTGAAGGACTTTTTACGGCCTAACCTGATGGTGCTGACCTCCTGTAAGCGTATCCTTTTGGAAGGGATTACGTTTCAGAATTCGGCTGCCTGGAATCTGCATCCGCTGATGTGTGAAGACCTCACTGTGAGGGATATTACGGTTAAAAATCCCTGGTATGCCCAGAATGGCGATGGTATCGACCTGGAATCGTGCAAAAACGTGCTGATTGAAGGCAGTACCTTTGATGTGGGCGACGACGGGATCTGTATCAAATCCGGTCGTGATGCCGCAGGCCGTAAACGGGCTATGCCTACCGAAAATGTCATTATCCGCCATTCAACCGTTTATCATGCGCATGGCGGCTTTGTGATCGGCAGTGAGATGAGTGGCGGCGCGCGAAATATTTTTGTATACGATTGTACGTTTATCGGTACCGATATCGGCCTGCGCTTTAAAACCACGCGCGGGAGAGGCGGGGTGGTCGAGAATATTCATATCAAAAACATTAATATGATGGACATCCCCGGTGAGGCTATCTTATTTGATATGTATTATGCTGCAGTGGATCCGATTGCCCTGGCGGGCGATAAACGGGAAGCACCAAAAGTGGAAATGTTGCCGGTAACTGAGGAAACACCCGTGTTCCGTAATTTTTTTATTGATAATGTAGCTTGTGACGGGGCAGAAAAGGCGATATTTATACGTGGATTACCGGAGATGAGCATTACTAATATTAACCTGAACAATATCAATATTAAGGCTAAGCAGGGGATCGATATACAGGAGGGGAAACAAATTAACCTCAGTAATGTAAAGTTAACAACCACGCATGGTAACCCGGTTATTCATATTCAAAATGGGAATGCAGTTAGCCTGAGAAATATCAGCTATACCGATGCCGATCTGTTGTTTCGCATCAGCGGCGATCGCAACAGCAGCATTAAAGCCTGGGGAGTAGATACGGGTAAGGCAAAGCAAAAAGTTGAATTTTTATCCGGCGCAGCCGAAAATGTACTTCAGATCTATAAATAAATATGAACCGATTTTTTACATATACGACACTTTTTTTCCTTACAGGATTTGCTTTTCAGGTATCCGCACAGCATTTACTGTCGGAGCGTATGGCCGCTACGGTAATGCACATCTGGAAAGACTCTCTAAATCTTGATCCTGCCAACCCGAAACCGGTAAAATGGGCATATGATCAGGGCGTAGTGCTGGAGGGCATTGATGGCTTATGGCAGCGGACCGCTAATCCGGCTTACTTTCAGTATATGCAGAAGAGTATGGATTTCTTTGTCACGAAAGAAGGAGGAATCCAGCGCTATAAGATGGGCGATTTTAATATCGATAACGTTAAAAATGGCCGCATTCTGTTGAGCCTGTATAAAGTTACCGGGCAGAAGAAATATTTTACGGCGGCGACCCTGCTTTGGGAGCAGCTGCAAAAGCAACCCCGTACCAATGAGGGCGGTTTCTGGCATAAGAAGATTTATCCATACCAGATGTGGCTCGACGGCCTGTATATGGGACAGCCTTTTTATGCGGAATATGCGGCACTGATACAGGATAAAAAGGCGTTTGATGATATCGCCAACCAGTTTATATGGATGGAGAAGAATGCCCGCGATGCGAAAAGCGGGCTGCTGTATCATGGCTGGGATGAGTCGAAAGCGGAGCAGTGGGCCGATAAAACAACCGGTCGGTCGCCTAATTTCTGGGGCAGGGCCATGGGCTGGTATGGAATGGCCATGGTTGATGTGCTGGATTATTTTCCCGAAGATCATCCGGGGCGGAAAGAGGTCCTGGCTATTTTAAGCCGTTTTGCCGTGGCTGTGCAGCGGGTGCAGGATCCGAATACCGGTGTATGGTTCGATATCCTGGATAAGCCGCAGGCTGCCGGGAATTATGTGGAAGCCTCTGCATCCTGCATGTTGGTGTATACCTTAGCCAAGGCCGTTCGGAATGGCTGGTTACCTGCATCTTATTTTGCCGTAGCCGATAAAGGGTATAAAGGTATTCAGAAACAATTTATAGAAGCCAACGGAGCGGATAAGGTGAACCTGAACGGCACGGTTTCGGTATCGGGCTTAGGCGGAAAGCCTTACCGTGACGGGAGCTACGCCTATTACCTCAGTGAGAAAGTGGTCCGGAATGATCCGAAAGGTGTAGGTGCATTTCTGCTGGCGGCCAATGAGATGGAGATGGCAGCCCTGCCTAAACCGGCAAAGGGGAAAGTGCTGCTGTTGGATTCGTATTTTAATAACGAAACCCGTACCGGCCTGAACGGGAATACGGAGCGTTGGCATTATAAATGGGACGAGCGCCCTAACCCGGGGTTTTCGTTCTTTGGGGGCGTGGCGCAGCAGGCCGGTTTTAAAACCAAAACCCTGTATGATGCGCCCACAGCGGCTAACCTGAAAGAGGCTTCGGTTTACCTGATTGTGGATCCTGATTTTGAAAAAGAAAATCCAAAGCCCAACTTTATTTCGGCAGCTGATATTGTGGCGATTACCGCATGGGTAAAAGAGGGCGGGGTATTAGTGCTGATGGGCAATGATGCGCCGAATGCCGAGTTGAAACACTTTAATGAGCTGGCCGCTCATTTCGGCGTGTTTTTTAAGGGCGATAGCAAGGGCACGGTACCCGTAGCCACTCATTTTGAAACCGCTAAAGTGGTTGTCCCGACCGGAAATGAAATCTTTAAGCCGAAAGACCTCTTTATTAAGGAATACAGCAGCTTAAAATTGAGTGGAGCGGCCAGATCGGTACTAAAAGATGCCGATGGCGACGATGTGATGTCGGTTACCCGCTATGGTAAAGGAACCGTGTTTGTGATTGGTGATCCCTGGCTGTATAACGAATATGTTGACGGGCGTAAAATTCCGGCATCGTATAAGAATTATGAAGCCGCCGCGGAACTGGTGAACTGGCTTGCCCGGCAGATCCCGGCGAAAAAATAAGTATGGCAGTAGCATGAAAGACATTTTAAAGATAAGGCTTACCGGTATAGCCTGTCTCCTTAGCATAGCGGTATGGGCACAGGAAACCGTTAAAACGGATACGCTGGCCGATAAAATGCTGCTTTACCAGCTCAGCAATGGCGGCTGGCCCAAGCAGCTGGCCGATAAAAGCGTCGTTAAATACGATCTTCCGCTAACGCCGGCACTGCTCGAAAAAATAAAGGCTACATCACTGTTGCATGCCACTATTGATAATAAAGCCACTACCCGGGAGATCAATGCTTTAGTGCTTGCTTTTAAAAATACCGCTAATCCCGCTTATATAAAGGCGGCCGAAAAAGGAATCGATTACCTGTTGCAGGCCCAATATACCAATGGTGGCTGGCCACAATATTATCCGGATAAAAGCCTGTACCGGGCCGAAATTACTTTTAATGATGATGCCATGGTGAATGTGCTGCTCGTGCTGCTGCATATTGTGAAAGGCCAGCAGGGTTTTGAGCTCGTTGATCCTTCGTATAAAAGCAAAGCCGCCGATGCGCTGAAAAGAGGAGTAGACTGCATTTTAAGAACGCAGGTTATCCAACAGGGAAAGCCGGCGATCTGGGCTGCGCAATATGATGAAAATACTCTTGTTCCGGCTAAGGCACGTGCATTTGAGCCGGCATCGTTAAGCACCAGTGAATCGGTTGGGATTGTACGCCTGCTGATGAAACTGGATCAGCCATCGGACGAGATCAAAAAGGCCATTAAAAATGCAGTCGGCTGGTTTGAAGCCCATCAGTTAAAAGGCTTCCGTTTTGGTAAATCTGCCGATGGGGGGAATGTGCTGATCGCCGACCCCGCTGCGGTATGCTGGGCACGTTTTTATGACCTGCAAACCAACCGCCCTCTGTTTGGTGACCGTGATGGCAGCGTGAAGTATGATCTTACGGAGATCAGCACCGAACGCCGAAATGGCTATGCCTGGTATGGCGATTTTGCTTATAAATTGCTTACAACCGAATACCCGAAATGGGCGAAGAAACATTTATAACCTGTCATTTTCTTAATATTTTTTCCATAGGCCGGCCTTTTGCCAGCTCATCGATCAGTTTATCTAAATACCGTGTTTTTTGTACAATGGGATCTTCGATATCTTCCACCCGGTAACCACAAATGACACCGGTAATTTTGGATACATTCGGGTTTAGCAACGGCGCTTCATTAAAGAACGTTTCAAAATTTACTTTATCGGCAATAACCCTGTTTAATGATACTTCATCGTAACCGGTAAGCCAGTAAATAACCGTATCCACCTCTGCTTTGGTTCGTCCTTTTTTCGCTGCCTTTTCAATATATAATGGATATACACTTGCAAAGGACATTTTGTAAATTCTGGCGTTGTTCTTTGTATTCATAGTTAATCCTGTTCGGTGTTTACGTTATTTTTCTTTTTTCGGAGTATGAGCGCGCTTATCAATGTAACTACAAGTCCTAAGGGGAGTACTTCGGTATAGGAGATGAGTATGGCAAAAAGCGGATTTTGATACATTTCCCTGAAACTGGCCATTTCTTTGGTTTTGGCAGCCAGTTCTTCCGGTGATGTGCAATTCTTAAGGACATTTTCGATATATACATCTAAAAATTCAGGTACAAACAGGTAATAATAGCCTAAGCCGAAAAGGACATACATAGATGACCCGATAAGCGCTATTAAAGCACCGATTTTAAAAGCCTTTCCAAAAGAGATGAACCCGGCACTGTAGTGGTCCTTATATTTGCGGATACCAAAGAATATGATAGAAAACATGGCAATAAGTACGGCATAGCCAAGTATATCATTACCTTTAAAATTCTTGTTATTGACCATCATATTCATCATCATGATGGTATTCAGGCTAAGGGCGGTTCCTATGATCAGGCCGTAGATCCAGATGACTTTTTTCATTTTTAAATGGTTTTTAATGAGTTGATGGTGCAAATGTAAGCGATGAAACAGGTTAAGCATTCATACTTTGGTACCAAAAAGGATTTGAGCGGTTATTTCATACCAAAGTGCCAGTTTATAGGTCTATAATATGCAGTGTTTTAGCTTTTTCAATCGCTTTTATCCGGCTGGTTACGCCTAATTTGAAAAAAAGATTGGATACATGGGTTTTTATGGTGCTGACAGATAAGAATAGCTTTTCTGCAATTTCAGCGTTGCTGTACCCTTTTACCAGGAGCTGTAGAACTTCATTTTCCCGGTTGGTAAGCCCCAGTTTTTCCCATGCTGTTTTATTAAATACCGGTTTGAGCGGAGTGGGTACTAAAATCTCTTTTTCGATGATGATTTGCGCAGGCCCGGGTTTTATGATTTTATGGGCAATCCAGATACCTAAAGCTGTAAATAACAGGGCTACTGCGCCGATATAGATTTCGATAGCATGGTCGGCAATGACATATTTCCATTGCAGCCATTTTAATACAAACACAAATAGCCCCATTAAAAAACTATACGAAATGATATGCTTTACTTCTTTTGTCAATTCCATACGGATGTTTTTAACAAAATAAAGATTTTTTATTTAGTTTTCGCTGCAAATGCAATAATGTGTCCGTCGGGGTCAGAAAAATAACATACTGTATCGCCCCAGTCTCTGTCGGCCGGCGGACTGATGAGTTTCGCTCCGCTCTTTAGGGCATTGTCATATTCGGGCTGAACGTTGTCCACATAAAAATAAAGTTCGCATCTGGGTATCCCGTTTCCCTCATCCGGGTGCGGTGTCTTGTCTGAAAGGATTTTTGCAATGCTTTTATTAGGCATCAGTCCTAAGGTAAAGTTTTCAGAAAGCCTGAATTCAGTCATTCCGGAAACATGCAGGTCGGGATCTCTCCGGAATATTTTTCGATAAAACCGGCAGCTTACTTCCTGATCGTTTACATAAAGAATAGTTTCGATATGCTTCATGGCTTATTTATATTGAAGTAAAGTTACGAAATATCCCGGCTTGACCTCCAGGATGGCCGCATCGCTGTTAACTGGTTTTCTTATAATTCCAAACCGCCAGACCATTTAGGAATACAGCAAAGCCAAAAATAACTAAAAAATGATATCGGATGTCGTCAAAGCTGCTCCCTTTTAAAATGATCATGCGCACGACTTCAATAAAATACGTTACCGGATTGCATCTGGCGATGAGGTAGGCCCAGTGCGGCATGCTGTCGATAGCCGTAAACAAGCCGCTCATCAGCATAAAGATCATAATGAAAAAGAAGGTGATCGACATGGCCTGTTGCTGTGTGCCTGAAAATGTGGAGATCAGCAATCCCAATCCTAATAAAGCCACTAAATAAATAGCTAAATAACTGTACAACAAAAGCAAACTGCCAACCGGAACAATACCGTAAACAAAACGTGCCACCACGAACAGGCCTACACTAAAAACAAACGTCCCGATGATCCAGAATGGCAGTAACTTGCCTAATATGAACTGATACTTCTTTATCGGCGTCACATTGATCTGCTCTATGGTTCCCACTTCCTTTTCCTTAACAATATTTAAGGCGCACATATATGCACCTATCATGGTTACCAATACCACCAAAATGCCGGGAACCATAAAAAAACGGTAATTCAGATGGGGGTTAAACCAATTGGAAGAGGTTACCTCAAGCTGCGGCATCGGATTAAATTTTGGCGGCTGTAACCATTCCATGCGGATATCATTATTGTAGGCCGAAATAATCTGCTGGAGATAGGCACCGCCCAAACCTGCTTTTACACCATTGATGGCATTCACGGCAATGCATAATTTTTGTTCATTTTCACGGACCACATTTTTTTCGAAGCCCTGCGGTATTTCCAAAATTAAATCAGACTTGTCTTTTTCAATCTGGTTAAACGCGTGCTGAAATGAACTTCCGTAGTCGGCCAGCTGAAAATAGCCTGAAGCCGTAATCTTTGAAACCAGCTGCTGCGAACAGGCTGAATGATCGTGGTCAACAATGGATATGCTGATGTTTTTTATCTCGTAATCGGCGGCCAAAGGCAATATGAGCAACTGGACGATCGGTACAATGAAAATCAGGGGCAACAATGCCCTGTTGCGGAAGATCTGCCTGAATTCTTTTTGCAATAAAAATTTTAGTGTTCTCATTTCAAATCTCCATTTGCTATTTAACTAAGTCTGATATTGAACTTTTTCAGGCTGATGACCAGAAAGAAACAGGTTGTCCCAAACAGGATGAGTGTTTCTTTCCATATCGCAGAAAAACCCAGCCCTTTTATCATGATCGATTTTACAATGCTATAATACCATTTGGAGGGGATAATATGGCTGATGACCTGCAGGGCGGCGGGCATATTTTCTAACGGAAACATAAAGCCGGTAAACAATAGGGTAGGTACCAACATCCCCATCATCGAAATCAGCATGGCAGTCTGTTGTGATTGTGTTATATTGGAAATCAATAAGCCCAGCGACAGGGCACAGATGATCATTAACGTACTTTCTGCAATCAATAGCCAGATACTGCCATTTATTGGCATTTCCAATAACGTAACACTCAATATAAGGATAACGGCAAGATTGATCAATGACAAAAGCAGATAGGGAATGGCTTTGGAAATGATCACCAGGAATGGGTTAAACGGCGAAACCAATAAGACTTCCATGGTGCCTGTTTCCTTTTCGCGCACAATGGAAACGGAGGTCATCAATACACAAACCAGCATCAGTACCAGTGCCATAATGCCCGGTACAAAATTGATGGCCCCTTTGAGTTCAGGATTGTACAGCATTCGTATTTCGGGCGAAATGGTATAGGGAGCAGGGTTGTTTTTCATCAGCTCCTGCTGGTAGTCCATGATAATGGCGGTGGCATAATTCGTTAATGTACTGGCGGTGTTGGGATCGGAAGCATCAGCAATGATCTGTACCTGTGCCCGGTTGAAGTGCAACAGATCTGCATAGAAACGGGCAGGAAAAATGATCGCCAGTTTGATGTTTTCTTTTTTAAAGGCCTCTTCGATTTGTGAGGGGCTTAGTAAAGCCCTGTCGAGATGAAAGATTTTATTAACCGTCAGTTTCCGGATGATTTCCTGCGATGCCGGATCACCGGCCTGATCGCAAACCACAATTTTAGCATTTTTGACTTCGTTGGTTACGGCAAAACCAAAAAGCACGATCAGCATCACCGGCATACCGAATAGCATTAACAAAGTCTTGCTGTCGCGGAACACATGATAAAATTCTTTTCTTACAAATGATAAAAATTGCTTCATATTTAATCTGCCTTTCGTTGCGCCCCTCTTGCCAGCTTGTAAAATACATCGTCCATGCTGTGCGCGGAATATTCCCGTTTTAAGTTGGCAGGGGTATCCAGTGCTTTTATGATACCGTCGACCATCATTGATATCCGGTTGCAATATTCGGCCTCATCCATATAGTGCGTGGTCACAAAAATGGTAATGCCCCTGTCGGCCGCCTCATAGATCAGGTCCCAGAACTGCCGCCTGGTGATCGGGTCAACGCCGCCTGTAGGTTCGTCTAAAAACACAATTTTAGGCTCATGGATTACCGCTACCGAAAAAGCCAGTTTTTGTTTCCAGCCCAAAGGCAGCGATGCAACCAGCGTTTTGGCTTCGCTTTGCAGGCCCAGTGTTTCAATCAGTACATTGCTTTTTGCTTTCAGTTGTTTATCGGATAAGCCATAGATACCGCCAAAGAACTGTATGTTTTCGATAACGGTTAAGTCTTCGTACAATGAGAATTTCTGGCTCATATAACCGATGTTCTTTTTAATCTGTTCGGTCTGTTTATAGATGTCGAAACCGGCAATCGTGGCCTTTCCGGATGAGGGTACGGAAAGGCCGCAGAGCATTTTCATAGCCGTCGTTTTTCCTGCACCATTCGCACCCAGGAAACCGAAAATCTCGCCTGCATGCACATCAAACGTAATCTCGTTTACGGCAATGAAATCGCCAAAACGCCTGGTAAGTTTCTCTGTTTTTATGACGATCTCGTTTGTCATGTTAGTTCATCAGATTTATAAAGCAATCTTCAATGCCCGGTGTGATCTGTCTGATCTCCGGATTTTTAAGGCCGTTCCCGATCAGCTGCTTTTCTAATTTGTCTATAGTTAATTCTCCGTTATTCATTGTTATATGATGAAAGTCGCCAAATGAATAACAGCTTTTAATTTGCGGATCGCTTCGTAACATCGTCAGCAACCGGCTCATATTATCTGCTTTTACGGCATAGAGCGGGTCGGGAAACTGCTTTATGATCGTGTCGGGGGTATCAATAGACAGGATATTGCCGTTTTGTATTAACGCGATCCGCTCGCAAAGGGTGGCCTCGTCCATATAGGGGGTAGATACCAAAATGGTGATGCCCTGCTGTTTTAAGCCTTTCAGCATTTCCCAGAATTCTTTTCGGGAAACCACATCCACACCTGTAGTCGGTTCATCTAAGAACAGTACCGTGGGGCGATGAATTAAGGCACAACAGAGTGCCAGTTTCTGTTTCATGCCGCCCGATAGTTTTCCTGCCCTGCGGGTTTTAAAGGGGGCTAACTGTTTATAAATATCCCTGATCAAATCGTAATTTCTGGACACGGAGGTATGGAATACCGTTGCGAAAAAGTTGAGATTTTCCTCCACCGATAAATCCGGGTACAACGAAAAGCGGCCCGGCATATACCCTATATTTTTGCGAATGGTTTTATAGTCTTTCACCACGTCAAAGCCATTTACAGAAGCTGTACCGCTATCGGGTAAAAGCAGCGTAGTGAGGATGCGGAACAGGCTTGTTTTGCCTGCCCCGTCTGCGCCGATCAGGCCAAACAATTCGCCTTTATTTACCGTAAACGAAACATCATTCACGGCCTTTATCTGACCTTTATTGTAGGTTTTTACAATATTATGTAGTTCGACATCTGCCATTGGTAATCAGAATTTGATCGCTCCATACATACCGATCTTATACGTGCCGTCATTTTTTACGTTCACTTTGATGGCATATACCATATTAGCCCTTTCATCTTTGGTCTGGATGGTCTTGGGTGTAAACTCCGCTTTGTCGTTTATCCGGATAATTGTACCTGTGGTTTCTTTATATCCGCCTTTGCCGTTATCGGTAAGTACTTTTACGGTTTGGTTGAGCTTTACCTGCGGTAACTGGTTGCCGGTGATATACGCTCTTAAAATGAGGTTAGACAGATCGGCAATCTTGTAAAGCGGTTTACCTGTGGCCGTCATTTCATTGGCTTCGGCATATTTGCTAAGTACTGTTCCGTTGATCGGGTTAATGATGTTGCATCTGGCCAGCTGGTCATTCAATTGCACGATCTGTATCTGCAAGGGCACCACATCTTTGCTTATTCCCTCACTGGAAATGCTTAATGCAGATTGTTGGGCGTCAATTTGTTTTTTTAGCACTTCAATTTGGGCATTGGCATCGTCCAGTTGCTTGGGTGTTGCGGCATCGCCCTTTACCAGATTGACTATTCTTATCCGTTCCCTTTCGGCTGTCCTAAGCTGTTCCTGCAAAGCCGATAGCTGTATAGGGATATTAGGCTTTTTCCCTAAAATGGCGGTAACCTGTGCTTCCAATTGCTTTTTCTTCAGATACAACTGCAGGCTATCGATATAGCCGATCGTTTGCCCTGCTTCCAGCGTTTGTCCCTCTTCGAGGTTTAGCTGCCGGATGGTTCCCGTGGCTTCTGATGAAATAATGGTTTCTTCGGCTTCAAAGCTTCCCGAAGCGTCAAAGGAAACCGGGTTAGGGTTACAGGCGGTAAGCGATATTGCGAGGCCTGCAGCCAAAGCAATGGTTTTTATTTTATACATGGCTGATTTCTTATGTTATTGATTTCCTGTTGTTGTTTGATAACTGTATGCGGTCATTAAAAACTGTATTTCGTGGATAATCAGGTTTTGTCTGGCCTGATCTTCGGCATTTATGGCCATGAGGTAATCGTTTGTGGTCGATGTACCGTAGCTAAGCTGATTTTGGGCAGTCTTCTTGATGTTTTCACGAAGCGTGATGAGGCTTCTGTCGGTTTCAATCAACGCCTGCATTTTGGCGATTTCTGCGTTTTGTTGTTTTAGAACAAGATTGGTATTGAACAAAAAAGCGTCTCTTTGCACATCGATCGCATGTTGTTGAAGTGCAAGTATTTTCTTTTCGCTTTTATAGGTATAGAAGTTTGTAAAGTTCCAACTCAGGCGCAAACCACCGATATAGTAAGCCTGAAAGTCATTATCTAACATATTTAAGCCTGGTCTGCCCAAGCCGCTCTGAAAAAATGCACTCAAACGCGGCAGGTTTTTAGCGCTGATCAGTTTTTCCTGTACGTTAAAAGCTCTTTTCTGCAGGTTAAAAAGTGTCAGTTCAGGGCGGTTAATGGTGTTGGAAAGGATCTGTCTTGCCGGTTTCTCGAGTATCGTGTTTTCATCTACCGGCTTATCAATAAACAAGGCCAGCATATCGGCATAACCTTTACGTGCGGCTTTCAGCTCAATGCTGCGTTGGTCGGTCTTCAGTAATTCGGCTTTCAGGTTATCGGCTGTACTTTTTAACGCTACGCCGTTGGCAATGGCGACATTGGTTTTTTCGATACCATTTTGAATGTCCTTTTTAAGCAGGTCGGCCTGTTTCAATTGTGCATCGAACAGCAGTATGCCAAAATAAAGCGTATAAATGCGTTCCCTTAGCTTGTACAACTCCACTGCTGTTTTCTGTACTTCGATTTCCGAATTGGTATGAATGTATTCTTTTTGGTCCTTTACCGTAAACAGATCAGTAACCGACTGAGAAACTTCACCATATAACCGGTATTGATCTTTGTCCATGACCGGAATATTCATCCCGGGCAAAGATAGGGGCAGCCGGGTTACGTCTGATTGATAGCTGGCCTGTCCGGCAATATTGAACTGCGGCAGATAGGCTTTTTGAGCATTACTGATCGAATATTCCTTTGTTTTTTCGATCAGCGCGTACTGCTTTATCAGGGGATAATGCTGTCTGGCCATTTCAAGGCAGTTGTTGAGGCTTAACGATTGCCCGCTTACATAGCCTGTAGCTAACAGCCCATAGCCAACAGCCAAAATAACTTTTCTGATCATTTTATTATTTATCATTTTGTTTCAATCATTTGATTAACCGGGCGGTAAAAAAAAATTACTTTGCTTTCATCATTGCTTTTATCCAAACGGGTATCAATTTTTTACGTTCCTGCATTAACGAGCTGAATTGTTTGTCATTTAATCCGCCAATGCCTTGTAATAAAGGTTGTGCAATAAAAGGAAAAACAACCAGGCTCAGTAAATTCATCAAAAAGTGTAATGGATTTGGTTCGGTAATTTTCCCTTTCGCCACGGCCTCCTGATGTTGCCTGAAAAATGCAGAGTGCATAACCAGCTGTTTGATGGGCAGCTTCTCTAACAATCTGCCCGGATGGTTACGGATTTCACTTAACATGAAAATCGGCACATTGGGTTCTTTGGTGATGAAATCAATATAATTGAATGCCACTAACGCTACTTTTTTTTCTAAACTGCTTTTTTCGTTGTTTAATATCGTTGCCATGGTATGCATAAACCCGGTTATGGTTTCCAGCATGATGAGGTCAAACAACTTTTCCTTACTCCGGAAGTAATAATTGAGCAAAGCAAGGTTAATGCCTGCTTCCTCTGCAATATCCCTGGTCCGGGTTGCGGCATAGCCCTTTTTATAGAACACTATCCGGGCCGCTTCCCTGATCTTTTCTTCTGTTGTGGTGTCTAATGATTTTATTTCTTTGCTTTTTGCCATTTGGTAATCAAATTCGTTTCGCTTACAAATATAGAAAATATACTTTTTAATTAAGCAAATTTTTTAATCATTTGATTAAAAATGGTTTTTCATATTCTGCCACGCATTTTATATAACTTTCTTAGATTTGTTTTAAGGGACGAAATCAAATTTATACGGATGAAAAAATAGTTCAGGAATAATGTCCCTAAAACGGAAGCCCGATTGTCATAAGGCATAATAACTTAATGGAGAACTTAAAAAAAATTAAAGAGATGAAAGAGTATTTAATGCTGATTCGTGAAAATTTAGACCATTACGGAAAAATGACTCCACAGGAGATGCAGGATGACATTGCCCAACATGTACAATGGGTAGAAGCACTTGTTCAGAACGGAAATTTCAAAGGCGGAAACCCTTTGACGCCGGCAGGCAAATATGTAAAGGGAAACGATAAGGTGATCACTGATGGACCTTATACAGAGGCTAAAGAAGGTGTGAGCGGTTTTTATTTCCTGCTTGCCCATTCGCTGGAAGAGGCCACTGAAATTGCCAAAGGCTGTCCTTCGCTTCAGGTGGGTGGAACGGTGGAGATCCGTGAAATTATCCAGACAGAATAGCTGTAAAATTGAGTAATTACGATCATATCCATCAACTGACAGCACATCTTTTCCGTGAAAACTCGGGAAAGATGGTTGCTGTTTTGTCACGGATGTTCGGCTTACAGCAAATGGATATGGTGTTAGACACCGTACAGGACACCTTTGAAGCAGCACTTCAAAAATGGCGGTTTTCGGGTATTCCTGATCATCCGGCAGGCTGGCTGATGCAGGTGGCTAAAAACAAAGCTTTAAATACCATAAAAAGAGCAGGTAAGACCCGGGCTTTTTCGCCTTCTGTGTATGCTGTTAAATTTGATGAAAGCTTTGAAAAGCCTTTTGAGATACTGCTTTCGCCGGATGAAATTAAAGACAGTCAGCTGCGGTTATTATTTACCTGTTGCCATCCTGATTTGCCGGTTAAAAGCCAAATGATCATTACACTGTATCTGTTGTGCGGATTTGGTGTGCCCGAAATTGCGAATGCGCTGCTGATGAAGGAAGAAGCGGTGAAAAAATCGCTGACACGGATAAAGGCTTCACTCCGGAAACGGGATGATATGCTGCAGCATAACATTAGCCGGTGGGATGAACGTATAAAAACAGTGCTGACCATTCTTTATCTGATGTTTAATGAGGGCTATAAAACCACACGTCGCCAGGAAGCCATTGGTCATGATTTATGTTATGAAGCGATACGGCTGGCCAAAGTGCTGGAAAATGATCATGATCCATCAAATCATGAAATAAATGCGTTGCTGGCTTTGATGTTTTTTACGATCTCGCGTTTTCCGGCAAGGTTGGAGCCCGGTAATGCATGGCTTACACTGGAAGAGCAGGATCGCAGCAAATGGAATACTGTTTTTATGGAAGAGGGACATTATTATCTTCGCCGGTTAACCCGGTCAGACACCGTTACCCGCTTTCACATCGAAGCGCTGATCGCTTCTTTACATAGTGCGGCTCCAACCTTTGATAAGACCGACTGGGAAAAAATTACAGCACTGTACCGGCAACTGGAACATATCGAACCGTCACCGCTGGTTACCCTTAACCGGATCATCGCCGAAAGTTACCTGAACCCTTCATACAGCATACAGGCACTGGATGAATTGGAAGTTCGCCAGGATCTGAAGGACAACTTTCTTCTGCCGGCTGCAAAGGCAGATATTTATAAACGAAAACGTGAATTTAAAAATGCGCTTACCTGCTATAAAAAGGCACTGGATTTATCGGTTTCGCCTGCCGACCGGAAATTTTTAACAAAGAAGATTATCGAAATCAATTCGAAAATATAAGCACCATTATTACAGGTCATGAAAATTACCATTTTAGACGATTATCAGCACGTTATTGAAAAATTAAAATGCTTTGCGCTGTTGAAAGGACAACACGTTGAGATCGTGCATGAAACGGAAAAGAATGTCGATAAGCTTGCGGCTTTGCTTTCGGATACCGAAATTCTGGTACTCACAAGGGAACGAACAGCGGTTACCGGGCAGCTTTTGAGCAGGCTGCCTAAGCTTAAACTCATCAGCCAGACCGGTAAAATTTCCAATCACCTGGATCTGGATGCGTGTATCCGTCATCGGGTGGCGGTTGCCGAAGGTGTAGGATCGCCTATAGCGCCGGCCGAATTAACCTGGGCTTTACTGATGAATACGGTGAGACAAATTCCACAAGCCATTGAAGGCATGAAGAAAGGAAAATGGCAGATCAATATAGGCAGCACAGTACACGGAAAAACCCTGGGCATTTGGGGCTATGGGAAGATAGGACGCAGAGTGGCGCAATACGCTAACGTATTTGGTGCAAAAGTGCTGGTTTGGGGAAGCGAAAATTCAAGAAAAAAGGCTATTGAAGATGGTTTTGAACAAGCCGCTACAAAGAATGACTTTTTTAAGAATGCCGATATTATCACCTTACATTTAAGGCTCAATGAACAAACCCTGGGTATTGTAAAAGAAAATGATCTGCTGCAGATGAAAGAGAATGCGGTGTTTATAAATACGGCCAGGGCTGAGCTAATTGAAAAGGGTGCTCTGTTACGTGTATTGAAAAGTGGAAAAGCGCTTTTTGTAGGGACTGATGTTTATGAAAACGAACCTGTTCATGATCCTGACTTCGAACTGTTAAAAATGGACAATGTGATTTGTACGCCCCATTTGGGTTATGTAGAACAAGATGGATATGAGCTATATTTCGGAAAGGCTTTTGAAAATGTGATTCATTACCTAAACGGTAAGCCGGAAAATATTATCAATCCGGAGGTGCTGATTTTCCGGGCAGTTTAATGCCCTATAATCCCAAATATAGGTGATAAAGTAAATGGGAGATCCCTGATCTCTTCATATGTTTACGCAAAGTTTTTAACCCTTCCACTAAATGATTATTAACCGTGTTTTTAGAAATATTCAGTAAAGACGCGATTTCTTCATGACTTTTTCCTTCATAACGGCTCATTTTAAAGATAAGCCGCTGTTGAGTAGTTAATTTCACTATTGCTTTTTCGATAAACATATTTAAGTCAGCTAAAAGAACAGTCTCTTCCGTTTCATTGTGCGCTTCTGTTAGATTTATCCAAAGTTTCTCGCGGGCAGCCGTTGCTGTTGCAGCATTTCTTAATGTATTTAAGGTAAGTCTTCTTGCGATCGTATATAAATACGGGCCTAAAGGATAATCGGGGTTTAGATTTACACGGTTCGACCACACCGTTAGGAGTGTTTCCTGAACAATTTCTTCACTCATTTCTCTGTTTTTCAGAAAGCGCCAGGCAAAACTGTACAATTTTGATTTGTAAATTTTAAATACAGCAGCAAAAGCAGACTCCTCACTGTTACGGAGGCCCCGAATAAGCGCTGCTTCATGCTGTTCTTTCATTAAAACTAAATTTTTTAAAAAAAAAGAAGATCAACTAGTTATTATGTTCCGCTGAGGTGTATTACCAATATGTCTCGGTTAAATATAGAGAAAAAAGCAAAATGAATACAGAAGAATTATATATTTTATGGATTGATTATATCTCCAACAACATAAGTCAACCGGATTATCATAAACTTATGGATGCAATAACAAATGCTAAAAATGATCCTGAGCTATATGCGATCATGGAAAAGATATGGGATAGCCATCCGATTGAGCAGTCTTTCTCCGACTTTCAGTCGGAGGTTCTTTACCAGAAAATGATAACAGACTCACGCTTTACAAGCCAGATTCCTCCGGTTATTCCATTAAAAACGAAAAAACTATTCTACAAAAGAACAAGCTTTCGCTTGTTAGCTGCTGCTGCTATCTTAATTGTTATTTGTGTAGGTGTTTTACAGTTTGTTCATAACGATCCTCATGCAGACGTTTCATCACCTCATTTAGTCGCGACAAACATTGCACCTGGGGGTAACAAAGCCATGCTCATACTGGAGAATGGGACGAAGGTTTCCCTAACCGATTTAAAGAACGGAGAAACATTTGAAGATAATGGCGTCAAAATCAAAAAAACGGTAGATGGACAACTGGTTTATGATGCTTCAGCAGGGGCAGCACTCAATCAGAATGCTGAAAACAGTGTAGCCTATCATACCATTGTTACGCCTGTAGGCGGGCAGTATGAAGTTATACTTCCGGATGGAACGAATGTTTGGCTAAATGCAAGCTCATCTTTAAAATTCCCTGTCAACTTTACTTCAGCGACCAGCCGAAATGTAACGCTTACCGGGGAAGGATATTTTGAAGTGATGCATAATGAACATAAACCATTTATTGTAAACTCTGACAATCAGTTGGTCAAAGTTCTTGGAACACATTTTAATATTAATACGTATACAGATGAGCCTCAAACCATTACCACCCTTTTTGAAGGAAGTGTAGAGGTTACGAAGTTAAATAGCAAAAATGAAGACCGTAAAATTATTAAGCCCGGCCAACAAGCTATGGTTAGCTTAAATAAAATAGAGGTGGCAGATGCCAACCTGGATGCGGCATTGGCCTGGAAGAATGGTTATTTTAACTTTAACAATGAAGAGTTAAGTAGTGTTATGCGTAAAATAGCACGATGGTATGATGTTGAAGTCGTCATTTCAGAAGGTGTACAAACCGCCAGAACGTTAGAAGGGGCAACACCCCGATCAAAAGACTTATCTGAAATTCTCAGAAAATTTGAACTACTCGGAAATATTCACTTTAAAATTGAAGGAAGGAGGGTTACCGTTATGCCATAAATATACCTATTGCTAACGGGTACCAGAAACCCGGAGCAGCGCCAACTGCTCCGGGAAAATCAGGCTACTCGAAAATTGTCATCACACAACCTATCAACTTAACCTAACAAACAAATGTATGAAATTTTACATCGATGTTAAAAGGCGTATGCCTTCAAAACAAACAATCATGAGAATTAACCTGACCTGTTTATTTTTATTGATTAGCCTCGTACAGGTAAGCGCATCAACTTTTGCCCAAAACATTAGCCTGTCTAAAAAGAATATATCATTAAGACAATTGTTCCAGGCCATTAAAATACAAAGTGGTTATGACGTTATATATGAACCACAGGAATTAAAAAAAGCAAAACTCGTATCCATCAATGTTACCAATACCGACTTGAGAAAAGTGCTGGATGAAGTATTTGCTACGCAGCCCTTAACGTATGCAATAGACGAAAAAACCATTGTCGTTAGAAAGAGAGAAAAAGGTTTTTTTGAGTCTTTAGATCCTTTTATGTTTATTATCGATATTAAAGGTAAAGTAATCGACGAAAAAGGGCAGGCCCTGGCCGGTGCAACAGTCAGACTAAAAAATACACCGTCTAAATCCGTAATTACCAATGATAAAGGCGAATTTACCATCACAGGAATAGAAAAAGGTACCGTTTTAGTCATTTCGTTTCTGGGCTATAAAAGCCAGGAAGTCGTCGTCGGTTCATCCTCAGAAATTTCGGTACGCATGGAGATTCTATCATCTGCATTAGAAACGGTATCCATATCGGTTATTAATACAGGGTATCAAACGCTTTCTAAGGAACGCGCTACCGGCTCATTCAATGTGATTTCGGGCGAACAATTGGATAAGCCCACAACCAATATCGCACAACGGCTTATCGGAACCACATCAGGTATGCAGGCCAGATCGATGGATGTAAACGGCAACCCCGTATTCGAGATACGTGGGCAAACAAGTCTCCTGGCTAATTCGCAACCTTTAGTCGTTGTAGATGGTTTTCCTGTACAAGGCGATTTTAGCACCATTAACCCCAATACCATAGAGAGTGTAACGATTTTGAAAGATGCGGCGGCAGCTTCTATCTGGGGTGCAAAATCTGCTAATGGTGTTATTGTAGTGATTACTCGAAAACCCAATAAAGACGCGGGTACAAAAGTTTCTTTCTCGGTATTTACGCAAATTTCAGATAAAGTAGACCTCGATTATGTTAACCCTTTAGCTACATCTGCACAAACCATTGATTACGAAATGAAGTCGTTCGGAAACTGGAGTGCACGTATTAATACGGGATCTTTAGCCACAAATGCAAACTGGGCCTGGTCTTTAGGTACGACCGCTATGAGCGAACACAACCTTGGATTTATTAGTCTTGCAGAACGTAATGCGTTGCTTGATAAGTACCGCACATTGAGTAATAAAGATCAGATTAGAAATGAATTGTTAGCCAACCCTATGGTACAGCAATATAACTTAAACATTTCAGGGGCCTCTGCTAAAATGAGGAATTCCATGTCTTTGCTTTTTGAAGATGGTCAGTCTAATTTTAAAGGAACAAATAATAAAAAGTATTTAGCCAATTACCGTACGGCCGTTGATGTGTTTAAGTGGATGGAGTTTGATTTCTCTGCTATGCTTAATTATAATAAAAACAGGAATAATGGCGTTTCGCTGGGTGATATACAGGGATTGTCGCCTTATGAAATGTTAAGAAATGAAGATGGTTCCTTAACCAATATTGCCCGTTATTATACACCTATTATTACCCGTTTTGTGCCCACGCAGTTATTTCCGTATAATGACTGGACGTATAATCCCATTCAGGAAATCGCCAATCGGGAAATCACGGTCGAGCAGCTAAATGCACGTTTACAAACGGGATTACGTTTCAAAATTATTAAAGGCCTGACGTTGGATAGCCGAATTCAATACGAGCAATTTAATACCTTAAACAGGGGTTATAATAATGAAAATACGTTTGCGGTAAGGAGTGCTGTTAATCAGGCGGTTACCTGGGATATGGCAACGAACAAAATCACACTCAACCTTCCTAAAGGCGGCACGCTGTCGCAAAGTAGAAATAAGGCTGTGAATTACAATTTCAGAAACCAGCTAAACTTCGATCATCAATTTACCGATAAGCATGAAATCAGCATTGTTTTAGGAACCGAAATTTCAAGTAATGTTACCGAAACGTTTGGCCAACCACTTACCTATGGTTATAATGATCAAACGTTAAGTGTAGGGACCTTTCCTAATGGACCAGGAGGAACATTTTTTCAGATTAAAAACTGGATGGGAACTAATCAAACTTTTAGCTATGCAAACACTTTTCTATATAGAACAGAACGCTATTCTTCTCTTTATAGCAATGCAAGCTATAGTTTTAACAATAAGTATGTCTTAACCGGAAGTGTGCGTACAGATGGATCTAACTTAATTACAGACGATCCATCGTTTCGATATGATCCTTTCTGGTCTGTGGGTTTAGGATGGCAGGCTTCTAAAGAAAATTTCATCAAAAACCTTACCTGGATAGATCGGTTACAAGTTACGGCCAGTTATGGTTATGGGGGTAATGTAGACAGGAGTACGTCATTTAGACCCTTAATAAATATGGGGGGAACACCAAATTCTTATACAGGTGATGTTACAGCAACTATTTCAAGTTTTGGAAATCCGACGCTCAGGTGGGAAAAAACCGGGCAATGGAAATTGTTGGCCGATTATTCGCTTTTCCGCGGTAAATTATTTGGAAAACTGGAAGTATATAATAAACAAGGCCGGGATTTGATCGCCAGCTTGTCTATACCTGCAATTAATGGCACCACCAGTCAAAGACTTAACAATGCCGAGATGTATAACCGCGGTTTTGAGCTGGAGTTAGGAACCACTCAAAATATAGCCCGAAAAGTTGTTTGGAGGGGAAATATGAACTTTTCATTCAATCGCAATCGAATTACCAAATTATTTGTGGCGAATTACGCATCTTCAACGCTTGTTGGAGGTGGAAGCGCGGCATATGTTGAAGGTGTAGATGCAAACTCCATATGGAGATTTAGATATGCCGGATTAGAAAATAAACAACCCATGGTTTATGGGCCAAACGGAACGAAGTTTGATTTTGGTGCGTTCACACCTGGCGATGGAAGGAGTTACCTGCTCAATATGGGTTCTTCCGTAGCGCCATATACTTTTGGGTTTATTAACACGTTCCAAATCCAGGATTTTAACTTCTCGTTTATATTAGCCGGAAAATTTGGTCATAAATTTCAACGTACCGGATTTAATTACCCGCCAACCTGGCAAAGCAGGGTATTGCCAAATAATAAGATAAATGAGGTAATTAATGGCGATCCCTCCAAAATTGTTCCTTTACCATTGAATTTAATTGAAGAGCGGTATTATTTCTGGGATCGTTTTCACCAAAATTTAAGCTACCTCATTGAAGACGCTTCACACATCCGTCTCCAAGAGGTTAATTTAAGTTATAATGTTCCGTCCCGTTTGGTCAACAAACTTAAACTAAACCGTATACGCGCATTTGCACAGGCAAATGATTTATACACCTGGGTAGCCAATAACGTTGGTGAGGATCCGCAATATCCGATTGGCACATTGAAACCCCAGCCAAGAATATCATTAGGTGTTAATATTGACTTTTAAACGTAATTATCATGAAAACAAAATATAAATGGCTGTTCCTTATGACAATCGTCATGCTCACTTCATCCTGTGATAAATTTTTGGAAGAACCGCCCAGTAAAACCACTTCTTTGGTGCTTAACACCACTGCACAAATTGACGCGTTATTAAATAACTATAATACCTTTTACCGGGAGGCAAACCGGACTGCATTCCTGAGTACAGACGATTTTGGATTAACCATCGATGTATATAATGGTGGCAGAGGCGTATTTTCTGCAATGGCTACCCATCAATTTTCACTTTGGGACACGCAATACATACCGGATGATACCCGCCCAAATTGCTGGACTGAAGATTATCTCAAGATATTTAATGCAAACATGGCATTGAATAACTTAGACAGGGTAAGCGGGTCGGCAGCAGAAAAGGCGATACTTAAAGCCGATGCGCATTTTATAAGGGCATATAGTTACTGGATGCTGGCAAATACCTTTTGTTTGCCTTATACAGACGCCAATAAAAATGAAATGGGTGTTCCTATCAAAACCGAAACGGCTTTTGATACTCCCATGGAAAGACAGCCCTTAGAAAAGGTATACCAGCAGATCGAAGCGGATCTTGCAGAAGCCCTGAAAACAACGGTAAGCTTAACGCAAAGCGGAAAGCCCCGTCATTGGAGAGCAAGCAAAGCCGGAGTGCACGCATTTGCTTCCCGTTACTATCTGAACAGAAATAATAATGCAAAAGCGATTGAACATGCCAATGCTGCGTTAGCGGATTACAGCACACTGATCGATTACAATACAGAAATGAGATATGGTAATGATCAAAACGTTACCATCAACTCGGGTACACCGCAGGCACAAACAGTGACGTTAAAATACCCCTACACACACAATAATCAAACTGATTTTACAGATATGTTAGGCTGGAAGGAGTTTATGTATTTTAGGTTGCTTTATAACGAATCGTTTTGGTTTATCCCAAGCCAGGACTTGTTAAATTTATATGATAAAACGAATGATCTGCGTTACGTGTATCATATTGTAGAAGGGTATTCGTACGACAGGGGAATGACAAAGCCTTCGTATGATTATCCGGGTTATGTGTTTTTTTATAAAGACAGACTACCTTCAGGGCCAACAGTAGCCGAAGTGCTGTTAAACAAAGCAGAAGCACAGGCAAGGTCTAATGATCCGTCGGGAGCGATGACGACCTTAAATACCCTGAGAGCAAAACGCTATAAAGCAGGGTCATCATATAGCCTTACCGCTACAGGTAAGGATGATGCGATCAAAAAGGTGCTGGAAGAACGCAGACGAGAAATGCCATTTACACAGCGTTGGTTTGATATTCGTCGTTATAATAATAATGATGATCCTAATGATGATGTCGTATTAACAAAAACGTTCTACCCATTCAACGCATCAAATGTGTTGTTTAATGAGCCTGTTAAAACCTACACTTTACCTAAAAACTCAAGAAGGTATGCCGCTCCAATACCGAGGACAGAAATTATTTCCAGCAATGGAATAATTAAGCAAAATACCTATTAATCACATTTGAAGGTCTCTCCGGAGACCTTCTTCACTTCAATCTTAAAAATATGATTTCAAACAGAAAAAACACCGTTTTATGGCTGTTTGCTGTTTTGCTCAGCTGTTATTCTTTTAAGGTGTCAGCACAACAGAAAAAGAATGAAATAATTACGGATAGTGTACAGTTAGAAAAGTTAAAAGCTCATGTTGAAGAACAGATGGATAATCTGAAAGTACATGATGCTTATATTAAAGCATTGGGAATTGAAAATCCTGAACTGGAGAAACAGTACAACGTGTGGATGGCAAAACACCCACAATCGTCGATCATTCCTTATGCGATTGCAAAGGGCTATCTGGATCACGAAAGCCCGAAGGCCCGGCCGTATCTTTTAAAAGCAGTAGCCCTCAACCCGAAGTTTACCGAAGCCTGGGGTGGATTATGGATAGATGGCGAGCGCTGGGGTGATTTTGAGGTTTCGCGCGGTTATTTGGCTAAGGCGACCGAATCAGATCCGTCTAATCCCAATTACGCTTTTTATTATGCTTCTTCTTTTGGTGGTATTGATGAAGCAAAATGGAGACAGCTAAGCCTGGAAGTAGCCGAACGCTTTCCAAAGCATGAGCGTGGAGCACAAGCGCTTTATTGGCTTGCCGTACGTTCAAAAAAAACAGAAGATAAGCTAAAATATTTTCAACTGCTGCATGATCGGTATGCTCCGAAAAAATTTAATTGGTCGTCGAGCGGCATGTCTGGTTATTACCATCTTTTACTTTCGCAAAATCCACAAAAGGCCCTGACACTGGCTCAGGAATTGGCTAAGGATGAAAAAGAAGAAAAAGAAGAAAGAAAGCAATGGCCGGCATTGATTGTTCAGGCAAAAACCATTGCGGAGGCTAAAAATCTGCTTGATCAGAAAAAGGGTGATGAAGCGTTAAGCGTACTCAATTCACTGAAATTGCCAAGGAGATCGGTTTTTGCTACTGATTTTGCCATCATGAAAGCTAAAGCAAATGATTTATCAGGTCGTACCCAATCCGCATACGACAGCTTAGTCGTTATTTTCGCTAAAGCTCCTGAAGTAGCCTTAAAGGAAGTGATTGCCAATTATGGTCATAAATTAGGAAAGACCGCGAATGAGATGGATACCGATATATGGAACAAGATAAATGCAAATGCAAAAGTGGCCACACCGTTTATTGGATTAAAACGGTATATGACAGAGGGAGACGCTTCCCTGTCAGACTTCAAAGGCAAAGTTGTATTACTTACGTATTGGTTTCCGGGATGTGGACCGTGTCGTGGCGAGTTCCCGCACTTTGAAAATGTAGTCAGAAAATTCAAGGGCGAAGATTTAGCCTATATAGGAATTAATATTGTTTCTGATCAGAATGAATATGTTGTGCCGTTTATGAAAAGCAGTGGCTATAGCTTTACACCGCTGGAAGAGGTAAAAGGCCGGAATAAAGGAAATTTAGATAATAAAAATGCTGCACCTGTAAATTTCCTTATTGATAAAGAAGGCCGTGTTATTTTTTCTAATTTCAGAACCGATGACGATAATGAACAAGATTTAGAATTAATGATTAAGATGTTACTGAAATCTTAATTTATGAATTGTAAAACGACTGCGTGAACGGCTGACCAGAGCCGGTGTATCCATTAAAGCGGATATAGGATGGACTGGAACTGAATTAAGGGAGAAAACTTAATGATATATTTAAAATGGTACCTAAATGAAAATTAAAATGAATCGAATAAAAATAATCATCATACTATTCCTTTTCGCAGGTGTACTACATCCTGCATTTGCACAGAAAGGCAAGGAAATGATAACCATTAAAGGACAGTTAAAAAACTTTAGCAATCAGGTAGAAATTGAAGATCTTTCTGAATTTCAACAACTTTTGCCACCTACAGCCGAACGTATGATCGTTCCGGACGCTGAAGGAAAATTCAGTATACAGTTTAAGGCGAGTGCACCTAATTACTACCGGTTAGGAAGAAATTCCATGTATTTAAGTCCTGGTGATAATCTGGAAGTCTATATAGACAAAAGTAATCCTAAACTTGCCAGCTTTAAAGGCATTGGTGCCGAAGCCAATAGCTACATGAAAGATACACCTTTCCCGAAAGGAGGTTCATATCTTGAAGCCGGCCGATTAATAAAAGATACGCCTGAAGAAACGATTGCCGCGATAGAACAGGCCGCTGCCGAACGTAGCAGGCAATTGGCAGCCGTTGTTAACATCAGCCCGGAATTCAGACGGTTAGAAACTGCACGTATCAAAGCCGACCTGATCAATAGCATGTACAGTATGCGTAGTTATGGCCCGGGTAAGAAGAAACCAAAGGCCGATGGCACATCTTATAGTGCGGAAGATTATATCAATGCCTATACGCCTAAAGTAGCTTCCTTAAACAAAAATTTTACGGATGCATCATTCATGAAAATGGTGGTGTATCGTGATATTGCCGATCGGATTATTAAAGTTGGAGGAAGTCCTGATCAAATTCAACGTATCCAGGATTGGTATAAAGCAGATGCGCTGGTAAGAGAAATGCAAAAATATAGCGACAAACAAGAACTTGGCAGGTTTACCTCAAAAATAAGCGACATCAGCACGCCTGCTTACAGTAATGCGGTAGCGAAAATGTTAAAAAGCCTGTTGTCTTTCGGTAAAAATGACCCTGCAGTAGATTTCACGGCCATTGATTTAGCGGGTCAACCCATTAAACTCAGTAGTTTGAAAGGAAAAGTTATTTATGTTGATTTGTGGGCAACATGGTGCGGCCCGTGCATGGCGGAAATGCCCTACTTTGAAAAACTGAAAGAAAAATACAAAGAAAATTCAAACGTCGCTTTTGTCTCATTGTCTATTGATGATGGCCCGGAAATCTGGAAAAAAAGCGTAGATGAACGAAAGGCCGATGGAATTCAGTGGCAGATCAATAGAGCTAAACTCGACGCTTATAATATTGTAAGTATTCCCCGGGTATTACTTTTTGATAAAGAATTTAAAGTTGCTGATATGAATGCTCCTGCACCATCACATGCCGAAGCTATTCAGAAAATTGATGCGTTATTAGTTAAGTAGTGTTCAATTTGTCGACAGGAATCCCGACGTATACTTTGGTGCCGGGATTTTTATAAGTATTGATAACTTTTATTTCAATCGTTCAAAGCGCTGCAGTTTTTTTGATACATCATTTTCAAAACAGTAAATCGGGAACGTTTGCGCAAATATTTGCATTCAAATCGCGTTTTTAGATATAAAAAATACGTAGAATTGCTTTGACCAAAGCTTTGAACGCAGACATGATCTTAACGCAGGAGAATCTAAGCCGTATTACGACCGGATCAATCATAAAACCTGAACCACATACCTTTTCACTGCCTGTAAAGGTGCTTCAGTTCGGAACAGGGGTGTTACTTCGCGGTCTTCCTGATTATTTTATCCATCAGGCTAACCGGACCGGTATCTTTAACGGTCGTATTGCCGTAGTCAAATCAACACCGGGTGATGCCGGCGATTTTCAGCAGCAGGATAACCTGTATACGATATGCATCCGCGGATTGGAAAATGGTCGTACGGTTGAACAAAACATCATTTCATCAGCTATTAGCGGTGTTTTGTCTGCGGCGCAGCAATGGAAAGCTATATTAGCCATTGCCCGCTCAGAAGAACTGCAACTGCTCATTTCGAATACCACCGAAATAGGCATTACCCTACAGCATGAATACATGTATCAGGATGTTGCGCCGGCTTCGTTTCCGGCAAAGGTACTGGCCGTACTCTATACACGTTATAAAGCTTTTAATGGTGCAAAAGAAAGCGGTTTGGTGATCATCGCTACCGAACTTATCCCCGATAACGGGAAAAAATTAGAGTCGATCGTCCATGAACTTGCCCGCTATAATGAGCTGGAACCGGCATTTATCGAATGGCTTAGCACAGCCAATAGCTTTTGTAACTCATTGGTTGATCGTATTGTGCCCGGAAGACCTGATGCGGCAACACAAGACACTATGACCCGTGATATGGGCTATACTGACAATCTGCTGATCGTAGCGGAACCTTACCGGCTTTGGGCTATTGAAGGCGATGCACGGGTACGATCGGTGTTGAGTTTTGCAGAGGCTGACCCCGGTGTGATCATTGCCGAAGACATTGAGATTTACCGGGAGTTAAAAGTGCGCCTCTTAAACGGAACACATACCTTAAGTGCGGCGCTGGCTTTTTTGCAGGGTATCCGGACGGTAAAAGAAGCCATGGAGAATAGCGGGATGCGGCATTATATGGAAACATTGATGCAGCAGGAGATCAGTCCGGCCATTCCTTACCCGGTAAGCGACCTGCAAACACATGATTTTTCGGCGAGCGTAATCGATCGTTTTGCAAATCCTTATATCGAACATTTGTGGTATAATATTACGTTTCAATATACCATGAAGGTAAAGATCAGGGTACTGCCCTTACTGTTCACGTATGATGAAAGGCGGCAATCGGTACCCTTATTTATGGCTAAAGGCATAGCAGCATATTTACGCTTTATGCAGATCGATAAGGTGGTGGATGGGAAATACTATGGTGCTTATGAGGGTGGAACCTATCTTATTCAGGATGATGAGGCGGCTTTTTTTGTGAATAAGCATACCATACGGGAATTATTAGGAGATAGCGTTTTTTGGGGTGTTGATTTTAGCCGGCTAAACGGCTTTGTCGATGCGGTAGAAATGTATTATGCGCATTATCAGGTGACGATATGATGTTAGTCTTAAAAATTCATCCGGATGATAATGTACTGGTGGCGTTAAGCGATCTGAAGGCGGATCAGACCGTAAGTTACCAGGGGCAAAGCTATACGCTTTTGGAGAACATTCCGGCCAAGCATAAGTTTTACATGAGCGATATGCAAACCGGCGACGACGTACGGATGTATGGTACACTGGTAGGGAAGGTACAATACCCGCTAAAAGCAGGATCGTTAATGACGACCGATAACCTGAAACATGCAGCGGCACCCTATGCGTACCGTCCTTACCAGTATACCTGGAAAGCACCTGATGTGTCGAAATTTGAAGGGCGTACCTTTAAGGGGTATCATCGGACGGATGGCAGGGTAGGAACGGCCAATTACTGGTTGTTTATCCCTACGGTATTCTGTGAAAACCGTAATCTGGATGTGATTCGTGAGGCTTTGCACCAGACGTTAGGCTATGCCGTAACCGACAAATATAAAAGCTATGCCCGGCAGCTTCTCAAAGCCTGGAAAGAGGGTACGGATATCATGGCTCTTGATACCCCCTTGCGATTTGAAAGCCAGGCACCTGAACGACCTTTTAAAAACATTGACGGTATAAAATTTTTAAATCACCAGGGCGGATGCGGAGGTATCCGCCAGGATGCGGCGGTGCTGAGCAAATTGCTGGCGGCTTATGCCGATCATCCCAATGTGGCCGGTGTAACGGTATTGAGCCTTGGCTGTCAGAATCTGCAGCTTTCCGATTTTGAACGTGATCTGAAAGAGCGAAATCCGGATTTTGATAAGCCACTGTATATTTTTGAGCAGCAGCAATCGCAGAGCGAAGAAAATATGATTGCCCGGGCGATAAAAAAAACCTTCGAAGGAATAACGGAAGCGAATAAGATCGAACGCCGGCCTGCACCCCTGAGTAAATTGACCATTGGTGTAAAATGTGGTGGCAGCGATGGTTTCAGTGGTATTTCAGCCAATCCGGCCGTAGGCTACTGTTCAGATTTGCTGGTTGCCCTGGGCGGAACAGTTTTATTAGCCGAATTTCCGGAATTATGCGGTGCCGAACAACAACTGATCGACCGTACCACAGACGAGGTCGCCGCGAAGAAGTTTATCCGTCTGATGGATGCCTACAGCAGGGCAGCTGAGCGTGCCGGCTCCGGATTTCATATGAACCCTTCGCCGGGAAATATTAAAGACGGGCTGATTACGGATGCGATCAAAAGCAATGGTGCGGCTAAGAAAGGTGGCACATCGCCGGTAACGGATGTGCTCGACTATACAGAACCGGCTGTGAAAAGCGGTTTGAACCTGGTTTGTACGCCGGGTAATGATGTGGAAGCCACTACCGGAAAAGCAGCCAGCGGTGCTACGTTGATCCTGTTCACTACCGGTTTAGGTACACCTACCGGAAATCCGGTTTGCCCGGTCATTAAAGTGGCTACCAATAACGCACTGGCACAACGGATGAGCGATATTATCGATATCAATACCGGCCCTGTCATTGAAGGCGTTAAAACGATTGAACAAATGGGCGAAGATATACTGGAATATTGTATAAAAGCTGCCGGTGGTGAAGTGATCCCGAAGGCGGTTTTATTAAATCAGGATGACTTTATTCCCTGGAAAAGAGGCGTGTCGCTTTGAAAATCGGTTCTTTACAAAGGAAAAACAAAAAAAATCTGGAGTTGCCATTTATAAATAGTAGCTTAAGCAGGATAAAAAATAAAAACAGACATGAACATCATAGAAGCCGTACATTCAGACGATTTTAAACACTATCAGACCGATAAAATAAGAGAACGTTTTTTGCTGAATGGATTAAAGGAAGCCGATAAAGCAAATTTTGTGTATGCGCATTACGATCGCATGATCACCGGGCTGATCCACCCTGTGAAAACGACCATAAGGTTGGAAACCTATCCCATTTTAAGAGCGGATTATTTCCTTGAACGCCGGGAAATGGGTATTATTAATGTAGGAGGCGAGGGCAGCATTGTGGCTGATGGCGAAGCTTACGATCTCGCTAAACTCGATTGTCTCTATATCGGGAAAGGCATAAAGGATGTGCAGTTCAGCAGTAAGCATGCCGCTGATCCGGCTATATTTTATGTGCTTTCGGCACCTGCACATCAGGCTTATCCTACGGCATTTGCAAAACATGCCGATGTTTTTTCGGCACAACTGGGTAGTCTTGAAACCGCGAATGAGCGTAAAATTGCCCGCTATATTCATAAAGACGGTATACAGAGCTGCCAGCTGGTCATGGGTTTAACCATTCTTTCTCCCGGAAGTGTATGGAACACGATACCACCGCATACGCACGATCGCCGGATGGAAGTTTATTTTTATTTTGATGTAGATGAGGAGCATCGCGTTTTCCATTACATGGGTGAACCGCAGGAAACCCGCCACATTCTGGTGGCTAATCACGAAGCGGTATTATCGCCGTCCTGGAGCATCCACGCCGGAAGCGGAACAAAGAATTACAGTTTTATTTGGGGCATGGCCGGTGAAAACCAGGACTATGCCGATATGGATACATTTGGAGTAAAAGAACTTAAATAATGGAACAATCATTCTCTTTAAAAGATAAAGTAATTGTCGTTACCGGCGGTACCGGTATTTTGGGTAATTCATTTGTAAATGCCATTGTAGAAGCCGGTGGCACCGTAGGTATTTTAGGAAGAAATGCACAAGTGGCCTATGAAAGAGCCGATGCCATTCACAAAAATGGCGGAAAGGCTATTGCCCTCGTCGCTGATGCCATGAATGAAAAAGAGCTGATCGCTGCCCGTACAAAAGTGCTGGAGGCTTTCGGGAAGATCGACGGTTTAGTGAATGCAGCCGGCGGCAATATGCCCGAAGGGGTTCTGCAGCCGGAGGATAATATTTTTGACATGAATATGGAGGGTATGCGAAAAGTGCTCGACCTTAATTTATGGGGTACACTGATCCCGACACAGGTTTTTGGTGAAGCTATTGCAAAAACGGGAAAAGGAAGCATTGTGAACATTTCATCGATGAACTCTAAAAAAGCCGTCACCAAAGTATTAGGCTATAATATGGGCAAGGCGGCAGTCGACTGCTATACGCAGTGGTTTGCTGTAGAACTGGCCAACCGCTATGGTGATAAGATCAGGATGAATGCTCTCGCGCCAGGCTTCTTCCTCACCGAACAGAACCGGAATTTGCTGACCGTACCGGAGGGCGGATATACACCGCGCGGACAGTCGGTGATCCGGCAAACCCCGTTTAAGCGCTTCGGTGATCCGGACGAGCTGAAAGGCGCGCTGGTATGGCTGTTAAGCGATGCCTCGCAATTTGTGACGGGTGCCATGATTTGTGTAGACGGTGGCTTTTCGATCTTCAGTGGAGTATAAATAAACGAACGTGAAAAAATTTTTAGACGACCATTTTTTATTACAAACGCAGACGGCGCAAACGCTTTATCATGCGTTTGCCAAATCAATGCCTGTTATTGATTATCACAACCATTTGTTGCCTGATCAGATCGCTGCCGATAAGCAGTTCGATACGATCACACAGGTATGGTTATATGGTGATCATTATAAATGGCGGGCCATGCGTACCCGGGGGGTAGATGAATATTACATTACCGGGCCGGCGTCTGATTGGGAAAAATTTGAGAAATGGGCAGAGACGGTGCCTTATACCTTGCGCAATCCCCTGTATCACTGGACGCATCTTGAACTGCAACGGTATTTTGGGATTACCGAGCTGCTCTCGCCGGCTACGGCACGCCGGATTTATGATGAATGTAACGCGAAACTGCAGACCAAAGAATACAGTGTGCAGGGTTTATTACGTAAAATGAACGTGAAAACGTTATGTACTACAGACGATCCGCTCGATGATCTGGTTTGGCATCAGCAAATAAAAAATAGTGGTACAGACATCACGGTACTACCGGCATTCCGCCCGGATAAGGCTATGAATACAGATGATGTGCCGGCTTTAAATACGTATATCAATAAATTAGCCGTGATTGCAGGTTATGATATCCAGGATTACGATACCTATCTTAAAGCCCTGAAGGGCCGTCACGATTACTTTGCCGCTAATGGCGCTGTAGTTTCTGATCATGGGTTAGAGCAGGTATATGCCGAGGATTATACGGAAGAAGAAGTGCGGACGATCTTTGGGAAGATCCGGAAAAATGAAGCGCTGAGCCTGAAAGAGAGCCTGCAATTTAAATCGGCCATGCTCTTCACGTTTGCCTTATGGGACCACGAAAAAGGATGGGTACAGCAATATCATTTAGGTGCCCTGCGCAATAACAATACCCGGTTATTATCGACGTTAGGTCCGGATACCGGCTTCGATTCGATCGGCGATTTCACACAGGGAAAGGTACTGGCAAAGTTCCTGGACAGGCTGGATACCGGAAACAGGCTGGCTAAGACCATTTTATATAACCTGAACCCGGCTGATAATGAACTGATGGCCACGATGATCGGGAATTACCAGGATGGTACTGTGGCCGGAAAGATACAATGGGGCTCAGGATGGTGGTTCCTTGATCAGAAAGATGGGATGATCAAACAGCTGAATGCCTTATCGAATATGGGCCTGTTAAGCCAGTTTATAGGGATGCTAACGGATTCGAGAAGCTTTCTTTCCTTTCCACGGCATGAATACTTCCGCCGCATTTTATGCGATCTGCTGGGTACCGATGTGGAAAACGGTGAACTGCCTTATGATAAAGAAGGATTAGGTAAGTTGGTTCAGGATATTTGTTACTACAACGCGAAAACCTATTTTAACTTTTAATATGGGGAAAGTTTTAAGTTTCGGTGAGTTGCTGCTGCGCATATGTCCGGATACGGACGGCGAATGGCTGGCGACACATACATTGCCTTTTTATGTAGGTGGCGCGGAACTGAATGTGGCTACAGCACTGGCACTATGGGGTATTCCTTCAGCTTATTTTACGGCTTTGCCTGATAACTTTATGGCCGGGCAGCTGATACATTATATGCGGCAATGCGGTATAGATACCCGGTCCGTGCACCGTGGCGGTGATCGTGTAGGTTTGTATTATTTACCCAAAGGAAAGGATTTGAAAAATGCCGGCGTTATTTATGATCGTGCGTATTCGGCTTTTGCCGGCTTAAAAACAAATGTGATCGATTGGGACAGGGTGTTAGACGGAATAAGCTGGTTTCATTTCAGTGCCATTTGCCCGGCGCTCAGCCAGCAGGCGGCTGATGTTTGTCTTGAAGCGGTGAAAGCGGCCGAAGTCCGCGGCATAACCATATCCGTTGATCTGAATTACCGGGCTAAATTATGGCAATATGGTAAACAACCCCATGAGGTAATGCCTGCACTGGTACAACATGCCCATACGGTAATGGGGAACATCTGGGCTGCCCAAAAAATGCTGAACATACCTTTGCCGGAGGGTTTTGAAAAAACGGACAATAAAGATCGCTATCTTGAACAGGCGCTTAAAACATCAGTAGCCATCACCGAACGGTTTCCGCAATGTAAAACGATAGCCAATACTTTCCGCTTTGACCAGGAAAATGGTATCCGCTATTATACGACGCTCTATAGTCCGGGAAACTTTACGGTATCGGATGAATACTGGTCAGAATTCATTTTAGATAAAGTAGGCAGCGGTGATTGTTTTATGGCCGGGTTAATTTATGGCTTAATTCAACGCCATACGGCGAAAGAAACTCTGCGTTTTGCGACCGCTGCTGCATTTAATAAATTATTCATTCCGAGCGACTGTACTATGGCAACAGTGGCTCAGGTAAACGAAACGGCTGCACGATATGATAAAGAATAAAGAAAACACTATTGCTGCCATCGAAGCGCAAGGTATATTGCCGCTTTTTTATGATGAAGATGCCCGGCTCAGTGCCGATATTATCCGGACATTGTACCGTGCAGGGATACGGGTGCTGGAATATACCAACCGTGGACACGCCGCATTAGCAAATTTTAAGTATCTTAAAACCGTCGCCATTGCTGAAATGCCCGACCTGTTCCTGGGTGTAGGTACGATTAAAAATTTACCCGAACTGGCTGATTTCCTGGCCGCTGATGCTGATTTTGTGGTTTGTCCGGTGATGGATGCCGAAGTTGGGAAGATGGTACATGGGCTGGATAAGCTTTGGATACCGGGTTGCTTAACGCCTACCGAGATCAATCAGGCTTACCAGCAAAAGGCGGGTATCGTGAAGCTGTTTCCGGCAAACCTGTTAGGTCCCTCTTTCTTATCGGCCATCCGGGAATTATTTCCGGGGCAACGCTTTGTGCCTACCGGCGGCGTAGAAATTGAAGCGGCAAATATTTCCGGCTGGTTTAAGGCCGGCGTATGTGCCGTAGGTTTAGGGAGTAAACTGATCCGTAAAGAAATTCTGGAAAAACAGGACCATGAAACCCTGTTTTCGCTAACTATGAAAGCATTGGAAATCGTAAAAGAAGTTAAAAGTCAACCAACAAACTAACCAAACCATGAACCAAACCAAGATCGGTAATTACCGGTGGACCATCTGCGCGCTGCTGTTCTTTGCCACAACTGTAAATTATTTAGACCGGCAGGTATTAAGCCTTTTAAAGCCTACGCTTGAAGAGCAATTTGGCTGGTCGAACAGTGATTATGCCGATATTGCGGCAGCTTTTCAGTTTACGTATGCTATTGCCATGCTTCTTGCCGGCCGTTTTGTCGATAAGCTGGGTACGAAATGGGGCTATGCTATTGCTATTGTTGTATGGTCTGTCGGCGCTATTATTCATGCCTATTCTATTAGTATCGGCGAAGGATTGGCCAGTATGTTAACGGCCCTGGGCTTAGCAGCTGTTCCGGTTTCTATTTTAGGATTCATGTTTTCCCGCGCCGTACTGGCCATAGGTGAAGCCGGAAACTTCCCTGCTGCGATTAAGGCCACCGCTGAATATCATCCGAAGAAAGAACGTTCATTTGCTACGGGTATTTTTAATTCAGGTGCAAACGTGGGTGCTATTCTGGCACCTGTAACCGTACCCTGGATCGCTTCACACTGGGGTTGGGAAAAGGCATTTGAGCTGGTCGGTGCTGTAGGTTTCCTATGGTTATTTTTCTGGTTATGGCTATATGAAAAGCCTGAAAAACAGAAGCGTCTGGGTGCGGCAGAACTGGCTTATATTAACAGCGATGAAGACGAGACCGCAGAAAGCGCATCAACCGAAAAGGTGAAATGGTTTAAGCTGCTGGGCTACCGTCAGACCTGGTCCTTTACCTTCGGGAAGTTTATGACCGATGGCGTATGGTGGTTTTTCCTGTTCTGGTTGCCGGGCTACCTGAAAGATCAGTATGCCATGACGGGATCATCGATCATGTTGCCATTAGCCGTATTATACAGCATGACAATGGTAGGCAGTATCGGCGGCGGGTGGCTGCCAAAATATTTTATAAATAAAGGGTATCTCGTATATGATGGCCGTATGAAAGCCATGCTGGTGATCGCTTTATTTCCCTTGCTGGTGTTGCTGGCTCAACCTTTCGGGCATTATTCATACTGGATCCCCGTTATCCTGATCGGGATCGGGGCATCAGCCCACCAGGCCTGGTCGGCCAATATCTTTACCACGGTTTCGGATATGTTCCCTAAAAAAGCCATTGGCTCTGTGGTAGGTATTGGTGGTATGGCCGGCGGATTAGGCGGCGTGCTGATCACAAAGATCGGCGGATGGATTTTTGACAGCTACGCGCATAAGGGTATCAGCGAATCATTCGCAAAATTTAGTGAAATGGGCAACAGCGCGTTTATCAACCAGATCCGTACTATGGAACTGACCAGTAAATATGGCGATAAGATCAATTTGAATATCATGGCGCTCAGCAAGCTGCCGGCTGAAACGGCCGATCAGCTAAAGGCTGTCGACCCGGCATTATTCAGCCAGCTGCTCGAACTTCAGAAGCCTTTGGTACAGTCGAATATGACGGTCGGGTATACTCTTTTATTTGCTTTTTGTGCGGTGGCTTATCTTTTAGCCTGGGTCGTGATGAAATCTTTGGTGCCGAAGTATAAAAAAATCACCGGTTTATAAGAAACTGTATAGGCTTTAAAATGTGCATATAAAGAAGATTAGAAAGGTTTATAAAAATGAAGTTTAAAAATTTTCAGGTATTATTACGGAATAGTTAAAAAAAGTGTGTTTAAACTTTCTTTTTTTTATAAAAGTGGTTATATTTGGGCTTACCCTTTCGGGGGTATGTTTTTCATAGGTAGATGTAGGGTCAGAAACAGCGTTTCTGGCCCTTTTTTGTGCTTTTGGTTTTTATGCTGTGAAAGCAACGCGCAGATATTATCTTTGCAAGGATGCTAAAGAAGAAAAAAATTATCGTTGCCATTACCGGCGCCAGCGGCGCTATATATGCCCGCCTGTTGCTGGACAGCCTGATGAGATTAGAAAATCAGATTGAAAAGGTAGGCGTGGTCATGTCTGATAATGCTAAAGAAGTGTGGCGTTTTGAGCTGGGCAATGACGGTTATAACCGTTATCCCTTTACATTTTATCCGAAAATGGATTTTCATGCTCCTTTTGCTTCAGGTTCGGCAAAATACGACACCATGATCATTATACCCTGTTCGATGGGTACTATGGGGCGTATTGCACAGGGCATTTCGAATGATCTGATCTCAAGAGCTGCTGATGTGATCCTGAAAGAACGCCGGAAACTGATTATGGTGGTGCGCGATACACCGTTTAATCTTATTCATATCCGAAACATGGAAACCCTTACAGAGGCAGGGGCGATTATTTGTCCGGCAAGTCCTTCATTTTACAGTCTGCCGAAGAATATCGAAGAGCTGGCACAAACGGTCATCAGCCGTGTAATTGATTTAGCCGGACTGGATCAGGAAAGCTATCGCTGGCAGGAGGAATAGTTAATATTATTTCGTAATTTTGCATCTTTCGAAATGAAAAAAGTTGCTTTTTATACACTGGGCTGTAAGCTGAATTTCTCCGAAACATCGACCATTGGCCGTTTATTTACGGATGCGGGATATCGTGTTGTAGAGTTTACAGAGGGGGCCGATGTCTATGTGATCAATACCTGTTCGGTAACCGATCATGCGGATAAAAAATGCCGGAAGGTCGTAAAAGAAGCTCTAAAATATTCGCCCCATGCCTATGTGACGATTGTAGGCTGTTATGCACAATTAAAGCCTGCCGAGATTGCGGAGATAGAAGGGGTAGACATGGTATTGGGTGCGGCCGAGAAATTCCGAATCGTAGAATATATCTCTGATCTGACCAAAGCACCTAAAGCGGTGGTTCATCAACAGCATATTGAAAAAGTAAATCACAATTTTATTGCTGCTTATTCTATTGGCGACCGTACACGGACCTTCTTAAAGGTACAGGATGGTTGTGATTACCCGTGTACCTATTGTACTATTCCGCTGGCACGGGGCGGCAGCCGTAGTGATACGATTGAAAATGTGGTAAACCGGGCCCGGCAAATCGCTGAAAGCGGCGTGAAGGAAATCGTATTAACCGGTGTGAACTTAGGCGATTTCGGTATCCGTGAAGGCCGGCGTGAAGATCGCTTTTTTGACCTTGTCAAAGCACTGGATGAGGTAGAAGGCATAGAACGTTTCCGCATTTCATCGATTGAGCCTAACCTGCTGAGTAATGAAATTATTGACTTTGTGGCACAGTCTAAACGCTTTGTGCCTCATTTTCATATTCCTCTGCAATCAGGCTCAAACAAGATCTTAGGCCTGATGAAGCGCCGGTACCGCAGGGAACTGTATACCGAGCGGGTAGCCAGAATTAAAGAAGTGATGCCGGATTGCTGTATCGGCGTAGACGTCATTGTTGGGTTTCCAGGTGAGACCCACGACGATTTTCTGGAAACATACCGGTTTCTGAATGAACTGGATATTTCTTACCTGCATGTGTTTACCTATTCGGAGCGCGAACAGACCGAAGCGGCAGTCATGAAAGGTGCAGTAGCGAGCAGTACCCGTTTTGAGCGGAATAAAATGCTGCATATCCTTTCGGATAAAAAAAGACGTGCATTTTACGAAAGTCAGCTGGGAAGTCATGCTGAAGTGCTGTTTGAAGATGACCAGAAGAATGGCTATATGCATGGTTTTACCCGTAATTATGTAAAAGTAAAGGCCAAATACGATCCGGTGATGGTGAATGAATTGAAAAATGTGAAGCTAATGGCCTTATTACCTGATGGTGAAGTAGAAGTGGTCGAACCCGAAGTCATTTATGCACATTAAAGTGTGGCCTCCGGCTGCTAATTTATCACTGAAAACTAAAAACTCTTTCCTATCTTAGCTGAAACTTTTTGCTATGTTTCCAACCGTTTCTCATTTTTTGAAATATCTTTTTGGTATTGAAGTACCTCTTCCTTTTAATACATTCGGCGTTTTTGTGGCACTGGCTTTTGTGGCCGCTTACTGGGCCTTTACCCAGGAACTAAAACGAAAAGAGGCGCTCGGTATTCTTAAACCCATAAAGAAAGTGACCACGGTCGGACAACCGGCAAGCATGGCCAGTCTGTTGCTGAATGCCTTTTTTGGGTTCATTGTAGGGTATAAGCTGATATATGCACTTCTTCATTATAAGCAGTTTGTGAGCGATTCGCAGGCCGTGCTGTTATCGGGAGATGGAAGTATACCGGGCGGTCTTGCCATGGCAGCTTTGTTTGCCTACTGGGAATATAAAGAAAAAGATAAAGCGAAATTAGCTTCGCCAAAAAAGGTCGAAGTAACCGTCCATCCCTATGAATTAATGAGCAATATGGTAATATGGGCTGCGGTATGGGGATTCCTGGGCGCTAAGATCTTTGATAACCTGGAACATTGGGATAGTTTCATTCAAAATCCGATCGAGGGCTTGTTATCCTTTAGCGGGCTCACTTTTTATGGCGGATTGATCTGCGGCGGGGCGGCAGTACTGTATATTGCCCATAAAAATGGGATCAAGCCTCTGCATATGCTCGATGTGGGCGGACCAGGTATGATGCTGGCTTATAGCGTGGGGCGTATCGGTTGTCATTTGTCGGGCGACGGCGACTGGGGTATCGTTAACCTGCATCCAAAACCGTTTAGCTGGCTTCCTGACTGGTTATGGGCTTATACCTATCCGAATAATGTGGCCATGGAAGGCGTACCGATACCTGATTGTGTGGGTAAATTCTGTAATGTATTGCCTCAACCCGTATATCCCACACCGCTTTATGAAGTGATTGCGGCCTTCCTGATTTTCCTGATCCTCTGGAAAATTCGCCATCACATTAAGCTGCCTGGTATGCTGTTTGGTATTTACCTGATGTTTAACGCAGTAGAGCGATTTTTCATCGAACTGATCCGGGTAAATACAAAATATACTGTAGGAGGCTTATCTTTTACACAAGCTGAACTGATCGCTGTGATCCTTTTCCTTGCCGGTGTAGCCCTGGTCATTAACGCGATAAAAAATAAAGAGAAACACGCAAATTATTAAAGCGTATGATGAATTATGAGTTGTTGTGCGCCAAGGTAATTGCCATATCGCGTTTAACGGGTAATTTTATTCGCAAAGAAGCCCTGGCGTTCGACAGCCAGTCGGTTGAATATAAAGGGTTGAACGATCTGGTTTCGTATGTCGATAAAAATGCAGAAAAGCAATTGGTGCGAAACCTTTCTAAATTATTGCCGGGCTCGGGCTTTATTACGGAAGAAGATACGGTGAATACACCGGGTAAAACCTATACCTGGATCATTGATCCGCTCGATGGTACCACGAACTTTATTCATGGGATACCGACATTTGCCATTAGCATTGCGCTATATGAGGAAAATGAGCCGGTGATAGGCGTGGTGTATGAAATTAATCGTGGCGAAATGTTCTCGGCCTGGAAAGGAGGTGGCGCTTTTCTGAACCATAAACCCATTCGTGTTTCGACGAATAGTACCCTTTCCCGTTCTTTACTGGCTACGGGCTTTCCTTATTACCAGTTTGATAAGCAGGCACAATATATCAGGCTGTTTACCGATATGATGCAGAAATGTCATGGTCTGCGGCGTATCGGGTCGGCAGCAGTAGATCTGGCATATGTAGCCTGCGGTCGTTTTGATGGTTATTTTGAATATAATCTGAATGTCTACGATGTAGCTGCAGGTGCCTATATTGTACAAGCGGCCGGCGGGCAGGTCATGAATTTTTCCGGCAACGCCGAATTTATTAAAGACAGGGAGATCTTAGCGACCAATGGTAAGGTCACGGATGAAATTCTAACGGTGATCAGGCAATACTTTTAATAGTCGAATTTATCGAGCAATTTTAAAAGTGTAGCGAAGTCTTTCGGATAAGGTGCATCAATTTCAATGACAGATCCATCGGTGCCTTTAAAGGTAATATGTCGGGCATGTAAGGCAAAACGCTTCATAACAGGCTGTTCTTCTTCGTGTTTAGCCAGGCGATATCCTCTTTTGATGGCCGACAGATATACGGGTTTACCTTTATACAGGTGATCACCGGATATGGCGGCTCTTTGTGTGGCCAGGTGAATGCGAATCTGGTGCATGCGGCCGGTAACAGGCCGGCATTCGACCAAAGTATAATGACGATAATTCTTTATGCTGGTGAAATAAGTTTCTGCTTTTTTTCCTTCCTGTTTGCTGATGCTCACCTGCTTACTGCCGTCGTTTAAGATAGGCAGATTAACCAGCAGGTCATTGAAGCGGAATTGTCCGTCGACTACCGCATGATAGACCTTTCTGACTTCCCGGTGTTCGAATTGCATGGATAAATGCCGGTATGCTGCCGGATTTTTAGCCATAACCAGGGCACCGGATGTTTCTTTGTCCAGGCGATGGCCTATCTGCGCATCCGGGGTATAAAGCCTGGCCAGCCGAAGCATGTTAACTTCTCCCGGCGCACCGCGTTCATCTAAAGAGGCGATAAAAGGGGGTTTGTTAATAACGATATAATCGTCGTTCTCGAAGAGAATAAGGTCTTTAAAATTCGGATACTTCACGTACAAAAGTACATAATTTTTTGAAGTGATTGTCCCGCTTCTCTTATTCTGACCGCTTCAAACCGAACTTTTCAATTTTGCTGTAGAGGTGGCTTCGCTGGATATCGATATCATCAGCCGTTTTGGATACATTCCAGTTGTTTTTTTCAAGCTTGAACTTAATAAATTCCTTTTCAGCATAATCTTTATAATCCTGGAAATTATTGAACCGGTCATAATCAATGGACGTTCCTCCGCCATTAACGGGAAAGGGATTCCCTCCAAAGGAAGCGCTTGTCGTGCTGACCGGGTTTGCAAAACTATTGACATCCTGTTCTGTGATGATCTTGTCGCTAAGGATGATGAGGCGCTCGATCATATTATGCAATTCCCGGACATTGCCTGTCCATGGTAAGGCCTGTAATGCATGTATAGCGCCTTCACTGATTTTTTTCACCGGCATGCCGTACTCGTTACAGATCTCTTCTAAGAATTGTTGTGCAATCTCCGGAATATCTTCCCGGCGTTCGGTTAAATGCGGAACATGAATATTGATCACATTAAGACGGTGATAGAGGTCCATGCGGAAGTTGCCTGCTTCAATTTCTTTCAGCAGGTCTTTGTTTGTTGCGGCCAGTACCCTGACATTCACTTCCTGTTCTTTTTCGCCACCCACCTTGGTAATTTTATGTTCCTGCAGGGCCCTTAAAACTTTGGCTTGCGCTGAAAGGCTCATATCGCCGATCTCATCGAGGAAAAGCGTTCCGCCATTGGCCTGTTCAAATTTTCCGATACGTTGTTTTACAGCGGATGTAAAAGAGCCTTTCTCATGCCCGAAAAGTTCGCTTTCAATGAGCTCGGAAGGGATAGCTGCACAATTTACTTCGATCAGAGGCGCATCGGCACGGTTTGATTTCTCATGGATCCAACGGGCAACCAGTTCTTTCCCACTACCATTTGCACCGGTAATCAGTACGCGCGCATCAGTAGGGGCTACCCGTTCGATGGTTTCCTTAATTTTATGGATACTTTCTGAAGAGCCTAAGATGTCGCGGGTCTTACTAGCCTTTCTTTTTAATACTTTCGTTTCAGAGACTAAATTACCGCGATCGAGCGCGTTGCGAACGGTGATCAGTAAGCGATTGAGATCAGGTGGTTTTGAAATAAAGTCGAATGCACCTTTCTTGCTGGCTTCGACAGCCGTTTCTACCGTACCGTGGCCAGATATCATAATAAACGGGAGATCAGGTTTTAAAGCCAGCGCCTGTTCAAGCACTTCCATCCCGTCCATCTTATTCATTTTAATATCGCAAAGGACTAAATCAAAATCATTTCTGCGGATAAGGTCTAATCCGTCTATTCCATTATCGATGTCGTCCACTTCATAGTTTTCGTATTCTAAAATCTCACGGAGCGTATTGCGAATCGCTCTCTCATCGTCGATAATTAACAGCTTTGCCATATTTGATTACGGTTTTATTTTGACGCTAATATATTATTTTTTGTTGAATGTATAGTTTTTTGTACAATCCGACATGTAAAAAGAATAAAATGATGAAGAGGGATAAAAAAAATGTAAGCCTATAAGCCGGGTTCTGTTTCCGGTAAACCGGATTTCTATCATTCATCTAAGATAAATGTTGCCATTTACCTTTAACGACCTACCCACTAACATCAGACGTGCCGCCCTGATCCTGAATAATCAGGAAGTTAGCCTATTTGGTCTTTCAACTCCCGGGGTTTACCAAAATTCCGGTCACCCGGAAAGATCGTGAGCTCTTACCTCACGGTTTCACCCTTACCCTGAAAGGGCGGTTTATTTTCTGTGGTACTTTCCGTCGTTCAGGTATTCATTCCTCAACGCCTTCCCGTTAGGAAGCGGGATGCACTGTGTTGCCCGGACTTTCCTCCCCGACAGGTATCGCGGCGATAGAACGGCTTACATTTTTTACAAAGATAATAAAAACCCCTCAGCATTTTAAACTGAAGGGTTCGTAATTAACTATTGGTTTGGTTTATGAATTTGTGTGTATAACTTCTCCAGGTTTAGAAATTAAAGGTTGCTTTCAGCATGGCTACCCGCCCCGGTATGTAATATGTACCATTGGTCAATGCATTTGCCGTCACATTGATCGCCTCAAACTTTTTGATGTTGGCCAGGTTAGTCACACTGAATTCCAGGTCAGTCTTCAGTTTGGTAAAACGATAGCGGGCATTAAAATCTGCAAAGAGATAACTCAGGTTGGCCTGACCGGTTTGTTGTGTAAACATATGTTCGGCCGAGATATTCGTGAACACTTTCTTAAATGCCGTAAAAGTTAGCGTAGAAAGTTGGCGGAGTTGCTGATAATTTGTTTTGGCTGCTGCAGCCGTAACAAGTTTATTTTCGGTAACTGTATAATTAGCGGTATACGACCAGGTCATAAAGCTGGTCAGTTTTGATTCGATACCTGCTTTATAGCCGGTTGATTTAGAATCGAAAGGCAGTAATGTGTTATTCTGAAGCTGATCAAATTTACTGTTGGTATAGGATACGCCGGCATTAACGGTGCTTCGCAGGCTAAAGAGATATTTACTTGCACTGGCCGTGAGCGATAAGGCTTTCATCTCATTTTCCAGCGGAAGTACGATCCGTTGCTGAATGTTATCGCTTAAAGTATACGAAGAAATGGTATTGGAACGGGTCGTGGTGTAATTTATGCCGGCATTAAAGAAGAACATCTGCATCGCTTTTCTGAAGTTGAAAAGTCCGCCAACACTTTGCGATTTACGTTCAGAGATCGGCGCATTGTTAGCAAAAAGCGAACGGTAGTTCTTTAAGATGGTCCCCATATAAATGTCCTCAAGTCCTCCAAGCTCATTCCGATACGTATAATTTGCCGAAATATAATTTTCGGGGCCGGTTTGGTATTTAAAGTTGAATGCGGGGTTTAAGAAAATGCGGTTAAGGCTTTTATCTACATTTTTGCCGGCATCTTTATAGGCAATATGCTGATAACTCAAAGGTAAACTCAACGACGTTTTCAGCTTTTCGCCGCTGTATTCATAGGTGCCTTCTGTGTATAGTTTTCCTTTATTCCAGTTTAAGTCGTTTGTCATGGCTGCGGATACCAGTTCGGATTGCTGATTATTTTGAATGCGGTACAATTCCGAATTCAGCAGTTGCTGCTGTATGTTAAAACCCAGCCGGTAAGATTGGGTGAATTTGTTCTTTACAAATCCAAATGACATGTAATTGTTGGTATACCAGGAGGGGAGTTTTATTTCCTGGTCCAGTCCGGCAAAGGGGATGCTGTTGTTCAGGATATCCTCATTCAGACCTGGCCGGATCCTTAACACCTCAGGCTGGGTAGCACGGCTAAGATAAGAATACAGGTTTATCGTATTTTCTGATTTCAGTTTTTTCCGGTAATTGAATTCGTTCGACAATTCAAAGGTTTCCTGCTTTAATGACTGACTGGCAGCTGTACCATTGATCATCACGGCAGAATGAGTAAATGACGGTGTATAATCGATTATAAAGTTATTATTAAGATAATGCGATTCGGCATTGGAATTTACATTCAGTTTGGATTGAAATTTCTGTGGCCGGATGTAGTTTTGCTGTAATTCGTCATAACGAATGGTTTGGGCAGGCAGGTAGGTTTCGGAGAATTTTGAGAACTCCTGATTCCGGTTATCATAGAGATAAGAAATGTTAGCCCTTACCGATAGATCCTGATTAATACGGTACTGGTTGTTTAAATTAGCCAGCCCGGCTTTATTGAATAAGGATCTGTTCTGAGGTAGTGTGGGGACGCCGGCAGCACCTGCTGACAGGAAGCTGGAAGGTTTATCGTTATCAATCCGCCGCATGTAGTCAGACATATTAAACGACGTCAGGTCAATCCCCGGATCTATTCCAATATTATTCCCTTTAACGTTGTTGATAAATTTCAGCTTTTTCTGGAACAGGATCGCGTTGGCATTTCCATCAAAGCGTTCCGGTGTGCCTAAACCCGCCTTTATATCGCCCATGACTTTCAGTTTAGCTTCGTCTTTAATCACAAGGTTTAAAGCCACGTCATCACTCATGTTATTCTTACGGAGCATCTTAACAGGCTGATCATTTTCGATGACCTGTACCTTATCAACGGCTCCATGGGGGATGGCTTTGGTGGCGATACTGTATTTGTCGTCAAGCAGGTTCTCACCATCCATATACAGATTGGAAATCCCTTTACCGTTATATGAAACTTTACCATTCTCTGCTACTTCTATGCCCGGCATTTTCTTTAGCACATCGCCTATGCTGCGGTCCTGTTTATCCGCAAAATCGGATGTCTTATAATTCAGCGTATCGCCATTTGAGGTAAGCTGCGGACGATTTTTTACGACCACGGTTTTCAGATTGATCTGATCTTCGGATAGTACCATGTCATAACTTCTATTCAGTTCAGCTACCGGGATCATTTTTTTTGCAAAACCGATAATAGTGGCCTCAAGCGTGAGCTCTTTTGCTTCGTCTGTAAAAGAAAGTGTGTATTCGCCTTTATCGTTAGTACGGGTATAGCTTAAGATATTTCCCTCCTTATCTTTCAGGCTGATATTGACCGATGCGATGGCGGCTCCGTGGGTGTCCTTAACTTTTCCTTTTACCTGGTTTTGTGCCATAACAGCCGAAACACAGGTAAAAAGAAAAATAAAGACCAGGATGAATTGCTTTTTCATGTGTGTGTTTGTTTTGTCGGTAATGGGCAGCCTATTTTTTTTCAGAAAGCTCAATAGGATTGTTAATCACGATCTTATTGATCGGTCCGCCACTGACTACCCGCGTAGTAGCAGTTTGTTTAACACCTAACTGAACTCCCTGAGCAGCCATCTGTGCATTCATAAATCCTTGCGGGTCTTTATCCCGGGCTTCTTTGAGTTTATCGAGCTCTTTTCGCGTAGCCTTAATTGCATCTGCAGGAAGTTTAATTTCGCTACCTAAATAAGCATTCCCATCTATGCCCATGATGCTGGCAACTGTTCCGTTCGGGCCTACAATTTTTGGTCCGGCTGTTTCGCTTGTCGCGGCTGCGGTGTTGGATTCAGTTACCTGATCTATACCGGCAAAGGTGAACTGGACGTCTTTTTTCTCATCATAAGCTTCGATGATGAGCCCCGGTAGTCCGTTTAATTTCCATGGTCCGCTTTGAAAGGGGAGTTCAGGTGCAAACCAGGCAATCCAATTACGGCCTTTAAAATAAGCCGTAGCTTTTTGCGCTTTAACGCCGGAAAAGCTGGCCGTATCTTTACTGATCTTCCAGTTTATTTTTGGTGCTTCTTCTTCGACCAGGTAGTTGTTAAAAATTCTCTCCTTTGTATAAAATTTATTTTCCTTCGTAAAAAAGAAGTAATCCAGAGCACTCACGGCCTTAGGATTCTGAGAGCCAACTTTGATGCTGAATGTTCCGCTTCCGGCCTGATTTTTCATCTGTTCCTGGATTTGTTTTTCCATTTCAAGGTTCCGGTTAATTTTGTCGTAACTGGTGTATACCGAGGCATTTTTGCCGATCACAAGCAGCATATTCTCGGTATAGGGTTTGTCGCGTTGCGTAGTATCCTGAACATGGCTGAATGAATATCTTACGCGGGCTAATGCCTTATCTGAATTTTGTGCGTTTGCATGAAGATACATGCTTAAAACGGCTATTGAAATGAGTAATTTTTTCATTTTGTTTAAATTTGTTTTTTCATTGCTTTACTGCTTATTGCTGTATGACTGTCATATGCATTTTGTCGACATGCTTTTCTTTTTTATTTTTCAATGGGGTTGTTTACGGTTTGAATGGTGTGATTGGCAGCTGTAGGCGTGCCGGTCGAAACCGGAGTAATGCCTCCGAAGCCTAAGTTTGCTAATTGGGTCTTCGCGAAACCGACCGGGTCTTTGGCCCGTGCTTCCTTTAAACGGTTAACTTCGGCCGATGTCGCCTTTATACCTTCAGTTGGTACGGCAATTTCACTGGCCGTAAGCCATTGGCTGCTCCCTAATTTTTTAAACTGGCCTTCGCCGGTTTTTTCTTTTATCCTCATTTCCTCTACTTTTTCGATGCCGGCAAAGTCAAAAATAACTTCTCTTTTATCATCATATGCCTGAAGAATTAAACCAGGAAGTCCTGCCAGTTTCCAGGGACCACTCACAAAAGGGAGTTCTTCGGCAAACCAGGCAATCCAGTTTCTGCCTTTATAAATAGCAGTGGCTTTCTTACAAGGTATTCCGGAAATAGTTAAGGTATCTTTATGAATATTCCAGTTAATTTTATCGGTCTTTTCTTCTACAATGTAGACCTGGCCGAAGTTTTCCCGGATAAAGCGTTTCCCATCCTTTGCGAAATAAAAAAGTTCTGTATCGCGTAACGGGCGCTTAAAAGGGGGTGATTTCATTACCCGGATATCTCCGCCCTGTTGTTTGTATTGTTCTTCAAATGATTTTTTTGCTTCTGCATCTCTCAGCACTTTATCATAGCTTAAGAATGCGGAGGCATCTTTACCGGTAACCAGTAGCATTGTCTCTTTGTAATAGTCGTTCCGTTTATTCGTGTCGAGCATGTGCGAAAAATCATATTTTATACGGAGCAGAGCCTTGTCGGTTTTTTGTGCCCAGGTATAAACAGAAGTTAGCATAAGAAGACTGACAATAAAGGGTTTCATATATTGTGAATTAATGTTTCGTAAAACTACGATATATTCGTAATAATAAAAACTATTTAACACTTTTTAACGTTTGCTTTTTACAATAGCTTTTTAATGAAATTCCTGTATATTAAAGCAATTTGATCAGTAGCCTGATCTCGTTTTTGTAAACCCTACAGGATCTTTTTTATAAGCGGTTTTCAATTTTTCAAGTTGAGCTCTGGAAATCAGTATGGCTCCGGGTGGTAAACGGATAATGTTTTCGAAATAAGCATTGCCGACCTCCCTGCCGATGAGCTGATCGATGGGGTTATAGGTCGTTTTACTTACACCGGGCTGTTTTGTAATATCTTCCAATCGTATATGATCTCCGGCTTGTGCATTTTCCAGCCCGGCGAACGCATAGTGTACCCCGCCCTGTTCATCCTGTGCATCTATGATTAACCCGGGAAGACCATATAGCTGGCCCGGGCCTCCGGGAAAGGCCAGGGTTTCCGTAAACCAGGCAATCCACTTTTTGTCTTTAAAAGTAGCTGTTGCTTTCCGGCATTTAATGCCGGAAATGGTCAGGGTGTCTTTGCTGATGTTCCATGATATAGCCGGAGGTGTTTCCTCAGTGAGGTATGCCTGCAATGCGATAAATTCTTTGGTATACCATTTATTTTCTTTTACGAAGTATAAATAAGTAGTGGTATTCATCCACCGGCTGTCTCTGTCGTCAATAACAAAAGCAGTGGGACGCCCGTTTCCGGCGTTAGCCATAAGCTGAGCTTTGAATTTCTGTTCATCGGCAATCTCATGTTTTATTTTATCGAGGCTACTATATAAAGAAGTATTTTTCCCTAAGAACAATACCATGTTTTCTTTACGGGTTTTCCCGGGTGAGAGGGTGTCGGTTTGGTTAGTATATGTATAATATACCCGGGCAATTACTGTTTCAGATTTCTGTGCAGCTACCTTGTTCCATGCCATGAGGCATAAGGTATAAATAAGGAGGTTTTTTATGGTCATCATGATCAGGCTAATGTTTCTTTTTTTTAATTAAAATCCCCATTGTGTCCGACTAAAGCCGGCAGGATCTTTTTTGTGAGCTTCTTTCAAGTTTTCAAAGGCTTTCCGGGTAGTTTTTGAGGTCCTGTAGGTAGAAAATCGAATGCTGTTATCAAAATAAGCTGAAGAAACATCGATACCCATGGTCACATCAATCGGGCTGATATCGCCTGCACTGGCTCCGGCCCGTTTTCGAATATCATTTGCGCGCACAAAGTCGCCTTCTTTAGCCATTTCAAATCCTGCAAATTCGAAATGTATCCGTTTATCCTGATCATAGGCCTCCACAATAATACCGGGTAATCCGTGCAGTAACCAGGGGCCGTTTTGAAAGGGTAAACTAGGTGCGAACCAGGCTGTCCATTGCTTGCCTTCAAAGTCGGCTGTGGCTTTTTGACAGGCAAGGCCGGAGAAACTTAAGGTGTCTTTTGTTATTTTCCATTTAATATCCGGGACTTTTTCTTCAATCAGGTAAGCCATCCCCAGAATTTCTTCTTTAATGATGAGTTTTTTCTCATTATTCAAAAAGGTATAATTTGTTTTGGTGAGCCAGTCACCCGAAGACCGGTCTATTTTCACGACTTTTGGTGCACCCCCTGAAATGCTGCTGGTCATTGCTCTTGCCTGACTTTTCTGATCCTCGGAAAGTTCGAATTTTATTTTGTCATAACTCGTATATAAAGAACGGTTTTTGCCCAGGAAAAGGAGCATATTTTCGGTTCTTGTTTTTCCGGTTCTTAGTGTGTCGGTCTGATTTATATAGGTATAGCGTACTCTTGCCAGTACAGGGTCTGATGATTGTGCCCGCATGGTGAAAGATATCATTGCGGAAGCCAGAAAGGTTAATATTATGCTCTTCATATGAATTGTTAATTATTTCGTAAATCTACGAAATATTCGTAATAATAAAAATGATTGTCGCATTTTTGTTGCACAATGTTATTTAGCGCAGATGCGGTGCGTATATTTTTGCATTATTTTTCTTAACTATTTGCGTTTAAGCAAATATTACTCTATATTTGCACCTCGATAAAAAATACAACAATTAAAAAACTAATTATTTAACAATGTACGCAATAGTAAATATAGCAGGGCAGCAATTTAAAGTTGCAAAAGACCAGCATCTGTTTGTGCACCGTTTACAGGGAGATGAAGGCGCTAGTATTGAATTTGACAATGTATTGTTGGTTGAAAATGGTGGTAAAGTTACGGTAGGAGCTCCTGCGGTAAAAGGTGCATCGGTTACAGCTAAAATCGTGTCTCATTTAAAAGGTGATAAAGTAATCGTTTTCAAGAAAAAACGCAGAAAAGGTTACAAAAAGAAAAATGGTCACCGCCAGTCATTTACCAAAATCCAGATTGAGAGTATCTCGCTGTAGTTAATTTTTTGTTTAATTCCAGGACCGGCTCAGCCGGTTTAAAAAATATAAGATAAGATGGCACATAAAAAAGGAGCCGGTAGTTCGAAAAACGGACGTGAATCGCATAGTAAGCGTTTAGGTATTAAGATCTTTGGTGGTCAGGAGGCAATTGCCGGAAACATCATCGTTCGTCAGCGCGGTACAAAACACCATCCTGGCAATGGGGTGGGTATAGGTAAAGATCATACTTTATTTGCGTTGATCCCGGGTATCGTCACATTTAAAAAGAAACAGGATAACAAATCATATGTATCGGTCATTCCGGCCGCTGAAGATGTATTGGTTGTTGAAGCACCTGTAAAGAAAGCGCCTGTTAAAAAAGCAGCACCTAAAGCAGAAGAAGCTGCTCCGGTAAAAAAAGCGCCTGCAAAGAAAGCAGCAGCGCCTAAAGCTGAAAAAGCGGCCGATACAGCTGAATAAGATTAAGGTATACGCATAAAAAAAATGCCCCTCAGTGTAACTCAGGGGCATTTTTTTATGAATATAAATTAATACTCTCTTTCCATGATCTGTTGTACCAGCATCCGGAAATGGGTCTTTTTACTTTCCTCAACACCCAGATCGTTCAGGGCCTGATGCGCCAGATCCAGGTGTTTTTCCATTTCTGAAGCCGCAAGCGCTCTAATTCCATATTTATCATACAGGCGGGTCACTTCTTTCACTTTTGTTTCGGGAAGCATGTGTTCTGCGGTCAGCACAAGTGACTCATCAGGTCCGGCAAGGGTAAGGGCATGCAAGTGAAGAATTGTCTTCTTATTGGCAATGATATCGCCACCTACCTGCTTGCCAAATTTTTCAGGATCTCCGTATACATCTAAAATGTCGTCCTGCAATTGAAAGGCTATTCCGAGATTTTCACCAAAATTATAAAGCAATGTTGCATTCCGTTCATCGGCACCACCAACCAGGGCACCTAATTTCATGGCGCCTCCTAACAGGACGGCTGTTTTAAGCCTGATCATTTCGAGGTATTCTGAAATTTCAACATCATTCCGCTGTTCAAATTCCATATCCAGCTGTTGCCCTTCACAAACACCCTGTGCTGTGGCATTAAAGGTGTCTAAAGCCGGTTTTAATACATGGACAGGTACTTTTGACAGGTGTTTGTTCGACTCGACCATCATCACATCGCCGCTTAAGATCGCATTATTATTTCCCCATTTTTCATGAACGGTTGGAGCACCTCTTCGCAACGGTGCATTATCCATAATGTCATCGTGAACGAGTGTGAAATTATGAAAGGTCTCAATGGCCATTGCTACATCAAGCGCAGCTTTTATATCATCATTAAATAGTTCAGCCGCCATTAGCACCATGACGGGTCTAATCCTTTTACCGCCCAAACTCATGATATAGCGTATAGGTTCATACAAATTTGCCGGCCGGGCAGGATATTGTATTACATTTATGGCTTCTTCTATAATTTGTTGTAATTCTTGGGGACTATGCATGGTTTAAGGGTTAATCATCGTGCCGAAAGCTTGTTTACTTTCCATCATTTTAATAAAGGAATTTTCAAGTGCCGTTTGTTTTACGACAGGGTTGTCTTTCCAGAACGAAGCATCGTATTTTAAGGCTTCGATTACATTTTTATCTTTAACATTACTGTTCAGGCCCCGAAATTGCTGATTTTTTAATTGTTCGTCAATTTTAAATACAGTTAATAACGAACTTATTACCGATTGAATTTCGCCGCCGGGCGAAAGAAGGTTCAGATAAACTTTTGTAGCGATGCTTTCCAGTGCCGGAATACTGTTTTCTTCAGTTTTAAACGTAGCAATTGTTGATACGATAGGGGGGAGCTTTAACCGGAGGCCGGGTGAAAATTCAAATGCCAGGTGATAAATCTGGTTCTCTAACCGGTAAATCTGATGATCTGCGGTGCCTATATAGTAGATAGAATTAATGTAGAAACGGTTTTTCCCGGGATCTTTAAGTTTACAGCTGATGACGGCAATATCCTGATCTTTTTTTTCAATATAACGTTCGATCCGGATATCATAGGTGTCTAAATATTTATAACTCACATATGTTCTTTTCCGGGCCGGGAATAAATAACCGGCCAGGGCAAAGGTCAGGAACGACTGGTTATTTAATGAAAATTTTTGCCGGTCATGGAGCTCTGCGAAACGGCTTTGACGGGCTATCCAGCCCTCAATATACCTGACATTCCATTTAATGTCATAAAACAGCTCGTGTATTTCGGTCGCTTTCTGATTGCTGGTTGTCAGCTGCCGGTAAAAGGCTTTTCCGTAAAAGTACTGTCGTTCATGCGCCTGTGCTTTTTGTAAAGCCAGTCCCAGCAACTTTTTTGCTTCCCCCGGTAAAACGGTAACCTCATTTAGTTTTATGGCCGAAGGTTTTAAACGAATAACGAGATTGTGCTGATTTCCGCTAAGGACAAGATCGGCCTGGAAATAACTTACATGACTAAACCGTAGTATGCCTTCCAGCTTATCGGCTTTAAGCATGAATTCACCATTCTCGTTGCTTACGGTAGCGATCGGTGTACCTAAAATCCCGATCGAAACAAAGGGAATGGATTCAAGACTTTGTTCGTCAATTACTTTGCCCTGCACAAACTGCGCCCATGTATTGTTCAGGAGTAAAAGACAAATAAGAAACAGCTTTATGTTAAGCATTATTCCTGAATTAATGTAAAATCGATCTGACGTTTTGAAAGATCTACTTTTTTAACACGAACACGTACTTCATCGCCCAGCTGGTATTTCTTGTGCTTCCGCTGGCCTATAATACAATAGTTTTTTTCATCAAGCACATAAAAATCATCCGTAATATCCCGAAGCCGCACCATACCTTCACATTTGTTCTCGATGATCTCTACATACATTCCCCATTCCGTAACACCCGAAATAATGCCATCATAGCTATTTCCTACGTTATTTTCCAGATATTCGGCCTGTTTATATTTCACAGAGGCTCTTTCGGCATCGGCGGCCTTTTTTTCCATTGCAGAAGAATGGGTACTTGCTGCTTCATATTCTTCGGCATTTGCCGATTTTCCACCTTCAAGATATAAGGCCAGCAGACGATGTGCCATTACATCCGGGTAACGCCGGATAGGCGAGGTAAAATGCGTATAATAATCAAATGCTAATCCGTAATGACTGGTTTTCTTGGTCGTATAAATGGCTTTGGCCATAGAACGGATCGCCAGCTGAGTCAGGATATTCTGTTCTTTTTTGCCTTCCACGTCTTCCATCAGAAAATTTAATGACCGGGCAATTTCCTTATCGTTCTTCATATTGATCTTGTATCCGAAACGAGAAGCAAAACCGGCAAAATTAGTCAGGTTTTCCAGGTTAGGGGCATCATGCGAACGGTAAACAAAAGTATATTTCTGATTTCCTTTTCCCTTTTTAGCTACAAATTCGGCAACTTTCCGGTTTGCCAGCAACATAAAATCTTCGATCAGCTTATGCGCATCCTTTCGTTCTTTTATATAAACGCCAATGGGTTTCCCATTTTCGTCGAGCTTGAATTTTACTTCTGTACTTTCAAAGCTGATTGCGCCATTCTTAAATTTCCGGTTCCGTAAAATGTGTGCCAGCTCATTTAATTTTAAGATTTCCTCCTGATAATCGCCGGTCCTGGTTTCGATGATATCCTGCGCCTCTTCATAGGTAAAACGTCGATTAGAATGAATAATGGTACGTCCAAACCATTCATGGCATACATTGGCCTGTGCATCTATTTCAAATACCGCAGCAAAGCACAGCTTGTCTTCATGGGGGCGAAGCGAACATACACCATTGCTTAAACGTTCGGGCAGCATGGGAATAACACGGTCTACAAGATATACGGAAGTAGCCCGCTCATAAGCTTCTTTATCGAGTGCTGTTCCGGGCTGCACATAATGGGAAACATCGGCAATATGAACACCAATCTCAAAATTTCCATTATCCAGTCTTTTAAAGGAAATCGCATCATCAAAGTCTTTGGCATCGACAGGGTCGATGGTAAAAGTGACGGTATTGCGGAAATCTCTGCGACCTTTGTATTCTGCAGGAGAGATGGTTTCAGAAATCTGGTTAGCTTCTTCTTCTACTTTTTCCGGAAAGCTGAGCGGGAATCCATATTGTGCCAGGATGGCGTTCATCTCCGTATTATTTTCGCCCTGTTCACCTAATACGAAAGTGATCTTGCCTATAGGATTTTTAGCACCTTCGGGCCATCCGGTAATTGACACCTGTACCTTCTGCCCGTCTTTTGCCCCATTCAGATCGTTTAAAGGGACATAAATGTCATGAAGCATTTTGCGGTCATCCGGAATCACAAAGGCAAATTGTCCCGTGATTTTTGCCAGGCCAATAAAATCGGTTTTCGCCCGGCTGATAATCTCCACGACCTCGCCTTCATTGTTTTTGCCCCGGCTTTTTTTGGCATATACATACACTTTTACTTTATCGCCATCGAGTGCGTTCCGCAGTTTCCGAGGAGCAATGTATATATCCTTTTCAAATTCATCATCCGGGATAACAAAAGCCGAGCCTTCGGCGGTCAGGTCGACGGTGCCCGTAATAAATGTTTTCAGAACTTTAAGCTTAAATTTTCCCCGTTCGGGGCGGATAAAGATACCTTTTTCGGTCTCCTCAGTGAGCACTTCCAAAATGGTTTGTGCGGCATCCGGATCCACCAGATTTAACCTTGCAGCAATTTGCTTATGATTCAGGGCTACATTTTTGTTTTTTTCAAAAATATCGCTGATCAATTGCGTCAATATATGTTTTAAGGGTGCATTTTTATTTTTCGCCATAGCTTTCCTGATATCTTTACCGAAGATAAGGATTACCCGCTTAGCCTTTATGATTTTTTAGCAGAATTAACGCTGAAGTGATATAAGCTTGCCGGAATGGCACACTGCTATCGCCTTCCGGGGATGGCGGAGATCAGTTTTTTCGTATATTCAGCTTTTGGTGAATGGTATATAATTTCCGGAAACCCCTCTTCTTCTATTTTTCCTTTGTTCATGACAATCATTCGGTCGGAAATATGCTTTACAACGGCCAGATCGTGAGAAATGAAAATATAGGTTAGCCCGAATTCTTCCTGTAATTCGCGCAGCAGATTTAATACCTGGGCTTGTACAGACACGTCGAGTGCAGAAACGGATTCATCGCATATAATAAATTTAGGTTGTAAAGCAAGCGCCCGTGCAATGACAACCCGCTGGCGTTGTCCACCGGAAAATTCATGCGGGTAACGGTTAAAATGTTCTGCTTTTAAATTTACCTTTTCGAGCAAATGGATAACACGTGCTTTTCGTTGCACATCATTGTCATCGATCCGGTGTACCTTCAGGGGCTCCATAACAGACTGACCTATGGTAATCCGCGGATTGAGTGAAGAGTAAGGGTCCTGAAAGATAATCTGCATGTCCTTACGCATAGCGGTCATCGCCCGTTTTCCCTGTTGCATCAGATCTGTTCCGTTAAACAGAATGCTGCCTGAAGTAGGTTCTACCAGCCGGAGGATACTCCTTCCCAATGTTGTTTTCCCACATCCTGATTCACCTACAAGGCCTAAGGTTTCGCCGGGAAAAACATCGAAAGAGATGTCGTTTACGGCTTTGACAAATTGGTTTGCTTTTCCGAATAAACCCTTTTTTACCGGGTACCAGGTATTAAGGTGCTGAACCTGTAACAAAGGTGTTTTTGTATAGATAATATGCCGCCTCTGCTGGATTTCCTGCTCCGTATAACTGTTCACGGCAAGCAAATGCTTTACGCCGGCCGAGCGGTCTTCGTTCATGAAATCGGCTACTACAGGCAGCTTTTTTAAACGACGTTCCGGGCTGGGGCGGCAGGCCAGTAATCCCTGTGTATACGGATGTTGAGGATTTTTAAAAATGTCATGTGCATTTCCCTGTTCAACGATTTGTCCTTTGTACATGACGAGAAGCTCATCGGCGATTTCATTCATCACGGCCAGATCATGTGAAATGAAGATCATACCCATATTGCGCTCCGTCTTCAGCTTTAACAGGAGATCAAGTATTGTTTTTTGTACCGTAACGTCGAGTGCAGTAGTGGGTTCATCGGCAATAAGCAGTTCAGGATTGCAGCTCAGGGCCATAGCAATCATTACTCTTTGTTTTTGTCCGCCCGAAATCTGATGCGGATAGCTTTCAAATATCTGTTCGGGCCGCGGTAATTGGACTTCCCTGAATAAAGCAAGTGTTTGTGCTTTTGCCGTGGGCTTATCGACCTGCTGGTGAAGCATGATGGCTTCCTGTACCTGATAGCCGCAGGTAAATACCGGGTTGAGGGAGGTCATCGGCTCCTGAAAAATCATCGAGATCTTGTTGCCTCTATAGCTTCTGATCTCAGCCGGTGAAAGTTTCAACAGATTAACCTGTTCAAACGTAATATTGCCTTTTATGGTTGTATTAACAGTATCATGCAGGCGCATGATTGAAAACGAAGTGACTGATTTGCCGGAACCTGATTCGCCTACAATACCCAGAACTTTTCCTTTGGCCAGCGAAAAGTTTACCTGATGTACGGCTTCTACCCAGTTTTTATCTTCCTGGTTATAAAAATGAACCGATAAATCTTGTACAGTTAACATTCGCCTAAGGTAAGATTTTCTGCCGTAAAAAGGCAGGTTGAAAATCCGGATTTTACGGATAAGGGGAATTTTGTATTTTTGGGTATATCATGAAGCTGTTTAGACGTCTCCATCTTTTTGTATTCATTGGCTGGAACTTCGTATTTTTTGTACTGTTCTTTCCCTTTTTTTACATTTTTTCACGAAAACCGAGTTATTATGGTATTCTCAACAGGCTGAGGACAGCACATGCGTTTTTATGTACGGCATTGGCGGGGATCTTTTTTAGGTTCTGTTATGAAGAAAAGCCTGATTTCCGGCAAACGTACATCTATTGCGCCAATCATACATCAAATCTGGATATTTTTCTGTTTTGTTTGCTGGCCAAAGGCCGTTTTCATTTTATGGGAAAGCAGGAATTGACAAAAAATCCGTTTTTAGGTATTTTCTTCAGAAGTATTGATATTGCTGTTCAGCGTGAAAGTAAATTGTCGTCGTTCAGGGCATTCAAAAGAGCGGGTGAAAATCTTGAAAAGGGGATGAGTTTAATTATTTTTCCGGAAGGAATGATCTCCAATGCTTATCCGCCGGCACTGCATCCGTTTAAAAGCGGACCATTCCGGCTGGCTATTGAAAAAAAGATCCCGATCATACCGGTAAGTATAAATATATGGCGTATCTTGTGGGACGACGGCCTGACCTACGGTTCACGGCCGGGCATAGCTACGGTTTATGTGCATAAACCCATTTCGACACATTTATTAGTGGTCGGGAATGAAGATGCTTTGAAAGAAGAAGTCTATTATAAAATTAAGCGTAAGCTGTTATGAATATCGATCAGAAAACCGTTCATAAGGTGGCCGACCTGGCTCGTATTGCGATAAAGGATGACGAAATAGAGGCATTAACCGGAGAGTTGAGTAAGATACTGACGTTTATGGATAAATTAAATGAATTGGATACCACTGGTGTGGCACCGCTCGTTTATATGAATGAACAGGTCAATGTATGGCGGGATGACCAGGTGAAAGAAGAGATTTCTACGGCTGATGCATTGAAAAATTCGGCTGTTCGCCATGAACAATTCTTCCTGGTGCCTAAGGTTATCGATATGGCTAAAGAAAAATAAAACCGGATTATAGCGATGGTTGTGTAACAAGCCACAGGTGTGGATGGTCTAAGCAGATATACAAATTATTAATTAGCGGATGGAAAAGTCACTCATCACCATTAAAGATATTGGCCGTAAATATGTTATCGGAACAGAAGTTATTCATGCCTTAAAATCAGTCAGCTTAGAGATCAAAAAAGGCGAATTTGTGGCATTAATGGGGCCTTCAGGTTCCGGTAAGTCGACGTTGATGAATATTTTAGGTTGCCTGGATACGCCAAGCAAAGGTGATTACATCCTGAACGGAACCAATGTAAGCCAGATGAGCGACAATGACCTGGCGGAAGTGAGGAACAAAGAGATCGGTTTTGTTTTTCAAACCTTTAACCTGTTGCCCCGGTCTACTTCTCAGGATAATGTGGCTTTACCTTTGATCTATGCCGGTGTTGGAAAAAAGGAAAGGGATGCACGGGCTACCAAGGCCCTGGAGAACGTAGGGCTGGGTAACCGTTTAACCCACAAGCCTAATGAACTTTCAGGCGGACAACGACAAAGGGTAGCCGTGGCCAGGGCACTCATCAATAACCCGTCGATCATTCTGGCTGATGAGCCAACAGGAAACCTGGATACCAAAACGTCTATTGAGATCATGGGTCTGCTGGAAGAAATTCACCAGAAAGGGAATACTATTATTTTAGTGACCCATGAAGAGGATATTGCCCAGCATGCGCATCGGATCGTACGGATGCGTGACGGCCTTATTGAAAAGGATTATCAGAATGAAGATATCAAAACCGTATCACCGCGCTTGGATCATCTTCAGGAAAAGGGTGGTGATTTTGAAAAGATAAATTAGCCATTGCGTCAAATTTGATCCAATATGAAGATTTATACAAAAACGGGTGATAAGGGTGAAACGTCACTGATCGGTGGTACCCGGGTTCCTAAATACCACCTTCGTATTGAAGCATATGGAACAGTTGACGAGCTAAACGCGTATATCGGGTTGATCGGTTGTCAGCCTATTGACCCGCATCATCAGGCCCTTTTAAAGGAGGTCCAGGACCGGCTGTTCACGGTAGGCGCTTCTCTGGCGGCTGATCCTGAACGTTCACGGATGAAAATTCCGGATCTTCTGGATGCCGATATTGAGCTGCTGGAGAAAGAGATGGATGCTATGAATGTGCAATTACCTGAATTGAAGCATTTTATTTTGCCGGGAGGGAATACCATCGTTTCATACTGTCATTTAGCACGTTGCGTATGCCGGCGTGCCGAACGTTTAGCTGTCCATTTAAAAGAAGAGAGTTTTGTAGATGATAAAGTAACTATTTATTTAAATCGTTTAAGTGATTATTTATTTGTATTATCCAGAAAACTCAATGCCGATGAGGGTACTTCTGAACACATTTGGGTACCCCGTTTATAATTTTAATAAATAGTGGAAAAAAATATTTGTTTTGCTCATTTTTTTTACCATACTTTTGCGGGAATAGAAACAGGATTAATTTAATTAAGTTAATAAGACAATATGTATTGGACATTAGAACTGGCATCGCACTTGGAAGACGCTCCATGGCCTGCAACAAAAGATGAATTAATAGACTATGCTATACGTTCCGGAGCACCTGTAGAAGTTATTGAAAATTTACAGGCATTGGAAGATGACGGGGAACCCTATGAGACCATTGAAGAAATATGGCCTGACTATCCGACTAAGGATGACTTTTTCTTTAATGAAGATGAATATTAATTTAGCCATGATCGCATAGAAAAAGCCCCTGGAAAGGGGCTTTTTATTTTTCAGAACAATTTAGCCGGATGTTTGTTGTCTTTTTATAAACAATATTAACCAAAATCTAAATCATTATGGGAAATCTACTGTATGTAATTGCTGTGATATTAGTGGTCATCTGGGCGATCAGCTTTTTAGGGGGGTATTATACCGGGGGTATTATTCATATTCTTCTGGTGATTGCTATCATTGCCATCTTATTAAGGGTAATCAGGAGCGCAGCATGATCCTTTAAGGAGCATTATTTGACCAGGAAATGCGCAAGCTCTAAGTCTTCAGGATAGGTGATCTTTAAGTTATGCCGTTCTCCTTCCACCAGATTGATCTTAAAACCGGCTTCTTCGACCACACTGGCATCATCGGTAAACCGGGGATGATAGTGTTGCTGATAAGCCGTTTTTAACTGATTGCTTTCAAAGACCTGCGGCGTCTGAATAAGTGCGATGCTGTCCCGATTCATGATTTTGCTGTCATCGGTTTTTAGCCGGCGTACCGAATCATTGGGAATGATATAGGGAATGGCATTTCCATTCAGGGTTGCCCCTTCAAAACCGGCATTGATCAATCTGGTGCTTACCAGGGGTCTTACTGCATCGTGCACCGCCACTATTCCGTCTTCTTTAATCGTCATTAGTCCGTTTCTGACGGAGTGGAAGCGTTGGTCGCCTCCGCTAACTACCTGGTGAGGGATCTGACAGTGGTAGGTCGTACAAAGCGTTTGCCATTGCCCGTGCAGGTCAGGTGGTAATACGACAATCAGTTCGGGTCGGTATACAGAATCATGAAACGCTGCCAGCGTATGCATGAGAACGGGCTTATTCTTTAAAAGTAAGAATTGTTTAGCCGTAGTATGCTGCATCCTTTTCCCGGATCCGCCGGCAACGATGATAGCATAATATTTCATGTTCAGTGTTTTTATATAATCAGCATGGCATCGCCAAAGCTATAAAAGCGGTATTTTTCTTTAACCGCCACTTCATAGGCATTCATCACATTCTCATACCCTCCGAACGCGCTAACCATCATCAGTAATGTGGACTCCGGCGTATGGAAATTCGTGATCATACAGTTTGCAATGCTGAAATCATAAGGCGGGAAGATAAACTTGCTTGTCCAGTCGTTTGCAGCTTTTAATCTTTTCGATGAAGAAACGGCCGATTCAATGGCCCGCATGGAGGTGGTGCCAACAGCACAAACCTTTCGTTTATGATCTAAGGCATTGTTAACGGTATCGGCTGCCTTTTGTTCGATAATAAACTGTTCAGAATCCATTTTATGTTTGGTCAGATCTTCAACTTCTACGGGTCTGAATGTACCTAAACCTACATGGAGGGTTACTTCTGCAAAGTCAACGCCCTTAAGTTCAAGGCGTTTCATTAACTCCCGGCTGAAGTGTAAACCGGCAGTAGGTGCGGCCACAGCGCCTTCATGTTTAGCAAAAATGGTCTGATAACGTTCTTTATCTTCAGGCGTGGCTTTACGTTTAATATATTTTGGAAGCGGGGTTTCTCCTAAAATCTCTACATTTTTGCGGAACTCTTCGTTGGTGCCGTCAAAAAGGAAACGGATGGTCCGTCCGCGTGAGGTGGTATTATCCACCACTTCAGCCACCAAAAGGTCGTTATCGCCGAAATATAATTTATTTCCAACGCGGATTTTACGGGCCGGATCAACCAGTACATCCCATAATTTTAATTCCCTGTTTAATTCCCGAAGCAAAAACACTTCGATAGTAGCACCGGTCTTTTCCTTGTTGCCATATAGACGGGCCGGAAATACTTTCGTATTATTGAGGATCATGACATCCTTATCATCAAAATAGTCTAATACATCCTTGAAAATTTTATGTTCGATTTTGCCGCTGTCTTTATGTAAGACCATTAAACGGGCTTCATCTCTGTTTTCAGCAGGGTTACTGGCTAAAAGCGAATCAGGTAAATTAAACTTAAATTGAGATAATTTCATTTTTGACGTTGTAAATTAGGGCGCAAATTTACAAATTATAATTTTGTTTTTGCAATTAATAAACATTTGAAAGGCAGACTTGTTTTGGCTTCCTTATCTGGCGGAATATTATTTTAGAATATCATCTTGCGGCTGTAACCTTTTATCTTATTTTTGGTCTAAATAGTAATGATAATGATTTTTAGGCTAATTGGTGAGAGTTTCAGGTTTGCTTTTGATGCGTTGCGTCAGAACAAGCTCCGGACAATGCTCTCTTTACTCGGGATCACCATCGGTATTTTTACAATCATCACGGTTTTTACAGCCGTGGATACCTTACGTGATAAATTACAGAAGAGTGTGGATAAATTAGGGTCGAATACCCTGTTTGTTCATAAATGGCCCTGGATATTCAGTGATAATTTCCCCTGGTGGAAATATGTAAACAGGCCGGAACCTTCGCTAAGAGATTATATCGCGCTGAAAGACCGTCTGGAATTAGCCCGCGGTGTATGTTTTGAAGTATCGGCAGGAAACCGTACCCTTAAATACCGCAGTAATTCAGTAGAGGGTGCTCAGCTTAATGCCGCCACACAGGAATATAACCTGACCTGGAACCTGGAATTTCAGGACGGGCGTTATTTTACGGAGAGCGAAGGGCGCTCAGGCAGTCCGGTATGTATATTGGGCGCCGAGATTGCCGAGGGGTTATTTGATCAGGATAACCCGATCGGGAAACAGATCAAAGTGATGGGACGGCGGGTTACCGTGGTGGGCATCTTTAAAAAAGAGGGTGAGGATATGATGGGGATGTCGCAGGATAAAAATGTGCTTATCCCGCTGAACCTGGCCAAAGGCATGTTTGATATTGAAAGTGAACGTTACAATCCGCAGATCACGGTAAGGGGCAAAGACCAGATCAGCCTGGAAGAAGTAGAAAGTGAGCTAAAAGGGATGATGCGTTCTATTCATCGCCTGAAACCGGGTACGGATGATGATTTTTCTTTAAATAAAACCACCATGATCTCCAATCAGCTTGACCTGATGTTTGGCATTGTGAACATTGCCGGCTGGATTATTGGCGGCTTCTCTATTTTAGTAGGCGGTTTCGGTATCGCCAATATTATGTTTGTTTCCGTAAAAGAGCGTACCAATATTATCGGGATACAAAAATCATTAGGCGCCAAGAATTATTTTATTCTCTTCCAGTTTATGTTCGAAGCCATTGTGCTTTGTATTATGGGTGGAATTTTAGGCTTAGGTCTGGTTTACGGTACCACACTGATCTTTACCTATGGTGCCGATATTGAGATCATCCTGTACTTTAAGAACATTGTACTGGGTATTGGAATATCTATCGTAATAGGTATGATATCGGGTTTCTGGCCGGCCTTTTCCGCTTCGCGCCTTGATCCGGTAGAAGCGATCCGGTCGTAGAGTACGGTAATATAGCCTTCTTCAAGCATACTACATTAAACGAGCAAGCGCTTCTTTAATCCGGCGCAACGCTTCGATTAAGTTTTCATCCGAGGCAGCATACGAAATGCGGATATAATTGTTATTACCAAATGAATCGCCGCCAACCGTCGCTACATGCGCCACGTTGAGCAAATACAAGGCCAGGTCGGCCGAGTCTTTAATGACGTTACCTTCGGCATCTTTTTTACCAAAGAACGAACTGATCTCCGGGAAGAAATAAAAAGCACCGTCAGGCATATTGGTCTTCACTCCCGGAATATCATTTAACAGCCCATATACCAGCTGCCTTCTGCGGGCAAAGGCTTCTTTCATTTTCAATACGCTGGCTAATCCGTCTTCATAGGCTGCAATACCGGCACGTTGTGCAATGGAACAGGTGCCTGAAGTGGTCTGACCCTGCATTTTTTCATTGGCGGCTGCAATCGCTTTGCTGGCTGCAATATAGCCCAGGCGCCACCCGGTCATAGCATAGGCTTTTGAAAAGCCGTTCACAATGATCACACGGTCTCTAATGCTTTCAAACTGAGCTATAGATTCGTGTTTATCAATAAAATTAATATGCTCATAGATCTCATCGGAGAGGATAAAGATATCCGGATATTTTTCAAAAACCTTAGCCAGTGCAGCCAGTTCTTCACGGCTATATACGGAGCCGGTAGGATTACAGGGGGATGAGAACATGAAAAGCTTGCTCTTAGGCGTAATAGCGGCCTCCAGTTGTTCGGGAGTAATCTTAAAGTCGCTTTCAATGGTCGTATCGATAAATACCGATTTACCTTCGGCTAAAATCACCATTTCAGAATACGACACCCAGTAGGGCGTAGGAATAATCACCTCTTCACCGGGATTTACCAGCGTCAGGATCACATTCGATAATGATTGTTTTGCGCCGGTAGAAACCACGATCTGCGAAAAATCGTAATCCAGGTTATTTTCGCGTTTTAATTTCGCAGCGATCGCTTTACGCAGTTCCGGATAACCGGGTACCGGTGAGTAATGTGTATAGTTTTCGTCTAATGCTTTTTTAGCAGCTTCCTTGACATTTTCAGGGGTGTTAAAATCAGGCTCGCCAATGCTTAAGCTAATTACGTTGATGCCTTTAGCCGCCAGTTCGCGACCTAGTTTCGTCATTTTAAGTGTGGCTGATTCCGATAAACGGTTAATTCTTTCAGATAAAAATGTCATAGCAAGTAATAAAACGCCAAACTTACATAAATTCCATTTATATGCAATATAATTTGTGTGGAATATAAATGGAATTTATGTAATTCTCCTCAACCATTAAAACCGTCGCTTAATAGAGGAAATATATAAATCAAATGCTTAAAATGGCAAAAAAAATGCTTTTTAATAGAATTTAATCTACTTTTGGAATAAAATTCGTGCCGTTTTGCCATCCCGTAAGAAAGCCATATTTATTTCGCTGTGTGTCAGCATTATCCTGATGCTGGCTAAATTTGTAGCCTATTTTCTGACGAATTCGAATGCGATCCTGACCGATGCTGCAGAGAGCATTGTGAATGTGCTGGCCAGTGCTTTCGCTTTTTACAGCATTTACCTGGCTACCCTTCCCAAAGATGAAAATCATCCCTATGGTCATGGAAAGGTAGAATTCTTTTCTGCATTTCTAGAAGGTACACTGATCGCTGTTGCGGGAATCATCATTGTCGTGAAATCGGGCTATGATCTGATCTATCCGCACCCCATCAGGCAGCTCTATGATGGGGCCCTTATCATTGGCATCACCGGTTTCATTAATCTCTTAACAGCTTATTACCTGATCCGTACCGGAAAACAAACCCGGTCTATTACCCTCGAAGCTGATGGTAAACATTTGCTTACGGATGCCATCAGCAGCGGCGGATTAGTGCTTGGGATTTTACTTATACAGTTTACACAGATCTTCTGGTTAGACAGCGTTATTTCTATTGTATTGGGCTGTTATATTATTTTTAACGGTTATAAGATCACCCGTCGTTCTGTTGGCGGATTAATGGATGAAAGTAATATGGAGCTGGTAAAGGCTATCGTAAGCATCCTTCAGAAAAACCGACGCAACAGCTGGATTGATGTCCACAATTTACGGGCACAGCAATATGGTGCTGATCTGCACATTGACTGCCATGTTACCCTGCCTTATTATTTCGACTTAAACCTGGTACACCAGGAAATATCAGATATCGATAAATTGATTAACAGTGCCGGCATATTTAAAACGGAGCTGTTTGTTCATGCTGACCCCTGTTTGCCTGCCTGTTGTCATTATTGTAAAATGTCGGATTGCACCGTCAGGCAGGAGGCATTTAAAGAGGAGATAGGCTGGAATTTAGAGAATGTTACCAAAAATCAAAAACACTTTAGCAGATGAGCTATTTTAACCTGAGGGTATATGGACTGATCGTCAATGATAAGCATGAGGTATTGCTGAGCGATGAATATGAGTATGGATTGTATTTTACCAAATTTCCAGGTGGGGGAGTAGAGATCGGTGAGGGACTTATCGAAGCCCTGAAACGTGAATTTATCGAAGAATGTAATGCCCCGATTGAGGTTGCCGCTCATTTTTATACGACCGATTTCTATGAAAAATCTTCGTTTAATGAAAGCCAGGTCATTAGCATTTATTATTTGGTCAGGCCGCTTGAACCCTTATCGTTAGCCTTTAAGACTAAGATTTTTGATTTTGATGAATCATCGACCCAATCATTCAGATGGGTCGGAATAAGCAGGCTGTCGGAAGATGATGTTACTTTCAAAACCGACAAAGCAGTGGTTGCTTTATTAAAAAGCACTTTCTTAATGAAGAATAAAGGAATCTTATGAATTTAAAAGAAAGAGACGAGCGTGTCATCTGGCATCCCTATACGCAGATGAAAGGCGCCTTACCGCATCTTCCCATTGTCTGCGGTAAAGGGGTTTATTTGTATGACGAGCAGGGTAAAAAATACCTTGATGCCGTATCTTCATGGTGGGTAAATATTCACGGGCATAGCTGTGAAGAAATTGCTGCCCGGGTAAGTGCCCAATTGTTGCAATTGGAACATGTGATCTTTGCCGGATTTACACATGAACCGGCTGTTTCACTGGCCGAGCGCCTGTTGCCCTTATTGCCGGGCTGCCAGGAAAAGGTTTTTTATAGTGATAACGGTTCTACGGCCGTTGAAGTTGCTTTGAAAATGGCGATTCAATACTGGAATAACCAGGGTTGCCATCACCGCAAAAAAATACTGGCCTTTAAAGACGCTTATCATGGTGATACTTTCGGTGCTATGTCGGTGAGTGGGCGCAGTATTTTTACCGATGCTTTTGCTGATCTCCTTTTTGAAGTGGAATTTATTGACCTGCCTGATGAACAAACCCTTCCGGTACTTGAAGATCATATAAGGGCCATAGCCGGTGACGTAGCCTGTTTTATTTTTGAGCCCCTGGTATTAGGGGCAGGAGGTATGCTGATGTATGAAGCGAAATATCTGAATGCGTTACTGAGAATATGTCATGAACACGGGATCTTATGCATTGCCGATGAGGTGATGACCGGGTTCGGGCGTACGGGAACTTATTTTGCCTGTGAACAGATCGATGAAGGACCCGATATGTTTTGTCTGAGCAAAGGTTTAACCGGAGGTACCATGCCCATGGGCATTACCACCTGTAATGCCAGGATATTCGATGCTTTTTATAGTGATGATCGATTGAAGACGTTGTATCATGGACACTCTTTTACGGCTAATCCGCTGTCGTGTGCAGCAGCACTGGCCAGTCTTGATCTTTTAGGGGCTCCCGAAACCCTTGCAAACATCCATCGGATCACCCGGCAGCATGCCGATTTTGAGGAGCGCATAAAAGCACATCCAAAAGTAAAAGCGATACGTCGTACCGGAACCATTCTCGCCATCGAATGGCAAACCGGTGAATCGACTTCTTATTTAAGTACGCTGAGAGATCGTTTATACCTGTATTTTTTGGATAAAGGTATTGTACTCCGGCCTTTAGGGAATATTGTTTATATTTTACCACCTTATATTATTACAAACGAAGAACTGGCGTATATTTACCAGTCCATTTGCGAAGCATTAGAAGATATATAATATGCATGTAGAAACTCTTTTATCTGAAATCGTTAAAGATGCCGTATGGCATTCGAAATGGTTAAATACGCTTTCTTTTATGGAGAATGCCGGAGCGCGTAAAATATCGGCCTGTGAGCATAAAGAAAATGTTAACCTGATCATTTTAAAACACGCTGCTGAAGAGCATCGTCATGCTTATTACCTCAAAAAACAACTGGCCAAATTAGATGAACAGCTTTGTAAAACCTATCGTGCTGATGAATTACTGGCACCTGATTTTACGCGGTTTTACCTGAATACTCTTGATGTCAAGGTATGTCGTTACCTGAAACAGCATTTCAACCTGTACGGAAGTGATCTGAAATTTGCAGCTTACCTGTTCGTCACTTATGTGATCGAAGTGCGTGCTGATGAATTATACCCGGTATATCAGAAAGTTCTGACCGAAAATCAAAGTAAGGTGACCGTAAAATCGATCATTATGGAAGAAGAAGGACATCTGGAAGAAATGATCCGGCAGCTGACTGAATTTTCGCCTGAATGGGAGAAGCACGCTAAAGAAGTGATCCGGATAGAACAAAGTATGTTCAGCGACTGGATGAAAGGGATTGAAGCGGAAGTGAAAGGTTAAAAGCGAATAGCGATAAGCGTGGAGCAGAAGAGAAGAGCAGGGGGGAAGCGTTGGGCGGTTAGTGTTTTAAGCCGTTAAGTAAGTATATTAAAAAATCCGGTCCGGATGGCTTAGGGCCTTCCCGGTACCGGATAGGGTTCAAATGTATGCATGAACGTAGATAAATGCAGCTTAACTAACCATTATTTTTGCCGCAGATAAATATTTTTACTGTTTGATTTTAAGATCAGATCCGTTCCCCCGCCATTTATTTTGCCTTTTACGCGTTCGCCACCGCCTATGATATAAGAGAAGTTACTGTTAAGCGTAAGCCCTGCAAGATTAGACACATTATCTCCCGCTACACTGATCGCAGTAATTTCGTCGGATGTATTGTCGTTTTTGTTTTTATTCTTTCCTGTTGTAACAATCGTGGCCGGACTGCTTTTCGTAACGGTATTTCCATTTTTAGCTATTGCTGCTTCTCCTTTTACTTCGGCAGTGCCGGAACCTTTGACAGTGACAGCGGGTTTGGAAAATAACTGGTAGCTAATGTTTGGCTTGTAGACATCCGGTTTTTCAAAAGCAATATCGAATTCTTTAGCAGCATAGATTTTTCCGGCACCTGAGCTCAGTTCAATATTGGCCTTTGTGGCTTTTGGGATACTGACATCAACAAAATTAAGTGTTGAGATAATGGAGACCGGACCTTTTACCTCATCTGAAAATACGGCCTCAACGCTGCCGGTTACTGTTTTAATATTCATCGGACCACTGTTGTTTTCCAGTTTAATGTTATTGCTGTAAACCGATACTTCAAGCTCATTTTTAAGGTTTTTTAATACCATTTCTTCCTGATCATCGGTGGTAGGCGTAGTGGTAAACCCAAAGCGGTCCCCATAATTTTTGATCGATACTTTCATGTTTTCAGGTACCTTTATTCTTAAAGTACCCACGTTCTTTTTTGGCGAAGGATTTACGATGACCTCATCGCCTCTGTCTGCTACACTGATGCCTAATCCTGTATTATCGTTATAGCCGGACTGGCTTAATGAAACCAGACCTTTGGCTCTTTCATCGGTCACTTCTGTTTCTATCTTTTCGCCCTGAAAGATAATTTCTTTTCCGTTATACCCCTCCACAATGACATTGGTGAGGTTTATTTTGAGTTGTCCGCCGGATTTCGCTAAGCGGTATTCATGCTGGGCATGTGCTGTTAAACTGATACTTAACAGGATAATCAGAGAATTGAATAGTGTTTTCATTTGTTTAAGAATTATATTTTTAAAGTTTATTCTGGTCCAGCAGGGTCAGGTAGGCCTGATTTTTTACTACCGAAAAGGTGGCCGGATCATTGGCCAGTGCATAGAGCGTATCATCGAGCTTCGGATGAGAGGTTTGCCGGAGCAATAAGATCAGTGCCAGCTGAAGGGTAGGGTCTGTTTGCTGATCTAATGAAAGTATGCAGGCATTCATCACTTCGCTGTCCTGCAAATACCTGCTCATTACATTGAGTGCAGCTAAACGCACATTACTGTTGGCATCATTATTCAGGGTCTCTGATAAACGATGGATAAGATCATAGCTCATCAGGTTTGATTTTTCTATTTCTAATATGGCCGCAAGTCGCCTGCTTGCGGATGTACTGTCGGTCAGGTCTGTATATATTTTGCCCATATCCGGTAAGCTTTGTTTTGTATGGGTTCGTTTTATTTTTCGAATGGGCGCTTTGGCGGTCGTGGTGACTAATTCACCGGCAGGCGAAGATACATCGGCTATCCTCTCAGGTTCAGTAATATCTGATTTTGTTACTGCAACTTTTGGGGATACTGTTTTTGAAACGGACAGATCGTTGTGAAACCCTATATACGCAGCCGGAATAAGTATCAACAGGGATGCTGCTATCATCCACCTTGTGCGGTTATATAAACGGATGTTTTTTTTCGGCTGTACTGCAGGAATATTTAAGGTCGCTTTAATGCGGTTGAATACGGCTTCATCCGGTTCGAGATGATCAAACTGTTCGCGATGTTCAGCGATATATTTTTTTAGTGGATCGTTATTCATAAACTTTATCTTTTAAGGATAACAAAATTTTTTTCTTTGCGCGATGATATTGCGTTCTGACCGTGGTGTGGCTAAGACCTAACATGCGGGCTATTTCTTCCTGACTGATCTGTTCAAATAAATACAGATTAACAATCGTTTTATAGCCCTGCGGCAGGTTTTCTATGCTGTTTCGTATATCTTCAACTTTATTTTCAAATATTTCATTCTCATTAACATCATATTCGCTTTCGGCTTCCATGTCTAAGAAGGAAAATTCGGTAAAGCTTATTTTTTGTTTGCGCAAATGTGAAATGGCTTTATTAATAGCAATTCTTTTTATCCAGGCTTCTATATGAATGATATGATTTAATTTTTCGATATCATGGTAAACCGTCAGGAAAGTTTCCTGAAGAATATCTTCTGCTTCTGCGGTATGAACAACAATCCGATGGATGGAATTGTACACACGTTTTGCATGCTGATGATAGAGTTCAGAAAATGCTGCTTCCTTATCCTTCTGGTACATGTTTTTCCGGCTGTTTCTTTTTTACGTTAGTTAATATAAATATATTCTGTATATGTTTCTATAAGCAAGTCGCAGCTTTACCAAAAATGTTGCATCGGTGAAAACAAAAAATCCCTCCGGAAAAACCGGAAGGATTTTAATCAAAAAGGAGTAATCGTATTAAAACCTTAAACCGAAGGTCAGGAAAATATTGTTTTTAGTCTGCGTAAGGGATGCCACTGGTTCATTCCCTGTATTTAGCGTATATGGGCTATAGGTATAACTGTTTTCCAGATGCTGGTATCCCAGATCAACGTAATATTTGTTGGTCCGGTAACCTAATCCGGCACTGTATACCTGAGTGTCAAACATGCCATTGTTATCTGATTTATACGGGCTCGCATTTAAGGCATAACCTCCTCTCAGGCTAAGTGCATTCAACTTATACTCCAGCCCTGCCCGGTAATTTACAGCGTTGGTAAAATTTCTGCGGATAGAAGCGTTATTATCGGTAAATACAGACATGTCGTTACCGTCGTTAGAGGATAAGCGTGTACTGGCATAATCTACAAAATCAATATCGGCTGAAATTAAAGCCTGTCCGGCGATGATATAGCTTGCGCCCAGTGATGCTTTTAAAGGTGTACGGAGCCGGTATGTAAAATCATATGTTTTACTGCCACTGTTTCCCCTGATCGTACCCCTGTTATCTAATTCCTCCGTATAACTGTCGTCGATCAGAAACCACGAAGGGGTTTGCAGGGTAGCCCCCAGACGGAAGTCAGGTGAAGCCCGGAAGATCACACCGATACGGCCGTTTATTCCTGATCCGCTGGTCGACTGGTTTTGATTAAACAGCAATTTGTAATTGATGTTGTTTCCGGTTAAATTATCATTTATATATTCTCTGGCTTTTCCGCTTTCAGTATACTGTATATCACTGGTATAATTAATGTTCAACAGGCTGATGCTACCGCCGATATATACCTGGTTGCCGATATTTGCCGCTGCAGCGAAATTAAATTCAGATACGCCTCCGTTTCGCCATTCACTTCTTTGCTGAACATTGCCATTGGCATTGTCGGCAAAAGTTTCAGGATAATAATTCCGGGCAACATCATCATAGCTGATCAGGTAATTGTCGTAAGCGATGCGTTCAGGCGTTCCGGTGCTGAGATTATTCGGAGCAGTTGATCCGGCCAGTTCTGCAAAATAATCGGCAATAGAGGTGCTGTTATTGGTTCCCCTGAAACCGCTTTCCATATGAAAATCATTGTTCCGGTTAAATCCGATACCATACACCATACTGACCAGTCCCTGCCGGGTATCCTGCCCGTTTCTACGGTACATGGGGCTAAAAAAAACAGCGCCTAACTGGTTCAGGTTCAACTGACTTTTATTGACCTTTTCCTGTTGGTTCAGATAAACTGAATTTACACCGCTCTGGTTAAATTCAGGGGTAAGGCTAAATTCGGAGCGTGTAAAGAGGCCCAGCCCGGCAGGGTTTCCGCCAAGGGAACTGATGTCGCCTCCAACGCCGATTTGTGCATTTCCCAGCGCTTTAAATCGGGAAGTGCTTCCGTAATGGGTTTGTGAAAAACGTAGCGCATCGTTCACATATTGTGCATAAGATACGCTGGTCGCCATAATGGCTATAATTATAGTGGTAATGATCTTGTTCATGACATGTAAATCAGGTATTCATCAAATTGTTCAGGATGTTATACAACAGGGTTATTAGCAAAGGCATTACCCTGCGAGAAAGGTGGGATATTTACGGGTCCGGCATCATTTGATTGATCATGCCGGACCGGTAAACCTGTATTATCTTCCACCGCCACGGGTAGGCCTGCCGCCGCCGCCACCAGATGATGAACTACCGCTTTCGGCTCTTGAACCACCACCGCTGCTTGAAGGAGGAGGCGTACTTTGTGTAGATGGCGGAGGAGTATAGACAGGGCGTGACCCGCTATCGTTTTCGCGGGATGGCCGGGCACTGGTGTTTGTCGTTGTTGTCCGGCTATTATCGTTTCCGCTTCTGGCTGGTCTTGCATTGCTGTTACCGGAAGTACCGGATGAATTTGTACGGGTAGTTCCGTTTGCAGGATTATATTGTTCAGCCCTGCTTCGTCCGGCTGAAATAGCATTTATACCACCATCATTGAAGCCTGTACCTCTGATGCCATTTTCAACGCCTCTTTTTGGACGGGGGCCATAATTCGCATTATTTCCTCGTATAGTGCCATAATAACCGCCTCCGTAGTAGCCTCCTCCGTAATAACCGCCATAGTAGCCTCCATAGAAAGGATTATAATAACTATAAGGGCCCCACACATTTGTGTAATAAGGCGTGCCATAATATCTCCATGACCAGTAAGGATTGTAAAAACTGTTCATGCCGTAATAACCGCCATAAAAAGGATAAACGAGATCCCACATATAATTGTAATAAGGTGAATAACCATAATAACCATCATAATAGGTTCTCCAGGGTGATCCGTAATAAAAACGATGAATACGGCTTGTATAATCCATATCGTAATACGGATCGCTCAGGCCATAATATTCGTCCGTTTCGGAAGTGCTGGTGCGCGATGGTGCTTCCTGGTTTACGGGAGGAGGGGTGTATACCTTAGCCTGCGCCTCGGTATTATAAACATCATCCTGAATGGTATCGGTGGACGCCATTTTGGATGTGGAACACGACGAAGCGAGCATGGCCGCTGCGACGAGTAATGAGGTGAATAATTGGTTAGGTTTCATGTGTATGTGTGTTTTTATTTTTAATGGTCACATGGAATTCGCGTAGGTTCATTTCATGTGCGGGTGTGTTTTGTTAATGAGGGGCGCAAAATTATAGTATAAATTTATAGATTTGTAGTCTGTTTTACAAGAAATTTAGCACAAAAAACGTTCCAAATAATTATGAGCAAAGGCATTACAAGCAAAAACGACGATTATTCACAGTGGTATAACGATATTGTTATAAAAGCCGACCTGGCCGAACACTCTTCGGTAAAAGGCTGTATGGTAATTAAGCCATACGGATACTCCATTTGGGAGAAAATGCAGGCTGTTTTAGACCAGAAGTTCAAAGATACCGGACATAGCAATGCTTATTTTCCTTTGTTCATTCCCAAGTCGTATTTCTCTAAAGAGGCTGCACACGTTGAAGGTTTTGCTACCGAATGTGCTGTCGTTACGCACTACCGTTTAAAAAACGATGGTCATGGGAATATTGTGGTGGATGAAACGGCTAAGCTGGAAGAAGAATTAGTGGTACGGCCTACTTCTGAAACTATTATCTGGAATACCTATAAAGGATGGATCGAGTCGTATCGTGATTTACCTCTTCTTATTAATCAGTGGGCCAATGTGGTGCGTTGGGAAATGCGTACCCGCTTATTTTTGCGTACAACCGAGTTTTTATGGCAGGAAGGTCATACGGCACATGCTACTGCTGAGGAAGCGATCGGGGAGACGGAGAAAATGCTTGATGTTTATGCCGATTTTGCAGAAAATTGGATGGCTGTGCCGGTAGTTAAAGGGAAAAAAACGGCGAATGAGCGCTTTGCCGGTGCTCTGGATACCTATTGTATCGAGGCACTGATGCAGGATGGAAAAGCCTTACAGGCCGGTACGTCACATTTTTTGGGACAGAACTTTGCCAAAGCTTTTGATGTGAAATTTACCAGCAAAGAAGGGAAGCTGGAACATGTATGGGCTACGTCATGGGGTGTTTCGACGCGTTTAATGGGCGCTTTAATTATGGCGCACAGTGATGATTCAGGCCTGGTATTACCACCAAAACTGGCTCCTATACAGGTGGTTATCGTACCGATTCACAAGGGAAAAGAGGAATTAGATCAGATCACTGCCTTTGTTGATGAGTTAATCATCAAATTAAAAGGATTAGGCATTTCGGTAAAATATGACGATCGCGATAGCCAGCGCCCCGGTTTCAAATTTGCTGAATATGAATTAAAAGGGGTGCCAGTTCGCCTGGCCATTGGTGCCCGGGATATGGAAAACAGAACAGTAGAACTGGCCAGGAGAGATACTAAAACGAAAATCACCGTACCCCAGGATGGATTAGATATTTATATTGCCGGCCTGTTGGAAGAAATTCAGGAGAATATCTATCGTAAAGCACTTCAGTTCAGAGAAGCGCATATTACCGAGGCTAATTCGTATGATGAATTTAAAAACCTGCTTGATACCAAAGGCGGATTTATCGCAGCCCACTGGGATGGTACTTCTGAAACCGAAAAACAGATCAAAGAAGAAACAAAAGCGACGATCCGTTGTATTCCTTTAAATAACAGGCAGGAAGAGGGGATATGTATGGTTACCGGGAAACCTTCTGTGCAACGTGTACTTTTTGCACGGGCATATTAAGCGATCACAAGATAGTCTCATATGTCAAATCTTAATCAAAAAGAAATGCAGGACGAAAAATATAGTGAAATCTTAAATAAACTGGAAACAAGAGCTTCTTTAAAGCAGGAAATTTATCGTAATACGATGGAGGTTTTCTCCATGACGAAAAAGGCCTTGTCAAAGATCGCTTCAAGGCTGCATCAGGATTATACGCTGAAAGATCCTTCGGTAGAAGTAGCTTACCGGGATACCAGCCAGTTTGAAGCTGAATTAAAATTTTCGGGTGATATGCTATTGTTGTCGATGCACAGCAATGTATTTAATTTTGAACCCGGACACCGGATTTATCAGTCGAGTTACATTAAAGCAAATCCCAGTTTAAGCTATTGCGGGGTTATTTACATTCATAATTTCCTGGCCGATTCAATAAAGTATAATCGCCTTGCCGATGAGGGCACACTGATTGCCCGTATCCTGGTGAATAAGGAAAAACACTTTATGGTGGAAGGTGAGCGGCAGCTGGGCTTTCTGTATGAATCATTCAGCGAGGTGCCCATTACGGAAGATGTACTTACCAATATCATCGAACTGTCGATCCTGGACTGTATAAATACCGATTTGCAATTACCTCCTTTTGCTTCGGTGAAAGATGTGACCCTGCATCAAAAGCAAACAATTGCGGCGGCCAGCGGTTACCCTACGGGAAAACGTCTGGGCTATATGCTCAAATCAGAATTACAGAATAATGTGTGATTAACTTTTGTAAAAATATACATATGAAGTTTGCAACCAAAGCCATTCATGCCGGACAGGAGCCCGATCCGACCACCGGAGCTGTCATGACCCCCATCTATCAGACATCGACATACTGGCAGAAATCGCCGGGAGATCATAAGGGTTACGAATATTCGCGCGGAACCAATCCCACGCGTAAGGCTCTTGAAGACTGCCTGGCCGCATTGGAGAATTGTCGGTTCGGACTGGCTTTCAGCAGTGGAATGGGCGCCACCGACGCGGTCTTAAAGTTATTAAAGCCGGGTGATGAGGTGATCACGGGGAATGACCTGTATGGTGGTTCTTATCGCATTTTTACAAAAGTGTATGAAAAATACGGGATCAAGTTTCACTTTATTGATCTTTCTTCACCTGAAAATATAAAGGCCTATATTAATGAGCATACACGTCTGGTCTGGATCGAAACGCCTACAAATCCCACCATGCGGATCATTGATATAGCGGGAATTGCAAAAATAACAAAAGCGCATCATCTGCTGCTTACGGTAGATAATACCTTTGCTTCGCCTTATCTGCAAAATCCGGCTGATCTGGGTGCAGATATCGTGATGCATTCGGTAACCAAATACATTGGCGGGCACTCGGATGTGGTTATGGGCGCATTACTCACGGATAATGAACAATTGTATAAGGACCTGTTCTTTGTTTATAATGCCTGTGGAGCCACACCGGGACCGCAAGATGCTTTCCTGGTATTAAGAGGGATCAAAACATTACATTTACGAATGAAAGCACATTGCGAGAACGGAGAGAAAGTAGCTCACTTCCTGCGCAATCATCCGAAGATCGATAAGATTTACTGGCCGGGTTTTGAAGATCATCCGAACCATGAGGTGGCGAAAAAACAAATGCGTGGCTTTGGCGGTATGGTATCGGTTACGTTAAAAGATGCGGATCTGCAGGAAACATTCAGAATTGCTTCGCGGTTCAAGGTGTTTTCTTTAGCTGAATCGCTGGGCGGGGTCGAATCACTGGTTAATCATCCCACCACCATGACGCATGGCTCTATCCCGAAAGCCGAACGGGAGAAGGTAGGTGTGACCGACAATTTATTGCGATTTAGTGTAGGCGTAGAAGATATTGACGATCTGTTGGCCGACCTGGAGCAGGCGCTTGGTGACGATTAAACCGTTCCGGATTTAAAATTCCTCATCGGCTAATGCTGCATTTACAATAGCCCCTGCCATATTGCCGCTATAAACTGCATTTGCAACAGAGCGCATCCGGTTTGAATTATCGCCGCAGGCATAAATGTCGGGAACAGTAGTTTTATGAAGCGCGTCAATTTTAAGGTAACCGTGTTCATTTAGTTCACACCCAAGCGATACCGGAAGGTCTGAATGCTGTATAAACGGAATTGCGCTATAGGCTACATCAAAAGATTTTTTAGTTTTATCACTAAAAACAATATTTTGTATATGTCCGTTTTTATGTTCAATCTCAACAAGTGGCGTTTCTATAATGCGGATATTGTGCGCATTTAATTTTTCAAGTTGTTCAGCACTAAAATCGGCTTTTCCACTGGTCAAAACTGTCAGGTTACCGGCGAGGTGACTGACCAGTGAAACAAGGTGAAATGCTTTTGGTCCATTGGCTATAATTGCTGTATTTTTATTGCGATTTTCATAGCCGTGACAATAGGGGCAATGAATAATAGAAATTCCCCAGCATGCGGCAAAACCCTTTATGGCCGGCATTATATCTTTTATACCTGTTGCAAAAATTACTTTCTTTGCTGTGAACTGATCATTAGTGTCAGTTATTATTTCAATACCATTTTTTGTTTTCGTTGCACCTACGGCCAGTCCGCTATAAAATTTTAGCGTTTCATATTTTTCAAGCTGTTGCCTGGCAATAACTGAAATTTCTCCGGGTGTTTTTCCGTCCTGCGTTAAAAAATTATGCGAATGTGGTGTTTGCCGGTTGCAGGGAAATCCGCCATCGATAATTAAGACACGACGTAACGAACGCCCTAATGCCATTGCCGAAGAAAGTCCTGCATAACTTCCGCCGATAATGATTACTTCAAAATTTTTATTGCCCGTCATTTGTATATATTTATTTCTTCCGTGCTATATCATATGCGCTGACAAAGATAAAATTATTATTTAATAACGCGACATAGTCGCATTAATTTATTGCGAATTTGTTGCGTTAATGTTTTTTTGATTAATTTTGTATCATGATGAAACGTAGGAATACGGCAACGCAAGAAGCCGTTTTGGCTGTACTGACAACTAAAAGAAGGGCAATGAGTCAGGAGGCGATTGTAAAGCAGATGACCGTAGATGCCGACAGGGCTACAGTTTACAGAATATTAAATCGTTTTTGTGAAGATGAAATTGTACATCGGATTGTAGCTGATGACGGAAAGCAATATTTTGCTGTTTGCGTTAAATGTGATGAGAAAACAGTGCCTGATCATCATTTTCACTTTCGGTGTACAACATGCGAAACGATTGAATGTCTTCCTTCGCGAGTGGAGTTTACCGTCCCTAAAGATTATATTGTCCGGCACCTCAACTGTGTATTGGTTGGTATTTGTAAAGATTGTTTGTAATTCGATGCCGATCTAACCTGCATTATTATGTAAATTTGTATTTGGCTGAATCTTTTAAATTGAATTCATACAATTCCTGATGCCTCATGATATAAAATCCTTTCTCGATACCAAGGTGCTGCAATATAACAGGCCTGATTTCATTGAAAATGATCCGATAAGCATTCCACATCAGTTCAATAAGAAGCAGGATATTGAAATTGCCGGTTTTTTTGCGGCTATTTTAGCCTGGGGACAACGAAAAACGATCATTCATAAATGTCGCGAACTGCTGGCCAGAATGGATAACGAACCACATGACTTTATCCTTCATCACCGGGATCATGACCTGAAAAATTTGCTGGGTTTTAAACATCGTACCTTTAATGATACTGATCTGCTGTATTTTGTCTCCTTCTTCAAACAGCATTATAGTCAGTCGACCAGTTTGGAGAGCGCGTTTACACGGGGGAAGGCTTTTAATCCGGATTATATGGGCGATATAGCAGGAAATGATCTGCATCCGGAATTTTCGTCGCCCGCCTGTATGGCTGGCCAGATTGAAGTGTTTACGATGGAACAGGCGTTAAACAATTTCAGATCTTATTTCTTTAGTCTGGATGATTTTCCGCAGCGAACAGTAAAGCATATTTCATCACCACTACAAAAATCAAGCTGTAAACGGCTCAATATGTTTTTACGGTGGATGGTCAGGAAAGACAATTGCGGCGTAGATTTTGGCTTATGGAATACATTGCCCATGCGGGCACTGATCTGTCCCTGTGATGTACATGTAGACCGGGTGGCCAGAAAACTGGGACTCATTAACCGGAAACATACCGATTGGTTAACAGCCATTGAACTAACTGAAAACCTGAAAACTTTTGATCCCGGAGATCCTGTAAAATACGATTTTGCATTATTCGGAATGGGTGTGGAGGAAAAATATGGTCAGCTTTAACGTCGAAATAGAAAAATTTGACACCAATGGTGAAAAGACCGGCTGGTCGTACCTTTTTATTCCGGCAGCCATTGCAGCACAGATCAAACCTGGTGAGCGGCGATCTATTCGGGTAAAAGGCACGATCGATGGTGTTAATATCAGCGGAATGAGCCTTATGCCGATGGGTGAAGGCGATTTTATCCTTCCTTTAAAAAAAGCGATACGCAAGGCAATCCGGAAAGAAGCAGGCGCTACAGTTGTTTTGAGCTTAGAACATCATGCCGATTTTAAAATTGAAATGCCTGAAGACCTGGAGATCTGCCTGGCGCAGGAAGAAGGTGCATCTGCATATTTTTTATCGCTCACTAAATCTCATCAGAACTATTTTATTGTCTGGCTGAATACGGCAAAAACAGAAGCTACACGAACCAAACGCCTGGTGATGATCGTAAATGCGATGGTTCACCAATACAATTATGCGCAAATGTTAAAAGCAGGCAGGCAGATCTGAGGCCACATTATCGTTTATAGTGCCTGAACCAGCTGTTTATTTTCATCTGAATGACCCCGAAAAAAGCTTCCCTGAAGATACGGGTACTCATCTTAGATGTACCTTCCGTGCGATCGGTAAAAATAATAGGTACCTCGACAACATCAAAACCATATTTGATAGCGGTAAATTTCATTTCGATCTGGAAAGCATAGCCTACAAACTTAATCTTATCCATAGGGATGGTTTCAAGTACGATACGGCGATAACATTTAAAACCTGCGGTGGCGTCTTGTATATGAATACCGGTGATCCATCGTACATACATGGAGGCAAAATATGACATCAGCACCCGCCCCATAGGCCAGTTCACGACATTTACGCCCTTTACATAACGCGAACCAATGGCCAGGTCAGCATCGTTCAGACAGGCTTCACGCAGGCGCATCAGATCGTCGGGGTTATGGGAGAAATCAGCATCCATTTCGAAAATGAAAGCATAACTACGTTTTAGAGCCCATTTAAAGCCATGAATATAAGCGGTGCCGAGCCCCGATTTCCCATTTCGTTCTTCAAGATGCAAGTGATCGGGAAATTCATGCTGTAGCGATTTAACGATCTGTGCAGTACCATCAGGCGACCCGTCATCAATAACAAGAACTTCAAAAGGATGTGCTAATGAAAAAACTTTTCGGATGATTTTTTCAATATTCTCTTTTTCGTTATATGTGGGGATAATAACTAAGCTGTCAGACACCTTAAATCGTTTTGATTAGCGAAATTAGCTATTAAAAACGAAAAGCCTGACATTTAAGGCCAGGCTTTTCGTTAAATGATGTTAAATTTATTTAATGTACGCCATTCATCCATTTTTTGAGCAGCGGATTGAGCAGGAAAAGGATGAGCCCGGCCACTACCGGAATAATGGTAAATATTAAAAAGAATACGGAGATCGAATAGGTCGAGCTGATACTGTCGATCAGGCCGCCGGTCTTTCCGGCAAGCCAGTTGCCGATCGCGGTACAGGTAAACCAAACACCGAACATTAAGCCTACCAACTTGGCCGGTGCCAGCTTGCTTACGTAGGATAAACCTACCGGCGAAACGCATAACTCGCCTACTGTATGGAAGAAATAAGCGAATATAAGCCAGAACATGCTTACCTGTGCAACCGTAGCACCTTTGGCAATGTCAGCGCCACCATAGGCTAATCCGGCGAAGCCTAAGCCTACGAAGATCAGTCCCCATCCAAATTTTACCGGGCCGCTCGGATTTAATTTCGTTTCCCATAATTTGGAAAAGAAGGGCGCCAGTGATACGATAAAGAAAGAATTCAGAATGCCAAACCAGGAAGCAGGTACTTCTGTGTTCTCAGCCATAAACTCTTTCTGTACTTTCCAGATGGCCAGCCCCCAGATAATGATAAAACTTATCGCCGTAAAAATAATCGTTGCCGGATACTTTGCCACAATTTTGCGGGCTAATCCGATCAATACCACGGTCACGGCAACCAGTGGGAAAATCGTTAAAGCGGCATCCGCCCATTTAAATAAGGTACTGCTGCTGCCTGATAAGTTTCGGAGCGTATAATCTTTTGCAAAGATTGTCATTGAACCTCCGGCCTGTTCAAATACCATCCAGAAGAAAATGGTAAAAATAGACAGTACAAAAATAACCAGCAGGCGTTCATTTACTACCTTTTTAGGAAGCTCTTCTCCGGTGGCGAGCTCAGCTTTCGGATTTTCCTTTTTAACGGTCTCGCCAATGATACCAAAAATTTTTCGACCGAAATAAAATTGCAGCATACCGAAGAACATGAATATACCCGCTAAACCGAAACCCCAGTGCCAGCCTATTTTTTCTCCTACATAACCGCACATGAGAATTCCCAGGAATGCACCTGAATTAATGCCCATATAGAAAATAGTATAGGCCGCATCTTTTTTATCGCTGATGGCCGGATAAAGCTGGCCAACCATCGATGAGATGTTCGGTTTGAAAAGACCGTTACCGGCAATCATCAGCACTAAACCCACATAAAAGAAATTCATGTGAAGTCCTTCCATGGCCATGGCAGCATGTCCAAGGGTCATAATAAGTGCACCTAAGATAACGGCCGTGCGATAGCCCGTGAGCCGGTCGGCAATGAAACCGCCGATAATAGGTGTAAGGTAAACCAGTCCCGTATACCAGCCATATAAGCTTAACGCTTCAGGCCGTGTCCATTCCCAGCCTCCTTTGCTGGCTTCGCTGACGAGGAAAAGCACCAGCAGCGCGCGCATCCCATAGTAGCTGAACCGCTCCCACATTTCGGTAAAGAAAAGCACAAAGAGGCCTATCGGGTGATTGATTAATTTTTGAGTATTGACTCCTTTACTTTCAAGGTGCCGGTCTAAAGCCTGATCCTGGCTTTGTGCAGTGGTTTCTGCCATAGTTTAGAATTTAGTTTAGTATTTTGTGTGTTTGTTAATGTTGCAAATTAAAAAAGTTTTTCGACATTATTTTATACCCACTTCTTTCATGATACTGTTCAGCCATCTTAACAAGACGAAACCAATGACAGCCGAAAACATGAGCAGTGCAAAGTTCACCCAGAAGAAATTCGATTTATCACTATAGGTGTCCCACATGGTTGAAAGCACACCCGACAGTTTATTCCCAATAGAAGTAGCCAGGAACCAGCCTCCCATCATTAAAGAGGTGATGCGCACAGGACTAAGCTTAGAGACCAGTGAGAGACCCATCGGACTTAACAGGAGCTCGCCGATGGTGATCACACCATAACTGCCTACCAGCCATAATACCGATACTTTTTCGGAACCGTTATGGCCGGCATATACTGCAGCCACCATCACCAGCACGGAAATGGCCGATACAAAAACACCAAAGATAATTTTAGTAGCTGTACTGGGTTCACTATTTCGCCGGCGCATCCAGCTAAAAAAGGCAACGATAAGCGGTGTAAGTAGAATTACCCATGCGGGATTAATGGATTGGGTGAGGTTAGTAGCCCAAAGCTCTACCTTTTCACCTTCGGCCGGAAGTTTTTCGGCCGGAACGTTTTTAAAATATACCGGATAATTAAATTCTTTTTGTACCACACCATCTTTCTTTTGCAGGCGGAAAGCTTCATCATACAGCGCCACACTGTCTTTCTGATAAGTCACCTCCTGTGACAGGCTTATCCCGGAAAAAATCTGTTTGGCTGTAGATTGTTTTACTTCGCGATCGGTATAGCGGTCGGCCCAGGTAGTCAGCGCCGTTCCGTTTTGTTTGAAAACGGCCCAGAATAAGATCACCACCATAAAGATCGTGAGGAGTGCTGCAATTGGACGTTTTTCATTTTTATCAGCCTTGAAATACAGCGTGCTGTAAAAATAGAGCACAGGAATACAGGCAAAAATAAAAGCATCCGTTGATGCCGAACCGACTAAGGCATGTCCTAATAATTTCTGCGGCAATATCCAGCCGATCACACCGGCTATTACCGAAGGTGCCAAGATGAGCATGGTAATTTTCAGGAATGACATATCGCCTTCCTTTACACCTTTTTTGATATCGAAAGCACGATAATGTTTAAGTCCGCTTAAAAATACAATCACCCCGATAAACATACCTATACCCGCTGCCAGGAATGCGTATTCCCAGCCTAACATAATGTACAGCGCCGCACCAAAAAAATTACAGATAAAGGCACCGATATTGATGCCCATGTAAAAGATATTATAACCATCGTCTTTCTTGTGATTAAATTCGGGAGTGGAATAAATATTTCCTAAAAGAGTGGATATATTCGGTTTAAAGAAACCATTCCCGATAATGACGAGTGTCATGGCCACATAAAGTGCTATGATGTTATGCACCCCCATCAGGCAATAACCCACCCCCATCATTAACCCACCGATAATGATCGATTTGGCATACCCGAGATAACGGTCGGCAATTAAGCCGCCGAGAAAAGGGGTTAAAAAGACAAGGGCAATAAAAGTACCATACAGATCGGCCGATTCAGCTTCGGTCATGGCGAAGCCTGCTTTTACATCTTTGAGATACAGGGTAAAGATCCCGATCATCAGGTAATAGCCAAATCTTTCCCACATTTCAGAAAGGAAAAGGAACTTTAATCCTTTAGGATGGTTTGCGTTTGTTGGTTTGTGTGTCATAAATATAAATATTCAACCTGCAATATAAGGACTATGGATTAATGTAGCAAATGGGTGATGTTACGTATGCAGCGTTTAGGGTTTGCTATTGTTGCACACCCGTTAGCGTTCATGGATCACAACTTCAGATGCTTTTTTAGGGACTTTATAGTTTTCGTCGTTGGCCGAAGCATCGTTCCGGAGCTCTACATTTTCGATCAGGGCTAATTTACCCCAGGCTACTTTATAGGCATCGAAACTCGAATCACTGCCATAATATTCATATTTGCCGATCATCTCCGGTTCATAAGGAACAAGGTGATCGAATACAATGAGGTTCATTGTCTTATCCCATAATAAGGTCATCGTATTTTGCCGGTTGTATTCGAAAATCACCCGGTTCTGTAAGGGCTTATTCTTAGCGGTCTCAAAAATATTCTTCCCGAACACCGGTTCATTTTGATTAAAAGATAATACTTCGATCACTTTTTTGGAGGTTTTCAGTGTATTTCCTTTCCAGCCTAAAAGAATAAAATAAGGTGCTTTTCCATTGATAATGATGGGAATCATTTCATAATACCGGGCGCCCAGCCAGTTTTTGTGATCGGTAACCATATGGACATCGGTCAGGGTAGCCGTGGCATCGTTTAAAGGAAATAGTTGTAAAGTACCATTGCGGGTAGCCATCTGTATGCTGCCATAATAGCGATACGTGCCGTCGTTAAGAGGAATGAACCAGGTGATGATCCGAAAGGTGTTGTCGGGTGATTTTAAAATAGAAATCCTTTTGAGCGAGTCAAAACCAAAATTAAATGAACCAGGTATTTTAAGTGCAGTGGTAAATTTACGGATGAAAGCTGCATTTTTTTGTAAACGCAAAATGTCATCTTTCTCGGCGAATGTTTCCTCGCTGAGTTGCTGTAATGAATCCTGACAGGTTGTTAATTGTGGAAGATTATTCGTCTGGTACGTATGCTGTGCAGCGCAAATGCCTGCACAGCATAACATGACCATAAACAATATATGTTTAACCGAAAAAAGCATTAATAAAAGACCGTAATTATTTATTAACGCAGATTTTCCAAAACTATTGCACTTGCTCCGCCACCACCGTTACATATACCGGCTACGCCTGTTCCGGCCTGTTGCTGATGAAGTACCGATAACAGGGTCACTACAATGCGTGCGCCTGATGCGCCTAAAGGATGACCAATGGCTACAGCGCCACCATAAATGTTCACTTTATTTTCATCGATACCTAAGGCCTGATTATTGGCTAACGAAACCACCGAAAAAGCTTCATTGATCTCAAAGAAGTCCACATCGGCCATCGTTAACCCGGCCCGGGTTAAGGCCAGTGGAATAGCCTTGGAAGGGGCTGTGGTAAACCATTCAGGGGCTTGCTGTGCATCGGCATAACCCCGTATTCTGGCCATCGGTTTTATGCCCAGTTGATTTGCTTTTTCAGCGCTCATCAGTACGAGTGCTGCTGCGCCATCGTTCAGCGTTGAGGCATTTGCAGCGGTTACCGTGCCATCTTTTTTGAATACCGGTTTAAGTGCAGGAACCTTGTCAAACTTCACCGTAAAAGGTTCTTCGTCCTGTGTAATATAGGTGGTTTCACCTTTGCGGTCTTTTACGGCGACAGCTACAATTTCGTGATCAAATTTACCGGCTGTTTGTGCCGCCTGTGCTTTTTTATAGGATCCGATCGCATAATTATCCTGTGCTTCACGGGTAATGTTACAGGTTTCGGCGCAAAGCTCAGCTGCCGAGCCCATGTGATAATCATTATATACATCCCAAAGACCATCCTTGACCAGTCCGTCAGTCACCTGTCCGTGTCCCAGGCGGTAACCGTTGCGGGCTTTATCCAGATAGTAAGGCACATTGCTCATGCTTTCCATACCACCCGCCACCACGATATCATTCTGACCGAGAGCAATACTCTGTGCGGCCAGCATGATTGCTTTAGTGCCTGAAGCACATACTTTATTCACGGTAGTGGCGGGTAAATCAGGGAGGCCGGCAAATTTTGCGGCCTGCGTGGCCGGTGCCTGGCCCAGGTTGGCGGATAATACATTGCCCATATATACTTCCTGGATAAGTTCAGGCTGGATACCTGCTTTTTCGATCGCTGCCTTAATAGCAAAGCCACCGAGCTGTGTGGCTGAAAATCCGGCTAATGAACCGCCAAAGCTGCCGATCGGTGTCCGTACGGCAGCTACAATAACTACATCTCTCATGTTCTACAAAATATTTGGTGGCGCAATATACTACGAAATTTACGAAAAAAGGTCATTTTACATCCATTCTTCGCTGTCGCTCTCCACCTGATACAGCCAGTAGTTTACCAGTTGCCTGATTTCCGTATAGTTGCCATATTTGAAGTGTAATGTTCCTGCCGCTGTATGAAGGTTTACATGGCCCACATCAGCCTTTTTATGCCAGGGATATTGAAAAGCAGTGATGGCCTGTATTTTATAGGGTACTATAATGTTGTTCGAAATATCCCAGATACCGCTTTTTTTGATGATAAAGTCCCGGCTCACCTTTAAACGGTGCCGTTTATAACTGATGTAGATCATTAGTGTAGCCAGGATGAAATAAGCAATAGCAATCGGGTACCAGGTCTTTAATGCAGGCATACGGGTATAGAAACCATAAAATATAGCCAGCGGAATGCCTGCCCGGAAGAAGATCGGGAGGTTCAGAAAACGATAGTCAGGTCGGAATTCCTGTCCCCCGGCCGGGATCTTTCCTAAGATCATCGTGAGCAGCATATCCCGTTCATGACGACTGCAGCCGGGAACTTCCAGATTAGATCTGCGGAGTTCACGGTCATTTTGTGCTTCTCCGTGTTGTGCCTGCTTTAGACTCAGATTAATCAGATCCAGCTTTTGCTGGAAATAATTCTGGCTATAGGAAAATATCTGCACTTTTTCTGGACGAAGTAATGTGTTCTTTTTGGCAAAAAGCCCCGAAGTAATCAGCAGCGAATGTTTATGCCGGCTGATCTCAAAATCAAAATATTTAACATATGTGCGGACCAGATTGATCGTCAGGATGATGATCAGTAAAAGAAAAATGAGCAGGCTGATGGAAATCAGTGATAATCCGCTTTTTATGATTTCTTCGAGCTGCCCGCTATCTGAATCAAATGCTTTCAGTACTTCCTTAACCTGGTGGATTACCGCATACATAAAACCGGCTAAAATACCCAGACTACTGCCATAGTTAGAAGTAATGCCTACTTTGAACAGCGTAGAGGCGCTCAGCTTTACGATGGGTTGACCGGAGTCGGAAACAACTTCTGCCAGAGGTCTGCCGGCCGCCTCAGGCGCCATATGAAGCAGGTGATGTTTTAACTGGTATGCTGCTTCTTCGGTAATGGCTTTGATGCTTACTTCGGTCTCCTTGTCGCCTGGTGTATCGATCTGCAGACTGTAAATACCTATCAGTTTCTGCAGCAGTGTCTGATTGATATTGACCTGTTGTATCTTTGACAGTTGTATGGTGAGCATAGAGCGATTAAATATGCCTTTCCTGATTATAAATTCCTGCTTTTTACGGTCTAAATGGAAAGTAAACCGCCGGTAGCTGAGGTATGAAAACAGCAGGATCAGTACCAGTACAGCAGCCATGACGATACAAAAGACAATCAGACTTTTCATCTGGCCCCTGAATGCATAGATCAGTACAGGAAGAATTAGAGCTCTAACTACCTTTTGCAGGGTATCAGCAGCCATGATCACAATGCCTGTTGCCGATTGTCGCTGTGGTTCGTCGAAATTATAATTCATGAATGCAGTGCTGTTTCAGATAATTCTATTCTTTTTAAAAGCGCTTCTTTGATGGCTTTTGCCTGTTCAACCGGTATGCCTGCAATGTGAAGATGTCCCGTGCCGCCACCTGCTGTATGGATCTGCAACGTAGCCAATCCAAATATTCTGGAAAACAAGCCTTCATCCAGTGCCACGTGTTGTATCCGGTTAAGCGGTACAATAGTCGTTTTTTCGGCGATTAAACCACTTTTATATAAAATATCTTTTTCCCGTAGGGCATAACCTCTTTTTTTGAAGCTTAACCGGTACAGGGTAAGAAGGAGCAGGAAGAAAAGAAATATTCCCCCCGCAATCCAGATACTATATCTTCGTAGATCTTCCTGGATAAAGAGAAAAAACGCGAATATGATGAGGCTTGATGCTATTACACACCCCATATTCATCACGATTACTTTCCAATAATGCGGATCGGGGACATTAAGCTTCACCTGTTCGTATTTCGGGAGCGCATCTATGGCAATAACTTCATTTGTAAATTCCGGCATCGTGTTAAAATTTTAAAGATAAAGATACGTCATGCGGTCAATGCATGACGACCATTTTTTTGACCACAGCCTGGCCTTCACTGGTGCTGATTCGGTAAATATAAATACCGGCCTGCAAGGTACTTAAGTCAAGCTGTATAGTATGTTTACCACTGTTCATATATTCGCTGAGCACTGTTCGGATCAGTTTATTCTGCAGGTTATATATCTTAAAATCTACTTTTCCGGCGCCGGGTACAATAATATCGATCGATGTTTTGTCCTTTCCAGGGTTGGGGTAGTTTTGGGTTACGGTAAACTGCAGGAAGCGGTCGGCAATGATCTTATTGATCGCATCAAACAGAATAAAACTGATAAGCCGGTTGCCCCGTGCATTGGGATGTACAAAATCCTGGTATAACGAAAAGTCGCGACGGATAACCGCATTGAGATCGGCCAGATAGATACCATATTCCCGGGACAGATTTCGATAAAGATTATTAATGTGCATGATCTGCATATTTACCCGTTTATAGAAGGCGGTTTTGCGATCGTCAAAATTCTGAATGGTACATAGAACAGGGACCAAATTCTGTTTTAGCGACTTCGAAATAAGCAGACGCATATTGGCTTCAGTTTGTGCTAAGGTTAGCTTTCCCGCTTCAATATGTATAGCATCATTAGCTCCCATCAGGATAACGATAAAGCCCGTTTTACCGGCGATGGCATTATCCATACGTAGTAAACCCTGCCCGGTAGTTTCGCCACCGATTCCATAATTCTGGATATTAACCGTTTTTTTCGGGTAGCACTTAAGAAAACTCGACGTTAAATAAGGTTGAAACATAAGACCGTTTACGCCTTCGACCGTACTGGCGCCAAAGGTGATGATATTAATGCTGTCTTTGGCATAGTACTGGGCCGTTTCAGGACAGCTTGCTCCGGTAATCTGTGCATAGAGAACAGGCTTCGCTAAAAAAAACAGGAAGAGTAATAAGGCAATTGCCCTGAGTTTCATTCTTAAATAAAAATAGTTTGTTGCAGGTTTGTTACAAACTTAATGATATTCATCTTTATATGCAATATAAATGCATTGTATGTCAAAATGAATATCTAAGTTTGTACAAAATCTAATGGTTATGCAAGAGATAAAAAAATACGTTGAAGACAATAAGCAGCGGTTTTTAGATGAACTGTTTGAATTGTTGCGATTCCCTTCAGTAAGTGCCGATCCGAAATATAAGGATGATGTGCTGAAAACAGCTGATTTTGTAGCACAAAAATTGAAAGACGCCGGAGCCGACAAGGTGGAGATCTGTAAAACAGCAGGCTATCCGATCGTGTACGGTGAGAAAATGATTGATCCGCAATTGCCTACGGTACTGATATACGGTCATTATGATGTACAACCACCGGATCCGCTTGAATTATGGAAAACACCGCCTTTTGAACCGACAGTGAGAGACGGAAAGATCTATGCAAGAGGTGCCTGTGATGATAAAGGTCAGTTTTATATGCATGTAAAAGCATTTGAGCTGATGATGAATACGAATTCACTGGCCTGTAATGTGAAATTTATGATCGAAGGGGAGGAGGAAGTAGGTTCTGCCAACTTAGGTATCTTTGTGAAGGAGAATACAGAGCGGCTGAAAGCAGATGTCGTACTCATTTCGGATACCTCCATGATCAGCATGGAAAATCCTTCTATAGAAACCGGGTTAAGAGGATTGGCGTATATGGAGGTTGAAGTGGTTGGACCGAACCGCGATCTGCATTCGGGCGTTTATGGTGGTGCCGTTGCTAACCCGGCGACTATTCTGTGTAAAATGATCGCTTCGCTGCACGACGAAAATAATCATATTACTATTCCGGGATTCTATGATAAGGTTGTAGATTTAACAGAAGAGGAGCGTAAGGCACTCAATTCGGCACCTTTTGATCTTGAAGAATATAAAACAGATCTGGATATTGATGCCGAATGGGGTGAAAAAGGATATACTACTTTAGAACGTACTGGTGTACGGCCTACGCTTGAAGTGAATGGCATCTGGAGCGGTTATATCGGAGAGGGCGCAAAGACCGTATTACCATCAAAAGCCAATGCCAAGATCTCGATGCGTTTAGTGCCTGACCAAAGTTCGGAAGAGATCAGTGAACTGTTTACCCGGCATTTTGAAAGCATAGCGCCGAAGGGCGTGAAAGTAAAGGTATCTACGCATCACGGAGGAGAGCCGGTGGTTACACCTACCGACGGTATCGCATACCGGGCAGCTGAAAAAGCCATTGAAGTGAGTTTCGGGAAAAAGGCAATTCCTACCCGCGGGGGCGGAAGTATTCCTATCGTGGCTTTATTTGAAGATGTGTTAGGTATCAAAACTGTTTTATTTGGTTTTGGTCTGGACAGTGATGCTTTACATTCACCGAATGAGAAATATGATATTTTCAATTATTACAAAGGCATTGAAACCCTGCCGTTGTTTCATAAATATTATGGTGAATTCAGTAAATAATTAAAAAAGGCGGCATTTGGCCGCTTTTTTTATAGGGTCCATTTCTCGCAGCCCGATAGAAATTGTTCATCTGCATCGGCACCAATGCCGGGATCATCCGGTACGGAGAGGAAAAAGCCATTGTATGTTAATCCGCCTTTCACCGGGTCGACCAGGTGGCCTAATAAACAGGTGTCGAGATCAAAAAAGATCACATTCGGGCTGGCCAGGGCAAAGTGCAGGTTGGCGGTTAAAGCGATACGGCTTTCCAGCATACTGCCGATCATACATTTTACACCCTTTTGCAGGGCTTCTTCGTGGATTTGCTGTGCTTCCAAAATGCCGCCTGATTTAGCAAATTTTATATTCAGGTATTCACAGCTTTGACTGTTGATCAGTTTGCGGGCATCGTGATGATTATAACAGCTTTCATCGGCCATGATTTTTATGGGTGAATTCAGCGCCAGTTCCGGAAGCCGGTCATCGTACCAGGTACGCATGGGTTGTTCGCAAAATTCAATCTGCTGACCGGCCAGTTCACCTAATGCAAACAGTGCATCATCAAAACTCCATCCCTGGTTGGCATCCAGACGCAATGTAATTTCATTTCCTACGGCTGCCCTGATCTTTTTTACCCTTTCGATATCCTCATATACGTTCTTACCCAGCTTTATTTTGATGATACGGCAACCATTTTGGACATGCTTTACCGCAGTAGCGGCCATTTGCCCGGGTGTATCAATGCCAATGGTCATATCGGTTTCAATTACCCGCTGGTGGCCGCCTAAAAACTGGTATAGCGGCTGGCGGGCATTTTTGGCCGAAATGTCGAACAATGCCATATCAAAAGCACTTTTTATCGTAGCATTATGATCGGTATAGGCTAATAAATCAGCCATGCGTTCAGGAATATCAAGGGGATTCCTGCCTTTCCAGATCCGGGCAAAATCTTTTGCCATGGCCAGGCAGGTTTCCTGCGTTTCGCCTACAATCATCGGAAAGGCCGAGCATTCGCCCACCCCATATATCCCCTGATCGGTAAAAATCCTGACGAATACATTCTGCGCATAATTCATCGTACCGGTAGCGATCACAAAAGGCTCCATCGGAATGCTGAAGCGATAGATTTCAGTCTTGGTGATTTTCATCTGTCTATTTTTAAAGCGAATGTAAAAAACATTCCTTAATCATCGCAGGTTATTTAGTAATATCTATACCTTTAGTGACGAATATGAAAGAACCCAATGGTTTAATCGGGGCCTCGTCGCCTTATTTATTACAGCATGCCTATAATCCGGTGCAATGGCACGAGTGGGGGACGGAGGCTTTAGAAAAGGCTCGTCTTGAAAACAAGCTTATCGTGGTCAGCATCGGCTATTCAGCCTGCCACTGGTGCCATGTGATGGAACGGGAGAGCTTTGAAGATCATGAAGTGGCCGGGGTGATGAACCGGCATTTTGTGTGTATTAAGGTCGACCGCGAAGAGCGGCCCGATATCGACCAGATCTATATGCTGGCCCTGCAGCTTATGAATGGCAATGGCGGATGGCCGTTAAATATGATCTGTCTGCCGGACCAGCGTCCGGTCTATGGCGGCACCTATTTTCGAAAAGCGGACTGGATTAATATTTTGCTGAACCTTGCCGCCCTGTGGAAGGAAGACCCCCAAAAGGCTATTGCCTATGGTACCCGTCTTACGGATGGTATTCAAAAAGCGGAAAGGACCGGACGTGCGGCGGTGTCGGATTTTGAAGAGGAGCAGCTTACCGAAATCGTAACGCCCTGGAAACGACATTTTGATATTGCAAACGGTGGGTATAATCGTGCCCCTAAGTTTCCGCTACCGAATAACTGGCTTTTCTTACTGCGATATGGTCACCTGAGTGCAGATGCAGGGATGATCACCATGACTTTACATACACTGGATAAAATGGCATCAGGCGGGATTTATGATCAGCTTGGCGGAGGCTTTGCCCGGTATTCCGTAGACGAGCACTGGCATGTGCCTCACTTTGAGAAAATGTTATATGATAATGCGCAGCTGATTTCCTTGTATACTGAAGCTTTTCTGTACCGTCGTGAGCCTTTGTATCAACAGGTGGTGGAAGAGACCATTGATTGGATAGATCGTGAGATGACTTCACCGGAGGGGCTGTTTTATTCAGCTCTGGATGCCGATAGTGAAGGTGTTGAAGGGAAGTTCTATACCTGGACGGCCGAAGAATTTAATACAGTAGCAGGTGAACATGCCGGTTTGCTGGCCGCTTATTTTGATGTGATCCCGGAAGGGAACTGGCCGGAAGAGTCGGTAAACATTTTGCAGCGAAAACAGGATGACGATACTTTTGCACTTGCGCATGGTGTGGAGGTTGAAACACTGGCCCGTATGGTGCAGGATGCTAAAGCGCGTTTATTTGACCGGCGCAGCCGACGGATAAGGCCGGGATTAGATGATAAATGCCTTACGGCCTGGAATGCCCTGACGATCACAGCCCTGGCCCAGGCGGGCCAGGCATTCGATAAGCCCTTGTGGTTAGCGAAGGCCCGTAACGCCATGTCGGTGATGTTAATCCGTTTAAGAGACAAACAAGGGGTGTTGTACCGGAATTACAAGAACGGAAAAGCCACTATTCCTGCTTTTTTAGACGATTATGCTTTTTTAATTGAAGCTCTCATTACGTTGTATGAGACCAGTTTTGATGAAAAGTGGCTGTGTGAAGCCAAAGCGTTAACTGATGAGGTTTTAATCCGTTTTGCAGATGAAGACAGTGACCTGCTGTTCTATACTGCGGCGAACAGTGAGGCCTTAATTGCCCGCAAGCAGGAGATCATGGACGATGTTATTCCCTCATCAAATTCGGTAATGGCTCAAAACCTTCAGAAGCTGGGATTGTTCTTTGATGTAGAAAGCTATAGCCATAAAGCGGAAATGATGCTGGCTGCTGTTTTGCCATATATGAAAAAATATGGCTCTGTATATTCCAGCTGGTGTATACAATTGCTGAATGCCATAAAGGGCATAAATGAGATCGCATTAACGGGAAGCGATATCGAAAGAGAAAGAAAGGCCCTTGCAGCACTGTATATCCCGAATAAAATTACACTCGGTGGACTAAAAAGCAGTCTTCCTTTATTAAAAGGTAAGCAAAGCCTCGAAACAAAGATTTATATTTGCCGGAATAAAACCTGCCAACTGCCTGTAGGTACTGTAGAAGAGGCAGCAAAACATATTAAATAAGATCATATGAATATTAATTCTAACACCGTAGTGTCTTTAACTTATGAGTTGCACACGACGACCCCCGAAGGCCAGCAGGTTTTTGTAGAAAAAGCGAATGAAGATCATCCGCTTGTATTTTTATTTGGTGTAGGCATGATGCTGCCTAAATTTGAAGAACATTTAGCCGGTCTGAAAGCGGGTGATGAATATGGTTTTGAGCTTTCGCCGGAAGAGGGCTATGGTGAAAAAGATCCCGGTGCTTATGCCGACCTTCCTGTAGAAATGTTTAAAGAGGCCGGTGAGCTGCCGAATGTAGGTGATGTTATTCCATTGCAGGACAACCAGGGAAACCAGTTCCGTGCAGGAGTTACCGGTGTTTCGGATACGGTTGTTTCAGTAGATTTAAATCATCCCATGGCCGGAAAGAATCTAATCTTTTCAGGAAAGATCCTGATGGTACGTGAAGCGACGGCCGATGAACTTAATCATGGCCATGCGCATGGTGCCGACGGGCATTCAGGCCATTAGGTTGATATAAACAGCATTAAAGCCGCCTCATATCTGTCAGGTGGCTTTTTAATATCTCTCCAAACCGGATTCACAGTCAGGTACCCCGGTTTCACATCCCTGGCTTCATCATAAATGCAATCACCGTATTTTTGATAAAAAAAAGATGAAGCCATTCAAATTTCTCCTGACCGCTTATATATGCATCCATATAGGTGCAGCAAAGGCACAGCAATCTTCTCCGTCGTTTGCCCTGCAGATCCAGGCTATGACCAGGGAAAATGATCCGTTTAAGAACGTGACCACTTTAACCCAACTTTTAAAAGACCAGCGGCTCGACACCCTGAAAAATGCTGAAGATATCGATATGATGTACGGTATAGTGGCACTGTCTTTTTTGAAAACCGGCAATTTTCTGCAATTCGATGCCTATGTTGAAAAGATCCGGAATAAGTTCAATCAGACCTCTTATCTCAACATGGCTGCAGATATGCTGATCCGGGAAAATACGCATCCCGGTAAGGCAGAGCTTCTTGCAAAACAAACGGTTGAACGGTATGACGCTTACCGGGATGATCCGTCTGCACGACCTGCCACTTTTCCAAAACCGGATTGGGATCGTTTTATCCATATGGCCGCTTATCCTTACTATTTTAGTTATGCCAGGATCCTTCATGCGAACGGAAAATACAGCGAAGCGCTCAAATATCTGCAGCGGGCTTTAAAAGATATACCATCTGCAGCGTTGGAAAATACAGCTGCTGAACTGTATACTCAGCTTTTAATCAGGCAGGGTGAAGAGGAGCTGGCCTACCGGATACTTATGGAGCGGGTAACGATAGGAAAGACAACCGCAACAATGAACTCCTTATTCCGCGAACTCTATGTGCAGAAAGGAGGACGTTCGGCCGATCTGCAGACTTTTCTGGACTCTGTTCAGCAACAGTATGCCGTAACCTATATGAAAACGATCGCCAGGAAAATGATTGCTGCTGTAAAAGCCCCGGAGTTTCTATTGAAAGATCTCACCGGAAAACAAGTTGCACTCCGGGAGCTAAAAGGGAGGGTAGTTGTGCTTGATTTCTGGGCTACCTGGTGCGCACCCTGCCTGGCTTCGATGCCTGCCATGAAAGAAGTAGCACAAAAACACCCGGATGTGGTTTTTTTGTATATTGCCACACAGGAAAGAGAACCTGGTGTACAGGAACGTGTCCGTGCGTTTATGGAAAAGCATGCTTTGCAGTTTCGCGTGTTGATCGACAGCCCGGAGGCTGAGACACCCGGATTATTCCCGGTTGCAACTGCCTATAAACTTCGGGGAATACCTGCCCGGGTAATTATAGACAGGAATGGGATGCAGCGTTTTTTATCATCGGGCTATTCGTCTGATGAAGAGATTAGCCAGGAAATGGAAGCTATGATTACGCTGGCAAAAGCGCAATGATTAATTTTATTGTATTTAAAACAGATATGTCACTTAAATATTGTTTGCTTTTTGTATTAGTCTCCGTTATGGTTAACGATGTCGTTGCACAACCTTCTGTGTCAGCAGCAAACCTGCCGGAAGTTCAGGTAAAAGGAGCCGGCCTTATGCCTTTGGAAACCACACCATCTTTATCCGATAAAGTACAGACTTACTATACCGCAGGCGGTTTTGTACATATTCATATTCGTGAAAAAAATGATCACCTCACGTATAGAGCTTATTTTAATCCTGATCAGACTACAGAAAGTGTCTTTTCAGCTGCCCGGCCCGCCGGCGAGATCTATCTGAAAGTAAATGATACCTACAGGCTTGACCTGCTTGATAAGACGACCGACAGCCTTGTGAAACGTTATGTAATCAGGAGGGTAAAGGTTATTCCGGAACTCCGGATTACACATTACACCGGAAATAAGCATTCGGTTTCTATATCACCCGCCAGTCAATCCGGCCGAATACGTATTCAGCCGGATGAGCTTATGGATATCGTCGCAGGTAAATCTCCCGGCTTCGGGAATGCGGTCATTGAATTTACCATTTCGAATCTTAAAACCGGAAAAACGGAATATAGAATTGGTACCCAGGGCTTAAAGGCATTAAAGTTTGCGGCAAATACCGATTATGCATTACACTTCCATTATACCATTCAGCCTGAAAGCACTTCTGTTCTTTTTATTTCAGTAGCGCCATACTGGTATCAGTCAGTCGTAACTTATTTTGTGATCGTTATCGCACTGGTGCTGCTCTGTATGGTTCTGCTGGTGGCGAATACAAAGCGAAAGTTGCGTATCTCCAAAAATAAACACGAAAAGCTAAAACAGGCGGCACTCCGGCTTCAGTCGCAATTAAATCCTCATTTTACATTCAATGCCCTAAGCTCGATCCAGGGGCTGATGAATACCGGGCGAATAGTTGAAGCAAACGATTATTTACAGGAGTTTAGCTCGTTGTTAAGAAAAACACTGATGAAAAGCCAGCACATATATAACAGCCTGGATCAGGAACTTGATATGATGCGTACCTATATCCGCCTTGAGGCGCTACGCTTTAATTTTATATGGGACATTCAGGTTTCAGACAGCCTGCATCCCGCCGAAATCGAGGTGCCGATATTACTGATACAGCCCCTGATCGAGAATGCGATCAGACACGGACTGGCGGGAGCCGGGGATAAAGGGCGGCTACAGCTTATTTGTGAGGAAACGGAAAAAAAAGATACTTTTATACTGATCATAAAAGATAACGGAGAATGGAAAGAGCCTGTACAGGACCGGGGTTATGGACTTTCCCTTACTGCTGAGCGTATCCGGGCCATTAATAAATTACATCAGGACCGGTCGATAAGAATGGTTTTTAACAGGCAATCCGGGACAGAGATTGTTTTAATATTTCATCACTGGTTATCCGCAGAATGATTAAGGCAGTTATCGTAGACGATGAACCGATTAATATAGCAAATTTACAGGCATTGCTGAAAATGCACTGTAAGGAGGTTAATGTGGTCGCATCGGCAACTACTGTAGAAGAGGCCCGGTTTAGAATTGCCGGGGTAAAGCCAGATCTTGTTTTCCTGGATATCGAAATGCCGGGAAAAAACGGTTTTGACCTGTTAAGGTCATTTGATGAACCGGCCTTTGAAGTCATTTTTGTAACGGCGTATGATACTTATGGTATTATGGCGGTTAAATTTTCGGCACTCGATTATTTATTAAAGCCTATTCATGTTAAAGAGCTTCAGGCGGCAGTGTTAAAGGCTGAACAATCCTTACAGTTGAAACAGCAAAATGCGAGACTACAAAATCTGCTTCATTTACTGGATGTCAGGCAGGCGGACCAACATGAAAAGATAGTGCTCCCTACACAGAAGGAAACCTACTTCGTACCGGTACATGATATCATAAGATGCGAGTCGTCCAATAATTATACGACGTTCTTTTTAGTGAACGGGACTTCTTTACTTATATCCAGGCCATTATATGAATATGAGGAATTGTTAGGGCCGTTCGGATTTATCCGTTGTCATCAATCGCATCTGGTCAATAAAATGCATGTGGTACGTTTGTTAAATGAAGATTCCGGCTACCTTGTTTTAAATCATGCGAACGAAAAAATACCGGTCTCTAAACGACGCAAAAACATGGTAAAATTTATCTTTAAACGATAGAGAGCCGGTTATCCTGAAATGATTTGCGTATAATACCTGTTCTTTGGGGTAAAATACCTGTTTTTAAATATGCTGAAACTTCATTCCGCGTACGAATGTTCCATATTCAAACTAAAAAATTTAAGATATGGAAACGAAAAGTATAACTAAAAAGTACATTTTTTGGACAGTAGCAATGATTTGCTGTTCACTAGGTTTTCTTTCATGTAAGAAAGATGATGCCAAGCTCCGGGTTACTGAAAATTATGATTTCGCAGTGAAAGCCTCTGTCGCTAACCATTTGGAAATTACTGCCGGCGAGCTGGCCAAGACGAAAACCACCAGTGATCCTGTGAAGCAATTTAGTGAGCAGATGGTCAATAATCACCAATCATTAGATGCGGAGCTTAGAGCAATCGCATTAAAGAAAGAATGGACACTTTCCGTGGCATTGGAAGAAAAGGATCAGCAGAAGATTGATCATTTAAGCACTTTGTCTGGTGCAGACTTTGACCGGGAGTATATTCAGTTAATTATTGAATCGCATGAAGAAACGATAGCTTTATTTGAACAGGCGATTTCAGACAATGGCTTACGTGATGCAGAATTGCGACAATGGGCAAAGCTCAAACTACCTGAGTTAAGAACACATTTACAGGAAGCACTTACACTGAAGCAAACTTCAGGTCAGTAACTGTATATTAGGTGAAAAGCCGGACTAAACAGTCCGGCTTTTTTTATGTTCTTTTTTTGATATAAAGCACATAGATGCCATTTAAAAAAATATTATTTTCATGCCATACGTTGGTATCTGTTGCCGATAATCGTTTAATGTGAATATAACCCATATCTATTTTCACCCTGGACGAAATTTTATAATCAAGGCTTATGCCGGTCCGGTTATGGTCAAAAAAGTGTGCTATAGCAGTACCTTTTACATTAAAAAGTAATTCATCAAATAAGGATGTCCCCATCTCGTTATTTATAACATAATGAAGGGTAAAACGGTTTCTAAGTCGAACCATATTGGTCTGGCTGGTTTGAAACATACGGATTTCGGCAGCCGTCCGGTTGGCTATAGAGGCTTTTCTGAAAACCGGTTGCTGCAGTTCAGCTGCTGCTGATAAGCGGATCTCGTGATTTGGTCTGGCCGTTTCATCGGCTTGGTTTTGTATAATTTTATAATTCGAAAAAAAAGCGAAAGGCGAGACCGAAAACTTTATATTTTCATTGTATTGAAAATACAGCCAGCTTCTGAATGCATACATCAATGTCTTATCAAACATGTTATTATTTTCAAAACCATTTTGCCGTCGTTGCTGAAATTCTGCCTCTGCTTTAAGGTTATGGTTAACGGGAATGCTCAGTGTTTCACGAAACCAGACATTCTGATGCTGCTGCGCAGGTAAAATATGGGCAATAAAAATCCCTGCCGCTGTAAGCAGCAATCTTTTAAATCTGTTTATCATGATTAATTTAGTGGGGGAGTTTTTCCCGGATATAGCCGTAAACCCAGGTACCTGCAATGGCGCTTAACAATGTAATTGCAATAACGGTTGCACCTGTTCCGATCTGTGCAAAAAGGGGGCCGGGGCAGGCGCCGGTAATGGCCCATCCAAAGCCAAAAATCAGGCCGCCATAAATCTGTCCTTTATTAAAGGATTTGGAGGCAATCGTAATGGGTTCTCCGTAGATGGTCCGGATATTGAATTTTTTGATCAGCCAGACGGAAATGATACCTACAACTACGGCACTGCCAATAATGCCATACATATGAAAGGATTGCAGCCGGAACATTTCCTGAATACGAAACCAGCTTATAATTTCAGCCTTTACAAAGACGATACCAAATAAAATGCCTGTTACGAGATATTTCAGGTTATGATACCAACGATGGGCTAAACGGCTTTCATTTACGCACATGGCATCTAAAGAACGAATCTCTAAATCTGTGTTTTTTTCTATATTTTGCTGCATTTCTTCTAAATTTAGAGTGAAAGGATATACGGTAAGATCAGGTTTGCCATAATAAACCCGCCAGCCATAAAACAAATGGTCGCTACTAATGAAGGCCATTGCAGGTTTGATAAGCCCATAATGGCATGTCCGCTGGTACATCCTCCGGCATAACGGGTACCGAAACCGACTAAGAAACCGCCAATGACGATCATCAGAAAGCCTTTAAGCGTGAACAGGGCCTTCCAGTTGAGGATGTCTTCAGGAACTAAGTTAGTATAATTGGTGATGCCATATCCGGCAAGTTCTTTGGTTAATTCAGGGTTAACCTTAACCGGTTCGGGATTAGCCAACAGGTTGAACGCTATGGCACCGCCTAAGAATATCCCGAATACGAAAAATAAATTCCATATTTCTTTTTTCCAGTCGTATTTAAAAAAGGGGATATTGGCCGGTATACATGATGCACAGATATGTCTTAATGATGAGCTGATACCAAATGATTTGTTACCTAAGATCAGTAATGCGGGGACGGTTAATCCGATTAACGGCCCTGCGATATACCATGGCCAGGGCTGTTTTATAAATTCTATCATTTTTTATTTTTACAAGTGTTTTTTTAATTGTGCTCTGACGTCTTTTTCTTCAGTAAACCCCTCGTTTTCCCAAAGAAGTGTATTGCTTTTGTATAATTTCAGAAAGGGCAATGCGATTACGCCCAGTTTTTTGCATAAATCTGCATTTTCATCGGCATCGATACGGACAAGGGTAAGTGATTCTTTCTTCTCTTCCGCGATGGTATGCAGATAGGGCGCCATTTTTTTACAGGGGATACACCAGTCAGCATAAAAATCGATCAGTACCGGTTTTTCGGAAGCTATTAATGCCTCAAATTGCGCAAAGCTTATTCCCTGAGCTCTTTCGGTGTTTTTTGCTGCCTGGCTTTCAGGGAGCGCATTCGCCCGACAGGCAATCATTCCGTCGGCCATATCGGTGACGTTTTCAAAACCAGCTTTCCGCATACTTTCGGCAGCACCATAGCTTCTGGCCCCACTGAGACAATACAGAAATACCGGCTTTGATTTTTCAATTTCTGCAATATGGCGCTCAAAATCGCTTCCGTCGTAATTGATGTTAATCGCATCTTTAAGGTGGCCGTTCGCAAATTCCTCCGGGGTTCTGACGTCAATGATCACTGCATCTTTTGTCGTATCCAGCTTTGCCGAGAATGCAGTTGCCGAAAGTCTTTCAACGGTTTGTGATGTTTGTTGGTTATTGGACGTACAGCTGCCCAGTAACATAATGACACCTAAGATAATACTGATTTTAGTCATTTTAACTGTTTTGGTTAATCAATCGTTCCAGTTCACCTGCCGGCACTACGCCTGATTGTCGCCAAAGTATTTTCCCTTTCTTAAATAAAATTAAGGTAGGTACGCTCCGTACCTGATATATGGAGGCAGCCTGGGGGTTTTTGTCGATGTCAATCTTGATGATGCTTGCCTTATTTCCAACCTGGTGTTTTACATTTTCTAAAATGGGTGCCATCATTTTGCACGGACCACACCATTCGGCAAAAAAATCGACTAAAACGGGTTTGTCCTGAAGAATAGTTTCCTGAAAGGTCATAACGATTTTATTTTTTGTGAATTCATTTATAATTAAGAATGCCCCTGCCTGTCGGCTTTTCCGGTTTCCCGTTTGAAAGAAGAAAATAACAGGGCACCCATGATGGCGCCGTAAACGGTACTGTTAAAAGGCTTTGATGTAATGGGGCAGCTACCCGAGCTGCAACCGATATATTTCCAGTAAAGAAAGCCGGCCAGTGCACCTATGGGCATACCCACGATCATCCATATGTTTTTCTTTAAAATTGTTTTCATTTTATGGAAAGTACTTATTTGCGCCTATCTGATTTCTTCAAAGGTTATTTCTTCAGCTTTTTGTTGCTTTTGTGAAAGCGGTGTATGGCATCCTGCCGTGCTGCAGCAACCGATGTTAAGCAGAGGCATTAACGAAAATAAGGCACCCATAATTACCAGTAACCATTCGCCGGCCTGAATGCCCTGCATCACGATGAACACACCTAATTTCATGCGAAGGATACGCATCAGATCCCAGCTTCTTAAAAAACTTCTCATGATCTGTCTTTCTTTTTAAATGTTCGGATACCAAAAGGCAGGTACAGCGGGCAAAAACTAATCAATGAGGTGGCCACAAATACAATGGCCAGCAGGCCTGCAATAAGGGCGGCTGTTCCGGACAACACATTGGTAAAATACAAAACAGCAATGACGACGGCGATCAGGATGCGGATGGCTTTGTCGGTTGTTCCCATATTCTTTTTCATCTGTTTATACTTTATACACGAGCAGATTCTACATTGCGCCATGTGCCGCCGTTAATAACCTGACGGATACCATTTTGTTCCAGTATGCTTTTAGCCTGTGCGCTGCGGCTGCCACTTCTGCAAAACACCACAATGTTTTTCTTTCCCTTAAATTTAGCTAATTCGTTTGGTATTTTCGCTAAGGGAATATTTATGGCCCCCTTTACACTGCCTGCTGAAAATTCGGCAGGCGTACGTACATCGACTAAAAGAGCACCATTTTTTAGCGCGTCTATTAACCGGCTATTGTCTGGTTTTCCGAATAATGCTGAAAAAAATCCCATGTTTTTAATGAATTATTAAGCGTATACTCTATTTTTATCTGTCTGTACAACCGGTTGTCCCTTGCTTAACCATTCTTTCATACCGCCTGAAAAGTTTTTCACATTGGTGAAACCATTTTTGGCCAGTATGGAGGCGGCTATGGCCGAGCGATCGCCGGCCTGGCAGTGGATCACGACCTGTTTGTCTCTGCTGATCTTTTCTAAATGCTGTCCGATCGTTCCCACAAAGATATGGTCAGCACCGGTTACATGTCCGGTCTCATACTCGGTGGCACCACGTACATCAATGATCTGTGCATCGTTTTTACCGATATAGCTTTTAAACTCGTCCAGATCGATCACATCTGTTTTCTGCAGCTCAAGCCCCATATCGTTCACATCCGAAATGTAACCGTAAATATTGTCAAGACCAATGCGCATCAGTTTACGGGTTAGATCTTCCATCTGATCATCATCAGCCACCAGGATAAATTGTTCCTGATAGTTCAGTAGCCAGCCGCACCAGGTTGAAAAGGAATTATTACCCTGTATATTCAGACTTCCGGAAATAAAGCCTTTAGCAAAATCGGCTTTATTGCGGGTATCGATAACTGTAATGCCTTTTTCATAGGCGGATAAAAATTGTGCTTTCGTTAGTTTCGGATGTTTAGGCACTTCTACCAATAAAGGACGGTTCACCTTGTTCAGGTATTTCATCATGGCGAAATATTCAGGTGGCTCCGGTTGATCGGCCAGCAGGTAATCGGTAAATGCCTGTTCGTCATCCCCATATTGAAATGCCCAGTTACGGATCTTTTCGTAACCCACCGTCGAACTGTGTACTGCACCCAGGGCCTTACCGCAGGCAGAACCTGCTCCGTGTGCCGACCATACCTGTACATATTCAGGCAAAGCGGTAAACTTTTTCAGTGATTGGAACATTTGTTTTGCTCCGGCCTCCTTGGTGCCGATCAGTCCGGCTGCTTTTTCCAGTAAATCCGGCCGACCAATATCACCCACGAATACAAAATCGCCTGTAAAGAGCATGACCGGCTGGTTAGTGGCCGGATGATCCGTCAATAAAAAGCTGATACTTTCCGGCGTATGCCCCGGGGTGTGTATAACCTCTAAGGTCAGATTACCTACGCGGATCACATCGCCGTCTTTCAAACCGACGTGTGGGAACTGGTATTGCCAGTCGTTGCCGCCCTCATCGGAAAGGTACATTTTTGCTCCGGTTACCGCGGCCAATTCGCGTGAGCCGCAAAGGAAATCGGCATGAATATGCGTTTCGGTGAGGTGTGTGATTCGCAGGTTATTCTGTTTGGCGATCTCGAGATACGTATCGACATCTCTTTTTGCATCGATTACGATAGCTTCTCCGGTGGCCTGACAGCCAATCAGGTAACTACCCTGTGCAAGGCTCTTGTCATAAATGTGTTCAAAAAACATAAATCTATTTTTAAGGTGATTAAATGTGGTTTAAAATTCTATTCTTCAAATTTCTGGTATTTATTTTAAGCATACAGCTACTTTAGTTACATAAGGATCACATTTCCCCTTTCATCATTTTATTCCAGTACAGATAGGGGAGAATGTACTTTTTGAGCATCCAAAGCCGCCAGTGTTCTTTATCACTATTGGTGATCAGCATGTATTTTAACATCGGATCGGGTGTAAATTCATTGTTGTAATTAAATTCGGCCAGTACCATTTTTCCGTAACCGGTAACCAGCGGACAGGAAGAATAGCCCTCGTAATCGCTATTATCTGCCGGTTCATTATTCAGCATTTTCAACAGGTTATCGACCACAACGGGGGCTTGTTTTCTTATGGCCGCGCCTGTTTTTGCGGTAGGTAATGCGGCTACATCGCCTAAGCCGAAAATATTCTTATACCGGGTGTGCTGCAGGCTGTTGATATCGACATCTAACCAGCCGGCGGTATTACAGAGACCAGATTGCTGTATAAATTCAGGAGCGGTTTGTGGAGGGGCAAGATGCAGAAAGTCGAAAGGGACTGCCACCAACTGATCGGCTGTTAGGGTTGCTCCGGGTATGGTTTTCAGATCTGCTTTTCGATCATCGGGCGTAGCATCTTTAAAAAAGACCAGTTTTTTATCGGCGTCTATTTTTACCGGTGTATGAAAGAGGCGAAGGTTGATGTTGTAGCGGCTGATGACATCCATCAGTGTGTCGGCAATGGGTTTTATCCCGAAAATCGCTGTTCCGGGCGTAGCAAATATCACATTCGTTTTTGGGCTTATTCCTTTTTTACGGAAATAATCAGCAGCAAGGTACATGGCTTTTTGCGGGGCACCGCCACATTTTATCGGTGTGGCAGGTTGTGTGAAAATAGCGTTCCCTCCCTTAAACTGCCGAAGACTTTTCCAGGTATGTTCAGGATCAATATAATTACTACACACCACCCCTTTTTGAAGCGCATCGTCGAGGCCTTCTATCTGCGACAGATTGTTGACCAATCCTGGTGCCACCACCAGATAGCGATAGCTAATATTTCCGTTTTTTTCTGTAGCCACCTGGTTTTCACTGGCCATAATGGCGGTCGCTTTATCACGGATCCAGTCTACTCCCGGAGGAATGAGATTGACTTCGTTCCTTTTGGTCTGATGCATGGCATAGGTGCCTGCACCCACCAGCGTAAAAGCGGCCTGATAATAATGTGTATCGGATGGCTCTACAATGGCAATCGACAGGGCAGGCTGTTTTTTCTGCAAGCGGGCAGCCACCATAATACCTGCTGTGCCGCCTCCAATAATGACTACCTGATAATGCTGTTCCATTTTTTTATATGTTAATGTGTTCGCTGTTTTACCTGTTTACTGTTTGCGCCGCGATTAATGAGATATGGTTTCTTTAATCAGAATATAAATACCCATCACCAGTACGAACCAGCCAAATGCCGGTTTTAGTTTGGCGCCGTCTACCTTTTTGGAAAGCCCCATTCCGATAAAAATTCCAATAATAGCAAATGCCGTTACTTTTAGCAGAAATGGCCAGTCGATCGTAGTTTCACTACTTTCTCCAAAAAAACCAATCAGTGATTTTGCGGCAATAATGACAAGTGAAGTACCCACAGCCTCTTTCATGGGCAGCCGGCTCAGAATAACCAGTGCCGGAATAATCAAAAAACCTCCTCCGGCACCTACAAGCCCGGTGAGCATGCCAACGATTAATCCTTCCATGAGGATTAAGGGATAGTTGAATTGTTGTTTTTGCGGTGTTTCGTCTGGAATCTTTTTCTCCTTTTTGATCATGCTGTATGAGGCGAAGATCATCAGCACGGCAAAAAGCAACATGAATAAAATGCTCTTAGTGAGGATAAAACTGCTGATGGTGAAAATCGTTTTTGGAATGGCGGGAACAATATAAGCTCTTGTCAAAAAAACCGCTATAATTGAAGGGATACCAAAAACGACAGCCGTTTTTATATTCACCAGTCCTTTTTTGAAATAAGAAAATGAACCGGTAAGGCTGGTTATTCCCACAATGAAGAGAGAATAGGCGGTAGCAATGACAGCATCTATCCGGAATAAGTAGACTAATACGGGAACAGTAAGAATACTACCGCCGCCACCGATTAGGCCTAATGCTATTCCGATAAAAATTGAAGATAAGTAACCTGAGATATCCATTGATCTTTGAAGTTGATATGCAAAATTGCAACAACTCAGAAATCCGTACAGTTACTTATGTTACATAAGCATAAATTTTGTTTCTGTTTGAAGAAACCGGTTTGATTTTACTGTTTTAGATTCATTGTGTAACTAAAATTCTCATTTCCTGTAAAAGGCTTATTCTTTTTATCCAAGAAGAACAATACCCTTTCATCAGCTACAAACAATAAGATGGGTTCAGTAAGATTATCAATTGTAATACCTTTCCTGATTTAAGTCTACGTGGGATGACTTGGTCAAAGTCTGATATTTCTATATATAAAATTACATCATTTTAGGAGAATAGTGTTCGGCTCAGTCATTTAACTTAAAATTTATATTTTTAGAAATACAGCAATGAACAGGTCTTTTAATACCTCCATGCAGAGCTTAGATCCGTGACAATATTTGCATGTGTTTGTTCATACGTGTTTCCAAAACGATCCGTAACCACAACTTTCAGGGTATTGTTGGGATTGCTTACCGGATAAGTGTATAAATGTTTGGTTGCGGGACTGAAGCTATCCGCACTTCTGTTCAATACACCAATATGGTAACCTTTGGCCCAGGCGTCCTGATTTAATGGAGCGCTTGTTTTTAAGACCATATTGCCTAATTTCTGGCCATCCATAAACACTTCTGCTTTCCAGGAAGGATCGGTATTCCAAATATTGGCGATCAGGGTGTTGGTGGGCTGCCCATAGCTGAAAAACCCATACGACCCTCCAAAATCGGTATTTCCCCAATGTAACCTGAACTGAAAGTCGCGAGGTAATCTGGTCGATTTATAGATCCAGTCTTTTATGGTTGTACCTTCAATCTGGTATATCATATACCCGTTAGGTGTACCGTCTCCATTGATATTCGATCTCCACCAGGCACCGCAGGTTGCCCCATGTACATGCTCATAGATTTGCTTTCCGGATACATTATGGATATAATTTTCCATATAATGGGTATGTCCGCTTAACAAATGAACCTCTTTAAAATCCTTAATTAAGTCTAAGAATTGTGTTCTTGTGGAAAAGCTCGTGCTGCGAACAGGTATATGGAAATACAGGATCAGCATCTTATCTTTAGAAACATAGCTGAGATCTTTAGCGAGCCAATCGATCTGTGCCTGACTTATCCCCAGGGCATAAGTGCTATAGGTAGAAAAAACAATATTATCCAGACAAACGAAATGTACATCACCAATATTAAATGAATAATTTGTAGGTCCATATACATTTTCGAAAGATTCATTTGTCCTTGGGCCGGAGCTTTCTCCAAATTTATCATGATTGCCTATTGTACTAAAAACAGTCATCGTGGTTGAACCCAGCCTTGTTTTCATCGTACTTAGTAAGTTTTCCTTGTCATTCACAATATCGCCCAGAGCTATACCATAAACCGGTTGTGAAATTCCTTTCAGCTCGCTGTTAATATCTTCCAACGTCTCATTAATGAATCGGTCAACCTGGGTGTTATCGGTTACCTGTGGATCTCCCAGGCCAAATAATACAAAATTTTTGAAGTTACCAGCCTTTTTTTTCAGCGTGAAGTTATGTTGTTGCGGACTTATACCGGTCATTAGTTTTCTGTAAAATACAGGAATGTTTCTGTTTACTGCTTCGACCGACACTTCATATTCGGCTGGTGTAGAATAATATACAAATTTCGCATTCGTGTGTCTTTTAAATTGATAAATGCCTTTATCGTTGGTTTTAACCACGGAGAAGCCGTCTGTTACGACCACATCGGTAACAGGCTTATCCGATTCATCCAAAACATACCCATATACATTGTTTCCGCCAACCAATTGTACACCTGGCAGATCAGGATCTTTACCATTTCCTTTACCAGGGCCGGGTGTACTTTCATTGTCTTTTGAACAACCTGTAATCAGAATAATAAACAACAAGCTATATAAAAAATGTAAACCTGCTTTCATACTTTTTTTCTTCATCACTTTTAATCTTTTTTAAAACTTAAATTTAGGTGTCTTATAACCGGTGTAGGAGGGGCATGCACCATATTGCGATGCCACATATGCTCCTTTTCGGATGCCTTCCATCAAACATTCTTCTAAAGAGAATGACGGGCGAAGCCGTTTGCTTAAAAAACCGGCCAGAAAAGCATCGCCGCTGCCAACGGTATCCGCCACTTGTACCGGAATGGCTCCCTGATGCAGCTCAGTATCTTTACTGTAATAACTTGCACCATGTTCTCCTTTTGTAACAATCACTTCATCAATGTTAAATCGCTGTCTGAGTATGGCGATCTGTTCTTTTTCATTATTATTTCCGTTCCCGTACCATTCATTGAGCAGGGCCAGTTCCGTATCGTTCAGCTTTAAAATATGCGTTTGTTGCAGCAGTATTTCCAATATTTGCCGGTCAAAATGCGGTGGTCTGATATTAATGTCAAAAACATTCAAAGAGGAGTGTTTCAGGCATTCCTGCAGGGTATCATAAGATGGTTGGTTTCTGGACGACAGCGAGCCGAAAACAAGAGCATTGGCTTGATGAATAATGTGGGCAAATTCCTCTTTCCAGGGTATATGATCCCATGCCACAGGATACACGAGTTCAAACTTCGGTTGGTTGTCTGTTCCCTGCTTTACAATGGCTGTTCCGGTAGGGTAAAGATCACTGCGATTAACCCCTTCTGTGGTTAATGCCCATGTTTGAAGGAGATCCAGCAAATTATTGCCAAGCATATCCCTACCCAGGCTACTGATTAAAAAACTGTTAATACCTGCCTGTTTAAGATGATATGCTACGTTAAAAGGTGCTCCTCCGGGTTTTGAAACATTTCCCAGAATATCAAATAAAATCTCCCCGAAACAAATAACCTGATAATTCATATAGATACGGTTTAATGAATGCTTTTTAAATCACGATGAATGCACGGGGCTGTCTTTCATAAGATTAGCACCGTATGCTATTAAAATCCGGCGAAGTTCGGCGATATCCACCGCTGAAACATCCGTGCCCGATTTCACACACAGAGCAGCTGCGGCTCCTGCCGCCTGGCCCAGGCCCATTACGGAGGCCTGTACACGTACCGAAGCCGAGGATATGCCGTCTGCAGAAAATGCCCGTCCGCCAACCAGCAGATTTGGGAAGTTCGGTGCAATGAGACATCTGTAAGGAACAAATGCAGCATCTTTTAGGAACTCACATCGTTGATTATTAGAGGAAGATGAATGGATATCTACCGGATGGCATCCTCTTGATATCGCATCCGGGAAGTCGTGCGCTTCAATATATTCTTCACCAGTGAGTGTGTGTACTCCCTGAATTCTACGAGTCTCGCGTGTACCTGTTTGTGGTGCCGTCATCACCAGATAGGCGTCTTTGAATGCAGGTATATTCTTTTTGAGAAGATCCACGAAAGTAAATACATCTTCCCGTAAGAGGCATTCGGTTTTTGTAGCCTGCCGGTTATCAGACATGTTCGCATAGGTTCGGGTCATATTCACCAATACCAAACCATGATCAAGTACGCCACAATACCAGGGACCGCCAAATTGCGGAAGCTTTTGTTTTTTATTCATTTCTTCCAGTATCCTGCGCATGTCCAGGTCATGATAATTTACGCCCTGCTTATTATGGCGAATTTTGGGAAGCGAATCAATATCCACTCCACCCAGCATAAAAATTAACGAAGCAGGCTGAAGTTCAGATCGCATGGGCTGCATCGGCACACCGGCCTGATGCGAGAGGTCTGCATCGCCGGTACAGTCGATGAAATATTTTGCGGCGATGGCTTCTGCACCGTTCTTATTGTCGATAATCACATGAGTAAGGCGATCGCCATCCTTTCTGCAGCCTGTCAGATAAGAATGAAAATAGAGGGATATACCTGCCTCGAGCACCATCCGCTGGGCAATAAGTTTATATTTTTCTGGGGAAAAGGTAATATTACCGATGGGTTTTTCTTCTCTGGCGCCGCCAATATCAATGAGTCTTTCTATAAATTCCCAGGGTATGCCATCAATTATCCGGCGATCATTATAATTAAACACACTGATAGGTGCTACCAGGCTTGCTGTTGCCATTCCCCCCAGGAACCCTAACCGTTCGATAAGAGCCACGCGCGCGCCTCCTCTTGCCGCCGCAATAGCTGCAATGAAACCAGAGGGTCCACCTCCACAAACGACTACATCATATTCTGCAATTACCGGAATTTCCCGTACTTGTGTGACACTTGCCGGTAAAGGCATATTGGTGACTTCTGTTGTATTCCCCTCCATATAATAATTCTAAATTCTGTAACTAATAATAAGTACTTAATAAGATTGATTTAAGCTTTGACAGATGATTCGGGCCGCTCAGGTTTAATAAATAACCAAAGTATAAGCAGCGCTAACGGATGTAAAAATGCCATGACAAAGAATATTTTTTCTGATCCGAATGTTCCCATGAGCTGTCCTACAAAGTAATTAAAGATAACGGCTCCTAAAGCGCCAAAACCACCGGCAATTCCCTGTACACTGGCTATATTTTTTACGGGAAAACTTTCGGCGATAACTACGCCAACGGTAAAAAGCCAGCTCACGCAAACCAATGCCACGATACTGAAAACAGCAATGGTGGATGCTGCACTGTTTAAGTAGGGCGTAATCACACATAACGAAGAGAAAAAGGTGATCATCAGCAACATTTTTTTTCGGGCCTGTAAAGGTGCATGTCCTTTCCTGACCATTTTATCCGACCACATCGAAGTGCCTACTGCACCTATATCAGCGATTAAAAAGGGTATCCAACCAAACATACCGATTTGAGCCAGCGTAAGTCCGGACTCTTCCTGCAAATATCCGGGTAGCCAGAACAGGCAGAAATACCAAACCGGATCACTCACAAATCGAACAAGAATGACAGCCCACAGGCTTTTTCTTGACCATAATGCTTTCCATGAAAAACCGTTCGATTCGTCGCTAACCGTAGTGGCCAGGGCTTCATTTTGAATGCGAGCCGGCGGATCACGATATACCAGCTTCCAGACAAAGCCAATAACAACTCCTGCACAGCCCATCACAATGAATGCGGTGTGCCAGCTATAACTGATTGCTAACCAAGCTACAAGAAACGGCGCAATGATGGCGCCGATTGATCCGCCTGCCTGACATAACCCGTTGGCTGTGGCTCTTAACTTACCCGGAAACCAAACCGTAACAGCTTTGAGCTGAGCCGGGAAAATGGTAGGCTCTGCAATACCAAGTATTCCCCTGAAAAAGCCGAACTGGCCGACGGTTTTCGAAATTCCGCCTCCTATACAAGCTAATGACCAGGTGATTATGCCCCAGAATAAAAGTCTTTTTGACCCAAATTTATCCACAAGCCATCCTGTAACCGGATACATGGTGGCATAACATACAGTAAAAATATTCACAATAACGGCATAACCTGAGTCGTTCAGGTTAAATTCGTTTTTAATAATGGGTTTTAAAACAGATACAAGCTGCCGGTCTACATAGTTGAACACAATGGCCAGAAATACAACTGCCACGATGATCCATCTTCTGTTCTCCGCTTTACTGAGGTTCCTTAAAAAACTGTCAGGACCCCATAATAGATTGTTTTTTTTCATAGTGCTACTTCGTCAACGCTTTGCCCAGCTCAACAGGATAATCCGATTCGATAATGGTTACGCCTGCTTCTATAACCTTCTGATAATATTTTGCACGCTCTGCCGGATCAGGTAACCGGTCATAAGAGGAAGCTGCAGCAAGTAATGCACGTACGCCATGCTGACGAAGCATCCTGCACAGGACAGGGGTTTCGGCGCTAAGATGTGTTCCTATACAGGCAAATAGCTGATTTTTGGGTATGCCTGCATCTAAGTACTGTTGAAAGACCTCCGGCTTACGAATTGAAGCGGAGAACATACGATCTGGATCTTCTTTATAATAAAAAAGCGCATCTTCGGTTGACCGCACCATATTCATGACATAACTATTGGCCTGATATTTTCGTATCAGGGCCGCAATCATTTCCAGGGGAACATTCTTTTTATCAAGGATCAACGCTGTCTTTCCTCTTGCCCATTCCAGTATCTCGGCCAAAGTATGGATCTTATATTCCGTAACTTCACCTTTTAGATTCTTCAGCCGCAGTTTCTGTAATTCGGCCCAGGTATAATCGGAAAGATTTCCGGTTCCGTTTGTGGTACGCTCCAGGGTAGCGTCATGGAAAACCACCACTATGCTATCTTTTGTTAACCGGGGATCGATCTCAAAGACGGCAGGGGTATGTTTAAGAACATATTCAAATGATGCGATGCTGCTTTCCGGTAAATCATTTTCAACGGTACCCCGGTGTCCTTGTATAATTGGGGTCACTTTCCCTGATCCGTATTGGTAAAAACGATGTAATGCCTTACTGTCTTTAAATGAAAGGTAATGTGATTCCTGTGTTTGTTCATGCTTTGACGAACAGGATAGCAGGAGGTTCAAAGCTAAAAGACCTAATACCGGTTTCTTCATATTATTTACTTTTATAGGGGCCAAAAACACCTGTTACTTTATATTCTTCGTTGTTATCATCCAAAACATATACATAATATTCCTGTCCGCCCGGACTTACGCGAACAACGATATGACCCTGCATACTCTTAAATCTGGAAAGGTTATTTCCCAGGCGCGGTTTATTCGCTTCCGTCATATTGGTAGAAAATAGCTGGCAATCCGGATTCACGGTCAACATCCGGCTAACGGTTTCGGGGTTGGGATGTACGTCTCTCCAGGGCTGAATAACTACCGTTTGCGGCGACAGGCTTTTCAGGATAGCATCACTATTACAATTACTGGTGCCGTGGTGATTTGCTTTCATTACCTCTACCGGTGGCACTACTGCTGCCACGGGAGCCTCCATGTCTTTCCAGGGATGATCGGACCGGCCATTATGCTGGAGATCCCCTGCTGTGAAATAATTGAACTTACCATACGACAAAACAAGACCTATGCTAAAGATATTCTCAGCAGCTTTTGCAGCTGTAATCTCTGCAGCAGAGGGGAGTTTATTGATCGATTTCGTCCCTTTTCCTGTCCACACCAAACCATTCGAACAAATATTGCGGATTTCAAAGCCCGGATATTTTGACGGGTTCTGTTTCAATACAATCTGATTATTTTTCCCTGCTGCAAATTGTTCGGCAGTTGCGCCATATGCTGTCTTTGCCCACCGGATGAAGTGTATGTAGTTTTCTATCCGTTCATCCGTTTTCATATCCGTCGGAAAGCTATAATCCGGATATCCCCTGTCTATGATCTTGTCGAAAGCGATATTTGCCCCTACTTCAGTAACGCCTACCATTCGAAAATCACCAGAGGAATGTTGTGGCAGATCGCTCATATACGTACCCATATGATCCGGATCAAAGTGGCTCAGCATCACATAATTGAGCCGGTTACTGGCTGGTTTGATGAAGTGCTTTACATAATTCGTGATGACCTGTCCAGGTGTTATCCCGCTATTTGGCTTTTGAGGGGTTGGAGGTATGGCATGTGAGGGTGAAATCAATGAACCTGCGGCATCGATTAAGAGGGTCGTTCCATCCGGCAAAATCAATAAGGTACTTTCTCCGCGTCCGGTATTTATGGCATGAATATCAAGAAATCCTTCTTTCCAATCCGGCAGAGTTTTACCTATAAGCGGCTTTTCAGGCTTATGATCCTTACGTGGATGTCCGTTATCACTCTGGCTGTACCACGGCAGCAGAAGGAGCATAAATAAGCTTGTCCATTTTGTTTTTCGCATAATATCGATTTTTTTATAAAGATAAACCGTATGTTAATAACCGGGGTTTTGTTGAATGTTACTGTTGATGATGACCTCTCTGGATGGAATAGGGAAGAGGTATTGTCTTGGATTAAAGCTCCGGGGTACCACAGCCCTTATTTTTCCGGTCGTATACATAGCTGAGAAATCGACCAGTCCATTTTCATCAATTTGAGGCAAAGGACCTTTTGGAAAAAAGTAGTCCCCTGAAGCAATATTTGCTTCTAACCCTGCCTTTACGGGTAATGCATATACTGGTTTTATAATAGCCTTTTCTGCTAATCTCCAACGGATAAGATCAAACCATCGTCTGTTTTCCCAAGGCAGCTCAGCTCTACGCTCCAGCCGAAGAATTGTACGAAGCCTGGCCTGATTTGTTTCTGTAACGGCAGGGTAACGGGTAGTTTGTGCAGGAGTGCTCTTGTACGCCCGTGACCGAACCTGGTTAATGGCGAGGAGTGTTGAAGCGTCAATTTCGTTCAGTTCAATCTTAGCTTCAGCATACATTAGCAATACATCGGCATACCGCATGATGATGATGTTCGGATCTGCCCGCTTATTAGCAAATGCGTCATCTACACCTTTTTTTAGAATTAAGCCGTTGTAGGATGCAAATTGCGAAGTCAGTAGCGTTTCCTGATTCACGATGGTCTTGTTTGTCGCCACTTCGATGGTATTTGCTGATCCGGGATCATAGATAAAACCATGGAAAGCTGTTCCAAACTCGGGTACGAGTTCTGCTAATCTCGGATCTCTGTTTTTAAAAGGCTTCTGACGGTCAAACAAAGGTGATTTATCAATAGGAAGTCCATCCGTACAGGTGTAGGCACAAAACAACTCCCAGGATGGCTGTGCAGTACTTGTTCCGCCGAGGAAACGGGGGAGGAAGGAGGCACCAGCCATATTTGTTCCTGTAAGTACTTCGGAACGCGGAATAACAAAAATGAATTCAGAGGATTTATTGGTAGTGGAAAGAAATAAACGGCCATATTCCGGATCCAGTGAATAAACACCAAGATCCATACATCCTTTTGCGGCATCACGGGCAGTAGGATAGTCGAGCATCCAGCTGGCTATTCTGGCCTTAAAGGCATATGCTGCACCTTTAGTAATTTTTTGTTCTCCGCTGTAACTCACCGGAAGATTTTCAATCGCCATATCAAAATCTTTGTAAATCTGTTCCAATACGGCTGCTTTTTCTTTACGGCCAGTAGCGAATGCTTCTTCTATAGTAATGTAGTCTGTAACCAGCGGAACATCACCGTATAAGAAGATCAAATAGGAATAAAAACATGCCCTGAAAAAGCTTGCTTCTCCTTTTAATTGATTTAACCGCTGTTTAGGAATGTTGTTTGCTGCATTATTCAGGCTGCTTAAGATGGTGTTTGCCCGTGTAATACCTTTGTATGTATTTGTCCATGTAGCTGTGGCATCAGCCCATTCACCCGTAACCGAACCCGCTACCCAATCATACAAATATTCCCGCTGGTTCCAGTCGTCTGTCCAACGGTCGGTATTATAGAGTCTTGTGCTTTCTACATGCCAAAGCGCATCCCGGTAGAGATCATTAAGGGCTAAAGTGATCTCGTTATCATTTTTATACCAATTTTCACTGGATCCTTCCGACAGCGGATTTAAATCTAAACGCTGACACCCCGTCATGATCAGGAGTATCGCTAAGGTTGATAATATTAACTTCTTCATTTTTTTGTTTTTAGAATCGAATTTGTACACCAAAATTCCATGTTCTTGCAATATAGGCAGTCAGACCAGCTTCAGGATCCCATCCTTTTGGATACTTGTCATAAGAAAAAAGGTCATTAACAGCGGCGTATATTCGCATGTTTGACATTTTTAGCCGTTTATTCAGACGGTCGGGGAGTGAATAACCCAGGGTTACGTTTTTAAGACGAAAATAAGAACCGTCAAACAACCAAAAGTCTGACATTTTATAATTATTACCATCATAAGCCAGTTGTGACAGACGTGGATATCTTGCCTTACTGTTCTGCTCGGCTGTATTGTAGTTACTGTAATAATTTCCATCTACAAAATCAGGAAACGTATGCCATGCAGCAGTTTGATAAACCATATCCACAGCAAGCTGGCTGGTTTGTTTTCCTATTCCCTGGAACATCAGGTAAACATCGAAACCTTTATAAGCCAGATTGATATTTCCGCCATAAAGATATCTGGGTAATGAGCCTCCCAAAGGAACACGGTCGTACTCCGGACTGATTTTACCATCGGGCTCACCATTGGGCCCGCTGATATCCATATATTTCACATCTCCGGGTTTAACAACGGTACTTAGCAGCGCCGAATTTTTAATCTCATCCATAGACTGGAATAGTCCGGCAGAGCGATAGCCATACCATGAATTATACTCTACACCTTCCCGGATAATCTGATCACCGAGGAAGACTACTCCTGAAAGGTTGCCCATCATGGATTTATAATCAGATAGGTTTGCAGAAACCGAATAGGAGAAGCTGCCAATTTTATCTTTCCAGCCTAATTGAACTTCCCAGCCCGTAGTGTGCATCAATCCGGCATTTTGATCCGGTTTAGCATAACCCATAAAAGCGGGTATTTCAAGTGCGAGCAGCATGTCGCGTGTGGCTTTTTTATAATAATCTGCGGTTAGTGATAATCTGTTTGTAAACAGTGTGGCATCAAAACCGAGGTTCCATGATTCAGTGGTTTCCCATGAAATGTCCCGGATATTGTACCCTACCTGTGCAGCTGTAGTTCTGGATACAATATTTCCGTCTTCAAAAAGCAATGCATTGTTGAAGTTCATAATGGCCTGGTAGGGGTAATTACCAATACGCTCATTACCCAAAGTGCCCCAGGATGCTCTGAGTTTGAAAAAATCCAGATGCTTAAGGTTGAGATTTTTAATAAAAGCCTCCTCCGTGACCACCCAGCCGGCAGAGAACGAAGGGAAGCTTGCCCATCGGTAATCCTCATGAAATCTGGATGAACCGTCGTAGCGAATATTTCCCTGTATCAGATATTTCCCTGCATAGTTATACATCACCCTGCCGAAATAGGAATTATAAGCATTCTCAACAGCATTTCCGCCATTTAGCATATAGGCTAAATTCGCCCTGTCCAGGTAGGGATAATCCGCGAGCGATAAATTATCAGAAGCGGCACTTAAGCCTTCAGAGAATCGGTAATAGTCCTCATAACCAGCCATAACAGACAGGTTATGATTTTCACTAATATTAGCTTTATAGTTAGCCGTCAGTTGCTTGGTTGTTGTACGTACTTCACTTCGCGATTCGGTCAGGCTGGTGGACTCGTTTCCGCCAATAAAACCAGACGTGGTTGTCGTGTTATCAAAATCATAGTACGGCAATTGTTTGATGAACTGTTTACCTTTTACGGACCGGATTGATGGCGCGAAAACACCGGAAATAGTCAGGTTTTCTACAGGTTTGACATTCAAGGCTAATTTTCCGACCAATTCATCTCCCCAGCTGTTATTAAAGCCTCCATAATTTACCCTTGCCCAGGTATTTGTTCCGTTTCTGCCCGGAGAGATGCGGCCATCAGCCCAATACGGGGTTTCTAAGGGACCATATTTATAGGCGTGTGACAAGGGGTTATTTACAGGTTGTTTATTGGCTGACCGCAGATACGATATACCTACATCAGCTGAAATGAAACTATTAATTTTAAACTCATTGTTTAACCGTGTAGTTATCCTGTCAAATGATCTGTTGTTATACAGTGCATCCGATTTTTCATAATTGAAAGAAGCTTTCGTTTTCACAAATTCATTTCCATATGTTAAGGAAAGACCATGCGCCATATTGGGGGCATAATCCTTGATCAGTTCATCCATCCAGTTAATAATCGGGTACATTTCTGCACTGGTCAGTTTATGGTTTACATCGTAGTCTTCGATAAAATCTTTGCTGTAAACACCATATTCTGCTCCCGGAAGATTACCGCCATCGTTCCATGCCACTTCGTTGATCATTTCCATATAGCGTATATGATTTACTGTTCCCGGAAACCGAGTGGGTGTGATCATACCGTACATCCCCTGGTATTCAAGGTTCAGCTGGTTATTTTTCGCCTTTTTGGTATTAATTAAAATAACGCCTGCAGAAGCTCTCGATCCATAAATGGAGGCTGAAGCTGCATCTTTTAATATCGAGATGCTTTCCACATCATTAGGGTTTACCCGGTCAATACTCTCGACCGGCATGCCATCTACCAAAATGAGCGGATTACTATCTCCGATCGTCGTAATCCCCCTGACCCTGATCGATGCTGTAGCGCCGGGCAGTCCGCTGCTTCGGGTGACCATCACACCCGGTGCTGCTCCTTGCAGCGCCTGGGATAATATGGTTTCGTTTCGCATGGCCAGATCTTTTCCATCTATTATCGCGACCGAGCCTGTTAAATCTTTCTTTCTGGCTGTTCCATAACCAATAGCAACCACTCCTTCCAGACTGGTGGTCTCCGATTCAAGTACCACGTTAATTACATTACCGGCTGCGAGTGTTACCTCCTGGGTTTTCATGCCGATGAAGGAAAATATTAGTATCTGTGAGCCCGTATTGGGTACACGAATGTTGTAAATACCCTTGTCATCCGTTACAGCAACGGTGTTTCCTGCTTTTAAACTTACATTTACACCCGGCACGGGCTGGCCACGCTCATCAGTTACTTTTCCATTAATTGTCCGGTATCCGGTTTGTGCCGACACCATTAAAGTGGTGCATAACAGTAAAAAGATACCAAGCAATTTAGCAGCTTGTTTTTTCATGTTTTTTGAGTTTATTTTATGATATAATTTGGGCCGGAGGTTAGTTTTCATAAACGGCTACTTCATCGACCATTAATCTGGCTTTTGAATTGTTTTTGCCAATTCGGAAGCGTACCGGACCCTGAATATCCAGTTTGTATTCTTTGAAATATTGCGTGTCTGCAGTGGTTACTGCTAAATCGGGACCTAATGCTGTCCATGATGCTCCTGAATCGGTAGAATATTCTACTTTTACCATGACGGGATTATTTACCACATCGATATCACTGGCATTAGTGGTGGTGGGAATACTGTAATAAAAAGAGAATTTGGAAGCTCCCTTTGGTAAATCGAAATCCATTTCCAGAAAAGTGGCTACGTTAGTATTCATCATCACAGCCCATAATCCGATCCGGTGTATAAGTGCAGCATTGGAAATGGTATACATGTTTGGCATTAACCATTCACCGGAAGGAAATACGTCTGATTGTCGCCCTGTAGGCCCGTTTCCGGTATGAGATGCTTTCCTGCCCGTACCGGGAGGGCCGGCAAAGGTTTCCCAGCCTTCAGGGAAATTGGGATATAGTTGTGGCTCTGGTTTTGGTTCAGGTGCTATAAAATCGTCGCTGACAAAGCCAAACTTAGGCATAATCCGTGCCGGTTGTGCGCCATTCATGATATATACCCAGTTGCCGGTTGCATAGTCGACATTAGCCCGCACACGCACATAGTAACCGCGGGTTTCTTCCAGGCCGCTGAACTGATAGAAATCTTTTGAGGTTGTGGTATATGCTTTAAGGGGTGAATTGCTATCCTTTGACCCTAATAGCTGTACCGTATAGGAAGTCGGCCCTTCTATGCGATCCCAGGCTACGGTAATTGTTGAGGCTGAATAGCCTGACATATTTACATTTTGTGGGATCTTGTCGGTGACACCTCCTATATCAGGCGCTTCCTCTTTGCAGGAGCAGAATGTCAATAACAAAGCAAGAATGGCCAAATGGCAACGATTCAAGGTTAATTTTTTCATGTTATTAATGTTTATAATGAATAATTATTTAACTGTTCGATTTCTTAGCCCATTTATTTTTTTACCCGATAATTTAGTGCCGGTGCACGGTCTCCCAATAAGGATTCATATTTAAAATTCGGTCCCCTGCGGGATTCAAACTCTTGCTTTGCCTCATCAATCAACAAGGGGTTGGTATAAAGATCAATAGCCGTAAGTGCAAATACCTTTGCTGCATTCATGAGCGCTTTGGTGCCGATGGTTGTACCACCTGTAGCCACCCAGTACCAGCTGTGGGCCGAACTTCCCGGAATAAAAGCAGCTGTGCCAAAGGTAATGGTCGGAACATTCCAGCTCACATCACCCACATCCGTAGAACCGCCACCGGTTGATGGCTTTTCGTCTGGCAGAGGTTGTATCTCTGCGACTTTAGCCAAAGCAGAGGGTTTTGTCTCGAGCTCTTTAGCCATCTGTTCAGCAAAAGCGCGTTCGCGGGCATTGTAATTCACACCACCTACGATTTGGAGATTTTTTTGTACCAGTTCAGCCAATTTTCGGTTGGGTAGTTTCTCATAAAATCCCGCGACAATTTCTTTCTTTACTGTTGTCTGTGTGCCTAATGCTGCTCCATCGGCTGCCTGATTTACCCACTCCACCAGTTCTTTTAACTGGTCCCGTTTGGGATGCCGGATATAATAGGATACGGTGGCAAACTCCGGTACTATATTAGGTGCATCACCTCCATTGGAAATGACATAGTGAATACGCGAGGAAGAGGGGATATGCTCCCGAAGCATGTTTACCATGTGGTTCAATGCCTCGACACCGTCCAAGGCCGATCGTCCTTTGTCGGGACTTGCTGCCGCATGGGCGGCTTTTCCATGAAAAGTATAATCTATCATTTGTACGGCCGTGAATCCATTCCCTACATCCACGATGTTTCTGGTGCCAGGGTGCCAGTCTAAGACAATATCTATACCTTTGAAATACCCGTCACGTGTGAGGTATACCTTACCGCCGCCGCCTTCTTCAGCAGGGCAGCCGAATACTTTGATCGTACCCTGATGCTTATTAGCCGCCAGCCATTCTTTAACGGCTACTGCGCCGGCCACTCCTCCGGTCCCCAGTAAGTTATGCCCGCAGGCATGTCCGTTACCATCCTGCTGAAGCGTTCTGCGTTGGGGGACTGTATCTTGCGAGAGCCCCGGCAGGGCATCAAATTCGGCCAGAATGGCGATAACAGGACTGCCGCTGCCATAAGTAGCAATAAAGGCAGTGGGCATGCCCGCTACCCCGGCTTCTACCTTAAAACCCTGTTCTTTCAAGTGGTTCTGCAACATGTTCGAACTCCTGTTCTCTAAAAAGCCTGCTTCCGAAATCGACCATATTTTCTTTTGAAGCTGGTCATAGGTATGAAATGAGCGGTCAAGATACTTAAGGGACGGTTCAGCAGGTTTTTGCGCCAATAGTGTTAATGGCATCATGATGATGGCTAACCATAGAGGTTGTTTTCTCATAATTGTTTAGGTTTATAGGGTAAACAAGTATTAAATTCCACAGGGATGTTACTTTCGTTCAATACGGATTCTATGTAATGTTTTAATTCAGTGTGCTTTAACATCTGGATATGTGCTAAGAAGCTATCTGTAAATTTGTTATGCTCTTTTATATTTCCAAAGATCCCGGCATGGTTCAAAAACAGCAGTGGATTCTTTTCCTGTTCAGCCCTGGTCACACTTTCCACTAAGACGTCTGCCATATCGTCCTGTAGATGATGAGGAGAGTGGCGATTTAAGTGCAGATAGTGATACCAACAGGCTGTTATCAGCGCTGCAATATGGACTGACTGTTGTTGCATGAGCCGATCCAGAATGACGGGGAGTATAAACTTGGGAAACTTGGCCGAGCTGCCGGAAATAATACGCAACACTTCATCTTTAATGAAAGGGTTGCTAAAGCGTTCGACCAGCATATTTTTATATTCGTGCAGATCAATGCCCGGTACATCATCCAATGTTGAAGTAACTTCATTATCCATATACCGATGTAACAGCGCTGCTATCAGGGGGTCGGTGACACTTTCATGAATGTACTGATAACCCGATAAATATCCGGCCAGGCCTAACAGGGAATGTCCGCCATTCAACAAACGAACCTTCATTTTCTCGTAGGGTATAACATCAGCTACCAGTTGAGCGCCTACCTGTTCCCAGGCGGGCCGACCGGCAGAATAAGTATCCTGAATGATCCACTGATAAAAAGGTTCACAAAGCACCGGCCATCCATCTATCAGGCCAAACTCTTCGGCAAGCGTTGCCTGCAAAGCCGGTGTGGTAACCGGTGTAATCCGGTCTACCATACTGTTTGGAAAGACTACATGCTTATCGATCCATCCGGTCATTTCGGGATCGGCCTTGTCGACAAAGGCATATAACATTCGGCGCATAATATCACCGTTGTGTTCCATATTATCGCACGATTGGATGGTTAGCCCGCCAACACCCTGTTCGCGTCGCCTTTTTAATGCAGCATAGAGATAACCGAACACCGTTTTAGGTTGGTCGGGATGATTAAGATCCCACAAAACACCTTCGGTGCTCCAGTTGAAATTTCCGTTGGGGGTAAGGTTGTAGCCTCCCTCGGTAATGGTGAGGGTGATGAGCCGGACTGATTTATCGGCCATTTTTAGAATAACTGCAGCAGGATCCTGAGGGGCATATAACATTTCTATTATAGAGCCGATTATGCGGACAGAAAAATTACCCCCGGCATCCGGGATCATCAAGGTATACAATCCGTCCTGTTCCGACAGTACATCATAGATCTTCCGGTCGGATTCCAGCAAGGCAACGCCACAGATCCCCCAATCAGTCGCCGCTCCTTGTTCCAGTAACCGATCGATCAGGTAAGCCTGATGAGCCCGGTGAAAACCACCTACGCCGATATGCATAATGCCGGTTTTTACTTTTCTTCGATTGTACCGGGGTATATGTATATCTGCAGAAACCCGTGATTCATTTACAACATGTTTTAAAGGTGCCCTTTTTTTCATGCCTGGTTATATTTTGGTTATTACAGCTAATTAATTAGCTGTTTTGCAGTCTCTAAATCGAGAATTACAATGAGTCAAACCTATGCAATATTTTATATTATACAATATTAAGTTTTAAATTTTTATATTATAAAATATTTATTTGTAGTTTTGACCTGAAAATTTAAAACCATACCCTTATGATTCAGGTATTAAACAGAGCATTAGATATTTTAGAACTCCTGTCCCGAAATTTAGATAAGGAGCATTCATTGGGTGAGATATCAGGCCCGCTGAACCTCAATAGCGGTACATGTTCCAATATCATCAAATCAATGATGAACCGAGGTTATATAGAGAAAAAGAAAGGCTATATCTTAGGCAGGCAGGCCTACTATCTGACGAATAATTTCTCCAAAAAAACAGAAATCGTCCAATGTGCCAAAGGCCCGATGAAAAACCTGAGCGAGATCTTAAAAGAGAGTTGTGTCTTAGCGGTCTTAAAAAACAATTCGAGAAGAACGCTTTATAATAAGACATATGTAAGAGAGTTGCAGGCAAATCCCAGAGATGAAATAAATGTTTATCAGACAGCTACAGGAAAATTATTACTAGCGTATCTGGATCCTGTTGAGCGGAATGCCTTTATAAAAACCTATGGTTTGCCGGGAGAAAGCTGGAAAGAGGCAGACAGCGAACGGACATTAATTGCTGAGTTGCAGAAAATCAATAAAGCAGGATATGCGATAAACTATACGGAAGACAATATTGTAGGTATAGCTATGCCTATATTTAACAAGAAACAAGTGGTAGCGGGTCTGGGTGTTTATCTTCCTGAAAGCCGTTATAATGAAACGATGAAAAATAAAATATTTGACCATCTTGCGGAAACAGCGAGGATCATAAGTGATAAACTAAATTTTTAATGGGGATTGTCTTATGCAAACTTCGGCAATGCTTGTTTGTCTCATCATCACCTGATTTTAAAGGAGAAAGGGTTGTTCGATTATGAAAAAAGAGGGAGAAACATTAAGTTTCCCCCTCATGTGGAGCCGAAGGGCTTCGAACCCTTGTCCAGTTGTGTGATAAATTATGCCTTCTACATGCTTATTTTCCAGTTGGTTGTCGGGAACAGCCGGGCTGGAAACCGACCTTGACGTATTCCTTAGGTACTTTATCTCACTTTAACATCGTACCCTGTTAAAGCCAGCACAGTTATTTCGATGCCCCTGTTACTAACCTAACTATGCAGCAGTTAGCGGGACAAAAGCTTGCGTAATTCTAAATTAGGCAGCTAAGGCGTAGTTATTTTCGCCAGTTATGTGTTGAACGTTCTCTTTTAAGTGCTCTCCGTACAACGCACTGCATGCTTACATACTCAGCGCCACCCTGTCAAATCCAAAACGGCCCCTTTTGAGATTAAGCGTTACGGGCTGCCTGTTGCAGGTTGCCTGTAACGCTTACGGCTACAAATGTACAAATAAAATGCCAATTTAGCCAATCCGGCCGGGGTACTGGATTAAAGCCTGCTCCAGAACGTCCATAGCACTATTCAGGTCATCTACATTTAATACATAGGCCATGCGTACCTCATCTTTTCCGCTTCCCGGCGTAGAGTAGAAGCCTGTAGCCGGGGCAAACATGACGGTAGCTCCATGATATTCAAAACTTTCCAGCATCCATTGGCAGAAAACATCGGCATCATCAATAGGGAGTTTCGCCACTACGTAAAAGGCGCCGCCCGGGTTAGGACAAAACACGCCTTCCATGTTATTTAGCCGGCTTACCAGCGTATCACGACGCAAAGTATATTCTTTGTTTACGGCTTCAAAATAGCTGTCGGGCGTATCTACGGCGGCTGATCCTGCGATCTGCTCAACCATTCCCGGGCTTAAGCGTGCCTGTGCAAATTTTAAACCGGCAGCAATCACTTGTTTGTTTTTAGTGATCATGCACCCCAAACGGGCACCGCAGGCACTGTAGCGTTTAGAAACCGTGTCCATCACCACTACATTTTCCTCTAATCCTGACAGGTGCATCGGCGATACAAATTCCCGTCCGTCATAGCAGAACTCGCGATAAGCCTCATCAGAGAATAGAAATAAATCGTATTTAAGACACAGTTGTTTTAAGGCTTCGAGTTCCTCACGCGAATACAGATAGCCGGTAGGGTTATTCGGATTACATATAATGATCGCCTTTGTTTTAGGGGTGATCAGCGCTTCGAAAGCTGAAATGGCAGGCAGGGCGAAGCCGTTTTCAATATTGGATAAAATAGGTTTTACAACTACATTGCTCATGCAGGCAAATCCGTTATAATTGGCATAAAAAGGTTCCGGGATAATAATTTCATCACCTTCGTTAATGCAGGTCTGCATGGCAATGGTAATGGCTTCCGAACCGCCCACCGTCACCAGGATATCGGCCGGGGTAATGTTATAGCCTAATTTATTATAATATTCGGCTAATTTAGTACGGTAGGCTAATGTACCTTCCGAAGGGGTATACGCCCATACCTGAAAATCAATGTTCTTAATGGCGTTTAACATGCCTTCGGGCGTCGCAATATCCGGCTGACCGATATTTAAATGATATACTTTTTTACCGGCAGCTTTTGCCTGATCGGCATAAGGAGTAAGTTTTCTGATGGGTGAAGCGGGCATCTGAAGCCCTTTTTCTGAAATGTTTGGCATGATACAAAAATAAAAAACCCTGTTGAGTAAACAGGGTTTTAAGCAAATATTTTATAAAAATTACTTTGTGGTGTTCTCTACATATACCCCTTTAATAATTAATACCTTTGTCGTAGTACGGGCATTTGAGGTTAACGTAATGGACTTTACAAAAGGAACAGCCGGGCCTGATGGCGTTAAGGTAACTTTTATAAAGCCTTTTTCACCACTTTTAACGGGTACTTTTGAATATTCCGGTACCGTACAGCCGCAGGTAGTTTCTACCTTGGAGATAATGATCGGCGCTTCGCCGGTATTGGTGAAGCTAAAAGTATAGACGGCCGGTTTGCCTAAGGGGATATTTCCAAAGTCATGTGTTTCGGTTTCGAACTTAAATTCTCCGGGTTTTGCCTGGGCATAACTATACACCGTAAATCCCAGCATAAGAGCAATAATTAAAGTCAGCTTTTTCATCTGTATGCAATTAAAATATGATAACAAATCTACTGTTATTTGCAATAATACAAAAACTATTCCAATATTAATATTACATGAAACCCAAGGCGGATAGATGAAAATATGTATCTTTGTGCCCTAACCAAAGTGCTTATGATGTCGAATAGCAATCTTACCACTGCCCGGATTGATGCCTCAGAATTAAGTTTTGATGATTTTAAGCAAATCGTGTTAAATGACTATAAAATTGCTGTTGAAAGCCGGCAGGCCAGCATTTTAGGTCGTCGGGAAGTGCTTACCGGAAAGGCGAAGTTCGGTATTTTTGGGGATGGTAAGGAAGTACCTCAGATTGCCATGGCCAAAGCCTTTAAGGAAGGCGACTGGCGGGCGGGATACTATCGCGATCAGACCTTTGCATTTGCGACCGGGATATCGACCATTAAGGAATTTTTTGCACAATTATACGCCAATACCGATGTAGAAGCGGACCCGGCATCCGCCGGCCGGCAAATGAACTGTCATTTTGCCACGCGCTCCCTTCATGACGACGGTTCCTGGAAAGATTTAACCGCCATCAAGAATACATCTTCGGATATTGCACCTACCGGCGGACAAATGGCCCGTTTGGTGGGGCTGGCCTATGCTTCCAAACTCTATCGCGAAAATCCGGATTTAAGCTATTTAAAGAATTTTTCAGTAAATGGGAACGAGGTGGCTTTCGGTACTATTGGTAATGCTTCTACCTCTGAGGGTGTATTCTTTGAAGCGATTAACGCTGCGGGTGTATTGCAGGTGCCTATGGCTATTTCGGTTTGGGACGACGGATACGGAATTTCCGTTCCGGCGAAATACCAGACTACGAAAGAAGATATTTCAGAGATACTAAAAGGTTTTCAGCGTGAGGAAGGGACGAACGGTTATGAGATCTTTAAAGTGAAAGGATGGGATTACCCGGCACTTTGTGAGATCTACCAGCGCGCAATCGAGGTGTGCCGCCGGGAGCATGTGCCGGTCTTCATTCACGTCACCGAAGTTACCCAGCCTCAGGGGCATTCTACATCAGGTTCGCATGAACGTTATAAAGACCGCGACCGGTTAGACTGGGAAAAAGAATACGATTGTATACAACAAATGCGTAAATGGATGATCGAATCGGCTATTGCTGATGAAGAGACCATTAACGCCATAGAAGAAGAGGCTAAACGTTTTGTACGCGAAACGCAGAAAGAAGCCTGGAACGAGTTCCTGGCCGTGATCAGGGAAGAGCAGGGTGATGTTATCCGCATGATCAATGCGCTGGCAAAGGGCAGGGAAGATCTGCTAAAAATAGCTTCCGAGCTGTCTTCAGCTTCGGATGCACTCCGTAAAGAAGTGATTGCTGCCGCGCGTAAAGCAATACGTCATAGTGCTGACCAGCCTTCGCCCGAAAGAGAGCAGTTGTTGCAATGGTACAAAAAACAGACGACCTTAAATTTTGAGCGTTACAGTTCGAAGTTATTTACAGAGGGCGATGAAAGCCCGTTCCGGGTGGCTGAAGTACCGGCCGAATATACATCCGATAGCAAAATGGTGGATGGAAGGGAGATCCTGAATGCCTGTTTTGATGCGAACTTTGGCCGTGATGCCCGTTTGGTCGCATTTGGTGAAGACCTGGGAAATATTGGCGATGTGAACCAGGGTTTTGCCGGCTTACAGGCTAAATACGGCGAACTGCGGATTACCGATACCGGTATCCGTGAGATGACCATAATCGGACAGGGTATAGGCCTGGCCTTGCGGGGCTTACGACCAATTGCTGAAATACAGTATATTGATTATCTGTTATTTGCGTTGAATATTTTAAGTGACGATTTAGCCAGTTTGTCTTACCGTACCAAGGCGGGACAGAAAGCACCTGTCATTGTGCGCACACGCGGGCACCGCCTCGAAGGGGTATGGCATTCCGGGTCACCGATGGGCGTTATTTTAGGCTCATTGAGAGGACTTCACATTTGTGTGCCGCGTAATATGACCCAGGCTGCAGGGATGTATAATACGTTGTTCAGAAGTGATGAACCGGCTATGGTGATCGAATGTTTAAACGGCTATCGTCTGAAAGAAAAATTGCCTGAAAATGTAGGTGATTATACGGTTCCTTTAGGTAAAGCAGAGGTGATTAAACCGGGATCAGATCTGACGATGGTGTCCTATGGTTCTACGCTGCGCTTAGTAGAAGAAGCAGCCGAGGAGTTGATGCAGCTGGGTATTGATGTAGAAATTATTGATCCGCAAACGCTGCTGCCATTTGATACGGAACAACTGTGTGTCCGCTCACTTCAGAAAACCAATAAATTACTGGTGGTGGATGAAGATGTGCCCGGAGGTGCTACGGCTTTTATCCTGCAGGAGGTTTTGGAGGTACAAAAGGGATATTATTATTTAGATAGTCAGCCCCGGACATTAGCCGCTAAAGCGCATCGTCCGCCTTATGGATCAGATGGCGATTATTTCAGTAAGCCTTCGGTCGATGATATTGTGGAAGCTGTTTATCAGATGATGCATGAGGCCAATCCGGGTCGTTTTCCCGGCTTATTTTAACTTATATTTTTGCCATGCGCTGACGAAGCAGGTGATCTGCTAATACCAATGCTGCCATGGCTTCTACAATGACTACTGCACGGGGAACCACGCAGGGATCATGCCGGCCTTTACCCTTAATTTCAGCTTTTTCACCTGCGGCGTTCACCGTTTCCTGCTGATGCATAATCGTGGCAACCGGTTTAAAGGCTACGGTAAATGTAATATCCATTCCGTTGGAGATACCCCCTTGTATACCCCCTGAAAAATTTGTGAGGGTTTTAGGGGCCTTATCGCCGGGGACGAAAATATCATTATGTTCGGAACCTTTCATTTCACTTCCGGCAAAGCCTGATCCGTATTCGAAACCATGTACAGCATTAATGCTCAGCATGGCTTTTCCTAAATCAGCATGCAGCTTGTCAAAAACCGGATCGCCCAGGCCTGGCGGGCAATTTCTGATCATACATGCAACTTTACCACCTACTGTATCACCCGATTTACGAATAGTATCAATATAATTTTCCATATCCAGCGCCGTTGCCGGATCAGCACAGCGCACGGGGTTCGACTCCCTGCGGGTAAGGCATTCGAATACCGGTTCGTTGTTCAGTTCGGGTGCTTTCAGGCTTCCCACCGCACTTACATGAGCAAAGATTTCGATGCTGTGCTGCTGAAGGAATAATTTAGCTACCGCCCCGGCAGCTACGCGGGCTGCTGTTTCGCGGGCCGAAGAACGTCCGCCGCCGCGATGATCGCGGATCCCGTATCGGGCATTATAGGTATAATCAGCATGGCTGGGACGGTACACATCCTGGTTATGGGTATAATCTTTGGACCGCTGGTCTTCATTCGGAATGAGCATGCTGATCGGTGTACCCGTACTTTTTCCGTCGAAAATGCCTGATAATACCTGAACGGTATCGCTTTCTTTACGTTGGGTGGTAATTTTTGATTGTCCGGGCCGGCGTTTATCGAGCTCTGCCTGAATAAAGCTGAGGTCGATATCGAGGCCTGCCGGACAACCATCGATAATCACGCCGATTGCCGGACCATGTGATTCACCGTAAGTGGTGATTTTGAAAACTTTACCGAAAGAGTTCCCTGCCATTTGGTGGATTGGTTTTTTAGTTGGTTAACAAATTAAATAACTAAATCCTGCTTTTTGCAGGTCATTCCAAAAATACGGATAAGATTTCTCAACCACATCTTTTTCTTCGATTTCCACTTCCCTGATCTTTAAAGCGAGCGGTGCAAAGGCCATTGCCATGCGATGATCTTCGTAGGTGCTGATGCATATCTTTTCGGGGAAGTGAAGCTGGCTGCAATCCAGCTTATAGCTGAAATTTTTTTCAATAAGCTTTACCCCGATCTTTGCCAGTTCAGTTTGCAGGGCCAATACCCGGTTCGTTTCCTTAATTTTCAGTGTTTCGAGCCCCGTAAATGTACAGTCATGCCCCAGAGCTGCACATACCACGATAACGGTTTGGGCAAGATCGGGGCAGTCCTTCAGGTCAAATATTTTCCGGGTAGGTATCTTATGCTCTTTTTTAAGGTGCACGCCACCATCCCTGAATTGTGAAGTGATCCCAAAATTGGCCATAATTTCAGTGATCCTGCTGTCGCCCTGCAGGCTATACCCATTTAATCCGGGTAAGAACAGGCTGGCCTCATCAGCCAGTGCGGCTATCGCATACCAGTAAGATGCTGCACTCCAGTCGGGCTCTACATATAATCCGGAAGGTTTAAACGGCTGGGGTCCGATACGGATCAGCTGGTCATTCCAGTCGTAACGGATGCCTGTTTGTTCCAGCATAGCCAGAGTCATTTCCACGTAAGGCCTCGAAGTGAGTTCACCCTCGATTTCCAGTGCTAAGCCATGTGGCAGCACCGGGGCAATCAACAGCAGTGCTGAAAGATACTGACTGCTGATATTTCCCCTGATCTTTATTTTTGAGCCTGCCTGTTGAAACGGCCCTGTGATCTGCAGGGGTGGAAAGCCTTCTTTCTCCTGGTAACGGATATTGGCACCCAAACGTTGAAGTGCTTCCACTAAAATTCCGATAGGCCTTTGTTTCATCCGCTCGGTACCGGTTAATATAAAATTACCGTTCCGGAGGCTGAGGAATGCGGTTAAAAAACGCATCGCTGTGCCTGCGGGGCCAATGTCGATCACCGTAGATGTGCCGGCCGCCGGTGCATGCTGCACTTCGTTCAGGGCAGCAGCAAGGGTAACCGTATCGGCTGCGACGGATATGTTTTCCACCTGTACCGCACCTTTACTTAATGCGCTCAGTACAAGAGCCCGGTTGCATTCGCTTTTGGAACCCGTTAATTTTATTTCGGTATCAATTCGTTTTTGTCCGTTAAAAGAAAGGATGATATTTTGAGCCATGCCTGGTTAATTTTTATGTTGAGCGTGTGGAGGGTTTAGGGTTTAGCGTTTCAGGCTTTAACATCCGTGTGCGCTTCAGCAGCAATACCTGCCTCCGCTTTCCCGGCATTCATGATCTCGGTTTGCAGGCGAATAGATTCACCATGTACCAGCTCTAAAAACTTCTCGGTAAAATTAAGATCTAACTTCAGTGCTTTTGCAAAAGCGGTACGGCGGCTCATGATCTCATCCCAACGGTTTACCTGCAGAATAGTGACTTTATTATCTCGTTTAAATTCGCCTATTTTTTGTGTAATGCTCATCCTTTCGGCTAATTTCTGTAAAACCAGATCGTCGATCTTATCGATCTGCTTTCTTAATTCGGCCAGTTTATCAATGAACTCTTCATTTTTCGATTCGGGCTGACGCAGATTAAAATTATTCACGATTTCGGACAACGCTGCCGGTGTAACCTGTTGTTTGGCATCGGTCCAGGCTATAGAAGGATCTAAGTGCGATTCGATCATCAGTCCCTGCATGTCCAGGTCGAGTGCTTTTTGTGCAATGTAAGGAATGAGTTCACGGTTACCGCAGATGTGGCTGGGGTCGTTGATAATGGGAAGTTCAGGACACAGAGTGCGTAGCTGAATAGCCAGTTCCCACATCGGTTCGTTCCGGAACGCACTTTTTTCGAATGAAGAGAAGCCGCGGTGAATAGCGCCTAATTTGGTAATACCAGCTTTATTGATCCGTTCTAAAGCACCTGCCCATAATTGCAGGTCGGGGTTAACCGGGTTTTTAACCAGTACGGGAACATCGATGCCTTTAAGGGCGTCGGCAATTTCCTGCACGGTAAAAGGGTTTACAGTGGAGCGGGCACCGATCCACAGGATGTCGACCCCGGCGGCCAATGCCTCTTCTACGTGTTTGGCATTTGCCACTTCGACGGCGGTAGGTAATCCGGTTTCGGCCTTAGCACGCTTTAGCCATTCCAGGCCAATGCTGCCAATACCTTCAAATTCGCCCGGGCGGGTGCGGGGTTTCCAGATTCCTGCCCGTAAAATACTTACTTTGCCGGTGGCAGCAAGCAGGTGAGCTGTGGTTAATAATTGATCTTCCGTTTCGGCGCTGCAGGGTCCGGAGATCAGGAGCGGCTCGTTTTTTACGTTGATCCAGCTATCTAAAGGCTGAATGTTTAGTTGTAGTTTCATTTTTTTGGATGTTTAGTTGTTCTGTTTGTTAGTTTTTTGGTATTTAGGCTTATAGACCTCTGACGTCCGTCTTCGGATTTTCGTGTTTTAAACCTTATCATTCTTCAGGTATTCACCCATAATGTTAAAGTTTACAGTGTATTTTAAAGCTTTACGGATGGCAGTATCATAATTTTCCATGCTGCTCCATTCCATGTCCACATAAAAATAATATTCATTCCGTTTGCCTAATACCGGCATCGACTGGATCTTCGTTAAGTTTACGTTTAGTTCGGCAAACAGGTTAAGCACTTTGGACAGGGCACCTACCTGGTTGCCTACCTGGAAACAGATCGATGCTTTGTTGATCTCGTTAGTGGCCTCTTTTTTATCTTTTTCGAGGATCAGGAAGCGGGTATAGTTCTTTTTATTCGATTCAATACGGCGCTCAATAATGTTCAATCCATAGAGTTCAGCAGCCAGTGTATTGGCGATCGCCACGGTATCGGTTAATTGCTCGTCTTTTATTTTCTTTGCACAGGCAGCGGTATCGTTGCTTTCGATCACCTGTATGTCGGGAAAGTCGTCGAAGAAATCGACACACTGGCGGATAGCAATAGGATGGGAGGTGGCATACTTAATATCCTCAAACTTTACACCCGGTAAGGCCATCAGGTGAAGTTGGATGGGTAGGTATACCTCGCCGGTAACCGCAAAATTGTAATCTCTGATGAGGGTATAATTGGGTAATAAGCTGCCTGCAATAGAATTCTCGATCGCCATGATCACAAAGTCTGCCCCGCCGTTCACCAGGCAGTCACAGGTCTGTTTAAATGAGTTGCATTCGATGGTTTCGATATCTTTTCCAAAGAATTTATAGGCAGCCTCTTCGTGAAAGGAGGCTTTGATACCTTGTATGGCTACTCTCGGACTGGTTTTCATTTTGTTCATTTCTAAGTGTAAATAACAAAAAAAGTCCCGGCAACCTGCCGGGACTTTCCATATACATTTTCAATATTATGATCTATCTTTTTGCATATCAGTCCCGGCTCTTACTAAAGTAGTAAAAGTAACCGAACCAATATGTGTTTTGTAACTGCATTTTCGTATTGCTGGGAGCAAATGTACATGACGAAATTTAATTTGTCAATAGTTAATTGAAAATATTTTAAACAAAATTTTATTTTTATATTTGTTCTGCTCATCAATGGTCTTTTTTCTTCTGACCGTATCTTTAAAAAAAGTAAGCAAGTCCACGGTAAGTCCACTACAAGTCCATGGTAAGTCCACTACAAGTCCACGGTTGTTGAAGTGATATTGGAGTGTTAAGGTAGTGATTTAAGCTTATCTATATTTTCATCTTCCGGACAAAACCTGTCCGGTTCTTATACTAAGTCCGAGCTGTCCTGTAAACTTATTATCGAGATAAGGATTGCTGAATACCCAGCCTTTGGTTTTATAGTTCAGGTCTGCTATGATAGAAAATCTTTCCGTAATGGCAAAACGGGGCTGTATGCCAGCACTCATTCCAAAGCCGGCTTTGCTGGCTGCGAACATTTGGTTTTCAGGCTGCATCCACCCTGATACCTGCAGGCTTGTGTTAAACCGTGCATTTTCTTTTTTAATAAGGTCATAATACCGAAGTTCCATAGCAGGAAGCGTTAAGTTTTTGCTTCTGTTAATCCCGAGGCTTACCATCATCTGGCGGTTGTTGAAGTCAAGAAAGAAATCGCCACCGGCATAATAACCGAAAGAAGTAGGAACGCTGCGCAATGCGAAATTGAAATAATAACCCGGTTTTAGTTGCAGCCTGTTAATACCTGCCATAAATGGCGATACGAAATTGAGGTATTGCATATTACCTGTTTCCCGGAGAAAACTTTTCATTTCAGGCGTTAAATCTGTTTCCTTTATCGGACGCCTGATACCGATACCGCCTGTCCACGTACCACGTGCTTCATAGGGCTCATGAGGGGTAAGCAAGTCATATACCCACGCTGAAAAATCATAACCTGTAAAATCTCTTGCCAGTATATCATGCCGGTCATGTATCATAATACTGTCGGTAATGGCATTAAATCGTTTGGTAAACGGCAGATTCACATAATTAACAGCATGAAGTGTGCCTAAGAGGGACAGGCCTACCATAGGATAGCCTGTTTGTCTGAAGAAGTTATCTTCCCGCATCCGTTGCAGGTACCTGTACTCTCCCTCTACGCCTGCTGCCGAAAGACGAACCTGGTCTGCCGGAAATTTTTTCTTTAAATAAATAAGGTCTTCGTCTTTTACATGGGTTACGGCAATGTCCAGGCCTTTACCAAATTTCCAGACCTCATCATAGCTGTAAATATGCCTTGATGTCATTACTGCACGATGAAATTCCTCATGTTGAAAGGCATAACCATAAGGCAACTTAATGGCAAGGTAATCCGTACCGAGTGCTGTAACATTTGCCAGAACCCGGTTTAGGATATACTTTTTGGTTGTTGTAGGCTTTACCAGTTTATTCCATAACACATGATGCCCATAATATAGGCTGCCATGCAGGTTACGGGCCATATCTGTTACCTGTGTCATACTTAGGTTACGGTAAAATTTGCCGTAATGTTCTGTTTTTAATACTGCATTAAAAGGTGCAGTACCATTGTTTGCCCTTATCACTTCTGCTTTAGCGGCATCGGTCATATAGGGAGCGTCTATCAGGTGCAGGCTCCACTTAAAAGAAGGGGGCAGGGTATCTTTTACGATAAGTTGTCCGTAGCTTTTCCCACAGCAAATGGAAAGTGCAAGGAGTATGATGATTCTGTTCATAAAATAATATATTTTAAAAAAGTTTTTTGATGAGATATCCCGGAAATACGGTTACAATGAACGGTATATTTGATGTATAATATTGATGCATCAGGAAGGTTGTAAGACCGTTTTAGTAAGTCCTAAAAATCCTGCGATAGCCAGTACGATCAAAAATAACAGGCGTAAAAGACTTAATATTTCCCATAGCTTTGCTCTCTTTATTAAGAGAGGATCTATATTTTCTGAGAAAGCTGTAGTCGTAATCGCTATTAACTGAGGTACGAAGAATGCGAACGTAACCACCAATACAATTACATAACCTGCAAATGTGATGAGCAGGTAAGGTCTGCTGCCGGTTTTCCAAAACAGAACGATCGATACTAAAAGCAATAACAAAGTAACCGGATGTATAGCTATCCAAAAGGGCGTAGGGTTCAACCCGTATTTTCCCTGAAACATACTGAGTGAAGCGGGCGGAGCAGCGCTCCATCGGGGAACTACGGCAACATGCTCATAAATAGCCGCACCAATAACCACGGCAAAAGAAAGGCATGCAAATGCGTAAATGATGTTTTTAAAGTCCATAATAAAACATTGATTGTGTGAATTAGAATTAATGCAGTTGCAAAATTAGATTACTTCGTATGCGCCGGCAATGAAGCCTGTTATGAAACGGAAAGATAACAGAATGAAGCTTACATCTTCAGGGATGTATTGTATTTCGCTTTCTGATTCATCCTAAAGGATAATTCATACACTCTTTTCCCCGTTTGATACGTCTTCTGTTTTTCCGCCTTTGCCTATGTTTCCATATTTGCAGCTGATAAGAATAAATTTTTATGAAAAAAACAATAACTACACTTCTGTTAGTGGTAATTTGCCCAGCTATAATGTATGGGCAGTTAGGTGGTTTGGCTGATAAATTAACCCAAAAAATAAAAGAGAAAGCCAAAGCACGTGCTGAAAGAAAAGTGGATAAGGTGATCGATCATACTTTGGACACCATGGAAGGGAAACGCCAGAAACCAGGCAAGAAAGAGGTTTCCCAAAATCAAGCGGAAATGTCATCCGATACAGCGAAAAGAATGTATATCAAGTACGATTTTATTCCGGGAGAGGATGTGATTTACAGCCATGATTTTTCAGCCGATAATATGGGCGAAATGCCTGCCGGGTGGAATAGTAACGGCAATGCTGCTGTAGTTACAATAAAAGATTTAAAAGGAAATTGGGTGCAGCTTTATCAAAATGCGGTATACCTTACCGATAACAAAGCTTCATTCACGGAGAATTTTACTGTTGAGTTTGATCTTGTGCTGCACCGCAGCAATCCAAAAGCGCCTTTTCCTGAAATGACCTGGGGTATATTATCTTCAGGTCATTTAGATCCGGATGATAATAGCCTGTTAAAAGATTACACTGCAACTTTTGCTACAGAAATGAGCCTTCAGCCATCTGATGAGATCCGTTCTACGATGCAGTTGCAGGCTTATAAAAACAGAGGCAGTTATTTCAAAACCGATATACAAAAGCCGGGCGAATTGTTGCTGCAATTCAACAAAGTGGTACATATCGCTATGCAGGTACAGAAAGAAAGGATGCGCATCTGGTGGAATGGCCAAAAAATATATGATCTACCTAAAGCCATTGCCCGGGATATAAATCTCAATCAGCTTTATTTTACAGTAAAAAGATATGGTGGATCTGAACAGGAAGTGGGGTATGCCATTAGCAATATAAAAATAGCAAAAGGTTTACCTGATACCCGGCACAAACTGCTAAATGAAGGTCGGTTTTCTACCACGGGCATACTCTTCAACGTCAATTCCTACACGGTACTGCCTGAAAGTAATGGCGTAATCAGTGAAATAGCTTCTATTTTAACGAAGAACCCTGAACTCAAAATAAAAATCATTGGCCATACCGACAGTGACGGCAGTGAAACTGCCAACCTCGAATTATCCAAACAAAGGGCGGCGGCTGTAAAGCAAGTGCTAACAGATCAATTCAGGGTAGACGCTTCGAGGATGGAAAGTGACGGAGCAGGCGAACGGCAGCCTGTAGGCGATAATGGCACAAAAGAGGGTAAAGCCAATAATCGTCGCGTGGAATTTGTGCGACAGTAAGTGCGGAGTCAAATTAAAAATTTGAGCTACGCCAACGAATCACAAATCAGCGAGGCTAATTTATAAAACAATAAATCAATCTAAAATATCATTATTATGACAAAAAGAACTTTAAAAACAGGCTATATCCTGTTTTCTGTACTAAGCATCTCCCTGTTTTCCTTCAAAAAATATGAAAAACGGTTAACAGATGTATGGAAACAGTTGGGATTAACGCAGCAGCAAGGTTCTGACAAAATAAAAAATGCTTTCCTGTATGGATATATAGAAAATAACACTGCTAAGAACCTGCGCAATCTGGCAACGGGCAATAGAACTGCAATCGCTAAAGATTTGATGATCTATTCAAAAACATACCTGAATGGTACAGCTTTTAAAGCGGCGTATGCGAAAGAAAGAGTAGCTTCTAAACCGGAAAACATAATATTTGTACCGGTTACCAGAGAAAGCATCAGGAAGGAAAGGATTGCAGAACTGAGAAAAAACATCAAAGAAACGGAAGATGCCGTAAAAAAAATGCCTGCGCTGGAGAAGAGCGCTCAAAAAACAATTGCCAGATACGAAAATGCGATAAAAGATTATGAAAGCCCGGATAGCAGGATGCTGAACACGTTCTATGAAACGGCTGTTAACCAGCAAAACAGCAAAAAACAACAGTATGAAAAAAGAATGAAAGATTGGGAAACAAACTACCCTGAAAATCATACTCAAAAAGTGAAGAAATATTTAGAAAACTATCTTGCTCTTGGTGCGACAGTTGATTTTGATGCTGAACTTACAGAAAAGAATGGCAAAAAAGTATTTGTAAATAAAGATTATGAAGCCAAAAATGCGGACTGGAAGAGGATTTACCGTGGCGGAAGAGAAGTTTATAATGCCACGAAACCGCTTGCAGAGCAATGGTTAAAAGAAATCAGATAAAATGAGCCGGAGAAAATATATATACCTGTTTGTTAGTATGTGTTTTGCCCTTGGTTCCGTCAGGGCACAAACTAACGGCGGCAGCCATCCCGATGTAAACAAACTTCTGAAAATGAGCCCGGCAGAACGGGAAGCATATAAAAAGAAAATGCTTCGGGAGCAAGCGGAAAAAGCAGCTAATCTCATTGAAAAAAATAATCTCAATATTGATGTGAGAACCGTTCCGGGTTATGACGTAAAGCCTCCTGTAAAAAATGTAGCCAGGCTGGCACTTATAGCGTCCAAGCCGCCCACAAGACAGGAGTTGGTAAATAATGTGCAGCAGTCTATCCGACAATTGAAGCAGGGCATACCCGCTCCTAAAGCTCAGCAAATAGAACAGTTCAGTGTATCCCAATCTATTGCTGCCATTCACGATGCGTCCATTATGAGTTTCTATAACGGCAATCCCGCGGAAGGTATGCTGTTGTTGATGCATGCGGTAGCAAAATCGCCCGACTCGCTGCAAATGGTCAATAATCTGGGAGCCATGATGAATATGACAGGTGCCGGGCACAGCGCCATTCCTTTGCTGCAATACTGTTTGGAAAGAGTTCCACAAAGCAGCACTGTTTTAAATAATATCGGGCAAAGTTTTATGGCATTGGGCGATCTTATGCGTGCCGCCGAATATCTTAACCGGTGTCTGGAGTTCGATTCTTTAAACATTGAAGCCAATCACAGTATGGGAATGTTGCATATATTTAAAAAAGAATATGCGGCAGGTATGAAGTATTTTGAAAGGGAAATGAGCGTAGCTATTCGCAGAAGCACATTGGCAATGGCATATAAAACAGGCGTAAACTTTAACCTGAGAGAAATAACAAAGAGAAAACATGCAAGAAACGGCGTACCGACAAAAAATCATTTCGAAGAAATTACAATGGGAAAATTCTCCATGCCTGATTTTCCGGCCAATGCACTTGATGCAAAACTGCGTGTGCCCGAGTTCAGTGCTTATGCCGCCAGTGTCCAGTCGGAAGCGATGCACTGGATGACTGTAATGAACAGGCTAAGTATGACGCCCACCAACCCAAATGAAAAACCCGGTATTTATTCCGAACTTGTAGAAGCCATGCTGGAAGAATTGCATAAGGAGTTCAACCCCAACTATCTCACGAATTATTCAGATGACGATGCGCAATGGGTGCAGGACAGGATAGCAAAAGGAATGTCGGATATTGCAAAAGTAAAATGCCCTCCGTTGCCTGGCGGAGCAAGCCTTGAAGCACAAATGGCAAATGAAATAAAATGCTGTGAAGAGCGGAAACGACCTATTGCCGATCAGACCATTCAGCAGATTGGCTCCCATATCCAGAAAATCACAACAGTCGGGCAACAACGATGGAAGTCATACATCAATCAGTTGGTAGCTATAGTTCAATTAGATCCGAGTGCTTCCAATCAGGCGGCTGTGTATGGTGCTGTATCAGGTTATTTTAGTTATTTAAGCTGGGGCTCATTGTTTTTCACCACAGGCGATATTAATAATTTACTGGCAGGCTGTAATGATGATTATAACCGGGAGGAAATAGACAGCCTCATACAATCTGACCGGGAATGGCAGGTGGCTTGCCCTGCCTGGCTGAACTTATCGGTTGATTTAGGAGGCATTTCAGTAAAAGCAGATTGCAGCAAATACGCAGTAGAAGCCGGTAAGGGATGGACATTTGGCTATGAACACGAATTTACAACAGGCAATTCAACTTTTTTGGCAGGCCCGGGTGCAAAGCTGGAGTTTTTAGGTCTGGCAAAAGCAGAAACAAAGGCACAGGCTTTTATAACCTTCGACAAAAACAAAGAGTTCGCCGATTTTGGGATAAAACATACCATGAAAATAGGCGCCTCTGCAAATCCTATCCGATTGGGAGGCGTAAAACTTGGAACAAACCTTGGCGCAATAGAAATAACCAATGCCATTAGCATAAACAGCGGCTATAAACCTGCTACGGTTAAAACAAGTGGCATTTCAAAAATTTTTGAAAACCTTTAAAAATGTTTTTAATGAAACAAACAAAAGAAATACTGCTCATTTTACTGGTTTCGTTTAGCCTAAACGTATCCGGGCAGTTACAAAATACAGCGTTTAACAAAATATATCATTTGGTTGAGCAAAAGAACTTCTTCAAAGCGTCGGAAATCTATGAGGCACAAAAGAATGAATTGACCACAGTACACCGGCAAATAATTGAAGTTATTTTGGATAATGCCTTTAACCGACTGGAAATATCAAACAAGAACATTACCAGGCTTACCCGGTCAAAAAATAATCTGCCCGATTCGTTGATGCTTAAATTGTACAAAACAAAAGAAGACAATGCTGTTAAACTATTTGATTATCGGGCAGCAAAAAATGCCGTTACGACCATCTTAGCCGATTATAAAAAACTGCTTTCTGATAATGACAGGAATGAAATAGAAAATAACCTGAAAATATGGACAGTTTTAGAACGAGAACCTAAACAACAGGTGAAAATAAAAGAATTTAATCGGTTGAAAATGGAAAAGGACAAGGCTGGACTGAACAATTTGAAAGTTTCGGGGGATAAAAATACCGTTGATTTTATTTTTGATACGGGTGCTAATTTATCAACAACTTCAGAAACAGCAGCCAGGCAACTGAATATGAAAATCATCCCTGCCGATATCAAGGTGGGAACAATAACAGGAGAAACAGTTTTCGCACAGCTTGCCGTATGTCCGATAATGACATTAGGGAATATTGAAATCCGAAATGCGGTTTTTCTTGTACTGAAAGACGATGTACTGGCATTTCCGCAAATAGATTACAAAATCAACGGTATTTTAGGTTTTCCAGTCATTGAAGCTTTAAAAGAAATTCAGACCACACCAGACGGATATTTCATAGTGCCTAAAAAAGAAACAAAATATGAAGCAAAATCAAATATGGCAATGGATGGATTAACGCCATTGATTTTACTTAATGACAAACATTTTGCATTAGACACAGGAGCCGACCATACGATATTGTATTCATCTTATTACTCCGAAAATCGCCAGGAAATAGAATCAAACCGTACACAAACCACCATCGCTTTTGGGGGTGCAGCCGGAGCAAAGGAATTTAAGGGCTATAAAATAGATATCAGCTTCAATGTTAATGATAAAAATGTAACCTTAAAAAACGTTAGTGTTTTGACCCATAGTTTAGAAGAAAAGGAAAACGGAATTTACGGAAACATTGGTCAGGATTTTATCAGGCGATTTGATAAAATGACTTTAAACTTCAATAGAATGTTTATAAAATTTAATTAACAAAAATAGCGTTTTAATTGGTTATTAATTAGTTACCTCACTTATAAGAGCCATCTGTTTGTAAATTTGTTTTTTAGATATTTGCAGTATGCACCAAAAACCCAGAGCTAAAAGTAAAACAGACTTATTGCTAATGACCATATTATTTCCGCCCACGTTGGTGGTCATTACTTATTTCATTTTGGGTGAAATATACTTTTTAAACATTGCAAATTTTGCTTCGGCTTCTGTGGTTTCGTTTATTGTTTTGTTTGGAATATGGATTTTGCAGGGCAGATTGGGGTGGAAGATGTTGCAGCTATACCCCTCGCACCGGGATACATTAAAAAGAGTGCTGCTTTTCTCCCTGCTTAACCAGGTGATTGTAGCAATAGCTGTGATATTGATATGTCTGGCATTTGACCAGCTTCATATACTGAATTATCAATTCACCATTAAAAGTTGTTTAGGCGGTGTTATGACCGGTTTTATCTGCACCATTATTAACCAGGCCGTGTATGAAACCGATGCCTCTTATCAACGGATTAAAATATCGCAACTAGAGGCTGAACGGCTGAAAAAAGAGCAGTTGCAAACCCAGCTTGATTCGCTTAAGGAGCAGGTGAACCCGCATTTTTTGTTTAACAGCTTAAACTCATTGTCGTCTCTTATTGTTACTCACCCGGAAAAAGCAGAGGAATTTGTGGAAGAAATGAGCCGTGTATATCGCTACCTGCTGCGAAGCAACGAAGAGCAGCTAACATCGCTGCAAAAGGAAATAGCATTTATCGAATCCTATAACCATTTGTTAAAAACCCGTTTTGGCAGTGGCTTTCAACCAAGAATTAGCATAGAGGAAGCCTTAAAAGAATGGTTACTTCCGCCTATGACCTTACAATTACTAATGGAAAATGCGGTAAAGCACAATATTGTAGACCCCGATACACCGCTTATGGTGCAATTATATACACAAGATGAAAAGCTGGTGGTGAGCAATAATTTGCAAAAGAAAAACAAATCGGTAGTGTCAAATAAAGTAGGGCTAAGTAATATTATATCAAAATACGAACTGCTGAACTACCCGGAAGTGGAAATTAAAGAAACTGAAAACGAATTTATAGTGGTATTACCATTAATTAAAAGTGTGCATTAGAATATTATGAATGTATTAATTATAGAAGACGAACAATTAGGTACAGAAAAGCTAATCCGCCTGCTTGCATCTATCGATACTTCCATTGAAATCGTAGGGAATACACGCAGTATCAAATCATCTGTAGAATGGTTGTTACAACATTCGCATCCCGATATTATTTTAATGGATATTGAGCTGACGGACGGACAGAGTTTTGAAATTTTCAACCGTGTTGCCATCAAAAGTATGGTTGTTTTCACTACGTCTTATGATGAATATGCTTTACAGGCTTTTAAGGTGAACAGTGTTGACTATTTATTGAAACCCATTAAACGGGAAGAGCTGAAAAATGCGCTGGATAAATACCAGCATTGGCAGCAAAAGTTCTCTCCTTCGGCAATGAGCATAGAAAAGCTCATCAATGAATTGAAGCAACAGCAGGCTAAAACCTGGCGCTCCCGATTTTTAGTAAAAAGAGGGCAAAGATTAATCTCCGTTGAAGTTCGTGATATCGCCTATTTTTATGCTGAAGACCGGTTAAGTTTTTTCATCACATGGGACAGGCAAAAGCATATTATCGATTATACGATTGAGGAGCTGGAACAGATGCTGGATCCTCAATATTTTTACCGCCTTAACAGAGCATTCATTGTTCAGATAAAAGCTATTGCGCAGATTCACAATTACTTTAATGGCCGGTTAAAACTAGACCTTAATCCTGCCATAGAAAAAGAAGTTTTGGTAAGTCGCGAAAAAGTGACTGAATTTAAGGAATGGATGGGTAAATAATTAAGAATAGAGTTGAAGAAGTTGTAACTACACTTCAGCCCATACATACAGCAGTTCATACACTTTTAGCTATATCGTTCGGCATATAGTAACGTACTTTGTATCAATAAATTATTTTGATATGAAGTACAAAGCATCCTTAGACAACCTTGCAAAAATAATAACTGTTGGTGTAACCATTGTATTCGCTGTCGTTATTTCAAAACAAATGATAGCAATTAAAGAAGAACCTGCTGTAACCTCTTTTTTAATCACCGGTGGTTTCGTTCTGATTTACATCTGGACACTGTTGTTCAGACCGCTCAACTATCAGGTAACAGATAAGTATCTTATTATTCACAGACCACTGAAAGATATCCACATCAATCGAAATGTCATAACAAACGTTGAGCGGATGGATGATGCTACGCTTCAAAAAAGCGTGAGAACAATAGGTGTTGGCGGACTTTTTGGGTATTTTGGAAAGTATGCCAATCGCAAAAATGGCTCAATGACATGGTATGCCACAAGAAGAAGCCGGGCCGTACTGATCTGCACTAACGATAACAAGAAAATGGTGCTTACTCCTGATCTGCCCGAAGCGTTTATAACAGCGCTTCGTCATTGAAAAGCAGCAGTCAAATAGTTCAAAAGTATTAAAGATGAAAAAGCTAATCAATTATATTGAAATAATTTGCCGGTATTTTATCTGTATGCTGATGCTGGTTTACGGACTGGTCAAATTATTCAGGTCGCAATTTTCAATAGAATTATATTTAAAAGATACCCCTTTGCACCAGTTAAATGGTACACAGCTTGCCTGGGCATTTTATGATTTCCATCCGGCTTATCAGGTAATTATTGGTATTGTAGAGATGATAATCGGTTTACTCGTTCTGTTTCCACGCAGTAGTAAATTGGGTGTTGTATTGTTTCTTCCCGTGAGCTTCAATATTATGCTGTTGAATTTTATGTTTGGTATTGCAGCATTACCCACATCTGTTACCCTGTTTATAGCAGGATGTCTCTTATTGGGTATCTACTTTAAAAGTTACGCATCATACTTTTTTGCAAATTCAACAGCAGTTCCGAAAAAAAATAAATTAAAAGCCGTAACAGGGCCTTTGCTGATAATTTTAACGGGCTGTATATTAGCACTATTTGTTATCATCCATAATGATTTTTCGATAAAGAATGATAAAAACTTAATAGGGAAATGGAATGTAACCCATCATATGGACATCTGTACATTTTACTTTGAAAAGGGAGATTTGCTGGTCGTAAAAACACAAAAGAATACGCTCTTGTATGGGCGTTATAAATCAGGTAACAACAAATTATCTATTAAAAGTAAAAACTCATTGGTCAATATGGCTAATCTATCTTATCGTCTCGTAAATGATTCCTTGATAATTTGGAAAGGAAATGATCAAAATTATCTCTTAAAACGTGTTTCATATTAAATAAATTTCATCCATCACTTTGAACTATAATTTTTAATGAAATGAAGAAGGTTTACAAAGTATTACTTGTTATTCTTACCCTTGCATTTATTGCAGGTGCACTCACAGGCACTTATGTGAAAGTATTTCTGCCAAATATTGGCGAACCCGTTAGCATGAAAATAGAACGAACCCCTGAACGCATAGCACGTGGACGTTATCTGGCCAATCATGTGGCTGCATGTATGGATTGTCACAGTTCTCGTGACTGGTCGAAATTTGCCGGCCCCTTATCAGGTAATCTCGGCGGCGGCGGAGAAAAATTCGGGAAAGACATGGGGTTTCCAGGTACTATTTATGCACCTAATATTACGCCTTACAAGCTGGGTTCCTGGACAGACGGCGAAATATACAGGGCGGTTACTGCCGGAGTAAATAAAGATGATAAAGCATTGTTTCCTGTAATGCCCTATCATAACTATGGTCAAATGGATAAGGAAGACGTTTACAGTATTATTGCATATATCAGGACACTTGACCCCATTAAAAACAGTACAGCAGAGCGTGAGCTGGATTTTCCTTTGAATTTCATCGTAAACACCATGCCCAAGAAAGCACAGCCCGAACCAAAGCCTGAGGAAAGTAACTTCCTGGCATATGGCGCATATCTTGTAAATGCAGCAGGCTGTATGCATTGCCATAGTAAAACAGATAAAGGTATAATTATAGAAGGTTCAGCATTTGGTGGTGGTATGGAGTTTCGGCAACCGGCTGGTATTGTACGCTCACCCAACATCACGCCTGATAAGGAAACGGGCATAGGACACTGGACAAAAGATATGTTTGTACAGCGTTTTAAAGGATATGCAGACAGTAGTTATACATCAATAAAATATACGATCAGTGATTTAAACAGTCCGATGCCCTGGTATATGTATTCAGGGATGAAGAAAGAAGATCTGGGTGCGATATATACTTACCTGCATAGCTTAAAGCCAATTAAAAATTCTGTAAGCAGGTACGAAAAAAAGAAATAAAATGGTATATAAAACTAAGCAAGCAGCGAAATGGGAAAAAGAATTGTCATTATAGGCGGTGGTTTCGCCGGATTGAATCTCACAAAAAATCTGGCGCATATCAAGAGTATAGAAATTGTATTGGTAGACAGGAATAACTATAACTATTTTCCGCCACTCATCTATCAGGTTGCATCTTCATTTATCGAGCCCTCTAATATCAGCTATCCTTTTCGTAAAATGTTTCAGGGAAAGAATAATATCCGCTTTTATCAGGGTACTTTCTTAAATGTTGATATTAAGCAGAATATTGTATATACGAGTGAAGGGAGTCTTTACTACGATTACCTCGTTTTTGCGCAGGGCACACAACCTAACTATTTTGGGTTGCAATCTATCTGTGAAAAAGCGCTGCCATTAAAGAATATTGATGATGCGCTTAAAATCAGAAATACTATCCTGAACCATATTGAGCAGGCTTGTAAAGCGAACAATGCTGGTGAACGAAGAAAGCTGATGACCTTTGTGATTGCCGGTGCCGGTCCCACAGGGGTGGAATTATCGGGTATGCTGTCGGAAATGAACCGGAATATCCGTATAAAGGATTATCCTGAATTAAAAAATGACCCGATGCACATCTACCTGGTGGATGCCGCGCAAACATTGTTAGGAACAATGAGCCCAAAAGCACAGAAAGAAACATTTTCTGCACTTTCGGAACTGGGAGTAAATATCAAACTTTCTGTTGCTGTAAAGGATTTCAAAGACGATGTAGTCTGTTTATCGAATGGTGAACGGATACAGGCGAAAACGCTGATTTGGGTGTCAGGTGTTATTGCTAACGAAGTGAATGGACTACCACAGCAGGCGGTGCTAAAAAACAGGAGGATAGCTGTAAATGAATTTAACAGAGTAATGGAAACAGTCAATGTTTTTGCCATTGGCGATATCTGTCAGCATACAGATATGGCATTTCCAAACGGGCATCCGCAGGTCGCACAGGTAGCCATACAACAGGGAACGTTGTTAGGAAAAAATTTTAAAAATATTATCAGTGGTAAACCGCTCAAGCCCTTTTGCTATCGCGATAAAGGCAGTATGGCTATTATCAGTAAATACAAAGCGGTAGCAGAATTGCCTGTTGGCTTCTTCCGTGGATTTATGGCATGGTGGTTATGGCTGGTTATACACATATTGCCTATTGCGGGTTTTAAGAACAAAGTAAAGCTGTTTTGCAGCTGGCTCTGGAATTTTATATCCAACGACCCAACGTTAAGGCTAATTATCAATCCATCCCGGAAATAGAAGTATATGAAGCTGATACGGACGTTTTACATCCTCAGTGCGTTCCCTGCTTCTTTAATCGCTGTTTTATCGATGGTTTTCAAGGCAGGGATATTCCCGATATGGTATGCGCCACTATAGCGAAGAATATATTGCTCGCTTTCTTCGTTACGTTCCCCGTTAAAAATGATGCCTTTAACCGGGATATGGGATTGCTTCAAAACATTTAAGGTAAGCAGGCTGTGGTTAATGCTGCCTAAGTAATGCTGAGATACCACGATGACCTGCAGCTTTAATTTTTTGATCAGGTCGATGATCAGCTCCGTATCATTTAAAGGGACCAGCAGGCCGCCGGCACCTTCCACAAGAAGATGATTTGCAGTTCGGGGCAGTTGGAACTGATTTAATTCAATGGCAATGCCGTCGAGCCTGGCGGAAAGGTGCGGCGAAAGCGGTTGGGTTAAACGGTATTGCTCCGGATGGATCACAGAGCGGGGATTACTGATCAGCGAGCGCACGGTTTGGCTGTCGCTATGTTCCAGGTCGCCCGACTGCACGGGTTTCCAATAATCAGCCTGTAATTTTTCGGTAAGGATGGCGCTTACCAGCGTTTTTCCGATTCCTGTTCCAATTCCGGTAATAAAATATTTTTCGCTCATAGTAGCTCACTTAAAGCCGTTGTTAACTGCTGTATTTCCTGATCGGTGTTGTAAAGGTGAAGGCAAATTCTTAAACGCTCCCGGCCTTCGGGCACAGTGGGGCTTAAGATAGCTCTTGCGTCGAAGCCTTTTTCCCGGAGTGTGGCGGCAGCCTGTTTGGCCTCCTGAGCATTGTGGAAGAGGATGGTCTGTATACAGCTGTCGCTGTAAATCCGTTCCAGGTGGCTGCCGGACATGTATTGATTATAGAGAGATATCTTATATTGAAGTTCCTGCGTATAAGGGTGCCGGCTTAACAGGTGGTAAGCGCATCGTATAGCGGCCTGCTGGTGAAGGGGGGCTGCTGTGGTGTATATAAAAGACCGGGCAAAATTAACCAGGTAGCTTTTAAGGGTTTCGCTGCCTAAAATGGCTGCCCCATGGCAACCCATAGCCTTTCCGAAGGTAACGACACGGGCAAAGACCTGATGCTGCAGGTCAAGGGCCTGCACCAGGCCGGTGCCATTTGCCCCCAAAACCCCGATCGCATGTGCTTCATCTACGATGAGATGAGCCTGATATTGCTGGCAAAGGGCACTGATCTGATGCAGCGGTGCAGCATCGCCATCCATGGAGTAAATGCTTTCAACGACTACATAGCACAAGCCAGTGACTTTTTGCAGCCGGCGTTCGAGGTCGGCCAGATCGTTATGCTTAAAACGCAGGCGCTGCGCATAGCTCAGGCGGGCGCCATCGATAAGGCTGGCATGAATAAGTTCATCGCAAAGCAGCGTATCACCTCGCTGTGGGACGGCAGAAAGCAGCCCTACATTGGCATCGTATCCTGAATTGAAGAGCAGAGCAGCTTCCGTATTATGAAAACGGGCAATTACCTTTTCGGTAGCTTCGGTATAAGGATGATTTCCGCTAAGCAGGCGTGAACCGGTAGCTCCGTTCTTAAAAGAGGGGATCTGGCTGACTTCGGCTTCTATATGTTTGCGGAATACATCAGAGCGGGCCAGACCAAGGTAATCATTCGAACAAAAATCGACAGCTATATCTGAACAGGTCAATGTTCTTAACCTGTTTTCGGCGCTTCGCTCTGCTAATTTCTGAAGAAGGAATTGTTGTGCACGGTCCATGGTTCAAAAATAAATAAAGCCCGGCGAAGAAGCGGGCTTTATGGATTTTATTTTTGGTTTTTTGGAGCAGGCGGGGGCGGAGGTATGCGATCAGCTGGCCGGCCAGGTCGCTTTTCCATCCGTTCCTTTACGCGTTCCCTTACATGTTCACGGGTGCTGGCCAGTGTTTTGCGTTGTTCTTCGGTTAAGATCTTATCCATCTTTTCCCGCTGGATTTTTGCAAATGCCTGGCGTGCTTCCATTTTTTCGCGTATTGCTTTTTCATCCTGTTTACGCCATTCATCACTTTTCCGGATACGATCGAGCTCGATCTGTTGAATTTTCTGTTTCTGCTCATCGCTAAGGTTCAGGCGTTTCTGCATGGCATTGGCAGTCATTTCCGCGCGTTTTTCAGGATTTATTTTCTCCATTCGATCTCCTCTGAAGCGTTCACCCATCCGTTCTTTGCCTTCCCTTCCCTCAGGTTTTCTTTTTTCCGGCTGTTGCGCATAGCTGTTTAGCGTGCTGAGGGTAGCTGCTAAAGCGAGCGTGTAGATTAATCGTTTCATCTGTATATAATTTATGAGTTATTAAAATTCAGGCTTGTTTATATATACTGAGAATGAAAAAAGAGAAAAGAGTTTAAAGGCGTCTTTGTTAAATAATGTTAATTCTTATTCAACTGGGAAATGGATTTTTGCATCTGTGCCATCATAGTGGATAAGGTTTCTATGGTCGGCTCTGGTGTAGGTTCAGGCAGACTGGTGGAGATATAGGCTTTCGCTTTCCATATTTCAAGGATATCATCCGCATCAATAGCATAGGGGTCATACACTTTATTGTCGGATATCAGTTTGAGTTCGCGGTTTTCTTTAAAGCGATTTCCGGCACGTTTGTACACCACGCCTTCGTTTTTACTGATAATAACATATGTTTCGCCCTGTTTTACATCGTTCCAGTTGTCCATATATTCACCAATGATCACACTTCCGGGTTGTATGGGAAGCATGGAATCACCCATGATCTCAAAGGCCCGGTAGGTGCCCTGCCTTAAAGCGGGTAGCGGGAGCTGAAATTTAGGGAGGTTTTGAATATACTGCGGATCGGCAAATCCATTGAGGTAACCGGCACTGGCCTTTACAGGTACCAGTTCAATATTCTCATGATCATGCTGATCAACAGAAATGCTCAGTATCCGGAGGTTAGAGCCCTGGCTTTTAGGTTTGGGCTTCCATTTGTCGTTGATGGTTTCGTTGATAAATTCATCAATGGTCAGGTCAAAATAATCGGCTATTTTTTTTAGTAATTCATATTTGGGTTCAGCCCGGTCCTCTTCATAAGCACCGATCAGTGAGCGCTTAATTTCCATGATATCAGCAAACTGCTGCTGCGTGTGACCCTTTTTCTTTCTCAGGTATTTCAGGTTGGAGGCAATGTTCGACATAAAAAAATATTTTAAAATAAATTTGTTTTTACTAAAATTGTTAGTATTATTGTGCCAATAAAGTTAGTAAAAAATATTTGAATACAAAGAATATATCTAATTATTTTAGTTTAACCCTTAAGTAAAGAAGAAGATGAAGAAGTTTGTATATATCGTCACTGACCGGAACAGAACCAGCTTGCATGCAGGTATGAGTGCAGATCTGATGAAAACCCTTGAGTTTTATAAGCAGATGCCTAATTTATTTTTCGACAGCTCGCAGCAGTTAACCCGCCTGGTTTATTTTGAGGAATTCAAAACGGAGGTACAGGCTTTAGGCCGTTTTAAAACCGTGAGCCGCTTTACCCGGCTGCAGAAAGAGCGCCTGGTGCGTTCCTGTAATCCGGATTGGATCGATCTTACGCCCGGCCTGGATTTTGAAAAGGTCATGCCGCATCAGCGCTTAACAACCCAGGTGAGCATGCCATTGGCCGTGCTTTCATAAAAAAAAACATTCCGGTAATAGTACCGGAATGTTTTTGTCCATAGCATTTTATTCCGGTTACCAGCCCGGTGCAAATGTTAACCCGAATACACCGGTGTTCACATCTTTACGCTGGAAAGGAATGGCATAATAAGGTTCCAGTACAAAGTAGTTAAATACATTTACCCTTAATGAAATACCGGCACTCATGGCGGGCACCCTTTCAGCCGGAGCACCATTGGGTAGCAGGGCGGTACCGGGTTGATTTTTAAATACTACTTTCGAGTCTTCTGTCCATGCTACACCGGCATCAAAAAAGAGGTTCAGGTCACTGAACAGGTAGCGTGACGGAATGGCTGCCAGTTTTTTCGGTCCTGTAAAAGGCAGCCGCACTTCGAAATTGAATACGGCGAATTTACTTCCTGAAAGCTGGTTAATATCAAATGTTCCGGTATTTTGTACCCTGCTGTTATAAAAGGAATTGGCTTCATATCCCCTGATCAGGTAAGGGTATCCAATAAATAAGGGGTACAGATTTTCGCCTTCACGCCCAAAACGCATATAATTATACGTTCTCGCTGCAAAGGTGAGCGGTTTGGTTTTCCAGTATTTGCGCCCGTCAACCGTGAGTGCCGAGAAATTAAAATCGCCTACATATTGTTCTATTCCCACGCGGTATCGGAAACCTCCGAGTGGGGCTGCAACACCAAAAATGGAGTTATCACCTACAAAGGCAGCATTTAAGGAGACAATAGAAAATGCATTCAGAGGCACGCCTAAAGTGTTGGTCGCTTCTGATTTAGAAACTTTCTCCCGGTTAGAGCCCAGGTAATAGGCCGGATAGCCGCCAACATCCTGATAGAAGTTATTAAAACGGTCTAAACGATAACTATACCTTGAAAACGCACTTCCGGCTTCAAAGCGATGCGCCTTATTAAATGGATAAGAGGCAAACAGCTCTGCTTTATCTTCAAAGGTGCGCAGAATGTTGGTACTGATCGTATCGATCGGGTCAGATCCGGGATGGAGTACCGGGTTATAGAAAGAGGCCGTTGTAAAACCGGTTACATAGGGGATATGTGAAAGGGCTACCCCCCAGTTTATCCGGCTTTTCTGGTTGATATAGCCGGCCAGTCCGCCAAAATCATAGATCTCACCGTTCACTGAGATGTTGGCGATGATCTGGTTACGACCCAGAATATCGCTAAACATACCCATTACTCCGCCCTGTATACCTGTTCCGAAACGACTTGTCGACATGCCTACGCCACTGTTGGCTAAGTAATCGAGTCTGAATTTCGGGCGATAAGGGACTACGGCCATTTCACTTTCAGCCGTTTTCTGAAAGCGCTCAAAATTATTCAGGTTTGAGTTTACAATATTAACACCTGTATTTTCGGCAGGGGGGAGGATGGCCGCATCAAAATTAACATCATTGGCATCCACTACTTTAGCCCTGAAATTACTGAAAGGCGAATTATACAGCGTATAACGCTGATAGCGGTAATAACTATATACGATATCATCGTTCCTGGAAACGGAAATAGCCGGCGAATATTCGGTAATACCGCTAATGCCTGTGAAATAGTCGGTCAGCTGTTTAACGGTCTTGTCTTCCAGGTTATATTCATATAAATTGCGGAAACCATCTCTGTTAGACAGGAAGAAAACCCGTTTATTATCGCCTGAAAACTGCGCATTCAGATTGTTTGCCCCCGGGAATACCGGAATATTGCTGATGGTTTTGGTAGCTGTGTTATAGACAGCCATATTAAGTGCATGCACAGCTGTAATGTTTCCGGCCATAGCCGAAGCCCTGTCAGATGAGAAGACGATCATTTTTCCATCGGGTGAGAAGCTGGGCGCATAATCTGAATATTCATCGTTGGTGATCTGTTTTACTTCTTTGGTATTGAGGTTATAGGAATAGATATCACTTTGCCCTTCGACCAGTCCTGAAAAAGCAATTTCATTGCCGTCCGGCGACCAGGAAAGGTTGCTGAACTGTTCTACCTGCCCCATGTCTGTCCGGAGCAGCGTATTGCCGTTATTCACATCAATGACCATCAGCTGGTTTTTACCTTTACTGAAAATGCTGAATGCAAATTTCCGGCTGTCGGGCGACCATGTGCCGGCCGACTCGATAAAATTAAAATCATCGATGTGACTGTTGCTCATCTGACTGCTTAGCTTGCGGATGATCTTACCTGTTCTGGCATCAGCAAGGAAGAGATCGATGCCGAACAGATCTTTCTCGGAAAGGAAAGCCAGGTATTTGCCATCGGGGCTCAGGGCAGGAGCTACATTGACATTTCCGCCGTTTTTATTGTCGATGATCTTCGTACCTGAAATCCTGATCTGCGAGCTGTCGGCCCTTAACATGGGCCGGTAATGTTGTTCAATGGCATTTTTCCACAGACCCGATAAGGTTTTATCATCATAACCGAATGTAAACCGGATACCGTTCTCGTAGCCAAAGCGCGCTGTCGATTTAAAGAGCGGAACAATGGTGGTGTCGCCATAAACGGAGCCAATGAATGTCCAAAAGGCCTGCCCGTAACGGTAGGGGAAGTATTTGTTGGAATTGGTCAGGTCTTTAAGCGAAGGAATATCCCGGTTTAGCAGGGCATCGCGCATCCACATGGAGGTAAAAGCATCTTTTTTACCTATAGAGAGATATTCAGCCATACCTTCAACCATCCACAGGGGTGTATTGCCAATATTTTCAAGGCTTATCGAATCCCTTTCCAGCAGGATATGATATTGAAAGGCGTGCACCAGCTCGTGTCCTAAAACGTGTCGCGTTTGGCTGTTCAGATCAAGAAGAGGCATAATGACCCTGTTTTTTAAGGCTTCGGTCACACCGCCCGTACCCACTCCAACTTCACCGTCAAGGGCTGTGGTTTGTTGGAAATCAGGGTGATTATTGTAGAGAATGATCGGGTTTCGCTTCAGGAAAGTATCGCGGAACACTTCCTGGTGCATCTTATACCAGGTTTCGGCATCCTGTGCGAATTTCTTTAAAAGTTTTTCATTTTTAAGATAATAATAGATCTCAAAATGCGGTGTTTGCAATACATTGAAATCAACATTTTTATATCGTACACGGTTTTGTCCGAAATATTGTGCCTGTACAGAAACGGAGGTGATCAGGATCAATACGATAAGCCATGCTGATCTTTTAACGGATGAATAATGAGCCTTCATGTGTGCAAGTTTAATTCTTAAAGGTATATAATTTTACAGAATGGCCTATCTGTTATTTCCATTCTTTTTTTTCTCTCTTTCTTCCCGCTGCTGTTTTCTTTTCAATTCCCGCTCTTCCTTTTTTGAAAGTGGAACAACAGCGGTGTTATTTTGTTTTGGTGTTTGATTTTCTGTATTCTTTTTTTCGTCTTTTTTCTCTTCCTTTTTCTCCACGATCGTTATTGGCGGCGGTGTTTCCTCAATGGGTATAACATCATGCATGTCCAGCGTATCGATCACCAGGCTGTCGGTTACTATGGTATCTGCCTGCGGTATAGGGGTAGGACAGTTATAATTCCGGCCAATGGTAACCTTTGCTTTCGGGAATGGTCCGTAGGTGTATCCTGAATTCGGATCGCGGTATACTTTTTCCATGAATTTACCAAAGATCGGCAGTGCTGTTCTGGACCCTTCGCCGGTCTCGCCGTTCTTAAAGTGGGCACTGCGTTCATCGCAGCCCACCCATATGCCGGTCACCAGGTCTTTGGTGATCCCCATATACCAGGCGTCGACATAGTCGGATGATGTTCCTGTTTTACCGCCGATCTGGTTGTTCTTTTTCCATAGATCCCATTCCCAAAGGGCTCGTGACGTTCCGCCCGGCTCATCCATACCTCCTCTGAACATATAGAGCATTAACCAGGCGATCTCTTCCGATAATACGCGTTTGGTCTTTGCGGTAAATGATTCGATCAGCTGGTCGTCCTGGTCGGTAATGCGTTCCACTAAAATAGGATCGGTTCTTACACCCTCGTTTAAAAATGTGCCGTAGGCACGTACCATTTCGAAAACGGATACGTCGTTCGGACCTAAACTTACCGAAGGAACCGATTCGAGATGACTGTCGATCCCGCAGGCATGTGCCCATTTTACGACATTATCCCAGCCTACTTTCTCGGTGACCTGTGCGGTTACGGTATTGACCGATTTTCCCATCGCCCAGCGTAACGACATGGGCTGATAAGTATTGCTCCAGTCGGCATTTTTGGGCTCCCAATATTCGGTTTTTCCCTTATTCTGATATGCGATCTTTACCGGCTTATCAATGAACGTATCACAGGGGCTCATACCGCTTTCGAGCGCAGCAAGGTAAGCAAAGGGCTTAAAGGTAGATCCTGCCTGTCTTTTAGCCTGGTTTACATGATCATATTTAAAGAATTTATGGTTGATGCCGCCTACCCATACTTTAATTTTCCCGGTTTTCGGCTCGAGGGTCATCATACCTGTATTCATGATCTTGCCATAATAACGGATCGAATCCATGGTCGAAAACAAAGTGTCACGATCGCCGCTGTAAGAAAAAACAGTCATTTTTTTCTTCCGGTTGAAATAAGCGTCCACAGAATCAGGCTGATTTGGATATTTTTTCATCAGCAGGGCATAAACAGGCAGATTTTTTTTAGCTCTTTCGGGATAATCGATCTTCTTTCTTTCAGAATTTTCCCAGGGATCTTCATTGCCCCAGACATTATAAAACCGGCGTTGTATAATGCGCATCTGCTCCTGAACGGCTTCTTCGGCATAACCCTGTAATCTGGAGTCGATGGTCGTATAGATCTTTAACCCGTCTTCATACAGATCATACCCGTTTTCCTCACACCAGGCTTCGAGGTATTTATCGACTGCTGCCCGGAGGTAAGAGTCACCACTGCCAGCATCACTTATTTTTCCTTCTTTAAGCTGTAACGGCTGCTTTACAAGAAGATCGAGGCTGTCTTTACTCAGGTAACGGTATTTGTTCATTTGTTGCAGCACTGTATTCCGCCGGTCGCGGGCCCGTTCAGGGTATTTTACGGGATTATACAGGTTTGTACCTTTCAGCATCCCCACCAGTAAAGCTGCCTCGTTAATATTTAATGCTTTTGCTTCCTTGTCGAAATAAATCCGGGAAGCTGTTTTTATGCCGTATGCATTATTACCGAACGAAACGGTGTTCAGGTACATCGTGAGGATATCATTCTTGCTGTAATTGGCTTCCAGCTTCAGCGCGGTCATCCATTCTTTTAATTTAGGGATCATGGTCCGGATGAGCGGAATGTATTTAACCAGTCCTGACGACTTATTATATCGTGTACGATAAAGATTTTTGGCTAACTGCTGGGTGATGGTGCTGGCTCCGCCGTCTTTTCCCATGCCGGCAACGGCCCGGCCAAGCGCCTGGATATCGATACCCGAATGTTTATAGAAACGTACATCTTCCGTAGCGACCAGCGCATGGATCATACCCGGTGCAATTTCATTAAAATCAACAGGCGTGCGATTTTCTTTGTAGTATCTGCCGATCAGCTTTCCATCAGACGTATACAATTCAGAGCCAATTCGCTGGGCAGGCTTTTTAATGTCTTTATAGGAAGGGGAGTAGCCGAAGAGCCATAAGAAGTTTAACTGCAGGGCACAGAAGAAGATGATGACAAAGAAGACAAAAATACTGATGTAACGGAGGTATCGGTTTCTGATTTCTTTAAACATACGGTAAAGATGAAAAAAACGTAAAAGACTATCTGTTAAATTGTGTTAAAAGTTAAATACAAATTAACGTATTTAATTTACGCAAATTTTAGAATTTAGTTTATTTTTAACGTAAAAACATTTATAGATGAAGACGAATACAAGAAAGTATTTAACTAAAGGCGGGAAAAGTTTTTCATTAAAGGATTATAGCACGACCTATAACGGGCATCTCGATAAAGAAGCCGGAAAAGAAGAACTGGAAAAGGTAAAGGCCGAACTGAAGGATTATCAGGAAGCGCTGTACGCATCTGATTCGCACGCCGTGCTGATAATTTTCCAGGCAATGGATGCTGCCGGGAAAGACAGTGCCATTGAACATGTGATGTCGGGTTTAAATCCCCAGGGCTGCGATGTGCACAGCTTTAAGACGCCCAGTACGGAAGAATACAGTCATGATTTTTTATGGCGGCATTATAAGGCTTTACCTGAGCGCGGACGCATCGGTATTCATAACCGCTCGCACTATGAAAATGTGTTGGTTTGCAAAGTTCACCCGGAGTATATGATGAGTGAGCATATTCCCGGCTATGATTCTGTGAAAAAAATTGATAAAAAATTCTGGCAGGCGCGTTATGAGAGTATCCGCGATTTTGAAAAGCACCAGGTGGCTAACGGAATGATCATTTTAAAGTTTTTCCTGCATGTATCTAAGGAAGAACAGAAGCAGCGCTTTTTAGACCGTATAAATGATCCTGCCAAACATTGGAAATTTTCAGTGCATGATATGAAAGAACGGGCGTTATGGGATAAATATATGGAAGCTTATGAGGAAGCCATCCGTGAAACATCTACTCCGTATGCGCCCTGGTATGTCATTCCTGCTGATAAAAAATGGTATGCCCGTTTGGCGATCAGCCAGGTTATTAAAGAAACGCTCGAATCACTTCATCTGAAATATCCTGTTTTACCGGAAGAAGAAGCTGCCCAGCTGGAAACGATCAAAGACCAGCTGATGAATGAGGGGTAATATATCATCATATTTTCCTCCATTCATGATGATTTTATTTTATCTTTGTACGGCTTTTAGGTTCCCGGCTGTGCCGGGATTAAAAGGGAATACAGTGTAAATCTGTAACTGTCCCGCAGCTGTAAGCTCTGTAACGATGATCCATTCTTTGGCCACTGTTTGTAGGAACGGGAAGGCCGGTTATCGGGAGTAAGTCAGAAGACCTGCCTGAGGCTTTATATTCATAGCTTTCGCGGATTGAAGCTGGAATGGATCGTGCTTACAGGCTAATCCTTTTTCTATGCTGTTTCGGTTGCTGTGTGTGAAATAAAACACCATCAATGAACAAAAAAACGACATGGATTGTTGCAGGTCTGGGACTTGTGCAATTCGCCCTTTCAGGGATCAATTCCCGGGCTCAGGAAGCCCGGAATCTGGACGAAGTGGTTATCTCAGCCACTAAAAATGAACAAAAACAATCACAAAGCGGGAAGGTCGTGACCATCATCACGGCCGAAGAGCTAAGCCGCAGTGGTGGTCGCAGCCTGGCAGAGCTGTTGAACCAGCAGGCCGGGATCAATGTGTTAGGCACGGGCAGTAACCCGGGTAAAGACAAAAGCCTGTTTTTCAGGGGAGCGGGCAGTGGTTATGCCATCATCCTGGTCGATGGAATATTGGCGTCAGACCCATCAGGAGTAGGCGGTGCTTTCGATCTGCGTTTACTTTCTGTTGACCAGATCGAGCGGATCGAAATCCTTCGGGGCGGCCAGTCTACCTTATACGGATCGGATGCGGTAGCCGGCGTGGTCAATATCATCACCAAAAAATCAGGCGTAAAGCCATTCCAGATCAATGGCCTTGCCACTGCCGGAACGTATAATTCCTATAAAGGCAATATAGGCGTTAATGGTAAAGTGGAGCGTTTTAACTACCTGGTAAATTACGGTTACCTTTCTACCGATGGTATTTCGGAGGCAGTAGCCTCTTCCTTAAACCCTGCACCTGATAAAGACGGGATGAAAGAGCATGTACTCAGTGCAAATTTTGGCGTGAACATTACCGAAAGACTGACCGTAAGCCCATTTTTCAGATATGTGAAAGGCGATTTCGATTATGATGACGGGCCTGCTGCTGATGCGGCCAATAAAGCCTGGTCTAAACACCTTAACGGCGGATTAAATGCCGTTTATAAATGGGATGAAAGCAAATTAACCTTAAATTACAGTCGTCAACGTACAAACCGTGCCTACCGGAGTGCTTATCCTGCCGACTATGAAGGTAATATGAACCTGTTGGATGTGTTTTATAATTTTAATGCCGATAAACATGTCAATGTGCTGGTAGGGGCGGATAATCGCTCTACTTCGGTCGTGTATACCTATACGGGACCGGAAACCACTCCGTCGACCGATCTGTTCAGTGTTTACACGTCTGTTTTCTTACATGACATGGGGAAATTCAATCTGGAAGTGGGTGGCCGCTATAATCACCATAGTAAGTATGGCGATAATTTTACCTATTCCGTTACGCCAAGTTTACGTCTGATTAAAGAAATAAAATTATACGGTACGGTTTCATCGGCCTTTAAGGCGCCTACGCTGGATATGTTATTCGGGCAGTGGGGGGCAAATGTAGATCTGAAGCCTGAAAAAGCGCAGAACTATGAAGCCGGTGTTCAGTTTTTACTTCTTGAAGATAAATTAAACCTGCGGTTAACCGGGTTTAAGCGTAATATGACCGATGCCATTATTTATGGCGCTAACGGTTATATTAATCATGATAAGCAAAAAGATCAGGGTATAGAAATAGAGCCGTCTTATAAAGCCGGTAAACTGGATGTATCTGCATTTTATGCATTTGTAAAAGGTAAGCAGATTTCGGCAGGTACGGTTTCGGATGTGCTTTTAAGAAGACCAAAACATACGTTTGGCGCCCGTTTCGGTGTACAGGCCAATGATGATCTGTATGTGGGCCTGCAATATAAATATACCGGTAAAAGAGTAGACAGTGATTTCAGTACCTGGCCTTCGGTCAATAAAACCCTGCCGGCTTATTCTTTAGTCGATCTGTATGCACAATATACGTTGACGAATAAGCGCCTGAAGATCTTTGCCGATCTGAAAAACCTTACGGATGAAAAATATACCGAGATCATTGGTTATTCGACCATGGGCTTTAATATGAATGCGGGGCTGAGCTTCAGCTTTTAAATTTAACCGTATGATAAGGAAAACCGGTAAGCTGCTGATGCGGTTACCGGTTTTTTTATTATTTTTAAAGATTTGATCATCTTTATATCCTCAGCATGCGATTTGCCCATACTATAAAACAAAAAACCAAAATAGCCTTTTTCCTTTTCGGGGTGATGGTGTGTATCATCCTGATCCGGGTTTTGGAAGATAAAAGCATAAAAGAGATGAATAAGGCTTTTGTATCGATGTATAATGACCGGCTTATACCGGCTACCGATTTGTTTTACCTGGCCGAAAACCTGTATGCCAAACGCTACCTGATGGAAACGATCCTGGAGAAAAAAGATGCAAATGCGCAGATAAGTCATATTAAGCAGCTGGGTGTACATGATCAGAATATAAGCGAGCTTCTTCTTAAATACGAAAAAACATTCTTAACGCCTTTAGAAAAGAAACATTTCGACGAACTGAAAGCCCGTCTGAAAGCCAATACATCTATTGAACGTGAAATTCTGAACGATACCACTGCCGGGCCAAAAGAGGATTTTATGACACAAACAGCAGCTTCTTTCGACAGCATTGCGCATAAATTGACCGAGCTTACCCAAATTCAGCGGACGGTGGGTGAGGAGCTTATTAAAGATTCAAATTATATCGCATCCGATAGTAAATTCTATTCTAACCTGCAATTTGCCCTGGCTATTGTGATCGGTATTCTTATTGTAGCCATTATATCAACCTCAAATGTGGGTAAAATAGCCAATGAGAAGTTCAATCTGAATTAGAAAATAAAACTTGCGAAGTTAGTGTGGATTTAATAGATTTGCATCCCGCTAAGGCGTAAATGCCCGGGTGGCGGAATTGGTAGACGCGCTGGTCTCAAACACCAGTGGGAAACCGTGCCGGTTCGATCCCGGCCCCGGGTACTAAGCGGATTTCTCCGAATTTTCAGAAAAGGTTGCTCATTAAAAGCAACCTTTTTTATTAATCCTGCTATAAGTTTGATCCCTGCTATTGGCTGGTTCCCCGTTCTGCTTTTTCTGGTTTTAACAGTTTGAGAGAAGTAGCTTTAAAACGCCCGTTGACTAAACTTCCGGAGACTTTTGCCTTCCTTACCGAGTTGCAAAAACCATCCTTGGCATGCGGATCACCATGATCCTTGATGGTTGTGCCATCTACAAAATAGCTCGTTCCCTTAAATTTAATGGCCAGCTCACATTTTTTTCCCTCCAACCCGAAGTTGCAGGTTCCGCATGACGCTTCTACAATTTCATCTTTAAGGGTGGTTGATTTGGACTGTGCCTGTTGAGCAAAAGTGAAAGCGGCCAAAAGGCTAAATACTGTTGTGAAGAATAGATTTTTCATGTTCTTGATTTCTTTATTGTTTAGTTATTTATTATTTGATTTTGGTAATTTATATCTCAAGCCGAAATAAAGCTCTCTGCCTCTGGTTGGTCCCCATACCGATGACGTATCAAAATATGGGCCGAACGGATCCTGCCAGCTGATGATCGGTCTTTCCTGCCTGAAGTCAAAGATATTTTCGGCACCAGTGTAAACTTCAAATTTACCGAAATTATAGGTAAACTGTGAGTTAATGGTGGTATAGCTTTCCGAGAAATCAGGCATGCGGTAGGCTGCCGGATTAGTTTGTGTATTCGGCAATCTTTGTCGGCCATACCAATGCACATTTACATCAAAATGGAACTTGTTGCTTAATGGCTCGTAGCTAAATGTAGAAAGGATCTTGTGTTTTGAATTAAATGGCAGTACGTTTTTTACGTTTCCTGTTCTCTGGTAAACATCCAGATAGTTATATCCTGTCTTTACCTCGAAAAGCTTCCATAATTTCAGGTATAATTCGCTTTGGAAACCATTGCTGATACTGGTACCCGTAAAATTCCGGATGATGGCCATAGTAGGATGAGTATCATAATCGGGAAAAATCTGATTTTGGAAATTGGTGTGATAATAATCAAAACTCCATGATCCCGAAATATCGCCCTGTAAAAGTTCAAATTTTCTGGTAAGGTTTGCCCCAAAGTTCAAAGCTTTTTCAGGACGTAATGCTTCGGCCAGGATGATGTTTCTGGAGCTGGCTAAAAGATTAATGTTCTCGCTGAACAGGTTTACAGTACGCCATCCTGTACCGATATTGCCCCTGATTACGGTTTGTGGTGAAATGTCATATTTTAATAGGGTACGAGGAGTGAACATCATGCCAAATTGGTTATGATGATCTGTTCTTACACCTGCAATCCAGGTTAGTTTACCTTGTAAAAAGCGCATGGTGTTTTCAGCGAAAATTCCCGGAATTTGTTCTTTTCTATGATAATTTCCATCATAGGTTCTGCCCAACGCAGTTTCGGTAAAACGGATATCCTCTTTCAGGTTCAAATACCTGAAGCTGATACCTGATTTCAAGCCATGCTCATCGTAGCTCAGCTCATGCTGCAGATTGGCATAGATGTTCAGCTGATTAGCAGCATAGCCTGCCGTACCGAAATAAGAATTCTGTCTTTGATAGAATGATGAAACATAGAAAAGCACATGGTGCGTATCGTTAAACCGATAGCCTGTTTTGGCAGATATTTCGGGCTGGTTAAAGTGTATACGCTGCCCATACACCAATGTGCTGCCCTTATGGCCGGCTGCATCATAATGGATTTGTCCGCCAATACGTTCCTCGTTCAGAAACCGGATACCGATCGTAGAATGCAGGCCCCAATTGCTTTCCCGGCCATACTTCCAGCGGTTATAGAGCATGTATCTGCTTAACAGGGGCAGATCAAGGAAGTTATCCTTATCCCCATCTGTTCGATCTGCTGGCTGTACGGTTTGAAAAGCGGTAATATTGCTCCATTTTCTCTTGCCAAAGGCATAGTTTACATTAAAATGTTTCTCCATGAAGCTGTTCATATAAAGGTTCAGCAACAGCTTATCGGTATGGTCGGGTTTTTTGGTTTCCACATTGATCTGGCCACTGATGCTTTCATAACCCTGTATCACACTGTTGGCACCTTTGGAGATATAGATATTATCCACCAGGGTACCCGGAATGCTGCTAATACCGTAAGTATAAGATAAACCTTGTATCATTGGCAGACCGTCTATCAATACCTGGTTGTATACACCCGATAAACCCAGAATACGGAGTTCTTTCGAGTTGGTTACTATGTTTGTTGTCTGCGGCTGAACGGTCAGCTGTGTTTCAAAGCAGCCCGCAAGATCACAACATGCCGATTTTGCCAGCTCTGCCAGCGTAATCTGTTCTGTCTTGATGGGACTTAGATTGGAATTCACAATACCATCCCTGCGGCCGGTAATCGTAACTTCAGACAGGTTTTGTGCTTCCTTAAGACTGAAATTGGCCTGTATTTTATGACCAAGATAGATGGTGTCTGGTTCATATCCTGTATAGTGAGCTATCAGATTGCGTTCAGTAATACCTTTGGCATCTAAGATAAATTCTCCTTTGTTATTTGTAGTAGTGCCTATAGTGGTGCCAAGCCAATGCACAGCTGCACCTGTTAGGGGTTGTTTTCTATTATTGGTTACTTTTCCTGTAATAACCTGGGCGGATAATGCATACGGAAACAGCATACCAATAATGAATAATTTTTTTTTCATTATGTGTATGTAAAAAGACTGGGCAGGATTGCCCTGAACATAAATTATTGTTTTACTTTGTAAGGTCTGTCATTAGGGTCTTCGCAGCCAGGAGTATCTTCTATCGCAGCAAATATTTCTTTTTCGCTTACTATTTTCGGATCAAACATGATCTTGAAAGTAGTGGTTGGACCGGCTTTATCGGCTGTACATGCACTTACACCTTTTAATTTCTCAACATTTCCGGCAATTGATTTAAGGTCGTTCTTACAGGTAATGCCTTTTACTTTTACGGCAGAGGTTTTTATGGTATTTTCTTGTACAGGCGCGGTTTGTGCCGAACTAATTTTAGCGACAAAAGTGAATATGATTAAGGTGATGAATAATCTGATCGTTTTCATTTTTTCTGGTATTTACTTTAACAAAAATCTTTTAGTGATGGTATCACTCCATAGGTAAAGAATATTGTTAAACCAGCCTGGGCGGCTGCCAGAAATCTGCTGAATAGCTGGAATGATAAGCAACGTTATATAACTGGATTTTTTCGCTTATCGATGGATAACTATTCGGGATTGAAATCACTAAGATGTTTGCCGGGAAGGTAACATAGGGGCAGCAGGGTTGAAACGGATTGCAAAGCCCATCACAGCTATCTTTATTGCTTCCGGTATCTTTTTTGCAGCAGGCGTCTATTTCTGGTATGGCCACAGCAGGTTCTATTACCGATTTTATCGAAAGGAATATAATCAATAACGTCAATAGAAGTGGACCGAATTTCATGAGGTGCTAAAATAGCAATTTTTTCATAAACCCACTTTATGGATGAAAAATATTAACAGCTGCATCTGTAGCTTTGACATGGCTTTTATGCATTATATGCTAAAGACTTTGCTTTTTTAAAATAATCCTTAGCTTTGTGTTTATGAAGTATCTGGCATTCATATTTGCTTTTTATCTCATGGGCATGCTTTTGCTCCCATGTAATGATGCATTTAATGAATGTACCCCGGCGGTAAAAACAAAGGCCTCAGATCATAGTCATAAGGCTGATACCAACGATACCTGCAGTCCTTTCTGCAACTGTAGCTGCTGCCATACCATTGTGGACCTTAAATTCTTCGGAATTAGGGTGGAAGATGAGAAACCGGTGTTTGAAGAAAAGGAATTCCTGCTTACTGATCAGGGTTTCGTGAGCAGCTATTACGGTAACATCTGGCAACCGCCAAAGATCAATGCTTAACTTTTCATAGGTAAATGATATCCTGCCCATTCCTGTTAGGGAATGCGGACAGACTATAATTTATCAGGATTTTGCCTCAGTATTCACTGAAGGCCCTGCCTGTTTATTTATTAAGCATTAATCGGATACGACGTGTTAGACAACATTATTAAGTTTAGTATCAAGAACAAGATCGTCATAGGCATCATGACCTTGTTACTTGTGATCTGGGGAGTCTGGAGTGCTACCAGACTCCCTATAGATGCTGTACCTGATATTACCAATAATCAGGTACAGATCATTACTTCCTGCCCTGCACTTGCCGGACAGGAGGTAGAACAATTGGTCACTTTCCCCATAGAACAGAGCATTGCCAATATTCCCGATATTGAAGAAACCAGGAGTATTTCCCGTTTCGGACTTTCGGTGATTACGGTAGTATTCAAAGAGAAGGTGGATATTTATTTTGCCCGGCAGCTGATCAATGAAAAGCTGAAAGAAGCGGATGAAAAAATACCCCGGGGAATTGGTAAACCTGAGCTGGCACCGGTGAGTACCGGTCTGGGTGAGGTGTACCAATATATCCTTCATCCGAAAAAAGGTAGCGAAAGCAGGTATGATGCAAAAGACCTGCGTACGATGCAGGACTGGATTGTGTCTCGCCAGCTTTATGGCACACCGGGTATTGCTGAAGTGAACAGTTTTGGTGGCGAGCTGAAGCAGTACGAAGTGGCTATTAATCCCAATCGCCTGAAGGCCATGGGAATCAGTGTGACCGATATCTTCCGTGCATTGGAAAAAAATAACCAGAATACAGGCGGCGCTTATATTGACCGGAAACCGAATGCCTATTTTATCCGGGGTATAGGACTGGCCACCTCGCTGGAGGATGTCAGGAACATTGCCGTTAAGAACACGACCGGAATGGTGCCCGTCTTTATAAAAGATGTGGCAGAAGTACGGTTTGGCAGCGCAATTCGTTATGGGGCCATGACCTACAATGGAGAGGTTGATGCCGTTGGCGGTGTGGTCATGATGCTTAAAGGCGCTAACAGCAATGAGGTGGTAAAGCGTATTAAGGCCAAAATCCCAACCATACAAAGATCGCTTCCGGACGATGTCGTGATAGAACCCTTTTTAGACCGTACTGATTTGGTTGGCCGGGCCATCCGAACGGTAGAAAAGAACCTGATTGAAGGGGCGCTGATCGTTATTTTTGTGCTGGTCATTTTTCTGGGTAATTGGAGAGCAGGCCTTATTGTAGCCTCGGCCATTCCATTATCCCTGTTGTTCGCCCTGGGAATGATGAATGTGTTTGGCGTGAGTGCTAACCTGATGAGTTTAGGCGCTATCGATTTTGGACTGATCGTAGACGGAGCGGTAATTATTGTAGAAGCCACTTTGCACCATTTAGGCGTGCGTAAATCTGTAGACAGGTTAACGCAGCAGGAGATGGACCATGAAGTATTTGTATCGGCCTCTAAAATCCGTAACAGTGCGGCATTTGGAGAGATCATCATTCTGATCGTATATATCCCTATCCTCACGCTTGCCGGTGTGGAAGGCAAAATGTTTACACCAATGGCCAAAACAGTTGGCTTTGCCATTTTGGGAGCATTAATATTGTCATTAACCTACATTCCGATGATGTGTGCGTTATTTCTTTCCAAAAATCCGGTGCATAAAGCGAATTTTTCAGACAGCATGATGAAGCGCTTGCAGAAAATCTATCAGCCATTATTGCAGAAAACGCTTAGGGTAAAATACCTTGTGGTATCGGTTACGGTAACCGTTTTTGTGTTTAGTATGATTGTTTTCAGCAGAATGGGTGGCGAATTCATCCCGCAATTACAGGAGGGTGATTTTGCGTTCCACTGTATTTTGCCGCAGGGCAGTTCGTTAAGTCAGAGTATTGAAACCTCCATGCAGGCTTCCAGGATCATCAAACAATTTGAAGAAGTGAAAATGGTGGTGGGTAAAACAGGTACTGCCGAAGTGCCCACGGATCCCATGCCGCCTGAGGCCACCGACCTGATCATTGTATTAAAACCTTTAAAGGAATGGGCGTCAGGCAGGAGTTATGACGAATTGGCGGATGCGATTAGTGAAAAACTGGAAGCTATACCCGGTGTTTTTTTTGAGAAAAACCAACCCATTCAGATGCGTTTTAATGAACTGATGACGGGTATCAGGCAGGATGTGGCGGTAAAGATTTTCGGCGAAAATATGGACAGCCTGTCTGTCTATGCCGAAAAAGTGGGAAAAGTAATACAAGGTGTCGACGGGACTACCGCCCCTCAGATCGAAAGGGTAAGCGGATTGCCGCAAATTAATGTGGAATACGATCGTACGAGACTGGCCAATTACGGGCTCAGTGTAGAAGAAGTGAACGATGTGTTAAGTACGGCATTTGCCGGAAAGGTAGCCGGACAGATCTTTGAGAACGAGCGCAGATTCGATCTGGTGGTAAGGCTGGATACGCATTATCGCAGAGATATTGCAGATGTAAATAACCTGATGATCCCGACAGGTACCGGAGCGCAGATGCCATTGTCGGAAGTAGCTGCCATAGGTTATAAATCAGGCCCTGCCCAGATCAGCAGGGAAGAAAGCAAGCGTCGTATCGTGATTGGCTTTAATGTAACCGGCAGAGATGTACAAAGTGTGGTTGAGGATATACAAACGGCATTGGAAAAGCAGATAAAGTTACCGCCGGGCTATTATTTCACTTACGGCGGTCAGTTTGAAAACCTGAAGGAAGCCAGTAACCGTCTGATGGTTGCCGTGCCGGTTTCTTTATTGCTGATTTTCCTGTTGCTGTATTTCACTTTCCATTCATTTAAACAGGCGATACTTATTTTTACCGCTATCCCGATGAGTGCCATCGGTGGGGTATTTGCATTATTGTTAAGGGATATGCCTTTCAGTATCAGTGCAGGTATAGGTTTTATAGCCCTGTTTGGTGTGGCGGTGCTCAATGGTATCGTACTCATCGGTACGTTTAACCAATTGGAAAAAGAAGGCGAGGAAAATATCTTCAAAAGAGTGGTAGAGGGAACCAGAATCAGACTGCGTCCGGTACTGATGACCGCAACAGTAGCATCTTTAGGCTTTTTGCCCATGGCGATCAGTACCGGAGCAGGAGCAGAGGTGCAGAAACCGTTGGCTACGGTAGTCATTGGCGGACTGATTACCGCTACGTTCTTAACACTTTTTGTACTGCCCATGCTGTACATCATTTTCAACACAAAATTCAATTTCATGAAAAGAAAAAGGCTTAACCCTGTGGTTACTCTTGTGATGGTTTTGTTGATGACAGGATTCCATGCCGGTGCGCAAAAACGTATCAGTATAAATGAAGCTATAGATACTGCCCTGCAACAAAATCAACAGTTTGGCATCAACCAGGCAGAAATTAAAAGTGCGGGTTATCACGTAAGAACCGCCGGCGAAATCCCGAAGACAGGTCTCTTTATAGAGAACGAGGACATCCGTCCATCGGATAACACCGGGATTTTGAAAGCCGGTATTTCGCAAAGTATAGCCTGGCCGGGACTTTATACCGCCAGAAAGCGTTACTTCCAGCAGCAGTTGAAGTATGCGGAGATGAACACACAAGTGATTGGTGTTAATATCAAGAGAGATGTCAGGACAGCTTATTACCAGTTATGGTACCTGCAGGACAGACAAAATCTTTATCAGCAACTGGACAGCCTGTATACCAGCATGCTGCGCACAGCTGAATTAAGAGTGAAAACCGGCGATGCGGCAGGACTGGACAAGATTGCTGCAGAGGCGCGAATGCGTGAAGTAAAGGCGCAATTGGAGCAGAACAAAAAGGATATGGTGATACAGCAGCAACGATTAATGGTACTGCTGAATAAGGAACAGTGGCTGTTACCTCTGGCTGGTTCTTTAGAGAAAATAGCCACAGCAGAAAATGGCGATGCCGGTCACCCCATCCTGGATTTACAGCAACAGCAGGTCAATATTGCCTCTTCCAATATCTCCGTACAGAAGAATGCTAACGGCCCGGAGTTTTCGGGCAGGTTCTTCAGTCAGCGGTTATGGGGTGCAAAAGATCCTTTCACGGGATTTTCAATAACGGCCTCATTTCCCATCTTTGGGGTGGGGGCTTATCATAACAAGATGAGGGCCGCTACGGCGGAAAAGGAAATGCAGGAGCGTACATTAACCTACCAGGCACAGCAGTTTCAGCTACAGCGCGCAAACGCTCAGGCTGAGCTGGAAAAGGCGGCGGCACTGCTGCAATTCTACGAAAGTTCAGGACTGAAGCAGGCCGATGAAATTATCAAAGCGGCATCGCTCAGTTACCGGTCAGGAGAGATCAGCTTTGCTGAACTGAGCCAGTTTTTGGGGCAGGCAATCAGTATCCGGCAAAACCACCTGGAGGCGTTGAACACCTATAACCAATCGGTGATACAGTTACACTATTTTAACAATAAATAAATCATCATGATAAACAACATCAAAAAAGGAATAATATTCATGGTCATTCCACTGACGGTCTTCTCATTTCAGGGATGCAGCGGTAAAAGTGAAAGAACAGCCGAAACGAAAACAGCTGAAAGTGCTGACGAAGCGCATGGTGAGGAGGGTGAAGCCCTGATTGCAACGCTTAGTCCTGAGCAAATCAAAGAGGTGGGCATTACCCTTGGTGATATCGAATATAAGCAGCTGGATGCAGCCATCAGGGCAAACGGTGTATTAAGGGTGCCTAATGATAGTAAGGGAAATGCTACATCGCTTTACGGTGGTGTAATCAGATCCCTGCATGTACAAGTAGGTGATTATGTGAACAAAGGACAGGTCGTTGCCCGTATCGCCAATCCGCAGTTTGTACAGTTGCAGGAGGAATACCTGACTATAGATAGCCGTATTGTACTGGCTGAGCAGGAACAACGTCGCCAGAAAGAGCTTAATGCAGGAAATGCCGGAGCAGGAAAGAATCTGCAGACGGCTACGGCAGAATTGAACACACTACGTACACGTAAGGCCTCTTTACAGCAACAATTGGAATTAATGGGAATCAACGTAAATAGTATATCAAATGCAAATTTTCAATCTGCACTGGCCGTGAAAAGCCCGATCAGTGGTACGGTAAGTAATGTGTCTGGCAAAATTGGCGCCTATGCAGATGCCTCGACCCCTATCATGGAAATCATTAATAACAGCTCTTTGCACCTGGACCTGCAGGTGTTTGAAAAGGATTTACCAAAGATGAAAGTGGGGCAAACGGTACATTTCAACCTGACCAATAATCCGGATACCGAATATGATGCAAAGGTATTCAGCGTGGGTTCCAGTTTTGAAAATGATAGCAAAACCATTGCCGTACACGCCAGGGTACTTGGTAATCCGAAAGGCTTAATCGATGGAATGAACATTACGGGTATGGTTAGTTTAGACCATGTAACCTCGGCCGCTGTGCCCAATGATGCCATTGTTGAGGCTGATGGCAAATATTTTGTCTTTATTCAGACAGATAAAAAGGCAGAGGAGCATGCCGGGCAACAGATGAGGGGCATGAACTTCGAAAAGACAGAAGTTGTAAAAGGCGTTTCCAGCATGGGCTACACAGGTATTACCTTTGTAAAGGATATACCAGGAACAGTAAAAGTAGTTACCAAAGGTGCTTTTTTTATCCAGGCTAAATTATCCAACACCGGCGAACACGAACATTAAATCATTTAGCCGGATTTACCATTTCAAAGGCCGTATCCGTGTTACCTACCCATTTATATTTATAAATCGTGGTTTCCTGCTGTCCGTCTTTCGATTTGCCATTATGCGAGATATAGAACAGGCCATCGCCTAATGGGCACAGGCCGGTAGCACCCCATTTGAAAAACCAGCCCCGGATACCCGATCTCGCATCTTTAGATCCGGCCTCCAGCAGGGATAAGGTTTCCACGTTTTCGGTCTTACCATATATCGTCATCCGGCTTTTTACCGGCTTCCTGTGGCCATCGATCACAAAAAGGTCGTAATTTGGGTATGCGGACTTTCTGCCGCGATATACGGCCGCAAACAAATGACCACTATGAGCATCATAGGCCAGGTTCTGAATACCGTAACGGGTATTTCCCGTCTTTACAAAATATTTAGCCAGAGGTGTTTCCGGTCCTGAATGATGCAGTTTATCCTGTAATAAGGGCTGCGCATATTTCGCCCAGCTGCTGACATCATACTTCAGGATCACCTGATGGTCATTATCATTGCGGGTAGTGTCGCCATAAATCCCATAAGCTACATAAAGAAATTTCTTTGAATCTTTCGGGCTTCCGATAGCTGGTGCGAAAGCTACACCATCGATACCTGAGCAGGCAAAACGGTGTGCCGTTTCTTTACTGTTGATTTTTACGTTAGCTGTATAGTCCTTTACGGCTTCTTTTAGATAAACCGTACGTAAAAGATCTTCTTTTTCGGCGTCCATATCCGGACGTGTAATGCGTGCGCCGTCAAAAATAGCCATATAAAAACCATCTTCATTAGCTGCTTTTCCACCTAATTCCTTTTTTATACCTTTGCCGATGGCGTCATTTTTATATTCCAGTGAACCATAGATCTTCCCGTCGTCTGTCATATCCAGGTCGCCAAGATGCCCTACAAAACCGGTTACACTTCCAATCAGCTTACCGGAAAGATCCATTTTAAGAAGTTTATCCGTAAAGGAAAAGTAAACATATCCATGTTGCTGATCGACCACTACACCCTGTACGTGCAGGCCTCCCTGCTTACCGGAATAAATTGCGTCTGGCAGCTGAACCGTTTGCGATCTTGACGATACAACGAATGCTGTACATATAAAAACAGCTAAAATAATTCGTTTCATGAAGCAAGACTGCCTCTTAATACCGGATATTTCGATTTCAGCAGCTCAAATGTGCCAAACATCACTACTGAATAGCCTAATGTAGCATATAAGAAATTCTTTTCGTAAGGAATGGCGGCTACCAGGCACGACCAGAACCCGCCTGCGGTTTGCGGGTATAAGGATGAACCGTACCATACGCCGAAATCGCTCACGATCCAATGGATAAATACGCCTGCAAAGGCAGCCAGTACAATGTTGCCCAGTGTTATTTTCTTAATCAGAAAATGACCGGCTACGATCATCAGTATAAAAGCAATATAGGTATAATACCAGCCCTGGTAAAAGCCGTAATCAACACCCATGGTGAAGACGAGGCCCAGGTCGCTGAGGAAAAGGGCCAGCATCGGCAGGATAAAGGCATTTAACTTGTTTTTAAAATAAGCACCACCAAACAGGGCCACGGCGCCAATACCTGAAAAGCCGGCTATGAATTTAAAATCAGGCGAAAGCGGGGCGACTACGCGCAGGCCCACAATCAGCAGCATGAATAAGAATAACAGTGAAGTTCTGGAAATATATCTGGTGTCCATGTCTTTGATAAGTTTATACAAAATTAACTTTTTAATCGCTTATTTAAAATACAAATACCATAGAAATGCTATATTTATTTATCCAAATCCATATCATGCGAAAAATCTTCTTTTTTGGTTTGCTATTTATCCCTTTCCAACTGATGGCACAGGAAACAGACACCGTTTTTTTACAAAAATTATTAGAATCAAAACCCGAACTTTTTAAGGGTATCCTCGATCATCCGGCCAAAAATGAAGTACAGATCCTATATACCCGGGTTGACCGGGATAAACGAAACCGGCCATCATTCAGCACATATGGCTATAACGTAGATCCCCGTCATTATTTCTATCCGGCCAGTACCGTGAAGCTCGCTGCCGTTATCTTTGCACTTGAAAAGATCAATACGTTAAAGATCAAAAGCCTGAACGCTTATACCACGATGCTTACCGACAGCAGCTTTGCCGGGCAGACAAAAGTAATGGCCGATGAAAGTGCCGAAAACGGTAAGCCTTCTGTAGCACATTATATTAAAAAAGTCCTTTTAACCAGTGATAATGATGCCTTTAACCGCTTATTTGAATTTATTGGCCGTGCCGAAATCAATGCTAAACTGAAGAAATATGGTTTAACGGGAAGCCGTATCCTAAACCGGCTGGCTATTGGCGATGGCGGCGAGGCCTCTAAACATACCAATCCCATAAATTTTTATGAAGGCGATCGTCTTATTTATCATCAGCCGGAACAATACGATGAAAAAGAATACCCGCTCACTTTAACGAATCTCCGGGTAGGAAAAGGTTACCTGAACAGTAAAGATCAATTGGTGAACGAACCGTTCAGCTTTGAAAATAAGAATGTATTTACCCTGACCGATCAGCAGTCGCTCATGAAGCGTTTAATGATGCCTGAGGCCTTTCCTAAAGCGGAAAGATTTCATTTAACAGCTGCCGATTACCAGCTCATTTATACCTATATGAGCAAGCTCCCTACAGAGAGCGACTACCCTAAGTATAATGAAAAGGAATTCTGGCCTGCGTATGCGAAAATGCTGTTTTATGGCCGGGAAAAGAATGCCATGATCGGGCCGGATATCCGTATTTTTAATAAATACGGCGATAGTTATGGCTTCATTATCGATAACAGCTATTTCGTTGATTTTAAGAATAAAGTCGAATTTTTCCTTACCGCTGTAGTGCAATCAAATGAAGATGGTATCTATAATGATAACAAGTATGAATATTTAACGGTTTGTTATCCTTTCATGAAAAACCTGGGCAGGAGCATTTATGAATATGAATTAAAACGTCCTAAAAAGTACCTGCCAAAACTGAATGCCTATCAGATGAAGTATAAATAAATCATTTTTCATCTTTAATCGTTCCCGATTTGGTGCTTACAGCACTTTTTTTGCGGAAAAGTGGCACTTTCATCGGACTTTTCGCCGGTCTTTCATCACCTAAGAGTACACCCCACTGTTTAAATTGCCCGGAGCGGTCGAAAATAATTTTAAGCACAGCAATGATCGGCAGGGAGAGAAACATTCCCGAAACTCCGGCAATGGTGCCGCCAATTAATACGCCGATAATGGAAAATAAGGCGTTTATCTTCACTTTTGAACCCACAATGCGAGGCATCAGGATATTATTGTCTAAAAACTGTACAACGGCAATAACCAGTAAGACGGTGAGTACCGGCCATAGTTCAGTAGAAGAAGTAAGGGTGAGTAATACCCCGATAATATTCCCGATCAATGCGCCCACATAAGGAATGAGGTTGAGAAGCGCAAAAATGACCCCGATCAGCAGCGCATGTTTTATTCCGAATAGCATAAGCAATCCGCCCAGTAGTACGGTCATATAGCTGACCTGAATCAGCAGGCCCACCAGGTAGCTTTTAATGATCGATTCGGTTTCATATACCACTTCTTTAACTTTAGGATGATGTTCGGTCTTAAACCACATAAAGGTAAAACGCAGTAAAATATCTTTATAAAAGAGAATAAGGTAGATATAGATTGGAAGAAGGCCTACAAAAACAAAAACACCGCTCAGGGTTACAGCCGCCCCGCCGGCTGCCTTGCCGCCCATAGCCATGAGATCATCACTCTTGGTCCTTAAAAAATCGGTTTGCTTTTGGGTTTCAATACCGGTAAGGCGACTAATCCATTCCTGCAGCGTGTGGAGGTGATTACTTACATTCTCTTTGATCTGCGGAAAGTCGTTCACCAGGTTGCCGATCTGTGCCGAAAAAAACCAGATAATACCACCCAGGAAAATTAACATCAGGAGAATGGGTAAAATGATGGCCAGCACTTCCGGGAATTTCCACTGCAGCAGCTTGCGGTATACCGGCAAAAGCATAATGCTGATAAAGAAGGCCATAATGACAGGCATGATAATATCCTGTCCAATAACAAGGATGCCAATAATGAGACAGAGGCCTAATAATTCGATAGAGCGTTTTACGGTGAGCGGTAAGGAGTTCGTCATATCCGGATTTTTATCTTTAACACTAAAGTAACAAATTTGTTTTAGAATTAGTTGTATTAAGATTTGCCGCTGTTTACTTTTGCCTCTGATCATAGCCGCTCAATTTATATGTACACGACTGATACCATCATTGCCTTGTCGACCCCGCCGGGAAGCGGCGCCATAGGCGTTATCCGTTTGTCGGGACCGGAGGCCCTGCAGCTGGTAAACCAGGTCTTTTCAGGTAAGGATCTGGAAAAACAGGCTTCGCACACTTTGCATTTTGGTTTAATTAAAGACGGAGAACATATTATTGATGAGGTAGTTGCCGGTTTGTTCATTGCGCCAAGATCATATACTAAAGAACATGTGGTAGAGATTTCATGCCATGGTTCCAATTACATTATCCAGCAGATCATTCAGTTGCTTATCCGTAAAGGTGCGAGGGCAGCGAAACCCGGAGAGTTTACATTACGCGCCTTTTTAAACGGCGCTTTTGACCTGAGCCAGGCTGAAGCAGTAGCTGACCTGATCGCTTCCGACAGCAGGACTTCGCACGATGTGGCGATGCAGCAAATGCGGGGTGGTTTTTCGAATGAGTTAAAAGCATTGCGTGAGCAGCTTATTCACTTTGCTTCGATGATTGAACTGGAACTCGACTTCGCCGAAGAAGATGTGGAATTTGCCAACCGTGAAGAGCTGCGGATACTGGTTTCGCGCATTCTGCAGCATCTATCACTATTGATCGCTTCTTTTGAAGTAGGGAATGTGATCAAGAACGGTGTGCCGGTGGTGATCGCCGGGAAGCCTAATGTAGGCAAATCGACCTTATTAAATGCCCTCCTGAATGAAGAACGGGCTATTGTGTCGGATATCGCCGGAACAACGCGCGATACGATTGAAGATGAGTTGAATATTAATGGTGTTGTATTCCGCTTTATCGATACTGCGGGTATCCGGGATACGGCCGATATCATAGAAGCCAAAGGTGTAGAGCGCACACTTGAAAAGATGAAACAGGCACGGTTAATTATCTATATGACCGATGCAGGGCAGGCAACAGAGGAGGTAAGCGGGCAGCTTGCCGGTTTACAACAACTGGATATTCCATACCTGGTTCTGGTGAATAAGGCCGATTTGCTGACGGCCGGTCAGCGTGAGGCTTTTTCTGCTTTAGACGTGCATTTTATCTCAGCGCGGGAAAAACAGGGCATAGAGGAGCTGAAGTCGGTCCTGTTAGATAAAGTGAACCTGCATCACATTAACACTGCTGAAACCCTGGTGACCAATATTCGTCATGTGGATGCCTTAAAACGGGCCGAAAAGGCTCTGGAGAAAGTTTTTGCCAATATTGATGACCCGGTCACATCTGATTTCCTGGCCATGGATATTAAACAGGCGCTTCATTACTTAGGCGAGATCACCGGGCAGGTAACCACCGATGACCTGCTTGAAAACATATTTACAAAGTTTTGTATCGGCAAATAGACTACCATTCAGGACTCAACGAAATGAACAGTACAAATTAATGATAAATGATGAATACAGCTGAAAAGTACATGATAGGGTAATGATCTTAAAATTTAATTCAGATAAATTTGTCTGAATTAAAAATACCCTTATCTTTGTATCCATAAATCAGTATACATAAAAAGAGCCATGCTGTCAAAAACCTGTGAATATGCTATCCGTGCCATGATCTATGTGGCACAACACTCCAGAGGCGGACAAATGGTGAGCATTAAGGAAATCTCAGAAAAAATAGGTTCCCCGGAGCTGTTCGTCGGGAAGATCCTGCAGGGATTAAGTAAACAGGGCTTCCTGCAGTCATCAAAAGGGAGGTATGGCGGTTTCTATATTGATGAAAAAGAGGCCAGGCAGTCGCTTGCCGATATTGTTATTGCTATCGATGGTGATAAAATGTTTACCGGCTGCGGGGTAGGGCTTGATTATTGCTCGGAAAAGAAACCCTGTCCTATTCATGCTGAATATAAAAAGGCCAGAAATATCTTATATAACCTTTATAAATCGACCACACTTGAACAGTTTAAGACTCTAAACCCTGATGAAATTATTATGCTGAAACGGAATTGATTTTTTTTATTCTTAAATAGGATAAAAAGGTATGAATATATAAATTTAAAAAAAAGCAGATATGATCACCCTACAAACACTTGATGTGACTAAAATTGAGCCACGGCTCAAACATCCCACCATTTTTAAACATTTTGATGCGCTGGAACCCGGCGAACATTTCGTGATCGAAAACGATCATGATCCTAAACCCCTGTATTATGAGCTTTTAGGTGAGCGGGGCAATATCTTTACCTGGGAATACCTTGAAAAAGGGCCTGAGTGGTTTGTGGTAAAAATTGCGAAACGTATAGCAGGCGGTCAGGACGAAACAGTGGGCGCTATTGCGGCAAAAGATATCCGAAAAGCCGAAATCCTGAAGGAAAGAGGTATTGATTTCTGTTGCGGCGGCAATAAGACATTAAAAGAAGCCAGTGAAGAAGCCGGTATAAGTGAGCTGGAATTAAAAGCTGCTTTAGATGCGGCCGATAAAACACCGGTTTCACCTTCGCAGGATTTCGATAAGTGGGAATTAGATTTTCTGACCGATTATATCGTGAATACGCATCACCGCTATGTTAAAAATGCCGTGAATACCCTGAATGGTATGGCTGTTAAAGTGGCACAACGACACGGCGATCACCACCCCGAACTGAAAAGACTGGCGCAGCACCTGGATCATTTCCTGGAAGATCTGCTTATGCATCTGGAGAAAGAAGAAAAAGTGTTGTTTCCGGCTATTAAAGAGGCTGTGGCCAGGAACAGGGATGCATCTTTTGAAGGTACCATTCCCCCGGGCTTCATCAAACAACCGGTCATGCTGATGCAGAAAGAACATGAGATCGCCGGTGAAGACCTGGCTTTTTTCCGTAAACTTACCGGTAATTATACCCTGCCTGAAGATGCCTGCAACTCTTATGCATATTTGTTCGAAAAGATAAAAGAATTCGAGAGCGATTTGCAGCAGCATATTCACCTGGAAAATAATATCCTGTTTCCTAAGGCTGTAAAGCTCGACGAATAAATCTTAAAAAGATGGAAATTCATCACCACACTAAAATTTCGGAGATCATAAAAGCCGATAAGGCAGCTATCGGTGCGATTGCATCGGTAGCGGGGCCTTTGGAGCGCCTTAAAAATCCTATACTCCGAAAAATAATGGCCTCACGGGTTACCCTGGCTGAAGCGGCAAAAATGGGAGGCACTACAGTCAACGCCCTTGCTGCGGCATTGGCGCCGCTGGGCTTTACTTTTAAGGCAACTGCCGAAATGCAAAATGAAGTAAAAGAAGCACCGCGCTGGTTAAAAAATGCCGCAAAAGATGCGCTTATCTTTTTTGATGTTCGCCCTGTCATTGAAAATGGGACCGATCCTTTAAAGGAAATCCTGCATCGCTTTAAAGAAGTGCCTGACGGCCATATTTTGTGTATAATAAATACCTTTGTGCCTACGCCACTTATTCATTTACTGGAAAAGGAGAAGGCAGAAGCCAGCTATGTGGAAGCCGTTTCGCCAAAAGAGTTCCATACGTATTTTCTGAAAAAGGGCGCTGCCGTACCGTCTGCAAAAACCCGAGAAAAAATAATTATGGATGATGCTGCAGACTTTGAACATATTCATCAGCGTTTTTCTAAAGAAAATATCCGGGAAATCGATGTACGGGCGCTGGAAATGCCCGGGCCCATGCAGGCTATCCTGACAGAACTGGAAACGCTGGCTGAAGGGGAGATGCTCTATATTCATCATAAGCGTGTACCGATATATTTACTGGAAGAGCTGGCTGATAAGCATTTTGAAGTACACATATATACGGTAGAGGAGGGAAATGTGAAAATGATTATATTTAAACATCATGGCTGAGCTTAACATAGGCAGGGCGCCATCAGGCGATGCAGTACTGCCGTTCTATGCAACGGGAGCGCTGGCTTTTCTCGCACTTTGTGTGCTCATGCTGTTAAGTCCCGGAAGCCTGACCGCACATTATTTTAATCCGCATCTGCTTACCATGGTACATACGGCAGCTTTAGGATGGGGCACGATGATCATCTTCGGAGCGGCACATCAGCTCCTGCCTGTCATTTGTGAGCAGGACTTATACAGCGAAAAAATGGCTGCATTTTGCTGGTATACGCTTGCCTTAGGTGTAACTCTGCTGGCCTTTTCCTTCTGGGATATGCGGGCGGGCGGACTAATGATCGGCGGCGGCGCACTTATTGTATTTTCAGTGCTCCTTTTTGTATTAAACGTGTGGCTAACCGGCAGAATATTCGTTCGCTTTACCATACAAAAGCTGCTGATTACCTCTTCGGCGTTCTGGTTGCTTTTCACGGTAACAGCAGGCCTGCTCCTGGCCATTAACCTGGCTTACCCGTTTTTCACTAAAAATCATCTGGACATCTTAAAACTTCATGCACATGCCGGACTCGCAGGCTGGTTTTTACAGCTTATTACCGGTGTAAGCGCAAAGCTGGTTCCCATGTTCCTGCTGGGAAAGCCGGGGAATGAAAAAGGGTTGAAATATGCCTTTTTCCTCCAAAATACCGGACTGGTACTGTTTCTGGCCGATGGGTATTTTTTTGGTCTGAGCAGCCGTGTGCTGATCTATGAAGCTCTCGTGTTTGCAGGGATAATCTGCTGGCTGCGCTATTTATTTGCTGCATATAAAGGCAGGATACGTAAAAAAACCGACGTCATGATGCGGCATACATTCCTGTCTTTTCTTTGTTTACTGATGGGTTTCCTTCTGATTCCCGTAGTATGGTATAAGACAGGCAACCAGTGGGCCATGCTATATGGTACCTTTATTTTTTTAGGCTGGATAACCGGTATCATCCTTGGGAAGTCGTTTAAGACACTTCCGTTCATCGTGTGGAATGACCATTATAAACACCTGTCGGGTAAGGTAAAAGTGCCTCTTCCGAAGCAGCTATATGATGAACGCATAGTGGAATGGCAATTTTGGTTTTTCGTGGCAGCCCTCCTTGCACTGGCAGCGGGGATACTGTTTGCGAATGTGATGATGATTCGCTTTGCACTGCTGATCTGGCTTATGGTAGCATTGCTTTATAATGTTAACGTATTTAAAACGCTGACACACAAAACAAAAATAATCAAATGAATTTTAGCTTTACGGATACACATTTTAAGGAGGCCATTTTGGCACAAAATGCCTTGTATAATGTGATAGACCCTGAACTTTTTGTGAATGTCATCGATCTGGGACTGATCTATAGGGTCGAATTTTTGCCTGAAAACCTGATCCGTGTGACCATGACCTTATCTACACCACATTGTCCTATGGGCGAAGCCATTGTAAACGGGGTAAAAAATGCACTGGGGATCACATTTCCGGGCCAATCGATCGAGGTGAATCTGACTTTCAATCCGCCATGGAGCTTCGAAATGCTTACTCCGGAAGGAAGAGAGCAATTAGGCGTATAACAAATTTTTTTCTATGTTTAAAAATGAGTAGGTTAGTTTAACAAAATCAGCCTTTTCATGCATACGCTTTTACCTTTTTTACTGGCGATGGTAATCGCCATTGTGCTCCTGGAGATGTGGGCCGTTAAACTTCGCATTGCTTATCCGATCTTACTGGTAGTTGCCGGTTTGGGTGTAAGCCTTATTCCCGGGTTGCCGCCGGTGAAGATCGACCCGGATCTGATCTTCTTTATTTTCCTGCCGCCCCTGCTGTGTGAGGCTTCCTGGGCGATTTCATTTAAGGAAATGAAAAAATGGTGGCGCATTATCGGCAGCTTCGCTTTCCTGGTTGTATTTTTTACAGCGCTATCCGTAGCCCTGGTCACCAATCATTTTATTCCCGGGTTTAGTATTGCGCTTGGCTTTTTGTTAGGCGGCATTGTTTCTCCACCGGATGCGGTCAGTACCGGTGCGATCATGAAGTTTGTAAAGATACCGAAATCGACATCGGCCATTCTGGAGGGTGAAAGCCTCCTGAACGATGCTTCGTCGCTGATTATTTTCCGTTTCGCACTGGTAGCTGTGGGTACCGGGCAGTTTATCTGGCATGAGGCCGCTCTGAGCTTCCTGTGGATGGTACTGGGTGGGGCAGGTATCGGACTGCTTTTGGCATTGCTTTTTATGGAAACCCATAAGCGCTTACCTACCGATGCCCCTTCGGATATTGCATTAACCCTGGTAGCACCCTACCTGATGTATTGGGTGGCCGAACAATTTCATAGCTCAGGTGTATTGGCTGTAGTGAGCGGAAGCCTGCTGCTGTCAGCGCGGCGACTCCTGTTTTTAAACAGTGCCAGCCGTGTGAGGGGCTATAGTGTGTGGGAGAGCTTTGTGTTCATCTTAAACGGGGTAGTTTTTCTGCTTATTGGCCTGGAACTGCCTGAAATTGTTGCCGGATTACGCGGAGAAGGTATTCCTTTAAATACGGCTATTGGCTATGGCCTGCTGGTCACTGTGATACTGATCGCTGCCCGGATGATCAGCTCATATGCGGCCATGATCGCGACACTGATTTTCCGGCCTTCGGTAGCACCGAGAGCAGCATCCGGAAGAAACCGGTTCCTTGTACCGTTATTATTGGGATGGACAGGTATGCGCGGTGTGGTATCGCTTGCTGCAGCATTGGCGATTCCGATCACTTTAGCGGATGGTACAGCTTTTCCGCAACGGAATCTTATCCTTTTCATAACGTTCGTGGCCATATTGCTTACACTCGTTGTGCAGGGGCTGACACTGCCTTATTTTATAAAACGGAGCAAAGCATTTGATAACGATACATCCGAAGCGCATGAAGCCCTGACCCGTCGGGAAATGAAAAAGGGCCTCCGACAGCATGTGCTCCGTTTTTTGAAAGAAAAACAGGAAAAAGAACTCCTGGGTCATGCGGGTATGGAAAAAATCCTGGCGCAATGGGAAGAACGGTCGAAAGCCGCCGACGAAAGCCGGATGGATGAACAAACCAAGGCAATCTTCGTCGGGATGCTCGAAAGTCAGCGGCAGTATCTAACCGGGTTAAATAAGGATCCAAAGATCGATGAAGAGATCATACGCCGTCAGTTATACCAGATCGATCTTGAAGAAGAACGATTGAAAATAATTTAACCGGCTTTAAGGGAACCTTTTATTTCAATCCGTCCCTTATCTTTTTGATCAGATCTAAATGACTTTGCACTACCGGAATCGTTTTGGTGGCAAAAGCCCGCAGTTCGGGATCATGGCCTTTCTCTGATTCTTTTTTCATCAGGTCGAGCATTTTCTGATGCCCGTCTGCCATGGCATCGGCATAATCTTTATCAAAATCACGGCCTGTTTTCGTTGTCAGTTTATCCAGTTTCTGCTGATGATCGTTATCGATTGCCGTGGGTAATGTAATGTTTTTATCTGCTGCAATGGCCTTAAGTTCCTCATTTGCTTTTCCATGATCATTCAGCATCATATTGGCAAAATCCTTAATCGAGGCATTTGTGGTTTTAGTAAGTGCCACCCTGGCAAACTCTACCTCAGCCATACCGCCATTAGCGGCTTCAGTAGCAAATTTAGCGTCGTCTTCATCAACGGCAATGCCGCCGGTTACCATCGGTACATCAGAGGTATCTTTTGCTTTATTTATACTATCGGCGCTTTCTTTCGAATCTTTAACATTACTGCAGCTGACACAGATAAACAGCAGAGCAAAAAGATAAAGGAATGGAAATTGATTTTTCATAATTCATCATTTTAGATAATACACTATAAATCCATGTAGTAGTGGACTATGATGAAAAACAGAACGGGTAAAAGAAAGTTTTGACGGGAGGCAGAACCCGCATTTTGCCCCGGTCTTGCGTATAAATACGCAGAGCAAGCGGGAGCATAAACAGCAATTTTACTGCTCCGGCAGATGAATTTCGGCCAGCATACAACGTGCGCTGCCGCCACCGTTTTGTTCGATGGTATATAAGGGCGCATACAGAATACGGCAATACTGTTCAAGTGCAGTTATCTGATCGGGTGTCAGGGAACGATAAGCCTGCTCAGACATGACCAGTAGTTCGTCGCCCTGCCGGTTGCGTACCTGCAGCATATTCCCTGCAAAGTGATTCATCTGCTCCAGACTAATGGAAATAACAGGCTTCCCGCTTTCTGTTAAGCTGTTCACTAAGACTTCCCGTTCTGCGGCATCAGGAATCGAATCCAGACAAACGACTGAAAAGCATGAACCTATGCACATCATTACATTCGTATGGTAGATCGGGAAACCCTTTGCATCAACGGCATTGAACAGTATGGCTTTATAGCCGGTTCGTGCACAAAAATCGGCCAGAACACCGGCATGTGTCCGTACCGATAAACAGGCATACGCTATTTTAGCATCACGATCCAATACCATACTGCCGGTGCCTTCTAAAAACAGGTTTTCCCGTTCAAAGTGGCTCAGATCGGTAATATCGCTGACCCTGAATTTTGCTTTGATCTGGTTTAGGATATCCTCCCGGCGTTCTGCCCGTCGGTTTTCAGAGAACATCGGATAAAGAATAATCCGGCCGCTGCGATGAAAGGATATCCAGTTATTCGGGAAGATCGAATCAGGCGTTTCGGGATCTAAGGTATCATCCATTACCCATACATCCACGTCGTTTTGACGAAGCAGGTTTACAAAGTCATCAAACTCTTTTAAGGCAAGCTGCTGTACATTTTCATGTACAGACTCCTGTTGAAATTTATTATTGCCGGCAGTTTGTGTATTGTATTTGAAATCAACCGGCCGGATCATCAGAAGATGAGAAGTACTTTGCATCCGTAAGTGTATAAAGGGTTTAACTTAATCGAGATTATCTCTTAATAAAGGGAAGCTCATACAGTGGAAGCCGCCGCGGGCACGGGAAAGTTCAGCCGATGGCATGAGAATTAGCGTATCGGTAAGGGTATCCGCATTTACCTTTCCGCTTTCCAGGCCCTGAATCAGATCGGCCACATGCACAACCGAAAAGCCTTTTTCCTTAAAGGCCTCCACGGTTTTGTCGTTCCGGTCGTAGCCCAGCACCACACCCTCTTTGAGGGCTAATAAGTTACAGGAGTCGGTCCACTGTTCGCGGGCATCGAAAGGGAAATCACCATTTCCGCTATAGATGAATTGCACCGGTGTTGTACTTTTAAGGTCATGGATACTGATATCTTCAAAAAGGGCTTCCATACTCGAAAAATGACGTGGTGCACGGTTATCTTTATAAAACTGGATAATCTCTGTCTGCTCCTGAGGTTCAGGATGAACCAGGAAATCGATAGGGGTTTTAAATTTATTTTCGGCTACACTGGCAATTGAATGCAGTAATACCCATACATGGCGCTTTACCTGGGTAAACACGGTGTCCAGGTGCATAAAATCACGTTTATTGGGGATGCGTACTACCGTCACTTTTTCGACTACATCGTTTTCAAACAGGAGCTTCATGGCTTCATGGGCACCATACGGTGAAGTACGTTCACTGCAGCCGATGAGTACATGCTCAGGGCTGATCATCATCACATCACCCCCTTCCAGTGTAGTACGGTTTTCGAGCTCTTCACCCGGTCTCAGGAAATGATGTTCTGAGTCGGGGATCTCCAGGATATGATCATGATAAGCGGCAAAATAAGGATGGTTAAAGAAAATATAACGCATCAGCAGGCTTTCTCTGACCCGCGCTTTTTTCGCGGGTTTATTGAGCAGAATATAATTGTTTATTGTAGTACCCACATCGCGGGTAAAAATAAGGTTGGGCACCGGCGAAAAGATCATTCTTCCATCAGGTAGCGAGCCCGAAATCAGGGTTTTAGCAAGATCCTTAGGTGCGGTATCAATTAATTGCAGCTGTAATTTATAGGTGCAGCCTTCAATGGCACATACCGAAGCACTGAGCTTTTTACGAATTGAACTGTCTTCAAGGATGTCAGAGAGTAACTGTTGTAGTTCGATGACATTTTCAGAAGCATGAAAAGCCTCGTGGCAGGGTTTAAAAAAGGCCCGGTCAGCAGGAGAGGTGTCAACTATATCTAATTTACCTTTAATCTTTTCCGGATCGAGAAAATACATCAGCAGTTTAACATAATAATCATATTCTTTTCTCCGGATGGTATCGAGATGGACGATATCTTCAAAAAGCCAGTCCTGTGCTTTGGAAGGAACGACCTTTCCTAATCCGCTGTCCGGACTGTGAATGAGCAGCTTACGTAAACGGCCGATCTCTGTATTGACATGTATGTTAAAAGGAATAGTCTTTTGGTTCATAATGTTTGATATGTGGTCATACAAAGCTAACAGAATTTATGTGTATTCGTGCCATACTATGGCAAAATCGCGGGGATTTCTTACTTTTGCGTTATGGATTTTATCATTGCGCATACGCTGAAAGCGATTAAAGAACTTTACGGAGAGGAAGTTGCAGAGGGGCTCCTTACTTTACAGGAAACCAGAAAAGAATTTGAAGGACAGATCACCCTTGTGGTATTCCCCCTCGTGCGTTTTTCTAAAAAATCACCGGAAGAGACAGGCGCCGCTATTGGGGCTTACCTCTGTGAACATGTGCCGGAAGTAACTGCGTTTAATGTGGTCAAAGGTTTTCTTAACCTGACGATCGCTGATTCATACTGGACAGCCCTGTTAAACCGGTCGCTCTCAGATGATGCGTTTCTAAGTCCTAAGGCTAATGGTAAAAAAGTAATGGTCGAATATTCGTCACCAAACACGAATAAACCCCTTCATTTAGGCCATGTGCGGAATAATTTGTTAGGCTATTCGGTGGCTGAGCTCCTGGCAGCTGATGGGTATGAGGTAGTCAAAGTAAACCTGGTCAACGACAGGGGTATTCACATCTGTAAATCCATGTTGGCCTGGCAAAAATGGGGAAATCAGGAAACCCCGCAAAGTGCAGGTATTAAAGGCGATCACCTGGTGGGTAAATACTATGTGATCTTTGATAAAGAATATAAAAAAGAGATCGATGCGTTAAAAGCAGCCGGACAAACCGAAGAAGAAGCCAAGAAAAATGCACCCCTGATCAAAGAAGCCCAACAGATGCTGCAAAAATGGGAGGCGGGTGATGAAGCTGTGATCAGCCTCTGGAAAATGATGAACGGATGGGTATATGAAGGCTTTGACACGACGTATCGCAACTTAGGAGTCGATTTTGATAAATATTATTATGAAAGTAATACCTATCTGCTGGGTAAAGATACGGTAGAGGAAGGTCTCGAAAAAGGGGTTTTCTTTAAAAAGGATGACGGATCGGTCTGGATCGATCTGACAGCCGACGGCTTAGACCAGAAATTAGTATTGCGGGCCGATGGCACTTCGGTATATATTACACAGGATCTCGGTACGGCACAGATGAAATATGATGATTTTCATATGGACCAGTCGATCTATGTAGTCGGAAATGAGCAGGATTATCATTTTAAGGTTTTGTTTTTAATCCTGGAAAAGTTAGGCAAAAGCTGGGCAAAGGGTCTGCACCATTTATCGTATGGCATGGTAGATCTTCCCAGCGGTAAAATGAAAAGCCGCGAGGGGACGGTGGTTGATGCGGATGATCTGATCGCCGAAATGATCGAAACGGCTAAACAAAAGACCGAATTATTAGGAAAAGTGAACGACTTTCCGGAAGATGAACGAAATGAACTTTATAAAAATATAGGTCTTGGCGCTTTAAAATACTTTCTTTTGAAAGTGGAGCCCAAAAAACGTTTATTGTTTGACCCTTCCGAGTCGATCGATTTTCAGGGAAATACCGGACCCTTTATTCAGTATACCCATGCCCGGATCAAATCACTGCTGGCAAAGGCCGGCTATGAACGGGTAAAGGATATGCCTGCAAAACCTTTAATGGCTACCGAAAGGGATATGGTCATGCAGATGGCGAAATACAGGGAAGAGCTGAGCAATGCCGCCAGAACATACAGCCCGGCACTTATTGCGAATTATCTATACGAACTGGCCAAGTTGTTTAATAAATTTTATCATGAAGTACCGCCATTAATTAAAGAAACCGACATGGAACTTCGTCAGCAACGTTTGAATATATGCTTTCTTACGGCCGGAATATTAAAAAATGGCATGAAGTTATTAGGGATCAACGTTCCTGAACGGATGTAGATCTGGGGAATGATGTCAACACATTGGGGAGGATAAGTAACGTTTTTGTAAAAAAAATAATTTTTTTCGGAAATATTATTTTAGCTTTGATATGTCCGATTAAAAATTGACGCTCAAACATGAAAACTATCCTTAACGACAGCTCTTGTACAGCTAAATGGCTTACACTCACTTTTTTAATACTTTTTCTATACGCTCAGAAGGCGTCGGCGCAACTTTTCTATGCGAATGCAGCGGGATCGCAGATTAAAATTTCGGGTAGTAAAAATAACGCCAATTCGGCACCTTCAACAAATCATTTTTCCTGTGAAGGAAAATTTACGACGCTGGGCGGTACTTTGCAATCGATCAGTACCCTTAAATTCGATTTGCCTCTTGAATCACGGAATAAAGAGCACCTGTTAGTGAATACAGCGTTGGTAAATGCGTCTCCGGGAGCCAATGATATTAAATTTGAATTAACCCATTCGATGGTTTTGCCTGAATTGAACGTAGTGCATGCCATTGGTTTTCTCGATATACAGGGTGCCCGGATGCGGGTTGATTTTCAGCTTAATTTTATTGAAAATAATAGCGAAACCATTACCCTTACCGGAAGAAAATCAATCCGGTTAAGTGATTATAAAAAGGAGTTTATTTCTGTCTTTGCCGATGAAAAAGCGCATGATGCCATCCAGATCGATTTAAAACTGGTCGTTAAAAACCAGCCCAGGGAAACGGCCTTCCTGGCTGCCATGACCCATTAGCAAATGATCTTTTAAAATTTAATTTCACAACGCGTAGGGGTACATTCATTTCTTGTTGTCTCATTTTAAATCAAGACAACAATGAAAAAAATAATTTACCTGACCGCCTTAATTTTACCCTGCCTTAATACTTTAGCCCAGTTACCGGCAAAAGTTCATCTGGGTTTGCTCTATCCCTTAAGTACTAACGGTACGCATGCTCCTTCAGATACGAATACCTTATCCATTCATCTCATCAGCGGTATATCGGCGGCTGAGCACGGCTTAACGGTTTCCGGATTTAGCAATATTATCCGGAAAGAAGCTGCAGGTACGCAGATTGCCGGTTTCCTGAACCTGATTTCCGGAAAGGCCGAAGGGACACAACTGGCAGGCTTTGCCAATGTATACCGGAGCGGACAGCATGTGGCTTTAGCCGGGTTCTCCAATCTGGCATATGGTGATGTAAAAGGGGCACAGCTTGCCGGTTTTATGAATGTGGCCCGCGATGTACAAGGTCCCCAGTTTGCGGGCTTTATGAACTTAGCACGTAATATTAAAGGTCCCCAGTTTGCCGGCTTCCTGAATGTAGCCAAAAAAGTGAAAGGCGTGCAGGCTTCCGGTTTTATCAATGTGGCCGACAGCTCTGATTATCCGATCGGATTGATCAATCTTATAAAAAATGGCCGAAAAGGGATCGGTGTAAGTATTGATGAAACGCAAACCGCCTTATTAACCTTTCGCTCCGGCGGGAAAGTGCTCTATGGTATAGCAGGTATAGGCTATAACCGTCAGAATACGGATGAAGTATATGCTATGGAACTGGGCTTCGGTGCCCGTTTTTTTCCTCACACACCTTTAGGCCTGAATGCCGAGATCACGGCGCAAACCTTGGAAAGCTTTAAAAGCGGAGAGTATTTCAAAGCCGCATTCCGGCTTATGCCCGAACTTACATTATTCCGGACAATTAGTTTTTATGGTGGTCCTTCATTTCATCTGGTTGCCACAAATACGACGGAAGGAAAGCGCCTGCATCCGAGAACTTTACATCGCTGGAAGAACAGATACAGTGCTGATTATACGGCGATTTATGTGGGCTATCAGGCCGGATTCCAACTTCTTTTTTAATTGTCAATAAAACAATATTATCCACAGATGAAACATTTAAATATTCAAAACATGAAAAGAGCAATTTTTAGTATGCTGTGCGGCATTGTCCTGTTCAGTGCCTGCGAACGCGATCGTTTAACCGCCAATGGCGATATGATGACAGAAAACAGAACACCCGGTGAATTTACTTCCGTTCATGCCAGTGGCGCCAACCGCGTTAAAATCAGTTATGGAAATGAATGTAAGATCGTATTAAAAGGTTCATCAAACCTGATCCCGTATTTTAAAACAACAGTGATCAATAAGCAACTGAATTTAAGTTATAAAAATGCAAACATCCGCTATGATGATCTGGAAATTTTTGTAACCCTGCCTGTACTGAAAGGTGCTTCATTGAGCGGAAGCGGGAATATCGATATTACGGGTGGTTTCCCGGCGACAGATGAGCTGCGTTTAGCGATCAGTGGTTCAGGTGATATCAGCTTAGGTGATATGCTCACAGTGGAGCACTTATATGCCGGCATTTCGGGTTCGGGAAAGATGTTCCTGCAAAAAGTTTCCGCCAGGGAGGCCGATATTGATATTTCCGGAAGTGGTGATGTACACCTGCAGGTTCATGATAAACTTAAAGCCCGCATCAGTGGTTCGGGTGATATTTATTATAAAGGCGATCCTCAGCTCGACAGCCGGATCTCCGGATCAGGAAAGCTGATCCGGTATTAATTCAGATCATGTATGTAGCCGTTAATCCCTGTTTTGATTCGAAAACAATATCTTTGAATACAGAAATACCCTTGGAATCAGCTGATCTTCATACGTTAGATCCTCTTACGGATACAGGTTTTGAACAATTGTTTAAGACCTGCTATAAGCCCCTGCTTGCCTATGCGACGATGATTTTAAAGGACGAGGATGATGCTGAAGAAATTGTACAGCAATTATTCCTTCGATGTTGGGAACGACGCGAATTACTGGCAGCGACTACTTCTGTAAAAGCCTGGCTTTATAAATGTGTTTATCACGACAGCCTGAACTTCCTAAAGCATCTGAAAGTGAAAGATAAGTACAAGGCATATGCCACTTATCAGCAACAGGATGCGGTTGCGGGGCCGGGCTCTGCAATGGCTGTAAATGAATTACAGCAACACATCCATTTAGCCTTAAACGATTTGCCTGAGCAATGCCGTACCATTTTTCAGATGAGCCGCTTTGAAGAATTGAAATACCGGGAAATTGCCGATGAGCTGAATATTTCTGTGAAAACCGTAGAGAACCAGATGAGCAAAGCACTACGGATGATGCGGGTTAAACTGGTTGATTTCCTGATATTGGTGATGGCAGCAATGCTGTATTATAAAGATTATTTAAAATAGGAGGGTTAAGCGATGAAGGATGAATTATTAATTAAATTTTTGCTTAACGAATGCCGTCCTGAAGAACAGGACAACGTTCGCACCTGGCTTGCCCTTTCTGCTGAAAATGAGCAATACTTCAGGCAGTTCAAAAGGATCTGGGAAGAAAGTAAAAAGCTGGATGCGGGGAAAGAAGCAGATGTGGACGCTGCCTGGCAACGTTTTAAAAAGCGTGCATCGCTGAAGAGAAAAAAGACAGTATCGATCAGGATGAATCCTTTTCTATGGCGTATAGCAGCCGTAATGGTATTCGCTGTGGGCGCATGGCTCTGGTATACGGTTTCAGGCCCCCGCTCGTATATCGACCTGAAAAGTAAAGCGAAAGTCTCGTCGGCTTTTCTTCCCGATGGTTCTGAACTTATCCTGAACCGTCATGCGCATGTTCGTTATGCGCGTAACTTTAACGATAACCGCCATCTGCAGCTGGATAGCGGAGAAGTGTTTTTTGAAGTTACGAAGGATAAAAGCCGGCCCTTTACTATTCAGGCAGGGGCGCTCACGGTTGAAGTGGTGGGCACATCTTTTAATGTTAAATACCTGAAACAGCAAACCGAGGTTATTGTGGAAAGCGGAATCGTGAAAGTGCGTATCGGTGCTGACGAGGTAACGCTTCAACAGGGTGAAAAGGTAAAAGTACGTCATAATGCGATCGACCTGCATAAAACCCGTGTGGATAATCATTTATATGCTTACTACAGGAGTGGTTTATTTGAAGCCGATAATACGCCTTTGCAGGAACTCGTTGATGTGCTGAATGAGGCTTATGGCGTTAAGATCAGGCTCGACCATTCTGCTAAGGCCTTAACGATCAGTACGACCTTACGGTATGAACGTTCAATTGACGAGAATTTACTTATAATTAGTGAAAGTTTAGATAACCTTAAAATAAAGCGTAACCAAAATGAAATAGTTTTGTCTTATTAGCGAATGAAGTATACCATTTTAGCAGCGCTTATTTCCATCATGACCTGTGCTTCGGCTCAGACAACGCCGGTATACCGGAATAACCTGTCGAAGCTGGTTACGTTTAACATCCGGCAGCAAACGGTACGTTCGGCGCTTCAGGAGATCAGTACGGCCGGAAACTTCTACTTTTCTTATAACGGGAAGCTGATCCGGCAGGACAGCCTCGTCAGCCTTAATGCCAGCCGTATGCCAGTGCGTGAGGTGCTCGATAAACTGTTTAACGGTAAGGTTGACTATAAAGAAACCGGTGAGTATATTATCCTCCGTTATGCGGTAAATCACTTTACGATTGAACCTGAAGACATTACCACAGCCGAGAATCAGTATGTCATAAGCGGTTATGTGGTCGATACCCGGAGCGGGAAACGGGTAAAGCAGGCGAGTGTATACGAGAAACGCCTGCTTCAGTCGACGCTTACCGATGAGCAGGGGTTTTTCAGCCTTCGTTTTAAAGGCCGCCATGAGGAGGTGATCCTCACGGCAAGTAAGGAAACTTACCGGGATACATCATTGGTTTTCCTGTCAGATATTCATATCGGGCCACAGGCCTATGCCGATCCGGACAGGGAAAAGGGCTTTATGTTTTCGAATGCGATGGAGAATTTGGGTATAAGCCGTTTTCTATTGTCGTCAAAGCAACGTATCCAAAGCCTGAATATTTCAAATTTTTTTGCTCATGCACCTGTGCAGGCTTCTTTATTACCGGGCCTGAGCTCGCATGGCATGATGAGCGGCCGCATTGTGAATAAGGCTTCTTTAAATGTATTAGGTGGTTATACGGCAGGTGTTGAGGGGGCCGAAGTAGGCGGATTATTTAATCTGAGCATCGGCGATGTGAAATCATTCCAGGCGGCCGGCCTGTTCAATGCGGTTGGCGGTAAGGTAGAAGGTTTTCAGGGGGCCGGAATAATCAATGCCGTGCAAAACAGGATGGATGGTATGCAGGCGGCTGGTGTAGTAAATATGGTTAATGGTACCGTTGAGGGTATGCAGGTAGCAGGGGTAGGAAATATCGCTGCCGGCCGGCTCAGGGGAACCCAGATTGCGGGCGTATTTAACTATGCCGGGAAAATGGAAGGTGTGCAGATCGGACTGGTTAATCTTTCGGATACTTTATCCGGAACGGCTATAGGCTTACTCAATCTCTCCAGGAACGGGTATAAGAAGCTGGTTTTTTATGCAAATGAGCTTATCAATGCCAATGTGGCGGTAAAGACGGGGAATGCAAATCTTTATTCGTTGCTGTTTGCCGGAAAAAATTATGTCCAAAATGAAACAATTGAAACCTTTGGTTTAGGATTCGGCCACGATTTCGTATTTGGAAAAAGCTTTGCCTTGGGAGCCGAACTTACCGGGCAATATCTGCACTTAGGAAACTGGGATCAGAGCAACCTGTTGGCCCGTTTTCAAACCCATGTGCAGATCAGGCTGTTCAAAGGGCTTAGCCTTTTTGGAGGGCCGGCTTATTCCTATTATACTTCCCGGGGTCAGGTAAATGCCGCCACGGGTTATAAACAGGATATTGTTCCCGTAAAACATTATGATTTTGATCTGAACAATAAAGGATGGTGGGGCTGGAACGCCGGCATCAGCCTCTTCTGACCGTTTAGATTCCTACCCCGGAGATAGAGATGATCTCAAACCCCGGGGCAGGGAATGCTAATTTACCGAACCACGCATCGGATAATCGTTTGGCGGTTGGGCATTTAACAGGTTTTGTACAAAATAATCCCAGCGTCTGCGCATCATATAGGGTGAGAACTGTCCGAAACCATGTGTGCTGTTCGGAAAGATAAGCAGATCGAATGTTTTATTCGCTTTGATCAACGCATCCACGACCAGCAGGGTATTATAAGGCGGCACATTATTATCCATCATACCATGCGCCAGCAATAATTTACCTTTCAGGTTTTTGGCATAGTTCTGGTTAGCCTGTGCCTCATAATTTGAATTTTCGACTAAGCCGTTATAGCGCTCGCCCCAATCGTCTTCATAGTTCCGGTTATCGTGATTGCCCGATTCGGCAATACCCACTTTAAAGAAATCGGGATAACGTAACAGCGCAGCTGCTGTGGCGAAACCACCACCGGAATGTCCCCATATCCCTACTTTATTCGTATCAACAGGGAAACGTTGCGAAAGCTGACGAATGGCGGTGATCTGATCAGGAAGCGTATTTTCGGCCATATTGCCGTAGCTCATATCATGAAAGCTTTTGGAACGGAACGGATTGCTGGTACCTTCGATCATTACGACAATAAAGCCTAACTCGGCAAGTGCCTGATGATCGCCCCGTGAAGCTACAAATGACCAGCTGCCTACGCTTCCGCCCTGCGGGCCCGGGTAAATATAATCGACAACCGGATATTTTTTCTGCGGATCCATATGGGTAGGGGTAAATACCAGGCCATAAATATCGGTTTTGCCATCATGTGCTTTTACAGACACCGGGGTTGGTGCTTTCCAGCCCGTGGCCTGTAAACGGGAAACATCTGTTTTTTCAAGCATACTGCTCCATTTTCCGTTCATGCTGCGATAAGTAAATACAGCGGGTACATCCGGTTGCGAATAGGTATCCAGAAAATAGTTTTCAGAAGGCGAGAAGCTAATGCTGTGATTGCCTGTTTCGGGCGTGAGGCATACCAGATTTTTACCATCAAACCCGATTTTATACAGGTATTGAAAATATGGATTGCCCGGTTCCCGGCCACAACCCATAAAAATGAGCTGACGGTTTTTTTCATCCACTTTTAACAGCCGGGTTACCAGCCATTCCCCTTTGGTAATCTGATTTTTAAGCTTGCCGGTAACAGCATCATACAGGTACATATGCCCCCAGTTATCCCATTCAGAATACCAGAGAATTTCTTTGGTTTTAGGTAAATACCGCCAGTTAATGGCACCACGGCCGGATTCAAACTGCGTTTTGACCACTTCCTCGAATACCTCGCGGACTTCGCCGGTAAGTGCATTGGCAATGCGGAACTTTTCCTGCTTATGATCTCTTGACGTCGAAAGGAAAGCCATTTCCGAGCCGTCTTCATTCCAGTCGATATCGTCTAAAGTACCGCTGCTGGCAATATCATCACTTAAAGTAGCCCGGTGCGGATCGGGAGGGATCTGCAGATTTACGACAGTGCCGGTTTCTACATCGATAATCACCCGGCGGATGGTCGGGATCTCTTTATCGCCCGGAAGGGGGTACTTCCAGGCTTTTAAGGTCGGGGCGCCTACATTCGTGGTAACCAGATACATGTCTTTCGACATCCGCTGGTCCTGCTGAAAAGTAGTTAATTTTTTGGAATCCGGCGACCAGCGTACAATAGCCCGGTCGCTGGTTTTCCAACCGGCATTATCGGTCGCATAGCCATAATCCTTTATACCGTCTTTTGTAAGCTGCTTACGTTCGTTGGTGGTTACATCACGCAGCCATAAATTATAATCTTTGATATATACGGCCCTTTTTCCATCGGGCGATAGCGTTTCGGGCGCTTCACCCGGGCGACCACCAAAACCGCCCCGCGCACCTCTTCCCTGTGGTGCGGTTACGGGAGGCGTAGAATCGTCAGGACTGATTCTATACGACTTCAGGTCTGCTTTCCAGCGTTTTCCGTCGATAGCGAAAGAAACAGATTGCATATCGGCAGCGAAATGAATGCTGTTAAACGGTAATTTGCCGGCCTCATACCGGGTGCCCTGTTGTGCATTCAGGGCATCGGCCAGTTTCTGGTGATTAAAAGCGGGCGCTTTTCCTTTTTTCGCCGGATCAACCAGGATGAACTCATTTCCTGCTGCGGATGTGCTCAGGTACCAGAAACGATCGGCGCTGAGCCAGTTGGGCCGTACACTGCCTCTATCAATCAACGCATCGGTATGGTAGGACATGAACTTTTCAGCCCGTTCATAATCCTGGTTCGTATACACACGACCCTGTTGGGCGGCCGCGTGAAAGCAGATAAAAATACCTGCACTTAAGAATATGTATCTCTTCTTCATCGTACAGAAAGCTTATGTTTAAATTTCACGTAAATTAAAATTTTTTTTCACGCAAAACGGAAATGGGATATAAATGTTACTTTAGCGTAAAGCAATTCAAATGATGGAAAAGATCCTGATTGTCACGGGAGGAAGCAGAGGTATCGGAAAAGGTATTGTCGCAGCATATCTTGAGCAGGGCTACCGTATATTTTCGATTTCAAGAACAGCCGATCCGGATGAACATACGGCCGTAACCTGTTTTTCGTTTGACCTGACGCAAACGGCCGGAATACCTGCCTTACTGGATTCTGTTTTTACGCATATCGATCAAAAGCAGGTGCAACGTATCGTGCTGATCAATAATGCGGGCACACTCGGGCAGGTGGGGAGTCTGGAAACGTTAAGCGCGGCAACGATCAGCGAAACGATACAGCTTAATCTTACGGCGCCGTTGATATTGGTATCGGCTTTTATGGCCTATACTGCCAACTGGAACTGTACAAAAAAGATCATCAATATTTCATCGGGTGCGGCACAAAATCCTTATGCCGGATGGAGCGCTTATTGCGCCACTAAGGCGGGTCTGGACATGATGACAAAAGTAGTTGCGGCTGAGCAGGATATCCGGCCTCATGGCACAAAAATCATCGCCATTTATCCCGGTGTGGTCGATACGGCCATGCAGACAAAAATAAGAAAGCATACCAAAGCAGATTTTCCGGATATAGACCGTTTTCTGGAGCTGAAAGCTTCAGGTAGTTTAAGTGATCCGTTACAAACGGGCAAGGCCATATGGGATATCGACCAGGCTGATCTGGCCAATGGCACTGTGATACGGATATGACTCTTTCTGAACCTTAGCCCTGAAAAGCCTCTTCGATCACCTGCGTATAAAAATCGCCTAAAGTCATGCCCATAGCTGCCACCTGTTGGGGAATAAAACTGGTAGCGGTTTGTCCCGGAATAGTATTGATCTCGATGAAATAAAAGTTTCCGGTGTCCTGCTCCAGGAAATAGTCGATGCGTACGATACCGCGGCAGTTTAACTTCTCATAAACAGCGGTAACCACACGCTCTACACGGGCCTTTTCTTCGTCGCTCATACGACCCGGTGTGATTTCTTCGGTGGCGCCTGGTGTGTATTTCGCCTCAAAATCAAAAAACTCATTCGCAGGGATGACTTCGGTAGCCGGTAATACCTGTATTTTTCCTTTGCTTTTAAATACGCCCACTGAAAATTCACGCCCTTCTACAAATTCTTCCACCAGCACCTGGTGATCTTCCTGGAAAGCTTTGGCTAAGGCGGTCTTCAAATCGTCATGATGCTTTACTTTCGACATACCGATACTGCTTCCGCCGTTATTGGGTTTTACAAACCAGGGGAGTTTAAGTTGCGCCGTGATATTGGATATATGCGCATCGCTTTGCCCGAATAGCTGTATGGAACGTGCTACATGCAGATCTGTTATATCGCTTACGATCGCTTTGGTATAGCCTTTATTCATGGTCACAGATGAGGTAAGGGCATTGCAGGTCGTATAAGGAATGCCTATCATATCAAAATAACCCTGTAATTTCCCATCCTCTCCCGGTGAACCGTGAATAGCGATAAAGACCAGGTCGAACTTTATTTTCCGGCCATTTAACGTTAAAGAAAAATCGTTCTTATCAATATCGATTTTCACGGAGTCGGCAGGTTCATAAAACCAGCCGTTCTCATTCAGCATGATCTTATATACATCGTATTTGCTGGTGTCAATATGCTGTGCGATCGTAGCGGCACTTTTTACCGATACCACCCATTCGCCGGTTGTACCCCCCGTTAATAAGGCAATGGTTTTCTTCATGAACATTCTCGTACTTATGGAAATTCAAAAATATAAATTTGTAGCGCAGATTTAATTTTAATTCAGATAAAATATTTTTTTAAGCTAAATTTGAGCAAATAATCCGCCACTAAAGAACAATACATGAGCAACTTTATTGCCTATCTGCGCACCCGTTCATTCCGAAATAATTTTATCGCTGTCCTTTGTACGGTTGCTGTGCTCCTGCTGATCGCTTTTTTTAGTCTGCGCTATTATACCAAACATGGCGAAGGCCTGGATGTGCCCGATGTGCGTGGTCTGAGCATTACACAGGCTATAAACCGTTTAGAAACGCTGGGCTTACGCTATGAGATCGATTCGATCTATGTGATGGATAAACCTCCGGGTGTTGTAACCGATCAGGATCCTGATCCGGCGACGTTTGTAAAAGATAACCGGACGATCTACCTGACCATTAATGCCACACAGGCACCAACGGTGAAGTTCCCCGATATTGAATTTAAGTCGCTTCGTGAAGCACAGGCTATCCTGGAAAGCTACCGTTTAAAGCTCGGCGATACGACCTACCGTCCGGATGTAAGCCGCAATGTGGTACTGGAGGCTTTATATGGCGGCAGAACCATCAAGACCGGTGAGTCACTGCCCAGCGGATCGTTAGTTAATCTGGTGCTGGGCGACGGAAAAGGGAACGAAGAGGTCGATCTTCCGAATTTGATTGGCCTTACGATGGATGAGGCCCGTTTCTCCTTGCGCGGCGCCATGCTCAGTATGGGTGCTATTCAATCGGATGGTGTCATTACTGATACCGCGACAGCCGTTATTATTTCGCAATATCCTTTGCCTGCCGATAGTGTGGTTAAGGTAAAGATCGGTTCGCCGGTAAATATCACCATCAGCAATAAAAAGCGTTAAACATCAATCAAATGCGAAAACAACAAGAGAAAAGCAATCGCTTTAACATCCTGCGGGTTATTATTTTAATCGTTGCCCTTGCCGGAGGCTGGTTTGGTTTAAATATATACCGGACTTACTTTGTACCCAATGTGGCCGCCGATGGCGGGTATCTGTATATAAAAACGGGTGGCAGCTATGCCGGATTTTTAGAAAACCTGGAACGCAAGGCCCTGCTTAAAAATACAGCCGCCTTCGAAAAGGCTGCCCGCAAGATGGAACTGGAAGCAAATTTAAAACCAGGGCGTTACCGTCTGAAAGCAGGTATGAACAACCGGGCTATTATCAATAAAATAAAATCGGGAAATCAGGATCCGGTACAGCTGAAGATCCAGAACCTCCGGAAGAAAGAAAACTTTGCCGCATATCTGGCTAAAAATATGGAGGCCGATTCGGCCGCCTTTATGCAGGTGCTCGATTCGGCGGCTTTGCTCGAAAAATACGGCTTCAATAAAGAGAACAGCTATACGATGTTTATTCCGAATACGTATGAACTATATTGGAATACGGCACCGCTGGACTTTTTCGAGAAGATGCAAAAGGAGTACGATAAATTCTGGACAGCAGGGCGTAAACAAAAAGCCGAAGCGTTGAAGCTGAGCCCGGTGGAGGTGAGTATACTGGCCTCTATTGTGGATGCCGAAGCCTTGTACGATAAAGAAATGCCTGTGATTGCCGGCCTGTACCTGAACCGACTGAACCGGGGTATCTTGTTGCAGGCTGACCCTACGGTTATTTATGCCAATAATGATTTTACGGTAAAACGGGTGACCAATAGTTTATTAGCTGTAAATTCAAAGTATAATACCTATAAATATAAAGGGTTGCCTCCCGGGCCGATCATGATGCCCAGTATTAACGCGATCGATGCGGTATTGAGCCCGGAGAAAAATAATTATATTTATATGTGTGCTAAAGAGGATTTTTCAGGTTATCATAATTTTGCCGCTACCGAGGCTGAACATAATCAGAATGCAAAAAAATACCGTGAGGCGCTCAACAAACGTAACATCTACCGCTAATGTTTATCTACGATAGTAAAGTAAGGGTTCGTTACATTGAAACTGATCAGATGGGTATTGTGCATCATGCCAATTATGCGCAGTATTATGAACTGGCACGCACCGAATGTTTTGAGGCCTGTTCGGGGATGAGTTATGCGCAGATGGAAGCGGAGGGCGTGATGCTGCCCATCCTGGAATTGCAGTCCAGATACCTGAAACCGGCCTATTACAACCAGATACTCACCATACGGTCTATTGTAAAAGAATTGCCCACGGTACGGTTACATGTTGATTATGAAATTTATAATGAAGCGGATGAGCTGATCAATACCGGCCATACCACCCTGGTATTTGTGAAGAAAGAAACCCGCAGGCCCTGCCAGCCGCCGGAAAGCTTCATGAAAAATGTAAGGCAGTATTTTCGATAAAACATGAGTTGGATACATCGGCAATTACTTCGGTTTAGGTTGTATACCTTATTTATTGCATGGACAAAGGTCTGTGTACTGCCGGGGTTTAGTCCGCTGCCGATTTATACCGTAGCCACTTTCTTTTTCAGGGAAATAGGTAAGGAGGCGCTTGTTAATAAAGCCTCTTCACTGGCCTACAACTTTATGCTGGCCATTTTTCCGGCCATTATCTTTCTGTTTACCTTAATTCCTTATATCCCTAAGCGCATTGGCTTCCAGGAAAAATTAATGTCGCTGCTGGCCCTGGTGTTGCCTGATAATGCTTTTCTGGCTTTTGAGAATACGATTAATGAGATTGTCAACATCCAGAACGGGAATTTGCTTTCGATCGGTTTTGTGCTTTCGTTGTTCTTTGCTACGAACGGTGTGCATAACCTGATGGTGGCATTTAATAAATCGTCGTTAATTGTGGAAACCCGGAGTTGGCTGAAACGGCGTCTGGTTGCTGTTATCCTGACGGTGATCATTGCTTTCTCCGTAATTATCTGTATTGCTGCAATGGCTATCGGAGAGTTGCTGCTTAAGTACATTAACGATGAACTGCATTATGAGGGTAACCTGACGTATTATGCCATTCAGCTTACGCGATGGACTTTATTAGGGATATTATATTTTGTGACGGTGTCGATATTATATCGTTATGGCCCTGCACATGCTAAAAAATGGAAGTTCTTCAGTGCAGGTTCCTGGCTGGCTACCATACTGGCTTTCTTTACGATCTGGGGATTTTCATTTTATATCAATAATTTCAGTTCATATAATAAATTGTACGGATCGATCGGCACGCTGATCGTGATCATGATCTGGCTGTACCTCAACTCGCTGATCCTGCTGGTTGGTTTTGAGTTGAACGCCAGTGTCGATCTGTCGAAACGAAGCGTTAAAATTATAAGGCCTACCTTTAATCTTTTTAAAAAGAATAAACCCGCGGAGGAAAAATATGAGCGATCCGGAAATTAAGCTGAGACAGATCCAGGTTACCCGCTATATCACACCGCTGCGTGAAGGCGGGTCGATGCCGGCCATTGTAGAGGGCGATGATGATTTTCTGTATGTCCTGAAATTCAGGGGAGCAGGTCAGGGGACAAATGCACTGATCGCTGAACTGATCGGGGGGATGCTGGCCTTAAAATTGGGATTCAAGGTCCCGGAACTTGTATTTGCCTGGCTCGACAGTGCCTTTGGAAGAACGGAACCTGATGAAGAGATCCAGGATCTCTTAAAATTTAGTGAAGGTTTAAACCTGGGTCTGCACTATTTATCCGGATCGATCACATACGATCCGGTGGTGAATGCTGTGGATGCGCTGGAAGCCTCTAAAATTGTTTGGCTGGATAGCTTTCTGATGAATATGGACCGTACCGCTAAAAATACCAATATGCTGGTCTGGCATAAAGAACTCTGGCTGATCGATCATGGAGCATCGTTATATTTTCATCACTCCTGGAATAATTGGGAACAACAGGCTGAAAAGCCGTTTACGTTAATTAAAGATCATGTGCTGTTAAGAAAAGCCACTGAAATAGAAGAAGCTGACCGGTTGTTCAGGGCGATGATCAGCCCGGAGCTGATCGATCATATCGTAGCGGCTATTCCGGACGACTGGCTGAAGGATGCACCGTTTGAACATATAGAAGAACACCGCGATGCGTATAGCCGCTTTCTCAAAAAAAGAGTAGCCCATTCGTCGGTCATTGTAAATGAAGTGAACCATGCAAGACAAGCACTTATTTGATTATGCGATCATCCGCGTTGTACCGAGGGTAGAGCGGGAGGAGTTCATCAATGTGGGCGTTATTCTCTATTGTCCGAAAAGTAAGCGCATCCATATGGATATACGGTTAAATGAGGAACGGCTGCACGCTTTATACCCGGCACTGGATATCCATGAGATCAGGCAGCACCTGGATGCCTTTGCGAAAATAAGCAGGGGAGGCCGGGAGGGAGGACCCATTGGCGAGCTGGATGCGGCATCGCGCTTCAGGTGGCTGACAGCAAAACGCAGTACTATGATCCAGACATCGGGTGTACATCCGGCTTTTTGCGATAATCTGGAAGATAAATTAAACGAAATTCTCGACGAACAGGTAAACGGATAAGGTTCGTATATCGGATTGGGTACCCCTGATATGGAGTATTTCAGATGGGTTTTCAGGCTAAATTATTTTAAATGATTTGGGCGCAAGTAAGTTAGCTTCAAAAACTAAAAATGTTTTGGAGATTAAGGTAAACTTTGTACTTTTGTCCCCGGAAAGTTGGCAGAGTGGTCGAATGCGGCGGTCTTGAAAACCGTTGACTGTAACAGGTCCGGGGGTTCGAATCCCTCACTTTCCGCCAGGCTAAATGCTACCCTCAGGGTAGCATTTTTTGTTTTAGCGAACGGCATTTGCCTAAAGCCCCTTTCCGGGATCATCGGAACGCAGTGTACACCAGTATATAAAACTCATTTTCTATGATTTTTTCTGATTGGGTTTATGCATTTTTCTTACACTCAATCCACTTATTTTTTGAAACCTGCGATAACCACCATTGTTTTGAATAAACCAGGCTAATTTCTGCTCACCTATAGCAATAAAATCGTTTTTAGAATAAAATTGCCCTTTTTTAATACTTAGTTTCCTAAACAAATCCAATACCTCTTTCATATTAAGCTCTTTTGGTTTCGGCAGTTTTCTTACCTGTTTATTTAATCCCGTCAGCGCTCTCATTTTATTATATCCACCAAAAGCCAATATTGCCCTGCTCAATTCTGCCTTTCCTGAGGCGAGTAATTCACGGTGGGTAGGAAAAGTATCTTGCCGGATACTGATTTCCTTATATTCCGCAACAGCATTCTCTACTTTGTAGCTATGTCTGGGCGCTTGTTGTGGGTACCCGGGGTCACACGCTTTACGAAATGCAGCAAATCCACCATTTCTTGAGATCAGGCCGGAAAGATATTGCTCTCCCATTTCACATAATTCCTTATCAGAAAGAAGGCGCCCATGCTGCAGACATAATGCTTTATAACGTTCAATGCCATCGGCTTTTTTCTCCATTCTCTTTTTTTGTCTGACAACAGGCGCAAGAGGCTTTACAGGAAGGTCGGCTGTAACAATTTTATGTAATTCGCGGATAGCTATTTTCCGTATAATAAACCCGGCTAATTTCACTTCACCCAGGTTCTTTAGTTGCTTCATGGTAAGCAGGCACCCCTGTTTAGCACAATGTTGCCTGTATTTCTCTATCGCAGCATCTATAGCCTCTACGGATACGCTGCGTATATTCTTATTCACCTTCAGATTCAGTCCCGTTAATTGCCGCAATTTTTCAAACCCGATATTCCTTTCAATATACCCGATTGTTTTATGCGGCATCAGCGTTAATGCCTCTCTTTTAGTAAGAAAATATCCTTTATCTGTGCAAAGCTTCTTATAAAATTCTACCACACGATCCTGACTGTAGTATCCTTTTGGCAACATTTCCGGTAAAAAGGAAAGTTTCGTCAACTTTTGTATTTCATAATAGCCGCCATGGGTTTTAATATAATTTGCCAAAGTGCCGTTGGATGCTCCTAATTCTTTTCCCTTCACAAATCGTCCTTTTTCTATACTTAGCTTTCCATATTCCGCTACAGCTTCATCTATATCACGTATCCTGCAGGGTCTTTGTTCATTGGCAAACTTTTGATTGCATGCTTTTTTTACTGCAAATATGCCTCCATTCTTACTTATAATTCTTATTATCCCGTGTAGTTTCATTTGAGCAAGCTCCTTTAAAGTAGGATATCGTCCTTGTTCTATCGATAATTCCTTGTATATACGCAATGCTTTTTCATAAGTAAAATATCCTTTAGGCTTATTTAGTACAGGTATGTTCAATACTTTTCCAAGCGCATTAAAATTTCCATGATATTTATATATTCCTCCGATCAGGCCTGCCTTTTTTTCCCTTCTCATTTCTGCATCCATGGGCATTCTTCCATATTTTTCTACAAGCGGTAACAGTTCTCTCTTTATGTTTTCAATATCTGCCCAATATACGAGAGGTCTGATGTCTACACTTTGTGCATTGCCATCGGCAAATTGTTTAGCGGGCAGTATACGATTAAGTTCAGAGATAATATTTTTCTCTGTCCGTTCAATGCTCCCGGTAAATTTTTCTTTAGATATAATAAGATAGTCTTTCTTTAACTCCGTATATAACTTAATCTTTTTTTCTAAGTTATTATAATATGATGGGTGATCTTTTTTTAAAAATCCAACGATTTCAATGTAGGTATCCCCGATCAGAAAATCGCATATATAATTATGATCATTCGAGATCTTTACATGTACTTTACGTTGTATGTTGTATTTTAAGAGTATATTATCGAATATGCTTTCATATGCACTTTGAAGAAAATACCCATCCCATGAGCGATACGACTTAGATATTCGCGTGTTTAATAATTTACAAAATCTGGTATGTCCGCCTCGTTTAGCCATTGCACTGACTACATCACTTTTTCCCATTGCATTAAGCATAGACTTGCCAGGCATGCTTCCCAATGCTACAATCAGAGGGCTCAATTCGTTCATGATTTTATCATCTGTCCAATATTTATGCTTTTTAACGCTTATCCCAAGCTCCTCTTTCAATGCACTCATTGATCCATACTTCCGGATGGCTACCAGCAAATCACTTCGACCGGTTTGAATGAGATACTTTTGTGTAATCGTGATTCCTTTTTCATGTAATTGTAATAGCTCTTTCAAGACCTTTTCACGTGTCCATTTTTCACCCTGCAATACAAGCCCTAATTTGTACTGTTTATTTAGCCTTCTTAATCCTCCCCACTTTTCAATAGCCGTACGCAGGCCGTGCAACTTTTTAGCCTCCAGCAAGCCATATACGGAACTGTTTTTCAGCTCTATTTTATTCTCCCTGAGAAATACGCTGAATGTCTGTAGTGTTTTCTTCAATGTCCAGTAGTAATTAGGCTTTTTATGGCCAGACAGGCCTATTTTATTGCTGAGAGCCACTATTACTTCTGCTTCGGTTAATTTACTATGGGGTGCGTAATATAGTCCCGCTTTTTTCTTCAATACTGTGATGCCTCCAAATGTTTGTTTTATGGCATTTGCTAATGAAGTATTTTCCTTCCTAATGGCATTCATTGTGGGTATATGCCCTGTCTCCTTATGAATTCTTTTAAATTCCTGTAATATGGTCACCGTTGTCCAGGTGATTAATGTTGCTTTGGGCATGGATTTTACCTATATTTTTTTTATGTTTGAATATAAGCCACTTCTGGTTAAAAGTGATCATTCATTCGCTTCGAATCCGGTAAAACCGGAAATAATTCTATTGTTCGAGTCCACGTCAAGTCCACTACAAGTCCATGGTAAGTCCACTACAAGTCCACGGTTCTTATAGGGGTTTATTGGTGTCCCTATAGTGTCGCTTAGGGTTTCCTTTTGGTTTGCTTCGGGTTTCCTGTACCTATCCTATACTTTTTCTATACGTATTCCAGACCTGTTCTATACCCCGGGGGTATAAAACAAGTATAGAACAAGTAGTTTTTAGCTATAGAGAGGGGCTATCCGTCTCAATTTAATCCCGAAGCCATCCCAAAGGAGACCTTATCCCAGATACCATGCCAGCCCTTCGGGCTGCACTTTTGCAGGAGAAGCAGGTGTTTCGGCGGCTGAAAAGAGGATTGGCACCCCGTCTTTTAACTTTTCTGCAAATACAATTGCGGCAGCCATTTTTTTCTTAGAGTCTATGGTAAATGTATCCTTTAAATAGTGAATTCCCATAGCTGCCAGCAACACCCGGTTTCCGGCCATCGCTAAAGGGATATGTAGTTTTGCGCCATGGAATTCGTCATATAGCGGGATAACCAGCGGCTGAACGGGGATGATTTCGTCATTTTCACCATCGGCATCCATGTTGTAGAGCATAGTCTCGAGAACAACAGCCGTGGCTCCGGCAAGAGGTTTAAATAAAGCGGATGTGTTCCCGGGGAGTTCCATGCACATTTTACCCGGAGAAACCATCGAAAAAGCTGGTGGTTGAAGTAACAACAGATCCAATCGCTTTGCACTGTTAAACTGAAAGCCATAAAGTAGTTGTACATCACCCTGGATCAGCTTTTTGCTGCCGGCAAATGATGGGCCGACGGTATTTAAAACGGCTATCAGCTGCGCGTTCAGCCGGTTCATCAGGGTTTCATCCCGGCTGTAGCTGAGCAGTGGCTTAAAGGCTTTCCTGATCTTTGCACCGATACGGCTGGCCATTCCAAAATCTGAACTGCTTTTGCGGGATGCTTCGGTCTGGTTAACCGGTTTGGCTGACGCTGACCTTACATATCGCTCTTTGTTTTTCTGCACAAATATCAGGTCGCCCACTTTTCCGGAAAAGGAAAAATCACTGTTATCTCTTGCCATAAGCGTATCATTACGTTATCGATGGTCTAAAGCTAAGATAGTTAAAAATTTAAAACCAGGCTTCATGCCATTTGTTTTCTTCTGTATCAGCCCTTAAATTTATCATTATGAAGATAAAACCCTGCTTATGGCTCAGTCACAATGTACAGGAGGCCATTGATTTTTATACATCGGTATTTAAAGGTTCGCGTATATTAAGTACCAGTTATTATCCGGCTGACTTTCCCGGCTTTGGCGGCGAAATACTGGTGGCCGATCTGGAAATTGAAGATCAGCAGTTTATGCTGTTAAATGGGGGACCGGCATTTACCTTTAATGAAGCCGTTTCCTTTTTTATAGAGGCCAATACACAGGAGGAGATCGATTATTACTGGACAAACCTCATGGCCGATGGGGGCAGTGAGGGGCAATGCGGCTGGCTAAAGGACCGGTTCGGGCTTTCCTGGCAGGTTGCTCCGGCCATGCTGGGTCATCTGCTGCAGGATGAAGACCGGGAAAGGGCCTGGCGTGTGATGCAGGCCATGATGCAGATGCGTAAGATTATGGTTAAAGATATCGAAGAGGCCGCTAAAGAATAGACGACCTAACTATATCCCAGGATCTTTAATACCTGTTTGCTGTTCTGTTCTTCACCAAAAACTTCGAAGTTAAAGGTTTCGTCGCGGTTACGGCGGATGATCACATGTTTAGGACTCGGCAGCAGGCAATGATGAATACCGCCATATCCGCTCAGCACTTCCTGGTAGGCGCCGGTATTAAAAAAGCCCAGGTATTGTACTTTCCGGGTTTTCGGCATAAACACACTGTTCATATGCGCTTCCTGATTGTAATAATCCTGTCCGTCGCAGGTAATACCCCCTAAATTAACGCGTTCGTATTCGGCATCCCAGTTATTGATCGGCAGCAGGATATATTTCTGGTTAAGCGCCCACACATCCGGCAGGTTGGTAATAAATGAACCATCGAGCATCAGCCATTTTTCACGGTCATTTTGCTGTTTACGGCCAATTACTTTATACAGGATGCCTGACGCTTCGGCAACCGTATACTTTCCGAATTCGGTAATAATATCCGGTTCAACCACATCGTGTTCGGCACAGATCTCTTTGATTCGTTTTACAATTTCATTGACCATATATTCATAGTCGAAATCGAAAACCAGGCTGTCTTTAAACGGCATGCCGCCGCCGATATCGAGCGTATCCAGGTCGGGGTTGATCTTTTTGAACTTGCAATATAAAGTCACATATTTTTCGAGCTCGTTCCAGTAATACGGCGAATCGGTAATGCCCGAGTTAATGAAAAAATGTAAAAGCTTTACCCTGAAATTGGGGTTCGCTGAAATTTTGTTATTGTAGAAATCGATCACATCTTCCATCCGGACACCCAGGCGCGAGGTATAGAACTGCGAGTTAGGCTGTTCTTCGGCCGCGATACGGATGCCCAGGTTGCAGGGCGTATCCATCTCAATTTCATCGTCATACAGGTTAAACTCTTCCTTATTATCCAATACCGGGATGATGTTTTTAAACCCATCGTGCAGCATATCAATAATATATTGTTTATACTGATAGGTTTTAAAACCATTGCAGATCACCGTGATATCTTTGGTCAGCACACCTTTTTTCTCTAAGGCATCGATCACCGGCATGTCAAAGGCCGATGATGTTTCCAAATGGATACCATTTTTCAGGGCTTCTTCTACAATATGCTTAAAGTGTGAGCTTTTTGTACAATAGCAGTATTTGTAGTCGCCACGGTAATTATTTTTAATGATCGCCGTTTGAAACAACAATTTGGCCTGTTGAATTTTCTTACTGATCATGGGCAGATACGTGAAACGCAGGGGCGTACCATAGGTTTCGATCATTTCCATTAAGTTAAGGTCATGAAAATAAAGCTCATCATCAATAACACTGTAACCTTCCTGGGGGAAGCCAACACTGAGGTCGAGAAATTCGGAATAACTCTGCATGGATTTTTAAAAATTTATGCAAAAATGTAATTTTAAATTGAGAAATACGGGTTGTTCGTTATTTTTTTACGTTAGCCTACCTTTTCTGGCTGTTTACCTCGCTAAAGGCTACCAGTTCATCCCAGCGGGCACCGGGCCGGCGGTAATACACCAGGATCTGGTAAAGGTTTCCCGTTTCAAAAAACGATCCTTCAAAGAAGGTGTCGTCGGCTTTCCCGTCGTCGCCAATGCGGATATATTTGTAGTCATATACGCCCTGTTTAAGCTTTGTGGTGAGCATATAGCGTTTTTTGGCATCATCATACCGCATTTGCGATGCCAAATCGGGCTGGTACTGATTAAAGCGCCCCATCACATACACCTGTTCTTTACCGGCCGGTGCAGGCGCCTGTAGGCTAAACGTCACTTTTGCATAGTCGCTGTCGGTGTTTTGCTGCCGCCCATCCTGGTTACGGATAAAGAAATTGCCGTTTTCATCGATCTGGTTACTGTACCGGGCATTGTGATTGCTGATATCGGTGAATAAAACCGTATGAAAAAGCGTATCGGCAAAAAGATCCTGCACATGTTCAGCCTTATAGCGGAAACTGCGGATATCGAATTTCCGGTATTCATTTCCACCCCAAAACTCATTGGTATTTAAAGCATTGTATATCAGTGTACCCGGCCGTATAAAAGCAGGCTGCGTATTGGTAACCGCTGTGAGCGGATTGGCATTCTGCATCACCACGGCTTTTATTTCGAGGTTAGGATTTTGTACCGGCGCAGGATGAAAGATATTAAAGTTTACTTTCTGTTTGGTCTGGCGGTCGGCTACCTGACTGGAAGGCACCACTTCGGCGCCTACGGTAAAGCGCGGGTCGAGTACATAAAACCGCTGGGAGATAACTGGTTTGGTTTTATCGCCATTTTCATACACTTTTAACAGGTAATTGCCTGCTATTTTGGGTTTTATCTGCTCATTAGGCAGTCGCAGTTCATAGTGGGTGTATTTTTGCAGCGTATTAAACGAATAGCTGTATTTGGTGATGACGTCTTCACTGAAGCTTTCCAGGTAATCGATGGTCCGGATACGTGATGGCTGCCCGTCGGCTGTGCAGTGTTCAACGGTGTAACTGTAATTCCGGTAACCGCCTTTCAGGTCGTCAAAGGCAAAAACGAGGGTTTCGCTGCTTTTTAAAAGATATACCGGAAAAGACTGTTCCTTTTTGCTGTTATAGCATTCTACCGTTTTGATATCCGGCTGATACACCCTGTTTTCGTAGGTAAACCCGGTGCTTTGCGCATGGGCGAATGCCATCCACAGGCATAAAAATAAGGTGATGCGACGGGTTAAAGTCATTGTTCGGTTATGATTCGAGTTCCATGATTTCGGTAGCCAGGGCTTCCCAGTTTTTCTGTGCGCCATCCAGCAGCGTTTTCTCTGCCAGGTATTTCCGGTTGGTTTCGTCCAGGCGTCGACTGTCGGAATAGACTTCTTCGCTGGCCAGCTCGGCTTCGATTGCTTTCACGCTCTGCTCAAATACGGCTATTTCTTCTTCCACCCGTTTTAGCTTGTCGTTTAATTTTTTAAGCTGCTGTTGAGTGTTAGGCGAGGCAGGGGCTTTTACTTTCTTTTCTTCGGCCGGTTTTACCGGGATAGGTTTTGCTGCCGGAATAACCCGTTTGCTGTTCCATTCTTCGTATTCGGCATAGGTGCCGGGATATTGCCTGATCTTTTCCTCTTCGATAAACCAGATCTTGTTGGCCACATTGTCGAGGAAATAACGGTCGTGCGATACGGTAATGAAGGTACCTTCATATTGCTGTAAAGCCTGGATCAGGATATTGACCGACTGGATGTCGAGGTGGTTGGTGGGCTCATCGAGGATGAGGAAATTCGAATCAGTGGTTAAGGATTTTGCCAGGGCTACGCGTGATTTTTCGCCGCCTGATAATACCCTGATCGGTTTGAACACATCATCGCCGGTAAACAGAAAACAGCCTAACAGTGAGCGTAGTTCCGTATCGGTATGCTTCGGGGCAAAGGATTGCAATTCGCCCAGAATAGTATTGTCGAGGTGCAGGGATTCGAGCTGGTGCTGGGCAAAAAAGGTGGTGCTTACATTATGCCCGGTTTCACATTTCCCTTCAAAACCTTCCGTGCCGGCAATGATACGCAGCAGCGTTGATTTTCCTTTACCATTGGCGCCGATCAGGGCAATTTTATCGCCTTTTTCGATAACGGCCTCGGCATGTGACAGGATATCGACATTGGGGTAACTTTTGCTGACATCTTCGAGCCTGACGACATGGCGGCCCGATGGTTTCGAGAATTTAAAGCTGAAGTTCACGGTAGGGTTATCATCGTCTACATCTTCTACACGTTCCAGCCTGTCGAGCGCTTTGATGCGCGACTGTGCCATTTTCGCTTTGTTGGCTTTAGCCCTGAAACGTTCAATGAGGCGTTCTTCCTGTTTGATCTTTGCCTGCTGGTTTTTAAACTCGCCCCGTTGTATTTCGGCGCGAAGCTCTTTTTCTTCAAGGTACCAGGAGTAGTTTCCGGCATATACGGTGAGTTTACCTTTTCGCGCTTCGACCGTTTTACGGACGATCTTATCGAGAAAATAGCGGTCGTGCGATACAATGACAATGGCACCTTCAAAACTACCGAGATAAGTTTCCAACCATTTGATGGAGGGAAGGTCCATGTGGTTGGTGGGCTCATCGAGCAGGAGGATATCCGGATCCTGCAACAGGATCCTGGCCAGCATCACCCGCATACGCCATCCGCCTGAAAAGGTGTTTAGCGGACGCGTCTGGTCAGCCGTGCTGAACCCCAGGCCGGCGAGGATCTCATGCGCCCGGTATTCGATATTATAGCCGTCTAAAGCCTCAAATTCATGCTGTTTATCGCTTAGTTTGTTGATCGTTTCTTCACTGTAATCGGTTTCGATCTTCTTTAAAAGCGCTTCAATTTCGTCGTGCAGCTGGTTTTGCCGCTCAAAGGCTTCCATCGCGACATGCAGGATGCTGTGATGCGAATCGTACGATAACAGGTCCTGGTTAAGGTAGCCGATCTTCAGGTCTTTGGCCATCGAGATCGTGCCCGATGAAGGGGTGTATTCGCCTACGATCAGTTTTAAAAGGGTTGATTTGCCCGTACCGTTGGCGCCGATCAGGCCTACACGGTCGCCCGGTTTAATGTGCCAGTCGGCTTCGTCATATAAGGCCCTGGAGCCAATTAAGAAAGATAAATCGTTTATAGAGATCATTTGCGTACAAAAATACGATTTATTGTTGTATGGCTGAATTGTTGCAGGTCATTTCTCTATCTCAATATCGTATTTGTCTAAAAGCCCTGAAATACCAAGGATAGAAAATTTTGCTTTCTTTATTCGGTTAATTTCCGGGTCAATAGAATAATTGTAAGCAGTGCGAAAGTCGGCTTTTTCAAGTATTGTGTGGTCAAAAACGGCTTGTGCTAAATTGCAATTATCAAACACAGCACCAGTCAGGTCGGTTTCTGTAAAGTCGACTCCTTGTAACTGTGAATTTTTGAAAACCGTTTTTTTGATTTTCGTCTTATAAAACGAAGAATGATTGAGTTGACAACCATCAAACGAAAACGATAGTCCAAACTCGTTTAAAGTGTCAAACCGAAGTCCCAGCATTTTACAGTCTTTGAATAACACATCCTGAAATGCTGTCTTGTTCAGCTTTGCTAAACTGAAATTACAGACGTTGAATGTGCAGTCCATAAACTTAAATGCGGAAAGGTCGCTATCGGCAAAATTGCAATTATTGAAAATGCAGTTTTCGTATTCGCCTTTTACCGGCAAATCATTTTTGTCAAAGGTTTTGTCTTGTGTAAAATTTCCCTGCATTTTTATATGATGTTATTAGGGGTACGCTAATACGAAGTTAGCAGCTGTCTTACTTTTCCCGGTCTTGTGGAAGCAAATTGCGTTGCTCAAAAATGTAGGTTGTATTTTTGTCAGCAAACCAGGTCATCGGTTTTAATATTCCAAAGATAGTCAAAGCGATACCCAAAGGAATGCCGATCAGATAATCAAAGGAGGTTATCAGGTTTTCATGGTGAACAATTTTAAAGAAAAAGTAAGTACAAGGCACAAAAAACAACCAACTTGTTACTAAACCAGCATTATAAAAGGTTTTTCCCTTGATGTTGAAAAGGAAAGTATGTCCAACGATATTGCCAACAGACACCATGATCGTGGCTAAACCAAGCCAAATGGCCCGTTCTCCTACAAATGCAGCAAGTAAATAAGTTGTCCAACCAAAGCAAACATTTATTAAAAGCGAAGAATTAGTATTTAATGGAAATCGGTCAGGTATATCACTTTTAAACATCACCCTGTTTGCCATTCCGGGAAAAGTTCCATTAATCCTGTATTCTTCAAGTTGATGTAGAAATAGAGATGTCAAACTCAACCACATCAATATTTGATAGTTGGTCATAGAAGAATAAAAGCAAAATATACCTATATCAGTAATAATTGTGAATAAGCCACCAAGATCGAACCAATGTTTGCGTAAGAAATTCATGTTTTTTGTTTTAATAAATTATGAGGCAAAATAGGTATTCTTTTATTATCTAATTCTGTCATTACTATTGTTGTTCATTCAGACACGTTTGGTCTAATTAATTCGGAAAGTTTTTTTGGCGCTACTTCACAATAAGCCGTTGTCAAAGCATCCACAAATACGTCTTTGCGCACTTTTTTCAGTTCTACCAATGTCCAGCCTTGTTTGCCCCATTTGTTAGGAACAGGATATATAACTGTCCTGTCTGTTGAAGAAAAAACATCCTGGTTAATTTCAGATAACTTTATACAAGCGTTTTTGTTTTTATCGTCGTAAGTTGCAAATATCTTTTTCTTAACTCTGAACGATGTTTTCTCAAAGTGTGGTTCTTCTGTTGCTTCGGGAAACGAAAGTGCCAATTTTCGGAATGTGTCAATAGTTACCATTGTCATTTCTTCATCATGGTTGTTTTTCTCGTTTGTTTTGTTTGAGTAAGTTGTCAAGTTTTTGAAACGAAGCTGTCCAACCACCTTTCATTATTTCTTTCATGCCAGTAAAGGTCTGTTTTTCTTGTTCAGTTGCGTTTCCAAAAATTTCCCATTTCACGTTTACGTTTGTAACGTTTTCTTTTTCCGAAAAAATTACGGTTGTCAATAAAGAATCCGGATAAGTGTCGGAAAACGGTGCTTTGATAAAATTGCCGTCTTTGTCGCAAAAATTTTGAGTATAAACCAAAAGTTGATTGGGCTTTATGGTTTTGAAATTGATTTGCCCGAATTTTGTCAGTCCGTCAGGTGTAGTCATTGTCCAAAGTGAAGTTCCTTTTTCAACAACGTTTGCTGTCAAGAATGTCATTTCTGCACCGTCAGGCCCTAACCAACTTGAAAAACTGTCGGGATTTGCCCACATTTCAAACGCTGTTTTCATATTCGTTTTGAACGTGTAACTAATTTCAAAAATGCTGTCTTGGTTCATATTTTAGTTTGTTTTTTTGTTGTCGTTGCAATGACTGTCAACTCATAAATATACGCAATAACATTCTGCATACAAGAATGTCGAATTATCCCAATAGATATACAAAGTACGCTGTATGCAAATCGCTGATTTTTCCGATTTTTGCTCCCGGGGGAGATCGTGCTGACCATTCAGGCTAACTATTGCTAATGCGATATTAGCAGAAGTATTATCCGTTAAATATTTTGTGCCTTTTGATTTCCTTGCCCTGTCTGAGTTTTAATGCATGATAAAATGAAGGAACGTCATTCGTCCATTTTTTTAAAGCGAGAATGATGGCTATAATTTCGAATCTTGTCAGCAGGCCAACCCAAAAACAAATGTTGAACAGAACGGTTGATTGGCATTGCAGAATAATTTGAATAAGTGTTGCAAATAATAATAAAGTCCAAACTTTGGCACCGACTGAATGGGTTGCAATTTCTTTTCTAAACTTTAAAAAACTGATAAGATAGGTCGAGGCTTCAACACCGATGAGTATTGTCAATTTTAGCGCATTGTTTGTGAAAAAGTCTGGACATTGAATATACGTTGCAATGGCAGCTGAAATAAAAAATACCTGGTCAATGGTTGAATCTAAGCGTCTGAGTTTTTGTGTCGATATGTTTAACTGTCTTGCTATGATACCATCAAAAATGTCGGTCAGTAAGCCAATCGTCAAAAGTACTATTGCAATCGTTTTGTAATTATCAATGTGAAAATTGCTGATAATGATTATTATTAACCCAATAATAAGTCGTGAAAAGATTAACGTTTTTGGAATTTGGTTCTTCATAAATATTTCTGCGAACGGGTAGGAGGTGTTGCGTAGTGGCAGCATTTTAACACTGCAGTTGATACGAAACATTATTGTCTTTCTTTATTGTTGCTTATGCATTTATGTGTCGGTGTCCTGTAGTGCAGGAACGTGAATTTCTTTTATACAGGTCGCCACAGAACTATCCAATATAACATTGACGATATTTACAATGTCTGCAACAGGAATTCTCTCATTTGAATATTTTTTGAGTGCTGTTTCTGCTCCTTCACTAAAAGGAATGTCGCTTGCAATTGAGCCCGGTGAAATACAGGAAACAGAAATCAAATCTTTTCTTACATATTCTCTTAGGGCGTGTGTTACTCCACGAACACCGAATTTTGTGGCATTATAAACAATAGCATCTGAACCTTCGTTTTCAAGTCCGCAGGTTGAGCCAATGAAGATTATCTTTTTCAGTCGTCCACGGCGAATGTTACTCATCAGTTTTTGAGTCAGAAGGATAACGCTGGTCAGGTTAACATTTATGATAGAAATAATTTCTGTCGGCGTTACTTTTTCAAAATTTGTCTTTTCCCAAATGCCTGCATTATAAATTAGGATGTCAATCGGTGTCTTGTCTATGGCTTGCAGGATTGCTTCAATGCTGTCGAGATCTGATAAGTCTGCTTGTACCCAAATCTTTTTGTAGTCAGTTTGCAAGTCCAAATTCATGGGTTTGGTTCGGGAGATTAAAAAGAAAGTATCTTCCTTTTTTCCAAGCCCGTCTATCATTGAGTTACCAAGTCCTTTGCTTGCTCCAACTATTACTATATTTCTCATTTTTTTAATTGTCTAATATCGTTTCGGTTGGTCAGTTGGTGTTGATTATAACTGTTTGCGGCTTAGCGATGGTGGGTTTAGCTTCGCTGATTTTCAATTCGGATCAAAAAGTTAAAATTCATTAGAAGCACAAAGCTCCAGGTTCGTACGTCAGCCTGCCTAACGCCAACCTGCTGTTGTACGACGCCTATTTTATTCTGTCTTTTTGATTGTTGTCGGCGTATTCATTGTATGTTTCCAAAAATGCCTTATATGTATCTTCTAAATATAAACCTTTAAAATTACCGTTTCTTTCTTCAAGCATGGTTTTTAATTGTTCTCTAAAAGGAGTTGAATGTTTCATACTGTATTTTGTAATACCTTTCCATTCTTCCTTAAGCTTTTTATCTTTTATAAAAACTTCATAATGATTCATTTTATAATATATAAGTGCTCTGATCTTTGAATCTAATATTTTTTTGTTTGTACCAATAAAGCTAATTTTTGCATTACCCAAATTTGAAAGAGTTATATTTCCATCAACTTTAATATTGAAGATATCATTAGACTCTAATACATAGTCATTTTGAATTTTCCCATCTATATATAAATGGCTTTGGTCATGCTTCTTAATGCTTAAATCTTTACCATTTGAGATTGAAAATTCTTCTTTTGAAACTTGAATTTCTCCGTTTTCAAATTCTACGTTTAGTTCATGTGATTGCTGAAATTCATCATAAAATGACCAAAGTTCTGGATGTTCTATTAATATTTTATCCAGTTCAGCCAGATAATTGAGATTTCTACTTTGAATATCTTTTCTAAAAGTTTGTACAACGTAGTAAAAACCAAATCCGGAAATTAATAAACCTATAAGACTGGAAATAACGATTAGCCAATCCGTAATGGATTCATTTGACTTTTTGGTTTCTATTTTTAAAGGTTCGAATGTTAGTTCCTGTTTGATTAAAATATCATTTTGTGTTGTATCTTTTTTTCGAATTACAATTGGATTCTGGAAATCAGATTTAATATGGATTAAACTCGAAGTTTTTTCATGGGTAGTTTTATTAGCCGTCTTGCAACTATAACCTACTGAAAGAATGATAAATACATGTAATATTCCTATAAAATACCGGATATTCATATTTTTTAGTTTTAGGTATCACATAACGTTTTGGGGCATTTTGTTCGGACGGGTTTAGCTTCGCTGATTTTCAATTCGGAGCACAAAGTTTCAATTTATTTTTAATGTGTTTCATTTTAATTCTTTAGCTCTACTTGTGCTTCGTAGTGTTATAGACTTACTGCTAACACTCAAATATATGCAATAATCTTCTGCATACAAGAATATCGAATATCCCTTATATATGGAAATACCAAGTATCAGGTCCGCAGCATGAAAATGGCTGATTTCTGGTTTTACTTCCGGGAGAAATATCATAAAGAATCTCCGGTCATTTGAGTAAACTTTAAATATAACCCAGCAAAGATTGACCTAATTATTCGTTGGATGGTTAAATGGTTATATTGTTATATGGTTGAATTGTTGGATGGTTGAATTGTTAAATTGTTGGATGGTTGAATTGTTGCCTGGTAACAATAAAACAATGAATCAATACAACAATAAAGCAATATTGCAGGGCAACAATAAAGCAATACTAAAAAATAATACCTTTGAAACATGATTAGTGAATTAGCCAATACCTTATTTGAGCAGGCGATTGCCGATTATCATCAGTTTGATCAGATCGACCATCCGGTAGTTAATCCGTATGAAAAGGAAAGCCTTGAACATTTATTATACCTCAAGAACTGGATCGATACGGCACAATGGCATATGGAAGATGTGGTGCGTAACCCGCAGATCGACCCGGTAGAAGGGCTGAGCTGGAAACGGCGTATTGATGCGCAAAACCAGGTCCGCACCGATATGGTGGAATTCATAGACAGCTATTTTTTACAGCAATATGCACATGTAACACCTCTGCCTGATGCGAAAGTAAATACGGAAAGCCCGGCCTGGGCCATCGACCGGTTATCGATCCTGGCGCTCAAAATTTACCATATGCGGGAAGAGGCTACCCGGGCTTCGGCCAGTGCTGAGCATCGTGCACAATGCCAGGCAAAATTAGACGTGCTTTTAAGACAGAAAGCCGACCTGTCGGTCAGTATTGATGAGCTTTTAGCGGATATTGAAGCCGGCCGGAAATATATGAAAGTGTATAAGCAGATGAAAATGTATAACGATCCGAGTTTAAACCCGGTACTTTATAAGCAATAGTTTTACATGCCGCAAACGCGTAAACTCCTTATCCTCCGGTTTTCGGCTATGGGCGATGTGGCCATGGTGGCATCGGTATTACAGGAGTTTTCGGTACAGCATCCCGGTGTTGAACTGGTAATGGTAAGCCGCCCGGCTTTTGCGCCTTTTTTTGCAGACATCCCGGGTTTGGTGTTCCATGCTTTTCATCCGAAAACGACGCATAAAGGTATTGGCGGACTTTTCCGCTTATTCAGGGAATTGCTGGCGTACCGGCCATTTGCGGTTGCCGATTTGCATGATAACATCCGGAGCCGCATTCTCTGCACGTTTTTCAGGTTCGCACCGGTTAAGATCAAACGGATCGATAAAGGCAGAGCTGAAAAAAAGGCCCTGGTCCGCGCCGGACAGAATGAATTAAAACCGCTTAAGCCCACGGTAGAGCGTTATGCATCCGTCTTTGCCGGTCTGGGTTACCCGGTAAAATTATCGCACCGGCTCCAGCGAAAAGTGCGTCCGCTTCCTGAAGGGGCCGTAGCCTTTTTTAACCAGGCTGCAGCCGGATGTATCGGCATTGCGCCTTTTGCCCAGCATATCCATAAAATGTATTCGCTGTCGAAGATGCAGGAGGTTATTGAAAAATTAACGGCGCTTCATTACCAGGTGTTTATTTTTGGGGGAGGCGCAGAAGAACAGCGCATAGGCGACGAATGGGAAAAAAAAATTACCGGCGTTAAAAATGGAATTGGTAAATTTACCTTAAAAGAAGAACTGGACATCATCAGCCACCTGGATCTGATGCTCAGCATGGACTCATCCGGTATGCATATGGCTTCATTAATGGGAGTTCCCGTGATTTCAGTCTGGGGACCAACGCATCCTTATGCCGGATTTCTGGGCTACGGGCAACTGCTGGAAGATTGTATACAGGCCGATCATCCGGCACGACCTACGTCTATATATGGTAATAAACCTTGTTTATGCGGCGATATTCCCTGTATGGATCTGATCAGGCCCTCCCGGATTGTTGATGCGGTAGTCAAAAAAATGAAATATGGGTAAACGTTTAATTTTAATCCGGCATGCCAAAGCGGAATGGAACAGCGCTACACAGCCTGATTTCGACCGGCCTTTACACCGTCGTGGTCACGCGAATGCCGCTGAAATGGCTGAACGGCTTGCCGGACAGCGCATTGTACCCGATAAGCTGGTGAGCAGTCCGGCACTGCGGGCATTTACCACGGCGAAATATTTCGCGGAAGCCTGGGGTATTGCCGAAAAAGAAATAGCCCCTGATCAGCGTATTTATGAGGCTACGGTAAAAGACCTGCTCGGGGTGGTGAATGCTTTTGATAACCGTTATATGATGGTTGCCTTGTTCGGTCATAATCCGGGAATAAGTAATTTTGCTGGTTATTTGAGTGATACCTCATGTTATGAGATGCCCACCTGCGGTATCGTCATATTCGATTTCGCGGTAAATGACTGGGCGATGGTCAGTGCCGGAACCGCTACTGTATCGCTTTTTGACTCGCCAGAAGAGGAGTAAGGTGTACAGCGTTGAGGGGTTAGGGCTTACCGCTGATCACTAACTCCATCTGCAAACAAATTTCTTTTTACTAAAAAAATTAGTATATATTTGCTGTCAGAAGCCCTGATCAACATGTACGCTATTGTCGATATCGAAACCACCGGTGGTTATGCTGCACAGCATGGTATCACCGAAATTGCTATCCTTATTCATAATGGTGAAACCGTTATAGAGCGTTATCAGACGCTCATTAACCCGCATCAGCCTATTCCGGTTTATATCCGGGCATTAACCGGGATCAACGAAGAAATGGTGGCTGGGGCTCCCGATTTTGTAACAGAAGCTGCCAGAATATATGCTCTGCTGCAGGATAAGATTTTCGTGGCGCATAATGTTAATTTCGATTATTCATTTGTTAAGCATCATCTTGACGCATGCGGCTACGCGTTGAACAGCAAGAAACTATGTACAGTACGGTTAAGCCGTAAGCTTTTTCCCGGGCTTCCTTCCTATAGTCTGGGGAAATTATGCGCCAGCTTAAGCATCCCGGTCGAAAACCGTCACCGGGCTGCGGGTGATGCTACGGCAACGGCGGTGCTGTTTGACCGGCTGATCGAAAAAGATACCGAAGCGGTCATCGAATTCATGCTGAAAAGAAGCGCGAAAGAGCAGGTGCTTCCGCCGCATCTGAAAAAGACGGAACTCGATAAATTACCGGATCGGCCAGGTGTATATTATTTTAAAGACCATAAGGGAAAAGTGATCTATGTAGGGAAAGCTAAAAATCTTAAAAAACGGGTATATACCCATTTTAGTGGCCATAGCATCAGCCGGCAGCGGCAGGATTTTTTACGAAAGATCTATCATGTCGATTACGAGCCCTGCGGTACCGAACTCATGGCGTTTATTCTCGAAGCCGCAGAGATCAAACGTTTATGGCCTGAAAATAACCGTGCCATGAAACGTTTTGAGCAGAAATATTCACTTTACCAGTTTGAAGATCAGCGGGGTTATCTCCGTTTAGGGATTGATAAGTTCCGGAAAAACGGTACGGTGCTGTACAGTTTTAATCAGTTGCTGCAGGGTTATGAAATGCTACGGATGCTGATCCATACCTATCAGCTATGTGAGAAATTGTGTTTCATCCAGAAACAGCGGGTAGCCTGTACAGGGTATGCCCTTCAGCAGTGTTCGGGTGCCTGTATTGGTGAAGAAGCGCCCGAAACCTATAATGAACGGGTTAACCAGGCCATTGCACAGCTGCAGCAGATATTGCCCTCTTTTATACTGATCGATCAGGGGCGTTACGACGATGAGAAAAGCTGTCTTTGGGTAGAAAACGGGAAGTTTTATGGTATGGGCTATGTAAGCGATCATACCGATATTCAGGATGCAGAGGCCCTCAAAGCTGTGCTTACACCTTATCCCTCGAATGATTATATGATGCATCTGATTATGGCCTACCGTGAACGGTTCCCATATAAAGCGATGGTCTTAAATAAAGATACTGCACTAACAAATCAGCTTTTTGATACTTTCTGACCCGGAATGATCATCTTTAAAAGTAAAAAGTACCATTTTTAACCTGTTTTTTACCTTGTAAAAGCCCATGCCGATCGTGTATCTTTGCAGGATGAAAGCAGGGATACCTATTTATGCCATTGAAACGTTAACCTCATACAAAAAAAAAGGCGTTTTAGTGAGCAGATTCAGGTATTACCTGCAGCAACAGCAAAACCTGCTCTGGCCGCATCGCCATCATTTCTATCACCTGGTGTATTTTACTGAAGGGCGTGGCAGCCAGCAGCTCGACTTTAACACATTTGATATCAAAAAAGGGCAGATCTATTTTATGATCCCGGGGCAGGTGCATCACTGGAAATTTGATGAAGAGCCGGATGGGTACCTGATTAACTTTTCAGCAGATTATTTTAATTCCTTTCTGCTTGACCCGGCTTACCTGAGTCGCTTTCGCTTTTTTAGCGGTGAAACCGGTTTGCAGGTGATCGACCTTCCCGATGCAAGCCGGGAAAAGCTGGAGTGGATTTTTGAGGAGATCTTAAAAGAGGTGTCGAACGAAGCCTTTAAGGATGATGACCTGGTTAAAGTTCTGCTATTGCGGATATTTATGGAAGTAGCGCACATACAGCAGGCAGAAAGGCCGCTCCTGGAAAATGCCTATAACCATACGCTGATCCGGAATTTTAAAGCCCTGATCGCTCAGCATTATAAGACCCTGAAGCTGCCGAAGCAATATGCCGCTTTATTGTACATTACACCCAATCATTTAAATGCGGTATGCCAGGATTTCTTAGGCGTATCGGCAGGATCGCTGATCCGTAGCCGCATTTTGCTGGAAGCAAAGCGATTGCTCATTTATCCCGATATGCGGATCAGTGAAATTGCCGCTGAACTTCAATTCGCTGATCAGTCGTACTTTGTCAAATTCTTTAAAAAATACGAAGGGATAACACCCGAAAAATTTAGAAAATCAATCATAGATGGAAACGGAACAAAAACAATTGACCCAATGGCAGGGGCTGGTACATGCTAAATGTCCGCGATGCAGAGTGGGAAATGTATTTAATGGCTCTACATATTCACTGAAATCGCAGAAAATGAATGATAATTGCCCGCATTGTAACCTGAAGTTTGAGCGGGAGCCGGGCTATTTTTATGTAGCCATGTTTGTAAGTTATGGTTTCAGTGTTATTGAGATCCTGGCCGTGTGTTTTGCCGCTTATTTCTTTGGATTGGAGCTGGTATATGAAAATATCTGGTACTACTGCGGTGTGGTGGTTCTGGCATCGGTTGTGTTTTCGCCGTTTAATTTTCGTTACTCGCGCTTAGTTTTACTGTACTGGTTATCGCCCGGGTTACATTATGAGCCGGAACGTGCCCTCAAAAAAAAGATATAAACGCTCCCGGTTCCTTATAAAGTTTAGCTACCTTTGTGTGTCTTGAGATACACGTTTATCCTCTCAAAAAGCAACGAGAATGATCGAAATAGGGAAATATAATACACTTCGCATGGCCGGAAAAAACAGGGACGGGCTGAGCCTGACGGATGGAAAAACAGAAGTTTTGCTGCCTTTTGCCGATGTGCCTCCGGCTGCGGAGACCGGTGATGATCTTCGGGTATTCATCTTTGTAAATAAGGCTGGTGATCTTCAGGCAACCACCAGAATACCTTTTGCCGAAGCGGGCGATTTTGCCTTTCTCAGGGTAGCTGATGAAAATCAGGAAGGGGCTTTTCTCGATTTGGGTATCGATAAAGATGTATTTGTACCACGACGGGAGCAGAAAAGGCCCATGTTCAGGGGCGAAAGCTACGTCGTTTATCTTTATATCGACGCCCTTAACCGGCGGATAACGGCCTCATCCCGATTAGATCGCTTTGTTGAAGAAGAAGATATAGACCTCGAAGAAGGGGATGAGGTACAGCTGCTCATCAGCGAAAAAACCGATCTGGGCTTTAATGCGATCATTAATAATCGCTATATCGGATTACTCTATCATAATGAGCTTTTTACAGAACTGCACGCGGGCGATCGCTGTAAGGGCTGGATTAAAAAGATCAGGGTAGAAGGGAAGATCGACCTGACCCTTCAGCCTTCGGGCTATGGCCATATTTTAGATACCAAAGAGCTGCTGCTGCAAGCCCTGAAAGACCATGGCGGAAAGATCGGACTGGGCGATAAAAGTAGCCCTGAAGCCATCTATCAGCGCTTCCAGATCAGTAAAAGTGCCTTTAAAAAGGCTATTGGCGGGCTATATAAGGAACGGCTAATTACATTGGGTGATGATGAGATCAGGCTGGTAAAAAACAGGGATTAATGGACCGGGAATTTACGGATCAGATGGGGCGCCTGGTCAGGCTGGATTATCCGCCGCGGCGTATCGTTTCGCTGGTGCCCTCGCAAACCGAGTTACTTTTTGACCTGGGACTGGATATCGAAGTGGCAGGGATAACGAAATTTTGCATTCATCCCCGGGAAAAATTCACCTCCATCACCAAGGTTGGCGGAACAAAAAAGCTGAAAATGGATGTGATCAGGTCCCTGCAGCCGGATCTGATCATCGGGAATAAAGAAGAGAATACACGCGAAGATATCGAGCTTCTGGCTGCTGAATACCCGGTATGGATGAGCGATATTCACCACCTGGAAGATGCCATGCAGGCCATAGCGATGATCGGCGAGCTGGTTGGGCGGCAACCCGAAGCTTCTTATCTTAATCATTTAATTGGTGCCGGTTTCAATGACCTGGAAAAGTTGGCAGCGCAGAAAAACAGGCATCAGCGGGTGGCTTACCTGATTTGGAAATCGCCTTATCTGTTTGCCGGCAAGCATACGTTTATTGATGATATTTTGCGGCGTACAGGGCTGCATAACGTGATCACTGAAGAGCGGTACCCTGAACTGGACCTGGAACAGCTCCGGGAGCGGCATTGTGACCTGATTTTTCTTTCTTCCGAGCCTTATCCGTTTAAGGAAGTGCATTTGGGCGAAATACAGGCAGCCCTGCCCGGAACGAAAGTGATGCTGGTTGACGGGGAAATGTTTTCATGGTATGGCAGCCGGCTGGTAAAAGCAGTGCAATACCTGTTTCAGCTGCAAACGGAGGTGGGATAGACCCTGGTTGCGGATTCAAAATACTGACGGATAGCTGACTACATAAAAATCTAAAATTTATGCTTTATCCTTTTTGAAAGTTAAAGCAAAACACTATCTTTGCAGTCCTTAATAAATCCTAACTGCGGAAGTGGCGTAATTGGTAGCCGCACCAGACTTAGGATCTGGCGCTTCACGGCGTGGGGGTTCGAGTCCCTTCTTCCGCACAAAAAGATAAGGCCGTTTCGATTTGATATTGAAACGGTTTTATTTTTAAAAAGCATTTGATAAGGAATGTCAGTACTCAAATTTAATTAAGAATGAACATTACACAGGAAAGCGTTAACGATCTGAACGCAATTGTAAAAGTCTCGATTGCACCCGAAGATTACACTCCCCGAGTTGAAAAATCACTGAAAGAGCAGGCTAAAAAAGCCAACTTGCCAGGTTTCCGTAAAGGAATGGTACCGGTTGCTCATATCAAAAGAATGTATGGCAAAAGCATTTTAGTTGAAGAGATCAACACGATGCTGAGTGACAGCCTGACCAAATATTTAACGGATAATAACATCGAAATTCTGGGTCAGCCGCTACCGGTAATGGAAGACAAGGAGTTTAAATGGGACAATACCGATGAATTTGAGTTTAACTATGAAATCGGACTGGCCCCGGCTGTTGATGTGGAGATCACCTCAAAAAACAAATTTCCTTATTATGAGGTAAAAGCCGATGAGGAAACGTTAGCCGCCCGGATTAAAAACCTGCGCAGAAGCTATGGTAAAATGACCAATCCTGAGGTTTCTGCCGAAGGTGATGTATTGTATGCCCAATTAGTGCAGCTGGGTGCCGACGGGACTGTTTTTGAAAGTGGTATTCATGCTACCGGATCTATCCGTACTGACCTGGTTACCGATAAGAAAATCTTAAAATCGCTGATCGGTTTAAAGAAAGATGACGTTTTTGAACTGGATGTACAGAAAGCCTTTGATCAGAATGAAGCCGTGATTGCCAAATTGCTGAACATTCCGGAAGAAGATGCTAAAGATCTTCAGTCAAAATTCCAGGTTACCGTTAAAAATGTAAACCGTCTGGAAGAAGCCGATCTGAACCAGGAATTCTATGATAAGCTTTTCGGTGCCGGTGTAGTGACGGATGAAGCGGGTTTCAGGGCGCGTGTTACCCAGGAGATCGAAAGTATGTTTCAGCAGGATGCCGACCGTAAATTGCAGAACGATATTTATGCAAAGCTCACTGGCGAAACCAAAATGCAGCTTCCTGATGAATTCCTGAAAAAATGGTTAAAAGCAACCAATGAAAAGCTGAGCGACGAAGAGCTGGCGCAAGGTTATGATGATTTTGCCAAGAACCTGAAATGGACACTGATCGAAAACAAGATCATTAAAGATAACGATATCAAGATCGACTATAAAGATGTATTTGAAACGGCAAAACAGCGTTTAGATGCACAATTCAAAATGTATAGTCCGCAGGCTTTACCTGAAGATCAGCTGGCACAATATACCGTCAACTTCCTGCAGGAAAAGGAAAATGCTAATCGTATTTTTGATGAGGTAAAGGCATTAAAGGTGTTCGATTATATTAAATCGACAGCTACCCTCGATAAAAAGGAGATTGCGTATAATAAGTTCGTGGAGTTGAAGTAATATCGCCTACGTTAATACGAATATGGAAGACCTCGGAAGTTGATATGACATCAACCTCCGAGGTCTTTCTTATATTCACGAATATAGCCGGATATGCTAAATTGTCAGTAAGAATAAGCTGGTATATTATTTGATCGTTTAACCGGATAGTAAAGATCAAAGACATCAGATTGTAATTTAATTTCAAAATTTAATTTATATTTTGAATTTTTAACACGACATTATAATTTAACGAAAATTCACGCTAAACCCTCAACGCTAACCGCTAAAACACATGAAGATCAATAAAGAAGAATTTAGAAAATATGCCGTTAAGCATCACCGCATCAACGGATTAAATGTAGACCGTTTTATTGCGGCGACAAACCATTCGCCAAAATCAATGACGCCTTATATCATCGAAGAAAGGCAGTTAAATGTAGCGCAAATGGACGTGTTCTCCCGTTTAATGATGGATCGTATCATCTTTTTGGGTGATGCCATCTACGATCAGAATGCCAATATTATCCAGGCCCAATTACTGTTCCTGCAATCGACCGATGCCAACCGTGATATCCAGATCTATATCAATTCGCCGGGCGGCTCTGTATATGCCGGTCTGGGGATTTATGATACGATGCAATACATTTCACCGGATGTCGCCACGATCTGTACCGGGATGGCCGCTTCTATGGGTGCTGTATTACTGGTAGCCGGTGCAAAAGGAAAAAGGGCGGCGCTTAATCACTCCAGGGTAATGATCCATCAGCCTTCGGGTGGTGCACAGGGTGTAGCTTCAGATATGGAAATCAACCTGCGAGAAATGTTGAAATTAAAGAAAGAATTGTACGATATTATTTCTTTACATTCCGGTCAGAGTTATGACTGGGTAGAGAAATCATCGGATCGTGATTACTGGATGAAAGCTGAAGAAGCGAAAGAATTTGGTATGATCGATGAAGTACTGGGAAAATAACGGAATTAAAATGGCTAAACATTATAGAGAATCACATTGTTCATTTTGCAATACGCCGAAAAATGAAACCTTAATGCTCATTGAGGGTCTGGAGGCCTTTATCTGTGATAAATGTGTTTCACAGGCAAATGTTTTACTGGCTCAGGAATTAGGGAGTAAGAAGAGTGCCGATTTTGAGGGTTTTACCTTATTAAAGCCTGCCGAAATCAAAGCCCACCTGGATCAGTATGTCATTGGCCAGGATGATGCCAAAAAAGTGCTGGCCGTAGCCGTGTATAATCACTATAAACGGCTCAGTCAGAAGGTCGGTAAGGATGAGGTAGAGATCGAAAAATCAAATATTATGCTGGTTGGCGAAACCGGGACCGGTAAAACCCTGCTGGCAAAGACCATTGCCAGGATCCTTCATGTGCCATTCTGTATTGTGGATGCAACCGTGCTTACTGAAGCCGGTTATGTGGGCGAGGATGTGGAAAGTATCCTGACCCGTTTATTACAGGCTGCCGATTACGATGTGGCGTCGGCCGAAAGAGGCATTGTGTATATTGATGAGGTCGATAAAGTAGCCCGGAAAAGTGACAATCCGTCGATTACCCGTGATGTAAGCGGTGAAGGCGTGCAACAGGCGCTGCTTAAAATCCTGGAAGGTACGATCGTGAATGTGCCGCCACAGGGGGGAAGAAAACATCCTGACCAGAAAATGATCGCTGTAAATACCAATAATATTCTGTTTGTCTGCGGCGGTGCATTTGACGGTATAGAACGTAAAATTGCCAATCGCTTACGTACACAGGCCGTAGGTTATAAAGTGAAGAAAGATGAAGCTGAGCTTGATCTTAAAAACCTGTATAAATATATTACACCGCAGGATCTGAAAGCATTTGGTTTAATTCCTGAGCTTATTGGCCGGGTACCGGTGCTTACGCATTTAAATCCGCTCGACAGGGAGGCCTTGCGTAATATACTGACCGAACCTAAAAATTCACTGATCCGCCAATATGTCAAATTATTTGAATACGAAGGTGTAGAACTCGTCTTTGATCAGGATGTACTGGACTTTATTGTGGATAAGGCCATGGAATATAAATTGGGGGCCAGAGGCTTACGCTCTATATGTGAAGCGATTATGCTCGATGCGATGTACGATACACCATCGCATGAACATGTGAAAAAGATGCACATTGACCTGAGTTATGCCATCGAAAAATTTGAAAAGGCTGATTTTAAAAAGTTGAAAGCAGCTTAACATGAAAATCCCCTGGTTAAATCAGGGGATTTTTTTTAACTTGTACTATTTAATTCATCGCCTGCTTTACCAGCAGACGAAAGACGATATAGCATATGAACGAAGAAAAAGATATAAAGAAAGACGAAAAAGTTGTTGCGAAGGCAAAGAAAACAAAGGAGGTAGACAGTCCGGTGAAATCAGGCTTAAAATCGAAAGAAGATATTGTTAAGAACTGGTTGCCACGTTATACCGGCCGACCGCTTGAAGATTTCAGCCAGTATATCCTGCTGACCAACTTTAGCCGTTACGTAAAACTGTTCTCTGAATGGAATGATGACGCACCGATCATGGGTATCGATAAACCGATGCAGAGTTGTTCGGCAAACGGTATTACCATTATCAATTTTGGAATGGGAAGCCCCCTGGCGGCTACAATGATGGACCTTTTAACGGCAATTGCACCTAAAGCTGTATTATTTTTGGGCAAATGCGGCGGATTGAAGAAGAAAAATCAGTTAGGCGACCTGATCTTACCGATTGCCGCGATCAGAGGCGAAGGTACTTCCAATGATTATCTTCCGGCTGAGGTGCCTGCGCTCCCGGCGTTTGCACTGCAAAAGGCCATATCGACTACCATTCGTGATCATTCCAGGGATTACTGGACCGGTACCTGTTATACGACAAACCGCCGGGTGTGGGAACACGATAAAGAGTTTAAGAAGTATCTGAAAAGTTTAAGGGCGATGGCCGTTGACATGGAAACAGCCACCATTTTTACGACCGGGTTTGCGAATAAAATTCCAACCGGTGCTTTACTGCTGGTGTCTGACCAGCCCATGATCCCGGAAGGCGTGAAAACCAGTGAAAGCGATAGCTCCGTGACAGAGAATTATGTGGAAACCCACCTGAAGATCGGTATCGATTCCTTAAAGCAGCTTATTAATGGCGGCTTAACGGTAAAACACCTTAAATTTTAAAACGGCTTATGCTTGAAGCGCAACAACGATTATTGTACTTCCAGGCGTTGACGGGAAAAGAAATCGACAACTCACCATCGCCTTATATGAACTGGCTGAGGCCTACGCTGATCGCTGCCGAGCGGGGTACGTTATATTGCCGCTATACGGTGCGGAAGGAGATGACCAATCCATACGGTATTTTGCATGGCGGCATAACAGCAGGCATTATTGACGATTTAATTGGTGCAACGGTATACGTTTTAGGTCTGAGTGCACGTTATACAACTGTAAACAATAGCATTGATTACTTTGCACCGGCCAGTGAAGGAGAGGAGATTACCGCCAGAACAAGTATCGTAAAACAGGGGCGAACGATCATTAATCTGCAATGTGAGGTCTGGCTTCCGGCAAAAAACAGGTTAATTGCAAAAGGTTACTCGAATATGCTGAACATCGGTTAAGGTGAAGCGATCCGGGCATACGCAATTCCTTTATTGAAATTTAACGCTGCTTAAACATTTTAAGTTGAACTTTGTTTAGTGGATAACCTAAAACTTAATTTATGATGCTTAGCGACTACCTGAATCTCGATTTTGAGGTTAAAGGAAAAACCATCAAAGGTTTCTGTATGCGTATTTATGACGATTTTCACCTTACTTACGCCGTCATTCTCGAAGATTATCATTCATTTTGTATCTGGCTTGATGAAAAAACATCGAAATGGTGTCATTCCAAATATACCAATATAGACAGTAGTGTGCTGGATGAAGTGATTGGTAAGGTGAACCTTCACTCATCTGTTGTTTAACTGATCAGTAATTATCCGAAAAACAGGTACGCCAGTCCAATTGCTGTGCATACACCTACGAGGTCGGCTAATAGCATGGCGCCTACAGCATACCGGGTATTTTTAATGCTTACGGAACCAAAATACACGGCGATCACATAAAAGGTGGTGTCGGCAGCGCCCTGGAAAATACCGGAAAGCTTACTGGCAAATGAATCAGCGCCATAAGCGGTCATCGTATCGACCATCATCCCTCTGGCTGCACCGCCGCTCAGCGGACGGATCAGTGCCGTAGGCAGAGCCTCTACAAAACGGGTGTCGGCGCCCAGGGAAGCAAAAACATATTTTATACCGGAAATGACCACATCAAAGGTGCCGCTTGTCCGCAGCATACTGATCGCCACCAACATCCCTACGAGGTAGGGGATAATTTTCACAGCCGTTTCAAATCCGCTTTTCGCGCCGTCAATAAAAGCATCAAAAACATCGATCTTCTTATATACACCACCCAGCACGATCAGCAGAAAGACCAGGAGAATGAGCCCGTTGCTTAACATTCCCGAGAATAATTTAATTCCGCCGGCATCGAGCGATGAAATGTACCATACCAGCAGGGCGATAAGTGCCGAAATACTGAATACCCAGGTTAAAATAACCGGCTGAATTAGGTTTATTTTTTGTTTTATAGAAACAATGATCATCGCTGCCATGGTGCCTACAAAGGTTACAATGAGGCAGGGGATAAATACATCGGTAGGGTCGCTGGCATTCTGTGAAGCCCGGATGGCGATCACACTCACGGGGATCAGGCTCAGGCCGGCAGCATGTAAACAGAGAAACATCAGCTGGGAGTTGCTGGCCGTGTCTTTGCTGGGGTTAAGTTCCTGTAAGCTTTCCATAGCCTTTAAACCAAAAGGCGTGGCGGCATTATCCAGTCCCAAAAGATTAGCAGAAAAGTTCATGATCATATGGCCCATAGAGGGATGTCCTTTCGGGATTTCAGGAAACAGCTTTGAAAAGAAAGGACCTACAATGCGCGATAACAAACGGATCCCTCCGGCGCGTTCGGCAATGCTCATAAAACCCATAAAAAGGGCAAGTACCCCAATCAATTTAAGGCAGAGCTCTACGGCGGTCCAGCAGGTTTGAATAATACCATCCACTCTGGTCAGGTTAGCGGCATCGTCGGCTTTGCCGGTCACCATCCAGCTGAAAATTTCCGTTTGTCCGAAGAAAAAACATTTCACACAGGCTACCAGAATGGCTACGATGATAAAGCCTGACCATATTTTACTTAATGTCATTTTTTTAATTTAGAAAATGAATGTAGTGATTTTTAGTACAATTTTCCATCCCTGAAACACAAAAGCCGTTCATTTTTATCAAATAGTTCGAAATTTGCTCTTTCATTATATATAAGCTCGCCTTTAAGATACAGCTTCTCAGCGGAGAAAACCTGATAAGCATCGCAGAAACGCAGATCACCGATATCCTGTATAGAATAAATTTTTGTAGTACGCAGGCCGTCAGGCTCCGGTTTTTCCTCATAATTCAGTCCTATGCTGGTCGTGATCCCGTTTACCGGCAACTGATGAATCAGGATATGAAAGAGCTGCTTATTGTTTTTGGGGATCATAAAATAATCGTCTGTCGTATGATGCTGATACCTACCGGTGGCGATACTGTGCAATCCTGAAAGCATCGCTAAAAAATAATATTTCCGGATCGCCTGTTTTTCGGGATCCTGCTGAAATCCTCCTGCCTCGATTAAGATCGTGCTGGTGCCCCGTTGCTGGAAGTTGTCGCCGAATGCCCGCGGTTCAAATTCATCATCAAAGAGGCCGATCTGTCCGGGTAGAAGGGGCGAAAGTGTTTTAAACATACCGGCGATAACCAGCATAGCCTTTTGTCTCGCAGGGGTAATATGCAGCGCAGCGTCAACAGCCGGCGCTAAAAAAGATAAGGTAGCCGGCTTCAACGAGCCGTTCACACTCCATAAGGTAAGCTGATCATGCAGGTTAAAACCAAACGCGGGTTTCAGTGCTTCCTGCTGTGCCTTTAATAAGCAGGCTTCCGGGCTTAGTGTTTGCAGATAGTCGCGGTTAATATCGATCTGCTGTGCATTACGGCGGGTAAAACGCGCTGCGCCGTCCGGATTTACCATGGGCATAAAATGCAGTTCGCAGGCCTGGTAAAGCTGCTGTACGATGTCTGATCCGGTTTGCAGGAAATTAAAGAGATCGAACATCGCCATCGTTCCGGTAGCCTCATCGCCATGCATCTGGCTCCATAAGAGCACTCTTGTTTTTCCTGTACCCCATTTCAGGCTGTAGATACTCCTGTCTTCAACAGAGTAGCCTGCCACTGTGTTTTCAAAAACAGGAGGCAGGCTCTCGATTAAAGGAAGCAGGTCATGGTGTTTGAAAAAACGGTCTTTAAGCGGATGTGATTTAAAGTTTTCATACGCGCTTAATACTTCCTGAACATTCATGTTAAGGTTTGTCGTCCGTCAACTCAAAGCCCCAGTTTTTGCCTTTTTCGGTAGCGGGTATACCACTTACCATCCATACCGGCGCCTTGGCACCTTTTAAGTAATGGTCAAAAAACTGCTGTTCACGGATCTGGATATCTTTTCTGTTCTGCCGTTGTACCAGGTTGTGGGCTTCATTATTATAATTCAGCATCCATACCGGTTTGCCCAGTCGTTTAAGCCCGGTAAACATCTCGATGCCCTGATACCATGGCACGGCGCCATCCGCATCGTTCGCCATGATCACAACCGGTGTTTTCACTTTCGGGAAATGGAACAAAGGTGAATTTTCGATATATAATTCCGGTTTTTCCCATAGGGTAGCCCCGATACGGCTTTGTGTTTTTTCGTACTGGAACTGGCGGTTCATACCACTTTCCCAGCGAATACCACCATAGGCCGAAGTCATGTTCACAACAGGTGCGCCTGCCCATGCTGCCGCATACATATCCGTAGCCGTAATGAGATGGGCCACCTGATAACCACCCCAGCTTTGTCCCTGGATGCCGATCTTCGTACCATCTACCCATGGATTTTTCTTCAAACTTTCCACACCTGAATTGATAAACTCTTCAGCCGATTTTCCAGGGTGACCGATCTCATAGCTGATATCGGGTGCAAAAACCAGGTAGCCGTTGCTCACAAAGAACGGAATATTTAAACGCGAAGGCGTAGGTGCAGGCGCATTATAGGCATATAATCCATCCGACAGCTTTTCATAGAAATAAACGATCATGGGGTATTTCTTTGCCGGATCAAAGTTTTCCGGCTTGTATAAAATCCCTTCTGAGGTATAGCCTTTCGGCGTGGTCCATTTTACCAGTTCGGCAGTACCCCAGTTATAACCGGCCTGCTGCGGATTGGTATTGCTTAGCTTTATGGCTGTTTTCAGGTCTTTTGAGATATAGACATCCGGCGAATTTACATAGCTCCCTTTATCAAAAATAAAGAAATCCGCATTTTTAGCCTTTACCAGGTTAGAATATTTTGCCGGGGCCATGACCACTAATTCCGGGTTTTTATTGTCGTTTATTGCTTTTTTATAAAACCCGTTCTCTTTTGTGATATTATTAAAAGCATCTAACCAGAGCGTTTCTCTTTTATCAAAGAAGCGGGCCTCCGGATTGGTCCGCTGTACCCGGAAAGTGAGCTTTTGGAGGCGGCCAAAGCCATTGGTCAAATTCTTTGGTGCCTGTTTGCCATCGGGCGAGAAAGCCCAGATATCATAACGGTCATATAATAAAACCGTTTTGTCGTCTTCTGTCCATCCGGCAATACCGTAGCTGTTCGGGTCGTCGGGTACATCATTATCCTCATCATAGAATTTTACATCCATTCCACTGTTTAAAACAGTCACTTTTCCGGTAGCTATCTGGTAGGTGCTCCATAGTTTCGTTCTTTTATTATAGAAGAGAATATAATTTCCCGAAGGTGAAGCCGAAGCATTTCCGGCCAGACCTTCGATAATTTTTTTCCGATTACCGGTTTTCACATCCACCAGGTAATAATCGCGTATCGTACCGCCTGTCCATTGTGAAGGAATACGGTTACCATAATCCGTGGAAGCCAGGACAAAATCTGCCAGACCTTCGTTAATGACGCCGGCTTCGGGTAATTTTATATCCGTTAAGGGTACGACCTTGGGATCGGTACTATAAATATCAAATGTTGTTAAATAGCTTTTGCGGAGTTCGCGGTCCAGATTTCTTAACTGCATGGGTTGCAGGTAATCATCTCTGTAACTCCAGATATCCAATTTAGCATTTTCAAAGTCGATCAAAGTGGTGTCTTTCGGCTTTTTTATAGGGGCAATGCCAAAGAAAAGCCGGTTACCATCTTTGCTGAAACTCAATCGCCCATCGCCGCTTACTGCATAATTCGCCGGCATGCCGTCTACATCCTTATCCACCAGGATTTGTGCAGTATCCAGGCTCAGGGAATTATAATAAACATGGAAATCTTTTATCTCTGCTTTTTCAGGACTGGTTTCGCCAAGGAATGCCAGATGTTCACTTTCATCATCAAATATAAAATTCCTGAAATTTCCCTTTCCTTTCACCAGGGTTTTAATGACACCGGTTTCGGTGTTCAGTAAAAATACGCCCTGGGGAGCATCTTTATCTTTTTTTGACCCGGAACAGGCATAGACCAGTAATTTCCCGTTCTTGCTGAAACTATAATCGGTTACATATTTAAACGTACGCTCTATCCCCGTTGTCAGATTCTTTAAGATCAGATCGGTTCCCTCGCGGTTGGCGGCGGTACCTGAAGGCTCATCGTCGGCCCAAAGATCTTCATGATCATTTTTTTGCTCCGTTGCAGCGGCAGATGGTCTTTTTTTGGATGTATCCAGTGGTTTTTCCAGGTTATAGGCCAGTAAAGCAGCCCCATTCTCAGGGAATTTAAATGATTTAACTCTCGGGATCCTGGTGACCGCCAGCGTGCTGAGATTCACTACGCCCAGCGTATCTTTTGTCATTTCATCCGGTTTTTTCTTCTTGATACGTGCCATACGGGTATCCTTATACCAGGGTTTTATGGCAAAAGCCGCCCATTTTGAATCAGGGCTGAATAGTGACGCAGATGTACCAAAGCCTGCCGGGGCCGTACCTCTGGATACTTTTAGCTTTTGTGCGCCGAGGTTGTTGTGAAAGTATAAGACAGCATCGCCTTCCTGCTGATTAATGGCATAGGCTGCCCAATTTCCATCGTTCGAAAACTGTTTGGCACCGACCGATTCCCAGGTATCGTATACAGAGTGGTCAAGCGGTTTTTTCTGTGCATATGCTATACCGGCACATACTAACAAAAAAAAGGTTAATCTTTTACGCATGTTTTATTCAGAGTTTTTTGGTTTGGTTATGATTGAATGATAAAAATTGCAAATTTTGGGGAGATTTATACTATTTTTATCTCAAATTTTACATAAAAAAAAGAGCCCCGCGGGGCTCTTCCTGTTATTTTTTGTTTTGCTGTGCTTTTGCCTGCTGTTGCATTCGCATATAATCATCTAAGCGGGCCTGGAATTTTGATTTCTTTTTTTCTGCCTGGGGTTTTGCTTTATTTTCCTGTAAAATGGCATGGATCTTATCATCATCGACCATTTTGCGGATGATGAACTGTTGTAAGAACGTTAACATGTTAGCCAGGAAATAATAATAGTTCAGACCGGACGGAAAACTATTCAATACGCCTAAGAAGATCACCGGCATAATATAACCGATGTATTTCATCTGCCCGGTAGCACCCGAGATCTGGTTGTTAAAATACGTATAAATGAGCGTTGAAATGGTCATCAATACACACATTAAACTCAGGTGATCACCAAGGAAGGGTATATTAAAACCAAAACGGATAAAATCGTCATAGGTAGACAGATCTTTCATCCACAGGAAACTTTCTCCTCTTAACTCGAATAAGTTCGGGAAGAAGAAAAGGAAAGCCATCACAAAAGGCAGTTGCAGTAACATCGGCAAACATCCGCCTAAAGGATTTACACCTACTTTTTTGTAGAGTTTTAAATATTCCTGTTGTAACAGCTGCGGATTATCGTCGCCTACCTTGGCTTTAATTTCGTCCATCTCAGGTTTTAATACCCGCATTTTGGCCATCGAAATATACGATTTATAGGTAAGCGGTGACATGGCCACTTTCAACAGTATGGTTAATACCAGGATGATCAGTCCGTAATTCCAGTTAAAGCTGTCTAACAGGTTAAATACCGGCAATACAATAAAGCGGTTAATGTATTTTAAAGGCCAGTAGCCCATATCGATCAGCTTTTGCAGGTCATGTCCCTGGGCTTTTAATGCTGAGAATTTATTGGTGCCGAAATAAAATTTCATGGCATAGCTTTGCGATGCCAGCTGGTTATACGGCAGCTGCATGTTTGCTGTATATTCTTTAATTTCGCCGGGTTCAGTACTTACTTTTACTTCGAGCTCACCTTTGGCGAAAGGTGCTTCCGGAATGAGCACAGACGAGAAAAAATGCTGTTTGAAAGCAATCCAGTCTGTTTTCTTTTCAGTCAATTCCAGTTTCTCATCTTTGGCAATACTTAAATGATCCGGATTTTCATCTGCGTACTTGTAATAGGGAGCAGAATGCTCCTGTTCTTTTTTGGCCGATTTTTCCTGCTGCAGCAATGTGGTCTCCCAGTTTAAAACCACGTTATTTCCCTGTATAATTCCATTTAATCCGTTCAAATGGGTATTAAAGGCAAGGTTGTTGCCTTCATCCAGCGTATAGCTAAATTCGATATACTGATCGGCACTGTAATGGGCACGCATTTGAACGCTGTTTCCGTTTTGCGTACCGGTAAAATAGAGGTTGTTCGTGCTTAATACTTTTCCACCAATATTCAGCATCAGCCCGAATTTATTTTTCAGCCCGTCGAACAGGATCACCGGTTTACCACCATAGGTTTTTTCATTTTTGATTTCAACACTTTTGATCTTGCCCCCTATGTTGGTGAAGGTGATCTTTAGTTGTTTATTCTCCAGAACCTGGGTTTGTTCCGTTCCCTGAAGGTTTGTGGCAAAAGGACCGCTTAAAGCAACTGTATCCGGTTTAGCCGCCGGTGTTGCGGGCTTAGCAGGTGCCTTCGCTGCCGCTTGTACTTTCTTTAACGAGTCGGCGGTTATTCTTTCTCTTTCTTTTTTTATTTCTGCTTCACTGGGCTTCATAAAATAAAATGATCCGATCAGGATCCCAAAGATCAGAAAGAGGCCTACGAATGTATTTCTATCCATTATGTTTTGTTGTATTATTTTGTTTTCTTTTTGGCATGCTCCATGGCAGCGGCGACAAATTTAACAAAAAGTGGGTGAGGATTAGCAACTGTTGATTTTAATTCGGGATGAAATTGCCCTCCGATGAAAAAAGGATGGTTTTTAAGCTCCACGATCTCTACCAGGTGGCTGTCGGGATTAATACCCGAAGCGATCATGCCGGCTTCTTCATATTGTTTTAGATAGGTATTGTTGAACTCATAACGATGCCGGTGCCGCTCGCTGATATGCACTTTCCCATAAACTGTATATGCTTTGGTGCCTTTTTTGATATCGCAGGGATAGGCCCCTAAACGCATGGTGCCGCCTTTCGTGGTAATACTTTTCTGCTCTTCCATCATGTTAATAACCTGATGCTCGGCATTTTCGTCTATTTCCGTGGTATTAGCATCCTTTAAGCCCAATACATGACGGCCAAATTCGATTACAGCACATTGCATACCCAGGCAGATCCCAAAGAACGGTACTTCATTTTCGCGCACATATTTTATAGCTTCAATTTTTCCTTCAATGCCGCGGCTTCCAAAACCCGGCGCCACCAGCACCCCATGCAGATGGCCTAATTTGTCCTTCACATTCTCAGGGTAAATACTCTCTGAAGGGATAAATTCGACCCGCACCTTGCATTCATTTCTGGCGCCGGCATGGATAAAGGCTTCGGTGATGGATTTATAGGCATCCGGCAACTCTACATATTTGCCGACAAGACCAATGCGTACCTCTGAAGTAGGGTTTTTAAGGCGGCCGAGGAAATCTTTCCAGCTTTCCATATCGGGCTCGCTTTTTGAAGGTAATTTCAGCTTACTGAGTACTGTTTTGTCTAACTGCTCTTTCATCATCAGCAGTGGTACGCTGTAAATCGATGAGGCATCGATCGATTCAATAACGGCATTCACATTGACATTACAGAACAGGGCAATTTTTTTACGGATATCGGCACTGATATGATGTTCAGTACGGCAAACCAGGATGTCTGGCTGAATACCGTATTCGAGCAGTGCTTTAACCGAGTGTTGGGTAGGTTTGGTTTTTAACTCGCCTGCTGCAGCCAGGAAAGGCACTAAAGTAAGGTGGATCACGATTGCATTTGAATTGCCTTCTTCCCATTTAAACTGGCGCACCGCTTCAATAAAAGGGAGTGATTCAATATCACCTACCGTTCCGCCTAATTCGGTAATCACGATGTCATACTGACCGCTTTCACCCAGGATACGCATGTTGCGCTTGATCTCGTCCGTAATATGGGGTACGACCTGAACGGTTTTACCCAGGTAATCGCCCTGTCGTTCCTTATTGATCACATTCTGGTAAATGCGTCCGGTAGTAATATTATTGGCCTGTGAGGTGGGTGTGTTTAAAAAACGCTCGTAATGTCCTAAGTCTAAATCGGTTTCGGCACCATCTTCGGTCACATAACATTCACCATGTTCATAAGGGTTTAGGGTTCCCGGATCGATGTTAATATAAGGGTCGAACTTCTGGATGGTTACGCGATATCCTCTGGCTTGTAAAAGCTTGGCTAATGAAGCGGAAATGATGCCTTTACCTAATGAGGAAGTAACGCCGCCCGTAACAAAAATATACTTAGTCATGTTTGGAAATTTGTGAAATAAATAGGTTTTACGCCTGTTTAATTGTTTTTGTACGGGATACAAAGGTACGTAAATTTCCGGAGTGAAAATCTAAAAAGTGAAGAATTCAGCAACATTTATAATAAACCTTTACTTTCTGGTCTTTGCCCGACCAGCCGATATAGACTTTTGACTCGGCACCGGTACGAAAGTTAAAGCCATTTAATCCGGTGTTTTTAAGCTCGTTATAGAACGATGTGTCGGGTACGTTTTTGTCCGGCTGCTCGTCGGGCATCACGGCAGGCTCTAAAAAATGCTCCTCTTCAAAGAAATAGTTTACTTCTTTTCTCAGATACTGCATGCGGTCGGCTTCCGTCTTCAGCTTCTGATTCGCTTTCAGCAGTTCGGCACCGTTTATTTCGGCCTGATAAATTTCTTTTCCTTTAGCATTGATCACACGGAAAATGAGCATGCTGTTTTTTGAATCCTTTCCGGTTAAAGCCACCTTAAAGGTGTCGGCCTGTAAAGTATCTGAAAATAAAGCCGTAAAGCTCTTTTCATTAGCGCCAGTACCGCTTGTGTTTTTTTCCGGCTGGCTCGTACAGGCGGCGGCCGTGAGCAGACAAAAGAATACAAAAACGAATGTGCTTTTCATCTTCCAAAATTTATTTTTAATAAGTCGTCCGGAGTATCGATAGCCAGGGTCTCTAAGGTGGTTACCTGTGTCCGGATACGGTAGCCATTCTCCAGCCAGCGCAATTGCTCAAGGCTTTCGGCGGTTTCGAGTGAAGAGGGACGGAGCCGGGTAAGGGCCAGTAAAATGATCCGCCGATAGCCATAAATGCCGATATGCTTATAAAATGAATGTGCGGTTAACCAGTTTTCCTTTTCCTGATGGCGCAGAAAAGGGATGGGATGACGGCTGAAATACAGGGCTTCCTGCTGCTCATTGATAACGACTTTTGGGATATTGATATTAAAAAGTTCATCGTTGTGCTCAATTTTTTTGATCAGCGTGGCCAGTTGTACCGTTTCATTGGTAAAACAATCCCGTACCAGGTTGATTTGTTCGGGTGCAATAAAAGGCTCATCACCCTGGATATTCACTACAATGTCGAAGTCCTGAAATTGTTTGGCGACTTCGGCACAGCGATCCGTACCGCTTTGATGTGTGGCGGCTGTTAAAATGACCTCTCCGCCAAAGCGATTTACTTCTTCAGCAATGCGTTCATCATCCGTAGCGACGACCACTTTATCTAAACGCGATTGCAGGGATTGTTCATACACCCTTCTGATCATGGTTTTACCGCCAATATCGATCAGTGGCTTTCCCGGAAAGCGGGTGGATGCATAGCGTGCCGGAATAATGCCAAGGCTCTTCATGCGGTATTAAAAAAGTCCGTTGATCTCGGCCTCTATCGATTGGATAATTGCGCCCAGGTCTTCAGGATTATTAGCAAAATCGAGTTTGTCTTTATCTAAGACCAGCAATTTACCCTGGTCATAATTCCTGATCCAGTTTTCGTACTTTTCATTGAGTTTCGAAAGATAATCGATCCGGATGCTGGTTTCATATTCGCGGCCGCGACGCTGAATATTGTTCACCAGTGTAGGTACGGATGCTTTCAGGTAAACCAGCAAATCGGGCGGTTTGATAAACGAGGTGATATTATCGAAGATCGAGCGGTAGTTTTCATGATCACGCGAGGTCATCAGGCCCATTTCGTGCAGGTTCTCGGCAAAGATATGCGCATCTTCATAGATGGTGCGATCCTGTATGACATTCCGGTTGTTATTCGAAATCTCCACGATCTGCTGGAAACGGCTGTTCAGGAAATAGATCTGCAGGTTAAAACTCCAGCGTTTCATATCACTATAAAAATCTTCCAGGTAGGGGTTATTATCTACGGCCTCATACAGGGCTTCCCAGCCATAGTTCTTCGCTAACAGCCCGGTTAATGTGGTCTTTCCGGCGCCAATATTTCCAACAATTGCAATATGCATAAATTTTTTGCTTAAAAACTTCTAAAACCTATAATTTCGCGCACTTCCCTGATCGTTTTTTGTGCGCTTTCTCTTGCTTTGAGGGCACCATGACGGGCCACCTGCCGCAGATAAGCATTATCCGCTGCGATCGCTTCAATCCGTTCACGAACCGGCGCCGTAGTCAGGATCATATCTTCGGCCAGCTGCTTTTTAAAGTCGCCATAGCGGATAGCCATTTTATTGTACTGTTCTTCAAAATACGAAAGCGTATCGGGTGCTGATACAATTTTCATCAGATCAAATAAATTCTGAATGGCTTCCGGTTTTTCCTGGTATTCGGCTGTAGGGCCGCTATCGGTCACAGCTTTTGATACTTTTTTACGAATGATCTCGGGGCTGTCTGACAGGTACACCGCATTGTTTTCGCCTTCTGATTTTCCCATTTTCCCTTTTCCGTCCAAGCCAGGGACTTTTACCAGGTTTTGAGCATAGCTGAAGGCAAAGGGTTCTTTAAAATAATCATTCTTATATAAACGGTTAAAGCGGTTGCCAAAGGTACGCGCCATTTCAAGATGCTGTTCCTGGTCTTTTCCTACAGGCACTTTCGTGGCATGGTGAATGAGGATATCAGCCGCCATTAACACCGGATAGGTGAGCAGGCCGGCATTTACATTGTCGGGGTTGGCTCTTACTTTATCTTTAAACGAAGTACTTCTTTCCAGTTCGCCCATATAGGCATTCATATTCAGATAAAGATAAAGCTCGGCAATTTCAGGTACATCGCTCTGGATGTAAATGGTACTTACTTCAGGATCGATACCGCAGGCCAGGTATTCGACTAAAACCTGTTTGATATTACCATGAAGGTCATCAGGCGTAGGGTGGGTGGTTAAGGAGTGCAGATCAGCGATAAAAAAATAGCAATGATAGTCATGCTGCATTTGTATAAAGCTTTTTACCGCTCCGTAATAATTTCCGATATGTAATTTCCCTGTAGAACGGATCCCGCTCACGACTATTTCTTTCATGCCCCGAAATTAAGAAAAAAACAATTACCATTTAACCCAAAACTTCCACTTTACTCTTTCCGTTTGTCATTTTGCTGACTTTAATTTGTACGGGTATGCGTTCGGTCATTTCCTGGACATGGGAGATCACGCCTACTTTCCGTCCCTGGTGGTGCAACCTTTCCAGCGCATCCATAGCCACATGTAAGGTCACCGGGTCTAATGAACCAAATCCTTCATCAATAAACAGCGATTCTACTTTCATGCGGTTAGAGGAAAGAGAGGAGAGCCCTAAGGCTAAAGCCAGCGATACAAGAAATGACTCTCCGCCTGAAAGTGAATAAACGGTACGGATCTCATCACCCATATGCTGATCAACCACCTGCAGGCCTAAAGAGCCCGGGATCCGTTGTATCTGATAACGGGCGGCTAAGGTTTCCAGGTGAATGTTGGCATAGCTGAGCAATACATCAAGGGTATACTCCTGTGCGATCTGTCTGAATTTTTTGCCATCGGCAGCTCCGATCACATCGTTTAGCTTAGCCCAGTTTTCAGTAATGGCGCTTTGTTTACGGATGATTTTCAGCAGATCGCCTGCCTTATTCCGGTTTTCCTGATCCTGTTGCAGGCGGAAACCGGCTTCATGCTGTTGTTTTTTCAACTCCGAGGCTTCCGTTTGAAGTGTTGTATGTGCCTGTTGGAGTACATCAAAGGCTCTGTCGGATAATTTTTTATCAAGATGGGCTTTTAAAGTGTCGCCCCGCTCATTTAACACCGAGGTAGTCCGGGTCACCTCATCGTCAATATAACGCAGCGCTGTCCGTTCGGTTTCGATCCAATCTGGCGCTAACGCCAATAGAGCCGTTAATTTTTCAACGTTTAAGTGATCTTCATGCACTGCATTGTACTGGGCGAGCCAGTTTTCTATCTTTTGCATCTGCAGACGGATATCATTTTCGGCAAGGGCAATATCTTTCTGCCCTTGTTGGTTTTGTGTATCCAGTTTAGTCCGTTCGATCGCTATCTGTTGAAGCTGCTGCCGGGTATTTTCGCTAAGCTGCTGGGCTTCATCTACAGCGGTTTTAAGTTGCTTTTCTATTTCATCGGCCGGTTTCCCATCAAAAATGGTATTTCGTTGATGATTTAAGGCTTTAAGGTCTTCTTCCTGTTTCTCGTATGCCGATTTTTTCTTTGTCCATTCGTTTTGCAGATTCCGGCATTGGTTTTCCATTTCTTTAAAAGCAATCATCCCCTCGTTGTACGATTGCTGGTTTTTATCGATTTGCATTGTTTTCTCTTTCCAGGCATGGCTAAACGTATCGATATGGTTCAGGAATTTTTCAGGTGCCGTTTTCCAGTTTTCCATCCAGTCTGGTGCTGTAAAATAAGGATTAAGCGTTTCTTTTACAGCCTGAATGCTGTTTATGGCTTCTTCCTGTATAGCCACTTTGGCCTTTTTTTGTTCGAGGCTTACATTAAGGTAGAGCTGCAGATCTTTTATTTCGTTATTACTCGTGTCGATGTTGTCTTTTAGTGTCTCGAGATGTTTTTTTTCATGCTCTAATTGCTGTATCTCCTGCTGATGCTGTTCTATTTTAATCTGCAGGGCAGTTTGTCGGCCTCGTAAATCTTTTAATTTATCCTGTAAGTATTTTTCTTTTTGTTCGGGAGCTATATTCGCTACCACTTTTGAAACCTCCAGTTTTTCCCATTCGTTTTGCTTTTGTTCCAGTTCAGTGTTTTTAGCTTGTATATCGGCTGCTAATTGAGGCGCGGCTGTCTGTAAATTACGGTAGTTTTGTTCCAGTGCATTATGTTGCCGGAACAATGTTAAATAATGTTGCTCCTGTTGAGCGTGATTTTCGGCGATGCTGTCTAATAATTTATCGGCCGGCGCCTGGTGCTGGTAGGGGTGATGTGTACTGCCACATACCGGACAAGGTTCATTATCGGCCAGTTGTGTCCGGAGCGTCTCCACATTTTCGGCCATGGCCAGTTTGGCGGTGGCGAGCATTTTTGCCGTCGCTTCTTTTGCCGTCTTTGCATGACTTAACTCCTGTTGTAACTGTTCAAGCTGTGTCGTATGGGTTTCAAGGGCGGCCTGATCATCAGTTTGTTTTTTACACAGGGCTTCGGTTTCGCAAAGCAGTGCATAGAGCATTTGCCAGTATTTCTGGGCTTCGAGGATTTGCCATATTGCCTGGTCAGTTTCGTCTTTATCCTGGCGTAATGTTTTGGCTACGCTTATATCCGATTCTTTTAAGCGTTGTGCAAACTGTTTTTTCAGCAGCTCTTCTTCCTGCTTTTTTTGTCCTAAACGCTCTTCTGTTTCTTTCTTTTTGATAAGGGTATTTTCGATTTCATCCGTTAAAGCCTGTATGGCATCTGATAAACCCGTTAACGCGACGGCATATTTATGGGCATCCTGTAATTTGGAAAGAATAATATCTTTGTTTTCGGCGATGGGTTTACGGTCGGCATGAGCCATTTTCCAATCGTCCAGTACTTTTATTTCATTTTCCAGGGTTTTTAATTCGTTTTGTCGGGTAGATAGCGTCTGCCGATGCTGCTCATATTTCGCCGAACTTTCCTGCATCGCTTTCGCAGCCTCATCGAATTGTTGATGAAGCGCTTTAAACAGGATGTCTAATTCTTTCGCCTTATTGAGCAACGGTATAGCTTGTTGGTAGGCTTCTTTTTTCAGCGCCAGCTCGTTTTCAGTGCTTTCCAGTTGGATATTTAATGCTTTTCTCTTTTCACTGAGCGATACGGTTTCCTGGGTTAACGCGCGGATGCTTTCTGCTTTTTCGGCTTTGCGCTGTTGGGCACTTTGCCAGGCATCTACCCAACTGCGGGTTTGCTGTACCTGTTCGGTCTCGGTTAATTTTTTACGTCGGCCTGCGGCATTTTCCTGTGCCTGTAAGGCCTGTTGTACATTCGTCTTTGCCAGGCTGTACCCTTTTTGAAAATCAGCTAATTGCTCATGCCAATTGATTTCTTTATCGAGTTGTTTTAACCGCTCGTCTGAAATCGAGATACGGGTAGCCAAATCTTCCTGTACGACTTTTAATGTACTGATTTCTTCGTCGGTAAGGATTTTTACATCATCTTTTCGGGCGGTTAAGTCGCGCAATTGTAGTTCTTCTCCTTTATAACGCTCATATATTTTCCGTGATATTTCTGAATAAATACCGGTACCGGTGAGCTTTTCGAGAAGCGAGGCTTTTTCGTCTCTGCCGGCTTTCAGAAATGCTGTAAAATCGCCCTGGGCCAACAATACCGAACGGGTAAACTGCTCAAAATTAAGCCCAACGAGACGCTCTATTTCTTTATAAGTTTCGGCTTTTTTGCCAGGCAGATCAGTATGATTACGCAGGTTTCTAAGTGTTACCGAATCGGCCTGTATACTTCCGTCGGCTTTATTCCGGGCCCGTCGTACACTCCAACATGCCCGGTATGCCTGTTTATCGATACCTACAAAATCAACTTCAGCATAACCGTCGGCTGTGCCGTCTCTTAATATGCCGCGTACATCGCCCTGGCTAATGGTGCTCCCCTGCACATCCCTGATCTCCATACCGGTTTCGCGGGCCTGCAGGTAGCGGGGTGTTTTCCCGTAGAGGGCCAGGCATAAGGCATCTAAAATGGTCGACTTTCCTGCCCCTGTAGGTCCTGTAATGGCGAAAATCCCTGCCGAATGTAAGGGTTCATGCCTAAAATCAATCGCGGTAAGGCCATCTAATGATGCCAGGTTTTTGATACGTATGGCTAAAATCTTCATCGCTTATTCCTCCTGTTGTGCCACCTGGTTTGCAATTTCTGAAAAAAGCCGCATCACGGCATCCGGTACAGGACTGTTAAACCGCAACTGGTAGGCTTTCATGAAAACATCTGCGGGTTGCAAGTGATCCAGTTGCCCGGTTATGACCAGGGTGTCACCGGAGGCTTCTTTTTCCGGATATCGGACATCAATCTTCGCCAGTCTGACCTGCTTACCGGTTAAGGCGGTCTCGATCTTGTGCCGTAAGGCCGGTTCCGGTTCATGTAATAAAATCCGTACTTCGAGGTATGGAGCTGCTTCCGAAGGATGGGCAGCGGGCAGCTGTTCGAGTAAAGCGATCACCTCATGTGGCGGCTGATGTTGCTGTGGAATTTTTAAAAGCGGTACAAATAAAGGCACTTCAATGGTGCCCAGGTTTGTTATTTCTTCGTCCAGATCAAACACCACGACCTGGTGTTTATAATTAAGCTCCGAAAATGACAAGGGAACAGGGCTGCCCGAATAACGTATATGCTGATTTCCACCGATGCATTGCGCTTTATGAATATGGCCTAAAGCCACATACCGGATATCTTTATGAAAAGCCGATGCCGGAATACATTCGATGCCGCCCATAATCAGCCGTTCGGTTTTATCCAGATCGGTAACTTCAGCCTGTTGGGTATGCAGGTGCCCCATGGCGATAATTGACTGCCCGCTTTGTTTCTTTTTTGCAGCATATTCAAATGCTTCCCGGTATAACAGGCTAATCCCGTCAGCATAGGGGTTATGACTTTCAGTTACGACCGGGTAATCGCCCATGCGCAAAAAAGGAATGGCCAGGCACCATGTTTTTATCTTGCCTGCTTTATCGTATAGTGGAATAAGCAGCTTTTCATAATCGATATTTCCGGTTTCTGTTTTTTCCACCCAGCCGATAATATGAATATTGGACGATTCGAGCAAAGGCTTAGGCGCTTCGAGCCGGGAAGGCGAATCATGATTGCCGGCTGTTATCACAATCTGTAATAGCGGATTAGCTTTAATGGCTTCACGAAGAAAGGTATAAAACATTTTTACGGCTGCTGCCGATGGATTGGACAGGTCGAATACATCACCGCTGATGAGCAGTACATCAATTTGCTCCTGCTGCAATGTCTGGATCAGCCAGTGTAAAAACTGCCGGTGTTCATCACTGCGGTCATACTCGTAAAACAGCTGGCCAATATGCCAGTCGGCAGTGTGCAGAACTCTCATGATGTTAAACCTTTACTTTTTTCCATTTTCCTTTTTTGAATAACAGGTAAGCGGCAATGGTAATGCCCGTTTCGGCTACCGGTACGGCCCAGAAAACGCCCGAAGGGCCCATGTTCAGGTATTTGGCCAGTAAATAGGCAAATGGGATCTGGAACAGCCAAAAGGCAATAACATTGATTTTTGTAGGCGTCCAGGTATCGCCGGCACCATTAAAAGCACTAATTAAAACCATTCCCACGCCGTAAAGCACAAAACCATAACTCAGGGTACGTAGCGCTTCGACCGCTACTTCTTTTATTTGAGCATCTGTAGTGAAGAAAGAGGCAAAATAAGGTCCGCAGGTGAGGAACAGGAGGGTCACGATAGCCATAAAGGCTACGGTATATTTCATGGTGATGAATACCGACCGTTCTGCTTTTTCGATCTGATTTGCACCTAAATTTTGCCCAACGAGGGTAGCTGCTGCATTACTTAAACCCCAGGCCGGAAGCATAAAGAACATCATTAACCGTAGTGCGGTCTGATAACCTGCCGATCCGTGATCACCACCGGTAGTGGCCACGAGCTGTGCAAGGAAGATCCAGCTGCAGGAGGCTATCACAAACTGCAGAATGGCCGGAGCCGCAATTTTTAAAATGGCGCCGATCTGCTTCCAATGTGGTGCAAAATAATTCCATTTTATTTTTAAAGCGCCTTTCCCGTTTACCAGATAATAGATTTGATAACCTACGCCCAGGCCACGGCCTACTGTCGTAGCCATAGCAGCACCTGTCAGGCCAAATGCCGGCACAGGTCCCAAACCGCGGATAAACAAAGGACAAAGGATGATATTGGCGATGTTGGCCACCCATAAGCTTTTCATGGCAATAGCGGCATTGCCGGCACCTCTGAAAATACCATTGATGAGGAAAAGCAGCATGATGATGATACTTCCGCCCATCATGATCCGGACAAAACCGGTACCCTGTGCTGCCGTTTCGGCCGTAGCTCCCATCAGTAGCAGGATCTCTCTGGCATAGATCACACCCGCCAGACTGATCACTACGTTTATCGCTATGGAGATGATGATGGTTTGCATGCCGGCTTTAGCTGCTGCTTCCGGATCCTTTTCGCCAATACGGCGCGCTACCACTGCCGTTGCGGCCATGCTCATGCCTATGGCCAGTGAATAAATAATAGTTAAAACGGATTCGGTTAAGCCAACCGTTTGAATAGCATTACTGCTGTCGGGTAAGTGCCCTACAAAATAAAGATCGACCAAGGCAAAGACCGATTCCATCATCATCTCCAGCATCATTGGAATAGCCAGTAAAATAATCGCTCTTTTAGGGCTGATAAACGTATAATCCGTTTCTTCGCCTTTTAAAGCCTGAAAAATGAGATGAAAAGTATTGGAAAGGCCCTTTCTGGCCTTGGTTGATGTCGCCATGGTGATATAAACAAAAATAATTAATTTTTCTGACGGGGCAAATGACGGGCGACAGTAAATTATAATTTATATTTTTAGTCTCCTGCCTGATCCAAAAGAACCGGATATTAAAGATTGATAACTGTATTTTAACAGATATTTCATTATATATAATTTTTAAAGTTAATATTGGGGTAATTAAATACCCGTTTAATGAAGGTTTTATCATTTACTATCCCTGTTGCCGACGATCGTGCCGTAATGGTGCAGGAAGATGTGATGCCTCATTTTTATCCGCATTTGCACCGCCATAAAGAAGCACAGCTGATCTGGATAAAGAAAGGGGAGGGTACTTTATTTATTGATAACCGGATGCATGCCTTTAAAGGAGGTGATATTTTTCTGGTTAGCGCAAACCAGCCGCATCTTTTTAAAAGTAACCCGGAGTATTTTGAAGAACATAGTCAGCTCTGCATTGAAGCCTTAATGATCTTTTTTGACCCCACAGGGAAATTACAGCCATTTCTGGCGCTTCCGGAGATGCAGCTTATCAGGGCCTGCCTGCAGGCCTCGAAAGGCGGATTAAAATTGCCACCACAGGCTACAGACCCGATGAGTGCGAAAATGGTCCGGCTACAGCAGGCTAAACACCAGGAGGTGATCGTATGTTTTCTTCAGGTATTGGATGAATTATATCGCTGGCAGGCAGAATCGGAAGTTTTGGCCGCCAACGCACCTGCTTTATTCTCAGAAACAGAAGGGCTGCGTATCGGGCATATTTATCATTTTCTGATGCAGCATTATCACCGGAATATCAGCCTTGAAGAAGTAGCTGCCATAGCCCATATGACGCCCCAGGCTTTCTGCCGTTATTTTAAGAAGCATACCCGTCAAACACTGGTCGCTTTTTTGAATGAGATCCGTGTGCATGAAGTATGCCGGATATTAGCTGAAGGCCGGTATGAAAGTATTTCGGTGGTGGCTTATCGGTGTGGTTTTAACAGTATGACCAATTTTAACAGAATTTTTAAAGCGGTGATGAAAATGCCGCCAAAAACATATATAGAACATTATCATAAAATTTAAACAGATGAACCAAGTAGACTGGCTGGGTGTATACCCGGCACTTTTAACGCCTTTTACCGAAAACGACGAGATCGATTTCCCTTTATTTCAGCAGAATCTTGAAGCGCAGCTTGCTGCAGGGGTCGACGGGCTTATCCTGTGCGGTTCGCTGGGCGAGGCCAGCACCCTTTCGGCAGAAGAAAAAATTGAACTTTTAAAGTTTTGTGTACAATGTACAGCGGGTCGTGTTCCGGTAATCCTGAATATTGCCGAACAGGCAACAGCTACGGCAGTACATATGGCCCGGCTGGCCGAACAGAATGGTGCTGATGGCTTAATGGTACTGCCGCCCTTACGCTACAAAGCAGACGATGAAGAGACCTTAGCCTATTTTAAAGCGGTTGCCGGAGCAACCCACCTGTCGGTTATGATCTATAATAATCCTGTGGATTATGGCATACGTGTTACACTGGATATGTTTGAAGAGCTGGCCGCTTTCGAAAATATTCAGGCAGTGAAAGAAAGCACCCGCGAAGTATCGAATGTAACAAAGATGATCAATCGTTTTGGCGATAGGTTCAGGATCCTTTGCGGCGTTGATCCCTTAGCTTTTGAATGCCTCACCCTGGGCGCGCATGGCTGGGTAGCCGGGCTTGTTGATGCTTTTCCGGCCGAAACGGTTGCTATTTACCGTTTGGTGAAGGCCGGTCGATATGCCGAGGCTTTGACCATTTATCGCTGGTTTCTTCCTATCTTAGAGCTGGATATTCATCCTAAGCTTATCCAGTATATTAAACTGGCGGCGCAGGCTACCGGCATCGGAAGCGAATATGTACGTGCACCACGTTTACTGTTAAAGGGTGAAGAACGTGCAGCGGTACTGGATGTGATCAACACCGGGTTGGCAAACCGCCCGGTATTACCTGATTATTTAAATTTATAGGCATATGACCACTTTTGAGGAAATAGATAAATGGTTATTAAAGGCTACCGGGGCCTTTCAACAGTATAAAAAATACAGCCTGAAACAACGTGCCGACTTTATGCGCCGCATTGCCATCGAAATTGAAGATTTAGGCGATGAACTTTTGCAGGTAGCGGCCGCCGAAACGAATTTGCCGCTTGCCCGTTTAACCGGCGAGCGTGCCCGTACGATGTTTCAGTTAAACAGCTATGCTGATGCGGCCGAAGCGGGTAACTGGCTTGAATTGAGTATCGATACGGCGAACCCGGAACGCACGCCGCCAAAGCCTGATACCCGTAAAACCCGGGTGCCATTGGGGCCGGTGGTGGTTTTTGGAGCCAGTAATTTTCCGTTTGCCTATTCTACGGCGGGTGGCGATACGGCAAGTGCTTTTGCTGCCGGATGCCCGGTAGTGGTGAAAGCGCATCCTGCTCATCCGAAAACATCAGCATTAATGGCATCGGCCATTTTTAAAGCAGCAGCACACTGTAATATGCCCGAAGGCATCTTTGCGCATGTAGAAGGCGAGGGTTTTGAAACCGGTACATACCTGGCTAAGCACCCCCTGGTTAAGGCCATTGGGTTTACCGGCTCATTTAGTGGCGGAAAAGCGCTTTTTGACCTGGCTAATCAGCGCGAAGTGCCGATACCGGTTTTTGCCGAAATGGGGAGTGTGAATCCGGTGTTTATACTGCCTGGAAAAATGGCTGCCGAAACCGTATCCACGGCAAAACAGCTGGCGGCTTCCATAACGCTGGGCGTAGGGCAGTTTTGCACCAACCCCGGGTTAATGGTGGCTGTTGATGATGCGCCTTTACAGGTATTTCTGGATTATCTGAAAAAGGAAATTGAAGCGGTGATACCTTCGGCAATGCTGCATCAGGGCATTGCCGGTCATTATGCACAAAAACGGCAGATTGCATTGAGTCAGAAAGGTGTTCAGGTGCTGGGCTCATCGGTAACGCCTGCAGCGGCGCATGAGGGACAGTCTACACTGGCTACGGTAACCGCACAAGCGTTTTTAGAAAACCCGTTGCTGCATCAGGAAGTATTTGGTCCTTATTCGTTAATGATTCGCTGTAAAGATCAGCAGGAACTGCTGCAGGTGGCAAAAACGCTGGAAGGTCAGCTAACAGCCACCGTTATGGCCATGCCTGCAGATCTGGATAGTTATGAAAGCCTTTTAACCGCATTGCAGGAAGTTTGCGGACGCCTCATCTTTAATAATGTGCCCACAGGGGTAGAGGTTTGTCTCTCGATGCATCATGGCGGTCCGTTCCCGGCGACAACCGACAGCCGCTTTACGTCGGTTGGAGCGGATGCGATTAAGCGTTTTGCCCGTCCGCTATGCTATCAGGATTGTCCGGATGAATGGCTGCCTGACGAATTAAAAAACGCTAATCCTTTAGGCTTGTACCGCACCGTAAATAATGTGTTAACGAAATGAAAAAAACATTCACCTGTATTGACGCGCATACCTGCGGTAACCCGGTCCGCGTGGTTGCCGGTGGCGGACCCTTATTACAGGGGAACAGCATGATGGAGCGCAGGCTTCATTTTCTGGCTGAATACGACTGGATCAGGAAAGGACTGATGTTTGAACCCCGCGGACATGACATGATGAGCGGTAGCATTTTATATCCACCCATAGACCCGGCCAATGACATCGGCGTATTGTATATCGAAACCAGCGGCTGCCTGCCGATGTGCGGCCATGGCACTATTGGTACGGTAACTATTGCTATTGAAGAAGGGCTGGTGATCCCGAAAGTTCCCGGAAAATTACGACTGGAAACGCCTGCGGGTTTGGTTTTGGTGGAATACCGGCAGGAGGGTGCTAAAGTCACCTCCGTTAAACTCATCAATATTAAATCGTTCCTGGCTGCCGAAAGCTTAACGGTAAATTGCCCGGATCTGGGCATGATCACGGTTGATGTGGCTTATGGCGGTAATTTTTATGCGATAGTCGATCCGCAGGAAAACTTTAAGGGTATTGAAAATTATACTGCCGATCAGCTGATCAGCTGGAGTCGGGCCTGCCGCCGGCAAATGAACGAAAAGTATACCTTTATTCATCCTGAAGATCCGAATATTAAAGGGCTGAGTCATTTTCTGTGGACAGGAAAAACCTTATCGGCAGAAGCTACGGCCCGGAATGCCGTTTTTTATGGTGATAAAGCGATCGACCGCTCGCCCTGCGGAACAGGAACGTCGGCACGGATGGCTCAGTGGCATGCCAAAGGAAAGCTGAAAAAGGGCGACCGTTTTATTCATGAAAGTATTATCGGATCGAAATTTACCGGTACCATTGAAGAGGAAACCGAAATAAACGGTAAACCGGCCATTATACCCGGCATTGAAGGCTGGGCCATCGTTACCGGTTATAATACCATTTTTATTGATGATCAGGACCCCTATGCCCATGGATTCCAGGTATTATAGTAACAGCGGATCGGTCATCGTGATTGGTGCCGGCATTATCGGGCTGAGTACAGCTTATTATTTGCATCAGGAAGGCTTTAAAGTTACTATCCTCGAGCAGGGTGATCTGACATCGAATTGCTCATCGGGCAATGCAGGGATGATCGTGCCCAGTCATTTTGTGCCCCTGGCTGCACCCGGTATGATTAGTAAAGGGATAAAATGGATGTTCAACAGCCGGAGCCCTTTTTATGTAAAACCTTCCTTAAATCCGGCCTTGCTTTCATGGGGGATAAAATTCTGGAACCATGCCAATGCAAAGCATGTGGAGGAGTCGGCCGTGCCGCTCCGGGATCTACATCTTTTTAGTAAACAGCTGTATGACGACCTTACATTGGTACCCGGGATGGATTTTGGGCTGGAGAAGAAAGGGATACTGATGCTGTTTAAAAAGGAAAGTACAGCCGAAGAAGAGATCCACCTGGCCGAAAAGGCGCGGCAATTAGGACTGGATATAGCTGTCTTAAGTGCGCAGGAAACGCAGCTTCTGGAGCCTGATACGCGACTGAACATCAGCGGAGCTGTACATTACCGTTGTGATGCGCATCTTTCGCCGGCAAAATTGGTGCAGCAGCTGGCTGCATGGCTAACCCGAAACGGTGTCGAAATCATTACGAGGTGTAAAGTGGACTCTTTCCGGATCGAAAAGGGAAGGATCAAAAGCCTGTATGCGTCCGGAACAACTTATGAAGCGGATACCGTTGTCATGACCGGAGGTGCCTGGCTGCCTGAACTGGCGCGTAAAGCGGGTTTGCGTATCCCTGTAATGCCTGGAAAGGGCTATTCTTTTATGGCCGAAGCGCATCACCGGGTGCATCATCCGGCGCTGTTACTGGAGGCCAAAGTGGCCTTAACACCGATGGATGGAAAAATTCGTTTTGGCGGTACTATGGAAATCGCACCTGTTCAGCATCGTATACATATGAACAGGGTAGAAGGGATTGTTAACGCCATTCCGGATTATTATCCGGATTATAAAATGGCTATGCCACCGGTAAAAGATATCTGGTATGGATTCAGACCCTGCTCGCCTGACGGATTACCTTATCTTGGTGCCAGCCGGAAGATTACGAATTTAATGATCGCCGGGGGGCATGGTATGATGGGTGTGAGCCTGGCGCCGGCCAGCGGGAAGCTCATCGCTGAACTGGTCGCCGGAAAAACCTTATCGGTCAGTATGGATGCTTTTCGCCCGGAAAGGTTTTAGCGCGTTAACTATAGAACGATATAACCATTTAACAATACAACGATGAAAAACTTTCTCATCATTAGCCTTCTCTTCATAACTGCCTGTAATCGTACGCCAAAAACGGTGCAGGAGCAAATGACCGCCCGGCATACGGTATACTATCAGGCTATCGACGGTAAAGACACAGCCTGGTTAACGATTGATACCGCGCATCGCCAGATGATTGGCCTGCTTAAGTTTAGTTATGCCAATCAGGATAAATATGATGGCGAAGTAAAAGGCGTGATCAGCGGTGATACGTTGAAAGGACATTTCAACTTCAAAGTAAATGGTATTGATAAATGGTATCGTAATCCTGTTGCTTTCCTGAAAAGGGATCAAAAACTGGTCATGGGTGTCGGAAAATTTACGTTGATCTGGGGCTCGGCCTATTTTGATGATGCTGTTCCAATTGATTATGATAAAGGCCGATTTATCTTTGAAGAAATTTCAGGACAACCGTAATAAGCGGATTGCTTTTTTGTAATAAGCAAAATATTTCTCTCTCATTTTATTGGCTTTTTAAAAAAGAAAAAGCACTTTTGCAATCTAAAAAAAGGAATACAAATGGGTTAACTTAAACGGGGGAAAATTATGGAAGAGCTGCTGGTCGATGAAGTCTTACAATTATTGGAAAATGATAATGATAAGCAGTTAAAAGTCTACTTAAATGAACTCAATATATCTGATGTAGAACATTTAATAGATGAACTTCCGCAATATGCTGTTAAGTTTATTGAAACCATATCGATTAAGCGTGCTGTAAACGTTTTTCGTATCCTCGATTTCCCGACGCAGGAACGCATCATCAAAAAACTTCAAAGCAATAAATTAACAGAGCTTATCCGGCAGCTGCCGCCTGATGATCGTACGGCATTATTTAGTGAGCTTAAGGGTGATGCGGTAAAACGTCTGCTCATTTTGTTGAATGATAACGACCGGATCGAAGCACTGAACCTGCTGGGCTACCAGGAAGATAGTGTCGGGCGTTTGATGACACCTGATTTTATCGCGGTCAAAACCGACTGGACCGTAAGCAGGGTGCTTTCACATATTCGCCGCTACGGTAAGAACTCAGAAACGATCGATGTAATCTACGTGATTGATAAGGACGGTTTGTTGCTGGACGATATCCGGATACGGGAAATCCTGCTGGCCGATCCTGAAATAAAAGTGGGGGAACTGACCGACAATCGTCTTATTGCTTTAAATGTAAATGACCCGCAGGAAGAAGCGATCCAGGTGTTCCGGATGAATAACCGTGTGGCCCTGCCGGTGATCGATGATCATCAGGTGCTTCTGGGCATCGTCACGGTGGATGATATTTTGTGGATTGCCCATGAAGAATATACCGAAGATATCCATAAGATCGGGGGTACCGAGGCTTTAGATGAGCCTTATTTAGATATGCCCATCCTGAAGCTGATCAAAAAAAGGGCAAGCTGGTTGATTGTGTTGTTTCTGGGTGAAATGCTGACAGCCACGGCGATGCAGCATTTTGAGGTAGAATTGGAAAAAGCAGTGGTACTTTCCTTATTTATACCCTTAATTATGAGCAGCGGAGGAAACAGCGGATCGCAGGCTTCTACCCTGATCATCCAAGCGATGGCCCTGGGCGAAGTTACACTGGCAGAGTGGTGGCGCGTCATGCGAAGGGAGATTATTTCGGGCTTAATATTAGGATTAATTCTCGGTACGATCGGCTTTGTACGGATCATTATATGGCAAAACCTGCATCTTTATAATTATGGAACACATTGGTTCCTGATTGCTGTAACCATCTTTTTCACCCTGATGGGAATTGTGCTTTGGGGTAGCCTGATCGGTTCCATGATGCCTATCATTATGAAAAGGCTGAAATTAGATCCGGCCACTTCTTCGGCCCCCTTTGTAGCTACGATGGTAGATGTAACGGGGATCGTAATTTATTTTAGTATTGCCGTGTTAATCTTAAGGGGCGTATTGCTCTGAAAATAATTTTATATATATGGAGAATAAGGCCATTGCCCGTACCTTCAGGTTGCTGTCGCAGCTCATGGAATTGCATAACGAAAATCCGTTTAAAATAAAATCGATTGCCAATGCGGCTTTTAAGATCGATAAGCTGCCCATGACGCTGGCAACGGTTCCGGCGGCTGACCTGGAAAAGGTAGATGGTATTGGAAAAAGCCTGGCAGCTAAAATCGTCGAATTGCTCGACACCGGAAGTATGCAGGAGCTGCAGGAATTACTGTTTATGACACCGTCCGGTGTTGTAGAGATGCTGGGTATAAAAGGAATTGGCCCTAAAAAGATCGCGGTGATCTGGCACGATCTGAAAATAGATACGGTAGGCGAGTTGTTCTACGCCTGTAATGAAAACAGGCTGATTGAGGCCAAAGGCTTTGGATTAAAAACCCAGGAGGAGATCCGGAAAGCTATTGAATTTAAGATGGCATCCAGCGGCCGGTTCTTATATGCACATGTGGAAAGTTTGGTAAACCAGTTATTTAACGATTTGTCGGTTTGGTTAAATGCAGCAGACCGGGATGCGTTGCTGGGTATTGGCGGACAATTCAGGCGCTGTTGTGAAATTATTGATGAAGTATGCTTTGTGCTGGGGACAAATGAAACAGCCGTTTTTCCAGATAAAATTCAGGAATTTGAAGGGCTGGCTTTTATGCCTGATGCTGATTCCTTTCGTGCAGTGACCGACTCGGGTCTGAAGATCAGGCTTAAAATCGTAGATAAAAGTGATTTTTACCTTCAGTGGTTTAAAGAAACCGGAAATGACGAGCATGTGACCGAAGTATTAAAACGCTTAAAAAATAAGACGTTTACCACTGAAGAGGCTATTTATGCTGAAGCCGGAATCGACTATATCATACCCGAACTCCGCGAAGGTTTGGATGAGATCGGTCTGGCTGCGAAACATGCTTTGCCGGAGCTGATCACATTTGCTGACCTGAAAGGCAGCCTGCATAATCACTCGACCTGGAGCGATGGCGTACACAGTCTTGAAGAGATGGCCTTGTTTTGCAAAGATGTGCTGCACCTGGAATACCTGGGGATATGTGATCACAGCCGTTCGGCCTTCTATGCCAAAGGGCTTGATGAGCAACGGGTACTGGCGCAGCAACAGGAGATCGATCAGCTGAATGTGAAATTAGCCCCGTTTAAAATTTTTAAGGGTATAGAAAGTGATATTTTATATGACGGCTCGCTGGATTATGGAGAGGATATTTTAAAAACTTTTGATTTTGTGGTGGCTTCGGTACATAGTCAGCTTAAAATGGATGAGGAAAAAGCGACTTCGCGGGTTATTAAAGCCATTGAAAACCCGTATACTACCATTTTGGGACATCCTACGGGGCGCTTATTACTCAGCAGGGCAGGCTACCCGGTCAATTATGCAAAAATAATTGATGCCTGTGCCGCTAATGATGTAGCCATAGAGATCAATGCTAATCCGCTCCGGCTTGATTTAGACTGGCGCTGGCATCGCTATGCGCTTGAAAAGGGGGTGTTATTGTCCATTAACCCGGATGCTCACCGCCGTGAGGGCTTTTATGATATGCATTATGGCGTACTCATTGCCCGAAAAGGCGGACTTACTGCCGATAAAAACTTAAATTCTTTTAATTTAGCAGAAATAACGGCGTATTTTGAAAGAAAGAAGTATTGATATTATTGCTATATTGCTGTATTGTTTAACCATTCAACCATAAAACAATATAGCAATACAAATTCAACCAAAAAACCATTCAACCAACCAACTAACCAACTAAATGTATCGCATCATTAAGCCCGTTTTTTTTAAGTTCGACCCTGAACAGGTTCATTATTTTGTGGTAAAACGTTTAAAATGGTTTCATGATTATTTTCCTTTCGGGAAATCTATTTTAAAGAACAGCTACGACCTTCAGGACAGGCGTCTTGAGCGGGAGGTTTTTGGTATAAAATTTCGTAATCCTGTGGGTTTGGCGGCAGGATTCGATAAGAATGGTGAATATGTGGCGGCGTTGAGCAAGTTAGGTTTTGGTTTTATCGAAGTGGGTACGGTAACGCCTATGCCACAGCCCGGAAATGATAAGCCGAGGATGTTTCGCTTACCCGAGGATGCGGCCCTCATTAACCGGATGGGCTTTAATAATAAAGGGGTCGATACCATGGCCGAGCGCCTCCGCTTGTTAAAGATTCATCATCCCGGAATCGTGGTAGGAGGAAATATCGGAAAAAATAAAAATACGCCTAATGAAGCAGCCACCAGCGATTATATCAAATGCTTTGACCGGCTTTTTGATGTGGTTGATTATTTTGTGGTAAACGTGAGTTCGCCAAATACGCCGGGTTTGCGGGCACTCCAGGAAAAAGAACCCTTAAAGGAATTACTGCATACCCTGCAGCAACGAAACGGAAAAGGAGGGATTTTACGGCCGGTTTTATTAAAAATAGCACCTGACCTGACTAATGATCAATTAGACGATATTATTGAGATCGTAAAAGAAACGGGTATAGCCGGCGTAATTGCGACCAATACCACGATCGATCGCGATGGACTATACAATGAGCTGAAATCAGAAAGTGGCGGGTTGAGTGGAAAACCTTTAACCAAAAGGTCAACGGAGGTGATACGCTATTTGTCGGAGAAATCAGGAAAAGCATTCCCGATTATCGGGGTAGGCGGTATTCATTCGCCTGAAGATGCTTTAGCGAAGATGGAAGCCGGTGCGGTATTGGTACAGCTATATACCGGCTTTATTTATGAGGGGCCGGGGCTGATCAGAAGGATTTGCCAGGCATTGCTTAAATCGTAGTTATTTTTTCTTTAACCGGGCTTTTTCGCTGTTCTGCCGGATACGGTATTCCGTGATGCGCCGGATAAGGTCTAAAGGTATGGGCTGTGTTAGCGGAAACTGAATGGCACCTTTAGAGGTTTTGTAATCTGAAAGCTCATTTGCAAACTCGATAATGGCTTTAGGTGCCGGATAAAAACCAATGTGATTTTTGTACCCGGCAAAATGGACCAGGTTGCCCTGCTGCACATAGGTGGGCATAGCATATTTAATAGTTTCTACAGCATCAGGTGCGGCCTTCTGTATGGCTTTTCTAAGCGCATTTAACTGTTGCTGCACATTTTCGGGGAATGCTGCAATATAGCTGTCGATATTTTCAGAGACATTCATCATATAGCTAAATTAAGCATTAGAACCGGAAATCGCTAACGGGCATAAAAAAAGCACCTTCAACTCATGAAAGTGCTTTAATATCTTTAAAAAGAGCAGGCTTATTTTGAAGCGCTAAGTTTAGCTAAAACTTCGTTGTTTTTGGCTAACTGATCTTTGGTAGATTGTTTTGACCGGTTTCCTAATTCAACATTTGTAGCTAATTTCAGATGCTGAACTTCTAAACGGGAAACCGTTTTATTGTATCTGTCTTTTCTTTTTAATCTTGTAACTGCCATGATAATGCGTTTTTAATTTTATTTTAATATCAACCTGAGGTCGAGAGCGGATTCGAACCGCTGTACAAGGTTTTGCAGACCTCTGCCTAGCCACTCGGCCACTCGACCTTTTAAATTCAAGGTTGCAAAAGTAGTAATTTATATACCATGATGCAAAAAAATAGCATTAAATTTTGTTAACATATTAACTTTTAAGGTACGTCCGGGCCAATTCACTGCAGAAGATGGCAGCCGAAACCGCTACATTTAAAGATTCAGCCTGTCCGATGCGCGGAATGGTCACCGGAATACTTATTTTTTCCTGCAACGTTTTATCAATACCATGCCCTTCGTTTCCTAATAAAATCAGACCCTCCTGGCCCCATGGTATTTCGTAAATGCTTCGCCCTTCCAGTAAAGCGCCATACACCGGCAATTTTGCTTCTTCTATAAAAGCGGCAAGGGGTGTATAATGCACTTCTACCCGGGCCAGTGATCCCATAGTGGATTGTACGGTTTTGGGATTATAGGCTTCAACGGTTTGAGGAGAGCAAATGATCCGGTGAATGCCAAACCAGTCGGCCGTGCGGATGATCGTTCCCAGATTACCCGGATCCTGCACATTATCCAGTAAAATAGAGAAATTCCCTTTCAGAACCTGAATATCCGGCATTTGCTGAGCAGGAATGTAAACCAGGGCGAGAATACCCTGCGGCGTTTGCAGGGTACTAATCTTATGCAACTCCGTAGCGTTTATGGTGAATAACGTTATATTTGCGGGTAATTCAGGTAAAGACACAAAGTAAGACGGATCGTAATAGATACTGTGCAGGCGATAATCAGACCGGATAAATTCTACAATAGATTTTATACCTTCGATGATAAAAATTCCGTTTTCTTTACGGCACTTTTTTTGATGTAATGATTTTATAAAACTGATTTGAGATTTTGAAAGCATATACGTTTTTCGGTAAGCAACAGGTACAAATTCTTACAATATTACTATTAATTCTTGTCTTTATTACCGGTTGCTCATCGACTAAATATATCGAAGATTACCAGTCGATCGTGACGAAGGTAAGAATCGACAGCATCGATAAACAATTTGAAGAAGACGCCTATAATTATGTGCAAAAAGACATCAGGCCTTCCGGTAGTATCGGATTTAACACGATGCTGTATAATCTCTTTAATACCAAAAATGGCAAATATAAAACGGCAAATATTAAGCCATTAGGTACCCCACCACCTATTTTAGACAGTACACTGGTGGAAATTTCCAGGAGCCAGATTGAAAAATTCCTGAAAACCAAAGGCTATTTTAATGCAAAAGTGAGATCAGATATTGAGATCGAAAACAAAAAAGCTAAACTTCGCTTTACGGCTATCCCGGGAGAGGCTTTTTATGTCAATAAGCTTTCGTATGAAATATATGATCCTCAGATCAAAGAAAAATATCTAAAGGAAAAAGAAAACTACACTCACCTGAAGGTAGGGATGCGTTATGACGAAGACTCACTGGTTTATGAGCGGGATCAGATCTATCAACATATGCGTCAGAGCGGATATTTTTATTTTCAAAAACCTTACATCCGTTATGTACAGGATTCGAATCAAAATGTAAGCCGGGTTGCCGTAAAACTGATTATTGATAACCCCGTCGATACCACGCAAAAGCATCGTATCTACACGATCGGTGAGACCAATATTATCATTGCACCCAGTCCGGACGGCTTTGTGGAGGATGGCCTTGTCGACAGCCTACGGGCAGCAAAACCGGCGTTCAGAGGTATACGCTATATTGATCTTTCCAAACAGTTCAGGCGAAATCCAATTACCCGCTACGATTTTCTGAAGGAAGGTGATATCTATGATGTTACTAAAGAGAATTTAACCTACGACCGGCTCTATCAGCTCAATGTTTTTAAAAATGTCCGTATCGACTATAATAAGCCGAAAGACAGCAGTAACCGCGTTGAACCGGTCGTTTTACTTATTCCGCAAAAGCGGATGAACAACCGTATTGAGGGCGAAGTGCCGTTTAATGAGGGGATGGTTGGGTTTACTTTAAGTAATACGTATATCAATAATAATTTTCTGAAAGGTGCCGAACGGTTTCAGTTTCAGATCAAGGGCGGCCTGAATAGCCGAAGGGTAGAAGGTAAATCTATTTTCAGTGATATTTACCAACGTGAATTTTCGGTGAGTGCCAGTTTATCCGTACCCCGCTTAATGGTACCATTTATGGACATCCCCATGATGGGAAAAAACGGCATGCCTTATACTACATTTTCCACCAGCTATTTTTATTCGTTACAGAAAGACATTACGGTAAGGCGTATCTTTATTAATTCGGTAAGCTATGACTGGGTAGAAACCAAATCTAAACTCCATTCCTTAACACCACTCAATGTCGAATATCGTTTTGGCAGTATCCTGATCGATACAGTAGATAAAAGTGATATCAATAAATATAATGCGAATAAAGAGCTTTTAGAGAATAACTCGTATAATTTAAAATTGCTGGGAAGGAAAGATTTTACCCTGGGTACGAAATATGCCTATACCCTGAATGGCGATAAACTATTGCAGAAGCGATCATTCGTTTATTTCAGAGGTAATATTGATGTGGCCGGCAACCTGTTACAATTGGTTACGCCTGTTTTTGGCCGTAAGCATGACCCGGCAAACGGCGATTTCGGTAAGCTATTCGGATTACCGTTTAATCAGTTTATTCGCCCGGAAATTGACCTGCGCTGGTATAAAAGCCTGGGCGGAGAGCGGCAGTTCATTTTCCGCCTGAATACCGGGGTGGGCTATGCCTACGGCAATTCAACAGCAATGCCATTTGACAAGTTGTTTTATGCCGGCGGATCAGGCGGGGTGCGGGCATGGCAGGCCAGAACATTAGGTCCTGGTAATTATAACCGCGATGTGATCTCCAGTGCGGTCGCCAGGAATGCTGCCTTCGGTATAGATCAGTTAGGGCAGATGCGGATCGAAACAAACCTGGAATACCGGTACTTGCTGATCCATAAATTATTTGGCGGTAAATTAATGGGCGCCGCTTTTGTGGATATTGGAAACATCTGGAATATTGCACCCGGAAATCCGCAGCCTGAAACGTATTTTAAGTTTGACGAACTGGGTAAGCAAATTGCTATCGGCACCGGTTTAGGATTCAGGTATGATGTGCAGTTCTTTGTTTTTCGCTTTGATATGGGGTTGAAAGTAAAAGACCCGCAGTTTAAGGGTGCTGAGCAGTGGGTCATTAACAAGTACCTGAATGGCGGGAAAACTTTTAAAGAAAATTATGCCATTACCCATAATCCCGATGTATACCGGTTTATACAATATAATTTTGGGATCGGTTTCCCTTTTTAGGAGTACTTCGTAGTTCGTATTTAGATTGGGCAGTTTGCTCTGTTCATATGCTGGCTTTCAGCTTTTAGTGTATTTTCAATTTCGAAAATGGCCGTTTCCATATAACGTGAGGCCACAATGATCTTTGTGTTTCCGGCCTGTGCCTCGAACAGGGCCTGTACCCGATCCGGGCAGTTGTTATCTTTGCTTAGGTGGGATAAGATTAAGTGACTGAGGTAGGGTGGCCGGTGCGTATGGAACAGTGTCAGGGCTTGTGTATTGGATAAGTGCCCCTTACCGCTTCGGATCCGGTTTTTTAAATAATAAGGATAAGCGCCGTTATGAAGCAGCTCCTCGTCATAATTGGTCTCTAAGAAAGCAGCATGACAAGTGCTGAAATAACGGATAACATGTGCACAGGGCATACCGATATCAGTAAACACCCCCACATTGATCTGATTAAAGCTGATCATAAAGCTATGGGGTTCAACAGCATCATGGTATTTAGGGAAAGCGGTAACCTGTAACCGGCCGATCTTTACCGGTTCACAGGCGGTAAAATCACGCAGCAGATGAGGCGGTAATTGTTGCTTTCCGCTACGTAAAGTAGCAGGAGTAATGTATACCGGAAGCTGGTATTTTCTGGCTATAACCGGTAATCCCCGGATATGATCGCTATGCTCATGGGAAATGAAAATAGCCTTTACCTGTTTCATATTCAGGTTTAAACGCTGCATCCGGAGTTCGGTCTCTTTACAGGTTAAACCTGCATCCACCAGAACAGCTTCATCCTGATTCCCAATATAATAACAATTAGCGTTACTTCCCGAGTTTAATGCGCAAATAAAGAGTGACATTCTTTTACAAAGGAAATAAAAATAGCCGGTGAATTACAGGAAACTTATAAACATCATTTTTTAAACGAAAGATAACGGATTGCCTTTCAGGTATTTTCATGAAAATCTTCGTTTTTATACTCAAAATAGCAATAAATTAAATGTTTTAGCTGCTTGTATTTTCAGTTTAAGTGATATATTTGAGGCATTATACCCTAAAAAAACAAATAAAAAACATGGAAACCGTCTATGACAGCTTCCATACCCTTAAAAAAACAAATTAAAACAAGATGGAAAAATTCTCAAAAGTTAAAGAAGTGATCGCTGCTATTGAAGCCGATGTAGAAAAATTTTATAACGCCGGAAATGCTGCTGCAGGTACACGTGTACGTAAAGCTATGCAGGACCTTAAAGGTTTAGCGCAGGACATTCGTACGGAAGTTACTGAGAAAAAAAACGCAGGTAAATAAGGTACGTTTTCCGGAAAAAAAAATCCCGCTTCCTAAAAAGCGGGATTTTTTTATGGCATAAAAAAAGCCGCTTCATCAAATAAAAAAGCGGCTTTAGTGTTCCCGACGAGATTCGAACTCATATCATCAGAACCGGAATCTGACATTCTATCCATTGAACTACGGGAACGAGGCTGCAAACTTAGCTATATTCAACCTGAATTGCAAATCCATTGTGATTGTTCTAAATAGCCTCTGTCATTTCCCGTAAGAACTCTTGTTCGGCCAGTGTTAAATAAGGACTTAATGTTTCAAAAACCTGTTGATGATAAGCGTTTAACCAGTTAATATGCGATTCGTCCAGTAATTCTTTTTTGACGATACGGGTATCGATAGGTGCCAGGGTCAAGGCTTCAAAAGCATAAAATTCATTAAATACATTGGTTTCATCCGACACCGTCAGTACGAGGTTTTCGATCCGGACACCATGTTTGCCGGGCCGGTAAACACCGGGCTCAATCGACGTAATGGTGCCTAATGCTACAGGAATAGCGGTAGCACTGGGGTTAAATACATGTGGTCCTTCATGCACATTCAAAAAATAACCTACGCCATGGCCGGTACCATGTCCATAGTTGATCGCATGGTCCCAAAGCGGCCGGCGGGTAATGGCATCGATCTGATAACCGCATGTTCCTTTCGGGAAGCGGGTTTTACAGCCTTCGATCATGCCTTTCAGCACCAGCGTATAATCAGTGCTTTCTTCTTCTGTATTCTTTCCTAAGGGAATAACACGGGTAATATCGGTAGTGCCATAAAAATACTGGCCGCCCGAGTCGACCAGGAATAAGCCTTCAGGCAGGATCTCTACATCGCTTTCAGGGGTAGAAGCATAATGGGGGAGTGCGCCATGTGCTTTATAGGCGGATATGGTATTAAAACTTTCGCCAATGAAGCCTTCCTGTTCTGCCCTGAAATCATGTAATGCAGCAGCAGCAGATAATTCGGTGATCTTTATTTTACCTACATTTTCCTTTATCCATTTTAAGAAACGGGTAATCGCTACGCCATCCTTTTGCATTGCCAGACGGGTATGTCCGATTTCGGTGGTGTTTTTTATTGCTTTCAGGAATGTGGATGGGTTAGTCTCTTTGATCACGCGAACTGAAGAGGGAATAAGCTTATACAGGGCAAAACAGTTTCGTCGCGGATCGATTAAAATACAGCTTTCAGCCGGCAAATACTGAAGATCTTTTGCAATCGTGTCATAATTTAAAATATCGACCTGCTCCGCAGCCAGCGTTTGTTTATCCGTTTCATTCAGTTTATCCGGCTGGATATACAACGTCACTTTTTGCGGGGTGATGAGCGCGAAACCCAGAACCACCGGATTGTAATGAACATCCTGTCCGCGAAGGTTAAAGATCCAGGCCAGGTCGTCTAAAGAAGATACCAGGTGATGATCAGCACGGTGTTGTGCCATGACGTTCCGGATGGCCGTTAACTTTTCGGGAATGGAAGCACCTGTATAGGCATCAGCCAGCAGGAATGCCGGCTGCTGGGGCAGGGGCGGTCGTTCCGGCCAGATCGCCTGAAGATAATCCTTATGTTTGAAGGTAATATTTTTGTACGCCAGCTGCTGTTGCATCAGCTCGCCTAAAGCCACAGAAATCATTTTCTCATCGAAAGCCACCGTAGCTTTTTCAGGAAGAACTTCCGATAACCAGCTGATATATTCAGGGGTGTGCTGCGCTTTGAGTTTGACCAGCTGAAAACCGCTGCCTTTTAACTGTTCTTCGGCCTGTTCGTAATATCGTGAATCGGCCCATAAGCCAGCAAAGTCAGCTGTAATGACGACCGTGCTGACCGAGCCCTTAAACCCGGTCGTAAATGAAATACATTTATAATATTCCGGCAGATATTCGCTCATATGCGGATCAGCCGACGGAATAACATAGGCATCCACACCATCGGTACGCATCTGGTTCCGGATGGCCGCTAATTTTTCTAAATATGTCATGTTGCAAATTTGGGAAAGATAATATGAAAATAGATGCGTTTTTAATTTTTAATTGAAGAAATTTTTATGGGTATTAAATGCTTATAGCTGTAACATTCATTTCGGCCGGCTATCTAAATCCATATGCAAAAACTGCACTTACAGCATGTAGAGAAGCGCTATCATGCCGTACTCATATTGAACATTGAGCAATGGGAACTCGGCAAAGGAACGTACTGGATAAAAGGAGGGAATGGAGCCGGAAAAACCACGCTTTTTAGAGTGATCAGTGGTCAGGCACCGTTTAAAGGGGATATATGGTTAGATGCCATAAACCTGAGGAAGGACCCCGTGACCTTTCGGTCAAAAATAAGCTATGCGGAAGCCGAGCCGCAGTATCCGGGTTTTTTAACTGCAAAAGAACTGCTTGATTTTTATGCATCTGCCAGAAGTGAGCCACAAGAAGAGATCAACAGGCTGGCCGCTTTTTTCGGCCTGGAAGAATATTTAAATCAAAAAATAAACAGCTATTCCAGTGGGATGCTTAAAAAGCTGTCCCTGATTGCCGCTTTCTTAGGGGCGCCGGATTTATATATCCTTGATGAACCGCTTATCACCCTTGATAAAGACGCAGAAGAAAAGCTATATCAGCTGATAAATGAGAAAATGAACAAAGGAAAGAGCTTCCTGATCGCCTCTCATCAGGAAATAGACAGGAGAAAGCTTTTGGTGAATGCCGTTTTTGAGCTGAAAGATAAAAAACCGGTTAAATGTTAAACGTACTGTTAAAAACGCTCGGATTTACTTTTTACCGGCAGCACAGTGGCCTTTTTCTGGTGATTTTCTATTTGCTGTTCGGAATGATCCAGGGTTATGATCTCATTCGTTTCCATCACGCTCTTCTACTGGCTATTTGCGCGAAGCCGTTATATCTGCTTTTATTATTTTCGATATGGCTGTTATACGTGCTGAAATGCATGTTTTTCGTAAAGCAGAAAATTGGATTGCCCGAGCATAATTTTATAAAAATAGTATGTGTGGCATCTTTAAAGAAACAAGCTTATCTATGGACAGGTTTGTATGGAGTCATGCTTTTGCCTTTGATCCTCTATTCGCTGCTGATGATAGGGACGGCAGCAGTACATCACTTCTATTTCTGCCTGTTGCTAACGCCTTGCATTATTTTCTTATTTATGGGCATTATGGTGTGGTATAGCCTGAGCCATACAAATTTTGCTTTTTATACGAATAAGCCCGGCTATCGGGCGCACCTGATCATGCCGAAACCTTTTTGGAGCTGGCCCCTGTTTTATCTGATACGTGAACAACCGCTCATGCTGGTGATGGTCAAAATCGTTTCTATTCTTTCTTTTCAAGCCATATTGTGGCTATTTGCAGATGTGGGGAATGATGTCCGGGTAAACCTTATGGCGTGGCTGGCGGTAATTATGAGTCATGCCACGCTCGTTGTAAGCCTGGTTAAATTTGATGCCATTTATGGCCGCTTTGCCTGGCAATTACCGGTTTCATTTTTTAAAAGGCTGTGTTATCAGTGGGTAGTCTTTCTTGTGATATTATTTCCGGAGACATTGCTGTTAGGATTAGCCGGAAATTTTGACCCCTATTCTATTCTTAACGGGATGTTGTTGGGTCTTTCGGGTCTGATTACTTTACAGCTATTCGTATTTATTGTTAAAGCAGACATGGAAAGATACATGATTTTCCTGCTATGTTTCTTTTTTATAAGCATGATGGCTGTTTTGGCTCATTATTATCTTATATACAGTGCCGGATTGCTGCTATGTTCTTCAGTTTTACTTTTACGGTATTTCCGGAAAACAGACCTTAAAACACTGGCTTAAACGCTATACGCCCGGATCATTTCCGGCGTTACTTTACAGGAACGTTGTGTGACCAGATCGATCATAACATAGTCGAACACCCCGTCTGAAGCTACTTTTCCATTCGCCACATTGATGATCTCAAACTGCACTTGACTGCCTTTTTCGTTCATTTCGAGAATACCCGTCCTGACCTTTATTTTATCGCCCATTTTTAACGGACGTTTAAAATGAATGGTTACCCGGGCTACCACCCAGCCATAGCCCTGTTCAGCAAACTTTTCCCAGCTCATACCATAGCATTTTTCCATTTGCTCATAACGGGCTGCCAGCACATAATCAAGGTATTTGCTGTTGTGCACATGATTAAACATATCGATATCGTCCGGGCGAACGCTTAACTCACTTTCAAAGATGCTGTATTGGTTTTTGATCATTCGTATTTTTTAGGCAAAGGTAAGGAACTGGATTTTTTTTAGTAAATCTCATAACTAAAATCTAAAATTTTACAATAATATACAGCCGTAATGTACTGAAATTTGCATGAGTAATCACTATAAAGTCAATACCATGGAAAATAATAATCTTCAGTTCAAAACGAACCTTAATTGCGGCGGATGTGTATCAAAAGTGCAGGAAGTCTTAGACAATGCAGCCGGTATCATCGAATGGGATGTAAACATCGCGGATAAAGATAAAATCCTTACCGTAAATTCCCGGGGTATTACCGGGGATGAAGTAGTCGCTATTCTGCAAAGCAAAGGTTTCAAAGCGGAACCTGTTTCGATATGAGACCATCAGTAATTTTAATAATCTTGAAAAATAAATTATATACAGATGAAAAAACTACTATTCATGGCGATAATGCTGTTCGGAATTTCAGCGTTTGCCCAAACAGACAACCTGCTCAAACCCTATATCAGCGTAAAAGATGCGTTGATAAGCAGCGACAGTAAAGCCACAGGCACTGCTGCTTTTGCACTGCTCGAAGCTGTAAAGAGCGAAAGTGAGTTTGCCCAAAAGACGGAATTGCTGAAAGCCGTTGATAAATTAAGCCAGGCTGGCGACGATCTTGACAGGCAAAGAATCATTTTCAACGATGTATCCGTTATCTTATGGAATTGGGTAAAATCATCCGGCAAAGTAAACCAACCGGTTTACTATCAATACTGTCCGATGAAAAAAGCATACTGGTTAAGTAAAGAGAAAGACATTAAAAATCCTTATTACGGCGCTTCGATGCTAACCTGTGGTAAAGTGGTAGAAACAAAATCATAATGGGTAAGACATGGTCTCTTACTCCTGATGGCCATGCGATTTTTTAAAATGTACAAGCAAAAACTTCTTTACAAAAAACGGTTGCGGTTAACCCTGTTGCTACTCTTTATCACAAAAGTTAGTATAGCCCAAAAAGTAGTTCATTACGACCTGTATGTAAAAGATACGATCGTACAGTATGCAGGAAAAGAAAAAAGAGCAATTGCTGTAAACGGGCAAATTCCCATGCCTACACTTGAATTTACAGAGGGCGATACTGCAGAGATCGTAGTCCATAACCAGTTAAAAGAGCGTACATCCCTGCATTGGCATGGACTATTCCTGCCCAATAAAGAAGACGGCGTACCTTTCTTAACGCAAATGCCCATAGAACGCGGCACCACCCATACCTACCGCTTTCCGATTATACAGACCGGAACGCACTGGTATCATTCCCACTCCGGCCTGCAGGAGCAGATCGGAATGTATGGTAGTTTTATCATGCACAAAAAAGCCGGCGATAAAACATTCCGAAAGGGCATCGACGATTTGCCGGAAATTCCCATTATGCTAAGTGAATGGACCAACCTGAAGCCTGAAAACATACACCGTATGCTTGCCAATGCCAATGACTGGTTTGCGATAAAGAAAGGTGCCACACAAAGCTATGCTGAAGCCATTCGAAGTGGTCATTTCAAAACCAAGCTCACCAACGAATGGAAGCGTATGCTGGCTATGGACGTGAGCGATGTCTATTACGAGCGTGTGCTGATGAATGGTAATCATTATACCAATGTAAAAAGCATCCATGGGAAACCCTTAAAAAAAGGTGATAAAGTACGTTTACGCATTTCCAACGGAGGTGCATCCTCGTACTTTTGGTTACGTTACGCCGGTGGTAAAATAACAGTAGTGGCCAGCGACGGTAATGATGTGGAACCTGTAGACGTGGACAGGCTGATGATTGCCGTATCTGAAACGTACGATGTGGTGGTGACCATTCCTGAAGATGGTAAAGCCTTTGAATTTATGGCAACCACCGAAGACCGTACCCAATCGGCAAGTTATTTTATAGGTCATGGCGAGAAGCAGTTTGCCGGAGAAATGCCAAGCCTGAACTACTTTAAAGGCATGCAGATGATGAACGATATGATGAGGATGAACGGCGATCTTGACGATATGGGGATGAGTATGAGCCTTAACCAAATGGATATGAATGTAGTTATGTATCCGGAAAATATCGCAGAACTCATTACGCTAAATTATGCCATGCTAAGATCACCGGTTAACACTTCATTGCCAAAAGATACACCTGTAAAAGAACTGAATTTTACCCTCACCGGAAATATGAACCGCTACATCTGGAGTATGGATAACAGGGTTTTGGCAGAAAGTGACAAGATACCGGTGAAGAAGGGCGAAATATTGAGGATCACTATTTATAATAACTCCATGATGCGCCATCCGATACACCTGCATGGCTTTGATTTCAGGGTGCTCAATAAGCATGGTGAAAATGCACCACTGAAGAATATCATCGATGTTATGCCGATGGAAACCGATACCATCGAGTTTCTGGCCAATACCGAAGGCGACTGGTTTTTCCATTGTCATATCCTGTACCATATGATGGCCGGAATGAACCGGGTTTTTGCAGTAGATGATTATAAAAATCCATATTTGCCTAATAAGGAAAAAGCATATCGTGCTTTACAGCGGGAAAGTAATATGCCGCACATTATGGTACAGAGCGACTTTGCCACCAACGGTATCGATGGTGAAGTCATGCTGATGAATGCCCGTTACAGCCTGGGTACGGAATGGCGCTTAGGATATAATGATATGCATGGTTACGAATTGGAAACCCATTTAGGACATTACATCGGTAAAATGCAATGGCTGATGCCTTTTGTGGGGTTCGATTGGCGATACCGCAAAATGCGCATAAACGAATATGAGAAAAACCTGTTTGGCCAGGTAAATAAAAAGGATAATCGGGCAGCGGTAAGTTTTGGGGTAATGTACACCCTGCCCATGCTGGTCAATGTGCAGGCAGAAGTGTATCATGACGGGATTTTTAGGATGTCTTTAATGCGCGAGGATATACCGGTTTCCCGAAGGGTAAGAGCCGGATTTATGGTCAATACCGACAGGGAATATATGTCGGATCTGCGATATATCCTGACAAGGCATATCAGTGCCCGGACACATTATGATAGTGACATGGGCTTTGGTGTAGGGCTTTTGTTCCGCTAAATAATAATTGTAGCTAAATTTTACTTTTGTTACTTCATAAAATACTGTATCTTTGCACTCAATTAATTAATTTATAAACACTTTAGTACCATTCAAGAATGTATTTAAGTAAAGAAAAGAAAGCCGAAATTTTTAAAAAACACGGCGAAACAGAAACCAATACGGGTTCTGCCGAAGGCCAGGTAGCCTTATTTACCTATCGTATTGCCCATTTAACGGAGCACTTAAAGAAAAACCGTAAAGATTTTTCAACACAATTAGCGCTTCAGAAATTAGTAGGTAAACGTCGTGGCATTTTAGCTTATCTGTTCAAAAAAGATATTGAGCGTTATCGTGCTATCATCAAAACGTTAGAGTTAAGGGATATCATTAAATAAAAATGCTTTTATCATTAAAAGCCATTCTGATCAGGAGTGGCTTTTTTAGTTCGTACTCAAAATTAAAATATAACCCGGCCTGTAAAAAGAGGAAAGCAGGCCACAACAATTTGTAAATGAATGTAATAAAAAAATCGTTTGATTTAGGCGATGGAAGAATTGTAGAAATTGAAACCGGTAAGCTGGCTAAACAGGCCGACGGATCGGTCGTTGTAAAAATGGGCGACACTATGCTCTTAGCTACGGTAGTTTCTACCGTAGGCGCTAAGCCCGGTACTGATTTTTTACCTCTTTCGGTTGATTATCAGGAAAAATATGCGGCAACAGGCCGTATTCCCGGCGGATTTTTAAGACGCGAAGCGCGTTTGTCGGATTATGAAGTTTTAATCTCACGTTTGGTCGACAGGGCATTACGTCCTTTGTTCCCGGATGATTATCATGCCGATACCCAGGTGATGATCTCGCTGATCTCGGCCGATAAAAATATTATGCCGGATTGCCTTGCCGGTTTAGCGGCATCGGCAGCACTGGCTGTTTCCGATATCCCGTTTAACGGGCCGATCTCGGAAGTGCGCGTAGCTAAGATTGATGGTAAGCTGGTCATTAACCCTTACCTGAGCGATCTGGAACGTGCTACGTTAGAATTTATCGTTGCCGGTTCAGCCAATGATATCGTAATGGTAGAAGGTGAAGCTAACGAAATTCAGGAAGAAGAAATGGTAGAAGCGCTGAAATTTGCTCATGATGCCATTAAAGTGCAGTGTGCTATTCAGTTAGAACTGACCGCCGAAACCGGTAAAACCGTAAAACGGGAATATAATCATGAAGAGCATGATGAAGCGCTGAAACAGCAGATCTATGCCGATACCTATGACAGGGTATATGCCATTGCAAAATCAGGTGTAAGCAAAGAACAGCGTTCAGAGGGTTTTACGGCGATTATCAATGAAATTTTAGACGCCATGCCTGAAGATACTGCCGATCTGACCAGGGCACTGGCTAAACATTATTATCATGATGTACAGTACGATGCTGTTCGTAACCTGTTATTAAATGAAGGTATCCGTCTGGATGGCCGTTCCACCACACAGATCCGCCCGATATGGAGCGAAGTAGGTTACTTACCTGCAGCACACGGTTCGGCGGTATTTACCCGCGGTGAAACGCAGTCGCTTACGTCGGTTACCTTAGGTAGCAAAGATGATGAGCAGATGATTGATGGTGCTTTCATCAACGGATATAATAAATTCTTATTACACTATAACTTCCCGGGCTTTTCTACCGGTGAGGTAAGACCTAACCGGGGTGCCGGTCGTCGGGAAATCGGTCACGGTAACCTGGCCATGCGCTCACTTAAAAAAGTATTACCGGAAGGTGCCGAAAATCCATACACCATTCGCGTGGTTTCGGATATTCTCGAATCGAACGGTTCATCATCGATGGCTACGGTTTGTGCCGGTACATTAGCCCTAATGGATGCCGGTATTAAGATCAAATCGCCGGTTTCAGGTATTGCCATGGGATTAATCACCGACGAAACCAGTGGTAAATATGCCATCTTATCCGATATCCTGGGCGATGAGGATCATCTTGGAGATATGGACTTCAAAGTTACCGGAACAAAAAATGGTATTGTAGCCTGCCAGATGGATTTGAAAATAAACGGGTTGTCGTACGAAGTGTTAACCAAAGCATTGAATCAGGCAAAAGAAGGTCGTTTACACATCTTAAACGAAATGAGCAAAACCCTGAGCGAGCCGAATGCCGATTATAAACCGCATGCACCGCGTATCGTATCATTAACGATCGATAAAGAATTTATTGGTGCCGTGATTGGCCCGGGTGGTAAGATTATTCAGGAAATGCAACGCGAAACCGGTGCTACCATTTCGATTGAGGAAGTGGATAACAAAGGTATTGTAGAAGTATTTGCCGATAATAAAGCATCGATAGATGCTGCTGTAGCCCGTATCAGCGCGATCGCCGCCAAACCGGAGATCGGAACGGTATACCATGGTAAAGTAAAATCCATTATGCCATTTGGTGCCTTTGTAGAAATTATGCCGGGTAAAGACGGGTTATTGCATATCTCGGAAATTACATGGGAACGTTTAGAGACCATGGATGGCGTATTGAAAGAAGGTGATAAATTAGACGTTAAGCTATTGGATATCGATAAACAGGGTAAAATGAAGCTTTCCCGGAAGGTTTTATTGCCCCGCCCTGAAAAACCGGCAGCTAAACAGTCATAAATAATGATTTCATGAATATAGCCCTTCCCGATGCGGAAGGGCTTTTTTTATGTGCAGAATATCGGTAACTTTGGATAACTATAAAACCTTTATCCATATGAAACCCATTATTGCACCTTCCATATTATCGGCCGATTTTGCCAATCTGCAAAAGGATATCGAAATGATCAATACAAGTGAAGCCGACTGGTTTCATGTGGATGTTATGGACGGTGTATTCGTTCCGAACATATCATTTGGCTTTCCGGTATTACATGCCTTGAAAAAGTATGCCACAAAGCCATTAGATGTGCATTTAATGATCGTTAAGCCGGCCCGGTATATTGAGGCTTTTGCCCATGCCGGTGCAGCCATCATTACCGTGCATTATGAAGCCTGTACGCATTTACATCGTGTTGTGCAGCAGATCAGGGCTGCCGGCTGTAAGGCAGGAGTAGCCATCAATCCGCATACGCCGGTCAGTCTGTTAAAAGATATCCTGTACGACCTGGATCTGGTGCTGGTGATGTCGGTAAATCCCGGTTTCGGCGGTCAGCAGTTTATTGAGCACTCCCTGAATAAAGTAGCCGAACTCCGGCAGCTGGCAAACCAGGTTAACCCGGAGCTGCTCATCGAAGTAGACGGCGGCGTAAGCATTGCCAATGCCGAAAGCCTGCTCCGTGCCGGTGCTAATGCCTTAGTGGCGGGAAATGCTGTTTTTGCAGCTCCTGATCCCCGGCAGATGATCGCTGAGCTAAAAGGGATCAATATCCATCATTACGAAATTTGATTTTTCTGACGGATGCTGCGATTAAAACTGCTGGTTTTTGCATGGCTGCTCGGGCTGATGTATGCTGGTGCCCAGCCGGTGGTGAGAGTTACAGGCATCGTCATGGATGTGAATGAAAAACCCTTGCAGCAGGTAACGATAACCGTTTTAGGTCAGCGTGAATCGACGTTAACTGATCAGAACGGGGCATATACCATTTATTCACGGTCAACCAGTTTTACATTAAAATATAACCTGCTGGGCTATCAGCCTGTACTGCTGAAGATCAATGAAAGAGCGGCCGGCCGCATCAATAAGCAGGTGATACTCACCCCCAATGTGAACGAGCTGGAACAGGTAACCATTACCAATAAGCAAAACCAGCTGAGCAATGCCAATACCCTGAACATTGCCGATCTGTCTTATCTGCCATCGGTTTCCGGGAATTTTGAAACCTTGCTGAAAACGCTGCCCGGGGTATCTACCAATAATGAACTAAGTTCCCAATACAGTGTGCGGGGCGGGAATTTTGATGAAAACCTGATTTATGTAAATGATGTAGAGATCAATAAACCTGTCCTCATCCGGAACGGGCAGCAGGAAGGGCTGAGTTTTATTAATAGTGACCTGGTAAGCAGGGCGAAATTCTCTACAGGTGGCTTTGAAGCCCGTTATGGTGATAAGTTATCATCGGTGCTCGATACCCGCTATGACCGGCCGGACAGCAATCAGCTACTGATCAATGCCGGCTTACTTGGAGCTTCTATAGCTTTTAAACACCGTGAAGAACGTGATTTTGTATTATTCGGGTTGCGCTATAAGAACAATAACAGTGTCTTAAATACCCAGGATATTAAAGGAAGTTACCGCCCCAATTTCGGCGATGCACAGTTTCTGTATCAGTACCAGTTCTCGGATAAATTTAATGTGAATATCCTGGGAAATGTAAATATGGGGCGTTTCAGCCTTAATCCTGAAGATCGTGAAACACTGTTCGGAACGATGGATACCCAGCTGCGGCTTAAAATTGCCTATGACGGCAAAGAAATCGATGAATATCGAACCGCAGGAGGTGCGGTAACGGCTACATACAGCCCGAAGCCTGACCTGGTCATCAAATGGATTAGCAGCTATTTCGACAGCCGCGAGCGGGAGCGGTTCGATATTGAAGGCAGTTATCTTTTTGATGAATTACAGACCGACTTTACAAAAGTGGGCTTTAAAGCGATCAGTACCAACCGCGGCATTGGAACGTATCTGAATTATGCCCGTAATAATTTAAATTCATCTACATTAAGTACAGAGATAAAAACCGATCAGCATTTTGATAATCATGTGTTCTCATGGGGATTGAGATATGAAAGGCATCAGTTTGAAGACCGCCTCAACGAATATCATCTTACCGATTCGGCAGGGTACATATTGCCCAATAATGCCCGGATGTTCTATCTGGAGCAAACCATTAACGTGGCCAACCGGCTCATGATGGATAATTATACCGGCTTTGTGCAGGATAGTTACAGCTTATCACCTCATACGGATCTTCAGTTGGGTGTACGCGCCAATTATGGCAGCCTGACCAGGCAGCTGTTGTTAAGTCCGCGTTTATTACTGGCCTATCGTCCGCCAAGCAATGATAAGATTATCCGTTTCACTGCTGGCATATATCAGCAACCCCCAAGCTACCGGAGCATCAGGGCATATGATGGTCTGCTGAATGTAAACCAAAAAGCACAGCGATCCTATAACTTTTCAGCCGGTCTTGATTATGCATTTGATGGCTTAGGTACCCGTCTTAAATTCAGTTCAGAAGCCTATTTTAAATATGCTGACCGTTTAATTCCGTATATACTGGATAATGTAAGAATCAAGTATTTATCGACACAGCTCGCTAAAGGACATACGTATGGTGTTGATTTTAATATTGGCGGTGAATTTGTTAAGGATCTCGTGTCGTATTTCCGGCTCTCACTGATGAAAGCCGATCAGGATATTATTGGCGACTGGTATATGAAGAAAGATCCGCAGGGCGTACCTAAGCTCTATTATCCGGGTTATCTGAAACGGCCTACTGATCAGCGGGTAAACTTCTCTGTATTCTTCCAGGATCGCTTATTAAAAGGCGACAGTTATAAGGTGCATTTAACGTTATTATATGGATCACGGCTGCCTGTGGGCGCTCCCTTGAGTGAACGGTATACCGATGATTTCAATATTCCGGCCTATAAACGCGTGGATATCGGTTTCTCAAAAGATTTTTTAGATGATAACAGCCTTAAAAAACCTAAATTCTTAAATCGATATTTTAGTTCGTTTATCGGTTACCTGGAAATATTTAATTTGCTGGATATCAACAACACGGTTTCTTATCTTTGGTTAAAAGATGTAGATAATGTGCAGTATGCGATCCCTAACTATTTAACGGGCCGCCAGCTAAACTTTAAATTGATCTTAAAGTTCAAAAATCATAAATAATCCGGCACGAAATTGTTACATTTACGCCGCTATTAAACAGATGAACAATGAGACATAATTTTGGCGCAGGTCCGTGTATTTTACCACAGGAAGTATTCAAACAGGCTTCAAGAGCCGTATTAGATTTTAAAGACGGTTTATCCATTTTAGAGATTTCGCATCGTACGCCCGAGTTTGAGGCTGTCGTTGAAGAAGCCGTCAGCCTGATTAAGGAATTATTGAATGTTCCGGCAGGTTATTCGGTTTTATTTTTGCAGGGCGGTGCAAGTCTGCAATTCGCTATGGTGCCGATGAACTTATTACCCGAAGGAAAGACGGCAGCATATTTGGATACCGGCGTCTGGGCCAATAAAGCAATCAAAGAAGTAAAGAACTTTGGCGTGGCGAACGTCGTTGCCTCTTCAAAGGATTCGAATTATACGTTTATTCCTAAAGATTTCAGTATTCCGGAAGACAGTGTTTATTTTCATTATACGTCTAACAATACGATTTACGGAACCGAAATGTTTACTGTTCCGGAAACGAACGTACCGGTAGTTTGTGATATGTCTTCTGATATCATGAGCCGTGTGATCGATGTATCGAAATATAGCCTGATCTATGCCGGTGCACAAAAGAATATCGGACCGGCGGGACTAACCATTGTGATTGTAAAGGACGAAATCCTCGGTAAAACCGGGCGGAGCATTCCGTCGATGCTGGATTATAAAGTACATATCGACGGCGGTTCGATGTATAACACGCCGCCCGTATTTTCGATCTATACGGCTATGCTGAACCTTCGCTGGTTAAAATCAAAAGGCGGGGTAGCCGAAATGGAAAAGGAAAATATAGCCAAAGCGGAAGTGCTGTACCGGGAAATAGACCGGAACCCGCTCTTCCGGGGTACATGTGCAAAAGAAGATCGTTCCAGGATGAACGTATGCTTTGTGATGGAAAATCCTGAACTGGAAAAGTCTTTTGCCAGATATGCAGATGAAAACGGCTTTGAAGGTTTGAAAGGGCACCGCAGTGTTGGCGGTTTCAGAGCTTCAATGTATAATGCATTACCGATTACAAGCGTACATGCCCTGGTTGAATTAATGCAAACTTTTGAAGAAAAATACAATAAATAATGGCAATCAGGATACTCGCCAATGATGGCATAGACCCGCTTGGGAAGAGACTGCTTGAAGAAGCAGGAATGATAATTGACACACAAACCATTCCACAGGAGCAATTAGCTTCAGCCTTATTAAATTACGACGGCATCACTGTTCGCAGCGCTACAAAAGTGAGAAAAGAGTTGATAGATGCCTGTCCGAATCTTAAACTGATTGGCCGGGGTGGTGTAGGCATGGACAATATTGATGTAGAGTATGCACGCAGTAAAGGAATTGCCGTGGTCAATACACCGGCTGCTTCGTCCTTATCGGTAGCCGAGCTGGTGTTTTCGCACCTGTTCACAGGTGTACGCTTCTTATATGATAGTAACCGGAAAATGCCCGCAGAGGGTGCTACACGGTTTAATGAGCTTAAAAAGACCTATGCTAAAGGTGTTGAACTGAGAGGGAAAACGATTGGAATTGTTGGCTTCGGACGTATTGGCAGAGAAACAGCCGCTATTGCATTGGGATTGGGAATGAACGTACTGGCTTATGACCTTTACCCTTTCAATGGAAATATTACACTTAAATTTCAGGGTGATCTTAGTCTTGATATTCCGGTGCATACGGTAAGCCTGGAGGAATTGATCACAAATAGTGATTTTATCTCTATCCATACGCCTTTTGCCGAGCGCCCTATCCTGGGGAAAGAGGAGTTCGCCCGGATGAAAAAAGGGGTAGGCATTGTGAACTGTTCACGTGGCGGAACGATTGACGAGCAGGCTTTGATCGCCGCTTTGGATGCTGGCCAGGTAGCCTTTGCAGGGCTTGATGTTTTTGAAAATGAGCCTGTACCTTCAACAGCGATTCTAACTCATCCGAAAATTTCACTGACACCGCATATCGGGGCTTCTACCAACGAAGCGCAGGAACGTGTGGGTGAAGAATTAGCCACGCTGATCATTAACCACTTTAAAGCGTAAATCCTGTTTGCCAGGCAGGGGGAGGTAACCGCCTGTCTGGCCACCTAACCAAATCTATTCTGTATGCCCGTAATAAAGCCTTTTTATGCTTTCAGGCCTGTCTTATCCCTTCAGGGTGCAGTTGTGACGCGCCCGCTGGAAAATTACAGCCTCGGCCAGGCCCGGTTAATGGCTTCAGAGAATCCCTATACTTTCCTGCATCTGATCAATCCCGAGCTCGATCATCCCTATCTGCGCGGTTCCCGGCAGGAGCTTATTTATAAAAAAATAGCTGAAAATTTTGAAGGCTTTACCGAGAATGATGTTCTCTTCCGGGAAGACAGGCCTGCTATATATATTTACCAGGTGGAACATGACGGGTATAGACAAACCGGTATATGGACGCTGACCCATATTGATGCCTATCTGAACAATGAGATCCGGAAACATGAGCTGACTGTTGAGCGAAGAGAGAGGCTGCTTTCCGAATACTTGCAGCAAACCGGAATTGACGCTAATCCGGTGCTGATGACTTATCCGCCTGACGGTGAAATAGAACGCATTACACGGTCTTATACAGCCAAAATACCGGAAGTTAATTTCGGGTATCAGGACGGATCTATACACCGTTTATGGCCGGTCAGGGATGAAAAGGACCTGCAGATATTGATCGATGCCTTTTCGGCTATGCCTTGTGTATATATTGCAGACGGGCATCATCGCATCGCTTCAATGGCTAAAATGGCCTTACGGATGCGCAGCGTTTCAACTGATCACGAAGCCCCCTTTAATTATTTTTCTACGGCTTATTTTAATACCGAACAGGTGAAGATACTGGCATTTAACCGCCTGGTCAAAGATCTTGCCGGGTTGAGCATCGGTGATTTCATTACCGCATTGAAAAAATTATTTGATGTGGAAGAGACTGACTGTCCTGTTCAGCCGTCAGCATTACATCAATTTGGCATGTATCTGGATAAGACCTGGTTCCTGTTAACGGCCAAACCTTCTTTATATGATGAAAACGATCCTGTGTCGGTGCTGGATGTGAGCATCCTCCAGGAGCATGTTTTAGGACCGTTGCTGTCGGTACATGATCCGCGTACAGATGCACGTATTACGTTTGAAGGCGGTAAAACGCCCCTGAGTGAGCTGCAGTTCCAGGTGGATTCGGGAAATTACGCCGTGGCATTTAGCCTCTTTCCGACCACGATTACCCAATTAATGGATGTGGCCGATCAAAACCGGGTAATGCCTCCGAAATCGACATGGGTAGAACCGAAATTTTTAGTGGGCATGCTTACGCATTACTTTGGGTAAAGGTATTAGTACAGTCCGTTCATTGAGCTTCCTCTCCGGCCTTTTATTTTTCGGATAGTAGTAATTGGCCTAAGCACTGGCTTAAATAGAAAAATAAGCAGCCGGGAGTTTTTGTTTCTTTTTGCGGTCAAAAAGAAAAAGATTGTCAGGGATGAAACTCGATCCGGATAATATCATTCACCTGAAGACCTAAAAGGGTACTCGCTTTTCCTTTATTGATAGCAATTTCAAGATAATTGCTGATTCCGAATAAACATAACTTTTCGCCCTCCTGTACTTCGTTGTAATGCCAGCTTAGATGCGTAATCGATTCATTTCGCCTGAAATAAAGTGTGAAATCACGGTTACGCTGTATTTTAGTGAAAAGATCCTTTGTAATATTAGTGATTACATTGCAGAATGAATCAATGTAGATGACACTTCCCCGAATCATATCACGCTCAATAACCGGATGCAATAATGTTTTTTGTTCAATTTCAGCAGCAGGAAGACCTACATCCCGGAGCTTTCCGCCTTTGGCAAGTGTAGTAGCAGCTTTTACAAAAATGTCGACCAGAGGGAAATGCAGAAACTTAAGATCCTGCATAATGTTCAGTTCAACGATCTCTTCCGGCATTTCATTAAACAATAAAGAGAAAATGCCATTATCAGCACCCACAAAATAATGATCATGATGTTTCATGGCAAGATATTTGGTGTTTTCGTTGAATACCGAATCGATACCGATGAGATGAACCGTGTTTTTAGGAAAATAAGGATAGACGTTTTTTAGAACAAAAGCAGCATATGAAATATTAAAGGCAGGTACTTCATGCGTAACATCAACAATCGTGGCCGAAGGCAGGATTTTCAGGATGCTTCCTTTCAAAGCCGCCTGATAAAAATCTTTAGCACCTAAATCGGTTGTTAATGTGATAATCGCCATTAAAAATTCAATATTTATTCTTATTCTTGCCTAAAGGCATTTCGCCTACAAATATTCAATTTTTAAATCAAAATATACAGGTCTATTTAAAATACAATCTTTTGAACGAATTAAAACTAACATTAGAAACGGCAGATCAGGTTCAGTTTTGGGGGGCGAATAATGATCATTATGAATTATTGAAGCATGCCTTTCCGAAATTGAAGATCGTGGCCAGGGGAAGCGATGTAAAAGTATTGGGCGACGAGGCTGAATTAAAGGCATTCGAGCAAAAATTTAACCAGCTGGCGGCACACCTCGATAAGTATGGTGCACTACGTCATAACGATGTGGAAGCTATACTGGGAGCTAAAAGTATGCCGGCAAAAGAGGACGAAAGCACAGTTCCTGCCAATGCCGGCGAAGTAATTGTATTCGGAAATCATGGATTACTGATTAAGGCCCGCACAGCCAATCAGCGGAAAATGGTCGAAAGTATCGCGAAAAATGATGTGCTTTTTGCGATCGGTCCGGCCGGAACCGGAAAGACCTATACGGCTGTGGCGCTCGCTGTCAGAGCGTTAAAAAATAAAGAGATTAAACGTATTATCTTAACCCGTCCCGCGGTGGAAGCCGGAGAAAGCCTGGGTTTTTTGCCGGGTGATCTGAAAGAAAAAGTAGATCCTTATTTAAGACCGTTATATGATGCCTTAGATGATATGATACCTCCTGAAAAGTTAAAGCTTTATCTGGAGAACCGGACCATTGAAATAGCGCCTTTAGCATTCATGCGGGGTCGTACGCTTGATAATTGTTTCGTGATCCTGGATGAAGCCCAGAACTCGACAGATCTTCAGCTCAAAATGTTCTTAACCCGTATGGGACCAAATGCCAAGTTTATTGTCACCGGCGATGTAACCCAGATCGATTTGCCCCGTAAAGCACAATCGGGATTGCAGAACGCGCTTCGCATTCTGCATGAAATAAAAGGAATTGATATCATTTACCTGAGCGGCGAGGACGTGGTGCGCCATAAGCTGGTGAAACAGATACTGAAGGCCTACGGCGATATTCAATAAACAATAAAACAATGTTCAATGGCTGTATTGTTAAATTGTTGTATGACAGCGATAGAACAATAAAACAATGTTCAATGGTTGCATGGTTAAATTGTTGTATGGCAGCACTAGAACAATAAAGCAATAAAACAATAGAAAAATAGTGAAAGCAATAAAAGAAACACATTTTACTTTTCCAAAACAGACAGGTTTTTATAAAGGTAAGGTCAGGGACGTATATACAATTGATGAACAGTGGCTGGCCATGGTGGTGACCGATAGGATCTCAGCGTTTGATGTGGTATTACCGGAAGCGATTCCTTATAAAGGGCAGGTACTTAACCAGATCGCTGCTAAATTTCTGGAAGCCACTAAAGATATTGTGCCGAATTGGGTGATTGCCGTGCCGGACGAAATGGTGACCATCGGGCGCATTTGTGAGCCTTTTAAAGTGGAAATGGTGATCCGCGGATACTTAGCCGGTCATGCCTGGCGCGAATACCAGGCTGGAAAAAGAAGTGTTTGCGGTATTCATTTACCGGATGGCTTGAGGGAAAACGACCGCTTGCCCGAGCCTGTTATTACACCTACAACCAAGGCAGCCGTAGGACATGATGAGGATATTTCAAAAGCAGATATTCTGGCTAAAGGAATAGTCAGTCTTCAGGATTACGAAAAACTGGAACAGTATACGCATGCCCTGTATCAGCGGGGAACAGCTATGGCTGCTGAAAGGGGATTGATCCTGGTCGATACGAAATATGAATTTGGGAAAGCAGGTGATACGATCTACCTGATCGATGAGATCCATACGCCTGATTCATCGCGCTATTTTTATGCAGACGGTTATGCGGAAAGACAGGAAAAAGCAGAGCCGCAGAAACAACTATCGAAAGAATTTGTACGCAAATGGTTAATCGAGAATGGTTTTCAGGGTAAGGACGGTCAGCAGGTTCCGGAAATGACTCCTGAAATAGTGGCGTCAGTGTCTGATCGTTATATTGAACTCTATGAGCAGATCACCGGTGAAGTGTTTGTGAAAAACACTACAGAAAATATAGCTGCCCGTATTGAGCAAAATATCAACCGTGCCATCACTGGTTTATTACCATAAAAATTCTTATTTTCGCTAATCACTAAATCAAGATATACGATGAAATTTTCAACCGATAAGCATGAAAAGTATGTGGTTATAAAACTGGATGAACCAAAGTTCACCAATGATAATACACCGGCTCTAAAGTCGGAGTTTATCCTGTTGAACACGAACGGATATCGCAATATAGTCCTGGATCTTTCCGCTGTGGAAGAATGTAATGATTCACAGGATCTGAGCAGCCTGCTTGTCGGCGATCGCTTATGTAAAAATGCCGGGGGCGTATTCATTGTAGTCGGAGCAGGAGAAGCGATTGCCAATATCGTGAAGATGTCAAATCTTCACCAGTCGGTCACTTTCGTCAATAAACTGGATGAAGCAACCGATCTGATCTTCATGGAGGAAATTGAAAAAGAATTACGCGGAAGTGTAAAGTAAAGGCAAATGACTTTTGAAGTCACTATTTTAGGAAGCAGTTCGGCCACACCGGTTTATAATAGGAATCCAACAGCCCAGTTACTGAACTGTAATGAAAAATTTTATTTGATAGACTGTGGAGAAGGTACCCAGCAGCAACTCATAAAATTTGGCCTGAAAGCCTCAAAAATCGATTTTATATTCATCAGCCACTTACATGGCGATCATTATTTCGGGCTGGTCGGCCTGCTGTCGAGCATGCATCTAAACGGGCGGATTAAACCGCTGCATGTTTTCGGGCCGCCGGCGTTGGAGCAGATCCTCGAACTTCAGTTCAAACATTCCGAAACCGTATTAAGGTATCCGCTTGTTTATCATTTTACGCAGCATATATCTCCGGAAATACTTTTTGAAAACCAGGATGTTACGGTGGAGAGTATTATCCTGAATCATCGTATTCCCTGTACCGGTTTTAAGTTCACGGAAAAGAAACGGCTGAGAAAGTTGCTGGTTGAAAAGCTGGAAGATGGAAAGGTTCCTGTAACCTGTTATCCGTTGTTGAAAAGGGGTCTTGATCTCGAGCTGCCCGACGGTACCGTATTACGGAATGCCGATTATACAGTAGATTCGGCCGTACCTAAAAGCTATGCGTATTGCTCAGATACGTTAATGGATGAAGGTTATTTTGACAGTATAAGAGGATGTGACACACTGTACCACGAAGCTACCTTTATGCATGAAATGCTTGATCGCGCTAATGAAACGCATCATACCACCGCTTTACAGGCAGCAGAAGTAGCCAAAAGAGTGGGTGCAAAAAAATTACTGATCGGGCATTTTTCATCCAGGTATAAAATCCTCGGGCCAATTCTCGAAGAAGCACAAAGCCTTTTCCCGGATACAGAGCTCGCTATAGAAGGGCAGACATTTCAGCTTTAAAGAGCCTTATTTATCCTTTCCCCCGCCAAATACAGAAAAATGTACGTAGCGCTTCGGATTAGCTTTCAGATCGATCATGAGGTTATCCAGGTTTTTTGAAGCGTTCGTCAGGTTACGGTACATTTCTTCATCATTCAGCAATTTGCCTAATGAACCCTTTCCATTCTTCAGATCGGCCACCATACCCTGAAGATCGGCGATCGCTTTATTGGCGTTATCAACAGTTTGTTTAAAGTTCAGCGCCGCTGCTTTGTCTGTAATGGTATTCAGATTATTTAAGACCGCATCAATCTTTGCACCGTTATTTTTAAAGTTCATGGTGATCTGCTCTACGTTAGAAAGAATCGCCGATAATTTTGAACTTTCAGAACCGACCAGCGCATCTACTTTTTTGGAAGTGGCCTCCAAAGAGCCTAAAGTAGCAGCAATACTGGTGAAACTCCTGTCCACATTTTTTTGAAAGTTCGGGTTCAGGATACTGTTTACGCTGGTTAAGATAGAATCCATTTTCGCAATGATCTGTTCTGCTTTCTTCTGTACCGGTTGTACGGTCTCCATTAAGCCTTTTTCGACATTTGCATTTAACGTATCGCCATTCTTGGCATATTCTTTCAGGGTGCCGAGATCCATAACAATAGCTTTTCCGCCTAAAAGATCGGTGCTTTCCAGTCTGGCAATGGTATTTTTAGGGATATCATATTCACCTTTTATCTTGAGTGTCACCATGATCGATCCGTTAGGTTGCAAGGTGAGCTGATCGACCCTTCCAATCTGAAAGCCGTTCACTAATACGGGCTTGGAAACAGCAAGTCCGTCGACATGACTATAGCGGGCATACAAAACGGTTTCACTGGAAAATACATCATTTCCTTTTAAGAAATTATAACCGATGATTAACAAGGTAATAGAAAATGCAGCAAGCACACCTACTTTAGTTTCGTTTTTTATCTTCATGTGTTAGTCTGTATTATAATTTCTCAATTTTCAACTTCTTTTTTGTATTCCTCAATTGCTTTGAAAATAGCATTTACAATTTCTTCCTGTCCCTCTGCCGAATTCATGTATTTTTCTTCCTCCGGATTAGAAATGAACCCGATTTCGGTAAGAATAGAAGGCATAGCTGCACGTTGTAAAACTAATAATCCCTGCTCTTTAACACCTCTGTTCACCCTTTTGTTTAACGTTGTATAGTTTTTTTGAACTAATTTTGCTAAAGATAAGCTTTTAGCTCTGTATAACGCCTTATACATCGATAATTTAATCAGTTCTTCCGGATCGGTGATAATAGCCTCTTCTTTCTTTTTATAGTTTTTATCGTTCATGATCTCGGCGTTCTCCCGAAGACCTGCATCCATTTCATTGATACGGCGATAGGCGCCTACGAACGTTTCCGTTCCCCGGGTAGTCGAATTACCTTTTGGCATGGAATTACAGTGTATGGAAATGAAAATATCAGCCTTGGCATCATTTGCAATTTCGGCTCTGCGATACCAGTCGACATCGACATCCGTTTTCCGGGTCTGAATAACTTTTATGCCCGGGAGCTCCGCTTCAATACGTTTTCCGAGTTTTAAGGCTACGGCCAAAGCCACGTTTTTTTCAGATGAAAATTTTCCGATAGCCCCGGGTTTTACCCCGCCATGCCCGGCGTCAATAACGATCGTTTTAATACGATAACCCTGTGCAAATAAGGAATGGCCAGTTGCGCTACATAAAATGAATACAAATAGAAGAAAGTACCGGAATTTCATGAATGATCGTTTTGCAGCAAAAATAGGGAAATAAACTAAATTATATTTCAACACTTTCTTTATATGCAATTATCGCTTTCAGAAGGCAATTGGTAATTTCGGCCTGCCCCGCTTCAGAGTTCATATAATCTTCTTCTCCGGGATTACTGATAAAGCCAATCTCCGTTAAGATAGCCGGCATACCGGCACGGGCCAGTACGGCCAGGCTCTTTTCCTGTACACCGCGGTTTACACGGCCTACCCGTACATACTCATCCTGTACCAGCTTTGCCAGTTTCAGGCTTTGTACCCGGAAGTTATTTTTCATCAGCGAAAGGATAATAGCACTTTCCGGATCGTCGGGATTGAAGCCTTCATAATTTTCTTTATAATTATCCTCTAAGAAGATCGATGCATTTTCACGCTTGATCGCTTCGTCCTGTTCGTTGATGCGGCCAAAACCGGAAACAAAGGTTTCTGTACCTTTTGTCGATGTACTTTTTGAATACCGGGTTTTATAGACCGGCACTTTTTTCCCCTTTTTGTTTTTCGTATATCCGCTAATATAACGGGTGGCTACCACGGGCATATCGTTGCAGTGAATGGAAATGAACAAATCTGCACTGACTTTATTGGCAAGGCCGATACGTTCATATAACGGAATAAAAGTATCGTCGCTCCGGGTATAGATCACTTTCACATTTTTCAGGTTCTCTTCGATCGCTTTGCCCAGACGGAGCGTCGTTTTTAAGGCAACATCCTTTTCTGTCGAATAAAGTCCGCGTGTACTTCCGTCTTTGCCGCCATGTCCGGCATCCAGTACGATCGTTTTGATTTTGTATTCCTGTGCAAATAATTGATTATCAGTAATAAACATTACTGATAGGCAAATAATAAGCATCAAAATTGCATTTGGTCTGACCAATGGTATATTTTTCATTAATTTTGAACGTTTTTGGTTACAGATGATCGTACAAAAATAACATTCATACACGAAATTGAAACGTATAAAAGGTATCATTTTTATTTTATTGCTGTTGGTATTATCCTTTTTTAGTAAAACGATAAATGCCGCTACATATTTTTCCTTTCAGCAGGTGGTGCAGAAAGCGGATACTACCCGGAAAGGACAGGACAATATCGACAAGATACAATATGCTGCTACCGATTCGACCATTACGGACAAAAAAACGGGAATGGTTTACCTGTATGGGAATGCCAAAGTAGCTGCTGAAGGGTTCGAATTACAGGCTGATTATATCCGTTATGATTCAAAAAGAGAAATTGTTTTTGCCAGTGGTATAAAAACGAAAGATAACCATTATATCGGGAGGCCTATCTTTAAAAGCGAGGCCGACGGTACGGGTATTGCCGATTCGCTGTATTATAATAATGCGACCAAACAGGGAATTATTTATGGCGTTTATACCGCACAGCAGGGTGGTTTTTTTTCAGGCGGAAAATCGAAAGTGCACGATGGTGAGGTCCACCTGAAAGGTCAGACATTCAGTACCTGTAATTTACCGCATCCACATTTTGGTATTTATATTACACGGGGTATCGTTGCTGAAAATCAAATCATTACAGGGCCTGCTTATTTAAAGATCGAGGATATTCCGATGCCGATCCTCTTGCCTTTCGGTTTTTTCCCAAAGCCAAATAAGAAATCGTCAGGTTTTATTCTGCCTACACCAAATCAGGATCAGACCAGAGGATTTTCGTTAAACGGGGGTGGTTATTATATGGCTTTTAATGATCATATTGACGGCCGGCTGATCACCAATGTATACACGAATGGAAGTTATGACCTGAATTATTCCTCCCAATACCTGAAACGATACAAGTATAACGGTAACCTTAGCTTAAGTTATTCAAGTACCCGGAATGGACTGGAGGGTACTCCCGAATACAAACCGCAGACGAATTTTAATATTAACTGGCAACATAGTCAGAATGCAAATGCCCGGCCGGGAACTACATTCAGTGCGTCGGTAAATGCAGGTACATCTAATTTTTATAGTGTTACGGCTGATCAGGGAAGATATAGCGAGGCGATTGTGAGCAACAGCATGGCTTCGAGTATTGCTTATGGAAAAGTGTTTGGGAACGGGCGCTTTAATTTTAATGCCGCATTGAACCATTCGCAGGAAACACAGGCTAAAACCATTACGCTGACCCTGCCTCAGATCAGTTTAAACATGTCGACTTTCAATCCTTTTGATTCGAAGACCAGGGTCGAAAAACCGAAATGGTATCAGAAAATCTCCATGGGATATAGTATGCAGGCCAGTAACCGGGTGAGTACGAAAGAAGATCTGCTCTTTGATAAAGGCGGGCTTAAACGGTTTACGAATGGTGTTTCGCATGCTATTCCGGTGAATATGAACTTTAACCTGTTCAATTATTTTAATTTTACAGCCAGTACCAATTATAATGAGCGCTGGTATTTCCGTACGGTCAACCAGCGGCAGATACTGGGTACCGATACGATTGCCCGGGATACGGTGAATGGTTTTAAACGTTCAGGTGAGTATAATGTGGGGATCAGCATGTCAACAAAACTGTATGGCCGTAAACAGTTTAAAAATATGGGCGGGCTGAAAGCGATCAGCCATGTCATCACACCCAATTTCAGCCTGTCGTATAAGCCTGATTTTTCAGCCGCAAAATATGGATATTATAAGCAAATGTATTACTATACGGACGATATACGGCCGGGATATAGTAGACTGGTCGATGGAAAACCGATCGTAGATTATCGTGGAGATCCGGTGCTTTATTCTATTTTTGACGGTTCTGAATATGGTGGTCCCTCGAAGGGCGAGCAGGCTAATTTAAGTTTCAGCGTAGATAATAATGTGGAGATCAAGGTGCGGTCAAAAAAAGACTCCATTGGTAATGGCGAAAAGAAAATTGCGATCATCCAGGGGCTTTCCTTTTCCGGATCATATAATTTTGCAGCACCGGTTAAAAAACTGTCTTATATTGGATTTAACGGCCGCTCGCAGTTAAGTGATAAGCTGGGTTTTAATTTCGGTGGGTCTTTTAGTCCTTATCTGGTAGGCGAGATCCCTACACCGGCTACCGCAGGCAGCGCGGCCAGTTCCTATATCGGTGAAACAGACCGTTATGTGTTCTCGGAAGGAAAATTGCCCCGCTTAACCAGTTTTAATATTTCCTTTGATTATAGTTTAAATCCGGAAGCCTTTAAAAACCGGAATAAAAATCTGAATAATCTGAATAATCAAACACCGACAGCGGCACGTACACCGGAACAGCAAAAGGAACTGGAGGCTATAAGCCGTGATCCGAATGCTTTTGTTGATTTTAATGTGCCCTGGAACTTTGCTTTCTCTTATACGTTCAGATATGACAATTTGCTGGGGCAAAAAAGTACACGAAGTACAACCAATACTTTAAATTTTAATGGTGATGTGAACTTAACGCCGAAATGGAAAGTACAGTTTACGTCAGGCTGGGATTTTAAAGCGAATACATTTTCTTTTACCTCATTTGGTATCTACAGGGATCTGCATTGCTGGAATCTGAACGCCAATTGGATTCCGTTCGGCTCGTATGCCAGTTATTCGATCACCATCCAGGTAAAGGAAGCTATCCTCCAGGATTTGAAACTAAGTAAACGTAAAGGTTATTATACCAAATACTAATGTTAAACATATTTGCAGAAATCATTACCATTGGCGATGAGATCCTGATCGGGCAGATTATCGATACCAATTCAGCCTGGATGGCTGTTGAGCTGAATAAGGTCGGCATACAGGTAAAACAAATCACATCCGTCTCCGATCAGTCTGCCCATATCGTGGAAGCGTTGGATTTAGCCCGTACCCGGGCGGATCTGATTTTGATCACCGGCGGATTGGGCCCTACTAAAGACGATGTTACGAAAACCACGCTTGCTTCTTATTTCAATATGCCTTTGCGGCAGGATGCCGCAACTTTAGCACATATTACATCCATTTTTGACCGATTAAACCGTCCGATGATCGAAGCCAACATCCGCCAGGCCGATGTACCGGATGGCTGTGTGGTCATCACAAACAGAGATGGTACGGCCCCGTGCATGTGGTTTGAGTTCGAAGGAAAAGTGATTGTATCTATGCCGGGGGTGCCTTTCGAAATGATGTATTTAATGGAGGAAGAGATCATTCCGCGGTTAAAAGAAACCTTTCACTTACCAGCTATTCTTCATCGTACCCTGCTCACTTCCGGAATCGGTGAATCGTTCCTCGCCGCAGAGATTGCAGATATTGAAGATGATTTTCCGCCGCATATTCGTCTGGCTTATCTTCCGAGACCTGGACAGGTAAGGCTCCGCCTAAGTGGCACAGGGACAGATGATGACGAGCTGAGTGCGGAAATAGATCATCTGGCAGCACGTTTACAAACACGTATATCCCGGTATGTGGTCGCTACTGAAGATTTGGCATTAGAAAAAGTGGTGTTGGAGAAGATGAAAGTACAGGAGTTAACCCTGTCTACAGCCGAAAGCTGTACAGGTGGCTATATTGCTCATTTATTGACCCAACATGCCGGTTCGTCGGCCGTTTTTGCCGGGGGTGCCGTGACCTATTCCTGTGATTTGAAAGAGTCGGTTTTAGGCGTTAAGCATGAGACATTGCTCAGCCATGGTGCAGTGAGTGAAGAAACGGTCACTGAAATGGCCAGAGGAGCAATCACCCATTTCAAAACAGATTATGCGATTGCAGTAAGTGGTATTGCCGGTCCTGATGGTGCGGTGCCTGGTAAGCCGGTAGGCACCGTATGGATTGCCGTAGCGAATAAACAGCATGTGAAGACCCGTTTATTTTCATTCGGAAGCCGCCGCCTGCAGAATATTGAACGATCAGCTACGGCGGCACTTACACTTTTATTAAATCTCTTGAAACAAGATACGGGCGAAGTATAAAAAAAGCTGTATTTTTGCAGCCAATACCAGATATAAAATTTTATAACAATATGGCTCAATACGAATTACGGTTACCGAAAATGGGAGAGAGTGTCGCAGAAGCGACGATCATCAAATGGGTGAAGCAGGTTGGCGACACCATTCAGCTTGATGATACCGTGCTGGAAATTGCTACTGATAAAGTAGATTCAGAGGTTCCGTCGCCGGTTGCCGGTAAATTGATCAGCCAGTTGTGTAATGTGGATGATGTGGTACAGGTAGGTGCCGTGATTGCCCTGATCGAAACAGATTCAACAGATGATGTCGCAGTGGAAACGGCAGTTCAGGCACCGGCACATCCGGAAACGACTTCAGAAGAAACATCCGTTGGCATACCCGGCATGGAGCAGCTTTCGCAGCCTGTTGTTTCACAGGATTTCAGTAGCTCCGGCCGTTTTTATTCACCTTTGGTAAAGAGTATTGCTTCGCAAGAAAATATAACTCCTGCAGAGCTCGACCAGATTAAAGGCAGCGGGGCCGAAGGACGTTTAACCAAAGATGATTTACTGTCATATATAGCGGCCCGTCAGCCTGCAACCCCAGGCCCGAAACCCACAACCCACAACCCACAACCTGCAACCCACAACTCACAGCCCGCAGCGCACAACCCGCAGCCTGCCACTTCTTTAGCTGGTGCTGATGAGGTGATCGAGATGGACCGTATGCGTAAGCTTATTGCAGATCATATGGTGATGAGCAAACAAACTTCACCGCATGTAACCTCGTTTGTGGAAGCTGATGTGACCAATATGGTGAAATGGCGCGACAAGGTAAAGAACAGCTTTGAAAAACGCGAAAATGAGAAGATCACCTTTACACCGATCTTTATCGAAGCCGTGAGCAGGGCCATCAAAGATTTTCCCATGATCAATGTGAGCGTTAATGGTACACAGATCATAAAGAAAAAAGATATTAATATCGGTATGGCGGCGGCCTTACCAAGCGGTAATCTGATTGTTCCGGTCATCAAAAATGCCGATCAGCTTAACCTTGTGGGCTTAACAAAAGCTGTAAACGATTTAGCAAACCGTGCGCGTTCATCTAAGTTAAAACCGGATGAAACCCAGAACGGAACATTTACATTAACCAATGTAGGGTCATTCGGGAATGTGATGGGTACGCCTATCATTAACCAGCCGCAGGTGGCCATTTTAGCTGTTGGCGCTATTAAAAAGAAACCTGCCGTGATCGAGACTGAATTTGGTGATGTGATTGCCATCCGGCACATGATGTTCTTATCACTTTCGTATGATCACCGGGTAGTGGATGGTGCTTTAGGCGGGTCATTTGTACGCCGGGTGGCTGATTATCTGGAAGCCTGGGATGTAAACCGCGAGTTGTAATCGAAAAAAACGCCCCGGGAAAAATCCCGGAGGCGCATATCAAAACAAAACAAAAAAATTAACTTAATTCAAGCTGTTCTTCGGCAATTACCCGGATCGCTTCTTCCGTATAGCTGAGCTTTCCGGTGTGCGCAATGAATACATCTTTATGTGTAAGCAGCTCTTTGTTGGCGATCAGGTTCTTTAAGCTGACACTGCCAATGATATATTTATAATCATTCCGTGAGAAACGCTCAACAATGTTCTCCACGCCAAGTTTTTCGACTGTATATTCGTGTATATAACGCAGATAAACTTCCAATTGTACTTTATCGGTATGGACTAAGCCATTCTGTTGGTGATATTTTTTATATTCATAACGGTAATCGTACCGTAAAGCAGCTATGTCCGATAATACAGCAGCACCTGTAGGATGGCCTCCGGCACCTTTGCCAAAGAAAAATTGTTTATCCGCAAATGCAGCCTGTACCGTTACGCCATTATATTCATTTTCCACATTATATAAAAAGTCGTCAGCCTTTACGAATTTGGGCAATACATAGGTGATGACCTGTTTAGTGCTGATTTTGCGCGCTGTAGGAACCAGTTTTATTTTAAAATTTTTCTCTTTGGCATATTGAATGTCATTATCAGATAAATTCTGGATACCTACATTTAATATTTTATCGGGGTTGATAAATAAGCCATAGGCGTGTGCTGTTGCAATAGCCAGTTTGAATTTAGGGTCATAGCCTCCAACATCTAAAATAGGATTGGTTTCGGCGAAACCCAGGTCCTGGGCCTGTTTTAATGCGGTATCATAGGCCAGCCCTTCGTTAAAGATCTTTGACAGGATATAATTTGACGATCCGTTAAAGATGCCGCTGATCGCATGAAGCAGTTCATTATCATAATATTCTTCCAGGTTACGGATAATCGGGATACTACCGCATACAGCGCCTTCATAAAGTAATGAGGTGCCATGTTTTGCCTGCAATTCGACCAGTTCCTGCAGGTGCGTGGCGATCATTTTTTTATTTGCTGAAACTACATTTTTACCGGTGCTCAATGCTTTTTTAACAATATGAAAAGCAGCATCCGCATCGTCGATCAGCTCAACGATGGTGTTGATTTCCGGATTGTCCAGTATTTCATCATGATTGGTCGTAAAAAGGGAAGAAGGAAGACTACGGGCCTTATCGGCATTTTTAATAGCGATCTTTACGATTTCAAGGTTTAGCTGTTGGCTGCGGATAATATCATTTAATCCCTGGCCTACGACGCCAAATCCGAATAGTCCGATTTTAAGTTTTTTGCTCATTTTTGTTTAAACTACCTGTTTTTATGCTGTTTTTAATTTAATTATCTTTTTATGGACGTTCTCTTTCAAAAAATTTCCGATACAATTGGTGAGCTGATCCGTTTCAATTAAAAAGCCGTCATGGCCGTATGCCGATTGAATACTGACGAAACGCGCATCTTTAATATGCTCAGCAATAAACTGCTGCTCGCTGATCGGAAAAAGAACATCATTTTCAATCCCGATGACCAGCGTATTGGACCGTACTTCGTTTAAAGCCGATGTGATGCTTTTACGTCCCCTGCCTACATTATGGCTGTCCATCGCTTTGCTCAGGTACCAGTAGCTGTAGGCATTAAACCGCTTGCACAATTTCTCACCCTGGTAATTCTGGTAGGAAGCTGCACGATATTCGCCTGTTTTGTCATTAACACTTTCTACCTGTGTGGCCGCATAGGCATCGTATGTACGATACGATAACAAAGCAATGCTCCGGGCAACTTTCAGTCCTTTGGCACCGCCATTGGGCGTATTGGCAAAGAAAGTGCGGTCGGCTGTAATGGCTAAACGCTGGCTTTCGTTAAAAGCAATACCCCAGGGGGAATGCACGGCATTGGTAGCGATAAGTACCAGGTTTTCGATCGTTGTGGTGTTGGCAAGCGACCATTCAAGGGCCTGCTGTCCGCCCAATGAACCGCCGATGAGCACTTTTATCTGATTGATACCCAGGTGATCCGCTAAAAGCTGATGACCGGCAACCAGGTCCCGGATGGTAAATTCGGGGAATGACAGGTAATAGGACTGTCCGGTAACCGGGTTAAGGCTCAAAGGGTTGGTACTTCCATAATGCGATCCGATCACATTTGCGCAAACAATAAAATGTTCGTTTGGATTGAATAATGCATTGTTGCCAAACAGGCCTTTCCACCAGTCCAGAACATCGGCATTCGCCGTTAAGGCATGGCAGGCCCAGATCACATTATCTTTATTTGCATTTAATTTTCCAAATGTATGATAGGCAATTTCGAGATGACGGAGTTTCTTTCCGTTTTCAAGTTTAAAGATTTTCGGATGTTTATATATAGAAGCAGTACTCATTGGTAGTAAAAGTAGGATTAAACGAGTTCGGGTTGTTGGATAGTTATGGCAGCAAAAGCTTGTTCAAAATCGGCTTTGATATCATCAATATGTTCTATGCCTACCGATACCCGCAATTGATTAGGCAGTACTCCTGCGGCGACCTGCTCTTCTGCACTTAGCTGCTGATGTGTGGTAGCTGATGGCTGAATGATCAGTGTTTTGGCATCACCCACATTGGCCAGGTGGCTCACTAATTTTAATGCATCCACAAAAGCGGTGGCCTGCTCTTTATCGCCGTTCAACTCAAAAGAAAGTACGGCGCCGAAGCCGTTTTTCAGGAATTTCTTTCCCCGCTGATGATAAGGGCTGCTGGTTAAACCGGGGTAATTTACACGGGCTACTGCCGGATGATTTTCAAGCCAGGTAGCCAGAGCCAGGGCATTGTCTACATGACGTTGTACACGTAATGAAAGGGTTTCTAATCCCTGGAGCAGCAAAAACGAATTGAAAGGGGAGATCGCGGGGCCGAAATCTCTTAAGCCTTCTACCCGCGCACGGATAATGAACTGGATATTACCAAATGGCCCGTCAACACCGAATACCTCACTGAAGTTCAGGCCGTGATAACCTTCGGCAGGTTCAGAGAACTGCGAAAATTTTCCATTTCCCCAGTTATAATTGCCGCCGTCTACAATTACACCGCCAATACTGGTGCCATGTCCGCCTATCCATTTAGTGGCCGATTGTACGACGATGTTAGCGCCATGGTCGATGGGGCGGAACAGGTACCCGGCAGCACCAAAAGTATTATCCACAATAAGCGGAAGATCATATTTTTTGGCGATAGCGGCAATTTCTTCAAAGTCGGGAATGCTGAATGCCGGGTTGCCGATGGTTTCCACATAAATGGCTCTTGTCCGGTCGTCGATCGCCGCTTCAAAACTCGATGGATCATCAACAGAGGCAAATTTTACGTGAATGCCGAGGCGTTTGAACGAAACTTTGAACTGGTTATAGGTTCCTCCGTATAAGTGGCTTGAACTCACAAAATTATCGCCACTTTCCAGGATGTTGTTCAAGGCGATGAATTGCGCCGCCTGGCCTGAACTCACAGCCAGTGCGGCTACCCCGCCCTCAAGCGCCGCAATACGCTTCTCGAACACATCGGTAGTAGGGTTCATCAGACGGGTGTATATATTGCCGAATTCTTTTAAAGCAAACAGGTTTGCACCATGTTCGGCACTTTTAAAGGCATATGAAGTGGTTTGATAAAGCGGAACGGCTCTTGAACCGGTAACAGGATCTATTTCCTGGCCTGCGTGAATTTGCAGGGTTTCAAATTTATGGTTAGCTGACATGATTCTTAATTTTTTTTGAAAAATGAATGTGTTAAACCGGCTGCAAATGCCGGGATCAGATTCGTTTAAACCTGACAGGGGCGTATCCCGTTTAGCGGGACCTTCCGGATGATAAAGAAATAATCAAGGGAAGTTTTTCAGAATGACGATATGCGGCAGCACATGCACATCATATTCATTCTGTATTCGTTATTCACTGAAATTAAGACTGACGGCTTCGTCGTTAAAGCAGCAGGATCGCTGAATGGCGAGATGAAATGTACTTTTTTCATATTGCTTTTAATTTATATTTCCGGGTAACACCATGTTACCTGGTCAGGAATTGGCACCTTCTCTGTTACCGAGGGTTGCCAGTGGGTCAAAGAGCCTGTCTCTCGCCACTTCTTTATAAATCAAAACCCTGAAGGAATTGACTTGAATTACAGGCGTTCTGCCAAATAATATTTCAAAAGTATGAACTTTAATATTATTTACAAAATTTAATTCTGAATATTTTACAATATGTTGAAAATCAGTTAAATATTTTAACTATATTGTGGCCAAGGCCTGGCCCAGATCAGCTATCAGGTCGTCGATATGTTCCAGACCTACTGATATCCGAATTAAATTTGGTGGTGTTTTTGTATCCGGCCCTTCTACAGAAGCCCGGTGCTCAATTAAACTCTCCACACCGCCAAGGCTGGTGGCCTGGGCAAACAGGTGAACGGTGTTGACAACTTTTCGTGCGGCTTCAGCCCCGCCTTTTACCCTGATGGATAACATACCGCCAAAACCACTCATTTGTGCTTTAGCGATTGTATGCTGCGGGTGTGAAGAAAGTCCCGGATAATATACCTGTTCAATTTTAGGGTGATTTTCAAGGTAAACAGCCAGTTTTCCGGCATTTTCACCATGGCCTTTTATACGGTAGGTCAACGTTTTCAGGCTTCGCAAAAGAAGGAAGCAATCAAAAGGTGATGGTACAGCTCCTCCGGTTTGCTGGATCGTTCTGATCTTATCCCAAAAAGGCGAAAGTCTGGCCGTAATTAAGGCACCACCTAATACATCACTGTGCCCGCCAATATATTTTGTAGTCGAATGCATTACGATATCCGCACCAAAGCTTATTGGATTTTGTAATACCGGAGAGGCAAAGGTACTGTCGCATGCAAAAATGAGCCCCTTCTCTTTGCATATTTTCCCGATCGCTGCCAGGTCAGTGATTTTTAACAGAGGATTAGATGGTGTTTCAGCCCAGATCATCCGGGTTTCAGGCCGGATATAGCGTTGGAATTCCGTCGCATCCGTCAGATCAACGAAGTCGAAGCTTAACGTCGCGCCGAACAGGCTTTGCAGCTGTTTTTTAAAACCCCAGTACATATCGTCGGGGACAATAATATGGCTTCCCGGCTCAAGCGCCTGAAAAACGGCCATCCCTGCTGTATTCCCGGACGAAAATGCACAGGCATCAGCTCCTTTCTCTAAGGCTGTGAGTACATTTTCGAGCGCTGACCGGTTGGGGTTGCTCATTCTACTATACATGTGTCCGCCAGGATAGCCACCGTCGTCACCTCTGAAAAAGGTAGTCGACAGGCTGATCGGCATGGTCACATCACCGGTAAGGGCTTTGGGCTGTTTTAAGGCATGAATAGCAAGGGTTTCAGGTTTCATATCATCAGAATAAGGTACTGCAGGCAAATTTAATTTATAAATTATTTAATCGGGTCTTTTTGGCAGGATTTATGTTAAAGCATAGCTGTAACTATTGAAAAAACGAATAAATATACAACCATGAGAAAATTATATGTCATCATCGCTTTATCTGCTGTTTGTTTATGGGCATTCGAGAGCTGCTCTCCTAAAACAGGCAATACAGCCACAGCTTTAAAAAGAGGTCATGTTACCGGCGACTGGCTGCTGACTAATATTACATTTGATCAGATCCCCGAAGTAGCCGTACGGTCTTTTCTCGGAGAAGATTCGTATAAATGTTTTATTGGCAGTACATGGAATCTGACCAATAGCGGCAGAGGAAGTTATACGCTTCCCACCAGTGCCTCATGTGCTGCGAAAACACAACCTATATTCTGGTCGGTGAGCACGGCTGATGAGACGTTTCAGTTTAAAAAAGTGAATGAAGGCGAACGGCCTAAAGATGTTACGGATGGTTACCGTTTGTTGTTAAGCAGCACGGCAAAAGATGAAATGATCATTAAGTCGCCGGTCGAATATGGTAATGGTTCAGCTTATATCGTACTTCATTTTACCAAAACCGAAAAATAAGGCTGTTGCACAACTTTTACAACAAAATGATGCTGAATTACGGTATTGTTGTACTTTTGCCTAAATAATTAAGAAATAAGTGCAGCCATTATCCCTACTTTTAAATCATTCTGCTTTATCCGCCCCTTTATTAACGATTGCACAAAAAGTAAGCCGGGGGGAGCGGATCACATTTGATGAAGGTGTTTACCTCTATGAACATGCCGAATTAGGTTATTTAGGCGTACTGGCTAATCATATCCGTGAAAAAAAACATGGAAGTAACACGTATTTTAACCGGAATTTTCATCTCGAACCCACGAATTTATGTGTATATGATTGTAAATTCTGCTCTTATTCGCGTTTAATTAAACAGCGGGAAGAGGGTTGGGCATTGACCCTGGAAGAAATGCTCGATATCGTAAAGAAATATGATCAAGAACCGGTTACGGAAGTTCATATTGTAGGGGGCGTTTTACCCCAGTATGATCTGGATTTTTATTCGAAATTATTTACCGCCATTAAGCAGCACCGGCCTGAACTGCATGTAAAAGCGCTTACACCGGTCGAGTATCATTATATCTTTAAGAAAGCAAAGATCGATTATGCTACCGGAATGCGTATGATGAAGGAAGCCGGCTTAGAATCGATTCCGGGAGGCGGTGCTGAGATCTTTGCACCGGAAGTCAGGATGCAGATCGCTAAAGATAAATGTACAGGTGAACAATGGCTGGCGATCCATGAAGAATGGCATAAATTGGGAATGCGATCTAACGCAACGATGTTGTACGGTCATATAGAGCGCTTTGAGCACCGCGTGGATCATATGGAACAACTCCGGAAATTGCAGGATAAGACCGGTGGTTTTCAAACGTTTATTCCGTTAAAGTTCAGGAACCAGCATAACCAGATGAGCAGTGTTCCTGAAGTTTCGGTGATTGAAGACCTGCGGAACTATGCCATTTCACGCATTTATCTGGATAATTTCGAACATATAAAAGCGTATTGGGCCATGATCAGCCGGCAAACTGCGCAGTTAGCCCTTAATTTTGGGGTGGATGATATTGACGGCACTCTGGACGATACCACCAAGATCTATTCCATGGCCGGTGCCGAAGAGCAAAACCCGGCGATGAGTACCCGTGAACTGGTGGAGCTTATTAAACAGGTAGGGCGTAAGCCTATTGAACGGGATACGCTGTATAACGTCATTACCGATTATACCGATGTGCTTTTTGAAGAGGCAGCCAAACCGCAATATTATAAGCTTCCGGTAGTTAATAACGAGATTTAAGGCAATGCGTAAAGAATGGTACATCATTCGCCACGGCGAAACCGACCTGAACCGTTTAGGTATTGTACAGGGAAGAGGGGTAAATACCGACCTGAACGATACCGGCAGGGCTCAGGCGCAGGCTTTTTTTGCGCGATATAAAGATGTAGTCTTTGACCGTATCTATACCTCCACCTTAAAACGCACACACCAAACCGTACAACCGTTCCTGGATCTGGGTATACCCTGGGAGCAATCAGACGGGCTGGATGAACTGGCATGGGGCCGGTGGGAAGGGATGCCCAATACGGAAGAAGCCAGGCATGCGTTCAAAGAAATCGCCGAACAATGGCAACAGGGTGATTATGATGCAAAATTTGAAGATGGTGAAAGCCCAAATGATGTGCTTGCCCGCCTTAAAATGGCTGTGGAGCAGATTCAAAGCCGGCCGTCAGACCAATGTATACTGGTTTGTATGCATGGACGGGCAATGCGACTGTTACTTTGTTATCTTTTAGGTAAGCCCCTGTCTGAAATGGGCGATTTTCCCCATCAGAATACCACGCTTTACCGCCTGCTTGAAACCGACCACGGTTTTGAGGTAATTGATTTTAATTATACCGTTCACCTGGACGGGCTTTCTGTTTAATTACATAAAACTCTGCATAACGCCTTGGATAAGATTAAGATTTCTGCCGTTTCCTATACCAATACTAAACCTTTTATTTATGGCCTTGAACGGTCAGCGGCCTTGGCCGGCCGTATGGATCTGAGCCTTGATATTCCTTCAGATTGTGCGGATAAACTTATTCAAAATCAGGTTGATATTGGCTTAATCCCGGTGGCGGTGATTCCGCAGATACCCCATGCCGAAATTATATCCGACTATTGTATAGGATCGGTAGGTGCGGTAAACTCCGTATTTATTTTATCGGATGTGCCGGTGCAGGAAATCCGAACCGTATTATTAGATCCGCAATCGAGAACATCGAATAACCTGGCAAAAATTCTACTTAAGTTCCACTTTAAAAAAGAAGTTCAGTTTGTTAGTGATCAATCGGTTAAAACAGATGCTATGGTGTTGATCGGTGACCGTACCTTTAACCGGAAGCATGATTTTAAATACCGTTATGACCTGGGGGAAGAATGGATGGCCTTTACCGGTTTGCCCTTTGTTTATGCCGCCTGGGTAGCCAATAAGCCCGTGCCGGCCAATTTTATATCGGATTTTAATGATGCGCTGAAACGGGGGCTCGACAGCAGGGAAGCCCTGATCGATACCATGCCGGCTGTTGAGGGTATCGACTTACGCGATTATCTCTTTCATAAGCTTGATTTTGATCTTACGGATGAAAAAAGAAAAGCGTTGGCGCTCTTTTTAGCTTATATCGCGCAGCTGTAATATCCTGTCCACATTTCTTTAATTTCTCCACAAAAACTTCTCCGCTAAAGCGTAACATGCTATATTTACACTTTTACGTAATACGATAGAATTTTGGCTAAAACAGCGAAAGAAACGCCGTTAATGCAGCAATATAATACCATTAAGGCGAAATACCCGGGGGCATTATTATTGTTCAGGGTGGGCGATTTTTATGAAACTTTTGGTGAGGATGCGGTAAAGACCGCACAGATATTAGGTATTGTGCTTACCCGGCGCGGCACCGGACCCAATGGTGCCCTGGAGCTTGCCGGCTTTCCGCATCATTCGCTCGATAATTACCTGTCTAAACTGGTCAGGGCCGGGCAACGGGTGGCCATTTGTGACCAGCTGGAAGATCCCAAGCTGACCAAAACGATCGTTAAAAGAGGAGTTACGGAACTGGTTACACCCGGAGTTGCATATAGCGACAATATTTTAAGCCAAAAATCAAATAATTACCTCGCAGCAGTATATTTTGATAAACAAACAGTAGGTGTTTCCTTTTGTGATATTTCAACCGGCGAATTTTTAGTGGCGCAGGGAACGGCTGAATATATCGATAAGCTTTTACAGGGATTTAACCCCACGGAGGTTATCTTTCAGAAAAGTAAACGCGAGGCATTTCTATCGGCCTTTGGCGATAAATTTTACCTGTTTCCAATGGACGAATGGGCATTTACAGCCGATTATGCTACGGAAACCCTGACCCGCCATTTTGAGGTGAACTCGCTAAAGGGATACGGCGTGGATAAATTACCGGCCGGTGTAGTTGCAGCGGGCGTAGTTTTGTATTATTTAGGCGAAACCGAGCACCGTAATCTGCAGCATATTTCGTCTATTTCCCGCATTGAAGAAGACCGGTATATGTGGCTGGATCGCTTTACCATTCGAAATCTTGAGCTGGTGCATTCGTCCAATGATAATGCCGTAACCCTGTTTCATGTGCTCGATAAAACCTGCACACCCATGGGGGCAAGGTTATTGCATAAATGGATTGTGATGCCTTTAAAGGAGTTAAAGCCTATTGAAGAGCGTCTGGGGGTGGTTAATTTTCTGGTAAAGCATGAGGAACTCGCCGAAGAATTAACCGGGCATATTAAGCCGGTGGGTGATCTTGAGCGCCTGATCGCAAAAGTGGGGCTGCAAAAGGCCGGCCCGCGCGAACTTTACCAGTTAAAAAGAGCGTTAGATCATATTGAATCGATTAAAAATACAGCTATCGCAACGGCTGATCCCTTTATCCGGAAAATGGCCGAACAGCTTGATCCCTGCGATGCTATCCGGGAGAAGCTGGAAAATACCTTGCAGCCTGATCCGCCGGCCTTGCTGATTAAAGGAAATGTGATCGCCGAAGGCGTGGATGAGGAGCTCGACCGCCTGCGTAAGATCGCCTTTGGTGGTAAAGAATACCTTGTAGAGATCCAGAAAAGAGAAGTAGCTGCTACCGGAATTCCATCCTTAAAGATCTCCTTTAACAATGTGTTCGGCTACTACCTGGAAGTTACGCATACCCATAAAGATAAAGTACCCGAAAGCTGGATACGAAAACAAACCCTGGTCAATGCCGAGCGCTATATTACACCGGAGCTAAAGGAATACGAAGAGCAGATACTGGGCGCCGAAGAAAAGATCCAGGCCATTGAAAACCGGCTGTATGCGGAGCTGTTATATGAGGTGGCTCAATACATCAGGCCCATACAGCAAAATGCCTTTGTAATTGCCAAATTAGATGTGCTGTTATGTTTTTCATGCCTGGCCGTTCAACATCATTACATCAAGCCTGAGCTAAATACGCGAAAAGAAATCGATATTAAGGGTGGCCGTCATCCCGTTATTGAAAAGCAGCTGCCGGATGGTGAAGCCTATATCACCAATGATGTATTTTTAGATAATGATACCCAACAGATCATTATTATTACCGGGCCGAACATGTCAGGTAAATCGGCTATTTTGCGGCAAACAGCTCTGATTGTGCTGATGGCGCAAATGGGTTGTTTTGTGCCGGCCAAATCCGCTAAAATAGGCGTGGTTGATAAAATCTTCACCCGTGTAGGCGCCTCTGATAATTTATCGGGCGGCGAAAGTACATTTATGGTCGAGATGAATGAAACGGCCAGTATCCTGAATAATATTTCCGACCGGAGTCTGGTACTCTTAGACGAGATCGGGCGGGGAACCAGTACCTACGACGGGATCTCGATTGCCTGGGCCATTGCTGAATTTTTACATGAACATCCTTCAGCACGGCCGAAAACACTGTTTGCCACACATTATCATGAGCTGAACGACCTCGAAAATACCATGAGCCGTATTAAGAATTATAATGTGACTATAAAAGAGGTTGCGAATAAAATTATTTTTCTGCGGAAACTGGTGCCGGGAGGAAGCGAGCATAGTTTTGGTATTCATGTAGCTAAAATGGCCGGAATGCCGGCTAAGCTCATCAACAGGGCAAATGAGATCTTAAAACGCCTGGAAATTGACCGTACCGAAGGCCAGACCATAAAAGACAGTATTAAGAAAGTGCAGAACCAGGCCTATCAGCTCCAGATGTTTGCTGTTGATGACCCGGTTTTGCTTAAAATAAGAGATTCGTTAAATAATCTGGATGTGAACCTGTTGACGCCTGTTGAGGCCCTGTTAAAGCTGGATGAGATACAGCGCTTAATTAAGACATAAATGGTTTAAGCTGTTATGATAACCGTAGTATGAAGAAGCACATTTCGATCGTTTTGTTCTTTTCCTTTGGCCTGCTCATGGCTTGCGGTACTAAAAAACAGGTTGTACAGCCCACCGCCGCTGCGAGAGCGGCTGATGCGATGGCAGCATTAAAAAGTAAAGCACTTTACCGCTTTATTACCGACTGGACGGGTGTAAAATATAAATTAGGCGGTTTGGATAAAAACGGTATCGATTGCTCGGGCTTCGCCCTGATTTTAGAAAAAGAAATTTATGGGTTAAATTTACCCCGCCGTTCGAGAGATCAGGCAGAGGCCGTAAGATCCGTAGACCGGGGGAAACTTAAAGAAGGCGACCTTATTTTTTTCGCTTTCGGAGGCAATGAAGTCGATCATGTGGGCGTTTACCTGAATAATGATTTCTTTGTTCATGCGTCAACGACAAGAGGCGTGATCGTTGATGATCTGAATTTGCCCGTATACCGGCAAACGATCGTAAAAACAGGAACTTTAAAATAAAAAAAATATATGCGTAAATTATTCATTCTCTTTTTATTATCCGCACTTTCAATCCGTGCAAATGCCCAACAGGTGGCGTTAAAACCAGGTGATATGCTCTCCAACATCACTTTAACAACGGTTAATGGGCTGCCTTATGATCTGAAAGCACAGCGTGCAGCAAAAGGCTATATCGTAGTGTTCATAACCCCTTCATGCGATCATTGCCGTGCTTATGAGAAAAGAATCATAGCTTTAGATAAAAAATATAAAACGAAAGGTTATCCGGTGGTTGCCATTGGTCCTTATGGTGATTATCCGAATGAATACCCATTGGACGCGCTTCCGGCCATGAAAAAGCTGGCCGCGGATGAAGGGTTCACCTTCCCTTATTTATCGGATTCTAAATTCAGGTATACAACGTTGCTTGGCGTGCAAAAGACACCAACGGCATTTGTTTTGCAGCGTAAGCCTAATGGTTTCTTAATTACCTATAAAGGGGATATTGACGACGAACTGGATATGAAAAAACAACCTAAACGTAAATTTGTTGAAGAAGCAGTAGATAAACTCTTAAAGTAATGAACAGTGAAGCGGTTTGTGATTTTCTTTTTATTGATCTTTTCAGTCATTTATTGTAATGCTCAGGTTAAATTGCTAACTTTAAAAGAGTTAAAGATACGAATGGCTAAGGGAAAAGATACGACCTATGTCATAAATTTTTGGGCTACCTGGTGTGCTCCCTGTGTGGAAGAGTTACCATATTTTGAAAAATTAAGTAAAACGTATAAAAATAAACCGTTTAAAGTGATCCTGATGAGCCTGGATTTCAGGTCAAAATTGCAGACAGAAGTTATCCCCTTTATCAAAAAGCACCGGATCACTTCAGAAGTGTATGTCGTGAATGAACCAGATCAGCAGGCTTTCATTGAAAATGTAGATAAAAAATGGTCAGGCGCATTACCGGCTACGCTCCTGGTAAGTACCGCAAAGAAAACAAACAGGTTTTATGAACAGTCATTTACGTATGACGGCCTGCTGGAAATTTTGTCAGACTTAAAATAAATAATATAGCAATGAAAACATTATTAACAATTTGCCTTGTTATGACCGGGTTAATAGCAAGTGCACAGGGAGGTTACCAGATCGGTGATCTTGCCGATGATTTTAGTTTAAAGAATGTCGATCAAAAGCAGGTGTCGCTAACGGATTATAAAGACGCAAAAGGATATATCGTGGTGTTCACCTGCAATACCTGCCCGGTTTCAAAAGCCTATCAGGATCGTGTGGAAGCGCTGCATGCTACATATGCTTCAAAAGGCTATCCGGTCATTGCCATTAACACCAATGATCCGGTAGCATCGCCTGGCGACAGCTTTGTAAAGATGCAGGAACTGGCTAAAGCTAAAAACATCAGCTACGCTTACCTGGAAGATCCTGACCATGTATTTACCAAAAAATACGGGGCAGCAAGAACACCGCATGTTTTTGTACTGCAGAAAACCACCAGAGGAAACGAAGTAGCCTATATCGGTGCTATTGATAACGATACCGAGAACAGTAATGCACAAAAGGAAACCTATGTCGAAAATGCCGTTAACCTGCTGTTACAGGGTAAAAAACCTGTAGTACAAACCACAAAAGCAGTAGGCTGCAGTATTAAATGGAAGAAACAGGGTGCCTAATCCTATTGTAAATTGGAAGAAAAAGATCCGTTCTGGACAAAATACAAACGCTTTGCGACGACCGAAATTCTGATGTATCTGCTGATGATTATTGGGATTGGCCTGGGTATTGTTTTTTTAACGTAGATTTGAGATATACCGGAGTTGTTCAGCCGTATTTATGCTGTTGATGAAGTTTGCAAAATCTATATAAGCCGTTGATGCGTATAGACCTTCATTGAGGATAAAAACCCTGGAATAAGTTAAGGTATTCCCTTCGATTGTTATTTTAAGATGATATTTTCCAAAAGAGCTTTCGATTGTTTTTTCTATGGGTTCTGTCAGAGGACCAAAGGCTTGATGAATGGTATAATTAATATGGTCCTCGTAGTGGGATCCCCGTTGAATTTCGATAGGCAGGTTACGGTTTCGTAAACCATCATGCAACAATCTGACCGGAAAAGGCTGGATGTTAAAAATAATATTCTGCTTATTTACTAAACCGTAGTTTGGAGCACTTATGGTAAATGTTTCAGTTAATGTGGGGATAGGTTTTCTGTCTTCCTTATATGAGATGTTATTAAAATTCACATTATCGAGTGGATATGCTTCTTTAAGAAGTTTTAGCTGTTCGTCAGATGCCTTATCTTTCAGGTAAATATGATCGTCATAACGTATTCCCGTAAATACAGAGGTTATATTTCCGTTCAGGATTCCGTTTTTATCTAGCGTAAAATTAGCTGACCGTTGTATTCGATTTTGATTGCCTGTATAATGAGGTGTATTTAAAAGTTTCCCTCCGTCAGGTGTACAGGCTAATACCCGCCTGTCATCGGTGAAATCACTTAGAAAGCCAAAGGGGATAGTCTGACTGGTACATTCAAGCCAGGTCGTATCACCAGGTAAAGGGACACATAAAATGACATGATTGGCCTGATCCATACTGGCAAAATCAGTATCCAGACTCTTTTTATTTACTCCGGCATTCACAATACAGTAATAAGAATCGATATCAACAGTCTTCAATAGGCACTGCATGTAGTTTACCAGTGCTTTGCAGTCGCCATATCCTAAACGGTCTACATCGGCAGCACTGAAAGGTTTAAAGCCTCCAATTCCAATCTGTACACTGATATACCTTGTTTTTTGCTGCAGGTAATCATAAATTTTACGGACTTTGGCTTTATTGTTTGTTTCCGATCGTACCATATCCCGCACCAGTTCAACCGTAGAAGAGGGTAATATACTGCGATCTTTTAAGAGGTCGTCATAAATCCACTTGCCTAAGCCTTTCCAATCCCGGTATTCGGCTTCGTACTGATAATATTTAAATTGATCAGGCGCAATTTTTAGCGACGGCAGATAGATTTCAGGAGAAGGACTAAGAGGTTCAGATTTAGTCGCAGGCAGGGCATTTATTGTCCATGTAAGTTTTTTTTGGCTTTCACCCTCGATAAGGGATGGGTTATTAGATAAATTTCTGGCCTTTATACGGAATTTATCAGTAGGCCTACAAATAAACGAAAAACTACTTTTTTCAACAGCAATGTCATCCGCAGGTTTAGGATACCAGCCGGGGATAATTAAGTTCTGTTTATAGATGATTTCATACTGATAAAATATGGTATAAGGATAGGATGTCATTACCGGTGCATATCGTTTTACCCGGCTGTCTTCATACAGTGAGAAACCGCTTACAGCACTTTCGTCACGAAAATCGCGCAGGCTGATGCGGGTCTGTAATATGCCGGCGTCATTATAGATTTCGCCTTTTACAGCCTTTAGAATAGTATTTTTGTCGTAAAAAAGATTTAATGCAGCATAAGCTTCACCATTTTTATTAAAAATTGTAATGGCTTCAGTTACTGTATAAAGCACATTATTTTTTGCCTTCATGTCTACCGTCGCTTCATAATGGCGGATTATCATATTAGCCCGACTTCGTAAATGAGAAGGGATTAGGGTTATATCATAAGGTGTTTGGGCAAATAATGTTATACTACATAAAAAAACATACCCAAAAAAGAGATATTTCAACATTATCGGTTTTTTTTCAATATAAAGTCTGTTTTCTGATTTTGTATTATTTTGCTAATAAATGCTTTCAGATATAAATATTCGTCAGGGGTATATACCGCTTTATTAAATTGCTTTTGCTCATTTAACATTAATCTGTTATCCACAAAGGCTGCCCTGAGCGTATATCTGGCTGTGTTTTCCGGCAGACTAATGGCTATATCGGCAGGTTTTTCCAATAATTCATAAGGTTCAGTAAATCCGATATTGATTATAATCCGTTCATCACGCTCTGATCCCAGGTCAACCGGGTAAGTTCGTTGATTAAGGTTAAATGGATTTTTTGATATACGGTTAATAAAGAAAGGATTGAAGTAAACCTGTGATGCATTGTTGACTTCATTCAGATTGATTTCAATTTCATAATTTTCGGTAAGTGGTAAATCAAGGCTGTCAATTCCTGAAATTTCACCTTTAAGAATTCGCATTTTTGGCAGCTGTTCCTCAAATTTTTCTATATATTCTTCAGCAGAGTTATATTTTTTTATTTCCTTTCGCCTGTTCAATGCTTCATATCCGGTATTCATAATTGAAAGCTGACCTTTAATCCTGCCTGCGGTATCAACGTTGCCATTTAATACATATGTCGTGATGCTTTTTTGGGAAGCTTTCAGATCGATCGGGTAAGATGCTTTTTTCAGGTTGATTACCCGACCTTTATCGTTGATGCATCTAAGCGGTAATAATCCAAAAGGAAGAAAAGGTTCTGTCGCATCCAGCAGGTAAAATTGATCATTTATGTTCACTTTAGCCACGACATAGTTAAACTCACTAATGACCGGGTACAGGTTATTGACCAATCCATTTTCACGTGTAGATAAAATTACCGCTTCTGCATCTAAACCTGCCGCTGAGAGTGCCGCTATTAAAGCCAGGTTAATATCGGCTACACTGCCGCTCCGGTTTTCCAATACCTGTTTAATCGATTCAGAACTCATAATTCCATAATAATTATTCCACTTTACCTGTTTTTTGAAATAATTAAAGATAACCTTAGCCTTATCTGTTTCGGTTACTGTACCTTTTGTGATAACCGGAATGAGTTCTTTAAAGGCCTCTTTACGTTTCATTTGCTGGCCAAACTCTTTAGCTCCCACTAATTCATTATCTATATCGCGCCAGGTTTTTGTGAAGCTCTGCTTACCGCCACCGAGGCGCTGAATATCGGATAACTCGAAGTATATGGCCGATTTAAAATTGCTGGCGGCTGTCATATATTCTTCTTCTATAAAAGCCGGAATATCCTTCATGATATAAGATATTTTGGAACAATCAATATCGGCTGCATCTAACCGAATACAATTAGTAACAACCTCACTTTTCTGTTCGCTTAATTTATAATAGCCCCTCAGGGTAACATTGTAATTATAAATGGCAGGAATAAAGACCTGATATTCACTTATGATTTTCGGAATATCACTTTGAAATTCCCATGACCTGAAATTGAAGATATTAGGTGATTGAATACGATAACTATATTCTATCACAGAACCCTCTTTTAAGTTTGGTAATGTAAATTTATGGAGATCCAGATAACGTGTTCTTCTTTCCGTAAAAATAGCTTTTTTATCCATTGCCGTTTCTTCAAAGGCACCATCCTGATAATTATAGGTGGATGCTTTTATATCAGTCAGTGTTTCTTCGTAGTTTTCATTGCGATAAGCGGGGATGGTCACGTTAGCATGCCTGAATCCCTCTTTGTTAAGAATCTTTATTTTTACATGATATTCAAAAACCAGATGAATCCGGTTATCCCGTTCATTCAGAATCATAGATGACTTTCCAAATTCGCGTATCACAATAGCATTGGCATTGCTGTCAGTATGGGTCCTGTTAATCCGGTAATCTTCCGGGGTAATCTGTCCATAATTAAAGTCCTGCGCATATGCAGGTGTGACTTCTGCATTTAATAACCAAATGAGGACAGAAAATGCCAGTAAGGAATAATTTTTTAAGATACTTTTAGGTAGAAGCATAAAAAACTGAATTAAAATTAATAGTATTGCTGTTACAAAAATATGGAAAACTTATTAAAGCATTAAAATTGAAGCCAGGTTTACCCGTTAGCTTTAATATGCACAGCTTCATTGCTGCAAAAAATAATATAGATAGATGAACTTAAATTTAAAACGTCCTTTAGCTTTTTTTGACCTGGAAGCCACCGGTGTTAATGTAGGTGCCGACCGTATTGTAGAGATCGCCATTTTAAAAGTAATGCCCGATGGCTCGGAACAGCTTAAGACGATGCGTATACACCCGGAGATGCCTATCCCGCTGGCTTCTTCCCTGATCCATGGGATCTATGATGAAGATATCGTTAATGCTCCTAAATTTAAAGATGTAGCTGCCGAAATTGCTGATTTTATTGCAGATGCCGATCTTGCCGGTTATAATTCCAATAAATTTGATATCCCGATGTTGTTGGAAGAATTTTTGCGTGCCGGTATCGACTTTGATATGGCTGAGCGTAAAACGGTCGATGTGCAGAATATTTTTCATCAGATGGAGCAGCGTACACTGAAAGCAGCTTATAAATTCTATTGCGGTGCAGAGATTGTGAATGCGCATAATGCAGAAGCTGATATTAAAGCTACCTATGAAGTATTAAAAGCCCAGCTTGAACGCTATAAAGATCAGCCTTTTGAAGATAAAGACGGCAATACGAGTATACCGGTCGTCAACGATGTGGATGCTTTGCATGCGTTCACCAATATCCATCAGCCGGTTGATTTTGCCGGACGAATGGTTTATAATGAAAACGGAGAAGAAGTGATTAATTTCGGGAAGCATAAAGGCAAGACTGTTGAGCAGGTATTTGATATCGAACCGAGCTATTATGCCTGGATGAAGCAGGGCGATTTCCCGCTGTATACCAAGAAAAAACTGGATGAAATATGGAAACGCTGGTCTAAAAAGAAAGAGGAGCAAAAGCAAAATCGTCAGCAGGCAGCCCGCCCGGCAGATAATACAGCTAAAATGCAGGTTCCGCGTCCGGATAAAAAGCCGGCAATGCCGGTAACCAACGACATGCTTGAACAGTTGAAACTAAAGTTCAAAGCCTGATCCGATATTACTCATACTTTAATACCGGGTAGAATGGTCGTTCTATCCGGCCTTCATCGCTAAGCAGTATGTGTAATTCCGGATTGGCCAATACGGCAGACAGGCTGGTTTTTTTACCATTTAACCATATGGTTTGCTGTATCAGGCGTACGCCATGACTATAATCGGCCCAGGTATATGTATGTTTGTTATATACCGGCTGGATGGCTTTGCCATTGAGCTGATGCCATCCATAGATTACTACTTTAGGTGTTTTTTCAGTATAGATCGTATTGCTGATGATGATATCTTTTTTATTTCCTGCCGTTAATGCACCCTGCTGATGAGCAGATGTATGTGCCTTTAACTGCTCCCGGACCATCTTATTATGCTGTTCAAAGACCGGAACAGTGGTCATGGCCGCTGTTGGCGGGATAGGTAAAGGCGCTAATTTCAGCGTTGCCCTTTCATAAATCAGATCAACCATTTTTTTGGTAGGCAGCGAACAATGAAACCGATTAGCGATTCTTTGCGCTAAAACGGGGGTCATCGGGATATAAAAAAAATCCGTATCGCTGCCGATGGCCAGATAATCGGGCAATGTATAAAAAAGCAGCACATACTTCGTTTCGTTTACAGTCAATTCTTCTCTTATTTCCACCATCTTTCGCAGAAATCCGGGTACATTTCCTTTTTTTATGGTTTTATAGATGATCTTTTCCCGCGCGGCCAGGCTCAGACTGCTGTCGGCGATCAGGCGGGCAAATGCCGGGCCGCTCAGCGCATTTGCTTTCCGGGCAGGTAGTTTTAGTGTTTGTGCGCAGCTACCGGAAAGCCCGAACAACCACACGGAAAAGACCAGTCCAAAGGGGGTCAGATAAGAGGATATACGATAATATCTCATTCGCTTACAGGTTTCAAAAATTCAATATTTCTTTTCAGGCCGCTGTATTTGGTCCTTTTCACCGGCGAATCTTTAAATATTTTTTTAAAAACCTCGTCCGTTAAGTCGATCAGATCAGCTTGTTTCAGTTCCATGAGCCCTTCGGTGGGCTGAAAAGCGGTTTCCTGATGCGGAATGGCAAAACGATTCCAGGGACATACATCCTGGCAGATATCACAGCCGAACATCCAGTTCTCCATTTTTCCTTTAAAATGTGCCGGAATCTCATTCTTTAGTTCAATGGTGAGGTAGGAGATGCAGCGGCTGCCATCTACCGTATAAGGGGCAATAATGGCATCGGTAGGGCAGGCATCGATGCAACGTGTACAGGAGCCGCAATGATCGTTCACAAAAGGCGTGTCGTAGTCCAGTTCGAGATCAACGATCAGTTCAGCGATAAAAAAGAACGACCCATTTTGCCGGCTGATCAGGTTGGCATTTTTTCCGCGCCAGCCTAATCCCGATTTTTGGGCCCAGGCCTTATCCAGTACCGGTGCCGAATCCACAAAGCAGCGTCCGCCTACTTCGCCTATTTCTTCATGAATAAAGTCCAGGAGTGCTTTCAGCTTCTCTTTGATCACTAAATGATAGTCTTTGCCATAAGCATATTTTGAGATTCTGGGCGCCGTATGATCCTGCTGTTTTTCTGCAGTAAAATAGTTTAAGGTAAGAGAGATCACCGATTTTGCGTTGTCGACAAGGAGCCGCGGATCTAAACGTTTGTCAAAATGGTTTTCCATATACTGCATCTCACCATGATGGTTGTTCTTCAGCCATTTTTCAAGACGCGGCGCTTCTTCTTCGAGGAAACCGGCTTTCGCAATACCACAGGCCATGAAGCCAAGCCTTTGGGCTTCTGCTTTTATTAACCGGCTGTATGTAGCTGCTTTCGTATGCATCGCCTGCAAAGATAACCATTTGTTGTAAAAACAATTTGAGGCCTGCGGATGTTAGGCTATCAGTTAAATGGTGAAAATTAATTCATGAAAGTATGGAAAATGAAGAAAAAAAAGTGCATCACCATCCTGTTCCCACAGAGACTGATTATGAGGCACATCAGGAAGATCCGAAGCCGGCGCCTACGGTGAATGAGCCGGATAATGAAGGTGCCGGACCGACCATGAAATGGGTCATTCCGATCATAATTATCATTTTGCTGGTGATTTACTTCCTGTATTTCAGGAATAATATGACACAAAACTAAAAGAGGGTGCTGCTCTGTCCAGGCTTCATCCGGTTCAGGTGCCGGTAGGCTGCCTCGGTCACCTCCCGTCCGCGTGCCGTGCGCATCAGGTATCCCTCCTGAATGAGGAAAGGCTCGTAGACTTCTTCGATGGTGCCATCGTCTTCACCTACGGCCGTCGCAATGGTTTTCAGTCCTACAGGACCTCCTTTAAACTTATCGATAATGGCCAGCAGAATTTTATTGTCCATTTCATCGAGACCGTGTTCATCTACGTTGAGCGCCGACAAGGCATAGCGGGCAATATCGGTGTCGATATTACCGTTTCCTTTGATCTGTGCAAAATCACGTGTACGGCGTAACAGCGCATTGGCGATACGGGGGGTACCGCGGCTTCTCCGGGCGATCTCGTAGGCCCCCTCGTCGGTAATAGGGGTTCTCAGGATCTCCGAAGAGCGCAGAATGATCGTTGTCAGTAGTTTAGCATCATAATAAGCCAGGCGGGCATTAATACCAAAGCGTGCCCTTAACGGCGCTGTTAACAGGCCTGAACGGGTAGTAGCACCCACTAAGGTGAAAGGATTAAGGCTGATCTGTACAGAACGGGCATTAGGCCCGCTTTCCAGCATAATATCGATCTTAAAATCTTCCATAGCCGAATAAAGGTATTCTTCTACCAGCGGGCTAAGGCGGTGTATCTCGTCGATAAAAAGGATATCGCCGGCTTCGAGGTTGGTTAGTAATCCCGCCAGGTCGCCGGGCTTATCGAGTACCGGCCCGGAAGTGACCTTAATACCCGACCCCATTTCATTCGCAATAATATGCGAGAGGGTTGTTTTTCCTAATCCAGGGGGACCATGCAACAAAACATGGTCTAAAGCCTCGCCCCGCAGCTTTGCCGCTTGCACAAAAACCTTCAGATTTTCCATGATCTTCTCCTGACCGGTAAAATCTTCGAAAGCCTGCGGTCGAAGCGCTTTTTCAATATCGCGCTCTACAGGGCTTAAATTTTCGCCTGATGGGTCAAGATTTTCGTTCATGTTATTTTGTAAATTTCTGCGCTACTGTAGCCTCTTTCACACCATTGACATAATTGTAAAAGCCTTCACCTGATTTTACACCTTTTTTTCCGGCCGTTACCATATTGACCAGTAAAGGGCAGGGGGCATATTTTGGGTTACCGAAGCCTTCATATAATACGTTTAAAATGGCCAGGCATACATCCAGCCCGATAAAGTCGGCCAGCTGCAGGGGCCCCATCGGATGGGCCATGCCCAGCTTCATCACCTGGTCGATCTCCTGAACACCGGCAACCCCTTCATAGAGGGTACAAATGGCTTCATTGATCATCGGCATTAGGATACGGTTAGCCACAAAACCGGGATAATCGTTTACCTCAACCGGGATCTTATCTAATTTTTTGCTTAGTTCCATGACGCTTTTGGTCGTCGCATCGCTGGTGGCATAACCTCTGATGACTTCTACTAATTTCATCACCGGCACAGGATTCATGAAGTGCATGCCGATAATCTGCTCACCGCGTGCGGTGGCGGAAGCAATTTTAGTGATCGATATGGAAGAGGTATTGCTGGCTAAGATGGCTTCAGGCTTTGCAAACTGATCTAAATCGCTAAAGATTTTAAGTTTCAGCTCCAGGTTTTCGGTGGCAGCCTCCACAATGAGGTCAGCATCCGATACACCCGCTTTCAGGTCGGTAAAAGTGGTGAGCCGTGTTAACGTTTCGCTTTTTTCCGTTTCGGTGAAGAGGCCTTTGGCCACCTGTCGGTCTATATTTTTGGTGATGGTCACCAGCGCTTTATCCAGTGCATCCTGATGGATATCAATTAAATTTACATGGTATCCAAATTGTGCAAAGGTATGAGCAATACCATTTCCCATAGTGCCGGAACCGATGACTGCTATTTTGTTCATTCGTTTTAGAGCTATATTCCTGTTTTCGTTTTCCCGAAGAAATCCTACGAATTTAACGATTTCCGGCCGATTGCTAAACTTTAATTTTCTTCTGGTAACGCTGGATGACCGGGCTGAAATCTATATTGGCCGATACCTGGATATGCGCTGTCAGTACAGCCGGTGGAAAATCGTCAGCTTTTTTAAAATTGACACAGCCTTTTTGAAATTTTGCATGCGGCAACGCCTTTTTCAGTTCATCCATAAGTTCAGGATGCATATAGAGTATCAAAGAATGGAAAGAAATATGATTTTTGGCCACCGTTAATCCATATTTAAACACGTTTTGCTCATTATAACTAAACGCATTATCGTTCGACATAAATTTGCCAAACGTTTCAGAAACGGCTTTATCGTTTTCTAAAATAATTTCCCGGAATTGCTGCAGGATGTGCTGTTCAGCTTCCGAAAGTGTAGCAAGGTATTCTGTTACGGTCATAGGGTTTGTTAAGTAAGGGATGAAGATGTTTCTCGTTTCAAAATAAACGCACTGATCAGGGTAACGATGAAGCCCACCGGTAAAATTTCCAGGTACGTCATTAAAGCATTAAAGAACGGATTTTTATACATTATGGCAAAATCGGCCATTTCTTTGGCTTGTTTATCAATTTCAGCCTGTACGGCACCACTTGCCCGCAGTTCTTCCAGCTGCCGTGCGCTATATTTGTCTATAAAATCGGGCGAGAAAAAAAAGAAATAAATGAGCCAGGAAACCACATACATGGTCGAAGCGATCAGGGCGATCAGGATGCCCGTTTTAAAAGCCTTTCCAAAACTGATCACCCCGTTATAATACTGATCCCGGTAATTGCGGATACCCACAAATACCAGCGAAAAGGCGATCAGCATAGACGCATAACCAATCAGCATACTGATGCTGTAATTCACCTTACCTTCGCAATGACTGAGATAATTCATCGAAAGCAACATAAATACCGACACGATCGTGCCGGAAATAAGTCCGTAGTAAATAATATTTTTCTTCATCTGTTTAAATTTGTTTATACAAATGTGGGTATTGCCCCATACTTTTTACTCATACTTTCGGCTATTTTTTTAGAAATAGCTTTTTATGATCATTTTGTTTACCTCTTGTTCAAGACTGTTCCGGGTCAAATTCGGGACAGAAAGTCTATATTACAAGAATAAATCTAAATAAAATAAAGAATATGTCTGGATTTTTTTCAGTTAAAACCGGATACATACTGGCTTTATACTGGACACATACTGGACTTATACTGGACTCATCTGCTATTTAACACGAAGTTGTCCCGAACCTGCCTCGGAGCGGTGTCGGTGTTTAGGTTAAAATATCGTGGGAAATTAATCGCCTTCCGGTATTGCCCGATGGAAGAAATTCCTGATGTTTAATTTGCCGGTTATGCAGGTACGAAATGGCCTGGAATTAAGCGATAATATGTAAGCGTTTTGCCTTTTCAACGGCCTGTGTGCGTCGTTTCACGTCTAATTTTGCAAAAAGATTTTGATTGTGGCTTTTAACGGTACTTAGCGAAACAAAAAGTTTTTCAGCAATTTCATCATTGCTGTATCCTAATGCCATTAAATTTAAGATTTCCAGCTCCCGTTTGCTAAGTTCAAGTTGCGTAATGAGAGCTGTATTTGCAACAAAATCTTCATTCGGGGCAATTAATACTTCCTTTTCAATAATAATCGTTTCTACTTCAGGTGTTTTGCGGAGAACATCCTTTCGGAAAAGCTGTAAGGCCAGCCAGATACCCAGTGCGGTAAAAATAAGGGCTATGAATCCCATATAAAGCTCCAGGGAGTGGCTGAAAATAATAAACCGTAATTCCAGCCATTTCAGTAAAAACAGTAGCGCAGCCATACAAACGCCATATATCAGCGTCGTTTTATGTTTCATCCAAAAATTTCTGCTTACAGCCATGCCGAAGGTTAAAAAAACAAATATACAAAGCGGCAGTTATGGTCCAAGCCCGTAAACTGATGCTTTAGCGTAATCCGGGTATTTTCTAATCCGTTCTCTTTTATTAGCTTTGGGATTTAGATCAAAATTATGAAACACTGGCTCGTCAAATCAGAACCCTTTAAATACAGTTGGGAGAAATTTAATCAGGATGGCCGTACTTTTTGGGACGGCGTGCGCAATTATCAGGCCCGGAATAATCTTCGGGAAATGAAAGAAGGCGATTTAGTGCTGTTCTATCATAGTAATGAAGGTAAAGATGTAGTGGGGATTGCCAGAGTGGTTAAAGAGGCGTATCAGGATCCGACCACCAGCGATCCAAACTGGGTGGTCGTAGACCTGGTTCCGGTCGAAGCGCTGAAAAAACCGGTAAGCCTGGAGCAGATCAAGGCCGAAGAAAGCCTTAAAGATATTTCCTTAGTACGGCAGGGCCGCCTGTCGGTCATGCCGCTAAAGGCAGCTGAGTTTGACAAGATATTGGAAATGGGTAGTGTATGAAAGCACTTTATTTACTTCTCCTTGTCTTTTGGCTAAACGGCTCCGTTACGGCATTTTCGCAACATGTAAAATATGAAGTGAAAGTGATATCCGACTATACCAAAAATGTAAAGGGTACGCTTCAGAAAGTATCGCCCGAAGGTATTGCTGTGGAGGATTACCGGGGGAATTACCATATTTTTAAGGCAGAACATCTGGTAAAGGTTAAAATCCGGAAAAAAGGATTAACGGTTGCTGAGGGACTGGGTACAGGTGCCGGGATCGGGCTCACGGCAGGTGCCGCTATTTTTTTTACAAATGATACCTTTAAAGATCTTGGACAGAAAGTAGCAGGAACAGCTGCAATGACTGGTGTGGGGGCCATAGGAGGGGTGCTGGGCGGATTAGCGGGTGAAGCGTTAAATACCCGGCTTATTCTGAATATATATAATGATACGGCTGTTTTTAAGCGGCATTATGCAAAACTCGAAAAATATTCGAAAGCTTACTATCTGGAACAAACAGCATCTAATGCGAGATAGCCGGCTTTTCCCGTTTGCTGGCCATGAGTCCGATAGTCATCACCAGGCTGGTACCCAAAACGGCCAGGAAAAGAAAAGCTGTTCCGGTTTCATGGATCTTTAAATGATCCGGTATATGATAATACAGCAGGATGCTGATCAGCCCGCGGGGGGAGACAAAACCTTCGGGAAATATATTTTCTTTACGGAATAATCGCAGGTAAACAAAGCGGATGATGTAAATGACCAGCAGGATCAGAAAACCATTTACCAGAACATTTTGGTCATCAAGCTGTGAAATTTGGATCGTAAAACCGAAAATAGCAAAGAAAAATGTGCGCATAATAAAGGCTGTTTCGGCCGATAGCTGGTGCAGCTGTGCTAAATCTGCCGCCAGGTTCTTATACAGGAAAGTCGCTCTGAACCAGGCATACCGAATCTGATCGGCATTATTCAGAAACAATCCGAAGGCAAGAATAAGCACTAAAGAGGAGAGATGATAGGACTGCCCGATGGCATATACGAGAATGAGGATGGAAATGATCAGGAAGAACTTGATATGATGTGATATCCGTCCTAAAATATACAATAAAAGGATGCAGGAGATGACCGAAAGCACAAGGATCAGGCCCATATCCACACCTAAACCAACAAACGACTGTATCGAAATTTCAGGATTAGCCAGGGCAAAATTAAACATGATGATACCCAGGATATCGGAAAAAGAACTCTCATAGATCACAAACTCTTTCGACTTTTTGCTTAGCCCGCTCACCGACGGGATGGCAATGGCTGAGCTGATCACACTGAAGGGGATGGCATTCAAAAAGCAGAGATATAATTCTTTTCCGCTCACTTTCTGAATAATCAGTGTAATGACAATGACGGTAGCCAGCTGGATAAAGAAGGCTGCTTCGAACGCGCCTTTGATCACCCTGTTCTTCTCTTTATGATATTTGAGCTCTAATGAGCCTTCAAAAACGATCAGGATCAGGCCAATGGTTCCCAATGCGGGAAGTATTTTCAGGAAATCAAAAGTTTCCCATTTAAAATGATCGGAGGCTATGCGCAGGCCGATGCCTAACAAGAGCAGAAGCAGTACCGACGGAAGCTTTGTTCTGGATGCGAAGAGGTCGAAAAGATAGGAAAAGATGACTAAGCCACTCAGTAAGATCAGGATAGAGTACGTCGTCATCAGCGAATTTCTTTAATCTTTGAAAAACAGGGCCTTTAGTTCACTGGCATCATTCGGCTTCATTTTCCCGGCCAGGATCAGGCGTAATTGCCGCCTGCGCAATGCGCCATTATATAATTCGGTGTCTTCTTCGGTAAGTGGCTGTAATTCCGGAACAGGAATGGTTCGCCCGCTCTGGTCTACGGCTACGAAGGTATAATAGGCCTCGTTTGATTTTGCACGGCTTCCGGAAGGGATATTTTCGGCCCATACATCCAGCCGAACTTCAACGGAAGTATTAAATGCCCGGGTAACCTTGGCCTCGATGGTGATCACATCACCTAATTTAATAGGCTGTTTAAACGAAACATTATCGACAGATGCGGTAACCACAATCCGGTTACAGTGCTTTTGTGCTGAAATAGCAGCGGCAATATCCATCCAGTGTAACAGGCGCCCACCCATTAAATTGTTCAGCGTATTGGTATCATTGGGTAATACCAGTTCATTCATAATGGTAAATGAATCTTTCGGGGTCTTTGCTTTAATGCTCATTGCGGGCAAAAATAGATAAAATCCCGGAGACTGTCTCTACGCTTCTTCGAAAAAATCAGCTAAACCGCCCAGATAATATTCCTGAATCCCCGCTGTAAAATCCTGAAAATCTTCCTCGGGGATGTTTGTTTGGTGAAACTCTAAAGAAGTTCCTTTTTTGTCACGATGCAGTTTTATGGTCACGGTCGAAGGTTCATTTTCGTCACCGAAATACCATTGCTGTACGATCTTTTTTCCATATTCGAATTCCATATTCCGGCCCACAATATCGCCGTCCCAAAAGGAGAATTCAGTGCCTGCTTCATCGGTAAAGTCGACTTCGGCGCCTGTCCATAAGCGGATGCTCTGCGCTTTGGTCAGGGCCAGATAAACTTCTTCCGGACTGGCCGGAAGAAGGATATATTTTTTAAAGCCAGCCATACCTTATTTAAAGGCATTTAAACCCGTTACATCCATGCCGGTAATCAGCAGGTGAACATCGTGGGTGCCCTCGTAAGTGACTACCGACTCGAGGTTCATCATATGACGCATGATCGGGTATTCGCCGGTGATGCCCATACCACCCAGCATCTGCCTGGCGTTCCGGGCGATGTCGAGTGCAATTTCCACACTGTTACGTTTGGCCATGGAGATCTGTTCAGGAGTAGCCCTGTTTTCGCTTTTCAGTACACCTAAACGCCATACTAATAACTGGCCTTTTGTGATTTCGGTGACCATTTCAGCCAGCTTCTTTTGCTGCAACTGAAAGCCGCCGATCGGTTTACCAAACTGAATACGTTCTTTTGAATAACGCAGGGCTGTATCATAACAGTCCATCGCTGCCCCCAGTGCTCCCCAGGCAATACCATAACGCGCCTGGTTCAGGCAGCCTAAGGGGCCTTTTAGTCCCCTGATATCGGGAAATATATTTTCTTTGGGTACTTTGACGTTATCGAACACCAGTTCGCCGGTGGCCGATGCCCTTAAACTCCATTTATTATGCGTTTCGGGCGTGCTGAAACCCTCCATACCGCGCTCTATCACCATACCGCGTATTTTTCCTTCCTCATCTTTTGCCCAAACCACCGCAATATCAGCAAAGGGCGCATTCGATATCCACATTTTCGCGCCATTCAGGAGGTAATGATCGCCCTGGTCTTTGATGTTGGTGACCATGCCGCCCGGATTGGACCCGTGATCAGGCTCTGTTAATCCAAAACAGCCCATCAGCTCGCCGGTAGCCAGCTTGGGCAGATACTTTTTACGTTGTTCTTCTGTGCCGTAAGTATAGATCGGATACATCACTAAGGAACCCTGAACCGAAGCCGTTGACCGTATTCCTGAATCGCCGCGTTCAATTTCCTGCATGATAATGCCGTAAGCCGTATAATCTAATCCGGCGCCGCCATATTCAACAGGAATGGTCGGGCCAAAGGCTCCGATCTCACCCAAACCTTTGATCAGGTGTTTCGGGAATTCGGCACGTTGCGCGTAATCTTCAATAACAGGGCTGACTTCTTTTTTTACCCAGTCTCTTACCGACTGGCGGATCAGCTTATGTTCTTCCGATAAAAGATCATCGATAAGGTAATAGTCAGGAGCTTCATAAAGGTCTTTTTTAGCGGATGTATTCATTTTAACTATATTTGTTGCGTTATATGGCCAAAGGTAGTGATTTTTATGTTTATTCAAACCGTTGCACTTAAGGAGGTTAAATGTTATGCTTTTCACGGGTTTTACCCTGAAGAACAGCTCACCGGCAATCATTTCCTGGTAGATGTAGAGGTGCGCTTTCATCCGGTCTCCGGCCCGACGGAAGATCTGCATCATACTGTAAATTATGAAACGATCAATGCGCTCATTCAGGAGGAGATGCAGCGTACGCAAAAGCTGCTGGAAACCGTGGTGCGTCGCATCATAGAACGTTTGCTGGAAAGCTATTCTTTTTTGCTCAGCATTACCGTGGGTATTAAGAAGCTAAATCCACCCCTGCCGGGCGAGATCGGCCATTCGTTTGTACAGCTGCATTATGAGGCTACGCCTTAATCTGTTCAAATTCGATCATTTTGTTTCTTTCCCGTTCCGGAACAGGTATGGGCTTGTGCGTATGATAATCAAAAGCCACACAAACCGTTTTTCCTTTACAACAGGTACTTTCCTTTCCGTTTTCGTTTTTAACTAAAAGGTATTCCAGGTCAAAGCTGGTCTGTCCGATCCGGGAAGTACGGATATACAGGCTGAGCTTATCCTGTGGGAAAACCGGCATCAGGTAATCAATAGCGGCCTGCCGGATCACTACACCTGTTTTTTTCCAGTCCCAGTGTATGGCATGTTCCCAGTATTTGGTACGGCCAATTTCAAAATAGGTGAAATACGTTACATTGTTCACGTGGCCCATCATATCAAAGTCGGCAAAGCGGGTTTCAATCGCCGTCCTGTACTTGAAACTGTCGGTCTGGCTATGAATTATTGACAACTTGTCAGTTTTGTTTTGTTTTTTACGCCAAAATGTCTTAAATATCATAAATAATTGGATTGGAATAAGGTTTGAAGATAAGCAAGTATCGTTTAAAAATTAAAATTAATCAGGAGGATATTAAAATGACTTTAGTAAAATTTAACAACAGGACCCGCAATACTGCACCTTACTTTAACAATGTTTTCGATTCATTGTTTAGTGACGCATTAACAAAAAATCATGGCATTACCCGTGTACCCCATGTTAATATTGCAGAAAATGCTGATTCGTATAAAATTGAACTGGCTGCTCCCGGCTTAAGTAAAGAAGATTTTAAAATAGAACTTAAAAAAGACAATCTTTCGGTATGGGCAGAGAAAAAAACAGAAAATGAAGAAGTGAATAAAGATTATGCCCGTAAAGAGTTTGAATTTACCTCATTTGCCCGTTCGTTCGTATTACCTGAAGGTGTAGATGCTGATAAGATCAACGCTGAATATGTAAATGGCATTTTAACCATTTCGATCGGTAAAAAAGACGAAGCAAAAGAAGTGCAAAGAGCGATCACCGTATCATAAGCAGTACATAAGGTTTAGATTTAGTTTTGGTTTGAAAGGCTTTCCGGTAACAGGAGGGCCTTTTTTCCTGCTACTTTTTTTACCTTTGCATTATGGAAAGAGAAATTCTGGATACCAAGCGAAAAGCCTTAAAGATCAATCTTGATGAAAAAATATATGGTACTTTTGCTGAAATAGGTGCAGGTCAGGAAGTTGCGCGAAACTTTTTTACAGTAGGTGCTGCTGCCGGCACCGTGGCCAAAACCATGTCGGCCTATGATATGACCTTTAGTGATGCCATATATGGTGCTGAAGAATCCGGGCGCTATGTGAGCCAGAACAGGCTCCTGCAGATGTTAAATCATGAATTCAGCCTGTTAAATGAGCGTTTAATTGGTGAGAAATATGAAAGCAGGACCTTTTTTGCCTTTGCCGATACCGTGACGACGTTAAATTTTAAACGTACCAATGAGCCTCACGGATGGATAGGTATCCGTTTCCAGACCGAACCGGGAGGCGCAGCCAATGAAATATTCTTTCATGTCCGTTTACTGGATACCGATGTCAACATGCAGCAGCGTGTTTTAGGGATTATTGGGGTTAACCTTGTTTATGCCGCTTTTTATCATCATCATGAACCTAAGGTCATGATCGAGTCGCTGGCCGATAACCTGACTGTAGGTTCTGTAGAGATCGACCTGATCTCCGTGAAAGGGCCTGCTTTCGGTGAGGTAAACAATATCCTGCTTAACCTTTACCTGATCATGAAAGACTTTTCGGCTGCAGCTATTTTTGATGAGGAAGGGCAGCCGCGCCAGGCAAAAGACCTGCTTTATAAAAAGGATATTATGATCCTGCGTACCAAATACGGCCAGAAGTCCAACCCAAACTTCAATCTGTTTAACAGAGCCACCGAGCAATTCGTACGTACTAACGCTGTCGAAGCCGGTAACCTGAAGGTTATGATCGAAGTGTTACTAACGGATGTGCTGACCGAAGCCTCAGAAACACCCGATGATATCGATCTGGAAACGGTAGCCCACCGGGCAGCTGATATGTGCAAAACAGGTAATCTGGTTATCGTGTCGAATTTTACACGGCATAATCGCCTGGCTAAATATTTAGATCGCTGCCGGCCTAAAAGTGTGGGGATCTCCACCAATATTAATAACCTCAAGTTTGTCTTCAATTCCACGAATTTTGGAGAAAATTACTCCAGCCAGCTATTGGCATATGTAAGTGATACGTTCAGCAAGAATGTGAAGTTGTTTGCATATCCTTTTCTCGTGAAAAAAGATAATACGGTTATTACCACCGCGAATATGCCCGTAACACCGGATGCGAAACCGCTGTTTGATTTTTTACTGATCAATGGGTATATCACCGACATCAAAGATTACCATGAAGACGATGTGAAAACCGTATAATTACAAAATATTATTTATCGCTTAACTAATTTGATCAGATGAAGTTATCGCATGTCATGATTATTATCTTTTGGATTTGTGCAGGTACGGTAAACGCACAACGCTCCGGCAATCCGCTTTTTAAAGGCTGGTATGCCGATCCCGAAGCCCGTATCTTTGGGAAGACGTATTGGATTTATCCCACCTATTCGGCAAAATACAGGGAGCAGGTTTTTATGGATGCTTTTTCGTCTGAAGACCTGGTCAACTGGACGAAACATGAACGTATTATCGATACGGCTTCGGTCAAATGGGCGCATAAGGCTATATGGGCGCCATCGGTTGTCAAAAAAGGGTCTAAATATTTTTTATTCTTCGGGGCAAATGATATCCAGAGTGATCAGGAAACGGGTGGTATCGGTGTGGCCATTGCCGATAAACCCGAGGGTCCGTTTAAAGATCATCTGGGTAAACCTTTAGTTGCAAAGTTTTATAATAAGGCGCAGCCTATCGACCAGTTTGTATTCAAAGACAGCGATAACCAGTATTACCTGATCTATGGCGGATGGTCACATTGTAATATCGCCAGGCTCAATAAAGACTTCAGCGGATTTATCCCTTTTGCAGACGGGACTACTTTTAAAGAAATAACGCCTGAAGGATATGTAGAGGGCTCTTTTATGTTTAAGAAAAACGGGAAGTATTATTTTATGTGGTCGGAAGGCGGGTGGACAGGACCTGATTATTCGGTGGCTTACGCGATCGCCGACTCGCCGCTGGGTCCGTTTAAACGGGTGGATAAAATCCTGAAACAGGATCCCCTGGTAGCTACCGGAGCGGGTCACCATTCCGTGATCCAAAACCCTAAAACACAAAAATGGTATATTGTATATCATCGCCGGCCGTTGGGTGAAAAAGACGGTAACCACCGGGTAACCTGTATCGACGAGCTGTTTTTTGACGAAAACGGCTATATCAGGCCGGTTAAAATAACTTTTGAAGGCGTACAGAAGAGCCGGTTATAAATTTTCATTTCTTGTTTTTTGTTTCTTTTTATTATCTTTATTAGGTCTTTATCTTTGAAAGATAACCATATGAAACAAAAAACAAGAAAGATCATGAAAAAAATCGGGCTTATTTATTTCTTTACTGTATGGGCCGTGGCAGCGTTAGCGCAGCAAAAACGCCCCAATATGGTGGTTATTATGGCTGATGATATGGGCTTTTCCGATATTGGCGCCTATGGTAGTGAAATCGCTACGCCGAATATTGACCGGTTAGCAGCGAAAGGTGTGCGTCTTAAACAATTCTATAATACCGGTCGCTGCTGTCCCACCAGAGCTTCTTTATTGACCGGCTTATATGCACATAATACCGGTATGGGCTTTATGACTGGTTTTGATCAGGGTGTAGAAGGCTATAAGGGTGATCTCAACAAGAAATCAGTAACTATTGCCGAAGTTTTGAAGCCTGCCGGTTATGCCACCTATATGAGCGGTAAATGGCATGTTTCTTCAAACATACGGCCAAAGGGTTCCAAAGAAAACTGGCCTTTGCAACGGGGTTTTGATCGTTATTTTGGTATTCTTCAGGGGTCGGCCAGTTATTTTACCCCTAAGACATTAACCACCGGTAATAAGCTGATCCAGGCAGGGAAAGACTTTTACCTTACGGATGCTATTGCCGATTCGGCATCAGTGTATATAAATGATCATGCTAAAACACGTGCTGCCCAACCGTTTTTTTTGTATGTGGCTTTTACAGCACCGCACTGGCCTTTGCATGCGAAAGGCAGCGATATCCGAAAATACATGACACTGTATGAAAAGGGCTGGGATAAACTCCGGGAAGAACGGTATCAGCGACAGCTTAAACTGGGTGTTCTGGAAAAGAATACGGTGATGAGCAACCGTGAAGATACGGTTCCGGCCTGGAAAGATATTCCGGCTAAAGAAAAGCCGGTTTGGATAAAACGGATGGCTACTTATGCCGCCCAGATTGATGCGATGGACCAGGGTATCGGACGGATCATGCAAAGCCTGAAAGCCAATGGTTTCGACGATAATACGATGATCATTTTTATGTCAGATAATGGCGGATGTGCCGAATACCTGAGCAGTAAAGATGCTTCCTTAGATGCGTTGGGTACGGACGAAAGTTATGAAAGCTACCGTGGAAACTGGGCCAACCTGAGCAATACTCCGTTCAGGTTGTATAAGACCAGGGTACATGAAGGCGGTATTCATACACCTTTTATTGTGAGCTGGCCGGGTCATACCGCTGCAAACGGTTCGGTGCTGTCCAATTCGCCGGCACATATCATTGATCTGATGCCTACTTTTATCGAGGCCGCAGGTGCGGTTTATCCGAAAACATATAAAGGTGAAACCATTCATCCGCTAAACGGGTTAAGCCTTTTATCGTTGTTCAAAGGCGAAAAATTACAGGATCGTATTTTATATTGGGAACATGAGGGTAACCGGGCTCTGCGGGACGGTCGATGGAAATTGGTTTCGAAAGGGTCAGAAAAAGCCCCATATACCGGTAAATGGGAGTTATACGATCTGGTCGACGATCCAACAGAGCGGAACAATCTGGCCAGCCAAAATCCCCAGAAAGTAAAAGAACTGGATGCCTTATGGAACAAATGGGCACAGGAAAATCATGTATTCCCTGTGCTGGGTACCACAATGAAACAGCGGGGAGCGGATTTCCCGAGAGCGCATTAGTTACGCATATTGATGAATTGCAGCGGCTGGCCAAAATCTTCGGCCCGGCAAAGGGAAATGACCTTCTGCAGTTCATCAATGCTTTTGCTTTGCACCCGCACCTGATCGTCCATCATAGACGCTTGTGCTTTGCTTGTGGCATTTTTAATTTTGGCTACGATCTTTTTTGCGGTCTCCTTATCGATACCTTCTTTTACCTGAATTTCTTTTCGGATCATATTACCTGAGGCCGCATGTTCTTTTTTGAAGTCGAGGCTTTTAGGATCTAATTGCTGCTTCATCATCCGTGAGATGATCGAATCGATAATGGCCTTCAGGCGCATGTCGTCTTCTGTAATGATCGTGATCAGGTTCGTTTTTTTATCAAGCTCGATCGTACTGCGTGAGCCATTAAAATCATAACGGTTTAAGATCTCCTTTTTTGCATTGTTGATGGCGTTATCCAGCGCCTGCGAATCTATCTTACTGACAATATCGAATGTTGGCATGATAATGGGTTATATTACTTATATTTATTAAAATTAAGGATTATTCATATGAAACCGAAGACCAATACTAAAAAAAACCAAAAGACCGGTAGCCGGAAACAGGATAAAAAAGCAAAAAAACAGCTTGAGCAGCGTTTAACTGAACGTTTTATAGAGGCCGTAAAAGGCCTGGGACACAATGCGGAAAGCATTGGCGAAGACCTGGCAAAAGCCGGTAAGCGGATGGCAAAAAAGCTTTCTAAGACCTTCCAGAACGTGAAAGAAACCATAGAGCAAAAGATAGAGGAGATAAGGACCGAGCAGGAACCGGTAAAAAAGAATGCAGACCCTGTCGTGAAGCGTACGCGTAAAGTGGCTGATAAAACAGATAAGGCGATCACTAAAGTTGTCAAAAAGGCCACGAAGAAAGCGGCGCCGGCGATCAGCAGTGTAAAAGTGGCTGCACTTGAAACGGAAGAAAAAGCAAAGGCAGCACTCAAACCGGAGAAACCGGCTGTCAAAAAAGTTGCCGTGAAAAAAACAGTGACAGAAAAAACGGAAACAAAACCGGTTAAACCGCGGAATAAAGCTAAAACGGAATAATTAACACTAACTTAACAGTAAAATTTGCAGATTTGGACCTGCCGGCATCTGGCCGGGGATGTTTAAGTTTTACACATGGTTAAGAAGAAATTCCCATTTTTAAATCGAGAGATCAGCTGGTTGTATTTCAATGAGCGCGTATTACAGGAAGCTGCCGATGAGCATGTGCCGCTGATTGAACGTATCCGGTTCCTGGCCATCTTTTCGTCGAATTTAGAGGAATTTTACCGGGTAAGGGTAGCGACCATGAGCCGACTGAGCGATCTGAATAATAAAGCAAAGGAAGTAGTCGGATTTAACCCCAAAAAAATACTGAATGAGATCAAAAATATTGTCGTTAAGCATGAACGAAAGTTTGAAACGCTGTTTAAAGATATCCTCATCAGTGCATTAGCGAAGAACCGGATTTTCATTTTAAATGAAACACAGTTAAATGTGAGTCGCGGTACATTTGTAAAACAGCATTTTATGGACAGGATACTGTCAAACCTGGTGCCATTGATGATCGATCCTGATAAGCCGTTTCCTGAACTGAAAGATCGTTACCTGTATTTCTTTGTTCGCTTATCCAGAAACGGCATAAAGAAAAGTGAACGTTATGCCCTGATCGAATTGCCTGAAAACCTTCCCCGTTTTCTGGTCCTGCCCGAATCTAACAATCTGAAATTTATTATCCTGGCTGATGATATTATCAAATATTGTCTGGACGATATTTTCTTTGTGTTTAATTATAACCAGATCGATGCCTATTCTATTCAGCTTACCCGGGATGCCGAGCTGGATTTTGATAAGAACATCAGCGGAAAATTTATAGAAGAACTAAACACCAGCCTGGATAAACGTAAAAAAGGGAAACCAATGCGTTTATTATATGATACAGCAATGCCTTTAGACATGCTGCATCTGCTAATCACCAAAATGAAGATCGAGGCCGAAAGTCTTATTCCGGGCAACCGGTACCACCGCTTTGGCGATTTTATCGATTTTCCCAATGTCGGCACTAAAGAGCTGGAATATCCGCCCAGTCCGCCGTTAAAGGTGAAAGGCCTGCACCGTACAGAGAGTATTTTCAGTAAAATGAAAGAAAGGGATTTTCTGGTCAATTTACCTTACCAGTCGTTCGATTATATTATTTTATTTCTGCGTGAGGCGGCCATTGATCCGAAAGTAACGGAGATCAATATCACCCTGTACCGGCTGGCCGAGAACTCAAAGGTGATCAATGCGCTGATCAACGCAGCAAAGAATGGAAAAATAGTGAATTGCCTCGTAGAATTAAAGGCCCGTTTTGATGAGAAGGCAAATATTTTCTGGATCACCAAACTGGAGGAGGAAGGGGTACAGGTAAATTACGGACTTCAGGAGTATAAGGTACACTCAAAAATATGCCTGGTGAAGCGGCTCGAAAAAGGTAAAATTACCTGCTACGCGAACCTGGCCACCGGGAATTTCAATGAACGTACGGCCCGGGTGTACGCCGATCATAGTATTTTTACCACCAAAAGGGAAATCACGGCTGATCTGGTGCGGCTGTTCGATGCGCTGACAAAGAAAACCGTCATTAAGGGGTTCAGGCACCTGATCGTGTCGCCGCTTGAAACCCGGGATAAATATGAGAAGCTGATCAATCGTGAAATAAAGATCGCGAAGGCCGGGCGGGCAGCTTATCTTATTTTTAAAGTGAACAGCCTGGCCGATGAGGGTATCATTGCTAAATTATACGAAGCATCACAGGCCGGTGTGAAGATCCGTTTAATTGTACGGGGAATTTGCTGTCTTGTGCCCGGCGAAAAGGGCTTTAGTGAAAATATTACCGTCGTGAGCATTGTCGATAAATTTCTGGAGCATGCCCGGGTTCTTATTTTTGGAAATGACGGAAAGGAAGAGATGTATCTTTCTTCTGCCGATCTGATGACGCGGAACTTAGATCACCGTGTAGAGGTGGGCTTTCCGGTGCTGGATAAAGAAGTGAAGCAGGAGATCCGGGAAATCGTTGAATTTCAGCTGCAGGATAATGTGAAGGCCCGCGATATTAACCGGCTGAATAATAACAAATATCATAAGAACCGGCTAAGTACGAAGGTGAGGGCACAGGTACAAACCTATAACTATTTAAAAAATAAACACCAGTAAGAGGAATGTTAAGATACGCAGCCATCGACATCGGTTCGAATGCCGTCCGTTTATTAATTGCTGATATTTCGAAAAACGATAAAGGCTATTATTATTTCAAGAAAAACACCCTGGTGAGGGTACCTTTGCGTCTGGGGGATGACGCTTTTCTCGACCGGCGGATATCGGAACGCAAGATCAGTGATCTGATCAAAACGATGTCGGCCTTTAAAAACCTGATGGATGTATATCAGGTTAAAAATTACCTGGCCTGTGCCACTTCAGCCATGCGTGAAGCCGAAAATGGCCTGGAGATTATCCGCACCATAAAGAAAGAAGCCGGAATAAACCTGGAAATTATTGAAGGTCAGCGTGAGGCCAACATTATCTATGCCAATCATATCGAGCAAAACCTCGATGTAAAGAAAAGTTATCTGTATGTTGATGTGGGCGGTGGAAGTACGGAATTGTCTGTTTTTGCAAATAAAGTGCTGATCGCGTCGCAATCCTTTAATATCGGAACCATCCGTATCCTGGATAATCAGGATAAGGACGAAACCTGGGAGGAAATGCGCAAATGGGTGAAAATGCACACACGATCGCTTAAAAACCTGGCGGCTATCGGTACCGGTGGCAATATTAATAAGCTTTTCCGGATGTCGGGCGAAAAAGAAGATAAGCCGCTCTCTTTTCTGAAATTGAAAAACTTATACAATGAATTAAACAGTTATTCATTAAAGGAAAGGATTACGATCATGAAATTAAATCAGGACCGTGCCGATGTGATCATCCCGGCCTGTGAGATCTTCCTGACCCTCATGAAATGGACAGGTATTAAACAGGTCTTTGTGCCGAGGGTAGGCATGGTCGACGGAATGATTAACCTGCTGATCGAAGAAAACCTGCCGACGGCAAGGCTTTTATAGCAGCGCTGCCGCTGCATCATCCATGAACCAGTCTGTGTGGCCGGTTTCGGCCTCAATTAATTGTGCCGGATAGCGGTTAACATCCTTTTCAGGATTGCGTAGTACATGCCGGATTGCAGCAGCTTTATTTTCCCCGAAAACGATAAAAGCAATCTGCCGGGCTTTATTGATACGGGCAGCTGTCATGCTGATGCGGTATGTATTCAATTTTTCTACCCATACAGCAGCCACACTTTCCTGATCATTTCGGACCAGGTCTGTTCCGGGAAAGATTGATGCGGTATGCGCATCATCACCCATACCCAAAAGTATAAGATCAAAAACAACCGGGTTATCCCTAAAGTGGGCCTGTATGCGTGCCTCGTAATCAGCGGCAGCCTGTTCAGGCGCTAAAGAGGTGTTTACATAAAAGACATGATCCTGCGCAATATGTAAAGGCCGGAGCAGGTGCTCATCGGCCATGCACCCGTTGTAATCGTCATGCTCCGGTAAAACGTTCCGTTCATCGCCAAAGAAAAAATAGACCTTATCCCAATGGATCTCATCCCTGTACCGGCTGGCTAAATACCGGTACAACGCTTTGGGCGAGCTGCCGCCGGTAAGCACAAAATTAAAGCGGCCCCTTTCGGCAATAGCCTGATGGGCAATCTCCATAATGTAGGCGGCTAATGCCTCATTTAAAGCATTTACCGATGTAAAGGCGTGGATATTTACCATATTATTTTTCTTTCAGCGGTAAGGTAAACCAGTAAAAGCCATCTTTGGCGATCAGTGCTTCAGCATCTTCCGGACCCCAGCTGTCGGCCGGGTAATTCGGAAAACTTAATGATTTTTTGTTTTCCCAGGCATTGATGACGGGCATAACAAGCTCCCAGGCCGTTTCTACCTGGTCGCCACGCATAAAAAGGGTCTGATCACCATTCATGGCATCGAGCAACAGGGTTTCATAAGCTTCCGGCGTATCCGTATCATAAGTACCTTTATAATCGAACACCATATCGACCGGGTTTAACACCATTTTAAGCCCCGGGCGTTTGGCCTGCACCTGAAGCCGTATGCTCATTTCGGGTTGTATACTGATGATGAGCCGGTTGTGCTGCCAGGTTTCGGCTGTTCCGGCAGCAAAGATATGATGGGGCACATCTTTAAACTGGATCATAATAATAGAAGAACTCTGGTTCATTCTTTTTCCTGTGCGCAGGTAAAAGGGGATACCCTGCCAGCGCCAGTTATCGATAAAGAACTTGATGGCCGCAAAGGTCTCTGTATTGGAATGCGGGTCGACACCAGCCTCACTGCGGTAACCGGCCACTTCCTTTCCCTCAACCCATCCTTTACTATATTGGCCGCGCACGGCATTTGAGCTGATCTCCTCCGGTTTAAACGGCCGTACTGCTTTTAACACCTCCACTTTCCGGTTCCGGATCTCATCCGCATCAAAGCTGATCGGGGCTTCCATACCTACCAGGCAAAGCAGTTGTAAAAGATGGTTCTGGATCATATCACGCAGTGCGCCTGCACCTTCATAATAATCGCCACGGTTACCCACACCTAACTGCTCCGTGACCGAGATCTGCACGTGTTCAATATAGGTACGGTTCCAGAGTGGTTCCAAAAGGGAGTTGGCAAAACGGAAAGCCATCATATTTTGTACGGCTTCCTTTCCGAGGTAATGATCAATACGGTAGATCTGTTTTTCGGTGAAGATCTTACTGAGCAGCAGATTGAGTTCCCGTGCACTTTCAAGGTCGTGACCAAAAGGCTTTTCAATAACAATGCGGCAATTATTTTCGTCGTCGGTTAATTTATAGGTATGCAGGCATTCGGCAATTAAAGGAAAAAAGTTCGGCGCAACCGCCAGGTAATAAATGACCTGGGTATTTGCACCAAAATCTTTTTGTATGGCTCCGATCGTATCTTTCAGTGTTTTAAACGTATCCGGATTGGTAATATCCGTGGCACAATACCGTATGTTAGGCTCAAAATTACGCCAGTCGGTTTCCTTTACTTTTCCGTTTCTCGAAAAGGCATTGATATGATCACGTACAAGTTCCTGGTAATTTTTGTCGGTATATACCGTTCTTCCGGTGCCGATAATACTGAATTTTTCAGGCATGTAGCCTTCTGTAAAAAGATTATAGAGAGCCGGTGATAATTTACGTTTGTTCAGATCGCCGGTGCCGCCGAAAATGACAAATATGGTAGGGTTGAGATTATTTTTCTTCTTCATTGTTGTCGATACTATCTTTAACTGAAGCGATAACTAAGGGTTATGCATTTAATTTCTTCCAGTCGGCATGGAAAGTGCCTTCACGGTCAACACGCTCAAAAGTGTGTGCCCCGAAGAAATCCCGTTGTGCCTGGGTAAGATTGGAGGTCATCTGTGCGGTGGTGAGCGAATCAAAATAGGTGAGGGCTGCTGCAAAAGCCGGGAAAGCAATACCTTGTTGAAGTGCCGCTGCCGTCACTTTCCGGGTGCTTTTGAGACTGTTCTTCAGCTTCTCCGCAATGGCCGGATCGGCATATAAATGGGGCAACTCAGGATTTTTCAGGAAGGCCTGGTAAATATCTTCTAAAAATGCAGCACGAATAATACAGCCTCCGCGCCATATTTTGGCGATCTCAGCCATATCCAGCGCATAATGGTATTGTACAGAGGCTGCTGCCAGCAGCTGGATACCCTGGGCATATGCCGATGCCATGGCAAAATAAAAAGCTTCTTCAAGTTCTGCGACCTGTATATCTCCCGGTTTAACCGTATGATCTGTATCAAAAGTTTTGCTCAGTGCTACCCGCAACGTTTTAAGCTTGGATAAATTGCGCACGGAAACGGCAGCATCGATTACCGGAACAGGTACTTCAAGGTCCATAGCGATTTGGGAAGTCCATTTGCCGGTACCTTTTGACCGGGCTTCGTCTTTGATCTCATCCACGAGGAGCCTGCCGGTTTCTTCGTCGGTAAAACGGAAAATGTCACTGGTGATCTCCATCAGGAAGGAGCTGAGCCGGCCTTCATTCCATGTTTCAAAAACCTGCTGAATTTGACTGTTATGATATTTCAGGCCGTTTTTAAGGAGATCATACATTTCGGCTAAGAGCTGCATGATGGCATATTCGATACCATTATGGGTCATTTTTACAAAATGCCCTGAAGCCCCGGGTCCGATATAGCTTACACAAGGTTCACCCTGTACTTTGGCCGAAACCGCTTCGAGCATTTCCCTGACCACCTCGTAGGCTTGTTTATCACCTCCCGGCATCAGACTTGGTCCGAAGCGGGCACCTTCTTCGCCGCCCGAAATACCCATGCCAAAGAAGTGCAACCCTTTTTCTTTAAGGGCAACCGACCGCCGGGCCGTATCCGTAAAATAAGAATTTCCACTGTCGATAAGAATATCTCCCGGTTCGAGCAAAGGCTCCAGCTCTGTTAGCACACTATCCACAATGGGCCCTGCCGGCACGAGTAAGATCAATGTTCTCGGTCGCTGCAGGGCAGCGATAAAAGCATGGATGTCGGTATATCCTTTTAATTGATGATCAGCACCTTCTGCCTCAAGTAACTGAACCATGCTTTCATTTTTATCAAAACCGGTTACGGAGAAACCCTTATCGGCCATGTTGAGCAATAAATTGCGTCCCATGGTTCCCAGGCCTATCATCCCGAACTGATAGTGTGCTTTTGTATTCTTGTTCATGCTGATATATGCTTTTAACAGCTAAGACGGTTTTATACCCTTTTAGCGGTACAAAAGTACAATAATTGCCCTATGTATCATGTCCATTTTCCGCTTTTTTTCATATAGCGGATACTGACATAATAGAGGGCCAGGAGAATGCATGATATGATAAAGAGCAGATTTCGCAGCTCTGTATCGTTATGGGTAAGTTGCGGATAATAGAACAGGAGAATACTCACGATGCCTAATAACCAGATGGTTTGTGTGTTGTATTCCTTGATCAGCCAGCGCTTACCGTTAAATTCCATACTCTTAAGCGTTTTTCCGATACCTGCGGGATGAATTATCCAGCGGTTTACCCGCTTACAGTAATCATTGAATTGCTGCCCGAATTTATTTCGCAGGAAATGCTCTTCTGCCAATACAATCGCCTGATAAATAAAAAGGAAAAGCGGAATAAAAACGGCAACGAATAATAAAGAATTTATTAATATTCCCACGCCCAAAAGCATGAGAATGTTGCCTACATATAAAGGGTTACGGCAATGATTAAATATACCCTCTGTAACCAACTCATTCGCATGTACTTTTTTATCTTTCCCGCCTCTTACAATGTAAGCTAAAGCAATGGTTATTCCCCGGATCAGCTGACCGGAAAAGGTAATGATCAGTCCGCCGATGAGCGGGTAATAAAAATAATGCGGCCCAAAAACAGCCTCGGTAAAAAGCAGGGGCGATGGGATAAATAGAGCCAGGTACAGAAAGATGAATAAAAAATTACGGTACCTGAAAAAGAAATTTCCAATAGCAATCATTTTAGTTTTTGATAGCGATAAACCCGGAAAAGTTATACCATTTAAAAAACGTTTCAACGTGAGAAAATCCGGCTTCCCTCAGCATGGTCATGTTTTCAGTTAATTTATAAGGAATGAGGACATTTTCAAGCGCCTCTCTTTTCTGAGAAATCTCCAGCTCGCTGTAATGATTCCGGCGTTTATAATCATAATAATATTTAATGAAATTCCGGTTAAATAAGCTGTCTTCCGCCAGGACTTTTTCCGATATGATCAAAACACCGCCGGGTGTAAGGCCATCATAGATGCGCTTTAACAGCTTTTCCCGGTAAATAGGCCTTACAAATTGAAGGGTAAGGCATAAAATAACGACAGAGGTATTCTGAATGCTGATCTCCTGGTGCAGGTCACCCGTGATTAATTCATAATCCCGTTTAAGGCCTGCTTCTTTTAATTTCAGCCGGCATTTTTTTAGCATTTCTTCTGAATCATCTACGCCGATAAATTTAACATTTTCAGGCACATAGGGGTCAAGACCAATCATAGTAGTTCCGGTAGAGCAGCCTAAGTCCATGACGCAGGTATGCGGTTGTGCATGCTCGGCAGCCAGTTCCATGATCATGCGTTGTATTTCATTATAGAAGGGAACAGAACGTTCAACCATGTCATCAAAGGCATTGGCCACCGTGGATCCGAATTTAAAATCAGATGGTTTTTTGATTTCCGAACTGAAAACTTTGTCTACATTTTGGTCACTTTTCATAAAGAAATTTAAAGAGGCTGTTTAGCGTAGTGCCCCTCTGTATACAGGTACGAAAGGTATGAAAAAAATGAATAAAATTTTATGAAATTTTTTTTCAAAAATCTCATCTGCATGTCAACTGTTTTTATCGGCTATGTGTATTCGGGAGCAGACATTTATATTTGCGATGATGACCATAAAAAACCAATCCGCCCTGCCTTTTTCCATACTGGATCTGGCCACCGTTGCTGAAGGATACAGTATTGCCGAGACCTTTAAAAAAAGCGTTGATCTTGCCCGTCATGCTGAAGCATGGGGTTATACCCGGTATTGGTTTGCAGAGCATCATAATATGATCAGTGTGGCCAGTTCGGCTACTTCAGTGCTGATCGGGCATATTGCCGGGCAAACCAGCCGGATAAGCGTGGGAGCAGGGGGAATTATGCTGCCCAATCATTCTCCTTTAATCGTGGCTGAGCAATTTGGTACACTGGCTACCCTGTATCCGGGGCGGATTGATCTGGGCCTGGGGAGGGCACCGGGTACCGATCCGCTTACGGCGATGGCCATCAGGGGCAGCCGTTTTGATGTGGCTTACGATTTTCCATCCGAACTCAAAAAATTACAAACCTACTTTTCTGCCGAAAACCGTTATGCCAGCGTACGTGCCATTCCGGGCGAAGGAACAGATGTACCCTTATGGATTTTAGGGTCCAGTACCGACAGTGCCTATGTAGCGGCTGCTTTTGGTTTGCCTTATGCTTTTGCAAGCCACTTTGCGCCCCAGCAATTGTTAAGCGCCATTGCTATTTATCGTGACCACTTTCAGCCCTCGGCACATTTGTCTGCACCCTATGTCATGGCTTGTGTAAATGTAGTGGCCGCCGATACGGATGAGGAGGCCGAATACTTATCGACCTCTTTAAAACAATTGTTTAAAGGTGTAATCACCGGACAACGAAAACGATTACAGCCACCGGTAAAGGATATGCGGCCGATTTGGAGTGCTGTAGAAGAAGAAGCGGCACAACAGATGCTTGCCGTTTCTTTTATCGGTGCTCCGGAAAAGCTTAAAAGAGAGCTGCAATCTTTTCAGCAGCAGACGCAGGCAGATGAACTCATGGCCACTTCGCATATTTATGATCACCAGGCACGTTTACATTCATTTCGCCTGTTTGCGGAAGTACTAAAAGAGGGGATCTGACATTAAGTCCAGAATTCATCAGGATAATGATCCTTCGGCTGCTCTTTCTCCAGTTCCTGAAGCTGCATGCCGATTTCTTTCAGTGCCTCAGGCGGGATGCTTTTTTCGAGATGGGGAAAGAGTACTCTTTCTTCAAAGCGGATATGCCGGTCGAGCAGGTCGCTCAATTCCTGTAAACTCTTATTTCTCCCATTCAGGATAGCATCGGCCAGGTCTTTGATCGCAGCATGTTCAGCGATGGCCTGCTGACATAATTCATCTTCATATTTGCTGAAAAGGATAGTTTCCTCGCTATGAAAATGCGGAAGAAGATGATTTTCAAGAAAATAGCGGATATAGGGCAGGATCCGCACGGTGTCCACCTCTTTTTGAAGCGCCTGCCGTATCTTCCAGCAAAATAATAACCCGAAATGATGCTCTCTGGACAAGGGGAGGATATTTTCATTTCGTTTCATACGTATTATTTTAACGGAATAGCCGAACTATTACGATAGTAATCGATCTTATAAAGAAACATGGCCGCCATTTTATCGCCCCGCCATTTTGCTTCATCGGCTTTTTCACCTGCAAAATGCCCGTCTACCGTAGCATACCATATCTCCAGCCAGGTGTCAAAATGAGTCTTATCGACCGGTAAATTTGCATGCGGGGGGAAAGGACTTCCGAAATACGTATGTGTTTCCAATAGAACCGTTTGCCAGAAACGATACATTTTTTCGAGATGTTCCGGCCAGCGATCCTGAATAACACCATCGAATATAGGCCCCAATAATGAGTTCTCACGTATTTTACCGTAAAAATCATCCACTAAAAGGCGGATATCGTCGATTGAGCTGATGTCTTTTTTTGCGTCCATTGATATATCTTCATGACAAAGATAACAGATTTATTTCAAATAAAAGACATTTTTATCTTTTATTTGCTGTTTTCTGCTTACCCGGCTGTAACTGATAACTTTTGGCACTTTTCCCAAATTGTTTTTTAAACTCCCGGCTAAAATACTTCGGATCGTTGAAGCCTACCAGGTAAGCGATTTCCGAAACATTGTGAATACCTTCTTTTAATAAGTTCTCGGCTTTTTTCAGGCGTACCGACTTCATAAAATCATTTACGGTAAGATCAGTCACGGCCCTCACTTTCTTATACAGCACCGGCATGGCCATACCGATCTCCCTGGCCAGTTCCGGAACCCCGAAATGCGGGTCGGTAAGTTTTACTTCGATCAGTCCGGTAAGGCGTTCTATGAATTGTTTATCCACCGGATTACTTATGTTTTTTTCAGGAGAGGCATCGATATGATCACTGAATTTGCGGCGCATGATTTTCCGGGATTGCAACAGGTTACGCACATGCAGGTTCAGGAGCGCTGTACTGAAAGGTTTGGTAATGTAATTATCGGCACCGGTACTGAGGCCTTCAACCTGCTGCGTATGGGTATCCATGGCCGTGAGCATGATGACCGGTATATGAGAAGTTCTTTCGTCTGTTTTAAGCTTCCGGCATAATTCCATCCCGTTCATGACCGGCATCATGACGTCGCATATGATCAGGTCAGGCAGGTTTTGAATGGCATTTTCCCAGCCTTCCTGTCCGTTTTCGGCCTCGGTGATCAGGTAATCATTTGCAAAAAATGCTTTAAGCAAATGCCTTATCTCGCTGTTATCTTCGATGAGTAACAGGGTCTCGGTTTGTTCGTGCTTAACCTGAGCGGCTATATCCGGCAGCGGGACAGGGATCATTGAATGCCAGTTTACGTCGCCGGGACCGGTATCCGTAGTATGTATTCCTTCCGGCTGCTCCTTCCGGAGGATCACCGTAAAACAGGTATCGCCCTCTGTCGATGCGGTTTCGGCTTTGCTTTCCATAAGAAGTTGTCCGCCATGTGCTGTCACAATGCTTTTTGAAAGTGCTAAACCAATTCCCGACCCGATATGGGTAGAGCCGACCCGGTCTACCTGAAAGAAATCACTGAATATCTTGTCTTTGCTTTCTTCGGGAATGCCAAGGCCATTATCACGCACGGCGATCACCACCTGTTGCGCATTTTGCGTCAGGCTGACACGGATAGTGCCTGAATCGCTGGTAAATTTAAAGGCATTCGAAAGCAGGTTAAAAAACACTTTTTCCAATTGAAGCCGGTCAAACCAGACCATAATTTCGTCCTGCTCACAGGACAGCGAATAATGAATATTCCGGCTTTCAGCAAGGTGCTCAAAGGCCTGAAAGATCTGCCGGATGAAGGGCACGAGGTTAGCGGAAGCCAATTTTAGTTTGAACTGGCCGCTTTCTGATTTTCGAAAATCAAGCAGCTCCGTGACGAGGAAATGAAGCCTGTCGGCATTCGATTTTATCCGCTGTACCTGCTGGTTGATCCCGGGAAGGTGGCGTGTAGTTTTAAATAAAGCTTCGAGCGGTGATAAGATCAGGGTAAGCGGTGTCCGGATCTCATGCGAAACCTGCGTAAAGAACTGCAATTTCATTTGCTGAAGATCTTCTGTTCTCTTTAATAAGGCCTTTACAAAGAAGTAGCGAACCGTGACCAGGAGAATGGTACCTAAGATCAGGATATAAATAAGATATGCCCACCAGCTGGCCCAGGGCGCCGGATGAACATGGATTTGAAGGCTTCGTACAGTTTGCCCGCTAATGCCGTCGTTATTCACCGCTTTGAGCAGAAAGCGGTAATTTCCGGCCGGCAGGTTCGAATAACTCACATTGGGTATAACCGTTTCGATCCAGTCTTTATCATAGCCTTCCAGTTTATAGAAATAAGTGTTTTTATCCGGTTTCAGGTAGTTTAACAGTGAAAACTCCAGGGTAAACTGGTTTTGATCATGTTTAAAGGTCAGTTTGTCGCTCAAATTGACCGCCTGTGTTAAAATTTTATCTTCTCCGCCAACTTTTAAGGGCTGATTAAAAAGCGTAAGTCCGGTAAAAACCAGTGGAGATATCACATTGTTTAACTCGATCTCCTGCGGATAAAAGGCGGTAAGCCCGTTAAAACCACCAAAAAACAGCCGGCCTTTACGGTCTTTGAAACAGGCTCTTACATTAAATTCATTACTGGCCAGCCCGTCGCTCTTGGTGTAATTCCGGGTATGCTGTGTAGACATATTGAATTCAGTGATACCGCCGGAAGTGCTCACCCATAAATTGTGCATATTATCTTCCAAAATACCCATTACATTGTTATTCGCCAGTCCGTCGGTTTCTGTATATGTTTTGCCGGTTCTTTTTTCCGGGTCGAACAGGGTGAAGCCGCCACGTGTGCCGATAAGAATCTGTCCTTTGGCATTCTCGTTAATACAATTGATAAAAGGGGAAGGAAGCGTCAGGGCATTGCCGGCTTCTGAAAAAGAATGAAATTTCTGCTGATCGCTATCATAACAGAATATGCCGCTATTCGTACCGATCCAAAGCAAATTCCGGCTGTCTTCAAAAAGACTGGTAATGGCTTTTCCTTTCAGCTGATCATCCAGCGGGCTTCTGCTGGTCTTATCGGGATAGTTGCCGTTTTTCATTTCGAGCGTGGTAAGCCCCGATACCGATCCGACCCACAATATCCCTTTGTGATCCTTTTTAAGGGTAATGATCTCTGCCGAGGTAATCGTTCCGTTACGGTCCTTTACATTGGCAATATGCCTGAATTGTCCGGTCGAAGGGTCGAACAGGTTAATCTTACCCCGGTGTGTACCGATAAACAGGCGCTTCTGGTTTTCCTTCTCGATCACTTTAACCAGGTTGGAACTAATGCTGTTCTGATCATCGCTGTTCGTTTTGTAACTCCTGAACGTTTGCGTTTCCGGATTAAAATAATTGAGGCCGCCACCTTCGGTGCCAATCCAATAGCCGGCATCATTTTCCAGTATGGTACTTACCACGTTATTACTTAAGCTGTGCTGCTGTTTCTGGTTGCGGTAAACGCTGAAGTTCGTAGCTGTAGGATAAACAATATTTACCCCGCCAAAATAAGTGCCGATCCAGATATTTCCGTCACGATCCGTAAACAGGTGGTGAATAGAATTCTGGCTGATGCTGGCCGGTTTTTCGGGATCATGCTGCTCATGGATAAAGCGCCCGGTAACGGGATCAAGGAGGCTTAGGCCATTTTGAGTGCCGATCCATAATATACCTTTTTTATCGAACATCACTTCCCGTACATCATTATGGATAATGGAGTTGGGCTGCATATCGTTATGCAGGTAAGCTTTTAGAATCCGGGCATCCGGACTAAAACAATAAAGCCCGTTCGACGAAGCTACCCAGATGCGATGTTGTGCATCACCGGTAATGCTGGTCACATATATTTTATCGTTATTGCCGGCCAATGCAATTTTACGGAAGCTGATCTTACCTTCGTGATAGTGCATGATCAGCAATCCATTTCCCGTTCCGATCCAGAATACACCTGATCTGTCCTGGTAAATGCTGTAAATATTGTTTACCGGATCGTCCTTTTTGTCATTCACCCGGAAAGAACGGAATACGCGTCTTTTTTTATCGGTCAGCAGCTTTAAACCATTCAGTGTGGTTATCCAAAGCCGGTTTTGGCGATCCTGGTATATATTTTCGATCCCGCCCGTACTAAACTCTTTCAGGCTTTCAAAAACATCCTTATCGGCATGATAAAGTGCCAGGCCACCCGATGTGCCAGCCCATAAGGTACCCTCATGATCGGTCAGCAGTGCCGTGGCTTCGCCGGAAGGTAACCCTGAACTGCTTTTTTCTTCATTCTTATAGACTTTAAAGCGATATCCGTCATAACGGTTAAATCCCTGTCGCGTACCCAGCCAGATAAAACCGGTACTGTCCTGTGCTACGGTCATAACCGAATTTTGTGACAGGCCATTTTCTACAGAAAGATTTTTAAAGGTCAGTGGCGTTTGCCCCAAAGCCGGAAATATTGCCCATTGAAAAGCAAGAAACGCTATGAAAAGATATCGCAGTGCCAGGTTCATTTGATATGCAGAAAGCCGGGATTAAAGATAAAGAAATATCTCCGCTCTGCATATGCCTGATTTTGCTTTTATCTTATTTTAAACCGTAATAAAACGTGTTTTTTAGAATTTTCTACCTTTTCTGACTGAATTTTCATCTTTTTTAATCCCCGAATAAATCAGCTTTGTATATCCTAACCAAGATTTAAGGATAGGCAGGTATCCACCTGTTTGTCCGGAACCTATTAACCTAAACCAGAATTATGAAAGAAAAACTACTTCATTTCAATTGCCGGAAATGGAGCTTTACATTTCTCGCCTGGTGTTTAGTATGTTCGGCAGGTTCATTTTCCTGTAAGAAGGAAATTGAAACGTCGGATGTATATACACTACGGCAGTGGAAGGTAACGCTTAATCCCGACAATGTTGTTCCGGCAGTGAGCGGCCGTACAGAGCGTGCCACAGCGGTCTTTTACCTGATGACCGATAATAAGCTGTATTATTACCTGTATTTCAACGATGCCCTGAGTACGGGGGATAAGCCGGCAAAGGCAGCCGTTTATACAGGTGCTGCCGGAAGCAACGGAACCCTGCTGATCGATCTGGCGAATGAGGCTTTTAACAGCAGCCGCGAAGTAAAAGGCTCTGTTTCGCTTAGCCCGGCCCAGATCGATAATCTGAACACAAAAGTAAATTACCTGCAGATCACTTCAACCCAGCAACCTAACGGGTTAGTACGCGGTACTTTGCAGTCTTACTAAAAATGAGCTCAGTATGATGACCAAAACAGATATGTACTTTAAAGTAAAGTACCTTATGGTGCTGTTGTGCATGCTTCCTGGTATAGCCGGGGCGCAGACTGCTGAACAGGCAACCGACAGTACACAGATAAAAAGATTCGACCCTAAAAGCTACCTGCAGCGTAATGTTAACCGCTGGAACGGGTTAACCGTAAAGGCCCGCCAGGTAGAGGGCGTATCGGCTATTTATGCCGAAGATGTAAATTCAACCCCGGTATCGGATATTACGAATGTAATGGCCGGTCGTATTCCCGGATTATATACCCTGCAATCGTCAGCCCGTACCGGTTTCGACGGTACCTCTTTAACTTTGAGAGGACAGTCGCCCACCATCGTGGTGGATGGGGTGGTCCGTAATTTTACGAGCTTTAATCCGGACGACATTGAGCGCATTACCGTATTAAAAGATGCATTATCGGCATCCATGTATGGCATGCGCTCTTCAGGCGGTGTAATTTACATTACAACCAAGCAGCAATCTGCCTGGCGTCCGTTCGAGATCCGGTTTTCCAGTGAATACGGACGCCTTGAAAACCTGTTCACCCCGAATTTTATTACCGGCGCCAATTATGCACGGATATATAATGAAGCCCAGCAGAACACCTCGCCGGGAAGTACCCCCTTGTATAGCGATGCCCTGATCTCCGCTTATCAGAACGGATCAAATAATCCCTATCTGCAGCCCAATAATAACTGGTACGACCTGGTCTATAAAAAGAACAGTGCGCAGCAGCGTTATAATCTTGGTGTTGCCGGTCATTCCAGTAATTTTAAATATTATGCCAGTTTAGAACATTTCAGCTCAGACGGCAACTTTGTGACCGACAATAATAATGCCTATAACACGAATAATTTTTATAAGCGTTATAACATGCGTACCAATGCAGAGATCAACTTTAATGAAGATATTTCTCTGCAGTTAAATGTGTTCGGTTCCATTGAAAACCTGAATCAGCCCGGTGGAAATGCCACAGATATCATGGGACTGGTGTACAGCACTTCGCCGCTGGCCTATGCTGTGAAGAACCAGGATGGTACCTATGGCGGTACAGCCGCTTTAACCAACAATATTCTGGCCCGCACGATTAACTCAGGTTATATCCGGGATAATAACCGTTCTATTAATACCGATGTGGCCTTAACCTATAAACTCGACGACCTTACCAAAGGCTTATGGGCAAAAGCCTCTTTATCGATCAATAATTACTATAACCAGGTAGTAAGCCGGACCAAGACCTTTGCGATCTTTTATCCGGTCATATCCGGTTCGAACGTAACCTATACCAAATCGGGTGCCGATGGTAATGTATCTGCGGGAAGCGGAGCGTCATCGATCTCTGCACAGCTGAAGCAAACGTATTATAATTTTATGCTGGGCTACTCGCGCGATGCGGGAAAACATCATATCGATGTGCTTGCCGCCTATAACGGGGATAACCGCCTGGTGACCTATAACCAGCTGAACCAGATCTACCGCACCGGCGGACTATCCGTAAAATATCATTATGCCTCCACTTATTTTGCAGAGCTGGGAAATTCGTACGGCAGCTATAATCGTTATAGCGGTGCAAATAAATGGCTGTATCTTCCTTCACTGGGTTTAGGCTGGGTGATCAGTAATGAACAAGGTTTTAATACGAAAACGGTAAATTTCCTTAAATTAAGAAGTACCATTGGTTTAACGGCCATGGCTGATGCCACTGATTACTTTTCTTATATTCAACGCTATTCCAACAGCACTACGGGCTATGTTTTTGGTACAGCCCTGACATCGGTCACCGGCGCTGCGGAAAGCGGACTGGCCACTACCGGTATCCATGCTGAAAAAGCCTTAAAATTTGAGGTGGGCGCTGATGCTGCTTTCCTGGATCAGAAGCTTAATGCAGGACTGACCTGGTACCATAACCGTTATTTTGATCTTTTGCAAACCCCTGTGTATGCGAGCGGTATCATCGGGCAAACATATCCGCTGATGAATATCGGTAAGGGTCGCTACTCCGGATTAGAGTTTACAACGGATTTTACCGGAAAGTCGGGTGATTTTGGGTATAAGCTGGGATTAAATATCAGTTTTGAAAAAAGCAGGGTACTGGATGCCGGCGAACCGGAACTTCCTTATGCATGGATGTATATCCAGGGTAACCCGGTAGGTGGCGTTAGGGGTTACGAAGCCATTGGCTTCTATAAAGCAGGCGAAAATGAAGTGAATACCCCAACGCTTTTAGGCTATATTCCTTCACCGGGTGATATTAAATATAAAGACCTGAACGGGGATGGCGTGATCAGTGCTTTGGATCAGAAACTGATCTCTTCCACCAAACCTTTTATTTACGGAGGCTTCAACTTTGCCTTCCAGTATAAGGGTTTCGATTTAAGCGGGCTTTTCCAGGGTGTACAAAACCGGATGATCCATCTTTCTCCTTCGTCGATGCTGGCGCTTAATAACAATACCGGTTATGTATTGGATTATACCACGGCTGACCGGTGGACGGCTCAGAACCAGCAGAATGCCAGCTTACCGCGCCTTACGCTGGGTACAAATGTGAATAACAGCGCCACGTCAACTTTCTGGTTAAAAAAAGCAGATTACCTGCGGTTAAAGAATCTGGAATTAGGGTACAGCCTGCCATCGAATGTTTTGCGTCGCATGGGTGTGGCGAAGCTACGGGTATTTGTGAACAGCTATAACCTGCTCACCTTTACCGGTATGGATTTCGATCCGGAATCGTTTGTAAACAGTTTCCCTAACCAGCGGGTGATCAATGGCGGTCTATCCTTAACCTTATAGCAGAATGATTATGAAACGATATATAATAACAATAATGGTTTCCATGGGGTTGTGGGGCATGACGGGCTGTAAAAAGATGTCGGAAGATAAACCCCTGGAGCTCATCGAAAAAGATCTCATCTTTGATTCAAAAGATTCGTTGGGTGTGAATGCCGAACGCTTTTTAAATAATATCTATTCCGGGTTACCGAATGGCTTTAACCGCATCAGTAATAATATGCTCGATGCCGGTACCGACGATGCTATTCCGAATGCTGCCGGTGATGCTGTTCAGTATTTCAGCAATGGCGGTATCAGCCCGACAAATGTGGTCGACAATGTCTGGGCAAAGAATTATGCCAATATCCGGAAAGTAAATGTTTTCCTGAGCAGTATTGACCGGGTACCACTGAACATTGCCGGGTTAAAAGACCGCTGGAAGGCGGAAGCCCGGTGCCTCCGCGCGATTTCGTATTTTGAGCTTATCAAAAGATGGGGCGGTGTACCTTTAATCGGAAATAAGGTTTATGATGCCAACGAAACCATTTCCGTAGCCAGGAGCAGTTACGCGGAATGTGTCACCTATATCCTTGCCGAATTAGATGCAGCCATGCCTTTTCTGCTGACCGCCAACGGCTCGGTGAACGGTACCTTTGCAGCTAATTATTACGGTCGTTTTGGCCGTGGGGCAGCCATGGCCTTAAAATCGAGAGTATTGCTGTATGCAGCAAGCCCATTGAATAATCCGTCAAATGAGCAGGCAAAATGGGTTGCGGCGGCGGCGGCCGCCAAAGCGGTGATGGACAGTGTTACCGCCGGCAAATTTACCTATGCCCTGCATAATGCGGCTACCACGGCACATTACTCGACTACAACACTGGCCGGTGTGGCCCCGGCAGCCTCACTTTCGGCGTATGTGACGAATGTAAATAAGTTTCTGAGTGTCTTTACCACCGCCAGCAACAATGAGATCATCCTGCCATATATGGCGACGACCAACAATACGGTCGAAACATTGAATGACCCGGTAGGGTATACCCGTGCCGGTGCAAATGCCGGAAAGACCAATCCCACACAGCAGCTGGTGGATGAATATGAAATGACAAACGGCAAAATGATTAGTGATGCCACTTCCGGTTACAATCCGGCTAATCCGTACTATGACCGCGATCCACGCTTTCCGGCAACGATCATGTTCGATGGCCTCTACTGGCTGACCAGAAAAGTACAAACCGCTGATGGCGGACCTGACCGTCCGTTTGGCTATGGCCGTGTGACCAAAGGCGAGACCCGTACCGGCTATTACCTGCGGAAATTTATGACCAGCAACAGCAGCGCGACTTCGTATTCGAATTATGCACACGTATTTCCGATTATGCGCTATGCCGAGATCCTGCTCAATTATGCAGAAGCACAAAATGAGGCGGCCGGACCAGACAATTCTGTATATGCTGCCGTGAATGCTATCCGTACCAGGGTAGGGATGCCCAGTCTTACACCAGGTTTGTCTCAGGAACAGATGCGTACACAAATTCGTCATGAGCGACGTGTGGAGTTTGCTTTTGAAGAACACCGCTTCTGGGATATCCGGCGGTGGAAGATCGCAGCCAATGTATTGAATGGAAAATTACATGGTATCCAGGGCGTCGTATCCGGTACTACCACCACCTATACGAAAGTGGAAGTGGCCGATACCCGATTCGATGCCAATAAGATGTACCTGTTTCCTATTCCGTTCAATGAATTGATGTCTAATAAACTGATGGTTCAAAATCCAAACTGGTAAGCATGAAAACAACATACATGAAAATAATGATACAATGTCTTTTCCTGTTCATCGCATTCTTCATAGGGAATAATGCCGTGGCACAAACCGGAAAGGTCATCAGCGGTACCGTGTCTGACGGACAGGGACCTATACCGGCAGCGACCATTTTTGAGAAAGAATTTAACACCAATGGTACGCAGACCGATGAAAACGGAAAATTTACATTGAAATTAAAAGGCCAGCAGGGCATTATTGTCGTGAAATACATTGGTTTTTTGACACAGGAAATTAACGTGACAAACAGATCCAATGTGCAGGTTACCCTCCAAAGCGATGTAAAAGGCCTGGAAGAAGTGGTGGTATTAGGCGTAGGGCAGACGGCAAAAAAGGTCACCTTAACCGGATCGGTAAGTTCGATATCCGGAAATGAGATCCGGCAAAGCCCCTCGGCCAGTTTACAGAATACACTTGCCGGCCGCTTGCCGGGATTCTTCTCCCAGCAGCGGGGTGGTCAGCCGGGGCGTGACGGGGCATCGTTTCAGATCCGGGGTATCAATACTTATGCCGGTGGTACCACACCGCTCATTATCGTCGATGATGTGGAATATACTTCAGACCAGATCAGCCAGATCGACCCGAACGAGGTCGAAAACCTGACGATTTTAAAGGATGCTTCTACTACGGCTGTTTACGGGGTAAGGGGTGCCAATGGCGTTGTGGTGATCACTACCCGCCGCGGAAGTGCCGGGAAACCCTCGCTGAATGTGAAGAATGAAACCGGCCTGCAGCTTCCTACGCAACGGCCGGTCGTGAACGACGGGTATACTACCCTGAACCTGCTGCGGGAGCGTCTTGCCGGGCAATATACCAACCCGTTAAACTCCTATTCCAATTATTTTGCCGGGAATAACCTTCAGCATTATCTCTTAAACGATGATCCTTACAATTTCCCGAATGTAAACTGGTGGGATGAGGTGATGAAAAAGGTAAGTATTCAGAACCGTGTTAACTTTGATATCCAGGGGGGTACAAATACCGTGAAATATTTTGTCAACCTGGGCTACCTGAACCAGGGCGGCCTGTTCAAAGATTTTTCTGAAAGCCAGGGCTATCAGTCGAATTATATGTATAACCGCTATAACTTCCGGTCAAATGTCGATATTACGCCAACAAAGACCTTAAAGATCAAACTCGATCTTTCGGGCAGGTTTGGGATCACCAACGAGCCGAATGATAAGCCCTGGAATAATGGCGGGTCTACTTTCCAGTACCTCTGGAATGGCGAACTTTCAGGTTTTTTATATCCTGTTTACTGGCAGAACGGTTTAATGGCCAGCTCTGCATCGTCATTGACCAAACCTAATCCGGTTGCGAACCTGACGTATTCCGGGTATAACCGCAGCTATACCAATAACATTGCAGCGGTAACCAGTGCGAATCAGGAACTTAATTTCATTACAAAAGGACTTTCGGCAAACGGAATGCTGTCTTTTGCGAGCGATTATGGCTTTTCACGAAACCTGACCCGCAGCTCATCTGAAATTCTGGTCTATACCTATAATACCAATACCGGGAAATACGACCCGGTAACGGCAAATCTGTATCGTATGGGGCCGTTAAGCCGGACTTCGTCGAACAGCGGCACCAACCGTACGCTGAACTTAAGAGCGAGCTTAAACTATGCGCGGACATTTGATAAGCATAATATTGGCGCACTGGCCTTGTATAACCAAACCTCCTATACTGCCGATCCTTCGGGCACGGTAGCCGCCGATCCTTATAATATTAAAGGTTTTACCGGAAAATTAATGTATGCCTACAACCAGAAATACCTGTTCGATGTAACGGCTGCCTATAACGGCTCAGACCGTTTCGAATCAAGCCGCCGTTTTCAATGGTTCCCTGCAGCCAGTATTGGCTGGAATGTGAGTGAAGAGTCGTTTATCCGGGATAATCTTAAATTCATTGATTTTCTTAAGCTAAGAGCATCTTACGGCCTTACCGGTAACGACAATATCGGTACATCGACCTATATGTACCAGAAATCGTATGGAAGCAGTGCCAGCGGGATCATTTTTGGTGAAACCCCGCAAAGCCTGGGCGGCATGATCGAGCCTACACTTGGAAATGCCAACATTACCTGGATGACAACCGAAGATTTCAATGCCGGTGTCGATCTGAAGATCTTCGGGTCTAAGCTTTCGGTCACCGCTGATTATTTCAGGAAAACGACCAAAGATATCTTAACCACTCCCGGCTTAATACCCAGCACATTCGGGGCAGCATTGCCGCCATATAACCTTGGAAAAGTATCAAACAAGGGTTATGAGATCGATGTAACCTTAAGGGAGAAAATCGGAAAATCGTTTAATTTCTTCTTAAATACGAATGTTACCTATGCCAAAAATATTGTAGAATACCGCGATGAGCCCAGCTACCTGTACCCGTGGCTGGCTTCGACCGGAAAACCGGTAGGGGCGACGTTCCAGTATACTTTCGATGGCTTTTATGAAAGCCTGAATGATCTGTATACCGCACCAAAACTGGCTTCGTCTACACCGCTGACTTCCATTCACCTCGGATCCGTGAAGTTCAAGGACCTGAACGGTGATGGTATCATTGATGCGAACGACAGGGGCTATATTGGCGACAATAATGCAAATTATACCGGGGGTCTGAGCTTTGGCTTCTCCTATAAAGGTTTTGATGTGTCGACCTTATTCCAGGGTTCGTTTAAATATGTCATCAGCATGTACCGAGGTGCATTGGGCTATGGCCGTCCGGACCGCGTTTCCGTACCCTGGAATGCCAGTCGCTGGACTCCGCTTACAGCCGGAAAAGCTGATTTTCCGGAGCTTGCCGGCGGACAGAACGGCTTTGACGGGTCTAACCTCTCTACGTTCTGGTATGTTCCCGGCGATTATATCCGCTGGAAACAGTTTGAAGTGGGCTATCGCCTGCCCGGTGCCCTCACCAAAAGACTGCATGTGAACAATATCAGGCTGTATGCCAACGGCTACAATTTAGGCCTGGTCTATACGAAGATCCCTTCATTTGTAGATCCCGAATCCGCTTTGTCTTCATCGGCCGGCGAATACCCGCAGCAACGGGTCATTAATTTCGGTATACAGTTCGGATTATAATTTAAAATAACGATTATGAACAATAAGATATTTGCAATAGTACTGACCGCATTTGGAATGCTATTGGTGGCTTCATGTAAAAAAGGCGGCCTGCTTGATCCCAAAGTAGAGCCGCTTACCGAAGAAAAGGTATTTGCCGATAGTGCCATGACCTTTAACTTCCTGAATAATATTTATTGGAATACCGGCCTGGATATTCATCCCTACCGGAATACCATTGGCGGGGCTACCGGCGGCGGACCGGGCAGCAGCGACTGGAATGACAGCTTTGAAACATTGTCGTCGAATGCAGCCAGCGGTTATTCCGGTCAAAATGCTTTCCTTTCCGGGACATCCACCTCCAGTTCACATCCTTTACTGGCCATGTGGGCATTACTTTACCGGAAGATCCGCGCAGCGAATAAATTTATGGCAAACGTTCCGTCGTCGCCCATTTCTGCGGCACGGAAGAAAACCCTGATCGCCGAAGCCCGTTTTCTGCGGGCGTATTACTACCAGATGCTGATCCGCTTTTATGGCGGGGTTCAGCTGATGGGCGATGAAGTGAGCGATGATTTCCCCACCTATGATTATAAACGCAATACGTATAAGGAATGTGTCGATTATGTAGCGGCTGAATATGACAAGGCAGCTGCCGATCTCCCATCGGCGTTAACCTTAGAGGCTATTCATTACGGTAGAGCTACCTCAGGAGCCTGTAAGGCGTTTAAAGCCCGTTTACTGGTTACAGCAGCCAGTCCGCTTTTCAATGGCAGCCCGGCCACCACCAGTGCAAACCTCCTGCCGCTGCTCAGCTATTCTGCGAATTATGATGCTTCATTATGGCAAAAAGCAGCTGATGCCTGTAAAGCGGTGATTGACCTGCCCGACTATGCACTTGTGGTGGATAACACCACCCAGCCGGGAAACGGCTTCTGGAAAATGTTTACCAGCGGACGTAAAAGCAGCGAGTTTATTTTTTCTTATAATATTGCCGTGGCAGCAGCAACCAGTCAGTCGGCCACTGCCGGTAACCTGGAGCGGGCATGGTTCCCCCGGTCAAACAGTAATGCGACCGACTTAACGTACATGAATCCAAGTCAGAATGTGGTGGATGCTTTCGGTATGGCCGACGGAAAACTGATTAGCGACCCGAATTCAGGCTATAACCCTTCCGATCCGTATAAAAACCGCGATCCGCGTTTTTATAATTCGATCATTTATAATCAGGCCACCATGACTAGCAAAACCACCACCGCACTGGCCACGATCAATATCTATTCGAATGCCGCCGGAACGCGGGTAGGGGATGGTATAGAGGCGTATTATACCAAAACCGGTTATTATACCCGTAAAATGTGTAACGACCGTATTCCGTACAACAGCTTAACGGTTGACCGTTCGCTGCCGATGATGCGTCTGGCCGAAATGATCATGGGATATGCCGAGGCTTTAAATGAGTTAGGCCAGACCGAAGCAGCCGTTACAGAGCTCAATAAGATCAGAAGCCGCGCCGGCATTGCGGCCGGTGCCGATAACCGCTATGGAATACCTGCCGGTATCAGTAAAGAAAACCTGCGTACGCTTATCCGTAATGAATACCGGGTAGAGTTTTATGGTGAAGGGCACTGGTATTATGATACCCGCCGCTGGAAAACGGCTGAGCAAACCGAGAATGGCGCCGTACAGCTGATGCGGGCTACACAAAATCCTTCGGGCAGCACCTATCCGTTCAAATATGAGGTTCAGAATGTATTTGCCACCCGTTTTATAGCCCCGGCCATGTATTTTGTGCCAATTCCATTAGCAGAGATCCTGAAATCGAAAAGCTTATTGTTGCAGAACCCGGGATGGTAAAAAAATTAACGGTACATATCACCTTGTCTTTATGGGCATTCATCAGCCTGATGATGGCGCCTGCTGCCGGTATTCATGCGCAGGTTAAACCTGATATGACCTGGTTTAAAGAAGCAAAATTTGGCTTATTCCTGCATTGGGGACTTTATTCCGAAACGGCGGGCGACTGGAATGGCCGCCCCACCCGCGGCGGTGAGCATTTTATGTTATATGAGCGTATCCCGGTAAAAACATATGCCACGATCGCCGATCGGTTCAATCCGGTCGGGTTTGATGCCGATGCTTGGGTAAAGCAGGCAAAATCGGCCGGGATGAAATATATTGTTTATACGGCCAAGCATCACGACGGGTTTGCCATGTACCGGTCGGAAGTGAGTGATTATAATATCGTTAAAAAGACACCTTACCAGAAAGACCCTTTGGCTGCGCTGGCCGAAGCCTGCCGGAAATATGACCTGAAGCTTTGTCTTTATTATTCACTGGGCCGCGACTGGGAAGATCCGGATGTGCCGACCAACTGGCCGGTAAAGGCCGGAAGAAGTAATACCTGGGATTTCCCGGATGAGGATGCCAAAGTGTTTAACCGGTATTTTGAACGGAAAGTAAAGCCTCAGATCAGAGAGCTGCTCACCCACTATGGCCCTATTGGCGTATTGTGGTTCGACACGCCTGAACTCATCAGTAAAAAAGAAAGTGCCGAATTACGCAGCCTCGTGACACAGTTGCAGCCGCAATGCCTGGTCAACAGCCGCATTGGTGGTGGTTATGGCGATTTTTCCATTTCAGAACAAACCTTAGATCCTTCATCAAAGAAAGCCTGGGAGTCGTGCATGACGATTGGCAATAACTGGGGCTATAACCGGCACGACAGCACCTGGAAATCGTCAGAAATGCTGGTACGTAACCTCATTAATGTGGTAGCCAATCATGGGAATCTATTATTAAATGTAGGGCCGATGGGAAACGGTGAATTTCCGGACTGGGCTGTAAAGCGCCTGGATACGATAGGGGAATGGATGAAAAAAAATGGAGAGGCCATTACCGGTACATCACCATATATCGTTACTTTTGAAGGATACCGGAAAGAGGAAATCCGTGCGGATGATCAGAATACCATGAAAGATGCCGTACACGACGCTACGCCGAAAACGACTTTACCCGATGTTTTTTATACTACAAAAGGAAAAGTAGTATATGCCCTGTTAAGAAGCTGGAAGATGCCTTCCGTGACCCTTGCCAGCTTAAAAGGAAAACAGGTTCGATCGGTAAAGCTGTTGGGAAGCAGCAAAAAGGTAAAGCAGGTACAAACCGCCGACGGTCTGGAGGTAACCCTTCCTGCCGGCTTCGAAAAAGTGAATCGTATTCCGGTATATACACTTAAAATTGAATTAGAATGAACAGGATTTTTTTGCTGATGCTATTCGTTGTATTCCGGCATATCGGTGTACATGCGCAGGCCCCTTTACCGCTTATTCCTTATCCAAAACAGGTGACCGCAAAAGAAGGAAGCTTTGTATTACACGCCGGAACAACGGTTTTCAGTGCAGATGAAGCGCTGGGCAGCCAGGTAACTTATCTCCGGCATACCCTTTTCAAAAGCTATGGTCTGAATTTTCTGCAGGGTAAGGATAAAAAATCTGGTATTTTGTTAAAATTATCGGGCAAAGCAGGTATTCCGGGCGCGTACCAGTTATTAATCGGCACAGAGCAGATTGTTATTGAAGCGGCTACGCCTAATGGCATTTTTAACGGCATACAATCCCTGTTACAACTGTTAAAAGCGGCCGGCCCTTTTAAAGGACAGGTAAGGCTGACGGCGATGCATATCCAGGATGAGCCCTTATACGCATGGCGGGGCATTATGTTAGATGAATCACGTCACTTTTTTGGTAAAGCAAAGGTGAAATCGATTCTGGACTGGATGGCGCTGTATAAATTAAACCGCTTTCACTGGCACCTTACCGATGAGCCGGCCTGGCGCCTGGAAGTGAAAAAATACCCGATGTTATCGCTCATCGGTGGTATCGGTTCATATACCGATGCAAATGTGCCTGCACAATACTACACACAAGATGATATCCGCGAAATCGTAGCGTATGCCAAAGAACGCTACATTGAGGTTATTCCCGAGATCGATATGCCCGGCCATGCCACAGCGGCTAACCGGGCCTATCCGGAATATAGCGGAGGCGGATCTAAAGATCATCCGGAGTTTACGTTTAACCCGGGGAAGGAAAAAACCTATACCTATCTTCAGCATATTTTGAAAGAAACCCAGCTCTTGTTTCCGTTTGGCCTTATCCATCTCGGTGGTGATGAAGTGAGCTTTGGCAATGAAAAGTGGAATGCAGATACCGGCATTACGGCCCTGAAGCAAAAACAGGGTTTAGCCAATAATGTGGATGTAGAGCGCTATTTTATGCGCCGTATGGCCGATTCGGTGTTCGCTATGGATGGAAAAATAGGCGTATGGGATGAAATGACCGATGCGGGTTTGCCGAAAGATAAATCGGTTATTTTCTGGTGGCGGCATGATCGCCCCGTCTTATTGGAACAGGCCCTGAGTAAAGGTTATTCTACAGTGTTATGCCCGCGTTTGCCTTTCTATTTTGATTTTGTGCAGGATAAAAGCCATCAGTATGGTCGCAAATGGGATGGTAAATTTAATGATCTCCTTTCGGTATACCATTTCGACCTGGCGGCACTGACCGCTAAACCCGGCGCTTCCGTGCTGGGTCTGCAGGCCAACCTCTGGACCGAAACCATTCATAACGTGCAGCGTCTGGATTACCTGCTGTTCCCGCGCATAGCGGCACTGGCTGCCGCAGCCTGGACACCGGCCGCCCTGCGCAATGACGAGGCCTTCCTGGAACAGGTAAAAATTCATCAGAACTGGTACCGGGAGGCGGGGTTGAATTTCTACGATGTCTTTAACCCGGCAAAAACACCCGAGCCTGCGGGGCGGAAAAAGGCGCCTTTAAATTATAAAGATTAAGCATGAACATAACACATAAACAGATGAAAACGATAGTGAAACCGCTGCGTCTGGCAGCATTAGCCGTGCTGGTATGGGCTAACCCCTTTAATGAGGCGGCCGCACAGCAATCGCCCGTTAAAACCGATACCATTCCGTTAAAATACGGATCGCACCGTACCGGCAACCGCCAGGATGCCGCTATGGAACGCTGGCGTGATTATGGCTTAGGCCAGTTTATTCACTGGGGCGTATATGCGATCCCCGGCGGGCATTGGGAAGGAAAAACATATAACGGTGCTGCCGAGTGGATCCGCTCATGGTCGGGCAATTCGGCGCCTGAGAACTGGAAAGCGACGTATGATAACCTGTATAAGCAATTCAATCCTACCGATTTTGATGCGAAGAAGTGGGCGAAGCAGGCTAAAGAAATGGGCGCAAAGTACCTTATTTTTACCACCAAGCATCACGATGGCTTTTGCCTCTGGCCAAGCCGGTATACCGAATATACCATAAAAAATACGCCGTATAAAAAGGACATTGTGAAAGAAGTGGTGGATGCCTATACGGCCGAAGGTATTGATGTGTACCTGTATTTCTCGATCATCGACTGGAACCATCCGGGCTACCGGAGTGCAGCGCCTGCTGTCGAAAAAGATATCCAGGCTTATGAAGAATTTAAGAAATTTACCCGTAACCAGCTGCTGGAACTCCTGGAAAGGTACCCTGCTACCAAAGGCCTTTGGTTTGATGGTTCCTGGGACCAGGCCTGGATAAAGCAGGCGGCCTTTACCGACAAACTGGAAAAGGAGCTTCGCCGTATTCATCCCGGTCTGATCATTGGCAGCCGTTTCCGGGCTGATGATTACGGAAAACGGCATTTCGACAGTAATAATAAGCTGATGGGCGATTATGAGCAGGGTTGGGAACGTAAACTACCGGCCACTTACGAAACGATTAACGGGCGCGATTGGGATTGTGTAATGACTATTCCGCCAAATCAGTGGGGTTATAACTCGGACTGGAAATCGTCGTACGTAAAAACCGCGTCCGATCTCAGCCAGATGCTGATGCAGGCCGTATCGTTAGGCGGCAACTTAGTGATCAATTTCGGTCCTGACGGTAAAGGCAATATCCGGCCCGAAGAAGCCCTCATTGCCCGTGAACTCGGACAATGGGTCAATAAAGCCGCACCAGCCATTTATGGTACCCGTTATGCCGGCTTACCTAAACCCGATTACGGGTACTATACCCGTAAAGGTGAACAGCTTTTTTTAACGGTATTTAACCAGCCGGTTAATAATGTTTTACGTATAGCCATTCCGCGCGATTACGGCGATGCCCCCAAACAGGTAAACCTGCAGGGTAAATCCCTTTCGTTTAAGCGTATCGATATGGGTATGGACCGCGACAGGAATATCTATTACGATGTGATCTTACCGGCACAGTCCTCCGGCGGGCAGCCTTTTATATTAACCATTGATCTTGAAAAATCGAACAGAAGACAAAGTACTTTCGGCGACGCCAAGACCTAAACCCAAAAAAATACCTTATGAGAAGATTATATATACTAGTCCTGCTGGTTTTTGCAGGGGGGAATAATTTTGCCCAGGTGAACGATAAAGCTATGGCCGGCCTGATCGATAAGCAGTTTAAACTGGCCCGTGAGCAATACCGTTACCTGGCGAAGAATACGCCGCCCGCACGTATGCCAAAAACCTATGTGGAGGCGAAGAACAAGTGGGAAACCAGCGATACGCAATGGTGGTGCAGTGGGTTTTACCCGGGTAGTCTGCTGTATATTTATGAATATACCAAAGATACTGCCACTTTGAACGAAGCTAAAAAACGTTTGGCCATCCTCGAAAAAGAAAAGCACTATACCGGAAATCACGATCTGGGCTTTATGATGTTCTGTAGTTTTGGCAATGCTTACCGGATCATGAAAGACCCGGAATACCGGCCTACCTTAGATACAGCTGCCGCTTCGCTGGTGACCCGTTACCGGCCGGATGCCAAAGTGATCCAGTCGTGGAACTCGAGCAAAACCTGGAAAGGACCGGTCATTATCGACAACATGATGAACCTGGAATTACTGCTTTGGGTAGCCCGCCATGGCGGTGATAAAAAGCTGGAGCAGATCGCGCTTAACCATGCCGATGCGACCTTAAAAAATCACTTCCGGAAAGACTACAGCTCTTATCATGTGGTTGATTATGATATGAGCAATGGCAAGGTGTTGAAAAGAGCCACTTCACAGGGTGCGGGCGATGAATCGGCCTGGGCCAGAGGGCAGGGCTGGGCCTTATACGGGTATACCATGGTCTATCGCTTTACAAAAGATAAGCGCTATTTAGATCAGGCAAAGCATATCGCCGCTTTCATTTTGAAGAATCCCGCTATGCCGGCCGATCGTATCCCGTACTGGGATTTTAATGCTCCGGATATCCCGAATACTTACCGGGATGCCTCAGCAGCAGCGATCATCGCCTCGGCTTTGCTGGAATTGGGCCAATATAGCACTAAAAAAGAGCGCGAAACGTATATCCCGGAGGCTAAAAAAATGCTGGTCTCGCTTTCTGCCGATCCGTATTGGGCAAAGACCGGTACGAATGGCGGCTTTCTGTTAAAACACAGCGTTGGCGCATTACCTTTAAAATCAGAAATTGATGTTCCTTTAACCTATGCCGATTATTATTATCTTGAAGCCTTATTGAGGTATAAGCAATGGTATTTATAAACATAAACAGATGAAGAGAAGATTTTTTATTGAAGCCTTATCCTTTTCGGGTGTACTGGCTTTTGTGAACCCGCCCCAACTGGTGGCCGGTGAGCAACCGGATAGTTTACCCGTCAAACCCGGAAACGACCGGGAATACTGGTATACCTTACTCTATAAAATGGCCTGGCCGGTGGTCTATAACCTGTCCGAAGGTACCCTGAAAAAGAACATGAAGGTGGTGACGTCGCCCACTTTTGATTCGCGTTCTAAAAATGTGACCTATCTCGAGGCGGTAGGCCGTACCTATGCCGGTATCGCACCCTGGCTGGCTTTAACCGACGATGCGGGGGCAGAAGGACAGCTGCGAAAGAAAATGCTTGACCTGGCCGTAAAAGGGCTCGACAGCTGCTTTGCGGCCGGCAGCCCGGACCAGCTCTGGTTTGAAAAAGATTATCAGCCCATTGTAGATGCCGCCTACCTGGCACAGGCATTCCTGCGGGCGCCTGAAGCCTTATGGACCCCCTTAAAAGCAGATACCAAACAGGCTGTTATTGCCTCTTTTAAATCGTTACGGAACCGGAAACCCTTTAACAATAACTGGCTGCTCTTCGGTTCGATTACCGAAGCGTTCTTATTAACCGTTGGGGAGCAGCCCGATGAAGACCGCCTGAAGCAGGGTGTCGTGAAATTGAATGAATGGTATAAAGGCGATGGCTGGTATGGTGACGGGCCGAAGCTGGCTTTTGATTATTATAACTCCTTTGTGATCCACCCGATGATGGTGGATACACTCGATATTATGGTGAAGCATGGAAAAGCGCCGCAAAGCCAGTATGATCTGGCCTTAAAGCGGATGCAGCGTTATGGTGTGGGGCAGGAGCGGATGATCTCGCCCGAGGGTACCTTTCCACCTATTGGCCGTTCCATTACCTATCGTACCGGCAGCTTTCAGGCGTTAAGCCAACTTGCCCTGATGAAGAAGCTCCCTGCCGGGGTAACACCGGCACAGGTGCGCTCGGCGCTTACCCGGGTTAAACAGAATATGTACGATGTGAAAGGGACTTTTGACCAGGATGGCTGGCTGCAGTTAGGGTTTTGCGGGCACGATCCCGATATTGCCGATTATTATACATCGACAGGCAGCTTATACATGGCTACACTGTCTTTCCTGCCCTTAGGCTTACCGGCCTCCGATCCGTTCTGGGCTGATCCGGCGGCCGACTGGACCGCCAAAAAGGCCTGGAAAGCACAGCATTTCCCTAAGGATTATCACGTGGAGTATTAATTTTTTGATTTTTACTGCTAACTTTAGTGGATAATTTTAGTACGATGAAAAGACATATTCTCCTATCCTCCCTGATACTCCTTTCGGGCTATGGTGTCCTGGCACAGGAAAAACCTAAACCGGCCGATACGGAATTTTACACACCGGTACCTCCGGTGGTTGATCCGGCCAAAGCCGGTGGCCAGCCGCCATCAGATGCCATCATCTTATTTGACGGGAAGAACCTGGACCAGTGGGTAAGCGTAAATGATAAGGGGCCTGCACGCTGGACCGTCCATAACGGTGTATTTACAGTTGATAAAAGCAAGGGGAATATTGAAACTAAGCGTAAATTCAATAACTATCAATTGCACATCGAGTGGCAAATTCCGGAAAATATTACCGGCGAAGGACAAGCCAGAGGAAACAGCGGCCTGTTTCTGGCCTCTACCGGCGAGGGAGATGCGGGTTATGAGTTACAGATCTTAGACTCGTATAATAATAAAACGTATACGAACGGGCAGGCGGGCAGTATTTATAAGCAGGCCGCACCTTTAGTGAATGCTAACCGTAAACCAGGCGAATGGCAGTCGTATGATGTGATCTGGACGGCACCTGTTTTTTATGGTGACGGCAGCTTAAAAAGCCCGGCAAGGGTAACCGTGTTATTTAACGGTGTTTTAATTCAGCATCATTTCGAGCTGAAAGGCCCGACATTGTATATCGGTCAGCCATCCTATACGCAGGCGCATGGACCCAGCCCGATCAAACTGCAGTCGCACGGCGACAAAAGCGAGCCCATCAGCTTTCGCAATATATGGATCCGGGAGCTGTGAAAAAATAATGCCTTTGTGGATAAGAAAATTTGCACATTTTTAAAAATAAGTCAACCTTTAGCCGGTTAATTAAAGAACATATATGAAGGATCTAAATGCGTTAAGCCAGGTTGCCGAATTTCACCATACGTTTAAACATCCGGTGGTAGCGGAGCCTGCCATACCCCTTAAAGAAAGGGCACAGCTCCGGATCGAATTACTGGCCGAGGAGCTTAAAGAATTACAGGAAGCCGTAAACGAGCATGATATTGTAGAAATTGCCGATGCCCTTTGTGATTTGCAGTATGTACTGGCCGGAGCGGTACTGGAGTTTGGTTTAGGGCACCGGTTTAAAGAGCTTTTTGATGAGGTGCACCGCTCCAACATGAGCAAGGCCTGCAAAACGGTCGAGGAAGCCAATGCAACCATCCGGCATTACAAAGAGAAAAATAATGTGGAAGCCTATTATAAAGAAATAGACGGCCTGTTTCTGGTATACCGGCATTCCGATCATAAAACATTGAAATCCATACATTACTCACCGGCCGATCTGAAATCGATCGTAGAGCGTTAAGCCGGTTTTTATCTATATTCTATTGTTATGTTAGTGATCAGTAGTCATGAGGAATTTGCGTCCTATTTAGGGCAGGAAATGGGCGTGTCGCAATGGCATACCGTTAGCCAGGAACAAATCAATAAATTTGCCGATGCCACGTTAGATCATCAGTGGATTCATGTGGATGAAGAAAGGGCGGCTACCGAAGGGCCTTTTAAAGCCACGATAGCCCATGGTTACCTGACCTTATCGCTGATACCTTATTTGTGGAAGCAGATCGCCGAGATCCGTAACCTGAAAATGGAGATCAATTATGGTATTGAAAGCCTGAAATTCGGCCAGGCGGTCGTGGTCAACAGCCGGGTGCGGCTGCGTACCCGCTTAAAGTCGATCCTGAACCTGAGAGGTGTTTCAAAGATCGTGATCGAAGCTACGTTAGAGATCGATGGCCAGCAAAAACCCGCTTATACAGGTGATGTGGTCTTCTTATATCATTTTATCAGCTGAGCTCAGATGAGATCTCATAAGCTTGAACAAACCTGGCGCTGGTATGGTCCTTCCGATCCGGTGAGCCTGCAGGATGTAAAACAGGCCGGTGCTACCGGTATTGTCACGGCGCTGCATCATATTCCGCATGGCGAAGTATGGCCCGTGGCCGATATCCTGGAACGGAAAGCATTGATCGAAGCGGCCGGTTTGCGCTGGTCGGTCGTGGAAAGTGTACCGGTGCATGAAGCCATAAAAACACGTGGTACCGGTGCTGAACGTTATCTCGAAAACTATTGTATAACATTAAAGAACTTATCACAGTGTGGTCTTAAAACGGTATGCTATAACTTTATGCCGGTACTGGACTGGACACGTACGCAGCTCGATCTTCGGTTAGCCGACGGCTCAAAAGCCCTGTATTTTAACTGGATCGACCTGGCCGTTTTTGATCGCTATATCCTGGAAAGAGCAGGAGCGGAGGCGGATTATGCGCCTGATATCTGGGTGAAAGCCGAAACGCGTTTCCATACGCTTGATGCTGATGCACGGGAAGCTTTACAAGTGAATGTACTCATGGGTATTCCGAACGAAGCCGCCATTAGCCTGGAGCGTTTACGGGCCAGTATCGATGTGTATAAAACCATTGGCACAGAAGGGCTTCGTGAAAACCTCAGCTGGTTTTTAAACGGAATTGCCGCTGTCTGTACCGGAGAAGGCCTGAAGATGACCATTCATCCCGACGATCCGCCATATCCCATTCTGGGTTTACCCCGCATTGCCAGTACCAAAGAAGACCTGCTGCATATTTTGCGCCGGGTGGACCAGGAATTTAACGGTATCTGTTATTGTACCGGTTCACTGGGAGCAGGCCTTACGAATGATGTGCTTGACATTTTCAACGCTATTAAAGACCGGGTTTATTTCCTGCATCTCCGTAATGTAACGAAAGATGAAGAAGGGAGCTTTTACGAAGCCGACCATTTAGGGGGCGATGTGAATATGTACCAGGTGATGAAAGCCGTTACGGCTGAAAATGCCCGTCGTGAAGTTCCCATACCTTTCCGGCCTGATCACGGCCACCAGATGCTCGATGATCTGCATAAAGAAACGAACCCCGGTTATTCGGCTATCGGACGCTTACGCGGCTTAGCTGAACTAAGAGGGCTTGAATTAGGCATCACGGGAAATTATTAATTCCCTTTTTATTTTGTTGTGGGTGCGTTTGCTGCAAGATGTTTTTCTAAGGCTTCGTGGAGCTTTCGGCCTGTTAAATTGCGCTCAATAATCTTTCCTTCAGGGCTAAGCAGAAAATTCATAGGGATAACCGTAATGCCATACAGGGTTTTGATCTCACTTTTTGAGCCTTTAAGGTCGCTTACCTGTACCCAGGGTAGTTTATCTTCCTGAACGGCTTTAAGCCAGGCCTGGCGGTCGGCATCCATAGAAATGCTCAGCACCTCAAAACCTTTACTTTTATAGGCCTGGTAAGCTTTGATCAGATTAGGATTTTCCATTCTGCATGGTCCGCACCAGCTGGCCCAAAAATCGATCAATGTATATTTACCCTTGTAGGCTGCAAGCGAAATGATCTCGCCGGATGGGGTGGGCAGCTCAAATGCAGGCGCTAAGTTACCTACAGCCGTTCTGTTCTCTGCCATAAATTTCTGCCGCACAAAATTCCCGTAAAATGAGCTTTTTACCGTGGGTCCAAACAGATTATAAATATCTTCTAAGTCTTTCGCGTCAAAATTGCTGCTATTTTCTCTGATCAAAAATCCCGTTACCCAGGTGTCGGGATAAGCGTTCACCTGCGCCATCAGAAGTGCCCTGATTTTCGCTTTTCCCTGTTCCTGTGCTTTTCTTATGGTGTTGAGTAATACTTTGTCCTTTTTCTTTTCGGCACTCAGGCTTTTGCCATATAGTGTGTTCTGGCTTTCCATTAGTGGCGTATAAAGGATGGTAAAAGCCCGAAGCTGATCCTGAGCAGGCAGGCCCCAGGCCTTTAATTTAGGTATCGAATCACTGTGACCGCTGATTTGTAAGGCGCCCTTATCGAGAATGAACCGGCCAGAAAAGCCTATGCCGCTTTTTTTTCCTTCTTTAGTGATCAGGCGTTTGCCTAAATAGCAAAGTTCAGGACCAGCAACTGTGCCCGAAAACTGAAACTTCCCATTTATCACTTTTGTCGAATCGATCTTTGCTATTTTTTGAAGCGTGTCTAAATGTGCCATATAGATCCATTCGGGTGTATGGCCTCTCAAAATACCGTTAATGGTGTAAGAGTCGCCCGCGGGTTTTTGAAAAGATGTCTGAGCGAATGTTGTAGAGCTAAGAAATACAGTCGTAGAGAGGATTGCCCGTATGGAGGAGTATAATAGCTTTAATTTTGATTTCATATGTATGGGTTAAACGGGATTCTGTTGTTCCAATTTACTACAATAAACTTTTATTAGTAATATATTTTTTATCAGGATACAGGAGGGGAAGCGACTGGTGTTATGTGGTATAAAAAATTAAAAATTTGTGTAGAATGTCTAATAAGTTATATCTTTGCAGCACTGATGAAAATCAGGGGATGCCTCCATAGCTCAGCTGGATAGAGCACCGGTTTTCTAAACCGTAGGTCACAGGTTCGAATCCTGTTGGGGGTACTTTACGGGATTGAAGAGTTAAACCCTCTTCGATCCTTTTTTTTGCTCGATATCTCTTTGTTTATCAGACTGATAAGATTTGTCGCTTTGTTAATTTCACTGGTTCGACCTTGCATATTCTCAAATACCAATTTTTTAGGGAAAATCGAACTGACTATCTGGCGTTTCTGCTCGATATCGCCATCCATATAGAACCTGTAGAGGTTTGATAGTGCATTTCCGATCGTTGCTGATTACTAATAAAGCTCCAATTGCAAAAAGAATTGACGCGGCTGAAGCAATTAACCCAGTCTTCCACAGCTTGCGGCTTGTTTTCTGTTTATAATCTTCCTGAATGAACTTTTCGAGCTTTTTTGCTACCCGATCAGTCATCGGTTGTAGCATTGCCAGAAGAGCAGGATCAATATGTTCTTCCTGTTCAAATTTACTATTTACCAGTTCAGTTAAATCCTGTTAGCCATCTTTACCGGCAAAATGAGGAAGCAAAAGAGAGATTTCCTCAGACGATGTTCGTTATTAAGGTGCTTTTTAAAAAGATCTGCGATTAGCTTTGTATTGCCCATATTGCTGCTCGCTTTCTTGTATTACGAACAGCAACGAGATAATTACGGCTTAAATATTTAAAAAGTATCACTCAAACTGTCTTTACGGTTTAGATAATCTGGCAAGTTAATGTTCTTCTTGTAATTCTCAATATTCGAGTAATTATGGTGTCTGTCATACCATTTTTTGACTGTTATCGAAGTAAAAATAAAAACAATTAAAACTATGACATTCCCGATAAAAAAGTCAGCTTTCAGCTCTTGCATCTTTGAAATTGCACTATTGATTTTCCATTCACTTTTCCACAAAACTGCCAAAATAGCGATTACTAATCCTGCAAACCAGGCAAATAGTTCTTGCTTTATTTTTTGCTGCCATTTTGCGACCTCATTATCAATATATCTGTTGATTTCGTTCTGTAATTGACGACGTTCCTCTCCCTTTTGCTTATTCTCAATATTTTTAATTTGTCCTTGCAGAATCTCAATTAAATTGTCTTTCTCCGCTGAGGTTTCGGTAGTGGTTTTGATGGCTGTATCAAGCTCTTCTTTCTTTATTTTGATATTCTGTTTTTCTTTATCCAAGTGTGCAATGTTCCTTTCAAACTTTTGAAAAAGATTATCAAGCTTTTGAATTCTTTCATCCTCTTCTTTTTGTTGCTTTTGTGCTTCTTCTTTTATTCTGTTTGCAAATGCATGTTCGTCCTTATTTGCAAGTGTATTGAGTTCAGAAATATTTCTTAACTGCCTGTGAGCGATTCTCGATGAAATCAAAAGTATATCTTTATCTGTTATTTTATCCCCTTTGTACTTTTGAATATTCTCATCCAGTTCCTTAATGATACTTGCTTTGGGCAATGAGCTGTTGAGTGTAAATGCTACGACAGATGATAATCCGATGTCAACGAGTTCGTCAGTATTCAGTGAATTAGAAAGTGTGGGACTTGCAAGCCAAAGAATATTAAGTAATTCATCAACGCGAATGATTTCTGGCTGAAACTCTGTGCTATTAATAAAACTGTCTTTAGGTTCTTCCGTATCATGTGTTATAGAGTTGTTTACAAACCAACAATTAACTTTCTCAAATTCTTTTATTTTTCTTCTTCTTTTATCTCTAATATAGTATAGAGCAGTTGCATCGTGTAGGGCGGCATAATGGGAAGAGCGATATTTCTTGTAATTTTCGTACTCAGAACTAAATTTTGCTAGGTTCTTGTACTTTTCCGTGTTAGGTAATACAAAAATTCCAAAGTGATTTAACGTTTCTTCAATGTTGTCAACAATTCTTTCTAAATCATTTTTATTAAGTTTCCGCCTTTCACATGCATTATAAATATCTTCAGGGTTAATCCTTTTTGAAAGTACAGAAGACGAAAAAAATTCTGCTTTCTTTAAAATCAGAGATTTTGTTTCTTCAACAGTGTCACTTAACACTGTAAATTTATATCCCAACTTTTTGCCTATCTCTATTAATTTATTACAGGTATGAGTAGATTCCGGGGTATTAAGGTCTATTAAGCTGATAATGAAATTCGTGTCAAATACTAATTCTATTTCATTTGAAATTTCTTCTGTTCTGTACTCCAAATAGCCTGATATTATAGAACCTAAATATATGTTTCTAATAATTTCAAAAACATCAGGAATCTTTCTGAAGTAATCGACAAACTTTGCTTCTATAGTGAAATCTTGCCCGTTATTATGATGGCTGTTTGCTAAATACTTCGATAAAGAAATTTTGTTTTTGTCTATAAAATCGAAAATAGTCGTTTTCTCTTTAACTTCTACATTAACGACCTTTAAGAAATCTACATACAACTTCTCTAAAGTTTCGACCTCTCGTTTACTTGTTTGAATCTTTTCCTCAAAATCTTCAAAGTAAAAATTCCGCAAAATGAACGCGCCATCATTAAATATTTGGAAGTTAATTTCATCTTTATTAACCTCCTTTGCAATTTGTTGTAAAATCGTATTAAGTACGGGAAGAGGAAAGTCAATCGCGTATAGTTTAGAGGCAATATCGTGAATTTCTTTAATTGATCTGCCACTTAATATACCTTGAGAATTAAGCTTATATAATGCTCTTTTAATTAATGGGACAAAAGGATCAATTGGTCCCTTCATCAAGGTTCCACTATTTCTTACGTGAGCAAGAAGGCTATATGTTATCGCTTTATTTTCAGTCATAGAGGTGTATTTAGATTAATAGGGATTTTAGCAACTAAAGTGTGAGTTTATGCTGTTAATATATTTAAAAAGTTCAATTTATAAGAAAGTTTATCTGAAATCTGATCTTTAGATAGTATTAGTTTGATTTATAGGCTTTTTTAAATTGAAGTCCAAGCGAAACCTAAACCTCTTGTTATCAATACTTGCTTAAGCTAATAACAATCCTTTGTTGTAAAATAAATTATCAGAAATTTGAATGCCTAAAATTCTAATTAGCAGTAGTGATTGTAACTTGATTTGCTGTAGCTTTAACTTTAAAGTATGCATTAGTCTCATCAGTACTTGCAATTTCAAAATCTTTACCATCAAAACGATGATATATAAGTTTCCAAGTAGCACCATTTGGAACAGTTTCTACTTTTTGCTCTCCCCAGTTAATATTTCTTGAAACAATACGTTCTACAGGTGTTTTTATATATCTATACTTCTGGTATTTAAGTGTTACAGTTAGCTTCCCACTCGTACCAAGTCCTTTGTGTAAAGTCTTGAACTTCCAACCGACATAAGTCGGAGTGCTTGCGTTACCCTTATCATACCAATCTTTTCCTTTTCGGCCCTCCGTTCGCATTAAATCATACTCGACAGAATTTATGTCACAAATCCAGCCATCTTGCATATGACATCCATGTATTGCTTCATAATCATCTTGAGATGAATCCCAAATTAAACCTTGACAAAAATCTTGAACAACTTCTCTTTTATTTTCCATTGTCGTATATATCATTTCATAACTTCCGGGTGTTGGAGGTAGTATTATACAATTGACAAGAAAATCAGCCTGTTTCCTTTTTTTAAAAAATAGTAAAAAACTTTTTTTATATGGTATTTCTACTTTTGCAGGAATATAATTAATGAATTTAGTGGCAGTAAACTCTGTTTTAGGAACAGCAAAAACAATGCTTTGAGTAGTTTTTATGGTGTTTTTAAAAGCTTTATTCCCAACCCAAATATATGAATCATAATTTCTCGTACCTATATCGAAAAAATTACCCTTCATCGTTATAAAAACATTTCCATTTCCTGGAGCAACTAGATATCCTGTGTATGTATGAACTTGCGGAAATGTTTTTGAGAAAGGAATTGTATTTGCTGTTTGCTGGATACTTTTTTCTAATCCATTTATAATGTTATTTTGAAGATTGGTAATCATTCCCTCAACTGATGAAATGAATTGCTGTTGTTGTGAGGTTAGTTGCTGTGAAGTGCTTTTTAATTCTTTTTCATAAATAGATTGGGCTTGTGTCAATAAATTTAAGATTTGAGCACCAGCATTAACTTCTAAAACTAGTCCAGTTTGTTCTGCTTGCTGAATAGCTTGTGTAACTTTATCGAAAAGGCTGTTGACACCAATTGCAAAAGCTCCAAGTCCAACTTGACTGTAAGCATAACTATGAACTAAAATAAGCAGTAAAAATAGAATTTTCTTCATTGTAGATTTGATGATTAATTTGTTTTAACAACTATTGCTAAACTCTCACATATGCGCAATTCTTATAATCTTCTCAAAAAGCTACTATTAGCTTTTTTATTACGCATTTTTGTATTATCAAACTTTAAATAGAAATAAGAGCATCTAAGAGTTATAACACTAATATATGGAAGTATTACCATCAATCAAAGTATTGATAATCTATATTTTAATATTAATACTTGTCAATTCTGGAAGTCTGCTTCTGCTTTAACCTTTTTCTTTGCACATTTGGAAAATATAAGATTGATATTCTTCCCTGGGATTTGGGCACAGCTTGTGTCTAAAATTCATTTCTTATTATATTTATTACATTGGGATAAGATTAAAATACGATCCAAGACGAATGTTAATCCGATAAATTAATCACTATAAATAATCATTATTCCAAGACCTTCTTAATCATTTAATCTTAGCTTTGTTCTCTCATATAATAAGTTCCTTACAGCTATGAAACAATTCTCGCTCGAGGAAGTTATCCGGTTTGATGAAGATAAGATCGTCTATGTGCTCGATTATCGTTGGTTTAAGGATGGCAAAAAAATACTTTCTAAGGATGCCGTGACATACGATATAAAACCTGTCGGAGCCGAAAATGAAAATAAAGCAACACTGGTCATCGCTAATTCTGAATCACAAATCGAATCCGTAATCGTTATGCCAGTACAAAGTCTGGAGGAACTAATCATTACCCTAAAAGAAAGAGGCTGATAGAAAATATACACTAAGTAAGGCGTATTTGGTGGCCATAACAGAACGACTACAGGACCACTGGAAGACCACTGGAAGACGACTGGAGAACGAGGTTTTTTAAAAACTGCCTTCAGAGGCTGGAAAAGGGGTTTGTGATTTTTTGAATAGAGGTCGCGAAAAATCAAAACAATACACGAAGTACCCTCCGGATGTGTAATGCTATCAGGTTAAGGAAGGCCAAGCGGTTAAAGGATTATTTCAATCTGCCTGCTGAATTGTTTCTGCAAACATAGCTTCTTATAACTCAGACAAACATGAGTAGGATATTGTCTTACAGAACATTCAAATAACATGGGAGGTTGTTATAACACGCACGGAGGAAAAATATGCTCATACTTAATAAGTAACCCACACGGTGCCGAAGAATGACAGGAACATTATATCTACTGATATTACTTTTGGCGGCTATAGTAGCTGCATATCGGTTTCGCAAAAATAAAGTGGCTTTTTATATCATATTAGCAGCCATTGTAATCGTAATAATTTTAGTTCTCTGGTCAATGAACAGAACATTGAATACGATGTAAAAATCGGTTTGATATCCTGATACATTAACCGTGCCTGCCTTTGAACTATAACAGAAGTTCTGCTCAGAGCTTCCAATCACACTTTTTAAGATCACCTCAAATAAGGCCCTACAAATGATTCAACTTTCATTATGGGTTAGCACCCTATACACAGGAGGCATCGTATCCCAGGGGCTGTTAACTGTACCCCTAAATCACAGTTCTAATGACCAGACTTTTAAATTAATGTTAATTTTCCGTAGATTGCAGTTTGAAAACTGTATAGATGGCAGATTACAGCAAATATACCGACAGGGAATTAGCTGCCTCTTTGAAAGAGGGGGATCAATATGCCTACACCGAAATCTTCGAACGATATCACAAACTTCTCATTAAACACACTTTCCAGCTACTTCAGGACCGTGACGAAGCCAGCGATTTGGTTCAGGATGTCTTTTTGACTTTGTGGCAGAAAAGAACGCATATTACGTTCTCTACCTCTTTATCTTCCTACCTTTATACTTCGGTCCGTAATCGGGTATTCGATTTGCTATCCCATCAAAAGGTAATCTCAAAATATGCCGAAGCTATCGGCCTGTTTATGGAGCAAGGCGTAAGCATTACCGATGAAATGATTAGGGAAAAAGAGTTGGCAGCCATTATCGAAAGAGAAGTTGCAGCGCTGCCTCCAAAAATGCAGGAAGTATTCCGGCTAAGCCGCGAGGAAGAACTTAGCTATAAGGAAATTGCCCAAAAAATGAATATTACCGAACAGACCGCCAAACTGCAAGTGCACAATGCCGTAAAAACCCTTCGGCTTAAAATAGGTTCATTTTTGAGTGCCATCCTGTTTATTTAGGTCCTGCTTTTTCAATGGAGTAATTTTTCCATAAATCATCTATAACGATAGCTGAAGTTAGCCGTCATGTATATATAAGCCTAAAAACCCTTATATACACCCATATGGATCAGCAACAGGTATCAGTGCTATTAAAGAAATATAAGGCAGGTACGCTTAGTCCCGATGAAAAAGCCAGGCTCGAAAGCTGGTATATCAGCGAAGCGGGAAAGCAAAAAGTGCAGCTCAGCGAAGCAGAACTTGAGGATGTTTCAAAACTCATCCGTGCCCGGCTTCCGTTAAAGTACCATCAGCCTGTTCAGCGCAGGTTATGGTTACGCTATGCTGCTGCCGCATCCATTGCTTTAGCGGTAATTATAGGAGGCTATTTTTACTACCAACCCCAAATCTTCAATCGTGATTCGTTAATTGTAAATGTCAATGATGTTCCGCCCGGCCAAAATAAGGCTACTTTGATACTGGCCAATGGCCAGAAAATTACGTTAGACCAGGCAGGCAATGGGGAGCTGGCAAAAGAAGCGGGAGTAACCATCACCAAAACGACCAATGGAGAATTAGTTTATACTGTTCAGGCATCAACTATCGACCCCGCTTCGATTCAGCACAATACCATGCTTACGGGAAATGGGGAACAATATCAGATCATATTACCTGATGGTTCACACGTTTGGCTCAATGCAGCATCGAGCATTACTTATCCTACACGTTTTGTGGGCAATGATAGAACCGTACAATTAAAAGGAGAAGCCTACTTTGAGATTGCACACAATGCAGCTAAACCTTTCAGGGTACAGACCAGCAATCAGGTGGTAGAAGTACTGGGCACACATTTTAATATTAATTCCTATACAGATGAGCCTACGGTTAAAACAACGTTGCTGGAGGGAAGCGTAAGGGTTTCCTCACGCGAATCAACCGCTGTTAAAATATTAAAGCCGGGCCAGCAATCGGTCTTGTCGGGCCAGCAGCTTACTGTTAACGAGGCAAATCTGGCAGAAGCTATGGCATGGAAAGAAGGATTTTTTAGGTTTTATGATGAAGACATTGAAAGCATCATGCGTAAGCTTTCAAGGTGGTATAACATCGACATAGTTTATGACGGTGCGATTACCACAGAAATGTATTATGGACGTATTTCTAAATATAAAAATATCAGTGAAGTATTACGGATGTTGGAAAAAGCTGAAGGGGTGCGATTTAAAATTGAAGGAAGGAGGGTAACGGTCAGAAAGTAAATGAAGAACCAAAGGCAATAAAAAAAAGCCACTCCGGCGGCAACCGGAATGACTTTAATATGGATCTGCCTTAATAATTAAATAAACTATTAATGAACCACCGGGTACCTGCCTCATGTTGGAAAATGAAGGTGCCTGGTCTAAACCCATGCTAAACAAATGTACAATTTTTACACTAAATTTTCGGTACGGCCCCCAGTTCGTATCCATAAGATCCTGTTGGTTATGAATTCGGCTCTTCGCCGAATCAGCAAGACAAATAAAAGAAAGTGGATTATGCGAGCTAACCTCACGACACTTATATTGATCACGGCTATCTTACAGGTAAGCGCAAACTCTTTCTCTTTTGCACAAAAGATTACGTTGTCCCAAAAAAACGCACCGCTGATACGCATATTCGATCAGATCAGTTCACAAACAGGATACGACTTTCTCTTTAATTCCAGCACATTAAAAGGTGCACGTCCGGTGAATATAGATGTAAAGGATGCGGAGCTTAGCGATGTATTAAGGGCCATATTTTTTGGGCAGCCATTAGATTTTTCCATTGAAAACAAATCGGTTATTGTAACCAGGCAGAAAGAAAAATCGTTTATCGACAATATCATAGATTACTTTCAGGAAATCGACGTCAAAGGCCGAATTGTAGATGAAAACGGAAAGCCGTTGCCTCTAACAAATATTACAATAAAGGGAAAAAAACAAGTATATAAAACTGATGAAAAGGGAGAATTTGCAATCACTGGTGTAGCTAATGATGCAATTTTAATAATTAGCTATATCGGGTATAAGCCTTTAGAGATTTCTTTAAAGAATGCTATAATGCCTTTAGAAATCAAACTGAATGTATTGACGAGTACATTAGAACAAATCCAAATAGTTAATACAGGGTATCAAAGTATCCCGAGAGAAAGAGCAACTGGATCTTTCGCACAACCAACCAAGGAAATATTCGACAATCGTGTTAGTACAGATGTAATCAGTAAAATAGACGGAATAACTAGCGGTGTACTTATTACAACTAATCCTCTAACAGGCAACAGAGAACTTTCGGTCCGGGGAAGGAATACCATATTTGCGATTGACCAACCATTTATAGTAGTCGATAATTTCCCCTATTCAGGAACAATCGATGACCTTAACCCCAATGATATCGAAAACATAACGATTTTAAAGGATGCCGCAGCAGCTTCTATCTGGGGTGTCAGAGCTGGTAATGGAGTAATCGTTATTACGACAAAAAAAGGAAAATTAGCGCAGCCACTAAAAATTTCATTTAATAGTAACCTTACTGTGGGTGCACGTCCTGATCTTAAATACAACCCTAATTTCCTAAATTCCAAAGAATTTATAGATGTAGAGCGGACACTTTTTGATGCTGGATTTTACAATGCAGACCTAACAGGAAACAATTTTTCCATAATTTCTCCGGCAGTAGATATCTTGAATAAGCAAAAATTAGGTCAAATTTCAGGTGCTGATGCGCAGACCATGCTATCTGCACTTTCATCTATAGATGCCCGTGATCAACTCTCAAAATATTTCTATCGTCCTGCTTTAAATCAACAATACTCATTAAATCTTAATGGTGGCGGAGATCGCACAAGCTACCTGTTTTCAGTTGGCTATGATAAAAATGCTGGAAATGTTCAGAAGACTAATTATAATCGTATCACTGTTAACTCCAACAATACATTTAAGTTATTTAAAGGAGTTGATCTTTCAGCTGGACTATACTTTGCCAAATCAAAAAATGAATCGGATAATGTGATAAATGAATTGGCTGGAGGTAGAGGATTGTTACCTTACACTAGATTTGCCGATGAATCAGGAGCCAGTTTGCCGATCACTAGAGATTATCGGGCATCATTTACTTCAAACGCTCCCTCCAGAGGATTTCTTGACTGGCAGTTTAGGCCTCTTGATGAACTTGGCTTAAATACCACAACGAGTGAAAATAATAGCATCCGACTTTTTTCAGGTTTAAAGTTTGATATACTTAAAGGTCTTACCGCAGATATCAAATATCAATATCAGAGAGAAAGCGGGAAGAGCAACAGCTTACGTGCTTACGAAAGCTATTATGTCAGGCATTTCATAAATACACGTGCTACCGTAAACGCTTCAGGCATTGTAACAAAACTGGACAATATTCCTCTTGGTGGCATCTATGGTTTGTCAAACAGACAACTCGAATCCGACAATTTCAGAGCCCAGACCAATTATAATAGACAGTGGAATAAGCACTCATTAGATGCAGTGACAGGCTTCGAAATATGGGAAGTTAGAACCGAGGGGAATGCAAGTACATTGTATGGTTATGATCCAAATACCACCAATTCTCGAATTCCTTCCATTACGGGAAGCACATTATACCCTTCTGGACAATTTGCTTCGGTACCAAACAACTTAGGAATAACATCAAGTTTATTAGATAGATTTCGTTCGTATTTCGGCAGTGCATCTTATTCGTATTTAAACCGTTATACTGCTTCGATTAGCGGAAGAGTAGATGCATCCAATATTTTTGGGGTACGTTCCAACCAAAAATTTGTGCCTTTATATTCAGCAGGTCTTAAATGGGATATACATAAAGAATCGTTTTATGGAATAAAATGGCTTCCGGTTCTTGAACTCAGAGCTACTTACGGTTTTAATGGAAATGTCGACAAATCAGTTACTGCTTTCACTACAGTTGTACACGCTAATAATGCGTTGGTATCAGGATACCCCTTAGCCACGATTCAAGGTGCTCCAAATCCAGATTTGAGGTGGGAAAAGAATAGGATCATTAATTTAGGCGTAAACTTTGAAACCATCAACCGTATTGTTAGCGGCAGCATAGAGTATTATGTCAAAAAAGGTGAAGACCTTTTGGGTGATGCAATTTTGGCTCCAAGCTCTGGATATGTGAATCCTTCCTCACTTGGATATTCTGTGCGTGGTAATTTTTCAGACATGAAAGGTAACGGTATTGATATTGCTCTGGAAACAAGAAATATAAATCGTGCCGTTACATGGACTTCTAAGTTAATTTTTAGTCGGGCAACGGATAAAGTGACAAGATTTGACACTAAATACAACCCTGCTTTTGTAGTCACTAATCTCTCGGCTTCAGGCGGAGGAATTTATCCAGTAGTTGGAAATCCTGTGTTTGGTATATATAGTTTCAAATGGGGAGGATTAGATGCGACGGGTGAACCTCGAGGATATATCAATAATCAATTAAGTAAAGATTACACATCACTCAATAGCCCGGCATCTATGGAAGACATTGTTTACAATGGTCCGGCACGTCCAACAATGTTTGGTGGATTAAGCAATACTGTGTCTTGGAAAAATTGGTCAACTTTCTTGAATGTAAATTATAAACTCGGATATTATTTTAGAAAACCATCAATTAGTTATTCAGGATTAATCAATAACTGGGGCGCAAACAGAGATTTTTCTCAACGTTGGCAACAGCCCGGCGATGAATCTAAAACCAATATCCCAGCATTTATCTATCCCCTAAATCCTGCGAAAGACAGTTTTTATACCAACTCAGAAATCTTAGTTGAAAAGGGAGATCATATTAGACTACAGGATATTAATTTAGCTTATACCTTCAGCAATAAGCAACTTGGAAGTAGTCGTATCTCATCGGTTCAGTTGTATTTATATGCAAATAATATCGGAATAATATGGCGGGCAAATAAGGCGAATTTAGATCCTGACGTTCTGTCAACCGCTTATCCCAATCCGAGATCAATTGCTCTTGGGTTCCGTGTTAATCTTTAAACTATAAAATTATAAGCTATGATAACGAAAGCTCATTCAAAAAATATAAGACCTGTTTCGCTTTTTAGCGCATTTCTTGTCTTCATTACCGTTTTTGTTTCCTGCAAAAAAGATTGGCTGGAAGCGAAACCAAACCAAAAATTAGTAGTTCCTTCATCCATTCAAGATTTCCAGGCTATCTTAGATAATACAACAATGCTTAGTTCGGTACCAGGCGGTGGCGAGGTATGTGCTGACAACTATTATATTACTAAAGATGTATGGGATGGCCTACCATCTCCAATTGATAAAAACTCTTACGTTTGGGAAAAGGATATTTTTGCTGGATTAAGTGCGGGGGATTGGAACTCACCCTATCAGCATATCTTCTATGCTAACAATGTGTTAGACGAAATCGACAAAATCAAACCTAGTTCATCTGACCAATCGAGTTGGAACAATGTAAAAGGAAGTGCGTTATTTTATAGGGCATTTGGACACTATAATATTGCAAGTCTCTTTGCTAAGACATATACAGCATCAACCTCAGCGACAGATTTGGGCATTATTTTGAAAAAAACTGCCGATGTTAATGAGGTGGCATATAGAGCTAATCTACAAGAATCCTATGATTTTATTCTCGGTGATTTACAATTAGCAGCCAGACTCTTACCACCACTTCCGTCGATTAAAACACGCCCTAGTAAAGCTGCTGCATATGCATTATTATCAAGAGTTTGTTTGTCAATGGAAAGGTATCAACAAGCAAAGTTGTATGCAGATTCTACACTTCAGATACAACCTAACCTTTTGGATTATAACACTGATGTAAACTTGACAGCTAACTACCCATTCCCTCAGCTTAATTCCGAGGTGATTTTCCGGATGACCTTATCTTCAAGAGCAATAATCTTAAACACCAGAGCTATAGTTAACCCTGTTCTTTATGCAAGTTATAGCAATGACGACCTCCGTAAAGATGGGTTTTATCGGTTAACGAATAATATACTGAGATATAAAGGATCGTATGAGGGATCGGTAGTTTCTTTTGGCGGACTTGCTACGGATGAAGTCTATCTCAATAGAGCAGAGGCCTATGCAAGACTGGGCGACCTTAACAATGCAATGGCAGATTTAAATACTTTGATGAAGAAAAGGTGGAGGAACAGTGTGACTTACCAAAATATAACGGCTACGGATCAGGATGATGCGATTAGAAAAGTCTTGCTCGAAAGAAGAAAGGAACTTGTATTTAGGGGAATTAGATGGGTTGACTTAAAAAGATTAAATAAGGATTCTAAATTTCAGGTAACGTTAACCAGAGACCTAAATGGACAAATATACACGCTGGCACCAAACAGTAACCGTTATGTTTTTCCCATTCCTGATAACGAACTTCTAATTAACAATGTACCTCAGAATCCGCGTTAAAATTTATTAGTATAAACTAAAAAAAAATTATAGTATTAATCATTTCCTGATTTCTAGGATAATAAACTAACACATAATGAATATTATTAAAAAAGCAATTTTGGCTTTCGTCTTTGCGATAGCCATAGGCACTACTTTCGCCCAAATTAAGCCATTAAATATAGGCGATCGTGTTTCCAATCTAACCCTTAACAATATACTAAACTATAAAAAGCCTGTTGCAAATCTTGAAGATTTTAAGGGTAAGATATTGATATTGGATTTTTGGGCAACATGGTGTAGCCCGTGTATTGGGATGATGCCTGTGACAGATTCCTTACAAAAAAAATTTAATGGCAAAATTGAATTCATGCCAGTAACGTATCAAAAAACAGACGAGGTAAAGAAATTTAGTGCAAATATCAAACGGCGAAAGAATATTGACTTTTATTCTATTGTAGAAGATACAGTTTTAACTAAAATGTTTACTCATGCTTATATGCCGTTTTATGTTTGGATTGACGGAACTTCTGGTAAAGTATTAGGCTGGTGCCATCTAAGGGGAATAACTGAAGAAAACATTGAAAAAGTACTCAAAGGAGAGATACCCAGTGCATTACAAGAAGAAAAAGAACTTAAGAAGGAGAAAATTGATACTAGTAAACCATTATTTGCCGTAACAGAAATAAGGGACTTTGAAGACGGTATACGTACAGATAGTATTAATCAGGATGTTTTCTTTCACTCTTCATTTACTAAACATATAGACAAATATGGTTCAGCTAAGGCATTTTCAGCCACACGATTTACTGCTTTTAATACAACAATAAGCTCTTTGCTTAAAGCTGCTTATGGGGGAGAAAATTGGAGTATTACATTCACTCCCAAAAGGTTTTTCTGGGAGGTAAATGATCCCAAATTGTATTACCTCTCGGACGATGCGGGAATTGCTGCTTCAAAGAAAAGCAGGAACGATTTTAATGAGTGGAAACTTAAGTCGACCTTTTGTTACGAATTGTATGGCAAGTTCAAGGATGAAGATGCACAGTATTCATTGGTTCAAACAGAAGTGAACAAGTACTTGGAAGCTTTATTTGGTTTGAAAGGCTCTTTGGAAAAAAGGCAGATGGAAGCCTTGGTATTAACACGCACAACCAAATCCGACAAGCTTAAGTTCAACGGGATAGTTGCTAATGCAAATGATAAATTTAGATACAGTATCCCATCACATTTTGAATCTTGGCAGAAAGGCAACTCATATCCCGAAATGCCACCATTAGTAGATGAAACTGGTTACAAAGGTTATGTAAATATAGAGCTCAAATCAAATTTAGCTGACCTTACAAAAGTGAATGAAGAATTGAGCAAATATGATTTAAAAATTGTAAAGGAAAATAGATTAGTTGACGTATTAGTTGTTAAAAAGGTTAAACCGTAAGACCTAAAAGATGAATTTACGCGTAAAATACATATCGGGAACAATTACAGGCTTATTAATTTTCTTTACTACCACTTTTGTAGATTCAAAGAAAACATTTGCACAGCAAGTCTCGCAATTAAAAAAAACTATTGTTGAAGACTCTGTAACGTTAAAGGTTAAGATATCAAATGCTAAATATTTACTATCTGTTCCTCAACGCCTATTGAATAGAGAAATTTTGGTAGTAACCCGCATAAATAAAAGTGGGCCAAATGTTGCATCACTGAATCAGGGTAACCCTGGCGATAAAGTAAATGAAATAATGATTGTATTAGACAAGGATGGGCAGAATAATTTATTGATTCGACACTGCGCAGTAGAAGTTGCTGTAAATCCATCACTTGAAAACAGCATGTATAAATCATTAAAGAATTCCACAACATTGCCAATAATTGCTTCGTTAAAGTCATCACCAATTGATTTTCAGGCATCTGGAACAATTGATTATGATGTGACGGATTTCCTCAGTGCAGAGAATACTGTGCTTGGAATTAATCCACAACTTAAAAGCGATTTGAGGCTTGGAGCATATCAACCCGATAAATCGAGAATTATACAAGTTAAAAGTTATAGCAATCAGTTAGAGGTAATAGTTACAAAAACTTTCTTAAAATCGGATGGACAAGGCTTTGGAACAGTAGAATTAGTATCGACGTTCATATTGCTTCCGAAGGTACCAATGAAAGGACGGGATATGAGTCCATTAGTTGGATATAAAACAACTCCTATCAAAGACTATGACCTTAATTCTCAATCTGTAATTACAAGGCAATTGATTACACGATGGCGATTAGAACCACGTCAGGAAGATCTTAGAGATTACAAGAAAGGAAAATTAGTAGAACCTATGAATCCTATTGTGTTTTACATAGATCCGGCTACTCCAAAAAAATGGATACCTTATCTTATGAACGGAGTTTCTGATTGGCAAGCTGCATTCGAGCAGGTAGGTTTTAAAAATGCTATTTATGCTAAAATGGCCCCATCTGATAATATGAACGACTGGAATATAGGCAGCTCCAGATTTTCAACCATTGTATATGTCGCTTCAGAAAATGAAGATGCAAGCTATTCAACGACTGTAGATCCCAGATCTGGAGAAATACTTCAAAGCCACATTAGATGGTATCATGGAGTAATGAACCATTTGAGAGATCAATACTTTATTGAGGCTTCGCCGAATGACCGACGTGCGAGGAAAATGGTGTTTGATGATGAATTGATGGGCGAGCTTATCAGAAATGTATGCTCACATGAAATTGGACATGCTTTAGGATTTCCTCATAATTTCGGGGCAAGTTCAGCAGTTCCGATTCATCTATTAAGAGATAAAAATTGGATTGTCAAAAATGGCCACACCCCATCTATTATGGATTATTCCCGATTTAATTATGTTGCACAACCAGAAGATAACATACCTGAAAAGGGGCTTCTTAAGCAGATTGGAACATACGATAAATGGGCTATAAAATGGGGATATAAACCGATTTTTGATATAAAACATGAAACTGATACGCTTAATGAATGGATTAGGCAAAGTAGGAATAACACAATGTGCTGGTTTAGTGATGGCGATAGCTATCCTAATTATGATCCAAGGTCTCAATCGGGCGACTTAAGTGATAACGTGATATTAGCTAGCGAATATGGTATTAAGAATCTGGCACGAGTTACCCCTAACTTAATTCAATGGACAAGACAAACTGATGGAGGTTATGAAAATCTTAAAAGAATGTTTGAAAAGGTAGTTCAGCAATATCTAAACTATATAAGTTATGCATCAGCCAATATTGGAGGAACTTACAAAAATATCTGCCTGCCTGGTGATACATGTGTTGTTTATTCATCAGTTCCAATTGATATACAAGTCAAATCCTTAAAGTTCTTAGAGGATTACGCATTTAAAGTTCCAAAATGGCTTATTGATGAACGCATTTTGAAAAGGATTAATGCAAATGATATTAAAATTGTAGATAAGCTATACTCCCAGATTCTTTCTAAATTACTCTCTCCAGAAACACTTAGTAGATTAGGAAATGTATCTGATGGTCAGGCCTTAATGATAGATTCTCTTTTTCCACAATTACTGAATACCGTATTTATAGAGGAAAGCCAAATTAACAAACATAACAGAGCTTATGTTCAATTGTTGCAAGCGAAATACGTAGACAAGCTGGAAAAGTTGGTTACAATTTCGGAAAGAGTTAAAATATTGAATCCAGAATACTTTGATCTGCCCACAAAAGCTAAACATGAGTTGGAAACAATTAAACAGATTTTAGTAAAACGAACTGAGACAGGATTTGGAAATCCTCACTACGAAAGCCTGATGCTTAGAATAGATACAATGACGAAATTATAAACGGCAGATATGAAAAAAGAAATAATCATTGGTTTGAACCTACTGCTTTTTATGTCGATCGGCTTATTTTTGAACAAGGCATTTTGTCAAGTAGAAATTCCATTCAAATCACCTCCGGACGAATTTTCCAAGCTGGTTTTAAAGAAAGAGGATCCAACTTTGTTTTTTAGCCCTGATGGGCAATGGGTATTGATATGCGAGGCCACTGAATATGTTTCACTTAATGAGCTTTCCAGTGTCCAAAAGAATCTAGCAGGCATCAACATTCTGACCGAAAGCTTTTCAGTACCAACAAAGTCTTATACGGAAATGTATTTTATTGACGTCTATAATAATAAGAGATTAGATATTTATGGTCTTCCTAAGAATCTGAAAGCATCCAATATCAAGTGGAGTCATAGTGGAAATAATGTTGCGTTTACACAAACTAACGATACTTCCATTGACTTATTTGTTATAAGTACAACAGATAAGTCTGCTGTGAAATATAATAAGGAACGGTTAAACCTTGTTGCTGGAACACCTTATCAATGGATCAATGATAACTGTATAGCATACAAGACTGTACCCATAAAAAATAATATTCCGCCAGAGCCTACAAAAATGTTTAATCCTGTGATTTACCAATCTGGTCAGAAAATTCCAAATACCAATTCGACATTAGGATTACTACAATCCGATTCCGATGATCAGTTATTTAAATATTATTTAACAGCACAACTGGTAATTAATAAAAAGGGCAAGGAGCATAATATTGGTAAGCCACAAATGTATGCTGACTTCCACACTTCCCCAAATCAACAGTATATTTTAGCGACCACATTTCAGTCACCGTTCTCTCGAAAAGTAAAACATTACCAGTTTGCACGCAATGTAGACATCCTGGATATTGCTGGACGGAAGATAAAGCAGATTGCAACTTTACCAGTTTTGGAACAACAAAGTTCAAGAGATAATGTGGCAAATTATGGAAGACAATTTTCTTGGATTTATAATAAACCTGCGTGTGTTTATTGGTTTCAGCCTTTGGATTCGGGTTTAATGGAAAAAAAGGTTGAATATCATGATGCATTATATAACCTTGACGTTCTTTCCGGAAAAGAGCAAATCTTATTTAAATCAAAGAATAGAATTAAAGGCTTTTATTGGGTAAGCGATTCGTTGGCTCTTGTAGAGGAAAGAAATATTCAGCGTAATATGGAGATTTTTGCTTTATACAATTGGGGAGTAAATGAACTTCAAACCTTATATACCCAAAATATCACTGGAGAAAATAGAAAAGGAACACCTGTCATTTCCAAGATTAATAATCAGGTACTAACAACAAACAATGGCAAAATAATAGTTGAAAATCTTTTACAAGCAGAGCCCTTTTTATTAGCATTAAATGGAAAACAAGGCATCGACACCCTGTGGAAATATGACAAACTCAAGGCTGAATCATATTACGCCTTTCTTGCTCCGAAACAGATAACCGTAACTAAAAAAAAGCTCAATGATAATATAGTTTATCACTTTTATCCTGCACATTTAAAAGCTAAAAGCATAGCTCAATTAAGTTTTTTAAATGATTTTGATAGCCCCTTAACTAAATCAACTTATCAAATAATTAATTATAAAAGAAAAGATGATGTCCTGCTTTCTGGAACATTACGTCTCCCTGCTAATTATGATATTGCACAACAAGGTAGATTGCCAATCCTGATTTGGGGTTATCCATCCCGCTATGATTCTTTAAGAGTTTATAAACCACGTCAAGAAGATACAAAAAAAACAGGAGCTTTCCTGACTAACGTTTGGGAAGCTCCCGTAATCTGGACTTTAGCAGGATATGCAGTTATAGAGGTAGATATGCCAATTTTAGGGGGAAAATATGCAAACGAGTCCTATTTAAAACAAATAATACTCAATGCTAAAGCTGCTATTGACAAACTTGTAACCATGGGGATTGGTGATAGTTCAAGGGTTGTTGTTGGAGGGCATAGCTATGGTGCTGCGATGGTTGCAAATCTTTTAGCCCATACAAACTACTTCAAGGCAGGTATTGCAATGAGCGGAGCATATAATAGAATGAATACCCCTTTTGGGTTTCAAGATGAAAGAAGGTCGTTCTGGGAGGCACAGACAATGTATGATTTAAATAGTCCTATTAGATATGCTGATAAAATTAAAACTCCGCTATTATTAATTCATGGCGAAAATGATCAAGTTGCCGGTACACCTGTTGAAGAAAGTATTAATTTCTTTAAAGCTATTGAAAAAAATGGAGGTACTGTGAAATTACTCGTGCTTCGTAATGAAGGGCATGTATATCAGGCGAAAGAAAATATTATGCATTTATTCGCTGAAGAATTGGAATGGCTTCAGAGATATGTAAAATAAATATATTGCAATGACCACAGTACCGACCGCCTGTTAAAGTGGAGTTCTGTATACCACTGCAGTAATTATATAAGCACACCCAAAGAGATAAAGATTTTGTCTGTAACCATAATAGTGCGTTTGACCAGTCAATAGTGTTAGTTAATAAGAAGCATTGGCGGAGGATTCCGCTATGCTTTTTTTATATCTAACCATATAGATATTAAACCAAATTCACCAACTGATGGACTATTCTTTTGAGATGTGCATGCGGTTCGGCAAGGTCTATATCTCGGAAGAATGTAAGGCGTGTGCGCTGCTTATCTATCCAGAGCTTAAAAGGACGACATTCAAATCGATAGGCCTCGACATAAAGCTAATCTTCAATGCCATTGGGGTAGGGAACGTTTTTAAGGCTATGAAGTTTATGATACACTCAATCTTTCCTATGCCCTGTACTTTCTTAAACGGCCTTCCGTTTCTTCCTTTTGCAACTTTTAATTAGGTACTGCATTCGTTGTAATTCTTGAATAAAATTCAATAGACTGACACGATGCTAAAACTGTTTGTTGAGTGATGTAGGTACAGGTAAGCAGCTCATAAGGCTATTGATAATGATGATTAATTTAGGTTAAAATTGGTTAATAAGTGGAAGAGCTACTGTCGGATAGTCAGTCTTTTTTATTTGTTTGAAAAATGCCCTTTAATTCATCATAAAGAGAAATAAGGGAAATTAACTTGGCTTCATCAGACATGAATTTTATGAAACCATCATGATTTATTTATAGAAGATAAATCGTGATAACTTCATCACCGTTAATATGGACCCGATGATAATTCTAAGAGAAAAATTATTGGCCTGACGGGAAGCATTAGGCTACATCCCAGATTGATTTAAGTGTTTGCATTTTGCAAACATTATTTGCATATTTGCTATATGAAAGTTTTGGTTAAGCGGACGATACACTATTACATAAACAAATACCCTTTGGCAGAAAAGGCATTAGTTTCATGGGAAAACGAAATATCAAATAGCAACTTTAATAACTTTAACGAACTGAAAGCTATTTATAAAAACGCAAGTATTGTAGCAAACAACAGGGTGGTGTTTAATATAAAAGGTAATGATTTTCGTTTAGTGGTATCAGCAAACTTTTTACAAAACGCATGTTATGTTATTTGGTTTGGCACACATGCCGAATACGATAAGATAAATGTAGAAACCGTAAAATTTGACACCAGCATAAATAATTATAGAAAGGGATAAACAATGAACTGGACCATATTAAAAACAGAAAACGACTATAATAAAGCAAGTGAGCGGTTAATGGTTATATTTCATGCCGAGCCTGATACCCCCGAATATGATGAGTTGCAACTACTTATTCTGTTGGTAGAGGATTACGACAACAAACATTACAACTTGCCGGAATTGGATGTATTAGATATTATAAAGGGTAAAATGCATGAAAATGGTCTTAAAAACAAAGATTTAGAGCCTATTTTAGGGAGCAAGGGACACGTATCCGCGATACTATCAGGAAAGCGTGATATAACGCTCAAAATGGCTAAGCGGTTAAAGGATTATTTCAATCTGCCTGCTGAATTGTTTCTGCAAACATAGCTTCTTATAACTCAGACAAACATGAGTAGGATATTGTCTTACAGAACATTCAAATAACATGGGAGGTTGTTA